>BNJT01000573.1_pt1 | contig 1731314 bp, 3447 predicted proteins | sample 8540491 | NCBI WGS metagenome assembly BNJT01 (sample SAMD00202455, study PRJDB9452) | human saliva metagenome | host: Homo sapiens
AAAACATCTAAAAATCTGACCGCACTTTAAAAATAAAAAAAGATCTAAACATCCTCAATTTGAAACTGCTTACGCCAGCGATTTCGGTGAAATCTTATGTTTTTTCAAGAAAGTGCTGACGCAAGGCGGTATCGCTATGAAATCCACTTTGTTCTGCAATGTCAGTAATAGATAAATCTGTGCTTTCCAAAAAGCTCTCTTGCTCGTTGTAGCCTTGCTTCAATTAACCATTGATTTAATGACATTCCAGTTGCTTTACGAAAATGTCGGGTGAAAGTGCTACGGCTCATTGACAAACGTTCGGCAAGGCTATCAGTCGAATGAAGTGCGGTCAGATTTTTCATTTAAATAAGCAAGCAACGCATTGATATTATGATTAGGTGTGGAACGAGAAATAGGGCGTTCGATAAATTGTGCTTGTCCGCCTTCACGATGAGGGGGGATAACCAGTATTCGGGCAATATGATTGGCAATTTTCACACCATATAATTTACGGACAATAGAAAGACAACAATCCATGGAAGCTGCTGTTCCTGCGGAGGTAATCAGTCGATCTTGTTCCAAATAAATAGGATTTAAATCCCATTTCACCTGCGGAAAACGATTAGTAAAATCACTATCTCCCAACCAATGTGTGGTTGCTTTTTTGCCGTTAAGTAGGCCACTGCACGCCAACACATAGGCGCCATAACATAAACCCACTACTGTCGCACCACGTTGATACGCTTGCCGTAATGCTGTTAATAAAGCCTCACTCGGCATCACTTGAGTATCATGCCATCCAGTCATCACAACAATATCGGCATTCTCCAACCATTCTAAACCTCCATCTAAATGTATGTGAAATAGCGAGTTTGTCAGGTTGTCCGAATCGCTAACGATTTTACAGTCAAATAACGGCTTGCCGTTTAAATCCGACATAGAAAAAACGGAATATGCCATCGCAAAATGAATGGGCATCATTTGTTCATACACAATCAAAGCAACTGTGGGTTTATTCATTTTATTTCTCCTACTTTGATATGAGCATAACACAGAAAATGACCCGATTATTACGTTTATTGATTTTTTATCCATTTTTGCGCAATTTTGTTCTCACTATAATATGTTTATTCATTCAATAACGTATAGAAAAGGAAAAACAATGAACTTAAAAACCTTAATTAGCACTACAGCATTGGCTATTAGCGCAAATACTTTCGCTGTAGATCTTGCCTCTAAAAACACTGATAGCTACCAACATATCCGCAATGCCACTGGTCGCCTGAACTACGCAGGGAAAACTTTTTTAATTGATCCCGATGCTTGCTGAAAAAGGACGTTATGCAGGCTTTGAAGGAACATTAAATAGCCATTTGCGTAATCCACTTGTGGAATTGCCGATGAAAGCAGAAGATACTTTTAAAGATGTTGATGCCATTATTTTTGACTCATACACATGAAGATCATTGGGATGAGGTTGCACAAAAAAATTTTACCTAAATCCATCAAAATTTTTTTGTGCAACATGAACGGGATGGCGACTTACTCAAAGCGCAAGGTTTTACTAACATAACCAGTTTATCGCTAGAAAAACCGGTGGAGTTCGAAGGTATTATTTTAAATAAAACCGGCGGTTCTCACGGCACAACGGAAATGTACGCTGTACCACAATTAGCTGAGATTTTAGATGAGGCGATGGGCGTAACATTCCAAGCGAAAAGGTCATCCAACGGTTTACTTTGGTTGGTGACACAATTTGGACTGCCGAAGTAAACAAAGCCATTAATCGTTATAAACCTGATGTAATGATTATGAACACAGGTGATGCGCGTACCTTAGCTTTTCCGAATGACGGCATTATTATGGGGTTACAAGATGTTGCTCATGCTCGTCAAATGCTACCGAATACAAAACTTATCACGGTGCACATGGATGCGGTAAACCATATGTCTGTGTACCGTAAGGATTTACGCCAATTTGTCCAAGCAAACAAGCTTGAAAATATAGCAATTCCAGAAGATGGTGAAACAGTGAAGTTTTTAAAAAAACAAGCGGTCAAGTTTTTGATGGAGATTTGCAAAAACACCTAAAAATTTGACCGCACTTTGTTATAAAAAAAGCCGTCTGAAATTTCAGATGGCTTTTTATTTCGAAATTAATTATTATGCTAATTTTTTTATTACAAATCAAACGATTGAATAACATTTACATGTAAGCGTACATCGACATTGCCACGAGTAGCGTTAGAGTAAGGGCAAACTTCATGAGCACGAGTAATCAATTTGCGCGCCTCATCTTCAGTCAAACCTGCTACGGTAATCGTGATATCTAAATCTAAGCCAAATGCACCATCGGCTTTTTGACCGATACCTACACCGACAGTAGTGGAAGATTTCGTCGGTTTCAAGCCGAGTGTCGGTGCTACATGGTTCATCGCGCTATCAAAGCAGGCAGCGTAACCCATAGCGAAAAAGCTGCTCGGGGTTTGTACCGTGCTTACCGCTTTCGTTTTGGAATGAAACCAAATCAAAGCCAATTGAACCGTCGTCTACTTGGGTACGACCATCACGTCCGCAGGTTGCTGTTGCTGATGTTTTGTAGAAAATTTTCATAATGTTTTCCTCATTTAATGTTAGTTAATATGTTTTGGCGTACCGCCGTTGAAAGTGAGTTTATTATATTGAACGCAATATGAAGTGTTATATGATTTATCCAAATTACTTGCCTATTCCTACAAAATTATGTTCTCAAATGAAACGATAGAACACTTATTAAAAAGTTATTCCACATAACGAACTCTATTCATCACCGATTAAAGGCTTATTTTCTTCGCCATTCAGATCAACCATTTTGTTACGAAGGTATTATTCAAGAGCCGAGCATTTTGCATCGTGTTAAGCGGAGAACGTGAAGTGCAGCTAGGCGAACAATGCTACCGATTTGATAATCAACATTCGGGCCGAGCGGCTGTGGCAAGACGACGGTTTTGCGTTTGATTGCGGGCTTGGAAACGCCGAAATCGGGCACGATACGCAATACTTTCCGCAAAACGGGTTTTCTGTTTCAGGAAAACCGCCTGCCGGAAAAACTTGACCGCGATGCAGAATATCGCTATTTTTATGGACAAACCCGATGAAGGCGAAATCATCGCGCTGGCGGCGAAAGTCGGGCTGACTGCGGGCGATTTGAACAAATATCCGACCGAATTGTCCGGTGGCATGGCGAAACGGGTAGCATTTTTGCGCCTGCTGCTGTGCGGCTGCGACCTTGCCTTGCTGGACGAGCCGTTCGTCGGTTTGGACCGCGATTTGCGCGATATTTTGGTCGCCATGCTGGTGGAAAAAATCGAGCGGCAGGGCATGGCGTGTATGCTGGTAACGCACGACCGCTTCGAAGCCGCACGCCTGAGCCATGAAATCATGCTGCTTTCCACTAAGGGCATGAACGTGCAAAACGTGATTACCCTGCCTACGCCGCTGTCCGAACGCGATTCGGCTTTTGAAGAAGCCGTGGTGGCAAGAGAGTTTCAGGGGATTCATTATTATGAGTGATAGGAATTTAAATTTCTGACAAACCTTGCGGTTCGTTGCCCTCTCCCTAACCCTCTCCCACGGGGAAAGGGGATCAGGTTTCTCAAAATCAGAGAGCCGTAGAATTGGGAATCAGATGTCAGGTAAACCTGAAAATGTTCAGGCTCGACAGCCCAATTCCCTCTCCCCGTGGGAGAGGGCTAGGGAGAGGGTAAGCAAGCCGCAGGCTTGCCTCTTTAGCGAAAGATACGAATCTGTTATCCGAACGCGATTCGGTTTTTGAAAAAGCCGTGGTGCCAAGGGGGCAGGGGATTCATTATGAGGTGCTTTATGTTTTCGACTGTGATTACTGCTGCTGTTTTATATATTGCTACAGCAGTAGATTTGTTGGTAATACTATTAATATTTTTTGCTAGAGCAAATACTAGAAAAGAATATCGAGATATTTATATCGGACAATATTTAGGTTCTGTAATTTTTAATATTAGTTAGTTTATTTCTAGCTTTTTGTTTTTGAATTATGTTCCGGAAAAAAATGGGTGTTGGGTTTATTAGGTTTAATACCGATTTACTTAGGTATTAAAGTTGCTATTTACGACGATTGTGAGGGCGAAAAAAAGAGCTAAAAAGAATTGGATGAAAAAAAGGGTTGTCAAAAATTAGTCGGTATTGTTGCTTTGGTTACAGTTGCTAGTTGTGGTGCAGATAATATTGGACTTTTTGTTCCTTACTTTGTGACTTTAGATCTTGTCGACTTATTAGTTACTCTTCTTGTATTTTTTTAATATTGATTTTTTTGTTTTAGTATATACAGCACAAAGATTGGCTAATATTTCAGGTGTTGGTGAAATTGTAGAGAAGTTTAGTCGTTGGATAATGGCTGTTATTTATATTGGTTTAGGGTTATTTATTATTATTGAAAATAATACAATTCAAACAATAATATCAATAATATGAATGATACGGGCATTTGAGTATCTGACAAACCTTCGGCTTGCTTCTTCAATACAAGATACAACCCTGTCCGCCCAATAAATCCATATCCGAAAGCATCTTCATGCAGAATTAAGCCAAACCATGAATAAGTTTTTCACCCACCCCATGCGGCCGTTTTTCGTCGGTGCGGCGGTGCTTGCCATACTCGGCGCGTTGGTGTTTTTCATCAGCTCCGGTGCCGTCATTTTGAAATGAAACCAAATCAAAGCTGATTGAACCGTCGTCCACTTGGGTACGACCATCACGTCCGCCGGTTGCTGTTGCTGATGTTTTGTAGAAAATTTTCATAATGTTTTCCTCATTTAATGTTGGTTAATATGGTTTGGCGTACCGCCGTTAAAAGTGAGTTCATTATATTGAACGGCAATATTAAGTGTTATATGATTTATCCAAATTACTTGCCTATTCCTACAAAATTATGTTCTCAACTGAAATGATAGAACGATTATTAAAGGTTATTCCACATAACGAACTCTATTCATCATCGATTAAAGGCTTATTTCTTCGCCATTCAGATCAACCATTTTGTTACGAAGGTATTATTCAAGAGCCGAGCATTTGCATCGTGTTAAGCGGAGAACGTGAAGTGCAGCTAGGCGAACAATGCTACCGATTTGATAATCAACATTTTATGTTTTGCCCAGTAAACATACCGATGCGTGGCGAGATTAAATATGCAGAGCCGCAAAAGCCGTTTTTAGTGATGTCGATGAAAATTGATATTGAAAGCGTTAGCAAGATTTTATTAGCAAATCCAAACCTTGCAGATGATGTCCAACAGGGCGACGAGGGTTTTGCACAATGGCATTTGGATGAATCTCTCAAAAATGCTGTTGAACGCTTATTACTCTTGCACGAAAATCCAAAAGATATTGGGTTTCTTGCACCGCTTATCCAACAAGAAATATATTATCGACTCCTTACAGGCGAACAAGGTGGCAAATTTAAAGCCATGGTAAGCAATGGATCGCACACCAAAAAAATCGCCCAAGCCACCCATTATCTGCAACAACATTTTAGTGAAACCATCACTGTGGAAACCTTGGCAAATCTAAGTGGTATGTCATTATCTGGCTTTTCATAGTCATTTTCAAGAAGATAACCAGCCTTTCACCGCTGCAATATCAAAAAAATCATTACGTTTGATGGAAGCCAGACGACTGATCGCACAAGAAGGACGAGGCATTACCGAAACTGCTTACCAAGTCGGCTACGAGTCACCCTAGCCAATTCAGCCGTGAATACAAACGCTATTTCGGGACATGCGCCCGAAGGGGGATATTAAATAGATGGGGCTTAAAGATAGGTTTAAAAACACCTAAAAAAATTTGACCGCTCTTTAGTCATAAAAATCCATCTTCAATACGAAGATGGATTTTTGTTTATTTCGTTGAGATTGTTATTATTTAACAACTTCCCCACAAATCATATTCATCAGAATTTGTGATGGTTACTTTAATCACGTCGCCGACTTTTACATTGATTCCGCTTAAATTATCTACATAAACTAACCCGTCAACTTCAGGGGCATCTGCTTTGGTGCGGCCAATAATGCCTTCTTCGTCAATTTCATCCACTAATACATCAAGGGTTTTGCCAATTTTTTGTTTTAAACGGTTTGCAGAAATTTCCTGTTGTAATTGCATGAAACGATGGAAACGTTCTTCTTTCACATCTTCTGGTACTTGGTCAGCCATCTCTGTTGCAGGAGCGCCTTCAACTGGGCTGAATTTGAAACAACCTACGCGATCAAGTTGGGCTTCTTTTTAAGAAATCGAGCAATAATTCGAAATCTTCTTCTGTTTCACCCGGAAAACCAACAATAAAGGTGGAGCGTAATGTTAAATCTGGGCAAATTTCACGCCATTGTTTAATGCGTTCTAAAGTGCAGTCAATACTGCCCGGTCTTTTCATTGCTTTTAAGATTTTCGGGCTGGCGTGTTGTAATGGAATGTCTAAATACGGTAAGAGTGTGCCGTCAGCCATTAATGGAATTAAATCATCCACATGCGGATAGGGATACACATAATGTAAGCGAACCCAAATGCCAAATTTGCCAAGCTGTTTACAAAGCGTCATTAAATCATTTTTAATTGGCATACCATTCCAGAAAGCCGTTTTTACACCGCCCTCTTGGCGTTTTAAGTCCATGGAATAAGCGGAAGTGTCTTGGGATACCACAAGTAATTCTTTTACGCCGGCTTCAGCTGAGACGTTTTGCTTCATCCAAAACTTGTGTAATAGAACGGCTTTCCAAATCACCACGCATAGATGGAATAATGCAGAACGTACAACGGTGATCACAGCCTTCAGAGATTTTCAAATAGGCATAATGTTTTGGTGTCAGTTTTACGCCTTGTTTTTGGTACTAAGCTGGTGTAAGGGCTATGTGTTGGTTTTGGCACGTATTTGTGAACTTGAGCCATCACTGCTTTCATAACTATGTGGGCCGCTAACCTCTAAAAACTTTAGGATGCACTTCACGAATTTGGTCTTCTTTTGCCCCCAAACAGCCAGTCACGATAACTCGCCCATTTTTCTTCCAATGCTTCGCCAATGGCTTCCAGTGATTCCTGCACCGCACTATCAATAAAGCCACAAGTGTTCACAATCACTAAATCCACATTTTCATAGCTTGGCACAATGTTGTAACCATCGGTGCGTAGTTCCGTTAAGATTCGTTCAGAATCTACTAAGTTTTTGGGCAACCAAGGCTTTACAAAGCCAATGCTTGGGGTTGAATTTTGCATAAAAAAATAACCGTTCTTTCGCTCTATAAAATTTCAAACGCAAGATTTTACTCAATTTTCGCAAGAAAGGCGATAAATTAAAGGCTTGGAAGGGTAAAGATTTTTAAGCTAAGTGATGTAGAATAGACGATTATGTCGGATTCATTTTTATCATTATGGAAAATTCATCTTTACTTTTAACCGCACTTTTCGATCCTTATCACTTAATTATTTTTTTAGCAAAATGCTATTGGCGATGGTGCTCGGTAGTGTTATTGGCTTAGAACGTGAGCTTAAGCGCAAACCTGTGGGCGTGAAAACTTGCGCCATTATTGCCGTCACCACTTGTGTGCTAACGATTGTTTCGATTCAAGCTGCAGAGCATTATGCGCAAGTTTCAGAAAATATTCGTACGGATCCGATGCGTCTTGCGGCTCAAGTGATTAGTGGCATCGGTTTTTTTAGGTGCAGGTGTGATTTTTGCATAAGAAAAATGATGCGATTTCAGGTTTAACAACGGCAGCGATTATTTGGGCTTCTGCGAGGGATTGGTATTGCTGCTGGCGCAGGTTTCGTATTCGATGCGGTTATCGCCACTGTGATGATTTTTGGTGTCTATTCGATTAAGTCCGTTGGTTCAACGTTGGGTACATCGTAAATCACAACGTCGTCGGACAAAATTCAATATTCTTGTCAATGGTGCGGAAAGCATTGGAAAAAGTCACTCAATTGTTAGTAAACAATCAGTATCGTATTGAACATATACAGGTGAAAGATCAAAGTAGTGGTGAAGTGCGGTTACAAATTCGCTGTTTTTCCATTGATTCCACAATGTTGAAAGATGCGTATGCATTGTTGAAAGCGGAAGAAGGCGTGATGAGTGTTGAAGTAGATAACTAGAAAAAGAGCGGTCAAGTTAAATTTTCTTTTAAATTGACCGCTCTTTTTATTTCTTATTTAATTTTTTCTCGCAAAATGTAAATTTCCATGAAAAAAATACTTGATTTTGCTAACGCTATCTTTGTAATTAATAATTCTATTCAAACACAACAAACTAAAGGAAACAACAATGAAAAATGTAGGCTTTTATCGGCTGGCGCGGAATGGTGGGTTCCGTATTAATGGATCGTATGTCGCAGGAAAATGATTTTGCGAATCTTAATCCAGTATTTTTTTACGACTTCACAAGCAGGTCAAAAAGCACCTGTATTTGGTGGCAAGGATGCAGGCGAACTTAAAAATGCATTCGACATTGAAGAACTTAAGAAATTAGACATTATCGTGACCTGCCAAGGTGGAGACTATACCAATGAAGTTTATCCAAAATTAAAAAGCAACAGGTTGGGATGGTTATTGGGTTGATGCCGCATCTGCATTACGTATGAAAGATGATGCAATTATTGTGCTTGATCCAGTAAACCAACACGTGATTTCTGAAGGCTTGAAAAAAAGGCATTAAAACTTTCGTAGGTGGTAACTGTACCGTAAGCTTAATGCTTATGGCTATCGGCGGTCTATTTGAAAAAAGATTTGGTGGAATGGATTTCTGTGGCAACTTACCAAGCGGCTTCAGGTGCTGGAGCAAAAATATGCGTGAATTACTTTCACAAATGGGCTTATTAGAACAAGCGGTTTCAAGTGAATTAAAAGATCCAGCTTCATCTATTTTAGATATTGAACGTAAAGTGACAGCAGAAATGCGTTCTGATTGCTTCCCAACGGATAACTTTGGTGCCGCATTAGGTGGTAGTTTAATCCCTTGGATTGACAAACTTCTTCCTGAAACAGGACAAACTAAAGAAGAATGGAAAGGATATGCAGAAACCAACAAAATTTTTAGGTTTAAGTGACAATCCAATTCCTGTGGATGGTTTATGCGTACGTATCGGTGCATTACGTTGCCATAGCCAAGCATTCACCATTAAGTTGAAAAAAGACTTACCATTAGAAGAAATCGAACAAATTATTGCATCACATAATGAATGGGTGAAAGTGATTCCAAACGACAAAGAAACCACATTGCGTGAATTAACGCCTGCGAAAGTAACAGGTACATTAAGCGTGCCAGTGGGCCGTTTACGTAAATTGGCTATGGGCCCTGAATATTTGGCTGCCTTCACTGTTGGCGACCAATTATTATGGGGAGCGGCAGAGCCAGTTCGCCGTATCTTAAAACAATTGGTTGCATAATTTGTAGAGTGCGTGAGGTAAAATCTCACGCACTTTTTTCTTTTGCATGCGTTGATGTATCCCATCTAAAAAAACTTATGAATCGAGAATCCAACTTTACTCAATTTGCCTTTACCGAACTATTACCTTTTTCAATCAATTTCCAACGCAATATTTCACTGGCAAAAATAATGTTCAAGTCGCTTATCGTCATTTAATCCACGCAAAAAGTGCGGGTAGAAAATTGATGATTTTGGTGAATGGCCGTGCTGAAAATATGTTGAAATGGTCAGAGCCAGCTTATGATTTTTATCATCAAGGCTATGATGTGTTGCTATTTGATCACCGAGGTCAAGGCTATTCAACCCATTTGTTGACGGATTCTGAAAAAGGGCATTTAGACGAATTTTCGTTTCTATGTCGATGATATGGCGAAAATCATCGAAAAAAAGTGACCGCATTTTTCAGCTATTCAACGCAGCATTTGCTTGCTCATTCGATGGGCGCATTGATTGCAACATATTATTTGGCAAATTGTGATCATTGTATTAATAAAGCCGTGCTTTCTTCGCCTTTTTATGGCATTCCTTTAAAACACCCTATTAGAGATGAACTGATTATTACCCTGATGAATATGTTAGGGCAAGGCAGAGCGTTATGTTTTTTTGGTAAAGGACCTTATCAACAAGCCCATTTGGAATACAATGAACTAAGTTTCTGTAAAACCAGAATGAAATGGATGAATCGTGTCAATCGTAAGAATCCAGCAATTCATCTTGGGGACCAACGTTCCGTTGGGTGCATTTGTGTTTGAATGCAATTAAACGTTTGCCGAAAAATTATTCCTAAGATTGAAATTCCAATCCTAATTTTACAAGCCGAAAAAGAAAAATCGTAGATAACAAAAATATTGAAAAAAATTAACCGTACTTTTTTTCCGAATGCTCAATGTAAAGTTGTATTGAACGCTAAACATGAGGTGTTATTTGAGCAAGATGAATTAAGACAGGAAACAATATCTAAGATTTTTAGTATTTTTTTGAATGATGAGTAGATTTTTTTATTGAATAATATATTTAATGTGTAGATAAAATATTCAAACAGGTGTTTTTTTCAAAAATGGTTTGACATATTTTTCTAAAAAAACGTATTATACCGCTCACACCGATTGTGGTGAGATGGCCGAGCAGGCTGAAGGCGCTCCCCTGCTAAGGGAGTATGGGGTTAAAAAGCTCCATCGAGGGTTCGAATCCCTCTCTCACCGCCATTGTTTGTTTTATTTATTCTGCACCCGTAGCTCAGCTGGATAGAGTACTCGGCTACGAACCGAGCGGTCAGAGGTTCGAATCCTCTCGGGTGCGCCATTTTTAAAACGGCTCTATCTTATTAAAAGTGGTTATGAATAATTAAAGCATCATCTACGCACCCGTAGCTCAGCTGGATAGAGTACTCGGCTACGAACCGAGCGGTCAAAGGTTCGAATCCTTTCGGGTGCGCCATTTCACTTTATTCAAGTCTATAGATTTCCACTTATTTTCTAATAACCACAGTATTTGTTATATTGTAATTATCTTTTATTTGTAAAATTTTTAAATTATGACAAGACAATCTTTGCCTCGTGGCTTTTAGTTTATTTTTCTTGGGGATTAGCTGTTTTTTTGTGCTCCTGTATTGTTATGTCCTATGGCTCTGTTGCTTTTCCACGACATTTGAGAAAAATTCAAACTTAGAAACTTGGCAAGTTAATTTATTCTCAATATTTTTGGATTTATCCTCTTATTCTTGCGGTGGTAGCTCGAATTTTTATATCGCCTACATCAGAGAAAAAGCCCAAATTGGCTTTTTAAATTATTGGTAGTAAGTGCGGTCATTTTTTTATGTAGTTTTAATTATGATTTGTAAAATCGGTTTATAAAAAAATCCTACGATAAAACGTAGGATTTTTTTATTCTATTTTATTTTTTTCTTTGTTGGTCGTTGCCAATCTTGAATATGGCGTTGGGGAACTCGTGTAATCACTAATTCATTTTCGCCAACATCATGTGTAATTGTTGTCCCAGCACCAATAGTTGCGCCATTGGCGACTTTCACTGGAGCGACTAATTGTGTATCAGATCCCACAAATACATCATCACCGATGATCGTTTTAAATTTATTTGCGCCATCGTAGTTACAGGTGATGACACCCGCACCAATATTACAATTTGAGCCGATTTCTGAATCGCCAACATAGGTTAGGTGATTCACTTTAGAACCTTTACCAACGGTAGATTTTTTTAATTTCTACAAAGTTACCGACATGCGTTTCAGCTGCGAGTTCTGCACCTGGGCGTAAACGAGAAAATGGACCAATTGCGGCTTTTTCTCCCACCACAGAATCCTCTAGCACAGAATAGGGTTTTTATTTCTACATCATTGCCAATAACAACATTTTTTTCAATACGCAACCTGCGCCAATTTTTTTACGCGATCGCCGAGTTTAACACTACCTTCGATAATAACATTAACATCGATTTCACATCTTTTCCATGCTCTAATGTTCCACGTAGGTCAAAGCGAGCGGGATCGAAGATCATTACGCCTTCAAGTAATAATTTGTAGGCTTGTTTATTTTGGAAATAACGTTCAAGTGCGGCTAATTGTAAGCGATTATTTGCGCCTTCAACTTCCATGACATCTGTTGCTTGTACCGCAACAACTTAGCAATTATCCTGGTTTGCGAGAGCAATCAGATCCGTTAAGTAATATTCGCCTTGAGCATTATTATTACCTACACGAGCTAACCATTTTTGAAACTTGCGCCATCGGATACCATAACACCAGTATTTACTTCTTTAATATTTAGTTGATCAGCATTTGCATCTTTTTGTTCTACAATTGCTACAACATTCCCATTTTCACGAATAATTCGTCCATAGCCTGTTGGGTTATCTAAATTTACGGTAAGCAATGCAATGCCATTTTCTGGTTTCGCTTCAATTAATTTTTCTAATGTTTCTTTAGTTATTAATGGTGCATCGCCTGTCTCTTATACATATTTTTCGCTATCCTTAAAGAACGGTGCTGCTTGTTGAACTGCATGTGCTGTACCAAGTTGTTCTGTTTGTAATACCCAATTTACTTGTTCATTTTGCAAGATTGGTACGCATTAAGTCCCCACCGTGGCCATAGATTAAATGAATATTTTCTGCGCCTAATTGATGAGCTGTATCAATTACATGTTTTTACCATTGGTTTACCAGCGATTGTATGTAGAACTTTAGGTAAATCGGAATACATGCGAGTTCCTTTTCCGGCTGCTAAAATTACCGCACTTAATGCTTTTTGTAGTCATAGATTTTTCTCTTTATTTATCAATAATAATGGGAGATATTTTTATCGTAGAAAGGAGAAGATGATAAGTTTTTTTAAATGAAGGAAGTTGTGGCTTTTTAGATAGGGAAAAACCGATGGTTTCCCATCGGTTTTCTGAATTTTTAAAGTGGTTAAAAGAGAAATTATTTAACTTCTACTTGTGCACCAGCTTCTTCTAATTCTTTCTTAAGTGCTTCAGCTTCTTCTTTAGAAACACCTTCTTTTAATGCTGCTGGAGCAGATTCAACTAAATCTTTAGCTTCTTTTAAGCCTAAACCAGTTGCACCACGTACTGCTTTTGATTACTGCTACTTTGTTAGCACCAGCTGCTGCAAGAATTACGTCGAATTCAGTTTTTTTCTTCTGCTGCCGCTGCGCCGCCTGCTGCTGGAGCTGCTGCTACTGCTGCCGCTGCTGAAACACCGAATTTTTTTCTTCCATCGCTGCGATTAATTCAACGATTTCAGTTACAGTTTTTTGAAGCAATCGCTTCAATGATTTGTTCGTTAGTTAATGACATAACAATCAATTCCTAAAAATAAATAAAGTTAGATGAAGTAAGAAACGCTTAATGATTAAGCTGCTTCTTGTAATTTGTCGCGTAATGCCGCGAAGGTGCGAGCAAGTTTGCCTGCTGCAGCTTCTTTCATTGTGCCCATTAAACGTGCAATCGCTTCTTCGTAAGTTGGTAATGTTGCCAAGAATTCAATATCTTGGATTTTTACCTTCAAAGGCTGCACCTTTAATTTCAAACTTATCGTTTACTTTAGCAAACTCTTTGAACAAAACGAGCAGCTGCGCCCGGGTGTTCATTAGAGAACGCGATAAGTGTTGGACCTACAAACGTATCTTTTAAGCATTCGTAATCTGTGCCTTCAACTGCGCGACGTAATAAAAGTATTACGAACTACACGCATTGTAACGCCAGCTTCACGTGCTGATTTACGTAATTCAGTCATTTTTCTCAACAGTTACACCGCGAGAATCCGCGATTACTGCTGAAAGTGCACCTTTGGCTGCTTCATTTACTTCAGCAACAATTGCTTGTTTGTCTTGAAGATTTAATGCCATTGGCTTTTAGCTCCTGAATACACTCCGATTACTCGGAATTAATTTACCTAATCCTAAGACTAGGATGACTTCGGCGCCCAGAAGCAAGAAAAAAATTCTTATTCTGTTCACCATCTACGTAGGATAATTAAGATTACTCCCCTACGGTCTTGGATGGGGCTTGAATAGGTCAAGCACCAACCAGAAATTTGTTAGATTGACTAACACAGTCGCAGGATTATAGAGAAAAGCTATGTTCTTGTAAAGAATATTGTTGGAAAAAAAGAGCCAAATTCCTATGATAGCTTCTCCACTAATTCTACTGCAGCACCAATATAAGTAGCGGGTGTTAATTTTTTTGTAAACGTAATTTTTCTTCTTGTGGAATATCCAACTTATCAATAAATTCACGCATAGCCAGTTCTGTTACTCGTTTACCTCGCGTTAATTCTTTTAATTTTTTTCGTAAGGTTTTTTTCTATTCCGTAGCGACGCATTACGGTTTGAATTGGTTCAGCCAAAACTTCCCAGTTTTTGATTGAGTTCTTCTAATAAGTGCGGTTGATTTACTTCAAGTTTACTAATGCCTTTGCGTGTTGAAGCATAAGCGATCAAACAATAACCTAATCCTACGCCTAAATTACGTAATACGGTTGAATCCGTTAAGTCACGCTGCCAGCGAGAAATTGGTAACTTTTTGACCTAAGTGGGTCATTACTGAATTGGCTAACCCTAGATTGCCCTCTGAGTTTTCAAAATCAATTGGATTGACTTTGTGTGGCATGGTAGAAGAACCGATTTCGCCTGCAATAGTTCGTTGTTTAAAGTGATTTAATGCAATGTACCCCCATAAATCCCGATCAAAATCAATGATAATGGTATTAAAGCGTACTACAGCATCAAAAAAATTCAGCGATGTAATCGTGCGGCTCAATTTGAGTGGTATAAAGGATTCCATTGAATACCTAATGAGTGACAAATTCTTCGCTGAATTTATGCCAATCAATATTAGGATATGCCGATAAATGCGCATTGTAGTTACCTACCGCACCATTGATTTTTACCTAAGATTTCCGCGTTTTGGAGTTGTTTAAATTGACGTTTTAGGCGGTAAACGACATTCGCCATTTCTTTGCCCACGGTGCTTGGTGAAGCTGGCTGGCCATGTGTGCGAGAAAGTAATGGAATTGTTTTATATTCTTCTGCAAGACGAGTGATTTCATCAATCAGTTTTTTTCCATTCTGGTAAAAATCACTTCATCACGAGCGGTACTTAACATTAATGCGTGAGAGGTTGTTAATGTCTTCTGAGGTGCAAGCGAAGTGAATAAATTCGGAAACGTTTACTAGCTCCACTTCATTTTGAATTTTTCTTTCAGAAAATACTCAACGGCTTTCACATCATGATTAGTTGTGCGTTCAATTTCTTTAATACGCGCCGCATCAGTTTCATTAAAATTAGCCACAATTCCATCTAAAAAAAGCATTTGCTTGCGTAGAAAATGGTGGTACTTCGGTAATTTCTGCCGTTGATGCTAATTTTTGTAACCAACGAACTTCCACAGCTACACGGAATTTCATTAACCCTGAATTCGCTAAAAAAATAGCGCGTAATGGAGTTACTTTATCTTGATAACGACCATCAAGAGGGAAAAGTGCGATCAGTGTAGAGAGTTGCATAAATGTTTGCTCCAGAATTGTATTAATAAATAGAAGAATAAATCTGTTTTGCGGTGGCAAGTAATTTTTCTGCGGCAAAATAAAATTTGCCATTTTGTTCCACCCATTTGTTTCCACAGCACGGCAGAGCGAATGCCTGCAAGTAAAACTGCACGAATTTTATTTTTGCACGAGTTCTTGTCGCAAATAATCAGGTGAGCCTAGTATGTGAATTTTTTTGCCCAATGGACTAATAACGTCGCTGTAAATATTTGCCATAATAGATAGCATTGTTTCACTATCGCGAGCGTAATGAATTTCCTGTTCTTTTTAGGCGAGAAATTCGATTGCCTAATGTTTGTTTAGCATCAGGGATTTTTTTCGATAATTTTCCTTCTAATGCCAAAAAGGCTTAACCAATAGCGAGTTAAATTTTTGATCGCCTTGTGCATTGAGCTGGTGAATTAAGGTTTCTAGACCTAATTTTTAAATGACGAACTTCGCCACCCAAAAACATCTTCGATTCGTTGAGGTTGGGTAATGAAAAAGGCTATTAAGTGCGGTTAAAAATGTATCTGAATCTGCTCGACTTTCTGTTGCAAGTTGATGAACCAATTTTGCTGATTGGCACACGCCAGCAAGGGCAAGAACAATATCGTGGTAGTTTTTCATTCGAAAATATTAGGAAAACGTTTCCGTTAAATATAGCATTTTTAACCTAGCTTTTGAACTCGAACATTAAAAAAGCCTAGAGTTTCTGGTATGATGTGCGAACAGTTTTAAGGTATTAAGGATTGATTATGGCAAAACCAATTGTTTTTAGTGGCGTGCAGCCTTCTGGCGAATTAACTATCGGAAATTATTTGGGCGCGTTGCGCAACTGGGTGAAAATGCAAGAAGATTATGAATGTATTTTCTGCGTAGTTGATTTACATGCGATCACTGTGCGTCAAGATCCTGTTGCCCTGCGTAAAGCAACGCTTGATGTGCTTGCACTTTATTTGGCGTGTGGAATTGATCCAAATAAAAGTACTATTTTTGTTCAATCTCACGTTCCAGAACACACGCAATTAAGCTGGGTGTTAAACTGCTACACTTATTTTTGGTGAAATGAGCCGAATGACACAATTCAAAGATAAATCAGCGCGTTATGCAGAAAATATTAACGTGGGTTTGTTTGATTATCCAGTGTTAATGGCGGCGGATATTTTACTTTATCAAGCAAAAAGCGTGCCTGTTGGCGATGACCAAAAAAACAACACTTAGAAATTACGCGTGATATTGCAAAACCGCTTTAATGCAATTTATGGCAATATTTTTCACCATTCCTGAAATTTTTCATTGGAAAAGCTGGTGCGCGTATTATGTCAGTGCAAGATCCTGAAAAAGAAAATGTCAAAAATCAGATGATAACCGCAACAACGTGGTGACACTTTTTAGAAGATCCAAAATCTGTGGCGAAGAAAATTAAACGTGCCGTAACAGATTCAGATGAGCCGCCTGTTGTTCGTTATGATGTGAAAAAAATAAAGCGGGTGTATCCAATCTTTTAGATATTCTTTCTGCGGTTACAGATAAGCCAATTGCTGATCTTGAAAAAGAATTTGAAGGTAAAATGTACGGACATTTAAAAAAACAGCAGTAGCGGATGAAGTATCAACTTTACTTGTTGGTTTACAAGAACGTTTCCATCAATATCGTAATGATGAAGCTTTATTAGATAATATCTTACGACAAGGTGCGGAGAAAGCGCGTGCAAAAGCACAAGAAACCTTGGTGAAAGTGTATGAAGCAGTAGGTTTTGTTGTTGCAAAATAATCTGAATAAAAGGGATAATATTATGGTGATTCAAACTGAAAAACCGATTGAATGTGTAGGTTGTAACACATTTGATATGAAATCACTTTTCGATAATCGTGATTGTAGTCAGGTTATTGAATATGTTTATGACAGTGAAGAACAAGCGCAAGAAGCGCTCGCATTTTTTACTCAGAAAGCGCGTGATGTAGAAAGTGAACCTTGTGAAATTCAATCTGAAATTACAAAAGTGGATGGTGGTTATTTATTAAAAGCAGATTTCACTTTCTGTTGCCAAGCTGAATTGGTGATTTTTTTCAAATGCGTATTGCGTAAGAAAAATCGCTGAAAAAAATAAGCCGCACTTTTTGCGGCTTATTTTTGTTTTTAGGATTCGTTTTCTACAAAGCTTAAGGCGGTTTCAACTACTTCAACTCCCGCACCTTGTTTAAACGCATTTTCGCTTAAATAGCGTCGCCATTGACGAGCGCCTTTGCAATTTTGGAATGCGCCCTAACATATGACGGACGATATGATTAAGGTGTATGCCTTGGCTAAGTTGTTGCTCAATATAGGGAAGCATTGACTGTACCGCTTCATGAGCGGTAACAATTGGTGCGTTAAGATCAAATAAGGCTTGGTCAATTTGCCCAAGTAAACTTGGATTTTTGATAGGGCCTCTCTCCCAACCATCACGCCGTCCACATATTGTAAATGTTGTTTCATTTCTTCAATAGTTTTTATACCGCCATTAATTGCGATAGTTAGATGTGGAAAATCACGTTTTAGTTGATATACCCGGGCATAATCTAATGGCGGAATTTCTCGATTTTCTTTTGGGCTTAATCCTGAAAGCCAAGCTTTTCGTGCGTGGATAATAAACTCTTGGCAACCTTTTCCTTGAACCTTTTTCAATAAAATCACATAAAAAAATTCATAGCTATCTAATTCATCAATGCCAATACGCGTTTTTCACCGTGACTGGAATTTTTGACCGCACTTTGCATTTGTTCTACACAGTCTGCCACCAAATCTGCTTTTCGCCATTAAGCAAGCGCCAAACATTCCATTTTGTACGCGATCAGAAGGGCATCCTACATTAAGATTAATTTCGTGATAACCTCGTTCCTCAGCAAGTTTTTGCACAATATTTGAGTTGTTCAGGATCGCATCCACCCAGCTGTAACGCAACGGGATTTTCTTGTAAATCAAAATCCAAGTGATCGTATTTGGCATGGATAATCGCAGGCGCAGTGACCATTTCAGTGTAAAGTAACGCATGCTTTGAAAATTGGCGATGAAAAATAACGACAATGGCGTGTTGTCCAATCTAACATTGGCGCAACAGAAAAACGGCCGCGGTAAAAAGTGCGGTAGATTTTGAGGCATTTTTTTATTTCTCTTATTTGGTTTTGCTGCGTAATTCTTCGGCTTGGCGAGTTTGCATTTGTTGGCGAAAACGACCAGCAGCAAAGTGGTAAAAATGGTTTTGGGCTAAATTGGCGCGAGATTATGGATGCAATAATGCTGGAAATCAAGAGCCAAATGAGAACGGGTTGCGCGCCTGTCATTTCCATTACAACAACACTGGCAGTAACTGGAGATTGTGTGCCGCCAGCTAAAAATGCCGCCATACATAAAATCACCAAAAAACGTTGATCGATCATACCGCTACTGAGATCCCAAAGCATTGCGCCAATGCCTGCGCCTGTTGTCAATGATGGGGTAAAAGATACCACCGGCAATACCATTCCAATAAGTGGTTACTGTTGCCAAAAGTTTAAGGATGCCAATTTCAGGCTCTATGGCTTGCCCTTCTAAAGCGCGCGCAACAACCTCATAGCCAGTACCATAAGTTTGTCCATGAGTGTAACTGCCGAGTGCGGCAAGCACTAAACCCAATAATAAAGCAATATAAATAGGATGTTGGCGAACCCAGCCTCGCCATTTTTCAGGTGATAATCCTGCGATACCTTTTGCTAATAATCGTCCAAATATGCCACCTAGAATGCCACAAACCACCCCACAAATTGCAAGCCAAAGATAGAGATAAGAAACAGATGTTGCCCCTTGATAACGTGGAAAATAAGGGCTGTTTCCTTGAATCGCGACAAGAATAAAACCAGCAGCTAATACCCCCATCAATACGCGTCGTTCCCCAACGTAACATTACTCCACGTCCAAGTTCTTCAATTGCAAAATATCACCCCAGCCAAAGGTGCATTAAAAGGCAGCTGCAAGCCCACCCTGCTGCACCCTGTCGCAAGTAATTCATTAGTGCTTAATCCTCTAAACGCTAAATTATGTTTTCTACAATAATTTCCCCCACTCCAGCATGACAGCCGCACCAACTTGTACTGATGGACCTTCACGTCCAACCGATGCACCAATAAGCATTGCCAGAAAGGTAAGAGGAATTTTTCCAAATAGTTTGGCTGAATTCAACTAATTTGGTTTTTATAGCTACTATGAGGAAGATTAATTGATGCAATCACTTGCGGAATACCGCTTCCTCCAACATAGGGAGTATATTTTTCGTAAACCAAGTCAGGCAAAGCCATGCCTAGGGGTAACACAAACCAAACTGCAATAGGATATTGAGATGACCAGTGAGCGTTTAGTTCTAGACCAAGATCGGATAATTTAGCAAAAGCCAAATGAAAAGAGTGAGACAAATGTTGCACCTATAATTAGGCAGATAAATTCTAAACTTTTGTGGGAAATTCGTGTGTTTGACGTAGCTTTTTATGGAAGAAATAGCGTAAGTGAAAATTTGAGCGAGCGTAACATAATGATTGTAATTTAATACTAATTAAGTAGAAATTATAAAACTGTCATTTCGCTAGGGCAATTGGTTTGGCATTTTGAATGAAAAAGTGCGGTGAATTTTTGGAAGCGTTTTTTTGTACACAACTAAAGATCCTTTCACGGATCTTTGGCGCTGTTTAATTATTGACAACAAACCTCAGAACGATTAAAAATTCGCCGTCTATTTCTGTATGGAAGTAGATTTTTTTTGAACAACATTCTATTATGAATAACATTTAAACTGGAGCTTTTTTAATGGCAACTATCAACCAGCTAGTACGCAAACCGCGTGTGAAAAAGGTTGTAAAAAGTAACGTTCCTGCATTAGAGGCTTGCCCGCAGAAACGTGGTGTGTGCACTCGTGTATACACAACTACACCTAAAAAACCGAACTCAGCATTACGTAAAGTATGTCGTATTCGTTTAACTAATGGCTTTGAAGTAACTTCTTACATCGGCGGCGAAGGTCACAACCTTCAAGAGCACAGTGTTGTGCTTATCCGTGGTGGTCGTGTTAAAGACTTACCAGGTGTTCGTTACCACACTGTACGCGGCGCATTAGACTGTGCAGGCGTTAAAGATCGTAAACAAGGTCGTTCTAAATACGGCGTTAAACGTCCTAAAGCTTAATGGAACTCCGTTAAGTAAGGCCAAACGTCTAAATTAGTAAAAATTTAAATCAGAAACTCCAGTATCACATTAGCTCACTTTAAAGTGCGGTTAATTTTTTATAGAGTTTTTGGATATCCTGAAGATTAAATATACGGAGAAATTCGCAATGCCACGTCGTCGTAGTGTTGAACCACGCAAGATTCTTCCAGATCCGAAGTTCGGTTCAGAGTTACTTGCAAAATTTATTAATGTATTAATGGTAGACGGTAAAAAATCCGTTGCTGAAACCATCGTTTACGGTGCGTTAGACAAACTTGCAGAACGCACAGGTAAAGAACCTTTAGAAGCATTTGAAATTGCACTTGAAAACGTTCGTCCAACTGTTGAGGTTAAATCTCGTCGTGTTGGTGGTTCTACTTACCAAGTGCCAGTTGAAGTACGTCCAGTTCGTCGTAACGCATTAGGTATGCGTTGGATCGTTGAAGCTGCACGTAAACGCGGTGATAAATCAATGGCTTTACGTCTTGCAAATGAATTATCTGATGCATCAGATAACAAAGGCGCAGCAGTGAAAAAACGTGAAGACGTTCACCGTATGGCTGAAGCTAACAAAGCATTTGCTCACTTCCGTTGGTAATACGCTTTTTAGAAATTTAAAGGGCTTCATCCTCGATGAAGCCTTACCCCTATATAAACAGATATTAAACTTAACAAGGTTATAATAATGGCTCGTACAACCCCTATTGAAAGATATCGTAATATCGGTATTAGTGCGCACATTGATGCTGGTAAAACTACTACCACTGAACGTATCTTATTCTACACCGGTGTAAGTCACAAAATTGGTGAAGTACACGATGGTGCAGCAACAATGGACTGGATGGAACAGGAACAAGAGCGTGGTATTACCATTACCTCTGCGGCAACCACCGCATTCTGGTCTGGTATGTCACAACAGTTCCCACAACACCGTATCAACGTTATCGATACCCCGGGACACGTAGACTTTACTGTTGAAGTAGAACGTTCTATGCGTGTTCTTGATGGTGCGGTAATGGTTTACTGTGCGGTTGGTGGTGTTCAACCTCAGTCTGAAACTGTATGGCGTCAAGCTAACAAATATGAAGTTCCACGTATTGCGTTCGTAAACAAAATGGACCGTACTGGTGCTAACTTCTTACGTGTTGTTGATCAACTTAAAACTCGTTTAGGTGCGAACGCTGTTCCTCTTCAACTTCCAATCGGTGCAGAAGAAAACTTCACTGGTGTTGTTGATTTGATCAAAATGAAAGCGATCAACTGGAACGAAGCTGACCAAGGTATGACCTTCACTTATGAAGATATTCCAGCAGATATGCAAGCAGCTTGTGAAGAATGGCGTCAAAACCTTGTTGATGCAGCAGCTGAAGCAACTGAAGAATTAATGGAAAAAAATATCTTGGTGGTGAAGAGTTAAGCTGAAGAAGAAATCAAAAGCAGGTCTTCGTCAACGCGTATTAGCAAATGAAATCATCTTGGTAACTTGTGGTTCTGCGTTCAAAAAAACAAAGGTGTTCAAGCAATGCTTGATGCGGTTGTTGAATACTTACCAGCACCAACTGATATTCCAGCAATCAAAGGTATTAATCCAGATGAAACTGAAGGTGAACGTCACGCAAGCGATGATGAGCCGTTCTCTTCATTAGCATTCAAAATTGCAACTGACCCATTCGTAGGTAACTAACCTTCTTCCGTGTGTACTCAGGTGTAATTAATTCTGGTGATACAGTATTAAACTCTGTACGTCAAAAAAACGTGAACGTTTTGGTCGTATCGTACAGATGCACGCTAACAAACGTGAAGAAATCAAAAGAAGTTCGTGCGGGCGATATCGCTGCAGCAATCGGCTTAAAAAGATGTAACAACGGGTGATACATTATGTGCAATCGATGCACCAATCATCCTTGAGCGTATGGAATTCCCAGAGCCAGTAATCTCTGTAGCAGTAGAACCTAAAAACTAAAAGCTGACCAAGAAAAAAATGGGTCTTGCATTAGGTCGTCTTGCTCAAGAAGACCCTTCATTCCGTGTTCACACTGATGAAGAATCTGGTGAAACCATTATTTCTGGTATGGGTGAGTTACACTTAGATATCATCGTTGACCGTATGAAACGTGAGTTTAAAGTGGAAGCTAACATCGGTAAACCACAAGTATCTTACCGTGAAACTATCCGCACTCGTGTTAACGATGTGGAAGGTAAACACGCAAAAACAATCTGGTGGTCGCGGTCAATATGGTCACGTTGTTATCGACTTATATCCATTAGATCCAGAAGGTCCTGGTTATGAATTTGTAAACGAAATCAAAGGTGGTGTAATCCCTGGTGAATACATTCCTGCGGTTGATAAAAGGTATCCAAGAACAACTTAAATCTGGTCCATTAGCGGGTTACCCAGTAGTAGATCTTGGTGTACGTTTACACTTCGGTTCATACCATGATGTTGACTCATCTGAATTAGCGTTTAAATTAGCTGCTTCTTTAGCATTTAAAGCAGCGTTCGCTAAAGCAAACCCAGTTCTACTTGAGCCAATCATGAAAGTTGAAGTAGAAACTCCACCTGAGTATGTTGGTGATGTAATCGGTGACTTAAGCCGTCGTCGTGCTATGGTTAACGGTCAAGAAGCGAACGAATTCGTTGTTAAAATCGATGCAGAAGTTCCACTTTCTGAAATGTTCGGTTATGCAACAGACTTACGTTCACAAACTCAAGGTCGTGCATCATACTCAATGGAACCGTTAAAATATGCTGAAGCGCCAACAAGTGTTGCTGCTGCAGTAATTGAAGCGCGTAAAAAATAATTTTTTGTAACAATCCGCTCTATAAGTCGAATGGCTTATAGAGCATTTTCTAGGAAACTAAACAAATGTCTAAAGAAAAATTTGAACGTACAAAACCGCACGTAAACGTGGGTACAATCGGCCACGTTGACCACGGTAAAACAACTTTAACAGCAGCAATCACAACCGTATTAGCAAAACACTACGGTGGTGCAGCTCGTGCATTCGACCAAATCGATAACGCGCCAGAAGAAAAAGCGCGTGGTATCACCATCAACACATCACACGTTGAATACGATACTCCAACTCGTCACTACGCACACGTTGACTGCCCAGGACACGCGGACTATGTTAAAAAAACATGATTACCGGTGCGGCGCAAATGGACGGTGCTATCTTAGTAGTAGCAGCGACAGATGGTCCAATGCCACAAACTCGTGAGCACATCTTATTAGGTCGCCAAGTAGGTGTACCTTACATCATCGTATTCTTAAACAAATGCGACATGGTAGATGACGAAGAGTTATTAGAATTAGTAGAAATGGAAGTTCGTGAACTTCTTTCTCAATATGACTTTCCCAGGTGACGATACTCCAATCGTACGTGGTTCTGCATTACAAGCATTAAACGGCGTTGCAGAATGGGAAGAAAAAATCCTTGAGTTAGCAAACCACTTAGATACTTACATTCCTGAACCAGAGCGTGCAATTGACCAACCGTTCCTTCTTCCAATCGAAGACGTGTTCTCAATTTCAGGTCGTGGTACAGTAGTAACAGGTCGTGTTGAGCGTGGTATCATCCGCACTGGTGATGAAGTTGAAATCGTAGGTATCAAACCAACAGCGAAAACAACTGTAACTGGTGTTGAAATGTTCCGTAAATTACTTGACGAAGGTCGTGCAGGTGAAAACATCGGTGCATTATTACGTGGTACCAAACGTGAAGAAATCGAACGTGGTCAAGTATTAGCGAAACCAGGTTCAATCACTCCACACACTGATTTCGAATCAGAAGTTTACGTATTATCCAAAGAAGAAGGTGGTCGTCATACTCCATTCTTCAAAGGTTACCGTCCACAATTCTATTTCCGTACAACTGACGTAACTGGTACAATCGAGTTACCAGAAGGCGTGGAAATGGTAATGCCTGGTGATAACATCAAAATGACAGTAAGCTTAATCCACCCAATCGCGATGGACCAAGGTTTACGTTTCGCAATCCGTGAAGGTGGCCGTACAGTAGGTGCTGGGCGTTGTTGCGAAAAATCATCAAATAATAGATGCAGCGAAATAGTCTAAGAGACAGTAAGAGAAAAGTGCGGTGAATTTTTCATCGCACTTTTTTTGTTTATGAGTATTAGATATATCTCTATAATATTTATAATTATCAAGCTACATTTATCAGATTAGTATCTTATCTTTAATTGATTAAATAGGTCTTTTATTTCATCTAATGACAATGATCTAAATGCACCATTTTTTTAAATTATTAATGGATAAATCGCCGATATTTACTCTTATTAGCCGTAAAGTGGGGAAACCAATATGGGCGGTCATTCTACGAACTTGACGATTACGCCCTTCACTAATTTTTTTATTTCTAGCCAACTTGTTGGAATATTTTTTTACGATCTCGGATCGGCGGGCTTCGTTCCCATAGGTTAGGGTTCGGAGATATGGCGTACTTTAGCTGGGCTAGTTATGCCATCTTTAAGTTTTTACGCCTTTTCTAAGTTGATCTAAAGTTTTTTTCTTCGGGTATTCCTTCAATTTGTACCCAATAAGTTTTTTTCTGTTTTAAATTGAGGATCTGCTAAGCGATGTTGTAGTTCGCCATTGTTAGTTAGAATCAATAATCCCTCACTATCTCTATCTAATCGTCCTGCTGCATAAACATTTGGAATAGAAATAAAATCTTTTAATGTGCGACGACCTTGCTCATCAGTAAATTGAGTAAGCACGTCAAAGGGTTTATTAAATACGATAACTTTCGTTTCTTTTTAGTGAGAGGAGTTTAAACTTTGACTTTTGCTTGAAAGTGCGGTGAAAATTATTCGAATTTTTGTTTGATCTTATTTAAAGAGAAAGATGATGAATGTTTTTTTCATTGCTTATTTCTCATACCAAATTCGGTTCACATAGAGAATTATTTTGCCAGAGGGCGTTTTTTTACATGGATTTCATCGTCAACGCTTTTTACCGATTAAAGCACGCGCAACAGGAGAATCAATGGAGATCCAGTTTTTAGCAGGATCGAATTCATCACAACCGACTAGGCGATATTGCTTCACTTCTCCCTCTTCATTTTCTAGCTCAACCCACGCACCAAAAAAACACTTTACCTTCTTGTTTTTGGGCTGTAATCTACTATTTGTAGCACTTCTAGTCGTTTAGAAAGAAAACGTACTCGACGATCAATTTCACGTAAACGACGTTTTCCGTAAATATATTCTGCGTTTTTCGCTACGATCGCCTAGCGCAGCTGCATCTGAGACTGCTTGAGTAACTTTTGGGCGTTCTTCTTTCCACAAAAACTTGAGTTCTTGATCAAGCTCATTCCAGCCTTGACGGGTAATATAATTTGATTTTGCCATAATAAAAATAAAAGAAAGTTTTTTTCGAATTATATTTGAGCCAACAGCCTAAAAACCAGTATTCTATCCCCGTTTTTTTCTCGAATCCTTTCATAACAAAGAAGTATGACAATGTTAAATCAACAAATTAGCCAAATTATTGCGGCTGAATTAACCGTTCAGCCTCAACAAATCCTTGCTGCTATTCAATTATTAGATGATGGCAACACCATTCCATTTATCGCCCGTTATCGTAAAGAAGCCACAGGTGGCTTAGATGATACCCAACTTCGTCATTTTGAAACCCGTTTAATTTATTTGCGTGAATTAGAAGATCGTCGTCAAACCATTTTTGAAATCTATTGAAGATCAAGGGAAATTGACCGATGAACTGCGTGACAAAAATCCATGCGACACAAAGCAAAACTGAATTAGAGGATTTATATTTACCGTACAAAACCAAAACGTCGTACCAAAGGACAAATTGCCATTGAAGCTGGTCTTGAGCCATTGGCCGATTTACTTTTGGAGCGAGTCAAAAATGATCCAGAATCAACCGCACTTTCCTTTGTTGATGCTGAAAAAAAGGCGTAGCTGATAGCAAAGCTGCGTTAGACGGTGCACGCTATATTTTTAATGGAGCGTTTTGCTGAAGATGCGGGCTTATTAGCGAAAGTCCGTGATTATTTAGCGAAAAATGCCGTTATCGTATCCAAAGTGATCGAAGGCAAAGAAACGGAAGGCGCAAAATTCCAAGATTATTTCGACCACCAAGAATTATTGAAAAATGTGCCTTCTCACCGTGCATTAGCCATGTTCCGTGGACGTAATGAGGGCATTTTACAATTAAGCTTAAATGCAGATCCCGATGCGGAAGAGGGAAGTCGCCAAAGTTATTGTGAAGAGATTATTCGTGATTATTTAGATGTCCGTTTCACGGGGCAGCCTGCAGATAAATGGCGTGAGCAAGTGATTGCGTGGACATGGAAAATCAAAGTTTCGTTGCATTTAGAAACGGAATTAATGGCAAGTTTACGTGAAAAAGCGGAAGAAGAAGCCATTGATGTTTTTGCTCGAAATCTGACCGCACTTTTTAATGGCTGCACCGGCTGGCGCGAAAAAGCACTATGGGCTTGGACCCGGGCTTGCGTACGGGAGTTAAAGTCGCAGTGGTGGATAACACCGGTAAATTATTAGATACCACCACCATTTATCCACACACGGGGCGTGAAGCCCGAAGCACAAGTGGCGATTTTTCAGCTTGATCCGCAAACATAACGTGGAATTAATTGCTATTGGTAACGGTACGGCTTCTCGTGAAACCGAACGTTTTGCGAAAGAAGTGATTAAAGAAATCAAAGAAAATAAACCACAAACCGTTGTGGTGAGCGAAGCAGGCGCATCGGTTTATTCTGCTTCTGAATTTGCGGCAAATGAATTCCCAAATTTAGATGTATCTTTGCGTGGTGCGGTATCTATCGCCCGTCGTTTACAAGATCCATTGGCCGAATTAGTAAAAAAATCGAACCGAAAGCCATTGGTGTCGGGCAATATCAACACGATGTAAACCAAACCCAACTTGCGCGTAAACTTGATGCGGTGGTGGAAGACTGCGTAAACGCGGTAGGCGTAGATTTAAATACCGCATCCGCACCATTACTAGCTCGCGTGGCAGGGATGACGAAAACTTTAGCGCAAAACATTGTGGAATATCGTGATGAAAATGGTCGTTTTGAAAGCCGTGCAGAATTGAAAAAAGTGCCACGTTTAGGGCCAAAAGCCTTTGAGCAATGTGCAGGCTTTATGCGTATTGCTGGCGGGAAAAATCCACTTGATGCTTCAGGGGTTCACCCAGAAGCTTACCCTGTGGTCGAAAAAATCTTGCAAGCTACCGCACAATCTATCCAAGATTTAATGGGCAATGCGGGTGTGGTACGTCAGCTTGATGCAAAACAATTCATTGATGAGCAATTTGGTTTACCGACCGTTCAAGATATTTTCAAAGAATTGGAAAAACCAGGTCGTGATCCTCGTGGTGAGTTTAAAACGGCTGTATTCGCAGAAGGCGTGGAAGAAATCACCGATTTAAAACCGGGTATGATTTTAGAAGGTACCGTCACTAATGTAACCAACTTCGGCGCATTTGTGGATATCGGTGTTCATCAAGACGGTTTAGTGCATATTTCATCATTAAGCGATAAATTCGTCGAAGATCCACATCAAGTGGTGAAAACTGGCGATATCGTGAAAGTGAAAGTCTTAGAAGTGGATGTGCCGCGTAAACGTATTGCGTTAACGATGCGATTAGATGAAAGTGCGGTCAGAAAATGACAGTAAATCTGACCGCACTTTATCTGCAAGACCTCGTGGAAATACGCAACGAGAGGAGCGTAGTTCAAGAGGTAATAATGCGATGGGTAATGCTTTTTGCTGATGCGCTAAAAAAATTGGAAAAAAATAACAAGTTATAGGGGCGAAATTATTTGCCCTTTTTTTATAACTATCCTTTCCCGAAAAGCATCGCCAAAACGGCGATTTTTGCTATAATCTCGCCCAATTTTTTTATTTACAAAAGAATGAGATAAATTATGTCAGAAACGACCAATGATAACTATGGTGCATCGAGCATTAAAGTATTAAAAGGCCTTGATGCGGTGCGTAAACGTCCAGGTATGTATATCGGTGATACCGATGACGGTACTGGTTTGCACCATATGGTATTTGAAGTGGTGGATAATGCCATTGATGAAGCCCTCGCTGGCCATTGTTCCGATATTATCGTGACAATTCATGATGATAATTCTGTATCGGTACAAGATGATGGGCGTGGTATTCCTGTGGATATTCACCCAGAAGAAGGCGTTTCTGCAGCAGAAGTTATCATGACCGTGCTTCACGCTGGCGGTAAATTTGACGATAACTCTTATAAAGTATCGGGCGGATTACACGGTGTGGGCGTATCAGTGGTGAATGCACTTTCTGATAAATTACAATTAACCATTCGTCGTCAAGGTCACGTTTATGAGCAATTCTATCATTTAGGTGAGCCACAAGCACCATTAACAGTTATTGGCGGCACAGAGGCAACGGGGACAACGGTTCGTTTCTGGCCAAGCTCGGATATTTTTGCTATCACAACCTTTGATTACAAAATCTTAGCAAAAACGCTTACGTGAGCTTTCTTTCTTGAACTCAGGCGTATCCATTCGCTTAATTGATAAACGCGATGGCTCTGAAGATCATTTCCATTACGAAGGCGGTATTCAAGCATTCGTAGAATATTTGAACAAAAAAATAAAAAAACCCAATTCATCCTAAACCATTTTTATTTTACAGCTGAGAAAGATGGTATCGGCGTAGAAGTCGCCTTGCAGTGGAATGATGGTGTAAATGAAAACGTGTATTGCTTCACCAATAATATTCCTCAACGTGATGGTGGTACTCACCTAGCAGGTTTCCGTGGGGCTTTTAACTCGTAGCTTAAATAGCTATATGGAAAACGAAGGCATGCTGAAAAAAAGAAAAAAGTGGCGACTTCAGGCGATGATGCACGTGAAGGTTTGGTGGCGATTATTTCAGTTAAAGTACCTGATCCAAAAATTCTCATCGCAAACTAAAGACAAACTCGTGTCTTCAGAAGTTAAAAAGTGCGGTGGAATCTGCGATGAATGAAAAATGCAGGAATATTTATTGGAAAAATCCTGCAGATGCAAAAATCATTGTAAACCAAATTATTATGGCTGCTCGTGCGCGCAAGCAGCACGCAAAGCTCGTGAAATGACGCGCCGTAAAGGGGCATTAGATATTGCAGGTTTACCGGGTAAACTTGCAGACTGCCAAGAAAAAGATCCTGCGCTTTCTGAACTTTACTTGGTGGAGGGTGACTCTGCGGGTGGTTCTGCAAAAGTTGGTCGCGATCGTAAAAACTCAAGCAATTTTGCCATTGAAAGGTAAAATCTTAAACGTAGAAAAAAAGCACGTTTTGACAAAATGTTGTCTTCCCAAGAAGTGGGCACATTAATTACTGCTTTAGGCTGCGGTATTGGTCGTGATGAATATAACCCAGATAAATTACGCTATCATCATATCATTATCATGACCGATGCTGATGTGGATGGTTCTCACATTCGTACATTGCTTTTAACGTTCTTCTATCGTCAAATGCCTGAGCTGATTGAGCGTGGTTATGTTTACATTGCTCAGCCGCCACTTTATAAAGTGAAAAAAAGGAAAACAAGAACGCTACATTAAAGATGCGGATGAAATGGAGCAATATGAATTAACGCTTGCGTTAGATGGCGCGGAATTACATATTAGCGCAAATGCACCAGCAATGAATGCCCTTGTATTTGAAAAAAATTGGTGGCAGAATATAACAGCGTGCAAAAACTTATCGGTCGCTTAAGTCGCCATTATCCAGTCCCTGTATTGCAAGGATTAATTTATCAGTCGCCAATTTCTGTTGAAATGATGAAAGACGAAAGTAGGGTTGAAAATTGGGGTAAATCTTTTGTTGAACAACTGACTGCAAAAGAAACAGAAGCGCATCAATATTCAGTGCGTACACAATTTAATGCGGAACGCCAAGTGTATGAAGCTGTGATTACTGTTCGTAAACACGGTATTGATACCGATTATTTCTTGAATTTTGATTTTGTTCACGGCAATGAATACGCGAAAATTGTTTCTCTTAATAAACAACTCAATGGCTTATTAGAAGAAGGCGCTTATGTCACACGCGGTGAAAAAAGTACAACCAGTGCGTAGCTTTGAACAAGCTGTTGAATGGCTGGTAAAAGAATCTCGTAAAGGCCTTGAAGTACAACGTTATAAAGGACTTGGTGAAATGAATGCAGACCAACTTTGGGAAACAACAATGGATCCAAATTCACGTCGTATGTTGAAGGTTTCTATTAAGGATGCTGTTGCAGCGGATCAACTCTTCACGACTTTAATGGGAGATGAAGTTGAGCCACGTCGTGAGTTCATTGAGCTGAATGCGTTACGTGCAAATTTAGATATTTAGTCGAAATATAGCAAGAAAAATAACCGTGCTTGTAAGATTAAGTACGGTTATTTTTTTATTCAAAGTGATCTTGGTGTTTAAATTTCAGTAAATTACGTCTTTCTTGTTTGTTTGGGCGACGATCAGGATGGGGCATAGATAATGCATTATTTTTTTACGAGCCCATGCTATTTCTTCACGTTTTTTTAGGCTTGTTTCCGTTTCTCGGTAAAGTAATTGTGCATCAGGTGCGCCACGACGTTGATCACTAATGCAAGTACTTCAACTTCTTTTTCTTCATTCCCTTGGCGTAATTTTATTAATGCACCCTAATTCTACAATTTTACTAACTTTTGCACGTTGTCCATTGTAGTGTATTTTTCCCCCTTCAATCATGGTTTTGGCGATAGTACGAGTTTTTGTAAAAACGTGCTGCCCATAACCATTTATCTAAAGCGGACACCTTCTTTGCTAGCCATGAATTTACCTTTTTGGATTACGTTATTATTGAATAAGATAGTATCACAAATCTTATTTATTGCATTTTTTATTAAATTAGGAAAAGAAATACCGCTTAATTTAAATATTTTCTAATTGAATAAAAATTAAGATTAAAAAGTACTTGAAAAAAAATATGTGTTTTTTTGCGATTTTTTAAAGTGTTCTCTTTTTACTTAAGGATGTAACGTTATGCATAACGAAAACTTAAAAGAATTGACCTTTCGAGGGATCATCCTCGGCGCATTGATTACGGTGATTTTCACTGCATCCAATGTGTATCTCGGTCTAAAAGTGGGGATGACATTTGCGTCATCTATTCCAGCGGCCGTCATTTCTATGGCGGTACTCAAATTTTTCAAAGATTCCAGTATCCTTGAAAATAACATGGTGCAAACGCAAGCATCTTCAGCGGGGACACTTTCTTCTGTGATCTTCGTCTTACCAGGCTTATTAATGATGGGGTACTGGCAAGACTTCCCGTTCTGGCAAACTATGTTGATTTGTGCTGCGGGTGGTACATTGGGCGTGTTATTCACCATTCCATTACGCCGTGCGATGGTGGTAAACAGTGATTTACCTTACCCTGAAGGCGTAGCGGCTGCCGAAATCTTAAAAGCGGGTAATCATGCAGATGGCGATAGCGGTGTGAAAGATATTGCTTACGGTGGTGTTTTAGCGGGATTAGTTGCATTTTTAACTAACGGTTTACGCGTGATGGCTGATGGTGCAAGCGCTTGGATTCAAACTGGTAAAGCAGCTTTCCAATTACCAATGGGCTTCTCCCTTGCCTTGCTTGGTGCGGGTTATTTAATTGGTATCGTAGGTGGTATTGCGATGTTAATCGGTGTTATTTTGACTTGGGGTGTGGCTGTGCCATATTTCACGATGTCAGGTGATATCGCGGCAGACGCAAGCTTGATTGATGCTGCAATGGTGGTTTGGAAAACGAAAGTTCGCTTTATTGGTGTGGGTACGATTGGTATTGCAGCGATTTGGACATTACTTATTTTAATGAAACCAATGATTGAAGGGATGGTACATTCTTTCCGTATGTTGAAAGGTGGACAGGCTGAATCTGAGCACCGCGTTGATATCGACCTTTCTCCAAAAAAACAATGATTTATATCTTAATCGCGACAGTTGTGTTAATTGTTATTTCATTACACCACTTTATCGCGGCTGCACCGATTTCACCTGAGCTTTCCATTTTTATTAGTTGTAGTTTGTACTTTCTTAGCGGTATTTATCGGCTTCTTCGTGGCTGCAGCTTCTGGTTATATGGCGGGTTTAGTAGGTTCATCTTCAAGCCCAATTTCTGGTATCAGGGATTATTTCTGTTATCGTGATTTCATTGGTATTGGTGTCAATCGGTAATGCATCTGGCTTATTTGAAACCGTAGATGGTCAGAAATTTTTTTGACCGCACTTACACTCTTTACAGCGTCAATTGTATTAACTACCGCAACAATTTCTAATGATAACTTGCAAGATTTAAAAACCGGTTTATTAGTGGATGCGACACCTTGGCGCCAACAAGTCGCATTAATTATCGGCTGCTTTGTCGGTGCGCTTGTTATCGCGCCAGTATTAGAAATCTTATATCACGCGTATGGTTTCAGCGGTGCGTTGCCACGTCCAGATATGGATCCTTCACAAGCTCTATCTGCACCACAAGCAACATTAATGACCACCATTTCTCAAGGTATTTTTCACCAATAAATTGGAATGGACTTACATCTTAACTGGTGTAGTTTTTAGGTGCTGTGTTAATTACTATTGATGCATTCTTGAAAAAAAGTCAGCAACAAAGTCTTTGGATTGCCAGTGATTGCTGTGGGGATTGGTATTTACTACCACCATCAATTAATATGCCTGTGATTGTCGGAGCATTCTTAGCGTGGATCATGACTCGTCATATTGCAAAACTTGGTAACAAAGAAGTGTCAGCTAAAGCAGAACGTTTCGGTACGCTTTTTCTCTGCAGGTTTAATCGTAGGTGAAAGCTTAATGGGGGTAATTTTAGCATTCATTATTGCGGCTTCTGTTACCACTGGTGGTTCTGAAGCGCCATTATCCTTAAATCTTGAAAATTGGGATACTATTGGCGAGTGGTTAGGTTTAATCGTATTTATCGTGGGCATTGTGATTTTTGCATCTCGCGTATTACGTGCGAAAAATCTGATTAATCTTTAAATTTATTTTTAGAATAGGCTACCTTTTTGGATAGCCTATTTTTTATTATGAAATCTTACTTAAAAAAACACTTATTTTTTCCCCCTGATTTTACAGATAATCGTCACCGCACTTTTGATTTGGTTCGATGATGATTCAAGTGGCGCTATCGTTCCTTTTTTTCTAGCTATGCTCTCACAGCATTTCTTCTTGCCACCATTCCCGCATTTTTAACCGCACTTTTAGCTGCAAAATTCCGTTACACACGTTATAACATAGCTTCGATTGTATTAGTTTCATCGTTCATTTCATTTGTTTACTGCAATATGGCATCTTATTTTTATTTGTTATTGCTTGGCGAACAAGAAACGTACTTTTTGGGGTTGGTTAACCGAAGGGGATTATCCCTCGGGTTAATAAGCACATGCGGAATGGTATTTTATGCTCTATTTGTGATGCCGTGGTTGTTACCAAAAAAACAAGAGAATAATTTTTATGCTCACGCTAAACGAACATTTACTTAATCAAGTATTGCTGATTGCTTATCAAGCGGGTAAGCATTTGCAACAGTTTTATCAAAAACAGGTTCATGTTGAATTGAAAGAAGACAACACGCCTGTGACGGAAGCGGATCTTTTTGTGAGCCAATTTTTAACAGAAAAAAATTGACCGCACTTTTTCCTAATGTCCCTGTTCTTTCGGAAGAAAAATTGCCATATTTCCTTTGAAGAACGTAAAAATTGGAAAAGAATATTGGTTGATTGATCCTCTTGATGGCACACAACAATTTATTAATCGTACCGATCAATTTTTCTGTGTTGATTACCTTAGTTCGTAAAAACAAACCCGTGTTAAGCATTATTCATGCGCCAGTTTTTATCGATAACTTATTATGCAATGCGTGATTTCGGCGCGTTTAAAAAAACAAGTGGATCAGGTAAAAAAACTCACTAAAAATACGACAAATTTTGACCGCCCTTTACGAATTGCGGTAGGTGCAACCACTTTACAAGAAAAAAAGTGCGGTCGATTTTGCCGAAGGATTTTTCCTTGTGAATTTGTTGTGGTTGGTTCAAGTAGTTTAAAAAGTGGTTTTGGTGGCTGAAGGTGCAGTAGATTGTTATGTTCGTTTAGGACAAACTGGTGAATGGGATACCGCAGGCGCTGAAGTGTTACTGAGTGAAACTCACGGTGCCATTTTTTGACTCTCATTTTGAGCCTTTAACCTATAACCAACGTGAAACCTTGATTAATCCGCATTTTGTCATGGTGGGCGATCAATCGCTCGATTGGCGTTCTATCTTTCAATTTAATTGATTGGTTCGATTGGTTTTTCTCTAGAATACGGCATTATTTTTCTGATATTACTCGGAATCTTATAAGGAATAATTATGCAAACTGATAATAACTGTATCGTCATTTTCTGGCGCGTCTGGTGACTTAACTCACCGTAAACTCATTCCAGCCCTTTATAATCTCTACAAAATCGGGCGTTTGAGTGAAAACTTTTTCCGTTCTAGGTGTTGCTCGCTCTGAGTTAAATGATGAAACTTTCCGCGAAAAATGCGTGAGGCTTTAATTAACAATGAAGAAACAACACCTGACACTTTAGATACTTTCTGCTCTCATCTTTATTACCAAGCTGTGAATACATCCGATGCGCAAGATTACGGTAAACTTGTTCCACGCTTAGATGACCTTCATGATAAATATAAAACTTGTGGTAACACCCTTTACTATATGTCCACTCCGCCAAGTCTTTATGGCGTGATTCCTGAGTGTTTGGCTGCACATGGTTTAAATACGGAAGAATATGGTTGGAAGCGTATTATTGTTGAAAAACCTTTTGGTTACGATGAAAAAACAGCGCAAGCGTTAGACGTACAAATCCATCGTTTCTTTGAAGAACACCAAATTTATCGTATCGACCATTATTTAGGTAAAGAAACCGTTCAAAACTTGCTCGTATTACGTTTCTCAAAATGGTTGGTTTGAACCGCTTTGGAACCGTAATTTCATTGATTATGTGAAATTACGGGGCAGAATCTATTGGCGTGGAAGAGCGCGGTGGCTATTATGATGGGTCTGGTGCAATGCGAGATATGTTCCAAAACCATTTATTGCAAGTATTAGCAATGGTTGCAATGGAGCCACCAGCGATTATTAATGCGAACTCTATGCGTGATGAAGTAGCAAAAAGTGATGCACAGTTTGCGTCCATTAACTGCAGAAGATATGGAGCATAATCTCGTTTTAGGTCAATACACTGCGGCTGAAATTAACGGCAAAATGGAAAAGGGCTATCTAGAAGAAAAAAAGGTGTGCCTGCAGATTCTCGCACTGAAACCTATATCGCATTGCGTTGTGAAATTGAAAACTGGCGTTGGGCTGGTGTGCCGTTCTATGTCCGTACGGGTAAACGCTTACCGGCTCGTGTGACCGAAATTGTGATTCATTTTAAAACCACGCCACATCCTGTATTCAGCCAAAATGCGCCAGAGAATAAATTAATTATTCGTATTCAACCTGATGAAGCGATTTCAATGCGTTTTGGTTTGAAAAAAACCAGGTGCAGGTTTTGAAGCGAAAGAAGTTTCAATGGATTTCCGTTATGCAGATTTAGCAGGCGCGCAAGTATTAACCGCTTATGAACGCTTATTGTTAGATGCAATGAAAGGCGACGCAACCTTGTTTGCGCGTACCGATGCTGTGCATGCCGCATGGAAATTTGTGCAACCGATTTTTAGATTACAAAGCGAATGGTGGTCGTATTCATGAATATGAAGCGGGTACTTGGGGCCCTGTTGCAGCTGATAAATTAATCGCAAAACAAGGCAAAGTTTGGCGTAAAACCGACAGGTTTAATGAAGAAAAAAAGTTTAATTAATCTAATCGGGTGGGCTTTAGCCCACCACTCTTAATATCTAACATAATAAATTGTGGGCTAAAGCCTACCCTACGGAAAATCGATGAACTATATCAGCTTCCCAACGGCTCAACACGCAGTCGATAAAATTGCACAAGAATTTGTGATCTATAGCCAATTAACTCACCCCGTGCATATTTCCCTTTCTGGTGGTTCAACGCCCTAAGTTGTTATTTAAAACCTTAGCCAAATCACCTTATGCTGAACAAATTAACTGGAAAAATCTGCATTTTTGGTGGGGAGATGATCGTATGGTTCCGCCATCTGATCCTGAAAGCAACTATGGCGAAGTACAAAAACTTTTATTCGATCACATTCAAATTCCAGCAGAAAATATCCACCGAATTCGTGGTGAAAAATGAACCGCACTTTGAGCTAAAACGTTTCGAAGAAGAATTAAGTGCGGTCATTCAAACGGTGTTTTTTTGATTGGATTATTTTTAGGTATGGGGACAGACGGTCATACTGCGTCTCTTCCCACACCAAACCAATTTTGATGATGAAAACCTAGCTGTCAGTGCTAAGCACCCTGAAAGTGGTCAAATTCGCATTTCTAAAACAGCTAAACTCATTGAACAAGCTAAACGTATTACCTACTTGGTCACCGGCGAAAGCAAAGCGGATATTTTTAAAAAGAAATCCAAAGCACGACATCAGAAAACCTGCCTTATCCTGCTGCCAAAATTCAGGCGAAAAACGGAGTGACGGAATGGTATTTAGATAAAGCGGCGGCTAAATTGCTATAACAGGTTGGCATCAAATATTACAGGCTTGCAAAATGATAGACTACAAAGTGAATGAACCGATTTCAGTTAAACAATTTATTGAATTGCTAAATAAAACAACGCTCGGAGCACGCCGTCCGTTAGAGGATGAAAAACGCATCGCAGCGATGTTGCATCATGCGGATTTATTAGTCACCGCTTGGGATGGTGAACGATTAGTGGGTGTGGCGCGTTCGGTGACGGATTTTGCCTATTGCTGTTATTTATCTGATTTAGCAGTTGATGAACAATATCAAAAAAACAAGGTATCGGTTTACAGTTAATTGAACATACTAAACAAGCCTTACATTCACAAGCCAAAATCGTGCTGTTATCGGCGCCACAAGCCGTGGATTATTATCCGCATATTGGATTTACTCAACATATGAGTGCATGGACGAAGAGTTAATTTATTAGCATTGTACGGACTAAAATAAGATATAGATGAATCAGATTCGGAGTGATTTTTAATGTTGAATTTAGATAATAAAAAAATTCGTTGCTGTTGAAAAATACATCAAATGGTGAGGTGAGCAGCCAAACAGAATTTCATTACCATCAACAAGGTAAAAATGATTTGGGCTGAATATTGTGGTGGTGAAATTTTTAAAAAGGTTTTTTTAATTGGAAAATGGATTAACGATACTCAAGTTGAATTTTACGTATCAACATTTAAATCAATCTCTAGAAAAATCGTTTGGGGCGTTGTTGTACCACATTTTTCTTTAGAAAATAGTAAACTCATCGGTTATGAAAAAAATGGCAGTGGTTAGATACGTTAGAGCAAGGGAGCTCTTTAATTAGAGAAATTTAAAAAGAAGTTTTTGCTATAGAATATCTGAGGACAAGCTTCTTATACTTTATAATAAATACTAAATGATAGGTGCATTCGTACCTCACAAACAGGAGAAAACAATGTCAGTAAAAGGCGACATCGGTGTTATCGGCTTAGCCGTAATGAGGGCAAAACCTCATTTTAAATATGAATGATCATGGCTTTAAAGTGGTGGCATATAACCGTACTACTTCAAAAAGTAGATGAATTTTTTTACAAGGTGCGGCAAAAAGGCACCAATATTATCGGTGCATACTCTTTAGAAGATTTAGCTTCTAAATTAGAAAAACCACGTAAAGTGATGTTAATGGTGCGCGCGGGTGATGTGGTGGATCAATTCATTGACGCATTACTACCACACTTAGAAGAGGGCGATATCATTATTGATGGCGGTAACTCAAACTATCCGGACACCAATCGTCGTGTGGCGGCGTTGCGTGAAAAAGGCATTCGCTTTTATCGGCACCGGCGTTTCCGGTGGTGAAGAGGGCGCACGCCACGGGCCATCCATTATGCCGGGCGGCAACGAAGAAGCATGGCCATTCGTGAAGCCGGTATTACAAGCAATTTCCGCTAAAACCGACAAAGGCGAAGCTTGCTGTGATTGGGTGGGCAAAGATGGCGCAGGCCATTTCGTGAAAATGGTGCATAACGGCATCGAATACGGCGATATGCAATTAATTTGCGAAGCCTACCAATTCTTAAAAGAGGGCGTGGGCTTGTCTGATGATGATTTGGAAGCCACCTTCAAGGCATGGCGCAACACCGAATTAGACAGCTACTTGATCGATATCACTGCCGATATTCTTGGCTATAAAGATGAAGACGGTAACAGCCTTGTGGATAAAATTTTAGACACCGCAGGGCAAAAAGGCACCGGTAAATGGACGGGGATCAATGCCCTTGATTTCGGTATTCCGTTGACCTTAATCACAGAATCCGTATTCGCCCGTTGCGTATCTGCTTTTTAAAGATCAACGCGTTGCTGCGAGCCAATTATTCGGTAAAACCATTGGCAAAGTGGAAGGCGATAAAAATGTATGGATTGAAGCGGTGCGCAAAGCGTTATTGGCGTCAAAAATCATTTCTTACGCACAAGGCTTTTATGTTGATTCGTGAAGCGTCTGAAAACTTCAACTGGAACATCAACTACGGTAACACCGCCTTATTATGGCGTGAAGGTTGTATTATTCGCAGCCGTTTCTTAGGCAACATTCGCGATGCGTACGAAGCGAACCCTGATTTAATCTTCTTAGGTTCAGATAGTTATTTCAAAGGCATTTTAGAAAACGCATTAAGTGACTGGCGTAAAGTGGTGGCAAAATCTATCGAAGTGGGGATCCCAATGCCTTGTATGGCGTCTGCAATCACCTTCTTAGATGGTTATACTTCAGCACGTTTACCGGCAAATTTATTGCAAGCACAACGTGACTACTTCGGTGCACATACTTATGAACGTACAGATAAACCACGTGGTGAATTCTTCCATACTAACTGGACAGGTCGTGGTGGGAATACCGCTTCTACCACTTATGATGTGTAGTTAAAAAAATATTGATAAAATTACCGCACTTTTTAGGTATTAAAGTGCGGTATTTTTTTATCTCTTTTTTTGTTTATTTTGAGATATTTTTAAAAGGCGATAAAAAAATATTGGAATTCCATCGCTTTTTTTATTATTTATTAATCTTTAACTGGTATATCAGCTAATACATTTACTAATACATTCCAGTAGGTTGTGACAGTAGAAATCTGTACTTTCTCATCTGGTGAATGCGCATTACGGATAGTTGGTCCTAGAGAAATCATTTCGATATTAGGATAATGCTCTTTGAGTAATCCACATTCCAAACCCGCATGAATGACTTTAATATCAGGTTGTTTGCCTAACACTGCAGTATAATGTTTTTTGGGTAAGATTTAATATGGAGGAATCATTGACTGGTTTCCAACCTGGATATGGTGCTGAAAAATTCAGTTTTCGCACCCGCAAGGTTGGCAACAGAGGTTAATAATTCTGTTACATAATCTTTACCGCTTTCAATTAATGAACGTACTAAAATAGTCCCCTTCACGCTGTGATCTTCGGTTTTTAATACCCCAATGCTGAGTGAACTTTCGACAACATTTTTGATTACATCGCTATTACGAATGACGCCGTTAGGTAACGCGTTTAATAAATGAATGACTTTTTTCTGTTGATTCTAAGGTAAAGATAGATTGTGGTTTTTCCGCTGACTCTAAGAAAAAGTTTAAGGTTAGGTTCAGCAATGAATAATTCTTCTTTTAATAAAATGTTTAGTTTTTTCTACCTCACTTTCAAAAGCATGAGGTTCGCCATTGAAAAACTAGAATCGCAACAGCTTCTCTAGGAATAGCATTTCGAATTGAACCACCACGAATTTCTGCAAGCTGGAAAGGAGAAGTGTTTTTGTGAAAGTTTCGCTAATACGCGAGCCATAACTTTGATTGCATTAGCTCGTCCAGTATGAATATCGCAACCTGAATGTCCACCACGCAAACCTTTCAATGTGAGTTGAATTGATTGTTCAAAAGTGTTGTTTTCCCATTGAATTGGTATTGATAAATTGGCATTAATCCCTCCGGCACAACCGATATAAATTTCTCCGACTTCTTCAGTGTCAGTATTGATAAGAATGTCCGATTGTAGCCAATTACGACGGAGGTGTAATGCACCGTCCATTCCTGTTTCTTCTGTCATGGTAAGAAGGACTTCAAGTGGTGGATGTGCGATGTTATCGCTTTCAAGTACGGCTAATGTAGAAGCTAAACCAATACCATTATCGGAACCAAGCGTTGTCCCTTTTGCTTTTTACCCAATCGCCATCAATATAAGGACGAATCGGATCTTTAGTGAAATCATGTGGATTACCTTCATTGGCCTGAGGCACCATATCCAAGTGGGCTTGCAATACAACAGGTGTGCGATTTTTCCATACCTACTGTTGCTGGTTTGCGAATTAATACATTACCCGCCTCGTCACGTTCTGCAAAAATGCTTTTTCTTTTTGCCCAGTTAACAATAAAGTTTGCAAGTGTATCTTCGTGATGAGATGGATGTGGTATTGTACAAATTTGATCGAACCATTTCCATAGCAATTCGGGTTGAAGTGTTGTAATTTCAGACATAGTTTCTCCTTTTTATCGAAAAATTTTGAGGAAATAATAGCATAAAATGCTATTTCAGGTTATCCTTACGCAATTTTTTTATTTATTGACAAAAATTTAGGGTATTAAAATGAGTGAAAAATATGTGGTGACTTGGGATATGTTCCAAATGCATGCTCGTAAATTATCAGAGCGTTTACTTCCAGCATCCCAATGGAAAGGTATTATTGCCGTGAGTCGCGGTGGTTTATTCCCTGCTGCTGTATTAGCTCGCGAGTTAAGCATTCGCCACGTAGAAACCGTTTGTATTGCAAGTTATCATGACCACAATAATCAAGGTGAATTGCAGGTTCTTCACGCTGCACAGGTACCAAATGGCGGAGAAGGTTTTATCATAGTTGATGATCTAGTTGATACAGGTAATACTGCACGTGCAATCCGTGAAATGTATCCAAATGCAAAATTTGTGACAGTATTTGCAAAACCAGCAGGGGCAGAACTAGTTGATGATTATGTGATTGATATTCCTCAAAATACTTGGATTGAACAGCCTTGGGATTTAGGATTAATGTTTGTCCCGCCTTTTTGCAAGAAAATAAGTTTATTCTTTAGATTTAAATGCGAAATCCCTTTGATTTCGCATTTTTTTATCTCTTAATTTGCCTTTTGAGTTAATCCGTGTCATTTCGGAAACAGGATTATTTATGCTATTCTAAGCGCAATTTTAAAAGGAATCCTTATGTCTGAAATTAAACTTAATTATCATAAAACTCACTTTTTTTAACGAGTGCGCCGAATATTCGTTCTATTCCTGAAGATACGGGCATTGAAATTGCGTTTGCGGGACGTTCAAATGCAGGAAAAATCAACTGCACTTAATGCATTAACTAATCAAAAAAAGCTAGCCCGCACCTCAAAAAAACGCCGGGGCGTACCCAACTAATCAACTTATTTGAAGTGGAACCAAATTGTAAATTGGTGGATTTACCAGGTTATGGTTATGCAGCCGTACCAGAGCAAATGAAAAATCCAATGGCAAAAATCCTTAGGCGAATATTTGCAAAAACGAGAATGTTTGGCGGGGTTGGTTGTATTGATGGATATTCGCCATCCGCTTAAGGATCTTGACCAACAAATGATTGAATGGGCGGTTTCAGCTGATTTACCAGTACTTTTGTTGCTTACTAAAGCCGATAAATTGAGCCAAAGCGCACGTAGTAAACAAGTAAAAATGGTGCGTGAAGCGATTCTTCCATTCCAAGGTGATATTCAAGTAGAAGCCTTTTCTGCACAAAATAAAATTGGTATTGATAAACTTGCAGCGAAATTAGATTTTTGGTTTTCGCCACTTTTTGCGGAATAAAATGTAAATTTTGCGATCTAGATCGCAAGAAAAGCACATGATGAATGATTTCATTATGTGCTTTTTTTATAGTGCAAAAAAACTATCTTCATTTTTACCGCACTTTAAGGATTATCATGTCCCTTGCTATTGTTTACAGCCGTGCTCTATGGGTGTACAAGCTCCGCTTGTCACTATTGAGGTACATTTAAGCAACGGAAAACCAGGATTTACACTTGTTGGTTTGCCCGAAAAAAACGGTGAAAGAGGCACAAGATCGGGTGCGTAGCGCGTTGATGAATGCACAATTTAAATACCCAGCCAAACGTATCACTGTGAATCTCGCTCCTGCGGATTTGCCGAAAAGAAGGCGGACGATTTGATTTTGCCCTATTGCCATCGGAATTTTAGCTGCATCGGATCAGCTTGATGCGAGCCGTTTAAAGCAATTTGAATTTGTGGCTGAGCTCGCGCTTACGGGCCAATTGCGTGGTGTGCATGGTGTGATTCCTGCTATTCTTGCTGCGCAAAAGTCAAAGCGAGAGTTAATTATCGCGAAGCAAAAATGCGAATGAAGCTTCTCTCGTTTCTGATCAAAATACTTATTTTGCGCAAACGCTTTTAGATGTGGTGCAATTTCTCAACGGTCAGGAAAAATTACCCCTCGCCACTGAAATTGTGAAAGAAAGTGCGGTAAGTTTTTTGGGTAAAAATACATTAGATTTAACAGATATTATTGGACAACAGCATGCCAAACGAGCATTGACCATTGCCGCAGCGGGGCAGCATAATTTGCTCTTTCTTGGCCCACCGGGTACAGGAAAAAAACAATGTTAGCTAGTCGATTAACAGGACTTTTACCTGAAATGACCGAATCTAGAAGCGATAGAAACGGCATCTGTAACGAGTTTAGTTCAAAATGAGTTAAATTTTCATAATTGGAAACAACGTCCTTTTCGAGCCCCGCACCATAGTGCATCAATGCCGGCTTTAGTTGGAGGAGGGTGTTAAATATATAAAACACCGTCAAACTATATAAATAATTGGCACTTAGCATATAAGATCATTTATAATCTAAAAAAATCCGTTTTAAGTGTATGAAAAGGATATAGATTATGTCATTCGTAAATAAACTTACCATAAATGAAGTTACCTACGAACCTTATGACGGTTTCTGTCCTGATTTTTCAGCATATTTCAACAAACTCAAATATCCTGATAACCACAAAGAATTAAATCCAAAACCTACACCACCAATTCAAGGTAGCAGTTGGTATTTCCCTTCTTATGAATATATCGTTGTTTGGTATGATGACAATTTGATTTTTTTCATCAAAAAAACACTCAAGCAAACGTTAAGATTAAGCTGGTAAATTTAACTCGCCCTACTTATGGAGATGGGCATAAACTTAGTGTGTTGTACATTACCGTTCCTATCAATGTCCTTCATTATTTCTCTATCGGTAGTGTTTGGAAAAATGGCAAAGCAATAAAACAAGTACAATTAAAAGAATATCTCATTACAGCTAATCAAGAAGTTAGCGAAGAAAGAGATAACGTCAGCTATTGCTCTTTTAACGATACAAAACATCAAAGACGTAGCACCCCATTTGAACCCAACTTATACACCATTGATTCAGATTGTAATAATTATAGATACGACCAAAATCAGCTAATCAAAATTCAGCAAGAAGGTACGGATTTTATTGTTCACCCATTACAGCTTTTTTTGCAGTCAGTATGGAATGTCGGCAGATATAAAGAGAATCTTAGCGACATATAACTGGGATAACGTTAGAGAACGTTTTTATTTAGACGAAAACGAAGCATCTCTACATTCTCAAAAACACGTTCTTTTACCAAAACATTTCGTAAAGAAAGACGCTATCTTTCTATACCATCTAAAATATGACCTAACTACATTATATAAAGTAAAGAAACTTATTCAGGAAATACTTCTCTTACATCAAACTCATATTTCTATTAATGTTCCATTTTGGCACACTCAACCTGTGCAACTTAAAATTCGTGGGATTGAGTTAGGCGACGTTGTATTGTGTGCAGAAGTCATTGGTATAAACCAGCCTGAAGGTGATGATATTACACTTGTATTACATCGAAACAAAAAAGCAGATGGTAAAGGCTCTCTACCTGAAAACGGGGAAAAGCCAATAATTAAACGATATAAACGAGAAGTAAAAACGGAAGCTCTTGCTAATAAGATTGTAGATAGCGAACCCGATAATAGGACCGTACAAGATATTAAAAAACTGTTTGAGAACTTAGGTAAACAAAGAATTATCAACCAAATCAAACTTGAATCTAAAAACAACAATCCACCTCAAAGGCAAGCATTATTACCTAAAGAAGCTAACACTTCTGGATTCGGAGATTACTACGGTGCAGAAGGTTCAACAGGGACTAGCGATGTGTTACCTAGATGATTCATCGGAGAATAAAGATATAAGACCATTCCGTTTGTGGAAGATGGCAAAAAGATTTTTGCTTCGTTAAATCGAGGAACCGCACATTGGTTTACCCCAAATTTGGGCTATCGTAATGATGATAATTTAGTGTTTTTATCGCTAGAGCATGATACTGCATTTGCTTACCCTGAAATTGCATTTGTGGTTCGTATCGTGCTTGGTGACGAAACATTTTTTATCGTAGATTTTTCCCAAAAATCACACGATATTTCAATGAGTGGTATTGCCTACAAGGAAAGCAGTAACGAAGATTTCATCAGTCTTAATGATATTCAAAGCAGTAAATTAGCGGAAATACTAAGTGAAGTTATTCTTAAAGAGCAGCTACCAACAGAATACATTTCAGAACAAAATCAATATCAAACCCAAATATCAACATTTAGACACCCTACTGCCCAAAGTAGTAACTGGGTGTATAACTCAATAATCAAACTAACTACACGAGCATTATTAAAATAGAAACTATGTGAATGCTCATTTAAAAAGGAATTATAATGAATAAAACAATTTCCCTTTTTTTCTATTGGCTATATCAGGCTTTAGCTACGCCAATAGCTATCAATATGACAATAATCCATACATCAATAATCGGTATGGAAATACAGAAAAACACTACGACCCACGCTATATGTATAACTATCGTACAGGTAATTCATGACCTTACACTTACAACTACAATGTAGAAGATATGGGTAGTTCAGGTGCTTATGGTGATTGTGATATGACAGGGAAATACGGTGATTGTACTATCGTAAATGAATATGGTAATGAAGTTCAAGCCGAAGCTGAATGGATCCGTAATGGTGTGATAATTGTTACTGATGAAGATGGGAATAAATATGAGATGGAGGCTCAATAATATTAAGTGATAAACATATAAATAAATTAATTATGTGCAAATAAATTGTTTTAGAATAATAATTTTTAAAGGCTCGGATTATATGGCTACACTACTTCATAATTTAGATCAAACAGAAAACAAAAAGAATTGAAATTGAAATAATAAAGAATGAGATAATTGAAAAAAATACGCAAATGGAAGTTGCGTAAAGAATATAAATGGATTTGATGACTTAATAAAAATATTTAAGATATAAATTTACTTTTAAAAAGAAAGCGATTTACATTATTTTTTTATAGAGTAAGGAAATTTAACACTGATAACCAAAGTGAAATCAAACCTTATTTAAAACGAGATGAGTTAATTTACCCTCCCAAACAAAAACATAAACAGAATGAATTTAGAAGGGATAAAATATTATACACATCAATTAACCCAATGACAGCGATGGCGGAAGCTAGATTAAAAGAGGAGATTATTTTCAGATAACAAAATTCAAATTAAAAAGAGATATACCTTATTATGAATTGGGAATATTTAGTGAAATGTATTTTAATATTACTAGCATTAATTCTAGAGATGAACTTTTTTTAAAGGTTTTGTAGGTGAAATAGAATTTGATGACACGCTAGTTAAGTATAATTCGGCTCTTGAAAAATCTAATATGTGATTTTTTTATATGATAAGAAAGAAAATCATGATGATTATGAATCTTATATAGTACCTGCACATATAAGCAAAAAAATATTTTTTGAATCATTATCTGTTGAAGCAATAAAATATCCGACCACATTAAATAGATATGGAACCAATTTTTGTTTTTCAATGAAAAAGGCACAAAAAAATTAGATATTATTCATAGTTCAGTAATGATAATAGAAAAGAAATATAGCGGTGGATTCTATAAGGTTAAATCACTGTACGAATCTTCCTCTTGTGAAGATCAAAATAACATTACCTTTGAGAAAATCTAGCTTATTTATATATGTATAAAGATAGAGAGATGATTATGTCAAATAACACATTACCAAATTACATTACTCATTCCTTAAAGTTATTGATAAAAATTGCTGAATACGGTGATGCTAATGCACAAAAAAATGCTTGGGTGGCATTACTTAAAACGGTTTGGCTATTGAAAAGAATGTAAAACAAGCTTTTTATTTGGAACAGTAAAGCAGCAAAAACAAAAACGATATTGAAGCCTGTTTTATTGTCGGCTGGCATTACGAAAACGGTGTTGGCGTAGAAATTAGTTATAAAAGATGCGCTTGAATGGTACGGCAAAGCAGCAAGAAAAAGGTCACTACCGAAGCTGCACTAAGACTTGCAGAATTGTATTTTTATGGCACTCAAAAAAATTGATGACTATCAATTCACTATCGAAGCTAATTTAGAAGAAGCTATTCATTACTCGGAACCACTCGCTAAAAATGGGAATACCGTTGCACAGCGTATATTCGCACTTTGTCTGATAAAGGAAAAAGACTTTGCAGCGATCCGTTATCTTGGAAAAAGCAAGCAAACAGGGCGATTTAATTGCCACAGAACGCCTTATTAAAATCTTAGAGAGAATGAATAGTGCACATGATTTTGAGATCAGGAAATTTATACTTATCTCGCCGAACTAATTGAAATTTTTGACAGAAATGTAAAATTTACTGATTGTTTATCTATGTTTAAAGATATAAAAAGGCTTTGTTATCTATTTTTTTACCAAAAAGCCATTGAACAAGGAAGCACAACAGCTGAAGCTTGTTTAATGAAATTTTATGATAGATATAAAGATGACTCAGCCATTTCTTTGATAGCTAATAATAATCAAGAAGCTCAAGATTGGAAGAATTTTTGCTTCTAAGAATTACTTATCTGAAAAATCTACAAGAAGTTAAAAAAATCTCGCTTTAGAAGGTGATATTGACAGTCAATTAGCGCTTGCTAAGTTTTTATTGCAATTCTGATAAGACTAAAAAAATGGCTTGAAATGGCAGCATTACAAGGTGATGAAAACAGTCAATATCTTCTCGCACATTTCTATGAGGAAAATAAAAAAACTATCAAGAAGCACTTAATTGGTATAGAAAATGCAACCATGAACACAATTTACCTGAAGCTCAAGAACGTATGAGTTACTTTTTTTCGAGCATGGATTCGGTGTTGAGCAGAATGAATATTTAGCCTATTTTTTTGGGCGAAAATTGCGGCGGATAACGGAAGTGAAATTGCTTTTTGATAGACTTCCTAAATTAATGGCTTATTCTGAAATATAGATTCATAGCACAAAATATAATACATCAATATAAGGTATAAAAAAATGCTTTTATACCATTTATTCCTTGAACATTAAGGGCAATCTTAACTATCTAAGATTGCCCTTAATGCTATTAACTTAAGTGTTTGTTTTATCTCAACATACCACCCAAAATGGTACTTAAAGTCCGTAGATGATAGTTATGTTTGCTGATGTAATTAAAAAAATGGATAAAAAAATCAATATTTAGTTTGCTTTGGCAAAAAAAGTAAAAAGAATTAAGAAAACAAAAGGGGTTAAGTCAGGAGGCATTAGCTCTACTTTGTGATCTTGATCGTTCTTATATTGGTGGTGTTGAGCGTGGAGAGAGAAATATTAGTTTAATTAATATTTATAAAATCACACTAGCTCTAAATATAAATATAAAAGATTTTTCTTATAAAAGGCTCTAATCATGAACTATCAACATTATAAACCTGAAAATCTAGAAGACATTAAAAAGAAAGCAATAACTTTTTTTCTGAGTTTAGAAATAGATGTAAAGAATATTTAATTAGAAATAATGTTAAATTTGACAAGTTTACAATAGTTGGTCATGATAGTGAAATAGGGTATATTTCTGAGATAACCCTTAAATCATATTTAGAGTCTAATTATTCTGATGTTAAAATATGTTCATGGGAAAATAAATGTGATATAAAAAGAATTCTTCGCATATTAGATAATAATTTAACAGATCAAGAAAGTGTAAGAATAGTTAGTGAATATTTTTTTATGATAAATATGATCTAGTGCTATCTTATGATAATAAAAAGTATCTATATTGATGTGAAAACAGCAAAAAAACAAAGAAAGAGCCAACATCTAACTGGAAATTTTTTTATACCCAGAGATTCAAACAACTAAAAATTGGCAAAGATTACATAGCATTGATTTACTGTATTTATGATGATAATAATAACATTAAAGATACAGTAATAATTGGAGCTATAAAAACATTCAGATATTAAAAATTATAATTTAGTTGAAAAAGGGTTCGATAAATAGAAATGGTGCTCCAAAGCCAAACTAAGAATTATGAAACAGATTTAAATGATTATTGTTCAATAGATGACTTAATAAACATTTTAAAAACAATCCTAATGAGAAAGACCATAAAAATGGTAATGCCTGAATAAAAGGTTATTGGAGAAATAGCGAGTAATTTGATTACTTGCTATTTCTCATATTTCACTTTTTTAAAAAACTTTTTCTCGTTGCTCATCAAGTAACATTTTTTTCCATAATGGTGGGATAAGCTTGTTCACAGAGAGCAACATATTCAGGTTGGGTTAGATGTTTTTCTAATTTTTCGTAGGACAACGTAGATATACTTTTATCTTCTGCAAAAACTACTAATAATAGAAAGCATCTGATAAGGTCTTCCATCTTCGGTTTCATAAATTTCATCAGTAAATTGCATTTCAAATATCGCTACAACTACCTGATTATTGGCAATTTCATAAGCGCCGTAAAAATACGAGTGGATTACGGGGTAAAGCACTAACTTCTTTTTGCGAGCTCGCGTAAATTTCGGTAGAATAAAAAAATAAGCATCATCTTTTTACATTTGAATACATCTGAGCCAGTTCTTGCATAAAGGTTTTAAATGTCTCATAGTCCATTTTCTTTAAATCCACGTTAAGCGGGGTGTGTGTCATATGCTGCATAAATATTCCTTATATTGTTTTGGGGAACTTGGTCTCTATGATTCGTTGATTGTTGAAAACCATCACACGTATTTTTATATTTACGCTGACGGTACTTCTTCCGTTTATCGATACGGTCCTGTTTATATTTCCTAAAGATAAGAAATTGTTTTAATTAACTCATCTAGTGATTTAGCTCCTTCCATAGGTTTAGTGATAAACACCATAAAAGTATTTAAATTTATGTGGTAAACTAAGTTGGTTTTGCAAGAGACTCCCATTTTTTTACCTAACTCTAATTTATTTTTTTAGATTCAGGGTTGGCTAGTTGCTCTCCTTTCACTTCAACTAATATCAAAGTGTTTTTTTCTTTGTTAAAATTAGAAAGTCGGGATAATGATTAATGAATCCATTTTATTTTTAAAAGCTATATTCTTTTTCTCTTGTCATCAATACGATGCCACCAAACAACATTATCTAAGCTAATAACACGAGATATTACATTAAATTCATAATTATTCATGCTTGCTTCTCTCTCATATAAGCTACGACTTAATGAGTCAGCAAAGTTTTGAGGCGTAATTTCTATTGGAAGTTGATATTCAGCTTTAATTTGAAAACATTCTTGATCGATCCATTTATAAAATTCCTGTTGAGAAAAACTTTTCTTGTAATTGTTTAATTTTATTTTTTTAATTTTGTCAAAGTATATGCTAGGTTTAATTAAACAATTTTTCCATATCTGCAATACTCATTTGCTCAATAATTCTTCTGAAATAAACTTTAATTTCAGAATCAGCGATAGGATAAAAAGGCATTTCTACCTGCAAAATTGAGTAAAGAGCTAACAATACTTTCCTTTTTTACGCTCTAATGAATAATCTCTAAATAATTTCAATAACTGTTCAGATTTTTTTCTTTATTCAATGGGGTGAATTTAATATTTTGTTCATTTTTCAATATCAATGCTATATAATTCAGGATCTAAATCTGAAAAAAAGAAATTTGTGTACCACATTGATTGAGTTCAAATTTCGTTAATAAGTTTTTCTTTTTCAAATAAAACAATATCATCAAACAGTCCGCTACTCATTGTTTCAAAGAATTGTGGGATACGGATATTTTTCAACAGATTCCTTAAATTCCGCATTGATTTTTTTGCCATATTCATTTTCTCTTTTAATTCATTCGGAACAGTAACTGTGCTATTTTGAACTTCTAAATTAAAAACTCTCGCTTTGTGTTACAACATCTTGGATAAATTCATTTTGAGATAGGATTAAATTCAGAATTTCCTGTTGTTGATTGCTGAATATTCTCTTTTTAATTTATCTGTATCAAAAGTCAAAAGATCCATTCTCAGTTGGCTCATTTTTGTTGAGGGACATTAATGTTAATGGCAAATTATCAAGCTCTGAAGTAAATTCTTGATTGCTTTCACTATTATTGCCGATGGCTCGATAATCTTTCGGGCTAAATCCAGCTAAAGTTAAACCTTCGACGATATTACCCAACACATTTCTAAATTGGGCGGATGCTGTGAAAACATAGCTCATATTAAGCAATGGATTGCTAAACTGTTTCGCATTAGGTTGGCGCAAAAATACGCCCTACAATTTGAGTGACATCAATTTCAGAATGTTTATTTGCAAGGTTTGCTAGAATATAAGCAAAAGAACAGTCCCAACCTTCTTTTTAAGGCATTTACCGTAATCACAAAAACGAACTGGGCAATCAGGCGAAAATAAATCAACATTTTTTTAGCTCATCTATATCAGCAGTTTTGATTTTTGATCTGCTCAATTGGAATGTTTAATTCTTCGATTAACGTCCTTTTAACCTTTTCAAAAGTCGTATTATCTCCTTTGGTTTTCGCTTCGGCTTGGAATAATACAATCGGGCGAACATAAGGCTCGCCATTTTCAAAGGCTTTTTGAGCAACTTGTTCTAAATGACGTTGAAACGTTACCGCTGAAATCAATACATCTTCTTTGCTTGCTTGATTAGATGCATTAACAGGTAGTTTTACCATATTTTCTTTTTTTAATGCTAATGAACTAACATAAGAAATTATATTGCTTTCTTTTTCTTGGTGTAGCAGTTAAATCTAAGATAAATTTTGCATTTAGATTGGTTAGCATTTCTAGCGATAAATCTGATGTAGCATTATGGCTTTCGTCCACAATCACAACTGGTTCAAGACTGCGAATTACATTGATTAGTGAAGTTTCATCACTATCAGGCAATGCGGTCGCTTTGGTATTAAAAGAAGCTAAATAGCCATTCTCACGATAAATTAACCGACCTTCTTTGTTTCTCGTTCTAAAACGCATCAAAGGTCAGTACTACAATAGAAATACCACTTTTTTTACAGTATCTGCATCAAATCCACGTCCTAGAAGAATATCATCTTTTTTTCATACACATTCACACGCCCATTAAATAGCACATTTAATTTTTGGCGGTAAGTGTGTTCAGGATTTCGTAAACTCCGAATGGTCTGTTCTAAAATAGCCGTTGATGGCACAAGCCAAACGGTAAATCGTGAGTTTAATTTCTCCGTGAAATTCGATCGCACTATAAATTGATTGTAAAGCATTAACCGCAATAAAGGTCTTTCCGCCAGCAGTTGGCACTTTGACGCAAATGTGGGGCGTATTGGTAATTTTTCTCTACATACTGTTGATTAGGCACACCTTTTTTTCGCCCAATAATTTGAAAAAGACTTGTTTTTAATCTGTGGCTACCATACTGATTTAATTCACTTAAATAGTCATTAAATCGTTAATCACTTGTACTTGATAACTGTTTAATTCCATTGCTCAACCTTATAGTTTGCTAATATCTCGTGGGATCCGTTTTGAAGCGGATTTTAAATTGTGCTAATTGTTCATCGGTTAATGAGCATTTATCAGCATAAATAATAAAATCTTTCGGCTTTTTCTGCCATAAAATTAGCATTTAAGCTGCGTAAAAATCTAGGCTTAATGTTGTAACCTGATCTGATTCGTAATAAAAAAATATATGCTGTTTGATAATTTAAACCTAAAAAAATAACCACTTGTATGGTTATCAAAAACAGTTTCTAGCTTTTTCGCTATGAGCAATATATTCACGAATACTAATTAAATCTGCCTGATTATTTAAGTTACCGTCTGAATCAAACAAGGTTTCGCCAATGGTATAAAAACTAAATCCTCCCCAGTACCTTTTTGCGTTTCTGCTTTTGAACCATAACCATTAATTACTCTGCGGATTCGTTCCGCTGTAATATTTTCCGCATAGTCCATCATTTCAATGCCTATAAATTGACGGTTTCCACCATCTTTTGCGTTAAGATTTAAAAACAGCATGAGCTGTTGTTCCGCTCCCCATAAAAGCCATCTAAAAATAACGGCATCTTTATTAGAAATAATATTAATTAGAAATGATACCAAACTATATGGCTTAGAATAGGAGAAAGTTATTCCTAATTCGTCTAAATCTGATTTAGCATTATCATTTGTTCCAACTCCAAACTTGTTGTCTATAAGTTTTATTTGGAGCCATTATTTTTTTCTACCTTCTATCTTTTTTATACCTTAATGACATTTTAGTCGATTTAAATAATAACTCAGTGCCTTGCTTTTATTTCATTATCTAAATAATCCTGACTCCATTTCAAATTTGAACTATATTTCAAGGTTTCTTGATTTGTACCATTTTTCACAACTAAATCATTCAGTAACTTACCATCTCCATATTTTTTTCTTTATTATATACTCCATCAGGAAAATTGCATTTAATTACTCCGGAGTTTAATATAATTGTACTAATAGGATTATCTTTATTCTCTACTGGAGAATCTGTACTTTTTTTATCTTCTTTATGGCTATCAAAAAAATCTTTTTGTATATTCTTTTTCTGATAAGTTAAAAATATAATCAATGTTAGAGCGAGATGTCTTAGATAAAGATGCAGGGGTCGTGGTTTTTCTCCCAACAAAAACATTCTATAAAAATTCTGATAACCAAAAATTTCATCACATACCAATCGTAAAATGAGCTAATTCAGTATCATCTATACTAATAAAAAAATAACTCCATCTTCATGAAGTAGTTTTTCCATAATTTTTAAACGAGGATACATCATACACAACCATTTGTCATCAGCGAGTTAAATCTTCCCCCTCTTTTCCTACTACATCACCAAGCCATTTTTCAATGCGAGGATCGCTTACATTATCATTGTAAGTCCAACCACCCTCTTCTGGTGTTTTACCTGTGTTATACGGTGGATCAATATAAATACAATTAATTTTTACCTTCATATTTAGGTAACAAACTTTTCAAAGCTAGAAGATTATCACCATGAATTAAGATATTATCTTCATTGTTCTTATGATGAACATTTTCTAACTTATAAGTATATTTTTCTAAAAAGATGAAATGGTATTTCATTATGATGATTCTTAATCTTTTGTTTTCCAATCCAATTAAGCTCAGGCATAAATTCTCCTTGTTAATATAATGTATTATCTACACGAAATGCTCTGCGCCACTCGCTTAGATAACGTTTCTCAAACCGATTTCCTTTAATAATCGCCAATCGCTTATCAAACCGTCTTAAAATGTGCGGTATAGTGGCAAATGCGATCATCTCATCGGTTTTCTGTTCTTCCTCAAGCCACTGTTTAAATTGCGCTTTTTAAGGTTAAGTTTTTTTGTGCTGTTCATGGTTTTCTCCAGTTAGTTGATAACTGGACGACACTTTAACAGTTAAGTGATTTCTGTCGAGAAATGTGTTTCAATTTTTGAGTGAGATCGCAAAAAAATAACATTTTTTTCTCGTTAAAACTGCGGTTTTATACGCAGATAGATGTCTTGTGGAAGGAAATAATCCTTCGTCTTATCACGGTAATAAGTCACACCATCTAGCAATACAATGGCATCAAGTTTTGGCTTTTTGATTTCGATACCATGCAAGCTATATAAAACAACCGAAACCAGTTCCATTTGTTCCGTAGTGGTTAATTCTGTTTGCTTGTAGAGTTCAACTAAACGTTGAGAATAATGCTTTTTTTGAGTCGTTTAGCTTTCATCTGTTGAATAAGATTACGGTCAATGTCTAACTCTCGGTAATATACTGATTTCAGGTGATTAATGAAACCTGTAATTGCCGCCATTTGACCTATTTTCTCACTCAAGTAATGGTTTAACTGTTCCTGTGTAGGATAGTCTGTAACCGCTTGAGAGTTGATTAAGTCGATAGCTGGTTGCAAAAGCTAACCGTACCGATTTAAGTGATGTTTTACCGCTATCAAAGCGTTGTTGTAACATCTGATAGTAACTTGCGATACAAGGCACCGATTCTTTCAATTTTATTGAATAGTGCTTGTATGCGTTCTAGTTCAGCTAAATCGTCTTTTAAGGCTTTATCTATAACGATTTGGTGAGTATCAAGCAACCAACGCAATACAGTTAGATTTGCACGCAAGCCGTTTGGCTTAAAGTGCGTAACCAATTCTGCATAATCAGGGATTTTCTGCCAAATATCATCACAATCAATGAAGAAACGCATAAAATCCGAACCTTTATGCAAAAGCAACGCTAATACCGCATTTTCGCATATACCAAAAAAATGAATTTCTTGTAGGCAGTTTTTACTGCCTTATTGCGAAAAAAATATGCACATTTAAGCGAATCATATTGAATAATAGGATTCGTCTTGCACAATCAGGGCAGACCTTGCCGTAACCTGATGGCATTTCACCTTTGCATTTTGGGGCAACGTGAGAGAAGTTGTTCATCACATTTCTTGCACAACTGCTTTTTCTTCATTGTGAATCTTGCGATAACGACGACAGTTCTTGCAAGTGCCAAAGGTATATTTACGGTAGCAAGATAAACACACAGATTCATTCGTAACAGGTGAACGGTATCTATCGCGTGTCATTTTACCACATTCTGAACATTCTTTTTTCTTCACGGAAGTAGCGAACGCACGCACTGCATACTGCTCCGTAAGGGCTTATCATACCGACTTCAAAAGTGCCAGCTACCTTACCACAACGCACGCAATCCGTCTTTCTTTCACACTCAAGGCAAAGTTCACCACTACGATGAATACGTTTAAGTTGTCCGCACCCTTTGCATACTTTCTTTTTTTAAACCATTGGGCGTAGCAATTCGCGCAATAGTATTCCTCTTGGAATTTGCGTTTTACTGGACTTTTGCCACAAATAGAGCAGCTATTTTTGAGAGCGAATGTGAGTAATGTTCATACTGCGATTTGTAACTGTCGTTTTAGTCGTTCCCATTGACGGTTTAGACTTAAAACAGAACTATTTTTTTGAACTACGCAGAGAGGCTTTTGCGTGTTACTGTTTTGCCTTTTTAAAGCGTGTTTAAAGAATGTTTCAAGCTCGATTGGGTATGTTTCAAAAAGCAAAGGCTTTTTTTGTGTGATACCACTTTGTTTTATTGCCTGAATAAGCGTTTCACGTGGCATTTGAAGTATTTTAACCGCATTAACGATTAAATGCTTGCGTTCTTCAACTGGAAGCACTTCAAAAAGCAAGTGCGGTTTTCGTTGGCATAATGCCGTTTGAGAAATACCGAGCTGCTCAACAAATCTTGCTATTGCGTGAGAGGGTTTTACCATAGCAGCACGACGAATAAGATTGATAAAAGTAGCGTAATATCGCAAAAGTAAGCTTGGGCGTTTACTTGTTGCTGAAAATAATATCCTGAATCAGTTTTAAATACTTCATCAAGTAACATCAAGGCTTCTTTTTCCACTTCGGTAAGTTTTTTTCACCTGCTACGGATAAACGCTTACCGCAGTGATGGCAATGGTTAAGCTGTCGTTTATCCGCTGAAAGCAAATGCGGTTGATAAGGTTCGCCACAATGAGGGCATTTTGTTTCAAGCAATGCGCGATGTTTCAAACAGCCAAAATGCCACGCTAAACGCCATTCATTACGCAAATAAAGGGGTTTCTTCTAAACAACAAGCACAATACGGTTGACCGCTACGATATGAGCGATTTCGAGAACTTCGCGGAAGTACCCATTTGGCTTGACCTTTTAACAACGTCTGTTCACCATTAATCGGTTTTAAGACTGAATAAAGCGAATGACAAGTTAAATCAATCTGTTTATTCAAGGATAATTCCGTTATATCTGCATAAATCTGCGGTGCTATCGGCTCGAATCCTCTGTCTAAATCAAGCGTCCATAAACGCCACTTATCCCAATAAAAGCCAGTAAAAATGATAGGCTCCGTGCCACAATCTAATGCTGCACGAATAAGCCATGAACTAATACTTTCGTTTGGGTAAAGTGATGTTCGGATAACACCTGATTTTTACCCGATAATTTTTCGGAAGCCCCTGTGTTGGTTGTACCCATGCGTTATGCTCAATAATATCTAAAGTGATTTGCTCTGTACCTGTGTTGATGGCTTCAACAGCACAAGCAGTTAATAAGCGATGTACATTCCCTAAATTACCACCTGAAATCGTATGGATTCGGGTTGCTAATTCAGGCGATTGAAGGTTAGAACACTTCTTCAAAGGCAAAAATACCTTGAAACTGGAATAATAGTTTTTGAAATTCCTTATCCAGCTTCCATGTTGGTAACTCGGCAACATCAAAACGGCTCGCGTGTTGAGGGTCGGTATGTAGTACCCGAATGGCATCACGCGTACCTACACCCACAATCGGAATTTGCAGCTCATTACACAACATCTTAATCGCATTCATTACTTGCCGTTGCTGACGTGGTGTGCCAACCAATAAGGAATGGAACTCGTCAATAATCAGCATTTTTACTTTGAACTCGCGGAATAAATGAATTGTTTGATAACGCAATTTAGCGATACTATCCGTTGCCCGATAGGGAATGTAAAAACGACTCCAATAATGAAATATAAAGCTCCTTTTCATTCGCACTAGGGTGGTGCTTCCGCTAAGATAATAGGACAATTACCATCAGCCTTTGAATCAACAAAAGGTGTTCCATGTAAATTATAAAAAAATGGCGTATTAACGTGGTTTTTCCATTATTCGAATCCCCAACGACTAATAAATTTAACATACGAGGGCGTTTGGGTTTATGCATCAAAAGAAACCAAATTATCAATAATCTTATTCGCAACGGCATAACCTACCCAACGTGGTTCATCTAAAAAAATTCAATTCGCTCTTGATTACTTGCCGTTACTAAATGACGAAATTTTTTTCGTGAATATGCTCATATTGCTTTTCCATTATTCAATCTCTCCAAACGTGAAATCATCATCTAAAAGCAAGTTAGAAGTAGGTTGTTTAATTTGCTCTTTTGGTTTTGCTTTCGGGTAATGCTGTTGGAATAACCACTTTACTTTTCGCATGGACTTTCTGCCGTTGAGCTTGTCGTCGTGCTTTTTTTCGTACGTTGTGCCGATTGTTCAACCAAATCACGCATTTCAGTTAAAGCATCGTGAATTTGTTGTGAGTGAATAAGTTTTTTTCATCTTTATCTTTCAAGAATTGGCGAACCTGTTTTGTATTCCCAAATACTCATATCAGGTAAGGATTGGTCTGCAAACGGAATAGGGAAATAACGCTTCAATTTTTGGATCGTAGAACCAAATTTTTCCCGATATTTCGTGGGTCGCGACGGAATAAAAATTCCTTACTTTTACCTTTTTCATCTGAATCGTTGATATACATATTCAACGCAGCATCATAGTAACGTAAGCCATCAATGGTTACACCATTATGCTGAATAGTTCGTTTCTCACTTGGCAAGAAATCAAGTAGTAACGTTTGTTCATCAGCAGGCATTTGATGATAACCTCTACCAGCATTGTTACCATCACCAAAAATTCCTAATCGCCATTTTTTTGAACTGGCGACATACCTAACGCAGAATGAGTGCGTTTTGTGATACACATTTACGATGTAATTGATTAACCACGTTTCAAATTCATCTAAAGTCATCACCGCTTCGGCTTCTGATTGATAAGTATCTTTCTCTTTTATATTAGAGAACGTTGTTCCACTTAAACCGTGAACTTCTTTCATAAAAAGTACCGATTACACGCTCAATGTGTCCACCAAATTCAGGGCGACCAACAGGGCGGAATTCAAGTGTAATACCGTGCATTTGACAAGACTTCGATAAATCCAATGAACGGAAATCTGCACCATTATCAACGTGGATCTTATTGGGATAACCAAATACCGACCATTCACCTTTTACATTATGGTCGAGTAGCAAACGTTCTTTTCGGCAAAATACTACGAGCGATACACATTGCAACTGATGTTACTGATGGTGCATCAAGTGACAGGTAGTACCCTGTAATCATTCGGCTATACACGTCCATTGCCAATGTTAAATAAGGTCTGCCAATCGGCTTACGATATTGGTTATCGACAATAATTAGATCGACAGGTGTATGGTCGATTTGAATAACACTTAAAGGGTGATCCGCATTCGGGAAACTATTTGGCTTCGGTGTGAATTTGTTTTTCGCTTTTTCCTTTTGTCCGCGTTTACGCAACTTTTTCTTCTTCTGAAATATTTGAAAGGCGTAAACTAATTGTGCGACGACAAGGACTTGGAATGCCTTTTTGACTTGCACACGCTGCACTTCACGAATGGTTTGCTCCATTGTTGGACGTTGCTTGTGTAAAATAAAAACTCGTTAATTACGCTCGCTACCAGTTCATCTTGCTCTTTGGTTAATCGTGAATTGCCTTTCGACCAACCGCGTTTACGTTCGACTAATCCTGCAACAGAACCGAGTGCGTTATATGCGTTTAACCAACGATATAAACTGCGTTCGCTTACGCCCTAATTCCGCTGCACGTTCCTTAATTGGTTGATCTCTTTCCAATAACGGCTTAATCATTTCATAGCGTTCAAGTGCCTTTTCCCAATATTCATCACTGATTTCGCTTAAATCCACCGATAAATCTTCTCGCTCGTTGATTTTTCACGTTTTTCAAGCTGATAAATACTGGTAATTTTGCATTGGCGCGTATGAAGGTTTCGGATCAAGACTTGTGCATTTTCATCAAGATATTCCACCAACTCATATTGCTCGCCGTCCTTGCGGTTTATATAAACGTTGCCTTTCTTTAAAATAATGCGTTCACGCGTTAATTTTGGGTGATGGCGTGGGTGAATGAAGTTAGCTGAATTAGTCATCAAAACCCCCATACTTCGGTAAATTCGGTGATTGGCTCAAACCAGTTGCAGGTTAATTGTTTATTCACCAATAAATGATAGATGATACGAAGTCCTTGTCCTCGATAGAGTGAGCCGCCAAAAGAAACGCGCCAGTAGGCAATCAATGTTCGTTATACCCATTAATTCCACTTGAGAAAGTACCGCTTGAATATCTTCAGGATCGCATTGCAAGCGTTTGTAGCGTTGTAGAAAATGAATGTTGAGAAAAGCGCTATGATAGATTTTATCTTCATCATAGATATGAAAGACACAATCGTTCTGTTTAGCAAACGCCATTGCTGTTTTTCCATTTTTTTCTTTCCATTCTTTCCAATGTGCCTGCCATTGTGATTTTGGCTTAACTTCAACCAAAAGTGAGCGTCGTCCGTCGATAAAACGAATCAGATAGTCGGGCGTGTAAGGATAAGTCATACCATTTTTTTACAAACAGTATGCGTGCAGGTTGTGCAATGATTTCCTCTACCGATGGAAGGTAAGTGAAATAAAAGCAAAAAAATCTCGTTCAAGAGTAGATTCGTAAGGTATGCTTATTCCCTCTCTGAAAGGAAGATAGCCTGATACGCTAAAGCGTGTGGGTTTGATCTTACGAACTTGTTTAAAAGTTTGTTCTGTTTTCATAAATAATTTGACTGCTATTTATATATTTTAGAATAATTTGAAAGCTATTCGCATAGTTTCCGCCTTGAAATAGTATCTTTAAAGGGTAAAAAAATAGGCTAAAGCCTTATTCCACCGTTCTAGGTTTTGCCTATTATGCCACTTATTTATAGATTTAACAGAGGGACGATCCCAAAACCTGGTGAAATATCCTTAGCCACAAATGGCGTACTTTTTCTTGATGAACTTCCAGAATTTGAGCGAAAGGTGTTAGATGCACTACGTCAGCCTTTGGAAAGCGGTGAGATTATTATTTCTCGTGCTAATGCCAAAATCCAATTTCCAGCTCGTTTTCAATTGGTAGCAGCGATGAATCCAAGTCCGACAGGCCATTATACAGGAACACATAACCGCACTTCGCCACAGCAAATTATGCGTTATTTGAATCGACTTTCAGGGCCCTTTTTTAGATCGTTTTGATTTATCTATTGAAGTGCCTTTACTGCCACAAGGTAGCTTACAAAATACGGGCGATCGTGGTGAAACCAGTTCGCAAGTACGTGAAAAAGTGTTAAAAGTGCGTGAGATTCAAATGGAAAGAGCGGGAAAAATTAACGCTTATTTGAATAGTAAAGAGATTGAGCGTGATTGCAAGTTAAGTGATAAAGATGCCTTTTTCCTTGAAAATGCGCTGAATAAACTGGGGCTTTCTGTACGGGCTTATCATCGTATTTTTGAAAGTTTCTCGAACCATTGCTGATCTACAAGGAGAACAACAAATTTCTCAACCACACTTAGCGGAAGCTTTGGGATATCGAGCAATGGATCGTTTATTGCAGAAATTGTCGAATATGTAAAAAAACGCGTGGTGAGAATACCACGCGTGAAAGGATTAGTAAGTGCTTTGGGTATCTTGTGTACCGCTAATAATTGCAATGCCCGCACTTGCGCCAATGCGAGTTGCACCTGCTTTAATCATTGCAAGTGCCGTTTCAGTATCGCGTACACCGCCTGATGCTTTAACACCGATATTGCCGACCGTTTGTTTCATCAATGCAACATCTTCTACGGTCGCACCACCTTTATTAAAGCCTGTTGATGTTTTAACAAAAGCTACACCGATTTCTTTACAAATTTCGCAGGCTTTCACTATTTCATCTTTAGTGAGCAAACAAGTTTCTAAAATCACTTTTAATGGCGTGCCATTACAAGCATTAAATACTGCTTGAATATCTTGTTTTACGGCATCCCATTTTTGCGATTTTTATCCAACCTACATTAATTACCATATCAATTTCATCTGCGCCCGCTTTAATGGATTCTTGTGTTTCAAATGCTTTGACTGAGGTTAAATTGGCACCTAAAGGGAAGCCAACTACGGTACAAATTTTTTTACATTTGAGCTAGCAAGTTTTTTCTTTAGCGAGTGGAATATAACCAGAATTGATACATACAGAATAAAATCCGTGTTCAATCGCTTCATGACAGAGTGTCAAAAATATCTTGTTCATTTTTTCTGCAGTAAGTGCGGTGTGATCGATATATTGAGCAAGTTGATTCGGTGTCATTATTTTTCCTCCTTTATTTATGTTTTTACCTATTGTAGCAAAAAAATCCCTTGTTTTTTTGACTGTGCTTTTACGCTTGATTACAATCATCTCAATGCGATAAGGAATAAAGAAAATGAAGATTAAAAACTACTTAAGAATGGATTATCCCTCTTTTTAACTTTTTATTGTGATGAGTAGCATACTGGATTTTGTTCATCGCCCTGTAGTGCCAGAGGAAATAAATAAAATCACACTACAAGATCTTCAAGGGAACTCTTTTTTTCTCTTGAGAGCCTTGACCAAAATAAACCTACGCTGCTTTTATTTTTTGGGGGACTTGGTGTGGTTATTGTCGCTATACTTCGCCAGCAATTAATTCTTTAGCAAACGAAGGCTATCAAGTTGTGTCGGTGGCATTACGTTCAGGCAATGAGGCGGACGTAAATAATTATTTAAGTGAACATGACTACCACTTCACTACAGTGAATGACCCAAAAGGCGAGCTTGCAAAACAATGGCAAATTAATGTGACGCCCACAATTGTTCTGTTGAGTAAAGGCAAAATGGATCTTGTTACGACAGGGCTTAACGAGTTATTGGGGATTAAAAAGTGCGGTTGTTTTTCACAGAGTTTTTTTGGCTAAGCGGTAGAAAATCTATTACAATACGCAGACTTATTTTTAAAGAGGACAGAATTATGATTATCGTAACAGGTGGCGCTGGTTTTTATTGGCAGCAATATTGTCAAAGCATTAAATGATTTAGGGCGCAAAGATATTTTTAGTGGTAGATAACTTAAAAAGATGGCACAAAATTTGCCAATTTAGTTGATTTAGACATTGCAGATTATTGTGATAAAGAAGATTTCATTGCTTCTATTATCGCGGGCGACGAATTTGGCGATATTGATGCGGTATTCCACGAGGGGGCATGTTCTGCGACTACGGAATGGGATGGCAAATACATTATGCACAACAACTATGAATATTCTAAAGAGTTGTTGCATTATTGTCTTGACCGCGAAATTCCTTTCTTCTATGCCTCAAGTGCAGCAACTTATGGAGACACCAAAGTATTCCTTGAAGAACGTGAATTTGAAGGCCCATTAAATGTGTATGGCTATTCTAAATTCTTGTTCGACCAATATGTGCGCAACATTTTGCCAGAAGCAAAATCGCCAGTATGTGGTTTCCGTTATTTCAATGTTTACGGGCCGCGTGAAAATCATAAAGGTTCTATGGCGAGCGTAGCATTCCACTTGAATAACCAAATCTTAAAAAGGTGAAAATCCAAAATTATTTGCAGGCAGCAAACATTTCCGCCGTGATTTTTGTTTATGTAGGCGATGTGGCTGCAGTGAATATTTGGTGTTGGCAAAAATGGTATTTCAGGTATTTACAACCTTGGTACAGGAAATGCAGAAAGTTTCCGTGCGGTGGCTGATGCGGTAGTGAAATTCCACGGTAAGGGCGAGATTGAAACCATTCCATTCCCAGAGCATTTGAAATCTCGTTATCAAGAATATACGCAAGCAGATTTAACTAAACTTCGCTCAACAGGCTACGATAAACCATTCAAAACAGTTGCGGAAGGCGTGGCTGAATATATGGCGTGGTTGAATAGAAAATAAACCGTAGGTTTGCCTACTTCCCATCAACAGAGTGCGGTTAAAAAAATCTCGGTATTTTTTTGACCGCACTTTTATCTGAAAGACAGAAAATGAATATTCTAATTATCGGCCCATCTTGGGTTGGCGATATGATGATGTCGCACAGTTTGTACCAGCAACTGAAAATTCAATATCCAAACTGCAATATTGATGTGATGGCACCGAATTGGTGTAAGCCTTTGCTTGCGCGAATGCCAGAGGTGCGTAAGGCGATTGAAATGCCATTAGGGCACGGGGCCTTTGAATTGGGAACGCGTTATCGCTTAGGGAAATCTTTGCGTGAACAATATGATATGGCGATTATTTTGCCTAATTCATTGAAATCGGCGTTTATTCCTTTCTTCGCCAAAATTATCTATCGTCGTGGTTGGAAAGGCGAAAGCCGTTATATTTTTATTGAATGATTTACGAGCCAATAAAAAAGATTATCCAATGATGGTGCAGCGTTATGTTGCATTATCTTTTGAAAAAGATGCTGTACCAAAAGCCGATGATATTCCTGTCTTAAAACCCTATTTGACGGTTGAGCCAGCACAACAAGCTGAAACCTTAAAAATTTGAAAAAAACAAACCGCTATTTTAGGAGAACGTCCAATTATTGGTTTTTGTCCTGGCGCAGAATTTGGCCCAGCAAAACGTTGGCCACATTATCATTATGCAAAAATTAGCAGAAATGTTAATTACCCAAGGCTATGCGGTGGAGCTATTTGGTTCTGCTAAAGATGAACTAGTGGGCGAAGAAATTCGTCAAGCGCTGCCAGAAGAGTTGCGTGAGTTTTGTGTCAATTTAGCAGGAAAAACTAATTTAAATGAAGCAGTGGATTTAATTGCAAATTGTACGGCAGTCGTGACCAATGACAGTGGTTTAATGCATATTGCGGCAGCAGTTAATCGCCCATTGATTGCACTTTATGGACCAACTAGCCCGCAATATACGCCGCCGCTTTCGGATAAAGCAACGATTATTCGTTTAATTGAAGGTGGATTGATTAAAGTCCGTAAAGGCGACAAAGAGGGGGATATCATCAAAGTTTGATTGATATTACGCCGGAAATGGCATTAGAAAAAAATTAGAGGCATTATTAGCAAAATGAACCCTCTACGCATACATTTACAATTAATTGGAATGGTAATTTTATGGGGCGCCTCTTGGCCTTGGGGACGAGTGGTTGCCCAAGCTATGCTCGACATTTGTTGCTTCAAGCGCGCGCTTTTTTTCGCCATTATTCCACTCATTATTTGGCTATATGCGGCGAATCGTTTCAAATATGCTAAACAACTGCGACCTAATCAATGGGTTGGGTTATTGTTAACGGCTTTGCTTGGGATCTTTGGTTATTCGACTTTCTTTATTTGGGGTTTGAAATATGTTCCAGCAGGGCAAGGAACGATGGTCGTTGCCTCTAATCCCGTCTTTACGATGTTTTTTTGCGATTTTATTATTTAAAGAAAAAAATGGAATCGCTGGGTTGTATTAGGATGATTATTGCAATTAGTGGTTCTTTGTTAGCCATGACAAAAGGGAATCCAACTAATCTCTTACAACATTTTGGATTAGGTCAAATGTTATTGCTTTGTGCTTTTAGTTTGCTGGGTTGCTTATACTTTATTGGCTCGTAAAGTATTAATCGGAATTGATTCTCTCACCGCCACCACGATTTCTTCTACTTTTGGTTTTTTTATGCTGACGTTGGCAGCATTATGGACGGAAAGTGCGGAAGATTGGGCAACCGTATTTCAATTAAATGGATCGCAATGGTTTAGTTTACTTGGTCTTGCATTTGGCTCAACGGTATTGGCTTATGCATGGTATTTTGATGGTGTGAAACACTTAGGGGCGGGCAATGCCTCGGCCTATATTATTCTTGTGCCGATTTTAGGCATTTTATTTTCAGCCGTTTGGTTGAATGAACAGGTGGATTCCTCCTTAATTATTGGGGGCATTTTAGCCGTATCTGGGCTTGGGATTATGCACTGGGGAAGAAGGTTAATTAAATGAAAGTATGCGTGATTAAGACTTCCTCTATGGGGGATGTTATCCACACTTTGCCCGCCTTGACTGATGCACAAAAAGGCGATCCCCAGTTTAAGCATTGATTGGGTGGTGGAAGAAAACTTTGCAGAAATTCCACGTTGGCATTCCGCTGTAAATCGAGTGCTCCCTATTGCTCAGCGTCGTTGGCGTAAATCGCCTTTTTCTATTCAAACAAGAAATGAGTGGAAGAATTACAGCACTTTGTTGCAGGCCGAAAACTATGATGCGGTAATTGATGCGCAAGGACTCATTAAAAGTGCATTATTTGCAACTCGTTTTCGCTCAAGGTGTGAAACATGGCTATGATCGCCAAAGTATCCGAGAGCCGTTAGCGTCTTTTTTTCTACGATAAAAAAATATGCTATTTCCTATCAACAGCATGCGGTGGAACGAATTCGTCAGCTTTTTGCTCAAAGTTTAGGGTTATGAATTACCTCAAGTTCAGGGCGACTATGGTATTGCTCGCCATTTTTCTTCATCAAACTTCAGAACAAAACTATGTGGTATTCATTCATTCTACAACTCAGGGCAGATAAGCATTGGGAAGAATCAGAATGGCAAAAATTGATTGAAAAAAATTACCGCACTTTCTGATTACGAAATTCATTTGCCGTGGGGAATGAACAAGAAAAAAAGCGCGAGCAGAGCGTTTGGCTCAAGTTCATTCTAATGTGATCGTGTTGCCTAAGTTAACTTTAACTAAGCTTGCAAAACAGCTTGCAAATGCAAAAAGCCGTCGTGTCGGTGGATACAGGTTTGGCGCATTTAACTGCCGCCTTGGATAAGCCCAATATTACGCTTTATGGCGCAACGGATCCTAAATTGATTGGCTGTTATGGTAAAAAAATCAGCATTACTTATCGGCAAGTTCAATGAAAGAGATTTCAGCTGAACAAGTATTCTCACAATTACTTCTTTTTATTTCATAAAAAAATGCTCGCACTTGGCGAGCATTTTTTTATCTTTATATTTTTCTTAGTCTAAGGCTTTACCTTTTTAATTCAGGGATTAAGAAAAATTGTCGCTAACATATCAATTACGTAGATAATCGCAAGTAGGGCGATGGCAGTTTGGAAAGAGTAGGCGAGTACAACTGCGCCCACAACCACAGGTCCAAATCCCCCTACGGCACGACCAATATTGAAAAGTACGTTTTTGTGCGGTTGCTCGAGCTTCAGTTGGGTAGGCTTCTGCCATTAATGCACCGTAACCTCCCATCATTCCGTTTACAAACATACCTAAAAATGCCCCAGCAAGAAGCATGATGTCAGGATCGGTAAGTTGTGAGTAAACCACGATACTTATCACTGCACCCTAATTGGAAAAAGTAAGAAACTTGGTTTGCGTCCGATGCGGTCGGCAAGTTGTCCGAAAATCCAAATGCCAGCCATCATGCCACAGACGGTAACGGCTGTCCAAAGTCCAGATTTAGTTAAGCTGAATCCCAGTTGTTTTGATAAGAAATTAGGTAACCAAATCATAATACCGTAATAACCGAAGTTTTTGTACGGAGGTAAGTACAACGATACCAAGACTAATTTTTGCTCGTGGCTTTTGTCTTTAATCAGAAGCTGAAATGAACGTAATTTATCAGTAAAAGCTGGATTGCGTTGAAAGTGCGGTTTGTTTTTTGAGTGAAAATTTCAGGTTCGTGCAGATGAGAACGTAAGAACCAAGCGACAAATGCAGGGAAGATACCCACCAAGAACATTCCACGCCAGCCAATATGCGGGAGCAATAATGGTGTAAGTAATGCGGCACCTAACACACCTGCTTGCCAACCCAAGGCAACATAAGATGCAGCTTTAGCTCGGTGGCGTGCAGGGCCATGCTTCTGCTGCTGAGAGCCATCCCAATTCCAAATTCACCGCCTAAGCCAATACCAGCAATTGTGCGATAAATCAGTAAATCCCAATAACCTTGTGCAATCGCACATAAACCAGTAAACACCGCAAAGAGAATAATAGTCCAAGTAAGTACACGTACACGACCGTATTTATCGCTTAATGCGCCAAATAAAAATACCGCCAAAAACTGCGCCAATAAGTGTCCATGTCACGAGAGAACCACCCTGGGCGGGCGTTAGATTTAAGTCAGCAGAAATTGCGCTAAGCATGAAACCTAAAATGAGAAGATCGAAACCGTCCATTGCATAGCTGACGGCAGAGCCAATTAAGGCTTTCCAGCCATAACTGTTTACTTTGTTTGTCATGATGTGTCCTTTTGTTACTCGCAGGTAACATTTAAAGTGAAAAGAGAGGTGATTAAAAAAAATCGGTGGCTAGTTTACTGCATTGATGAAAAATTCAATGAGAGTAATAACAAAAAAATAATTAGAATAAAAAAACTGAATTTGAAGAATAAAGAAAAGGGAATGATTAAGGAATAAAATTAGGATGGCGGTGAGAAAGGGATTCGAACCCCTTGATGCAGTTTCCCACATACACGCTTTCCAGGCGTGCTCCTTCAACCACTCGGACATCTCACCGTAAAAGGTGCGCAAACTATAAAGATTTGCTCCAGTTTAGTCAAGTTTTTTTGCGCTAGAACATAAAAAAACTTTTTAAAAGTTTCGCTAGAATAACTGCACTTTATTTATCGTTTGTAGTTTTTTTATGCATATTAAAGCGTTATTTTTCTAAAAATGTTTTTAGCCGTAAAAACCCTTTAGCGCGCTGAAAGATTCCTTTCGTTTAGGTTATTCGAAAAAAATCGTTGATTCGCGACATTATTTCAGGGTTGACCGTGGGGGTGATTGCGATTCCGCTTTCCATGGCTTTGGCCATTGCGAGTGGTGTACCGCCACAACATGGTCTTTATACGGCAATTATTGCGGGTATCGTTATTGCACTGACTGGTGGTTCTCGCTTTAATATATCTGGGCCTACAGCCGCTTTTTTGTTGTGATTCTTTACCCTGTTACTCAACAATTTGGGCTAAGTGGTCTTTTTGATAGCAACGTTGCTTTCGGGGCTCATTTTAGTGTTGATGGCATTATTTCGTCTAGGGCGTTTAATTGAATATATTCCTTTGCCTGTGACCCTAGGCTTTTACTTGCGGGATTGGCATTACTATTGGTACTTTGCAGATTAAGGATTTTTGGGGCTTTCCATAGAAAAAAATGCCGGCGCATTATCTTGAAAAAAATCCAAACAATTTTTTTACCGCACTTCCTACGATAAATTGGGCGAATGCAGCAGTTGGTGTGGTAACACTATTAGTCCTGACTCAATGGCATAAATTGCGTTTGGCAGTGCCGGGGCATCTACCTGCCGTGATTATTGGGACGATTTTTAGCTATAGCATTACAGCATTTTTGGTTTTGGGGTGGCGACGATTGGATCTGCATTCCAATATATTTTTGCCTGATGGTTCCATTGGTCATCGATTCCTAATGTATTGCCAGATTTTTTTCTTTACCGTGGAATATTCCTGATGCGCAAGGTCAATTAATTCATTGGGATTTTAATAGCTTACAAGCGTTGTTACCTGCTGCTTTTTTTCAATGGCGGTATTGGGCGCAATCGAATCACTTCTTTGCGCCGTGATTTTTAGATAATATGACTGATACTAAACATCACTCGAATAACGAGTTATTAGCGCAAGGCTTTGGGGAATATTATTTCTCCGCTTTTTGGCGGGATTACGGCAACAGCTGCGATTGCTCGTTCTGCGGCTAATGTGAAATCAGGAGCGGTATCGCCAATATCGAGTGTCGTGCATGCAATACTTGTTTTATTCGCTTTACTTTTGTTTTCGCAAGCCCTTTCTTATTTGCCTTTGTCATCTATGGCTGCTTTGTTGTTAGTGGTGGCGTGGAATATGGCAAGTGTGCACGATATTATTCACCTTGCTCGCCGTTCAGGCAAAAATGAAATGGCGGTGTTGCTAACTTGTCTTATTTTGACCGTATTATTTGATATGGTGATTGCGATTAGTGTTGGAGTGTTGCTTGCAAGTCTATTGTTTATTCGGACGATTGCTGAGATGACAAAAGCCATTGAACACAATGCGCCTGAAGATTTGGATGATGTTTTGGTTTACCGAATTAGCGGTCCGCTTTTTCTTTGCTGCTGCAGATAAATTATTTGCGGATTTGCATGATAGAACGGTTCATACTGATCACGAAATCAGACATATTGTGCTGCAATGTGATGCAGTGACAGTGCTTGATGCTGGTGGCATTCATGCGCTTACTCGATTTGTTCAACATATGTTGCCGCATCAACAACTTTACTTGTGCAATATGCAATTCCAGCCGTTGAGAATGTTAGTTAAATCTAATTCTTCGCCAGATATTCAAAAAATTAATTTTGCGGCAGATTTAAACGAAACTTTCCATAAAATTCGTGACTTTGAAAAAAACTACCCAATAATGAAAACTAAAGCGTGCTAGAATAGTGCGCTTTTTTATTACATCGTTCTAAACCATATCAAGGAATAATTATGCGTCCAAATAATCGAGAAAATAATCAACCCCGCCAAATTAAAATTACCCGTAACTACACCAAGCATGCTGAAGGTTCTGTGCTTGTTGAATTTGGTGATACCAAAGTGCTTTGTACTGCAACTGTGGAAGATGCTGTTCCGCGTTTCTTAAAAGGACAAGGGCAAGGTTGGGTCACTGCTGAATATGGAATGTTGCCACGCTCAACACATAGTCGCATGCAACGCGAAGCGGCTAAAGGTAAACAAGGTGGACGCACAATGGAAATTCAACGCTTAATTGCCCGCTCTTTGCGTGCGATGGTGGATCTCAAAGCACTTGGTGAACGTGCGATTACTTTAGATTGCGATGTTATTCAAGCAGATGGCGGCACACGTACTGCATCCATTACTGGTGCTGCAGTTGCATTATGTGATGCGATCAATGGTTTAATTGAGAATGGCACGTTAAAAACTAACCCAATTAAAGGTTTGGTTTCGGCAATTTCTGTAGGGATTGTTGATGGTCAAGCTGTTTGTGATTTGGAATACGTGGAAGATTCTGCAGCGGAAACTGATATGAATGTTGTGATGATGGAAGATGGTCGAATGATTGAGGTGCAAGGCACCGCAGAAGGCAAAGCCATTTTAGTCATGAAGAATTATTAACATTATTAGATTTAGCGAAACAAGGTTGTAATCAAATTTTTTTGTCGCTCAACGAGAAGCGCTAGGCTTATAAATATAGTTTATAGGGATTAAAAATGGAACAATATAAACGCGATTTTATCGAATTTGCTTTAAGCCGAAATGTATTGAAATTCGGAGAGTTTACTTTGAAATCGGGGCGTAAAAGCCCGTATTTCTTCAATGCGGGTTTGTTCAATACGGGGGCAGATTTAGCACGTTTAGGCGAGTTTTATGCTGCGGCAATTCAGGCAAGTGCGGTAGATTTTTGATGTGGTTTTTTGGCCCGGCTTACAAAGGTATTCCAATTGGCACCTCAGTTTCGGTGGCGTTATTTAATCGTTATGGTATTGATAAACCGGTGTGTTTTAATCGCAAAGAAGTGAAAGATCACGGAGAGGGCGGCAATTTAATTGGTAGCCCATTGCAAGGAAAAATTTTGCTTGTGGATGACGTGATTACGGCTGGTACTGCAATTCGTGAATCTATGGAATTAATCAGTGCAAATAAGGCAGAGCTTGCGGCAGTATTAATCGCCTTAAACCGTAAAGAACGAGGAAAAAGGCGAGCTTTCTGCAATTCAAGAAGTTGAACGTGATTATCAATGCCAAGTGCTATCAATCATTGATTTAGATGATTTGATGCAATTTATCGAACAAGATCTTCGATACAGTAGCCATTTGCCAGAAATGCGTGCTTATCGTGCTGAATTTGGCGTATAAAACTTGAGAAATAAATTTTTTTGTCATCATTATAAAAAAATAACCGCACTTTGACTTAACAGGGGAAAAGAATGGGATTTATTGGAAAAAAATTATAGGCGTATTTTTTTAGGTTGGAAAGTTGGTGGATTTTTGGTGCGATTGCTGGGCTAATTTTTAGGTTCTATTGCAGATAAAAAAATTGTATGAACTTGGTTCGGTAAGTTCTAGTTTCTTTAAAAAGAAAACAACGCGTCAAGACTTGTTTATGCAAACCACCTTTGCGGTGTTAGGCCATTTAAGCAAATCGAAAGGGCGTGTAACGGAAGAAGATATCCAATTAGCTAATCAGTTAATGATTCAGCTTAAACTGGATGATGCTGGGCGTAAATTAGCGCAAGATGCGTTTCGTCGTGGTAAAGAATCTGATTTCCCGATTCGTCAAGTTATCCGTGAATTTCGCATTGGGTGTGGGCAACGTGCTGATTTATTGCGAATGTTCTTACAAGTGCAAGTCCAAGCGGCTTTTTGCCGATTCAGAACTTCACGAAAATGAGAAAGAAGTGCTTTATGTGATCGCTGAAGAACTTGGTCTTTCTCGTATGCAATTTGAACAAATGATTGCAATGGAAATGGCTGCTCGAGCTTTTACTCAAGGTGGTTTTTTTATCAGCAATATCAACAAGGTGCATATCAAGGTGGCTACCAATATCAGCGACAAAAATAGTGGTGGTTACCAACATGCTTCAGGTCCAACTTTAAATGATGCCTATAAAGTATTGGGTGTGACTGAGTCCGATGAACAACAAGCGGTAAAACGCGCTTATCGCCGTTTAATGAATGAACACCATCCAGATAAACTCGTGGCGAAAGGTTTACCGCCAGAAATGATGGAAATGGCAAAAGAAAAAAACCCAACAGATTCAAGCTGCTTACGATTTAATTTGTAAAGCAAAAAGGCTGGAAGTAGTGCGGGTTATTCTTGCGCCTATGCAAGGGGTTTTAGATCCCTTTGTACGCGAACTTCTCTCCGAAGTGAATGACTACGATTTATGTATCACAGAATTTGTTCGCGTAGTTGATCAACTTCTCCCTGAAAAAGTATTTTTATCGTTTATGCCCCTGAATTAAAAAAATCAGGGCTTTACTTCTTCTGGCACGCCTGTACGAGTGCAGTTGCTAGGGCAGCATCCAGAATGCCTTGCTGAAAATGCGATTCGAGCGATCGAGCTTGGTTCTCATGGCATTGATTTAAATTGTGGTTGCCCCTCTAAAATGGTGAATGGCAGCAATGGCGGTGCGGCATTATTGAAACAGCCTGAATTGATTTATCGTGCCACTCAAGCCTTACGCAGATCTGTGCCAAGTGAATTCCCCGTTAGTGTAAAAAGTGCGGTTAGGTTGGGATGATATTTCTCAAGCTTTTTGAAATTGCTGACGCAGTAGAGCAAGGCGGCGCAACCGAAATTACGGTGCATGGACGCACAAAAAGCTGATGGTTATCGCGCTGATCGAATTAATTGGAAAAAAATTGGCGAAGTCCGAGAGCGTTTATCCATTCCAGTTATTGCTAACGGAGAAATTTGGCATTGGCAAGATGGGCAAGATTGCTTATCTCAAACAGGCTGCCAGGATTTAATGGTGGGGCGAGGCGCGTTGAATATTCCGAATTTAAGTCATGTTCTGAAATCTAATGCAGAAAAAAATGTCTTGGTGTGAGATTCAAAAATCTTGCAAAAAAATATGCTAATGTTGAAAATGAATATGACAGTGGCTTTTTATCATGTGGCACGAATTAAACAGTGGTTACGTTATTTGAATAAGGAATATGATGAGGCGAACCAAGAGTTTGATAAGATTAAGACTTGTCAAACTGCTGAAGATTTGAAATTACGTTTAAATGATAAATAAAAAAACCCTGCTAATCAGCAGGTTTTTCTTTTTCTAAATTATTTAAAAACTCACCGCACTTTTTTTAATTTTTTTCAGTGCATTGGTTTCTAATTGACGGATACGTTCCGCAGAGACATTATATTTTGCTGCCAAATCGTGTAATGTAGCTTTGTTATCATCTAACCAACGAGCTTTTGATAATATCCTGACTACGCGCATCTAGACTTTGTAGCGCTGCACCCTAATTGCTCGGTTGCTTGGCTTTCAAAGTTTTCATTTTTCAAGCTCTGCTGCGAAATTAGAACTTTTATCTTCCAAATAAAGGGCTGGAGAATAAGTCTCTGTTTCTGCATCATCAGTGGGTAAATCAAAACCTACATCCGCACCGCTCATACGCGATTCCATTTCGATCACATCTTCTTTGGAAACACCCAATTCATTTGCAACGAGATCAACTTCATTTTCATTGAACCAGCCTAAACGTTGTTTAGTTTTGCGTAGGTTGAAAAATAATTTACGTTGAGCTTTCGTGGTCGCTACTTTTACGATACGCCAGTTACGAAGAACATATTCGTGGATCTCAGCTTTAATCCAATGCACGGCGAATGACACCAAACGTACACCAACTTCAGGGTTAAAACGTTTAACAGCTTTCATTAAGCCGATATTACCTTCTTGGATTAAGTCAGCTTTAGTGACAAACCATAGCCAGAATAGCTACGTGCAACATGGATCACGAAACGAAGATGCGACAAAATGAGTTTTTTCGCAGCATCTAAATCCTCGTGATAATACAAACGTTCTGCCAATTCCTTTTCTTCCTCTGCGGTCAGCATCGGGTATTCATTTGCCGCACGAATATAACCTTCGATACTGCCTTGAGGAACTAACATCATTTGTGTTTCTTTATCCATCGTTTCCCTTCTTTATTTTGGCTTTTGCCAATCAATGTACTTAGTTATAGCACAATAAGCTATCTTATTGAACCAATTTGTTAATAAGACAGGTTTTATCAATTAAAAGTTCAATTATTCTAAATAATTCTGATTAATTAGCAAAGAGGAATGAGGTTAAATTAAGATTTTCATTAATGACTTTAAATAGTAAATCAATGTTCGGATGCTTGCCTGGATTCGCTTTTTGCATCTTCGATGTATTCTGCAAAACCATTCAACGCCTTGTTGTGCGGAAGTGCGGTTTAATTTCCCGTTAAATTTTTTTCAGCTAATGCATTATAAAGTCGAAGCGAACCTAATTTACCTGGTATGGCTGGAATGTTGTGGATAATTGTTTCACCATCTATCACATTTAAACCAGTTAAATGATCGATTGCGGGTAAGGTTTCTAAAATTTCTTTAAAGCTCATTTTGCTTTTCCTTAACTGTTTTCAATATTATTACGACATATAGAGTCGGGTATAAAGCGTTTCATGCTGGATAGCCCGAATATCATTCGCCAGCGTTGCCGCACCAAGCCATTCTTCGTCGGGTTCAAGGCTTAGATTTCCCACCGCTTGCACAAGCGATCTCGCAAGTCAAACAGAATATCTTGCCCATCCATTTTGGCTGAGAGGGATCAATTTCACTCCATTAGTAATTGCTCCCACAGCAGCATTGTAATCAAAAAGCATAGAGCGTATCGGCTTTTGGTTAACCCCATTGTTTGAGCAACCATTGCAAATACTATTGGGAAATAGCCCCTGCACGCGTTTTTCGACAATCGCTTGTTGGTAAGCGGTGAGCAGCGTATGTGTTTCGTAGCGAATAAAAATTTTCAGCAAGCGTACGCCGAGTTTGAAACTCCCTTCTCGGCTTTCACGTGCCACTTTAGTCGCGGAAAGTTGCCAATCCAGCTCACACAAGCGGTCAAAATTACCTCACACATTGCATCGAATGCATGGGAAAGATACGCACCGTCGTTGTAAATCCAGTTCTGCAACAGCTGGGTTTGTACATATTCTTCGAGGGTCGCTTTGTTTTTACTATACCTTGCTGGACAAAGGTTTCCAAGCCGTTGGAGTGATTAAATCCACCAATCGGCAAGGTGGGATCGACCAAGTGCAACAACGCACCTAAATCCGTTAAAGAGCGGTTTAATGTTGATGCCAATTTCCATCTCCGTGATGATGATAGCCGTGATGTTCGTGCGAATGGCTGTGCGAATGACCGTGCCCTTGTGCGGAATTGGCTTGCAGGGCTTGGCTTAAACGGCGTTCTGCTTTTTTTCGGTTCAAATCCAGCTGCTTGTAACCATTCAAACATCGGCTTATCGTAAGGTAATGTCACTTCATATCCATCTAAAAAGAGTGGCGAATGTTTATTACCGATCTCATAACAAGCGCGAGCCATTTCTGGCAAGGTTTTTCGGCGAAAGCACATGACTTCACTCGGTAAAATTTCAATCGCAATCACTAATTCATCACTGATAAACACCACATCATCGTGTTTTTAAACGTTGCCCTTCCTTTAACAAGCGAAAAAGCCACTTCACGTCCCGTATTTGTCGTTTTACGAAGAATGTTGCGCTCACTTTCATACCACTGCAATTCCACGCGTTCAATAGTTTGATGTGTAATTTTGCCTTCAGATTGGAGGCTAGTTAAATCGCCCAAAAATAGTATCCATAATAGGCAGTATGGGGTTGAGGATTTTCATTTTTTTGTATTACTTATTTTTCTTCGCTAATTAAGACTGTCAAATCTCCCTTCCCCTCTTTGCTAAAGAGGGGAAGGGAGATTTAAGAAGAAAAAAACGGAGAAGTTAGTTTATTTAGAATATTTTATAACCTTTATAAAAATTATTATATATCTATTTTTTTAAAGACCGCTCCTTCAACTCCTTTTTTCTACAAATCCTGATATATACACATGAGATGTATCTTCTCTAAAAAAATAGATAACTTTGTTCTATAAACAGTTTATCTGCATATTTATGATTTGGATACAATCCGACTTCAATAACTCTAATAGCATTATACCACATGCATAAATCTAACTTTCCTTGCTTATTTAGAACTAGATGAGCTGTAGCAATATATTTATTAGTTTTAAAGTCTAATATTTGAATTGTTTTTATCAAGTAGTTCAAATTTTAATATTTGACCCACATAAAAATTATTATCTAACCAAGTCGTATCTGGTGTTATTTTTTTCAGGATAAGACATATTTGGAATAAATCTTTCAATAAGAAAAATAACTTAACAATGAGTTTGGTATATCAAGAAATTTATCTTTATCTTTAAATCTTAACTTTAACATTTCAATCCAAGTGTAATGAGGTTTAATTCGATTAATAGAGTTTGTAACTAAATCGATCATATAAATTTCCTTATGTTTAAAGAATATCTCTCGTAGGGCGGACTTTAGTCCGTTCTACATCCTTATGCTCCTAGAACATAAAATACCGTTGTCCTAATGGCACCGTATCCACTGGTTCGCAAGTAATTAACTCTCCGTCCACTCGTACTTCATAACGTTCAGCATCAACAGTAATATTTGGTGTTGCATCATTATGAACAAGATCTTTTTGCTCACGCTGCGGCAGCCTTTGACGGCAATGGTTTCTTTGTGTAAACCGAATTTCGCACGAATATCGGATTTTTTTCAGCGGCTTGTGAAACAAAGAATACTGCTGTTTGTGCCGTTGCTAAGCCTTGTGCACCGTACATCGGACGGTAGAATACAGGTTGCGGCGTTGGAATAGAGGCATTTGGATCGCCCATTTTTGCGTAGCTAATAAAGCCTTTTTTAATTACTACTTCAGGTTTTACCCCAAAGAACATCGGTTTCCATAACACGATATCTGCGATTTTGCCCACTTCAACGAACCAATATGATCTGCAATACCGTGTGCAATTGCTGGGTTGATGGTGTATTTCGCGATATAGCGTTTAATACGGAAGTTATCGTTTCCTTCATTGCCCTAGTTCACCACGTTGCATTTTTCATTTTTATCTGCGGTTTGCCAAGTACGAATAACGACTTCGCCAATACGTCCCATTGCTTGAGAGTCAGAACTCATAATCGAGAAAAACGCCCATATCATGCAAAAATATCTTCTGCTGCAATAGTTTCAGGGCGGATACGACTATCGGCAAAAAGCTACGTCTTCTGGTACACGTTTATCCAAGTGATGGCAAACCATCAACATATCCAAATGTTCATCAATGGTGTTTTTCGTAAACGGACGAGTCGGGTTGGTTGAAGCGGGTAATACGTTTGGATACATCGCTGCTTTAATGATATCTGGCGCATGGCCGCCACCAGCACCTTCCGTGTGGAAAGTATGAATCACACGTCCATCAATCGCTTTCATGGTATCTTCTAAGAAGCCACTTTCATTTAGCGTGTCGGTATGAATTGTCACTTGAACATCCATTTCATCTGCGACTTTTAATGCAGAATCAATTACTGCAGGCGTAGCACCCCAGTCTTCGTGGATTTTTAAGCCTAATGCGCCTGCTTTCAATTTGTTCGCGTAGCGGATCTAAAGTTGAGCAGTTTCCTTTACCAAAAAAAGCCCACGTTGACCGGTAAAGCTTCTGCCGCTTGGAACATACGCTCCATATACCATGCACCTGGTGTGCAAGTGGTCGCGTGTGTGCCGTCAGCCGGGCCTGTTCCGCCACCAATTAACGTAGTAACCCCACTTTCAATCGCATGCTGTGCTTGTTGAGGGCAAATAAAGTGAATGTGCGTATCAATACCGCCAGCGGTCGCAATTAAATGCGCACCATTATGCACTTCTGTGCTTGCACCAATAATCATATTTGGCGTGACGTTATCCATAGTGTCAGGATTGCCCGCTTGTCCGATGCCCGCAATACGACCATCACGAATACCAATATCGGCTTTGATAATGCCTAATTTGGCATCAATGATCATCACATTGGTAATCACAAAATCCAATACATTTGGATTGTCGCGGGTTGCAGTGCCGCTTTTGCGCCATGCCGTCGCGCACACTTTTACCGCCACCAAATTTACACTCATCGCCTTTGGTCAATAAATCTTGTTCAATAGTTGCCCATAAATTGGTATCGCCTAAACGGACTTTATCACCCACCGTAGGGCCATAAGTTGCTACATATTGTGCTCTTGAAATTGTTAATGCCATTCTACCCTACCTTATAATTTGCCATCAATTTGATTATGGAAGCCGTAAATAGTTTGAGAGCCACCAAAAGCCACTAATTCAACTGATTTCACTTCACCTGGTTCAAAACGTACCGCATTGCCGGAAGGTACATTTAAACGCATTCCGCGCGCTAAAGTGCGGTCAAATTTAAGGGCGTTATTAGTTTCAAAAAAATGGTAGTGAGAGCCAACTTGAATTGGGCGGTCGCCTGAATTGGTTACTTCGATTTTTACGGTTTTTTTCTGCCGACATTGGCGAAAATATCGCCTTCGGCTAATTGGTATTCGCCTGGGATCATAGTATTTAAATCCTTCTATTTTTATCTAATCGGATTATGCACGGTAACAAGTTTTGTACCATCTGGGAAAGTCGCTTCAATCTGGACTTCATGAACCATTTCTGCCACACCTTCCATGACATCATCAACGGTTAAAAAGTGTTGAGCCATATTGCATCACTTCAGCCACAGACATTCCATCACGAGCTGCTTCTTGCAGGTGGCTAGCGATGTAAGCGATGGATTCTGAGTAGTTTAATTTTAGTCCGCGTGCTTTGCGTTTTTGCCGCCAATTCGCCCGCAAGAAAAAAGCATCAGCTTTTTCTTGTTCTCTTGATGTTAAGTGCATATTGTTGTCCTTTATCTCAAATTTTTTTGATAGGTTGTTGGATTTTACGTAAAAAAATAGATAAATAAGAAAAAGAATTTTTAATAGAAACGTAGAATAAAAGTAGCAAATAGTTTAGATATATGATGCGTAGAAATAATATTTTTTTATTAGGGGGCATATTGATAAGTGAGTCCATGCAAAAAGCTGTAATACATCTTTAAAAAGTTGTTGTTCCTTGCCTGCATAATGCTGTTGTAAGACGGAAGAATGAATCATTTCATCCATTTTTTGGATCAACACATCAATTAAAATCACAGGAAAATCATCACGTACGCTTTTGCGTTGTTGTAACGTGCTGAAAAAAATAGTGCATATAGTGATATTTTTCCTGTGCCATTTGCCGAAAAAGTCTGTAAGGTTTCATCTTGATCATGATTTAAATCATGTAATACGGCGGTGGAATACAACGTTGCCATGGACTCTTGTTGCATCGTCAAAATCTGCTGGATCACCGTGGCTAAATCTGCCTTTGTGGCTAACAGTCTGTCAAACTCCTGATGCATATTGTTTTTTTGTTCTTCAAAAATACTTTTCACTAAATCTTGCTTGGTGGGGAAATGTTTATAAAACGTTACTCGGCTCACCCCAGCTACCCGACAAATTTCTGCAACAGAGGTTAATTTCCAGCCTTGTTGATAAAACAGTTCAGTGGCAACCTGTTTCAAAAAAATATCTTTTTTCATGGTTCACTCCTTAAGGCTCAATAACATAGCCGAAAGACTTTAATTGTCAAACATTAAATTTGAGAAAAATTCTTATTTACTTTCGTATTATAATTGTGTTAGGTTTACATTGTTAATTAATTAATTTAAAAAAAGTGTAAACTTTTAAAACCAAGATAAAGCCTAGGAGACCCCATGAACAAGTTATCCCCACGACTCAGCCTCATTAGCCTTTTGCCTGATGAGTGCCTATTCTTTTTCTGCTCATGCTGAAGGAAGTAAGCAGACTACAGTACTAGATGAAATCACAGTCACTGGTGAAAAGTTCGAACGTAGTCAATCATCTACTGGTTCAAGCACCTCTGTTGTAACCGCCGAACAGCTCAAACGAGAAGCCAATTTATTGTCAGCTACCCAATTATTAAAACGCGATGTAAATATTTTTAGATACCGGCTTGGGCAATGATTTACCTACAGTGCGCGGCGTTGACGGTTCCGGTCCAGCAGTAGGTGCGGTGGCATTTTTGCCGGTTCACGTCCACGTTTAAACATGCAAATTGACGGCAGAACGTCTAGCTATAACGAACTGGCGTTCGGCACAAAATCCCTCTGGGATATGAAACAGGTAGAAATCTATCGTGGGGCGCAAAGCTATGCCCAAGGGCGTAACGCCATTGCCGGTGCGGTGGTGATGACCAGCAATGACCCAACACAAGAATGGGAAGGTGCAGCGAAATTAAACATGGGTAATCATCGATTGGCACAAGCGGCGGCCCTAATTTCTGGTCCTGTCGTGAAAGACGAATTAGCGTTTCGTTTAAGCGTAGATCATCAACAACGGGAAACTGCTGTGGATTTACCGCATTATGATCCCGTCGGCAACCCGCGTTGGTTTAAAAGCCACTAACACCCGCGCAAAATTACTCTGGACGCCGTCTGCGTTGCCAGATCTCTATAGCCGTTTAACGTTCAATCATTTAAACGCGCGAGCACCACAAGGTGAAATGGAATTACAACCCTAATTCTCCACGTTACACGCCGGAACGTCCGGTATTCCAAACACGCTCTGCCAGCACCATTTGGGACATTGGCTATCAACTCTTAGATCATTGGAAATGGGAAAATAAATTGGTTTACACCCACTTTATTCACGATAGAAAAACAACGTCGCCATTCAACACCGCATTGCCTCCAAATCGTCGAGGTGTTCCGGCTCGCGTTGATGGCAATGAATTCCAAATTGAACCCATTGTAAAATACGAAAAGCGAAAAAAATACCGTGGTTTATTCGGTTTGTTCTATTTCAATGCGAAACAAGATGAAAGTGTTACGATGCTTAATGGACGCATTGCTCGCACGCCGATTACGACAAATTTTAATGATAAAACGAAAACCAAGGCGGTCTTTGGTGAAATTACCTTTACACCCTGATATTCCGTTTGAATTGACGCTTTCTGCTCGCTATGAACAGGAACATCATCAGCGTAAAGGCAAAAGTGCGATGTTTTCCATCAATCGAGATAAAAAAATACAATGTCTTCCTGCCAAAAGCAGACATTGCATGGAAAAATTAACGATGCTCAACGCTTAGGGCTTTTAAAGTAGGCAAAGGTTATAATCCGGGCGGTGCCGGTGTGACTTTCGGTGTGCCGTACACCAGCTATGAATATGACGCGGAATATGTCTGGAACTACGAACTTTATCATCGTTGGACATCCACAGATAAACGCCTACGCATTAATAGCAACCTATTCTATAACGACTACAAAGACATGCAGTTACCGTTCACCCTTGGTCCGAATTCCATCGTGATCCGCAATGCCGATAAAGTCGTTACCTATGGTGCGGAAATCAATACCGAATGGCAGGCCACGGAGAAACTGGCACTCAATGCGGGCATCGGGATGTTAAAACCGATATTAAACGTTATCCAAATAGCGGCATTGAAGGAAATAAACTCGCTCGAGCACCGAGTTTCAGCGGAAAAGTGGGTGCCAATTATCGTCTTCTTGACCATCTAGAAATTGGGACCAATTACAGCTACAACAGTAGTTATTATTCCACTGCCGACAACTTAGCCAATGGTAAAGTAGGGCATTATGACCAACTTGATGTTTATTTAGCGTACGACTTTAAGCATGCCAGAATCACGCTTTTATGCCGACAACGTGCTTAACTCACGCAAGGATATCTTACTCGTACCGCGCTCTAGCGACATTACCCGTCAGCCGGAACGTCAAATTGGGCTTTCTACTGAGTTAAGATTTTTAAAGCAATGAGTCAGCAACACCAACAAATTTGCCAACCTGTTGCCGCGCAATTACGCGCCTCAATGTGGTTGGCAACTTTCGCGCAAGGATTAAAAATCGTGATTTGGCTTTTTGATGATCCACATTGTGTTCACCGTCAGCCAATCTCTTACGTTTCCTTATTGGCAGATTTTCGCGCTGCTTGTCACGTCCATTTTGTATTACACCTGCAAAATTAAAGCGCACGACAAATCTCATTATGCAGCCTTTGAATTGGAAAAAATGCTACGCCAACAGCTTGCGAAAAAAATTAGTCAATTATCGTTAGGCAAAGTCAATGAAATCGGTTCAGGCGGTTTAACCAAAGTACTGTGCGATGACGTAAACGAATTGCACACCTTTGTTGCCGATGCGCCCCCCTTAAAGCGGAGGCTTATTCCACACCAATTTTTCGTGTTGGCAGCATTATTTTTGGTTAAATTGGCAAATGGCATTGGCCGTGGTGATTTTTCCTAGTCGTGCTATTTACGATTCTGCAACGGTTAATGCAAAAAAAGTCGATTGAATTATCGTGATTACGGTGCTGCCGTGAGCAGAATCAACAGCGCGATTATTGAATATATTCAAGGCATGAGCACGATTCGTACCTTTGATGCGGGACAAAGTTCATACAGTCGTTTTAGCACCGCATTGGAAAAATTTTTAATCAGGTCATCTTCGCTTTTTTTAGCCAAAGTAGGCGCTCCAACACGTCTTGCCCGTTCGCTCTTTTACGCCAATGCCGATCATGTTGTTTTTTTGATCGTGTTAGGCGTGTATTTACACTCGCTTGCGCTGCTTTCCATCTTTGGCTTTTTGCCTTTTTTTAGTGTTAGCCGCCGGGTTAATTGAAACCATGCATCCTTACATGGGGCTGTTTCATTTGTTAGAACGCTCCCGTGCCGCCATTGAACGCATTAACGAAATAAAAAAACGTTAGAAAATGCCACCGCACTTTTGCCGTTACAAACGCCGAAGGGATATGCTGTTCAATTTGAACAGGTTAATTTCAGCTATGATGCCGACAAAGCGACGCTGAAAAATATTAACTTCAGCGTGCCGCAAAATAGTTTTACTGCCATTATTGGCACTTCAGGCTCTGGAAAAACCACCTTGCTCAATTTGCTATTGCATTTTTTTGGGATGTCGATAGCGGAAAAAAATCACCTTAGGTGGTGCGGATATTCGTCATATGGAACAGGATCAATTTATGAAATATTGTTCGGTCGTATTTCAGGATAATTTCTTATTTTTCTTGCTCTATTGCCGAAAACATCGCCTACGGCATAGAAAATGTGACAGAGGAAGCGATTATCAATGCCGCCAAACAAGCCCGTATTCACGACTTTATTATGACCTTGCCGGAGCAATATCAAACGAAAGTGGGGGAACGCGGACAATTATTGTCAGGCGGACAAAAACAACGTATCAGTATAGCCCGTGCTTTTTTACAAAATCGCCCGATTTTATTGCTAGATGAACCCACTGCCTTTTCCGATGCAAAAAAACGAGGCGGATTTAATGCAGGCATTTCATACGCTGATGCAAAAATAAAAACAGTGATAATGGTGGCTCATCGCCTGTCTAGCATTACCCAAGCCGATCAAATTATTTATTTAGAGAATGGCAAAATCATCGCTCAAGGCAACCACCAAGCCTTGTTGCAAACCAATGCTGCCTATCAAACCCTTTGGGCAGAATATCAACAGGCAAAATCTTGGACGATACATTAGAGAATGTTATGCAATCTTACTTTAATCCTGAAACTCAACGCGTAAAAAGCCTGTGGCAAACTTATCACGCCTTATTTGCCGCCGCCCAACAGCAACAAAGCGCATTCTTACGCTGTTTCGCTTTTTGCGGCACTGTCTGCAACCTTATTCGGCGTGGCTATCGGTTTGCTGTATCCACTGCTTTTGGCATTAGAACAAACAACAGAAGCAGGGCAAAGTGCGGTCATTTTTTTGGAGTGTTTTATGTGGCGTGCTTTTTAATCGTCAGCCTCCTTTTTCCGCATTTGGGCGGAATATTATGACACCAAAAGGCGATTCATTTTTGGGCGACATATCAATTAAGACGTCAACTGGGCGAAAAAAACTTCGCCGCGTATCTCTTGCCGTCCTCAGTGGATTTCGTGCAGGCGAACTCAGTGCCGTTGCCATCCAAAGTATTAATGAAGCCACAAATTACGCTTTCAGTTTAATCAGTATTCTAATTTATGGCATCGTAACACCGGTTTCTGCCGCCCTTTGTCTTTGTTTCTTTGACTACCGCTTTGGGCTGCTGATCTTCATTATTTTTTTCCGCTTATCGTGCCACTTTATTTATGGCGGAGAAAAAGCTTTCCGGCGTGGATTTAGTATTTTTGGCAGAAGCTAATCAGCGACTTAAAGGCGAAACCATTGAGTTTGTACAAGGTTTGGAAATTCTGAAATCAACAGGGCAAACTGAAAACAAACAACATATTTTTCAACCGTGTGATTGCAACCGTGTGATTGAAGATGTCGCCAACATTCAATGCATCGGTACTAAAAAGGCGAACGTCCGAATTTAATTATTACCTCAAGCATTCAATTAAGTCTTATTGCGGTATTAATTGTTGGTACATTTTGGGTGATTTCCGGTAGCGCCCATTGGGTATTGTTAGCCACGGTGCTGATTTTTAATTGCGCGAATTTCAGATGTATTGAACTTCTTTGTGCAAATGTCTTCGCTCTTAGAAATTTTTTTGTGATCAGCTGTGAAAAAGTTTGAAAAAAACTGATGGCATTGCCTGAATTGGCGGAAAATCATGGTAGCAGATTACCCACAGATTATCGCATTCGCTATGAGCATGCCCGCTTTGGTTACAATGCCGAAAAACCATCCTAAACGACATTAATCTGGACATAAAAACCTAACAGCCTCAATGCTTTTTGTAGGCACCAGCGGTTGTGGTAAAACAACATTACTTCGCTTGTTGTTGCGTTATGCTGATCCGCAATCAGGGCGAATTACGATCGGCGGTATCGATATTCGGGATATTAGCCAAGAACAGCTCATGTGCTTAATTTCTGTGGTGTTTCAAGACGTGTATTTATTCCAAGACAGTGTATTAAATAACATCCGAATGGCAAAACCCAATGCCACCGATGAAGAGGTGATTCACGCCTGTAAACTTGCCCAATGCCATGATTTTATTCAGGCATTACCACAGGGTATCAAACGCAAGTTAATGAAATTGGAAGTAATTTTTCCGGTGGTGAAAAGCAACGACTTGCTATCGCCCGCGCGATTTTTAAAAAGACGCACCGATTCTCATTTTAGATGAACCGACAGCATCGTTGGATACCCGCAATGAGCTGGCAGTACAAAAAGCGCTGGATCAGCTGGTTAAAGACAAAAACCGTGTTGATTATCGCTCACCGACTTTCCACCATTGTGGGCGCGCATTGCATTTATGTGTTGGAAAACGGCAGCATTGCCAAACAAGGCACGCATCAAACACTCTTAGAACAAAAAGGACGTTATGCAGCATTTTGGCAATGCCAACAAGACAACATCACTCACTAAACAGGATTGGGCGATCCTTGCCACGACTGCCGGTTTTTAAATTCTGTGTAGTAGCGTTTTATATGATTGCGCTCATCACAATGTTAAAAGGAAATGGGTTTTGATCTTAAACAGCTTTAGTTGGTTCTATTTTGCTTGGTGGAATGGAAATGGCGAAATTCATCGTTTCGCCGTTAATTGAACGCTATCGTCTCAAGCGTATCGGGCAATTTCGAGGCTGGCTATGCCTTTCCTCGCTAATCATTTTTTATTGCCTTATTTATGTTGCATTTCATCCAGCCGCAACAAGATTTTTGCACTGCTTATGGTGGCGTGTGTGCTATTGAACCTAAGCAGTCTATTTTTCGGTTGTGCAACGCTAGGATTAACCTGTGCCATCCTACCTTTTGAGCAACGTGGCTTTGGCGGTGTTATTCAGGTGATCGCAGGACGCGTGGGTAAAATGCTTGGCGGCGGTTTGGTGTTACTGATTTATCATCATTACGGCTGGCAAAGTGCGGTGGATTTAATGAGTGTTTTTGCACTATTGTTGATTCTTCAAATCGGTCTATACGCCGAACCTGCAATTGCCGCTGAACCGCAAAATCCGCCATTGCGTTTTTTATTCACACGTTTTTTCCACTTTTGGCAACAACCGCATATCTCATTTCGCTGGTTAATTTTATTGTCATTTGTGTTTATTCCTAGTGGCATGGTGGTCAGTAATTTCATTCCACGTCTAAATGCCTTGGGCTGGAGCAGCCAACACATTGGGTTATTACTTTCCGTATTCGAACCCCTTTGTGCTATCGCTTTTGCTCCACTCAGCGGTCTATTACTCAAAAAAATATTCTCGGGCTTCCGTCACCCAATGGGTATTATTTAGCCAAATTTTTGCCTTCTGCTTATTTATTTTTATTTGAATATGTCGGCACGGATTTTCCTTATCTTATCGCCGTACCAATCTTATTATTAAGTATGACTTACGCATTACTTGTTCCGTGCTTGCTCGCCATGATTATGGACAAATCCACTAAAACATACGCCACGCTGGACAGTGCGTTACAATTTTCTATTGCTCTTTTTAGGAGCCTATTTAGCTGGATTTATCTCTATCCGAATTGCTGGTACTTTTTGGTTATTTAGTAGTTTATATTATTGCAACGTTTGTGGCTGCTGGAATAGCGTGTTTCTTTATATGCTCAAAAGAAAAGTAAATGTAATGATGAATAGCCCGTATTTAGATTTCAATAAGTAAGTGCAAAAATTTTTTTAATTTATCACACTTGAAAGTTAGAAATCGTTCCCTATATAAGAGATGCTTTACAAATTCTTTAAGAAGGAAATTAATCATGAATATTCGTCCTTTACACGATCGTGTAATTATTAAACGTGAAGAAGTCGAAACCCGTTCAGCTGGCGGTATCGTATTAACCGGTTCAGCGGCGACCAAATCAACCCGTGCTAAAGTATTAGCTGTGGGTAAAGGTCGTATTTTTAGAAAATGGTACCGTTCAACCTTTAGATGTGAAAGTTGGTGATACCGTAATTTTCAACGACGGTTACGGCGTGAAAAGCGAAAAATCGATGGCGAAGAAGTGTTAATCATTTCTGAAAATGACATCTTAGCAATTGTAGAATAATTAAATAAGGGAAAAAAAATGGCAGCAAAAAGACGTAAAATTTGGTAATGACGCACGCGTGAAAAATGCTTAAAAGGCGTGAATGTATTAGCCGATGCAGTAAAAGTAACCCTTGGTCCGAAAGGTCGTAATGTAATTTTAGATAAATCATTTGGCGCACCAACTATCACTAAAGACGGTGTGTCTGTTGCTCGTGAAATCGAATTAGAAGATAAATTTGAGAACATGGGTGCACAAATGGTAAAAGAGGTTGCCTCTAAAGCCAATGATGCTGCAGGTGACGGTACAACCACTGCAACAGTACTTGCGCAAGCTATCGTAAATGAAGGCTTAAAAGCAGTAGCGGCAGGCATGAATCCAATGGATTTAAAACGTGGTATCGATAAAGCAGTAAGTGCGGTTGTTTCTGAACTTAAAAATTTATCTAAACCTTGTGAAACAGCAAAAGAAATTGAACAAGTAGGTACTATTTCTGCAAACTCTGACAGCATTGTGGGTCAATTAATCTCACAAGCAATGGAAAAAGTGGGCAAAGAAGGGGTGATTACCGTTGAAGATGGTACGGGTCTTGAAGATGAATTAGATGTGGTTGAAGGGATGCAATTCGACCGTGGTTACCTTTCTCCATATTTCATCAACAAACCAGAAACTGCAACGGTTGAATTAGATAATCCATATCTTCTTCTTGTAGATAAAAAAATTTCTAACATCCGTGAATTACTTCCTGTGTTAGAAGGTGTTGCGAAAGCAGGTAAACCGTTATTAATCATTGCTGAAGATGTAGAAGGCGAAGCACTTGCAACCTTAGTGGTGAACACTATGCGCGGTATCGTGAAAGTTGCAGCAGTGAAAGCACCAGGTTTTGGTGACCGTCGTAAAAGCGATGTTACAAGATATTGCGATCTTAACTGCAGGTACTGTGATTTCTGAAGAAATCGGCATGGAACTTGAAAAAAAGCGACATTAGAAGATTTAGGTCAAGCAAAAACGTGTTGTTATCAATAAAGATAACACAACCATTATTGATGGTATCGGTGATGAATCTCAAATCAAAGGTCGCGTGGCTCAAATTCGTCAACAAATTGAAGAATCAACTTCTGACTACGACAAAGAAAAAAACTTCAAGAACGCGTGGCTAAATTAGCTGGCGGTGTGGCAGTAATCAAAGTAGGCGCAGCAACTGAAGTTGAAATGAAAGAGAAAAAGACCGTGTAGATGATGCATTACATGCAACTCGTGCAGCGGTTGAAGAAGGTATCGTTGCTGGTGGTGGCGTTGCATTAGTTCGTGCAGCAGCGAAAGTAGCAGCAAGCCTAAAAGGCGGCAACGAAGAACAAAATGTGGGTATCAAACTTGCATTACGTGCGATGGAAGCACCTTTACGTCAAATCGTTACTAACGCAGGTGAAGAAGCATCTGTTGTGGCAAGTGCGGTTAAAAATGGCGAAGGAAACTTTGGTTATAACGCAGGTACAGAACAATACGGTGATATGATCGAAATGGGTATCTTAGATCCAACTAAAGTAACTCGTTCTGCGTTGCAATTCGCGGCATCTGTAGCAGGCTTAATGATTACCACTGAATGTATGGTAACCGAGCTTCCAAAAGATGAAAAAGCTGACCTAGGCGCAGGTATGGGCGGTATGGGTGGCATGGGCGGAATGATGTAATTCGCTCATCATCAGATAAAAAGTGCGGTCGTTTTTCCACAAGGAAAAGCGATCGCTTTTTTAATTACAAAGGTTTACACTAATTTCAAATTTACTCAGGACATCTATTATGCTCATTTCTCATTCTGACCTTAACCAACAACTTAAATCTGCTGGAATCGGCTTTAATGCAACAGAACTACACGGTTTTTTAAGCGGTTTACTTTGTGGTGGCTTAAAAGATCAAAGTTGGCTACCGCTCTTATATCAATTCAGCAATGATAATCACGCTTACCCAACCGCATTAGTTCAACCCGTTACAGAACTTTATGAACAAATTAGTCAAACCTTATCAGATGTTGAAGGATTTACCTTTGAACTTGGTTTAACCGAAGATGAAAATGTCTTTGCCCAAGCGGATAGCTTATCTGACTGGGCAAACCAATTCTTACTTGGTCTTGGCTTAGCTACAACCTGAATTAGCAAAAAGAAAAGGAGAAATTGGCGAAGCGGTAGGTGATTTACAAGATATTTGCCAACTTGGTTATGATGAAGACGATAACGAAGAAGAACTCATGGAAGCACTAGAAGAAATCATTGAATATGTTCGCACCATTGCTATGTTGTTCTATTCTCATTTCAACGAAGGAGAAATTGAGAGCAAACCTGTATTACATTAAGGAGATCTAGGATGGAATTGGCTTATATGGCAGAATTGCCTAAAGAAGAATTTGGGGAACGCCGCACACGAGTATTTGCTCAGATGCAACCTAATTCGGCATTATTGCTTTTTTTCTGAAATTGAAAAACGCCGTAATAATGATTGTTCCTATCCTTTCCGTCAAGACAGCTATTTTTTGGTATTTAACAGGCTTTAATGAGCCGAATGCAGCACTATTATTACTGAAAACAGAACAAACCGAAAAAGCCATTATTTTTCTCCGTCCACGCGATCCGTTACTTGAAACGTGGAATGGTCGCCGATTAGGTGTTGAGCGTGCACCACAACAACTTAATGTAAATGAAGCCTATTCTATTGAAGAGTTCGCTACCGTACTGCCAAAAATACTAAAAAACTTGACCGCACTTTACTATGTGCCAGAAATTCATACTTGGGGTGATAAATTAGTGGCAGAAAGTGCGGTGAGTTTTAACGAGATTTTAGATTGGCGACCAATGCTCAGCGAAATGCGCCTTATAAAATCGCCTAATGAAATCCGATTAATGCAACAAGCGGGACAAATTACAGCGCTAGGGCATATTAAAGCAATGCAAACAACACGTCCAAATCGCTTTGAATATGAAATTGAAAGCGATATTTTGCATGAATTTAATCGCCATTGCGCCAGATTTCCTTCTTACAATTCCATTGTTGCAGGAGGAAATAACGCCTGTATTTTTGCACTACACAGAAAATGATTGTCCATTAAATGATGGGGATTTAGTGCTCATTGATGCTGGGTGTGAATTTGCGATGTATGCAGGCGATATTACCCGCACTTTTCCTGTAAATGGAAAATTTAGTCAGCCTCAACGTGAAATTTATGACTTAGTTTTAAAAGCACAAAAACGTGCGATTGAATTACTTGTACCTGGCAATTCCATTAAGCAAGCCAATGATGAAGTCATTCGTATTAAAAACCCAAGGATTAGTAGATTTAGGTATCTTAAAAGGTGATGTTGATACACTCATTGAACAACAAGCTTATCGACAATTTTTATATGCACGGATTAGGGCACTGGCTAGGGTTTAGATGTGCATGATGTGGGTAGTTATGGTCAAGATAAACAACGGATACTCGAAATCGGTATGGTGATTACCGTTGAGCCTGGTATTTATATTTCAGAAGATGCTGATGTGCCCGAGCAATACAAAGGCATTGGCGTGCGCATGAGGATAATTTACTTATGACTGAATATGGTAATAAAATCCTAACCGCAGCAGCCCCTAAAGAAATTGCAGATATTGAAAATTTAATGAATTTTTAATAAAAATGTTTAAATTGTGATCTAGTACACAGTTTTTTTATTGCTCAGAATGTTAGCATTAGAACCAGTTAAAAAGCCGAACCAATCAGTTAAGGAGTCGATTATGTACAAACACGTTTTAGTGGCAGTAGATCTTTCTGAAGAGAGTCCAGTTTTACTTAAAAAAGCGGTTGGGGTTGCAAAACGCCACGAAGCAAAACTTTCTATCATCCACGTTGATGTGAACTTCTCGGATCTTTATACTGGATTGATTGATGTGAATATGTCTTCAATGCAAGACAGAATTTCCACGGAAACACAAAAAAAGCCTTATTAGATTTAGCTGAAAGTGCGGATTATCCAATTTCAGAAAAAAATTGAGTGGCAGTGGTGATTTAGGACAAGTTCTAAGTGATGCCATCGAACAATATGATGTAGATTTATTAGTGACGGGACATCACCAGGATTTTTGGAGTAAGTTAATGTCTTCAACACGTCAAGTGATGAATACGATTAAAATTGATATGTTGGTTGTTCCGCTTAGAGATGAATAATTAACAAGAAATTGTTTTTGAATAATCTGAAATAACTTAAATTTTAACCGCACTTCTCAAATAGCGTCGTGGAGTGCGGTTTTTATTTTAGGGGTTTTTGGTAAAAAGCCTTTTTATAAATTTCAAAAAAATATGCAAGAATAGAGCGATTTAGTTTTTATTTTTTTATTATGGGTAACAAGAGTTCTTTTTAATGAAAACAACAGCAGAAATAAGACAATCATTCCTTGATTTTTTTCCATAGCAAAAGGCCACCAAGTAGTTGAGAGTAGCTCACTTGTACCGGAAAATGATCCGACTTTGCTTTTCACGAACGCTGGGATGAACCAATTTAAGGATGTATTCCTTGGAATGGATAAACGTCCTTATTCTAGAGCGACCACTGCTCAACGTTGCGTGCGTGCAGGGTGGTAAACACAACGACTTAGAAAATGTTGGTTATACTGCGCGTCATCATACTTTCTTTGAAATGCTCGGTAACTTCAGTTTTTGGTGATTACTTTAAACACGATGCCATTAATTTTGCTTGGGAATATTTAACCTCCCCACAATGGCTTGGTTTACCTAAAGAAAAACTATGGGTAACCGTGTATGAAACCGATGACGAAGCCTACAACATCTGGAATAAAGAAGTCGGTGTTCCTTCTGAACGCATTATTCGTATTGGTGACAATAAAGGCGCACCTTACGCATCAGACAACTTCTGGGCAATGGGCGACACGGGTCCTTGCGGTCCTTGTACTGAAATTTTTCTACGATCACGGTGATCATATTTGGGGCGGCCCTCCAGGCTCACCAGAAGAAGATGGCGACCGTTATATCGAAATCTGGAACGTTGTGTTCATGCAATTCAACCGTTTAGCCGATGGCACAATGGAAAAATTACCACGCCCATCAGTTGACACGGGTATGGGCTTAGAGCGTATTTCTGCTGTATTACAACATGTGAACTCAAACTACGAGATTGATATTTTCAAAACATTAATCGCAAAAACGGCTGAGGTTGTTGGCACAACAGATTTAAGTAATAAATCATTGCGTGTTATTGCTGACCATATTCGTTCTTGTGCATATTTAATCGCAGATGGCGTTATTCCATCAAACGAAGGCCGTGGTTATGTGTTACGTCGTATTATTCGCCGCGCAGTTCGTCACGGTCACTTATTAGGTGCTAAAGAAGCCTTTTTCTATAAACTCGTGCCAACTCTAATTGAAGTAATGGCAGAAGCAGGCAAAGACGTAAAAAGCAAAAACAAGTAAATGTTGAAAAACTATTACGTTTAGAAGAAGAACAATTCGCTCGCACTCTAGAACGTGGGTTGAGCTTATTGGATGAAGCCCTTGCTCAAGTGAAAGATGGCGTTCTTTCAGGTGAAGTTGCATTCAAACTTTATGACACCTATGGTTTCCCATTGGATTTAACCGCCGATGTATGTCGTGAGCGCAATATCACTATTGATGAACAAGCCTTTGACTGTGAAATGGAAGCACAACGTACTCGTGCTCAAGCAGCGAGCCAGTTTGGCGTGGACTATAACAGCATTATTCGCGTGGATGGTGAAACCAAGTTTGAAGGCTATACTGAAGTCGAATCTCAAGCAAAAATCACCGCACTTTTCTATGATGGTAAGTCAGTAGAAAGTATCGAAGCGGGTCAAAAGTGCGGTCGTTATTTTTAGAAAATACGCCGTTTTATGCAGAATCAGGTGGTCAGATTGGCGATAGCGGATATTTAAGCGCACAAGGCGTGACCTTTAATGTTAAAGATACCCAAAAATATGGGCAAGTATTTGGACACATTGGAGAATTAACGCAAGGAAGTTTAAAAGTTGGGCAATCAGTGAATGCTATTGTGGATGCAGAACGTCGCTACAATACATCACTCAATCACTCAGCAACCCACTTATTACACGCGGCCTTGCGTCAAGTTTTAGGTCAACATGTTGTGCAAAAAGGCTCACTTGTTTCAGATAAAGCCTTGCGTTTTGACTTTTGCACAACCTGAAGCCATTACAAAAGAACAATTAACTCAAATTGAAACATTAGTAAACCAAAAATCCGTGCTAACTTCCCAGTTCAAAACGGATATTATGGACATTGATTCAGCAAAAGCTAAAGGGGCAATGGCGCTCTTTGGCGAGAAATATGGTGATAACGTTCGCGTATTAACCATGGGCGATTTCTCAATTGAGCTTTGTGGTGGTATTCACGCAAAACGTACTGGGGATATCGGTCTATTTAAAATTATTACTGAAAGCGCAGTGGCTGCAGGCGTTCGTCGTATTGAAGCGGTAACAGGTGAAAATGCGATTGAGTGGTTACATAATCAACAACGTATTCTGACCCCAAAGCGCGGACTTATTAAAATCAGATGTAAATACCTTAGTGGAAAAAATCCAACAACTTCAAGATAAAGCGAGAAAGTGGAAAAAGAATTACAAGGTCTAAAAAGAAAAAGCCGCAATGCAGGCTGGTTCTGATTTTTATAAAAAGTGCGGTGAAAATCAACGGTGTTTCTGTTATCGCACAACAATTGGATGGTATAGAAACAAAATCATTACGTGTGATGGTCGACGATTTAAAAAAATCAACTCGGCTCAGGCGTAATCGCATTCGCATCAATCTTAGATGAAAAAAAGTCAACCTTGTCGTTGGTGTAACAAACGATTTAACTACCAAAGTAAAAGCTGGAGAGCTCGTTAATTTAATGGCTCAACATGTCGGGGGTAAAGGCGGTGGTCGTCCGGATATGGCAATGGCAGGAGGCTCCCAACCAGAAAAATGTGGCACAAGCAGTTAAAGTGGCGCAGGACTGGTTAAACAAAAATCTGTAGTACAAGTCGGTTGGTGGGATGCCAACCCTTCCTTGATTGATAGGGATATCTAATAAATGCAAACTAAGGAGATAAAAGGTGTTAATCTTGACTCGTAAAGTTGGCGAAAGTGTACTTATTGGAAATGATATTTCTATCACGATTTTTGAGTGTACGTGGAAACCAAGTTAAACTCGGTGTAGAAGCGCCTAAAGAAGTATCCGTTCACCGAGAAGAAATTTACCAACGAATTAAACAGATGAAAGATGAACAATTAGACAGTTCATCATAATCGTAAAATAATGGATTTTATATTATGAAAGCAATTATTCCTGTAGCCGGTCTAGGTACACGTATGTTGCCTGCCACGAAGGCGATTCCGAAGGAAATGCTCACTTTGGTTGATAAGCCATTGATTCAATACGTGGTAAATGAATGTGTTGCAGCTGGCATAAAAGAAATTGTGCTTGTCACGCATTCATCAAAAATGCTATCGAAAACCATTTTTGATACTTCTTTTTGAACTAGAAACAATGCTAGAAAAACGTGTTAAGCGTCAACTTCTAGAAGAAGTGCGTTCTATCTGTCCAAAATATGTAACTATTATGCATGTTCGCCAAGGTAATGCAAAAGGACTTGGTCATGCTCGTGTTGTGCGGTCGTCCACTTGTAGGCAATGAATCATTTGCTGTTGTATTACCTGACGTATTGTTAGCTGATTTCAGTGCAGATCAGAAAAAGAAAATCTTTCTGCAATGATTAAACGCTTTTAATGAAACTGGTGCAAGCCAAATTATGGTAACGCCTGTTCCACAAGAAAATGTGAGTAGCTATGGTGTTGCAGACTGTGGTGGCGTAGTTCTTAATGGTGGTGAAAGTGCAAAAATTAATAACATTGTTGAAAAAAACCAGCCGTTGAAGAGGCGCCATCGAACCTTGCTGTAGTTGGTCGTTATGTATTTTTCTGCTGAAATCTGGGATTTGTTGGAAAAACTCCTGTAGGTGTAGGAGATGAAATCCAATTAACCGATGCTATTGATATGCTCATTGAAAAAGAAACTGTTGAAGCATTCCATATGACAGGTGAAACATTCGACTGTGGTGATAAAATTGGCTATATGGAAGCTTTCGTAGAATATGGTATTCGTCACGAAAAAAATTAGGTAAAGAATTCAAAACCTTTATCAAAAAAATTTAGCAAAAAAACGCTATAAATATCACTAATACAGATAAAATGGACAAAATGAAAGATTTTGTCCATTTTTGTTTTATTATTAATATAGAATATTGCTTTATGCATAAATATGCACAATAATAGAATAATTAATTAAAATAAAAGGAAAGATTATGGCACTTTTGGGGTGGGCGTTTTACGCAGGCAGCGGATAAACGTTTTTAAAGATTTTAATGACTCATTACGTTTTGATTATCGTTTGGCAGAACAGGATATTCAGGGCTCAATTGGTTGGTCCAAAGCCTTAGTGAAAGTCAATGTATTAACTATCGAAGAACAGCATCAACTTGAACAAGCACTAAATGAATTACTTATTGAAGTGCGGTCAAATCCGCAAGCAATTTTACAAGATGATGCTGAAGATATTCATAGTTGGGTTGAAAGTAAGCTAATCGATAAAGTAGGCAACCTTGGTAAAAAATTACATACTGGTCGTAGCCGTAACGATCAAGTGGCAGTAGATATAAAACTATGGTGCAAAACAACGTGTGGTTGAATTACAAGAATCAGTACGCAATTTACAACGACATTTAGTTCAAACCGCAGAAAACACACAACAAGCAGTAATGCCTGGTTATACCCATTTACAACGAGCTCAACCAATCACTTTTGCTCATTGGTGTATGGCATATGTGGAAATGTTCGACCGCGACTATTCACGTTTAACAGATGCGTATAATCGTATGAATACCTGTCCACTTGGTAGTGGTGCGCTGGCTGGTACGGCTTATGCCGTGAGATCGTGATTCACTTGCGCACGATCTTGGTTTTTGCTTTCGCGACTAGAAATAGCTTAGATAGCGTCTCTGACCGCGATCATATCGTAGAATTACTTTCCATCGCCTCCCTCAGTATGGCGCATCTTTCTCGCTTTGCTGAAGATATGATTATCTTTAACAGCGGAGAGACAAATTTCGTCGAGCTATCTGATCGAGTGACTTCCGGCTCATCATTAATGCCACAAAAGAAAAAAATCCTGATGCATGTGAGTTAATTCGAGGCAAAGCAGGCAGGGTGATTGGCTCATTAACAGGCATGTTAATCACCTTAAAAAGGCTTGCCACTTGCGTATAATAAAGATATGCAAGAAGACAAAGAGGGCATTTTTTGATGCCTTAGATACTTGGCAAAACTGTGTGGATATGGCAACGTTCGTATTAGATGAATTGAAAGTAAATGTTGAACGTACTCGTGAAGCCGCGTTAAAAGGTTATTCAAACGCAACTGAATTAGCGGATTATTTAGTCTCTAAGGGCGTACCTTTCCGAGATTCCCATCATATCGTGGGTGAAACGGTTGTTTATGCCATCGAGAAAGGTAAAGGATTAGAAGATCTTACTATCCCTGAATTCCGCCAATTTAGTGAAGTAGTGGGAGATGATGTTTACGAGATTCTTTCGCTCCAATCTTGCTTAGACAAACGTTGTGCAAAAAGGCGGTGTATCGCCATTAAGAGTTGCTGAAGCGATTGCAGAAGCTAAAATACGTTTAGCTTAATTATAACGTTAAAGTGCGGTCAGAAATTATTTTTATATTTCTGACCGTTTTTGAGTGCCTATAAATATTAATTTTTCTAATTTATTTTTTTCAAGATATTAAGTGCGCGTGCTCTATGTGAGATTCTTTTTCTCGATTGTATCCAGTTCACCGAACGTGCAATTTTTTTCTGGGCTGAAAAAAATAAACTATCGTAACCAAAACCATTTTTTTACCTTTTTCTTCAAACCCAATGAGACCATGGCATTCACCTTCAGCGATGATTGGTGACGGATCATTTGGGTGTTTTAGATAAACGATACAGCTCACAAATTTTGCTTTTGTCGATTTTCTTTTTGTGACATGAGAGAGTTCGGTTAATAATTTTTTTGCGATTCTTTTTCATCGTTACTATCCTCTCCTGCGTATCGCGCAGAATATAACCCTGGAGCCCCATTGAGTGCATAAACAACTAAACCAGAATCATCTGCGATAGCGGGTAACCCCGATTTTTTTCTGACGCATAGCGTGCTTTTTAATAGTGCATTTTTCTACAAAGGTTAAGCCTGTTTCTTCGGGGCTATTAATGCCTAAATCGCTTTGTGCGATCACTTCAAATCCAAGATTAGCTAATACATCAGACATTTCCTTCACTTTACCTTGGTTACCTGTAGCAAGTACGATTTTTTTGTTTCATGAGCTTATCCTTTATTCTTGAGGGTTGATTATAGGCTTCGATTAAATCTGCCCAATTTTGTTTTTGTAAACTGAATCTTCATTCTTTTTAATTTCTTTTTGTAAAAGAGCGGTGTAATCGATTCAAGTTATCTGTTTTCCAACTATCTCCCGATCTTACAGTGCACTTATCGAAATCTAATAACCAACATTGTTTTCTATTTTTTTATTTGTTGAACTAGAATGTTATGTACATTTAAGTCTGTATGGCAAACCTGCTGATCATGTAATTGGCGAATTAATTTTTCCTATTTGAGTCCAGATTTCTTTTTGGTAAAGGGGTTGCCTGTAATAGTAGGGATAAATCCTGAGTATTTTCAATTTTTTCTGTCAAAATATCCGCTTGATAGCAGATCCCAAATTTTCCCTTTTCGAACTCGTGCAGCAATAGGTTTAGGAACAGGGGAGCCCCGATTCATATAAGCGTTGTAGTAAATAAAATTCAGCAAAACTACGGGTCTTCTTGAGAGAGAAAAAATAATAACGATCTTTGTTGAATTTTTTCCCCATAATCCACCGCGATAATAATGTCTCAGTGCGCAGTTTATGCCTAGATAATCTTCTGTTTGTAGAAAAATAAGTTGTGCCTCGGCCTTTTGCAGTCCCAATAATTCTTTTTTGAGTTTGCCAGAATTCAGGTTTAAAAGAAGTTACTTTTTATTGTTAAAAGTGCGGTCAAAACTGAAGATAAAATATTCATTACCCTGTTGGAATGAGTGCATGTTAGTGGAATTGGATGATAGAAAATGTCCTTATTCTACTTTAAAATACATCCAAATTAAATGAGAAAGGATTGCAAATGTCACTTTTCACTCGTGCTCCCAAATCACTTTGTATTCTCCGCCTTTCTGCTGTAGGAGATGTTTGTCATCCCCTTGCTGTCATACAACATATTCAGGCTTATTATCCTCAAACCCAAATTACTTGGGTTGTAGGTAAAACAGAATTCGGCTTATTAGAGGGGATTCCTAATATTACTCTGATTCCTTATGATAAGAAAACTGGTTGGAAAGGTCTTTTCTCATTATGGAAAAACGTTAAAGAATCAACATTTTTGATGCCTTGTTAAATATGCAAACTGCATTTCGTGCTTCTATTATTTCCTTAGGAATTAAAAGCTAAATATAAAATTGGGTTTGGTAAAAAAACGATCACGAGAGGGACAATGGTTATTTGTTAATCGTCAAGTAAATGATCCTGATTCACCTCATGTCTTAGATGGTTTCATGGCTTTTTGCTGAATATATTGGTGTGCCAAAAGCTAAATTAACCTGGAAACTTGAAATCGCTCCCCAGGAAAGTGAATATGCATATCAATTTATTGATTCTTCACGTAAAAATTTACTGATTTCTCCTTGCTCCAGTAAAGTAGAAAAAAAGATTGGCTCATTGAACGTTATGCTGAGATTGCAAATATTGCAAATAAACGTAATATTCATGTTATTTTTTGTAGTTCCTCCTCAAAGCGTGAATTAGAAATGGTTGAAAAAATCATAGCACTTTGTGACTTTAAACCAACTAATGCCTCAGGTAAAACTAACTTAAAGCAACTTGCTGCCTTAATTTCTCAAGTAGATTTAGTTTTATCGCCTGATTCTGGCTCAGCATATATTGCAACGGCTCAAAAATACGCCTGTTATTGGTTTATATGCTTATCACAACCCGTTACGTACAGGGCCCTTATCATAATTTGTCTAATGTCGTCTCTGTTTATGAAGAGAATGCACAAAAAGAATTTGGAAAACCATCCTCTCTATTACCTTGGGTAACAAAACTAAAAGGAAAAGATTTAATGGCACAGATCCAAGTGGACTCTGTAATTAAAGAAATGAATAAGTTAGGGCTTTAAATTCAAGAATAAAAAGCCCTTTCAAAAAGCTGAAAAGGGCAAAAATATTTGAGTCATACTATGAGTTGTTGAATTAACAAATCAGGTATGTGGCGCATTATAATAATAAAATACAAAAATGCAACATTTTTAACAAATAATTTTTTTGTCATTTAATTATGTGGATTTCTTGTATTGCTATTGACTAAATTACGCATTAATAAGGCGTAGTCTAAGTTGATATCTTGTGGTACGTCTAAGAATACAAAAATGCCCATCACCTAGTGCTGCATCAACCACTTCATTTTTTTACGATTTAGCATTTTTTTCAATTTTGAAATTGATATTACCTTGAGGGGTCATCATTTCTACATCATCACCAAGTAGGAATTTGTTCTTTACCGCCACTTCAGCCATACCTTGCTCGTTACGTTTGCCAGTAAATTCACCGACAAACTGTTGACGATCAGAAATAGAATAACCGTATTCGTAATTTTTGGTATTCATCGTGTGTATGGCGACGTAAGAAACCTTCGGTATAACCACGATGAGCAAAGGGATTCCAAGGTATCCATTAAGCTTTCATCAAATGGTTTTCCTGCTGCCGCATCATCAATGGCTTTGCGGTAAACTTGTGCGGTTCTTGCGCAGTAGTAGAATGATTTAGTACGACCTTCGATTTTTAGAGAATGCACACCAAGTGCGGTCAATTTTTCTACATGTTGTACGGCACGAAGATCTTTTGAGTTCATAAAATAGGTGCCGTGCTCATCTTCAAAAGCGGTCATTTGCTCGTCTGGTTTTTGTGATTCGGTATAAAGGAAAACTTTATCTGTTACCGCACCTTCACCCAAGGTTGGCGCCACATTTTTTTCACTTCGATTTGTTGAGCAGGATCGATTTTCGGCACGATGTTGCCTACTTCATCGGTAGTACCTTCTTCCATTTTGTATTCCCAACGGCAAGCATTAGTGCAAGTGCCTTGGTTTGGATCTCGTTTGTTGATATAGCCAGAAAGTAAGCAACGACCGGAATATGCCATGCATAACGCACCGTGTACGAAAATTTCGAGTTCGATATCGGGCACATGTTGGCGAATTTCAGCGATTTCTTCAATGGATAATTCGCGCGATAAAATCACACGAGTTAACCCCATTTGTTTCCAGAATTTTACCGTTGCCCAGTTTACCGCATTTTGCTTGTACAGAAAGATGAATATCAATATCCGGGAAGTTTTCACGCACCAACATGATTAAGCCTGGGTCAGACATAATTAAGGCATCAGGGCTCATGTCGATCACAGGTTGTAAATCTTTGATAAAGGTTTTGAGTTTGGAATTATGCGGTGCAATGTTCACTACCACATAGAATTTTTTGCCAAGTGCATGGGCTTCATCGATCCCGATTTTTAAATTGGCATGATTAAATTCATTGTTACGTACACGTAAGCTGTAACGTGGTTGGCCTGCATAAACGGCATCTGCACCATAGGCAAAAGCATAGCGCATATTTTTGAGGGAGCCGGCAGGGGAAAGTAATTCTGGTTTGAATGAGGATGTCATGATATGTTCTCTATCTGATTTCAAGTCAGGAATTTACACGAGGTAAATCATTAAAAGATAAAACTAGGGATTTTAGACATGTTAAGGAATATTCCGCACTTCTCGATATCAAAAAGTGCGGTTAATTTTAGCTTAGAATTTTATTTAACTCTTGGCTAACTTCTTCCACTTTTTGTGTACCATCTAAACGGAAATATTGAGTATTACCCGCTTTTTGCTTCTGCTTGGTAATAATCAATTAATGGGCTGGTTTGTTTATGATATACGGCTAAACGATCTAATACAGTTTCTGGTTTATCATCTGCACGAATAATTAAATCTTCACCTGTTACATCATCTTTACCTTCCACTTTTTGGTGGGTTGTAAACGATATGATAAGAACGGCCAGATGCTTGATGTACACGACGACCACTCATACGTTCAACAATCACTTCGTCTGGCACATCGAATTCTAAAAACAAAAATCAATTTTAACGCCTGAATCTTTTTAGAGCATCCGCTTGTGGAATAGTACGAGGGAAACCATCTAACAAGAAACCATTTGCGCAGTCAGGTTGAGCAATACGATCTTTTACAAGGGCAACGGTTAATTCATCTGGTACTAATTTACCTTCATCCATTAATGCTTTGGCTTGTTTGCCAAGTTCAGTCCCTGCTTTGATTGCTGCACGGAACATATCGCCAGTTGAAATTTGCGGGATACCAAATTTGTTCATAATAAATTGTGCTTGAGTGCCTTTTACCTGCACCCGGTGCACCTAAAAGAATAATTTTCATAAAAAAATCTCCATTAATAAAAAAACGTGGTTAAGATACTGATAAAGAATAGTGCGGTCAAATTTTTATAATTTTTACCGCACTTTTATAGTGAATTGGTCGTATTATTATCTTGATTCCAAGGCGCTACCCAAAATAAACAAAGCATGCCAGGAATCGCTAAAAATAAACAAAAACCAAAAATACTGATAATACCCCACTACTCCCACAACATAACCAGAAAGCATACCTAAAACTTTACTTGGCAAAGCTGAAAGGCTTGTAAAAAGTGCAAGCTGTGTTGCGGTATAAAGAGGATTACTCTCACGCGCCATAAAAGCTACAAAAGCTGCGGTGCCAAGTCCAACTCCGATATATTCGGCTGCAATCCACAACACCCAGTTTCCATAACTCGGCAGATGTAATAACATCAAAATGTCCGAAAAGCGGCCAACCAAATAAACCCACCAATTGTCACCATCTGTACCAACCCAAATAGCCACAATGCACGGTTAATACCCAGTTTTAGCATTATCACACCACCAGCAAGCCCAGATAAAATGCTTGACCAAAGTGCGGTACTTTTTACAACGATGGCTATATCTTCTTTGCTAAACCCCATATCATAAATAAATTTGGTTTGTAACGTTGTGGCAAAAGAATCCCCGAATTTATATAAAAACAAAAACAGTAAAAAACCGATAGCCTGAATAACGCCCTTACGTTGGAAAAAAATTCTTGTAATGGAATCCAAAAATGCTTGATAGAACGGCTGATTAGATTGCTGCACGTTGATTTTTTTGGCTCTTTTGCTAAAAAAATAGGGTCATGAAAATGCCCGCTAACATACAAAAGTGCGGTCCATAAAAAGACTGTTTCCCAAGGATAAATCGCCGCCAAATAGAGCGATAATCCACCCGGAATTAATCCTGCAATTCGATAAGCATTAATATGAATAGTGTTTCCCAAACCTAATTCATGATCACTCAAAATTTCACGACGATAAGCGTCTAACACGATATCTTGTGTAGCTGAAAAGAAGGCGATAAGCAAAGCAATATTTGCTACTGTACTCAGTTGTGTTAGCGGATCAAAAAAAGGCTAATGGTGTAAAGTAAAATCAATAATGCCACTTGTGAAAGCAGCATCCAGCTACGACGACGCCCTAAAAAACTCGGGAAATAACGATCCAATAATGGTGCCCACAAAAATTTTTTAATCCATAAGGCAACATCACACCAGTTACTGCACCAATAAGCTCAATTGAGAGATGTTTATCCGTCAGCCAAACAGGTAACATTTGCAACAACACAAATAATGGCAAACCAGAATTAAAACCTGTGAATACGCAAATCAACATCTTGCGCGTAAAAAAATTTGGGAAGAAAGGGAATTTGACATAAAGTGCGGTTAATTTTTGGTTGTCTTTTAGAAACTTCGTCTTTCAATTAAAGGATAAGTGTAAAAAAACTAGGGGGATTTTTAATCACATCCCCCAATGTTTAGCGTTCTTCATAAAGAAGAAAAACAAATATTAGAGAATATTAATCTCGATACCCTTTTGGATTATTTTTTTCTGCCAGTTCCACGTATCTTGCATCATTTTTTTCAAGACCGCGTTCTGCCACCCAACCAAGCTCTTTTTGCAGCTAAACTAGGATCAGAATAGCATGTCGCAATATCACCTGGGCGGCGCTCTACAAGTTTATATGCAATTGTAATATTGTTGGCTTTTTTCAAAGGCTTTTACCATATCTAATACGGAATAACCATGGCCTGTACCGAGGTTATAAATATGTAAACCAGCATCATTTTTCATGACGTTGAAGCGCTTTTTAAATGCCCCACGGCTAAATCCACTACATGAATATAATCACGCACACCTGTTCCATCATGAGTGTCGTAATCACTACCAAATACAGAAAGTTGTGCTAATTTACCGATAGCAACTTGGCTAATGTAAGGTAATAAATTATTTGGAATACCATTTGGATCTTCACCAATTAAGCCACTTTCATGCGCCCCAACTGGATTAAAATAACGCAAGATAGTCATACTAAATTTTGGTTCCGCTTTTGCTGTATCACGTAAAATCTGTTCAACCATATATTTAGATGTACCATAAGGATTGGTTGTACCGCCGACCTCACAATCCTCTGTAATTGGAATAATTTTTTGGATCACCGTAAACCGTTGCAGATGAACTAAACACAAAGTTCCAAACACCCGCTTTTTTTCATTTCTTGAATTAATACAAAGGGTGCCAGCGACATTGTTCATGTAATATTCTGTCGGCTTCTGAACACTTTCCCCTACGGCTTTTAACCCTGCAAAATGAATAACAGAGCTAATCTCATTTTCTGCAAAGAATTTTTTGTAACAAAGCACGATCTAAAATATCACCCTCATAAAATTTTGCTTCTTTTGCCTGTAATTTGTTTTACACGCTCAAGGGATTTTTGAGCGATGAATTGCAAAGATTATCTAATACCACCACCTCTTTGCCAGCATTTAATAATTCAACAACTGTGTGAGAACCGATATAACCGGCGCCACCTGTCACTAAAATGGCCATAATGATTTCCTTATTAATTATTGAGACTAAAAAAATTATATCACTATTTTGTGTGATAAGAACGATGTCTTGTATGCCCTTGCAGTGGTACCGTACGTTTTAACCGATACGGTTTCGGCAGTTCAAGCAAGGCTTCTGTTTCATATTGGCTCACTGGGATAGAATGGCCAATATATTCTTCAATAGCGGGTAAATTCATCGCATATTCTTCGCAAGCAAAACTAATCGAAACGCCACTTTCCCCTGCTCGTCCAGTACGGCCGATTCGGTGAACATAATCTTCTCGATCATCGGGTAAATCATAATTGAAAACATGCGTTACATCAGAAATATGCAAGCCACGAGCAGCCACATCTGTTGCTACTAAAATATCTAAATCACCGTCAGTAAATTGTTTTAATAACGATAAACGTTTTTTTCTGTGCTACATCGCCAGTCAGTAAGCCGACACGATGCCCATCAGCCGCTAAATAACCCCAAATTTCTTCACAACGATGTTTCGTATTAGCAAATACAATACAACGCTCAGGCCATTCATCTTCCATTAAGGTTAAGAGAAGTGCCATTTTATCCTGATTAGATGGATAAAAAAAGTTCTTCTTTAATTCGATGCCCTGTTTTTTTGTTCCGGTTCAATTTCAATATATTCAGGGTCATTCATATCTTCAAATGCTAATTCACGCACTTTATAAGAAAGCGTCGCTGAAAATAACATCGTTAAACGAGCTTGCGGAGCGGGGCATTTACGCAATAAATAACGAATATCACGGATAAACCCAAGATCGAGACATTCGATCCGCTTCATCTAGCACGACAACTTGAATTTCATCTAAACTAATTACGCCTTGCTTCACATAATCAATGACTCGCCCAGTCGTACCAATCAAAATATCGACGCCACGCTCAATCGCTTGTAGTTGTTTATCATAACCATCGCCACCATAGGCAAGTGCGGTCTTTAATCCACTCGCTTTTACAAGAAATTCTGCGTCAGTACTAATCTGCACCGCTAATTCTCTAGTAGGCGCTAAAATCAAAGCTCTTGGGTGAGGATATTCAAGATTAGGATCTTGGTGAGTTAAAAGATGGTGAAAAGTAGCCGTTAAAAAAGCCATTGTCTTGCCTGTACCAGTTTGAGCTTGTCCTGCAACATCTCGTCCATTTAAACTGATAGGCAAGGATAAAAGCCTGAATTGAGGGTACAAAAATCAAAAGCCTCCAAAGCATCTCGTACAATCGGGTGTAGAGGAAGATCGGAGAATCGTTTTTGGCTTAAATAATCTTGTTGCATAAAAATCACATTTTAGAATAATAAAATTACGTTTAGCATAGCATGCTTAGGGAAAATCCTCAAAAAGGACCGCACTTATAAAAATTAACCGATAGGGTTTCCTATCGGTTAATCTCTATTTAATGCTCCATTCGTCACTCACATTTGGATCCATTGCAAAAATCAGCAGTATCACTTGGAATCGCTTTTTTTCTTCAGCCACCCATTCGCCAAGATCGATTAACTGGCAACGTTTTGCTACAAAAAGGTCGAAAAAGTACTTTCATTTGTCCAAGGCACAGATTTTTGGCAAAATCGGACAAAGGTACTTCAATAATTTCGTCAGACATTTTTTTATGTTCCGCTTGTTGTAAATAAAACTGGTGCAATTCTAGCACCTTTTGCTGCAAGTGCGGTAAGTTTTTGGAGCCAGTTCAGTATCATTATTAATCACATCATTTGCCCATTTTAAACGCTCTTGTTGAGAAACTTGAGAATTCATAATTCGTTGAATTTGTTCAAAATTATTGTTATCTCGTTGAGCTGAACGAGCAAGTTGAGTTTGTGGACTCACATCCACCACCAAAATACGATCACAAAGTGCGGTCAATTTATTTTTCTATTAATAAAGGGACGACAAATAATGTGTAAGGCGCAGTTTGTTCAGCGAGTTGTTGTTTCATTCGTTCACGAATAGCGGGATGTAAAAAGATCATTTAACCACAATTTATCTTCATCATGACTAAACACTCGTTCTCGTAAAAGCGGCACGATTAAGCTCGCCTTGTTCCGTTAAAACTTGAGCACCAAAATATTCAACAATTTTTAGACAATAAAGGGGAATCTTTCGCGACGACTTCTCTAGCAACCACATCCGCATCCACCAGAGGTACGCCAAGATCGGCAAATAAATTAGCAATCGTTGTTTTACCACTACCAATGCCACCAGTTAAGCCAACAATATAAGTCATATGATTTCCCATAAAAAAATTTCTAATATTATACAAAAATAACGCTAGTAAAAATCAGCTCTCCAAGGCAATGGTTAGTAAACTAGAACAAATTAGTTATCTAAATCATCATGCTTTTTATATATTGAAAAATAAAAGAAAAAAATATAACCATGGAAAAAAACAACAACCCAAAAGAAATGCGCTAATAACAACAATAAATTTAAAAACTAAAATGCAGGGTTTTATGACGAAAAATGTTTCATGGCTAAATGTATTCCCATAAAACCACCTAAAAGACTTAGAAGAAAAATGTTTTTTCAGAAATTCTCCACTCGTTACGTACGGCTCGAATTTTTATCTCTCCACATAAAAATAAGCGGCGATATTGATCGCCGCTAACCATGTAATCAACGAAAGAAAAATAAATCATTTCGGATAAACTGGAAGACGTTTACAAATTGCTAATACTTTTTCTTTAGTTTTCAGCAATTACTTGTTCTTCATTTTTCTTTGCCCTAAAGCATCTAAAAACATCACACATCCAGCCAGCTAATTCACGTACATCATTTTCATTGAAACCACGGCGAGTCACAGATGGTGTACCTACACGAATACCTGAAGTAACAAATGGTTTTTGCGGATCGTTTGGTACAGCATTTTTTATTCACTGTAATATTTGCTTTACCTAATGCTGCATCTGCTGCTTTACCCGTTAATCCTTGTTTAATGAAACTTACTAAGAACAAGTGGTTTTTCAGTACCATTTGACACAACGTCATAACCACGTTGTTTAAATACTTCAACCATTGCTTTTTGCATTTCTCAACACATTTGCTTGGTATTCTTTATATTGAGGGCTCTAATGCTTCTTTTAAAAGCAAACTGCTTTTGCTGCAATAATATGAACTAATGGACCACCTTGATTTGCAGGGAATACGGATGATTGTAATTTTTTGTAGATTTCTTCATCACCACAAGATGAAAGAATTAAACCACCACGCGGACCGCCCAATGTTTTTATGGGTTGTTGTTGTCACAACATGTGCATTAGGCAGTGGATTTGGATATAAACCCGCTGCAATTAATCCTGCTACATGCGCCATATCAACAAATAGATACGCACCAACTTCATCTGCGATTTCACGCATTTTCGCCCAATCCACAACTTGTGAATAAGCCGAGAACCCCCGCAACGATAAGTTTTGGTTTACATTCCAATGCTTTTTGACGAACATCTTCATAATCAATTAAGCCATCCGCAGTAATTCCATAAAAGTACGGAGTTATAAATTTTTGCCGGAGAAACTGACTTTTGCACCGTGAGTTAAGTGCCCACCGTGAGCCAAATCCATACCTAAAATAGTATCACCCGCATTAATCAATGCACCGTACACTGCAGCATTTGCTTGTGAGCCAGAGTGCGGTTGAACATTCACGTAATCTGCACCAAATAATTCTTTTCGCGCGGTCAATTGCTAACTGCTCCACAATGTCTGCATACTCACAACCACCGTAATAACGTTTACCTGGATAGCCTTCAGCATATTTATTAGTGAATTGTGAACCTTGAGCTTCCATCACACGCGGACTAGCATAGTTTTTCAGATGCAATTAGTTCGATATGTTCTTCTTGACGACGATTTTTCATCTTGAATCGCTTGCCACAATACTGGATCGTAATCAGCGATAGTCATATTTCTTGTAAACATTGTGTTCTCCTGTTATGTAATTTATGGCAGATAGTTTAACTGTTTATGGATAAAAAAACTTAATTAAAAATTTCATTCCTAAATTTTCATCACTTAAATGAAATTAATTCATCATAGAAAGTCATAATTTAATGGATATATTCTTGTTTTACCATTAGATTCTATTTTTAAGGTATCCTGCATCACCGGTAAGAATATTTCCATTAACTACTCCTTTATCACAAGTACTAACTGGATAGTTATATCCCATTATATTAATAAGAAGGCTAGATAACTGATTATGAAAATGAAACTTTACATGATGAGAGGCTATCTAACACCGTTTTTTGTATTTCTTCATTTGGGCTGTATAGAACTAGTGGCACAATATAATTATCTTCATCAAATGTACCTTGTTTATAAGTGTCACCTTTTACATATTGACCATGATCAGATGTATAAGCAATGATCCAATCTTTTAGAGGTTTTTACTAGATAAGTAATGGTAAACCTCAGAGATAAAGTTATCAGTATTTAGAATAGTATTATCATAATTATCTGTGGCGTTATTTTTTTCCAAACACCTTCTCTTTCTCATCTAATAATGCTCCATAGGAATGTGGCTTCCTCTATGATGTAAAACAATAAAATTATAACCATTATCTAAATTAATATTTTTAAAAAGCAGGAAGTAATTTATTATCAGGCATTGACTCTCTTAAAGAATAGCCTTCATTATCTGGAAAACGAATATCATCAATCCAGGCACCACCTAAAAATTGATCATATGCATGTCATCCTAGCTTGAGCTGAGTAAAAATGTTTGGAATCCTTGATCTTTTTGCTAAATTAAATAAATTTGTATCACCTTTAGCTATTTGCTGCATTCCATTTGGATAAGGAATAGAATTAAAAAAACATTGGTAAGGATATTGCTGTAAATAAACCTCCTGAATAAGTTTTTTTCCAACAATTGCTCCTTTTTCATTTTTTTAACAAATTTAGAAATGGAGAGGTGTTTTCTATCATATCCAAATACACTAAAATGAGCTTGCTGATGCACTTTCTCCCATTATTAAAATAATATTCTTAATTTTTAGGTTTATTCGTCTTTTCAGGTTTTACTTTTCAAGTAAATAGCGGTGTCTGACAATGAGAGTATCTCATATGGTAATAATCTTCCTACAAAAATATCCAAAAGAAAAAAATAATTAGACTTTTAGTCTTGAATAGGTTGTATTAGGCGAAATGAAACGTTCGTGAGATTTTTGTTGTGTATGCTCGAACAAAAACATATATCATTGCAATGTAAAAAAATAAAGTCAAATAACCAAGAGAATTTATACTCTTTTCTCTTTATAAAACTTAAGCTTAGAAAAAAATAAAATTTCAAATACCCCAAATAAAAAAATGGAAAAATAAATTTATCTACCATTGTTATACCTGCATTTGTTACTTCATTGATTTCTTTAAATGCAAGCAAGTAACTAACAGGTCCGATCCAAGACTGGTACAGGGCATAATGTACATTATTAAATAAAATGCTTATTGCAAATAAAGTACTAGCTAGTATTTTTGTAAATTTATATTTTGAGTAAAAAGAAATAAGGTGACAAATAAATAATTAAAAAAATATAGCTTTCAATATTTTTTTCTATGCTAGGTATATTAAATAATTTGCGATAAATTATTTCTAAGGAAAGTAGAATTGAAGAATATAATAATGTGATAAAAAAATTGTCGCATGAATGATATGGTTCCGTAAAGTGATAAGAAAACTGTTCCAGTGTATTACAAAAATAGATAAATTACAATTGCTATATAATATTATTTCCCTGTTAGACCTAGCAAATTTTCTAACTATTTTGCGTGTTCTCGTTCCACAGCTCTGTAACCAATGTCTCGACGATAAAAACACCCTGTCCATTGAATCTGCTCAGCCAATTTTAAGGCTTTTCTGTTGTGCCTCAAATACGCTTTCACCTAATGCAGTCACACAAAGTACACGACCGCCGTTGGTGACTAACTTGCCCATTTCCGCTTCTACGCCTGCCAAAAAAAACTTTCTCATTTTTCGACCGCACTTTGAGGTAAACCGCGGATTTCATCACCTTTGCGATAATCACCCGGATAACCTTCTGCTGCTAATACAATACCCAAAGAAGCCTTTGGATTCCATTGGGATTTCATTTCATCCAATTTGCCATCACAGGCTTTAAGACAAAGTTCCACCAAATCCGATTCCAAACGCAACATAATCGGTTGGGTTTCCGGATCACCGAAACGACAGTTAAATTCGATTACTTTTCGGCTGTCCATTTGGCATGATCATCAAACCGGCATACAAGAAACCGGTGTAAATATTGCCTTCTGCCGCCATGCCGTTGATCGTTGGATAGAATCACTTCACGCATCACGCGCTCATGAATTTCAGGTGTCACCACAGGCGCAGGAGAATAAGCTCCCATGCCGCCGGTATTCAAACCGGTGTCTTTCTCACCCACACGTTTGTGGTCTTGACTGGTCGCCATAGGCTCGACATTTTTGCCATCCACCATGACGATAAAAGCTCGCCTCTTCGCCATCTAAAAATTCTTCAATGACCACTCGACTGCCGGCTTCACCAAAGGCATTGCCAGAAAGCATATCACGCACAGCGTCTTCAGCTTCTTGCAATGTCATGCAACGATTACACCTTTGCCCGCCGCTAAACCATCCGCTTTTTACAACAATTGGCGCACCTTTTTTTACGCAAGTACGCCAATGCAGGCTCTACTTCGGTGAAGTTTTTGATATTCCGCTGTTGGGATTTTTATGACGCGCTAAAAAAATCTTTGGTAAAAGGCTTTGGAACCTTCCAATTGCGCCGCCGCTTGCGTTGGTCCGAAAAATGTTTTAAACCAACTGCACGAAACGCATCTACCACGCCAATCACAAGCGGTGCTTCAGGCCCCACGATCGTTAAACCAATATGGTTATCTTGGGCAAATTTAACCAACGCAGGAACATCCGTTGCGGCGATATTCACGTTCTCGACTTTTTTTGTTCTAACGCCGTCCCGGCATTGCCCGGTGCAACAAAAATTTTATCCGCTAATGGAGATTGCGCCGCTTTCCAAGTCAGAGCGTGTTCACGACCGCCGTTTCCGATGATGAGGATGTTCATGTTGTAGTCCTTGTGTCTTTTTGAATTTAATCCCTCTTTAGCAAAAGAGGGGAGGAATAGGTAAAAAAGTAAGTCGCTCATTGAGCGAAGTGACGACATAAATTAATGTCTAAAAATGTCTCATTCCAGTCAATACCATCACCATATTATGCTCATCCGCTGCATCGATGACTTCTTGATCGCGCATTGAACCACCCGGATGGATCACACATTGAATACCTACTTTCGCTGCTGCATCAATGCCGTCACGGAATGGGAAGAATGCATCGGATGCCATTACACAACCTGCCACTTCAAGCCTTCATCTTGCGCTTTAATGCCGGCGATTTTGGCCGAATATACGCGAGCTCATTTGGCCTGCACCAATGCCGATAGTTTGATTATCTTTGGCGTAAACAATGGCATTCGATTTCACAAATTTCGCCACTTTCCAGCAGAACAATAAGTCTTTTAGTTCTTGTTCGGTTGGCTGACGTTTACTCACCACTTTTTAAATCATCCAAACCAACCATGCCTAAATCCGCATCTTGTACTAATAAACCGCCGTTTACACGTTTGAAATCAAACGTTCGGAACGAGAAGTCCATTCACCACATTCAAGCAAACGAACATTTTTTTCTTACGTTTCACGACTTCTTGTGCTTCAGCAGAAACTTTCGGTGCAATAATCTCTTCAACAAATTGACGTTCCACAATTTCATTTGCCGTTTTTTTCGTCTAATTCACGGTTAAACGCAATGATGCCACCAAAGGCTGAGGTTGGGTCTGTTTGATAGGCGCGATTGTAAGCCTCTAAAATATCTTTGCCTAAAGCGACACCGCATGGATTGGCATGTTTAACGATCACACAAGCTGGCTCATCAAATTCTTTCACGCATTCAAGCGCGGCATCAGTATCCGCAATATTATTGTAAGACAAGGCTTTACCTTGGAGTTGATTAGCCGTAGCCACGCTCGCCTCTTTCACATTCAAATCAACATAAAAAGGCCGCATTTTTGATGGGCGTTTTTCGCCGTAACGCATGGTTTGTTTACGCACGAAGTTAAGATTTAAAGTCCGTGGGAATTGACCGCACTTCGCATTCGCATCTTCTTCCTCTGCCACATGATATGGTTTCACCATTTGTCCAAAAGTAGTTGGCAATCATGGAATCATACTGAGCGGTATGTTCAAACGCTTTGATGGCAAGATCAAAACGGGTTTCAAGCGTTAAGCCGTTTTTGATGTTGATCCATTTCGGCAAGAATGGCATCAAAGTCCTTATTGTTCACGACAATCGCCACATCTTTATGGTTTTTCGCCGCAGAACGCACCATGGTTGGGCCGCCGATATCAATATTTTTCCACGGCATTTTTCTAACGTGCAGTTTGGTTTCGCCACGGTTGCGGCGAAAGGATATAAATTCACCACCACCATATCAATGCTTTCAATGCCATGTTGCTGCATGATAGCATCATCTGTACCACGACGACCAAGAATCCCACCATGCACTTTTTGGATGTAAGGTTTTCACACGACCGTCCATCATTTCCGGAAAACCGGTGTAATTGGACACTTCAGTCACTGGCAAACCATGCTGCTCCAACAATTTTTGCGGTACCGCCTGTGGAAAGTAGTTTTACACCACGCTGTACTAAGCCTTGAGCAAATTCTACGATACCAGTTTTTATCAGAAACACTCAGTAAAGCCTGACGAATTGGACGATCTGTCATTATATTTTTCCTTTATTAAATGGTTAAAAAAATAAGCGAGATAGATTATAACGCAAACGTTTGCGTTAATATATGAAAATTGATAAAAAAATAAATAGTTTTATTTTTTTATAACTTAGGTTGAAATTCTTGAGTATGGAATAGATCTTATTTTTAGAAAATAGTATATTGTGCAGTTGATATCAGCTAAATCGTATAATTTGGATAACAAACAAATCCCTACCTATCTGATTGGGTAAAGCTGAGTGCGATTGAGTCCAGATTTCTAAGGGGATGTGTGGTTTTTAGTAATAGATTTTTTTCCCCTTTTTGGAGTGAATATGTTACTAAATCTACCCCTAAAATTCTAAGATTACATGGTGTTTTATAGTGACGTATAGGGAATAAAAAGCCCTGATTTCAGTAAAATCAAAGCTTTGTAATGTCTTATAGTGATGTATACTTTGCTGTTTGGTGCCTGGGCGAGAAGTGAATTAGTTATATAAGATATTGATTTAAAAATAAGTTTATTTTTAGCTCATTTATTTTTTGGTTACTATTTTTGGTTACTAAGGCAAAAATCTGATAAATCACAGTATATCAAAAAAACTTTTTCTATTATAGTCTTCACCTCTTCACTTTTTGCTAAAAAAACAAGAAAAAAATCCTTATTTATTATATAGTTTATAAGGGTGAAGACTACTTATTTAAGTCTTCACCAAGTCTTCACCTATAAAAAAATAGATAAATTCCTATCTTAAATTATCTTTTTCAAACTCAAAACCACCTAAAAAAATCACTAAATAAAAATATTTTACTCAACGTATCTAATCGTATCTAAACTATTGAAATTTAAGCTGTTTACTTTATATTTTTTTGTATATATATTGTTCTATGGGCTTTTTATAAGCCCTCTTAATTAAGAACAAATAAGGGTAAAAAAATGCTTATTCACAACGAAGTTAGAAACGAAATCGTTACGCTAATCAAGAATAACATTCCAGAGATTGGAAATGTTTATAACGGTAGAGCATTCTTCACGAGCTTAAAAACAGCAGCTACCTGCAATTTCAGTATTCTTAGATGATGCAGAATGTGATTTTTAAGGTAATGGGAGAATCGGAATGGCAAGCCGAACTCAATATCTCAATCTTCCTTCCATATAGCGAAGGAGAACCCAACATTGATCGGATTGCAGAGAAGGTTAATAGCCTTATTACATTTTACAGGTTATCGCCATATTCAATTTGTCAGAGGATTCAATACCGTTATGGCTATGATGAGGATAATGCTTCTTGGATGAATGGTACGCTTTCTTACTTAATTGAATATGGTCGAGCCCCAATCAAATAACACAAGGAAAACTTATGTTGAAAAAAATTAATTGAGTTACGCCAACAAAAAGGCAGAAAAAAAGTCGCAGAAATGCGCGCAATGCTTGATAAAGCAGAAAAAAAGAAAATCGTTCATTGGATGAAACTGAATCAGTAGATTTTGATAAATTGAAAGATTTAGTGAAACAGTTGAGTGATGAAATCAGTAAATACGAAAACCGTAGCAGATGAAGAACGTAATCTTGGTGCGCAATCTAACCCATTAGAAACTCGCAGCACGAAACAATTTTTCAAATGATGAATTGCGCCATTACATTAAAACTGGTGAACTTCGCAATTTAACTACGGCTAACGGTGAAGATGGCGGCTATTCTGTTATCCCTCAATTAGACAAAGAGGTCATGAAACGCTTAACAGATGATAGCGTCATGCGCCAGCTTTTGTAATGTCGTTCGCTTGCCTATCGGTGCGAAAGAATACAAAAAAATTAGTATCTGCTGGTGGTGCAACCGTTGAACATGGCACAGAAGGCACAGCACGCAACGGCACAGCAACCCCGAAACTTCACGAAGTAACCATTGCTTTAAATTCAATCTATGCTTATCCGAAAACCACTCAAGAGATTTTTGGACTTCTCAAGCATTGATGTTTTAGGTTGGCTCACTGATGAAATCACGGAGACCTTCACTGAAACAGAAGAAGTGGATTTAACCTCTGGTGATGGTAACAAAAAAATCAAAAGGTTTATTGACCTACGAACGCACAACTGAAAACGATAAAGTGCGCCCATTCGGCAAACTTCAAAAAAATTGAAGTAGCGGGTGCAGCAAAAAAATTGAGGCAGACACTTTAATCGATGCGTTCTATACCCTTCACAGTAAATACCGCAAAAATGCCGTATGGGTGATGTCATCAACCATTGCAGCAGCATTACAAAAACTCAAAAACAAAAATGGCGATTACATTTGGCGCGATGGTTTAACAACCGATGCACCAGCAACATTATTAGGCCGTCCAGTTTACTTCTTAGAGACAATGCCGACAGGTGGTGCAAATCAAGCCGTTATTGCTTTTTGGTGATTTCAAACGTGGTTACTTCATTGTCGATCATGAAACAGGCGTACGAACTCGACCAGACAACTTAACCGAGCCAGGCTTCTATAAAGTCCATACCGATAAATATTTGGGTGGTGGCGTGGTAGATTCCAACGCAATTAAAGTGATTGAGACAACGGCATAAATCATAGAGGGGCGAAAGCCCCTTTTTTTGCTTAATAGGTGAAAAAAATGAAGAAAGAATTTGAAATCCGCTCTGCAACCATTGCGACCGATGAAGAGAATCAAAAAGCTCGTTGGTTATGCGGTCAAATGGAACAGCCCTTCACAAGTGCTTTACTGTGATTTTGTAGAATCCTTTGCGCCTAAAGCATTCAGTGAAAGTTTAGCCAGTGGTGAAGATGTTCGTGCACTCTTTGAACACGACTACACCAAGTTACTCGGTCGCACCAGTGCGGGAACATTAAAAGCTAGAAGAAGATTCAATCGGCTTGCGCTTTGAACTCACACCGCCTAATACAACCATTGGGAAAGATTTATTAGTTAGCGTCTCGCGTGGTGATATTACAGGCATGTCCTTTGGATTTAGAGCCAGTCAAGAAGAATGGGATTTTGATGTAGAGCCTTGCCAACGAACCGTACAAAAAGCCGAACTCTTTGAAGTTACCGTAACAAGCATTCCCGCCTATCCTGAAAGTAGCGTAGAAATTGCTAAGCGTTCGATGGTCGCGGCCAAAGAAAAACACAAGAACATTCTACCGCACTTTTGAAACAGTGGCTTGATGTGATGGAGGCTTAATATGTGGAATCCTTTTAGACGAAAAGAGCAACGTAGCGAGCCAACCACAATAGAAGAGCTTTTATCTTACATGGGCGTAAAACAATACAGGCGCGGGCGAATTTGTCAGTCCACAAACTGCAGAATCGTTACCAGCAGTAATGAATGCCGTTACCGTCATTTCAGAGGCGGTCGCATCAATGCCTTGTTATCTATACGCACTAAAAAGAAAATGGCCGAGAAAAGAATCTATCGTCATCCTGTTGAATATCTTCTTAATGAAATGCCAAACCGCAGCCAAACACCGTATCAATTCAAAAAAATACGATGATGCGCCATTGTTTGCTAAATGGTAACGCTTATGCCGTGATTGAGTGGAATAACAAAGGCGAACCAATAAGCCTTACTCCCTATCAACCCAGTGCGGTAAATATCTTCCGTAAAGTAACCGGTGAATATATTTATCAAATCACAGACTTAAACGGGGTAACAAAAAAACTATCTTCAAGATGAGATTTTACATTTACGCCATAGTTCTATTGATGGATTTATGGGGCGTTCCCCGATAACAGTTTGTCGTGAAACGGTGGGATTAGGTTTAGCCCAACAACGCTATGGCGCAGCCATTATGAAAAAAACGGATTGATGGCAAGCGGGCTTATCTCAACGGCTGAATGGTTAGATGATGCAAAAGCACAGAAAGCCGTCAAAGCCCTAGAACGTTACAAGGGTGCGAAGAATGCAGGGTAAAACCCCTATTCTTGAAGGCTCAATGGAATATAAACAATTAGGTATGACAAAACCAAGATGCAGAATGGTTAGCCAGTCGCACGTTTACCATTTCCGATATAGCCCGAATCTACAATATTAGCCCGATTTTCTTACAAGACTACTCGAATAGTAGCTATGCGAATTTCAGTGAGGCAAGCCGCGCATTTCTTTCTCAAACCTTGCGCCCTTGGCTTTACTAACTTTTGAGCAACAACTCAAAGATGCCTTGATGATTGATTTAGGCAGCAACAGCAAGAAACGTTACTTAATCGAATTTGATACAAGCGACTTATTGCGCATCAGTCAAAGCGAACGTTTCAGTAGTTATGATGCTAGCAATCAAAGCGGGTGTAATGTCTCCAAATGAAGTTCGCCGCCGTGAAGGTTTACCGCCTTATGAAGGTGGAGATGAATTTAGCCAGGCTTGGAAACAAACCGTAGAAGTTAAACGTGGTGATGAACAAAAACAGGGGGGCAAGTAATGGCAGTGATGCTTAAGGCTGGCAAGTATAACAAGGTCATCACCATTGAGGCGAGAAACTATCCCCGAGAGCGAGAAACTAATTTACACGGTGAACACAAAGCATTTTGGAAACATATCGCAACCGTCCGCGCCAGTGTAGAGCCATTGCAAGGGCGAGAGTATTTTTAGTGGCCCGTTTCAAATGGGTGAAACCATCATCCGCATCCGCATTCGCTACATTGAGGGCATTACAAACAAAATGCGAATTAAATACGGTAAACGACTATTTGATATTTATTCGGTGATTGACAGTATGGAATCACACCGAGAATTGCAGTTAATGTGTAAAGAGGGCGAGGCTTATGGCGAATATTAATTTAACCCTAGACGACATCAAAGCGCATTTAAATCTTGATCATGATTTAGATGATGAGTTACTCGAAACCTATAAGGTCGCTACATTGGAAGTATGCCAAAAGCATATTGGTAAAACCTTTGGTGATGAAGAAACAGAAAATACCGTTCCGTTTACGCCATCAATTAAAGTCGGCTGCTTAATGTATATTGCCTACCTCTACACAAGCCGTGAGGCTATAACAGACTTAGCCAATCTTAAACAAGCACCCATGACGATTTCCGCATTATGGGAAGTCTATAGAGAGCCTTGCGCTTACTAAGAGTGTAGCTATGCCTTATCAACCGTTAAGACGTTGTAGTTATCCAGGATGCAGAAATAAAGTGAAGTCGGGCAGATGTGAAGAGCATAAGCCAAAGGACAACCGCCCAAACAGCAGCGCACGAGGTTACGATCACAAGTGGAGCAAATACCGCGAGCAATACTTAAAGCATCACCCTCTTTGCGTGATGTGCTTAGAGAAAGGTATCTACACGCCCGCTACAGTGATAGACCATATTAAGCCAGTCGAGAACGGACAAGCAGACCCGCTATTTTGGGTTGGCTCTAATCATCAATCTTTATGTCGTGATTGCCATAGCTATAAAACACGAGTGATAGACCAACGCGGATTTGGTGCGAAGAAGTAAACCGTTTCTATATCGAAACAATTAAAGCATGTCCATATGTACACAGTTGAGTTGAGTACATAAGTGTACAACTGAATTATGAGCATATGTACACAGTTGAGGTGTTTCGATATCGCAACACCTGAATTATGGCGATATATCCACAGTTGAGTTATGGTCATATGACCACAACTAATCAGAGACAAACAGAAAAAGAACGGGTATCTTCTGCAACTGTGGTTATATGGTAACAGTTGAGTTATGGAGCTAAAAAAATAAAGCTGCCCTCAAAAATTGAGGAGAGGTCGTTATAACCTCAACTGTTGCATATGGTAAGCGAAAAATTCGCCTACCAGCCGACGCAAAATTGCGTTGGTTAAATTTGATTTATATCAAACTTTTACGGGTGGGGGAGTTTTTTTGAAAGAAATTGGCAAGCCTAAAGAACCGCCCGCCCCCTTTAATTTTTTTATGCAAGGAAATTTTTTTGAAAATAAGGAAACACAATGACAGCCAAAAAGAAGAATTTACACACCCCGCCAAGTTTTTTAGATCCGATTGCTAAATCAGTATGGAAAGAGCGCATCCCTCAACTTCTTGAACGTGGCGATATTCAAGATGCCGATTTAATTCACCTTGAGTTATATTGCGTGAACTATTCCCTTTTCCGTGCAGCCGTTGAAGATATTCACAAAAACGGCTTTTTCAATCGTCAATAGCCAAGGCACGCAATCAAGAAACCCCGCATTGTCTGCAAAAAGCCGATGCAGAAAAAAAGTGATGGTGAAAATGTCCTCATTGTTAGGCTTTGATCCAGTTAGCCGTAGAAAAAATCCTGTTGAAGTTGATTCAACCGATATGATTGATGAAATCCTCACAATGTAGGCTAAATATGGCAATCTGGCACGCATACGCAGAGAAAATTCAATCAGGTGGAATAGTGGCTTGTAAGAAGATAAAGCAAGCCGTAACGCGTTATTTTAACGATTTAAACAACCCCGATTATTTCTTTTGATCAAAGTGCGGTAGAAAAAAATTTATCGCTTTCTCGAAACTATGCCCACACGTTAAAGGACACTTGAGAGGTGAGCCGATTATTCTTTCAGATTGGCAAGTTTTTCTCTTTGCCAACATTCTGGGATTTAAACGAAAAGATACAGGATTAAGAAAATATCGCTCTGCTTACGTTCAAGTGGCAAGAAAAACGCCAAATCAACGGTAGCAGCCGTTTTAGCCAATTGGTTTTTAGTGATGGAAGGCGGCCAACAAGATATATACACGGCAGCCGTAAGCCGAGACCAGGCCCGAATCGTTTTTGATGATGCTCGCCAAATGTGCTTACTTTCAGCTCCATTGAAAAAACGCCTTAACATTCAACAACACAAGCTAATCAATCCGAAGAACAATAGCATTATGCGACCGCTTGCCGCTAAATCTTCAACCATTGAAGGCACAAACCCTAGTTTAGCGATTGTTGATGAATATCACCCTACACACGGACAACAGTGTATATAGTGCGTTAGAGCTAGGACAAGGCGCACGCCCAGAAGGTTTACTCTTTGCCATAACAACAGCTGGCAGTAACGTGATTTCGGCTTGTAAACAGCACTATGATTATTGCGCTCAAATCCTTGAAGGAAACGAACAAAACGACAGCTTATTTGTGCTCATTTTTTTGAACTAGACGAAGAAAACGAAATCGACAAACAAGAGAACTGGATAAAAAGCCAATCCCAATATTGGTAAATCTATTCCTTATCTTGATTTTTGAGAACACTATCAAGAAAGCGAGGGGATTCCTTCCGAATGGGTGGAAATGCTTACCAAGCGATTTAATGTATGGTGCCAAGGCACAACCCCGTGGCTAGGCGAAGGAAACTGGGCGCAATGCGAACGGCAGTACACCGAAAGCGATTTACTTCACCAAGATTGCTATTTAGGGCTGGATTTATCTAGCACCAATGACTTAACCAGTCTTTGCTATACCTTTCCACAAGGGAATAAAAGTGCGGTTAGTTACTCGGCATTATATACCCGAATTTCAACTTAATAACGTAGCAAATAAAAACCGCGCAATGTATCGAAACTGGGTGCGTAGTGGTTGGTTGATTGCAACAGAGGGCGACTGTATCGACTACGACAAAATCAGAGATGATATTTTTGAAAGATGCACAACGTTTCAATATTAAGATGATTGGCTTTGACGTATGGAATGCAACCTCACCTACGCACACAATTACAAGCGGCAGGGCTTGAGGTTGAACCATTCCCGCAAACCTATCAACGATTTAGCCCGGTGGCAAAAAGTGCAGAAGTGCTAATAAATAGACAGATGATAGAGCATCATGGCGATCCAGTGCTTACCTGGGCGTTATCCAATGTGGTGATGGAAACTGATGCCAACGCCAACATTAAAACCAAACAAGAAGAAAGCCGCAAACAAAATCGACCCAGCCGTAGCGTTTCTGATGTCTTTCGGCACTTATCAACTTGAATATGGCGATTTGATTTTCGAGCTTTCAGATGAACACAAACACGCATTAGAACAATTTAATGGTATTGATTTATAGGAGGAATAAAATGGGCGACTTTAGTAACGCAATTGAACAATTTAGAATAAAGATTGAAAAACCAGTTAAGGATAGAACAACCAAAGGCGATCAAAAAGCATTAAACGCAGCAGCACAAGTATTAAAAAGATGAAATTAAGCCTATTGTTCCAACTCTATCCAAGAGCACTGATTTTAGAAAAAGGCACGGTAAAAACAATGTGCGCCACAGAACAAGATTATTTAAAAGATAAAAAGCGGTGGGATAACTATTGTTCGCATACGCCGAACTAAAAGGCCGCAGAATGGCAAGCGTTCGAGATAACACCAAAGACCGCACCGACCCTTTTTTTATTGGTTTATGTTGAGATCGTGGAACGAAAAAAATGAGTGGTGTACATTTTATGGAAAGAGCATGGGGTAAAAGGGAAATCAAGGGCTATTAATACTGCAAAAAAAGTATTCATTAGCGAAATGAAAAACTAAATTAAAAAAATAAAGCCCGACTAAGCGGGCTTTTTTGCAACAACATCTGACTTACAGGTCAAGTGGCCATCATCTACCACACTGTTCATTCCTGAACGTTCTTATTATATCTCAAAACCAAATAACAAAAACAATCGTAGCCTATCGTAACCCAGCAATATAAAAATAAATTCGAAAAAGAGAACTTATCCCAAAAGGTAAATGATATGGCAGACCTTAATAAAATAAACCAAGAATATTTAATGCATCTCCAAGAGGAAAGAGAACTATTGAATAGCATGATTTATGATGATTTGAAGAAAGGGAAAAAAAGAGATTTACAAGAACAAGATTTGGAATTCTTAATTTCTCAAATTAAATCATCAGTAAAAATCAATTGAAAACCAATGCATTATAGAATTTGTTCATATTTTTAAAAGAGCAAAATATTGATGCAGATAAAAATAAATGTAATTATTCAATCAATAATCAATAAAAAAATAACCAAAAACACCGCACTTTTTAAATTATCTCCTGGACAATGTATTTAATGTAATAAAAGCAGTTACAAAGCCGCATTAATGTCGCTCATAAATTCAAAAATGCATCTTCAAGGTAAAACAGGCAAAAGAACCGAAGAGCGAGAAAAAAATTTGTACAAACATTTGCCGCAGAAGTATGGGATAAAGACCCTGATATAACAAGAAAAAGAGATACTAAACCGTGTAAAAAGAAATTAGAAGAATTAATGCTGCAGACAGCACTATCTTGAGAAATTGGCTTTGAGGAAATTGATCCAAAGGCTAAAAAAATGGTGAGAGACGAAAAAGAAAAATCAAAAATGACGAACTAGTGTATATAAACCGTTTTTTTAGCAATTATTCCAAATCTTTAAATCCTTTTCTAATACCTATCGTTCGAACAACTCAACGGAATATGACGATATTCCACAGTGTTAAACAAACGATAGGTATTTTTCTTATGAATCTAAATTTAAATCCAAAACCAAAAAAACTAATCTCTGGTGAAACTGCTTGCCATATTGTTGGCTTTTGGTCGCACCAAACTCAACTTGCTTGTAAAAGCTAAAAAAATTCCCTCAACCAATCCGCTTTTTCACAAAAACTTTGTCCGTTGGGATTTAGAAGAAGTGAATCAATGGATTGAAGAACAGAAGGCTGCACGTGCTTAATCATTGGTTAATAGAAAAGAAAAAAACGCCATAGCAAGGAAAAAAAGAACTATGGCGTAACAATTTAGAAACGATTCTAATTTAAGGAGGTAACCATATGGGTGGTTACAAAACTATTTTTATCAGAAATCTTTATAAAAAAACACTTTTACAAAGTGCGGTGAAATTTGGCATTATTTTCCCTGCAGTCGCAAAAAAACGATTGCCGAGCCTCGAAACTCGACTTATTTACATACGGCGCAGAGCACGCCTAAAGCGTGTTTTTTTATGCGTAACATTCGCACACCCTAAAGAATTTGCGGATTTTGTTTTTTTATTCATCAAATCTACAAATCTCTCTCAATGGTAGCGTGTAGCGGTAAAGGTTCGCCCTTTGCTGCTAACCGTATGTGGCAGTTTTCGAGACCGTTACACGTTACCGCCAAAGCCTCGAAACTTTATGCGGTAACTCTCAAGTGTTTACATACGGAGTTACGCAAAATGTATCAATTCATTTTCGCGCTTATTCGCGCACCTCAAATCAAAAATCAGACTTCTTGCCGATAATGAACAACAAGCACGTTCACGTTTTACCGATGGCGATACCTTGTTATTCGTTGGCAGAATCAACCAAAACCCATTCAAAAAAACAACCGCACTTTAACGGTACTTCCTACCCTTTCTGTATCTGCTGAAATGGAGGTGGCACATGGCTAACCGCATTATCCAAGTAGAACAATGCCAGATTAATTCGTTAAAGCTCCACATTGACGGATTAGGACAATTAGAAAGCATGTTATTGGCGTTATCTATCACCCCTGATGTGTTCGATGAAATGGATTCTTTTGATATTGCCTACACTATCAAAGGTATTAAGAACCTCTTGAGCCATATCAAGATTGATATGGAAGAACGCATAGCTTTTTATTGAAGGCGTACAGGAGGTAAACAATGACTGAGCAAGTGAACCTACCCTATCAATTAATCTTTGTTTATGACGATGGCGACCAATTCATAGCGGGTAAATATGGCACGCTTAGAGAGGCGTTACAGGCAAAAATCAGATGCAAGCACGAAATAGGACAAGCCGATATTTGCGGTCGGGTGTTAGAAGTGATCTCGATTTTGAAAGGGGAAGAAAATGAAAGCTAAAAATCAAAGCATTCAAAGCACCATATACACCGACACCCGAGCAGTTAGAGAAATCTTACAAACGTATTAAACAATTCTTAGCCTTTGCAGAAGATTATCTACACTCTGGACACTACAAAGGACTGGCGGTATCAATCGAACAAATCAAGAAAGCAGCAACAATTAGAAAGGTGGCACAACATGAAACCAAGTAACCCAATGCAACAACTTCAACAGTGGAAAGATAACCGCAATGCAAATCTGCATTCTGCTAAAACCAACCAAACCAAAGTGAAACTCTACGCTAATCCCTTATCTTTTAAATTCGCCCAGCTCACACGCCAATTCAAACTGATTTTTAGACAGTAACCGCAAATGTTTAGAAGTCTATCCTGATGATTTCCATCACAAAAATAAAGTTTAGAGATGAACTTACTGATTTAGTGGTGAGATTAAAAAAAACAGGCGGAAAGTTATTTAATGAAATGGTTAAGGCGAAAGGTGCAAAACTTAGCTCAAATAACCAAGAAACAATCAGAAACTTTAATCAAGCTAATGACTACTTAATTCATAAGTTCGGTGAAGTTATCGCACAAATAAACCAACTCAATATTGAACGCATTGAGGGTGATAAATTGCAAGGGGAAATAATGAGTAAAACTGCTTTTTATTTTAACTGCTGGCTATCACGTTGTTGATGATTTATTTATGCTGACTGTTGTCGCAATGCGAGAAAGTAAAGGGGATATTTTTAAGCCTTCGTCACATCTATGCTAAACAAGGGAAACTCACAAATATCAGAGCCATTAATTTAAACCATTACACACTAGAGATTAGCTTAGGCAATGCACGCGCGCCCATTATTCATGCAGAGGGAAAAAGAGAACGTGCGGAGGCTGAGGAGGCGATAGCACCTTTTCAAATCTATCTACCCTACTGCTCAAATTCGAGTGATTCAGTTCAAGGACGCATTTTTATTTAAGCAATGCGCAGGAATTGGATTAGGGATTGATGCGGAGCAAGGAGGCAAACAATGGCTAAATTAATCAATGCACCGCACCTTGCGGATCAACCACATGAACCTTACTCTGATATTTTTTTATTCTTGCTGGGCGTAAAGCCTGGCAAGCATGGGATAACGGAAAGGGTGAAGAATGGCTCTTGTTATGTTCTTTTTATTCACGGATTAGATAGAAATATAAAACCAGTTATTCTTGCTGAAAACCAGTTAGAGAATATTTCTTCTATTCGCATAGTAAAAGAAGATCAACGATCAGTAAAACTTGTTCAATATGGTGAACTGGCACAAGCTGAAATAACGGCTATTTGTCAAAACTTAGCTAAAAAAACTCTGATGCGATAGAAGTCAAACTTCTTGATGCTGCAGCGCAGACTAAAGAAGATTTAAGTGCTTATATTCAACGCTTACGCAATGATAAAGATACTGCAGATCTCGCAGAGCAATTAGCACCGCCAGAGAAACTAAAAGAAAAAGACGGAACGAACAAAAAAATCACGAGCCTTTCAAAAAGTGGTTAAATTTAGATATGGCACTACAGCGTGGTTGCAGAGAAATCTATGCTTATGATGGCAAAACGTGGAATAAACAAGAAAAATGATGACTTGGAAGAGAAAGCAGTTAAATTTCTTGATGAAAAATGAATTTAACTACAGCAATTCTACAATAGAGCGGTTAATCAAGACATTAAAAAGCCCAATTGCCAAGAATGGGAGAAATGTCTAACGATTTGATAGCTTTTTGAGAATGGTGTGTTAAATCGCAATACAATGGAATTTGAATCGCATAATCGGCAAAACTGGCTAACCTCTTGTATTCCTCATAAGTATGATAAGCATGCTACAGATACACCGCACTTTGACAAATGGTTGAGCTTTGTATCTGATGGAAACAAAGAGAAAGCAAGAAACATTCTAGCCGTTTTATATGCGATCTTAACCAATCGTTACAACTGGCAAATGTTCTTTGAAATTACAGGAAAAGGGGGAAGTGGTAAATCTGTGTTTGCCAGTATCGCCACTTTGTTGGCTGGTGTAAAAAAACACTGCATCAAGTAATTTAGAAAAGTTTGATGATGAACGCGGACTATCTGGAGTTGAAAATAAAACGCTGATTTTATGCCCTGAACAATCAAAAATATGCTGGAGACGGCAGCGGTTTGAAATCTATCACTGGCGGGGACACTGTAAGGGTGAGATATAATTATCAAGATCCATTTGATGTAAAAAAATCACGGCCCTAGTTATGCTGATAAATAATAGACCTTGTTCATTTACAGAGCGTTCTGGTGGAGTTGATCGAAGACGTGTTATTTTTTTGACTTCAAAAAGATAGTGCCAGAAGATGAACGCGATCCGCATTTTTATGGATAAAATCACTCTAGAAGTGGGCGGAATTATTCGCAAGGTGTTTGATTCATTCCCTGATCCAAATGATGCGAAAAAGGCTTTAAAAGCACAAATGGAAAGCCAAGAGGCGTTAGAAGTAAAAAAACTATCTGATCCACTTACAGACTTCTTCGGTTATTTCTACACGACAGAGCAAATAGATGGGCTTTTTATTGGTGTTACAAACATGGGATTAGACAAAATAAGAACGCACCTTTACCCAGCATATTTAGCCTATACAAAGGCGATGAATATCGGTGAATTAGGGCTGAACAATTTTGTAATTGGGGTTGAGCAAGCCTTAAAACAGAATGGCAATAAACATGATTTCATGAAGAGACATACCAAAAACTGGACGTAGGACAAATATCCATTTTAAGGATTTTTGATAGTTTTTCGAAATGAGATGTTTAGTTAAAAAAATAGCGGGTTAAAAACCCGCTTTTTATTGAGTGTTCACCTTTTGGTGAAGACTTGGTGAAGGGTTAAAAGGGTAGTCTTCACCACTTAAAGCATTGATTTATAAATAAAAAAATACCAAAGGTGAAGAGGTGAAGACTAAAACCTATAAAAAAACTTTTTTTAATATACTAATTATAAATTTAAGTTCATTCCACAAGATTCACAATAATCACCGATAAGCTGCATTATGGGTTTTTCTTTCTTCTAAATAATTATATCGATTGTAAGTATTTTTCTAAGTCGTCCCCACCTTCTAATAAATGAGAGAGAATAGTTTCAGATACATTTCGTTCAACTTTATGAGAGGCTAAGAATGTTTTTAATAAACGCACGGATGCCGTGAGCAGTTAATTTATCTTTATAGCCGATACGTTTTAGAGCAACATTTACGGTTGCTTTATTCATGGGTTGATTTTTTTGATGAGCGGCCAACAAAAAAACAAAAGAGCTATTTTTCTGAAAACAGTTTCATCACTTCTAAAAAGCTGAATTGCTTGTGAAGATAAAGGCACAGTATGCGGTCGTTTTTTTATCTGCTTGTCCTTTCATTTTTTTCTTTGGGGATATTCCACAACTTGTTATCAAAAATCAATTTCTGACCATTCCGCATTTACCGCCTCTTTTTGGTCGTAATGCCGTTAAGAATGACCAACAAATTAATAAATAGGTTTTTCCCTATACGAGCATTTTTCTAAGTCTTGGAATAATTTTGAGAGTTCATCAAGTTTAATAGTGGGATGTGGCGTAGAGGATTTTTATATAGAAGTTTTTCACGGCCAATCTGCAGTTATGGCTTTCTATGATACCTTTTTGTTATCGCATGATCCATAATGGCACCGACAAGCTGGTGGATTTTTTTGAGTGTGTTACTTCTATCTGCTATTTTTTTCATAAATGCTAACTAACTCTTTAACTTTTTATTTCTGATACATGCTTATCGCCAATATAAGGAAATATATGATTTTTTTCAATCGTTCCCAATTCTTTTTCTCGTGTTTCTGGATTTTTTTAGCTTTTTTTCTTTGTAAATACCATTAAAGTAACTTTCTGCAACAGAATGGAAAGTATCTTTTAAACGGTTTTCATATTCTTGTTGGATGCGTATTTTTTTCTTCTTGTGGATCGATACCTTTAGCAAGTAACGCACGATATTCTTCACGTTTAGCACGGGCATCTGCTAACGATAATTCTGGATAACCGCCTAAGGCCATTTTTGTTCTTTTTCCCGGTGAGTGGTCTAGCGTAGTTAAATCGCCAGCTTTTTAGAACCACTAGGTAAGATTAGCAGCAATAAGCCCTCACCATCAGATAGGGTATATTCTTTCTCTTTTGGTTTAGCATTTTTGATTTCAGTCGGAGATAAAGGTTTTTACTATTCTGGCCATCTTGTAATTTCACTGATAAGGTTTTAGTAACCATTATAAGTTTTGGTTACTATTTTGGTTACTAAAATTTTGCGATTAAAGACAATTAGAGACGATTAGATATGATGGGTGAAAGTGCTATAAACCCTTGTGGAACCTGGATAAAACAAAACCTCGCGATTAGTTTCGCGAGGCTTTTGTTTAGTCAAATGGTGCTCTGAGCGAGACTTGAACTCGCACGACCTGTGGTCACTACCCCCTCAAGATAGCGTGTCTACCAATTCCACCACCAGAGCGTTAATTTTTTTATGCTAATCCTATTTTTATTGTGGGATGTCGCTATTTTTATTTTCTTTCGCTGGAGCTATTTGTTGTTGATGAACTTGCTCTGCAGCTTGTGATAAATCGTCAAAAAGTACCTTTTTGAATATTACCTTTATGTGAATTCATGTTACCTAAAACAAGAGCAATAACAAAAAAATGCGGTTGCTAAAAATCGCGCTAGTACGTGTTAAAAAAAGTTACCTGCACCAGCAGAGCCAAACATTGTACCTGATGCGCCACCACCAAAAGATGCGCCAGCGTTCGCTCCTTTACCTTGTTGAACGAGAATAAACCCGATCAAGGCAATCGCGACAACAACATAAATAAATAAAAAGAACTTGATACATTTTTTTCTCTAATTTGCAATTTTGCAAGAAAAACTGGTCGTGAATGTTATAGAAAATTCAATTTTTCTCGCAAGTGCTTTGCATAAAAAAATATTAATTGGTTTAACTTTAATCAGTTTGACCGTTTGATTTACTCGATTTTTTACCGCACTTTTTAGGTTTCTCTCTATCGGATTTAATCATTTTTAATGTGGCTTTAATTGTCTTAATGCATTAAGATCTACAAAACGGACTAAATCAGGCAACATTTGATTCAAGTTATGCATAAATTGTTGATAAGTTGCTTGTTTTTTTGACTAATGTCTGTGAGTTGCGATTCCCAATGAGCCGTCATATCTGGTTGGGTAGCAATATCTGGTAATGCCTGAATTAAAAATTCTTCCAGTTTCTGTGCTATGAATATTTCGCCCCTTTTTTTCGTTAAAAAAACCGCGTTTAAAAAAAGTAATTCAATGATGCCTGCACGAGTAGCCTCTGTACCCAATCCATCTGTTTCTCGTAGGATTTTTTTGAGATCTTTATCCTGTACAAATCGCGCAATGCCCGTCATGCTGAAAGCAAGGTTGCATCTGTGAAAGGCTTTGGCGGTTGAGTTTTTTTACTAATAACTTCTCCGCGTTCACAGTGCAAAAATTTGACCTTTCTTTACTATTGGTAATAAGGGTTCTTGATTTTTCTGTGTCGTCTTCTTTTGCCTAACAATTCTTTCCACCCAGCCGTTTGTAAATTTCGCGCTTGAGCTATAAAAAGTACCGCCGGCGATATTTAATGTGATTTTTACTTTTACGATATTCTGCGTCAGGACAAAATTGCATTAAATATTGGCGAGCGATAAGGCTGTAAATATTACGTTCTTCTTGTGTTAGATTTACTGGGCGATTTTTGGCAGTCGGAATGATTGCATGGTGAGCTTCTACTTTTTTTATCATTCCAACAGCGATTTCTCTGTTCAATTGAAATGACATTTGGTAAGGGTTGATAAGCTTCACAATGGGTTGAAATTGCATTTAATACGTTATGGCGTTCTGCAAAATGTTCTTCGGGCAAATAGCGGCAATCAGAACGCGGATAAGTAATTAAACGATGAGTTTCATATAGGCGTTGACACGTATCTAATACGGCTTGAGCGGACATACCGAATCGCTTTGCTGCATCAATTTGTAACGCAGAAAGGGAATAAGGCAAGGGCGCAGTTTCTTTTTCACGAACGTCTTTGTATTCGGTTACTTCCGCAGGTTGATTTGTAATACGTTTTGCAACGTTTTCTGCTAATCCTTTGGAAAGCACTCTGCCATCATCATCTTGATAATCTTCACAAGCTTTACTGGGTTGCCATAAGGCACTAAAAAGTGCGGTTGATTTCTCCTGAGTTTTTTTCTTCTTTATTCTCTGGATTAATCCAAGCTAGTACTTCAAAGAAATCTTTCGGTTGGAAATGTTCAATTTCCAAATCTCGACGTACAATTAAACCCAGCACAGGGGTTTGTACTCGCCCAACCGAAAGCACGCCATCATAGCCAGTTTGTCTGCCACGAATGGTATAGGCTCTTGTCATATTAATGCCATAAAGCCAATCGGCACGGGCTCGTGCGAGTGCAGATGTGGCTAGAGGAATAAAATTACGGTTGGGTTGTAATTTTTTTAACCGCTTTTTTTCTACCGCACTTGGATTTAGGGTCGCTAATCAAGCAGCGTAAAATTTTTATCGCGTTTTTCGGCAGATAAATTGGCATAACTGAACACTTCATCTACAAGTAATTGTCCTTCTCTATCAGGGTCTCCTGCATTAACAAGTGTATCGGCTTGATGGATCAGTTTTTCTACTACAGAAAGTTGTTTTTTTACTTCTTTTTCGCGGTAAAAGTTGCCATTTTTCAGGAATGATAGGGAGATGTTCTAAACGCCATTGTTTGAATTTGGGATCATAGGCATCGGGTTCAGCTTGCTCGAGCAGATGCCCTACACACCAAGTTACCACATCATTATCGCCACATTTAATAAAACCATCCCCACGTTGATGGGGTTTGGGGAGCACATCAGCAATAGCTCGAGCTAAGCTTGGTTTTTTTCGGCGATAAATAAACGCATAATGGTATGAGAAGATTAGTCGATTTGACGACGACCTAAAAAAGAGTGAGTCAGCGTTGTGCCGTCCACAGTTTCCAGTTCACCACCGACAGGAATGCCATGAGCGATACGACTCACTTTGATATTGTGCTGGCGGCACATTTCAGCGATGTAGTTTGCTGTTGCATCGCCTTCCACTGTTGGGTTTGTTGCAAGAATCACCTCGTGGAAAGATTCTTCTACTAAGCGTTTTTGCAGTAAATCTAAGCCAATTTCACGAGGTCCAATACCATCAAGTGGTGATAAGTGTCCAATTAAAACAAAATAACGTCCTGAAAAATTGCCCCGTTTGCTCAATCGCTTGAATATCTGCGGGCATTTCAACGACACAAAGCAAACCTGAATTTTGACGGCGTGGATTGTTGCAAATGTTGCAAGTGTCTTCTTCCGTAAAGTCTCGACATTGTGAACAATGGCCAATTTTAGACATAGCTTCTGTGAGTGCTCGAGCTAAATTCATTCCACCGCTACGATTACGCTGTAAAAGATGATAAGCCATACGTTGCGCAGATTTAGGCCCTACGCCTGGAAGACAACGCAAGTTTTCAATAAGGTGTTCTAAAAGTGGGCTGCTTTGCATAGTGATTTAATGAGAGGCAAATGAGAGATGACGCGTGAATCTTATATTCACGCGCCTAATAATTAAAACGGAAACTTCATTCCTGGAGGTAATGGCATTCCAGCAGTAACCGATGCCATTTTTTTCTTTTTGTAATTCTTCTGCACGACGTACCGCATCGTTAAAAAGCAGCTGCGATTAAATCTTCTAACATTTCTTTATCGTCTTCCATTAAAGACGGATCAATGTCAATGCGACGGCAGTTATGTGCACCATTAATTGTGATTTTTCACTAAACCTGCACCAGATTCACCCGTTACTTCTAGTTGCGCGATTTCTTCCTGCATTTTTTTGCATTTTTTTCTTGCATTTGTTGGGCTTTGTTTCATTAAGCCGCCTAAACCGCCTTTTTCCAAACATAATGTTATCCTTTATTAAGTCAAAAATTGCGTGCATTCTAGCGAAAAAAATTAATCATTGGGAACAAAGAAATTAATACATGACGCTTGTAAAATCAGTGAAAAAAATTTAATATTTATCACATTGAATCATAAAGATGATGGTAATAAAAAAATCTAATAAAATATAGAACCGAGAGAAAACGAGGATTTCAAATACTTAATCAGTTATCTTTTTATTTAAAGTAATTTAGATACGCCTCTTCTAAACGGAAACCCTCACATTTCATTTATCATCAACCTATTTTTTTCAATGCCCCCATTATTCCTCTCATAATTTGCTTAGTAATTTGATTTCGAATATTTCGCCCAACTGATTTTGCTACACTGTTAACAATCTGCTCAGTTGGCGATAATTTTTCACCGCGCTTTTTGCGTACCAAAAATCATTCGGTTCAAACTACCTAAGAAGCTGTTTTTCTTCTTCCGCTTGGGCTTGCTCTGCTTGTTTTTGTTGTACCGCAGCTAAATCCGCTTGAGCAGTTAATACTTCAAAGGCAGATTCGTTATCCACGTATTCTTTATAATATGCATAAATATCATCATCTTTCACCCAAGCATTACGTTCATCTGTCGTTAATGGTGAAAGCTGACTTTTTGGCGGATAGATATAGGCAATTTCAACCGGAGTTGGCATACCTTTTTCATCTAAAAAAATGATACCAATGCTTGCCCCTACACCAAGGGTTGAAATAGTCTCAACGACATTCACTGAAGGGTTTGCTCGGAAAGTTTCTGCAGCTGATTTTACGGCTTTTTTTGATCGCGCGGAGTAAATGCACGAAGAGCGTGTTGAACACGATTACCTAACTGCCCTAATACGGTATCTGGCAAATCAAGTGGATTCTGCGTGACAAAATAGATTCCCTACACCTTTAGAACGAATCAAACGCACAACTTGTTCTACTTTTTTTCCACTAATACGCTCGGTGCACCATCAAACAATAAGTGTGCCTCATCAAAAAAACATAACAAATTTAGGGTTTCTCAGGATCACCCACTTCTGGCAGTTGTTCAAAGAGTTCTGCCATCAACCATAATAGAAATGCACTATACATTCTTGGGGAATTAATCAATTTTTTCAGAATTGAGTACATTAATCACCCCTCGTCCATCGCGAGTTTGCATCCAGTCATCTAAATTCAATGCTGGCTCACCAAATAAATTTGTAGCGCCTTCATTTTCAAGTGTCAGTAATGCTCGTTGGATTGCACCAACACTTGCGGTCGAAACATTGCCATACTCAACTTGGAAGGTTTTCGCATTCTCTGCAACATATTTCAGCATTGCACGAAGATCTTTTAAATCAATGAGCAATAAACCTTTATCATCTGCCACACGAAATACGAGGTTTAATAATCCTTCTTGCGTAGCATTTAGATTCAATAAACGAGAAAGCAACAACGGCCCCATTTCAGAAATAGTTGTTCGGAGAGGAATGCCTGTTTGGCCAAAAACATCCCAAAAAGAAACAGGATAGCCATTGAGATAACTTTCATTGCCTAACCCGAACTGCTCAATTCGTTCCGCAATTTTTTTCCCTGAAATTGACCGCCCTTTACTAAGCCAGAAAGATCGCCTTTCACGTCTACTAAAAATACCGGTACCCCATCATCACTGAAGGCTTCTGCCATTTTACGTAATGTGACAGTTTTACCCGTACCTGTTGCGCCAGCAATAAGTCCATGGCGGTTAGCCATTTTGGCCGTGATGCCTAGGATTTTACCTTGTTCTGTGCGAGAGAGAGCGTATTGCATAAATGAATATCCTTTTTGTTTTTTTGTTGTAACGAATAATAAGTAAAAAGAAGTGCGGTCAAAAAAAGTTAAACGTTTTTCGGTTATAATTCCACGAAAATTTTTTTCTAGAACAATAAAAAAAGCAAAATGGATGCAAAAAAATTTTTAGTCATAAAAAGTGGGACAAGTTCAAACCCTAACCTTTTCAGATGGAAGCGTATACGAAAGCGCAATTCGTAAGAAAACAGTACCATCGGTAAAAATTCATTCTCTTGGTGCAGAAGGAAACGATGTCGGTTTGAAAAACATCATGGTGGTGTAGATAAATCTCTTTTTTTATGTCGGCAGATTCTTTTTAATAAATTAAATGTTTTATTAAATAAAGATTTTTTTCTTACATGGAAACTGCCACTTACGGAGAAAAATTTTGTCGTGTCAGGCTTGAATGAAGACAATGTCTGCATTGGCGATCGCTATCAAATCGGCTCAACCATTTTAGAAGTATCTCAGCCACGTAAACCTTGTGAGCGTTTATCCAAAAAAATACGGAAAAACGAAGAGACTCGCGATATTGTTTATCAAACCGGGCTCAGTGGCTGGTATGTTCGCGTCATTGAAACGGGAGAAATTAGACAAGGTGATGAATTGAAATTGCTCGCACGCCCTTATCCGCAAGTAACAATTCGTCATTTAAATCGCTTGTTATCTGCACCCAAAAATGAAGCAGAACTAGAGGCGGCATTAGATATTGAAGTATTAGCTGAAGCCTTTAAACGCTCAATTCGATCGCAAGTATTGAAATTCAAACAACAGGGATAAATATGTCAGAAATTTCAACCGCACTTTCGGTAGATTGTCCATGTCAATCTGGTCATCATTACGCAGATTGTTGTGGCAAATTTCATTTGAGACAAGCGTTTCCCGAAACAGCAGAACAACTCATGCGTTCACGTTATACGGCTTATGTTTTAAAAAAATATACCTTATATTGTTGCAACAACCGTCCCAAGCCAACAAACTTTATTAGAGACTCATCTATTGCAAGAATGGGCTGACAACACTACGTGGCTAGGATTAGAAATCCTAAAAACAGAAAACCTCACAAAAACTCAAAGTGCGGTGGAATTTAAAGCTATTTTTTTCAAGGCGAAGAGGGAGAACTTGCCCATCAAGAACGGTCAATTTTTTTGTGAAAAATTGAAAACCGTTGGTATTTTTGTGGATCCGACCGTATCCTTGCCTACAATGAAACAACCTTGTGTATGTGGTTCCGGTAAAAAAATTTAAACATTGCTGTGGGGGATTTTTATGATTTCATTGAAACAATTTAGCCAGCTCTTTTGGAAACGTTTTTTTCAGAAAATAAACTCAACCAAGCTGCTGGCGCACTAACTTACAGCACGATGCTTGCTATCGTGCCAATGGTGATGGTGATTTTTTTCTATATTCTCTGCCTTTCCTGTATTCAATGAAGTGACAGGAGAATTGAAAGAAATGATTTTTCACCAATTTTTGCACCATCAGCAAGTGATATGATGGGCGAATATATCGATCAATTCGTATCAAACTCAAAGAAAATGAGTGCGGTGGGAATTGTGAGTTTAATTGCCGTTGCCTTGATGCTAATTAATAACATCGACCGAACCCTCAACAGTATTTGGCATGATACAAGTATTCGTCCTATTTTTTTACCTCTTTTCGCGATTTACTGGATGATTCTGACTTTTGGACCTCTCCTTATAGGTACAAGTATAGGGATTAGCTCTTATATAAAAGTGGTATTTGAACAATCAGAAACGCTTTCTCTCGGTGTGAAATTGCTCAGTTTACTCCCATTCTTTTTTTCACATGGTTTATTTTCACATTAATTTATACCATCGTGCCAAATAAGAAAGTGGATATCAGATATTCTGCTTGTGGTGCACTTATTGCTGCTATTTTCTTTACACTCGGTAAACAAGCCTTTACTTGGTACATCACCACATTCCCTTCTTATCAACTAATCTATGGCGCAATGGCAACATTACCGATTATGCTATTGTGGATTCAGATTAGCTGGCTAGTTGTGTTGGTCGGGGCACAATTATCTCGAAGTATTAGGCGAATTAAAAGAATAAGAATAGAAAAACCGATTTATCACAATCGGTCTTTTTATTTAGCTATTTTGCAATCTTTTAAGGTTTGATAGAGATAATGACGATAGTCGTTCACGAATTCAGGATTAGAGGAATCTTCCAATTTTCCGTGACTTAGTTTACACATTGCCATATTCGCTTTCATAAATTCATCTTCTGCTGATAATCCAGCTACATTCATCAAGACGCCTCCGGCAAAAAGCGAGATCTCAAAAACGTTGCTCTTGCTTAAATTGACTCGCACAATTACTTCTACAACAAATTGTGTCACATAATCGGGCTGAGCATAATCCCCTTTCTTCGAAGGGATAACATTATCAAATGCCACCTGGTGATCACCGAAATAACCTAGAACAAAAAGCTTTTTACGTTCATGTAAATAGTTATTCATTCCTTCAATCGCCTCATTTAATGCGACAATACGTTGAGTATAGTCATTCAATGCAGAAATACTTTTAACCCCTAAATTAGGCATTTGAAGATTAAATGTATTTTCCATGCCCAATTCATATGGACCATGTTCACGCATAGTCAATACATAAACAAACATTGGCTGATCTACATTTTTCTAACGCAGGATGTTGTTTTTCCAAAATCATTCGGGTGTACTTCATCATTTCTTCACTACTAATATCCCAAAGATTTTTACTGATAGGCGCAGGATAACCAAGGTCTTGCGGCTGTAACATCAAATCAAAACCAAAATGATCATAAGCGGATTTCGCATTGTAATTACCTTTTGTAAAAGGAGACAAGACAACACAAAAATATCCTTGAGCTTTTAGATTTTTCACTAAGCCAGATTGCAAGTGCGGTACAACAGAATAAAAAAACGCCACTTGCTAACGCGCCAAAATCGGTTGAAGGCACACCGGCTAAAAAAGCAAATTCTGATTTCCACGTTGCGCCAGCAAAAGTATGTACACGCAACGGCGAAGCAAATACCGTATCATTTTTGGGGTTCAAACATGGAAAGTGGTGGAATAGATTGCTGACTAAAAAGCAAATTGATGAGGGTTCAGCGTAGATTCCATTAATGTCACAACAATATCGGGTTTTTGTTTCAGATAGGGTTGTTTGTATCAGATGAAAGTGCGGTCATTTTTTTCAATAAAATTTTTGGCTATTGCCATCAAAATTTGGTACTTTGAAAAATACCGCGGCAAGACATTGGTAAATTTAAAAACACATCTCGACCATCATCGGGCAAAGAATCTAACCAAACTTGCACAGCACTTGGCTTTTTAGAATAATGCCACATCAAGCTAAAGCTAACGATAAACGATAACGCCCCAATGCTGTTACCTAATCCCCCTAAAGACTCGACATCATTAAAAACCAAAAATTGCATAACCTAATAACGCCAGTAGCCCAATAACGCCAAGCAATGCACCTTTATAATGAATTAAGGTTTCCCAATTTCGCCAATCTACCACAAGAAAGAAATCTGAAATTAGCAAAGGCTGTTTGTAATAATGAATTTTTAAACGGTGAAACAACATCAGCACCACAAAAAAAGCACAGATGAAAAATTTAAAGCACGTTGCCATTGGCCGGAAACCATAAGCATGCCGCCAAATAAAAAAGTAAAAAGCGTAATAGCAAAGAAATAAGTCCAACGATAATGGGAGTTTACGATAAAAATCACTGCCGCAATCGTGAATAAAGCTAAGAAAATATAAGCGATCATGAATTTTCCCTATGATGCATAACAGACTAAAATGAGACATGACAATGTCTGCGCACTTTATCACGTAAACGTAATAGATTGAACGGGAAAAGAAAATTATTTGGAGAATTTGAAAATAAAGTGGTGGGCGATACCGGTCTCGAACCAGTGACCCCCTCCTTGTAAGGGAGGTGCTCTCCCAACTGAGCTAATCGCCCGATAATATTAAGGTAAACCCTAAATTTTCGGTTTATTTAAACACTTTTAAGTGGTGGGCGATACCGGTCTCGAACCAGTGACCCCCTCCTTGTAAGGGAGGTGCTCTCCCAACTGAGCTAATCGCCCACTAGAAAGCGTTTAAATACAAAGGAAAGTTTGAGCGGAAAGGACACTTTAGAAAAGTGGTGGGCGATACCGGTCTCGAACCAGTGACCCCCTCCTTGTAAGGGAGGTGCTCTCCCAACTGAGCTAATCGCCCGCTAGGTCAAACTTAGTAACATTAAGAACACTTTTTTTAGAGAAGTGGTGGGCGATACCGGTCTCGAACCAGTGACCCCCTCCTTGTAAGGGAGGTGCTCTCCCAACTGAGCTAATCGCCCTTAATGTTGTGGGTTGGCATTATAGGGAGAATGCATTTTCAGTCAATACCTTTTTATTAAATTTTGTTTAATTGTCGTAAAAATAAGCATAAAAATCCGCTTTTTTTATTTAGAAGTCAAACAAGTCGTAGTAGAATAACGACTAATATTTTATTGAAGATAGGTTATAAAAAAATGAAACTAGATGCTCCTTTTTAATTTAGATCCAAATGTAAAAGTGCGTACTCGTTTTGCGCCTAGCCCTACAGGTTATTTGCATGTGGGGGCGCACGTACCGCACTTTATTCTTGGTTATACGCAAAACATAATAACGGCGAATTCGTATTACGAATTGAAGACACTGATTTAGAGCGTTCAACACCAGAAGCAACTGCTGCAATTATTGAAGGAATGGAATGGTTAAATCTTCCGTGGGAACATGGCCCTTATTACCAAAACTAAACGCTTTGATCGTTATAACCAAGTGATCGATGAAATGATTGAACAAGGCTTAGCATATCGTTGTTACTGTACTAAAGATCGCTTAGAAGAACTTCGTCATACTCAAGAACAAAATAAAGAAAAACCACGTTATGACCGTCACTGTTTACACGATCACAGCCATTCACCTGATGAACCCCACGTTGTACGTTTTAAAAAAATCCAACTGAAGGATCTGTAGTATTTGATGATGCCGTACGTGGCCGTATTGAAATCAGCAACAGTGAGCTTGATGATCTTATTATTCGTCGCACAGACGGTTCACCAACTTATAACTTCTGCGTAGTTGTAGATGACTGGGACATGGGCATCACTCATGTGGTACGTGGCGAAGATCATATCAACAACACACCACGTCAAATCAATATTTTAAAAGCAATTGGTGCTCCAATTCCAACCTATGCGCACGTGTCCATGATTAATGGAGATGATGGTCAAAAATTATCTAAACGACATGGCGCAGTGAGCGTAATGCAATATCGAGATGATGGTTACTTACCAGAAGCTTTAATCAACTATCTCGTACGTTTAGGATGGGGACATGGCGACCAAGAAATTTTCAGCCGCGAAGAAATGATCAACTATTTCGAATTAGATCATGTTAGCAAATCAGCTAGCGCATTTAATACCGAAAAAAATTACAATGGTTGAATCAACATTATATCCGTGAATTACCGCCAGAATATGTGGCTAAACATCTTGAATGGCATTACAAAGATCAAGGCATTGATACAACCAATGGTCCTGCATTAACTGAAATTGTCTCTATGCTTGCGGAACGTTGCAAAACCTTAAAAAGAAATGGCTAGTTCAAGCCGCTACTTCTTTGAAGAGTTTGAAACCTTTGATGAAGCCGCAGCAAAAAAACATTTCAAAGGCAATGCTGCTGAAGCGCTTGCAAAAAGTGAAAGAAAAATTAACCGCACTTTCTAGCTGGGATTTACATTCTACTCACGAAGCAATTGAGCAAACTGCTGCTGAACTAGAAGTGGGCATGGGTAAAGTTGGCATGCCATTACGTGTCGCTGTGACAGGTTCTGGTCAATCGCCATCAATGGATGTTACTCTAGTCGGTATTGGTCGAGATCGCGTACTTGCGCGTATTCAGCGCGCTATTGATTTTATTAATGCACAAAACGCTTAATATTTAATCGGATAACAAACACATAATAAAATCGTATTGACAGCCACATAGTCAAATTTTATCATGTTGCTGTTTTTTATGGGGATATAGCTCAGTTGGGAGAGCGCTTGAATGGCATTCAAGAGGTCGTCGGTTCGATCCCGATTATCTCCACCAAATTCTAATTCTATATAGTATGATATAGTCCGATAAAGCCTTGATATATAATGTATCAAGGCTTTTTTGTTGTTCTAATAAGTCCGATAGAAACTGACCAAATCCACAAATTTTAGTAACACTAATAGTAACACCATGGTATGATAGACTCATATAGTGTTACCAAATCACTTATAACTCAATGATTTATAAAATAAATTTCTAATATTTTAGTGTTACTTCATTTTGGAGGTATCTAATGGCAAGAAGAACAATCCACTAAATTAATAAAGCAAGGTAAAGCACCTTGCTTTTTTTATCTCAGAATTTTTTTACATTTCAAACTTTAAAGGGTAAAAATAGCACCATTATTAAAGGCGCTATTTATAAAAACAATTAACCGTTAAAACTTTCACCCTAAACACGGTCTAATTTTTATTCAACATTTCTTTTTAATACTCTCGCTGGTGCGGCGATGATATTGCCGCTGCGTAAGTAGCCGTTACCAGCATCAAAAATCACAGACTAAGCCACCTGCTTCACGCACGATTAAATCGCCAGCAGCACAATCCCATGCTTTTAAGCCCATTTCAAAATAACCATCAATACGGTTTGACGCCACATAGCATAAATCTAATGCAGCGGAACCAGTGCGACGGAAATCCGCGGCATCTTCAATTAAGGCATTCATCATTGCAAATTGAGTTGGCATTAATTTTTGGTTGTTTGAATGGGAAACCGGTCGCTAAAATTGAACCTTGAATTTCACGTTTACTATCTACACGCAAACGTACTTCGTTTAATTTTGCGCCTTCACCACGCACTGCGGTAAATAATTCATTACGGATTGGATCGTAAACAACCCCGACTTCAGTGCGATTTTTACACGAATTGCGATAGACACGGCAAAATGAGGAAGGCCCGTCATAAAATTACGGGTACCATCTAGTGGATCAATCACCCATTGTACATCGCTATCTTTGCCTTCAAGCGCACCCGTTTCTTCACTGATGATGGTGTGGTCAGGATAAGATTTACGAATAATTTCAATAATTTCTGCTTCTGCCGCTTTATCAACGTTTGTCACATAATCATTAATACCTTTTTGTGCTTTCGATAGCATCACGGCGTTCATAATTTTTAGCAATCACATTGCCCGCTTTTTCGTGCCGCACGAATTGCGATATTTAACATTGGATTCATATTTCCACCAGATTTTTAAAGAACAGAAAAATTCCCCGCCATTATAGCGAGATTTGTCAAAATAACCAGTTGAAAATCATAAAACAATGGTTTTTATAGGTTTTCAGGAAAAGTTTGCGATACAGATCGCAAAAAAATAGCATGAAGTGATTTTTTTCCATTAATTATTTACCATTAAAGTGCGGTAGAAAATTGGAGCGTTTTATGCAGAAAGGTGTGACATTAGTGGAATTATTGATTGGATTAGCAATCATCAGCATTGCGCTGAGTTTTTGCCATGCCATTATGGCAAACAGACGCACCTAAAACGATTTTTAGCCAAAGAGCAACATCGCCTGTATTTATTTCTACGCCAAATTCAGGCTCGAGCAGAAAATTCATCGGAAGTGTGGTTTTTACTAATCAATCGTAACCTTGCGACACAACAATGGTGCTTAACAGCACAAGTAAAAAAACGATCAAACGTGTGATTGTTTAAACCCAACAAACTGCCCGAAAAGAGGCCTATGCTCATTTTTTTACTATCCTTATTTTCCTAAAAAAACGATGATTCAAAGCCATTATATTTATCCCAAAAGAAATCACGAGGTTTTTATGGTGCTCGTAATACGAGTGTTACTCGCTGCTTTATTCTACAAGCAGAAAATGAACGTACATTATTTTCATTTTTCAATGTTGGCAGTATTCGTTTGAAAACCAATCAGGCGGCTAGTGCATGTAATCAATCATGAAAAACATTATTAAAAGGGCAAACCCTATTAGCACTGATGATTTCTCTAGCATTGTCGTCTTTATTATTGCTAAGCATTTCGCATTTTTATGTGCAAATTCAAACTCAAAATCAACACATGCTATTGCATTTAAAATTACAAGCAGAATTACAACGAACATTACAGCTAATCGGTAAAGATCTTCGACGATTGGGATTTAGAGCATTAAATACAAAAAGGAACAGAAAGCAATTTATCTTTATTTGAATTAGATGAACAAGGCACTGCCATTTTCATTAGCCAAGAAGATAACGCCCCACCCTAATAGCTGCGTGTTGTTCTTTTATGATTTAAATAAAAATGGATGTATTGGCAAAAGATTCACCAAAAAAACCTGTATGAAAAAAATGGGAAAAATACATCCAAAAAGCAGTACAGAAGAATTATTCGGTTATAAAGTGAGTAACAAAATGATAAAAACCAAACTGACTTATCAAAAGTGTTATTCCGACTAATTGCACAGCAGAAACTTGTAAACGAGCTTTTCAACAAACCGCTTGTAACGCTGGGGGCGGTTGGACAGATTTATTAGATAACAATGAATACGAAGTCACTACCCTACAATTTAATTGGTTAATTGAAGGCAAAAGGATTAGAAATCAAGCTAAAAAGGAAATTTAAAAACAAAACCCCAAACATCAGTTATGAAACCTCCCTTGTCGTTGCTCTCTGGAATCAAAAACAATGAGAATACAAAAAGGCATTATTACGCTGACTATTCTGATTTTTTTATTTTTAGGTTTATTAACCGTAATTTTTATTGTTGGATGACAGTCATTTAAGTTTTTTTCGTGCGCAACAAAATCAACGAAAACACTATGTGGAAAGAACATTACAACTGCAAAAAAATGACAGAGGAGAAAAAGACAAACCGCCTGCCTTGATTTACCGTTAAATAATAATGAAAGTGTAAAGCAAATCAGCATCACGCTTGATGGTGCCAGCGATGCAATTCAGTATTTTTCTTTGGTGTGAAAGAATGAGCCTATTTAAAAAAATCGCCTAAAAAGGGAGATAATCAGGGTGCATTGAAAGATTTTTATTCGCACAGAAAAACTCACCGATTTTCGACCGCACTTTTTCTTCTCCGCCCAAAAATTTTTAAACGCGAATAAAAACACCTAAACTTTATTGGTTTTCAGATTCACAAGCAGAGGTTGAAATTAATGGCACCGTATCTGCTGTATTAATTGCAGAGGAGATTTAAAACTAACAGGCAAAGGGAGGATTAGTGGCACAGTGATCACTAATGGGAATTTAACTTTAGATGGGGTGACGTTGGCCTATGGAAAACCTGTCGTAACAACCTTAGTGCAACAATATAGTCAGTGGCAGTTGGTAGAAAAAAAGTTGGAGTGATTTTAATGTTCCAGAGGAATAAAAGGCATGTCGCTCACTACCCTATTATTTTTCTTTGGCTTTATTTAGCGTTTTATTTATTGCTTTCAATCAATGGACGGCAAGTCAAAGAAAAAGTGCGGTGAAAAACTTATCAAGATTTTCAGGCGATACAAATTGCGGAGAATCAAGCTCAACGCCAATTTTTTTAGGATTACCTTGTGAACAATTAATACAACAAAAATAGCTTTAACTTTTCGCGTTCAATGTGAAAAACGAACGCGTCAGTGTGCGTTATCCTATGGGTGAAATCTCGATAAAAACTAAGTAGAATGGCATTGTCTTTTTCTAGATTAAATCATCAAAAAGGTCGCCATTGTGTTCATTGTTTACTACTCTAATCAACTCGAAAAACAAAAAAAGAAATTCTTTCGTCCTTATTCAAATCGTTACCTCAGAAGATCCTTTTCAACAGGATATTATCTTGGTGCAAAGCCCGGGGATGGCGCAATGGCTACAAATTGAATTAGCGAAAGAAACAGGCATTTCAGCGAACCTCAAATTTCCTATGCCAGCAAGTTTTATTTGGCAACTTTATGCTCAGAACTTACCTGCAACGGCATTGGAAAACCCTTTTGATAAAGATTCACGACATGGCGCTTAATGCGATTAATCCCGACTTTTCTCGAGAAAGAAAGTTTTTTTCACCTTTACGCAATTATTTAGCATCATCGCCACATTCTGAACAATACAAACTTTATCAACTCAGCAGCAAAATTGCTGATTTATTTGACCAATATTTGGTTTATCGACCTGAATGGATTTTTGCTTGGGAAAAAAAGGCGAAGATGAACAAATCACCGCTCAAATACAAAAACAGCAACCTAACCTCAACAATACGTTGTTTGAGCAAATTCAAAGGCAATACAAAATGGCAAGGTGAGTTATGGCGTGCATTGGTTGTCGATGTTAAATCAGATGTTGGTGATACCACACATCGAGCGGTTTTTGCATAATCAGTTCTTAGCCTTGCTTGCCGATAAAAAGCACCGAAAAAAATTATCTTCACGCATATTTATTTTTTTGGTATTCCTGCGCTTCCAACTGCTTATCTCAATATTTTTGCAAGCCATGTCATCAGAAGTGGATATTCATTTATTTTTTTAATAATCCATGCCAAGAGTATTGGGGAGATATTAGCGATTTATGCCTCGATTATTTGCGTTCTCGCAAGCGTTATCAATTCAATAAACAAGGTGAAAATCAACCGCTCTTTTCTGAGGATCAGCTTTCTCAACTAGAAAACGCTCAGTTTGATGTCACTTATCAAAAAGAAAACCTTCAAGTAGGCAATCCATTACTGGCGGCCTGGGGAAAAATGGGGCGAGATTTTCTCTATACCTTAGTGCGAGATGAAGAACATATTCCAACTTATCCCGTTAATGCTTATCAAGAAATTAAATCGAATAGTTTACTTGGACAATTGCAATCTCAAATTCTACATTTAGAAAAATAAACCGCTAAATATCGCAAAAGAAATGACCGCACTTTAACCCTACATTCTTGCCACAGCGCTATGCGGGAAGTGGAAGTATTGCACGATTATTTACTGGATTTATTCAATCAGGATCCTAACCTTACGCCAAAAAGATGTGGTTGTTATGGTGGCAGATATAAACCAATACACACCTTATATTCAGGCAGTTTTCGGGCAAAAAAATGGAGATGCCCCACAAATTCCATTTTTCACTTTCAGATAATAAACTTTCAGAAAGCGATGTGTTGGTCTCAAGTTACTTAACTTTATTGCGCTTTAAAAGAAAGCAATTTTAGTGCAGAGAATGTCTTAGCGTTGTTGGATATTCCTGCGATGCGAGAACGATTTAATATTTCTCTTGCTGATTTACCATTAGTGAGAGAATGGGTAGCGGATTCAGGGATTCGTTTCGGTTTGCAAAAAAATCAAGATGGCATCAATTTCAATTCTTGGCAGGCTGGATTAGAACGAATGATTTTTAGGCTATGCAATGCGTGAAGAACACGGCATTTGGCAAGATAGTCTGGGCTTAAAACAGCAGTTATGGCTTAAAGGGTGAACTTGCTGGAAATTTATCTCACTTTTTTTCACCGCACTTTCCGCGCTGCATGAAACGCTGCAACAAGCGCATTCTATTGAAAAATGGCAGGAAATTTTTAACCGCACTTTTTATCAGATTTCTTCGTTCAAAATGAAGACACAAGCGACACGGTTTTTCTATATTCAAGAGAAAAATTAATGAATTCGCTGAGCATCTAAAATCTCTCCATTTTGCTGAAGAATTACAAGCAGATGTGATTGCCGATGTCATCACAATGAAATTGGAAGATGCGCCAAATAGCCTAAAAATTCCTTTGCAGGAAAAGTAAACTTCTGCACCTTATTACCAATGCGTTCAGTGCCATTCAAGGTAGTTTGTTTACTTGGAATGAATGATGCGGATTACCCTAGAACACAAACACCAAACAGTTTTTGATTTAATGCAATATCACCATCAAAAAGGCGACCGTGTTCGCCGTGATGATGATCGCTATTTGTTCTTAGAAGCCTTATTGGCAGCACGTGATTATTGCTATATCAGCTATGTTGGCCGTTCCATCACAGATAATCAACCGAAAAGAACCTTCTGTATTAGTAAACCAACTCGTGGATTATATTAATCAAGGGCAAAGCGAAAATACCCTTACGGTGATTGAGCATCCATGACAGCATTTAGCCCGGATAATTTCAAATATAACGAGAAATTCACCCGCTCTTTTGCGACAAAATGGTTGCCAATAGCACAATTTGACGCGAGTTCCAACAATTCAGAATTTGCCGTCCCTATGACTGAAAACCCAGAAAAAAATCGAAGAAATTGAACTGGATCGTTTAGTCAGCTTTGTTGAAAACCCAGTGAAATTTTTCTTTGAAAAACAACTCGGTGTCTATTTCCGTGATGAAGATGCTCGTATTGCCGACAGTGAGAACTTTACCTTAAGTGGATTAGATAATTACGCGCTCAATACGACTTAATCTATCTTGATGAACAAAAATTTTGCTGATTATTTTAGACAAGCAGAAGTAAAAGGCGTGTTACCTCGAGCCGAATTTGGAAAAGTTTATGCTGAAAATATTCGAGACAATGTTTTGGAATTTAAAAAGAAAATAGCAGATATTGGCGAAGCCAAACATGCTTCCGTCGATTTCAATCTCTCCGTAGATTGGCACAATGAAAATCAAGAAATTCGCCTATTTGGTTATATGGAGCCTTTTATTTGGCGATGATTCACAGGTGATTCAGTGGCATTTTGCGAAATACAAAGATCGCTATTGTATCCGTCCTTGGATTTATTATTTGATTCAATGTGTTACACAAGAAAAATGCTGTGCCACCAAAATTAATTACGCAAGATCAAGTTATCGAATTACCGCCTATTGAGCGCAAAACCGCTCTCGCTCAATTAGAAACTTACGTAAAAGATTATTTACAAAGCCAAATAGAAATGCAATTGGTACCAACAATAAGAAATATTAATGATTTTTATTGTGGACGATGAAAGTGAGATAGATTTTGACAATATTTCTACAAAACTTCAGGAACTGGGCGAAGACAGCAATCACGGCGCTCAAGCAGATCCATATTGGTCACGCATATTGGCGCAAACCTCAAGATTTGAACAAACTGAAAAATATTGAAAAATTATTAAAACAAACAAAAGATTGGTTTGGTTTGTTATTTGCACAAAAGAAAACGAGAAAGGCATAAAGCTAATCGTCAAAGAACCGATTTTTTTGCTAAGATAACAGCCCTTTTTACGGAGAATTGTCTATGCGCTGTCCATTTTGTTTTTACAGAAGAAACCAAGGTAATTGATAGCCGTTTGGTATCGGATGGCTATCAAGTTCGCCGCCGTCGTGAGTGCGGTCATTGTCATGAGCGTTTTACTACCTTTGAAACAGCCGAATTAATCGTACCAAAAATTATTAAAACTGACGGCACTCGAGAGCCGTTCAATGAAGATAAATTACGCAGTGGTATTCAGCACGCATTAGAAAAAAACGCCCTGTAAGTGCGGATGATGTTGAACAAGCAATTAACCATATAATTTTTTTCAATTACGTGCGACGGGTGAACGTGAAGTACCAAGTAAACTAGTTGGAAAACTCGCAATGAATGAGTTAAAAAAACTCGATAAAGTGGCTTATATTCGTTTTGCATCGGTCTATTTGAGTTTTGATAATATTAATCAATTCACCAAAGAAATTGAGAGCTTAAAGGATTAACCATGAGCGAATTTTTCCGCACAAGATCACAAATTTATGCAACGAGCCTTGGATTTAGCCGCCAAAGGACAATATACCACCACGCCTAACCCATCAGTGGGATGCGTATTGGTAAAAAAATGGTGAAATTGTGGGGGAAGGCTTTCATTTTAAGGCTGGACAACCTCATGCTGAACGTGTTGCCTTAGCTCAAGTTGGCGAAAATGCCAAAGGTGCAACCGCTTACGTCACCTTAGAGCCCTGCTCTCATTATGGTCGTACCCCACCTTGTGCATTAGGATTAATCGAGGCTGGCGTAATAAAAGTCATTGCAGCTATGCAAAGATCCGAATCCCAAAGTAGCAGGAAAAAGGTTTGAAAATGTTGTCTGATGCAGGCATCGAAAGTGCAGTGAATTTATTGAACGATCGAGCAGAAAAAAATAAATAAAGGCTTTTTTTAAAACGAATGCGTCAAGGTATGCCTTTTTGTTCAACTTAAACTTGCAATGAGTTTAGATGGACGAACAGCAATGGCAAGTGGAGAAAGTAAATGGATTACGGGCCCTGATTCTCGTTCGGACGTACAAAAAATGCGAGCAAAATCATCCGCACTTTTATCCACTTCTGCGACAGTCGTTGCAGATGATCCTAGCCTTAATGTACGCTGGAATGAATTTCCCTGAAAATCTTAAAACAGAATATAAAAAGAAGATCTTCGTCAGCCTGTGCGTGTCATTTTAGATTCACAACATCGCATTCAGCCGACTCATAAACTTTTTAACTCATTCTCCCGTTTGGTTAGTTTCTAATGAACAGCGAAATTTAGCAGGCTTTCCTGATTTCTGCGAACAAATTATTCTTCCAAAAGAAAATTTACTAAAAGAATTAATGCAAGAACTGGGAAAACGCCAAATAAATACCCTTTGGGTAGAAGCTGGAGCCAATTTAGCGGGCAGTTTAATTGATGCGAAATTAGTGGATGAATTGATTATTTACATTGCGCCAAAATTACTTGGCGACAATGCTCGTGGTCTATGCCAATTACCGAATTTAACTCAACTTGCCGATGCACCATTATGGCAACTCAATGAATTAGAACAAATCGGTGACGATATAAAATTAACTTACACACCGAAAGGAATATAAATGCTTAAAAAAACTTTTCCATTCTGCACTTTGGGGCTTGGCGGCTGCGGGCGTGATTTTGTTTGCGGTTCCAAGACTGAATAACAGCAATATCTTCACTTCAGACGATATTGTATCGTTCAAAAATGCGGTGCGTATTGCCTCACCTGCGGTAGTGAATGTTTATAACCGTTCTTTTTCTTCCGCCAGCATTAATGATAATGATCAGCTACAAGTGAATAACTTAGGTTCTGGCGTGATTATGAGTAAAGATGGCTATATTTTTGACGAATAAACACGTTATCCAAAAATGCGGATCAAATTGTAGTTGCGTTACAAAAATGGAAATATTTTTTTGAGGCCAGTCTTGTTGGTTCAGATAATCTCACCGATCTCGCTGTTCTCAAAAATTCGTGCAAAATAATCTTTCAACTATTCCACAAAACTCAGATCGTCAAGCTCATGTTGGTGATGTGGTATTAGCAATCGGTAATCCCTACAACTTAGGACAAAGCGTATCCCAAGGTATTATTAGCGCTGTGGGACGTAATGCGGTAGGTGATTCTGTTGGCAGACAAAACTTCATTCAAACAGACGCCTCAATTAACCGTGGCAACTCAGGAGGCGCATTAATTAATTCTGCCGGGGAATTGGTTGGAATCAGCACCCTTAGTATTGGGAAAACCGCTAATGAAATCGCAGAAGGACTAAATTTTGCCATTCCAATGGATATTGCAAATGACGTTTTACAGAAAATTATACGAGATGGGCGTGTTATCCGAGGATACTTTGGCGTACAAAGCGACATTAGTTCAAGTAGTGAAGAAGGCATAGTCATCACTGGAGTAAGCCCGAATAGCCCAGCAGCAAAAGCAGGCATTCAATTAGGTGATGTCATTTTTGAAATTAAATAATCAAGAAGGCATTTCAGCCCGAGAAATGATGCAAATTATTGCAAATACAAAACCTAATTCAAAAGTTCTCGTCACCATTCTACGATTAGGCAAAAATCTTACAACTTCCTGTTGTCATTGAAGAATTTCAGTAAATTAATAAAAAAAGTAGCGTTCTTAATCATAGAACTGACCTCTATTTTTTAACTCTTTCTCTTTTTAATAGGAAGAAGAACGAGAAGATCTAATTAAACTATAAAAATTAAGAGCTGACGTAGACTAGTACACTTGCTAATCTACGTCAGACTCCTGTTTTATTTTAAGAAAAATTGTCCTTTGGCTAATTTGTAAATGGTCATCAATACGAGTAAGCCAATCATAAGGTTAGAGAATACAAAGGCAAAAAAATTGAGATACCTTGTAATACGTCGCCGTGAAAAAAAGGCAATTGAGCTATTTGCCATAGACGCTAATCCGAATGAGAATCCCCATAATCCAATATTCAAGCCTTTTTTCCATAATCCAAGGTAATAACCGTAATAAGAAAAAGAGTTGTAGAAAGCCATATCCCCAAAAGAATTTTTGACGAATGTATCAATTTCCCCTTTATTTAGAGATAAATATGCCGCAGCCCCTACAAACGCTGGAGCAAGAATGATTCCCATCGTAGCTCGAAATGGTGGTTCAAGTGATGAAATTCGTAGGTGTTGAAGCAATACGGGTTCAAAAATGATCCATGCTATTAGACCTGCACCAAAAAAATAAATACCCTAAATCGTGATAGCCAAGTAAGGCAAGAGAGCTTGCACTCGTGAAGTTGGCTGCAACAGCAGGTAAATAAAAAAAGGTGGGCGAGTAGATTTTTTTGTTCAAATACACCACCTTGCCATAGCTCACTAATGCGTAAGGACGAGAAAAAGTAATTGACCAATAGTGCCAAGCCAAATCATTACTTCCGCAAGCCATGGAGTCCAGCGATAAGTAATATCGCCTATAAGCATTGTGGTGATAGGAATGAGTGCAATGAAAGAAAAAAACGTACTGGGCAATGATATTCTGAACGAACTTCATCACTATAATAACGAAGTTTATAGGCGTACATTAGAATAAATAGAATCCAAATTGCACTTGCTATGATCCCGATTACATCACTTATAGTGCGAGCTACTGGAAAGTGATTTTCTAAGTGCAACCAAGCTAGAGATAATGCTGCCAGTCCAAGAGGAATACCGAAATAGCCCGTAGGAAGCGGGAATGTTTTTGTTGAATTCATAACATAGTCCTTGTATTAATAAATTTCCTATTATATTACTTCGTATCTTAAGTAATCACTTTGCTTAGAATCTCAAATTATTGTATTTTTTTGATTAAATAAGTATTATTTAAATGGTACTGGTTTACCGAATATTCGTCTTTTAATTCGCCCCAATTCATTGATCACTTTTTTTCTAATGGGGTTGTTTTTGGGTTGATTAGCATGAACGGTTTCTCTACCATCTTGTAAGCTACTCTTAAATTTACTTTCACCATTTATAATTAAATCTTGGATACAGACAGCGGGATAGAGTTGCATAACTTTATATTCTCTTTGGTCTAAGAGTTTATCAAAAAAATAAGCGTGTCTATTGCTAGAACAAGTTGTCTATTTTTGGATTTTATTCAATAAATATCGAGCACCTTTGGCTGTGATGGTATAGCCGCCCATACCAGTATGTTTATACTTTAATTGAAATATATTTCGTTGACATTTTTATTTTTATACATACTGCCGAGCATAATTTTTACCGTACAAGGTTTCTAGTTTAAGAATATCGGTATCTTTGGGGATGTAATCGATTTCAAGTAATTCTTTTGCATTTTCTCCCAAATAAATATCATCTTCAAAAATATTAATATAATCTAAATTATTTTCTAAAACGAAATTCCATAAAACGATATGGCTTAGTGCACAGGCTATCTCACCGTCACACAAAGTTGCTTTTTGATGAACGATCAAAGGTGATATTGAATTTTTTTAGCTGTTTCTTCAATAAGTTCAGGCGTGATAGCATCAAAAAATTCGAAAGGAATATTCTGCTTACCGAATTCTTCGGTGATATGTTTTCGGCGTTTTTGTTCAGTAGTTAAACTAATGACATAATTGTGCTGTGCTGTGCTGTGCTGTGCTGTGCTGTGCTGTGCTGTGCATAAAAAGTTACCCAAATAAATAAAATGTGGAATGGTATAAGATAAAAAAAGTGCGGTGAAAAATCATAGAAATTTTTCACCGCACTTCTTCGTTTTAAATATTATGTGCTAAACGGTATTCAACCAAATCTTCAATGGTAAGCACAGAATAACCAAATTTTTTTCGCAAATTCTACGATCTCAGGGGCGCGAGCCATTGTGCCGTCATCGTTCGTGATTTCACAAATCACGCCTGCTTCTTTAAATCCTGCCAGACGTGCTAAATCAACGGAAGCTTCAGTATGTCCTCGACGGGTAAGTACGCCACCATTTGCTGCACGAAGTGGAAAGACATGACCAGGACGATGTAAATCTATTGGAGCTGCATTATCCGCAATCGCCGTTTGAATGGTTGTGACTCGGTCTGCGGCAGATACGCCTGTAGAAACACCTTTCGCGGCTTCAATCGTCACCGTAAAAAGCCGTTTTTGTTTACGCTATTATTGTGTTCTACCATTGGCGGTAAATCGAGTTGTTGGCAACGTTCATCAGTAATGCATAAACAAACAATGCCACTTCCATAACGAATTAATTTTTGCCATTTGTTCTGGTGTGATTGTTTCAGCTGGGAAAATTAAATCTCCTTCATTTTTCACGATCTTCATCATCTAAAACTAATACGCCACTTCCATTTTTGAAGGCATTAATTGCGTTAAGTACGCGTTCTTCAGCGGTATTGCCGAATGGGGATAAAATTGACTGATTCATAGTAATTTCCTAATTTGAGATTTCAATTAAATACCAGAATCAGGGCTGAGAAATGCAAATAAAATGAACGATTTGGGAACCCAACTCGTTTTACTCTCTTTCATCCAGACTTTACTGTCGGCTTTTGGAATTTCACCAAATCTGCTGACTTTAAAAGTAAAAATCAGGACAATTTAGCAGGGAAAATTTGCCAAAAATTGACTGCACTTTTAAACGCTCGTGGGCTTTACCACCGGTAGAGAATTTCACCCTGCCCTGAGAATGCACGCTAAGTATAGCGCAAAAATACCCTAGGCACTAAATCAGAACGTGAAAAAAATATTTTTCATTTAGCCTACAATAACCGCACTCAATTCTTACGCTATCAAGAGCGGATTATGTCAAAAAGCAAAAAGAGAAAAAAAGTCGGTGTAATTTTCGGAAAAATTTTATCCCGTACACACAGGCCATATAAATATGATTTATGAAGCGTTCAGTAAAAGTCGATGAACTGCACGTTATCGTGTGTAGTGATACGGAGCGCGATTTGAAATTGTTTTACGATAGTAAAAATGAAACGTATGCCAACCGTGCAAGATCGTTTGCGTTGGATGCAGCAAATTTTCAAATATCAAAAATCAGATTTTTTTATTCATCATTTGGTTGAAGACGGTATTCCAAGTTATCCAAACGGCTGGCAATCTTGGAGTGAAGCAGTTAAAACGCTATTTAATGAAAAGCATTTTTGAACCTTCAATCGTATTTAGTAGCGAACCTCAAGATAAAGCTCCTTACGAGAAATACTTAGGTTTAGAAGTTTCGTTAGTCGATCCTGACCGCACTTTCTTTAATGTGTCCGCCACAAAAATTCGTACCACACCATTCCAATATTGGAAATTTATTCCAAAAGAAGTTCGCCCTTTCTTTGCCAAAACGGTGGCAATTTTAGGTGGCGAAAGCAGTGGTAAAAAGCGTTCTGGTGAATAAATTAGCTGCTGTATTTAATACCACTTCTGCCTGGGAATATGGACGTGAATTTGTATTTGAAAAGCTAGGTGGTAATGAGCAGGCGATGCAATATTCAGACTATCCACAAATGGCTCTTGGTCATCAACGATATATTGATTATGCGGTGCGCCATGCACATAAAATTGCATTTATTGATACGGATTTCATCACCACGCAAGCGTTCTGCATTCAGTATGAAGGAAAAAGCCCATCCATTTTTAGACTCGATGATTAAAGAATATCCCTTCGATGTCACTATTTTTGCTTAAAAAAATAATACTGAATGGGTGGATGATGGCTTGCGCAGCTTGGGCTCACAAAAACAACGCCAACAATTTCAACAACTACTCAAAAAAACTGTTAGATAAATATAAAGTCCCTTATATAGAGATTGAATCGCCAAGTTATCTTGATCGCTATAACCAAGTTAAAGCAGTCAGTGAGAAAGTGTTAAATGAAGAAGAAATCAGCGAATTGCAAAAATAGTCCATTTGTTATAAAAGGAAAACATCAATGATCTTATTTGCCGGTGATCCACACGGAAGCTACGATCATATTTACCCTTTTGTGAGAGAACAGGAGAATGTCTCACTCATAATTTTAGGCGATTTACAGCTCACGACAACAGATGAGTTGGATAAACTTGCGCAACATTGTGATATTTGGTTTATTCATGGAAATCATGATAGCAAAAACAATTAGTGCTTTTTGATGCGATTTGGGGTTCTGAATGGCAATCACGGAATTTACACAATCGCGTAGTTGATATTCAAGGCACTCGCATTGCTGGGTTAGGCGGTGTATTCCGCGGGCAAATTTGGATGCCGCCAAATCGCCCCATGTTTTTTTGATCCTATTCATTATTGCCAATATAGTCCACAAGAGAAAATCTGGCGAGGCGGTGTGCCTTTGCGTCATCGCACGTCAATTTTTCCATCAGATATTGAAATCTTAGAAAACAAACAAGCGGATGTGTTGATTTGTCACGAAGCCCCTAAACCACATCCTATGGGTTTCAAGTAATTAATGATTTGGCAATGAAGATGGGGGTTAAGCAAGTATTCCACGGACATCATCACGAAAACTTTACTTATCGAACAAAGTATCCCTACAAAATCACGAATGTAGGTTTCCGTAGTCTTGCTGACGCTGAAGGAAATTATTTGCTACAAACGATCGACGATCGTGAAAAAAATAAATCTATTCCAAAACAAAAGCCGATTCAAATGAATCGGCTTTTTTTATTCAAAGTGCGGTATTATTCCGCATTGTTTTTCGATTTAATAATGGCGTAAACCACACCTGTTGATAAAGCACCAATCACTATTGCGCCAAGATATTTCAATGGCTCAGATACAAATGGAATGACAAATAATCCGCCGTGTGGAGCTTGTAATGTAATATTTAATCCCATTGAAATCGCACCAGCCACGGCACCACCAATCACAGAGCTAATAATGACTCGAATTGGATCTGCTGCCACAAATGGTAATGCACCTTCAGAAATAAAACATAAACCAAGAACAAATGATGCTTTCCCCGCATCGCGTTGGCTAACGGTGAATTTATTACGAGCAATCCAAGTCGCAACAGTCATACCAATTGGTGGAACCATACCCGCGGCCATTGCCGCAGCCATTGGCGTATAAACTTGGGATGCAATCAATCCAACAGAAAAGGTGTATGCTGCTTTATTTACCGGCCCGCCCATATCGATACACATCATTGCGCCGATAATTGCGCCTAACACAATCGCATTCACTTCTCCCATTGAAGTAAGCCAATTACTTAGCTCTTTCATAATTTCAGCTACTGGTGGATTAATGAGGTAAATCATCGTCAAACCAACAATCATTGAACCTAAGAGCGGTAAAATTAAAAATCGGTTTTAATGAAGTCAGGCTTGCTGGCAATCGAATAATCACATTCAGCCCTTTCACCACATAGCCCGCTAAGAAACCAGCAATAATACCGCCAAGAATCCCTGCACCCGCTTCACTTGCCAGCATCCCCGCAATCAAACCAACTGCAAGTCCTGGACGATCCGCGATAGAAAATGCAACGTAACCGGCAAACACGGCAATCATTAACTTGAACGCTACGCCACTACCGATATTCATCAACATATTTGGAAGATCCCGTAAAACTCCTGTATTTTCAATTACATTAAAACTGAACATAAAGGAAATCGCGATCAATAACCCACCCGCAACCACTAACGGTAACATATGAGAAACGCCCGTCATTAAGTGTTTGTACACACCTTTTTTTCTCACGACTTTCTTCTTTCGCTCCCGCATTATTTCCACCATCAAAAATTTTTGGCCTCTTTAAATGCTTTATCAAATTCTTGCTCGGTTTTCTTCAAGGCTAATCCTGTTGAAGTGCGGTACATTGGTTTACCTTTAAATTTATCTAAAGGTACGTCAATATCTGCCGCAACAAATACCAAATCAGCCGCAGCGACTTCTTCTGCCGTAATTTCATTACCAGCCCCAACTTGACCACGGGTTTCAACCTTTACATTCCAACCTTGTTTTTTTCGCATAGGTTTCAATCGCTTCAGCTGACATAAACGTATGTGCAACGCCAGTTGGACAAGCAGTTACCGCAACAATATTTTTTTACACTAGAAACACCTGTAAAACTCACCGCACTTTTTTTGGTGCAACATAATCTGCCCCATTCGCTAAGGCATTCGCCAACGTGACTTCAGGAGAAATCATGGCGATAGCTTCGCCGATAATAAAGACTTTTTTTACCGACTAAAGCGGGGTTATTTGGTAAAGACAGAACCAAATACGAGAACAAGATCTGCTTCGGCTGGTGTTTCTACAATAGAAACATTTGCTTTTTTTGCGCAGCTGCTCGAAAAAAACTTCATGTAATAAATAGGCTTTCGCATTGCCTACATTAGCTGATTGGGTTAAAAAAATAACTTCATACTATCCTTCAATCATCGTTATTTGTACTTTTTTTCTAAAATGGGGTCAAGTAAACTCAAATCACTCACACCGACATTACTCTGAGACACCGCAAAAGCGGACACAGCCGTAGCAAAAGCTAAGGTTTCAGCTTTCGATAAACCTTTTTCAAAACCATAGATTAAGCCTGCAACCATTGAATCCCCTGCCCCAACCGTACTCACTACATTTTCACATTTTGGTGGTTCGGCTTTGAGCACGCCTTCATTATTAATCCATAAAGAACCTTTTTGCGCCAATTGAAATAATCACATTTTTCAATGCCTTGTGCTTTGAGTTGCTGTGCAGCCTCAATAATTTCGTCAAGACGATTTAATGGATGACTAACCCAAGCCTCAAGTTCTCGATGATTGGGTTTTACTAGCCAAGGTTTCGCTTTTAATCCTGCAGTGAGCGCAGCATTACTACTATCAAGCACAACTTTTACGCCAGCTTTGATGAAGCTGATTTAACCAATCAGCAAATAATTCCGGAGATATACCTCGAGGTAAACTGCCACAAACTGCGACAATGTCATAATCTAAACAATAAGCCAAAGAATCCGTCACAAATTGTTGCCAAACTTGTGGGCTTATTTGATATCCCAAGAAATTTAAATCTGTCACATCCGCTTCAGTTTCAGTAATTTTTACATTGATGCGCGTTTTGCCATCCACACGGTGGAATTTATCTTCCAAACCATGCTTATTAAACATTTGCTCGAAATCAGCTGAATTATCCTTGCCCAGGAAACCGCCTACTGCGACATCAACGCCCAAATCCTTTAGTACTTTTGCGACATTAATGCCTTTCCCAGCAGGAAATAAGCCAAGGGTTTCTACGGTATTTACCTCACCAAGTTGGATACGATTTAAACGCCCGACTAAATCATAGGCGGCATTTAAAGTAATTGTTACGACGCTTGCCATACTATTCACCTAGACCAGATTCAATCACCGAACCAATTCCGTCAATAGCCTGTTGCGCTTCATCGCCCGTCGCAACAAAACGTAAACGAGTCCCTTTCACCACACCTAATGCCACAATTTTCATCAAACTTTTTAGCGCTCACTAATTGAGAATTACGATCAAGATTCTGAACCGCCACAGAGGCATTATATTTTTTCACTTCGTTTACTAACACTGCACTTGGGCGAGCGTGCAAACCGTGTTCGTTCTTAATTACAAACACAGCCTCAATGGCATTTGCTGGCAAGTTATTATCTTCGCTTACCGCTGGTGCGTGAATTTGCTCCCCCATAATCTCAATGGTATCTGGTTCAGATGGCGGCATGGCAGAAACATTCTCGCCCAAGCCATCGGCAATTGCTTTTGCCCAATGCTTCAATAGCTTGTTTTGCATCTTCCCCTTCTGCCACAAAACGTAAACGATGTCCTTGTGTTACACCAAGCGCAACAATCTTCATCAAACTTTTTGCACTGACGACTTCACTTTCACGAGTAAGATTTTTGCACGGTAATTTTCGAAGTGAATTTTTCACTTCATTAACCAAATTTGCACTTGGACGCGCATGTAAACCATGTTCATTACGAATCGTAAAGGTTCCCACAACAGCACCTTCTACAGATTGAGTTTCAACCTCATTCTCTGAACCCAAAAAGTGCGGTCAAAATTTCTGTTGAATTACCATTGAGCAAGGTTGTTTGAACCTCGTCATCTAATAAACGCGCTAAAGTTGGATTAATTTGATCACTGACGGCTGAAACGGTTATCACGCCTTTTACGGCTTTGCCATTGTGGCTAAAAATCGTTTTGGCACGACTAAATGCTAAGGCATTTTTTTAACATTTCCTACGACAGAATCCGTTACCCATAACCCTTTACCAAGCGGTAATGCCGCATTATTAATCACTTCAGAAATAAAGCGATTTTCTACCGCACTTTGCACCTGTAATTGCCCCGCATTAATCGCAACTAAAGTTAATAAACTTTGGGTATCTACATCTAAACTGATATTGGCAGCAGGAATTTCAAATGGCTCAATTGTCTCGCCCATTAAAATCGCGCGAAATTCAGCAATATCGGTTATTTTTTTGCTAATTTCGCCGCAGTATCTTCATCACTCAAAACGTGGGTAAGTTGACGTAATAAGGACAAATGCTCATCAGATCGCGCCGCAATACCAATCACGACATAAGCAATATTTCCCTCGCCCCATTCTATGCCTTGAGGAAATTGAAACACTTGCACGCCCGTTTTCTTTACCATCGAACGAGTATCCAAGGTGCCATGAGGAATAGCGATGCCATTGCCTAAAAAGGTTGAGGTTTGCTGTTCGCGCGCTAACATTCCTTGCAAATAACCATTTTTCCACATTGTCTGCTTGAACTAATGCGGACGCAGCCATTTTCAATCGCTTGTTGTTTATCAGCTGCGTTAGCATTTAAATGAATGTTGCTTTCCGAAAGTTCTAACATTCTTGCTCCTTAATAATTTAAAAATAAAGCTGCTGGTGAAATAAATCGACCAGCAGCTTTGTTGAAAAACAATTATTTAGATGTACAGGCTTTTCAGCAGTGTTTCACTACCTTGCGCAATATATTCATCATTTTCACCGCGCTCTTTGCCTTTTTGCAAATCACGCATCGCATCATAAATACCCTGAGTCATGCTTTGCGAATCCACTTTTTCCCAACAATTTACGTTCAAACGTTTAATATTAGCTTGCAATGCCTCCGCATGTAACACGCCGCTATAATAAGCATATACATCAGAATCATGGCCACCTGTATAAAGTTTATCCTGAATTTGTTTCACAGGAACTAAAATACGGCCTAAATACCAGTCATTCGCCCCACTTGCAAAAATTATCTACAAAGAAATTTTCATTCACGCGACCTTTATATGTCGCCACAGTCGCTTCATAAGCAGCCGCATAAGATTTCTGATCGATTTTTATCTTTATCTAAATCAATCACTTTTTTATCGTTTCCCATAAATGGAATATAGTTGGTAACCGATGACCAAGAAGAACAACCTGCCAACATTAACGTAAAAAAATAAAACAGAGATTTTTTTAAACATAGTCATCACCTGATTAAAAGTTAATAAAACGCCGCCATTATACTGGCTGAAGGGATTAAAGAAAGGGCGGTAATTATTCCGCCTCTTTTTACTAAAGACACCAAAAATCTGATCGATTTTAAAGTTTTTCCGTATCAATCACTTCAAACTTGTATTTTCCGTAAACCACAGAATCGGTTTTTCGGGATTTTTACGTAGCATATACATCATAAAAGCCACTGATGGTTTCGTAATTTTTCTTCATCTGGGAAAGATTCAATATCTAACACTCTTGTCACATCTTCTAATGGCGTTGCGCCATCAATAAAGCCACAATTTTCATCACGACTCACAATATACTCTTCTTCGTTAGAAACCAATTCCCCCATAACAATACTCATGACATCATTTAGCGTAACAATACCCACTACAAGAGCGTATTCATTCACAATAATCGCAAAATCTTCACCGGTAGATTTAAACAATTCCAACACTTCGTAAAGAGAAAGCGTATCAGGCACAAATAATGCTTTACGGAGTAGTTTAGGATCAGTCAGTACCACATTTTCATTCTGCAAATACATGGTGAGCAACGTATGGGATTCTACATAACCTAAGATTTTTGTCGAGGCTATTGTCACAAATCACAATTTTAGAATGAGAATCACGAGAAAGCGTATCCATGACTTCTTGGCGAGAAAAAGTGCGGTCTAAATACACGATATTTTCACGGGTAGTCAGTGTGGAAGTTACTGTACGTGCTTGCATATCGAAAATATTTTCTATGAGATAATGCTCTTGAGTTTTTAATACACCTGCTTCTGCGCCTGCTTCTACTACGGCGAAAAATATCTTCAGACGTCATGCCATCTTCACGCACAGTGGAAATACGAAATAAGCGGAAAAATACATTAGCAAGCGTATCAAAAACCATACAAGCGGCTTAAACACAAACATACTGAAATTCATAATGCCGACAACGCGCAACGCCACCATTTCAGGATAAGTAATAGCAATACGTTTTGGAATGAGATCAGCAAATAAGATAAAGAAACAAGTAACCAATACAAACGCGATTGTAGAAGCGGTTGGTTCAATCCAATCGCCTACAAAAGAACGACTTAAAATTTCCGCGATATAAGGGCTTAGTGCACTTTCACCAATTCCCCGCCAAGAATCGCCACCATATTCAAACCAATTTTGAACCACGGTAATAAAACGACCAGGATGCTCTTGTAATTTAAGCACTTGAAGCGCGCGCACATCCCCTTCATTCGCAAGGGTTTGTAGTTTTCAATTTACGCGAACCCGCCAGTGAAATTTCTGCAGAAGAAACAACCGCACTAATTAGAATTAAGGCAATAATTGCCAAAAATAGTATGAAATAATTCCATAATCATTACTCAAAAATATGAAGAAAACGACCGCACTTTGCGGTCGTTCAGATATTACTCTTCGCTGTCAAACCAGCCGCGAACAAATTGAATAGACAAGAATAAAAGTAGCTAACAGGAATGCATAGAAAATCCAAGAAACGATTGGATGACTTGGCGTGTCATCAGCAGTAATTTCTTTAATTGAGGTTGCATTGCGATATTCATCCATCATCGTAATACGCCAACCATAGTATTTAATTTGCACAAGTTTGTTGTCATTACCCAAAGCCTGCGCTTCAGCCTGTAAATTGGCTGATCCAAATTTGAAGTAGAATGGGAAACCCCAACGTGTATCTTCATTGCGATACACCATAATTTTGCCATCGTCATTTTGCGTATTGATGTAATACACATCACGTGTTGGGCCATCAGCTGGATTCGATTTTGTGATGGGGCCATCTTTATCAACACGTTTAACTTCTACACCAGTAACATGCGTCACATCGTAATGAGGAAATACATAATTCACCACAGAAAACATAAAACCGTGGAATAAAAAAACAACAATAAATAAGAAATATTTAAAAAAACTTTCGCATACTTTTTTCCCTTGTCAGAACTGTGCATTTATTCTACACGAATTTTTAAATAAACGCTCGAAATTTTGCGTGCTGATTCTAGCAAACGCCTCAGCAGAAATACCCTTTAAAGGTTGCCACATATTCACATACTTCTCTCGTATAAGCCGGTTGGTTTTCTTTTCCTCGATAAGGTACTGGCGCAAGATAAAGGCGAATCTGTTTCCACCAATAAGCGATCCATTGGTACATAACGAATAACCTCACGAATTGCTTCGGCATTTTTAAAGGTTACAATGCCAGAACAAGAAATGTAAAAACCTAAATCCAACGCTTTTTTTCGCAAATTCCATGGTTTCCGTAAAACAATGAATAACGCCACCGCACTTTTCAGCATGGTATTGGCGTAACATTGAAATAGTATCATCACCTGCAGAACGTGTATGAATAATCACAGGCTTATCTAACTGGTTTGCAATATCGATTTGGCTACCAAACACCGCTTGTTGCTCCGCTTTATTGTCCGCGCTGTAATAATAATCCCAAGCCAATTTCGCCAATAGCAATCACTTTTTGGATCTTGCGCTAAATGCAATAAGCGTTCTGCGTCATCAAGGTTCCTCTTCAAAATCCAGTGGGTGAACACCGCAAGCAAGCGAGACATTATTAAACTCCCGTAAAGAGTCATAAGCCTGCTCAAAACGGCTTAACGTTACACCAATCGCGAGCAAATGTTTCACATCACGCGCGCCCGCTTTTTCCACGACTTCTGCAATGTTTTTGTGTAAATTTTCATAATCCAACGCATCTAAAATGGCAGTGGGAGTCAACAATGAACATAATTATTTTTTTCCTTATACCTAAGGCTTGAACGCCATAGACGATATTTTTTTAATTTATTGCGTTTCAAATACTTCTGTGACTAATCGCGTCAAGCCATCTAATAGCATTAATTCAACATTCACGCCATTAATTGTAAGCAAATCTGACCGCACTTTTTGCATAATTTTTGATTGCTTGTAATAAACCAAGAGCGGTTTGCTCATCGCTGAATTGTTCAATGCCACGGCCAAGATCGGCAACTTGTCGATGACTATCAATTTCAAGTTTATGTTTTTAAACAATCGGAAAGAAAAGCTAAAATCCAATCCACTTGCTGAACATAGCGTTCTTTATCAAACAACGGAAGCAATTCCAATGGCGAACGTCGGCGATAGAACACCCAAAATTGACGCAAGAAGTTTTTACGCTGTTCAATCAGACCTTGTTGTAAAGTTTCTAAGGCTAAAAAGCGGTCGTCCAAGATTCATCGCAAGTGAGGTCAAAATTTCTTGATTTTTCTGCCGCACTTTCTGATTTCAACCAATCAAGAGACATTTGTTCATTAGGCACGGACAGATTCCACACTTGGCAACGACTGTGAATAGTTGCCAACAAACTTGCTGAACTATCCGCTTGAAGTAAAAAAATAAGTATTTGGACTAGGCTCTTCCAATGTTTTTCAATAATGCATTAGCAGCCGCTTCCGTTAAACGCTCCGCACCTTGCATATACACCACTTTATTGCCGTTTTTGTTGTGCGTACTGCGCGACAATTTCATTAATGTTGCGTACTTGATCAACGCCAATATCCTTACCGTCAATAGGGCTTAATTCGTGATAATCTGGATGACTATGGGCTTTGCATTAAATGACAAGAATGGCATTGACCACAAGGTTTATCACCTTGAGCCACACATTATTTTTCTGCGCAAGCGCATCAAATAAACGTTCTACCCCTAAACCAGAATCAGCTTTAATCAGCACAGCATGATGCCCCAAACCTTCGTCAAAGGTTTGAGCAATTTGATGATAAATTGGCATTAGCCAAGGGTAAAGCGCGGTCATTTCTTTCGTTTGATTTCCACCAATTTTTTTACCGCACTTTCAATATCAGCTTGAACAAGTTCAATACTTTGCTCTGCATTAATCATTACTGCTTTTTGGATTATCTTTTACTAACGCTAAATAGCGTGCTCGAGTGCGATGGAAAAAAATCTAAATCCATTTTGCTCAATACGGTCTAACTCGCCACGTTCACGAGCTCGCGCTAAAGCCGACAATCGGATCTATATCCAAATAAATTGTGAGATCTGGCTCAAAATCACCTAATACAGTTTCTTTCAAGGTGAGCATAAAATGCGGGTCTAATTGACGTCCGCCACCTTGATACGCCTGAGATGACATATCATGGCGATCACCCACCACCCATTTTCCTTGCATTAAAGCCGGTTTAATTACGTTATCCACCAACTGAATACGTGCCGCATAAAGCATTAATAACTCTGCTTTCGCTGTCACAGGTTCTTCGGTTTCATATTTGATGAGATGACGTAATTTCTCAGCCAGTGGCGTTCCACCAGGTTCGCGCGTAAACACGACATCTTGAATACCGAGTTCATGCAAAACTCGCACAACAGACTGATGAGCGGAACTTTTCCCCGCACCTTCCAAACCTTCAATGACAATAAATTTTCCTTTCATATTTTTCTTCCGCACTTTTATTTGGCATTTTTCTGGCTGCGATACCAACGTAAATATTCTTGCACCGCTTTATTATGTTCATTCAAATTTCAGGGTAAATTTATGCCCACCAGAACCATCTGCCACAAAATAATAAAACTCTGTTTTTTTCAGGGTTCGCAACAGCCTGTAACGAACTTTCACTTGGCATAGCAATAGGTGTTGGCGGCAATCCATCAATCACATACGTATTATAAGGCGTTGGCATTTCTAAATCCTTTTTACGAATATTACCGCTGTAATTCTCACCCATACCATAAATTACCGTTGGATCCGTTTGTAATTTCATTTTTTTGCTTTTTAAACGGTTGATAAATACAGAGGCCACTTTTGCTCGCTCAGTAGCAATGCCCGTTTCTTTTTCCACGATAGAAGCCAGAATCAACATTTCATAAGGATTCGCTAAAAGGTAAATCTTCGTCACGCTCGTTCCAAGCCTTATTTAACGCCTTTTTTTCATTCGCTCAGCCGATCGCTTAAAGTAGCTCCAAGTCTGTCGATTTAGGCGTATAGTTATAAGTATCAGGATAAAGCCAACCTTCCACATTTTTTTAGTTCAAGATTTCTACCAACATCTGGCAAATCAAGTAATGTGAAAAATTTCCTCGTTACTCTTATCTTTCAAGGTTTGCACCAAGTGCGGTGCATTTTTCAAGATCTTTTCGCCAATCTTTAAAGGTTTTTTTCCTTCAATCCATTTTACATTGAACTGCACTTCCTTACCTGAATTAAGCAAATCCAGTAAATCTTGCACAGTTTTTAACATTCTCAAGAGAATAAGTCCCTGCTTTTTATTTTTATTTAGCTCAGGTTTCAACTTCAGCAAATAAGGCAATAATTTCCCATCATCAATTAACGTTTCTTGCTCAAAAAGTGCGGCTAATTTCGAACCTGTTGTGCCACGTTCAATCGTTAAAAGTTGATCTGCCTGCACATTTACCGGTGTTTTTACAAATTCAGTAATTTTGTAATAACCAAAACTCGCCGCGCCCGCTAAAATCAAAATTAAAAAGTAAAATCGCAATTAAAAAAATTTCTTCATAAGATATAAGAAAGAAAAATAAAAACAACAAAAAGGGGCAATTAAGCCCTTTCTTTTAAATATTAAATCATTTATTAAAAATATTGGATATCTGCTTTTTACGCAATGCTTTAACTCAGTCTTTTGTTGCATCTTGCAACTGAGAATTTACTAAATGTTCATAGGCTTTTTTTGTGCGTAGGCCTCAGCAGTAAGATCGCCGTCTCGCATTCCTGTCACTTCTAAAATATGCCAGCCAAACTCTGTTTTAAACGGTGCAGAAATTACTCCTTGTTTACTTTTGTACAACAGTTTGTGCAAACTGTGGCGCATAAGTTTCAGGGAATGCATAACCCTAAACTGCCGCCATTTGCGCCGGATAAATAATCTTTTGAATATTTTTAACGCTGCATCTGAGAAAGAAATTTTTTCCAGCAAGAATATCTGAGCGAATTTTTGGTAAGTTCTGCTTTGGCTTGTGCATCATTTAGCATTGGATTTAGTTTAAGCAAAATATGACGAACTTCATATTCTTTTCCTGTTATTTTCTGTGCAGAACCTTTTTTTCTTTTTGCTTCCTCTAACATTTTTGTCCAAGGGCCCAAGCTTCACTACGTGCTTGTTCAACATCCACGCTTTCATGAATTGCTTTTATTTCGAATTGCATCGCGGGTCATCGTTTGTAATTGGTTTTCCCAGGCTTTTTGACATCTTTTTGCGATACGTTGGCGAAATTCATTTAGTGAGGAACCTTCATTACTTAGCGCAATAGCGAACTGCCCCAAGGTTAAAATTGTTTGCTGCAGCAATATGATTAAGCTGTTGCTCTACAGCTGCATTTAATGCTTTAGGGTCAATTGAAGGGCTTTACATCTTGCATTGCTTTGATGAAGCAAAATGTCATCAATGATTTTATCTAAAGCAACTTAGCGATCTCCACTTTTTTTCCTATATTTGCTTGAACCTGGCTTTCAAGGACTGGAACACCATTCACCATTGCTACAACACGTTCTTCGGCTTTTACAACAGAAGCTAAAACAATGGTGCTAATAGTGGCTAAAAACAATGATTTAAATGTAGATTTTTCATTTCTGTTTTTATCAAAAAGTATCAATAATGCTCTTTAGATTATCAGTTCTAAAGAAGGTTCACAAGTGACAGTAATTATTTCCCAATAATAGCAACTTCATAGCAACCATCATATTTTTTTCAGTGCGAACTTGTACTAATTCCTCGCGACTTGTTGGGACATTTTTCCTACATAGTCAGCCCTAATTGGTAGTTCTCGATGTCCACGATCGATAAAAATGACTAACTCAATTTTTTTGCCGCTCTACCAAAAATCAGTGAGTGCATCCATTGCTGCTCGAATGGTTCGACCAGTAAAAAGTACATCATCGACAAGAATTACTGTTTTGTCTTGAATATTTAAATATTGTGAGGAGCCACTGTATACAGGCATTTTTATCCTCTTGATCTACTAAGGTTAGATCGTCTCGGTAAAAGGTAATATCCAGTTCCATAGATGGTAATTTATTACCACTTAATTTTTCTACTCTATGCTGTAATAATGCAGCAATTTCAGCCCCGCGGCGTTTGATTCCAACAATCACTACATTATCGAGAGATTGGTGTTTTTCAATGATTTCATGGGAAATGCGTGAAATTGTACGAGAAAAACGATCGTGATCGATAATAATTTTTTCCATCTTGTCCAGCTTAATAAAAGATTTTCTAGGGGCTAGAGTATAAAGAAAAAGTAGTCAAAAAAAGCGATTGTATTCACACCCTTTTTTTCTTATTGTTCCGTTATACTACTAAAACAGATAGATTTATTTGATTAGGAGGCGAGACAATGCATTATTCTATTCAGGATTTTTATTCAACTTATTGCTCAATTGCGCAATCCAAATGGCGGATGCCCTTGGGATTTAAAACAAAATTATGAATCCATGATTTCTTGCTTAACGGAAGAAACTTACGAAGTAATCGAAGCGATTGAGAAAAAGATATACCAAATTTACGAGAAGAATTAGGGGATTTATTGTTGCAAGTCGTTTTTCTTCAGCCAGCTTGCAACGGAAGATAAATACTTTACTTTTGATGATGTATTGCAAGATGTTGCTGAAAAAAATTGTGCGCCGTCATCCCCACGTGTTTGGTGATGCAAAAAGCGGGGGACGAAACAGAAGCTCTTTCCCGTTGGAACGAAATGAAAGCCAAAAAGAAAAAAACAAGGTAAAAGTGCAGAAACCTCTATTTTTAGATAATGTACCTCGTGCTTTTGCCTTCTCTTACGCGAGCAGCAAAATTACAAAAAAACGTTGTTCAAAAGTAGGGTTTGATTGGGAAGAAATTTCACCCGTATTTGACAAAGTGCGGGAAGAATTAGAAGAAGTTCAAGCTGAAATTAACCGCACTTCGATTGAACAAAATAAAGTGGAAGAAGAAATCGGCGATTTATTGTTCGCAACCGTCAATCTTGCTCGCCACTTAAAAATGTGATCCTGAAGATACATTACGGAAAGCGAATTTAAAAATTTGAACGTCGTTTTCGAGCAGTAGAACAAGTGGTTCAACAACAAGGTAAGCAAGTTAATGATGTGCCACTTATTGAGTTAGATTTGTTGTGGGATGAAGTGAAAAACAAGAAAACTAATTGAGAAGTGCGGTAAAAAAATTTCTCTCATTTTTACTGCACTTTGATATGCCCCTCAAAAAGTTGGACAGGTTAGTTAACTTAAATATTGAGCTCGGTATTGCTCTGGGCTCAATCCTTTTAAACCAAGTTTAATGCGTTTTTGGTTGTAATACACTAAATATTCTTCAATTTCAGCCTGTAATTCAGCGATTGAATGATAACTCCGTGAGTAAAAAGCACTCTGATTTTTAATATGGCAAAAAGCTTTCAATCACCGCATTATCATAGCAATTTCCTCGGCGACTCATACTTTGCACCGCGTTACCCTTCAACATCTTTACCCATTTGGCGTAATTTAAACGTCATGGGGCGATAACCATCTCGTTTTCTGTTCTTTTTTTATACAGCGATAAGATAGCTTCTTTAGCTTCGTGATAATTTCGCTTAATCTCTTTATAGTAAAAAGCTTGAGCGAGGCATTTTAGCCACACGAAGTAAATCATTTAACGCATGGTCTGGCTTCAATCTTTCAATGATTTTTCTTTTTTCTGTCGTTGTTTTTTTAACGGTCGAGCGCCTCCAACTCTTTTTAAGTAAGCAATCTCCGCTCGAGCCAAGGCGAGCTCTCGCTGCAGCTTTTTTAAACGCTTTAGGTGAAAAAGTCTGTGGTTTCTGGAATTTCAATGTCTTTCTTTTTTTCATTTTTGGCTTCACTATTTTCGGTGTTTGAAGGTTTGTATGAGGCGATTTTTACGCCATCAAGCCCTCTTTCCCGAAATGCTTTTAGCCAATAAGTGACGAGAGCGTGGGAAATTTTATGAAGTTTAGCCACCTCACGGATACCATAATCCTGTTCGATGACGAGTTTGATAATTTTTCAAACGAAATTGATAAGAGTAGGACATAATCTGCATCTCAAATTAGGTGTCCAGGTTTTTGGGGGTGCAGATCACTTTTCTAGCTGAGAACATCAATGTCTCAAAAATAGGATCAACCGTCTGCCAATAATTTTTCGCACTACTATATTTCCAATCCTGCGGCTCAGACACAAACCCGCTCACCACCGGATTTTTGATGAATGTACTCTAGCTTTTCGTTGAAAAAAATTTATCGTAATGAATTTCGATGGGTTGGTTGTGGTGTTGCCAGAATTGATAGTGAGTGACATTGGAGCTTTTTGTTCTTGCCCTTTTGAACATCCACAACAACCATTCTTTACGGCTTTCTTGTTGATTATCACGAATTAAATTCAGCAAATTCGTTGCTGTAAATTTTTTTAAATCTCTTATCAACGCCGATGGATTCTCTTTTTAGCTTGAAATAATAAATGAACATGGCTAGGCATTATGCAATATCCATAAATCAGCATTCCACGTTCTTTTCGAAAGAATGATAACGCTTGAATCATCAGTTCAAAAATAGGATTCTCGAATAAAAACATCAATCCAATATACGGTTGCAAAACTAACAAAATAGATTCCTTCTTTATTATTAAATTTATATTTTCTGCTCATCACACACCTCAAAAGTGGACAACATAATTAGCAGAAAATATAAATTTAACTAATAAAGCACTCATCTTGGAACTCAGATCGCAAAACAAAATTAATTTCTATAAATAGAGATAGCACATTCTATACTGCCGGAATAACGCTGGCGCGCGTCTCCCGACGCGTGCCCTAAATTCAGCAGACAAAAAGCACGCGTCAGGGAGACGCGCGCTATCGTTGGGTAATAAGCGCTTTTCTCTTTTAATCTACAATATCTGGCGTAACCGTATCAACTACATCTACCGCCGAGCCAACGACGCCACTAACAACTGACGTCACCAAACAACCGCTTAACAAGCTTGTTGCAAATAATACCGCACAAATTTTTCCTTAAAATTCGATGCAAAATTTATCCTTTTAGTTTCATTTTTGGTGATAATTAGGTATGCATTGAATAATTAAGTTCAATGAAAAAAAGGCTAAGCTGTAAAAGATACAAACTTAGCCTTTATCCTAATGAATCTAATTAAATAACAATATTATTGTTTTTTTAGCACCAAACGCACCAGTGAATTTATTCATTTTTGGTAAACACCCGCCATTTCGCTTGCATTTTTCACCATAGAATTTACCTTTCACACTAACGTCATCAATAAATCCACTTTTTTTCAAAGGTATTTCCGTTAATCGTCGCAGAAATAGGTAAATAAGCTGTCTCGGTCTGTCCTTCTAATGTTGGGAGTTCTAAAGAACCTGTTATTTTCTTATTAGCGAAATCGACATCAAATAATGCATTACCACGGAATGAACCGTATTTCGCTTTAGTCTCTTGCTGAACCTCTTTAGAATTCTCTATTGTTAAAAATATGTTGGCCTTTATAGTGCGCTTTACCCACAGTTGGTACATTTTCAGCAATAGTTTCCTTACCTTGAGCAAAAGGCAACTACATCACTTTGTCTAATTGCCAGCCCTACACGAGCATGATTTAGAAATCACTCACAATACGATTTGAAAGATTATCTACAGAATCAGAAAGCCAACCGTTAGCCGATTTCATTGCTGGATCAATTAGCTGAATATCGGTTCCCCACACGCGAATGGTATTGATATCATTGCTTGAGATATTGCTTGCAAACCCAAAGAAACCATTATAATAATGCCCCGTAATGGTATTTTTTCGGTTTTTCTTCCGTTGGTTGGGATGGTTTTGTTTCTGATGTTGTTGGTTTCGTAGTTTGCGTTGCCGGTTGTTGAGCAGGCTGTGTTGGATGATTATCACCGCCACCGCTACCACCGCCACTACCACAAGCGGCTAAAGCGAATGTTAATAATGTAAGACTAAAGACTTTTTGTGCTTTCATGAGAACCTCTTTCCACAATGATTGTTTCCTAGTATGTCATTTTATCGACTTTTTATCTATTTTGTAAAAATCACTCAGATTTTTTTAACCGCTTGTTGATCTGCCCCCTAAAAGTTGGACAGGTTAGTTAACTTAAATATTGAGCTCGGTATTGCACTGGGCTCAATCCTTTGAAAGCAAGTTTAATGCGTTTTTTGGTTGTAAGACACTAAATATTCTTCAATTTCAGCCTGTAATTCAGCAATTGAATGATAAGTCCGAGAGTAAAAACACTCTGATTTTAGTATCGCAAAAAAAATTTTCAATCACCGCATTATTATCGCAATTTCCTCGGCGGCTCATACTTTGAACCGCTTTACCCTCCAACATTTTCTCCCATTCCGCCGTGCCATACAATACACCTTGGTCGCTATGAATAATCGGGCATTCTGTCGGGTTAAGCCGACTAAGCCCTTCTTCTAACATCTTTTTTACCAATGAAAACTTCGGGCGTGTCGCAAAGTTATAGGCAATAATTTCTCGAGTTAGCCAAGTCCATCAACGGTGAAAAATAAAGCGTTTCTTGACCAACATGAAATTCCGTTACATCCATTACCCATTTTTTTGATTGAGTGCCGTTGCTGTAAAAATCTCGATTCAGCAAATTCGGGTCAATATGCAATGTTTTTTTCCACGTTTTCCATGTCTTTTTCTTACGTAAAATGGAATGAATACCTAACTCGTTCATCAGTTTTAACAGCGTTTTATGATTCAAATTAAACCCCATTTGGCGTAATTTAAACGTCATGGGGCGATAACCATCTCGTTTTCTGTTCTTTTTTATACAGCGATAAGATAGTCTCTTTTACCTCGTGATAATTTCGCTTAATCTCTTTATCGTAAAAAGCTTAAGCGAGGCATTTTAGCCACATGAAGTCAATCATTTAACGCATGGTCTTGCTTCAATCTTTCAATGATTTTTTTCTTTTTTTCTGTCGTTGTTTTTTTGACGGTCTAGCGCAGATAAGCAATCTCCGCACGAGCCAAGGCGAGCTCTCGCTGCAGCTTTTTAAACGCTTTAGGTGAAAAAGTCTGTAGTTTCTGGAATTTCAATGTCTTTCTTTTTCATCTTTGGCTTCACTATTTTTCGGGGTTTGAAGGTTTGTATGAGGCGATTTTACGCCATCAAGCCCTCTTTCCCGAAAATGCTTTTAGCCAATAAATGACGAGAGCATGAGAAATTTTATGAGTTTAGTCACCTCACGGATACCATAATCCTGTTCGGTGACGAGTTTGATAATTTTTCAAACGAAATTGATACGAGTAGGACATAATCTGCACCTCAAATTAGGGTGTCCAGGTTTTTGGGGTGCAGATCACTTTCTTCGTTAAAGTTGCTGAATATCCAATGCCATTTGGTCTAACATTTCATAACGTTTACGATACATAGAACGTTTTTTTACTTGCGATATCTTCTAACTGTTTGCGTTCAATATCTAAAGGTAATTGCCAATAATTATTGCGATATTCCCCTTGATTCTCTTGCCAGAACTCATCGTAATTAAACAAAATCTTACTGCGCGCAGAAAGACGATATTTTCCTTGCGCTTTGTGCGGAATGCCCACTAACTCACATTGCCATTTTTTTCAGCAAGTATTTTTGAACGCATTAACCAACATAAACATTGGACGCATACCATGCAATGCTTTCGTAGCCTGTTTCACAAGCTCTTGAGCATTGTCACTTGAGGGGCCTTGAATCGAGGCGATAAGCAATTTATTCGGGCTCAAAAAGTGAAAGACGCATCATATACTCGCTTATTATGTTGATTACGAATATTAATAGAAAAATACCCTTCAAAGGGATCGATATGGTTGATACTCAAAGATAAACGCAAATCATCAGTTAATTGCGTTAACACGATATTTTGTTGTTCCAATAATTGTTGGCAAAGCGAACGTCCCATTTTCTCTTCTGCCAAACGTAAATTCTCCGTAATCGCCGTTAAACGTTCTGAAGCAGAAAAGCGTTTATCGCAAAAAGTAGTCAGAACTGTATTGATACGATAATAATCTTGTGTAAATAGAGGCTGCCATTGAGTTTCTGTATTAAGAAAATCCACTAATTGGCTACATTGCTTTTGATACAACCATTTATAGCCATAATAACGTAATTTTTCCCGCACTTGTTTGAGAAAAGGGCGATCCTTGGAGTAAGGATACATTTGAACGTAAGTGGGGAAAATAAAATTATTTTTCGTGGACATAACTCAATATTTTTGTGAAATTTAATAAAATTATCAGCCATTTTAGCGATTATCACTTCATTTGCCAAAATTCTTTTTGTTTAAAAACCCACTTTACAACTCAGATTTTTGTTATAATCTTTTCCTTGAATTCCTTTTTCCCTACCCCAATATTTACCTAAATTATCGGAAAGAATTAAGAGAGATAAATTATGGCGAAGAATACCCAACGTACGATGCCCGTATTACCATTACGCGATGTCGTCGTTTTCCCTTATATGGTGATGCCACTTTTTGTAGGGCGTGCAAAATCAATTAATGCCCTTGAAGAAGCGATGAACGATGATAAACAGCTTCTTTTTGGTATCTCAAAGAGAAGCCGATTTGGAAGAACCTACCCTGAAGATTTATTTGATGTGGGTACCATTGCTAACATTATTCAATTACTAAAATTACCTGATGGTACAGTAAAAAGTGCTAGTTGAAGGTCAGCAACGTGCAAAAAAATTTTTGAGTATTGAAGATGGTGAGAAATGCTTTTTCTGCTCAAATAACGCCTATCGAAACGACTTATGCTGATGAGAAAGAATTACATGTCGTGAGAAGTACGGTGTTGTCTGAGTTTGAAAAATTATCTTACTCTGAATAAAAAGGTACCTGCTGATATATTAAATGCTATTCAACGTATTGATAATGTAGAATCGTTTTGCTGATACGATGGCGGCACATTTGCCAGTTGCAGTGCACCATAAACAGAATGCATTGGAAATTGTTGATGTGCAAGCACGCTTAGAGTTTTTGCTCGGTATAATGGAGTCGGAAGCTGATATTCTTCAAGTAGAAAAACGTATTCGCGGCCGCGTAAAAAAACAAATGGAGAAAAGCCAACGTAACTATTATCTAAGCGAGCAAATTAAAGCTATTCGCAAAAGAAATGGATAGTGGCGAAAATGAAGATACGATTGATGAAGTTGAACAACTTCGTCAAAAAGTAGAAGCGGCTGGCATGCCTGCGGATGTACGCGATAAAAGTGGAAAATGAGCTACAAAAAAACTCAAAATGATGTCAGCTATGTCTTCTGAAGCGACCGTTGTGCGTAGCTATATTGAATGGATGATCCAAGTGCCTTGGCATCAACGTTCTAAAGTGAAAAAGACATTTCGAAAGCACAACAAGTATTAGATGCCGATCACTATGGTTTTAGAACGAGTGAAAGAACGTATTCTTGAATATCTTGCAGTACAAGCTCGTTTTAAACAAAGTGAAAGGACCCATTCTTTGCTTAGTTGGCCCTCCAGGCGTAGGTAAAACCTCTCTTGGTCAATCTATTGCTAATGCTACTGGTCGTAAATATGTACGTATGGCATTAGGCGGTGTTCGCGATGAGGCAGAAATCCGTGGTCACCGTAAAACCTATATTGGCGCATTGCCAGGCAAATTGATTCAAAAAAATGGCAAAAGTGGGGGTAAAAAAATCCATTATTCTTGCTTGATGAAATCGACAAAATGGCATCCGATATGCGAGGCGATCCAGCATCAGCATTGCTTGAAGTATTAGATCCCGAGCAAAACACCACGTTTAACGATCACTATTTAGAAGTGGATTATGATCTTTCTGATGTAATGTTTGTGGCGACCTCAAACTCCATGAACATTCAGGCCCATTATTGGATCGTATGGAGAGTTATTCGTCTTTCTGGTTATACAGAAGATGAAAAAAACTTAATATTGCAATGCGCCATTTGTTAGCAAAACAAATTGAACGTAATGGCTTGAAGAAAGGCGAGCTTACCGTCGAAGAAAGTGCAATTTTAGATATTATCCGCTATTACACACGTGAAGCGGGCGTTCGTGGATTAGAACGTGAAATTTCAAAAATCTGCCGTAAAGCAGTGAAAAATTTATTAGTAAATCCAAAACTTAAATCTATCACGGTAAATTCAGATAATCTGCACGATTATCTTGGTGTCAAACGCTTTGAATTTGGCAAAGCCGATACACAAAACCGCATTGGTGAAGTGACAGGCCTCGCTTGGACAGAAGTGGGCGGTGATTTACTCACGATTGAAACAGCCTCCGTTGTCGGTAAAGGAAAACTCACATACACTGGTTCATTAGGTGATGTGATGAAAGAATCCATCCAAGCAGCCATGACGGTTGTGCGCGCACGTGCTGAAAAATTGGGTATCAATTCTGAATTCCATGAGAAACGCGATATTCACATTCACGTGCCAGATGGTGCAACACCAAAAAGATGGTCCGAGTGCAGGTATTGCAATGTGTACTGCATTAGTTTCTTGTTTAACAGGTAATCCTGTACGTGCGGATGTAGCCATGACAGGGGAAATCAGTTTACGCGGTAAAGTATTACCAATCGGTGGATTAAAAGAAAAAAACTTCTTGCGGCACATCGTGGCGGAATTAAAAACCGTATTAATTCCAAAAGAGAACGTTAAAGATCTCGAAGAAATTCCAGAAAACGTGAAACAAAAATCTTGCGATTCATGCAGTAGAAACCATTGATGAAGTACTTGGCCTTGCCTTGGAAAATCCGCCTGAAGGCATTGAGTTTGTCAAAGTTGAAGCTAAAGCAGCAAAATCACCACGCCGTAAAGCGACCAGTAAGACAACAAGAGCGGTCAATTAATTGAATGTTTTAGGGCTTGTGAAAACAGGCCCTTTTTATCAACATTCACAGTATCAGCTAAAATTTCATATTTACACAACGTTAATTTGTACTTTTTTTCTAACTGTTCTCACATTTTAAAACTTGTAAATAACAGCATGCTCAAACTTCCTCCACTTTCCCTTTATGTACACATTCCATGGTGTGTTCAAAAATGCCCTTATTGTGATTTTTAATTCGCACGCACAAAAAGGCGATATGCCAGAACAAGACTATATTCATCACCTTCTAAAAGATCTACAAACTGATTTACAGCGCTTTAAAGATTCTATTCAACAACGAAAAACTCCATTCGATTTTTTTATTGGTGGCGGTACGCCAAGTTTATTCTCTGCAGAAAGTATTGCGTATCTCTTAAAAAGAAATAAAAAAACGCAGATTGATTTTTGAAGATAATATTGAAATCACATTAGAAGCGAATCCTGGCACGGTAGAAGCTGAACGTTTTTAAAGGTTATGTATCCGCAGGCATTACGCGAATTTCTATGGGGATTCAAAGTTTCAATGATGACAAATTACAGCGTCTTGGACGGATCCATAATGCAGCAGAGGCAAAAAGTGCGGTCAATTTAGCGAAAGTTTCTGGGCTAAAAAGTTTCAATTTGGATTTAATGCATGGTTTGCCAAACCAAACGTTGGAAGAGGCCTTAGATGATCTTCGCCAAGCTATTGAGCTATCTCCTCCTCACCTTTCTTGGTATCAGCTCACTATTGAGCCAAATACGATGTTTGCTTACCGCCCACCTAAATTGCCAGATGACGATGAACTTTGGGATATTTTTTTGAGCAAGGTCACCAACTTTTAACCGCAGCAGGCTATCAGCAATATGAAACCTCAGCTTATGCAAAAATGGGGTTTCAATGTAAACATAATTTGAATTATTGGCGGTTTTGGGGATTATTTAGCCATTGGTTGTGGCGCACACGGGAAATTGACGTTTCCGAATGGTGAGATTACCCGTTTTTCTAAAACAAAACACCCGAAAGGTTATTTGCGTGGCGAATATCTTTACGAAGAAAAACGTGCCAGAAATTGACCGCCCTTTTGAGTTTTTCATGAATCGCTTTCGTTTGTTAGAAGCGGTGCCCAAACAAGAATTTGAAGATTACACAGGTTTATCGCAAAGTGCGGTGAAAAATCAAATTGATTTTTGCCATTCAACAAAAACTATATTGTGGAAAAACGCTGATTCTTGGCAAATCACTGAGCATGGCAAATTATTTCTTAATGAACTCTTAGAATTATTTTTTTAATAGAAGAGTAGCCAAAAACATGAAATGGTACTGCTTGAGAAAGACATCTGTTCGGAAAATTACACTTGTTTATTAAATACTCTCGTAATAAAGTAAAGCAATCGTTCACTTATTAAAATAAGGAAAAGAAATGAATCAATTAGAAATGAAAAAAACTCGCTGCACAAGCTGCATTACAATATGTAAAAAGCAGATACGATTGTTGGGGTGGGAAGCGGCTCCACGGTGAACTGCTTTATTGAGGCTTTAGGTACAATCAAAGATAAAAATTCAAGGCGCAGTTGCAGCTTCAAAAAGCATCAGAAGAATTATTACGTAAACAAGGTATTGAAGTATTTAATGCAAATGATGTCTCTAGCTTAGATATTTATGTGGATGGTGCGGATGAAATCAATCCACAAAAAAATGATGATTAAAGGCGGCGGCGCAGCGCTCACTCGTGAAAAAAATCGTCGCTGCATTAGCCAAAAAAATTTATTTGTATTGTGGATTCGAGTAAACAAGTGGATGTGTTAGGTTCGACCTTCCCATTACCAGTTGAAGTTATTCCAATGGCTCGTTCACAAGTAGGCAGAAAAATTAGCCGCACTTGGTGGCGCACCTGAATATCGTGAAGGCGTGGTGACAGACAACGGCAATGTGATTTTTAGATGTACACAACTTCACTATTTTTAAATCCAGTAGAAATGGAAAAAGAATTAAACAACGTTGCGGGTGTCGTCACTAATGGGATATTCGCGTTACGTGGCGCAGACGTTGTGATCGTCGGTACGCCTGAAGGCGCCAAAAATTATTGACTAATTCATAATAAAAAAATCATAAGGAAGCAAACATGACAAACAAAGTCTCTCTAGACAAATCAAAAAAATCAAATTTGTATTATTTGAAGGTGTGCATCAAAGTGCACTTGATACGCTCCATGCGGCAGGCTATACCAATATTGATTACTATAAAAAAAGCGCTAGATGGTGATGAATTAAAAAGAAGCCATTAAAGATGCACACTTTATCGGCTTGCGTTCTCGCACCCATTTAACGGCAGAAATGATTGAGGCCGCACCCAAATTAATCGCAGTGGGATGTTTCTGTATTGGTACCAACCAAGTGGATTTAAACGCAGCAAAAGCGCGTGGAATCCCTGTATTTAATGCCCCATTCTCAAACACTCGCTCCGTTGCAGAACTTGTATTAGGTGAGATTTTATTACTTATGCGCAATGTGCCCCGGGCTAATGCCGAAGTACATCGTGGCGTCTGGAATAAATCAGCGACGGGATCTCATGAAGTGCGGGGTAAAAAATTAGGAATTATTGGTTACGGCCACATTGGTTCACAATTAAGTATTATTGCGGAATCATTAGGCATGGATGTGCATTTCTACGATATCGAAAAATAAACTTCCGCTCGGTAATGCCAAACAGGTTCGTAGCCTTGAAGAATTACTCAGTTCTTGCGATGTGGTTTCATTACATGTGCCAGAGCTGCCATCTACCAAAAACTTAATGAATGCTGAACGTATCGCACAATTAAAACAAGGTGCAATTTTAATCAATGCTGCGCGTGGTACAGTGGTAGATATTGATGCGCTCGCTCAAGCCTTTAAAAGACGGGAAAAATTCACGGTGCCGCAATTGATGTATTCCCAATTGAACCTGCGTCAATTAACGAGGAATTTGTCTCACCGTTACGCGAATTTGATAATGTGATTTTAACACCACATATCGGCGGTTCAACGGCAGAGGCACAGGAAAATATCGGTTTTTGAAGTGGCAGGCAAATTTGTCAAATATTCAGACAATGGTTCAACGCTTTCTTCCGTCAACTTCCCTGAAGTATCTTTACCAGAACACGAGGGAACAAAACGCTTATTGCATATTCACGAAAATCGACCTGGTATATTAAATAAACTGAACCAAATTTTCGTTGAAGCCAACCTCAATATTGCCGCGCAATATTTACAAACTGACCCGAAAAATTGGTTATGTTGTCGTGGATGTAGAAACGAATGATGCATCGCCATTACTGATGAAATTGAAGGAAATCGATGGCACAATTCGTGCGCGAGTACTTTATTAGTTAGAAAATAACCCAACTTATATGAGACAAGTTGGGTTATTTATTTTACTCGCTAGATTAAGTAAAGGAGAGCCTAGATTTTTAGGATGGATTCAATTTAATTAAAAAAATTGTCTAGTCTTCTTAATTTCTTTCATAAGGTGCATCCGTTAAGGTCTTTTAAAAAAAGATTCTAGTGCATCAATTTCTGTATCAGTTAATGGTTTTCCTTTAAGCGCGTCGTGGCTTACAGTTGGTGCATATTCAGGCAAATCCCAGGGCTTACTGGTTTCCGGATTAATTTTTTTCGTGCAGGGTTATTGTAGCTATCTAAGAATAATAATACGGTGCGAAGTTCTTTAAATACTCCATTGTGCATGTAAGGTGCAGTAACTGCGACATTACGGAGTGTGGGCACTTTGAATTTTTCCTTTTTTTGTTTTTTTCATCCCCTTTTACCATTGGATTATCGAGCAAGCCATTATCAATCCAGTTATTGTCTAATTTATTATGTGCAATTAAGGCTTCATTCTTAGGAACACCAAGATTGAAATAACGATAGTTTGTGAAAGTTTCTTCATCGTGATCGGCTGTTTGTAATTGATGACAATTACTACAATTTGTTTTTCTTTATCAAAAAAATAATTCCTTTCCTAAAAGATTCTTGTTCTGTGAGGGTATCCTTTCCAGCTAAAAGTACGGTCGTATTTTTGAGCTGAATTGGCTAAATAAATCTAAATGTTCAAAAGTAGCTAATGCTTGTTCCATAATGGCATATATTTTTCTGATTATCTTTCCATATTTCGGCACCGAAATATTTTTATAATGTAATCCTTCACGGCTTGATTTTTCTTCAATACGTTTTTACTACATCTGTTTTATCCTTCATGCCCATTTCTACAGGGTTTAATGGCGGACCGCCGGCTTTGTGCTGCAAGATTTTTTTGCTCTACCATCCCAGAATTGTCCGCCCACATAATCGTTAATTTTTCATCAAAATGGAAGCTAGGTGAATACTTAGCATAAAGTGCAGTTGGCGTGTTACGGTTACCAAATTTTGTTGGATCATCTCCTTGAGAGACCATATGAGCGATGTCATTTTCGACGCAAGTCCGCAAAGGCTGCTGCTGGCATATGGCAAGTGGAGCAGGATTGGGTCTTATTATGAGAGAGGGATTTATCAAAAAAAGAAAAACCTCTCCAAGACCGAGTAAAATAGGATCGATTTTTGTTTCCTGTGCTAGACATAGAGTGGGGAGAATTAACATAGGAAGTAATAATTTTTTCATTGAGACTCCAATAAAAAATAGGTAAAAACAAACCACACTTTGGGTTTTATTCTATATGTTCACTCAAGAATCCACCGCTTTGGTGAGCCCATAGTTTTGCATATAGTCCATTTCGTTCCAGTAATTCAGAATGGGTACCTTGTTCGACAATTTGTCCTTTATCAAGCACAATCAGGCGATCCATCGCAGCGATGGTGGATAAACGATGGGCAATGGCAATCACTGTTTTATTTGCCATCATCTTATCGAGACTTTCTTGTATCGCCACTTCTACTTCTGAGTCCAGCGCGCTTGTGGCTTCATCTAACAATAGAATTGGTGCATCTTTTAACATGACACGAGCAATAGCAATGCGCTGCCGTTGACCACCTGAAAGTTTTTACACCTCGTTCACCCACATGGGCATCATAGCCTTTTTCTGCCTTGAGCATCAGTGAGGAATGGAATGAAATCAGCAGCTTCCCGCTCGTTCAGCAGCTAAAATCATCTCTTCATCTGTGGCATTAGGGCGGCCATAAATAATATTGTCACGAACAGATCGATGTAGCAGCGAAGTGTCTTGAGTCACTAAACCGATTTGGCGGCGTAAGCTTTTCTTGTTGCACATCTAGAACATCTTGTCCATCAATGGTAATCGCGCCTTGTTGTGCTTCATAGAAACGCAGCAATAAGTTTACAATCGTAGATTTTTCCTGCACCAGAACGGCCGATCAGTCCGACTTTTTTTCACCTGGTTTGATGGTGAGATTGAAATGATTGAGTAATGGTTTTTGTCGGATCATAAGCAAAGGTAATATCGTTAAACTTAATTTCCCCTTGTGTCACTTGTAATGGCGCTGCTTGAGGTTTATCTACAATAGTATGAGGTTTAGTTAAAGTATTCATTCCGTCGTTTACGGTGCCGATATTCTCAAACAAACGCGCAGATTCCCACATAATCCAACGAGACAGTCCATTTACTCGTAATGCCATTGCCGTTGCTGTTGCTATTGCACCCACGCCAACTTGACCATTTTTTTCCATAAAATAATGCCGAGTACGGCTGTACTTAATGTGAGTAAAATATTAGTTGCATAGGTGAGCGTGTCCAGTGATGTGGCTAAGCGCATTTGGGCGTGCACTGTGACCATAAAATCTTCCATAGAACGTTTGGCATAAGCGGCCTCGCGCGAACCATGAGAGAATAATTTTTACTGTAGCAATATTCGAATAAGCATCTGTAATGCGTCCTGTCATTAATGAGCGTGCGTCAGCTTGTCGTTGTGCAGTCTTTGATAATTTAGGTATGAGGGTTCGTAGGATAAAAAAATAAAAAAATCGTAATCCAAGCAATAAATGGCAGTAAGAACCAAGAATCTAATGCGGCGAGAACTAAGCCTGATGTAATAAAAATATACGATGACATATACAAACATATCCGCAAGTGTGAGTACCGTATCACGAACAGCAAGTGCGGTTTGCATTACTTTGGCAGACACTCTGCCGGCAAATTCATCTTGATAAAAACTCAAACTTTGTCCAAGCATTAAACGATGGAAATTCCAACGTAATCGCATTGGAAATACGCCTTGTAAGGTTTGTAAACGTACAGTAGAGGCTAAAAATCCCCACACGACGCTAACAAGTAATAGGGCAGCCATACCAATTAATAAATGACCTTTTTCTTGCCATAATGCCTCAGGTGTAAATGTCCCTAACCAATCTACAAGCGTTCCCATAAATTGGAATAATACGGCTTCTATTACACCAGTACCAACCGTTAGTACTGTCAGTAAGAGAATCCAACCTTTCATTCCTTCTATGCTAGACCAAATAAAAACGCAATAAGCCTTTTTTTAGGTGTTGTTGGATTACCTTCTGGATAAGGATTTAAACGGTTTTCAAAACCACGAAAAAAATTTTTGTTAAACATATCTTTTTCCTTAAAAAAAGAAAAAGGCAACAGATGTTGCCTTTCAAAAAAAACTTAGCGATTATAGCGCAAAAATTCTCCAATTTATAGGCTGGCAGATTTTTCTGTATTGGCTTGGCGAAAGTTGGTAGTAATTCTTGAAGGCTTTACTAAAATGCGCCTCAGATTGATACCCAACTTCCAAAGCAATAGCAAGTACGGATTGTTGGGATTGCTTTAATAAAAAAATGCTGCCGATTGTAACCTCACTTGAGTAATAAAAACGCCCTGGCGACATACCAAGTTGTTGTTGAAAAAAACACGAATAAAGTTTGCACGAGACATGGCAGAAAGATCGGCTAATTGTTCAATTCGCCAATCTTCTTGAGGGCGTTGTAATATCGCACCCTAGCACCGCATTTAATCGCTTGTCTTGCAACGCGAGTAGCACACCGCCTGTAATTAAGTTCTCTTTAATCGCATGGCGTAAAATATAAATTAAAAGCACATTCGAAAGTGCATCGACGACTGATTTTTGTACCTGCATCGTTTTTTTGTGCTTCTTGTAGAAAAAAAGCTGAACCAAAGGATGAATCGGTGTATCGCATAAATTGAGATGCAAGTATTCAGGCATAGAAGCGGTGAGGAGTGCATCTTGCTGATAATAAAATGCCCCTGCAGAACATTTTTTTAAATCTGGTGTGCCTTGCCCTACTTGATGCAATTCAAATGCACCTTGCCAGCTTTTTTTCACGACGCGTCTTTTTGTTTTATCAGACGAATGACGCATAAAGTGCGGTTGATTTTTGGGGAAGGAAAAAGATATCACCTTCCTTTAAATGAAATGGCTTTTTGCCCGAGTGTAAGCCAGCATTCGCCTTGTTCAATAAGATGGAATACGCCTTTTCCTGCATCTTTTTCTTGATGGGCAACTTGCCATTCACCTTGAAATTCACAGCGAATATTAATTTCCCCACGCACTTGTGCTAAATGGGTGAGTTTATCTAAATAATCCATAATGAGATGTTAGCGATAAAAATTGAGATAAATAAGCAGTATCATAATCCAATCTGCCTATAATTTGCCACATCAGTTCGTTATTAATTTAATATATTTAGGAGAACATTATGTTTGCAGATTGGAAAGAAGAAACATCACACGTTAAAAAAATCATTTGGTGCGTTAGGTAAACAATATCCAAAAAAATGTTACAAGCTTACCAAGCATTAGGCGCAGCAGCGGCAGAAGGCAATGTGCTTGACGCTAAAACTCGTGAACTTATCGCATTAGCCGTTGCTGTAACAACTCGTTGTGAAAGCTGCATTAGCGTACACGCAGAAGAAGCCGTAAAAGCTGGTGCAAGCGAAGCTGAAGTTGCAGCAGCATTAGCAATGTCTATCGCATTAAATGCAGGCGCTGCTTATACTTATTCTTTACGTGCATTAGAAGCATATAACGTACAGAAAGGTTAATTACCTGTCATTCCATAGAGTTAAGTTGATTAAAATGGGCGTTATCTTCTGGTGACGCTCATTTTTCTATTCCAGTGTAATCCATTCGACAGTCCATCTACCAGTACCTTCTGGAACTAATGTTTTTGTGAGATAAGGCAAAATTTCTTTCATTTGGGTTTCCAATGTCCAAGGTGGATTAATTACTACCATACCGCTTGCCGTCATACCTCGTTGATCGCTATCAGGGGCGAATGGCGAGTTCAATTTTTAGAATTTTTTTCTAATCCCAGTTGCTTCTAAGCCCTTAAAAATACGTTTAGTTTGTTGGCGTAATACAACGGGGTACCAAATTGCATAGGTACCAGTGGCAAAACGCTTATAGCCTTCTTCAATGGCTTTTGACGACAAGATCATAATCTTCTTTTTAATTCATAAGGCGGATCGATTAGCACTAAGCCACGGCGTTCTTTTGGGAGGTAGTGTTGCTTTAACTTGTTGAAAGCCATTGTCACATTTTACGGTGACATTTTTATAGTCACTAAAATTATTTCGAAGGATTGGATAATCGCTAGGATGAAGTTCGGTCAATAGTGCGCGATCTTGTGAGCGCAACAATTCAGCGGCAATTAATGGTGATCCAGCGTAATAACGTAGTTCTTTGCCACCATAATTAAGTTTTTTTGATCATTTTTACATAACGAGCAACATCTTCGGGTAAGTCTGTTTGGTCCCACAAGCGTCCAATGCCTTCTTTATATTCCCCGTTTTTTCTGATTCGTTTGAGGATAAACGATAACGCCCCACGCCAGAGTGCGTATCCAAGTAAAAAAAGCCTTTTTCTTTGAGTTTAAGATTTTTCCAAAATGAGCATTAAGACGATATGTTTCAAGACATCAGCATGATTGCCCGCATGGAATGAGTGACGATAACTCAGCATAATATATCCTTTGTTTAATAACGAAGGCGAGTCAATTGACTCGCTCTGATTATGCACTAAAGTGCGGTCATTTTTAGAAGAGTTCTTCTGGTTGTGCAGCAGGCGTTGGCGTATTTCCTTCATTATTTAAGCGTTGCTGTAACTCTGTAGGAACATAATAACCACGCTCTTGCATTTCCGAAAGATAGGTACGTGTCGGCTCAGTACCTACAATAAAAATATTCTTTACGTCCACCAGCGGGAGAAAGCAATCCAGTCATCGTATCAATACTTTTTTTCCATAATTTTCGGTGGTAATGGTAATTTACGTTCAGGTTTGTCGCTCAATGCAGTTTTCATATAAGCGACCCAAGCAGGCATCGCTGTTTTTCGCCCCCGCTTCTCCGCGTCCGAGTACACGTTTGTTGTCGTCAAATCCGACATAAGTTGTGGTTACTAAGTTTGCACCAAATCCTGCATACCAAGCCACTTTTGAACTGTTGGTGGTACCTGTTTTTTTCCGCCTATATCGCTACGTTTAATGGTTTGTGCAATGCGCCAACTGGTGCCTTTCCAGTCTAAACCTTGTTCGCCATAAATTGCCGTATTTAAAGGCGCTGCGGATTAAAAAAATGCTAACTCGCCACTACTGACACGTGGTGCATATTCTATTTTTCGACGAGGCATTTTTGCTGCTGCCATTAAATCAATCGCATCTTCTTTAAGTGCGGTTACATTTGATTGTAATTCTGGCAGTTCAGGTACAGTTTCAGGTTGTTGATCAACTTCTTCACCGTTTGTGCTGTCATCTGATGGTTTTAAGGCATTTTTCGCCTAAAGGAATATTTGCAAAGCCGTTGATTTTTGTCTTTGGTTTCACCATAAACCACAGGGATATCATTACACTCAATACAAGCAATTTTAGGGTTTGCAACAAATAAGTCTTTACCCGCGTTATCTTGAATTTTTTTCAATGATATAAGGTTCAATGAGGAAACCGCCATTATCAAATACCGCATAAGCTCTAGCCATTTCTAATGGCGTGAAAGAGGCTGCGCCAAGTGCTAAGGCTTCACTTGCAAAAATATTGATCACGTTTAAAACCAAAACGTTGTAAAAAAATTCTGCTGTGAAATCAATACCTGCCGTTTGGATAGCACGAATAGCAATCATATTTTTGGATTGACCTAATCCTACGCGTAAAACGCATTGGGCCATCATAACGATCAGGTGAGTTTTTTTGGTTGCCACAATTTTTTTGTCCAGGTTTTTTTGAATAGAAATTGGGCTGTCTTGTAGTACGCTAGAAAGTGTTAAGCCTTTTTTTCTAATGCCGCTGCGTAAATAAATGGTTTGATAGAAGAACCCACTTGAACTAAGGATTGTGTCGCACGGTTGAACTTACTTTTGTTCATAGCTAAAGCCACCAACAATAGCTTCAATCGCACCATTATCTGAGTTAAGCGATACTAATGCTGAGTTGGCTGCAGGAATTTGTCCTAGTTGCCATTCACCATTAGTGCGTTGACGAATCCAAATTTGCTCACCTACTTTTTACAGGATTGCTTCTGCCAGTCCAACGCATTGCATTAGTGGAGAGAGTCATTTTTCACCAGATTCTAATAATGATCAGCGCCACCTTTTGTTATTCCAACCACGGCTGCGGGAATAAATGGCTCAGAATCTGGCAGTTTGCGTAGAAAACCGACAATGCGATCATCATCCCAAGCAGCTTCATTTTTGCCATAAAGGCGCACCACCACGATACCCACGACGCATATCGTAATCAATTAAGTTGTTACGTACGGCTTTTTGAGCTTCAGCTTGGTCTTTTGAAAGTACAGTGGTAAATACTTTATAACCACTGGTGTAGGCATTTTCTTCACCAAAACGGCGAACCATTTCTTGGCGAACCATTTCAGTGACATAATCAGCACGAAATTCAAATTTTGCGCCATGATAACTGGCAACGATAGGCTCTTTTTAATGCAGCATCATATTCTTCTTTGCTGATGTATTTTTTTCATCTAACATTCGGCTTAGCACCACATTGCGGCGTTCTTCTGAGCGTTTTTAAAGAATAAAGCGGGTTCATGGTTGAAGGTGCTTTTGGTAAGCCTGCGATAATGGCCATTTCCGATAACGTCAATTCATTTAATGATTTACCGAAATAGGTTTGCGCAGCAGCCGCAACACCATAAGAACGATAGCCTAAAAAGATTTTTGTTTAAATAAAGCTCTAAGATTTCTTGTTTGGTGAGGGTATTTTCAATTTCTACGGCAAGCACGGCTTCACGAGCTTTACGAATAATAGTTTTTTTCTGGGGTTAAGAAAAAGTTACGCGCTAATTGTTGGGTAATTGTACTTGCACCTTGTGATGCGCCACCATTATTCACTGCAACAAATAACGCACGCGCAATGCCGATAGGATCGAGACCATGGTGATCATAAAAGCGGCTATCTTCCGTCGCTAAAAATGCATCAATTAAGCGTTGTGGTACTTCAGCTAATTTCACTGGAATACGTCGTTGCTCGCCAACTTCACCAATTAATTTACCGTCGGCCGTATAAATCTGCATTGGTTGTTGTAATTCAACGGTTTTTAATGCTTCTACTGAGGGCAATTCTGATTTTTAGGTGGAAATACAGCATTCCGCCTGCGATTGAACCTAAAATACATAAAGTTAATAAGGTGCTAAATATTAATTTTTGCGATCCGCATCGTAAAAATTCTCGCTTCGTTAATGAATATTCTTGTCAAGAGACCCTATGATTTGGCTGCTAAGTATAAAAGATTCAGCCTTTTAAAGAATAGGAAAGAATATGCATTCTCTCGGAAAAAAATCACCGCACTTTACAAATTGGTATTCACCGTAAGCAAGGTGATTTTTGATTTTGTGTGGTTTGATGAACTTGAACAGCCACAATGTTATCAAGCCTCTATCAATGACAGTGATTTAAAAAAATCGTTTTTTTGCGACATTTAAAAACACAATCTCAAGGGAAAAACCTTTTTCTTTACAGTTTGTGGCAAGTATTTCTGCTTACTTGACTTGGTCGAAAGTATTAATGTTACCGCAAATATTAAATGCGCAAGAATGTCATCAACAATGTAAATTTGTGATTGAGAAAGAGTTGCCTATTCCCTTGGATGAATTGTGGTTTGATTATATTTCTACTCCGTTAAAAGCAAGGTTTTTCGTTTAGAGATTACGGCAATTCGAGAGGCAAGTGCTCAAACTTATTTGCAAGATTTTTCAGCCATTTAAAATTAATGTGTTAGATATTGTTCTTCATAGCATCTTGCGTGCATTTCAATATTTATTGAACGAACAAGTGCGGTCAGAAAATACCTTATTTTTATTTCAAGAAGATGACTATTGTTTGGCGATTTGTGAAAAGATCTCAGCAATCGCAAATTTTACAGTCTCACGAAAAATTTGACCGCACTTTATGAGCAATTTACCGAACGTTTTGAAGGGCAAATTGAACGAATTTTTGTTTATCAAATTCCTTCAAGTCATACGCTATTACCAGAAAACTGGCAGCGAGTAGAAACGGATTTACCTTTTATCGCACTTGGCAATGCGCTGTGGCAAAAAGATTTACATCAACAAAAAGTGAGTAGCTAAATGTCGATGAATTTATTGCCTTGGCGTACTTTATCAACATCAAAAAGCGTTTACGTCGTTTAGCTTTTTATATCGCTTTATTTATCTTGCTAGCTATCAATTTAACGTTGGCTTTTAACAATTTAATTGAACAACAGCAACAAAATTTGCAGGCGCAGCAAAAAGTCTTTTGAACAACTTAATCAACAGCTTCATAAAACTACCATGCAAATTGATCAGTTACGTAGTGCGGTGAGAGTTGGTGAAGTTTTGCAATCTCTCACGAACGGGCAAGTTCAAAATAGTTTGCAACAATTAAGTGAATTGCCTCTTCAGAAAGGCGAATTAAACCGATTTAAACAAGATGCTCATAACTTAAGTTTGGAAGGTCGAGCACAAGATCAAACAGAATTTGAGTCGGTACATCAATTTTTAAAGAAACATTTTTCCCAGTGTGAAATTAAGTCAGGTTCATCCTGAACAACATACATTGTTTTTTTCGCTTTGATATGGAACAAGGAGAGGAAAAAGTGAAAGCCTTTTTTTAACGATCCTTTTTACACCTTTTTGGAAAATGGCTAAGTCAGCCTTTTTTTATGTGCACGGTTTAACTTTTTTTATTGTTATTAAGTGCGGTGATTTTTTTCGCCCCGTTTTAGATTATATTGAGGGGAGCTCACGTTTCCATGAAACCGAAAGCGAGTTAGCAGGGAAACGATCAGAATTGTTGCATCAACAGAAAATTTTAACTTCTTTACAGCAGCAGTCGGAAAAGTCGAAAACTTTCTCAGAACTAGCTGCACAAATTATGCCTTTTGAATAAACAAATTCAACGTTTAGCTGCGCGTAACGGTTTATCTCAGAATTTACGTTGGGAAATGGGGCAAAAGCCTATTTTGCATTTACAGCTTACTGGGCATTTTGAAAAAACGAAGACATTTTTAACCGCGCTTTTAGCTAATACGTCACAGCTTTCAGTGAGTCGCTTACAGTTTAGCAAACTAGAAGACAGCCCATTGCAAACAGAGATCATTTTTTTCAGCTAGATAAGGAGGCAAAATGAAGTATTGGTTTTACCTAATTGCATTATTTTTTATGAATTGCAGTTGGGGACAAGATCCTTTCGATAAAACACAGCGTAACGGTTCTCAGCTTGATAACGCACAAACAGTAATGGAACAGACAGAAATAATTTCCTCAGATGTACCTAATAATCTATGCGGAGCGGATGAAAATCGCCAAGCATCTGAAATTTCTTTGAACGCTTTAAAATTGGTGGGTGTAGTGATTTCTAAAGATAAAGCGTTTGCCTTATTGCTGGATCAGGATTTGCAAAATTTACAGCGTTTTAGAAGGTGTTGATGTAGCTCAAGAAGGATATGTTGTAACAAAAATCAATCAAAATAAAGTTCAATTTATGCGTAAGTCTGGTTCTCAATGTGAGAGCACTGAACAAAAAGAATTAAGTTTTTAAAGGAAGATTATGAAGAAATATCTTTTAAAGTGCGGTTGTTTTTTAGTGTGTTTTTGTTTGCCATTAATCGTTTGTGCTAATCCTAAAACAGATAACGAACGTTTTTATTCGTTTATCGCAAGCGCCTTTAGCCCAAACACTGGAGCAATTAGCTTTCCAACATGATGTCAATTTAGTGATGGATGAGACGCTAGAAGGCAATATTTCTTTGAAATTAGATAATATTGATATGCTACGTTTGCTACAAATAATAGCTAAAAGTAAGAAGCTTACTTTGAATAAAGATGAGGGTATTTACTATCTGAATGGAGGGCAATCAGGCAAAGGTCAAGTTGCAGGAAATCTTACTACAAATGAACCGCACTTAGTGAGTCACACGGTTAAACTCCATTTTGCTAAAGCTTCTGAATTAATGAAATCCTTAACGACAGGAAGTGGCTCTTTGCTTTCTCCTGCTGGGAGCATTACTTTTGATGATCGCAGTAATTTACTCGTGATTCAAGATGAACCTCGTTCTGTGCAAAATATCAAAAACTAATTTCTGAAATGGATAAACCTATTGAGCAGATCGCTATTGAAGCGCGTATTGTGACAATTACGGATGAGAGTTTGAAAGAACTTGGCGTTCGTTGGGGGATTTTTAATCCAACGGAAAAATGCGGGGCGTGTAGCGGTAGCCTCGCAGGCAATGGCTTTGAAAATATTACGGATAATCTTAATGTAAATTTTGCGACAACGACGACACCTGCTGGCTCAGTAGCATTACAAGTCGCGAAAATTAATGGGCGATTGCTTGATTTAGAATTGAGTGCTTTGGAGCGTGAAAAATAATGTGGAAATTATCGCAAGTCCCCGCTTACTCACTACGAATAAGAAAAAGTGCAAGCATTAAACAGGGGACAGAAATTCCTTATGTTGTGAGCAATACTCGTAACGATACACAATCTGTGGAATTTCGTGAGGCAGTACTAGTTTTGGAAGTGACGCCACATATTTCTAAAGATAGTAATATTTTGCTTGATTTATTAGTGAGCCAAAACTCACCAGGTTCTCGTGTCGCTTATGGACAAAACGAGGTGGTTTCTATTGATAAGCAAGAAATTAATACTCAGGTGTTTGCCAAAGATGGGGAAACTATTGTGCTTGGTGGTGTGTTCCACGATACGATAACAAAAAGCGAAGATAAAGTGCCAGTACTTGGCGATATACCTGGCATTAAACGATTATTTAGTAAAAGAAAGTGAACGACATCAAAAAAACGTGAGCTAGTGATTTTTGTGACACCGCATATTTTAAAAGCGGGAGAAACGTTAGAGGCGTTGAAACAAAAAAAGTGCGGGTAAAAATAACTTTTTTTAGATGATGAATTTTTTTAATTTTTCGCTGTATCCACTGCTGTGGTAATCTTCATATCGCAAAAAATGGGTTATGTTCATGTTGCCAAAAACAAATTAAATCTTTTCCTTATTGCGGTCATTGTGGTGCAGAATTGCAATATTATGCGCAGCATTGTGGTAATTGCCTTAAACAAGAACCTAGTTGGGATAAGATAGTCATTATTGGGCATTATATTGAACCACTTTCTGTATTGATTCACCGTTTTAAATTTCAAAATCAATTTTTGGATTGACCGCACTTTAGCTCGGCTTTTTATATCTTGCGGTGCGTGATGCTAAACGAACGCATCAACTTAAATTGCCAGAAGCAATCATTCCAGTGCCTTTATATCATTTTCGTCAGTGGCGACGGGGTTATAATCAGGCAGATTTATTATCTCGGCAATTAAGTCGTTGGCTAGATATTCCTAATTTGAACAATATCGTAAAACGCGTGAGACACACGCATACTCAACGTGGTTTGAGTGCAAAAAGATCGTCGTCAGAATTTAAAAATGCCTTTTTCTCTTGCTGTTTCGAAAAATGAATTTCCTTATTGTCGTGTCGCGCTGGTGGATGATGTAATTACTACCGGTTCTACGCTCAATGAAATCTCAAAATTGTTGCGAAAATTAGGTGTAGAGGAGATCCAAGTGTGGGGGCTGGCGCGGGCTTAATATAAAGCACTGGAAAAAGCGCGATGAGCGTATTATTCCCGATACTTTCTTTCAAGTATTTAGGACATAATTATGGAACAAGCAACTCAGCAAATCGCTATTTCTGATGCCGCACAAGCGCATTTCGAAAAACTTTTAGACACGCAAGAAGAAGGAACCAATATTCGTATTTTCGTCGTTAATCCTGGTACCCCTAACGCAGAATGTGGCGTATCTTATTGCCCACCCTAATGCCGTGGAAGAAAGTGATTTTGAAATGAAATACGACACTTTTTCTGCATTTATTGATGAGGTCAGTCTGCCTTTCTTAGAAGAAGCAGAAATTGATTATGTTACCGAAGAACTTGGTGCGCAACTTACCTTAAAAAGCGCCAAATGCCAAAATGCGTAAGGTTGCGGATGATGCGCCATTAATTGAACGTGTTGAATATGTGATTCAAACTCAAATTAATCCACAGCTTGCAAGTCATGGTGGACGCATAACCTTAATTGAAATTACTGAAGATGGTTACGCAATTTTACAATTCGGTGGTGGCTGTAATGGTTGCTCAATGGTGGATGTTACGTTAAAAGATGGCGTGGAAAAACAACTTATTAGCCTATTCCCGAATGAATTAAAAAGGTGCAAAAGATGTAACCGAACATCAGCGTGGAGAGCACTCTTATTATTAGTGAGTGGTAAAAGAAGATTTATAATAACCGCACTTTGAAAGTGCGGTTATTTTTATGGAGTAAAAATGAAAAACATTTCATCCAGATGATTTTGGTTATTGGTTGCTTACTCAAGGTTCAAATCTTTATTTGCTGAATAATGAATTGCCTTTTGGTTCAGCTACAAAGCTTGGAATCGAAGGATTGCAGGCAATGCAAATCGGTGAATGGAAAAAAATCATCCGTTGTGGCTTGTGGCTGAACAAGAAAGTGATGAACGAGAATATGTAAGTTTACGTGGATTACTTTCATTGCCAGAGGATGAATTCCATGTATTAAGCCGAGGTGTGGAAATTAATCATTTCCTGAAAACTCATAAATTTTTGTGGAAAGTGCGGTCATAAAACACAACAAATTCAAGAAGAGCTCGCCGTGCAATGCTCTTACTGCGGGTATCGAACTTATCCTGTAATCTGTCCATCTATTATTGTAGCGGTTCGACGTGGCAAAGAAATATTGCTTGCTAATCACAAACGTCATTATCACCCGAATGGAGGAATGTATACCACTCTTGCAGGTTTTGTAGAGGTTGGTGAAACATTTGAACAAGCGGTGCGGAGAGAGGTTTTTGAGGAAACAGGGATTTTGATAAAAAATATTCGTTATTTTGGTAGCCAGCCTTGGGCATTTCCGAATTCTCAAATGGTCGGTTTTCTTGCTGATTATGAGAGCGGTGAAATTACTTTGCAGGAAAGTGAAATTCATGATGCGAAGTGGTTTTTATTATGATCAACCCTTGCCAGAATTACCTCCAACAGGTACTATCGCACATAAACTTATACATACGACGCTTGAGCTTTGTCGAGCAGAGGATAATCAGAAGGAAATCTAAATGTCAGTATTAAAAAAATGATCGTTATTTAAAAAGCTTTATTACGTGAATCAGTGGATTACACCCCTGTTTTGGATGATGCGTCAAGCTGGACGTTATTTGCCTGAATATAAAGCGACGCGTGCCCAAGCTGGAGATTTTATGTCACTTTGTCGCAATGCTGACTTAGCTTGTGAGGTGACGCTCCAACCGCTTCGTCGTTATGATTTAGATGCTGCGATTTTATTTTTCTGATATTTTTGACTATTCCAGATGCTATGGGGTTAGGTTTAAGTTTTGGTGCGGGGAAGGTCCCTAAATTTGCCCGACCAATTGAGTGTAAAAAGCGCGGTAGAAAAATTTACCTATTCCAGATCCTGAGGAAGAACTTCAATATGTTATGAATGCTGTACGCACAATTCGTGGTGAGCTAAAAGGCGAGGTCCCTCTTATTGGTTTCTCTGGTAGTCCTTGGACACTAGCTACTTATATGGTAGAAGGTGGCTCAAGTAAGACCTTCGGAAAAATCAAAAATGATGTATTCTGATCCGAAAAACACTTCATTTATTACTCGATAAACTGGCTGATTCCATCACGCTTTATTTGAATGCCCAAATTAAGGCTGGCGCTCAAGCAGTGATGATCTTTGATACTTGGGGCGGAGTGTTGGGACATAGAGAATATTTAGATTTCTCTCTTCAGTATATGGATAAAATTGTAGATGGATTGATTCGTGAGAATGATGGTCGTCGAGTACCTGTCACATTGTTCACCAAAGGTGGGGGTTTATGGTTAGAAGCCATAGCTAATACCGGATGTGATGCGATTGGATTAGATTGGACAGTGAATCTTGCTGATGCTAAAGCACGTGTAGGGCATAAAGTTGCATTGCAGGGTAATATGGATCCAAGCGTATTGTATGCATCATCAGAGCGTATCGAACAAGAAGTTCAGTCAATCTTAGCTGATTTTTGGTACTGGAAGTGGTCATGTATTTAATCTTGGGCATGGAATTCATCAAGATGTGCCAGAAAATGCGCCTAAAGTTTTTTTGTAGATGCGGTGCACCATTATTCTAGAATCTATCATAAATAAGAGAATATCATGCGAAATCCAATTCATAAACGTTTGGAGAATTTAGAAAGTTGGCAACACCTTACTTTTTTATGGCTGCTTTATGTGAACGTATGGCACTAAATTTTTAAATTGTTCTGTCAAATGAACGAGCTTAGCGCTGAAGCCAAAACGTATCAAAAATATTCTCAATTTGGTGTGGGAATATTTAACGGTTAAAAGATGCCAACATCAACTTTGAAAATCAGTTGGAAAAAAATTAGAAACGATTATTCCTGATGTGAATGATTACGAGAGTTTTGGTGTTGTGCCGGCGTTAGATGCTTGCCAGGCTTTAGCTGAAATTTTACACGCTATTATCGCGGGTGAAACTTTAGAAAGAGCGGTGGAAATGAGCTTAATTTCTTTAGGAACGGTAACGAGTTTGTTGGAAACGGAAACAGGGCGAGATTGGTCGGACAGCGAACTTAAAGAAAGTGAAGATATTCAAGCCGAACTCGATGTGCAATGGCAAGTTTATCGTTTACTTAAAGAATGTGAAAAACGTGATATTGAATTAATTTTTAGATTTAAAAAAATGAGATCCGAGCCGAGGGAATCTCTAATATTGGTATAGAATTTCATCAATAACGTGAGATTTGTCACAAATTTTTAAAAATCTTGCTTTTTAATTCATCTCAAGTTAGATTATCCTTTGCACAGCTTTTTGTGGTTAGCCCGCAGGCATATTTTTGAAGAGTCAAATTTTTATTTAACAGAAGGTACAAATTTATGAACAAAAACAGATTTAATTGATGCAATTGCAAGCGCTGCAGAATTAAACAAAAAAACAAGCTAAAAGCTGCGTTAGAAGCGACTTTAGAAGCGATTACTGCAAGCCTCAAAAAGGTGAACCTGTACAATTAATCGGTTTCGGTACATTCAAAGTAAATGCACGTGCTGCACGTACTGGTCGTAACCCACAAACTGGTGCTGAAATTAAAAATCGCAGCATCTAAAGTACCAGCGTTTGTATCTGGTAAAGCATTAAAAGATGCAATCAAATAATTAATATTTGAATGATTTTTAAACCCTGCCAATGAGCAGGGTTTTTTTGTTGACTAAAATTTACTTTACAAAACAATATTGTTTACATAAACTTTTTGAAACGAAATTTATTGCATTTAAGGATAGCTTTATGAAAAAGTAGCCAGCCTCGTAATACTAAACAACGTCGCCATACTATTATGCAACTTTTGCAAGAACAAGGTGAAGTGAGTGTAGAACAGCTAGTGCAGCTTTTTGATATATCTGAAGTGACTATTCGTAAAGACTTAAGTGCGCTAGAAACAAATGGTTTTTTATTGCGTAAATACGGTGGCGCAATTTTTAATGCCAAAAGAAATTATGGATGAAAGCGAAAATAATGAACTTACGAAACGAAAGCTTGTCATAGCGAAAGCCGCCGCCGAACGTATTCGTGATCATAATCGTATTATCGTAGATAGCGGTAGTACTACAGCAGCTCTGATTAAACAACTTAATTTAAAACAAGGCTTAGTTGTAATGACGAACTCAATTTCGGTGGCAACAGAATTGAGAGCATTAGAAAATGAGCCTACGTTGCTGATGACTGGTGGCACTTGGGATACTCGTTCGGAATCGTTTCAAGGAAAAGTAGCTGAACAGGTGCTACGTTCTTACGATTTTGACCAACTTTTTATTGGTGCCGATGGCATTGATTTAGCGCGAGGTTCTACGACTTTTTAATGAACTTGTAGGATTAAGTCAGGTGATGGCGGAAGTTTCTCGTGAAGTTGTTGTGATGGTGGAATCTCAGAAAATTGGTCGGAAAAATGCCAAATTTAGAATTAACTTGGCAACAAATTGATGTGCTTATTACTGATACAGGATTGTCAGAACAAGATAAAAAGCCATTTTAGCTCATGGCGTAGAAGTAATTTGCGTATAAAGTGCGGTTAAAAAGTAGACGTATTTTTTATTTAATTAACAATAAGGAAAAGCTTATGTGTGGTATTGTCGGCGCGGTAGCGCAACGTGATGTAGCGGAAATCTTAATTAATGGTTTACATCGTTTGGAATATCGTGGTTATGATTCTGCAGGCGTTGCAGTGGTAAATGAACATCATGAATTACAACGTGTGCGCTGCTTAGGTAAAGTTAAAGCATTAGACGAGGTTGTATCGGAGAAACCATTGATTGGTGGTACAGGGATTGCGCATACTCGTTGGGCAACGCATGGTGAGCCATCGGAAACCAATGCTCATCCACATGCATCAGGCACTTTTGCCGTAGTACATAACGGTATCATTGAAAATCATGAAGAACTTCGAGAATTATTAAAATCTCGTGGTTATGTCTTTTTATCACAAACAGATACTGAAGTGATTGCTCACCCTCGTTGAGTGGGAAATGCGTAGCACGGATTCACTTTTTAGAAGCTGTGAAAAAGCAGTAAAACAACTCACTGGTGCATACGGTATGGTGGTAATGGATAGCTGTCATCCTGAACATTTAGTCGCAGCTCGTTCTGGTAGTCCGCTAGTGATTGGTTTAGGTATTGGTGAAAATTTCTTAGCTTCAGATCAACTTGCACTTTTAAGTGTTACCCGCCGTTTTATCTTTTTTTAGAAGAAGGGGATATTGCAGAAATTACACGTCGTACAGTTGATATTTATGATACTTACGGCAATAAAGTTGAGCGTGAAATTCACGAATCTAATCTTGAAAATGACGCGGCAGAGAAAGGTAAATTCCGCTATTTTATGCAGAAAGAAATTTACGAACAGCCAACCGCACTTATCAATACAATGGAAGGGCGTATCAATCATGAAAAATGTGATTGTCGATTCAATCGGTAATGGTGCAAAAGGCATTTTAGAAAAAAAGTTGAGCATATTCAAATTGTTGCTTGTGGTACATCCTATAATGCAGGTATGGTGGCGCGTTATTGGTTTGAATCTTTGGCTGGTGTGAGCTGTGATGTGGAAATTGCATCAGAGTTTCGTTATCGCAAATTTGTTACACGTCCAAATAGCTTATTGATTACACTTTCTCAATCTGGCGAAACAGCCGATACTTTGGCGGCGCTTCGTTTAGCGAAAGAAAAGGGCTATATGGCGGCATTAACAATTTGTAATGTTGCTGGATCTTCGCTAGTACGCGAATCAGATCTTGCATTTATGACTCGTGCCGGTGTTGAAGTTGGGGTGGCATCAACAAAAGCATTTACGACACAGCTCGTTGCGTTATTAATGTTGGTGATGGCACTTGGTAAAGTTAAAGGTCATATTTCTGCAGAAAAAGAGCATGAAATTATCAAAGCAATGCAATCTTTACCTGTGGAAATCGAAAAAGCGTTAGCATTTGATACAGAAATTGAAGCATTGGCTGAAGATTTTTGCTGAAAAAAACATCATGCGCTTTTTCTTAGGTCGTGGTGCATTTTATCCAATTGCCGTAGAGGCCTCTTTGAAATTGAAAGAGATTTCTTATATTCACGCTGAAGCGTATGCGGCGGGAGAATTGAAACATGGTCCATTAGCGTTGATTGATGCCGATATGCCGGTAATTGTTGTGGCGCCAAATAATGAATTATTAGAGAAAGTAAAATCGAATATTGAAGAGGTTCGTGCTCGTGGTGGCCAATTATACGTATTTGCTGATAAAGAAGCGGGCTTTACACCAAGTGAAGGAATGAAAATCATCACGATGCCAAAAGTCAATGATATTGTTGCACCGATTTTTTTATACCATCCCAATGCAGTTGCTTTCTTATCATGTGGCTTTAATTAAAGGTACTGATGTAGATCAACCTCGTAACTTAGCGAAGTCTGTCACCGTAGAATAAAGTGCGGTTGATTTTTAAGATAAATTTAAAGCACAGGTTATGCTAGTGCTTTATTATGATTAAATTAAAAGGGCGAACATTAAAATGTTCGCCCTTTTCTATCTAAAAATGTATAACTTAGCCCATACCGTATTTTTTAGTTTTTTTACGTAATGTACCGCGGTTGATACCAAGCATATTTGCTGCACGGGTTTGATTACCACGAGTATATTGCATAATCATATCTAACATCGGGTGTTCAACTTCCGCTAATACTAATTCGTAAAGATCATTCACATCTTGACCATCTAATTGCGCTAAATAATTACGCAATGCTTGTTTTTACTGAATCGCGTAATGGTTTGTTGGTCACTTGTGATTGCGCATTTAATACTGATACCGTTAAAGGCTTCAGCAGGATTACGTTGTTGTTCTAACATTTTTTTCTTTATCCAAAATTAAATTGAAAAATCTTCCAATGCAATAAGTTGCTCTTTTGGATCACTAATTGCATTAAAAGTCTGTTTAAAAACGGAATCAGGTTGAATTCCTGTAAATACCAAGCTACGTGTTTACGCGCAATGCGATAGCCTTTTTGTTCGCCATAGAATTGATGTAATTCTTGAATATGACGCAAAATTTGACCGCACTTTTCGTTTAAACTTGGCATTTGGCTTATCGAGTCATGCTCAATTAGGGTTTTCCACAGCTTGAAATAACCAAAAGGGTTACCTAAGGCAGCACGACCGATCATAATGGCATCCGCTCCGGTATAATCGAGAACGAATTTTGCTTTCCGAGCAGAATCAATATCACCATTGGCTATAACCGGTATGGCAATCGCTTGTTTAACGGCTTTGATGTTGTCATATTCCGCTTCGCCTTCAAAAAGACAAGCGCGTGTACGACCATGCACCGTTAATGCTTGTATGCCACATTGTTCTGCAATTTTGCCGATTTGAACGCAGTTTCGATTAGATTTATCCCAGCCTGTACGAATTTTTTTAAGGTCACTGGCACATTGACGGCGGACACTACTTCTCGCAAGATTTTTTTCCACCAAATCTGGAAATTGCAACAATGCAGAGCCTGCAAGTTTGCGATTTACTTTTTAGCAGGACACCCCATATTAATGTCAATGATTTGGGCGCCATATTCCACGTTGATAGCAGCAGCTTGCGCCATCTCGAGTGGATCACTACCTGCAATTTGCACGGCATTGAGACCTAAATCTTCGCTATGTGCTAAACGCAATTTGGATTTTTCGGTATGCCAAACTTGCGGGTTTGTGGACATCATTTCTGAAAATGTGAGTCCAGCACCATAATATGCACAAAGACGACGGAAAGGCTGGTCGGTAATACCTGCCATTGGTGCAAGTAAAAACACGATTTTTTTAATTGGTATGAACCGATTCGCATTTTACGTTACCTTCCTAGCAAGTCTAAATCTAATTAGTGTCGAACTGGTCAACGACCGACAAGGCTGGCTATAATACGCATTTTGCCTTACTTTGCAAAAGTGAAATTTGTTTTAAAAATACACTTTTTTTGGTTGACAAAAAGAAATTAAAACGTTTTTTTAGCTTACCCGTAATTCGGCACCATTCTTCTCTCACCGCGACTGGCTCTAACGCAAATGTTTGCGTATAGGCATCACATACCGATTGAGCTTGAGTTTCTAAAATTCCCGATAAACCAAGATCACCATTCGGTTTAACAAGTTGGCTAATGATTGGGTACAGTTCTTTGAGAGGGCCAGCAAGAATATTTGCCACCACGACATCAGCTTTTTAAATCAGCGGGTTTTTCATCAGATAAAAAAACAGTTGTAGGCGATCTGCAACGCCATTTTTGCTCGGCATTATTGCGACTGGCTAGAATCGCTTGTGGATCGATATCAATTCCCACCGCACTTTTCGCACCAAGTTTTAATGCGGCAATGGCTAAAATGCCTGAACCACAGCCAAAAATCAGATGACGGTTTTATCTTTTTAAATCTAGGCCATCTAGCCATTCTAAACATAGTGCTGTTGTAGGATGCGTGCCTGTCCCAAATGCTAAACCTGGGTCGAGCATCACATTGACGGCATTTTCATCAGGCACATCACGCCAACTTGGACAAATCCATAAACGCTTACCAAATTGCATTGGGTGGAAATTATCCATCCACTCGCGCTCCCAGTCTTTATCTTCTATTTGTTCAATTTTTGTATGCCGTATTACTATCTAAGTATTTCGCTTCTTTTTAATAAGCGGACGATTTCTGCCATATCTGTTTCTGCATCAAATAACGCAATAACATCGGTGTTGCCCCATAAACGAGTTTCACCAGGCAAAGGCTCAAAAATCGGTGTATCTTGACTATCCATAAAAGTTACAGAAACGGAGCCGATTTCTTCTAAAAAATCACTCATTTGTTCTGCTTTTTTTCATTGGTGCTATTTAGGCGAATCTGAATCCAAGCCATTTGTTTTTCCTTTTTCAAAATTTTTGCGTATTTTTTTACCGCACTTTACTCTTTCTCGTAACCTTCGTAATAATAAGATTGCTCAATACCTTTTAAAAATAATTTCTCGAGTTATTTATATCATCCGTTAAATTTGCATTAAGTAAAAACGAATTTCTAAATCATTAATTGGGCTACGCTCCATTGCTTGTAAATATTGGGTTTTATCCACATTTTTGCCAATTGACAACTTTTTCCTAAATTTTTTTCTTTAATACTAAATCTAACCAAATGCGAGTTGAGCGACCATTACCTTCTAAAAAAAGGGTGAGCAATGTTCATTTCTACATATTTATTAATAATATTTTCAAAAAGTATCTTCTGGCATTTGTTCTATTTTTCCTAATGCTTCTTTTTAAATAAAGGGCATTGGCAAAAACGAAAAATGACCTTTTGAAATATTTTTGTTCACGAATTTTTACCTGCGAATTCATAGAGCCCATCAAATAGGTAATGATGAATTTGTTGTAGTCCTTTGTTGAACCAATTTCAATGTGATGAATATCGCCGCTTTCAAATAAACGGTAGGCATTTTTCTAAACTTTGTTGATCAATTTTTTCACGATGATAATAAATCCAAAATTTTGGCGCGTATTATACCGATTTTTTTCAAAAAGTTTCGGCAGTAAAGTCGAGCCAAGTGTGGCGAGCATAATGATTGTTATACCAAGTGCGGCTGAAAATGACAGCGTTTCGCCAAGTAATGATACGGCAAATAAGATGCCGAATAGCGGCTCAAGTGCAACTAAAATACCGGAGATATTGGCATCCACACTATTAAGGCCTTTATTCCATAACCAATAGGCAAGCCAGCTACAAGCAATGGCAAGATATAATAAACCTGCAATACCAGTAGAATTTAATGATATTTGCCAGTTTTCTGTGAGTAATAGCGTAAATGGCAATGTTGTGATGGTCCCAAGTACAATGCTGACGGAGGTATAAGCTTGCGTTGATACTTTGGCTACAACTCGCTGTGTCCAACGTAACACGGCAGCGAAAAATGATCCCAGCACTTAGTACTAATAAACAGCCGAATAAACTGATGTTATCAATGCCTTCATTATTTTTCCACTATTGATTAAAAATCGCCACGCCAATAAATGCCATTGCGCCGAATAGCCAGTGAAACCATTTTGCTTTGTCTTTAAAGAAGAAATGCCCGACAAATACAACGAGCAGCGGTTCTAGCCCAATCATGGTGACTGCACTGGAGGCGGATGTATATTTTTAGTCCGATGAATTGCAATAAAAAAATACGGCGGTATAGTTAAAAGAATGCTAACCACCAAAGCTGTTTACGCATTGGTTTATCAATTTTTCCAACGACGTAAAAAGAGTGGCATGACAATAATCATTGCAATAATTAACCGCACTTGCACAACAAGCACAGGATCCATCATCGAATAAGTGAGTTTACCGACGATTAATGAACTGCTCCAAATAAGTAGCGCAAGAATTTGATAGAGCATTGATGTATCCCTGTGAATTGTTCCAATTCTATGTTTTTAGCCTAGAAATTGCGGAAAGTGAGAAATTAAATATCACCTTCCTCTAATTTAGAAGAAGGTGACAGCATATTGATTAATACTTAAAGTGCGGTAACTTTTAATTGAGTTTTTTTCAATACGGCGTTCGCCCAATTTATTACCTACTAAAAGGCAATCAATCCAAATACTAATGACGGTACGATTTGATGGAAGTTAAATAATTTTTATGCTAAGTTGAGTGAGTAAGATATAACTCCCCAAGCCGATAATCATTGAGCTTAACGCACCATAAGCATTTGCTTTTATCCCAGTAAATACCCAGCACAATTACCCATAAAAATGCGGCTTCGAGTCCGCCAAAAGGCAAATAGGTTTAACCAAATAATCATATCTGGTGGATTGAGTGCGGCAAAGATTAAAAAGTGCGGTTAAAATCAGCGTGATAATAGATGAAAAAAATAACTCACTTTTTTTCTCATTTTTGCGGCTTCTGGTTTTGTAGAAAGGTATAAATCTTTTTACAAAAAAATAGAAGAAGATTGAATAAGTTGCGCATCAATTGTGGACATAATTGCTGACATCGGTGCGGCTAAGAAAAATACCAGCAATAATAGGTGGTAATACTTTTTAGCATTAAAGTTGGAATCACTTGATCTGATACTGTTAAATTTGGAATAACTGCACGACCAAGTGCACCGGCTAAGTGCATCCCAAAACATAATGATGGAAAGTACAATTGTTCCTATTAGCATGCCTCTATGTAGAGCTTTTGCTGTCTTTAAATGCCATGCATCGAACAGCAGTATGTGGAAGCCCTGACGACCCCGAAACAGACGAGCACCCAAAAGGAAGCCATAAATTGAAAAATCTAACATTCCATTTGGCCCGTAAGGCGTGACTAATGCAGGATCGATTTCGTTAATTTATTAACCGCACTTTCTACACCGCCGAGCGCATAAATGGTTCCTAAAAGGAGAATAATAGTACCTAAAATCATGACAGTACCTTGAATGGTATCCGTGAGTACGACGGCGCGGAATCCCCCGATAAATGTATAGATACCTACCGTTAAAGCAAATAAGAGCAATGCTTGAGTATAAGAAATGCCAATGGTTGTTTCTAATAAACGTGCACCACCAATAAATTGCACAGTCATGGCTGCAAAAATGCGAGAAGAAGGGCAAGGCTTGATAGCCAGACTAAATATTTGTTTTTATAACGATAAAGGAAAAGATCGTTAATCGTTAACGCATTGGTTTCTCTTGATAATAGTGCAAAATTTTTACCTAATGCGCCTAATGCAAGCCACACTGCTGGGACTTGAATCATCGCCAGTAATACCCAACCTAATCCGTATTTATAAGCTGCGCCAGGCCCTCCGACAAAAAGAACTTGCACTGGCATAAGTTGACGCGGTTGTCATTGCGAGCACAAAACCCCGTCATGGAGCGGTTACCTACATAATATTCCGTTAGGAAATCGCCTTTTGTACGTTTTTACATAAGCGAAAAATCGCAGCACCAAATATAAATGCAAGATAAATAATTAAAGGAGAATAATACCTAAATTCATTTTTGATTCTCCTCATCCTTGATTTCAAGAGAGATATCTTGATAAATAATTTTTGATAATCCAATGGCCAATTACAATAAACAGAATAGGCAAATAAATACAAGAGAGTTCAAACCAGAGGGAAACCAATCGGCCCTTGAGTTTCTTTAGGCAAATAAGCACATAAGCACCAACCTATCACATATAAAATAGATAGACCTAATGCCCAACTAGCTTCCTTGGCCGCTTGTTGATAACGTTGTTTTAATGTCATGTTTCTTCCTTAAAAATTTTTTTATAAGTGAAAGTATATTTTTTTGAATGGTATAAGGGGCATATATTTTATACGCCCCTTATGTTTGCTAATCTTACAACTTTTTTTGAATAATTCAAAATGTTTTTGCTGATTTCTAAGTAAATTCGATTTTTTTATCATATTCATAAAAAGGATGAGTACTGGTTACCTTTTGATACGACCAAGATAATTTCGGTGTTATTCCCCAAATATGAAAGTTTCTATGCCAGATAGTAAATACTGATGCATATTCCTTATTTTTCTGGCGAATACCAATAAGATCTTTTTTTCTTTATAGGCACGTTGTGCATAATTCAGGATTAAACGAGTTGATATACCCGCTTTCCATTCTTGTCCCCATCCTAATCGGACATTTTTCGTTGATAGGCGTTATCTAAATCTCGAGTATTTTCGCGATTATAATCAGCTCCGCCAAACCAATACTGTCCATTTTTTTCGCTAGGTAAAGTAGTGTAGCGGAAGCTAGATAGTTATTTCCATTTAGATGCTTACGAGTTTCATAGCGTTGTTCACCATACTCAAGTGCGGTTGAAATTTGCCATTTTTCATTTAGCCAATTGGATAAATCCAATCTAGCACCTGAGTTTTTTTAGAGTATTGTTTCATCGCTTTTTCCGCCAGATGAGCCGCCCGCATACCAACGTTTTTTTCAGTAAATGGCATCAAGGAGACTTCAAATCGTGCAGTTTGGTATCCAAGACCCACACCAGCTCTCGCGTTAAATTCATTATATTTTTTTGTTGTCCCAATAATATTTTCCACTACCTTCAAGGACAATTTTTGTAAAAGTAGTTGTGAGGTACTGACCATTTCTTTTTCAGCATTCCCCAAAATACGAAAATCCTCTGGCACTTTCTTTTTCCCAAGCTGTCCAGTTGCCAATTTTGGTGCCGGCTTTTTGGCGCATTATTAATATTACTTTCATTTAAAAACTAAATCCACCTTGGATTTTCCATTGATCTCGTTGATTCAATGCAGAAAGATATTGTTCAATTATTTTTTTACAGAATCAGGGGAAACTTGCTCTGCTCTTAACTTTTGAAATTGATCTTTTTGCCGCCTCGTTATCATTATTCAGAAACAAGGCTTGAGCTAATTGATAGCGTAAAGGTAAAAGATCAGTTTTTTGTGAAAATAAGTGTCGGTAGGCTTTTAACGGAATCAGAAAAATGTCCTTTTTCTCGTAAATCAATCGCTTCAGCCCATTCTAACAAAAACGGATCTTTTTTTAGGTAAAGGCTGATATAGCGGTAATAAAAGTTGTACTGCCTCACCATTATTTTTGTAATACTGCAGGAATAAGACCGCGAATAATCAAGTCTGGATGTTTCGCTAATTCTTCTTTTGTAATCGATAACTTTGATGGATTATTATTCGTCAAAAGTGCGGTTGGTTTTTGTGGTAAATTTGGTTTAGCCAAATGTAGCTGTTCATCTAAACGCCCATCATGTGGCTGCGGAGATTTTTTTCTACAGCAATAGAATTTGACGCTAAAAATAATGCGACGGTGAGACATAAACTAAATTTAGTTTGTATATTCATTTTTTTATCCTTATTGGGAAAGAATAAAAGCAAGCTTTAAGCTTGCTTTATTAAGGAATACTAAAAAAATTATTGTTTAGATGCGCCGTAAACACCCTAAATATTTTTTTATCAGGATTAACATAATATCCTGTTAATTCAGCAGCATCTTTACCATAGAAGGCTCCTTCTGTTGAAGTGCCGTTTAGCGAACCTTCAAATTTATTTCCTTTAACATCAGCAGATAAATTGACGACTGAGTCTGCGCCAAATTGGTAATTATCGGTAGCAACTATCTTACCAGCTAATTTTTTAGTACCAAAGTCTACATTAATATCCACTTTACCAGGAACAACCGTATCAACTCCAGGGTTTCTTGGAACGGTGTTATATAAATGTGCAGCATAACCAGAATATTGAATTACTCCTGCCATCTTGTCCATATCGCTTTTTACTGGTGGCGTATGTACCTTGGGCTACAACATAATGCTCAGTTGTTTGAGAAGAACCAACATATCCCCAACGAATATTTTGTCTTCCACCGACAAGGCGTATGTCATTCTTTTGCCTCTGTTAGTATATATTTGCCTGAAGATAGGTTACCAGGAATAATATCAATTGCTTTCCTTCAACAATTAATTTATTAACTTCGTCAGGTTCATTACTTGAGAACGTTGTAATATCAACTGATTTAACTTCTTTTACTGGTAAGTTTAAATAATTACCTGATACTTGCCCTGTTGATGGAAAAATAATTATCTGATAAGGGGTCTTTGCCCTTTCCCTGCCTCTGCTGAAGTAGCTGGTTGTGCTGAAGTAGCTGGTTGTGCTGAAGTAGCTGGTTGTGCTGAAGTAGCTGGTTGTGCTGAAGTAGCTGGTTGTGCTGAAGTAGCTGGTTGTGCTGAAGTAGCTGGTTGTGCTGAAGTAGCTGGTTGTGTTGAAGTAGCTGGTTGTGTTGAAGTAGTTGGTTGTGTTGAAGTAGCTGGTTGTGTTGAAGTAGCTGGTTGTGCTGAATTATCACCACCGCCACTACTTCCACAAGCAGCTAAAGTTAATGTAGCTAAAGCTGTTAAACTAAACTTTAAAATCGTATTCTTCATAGTTTACCTCTAAGTTCTTTATTAAACACACTTAATACAAATACATAAAAATAAATTTATGTGGACTTTCATCCTACCATAAAATTAATATCATTGTATATAAATCTATAAAAAAAATAAAGGTAAAAACAATGTCTGCCTTTACCTTAATAACTTATAAATTAATCATGCATACCTAATTTTTTTCTCCAAATAGTGGATGTTTGTTCCGCCTTTTTGAAATTTTTCATCTTCAAGAATTAATTCATGAAGTGGGATATTGGTTTTGATACCATCAATAATTGTTTCAGATAATGCATTTTGCATACGACGGATTGCCACTTCACGTGTATCACCATAAGTGATAAGTTTTGCGATCATAGAGTCGTAATGTGGAGGCACCGTATAGCCGCCATAAACATGAGAATCCCAACGAACGCCCAAACCGCCCGGTGAATGTAAGTGATTTACTTTACCCGGAGATGGTAAGAATGTTTTTGGATCTTCTGCGTTAATACGGCATTCCATTGCATGGCCTTTAACTTTGATGTCTTCTTGCTTAAAAGGAAATCGGTAAGCCTGCTGCAATGCGTAATTGCTCTTTCACTAAATCTACACCTGTAATCATTTCAGTTACAGGGTGTTCTACTTGGATACGAGTATTCATTTCAATGAAATAGAATTCGCCATTTTCATATAAGAATTCAAACGTACCTGCTCCAGCGATAGCCGATTTCTACACAAGCTTTTTGCACAGCGAGAGCCGATATCGCGGCGAACTTCTTCTGTGATACCTGGCGCAGGTGCTTCTTCCACAACTTTTTGGTGACGACGTTGCATTGAGCAGTCACGTTCAGCCAAATAAACTGCATTGCCATGAGTATCTGCTAATACTTGAATTTCCACGTGACGTGGATTCTCTAAAGTATTTTTTTCCATATAGACCATATCATTATTGAATGCAGCTTTTGCTTCTGCTTTGGTCATCGCAATAGATTCTTCTAATGCGCCTTCGTTACGAACAACACGCATACCTCGGCCGCCACCACCGCCTGATGCTTTGATGATGATTGGATAGCCAATGCGTTTGGCGATTTCTTTTATTTTTTTACTAATATCGTTACTCACAGGCCCATCAGAACCAGGTACACAAGGTACGCCTGCTTTTTTCATTGCTTTAATAGCTGAAACTTTATCGCCCATTAAACGGATGACATCTGCTGTTGGGCCGATAAAAGTGAAACCTGAACGTTCAACTTGTTCAGCAAAATCAGCATTTTCAGATAAGAAACCGTATCCTGGATGAATTGCATCTGCGCCTGTTACTTCGGCGGCAGCAATGATAGCTGGAATATTTAAATAACTTTTTGCGGAAGGTGCTGGACCGATACAAACGGTTTCATCAGCGAGTAAAACGTGTTTTAAATCACGATCTGCGGTGGAGTGAACCGCTACAGTTTTAATACCTAATTCTTTACAAGCACGTAAAATGCGTAGTGCAATTTCACCGCGGTTAGCAATCACAACTTTTTCTAACATAAAAGAGTCCGTTTAGTCAGATAGACGTGAATTTTTTTATGTAGGTTCTTGAAATATTGTTCTCTCTATTCAAATTTGGCGTGAACAGATTTCAATTTATATCACCTACGATAAATTCGCTCTAATTGTTTGTATATGAAATAGGCGGACTAAAAGTCCGCCCCACGAAAAATATTGGAAATTATTCAATAACGATTAATGGTTCGTCGAATTCAACAGCGTCCCCGTCGTTGATAAGAATTGCTTTACTACACCAGCTTTGTCTGCTTCAATGCGGTTCATCATTTTCATTGCTTCAACGATACAAAGCGCGTCACCAACTTTCACAGACTGACCCACTTCAACGAATGCTTTTTGCTTCTGGGCTTGGACTGCGATAGAACGTTCCCACCATTGGAGAACGTACAAGATGGCCTGATAATTCATCAGATGCAGCTGGTGCGGATGTCGCAGCTGCAGGCGCCTGAGCTGGCGCAGCAGTTGGAGTTGGTGCTACTACTGGTGCCGCAGCGTATTGAACTGCTGCTGGAGCAATTGCTGGCGCTGCACGGCTAATACGTACTGTACCTTCTTCCTCTTGCACTTCTAATTCAGTAATGCCAGATTCTTCTACTAATTCGATTAATTTTTTTGATTTTACGAATGTCCATACGTTTTTCCTAAAAAGATTGAAATTTTTAACCGCACTTTTAAATGAAAAAGTGCGGTTATGAATAAACTTATTTTTTTATGTTGTAAAGGTTACCTTAAATTTTTGCAAATTTGCGATAAAAATTCTGTGAATTTCGCCAAAAATGCTCAATTTTCTTATTTTTTTAGCAAGGTAATCGATAGCAAATAAAAAGGCAAACTCGTAACCTTTTTGCGCCCAAACCGCAAATAACACCTTCAGCCACATCGCTAAAAATAAGAATGATGACGAAATGGTTCACGTTTATGCACGTTGGATAAATGAATCTCCACAAAAAGGAATTGAAACAGCTAAAAGTGCATCGCGCAATGCTACACTGGTATGGGTGTAGGCTGCAGGATTGATTAAAAATAAAATCGACTTGCTGAAAACTTTCGTGGATCTTATTAATTAATTTTTCTTCACTATTGGCTTGAAAACATTCCACTTTTTACATTGTGCTGAGTGGCTAATGTTTGTATTTTCTCTTCAATGGATGCAAGAGAAATATTGCCATAATGTTTTTGGCTCATGAGCCCCCTAACATATTTAAGTTCGGGCCATTTAACAGCAAAAATTCTGTGTGTTTGCGACATTTTTTAATCCTTTTTGTGTGGCGCATTATACTGATTTTTTTCGATTTTGGGTGGTCGAATCAGATAATTTTAGTGATAAATTCAGATTCTAAATCCACAATAGGTAAATCAGAACCAGGCCAAGCGCGTAGTACTTGATATTCCATCAAATCTAACGTGTCTAAGCCTGGCGTTACATTCGGGGTATATTGTTGTGCGATTCGCGCGAGCTGAGAGAGTCCTAAACTGCTTTCGATACTTGAACTAATAACCGCTTTTTAAACCTAACGAATGCGCTTGGTTAATGAGTTCAGCACAACGTTGAATTGAACCAATTAAAGTGGGTTTGATTACGACAGCCGATAAGTGCGGTTCTTTTTCCAAGCAAAAATTAGGCTCTCGCACGGATTCATCCCATGCAATCGCAATGTCGGTTTGAGCTGCAAATTCACGACTGAGCTCTTGTGTTTTACAAGGTTCTTCTAAAAAAATTGAATACGTTTTTCTATGTTGCGGTTTGACTTTAGCGGCAAATTGTAACGCTTTTTTTCTAATGACCAATGGCGGTTTGCATCCAGTCGTAATTGTAAATCGGGAATGGCCTCTAAAAACATATCGGCAATTAATCCATCGCGATTGGCTTCGTATATGCCCATTTTCATTTTTGCCACTTTTTCGCCTTCTATGCTTGCAAGTTTGGCGTACAGTTCATCAGGATCGCCATAACAAAGTGGTGCTGTATGGTAATTGCCTTCAGCTTGTAAATAACCTTTCATTTCATCCATTGCGCAACTGATACCAAAAGCAACGGAGGGATAGGTGCCATCTAATGGTACGCGAGGTGCGTCACAGCTTGCATTGCACCATGTCGTTAGCCATTCAATTGCTTGTTCTTGAACTTGCTCTAAGGTTTCTTCGCTAAAAACCTGGTAGCGGGGCGATTTTCTCCCCAACCGTCTCGGCTGCAACTTACTCTTACGATTAAGCCTTCACGGCGTTTTTAAAAAAACGATCACGCAGAATAAGTTGGCTATCAACGGGGATGGAATAACGGTAAAGATTAAATGATTTTTTTCAGCCATGCTTGCTCCTCAATACAAAAAGTGCGGTCAAAATTCACGAAGATTTTTAACCGCACTTTAGAACGATAAATTAAGGGTTACGTCTGAATTTGCTGAAGTCTGGGGCGCGTTTTTTTCGTTAAACGCATTGCGACCTTCTTGACCTTCTTCAGTCATGTAGAACAACATTGTTGCGTTACCCGCTAATTCTTGAAGACCGGCTTGACCATCACAATCTGCATTTAATGCCGCTTTCAAACAACGAATTGCGATTGGACTATTGCGTAACATTTCACGACACCAACGCACGGTTTCTTTTTTTCAAGATCAGCGTAAGGCACAACGGTATTGACTAAGCCCATATCTAATGCTTCTTGTGCATTATATTGACGGCATAAGAACCAAATTTCACGCGCTTTTTTTCTGACCCACTAAACGAGCCATATAGCTTGCGCCCCAACCGCCATCGAATGAACCGACTTTTTGGCCCAGTTTGCCCAAAAAAATAGCATTTTTCAGCAGCAATCGTTAAGTCGCAAAGCATATGTAATACATGGCCGCCACCAATTGCATAACCTGCCACCATTGCTACAACTGGTTTTGGACAAGAACGAATATCGCGTTGGAAATCCAATACATTTAAGTGATGTACGCCGCTGTCATCTTTGTAACCGCCGTAATCGCCACGCACTTTTTGGTCACCACCAGAACAGAATGCTTTTTTTCGCCTTCTCCGGTTAATACATGACGCCAATGTTTTCATCGAAACGTGCATCAGAAAATGCAGTAATCATTTCTTTTACTGTTTGTGGACGGAACGCATTACGAACTTCTGGGCGGTTAATCGTGATCTTGGCAATACCGTCAGTGGATTTATGATAGCGAATATCGCTATAGCCTTCACTGTGATCAACCCATTCAACAGGCGCATATAACACATCATCTTTTTGGATTTTTGCATGAGAATTCCTTTTTAATTAACGTAAAAAAAGTGCGGTCATTATAGCGGAAGTTTTTCGGATCAGGAAAACTAAATTCATTTTGCTGCTTTATCTGTTGTGAAGATATTGCTAGAATTTTTGCGCATTCTCACTTTTTATAAGGATCAAATGTGAAATTAATTGCAACCTTAGGTGTGGCAGCATTGCTGTCTGGCTGCTCAATGTTTGGTAGCTCACAATCCGCAATCCCCGGTGAATTTGCGGGGGCGGATTACCAACTTTCCGATCAAGATGCAAAACAATGGGCGATTGCAAGTAAGCAAGCAGAACAATGCGTTTACCCAAATTTAACTCGGATTTTTGCAACAGCATTTTTTTCTAAAGAAGATAGCTATATTCATTCACAATATGTCTTTTTTTCTACCCATTGGAAAAAAATTATTGGTGATCAATATGTGAAGATTATTCAAGGTGATGAAAAAAATCGATGAATTACGCAAGCTATCAGTTTAAAAAAATTCCGTACCGAAGTGGGTAACATTGAGCCTTTAACGGAACAGGCGTGTTTAAAATTACGTAATGAAGCGCGCGATGATTTGGCTGTCGTAAAAGGTCAATATAAAAAAATGGTATGGTGGAAGTGCAGAAAAATGAAGATGGCACACCGAAAAAAATCCAGATGGTATTGCGACGAATGAAAAATAAATTCTTCTTTGATATTATCAAATGGGGTTCAATGCTATTGCTTTAATTTTTTTGGCATGTAAACATACAATATAAAAAAATAATAAGGAGGCGACTATGTCAGATGTATTCCATCTTAATCTTACAAAAATCTCAACTTAAAGGCGCAACACTCGCTATTGTTCCCGGCGATCCTGCGCGTAGTGAGCGTATTGCTAAACAACTTGATAATCCAGAGTTTCTTGCTAGCACGCGTGAATTTACTTCATGGTTAGGGTTATCTTAATGGGCAACCTGTTGTTGTATGCTCTACCGGTATTGGTGGGCCATCAACCTCAATTTGTGTGGAAGAACTGGCTCAACTTGGCATTCGCACTTTCTTACGTATTGGTACAACGGGGGCAATTCAACCACATATTAATGTGGGTGATGTTCTTATTACAACGGCTTCTGTTCGCTTAGATGGTGCAAGCCGCCATTTTGCACCGTTAGAATATCCGGCTGTGTCAAACTTTGAATGTACAACTGCACTTTATAATGCAGCGAAAGCAAAAAGGGATTGAACCTTATGTAGGTGTGACTGCATCATCTGATACATTCTATCCAGGTCAAGAACGTTATGATACCTATAGTGGTAAAGTATATCGTGATTACCAAGGACTACTTAAGCAGTGGCAAGATTTGAATGTTATGAACTATGAAATGGAATCGTCAACATTGTTTACCATGTGTAGCGCATTGGGGTTACGAGCAGGAATGGTTGCAGGCGTGATTGTAAACCGCACTCAACAAGAAATTCCAAACGAAGCGACAATGAAAGAGACTGAAGAAAAAGCCGTTTTCAGTGGTAATAGATGCAGCGAAAATATTGTTAAATTAAAAATAACGCCTTGTTTTACAAGGCGTCATTTATTCTGGCTCTATTCCCACTCGATCGTTGCGGGGGGTTTTCCGCTGATGTCATACACCACGCGAGAAATACCATTTACTTCGTTGATGATACGGTTAGATACTTTTGCCTAATAAATCATAAGGTAAATGAGCCCAATGTGCGGTCATAAAATCGATGGTTTCTACCGCACGTAGTGAGATAACCCAATCGTATTTACGGCCATCGCCCATCACACCTACAGATTTTCACAGGTAAGAACACGCTGAAGGCTTGGCTGGTTTTTTTCATACCAACCGCTATTGCGTAATTCTTCGATAAAGATTGCATCTGCACGGCGTAATAAATCGCAGTATTCTTTTTTTCACTTCGCCTAATACGCGCACGCCTAAACCTGGGCCAGGGAATGGGTGACGGTTGATCATTTCAGCTGGTAAGCCTAATGCCAAACCGATTTTACGTACTTCATCTTTAAATAATTCACGTAGTGGTTCAACTAAGCCCAGTTTCATATAGTCTGGTAAGCCACCTACATTGTGATGTGATTTAATCACATGAGCTTTACCGGTTTTGCTTGCTGCAGATTCGATGACATCAGGGTGAGATCGTACCTTGTGCCAACCATTTCACATTGGTGAGTTTTTTTCGATTCATCATCGAAGACATCCACGAACACTTTACCGATAATTTTTACGTTTTGCTTCAGGATCAGATACGCCTGCAAGTTCGCCTAAGAAACGGCTTTCAGCATCAACGCGGGTAATATTTAAACCGAATTTATCACCGAACATTTCCATGACTTGATCGCCTTCGTGTAAGCGGAGTAAACCGTTATCCACGAATACGCAGTGTAAGTTTTTACCGATAGCACGGTGTAAAAGTAATGCAACCACTGAAGAGTCCACACCACCAGATAAACCTAAAATCACTTCATCATCACCCACTTGCTCTTTAATACGAGCAACGGCATCTTCGATAATGTTTTCAGCTGTCCATTTGGTTTCGCAACCACAGATATTGACGACGAAAATTCAGTTAATAATTCTAAACCTTTTTTTGGTGTGGGTTACTTCAGGGTGGAATTGTACACCGTAGAAACGACGGCTTTTCATCAGACATTGCTGCAATTGGGACAGGGTTGGAGTCGTACCAGTAACTTGGAAGTTTTTGAGGTAAATGCGTGACTTTATCACCATGGCTCATCCATACATCTAATTTGCTATCGCCATCATTTAAATGAGCGAAAAAGTGCGGTTGGATTATCCATTAAAAACAGAGGCATAGCCGAATTCACGATGATCAGAGGTTTCAGTTAAACCGCCAAGTTGCATTGCCATGGTTTGCATGCCGTAGCAAATACCCAATACAGGCACGCCGGCATTAAATACATATTCAGGTGCACGCGGGACTGTTTTCTTCAGTCGTACTTTCAGGACCGCCAGAAAGAATAATACCGTCTGGATTAAATTCACGGATTTGTTCTTCAGTCACATCCCACGCCCAAAGTTCGCAGTACACACCGATTTCACGCACGACGCGCAATCAGTTGAGTATATTGTGAACCAAAGTCGAGGATCAGGATTTTTATGATTGTGGATGTTTGTCATTTATAATGCTCTTATTATTGATAATGTAGACGGCCAATTTTCTCCAAAACTTTGCAAAAATCAACCGCACTTTAAAATAACAAAAGGTGGGCAAAACCCACCCTACGGATTAGCCCATACGATAGTTTGGTGCTTCTTTAGTGATAGTTACATCGTGAACATGGCTTTCTTTAATACCTGCACCACTGATGCGAACGAATTCTGCTTTTGTGCGTAATTCTTCGATGGTTGCGCAGCCAGTTAAGCCCATGCAAGAACGTAAGCCACCCATTTGTTGGTGGATGATTTCTTTTAAGTAACCTTTGTATGGAATACGGCCTTCGATACCTTCTGGTACGAGTTTGTCTGCAGCGTTATCCGATTGGAAGTAACGGTCTGATGAACCTTTCGCCATTGCACCTAATGAACCCATACCTCGGTAAGATTTAAAGGCTCGACCTTGGTAAAGTTCGATTTCGCCTGGTGCTTCTTCAGTACCGGCAAACATAGAACCAACCATTACACAGCTTGCTCCTGCAGCGATAGCTTTTGCAATATCACCTGAGAAACGGATACCACCGTCGGCGATAACTGGAATACCACGATCTTTTAATGCAGCTGCTGCATCTGCGATAGCGGTGATTTGTGGAACACCCTACACCAGTTACAATGCGAGTTGTACAAATTGAACCAGGGCCAATACCTACTTTCACTGCACTTGCGCCTGCGTCTGCTAATGCGATTGCGCCTTCAGCAGTCGCTACGTTACCCGCAACGATAGGTAAGTTTGGATATTTTTGCACGAGTTTCACGAACGCGTTGTAATACGCCTTCTGAATGACCGTGAGACGAGTCGATTAACAATACATCTACGCCGGCTTTTCACTAATGCATCAATACGTTCTTCGTTACCTGGGCCTGCACCTACAGCCGCACCTACGCGTAAACGACCAAATTCATCTTTACACGCATTTGGTTTTTTTGCTCCGCTTTTTGGAAGTCTTTAACGGTAATCATACCTTTAAGTTTGAAACTATCATTAACCACTAATACTTTTTTTCAACACGGTGTTGATGCATTAATTCCAAAATTTCTTCGCGACTCGCCCCTTCTTTTACGGTCACCAAGTCTTCTTTTTTCGTCATTACTTGTGAAACAGTTTTTGCTCAAATCTTTTTACGAAGCGGGTGTCGCGTCCAGTAATGATACCAATTAGGTTATTTTCACTATCTACAACAGGGTAGCCTGCGAAGCCGTTTTTTTCTTCACCATTTCAGCAAGTTCGGCAAGCGTTAAATTTGGTGAAACAGTTACTGGTTCAGAAACGATACCACTTTCGAATTTTTTTCACTTTACGAACACGATCCGCTTGGCGTTCAATGGTCATATTTTTATGAATAAAGCCAATGCCACCTTCTTGCGCTAAAGAGATCGCAAGTTTGGTTTCGGTTACGGTATCCATTGCTGCTGAAAGCATAGGAATATTCAAATTAATTTCTTTAGTGAGTTTGGTTGAAAGATTGGCTGTATTTGGAAGCACTATTGAATGTGCTGGGACGAGTAGAACATCGTCAAAAGTAAGGGCTTCTTGTTTAATGCGTAATGACATTGCAATATTCTCGCTAAGTTGAAGTTAAAAAAATATTGCGGCGGGATTATACAGATTTTTACTTGATTTTGAAAAACGAAATTTTTGGGATTTGTGCTATGATTTTTCGCTCCGTTTGCTACAAGGAATAAATGATGAATTTCGCTTTATTGACATATTTAGCTGACTGTCAGCCGAAAGTGCGGTTTGAATTGGAAAAGTTTTCTTTGGATATTGAAGAGGATATTAAACAATTACGCGAGCTAGGCTTGGATATTGTCGTTGATAGCCAAAATTATAGGTTAGTGCCTAGTCTTCCTTTATTAAATCCTCAGCAAATTTCAACCGCATTTTTTTCCTTATAGTATCCATTATCAGCCGATTATTTCCTCTACAAATGAATGGATACTACAAAATATTCCTTCCTTAAAAAAAGGTGATCTTTGTGTGGCTGAATATCAAACTGCAGGACGTGGTCGACGTGGTCGCCAATGGTTATCGCCTTTTGCCGGGCAAATCATTTTTTTAGTTTTTTTATTGGACATTTGATCCTAAAAAAATCAATTGAGGGGTTAAGTTTAGTCATCGGTTTGGCGATTACCGAGGTGCTAAACGTGCAAGTGAAATGGCCAAATGATATTTTTGTTAGATGGGAGAAAGTTAGGCGGAATTTTGGTTGAAATCGCTAACCATAAAAAAATGGTATGCTCAATTTAGTGATTGGCGTAGGGATTAATGTGTCGTTGCCAAAACAAACAGAAATTAGTCAGCCTTATGCGGAAGTATGTGAAATAGATCCTGATATGAGATCGACAAACCTTATTAGCCAAACTCATACAACATTTATATACACGTTTAAATATCTTTGAGAAAAAAATGGTATTAATACGGAATTTCAACAAGCATGGCAATCATACAATGCGTTTTTCAAATAATGAAGTAAATGTGGTGACTGAACAAGGTATTATTTCAGGTATTGAACAAGGCATAGATGAACGCGGTTATCTAAAAAGTATTATGTGGTAATAAAATCCAGATGTTTAATGGTGGTGAAGTTTCATTGCGTAAGAAATTATAGCGATAAAAAAATTTGAGCATTCTAACCGCACTTTTTGATAAAATGTCTACATTTCCATCAAAAAGATCATTTTTTTAAATTTTTTTACAAAAAAAGTACTTGCAAGGGTTTTGAAAATCCCTATAATGCACCACACACAACGATGCACTGTTGTGAAGTATTTAAGTTTCCACGTGCGTCGTTGTTTTTTTGCTCTTTAACAATGTATCAGACAATCTGTGTGGGCACTTGTTGATTGACTTGTTTTTAAAAATATTTTTTTAATTTTGAAGTCTTAATAGGTGCTTAACTGAAAATTCATAATTACTTTTTTTAAGTAGTGTTTTTTTATTTATAGCTAAGCAGTATATTGAGCGATTGAACTTGAATTGAAGAGTTTGATCATGGCTCAGATTGAACGCTGGCGGCAGGCTTAACACATGCAAGTCGAACGGTAGCAGGAGAAAGCTTGCTTTCTTGCTGACGAGTGGCGGACGGGTGAGTAATGCTTGGGAATCTGGCTTATGGAGGGGGATAACTACGGGAAACTGTAGCTAATACCGCGTAGTGTCGAGAGACGAAAGTGCGGGACCGAAAGGCCGCATGCCATGAGATGAGCCCAAGTGGGATTAGGGTAGTTGGTGGGGTAAAGGCCTACCAAGCCTGCGATCTCTAGCTGGTCTGAGAGGATGGCCAGCCACACTGGAACTGAGACACGGTCCAGACTCCTACGGGAGGCAGCAGTGGGGAATATTGCGCAATGGGGAACCCTGACGCAGCCATGCCGCGTGAATGAAGAAGGCCTTCGGGTTTGTAAAAGTTCTTTCGGTATTGAGGAAGGGATGTGTGCTAATAGTACATATCATTGACGTTAAATACAGAAGAAGCACCGGCTAACTCCGTGCCAGCAGCCGCGGTAATACGGAGGGTGCGAGCGTTAATCGGAATAACTGGGCGTAAAGGGCACGCAGGCGGTTATTTAAGTGAGGTGTGAAAGCCCCGGGCTTAACCTGGGAATTGCATTTCAGACTGGGTAACTAGAGTACTTTAGGGAGGGGTAGAATTCCACGTGTAGCGGTGAAATGCGTAGAGATGTGGAGGAATACCGAAGGCGAAGGCAGCCCCTTGGGAATGTACTGACGCTCATGTGCGAAAGCGTGGGGAGCAAACAGGATTAGATACCCTGGTAGTCCACGCTGTAAACGCTGTCGATTTGGGGATTGGGCTTAAAGCTTGGTGCCCGTAGCTAACGTGATAAATCGACCGCCTGGGGAGTACGGCCGCAAGGTTAAAACTCAAATGAATTGACGGGGGCCCGCACAAGCGGTGGAGCATGTGGTTTAATTCGATGCAACGCGAAGAACCTTACCTACTCTTGACATCCATGGAATTCTGTAGAGATACGGGAGTGCCTTCGGGAACCATGAGACAGGTGCTGCATGGCTGTCGTCAGCTCGTGTTGTGAAATGTTGGGTTAAGTCCCGCAACGAGCGCAACCCTTATCCTTTGTTGCCAGCGATTTGGTCGGGAACTCAAAGGAGACTGCCAGTGATAAACTGGAGGAAGGTGGGGATGACGTCAAGTCATCATGGCCCTTACGAGTAGGGCTACACACGTGCTACAATGGCGTATACAGAGGGTGGCGAAACTGCGAGGTGGAGCGAATCTCAGAAAGTACGTCTAAGTCCGGATTGAGTCTGCAACTCGACTCCATGAAGTCGGAATCGCTAGTAATCGCGAATCAGAATGTCGCGGTGAATACGTTCCCGGGCCTTGTACACACCGCCCGTCACACCATGGGAGTGGGTTGTACCAGAAGTAGATAGCTTAACCGCAAGGGGGGCGTTTACCACGGTATGATTCATGACTGGGGTGAAGTCGTAACAAGGTAACCGTAGGGGAACCTGCGGTTGGATCACCTCCTTACCAAAGACGAGAGACAGCGAGTGCTCACACAGATTGGCTGATAGTTGTAGACAAGTGAGCAGAAGAAAACATTACCCTTGGGTCTGTAGCTCAGGTGGTTAGAGCGCACCCCTGATAAGGGTGAGGTCGGTGGTTCAAGTCCACTCAGACCCACCACTCTGAGAGTGAGTGAAGCGAAAGGTGTAGTGTAAGTAACTAAGACATAAATGATTAGTTATTAAGTTATGATGAAATGGGGATATAGCTCAGCTGGGAGAGCGCCTGCCTTGCACGCAGGAGGTCAGCGGTTCGATCCCGCTTATCTCCACCACTTATCATCGTTAAGTAAATTAAGATAGAATAGAGAAGAAAGTCATGAACGCTAATTTAAACTTATAGTGTTTAAGATTTTTATTTATATTTATTTATAGTTTATTTAACGATGATAACTGAAAAAGTTTTATCAACTGTTCTTTAAAAAAATTGGAAACAAGCTGAAAACAAGAGATTTTTCGAGAGAAAGTCTGAGTAGGCAAAAATGGGAAGGTGAAAAGAGGGAACTGAGAAGGAAACTCTGAAAGCAAACCTGTTTTGCATAAAAATCTTGATTGAACAAAAAGCAATCAAGTGTTTAGTTGAATGAAAATACGCATCAAATTGAGCGCACTTTGAAGTGAAAACTTAAAGTGATTGAAAACATTTGAGGTTGTATAGTTAAGTGACTAAGCGTACAAGGTGGATGCCTTGGCAATCAGAGGCGAAGAAGGACGTGCTAATCTGCGAAAAGCTTGGATGAGTCGATAAGAGGCGTTTAATCCAAGATATCCGAATGGGGAAACCCAGTAGATGAAGAATCTACTATTACTTACTAAATTCATAGGTAAGTGAGGCAAACCGGGAGAACTGAAACATCTAAGTACCCCTGAGGAAAAGAAATCAACCGAGATTTCGTCAGTAGCGGCGAGCGAAAGCGAAAGAGCCTGTTAATGATAGCAGCAGAGATAGAGGAATAAGCTGGGAAGCTTAGCGACACAGGGTGATAGCCCCGTACTCGACATCCAGGCTGTGGTACTAAGTTAACGAGAAGTAGGGCGGGACACGTGATATCCTGTTTGAAGATGGGGGACCATCCTCCAAGGCTAAATACTCCTGATTGACCGATAGTGAACCAGTACTGTGAAGGAAAGGCGAAAAAGAACCCCGGTGAGGGGAGTGAAATAGAACCTGAAACCTTGTACGTACAAGCAGTGGGAGCCTGAAAGGGTGACTGCGTACCTTTTGTATAATGGGTCAGCGACTTATATTTTTGTAGCGAGGTTAACCGAATAGGGGAGCCGAAGGAAACCGAGTCTTAACTGGGCGTCTAGTTGCAAGGTATAGACCCGAAACCCGGTGATCTAGCCATGGGCAGGTTGAAGGTTGGGTAACACTAACTGGAGGACCGAACCGACTAATGTTGAAAAAAATTAGCGGATGACTTGTGGCTGGGGGTGAAAGGCCAATCAAACCGGGAGATAGCTGGTTCTCCCCGAAATCTATTTAGGTAGAGCCTTGAGCGGACACCTTTGGGGGTAGAGCACTGTTTCGGCTAGGGGTCCATCCCGGATTACCAACCCGATGCAAACTACGAATACCAAAGAGTGATACTCAGGAGACACACGGCGGGTGCTAACGTCCGTCGTGGAGAGGGAAACAACCCAGACCGCCAGCTAAGGTCCCAAAGTCTATATTAAGTGGGAAACGAAGTGGGAAGGCTTAGACAGCTAGGATGTTGGCTTAGAAGCAGCCATCATTTAAAGAAAGCGTAATAGCTCACTAGTCGAGTCGGCCTGCGCGGAAGATGTAACGGGGCTGAAATATAGCACCGAAGCTGCGGCATCAGACGTAAGTCTGTTGGGTAGGGGAGCGTTGTGTAAGCGGAAGAAGGTGTGTTGAGAAGCATGCTGGACGTATCACAAGTGCGAATGCTGACATAAGTAACGATAAAGCGGGTGAAAAACCCGTTCGCCGGAAGACCAAGGGTTCCTGTCCAACGTTAATCGGGGCAGGGGTGAGTCGGCCCCTAAGGCGAGGCTGAAGAGCGTAGTCGATGGGAAACAGGTTAATATTCCTGTACTTGGTAAAGCTGCGATGTGGGGACGGAGTAGGTTAGGGTTATCGCACTGTTGGATATGTGCGTTTAAGTTGGTAGGTGGGAAGTTTAGGCAAATCCGGACTTCCTTAACACTGAGAGATGATGACGAGGCTCTACGGAGCTGAAGTAACTGATACCACACTTCCAGGAAAAAGCCACTAAGCGAAAGGCTTTATTAAACCGTACTGAAAAACCGACACAGGTGGTCAGGTAGAGAATACTCAGGCGCTTGAGAGAACTCGGGTGAAGGAACTAGGCAAAAATAGCACCGTAACTTCGGGAGAAGGTGCGCCGGCGTAGATTGTAAGGGCTAGCCCCTGAAGGTTGAACCGGTCGAAGATACCAGCTGGCTGCAACTGTTTATTAAAAAAACACAGCACTCTGCAAACACGAAAGTGGACGTATAGGGTGTGATGCCTGCCCGGTGCTGGAAGGTTAATTGATGGTGTAATCGAAAGAGAAGCTCCTGATCGAAGCCCCAGTAAACGGCGGCCGTAACTATAACGGTCCTAAGGTAGCGAAATTCCTTGTCGGGTAAGTTCCGACCTGCACGAATGGCATAATGATGGCCAGGCTGTCTCCACCCGAGACTCAGTGAAATTGAAATCGCCGTGAAGATGCGGTGTACCCGCGGCTGAGACGGAAAGACCCCGTGAACCTTTACTATAGCTTGACACTGAACATTGAATTTTTGATGTGTAGGATAGGTGGGAGACTTTGAAGTAGGAACGCCAGTTTCTATGGAGTCGTCCTTGAAATACCACCCTTTAACGTTTGATGTTCTAACGAAGATTGCGGAACGCGGTCTCGGACAGTGTCTGGTGGGTAGTTTGACTGGGGCGGTCTCCTCCCAAAGAGTAACGGAGGAGCACGAAGGTTTGCTAATCACGGTCGGACATCGTGAGGTTAGTGCAATGGTATAAGCAAGCTTAACTGCGAGACAGACAAGTCGAGCAGGTACGAAAAAGTAGGTCCTCAGTGATCCGGTGGTTCTGAATGGAAGGGCCATCGCTCAACGGATAAAAAGGTACTCCGGGGATAACAGGCTGATACCGCCCAAGAGTTCATATCGACGGCGGTGTTTGGCACCTCGATGTCGGCTCATCACATCCTGGGGCTGAAGTAGGTCCCAAAGGGTATGGCTGTTCGCCATTTAAAGTGGTACGCGAGCTGGGTTTAGAACGTCGTGAGACAGTTCGGTCCCCTATCTGCCGTGGGCGTTGGAGAATTGGTTGGGGCTGCTCCCTAGTACGAGAGGACCGGAGTGGACGCACCACTGGTGTTCAGTTGTGTCGCCAGACGCATTGCCGGGTAGCTAAGTGCGGAAGAGATAAGTGCTGAAAGCATCTAAGCACGAAACTTGCCAAGAGATGAGTTCTCCCACACATCAAGTGTGTAAGGGTTGTTTAAGACTAAGACGTAGATAGGGTGCGGTGTGTAAGTGTAGTGATACATTGAGCTAACGCATACTAATTGCCCGAGAGGCTTAACTATACAACGCTCAAGTGTTTTTGGAAAACAGAGCGAAAGAGAAGGCTAGACAAACAAATTAAATAAGAAGACTCAATAGAAAGAAAATCGGATTCAGCTTGTGGCCAATGAAGAACATAGATAGAATTTAAAATAAACGTTATCAAAAGAATTATCCTGGCGGCGATAGTGCGGTGGAACCACCTGACACCATACCGAACTCAGAAGTGAAACGCTGTAATGCCGATGGTAGTGTGGGGCATCCCCATGTGAGAGTAGGGCACCGCCAGGTTACCAAATACATATCTAAATTAAATAGAAACAAAAGAACCCCAGTCGAAAGATATGGGGTTTTTTTGTTTATGGATTTTAACTAACAACTATTATAAAAAAATAGAATTAAAGATAATAGCTCGTGCCGAAAGAGATATGGGGGCTTATATTTCGATCATTTACAAAAAAATCAGTATTATTGGATTTTTGATATACAAAACTTATGTATTCTTAATAATCTTTTTGGATATCTCTTGAGAGATAAATATTACTACTTTTCAGTTTAGATAATACTTCTAATTAGAGATTATTTTTTTAGTTCTAATTCTGATCTCTTGGAGACGTAGACTAGGTATTTGTTATTATTTTTGATTTCTTTCACCAATATATCACCTATTTGTTTACGCCAACCTATGAGTAATTCCGGTAATTTATTGGATGAACATTCTTTTTCCACACCCATTTTATTAATTCTTCTAATGTTCGTTTACTCGCTATGATTTCTGGTGATAGCCCTACGGGAGTGAGTGCAGTAACTTGCTCTTGTAGTGAACGAATTGTTTGTTTATAACGAGGATCTTCAGAAATTCTAACTATTTTTCTGTGGATAATTATTAGGAGATATCTGGCTAGCTTGGGCAAGGAGCTGTAGAATTTTTCCATAGATTCGGATCTCATTATGAGTTAGACCCAGTTCAAGCATCTCAGCTATATTACGAGGATTGTACTTTGCTACTTTCCAAAGATGTTCTGATTTTTACAATATAAGACAAGGCTAAATTTCGCTTTACAGCAATATTTTTGTCGCCATGTTGCTAAAACTTTTAAGCGAGCTAATTCTAAAGGCTTCAGTTTCCATGCATTTGGAATATCCAAATAGGCTTTATTCGCATCTCGTTCTTTTTAATTTATATGTTTTTGATAAGTGCGAGTTCACAATCTTCCTTTACAGCTTTTAACCAAGGCGTTTGGGAGAGTTCTTGTTGCAGAATGTGATACAGCGGAAGTAAATACCATACATCGCCCGCCGCATACTGTAATTGTATTTTTGAAAGAGGACGTTTAATCCAATCAGTACGAGTTGCACCTTTATCTATTTTTTTATATTCAGATATTGTTGGACTAATTTTGCTAAACCTGCAGACATACCTAGTCCAAGGAAACGAGCCATAATTTGTGTATCTATCATGGGTGTAGGCAACTGATTAAATGTCTGCAAAAATACTAATAAGTCTTCACTACAAGAATGTAATACTTTGAGAACGTTAGAATCAGCAAGTAGCTTAACAAAAGGTGAAAAAAATCAGTGATCATAAGTGGATCAATTAAAGACACTCGTTTGCCGTCATAAAGTTGGATTAATCCCAGTTTTTGGAAAATAAGTTGATATGCGTATAAACTCGGTGTCTAACGCAACTATATCCTGTTGTTGGGCTAAAAAGGCAAATTTCTGAAAGCTCAGTATTAGTTGTAATAAGAGAAAAGTGCGGTAAATTTTGGCATTCTTTTTATCATTGTCGTGTTTCAACAGGAGGATTTAACAAGGAAATGGGATATTGCTATCCCATTTATTTAATGAACGGAACGTTTTGCGATTTCTTCATCTCGAAGTACGCGACGTAGAATTTTTTTCCTACATTTGTTTTTTTGGTAATTCATCACGGAATTCAATTTCTTTTTGGAACTTTATAGCCTGTAAGATATTGTCGACAATGCTGGCGAATTTCATCACGTGTTAGACTATCATCTTTTTTTACTACAAAAATTTTTTTATAGTTTCACCTGATACTTCATGTGGTACCCCGATAGCAACAGCTTCTGAGACTTTATTATTAAGCATTACTACGTCTTCAATTTCATTTGGATATACGTTAAAGCCTGAGACTAGTATCATATCTTTTTTACGATCAACAATACGAAGGCTATAAGTTTCATCCATAATTACAATATCGCCAGTTGCCATCCAACCATCTTTTTAAAAACTTCACTTGTTGCCTCAGGACGTTGCCAATAACCTTTCATGACTTGTTCGCCTTTTACCCATAATTCGCCAGGTTCCCCAATTTTGGCTTCGGTTCCATCATCTTGGATAATTTTAATGTCAGTATTTGGAACTGGTACGCCTATGGTGCCATTGTGTTTTACTACATTAATTGGGCAAGCAGCAATAAGCGGTGAACACTCTGTCATGCCGTAGCCTTCAATAATATTACAACCCGTTAGAGCATGCCAACGTGTTGCAACAGATTGTTGAATTGCCATTCCTCCACCTACAGAGAGTTTTTAATGCTGAAAAAAATCCACCTCTTTGAAGTTTTTCGTTATTCAATAAAGCATTAAATAAAGTATTTACTCCTGTAATAGCTTCAAATTGATATTTTTTTAGCTCTTTTACAAAAACCATCAATATCACGTGGATTAGTGATTAAAATTGCGGTAACGCCTAATTCTAAAAAAATAATAAGCAATTTACGGTTAATGCAAAAAAACGTGATAGAGCGGTAAGGCTAAAATTGCAGAATGAGTACGCGTATGATCACCAATAAAGGGTTCTGCGATCCATTTAGCTTGGAAAACATTAGTAATAATATTTCCGTGCGTTAACATTGCCCCTTTAGCGACGCCAGTTGTACCTCCAGTATATTGTAGGAATGCTATATCATCTCGAACAACATCGGGGCGTACATATTGGCGATATTTTCCGATGCTTAATACTTCTCGAAATGTTACTGCATGTGGCAACTTGTATTTAGGAACGAGCTTTTTGATGTATTTTACAACGAAATTGACGATTGTACGTTTACCGAAAGAGAGCTGATCCCCCATTCTTGTTAAAATGACATGTTTTACATTCGTGTTGAAGACAACTTTTTTTCTAAGGTTGAGGCAAAATTAGATACAACAATGATTGCCACCGCACCACTGTCTTGTAGTTGATGTTCTAATTCTCTTGGTGTGTAAAGTGGGTTAACATTTACTGCAATCAGACCGGCCCGTAAAATACCAAAAAAAGTGCAATAGGGTACTGCAATAAGTTTGGCATCATCAATGCTACACGATCGCCACGTTGAAGTTTAAATTCGTTTTTGTAAATAGGCAGCAAAAAGCACGACTACGCTCTTCTAATTTTCGGAATGTAAGTATTTGCCCCATATTGATATAAGCTGGACGGTCAGGGGTGCTCACGTACGGCTTTATCAAACATATCTAGAATTGACTCATATTTTGATGTATCCAGAAAATTTTTCAGAACCTTCTGGATAGTTTTGAAACCAAATTTTTTTCCATTTTTTTATCCTAGTTTATTGGAAAATTTCCAAGATTTTATCATTTAATTCAAATAATAGCGAATTTCGGGTTGGACATACCGAGGCTGGTATCGCCATCTCCAGAATCCCCAATCATCGTCCCAATCATCGTCCCAATCATCTTCAGGATAATAATAGTTTGTACTTAGCGTCCAAAGACGGTATTTATTTGGTTTAATAACAGGATAAGTATAATTAGCCTGTTCTATTTTTACCTGGTTCTGAACCAATTAATTGTCCGCCAATTGTGATATAACGGTCCTTTAAATTTTCGGGATCTATAAAACCATCGAAATAAACGATAAAACGGCCATCAGATTGTGATTCTACGAAAGGTTTTCCAGATAAAGATGATACCGGTAAACTAAGTACTTCGATTTTAGTATGATGAGGTAAAATGGTAGTTTGTACAACTTTTGCCGCCTAATCGGATATTTTTTTACAGTGGCAACTCAGATCTTGAGATCTAATTTCTTTATAGCTAGTAATAGAAAACTGTTCATTTTCTAATCCTCTTGGCGGAGTAATACAGCCTGTTAGACCTAAACAAAGTGCGGTCAAAAAAATATGCTTATTTTTTTCCTTTCATTTTCACTTATCCTCCACGATGATATTATTCGCGTCCAGGTAACTTTTTTTCCACGTGACTTCATTTCGTAAATAAATAGGCTCAATTTCTAACGCTGAAATAGTTTGTTGCTGTTTCCATGCTGTTTGAGCAAGGGTAACATATATAAGGCATTTGGCAATTCAATTTCTGAACCGTTCAGATTTTTTTCTGTAAATTGTGGGTAAGCAGCCCAACCTGTACCTACATAAAAAAATATCGTTATTTTTGAAGTTGAGATATTGCTTGTTCAGGTGGGCAAACTTGCTCTGGTGTTATTTCTCTCCATTGAGAAACCGCTCCAAAATTAGTGTGAACATCTTCACATATAAGTTGTGAAAAATATACTTCCCCCATGCGCGCATCAATTGCGGCTGCAACTTTTTTTGCTTGATATAATTCAAATGCAGCCTGTGCCATTGCTGTTAAATTTGATATAGGAATAACTGGTAAATCAGCACCTAATGCTAAACCTTGTGCGATACCAGCCCCCACTCTTACACCTGTAAAACTACCAGGACCACGCCCAAAAAGCCAGAGCATTAACTTGATTTAAATGCAAGCCTGAGTTTGCTAAGATTTTATCAATCATAGGAAGAATTCGTTTGGTGTGTGCGTTGCGCTAATTCATTTAAATGTGTTTTTTCACCGTTATATAGTAGTGCAACTGAGCAGGCTTCAGTAGAGGTATCTAATGCTAATAAAGTTAGCTTTGTCATTATTTTTTTCTCATTTATTGATTTTTGTAAGAATTGTATCACTTTATTGAGATCTCGGGTACGACTTGAGTTTGGCAAACTCTTTAAAAACGTTTCGCCATAATTTCTCATAACCAAGCGATTATCACAAATAATCACTACGCCACGATCGCTTACACCTCGAATTAGACGCCCAACGCCTTGCTTTAGCGTAATCACGGCTTCAGGAATTTGAATATCATTGAATGGATCGCCTCCCTGTAGCTTGCAATCTTCAATACGTGCTTTTAATAAGGGGTCATCAGGTGCAGTAAACGGAAGTTTATCGATAATCACCAGGGAAAGTGCATCACCGCGAACATCGATTCCTTCCCAAAAACTAGATGTTGCAACAAGTACACTATGAGAGGTATAAGTGAATTGTTCTAATAATTTGCCTTTAGAGGTTTCTCCCTGTACTAAAATTGAAAGACTACTTTTTTTCACGAAAAATATTCTGCTAATCCTCGCATCATTGTGTAAGAAGTGCAAAGTACAAAGCAGCGCCCTTTATTGGCTTCAATTACTGGCAGTAACATTTCACCTAATGATGTTAAAGTGTGCGTTTTATTGGTAGTTGGCAAATAACGAGGAACACAAAGTAACGATTGTTCAGGATAATTAAATGGACTATGTAAAAATCTTTTGTGTTGCATGTTCAATCCCCTAATCGTTGACAAAAATGATTAAAGGTTCCACCTACTTCTAATGTTGCGGAAGTAAAAATCCATGCAGACTCTTTGATCTTCATCTGTTCTCCAAATTTGTCAGCCACGGTTAGCGGTGTAATATGTAAACCGAATTGACGACCATTTCCCTCATACCAATAACAAAACCCCACAATATTAGTTTCGGTTAGGCGCTTTAATTGACTTTTTTATTGATTCGACACGTTCAAAAATACTATCGAGTGTTTGTGAACGCCCCTAATGTAAGCTTAATCACCTCAGAGAGAAAATTAATTTTTTTCTTGTAATAAATCAAAGGCTTTTTTTACCGCACTTTGTTTATAAAATTCACGCCAATTTCCACGAGTATTATTTTTCTTCACCTAATAAAAGACGAAAATCCTGTACAACTTTAAGTAATGTATCTGATGTGCTGCCAAGTTGCAGCATATCTTTTAGTTCGGTACAATAAACAATATTAATATCTTTGCATAAATCAAATAGCTGTCGAGAGGTGAGCGATTGCCCAAAAATATTGACTGGCAATATCGGGCAATTGATGTGCTTCATCAAAAAAATAATCACTTCTGCATGAGGAATTAATTCCCCAAATCCAGTTTCTTTTTACAGACATATCAGCAAAAAAACAAATGATGATTACTGACCACTAGATCCGCATTTAGTGCTTTTTCTCCGAGCTGCTGCAACATAGCATTCGCTATAATTAGGGCAATCAGTTCCTAAACAACTTTCCGCGGTACTAGTTAGCTGTGAAATGATAGGGCTGTCTTCGGCAAGTTCTACACATTCAGTGAAATCACCTGTTTTTTTGTGCTGTTATTCCACTTTCTAACTTTACTTAAATCCGTTAAAACAGATTTATCACCAAGCACTCCTTGTGCAATAACTTGATCTAATCGTTCTAAACATAGATAGTTTGTTCTCCCTTTGAGTAAGGCTATTTTTTTCCTGTGAAATTAAGCGCTTTTTTTGATAGCAGGAAGATCTCGATTGAAAAAGCTGATCTTGTAAATTTTTAGAACCGGTTGAAATAATGGTTTTTTGTTAAATAGTAATACTGGTGCTAGATATGCCAAAGTTTTGCCCGTGCCTGTACCTGCTTCAATAACAAGAGAAGACTTATTATAAATGGTATCACCAACGGCTTGAGCCATGCTAAGTTGTTCTGCCCTTGGACTGAAGTCCTTTATATTTTGACTTAATTGTCCATTGAGAGAGAATATGTGAGAGAGTTGATCTTGATAATTCATTTATAGGAAAATTTTTTTGGGGTAAGTCTAGCAAAAATTTGATGTGATCGTATAGGAAAGACAGTCGAAATCATCAAAGATGAAATAATTAATTTATATTTATAAAAACCGATATTTATTAAACCATATATACCTTGCTAATTCCCTATTTTCCATGGATAATAAGACGTCTTTCTATGCTTAAAATTTATGCGGAAAATGACATGTTTGTTGGTGAAAAATTCAATGCAGCAATTGGTGTAAGACATTGATAATCAAACATTTTTTTCTTAAAAATAAATTAGCCGCTTGCAACGCGTGCGGAATATCGCGTTGTTTTTATAAAGCAAACGTTTATGCTTAATAACGTTATCAATGCACCCAGCAACATACAGTCGTGAGATTGACTGGCGCGAGAAACACGAGGTCGATGACGAAGCAAAGTGCGGTTTATTTTTGAGGTCTTTTAAAATATTTAATAAGAGAATTGACAATGAAAAAGAATGTTAATCAATGCGACTCAAAAAGAAGAGTTGCGTGTAGCGCTTGTTGACGGACAGCGCTTATTTGACCTGGATATTGAAAGCCCAGGACATGAGCAAAAAGCGAATATCTACAAAGGAAAAAAATTACTCGCGTTGAGCCAAGCTTTAGAAGCAGCTTTTTGTAGATTATGGTGCAGAACGTCATGGTTTTTTTACCATTAAAAAGAAATAGCTCGTGAATATTTTTCCCGATGATTATGTTTTCCAAGGTCGTCCGAATATTCGCGATATCTTGAGCGAAGGCCAAGAAGTTATCGTTCAAGTTAATAAAGAAGAACGCGGAAACAAAGGCGCAGCCTTAACCACTTTTGTTTCTCTTGCGGGGAGTTATTTGGTTATTATGCCAAATAATCCGCGTGCGGGTGGGATCTCTCGTCGTATCGAAGGGGATGAGCGTACTGAATTAAAAGAGGCATTAAGTTCACTAGATGTGCCTGAAGGCGTAGGCTTGATTGTTCGTACTGCTGGTGTGGGCAAATCTCCAGAAGAGTTGCAGTGGGACTTAAAAAGTTTTTACTTCACCATTGGGAAGCAATTAAACAAGCATCTCAAAATCGTCCAGCGCCTTTCTTGATTCACCAAGAAAGTGATGTGATTGTACGTGCTATTCGTGATTATTTGCGCCGTGATATTGGTGAGATCCTTATTGATAGCCCGAAAGTGTTTGAAAAAGCAAAAGAGCATATCAAACTTGTTCGCCCAGATTTCATCAATCGCGTGAAACTTTATCAAGGCGAAGTGCCTCTTTTCAGTCACTATCAGATCGAATCTCAAATCGAGTCAGCATTCCAACGTGAAGTGCGTTTACCTTCTGGCGGTTCAATCGTTATTGATGTAACTGAAGCCTTAACTGCTATTGATATTAACTCCGCGCGTTCTACTCGTGGTGGCGATATTGAAGAAACGGCATTAAATACTAACCTTGAAGCGGCAGATGAAATTGCGCGTCAATTACGTTTGCGTGACTTAGGTGGTTTTAGTTGTTATCGATTTCATTGATATGACGCCAGTTCGTCACCAACGTGAAGTGGAAAATCGTATTCGTGATGCCGTTCGCCAAGATCGTGCTCGCATTCAAATTAGCCGCATTTCTCGTTTCGGTTTGTTAGAAATGTCGCGTCAGCGTTTAAGTCCTTCATTAGGTGAGTCTTCACATCACATTTGTCCTCGTTGTCAAGGAACAGGTAAAGTGCGTGATAACGAATCTCTTTCCTTGTCTATCTTGCGTTTAATCGAGGAAGAAGCGTTAAAAGAAAACACCAAGCAAGTGCATACGATTGTGCCTGTACAAATTGCTTCTTATCTTCTGAACGAAAAACGTAAAGCGATAAGCAATATTGAAAAAAACGTCACAATGTAGATGTCATTGTTGCGCCAAATGAAGCAATGGAAACACCGCATTTTTAGCGTTTTCCGCTTACGCGATGGCGAAGAAGTGAATGAATTGAGCTATAACTTAGCGAAAATTCACTGTGAGAAAGATGAAAGTACCGAGGAATCTCTTGTTTCTCGCAATGTGGAAACAACCGTTGTTGCTGAACAACCTGCAGTTGAAAGTGCGGCAGTGGCGCTTTCTATTTCTGAAGCTGCTCCGACTCCAGTTGAGCGTAAATCGAATGAACCGTCTTTGTTAGCGAAAAATTATCGCGAAGATTAAAGGCTTGTTTGCTTCTGAATCAGAAGAAAATAAACCAAAAAAATAACCGCACTTCGCGCAATTCTAATCGTAACCCACGCCGTTCACAGGATCGCCGTACTTCTCGTCGTCCACGTTATGAAAATAACGAAACGGAAAGAACCGAAGAACAAGTTCGTAATGTTCGTGAGCGTAATCAACGCCGTCCGCGCCGTAACTTAGTGGAAGAAAGTATCGCTGAAAGTGCGGTAAATTCTACACCGGTTTTTGAGACTCAGGATGAAAAAAACTGAGCAAGTGACCCAACGCCGTCAACGTCGTGATTTACGTAAACGCGTGCGTGTTGAAGATAATGAGATTTCTGTTGAAAAATAACGAAAGCATTGTTGAACAAATGCCAGAAGTGGAGGTTGTCGAAGTTCAAACAGTTCAAGATGATGAAAAACCAGTTCGTCAAAAACCAAGAACGTTCTGAACGTCAAGATCGCCAACGTCGTACTCCACGTCATTTACGTGCAGCGAATAATCAACGTCGTCGCCGTAATCAAGAGCCTAAATCGCCAATGCCATTATTTGCTGCCGTGGCTTCACCTGAATTGGCAAGCGGAAAAGCTTGGGTGGACTATTCAGCAGTGAACACTCGAAAGAAAAATAATTTCTTATCGGTGGATGAATTGCTCGAGCAAGAGAAAACTAAAAAGGTTTTTATCACGCCAGCAATGGGGATTGTGGTTGAAGAAAAAAATCTCTTGAAGTAAAAACCAGCATTAGATTTTTATTACTCAGCCAGCCAACGAATCTGTACAGAAAAAAGTACAAGAATCTCTAGAGCGTTTAAATTCTCATAAACCCTCAAGAAACAGTTGAGGCTATTGAGTCAACGATTACCGTAAATGAGCCTGAAACTGTAAATGAACCAGCCTTTGCTCGTACCTATGAGTTTAATGGGCGTTTAGGTACTATTTCTTCAGTTAGTCATACAAAAGCAGAGATGACTCTGGCGAAAGCAAGTGATGAAATGTCAGAAGCTTTCCCAATTACTGAATGGCAAGATTCTCGCTATTATTTTTACGGCAAAGGGGCTGCAGGGCATCATTGTGCGATTAGCCATGTATATTCTGAGCCTACCCGAGCAAAAATCAGAGTAATCTAAAATAAAAAAATTAGAATTGGCGTGATGTTTATTACGTCAATTCTTTTTTATTTTGGGAGTGCAGTAAAAATAATCACTTGATAAAAAAACGAGATAATTTCTGCTTGACGGTCTTTCTAAAAAAACGTATTATGCATGCGCATTAAATCACGGAGGAATGGTCGAGTGGTTGAAGGCACCGGTCTTGAAAAACCGGCGAGGGTTTACGCCCTCCTAGGGTTCGAATCCCTATTCCTCCGCCATCTAATTTTTGATAAAAAAACCCTAAGTCAGTGACTTAGGTTTTTATATTTATTCAAATTCATCCAACCATTTCAATAAAATAGCCTCAAAAAAATTGCTTCATTTGACTTATTAGGATCGTCATCAAAAATCCTCAAGTTCACAAATCCATTTATGTAAATCAGTAAAACGAACCGTTTTTGGATCTAAATCTGGATTACGATCGTAAAGTTCTTCTGCAATTAATTGTGTATCAGTCCATTTCATTAGTGGGCCGCCTCATTGGCATGGTTAATGTTATATTTCGGAATTTCTACCACAAGATCTTCGTCTCCCACTACACATTGGCAAGATAAACGACTATCCATTTCTAATCCCCAAGCTTTATCCAGCATATCTTCTTCTTGATCACTCGTTTCATTTTAGAGAGTCAAAACCTTCACGGATAATCACATGGCAGGTTGTACAAGCACAGGAACCATCACAAGCATGATGGATTTCTACTCCTGCATTGTGTGCAACTTCTAATAAATTATCACCTGCAGCGGCATCAACAACCATACCTTCGGGACAAAAATTCTTCATTAGGTAAAAAAATCACTTTTGGCATAACACTTTCCTCAAAAATTATTAATAATCTGACCGCACTTTTACGGTTTTTTCAATATCTGACAAATTTTTGCCTGTCAAAGCTTTATTAATCGATGCATTCATGCGACGTGCTGCAAAATTCTTGGGTAGCAGTATCCAAGGCTTTAATTCCTTGCGCGATTGCATCACGATCTGAACCTTTTTTACATCCATTAATTGTTTTTAACACACTTTCAATATGATGAAATTCTTCTGTGCTCAGCAATTCAGCTCCATCAGCTTGTAACGCAACAATCACGCTTTCAATCACACGTTCTGCTTCTACTCGTTGCTCGGCTAATTCGCGAGCTTGCAAATCCTCTTGTGCATTATCAAAAGAAGATTTTTATCATTGCTGTCACTTCTTCATCTGTTAAACCATAAGAAGGTTTAATTTGAATTGATGCCTGCACTTTCGTCGATTTTTTTCCATTGCAGTCACACTTAATAAAACCATCTGCATCGACTTGATAAATCACTCGAATATGAGCAGCACCAGCTGCCATTGCAGGAATACCTCGTAGAGTAAAACGCCCTAAAGAACGACAATCATCTACCAGCTCACGTTCACCTTGTACGACATGAACAGTCATTGCTGTTTGACCATCTTTGAAAGTAGTAAACTCTTGTGCACGAGCCACAGGAATTGTTGTGTTACGTGGAATAATTTTTTTCCACCAATCCACCCATTGTCTCAATGCCTAAAGAAAAGCGGCACGACATCTAGCAACAACATATCAGAATCAGTTTTATTACCGACTAAAAATATCTGCTTGAATTGCGGCACCAAGTGCCACAACTTTGTCAGGATCAATGGAAGTGAGAGGTGTTTTACCAAAAAAACTCACCAACCTGCTCTCGTACATATGGCACTCGAGTTGAACCACCAACCATCACCACAGCTTGTACTTCTTCAGATTCAACGTTTGCATCTTTCAAAGCTCGGCGACAAGTTAGTAATGAACGTTTTACCAGTGAATGAATCAACTCATTAAATTGTTCTCGTGAAATTTCTACTGAAAATTTCTGCCAAGAAATCACCGCACTTTTTCTCAGTACTTAAAGCAATTTTAGCTTGGCTAGCAAGGGTTATCAGTTCGCGCTGTTGATTTGGAGTTTGTGGTTTTTAATTGGGTTTGTTCAACGACCCAATCTGAAATTAAATGATCGAAATCATCACCACCTAGCGCAGTATCGCCACCCGTTGCTAGAACTTCAAAGACACCTTTTTGATAAACGTAAAATTGAAATATCAAATGTACCGCCACCTAAATCATAAACTGCAATAATCCCTTCCTGCCCGCTATCCAATCCATAAGCGACTGCAGCTGCAGTGGGTTCATTCAATAAACGTAATACATTTAGCCCAGCTAAACGCGCAGCATCTTTAGTACTTTGACGTTGAGCATCATCGAAATAAGCAGGAACCGTAATCACAACCCCGGAAAGCTCGCCACCAAGGCGTTGTTCTGCAATATAATTTAAACGCGATAAAAATATCTGAAGACACTTCAATTGGACTTTTGGGGCCCTGTGCCGTAACAATTAAAGGTAATCCATTCTCGCTCGCCACAAATTCATAAGGCAAACTAGGATAACGAGACTGAACATCAGCAAGGCTACGACCAATTAGGCGTTTTACCGAAATTATCGTATTTTTTGGATCAAGTGAGGCTTGTTCAAAGGCTTCTAAACCAACTTTCTTTTTCTTCAACGCCATAATAAACAACTGACGGCACAAGACTGCGTTCTTGTTCATCATTAAGAATCACGGATTGCCCACTGCGCACGGATGCAACCAAAGAATTGGTTGTTCCCAAATCAATCCCAACGGCTAAACGATGTTGATGCGGTGCCGCAGCTTGTCCTGGTTCTGCAATTTGTAATAATGCCATATGATATTTTTCTACTGGTTATGCGACGGAATACGCCAAATCAAATTTATTTTTTTCTGCAAAGCTTGCTTGGTAATGGGTTTCAATATTGACTTCGTGTTTTTTTGACGTTCATCAATCGCTATTTTTTTCTCTTCGCTTAAGTCAGGCGAGAATACAAAAATTTGATTGCCATCCAATTGTTTCACATCACCTTGCCAATTTTGCCAAAAATAGACCTTGATAAAAAGCCTCTAAATCACCATTCAATGTCCAAGCTAAAAATTCTGTATAAGTAAAATTTAAATTATGCCAAGTGAGATCTTTTGGTGAAAAAGTAATAAATTTTGCCAAGGTTATCGCCCTAACGAACCACCATTTAATGCGAAGTAACCGCCTATCACATCATCTGCAACCAATAAATACTTTGGTTTATCACCAGACTCACTAAAAAGACTTACTAAAATTCCAATCCATTAATCCACGCGGTAATTTTAAAACTTCCTGAACCTAAAAATACGCAACCAACCATAATGAATTAAAAATTCCGCCTGTTTCATAAATCACAGCCCCCATTGGTGATGATGTTGGCATTTGCATGGTAAAAAGTTCACGTTCTGCACTTGATTGATCTTTTTAATGACATAACAATGATTACGTGCACTTTCAATCCATTGGGAAAGTATAGGCCAAGCAGAATTTTCTGGAGATATTAGTTGTTCGAGAGTTTGCATAATATCAAGGGATATTGAGATATAGATCTATTACAGTTCAAAAAGACGTTCTTCTACACGTTCAATTTCTTCAGAAAGCTTACGAGTAAAACGTAATTTATCACACTGTTGAGATGCTTTCGTCCATTGTTGGGATTTCAGACTCTCAGAAAGTGCGGTCAATACATGACTGAGTTTCTTGTTTAATTTCTTTTGCAAAAAGCATTTAATGCATCTTCATCTTTCTGATGTTCAAGTTCTTCTAGTTGTTCTCGCCACTGTAACTGTTGCATTAAAAACGCCACATCTTGCGTACTTTTTTGTTCAAGATCGATCTGTTCACCAGTATTAAGAGCAATAATAGCTTCCGCTCGTAAAATTGGGTCTTTTAACGTTTTTAAGGCATCATTCACTTCGGTGGATTTTTTTGCATCGCAACGCGTTGTTCTAACGCACTACTTGATACAAAATTATCTGGATGTAGGGCCTTTTGCAATTCTAAATAACGTATATTTAGCGCCTTCTCATCTAACTGAAAAATCAACGGGCAAATCAAAAAAATTTGAAAAGGATTTAACATCAGATTATTACCTTAAACATGGAAACTTTCGCCACAGCCACAAGATTCTTTTACATTTGGATTATTGTATTTAAAGCCTTCATTCAAGCCTTCTTTCACATAATCCAACTCAATACCATTGAGATAAAACTAAGCTTTTTGGATCAATAATAATATTCACACCGTGCTGTTCAAAAACTTGATCTTCTTCATTTAAGACATCAACAAACTCAAGCACATAAGCTAAGCCAGAACAGCCTGATGTTTTCACTCCTAAACGCAAGCCAATACCTTTGCCACGATTATCCAAAAAGCTTTCACTCGTTGAGCAGCTTTTTCTGTTAATGTAATACTCATATATCCTCCAAAACCACTAAAAGTGCGGTCAAAACCGACCGCACTTTTTTTCATATTATTCGCCTTTTTGGATTTGTAATCAGCAATTGCCGCTTTAATTGCATCTTCCGCCAAAAATAGAACAGTGTACTTTCACTGGTGGCAATTCTAATTCATCTGCAATTTGGCTATTTTTGATAGCGCCTGCTTCTTCTAAAGATTTACCTTTCACCCACTCTGTAATTAATGAGCTAGATGCAATAGCAGAACCACAACCATAAGTCTTGAATTTTGCATCTTCAATAATGCCGTTATCATTAACTTTAATTTGTAACTGCATTACATCACCACAAGCTGGCGCACCCACCATGCCAGTACCAACATTGCTATCTTTTTTATCCATAGAACCCACATTGCGCGGATTTTCATAATGATCGATTACTTTTTCGCTATAAGCCATTTTAACTTTCCTTTTTTAAATCCTTGAGAAACGCCATTTAATAATAGCAGTTAAATCCTAGTGAGCTGACCACTCAATCGTACTAAGGTCGATACCTTCTTTAAACATATCCCATAATGGCGATAATGCACGAAGTTTTTTTCTACCGCACTTTTTCACTAAATTAATGGTGTAATCAATTTCTTCTTCAGTGGTGTAACGGCCAAGTGTAAAAACGAATTGAACTATGTGCCAATTCATCATTTAAAACCAAGTGCGCGCAATACATAAGATGGCTCTAGGCTAGCTGATGTACAAGCAGAACCAGAAGATACAGCGATATCACGCAACGCCATCATTAAAGATTCACCTTCAACATAGTTAAAGCTAATATTTAAATTACTATCTAAACGGTGCTCCATTGAGCCATTTACGTAGGTTTCTTCAATATCTTTTAAGCCATTATATAAACGATCACGAAGCGCTTTTTAAACGTGGCATTTCTGATGCCATTTCTTCTTTTGCAATGCGATAAGCCCTCGCCCATTCCCACGATTTGGTGAACAGGTAATGTACCTGAACGCATTCCGCGCCTCATGACCACCACCATGAATAATCGCTTCTAAACGGATACGTGGTTTACGACGAACATATAACGCACCAATACCTTTAGGCCCATAAAGTTTATGGCTAGACATAGATAATAAATCAACAGGCAACTCTTCCAAATTAATCGCAACTTTGCCCACACTTTGAGTTGCATCCACGTGGAAAACCGTTTTTATTTGCGCGACAAAGCTCACCAATGGCTTTAATATCTTGCAACACACCAATTTCATTATTGGCATGCATAATTGAAACTAAAAATAGTATCTGGACGAAGTGCGGCTTTAAATTTCTCTAAATCAATTAAACCATCAGACTCGGGTGATAAATAAGTTACTTCAAAAACCTTCGCGCTCTAATTGACGACAAGTATCTAATACGGCTTTATGCTCGGTTTTGCAAGTGATGATATGCTTGCCTTTAGTTTGGTAAAAATGCGCAGCGCCTTTAATTGCAAGGTTATCTGATTCTGTCGCACCAGAAGTAAACACAATTTCACGAGAATCGGCACCAATAAGATCCGCAATTTGATTACGAGCCACATCAACCGCTTCTTCTGCTTGCCAACCAAATTTATGCGAGCGAGAAGCTGGGTTACCGAATGTACCGTCAATGGTTAAAAATTCCATCATTTTTTTCGCAACACGCTCGTCCACAGGACAAGTTGCTGCATAGTCTAAATAAATAGGTAATTTCATTTTTTTCACTCCTAAATCATTCTAAATTTGACCGCACTTTAATGCATTTTTGCACTGTACGGACTACTTTCCTTTATTGATTAACAATTAATAAATTCTCAAAATCGCTATGAGTTTGGCGTTTTGACTCACGTTTACTCACCAATTCAGCCAAAGTAATTTCATTGAGAAAACTTTCAATGCGATTACTCAGATCTTCCCACAATGTATGAGTTAAACATTCTACGCCATTTTGACAATTTCCACGACCAAGACATTTTGTCACATGAATATTTTTCATTTACCGCTGAAATAATCATTCCCACTGAAATTTGGTCACTTGGTAAACCTAGCTGATAACCTCCACCAGGTCCACGAACACTTTTTACTAATCCATCACGACGTAATTTAGCAAAAAAAGTTGTTCTAAATAAGATAGCGAAAATATGTTGACGTTCAGAAATATCTGCAAGGCTCACAGGACCTTTTTTCTGCATTTAAAGCGATATCTAAAACCGCAGTGACTGCATAACGACCTTTCGATGTAAGTTTCATAAAGTGTTCCTAAAAAGTGATGTTGCAATATTTACATATCCTACTAAATCAGTCAATTAATCTAAATCAAGATCAATCCGTTTTTTCGACCGCACTTAGCATGCCATTTAAAATATTTAATTCATTTTTTTCAAGTTGAGCGCGATAATATAAACGTTTTTAATTTATGCATAACACCTTGATTTTTGAATGAACCCTAGTGACTGATATACACGCTCAGTATGCTCAAAAAATAGGCGAGTTGTTCTGCTGTTGGATAGTTTTTGTTCTATTAAAGAAAGTGAATTTTCCTTCTTATCTTGAGCTAAAAATGCCATACGCAATTCATAGCTTACCAACTGTACCGCCATTGCTAAATTTAAAGAAGAATAATCAGGATTAGCCGGAATATTCAAATGGTAATGACATTTCAACAATTCTTCATTCGTTAATCCAATACGTTCACGACCAAATACAATAGCTATCTTGCCTTCATGCGCTACAACTTTCTCCGCGCATTCTCTAGGCTCGATCAAGGTACTTTGTAAATGACGCAAACGAGCACTTGTTCCAATCACCAGAGAGCAATCGTCGACGGCCCCATCAAAACTATCGACAACTCTAGCATTTTTTTACAATATCTTCTGCGCCAGCTGAAAGAGCATAAGATTGTTCATCAACAGATTTTTGGTGAAACAAGACAAAGCTGGGTCAATCCCATTGTTTTTCATTGCTCTAGCAGCAGAACCAATATTACCGCTATGCGAAGTCTCAATTAAAAACAATACGAATATTTTTCCAACATAATGATGCCCGACTAAAAATTTAAGGGTATTCTACCACAATAACCGCTAAAAATAGTCAAGAATTTAAGCAAATTAAAGAAATTTAAAATATTAGAGATGAATAATAAAAAAATAAGGATGGTGGGTTGTAGAGGCTCGAACTCTCGACCGACGGATTAAGAGTCCGCTGCTCTACCAACTGAGCTAACAACCCAACTGGACAACTAAATCAGAGAGTGGTGGGTCGTGAAGGATTCGAACCTTCGACCAACGGATTAAAAGTCCGCTGCTCTACCGACTGAGCTAACGACCCATAAAATTGATTTTTAAATATCTTCAGATTTGGTTTTAAATGGTGCCCGAAGCCAGACTTGAACTGGCACGCCTCGAAAGGCGAGGGATTTTTAAATCCCTTGTGTCTACCGATTCCACCACTCGGGCAAATTGGAGCGGGAAACGAGGCTCGAACTCGCGACCCCGACCTTGGCAAGGTCGTGCTCTACCAACTGAGCTATTCCCGCATTTACCGCTAATCAGCATTGCTGATTGACAACGGGGCGTATTTTTACGGTTTTTATAGTCTTGTGTCAAATGAAAAAAATAACTTTGTTTGATTAAAAATAAGACAAAAATAATAAAAAGTATGGTAGAAAAATACCGCACTTTATTTAGAATTAGAGTTTTAGATCATCTAGTAGGCTACCTTTTGCTGCCTGTAAATATTGGATCATTGACCATACTGTTAAAATAGCTGCGATGTAAAGCAAGATTATAGCGGCAATTTCCATATAGTTATTGTAACGCCATAATAATCCGCCTAGGGCTAACATTTGTGCGGTTGTTTTTCCATTTTCCCCACCAAGAGACAGCGACTTTACTACGCTCTCCGAGTTCTGCCATCCATTCACGTAATGCAGAAATTATAATTTCCCTAGAAATCATAATAATGGCAGGAATCGTAATCCAAAGAGAGTGTTGGTATTCAACGATGAGAACCAAGGCTGCGACAACCATTACTTTATCCGCAACAGGATCTAAAAAAAGCGCCAAATCTTGTAGTTTGTTTCCATTTACGAGCCAAATAACCATCAAGCCAATCAGTAACACCGGCAATAAAGAATATGAATGTAGTAATAAAAAGGGAGGATTCGATAGGTAAATAAAAATGCAATCACGAAAAAAACGGAATCAGGATTACACGAAACATCGTTAGGAAAAATAGGAATATTAAATTTCATAGAAATGAACCGCTCTTGGTGTTAGAGATGCACCTATTCTAAAGTATCTAAGAATATAAAAAGCCACATTATGTGGCTTTCTTGTAAATAATTACGGATTAAAGTTTATCAGCGTTTTGTTTTTAAGTATTTTGCAACGCCTTCAGGGTTATCTTTCATCCCTTCTTTACCTTTTTCCCACTGAGCAGGGCAAACTTCACCGTGATCTTCATGGAATTGTAATGCATCAACCATACGTAACATTTCATCGATGTTACGACCCTAATGGAAGATCGTTTACAACTTGGTGACGAACGACGCCATTTTTGTCGATTAAGAATGAAGCACGTAATGCAACGCCTGCTTCTGGATGTTCAATGCCGTATGCTTGAGCAATTTCGTGTTTTACGTCTGCTGCTAATGCATATTTAACTTGGCCGATACCACCATTTTTCAGTTGGGGTGTTACGCCATGCATTGTGAGTGAATTGAGAGTCGATAGAAACACCAACTACTTCTACGCCACGTTTTTGAATTCTTCATAACGGTGGTCAAATGCGATTAACTCAGAAGGGCAAACAAAGGTAAAGTCTAATGGATAGAAAAAAAGATTACTGCAGCTTTTTCCAGCAATGTGTTTTTAAAGTTGAAGTTATCAACGATTTCGCCATTGCCTAATACAGCAGATGAAGTAAAATCTGGTGCTTGACGGGTTACTAATACCATAGTCATAATTCCTATATAAAAGTTAAGTTAAAGTTTTGCCACACAAAATAGCGGCGCGGTTCTATTTGAAACGCCGACATTTTTATACTCGATTTTTATCTATTAAAGCAATTAATCTTATCTAAAAATAAGGTGGAAATATGCAACAACACAATCTATCAACAACATTTGTCCATGCTGGGCGTAAAAAAACGCTTTTCACAAGGATCTGTAAACCCCGTTTTACAGCGAGCTTCTTCATTAGTATTTGACAGTATTGAAGATAAAAAAACATGCTACTCAACATAGAGCAAAAAGGCGAATTATTTTTATGGCAGAAGAGGACGCTAACACATTTTTGCTTTACAAGATTTAATGTGTGAAATGGAGGGGGTGCAGGCTGTTATCTTTATCCTTGTGGTGCAGCAGCAGTAACTAATTCGATTCTTTCTTTTGTAAAAACTGGCGACCATGTGTTAATGAGTGGTGCAGCTTACGAGCCAACCCAAGATTTCTGTAATATTGTGCTGAAAAAAATGCAGATTGATACAACTTATTACGATCCTCTTATTGGTGCTGATATTGCAACGCTTATTCAACCGAATACAAAAGTACTTTTCTTGGAAGCACCGAGTTCTATCACAATGGAAATTCCAGATATTCCGACTATTGTGAAGGTTGCAAGAAAGGTGAGCCCTAATATTGTGATTATGATTGATAATACTTGGGCGGCAGGTGTTCTATTTAAAGCGTTAGAGCATGATATTGATATTTCTATTCAAGCGGGTACGAAATATTTAGTGGGGCATTCTGATATTATGATTGGTACTGCCGTTGCGAATGCCCGAACTTGGGAGCAACTTAGAGAACATTCCTATTTAATGGGGCAGATGGTGGATGCAGATTCTGCTTATACGACCGCTCGTGGTATTCGTACATTGGGTGTTCGATTAAAACAACATCAGGAAAGCAGTATTAAAGTAGCAAAATGGTTGAGTGAGCAACCAGAAGTAAAAACAGTGTACCATCCAGCCTTACCAAGTTGCCCTGGTCATGAATTCTTTTTTTACGAGACTTTAGTGGTAGCAGTGGCTTATTTTTCTTTTTGAATTAACTAAGCGATTGACATCAGAACAAGTCTCACATTTCATGGATCATTTTCGACTGTTCACTATGGCTTATTCATGGGGAGGATTTGAGTCTCTAATTCTTTGTAATCAACCAGAAGAAATTGCACATATTCGTCCAAATATTAAACGTAACCTTACAGGTTCGTTAATTCGTGTGCATATTGGCTTTGAAGATGTAGATGAATTGATTTCAGATTTAAAAAGCTGGATTTGAGCGAATTGCCTGAAAGTGAGGATAAAAATGCCTGTTTTACACAGGCATTTTTTTATAGGATTATTTTTGTTCTGACACTAAGCCAATTTTGGAACCGTCAGCAAAATGTACTGAAGTCCCGATAATATCTACTTGGATATTTTTTTCCCTTGTTGCAAGTGTGGACGAATTTGAGAAAGCACAGCTTCTTCAGTTGTTGATAATGTTACTGTTTCGCTAGCTTTTGGTGCAATTGTTTTTTTCCAAATTGTAATGCTGGAAGATTTGCTACATAGAATGGTTGGTTATTTTTCTTTATAAACAGTTAACCATTGCGCTTCTAAAAATAGCTTTATCGCTTAAGTTTGTAATTTCATAAGTGATAGAAAACGATTTTAAATCATCTGTTACAGAAACATTCGTTACTTTTTACATTCGCAACTTTTAGGAACTCTGCATTTGCTTGAGTGACTAAATCATCAGTTTTTACTTGAGGTTGTTGTACTGCTTGTTGAGCCGTTTGAGTAGTTTCTGTTGCTGCAGGTTTTTTTCTGCTACTTTTTTTCTTCTTTATCGTTACAAGCTGTTAATGCAATTGAACCTGCGATGATACTTGCAAAGAGAAAAGATTTATTAAATTTCATTGTAAATTCCTTCATTATATTTTTGTTAGTTGAGTTGTACTCGTTTTTCAAGGGCTCAATTATAGCCCATGTGAGCCTTTATGACAGTCTTTTTATTTTGAAAGTTCATAGAAGTTGTTTTTATTATACTTTTCATTTTCCTTGATAAGTAGAGAAGTACAATGAAACATATTCATATCTTAGGTATTTGTGGCACCTTTATGGGCGGCGTGGCGATGATTGCTAAACAAATGGGCTATCACGTGACGGGTTCCGATACTAATGTTTACCCTCCAATGAGCACTTTTTTTAGAAGAGCAAGGTATCGAGATTATTCCAAATTATGATGTTGCACAATTACAACCAGTGCCTGACATGGTAATCATTGGTAATGCGATGAAACGCGGTAATCCTTGTGTAGAATATGTGTTGGAAAAATAATTTGAAATACACATCTGGTCCTCAATGGTTACATGATCATTTATTGCGCGATCGTTGGGTATTGGCAGTTTCTGGTACGCATGGAAAGACAACTACAACAGGCATGTTAACGTGGATCTTAGAACAAAAATGGCTTAAAACCAGGATTTTTAATCGGCGGAATTGCTGGTAATTTTGGCATTTCAGCTCGTTTAGGAGATAGCCCTTATTTTGTTATTGAAGCTGATGAATATGATACAGCTTTTCTTTTGATAAACGTTCGAAATTTGTCCATTATAATCCTCGTACACTTATCGTAAACAACATTAGTTTTTGACCATGCAGATATTTTTGATGATCTCAAAGCGATCCAACGCCAATTTCATCATATGATTCGAACTATTCCGGCAAGTGGCTTGGTATTAAGTTCTGCGAGTGAACAAAGTGCAAAAAGAAACGCTTGCATTGGGATGTTGGTCGCAACAACAATTTTTTTAGGCAAAAGATAATGAGTGGTTTGCTGAACGTATTACAAATGATGCCTCACATTTTGCGGTCTTCCATCATGGTGAAAAAGTGGCAGAAGTAAAATGGAATGTAGTGGGACAACATAATATGCATAATGCTTTAATGGCGATCGCTGCTGCTCATCATGCGGGTGTGGCTATTGAAGATGCGTGTAAAAGCATTGGGATCTTTGTAAATGCTAAACGTCGTTTAGAAGTAAAAAGGCGAAGTTAATGGTATTACAGTTTATGATGATTTTGCTCATCATCCAGAGGCTATTCTTGCTACGCTAACCGCTTTACGAGATAAAGTGGGTGGTGGTGTGAGAATTCTTGCGGTGCTTGAACCCTCGTTCTAACACAATGAAAATGGGCGTTCATAAAGATGAAAATTGCGCCTGCACTTGGCCGAGCTGATGAAGTATTTATGCTTCAACCAGAACAACTTCCTTGGGAAGTGGCAGATATTGCAAAATCAATGTGTACAACCTGCTTATTGGAACGCAAATTTAGATCGATTAGTCGATATGATTGTCGCTGAGGCTCAACCCTACAGATCACATTTTTGGTGATGTCTAACGGCAGTTTTGGTGGCATTCATCAAAAATTCTTGATAAGCTTTAAACAGAAATAATAAAAGTGCGGTTAATTTAGAAAAATGTTTTTTTAAGTTGGCCGCATTTTTATTGAGTTGACGTAATATTTATTTTTTTAATTTGTAATTTATAAAAAGGAATCTTTTGTAGAATGGCTGATCCACATATTAAATCACCGATGGATTTTTTTAGATAATCTGACCGTCATTATTTATCGCTCTGGATTTTTTTGATAGCGGCGTTTTTCTATTCTTGCCATGAGTTGGTATCCAGATTTATCGCTCACATTTATATTAATTGCGGCAACTTGCTGTGCCTCTTCATTACATATTTATCTCAAATCCTTCCGATTGCTTTTTTTCAATTTGCTACTTGGATAGGATTACTTTTTTATATTAATCATTATCCCGCTTTGGCTCTTGGCGGTGCGTTACTTACTTTAGGTGGTTTGTGTTTTTAAAGAATATTTTTTTGTTTCCGCGTACCTTTGCTAAATTTGCAGCCGATATTTGTGGCTTGCTTGTGGTTTTCGTGGGTGTTAAATAATCTTATTGCTCTACGAATTTTTTTCCATTATTTCTGGCGTATTACTTTTAGTTTTAGCGATACAAAAATGGCGAATGCCTTTGCATTTTGATATTGGAGATAAAACTAAATATCAAATTTAGAAAAGAAAAATGACCGCATTTTTTTATGTGCGGTCATTGTTTTTAGAAAGGTTTATTTAGCTAAACATTCCATGTAACTATCTGCAGTAGATTGCAAGAATGTTGCATAAGAATTTTTGCCCTAAATCGACTTTATCGCCAATTGGATCGAGTTGTCCTACATTGACTTTAGTATTTTGTGCTAAAGATTCAATCACTTTCGGCGTAAATTGTGGTTCTGCGAATAAGCAATTTACTTTATGTTCTGCGATTTCTTCTTTAATGTGCGCTAAAGTTTTTGCACCCGGTGCCACTAATGGATTGATGGTGAAGTAACCCGTTTGTTTTAAACCATAAGCATCGTTGAAATAACCGTAAGCATCGTGGAAAACGTAGAAACCTTTATATTTAACGTTCGCAAGTTGTGCTGTGATTTTTTTCACCTTGTTCTACCAAAAGTGCGGTTAAAAATCTGAAAGATTTTGTGCAATTAAATCTTTTTATCTGGGAATTGTGCAGTTAATTTATCCGCTACTTTTTGTGCAACAATTTTGCTGATCGCTGGAGAATACCAAACGTGCCAGTTTGTTGTTAAACCTTCGTCATGATCATGGTGATCGTGGTCATGGTCGTGATGTTCATGCTCGTGCTTATGATCATGGCCGTGTTCGTGTTTGTGCTCATGCTCATGTTTATGATCGTGATCGCCATCTTCATGGAAATGCTCGTGGTGAGCTTTACTTAATAAAGGTTCAACATCCGTAAGATCGGCAATGGTAATCACTTTTTTTACGTTCAATTTGGCTAATTGGTTTGTCTAAGAATGAATCAACGTCTTCACCAATCCATACAACTAAATCTGCAGATTTTTACTTTTTGAATATCAGATAATTTCAAATTGTAGTCATGCGGAGATGCTCCAGCAGGAACAAGGACTTGTGTGCCAGTTACGCCATCTGCAATAGATGAAACAATAAAGCCCTAAAGGTTTTACTGATGCCAATATATCGGCATTCGCCATTATTGGCGCACTTAAAAGATGCGGCAGAAACGGCGCTAATTTTTAAAAAGTTTTTCATATTTCTGTTTCCTTACTTGTTGGTAATAATTCTCAAAGGGAAAAAAAGAGTACGCCTTTTTATATAAATTGCAACGATTTTTATAGAGAACGCGAGGGAAAATTTTTCATTTTCAAAAGTAAATAGGTTTCATTCGATAAAAAATGCACATTGATGGTCAATGTGTATTTTCAAGAGGTGATTAAGATTTTTTTCTTTAGTAATTTATTTATTACACGAGAAACGGCAAAAAAACCAAAGGTTGCAGTAATCATCGTGGCTGCACCAAACCCATTGGCGCAGTTCATTGTGGCAGAAATAGAACAGCCTTCAGTCATTTGTGGGAATATTAGAGGTTGTGTTGAAAATACCGCGTCGATACTAAATTTACGCTTTGGATTTTGGTTGAAATTGTAATCCTTGCGTAAAACTGACCGCACTTTGGCAAGTAACGGATCTTGAATGGTTTTACTGAGATCGGCAATTTGAATTTGGGTTGGATCAGTTTGACCTCCAGCACCACCAATAGTAATCACATTAATTTTGTTGCGTTTACAATAAGCAATCAGCGACGCTTTTAGTTTTTCACATTGTCAATAGCATCGATGACATAGTCATAGCCTCGATTGAGATAATTTGATTGATTCTCTGGCGAGATAAAATCGTCAATAATATTGATAGTACATTCTGGGTTAATTAATTTTACTCGCTCTGACTGACTTCAGTTTTTAATTTGCCGATTGTGCCGCTCATTGCAGGAAGTTGGCGATTTATATTCGTGACGCAAATATCATCCATATCAATTAATGTGAGTTCACCAACGCCTGAACGTGCTAAGGCCTCTACGACCCAAGAGCCTACGCCTCCAATGCCTATTACGCAAATATGGGCTTGACGTAAGCGCGCGAGTCCATCAGGCGTATAAAGTCGACCGATACCGCCAAATCGCTGTTCATAATTGTCCACTGGAGCCATTATTGCAACACCCATACTCGGCCATAGTGTTTTGATAATCCCGCAATATGACCCTGCTTGATCACCAATGCCACGATATAAGTCAAAGTGGTGGCCTTTCACCGCACCGCCTACATCAAGTGCAACCATTAAATGCAATTTGTGTGTACCAAGCCAGTTTCCGTTATTATCAATGTCAGGCACTTCGATTAAAAGAACAGTACCAGATGGTACAACGTTACGATCTGATGCCACAGAAGCCATTGGTACAAGCGGTACACCCGCAGAACCTTTTTACTTTGCCACTCGGATCATTTTTAAAGAATACATAAGAAGAATTGCGTTCTAACAAACTTTGTACACGAGAGGGATTACGATTGCCCCATTCACGAATTGCTTGAATAGACATTTTCTCTTTTGGTACTTCACCATCTTCAACTAATAAACGGCCAACAGCGGTGTAGGGAAAGCCATTTTGTCCTGCATAAGCGAAGTAATTAAGATTGCCATCACCAAAAATCTACATAACCGCTGCCTTGTACCCCAAGCAAAAAGTTTTTCTAACATGGAATCACTATATGCTAATTCTAATCCTTGACCTGCTAATGCACCGGCATAGATTTGTGCACGGCTAAAACGTTTATTTGCTGGCATACGATAAATTGGATTTTTGGAATTGACCTTGCGGTGAACGGCGTGCATGAAGGACCGGAGAGTAGTAGCCTGTCATCAAAACATTTTGATATCCATCAAACCCACGCATAATTTGCGGGTGAATGCCAAATTTAGAAAGATCACTTACATTGGCGCCAGAAAGTACCCAATTCGTAATTTTTTTCATAGTTGCCATAGAAACGATCAGATAGTTTGCTTGAATAACTTTGTACATTGGAAAGTTGAGTTAAAAAAATCGCCCTGATTAATCGACCGCACTTTGGTTTTTCAACTTGAGAAACTGGCATAAACACAGCTTGTTGATAATTACGACCCGAATATTTCGCACCAAATTGTTGAGGATCGCTGCCATTTTGAGGTGGTGGGAATTTGAGTTTTTTTGTTGTATTAGAAGAACCACAGGCAACTAAAAGTGCGGTTGTCACAGCAATAGAAAATGTTTTTAATGAGAAAAATTTTCGAACTGACATTTTTAATCCTAAATAAGCTTAAATAAGGCTGCATACGCTATCAAAAAAATCCTTCAAAACGACCAGTGTTATTTAGTCAAGCTGATTAATAAAAACTCACATTGAACATTTTTATTAACAAATGAAATATAAACTTTTGTTTAATTCTTGCAAAAAAATATTAATAGCGTATAGTGCACTACATCAGACGCGGGTGGAGCAGCTTGGTAGCTCGTCGGGCTCATAACCCGAAGGCCGTCGGTTCAAATCCGGCCCCCGCAACCAACAAATTCTAAAGCCCTGATTTAATAAAATCAGGGCTTTTTCTTCTACGGTTTAACTCGCTATGATGATCTCAATTAGATCATCTTTTTTTCTATGCTATAATCCCTCAAAAATTTTTCAAAATCGGTACCTAAATGAAACAATTATTTGCAACGACTTCTCGTGGCTTTTGAAGAATTATTAAAAGTTGAACTCACTGAACTTGGCGCGCAAGGGCAAAAAGTGGTTCAAGGGGCGTTCATTATCAAGCAGATGACGAAACTTTATACCGCACTTTGCTTTGGTCACGCCTTGCTTCACGTATTTTTATTTCCTTTGATTGAAACCAAAATTTACAGTGATTTGGATCTTTATGCGGCTGTTTCAGGCTTTAATTGGTTAGCACAATTTGATGAACGAGTTACATTCTTTGTAGATTTTTAATGGAACCAACCAAGAAATTCGTCATACTCAATTTGGTGCGATGCGCGTTAAAGATGGAATTGTCGATTACTTTGAACGTCAAGGTAACACTCGTCCTGATGTAGATAAAATTCATCCGGACATGCGTATCCATGCTTATTTGAACCGTGAAAATTTAGTGATTTCTTTAGATTTAAGTGGAGAAGCATTACATTTACGAGGCTATCGTGAGGATGCCGGTCAAGCACCCTTACGCGAAACTTTAGCGGCGGCAATTGTTATGCGTTCAGGTTGGCAAGCGGGTTCTCCATTAGTAGATCCAATGTGTGGTTCTGGCACGCTTTTAATTGAAGCGGCACAAATAGAAGCCAAAAATTGCACCACAACTTTATCGTTTACATTGGGGATTCGATTTTTTTGGAAAGCGCATAATCAATCGGTTTGGGGAAAAAGTAAAAATGAAGCGATTGAATTAGCAGAAGAAAAACCAAAGTGAAATTCAACCTCACTTTTTATGGATTTGACCTCGATCATCGTGTATTAAAAAGGCGCAGAAAAATGCACAAAATGCAGGTGTTTCACATTTAATTAAATGGCAACAAGGTGATGTTGCAGCGTTGAAAAATCCTAGTTTAGATGAGGTCGGTACGGTTATCTGTAATCCACCTTATGGCGAACGTTTAGGAACAACCCCAGCTTTAATTGCGCTCTATTCTGTATTTGGGCAACGACTTAAAAAGAATTTTGCGGTTGGAATGTTTCTGTTTTTAGTAGCGAATCAACATTGCTTGATTGTTTGAGAATGCGTGCCAGCTGACAGTTTAAAAGCAAAAATGGCCCACTAGATTGTGTGCAGAAGAATTATCAAGTTTCAGAACGAAAAATCTGACGAAATTCAAGTTGAAAATGAATTAGAATTTAACCGCACTTCGGAGGTGGCAACCGATTTTGCTAATCGATTACAAAAAAATATTAAGAAAAATTAGTAAATGGGCAAAGCAACAAGTATTAGACGCTTATCGTTTATATGATGCCGATTTACCTGAATATAATTTAGCTGTTGATCGTTATGCTGATTATATTGTTGTACAAGAATATGCTGCGCCGAAAAATATTGATGAAAACAAAGCTCGTCAGCGTTTGTTAGATGCTGTTACTGCAACTTTGCAAGTTACAGGTGTAGAAACGAATAAGTTGATCCTCAAAAGTTCGTCAGAAACAAAAAGGTACTAACCAATATGAGAAATTAGCCAATAAAGGTGAATACTTTTTATGTGAATGAATATGGCGTGCAACTTTGGGTAAATTTGACAGATTATTTAGACACTGGATTATTCTTAGATCACCGTTTAACAAGAAAAATGATTGGTGAGTTGGCAAAGGGTAAAGATTTCTTGAACTTATTTGGTTATACTGGTTCTGCAACTGTTCATGCGGCACTTGGGTGGCGCTAAAGCGACAACGACCGTTGATATGTCTAATACTTATCTTAATTGGGCGGAGCAAAATCTTATTTTTGAATGATATTGAAGGTAAACAACATAAATTAATTCAAGCAGATTGCCTTCAATGGTTAGAAAAATGTGATCGTCAATTTGATTTGATATTTGTGGATCCACCGACGTTTTTCGAATTCTAAACGTATGGAAGAGAGTTGGGATGTTCAACGAGATCATGTGAAATTGATGAGCAATCTAAAAACGAGTTTTTGTCGAATAATGGCGCGATTGTTTTTCTCGAATAATAAACGTGGATTCAAAAATGAATTTAGTTGCGTTGGAAGAATTAGGTTTTAAGTGCGGTAGAAATTTCGCATAAAAACGTTACCACTAGATTTTTGAACGTAATAAACAAATTCATAATTGTTGGAAGATTCAACATATATAATGATTTCCCCAAGTTGTAAAAAAATAGTCGAAAAATAGTGAATTTTTAAAACAAACTGAATAAAAACTATCGCTCAAACATCAAAAAAAGTGCTAGACAAGGTTTTGTTAAATCATTAATATACGCCTCCGCAACGACGCAATAACGCGTTCGTAGCTCAGTTGGATAGAGCGTTGGCCTCCGGAGCCAAAAGGTCGCAAGTTCGAATCTTGTCGAGCGCGCCAGGTCAGTGCAATAACAACTTTTAACGGTGGCTATAGCTCAGTTGGTAGAGCCCTGGATTGTGATTCCAGTTGTCGTGGGTTCGAATCCCATTAGCCACCCCATCTTATCTTTATAAGATCTGACGGCGAGTAGCGCAGCTTGGTAGCGCAACTGGTTTTGGGACCAGTGGGTCGTAGGTTCAAATCCTATCTCGCCGACCACTTTATTTTGCTCTTTAACAATATATCAGACAATCTGTGTGGGCACTTGTTGATTGACTTGTTTTTAAAATATTTTTTTAATTTTGAAGTCTTAATAGGTGCTTAACTGAAAATTCATAATTACTTTTTTTAAGTAGTGTTTTTTTATTTATAGCTAAGCAGTATATTGAGCGATTGAACTTGAATTGAAGAGTTTGATCATGGCTCAGATTGAACGCTGGCGGCAGGCTTAACACATGCAAGTCGAACGGTAGCAGGAGAAAGCTTGCTTTCTTGCTGACGAGTGGCGGACGGGTGAGTAATGCTTGGGAATCTGGCTTATGGAGGGGATAACTACGGGAAACTGTAGCTAATACCGCGTAGTGTCGAGAGACGAAAGTGCGGGACCGAAAGGCCGCATGCCATGAGATGAGCCCAAGTGGGATTAGGTAGTTGGTGGGGTAAAGGCCTACCAAGCCTGCGATCTCTAGCTGGTCTGAGAGGATGGCCAGCCACACTGGAACTGAGACACGGTCCAGACTCCTACGGGAGGCAGCAGTGGGGAATATTGCGCAATGGGGGAACCCCTGACGCAGCCATGCCGCGTGAATGAAGAAGGCCTTCGGGTTGTAAAAGTTCTTTTCGGTATTGAGGAAGGGATGTGTGCTAATAGTACATATCATTGACGTTAAATACAGAAGAAGCACCGGCTAACTCCGTGCCAGCAGCCGCGGTAATACGGAGGGTGCGAGCGTTAATCGGAATAACTGGGCGTAAAGGGCACGCAGGCGGTTATTTAAGTGAGGTGTGAAAGCCCCCGGGCTTAACCTGGGAATTGCATTTCAGACTGGGTAACTAGAGTACTTTAGGGAGGGGTAGAATTCCACGTGTAGCGGTGAAATGCGTAGAGATGTGGAGGAATACCGAAGGCGAAGGCAGCCCCTTGGGAATGTACTGACGCTCATGTGCGAAAGCGTGGGGAGCAAACAGGATTAGATACCCTGGTAGTCCACGCTGTAAACGCTGTCGATTTGGGGATTGGGCTTAAAGCTTGGTGCCCGTAGCTAACGTGATAAATCGACCGCCTGGGGAGTACGGCCGCAAGGTTAAAAACTCAAATGAATTGACGGGGGCCCGCACAAGCGGTGGAGCATGTGGTTTAATTCGATGCAACGCGAAGAACCTTACCTACTCTTGACATCCATGGAATCCTGTAGAGATACGGGAGTGCCTTCGGGAACCATGAGACAGGTGCTGCATGGCTGTCGTCAGCTCGTGTTGTGAAATGTTGGGTTAAGTCCCGCAACGAGCGCAACCCTTATCCTTTGTTGCCAGCGATTTGGTCGGGGAACTCAAAGGAGACTGCCAGTGATAAACTGGAGGAAGGTGGGGATGACGTCAAGTCATCATGGCCCTTACGAGTAGGGCTACACACGTGCTACAATGGCGTATACAGAGGGTGGCGAAACTGCGAGGTGGAGCGAATCTCAGAAAGTACGTCTAAGTCCGGATTGGAGTCTGCAACTCGACTCCATGAAGTCGGAATCGCTAGTAATCGCGAATCAGAATGTCGCGGTGAATACGTTCCCGGGCCTTGTACACACCGCCCGTCACACCATGGGAGTGGGTTGTACCAGAAGTAGATAGCTTAACCGCAAGGGGCGTTTACCACGGTATGATCTCATGACTGGGGTGAAGTCGTAACAAAGGTAACCGTAGGGGAACCTGCGGTTGGATCACCTCCTTACCAAAGACGAGAGACAGCGAGTGCTCACACAGATTGGCTGATAGTTGTAGACAAGTGAGCAGAAGAAAAACATTACCCTTGGGTCTGTAGCTCAGGTGGTTAGAGCGCACCCCTGATAAGGGTGAGGTCAGTGGTTCAAGTCCACTCAGACCCACCACTCTGAGAGTGAGTGAAGCGAAAGGTGTAGTGTAAGTAACTAAGACATAAATGATTAGTTATTAAGTTATGATGAAATGGGGATATAGCTCAGCTGGGAGAGCGCCTGCCTTGCACGCAGGAGGTCAGCGGTTCGATCCCGCTTATCTCCACCACTTATCATCGTTAAGTAAATTAAGATAGAATAGAGAAGAAAGTCATGAACGCTAATTTAAACTTATAGTGTTTAAGATTTTTATTTATATTTATTTATAGTTTATTTAACGATGATAACTGAAAAAGTTTTATCAACTGTTCTTTAAAAAAATTGGAAACAAGCTGAAAACAAGAGATTTTTTCGAGAGAAAGTCTGAGTAGGCAAAATGGGAAGGTGAAAAGAGGGAACTGAGAAGGAAACTCTGAAAGCAAACCTGTTTTTGCATAAAATCTTGATTGAACAAAAAGCAATCAAGTGTTTAGTTGAATGAAAATACGCATCAAATTGAGCGCACTTTGAAGTGAAAACTTAAAGTGATTGAAAACATTTGAGGTTGTATAGTTAAGTGACTAAGCGTACAAGGTGGATGCCTTGGCAATCAGAGGCGAAGAAGGACGTGCTAATCTGCGAAAAGCTTGGATGAGTCGATAAGAGGCGTTTAATCCAAGATATCCGAATGGGGAAACCCAGTAGATGAAGAATCTACTATTACTTACTAAATTCATAGGTAAGTGAGGCAAACCGGGAGAACTGAAACATCTAAGTACCCTCGAGGAAAAGAAATCAACCGAGATTTCGTCAGTAGCGGCGAGCGAAAGCGAAAGAGCCTGTTAATGATAGCAGCAGAGATAGAGGAATAAGCTGGGAAGCTTAGCGACACAGGGTGATAGCCCCGTACTCGACATCCAAGCTGTGGTACTAAGTTAACGAGAAGTAGGGCGGGACACGTGATATCCTGTTTGAAGATGGGGGACCATCCTCCAAGGCTAAATACTCCTGATTGACCGATAGTGAACCAGTACTGTGAAGGAAAGGCGAAAAAGAACCCCGGTGAGGGGGTGAAATAGAACCTGAAACCTTGTACGTACAAGCAGTGGGAGCCCGAAAGGGTAACTGCGTACCTTTTTGTATAATGGGTCAGCGACTTATATTTTGTAGCGAGGTTAACCGAATAGGGGAGCCGAAGGAAACCGAGTCTTAACTGGGCGTCTAGTTGCAAGGTATAGACCCGAAACCCGGTGATCTAGCCATGGGCAGGTTGAAGGTTGGGTAACACTAACTGGAGGACCGAACCGACTAATGTTGAAAAATTAGCGGATGACTTGTGGCTGGGGGTGAAAGGCCAATCAAACCGGGAGATAGCTGGTTCTCCCCGAAATCTATTTAGGTAGAGCCTTGAGCGGACACCTTCGGGGGTAGAGCACTGTTTCGGCTAGGGGTCCATCCCGGATTACCAACCCGATGCAAACTACGAATACCGAAGAGTGATACTCAGGAGACACACGGCGGGTGCTAACGTCCGTCGTGGAGAGGGAAACAACCCAGACCGCCAGCTAAGGTCCCAAAGTCTATATTAAGTGGGAAACGAAGTGGGAAGGCTTGAGACAGCTAGGATGTTGGCTTAGAAGCAGCCATCATTTAAAGAAAGCGTAATAGCTCACTAGTCGAGTCGGCCTGCGCGGAAGATGTAACGGGGCTGAAATATAGCACCGAAGCTGCGGCATCAGACGTAAGTCTGTTGGGTAGGGGAGCGTTGTGTAAGCGGAAGAAGGTGTGTTGAGAAGCATGCTGGACGTATCACAAGTGCGAATGCTGACATAAGTAACGATAAAAGCGGGTGAAAAACCCGTTCGCCGGAAGACCAAGGGTTCCTGTCCAACGTTAATCGGGGCAGGGTGAGTCGGCCCCTAAGGCGAGGCTGAAGAGCGTAGTCGATGGGAAACAGGTTAATATTCCTGTACTTGGTAAAAGCTGCGATGTGGGGACGGAGTAGGTTAGGGTTATCGCACTGTTGGATATGTGCGTTTAAGTTGGTAGGTGGGAAGTTTAGGCAAATCCGGACTTCCTTAACACTGAGAGATGATGACGAGGCTCTACGGGCTGAAGTAACTGATACCACACTTCCAGGAAAAGCCACTAAGCGAAAGGCTTTACTAAACCGTACTGAAAAACCGACACAGGTGGTCAGGTAGAGAATACTCAGGCGCTTGAGAGAACTCGGGTGAAGGAACTAGGGCAAAAATAGCACCGTAACTTCGGGAGAAGGTGCGCCGGCGTAGATGTAAGGGGCTAGCCCCTGAAGGTTGAACCGGTCGAAGATACCAGCTGGCTGCAACTGTTTATTAAAAAAACACAGCACTCTGCAAACACGAAAGTGGACGTATAGGGTGTGATGCCTGCCCGGTGCTGGAAGGTTAATTGATGGTGTAATCGAAAGAAGCTCCTGATCGAAGCCCCAGTAAACGGCGGCCGTAACTATAACGGTCCTAAGGTAGCGAAATTCCTTGTCGGGTAAGTTCCGACCTGCACGAATGGCATAATGATGGCCAGGCTGTCTCCACCCGAGACTCAGTGAAATTGAAATCGCCGTGAAGATGCGGTGTACCCGCGGCTGAGACGGAAAGACCCCGTGAACCTTTACTATAGCTTGACACTGAACATTGAATTTTTGATGTGTAGGATAGGTGGGAGACTTTGAAGTAGGAACGCCAGTTTCTATGGAGTCGTCCTTGAAATACCACCCTTTAACGTTTGATGTTCTAACGAAGATTGCGGAACGCGGTCTCGGACAGTGTCTGGTGGGTAGTTTGACTGGGGCGGTCTCCTCCCAAAAGAGTAACGGAGGAGCACGAAGGTTTGCTAATCACGGTCGGACATCGTGAGGTTAGTGCAATGGTATAAGCAAGCAACTGCGAGACAGACAAGTCGAGCAGGTACGAAAAAGTAGGTCATAGTGATCCGGTGGTTCTGAATGGAAGGGCCATCGCTCAACGGATAAAAGGTACTCCGGGGATAACAGGCTGATACCGCCCAAGAGTTCATATCGACGGCGGTGTTTGGCACCTCGATGTCGGCTCATCACATCCTGGGGCTGAAGTAGGTCCCAAGGGTATGGCTGTTCGCCATTTAAAGTGGTACGCGAGCTGGGTTTAGAACGTCGTGAGACAGTTCGGTCCCTATCTGCCGTGGGCGTTGGAGAATTGGTTGGGGCTGCTCCTGGTACGAGAGGACCGGGTGGACGCACCACTGGTGTTCCGGTTGTGTCGCCAGACGCATTTGCCGGGTAGCTAAGTGCGGAAGAGATAAGTGCTGAAAGCATCTAAGCACGAAACTTGCCAAGAGATGAGTTCTCCCACACATCAAGTGTGTAAGGGTTGTTTAAGACTAAGACGTAGATAGGCAGGGTGTGTAAGTGATGTGAGTCATTGAGCTAACCTGTACTAATTGCCCGAGAGGCTTAACTATACAACGCTCAAGTGTTTTTTTGGAAAACAGAGTGAAAGAAAAAGAAATTAACTAAACATTCAGCTTGTGGCCAATAAGAACGAGTGAAAGGTCGAGTAAGAGCTGAGTAGCGAAAAGATAAAAAGAGAAAGACAAGTTATCAAAGAAATTATCCTGGCGGCGATAGTGCGGTGGAACCACCTGACACCATACCGAACTCAGAAGTGAAACGCTGTAATGCCGATGGTAGTGTGGGGCATCCCCATGTGAGAGTAGGGCACCGCCAGGTTACCAAATACAAAGCTAAATTAAATAAAAAAATAGAAGAACCCTAGCTTTAAAAGCTGGGGTTTTTTTATTTTTTGGGAATTTACTTATTATTTAAAGAAATAAGAGTCTAATTTTAGTTTTTCAATAAATATATCTATGTATATCATTTAGAGTCTTGATTTCTTATATTTTTTTCAAATAGACTTTATATACTCATTTCTAATTTCCTCTATTATGCTTAAAAATTTAGATGAAATAACTTCAAGTATTATCGCTGACCCTCAAAATAAAGATTTTTACAGATCGTGGAATTTTTTTCCTTTATTTTCGGCGCCTAAAACAGCTCGAATTAATATTGTAGGTCAAGCTCCGGGGTTAAAAAGCTGAGCAAACTCGTTTATATTGGAATGATAAAAGCGGTGATCGTTTGCGTGAATGGCTAGGTGTGGATTACGATTATTTTTTTATAATTCAGGGATGTTTGCGGTTCTTCCTATGGATTTCTATTATCCTGGAAAAAGGAAAAATCTGGAGACTTACCTCCAAGGTCTGGGTTTGCAGAAAAATGGCATTCCCAGATTCTAGAAAAATTTACCGAATATTCAGCTAACCCTTTTGATTGGTCAATATGCACAGAAATTTTACCTTTCGGATAATAAAAATAACGTAACTGAAACAGTTAAAAATTATCAAAAATTTTTACCGCACTTTATTCCTTTAGTTCATCCTTCACCTAGAAATCAATTTTTGGATAGAAAAGAAATCCTTGGTTTGGCGAAAAGGTCATTCCCGATTTGCAAAAAAATTAGTGAAGCGTATCATCAATGAATCAAAAAGGGTAGTTGTCATATTTTTTTACTTTTTTTCAATCTTAAGGCGTTCATCAATACAGAAATTGAACTCATCGCCATGGCGGCGCCTGCATGACTGGATTTAGAAAACCGAAAAGCGGCAAGGGGGATGCCGAGAATATTGTAAATCAATGCAAAAAAATAGATTTTTGTTTGATATTTTTCAAGGTTGCCCTTGCAATAAAAAGCGCATCTACAAGTTGATTCACCGAATGTTGCATAAGCGTTGCTGAGGCCGTTTGTTCTGCAATATCTGAACCTGATTTCATCGCAAAACTGACATTTGCAGCAGCTAAAAGCAGGCGCATCATTTATTCCATCACCTACCATTGCTACAACATGATCTAGAGCTTTCAGCTTTTGGATTTGTTCCGCCTTATCTCTAGGGCTGAGTCCACCAAAGGCTTTCTTAATGCCGAGTTGTTTCGCTATGTAATCAACCACAGACTGTTGATCGCCACTCATAATTACGACGTCAATATTTTTGCTGTTGTAAGCGTTGAATGGCGTGCAAGCTATCGTTTTTTAAGGTATCCGTCAGCGCAAATGCCCCAATGGGTTCATCATTTATAGATACCGCGACAATGCTCGCAATTTGCCAGATATCCTCTAAATTTTTAGGCAAGATTAAACCGCAATAATTGGGTTTACCGACTTTTTATTGTTCCCACTTGTTCTAATTCGGCTTGAATGCCTTGACCAACTTCCATTTTTGAAAAAAAGTGCGGTGGGAATGTCTAACATTTTTTTGTTCTGCTGCTTGCACAATAGCTTTTGCAATTGGGTGGTTAGCTTGTTGTTCAACGGCTGCGGCAAAACGATACAAATCGTCTTCAGAATACACCGCACTTTGTGGTTGCCATAGTGCTGAAATTTCAAGCTCTCCCTTTGTTAGTGTGCCAGTTTTATCAAGTACAACGGTATCCACATGGGCAGTTTCCTCCATTGCTGCTGCATCTTTAAACCATACGCCAGCATTGACCGCTTTACCTAAACCAACCATTATGGCTGCTGGTGTGGCTAATCCCAAGGCACAAGGGCAAGCAATCACAAGTACGGATACAGCGTGAATAAGTGAAGACACACTATCATTCGTCAGAATGTAAGTGAGAGTGAAAGTAACAAGTGAAATCACTAATACAGCCGGCACAAACACTGATGCAACTTTGTCAGCAAATCGTGCAATTGGCGCTTTTTGAGCCTTGCGCATCTGATAATGCATTCATCATATCGCCAAGTAAGGTTTGGCTACCAAGCTGATTCGCTTGATAGATAATAGAACCTTCCGTTACCATCGCCCCCGCTAAGACTTTTTCCGCCTGACTGTTTTTTTCTTCTGGACGAGATTCGCCCGTTAAATGACTTTCATCACACCATCCATTTCCACTTTCAATTATTCCGTCTGCCGCAATACGCTCGCCTTGATTCGCACGAATGATCTCGCCAATATTTACTTGGTCAAGAGCAATTTCAGTCCATTTGTCATTACGTAGAGCAGTGACTTTTTTTCGGTGTCAGTTGCAAGAGCATGCTTAAGCTATTTAGGCTGTGCTTTTTAGTGCGATCTTCAAGAAATTTTTCCAAGACTGACAAAACCAATCACCATAACAGAAGCTTCAAAGTACACATGTTCCATTGCATGATTGGTGTGGTAAAAACAACATGAAAGCAGAATAAAGATAAATGGTGAGCGTTCCTGTACTGACAAGGACATCCATATTGGCAAGTCCACCACGAATACTACCGATTGCTCCGCGATAAAAATGGAATGGCTAACCAAAGTTGCACAATGCTCGCTAATGAAAAATTGCCAAATAGGTGGCAACATTAAGTTATGTGAGCCACTCATCATGCCAAGCATACCAATCAGAAATGGAATATTGATTATCCAAAGTATGATTAATCGCCAAGGGATTGATGTATTTTTTTCTCCTAGTGGCAATTCATCGGCTTGTTTGATATGAGCAGAGAAACCTGTTTTATGGATAATCTCTATAATTTGAGTTTCGCTTGCTTGCATAGAGTCAAATACCACTTGTGCTTCTTCGGCGGCAAAATTCACTCCCGCTTGTTGCACAAATGGTTTTTTTATTTAAAAACTTTTTCAATACGATTGGCACAAGATTGGCAGGTCATCCCACCAATCTGAATCGAAATTTTTTACTCTGTGGCGTCAAATCCGGCATCTTCAATTACCTCAATCAACTGTGCAACATTGACTCGATTTTCATCAAAAGTAATATTTGCTTTCCCTTCTAATTGCACATCAGCAGACTGTACGCCATCTAATTCAGTTAAAAACTCGAGTAACGCTTTTTACACAACCGCCGCAGTGCATGCCTTCTATGTTTAATGTGATGGTTTTCATTTTTACTCCTTGTTAGTCGTTTTTATTGATGGCTACACTATAAACCTTTACGTAAGGTTAAGGTCAAGAAATTTTTTTATGAATATTAGTGAAGCCGCAAAATTAGTAGGTTTATCTACGAAACAAATCCGTGATTATGAAAAAAATGGGTTTAATTAAACCCGCTATTCGCAGTTTGTCGGGATATAGAAATTATGGAGAAAGTGATTTAGAAAGATTACATTTTTATTCGTAACTCACGCGATGTGGGATTTTCACTACATCAAATCGCACAATTATTAGAACTACAAGATAATCCTAAGCGTAGCAGTCGCGAAGTGAAAGCACTAACGGCTCAACATATTGCGACATTAAATCAACAAATAGAACAGTTACAAAAAAATGGTACAAGAATTGCAGCGTTGGCATGATAGTTGTCAGGGCAATGACTGCCCTGAATGTTCAATTTTGAATGGATTAAAAGGATAAATGAAAAGTGCGGTTAATATTCCCAACTTTCTGGATCGACGCCTAATTCGCGCATAAGCACTTTGGCATCTTCAGGGAATTTCATCATTACGTTCTTTCATTAAATCTGCATCGGTAGGCAAAGGTTGACCGGTGAATGCATGCAAAAATGCTTCGCAAAAGTAATTCACTGTTAGTTGCATGACGTAAACTTTTTAATTGTCGGCGAGTGCGTTCATTCGTCAAAATCTCAAGTACTTTGATTGGAATAGATACAGTGATTTTTACTTGCTCGCTTTTTTTGCCATGTTCTGCATAAGGGCTGATATATTTTTCCGTCCCAATCTGCCATAATTTACCTTAGTGCTTATTGATAACCTTATAAATTGTCCGTATTCTAATGAAAAAAATCAAATAAATAACAATCTAGACGGCTAAACTTCTATGTTAAAAAAAGAGAAAGAAAAGTGCGGTAATTTTTTAGATTAAATATAAAAGAAACGCTAGACAGTACTGGGTTTTAGTGGTAATTTACGCGTCATTCAAAGGGCATATGCCCACCATTCTAATCATCAATTCTTATTAATTCTAATATTTATTCATTATGCATTTAACTGAACTTAAAAATACCCCTGTTTCTGATCTTGTGAAACTTGGCGAAGAACAAATGGGCTTAGAGAATTTAGCTCGTTTGCGTAAACAAGATATTGTCTTTGCAATTTTTAAAACAGCACGCCAAAAAGCGGTGAAGATATTTTTCGGCGGCGGAGTGTTAGAAATCTTACCTGATGGTTTTTGGTTTCCTTCGTTCTGCTGACAGTTCCTACCTTGCAGGCCCAGATGATATCTATGTTTCCCCAAGTCAAATTCGTCGTTTTAATCTTCAAACTGGTGATAAAATCGAAGGTAAAATTCGTCCACCAAAAAGAAGGCGAACGCTATTTTTGCACTTTTTAAAAGTTGATCAAGTTAATGATGACAAACCTGAAGTTTCTCGTAGCAAAATCTTATTTGAAAACTTAACACCATTGCATGCAAATTCTCGTTTAAGAATGGAACGTGGCAATGGATCAACAGAAGATTTAACCGCCCGTATTTTGGATTTAGCATCACCAATTGGTAAGGGTCAACGTGGTTTGATTGTTGCTCCACCAAAAAGCAGGTAAAAACCATGTTGCTGCAAAAATATTGCGCAAAGTATCACGCATAATTATCCTGATGTGGAACTTATCGTATTGCTGATTGATGAACGCCCAGAAGAAGTGACAGAAATGCAACGTTCAGTAAAAGGCGAAGTAATAGCGTCTACTTTTGATGAGCCAGCAACTCGTCACGTTCAAGTGGCAGAAATGGTAATCGAAAAAGCGAAACGTTCAGTCGAGCATAAAAAGATGTGGTGATTCTGCTTGATTCTATTACACGTTTAGCGCGCTTACAATACGGTAACCCCTGCTTCAGGTAAAATTTTGTCTGGTGGTGTAGATGCTAATGCGTTGCATCGTCCAAAACGTTTCTTTGGTGCTGCACGTAATGTGGAAGAAGGCGGCAGTTTAACTATTATTGCGACTGCGCTAGTTGATACCGGTTCGAAAATGGATGAGGTTATTTTCGAAGAATTTAAAAGGTACAGGTAATATGGAATTACACCTTTCTCGTAAAATTGCAGAAAAACGTGTATTCCTGCAATTGATTTCAATCGTTCAGGTACCCGTAAGGAAGATTTACTTACTTCACCTGAAGAACTTCAAAAAAATGTGGATTCTACGTAAAAATTCTTAATCCTATGGGAGAGGTAGAAGCAATGGAATTCCTTATTGATAAACTTATGGTTGCAAAAACCAATGAAGAGTTTTTGAAGTAATGAAACGTTCATAGAAGGAAAGATTCTAAAAACTCTTTTATATAGTCGGTACTCTTATAGGAGTACCGATTTTTTTATTGTTCGAATTTACCGCACTTTTTTTATAAAAAAATTTTTAACTTGATCACAATTTTAGAATTTGCTCTTTGAGATTCTCTATTTATCGGCATAACATAATACTCAAATTTTGTTAGGGGCATATTTTTGCTCTGCAAATTGACAAATTTAAGTAATTTATGCTTTGGAGCAAACTATGAAACCAACAGAAAAACTCAAATGGAACAAATTTGATGCAACATGGATGTTAAACCTTTTCGGTACGGCGGTTGGCGCTGGCGTCTTATTCCTACCGATTAACGCAGGGATGGGAGGATTTTTGGCCGTTAGTTTTAATGGCAATTATCGTCGGACCTATGACCTATTTTTGCTCACCGTGGCTTAGCCTATTTTGTACTTTCATCAAAAATCCTGGCAGCGATATTACTGAAGTAGTGGAAGAACACTTTGGTAAAAACAGCGGGTAAGCTTATCACCCTACTTTATTTCTTCGCGATTTTTCCCTATTCTTTTTAATTTATGGTAACGGTATTACTAACACTGTCGATTCTTTCATTGTAAATCAACTTGGCATGGCGTCACCAAACCGAGCAGTTCTCTTTTGTATTAATTGCAGTATTGATTTCCGTCATGCTATTTAATGAAAAAAAGTGATGTTAAAAATCACAGAATGGCTTGTTTACCCATTAGTATTAATTTTGTTCGCACTTTCTATTTACTTAATTCCAGAATGGAATGGTGCGATGTTACATGAACTCCCAACAGCAGGCGGTTTTGTCACCACATTGTGGCTTTACTATTCCTGTATTGGTATTCTCATTTTAACCATTCACCAGCAATTTCATCTTTCACTTGCTCACAATTCCGTGAATACAAAACTTTCGATGGTGCAGAACGTCATATCGGCCATACAGAAAAAAAGGCACCTCAACAATTTTGTTATTCTTTGTAATGTTCTTCGTATTTAGCTGTGTATTAACATTAACACCTGAAGAATTAGTGGCAGCAAAAGCACAAAAATATCAGTATTTTTGTCTTTCTTAGCGAATAAATTTGATAATCCATATATCTCTTATTTTTGGCCCGCTTGTTGCATTCTTAGCGATTACGAGCTCATTCTTCGGTCACTATATGGGCGCACGTGAAGGCTTAGAGGGCTTATATTTAAAAATGAAAGGCGAATCTGTAAATCGTAAAAACTCAATTATGCGACCGCACTTTTCTTCTTATTAACTTTATGGGGCGTTGCGATTATTAATCCAAGTATCTTAGGTTTAATCAGAATCTCTTGGTGGCCCAATCATTGCAATGATTTTATTTATCATGCCAATGTACGCAATTCGCAAAATCCCAGCGATGAAACGCTACAGCGGACGTTTCAGTAATGTTTTTTGTAACGATTATGGGATTAATCGCTATCTCTGCGGTTGTTTATGGATTATTATAAGCGCCCTTTAAAGTTTAGCGAATTTTTGAGAAATTTATGATTAGCGTATTTGATATGTTTTAAAGTGGGAATTGGGCCATCCAGTTCCCACACTGTCAGTCCGATGAAAGCCGGCAAACAATTTATAGATGACTTAATTGAACAAAAATCAGTTTGAACAAACGGTTGAAATTCATGTGGATGTGTATGGTTCTCTTTCTATGACTGGAAGAGGCCACAGTACAGATATCGCTATCATTATGGGGTTAGCGGGTTATTTACCACATAATGTAGATATCGATATGATTTCAGGTTTCATCGAGAAAGTGAAACAAACTGCGCTTTTACCAATTAATGTTGGTCAAAAAGACAGTAAAAATTTGATTTTTGAAAAATAATCTCATTTTTCCACCGCACTTTTTTTAAAATTGCACGAAAATGGCATGACAATTACCGCTCTTGATGAGAATCGCACAGAGCTTTATCGTCAAACCTATTATTCGATCGGTGGTGGTTTTATTGTCGATGAAGCCCATTTTGGCCAAAAAGAAAAAAACACAGTCCAAGTGCCTTATCCTTACAAAAATGCAGAAGATATTTTAAAACATTGCAGTGATAACGGCTTAATGCTTTCAACTGTGATGTTGGAAAATGAAGTTGCCTTGCATGGTAAAGAGGCTGTCAGTGCTCATTTAGATAATGTCTGGAAAACGATGCAAGCTTGTATTGAGCATGGTATTCACACTGAAGGAATTTTTACCTGGGCCATTACGTGTACCACGTCGTGCTGCATCCCTTTATCGTATGTTGCAAGCAAATACTAATTTATCCAACGATCCAATGCGTGTAATTGACTGGGTCAATATGTTTGCGCTTGCTGTCAATGAAGAAAATGCAGCGGGTGGACGCGTAGTCACCGCTCCAACTAACGGTGCATGCGGGATTATTCCAGCTGTATTAGCTTACTATGAGAAGTTCATCTCACCATTAACACCTGAAATCATTGAACGCTATTTATTAGCAGCAGGTATGATTGGTTCACTTTATAAAATGAATGCCTCTATTTCTGGCGCAGAAGTAGGTTGCCAAGGTGAAGTGGGTGTAGCCTGTTCAATGGCTGCTGCAGGATTAGCTGAAATTCTGGGTGGAAATCCACTGCAAGTATGCATCGCAGCTGAAATTGCAATGGAGCATAACTTAGGATTAACTTGCGACCCTGTCGGCGGTCAAGTTCAAGTACCTTTGTATCGAACGCAATGCGATTGCTTCAGTTAAAGCAATCAATGCATCACGTATGGCTTTTACGCCGCACCACCAATCCAAGAGTAACCTTAGATAAAGTGATTGAAACAATGTATGAAACAGGTAAAGACATGAATGCCAAGTATCGTGAAACATCTCAAGGCGGACTTGCAGTTAAGGTTGTGTGTTCTTAGTCGAGGTAAAAAAGGATTGAGCAATGCTCAATCCTTTTCATTATTAACAACAAATATCTTGTACCACAAATTGAAGTGAATGGCGCGCAAATTGTTGCTTTTTTTCGATGTTTTAAACGTCTTAAACGTGAATTTCGAGATAAAGAGGTTTGTTGTAAATTGGTTTTCTTTTTAAGAAAAGTTTTGCGTTTTAACATTTTATTGATCCTTTTTTTCTTTTTATTTCTTCTGAATTTCCAACCGCACTTTCGTTGTTGGCATTATCATTCGTTGTTTGATTTTTCTTGGACCCGATGATAATTCACTATGCTATTCATATAGCGGCGAATATTTTTCTACATATTGATGCGCTTCATAGCCTCGCGCATAGCCGTATTTCAGTTGGGAATAATAGCGTTTTTTTCTGCTAATAAAGGCAGATTTTTTCACATCGAGCCAATTATCTGGATTTCTTCCAAGATTTTTTTAGTTAAACGACGAGCATCAATTAAGTGGCCAAGCCCCATGTTATAGGCGGCTAAGGCAAACCAAATTCTTTCTTCTTTTTCAATGGTTTCTGGAATTTGACTAATCAGCCAGTGTAAATATTCTGATCCCGCTTTAATGCTTTGTTCAGGATCTGTTCTATCACTGATTTTTCATATGTTGTGCGGTATCTTTAGTTAGCATCATTATGCCACGCACACCTGTAGGCGATGTTGCATCAGGATTCCAATGAGACTCTTGATAAGCGACGGCTGCGAGTAATCGCCAATCTAATTCACCTTTATATTTTTTCGAAGAGCGGTGAGAATTGTGGCAGCGTATTTTTCAATTGCATTCATGTAAGAGCGCGTATCCACGTAATCAAATTGTGAAATATGCCCCTAAATATTTTTCTTTTAAATTATCCACTAGCCCTATTTCTTGTGCATTATTCATAAAATTGAGTAAGGCAGCTTGCAGATCATTGTAGGCATTATTTGGTAAATACCAGTGAATGTTTGCTTCATCAGTAATATCAAAGGCAATGGCTAATTCTGGTTTGATTTGTTGGATCGCCGCAATATCAATGGAATTGGCAATAACGTAAGGAATTTTTTTCCTTCAGATAGTTGTAGCAATAGTTCTTCTTGAGTAAACGCTTGATTTCTTTTTCCAAGTTAATTGTGGATATTGTTTTTTTGTAATTCTTTTAGTTTTTCTTCCAATGATGAATTGTTAGCGATATAAATTTCTTTCTTGATATTTCCTAGATTTTTTAGGGCGTTGTTCATCTTTTTCGATAAGCTAATTGCCATGAAGCGGAATGATATGCTGGGCCAATTTGGAAACGTTCTGCATTCTTAGGATGATATAAAAGGTGGGCCGCAGCTAAATCAATATTATGTTTATCTAGCTCATTAAATAATTGTTCTTGATTATCGAACGTTTTAATTTCGAGTTCTACACCTAGTGAATCAGCAAATGCTTTAGCCAATTCATATTCAAAAGCCTCGTTCACCGTCTTTATTTATAAAATAAGAAATAGGGTTGTTCATTGTGCCCACAATGAGTGAGCCTCGTTCTTGAATGCTGTATAGTGGTTTTTCTTCAGCATGGCGTAAAAATTGCCATGGGAATACCATATCTATAGCCCAAAGCAATAAAAGCTAAGGCAGCAATAATACGTAAAAAGAGACCTTTCAATGATTTTTTTCCTATATAAAAAGTTTGCGGGATTGTAGCTAGAATTTAAGCAATAGACAATAAAAAGCCCCTTGAGGTTCAAGGGGCTAAGTTTTTGTTCACCGAGTAGTGCTAAATTTTAAATGATGCAAAAACATTAGGAAACAGCACTATTCTTTATATCGTAAGGATCTTATACTCGGCGATCACGGCGTGGTTTATCGCTAAAAAGAGCGGTTACTTTTTCATTAAATTTACGATTTCCACGATTGTCACCACCACGTTCATTACGTCCGCGTTCTCCACGGAAATCGCCTCCACGGCCTTTTACGTTTACCGTTAAAATCATCGCCGCCACGCGAACTATCAGACTTCACCGCACCTAAGAAAGACATTTGCATTTGTTTATTCAATACGCGTGTTTTACCGAATTGTTGCAATAATTCTTTCGGCATACCTTGTGGCAATTCAATGGTAGTGTAGTCATCATAAAGTTTGATATGACCAATATAGCGACTATTGATATCACCTTCGTTAGCAATCGCACCAACGATATGACGAACTTCTACACCATCTGCACGACCCACTTCGATACGATATAAATCCATTGGTTGTGGATTTCCATAGCCTTTACGTTCGCCACGACGTTCAGCTGAACGTGGATTTTTCACGGCGATCACCGCGTTCATTACGTTCACGACGACGTTTTTTTCCATTGGCGGATCTGGTGGAAGAATTAATTTTTTTGTTTGCCTTGTAGCAACATTAACATTGCAGCTGCAATATCTTCTTGATCTTGATCGGCTGTGAATAAGTCTTCTAATAAACTACGATATTGTTGTAAAATCGTGATGTTCGAGTTGTTTCGTAATTTTTTTGCGACGAATTTTTTTACGACGGCATTCTTGTAACACAAGATGATTTGGCAATTCTACTTCATTGATACCTTTTTTTCATTAGGTGTTCAATATTACGAAGTAAACGACGCTCACGAGGCTCAACGAATAATAAAGCACGACCAGAACGACCTGCACGACCAGTACGGCCAATTCGGTGTACATAAGATTCTGCATCAAGCGGAATGTCGTAGTTCACCACAAGGCTGATACGTTCAATATCAATACCGCGTGCGGCCACATCGGTTGCCACAACAATATCTAAACTGCCGTTACGTAAGCGATCGAGGGTTTGTTCGCGCAATTGTTGTGTCATCATCACCATTAAGTGCGGCAGAACGGAAACCATTTTTTTCAAGTAGTTCTGTAATGTCTAAAGTACCTGTTTTAGTGCGAGCAAAGATAATCGCGGCATCAAAATCTTCCACTTCTAAGAAACGAAGAAGGGCTTCATTTTTACGCACGCCGTGCACATACCAACAACTTTGGTCGATATCTGGAGCATTTTCGTTATTAACTTTGATCTTCACTTCTTTCGGATCATTCATAAAACGTTTCGTAATACGACGGATCGGTTCAGGCATTGTTGCAGAGAATAACGCTGTTTGGTGATTTTTCTGGTAATTCTGCCATGACGGTTTCTACATCATCAATGAAACCCATACGTAGCATTTCATCTGCTTCATCTAATACGATAAAACGAAGTTCTGAAAGATTTAATGTTCCGCGGCGAATATGGTCAAGAATACGACCTGGTGTACCCACAACCACTTGTGCGCCTTGTTTTAATGCACGAAGCTGGATGTCATAACGTTGACCACCATATAAGGTAACAATGCGAGTGCCATGAGCATATTTAACAAATTGTTCGCACGCATCGGCAACTTGAATAGCAAGTTCGCGAGTAGGCGCCATCACTAACATTTGTGGATGTTTTTTTCACTTGGATCGATTTGTGCTAATAAAGGCGGTGCAAAAGCAGCGGTTTTACCACTACCCGTTTGTGCCATACCTAGCACATCATTGCCACTGAGCAAATGAGGGATACATTCTTGTTGAATTGGAGAAGGGTTTCAAAACCTAAGTCAGAAACAGCTTTTAAGATGAACTCAGGTAAGCCCTAAGTCATTAAAAAGTAATTTTGTCAGTCATTAAAATACTCGAATATAAATAAGGAAAGCTCAAAGAGGCCTTCGGTTTATTAAGTTGAGCAGAGCGAATTAATTTTTTTCTATTCGTTCTACTGTAAAGAGCGGTGAGTTTTTGATTGATTTTTAGAAAACAATCGCTTTTGTTACCGCACTTTTTCTCTTCTTTTTCGTCTTCTGTTTGAACCGGTTTTTAATTTCATTAGTTCAAACGCGGCAAAACGATACTCAACAAAGTTATAAACCTGATTTGCCATAGCTAGTTTAAATAAAGCTGCCGCTTCATCTACTAGCCCTACATTGAGTTTTTTGTTTTGCTAGATAAAAATAGGTTTCTGTGAGAATTTCAGCATATTGTTGTGAATTTTTTCAGCAAATTCACTCGCACGTTGTTGTAATTCTTCTACAGAAATATGTCCTAAGTAATATTGAACGATGTGTGTACCCCAGAAGTCCTCTGATAGCCCTTTTTGCTCGTTCAACAAGGTTTTGTTTGGGCTTCTTGTGGTTTTTAATTTTTGTTCGTTCAAATATAGCCATAAGACACGATAGGGATCTTTTGTATCGGCTTGGTAGAACTGTAAGAAATCTTGCTGAGCAAGATGGTAGCGCCCTACATAATAAAAAAATTTAAACCACGATTAAGGTGGGTATAGTCATAACCTGAATCTAATTCAAACACCGTATTGAATGCTTCCAATGAGCCGTCGTAATCTTCTTCAAGCAATAAATAAAGCCCTAAGTAATTATACACAGATGCCATTTTAGGCTGTAATGCAAGGGCTTGAGTAAAATCGTAACGAGCAAGTCCCCATAATCCAAGGGAATCATAGAGTACGCCACGTTCAAAATGTAGCGATGCACGTTCTTCATTACTCATTTTTTTCCAACGAGTAGTACTTGGCTTAATCGCACGATCATCACTTCTTGTTCAAAGTGAGTATTCGGATTTTGTTCAGCCAACACAACATGATTTTTTTAGACACAAAAACCGCCCCTGGACTGAACACAGCCAGCAAGGAGTAAGATCGCACATAAGCTAAATAAATAGACTATAAAATGGCGAGATAAGCGAAAACACCACATTTGCTTTCTTTATGCCTAAAAGTTGGAAAACAACAAAACTTGGCAGCGGTTGCTACCAAGTTTTGATTCGATATTCCAAGATTATTCTTGTTCTTCTACAGAATCTTCTTGGTTAATTTCAGCTTCTTGTTTTGGAGCCAAGTCTTTCATTGTTAAACGAATACGACCTTGACGATCGATTTCAACAACTTTTACGTTTACTTCTTGACCCACTTGGAGGTAATCGCTAACTTTTTTTCTACGCGCTCTTCAGCAATTTGAGAAATATGAACTAAACCTTCTTTATTTCCAACGATTGCTACGAATGCACCAAAATCAGCAAGACGAGTGACTTTACCTTTGTAAATTGCGCCCGCTTCAACTTCTGCAACGATTTCTTCAATACGTCCTATTACGTTTTTTTCGCTGCATTGCTATCTACCGCGGCAATTTTTCACTGTACCATCGTCATCAATATCAATTGATGTACCAGTTTCTTCAGTTAGTGAACGAATTGTTGCGCCACCTTTACCAATGACATCTTTGATTTTCTTCGGATCAATTTTCATTGTGTAGATGCGCGGTGCGTAGTCAGAAATATCCGCGCGTGGAGCAGGGATTGCTTGTTCCATTACGCCAAGAATGTGCATACGCGCACTTTTTCGCTTGGTTTAATGCAATTTGCATAATTTCAGGGGTGATACCTTCAATTTTGATGTCCATTTGAAGTGCGGTCACACCTTCGCGTGTACCCGCTACTTTAAAGTCCATATCACCCTAAGTGGTCTTCATCACCTAAGATATCTGAAAGAACCACGAATTTCTCTTCTTCTTTCACTAAGCCCATTGCGATACCTGCAACAGCGGCTTTGATTGGTACACCTGCATCCATTAATGCTAAAGACGCACCACATACAGACGCCATAGAAGAAGAACCGTTAGATTCAGTGATTTCAGATACAACACGCACTACATACAGGAATTCCGCAAGGCTTGGCATAACCGCCGCTACACCACGTTTTTGCTAAACGACCGTGACCGATCTCACGACGTTTTTGGTGAGCCAATCATACCAGTTTCACCTACAGAGTATGGAGGGAAGTTGTAGTGGAATAAGAAGTGATCTTGACGTTCACCCGTTAATTCATCGATGATTTGTGCATCACGTTCAGTACCTAACGTTGCAACGGCTAATGCTTGCGTTTCACCACGGGTAAAAATTGCAGAACCGTGAGTACGTGGTAATACACCAGTACAAATATCTAATGCACGAACGGTATCAACGGTACGACCATCAATACGTGGTTCACCTGCAATGATACGGCCACGAACGATTTGGCTTTCAAGTGCGGTGAAAATATCTACGATTTTACCTTCGCTGATCTCTTCATCTTCTGTTGTGATTTGTGCAATCACATCTGCTTTAATCGCATCAATTTGTTCGTAACGAGCTTGCTTTTTCAGTAATGCGGTATGCATCGCCTAAACGTGCTTCAGCAATCGCTTTTTACTTTGTTGATTAAATCTGTATTTGGTTGTGGTGCAAACCCAATCCCAACGTGGTTTGCCTGCTTCTTTCGCAAATTCTTTGATCGCTTCAACCACAACTTGTTGTTGTTGATGACCGAATACGACTGCCGCTAACATTTGTTCTTCAGTTAAGATATCTGCTTCAGATTCAACCATTAATACGGCTTTGTCAGTACCTGCAACGACTAAGTCTAAACGGCTTTGTTTTTTTGTTCAGCCATAGTTGGGTTTAATACGAATTGGTTGTCAATAAAACCAACACGTGCTGCACCGATAGGGCCATTGAAAGGCACGCCAGATAAGGTTAATGCTGCAGAAGCACCGATCATTGCCACTAAGTCAGGGCTGATTTGTGGGTTTACAGAAACCACAGTTGCCACAACTTGGATTTCGTTGAAGAAACCTTCTGGGAATAATGGGCGAATTGGACGGTCGATTAAACGTGCAATTAAAGTTTCGCCTTCAGATGGACGACCTTCACGTTTGAAGAAACCACCAGGGATTTTTACCCGCCGCATAAGTACGCTCTTGGTAGTTTACGGTTAATGGGAAGAAGTCTTGACCTTCTTTCACATCTTTTTAGCAACAACAGTCACGAATACCGTGGTATCGTCCATGCTTGCCATAACCGCAGCAGTTGCTTGACGTGCAATCGCGCCGGTTTCTAGAGTAACGGTATGTTGACCGTATTTAAATTGTTTAACAATTGGATTCACAATGTTTTCCTTCAAAATAATATTTAAAACAAAGCTTTATTTTTCCAGATTGCGACTAGCAAAAAGAAATCTTTTGTAAAAATAACCGCACTTCGAGTAAGTAAAATTGCTTTTGATAGCCGCACGCTAATGTAGAAAATAAAGCTTAAGCATTATACAGGGGTTTTTGTGTGATTGGTAACTTTATTTCATTTAACCGACTTGTTATCATATTCTCATAGAAATACATACGTAAGGAGATACTATGATTATCAGTGCATTAAATAACCCAAATTTTTAAAGTGGGGTTACCAAAAAGTTATCGCAGACATTTGCGATCATCTCAATACTTTAGATCTTGAAGCATTAGAAAATGGTCGTCATGATTTAAGTGAGCAAGTCTATATGAATGTCATGGAATTTGATACGGTTGAAGCAGATAGCAAACAGGCTGAACTTCACCACAAATATCTAGATATTCAATTACTTATTCGTGGTGAAGAAAAATGTTGAAGTAAGCGCGACTTATCCAAATCTTAGCTTATACGATGAATATCATGAAGCAGATGATTACCAATTAACCCCACAAATTGAAGATAAAATCACCGTGACACTTTTTACCAAAAAAATGTTCGCCGTCTTTTTTCCCTTATGAACCCCATAAACCGGGTTGCACCGTAAACGGTAAATCAACTATTGTAAAAAAACTGGTGGTGAAAGTACCGGTAGAATTGATTTAATTATTTCGATTCATTAAAGAAAAAAAGTGCGGTTAGAAATTTATATATTTTTCTGACCGCACTTTTTAAATTTATCTCTCTCTTAATGCTTGTTTCATTCGCGTAATTGGTTTTTATTAAATATTGAAACACTGTTTTCTCACCAGTTTTAACATCTACTGTTGCAACCATCCCAGGAATAATTGGCATTTCGTTCCCGTTTTTTTATCAACAAGATGGCTCCCTGACGTTTTCACTAATATGCGATAATACACGTTATTCATATTTAGCTTTAATTCACTAGCATTATGTTTTTCATCACTTAATGTATCTGGGCTGATTAACGTCACCTCGCCTTGTAAACCACCATAAATCGCATAATCATAAGCGGTGAGTTTTACAACTGCAGGCAAACCTGGGCGGATAAATGCAACATCATTCGGGCGAATATAAGCCTCAACTAGAAGATTATCTTCAATCGGTACAATTTCAAGAATATCCTGCCCAGCATTAACAACTCCACCAATCGTATTAATGCGAATATTTTTACAATCCCTTTCATTGGTGCACGAATTTGTGAACGTTCAACGGGGTCAGCTCGCATTGCCATATTTTTCTTTAGCCTGTGCGAGTTCCGATTCTGTTTTTACTAACTCATTACTTGCATCTGTTGTATAACGGTTTTTGACGTTCTGTAATTTGTGCTTCTAAATCATGTGAATCACGTTGCATACGTAGAAGATCAACTTGTGACATAACGCCACGTTTTACCATTGGTTCTGCTATAGCTATTTGCTGTTCAAGCGCATCTTTACTTTGTCTTAAGCCCGAAACTTGTTCTTCCATCGCTCTACGACGAGAAACGTAAGCAGCTTCTTCACGCTTTTTTTAATTCATCTGAAATATGGTCAGGGAAAACAAGATTTGTGTTGTAGGCCTCTGCCTGTAAAACGAGCTACCATAGCTTCTAAGTTTTCTACTTTTGCTTGGCTTTCACGTAAAAATAGCAGAACTACGGGTATCATCTAATCTTAAGAGAATTTGCCCTTTTTCAACGGTATCTCCTTCCTTGACTAACATTTCTTGAATCGTTCCTGGATCGAGGCTTTGTACGATTTGCTCACGGCTACTTGGAATAATTCGTCCTTGTCCTTGGGTAACTTCTTCGAGCGGACTAAAAATATGCCCAAATGATAAAAAGCAATGATAAAAAGACAAAAAAATAAACTAATTATTGAAAAAAATAACCCGTATGTTTTTTTCCGATTGTAAGGCTGCATTTAGATCGTTAATCAGCTTTAAATCCTCTTGATTGATATTTTTCTCTTTGCTGATTTGACATATTACTCACCTTTTTTTCTTCTTTTTTTCTCAGCGGCAGCCTGTGCTGCTTGTGCTTGTCGCTCTTCATTTTCACGCAATTTTGCAATAACTGCATCTCGAGGGCCATCAATTACAACACGGCCATTATCAACAACAACGACACGATTAACCATTGGTAACACTTGTAAACGATGTGTCACCACTACAACGGTTTTATCTCTAGCCCATTGAGCTAACACGCCTAGCGCTTGTTGTTCAGTTTGCTCATCTAAACCTGTTGTGGGTTCATCTAATAAAACAACACGAGGATGGCGTAAAGTCAAACGTGCTAATGAAACAATTTGTTTTTTTGTCCACCTGAAAGCCCCAAACCATCTTCACCGAGTGGCATATCCAAACCTTTTAGGATGGTTACGAACCAACTGATCTAAATGGAAATTACGCAATGCACCAAGCAATTCCTGGTCTGTTGAATAACCATCCATTCTGGCTAAATCTAAGTTCTCACGTAATGTCCCAAGGAATAAACGTGGGGATTGATTAAGTAAAGTGACTTTATCACGTAGGAAATTCGGATCAATTTGGCGAATATCTACATTATCTAACAAGATATTTCCGCCCGTTGGCTCATATAGCCCACTCGCTAATTTCAATAATGTACTTTTTACCACTACCGATTCGCCCTAAAATTGCAACTTTTTTTCACCAGGACGAATGGTTAAATTAAGGTTTGCAATAGCAGGTTGCGAATCTTTATTATATTTAAATACGACATTGTTAAAGGTTATCTGACCTTGTACTTGATCAAGTGTTACATAAGAACGTTCTGGATCTCGTTCAATTGGTCTTTCAACAATGGAGTTTACACCTTTGAGTGCATTCTTAGCTTGTTGATATCGAATGGCTAATCCTGCAATTTTCCCAAGAGATGAAAGTGCGCGGCCAGAAAGGATTACCGAAGCAATTACCGCACCCATTGTAATACGAGCTTCAACGACATCATCGTGAATTAAATAAGTACCTAATACAACTAAACCTACGGTATTTAATTGCTGTAGCCCTACTGTAAAGTTAGAAACAAATTCATTGATCTGCTTAACTTTCATTGAACTGATAGCTGTTAAAAGCATTGAGTCTCATCCCAACGCTGCTGAGCCCAGTTAGTTGCGTTATTAACCTTTAATGTTTCAATGCCTTCTACCGCTTCAACTGCTAGCCCCTGACGTTGAGAGCTCTCTTTCATACTTTCATTGATACGTTTTTGCTAATGTTGGCTGCACTGCAAAAAGAAATTAGCAAACACTAAAGTACAAGTCACTGCAGGTACAATAACCAATTTTTCCACCAATAACAAAACATGACAAATAAGAAAAGCAATAAGAATGGTGCATCAACTAATACCAATAAGCTAGCACTTGTCATAAATTCACGCACAGCCTCAAAAATCGCGTAAATTATTCGCATAAGAGCCTGAAGAAATTGGACGTTCAATTAAACGTAATGCCATAACCCGCCTAAAAAGAGCCGAACTGACAATTAAATCTGCTTTTTTTACCAGCAATATCAGTTAAATGCGAACGTATCATTTTTAGCAATAAATTCAAAAGGTAATAGCTAAGAATACGCCTATACTTAACACCCATAATGTTGAATATGCTTGGTTTTGGAATCACTCGATCGTACACATTCATCACATAAAGTGAACTCACCAATGCCAAAATGTTGATTAAAAAAAGAGGCTAGAAATGACTTGGTAGTAATATTTTTTTAAAGCGACCAATAACCTTCCAGAACCAGGCTTTTGGTAAATGATATTCTGGTAATTCAGAACGGTGATCCGCAGTTAATTTTGGCTTAATAAACCAGCAGAATCCCAAATATTGTGCTTCAAGATCTTTGTGACTAATCTCATGTGCTGGTGCATCGCCTTGGCGAACAACATAAACACGCTCTTCGCCACGCCCTTTTACCTCACTCACAACAGCGGCTTCGTCATTATGTAAAATAATAATAACTGGCATCGCAAGTGAAGGAATCTCAACTAACTTACGGCGAGAAATATGGTTTTCAAATCCATAACTACGCAATACTTCGCTAAGTGATTGAATATTCGCATTTAAATTTCGATCCCTTGCGACATTTGCGGCTAACGCCTCTTCTGCAACAGGTTGATTGAGTAGCTTTGTTGCAATAGCTAAATGTTTAATAATTGAATTCATAAAATTTATCTACAAAATGCCTTCTACTTAGAACTGACCATTTGCATTAAAATCCGGGATTTTTGCCCATTTTGCTAAACTTGCTTTCGCCAATAAATATGCCACAGCTGCATCGCGGTAATCATTTTGTGCTTCCACATAACTTGTCTCCGTTGCGGCTAATTCTGCATAAGAATCTAATACTTCTAGCAAAGTGCGGTGAGAAATATAGAATTGTTGCTCATAGTCTTGAGCAACTTGAGATTGTGTCGAAATCAGTGATTTTTACAATTTTTAGCGCGTTGCTCACTTTTGCTTCATATCCACTTTTTGCTGTTTCTGCTCGTTCCTGGATATCACGTAATAACTCATCTGAACGCGCTCTAGCAGATCGTATTACTGCGTGGCTCTTCTCCAGTGCATAATCAGCAGATTTATTATAAAGATCCCAAGTCATCGTTACCGCAACACTTCTATCATGGCGAGTTGCACTTCCTTCTAAATTAATGGACGGATATTTTTGAAGCTTTTTGCAACTTCAGCATCCGATAATGCACTACTGTATTCTGATTCTTGTGCTTTCACACTTGGATGTTCAGTGATTGGCACTTTATCGAATAGTGCAATAAGCTGTGCTGAATTCTGTTTATTAAACGGATCGACGATATCTTTTTCAGTTAAACGTTTTGAGCTATATTTGTTTAATTTACTCAAAGTAACCGATAACGTTTTTCTGTAAACTTGCTTCTGTTGATTGTGCTTGTAAATAACGAGATTGTGCCTGTGTCATCTCTGAACGACGACCAGAATCATATTCACTAATTACTCGCAAATCTGCTAAGAATTTCTCATGGCGTTTAATATTTTTTTAGCAACTGCAATGGATTCTTTTGCACGAAGTGCGGTTAAATAAAGAGTGCTAATCGTGTTGGCTAACTCTTCGCGCGTTTCATAATATTTATGTTGATAATATTCCATTTTATGTTTATCACGCTCAACAGCAGCTTGAATTCCACCCCAAGCATATAAATTTAAACGCGATTTAATGCCAACATCATCACGCATTCTGGAATTATTAGAAGTATTTTGTTGGGCAACAACATTTTGTCCCGTTAACGAAAAATGTTGGATAGTGCCCAGCTTTTAGATGCTTCCATTTCATTATAAGCGCCTTCTGTATTAGCGCTCGCCCTCAAGTAATGCAGGATCATTTCGCAAAGCATTGCGAAGAATATCAGCAAGTTCTTCTGCAAAAAGCAGATGGAGATTGCAATGCACTAAGGAGTAGCAATGCAATGATTTTATGATATACAAGTTTCATGGAAAGGCTCTCTTATAGAGTAATCAAAATAAAAATTTTTTTAACTGTTTAGTTATAGCTCAAATAAGTTAAGAGTAATAATTAAAGATGCAAACTGCTCGTAAAATTCAACCGCTTGTAAAAGGCAGTGTTCAAGATAAATATTGCATAAAGCTGCGCTAAAAACATCTCAGCTATACCTCTTTTTATTCAGCATCAAGCAGTCAAACGTTCTCGATTTTTACAAAAAAACGCACCTGAGGGTGCGTTTTTTTCTAATAGACGTGACAAATTAACCAACGGCAATATCTGAATCAACCCAGAGTTCGTTAGAACCAGTGTGGTAAACATGATAAGTATTGCCTTTATAATTAACTTGTGAGCTTGCAACTTTACTAATATCATTTAAACGCACTTTATCACCTGCATCACCATCAATAATTAACACGTTGTTGTGAGATTTACCACTGTCATCAACCGTCGCTTTAGCGTTGTGGTTTCTCTCAACATCATCTTTTTGGATATTAAGTGTGTTGTTTAACGTACCTGTAATATCAATTTTTCTCAAAGTTAGAGATCGCTGAAATCGAGGTTATAATCGCTTCGCCGTCTCGATTCACAAACTCAAGTGTATCGAAATCATCACCACCATTAATAGATAGTTCTTTGTCTTTGTAAGAATAGAAAAAGCAGCGCATCAGTAGCACCTGATGTTCTTACAATATCATCACCTGAGCCCATATTGATCCTTGCTTGTAAGGGATCCATAGGTGAACGGAAAATCTGTAGAACGCGCTTCAAGAATATCATTACCCGCGCCCATATTAATAGTGCCCGCAATTCGCTCAAAGCTTGCATAGTCATTAGCGCTACTGCCCATACCGTTACTATCTATAGTATTAGATGATACCCCAGCCTCATCAGGATCTTTTAGCATTTTCACCTGCTTGGGCCGTTACCAGTTCGCTATAGTTGTACGCAGGACTCCTCGTTTGAGCTGTCACATAAGAGCCATCTTTTACTTTTGTCTTGTGGAATGATTGTGCTGTTTTTGACCTGCTTCAATGTTTGGGAACGTCGTAAGATCGCTTGAAGTCCAGCTACCATCTGCATTTTTTGTTAAAGTTAGGTTGAAAGGCATAGCCGAATCTTTTGGGTTCAAAAATATGTCAGAATATTCAAAGACTACTCTTATTTCAACAGTATCGCCCACTTTTTGCATCATCTGGTACTTTCACGGTGACTGAACCATCCGTAGTTGATGGAATAAGTTCTGGTGCGCTTGGTGCAGGAGTATCAGGTTTTTTACCGACTACCAGGCCATTATCAGTAATTATACCCGAATTATCATACACTTTAGCCCTTACTAGTGAGCCAGGTTGTATTTTATCCGCTGAAATCATCGCTTTCCCGGTGGCGGGCTCAACCGTCACATCTGGGTTGTCCGAAGTCCAATTACCGTCCTCACCTTTCGTTAAGATTGTAATTTTTGTGTCCCTGCTTTATCGGTATATTTTTATTTTTCATAGACTTAAGGTCTTGAGCTGTAGGATAGGTAATTTCCACAAAACCATCTGGTTTTTACGGTTATGTTTGGCGGAGCTATTTCGCTAGGGAAGACCAATTGTTGATGATGGGCCTTTATTACCAGCAGGATTCATCCCATAAGTATGTACATACTCGAATCCTTTAAGTGTATTAGCTGGAACAATCGTATTATCATTGCCTGCCTTAACATTCGGCACATTCTCTGGTTTATCTGAAATCCAACTACCATCCTGTTGTTTAGTCAAGGTAGCTAAAGTTTTAGCATTATCAAGGGTATTCCCCCAACCCGAATCCTCTTCATCTATATAAATAACTCCTTTAATTACAACAGAATCACCAACTTCGGCCTCTTTTTGGCATTGTTACTCCTATAGAACGATCTTCTAAATAAAAATGGTTCCGGCCGGCTTGGCGCATAAGTATCTGGAATGCTAACCGCATTTTTCCGTTGCTGCTTCACCTGTGTTACCTTGATTATCTGTTGCCGAGGCTTTCACTAGAGATCCATCTTTCACTTTATGTGCTAGAAGAGTTATTTTGCCAGTTTCTGAATTGAGCCAGATATCATTATCTGGATTAGATGATACCCAACCTTTATCAGCATCTTTAATAATCGTGACTGTTTGTGGATTTCCTCTTCATCAATGTAGTGCACTTCAACTGATTTAGTATCTTCATCTGCTGGAGGAGTAATATAAACAAAACCATTCATTTTTCGCTTCAATAGTTGGTTTAGCTGGTGCCGTTTTATCTACATTTTCACCCGCTTGAGCCGTTACTAGTGCACTATTATTGCCCGCTGGGTCTTTCGCTACTGCCGTTACATCAGAAGCATCTTTCACTTTATCTTGTGGAATAGTGGAGCTGTCTTTACCCGCATCAACATTCGGTAAGATTTCTGGTTTATCAGAAGTCCAGCTGCCGTCTGCATTCTTCGTTAAGGTTACTTTTTCAGGGGTATCAGAGGTTTCGGTAATTACGGTTACTTCTACAGTATCACCTACTTGGGCATCACCTGGCACTTTCACGGTTACTGAGCCATCAGTGGTTGATGGCGTTACTTGTGGTGCACTTGGTGCCGTGGTGTCAGGATTATTCCCCGCATTTGCTGAACCTTCTTCAACAGTTGGTTTAGCTGGTGCAGTGGTGTCTTTAGCGTTATTATCAGATGGTTTGTCATCAGCGTTATTTTGATGAGCCGCCACCATGACTGCCACTTGCTGCCGCGATAATACCACCTACAGCAGCCACACCCGCGGCCACCCATAACCAGTTTGGATTAAATGCCCAGAATGGTGCTGTGACGCTGTTTCCGCCTAATGCTTGTGGTGCAAAAACTTGATCAGCAAGCAATGTCACCGCATCGCTTTCCACGCCACTTTGTGGAACGTAAGCATAGTATTGACCATCTTCGGCCATACCTAATACTAATTCAGTATTATCATGTTCATAATAGCCTTCTAAGACTAAATCGCTGTCTTTATTGATATCGGTGCCTTCAAACGCAATATGAAGATCGTTGCCAACACGTTTGGTGTCGATCATTTCAAGGGCATATTGTGTTGCTTCATCAACCAATTCATAGTTCACATGAGGTTGTGCTTTGATAATAACTTTTTTGGCTGAAGTGTTTAATTTGACGGTTTCAATAGTTGTATTGCCGTTATTAATCTTTACGCTAATATTTTTTGACATAAATGATCTCCCTTAATTGATTAATGAGTTGCACAAGCGGTGTTGTTTACGCGAGAAATAGTATTAGCTTGATGCTTAAGCATTTTTAAAGCTTCTTGTGCTGTTGCTGCATCCACCTCTTTTTAGTTGAGGTTTTGATGCATTAGAGGTATCGACGTAGAAATAATGAACAGATTGCTTCGCGAGCTTGACAGTTAAGTTTGTTTTAGGCTTCATTGCAACATAGTGAGATTCAAGTGCGGTTGGTTTTTGCACAAATTTCAGTTTTAGTGAATCCCCCGACTTGAAGAGAAGACAGGTATTCGCCATTTACTTTGATATTGACTGCGATTGGGTTTTGCTCCAGCATTAGTGCGATAGAAAACTAAGCCAGCATGATTTTCTTGTGGTGTCACACTCGTTGATTGATTGTCAAAATTTGACCATTTTTTTCGTTGTTTAATGAGCAAGCAGATAGCATGAAAGCAGCCATCGCTGCAGCAAAAAGTTTGGAAAGTCTCACAATAAAGTCCTTTAAAATATATCTATAGGTTCTAATCAAACGCAATTTTATTGTTTGAAAAATTGTACGCGCAGGGCGATGGGGAGGTGAATTTTAACTCAAATTTTAAATGAAGGAAGGGGAAGTTAAAAAAATTTACACTTTATTTACAATGTAATTTTTAACTCATTGATTGTATTATTTTGCTTGCTTGCTTGCTTGCTTGCTTGCTTGCTTGCTTGCTTGCTTGCTTTGTTTTGAGTGCTTGGCCAGTTATTCTGACCAAGCTAATGGAAAAAGATATTTAGGGTTTGATTTGAGTGTTATTTAACCACTGTAATTGACCATTTGGCATCATCAATTTGCTCGAAGTTTGTCACTTCATAACCTTCTTCTGCTGCCCAAGCGGGAATGGCTTCAGTAGCTTGGGTACAGTCAAATTCAATTTCTAGGCCATCGCCTTTATTTAACTTAGCCATGGCTTCCTTGGCTTCAACGAGAGGAAAGGGGCAAACTAGGCCGAGTGTAGGTAATTTAACGATCATATAAACTCCTTATGATGCTTTTGCTAATTTTAAACGTTGTGGACGGATAATGGTGAAGTAGGCGGCCACCCAAGTGCCGAGAATCATCAATGGCAATGATACCCAACCTTGCCAAGAGAAAAAGGCGGTTTCGACTAAGCCATTACCGATAGAACAGCCACCCGCAAGGGTTGCACCGATACCCATAAGAATACCGCCAAGTCCGCTGCGTAGAATCGTGCTGGCATCCGGTACGCGGACACGAAATTCATTGCTCGCTTTCGCGCCGATGAATGACCCGATAAAAATCCCTAAGACTAAGAATACGCCCCAGTTAATAAATTTACCGTCGCCAGTAACGAGGAATTGCATGATATTGGCAGATGGACCAGTGATCCCAAGTCCAAACTCACGGCCAGTAGCGACACTGAGTGGCCAAGCCGCAAGTGCGATTAATCCGATTAATACGGCAGAGAAAAAAATGGGATGCCAGCGTTTTTCAAATAATAAGTGAGCAAGCCCCTGTTTTTCTTTGGTTTTTAATGCCGCGACTTTTTACGCTTGGTTTGCTTAGGTGTTTGTACACATAGAAAGCCGTCACTAAAGTTAATAATGCGACTAACCACCAAGGTGAAATACCGAATGTATCGTAAATATTGCGTTGTTCAATATTGATACTGCGTAAAGGTTTTTATTGAATTCTCCTAATGGGCCAGTACGCATGATGGCACTTAACAACATATAAGTGAATAACGCGACCCAACTGCCGACTAAGCCTTCCGCAGCACGGTACCATGCACCTGTCGCACAACCGCCAGCAAGAACAATGCCGATACCAAACACAAAGGCACCGATAATCACGGCTAAAAAAAGGCAAAAATTTTCAGCTGGGATCAACATTTAATACACCCGATTTCTTTTAACAGGAAAAAACCAATAGATTGTACGGTAATCGCCAATAGAAAGGGCTACAAACATTTTGTTATTTTTGGTGACATACATATCTCGAAATGTGCCAGTAATACAAAAGCGCCCACGCTGCATGACAAATCCGAGTAAAATTCCGCAAAGTAATCCGGTTAAAAGCATAAATATTCCTCTCTTTTAGAACTAAGTAGGTTGGTATTTTCTAAAAAAATAAGAAGGTAGCGCCAATAACTTTTAGCTAGAAAAATATGTTTTTTTGATATAAAAAAAGTGCGGTCAGAAAATTGAGTATTTTCTGACCGCACTTTGTCGTAAGTATCTTAGTGTTAAGGGCAGGGTTTACTCACCATAATTTCAATAACCTGTCTGTCTATATGTTGCATGCTTTTTGATGCAATAGCACAGAGATTATCAATGGTTCGATCAAGATCATGTTCGACAATCCCTTCATTGCCTGTAACATGAGTTTCATCTATTGCCATGAGAACTGATTTATAGCCTGAAGCCACGCTGGTGGAGACTTTCATTGCACAGCTATTGGATGCACCATCGCAGATGATTCCGCTGATGTCACCAATCATACTACAAATCCCTCATGCTCACGGTTTCAAATTTCCCTGTAAGCAAATAGGCGATACCCGCACAGCTTCCCATTGATGCGGTTGTTACTGCGCAAAGGGCAGAGAGTTTGGGTAATTTACTGTGGATATAAATGGCCATTAAATGTGATAAGAAGAGCGCACGGAGACGTTTTTCTTCACTCACGTTTAAATAATCGGCGACTACAACTACTGGCATAGTAGCGGCAATTCCTTGGTTACCTGAACCAGAATTGCTCATTGCTGGCAATGTGGCTCCACCCATACGGGCATCGGAGGCTGCGGTGGTTTCGATTATAATTTTACTGAGTAAATCATCTGACATTAAGCCACTACCAACTTGTTTGCGTAGCGTTCTACCAATATGTAGGCCGTAATTTTCGCGCAATCCTTCGTTAGATAGCGCTCGATTGAGTGTGGCGGCTTGTCCGATAAAAGTGGATTTTATCGAGCTCAACTTCACAAGAAAAATTCAAAAATTTCACGTGCGCTCACCAGCTTGAAAAATATCATAAGGATCACAATCATCGCGTTCATCATGCTCTTTCTCAAAAATGATCTTGCCATTTTTTTCAATCAAAATGATGTTAGTGTGTTGATCTTGAATGGCGACTTTCACTCGGTCATTATCCGTAAACAACACAGCTTCTGAATATAAAATATGCTCGGTTTGATGAATATCCACATTAACGAGCTTTTTTTATCAAGCATTGCTTTAGCTTGGGAAACTTGCTCTGGCGTGATGTGCTTTAACACTTCTAACTCACCTTCAGGGTCACCGCCCAAAGCACCAATCGCTGCGGCAATTGGTGCCCACCATGCCGGTTCCTGGTACTGCAACGCCTAACCCATTTTTTTCATTAAGTTAGGAGACACTTTGGCTTCAATGCGTTCAGGTATTTTTCCTAAATATTTAGCCGCTGTTGCTGCTGCAAGTGCCAGAGAAATAGGCTCAGTACAGCCAAGTGCGGGAACCACATCGCGTTCTACAATTTGAATTAATGGTTTTTCGATTTCGTTGAGTCTTTCTTGATTCATAAAAATTCTTTTTAAATACAGTCTTCTTTCTCTATGACTAATATACGCGCTTCGCCTTGTGGATGAGCTACATGTTCGGTACCGATACTCGCATAAAAAAATATCACCTGTATGGAGCAATACGGCTTTCTCTTGGCCATTTTCTTTGTAGCGCATTTCGACCGTACCATCCATCACTGCAAAGACTTCTTCACCGTCATTGATATGCCATTTGTAAGGTTTATCTGTCCAGTGAAGACGCACGGAAATACCATTCATATTGGTAATATCAAGGGCTCCCCAGGCGCGTTCTGCCGTAAAGTGGTGACTTTGAATAACTTTATTCATGGCTAAATTCCTTAGTGCGCTTCATCCCAATTTTTGTCCAACACCCACTTCCACAATCAATGGAACAACTAATTCAGCTGCAGTTTCCATGTGTTGTTTAATTTGTTCACGGAAAAACGCGACTTTTTTTCTGACCGCACTTCAAACACCAATTCATCGTGTACTTGCATAATCATTTCAATATCTGGATCGTGACGGATTAACTCATCAAGTTTAATCATCGCTCGTTTAATAATATCCGCAGCCGTGCCTTGCATCGGTGCATTTATTGCTACGCGTTCTGCTCCTTTACGACGCATTGCATTGTTAGAATTAATATCAGGTAAATATAAACGGCGACCAAATAGCGTTTCCACATAGCCTTGTGCTTTCGCTTTTTCACGAATATCGGTCATAAATTGCTGTACGCCAGGGTAGCGTTGGAAATATAAATCCATGTATTTTTGTGCATCTGGACGGGAAATACCAAGTTGACGTGAAAGTCCAAACGCGGACATTCCATAAATTAAGCCGAAATTAATCGCTTTAGCATTGCGACGTTGCTCGCTGGTGACTTCATCTAATGATACACCGAAGATTTCAGCAGCCGTGGATCGGTGAATATCCTTGCCTTGAGAGAAGGCGTTAATTAAGCCTTGATCGCCGGAAAGATGCGCCATAATGCGTAACTCAATTTGAGAATAGTCAGCGGCGACAATAGAATAACCTTCACGCGCGATAAATGCTTGTCGAATACGACGACCTTCTTCATTCCGAATTGGAATATTTTTGTAGGTTTGGATCGCTAGATGATAAACGTCCTGTCGCCGTCACCGCTTGATGATAAGAGGTATGCACTCGGCCTGTTTGTGAATTGACCATTTGAGGCAGTTTATCCGTGTAAGTGGATTTGAGTTTACTCAAGCCACGATGTTCAACTAAAAATTTTTGGGTAATTCGTGGCTATAGGCTAATTCTTCCAATACTTCTTCATTCGTTGATGGCGCACCTTTTGGCGTTTTTTGTAAAAACAGGTAGCCCAAGTTTATCGAACAATATTTCTTGTAATTGTTTGGTGGAGGCCAAATTAAATGGCTGACCCGCTAATGCGTAAGCTTGTTCCTCAAGTGCGGTTAATCTTGTGGCAATTTCGTTAGATTGTATAAAGAGGGCATCACTATCAATCAACACGCCCGTACGTTCCATACGAGAAAGCACATGAAGTAATGGTAATTCCATTGTTTTATACAATTCAACAAGCGTTGGTTCTTCTTGCAGTTTCAACCACAGAGCTTGTTGTAATTTCATTGTCACATCAGCATCTTCTGCTGCGTATTCTGTGGCTTGTTCTAATGGAATTTGATTAAACGTAAGCTGACTTTTTCCCTTTTTTTCCTGCAATGCTTTCAAAATGCGATAGTTTCATGCCCTAAATAACGTTTAGCTAAATCGTCCATATTATGACGACCAGTACTATTTAGCGTATAAGAAAGCAACATCGTATCAAATTCAACACCTTGTAATTCAATGCCATGACGGGCAAAAATGCTTTCATCAAATTTAATATTTTGTCCAATTTTGTGAATGTCAGGATTTTCTAAGATTGGTTTGATAGCGGCAAGTGCGGTCGATTTTTTTCGAGTGTTTTTGGTGCATCCAAATAATATAATTGCAATGGTAAATAAGCGGCTTCGCCATTTTCAAGAGCAAAAGAGATACCTACTAAATTCGCAGACATATAATCAAGACTGTCTGTTTCAGTATCCACTGCAATGAGTTTTTGCTGCATTGAGTTTTTTTCAATCCAGCGGGTTAAATCCGCTTGAGTGAGCAAGGTTTCATATTTTTGTACGATCGATTTGAATTTTAGGCGTATTTTCCACCGCACTATTTCCCACTGAGTTTTGAGCTGATGGGGTCGCCTGATACTGGTTTATTTTTTACAGGCTGTTCAGTGGTTTGGGTAATAGAATCAGCACCATTCATCACTTCATTAAGCCAGCGTTTAAATTCGTAGCGAGCAAAATATTCGATGAGTTGATCGTTTTGGCTTTCTCCAAGCAACAATTCATCTGTTGTCACGTTAAGTTCAACATCCGTTTTGATGGTTGCTAATGTATAAGAAAGATCGGCATTAGGTTTTTTTCAGCCAATAATTTTTTTCACCTAGTTTTTTTGCACCACGAATTGGCAATTCCGCTACTTTTTTTCAAGATTGGCACAAATTTCAGCCATACTTCCGATGCCTTGTAGTAAACCAAGCGCAGTTTTTTTCGCCCACGCCAGCAACGCCGGGAATGTTATCTGCACTATCGCCCATGAGTGCTAGATAATCAATGATGAGTTCAGGGGGAATGCCGTATTTTTTTCAATCACACCCTCGCGATCCAATAAGCTATTATTCATGGTGTTGATAAGCATAATATTGTCATCAACTAACTGTGCCATATCTTTATCGCCAGTACTAATGAGCACTTTTTACCCAAACGAGATGCTTGTAGTGCGAGCGTGCCGATCACATCATCCGCCTCAACACCTTCCACCACTAAAAGCGGAATCCCCAGTGCACGAATCATATCGTGCAAAGGCTGAATTTGTTTGCGTAAATCATCAGGCATTGGTGGGCGGTGAGATTTATACTGTTCAAACATTTCATCACGAAATGTTTTCCCTTTTGCATCAAAAACAACGGCTATATGAGAGGGCTGTACTTGTGAGATGAGGCTTTTTTAACATATTTAATACGCCGTACATTGCACCAGTTGGCTCACCTGCGGCATTAGTTAAAGGAGGAAAGGCATGAAATGCACGATATAAATAAGAAGAACCATCCACTAGCACAAGCGGATTTGTTGCAATTTGGGCCATAAAAATCTCGTTTTTAAAACTGAAAAATGCGGGCATTATAGCGTAATTTATGGTGATGAGCGAACGGTCGATTCAATGTAAAAATTTGTGACGAACGTTTTTTTGCTATGGCATAATATCACTCACTCAAATATTTAATTTAAGGAAATCAAATGTCGTTAAAATTGGTCGAAATTTTTAGTTTTTGGGTCAAGTCTTGCGTTTAAATGTGCCCGTTGAGCAAGAAGAATTATTGCGCCAAGCTGCCCGTAATTTAGATATATTGGTTTCTGAAATGAAAGAAAAAGACAGGCCTTATTCAGCTTGATCTGTGCTTTCTATTGTGGCGCTTAATTTGAGTTTTGAATTAACACAAGAAAAGAATAAAAACACTACAAATAGAAGATGTGTTGAGAACGAAAAATCCAGCAATTGGATCATTCTTTAGGAAGTGTTCGAGTATTAAAAAGAATAAAATCAGTGATTAATTGTGATTTAAAATGTGGCTGAAAGTTTAATGATTTTCAGCCATTTTTTTATAGCGTTAGACACGCTTGTATAGTCCATTTTCATTCAAAATTAAATCTTGCAATTCAAGATCGAGCAACTGAACAAGTAAAAATATCGACACTTAAATTAAATTCTTCAGCGAGATCATCAATGCTCACAGGCGTGTAACCGATACGCGAGTAAAGTTTAGGGGTGGCTTGGTGCTTCCATCAATCGGCGAGGATCGGGGGTGGCGTGTAATTAGGCACCGCGATCTGGTCAAAATCGATTTCAGTTTGGCTATGGATAGAATGTTGGTAGAGGGTTTCCAAAAATATCCTTTGCATTTTTCCACCAACATTGCGCCTTGTTTAATGAGACGATTACAACCTTGGCTAAATTCACTTTGAATATTGCCTGGCACAGCAAAAACCTCTCGGTTTTGTTCCAATGCATACCGAGCGGTAATCAGAGAGCCGCTTTTTTTCTGTAGCTTCAACCACTAATGTCCCGACCGAAAGCTCAGCTAATAATCCCTATTACGACGAGGGAAATTTGTCGCAATAGGTGCTTGGTTTGGTAAAAACTCAGAAACTAATGTGCCGTTGTTTTGTAAAATGAGTTCTGAAAGTTTTCGGTGCTTTACGGATAAATTTGTTCTAAGCCGCTTCCTAAAAACTGCAATGGTTTGTCCTTGAATATCAACAACTGCTTGATGGCAATGCCCATCTATTCCCAACGCAAGTCCACTGGTAATCGTAAAGCCAGCCAATGAAAGTTCCGTAGCAAAATATTTAGCCCAATATTCACCATAAGCAGTGCAGTAGCGACTTCCCACCATCGCAATTTGACGTTGTGAAAGTGCGGTCAAATTTCCTTTTACAAATAGCAGAGGAGGAAAGCTTGCTATTTGTTTCAATAGAAAGGGGTAAAAAGGGGAAAAATAATTCACCAAATGATTCCCTCTTTTTGTGACCACGCGATTGCTGGCTCAATAAATTTTGCTTCAGGCTTGAACCAACGACGAATTTGAATGGCTCCCCATCCCATTTGTCGGAAAGCAACATCATCATAATTAAGCAACTCATCTAGCGTAATATTGGATAAAATTTTATCAATGCCTACTCCGCCAAGTTTAGGGACTTGCATTAGGCGGAGTAGTGTGTAGGTAATATCTTGCATGCTTTTTTTCCTTTTTGATTTGAAAATTTAGTATGGAAAAAAACGAGTGAAAGAAACGATTAACTTGAAAGTATTTTTGCGATGTAGATCGCAAAAAAATTCTTTTTGATGAGTAAAAAAATTGCAAAAATTTTTTTCTTATTTTTGAAAATGTAAAAAAATTCAATAATAAAAAAATTTGCTGATTGTAATCTACTTGGTTGAATATTCTTTTTATTTTTGAAATTATTAGTTAAATGTATATTTTTATTTTGTGTTGAAATGATTGTTTTTTTGATATAAAAACGCTAAAAAAATAGTTTGACAGCCAGTTTTTTTATTCGTAATATAAAAAGCGTTTTTACACAGAAGGATTTTTTTATTTATGTCTCGTATTGTTTCTTTATCTCTCAACCTGCTGCTCTCACACTTTGTGTGCGGCTAAGTTGTGGATGAAAAAAACAGTTAGATGTAAATACCCAATTTTAAACCCGCACTTTATAAGTTGCGGGTTTTTTTGTCTAAAAAAATACAGGAAAAATGCACCGCACTTTTTAGAGTGATTTCATAAGGACTTTTTAGTAAGGATATTGTTATGACAGATCGCGTTATTATTTTTTTGATACCACCTTGCGTGATGGGGAACAGGCATTAAAAAGCAAGTTTGACGGTAAAAAGAAAAGTTACAGATTGCTTTTATCACTTGAGCGCTTAGGCGTGGATGTAATGGAAGTGGGGTTCCCTGTTTCTTCTCAAGGGGATTTTGAGTCTGTTCAAACCATTGCGCGCCATATTAAAAAAACTCTCGTGTTGCCGCGTTATCTCGAGCCGTAGATAAAGACATTGATGCCGCATACGAGGCATTGAAAGTTGCTGAAGCATTCCGTATTCATACTTTTTATTGCAAGTTCTGCATTGCATGTTGAAGCGAAATTAAAACGTTCTTTTGATGATGTGGTAGGAATGGCCGTTGCAGCAGTGAAACGCGCACGTAATTATACGGATGATGTTGAGTTCTCTTGCGAAGATGCAGGCCGTACAGGCATCGATAATATCTGTCGTATTGTTGAAGCCGCAATTAATGCGGGTGCGACCACAGTAAATATTCCAGATACCGTTGGTTTCTGCTTACCAAATGAATACGGCAACATTATTGCTCAAGTGCGCAAACCGCGTGCCGAATATCGACAAAGCTGTGATTTCTGTTCATTGCCATACGACTTAGGCATGGCAACCGCTAATTCTTTAACTGCAGTACAAAAATGGTGCGCGTCAAATTGAATGTACCATTAATGGAATTGGTGAACGAGCGGGTAATACTTCTCTTGAAGAAGTGGTTATGGCAATGAAAGTTCGCCAAGAATTTATGGGCGTAGATACTCGTATCAATACTCAAGAAATTCACCGTGTGAGTCAAATGGTTAGCCAGCTTTGCAATATGCCGATTCAGCCGAATAAAGCCATTGTGGGTTCAAATGCTTTTTGCGCACTCTTCTGGCATCCATCAAGATGGTATGTTGAAAAACAAAAAAATACTTACGAAATTATGTCTCCAGAAACGATCGGTTTGAAAAAGAAAATTGAATTTAACCGCGCGTTCCGGCCGAGCAGCAGTGAAGGGCCACATGATCGACATGGGCTACACCGAGCAAGATTATGATTTGGATAAATTGTACGATGCTTTCTTGAAATTAGCGGACAAAAAAGGCCAAGTGTTCGATTACGACTTGGAAGCCTTGGCGTTTATTGATATGCAGCAAGGCGATGAAGATCGTTTGGTATTAGATAAACTTTCTGCTCATTCAACGAAAGAATATCCAGCAACAGCCTTTGTTCAATTGAAGTTGGATGGCGAAAAATTAAGTACGTCTTCAATTGGAGGCAATGGCCCAGTGGATGCGGTTTACAACGCCATCTTAAATTTAACTGGCTTAGAAATCAAAATGTCTCACTATAACTTAACTGCTAAAGGTGAAGGTGCTGAAGCGTTAGGTCAGGTAGATATCGTGGTTGAACACGAAGGCCGTAAATTCCATGGTGTCGGTTTAGCGACAGACATCGTTGAATCTTCTGCTCTTGCTTTAGTTCATGCAATTAATGCTATTTATCGTGCGCATAAAGTCGCCGATATTAAAAGCCACAAACATCATTAACCAAATTCCCCTCTTTACAAAAAGAGAGGAGAAAAATATGAAGAAAAATTAACCGCACTTTTAGTGTGAAAGAAATAGGAAAAAAATAATATGCAATCATACAATGTAGCTGTATTACCAGGCGATGGTATTGGCCCTGAAGTAATGGCGGAAGCGATTAAGGTATTAAACAAAGTTCAAGAAAAATTTGGTTTTTAAACTTAACTTCAATGAATTTTATGTAGGCGGCGCTGCAATTGATCACTGCGGTTGCCCATTACCAGCCGAAACCTTAAAAGGTTGTGATGAGGCTGATGCGATTTTTATTTGGTTCTGTTGGTGGCCCAAAATGGACAAATTTACCACCGGATCAACAACCAGAACGCGGCGCATTGTTGCCATTGCGTAAACACTTCAAATTATTCTGTAACCTTCGCCCGGCAACTCTTTACAAAGGATTGGAAAAAAATTCTGTCCATTACGTGCTGATATTGCTGCGAAAGGTTTTTGATATGGTGGTAGTTCGTGAATTAACAGGCGGAATTTATTTTCGGTCAGCCTAAAGGCCGTGAGGGCGAAGGCGCACAAACCAAAAGCATTTGATACGGAAGTGTATTACAAATATGAAATCGAGCGTATTGCTAGAGCCGCTTTTTGAGGCAGCAATGAAGCGCAATAAAAAGTCACTTCTGTGGATAAAGCGAACGTATTACAGTCTTCTATTTTTATGGCGTGAAACCGTGACAGAAATTGCAAAAAGAATATCCAGAAGTCACCTTAGAGCATATCTATATCGACAACGCGACCATGCAGTTAATCAAAGCGCCTGAGTCTTTCGATGTGCTACTCTGCTCTAACATTTTTTTGGCGATATTATTTCTGATGAAGCAGCGATGATCACGGGTTCTATGGGGATGTTGCCATCCGCTAGCTTAAACGAAGAAGGTTTCGGCCTATATGAACCGGCTGGCGGTTCCGCCCCAGATATCGCAGGAAAAGGCATTGCTAACCCAATCGCACAAATTCTTTCTGCGGCAATGATGCTGCGTTACAGCTTCAACTTAAACGAAGTCGCAGATGCTATTGAAAATGCGGTACAAAAAGTCTTAGCAAAAGGTCACCGTACTGGTGATTTAGCCGATGATTCTGCTCCTGTTTCAACGGCAGAAATGGGTACATTGATTGCTGACGCAATCTAATAAAAACAATGAAAGTGCGGTTCAAAAAAATACCTCGGATTTTTAACCACACTTACCCCTAACAAAAAGCCTCTAACGAATTGAGAAATATTATGGCAAAAACACTTTTACGAAAAAAATTATTCGATGCCCATGTGGTGTACGAAGCTGAAGGCGAAACGCCGATTTTTGTATATTAACCGTCATTTGATTCATGAAGTGACTAGTCCGCAAGCCTTTGATGGTTTACGTGTTGCGGGGCGTCAAGTGCGCCAAGTGAATAAAACTTTCGGCACAATGGATCACAGCATTTCTACTCAAGTACGTGATGTGAACAAACTTGAAGGACAAGCGAAAAATCCAAGTGTTAGAACTTGATAAAAAAATACCAAAGCGACGGGTATCAAATTATTTGATATGACAACGAAAGAGCAGGGAATCGTACATGTGATGGGGCCTGAGCAAGGCTTAACTTTGCCAGGTATGACTATCGTCTGCGGTGACTCCCACACAGCTACTCACGGTGCTTTCGGTGCTTTTAGCATTTGGTATTGGCACTTCTGAAGTGGAACACGTATTAGCCACTCAAACCTTAAAGCAAGCCCGTGCAAAAAGCATGAAAATTGAAGTGCGTGGCAAAGTAGCGCCAGGCATTACCGCAAAAGATATTATTCTTGCCATTATCGGTAAAACCACCATGGCAGGTGGCACAGGTCATGTGGTGGAATTCTGCGGTGAAGCCATTCGTGACCTTTCCATGGAAGGCCGTATGACTGTTTGTAATATGGCGATTGAAATGGGCGCGAAAGCGGGATTAATCGCACCCGATGAAACCACTTTCAAATACTTAAAAGATCGTCCACACGCGCCTAAAGGCAAAGATTGGGATGATGCCGTTGCTTATTGGAAAACCTTAAAATCCGATGATGATGCAAAAATTTGATACAATGGTGATATTGGATGCAAAAAGACATCGCACCACAAGTAACTTGGGGTACCAACCCGGGGCAGGTGATTTCTGTGAATGAAACCGTACCAAATCCGCAAGAAATGGCAGATCCTGTACAGCGTGCTTCAGCGGAAAAAGCCTTACATTATATTGGCTTGGAAGCTGGCACTGATTTAAAAGAGGTTAAAAATCGATCAAGTATTTATTGGATCTTGCACCAACTCGCGCATTGAAGATTTACGCGCAGCAGCGGCAGTGATGAAAGGTCGCAAAAAGCCGATAACGTAAAACGTATTTTAGTGGTGCCGGGTTCTGGTTTAGTAAAAGAACAAGCGGAAAAAGAAGGCTTGGATAAAATCTTTATTGAGGCAGGTGCTGAATGGCGTAATCCAGGTTGTTCCATGTGTTTAGGGATGAACGATGACCGTTTAGGTGAATGGGAACGTTGTGCTTCCACGTCAAACCGTAACTTTGAAGGTCGCCAAGGGCGTAATGGTCGTACTCACTTGGTGAGCCCCGCGATGGCAGCGGCTGCGGGAATGTTTGGTAAATTCGTTGATATTCGTGATGTAACATTAAACTAAGGAGCAGAAAATGGCAGGATTTAAACAACTTTCAGGCTTAGTAATGCCATTGGATGCAGCAAACGTGGACACGGATGCGATTATTCCAAAACAATTTTTACAAGCGATTACGCGAGTAGGTTTCGGCAAACACTTATTCCATGAATGGCGTTATTTGGATGTAGAAGGCACCAAGCCAAATCCAGATTTCGTATTGAATTATCCACAATATCAAGGCGCGACCATTTTATTAGCGCGTAAAAACCTTGGTTGTGGTTCCTCTCGTGAACATGCACCTTGGGCATTAGCCGATTACGGTTTCAAAGTGATGATCGCACCAAGTTTTGCGGATATTTTCTACAACAACAGTTTAAACAACCACATGTTGCCGATTCGTTTAAGCGAAGAAGAAGTAGAAGAAATCTTCCAATGGGTGTGGGCAAATGAAGGCAAACAAATCCATGTGGATTTGGAATCCATGGCCGTCACTGTAGGTGACAAAGTCTATCACTTTGAACTGGATGAATTCCGCCGTCATTGTTTGTTAAACGGCTTGGATAACATCGGTTTGACATTACAACACGAAGACAAAATCTTAGAATACGAGAAAAAAACATCCCAGCGTTCTTGCGCTAAAAAGATAAAAAGTGCGGTGATTTTTTTCATCGCACTTAATAATCGAGTTTAATTCAAAAACAAAGACCTGTAATACATAGGCTTTGACATCTATAATGCTAATTCAAATAGGCGTATTAAAAACTAAAACTTAGTTTTTACTTCAGCAGCTTTTTTTGTTTCTCTGCTTGTTTCGCTTTTTGTTAATCCGCCAATTAAACTTAATTTTACATTATGGTATTTCAATTTAAGGCCTGCATTATATTGTTGTTGATTTTCAACGTTGTAAGCAAAAATCATATTCATTTACGTTAATTTTTTTCCGTTGCCTTGATTTACATCATATCGAGTAGACAAAAATTGGTGTAATGGAAAACTCGCCTAAGTTATAGGTATAACTTAAATCAAGTTGAGCAAAGGTTGTTTTGACGGATATAGGGTTTACTCTAATGCGATCTTGACCTAATGCAAAAATTAGAGCTTGATAAGTAGCCATAACGAATACCTACACTTGGTTTAACCCCCTAAATTCCCTATGTTAAACGCTTTTGCCAGCTATTAGGCCTATTTGTGTGGTATAACGATCAAATTTAGCATTATTATTGGTTTGTAGGTTGCTTTTGGAACTTGCTGTAGCCTAAATCAATGCCCAAATACCAATGATTATCCGCATAATATTTAGAATAGAAATTAACTTGTGCTAGAGTAGTTTTACTTGTTGCCTCATCAAGGTTGTTACTATTCCGAACGTAAGTCAATATACCGCCTAGTTGAATATTTTTTGTAACAGATTTATCTAAGCCTAACTGGTTTATTACACTTTGAGAACTAAAAACGACGATATTGGCTTGAGGAATAATTTTCGTTCATCGAAGAATTAGATACCCAAACGCTATATTGCCCCTCATTATTCATTTCTAGTTGATTAATATGTTGAGAAATCGCTTTTTCCAACATTTAATGCAACAAATTGTGCTTTTGTCATTGAGTCAGACAGTACCGCATTGGTATTTTTACTAATGAGATCGCGTTGTTCATTCTGAGGTAATTTTTCAGCTTTTACGAACTTCTTCAGCTTTACGAGCATCTTCAGCTTTACGAGCTTCTTCAGCTTTTACGAGCTTCTTCAGCTTTACGAGCTTCTTCAGCTTTACGAGCTTCTTCAGCTTTACGAGCTTCTTCAGCTTTTACGAGCTTCTTCAGCTTTACGAGCTTCTTCAGCTTTTACGAGCTTCTTCAGCTTTTACGAGCATCTTCAGCTTTACGAGCTTCTTCAGCTTTTACGAGCTTCTTCAGCTTTACGAGCTTCTTCAGCTTTACGAGCTTCTTCAGCTTTTACGAGCTTCTTCAGCTTTACGAGCTTCTTCAGCTTTTACGAGCTTCTTCAGCTTTACGAGCTTCTTCAGCTTTACGAGCTTCTTCAGCTTTACGAGCTTCTTCAGCTTTACGTGCTAATTCGGCTTTTACGAGCTTCCTCTTCGGCTTTTACGTGCAGATTCGGCTTTACGTGCCTCTTCTTCGGCTTTTACGGGCTTCCTCTTCAGCTTTACGTGCTAATTCGGCTTTTCGGGCTTCCTCTTCAGCTTTACGTGCTAATTCGGCTTTACGGGCTTCTTCTTCAGCTTTACGTGCTAATTCGGCTTTATGGGCTTCTTCTTCAGCTTTACGTGCTAATTCGGCTTTACGGGCTTCCTCTTCAGCTTCGGCTTTACGTGCCTCTTCTTCAGCTTTACGTGCAGCTTCGGCTTTACGAGCTTCCTCTTCAGCTTTACGTGCTAATTCGGCTTTACGGGCTTCCCTTCAGCTTTACGTGCTAATTCGGCTTTACGGGCTTCCTCTTCAGCTTTACGTGCAGCTTCGGCTTTACGGGCTTCCTCTTCAGCTTTACGTGCAGCTTTTGGCTTTACGTGCTTCCTCTTCAGCTTTACGTGCTAATTCGGCTTTACGTGCTAATTCGGCTTTATGGGCTTCTTCTTCAGCTTTACGTGCTAATTCGGCTTTACGGGCTTCCTCTTCGGCTTTACGGGCTTCCTCTTCAGCTTTACGAGCTTCTTCTGCTCTGCTAGCCTCTTCCGCTTGACGTGCGGCTTCTGGCTAATGCTTGTGTGTCATCTTTTTATAGGTGATCACATAAGCATTGGTACCATTTGGTTTAATTGAATCTACAATTAAGCCTGTAAAAGATTTTTGGTTCTTCTGCAGTATTTTTCATCAAATGAAGTTTTTAATACGACTGTTTCAGCTAAAAATATTTCCGTTAGGATCTTTATAAGTAAGCATCACGAATTGAGGTGCTTCAATTTTAGTTGAGTTGCCAATTTCTGTACGACTAAAATTAGGATCGTTTTTGGTTTGAACTAGCTGCATTTGATGCCTCTGGCACAGGCGTATTTTTTTAGGTTCATCCGTTAGTTTAGCCAACTGTTTTGCTTTTAATTTCTTCCTCAATTTTTGGATTATAAAGTCGCCATACTCCATCTTTTTTTCTTGAAGTGTATAACTGTAGGCACCCTAAATCGACTTTTTCCTCCATCTAGCGTTAAAGTTAAATTATTGCGCTGTGCTGTGGAAGCATTAAATAATTCCAACGCATCGTATTTTGGTTCACCTGTTTTATTGCGAACGTGAAGGGTAAAATTGACCGCTTGCGGACTGATTTACCACGACCTTATCGCCTTGTTGGTGGCTTAAATCGGTGAAATAATAGAATCTCCCTTGTCCTGAAAGATTATTTACGGTTAATTGGTTGTAAGCCGTTGTGGTTTCTAGGGCATTATTAGCATTAAGATGAATATCCCCCATTCATTACTAATTGGTTAACTTGGCTATTCCCGGTTAAATGCCATTGACTATTTGGCTCAAAAATGCACCGCACTTTTGTTCTGCGCTGTGAATTGTACCGAATAGATTAGCTTTTACCTAATGTAAACACAGAATTACCTGTTAAATTTATATCTCCGTGCATATTGGTAGGTGAAAAAAACTTTTGAATGCTTTATCAGATAATTTGTTGTTAGTACAAGTTACATAGCCTGTATAGTCAGAACGCACACAAACTGCATCGCCAGCTTTATAGCCAATATGCACTTGCGCATTATCTGAGGCTGTGACATTAGAAGTAATATTTGCAACATTGCGTCCTGAATAAAGGGTGGCATTGCCATTCACTTTCATTGAGGTTGCTTTAAAAGTGCGGTCAATCCAGTCATCTTCTACCACCACTTCATTATTTTTCAGTAAAGTGTTGATCTTTTTCCGTTGAAGAAATATTAGCAATATCTCTTGCGTGTGGTGTTGGTCTGCCGGAAAGGAATAATGTACCTTTTTTTCAACTTTTTAATTCACCGTTAAGGTTTGTTCCGCCTGTCAACAAAAAGCGATTTTGATTGGTTGTGCCATTGAAAGTGACATTTAGTTCACCATTTGCCTTTTTACCGACTTCTTCACCAAAATAACCACTAAAACCATTCATACGGTTATTGTTGATGTATTCCATGGCTTTCTTTTTGGGCATCATTTTTAGAATTCCCTCATAAATGCCCAATCAGAATTACTTGAATTATTACAAGGCATTTCAGATTCTAGTACTACCACCATGTTTTAGAGCGTAATAGCTATAACATTTAGAATTAAAATATAGATCTTTACCTTCTGGTACAGGAGGATGAATAAAACGATAAGATTCATCCTCATCATCGTTGTCAATTTGAACATTATATATATAAATTTTACTTGGATCTGTAATTAATCTAGTTCCTGTTATCGTTATATTTGAGGCGTTGGTCATATTATGATTAACCACTCTTGCGCCATCATCAACATTACGTATATGTTCAAAAAGTTAGATTGTTGCCATTGATATCTAATCGACCACCACGGAAACCAAAAATAAATGTTATTCGGGTTAATTTGATTGGCACTATTTAGCACCACAGTAGAACGCCCACTCACAATTCCTACTTGTGAAAAAGCTTGTACTTTTTCCGCTTGATGGCTGTTGATTTAAGATTACTACACCATCTCCTACTTTAAGCTCTCCTTGATTTTCTCCCGTGCCTTTAATTTCGAGCGTTCCTTTTCCTAATTTTGCCAGTTTGTCATCTTTCGGATTTTTGAGATGCCAAATAACTTTTTGCCTTCTGCAATATCAATCCCACCGCCTCAACCAAGTTATGTCGTGTATTTTTCCTTTAACGTCGTAGTTTCCTTTTAAAGAATAAACCGCCGGCACCTTGATTGATATTATTTTCTAAAAACAAGCGTGTTTTGATAGTTATTATTTCCTTCAAAAATTACATTCTGTCCAGTATTTTTCGTTTTTCTTCTTTCTGATAATTAACGAGTGGAGTGTTAGAATTTGGGAGTTTGACTAAAAATTGTTTTTTTGGGCATTTTTTTAATTGAACTTAAGTTATCACTAATAGTCCAGCGATACTCAGTTCTAGAGAAAGGAACATGTTCAGCGTTATCTTTTTGCATGAATAGTATTAGCAAAGTCTTTTTTTATAAATATTCCACTCCTGCCAAGATTTTTTTCCCATAGCCTGCCCAATAAGTATAAGGCCCTATGAAGATCCATTTGTTTTGTTGTTTATCAAAAGCAAATAAAGGTGAACCACTATCGCCTAATACACCGTAGTTGGTTAGGGAATCTTGTGAGAGTAAAAATTTTTGCATCAAGATTTGTTTTCTGACTATCACCAAAACCAATTAGTCCTTCTTTTTGTTTCAACTTTATCAATGTTTATTTCTTTGTAAGGTGTACCTCCGATAGCATAACGATATGCTTCAGCTAGAAATTCAATATCGTTACCGCTTTCAGTTTTTTTATCAGCCACAGTACTATAAAATTTATTTTTTTCATAAATAAATTGTGTTCCTGCTCCAATTCTGACAAAGTGAGGATATTTTTTTCTTTATCTTTATAAGTATCTATCCCTCCACCTGCTAATGTTGGTGTTATTGGCTCAACCTCGGTTACAAATTTATTTAAACGAGGCATATTATAGTCATTAATACGTTTTTTTGGTAATTCCAACTTTCATTTGGTTTATCATTATTTTGTGTTACCACACTATATTTATTTTTCATTGTCAGAAACATCGCGGTGGCCATTATAATGTCCAAAAATAAAAAGTCATTCATATATCCACGAGCGTGTTTTACGCTCACAATATATTGCGGATTCACTAATGTGCCAATGCGTTTATTCACATCCACTACACTAAAGTCAATCATCGGAATACCGTTAGGTAAGGCACTGCCCAAATCTTTATTATTTTTTTATCTTTTACCAGCACATTTGTTGCCCCCTACAGAGAACATTCCTTTGTTTTCTGCAAAATCACGGAATATTTGATAATCAACATCGTCTCTAACTAAGGCGGCTTCTGTATAAGGGGTTAGTGCATAGGTGACAGTTAGGGCAATAAAATTAAGTTTGAATTTTTTTATTTAGCATGTTGGCTGTCCTTATAAATTGATTTTTAAAAAGTAGATTTGACAGGACCAGTTTTATATACGGCTATGAGGTGATTCAAATCTTGGAGATGTGTTGTGGCATTAAGTTGTCGGTTTCATTTTAGGGGCATTTTTTATCATAAATTATTCAAAAAAAGTGAATCATATTCACTAATAAATTACTAGCTAATGATAATTATGTCTAACTTTAAAAAAATTCAATTATTTTTTTCACTACACTTTTATCTAATCTAACGTTTTTAATGATTCCATTATCGATGGAAAACATTTTTTTCTGTTTTTTTGACTTGCATCTCTTTTTAATTGTTCTTGAGTAATGGCTGTAACAAATACTTGTGAACCGCTTTGTTGTAATCGTTCTGCCAACAGCGCTCGCTTATATTGATCTAATTCCGATGCAAAATCATCGATTAAAAAATACAATGGCGTTGCTTTTTCTTTCATTAAATGCTCGCCTTGAGCCAGTCTTAATGCACACATTAAAAGTTTAAGTTGTCCACGAGAAAGTACATCTTCCACAGGCAACCCTTGTGCTTTGAAACGAAAATCAGCTTTTTTTGAGGTCCAGAAAATGTGTAATTTAAGGCGCGATCTCGTTCAAAAATTTTTGCTCAAGAACCTCAGCGTAATCCGTATTTTTTCCCATCCTTGATGAAAGCTGACATTAATTTCTAATTCAGGGAGGAAAAGTTGGCAAGTTTGCTCGATTTCAGGGCGTAGTGCTTCTGCATATTCGGCACGCCATTGACTCACTTGATGAGCGAGTTTGGCAAGCTCTACATCCCAAACTTTAATAGCGGAGTAGGGCTGATTTTGTGTAAGGGCGGCATTTCGCTGTTTGAGTAATCGATTGAGATTGCTCCAAGCTGCATAAAAACTTGTTTGATGGTGAAAAAGTCCCCAATCCAAAAAAATGCTCGGCGATAACTTGGCCCACCATTCAGTAAGGTTAAGCCCTCAGGGGTGATTAATTGCATTGGCAAAAGATGAGCAAGATCGGAAATTTTTATTGCCATCTTCACCGTTAATTTTTTTACTAACGTGTTGCCTTGACGAAGTTTTTTTGTAATCCCACCGACCATTGATGTTGGCTTTCTTGGATTTGTCCAAATAAGGTAAAGTGAGGTTCGTCATAAGAAATGATGCGATTTGTTACCGCACTTTTGAATGAGCGTCCGTGACCAAGATAAAAAAATGGCCTCTAATAAGCTTGTTTTCCCGCTGCCATTGTTGCCGACCAAAAAGTTAAAGCCGGGATCAAAATCAAGATCCACGGCTGTTAAGTTACGAAATTTTTCGACCAGTAAGCGCGAAATCGCCATATTATAAACGCATTGGCATAATTACATATTCGCTGCTGCTGTCTTCGCAGTTTTCGATTAAGCAACTAGAAGAGGCATCAGTTAGACGCATGCGAACTTGATTGCATTTAAGTGCATTTAGTACATCAAGAATATAGGTGACATTAAATCCCACTTCTAATTCTTCGCCATTGTAATTAACATCAACGATTTCTTCCGCTTCTTCATGCTCGGTGTTAGAGGCGGTAATTTTTAGTTGGTTTTCGCTTAAATTTAAACGCACGCTACGCACACGCTCATTCGATAAAAATTGATGCGCGTACAAAGGCCTGTTTAAGAATTTCCCAGCTGCCTTCGACAATTTTCGTTGCATTACGAGGCAACACTCGGCGATAGTCAGGGAAACGACCATCAATTAATTTTTGATGTAAATACAATGTTTTTTTAAATGGATACGTAAATTGTTGGTACCGATTTGTAAACGCGCTGGTTCATCGCTTGTTTCTAATAAACGAACCAGTTCTAACACGCCTTTACGCGGTAAAATCACAGAATGATTTTGTAATTCTTGTTCAAGCGAGATGGTGCACACCGCAAGTCTATGGCCATCTGTTGCCACAGTACGCAATAAATTGCCTTCTGTTTCAAACTTCATACCATTTAAGAAATAGCGCGCATCTTGGTTTGCCATAGAAAAATTGAGTGGCTTCAATTAAACGGCGCAAGGTATTTTTGCGGTAGTTCAAAAATCTACTTCAGACTGCCAATCCGTGAGGTTGGGATATTCTTCGGCAGGTTGGGTTGTTAGCGTAAAACGGCTACGCCCAGATTGCACTAACGCACGGTCTTCTTCAAAAGTAACCGTGATTTCTGAATCATCAGATAAAAGTGCGGCAAATATCTAAGAATTTTTTTGCTGGAATCGTGAAGGTGCCATTCTCAGAAGATGATGAAAGCTGAGTTTGACTCGATAATTCGACTTCCAAATCTGTGCCCGTGATAGTCAATCGATTATCTTCAATTTGTAACAACACGTTGTTTAATACAGGAATGTTTGGACGATTACTCAATACGCCACATACTTGCTGCAACGGTTTTTAATAAATTTTTCTCTTGAAATACTAAATTGCATTGCGTTCTCCTTTTTATTATGCGGACAAAGTGCGGATCAAATTCGCCCAATCTTCTTGAATGCTATTGTCTTGCTCGCGGAATTTTTGGTACTTCGCGACAAGCGTTTAATACGGTCGTGTGATCACGGTCAAATGCGCGACCAATTTCAGGCAAACTGCGGTTTGTTAATTCTTTTGCTAATGCCATTGCAATTTGGCGTGGACGAGTCACTGAACGCGCACGGCTTTTTGATTTTAAATCTGAAACCTTAATTCGATAATATTCAGCCACCACTTTTTGAATATTTTCAATGGTAACCAAGCGTTCTTGTAGAGCCAAAATATCTTTTTAAGGTGTCGCGCACGAAATCAATATCAATGTCGCCACCTTTGAAGTCTTGCATTGCTTTTTATTCGATTTAACGCCCCTTCGAGTTCACGCACGTTAGTACGCAAGCGTTGAGCAATGAAGAAAGCGACTTCTTCTGGCAAGTTCATATTATGTTCTTCCGCCTTTTTTTCAATAAAATTGCTACGCGAGTTTCAAGATCGGGCGGCTCAATGGCTGTTGTTAAGCCCCCAGCCAAAACGTGATTTTTAAACGTTCTTCAATTTTTTTCAATTTCTTTAGGATAACGATCTGATGTTAAGATGATTTGTCGACCTGTTTCAAATAAGTTATTGAATATATGGAAGAATTCTTCTTGGGTTTTTTTCTTTTTTCAGCGAAGAATTGAATATCATCCACTAAAAAGCGCATCGAGAGAACGATAGAATTTTTTTGAACTGATCCATTTTATTATCACGCACTGCTTTTTACCATATGTTGCATAAAGTTATTTGCGTGAATGTAAAGCACGCGCGCATTCGGTTTATTGGCTAAAAATTCCGTTGCCAATCGCGTGTAACAAGTGGGTTTTTCCCTAAGCCTGTACCACCATATAAAAAAAGAAAAGGATTGGCTGAGGGTTCGCCTGGTGCTTGAGCAAGTTTTTTTGACCGACTGCACGTGCGAGTTGGTTCGATTTACCTTCAACAAAGTTATCAAATAAGTGTTTAGTATTTAGATGGGATTCAAATTTTACTGAAGCATTAGATTCAGCTTGAAAATCTACCGCACTTTCTGTTTTAGGATTGCCACTTGGTGCACTTTCCACTACTTTGGGTGTAGGTTTGACCCCTTCTTTTTAAAGAAATGCGAAGTTCAGGATTTTTGTGCAAGTGTTTGACAAATTTGCTGGATTTGTACGAGATAATGAGTTTCCACCCAACCTTTCACAAACATATTAGAAGCATATAAAACAATGTGGTTATCCGCCACCACATCAGCCTGTAAAGGACGAAGCCAAGTGCTAAGATCGCTGGCTGAAACTTGATCTTGAAGTTGTAACAGGCAACTTTGCCAAAGATTTGAGAGATACACAAAAAGGATCCTTGTTGTTTTTTTGTAATAGAGAAAAGTGCGGTAAAAAAATTGGCGGAGATTTTTACAATAAATGCGTGGAAAGATCTTCTAAAAAAATCCAAGTTTGGTTTTTTTCACTTAACCAGATTATAGAACAGAAAAAGATGCGCCAGTAAGGTATAGATATAGCATGTCTAGTCCATCTGGCGCACTTTAATTTAGAATTTCATTTCTAATGTTAAGGTATAGTTTCGTCCTGGTGCTGCGTAGCGAGTATAGTTACCAACATTTTTGATGTTGATTGACCGCTCCTAGTGCACTTTGGCGTACAGCTTCCCAAGTGACATAACGATAGTTGAATAAATTATATATCCCTAATCGAAGCATAATATTTTTTTATTCACCATGTAATAACCTGATACATCTAAGGTATGCCATGCCCGAGTAAGTTTTTTTGTTGATTTTTATATCCCTTGAATTGCTACCTAATGCACGTTGTCCCTAGCAATTCACTTTGAGATTTTGCTTTTTGATTGGGTAAAGATAGCATTTACTCCCCAGTATTACTTGGATGATCATAGCCTAAACCAAAGATATAACGGTTGGGTTGAATAGCGTCAAATAAATAACTGCTTACGGAGGCTAAACCAGCATTGATTTTTTGATCTTTAACTTTTACTCGGTTATAAGCAAATGTTGCATACCAACCGTAGGGAATACGTTTCCATAAACCATTAAAATCTAATTGCGCAGTTATATTTATGCCAACTAATTTTTGCATTTTGTGCATTATGATATCCATAATTGCCCTTTCCAACTCCATTTTTATTAAGTTCTTCAGCAAAGGCGATAAGATTTCGATAAGCATTACTAAAATGACTGATCTCAATATTACCAAAGTCCCCTTTTAGAGCGATACCAAACTCTTGGTTACGAGATGTTTCAGGCTTAAATTTACCTACATAAACATCAGCATTATTGCCACCATACCGCCATCCATACATCTCAGCAAAACTAGGATTTCTAAACCCAGTAGAAAGGCGATAAGAAAGATCAAGCCATTCGGTTGGTTTTATGACAATACCAGTATTCCAAGAGAAATTTTTTTAAATTTACCAACACTAATAGTTGATTCATTAGCTTTTGTACGAGATACGTCATACCGAATACCTAAACCTAAATCAACGTATTTCCCTAATGCCATATTATTGCGTGCTGCAAAATAATAATTTTTCCCTTTAATTAATCGAGCTTTACAGTCTCTGTAATTAGAGGAGTTACCTTGATAATCACAAAAATCTTGTCCTGCAAAATATGCATTTGGTTTCGGATATAAGTAAGGTTGTGAGGAGAAACCATTTCTTCTTGTTTCACCAGCTTGCTCTGAAATACTATTTGCCGTAGCGATAACACGTCGAGTTAAATAATCTTTGTGCTGAAGCGTTGAAGTAAAGTCATCAAAACCAAGATTGAAGACAATTTGGTGAGTAAGCCAATTTTGTTGAATTTTTCTCTAAATCCAATTGCAACATGTTATGTTTTTCTTTATAAACATTTCTATCAGAATGATAGTATGAATAAGGTTTATCAAGTGTTGGGCGGCAATTTTACTTGGATTAGGATAAAGACTGCAATGCGTATGTTGCATATAACTGTCAAGTATGATGTTTTTGTTGATTAGCACTTAACACTGCTTTGTCAATGATTCCAGATTTGTTCTTATTTTTCGTAAATATATTCAATACCTACACGCTGTTTTCTATGGTGTTCATCGAAATAAAGCCCACTCGCATATTTAACGCCTCGGCCATCATCAATATGTTGATATGCACCATAATCTTGCATTGGATAAAAAGAACGACTGCTTAAATCCCTTCCTTCTGTTGGGCTTAAATAAGCTGGAAATGTCATATCTCGGGTATCAAATTTTTGTTGTGTGAATTCAAAAAAATACCACCGATATAGTGTTGTTCAGAAAAATGATAACCTCCTCTTAAAAACCAAGATTGGCTTTCATATTTCATTGGATTAGGTTTGATACGGTTAGCCCTCGTATAATCTGAAACACTTACAGTTTCTCTTTTGGGAGGATAAAGTCGCAGGTGGTTTGGCTGAGGTTTTGCAATTGTTATAACCATTTGGACACTCATTTTTCCATCACAAAGTACCCCGAAGATGTATCTGTTTTAGCGATTAATCGATCATAACTTTGTACGCCTTTTTAATGCGTCTGGATGGATTTGTGTTTCCTCCGAATTTCGTTGAGTGTAAATAGCGACCCCTTCAAATCCCCCTTGTTTCCCAGCTACAGCTAAAGAATGGGTAAAGCTTTTATTTTTTTGCTTGAATAAGCATTTTTAGTTTGAATTTCCCATGATTTGTCTCCTTCTAAGATATCGGCTGCTGATTTGCTTTGAAATGTTACAGAACCAGCTAGTGCTCCATTACCATACTCAGAAGAACTGCCCCTTTGCTTATTTCTGACGGCTTTTTACATTTTCATATTCAATTTCATTAATTGCACCAGTGCCAGAATATCCTGAACGAGCAACTAAAGGGCTTTTGGACTACATAAGATTGCGTTTGAGGTAAACCATCTACTAATAAAGCAACTCTATTTCTGTCCATACCACGAATAGAATACCCAGAGCTTGCACCGCGACCTTGTTCTACAACTGAAATGCCTGGATCATAGCGTGTTAGATCACGAATGTTTAATACTTGTTCTCGGCTAATACTTTCGCTAGTTTTGATAATTTTTCCGAGGCCTGTTACTTCATTATCTTTACGATCTCTTACTTTTTTTCTGCAGTGACTGATATAGTTTCCAATTCAGTGTCTTTCGTACTTTTAGTTTCTGCTTTTGCATAGTGTGAAATTAAAATGCAAGAGAGAATGCTTAAGCAAAAATAGGATTTTTTAGTCATTTTCAGTTCCTCTCTATTTTGTTTTTTCGATTTGATGTTTAGCACCAAAGACAACTGCCGCTCTTGCATTTTCTGAATTGGATGATGGGGCTGCGATTGAGGAATTCTCAGAATTTGTAGTTGCAGTATTTTTTTCCGTTATAGGTGAAGTATCCTCCTAATTCAGAAGCATGAGGTCCATAAAATGCACCATTAACATCAGTTGTAATATTAATTGGGGCATTTTGAGTTTGACTGTTTTTACCATCTATTACTAAATCTTTTGCAGTTGCTGTACCAGTGAAGGCATTACCACTATTTTTTTAAAGGTAGCATCAATGTTAAAAACGGTATTTTTGCGTGTCTGCACGTTTTAACTCACCTTTTAATGTTTTTATTGTCAAAATTAACATCAAAATCAGAAACACCACTTTTTATCTCGTTGTTTATCTCCGGTAGTGGAGTAAGATGTCGTACCATCACTAATATAACCAAACCAACTACCATGATATTTTTGCACTTCCTTTTTTAGGTATTTCGGCATTGGCAGTACGATGGCCTAACAAAAATTGGTGGTATTGCTCTGTTTGGTTTTGTGTTGTTCTTATCTTTGGTAGGTTTATCCTTATAATACATACCAAATTTTTACATAGTTTAGATTATTGCAACATACTTCCACTTTATAGCTTTTATTTCCAATATCGTGATGTTTACTCGTTACGAAGTCACCTGTATTTTCAGGTAAAAGCGGAATGGGATAATTATCAATTAAAAGGTAATCAGCTTCACCAAAACTTGGTATATCTTTTCGTAATAAAGTTGGTGGTGTCAGTTGTTTTTAGTAGAGAAAGTAGTTAGTTTGCCATCAATTAAGGTTTCTTTTGGATAATTTTGAGTTTTTCTGGCGTTTCTTTGGCACTAAATACTCCAAAAACTCGTTTATCGTCAGCTAAAAAAACTTTCCTCCTAATTCTTCACCGTTAGGTCCATAAAAACCACCTTCTAAGACTCCCTCACTGGTAAAGGGATGTTTTTTTCAGAATCTTTTTTGGGTCGGATTTACTTTTACCTCTGAATCTATTACTATAAATATCGGCGTTAATATCATAGAGTTTTTTTCCTTTTTATATTCTTGATTATTATTTTTTTGCTTTGGGTATAAAACAGTTCTCCTGTCAGTTTTTTTAGTCCCAAAATCTGCACTAAATTCACTCACTAGCCCTTTTTCTCTTCCCTCATTATTTTCAACTTCTAAATCCATATCGCTAGTCGTTGCACTACGTCTAGAATAAGCTTGACCGCCAGAATTTCTTAACAATTCATAATTCTTGCCTTTTTGAGTTGCAGTAATAAAATCCCAAGTCCCTTTATATTTAGCTACGCCATTTATAGGCAATGTAGAGGCAGTTTGATTTCCAAAGTAATACGCATATCCATAGTAACCTGAATAAAACTTGTTGTTTGATAAATCCCTTAGACTCCACGATGGAATATAATAAAGACCCGAATATACATATCGCTGCCCATGATGATTTTTTTGTGGCATTTATTGCCAAAGGTTCCTCTATTGAACCAATTGGGTTATCCCCGTTTTTATTGTTATTTTCAACATCCTTTGCTATTGAGGAAAGCCCTGTTAAAACAACATAATCATTCAATAAGCTTGGTTCTTTGCTTGCTTTAAAATGCATATTTTGAGTAACTAACTTCATTCCCTCCTCCTAAAGAAGGAATGAACAACTGATCTAAATTAGATTTTTGTTCTTGAATTTGAAGTGTCGTCTGATAATTCGGTTTAGAAGAGGAGGTATTAGAGACGTTATCTACATCAAAAAGAACCACCTCCCCTGCGCTACAGGCACTTAATAAAAAAAGGAAAGTCCACCAGTGATAAGAGAAACAGATTTCATAGAATTATACCCTTGCATTCAAATAATAATTATTCTTATTATCTATCTTTTTCTGTAATAATGTCAACTCAGAGTTTCTTAAGAATATGGATAAAAATATGAAAAAAATTGTATAAAGCAGGTTTCCTTCCTATCATTAATGGGCTTATCATTAACGAATGTAGCTTGGGCAGAAGTTGCACGTCCTAAAAATGATATATTGACAAATACAATTCAAAGTGCGGAATTAAAAAAACTTCATCTTTTTTTCTTCTATGCCCCAAGAGATTTCAAATAGGCATATTATTTCTCTATCCAAAAGCCAATTAGCACAACATCCAAGACTTGTTTTTGCGTGGGTTAATTCTTGCTTTATATCAAAATAATACTCAGGCAGTTCAACTGTTATTACCACTATATAAACAATTTCCTCAGCAAGATAATTTCTTACTAACTTGGACAAAGGCTATTGAAGCTCGTGAACAAGGTGATTTAACTCAATCTATTGCTTATTATCGTGAATTATTCGCTCGAGACGCATCTTTACTACCTTTACGCTATCAATTAGCTCAAGCCCTATTTTTTTAACTATGAAAATGAATCTGCCAAAATTCACTTTGAAAAATTACGTACGGAGGTAGATGACGAAAAAAATTTTTAGGTGTTATTGATCAGTATCTTTTAACACTAAATCAGCGGAATCAATGGATATGGCAAGTAGGATTAAATTTTTTTAATGACGATAATTTGAATAATGCTCCAAAAAGTGGCACAAAAATTGGTAATTAGACCGCTTGGAAAAAGAAAGTGGGCAGGGTGTAGGGTATTCTTTATCGGTAGAAAAAAATGGCCATGGGCAGATCATTTTTTTAGTAAAAACTATGTTTAATGGGAATGGAAAATATTACTGGGATAATAAAAAAATATAATAAGGCTACTTTGCGTATAGGTGGTGGTTTAGGCTATCAAACGGCCTCAGTTGAAGTCTCGTTGATTCCTTTTAAAGAAAAAAACGTTGGTATGTAGGTGGTAGCTCTGGAACGAATACAATGAAGCAATATGCGGATAAATTAGGTATTCGTTTAGAAATGCTAGATTGGCTAAGTAAAAACTTGGCAAATTTCTACCGCATTTGAGTATGGAAAAATCTCGTTATGAAATCCGAAAAACATTTAGATGGTAATTATTATTTCGTTTCATCAACATTATTTTATTTACCTAAAAGCACCCAATTTTTGGTTTGTTGGAATAGATTTTTCATCGAGAAAATACACAAGCATTAGATAATGCTTATCAACAAAAAGACATTGAGACTTGGTTGGGGACAGGATTGGTCTCATGGTATTTCATCTCGTTTTACTTTTTAGTTATGCTAATCGAGCGTACAGAGAGAAAGATTTTATTGGTATACAGCAAAAAAATCGTGAATACACAACCACAATTACTTTATGGCATCGAAATATACATTTTATGGGGCTAACACCCAAATTATCGTGGGATTATCAAAAATCTACTAGTAATCATGCTTTTTATCGTTATGATAAAAATAGAATTTATCTCGAAATTGGAAAAAAACATTTTAAGGTTGAACAGTTGTAAACTAACTGTTAAGTTATCTCTAACATTGTCAATGTTCATATACTATATTTTTAATATTAGTTTTAAGTTTTTTTAAAAATTTCCGTTTCTTATTTGACGAACGCGTATTTTATGATTAAAATTGCGCTCTATTTTTTTATTAACTCATAATCTGGATTTAGGTAGATTACAATGAAACGTACATTTCAACCTTCTGTATTAAAACGTAGTCGTACTCACGGTTTCCGTGCTCGTATGGCAACTAAAAATGGCTGTCAAGTTTTAGCACGTCGTCGTGCTAAAGGTCGTAAAAGTTTATCTGCATAATCGCCGTTCTTAGTGGTTAAGCTGAACTTTTTCAAGGGAGTTACGTTTGTTAACTCCCGTTCAATTTAAAAATGTCTTCGAACAACCGTTCAGAGCTAGCACTCCTGAAATAACCATCCTTGCCAGAAAAAAATAATCTTGAGCATCCTCGCTTAGGTTTGACTGTCGCTAAAAACATTTAAAAACGCGCTCATGATCGTAATCGTATTAAACGTTTAGTACGAGAAAGTTTTTCGTTTATCGCAACATCGTTTACCAGCATGTGATTTTGTTTTTTTGTTGCAAAAGGTGGTATTGGTAAGCTTTGATAATAGCTCTTTTGTGCAAATCTTAGAAAAAAATTATGGCAACGACACATTCGTTTGGTGCAAAAAAATCTTAATTGGATTTATTCGTTTCTATCAACTTGTTATTAGTCCTCTTATCGGACCGCGTTGTCGGTTTGTGCCCACTTGTTCTTGCTATGGCATTGAAGCGTTAAAAACACATGGATTGTTAAAAAGGTAGTTGGCTTACTCTAAAACGTGTATTAAAATGTCACCCCTTGAACGCTGGTGGATTCGATCCTGTTCCACCTAAAATCAATAATAACGATGAGAAAAAAATAATGGACTCAAGACGTAGCCTATTAGTGTTAGCGCTAATTTTTATTTCTTTCCTTGTTTATCAGCAATGGCAGTTGGATAAAAATCCACAGGTGCCAACTGAGCAAAACAACTTCAATGACTCGCCAATTCTGATGTTCCGGCAAGTTCTCCTTCTTCTAATTCACAAGTCGTAGCAGATTCTCAAACTCATGGCCGTATTATTACCCTTGAAAACGATGTATTCCGTTTGAAAGTTGATACTTTAGGTGGTGATGTAATTAGTTCTGAATTATTAAAATATGATGCTGAATTGGATTCAAAAACACCGTTTGAGTTATTAAAAGACACTAAAGAACATGTGTATATTGCACAAAGTGGTTTAATTGGTAAAAAAACGGTATTGATACTCGTTCTGGTCGTGCGCAATATCAAATTGAAGGTGATGATTTTAAATTAGCAGATGGTCAAGCGTCTCTTTCTGTACCTCTTCTTTTTTGAAAAAGATGGTGTGACTTATCAAAAAAATCTTTGTATTAAAAACGCGGTAGCTACTGATTTAGGTGTGGATTACAAGATTGATAACCAAAAGTGATCAAGCTATTGAAGTAGAGCCTTATGGTCAATTAAAGCATTCTATTGTTGAAAGCTCTGGTAATGTAGCAATGCCAACTTATACTGGTGGTGCATATTCTTCTTCAGAAACAAACTATAAAAAAATATAGTTTTGGTGACATGAAGGATAATAATCTTTCTATTGATACTAAAGCTGGTTGGGTTGCAGTATTACAACATTATTTCGTATCGGCTTGGATTCCTAATCAAGATGTAAATAATCAACTTTACACAATTACAGATACTAAAAATAATGTTGCTTCAATCGGTTATCGTGGTCCCGTTGTCACTATTCCGGCTGGTAGCCAAGAGACGATTACAAGTTCATTATGGACAGGCCCTAAACTTCAAAATCAAAATGTCTGCGGTAGCAAATCACTTAGATTTAACAGTTGATTACGGTTGGGCTTGGTTTATTGCTAAAACCGTTATTCTGGTTATTAACCTTTATTCAAGGGATTGTATCTAACTGGGGTTTAGCGATTATCTGTGTAACAATCGTAGTGAAAGCAATTTTTATATCCACTAACAAAAGCACAATATACATCAATGGCTAAAAATGCGTATGTTGCAACCTAAAAATGCAAGAAATGCGTGAACGTTTTTGGTGATGATCGCCAACGTATGAGCCAAGAAATGATGAAACTTTATAAAGAAGAAAAAGTAAATCCACTCGGTGGTTGTTTGCCAATTCTTCTTCAAATGCCAATCTTCATCGCATTGTATTGGACATTTATGGAAGCAGTTGAATTACGTCATGCTCCGTTCTTTGGTTGATTCAAGATTTATCAGCACAAGATCCTTATTATATTTTCCCTATTTTAATGGGTATCTCAATGTTCTTGTTGCAAAAATGTCGCCAACGCCAGTGGCTGATCCAATGCAGCAAAAAGTGATGAACTTTATGCCATTAGTGTTTATGTTCTTCTTCTTATGGTTCCCTGCTGGTTTAGTGTTGTACTGGTTAGTTTCTAACTTAATTACAATTGCACAACAGCAATTAATTTATCGAGGGTTAGAGAAAAAGGGATTACATTCTCGTAAGAAATAATCTTAATGAATGGAAAGAAAGGCACCAAAAAGTGCCTTTCTTTTGTTTTTATCAGTCGTGGTAAATATGGCCACAGTTAATGATAGTAATAGCGCTATTGGTAAACATATGCATTTTTCTCAATAGGGTAATATTACGATTAGTCTAGAGTATACTTACTCTACGTGATAATAGGTTTTTTTATGAAAGAAACAATCGTTGCTCAAGCTACTGCGCCAGGTCGTGGTGGTATTGGGATTTTAAGAGTCTCTGGGCCTTTTAGCAACAGAAATTGCACAAGCAGTGTTAGGGAAATGTCCTAAGCCAAGAATGGCTGATTATCTCCCTTTTAAGGATGCTGATGGCACTGTTTTTAGATCAGGGATTGCCCTTTACTTCAAATCACCAAATTCATTTACTGGTGAGGATGTATTGGAATTGCAAGGTCACGGTGGGCAGGTTGTATTAGATTTATTACTCAAACGTATTTTTACAAATTGATGGAATCCGTTTGGCGAGACCGGGAGAGTTTTCTGAACAAGCTTTTTGAATGATAAATTGGATCTTGCTCAAGCGGAAGCGATTGCAGATTTAATTGATGCTACATCAGAACAAGCAGCGCGCTCAGCATTGAAAATCCTTACAAGGGGAATTTTTCAAAGAAAGTAAATGAGTTAGTGGAATCAGTTATTTACTTACGCACCTATGTGGAAGCGAGCATTGATTTTCCTGATGAAGAAATTGATTTCTTGGCGGATGGAAAAATTGAAGCAAACTTACGCGGTATTATTAATCAGTTAGAAGATGTTCGCTCTGAAGCCAAACAAGGTTCTATTTTACGTGAAGGTATGAAAGTGGTGATTGCTGGTCGTCCGAATGCGGGCAAATCGAGCTTTGCTTAATGCGCTTGCTGGTCGCGAAGCAGCTATCGTCACGGATATTGCGGGTACAACGCGCGATGTATTGCGTGAGCATATTCATATTGATGGCATGCCATTGCATATTATTGATACCGCAGGTCTTCGAGATGCAACTGATGAAGTCGAGCGCATTGGCATTTCTCGCGCATGGACGGAAATTGAACAAGCCGATCGTATCATTTTGATGTTGGATAGTAGCGATCCTGAAAGTGCCGATTTAAGCAAAGTGCGGTCAGAATTTTTTAGCAAAATTACCCACAACGTTGCCTGTTACCATTGTTCGAAAACAAAATTGATTTAAATGGCGAACAAGCAGGGTGAAAGCGAAGAGGACGGTTATCAAATAATTAGTCTTTCAGCTCAAACACACGATGGTGTACAACTTTTACGTGAGCATTTGAAACAAGCAATGGGTTTCCAAACTGGCATGGAAGGGGGCTTTTTAGCTCGTCGTCGTCATTTAGATGCACTTGAGAAAGCCGCAGAGCATTTACAAATCGGTTTGGATCAACTTACAGAATTTCATGCGGGAGAACTTTTAGCGGAAGAATTACGTTTAGTACAAACTTATTTGAGTGAAATTACAGGAGAATTCACATCAGATGACTTGCTAGGTAATATTTTTAGTTCTTTTCTGTATTGGAAAAATAGCAAGAGTAAAGCGCGCCATTTTCTTGGGCAAAAATTTAGGATAAAAAGCGGCGATTTTTGGTGGCATAGTACTGATTGGGATTGGTATTAGCTTGCTTTTGTGAGCAAGGTGTTTTCACTTTTAAGATGCTAATTTTCTACGTTTAGATTATAATCGGGGAAAATTTTATGTTTATAACAAGGGTTATAGAATGTTAATTGAAAAATGCACAATTTATCAAATTCAAAGGCAGCTAAGTTTATTTTTGGGTTTGATTACTTTATCTTTTTAGTCGGCGGTATGTCTGGCTATCTTTTTAGTTCAAATGATACTTACGCTGCAAAAAGTTAATGGTGAAGTGATTTCGCAACAAGATTTTTAAATCGCTACAACCAAGAATTTGAGGCTCGTGCACAACGCGAAGGCGAAGCATTTATGGCTCAGTCAGATTCTCCAGAATTTGTTACCGCACTTCGTCAAAGCGCCATCAATCGAATGATTGATCAAGAATTGCTTCGTCAATATGCGAAAGAATTAAAATTAGGCGTCAGTGATGAAATGATTAAACGAGCAATCGTGACAGATCCTAATTTTTCAAGTTAATGGCAAATTTGATAACGGTGTTTATCAACAAGTATTACAACAAAATCGTTTAAGTTCAGATGGTTATGCGGCTATTTTTGCGTGGCGCATTAACTCTTGAACAAATGCAAAGTGGTGTTGCTAACAGTGAGTTTATCGTGCCTGCTCAAGCAAAAATACCGCAGAAGTTTTTCTTTTCAAAAGCGTTCAGCTCGTTTAGCAACATTATCTCTTGCTGATGAAATGGCAAAGCAATCGGTATCTGATGATGAAATTAAAGCTTATTACGAAGCTAATCAAAAATCTTTTGTTCAGCCAGAACAAGTGAGGGTTCAATATATTGATCTCTCAGGTAGCCAAATCGAAAAAGGTATCGAAGTTAAAGATGTAGAAATTGAGCAATATTATCAAGATAATAAAGCTCAATTTGATGACTCAGCGTTTAGCACATATTCAATTTGCAAATGAGCAAGACGCTAAGGCTACTTACGATGAATTACAAAAAGGTGCTAATTTTCGCTGATGTAGCTAAAGCTAAATCTTTAGATAAAGTTTCTGGTGAGAATGGTGGTGATTTGGGTTGGGTAAATGCAAATGAATTACCAAAAAGCCTTTGAAGATGCTGCAGCTGCATTGCAGGTAGGGCAATATAGCCAACCAATCAATGTGGATGGTAATTACCATATTGTGTTAGTGCAAGAGCGTAAATCTCAAAATTTAGATGAAGTGAAAGCACAGGTTGCTGATTTAGTGCGTAAATCCTTATTAGAAAATCGTTATTACGCAATTGAAAAGCAAGTACGTGATAAGGCTTTTGAAGATAGCAAATCACTGAATACCGCGGCACAAGTTGCAGGTGTTAAAGTTCAAGAGAGCGGTTATTTTTTTCTCGTCAAAAATGTACCTGCAGAATTAAATTTCCCTAATGTAGTTTCTGCCGTTTTTTTGAATCTGATATTGCCAATGGCGGTGCGAACTCAGAGCCTTTAAATGTCGGCGATTATCACGCTGTCGTAGTGCGTGTGTTAGATCACAAACCTGAAGGTGTGAGAACATTGGAAGATGCGAAAGCGGATATTGAAATGTTCTTAAAACGTCAGAAGGCTGAAAAATGTCTTAAATGAAAAAAAGCACAACAAGCAGTGAAAGCATTAAACGAAAATGCTGAATCGAAAGTGGATGGAATTAATTTCTCAAGTGAGCAAATTTTTACTTTAAGTGAAAATAAAGATCCAATTTTAACAAATGGCGTATTCTCAATTGCTAAACCAGCATCAGGTAAAATAGTTTACCAAGTGGCTCGTAATGAGAAAGGAGATGTAGTTATTATTGCTCTAAATAAAGTAGAAGATGGCGTGCTTAACGATAAAGAATTAAGCCAATTTAGTGCTCAATTATTACGTACAAGTCAGGCTGAAGTTCAAGCGCAATTAATGCAAGGATTGCGTGAGAGAGCTAAAATTGAAGTAAATGATTCTTTCATCAATCAAGATGATGAAGCTCAGCAATAATTGATTAAATTGCAATCTCAGATAAATTTTGATAAAAAGTGCGGTAAATTCACCGCACTTTTTTTATAGGAGCAAAACAATGGCAGAAGAGACAATTTTTAGTAAAATCATTCGTAAAGAAATTCCTGCAAATATCGTCTATCAAGATGAATTAGTCACAGCGTTTCGTGATATTTCACCACAAGCTAAAACACATATTTTTGATTATTCCAAATAGAGTAATCCCCACAGTGAATGATGTGACGGAGCAAGATGAAGTAGTGCTAGGTCGATTATTTAGCGTGGCGGCTAAGCTCGCTAAAGAAGAAGGTATCGCGGAAGACGGTTATCGCCTAATTGTGAATTGCAATAAAACATGGTGGGCAAGAAGTATTCCACTTACATATGCATTTAGTCGGTGGTGAACCTTTAGGTAGAATGTTAGCGAAATAATGAAAAAAATATTTTTTAATTTTTGGCGAGCCTTTGTAGCTCGCTGCTTTGTTCAAGTTCAGTAGAAAACTTAACTTATTCAACGAAGCCGATTTTTAAATATCACATCTAATCTTTCACCTTTAATTCAAGTTGAAACGAGTCAAAAATCAGCGCTTATAAAAAAATAAAAGTCAGCAACTTTTTGAATATAAGTTACTACTTGTATTGGTACGATCATTTAGGGGTAACCCAAACTTGGGAAAAATCAGCAAGAAAGCTATTCCGCTCAATTTTTTGCTAAAACCACAAGAAGAGAAATCGATTGATTTAATTAAACCCACTGTAGAAAGTAAAAATTATCGCCTTTATTTAAAAATAATTTATGAGCACGTTGTTAATTGATTTAAAAAGGAAAAGAGTTGGAACAAGAGGAAGTTGAGTTACTTTTCTCATCCTCTTGTTGCGGGATTGATTTTTATTTACTCGAAATTTTGAAGACAGAGAACAAATTCAAGAATTAATTCGTTCTGTTCGTCAACGAGTGAAAAAGCCGTTATTGATTACGGTGGATCAAGAAGGCGGACGAGTTCAACGTTTCCGTGATGGCTTTCACGATGTTGCCTTCAATGCAGGCTTTTTCAAGAAATATTGTCAGAAACTGAACAAGTGAACTTAGCTAAAGAAGCAGGTTGGCAAATGGCAGCAGAAATGATTGCCTTTGGATATTGACTTGAGCTTTGCGCCAGTGTTGGATTTGGGGCATGAATGTCGAGCGATTGGTGATCGCAGTTTTTCATCTGATGTAAAAAGTGCGGTAAATTTAGCAACCGCTTTTTATTGATGGTATGCATCAAGCAGGTATGGCATCTACAGGTAAACATTTCCCTGGACATGGTCATGTATTAGCCGATTCTCATTTAGAAACCCCTTATGATGATCGCACAAAAGACGAAATTTTTTTAGTGGCGATCTCCAACCTTTCCAACAGTTGATTTTCACAAAATAAACTCGATGCCATTATGCCTGCACATGTCATTTATAGACAATGTGATAGTCAACCAGCAAGTGGCTCAGAATATTGGTTGAAAGAAATCTTACGAAAAACAATTAAATTTCCAAGATGCAATTTTTTTCCGATGATCTCGGTATGAAAGGAGCTGGTGTAATGGGTGATTTTTGTAGAGCGTAGCAAAAAGCGCTCAATGCAGGTTGTGATCTTTTTGTTACTGTGCAATGAGCGTGAAGGTGTCATTCAAGTATTAGATAATCTAAAAACTTAATGAAAATAAACTGCACTTTATGGCTCGTCAAGCTCGCTTACAAAATTTATTTAAAACGTAGAGTGATCAAGTGGAATGATTTGGTTTTTTAGATCAACGTTGGAAACTGAATCACCGAAATCTCGCAGATATTCAAAGCCGTTGGCTAGATATTCAGGCTGCAAGAAAATGATTGATTGTCGATACTATCAACAAAAATGAGTGTCGTTCTTGTCAATGGCTTGAAATACCTTATAGTCAGCAGCTAGCTGAAAAACAACACCATTTAAAGCAGCAACTGATTTCTATTAATTGCGATGGAGCGCAATGGTTGGCTCCCTTTTGAATCTGATGAACAAGGCTTTCGTAATAAAGCTAAAATGGTTGTTAGTGGCAGTGTTGAACGCCCGATACTTGGCATTTTAAAAATCCTAATGATCCACAAAGCGCGATTGATTTGTGTGATTGTCCCCTTTATCCAACTCATTTTTTTCATTGATTTTTTTCCTGTTCTGAAGGATTTTTATTGGCCGTGCTGGTTTAGTACCTTATAACATTGCTAAACAAAAAGGCGAGCTTAAATATATTCTGCTCACAGAAAGTATCGCGACGGGAAAATTAATGTTGCGCTTTGTATTGCGCACAGAAAATAAATTGCCATTAATTCGTCGAGAATTACCCAAATTATTGGAAAAAAATTATCTCACTTAGAAGTGGTTAGCATTAATTTACAACCACAACACGCAGCCATCTTAGAAGGTGAACAAGAAATTTTTCTGACAGAACAACAATTTTTACCTGAGAATTTCAACGGTATTCCACTCTTTATTCGCCCACAAGGTTTCTTTCAAACTAATCCTAAAGTGGCGGCGGGATTATATGCAACCGCTCAGCAATGGGTAAGAGAATTACCAATCTATAAAGCCTGGGATTTATTTTTGTGGTGTGGGAGGATTTGGCTTACATTGCGCTAAAGCTTTTACAGGAAAAATGGGGAAAAAAAGTATAGAGTTAACTGGAATTGAAATTTCCTCATCCGCTATTTTTTTGCAGCGAGTCATTCCGCTAAAATATTGGGGTTAGAACATGTAGATTTCCAATCACTAGACGCGGCAAGTGTGATGAAAAATCAGGATGAAAAATAAGCCAGATCTTGTGATTGTAAATCCACCACGTCGTGGAATTGGAAAAGGAATTAAGTGAATTTCTCAACAACATGCAATCGGACTTTATTTTATATTCTAGTTGTAATTCTGTAACAATGGGTAAGGATTTACAGCATCTAACTTGTTATAAAACCATTGAAAATTCAACTTTTTGATATGTTTCCACAAACATCTCATTATGAAGTATTAGTTCTACTACAAAAGAAAAAAAGAATAGTTAAAGAAATATAAAAAAAGCTTGGGGATTTGAAAGAAGGGTGGTGGAACTAAGCAGAATTGGTCTTAACAGCAAGTGGCTTTACTGCACGCATCCCTGCGGGATTTCTACTTAGCCCACCATAGATTAGAAAAATGCATCTTGGTGTTCTAGCTTTTGCGGCATAAAACTATGCAATAAGGTTATAAACCTTTAAAGCCACTATATCAGGAGACCAATCCTGTCTTCCCACTATATTTGTAAGAAGTTGGATAATGATAGAATCCTTTTATATTAATTGTCAATTAATGTTTTGAATATTATTTCTAATTAAACAAAAACCATCCAAATTGGTTTTGGATGGTTTTATTTCTGAATAATTTATGATGAAAAATTATCTCGCGCCATATACCACGATGGTTTTTCCATGAGCATGGATAAGATTCTGATCCTCTAACATCTTAATAATACGTCCCTACAGTTTCTCGTGAACAACCAACCATTTGCCCTATTTCTTGACGTGTAATTTTGATTTGCATCCCATCAGGATGTGTCATTGCTTCAGGCTGTTTAGCTAAGTTCATCAGCGTTTGAGCAATACGGCCTGCTACATCTAAGAATGCTAAATTACTGACTTGGCGTGAAGTATTTTGTAAACGTCTTGCCAGTTGTGCGGTTAAAAACATTAAGATTTCAGGGTTTGCTTGAATTAATTGACGATATTTTTATAAGAAATCTCAGCAATTTCACATGTTGTTTTTTTGTTTTTACCCAAGCAGATCGTTTTGAACCTTCATCAAATAGCCCTGCTTCTCCAAAGAATTGTCCGGCTCCTAGATAAGTTAGGATCATTTCTTTTCCTTCATCATCTTTTGTAGAGACCATTACAGTACCTTTTAATCACATAATAAAGTGTAGTTGCATCCTCTCGCATGAATTAGCGTAGATTTTGCTGGATATTTGTGTAAGTGGCAATGCGTAAGAAACCAGTCTAAAATAGGATCTCGAGTCGTTGATTCTTCTTCCTGTGGTGGAACTGATGCTTCATCAATTTCAGTTAATTCATTTGACATTCGTGCTCCTTACATTCCTGTTTCAAAAATTCCGTTTTATTTTTGATGTCAATGGATTCATGCAATTCAGACCATACAATCACCGCAATTCCATTGCGAATTTGAGTCAGTAAAAGTTGTTTTTTGGTTGAGTGAAAGTTCTTCTATACCGTAATCGGTTCCTTCGCGTAAAATTACGCTTTCTACGATATTATCTAGTGTTTCTGCTTCTAGTTCTTGCCAAGGAATAATCATATATTTACTCGGTAAAGTCAATTAGGCAAAAAGTGGCTCGATAAAACGCCATTGTTGTTCGAAAGACTGGCTTGCATTCAGACGGAAATTAGTACGAACATAGCGCATAAATTGTCCTTCACATAGTGTTACTAAATGCGAGGCAATTATGCGTTCATCCACATTAAAGCCACGCCCTTCACGCAATTTTTCGCATTTGTAAAAATATTGACAAACTGCATTTCAAGACGATTAAAAATTGTGCGACTCGAACTTGCAATTGTGCATCTTCAAACATTAATGCATGGCCTGTTAGAATTCGAGTTAACCCAGGATTTTTACGGGCAAAATCTAAGATCGTTTGTAAAATATCATGAATGCGATTCATTGTTTGGGTTTCGTTACGCATAGAAGCGGTAATACGGCTTAATAAGGTATTTTCGATGTGCCTCGATTAAGGCTTCAAAACATTTTTTTGTTTTTGCTTGGAAAGTAACGATATAACGCAGCTTCAGATACCCCAACTTCTTTTGCTAGACGAGCTGTTGTCATACGCTCCATACCACGTTCGGAATGAAGCATATGTATCAACACAGTAAGCACTTGTTGACGACGTTCTTTTACCGTTCTTTTTCAATTTTTGGTGTTTCAATTTTAGGCGCAATGTCTTCTACGCCTGATAAAGATAATTGTTCTTCTACCATAAATTATTGTTTACCTGAATGACCGAAACCACCTTCACCACGTTCGGTTTGTTGAAAATCATCTACAATATTAAATTCAGCTTGTACTACTGGCACGAAAACAAGTTGAGCAATGCGATCGCCGACTTCAATTTTGAATGGCTCATTTCCACGGTTCCACATTGATACCATTAATGGCCCTTGATAATCGGAGTCAATTAATCCCACAAGGTTTCCTAGTACAATGCCGTGTTTTGAGGACCAAGACCTGAGCGAGGCAAAATTACTGCCGCTAAATTTGGATCTGCAATATAAATTGAAAGGCCCGTCGGAATTAATTTGGTTTCACCTGGTTGAATTTCAAAGCTTTCATCGATCAATGCACGTAAATCGAGACCTGCAGAGCCTTCCGTTGCGTAAGTTGGCAGAGGAAATTCATTTTCCAATGCGAGAATCTAAAATTTTTACGTCAATCATGTCATACTCCGTTTGAAATTCATTTTTAGGTAAAAAGTGCGGTTGGAATTATAAGGTTTTTGATAGCGTTCGATAATTTCATTAACTAAATCAGCTGCAAGTTCCACTTTTTGATTTTTAGCGATAATTTTTGATGACCATTTTTCCAGAAAAGCTGCAAGGCATTTTCATCAGCGTTAAAAACTTGTCCGCCAGATACATCGTTGGCACAAATCATATCGAGATTTTTTGCGTTCAAGTTTATCTTTTTGCATAATCATCAACATTTTTGGGTTTCAGCCGCAAATCCAACAGTAAAAGGACGATGTGTTTTTAAATGTCCTACATCTGAGATAATATCTGGATTTTTTTAATTAACTTGATAGATATTTCATCCCCAGATTTTTGATTTTTGGTCAGCAACTTCAGCTACTCTGTAATCAGCGACAGCCGCACAACCAATAAAAATTTGATTTTTTTACCGCACTTTCAAGAGATGTTTGCCACATTTCTTGTGCTGAGATAACACTAATTCGGTTTACATTTTTTTGGTGTTGTTAAATTTACTGGCCCTGAAATTAGCGTGACGTTCGCCCCACGTTCGGCAAATGCTTCAGCAATCGCAAATCCCATTTTCCCTGAACCATGGTTAGAAATATAACGAACGGGATCGATTGCCCTCACGCGTTGGGCCTGCTGTAATGGCGACATTTAATCCTTGTAGATCTTGTTTTTGAGAGAAAAAGTCAGAAAGTGCGGTAAAAATTTCTCAGGTTCTGACATGCGCCCTTTCCCCATATCGCCGCAAGCCTGAAAACCACTATTCGGGCCAATAAGCCCAATTCCACGCGTTTGAAGTGCCGTTAAATTTTGTTGAGTAATGGATTGGCGATACATCTGCTGATTCATTGCTGGGGCAAGAAAAATAGGCGCATTAGTCGCAAGACAAATTGTTGAAAAGTAAATCATTCGCCATGCCTACCGTAAGACGGGCAATAAAGTCTGCGCTAGTTGGCGCAATAATGATGGCATCAGCCCATTTGGCAAGCTCAATATGCCCCATTGCGAGCTCAGCGTGGATCAAGAAAGATTGTGCGACAGCATTGCCAGAAATGGCTTGAAGCGTTAAAGGAGTAACAAATTCTGCTGCAGCTGGGGTTAATACTACACGTACTTCAGCTTCTGCTTTGCGTAATAAAACGAATCAACTCTATTGTTTTATAGGCAGCAATGCCACCAGTTATGCCAACTACAATATGCTTTCCGTTTAATTTCATGTTTCAACCTTTGTTAGTACTTAGCCACAATTCCGTTATTTTACTTTAATTTTATTGAATGCCCAATGCTATTTTTGCGATACATATCGCAGACTTTACATAAGTTACTCGTAAAACAAGAAAAGAGCGGTCAAAAATTTTTCTATTTTGTGTTTAATATTTTATGGAAAACAATGATGATTTAATGCCACGGGAAAAATTGCTTAAATTTGGCGTAGAAACTCTCGCTGATTATGAATTGCTGGCGATCTTTTTACGAACTGGCATAAAAGGCTGCCCAGTCATTCAGCTTTTCAAAAATGTCTTATTACATTTTGGTTCCTTGCATGCGTTACTTTCTGCGGATGAAAAAGCCTTCTGTTCCGTGAAAGGCTTAGGAATTACGCAATTTATTCAATTGCAAAGCAATTACGGAAATGACCAAGCGTTATTTAAAGCAAGAGATATTAAGTACGCCAATTATTAATGATCCTGAAACGGTAAAACTTTTTACTCACTGAATTGCAACATGAGGAAAGAGAAGTGTTTATGGTTTTATTTTTAGATAATCAACATCGTCTGATTAAAAAAGAGCGGTTATTTTTAGGTACAATTAATGTATCAGCGGTTTATCCTCGAGAAATTATTAAAGAAGCACTTTATTGTAATGCGGCTGCTTTAATTTTTGGCGCATAATCATCCTTCGGGTATAACGGAGCCGAGTTATTCGGATCAGCTTATTACTAAAAAAATTCAGGAGTCTGCAGAACTAATGGAAATCAGAGTGCTTGATCACTTAATTGTCGGAAAAAAACAGGTTGCTATTCTTTTTGCAGAGAACTTTTTATTATAAATTTTTTATAATGTTGACCATTTTTTACCGATTACATTCAGGAAAAATCGCATTTACACTTGAGAAATGAAAAACAAAGCCAGTATAATTTGCGACCTTTAATATAGTAAGCGGGTCGGATTAGCGCGACCTGACGAGGTAGCAAGCTGGTTTTAACTGGCTTTTAAACAATCCGAACCGTAAGCTCGAGCTTATATTTAATTATTGGAGATTATTATGTCTAGAGTTTGTCAAGTAACAGGCAAGCGTCCAGCTGTGGGTAATAACCGCTCACACGCGATGAATGCGACACGTCGTCGTTTTCTTCCAAACCTTCACACTCACCGTTTCTGGGTTGAAAGTGAAAACCGTTTCGTAACCTTACGTTTAACTGCGAAAGGTATGCGTATTATTGATAAAAAGGCATTGATGCAGTATTAGCTGAAATCCGTGCTCGTGGCGAAAAATCTAAGGGAGCTAAAAATGGCAGCTAAAGGCGCTCGTGAGAAAATCCGTTTAGTTTCTACTGCAGAGACCGGTCACTTCTACACAACTGATAAAAATAAACGTAATATGCCTGAAAAATGGAAATCAAAAAAATTTGATCCAGTAGTGCGTAAACACGTTATCTATAAAGAAGCAAAAATCAAATAATTTTGCTTATTTAGAAAAAAAGCCCGACATTGTTCGGGTTTTTTGTATCACAAATTTATTAAGGAACAAATCATGCCAGAACTTCCCGAAGTTGAAACTGCACTACGTGGTATTAGCCCTTATCTTAAGAATTTTACGATTGAGAAAGTTGTCGTGCGCCAGCCTAAATTGCGCTGGTCCGTATCAGAGGAATTGATAACGCTAAAAAATGTAAAAATTGTAGATCTCACTCGTCGAGCAAAATATTTGATTATTCACACGGAAAAAGGTTATATCATCGGGCATTTGGGCATGTCAGGTTCGGTACGAATTGTGCCACAGGATAGCGCAATAGATAAAACATGATCATATTGATATTGTGATGAATAATGGCAAATTATTACGTTATAACGATCCTCGTCGTTTCGGTGCATGGTTGTGGACGGAGAACCCTAGATGACTTTTCATCTTTTTCTTAAAGCTAGGGCCTGAACCGCTTTCTGATGAATTTAATGCAGAATATTTATTCAAAAAATCTCGTCAAAAATCAACCTCACTTAAAACTTTCTTGATGGATAACGCTGTGGTGGTAGGCGTTGGAAATATTTATGCGAATGAAAGCTTGTTTATTTGTGGTATTCATCCACTTAAACTCGCTAAAAAAATCTGACCCGCAATCAATGTATTTCCTTAGTGAACACGATTAAAGATGTTTTTGACAAAAGCCATTATTCAAGGTGGAACGACACTTAAAAGATTTCTTACAGCCAGATGGGCGCCCAGGATATTTTTGCACAAGAATTATTGGTATATGGAAATAAAGATAAACCTTGTCCGAAGTGCGGTACAAAAATTGAAAGTTTAGTGATAGGGCAGCGTAATAGTTTCTTTTTGCCCTGAAATGTCAGAAAAATGGGCTAGGGTGAATAAGATTTTTAAATTGAAAATAGGTTAAGGATAAATCATTAAAGATAAGCAATATTGACTGCTGTATGAAAAATAGCCATAATTCACACTTTCTCTAAAGTAAAACAAGGATTAATAAAATCATGAAATTACATAAATCGTTTATAGCTAAGTTTGTTCAAGCCTCCCTTTTTCTTGCCTTTTCTTTTTCTGCTTATGCACAAGATGTTAATTCGGAAGAAAATAAACCTTTACCTCTTAACGATGAAGGGTATGAGGCTAGAAAAGAATCTATTACAAAAGGAGATAAATAAGGCTGTTGAGGATATTAAGAACAAAGAAAAAGCACTTACATATGATACTTTTAAAGACAATCAGTTTAGTCTTACAAGAAAGGAAAATCAAAATATATCAGGGGTTTTTAATACGCCTAACGAAAGTGGAGGCAGTTATCTGTTTCATGTAGAGGTAATGATCCTAAAGTTAATAATTTGAGTTGATTAACAATACTAATCTAGCATCTGGTGCAGAAGTTTTTACTGATCAATGGTATCGTCGAGGGTTCTGGAGTGGAACACCTCGCTTATATTGAAAAATAATGGAAATATCACTGGAAAAGGGCCTAACGAGACAGCACATGCAATATATCTTCATTCATCAGAAAAATTTTTTTATTTCAAAAAAATAAAGGTAAGATAACGTCACTCGCCTATAGGGATAACCCAGACAATTGGAAGCGGGACCAATGAAATATAAAGAATGAGATTTCGTCAGGTAATTTAATATTAGAGAATGAAGGTTCTGGCAGCATGTTAGATAAATTTAATTTTTAATGGAGGACGTGTTACTTTTTTAAATAAAGAAAATGCTTTAGTGTCTAACTCTTCAATTAATGCAGGCACTCTTATTTTTCTAATAAGGGCGTAATGGGGCCAAGAAATGATACCCCTATGACGATTGATGAGTTTATTAAAGCAGGTAGAGGACGTTATGAAACCCTCAGTGAGAATGATTATATAACGTTTAAATATCATGAATATGAAAGGAATTTTTTTATCATGATAAGTACAAAAAAAGTACGTGAATTTACTGATGCTAAAGATAAATATATTGCCAATAAATATGGCACTGAAAAATTTGTGCCTTATAAAGATTATAAAAATTATAGAAGAATATTCTTCTAGACCTAACCGTAATTCTATTCCTATACTAAAGGCTTGTAACTATGAAGGATGTTACCCTGAAGAGAGGGTTAGCACAGAGGATCTATTTTTATCTAATAGATGTAGAGGATTTTTGAAGAATCTATCAAACCAAAAGACAATAAAGGAATTTGTTAAGGAATGTGGAAAAGAATGTGATGATCATCTTAAAAACGCCAACTCTGAGGACAAGGAGTGATTATGATGACTATAGATATGAATTTAAATACGGTAAAACTAATATTAGTACAAACAATTTAAAGGGAGAAAAATACTGGAACAGTATCTGGAACCTTAAATATGGAGTTCAAAGATGGATACTTTATAAACTCTGGCAGCATAAATTGGTTGAATGTTAATGCAGGGAAAGGCTTGATTGTTAATCGTGGTACTGCCTTATTAAATATCAAGGATAATGGAAAGGATAGTGAACTATTAACTGTAGATTTAAAAAAATTCTAATGTTTTTAAAAATATTTTTTTATCATTCAGAATATTCTGGAGACACTCTAATAAATTCACAGATTAACAGAAAAATCGGCTCCAACTCGTGTTATCGTCAATGAAAATACAAAAAAATTGATGGTAAATTGGAGGCTAATGGAACCGATGAAACTCTTGTCGTGAGCAGAGATAAAAAAATAGTGAGCTTCATAATCTTGAAGCCGGTATGGATAAATATGTTGGTTTTGAGCATTTTAGAAATGCAAAGGGAAATGGGCGATTAAGGAATCTGACGCTAAATTTGACAAATCGATCACTTTTTAATGAAGCTAATGTTGAATTGGCAGATAAAAAAATTAATTAGCCCAGAAGTAACAAAATACAGATAGTAGTACTATTAATGTTACGTCTAACGCTGAAGTAAATGGAAACTTTACTAATGAAGGAAAAGTGAGTTTAACAGATAAGTTAACTACTTCAGGCAATGTTGAAAATAGCGGCACTATTGAATTTAATAATGGTCTTCCAAGCACAAAATTTGTGACTTCAGGGGACTATACTGGCGCTGGAGAAAAAGCCTATTAAAAATGAATGTGGACGCAAGTGCGGGCAAAAGTGAATTCAATTTACTTGAGGTCGGTGGAAAAAGCAAGTGGTACGACTAAAAATTGAGTTTATAGATCCGACAAAGTTAGCGGCTAAAATGAAAAATCGAGTGAAATTGGTTAAAACCCAATCATCGGATGAAAATGCGTTTTCTTTAGTTGAATCCAAATATGGTCGCTACAAGTATAAGTTTTATAACGTAGCAAATGATACTGATGGCTATAGTAACTGGTATTTAGAACAACTTTCAACTTTCCGTAAGGAAGTGGCAGGCATTGTATCGAGCTTTGCGGCAAGTCAGAATTTGTTTACTCACACATTCCATCGATCGCGTAGCGAAAGATAAATTACCAGAGGAGCATACAGCTTGGGTGAGGGGTTATCATCATAATACGAAGTATCAGCTTAATGGCGTAGATTCAAAAAGCCGATGCTCATTCAGATACCCTACAGTTGGGCTATGATGCGTTGAAATATAACAAGGGAACCAACAAATTTACAGCAGGTGCCTATGTGAGTTTAGGTCGTCAAAAATCAGAAACTTATTTGGTTGAAGATGATGAAAGAGTACGCAGTAACTCAAAGGGATATTCTCTAGGGCTCTACGCAACATGGGAAAAAAACCAAACTGGTATGTGGATAGCTGGATCCAAGTGAATCGCTTAAAAACTAAAAGTGAATACAAGTGATGGAAGATCGGATTATAAAACGACCGCACTTCAAGCTTCATTAGAGGCTGGATACAATAAGTTATTAAACAAAACGGATAATTATGCTTATTACGTTCAGCCACAAGGTCAGGTTATTTACAATCACTTCCATAAACCAGATATGGGTGAAGAATTGGCTGTGTTAAATCCTCGTTATTTCGTTACACGTTTAGGGTGTGCGTTTTTACCAACAATCATTAAATCACCCAAATCATGGCGAACCTTATTTGGCATTAAATTGGTGGCATCATACAAATCAAACAAGTGTAGTAACTGATGAAAAAGCTATTTCAATTAAAGGAATAAAAAGATCTTAAAAAAATATTGAAATAGGAATTGATAAATGGCGTATCACAGATAATCTTTCCGTATGGACAAATGTTGGCTATTACATGGGCACCCATAATTATCGTGATATTCGATATAATTTAGGCGCATCTTATCGCTTCTAATTTATATAGCTAAATATCTAAAAAAATAGGTTAGACTGATCTGCACCTCAAAAGTTGGGCTAAACAAGCAACTGATTAAGGTGTAGATTTTTTTATGATGAAATATAAGTAATTCTTTAATAAGTGATTAATTTTTATCTTCATACACTAAAAATCCTTTTCTCCACTCGAACACATTTTCAACTTTCTGGAACAAATGATTAAATCGTTGCATAAAGATTTTTTTACATTAAATAGGCGACCAGGTTATTTTGCACAAGAATTATTGGTATATGGCAATAAAGATAAACCTTGTCCGAAGTGCGGTACAAAAATTGACAGTTTAGTAATTGGACAAAGAAATAGCTTTTTGTTCAAGTTTTCAGAAAAATAATAGGTAGAACCTCTTAAATTTTTAACAAAAAGAGTTAACTCTTATTGGGTTTATACCTATATTTCGGTATTTTTGAAAAAAATAAGTTTGATCGATCTCAAGTTTTTTTCTACAGAGACAGTAGAAAAAAACTTTTTATTTTGTTATTTTACGCTCGAATGAATCTATATCCACATGTTTTTATGTGGTATTAAGAATAATTCTCAACTTTCTATTTAACCTAACTTTTTATTACAACAAATGGAGTGATTATCGTGAACGCATTCAAAAAGCCTCATTGTGGCAGCGTCTTTCGCGAGTTTAAGCTTATTTAACTCAGCGGTAGCTGATATGGTTTATAAGTCAGTAGAACAACCTGTTGAACCAGTAAAAACCAGATTTGAAAAATTGAATCTGTAAAATGAAAAAAATTTGCAGAAAAATATCCAAATCAATATAACAGCTGGCGTTCAACTGCAAAATGGCAACGGCGAAAAAAATTATTTATGCCGATGAAGAAAATCCACGCTTAATTGTTCTTTGGGGCGGTTATTCATTTGCAAAAGAATACAATGCACCGCGTGGTCACTTTTATGCGGTCACTGATGTTCGTAGCATTCTACGTACTGGTGCACCAAAAACAGAAAATGATGGTCCACAACCAATGGCATGTTGGACATGTAAAGGCCCTGATGTTCCACGTTTAATTGCGGAATGGGGTGAAAAAGATTATTTCAATGCGAAATGGGCAAAAAGGCGGTCCAGAAATCGTGAACTCAATCGGTTGTGCTGACTGTCACGATACGACCTCTAAAGATTTTTGCTGAAGGAAAACCAGCATTACGTATTGCTCGTCCACACGTATTACGCGCGCTTGACGCTTTAGAAAAAGCAACTGCTGAAAAAGATAAAGCAGAAGGTCGCCCACATAACAATTTAAGCTTCAACACGGCAGCTCGTACTGAAAAACGCGCTGAAATCTGTGCAAACTGTCACGTTGAATACTACTTCGCAGGCGATATCAAACAAGTAACCTTCCCTTGGAATAAAGGTCAAACTGTTGATGATATTGAAAAATATTACGATGAAATTGGTTTCAGTGATTGGACTCATAGCCTTTCTAAAGCGCCAATGTTAAAAAGCGCAACACCCTGACTTTGAAATTTGGTCTTTAGGTATGCACGGTAAAAATGGTGTAACTGTGTAGACTGTCACATGCCAAAAGTGCAAGGTAAAGACGGTAAAAGTTTATACTGATCACCAAATCCAAAATCCATTCGATGCATTTGACCGCACTTGTGCAAACTGTCACGATCAAAGCAAAGAAAAATTACGCGATATCGTCACTTCACGTAAAAAGAAGTGAAAGATGTAATGGGTCGTTTAGAAGAGCAAGTTGTTAAAGCTCACTTTGAAGCGAAAGCGGCTTGGGATGCAGGTGCAACTAAAGAAGAAATGGAAGCGGCATTAATGGATATTCGTCATGCTCAATGGCGTTGGGATTATGCTGCAGCGAGTCACGGCGGTCATATGCACGCACCTGAAGTAGTGCTTCGTGTATTAGGTTCTGGCTTAGATAAAGCAGCGGATGCTCGTACTAAACTTGCAGCAATCTTAACTAAACACGGTGTGAAAACTCCAGTTCAAATCCCAGATATTTCAACAGCTGATAAAGCGTGGAAAGTAATGGGTATTGATATTGAAAAAGAACGCAAAAGCTAAAGAAGAATTCTTAAAAACTGTGGTACCACAATGGGAACAACAAGCTAAAGAAAAAGGCTTATTAGTTGATCCACCAGCACAAAAATAAATGAAAAATCCACCGCACTTTTAAGTGCAAACTAGAAAGTGCGGTGATTTTCAAGGTCAAATTTGAGGTAACCCAAATGAATTTAACTTCTTTAATCAACAAATCTGCAAAAGCGTTAGCATTAAGTGCGGCATTTGTAGCAGCGCCATTTTTGGCTCATGCTGATGATGCACAAAAACCAGCGGATCATTTTTACTTATGAACCGCAATTAGATAACCAACGCGATCCAAATCAATATTGTGCTAAATGCCATAAATTCGACAAAGTAGATAAAAACCAAACTGTAGATCAGTCTGGTGGCGAACTCCACTTTGGTAAATTCCATGGTGCACACTTAGATAAGAAAAAAATCCAAATAACGGTAAAAGCAATTACTTGTGTAAGCTGTCACGGTAATGTTTCTGAAAAACCACCGTCGTGGTGCTAAAAGATGTTATGCGTTTTGAAGGGGATATTTTTCGGTAATAAAAACCGATGTATTCAGTTCAAGAACAAAAACCAAGTTTGTTTTGCTTGTCACCAACCCTGACAAACTTCGTGAAAAACTATGGGCGCATGATGTACACGCAATGAAATTGCCTTGTGCAAGTTGCCATACGCTTCACCCTAAAGAAGACGCAATGAAAGGTATTCAACCAAAACAACGCGTTAAACTTTGCGTAGATTGCCATGGTGAACAACAAAAAAACGTAAAGCTGAACAAGATAAACTAACCGAACAAAAGGATAAACACGACAGCCTGCTCACGCCGAAACTTTGTTTCCGGCATGGGGGCAGTGATCCTATGACGGGGAACATCTTTACCTTCTTTTGCGAAAGAAGACAAGGCGGATAAACCTAAACGTTACGCAATGGTACACGATGAAAATTCGTGTATCGGCTGTACAGCCTGTATGGATGCATGCCGTGATGTAAACCAAGTGCCAGAAGGCGTTTCTCGCTTAGAGATTCTACGCAGTGAACCTTACGGTGAATTTCCAAATCAGGAATATGAGTTCTTCCGTCAATCTTGCCAACATTGTACAAACGCACCTTGCGTAGCAGTTTGTCCAACTGGCGCATCTTTTATTGATAAAGAGACTGGTATTGTAGATGTACATAAAGATTTATGCGTAGGCTGCCAATACTGTATAGCAGTTTGCCCATATCGTGTACGTTTTATTCATCCAGTACATCGTACCGCAGATAAATGTAACTTCTGCCGTGATACAAATTTAGCTAATGGTAAACAACCGGCTTGCGTGGAAGCTTGTCCAACCAAAGCATTAACTTTTGGGGATATGAATGATCCGATGAGTGCAGTTTCACGTAAAGTGAAAGAAAAACCGGTTTATCGCACTAAAGTGGAGTTAGGTACACAACCAAACTTGTACCACATTCCATTCCAACATGGGGAGCCTAGAAGATGACATTAGATTATCCAGTTCCATTTCATACGCCTAATTTAGTGTGGGATTCTACCATTGCGATCTACTTGTTTTTATTGGGGATCTCATCTGGTGCGGTGCAGTTGGCAAATTGCTTATAAACGTAGTAATAAATTAATGAACCCAAGTCAAAATTGGATTATTCGATCTGGTGTGATTTTTGGGATCTGTGCCAACATTAATTGGTTTAACGCTATTAGTTTTTCACTTAGCAAGACCTTGGACATTCTGGAAATTGATGTTTAACTATCAATTTAACTCCGTAATGTCGATGGGGGTAATGCTATTCCAAATTTATATGCTGTTTTTAGTAATTTGGGGTGTGGTGATTTTCAAAAAAGAAATCGAAGTATTAATTAATCGTTTTATGCCAAAACTACAATTTGTGATAAAACTTATCGGTATTGTAGAACGTATTGTCAGTCCAGTCGAAGTTATTCTTTTCATATTGGCTGCAGTGCTTGGTGCATACACTGGTTTCTTGCTTTCTGCATTAATTAGCTATCCAATGTTGAATAATCCTGTATTACCTGCATTGTTCTTAGCCTCTGGTACGTCATCTGGTATTGCCGCAACCTTCTTAATTATCTTGATTGCAGGGAAAAATTAAAAAGGTGATTCTCACGAATCGCACTTCATCCACAAATTCGAAGTACCTATTATGGTGACAGAACTTGGTTTGCTTGTATGTTTCTTCGTTGGCTTACATTTTGGTGGTGGACAAAAACAGTTGCATTACATAATGCATTATCTGGTTTTTGAGGGAGCCGTGTTCTGGATTGGGGTATTCTTTATTGGTATCTTGATCCCATTAATTGCCAATATGTTTGTGAATGACCGCTTAAAAATATAATCGTAACTTTATTATCTTAGTATCAATTTTTGACTTAATTGGGGTATTTTTGTTTACGATTCTTTTATATTGTATGCAGGGCAATTAACAGTCGCGTAAATTAAAAATTGTATTTAGAGGAAAGGCGTAATAATATGCGCCTTTCTTTTTATTTGTCAGAAGACATCCTGACGTTAATTAACAAAGAATAATATTTTTATGCTCCCAGAACTTGGATTTTACTTATTACTCCTCGCAACGACGGCTGCGCTTTTTGCTCGTTATTGTTCCACAACTTGGTTTATTAAAAAAAGAATACAACTCTTATTAATTCTGCGTGGCCACTATCATACATTTTTACTATAAGTACGACACTTTCCATCGGTTTCTTATCATATTCTTTTTGCTGCGGATGATTTCACCCTTGAATATGTAGCGGCACATTCTAATTCCCAATTACCTACATTTTTAAAGTGGCTGCCACTTGGGGCGGACATGAAGGTTCAATGTTGTTTTGGTTATTTTCATTGAGTTTATGGCTTGCTGCCTTTGCTTTTTTTAATCGAAAAAAATAACCACACTTTTTTTCCGCTCAATCTTTTATCTTTATTGGGATTGATTTTGCTTTGGTTTTGCGGTGTTTATTTTTATTTTATTCCAATCCATTTGGACGCATTTTTCCCAGCACCGGCAGAAGGTCGCGATCTTAATCCAATGTTGCAAGATGTGGGATTAATTTTCCATCCGCCTTTGTTATATGTTGGCTATGTGGGCTTTGCGGTGAATTTTTGCAATGAGTTTGAGTGCGTTGATTTATAACCAATCTGCACGACAAATTGCACGCTCCATGCGTGGCTGGGTGTTGGTTTCTTGGTTGTTTTTAACCATTGGCATTGTGCTTGGTGCGTGGTGGGCATATTACGAACTCGGCTGGGGCGGTTGGTGGTTCTGGGATCCCGTAGAAAATGCGTCTTTAATGCCTTGGTTGCTTGGTTTGGCGTTATTACACAGTTTAATGGTGACGGAAAAACAAAGGCGTATTTAGTTATTGGACAACGCTTTTTTTCTTTGCTTGCTTTTTGCCTTTAGCGTATTAGGCACGTTTATTGTTCGTTCTGGCGCCCTCACTTCTGTGCATGCTTTTTCATTGGATAACACGCGCGGTTATGTGTTGTTATTAATTTTTCTTTGTTTTGACAGTGTTAGCCTTTGGTTTATTCGCCTTACGAGCGGGCAGTTCATCAGAAAGTGCGGTGAAATTTCAGTTCGTTTCTAAATCGGGTGGGATTTTATTACTGAATATTTTGCTGACCATTGCCACCGTTTCTACCTTTTTAGGCACCTTTTTACCCGATGTTATTCCAAGCGATGAATTGGGGCTCAATTTCGGTGGGAAGTCCTTATTTTTAATAGTATTTTTCTTCCCAATTATTACGGTGATTTTAATCCTAATGGTGATTTCACTCACCATTCGTTGGGTGCAATTTGATCGCACATTATTGATACGTTGCGTATGGTTGTTGATTCCGTCTTTTAATTCTTGCTGGCTTGATGATTTTGGCAACAGCTACGCCATAATTCTGCATTAAATTTCCATTCTTTCGCCTTTGTGTTATTAACTCTTGCGATTTGGCTTTTTGTTCGTCACTTTATGGCAAAATTGGCGACAAATTCGTTTGTCTCAATTTGGTATGATTTTTAGCGCACTGTGGCGTGGCGATTGTGACTATCGGTGCGGTGATGAGTGGTTATTTTGGCAGTGAAATTGGTGTGCGTTTAGCACCGCAACAAAGTCAAAAAATTGGGACAATATGAATTTCACTATCGTCAATTTTCTAATGAAATCGGGCCAAACTTTTACGGCAGAAGTCGCCTTTTTGACGTAACTGAAAAATGGCAAGCCTTATGCAGAAATTATCCCAGAGCGCCGTTATTACGATGTGCGAACAATGACAATGAGTGAAGTGGGGCTTGATGGCGGTTTCTGGGGCGATTTATATATTGTGATGGGCGATTCTCTCGGCAAAGGGAAATTTACTTTCCGCTTACACTATAAACCACTGATTCGTTGGCTTTGGGCTGGCGGTATTTTAATGGCCTTTGGCGCACTTTTTAGCGTCTTCGGATTACGCAGAAAACAGGAAAAATAATGAACAAAAACTTATCTTTTTTGCACCGCTCTTTGTGCTTTTTAGGCGTGTGTATTATTAATCGCAGGGTTAAATCAAGATCCGAAAAATTGCTTCGGCTTTAATTGATAAACCTGTTCCAGAGTTTTATCAGGCTAATTTACATGAGCCATTACAAATTGTAAGCCCGAAAAGATTTTTCCTAAACAACCATTTTTTTATTAAATGTGTGGGGCAGTTGGTGTGGTTATTGCAAGGAAGAACATCCACTGTTAATTGAGATTGCAAAAATGTTGCCTATTGTGGGCGTGGATTATCGCGACAATCCTCAAAATGGTATTGAAATGCTTAAGCGAATGGGCAATCCGTTTGTCTTAACCATTGATGATAGTCATGGTGAATTGGGATTAAAATTAGGCGTGGATGGCGCGCCAGAAACTTATCTTGTGGATGAAAATGGCGTGATTCATTATCGCCATTCAGGTTTACTGGATAAAGAAACTTGGCAAACGGTATTTCTGCCAAAAATTGAAGCATTGAAGAACAAATGAAAAGCATATTAGATATTTTTACTCGCGGTTTTATTCAGGTTCAAAAACAGTTTTTGCAACCGCACTTTTATTCGCATTTTTCCTTATTCGCCCAAGCGGAAATGGTGGATACCTATCAATTCCAAAATCAAGATGATCGCACTCGCGCCGTAGAGTTGGCAAAATCTTTACGCTGCCCACAATGTCAGAACCAAAATTTGGTGGAATCTAATTCGCCTATTGCTTATGACTTGCGTCTTGAAGTGTACAAAATGGTGGACGAAGGAAAAACCAATCAGCAAATTATCGATCAAATGACGGCTAGATTTGGTGATTTTTGTGAATTATAAACCGCCATTCAAATGGAATACGGCATTGTTGTGGCTGTTGCCAGTCGCTCTTTTTAATTTTAGCTGCCGCATTGCTTTTATTTCTCAAATAGAAAAATCCTCCCTATCTTCAGTCGAGCAGGAAATGTATTGGAAAAAGATCAGCGATATTTTTCTGTTAATGCTGAGCCTTATTCGGATCCTAAGCAAAAGGAGCAAAAGACAGATTTTTTCGGGAAAAGTAATTACAAACTTTCTTTTGTGATTTTCTTTTTATTAATTGCTATTCCAACGGCTTATTATTTTTCCCTTGATCGTTTTAGTCGTGTTCAACAAGGCGAGCAATCGATGATTGAGCAACATAATCAAAAATGTTGAAATGAATGATGAACACAAAAATGAAAATGTGATTGAGAAGATCCAAAAACAAACTGCGTACCGATCCGAATAATGCGGAAACTTGGCTTCAACTTGGGGAAGCCTATGTGCAAAATAATGAATTTGACAGTGCGCTTATTGCTTATTCTAACGCGGAAAAAATATTAGGCAGTAAACCTAATATTTTAGGCTTGGCAGCAACCGCACTTTATTATCAAGCCGGTCAGCAAATGACCCCAAAAGTCGAGCAACTTTTGAATGAAGCGTTGGCAAAAGATAAAAATGAAGTATCAAGCCTTTCTTTGTTAGCGACGATTGCCTTAGAAAATCGTCAATATCCACAAGCCAGTGCGTATTTACAGCAATTATTAGATTCAGGTAATGCGGCTGTGGATCGTCGTTCTGTTATTCAACGAATGAAGATGTTGGATTTTTACAACGTGGTGAAAAAGGGCAAAATCCGTGAGCCAATATTCTGAAAACATTATTATTGGTGCAGGTGCGGCAGGATTATTTTGTGCCGCACAGTTGGCTAAGTTAGGCAAGTCGGTGACAGTTTTCGATAACGGCAAAAAAATCGGACGTAAGATTTTGATGTCGGGCGGTGGGTTTTTGTAATTTCACCAATTTTAGAGGTTACGCCTGCTCATTACCTTTCACAAAATCCTCATTTCGTCAAATCGGCACTAGCTCGTTATACCAACTGGGATTTTATTTCTTTTAGTGGCGGAGCAGGGGATTGCTTATCACGAAAAGGAATTGGGGCAATTATTTTTGCGATGAGGGCGCAGAACAAAATCGTTGAAATGCTGAAATCTGAATGTGATAAATATGGTGCTAAGATTTTATTGCGTAGCGAAGTTTCTCAAGTTGAACGGATTCAAAATGATGAAAAAGTGTGGTTTGTTTTTTACAGGTAAACTCAACCCAATGGCAATGTAAAAATTTGATTGTCGCCACAGGTGGGCTTTTCTATGCCGGGGCTTGGTGCAATGCCATTTGGCTATCAAATTGCGGAACAATTTGGCATTCCTGTTATTCCTCCTCGCGCGAGTTTAGTGCCTTTTACGTATCGAGAAACAGATAAATTTTTAACCGCACTTTCAGGTATTAGTTTGCCAGTCACGATCACGGCGCAGTGCGGAAAATCTTTTCATAACCAGCTTTTATTTACTCACCGTGGTATTTCAGGCCCTGCGGTATTGCAAATTTCCAATTATTGGCAACCCACTGAGTCAGTGGAAATCGATTTATTACCGAACCACAATGTGGAAGAGGAAATTAATCAAGCAAAACAACATTCACCAAAACAAATGTTGAAAACCATCTTGGTTCGATTACTTCCGAAAAAATTGGTTGAGCTTTGGATTGAGCAAGGCCTTGTGCAAGATGAAGTTATCGCTAACATCAGCAAAGTGCGGGTAAAAAATTTGGTGGATTTTATTCATCACTGGGAATTTACCCCTAATGGCACAGAAGGCTCATCGTACGGCAGAAGTCACAATGGGCGGTGTGGATACTAAAGTAATTTCTTCTAAAACAATGGAAAGCAACCAAGTAAGCGGCTTGTATTTTTATTGGTGAAGTATTGGATGTGACGGGTTGGCTAGGCGGCTATAACTTTCAATGGGCGTGGAGCTCGGCTTATGCTTGTTCACAAGGAATTAGTGAAAAATAGAAGGGATGTTGAAAATACGTTAAAATTCTTTTTAATTAAATCATAAAATAAGTAAGTAAAAATATCAAAAAAATCCTCCCATTACATGCAGACACTGTAGGTTCTTATTTACGTTCATAAGGATTAAAATAGGCTCGTTTAAAAATTTTTCATCAGGTGAAATTTCTTGTGAACAATTAACTGAGATTGAAGATCAAGAAATTACAAAAGTTAGTCCAAGCATTAGTTAGATGCAGGTATTCAAATTATCTATTTATTGAGCATTTTAAGAAATTGAATGCTATTGTTGGTGAGCGTGGCATAGTTAAATACACCATCCCTAGTCCCAATCAATTAATGTATCCTATCCAGTGGAATATGGGCATTTATGCTACACGCGAAGAAATCGCTAAAAGAGGTTTGGAGCGAAGATTAATTTGATTTTATGGGTAGATAATAAATGGCTCCTTATGGAGCCATTTATTAACAGCTGAATTAAGTAACGTAATTTTTGATTTCCATCTTGCTCTACACTTAGCAGTGTATAGCCATGATTTTTTTAGTATCAATAGGAATGTTGTTGATAGATTGTGCGCAATCGCTTAATAGTTCTAAAAATTTCACCTTTTTGTAATTGTGGCATGGTTTCTAACATTACAATAGCGGGGTAAGGGCAGGGTTCGCCTAACGTATCTAATGTATAATCGGGTGAAATGTCTTTTGGATCTTTATCTAATTTTTGAACAATAGTAAATGCCATGATTATGCTCCTTTTGGTTAATTACATCCACAGCCAGTTTGTGCGGTTATTTGAGATTTTGCTTTGGCTAAGAAACGACGTTCCCACCAGACAACGGCAATTAAGCATAAAATTAATAAACCGTAATTCACAAGTAAGCCACCTACGGGCCCGAAAGATTTTTAGTAAATTAAGTTTTTCGTAATCAAAGTGCTAAAACAGGAGCGATATCATCCCAAACATAGGCGAGATAAGTTGATCCGACTACGTTACCTAAGCCAACCCACATAAAGTGTACTTGACCTTCCATTGAGCGATACATCCAACCTGTTTCACAACCACCAGCGAGTACAATACCAAAGCCGAATAATAAACCGCCAATAATAGCATTGGGGCCAGCCCACATAATTTTTAGGCGAGACGCCAAGTTGAATGTAGCTAAATACACCAATTGTGCCCACTAATATTCCAAAAATAATCGCTTTTGCCATATAAGCACGCCCAGTTACCCATAAGTCACGGAAAGCTGAGGTAAAACAAATTTGAGCACGTTCAATTAATAACCCGAAAGCCAAACCACAAAGCATAGCAAAACCAAGCTTAATAGATTGAGTCATTACATAAAGTGAAGCAATAAGATAAGCAAAAAATACAACCATACCAATCCAGAAACGGCGTTGTGCTTGTTTAGGATCTGTTTCTTTTATTTTTGCCGCGCCTTTTTTCAGTTCTAATTTAACGCGAAATATTGGTAGTAATGTGACTTTCACACCCGCATAAGTACCTATTGCAGTTGCGATAGTGAAGAACCAAGCGTGTACCGAAAATTGTGGGATACCTGTAAAAAGTGAAGCTAAATTACATCCCATTGCTAAACGTGCACCAAATCCTGCTAATGCACCTCCAATTAAAGCCTGAACAATCCGACGTTTATGTGGTTGGTTGCGCCATTTTACATTATTTGCCCAAAGTGCCGCAGAAAATACAACCTGCAAAACATGCCTGAGATCATGACACCATCAACACGTGAGAAGATATTACCTTGCATTCCTATGATTTTGTAATAACTCCATTCAGATACATCAACGCCTAACGCTTGTAATGCATGTCCTCCCCACCGAGTAAATTTCCTGTAACAGCCCAATAAGTGCCTGTTACCCCAAAGTAATAAGCGGAAAGCAAACCCGCTGCAGTCACTGCAACAATTGGATTCAGTACTTAATTAAATAATCTTGTTTGAATTGTAGCCAAATCTCTTTCATAAAGATAACCTAAATTTATTGAAAAGAAAGATTTGCAAGAAAGGTATAAATAATGAATACAGTGAAAAAGAAGTGCCCATTTTCCTATACACAAAACTTGCGATATAAGACAAATGAAATTTGTCAGGTAAAAATAATAACATTATTTTTAACAATAAAAGGCAAAACCTTTATAGCTTTGCCTTTATAGATATCATATTTTTTCGATTAAAGAATATCTCAATAATTCTACTTCAAATACGAGTGTTGAGAATGGCGGAATTGATGCGCCAGCACCACGTTCACCGTAAGCAAGTTCGTGTGGAATAGTGAGTTTCCATTTAGAACCAACAGGCATCATTTGTAATGCTTCAACCCAACCACGGATTACGCCATTTACAGGGAATTCAGCTGGTGTGCCACGAGCCACAGAGCTGTCGAATACGGTACCATCTGGTAATGTACCTGTGTAGTGTACACGCACTTTATCTGTTGCAGCTGGTTTTGCGCCATTGCCTTCGGTCATGATTTCGTATTGCAAACCGCTATCGGTTACGTTTACTCCCGCTTTTTCGCATTTTTCTAAGAATTTTTGCCTTCTTCTTCAATGGCTTTAAATTGTGCTTGTTGTGCCTCAGCGGCTTGTTGTTGAAGAGCTTGAACAGAATGCATTAACTCATTGATGTCTAATGCAGGTTGATTATGATTTAATGTGTCAAAGATACCTTTTCGCTACAGCTTCAACGGTGATTTCCATTTGGCTATCGGCTAATTGTTGGCCAATTTGCAAACCAATCCCGTAGCTACCTTTTTCAGAAACGCTTTTCTAATTTTTACTTGTTCAAAATTCATTTGATGTTTTCCTTTCGTTAAAAAAATTATTTTTATATGCCAAAATTTCGCCCATGCGAACAGGTTCGTTGACGCTTAAATGATCAGCTAAACGGACTTGATTGGCTTGGAATAAATTAATTACAGTCGAACCAAGTTGGAACCAACCCATTTCTTTGGCCTTTCAATAATTTGACCGCATTTTCGCCTTCATAAGTCCACGTTTTCACTTCATTGTGGCGCGGTGGATTAATTACGCCTGCCCAAGTTGTGCCAATACTTGCAGTGATGGTTGCACCGACTAAAAATTTGTACCATTGTGCCAAATTCAGTATCAAATACACAAATCACGCGTTCATTACGCGCAAATAAATTCGGTACATGTTGGGCTAAAAATGGATTCACAGAGAACAAATCACCCGGCACATAAATCATTTTGCGTAGCGTACCATCGCACGGCATATGCACTCGGTGGTAATCACGAGGAGAAAGATAAGTAGTGGTAAATTCACCATTTTTAAATGTTTCCACTAATTCTTTATCTTCTGCCAGTAAGTCTTCTAGGCTGAAAAATGCCCCTTAGCTTGCAATAAAAGATTATCGTCAATATGACCGCACTCGCTAATGCGACCGTCTGCTGGTAAACAAAGTGCGGTAGGATTTTGATTAATTGGACGCGCGTTTTCTTTTAACGGACGAATAAAAAATTCATTAAAACTTGTGTAATCAGAAAATTGTTCTTTTTGCGCAATGCTCATATCAATGTTGTATTTTTTCGCAAAAGCTTTAATTACAACATGGGTTAGCACACCCCTATTTTGTTTAGCAAACCAGCCTGCAATTTGAGTTAAATAAATTTGCGGCATGACATATTGAAAAGCCACTTTTAAACGTTGCCAATAAGAATTTGAAGTCATCATTATCTTTCCTTGTTAAAAAAGAGGCGTGATTATAGCAATTTTTATTCTTCCAACTATTTAAATAATGACAGCTACAGAACAATTATGCTTTAATATTAGTAATTCATTTCCGCCATCAGTATTAAGGTTTAATCTATGTTTAGCGGCTTATTTATTGGAATAGCTTTCGGCATTCTACTTCAACGTACACAATTCTGCTTTGTTTCTGGTTTTCGTCGTTTTTTTATTTGAAAAACTTCCGTTTTTTTAACCGCACTTTTAATCGCTGTCAGTGTGCAATCTATCGGGCTTTTTACGCTAGCTGAATTTGAACTCATTAAAATTCCTACATCTCAGTTGCCTGTGCTGCCAGTATTTTAGGTGGATTGTTATTTGGCATTGGTATGGTGTTAAGTAATTGTTGTGGGAGCGGGGCTTGGTTTCGCAGTGCTGAAGGGGCGTTAGGCAGTTTACTTGCTTTGTTTGCTTTTGCGCTCACAATGGCTTCAACACAAACTGGTAGCCTTCGTCAATTCATTGGCGGATTAACCCTAACAAACCACACAATGGAATAATATTTATTTAACATTCTCCATTTCTCCTTGGTGGTTGGTTGCGATTTTAATTATCGCCACGCTGATTCTTTTTCTCGCCGTGAAAAATTGCCTCCCTAGAAAATCTTTCATTTTTGACCGCACTTTTAAGCGTAGTTGGAATCCTTATTTAGGGGCATTATTAATCGGTTTGTTGGGTGTTGTCGCTTGGTATTTTTAGTTCTAAGACTGGATGCAATTTTGGCTATGGTATTTCTGTTTCTTCGGCTAATGTGGTGCAATATTTAGTCATCGGTCAGCAACGTTATTTAAACTGGGGGAGTTTATTTGTGCTCAGGATTCCATTGGGATCATTTTTAATGGCAAAAACTTAGTGGCGATTTTTAATCTCAGAATGCCTCAGCCAAAAGAAGCCTTACGACGTATTTTAGGGGGCGTTTTTAATGGGCTTGGGCGCAGCATTAGCTGGTGGGTGTACAGTGACAAATTCATAGTGGCAACCGCCTATTTTTCTTGGCAAGGTTGGCTTGCCACAGGCTTTATTTTATTAGGATGTTGGATTGGTAACAGATTGTTCGTGAAAAGATAAAAGGAGAAACTCAATGAAATTTAACCGCTCTTTATTAGGTATTTGCATTGTATTTGCACTTGCAGCTTGTGATGATAATCAGGTAAAAACTATTGAAACAAAAGAACTTTTTGGATAATTTGAATAATCCGAATTATGTGATTATTGATTCTCGCCAAGATAGCCTTTACAACGGTTTCAAAGATAAAAATACGACGCGTGGTGGACATATTCCTAACGCTGTGCAATTTTTCTTGCTCATGGCTAGATTCCATTGCGCCGGATAAATTTGAATCTTTTGCAGCAGGCAAGGGGATTACTAAGGATAAAACCTTGGTATTTTTATGATTCTAATCTGGATAATTTAGCTTGCATTAGTGCTGATTTCGCCGCAAAAGGCTATAAAACTCGCGTATTTAATGATTTTATCAGTTACGCTAATGCAGATTATCCATTAGAGCGTTTTCAAAATTTCCAATATAGCGTTTCTCCGGAATGGATTAATTCTGTGTTGAAAGGCGAAAAACCAGAAACTTACGACAATGATAAATTTGCGATTTTTTTGAAGTGTCTTGGGGACCGTTAGAAAAATCCCAAGGTTATGTGCAACACATTGTTGGCGCTTATCATTTTGATACGGATTGGATCGAAAAATGGCCCGATTTGGAATTTATCATCGCCGGAAGTGATTGAGCAAAATTTGTTGAAAAATGGTATTACGGCGGACAAAACTATTATTTTTGTATTCTGATAATCAATTGGCAGCTTATCGCGTATTTTTGGGCGTTAAAATGGGCAGGCGTAAAAAGATGTGCGTGTATTAAATGGCAATCTTTCTACTTGGATGGATGCTAATTTACCAACAGAAACCACTGTGAATACACCAATACCTGAAACTCATTTTGGTGCAACAATTCCAGCAAATCCTGCGATTGATATTGAAACGCCGAAAAGAAATTATGTTGGCACAACAAAATGGTTTAAAACTCATTAGCAACCGTGCTTGGGATGAATATACTGGCAAAGTGAGCGGCTATGATTACATTCCGGGCAAAAGGTGAACCGAAAAGGAGCAATTTGGGGCTTTGCTGGCACTGATTCTTCCAATATGGCTGATTTTTATGATCCGGATGGCACGTTGCGTAACCCAAATGAAATTTTTGCTTTGTGGAAAACTCAAGGTATTGAAAAAGGTAATAAATTAGCCTTTTATTGTGGCACAGGCTGGCGAGCAGGCGTACCTTGGTTTATGACTCAACTAGCTGGCTGGAAAGATACTTTGATTTATGATGGTGGATGGAATCAATGGCAAATGAATTCTGTTTATCCTGTACAAAAGGTGCGCCAAATAATATGACAAAACCGGATTCGAAAAATGATTTTGGCAAAGTGATGAAAAAAGGAAATTCCTGTAAAAGTTAATTAAGCGGGGGAAAATCACGAGTTTTCTTACATAAAAAATGTGATTTCCCTTTGACTATCTTCGCAACAACAGGTAATATTCACGCCCTATGCAAAAGGTAAAACTACCCCTAACCGTTGATCCGGTAAAAAGATGCTCAAAGACGGCTTGATTATGTTGGCTATTATGCTGCTAATCAGCTTGAGCGTTTGGCGGAATCAGTGGTAAACGTGCTCAGCGATGCACAGGTAACATTATCGTTTTATATTGATCCACAAAAATTAGTGGTGATGAAAGGTAAAGTACAGGTTGATGTTGAATTAGAATGTCAGCGTTGTAACGAACCTTACAAACAAACATTGGAATGTGAGTTTACTTATAGTCCAGTGGCTAATTGGGATCAAGCTGATGTATTGCCGGAAATTTATGAGCCAATCGAGTTCAATGAGTTTGGCGAAATAGATTTAATTGGCACAGTGGAAGATGAGCTAATTTTAGCTTTGCCGCTTGTACCAATGCATTCATCTGAACACTGTGAAGTGTCCGCGCAGGAACAGGTTTTTGGCGAATTGCCTGACGAGATTGGCAAAAAAACCGAACCCGTTCGCTGTATTAGCTAATTTAAAGCAAAAAGTAAATTAAATTTAGGAGTATGGCCAATGGCTGTTCAACAAAATAAAAATCTCGTTCACGTCGTGACATGCGTCGTTCACACGATGCGTTAACTACTGCTGCAGTATCAGTGGATAAAGCAAGCGGTGAAACTCACTTACGCCACCACGTAACTGCAGACGGTTACTATCGTGGTCGTAAAAGTGATCAATAAGTAATTTTTTTACTTATAGGTATTCACTTGACTCGTCTAACCTTGGCGTTAGATGTGATGGGCGAGGACATTGGTCCCCGTATTACTATCTCTACATTTCTTTTTAACATCGGAAAATAATCCGGTGTCTCGATTTTTTCCTTTTTTTAATCGCTTATCTTATTGAGTATGAATAGTAGAATTTTTATCCACCGGTAGCTATTTGCCAAGCCACATTCGCACAAATGCGGATTTAGAAAAATGGTTGATACATCAGATGAATGGATTGTTACGCGTTCTGGTATTCGTGAACGTCGTATCGCAGCGGCAGATGAAACTGTTGCAACAATGGGATTTGAAGCAGCAAAAATGCGATCGAAGCTGCTCAAATTAATCCTCAAGATATTGAACTGATTATTGTTGCCACTACAAGTAACTCGCACGCTTATCCAAGTGCAGCGTGCCAAGTACAAGGGTTATTAAATATTGATGATGCGATTTCTTTTTGATTTGGCAGCAGCTTGTACAGGCTTTATCTATGCATTGAGCGTGGCAGATCAATTTATTCGTGCAGGCAAGGTGAAAAAGCTTTAGTGATAGGCTCAGATCTCAATTCTCGTAAATTAGATGAAACTGATCGCAGCACTGTTGTACTATTTGGTGATGGTGCAGGAGCGGTCATTCTTGAAGCGAGTGAGCAAGAAGGGATTATTTCTACTCATTTACATGCTTCAGCAGATAAACATAATGCCCTTGTTTTAGCTCAACCTGAACGTGGTGTAGAAAAATCAGGTTATATCGAAATGCAAGGAAATGAGACGTTTAAACTTGCGGTTCGTGAACTTTCAAATGTGGTGGAAGAAACACTTTTAGCAAATAATTTAGATAAAAAAGATTTAGACTGGCTTGTGCCACACCAAGCAAATTTACGTATTATTACAGCGACAGCTAAAAAATTAGAAATGGATATGTCGCAAGTGGTGGTAACGTTAGATAAATACGCTAACAACAGTGCAGCAACAGTGCCTGTCGCTTTAGATGAGGCTGTTCGAGATGGCCGTATTCAACGTGGGCAGTTACTATTATTAGAAGCCTTTGGCGGTGGTTGGACTTGGGGTTCAGCATTAGTGAGATTTTTAGTTGATTTGATATAATTATTGATGATTTTAAAGTGCGGTAAAAATTGACCGCACTTTTTCTGTTAAAGAGTCAGGTGTTCGCCTGACGGCGACTTACTTTTTCTTTGCTTTGCCAAAGAAAAAGTAAACAAAAAGAAAAAGTAAGCAAAAAGAAAAAAGTAAGCAAAAAGAAAAAAAGTAAGCAAAAAGAAAAGCAACCTTACTTTTGCCTTGTTTCCTGAAAAAAATAGAAATTTGCTTCACGGAAATTTGCTGAACTCGCTTCGCTCAAACAGACGCAAATTTCCTACAAATTTCTATTTTTCAGGCGGCAAAGAAGGGAACCCGATTTGTTCTTTCTTCGATGTAAAGTGCGGTGAAAAATTCAAAATGTTTTTCACTCTAAAAATGAACTCAAAATCAACTGCACTTTTTAAATAATGCTCCGATTAAATTTGAGCCCCATATAAATCGCCTTTTGTGACTTTTCAATTTTTAGGCAATTTGCGTCTGTTTGAGCGAAGCGAGTTCAGCAAATGCCGTAAAAAGAAATTGAAACAAAGCAAAGATCAGCGATTTAATTGGGGAGTGTTTCTTTTGCCTACTTTGCTTTGCACAAGCAAAGAAAAGTAGGTCGCCGTCGGGCGAAATCCTGACTTCAATTAACGAAAAATATTTTTTTAATTAGAAAACATAGGATAACAACATAATGAAAAATTCGCAATGGTCTTCCCAGGCCAAGGCTCCCCAAACTGTCGGTATGCTTTGCTGATCTTGCAACTGAATATCCAATCGTTACTGAAACATTTAAACAAGCATCTGATGCGCTTGGTTATGATTTATGGCATCTTGTTCAACAAGGCTCAGCTGAAGAACTTAATAAAACATGGCAAACTCAGCCCCGCACTTTTGGCCGCTTCAGTAGCTATTTATCGCGTATGGCAAGAAAAAAATTTCCTCAATTAAAACCTGAAGTGATGGCAGGCCATAGTTTAGGTGAGTATTCTGCCTTGGTTTGTGCTGGTGTGTTGGATTTCCAAGATGCGATTAAATTAGTGGAATTGCGCGGAAAAATTAATGCAACAAGCTGTGCCTGAAGGCACTGGCGCAATGTATGCGATTATTGCTTTTGGATAATGAAGCGATTATTAATGCTTGTAAACAAGCAGAGGAAGGTGAAGTTGTATCTGCTGTGAACTTTAACTCAACAGGCCAAGTTGTTATCGCTGGGGCGAAAGCTGCCGTTGAGCGTGCGGCTGCATTATGTAAAGAAGCCGGGGCGAAACGTGCATTGCCGTTAGCGGTGAGCGTTCCTTCTCACTGTGCGTTGATGAAACCTGCAGCAGAGCAATTAGCAGTAACACTTGAGAATATTCAAATTAATACACCAACAACATCGGTATTAAATAACGTTGATGTGAAAGCTGAAATTGAAGGTGCAGAAATTCGTAGCGCACTTGTTCGTCAGTTATATAGCCCAGTTCGTTGGACTGAAACAGTTGAAAAATGGCGCAAGATGGTGTTCAAGTGCTTGTTGAAGTAGGGCCAGGTAAAGTATTAAATGGTTTAACCAAACGCATTGTGGGTGATTTACAAGCAATATCTGTAAATGATGTTGCCTCATTCAATGCCGTAGAAGAATTTTTAGCGTAAAAGGAAGAAAAAATGCAAGGTAAAATTGCTTTAGTGACAGGGGGCCACTCGTGGTATTGGCCGTGCGATTGCAGAAGAACTTAGTTCAAAAGGTGCATTTGTAATTGGTACTGCAACCTCTGAAAAAGGTGCAGAAGCAATTTCTGCATATTTAGGAGATAAAGGTAAAGGTTTAGTTTTAAACGTAACGGATAAAGAATCTATTGAAACTTTACTTGAGCAAATTAAAAATGATTTTGGCGATATTGATATTCTCGTGAATAACGCAGGTATTACTCGCGATAACTTATTGATGCGTATGAAAGATGACGAGTGGTTTGATATTATGCAAACTAACTTAACTTCAGTGTATCATCTTTCTAAAAGCCATGTTACGTTCAATGATGAAAAACGTTTTGGTCGTATCATCAATATTGGCTCAGTGGTTGGTTCAATGGGTAATCCAGGACAAGCCAACTATTGTGCGGCAAAAAGCGGGTGTGATTGGTTTTTCTAAATCGTTAGCAAAAGAAGTGGCTGCGCGTGGCATTACCGTAAACGTGGTGGCACCTGGTTTTATTGCAACGGATGATGACAGAAGTCCTTACTGATGAACAAAAAAACGGGTATTTTTATCTAATGTTCCAGCAGGTCGCTTAGGTGAAGCTAAAGATATTGCTAAAGCCGTTGCTTTCTTAGCTTCTGATGATGCGGCTTACATTACAGGCACAACGTTGCATGTAAATGGCGGATTGTATCTTAGTTAATTTATTAACAGATCGGTAAGTATGCTAATTTAGGCATCATAAGTATGTAAGTGGATTCATATAGCGTGTCCCTTTATGAAATAACTAAAACCTATGATAAAAACACCGCACTTGGCGGTGTTTTTTTATTACATCTAAGCTTTTAGTTTTATTATAAAAACTATGCGCTATGCGTATAGATCCAAATAGTTTATTCCCCGATGGGAGAGACTGAAGTTTACGTAAGGATTATTGGTTATTGTCTTGTTTGGACTTTGTTATCTATATAATCAACAATGACTTGTCCTGGCAATAAGTGACCTGATAATATTTCCTGAGCTAAACCATTTTTCAATTTCTTGTTGAATTGCACGTTTCAATGGACGTGCACCATAAATTGGATCGTAACCTACTTCACCAATGAAATCTAATAAAGCATCGGTAAACACCAATTCGTAACCACGAGTTTCCATACGTTTTGCTAAGCACTCTAATTGGATACTTGCAATCGCACGAATATTCTCTTTACCAAGCGGATGGAATACCACTGTCTCATCAATACGGTTGATAAATTCCGGACGGAAATGTTGGCTAACAACCGACATCACTAAGGCCTTCATTTCGCTATAACTTTCCTCTTTGTTACCTTGGATTAAATCAGAACCCTAAGTTAGAGGTCATTATCACCACCGTATTACGGAAGTCCACGGTACGACCTTGCCCGTCAGTTAAACGACCATCATCCAATACTTGTAACAAGATATTGAATACATCCGCATGAGCTTTTTCAACTTCATCTAATAAGATCACTGAATACGGACGACGACGAACAGCTTCAGTTAAATAACCACCTTCTTCATAGCCGACATAGCCTGGAGGGGCACCCACTAAACGAGATACGCTGTGTTTTTTCCATAAACTCTGACATATCGATACGTACCATCGCATCTTCACTATCAAACAAGAATTTAGCCAAAGTTTTACAAAGCTCTGTTTTACCTACGCCTGTTGGCCCTAGGAACAAGAAAGAACCAATTGGGCGATTAGGATCGGAAAGACCAGCACGACTACGACGAATCGCGTTCGCGACGGCATCCACCGCTTCTTCTTGACCAATCACTCGTTTATGTAGTTCATCTTCCATGCGCAAGAGTTTTTTTCTTTCTCGCCTTCCATCATTTTTGATACTGGAATGCCTGTGGCTTTAGAAAGCACTTCTGCGATTTCTTCATCCGTGACACGATAGCGTAAAAGCGTCATTTCTTTTCCTTCGCTGGTTTCAGCTTGCTCGAGTTGCTTTTTCAAGAGCAGGGATGCGGCCATATTGCAACTCAGACATTTTTAGCTAAATCACCCGCGCGACGAGCTTGTTCTAGTTCGGTTTTTGCAGCATCTAATTCTTGTTTAATATGTTGAGAGCCAGAAAGTGTCGCTTTTTCAGATTTCCACACTTCTTCAAGTTCAGCATATTCACGTTCTTTTTCAGCCAATTCTTTCTCTAACATTTCTAAACGTTTGCGACTAGCTTCGTCTTCTTTTTGTAATGCCTGTTGTTCCAATTTTAATTGGATAATACGACGTTCAAGACGATCAAGCGGTTCAGGTTTAGAGTCAATTTCCATACGAATGCTAGACGCTGCTTCATCGATCAAATCAATCGCTTTATCTGGCAATTGACGATCAGAAATATAACGATGTGAAAGCGTTGCTGCTGCGACAATCGCAGGGTCAGTAATATCCACGTGATGATGAATTTCATAGCGTTCTTTCAAACCACGTAAGATAGCAATCGTATCTTCTACACTTGGTTCATCCACAAATACCTTTTGGAAACGACGTTCAAGTGCGGCATCTTTTTCAATATATTGACGATATTCATCTAAAGTGGTCGCCCCCACGCAATGTAATTCACCACGCCTAAACTTGGTTTTAACAAGTTACCGGCATCCATCGCACCATCGGTTTTACCTGCGCCAACCATAGTATGAATTTCATCAATAAAGAGGATAACGCGACCTTCTTCTTTAGAAAGTTCATTGAGCACCGCTTTTTAAACGCTCTTCAAATTCACCACGATATTTCGCACCGGCAATCAACGCCCCCATATCTAATGAAAGTACGCGTTTATTTTTCAAACCTTCTGGCACTTCGCCATTTACAATACGTTGTGCTAAACCTTCTACAATCGCCGTTTTCCCCACCCGGGCTCACCAATTAATACTGGGTTGTTTTTGGTACGACGTTGTAATACTCTGAATGGCTCGACGAATTTCTTCATCACGCCCAATTACAGGATCAAGTTTGCCACTTTCGGCACGAGCGGTTAAATCAATCGTATATTTTTTTCTAATGCTTGTCTGCTTTCTTCTGCATTTTTGATCGTTCACGTTTTGTCTCTAATTTGCTGAAATGGCTTGCGAAATTTGTTCTTTTTCGCACCGCACTTTTTCAAAAATATCGCTGATCGTTCCTCGTTCTTCTAAAGCTGCAAGTAAAAACAATTCGCTCGAAATAAATTTATCTTTGTTTTGCTGTGCAAATTTATCACATAGATTAAGTAAATTAATGAGCTGGCGTGAAAGTTGGACATCACCGCCATTACCAATAACTTGCGGCAATTTATTTAGTTCAGCCTTTAATTCATTACGCAATAATGCCACATTTACGCCACTTGCAGTTAAAATTGGCGCAATGGAGCCGCCCTGTTGATTTTAAAAAGTGCGGTCAATAAATGCACGGGTTCAATAAATTGGTTGTCTTTTTCCGATAGCAAGTGATTGTGCTTCGCTTAAAAGCTTCTTGGAATTTTTGTCGTAAATTTTTCAATGTTCATACAGTTTCCTCAATTTGGTTTTGGTTTTCGCCGTTTGCCCAAATTAAAGTAAGATCGTTTGAAAAGGATTTCAAGAGAAAACTTGAAATATTTTTGATTTTATCTATCAATAAAAATTTGATGATAGGTTTCAACCCACCAAAATATTGAATAGTGGAACATCCCAATGCTCAGTGGGAAGATTTTCTACTTGCTGACATTGATGCGCTAAACCAACTGGAATAAAAGACTTATTTTGCCAATTCTGCAACGTGCGATCATAAAATCCACCGCCCATACCAAGGCGATTTCCTTGTTTATCAAAAAGCCACCAATGGCGTAAATAAAATATCCAGTTCATTTAATGGCAAAACATTTTTTAACATTAAGCTTTTGGCTCCCAAATACCAAACTGATTTGGTTTTCATTGGCGTATCAGGTAAATAGCGTAAAAACAATAAATGATGTTTAGTAAAAGGATGTAAAACAGGCAAATACACATTTTTATTTTGCATCCACAGGGATTGGATTAACGTTTTTGTCGAAATTTCACCATCAAAAGAAAAATATAATGCAATATTTTTTGGCTTGTCGTTGCTCGATAAGATTTAACGCCTGTTGAGTCACTGATTGTTCAGCTTTTTTTCTGCTGAAGTGCGGTTAAATTTGCGCGTATCTTTCGAATTTCAGCGCGGATTTGCTGGCGTTTTTGAGTATTCATAGACATGAAAAGAGAAGATAGGACCCAGAGTGCCGCTGCGGGCAGTAGTCCTTGAACCCGACGGTTCAAGGAAACTCAGTTGATACCGTTTTCAGGTTTCTTAGCCCAATGAACGAGTCAAAGGTTAAGCCTACACACCAACGATAGGAAACCAATTTATAAGATTTAAAGTATCGGCTCAGGGACATAGCCCACTGACGAACACTCCAGGTAATCCTTATGGGATTATACTAGCCCAATTTTATTAGCTTGACTAGCATTTATTTTTTATATTGTAGAGTTGGTTATAAAATGAACCTTGGTGTTTATGATGGTTTCAAAAAGACCAAATCATTGTCTGCCTCAGACTATTAACTTATGCTAAAATACCAAGGATTATCTCTGATAAAAGGATGACTATGCTAGCTATTATTTCTCCCGCTAAAACTCTTGATTTTTGAAAGTGCGGTAAAAATTTTTCCTGTTTCTCAACCGCACTTTACTGATTACAGCGAACAACTTATTGAGGTTTGTCGTAAACTTTCTCCGCAAGATCTTTCATCGCTTATGTCTATCAGCGATAAGTTAGCCGGTTTAAATGCTGCACGCTTTTGCAGAATGGACAAAAATTCACAATAAAAACAATTCCCGCGCTGCATTATTTGCATTTAAAGGAGATGTTTATACTGGTTTAGAGGCAGATTCCCTTTCGGAAGATGATGTTGCCTTTGCACAATCCCATTTACGTATGCTTTCAGGGCTTTTATGGGCTTTTAAAACCACTTGATTTAATGCAACCTTACCGATTAGAAATGGGTACAAAAATTAGCCAATCCAAAAAGGAAAAGATCTGTATGCCTTTTGGGGAAATGTGATTACCCAAGCGGTTCAACAAGCTATAGATGAACAAGGTGATAATGTTCTGATAAATTTAGCCTCTGATGAATATTATAAATCTGTTAAAGAAAACCAACTTAAAGCCAAGATAATCAAGCCTGTTTTCTTAGACAATAAAAGTGGCAAAATACAGTAATTAGCTTTTATGCTAAAAAGCTCGAGGCTTAATGTGCCGTTATCTTATTCAAAAATCGTTTAACCGACATTGAACAATTAAAAAGAATTTGATTTAGGTGGTTATTGGTTTGATTCAGCATCATCAACTGAAACCGAATTTGTATTTAAGCGAGATATCAATGAATAAAAATTTTTATCATATTGACCGCACTTTTACTTTCAGGCTGTGCAACTAAATTAACACAACTTAATGTTCCTACCCAAATTGAGCATAATGGAAAAAATTATGTACTTGCGGGTAGTCAAGATTTAGATACGATAGCTCGATATGTTTATGTTGCGAAGCCAGATACCTTAGAAAAATTGGCAGTCACAAATAGAGGTGCTTTTTGATCGTAATCATCCTCCGCGTTCAATAACATCGCGTATTGCGTTACGTGAGCGTATTTATCGCAATACGGGGTAAAGCATTTTCATTTTGATATTGTTCCTGACAAAATATCCTAATGCGACTGAACTAGAGGGTATGTTGTGTATTTACCAACAAAAAGAAAATCCCTCTTGGCAAGTAAAATGATGAGGGGCCGTGATTTGCCTCAGTGTGGTTTTTGTGCAGTTTCAATATGCTCAAAAAGTACAACAACCTTATCTTTCAGCTCGTTTTTCTGATGAAAAAGTACGTAAATATATCCAAAAATATATTGTCGAAAAAGAGATTAAGCATTTGCAAGATCTAGAATGGTTATGGGATTGTAAGCATTAATATAAGCGTTACACAGAATTAAAATCTCGTAAGATTTCACTAGAGCAGATACCTCAAATGGTGTAATCTTAACAGTATTTTCAATTGAGATTAGAAGTAGGATATTATGATTAAAAATTGCAGTATTAACAAGTGGAGGCGATGCGCCAGGTATGAATGCAGCAATCAGAGGGTTGTTCGTTCAGCACTTGCCGAAGGCTTGGAAGTGTTTGGAATATATGATGGTTATCAAGGTTTATTTAATAATAAAATTAAACAATTAAACCGTTATAGTGTTTCTGATATTATTAATCGAGGTGGTACGTTTTAGGTTCCGCCCGTTTTCCTGAATTTAAAGATTCTACTGTAAGAGCAAAATGTGCGGAAATTTTTGCGTTCTCATGATATTGATGCATTAGTTGTTATTGGTGGTGATGGATCTTATATGGGGGCAAAATTATTAACGGAAGAGCATGGTTTTTCCTTGTGTTGGTTTTGCCTGGTACGATTGATAATGATGTAGCGGGTACTGATTATACAATTGGTTATCAAACTGCTTTTGCAAACAGCTGTTGATGCTATCGACCGCTTACGTGATACATCAAGTTCTCATCAACGTATTTCAATTGTAGAAATTATGGGACGCCATTGTAGTGACTTAACGATTTCTGCAGGGATCGCGGGGGATGTGAATATATTGTGGCGTCAGAAGTTGAATTTAATCGAGAAGAACTTATTCAACAAATAGAACGTAGTATTATCCGTGGTAAACGTCACGCAATTATTGCGATTACAGAACTATTAACTGATGTGCATTCTCTTGCGAAAGAGATTGAAGCGCGTGTAGGGCATGAAACTCGTGCAACCGTATTAGGGTCACATTCAGCGTGGTGGTTCACCTTGTGCATTTGATAGAATACTTGCATCTCGTATGGGCGCATATGCCGTTGATTTTGTTACTTCAAGGCAAAAGGTGGTTATTGCGTGGGAATTCAAAAATGAACGGCTTGTTCATCATGATATCATTGATGCTATTAACAATATGCAACGTGAGTTTAAAGCTGATTGGTTAGAAGTAGCAAAACGTTTAGAATAAACTTTTATTTAATCTTGATCAGGCACATATTGTGCCTGTTTTTCATATTTCAGGATTAGTAATAGAATTTGATTAGTCTATTTTATCTACTTAGAACTTTTATAAAGTTCAATCGCTCGGCAATAAACGTCTCAAATTTTTCTTGTCGAGACTCATCAGTAGGATGCGTCGATGATAGTGCTGTTAATACACCGCCTGTATGGCCAGATGCCGTTTTTTATTTTATCCCATAGCCCTGGCGCAGCCTGAGGATTAAAAACCCTGATTTAGCCATTAACATTAATCCAACTTCATCTGCTTCTGTTTCTGCTCGACGTGAATAAGGTTTATCTAAAGCGTAATCTTTTACTAATCCAACAGCCAATCCGCTCGCATCTTCTCCAATGGTTGTTGAAAGAGCTACATGAGTAAGCTGTGCAGCAATATTGGTGACTATTCAAAATTTGTTTGAGATTTACCATGTTCTTTTTAATGCATGTGCCATTTCATGTCCCATAACAGTCGCGATTTCATCATTAGTAAGTTTTTAAACGATCCACTAATCCTGTATAGAATGCCATTTTTCCACCAGGTATTGAGTTGATCCGATTTAATAACATTTATTTGCTATTTGAAAGGTTGATTAGTGTGATTTTCACGATCAGCATAAGGCACCATTTTTTTCAAAGATTGAGTGAATACGTTTTGCTGTTGTGGAGCTATAGTCTATTTTACCTCTTGCTTTCATTTTTATTAATTTCTTGAGTGTAGTTGTGTTCTGATTGTTGGTTAACTTCAGCTGAACTTACGCAAGCAGCAAGAATAAAAGAGTTGAGAAGGATAAAAACGGCTTTTATAGTCTTTAAGCATATTGAACAATCTTATAAAAAAATATCTAGTAAACGATATAGATTGATTATATGGATATTGTAATCATTTTACGAGAGATAAAATATTGCGTTTTATCATTGCACTACTATAATAGTGCGAATTTTTTATTTTGAGAAAAGATTATGACACACAGCCTTCTTTGCTTGGTGGAGCGATGATTATTGCGGAACAGCAATTGGTGCAGGTATGTTAGCCAATCCAACCTCAACAGCTGGTGTATGGTTTATTGGTTCCATTTTAGCTTTGATTTATACCTGGTTTTGTATGACTACGTCAGGATTAATGATTCTAGAGGCTAACTTGCATTATCCGACGGGCGCAAGCTTTGATACGATTGTGAAAGATTTGCTAGGCAAGGGATGGAATCTTATAAATGGCTTATCGGTTGCTTTTTGTACTTTATATTTTTAACTTATGCCTATATAACCTCTGGTGGTGGCATTACACAAAGTCTATTAAATCAATTTTTTTGAGATCACCTGAAAGTGCGGTAGAAATTGGGCGTACTTCAGGTTCCTTAATTTTTTTGTGTTGTTTTGGCTGTATTCGTTTGGTTTTCTACAAAAGCCGTGAGATCGATTTACGACGGTTTTAATTACGGGAATGGTTGTTGCTTTTTTTCTTTCAACGACAGGGATTGCTTAGTTCGGTAAAAACAGAGGTATTATTGAATACCGTAAGCTCTGGTGAACAGCAATATTTACCTTTATATATTGACTGCACTTCCTGTGTGTTTAGTCTCTTTTTGGATTTCATGGCAATGTACCAAAGCTTAGTGAAATATTACAATCGAGATGCTCAGCGAGTAATGAGAGCGATTTTTATTGGAACCAGTTTAGCGCTCGTTATTTATATTTTATGGCAATTAGCGATTCAAGGTAATTTACCGCGCACAGAATTTGCACCAGTAATAGAAAAAGGCGGTGATGTATCTGCTTTACTGGAAGCGTTACATAAATATATTGAAACTGATTATATCGCGATTATTCTGAATTTTTGCTTATATGGCGATTGCAAGTTCATTTTTAGGGGTAACATTAGGGTTATTTGATTATATTGCTGATTTATTAAAAGTTTGATGATAGCTTTCTCGGACGAACAAAAACAACAATAGTGACATTTATTCCGCCTTTGTTGTTAAGCCTCCAATTTCCCTATGGATTTGTGATTGCGATTGGTTATGCTGGGCTTGCTGCAACAATTTGGGCTGCTATTGTGCCTGCCTTTGTTGGTTCGTGCAAGTCGTAAAAATTTCCAATGGCAGATTATAAAGTCTATGGGGGAAGTATGATGATTGGCTTCATTATTTTTGTTTGGATTATTAAATATAATTGCTCAAGTGGGTATAAATTTGGGATGGTTATCTAGCTTTACAGGTTAGTATTAAAAGGTATTAGAATAAAATAAATAAAATGGTCGATAATTTTGTTTATCGACCATATAAATTTCTTTAATAGAGTGATATTGACGGCTTATACGTTAAAACGGAAATGCATCACATCCCCATCTTGTACGACGTATTCTTTACCTTCTAAACGCCACTTGCCCGCTTCTTTTGCACCGTTTTCGCCGTTGAATTGGATAAAATCTTCATAAGCGATAACTTCTGCTCGGATAAAGCCTTTCTCAAAGTCGGTGTGTATTACTGCTGCTGCTTTTGGTGCGGTTGCGCCAACTGAAACTGTCCAAGCTCGTACTTCTTTTACGCCAGCAGTGAAATAAGTTTGAAGATTTAAAAAGTGCATAACCCGCACGAATTACGCGGTTCAATCCCGGTTCTTCAATGCCTAAATCTTGTAAAAACTCGACTTTTTCTTCGTCATCGAGTTCCGCAATTTCAGATTCAATCGCCGCACATACTGGAACAACCACAGCCCCTTCTTTTGCGGCAATTTCACGAACGCGATCTAAATATGGGTTATTTTCAAAACCATCTTCATTTACGTTGGCGATATACATTGTTGGTTTTTAAAGTTAAGAGTTGTAACTCTTGATTGCTTGCAATTCTTCTTTATCTAACCCAACAGAGCGAATCATCCCCGCATTTTTCAAGTACAGGAGGATTTTTTTCCATAATGGAAAGTTCAAATTTAGCCTCTTTGTCTCCACCTTTGGCACGTTTTTTTGTAAGCGTTGAATCGCGCGTTCGCAGCTGTCTAAGTCTGCTAAGGCTAATTCGGTGTTGATGGTATCAATGTCATCTTGTGGGTCAATTTTTCCCAGCAACGTGCACGATATCGTCATTTATCAAAGCAACGAACGACGTGGCCGATCGCATCGGTTTCACGAATATTAGCGAGGAATTTGTTACCTAAGCCTTCGCCTTTACTTGCTCCTGCAACTAAGCCTGCGATGTCCACGAATTCCATTGTAGTAGGTAATACGCGTTCAGGTTTCACGATTTCTGCCAATGCATCTAAACGCGGATCTGGCATTGGTACGACACCAGTATTTGGTTCGATAGTACAGAATGGATAGTTTGCGGCTTCAATACCAGCTTTAGTGAGCGCGTTAAAAGAGTAGATTTGCCGACATTTGGCAAACCCCACAATACCACATTTGAATCCCATAATTTTTTTCCCTTATTTTTGAGTAAAACGGTTATAAAACCAACCGCACTTTTTAAATTTTTAAAAACTATTTTAAACGGTTGGTCGCTTTGACCATTCCATCTTTGAAAATCATTTCTACACAATCAGTTGCTTCATCTAGCACTTTTTCAAGTGCATCACGATCTGCTGGTGATGGTTTATTTAAGACATAACCCGCCACTAAATCACGATGGCCAGGATGCCCAATGCCAATGCGTAAACGGTAGAAATTATTGTTATTGCCCTAGTTGCGCCACAATATCTTTTAAGCCGTTATGTCCACCGTGCCCACCGCCTTGTTTAAGTTTAGCTGTGCCGGGTGGTAAATCTAATTCATCATGAATCACTAAAATTTCTTCAGGTTTAATACGATAAAAACTTGCCAATGCCCCAACTGCTTTTACCGCTTAAATTCATAAAAGTTGTTGGCACTAAAAGGCGAACTTCTTTTCCATTCACTAAAGTGCGGGCAGTTTTTTCCGAAGAATTTACTTTCTGGATTTAGCGAAACGTTAGGATGACGTGCCAAGCGCTCAATAAGCCATTCGCCTGCATTGTGGCGTGTATCGGTATATTTATCGCCAGGATTGCCTAAACCAACAATGAGTTTTATTTCTGACATTTTTATTTGATGATGTAAAAAAATAGTGGCGTATTGTAGCGAAAAAGAGAATGTTTTGAAAGGATAGTCTGTATTGCTAAAGACTGTTATATCAAAGAAAACCCGCTCAAGTGAGCGGGAGATTTGATTAATGGCGACGTTTTAAAAAGAAGAGGGCAATAGTGGAAATTAAGAGAACAAATCCAACCCCAATATATAAATTTTGTTTTTCCCAACCACTATCTAAAAGTTTACCTGCAACAGTAGGGGCTAAAATTGCGCCAATACGCCCAACACCGATAGACCAACCTACACCAGTACCACGAATATCAGCATCATAGGTGAGTGGATTTAATGTATATAATCCGCTAATACATCCATTCATTAATGCGCCAACAAGAATACCGAATACCATTGCTAACCATAAAATAGAGGCTGAACCAATAAATAACATCACCGATGCAGAAGATAATAGGGTAAATAAAATTAATACAGAACGGGCCGTCCAACGACTTGCAAGTAAGCCATAAATTAATGCGCCACAGGTTCCACCTAGTGAGATCATCATGCCTACACTAACACTTTGTTCAGTGGTCATTCCAGCCTCTTTTTAGTAGGGCGGGTGTCCATGAGCTCACAAAATAGAAGCTGAACATAATGGCAAAAGAACGAAGTCCAAATTAATAAGGTTGAACGCAAGTATTTTTTCGCTGAATAACTGAGTAATAGGTAATTTAGTTTTTTTGTTTTTCTATTTTTAGATGGTAATACCCATCCTTCACCTAAACCAATTTTTTGGCTATCATATTTAAGCGTATTTCTGCATTTCTAGGCTGCTTGTTCGTTAAGAAATCAATTGATTCAGGTAACCAAATAAGCAAAATAAGAAAGCATAAGGCGGTTAAAATCGCTCCAGCTAAAAAGACGGAGCGCCAGCCATACTCACTTTGTAGCATAACGGAAAACATTCCACCCAATACGGCACCAATACCAAAACCCGCAGCGTATACACTAATGGCAAAACTACGCCATTTTTTTGATGAATATTCACTGGTAATCACATTGGTTCCAACTAAAATTCCACCTACACCAAGGCCTGTAATGACTCGCCAGAAACCGAGCATTTCATATTGAGCAATAAATGCTGAACCTAACATACCAACAGCTGATAAAAATACCGCAATTAAAAGTAATGGACGGCGACCGATTTTATCTGCTAGTGGAGCAAGAAAAGAGAGCCCGCCGTCATGCCAAATAAACCCGCACTTAATAAATAACCTAACTCTATGCCAGATAGACTAAATTCGCCACGAATGGCCGTTGCAGTAAAGGCAAGTGCGAGGACATCAAAGCCATCTAATAAGTTCATAATGGCAGCCATCACGACAATTAACCATTGATAACCGCTCATAGGGCTTTGTTCAATTTTTTCTCGAAGAGAAAGAGAATGTTGTGTCATTATTGTTCCTTTTTGTTGTTATAAAAAATCATGTGCATATTGCTATATTAAAGGTGCGCAGCGGTAAGTTTTTGCAGTTTTCGCAAGATCATATTTAGCACAATACCATAAGCTGGCACAAATAGCATAATACCGACAAATAGCTTAAATAAATAATCGACAAAACCAAGTTGAGCCCAGTGTTCAGCCATAAATGGATCGGCACTTTCATAGAATGCAACGCTGAAGAAGACGAACGTATCAGCCATGGAGCCAAATGTCATTGAGCTAGTTGGTGCTATCCACCATGTTTTTTTAATTGGCGTAAACGGTTGAATACGATGACATCTAATAATTGTCCAACAACATAAGCGGCAAAGCTGGCAATTGCGATGCGAAATACAAATATATTAAATTGGGTTAATGCGTTAAAGCCTTGGAATTGGCTTTCGGAAAAATAAAACAGAGACAACATAACTGACAATTAATGCCGGAAACATAACAACGAAAATAATTTTCCGCGCATCTTTTGCACCAAATACGCGCACTGTGAGATCTGTTGCTAAAAATATAAAAGGAAAAGTGAGGGTTCCCCAGGTGCTATGAAAAGAAAAAAATCATTAGCTGCACCAAGTGCGGTTAATTTTAACGTTATTTCGAAAGGAACTTGCACAAAATAATTGCTGGCTGCAATGATCAGAATATGAAAAACTCAGCCAAATAACGGCTCGATATTTTTTTGTTGTGCATTAAAGATTGGTATATTTAATTTCATTTTATACCTTTTTAAACTAAGAATCGGGGTGAGGGAACCCGAGATGTTCAGATGAGGCGGTAGATAATACGCAGATTTATTTGGATTGCAAGATAGTATCAGCGAAATAGCATGACAAAAAAATTTTCATTTTTCTATGAAATTTATTACTTGACAGAAAATACAAAAACGATAATTTTTTTATCAATTATCTGCTTAAGGAAATAATATGAAAAACTAAATTTGCATTACTGCCTTTATCTGTTTTTTTATTGCAACTGTTAGCTATGCAAATCAGACCGAATCTTTAGATGAAATTAAAATTACTGCTGAGAATCAGGTAAAAACAATCACTTGGTTCTTCTCTTGTTACTGCAAAAGATTTAGAGAAACGCCCAGCGACAAATGATATTTCTGAAGTATTACGTACCATGCCTGGTGTGAATTTAACGGGTAACTCTTCTACTGGACAACGTGGTAATAAACGTCAAATTGATATTCGTGGTATGGGGCCTGAAAATACATTGATTCTAGTGGACGGAAAACCAGTCACCTCTCGTAATGCAGAACGTTATGGTGTACGTGGTGAGCGTAATTCTCGTGGTGACAGCAACTGGGTGCCGGTTGAGGCGATTGAAAAAATTGAAGTATTACGTGGTCCTTCAGCAGCACGCTATGGCTCAGGTGCAATGGGTGGGGTAGTTAATATCATCACTAAACCTGTTACCAATGATTTACACGGTAGCTTAAGCTATTACACTAACCAGCCGGAAGATAGCGACGAAGGCGCAACGAATCGTGTTGGTTTTAATTTAAGCGGGGCATTAATTAAAGATATATTGCAATTCCGTTTATATGGTAACTGGAATAAAACTCAAGCGGATGAAGTCGGTATTAATGGTGATCCTGCGATTGCTGGTCGTGAAGGTGTTCGTAATAAAGATATTAATGGCCGTTTAGTGTGGAATATCAATGAGAAAAAAATAAATTAACCTTGGATTCTGGTTTCAGCCGTCAAGGTAATATTTATAACGGTGATACACAAAATAGTGCGACTGATCTTTACAATAGTATTAAAGCACCTTATACCAGACAACTTGCTAGCTCAAAGGCGGAAACTGCTCGTTTATACCGACAAAATTATGCGTTAACTTATGAAGGTAAGTTTGATCATTTTGATAACAAAACTTACATTGCATTTGATAAGACTAAAAATAGCCGATTACCTGAAGGATTAGCCGGTGGTCCAGAAGGAAGTTATACCAGCACTACAGGTTTTTACTAACTCAATTTTAAAAAAATACGCGTTTAAGCTCAGAATTCTATATTCCATTTACACTTGGTGTAGAACACATGGTTACCTTGGGATTTGAAGGTACACATAGCACCTTAGATGATAAGCAGTCAATGACACAAAATCTTGGAGAACAAGTGATTTTTGTGACAGATGCTAAGGGGAAAAGAAACAGAATAGTAAAAAGACCCAACAGAATCATTCCCAGGTATTACAAAAAAATCGCGGTGGTTATTCTAGCCAGACCGAATGGGCTATCTTCCTAGAAGATAATATTTCGGTGAATGATAAGCTTATTTTAACACCTTCAGCTCGTTATGATCATAATAGTTATTCGGGATCAAATGTGAGTGGTGGACTTAATTTTCTTTATGCAGTCACAGATAATGTGAATGTAAAAGGTGGAATTGCTAGAGCTTATAAAGCACCAAATCTTTATCAAACTAATCCAAACTACTTACTTTATACACGTGGACAAGGTTGCCCAACCGCAGGTGATTATGCGTGTTATTTCCAAGGTAATGAAGATTTAAAACCAGAAACCAGTTGGAATAAAGAGATTGGTGTGGAATACAATAAAGACGGTTATCTTGCATCTCTTACATATTTCCGTAATGATTACCATAACAAAATTGTTCCATCAGATAAGCTCATTGGTGTGACTTCTAATAAAAATGAAGTATACCAATGGAGTAATGCGAATCGAGCACTTGTTGAAGGTCTAGAGGGAAATTTAACCTTACCATTAATCGAGAATAAATTATCTTGGGTGAATAACTTCACTTATATGCACAAAACCAAAAATAAAGATACGGGTAACTCACTTTCTATCGTACCGAAATATACCTTAAATTCAAGCTTAAGTTATCAAATTACAGATAGTTTGGATGCAATGTTAACTTATACGCAATACGGTAAACAAAAAAATCCCGTAAGAATCCGGAAAACCGTATGGAAAAATGGTGACGATAAGAATATTAATCAGCTAGCTGACTCAGACGATATTGGTAGTTATGCTGTTTGGGGATTAAGTGCGGGTTATAATTGGAAAGATACAATCAGTATTCGTGTTGGCGTAGTAACTTATTTGATAAACGCATTTATCGTTCATCAAGCAGTAAAAATTACAATGCCCACACTTATAACGAACCTGGTCGAGCTTATTACGCAACAGTAAAATATACTTTCTAAGTAAGAATAGATGATTCAAGCCCTGTTTATACAGGGCTTTTTTTATGTGTAGCCAACTTAGATCACAAAAACGCAAAAGAGATTTTTGATTTAATACACAAAATAAATAACAAATATTATCGAAGCCACTGCCAACGTGCAGGTGTGTCAACATTGCCTGAACCTGGTCGTGATATTCGCTTTAATGTAAATTATACATTCTAGATTAATTTTTAATTATTCAATACTCATAACTATCTGCACCTCAAGAGCCTTAACTTAGGAAACTTTTTGAGGTGCAGATTTTTTTATTATTGAATCATAAAAATTTTATCGCAAACGTTTGCTTAACCTGTTAAAATCAATTTAGATTTTATTTCTCCAATATCTCAATAGGGAAAAATAGTGAGTAAACCATCATTAAGCTATAAAGATGCCGGTGTAGATATTAATGCTGGCAATGCCTTGGTTGACCGAATTAAACCGGAAGTAAAACGCACAACACGGCCAGAAGTCATTGGTGGATTAGGTGGGTTCGGTGCTCTATGTTCAATTCCAAGTAAATATAAAGAACCTATTTTTAGTTTCTGGCACAGATGGAGTTGGTACGAAGTTACGTTTAGCCATTGATTTAAAAACACGATACTATTGGTGTAGATTTAGTTGCTATGTGTGTGAATGATTTAGTTGTGCAAGGTGCCGAACCGCTGTTCTTCTTAGATTATTATGCCACGGGTAAACTTGAAGTAAATATAGCTACTGATGTTGTGAAAGGTATTGCAGATGGTTGTGTACAGGCTGGTTGTGCTTTTAGTGGGTGGTGAAACAGCTGAGATGCCTGGCATGTATCACAAAAGGTGATTATGATTTGGCTGGCTTCTGCGTAGGTGTAGTGGAAAGATCTGAAATCATTGATGGTAGTCAGGTACGTCATGGAGATGCTTTAATTGCATTAGGCTCTAGTGGACCCTCATTCTAATGGGTATTCTTTGGTACGTAAAGTTATTGAGGTTGCAGATGTTAATCCAGCGACAACGCTGCTTGAAGGAAAGCCATTGAGTGAACATTTACTTGCTCCAACAAAAATCTATGTGAAATCAGTATTAGCTTTAGTTAAACAAGTCAATGTTCATGCTATTGCGCATTTAACTGGTGGAGGCTTTTGGGAAAATATTCCTCGTGTTTTTGCCCCAAAAATGCTAAAAGCGGTCATCTGCGAAAAAGTTGGCAATGGCCTGTAATCTTTAAATGGTTACAAGAAAAAGGGGAATATTGATACCTATGAAATGTACCGCACTTTTTAATTGTGGTGTTGGAATGGTAATAGCTTTACCTCAAGAGCAAATTGATACAGCATTGGCGATATTAAAAACAAGCCGGTGAGAATGCATGGTTAATTGGCCACATAGAAGATGTTAAAGAAAATGATGAAAAAGGTTGTGATCTTATAGCATATTATTATTCGGGTTTAGGGGCAGATTTTTATATCTGCCCTTATGTTTTAGATATTAAAACTGAAACTTATTCAGTACTATTTTATCGATAATATTATGAAAAATCGCCGTTCTAATTTCTGGTCAAGGTAATAATTTACAAGCGATAATTGATGCTTGCCAAACACAGCAAATACCCGCGGAAATTGTTTGTGTTATAAGCAATAAAAGCAAATGCTTTTTGGTTTAATTCGGGCTCAAAGTGCGGGTATTTTTTCACGTGTTTTTTTACGCAATAATTTTTGAGAGCAATTTGGCAATGGATCAATCTATTGTTGATGAGTTGGATAAATTTGATGTTGATTTAATTGTGTTGGCTGGTTATGATAAATCCTGACACCTGAGTTTATACAACGTTTTTGAGGGAAAGATTATTAATATTCATCCTTCACTTTTACCTAAATATCCGGGCTTGAATACTTATCAAAGAGCTTTAGACGCTGGCGATAGAGAACATGGTACGACAGTACATTTTTGTCAATGAGGAAGTTGATAATGGTGCCATTATATTACAAGCAAAGGTGCCTATTTTTTTGATGATGATACGGTGGAAGTTATTGAAGCTCGTACTCGTGAACAAGAATATCGTATTTATCCGATCGTGGTGAAATGGTTTTGTGGAAAATCGTTTAAAGCTTCAAAATGGTGTGGCTTATTTGGATGATATTCCTTTACCAGAGCAAGGCTATGCAAATAAATAATTAAAAACGACAGAGTTTATTCTGTCGTTTTTATGTATTAATAGCCTTCTTCTTGCATATTAGGTAAAAATTGAGCTTCTTGGATACGCTTTTACTTGAGTGTAAATTGAACCATTTTCATGTAGCTCAATTTCACGCCAACCCGGTTGTAGATTATCCAGTGTAAAATGATGGCTATCCGGTTTTAAACTGGATACTTGTAGCAGGTGTTGCCATTACTTGGTAGCCATTCCAAAGAGCATTAACTTCTTGATGAATATGCCCATACAAAATACCTTTTACATTGCTAAATTTCCCAAGTACTTCTGCCAGTTCATGTGAATTGCGCAAGTTATGTTGATCAAGCCAAGCAGAATTTGTTGGCAATAAGTGGTGATGTAGAACTACCAACGTATAGCGATTAGGATGTTGTGCAAGTTTTTTTCTTCTAATAAATTTAATTGGTGTTGGCTGAGTTGACCATGAGGAACACCATAAACTTGACTATCCAATAATAATGCTTGCCAATATTTACCCAATAAAAAGATGCTTTGCACTTTCTATTGGTGTTTTGTTTAGGTGTTCTACCATTTTAGGTTGAAAAATCATGGTTACCTGGTATCCAAAAAAATAGGTTTATTTAGAGGCGTCACCATTTCTACAAAAACGGTGGTATCCCTCATCACTCCCATCTTGAACTGAGATCACCTGTAGCAAGGATAATATCAAATGTATTATTTTTCTTGTTGGATTTCTTTTTAATACTTGAGTGAAGCTTGCTTGTGTATTTACACCCAAAAGGGCAGTTTCTTTTTCTTTGAATAAATGCGGATCAGTAATTTGTAATAATTTTATGATAGATTTCTCTGTTTGATAGACAAAGGTATTTTTTCATCGATGCCACCTAATTACGTAACCAACGTTTTTTTGTAATTGAGCATAATTTAATTGAAGCCACTGCAATCCAATGACCGCAATGCCGTTATCAATTTTTCCCCTCGCACATCCATTGATACGCTTGCTCGCGCTTTTACAACATGTACGCGAATGTCTTCATTCTCATCAGCCAAGCCATGAATGCCTTTTTGCCTGTGTACTATCTACCTTTCCAACAAATAAATGAAGCCTTTCTACCGTGCCACCAGGGCTATCCCAAACACTTAAGCAATGAGTTAAATTTTTTTACGGTTATTCCTGCTTCTTCTTTGCTTTCACGTAAAGCGACTTCCTCTGGTTTTTCATCTTTCTCCACCATGCCCGCAATTAATTCGAGCAACCAAAGGTGAACGCATGGGTTCAGGGTGATAAGCTGCACCAATACGTACTTGTTCAACTAAAACGACAGAATCAGCTTTAGGATCATAGGCAATAACTGCAGAAGCTGCACCTTTAATGAGTAACTCTCGCGTGACAATCTTGCTTTCACCACCAGCAAATAGCTTATGTTTAAATTGAATTTGTTTTAGCGTGAAAAAGCCTTTATATAGCGTTTTTTTCCGCCACAATTTCCATATCTTCTTGACTAAATTGTTGAATGTCAGACATCTTTTTCTCCAATACTTCGCTGGAGATAATACGCTTAAAAGATGATAAAAAATAGAATGGGCTTACTTTTTTTACTGAAAGTTTGAAGTGAGTCACAAAATATTATTAGGTATTGAGCAGAAAAATATTCATTGATAATTACGTTTTCCTGTTTTTTTGGGCGTTATCTAGAACAGGCAGTAAAATTCGGATTATAGAATGTGGTAAAAGTGTGATAGATAGTGATAGAATCAGACGTGCTATGCAGCTTTTTTCTCGGTGTATGTTTTTTTATTGTCTATTTCGTGGTGCGACCAGCCTATAAAAATAGTTGCAAGTTGATAAAAAAATACATACACTAACCGCTCTTTTATGAGTTAAAACCAACAAAAATAGGAAAAAAACAAATGAGTATTGAAGAACGCGTGAAAAATCATCGTTGAACAATTAGGTGTTAAAGAAGAAGATGTTAAATCTGAAGCTTCTTTTCGTTGAAGATTTAGGTGCGGACTCTTTAGACACAGTTGAATTAGTAATGGCTTTAGAAGAAGAATTCGATATCGAAATTCCAGATGAAGAAGCTGAAAAAAATCACAACTGTTCAATCTGCGATTGACTACGTGCAAAACAATCAATAATTTTCAAGTTGGGCGACTTTTTTTAAGTCGCCTAATTTTCAAAAATCTCTTTTTAACATCACCGCACTTTTTCTCTTATTCCTGCATTGTAAAATTGATCTGAATTACCTTTTAATTCAATTCTTGTTCTAAAAATTTAAAAAAATATAGTTTTTATTCCTCAAAAAGGGTATTATTTTTACAGTTTTTTATTTTTTTGAGGTACTTATGCTTTATTTAGAATTTTTTTATTCCTATTATTAATGCTTTATATGGGAAGCCGTTATGGTGGTATCGGATTAGGTGTTGTTTCTGGTATCGGCCTTGCTATCGAAGTTTTCGTATTTCGTATGCCAGTGGGGAAAGCTCCGATTGATGTAATGCTCATCATTCTTGCGGTGGTGACTTGTGCATCCGTGCTTGAAGCTGCAGGCGGTTTGAAATTTATGTTACAAATTGCTGAACGCATTCTCCGTAAGAATCCAAAACGTGTCACTTTACTAGGCCCATTAGTCGTGTATTTATTAACCTTTATGCTTGGTACTGGTCACTCTGTTTACACAATTATGCCAATCATCGGTGATGTTGCATTGAAAAACAAAAATCCGTCCAGAGCGCCCAATGGCAGCGTCTTCGGTGGCATCTCAATTAGCGATCACATCTAGTCCACTCTCTGCCGCTGTTGTCTTTTATTTAGGTAAAAATTACAGCAATGCCTGGTTTTGAGCATATTAGTTTGTTAGATATTATTTGTGTGACAGTTCCTGCAACCTTAGCGGGTACGATAGCGCTTTCTTTATATAGTATGCGTCGTGGTAAAGAGTTAGAACAAGATCCTGAATATCAACGTCGCTTACAAGATCCTGTATGGAGCGAACGAATTTTAAATACCACAAGCACAACATTGAATGAAGCCCTTCCACAAGGTGCTAAAAATCAGTTTATTTGTTCTTATTAGCATTGGTGGTGATTGTTGCGATTGCGATGATTCCTGAAATTCGTACTATCGGTAGCGGAAAAGCAATTTCCATGTCGCTAATCATCCAAATGATGATGCTTTGCTTTGGTGGTGTAATTTTACTCGCAACGAAAACGAATCCACAAATTGTGCCAAATGGCGTGGTATTTAAGTCTGGTATGGTGGCAGCGATTGCGATTTATGGTATTGCTTGGATGAGCGATACTTACTTCCAATATGCAATGCCAGAATTTAAAGCCGCGATTACTGATATGGTTCAAACTTATCCTTGGACATTCGCGTTAGCATTATTTGCAGTTTCTGTTGTAATTAACAGTCAAGCAGCAACTGCCGTAATGTTATTGCCTGTTGGTATTGGTTTAGGCATTCCTGCGCCAATCTTGGTTGGTTTAATGCCAGCAACTTATGCGTATTTCTTCATCCCAAATTATCCGTCAGACATTGCAACAGTAAACTTTGACGTAACGGGTACAACGAAAATTGGTAAATATTATTTTAACCACAGTTTCATGGTGCCAGGTTTAATTGGGGTTGTTGTTGCTTGCTTGGTCGGTGTTTCTGTGGCGGAATTAGTGATTCGCTAATTTACACATAAACTAAATCCTTTTTAATATAAAAAGCACCTTTGAATGGTGCTTTTATTTTTTATGACAACCTACATCGCCTACGGCAATATAAATCAACCTTTTTCTTTGGAATCCTTACCCGATGAACTGATTCCAGAAAATCTATATCAAATTGAAACGGATAGCTCGCGTGTTTTTCAGCGTCATCAATGCCGTAGGCTTGCTCACTTATTACTTTTTCCAACTTCTAAAAATATCAGGAAAAATCCACCGCACTTTTTATCTCAAATTCAACGTACCGAAAGTGGCAGACCCTATTTTTCTTGATGAGCGAATAGATTTTTAATATCAGCCATTCAGGTGATTGGGTGGCGGTAATATTAGATATTAGAGATGAAGAAAAAAAGTGCGGTGGGAATTGATATTGAATTTCCTAAAATAAGAAATTTTTACGGCGTTGATGGAACATATTGCACCAAAAAGAAGAAATTGATTGGTTTCATCATCAGCAGGATTCTTTGAAGACTTTTTATCGTTGTTGGTGTTTGAGAGAGGCTGTATTGAAATCTCAAGGATTTGGGATCGTAAAATTATCCAATGTTCGTCATTTTCCTGAACAACAAAAAATTTTTTCAGATTATTGTCCGCAGGGTCAGTTATGGTTTACTGACGAACTCCCTGTTTATTTAGCCGCTTTTTGTAAATCATCAAGAAAAAAATTACCGCACTTTTTATGCGTGGAATGGTGAAAGTTTACAGATAAAAGAACTTCAAAAATGCGTTCTTTATGAGGTGAATTAATCAAGAAAATCCTTGTGTAAAATCAAGGATTTTTTATTGCCTAAAAAGCCTTGCATTTTCATAGACGCGCCCCATTTATTTAGCTAAACTCTTAACAATTTTTTTGACAAATGGAGAATGAAATGTCACAGAACGGTTCAGATCGCGATCCTTGGAGTAAACCAGGGCAAAGCAACGACCAACAGCCGGGAAATTCATCCAATAATAATGGATGGAATAACAATCAAAAATCGTGGGAATCAAGAACAATCTCCGCCAGATATTGAGGAGATTTTTAATAACCTTCTCAGAAAAATTAGGGTGGTGGAAATAAAAAGAGCGGTCAAAATAATGGTAGTTCTCAAAATAGTACGCCATTTAATTTTGGAAAGGTGGTTCCACTTGTCGTGGCGATTGGTGCGATTATTTGGGGTGTAAGTGGTTTCTACACTATTAAAGAGGCTGAGCGTGGTGTGGTGCTTCGTTTTGGTGAATTACATTCTATTGTTCAACCAGGTTTGAACTGGAAACCAACATTTGTAGATAAAAGTATTGCCAGTGAATGTAGAGCAAGTTAAGGAACTTCGTACTCAAGGTTCAATGCTGACTAAAAGATGAAAAATATGGTTCGTGTGGAAATGACCGTGCAATATCGCGTGCAAGATCCTGCTAAATATCGTTTTTAGCGTGACGAATGCGGATGACAGTTTAGGTCAAGCGACTGACAGTGCATTGCGTTATGTGATCGGCCATATGTCAATGAATGATATTTTAACAACAGGCCGTGCGGTTGTTCGTGAAGATACGTGGAAAGCATTAAATGACATTATCAAATCCTATGATATGGGACTTGAGGTGATTGATGTGAACTTCCAATCTGCGCGCCCACCTGAAGAAGTAAAAGATGCGTTTGATGATGCGATTAAAGCACAGGAAGATGAACAACGTTTCATTCGTGAAGCGGAAGCCTATGCCCGAGAGAAAGAACCGATTGCGCGTGGTGATGCACAACGTATTATTGAAGAAGCGACAGCTTATAAAGATCGTATCGTGTTAGATGCACGAGGAGAAGTGGAACGTTTGCAGCGTTTGTTGCCTGAATTTAAAGCTGCGCCAGATTTACTGCGTGAGCGTTTATATATTCAAACCATGGAAAAAGTCATGGCAAATACCCCCAAAAAGTGATGCTTGATGGCAATAATGGTAACAATTTAACTGTGTTACCCTTAGAACAAATTATGGGTAAAAAGTATCAGCTAAAGCGCCAGTCGTAACAGAAAGAGCGGTAGAATCTGCACCTGTTTTATCACAGCCAGAGCGTATTAATCATTCTTCAAGCCAACTACCAAGCACTGTTGAGCCGATTCGCCAAGGGAGATTTAACTAATGCGTAAAATTTTTATTACCAGCTATTTTTCGTGATTGCAGCAGTGTTGTATTCCAGTGTCGTGGTCGTGACGGAAGGTACTCGCGGTATTATGTTGCGATTCAACAAAGTACAACGTGATGCAGATAATAAGGTGGTTGTCTATGAACCAGGCTTGCATTTTTAAAGTGCCTTTGATTGATAGCATTAAAGTTTTTAGATGCACGTATTCGTACTTTAGATGGTTCAGCAACACGTTTTGTTACTGTTGAGAAAAAAGACTTGCTAGTAGATTCTTATGTGAAATGGAAGATTAGTGATTTTGGTCGATTCTACACATCTACTGGTGGTGGTGATTATACTCAAGCTTCAAGCTTGTTAAGCCGTAAAGTAAATGACCGTTTGCGTTCTGAAATTGGTACAAGAACCATTAAAGATATCGTTTCTGGTACACGCGGTGAATTAATGGAAGGGGCAAAAAAAGCTTTAAATTCAGGGCAAGATAGTACGGCAGAATTGGGTATTGAAGTAATTGATGTGCGTGTAAAACAAATCAATTTACCGGACGAAGTCTCTTCTTCAATTTATCAACGTATGCGTGCAGAACGTGATGCAGTCGCGCGTGAACACCGTTCTCAAGGTAAAGAAAAAAAGCAGCATTTATCCAAGCTGATGTAGATCGTAAAGTGACGTTGATTCTTGCTAATGCAAATAAAACTGCACAAGAATTACGAGGTTCAGGCGATGCTGCGGCTGCAAAAATTATATTCAGATGCTTTTGCACAAGAGCCTCAATTCTTTACTTTTTGTACGTAGTTTAAAAAGCCTATGAAGCGAGTTTTGCAAATTCTGACAATATGATGATTTTAAAACCGGATAGTGATTTCTTCCGTTTTATGCAAGTACCGAAGAAATAGATTTTTAAATTGATGACAACACCTTCCTTGTGAAGGTGTTTTTTTATAGCCAGCGTCTTACTTTTTTTGTTTTGTAACGACGATATTCATCGCCAAATTTACTTTCCAAATAGGCTTCTTCTCTGGCTATTTGAAAGCGATTCATAACTAGTATAAAGACAATCACGCCTAACCAAGCCAAACTATTACTCAACCAAAGAGTCCAGGCAATTAACATTAACAGCAAACTTAAATACATTGGGTTACGGCTAAATCGAAATATGCCTGTAGAAACTAATTGTGTTGTATGTTTTAAAGTCATGAGGATTGATAGTCGTTTTGCGGATAAAAAAATTGAAACACACTGCCCCCAGCAATCAAAAAAATGAAAGCGTAATGACAAAGGCAATAATTGCAAAATGGACTGAATAACTAGCAACTTTTGGCAAGAAATACATTGCTGTGCCAATTAATAAACAGAGTAGTGGTGGTGGAATAAATAACATCGCTAAATCTCATTAATAAAAATGCCGCCTAGTGATAGACGGCATGTAAAGTGCGGCCAAAATTTATTTTATTTTTGCTTTAATTGCTTCTGCCATAAGTTCAGCTTCAGGCCCTAAAATGACTTGTAATCCATCATTGCCTAATTTTACATTACCTTTTGAACCAAGCGCTTTAAGTTGATCTTCATTAATATTGTGATGGTCAACTAAAGTTAAGCGTAAACGAGTGATACACGCATCCACAGTTTTGAAGTTTTCTGAACCACCTAAAGCCGCGATAAATTTGACCGCTCTTTCTTCGCGAGATTGGTTGCTTTGTGTTGGGGCTGCAGCTGTATCTGCTTTATCTTCACGGCCCAGCGTTTTTGAGATTAAAGGCATTAATTGCAAAAACGGAACACAAAATAATAGATAGCAAAAAATACAATACCTTGTACAAGCAACATATACCAGCTAACGGCAAGTGGGTTGCGGCTAGAAAGTACCATATCCACTAAACCAGCACTAAAGCCGAATCCTGCAATCCAGTGCATTGTGGCTGCAATGAATACAGAGATACCTGTTAATAATGCATGCAATACATAAAGTACAGGTGCAACGAACATGAATGAGAATTCAAGCGGTTCAGTGATCCCTGTAAAGAAAGAGGCTAACGCACCCTGCAAGCATAATTGAGGCAACTTGTACTTTTTGATTTGGTTTTGCGCAGTGATAAATTGCAAGAGCAGCACCTGGTAAACCAAACATCATCACTGGGAAGAAACCAGCTTGATACATACCTGTTACCCCCATAGTTGCAGTGCCTTCGGCAATAGATTTAGCACCGCCCTAAGAAGTTTGGAATATCATTGATACCCGCTACGTCAAACCAGAATACAGAGTTTAAGGCATGGTGTAAGCCAACAGGAATTAATAAACGGTTGAAGAAACCGTAGATGCCCGCACCTACCGCACCTAAATCTTTGATGGATTCACCAAATGAAACGAGTGCGTTAAAAATATGAGGCCAAATATAGAGTAAGGCAAATGATACGGCGATCATCACGAAAGAAACCAAAATTGGGACGAGGCGTTTTCCGCTAAAGAACGAAAGTGCTTTTGGTAATTCAACTTGATAGAACCGGTTGTAAAGTTCAGCTGAAATTACACCAATTAAAATCCCGATAAATTGGTTATTGATTTTTTTGAATGCGGCAGGCACTTCACTAATATCAATGTGTTGTAATTGTGCTACACCAGCAGGGGAAAGCAGGGTGGTTACTACATAGAAACCAACAAGACCTGAAAGTGCAGCGGAACCGTGTTTGTCTTTTGCAAGACCAAACGCGACGCCTACTGCGAAGAGTAAGCCCATGTTGTCAATAATTGCTGCACCAGATTTAATTAATAATGCCGCTAATTGACTGTTTGCACCCCAACCATCTGGGTCTATCCAATAGCCAATACCCATTAATAATGCTGCAGCAGGTAAGGCTGCCACAGGCACCATTAAAGGCTTGACCGATTTTTTTGTGCGTAACTAAGTACACTCATATAATCTCCTTAATTTTTATATTTTGATGAAATCAAAAGCTTTGAGCCCATTCTTTTGCCTCAAGCCTTATACATTATTCTATGCCAACTTATTCAACGGTCAATTTTTTACCATCGTAGCTAATTGCTTTGACGCTGGTTAACGCTTTACCACCGTCTGTTTCACCGCCGATGAGCAATACTTTATTGTTGTAAGACACAGAGAAACCATAGCCAATATTCATTGGTAATTCACCAACGATACTCCATTTACCATTATTTAAAGTATAAACTTCGTTATGCCATGTTTTGGTTAAACCTTTATGCGCATGAAGTTTGCCTTCTTTGAATTGTTTAATTGAACCAGGGAAGTTTGCTCCGCCCGTGACTAAATAATGTCCATGGCTATAGCCTGCGAGTGCACCGGCTAAACCATCTTGTGATTTACCTTTTGGCGCAGGTAAGTCAGGTAAGTTTTTCCATTGCACACCTTTAGCAGTGAATTTGCCTTGATGAGTTTCTGCGGTACGAAGCCCTGGTTTAACTTCACCATTGACAACCACTAAGTCAGTATCTTTGATAGTGAATGCCGCGCCAGCACGGCCAGAAAAATGGAATACGACCTTCATTGCGCCATTTATTGGTTGATGGTTCATAGCTCAATAATTCTGTTGTGAAGAAATAATCTTCTGGGCGTTGATCGAAATAAGCGGCTGCGATTTCATCTTTTTTCGCTTTATCTTCACCTGCTGCCACGGTGTCTTGGAAGAAACCATTAAATATAGAGAGGTTAGAACCACCTAAAATATAAACTTTATCACCGTGAGATGCGCTGCTTGAACCGACTAAACCACGCGGAGAGCGAGTAGGAAGTTTCACCCAAGTATTATCAGCTGGATTGTAGCTGTAAGCATCATTAACAAGTTGGAGTTCGCCTTTTTCATTTTTGTAAACCACCGAATACATAAAGTTTTTCCATCTACGGCTGCTGCAACAGGTTGATTACGTTCACCACCAGGGAATGCAGCAATTTCTTTCCATTGTGCAGCAGGATCTTTTAAGTCTAAAGAATAGAATTTATTGCCACCCGAACCTAAGCCTACATATACGGTATCGCCGATGAGTGCGCCAGTTCCGCTTTTGATGCCTACTGGTAAATCTGGATAGGCTTGTGCGTTAGCTGAAAATGCAACAGTTGTAAAAAGTGCGGCGCATAATGCTGTTTTTGTCAATGTCATAATAAACCTCGTTTATTAAGTTATGTTTATGGTTTGCTATTCATAAAAACCGCATTGAATAGGATTTATTTTATAAAAAGTGCGGTTATAAAAGCTTTGCTTTTTTTAACCGCACTTTAGTGTTAAGACATCAATAGATTTGGTACAAAAGTAATAATTTGTGGGAAAAATCGTAATTAATACTAATGTTAAGAATATCGGTATTAAGAACGGCAATACACCTTTAGTCACAGTGGATACTGACATATTACCCCACGCGCTACCACAAACAGAGCCATACCCATTGGCGGTGTTAAGATACCGATCATCATATTCAAAAGTAGTCATACACCGAAGAATACTAAGTCGATATTAAATTGCATTGCGATTGGAATTAACATTGGTAAGACTAAGAATTGCAATGCTAATGCATCAATGAACATACCCAAGAAGAGCAAGAGCGCATTGATCATGACTAATACCATAAGTGGAGAATCAGCTACGGCAACGAATACATCTGCTATACGCATTGCAACTTGTTCACGTGCGATCATATCTCCGAAGAAGGTCACGGTCATAATCATTAATGCAACCACACCAGTAATTGCCATAGCTTCAATGCAGCTATTAAAGAGCATTTTCATGGTTAATTCTTTATAAACGAATTTACCAATGATGACGGAGTAAGTTGCAGCAACAACGGCAGATTCTGTTGGGCTAAATAAGCCAGAGAAGATACCACCGATGATGAGTAATGGGGTTAAAATTGCCCAGAATGCTTTTTGAATGATGTGCAAAGTTCTTCACGAGTTGCTTTTTGGTGTTCTTGGATAACCACGTTTTTTGGATACGTAGTAGTTCATGATCATCAAAGCAATTGTTACAAGTATGCCTGGTACAAAACCCTGCAACGAAGAGTTTCGCAATGGATTCGTTGGCGATTACACCGTAAATAATCATGGCAATACTTGGTGGAACTAATGGGCCTATGATACAAGATGCTGCAGTGATACCACCACAAATATCGTCATCATAACCAGCATCGCGCATAGCTTTGATTTCTAACTGACCTAAGCCACCTGCATCAGCAAGTGCAGAACCTGACATACCTGAGAACAATAAGCTTGCGCCAATATTTACATGACCCATACCACCAGTGTAGTGACCGAGTAAGGCTTTTGCGAAGTTAAAGATACGTTCTGTGATACCGCTAGTATTCATTAAAATACCCGTTAGGGATATAGAACGGCACAGCAAGTAATGAGAAACTATCTAAACTCATGGTCAGTTTTTCAGCCGCTGCGTTTACCACATTCCATCTGGTCATGAGAAATAAAAGCAATGTAGTGATAAATAATGACCAACCTACTGGCACGCCGAGGAACATAATAACTAGCCAGAATATCAGGGCAACGTATACAGAGTTAGAGCCAAATTTCACATATTCTGTAATGCGTAATACTTTGTACCACTCTGGGAACGTAAATAAAATGCCTAATAAAATGACCGCACTTACAATGAAAAATGTCGCCGGTAAATAGCTTTTATCTTCTTTAAAATTGTCTGCTTGTGCTTGGAAGAAACGCACTAACATTAGTATAGAAATGATCGGCAGAGAAGCATAAATCCATTTCTCTGAAATTCCACCTAATGCGTCAATAGGAAATCTGCACCAAGGAACGTTTTAATACCAAAATGGATAAAGAAAATAATGCCAAGGAAAAATCACCAATTGCACAAAAGAGTTTGTTACTTTTTTTGATAGAAGCAGGCATTAAATTGGTTAAGAAGTCGATGTAAACGTGTTCTTGTTTGCGGATAGCAACACTAATGCCGAGCATACCTACATATACAAACAATAGTTTAGCGAGTTCTTCACTCCAAATTAGTGGCGATTGGAAAGCTTGGCGGAATAGGATTTGAGCAACAAGAATACCGAAGATCACAAGGAATAGCGCACCGCCAATCCATTCTTCAAGTTTGTTAAAAATTTCATACTTCACTCCGGGAGATTGTGGAGAACGAAAATGAGTGCGCCAATCAAATTACTGGCGCACGTGATAGAGATTATTTAAGAGCTTGGATTTCTTTTAATGCTTTTTCACCTTTCTCACCAGTTTGTTTTACAAACTCAGCATAGAATGGTTTCATCGCATCTTTGAATGGAGTTAAATCTGGGTGAGTCACTTTAACACCTTGTTTTTTCAAAGAATGTCACTAAATCTTTTTCGCCATCTACGAATAATTTAGTATGGTATTTTTGCTGCATTTTTCAGCAGCGTCTTTGACTACTTTTTGAAGATCTTCTGGTAATTCTTTATAAGTTTCGTTACTCACTAAATAAAGTTGGTCATTCAAAATGTGGTTAGTCATCGCTAAAATTTTTGCACTTCATAGAATTTTTTTGCGCTTGTACTGTTGCTAATGGGTTTTTCTTGACCATCTACAGAGTTAGTTTGAAGTGCAAGATATACTTCAGAGAATGCCATAGGTGTTGGAGATGCGCCTACATATTTTGCGTACGCTAAGTTAGTTGCAGCATTCGGTACACGAAGTTTTAAGCCTTTCATATCTGCAATGCTATTGATCAGCTCTATTTGAAGTTGTTTGGCGAGTACCGTTGTAAGCTTGTGATAATAAGGTTAAGCCTAATTCTTTATTCATTTTTGAACTAAATCTTTTACCAAATGTGGTTTCTTTTAATGCTTTTTGTGCAACGTTGTAGTCGGTGATGACATAGGGTAACGCGAACACTGCTGCTTCAGGATAGAATAATTGGAAACGAGCTGATTCAGCAAAAGTGAAGTCAAGAGAACCGTCTTTTAATTGTTTTAACATTGCACGGTCATCACCAAGTTGTGAACTTGGATAGAAGTGAAACTTCAATTTTACCATGTGATTTTTTCTTTTACTTCTTTCGCAAAAACATTTCTGCGGCTTTGTATTCATTAGATGAAGTACCCGCATTCATACCAAATTTTAAGTCATAATCTGCGGCAAAAACGGCTGAAGAAACGCCTAATGTGATAGCAGTAGCAAGGAAAAAGTTTAGTAAATTTCATAATGTTCGCTCCTGTGTGAACCTATGTTGATATAAGCCATAATTGGCTTGGATTGAAAGTGAATGCTTGATGTTCTAGACATCAAAAACTACTCAGGGCGCTATTCTAAAGTAAAAATACTTTTTGAACTGCTCTTTGAAGTTTTATTTCAAAATTGAGAGGTGAATCACATTTACAAAAATACTTCAAAAATCTTTTTAAAATGGAGTTATGTTTTTATATAATGCTGAGCACTGACGAAAAATGCGGGCTCAGTTATATTTTTGAGGATGATTGAGTCTAAATAATGCTAGCGCCTAGATGGCTTGTAATAAAGCATTTAAGCATTATCGGCCTCAATATATTTAGGAGTGATATTATGTCGAAAATTATCTCATCAAGATGTGCTTTCTCAAATTCAATATGGTCTCATTGCTTCTTGCCAACCTGTTGATGATGGCCCAATGGATAAACCAGAAATTGTTTCTGCTATGGCCCAAGCTTCCGTTGCTGGTGGCGCATCAGGTTTACGTATTGAAGGTGTAGATAACCTTAGAAACGACACGTCCTTTTGTAAACATTCCAATTATCGGTATTGTAAAACGTGACTTACCTGATAGTCCGATTCGTATTACGCCATTTCTGCAAGATATTGAAGATCTTGCCAATGCTGGGGCAGATATCATTGCGGTAGATGGCACTAGCCGTCCTCGCCCAGTTGATATTGCAAGTGCGGTGAAAAATCCATGAAATGGACTGTTTGGCTATGGCAGATTGCTCTAATTTAGAAGAAGGCTTGTATTGTCAAAAACTCGGTTTTTGATATTGTGGGGAGCACAATGTCTGGTTATACAGGCGGTCCAGTTCCCGAAGAACCTGATTATCAATTAGTGAAAGATTTAAAAAGCAGCGGGCTGTTTTGTGATGGCGAAGGCCGCTATAACACGCCTGAATTGGCAAAAGTGGCGATTGAAATTGGCGCAGATTGCGTAACCGTTGGTTCAGCCTTAACTCGCCTTGAGCATATCGTGAGTTGGTTCGCTAATTCTGTGAAATCTGCAAGATAGTCGTAAGACGTGTGAGAAAATACTTCATACTATAAGGATAAGTTATGCGTTGTTTAGCTCTGAGACATTGGCGGTACAAAAATCGCAGCGGCTATCGTAAAAATGGCGAAGTTGAACAACGCCAACAAATTCATACGCCGCGTGAAAATGTGGTAGAAGGAATGCATCAAGCATTGGAACAACTTCTTACTCATTATGCGGGGCAATTTGATTATGTGGCGGTGGCTTCAACTGGTATTATAAACGACGGTGTTTTTAACCGCACTTAATCCTAAAAATTTAGGTGGTTTGAATCAATTTCCACTAAAAGAAAGTATTGCTAAACACACGGATAAACCAATTGGCTTATTAAATGATGCGCAAGCCGCAACTTATGCGGAATACCAACTCCAAGATTCAGAAAAGAGTATCAAACTTTGTTTTTTATTACAGTTTCTACTGGCGTGGGTGGCGGTGTCATATTAAACCAACAATTACAAACTGGTCCGAAGGGAATCGCTGGACATATTGGGCATACATTAGCGGATCCAAATGGCCCCAATGTGTGGTTGTGGTCGTCGAGGTTGTGTAGAAGCCGTTGCTGCTGGTCGAGCTATTGAAGCGGTATCTTCCCAATGGGATGATCCTTGTGAGCCAAGAGAAGTTTTTGAACGTTTTTAGAAAAATGATGAAAAAGCTACCGTACTTATAGAACGTTCAGCCCAAGCCATTGCCAATTTAGTGGCGGATTTAGTGATTGGATTGGATGTGCAAAAAGTCGTTATAGGTGGTAGTGTAGGGTTGGCTGAAGGTTGTTACCATTAGTCAAACGTTTCTTACAGGCTATGCCTGCTGTATATAACTGTGACATTGAATCTGCTAAATTTGGTCAAGATGCAGGATTAGTCGGCGCAGCTTATTGGGTGAAAGATGTTCTGCTTGATAAACCAAAAGGAACAATTTATGGCTAAATCCGGAAATGTGTTAAACACCATTAGTTCGCTTTACCATAGCTTAACTAAATCAGAGAAAAATTGCTGATACGATTTTTACGTTCGCCTGATTTGGTGTCTCAATGTCCCCTTTCAGAAATCGCTAAACATTTGGAAGTTGGAGAGGCAACACTCGTCCGTTTTTGTCGAACCATTGGTTTTAAAGGTTTCAGCGATTTTTAAATTAGAACTTTCCATTGAGCTTGCTACGAAAGATAACAATGATGAAACTGTACTCGAAACAGAAATTATGCCGAGTGATGATTCTTTAACGATTGCGCAAAAAGTTGCAAGCGGCAGTTTCTAATGTAATGGAAGAAACGGTTAATTTATTAGATTTGAAACAGCTTGAACAAGTGGTTAAAAGCCATTAAAAAGCACGTCGTATCTTTTTTTATTCGGCGTGGGATCATCTGGCGTGACAGCTGAAGATGCAAAAATAAGTTGATGCGTATCGGTTTCCAAGTGGATGCAACAGGCAATAATCATTTTATGTATATGCAGGCGGCGTTACTTACGTCTTCTGATGTGGCAATTGGTTTAAGTCATTCTGGCTATTCCGCTGAAACAGCGCACACACTCAAAATAGCTAAACAAAATGGTGCAACGACAGTGGCATTAACTCATAGTTTGCGTTCACCCGTTACAGAATATGCTGATTATGTTTTTGGTAAATGGTAATAAACAAAGGGAAGCTACAAAGGTGACTCCATTGGTACTAAAATTGCACAGCTTTTTTGTATTAGATTTAATTTATGCTTTGTTAGTGCAGGGCGAAGAAGAACTTGCAGCTCAAACCAAGCAAAAAAACCCTCAATGTGATTCTTGAACAACGTATAAAATAGGAGAAAACTTATGCGTGATTTAAAAAGGTATTTTCAGTGCATTATTAGTGTCATTAATGAGGATGGCACAATTAATGAAAAAGGTTTACGCCAAATTATTCACTACAATATCGACAAAATGAAAGTTGATGGTTTATATGTGGGTGGTTCAACAGGCGAAAAACTTTATGCTTTCAACTGAAGAGAAAAAGAAATCTTCCGTATTGCAAAAGATGAAGCAAAAAGATCAAATCGCGCTAATTGCTCAAGTGGGTAGCGTAAACTTAAAAAAAGCAGTTGAATTAGAGTAAATATGCAACAGAATTAGGCTACGATAGCTTATCTGCAGTTACTCCGTTCTACTATAAATTTAGTTTCCCTGAAATCAAACATTATTACGACACCATTGTGCAGAAACGGGCAATAATATGATCGTGTATTCTATTCCGTTCTTAACTGGCGTGAATATGGGAATTGAACAATTTGGTGAACTTTACAAAAAAACCCTAAAGTATTAGGGGGTAAAATTCACAGCAGGTGACTTCTATTTATTAGAACGTTTGAAAAAGCTTATCCAAACCACTTAATTTGGGCAGGTTTCGATGAAATGATGTTACCTGCGGCCGCACCCTGGTGTGGATGGTGCAATCGGTTCAACTTTCAACGTAAACGGCGTTCGTGCTCGTCAAATTTTTGAATTAACCAAAGCGGGTAAATTAGCCGAAGCGTTAGAAATTCAACACGTAACCAACGATTTAATCGAAGGCATTTTAGCGAACGGTTTATATTTAACCATCAAAAGAATTGCTTAAATTAGAAGGTGTGGATGCGGGTTATTGTCGTGAGCCAATGACAGCAAAAGCAACAGATGCTCAGCTTGCTAAAGCAAAAGAGTTGAAAGCGAAATTTTTATAATTAATGGAATATCGTGAGAACCTAGGGGAGTGATTTCTCTAGGTTACTCATAATTTATCCCTATTGGGGTAGCAATTCTCGTTTCCTGCTTCTCAGTTTTTCTATTTCGTAGTGGGGAACCATTATGTTTAACCGTTGGTTTGTTTGTCCACGGTATTGAAAATAAAGGAAGTATAGTATGCGTCTTATCCCTCTACACAACGAACAACAGGTGAGTCGTTGGGCTGCACGCCATATTGTTGATCGTATCAATCATTTTAATCCTACGGCTGAACGTCCATTCGTTCTCGGTTTACCAACTGGTGGTACGCCATTAAAAACTTACCAAGAATTAATCGCACTTTGTAAAGCGGGAGAGGTGAGCTTTAAGCGTAGTAACATTCAATATGGACGAATATGTGGGGTTACCAGAGGAACATCCTGAAAGTTATCATAGTTTTATGTATAACAATTTCTTCAATCATATCGATATTCAGCCAGAAAATATCAATATTCTTAACAGGGTAATACGGATGATCATGATGCGGAATGCCGCCGTTATGAAGAAAAAAATTAAATCTTACGGAAAAATTAATTTATTTATGGGTGGAGTGGGCAATGATGGCCATATTGCCTTTAATGAACCGGCGTCATCATTAGGTTCCCGTACTCGTATTAAAACGTTAACTCAAGACACGCTGATCGCAAATTCACGTTTCTTTGATAATGATGTGAATAAAGTGCCTAAATATGCTTTGACTATTGGTGTAGGCACATTATTAGATGCAGAAGAAGTGATGATCCTTGCAACAGGCCATCATAAGGCGCTTGCAGTTCAAGCAGCAGTCGAAGGTGGTGTGAACCATATGTGGACAGTGAGTGCACTTCAACTACATCGCCATTTTGTGTTAGTTTGTGATGAGCCTGCACAACAGAAATTGAAAGTAAAAACTGTTAAATATTTTTGCTGAATTAGAACAACGCGCTATTCATAGCGTGTTATAAGATCTACCGCTCAAAAGAGCGGTAATTTTTCTGATTATTTTATTTAAGGGACAAAAAAATGAGATATGCATTAACGAATTGTGTGATTTACACAAAGTATGATGTTTTACGTGATTTTGCAGTAATTATTAACGGTGAAATTATTGAAGCGGTAGTTCCACAAGCTGAATTAGAAACAGGTGTCAAAACCATTGATTTACAAGGTAATAATTTAACCGCTGGTTTTATTGATCTTCAATTAAATGGCTGTGGTGGCGTGATGTTTAACGACCAAACTAGCGTTGAAACCTTGGAAATTATGCAGGGAAACTAACTTGAAATCAGGTTGTACAAGTTTCCTTCCAACTTTTATCACTGCACCAGATGAAAACATAAAAAGTGCGGTGAAAATTATGCGTGAATATTTAAATAAGCATAAAAACCAAGCACTTGGTTTACATATTGAAGAGCCGTTTATCAGTGTTGAGGAAAAAAGGTGTACACCGTCCCGAATATATTCAGTGAAATTACGCCTGAAATGAAGGATTTCCTCTGTGAAAATGGTGATGTCATGCAAAAAAATTACCATTGCCGCAGAAAACCCAACCATTAACTATACGCCTGATTTTTGTGAAAGCGGGTATTATTGTCTCTGTAGGCCATTCTAATGCGACTTATGAAGTCGCTAAAGCCGCATTCCACAAAGGCGCCACTTTTGCGACTCACTTGCATAATGCAATGTCGCCAATTAGTTCTGGTCGTGCTATGGGCGTAGTAGGTGCGGTACTGGATTCTGATGTTTTACACCGGTATTATCGTAGATGGTGTGCATATCAATTACGGCAATGTTCGCATTGATAAAAATCAAAGGTGACAAACTTTGTATTGTGACTGACTCTCTTGCTGCAGCAGGGTGCACCACCTGAATTAGAAACTTTCACATTCGTAGGAAAAACCATTTTATATCCGAGATGGCCGCTGTTTTTGATGCAAACGGTACGATCGCTGGTGCATCAATTACCATGATCGAGTCTATTAAAAAAATGCAGTGGGTTTGTAGAAATTCCACTTGCTGAAGCAATTCGAATGAGTAATCTTTATCCTGCACGAGCAATTGGTGTGGATGATCGTTTTAGGTTCGGTAGAAAAAGGAAAAAAATCGCAAATTTAGCCGTGTTTACGCAGATTATAAAGTGACAGCAACCGTGCTCAATGGTGAGATGGAAACCTAATTGATTTAAAGTGCGGTAAATTTTTCTGATCTTTTATAGCCCAACCAATCGGTTGGGTTATTTTTTACTTTACTACTTTAATAAGAATAATTTTTCATCTATAATATAAAAACCAAGTTAATTGCTAGGAGATAGATATGGCAAAAGATGAAGTAGGGCATAATTTTTCTTGCACGTTTAGAGTAAAACTCGTTTTGCGTCCAGGCGGTAAAAAGCAACAGATTGGTTAATTGCCAATGGTGATTTTAGCCAAGATAAAAAAAGTTTTAGAGGTTGCCTGTAATATAGGGAACGACAGCAATTGGATTGGCGAAACAATTTGGTTGCCATATTGAAGGTGTTGATTTAGATGAGCATGCGTTAGAAAAAGCACAAGCAAATATCGAAGCAAATGGCTTGCAAGAAAAATTCATGTGCAGCGAGCGAATGCGATGAAGTTGCCTTTCGAGGATGAAAGTTTTGATATTGTCGTAATGAAGCGATGCTTACGATGTTACCCATGGAAGCTAAGAAAAAGCCATTGCAGAATATTTTCGAGTGTTAAAAACCAAATGGTTTATTGCTTACTCACGATGTTATGTTGAGTGAGGGAATGACCATCAAACTATTCTAGAAAATATGCGCAAAAGCGATTAACGTGACAGTAACACCATTAACGAAAGATGGCTGGAAAGGCATATTCAAGAGAGTGGTTTTAGAAATGTTGATACTTTTTTTCTGGCGAGATGACATTACTTTCACCAAAAGGAATGATTTATGATGAGGGCATTCTCAGGACGTTAAAAAAATCATCCGTAATGCGATGAAAGCGGAAAATCGTGAGCAATTTAAAAAGAATGTTCAAAACCTTTAATGATCCTGAACATAAATTACATTTTGTTGCAGTATGTAGCCAAAAAAATAATATAAAAACAAAGGCCTAGTTTTATAGGCCTTTATCTTTTATTATTTAGCACAATTACATTCTTAATGAGCTGTTTTTTTGTTCAAAACGTTCTGCAACGAAATCCCAGTTTACCACGTTCCAGAACTCTTTAATGTAGTCTGGACGACGGTTTTGGAATTTTTAAGTAGTAAGCGTGTTCCCAAACGTCTAAACCTAAAAGTGGGAAACCTTCACAACCTGCCACTTCTTTACCCATTAATGGATTATCTTGGTTTTGCTGTTGATACCACGGCTAATTTACCTTCAGCAGTTAATACTAACCATGCCCAACCTGAACCAAAACGAGTTGTGGCTGCTTTTTCAAATTCAGCTTTAAATGCCTCTACAGAACCGAAATCACGTTCAACCGCATCTTTTTAATGTACCTTGTAAAAGTAGTACCTTTTTCAAACTTTTTCCAAAATAAACTGTGGTTTGTGTGACCGCCTGCATTATTGCGTAATGCACCACGTTTTTCTGCAGGGGATTTTTGTCAAGGTTAGAAACTAATTGACCTGGGCACATTTCTACTAATTCAGCGGGTAAACCTTCTAATGCAGCGTTTGCATTGTTTACATAAAGCTTGATGGTGTTTGCTGTGGTGGATTTCCATTGTTTGCGCATCGAAATGTGGTTCTAATGCATCGTAGGCGTAGCCTAATTCAGGTAGAGTGTAAGCCATAATTTATTCCTTCTATGTAAAGACAAATTTCGTTGAGGGTTTTGGTCTATAACCAAAAAGTGGGCAAATAATAGCAAAAATTTTTGATTTGAGATCATTAAATGTTTTTCCTTTTTGCATTAATAGACGAATTTATTAAACCTTGTTTTTAAATCAATAAACCCATCAATCTACTACTAAAGAGTTATTTATTTTGAGGGCTAAAATCTCGTCAAATATTTCTCTTGTGATAGAATACCGCTACTTTTTTTATTTTTCCCTTTGCAATTATGTTTGAACCACACAAGTTATCTCTGCAAAATTTATCCTGCCAACGTGGTGAGCGTGTACTTTTTCGTGCTTTGACTTGCGATTTTAATAGCGGTGATTTTGTGCAAATTGAAGGGCATAATGGCATAGGTAAAACCAGTTTATTACGTATTCTTGCGGGTTTAGCTCAACCTTTAGAAGGCGAAGTGCGGTGGGATTCTGAAACAATTTCTAAACAACGTGAGCAGTATCATCAGAATTTGCTTTATTTAGGGTCATCTTTCTGGCGTAAAACCAGAATTAACCGCATGGGAAAATTTGCAGTTTTATCAACGAATTAGTCAAGCTGAACAAAAATACTGATATTTTGTGGGATTTGCTTGAGAAAGTGGGATTATTAGGCCGTGAAGATTTGCCTGCCGCACAACTTTCTGCTGGGCAACAAAAAGCGTATTGCGTTAGGGTCGCTTATAGCTATCTCAAGCACCCTTATGGATTTTAGATGAGCCCCTTTACTGCGATTGATAAAAAGGCGTGGAAATTCTAACCGCACTTTTTTTGATGAGCATGCTCAACGAGGTGGTATCGTATTGTTAACCAGCCACCAAGAAGTGCCAAGTTATCATCTGCAAAAATTGAATTTAGCGGCTTATAAAGCGGAATAACTTAATGATTTTTAGAAATAATTAAACGAGAACTTCAAATTGCGATGCGCAAAAAAATGCGGAAATTTTAAATCCGCTATGGTTCTTTTTGCTTGTGATTACTTTGTTTCCGCTTGTTATTGGACCGGATCCTAAATTACTTTCTCGTATCGCACCAGGTATTGCATGGGTAGCCGCATTACTTTCAGCATTGCTTTCTTTTTGAACGTTTGTTTCGTGATGATTTTTATTGATGGTTCTCTTGAACAATTAATGTTAACTGCACAGCCTTTTGCCGATGACGACTCTGGCTAAAGTCGTTGCACATTGGTTGCTCACCGGTTTACCGCTTATTTTGCTATCACCGATTGCTGCTTTATTGCTTTCTCTTGAGGTCAATATTTGGTGGGCATTGGTTTTGACATTGTTACTGGGTACTCCTGTATTGAGTTGTATCGAGTGCAATTGGCGTGGCTTTAACGGTGGGATTGCGAAAAGGTGGTGTGTTGTTGAGTTTGCTTGTTGTTCCGTTGTTTATTCCTGTTTTTAATTTTTGCATCATCAATATTAGAGGCAGCTGGATTAAATGTACCTTATGGGGGACAATTGGCGATTTTAGGTGCCATGATGGTTGGCGCATTAACGCTTTCGCCTTTTGCCATCGCCGCGGCACTACGAATTAGTTTGGATAATTAATTTCATTCTACCGTATAAAAAGTGCGGTGGTTTTTCTCTTTAATTTTTAAGGATATGTGGAAGTGGCTACATCCTTATGCGAAAACCCAGAAACTCAATATCGTATTTGCGGTAAATTGAGTCCGTTATTTGCATTTTTAACGCTTATTTTTACTCGGTGTTGGCATTGTATGGGGCTTAGCGTTCGCACCGGCAGATTACCAACAAGGTAATAGTTTCCGAATTATGTATGTGCATGTGCCGACAGCGATTTGGTCAATGGGTGTGTACGGTTCAATGGCGATTGCTGCTGTGGTTGCCCTTGTATGGCAAATTAAGCAAGCCCACCTCGCAATGATTGCAATGGCGCCAATTGGTGCATTGTTTACTTTTCTTATCGCTTGTTACAGGCGCAATTTGGGGAGTAAACCAATGTGCGGGGCACTTGGTGGGTGTGGGATGCTCGCTTAACTGCAGAATTGATTTTATTCTTTCTTTATCTTGGGATTTTAGCGCTTTATTCTGCTTTTTTTCAGATCGTAACGTAGGAGCAAAAGCGGCTGGGATTTTTATGCATTACAACGGTCGTGATTTTACCGATAATTCATTTTTCTGTGGAATGGTGGAACACGCTACATCAAGGTGCGAGTATCACGAAACTGGAAAAACCATCCATTGCAATTCCAATGTTGGTTCCATTAATTTTGTGTATCTTCGGTTTTTTAACCTTGTATATTTGGCTTACTTTTGGTTCGTTATCGCGTGGAATTATTGAAAGAAGATGCGAAACGCCCTTGGGTTAAAGCATTAGCTCAAACACTGAAATAAAGTGCGGTTAGTTTTTAGCGATTTTTTTATAAGGAATATTTTATATTTTTCAAACTTGGGTGATTTTTAATATGGGTGGCTACGGTTTTTACGTATGGTTATCCTATGCAATAAGTTTAGTGGCAGTTATTGCCTTAATTGTTCAAAGTGTAAAACAACGCAAGACAGTGTTACAAAATGTATTGCGTGATCAACAACGCGAAGAACGTTTACAACAAGCAAATAAAGGGAACACGCTATGAATCCAAGACGTAAATCCAGATTTAAATTAGTCATTTTTGTTGTGCTCGGCATTGCTATTGCAAGTGGATTGATGTTGTATGCATTACGTCAAAATATCGACTTATTTTATACGCCATCTGAAGTGATTCAAAGGTAAGGATAATAACCCGAATCAAAAACCTGAGGTGGGGCAGCGTATTCGTGTTGGCGGTATGGTGGTTGAAGGCTCAGTAGTGCGTGACCCAAAAAGCTTAAAAGTGCGGTTTGATTTAAATGATATCGGCCCTGCGATTACAGTTGAATATGAAGGTATTTTTGCCAGATCTTTTCCGTGAAGGACAAGGTATTGTGGCTCAAGGTGTATTAACTCAGCCAACTGTTTTAACTGCAACAGAAGTGTTGGCTAAACACGATGAAATTATGTGCCACCAGAATTAGGTGAAAAATGCAAAAAGTGCATAAACCAATGAGGGATTGGTGATGCGGATTTAAAAGGCGAAAGCACACGTGATCGTCAAGAAAAAGAAGGCGCAAAATGATTTGCTGAATTAGGAAATTATGCGCTGGCTTTAAGTTTAGCCGTATCGCTTATGTTGGCGATTTTTCCCTTTGTGGGGGCAGAAAAGGGCAATGCACAATTAATGGCATTAGCTCGCCCAATGACCTATGGTTTATTTGCAAGTTTAAGCATCGCTTTTGCTGTGTTATTTTATTTATTCGCAGTAAATGATTTTAGTGTTCAGTATGTGGTGAATAACTCTAATACGGCTTTACCTATTTATTATCGTTTTATCTGCCGTCTGGGGTTCTCACGAAGGTTCTTTATTACTGTGGATTTGGTTACTGGCAGTTTGGTCATCTGCTGTTGCTTTTATTGAGTAAACATTTACCCCCAAGAAGCGGTTGCTCGCGTGCTTGGTATTATGGGGATTATTAGCGTAGGTTTTTTGTTGTTCGTCTTGTTCACCTCAAATCCTTTTACTCGTACTTTCCCTGATTTTCCAGTGGACGGAAAAGAACTTAACCCAATGTTGCAAGATGTAGGCTTGATTTTCCATCCGCCATTACTTTATATGGGCTATGTTGGTTTTTCTGTGGCATTTGCGTTTGCGATTGCATCATAATGACGGGAAAATTAGATTCAGCTTGAGGCGCGTTGGTCACGTCCTTGGACACTTGCTGCTTGGGTGTTTTTTTAACTTTTAGGGTATCGTACTCGGTTCTTGGTGGGCTTATTATGAGCTTGGCTGGGGCGGTTGGTGGTTCTGGGATCCAGTGGAAAACTCCTCGTTTATGCCTTGGCTTGCTGGTACAGCATTGATTCACTCCCTTTCTGTGACAGAAAAACGTGGTTCTTTCAAAGCTTGGACGGTATTACTTGCGATTTTTAGCCTTTTCACTTTGTCTGCTCGGCACGTTCTTAGTTCGTTCGGGCATCTTGGTTTCAGTTCACGCATTTGCATCGGATCCAACTCGTGGTTTTGTATATTTTTGGCTTACCTTGTTGTGGTGATCGGTGGTTCGCTAGCACTCTATGCGTATAAAGGAAGTCAAATTCGCTCTCGTGATAATGCAGAACGATATTCACGTGAAAGTATGTTGTTATTAAATAATATCTTATTAATGACCGCACTTTGCGTTGTATTCTTAGGAACGTTGTTACCACTTGTTCACAAACAACTTGGTTTAGGTTCTATTTCTATTGGTGCGCCATTCTTTGATCAAATGTTCTTAATTATTATGACACCATTTGCATTATTGCTTGGTATTGGACCTTTGGTGAAATGGCGTAGAGACCAATTTTCTGCAATTCGTACGCCTGTTGTTATCAGCGTATTTGTTATGGTTATTGCAGGTTTTGCGTTACCTTATTTCTTACAAGATAAAAATTACCGTGAGCTCAGTGCTTGGTTCAATGATGACTGTGATTATCGCTCTACTTGCGCTGTATGAATTGCAACAACGTGCGACGCATCGTGAATCATTCTTTGTGGGCGTACGCAAACTATCTCGTTCTCATTGGGGAATGATGTTAGCTCACTTAGGCGTAGCAATGACTGTGTGGGGGATTGCGTTTAGCCAAAACTTCAGCGTAGAACGTGATGTTCGAATGAAGGTCGGCGAGAGTGCACAAATTGGTCGTTACGATTTTTAAATTCGCTGGTGTGACGGATGCAAATGGCCCAAACTATATTGGTGGAAAAGCTCAAATTGATATTTCGAAAGATGGGCAACCAGAAGCAAGCTTATTTGCAGAAAAACGTTTTTACACAGTAAGTCAGTATGTCTATGACGGAAGCCGCCATTGCTGGTGGTTTAACTCGTGATCTTTTATGTGGCTCTTGGTGAAAAGATTGATGATAATTCTTGGGCGTTACGCTTATATTACAAGCCGTTTATTCGCTGGATTTGGATTGGCGGCTTTGTTTATGGCGTTAGGTGGATTGTTATGTATGTTCGATAGACGCTATCGATTTAACGCTTTATTGAGAAAATAATATGACGGCGCATCTTGATTAAGGTGTGCCTTAACTTTTAATTAGCTTATGCGAACAATGCAGGCTTTCAGGAAAGCTAACTTTGGTTTTTATATTTAAAGTGCGGTAAAAATGATTACTCGTTCCTCTTATTCTCTTTTTATCGATAACAATTGCCTTTTTAGTGCAATTAAAACGTAATGCGCAAAGGTGAAGATATTAAAGCATTAGAGTCTGCTTTTGGTTTGGAAAGCCTGTGCCAGCAAAAAAATTTAACGGGAGCTTTTTGAAAATAAAGCTTACACGAATGAATTGTTTCAACAAAGGTAAGCCGGTTTTTGCTTAATGTTTGGGCGACTTGGTGTCCGACTTGTTATGCCGAACATCAATATTTAAACAAACTTGCTAAAGACGGTGTGCGAATTATCGGTTTAGATTATAAAGATGAATCACCTAAAAGCAATGAAGTGGTTAAAAGATCTTGGCAATCCTTATAAAGTTGTTTTAAAAAGATGAAAAAGGTTCTTTCGGTTTTGGATTTAGGAGTATATGGGGCACCAGAAACTTTCATTGTAGATGGAAAAGGCGTGATTCATTATCGTTATGCTGGAGATGTAAACGAAAAAGTTTGGACTCAGACTTTAAAACCAATTTATGACAAACTTTCGGAGCAACAATAATGAAAAAACATGGCTATTTTTGACCGCACTTTTGTTTAGCTCAGTGGCGTTTTCAGCTATTGACGCATTAAATTTTAGTTCTCCACAGCAAGAGAGTGATTACCACCAATTAACACAATCTTTGCGTTGCCCTCAATGTCAAAAATAACAATATTGCGGATTCCAACGCAACTATCGCTGTGGATATGCGAGGCAAAGTATTTGAGCTTTTTACAAGAAGGCAAATCGAAAAATGATGTAGTAGATTATATGGTGGCACGCTACGGCAATTTTTGTAACTTATGATCCTCCTATGACAGCGAGTACATTAGTGCTATGGATTGCGCCATTATTGCTTGTATTGATTAGGGCGTGGTATTTTTATTAAGACGTAAACCAAAAAGCTCAAAGTGCGGTGAAATCCCAAGATGTTTTAACTGATGAAGATAATGTGCGTTTGGCAGAATTATTAAACAAGGATAAATAGATGAATTTTGCATTAATTTTTATATTAACCACTTTAGTTGTGGCGTTAATTTGTTTTTATCCTTTATTGCGTCAATTCAAAAAGCGAAACATGGGCAAAAACGTGATGATTTAAATAAGGCTTTGTATTTCTCGCGCTTGGAAGAAATTGAGCAAGATAATTCCCAAGGTTTAGTTGAAAATGTTGAGCAACTCAAACAAGAATTACAGAAAACCTTGCTTGATGATGTGCCGAGCAAGGTTCAAAGAGAATGTGGATTATTCTGGCAAATCTTATGGAAAAGTGTGGTTTGTGTCTGGCGTGTTGGCGCTAGGAATTATCGTGAGCTCTTCTTATTTTATGGTTGGCTCTTGGCAAGCTGAATCGATGTTAGAGCAAACTTATGCGAAATTGCCATATTTCTATGAGCGAATGAAAGATGAAGATAAAAATCCATTTTTCTGATGCAGAAATGCAGCAATTTTCTACCGCACTTCGAATCGATTTGCAGAAAAAAATCCAACTGATGCAAAAATGGTGGATGCTCGGTCAGATTGGGATGAATTTAGGTGATGTACGTTTAGCATTTGATAGTTATCAGAAGGCCAATAAGTTAGAACCAGACAATGTGCAATATAAATTAGGCTATGCTCGTGTGTTGATGTTCTCTGATGATGCGACTGATAAACTAAAAGGTGGCGATTTATTACGTGAAGTGATTCGTCAAGATCATACTAACGTTGAGGCTCTAAGTTTGCTCGCATTCCGTTATTTTGAAACGGAAGATTATAAAATGGCTGCAGTGACTTGGGCAATGATGCTGCGCTTAATGCCGAAAGATGATGAGCGTGTTCCACTAATTGAAAAAAGTATTCGTGCCGCGCGTGATGCTTTAGAAGCGCAAAACGAAGAAAAATCAAAAAGTATTACCCCTGAAAAATAACCTAGAGCATTGTAGTACTTTCTGATATAGTGCGGTAAAAATGATTATTGATGATGAACCTATTTATTAGGTTTTCATTATGTTACTATCATAATTAATACAAATTAATTAGAACAGATAATTTATCGCTTGAAATGTTACTCTTTTTTAAGCCTGATGGTTTGACGTTAGAGCGATATCAATATAGTAAAGACTAAGGAAAAATAAACATGAAGCATCAATCTTATATTTCGATTCCGTTATTTTTCTTATGGTTAGCAGCCTTGTTATTGCTCAGGTTTCTATTGCAAGTAATATTACTTATGTTGATTCGGTGAGATCAAAAAGCTTTTTCGTCTGAAATTTCAGATAATGATGTACAGATTTTGGGGAAGAGTATTGAATTAAAAGTTTATAAAATGGATGAGATGAGTTCATCTCAAACTATTTATGAATCTCCGGCTGGGGTTTGTAAAGGGTTTAAGGCTAGAGGTGTAAACTATACAAATTCAACCCACAATTATCTTTCACCCAATGATAAAACAGAATATTATGGCAGCGTAACTGGCGCTACAATTTATAGTGGGAAGAATACGCAAAAATTTAAGTTATGTACCCGTTTATTCTATTTCTGATAAAAAGTATCTGAGCGTATTCAAATTATGGAAAATAAGAAATTGAAGGAAAAAGGCTGTTAATAATGTATCAGAAGGAAAGCGGTGTTAACAGAAGTAATTTGTAAATAGAGGTGGATATGATATTTTAGTATTAGGTATAACATGTTTATTGGTTGCATGTTCTTCTGATAATAAGCCAGATAATGGCATTTATGATATGAAAACAGTTCAGGAATATAATGCCCGAGTACAGAGTGGAAATACTGTTGTGGCCTCACAAAAGCTCGGGTCTCTAAACAAGAAGAAACACCACTAAAAATGAATGCGAGTGATGAGAAAGCGAAAGTAAGAATTATTAGCCCTACTCTTCCTGTGGTCCCCGCTGTTGGTGTCGGTTATTATCATCATTATCATAATTGGTAATAGAAACTTGCGAATTTAGACAGCTATATTTTTATAGCTGTTTTTGATTCTAATGATTAGAAAGGACGATAATTTTATAGTAAAAAGCGAGCTTAAGCTCGCTTTTTATAATGAATCTAGCTCTTATAGACTCGTTACCGCAAATAATACCCAAACAGTATAAATTGTGGCTAAACCATAAAAGATAAATCCACCAGCTGGCACATGCACTTTAAGATCGTGCATACCGTGGTGAATACGGTGTAAACCACACCACATTGGGAAAATAGTAAGCACCAAAATAACTAATTTGCCAATCCAAGAATAAGCAAAAAGTAATTAAATTATGCGCATTGACTAAACCAAATGGTAATAACAAACCGATGATTAAAAATAACGACAGGGAAGAAAAATAGCACTCACTGTGCCGCCTGCACCGAACATTAACCATACTGGCGGTTCGCCGGAGCGTTTTGGATTTTGATCAACCATTTTTTCTCTCCCTTAAATATAAACTAAAACTAATGCAAGTACGCTAACTAATGCGGTTACCACCCAAAGTGCGTTTCTTACAACAGTGTGTGGTAAGCGTTCATTTTTCACAATGATATTCATCACTTTCGGTGTCATCAAGAAATATGTCACCGTATGATAAAAGCGTTGCGATAAGCGTAATAATATTTAAGAACACCACAATTGGGTTTCTTAAAAAACTCAATAAAAGCTCAAGATGCCTAAGCCTGGCATTGGATTACTTGCAAGACAAAGAACACCATAAAAGCAATACAATACAAAACCATACAGCAAAGATTGAAGTCGCTTCACGTAGCATATAAGCTTTGTAGAAGTCCAATTTTTTGCCACCAAGTCGCTGTCATTGGACGAACATATTTTTTTACGTTTACTCACTGTTACTGACATTCCTTCCCCTTAGCTTTTTGGTTTTAGCATAGAGATAACATAATCTTTGGCGCTTTCCACTTTTTCCTTGGTTAATTGCAGAAGCAGGATCCACATGTTTTGGGCAAACTTCTGAGCAATAGCCAACGAAAGTACAACTCAAACCCCGTTTTTACCATTTAATACGACATACGTTTTTGCTTTTACCATGGTCACGGTTATCAAGATTATAACGATGGGCCATAGTAATAGCTGCAGGGCCTAGGAATTCAGGATTTAAACCAAATTGAGGGCAAGCGGCATAGCATAAACCACAGTTGATACACATTGAGAATTGACGATATTTCTCAAGCTGTGCTGGCGTTTGTTTAGTGCGACTTGCTTGCAATTCTTTTGATGGATGTGGTTTACCATCTAATGCAGGTGCTTCGTTACCAATAATATAAGGTTTAATTGCCTCTAAACTTTCGATAAAGTGGCTTAAATCAACCACCAAGTCACGTTCAATTGGGAAGTTTGCTAACGGCTCAATACGCATATGGCCGCTGTAATCACGCAAGAACGTTTTACAAGCCAATTTCGGTTTGTTATTTACCATCATCCCACAAGAACCGCAGATCGCCATGCGGCAAGACCAACGATAAGAAAGAGATGGCTCAAGTTTATCCTTAATATAACCTAATGCATCAAGCAATGAAGTTTGATTATCATAAGGTACTTGATAGGTACTTAGATGCGGCTCTTGATCGATTTCAGGATTGTAGCGTAATACTTCAACATTCATTACTGGTGAATTAGCCATTTGCTTTGCTCCTTAGCTTTTCGCAGCTGCTTCTTGAGCTTCTGCTTCCGCACCGTAAACACGTTTTGCAGGTTGAGATTTAGTAATTTTCACCGGACTGTATTCGATACGCGGCGCACCATTCTCATTGTAGAAAGCAAGTGTGTGTTTTTAAATAATTTACATCATCACGTTCAGTGTAATCTAAGCGTTGGTGAGCACCACGAGATTCTTTACGTTCAATCGCTGAATTTTGCAATAGATTGTGCAACATCTAGGATATAGCCTAACTCAACTGTATAAAGTACATCTGTATTGAACACGCTTGAGTTATCTGCTACACGAATACGTTTGTAACGTTCTTTTTAATTCTGCAATTTTATCTACTGCTTTTTGCATGCTTGCTTGGTCACGGTAAATACCACAGCCTTCTTCCATTACAGAACCCATTTCATCACGGATTTTCAGACCAAGACTCATTACCTTCTTGTTTATGAAGGGCTTCTAAAACGAGCAACAACATCTTTTGCTTGAGCATCAACCGCACTTTGGTTTACAGATTGAGATTCAACTGCACGTTGTGCCGCATATTCCCCTGCAACACGACCTAACACAACAAGTTCAGCTAAAGAGTTAGAGCCCTAAAGCGGTTTGCACCATGTAAACCTGAAGATGCACACTCACCTACAGCAAATAAACCTTTGATACGAGTTTCGCTGTTAAAATCAACCTCAATACCGCCCATCGTGTAGTGAACAACTGGACGAACTGGGATTGGCTCATTCACTGGATTTACACCTTCATAAGCACTTGCTAATTCACAGATGAATGGCAAACGCTCATGTAGATATTTTTTTCACCAAGATGACGTAAATCTAAATGCACAACATCTACGCCTTTCGCGGTTTTTTTAAGGTATTACCTTTTTTCCATTCTTGCCAGAATGCTTGAGAAACTTTATCGCGAGGACCAAGTTCCATATATTTATTTTGCGGTTTGCCAATTGGTGTTTCAGGTCCCTAGACCGTAATCTTGAAGATAACGGTAGCCATCTTTATTCACTAAGATACCGCCTTCACCACGACAACCTTCAGTCATTAAGATGCCGGTATTCGGTAAACCTGTTGGGTGATATTGAACAAATTCCATATCACGAAGTGGTACACCATGACGATACGCCATAGATAAGCCGTCACCTGTTACAATACCGCCGTTGGTATTGAATTTAAATGCACGACAACCACCACCTGTTGCAATCACAACCGCATTTGCATTGATTTGAACAAGTGAACCCTCCATCATGTTCATCGCAACCATACCACGAGCATGGCCATCATCAACAAGAATATCTAATACGAAGTGTTCATCAAAACGTTGGATTTGTGGATATTGAATAGAAGTTTGGAAAAAGCGTGTGAATAAGTGGAAACCTGTTTTATCAGCGGCGAACCAAGTACGCTCAATTTTCATTCCACCGAAACGACGTACGTTTACATCGCCATCTGCTTTACGGCTCCAAGGGCATCCCCAACGTTCTAATTGAGTCATTTCCACTGGTGAATGTTGTACGAAATATTCCACAACATCCTGTTCGCAAAGCCAGTCACCACCAGCAACGGTATCTTGGAAGTGTTTATCGTAAGAATCTTCCTCTTTGATAACTGCAGCTGCGCCACCTTCTGCTGCCACGGTATGGCTACGCATTGGGTACACTTTTGAAACTAATGCAATTTTTTTAAGTTAGGATTTGCTTCAGCTGCTGCAATCGCTGCACGTAAACCGCCACCACCAGCGCCAACAATCGCAATATCGACATTAACTGTTTGCACGATATCCTCCAATAAATGTAGAAAGTAAAAATAGAAATCACCCTAAAAGGGTAATCTAACGAGGCCATTCTGCCATTTTTTGTTACAAATTAATAACGTTTTTATGTAGGGAAAGGGGAAAAGTATGATTTTGTGATCTACCTCAAAAAACCTTAGATTGAGTTGAGAAGGGCTCTCGTTTACAATGATGCAAATTTAAAAATGGGAATAAAAATGACCGCACTTACTCATTGGCAACCTTCTGCCGATATAAAAAAATCTTCTTAAACGTGCAAAAATTATTGCTGAAATTCGTCAATTTTTTACAGAGCGAGGCTTACTTGAAGTTGAGACGCCTGTTCTAAGTGAATTTGGCGTCACTGATTTGCACCTTTCCACATTTAGCACAGAATTTCTCGCGCCTTTTTGGTGAACAATCGAAAATACTTTTGGCTTTCTACAAGCCCTGAATATCATATGAAACGCTTGCTTGCTGCAGGCAGTGGACCAATATTCCAAATCAGTAAAGTATTCCGTAATGAAGAAGCCGGTAATCGCCACAATCCAGAATTTACTATGCTGGAATGGTATCGACCGCACTTTAGTATGCATCGTTTAATTAATGAGGTAGATGATTTACTCAACAAATTTTTAGATTGCCCACCGGCAGAAAGTTTAAGCTACCAATTTCTTTTCCAAGAATATGTAGGCTTAGATCCCTTATCAGCAGAACGTTCAGAATTAATCGAAGCCGCACGTAAACATAACTTTATGGCTGAAGATGATGAAGAACGCGATACTTTATTGCAGTTCTTATTTAGTGAAGTCGTTGAACCTCAAATAGGAAAAGATCGACCTGTTGCGGTTTATCATTTCCCTTCAACACAAGCAGCCCTAGCACAAGTGAGCCCAGAAGATCAGCGGGTTGCAGAACGCTTTGAGTTTTATTACAAAGGCTTGGAACTGGCAAATGGTTTCCATGAATTGACAGATGCACGAGAACAAAGACATCGTTTTGAATTGGATAATCAGCAAAGAAAAACATGGATTGCCAATTCGAGACATTGACGAACGGTTTCTTGCTGCATTAGAAGCTGGCTTACCAAACTCTTCTGGCGTTGCGCTGGGAGTCGATCGCCTAATTATGGTTGCGTTAGGTTGTGAGAAAATTAATGAAGTGATTTCTTTTTCCGTGGATAATGCCTAAACGAAAAGTGCGGTAAAAATCTACCGCACTTTTGATTTTTAGTGACTGATCCATAATGGCAATCGTATCGTAACAGCAAGCCCGCCTAGTGGGCTTTTTCAGCCCAGACCTTTCCTTGATGTTCCTGAATAACATTAGACACAATCGCCAATCCTAGTCCTGTGCCGCCAGTCGTTCTAGTTCGCGTCTCATCTACTCGATAAAAATGGTTTGAAGATTTTTTTAAATTCATCTGGATGGACTCCAGATCCGTTGTCATCTATACGGATCCTGAGAAATTCTTCTTCTTCTTCTTCTTGGATAAAGATATGAAGTTCGATCTTATCTTTGGTGTATTTAAGCGCATTTGTCACGATATTTTTCAACCGCACTTTCCAGCAATCTAGAATTGCCGTTAAGTTGTAATTCATTTTTGGGTAAACGAATATTTGTGAGAAACGTTATACCTCGTTGCTCTGCCTCAAATTTGGCATCGTTGATAATATCAGTCCAAAGCGTATTGGCATAAAAAAATATCCCGTTCAACTTGGCTATTCATTTGATGGCGTGAAAGTAGAAGTAGCTCACTAATCATTTTTATCCATTCGCCCTATTTCTCTTTCAATACGTTTTACGCTCTCTGTTTCGCACATTCATGACGAACAAGCGCTGTAGCCAACTGTAAACGAGTGAGTGGCGTTTTTTTAATTCATGTGAAATAGATGAAAGTAGGGTTTGTTGATTAGAGATTAGACGATCAATAGAAGATGCCATTCGATTAAAAACTTTGACCGACTTGGCGTATCTCTAATGGACCATTAGCAATTAGGCTCTTATCAATTTTAAAAATTACCTAATGCCACTGAATTTGCTGCTTCTTGCAAGTGAGAAATAGGCTCAATCAGCATTCTTGTAAACCACCAAAGCAATGGGCTAGTGATTAAAAGAATAATCAAAAATCAATATAGTGGGTCTATCAAAAACATAATTAAAGATCTCACGCTGTGGGTTAACGTAAGAAATAAAATACAAGGCATAAGAGGCTGTATCCCCTAAATAAACCTGAACGGCCCTGAAAGCTGAAGCTTATTAAAATTTTTACGTTTAGGTTCTGAAAAATTGCTGGATACATTTGCAAATCTTCGGATATAAGGCGCTTCCTCTGGTAATTCACCGAGAATATTTTTAGTTTTTAAATTAATCAGAACAGGTCTAGAAGGTTGAAATTTATCTGAAGGTAAAACAGGAACTTCTGAAATTAGCCCCTGTAATTGACCATTACGAACGATATTTAGGATTTCTTTTTTGATAGTTAACAATATCTGCTTCTTCTAGAGGGGAATAGAGTCTAAGATCGAGATTGGGTAGCACGATCATAAGACTCATTATGATGAAAAAGAAAACCAGAACATAGCAAATGTTCTGATTGCAAGTTGATTTAAACAGAAAAAAATTACGCAATTTCATAAAACTAAGTGACTAAAAGATAGCCTTTTCCGCGTAAAGTTTTAAACCAAGACAATTTGCTTTTCTCGCTCTGGTAGCTTTGTCTCAAATTAGATATATGCATATCAAGAGAGCGGTCGAACGGACTTAATGTTTTTTTCCTAGCACTTCTAAACTTAATTCTTCACGAGTAACAATATCCCCTTTGACTCTATTAATCGGTGAAGGATCTTAAACTCACAATCCGTTAGATTTAAGTTTTTTTCTCATCATACATCGCAGTTTGACGAGTTAAATATAAGGTTACATTCTCAAAAGATAATATTTCTTTTTGTATTGTCAACATTATTTGATGGAGACACACTTCGACGCAAAAATCGCTCGAATTCTTGCAACTAATTCACGATCATTAAATGGTTTAGGCAAGTAATCATCCGCACCTAATTCTAAGCCTAATACGCGATCAATGTCTTCACCTCTTGCAGTAAGCATCATCACTGGCACATTAGAGACTTTACGAATTTCTTTTAATGTATCAAGACCATTTAGCTTAGGCATCATCACATCAAGTAAAAACCAACCTCATGACTTTCATCAAGTTTTTTTGTAATGCCTCTGATCCATTATTTGCTGTTTGAACATCAAATCCTTCTAGCGTTAAAAGGGATGAAAGTAATTCCGTCAATTCAACATCATCATCAACGAGCAAGAGTTTTTGACATTGGGAGATTCCTTTTTATCAATAGTTCTTGTTGTAGTGCGGTGAAAAATAGAAAGACTATTTCAGAATTGCCACCAGCTTGATTTTTGGTTTCTCACCAGTTTGAATAATGGTGTTGTTCTCGCCTTGTTGCGAAACTTCTGGCAAAGGTTTATCAAGATTGGTTTCTGTCACAATTCCACGTTGATCAAATTTTACAGTGAAAGTATGTTGAACAGGTGTTTCATAAGCACGTTGTTGTAAGAACACATAGTACCAAGTCTGACTCATTATAAGGATCGATTAATACTGGCGTACCCAACAAATATTGTACTTGTTGAGCTGTCATGCCTTCTTTAACTTGAGCAACTGTAGTCGCTTCTAAATAGTTGCCTTGTGGTACATCAATTCGATATACAACTTTTTCAACGGTGGAACAAGAAGCGACGCTTAATGCTAAAAAGGTTGCGCCTAAAAGTGTTTTAACTTGCATTTTCTTTACCTTATTTGTGCAAAAGTACTGTCAAATAATACCCAAGTTTGAGCATATTTCCAAATTAATTCTCTGATTTTAAAGCCTTTTTGTAATTGATCTTTTAAATTGGCGGTAAACCCTTGATAGTAAGCGTATCCGTCATCGGTTCCCATTGAATTCGAGTATTCAATAAATCAGCATCGAAACTAATACTCACTCCCTTTCCAGAGCCAGTAAACTTTGTCAAGGATTTTAAGGTTGAACGCACTGGCGGAATGCTGTCTTCCAAGCCATAATTCTGTTCTCCCGCAAAGGTAACAAAAGACTGTTCGTTTAGAGTGGGTAAGGAATCAGAAAGTTCCTGCAATTCAATTTCATCACCGCCTGCAAGTTGAGCTTTTACAATATTCAAACACTTGTTTTTTACTGCTTGAGTTTGCTCTTTATTGAGTTCACCTTGATCACAATAATCACTCACTGCTTGCAATAAACATTGGTTTTGGACTTGTGGATTTAATCCTTCTTCGGCACCTCAAAAATCCATGAAAAATCACTAATTTTGCGACCGACACGGCCTTTTATGAAAGTTAAATAACGATTAGAGTTTGCATTCACCTGTAAATCCGTCAAATTCACTCTTGCCGCAATATCAAACTGAGTAATATCAAGATATTCTGTACGGCGAATATCTAAATGCTCATCGACCAGCATACTATGACGGCTATCAAGCAATGCAATAAACAAATAATCTGTCGCTAAGAAATTATATTGACATAAAATCAAAGTACCACTTTCAGCAAAATTATATTTACCTAGCTCATCTGCAAGCAATTTTGTTGAATATTGACTAAAACCCTAAAAACTCAATTTCTTGTTCCAATAAACGATTTAAATGCTGTGCAAAGATAGACTTTTCCTGAAACACGCCAAAAGCCTTCGCTTTATTTTTGATAGCCTTGATGAAGTTGCAACATCATTTGTTCTACTTCTGGCGTAATTGAAAAGCAACTCGTTGCGTAATACGCTTTCCATTTTTACGCTGTCGCCATCCACATTTTTTTGACTAACTGATGCAAAAACAATTTGATTAACGGTAATACTCATTTTTGTCACCCTTTGAAAAATTTACCGCAAATTATAACCGCACTTTTTAAGCAAGAAAAAGAAATTATTTAGGTTCTACCAAATAATCGGGTATCATAAGCCAAATTTTTTTGTTTTATTTTTAACATTATGGCTCAACATTCTAAATATTCTGATGCTCAATTAGTGCGATTGTAAACGATATGATCGCAGTGCTAGAAAAGCATAAAACCCCTGTAGATCTTTCCTTAATCGCACTAGGTAACATGGCAAGTAATTTATTAACCACCAGCGTGCCGCAAACTCAACGCGAGGCATTAGCTCAAGCATTTTTCGAATTCTTAATTAATGCGGTAAAAAGCACATTAATATGAAATGGATTAAAAAGGCACCTTCAGCGGCAAACAATACCGCGATGACGTTTCACGAAAAATTTCGTGGGGTCATTGGTTTGCCTTTTTAATATCATTGTTGCCATTCTTATTGGCGCACGTTATGCCTTTTATCATTGACTGGCCGGATACTCTCGCAGGAAAAACTTTATTTCTTTTGTGAGTTTGCTCGGACATTTCAGTTTCAACGTTTTTGCGTTGTACTTACTTGTGGTCTTTCCACTGAGTTTCATTATTAAAAATAACCGCACTTTTCGCGGATTAACCGTGATATTTTCCACGATTTGTACAACCTTATTATTATTTGATACCGCTGTTTTTCAATCGTTTTAATCTGCATTTATCCTCTGTTGTATGGAATTTGCTGGTCAATCCAGAAAATGGTGAAATGTCACGCGATTGGCAAATTTTCTTTGCACCAATGCCAATAATTTTACTGGCACAAATGTTATTTTTCTCGCTGGAGTTGGGAAAAATTACGCAGTCTTGAACGCCAAAAATGGCTAAAAGGCACCGGCATATTCTTAACCGCAATGTTCATTGCGACGCATTTAATTTATGCTTGGGCAGATGCTTATTTGTATCGTCCTATCACCATGCAACGATTCTAATTTTTCCTTTTATCTTATCCACGACAGCTCGTTCTTTTTAGAAAACACGGTTTCTTGGATGGAGAAGAATATACGCAAAAATTGGCGCAAGAAGGTCGTTTAGATGCCTTAAAAATTGATTATCCGAAAAAGAACTCACTTACGCACCAATTACGCATAAACCCTAATATTCTGATTGTAACGGTTTCGGGTTTACGCCATGATGCGATTTCTAATGAAAAATGCCAAAACTTGCTGAATTTGCAACAAGTTCAACGGAATTCACGAATCATTACAGCACAGGTAATAGTAACAACGCAGGCTTAATTGGGTTATTTTACGGGCTAAATGCAAATTACACCGATAGCATTTTAAGCAATCATACCCAATCTGTTTTAATCGAAAAATTACGTGCTGAAAATTATCAATTGGGTTTATTTTCTGCTACGAATTTCAAAGATAGCGTCTTCCGCCAAGCATTATTTCGAGAAATAAAACTTTCATCGAATAAAACCAACAAACCAAATAATGAAAGTGCGGTAAAAATCTCAATGATTTTTATTAAAGCACAAAAACTGACTCACCTTGGTTTGCTTATTTGGATTTAGCCTTGGAGACTAAAAATCCATCAGATTATGACCGCACTTTGCAGGACATTGATTCTCTTTTAGCAAAAGCGTTAGAAAGTACACCGCTTGAAAATACATTAGTCATTATCACGTCAGAGCATGGTGTAACCTTTAATGAAATGAATGAAAAAGAGCGAGAAAACTACTTTGGGCGCGATGAGGTTCAAGTGCCATTGCTTGTATATTGGAAAGATTTACCGGTAGGTAAACAGAATGGATTAAGCAGTCATACCGATATTTTTACCTGCATTGATGAGACAAATTTTCCATGTAGAAAATAGATTAATGGATTATACACAAGGGTATAATTTATTTGACCTGAGCGGGCGTGATTGGGTTCAAGCGTCTAATTTTAATTGGAATGTAATTATTCAATCAGATGGCACTCAATATCATATTAATCGTAAAGGTAACTACAAAAAATTTAACCCTAACTATGAGGAGCAATCTTCAGATAGACCGCCGTTAGGCTTATTCTTGGAAACGTTTCAACTTGAAAATCAATTTTTTGAAAAATAGATAGATAAAATAATATGAACGACGAACAGCAAAATTTAAACCAATCTGAAAAATACGAAAAACCTTTTTTTCAATCTTTATTTGGTCGCTTTTTTTCAAGGTGAACTAAAGAATCGTGACGAACTTGTGGAAGTAATTCGCGATTCAGAACAAAAACGATTTAATTGATCAAAATACGCGTGAAATGATTGAAGGCGTGATGGAAATCGCGGAGCTTCGTGTTCGCGATATTATGATTCCTCGTTCACAAATTATTTTTATTGAAGATCAACAAGATTTAAATACTTGTTTAAACACAATTATTGAATCCGCTCATTCTCGTTTTCCTGTGATTGCCGATGCAGATGATCGCGATAATATCGTAGGTATTTTTACATGCGAAAGATTTATTGAAATTTTTACGTGAAGATGCCGAAGAGTTTAATTTATCTTCATTATTACGCCCCGTCGTGATTGTGCCAGAAAGCAAAAGAGTGGATCGTATGTTGAAAGATTTCCGCTCTGAGCGTTTCCATATGGCTATTGTGGTGGACGAATTTGGTGCGGTATCTGGCCTTGTTACCATTGAAGATATATTGGAACAAATTGTTGGCGATATTGAAGATGAATTTGATGAAGAAGAAGTAGTGGATATTCGTCAGCTTTCTCGTCATACTTATGCTGTGCGTGCACTCACAGATATTGATGATTTCAATGCGCAATTTAATACTGATTTTGATGATGAAGAAGTGGATACCATTGGTGGGCTGATTATGCAAACTTTTTGGTTATTTACCAAAACGTGGTGAAGAAATTACGTTGAAAAAATCTTCAATTTAAAGTTACCTCGGCAGATAGTCGCCGATTGATTCAACTTCGAGTCACAGTGCCTGATGAACATTTGGCAGAAATGGATGATGTGGAAGAAAAAGTCGAATAGCATTTTATCATCCTCAATGATGGCGCGCGTTTTTCTAACATGTGCTTTTTTCTTTACTTGAAATGGGATTTTCAACACAAAAGACGCTCGTCAGGGCGTGCAAAAATATAATTGAATTTATGAATAAATATTTTACTTATCTTATTGCGCTTATATCTGGTTTAGTCGGTGTTTTTGCCTTTTTCGCCATTTGATTATTGGCCTTTAGCCCTATGTTTCTTTTACTCGGTTTACTTTTATGTCGCTAAAAATCCTAAAAAAATCCACCGCACTTTTTAGCGACGTTTTTTGTGGTCGATGGATTTTTTTCTGCTTTAGGGGTAAGTTGGCTTAATGTCAGTATTCACCAATTTGGTGGCGCGTCTTTAGGTGTGAGTTATTTCCTTGTCGGTTTACTTGCGGCTTATCTTGCGTTATACCCGATGTTCTTTACCTATTTGGTTCAGCGTTTCAACGTTCAAAAGTGCGGTAATTTTTGCCGTGATTTGGACATTGACAGAATTTTTACGAGGTTGGATTTTTACCGGTTTTCCTTGGCTTCAGTTTGGTTATACACAAATTGACAGTCCATTTTATGGCATCGCCCCTGATTTTTGGGGTAACAGGATTGACGTTCTTTACCGTTTGGGCAAGTGCGGTAATTTTTAATTTTGTTTTATCTTTATTTAAAACGAAAAATCTTAAATTAGTCTTGGCGAACGTTTTTGTTATTGATCATCGTGGGGGATTAAGTGCTTATTCATCCCTGAATTCACTTTGTAAAAACCTGTTGAAGATAAGGCAATTTCAGTCACGCTTGCTCAAGGCAATATTGAACAAAAATCTCAAATGGGATCCGGCTTATTTTTATTCTACTTTTGGAGATTTATCAAAAATTAATCGCAGAAAATCTTGGTAAAACAGATTTAATTATTTTGCCTGAATCTGCATTGCCAACTCTTGAAAATGCGATTACTCCATTTTTTTGAAGCGTTAGATCGTGCTGCTAAAGAAACGAAAACGGAGATAATGGTTGAACGGTATTCCAAGATACGAGATCTGGTAAATTGCTTAATTCTATTATGACTGCTGGAAACCCAGACTTTCCTTATCAGCCAGATACGCAAAAATCGTTATAGTAAGCATCATCTCGTGCCTTTCGGTGAATATGTTCCGCTAGAAAGTATTTTTGCGACCACTTAATTCCGTGTTTAATTTGCCGATGTCTGCATTTCAAAGCGGGGACGCGATTCAGCTATCTTTAATGGCAAAAAAACGTGCTTTTTCGCCAGCAATTTGCTATGAGATTATTTTTTGGCGAACAAGTTCGGCAAAACTTGAAACAAGATACGGATTATTTGCTCACAATTTCTAATGATGCCTGGTTTTGGTGATTCGATTGGGCCTTGGCAACATTTACAGATGGCAAGAATGCGCGCTTTAGAATTGGTAAACCGCTTATTCGTGCAACGAATACGGGGATTTCAGTCTTTGTTGATGCACAAGGTAAGGTGTTAGCGCAGGCACCGCAGTTTATTGAAAACAACGTTGACGCATAAAATTGCACCTGCGGAAGGTAAAACGCCTTATTCTGTGTTGGGAAATATGCCTTTATATGCTTTTATCATTGTTGTTTTTAGTATTACACGGCATGATGGCGTTTGTTCGTCGTAAGATGAACCTTTCACAAAAACGCTAGTCAAAACGACCGCACTTTTTTATTTATAAACGAGATTTTTAATGAATCAAAAATCTAATTGAAGTTAAGAATCTCACCTTTAAACGCGGTGATCGCGTGATTTTACGATGACCCTGAATTTGCAAGTAAAAAAAGGGAAAAATCACTGCGATCATGGGGGCCGTCAGGGGATTGGTAAAACCACCTTGCTTAAATTAATAGGTGGACAACCAATGCCAGAGCAAGGTGAAATTTTGTTTGATGGACAAGATATTTGTCGTCTATCTAATCGTGAACTGTACGAAGTACGCAAGCGGATGGGGATGTTATTCCAATCAGGTGCGCTTTTTACGGATATTTCTACTTTTGATAATGTCGCCTTTCCACTCGTGAACATACGCATTTACCTGAAAGTTTAATTCGTCAAATCGTATTGATGAAATTAGAGGCGGTTGGGTTGCGAGGCGCTGCCGCATTGATGCCTTCAGAACTTTCTGGTGGTATGGCTCGTCGAGCTGCATTAGCACGCGCTATTGCGCTTGACCCTGATTTAATTATGTTTGATGAGCCATTTACTGGGCAAGATCCAATCAGTATGGGCGTCATTTTGAGCCTGATTAAACGATTAAATGAAGCGTTAAATTTGACTTCTATCGTGGTGTCGCACGATGTGGAGGAAGTATTGAGTATTGCAGATTATGCCTATATTATTGCAGACCAAAAAGTCATCGCAGAAGGAATATCTGAGGAGCTTTTTACAAAGCCAAGATCCTCGAGTGGTGCAATTCTTAAAAGGTGAATCTGATGGTCCTGTGCGCTTTAAGTACCCAGCGCAAGATTATGTGAAGGAATTGTTTGAATGATCGTCAATTTTATTTTCTGCTTTGGGAAAACAGGTGATCGACTTTTTCCGTGCATTGGGGCGAGCAGGCTTTATGTTATTTGGCGCATTGATCGGCAAGCCACAAATTCGTAAGCATTTTCCTTTGCTTGTGAAGCAAATGCATGTTTTAGGTGTCCAATCGTTACTTATTATTTTGTTGTCCGGTTTATTTATTGGAATGGTATTAGGACTACAAGGTTATGTAGTATTAGTCGATTTTTCTGCTGAAACAAGTTTAGGGCAGCTTGTGGCGCTTTCTCTTTTGCGAGAATTAGGGCCTGTTGTTACCGCACTTTTATTTGCTGGACGAGCGGGGTCTGCATTGACGGCTGAAATAGGCTTAATGAAAGCCACTGAACAACTTTCTAGTCTTGAAATGATGGCTGTTGATCCTTTACGTCGAGTGATTGCACCTCGTTTTTGGGCAGGAGTTATTTCCATGCCAATTTTTGTCAATCTTGTTTATCGCTGTTGGTATTTGGGGCGGTTCCTTAGTAGGTGTGGATTGGAAAGGTGTTGATTCGGGTAGCTTTTTGGTCTGTGATGCAAAAATTCTGTGAGTTGGAGCTATGATATTTTTAAATGGTTTCATTAAAGCGGTTTTTCTTTGCGGTTGCCGTAACTTGGATTGCGCTTTTTTAATGGTTATGATTGTATGCCAACATCAGAAGGCATCAGCTAAGCTACAACACGCACAGTTGTGCATGCATCTCTTGTTGTTCTAGGATTAGATTTTTATTTTGACTGCAATTATGTTTGGAGCAGGTTAAGGATTTTTTTATGAGACAAACAATTAAATATGAATTTTGGGTAGGGTTATTTTTATTACTTGGTATTGGCGCATTAGTTTTTTTAGGTTTACGCGTGGCCAACGTACAAGGTTTTGGTGAGACGAAATCTTATACTGTGACGGCAACTTTTTGATAATATTGGTGGATTAAAAGTACGTGCACCATTAAAAGTTGGTGGAGTGGTTATTGGGCGCGTGACCGGTATTACGCTTGATGAAAAAAGCTATTTACCAAAAGTCAGTATTGCAATTAACCAAGAATATAATGAAATCCCAGAAAACAGTTCTTTATCAATTAAGACATCTGGTTTATTAGGTGAGCAATATATTGCATTGACAATGGGATTTGATGATGGTGAATCGGCTATGCTTAAAGAAGGTAGCCAAATTCAAGATACAAAATCTGCGATGGTGTTGGAGGATTTAATCGGCCAATTCCTTTACGGCGATAAAAAATCTGATGGTAACAGTGAAAAGACTGAGCCTACAGTACAATAACAACTAACATTTATTTAGGAGATTTATGATGAAATTTTTTTCCAAGTGAAAAAAATGGTTTGCAATTTTAACCTTAGTATTTACCGCACTTTTTGCTGCTGGTACTGCTATGGCTGAAACAAGTCCTTATGTATTAATGCAACAAGCGTCAGATAAATTGTTTTCTGATATTCAGGCAAATCAAAGCCAGATTAAAAAGAATCCAAATTATTTACGTACTATCGTTCGTAATGATTTACTGCCTTATGTTCAAGTCAATTATGCAGGTTCTTTAGTTTTAGGTTCTCATTTCAAATCTACTACACCTGAACAACGCGAAAAATTCTTTAAAGCTTTTTGGTGATTTTTATCGAACAAGCTTATGCACAAGTACTAACAGCATATTCAAATCAACAAATCCAAATTGAGCCAGAAAAAGCATTAGGTGATAAAAACTTAGTAAATATTCGTGTGAATATTATTCAAACCAATGGTGCAGCACCAATTAAATTAGATTTTTAAATGGCGTAAGAATGGTAAAACGGGTGAATGGTTAGCTGATGACATGGTTGCTGAAGGCGTGAGCATGGTTGTAACAAAACAACAAGAATGGAGTGGTATCTTACGTCAACAGGGTATTGATGCATTAACTGCACAAGTACAAAAATCAGCCGCTCAACCTGTAACATTCAGCAAATAATTTTGTTGCCATGTTAAATTGGGATTTAAAGAAAAATGATGATAAGATAGCGCTCCTTTTGTCAGGGGAGCTGATCTCGCAACACGTTGTTGCCTATGTGGCAGCAACGTGACGTTTTTATCTGCTAATGCGTTGGATAAAACAGTTGTTGAATGGGATTTGTCTGGTATTCAACATATTGATTCAGCCGGTTTTTGCAGCGCTTTGTGATTTTTTAAGAGAATGTCAAATGCTTAACAAAACAGTGCGATTAGTTTATCCACCAAAACAATTATTAACCCTTGCAGATCTTGTTGGTTTGTCTGATTGGATCGCAAAATTTTACAGATCTTAATTAAACGGAAATCTGATGGAACTTCAAGAAATTGAACGAATTTTAAAAGAAGCGCTAAACGTAGAAGAGGTTTATGCTCAAGGTGAAAAATGCGCATTTTGGCGTGATTGTAGTGAGTGATGAAATTGCTGCACTTTCTCGCGTAAAACAACAACAAACAATTTATGCTCCGTTAATGGCTTATTTTACTACTGGCGAAATTCACGCGTTAACAATTAAAACTTATACCACTGAAAAGTGGAAACGTGATCGTGCATTAAACCAACTTAATTAAGGATTCAAAGAATGGAAAAAAATTTCGTGTTTATGGGCAATCTCGTTTAAGTGGAACCGTGAATATTTCAGGTGCAAAAAATGCCGCGCTTCCAATTCTTTTTGCCGCTATTTTGGCAACGGAACCAGTTAAACTCACGAACGTTCCTGCGCTTAAAGATATTGAAACCACTTTGAAAATTTTTACGTAAATTAGGCGTGGTTGTAGATCGTGATGAAACTGGCGCAGTTTTATTAGATGCATCGAATATCGATCATTTCACTGCCCCTTATGAATTAGTTAAAACCATGCGTGCTTCAATTTGGGCATTGGCGCCTTTAGTTGCTCGTTTTCATCAAGGTCAAGTATCGTTACCTGGCGGTTGCTCTATCGGTGCTCGTCCAGTTGATCTCCATATTAGCGGTTTAGAAAAATTAGGCGCGGACATCGTTCTTGAAGAAGGATATGTAAAAGCACAAGTATTAGATCGTCTTGTGGGAACTCGTATTGTAATGGAAAAAGTGAGCGTAGGTGCAACTTTATCTATTATGATGGCAGCAACGCTTGCGAAAGGCACCACCGTGATTGAAAACGCGGCTCGTGAGCCTGAAATTGTAGATACCGCTGACTTTCTCAATAAAATGGGCGCGAAAATATCTGGTGCAGGTTCTGATCACATTACGATTGAAGGTGTTGAACGTTTAACTGGTTGTGAGCATAGTGTCGTGCCAGATCGTATTGAAACGGGTACATTCTTAATTGCCGCAGCAATTTCGGGTGGTCGTGTTGTTTGTCAAAATACTAAGGCTGATACTTTAGATGCAGTGATCGATAAACTTCGTGAAGCTGGCGCCTCGCTGATGTTACTGAGAATAGTATCACTTTAGACATGCTTGAAATCGCCCTAAAGCAGTGAATATTCGTACTGCGCCACATCCGGGGTTCCCTACTGATATGCAGGCGCAATTCACCTTATTAAATATGGTAGCAGAGGGCACAAGTATTATTACTGAAACGATTTTTTTGAAAAATCGCTTTATGCATATTCCTGAATTAATTCGCATGGGCGGAAGAGCTGAAATTGAAGGAAATACTGCCGTATGTCATGGTGTTGAACAGTTATCTGGTGCAGAAGTGATGGCGACAGATTTACGCGCATCAATCAGTTTGGTTCTTGCAGGTTGTATCGCAACAGGTGAAACCATAGTAGATCGTATTTATCATATCGATCGTGGTTATGAACATATAGAAGAGAAACTTCGTTGTTTAGGTGCTAGAATTGAACGTTTCTCTGGAGAGAGCTAAGTTTAATAAAATAAACTAACTATTAGATTCATTTAATATAGGGGCTAATTTCGAGTTTTTCAGAAATTAGCCCTCTGTTTATCAGTAATTATTACTTTTTAAAAAAACTTAAACTCCGTCCATTGATAATATCGCTCGCCTGCTTTTTGAATTCCGCCGTAATTTTGCCATTCAGGATGATTAGGCGTGTCAGGTAAACATTGAGTTTCCAGTGCTACGCCAGAAAAAAATCAGCATATTTTCCGCCGTTTCTCGTTGGTGTACCGGCAAGATAATTACCCGTATAAACCTGCAATGCGGCTTGCGAGGTTCTTACTTCTAAACTTAAATCACCAGTTGGAGAAGTCAGTAACACGCAAGGCTTTTTGCCAAGCTTTGTTGACAATAAACGAATGATCGTAACCTTTTGTTGCTTTGCTGATCCCCTTGCAAAAAAATCTTGTTTGATGGGTTTAGCAATACGGAAGTCAAAACTCGTATTCACTACGTGCTTTTAATGGAGAATTAGGAATCCCCTCATTATCTACAGGCAGATAAAAATCACCATTTAAACGTAATGTATGTTCACGCACGTCACTGCCTTGCTCTGCATTTTCTAAATTGAAATAAGCATGGTTCGTTAGGTTCAATGCGGTATCCTTATCACACATCCCTGCATATTCAATTTTTTTACGCTATTATCATCTGTTATCGTATAGGTTACAGATACATCCACATTACCAGGAAAAACCTTGATCACCATCCACTGAATATAATGAAAAACACACAAAATTCTCACCGCACTCTTGAATTTTCCAACGGCGTTTATCAAAGCCCTCTCCACCGTGAAGCTGGTGTTTTCCTTGATTACTTCTCAATTGAATGAGTTCACCATTCAATTCAAATTGTGCATTTGCAATACGATTTGCGTAACGCCCAACACTTGCGCCTCAAATAGCTTTGATGAGTGGGATAATCCTCTACCTTACAACCCAATAAAACTTCGCGTAAAGTGCCATTTACTGGCACTTTACAGGAAAGCCAAGTTGCGCCCCAATCCATAAATTGAACACGCATCCCATTTTCATTTTGCAGTGTTACAAGCTGATAAGGTGCACCATCAGGCGCATTAAAAGTGGTTTGTTCTAACATCATTTTCTCTTAAATCACTCGAACACCTTGTGATGCAGTGCACACATAAAAAGTTTCTTTTTAAACCAGTCGTTTTCTCGTAATTATCCGCAATAATTTTTATGAACTGCATCGACTTTATCATGCGGCGCAAGTGCGACAATACAGCCACCAAAACCGCCGCCCGTCATACGCGCACCGCCACTTTTACCAATAACAAGTTGAGCCAATTCAACTAAATAATCAATTTGTGGTACGGTGATTTCAAAATCATCACGCATTGAATCATGAGATTCCCTCATTAACTCACCTAAACGGGTCAAATCATTCTTCTTCAATGCTTCCACTGCATCGAGTACTCGTTGATTTTCTGTGACGACATGACGAGCACGTTTTGCTGCTAATGGTGAAAGTGCGGTCAATTCCGCTTCTCTTTTTCGGAATTGTTCAACTGAAAACATTACGCAACGCTTTTACTCCAAAAAAATTTTGCTGCCTCTTCACATTGCTGACGGCGAGTATTGTATTCACCTGTTACCAAATCGTGCGGTACGTTTGAATTCACAATAATAACGGCAACATCTTGTGGCACAGGTGTTGGAGTGGTTTCAAGACTACGACAATCGATCATCAGTAAGTGATTTTTCCCTGCCCAAGTGCGGAAATTAGCTGATCCATATTGCCACAATTAGCACCGACAAATTGATTTTCCGCTTTTTGCCCATTCAATGCAATATCCGTGTGAGAAAGCGGTAAATCGCCAGTTGTTGGCAAAATTTACCCACCGCAACTTCCAACGCTGCAGATGAACTTAATCCAGAAGAAAGAGGCACATTTCCAGAAATCACTAAATTTGCACCTTGTTGAAAGTGCGGGTAACGTTCTTGGATAAATTTTACAACCCCACGCACGTAATTAGCCCATTTGTGTTCACTCTTAGGAATTTCAACATTGAGAGAAAAATTCATCAGTTTCATCAAGATCAGCCGCATAAACATTCCAAATATGATCATCTCGTTTTGAACCAGAAACGGCTGTACCAAAATTAATCGCACAAGGCATAACAAAGCCGTCGTTGTAGTCGGTATGTTCGCCGATGATATTTACTCGACCAGGCGCATAGACGGTAATTTCTGGCAAATTTTTTATGCTGTTTATTGAAAATTTGTTGAGCATTTTGGGTTGAGGGTCATATTTCTATCCTTTATATTAAATCTATACTCGTTCTGCCCTCTTTTGTAAAGAGAGGAATTGGGCGCATTATTTCAGTTTGTAGTGAATTTCACTCAACGCACGCATTCTTTCTGCAGCCTGTTCCGCTGTTAAATCGCGTTGGCTTTCGCCTAACATCTCATATCCCACCATAAATTTACGCACGGTTGCTGAGCGTAAAAGAGGAGGGTAAAAATGAGCATGTAGCTGCCAATGTTCGTTTTCTTCGCCATTAAATGGTGCAGCATGAAATCCCATTGAATATGGGAAAGAGGTCTCGAATAGATTGTCGTATTTGGTCGTCAATTTTTTTCAAAAACAACCGCAAGATCTTTTTGATTGTTCGTCACTTAATTCAGTTAAACGTTTTACATGAGTTTTTGGTAAAAGCAATGTTTCAAATGGCCAAACAGCCCAATAAGGCACTAAAGCTACCCAATGCTCAGTTTCAACGACAATACGTTCCTTCAACGCCAGTTCTCGTTTTTACATAATCAACTAACATTACTGAACCATGTTTTTAATAAATAATCGCGTTGTGTGCGATCTTCACGAGCGACTTCATTTGGCAAGAAACTATTCGCCCAAATTTGACCATGTGGATGTGGGTTCGAACAGCCCATTGCCGCACCTTTGTTTTTCAAAAAAATTTGCACCCATTGGTATTTTCGCACCAAGTTCACGAAGTTGCTCTTGCCATACTTTAATCACTTCTTCAATCTCAAGTGCGGTCAATAATGGCAATGTTTTACTATGATCTGAGAGAAACAAATAACTCGACTTTCCCCACGAGCTTGAGAACTTTGGAAAAGTGGATCTGAGGATTTTTCAGGGCTGGCGTATCTTCTAAAAGCGCGGAAAAAAATCATTTTTAAACACATAAGGTTTACGATAATCTGGATTTAATTCACCTGTAATACGCTTATTACTCGGGCAAAGATAACAAGTTGGATCATAACTTGGTTTTTGTTCTTCATTCACTTTTTCTTGTTGCCCTTGCCATGGACGCTTAGCACGATGTGGTGATACCAAAACCCATTGATCAATTAACGGATTATAGCGACGATGTGGATGCTCTGTTGGTTCAAAAATATCACTCATAATTGGCTCCCTTTCCAAATTGTAAACGGTTACACAAAAAGACTGCACATAAGATAGCAAATTCACAAAAATAAACCGTGATCAGTATCACATAATGGGAAAATCTCTGAAAGTTTTTTTGTGATCTCGGTTACAAATCAGAAAGTAACCGCTTTCAATTTTATTTAGAAAGAACATAATAAGAAACGTGATTTCATTATGGAGAGCATTCTATGAGCACCATTCATGATGTAGCCGAATTAGCCCATGTATCTATTGCTACAGTTTCTCGTGTTGTAAACCAACATCCTTCCGTGAGTGAAGATACCCGCCTTGCCGTAAAACAAGCAATTGAGCAGCTTAATTATCAACCAAATGCAAATGCTAAAGCCCTTGCGATACAAAAACACAGATACTATTGGTGTGGTTGTCACCGATGTAACAGACTCATTTTTGCTATTTTAGTGAAAAGCCGTAGATAAAGTTGCAGAAGCACATCGTAAAACAATCTTGATTGGTATTGGTTATCACCACGCAGAGAAGGAACGTGAAGCTATTGATACTTTACTTCGCAAGCGTTGTAGTTGTTTAGTTGTGCATTCGAAAGCATTATCTGACGATGAACTTAGCCATTATTTGAAAAACAGTACCAGGAATGGTAATTATCAAACCGAGTGATCCAAGGCTATGAAAAATCGTTGCGTAAGTTTAGATAATAAAAAAAGGAACCTACTTTAGCAAACGAGAAATGCTTATCCGCTGTGGTCATCAAACATATCGCCTATATTGGTTCTAATCATGCTATTTTCGATGAAATTGAGCGTCGTGATGGTTATCTTACTGCATTAAAAGATCACAATTATCCAATTATTGAGCATGCCATAACGCACAATTCACCAGACTTCGAGGGTGGTGAAAAAGCAATGATTGATTTACTTAGTTATAACAAAGATCTCACGGCGGTCGTAGCTTATAACGATTCAATGGCTGCGGGAGCCATTTCAGTTCTCAATGAAAACAATATTAGTGTACCAAGCCAATTTTCAATCATTGGTTTTGACGATATGCCAATTGCTCGTTATTTAATTCCTAAATTGACGACTATTCGCTATCCTATTGATTTAATGGCAACTTATGCAGCTAATCTAGCATTAAGCCTTGTCGATAATGAGGTGAGAACGCCATCAACAATTCAGTTTAACCCAACATTAGTACGTCGTTTTTCTGTGGAATCTATCTAAATTTGAAGATAAATACACTCATAAAATGTGATAGTGATCACAAATCCGAATTTTTAATGTAATCGTTTTCATTTTATGTGAGTTTGATCACAGATTCCGAGTAAATTATTCGCTAATATGGCATCAATTGCAGAATGTCATCAATATTTATCTCTAACATCAACATTCCAAAAATAGGAGCGTTATTATGAAAAAACAGCAGTATTAAGTGCGGTTGCTTTGACTATCGGTTTAGGAGCTGTATCTTCAAGCTTTTGCAGCCGATAGTAAAAATCGGCGTCACTATTTACAAATATGATGATAATTTTATGTCGTAATGCGTAAAGAGATCGACAAAGAGGCTAAAAGCAGTTGGCGGTATTAAACTTTTTAATGAATGACTCCCCAAAATGCACAATCAATTCAAAATGACCAGGTTGATGTATTACTTCCAAAGGTGTGAAAGCTCTTGCAATTAACTTAGTTGACCCAGCTGCAGCACCAACCATTATTAGCAAAAGCAAAACCAGATAACATTCCTGTTGTATTCTTTAATAAAGACCCAGGTGCAAAAGCTATCGGTTCTTATGAACACGCTTACTATGTAGGTACTGATCCAAAAGAATCAGGCTTAATTCAAGGGGATTTAATTGCAAAACAATGGAAAGCGAACCCAGCTCTAGACTTAAATAAAGATGGTAAAATCCAATTCGTATTATTAAAAAGGTGAACCAGGTCACCCAGATGCTGAAGCGCATACAAAATTTGTAGTTGAAGAACTTAATGCGAAAGGTATCCAAACTGAACAATTATTTATTGATACTGGTATGTGGGATGCTGCAATGGCGAAAGATAAAGTAGATGCTTGGTTATCTAGCTCTAAAGCGAACGACATTGAAGTCATTATTTCTAACAACGATGGTATGGCATTAGGCGCATTAGAAGCAACCAAAGCACATGGTAAAAACTCCCAATCTTTGGTGTGGATGCATTACCAGAAGCATTACAACTCATCAAAAAGGGGAACTTGCTGGTACTGTGTTAAACGATGGTGTGAACCAAAGGTAAAAGCAGTTGTTCAATTATCTAACAACTTAGCACAAGGCAAAAGCAGCAACTGAAGGTACAAAATGGGAATTAAAAAGATCGTGCTGTACGTATCCCTTATGTTGGTGTAGATAAAGACAACTTAGGCGACTTCTTAAAATAATTTCTCATCAATTTTTTGTTGTAATCCAAGGAAGTTGCCCTTCCCCTTTTTAACGAGGTTGGATATGACATCTCAAACTCAAAGCCAAGACAGCCAAGTGCTGCTCACAATGACTAATGTCAGCAAGTCCTTTCCTGGCGTAAAAGCATTAGATAACGCAAAACTTAACGGTTCGTTCGCATTCTGTTCATGCTTTAATGGGTGAGAACGGCGCGGGCAAATCTACATTACTAAAATGCTTATTCGGCATTTATGCCAAAGATGAAGGTGAAATCCTTTTCTTAGGTCAACCCGTCAATTTTTAAAACATCTAAAGAAGCTCTTGAGAATGGTATTTCAATGGTGCACCAAGAACTCAACCTCGTGCGCCAGACTAGCGTAATGGATAACTCTGTGGCTTGGACGCTATCCACTTAAAGGACCTTTTTGTCGATCACGCAAAAATGTATCGTGATACTAAAAGCGATTTTTGATGAATTGGATATTGATGTGAGATCCTAAAGAAAAAGTCGCCAAACTTTCAGTTTCTCAAATGCAGATGATCGAAATTGCGAAGGCGTTTTTCATACAACGCTAAAATCGTAATTATGGATGAACCCACATCCTCGCTTTCTGAAAAGAAGTTGAGCATCTGTTTAAAATTATCGACAAATTAAAACAACGCGGTTGCGGCATTATTTATATTTCTCACAAAATGGATGAAATCTTCAAAATCTGTGATGAAATTACTATTCTACGCGACGGTAAATGGATCAACACGGTAAACGTGAAAGAATCCAGCATGGAACAAATTGTCGGAATGATGGTAGGGCGTGAATTAACACAGCGTTTCCTGAAAAAAACAAACACGCCAAAAAGAAGTAATTTTTACAGGTGGAAAAATCTTACCGCTAAAAAAATCAACCATCCATTCAAGACGTATCTTTTTGAATTACGAAAAGGTGAAATTCTCGGTATTGCAGGCCTTGTAGGGGGCTAAACGTACTGATATCGTTGAAGCTATTTTTTTGGCGTACGTGAATTAACCGAAGGAACTATCAAGTTACACGGAAAAACCGTGAAAAATCATACCGCACTTGAAGCGATTAATAATGGCTTTGCATTGGTAACTGAAGAGCGTCGTTCAACAGGTATTTACTCTAATTTAAGTATTGAATTTAACTCATTGATTTCAAATATGAAATCTTATCTCACCCCATGGAAAATTACTTTAGCACGAAGAAAAATGAAAAGTGATACCCAGTGGGTAATTGATTCAATGAATGTTAAAACGCCATCACATAGAACAACAATTGGTTCTCTTTCTGGCGGTAACCAACAAAAAGGTCATTATCGGTCGTTGGCTTTTTAACTCAACCTGAAATTCTGATGCTTGATGAGCCGACTCGCGGTATCGACATTGGAGCAAAATTTGAAATTTACCAGCTCATTCAAGAGCTCGCTAAAAAAGATAAAGGCATTATTATGATTTCATCAGAAATGCCTGAATTACTAGGTGTAACTGACCGTATTTTAGTGATGAGTAACGGTAAATTGGCGGGTATTGTAGAAACTGCAAAAACTTCACAAGAAGAAATTTTTGCAACTCGCTGCGAAATATTTATAACAAAAGGAACAGATTATGAGTGCCTTACAAAAACAAATCCTTTGATTTCTTAAAAGCAAAATGCCATTTATTTTTGTGCTATTGATTTTTGCTTGGTATTATTATTGCGCAAGATCCAACATTCTTAAATTTGATGAACTTTTAGTAATATTTTAACTCAATCTTCAGTTCGTTTAATTATTGCACTTGGGGTTGCTGGTTTATTAATTACACAAGGAACGGACTTATCTGCTGGTCGTCAAGTTGGTTTGGCTGCAGTTATCTCTGCAACTATGTTGCAATCAATGGAAAATATGAACCGCGTATTTCCTGAAATGGGTGAAATTCCAATTCCTGTTGTTATTCTTGCCGTTTGTGCTGTGGGAGCAATTATTGGTTTAATAAATGGATTGGTTATTGCTTACTTAAATGTAACACCGTTTATTGCAACTATGGGAACCATGATTATCGTATATGGTTTCAACTCACTATACTATGATGCTGTAGGTGGATCGCCAATCGCTGGTTTTAGTGAAAATTTCTCAACATTTGCTCAAGGCTTTTTTTCGAATTGGGAGTTTCAAACTTTCTTATATTACTATTTATGCTGCAATTGCTTCATTTTTGGTGTGGATAATGTGGAACAAAACCCGTTTTGGTAAAAATATCTTTGCTATTGGGGAAATCCGGAAGCAGCAAAAGTTTCAGGCGTGAATGTTGCACGTAATTTTAGTTGTGATTTATATGATCGCCGGTGTGTTTTATGCCTTTGGTGGTATGCTCGAAGCGGGCCGTATCGGTTCTGCAACTAACAACTTAGGGTTTTTATGTATGAATTAGATGCGATTGCCGCTTGCGTAGTGGGTGGCGTATCCTTCGCGGGTGGAGTAGGGACAGTAATTGGTGTTATCACTGGCGTTATCATCTTTACAGTTATCAACTACGGTTTAACTTACATCGGTGTAAACCCTTACTGGCAATATATCATCAAAGGTAGCATTATTATTTTTAGCGGTAGCCATTGACTCATTAAAATATGCGAAGAAGAAATAATTATTCTAGATAAAAAGAGTAGAGAAAAATAACCGCACTTTGTAAAGCGCGGTTATTTTTATATAAATTTTAAAGGTAGGTAGAATTCTGAAAGAGAATATTTCTTAGTAACTATGTTGAAATCAATTATTAAGTATTTATAGTCTATATAAATAAAAAGCGACTTACTTTTACATAAGTCGCTTTTGGGAAAACCTAATTAATGTTTAGGGTCTGAAGAAAATCATTGTAAAGATTTGCCAGAAGAAGGCTAGTGCACCGAAGATGAATACTACGTCACCACCTAAACGAACCCAACGTAAGGTATCGAATAATGGTTGTTGCATGAAATTCTTCACTACGTGCATACCATAAGCCTTCTGAGATACTTGCATATCCCTTGGATAACGCCGATAGGGTAGTAAGCTTGATACGATCATAAGCACTAAACCGCCGTTTAATAACCAGAAGCCCCATTTCATTAACTTATCGTTAAATGGTGTATCTGGACGTAAATAACGAGCGATTAAGAAGACGAAACCTAATGCCAAGAAGCCATACACACCGAATAATGCCGCGTGAGCGTGAACAGCAGTCGTATTCAAGCCTTGAACATAGTAGAGTGAAATTGGCGGGTTGATTAAGAAACCAAATACGCCAGCACCTAACATATTCCAGAATGCGACGGCTACGAAGCAGTAAAGAGGCCATTTTAAGCGTTCCATCCAAGGTGCTTTTTGTTTCATCGCCCAGTGTTCCCACGCTTCGTGACCTAATAACACTAAAGGTACTACTTCAAGTGCAGAGAATGATGCACCTACAGCAATAATTGGAGTGGTTGCACCCGCGAAGTATAAGTGGTGGAACGTACCAGGAATACCGCCGATTAAGAACAATGCTGCTTCAGTAATAGTTGCCACAGTCGCAGTACGACGTGAAACTAAACCTAAACTTACGAAGATGAATGAGAGTGCCGCTACAGAGAATACTTCGAAGAAGCCTTCTACCCATAGGTGAACTACCCACCAACGCCAGTATTCCATCACAGAAATGTGAGTGTGCTCGCCGTAGAATAATGCTGGACCATAGAATAAACCGATCGCAATGACGGAAGCGAAGAACAATGCCAATAAGTTTTTATCACCAGGTTGTTTGAATGCATTCACTGTGCCGCGAAGCATTAAGACTAACCAGAACAAGATGCCTGCGAATTTCACTGCTTGCCAGAAACGACCTAAGTCAATGAATTCGTAACCTTGGTGACCAAACATGAAGCTCCATTCTTCAGGAAGAATATGAGCAATCGCTAAAGTAGCTACCAGTAAATGAACCCACTACTAATACCACTAATGCCCAGTAGAGAATATCTACACCCAATTTTTGGAATTTCGGATCTTTACCGCCATTAATGATTGGTGCAAGGAATAAACCGCCAGCTAAGAATGCCATCGCAATCCAGAATAATGCTGCTTGAATATGCCATGTACGCACTAATGAATAAGGTAAGTATTGAGAAATATCAATACCATAGAATTCTTGACCTTCAACGGTATAGTGAGCAACAATCGCCCCTAAGTTCACTTGCAGTAAGAATAATGCAAGCACAGTGAAAGAGGTATTTACCTAACGAACGTTGAGAAGGGGTAAGTTGTAATTTTTGTAAGTGGATCGAATTCAGGTGTTGCTGGTTCTTTTTCATCTTCACGTTTTTTTGAATGACCAAATCCATACCACGAAACCAATACCTGCAATGAGGAATACGACACTTGCAATAGACCAAATGACGTTTTCTGGTGTTGGTACGTTGTTGATTAACGGCTCATGTGGCCAGTTGTTGGTATAACTTGCATGAGTATTTGGACGTTCAGCTGAGGCAGTCCATGCTGTCCAGAAGAAGAATTTAGCTAAGTCTTTACGCGCTTGTAAAGTCAGGAAGGGTATTATCCTTCATCGCAAAGTGTTCACGAGTCACTTTAGTTGTAGGATCATCACTATATAAAGAGATGTAGTATTGTGCCGTTTTTTCCATTGCTGCTAAACGGGTGTTAGAAAGCACAACGGTACCGTTTTCAACTTTACTACCGCGATATTCTTTTGGTTAAACGCGCTTTTAATAAAGTTTGTTGTTCATCATTTAAATCAGCGAAGTTTTTACTAAACTCTTGATTAGCTGTAATGTTCAACCAGTTAGTTAGTTCACGGTGAAGCCAATCCGCTGTCCAGTCTGGTGCTTGATATGCACCATGGCCCCAAACAGAACCCACTTGCATACCGCCAGTAGTTTGCCAAGCGGTTTGACCATGTAAAAATATCATCGTGCGTAATCATTTTTCGCCAGATTCAGAAACATATTGTTGCGGAATTGGCGGTGCTTCACGATAAACTTCGAACCCGTAGTAGCCTAAAATTGAGAATGACCCAATCAATACGGCGACTAATAGGTACCAGAACTTTTTATACTGTCCCATTTTATCACTCCTAGGTTATTGAAAAAAATTAACTTCCTATTTAAAATCATAGGTAAATATTTTACACAAAGTAAAAATACCTGACTAATTATATCGGGTATTGTGGCGCTAAAATAATACCCAAAACAAAGTAATTGACTAAATTAGTAGGTTATTTTTGATTTGGGATCAAAAAGTATGATTAAAAAAATGATTTAACACACTTAAATGTTTAGTAATCAGATGCTTATTCAAATTAAAATTGGAGTGATTGGCGGGATTAAAATTGGTTTTGTGTAATTCTAATACAAAAGAGCGGTGAAATATCACCGCTCTTTTATCTTTAAAAGTTAATTAACGTTCATTCCAACGTTTAATAGACTCACGAATCACTTCTTTCGCTTCTTCTACATCGCCCCAATGTGTTACTTTCGTTGAGCCTGGTTTCTTAAGCGCTTTATAGTTATTAAAATGGAACTCAATTTGTTTAATTAAGTTCGCAGGTAAATCAGCTAATGAGTTGTACGCATTGCCTGTATCACGATCATCTGCTGGAACACAAACGATTTTGTCATCCACTTCGCCATCATCAACAAACTTCATGACACCAATTACTTTAGCCTCAAGGAATACACCTGTTGCTAATGGTTGACGAGTGATTAATAATACATCTAACTCATCGCCATCTTCATCTAAAGTTTGTGGAATGAAACCGTAGTTAGTTGGTTTTGCAAAAATTGCTGGCTCAACACGATCTAATTGGAATGCCGCAACTTTACGGTTCCATTCGATTTTATGGCAGCTACCTTCAGGAATTTCATTTACTACATTGATAATGCCAGCATCTACATCGCCTGGCGTTAAAATTTGATTAAAATCAGCCATTTTGTTTCCTTCATTTTATCAAGTTAAAAACGCGACAAGTATAGCAGTTTTTTTCTGCTGACTAGCAGTCTCATTTGTAGAGAAAATCAGCAAATAGATTATTTCATAACTATTCATAATTTTGACCGCACTTTATCCTAAACAAAACCCACGCAAACGTTTACTTCTTATTTTTATGATGTAAAATAGCGCACCTCATTCACTTCAATTTTTCACTTAACTTTAAGGAACATTATGCCAACTTTAGAAAAACATTTGAGCTCAAGCAACGTGGTTCAACTGTTCGTCAAGAAATCATCGCGGGTTTAACCACTTTCTTAGCAATGGTTTATTCTGTAATCGTGGTACCCAATATGCTAGGTGCTGCAGGTTTTCCTGCGGAATCTGTCTTTATTGCCACCTGTTTGGTCGCAGGATTAGGATCTCATCTTAATCGGCTTATGGGCAAATGCACCAATGGCAATTGGTTGTGCAATTTCTCTTACAGCTTTCACTGCATTTAGCTTAGTAATTGGTCAAAGGTCGCCATTCCTGTTGCGCTAGGCGCAGTATTCTTAATGGGGGTTGTGTTTACCTTAATTTCTGCCACAGGTATCCGTGCATGGATCTTACGTAATTTACCATCCAGTATTGCTCACGGAGCAGGCATTGGTATCGGACTCTTTTTACTTTTTAATTGCCGCAAACGGCGTTGGTTTAGTCGTCAGCAACCAAGCTGGATTACCAGTAAAATTAGGCAATTTCACCTCATTCCCAGTCATGATGTCCTTAATTGGTTTAGCACTCATTATCGGCCTTGAAAGAATGAAAATTAAAGGCGGTATTTTTATGGGTAATTATCGCTATTACTATCGTAGGTTTAATTTTTTGATCCAAATGTAAAATTTGGCGGAAGATTTTCAAAATGCCAACCTTTGGTGAAAATTCTCTTTTTCTTACAATTAGACTTTATGGGCGCACTACAACCCGCAATCTTGCCTGTCGTATTTGCTTTGAGTTATGACCGCCGTATTTGATGCAACTGGTACCATTCGCGCAGTTGCAGGTCAAGCCGACTTGCTTGATAAGGATGGTCAAATTATCAATGGCGGTAAAGCTTTAACTTCAGACTCAATCAGTAGCTTATTCTCAGGCTTATTCGGTACAGCACCAGCTGCCGTTTATATTGAGTCAGCAGCAGGAACAGCAGCAGGAGGTAAAACAGGTATTACTGCTATCGTTGTTGGTGTGTTATTCCTATTAATGCTTTTCTTCCAACCATTAGCTTTCTTAGTGCCAGGCTACGCAACAGCCCCAGCATTAATGTATGTTGGTTTATTAATGTTAAGCAAATGTAAGTAAATTAGATTTCGATGATTTCGTTGGCGCGATGAGCGGATTAATCTGCGCAGTATTTATCGTACTTACCGCGAACATCGTAACAGGTATTATGTTAGGTTTTGCGGCATTAGTGATTGGAAGAATCGTGAGTGGCGATATTAAACGCTTAAATGTAGGTACTGTGATTATTGCAATCGTACTCGTTGCATTCTATGCAGGCGGTTGGGCATTGTCATAATTAAATAACAAAAGGGAGTATCTCATTTGCTACTCCCTTTGCTTATTGATGTAAATGACAAATATTATATAACTTTACTGATAATTCTTCCGTCTTTAACTTGCGTCGTAATACATTCACCTTTCTTCACATCTTGAGTACTTATTATTGCTTTTTCCTTGAGCATTTTTCCGCAATGGAATAACCTCTCGCCAATACCTTCAACGGGCTTAAACCATCCAGTTTTTCCGCATAACGTTGCCAGTTTATTTTTGACGTTCCGTCACTTGGCGATTTGCGCAAAAATTTAACCGCACTTTTAGCTGCTCTAAGCGTTGTTGATGACGTTGCACTCGATATGGCAATGGATTTTTGTTTCAAACGAGAAGAAAGTGCGGTAAATTTTTGTTGTGTATTTTTCAAACTGATGCCACATAGCAAGTTGCAAGCGGTGCGTAAGCTGTTCATTTCTCGCTTGTTGAGCGCGTAACTGATTCTGTGGATGTTGATTTTTGCAATCGTAAGGTTAGCTGTTTCAAACGCTGGCTTTTTTCGTGTAAATAAGCGATCAAATGCCATATCTAAACGTTGCTGTTGATGGCGGAGTTGTTGCAATAATTCATCTTGATTACGACTCACTAATTCAGCCGCAGCAGAAGGGTCGGCGCACGAAGATCTGCAACAAAAATCGGCAATCGTCACATCTGTTTCATGACCTACCGCACTGATAATGGGTAAGGTTGAACGAAAAAAATCGCTCGCGCCACTTCTTCTTCATTAAAACAGCAAAGATCTTCTAATGAACCACCACCACGCCCCACAATTAATACATCCACTTCTTGTCGCGCATTAGCAAGTTCAATCATTTGCACAATTTCTGCGGTCGCCTCTTTTGCCTTGAACCGCTGTGGGATAAATAACAACTTTTAAACTTGGATCACGACGAGCCAAAATATGTAAAAATATCTTGTAATGCCGCACCTGTAGAAGACGTAATAATCCCAACAGCTTTACTAAAGTGCGGTAGATTTTTTTCTTAAGATTTTGAGCAAATAATCCTTCCGCGGCCAACTTCATTTTTAATGCTTCAAACTGCTGTTGTAACAAAACCTTCACCGGCTGGGTGCATAGAATCAATAATAAGCTGATAATCACCACGAGGCTCATATAAATTCACATTGGCACGCACAAGCACTTGCATCCCATTTTGCGGACGAAAAGCTACACGCAAATTTTTCATGCGAAACATTGCACAACGCACCTGTGCATTTTCATCTTTTAGGGTTAAATACCAATGCCCAGACACGGGTTGAGTAAAATTGGAAATTTCTCCTGTTAACCAAATTTGTGAAAAATTGCCCTCTAGCATCTGACGCGCGGCAGAATTCAGTTGAGAGACGGAATAAATATTATCGGACATAATTTGTTATGGCTTAAAAGTTAAAGATAATCCCCCTCTTTAGCAAAGAGGGGGAAGGGAGATTTGGCAGAGGTAAAATCAATCTCGTAAGTAATTAAACATCGTTATCAAATCTCCCCATCCCCTCTTTTCTAAAGAGGGGAGCTTGATTATTCTATAATTACCCAACCATCATCAACCCAGTTACAAATGGAATCCAACAGTAAATCCATTGAAGTTTCGGGATCTTCTGTTTTCATTCACTAAATTTGATAAAAAGGCCCAATCCAAACTTTCACCATCAGATAAGCGTTTCAACACTTCAGTTTCAATTACATTAAGTTCATCTAACCACTCGCCATTAGCATAAATTCTCAGCGGATTTTTCGGTATAAAGCAATTTACAATTGTTGTCTTGAAAAAGGAATGCCCCCTCCTCTTCTAAAATTGATCGTACTTCATCAGGATCACACATTTCATCCGACACTAATAACTCGTAACGACGAGAACTAACCGTACTTGCTACGGCTTGCTTAAACAACGCATCAAAAGCTTCTGAATGAGCCAATTTATCCAATAAAAGCTGTTTCATCGCTTGAATATTTTTCATCCGCAAGTTTACCTGTACGTTGTTCAGACTGGCTTAAACGTAGCGGTAAATCAAACTCGCTTAAATTCAAATCAGGATCTTGATGACAAAAACCTTTGCTTATCCCATCAATCAAATTGCTTAAATTTGGATAACGCAAGCCAAAAGAAAAAGTTAAACAATCATCTTCAGCCACACCATAATGTGCCATACGGGCTGGAATATAGAGAATATCGCCCTGGATTCATCACTTCATCAATCACCAATTCCCCCATATCATCAAAAATTCGGATTGGCTGATTAGGTTTAAATTCGGTACTTGGATCACACCATTTACCTAATTGCCAACGACGATGACCATATCCTTGCACCAAGAATACATCATACTCATCATAATGTTTACCAACAGAGCCACCTTTCGGCGCGTAAGACACCATAATATCGTCACGTTGCCACTGAGGGATAAATCCAAATTTGTTCCAAAGCTGTCCTAATTCAGGCGACCATTGCTCCAAATTTTGAACTAACACCGACCATTTTTTTCAGGTAATTTTTGAAAATCCTTGTCGCTTAAAGGGCTAAACTTTCCAATCATCATCAGAAAATGTCTTCACTAAACGAGCGGTAACATCTTCATTTTGTGCAAGCTCAATAATATCTTGTGGCTCAAACTGCCCAACAATTTCAGGCAAACCGTTACGAATCACAAGTGGCTTTTTTTCTGCCAATAATCACGTAGAAAAATTTCTGGTGTGATATGTTCAGGTAAACAAAAATCAACAGATGAAAGTGCGGTCATTTTTAAGCTCCTTTTTTTCTTTGTCTTTGGCTGCAGCTTGCTCTGCTGCACGTTTACGGCGAATTTCTTTCGGATCAGCAAGTAATGGACGGTAAATTTCAATACGATCGCCCTCTTTTTAATACATCAGTCAATTTTATTGGACGACTGAAAACCCCAATTTTATTTGTGCTCAAATCAATCTCTGGAAATTGGCTTAAAATCCCTGATTGCGTAATCGCAGTTTGCACGGTGATTCCTTCATCAACTTGAAAAAGATTTCAAATAATAACGTTCCGGCAAAGCATAAGCGATTTCAATGTTAATCTGATTCATTTTTACTTCTTCATAAAAATTTCCGTTATTATAGCGGAAAAGTGTAGCGAATTTTAGGGGCTGTGGGTAAATAAGGAAAGAATATGAGTTGGGTATTTTTTTGCGATAGGTTCTGCATTTTTGCAGGGCTCACGGCGATCTTAGGCAAGCTTGGTGTAGAAGGGATGAATAGTAATCTTGCCACCTTTATTCGAACTCTTGTCATTTTTATTTGTGACGGCAGGCATTCTATCTGCTCGTAACGAGTGGCAATTGCCACAGCATATTGCAGTAAAACCGTTTAGTTTTCTGATTTTTATCAGGTATTGCAACCGGGTTGTCTTGGCTTTGTTATTATCGCGCACTCCAACTTGCTCCTGCCTCTTGGGTTGCACCGATTGATAAATTAAGTGTAGTTATTGCGATTATGCTGGGGGTTGTCATTTTAGGGGAGCCACTCAGCCTAAAAATTAATTATCGGTAGTATTTTAATTTTATCAGGCGTACTTGTTTTGGCGCTATAGTAAAAATATGATAAATCAAATCAGTGTTTACGATAAAGAAAATTTCTTTGAGCTTTACCAAAAGCTTCGTTCTAATCCTATTAGTCTAAAATGAAGTTGTTGAGAAACCGACAATGCTTTCACTTTTGCCAGACTTACAAGGAAAAATTACTTGATCTTGGGTGTGGGGCTGGTGAACATTTAGCACTTTATTTATCAAGAGGCGCTAGACACGTAGTTGGAATCGATCTGTCCGCAAATATGTTAAAAGCAAGCTAAAATTGATTTAGAAAAGCGCGGTGAATTTAAAGATTGTTTTTTCTCTTTATCAATTACCTATGGAAAAGCTTTATTGAATTATCAGAAGATAATTTTTGATGTAATTACGAGTTCTTTTGCTTTTTCATTATGTAAAAAGAATTTCCTCGATTGTTGTCTGCAATTTTTAATAAGTTGAAAGCGAATGGTGTACTTGTTTTTTCTCAAGAACATCCAATCACGACCTGCCATAAGACGGGGAGCGTTGGGAAAAATGAGAATAAACAGCAAATTGCTTACCGTTTGAATCATTATCGAGATGAAGGAGAAAGAGAACGGAATTGGTTTAAGCAGGCTTTTTAAGACTTATCATCGTACGACTGCAACGATTATTAATAATTTGATTAAAGTAGGTTTTTCAAATTGAGCAAATGGAAGAACCTATGTTAGCAGATCAGGTTCAATGGCATCATGAATTTAAAGATTTACAGCATCGCCCCTGTTTTGCTTTTTTTATACTTGCTAGGAAGGTTGTGTGATTTTTGTGGCTAAAAGATAAGAAATACCCGCACTTTGATGCGGGTATTATTTTTTTAAAGATTGTTTAATTTCATTTTGGCCATTTGTTGTTCTAATTGACTACCACTTTGTTGTGCTTGTTCAAAGCTTTTTGGCCGCAACTTTATCTCCTTTCGCGACTTGGATATCGCCGGTTAAAATTGCTTTTACGAGCATTAAAACTTTCACCCTTCACTTGATGTAAGGTAGTTAACGCATTGTCTAATTGACCCAATTGAAATTGCACCGCACTTAGACGTAATGCAACAATAGATATTAATACTTCATCTTGAGATTGGGTTAATGCTTGATTTAAGTTTGCTTCTGCAGCTGCAAAAATCTTGTTTCTCAGCCGCTTTTTCGCTTCATCTAACAAAGCAAAGACAGCGTATGCTGTTTTGCTGTTAGCTTGCACAAATTGTTCTATATTTGCTTTTTAGCCTGCTCATCTTGTTGTGCAGAATAGATTAACGCATCATACTGTGCCGAAGCTTGAGCGATTTGCTCTGCTTGGTGAGCTTGCCAATAACGCCATCCAAACATACCACCAACCCCTAAGATAAAAAGCGACAATAATTGTTTTTGCCATTTTTCTTTCCACCAGTCTTTCAACTGGTTAATCTCTTGTTCTTCTTCTATGGAATAAGCCATGTTTTTCTCCTTTTTAAAATTAAAAATTGAGTTTGAATATAGTCGATTATATTCACTAAATTTAAGGTTTGCTGATCTGCACCACCCTGCAAGTGTTTAACAACGACTTGTTTATTTTGTACTTCGCTTTCGCCTATAACTAATGCCAATGTTGCTCCTGATTTATCTGCACGTTTGAATTGTTTTTTTGAAATTACCGCCAGAGCAGTGCAACATGGTATTTAAGTGCGGTAATTCTGAGCGTACTTTTTCCGCTAATTCAAAAAGCGGCTAATGTTGCGCCTTCACCTTGATAAATAATATAAATATCCACCGCACTTTTTCACAGGAACATTTGGATTAACTTCTTGCACCAACAATACTAAACGTTCTAATCCCATTGCAAATCCTATGCTCGGTGTTGCGTGTCCGCCAAGTTGTTCCACTAAACCATCATAACGACCGCCGCCACATACAGTACCTTGTGCGCCGAGGGCGGAGGTTACCCATTCAAATACAGTTTTGTTGTAATAATCTAAGCCACGAACGAGCTTTAGGATTAATTTCATATTGAATACCCACTGCATCTAATAATGAACATAATTGTTCAAAATGCTCACGGCTTTCATCATCTAGATAATCAAGCAATTTTTGGTGCGTTATTTAATACTTTTTGTAATTCTGGATTTTTTTGTGTCCAAAATACGAAGCGGATTTTTACCAAGCGATCTTTTTCTTCATCGCTCATTAAATCTTGATGGTTTTCTAAGAATCCAACCAAAGCTGAACGATAATTTGCTCGAGCTTCTAAAGAACCAATTGAGTTAAGTTGAAGTGTAACATATTGATCGATACCTAATGCTTTCCATAAACGGTAGGTAAGCATGATTAATTCGGCATCGATTTCTGGATTCGCAATACCAAATACCTCAACACCTGCTTGATGGAATTGACGGTAACGACCTTTTGCGGACGCTCATGACGGAACATTGGTCCCATATACCACAAGCGTTGTTCATTGTTATAGATCCAGCCGTGTTCAATGGCGGCACGCACGCAACCTGCAGTGCCCTCAGGGCGTAAGGTTAATTGTTCATCGTTATCCCAAAATGTGTACATTTCTTTTGAAACAACATCTGTTACTTCGCCGATTGCACGAGCGAATAATGGTGTACTTTTCTACAACTGGCATACGCACTTCGGAATAACCGTAATTGTTTAAGACCTGGCGTACTTGCGCTTCAATCCATTGCCATAATGGAGATTCAGTAGGGGAGCAATCGTTCATTCCACGAATTGCTTGAATAGTTTTAGCCACGAGCTTTCCTTAAATAATTCTGTTTTTTTGGATCTTGTTGTGCGACTTTTGCACGAATTTTTTGCTTCTAATTGGTTAACAATATCTTCGTTATCGAAGCGTTCTTTTTGGCGTTCGCCATTAAGATAATAACCGCTTTTTGTTACCACCGGTTACCCCTGAGATCAGATACGAGCGCTTCGCCTGGACCATTCACTACGCAACCGATAATTGATACATCCATTGGTGTAATAATATCTTCAAGACGTTGTTCTAGTGCGTTTACCGTTCCGATCACATCAAACTCTTGGCGAGAGCAGGTTGGGCACGCAATAAAATTAATGCCACGAGAGCGAATTCGTAAAAGATTTAAGAATATCAAAGCCTACTTTAATTTCCTCTACGGGATCTGCGGCCAATGATACACGTAATGTGTCGCCAATACCTTCGGCAAATAACATACCTAAACCCTATTGCAGATTTTAACCGCACCTGCTCGCGCGCCACCAGCCTCTGTAATACCTAAATGCAATGGCTGTTTGATAGATTTAGCAAGTAAACGATAAGCTTCTACCGCTAAGAATACATCGGAGGCTTTTACACTCACTTTAAATTGATCGAAGTTAAGACGATCTAGAATTTCTACATGACGTAATGCTGATTCTAATAATGCTTCTGGTGTTGGCTCGCCGTATTTTTCTTGCAGATCTTTTTCTAAAGAGCCTGCGTTTACGCCGATACGAATGGGAATATTTTTGTCACGAGCACAATCAACAACGGCACGGATGCGATCTTCACGACCAATATTGCCTGGATTGATACGTAAACAATCTACCCCCATATTCTGCGACTTTTTAGCGCAATACGATAGTCGAAAATGAATATCTGCTACGAGAGGGACATTCACTTGCTGTTTAATTTGTTTAAATGCTTCTGCAGCATCCATTGTTGGAACAGATACACGAACGATATCTGCACCAACACGTTCTAATGATTTAATTTGAGCAACTGTCGCTTCCACATCAGTGGTACGAGTATTTGTCATAGATTGCACGGCAATTGGCGCATCACCACCAACTGGTACATTTCCTACATAAATTTTTTTGTCGATTCACGACGCTTAATGCTTAGTTGAAAAAGCTGACATCTTTTTTCCTTATTAAGGTTGTGAAAGTTTGAATTTTTGCAATGCGGCCATCCACTTTTAATGGATAATTTTCACCTTTATAGGTGATACGCACATTACTTGGTGCGCCAACAATTAATGAAAACTCATCTCCATTAAAAAGTTAATACTTCACCTTTTTGTACTCTTTTTGTGCTAATACTCGGCGATTTTTATCTTTTTACGCTGAGCCAGCTCGTATTATTTAAGATTTCTACAATCAAGTCTCCTTTACAGTAGGAGCTGCTGGAGAAATTGATGGATTTTTCGACCGCACTTTGAGTGTCTGAAACTGATTTTTTTCATCGTTTTTTTGTTTGTGAAACGGTATTTTTCTTGTGCTATTTCTGGTAACACATTATTTGTTATTTCTACTGGTTGTGAGACAGCTGCTGTTGTTTCTGGTGCAGTTTTATTACTTTCTTCTGTCGTCACAAGAGCTGTGGCTGGTTGATTATTTTTCGGTAGAAGCAACATAGCTTTGTACTAAGTCATCACGTTCTTGGTTATTTTTGCTGATAACTTTGCCACCACCAAAGTCCAGTCATGCCGAGGACTAAAAATAAGTACAATGATAGATAAACGCCCGACCCAACGAGAATGCGATGAATATTGATTGACTTCACGAGTTGAACGAGCATTTTTTTACTCAGATCGTTTTTTTATCATTTTCTGCAAATGTAATATTTTTCCCATACAGAATCAGGTAAGCGTAAGAACTTGGCATAGCTACGCACATAACCTTTTATAAAGATTGCAGGGGTAGATTTTTTGAATAAATTCGTTGTTTTCAAGTTGTTGTAATATGGAAGGACGTAGCGCAATTTCTTTGGCGACGTCTTCGAGAGAAAGATTCAAGTTTTTCACGTGCTTGGCGAAAAAAATCTCACCTGGTGAAAGTTCTTGCTCAGTTGTTGGATTCATAAATTCAATCAAATAATGTTCGATAAATAAAGGCTAAATTTTTAAAGTCCAACGTTTGATTTGGCAATGCTTTTATTTGAAGGTATTAAATTTTTCCGCTCGTTTACTATCAGTTTGTCGCAATTTTTGTAATGCTTGTTGATAAATATCCATTTTTAGCGGAATAAGCACAAAGAACCATATTTTTCAAATGTATCTGCTTGATGATAATAATTAGGGGAATTCAGTGCGAGTTGAAATTGCTGCTGAGCTTGTTCAAATTGTTTTTGACGACATAAAAATGTGCCAAAAATTATTATGTAAGTCCCCTGTTGATTATTGAGTTTTTAAAGCTGTTTCATATTCACGATGTGCGTTCTCGATTTCACCTTGTTGTTGATAATAATGCGCAAGCGCTGAATGCACGAGATAGTAATCTTTATCGTGTTGAAGTGCTTTATCTAAGTTAATTTTAGCGAGTTGAGGATTACCTTGTTGAAGGTAACCGAGTGCAAGTTCTACACGAGCTTTCGCTGCTGATTGTTGATTGAAAATCTTGAATAGTTGATTGGAAACGCAAGCAGAAAAAAATGAAAGGGAAAATAACCGCACTTAGTTGTTTACTTATTGTTTGCATTTTTTTCTCCTTTTTTAACAGGGCTGGAAGAAATATTTAATATGCTTTTAATTTGTATGAAAACATAGGGCATGTGAACTTGATTAATTCACATGCCTAGAATATTAATTAACTTCTGTCACCCCAATATTTTTGTCCAAATTGGCGTTTCATTGCCGTACGTTTAGTACGATCGATAACATCTCCAGCTAACTGTCCGCAAGCTGCATCAATGTCATCTCCTCGAGTTTTTACGAATAATCACGGTAAAGCCATATTCCATCAAGGTTTTTGGAAGCGGTCAATACGCGTATTCGAGCTTTTTAGCATAAAGTGCTTCTGGGAACGGATTCCACGGAATTAAATTAATTTTACAAGGCGTATTTTTTTAATACTTCTGCAAGTTGATGAGCATGTTCTACTCCATCATTTACATGATCGAGCATGACGTATTCAATCGTCACTTTGCCGTGATTCGCATTTGATACACTCAAATAACGATTTTACTGAGTCAATTAACATTTTGATATTATATTTTTTTGTTGATTGGCACAATTTCATCGCGTAATTCATCGTTTGGGGCATGTAATGAAATAGCCAAAGCCACATCGATCATTTTTGCTCAAATTATCTAGGGCCGGCACAACGCCAGAAGTTGATAAAGTGACACGACGTTTTGATAAACCGTAGGCAAAATCATCTAACATAATTTCCATTGCGGGAACAACGTTAGCAACATTTAACAATGGTTCACCCATTCCCATCATTACCACATTTGTAATTGGTCTAATGCCAGTAACTCCAAAGTTGCCAATAATTTTAGAGGCTCTCCAAACTTGGCCGATAATTTCTGAAACCGTTAAATTGCGATTAAATCCTTGTTGTGCTGTTGAACAGAATGTACAAGCTAAGGCACAACCAACTTGGGAAGATACACAAAGCGTCGCGCGATCTGCTTCGGGAATATACACAGTTTCAACTTGTTGTTCACCCACTTGCATTGCCCATTTTATCGTGCCATCGGCTGAACGCTGTTCAACAGCTACTTCTGGGGCTTTAATTTCTGCAACAGCCTTAAGTTTTTTTCACGTAATTTTTTTATTAATGTTTGTCATATTGTCGAAGTTATCTTCGCCAAAATGATAAATCCACTTAACTAACTGATCTGCACGGAATGGTTTTTTCGCCGAGTTCCTTAAAAAAATTCGCGCATTTGTTGGCGCGTTAAATCCATAAGATTAATTTTTTAGCTGGTATATCTGATTGCATAGACAATAATTCTGACATTTTAGCCTCGTTATTACACATTATGGCGATAGCGTTGTGCAGGTGTTTTTTATCAAAAACTCACAACGAAAAATTCGCAGTTAAAAAAATGAACGGCGATTGTACAGATTTGTCATCGCATAATCTAGCGGAATTGAAAAAAATGATGTAAAATATCACCGCACTTTTTTGCGATCTAGAATCGCAAATATTTCCAATTACAGCGTAAAAAGTGCGGTAAAATGTAAGCCTATTTTTCTAAGGTGACCAATAATGTTTAAAAAGCTTTATTTATTTTATCTTTTGTGTCCTTCTTTTGCGGTGGCACAGTCTTATGTTGTGTATGATTTTTACGCATAATCGAGTGTTGGAAAGCCATGCGCCTGATAGCGTTCAGCCTATCGCCTCTGTAACGAAAATTAATGACGGCGAACGTGTTTCTAGAAAAATAATACAAATCCTAATTGTACTATTGCGATAACTAGTGACGATCGTGATTACATTAAAGGTACAAGCACCAAATTACCGATGAATGTTCCGATGGCTTGCAGAGAATTATTAAAAGGCGATGCTTGTGCATTCTGATAACTATGCCGCCCATGCGCTTTCTCGTGCTGCAGGAATGAGCAGAATACAATTTATTCATAAAATGAATGAAAAAAAGCTCGCCAATTAGGCATGTATTCTACTCGTTTTCATGATAGTTCAGGTTTATCGAGTAGCAATATCTCCAGTCCTATGGATTTAATTAAACTTGCTAAACATTCTTTAAATAAACCTGAAATTCGACAACTATCCAATATCAGTGCTACAAATATTCAAGCTGGAAGACATAGCGTATTAATGAAAAAAATACAAATAAATTAGTGCGTGATGAAATTTTTTTGATGCTGTAGTAAATAAGACAGGATACATTCGAGAATCTGGTTATAACCTTGTTTTCATCAATAAACACCCGTGTAAAAATGCAACTATTGGCGTAATTAGTTTAAATAATGCATCCTCTACATATCGTTCTAGTTTTACAAAAAAAGCAAATTAGAGAAATTTGGCTGCAGGGCATTAAATGGAAGAACAATTCGTGATGTAGTAGGAGAAGATCAATATGAAGATGGTTATGATGAAGTGGGCTTTAATATGCTAATTAAGAATTTGTCAAAAGTAGTATTTATGATATACGACAAAATGCGAGATGATAGCTTGTACCATCTCGCATTTTTTAGTTTCAATAGCTACTAGAAGAATTAGCTCTTGCTATATTTCTCAAAAGTTTGAGCCTATTGATTAGCCTTGTCAGCTGCATCCTCAGCTTCTTTAGAAAGCTGAACTGAAAGTGTAGAAGCTGCTTTTTGATTCTTCCGATAATTTTCAAAGCTAAATCTGCTGCTGCATTAGACTCATCCATTTTTTTGTTTAGCTAGTCTTTGAGCATCTTCCCCACCTTGTTTTTAAAAAGAACCTGTGCTTCTTCTTGCTTTTTGCATTGCAACTTTCACTGCTTCTTTAGCTTTTTAAAGATTTATCTTTTCGCTTCCGTAGAGGCGTCTCTTGCCTGTTTAGATTTTATCTAGTGCAATCTGTTTATAGTTTATGGATGCCACCTTTTGAGTTGGGTTTTTCCACTGTAGTTTTAGTTTGTTCAGATGTTTTTAGGTCTATCATCACAAGCAGTTAAGGCTATTACAGAGCCCAATACTAACCAAAAATACTTTTTTTCATATATTATCCTCAAAAAGATGAATTTGTAATGGTCGCCTCATTCTATACTTAATTTTTTTGAAAAAAAGTCACTATAATGACAGAAAAATTATTTGTACTTTTGTATCAGTAATTAAATCAATAAATAAGGATAAAAGTTTTTTTGAAAACTTAGCTTTATCACGATGATATAACACTTAAAAACATAGGGAAAATCTATCACATTTTTTTGTTATTCTCTATGTAATTAAAAAAATAATCACTTAATTTGATAATTATTTTTCATTTGAAAAACGTAATAAAAAAATAGTACTATTACCCATGATGAATAATTGTTGAGCAGTTGAGCGATTATTCAGGCATCCAACCTCTATTACTTTTTTTATAAGGACATATTATGCGAAATTCATTAAAAATTATGACCGCACTTGCACTTGGTTTATTTGCAATGCAGGCTAATGCAAAATTCAAAGTCGTCACCACCTTCACCGTGATTCAAGATATCGCACAAAATGTGGCGGGTAATGCAGCTACAGTGGAATCTATTACTAAACCAGGTGCTGAAATTCATGAATATGAACCTACTCCAAAAGACATTGTGAAAGCACAGTCTGCCGATTTAATTCTATGGAACGGCTTAAATTTGGAACGTTGGTTTGAGCGTTTCTTCCAAAATATTAAAGACAAACCAGCCGTGGTGGTGACGGAAGGTATTCAACCATTGTCTATTTATGAAGGTCCGTATAAAGATGCGCCTAACCCACATGCGTGGATGTCGCCATCTAATGCATTAATTTATATTGAAAATATTAAAAATGCATTGGTGAAATACGATCCACAAAATGCAGCCGTGTACGAAAAAAATGCCGCTGACTATGCTCAAAAAATTAAACAACTTGATGAGCCACTTCGTGCAAAATTAGCACAGATTCCAGAAGCTCAACGCTGGCTTTGTGACAAGTGAGGTGCTTTCAGTTATTTGGCGAAAGATTACAACTTAAAAAGAAGGTTATTTATGGCCAATTAATGCTGAACAACAAGGTACACCACAACAAGTGCGTAAAGTGATTGATTTAGTTCGTAAAAACAATATTCCTGTTGTGTTTAGTGAAAGTACAATTTCACCAAAACCAGCACAACAAGTAGCAAAAAGAAAGTGGCGCAAAAATACGGTGGCGTATTGTATGTTGATTCACTTTCTGCGAAAAAAAGGCCCAGTGCCAACTTATATTGATTTGCTTAACGTCACTGTATCAACCATTGTTAAAAGGATTCGGAAAAATAATGGACTCTTTCTCGACATCAATTTGGGTTAATGATGTAACTGTTCGTTACAACAATGGCCACACAGCTATTCACAATATGACGTTCTCATTAAACAGTGGAACTATTTGTGCATTAGTGGGTGTGAATGGCAGTGGTAAATCCACGTTATTTAAAAAGCATAATGGGGCTTGTGAAGCCACAACAAGGTGAAATCAAACTTTGTGATCTGCCAATTTCCCAAGCACTGAAACGTAATTTAGTTGCTTATGTTCCACAATCTGAAGAAGTAGACTGGCAATTTCCTGTGTCAGTGTATGATGTCGTGATGATGGGGCGTTATGGGTATATGAATTTCCTTCGTATCCCAAAAAGCGATTGATAAACAAAAAGTTCAAGAGGCGATGCAGCGAGTGAATATTGAACATCTCGCGCATCGTCAAATTGGTGAGTTATCTGGTGGGCAGAAAAAACGTGTGTTTTTGGCCCGCGCTTTAGCACAACAAAGTCCAATTATTTTATTGGATGAACCTTTCACTGGCGTTGATGTGAAAACTGAAAATGCTATTGTTGATCTTCTTCAACAGCTTCGAGAAGAAGGTCATCTTATTCTTGTCTCAACTCATAACTTAGGGTTCTGTTCCAGATTTCTGTGATCAAGTAGTGATGATTAATCGTACGGTGATTGCAGCAGGGAAAAACGGAAGATACCTTTAACCAACATAATTTTGGAAATTGTGTTTGGTGGGGTATTACGCCATATTAAATTATTGGGCGAAGATTTACATAATGATGAAGATAAACGTGCGGTTACTGTCTTAACGGATGATGAAAAAGCCGTTGTATTCTATGGCGAAACTAAGCAAGATCCACCAGCACCAACAACACAGGATTGTCATTTTGAAGACTGTCCTTGTAAAAGTGCGGTCAAAAAGAGAAGGATTAAGGCATGTTAGCATTATTATTAGAACCTTTCTCCTATGATTATATGCTCAAGGCGATGCTCTTGAGCACGGCAGTTGGTGGGATTTGTGCTTTTCTGTCTTCGTATTTAATGCTTAAAGGATGGTCTTTGATTGGCGATGCACTTTCTCATTCTGTTGTGCCTGGTGTCGCGATAGCTTATGCCTTTTCTTTGCCTTATGCACTTGGTGCATTTTTTGCCGGGAATTTTAGCCGCACTTTCCATTCTTTGGATTAAATCCATTTCTAAACTGAAAGAAGATGCAGTGATCGGATTTATTTTTAGTACTTTCTTTGCATTAGGTCTATTGATCATTTCTTTAAATCCAACCGCAGTAAATGTGCAAAGCATCATTTTAGGCAATATTTTAGGTATTGCTGATGAAGATATTTATCAAGTGGCAATTATCATCGGTGTTTGTTTAGTATTGCTTTTTATTATTTTTGGAAGGATTTACTGCTGATTTTTTGATGAAACACAAGCGATTACAGTCGGTCTTTCTCCATTATTTTATAAAATTTTTATTTTTTTCACATTATTGAGTGCTTGTGTGGTTGCTGCCTTGCAAACTGTAGGCGCGATTTTAGTGATTGCGATGGTCGTTACCCCAGGTGCGACAGCATATTTACTCACAGATAAATTCAAAACCTTGTCTATCATCGCTATTATTTTAGGGGCAGTGACAAGTTTTTGTTGGTGTTTATATTAGCTATTATTTAGATGGTGCCACTGGCGGTGTGATTGTGACATTGCAAACATTATTATTCTTGGCTGCTTTTTTATTTTCACCAAAATATGGCTTACTCACTCGCAATAAAAAGGCGGTAGAAAATGTTTGATTGGCTTTTAGAACCGCTACAATTTGAGTTTATGCAAAATGCCTTGTTGACTGCATTTATTGTTTCAATTATTTGTGCGTTGCTTTTCTTGCTATTTAGTCTTGAAAGGTTGGTCATTGATGGGCGATGCGATTTCCCATGCGGTGTTACCTGGTATTGTACTTGCTTATTTGGCAGGAATTCCTTTAGCGATTGGCGCATTTTTTTCTCAGGCATTTTTTTGCTCGCTTAGTGTGGGATATTTGAAAGAAAAATAGTCGCATAAAAGAAGATACCGCAATGGGCATTGTATTTTCTGGAATGTTTGCTATTGGTCTTGTTATGTTTACTAAAATTCAAACAGAACAGCATTTAACGCATATTTTGTTTGGTAACGTATTGGGCGTAAGTCATCAAGAGCTTATTCAAAGTGCGGTTATTTCTGCGGTAATTTTTTTGTATGATTGTCTTTAAACGTAAAGACTTTTTTTGCTTTTATTGTTTTTGACCCAAGTCACGCCCGTGTTGCAGGGCTTTCTCCTAAAATTTTTACATTATGAGCTTATTAATGTTGCTTGCTTTAACCATTGTAAGCACGATGCAAGTGGTAGGTGTTATTTTGGTGGTGGCAATGTTAATTGCACCAGGAATTACCGCACTTACGCTCACAAAAATCTTTTTGATAAAATGTTATGGATTGCTATTGTCAGTTCCATTACATCAAGCCTAATCGGCGTAATCTTAAGTTATCATTTTGATGCTTCGACGGGGGCTTGTATTATTTTTTATTACAGGCGATATTTTTTTATAGGAGCATTATTTTTTTGAGTCGCATAAAGCAAAAACGTACTAAATTTTTTTATTACTTAACTTATTATTCAAAATGGTTTTTGAAATTTATTTCTTATTTTGTTAGAATTTAAGCGCTTTTTTATCTCTTATATAGGAATGAAAAGTGAGTTCGGATGAAGGTAGCTGGAGAGCGGGGAATTGACCCCATACCGACGATGTAAAATCTTTCAGGTGCGATGGCAGGGACTGTTACTGGACGAACCCTTGGAGAGATCCATTTTAGAAATGGACGCCGAAGGCTCAAAAAGAGCGGTTAATTTTTTTCAATCGTTTTTCAAACGCTCAGGCAAAAGGACAGGGGCAAAAAGACAATCTATCGTAAGTGTGGAAATTATCTATCTTTTTCACCGCACTTTCTTTTTCCATTGTATCTTTTCGTCTTCTTGTCGTGTTTATTTTTGATTTAAACGACGAGGAATCACATGACAATTGAGTCAATTCTTTCAGCTATTGATAGCTTTATTTGGGGCGCTCCGCTACTCATACTCTTATCGGGAACCGGGCTCTATTTAACGCTACGTTTAGGCTTCATTCAAATTCGCTATTTACCACGTGCGCTAGGTTATTTATTTAAAAAAAGATAAAGGTGGAAAAGGTGATGTGTCATCTTTTGCCGCACTTTGTACCGCATTAGCAGCAACAATTGGAACAGGGAATATCGTGGGCGTTGCAACTGCTGTACAAGCAGGTGGGCCTGGCGCTATTTTTTTGGATGTGGTTGGTCGCCTTGTTAGGAATGGCAACAAAAATATGCCGAATGTTTACTTGCAGTTAAATATCGTGTTCGCGATAAAAATGGCTTTATGGCTGGCGGTCCAATGTATTACATTGAACGCGGGCTAGGTATCAAATGGCTAGCAAAATTATTTGCATTATTTGGTGTAATGGTGGCCTTTTTTTCGGAATCGGTACATTCCCACAGGTCAATGCGATTACCTATGCAATGCAAGATACTTTTTAATGTTCCGGTTTTAGTTACTGCAATTATTGTAACGCTTTTTAGTCGGTTTAATCATTCTTGGTGGTGTAAAACGTATTGCAACCGCATCATCGGTAATTGTACCGTTTATGGCGATTTTATACGTCACTACTTCACTGGTTATTATCCTTTTTAAATATAGAAAAAAAGTACCAGATGCGATCTCATTAATTATTTGTAGTGCTTTTGATCCGCAAGCTGCGCTAGGTGGGGCTGTTGGCTTCACTGTAATGAAGGCTATTCAATCAGGCGTTGCTCGAGGCATTTTTCTCCAATGAATCAGGTTTAGGAAGCGCACCAATTGCAGCCGCAGCGGCACAAACTCGTGAACCTGTCCGTCAAGGTTTAATTTCTATGACAGGAACATTCTTGGATACTATCATCGTTTGTACAATGACAGGTATTGTATTAGTGTTAACAGGCGCTTGGAATAACCCTGAATTAGCGGGTGCAACGGTAACAAACTACGCCTTTTGCACAAGGTTTAGGGACATCAATTGGCGCAACGATTGTAACTGTCGGTTTATTATTTTTTGCATTCACAACTATTTTAGGCTGGTGTTACTACGGTGAACGTTGCTTTGTTTATCTCATTGGCATTCGCGGCGTAAAACTATATCGTTTAGCTTATATTGTGTTGGTAGGGTTAGGCTCATTCTTACACTTAAATTTAATCTGGATTATTGCCGATATCGTAAATGGTTTAATGGCCTTTTCCAAATCTTATCGCGCTCATTGGATTGCGAAAAAGTTGTGATTGACGAAACAAAAGACTATTTTCAACGATTGAAAAATAAATCATCACGATCAAGATGAAATCGTAGAATAATCAAATGAAAAAGGTGTGGATACAGTCAATATCCACACCTTTTTCTTATCACAATTTTTCCATCTTAACAACTTATCTTAGAAAGAAAAGCATCTTTTTTTCAGAAATTAGACATGAGATCATATTTTTAAAAATTACTTTGACATTTCCTCTTAAAGCCCTTGAAAACCCGAATTAAGAAAGCTATTTTGTAGTTAAAGAAAACTGTAAATCACGCAACAAAAGAGGTAAATGCTATGACACTTAATATCACCAGCAAACAAATGGAAATCACCCCTGCAATTCGTGAACACGTGGAGGAAAGACTCGCGAAATTAGGTAAATGGCAAACACAGTTAATTACCCCCACATTTTTGTTTTTAAACAAAGTACCGAATGGATTTACTGTAGAAGCATCTATTGGCACGCCACTAGGGCAATTTATTGGCAAGTGCAACCTCAGATGATATGTATAAAGCAATTAATGAAGTTGAGGAAAAATTGGAGCGCCAGCTTAATAAACTTCAACATAAAAATGAATCTCGTCGAGCAGATGAACGCTTAAAAAGATTCATTTGAAAGTTAATATTGAAAAATAAACTAAAGAAGGCAAAAGAGCGGTGAAATTTCACCGCTCTTTCTTCTTAACTAGGATTAGATTTGTGTTAAATCTACATTTTTTTAGTTTCTTTTGACGCTAATAATGCCAATAGAGTCATGAGGGGCATTGATTGCTAAATAAATACCTACGCCCATCACACCAAATGATGCATTAATTTTTTTAAAGAAATCATCGCTGCAATCGTTGCACCAATAATTGATGCTAAATTATAGGCGAGAGATGCGCCTGAATAACGCACTTCTGTTGGGAATAATTCTGGTAATAGAGCAGCCATTGGACCAAATGTCATCCCCATGATCGCCATACCAATTACTAAAAATGCAAATACGCTCATTGGGGTACCATTTTCTAAGAAGAATGGCATGGTTAAACCAAGTACACCAACAGCCACTGTTACCCAAATCAACCATTTACGGCGACCAATTTTATCGGCATAAACACCAGAAATACTGATAAAAATACCAAATACAATAGCACTAATTAGTAACAAGCCAGTAAATGTATTTGCTGGGATACCTAAGCCAAGCGCATAACCTGCTTCAGAAATCTTTGGTGCTGTTCGAGAATATGCCTGAGCAAAAAGCCGTCATAATGTAAAACAGAGAATAAGTTGCCACCATGATAAATGTGCCAATAATCATTGGTTTTTAAGTGTTTAGTAAAAACAACACTCACTGGTGCATTCAATTTTTTCCCTTTTTGCTCCGCTTCCACAAATACATGGCTTTCGTGCAAAGTTAAGCGAACATATAAAGCCAACCGCAACTAATAAAACAGAAGATACAAACGGAATACGCCATGCCCATTCCACAAGGGCATCTTGCCCGAGAAATAGCTAACTAAGAAGAATGTTGCATTTGCTACAAATAAAGCCAATTGGCGCACCTAATTGAGGGAAAAGTACCGTACCAAGCTCGTTTGCCTTCTGGCGCATTTTTCTGTGGCGACTAAAGCTGCCCCTCCCCATTCACCACCAAGTCCAATTCCTTGGCCAACACGGCATACGCAAAAGCAAAATTGGCGCCCAGATACCGATTTGAGCATAGTTCGGAAGTAAACCAATTACTACCGTTGAACCACCCATTAAAACAAGGGAGGCAACCAAAGTTTTTTTACGACCAATTTTATCGCCAAAGTGACCAAATAATGCAGAACCAATTGGACGTGCAAAAAAATGCTAAAAGCAAGCGTAGAAAGAGAAAGTAAATCATTAGAAAGCGGATCATCGCTATGGAAGAATTGCGTATTGAAAACTAATACAGCGGCAGCTGCATAGATATAATAATCAAAAAAATTCGATTGCCGTACCGACCATCGAGGCTAACGCCACTTTCATCGGATTATTACGAAGTTGTGTAGACATTGTGTTTCCTTAGTAGTTTATTATAAAGAGAAAGAATTGAATCCTAGCACTTTAACTAAGGTCTAGCAATTTTTTTAATACACAATTTTCTATTTTTTTAGAGAAATATTTTTGAATTTTTCTAAATGTGAATTATGCCCAGCGGAAGGAATGGTTACTAAATCAATTTGATTTTTCTTTGGCTAAAACCTGGAACTTATGATCTCGTTCACCACAAAAAAATAAAAAAATGGCAAAAGAACTTAACCGCACTTTTTCACTAAAAATCAGGTTGTTTGGATAGACTTGTCGCCAGCAGCATTTTGCCAATATTTTTCACCGCAATTTGATTTTTCGTTTTTCAACTAACTTCAGTCGTTCTTCTGCAGTCAAATGAGAAAACACGGGCTGTTGATACCAATCATTTAATACATTTTCTGGCGATTCTTGCATAAAACGTTGCGCCCAAGCAAAATCCTGCTGAAAAACAGGGCCTGCTTTTCTTTGTCAGTTTTTAAACCTAGATTCGCCCCTTCTAAAATAACACCTTGCAAATTAGATCTTTCCACCTGAGCTTGCAGGGCATAATACAAAGCGATCCTTCCACCTAGAGAATACCCAACAAGAAAATACGGCTCATTTTTCACCGCACTTTTTAATTTGCTGAGCCAAATACTTCGCTGTCTCTTCAAAATTTGTGACTTCAATATCTTTAGCTTGCCCGTGAAAAGGCAAATCTAGCGCAATACAATTAAAGTGCGGTAGATTTTCAATGACTTTTTGCCAATCGTTTTTGTACCAAGAAGTCCGTGAAGAAAAAAATGATGTTTATCATTGAAGGGATTATTGATAGAAAATGATAAAAATATGGCGGACTAAAAGCTCGCCTACAGAATATTTAAGCACCAATCACTGCGTGACTAATTTGCTCGATTAAGCGTTTATACAAACCACTACCATCACTCGGATTCGTTTTAATTTCAATTAACGTTGCCTTACGGCGACTATAAGCCTGTTTAACAACAGAATTGAGATCCGCCCAAGTATAAGGATGAGCGTATTTGAGATCGAACATTGCCGCGATTTGAGAAAAAAATCACCATTATGCGGTAATCGATAGAACTGATCTTTGACTTGTTCATCCACAGGCAACATATCAAAAATCGCGCCGCCATTATTATTGATCACAAAAATTACCGTTGGCTGTGTAACGTTTTTGAATAATGCGAACGAGTTTAGATCATATAAAGTGGACGTATCGCCAATCACCGCAACAACAGGTTTATTTGAACCAATACCTATTCCCGCAGCCGTAGCCAACAAACCATCTATTCCACTCGCGCCACGATTGGTATAAACAGGATAACTTTCTGGTAATTGTGTTAGCGCATCAACCAGACGAACAAGTAAACTATTACCTAAAAATAAAACACCGTTATAAGGTAAAAGTGTTGGTAAACGTAATGCGAGCGAGGCTTCCGTTAAATTTCCGCCTACTTGCTGTTCAATAAAGGTCGCACAGAACTTAGATAAAGCTAACGGCTCAAGTAACCAAGGTTTTTGGCGTAAAGGAGGATGCGCACGCAACCAATGATGTGCTTTAGCATTGAATCTTGTCAATGAATGATGGTAAGGATCTAATGCTTTACCGCTTTGTTCAACCAACCAAAAATTCACCTTTAAACGCCTGTAAGAATTGATTAATTCGTTTACTAATAAAGCGTGCACCAAATTGAATCACAATATCAGCTTGCAGAAGTTTTTTTCACGAACAGTTTGGTTCGCAAGCCAAATATCTTCATAAAGGCGTCGTTGGAACAACACCAGATTGAATATCCGTCAGTAACACCCAGCCCATAGCACTTGCCCAAGAATTAATGCCCATCGCTTGTTCTGCAGGGCAATTGACCAACTACAACGACACCACGTTTGGTACGCCAATGATCCCAATTTTCATGCATTAATACTTCGTTCTGTTGAGCTTCCACATTCATCCAAGGCTTAGTTTGAATTAACCAGCGTTGCAACGGCAGCAGCCAAGGGTGAGAATCTACAGCCTCATCAGCTGCATCATAAAGTGGCTCGGCAAATGGTACATTAATATGAACAACGCCACCCTGTTGTTTTTTTGTTGAAAGGTCGCCTGTTCAAGTAGAAATCAACCATTGCGCAGAATAATCTGCGTTCGGTTTAGGTAAATTAACATTTGCAACTGGATACTGACCGAACATATTTTTGCTGCAAAATAGCCTGATTTGCACCGCACTCCCAAAGTTCTGGTGGACGATCAGCAGTTAAAACAAATAAACTCACACCGGTTTGGCGTGCTTCAATAATTGCAGGATAAAGGTTTGCAGTCGCTGTGCCTGATGTCACAATAATGGCAACAGGTGATTGAGTTGCTTTAGCAATACCCAAAGCAAAAACCTAAACCGCGTTCATCAAAATGCGTATGACAAGTGACTGCCCCCGCATTTTGCAAACGTACGGCTTCAAGAGTTAAAGGTGTCGAACGCGAACCTGGCGCGATACAAACGTGAGAAACGCCTTGGCGCACCAAGGTTTCTAAAATCACTTTCGACCAACAACGATTAAACACGCTTACCGACATTTTTTCTCCGTTATCATTTTTTTCTTCTGCAAACAAGGAAATCAATCCTGCTGCTTTACGTTCAATTTCTTTCCATTCTTCCAATGGCTGCGAGCCTGCCACGATGCCCGCACCAGCAAATACACGAATACGATGACCTTCAATAAAGGCAGAACGAATCGCCACACAAAACTCTGAACATGCATCGCTCATCATGCCCAATGTTCCCGCATACCAGCCTCGATCAAAGGTTTCAATTTCTGACAAAATCATTTTTGGCTTGTTGCTGTAGCAAACCAGATACCGCAGCTGTAGGATGAATCGCTTTTTAATATATTTACATCTGCATAATGTGCGGTCAAATTTGCACGAATTTTTACGAATCAAATGTTGTACTTTACGTAACGGTTTCAATTCCACATTGCTTACATCAAAACTTTCTACTTGATTACGTAAATTCTGTGAAATATCTTCTACAACTAACCAATTTTTCTTTTTAAATTTTTTTCTCGTCATTTAACAACCAATTAGCTTGAGAGGCGTTTCTTCCTCACATTCAGAAACCGATGCTGTCCCCGCCAAAGCTTCGGTTAGTAACAAGTTATACTCACGAGCAAATAGGCGTTCTGGCGTAGAGCCGACAAAAAAACCGAATGAGGATGTTCAGCCCACAAAAAAATGATAACAACCTTGATTTTTGTTTTTTTCGCTTTCAGATAAAAATCGTACGCATTAATCGCTTGCTTTAAATGAAAAGTGGTTTCATTGGCTAATACAATTTTTGTCAGTTCCCCACTTTTAATTTCTACCAAAGCCTGATTCACCCAATCGCACCAAGCTCTTTCGTTAGCTCGAAGCTCTGTATGCAAAGGAATCTGTTTTGGCAAAGCAGAAAGTGCGGTGAGATTTTTCAAAAAGTTTTTAGGTGGGCTAAAAGTATCATTCGCACTTTGCTCATCTTTCACAAAAAAATGATACCAATGCACCTTTCTCATCCTGTTCAACAAGAATTTTTGGGTAATACAAATTGTGCGGTACCTTGAAATTGCAAACCGCCTACCAGTGGAAAACCACTTTCTTCAATAAACTCTTGCACTAAATTTAACTGTGAAAATGACCGCTCTTCACCAAGAGTTGCCAATGCTTTTTTTCTTCATCACGAAAATGTAAATAAAATTGTGGATACGCAGATTGACCTTTCAGCCAAGCCAACAAATCAACCTTGTCCAGTTTCACCTGAAAAACGGACAAGTTCATTCGTTGATTGCTGTAAATATGCGTGAATTTGCGATTTTTAACTCGCCTATTGCCTGCGCTAAATTATTCATTAGATTTTGTTTTAAATACACAAAAAAATTAGCCGTATTCTACCGCAGATTGTTAATGACAAAAAAATTTTTTTACAAAATCTTTTCAATATTGAAAATTCAGCGTAAATTAACCGCACTTTTCTCGAAAAAAATTTATTAGAAACAAAAGGATTTCACTATGCGATTATTCCCAAAATCCGACAAATTAGAACACGTATGTTATGACATTCGCGGGCCAGTGCACAAAGAAGCACTACGCTTAGAAGAAGAAGGCAATAAAATTTTTAAAAACTTAATATCGGTAATCCCGCACCTTTCGGTTTTGAAGCACCAGATGAAATTTTTGGTCGATGTATTGCGTAATTTACCGTCAGCTCAAGGCTACTGCGATTCAAAAGGTTTATATTCTGCTCGTAAAAGCCATTGTTCAATATTATCAATCAAAAAGGGATTCATGGCGCGACCGTCAATGATGTGTATATTGGCAACGGCGTATCTGAGCTTATCACAATGGCCATGCAAGCATTACTTAATGATGGCGATGAAGTACTTGTGCCGATGCCTGATTATCCGCTTTGGACTGCTGCGGTAACACTTTCTGGCGGTAAAGCTGTTCATTACCTTTGTGATGAAGAAGCAAATTGGTTCCCCGCTATTGATGATATTAAAGCCAAGGTGAATGCGAAAACTAAAGCGATTGTCATCATCAGCCCGAACAACCCAACGGGTGCCGTGTATAGCAAAAGAATTATTACAAGAAATTGTAGAAATCGCTCACCAAAATAATTTGATTATCTTCGCCGACGAAATCTACGACAAAAATTTTTATATGATGGCGCAGTGCATCATCACATTGCCGCGCTTGCTCCTGATTTATTAACCGTTACACTGAATGGTTTATCAAAAAGCTTATCGAGTTGCAGGCTTCCGCCAAGGCTGGATGATTTTGAACGGACCAAAACATAATGCGAAAGGTTATATTGAAGGCTTGGATATGCTGGCATCAATGCGTTTATGCGCTAACGTACCAATGCAACATGCAATTCAAACCGCACTTGGTGGCTATCAAAGTATTAATGAGTTTATTTTGCCAGGTGGCAGATTACTTGAGCAACGCAATAAAGCCTACGATCTCATCACTCAAATTCCAGGCATTACTTGCGTGAAACCAATGGGAGCGATGTATATGTTCCCAAAAATTGATGTGAAAAAAATTCAATATTCACAGTGATGAAAAAATGGTGCTGGATTTACTTCGCCAAGAAAAAGTACTACTTGTGCACGGTAAAGGATTTAATTGGCATTCTCCAGATCACTTCCGTGTAGTGACCCTTCCTTATGTGAATCAGCTTGAAGAAGCCATTACAAAATTAGGAAGATTTTTTTGGAAAGTTATCATCAGTAATGATAGTGTTGAACGTGATTTAAAAAGGGAGGACTAGAATCATTCCCCTTTTTATATTATAAATCGTTGAGATATTCGGTACCTAAATTCCTCATTTGACGCAATATCCATGCTTGTTTTTTACGTATTAAAAGCACTTGGTTTATTCGCATTATAAATAATCGGATTAGGTAAAATAGCTGCAAGAAGTGCAGCTTCATTTGAGTTAAATTTTTTTGCTGCCTTTTTTGAAATAATAGTGACTTGCAGCTTCAATACCGAATATTCCATTACCAAACTCAGCAATATTTAAATAGACTTCTAAAATTCTTTTTTTAGACCAAGTGATTTCGAGTAGTAGGGTCGCAGGGACTTCTAATCCTTTACGTAACCAATTTTGTCCATGCCAAAGAATGAGGGTTTTTTTGCAGTTTGCTGAGAGATTGTAGAGGCGCCACGAACCCTTTTGGGAGATTTTTTTCGTTGTATTTTATGGCTCGTTGAATCGCCTCAAAATCAAAACCAAAGTGATCAGGAAAGCGTTGATCTTCAGATGCAATAACAGCGAGTTGAACAGAGGGGATATGTTTTCTAAATTCACCCAATCATATTGCGTTTTATAACGAAAATCACCTTGTAAAATATGCCCTATTTTTTTGTTGTACCATATAGGCTGAAAAGGGGATAGGCAAAAAAACGAAAAAAATAAATAAAAAAATAAAAATGGTGAGGAAAAAAATAAAAAGGCAATGCGTTGCCAATTTTTTTGCCACCATTGGGGAAGAGATAAGTGAGACAGTGCGGTAAAAATCCGTTTACTTTTTCAATGTTATCAAGATGTTCTTTCACCCATTTCATAAAATCTGAATCCATTATTTTTTTATCATATTAGAACCACGCGTAATAGTGGCGGCACTTGTATTCAAATTTTGTTGAATTTCACGTTGAGAAAGATTTTTATCCAATAATTGTGAAACAATTTGTAGGCGTAATCCCACTGCGTCGCGTTCGTCAGCAGTTAATAACAAGGTTAGCAATTCTTGAGCTTTGTTTTTCTTTAAAAGCAGTCTGTAGCATGGACAAAAATGCATTCCATTGTTCTAAATTGCGACTAATATACATGTTATCACCTTATACTATTAAACTAGTGCGTTTAGTATAGCCGATCCCATTCTTCTTGGCTAAACATTTGTGGATTTTTCTTTTTGTTGTAAAATTTGATAGTAAAAATCGTAGACAATAGTATTTTTGAACATAATCACGAGTTTCATAAAACGGAATTGATGCGACAAATTCATCTAATGTTAGCTTATTATTGGCACGGTAGAGCCATTGATTTACTCGATTTGTACCGGCATTGTAAGATGCAGCAATTAATATTCTATTATTGGGATATAGGTTATTAAGGTCGTTCAAATGTGCCGTGCCGAGCAAAATATTATTTAATGGCTTAAATAAATCTTGTTCATTTAAATATGGAATCTGATTATTTTTCAGCGGTTAATTTAGCGGTTGTTGGTAAAAAGTTGCATGAGTCCTTTGGCATTTGCTGATGATAGAGCCATTGGATTCCAAGCGCTTTCCTGACGAGCAATAGCCATAGAAAAGGTTTTTACTGATGTTTAAGTTCTTTAACGCAATATCAAAATAATCAGAATAAGCGTTTGGCAGACGCAAATTAAGATAATCCCAAGCTTTGGCGACAATGGTACTATCAACTGACAATTCATACCATTGTTGTTCTTGTGCATATTTTTGCAAGTTTTTAGCTGTGTATTGAAATCAGTATTATCTAATAATACTCTCCAACGTTGTTTGGCTAATCCATATCGACCCAGCTCACGTAATTCAGAAATTATATTAAATGCGCTCTCGAATGATTTTTTTGTTCTTCTATGCTAAAATTAGGTGAGTTAGGGATGTCAAATTTATAAATTTTTTAATTGAGCAGCTGCTAACATAGGATAAAAACCACGTTCTTGAGAAAGAGCGGTAAGTTTTTTTCTGTTATATTTTGTTTATCATTTTTGGCTATCCAGTAACGCCATTCTTGTTTTTTTCTTTTGCTGTATCTGAAAGCAAAAGAAAGCCAGGGAGTGAAGCTCATTTTTTTGCCAGATAGCCATTCGTAAACGACGTTCAGTAAGATTATCGGTTTTTAATTGAGTTATTTGTGTATCCCGCCATGCTTGGAAATCAGTATTTTCATTATCAAAAAAAACGTGTCAAAAAAATGCGATTTTCCATTGTTTTAGCTCATCTTCTGAAAGTTGCCAAATTTCAGCCCATTGTTGATAAGGTACAAAACTTGGGTTCTGTATTTTTTTCTGGACGTGTTTTTTTAGATACCGAGGGAAGGCCTCAAGTAAAAACATCTTTTTAAGGTAGAGGATCGCTATTTTCTATAATTTCAGGTAACTTAGCCGGATCCTCTATTTGAACCACTTTATCCTGTAAATCTTTATCTTGCATAGTTTTACCTGAAAATATCTTTGGAATCACTGATAAGATTTTTTTCAATTTTTTTGTTTTTAACTCTTTCAATGATTTGGTTATAAATAGGGGATTTTTGAGCGATAAGTTTGTCGAGTTCATTGTTTGCCAGAGATATATTTTTTTCATCATTAGATTTCAAAAATCGAATTTTTGTTTCCCAAAAAAACGTAAAATGAGGATCCATTTGTAAAGGATACTCTGGGATTGATCTAATTAAATTCTTCGTAAGCTCTTGAGTGTTTTTCAGAAAATTGTTGATTTCTAACCGCACTTTTTTTAATAGGTTTTCAATTTGTAAGAAAGTCTCACGTTGCGCTAAGTGAGTCAAATGCGATTGATGTTGTGTTTGTTTCCAAATTTGTTTTTCTTGTTCTAGATTAATAACGGAGGGATTATTGGTTATAGGAGGCTGTTCAGCCAATGTGGAAAATATAGTAAAAAAACAGTGAGGAAAATAAGAACTTGTTTTTTCATAGAATGAAATGTTTTTTTATTCATAGAATCGTATATGAGTGTGTGAAATATACTGATTTCACACACATTTTTATTTTTTTGGATAAGCCTTTTCGAATTCACATATCTAGAAATGCTAAAACACTTTTTTTGAATGGTTTTATAATTACTTCACCGTATACGCCGGCTTCCACATAAGGATCTTGCGCAGCCCAATTTTTGGCTGCTTTCAGGTTTTCAAATTGTGCAATGACTGTTGAACCTGTAAAACCTGCTTCACCAGGATTTTTCATCATCAATTGCTGGATTTGGGCCAGCAATGAGCAGACGATTTTTCTTTTTGAAGTTGTTTTAAGCGGGCTAAATGTTGCTCACGCACAGCAAGACGTTTTTTTCTAACGTATTTGGAATATCTTGAGCAAAAAAATAACGTAGTACATAATGGCTCCTTTTTATTGATTAGTTTGTTCAGATTCAAGTTCTGCAATCAAAGCTAGTGCTTTTTTTCTAATTCATGATTATTTTTCACGCGGAATTGTACGTGATTTACCATTGCTATCGACAGCAACAAAAAGTAAATACTGCATCTGTCACGCAATAGCGTTCACCAATAGGTTCACTCGCAACTTTTTACCCAAACTTCTACTTTTTATTTTTAATGGATGAACGGCCTACTTTTAGACATTGGCCGTAACAACAAACCACATCTCCAACTGAAATAGGTTTGATGAAATTCATACTTTCAACAGCAACGGTTACGACTCGACCATGAGCTATTTCTTTAGCTAAAATTGCTCCCCCATATCCATTTGAGACATAATCCAACCGCCGAATATATCACCATTGGCGTTAGTGTTTGATGGCATTGCAAGTGTTCTTAATAAGAGTACACCTTTTTGACTGTCGACCGTTTTTTTATCAATAAGAAAATTAGAAGACATTATTTTTTTCTCCGTCTTTTTGAATGCGTTTTTATCTTTGGGTAAAATAGCGATAAATATATGCACCTGAAATAAGAGTCGCAATCACAGTCATTCCAAGAATACCAAAAGATTTGAAATCTACCCATGCCTCTTCTGACATATTATGGCTAATATAAATATTTACCAACATACAAATAATAAAAAAAAATAGTGCCCAGCCGAGATTTAGAGTATTCCATACTTTATCTGGTAATTGCACTTCTTTTTCCTAGTAACTTTTTTTCACTAAGGGTATTTTTAAATTGGAATTGTGCAATTAATAAAATAATAGCAAATAATGCATTAATAATTGTTACCTTCCATTGAAGATAGCGAATTTCATTGAAATATGCTGTTAATAAACCGAAAAATAACTGAACCAGCCATTATTTTTTTGTTGTTTTTTTCAATTTTGCTATATTTCCATTTCAAAACAATTAGCTGAATAATGGTTGCGATTACAAGCACGATGGCTGCATCGCGTACGCCAGCAAGTTTGTATGTAACAAAAAAATAGTACTAAAGGGATAAATTCAAGTAGTTGTTTCATCTTTATTCTTCCTTTATAAATAAACTATAAAAAGCGATAAGTTATTACTAACATAAAAAAATATTTAATATGGCGCTAAGGATGCCGATTACCATATCAAATAGTACATTATTTGAAAATGTAGTAAGTTGGAAAAACTAAGATAGGAGCTAGGAAATAAACCAATAGTGTATAAATAAATAATACATTCTTACGAGAACGTCCTTTAATCCAAATTTTTTTGGATTGTTTGTTTTTATATCATCTTGGGTTGAAAGGTAGTGTACTGCAGTTAAATTTAAGCGTACAAAGAACCATATTCCCACGAGCATTGCGATAAGTGATATTATTGATGGAGAGGATTTTTGTTAATAATGCAGCGAATGCCTCACTTAATCCAAGTAGCATTGGGGCTGTCATGAGTAAATTAAGTACAATAACACCAAAAACGACGTAATGTGAGAGTAAACGATTTAGTTAAAGTTTGGTAGTTTTGCTGGCTAATACTATGGATTGAAATGAGTCCCCATGCAGAGATAAAACTTGTTAAAAAGTTGTGTGATAGCAATAGAAAAGGCTATGTTTTCAATATTTATATTGGCTAGTTCACTTAAATTATTATGGGATTCATTATTGAGAGGGGGCTTAATAGTTCTCCTACATTTTGTGCAATAAATAAAATTAAGACAAATTGAAACATGACTTTTTGCTGGTTTCTAAAAAAATTCCAACTATCTTGTAATATGTGAGTAAAGTTGATTTGCATGGCGTGTTCTCTATAAAAATATGTGGTGATTATACAGGGTTTGTTTAGGATTGTCTTAAATTGTAAAAATTACCATATTCGTTTGTCTAAAATATAATTAAGCTTACAGGCGAAAAGATGGTTTACGGAATGTAAAAATCCCTAAGCCTTTCGACTTAGGGATTTTTTTGATTCTGATGGCGGAGGAATAGGGATTCGAACCCTAGGAGGGCGTAAACCCTCGCCGGTTTTCAAGACCGGTGCCTTCAACCACTCGACCATTCCTCCGTGATTGATAGGCGTAGTATAATGAATATTTTATTGATGTAAACAGAAATCTCATGATTTAAGTTTAGGTGATGATAATTTATTCATTTTGATGAAATTAATTCCATTAATACCATTGACTTTTTTTACCCCTAGCCCTTACTTTACAAGAGACTTTTTTTACTTATTTTTACAAGGAGCTTTTTATGCAATCACGTCTTATTGTGGATGCTCAGCATGAATCGCTACTCAGCACACATAAAGTGTTGCGTAACACGTATTTTTATTGGGATTAACAATGGCATTTTCAGCGGTTGTTGCGTTTATTTCAATGAGCCTAAATCTGCCATATCCAAATATTATTGTGTTACTAGTCGGTTTTTATGGCTTACTTTTTCTTAACAAATAAATTAGCTGATCGTCCTGCTGGTATTTTTGGCGGCCTTTGCTTTCACCGGATTTATGGGATACACCATCGGGCCAATTTTGAATATGTATGTGGCACGTGGAATGGAAGATTTGATTATGCTTGCATTCGCAGGAACTGCAATTGTGTTCTTCGCATGTTCAGCTTATGTGTTAACCACGAAAAAAAGATATGTCATTCTTATCAAGCGCAATGTTCGCATTATTTATTGTGCTATTGCTTGGTATGGTGGCGAGTTTCTTCTTCCAAATTCCTGCGTTATCAGTCGCAATTAGTGCATTATTTGTTGTGTTCTCTACAATGACTATTTTGTATGAAACTAGTAATATCATCCATGGTGGTGAAACGAATTACATTCGCGCAACCGTGAATATTTATGTTTCAATCTACAATTTATTCTTGAGTTTATTAAGATTACTTTCTATCTTTTCAAGCGATGAATAATGATTGAATTTTGACGTTGTGACCCCACTTTTTCAGTGGGGTTATTTTTGGAATAGGCAATGGAAAAAAACAAATTTTTTGAACACGCAGTCAACGTTGAGGAAGAACAATATCAGCCTAAGCAAGAGTTTCATCATGTAGAAACAAAGCTGGATGAACCCTTGGAAGGGGAATTGCTTGATGCTCAACTTGAACAGGCATTGAAACCAAAATCAGGTTTTGGAAAAACTTTATTAAAATTTACCGCACTTTTATTTGGTGCAGCGACAGTTGCGCAATCCGTGCAGTGGATTTGGGATAGCTATCAACAACATCAATGGATTTATCTTGCTTTTGCTTTAGTCAGTTTAATTGTCATTTTATTGGGTATTAAAGAGATTATTGGTGAGTGGCGACGTTTAGTTCGTTTAAAAAAACGTGAGCAATTGCAACAACAAAGTCAGCAGATTTGGTTAGAGAGTGCGGTAAAAATGGTGATGTTTTTTTCTGTTCATAACGTAGAAAAAAAGTAAAGTTCTTTGCTTAGATATTGCAAAATCGCTACGTTTGGAAAAATGATTCTCCAGCGGTAATTCAATGGCAACGTCAATTAAATGAAGCTTATTCAGCGCAAGAAATTACTCATTTATTCAGTCGTAATGTTTTGTCTACTTTTTGATGCACAAGCTAAAAAAATTGATTAGTAAAATGGCCGCTGAATCAGCTGTGATTGTCGCGATTAGTCCAATTGCTGTGGTGGATATGTTTTTTTATTGCGTGGAGAAATCTTAGATTAATGAATAAGATTGCTGAAATTTATGGGATTGAATTAGGGTATTTTTCACGTATTCGATTGTTAAGAATGGTATTGGTCAATATCGCTTTTGCTGGGGCAACCGAAGTGGCACAAGATATTGGAATGGATTGGCTTTCTCAAGATGTGACAGCAAAACTTTCTGCGCGTATCGCTCAAGGAATCGGCGTGGGATTGCTCACTGCTAGATTAGGCGTGAAAGCAATGGAGCTTTGTCGCCCGTTAGCATTTCAATTAAATGAAAAACCAAAGCTTTCCCATATTCAACAGGAATTACTTAGCTCGGTGAAGGATATTGTTCTCGGTAAAAATAAAAATTTACAAAAAAAGGAGCAAGTCTGATGAAAATCGAGGTTGTTTATCAACATAGCGATTTTATTATTGTCAATAAGCCTGAAGGTATTAGCGTTCATAAAGATCAAGAAGAACAAGGCTTAACAGAACTTGTTGCAAAAACAACTGAATGTGTCTCAAGTATGGCTAGTTCATCGCTTGGATAAAGTGACGTCGGGTCTATTAATTTTTGGCACTGAATGCTGAAAGTGCGGCTGAATTTTTCACGACTTTTTTTCTGAACATAAAATTCATAAAAACGTATCTGGCATTAAGTAACCAAAAAGCCTAAAAAGAAACAAGGTTTGACTATCGGGGATATGAAGAAAGCCCGAGACGGTGCATGGAAACTTTGCCAAACAAAAAGACAATCCCGCAATTACGCGTTTTTGAAAGTGTAAGCTGTGAGCCTAATTTACGTTTATTTATTTTAAAACCACAAACGGGGAAAACTCATCAATTACGTGTTGCGATGAAAAAGTTTAGGTAGTCCGATTTTAGGCGATGGACTTTATGGTAAAAAAATACTGAAGAAATTGACCGCACTTATTTGCATGCTGCTCAATTGGAATTTGATTATTTGAATGATTTTTATTTCGGTAACTTGTTTACCCTCTCAAGGTCAATTTTGGATTAAATCCAGTGTGTTTGAGCAAATTAAGGCTTATCTGGCAAAGCCGTTTTTTTATCAAAATAGAAATCTCTGTATAATAAAGACAATTTTTACTCTTTAATAGGAACAAAAAAATGAAATTTATCTCTTTTTAATATAAATGGTTTACGTGCTCGCCCACATCAACTTGAAGCCATTATTGAAAGATATCAGCCAGATGTAATCGGCTTGCAAGAAATTAAAGTCGCTGATGAGGCTTTTCCTTATGAAATTACAGAAAACTTAGGTTATAACGTATTTCATCACGGACAGAAAGGCCACTATGGCGTAGCATTATTGACTAAACAAGAACCCTAAAAAGCGGTTCGTCGTGGTTTTCCAACAGACAATGAAGATGCGCAAAAACGCATTATTATGGCTGATCTTGAAACTGAATTTGGTTTACTGACTGTAATTAATGGCTATTTTCCTCAAGGAGAAAGCCGTGCGCACGAGACTAAATTTCCAGCTAAAGAGAAATTTTATGCAGATCTTCAACAGTATTTAGAAAAAAAGAACACGACAAATCGAATCCTATTTTTAATTATGGGCGATATGAATATTAGCCCAAGTGATTTAGATATTGGTATCGGAGATGAAAATCGTAAACGTTGGTTACGCACGGGTAAATGTTCTTTCTTACCCGAAGAAAGAGCGTGGTATCAACGTTTGTATGATTATGGATTAGAAGATAGTTTCCGTAAGCTGAACCCAACAGCAAATGATAAATTTTCGTGGTTTGATTACCGTTCTAAAGGTTTTGATGATAATCGAGGGTTTACGAATTGATCATATTTTTAGTTAATCAAAAAAATTGGCTGAGCGCTGTGTCGATGTGGGCATTGCATTGGATATTCGAGCAATGGAAAAAAACCTTCTGATCACGCACCGATTTGGGCTGAATTTAAATAGGAAAGCGAAATGGATATGGCAAATTGGCAGAATTATCGTTCTACCGTGAATGGTATGCCTGCCGTGTTTACCGCAAATATTGAAGATGTTAAAAAAATATCACGGTAAAGATCTCGATAAAATAGTGCAATTCACTATCGCTTATAAGGCAGATGATGAAAGCGGTTTGCCCTCAGAAGTTGAATACGATAAGTTAATTAATCGTGTATTTAAAATTCTGGCGCAATTAACCGCACTTCCGAATGTATTTTTTTGCCGGACATTTTTATTTGTAATTCTCAAGCTAAAATGCATTTTTACTGTGAGCATGAAAACCTTGTATTAGAAACCTTACAACAAATTGATTTTTGTTAAAGATATTAATGTACAAAAAGGATTTAAGTTGGGATACTTATTTTTGACTTTTTGCTCGCTTCACCATTAGAGATTAAGTTAAATGCAACGGAAGAGTTGCTTGATTTATTGAAAAAAATAAAGGTCGTGATTTAAGTGATACGTATCTGGTGGAGCATAGTTTTTCATTTTGATGAAGAAGAAAATGTTCCCTTTTATGGATGAGCTTAGTTTAGGGGATTATTCTTTTCACGACATTACAATATTCTGCGCAAGCGATTCAGTTTAATGAAGATGATGAGCCTTATTTCTTGGTGAAATTAGAGCAAGAAATTTCATTAGATAATGGTGAAATTTTTTTGAACAAGTAGAACGGTTTGAAAAAAACTGGCTGGACAATTTGCGGGAGAGTATATCGGCTGGGAATGTGATTCTTTGATGGATTCTAATAAGCAGTTGAATTAGTTTTTAGATACTCGTAAGTCATAAAAAAAGAGATATTTATCTCTTTTTTTAATGTAATTAACTTTTCGGCGTATTTTACGCATTAATAAAAAAATACCCATGGCCATAATATTCCTGACGCTAAAGCCCCCAAAAGATTTCTTGCCAGTTAAAAAAATGCGGTATGTAGGGAGAATTCGACTAAGAAAAATAGCTAATCTAACAATAAATATAAACGCAATTACTAAAAGGCTTTGAAACCAAAGCGATAAATTTCTTAGTACCAGATAGTTTTTGCCACAAAATAAATTGTCACAGAAAGGACTAGGGCATGAATACCCAATGTGGAACCTAGGATTAAATCCCATACAAGTCCTAATAAAAAAATGCCCATCCAATACTGACTTTATTTGGAATAGCCAGAACCCAGTAAAGTAAAAACGAGCACTAACCAAGCCGGCTTAAATGCCTGAAAACCAAGTGGCCAGGGCGCGAGTTCTAGCACTAATGCCACGACAAAGAAGCTTAAAATTGTGATCCATTGTAAAATAAAGCGAGTTTGCATTAATCTTCTTCCCTATGTTCTTGCTGTTCTGACGGTACAGCTTCTTCATTTTGCGGTGCATCGGTTGGAATTTCAGGTTCAACTGTTGATTTATCCTTATTTTTCTTGAAGATTATCGTCTGTTAATGGGGGTTTTTTACTTTGTAATCAGCTTCATTCGCTTGGCTTTCTAAACGTTTTTGTACTAAATTACGCACCTCTTCTGGAGACATAGATTTTACTTTAGACATATCTAAATTGCTTGGCCAAAGTAGTAATACATAGCGTAAGCGTTCAAAGGGCTGCGAGAGGTTTGGCTTTGACAGTTGCAAAGTAATTGGAACCATCGCGTGAAACGCTTTTGTACAATCGCTACTGGATAGCCTTCAAGGAAACGGCCACCAAGACCAGACGTTACAAGTAAGTCTCCTTTTTTCAATATCTACAGAACGAGGGTACATTATCAAGAGTTAGCTCATCAGTATGCCCAGTTCCACTTGCAATGACGCGAACATCGTTACGTAGAACTTGTACTGGAATAGAATGGGTGACATCAGTTAAGAGTAATACTCGGCTCGTGTTCTCTCCCACAGAAATAATTTGACCAATGACGCCTTTTTCATCAATTACAGGTTGGCCTACATACGCACCGTCTTTTTCGCCTTGGTTAATAACAATTTGTTGACGATAAATATCAGTTTCTGCAGTTAAAATTTCCGCAATCTTTTTGTATTCATCGGTGCGTAAAGGGGAGTTTAACAATAAACGTAAACGCTGATTCTCGACTTTGAGTTGATCTAGTAAGAGTAAATCTGCATTTTTTTCACGTAATTGTTCGCGTAATACTTTATTTTCGATTTGTAATTTACTGGTATCCACTAAATTATCTGATACCCCATCTAATATTGTACGAGGGCTATTGGCAAGATAATATAGTCCACCCACTGCAGTTTCCATGGCGCTGCGAGCTTTAGTCAGTGAATTAGTTTGACCATCAGCTAAGATTAAAGAAAGGAAGCCGCTACAGCTAATAATAATCGAATGCCAAGCGGGGGGCTTTACCGAAAATAGGCTTCATTAAGCGTCCTACGTTGAGATAAAAAGATTAAAAGGAAAAGTGCGGTCATGCAACCGCACTTTTTTATTTATTTTGGTCTAAATTAAATTTCGTCACTAAAAATATCGCCACCGTGCATATCGATCATTTCTAACGCTTCACCACCACCGCGAGCAACACAGGTTAATGGATCTTCAGCAATGATGACTGGCACTCCCGATTCTTTAGAAAGGAGAATATCGATATTGCGTAGTAGTGCACCACCACCAGTTAATACCATACCACGCTCAAAAATGTCTGCTGCATGTTCTGGCTGACATTCTTCAAGTGCGGTTCGAACAGCCGCAACAATACCATTTAATGGCTGTTGAATAGCTTCTAAAACATCGCGTGAGGTTAAGGTGAATGAACGAGGTGCGCCTTCAGCAAGATTGTGACCATGCACTTCCATTTCTTTCATTTCATCACCTTCTTGAATATAGGCGGTACCGATTTCTTGTTTGATACGTTCTGCTGTGGGTTCGCCGATAACAGAACCAAAAGTGCGACGAACATAAGAAATAATTGCTTCATCAAAACGGTCACCACCGATACGGACGGAAGAAGAATATACGATACCATTTAAGGAAATAACAGCGACTTCAGTTGTACCACCACCGATATCAATTACCATAGAACCAACTGCGGTAGAAACAGGTAATTTAGCGCCGATTGCGGCAGCCATTGGTTCTTCAATTAAATATACTTCACGCGCACCAGCACCGATTGCAGATTCTTTAATTGCACGACGTTCTACTTGAGTTGCTCCAGCGAGCACACATACTAGTACACGAGGGCTTGGACGCATAAAAATTACCGCTGTGAACTTGTTTGATAAAGTATTGCAACATTTTTTTCTGTAACAAAGAAATCTGCGATTACGCCATCTTTCATTGGGCGAATGGCAGCGATGCTTTTTAGGGGTACGTCCAAGCATTAATTTCGCTTCTTTACCTACAGCCGCGATGCTTTTTGAGTGAACCAACACGATCTTGTCGAATGGCAACAACTGAAGGCTCATCTAAGACAATACCTTGACCTTTCACATAAATTAACGTGTTTGCAGTACCTAAGTCGATAGAAAGATCGTTTGAGAAAAAGTCCACGAATTTTTTTAAATAACATAATTATCCTATTCTAAAATCAGAGTTAATTTTTGCTTGGCTGAAAATGTGAAATTATCTCATCGCCAAGCACGCAAAAATTGTGCTAAATGTACCAAAAAAATGTGTTGAAATTACAGTTGTTTTTCGTGTTTTTACGTGAGTTGCCATTGGCCTTTATCTTGCAGAGTCAGTTGTTGCTGATGTAAAGCTTTCAGCGTTGAACGGTGGCCAATACTGATTAGCGTAGTTTTTGGTAGCTCTTGTTTTAATAGTTGATACATCGCAAATTCTAAACCTTCATCCATACTTGCTGTGGCTTCATCTAAGAAGGCTACGGCAGGTTTGTGTAGAATCAACCGCGCAAACGCTAAACGCTGTTGCTCACCAAGAGAAAAGAATACGCGTCCACTCCTGTTCTTTTTCTAATTGTTCAGCCAAATGTCCTAGTTGTACTTTTGTTTAATATTTCTACCGCTTGCGTATGTGAAATATTGTCAGACTTATTAGGGATAAGTTAATGCCAACATCAAATTTCCTTGTGGTACATAGGGTTTTTGCGATAAGAAAAGTTGACTATTTGTTGGACAACTCACTTCACCTTCTGCATAGCTCCAAAGTCCAGCGATTGTTCGTAAAAGTGTCGTTTTCCCTGCACCAGATTTTCCTTGAATGAGTAAACTCGTTCCTTGCGGTAGCGTAATGTTGAGATTTTCTACCAGAGTGTAACCTAATGGATTTTTAACACTTAAGTTGTTGAAAATAACATCTGTAGGGTGATTGTGGATTTGTGTTTGCGATTCATGATTCACCATTTCAATGGCATAGTTGAAACCGGTTAAACGATCGAGTGTCGCTTTATACCCCGCAAAACTATCATAAGTATTACGGAAAAATGAAAGATTGCTGTGCAATTTTTCCAAATACTTGTAAAGTTTGCATTAAATCACCGAGTTTTATTTGTTTTTCAAAGTAACGACCAACTTGAATTAACAATGGAAAAAAACAACAGAAATTTGGCTTACGACTAAGTTAAATCCTGAAAATTTTTAGCGTTCTAAATACTATGACCCACATGTTATGGATGACAGCATTGAATTGTTGATAAAGCTGATTTTTTCTACTTTTTCACCTGCATAAAAAGCAATGCTTTCGGCATATTCTTTTTATGCGAATTAAAGAATAACGGTAGTTTGCGTTTAAGCGTTCATTAATAAAATTCAAAGAGATTAATGGGCGACCGAGCCAAAATGCAATGAGAGTAGTGAAAATGACATAGCCAAACATTAAGGATACCATCATATGTGGAATTTCCACACCAAGTACCATCATTGGACCTGCTAATCCCCATAACAAAATAGTGTAAGAAATGATTGAGGTTACTGCATCAATCACACCAGTGCTTAAAGAAAGTGTGGTTTTTACATAAGATTGGACATCTTGTTGAATACGTTGATCAGGGTTATCAAGATTTTCGGATAAATATTGTGTTTTGTAATAAGCGCGATGTGCCATCCATTTATCTACAAATTGTTCGTTGAGCCATTCAATCCAGTTAATGGTAAAACGTTGCTCTAAATAATAGCTTATTAATGCTGCTGAAACAGAACTTGCGGCAATGACGCAGAACAAGCCCATTTGTTGCCAAAATACATGTTCATTAAATTCTTGCAATGAGGTGTACATATTTTTGTACCACTCAGAATGTACAAAGGCTGATACGTACGCTAAGTAATGTCATCGCAACAATAAGCAGAAAAGAATAGGATAGGTTTTATGCTACGTTTAGGTGAAAGATAGCCACCTGCAAACATCCAAAATTGTTTTTCCCCATTGGGTAAAAACGCACCAAAAAGAAAAATGCCAAAACTAAAGACGACTGAGGTGATGGCTAGTGTTTTGTAAAATCCAAATAAGAGAAGTAATGGCTTCTTGGCCGTAATCCATAAATATTCCATCCGAGATAAAAGTGCGGTGAAAAATAACCGCACTTTTTTTGTAAAAAGGTCAAAAATTTTTCGGTATTGTAGAGTCTATGCTCAATTTCGCAAGAAAAAAATGTGACGAACTTAGCATTTTTTGAGTTTGGTTAAGGTTTTTCAAAAACAACTTGGATATAATCCGAAAGAGTTAAATTTCATTTTTAAGGGGTCAATATGAGTGATATTGCAATCACGATTAGTCTTCTTGCCCTTGTTGCCGTAATAGGTTTATGGATCGGGCATTGGAAGATCCGCGGCGTTGGATTGGGCATTGGTGGCGTGCTGTTTGGCGGCATTATTGTGGCGCATTTCACTAATCAATATGGCTTGCAACTGGATGCACATACGCTGCATTTTGTGCAGAATTTGGTTTGATTTTATTTGTTTTACACTATTGGTATTCAGGTTGGACCAGGCTTTTTCTTCTTTACGAAAATCTGGTTTTAAAAGCTAAATGCCTTTTGCCATTTTGGTTGTTTTACTGGGATCAGTTGCGGTGGTTCTTGTACATAAAATTGCAGATGTTCCACTTGATATTGCCTTAGGTATTTATTCTGGAGCTGTCACCAATACGCCTGCGTTGGGGGCAGGGCAGCAAATTCTGGCAGAATTAGGCGTGCCTCAAACCACTGTGACTATGGGGGATGTCCTATGCGATGGCTTACCCATTCAGGGATTTGTGGTATTTTTGCTTGCAATGTGGTTAATCCGCTTATTTTTTTAAAGTCAAAGTGGACGATGAAGCCGCTCGTTTTAATGCGGAGAGCGGTCAAGAAAAAGAAAAGTTTACATAATATTTCTTTTTAAAAAGTGACGAACCAAAATTTAGATGGTCTGACGTTAATTCAAATTCCAGGATTTAGTGATGAAGAGTCGTATGTTCACGTTTAAAAACGCGATGATATGGAAATTGTTCCAAAGGCTAGTACAGAAATTCGTATCAATGATATTTTGCAATTAGTCGGCGATGAAGCCGCGCTTTCAAAAATGCGCTTGATTATTGGTCATAGAGGTAGATGCGCCAACATCCTCTTATAGTGGGGAGATTCGTGCCGAACGAGTAGTGGTTACTAATGAAAAAAAGTCTTAGGGTAAAAAGATCCGCACTTTGGGTATTCATCAAAAAAATATGGCGTAGTAATTTCTCGCTTGAATCGCGCTGGTATTGAATTAGTGCCAACAGCAGAATACAACTTTGCAATTTGGTGACGTACTTCATATGGTGGGGCATACCGATGTGCTAAATAAAGCTATTTCCGTAATTGGCAATGCACAACAAAAAAATTACTTCAAGTTCAAATGTTACCTGTGTTCATCGGTATTGGTTTAGGGGTACTCGTTGGTTCGATTCCATTCTATGTTCCAGGTTTCCCTGTTGCGTTAAAATTAGGGCTTGCTGGTGGGCCATTAGTGGTTGCGTTGATCTTAGCGAGAATTGGTACGATTGGTAAACTTTACTGGTTTATGCCACCTAGTGCTAACTTGGCATTGCGTGAAAATAGGGATTGTTCTTTTTCTTGGCTGTGGTAGGTTTAAAAATCAGGCGGAAGTTTCTTTGATACCTTGTTGAATGGCTCAGGTCTTGAATGGATGGGGTACGGTATTTTTATCACCTTTATTCCATTAATGATTACCGGTATTTTAGCTCGTCTATATGGCAAACTGAATTACCTTACAATCTGTGGTTTACTTGCTGGTTCAATGACAGACCCTCCAGCTTTTAGCATTTGCTAATGAAATTAAAAGAAGATAACGGTGCGGCTGCACTTTTCATGCCACTGTGTATCCGTTAGTTATGTTCTTGCGGATAATGTCGCCGCAGTTATTAGCAGTGTTATTGTGGGCGGCATAGCCAAAATAAGTTCAATTTATACAAACAAAAGCGCGGTTAATTTCGCGCTTATTTTTTTGCGTGGATTTTTGCGCGAGAGGGTATTCAATGATAGAATCTCGCACTTTTTATTGCGAAGCGAGAACAAAAATGGCATTAGTTGAATTTTTGATGGAAACCTTAGATGGGTTAAAGGGAACAGATATTGTACATTTTTGATGTACGTGGAAAATCCTCGATTACGGATAATATGATTATTTGCACGGGTACATCGAGCCGCCAAGTTTCTGCAATGGCAGATAATTTAATTACAGAATGTAAAAAGCAGGTTTTGAAACTTTTTGGTGAAGAAGGTAAAAATACTGCAGATTGGATTGTGGTGGACCTTGGTCAAAGCAATCGTACATATCATGCAACGTGACGCGCGTGAAATGTATCAATTAGAGAAACTTTGGGCGTAAATTTTTAGTAAAGTGCGGTGAAAAAAATAACCGCACTTTTTTGAATAAGGATGACTTGTGAAAATCACGTTAATTGCTGTTGGAACAAAAAATGCCTTCTTGGGTTACAACGGGTTTTGAGGAATATCAACGCCGTTTCCCAAAAGATATGCCTTTTTGAACTGATTGAAATCCCAGCAGGTAAGCGTGGAAAAAAATGCTGATATTAAACGTATTTTTAGAGCAAGAAGGTAAGGCGATGTTAGTCGCCTGTGGAAAAAAACAAAAGTCGTGACGTTAGATATTCCAGGTAAACCTTGGACCACACCACAGTTAGCCGAGCAACTAGAAGCCTGGAAAAACGATGGCCGCGATGTATGTTTGTTGATCGGTGGGCCAGAGGGGCTTTCGCCAGAATGTAAAGCAGCCGCAGAGCAAAAGCTGGTCGCTTTCACCATTGACATTACCTCACCCGCTTGTTCGTGTTGTGGTTGCTGAAAGTTTGTATCGTGCGTGGTCGCTCACGACTAATCATCCTTATCACCGAGAATAGTAAATCCTCATTTTAGTCAGATGAATTTAAAAAGATTCTTCAATACGCCAACTCATGAGCCGTTCCGCGATAAAAAGCGGAGCGTAACCTTTTTGCACGCCGAACTTTGAGTGGCTTTTTGGGGATTTTGTTACTAATAGGCGTGTTATTCACCAATATTTATCAGCTACAGATTGTTAATTTCGATACTTACCAAACGCGTTCTAACGGTAACCGAATTAAATTATTACCTTTACCTCCAACACGAGGCTTAATCTATGATCGTTACGGTAAACTATTAGCCGAAAATCTAACTTTTTTTGGTTTATACATTGTGCCAGAAAAAACTGAAAATTTAGACCGCACTTTAGATGAATTACGCTACATTGTGGGATTGACGGATAATGATATTGAAAATTTTAAAAAGGAACGTCGCCGCGGAACGCGTTACACGCCTATTTTATTGAAACCTAATTTAACAGAAGAACAATCCGCACGTTTTTGCAGTAAGTGGCTATCAATATCCGAGTTTAGATGTACGTCCTTATTTCAAACGCTATTACTTATATGGCGAGATTATGACTCACATTTTTAGGTTATGTGGGCAAAATCAATGATAAAGACGTTGAGCGTTTGAAAAAAGATGAAAAATTTGCTAATTACTCGGGAACGAGTGATATGGGAAAATTAGGTATTGAGCGTTATTATGAAGATAGTTTACATGGTGTAACGGGATTTGAAGAGGTTGAAATTAATAACCGTGGAAAGGTAATTCGTAAATTACGAGAACAACCTGCTGTAGCAGGAAAAAAAGTATTCATCTCACCATTGATTTAGAATTACAACGCTATATTACGGAGCTTTTTATCTGGGCAAAAAGGTGCAGTTATTGTTCTGAGATCCAAAAGATAGTGGCGTGTTAGCAATGGTCTCGACACCGAGTTATGATAATAATCTTTTTTGTGGATGGCATTTCATCTGAAGATTATAAACGTTTATTAAATGATCCAGCTCGTCCATTGTATAGCCGGGCTACGCAGGGTGTATATCCTCCCGCTTCTACGGTGAAACCTTTTTATTTCCGTAGCCGCACAAACTGAAAAATGTGATTACGCAAAAATACAACCATTTTTGACCCAGGCTATTGGATTTTTACCGAATACCTCAAAAACGTTTTTCGCGATTGGAAAAAAATCAGGTCATGGCTATACGGATTTAAATAAAGGCGATTACAGAATCATCCGATACTTATTTTTATCAAGTTGCTCATAATATGGGGATAGACCGTCTTTCGGAATGGATGAAACGCTTTGGTTTCGGCATGCCAACAGGTATTGAAATTCAGGAAGAAGCGGCTGCCAATATGCCAAGTCGTGAATGGAAACAAAAACGCTATAAACGTCCTTGGGTATTGGGTGATACAATTTCAGTTGGTATTGGGCAAGGTTATTGGACTGCTACGCCGTTACAAGTAGCAAAAGCAACAGCAATATTAGTCAATAACGGTAAAGTAAATACACCACATTTAATGAAAGCTATTGAAGGTGCGGAATTATCACCTTATAAAGATCCATTGATTTATCCTGATATTAGTGAGCCAAAACAAGATTATTGGGATGCAGCAAAACGTGGAATGTATAATGTTGTTAATTCTGCTGCAGGCACTGGACGAAAAGGCATTTGCCGGTGCTAATTATAGAGTTGCGGGTAAGTCTGGTACGGCGCAAGTTTTTAGTCTCAAAGAAAATGAAAAATACAATGCGGCTGGATTGAAAAAAGAATTGCACGATCACGCATGGTTTACCGCATATGCACCTTATGAAAACCCTAGATTGGTTGTGACAGTTATTTTTAGAGAATGCGGGTGGTGGTTCAAGTAATGCCGCACCATTAGCGCGTAAAGTGATGGATTACTATTTAAATCAGCGTTTACCACAAGTTGAAAAATATAATTCAACCATTCAGCAAAAAGAAGATTTACCACAAGAGAGCGAGCAAATAAATGGAAGATAAAATCCCTTTCTGGTTGCGCGCATGGCAACGTTTGCATATTGATTTTTTGGCTTTTTATTGGCTTAGTTGCAATAACAGCCTATGGCATGCTTGTGCTTTATAGTGCTACTGGTGCGAGTGAAACTATGTTTTAACAACCGGATTATTCAGGTTTTTCTTGGATTTACTGTTATGCTCGTCATGGCACAATTTCCACCTAAATTCTATCAACGCATTGCGCCTTATCTCTATCTGATAGGATTTATCATGTTGATTTTAGTGGATGCTATTGGAACAACCAGTAAAGGTGCACAGCGTTGGCTTGATCTTGGATTTATTCGTTTTCAACCATCTGAAATTGTAAAAGCTTGCAGTGCCATTAATGGTCGCTGTGTATTTAGGTAATCGTCCACTTCCACCTAAATTAAGTGAAACATTTATTGCGATTGCAATGATTATGATTCCGACTTTACTTGTGGCTATACAACCAGATTTAGGCACATCAATTTTTGAGTAAGTGCGTCAGGTTTATTTGTAGTATTTTTAGCTGGAATGAGTTGGTGGTTAATTTTAGCTGCAGTGATTGGCTTAGCTGGATTTATTCCGATGATGTGGTTATATCTAATGCACGATTATCAACGCACTCGCGTTCTCACATTATTGGACCCAGAAAAAGATCCTCTTGGTGCTGGTTATCATATTTTACAATCAAAGATTGCGATTGGTTCTGGTGGTCTTTGGGGAAAAAGGCTGGATGCAGGGTACGCAATCCCAGCTTGAATTTTTACCTGAACCTCATACAGATTTTTATTTTTGCTGTAATGAGTGAAGAACATGGAATGGTTGGTTTTCTTATTTTTGATCTCCATTTATATGTTCATTATTGTACGTGGTTTGATAATTGCAGTGAACGCTCAAACTTCTTTTTGGGCGAATTCTTGCTGGTGCAACGACGTTAATTTTTCTTTGTTTATGTGTTTGTTAACATAGGCATGGTAAGTGGTATTTTACCTGTAGTGGGTGTGCCATTACCTTTTATTCAGCTATGGTGGGACTTCTTACGTTGCTATTATGGCTGCTTTTTGGCTTGGTGATGTCAGTTCATACACATCAAGTAAAAATTTATGAAAGGGAACTAATTTCATTTTTTCTTTTTCTTAAAAAGGGTAAATAAATGAAAATAGTAAACGCTTATGAAATTAAAAACATTATTAAATCTGACCGCACTTGCTTTGTTTGCTATAATTACTAGTTTTTTTCAGCACATGCGGACACTCACAAAATGTATGGTATCCAAGGGGATAGACTTTCGATTATAACCAAAGTACCTTCTCCTAGTACTTATTCTGTGAAAGGGCAAACTTATACGACAAAAAAACTGAAGATGATGCTAAATCCTATACGAAAGAAGGGATGGCTAGTTACTATCATCTCAAATTTAATGGGCGTAGAACTGCAAGTGGTGATGTTTATAATTCAACACAATTTACTGCGGCGCATAAAACATTGCCAATAAATTCTTATGCTTTGGTGACTAATTTACATAACAATCGTAAAGTTATCGTACGTATTAATGATCGTGGGCCTTTTAGTGATAAACGTTTAATTGACCTTTCTCATGCAGCGGCGAAAGAAATTGGATTAATTTCTCGCGGTATGGGACATGTTAGAATTGAGGCGTTGCATGTTGCTAAAAATGGGAGTTTATCGGGCGCAGCGACAAGAACGCTGGCCAAGCATGCAAAAACTCAAGAAGCAGCTGATCGTTTAGTAAAAATCTAATGAATCTTCTAATAAGTCGTTTAAGATGGTAAATACAAAAAGGAAATGAAGTTTATCGTTTGAAAAATGCTTGAGGTTACTTCTCGTAGTCAAGCTGATAAGTTAATTACGCAACTCGCGTTAGATAATATTCAAGCCGAAGTAAATCGCTCAGGCAATAAATACGAAATTCACATTGGGCCTTTTGATAACGAAACACAAAATGTCACAGGTGAGAACCAAATTACAAAAAAATGGCAGTAAACAAGCCACTAATTGTTTACACATATAAAAAAATTAATTGTAGGAACACACTATGTTGAAAAAGAACAACAAAAATCGCATTTTTTTATCAAGTTTTTGTGGCACTTAGTGCTTTTTTCGGTATCTGCAGAGGATATGCAGTTTGGCGTAACTCCACCACAAATTACAGCTCAAACTTATGTATTGATGGATTACAATTCGGGGGCAATTTTAGCCGCATTTAATCCTGATGAGCGTCAATATCCTGCATCTTTAACTAAAAATGATGACGAGTTATGTGGTAGGGGAGCGCTTTAAAACAGGGTAAAATTCACAATACCGATATGGTAACCATTGGTGAGAGTGCGTGGGGACGTAATTTCCCTGATTCATCAAAAATGTTTTTTTAGATTTAAATACACAAGTATCTGTAGCAGATTTGAATCGCGGAGTGATTGTGGTATCAGGTAATGATGCAACAGTGGCATTGGCTGAACATATTTCTGGCAATGTACCGAACTTTGTAGAAACAATGAACAAATATGTTCAACAATTTGGTTTGAAAAAAATACAAATTTCACCACGCCGCATGGTTTAGACGATCCTAATCAATATTCTTCTGCTCGTGATATGGCGCTTATTGGTGCACATATTATTCGTGATTTACCTGAGGAATATAAAATTTACTCAGAAAAAGATTTTACATTTAATAAAAATCAAACAGCCTAACCGTAATGGACTATTATGGGATAAGACCATCAATGTTGATGGAATGAAAACAGGCCATACTAGCCAAGCTGGATATAATTTAGTTGCTTCAGCGACTACACCAAACAATATGCGTTTAATTTCTGTAGTAATGGGTGTTCCAACTTACAAAGGTCGTGAAGTAGAAAGTAAAAAAACTTTTTACAATGGGGCTTTGCTAATTTCGAAACATTTAAAACTTTAGAGGCAGGCAAAGAAATTTCAGAACAACCTGTTTATTATGGTAATAAAGGTAGTGTGAAATTAGGAACCTTACAAGATAGTTTTATCACGGTTCCGAAAGGCAAACAAAATGAGCTTAAAGCTCGATATGAGTTAGAAAATAAAAACTTACAAGCGCCTTTAGCAAAAGGCCAAGTCGTAGGTAAAGTCATTTATCAATTAGAAGGTAAAGATATTGCAGCGGTAAACTTACAAGTGATGGATGAAGTGGGCGAAGCGGGTATTTTCGGAAAAAGCTTGGGATTGGCTCGTGCTCACTGTAAAAGGCTTATTTGCATAAAAATATGCCAGAAACTTACCTCTCTTTTTCATTTTTAACTGAGGCATTCATAATGTGTGGGTGGTGTACCATCCACACATCATTTTTATTACTGGGAAATAATATGACAACAGAAAAACGATTACGCAAAACTTAAAGAATTAATGGAATTTCCAGCAAAAATGACATTTAAAGTGGCTGGAATTAATCGCGAGGGGTTAGCGCAAGATCTAATCCAAGTCGTTCAAAAATATATTAAAGGCGATTATATTCCTAAGGAAAAACGGAGTAGTAAAGGTACCTATAATTCGGTTTCAATCGACATTATTGCTGAAAACTTTGAGCAAGTAGAAACACTTTATAAAGAACTTGCTAAAGTTGAAGGCGTAAAAATGGTTATCTAGTATGAACAATTCACTTATCGTTCGTCAGTTAGGGCTGCAAGATTATCAAGAAATTTGGCATAAAATGCAGAATTTTACAGATAGTCGCACCGCAGAAACGCAAGACGAAATTTGGTTGGTGCAACATCCTCCTGTATTTACCCAAGGACAAGCGGGTAAACCAGAGCATCTTTTACAACGTAGTGAAATACCTGTGGTGCAGTCGGATCGTGGTGGGCAAATAACCTATCATGCACCCGGTCAGCAAGTGATGTATGTGCTCATTGATATTAAGCGTCATGAGAATTTAAATGTGCGTCAATTAGTTACCGCACTTGAACAAACGGTGGTAAAAACTTTAGCTGAATATGGTATTGAAAGTTATCCAAAACCTGATGCACCTGGCGTGTATGTGGATGGAAAAAAAGATTTGTTCTCTTGGACTGCGTATTCGTCGTGGTTGCTCTTTTTCACGGGTTAGCATTGAATATCAATATGGATCTGAATCCATTTCATTATATTAATCCATGTGGATATGCTGGTCTTGAAATGTGTCAATTAGTGGATTTTTGTTAATCAAGATGAAGCTAATTGCGATAAGGTTTCACCAAAAATTAATTAAACACTTTGCCGAGCTTTTTAGGCTATAATGTAACAAATTTGTAATATTTAATGATCAAAATGCCCTGTTTGGGCATTTTTTTATTTAGGAACGCTTATGTCAACGCCTTTCAAAATGGAACGCGGTGTAAAATATCGCGATGCGGCTAAAACGTCTATTATTCCAGTAAAAAATATTGATCCAAACCAAGAGCTATTGAAAAAGCCTGAATGGATGAAAATTAAACTTCCGGCAAATTCACTTAAAATTGAAAGCATCAAAAAAATGGAATGCGTCGTCATGGTTTTGCATTCCGTGTGTGAAGAAGCATCTTGTCCGAATTTACACGAATGTTTTAATCATGGAACAGCAACTTTTATGATTTTAGGCGCAATTTGCACGCGCCGTTGCCCGTTCTGTGATGTTGCACATGGGAAACCATTACCGCCCGATCCTGAAGAACCACAAAAATTGGCTGAAACTATCCAAGATATGAAACTTAAATATGTGGTGATTACATCGGTGGATCGTGATGATTTGCCTGATCGTGGCGCGGGTCATTTTGCAGAATGTGTAAAAGCGGTGCGCGAGCTTAATCCTAACATTAAGATTGAAATTTTTAGTGCCTGATTTCCGTGGTCGCATTACACAAGCATTGGAAAAATTAAAAGATAATCCGCCAGATGTCTTTAACCATAATTTAGAAAATGTACCGCGCCTATATAAAGAGATTCGTCCTGGAGCAGATTACGAATGGTCACTTAAATTATTGCGTGAATTTAAAGAAATGTTCCCCGAATATCCCAACTAAATCTGGTTTAATGGTGGGATTAGAGCGAAACCAATGAGGAAATTTTGCAAGTCATGCAAGATTTACGTGATAACGGTGTGACAATGCTCACGTTGGGGCAATATCTTCAACCTAGCCGCCATCATTTGCCAGTGGCCCGTTATGTACCGCCAGCTGAATTTGATGAATTCCGTGAAAAAGCCAATGAAATGGGCTTTTGAACATGCGGCTTATGGGCCATTTGTTCGCTCTTCTTATCATGCTGATTTACAAGCCAGTGGCGGATTGGTGAAGTAATTAAAAATTGCGCTGAATTAAACCGCACTTTTGGCATGTCACAAAAAGTGCGGTTTATTTTTGATATTTTTTTCACCGAATATTTACTAGCCAGAATTATTGCAAGCCTGTAAAATAGCTGACCGTTTTATTCGACTAATTATTTATAACACCTGACGATATTGTAGAAAATGACTCAAAAATTACATATTAAAACTTGGGGCTGCCAGATGAATGAATACGATTCATCTAAAATGGCAGATCTTTTATTAAGTACTCATGGATTAGAACTTACCGAAATTCCTGAAGAAGCAGACGTATTATTATTGAATACCTGCTCTATTCGTGAAAAAGCACAAGAAAAAGTGTTCCACCAACTTGGGCGTTGGAAAGAATTAAAGAAAAAAATAATCCAAATTTAGTGATTGGCGTGGGCGGCTGTGTAGCCTCTCAAGAAGGGGAACATATTCGCCATCGAGCACCTTATGTAGATATTATTTTTGGTCCGCAAACTTTGCACCGTCTGCCTGAAATGATTAACCAAATTCGTGGTGGTAAGAGTTCTGTTGTAGATGTAAGTTTCCCTGAAATTGAGAAATTTGACCGCTTACCTGAACCTCGTGCAGAAGGCCCAACAGCATTTGTTTCGATTATGGAAGGCTGTAATAAATACTGTACTTTCTGTGTTGTACCTTATACTCGCGGTGAAGAAGTCAGCCGTCCTGTGGATGATGTCTTATTTGAAATTGCTCAGCTTGCGGATCAAGGTGTGCGTGAGGTTAACTTACTTGGTCAAAACGTGAATGCTTATCGTGGGCCGACACATGATGGCCAAATTTGTAGCTTTGCTGAGTTGCTTCGTCTTGTGGCATCTATCGATGGTATTGACCGTTTACGTTTTACAACAAGTCATCAATAGAATTTACAGATGATATTATTGATGTATATCGTGATACGCCTGAATTGGTGAGTTTCTTACATCTTCCAGTCCAAGCAGGTTCTGACCGTGTATTAACGATGATGAAACGTGGTCATACAGCATTAGAATATAAATCTATTATTCGTAAACTTCGTGCTGTGCGCCCAGATATTCAAATCAGCTCAGACTTTATTGTTGGTTTCCCAGGTGAAACGGCGGAAGATTTTGAGCAAACTATGAATTTGATTGCACAAGTGAACTTTGATATGAGCTTCAGTTTTTGTGTATTCCGCTCGACCAGGTACGCCTGCTGCAGATATGTCAGATGATGTCACGGAAGATGAAAAAGAAACAGCGCCTTTATGTGTTACAGGAGCGTATTAATCAACAAGCCGCACAATTTAGCCGCCGTATGCTTGGCACAGAACAACGTGTGCTGGTTGAAGGTCCATCGAAGAAAGACATCATGGAATTAACGGGACGTACTGAAACGAATCGTATTGTCAATTTCCAAGGTTCTCCGGAAATGATTGGTAAATTTGTGGATGTGAAAAATCACTGATGTTTATACCAATTCTCTACGCGGTGAAGTGGTGCGTACTGAAGATGAAATGGGATTACGTATTGCGCAATCTCCACAGAAGTGATGAATCGCACGCGTAAAGAAGATGAATTAGGTGTAGGGCGTTATCACGGCTAATTGAAATCTTGAAATATTTAACCGCACTTTGAGAAATTAAAGTGCGGTTATTTTTTTGTTAAATATTCAGGGCTTCAATTATTTAGAGAGAAATGTATGACGATATTTTTAAATGTGACCCAATAAAAAGAATAAGGCTACATAATCCTAACATTGCGCCAATATAGCCAATTTTTGTCTAGCCCTATATGGGTTGCCACAAGATTTCCAAATAATGCCCCAGTACCGATACCTGCATTATAAATACCAGAGTAAATAGCCGTAGCCACATCAGTTGCATCAGGTGCAAGTCTTAATACGCGTATTTGTAAAAGCAAGACCAATACAACCAACACCAATTCCCCAAAGAAAAAGAAAGAGCAAGCATTGTGATGATATATTCTGTTGAAAAGGAGTAATAGTAAGAGAAAAGGCTTTTGCAAAGCCATTGCGACAACAACAAATTTAGTAGGGCCAAAACGGTGTAATCGATTGAATAAAAAGGCTAGCTAAAATGCCAGATATACCAAAAATAAGAAGTACAAAAAGTTGCAAAAATTTGGATCCAAATGGCCTATTTCAATCATAAAAGGCTCAATATAAGTATAAGCCGTAAAATGTGCGGCAACAATCAGCATTGTGGCGATATAAAGCCCAATGAGTAGCGGACGCTTAGCGAGTATTGGTAAGCTTGTAATAGAACCTGCGTTTTTTTACTTGGTAGTTTTGGTAAGAGTTGAATTATTAGTAGCATAACGAAGAATGCTAAAAGCGCAATAATTCCGAAAGTAATACGCCAGCCTACGAGTTGTCCTATAATTCTTCCAATAGGCAACCCTAAAAATTGTTGCAAGGGATGTTCCTATAGCAAGCATTCCTAGCGCTTGTGTCTTTTTTTATCTTTCGGTGCGATTCTCATCACAAGCGAAGCCGTAATAGACCAGAAGACAGAATGAGCAATGGCAATACAAACTCGAGCAATAAGTAGAATCCAGAAATTCCATGCTATAACAGATAAAAATATGCCCTATGATGAAAATAATAAAGAGCTTGGTAAGTAAATTTTTCCGCTCTATTTCACCTGTTAGAAGCATTGCTGGAAGAGATACAATAAGTACTGTCCAGGCATATACTGTCATCATTAGTCCTGTATCGGCAGTTTGCATATTAAAACTGGTTGCTATATCACTTAACATTGCAACAGGGACGAATTCAGTAGTATTAAAAATAAAACCCTGCGAATGCCATTAATAGGACTCGCCATAATTGAATTTTTTTCTTATATTTAGTGGTGACATTAATGTAGCTTCTCTTTTATGATGTCTATGAGTTGATGACGAAATTCTTTTGTAAAATTAAATTTATATTGAGGTGAATAACAATCCCCAAAGAATCGGATTGGTAAGATAAGATTTTGATAATTTTTATTTGTAGAACGTACTGTAAGATTTATATCACATTGCATTTGATTTAATGAGACGACACCCGTACCATTTCCCAAAAGTGTGGGGGTTTTTTTAATTCAAATTTTTTTCAGCATTTAATTGATCTTTTAACAGTGAGAGTTGTATTTGAAATTGTTCAAACTGTGTATTTAATTCTTTATTCGCTAATAAATCATTGCTGTAATTAATCGGGAAATATTGTGAGACAATATCTAATAAATTTACACCGATAATTTCGCCATTTTTGCCTGAAAATTGAATTTTCCTTGTGTTATTTCAGAATTCTTAAAACCTAAATTGATTTTTAAAATCAGTGTAACCACTCAAGGATTCAGGAAAGCTCAATAAGCTAAGCAATGGCTTGACAGGAAACTCCTTACCAGAAAAAAATTGATCATGCTTTGATCACCCACACTCTGATAATTAACTACAGCTAAACAATTATTATCACATTGTGGTTTGATATAGGTAACAAGCCGTTTTAATGGCTTGTTAAAATCACCATGAGCTTCAATATAACCAAGTGATTGATTATTTAATTTGGCATTGACAAACTGAATGAGCGATAATTTTTCATTAGAGAGGTCAATATTAGCTTTAGTAAAAAGTAAAATCAAAGGTTTTTATTTTTTTCCCATAAAATGGTTTTTCTAACTTAATAGATATTTGATTATTACCATTTAAAATTATTTTTTTGCCAATAATTGAGTTAAAAAAGCGCTGAAAAATGCATTTTTATATCGGCTAGATTTTGTGCTTTTATTGCTTAATTTGAGCTGTTTAAGTTGAAGTGAGGAAAGGTTAATATTACCGTAAAAAAAGTGGCAACAGGTTGAATTGACTTTCAATCTTTTGCACAGAAAAATTGTTCAGACTGAACTTTCTCGAGAGAAAGTGCGGGTGGAAATAGAGATAAATTGATTGATTGAACCGCAATATTTTGTTGTAGCTAGTTGTTCACCGATGGAACTTTGTACTCGATAAAGTTGGATATACAAAAAGAAAAAGATCGCCAAAACGACGATCCCTACGCTAAGCGCGAACTTTTTCATCGATTATTCCTTGTCTTCGTCAATACGACTCGCAACCGCACTTTGTTGATTTTTATATTTTTGCATCTTTGCGGCTACTGTATGGGCGTTTCGCTTCACCACTTAATATTTCAAAGCTTAATGCGCCAATCACCATATTTGGGCGTAATGCTAATGGTAATTTCCCTGAATTATAAAAATTCCAACACGATTTTTTTCCTTCCCAACCCGGATCAATACGGTGTGCAGTGACGTGCACCATTAAACCTAAGCGAGCTAAAGAAGATCGACCATCTAACCAACCGATAATATTGGCGGGTAATTTTACGGATTCAAGTGTAGTTGCTAACGCTAAAGTACCTGGATGCAAGAAAAAAATGCTTCGCTTTCAGGCACAATAATTTCATCGCTCATTACCGATTCAAGCTGGGCTGACACTTCTTCTTTTGGGCCGCTTAAATCAATGAAAGGCGCTGAATGCTCACGAAATACGCGGAAAGAATTACCCAAGCGAACATCGACCGTCGCGCCGTTGATTTTGTCGTATTTGGACGAGGAGTTAAAGAAATAATGCCATCATCGAGATAGCGTTCAATATCAGTATCGCAAAAGACGCATAAGATTTTCCTATTTTTGATTCAATAAATGAAGGATTTGAGCTTTTAACATATTGATTGCAATACGGTTTTTACCACCGCGAGGAATGACAATATCCGCATATTGTTTAGATGGCTCAATAAATTGTAAGAACATCGGGCGCACGGTTGCACGATATTGATCAATAACCGATTGTAGGGAACGACCGCGTTCTTCCATATCACGTTGTAAACGGCGAATAAAACAAATGTCTAATGGTGTGTCTACGAATACGGAAATATCCGCAAGTTGACGAACGCGTTCATCAGTAAGCAGTAAAATCCCTTCTAAAAATCACAATACGTTTTGGTGTAAATGTTGTGGTTTCACCCGTACGAGTATGCTCAACATAGCTATAAACAGGCACATCGACAGTCTTTTCCTGACTTTAAATCTTTTTAAATGTTTAATGAGCAAATCGCGATCCATTGAGCTTGGATGGTCGTAATTTGTTTTTATACGTTCGCTCATTTCTAAATGGCTTTTGATCTTTGTAGTAACTGTCTTCGGCAATAATTCCAATTTCTTGGCAGCCTAATTCATTACAGAGTTCTTTGTGAACGGTAGAAGCGATAGAACTTTTGCCTGATGCGGATGCGCCAGTGATGGCGATGATGATACAAGAATCTGACATAATTGTGTTTTTGATGTAAAGGGAAATTTCGGCAATTATAAGTAAAAGTGCGGTGAATTTCACGTTTATTTTTTTCACTTGAATTTTTAAAAATGTGAGCTTCATCACGGTATTATTCGCCTTTTTTTCACGTAGGATTCGTGCCATTCTATCCAATAAGGAGTATTTATTATGAAATTCAACAAAATTTCTCTTTCTGTTTCTGCAACACTTTTAGCTGCAGGCTTGGCTATTTCTGGTTCTGCTAACGCTAAAGGTCGTTTAGTTGTGTACTGTAGTGCAACCAATATTTTGTGCGAAACCACCACAAAAGCATTTGGCGAAAAATATGATGTGAAAACATCCTTTATTCGTAATGGTTCAGGCAGTACTTTTGCTAAAAGTTGAAGCTGAAAAATAACCCTCAAGCGGATGTTTGGTTCGGTGGTACTTTTTGACCCTCAAGCTCAAGCTGCAGAATTAGGCTTAATTGAGCCTTATAAATCCAAACACATTGATGAAATTGTAGAACGTTTCCGTGATCCAGCAAAAACGAAAGGTCATTATGTTTCCTCAATTTATATGGGGATCTTAGGTTTTGGTGTGAATACTGAACGTTTGGCAAAAATTAGGTATTAAAGAAGTGCCAAAATGCTGGAAAGACTTAACAGATCCACGTTTAAAAAGGCGAAGTTCAAATTGCAGACCCTCAAAGTGCGGGTACAGCCTACACAGCATTGGCAACTTTCGTCCAATTATGGGGTGAAAAAGAGGCGTTTGAATACTTAAAAAGCCTTACATCCTAATGTTTCTCAATATACCAAATCGGGTATCACGCCATCACGTAACTCTGCTCGTGGCGAGGCAACTATTGGTGTGGGTTTCTTACATGATTATGCATTAGAAAAACGCAATGGTGCACCGTTAGAATTAGTCGTGCCTTGCGAAGGAACTGGTTATGAGTTAGGTGGTGTGAGCATCTTAAAAAGGTGCGCGTAATATTGATAATGCAAAAATTATTCGTCGATTGGGCTTTATCAAAAGAAGGCCAAGAATTAGCTTGGAAACAAGGGATTCTTTTACAAATCTTAACTAACACGACTGCAGAACAATCACCAACTGCATTTGATCCAAATAAACTCAAATTAATCAATTATGACTTTGAAAAAAATACGGTGCAACAGAACAACGTAAAGCCTTAATTGAAAAAAATGGGTACAAGAAGTTAAATTAGCGAAATAGCGCTGAATAAGTGCGGTAAAAAAATACTGAAGTTTTTGACCGCACTTTTTCGTATTTTTTAATGTGATTTCGTTTTTCCCTCTAAGAGATTGCAAAACCTTCATTCATAAGGGAGTTATAATCAGATGAAACTATCAAAAATCGCAGTAACCTTGTCTGGTGTGATGCTAAGTGGATTAGTGTTAAGTAATCCATCTTTTGCAAAAGGACGTCTAGTCATTTATTGCAGTGCGCAAAAATACGATGTGCGAGCAAGAAGCGATGGCATTTGAGAAGAAATTTGATGTTAAAACAAGTTTTATTCGTGGTGGCACGGGAACCATTTTAGCGAAAAATTGATGCTGAAAAAGATAATCCACAAGGTGATGTTTGGTATGGTGGAACGATGGATCCTCATTCTCAAGCAGGGGAAATGGGGTTATTAGAACCTTATAAATCATCCAATCTTCCTCAGATCGTAGAAAAATTCCGTGATCCAGCCAAAATGAAAGGGAATTATTCTTCGGCGATTTATTTAGGCGTGTTAGGTTTTTGGTGTGAATCCAGAACGTTTGAAAAATTGAATTTACCTATTCCAAAAATGCTGGAAGGATTTAGCTAACCCAATTTACAAAAAAATGAAATTCAAGCCGCAGATCCACAAAGTTCTGGTACGGGTTACACTCAGCTAGCCACTTATATGCAACTTTGGGGGAGAAGACGAAGCGTTTAAATTCTTAAAAGAGTTGAATAAAAAAACGTATCGCAATATACCAAATCTGGTAATACGGCAACACGTAATACAGCGCGTGGGGAAACAGCAATTGGCATTGGTTTCTTGCATGAATATTCTTTAGAAAAAGCGAAAGGCGCACCAGTAGAATTAGTCGTACCTTGTGAAGGTACTGGCTATGAAATTGGTGGTGTGAGTGTCATTAAAAGGTGCTCGTAATTTAGATAATGCGAAACTTTTTTGTTGATTGGGCGTTATCCAAAGAGGCGCAAGAATTAACTTGGCAAAAAGGTGAGGCGTATTCTATTTTAACGAACACCACTGCACAACAATCGCCTTATGCGTTAGATTTTAAATCTATTAATTTAATTAACTATGATTTTTGATAAATACGGTGCGACTGATTTACGTAAACGCTTAATCACAAAATGGGTTGATGAAGTAAAATTAGCTAAATAATGATGTCACTAACGAAGTGATATGATCGCATATCGCTTCGTTTTTTTACCTTATGCGAGGTTGTATGAACGCAAAAAAACTTTCCATAATGCATTCTGCTTATTTTTGGATTATTTTATCCTTATTAGCGTTTGCTCTTCTGCCTTCCAATGCACTTGATTACGGTTTGTTTGAAAGTACTTCAGATGAATATTTAGATGCAATGGGGTGGGCTTCTTTCAATTTAACTTGGGCTTGGTTCCTGCCCGTTATTGTGTATGGTGCTTTGCCGTTATTTAGATTGCCACAGCAAACCCAAGCAAAAACAGAGCTATTTTTGACCGCACTTTCTGTACTGTTTATGTTTATCAGTGCGACGGTGTGCAAAATCAGCATGGGCTATTCTGTGATTGTGTTGCTTGTGGGATATACCGCATTAGCAACACTTTCATTGGCAAAACTAAAAGTGATGCAAGGTGACAAATTTATCATCGCTTCTTTGCTTTGCATTATCTTGCTCATTTTCTTCTTTATCGTTTATCCAACATTGGCGATTTTCGTTTCAATGTTTTATGACGAGTGATACGTTTGCGCCACAGCAAGTGATGCGAATTTTTAACGCAGAGCTATATTGTTCGAGTAATTACCAATTCTCTTTTCTTATCGGGCTTTGTGGGCATCGTTTCTACTGTATTTGGTTTAGCCTTTGCGCTTTATACTACGCGTATTGCGCGTAGAACGGCATTTATCGGAAAAATTTTCTCTATTTTGCCAATTGTTACGCCACCATTTGTTGTGGGATTAGGGGTAACTTTAATGCTTGGCCGTTCTGGTTATGTAACCGAATTTTTTAAGTACGAATTTTTGGTTTCACCAATCATAACTGGCTTTTATGGTTTTAATGGGATTGCAATTGCTCAAATTCTCGCATTTGCTCCTATTTCTTTTATGATTTTAGATGGCGCATTGAAATCCGTACATCCTTCTATTGAAGAAGCCTCTTATACGTTACGAGCCAATCGCTATCAAACTTTTTATAACATTATTTTTCCCACTGTTACGCCCTGCGTTGGCAAACTCCTTTTTAATTGTATTTATCCAATCACTTGCAGATTTTAGTAACCCATTGGTATTGGGGGAGCTTTGATGTGATTGCAACACAGATTTATTTCTATATTGCGGGTTCGCAATTAGATTACGCATCAGCAAGTACCTTAGGTTCAATATTATTAATTTTTCTCTCTAGCGATTTTTATCATTCAATACATTTGGATTGGTAACCGCTCTTATGTCACCGTTTTCAGGTAAATCTTATCGTGGTGATGTGCAAGATCTTCCAACTGGTTTGAAATATACCATCATTGGTATGCTTGGATTTTTGGGTAATCTTTAACATGGCACTTTACGGTAGTATTTTCTATGGAAGCTTCACTGTAAACTGGGGCGTGGATTACACTTTAACCTTGAAAAACTATGCTATGTTATTTGGACAAGGATTGAGCGATGGAGCGTGGCCGTCACTGATCAATACCTTAATTTATGCAGGTATTGCCGCACCATTAACTGCATTCTTTGGATTATTGATTGCGTACATTGTGGTGCGTAAAGATTTCCAAGGTAAAAAATCCCTTGAGTTCTTAACCATGCTTTGTTTTGCCGTGCCGGGTACTGTGGCTGGGGTGTCTTACATTTTAGCCTTCAACAATGCACCGCTTTATATTACGGGCACTGGTATTATCGTGATTATTTCAATGGTTATGCGTGACTTACCAATCGGTATGCGAGCAGCAATTGCGGGGTTAGGTCAGCTTGATAAATCTCTTGATGAAGCCTCGCTTTCTTTAAAAGGAAGTTCGTGGAAAACCTTATGGTATATCGTCTTGCCATTATTAAAACCAGCATTGCTTTCAGCGCTTGTTACCAGCTTCGTTCGTGCAATGACGACAGTGAGCGCAATTATATTCTTAGTGACAGCAGATACTCGAGGTTTGCAACAGCTTATATCCTAAATCGCGTTGAAGATGGTGAATACGGTGTCGCTATTGCATACGGCTCAATCTTAATTGTTGTCATGATGGCAATTATTTTATTCTTCGACTGGATTGTAGGGTGATACACGTATCTCTCGTTCTAAAGCGAAAAATGAATTAACTCGTTAAGTTGTAGGTAAATATTATGAGTAATAATGATTTCTTAGTATTAAAAAAATATCACCAAAAGCATTTGGTAAAAGCGGTCGTCATCTGATAATTTAGATTTAACGATCAAACGTGGCACGATGGTGACATTGTTAGGGCCGTCAGGTTGCGGCAAAACAACTGTATTGCGTTTGGTTGCGGGGTTAGAAAAATCCAACATCAGGCCAAATTTTTTTATTGATGGCGAAGATGTAACAAAATCTTCCATTCAAAATCGAGATATTTGTATCGTTTTTCCAATCTTATGCGCTATTCCCGCATATGAGCATTGGCGATAACGTGGGCTACGGCTTAAAAATGCAAGGCATTGCCAAAGAAGAACGTGCTCAACGTGTAAAAAGAAGCGTTAGAATTAGTGGACTTAGCGGGGTTTGAAGATCGTTTTGTGGATCAAATTTCGGGTGGTCAACAACAACGTGTCGCATTGGCTCGTGCTTTGGTATTGAAACCAAAAAGTCCTATTGTTTGATGAACCATTAAGTAATTTGGATGCAAACTTACGTCGTTCTATGCGTGAAAAAAATTCGTGAATTGCAACAACGTTTAGGCATTACTTCGCTTTTATGTGACTCACGACCAAACAGAGGCCTTTGCGGTATCTGATGAAGTTATCGTTATGCATAAAGGTAAAATTATGCAAAAAGCGCCAGCGAAAGAGCTTTATCTCCGACCAAATTCTTTGTTCTTAGCAAACTTTATGGGTGAATCCAGTATTTTCGATGGAAAATTAGAAAATAGTGCGGTGGATATTAATGGCTATCATGTGCCTTTAAAAAGATGCTGCACAGTTTAATTTACCCGATGGTGAATGCTTAGTTGGTATTCGCCCAGAAGCAATTTATCTTGCTGCAGAGGGCAGTGATGCACAACGTTGTGAGATTAAAAAGTGCGGTTTATATGGGTAATCATTGGGAAGTTGTCGCAAATTGGGCAGGAAAAAGATTTATTGGTGAATTGTAAGCCAGAAGATTTTTAATGCCGATTTAAAAACAAAGCTTATGTCAATTTATCTGATCACGGTATTTTCTTATTGAAGAAAGAGTAGTATAGCGCATAAAAAGTGCGGTGAATAATAGTCATACTTTTTTTATCATTGTGCGAATTGACTAAGACGTAATATGATGAAGTACTTCAGGATATGTTAGTTGAATAAAAATGCGTTCTTACATCGCCTATCCTAATAATCGGATAGGCGAGAGTAAGATTATTTTTGAAAGGAATAAGGCGGCCGCACCACGCACACCACCAGAATCCCCGTGTTTGGCTTTTTTTAATCGGCGGAACTTGAGCCGAACGCATAAAGGTAGGTTGGTAATGCTTTTAGGAAGTGCTTGATAAAGGTAATCAAAATTAGATAATCCACCACCTAACACAATCATATGTGGATCAAATGCCGTAATGATATTGCCAATAGAAATCGCTGCCAATTCAACAAAAAGATTCACAAAATCTACCGCACTTTCATTGCCTTGATAGAACAAATCAATAATTTCACGAGCAGATAATGTTTCGCCTTTCAAATCACGATAAAGCATTTCAAAAACCGCGACCAGACAGATAGTTATCCAAACAAGCCTTGTTGCCACAACCGCATTGATAAATGGGGGCTTTATCCCATCCCAATAATTTCAAAGCATGATAATTTAGTTGTAAATGACCAAGCTCTCCCGCCATACCCACTTGACCTGAATGAACTTTACCGTTTAAGACAAAGCCACCACCAAAACCAGTTCCAAGAATTAAACCAAGTACAGTCGGATATTGCTGATTTTCCGTATCCCATGCTTCAGATAACGCAAAGCAATTTGCGTCATTTTCTGCCCGTACTTCACGGCCTAAACGCGCAGACAAATCGCGTAAAATTGGTTTATTATCTGCCACACGAATATTGGTAATTTCAGCTAATCCAGTTCGTTGATTCACAAAACCAGGTATGCCCAAACCTACTGTACCCACTTCACCAAACTTTTCATCAGCACGATTCACTAAATCCACAATCGTGTTAAGCCATTCTTCATAGTCGGTTTTAGGTGTTGGCACCCGTTCAGAATATAATTTTTTTCTAATTTTTTTCATTGAATACGGCAAGCTCTATTTTTTTGTGCCACCAATATCTAAACCATAATACACAGTCTGCTCCTTTTATAAAGAAGTGCGGTTAAAATTGGGAAAAATTTTTAACCGCACTTAAATCATTATTTTATGATGAAGATCGCCTTTTTTTCTTTAAAAAGGTAAAAATAATACTATTAATCAACCATGCCAGCAATGTTGCCACGAATAAATCTATTGGATAATGCATGCCTAATCGCACACGGCTAATCAACATCAATAAGCCCCACACTGTAATACCCGCCACCAGCAATTTTTGCTTTTAAAAGAACGGTTACCCAATAATTGGGTAAAGCCAACAGCAAGCATTAGCCAAGTTGCCGCAAAAAAATCGTATGTCCAGAGGGGAACGAATAGCCCGTTTCGTTTTCATAATGATGAACTAACCAAGCAGGTGTGATGGCATCCATCGAATAAAAAAATTCTTAGCTATTTCTGCACGCAAAGTGCGGTCATTTTCTATAAAAGTTTTCAGGCGTTGAATGAGTTTGCTCAGCTAGATAAACGGTGAACGGACGAGGCTCTTCAAACAATGCTTTTGCCCCCGTTTTTTTGCGGCTTGAGTGGCAATAACTGAAATCCCCATCACAATTACACCTAATATCCACTGTTTTGGATTTTTTGAATAAAAACGCAAACAAAAGCGCAAATAACACACAGGTGATCAACGCATAAGGTACACTTCCTGTTTCGGTGAGTAAATAAAGCCAATAATCAGCTTCAGTTAATTGGCTATTGCCATGCCACTGATAGGAAATACCCCAGATAAAAAAACGGTACAAGACAAAAGTAATAACGTATATAATGACAGCCTTTTTGAACATGCTCGCCCCTTGATAATAAAAAAAATAACGCGCATTTTTAGCAGAAATGATGACGAATAAGGATCACTTTATGGCAAAAAAATTCAGTTAGTTACGCAAGCCAATTTACCCACTGAATACGGTCTTTTTCAGAATGGTAGGGTTTGAATTTCCAGATACTAAAAAGAGCACGTAGCTTTAGTGATGGGGGATATTTCTAATGCGGATGAACCTGTGTTAGCACGCATCCATTCTGAATGTTTAACTGGCGATGCGCTTCACAGCTTAAAATGCGATTGTGGGTTCCAACTGGCGACAGCATTGAAAACAAATTCAAGAAGAAGGTCGCGGAGTCTTAATTTATCATCGTGAAGAAGGCCGCGGAATTGGTTTGATTAATAAAAATCCGCGCGTATTCTTTACAAGATAAAGGAATGGATACGATTGAAGCCAATCTTGCTTTTAGGTTTCAAAGCAGATGAACGTAACTTCGAAGTCTGTGCCGATATGTTCGAGCTACTTGGGGTAAAAAAAGTTCGCTTGATGACCAACAACCCAGAAAAAGTAGAAACCATGCAAAAAGCAGGTATCAACGTGGTTGAACGAGTACCGCTTAATGTAGGCGAAAACCGCTACAACACAAAAATATCTTGATACTAAAGCAAAAATGGGGCATTACATTGTCCATAACAATGATGAACAACATTTAATGACCTGTCCACATTGCCAAGAAGAGATTATTTAATAAAATAATACATGTTAAAAAAAGCCATACTGTTGTATTGAACAGTATGGCTTTTTATTTAAACTTTTATGCCATGGAATAATCAAAAGATTTTTTTAGCATATAGCTAAAAAAACGAGAAACCCCGTCTCGTATTCCAAAGATCGGGGCTTATCAGGAGTAAGTAAAATGAAAAATAGCCTTTTTTTCATTTTTCTTGATTATCTGTTGTTTAGTTAGCTGTTCTGGTACAGTTATCTAAGACAATCGCTACGGGGACGATGTAGGAGTTGTCCCCAATGCCTCCAATCTTAAAGAATTCTCTCCTTAATTGCAAGCGCGATTACTAATTTTTTTAACCTTTCGCCATAAATCTTTACTATAAATGGTCCCAACAGAATTTACTTGCGCGCCCATTATACTTGGCGCAAGATAAACTGGCGTACTATATTGAAAAATGGGTAACACTAAATATTCTTGTTGAACTATCCCTTTTTAATTTCGCGTAATTTTTCTAACCGCACTTTTTTCGGATGTCGCCGTCATTGCAGCTTCAAATAAACGATCAAATTCTGCATTTTTATAGCCATTTTTTTGTTATCAGGGCTTTTTGAATAGAACAAATTTAAGAAAGCGATGGGATCATTAAAATCAGCACACCAGCCAGAACGAATTAATTGAAAAATCGCCTTTTGTGCAGAGCCGTTTTGCAATTCTGGCCAACTCATCCCTTGATGTTCAACTCGTAATAAATCTGATTGCGATAATTGGCGATTTAATCGCGTTGCAATGGTTTGATTCAGAGACGAATCATCATAACGAATGCGTAATTTCAACGGATGAGTTTCACTAATTTGATTTTTGGGAAAGAAGCTGCTCTGCAACAACGGGCTCCCAAACAGACTCTTGCTCACCTAGCATAGATTTTTGGCAAAAAGTATTACTTGGATGAAGATGAGCAATATCGGTAACCAAATTTTTCGTAGAAACCATCGAAGCAATTGCTTTTCTTACCGCACTTTTTGCAACATAGGAGCGGCTAGATTAAACTCATAAAAAGTAAGTACAAAGTTGCGGATAATCTTGGATATTTTTGAACTGCTTTTTTCGGATTTACTACAACATCAAAATCAAAACAAATCTGCATCTGCTGCAATTTTTTTGATACTTCACTTGCTGAAATATTACTTTTTTTCTTTTGCCCAATAATAAGGATTTGCAGTTAAAAATATACTGATTTTTCAGCCTGACTTTGTAATTGATAGGCGCCATTGCTGATAAGCATTTCAGTCGATTTCGTATAACGAGGAAAAAAAGGCTGACGTGCGCCAGCATAGAAGGTAAATATGGCGATGCTTTATCTAATTCAATGCGTAAAGTGCGGTCATTTCTCGGCGAATAATCCAAGTGAGCCCACAGCTAGTGTTTTTTTCCAATACTGCCTTCGCATTTTTCAGATTCATAAAAAGCCAAATAATTTTTAAGTGGACTTTCAGATTGAGAAAGTGCTTGCCAAGATTGCACAAAAATCAGAGGCAGTCACCGCTTCACCATTTGACCATTTGGCATTTTTCACGCAAAGTGAAAATCCATGTTTTATTATCTTTAGTTTGCCAGCTTTCTGCTACGGCAGGAATAAGATTACCTTGCGTATCATAAGCCGTTAAGCCTTCAAAAAGATCGCGTAATAATTGGGTTTTGCTCTTCGCTTTGTGCTTGCCAAGGTTGCAAAAGTAAGAGCGCTATAAACACCACGTTTTAATTCAACACGGTTGGACTCTAATTGAGGATTTTTCGATGCTTCAACTTGTGGCGAAACAGGCTTGGGATTATCTAATTTATCACAAGCCACCACCGTAAAAACAATGGAAAAAAATAACCGCACTTCGTTGGCACAAAGCGAGAAAATTATTCATTTTCAGTTTTTAACCCAAAATAAGAAGAACCAAAACTTAATACAAATCAATGCAGCAATAACGCTGCGCCCTATTACGCTTGGCGTAAAAATAAAAACCAATAAGTAACATAGTGGTCGCAAAACTCAAAATGCAAATTTTGGTATTTTTTTCTTTAATGATCGATTTTCATTAAAGGACTTAAGATGTTTTTGATAAATACTTGTGCCTAAAAAAACCATTGCTCTAAGCGTTTTTGAACCTTTTGCAAAGAAAAAAATAAAGTAAGTAATAAAAAAAGGCGTAGTCGGTAAAATAGGAAGGAAAAATTCCAATGATGCCAAGTGCAAGAGAAATAAAACCTAAAATAATGTAAATAAACTTCATAATGTTCCTAATAAAAAAAGAAAAATGCGGACAATTATTACCAATTTTTTTAGATTTTTTTCAACCTTGATATTATAGAATTTGCCGTTACATAAAGAACAGTTTTCAAAAAAAGGAACATTTATGTCTATGTCAAATCCATTACTTAACATTCAAGGCTTACCGCCATTTTCACAAATCAAGCCCGAACATATTCAACCGGCTATTGAAAAATTAATTCAAGATTGTCGCGATACGATAGAACAAGTGTTAAAACAACCGCACTTTACTTGGGAAAAATTTTATTTTTGCCTTTAACGGAAACCAATGATCGTTTAAATCGTGCTTGGTCACCCGTTTCTCATCTCAATTCAGTAAAAAAACAGTGCTGAATTACGTGAAGCCTATCAAGCGTGCTTGCCTTTACTTTCTGAATACAGCACTTGGGTTGGTCAGTATAAAGGGCTTTATAATGCCCTATTTAGCGTTAAAAAAACAGCGCTGAATTTGCGGACTATTCTATTGCGCAAAAAGAAAGCCATTGAAAATTCACTGCGTGATTTTTGAACTTTCAGGTATCGGGCTTTCAGAAGATAAACAACAACGTTATGGCGAAATTGTAGCGCGCTTATCGGAATTAAATTCACAATTTAGCAATAACGTATTAGATGCTACCATGGGTTGGGAAAAACTCATTGAAAACGAAGCAGAACTTGCTGGCTTACCTGAATCCGCACTACAAGCAGCACAACAATCTGCCGAAAGTAAAGGATTAAAAGGCTATCGTTTTACATTAGAAATCCCAAGTTATTTGCCCTGTGATGACTTACTGTGAAAATCGTGCATTGCGTGAAGAAATGTACCGTGCTTATGCGACTCGCGCCTCAGAGCAAGGCCCTAACGCAGGCAAATGGGACAACAGTAAAGTTATGGAAGAAATTCTTACATTGCGCGTGGAATTGGCGAAATTACTCGGTTTTAATACTTACACCGAACTTTCACTTGCCACCAAAATGGCAGAAAACCCACAACAAGTGCTTGATTTCTTGAGATCATCTTGCCGAACGTGCCAAACCACAAGGCGAAAAAGAATTGCAAGAATTGAAAGATTACTGTGAAAAAGAATTTAGTGTCACTGAACTTGCACCTTGGGATATTGGTTTTTACAGCGAAAAACAAAAACAACATTTATACGCCATTAATGATGAAGAACTTCGCCCATATTTCCCTGAAAATCGCGTAATTTCAGGTTTATTTGAATTGATTAAACGCATTTTTCAATATTCGTGCAGTTGAACGCGAAGGCGTGGATACTTGGCATAAAGATGTGCGTTTCTTTGATTTAATTGATGAAAACGATCAACTCCGTGGCAGTTTCTATCTTGATTTATATGCACGCGAACATAAACGAGGCGGTGCGTGGATGGATGATTGTATTGGGCGCAAGCGTAAATTGGATGGCAGCATTCAAACGCCTGTGGCTTTACTTAACCTGCAACTTCAACGCGCCTATAGGTAATAAGCCAGCGTTATTTACGCACGATGAAGTCACCACGCTATTCCATGAATTTGGTCACGGCATTCATCATATGCTTACTCAAATTGATGTCTCTGATGTGGCGGGTATTAACGGTGTGCCTTGGGATGCCGTGGAATTACCAAGTCAATTTATGGAAAACTGGTGTTGGGAAGAAGAGGCTTTGGCGTTTATTTCAGGGGCATTACGAAACAGGCGAGCCGTTGCCAAAAGAAAAAAACTCACGCAATTGTTAAAAGCGAAAAATTTCCAAGCCGCGATGTTTATCTTGCGTCAGCTTGAATTTGGGATTTTTGATTTCCGCTTGCATCACACCTTTGATGCGGAAAAACCAATCAAATTTTAGAGACACTTAAAGCGGTGAAATCACAAGTTGCCGTCATAAAAGGTGTAGATTGGGCAAGAACCCCTCACAGCTTCAGCCATATTTTTTTGCAGGGGCTACGCCGCAGGTTATTACAGCTATTTATGGGCTGAAGTCTTATCGGCTGATGCTTATTCACGTTTTTGAAGAAGAAGGTATTTTTCAACCCAATCACCGGCAAATCATTCTTAGATGAAATTCTCACCCGTGGTGGCTCAGAAGAACCAATGGAACTCTTCAAGCGCTTCCGTGGTCGTGAACCGCAATTAGATGCGTTGTTAAGACATAAAAGGCATTATGAATTAATATATCAATCTATAGGGCATGCACGACATGCCCTTTCTCAAATATTTTCCTCTAAAAAAAGCCCTTCATAAAAAAACATTGCAAAATTTCAACCGCACTTTATCAAGGCAGAACCTTCAAACGAGCTATTATTTTACAAACAACCCAAATGAAGTAGAGATAAACGCATAGAAACTCACACATAACATACTCATTTCCTGTATAATTTTTCACATCTTTTATTTAACTCATTACATAAAAATATTTTTGAGGATTTTATGACAATAGCAATGCAACAACGTGCCGAACTCCAACGCAGAATCTGGCAAATTGCTAATGATGTACGTGGCTCAGTAGATGGCTGGGATTTCAAAACAATATGTGCTTGGCACACTTTTTCTATCGTTTTATTAGTGAAAACTTTACCAATTATATTGAAGCAGGTGATGAAAGCGTGAATTACGCTGAATTGCCTGATGAAATCATCACACCTGAAATCAAAACGGATGCCATAAAAACCAAAGGTTACTTTATTTATCCAAGCAAGCTATTTAAAAAAATGTTGTAGCGACAGCCAATGCTAATCCGAATTTAAATACAGATCTAAAAAGCATTTTTACTGATATTGAAAAACTCCGCTACTGGCTATCCTTCCGAACTAGACATCAAAGGCTTATTTGCTGATTTTTGATACTACCAGCAATCGCTTGGGTAATACCGTTGCCGATAAAAAAACAGCCGCCTAGCTGCGGTATTAAAAGGCGTTGCCGAGTTAGATTTTGGTGACTTTGAAGATAATCATATTGATTTATTCGGTGATGCTTACGAATTTTTTTAATTTCCAACTATGCTGCTAATGCCGGTAAATCAGGTGGCGAATTCTTTACGCCACAATGCGTTTTCAAGCTAATTGCTCGACTGGCTTTTATATGGACAAGACAAGGTCAATAAAATTTATGACCCTGCTGCAGGTTCGGGTTCTTTATTGTTACAAGCCAAAAAAACAATTTGATGAACACATCATCGAAGAAGGATTCTTCGGGCAGGAAATAAACCACACCACATACAACCTTGCTCGTATGAATATGTTTTTGCATAACATCAACTATGACAAGTTTGATATCGCTCTTGGCAACACCTTAATGAATCCGCAATTTGGCGATGATAAACCCTTCGATGCCATTGTTTCTAATCCGCCTTACTCCGTGAAATGGATTGGCTCTGATGATCCAACACTGATTAACGATGAACGCTTTGCCCCTGCCGGTGTGCTTGCACCAAAATCCAAAGCGGACTTTTGCCTTTATTTTGCATGCGTTAAGTTATCTTTCAGCAAAAAGGCCGCGCAGCGATTGTCTCCTTCCCCGGCATTTTTTTATCGCGGCGGTGCAGAGCAAAAAAATTCGTCAATATTTGGTGGATAATAACTATGTGGAAACGGTAATCGCCTTAGCGCCCAATCTCTTTTTCGGCACCAGTATTGCGGTAAATATTTTTGGTGCTTTCCAAACATAAACCCGATACCCAAACTCAATTCATCGATGCCAGCAGTTTATTTAAATCCGCCACCAATAATAACATCTTAGAAGAAGAGCATATTGAACAGATTCTCAAACTCTTTGCCGATAAAGAAGATGTACCACATTTAGCAAAATCGGTATCTAATGATGAAATCGCAAATGAAGAAAATAACTATAATCTTGCTGTCAGCTCTTATGTGGAACAAAAAGACGCTCGCGAAGTGATTAATATTGATGAACTCAATGCGGAAATTAAACAAACCGTTGCTAATATCGACCGCTTGCGTGCAGAAATTGACAAGATTGTGGCGGAGATTGAGGGTAAAACACCATGAAAAACAACCGCACTTTTTAGAAAAAAATTATTGGATGGGGCTGAGGTTGAGTGGAAAACACTCGACGAAATATCTTCTATTTATGGTGGGCTAACAGGAAAAGGCAAAAGCTGACTTTGAAAATGGAAATGCCCTTTATGTACCTTACAAAAAAATATCTTCAATAACATTGAAGTTGATTTTAATAATCTTGACACCGTAAATGTGTCTGATGATGAAAAGCAATATACCATAAAACATGGAGATGTCTTATTTACTGGTTCTTCAGAAACTGCTGAAGAAGCAGGGATGTCTTCTGCTGTTACAACAAAAAAACAGAACAAAAAAATCTATCTAAATAGTTTTTCGTTTGGATTAAGATTTAATGATGATATAGAGTTATTGCCTGAATTTTTCTAAATTTCTATTTAGAACGCTCTCTATTCGCAAAGAGATTGTGAAATCAGCTAGTGGAGTAACCAGATTCAATATTTCTAAAAGCAAGATTTAAGAAAATCAAAAATCCCCATCCCCCACTCTCCGTTCAAACCGAAATCGTAAAAATTTTTGGACGCATTGACAGCGCTTACCAGCGAGCTTACCAGCGAGCTTACCAGCGAGCTTATACTACGCCAGAAGCAATATGAATACTATCGAGAAAAATTATTATCTTTTGATAGTTTAGAGCAATTAAATTCGGGGGAAGAAGAAACTTATTGATGTGGCTATTTATGCAAAAATCACGCATCTCGACTGATAAATTGGATAAAGAAAAATTATATAGGGGTAGAAAAATTTACTTCAAAATAAACTGGGTAAAAACAAGTTCCAATTATGTACCAACTGAAGGCTCATTTATTGAATATCTTCCTAATGATATTTTTAATTGGAAACATTCGTCCCTATTTAAGAAAAATTTGGTTAGCAGATAAAACTGGTGGAACAAATGGTGATGTGTTAGTTATACGATTGACAGATAAAAATATTATTCCACGTTATCTTTATCATATATTGGCAAATGAACATTTCTTTGAATATAACGTTAAATATTCAAAAAGGTGCCAAAAATGCCTCGAGGGGATAAAACTGCAATTTTGCAATATGAGTTTGATGTTCCCCACTCGAAGAACAACAACGCATCGTTTCAATCCTCGATAAATTTGAAACCTTAACCCATTCCATCACTGAAGGCTTGCCTTTAGCAATTGAACAAAGCCAAAAGCGGTATGAATATTACAGAGAATTGTTATTAAATTTTTAATAACACGTAGGGTGGGCTTCAGCCCACCAATTAATCACAACAAACTGTGGGCTAAGCCCCCTACAAATTCGAGAAGAAATAATGAATGACTTAATCATCTACAACACCGATGACGGTAAATCTCACGTTGCTTTATTGGTTGTCGAAAATGAGGCTTGGCTGACCCAAAAATCAGCTTGCGGAACTTTTTTGACACCTCTGTACAAAAATATCGCCTTACATATAAAAAAATATATTAGAAGACAATGAATTAGATGAAAATTCAGTTATCAAGGATTACTTGATAACTGCCCAAGATGGCAAGCAATATCAAGTAAAAACATTATTCCCTTGATATGATTCTCGCCATCGGCTTTCGTGTGCGTAGCCCCTCGTGGTGTACAGTTTCGTCGTTGGGCGAATACGCAATTACGTACTTATTTAGATAAAGGTTTTCTATTAGATAAAGAGCGGTTGAAAAAAATCCGCAAGGTCGATTTGATCATTTTGATGAATTACTGGAACAAATTCGTGAAATTCGAGCCAGTGAATTGCGGTTTTTATCAAAAAGTACGAGAGTTATTTAAATTATCCAGTGACTACGATAAAACAGATAAAGTCACTCAAATGTTTTTTTGCCGAGACACAAAAATAAGTTGATCTATGCCATTACACAACAAACCGCCGCAGAGCTCATTTGTACGCGTGCAAATGCCGAGCTACCTAATATGGGGCTCACCTCTTGGAAAGGTGCTGTTGTACGTAAAGGCGATATTATTACCGCTAAAAACTATTTAACGCATGATGAATTAGATTCTTTGAATCGTTTAGTGATGATCTTTTTAGAAAGTGCCGAATTACGCGTTAAAAACCGTCAAGATCTGACATTAAATTTCTGGCGTAATAATGTCGATAATTTAATTGAATTTAACGGTTTTCCATTGCTTATCGGCAATGGAACCCGAACTGCAAAACAAATGGAAACCTTTACCAAAAGAACAATATGCCTTATTTGATCAAGTCAGAAAAACAGCAAAAACGCATACAGGCTGATAATGAAGATTTAGAAATTTTTAGAAAATTGGCAAAAAGATCTGAAAAAGCAAAAAAATCAATAATTAAGGAAAATTCATGACCCAATACAAAAACTATCGCTGAATCCAACAATTTTATCGTTTTAGATCAATACAATAAGTTTGTTGAAGAGCCTAATGCTGGTTACCAAACGGAAGGGAGCCTCGAGCGTGAGTTTATTCGTGATTTACGGGCGCAAGGCTATGAGTATTTACAAGGTCTCAATAATCATGATGCATTGGTTAAAAATTTACGGGCGCAATTACAAAGATTGAACAATGTGGTTTTTCTCCGATGCGGAATGGCGACGTTTTTTAGAGGAATATTTGGATAAATCCAGTGATAGTCTGATTGAGAAAACCCGCAAAGTTCATGATGACTATATTTATGATTTTGTGTTTGATAATGGACGCATTCAGAATATTTATCTGCTAGATAAGAAAAAAATCTTGCTAATAACACCCTGCAAGTTATCAATCAATTTGAACAAACCGGCAGCTTATGACAATCGTTATGATGTGACAATTTTTGGTGAATGGTTTACCCCTTGTACATATTGAATTAAAAAAACGCGGTGTAGCCATTCGTGAAACCTTTTAATCAAATTCATCGGTACAGCAAAAGAAAAGCTTCAATAAAGAAAAATTCTCTCTTTAAATATATTCAGATTTTTTTGTCATTTCTAATGGCACAGATACTCGCTATTTTTGCCAATACCACCAAGCGAGATAAGAACAGCTACGACTTCACAATGAATTGGGCAACGGCAAAAAAATACTCTGATTAAAGATTTAAAAGGATTTTACAGCAACTTTCTTGCAAAAAGAATACTTTACTCAATGTATTAGTAAATTACTGCGTGTTTGATGTTTCCGACACCCTACTGATTATGCGCCCGTATCAAATTGCCGCCACCGAGCGTATTTTATGGAAAAATTAAAAGTTCATATCTGGCGAAAAAAATTGGAGCAATAAAGAAAGCGGAGGCTATATTTGGCATACCACAGGCTCAGGCAAAACCCTCACCAGTTTTTAAAGCCGCACGCCTTGCAACAGAATTAGACTTTATTGAAAAAGTATTCTTCGTGGTCGATAGAAAGGATTTGGATTATCAAACCATGAAGGAATACCAACGTTTTTCACCGGATAGCGTGAATGGTTCGGAAAGTACGGCAGGATTAAAAACGCAATATCGAAAAAGACGACAATAAGATCATTGTTACCACCATTCAAAAAAACTCAACAACCTGATGAAATCGGAAGATAAATTACCGATTTACGATAAACAAGTGGTCTTTATCTTCGATGAATGTCATCGTTCTCAATTTGGTGAAGCACAAAAATCTAACGAGAAAATTTAAAAATACTGTCAATTTGGTTTTACTGGCACACCGATTTTTCCCAAGTAACGCATTAGGTGCAGAAACCACGGCGAGTGTTTTTTTGGCGTTGAACTCCATTCTTACATTATCACCGATGCGATTCGTGATGAAAAAGTGCTGAAATTTAAAAGTGGATTACAATGATGTTCGCCCACAATTCAAGAGTATTGAAAACCGAAAAAAATCTTGAAAAACTGACCGCACTTGAGAAAAAAACAAGCTTTTTTACACCCAGAACGTATCAAGCAAATTGCTCAATATGTCTTAAATAATTTCAAACAAAAGACCCACCGTTTTAATGCGGGTAACAATGGCTTTAATGCGATGTTTGCGGTAAGTAGTGTAGATGCTGCTAAAAGCTTATTATCAAACTTTTAAACAGTTACAAAGTGCGGTCAAAAAAATCCACTTAAAATTGCAACAATCTTCTCTTTTGCGGCAAACGAAGAACAAGATGCGATTGGCGATATTGTCGATGAAAGTTTTTGAAGTGGAGGCGATGAACTCCTCAGCCAAGGAATTTTTAAAATCTGCCATTGATGATTATAACGGCTATTTTGCCACCAATTATGATGTGGATGGTAAATCGTTCCAAAACTACTATCGTGATCTTGCTAAACGCGTTAAAAACAAAGAGGTGGATTTACTGATTGTTGTTGGAATGTTTTTAACTGGTTTTGATGCCTCAACCTTAAATACGTTATTTGTGGATAAAAACTTGCGTTACCATGGCTTGATTCAAGCTTATTCACGCACAAACCGCATTTATAACAGCACCAAAAGTTTTGGCAATATCGTCACTTTCCGTGATTTGGAACAAGATACCATTGATGCGATTACCCTTTTCGGTAAATCCAATACGCGCAATGTCGTTTTTGGAAAAAAAGTTACCAAGAATATATGGAAGGCTTTACCGATGCTGGCGTGGCCCGTCGTGGGTATTTAGACGTTATTGCAGAGTTACAAGAACGCTTCCCGGATCCAAATGTAATTCAAACTGAAAAAGACAAGAAAAGACTTTGTGAAATTATTTGGTGAATATTTGCGAGTTGAAAACATTCTGCAAAACTATGATGAGTTTGCTGCTTTACACGCATTTCAATCGCTCGATACCAGCGATGCAAAAAGCCGTTGAAGCCTTTAAAGAAAAAAATATTATTTAACAGATGAAGCATTTGCTGAAATGCAACCTATTGATATGCCGAGTGAACGTAGCATTCAGAATTACCGTTCAACTTACAACGATATTCGGGATTGGCTCCGTCGTCAAAAAGATGGCGAGGAAAAAGCAAAAATCGACCATTGATTGGGACGATGTGGTGTTTGAAGTGGATTTATTAAAAATCCCAAGAAATCAATTTAGATTACATTTTAGAATTAATATTTGAGCACAATAAAAACTAAAAAAACAAATCTGAGCTTATTGATGAAATTCGTGCCATTATCCGCTCCAGCCTTGGAAATCGAGCGAAAGAAAGTTTGATTGTGGATTTTATTAATCAAACTGATTTAGATAACATTGCCGATAAAGCTGGCATTATTGAGTCATTCTTCCAATTTGCCCAAAAAGAGCAACAACAAGAAGCCAATGAATTGATAAGTACCGAAGGACTTAATATTGAAGATGCCAAACGTTATATTAACGTGTCATTACAACGTGGATATGCAAGTGAACAAGGTACAGATTTAAATGAGGCGCTCCCTAAAATGAGCCCACTTAATCCACAATACCTAACTAAAAAAACAGAGTGTTTTCCAAAAAAATATCCGCATTTGTTGAAAAATTTAAAAGGTATTGGGGAAAAGTTTAAATTTAAGGGGTTGTCCTAGATAACGACTAAAAACTCTATTTAGGCTAAGATAGCCAAATGAGAAAAAGTCGCCCTAAGTCAGCATAAACAAAATAAACTTATTTTATCTATTTGTGGTAGATATGACAGCTCGAACCGCAACTGCGTTAGCAAATATAAATAAAAGCCACTTTACTTATGTAAAGGGCAAAGGCGCATCAAAAATAGTTTCAACATTATCTTCACTTTCTGTGATATCAGTATTTTTAGTAAAAAGATGCGATGGTTGGTGCAGCATACGGATACCAATGGTAATCTAATAACAATAATAAATCTCTAAAAGTAAGTGAAGCGCCCAGCAAATGTAGGGCGCTTTTTTTATCTGTAATATGTTAAAGAAATGATGGTTCATGATAAAATTTGGGAATAAGGCTTAGATAAAACTTGGAGTAATATAAATGAGCAAAATTTTAGCCGTGAAAGCCGCCAAAGCGAGCGTGCTCACGTTATCTGATGGTAAACAAATTACAACGGCTATTCGTAAACATTCGGTATCGCACATTCGGGTTGAATTTTTTTGGGCCCTGTTGGGGATGAAGTCGCGAACATTAAACATCATGGTGGGGTTGATAAAGCTATTTTTTCAATGGGCAAAAAGTTTAGAAAAACTGACCGCACTTTTGGCTTTGTCGTATGATTATTTACAAGATTCACGTTTTTGGTGAAAATTTTTGTGGTGTCTGATTTGGATGAAAATAATGTTTGTATTGGTGATCAGTTTCGTATTGGCGAAGCGTTAATTGAAGTTTGCCAACCTCGCAAGCCGTGTAATACATTATCTCAAAATACGAATGTACCAGAAACACGAAAAGTGGTGGTGGAAACGGGGGTTAGTGGGATGGTATGCGCGTGTATTAGAGGCGGGTGAAATTCATCAAGATGATGAACTGGTCTTGGTTAAACGTCCTTATCCAGCATTAACTGTGATGGCAGTGCATGAATTGCTTTCAAAACCAGCCAATACTTTAAATAAAAGCCTTTTTAGAACAAACCTTACAGTGCAATGTGTTAGCGGAGGGCTATAAAACCACTTTTGCGTAAGCAAGCAGATAAACTGGCTCAAGATTCTTCACAAAGTGCCTTTTTAATACACCTGAATTTTTAATGAGGATAGAAAGTCAGGCAAAGTTTAAATTTATGCTATAATTTTTCCATCATTCAATTTTCAATAAAGGATAAGTCATGAAAAAATGGTTGTTAGTGGTCGCGGCTGCATTGGTTGTTTCAGCTTGTGCGAATAAAGATGTGTATTTTAATGGGGCGGAAGGTTCGCATTCAGGTGTTAAATTTGATAAAGATTCTCGCCAATGGGGATTGAATCAATAAAAAAAGTGCGAGTTATAAAGAAGCCTATCTTACAGAATTGTAGATAGGCTTTTTATTATTTAGATTTTTTAGTTTTCGCGCTTATTGCGGTTATCAATAAAATTTCACAATTTTATTTTGCTTTTAACAACTCAATAATCTCTTTTAATGCCTTAATTTCATCATCTTTTTGAGCTAATAACGTATCTTTCATTGCCAGTAAACTATTTAATTTTTCATTTTCAGCTGTTAATACTTCATTAGTACCGAAATGACTGTTAGTTAAGTTATAAAATTATCACCGCCTACTGCAAAGAAAATTGATCTATCCTTACAAGTAATTAATTCGCCCATATCAATATTAAATACATTCGCAATTTGCTGTAATTTATCTAAATTAATACTGCTTTGTCCACGCTCAATTTTGGCATATCCATTCGGTGACATCGAAAGTTTCTCCGCCATTTCTTCTTGCGACCATTGATTGATTTCTCTCATTACGCGAATTTTTATCGTGGACTTCCATCTTGTTTCCTTAAAAGTGCGGTTTTAGGTAGTGGCAGATAAGTTTTTGCCACTGTTCGTTTGTGGTGAAAAAAATTGGGGTTAAGTATAACATTTACGCAAAAATTTATCCAATCTTGAGGACTTTTTATGACAATGACATTTTACTAGATCATTATTAGCAACAGCCGTAATGGTGGGATTAACTGCTTGTGGTTCAGGTGGTGGTAATAGCGGTAATAATGGAGCTACTAATTCATCAACAAATATGCCAGTAAATACGCCTGTTACTAAAATTGAAATGGAGAAATTACCTGGTCAAGCTAAGTATTCTGGTGCTTTAGACAAAAGCTCAAAGTAGTGTTATGGGTGATGCACGAAGCGGGACTGTTAATTTCATTGCGGACTTCACAAAGAATAATATCGTGGGTGAGGTGAATTTTTGATAAAAGTGCTAATTACAGAACTTATACAACTTCTCGTGCTCGTCATCGTGGTTGTAATTATGTCGGATGCCAAGTTATTACAAGGCACGAAGAAGGTAATTATGCAACTGTAGAATTAGAAAATACGACTTTTAACAAATCAAAATAGTGTACTAGCTTTTAACGGTAAAGCATCTGGTGTACTTTCTAATGATGGAGATAAAATTAATATTCAAGGCTCTTACCAAGGTCAAATTTCAGGTCAGCGTGGTGAAAAAATCTCAGGTAAATTAGAGGCAAAATCACACGAAGATGTTCGCTATGCAGTTAATGGTGTATTTAATGGTGAAAAAGTTTCTGAAGTGCAAAGAGAACAACCAACAACCCCAAAAGTTGAACCTGCTAAACCTTCGGAAACAGTAACAACCCCAAAAGTTGAAGTAGCTAAACCTACGGAAACAGCAACAACTTCAAAAGTTGAACCTGCTAAACCTCTGGAAACGGCAACAACCCCAAAAGTTGAATCATCTAAACCTTCGGAAACAATTACAGTTCCTGTTGTAACTCCTACAACTGAAAATACGCCCAAAGAAGTGGTTTGGGATAAATTGCCTGCGGTGCCAAAATTTGAAGAGTCTTCAATATTTGGTTATGGCTCTAACTTAAAAAGGTAAGGCAACTTATTTCTCTCAAAAATGTAGATGCTTATGGCGAGATTAATGGTTATCACATTTCTTCAAAAGCTGATGGAAAAAGTTATGTCATTTTAAATGCTGATTTTGATAATAAAAAAATCAACGGTTCTGCTGCCTTTAATCTTTATTCATCAGATAATGTTAAAAAGCTCAAACTGAACTTGAATTTAAAGAGGCTACCTTATATAAGAGCAATAATTGGATGACATTTAATGGAGAAACAACAGGGAAAATTTTGACAGAAACGTTAAAAGCTGAAAACCTATCAGGGTTTCTATAACGGTAGCACTGATTCATCTCATGGAGAGTGTAGATTTCAGATATAATACCTCTTCATCAGATAAAAAAATATAAAAAGTAAGCGGATCTAAAACTTTTATATAAACAATAATTCTAAAGGCTCTAGCAATAGAGCCTTATTTCTTTAATATGATGAAAAACATACTTCTTTTTATTTTTAGTCTCAAGTGTTTGTTGCAATATTTTTTTGCTAATGAAAAACAAGAAATAACTTATTCTATTTCCGATTTAGAAAAAGATTCTAAAAACTACTGAAAAAAATTACTTTCAGATATGCTAAGTATTGATCGAATGGATTTAGTAGATCGTTTGTTACCGATTTATCAAAAGCTTTCCTGAGAAAAAAATCTAAGATTGGTTAATTACGCCAAAATAAGACAAGCAAGATTATTATTCTTAGATTATCAAAACAATAATGCTAAAAAAAGGCTTTTTCAGGCATTGCAAACGGAAGCAAATTTAAATGATAAAGAGCGGTCAATAATTCAAAATTATTTGCAAGCAATTGAAAACCGAGAACGTTGGCAATTTTTCCTTAGGCAGGGAATTATTTACAAACAAAGAATGTGAATAATACGTCTAATGAGCGACATATTGAAAAACACAGGCTTTGTGAAAAATGATGATATGTTGCCACAATCGGCACACGGCTTTTTCTTATTATTTTTGATGCTCAGAAAAAAATTGGAACATTGAGGGTTCGCATTATCTGCATTTTGCGAATAACCTGTATAGCAAAAATTATTGGGATAATCACGATTATGATGAAAATTACTAACCGCACTTATTTGGGCTATCAATATCAAAAATGCTAAATATAAATTGGTGTTAAAACCGTTTTTATGAGAGACAATGGTTGGGTGGACATCGTTATAACTGGGCAAATGGTGCTAGAGCGGAATATAGTTTAAATCTTTTTAAAAAAATTGGCAGATTTCAACCGCACTTGAATTAAGTCAGCCACGTTATTTTACCCAAGCAGATCGTAATGGAACAATTAAGTTAGCTTCTGTAACCTTTATTTGGCAGCCATCTGATAAAGGTTATTATTACTTAGGTTCGGATTTTATTCGAGAAAGCACTCGTATAAAACAATATAGTAATGATATGAAAGCCTTGAGAATAGGTTGGCGGAAAAATTGGGGTTATGCAATTGCAAGTCAAATTAATGGCTCTATTGCGTTGAAACAGTATAAGGATTTAGCTTCTCTTGGTGGAATTTTTGCCATTAAATAAAATTCGTCGAGATAAAATCTATTCGCTAAATTTAACGCTTTGGAAACAAGATTGGCAGTATTTAGGTTTTACGCCGAAAGTTCAATTCCGTTGGAAAAAAACAAGAGAGTAACATTCCTTCAATGTTTTTCTTATTCAGAAAAATATATGCAGGTGTTAGTAGAAAAAGGACTTTTTAGTTATTTTTATAAAGAAATAAAGCGATAACTTTTTAGGTGAGTTATCGCTTTTTTTATTTCAGGAAAGATTATTCAACTTTCACAATCCAGCCTTCAGGCGCTTCGACATCACCGAATTGGATGCCAGTGAGTTCTTCATAAAGGCGACGTGTTACTGGGGCCAACTTCAGTTTCAGAATAGAACACATGGAATTTGCTTTTTATGTTGGATTCCGCCAACAGGTGAAATGACCGCAGCAGTACCACAAGCGCCAGCTTCAGCAAATTGATCTAGCTGATCGATATAAACATCGCCTTCAATTGCTTCCATACCTAAACGCTCTTTTGCGATATGTAAAAGAGAGTATTTGGTGATACTTGGTAAAAATAGATTCTGATTTTTGGTGTGATGAATTTATTATCTTTTGTGATTCCAAAGAAGTTTGCCGCACCGACTTCTTCAATTTTAGTGTGTGTTTTTGGATCTAAATAAATGGCATCAGCGAATTTACGTTCTTGCGTACCTTGTTCTGCCGCTAATACATGTGGCAGAAGGCTTGCTGCGTAGTTACCCCCCACTTTTTACGCCACCGGTTCCCATAGGCGCTGCACGATCGTATTCGGTGGTAATAAAGTTAGATGGTGTTAAACCACCTTTGAAATAGGCGCCAACTGGGCAACAGAATACAGAGAAAATAAATTCTGGCGCAGCTTTTACACCAATATTTTCACCCACACCAATTAAAAATGGACGTAAGTATAAGGTTGCGCCAGAGCCATAAGGTCCGACCCATTCTTCGTTTGCTTTCACTACTTCTTTACATGCACGGATAAATAATTCTGTTGGCACTTGTGGCATGAGTAAACGATCTGAAGTATGCTGCATGCGTTTTGCATTTTCTTGTGGACGGAATAAGTTAATTGAGCCGTCTTTGCAACGATAAGCTTTTTAAGCCCTCAAAGCATTGTTGACCGTAGTGAAGTGCGGTAGAACCTTCGTGAATATGTAAGGTATTGTCTGTGGTGAGTTTGCCTTCGTCCCATTTGCCATCTTTCCAGTGAGCAATGAAACGGTAATCTGTTTTTAATATAACTAAAAACCAAGGTTATTCCAGTCTAAATCTTTTCATTTTGCTTCCTTAATTTATTTTTTTATGAATGAAATAGGGGGTAATCTACATCATTATTATGGAATTTGAATCTTAAATTTTCAAAATTGGTTAATTTTTAGAAAAATTAACGAATAATTGTGAAATTTGTGAAGTCGATCAGAAAAATCAAGATGTAACTGTGATAGAATCAGGAAGAAAAAAACGCCACTCAATAAAAAGTAGCGTTTAACCAAATCGGTTTAATAATATACAGGAAGTAAATGAGTAACATATTTAGTTACTCAAGTTCGGTTACCCGAACTATATGCAAAACACAACATCATACTTAAGTCCGAAACTCATTAACTAGTAAGGAATTACCAATCATTAAGTATGGTTGTATTGTAAGGAAAAAAAGGGTAGAAAAAGGACAAATGACGTTTTTTTATTTGAAGTATTAGAAAAAAACTAATCCGAATTAAATCTTGTCTATTATAGACAAAAAAATTTTATGAATGGAAATACTTATGTATAAACGTTTGCCACCGTTGAATTCGCTAAAAAGCTTTTGAGTCAGCTGCTCGTTATTTAAGTTTTACTAAAGCGGCAGATGAGCTTTGTGTGACACAAGCGGCAGTTAGTCATCAAATTAAATTATTAGAAGAGTTCTTAGGAATTGAATTATTTAAGCGAAAGAATCGTTCTTTAGAATTAACAGAGCTTGGAAAAGCATATTTTTGTTGATATTAACAAAATTCTGCGTCGTTTAAATGAAGCAACAGAGCGATTATTAACGTTAAAAACGGATCCGCATTTAAATATTAGCGTGCCACAAACTTTTTGGTATTCAATGGCTCGTGCCACATTTAAGTGAATTTAATCAGCTTTATCCGCAAATTGAGGTGCGTTTAACAGGCGTGGATCAAGATGAAGGCTTGTTAAATAAAGAAATTGATCTTGCTATTTATTATGGTTTGGGAAATTGGCAGAATCTTCAAGTGAGATCGTCTTGGTGAAGAAAATTTATTGATTTTAGCAGCACCTGAATTGCTAGAGGAAAATCCAATTATTCAGCCTGAAGATTTAAAAAAACACACATTAATTCACATTCATACGCGTGATAATTGGCAAGTGATGGCAAATCATTTACAGTTAGATGATTTAAATATTCAGCAAGGGCCGTTATTTAGCCATACATTTATGGCGTTACAGGCGGCTATTCATGGGCAAGGCATTGTATTAGCTAATCGCTTATTAGCCTTGCAAGAAATTGAAAATGGCTCTTTTAAAAAGTGGTATTGCCAACCAATTTGCCTGATCCAAAATCATTTTATGTGGTCAATCATCTTGATCGCCTTGATGACCAAAAATTCAAAGCATTTCGTCAGTGGATTATTAACTCAATTAAACAAAAAGAAAATGAATAAACTCGCATTATATTGTCGCCCAGGTTTTGAGAAAGAAGTCGCCGCAGAGATCACTGATCAAGCAAGTAATTTAGGTGTATTTGGTTTTTGCACGAGTACAAGATAATTCGGGCTATGTCATTTTTCTGAATGTTATCAACCTGATGAGGCTGATCGCCCTTGCTCGAGACATTCCTTTTTAACCGTTTGATTTTTTTGCTCGTCAGATGATTGTGGTTTCTGATTTATTGGAAGATTTAGAGCCCGCTGATCGTATTAGTCCCATCGTGGCGGCGTTTGAAGAATTATCACAACAAATTAATTTTGCTCAATCTAGCGAGCTTTTTTGTAGAAACTGCAGACACAAATGAAGCGAAGGAGCTTTCCACTTTTTTGTCGTAAATTTACCGTGCCTTTACGTCAGGCATTGAAAAACAAGGTTGGCTTTTCGGCAAAAGGCGAGTCAAAAGAGCGGTCAATTTTTACATTGTTTTTTTGTGAAACCGAATTGCTGTTATGTGGGATATTCTTATGTAGATAATCATTCTCCTCATTTTTATGGGAATCCCTCGTTTAAAATTTCCGGCAGATGCGCCGAGTCGATCTCACGTTAAAACTGGAAGAAGCTATTTTTGACTTTTTATTCCGCGTAAAGAAGAGAATAAACGTTTAAATGAAAATATGATTGGCGTTGATTTAGGGGGCTTGCCCCTGGCGGTTGGACGTATCAATTAGTCAAACGCGGTTTATTTGTTTATGCGGTTGATCACGGAAAAATGGCAGCGAGTTTGCATGATACGGGGCGTATTGAACATTGCGCGGAAGATGGATTTAAATTTCAGCCTCCTAAAAGGAAAAAAAGTGGATTGGTTAGTCTGTGATATGGTGGAACAACCAAGTCGTATTTCTTTATTGATTGGCAAATGGTTGTTGAATGGTTGGTGCCGAGAAACGATCTTCAATTTAAAATTACCCATGAAAAAAACGTTATCAAGAAGTGATATTATGCTTAGAAAAATTTGGCTGTGATGTTGGCTGAGCAGAATTTAAATTTTGATATTCAAGCAAAACATTTATATCACGATCGTGAAGAAATCACGGTACATATAGCATTAAAACCTTGAGTGAATTGTTTTCATAACCAAAAAAAGGACGTCGCGAATGAATTTACACGAATACCAAGCAAAACAACTATTTGAGCATTATGGATTACCCGTAAAAAAATGGGGCGGTCTGTCAATCTGTTGATGAAGTAGATTTGGTACTGGCTCAACTTTTCAGGCGATAAGTGGGCAGCGAAATGTCAAGTTCATGCTGGTGGGCGTGGTAAAGCAGGTGGCGTTAAATTGGTACACGATGTAGAGGAAGCAAGATCTTTTGTAGAAAAAAATGGCTGGGACAACGTTTAGTCACTTTTTCAAACGGATAAATCGGGTCAGCCAGTAAACCAGATTTATTTTTGAAGAAACTTGCGATATTGATAAAGAATTTTTACTTAAGTGCGGTTGTTGATCGCGCTTCTCAAAAAGTGGTGTTTATTGCTTCTCCTGCTGGTGGAATGAATATTGAAGAAGTCGCGCAAAAATTCACCGCACTTACTCCACAAAGCAACCGTTGATCCTTTATTTGGAGGATTGCCTTATCAAGGTCGTGAATTGGCGTTTAAATTAGGGTTAAGTGGTACGCAAAACAAACAGTTTACCGATATCTTTATGGGGTTGTCTCGTTTGTTTTTTTAGAAAAAGATTTATCTTTAGTGGAAGTTAATCCGCTTGTTCTGACTAAACAAGGCAATTTGGTTTGTCTCGACGCCAAAATATCTGTCGATGATAACGCTTTATTTCGGCATAAAGATCTCTTACCACTGCAAGATTTAACTCAAAATGATGCTCGTGAAGCAGAAGCTGAAAAATTCCAGTTAAACTATGTAGCTTTAGAGGGCGATATTGGTTGTATGGTAAATGGTGCCGGGCTGGCAATGGGAACCATGGATATTGTGAAACTCTATGGTGGAAAGCCTGCGAATTTTTCTTGATGTCGGTGGTGGTGCAACGAAAGAGCGGGTTGCTGAAGCGTTCAAAAATCATTTTAACCGATCCTTCAGTGAAGGTGATTTTAGTGAATATTTTTTTGGTGGCATTGTTCGTTGTGATTTGATTGCTGAAGGCGTGATTGCTGCAGTAAATGAAGTGGGCGTGAGAGTGCCTGTAGTTGTGCGGTTAGAAGGTACCAATGCTGAAATCGGTCGCCAAATTTTAGCGGAAAGCGACGTTAATATTCTTACTGCACACAGTTTACAACAAGCTGCAGAATTAGCCGTGAATGCAGCAAAAGGAGAACACTAATGGCGATTTTAATTGATAAAAAAATACCAAAGTGATTTGCCAAGGTTTTACTGGTGGACAAAGGGACTTTTTCATTCTGAACAAGCATTAGCCTACGGAACGCAATTAGTCGGTGGCGTATCACCAAATAAAGGTGGAACTACCCATCTTGGTTTGCCTGTATTTAATACAGTTCGTGAAGCTGTCGAAAATACGGGGGCAACAGCGACAGTCATTTATGTGCCAGCACCATTTTGTAAAGATGCCATAATTGAAGCCATTGATGCAGGGATTAAGTTAATTGTCTGTATTACTGAAGGCATCCCTACATTGGATATGCTTAAGGTGAAACAAAAATTAAATGAAACAGGCGTTGTGATGATTGGGCCAAATTGCCCAGGCGTGATTACGCCTGATGAATGTAAAAATCGGCATCATGCCCGGACACATACATAAAAAAAGGCAAAGTGGGGATTGTTTCTCGTTCTGGTACTTTAACGTATGAAGCAGTAAAACAAACCACCGATGAAGGCTTTGGACAATCTACTTGTGTTGGTATCGGTGGCGATCCTATTCCAGGCTCGAGTTTTATTGATATTCTTGAAAGATTTCAACAAGATCCCGAAACAGAAGCCATTGTGATGATTGGCGAGATCGGTGGTTCCGCAGAGGAAGAAGCGGCAACCTTCATTAAAGATAACGTCACTAAACCAGTGGTAGCCTATATTGCGGGTATCACTGCGCCAAAAAGGTAAACGGATGGGGCATGCGGGTGCCATTATTAGTGGCGGAAAAGGTACTGCCGCAGAAAAAAATTACAACGCTTGAAGCCGCAGGTGTGACCTGTGTAAAAAAAGTCTCGCTGAAATTGGTGCAGCCTTGAGAAAGGTATTAAAATAATTTCAGAAAAATTAACCGCACTTTTGGTTTGACAAGGCGTAGATTGACTCTCTACGCCTTTATTTTTTTATATGCTCGCCATTATAAAGTGAGCGCAAAAACTGCTATAATCAGCGCATACTTTTTAAGGAAGAAACAGATGAGCCAATTTTTTTATATCCACCCTGAAAAATCCACAAGCGCGCTTAATTAATCAAGCCGTAGAGATTTTTACAAAAAGGCGGTGTGATTGTGTATCCGACAGATTCGGGATATGCCTTGGGTTGTATGATGGGCGATAAACATGCAATGGATCGTATTGTAGCAATTCGAAAATTGCCTGAAGGACATAATTTTACGTTGGTGTGTAGTGATTTATCGGAGCTTTCAACTTATGCAACGGTAAGTAATGCCGCTTATCGTTTGATTAAAAATAATACGCCAGGGCGTTATACTTTTATTCTTACTGCAACGAAAGAATTACCGCGCCGTTTAATGACATCAAAACGTAAAACCATTGGTTTTACGCGTACCAGATAATAAGATCGCTTTAGATTTACTTTCAGCCTTAGGCGAGCCGATTTTATCTTGTTCGTTAATGTTGCCAGGTGAAGAACATACCACGCAATCTGATCCTGAGGAAATTCGAGATCGTTTGGAGCACCAAGTCGATTTAATTATTCATGGTGGATATTTAGGGCAAGAGCCTACAACAGTGGTGGATTTAACGGAAGAATCGCCAGTGATTTTGCGCGAAGGAAGTGGAAGTACTGCTCCTTTTATTTAACTTATAGACGCTTGTGAAAGCGACCTTTCCATTATTTAAGGAAAACAATGAAACCTAGTCAAAAAAACAAACTCAAAAACAACCGCACTTTTCCAAAGATTCAGCAAAGAAAAGTGATTTTTTCGGCTAAAAATGATAGACGTTCAGTGTCTCGTACTGCACGCTCAGAAACGGCAAATACGAAAAAAAGTGCGGTTAATTCTGACAATAAATTTTTTAGCTAAGTCAAAAGTGAAACCTGTTGTAAAAAGCCTCGAATCAACCTAAAGTAGAGGGCGAAAAATTACAGAAAGTTTTAGCGCGTGCTGGGCAAGGCTCTCGTCGTGAAATTGAAACGATGATTGCCGCAGGCCGAGTGAGCGTAGAGGGTAAAATTGCGACTTTAGGGCGATCGTATTGACGTACATTCTGGCGTAAAAGTGCGTATTGATGGTCAAATCATCAATCTTAGTCACGCACAAAAAGAAATTTGCCGCGTGTTAATGTATTACAAAACCTGAAGGTGAACTTTGTACTCGTAGCGACCCTGAAGGGCGTGCGACCGTGTTTGACCGTTTGCCACGTTTAACGGGCTCTCGTTGGATTGCGGTGGGGCGTTTAGATATTAATACATCGGGCTTGTTGCTTTTCACTACTGATGGTGAGCTGGCTAATCGCCTAATGCACCCAAGCCGTGAAGTGGAACGTGAATATTCGGTGCGTGTATTTGGTCAAGTGGATGATGCAATGTTAGCGCGTTTACGCAAAAGGCGTTCAGCTTGAAGATGGCCCTGCCAACTTTAAAGAAATTAAATTTACAGGCGGTGTGGGTATTAACCAATGGTATGACGTAACATTGATGGAAGGACGTAACCGTGAGGTTCGCCGTTTGTGGGAATCCCAAAGGGATCCAAGTCAGCCGTCCGATTCGTATTCGTTACGGCAATATCAAACTGATGAAAGGTTTGCCTCGTGGTGGCTGGGAAGAAATGGATCTTGAAAACGTCAATTACTTGCGTGAACTTGTGGGATTACCGGTTGAAACTGAAACGAAATTAGATGTTACACAGCCACGTCGCCGTCCAAAAATCAGGACAAATTCGTAAAGCGGTAAAAACGTTATTCTGAATTGAGCAAACGTTATAAAAAAATAAGGACTTTTTTTATGAAAAATGCAGCAACTGCGCTATATTGTTGAGATTGTAAATCAACATTTGAGTGTCACAGAAGCCGCGAATGCGCTTTATACCTCTCAGCCCGGTATAAGTAAGCAAGTGCGTCTGTTAGAGGATGAACTTGGACTTGAGATTTTTTTGAGCGAAATGGCAAACATATTAAGGCAGTGACACCTGCTGGCAAGAAAATTGTTGCGATTGCGCGTGAATTATTAGTGAAAGCCCAGGGGATTCGTGCGGTAGCAGATGAATATACGCAACCTAATCATGGGGTACTACGTATTGCGACAACGAATACGCAGGCTCGTTATATGCTACCTGCAGTTGTTGAACGTTTTTTTCTAAACAATATCCAGATGTGAGTTTACATATTCATCAAGGTTCACCAACACAAATTCACGATGCGTTAATGTCCGGTGAAGTGGATCTGGCGATTACAACTGAAGCGCCACATTTGTATGATGATTTAATTCAATTACCTTGTTATTGGTGGAACCGTTCCGTCAGTGTAAAACCAGATCACCCTTTTAGTTAATGCAGAAAAACTAACGATTGAAGCACTAGGAAAATATCCTCTTGTTACTTACACCTTTGGTTTTACAGGCGTATCCGATCTAGATTATGCTTTTAATAGCGCAGGAATATTGCCTAATATTGTATTCACAGCTACTGATGCGGATGTCGTAAGACTTATGTGCGCTTAGGATTAGGTGTGGGTATTATGGCATCAATGGCGCATACTGAGCTTGATAAAGATCTTGTTGCAATTGATGCGAGTCATTTATTCCGTGCCAGTATGACAAATATTGCTTTTTAAACATAGTACGTTTTTACGTAATTATATGTATGATTTTATGGAATATTTTTTTCGCCGCACTTAACGCGCCCTGTTGTTGAAAAAGGCGGAGAATTTGCGTGATAACAATGCCGTGAAGCGATTATTTGAAGGCATTGAATTAGAAGTGAAATAATTTTTATTTATATGGTGTGAAGAGCGGTTGAAATTTAATAAGAATTTCAACCGCTCTTTTTATACTAAAAAAATAGAACTGGAATAAGGTTCATCACACCAACTGTCGCGATGGAAAGCAATAATCTTGATGAGCCAAAAAAATAAAACCACGATTAGTGCCATTATCAAATTTTTACTAATAAATTTGCCATCGCTGTGAGGGCATATACTTCAATGACGGTAAAAATGACGAGATAGGCATAGGCTGAAAATACGGAAAGATAATGTAAGGTGATAAACCAAGGCACGATAATTCCAATAGCCAACAGAGGGGCAACCCATGCCGCTTGTTTGATTGTTAAATTAATTTTTCGGGAAAAATAGCTTTGTAATAGCACGGTGAGTAAGCCGTTGCCAAATAATGCTATCGGTGAATGTTCAGGCATGCCAAGTTTATTGTTAAATAAAAATGGGAAAATGACAAAGAAAAGAGCTCGCAATGGCAAGAGGTAAAAAAATAGCATTAAATGCACCATGAGGAATTCTTTTTGTAATAATTTCTTTGATTTGTGTAAAGCGAAATTTTACCAACGTTTGTAAGGTTTGAATTTGATAGAAAGGCTTCACCATTAAGGCGAATAATACGGCTTCCATTGAAAAAAACAAACCCAGATGAGTAAGTTGATATGTTCGTATTTAATAAAGGGGATAACTAAAAGCGGCGCAAACATGGATGACATGGAGGTCACTTTTAGGTATTTCCCTTGCAAGTGCGTTTTTTTCTTTGTATTCATCCCCAGCCAGCACAAGCAAACATGCTTTTGGCATTGGTTCCAAATAAGCAACTACCTAAACCAAAAACAAGTGGTCGCAATAAGGAGCAATAAATAATTATCTGCCGCGAGAAAAGAAAAATATAAGCTATCACATCTAAAAAAACAGCCGAGCAACATCATTTTGGCTAAACCATAACGATCGCCCCAAATACCGGCAAGAATGGAAAGGGCTTGGTTTGAGAAAAAAAGAGTAGTGATAAGGAAAAAGGCAATTTCGCTGTTGCTCAATCCTTTACTTTGTAGATAAATCAGAAATACCGTTTGCACAGAAAAAGGCAAGGGTGGAAAAAGAAACGCCGAGTCAGTAAAAGTTTTTTTGTAAATTCATAGAGTCAAATGATAAAAATAAAGCACGCGTTGAATAACGCGCGCCATGAGTTTTATAAGTGCGGTTGAAATTGATATTAAAAATTTTTACCGCACTTGAAAGATTAAAACAGATCGTGATATTTCACTAAATTTTTTTACGCTGAATAGCAAATACGCCTAGTCCGCCATTTTTTTAAGTTCTACCCATTCAAATGGAACATCTGGATATTGCTCAATTAAGCTCACCATGCTATTGCCCACTTCACACACTAATACGCCATTTTTCGGTTAAGTAATCTGGCGCTTGTTTTTAAAAATTTGTTTGGTAATGTTTAAGCCATCATGGCCCAGAACCTAAGGCTAACTCTGGTTCAAAATGGAATTCTTCTGGCATATCGGCGAGATCTTCTTCATCCACATAAGGTGGATTGGTCACGATAAGATCGTATTTTTTTGTCCCAGAATATTTTTCAAATAAGTTTGATTGAATCAGGGAATACACGATGCTCTAATTGATGGCGTGAAATATTGATCTCCGAGACATTAAGTGCATCAACTGATAAATCGACTGCATCCACTTCCGCATTCGGGAAAGCATAAGCACAAGCAATGGCAATACAGCCACTGCCTGTGCATAGATCGAGAATATGATTCGGCTCTTGTGAAATTAAATCTTCAAAGCGATCTTGAATTAACGCACTAATTGGAGAACGCGGAATAATAGTTCGTTCATCGACATAAAAATTCGTGACCGCAGAACCAAGCACTATTTGTTAAATATGCCACCGGTACGCGTTGTTCGATTCAGGGTTAATATAAGTTGAACTAAGGTTTCTTTTTCAGATGGGGTTAATCGACTGTTAAATAATTCGGTAGGTAAATCAATGGGTAAAATGTAAGCCACTTAAAAACGAGTTGCAGGCTTTCATCCCAAGGATTATCGTGCCCTTGCCCGAAAGTAAATATCAGAACGATTGAGAATGCTATACGTCCAACGCAGAAAATCTTGGATGGTTTGCAGTTCGTTTGCAACATTATCTTCCAAGATAGTTGCAACTAATTCTTGGTTATGTGAGGTTTCCATCGCATTTCTCCATAAAAAGTGAGTAGAAAAGTTAGCATAAAATTCGGTATGAAAATTTGGCGTAGTTATACCACAGATGAGAATGTAGAACTATGATATGATACGCAAAATTTGAAATTAATGAGAAAAAAATGCAAGACGAATTTGATTTATTCCGTGCGGAAACCAAAGGCATTAAGCCAATTAAACAAGATACTTTTTGTTGCCCACCGCCCAAAAACGTGATCAGAAAAAAATAGAATTGAAAGAATTACGAGCAAAAGAAGATACGTTATTTTATTTTTTTCTGATGAATATGAGCCATTACTGAATGACAATGATGGTGTTGTGAAATATTTACGTGATGGGGAAGATTCCCATTTATTAAAAACAACTTCGTCGTGGAGATTTTTTTCCCCAGAATTATTTTTTTAGATTTACACGGTTTAACCCGTGAACAAGCTAAGCAAGAATTAGCCGCACTTTTTACTGGCCTGTGAAAATGAACATATTGATTGTGCCAGCATTATGACGGGCTATGGCACCTTTACATTGAAAAAAACAAATTCCACGTTGGCTAGTACAACATCCTAAAGTGCGGGCATTACATCAAGCGCCAAGAGAATGGGGCGGTGAGGCGGCAATTTTGATTTTTAGTGGATGTGTAAAAATATTAAGAAAAATTTACCGCACCTTTTATCATATCCCCTAGTTTTTTTGCAAATAGGGGATATTTTAATTAGCTAATGTAAGTTATAGCACAGCCAAAAGCCGCATCATAATTCGGCTCATTTTTAATTTCAGAGACTAATTCGCTGTGTATGACATTATTATTTTCATCAAGAATAATGACTGCACGCGCAGTTAATCCTGCAATTGGACCTGTAGTGATATTAACGCCTAACGTATCATGTACGGATTTATGGCGGAAGGTTGATAGTGTTTGTACATTTTCAATTCCTTCAGCACCGCAAAAGCGTGCTTGTGCAAAAGGGAGATCTGCTGAAATACAGAGTACGACAGTATTTTTCTAATGTGGCTGCTCGTTGATTAAATACTCGTACAGACGTTGCACATACACCGGTATCAATACTTGGGAAAAATATTAAGGACTTTACGCTTTACCAGAAAAAAATCCCCTAAGCTTACATCAGCTGAGATCTTTATTTGTAAAGTGCACGTTTTCTACTTTTTCGCCTTTTTTTGTGGGAAATGGCCTTTTACTTCAATGGGATTACCCATCATTGTTACTTTTGTCATAAAAGCTCCTATTTTTATGAGAGGGAGATGTAGCACCTTAGAAAGTGCGGTGAAAAAAATCGGTCATCTTTCTTCTGGTAAAACCAATACTTATACGAAGATGATTTGGCATTCCATAGCCTGCTATTGGACGAACAATCACACCTTCATGCAATAAGGCATCATAAATTGGTGCGGCAGGTTGTTTAAAAATTAATCGTAATAAAATTTCCTTTTGAAGGAATATATTCTAAGTTGTGCTTTTGGCAGAATGTTTCATAGCGAATCATTTCTGAGCGGTTATTTTCCGCCACTTTTTCAACAAAATGATCATCATTCATCACGGCAACTGCTGCCGTTAATGCTAATGCATTACAGTTAAAAGGTTGACGAACACGATTTAATAAATCAGCAATTTCGGGATTAGATACTGCGTAACCGATACGTAATCCAGCCAATCCGTAAGCTTTAGAAAGTGAGCGAGAAACAATAAGATTAGGGTATTTTTTAAAAGACTAAAAAGAATCTATGCGCTCTTCTTTTTGGGTAAATTCTGTGTAAGCCTCATCTAACACAACAATGACAGTTTCAGGAATCTGCGCTAAAAAGCATCGATTTCTTGCTCAGTTAAAAAAAGTTACCTGTTGGATTGTTTTGGATTCGCAATATAAATAAGCTTCGTTTTTATCAGAAAGAGCGGCTAAAAAAATCCGTTTAAATCATGTCCCCAATTTTTAGCGGGAATTTCTTTTTGCTACTGCATTAATTGCTTTAGTGACTAGTGGATAGACAATAAAAGGCATATTGTGAATAAATGACTTCATCATGTTCACTAGCAAAAGTATGGGCAAAGAGTTCCAATAAATCATTTGATCCGTTTCCAAGTGTAATTTGGTTAGGTTGAACACCAAATTTTTTTGAGCAATAGTTTGTTTGAGTTCAAAACCATTGGCATCGGGATAACGTGTGAGTTGATTTAGTTGTGCATTTATAGCGCGTTTAGCACTTTCAGGGAAAGCCAAATGGATTTTCATTTGAGGCGAGTTTAATAATATTTGAAATGCCGAGCTCACGTTCGAGTTCTTCTATTGGCTTTCCTGCTTGGTAAGGTGAAAGGGATTTAACCCCTTGATTGGCGATGTTAATGTACTGCATTGTTTTTATACGTTTTTTTATTCATATTGTGGATATTATAGAAATAGGCGTTAAGCCTGTTCTGATTAGCTATTTTCTGCTTCAAATTTTTTTCATAAATTTAATCAGCGCTTCTACTCCTTCTAATGGCATGGCGTTGTAAATAGATGCACGCATTCCTCCAAGGACTTTGTGTCCTTTTAATGCTTGTAGGCCTGCTGCAGTTGATTCAGCTACAAATTTTTGCATCGAGTTCAGCATTACCAGTGATAAAAAGTCACATTCATAGTTGAGCGATTTTCTTTTGCAACAACATTTCTATATAGTTTGCTTGAATCAATGTAATTATAAAGCGTTTGCGCTTTTAATGTGTTGCGTTTAGCAATAATGTCTAAAGCCACCTATTGATTGAATATGTTTAAATACTAGAGAACATAAATACCATGCAAAGGTTGGTGGCGTATTTATCATTGAATCGGCATCACGCTGCACCGCATAGTTCCAAATAGAGGGCGTGTCTTTGCGGGCATGACCAATTAAATCGTCACGAATACTGACTAATGTAATCCCTGCTGGGCCAAGATTTTTTTGTGCACCGGCATAAATCACCCCAAATTTGCTGATATCTATTTGGCGAGAGAGGATATTTGATGACATATCTGCAACTAATACGGCATCTCCCACTTTAGGAATATCAAAAATTTCAACTCCGCTAATAGTTTCATTCGGACAATAGTGAACATAGTCATATTTTTCCGCAATATCACTAAAATCGAGTTGAGTAATACGCGTTTTATCTCCGTTTTTCTACAATTGTAATTTCATCAATTTCTCCGAAATTACGCGCTTCTTTTGCTGCTGTGGCAGACCAATGCCCACTATTTAAATAAAAGTGCTTTCCCTTTTTCCGATTAAATTCATTGGAATTGCGGCAAATTGACCACGCGCACCACCTTGTAAGAAAAAGGACACGGTAGTTATCAGGAATATGATAAATATTACGCAAATCTTTTTTTCAGCTTGAGTGATAAGCTCCATAAAGTATTTGCCACGATGACTGACTTCCATGACAGATACCCCTTGATCAAGCCAATTTGTGAGCTCACTTTGTGCTTTATGAAGAACTTCTGGGAAAAATCATTGCAGGACCTGCACTAAAATTAAAGACTTGTGACATTGTGTTTCCTTATTTTTTTATGAATGATATTGGTCTCTTTTTATCACTACAAAAAGCGGATAATCAACGCTTTTTAAATAAATCAATCAATTTTTGGGGAATGTTGTTAAAAAGTTATTGGTAAGGTTTTGACGAATAGATGAAAAAGCTAAATTAGTGAAGTTCACTTTGTCTATTTAAAAAGAGTAATTATGGAAAAATGTAAATAAGCAATCTTTCCAGGATGTGTTGGAGTATGTCCGAATGTATCGTTTAAAGAATAAGATTAAACGTGATATGGAAGACAACAACCGTAAAATTCGTGATAATCAAAAACGAGTATTATTGTTAGATAATTTGAATCAATATATTCGTGACGATATGAGCATTGAAGAAGTGCGTGGAATTATTGAAAGTATGCGAGATGATTATGAAGGACGAGTGGATGATTACACTATTCGTAATGCAGAGCTTTCAAAGCAGCGTAGAGAAACAAGTGCTAAGATGAAAGAACAGAAAAAAAGCACATGCTGAATTGATGAAATCAGGTGGAATCGCTTTAAATGATAAACCGATTCTGAATAAGAATCGGTTTATTTTTTATTGCTTTTTCAAAAACTCAGATTTAAGCATAATTTTGCCACAATCTACGTTGTGATCGCCATTAACTAGGCGAATATTTTTTTGAATTTTGTTCCTTTTTTTCAATACTTCTGATGAGCCTTTTTAATTTTAGATCTTTAATGAGAAGCACATCATCACCATCAGTAAGTAAATTACCATTACTATCTTTGACGATGAGTTGATCATCATCGGTTTCAATTTGTTCATTATTATTCCATTCATTACCACAATCAGGGCATACAAAATTAACCGTGTCGTGATAAACATATTCACTTTGGCATTTTGGACAAGCAGGCATTTGATCCATTGGGTTTTCCTTCTTGGTTAGCATATAATAGGCGCGCGAGTATAGCAAAAAAATGTCAAGTTCGCCAAAAAATAAACAAAGGTGGGCTTTTTTTCGATAAAGTTTTGGAGAAATTACGTGAAAAAAATTTTTAGTGCTGGGATTGGGGTTAGCTATGTTGAGCAGTTCTACGTTCGCACATAATTTACAAATGATCAATTGTTACCTGCTGTGAAAGTATCTGATTATGGGGAAATTGTATTAAATGGAAAGGATATTGCATTCCAATCTTGGACATCTTCTACGCTACCAGGAAAAGTGAGAATCGTGCATCATTTAGCGGGAAGAACTTCAGCAAAAAGAGAAAAAAAATCAAGCAATGATTGATGCAATTAAGGCGTCACATTTTAATCCTGCAAAATATCAAACCACAACAATTATTAATGCTGATGATGCTATTGTTGGTACAGGAATGTTTGTGAAAAAAGTAGTGCGGAGAAAGGCAAGGTTGAGAATCCACATAGCCAAGTCGTGTTAGATGATAAAAGTGCGGTAAAAAAATGCATGGGCTTTAAATGCCAAAGAAAGTGCGATTATCGTATTAGATAAAAAAATGGTAAAGTAAAAATTTGTAAAGGAAGGCCAGTTGTCTGCCTCTGATATTCAGACAGTGCTTTCATTAGTAAGAGAATTTACTCATTAATGATAAAGGCGGAAAAATCCGCCTTTATTGTAGTTAATTTCTAACTGAATACACTTTAAATTTTTCCTGTTTGAGCAACAACTTCGTAATCACCGAAATGTTGTCTAAGTAATTCGGGATAAGGCAAAAATGCATTGGCGACAATGCGTAATTCTCCACCTTGATTGAGGTGCCATTTTTGCTTGCGTGATGAGTTCTGTTACTGCTCGATAGGCGGTATCAATGCCATCATGGAATGGAGGATTAGAAATGATCAAATCAAATTTTTCCTTCTATATCAGAAAAAGACATCACTGGCATAAACCTCGCCTTGTAATTGATTTTCATAAAGTGTTTTACGCGCTGATTCCAATGCCATTGCATGAATATCAGTCATGGTAATTTGTGCGTTAGGAGCGCGTTTTTATCATAGAGCCAATTACTCCCGCCCCACAGCCAAGATCGAGCACTTTTCCTTTTATTTTATTATCAATAGTTGAAAGTAACAGTTCTGTGCCCGTATCTAATTCCGCCGCACTAAATACCCCCAGGTAAACTATATATAGTTAAGTCTTGTAGCGTAGAATGTTGATAGGTTTTCCAGAAATTTTTAAGTTCAAAGTGCGGTTTGTTTTGTAGTGAAAAATGATATAAACCGCAACGACGAGCAGAGTCAATTTTTGCTATTTCACCATAAGGTTCTAATGTTTTTCTACTGAACGCACGCCACAACGGTTTTCTCCAATAATTAATATTTCTTGGCCAATAGGTGCTTGAGCGAATAGTTGAAGGAGTTGGAAATTGACTTCTTGTTTGTTTTTAGTCCAATAATAAACGATTAAATTAGCTTTACCTTGAAATTCAACGGAAAAAAATTGACCGCACTTTGCGTTCTTGCATAGTCAAAAATAGCAACTCCAAATTTGGATTGATGGGCATTTAGAGGCTAATGTTTGAGGAAAATTATCAGAAATACCGCCTGCAAATAACACCGATTTTCCATTAAAAATGAAAAAAATGTCGTTCTAAAACTTGGCTTTCTAGAGAAATCACGCTTTGAAATCCTGTAGGTTATTAGTTAAAAATTACGCGCTATTTTTAGCAAAAATTATTAATAAAAAAATTGATTAAAAACTATTTTAGGAAAAATCCTTTATGAAAAAAATTCTCTCTGTAGCCTTAATGGCAACATTACTATCTGGATGTCAAGTTCTCGACCTTGTTCAAGGTACGCCTCAAAAAGGTATCTAAAGTATCAAAGCCGGTATTAACGCCTGCTCAAACTGAAGTATTACAAAAAGTTAGATGCACAGTTTCAGCGTATTTCAGCTAAAGGTATCGAAATTGAATTCAATGGCGAGAAATATGTGAAACAAACACAAGCAGTAAAAGGTGATGATCCTCGTTTTGTGAGTTTGGCATTAAGTAAAAAAATAGTGAGGCACGTAAAGCTGTGCTAAGTGATACATTTTATTTAACTGATGTTTCTCATGAGAAAGTTATTACGGAACGTTATTTTTGCAAAAAAATAAAGAGACCTGCCAGTTACAAGCTGTGAAATCAGATATTCATGATTATTATGCTTGTGCCAGTGATAAATTTAAACGTTATGTTGCTTTAGTACATAAAGATAAAAATATTATTGCTTATCGTAGTTATACCTCATATCAAGTGGAACCTACACAGGCTGAAGAACGTGCGATTATTAAGGCATTAGTTGATTATCCATTTGATAGTATTGCTCGTTAATATGAATAGACGCGATCTTCTTTTTACAAGAAATGGGCATTTCTCAATGGACGTTATATCGCCCAGAGGTGCTACAAGGTTCGGTAGGAATTAGTGTTGCTGAGAATATTCGCTTTATCACTGTTTCTGATGAAAATATAAGTGGCTCGCCTTTGTTGGCTGATGTGCTACTCAGCCTTGATCTTAAAAAGAAGATTGCTTATGTTTGAATTACGATCAAATCCAGCATATCGAATGTAAGCAGCCTATTCGTTACTGGTTATTATCAGAAAATAACGACAAAATTGACCGCACTTTATCATTTTGCATGCAGGCTGAGCGTGTTTATCGCTCACCAAGTTGGCAACAATTTCAATTTAATCACCAAGCCAAACGAGAGTTGTGGCAACAAATTCAGCAGCCTTAATTATGTTTATTATTTCTCAAATTGAAGCCAGTGATTTCGACCGATTGTATGAAATCGAGCAGCAAGCACATCTTGTGCCTTGGTCATTTGGTACGTTAAAAATAATCAAGATGAGCGTTATCTCAATTTAAAATTAATAGAGAATAATCAGATTATTGGTTTTGCTATTTGCCAAACAGTATCGGATGAAGCAACTTTGTTTAATATTGCTATTGTACCGTCTCATCAAGGTAATGGATTGGGGAAATTATTGTTGAATGAGCTAATCATCCAATTGAAAGAAAAAAAGGTGTTCAGACCTTATGGCTAGAAGTTAGAGAGTCTAACCCAGCTCGTTTCTTGTATGAAAAAAATTGGTTTTAATGAAGTCGATATTCGAAAAAAATTATTATCCGAAACCCAGTGGTGGACGAGAAAATGCCGTAGTAATGGCCTGTTATTTATAGATACAAATGATATAGCCTAGGATGTCGTCCTAGGCTATATTTTTTTATGCTTCTTCTGCAGGAAAAACAAATGGATTTAATCCGCTGCGTGCGAAACCTTTTTTTCTTCCATTTCAATGTCTAAGAAAATAGAAGCCAAATCATCGGCTACTGGCTCTACATGAGGATCTTTTTCTTGAAACATGATTTTTCAAGTAACTTTCACAGCTACCACAGGTTTCAGCACGAACAAGTGCAAGTTCTTCATCTAACGACCACATTTCAAGTTTGTCATGACTATTACAGTTGGTGCATTGTGCGCGAACTAAATTCCATTCACTTTCACATAAATTACAATGTAAGTAGCGTAAACCTTGTGATGTACCAATTTGTACAATACTCGCGACAGGTAATGAGCCACAAACAGGGCAGTGATGGAGATTTTTCAGTATTTTTCCAGTTGGCTATTATGTGGAATTTGTTGAGTGAGTTGTAACCAATAGAGAGACAGGGCTGCCCAAATAAAAAAACAGACTTATCGCTACTTACTAAGTTAAATTCTTGAGTAAGAAGTTTAGTTGCCATATCTTCTAATTCTGAAGATGATGCTTTTTCAAGCTGTTCAATGGTTGCTAATACTTGTTCATTAGCTTTTAGGTTTTATTTCGTGAATAATTTCTGCGAGATATTCTCTCCAAATATTATTTCGTTGAAAAGTTTTTTTGCATTTAAGGGCTCAATTTCATTTAACTGTTTAAATGGATGAGCTGGTAAAGGATTTTTCTAATGTAGAAAGTTGGCTTTTCCACAATATCTGCAGCAAAATTTAAGTAATCGCTTAGTGGATGATCTTTCGCTAAATCACGCAGACGTTTTTGCACGACGCTGGTAAAGGTTTTTAGGATTCGCAAATAAAACAGGTGGAACATCATAAGCGTTCTTTTTTTGTTTAATTTCATCCTCTGAAAGAATTTTAATACTCATAAGATACTCTTGATTGTCACTAATAAAAAAAGTGCGGTTATTTAACCGCACTTTTTTTCATACTAGGGGTTATTTTTCCAAAAGCCTTTAAATAATACTTTGGTTTTCCCACCTTTGTCATCGTTAATAAGGTCATTCTCTAGTGCTTCTAACACCTCTTCACGATACCATTTTGGATGGTGTTTTTTTCGCCCAGCGAACAGTTACCCATCCTTCAACAATACCACGAATAGAGCCCTTGATCCAAAATGCCATATACATATGTACTAGGATGCCAGTGAATAGCATGAAAGCACTTAATGAGTGAAGCAAAATTGCAATACGCAATACTGGAATTGAGAAGTAATGTGAGAAGTATTGGCGCCACATAATGATGCCTGTTATTAATAATGTCACCATAGCTAAATTTAATGTCCAAAAATAACATTTTTGGCCAAAGTTATATTTACCATTATCAGCTACAGCATGCTCGTTACCTTTTAATACTTCTAATATGCCTTTTGCCCAGCGAATATCATTTTTTTCTGGAATATTGTGATCCCAGTATAATAAAGCTAAGTAAATAAAAGCAAAGAACATTAATATTCCCGTGAACGGGTGAACTGCACGTGCAATTTGTGGTGTTCCCAAAATTTCTGTTAACCATGCAAAATCTGGGAAGAAAAAGGCAACCCCAGTGAACATTGTCATAAAAAAAGCAAATTACCAACATCCAGTGGCTGATACGCGCAGGCGTTCTATGGCGGATAACGCGAGTATCGTTGCTAATTTCAATTTTACTCATGGTTTTCCCCTTAGTTGATTTTTTTCTTCTTCAAATTCGTGGTGATGATCTTCCACATCTTCTTCTACATTTGGACCAACAGTTAAGTAGTGTGCGATTTCTGCAAGGGCTAAACCACCCATTGCCACTGCCGCAACTGGTTTTAACACATCTTTCCATAAAGTAACGCTTGGATCAATGCTTGGGTTTTTAGGAAGACCTGAATAAAGTTCAGGTTTATCCGCATGATGTAATACATACATTACATGCGTACCACCAACACCTTCAGGATCGTAAAGTCCCGCATTTTTCATAACCACGTGCTTTTTAATTCAGCAATGCGTTGTTCTGCGTATACTTTCATTTCTTCCTTAGAACCGAAACGAATTGCACCAGTTGGACAGGTTTTCACGCAAGCAGGCTCTTGACCTACAGATACGCGATCCACGCAAAGGGTACATTTGTATACTCGATTATCTTCAGGATTCATTCGAGGAATATTGAATGGACATCCTGCAATACAATAGCCACAACCAATACATTTATCAGATTGGAAATCTACAATACCATTGGCGTATTGGATGATTGCGCCTGGTGATGGACAAGCTTTCAAACAGCCTGGTTCAGCACAGTGCATACAACCATCTTTACGAATTAACCATTCTAAACGATCGTTTTCTTCTACTTCGTTAAAACGCATTACTGTCCATGCTTTTGCATTGAGATCAACAGGGTTATCATAGATCCCTACACACTGAGCATTGACATCAGAGCGGATATCATTCCACTCTGAACAGCCTACCTGACAAGCTTTACAGCCAATACAGGTAGTAACATCGATTAATTTTTGCGACTTCAACTTTATGATCTCGCGCGTGTGGAGCAGGTGTTAAGCCTGAAGTTGCGGAGATTTTAATAACGTCTTGCGTTTGAACGCCTTGAGCAGTTCCCTGCCATATTATGCCTCCCCAACTTTTTTTCAATATTCACCAAGAATGTTTTTGTATTCTGGTGTTTGCGTGTTTGCCTCACCCCAAGATGGCGTTAAGGTATTAGTAGCAAATCCACGATTACCTTTACCATTTAAAGCTTTCATATTCCAGTGAATTGGAAGACCTACATGGTGTACGGTACGTCCATCAATTTCGAGATCTTTAAGACGTTTCGTAACCACGGCAACAGCTTTAATATAGCCACGACGAGAAGTAATTTTTACCATATCGCCTTTTTTTGGATGCCTTTTTTTCTGCCGCTAATTTTTCACCGATTTCCACAAATTGTTGTGGTTGTGCGATGATATTTAATGCAGATTGTGCAGTCCAACTATGGAAGTGTTCCGTTAATCGGTAAGTTGTTGCCACGAATGGGAACTCTTTATTTGAACCGATAAATTCTTTATCTTCAGGATAAATACGTACTGTAGGATCACTTACCACTGCAGAGTGTAATGGGTTAGTATCTATTGGGCTTTCAACTGGCTCATAGTGTTCAGGCATTGGACCATTTGCAATTTTATCAACTGCAAATAAACGACCTACACCTTCCGCAGACATAATAAATGGTCCTGTATCAGAACCTGGTGGTTGTGTACCATAGTCTGCTACATCATGCCAGTTCCAGTTTTTTACCATTCCATTTGATTAATTGGCGGTTTTTATCCCAAGGATTACCATTGATATCTAATGATGCACGGCTATAAAGTACACGACGGTTTGCAGGCCATGCAAAGCCCCAACCAATGGTGCAACCTAGACCTGATGGGTCTGAGTTATCACGATTTGCGGTTTGGTTACCTTTTTTTCAGTCCATTGACCAACGTACAACCAGTTACCTGATGTTGTTGTACCATCATCACGTAAATGTGCAAATCCATTGAGTAATTGGCCTTTTTTTGTACATCAAATTGCCGTTTTGGATCATAAAGATCTTCAAGCGCATAACCATTTAATTCTTTGGCTAATTCTACCGCACTTGGTGAGTGTGGTTGAGCATAGTCCCAAGTCATTGCTTCAAAGGATTCAATACCGCGACCACCTTCTTTTTGATAAAGATGATGCATTTCTTCACGAATCATAGAAAGAATTTCAACGTCTGGTAATGCTTCACCTGGCTGATCGCAACCTTTCCAGTGCCATTGCGCCCAACGTCCTGAGTTTACAATTGAACCATCTTCTTCTGCGAAACAGGTTGTTGGTAGGCGGAAGACTTCAGTTTGAATTTCTGAAGAATTCACATTGTTTGATTCACCAAAGTTTTTTTCCAGAATTCAGAGGATTCAGTTTGAAGCGGATCCATCACGATTAAGAATTTTAACTTACTCATTCCTGCAACAGTTTTTGTTTTTGTTCGGTAATGAGTTTAATACGTTAAAAGCCTTGTAAAAATCCAACCGTGTAATTTGCCGTCATTCATCAATTTAACGTGAGTAATCGGGTCATATAAGCGATCTGCTTTTTGGTAAGAAATCAAAACCCCAACCATTTTCTTTTAGTTGCTTTATCACCATAGAAGGTTTTTCATCATACTAACAAAGAATTTTTGAAGTATGACGATAATAGTTCACTTGGTTTGGAACAATATCTTTTGGTGTAATCGCGTTAATGTATTGCTCATAAGAGGTATCTTTATCGTTTGGTAAACGCATGTAACCTGGTAAAGACATTGGCAATAGGCCCATATCTGTTGTACCTTGCACATTGGAGTGACCACGTAATGCATTAATACCACCACCAGGCATACCCATATTACCTAAAAGTAATTGGATCATCGCCATTGAGCGAATGTTTTGTGTACCGATTGAATGCTCAGTAAAAACCCTAACGCATATAGATGCGTCATCGTTTTTATTTGGGGCAGAGGTTTTACCAATTTCTTCACAGATTTGTAGGAAGAGTTTTTTTGTTTTACACCCGTGATACGTTCAACCATTTCTGGGGTATAACGTGAAACATGATCTTTTAAGATATTAATGACACAACGAGGGTGTTGTAATGTCATATCACGTTTAGCCTGTCCGTTCTCATCAAACTGATAGTTCCATTTAGATTTATCGTAGTTACGTTTTTTTCTTCGTTATAACCTACAAATAAACCATCTTCAAATTTGAAACCTTCGTCAACTAAGAATGAAGCATTAGTATAGTGTTTAACGTATTCATGTTGAATTTGGTTTGTTTTCCAATAAGTAATGGATAACACCCATTAAAAATGCGATATCTGAACCAGAACGAATTGGCGCATGTAAATCTGCAACAGAGGCTGTACGGTTAAAGCGTGGATCGATGACGATAAGTTTCGCACCGTTTTTTTCTTTGCTTCAATTGCCCAACGGAAGCCAACAGGGTGAGCTTCAGCAGGGTTACCGCCTTGAACAATGATAAGGTTGGCATTTTTAATATCAACCCAGTTATTTGTCATCGCACCGCGACCAAATGATGGAGCAAGACTTGCTACCGTTGGTCCGTGTCAAGTATTCGCTTGGTTACACATCGGTACCATACCCAACATCCGCACCCATTTATGAGTTAGTAGTGCGGCTTCGTTGCTTATGGCTGATGCAGTCATAATACCTGTAGTTGTCCAACGGTTCACGGTTTTGCCACTTGCATCTTTTTCAACGAAGTTAGCATCACGATCGTCTTTCAGTAAGCGAGCAATTCGTTTAATTGCATCTTGCCAAGAAATTCGTTCCCATTTATCAGAACCAGGTGCACGATATTGAGGATATAAAGAACGGCTTTCACTATTTACATAGTCTAATGCACCAGCACCTTTAGGGCAAAAGTGCACCACGACTTACTGGATGATCTGGATCACCTTCAAGGTGAAATAATTTAGAACGAGTATTTGTGCTGGTGTGGTCACTTAATGTATCAGCAGGTTTTTCCAGTGCTATATAACAACATACCGCAGCTTACGGCACAATATGTACAGGTGTTACGAGATTCGAATGCGCGTAATAATTTATATTCACGCGGTGCAGCCAATGCACTTGTAGGCGCAAAGCCCAACATTGCGGCTGAAGTTCCCGCCATACCACCTGCACAGACCTTAAAGAATTTTTTCTTCTTGAGATCTGCATAATCACTCCTTTTACATTAACAGTGAGCGTTAATGTGTTTTTAGATTTTTAGATAGTAAAAAAATTCGCTTAGATAATTTGATTGATTTCGATAAAATAGCCTTATCGAAAGGTCACATAAAAAGGCGATAGCAAGAAACACCAATTTAAGCGGGCCTAAGGATAACGATTTTTTAACCATAAATCTATAATCAAATTACATTAGATTGCTAAAAATAAGTGATCTCAGATCATAAAAAAATGAAACAAATTTAACAAAATTGTTACATGTATGTAATGGATATAACAAGAAATGAACTGGCTTTTACGACACTCAATCTATTTGTTTAGAATAAATAAAAAGAAGAAAAAAATTACCGCACTTTTTAACCGAGAAAGAGGATGATCTTGCTGTTGAAATCCCCGTTTCTCTTGTTTATAACGGTATTTCTCATGCCGTGATGATGTGCTCACCAAAAGAATTTAGAAGATTTTGCATTGGGTTTTTTTCTCTAACAGAAGGAATTATTGATAAACCTTCGGATATTTATGGTATTGACGTGATAGAAGCTTGTAATGGTATAGAAGTTCAAATTGAACTTTCTAGTCGAAAAATTTATGACATTAAAAGAACATCGTCGAAACTTGACTGGGAGAACTGGCTGTGGTATTTGTGGTACAGAGCAGCTTAATCAAGTTTATAAACACTTCCCAAAAATTAGAGCAAACCTTTCAGCTTGATATTAATCGGTTAGATAGTTGCTTAACTACATTACAAATTCATCAACAACTTGCTCAACAAACAGGAGCGACACACGCTTGTGCTTTTTTTGATTTACAAGGCAATATGCTTGCAATTCGTGAGGATGTAGGGGCGACATGTTGCACTAGATAAGCTACTGGGTTGGTATGCAAAAACTGATAAACCTAAGGGCTTTATTTTTAGCCTCTAGTCGCGCGAGTTATGAAATGGTTCAAAAACAATAGCTTGCGGTATAGAGATGTTAGTGACAATTTCTGCGGCTACAGATTTGGCGGTGAAAATGGCGAATGAGCATAATTTAACCCTAATTGGGTTTGCGAGAGAAGGGCGGGGGAATGTTTACTGTGGTAAAGTGCGGTTGAAATTTTTAGTGAATATAAAAACAGGAAATAGGGTAATGTACCTCTTCTATTTCCTGTTTTGTTTAGAGATATTTAACCTCTTTCTTTAATGTCTGATATCCATTGTTGAATCAAGCGTTTACCTTCTTTATCAGATCCAAATTTTTATAAAATTCATATCTATAAGCTTTAAGTTTGTCTGCGGGTGTAAAGCCTGGTGCTGGTTGGGCATAAATATTGGTCGGTAACTGATAAGAATCGCCAAATCTCCAAGGAATTTCTTGAGCTTCTTTGCTTAACACGAAATCAATAAATAATTTTGCGTTATCTAAATTACGCGCCCCTTTAATAATGCTTGCAGCCCCTAATGCGTATCCAACACCTTCACAAGGTAAAAACACCTTCAACGGGTGCGCCTTTATTCTTTTTCTTTAGCATAATTGAGCATGAAACCTATATCAATTGCGACATCACCCGTTGCCAAATAACTAGTTGCGAGCCCACTTTTTTTGTATATTGGGAAACATTGTGATCTAAGGATTTTAAGTAATTATTCGTTTTTTTCTTCACCCCATAGAGAAATGAGCGTGCTTAATAACGAATAACCGGTTCCTGAAACACGTGGGTCTGCGTATTGAATTTCATTTTTGAATTCAGGTTTGGTTAAATCGGCGAAACATTTTTGGTGGCGTAATCCCCCAATGAGGCTAGTTTTTTTAGTGTTAATGCCAATTCCCATTTCCATTAGGTAAATAACAGATGTGAAATCACCGCGCTGAGCCATTAAGGATTTGAATTTGGGCATAATCTGTTTTTGTATTGGGGAGCGGTATTTTTCAAGCAAGTTCAACTCGGCTGCTTGTAAATGCGGTTCAATAGTGCCCCCATACCAGACATCTGCTTGAGGATTTTCTTTTTCAGACTTGATTTTACCTAAAATGGTCCCTGTGCTATTACGAATGAACTGTGTTTCTATTTGATATTTTTGAGCAAATGCTTTTGTCACTTGTTCACAAGTTGTATTTTTGAACACTGCAATAGACGGTAAGTTTACCTGCAGCTTGAGCGGTAGAGGTAGCACTTAGTACAGCTAGTCCAAGAAGTGAAGTGAGTTTTAATGATATTTGGAGAGGTTGTGCCATATTTTTCCTTATGATTATAGTGTCATGTTAAGCCAAGTCGCTAGGCAATATAAAATTTTAAAAAAATTTTGTAAAGAGAGGTAATACCCGTTTTAGAGCGTATTCATTGCATTAATGATTTTAATTTCATCAAAATTGACAATATCTTCTTGGAATATTGTGCGTTCTTGAATTTTTCCCCTCTTGTAATAATTTTTTTCTCGTTGTGTGCCTAAAAGCAATGGCGTGTCTGGTGTGTACCATTTTTTTCTCTTGGCGGAAAAATTAAATTACCAATGGAACAATCTGTTACTTTTTCCATTTTTTTGATAATAATAATTTCATCACAAGCACCACGTTGAGCAAATAATGTATTAATTAAACTGCGATCGGAATATTTCAAGCTATATTCGATATCGTCATAAATTACAGGTTGAAAAGTGCAGTAAATTTTTTTCGATGGTATTCAAAAATATTGAATTTGTGTGGTTTCGGCATTGTAATCAATGCGGCAGCGAACTACCCTATTTTGTAAGGGCGCAGGAAGTTGAATGAGTGAAAAAGATTAAAAATTTTTCACCGCACTTTTGCCATAATATTCACGTAAACTACGTTCATATCGCGCTTGGTGTAAATCGATATTTTTGAATTTTCCCGTTTTTCAATACAAAGGGTTTCAAATAGAGGATGCATTAATCAGTACCTTCAATCGGTAAATAGACTTTTTCTAACAATTCTTCATATTCATCTTGCACATTGCTATGAATGGTAATGCCGCCTCCGCTATGAAAAATAAAAATTTTTTTCATCTACTTGAGAAATAAATCGAATTGCTACCGCACTTTTGTAGTGTTTCACCATCAAATATGCCAAAAATTCCTGTGTAATAACCGCGTTTTTGTTTTTTTCTGCTTGTTGAATAATTTGTGTGGTTTTTTTCTTTTGGGGCGCCACTAATAGACCCCGCAGGCAAGAGTTTCGCTAAAATATCGCCAATTTGATTTTTGCCAGTTTTCATTCAATTTTCCGTAAATTTCAGAACTGGTTTGCAGTATTTCGCCTTTTTTTGTATTTTTGATGTGATCGATATAACGAAATTTTTTTACCTGAATGTTTTCTGCCACCATGGATAAATCATTACGCATCAAATCAACAATAGTGTAATGCTCGCGTTGTTCTTTTTCATTTTGTGAGTAACTGATTTTTCTGCATCGGGCAGAGACGCATTAATTGTCCCTTTCATGGGATAAGTAAAAATGCGGTTGTCATGAATATTGATAAAAGCATTCTGGTGAGAAGCAAACAAATTGATCTTGTAACCACAATTTATAAGGCGCATTTGTTTGATGAAAAAAATTTGTTCAAGTGAAAGATTGCCTGAAATTTCAGTAGGATAAGTGAGATTCAATAAATAAGAATTGCCTTTTTGCAATTCACTTTGAACAAGTTCAAAACCTTGTTGATAACGCGAGAAGGGCATTGGATGTTTGGTAAAATTAAGAGGGATAGGTTGTGGAGAAATCGTGCTATTTCTTTTCCCTAAAAATATCAAAAATAAATGCCTTGTTGTGCAGAATTTTCGAGAGGACAAATCAATGGTTTTTTTCTTTTTCAAAAATCAATGAGAAAGAAAAAAATGGCGTACGTTGTTTGCCATAATGATTAGCCTGTTCAATAAAAATGTTGCATTGTGCTTTGTGTCATTTTGCGTAAAATTGCCCGATTATAACGAATGCCGAGCGGTTGTGAAATTACTCATCATTAATAATCACGATTCTTTTTACTTTTTAACTTGGTGGATTTAATTCGAAAATTAAATGTGCCTTATGATGTTTTTAAACGTGGAAGATTTAAAGGAAAGTACAGCTGAAAAATATAGTCATATATTGATTTCACCAGGGCCTGATGTACCACGAGCTTATCCACAACTTTTTTCGATGTTGGAAAAATATTATCAGCAAAAATCTATTTTAGGTGTGTGTTTAGGGCATCAAACCTTATGTGAATTTTTTGGTGGTACATTGTATAACTTACAGAAAGTCCGTCATGGCCAAAAACGAATTTTTAAAAAGTGCGGTCAAATTCTCCATTATTTTTTAGCCTTCTAAGCGAATTTAATATTGGGCTATATCATTCTTGGGGCGTACAGGAAGAAGATTTTCCTAGCTGCCTAGAAATTACCGCACTTTGTGATGAAGGTGTGGTGATGGCGATGCAGCATAAATCGTTACCAATTTATAGTGTTCAGTTTCATCCTGAGTCTTATATGTCAGACTTTGGAGAGCAAATTTTGCGTAATTGGTTGACTATTCCTACGACGATAAATCAATAATAGCGCTTGCTTATTAAGCTAAAATACGTATTATAGACGTCTATACGTCAATACATCTAAATTTAAAAAGAAAAAGAGAAAAATATGTCTAGCTATTTATTTACATCTGAATCTGTATCTGAAGGGCATCCAGATAAAATTGCCGATCAAATTTCTGATGCGGTACTTGATGAAATCCTAAAACAAGATCCAAAAGCACGAGTAGCTTGTGAGACCTACGTAAAAACTGGTATGGCATTGGTGGGTGGTGAAATCACAACATCAGCATGGGTCGATATTGAGAATTTAACGCGTAAAGTGATTTGTGATATTGGTTATGAACATTCTGAAATGGGGTTTGATGGCCATTCTTGTGCAGTGCTTAATGCGATTGGCAAACAATCTGCAGATATTAATCAAGGCGTTGATCGTGAAAATCCATTAGATCAAGGCGCAGGCGACCAAGGTATTATGTTTGGTTATGCCACTAATGAAACTGATGTATTAATGCCAGCTGCTATTACTTATGCTCATCGCTTAATGGAAAAACAAGCCGAAGTGCGTAAAAGCGGTAAATTAGCGTGGTTACGACCAGATGCGAAAAAGCCAAGTAACGTTAAAAATATGAAGATAATAAAATTGTTGGTGTGGATGCGGTTGTGCTTTCTACTCAACATTCTGAAGAAGTTAGTCAAAAAGATTTACATGAAGGTGTGATGGAAGAAATTATCAAACCTGTATTACCAAGTGAATGGCTTTCTAAAGAAACAAAATTCTTCATTAACCCGACAGGCCGTTTTTGTTATTGGTGGACCGATGGGGGATTGTGGTTTGACTGGTCGTAAAATTATCGTGGATACTTATGGTGGTGCTGCTCGTCACGGTGGTGGCGCATTCTCAGGAAAAAGATCCATCTAAAGTTGACCGTTCAGCAGCTTATGCTGCACGCTATGTCGCAAAAAAATATTGTTGCAGCTGGTTTGGCAGATCGTTGTGAAATCCAACTTTCTTATGCGATTGGTGTGGCTGATCCAACATCTATCATGGTCGAAACCTTTGGAACTGGAAAAAGTTGCGAATGAATTATTGGTGTCATTAGTTCGTGAATTCTTTGATTTACGTCCTTATAGCTTAATTAAAATGTTAGATTTAATTCAACCAATCTATCGTGAAACAGCAGCTTATGGTCATTTCGGTCGTGAGCAATTCCCTTGGGAAAAAGTGGATCGTGCAGCAGAATTACGTGTTGCAGCGGGATTAAAATAATCTTATTTTTTTAATTTAGTAAATTATATAAAAGCCGCTTATCTAGCGGTTTTTCTTTTCAATCATGGCATCAATAGAGCAAATTCCATTTCGGCATTTAAAAATGCAAGTGCAACGTAAATTGAATCATTCTTTGCAGCTTGTAGAGGCTTATTTTTAAGCGAAAATTTACAATGCCTGAGGTAAATTATGAGTTGCGTGGCATAAAAGGCAGGCGTGGCTTACCTACAAAAAAATGTAATAAAATTTAACCGCACTTTGTTATTAGAAAATTCGGATGAATTTATTCGACAAAGTCGTGCCGCATGAGCTTGCACATTTGGTTGTGTATCAAATGTTTGGTCGTGTAAAACCTCATGGGAAAGAGTGGCAGCTTGTAATGAATGAAATTTTTTTAATCTTCCTTCGGATACTTGTCATCAATTTGATGTAAAAAGTGTGCAAGGTAAAACCTTTGAATATCGTTGTGCGTGCCAACTACATTTTCTAAGTATTCGCCGTCATAATAGAATAGTAAGAGAAAAGATTAAATATTTATGTAGAAAATGTAAGGGAAAAATTAGTTTTTGTCGATGAAACAGAATAATTTTTTTGTGATATATTCTTCCAGCTTATTCAATAAATAAAAGGAGTGATCCAATGAAAAAAATCTTTATTAGCAGTTATTGTAGGGTGCATTTGCCTTTGCTTCTGTTGCAAATGCGAATATCTATGCTGAAGGCGATATCGGTTTATCTCAAACTAAAAGCAAACGGTAGTAATAATACTCGAATTGAGCCTCGTGTAGCGGTTGGTTATAAATTAGGAAATACGCGTGTTGCGGGTGATTATACTCATCATGGAAAAGTTGATGGTGCGAAAATTCACGGTTTAGGTGCATCAGTATTATATGATTTTGATACAAATTCTAAAGTTCAGCCTTATGTCGGTGCTCGCGTAGCAGCTAACCAGTTTAAATATGATAACAGAGCTAACCAACCATATAGAAGTTCTTCAGAAATTAAGCTCAGCTATGGCGTTGTAGCAGGTGCAAAATATAAGTTAGATGGCAACTGGTACGCAAATGGTGGGGTTGAGTACAATCGTTTAGGTAATTTTTGATAGTACCAAAGTTAATAACTATGGTGCTAAAGTTGGTGTGGGTTACGGATTCTAAGTTTTACAATACGTAAAATTCTTTTTATTAAACACTTTAATTTAACGGTGATTGCTTATGGTGATCACCGTTATTCATTTCTAGATATTTTTAGGAAAATGTTTGAATAAAAATACGGTGAAAATTCACCGCACTTTGCTTTTTCCTCTTGAAATCTTTTCTTTTTATTCTTATATCTATGACGTTCAATTTTTTATCTTTATGAAGGAAAAAAATTATGTCACAAAATCAAGAAACTCGCGGCTTCCAATCTGAAGTCAAACAACTCCTCCAATTAATGATTCATTCTTTGTATTCCAACAAAGAAATTTTTCTTACGTGAATTAATTTCTAATGCCTCTGATGCTGCAGATAAATTACGCTTTAAAGCACTTTCTAACCCCTGCTTTTATATGAAGGTGATGGCGACTTACGTGTGCGTGTTAGCTTTGATGCGGATAAAGGCACTATCACGATTAGTGATAACGGAATTGGTATGACTCGTGAGCAAGTCATCGATCATTTTGGGGACGATTGCAAAAATCAGGAACAAAAGAATTTTTAACCGCACTTGGCCAAGACCAAGCAAAAAAATAGCCAACTTATTGGGCAATTTGGTGTAGGGTTTCTATTCGGCGTTTATTGTTGCCGATAAAGTGACGGTGAAAACCCGTGCGGCAGGTGAGGCAACTGATAAAGGCGTACTTTGGGAATCTGCTGGTGAAGGCGAATATTCTGTGGCGGATATTGAGAAAAAATCCCGTGGCACCGATGTGATTTTACATTTACGTGAAGATGAAAAAGAATTTTTTTAAACGAATGGCGTTTACGTGAAATTATCGGTAAATATTCTGACCATATTGGCTTGCCAGTGGAAATGCTAACGAAAGAATACGATGATGAAGGCAAAGAGTGCGGTGAGAAATGGGAGAAAATTAATAAATCCGATGCACTTTGGACGCGTTCTAAAAATGATGTTTCCGATGAGGAATACAAAGAGTTTTATAAACACTTAAGCCATGATTTTGCTGATCCTGTCACTTGGGCGCATAACAAAGTTGAAGGAAATCAAGCATATACTAGTTTGCTTTTATGTGCCAGCTAAAGCACCTTGGGATTTATTTAATCGCGAACATAAACACGGCTTAAAACTTTATGTTCAACGTGTATTTATTATGGATGATGCTGAGCAATTTATGCCGAATTATCTACGTTTTATGCGTGGTTTAATCGATAGCAATGACTTGCCATTAAATGTATCTCGTGAAATTTTTACAAGATAACAAAATTACTGCTGCATTACGCAAAGCATTAACTAAGCGTTCATTACAAATGCTAGAAAAATTAGCAAAAGATGATGCAGAAAAATATCTTCAATTCTGGAAAGAGTTTGGTTTAGTCTTGAAAGAAGGCCCTGCAGAAGATTTTGCTAACAAAGAAACTGTCGCGAAGTTATTACGTTTTGCTTCAACACATAATGATAGCAGCGAGCAAACCGTCTCTTTAGAAGATTACATCTCGCGTATGAAAGAGGGGCAAAAAGCTATCTATTACATTACAGCGGATAGTTATGTTGCAGCGAAAAAAATAGCCCACACTTGGAATTCTTCAATAAGAAAGGCATTGAGGTTTTATTGCTTTCCGACCGCATTGATGAATGGATGTTAAGCTATTTAACTGAATTCGATGGTAAACAATTACAAAGTATTACAAAAGCAGATTTGGATTTAGGCGATTTAGCCGATAAAGAATCTGAAACACAAAAAAACAACAAGATGAAGCCTTTGGTAGTTTTATTGAGCGTGTGAAAAAAACTTGCTTGGCGAACGTGTGAAAACGGTGCGTTTAACTCACAATTTAACGGATACACCAGCGGTGGTTTCTACGGATAATGATCAAATGACGACCCAAATGGCGAAATTGTTTGCAGCCGCAGGACAACCGGTACCAGAAGTAAAATACACTTTTGAACTTAATCCAGAACACCATTTAGTGAAAAAAAGTGGCTGATATTGCCGATGAAACAGAATTTGCTGATTGGGTGGAATTATTACTTGAACAAGCTATGTTAGCAGAGCGTGGATCTTTGGAAAAATCCAGCTGCGTTTATTAAGCGCATTAATAAGTTGTTGGCATAATAAATAAACGCCTTGGTGTAGTTCCAAGGCGTTTTTTTAGTTTCAATCTATTTTTGAATAGATTATTTTATTTATTTCACCACCCTAACTTATTTTCATCACTTAGTTGTAAATAAGATAAATGTAGGCTTTTTCTTTTTATTGTCCTCCTGGGCGACGATCAGCGGCACGATCTCCACAGGCTGAGCCATCTTTTGCGGTTTGCCAATAATGATCACATCTTCCTGCGTTAGCAAAAAGATGAAAAATGTACCTAAAGCAAATGTTGCTAATAAAATCATTACAATTTTTCATATATACTCCAATGTAAAATTAAACGTAGTATGAATAAAACACGACACTAAATTGACTTTAGGTTAAAATCTTCATGCGGTGTATATTCTTAGAAATTATAATTTTTATGGATATTATGCAAAAAGATAGTAGTTGTAATGATGTTCTATACTATTTGTTACTTGACAAAATATGAGGTCTAAAATGAGCGTTAATGAGAAAAGTAAGATTATTCAGAGAGTTAAATCAATGGTCTCAAGAGGAAATGGCTGAAAGAATGAATATGTCTGTGGCTGGATATGCAAAAATTGAAAGAGGTGAAACGAATATAAGTCTTCATAAATTGAAACAGATAGCATCAGTCCTACAAATGAGATCTTTTGGATTTGGTATCCACCCATGATAGCGGCGTTATTTTTAGTTGGTGGAGAAAATAATCAAAATCATTTTCGTAATAACTATTATGGTAATCAAGCAGCTGAGTTAGAAGTAGAAAAAAATTAAAGTTAGAATTAAAACATAAAAGATGAATTATTGAAACAAAGAGAAAATGAATTAGAAACTTTAAGAGATATAGTAAATTTATTAAAACAACAAATAAAAAGATTAGGAGATATTATGCTAATAGTCTATGGTATTAAAAATTGCGATACAGTAAAAAAAGCGTTGAAATGGCTAGCGGATCACAATATTGAATACAAACTTCACGACTACCGTATTGATGGTTTAGATTCGAATTTTTAGTCCAAGCGGAAGCTCAATTTGGCTGGGATGTGTTGGTGAATAAACGTAGTACAACTTGGCGTAATTTGGATGAGCAAGTTAAAAATTCCCTTGATAAAACGACCGCACTTTCCGTGTTGGCAGAGAATCCAACCTTGATTAAACGCCCCATTATTTTTACAAGATGGAAAGGCATTAATTGGTTTTTAATGAAAAAGGAATATCAGGCTACATTTTGCTTAAAGTGCGGTTATTTTTCTTAGGAGTTTTTATGAGAAAAAAAGTGGTTTCGTTGGCGCAAGATTTAATTCGTCGCCCGTCTATTAGCCCGAATGACGAAGGCTGTCAGCAAATTATTGCCGAACGTTTAGAAAAGTTAGGTTTTCAAATTGAATGGATGCCTTTTAATGATACGTTGAATTTGTGGGCAAAACACGGAACAGGTGAGCCAGTTATTGCTTTCGCTGGACATACGGATGTTGTACCTACAGGTGATGAAAATCAATGGTCGTATTCGCCGTTTTCTGCTGAGATTATTGATGGCATGCTTTATGGCCGTGGTGCGGCGGATATGAAAGGATCCCTTGCTGCAATGATTGTGGCGGCAGAAGAATATGTAAAAGCAAATCCTAACCATAAAGGCACCATTGCATTATTGATTACCTCTGATGAAGAGGCCGTCGCAAAAGATGGTACTGTGCGTGTGGTTGAGACTTTAATGGCGCGTGATGAAAAAATTACTTATTGTATGGTTGGAGAGCCATCTAGTGCTAAAAAATTAGGCGATGTTGTCAAAAAAATGGTCGCCGCGGCTCAATTACAGGAAATCTTTATATTCAGGGGATTCAAGGGCACGTGGCATATCCTCATTTAGCTGAAAATCCAATCCATAAAAGCAGCGCCATTTTTGCAAGAATTAACGACTTACCAATGGGATGAAGGTAATGAGTTTTTCCCTCCAACAAGCCTACAAATTGCTAACATTCACGCAGGGACAGGAAGTAATAATGTGATTCCAGGAGAGTTATATATTCAGTTCAATTTGCGTTATTGCACAGAAGTAACAGATGAAATCATTAAGCAAAAAAAGTAGCTGAAATGCTAGAAAAACATAATTTGAAATATCGTATTGAATGGAATTTATCAGGTAAACCGTTTTTAACAAAACCAGGTAAATTATTAGATTCGATAACCTCCGCTATTGAGGAAACCACAGGCATAACGCCAAAGGCTGAAACAGGTGGTGGCACGTCAGATGGTCGTTTTATTGCCTTGATGGGCGCTGAAGTGGTGGAATTTGGTCCACTTAACGCAACAATTCATAAAGTAAATGAATGTGTCAGTGTAGAAGATCTTGGAAAGTGCGGTGAGATTTATCACAAAATGTTAGTGAATTTATTGGATAGATAAAATGAAATTAACCCCAGAAATGCTTACAGGAAAGTCTCGTGAGCATTTAGTCAATTTACCCGCAATTCATTCCTCAAATCATTTTTTGCAAATGCAAGCTGTACAAGCATTTCAAGGTTTGCAACAAAGTGCGGCAAAAAATGGCTTTAATTTACAGCCAGCGAGTAGTTTTTCGTGATTTTTGAACGCCAACAGCTTATTTGGAACAGCAAATTTAAAAGGCGAGAGAAAAGTTCATGATGATGCTGGTAAAGCATTAGATTTGAGCCAATTAGATGACTGGCAAAAATGTCAGGCGATTTTACGTTGGTCTGCATTGCCAGGGGCTAGCCGTCATCATTGGGGAACGGAAGTGGATATTTTTCGATCCTGATCTTTTTGCCACAGGGGCAATCTTTACAGCTGGAGCCTTGGGAATATGAAAAAAAGGTGGCTATTTCTTTGAATTGAGTGAATTTCTTACCGAAAATTTACCGCACTTTGATTTTGCTTTGCCTTTTTATAAATATGCACTCCAATAAGAAAGTGGGGCGGGAGCCTTGGCATATCAGTTATTTGCCGTTAGCTGAATTGGCAAGCCAGCAATTTTCTCCAGACATTTTGCAACAGGCGTGGAAAGGGGAAAAATATTTTAGGCGCAGACTGTTTAATATCAAATCTTGAACAAATTTTTTTCTGAATATATTGTTTTAAAAAAATAAAGCCTTATCGTGAAGATAAGGCTTTATTCTTAGACGTAAAAAGCCCTTTTTCCATGCAAATAAATTGGCAGCTCATCACCAATAGATAAATCAGGGAAAATGATGTTCTCAATCCATATTGCGTAGCCATTAATTTCAATTTGAATAGCAGTAATTTTTCCTTTAAATTCGATTTGTTTCACTTGCCCTTTGAAAAGTGCGGTTGGATTTTTCCGATGTTTTTAAACAGGTTGAATTGTTCGGGACGAAGTAAAATCTTACCTTGTTTCAGCGAGATTGATTTATTTTTACAGGAATATTACCTAATTGGCATTGAATTGTGTTTTTCATCAATCAGATTCGCCGATAGCATGATGTTGTCACCAATAAAACTTGCGGTTTCAATATGATTAGGCGACCAATAAAGTGTACGAGGCGTGTCGATTTGTAAAAATTTTTCCCTTGTTGGATAACCGCGATTTTATCCGCATAACGTAATGCTTCATCACGATCATGGGTGACGAAAATCGCTGATGCACCGCTTTGACGCAGTGCTTTCAGCATATCATGACGAATTTGCTGGCGAAGATGTTCATCTAAGGCACTAAAAGGTTCGTCTAATAAAAATCAGTTCTGGATTTGGCGCTAGCGCTCGAGCAAGAGCCACACGCTGTTGTTGTCCGCCTGATAGTTGGTGAGGAAAACGTTCTGCCAGTTCACTAATTCCAGTGAGTTGCATTGCCTGCTCAATCCGCATTTTCTCTTCATCCGTTTTTCCCTTTGCCATTTCCCCAATCCGTAAGCAATGTTGCGATAGACATTTAAGTGAGGGAAAAGTACACCTTCTTGCACCACATAACCTAGATGGCGCTGTTGCGTTGGCACATTCGTATTCTCGCCGAAAATTAACCGCTCTTTTAGCCAAATTTCGCCAGTATTGGGTTGTTCAAATCCTGCGATCGCTCGCAATAACGTTGTTTTTCCCACAACCAGAAGCACCAAGCAAAAGAGGATCTCACCTCGTTGCAAGGTAAAAGGAAATATTGTGAAGAACTTGTTGTTCATTAAAAAAATTTATTGATATTTTTTTAACGGCTAATAACGGAGTATTTATCATTTTATTTAAATGCATATTTTTTTCAATAAAAACACAGGAATCCCTGAAAAAGAGAACGAGCATGAGTGCATAAGGCGTTGCCGCAGCGTATTGCGCATCACTGGTATATTCCCAAACGGCAATAGAAAGGGTTTTGATGTCGTTTGGTGTGAGCAAAAGTGTTGCAGTAAGCTCTTTCATTAAATTCAAAAAAATACTAGAGAGAATGCTGCCGCAATACCTGGTAGCATTGCTGGTAATGTTAAAGTTCGGAAAATATAGAATGGGCTTCGTCCTAGGCTTTGTCCGACTTTCTCAATATTATCAGATAGTTGCTCAAGCGAGGCTCTAAGTGTGGTTTGTGCCATTGGTAAATAGAGCATAAAGTAAGCCACGATGATAATTAAAAAGGTTTGATATAAGCTGTTGGCATAGTTGATTGTAAAGTAGATCAGCGATAATGCGATAACTAAAGCCAGGTACGGCGTGTAATAGGTAAGGTAATCGATCAATCCAAACGGTTAATTTGCTACGATAGCGTACAGCTGCCCAAACCAATGGCAAAGCACAAACTACGGTAAGCAATGCGCCTAGTCCTGAAATGATAAATGAATTATTGAATGCCGATAAAAATTCTGAAAAATCACCCGCACTTTCGAGTGAAGTTCCCACAATAAGCCAGTAAATTAACATAATCACAGGCACGCCAATGCTTAAGATGAATATGGTAGAGAAAAATCCGAAGGTTAAACATTGTTTGCCAAAGGAAAGTGTTTTTACTGGATAAGGACGGGTGACACCTTTGCCACTGTTGTAAAGCGTTTGTTTTACCTCGGAAGAATGTTTCTCCCAGCACAATAATGCTACAAATTGCCATTAATACAGCTGAAAGTAGTGCTGCAGTGCTGTTATTAAAAGACATTTCATATTCTTGGAAAATCGCCGTGGTGAATGTTTGGTAATTTAAAATAGAAACCGCACCGAAATCTACCAGCATATGTAATGCTATTAGCAATAAACTACTACCGATTGCTGGTTTTAATTGCGGGAAAATAGCGTGCCAAAAGGTGTAAGTTTGGCTTTTTCCTAATGAAAGGCTTACTTCTTCAAGGGAGCGGTCAAGTCGTTTAAGTGTAGCTGAAATTGGCAAGTAAGCGAGTGGGAAAGAGCTTAGTGTCATGATGCCAATCGTTCCCCAAAAACCTTCTACTCGAAAGGTGAGGCTGATCCAAGTAAAACAGCTCACAAAGGCTGGAATACAAAGTGGCAAACTCATCGCCACTTCAAAAAAATGATTTACCGAAAAAAACGATAGCGTTCAAGTAAAAAAATGCACAAAGCGTACCGAGAAAAAAATGGAACCAATGGTTACGCAGACCATGAGAAGCATTGTGTTGCTCAGTAAGTCCGCCATTCTCGGGCGAATAAGAAGCTCAAGGCTACGATCTAATCCGACTTCAATCGCACGGAAAAGAATATACAGAAATGGTAATAAGAGCGGTAAACCAATAAGTAAAAATAATGATGGTGAGCCAAAGTGGGGAGTTCGGGTCAAAAGATAATCCTTTATATGTGGCAACTGTATCTTCACTTTTTGTGAAAATACAGTTGCGACGTTAGCAGGGCTTATTTTAAACCAGCTTCTTCAATTAATTTATTTGCTTGTTCTTTATCTTGAGCAGTAGTTGCTGAAACTACTGGCGCTTGCAATTTAGCATAAGGTTCCATATTGAATGGAGAAGTCACATCTGTACGTAATGGATATTCTGCACGTACAGCAACTAAAGGCTTCTTGACCTTTTTTTGCTTGCTAAGAAGTCCACGAATTTTTTTCGCTTCTTCTTTATTTTTTTAGATGATTTTTAAGATTGCAGCACCTGAGTAAGTGACTAACGCACCTGGGTCTTTATGACGAATAAAGTACAAGCGAGTTTTTAAGTTTTTCTGCGCCTTTTTTTCTTTTTGCTAATGCATACCAGTAGTAGTTGTTAATTAAGGCTGCAGGTACTTCGCCATTTTCAACAGCTTGCAATGCAACACTGTTTTTTTCGCGTAAAGTTTACCATTTTTCTTTTTAAGCCTTTTAACCAATTAAGCGCAACTTTCTCGCCTTTTAGTTTAACAATAGCTACAACTTGTTCTAAGAACGCACCTGAGGTTGGTACATAACCGATTTTATCTTTCCATTTTGGTGTCGCGTAATCAAGTACTGATTTTTTTCCATATCTTTTTCAGATAATTTAGTGTGATCGTAAACCACAACACGAGAACGACCACTTAATGCGATCCAATCTTTTTTAGGCGCTACTGGTACACCTTGGTGAGAGGTTTGTTTGATCGTATTAGCTGAAAGTGGTTCTAATAAACCCGCTTCAGAAAGTGCGGCAAATGGAGATGTTTGTTCTGAATAGAATACATCGGCTGGGCTTTTTATCGCCTTCTTCTTTAAGTTGACCAGCTAACTGTTCGCTTTTAGCACTATTTAAAAGTAACTTTGATGCCAGTTTCTTGCGTAAATGCATCTGCTACGGCTTTTGCAGCTTCTTTATGTTGGCCGTTGTAAACGGTAATATCGGCAAAAGCTACTTGCTGAGAATGTAAGTGCGGCAGCGAGAGTCGCAATTTTGAATGATTTTAATGTCATTGAAAAACTCCTTGTTTTTGAGAATGGATCTTAATTTATATTGAATTGAGTTTATTCTATTTCTAAAAATTTAATAAATGCAAATAGTTTTTCAATTTAAATTTTGAGTTTGGGACGAAAAAAAGGAGATCTAATTGATCTCCTTTAGTATGTTACTTATTTTTCAATTTTTGCTTTTTTGCTTATAGTGTAGCAGGTTGGATGTAACCTAAGTCTGCTAATACTGTACAAATAGAATCACATAATCCTGAACAATCAAACTCTTCATCAATGAGTTTTTCGTTGTTGTTCATATCTTTGTAGCCATTTTTAATTAAATATGCTTTGAGTGACGTATTGAGGGCCGCTTTTAGTGGTCGGTGTTTCCATTTGAGACATCATATAAACATGCAGTTCATTTAAATTTTCAACTCCACAGTTATACATATTGCCTGCTCCTATATATTGATTTGCACCTTCTAATAAAGCTTGAGAATATTGAGTAAAGCGTTTTGGTATATAGGTTTTTGTTATCTTCAAATGTATATGTTTGATATGGTGTAAGAAATACATTGATATAGCCTAAGACTATAGCTAACAATACAGAAGAATAAATTTGATTCTCGGTGAGATTTTTCAAATTCTTTATATTCAGCAACGTGATCAATTAATGATTGAATAGTGAAATGACCTACTTGATAGATAAAAGTGTTCAAGTAGTCTTGCTGCGTCTTTATTATTGAATATATTGCTCAGATTATTTTCTTTTGTTCTGGTTAATAAAAGTTAATTTATTCAATAATGCTTTATCAATGATTTCTGTACGGTTAATTTTTATCTTGTAAATGAGCATGGCATAGTAAACTTCTTCTGAATGCTACATCGTAAAGATAATCTAGGCATTGCTCACGTGCAACATAATCTGTTTCGGATAATTGATTGATCATGTCACGGAGATGTTGCGGCATCCAAGAAATATATGAAAGTTGAAAATCCGTATCGCCAATATAAGCCAATTGATGTTGATGTAGGCTATCAACAAATTGATTTAAATAGAGAGGGTGGTTGTGATATTCGAGATATTCATGTGCTACGTAATGATCACCTTTAGTTTGAATACTATCGAAGTTATTAATTCGGCTCTTATTATTGTTTTTTTCAGACTCAATTGATTTAATTGCATCTGAGAATAATTGAACAATGGCTTTGCCACGACGAGTTTGTTCAGAGAGCGGTAAATCCTGAGTGTATTTATTTGCATAAAGCATAATATCACGTGCAACTTCGCGGCTTTTCCAACCAGGATAGGTGTTGTAAGAAATATAAGCAATACCATTTGGCGTTAAATTCTCACGACAAACCTCAAGGATTTTATCTTTGACATTATCAGGTACCCAAGAATAAATACCATGCACGATGATGTAGTCAAACATGCCAAATTCAGGCGTAATATCGAGAATATTTTTGTTTCTAAACGAATGTTTGTTAATCCCATTGATTTAATAATTTCATTACCTTGAGTAATTTGACTATCTGATAAATCAATGCCTACAAATTCAGTATCTGGATAATAAACCGCTTGAGAAATTAAGTTTCCACCAAAAGAAGAACCTAATTCTAATACTTTAGCACCTTTGAGTTCTGGTGGTGTTAATCCCCACAATGTTGCATTTCCTTCCAAAAGCGCAATGCTCGTATAAGAAAAAGGGTTTTTGAGTAGTATCTAAGTTCGTCGTAAGGGTTATTTTGTTCAGCCATAATATATCCAGTTTGTAACATAATTAAAGGCGCATATTATAGAGGGAATATGGATGAAAACAAAGTGATGATTATTTCCCATGAGGTTTTAATTACGCTAGAATAACTGCAATTTTTCACCAGCTTAGTATCCTCATGCTTTCATTTACTCTCGAACCTCAAGATAATGCACGTTTGCAATCTTTATGCGGTGCATTTGATGATCATCTAAAACTTATTGAAAAAGAATTTAACCTTGTCATTGCTCGTCATAATTTCACTTTTTAATATTGATACTGTGGAAGAGGATATAAAAACCTTATCATGCAAAAATTGATAAAAAAAGTGCGGTGAAATTAATTCAAGATTTATATGTTGAAACTGCGCCCGTAAAAGGTAAAGTGAAAGAGTTAGATTTGGAAGATGTGCATATGGCTTTTACAAGAAAGCCGAATGTTATCTCAAGCTGAACCGAACCGTGCTGAAAATAATGTTTTCAGTACAACGATTAAAACTAAACGAGGTGTGATTAAACCTCGAGGCGAAAATCAAGTTCAATATTTGCATAATATTTTAACTCACGATATTAGTTTTTGGTATTGGCCCAGCAGGAACGGGGAAAACATTCTTAGCGGTTGCTGCAGCAGTTGAGGCTTTAGAACGTCAAGAAATTCGTCGTGTCTTACTGACGAGACCCTGCGGTGGAAGCGGGCGAAAAAGCTAGGTTTTTTTACCAGGGATTTAGGTCAGAAAATCGAACCTTATTTACGCCCGCTTTATGATGCTTTGTTTGAAATGTTAGGTTTTGAGCGTGTGCAAAAATTAATGGAACGTAATGTTATTGAAATTGCGCCTTTGGCTTATATGCGTGGGCGTACACTTAATGATAGTTTTTATTATTTTTAGATGAAAGCCAAAAATACGACAGTTGAGCAAATGAAAATGTTTTTTTAACCCGTATTGGTTTTTAATTCTAAAGCTGTGATTACGGGCGATATTACGCAAATTGACTTACCTCGTAGCACAAAAATCTGGTTTACGCCATGCTATTGAAGTGTTGGAAAAAAAGTACCAGAATTAAGTTTTAACTATTTTTGATAGCAAAGATATTGTGCGCCATCCGGTGGTGGCTAAAGTCGTGCAGGCATACGAAGAATGGGAAGTGCAAGATGAAATTCGTCGCAAAAGAATTAGCGGAGCTTCGTAAAAGCCGAACGTGAAAAAAAGAGCGGTCAGAAATTGAAAAAGAATTTAGGGAGAGTAAAATGGGAAGTATATTCGTTGATCTGCAAATTGCCACAGAAAATATAGAGGATTTGCCAACAGAAGAACAGATTGCGCAGTGGGCAACAGCGGCTGTTCAACCGGAAGGGATGAAGTCGAAATGACAGTTCGTATTGTGGATGAAGATGAAAGCCATGAATTAAATTTAACTTATCGTGGCAAGGATCGTCCGACTAACGTACTTTCATTTCCATTTGAATGCCCAGATGAGGTGGAGTTGCCATTGTTAGGGGATCTCGTTATTTGCCGTCAAGTTGTGGAGCGAGAAGCCGCAGAACAAGAGAAACCATTAATGGCGCATTGGGCGCATATGGTCGTGCATGGTAGCTTACATTTACTCGGTTATGATCATATTGAAGACGATGAAGCGGAAGAAATGGAAAGTTTAGAAACCCAAATTATGCAAGGATTAGGCTTTGATGATCCTTATTTAGCAGAGAAATAATCTTTATTCGGAGTAATGATGTATAAAGCGGTATTTAGTGATTTTGATGGCACCTTATTAACCTCTCAACATACTATTTCCCCTCGAACTGTTGCAGCAATTAAGCGTTTAACGGCGAATGGTATTCCTTTTGTGCCAATTTCAGCGCGTTCTCCTTTGGGTATTTTGCCTTATTGGAAACAGCTTGAAACGAATAATGTGCTTGTTGCATTTAGTGGTGCGCTTATTTTTGAATCAACATCTTGAACCAATTTATAGCGTACAAATTGATCCAAAGGATATTTTAGATATTAATACCGTTTTGGCGGATCATCCGTTGCTTGGCGTGAATTATTATACAAATAATGATTGCCATGCTCGCGATGTAGAAAATAAATGGGTGATTTTTTTGAACGCAGTGTCACTAAAATTGAGATTCATCCTTTTTGATGAAGTAGCGACACGTTCGCCGCATAAAATTCAAATTATTGGGGAAGCACAAGAGATCATTGAGATTGAAATTATTTTTAAAGGAAAAAAATTTCCACATCTGAGTATTTGTCGTTCCCATGCTAATTTTTTTAGAGGTGATGCACAAAGAGTGCAACCAAAGGAAGTGCGGTATGTTTTTGGAAGATTATTTTGGCGTACAAACCCAATGAGGTGATTGCGTTTGGTGATAACTTTAATGATCTGGATATGCTAGAACATGTCGGGCTTGGGGTGGCAATGGAAATGCACCTGATGAAATTAAACAAGCGGCAAATGTGGTTACGGCAACCAATAATGAAGAGGGGATAGCATTAATTTTTGGAAGAAAAAAATTTCCTGAGTAATGAGTAAAAGGAAAGGCACTTGCTCTGTTCCCTAAAAATTATACAGTTAAATTAAGGAGGGAGTTTTGTAGTCCTCATGGGGTAGTCCCCTTCGTTTACACTGAGTAGACCGTGATTGTAATAATATAAGTGAATCTTACTATTGGTATTCTATATTTTTCGCCCTATTTTTCCAGTAAAATAGGGCGTCATACTAATGAGGAATAATTAATGTCAACGCAATTTGTTTATACGATGCATCGTGTCGGTAAAAGTGGTGCCGCCGAAGCGTCATATTTTTGAAAGATATTTCTTTAAGCTTTTTCCCTGGCGCTAAGATCGGGGTTTTAGGGTTTAAATGGTGCGGGTAAATCAACCCTTTTACGCATCATGGCGGGGAGTAGATAAAAGAATTTGAAGGGAAGTTCGTCCACAACCTGGTATTAAAATCGGTTATCTTCCACAAGAACCAAAAATTAGAACCGCAACAAACCGTGCGTGAAGCGGTGGAAGAAGCGGTTTCTGAAGTGAAAAATGCACTGACTCGTTTTAGATGAAGTGTATGCGCTTTATGCGGATCCAGATGCGGATTTTGATAAATTAGCGGCAGAACAAGCGAACCTTGAAGCCATTATTCAAGCGCATGATGGGCATAATTTAGATAACCAATTAGAGCGTGCCGCAGATGCATTACGTTTACCTGATTGGGATGCCAAAATTGAACATTTATCTGGTGGTGAGCGTCGCCGTGTGGCACTTTGTCGCTTATTACTTGAAAAACCAGACATGCTCTTATTAGACGAACCAACTAACCACTTAGATGCAGAATCTGTGGCATGGTTAGAGCGATTCTTACATGACTACGAGGGCACTGTTGTCGCAATTACTCACGACCGTTATTTCTTAGATAACGTAGCGGGTTGGATTTTAGAGCTTGACCGTGGCGAGGGTATTCCTTGGGAAGGTAACTATTCTTCTTGGTTAGAGCAAAAAGAGAAACGTTTAGAAAGCAAGAACAAGCGGCTGAAAATGCGCGTCAAAAAAATCTATTGCGAAAAGAGTTGGAATGGGTGCGTCAAAAATCCTAAAGGTCGCCAAGCGAAAAGCAAAGCACGTATGGCTCGTTTTGATGAATTGAACTCTGGCGAATATCAAAAACGAAATGAGACTAACGAACTCTTTATTCCACCTGGTCCGCGTTTAGGGTGATAAAGTGATTGAAGTGCAAAACCCTAACCAAATCTTATGGCGACCGCACTTTAATTGATGATTTGTCCTTTAGTATTCCAAAAGGGGCAATCGTTGGGATTATCGGGGCAAATGGTGCGGGTAAATCAACCTTATTCCGTATGTTGTCAGGTCAAGAACAACCAGATTCAGGTTCTGTGACAATGGGCGAAACCGTTGTACTTGCTTCGGTGGATCAGTTCCGTGACTCAATGGATGATAAGAAAACCGTATGGGAAGAAGTGTCTAACGGACAAGATATTTTTGACTATTGGTAACTTTGAAATTCCAAGCCGTGCTTATGTGGGTCGTTTTAACTTCAAAGGCGTGAGATCAACAAAAAAACGTGTGGGCGAATTATCGGGTGGTGAACGTGGTCGTTTACACTTGGCTAAACTTCTACAACGTGGCGGAAACGTCCTGTTATTGGATGAACCAACCACTGACTTAGACGTTGAAACCTTACGTGCGTTAGAAAATGCGATTTTAGAGTTCCCGGGCTGTGCAATGGTGATTTCCCATGACCGTTGGTTCTTAGACCGTATCGCAACACATATTTTTAGATTACGGTGATGAAGGTAAAGTTACGTTCTATGAAGGTAACTTCTCAGACTACGAAGAGTGGAAAAAGAAAACTTTTAGGCGATGTAGCAACCCAGCCACATCGTATTAAATATAAACGTATTGCGAAGTAATTTATATTGAGAAAGTGCGGTTGATGTTAACCGCACTTTTCTTCACTTTTTGGGAGTGATTATGCTCGTTTATTTACATATTTTTTCGCCTTTTTAAGTTTGGCACTGTTAGTAATTCGTGGTGCAATGCAACTTACTGGCAAAAATTGGCGTTCGATAAAATTATTAAAAATTTTACCGCACTTATCAGATACCTTGCTGATTGTTTCTGGTGTCGTCATTTTATATCTCTTTGCTTTTGGTATTGAATGGTGGTTGATAGCTAAATTCGCATTACTGATTTTTGTATATCCTGTTTGCTGCGAAATTTTTTTCAGTAAAAGTTTCTCAACCCAAAAGTATTTTCTTTTGGCTTGCTTGCGTAAGTTTTATTGGTGCGATGTTAATTGCCTACTTAAAAATAAAAATGATGTCATCTCGCCATCTTCAAATTTTAATCTGCAAAAATTTTTGCCGCTTGTACCTGATAACGTATTAATTATCGGTGAAAGCGGCATTGCTTTTTCTAAAGCAACGAATTTGCTCGGACAAGAATTTGAACATATTTTTATTTGATGGACGAAATGGCATTCATCTTGAAGCGCTAGCTATTGCAGCTGGAACACTGAAAATGGGCGGTACACTTTGTTTAGTCTTATCCGATTGGGAAAAATTTATCTCAGCAGCCTGAACAAGATAGTTTACGTTGGAATGGAAATCAGTCAGCAATCGCCACGCCTAATTTTTATTGATCATTTCAAACATTGCATTGAACGCTATCATTTCCCTATTTTAAGAGATGAAAGTGCGGTTGAATTTCCTACGGTTTCTTATTCTAATGCGAATCACAAAAATGCTACGTTAGCGCAACAACAAATTATCGAGACTATTTTTAAAGGCCGATCAGGATATTTATTTTTCTAACCGCCAAGCGGGGAAGAGGAAATCCGCATTATTGGGGATGCTTGCTAACCAAATTCAAGCGCCAGTTTATCTCACCGCCCCGAATAAAAGTACGGTGCATTCGGTTATCGAATTTTTCAGAAGGAGGAATTGAATTTATCGCTCCCGATGAACTGACTATTCGGTTACAAAATGAACCCGAATTTAGTCAATCGGCTTTGGTTGCTCGTAGATGAAGCAGCGATGATCCCATTGCCATTATTGAAAGAATATTCTCAATATTTTTCAACATATTGTCTTCAGCACTACAATTCATAGCTACGAAGGGACGGGGCGTGGTTTCGAATTAAAATTTAAACGGAAAAATTCACCGCACTTTTCAGCATTTTGAGCTTAAACAGCCCCTGCGTTGGCAAGAAAATGATCCGTTAGAACATTTTATTGATGATCTTTTGTTGCTAAATGCCGAAGATGATTTTCAGCAATTTCCTTTTCAACCTCATCTCCCTTATCAAATTCGAGAAGCGCAAAAAAACACATCATATTGCAGAGTTTTATGGCTTAATGACATTGGCGCATTATCGAACCTCGCCACTTGATCTTCGCCGTTTACTTGATGGGGAAAATCAACGTTTTTATTTTGCCGAATATCAACAGAATTTGCTCGGTGCAATTTGGGCATTAGAAGAGGGAAATATGGCTGATGATGAGTTGATTATTCAAATTCAACAAGGCAAACGCCGCCCAAAAGGGAATCTTGTTCCACAGGCATTATGTTTCCATGAAAATTTATCTGAAGCCTGTAAATTACGATCTTTACGTATTTCTCGTATCGCGGTTCAGCCAAATTGGCAAAAACAGGGTATTGGTCAAAATCTAATGAAATTTATGGAAAAATTCAGAAGTAGATTTTTCTTTCGGTGAGTTTTGGCTACACTGACGAACTGGCAAAATTTTTGGCAAAAGTGCGGTTTTGTTTTTGGTGCATTTAGGGTGAGCATCAAGAAGCGAGTAGTGGTTGTTATTCAGCGATTGCCCTTAAAGGTATTTCAAAAGAAGGCTTGGCTTTTAGTTGATACTGCGCACAAACAATTTCAGCGTAATATCCTTTTTATCTTTTCATTCGTTCGCAATAAATTTTTCAGCAAAATCAGCTTGATTGGAAGCTTGATGAGTTTGATTGGCTGAGCTTAAAAACTTCGCTAATTTTTCACCGCACTTTATTTTTCGAGCATTCCTGCGATAAGGCGTTTATTAAAATTAGCGGGCAAAAGAAAAATTTTCCATTAATTTCTGCTTATTTAACAAAAACAACTTCCTATTAACAAGAGGAAAGGCGTAGAATGTTTGCGTTTAGAAATTAAACAATACTTAGAATGAGGAACTTTGATGACAGAACAAATCTCAAAACCAAAAGGCTGGTTTAAACGTGCACTTGAAAAAAATATGATAATTTCATTAAAGAATGGGGATTAGATCAACCTAATTGTAGCTGCGTGCCTATGTCAGCGAAAGAAGATGAAAATAGGGAATTTGAAGAAAACAGAAGATAAATTTAATCAGTAAATACCTTTTTATATACGGCGAATCACTTGAAATGATTAGTTATTTTTATATTTGCTACTTTCTTTGTATATTAAAAATTGATATATAATAAATTATATATCGATAATCGTAGGAGATGATTCATGAAAAAAATTAACTAAAAATTTCAACCGCACTTTTTAATCGCAGGATTAGGCTTTTCTTTTGCAGCATCCGCTAAAGTGACTGTATTTGCAGCGGCTTCAATGACAGATGCTTTACAGCAAGTAGCAAAAGATTACGCAAAACAAAATCCAAAAATGAAGTGGTGTTTTCTTTTGCTTCTTCTTCAACTTTAGCAAAACAAATTGAAGAAGGCGCACCAGCGAATATTTTTTTGTTTCTGCAAGCAATAAATGGATGAAATATCTTTCTGAAAAAAAGACTTAACCGTGAAAGAAACTGAAAAAGTTTTAGTGGGTAATGATTTAGTCTTAATCGCACCAGCAAAAAGTGCGGTAAATTCTGTGGATATTGCAAAAGGCGAATGGATTAACGCACTAAAAAGATAGCTATTTATCTGTTGGCGATCCTGCGCACGTGCCTGCTGGTCAATACGCAGAAGAAGCATTAACTAAATTAAATTTATGGGATAAAGTGCAAGACCGTTTAGCTCGTGCAAAAAGATGTTCGTGGTGCATTAGCTTTAGTGGAACGTGCAGAAGCACCTTACGGTATTGTGTACAGCACTGATGCAAAAAAATTAGCCAACAAGTTAAAACGGTTGCGGTCTTCCCTGCGGATAGCCATAAACCAGTTGTTTACCCCGTTTCTATTTTGAAAGATCATGATAATACGGATTCTCGTGACTTCTTGAAATATTTAGAATCAGATGCTGCGAAGAAAGTGCTTGTAGGGTATGGTTTCTCTGCAAAATAAGATAGAATCTCAATAGTCATGAAGGGCGGATATTTCTGCCCTTTTGTTATTATAGAGCATCTTACCTCTCATTGATGTGGGATATTCTCATAAACAAGGAATTTAAAGAGAGGCTATTCAGATAAGGATTTATGTTGCTTACCCAATTTTTTCATTTTTCAATCTGACTCCAATGGAAATCTCAGCGATTAATTTAAGTTTGAGTGTTGCTGTTAGTTCCATGCTTTTGGAGTTTGCCTTTAGCCATTTTTTTATTGCGTGGCTTTTTAGCGCGCAAAAACTTCTATGGAAAATCCCTGATTACTGGCGTGATTCATTTGCCTTTAGTGTTGCCACCTGTGGTTATCGGTTATCTATTGCTTGTCGTTATGGGGCGTAATGGTTTCATTGGCAAGTATTTATATCAGTGGTTTGGCTTATCTTTTGGTTTTAGTTGGAAAGGTGCGGTGCTTTCCTCTGCTGTGGTTGCCTTTCCATTGGTTGTTCGCGCGATTCGACTTTCTTTAGAAAAATATTGATATTAAATTGGAGCAAGCAGCACAAACACTCGGTGCTTCTGCTTGGCGTGTATTTTTACAATAACCTTGCCGCTTTCTTTACCAGGGGTTTTAGCTGGGATGGTGCTTGGTTTTTGCTCGATCATTGGGGGAATTTGGTGCGACCATTACGTTTGTGTCGAACATTGCAGGAGAAACTCAAACGATTCCCCTTGCGATGTATTCTTTTATTCAAACACCGGGAGCAGAAGAACAAAACCGCTCGCTTATGTTTATTTGCTATCATTCTTTCATTGATTTCTTTGCTATTGTCAGAGTGGTTGAGCAAGCGAATGCAGAAAAATTAGGACAAGGAAATGTTGCAGATTAATGTGAAAAAAACAGCTCGGGCAACTTGCCTTGCAAGCGAATATACAAGTGCCAGATCAAGGTGTAACCGCCATTTTCGGTTTGTCTGGATCAGGCAAAACATCGTTGATTAATCTCGTCAGTGGCTTGATACAACCAGACGAAGGATTCATCCGTTTAAATGACCGCACTTTAGTGGATATGGAAAGCCAAGAATCATTGCCGACCCACTTGCGTAAAATTGGCTATGTGTTCCAAGATGCGCGTTTATTTCCTCACTACACCGTGAAAGGCAATTTGCTATATGGCATGAAAAAAATGTCTCGAAAGATGATTTTAACTATATTGTCGATCTTCTCGGTATTACTCATTTATTAAAAGCGTTATCCGCTTACGCTTTCTGGCGGAGAGAAACAACGTGTGGCAATCGGGCGGGCACTGCTGACTGATCCTGATATTTTACTGATGGACGAACCACTTTCAGCCCTTGATGTTCCCCGAAAACGCGAGCTAATGCAATATTTGGAACGTCTTTCTAAAGAAATTAATATCCCGATTTTATATGTTACACATAGCTTGGACGAACTGTTACGTTTAGCTGATCGGGTTGTGCTGATGGACAACGGCATTGTGAAAGCCTATGACAGCGTAGAAAAATTTGGAATAGTCCTATTTTTGCCCCTTGGAAAGGGGAAAGCGAACAGAGTAGTGTACTTGCTTTTGCCCGTTCATTTGCATAATCCACCTTATAAAATGACTGCACTTTCCTTAGGCGAACAAGCGCTCTGGATTCATCAAGTGCCCTGCAAATGTAGGCGAGCGAGTGCGAGTTTGTATTTATAGTTCAGATGTTTCTATCACACTGCAAAAGCCAGAACAAACAAGCATTCGTAATATTTTACGTGGAAAAATTACACAGATTGATATACAAGATTCTCGAGTGGATATTGCTGTGCTGGTGGAAGGGCATAAGATTTGGGCAAGTATCAGTAAATGGGCCCAAAATGAACTGCGTTTTTCTATTGGGCAAGATGTTTATGTTCAGATTAAAGCTGTGTCGGTGATGTGAGCGTCATATTTTAGTAATTGCTGAATTTTATTGATAGGTTTCGTGTTAAGCTAGGGATTGTTAGAATAGAACATGAGAGTTTCTTTTCTGTTTAGATTGATTTTTTTATACTCATATTCTAAACGGGAAACTCTCATTTTTATTGTAGTTTGTCAGATTAGTCCTGTTCTTCTACAATTAGGCTTAAAATGGCTTAGTTTAGGATTATAGAAGTCAGAATTTAATTGATTAACAGGCCAATTATTGAGATGAATTCTAAAAGCTTTTTCTCAAAATTTAGATAAACCCTATTTCTCTTATAAGAATACAATGTATTAAGATTAGATTTTACTTTATGATGGTTAAAAAGTAATTTTTGGGTGTAATTCCCATAAAATGTAAATTTCTGTGCCAAAACCGTTAAAGAAAAAAATCTTTTTCTTTATCTTTTCTAATTGTTTGAAATAAAGAATGCATACCTTCAAATTTTCTTTTTCCATAACTAAGTTGAATACGACTAGATATTCCCCCACCATTCTTGTCCCCAGCCAATTCGTGTAGTTACACGACTTGATGAAAAAGAGCGTGTGGCTAAATTTTCCTGTAATCTATCAACACCCATATATAGATAACTGAGAGAATTAAATGCATAAAAGTAGAGTAGTAGAGCCTAATAGATTATTTCCATCAATAACTTTTATTTTTCCCCTTTATGCTTTAATTGTCCAAATTCAGCTGCAAAAAGTGAATTGCCAATTTGGTGTTATCCAATGTTGAAATTCATTTCTAATGCCATAACCATAGTTATATTTATGACCTGCAAACCAACGTCTTTCGTAAAAAGGTAATAAATTCCATTTTGTTTTAGCGTTTTTGATATTGATATCCAAAAACTTGTGCGATTTTTGAATATCATCAAAAATCATGATGATCCCAATAAGATTTGCCATTAAGGTTATTTTTCGAAGTAAAGAGAGTGATTACTTATCACATGAATATTTTTTTAGAAAGATTTACCTGATAGCCAACACCATTTGCTTTTTTTGGGTAGATCATTTGCTGATTTCTTAAATGGTATATTTCCTAAATAAATGTAGTCTTCACTCGATGCATTATTTATATTACTTTCGTTAAGATAAGTTAATCCAAAAATCAACCTGCCAATCTGATCTTTTTGAATTGATAGAATATATGAACTAACTAATCCTTTAATATCTTTTTGGTAATTCTTCTGAATTTAGTTTCCTAAATTGGTCTAATGCAGCTTCATTCTGTTGATCTTCAAATAATACTTGTGCTAAACGTAATCTAATAGGATGAAATTGTGGATATTGAGCAATAATTTTACGATATAGATCAATGGCCAAAGAGTATTTCCCTTCGAGTGAGTAAATAATTGCTTGGGAATAATTCAATAAAATTAAGTCAGGATTTTGCGTTTTTTTGATAAATACGATTTAGTTCGGATAATAGATGAAACTGCCTAGTATCAATAGCTCGATTTATCATTTTTCCTAATAATTTGAGGAGAATGAATAAGTTCTTCAGTAAGTTGTAATTTATCTTGTATCGTAGGAGATAAAGTCTCCCCCGATTTTGTTTTTAGACGATTGAATAGCTTCGCTAGACTTTTAACTCTATCTCTGGTAAAAGCCGATGTATTGATTGAAACAAATAGTAAAAAAATGTAAATTTCTTCATGATATTTATAAAATAAGTATCCCAAAAGTAAGTTACTTTGGGATATGGTTATTAACGTTTTTCCGCCAAATGAAGCTTCTGGGCCATAGCCTTCCACTGCTCCTACAACTTCTTCAGCATTAGGTCCTGCAAATACACCAAAATAATTTAAGTCAAGATCTGTCCGTCTTGTAAGATTACGATCATCTTTAAATTTTCTATAAGAATAGTCTACTTTCCTCTAAAATGTGTATCTGTATTTGCTAAATTAACATTTGCAACTCCTAATACATATTTATCATCATTACCAAAAATTGATCTCACCTTTAACAAAAAAGAAGATGTTGGATAAACAAATAAATTTAGTGTCAGGTTTCCATTTGGAGGATCGCAACACTCTTTCATGGCGTATCCAGTATAGGTATACTTACCATTCCCTTTAAATATTTCAGCTTCCAATTTAGTTGGTAATGCTACGTAAACAAGATGATTCCTAGAATCTAAATATTTTTAAAGGGTTAAATTTATAAGCATTAAATGAAGCATAAGAAGAATAATCTTGATTGATGTAATAATATCGACCTGCATTTTTCTTCACTGCTAACAACCTCTCCTTTACTGAAAGATTTATTAATGACCTTTATATTATCACTTGTATGGTAAACATTAGGTTCAACCGGAGATTTAGAAAAATCAATCTCTTTAGTAATAAGAACCACATTATCTTTTTGGTACCGTTGCAGATTTCGAATACTGAACTCGTCCATTTACATGTTGATTACTTTGTTCAATATCTAATACACGCCAACTTTGATCGGTCAAATCATAAATTTCTCGTTTAGCCACGGCTTCTTTCAAGCGCTCTTTGGCAAGTTCTAATTCAGCTTCTTTTTAGCTTTTTTTCAATTTCATCTTTATTGACAAGATTATTATATTGTTCCTGCAACGCTGCTAAATCTCGTGCAGCTTTCTCTGCTTCCGCTTGTGCTTTAGCTTGCTCTGCTGCGGTTTCCGCTTTTGAGGCTTCTAAGGCTTGATTCGCTTTCGCTAAATCTTGGGCGGCTTTTTCAGCGGCGGCTTGCGCTTTCGCTTGTTCCGCTGCGGTTGCTGCATTGGCATTTTCTAATGCTTGATTCGCTTTTGCTAAATCTTGGGCGGCTTTTTTTCAGCGGCGGCTTGCGCTTTCGCTTGTTCCGCTGCGGTTGCTGCATTGGCATTTTCTAATGCTTGATTCGCTTTTTGCTAAATCTTGGGCGGCTTTATTGGCAGCCGCTTGTGCTTTAGCTTGCTCTGCTGCGGTTTCCGCTTTTTGAGGCTTCTAAGGTTTGATTCGCTTTTTGCTAAATCTTGGGCGGCTTTTTTCAGCGGCGGCTTGCGCTTTCGCTTGTTCCGCTGCGGTTGCTGCATTGGCATTTTTCTAATGCTTGATTCGCTTTTTGCTAAATCTTGGGCGGCTTTATTGGCAGCCGCTTGTGCTTTAGCTTGCTCTGCTGCGGTTTCCGCTTTTGAGGCTTCTAATGCTTGATTCGCTTTCGCTAAATCTTGGGCGGCTTTTATTGGCAGCCGCTTGTGCTTTAGCTTGCTCTGCTGCGGTTTCCGCTTTTGAGGGCTTCTAATGCTTGATTCGCTTTCGCTAAATCTTGGGCGGCTTTATTGGCAGCCGCTTGTGCTTTAGCTTGCTCTGCTGCGGTTTCCGCTTTTGAGGGCTTCTAATGCTTGATTCGCTTTCGCTAAATCTTGGGCTGCTTTATTGGCAGCCGCTTGAGCTTTTAGCTTGCTCTGCTGCGGTTTCCGCTTTTGAGGCTTCTAAGGCTTGATTCGCTTTCGCTAAATCTTGGGCTGCTTTATTGGCAGCCGCTTGTGCTTTCGCTTGCTCTGCTGCGGTTTCCGCTTTTGAGGCTTCTAATGCTTGATTTGCTTTTTGCTAACTCTTGAGCAGCTTTTTTTCAGCGGCGGCTTGTGCTTTAGCTTGTTCTGCTGCGGTTGCTACATTGGCATTTTCTAATGCTTGATTCGCTTTTTGCTAAATCTTGGGCTGCTTTTATTGGCAGCCGCTTGTGCTTTAGCTTGCTCTGCTGCGGTTTCCGCTTTTGAGGCTTCTAAGTCTTGATTCGCTTTTCGCTAAAATCTTGGGCTGCTTTATTGGCAGCCGCTTGTGCTTTAGCTTGCTCTGCTGCGGTTTCCGCTTTTGAGGCTTCTAAGGCTTGATTCGCTTTCGCTAAATCTTGGGCTGCTTTTATTGGCAGCCGCTTGAGCTTTAGCTTGCTCTGCTGCGGTTGCTGCATTGGCATTTTCTAATGCTTGATTTGCTTTCGCTAACTCTTGAGCAGCTTTCTCTGCTTCCGCTTGTGCTTTAGCTTGCTCTGCTGCGGTTTCCGCTTTTGAGGCTTCTAAGGCTTGATTCGCTTTCACTAAATCTTGGGCTGCTTTTTCAGCGGCGGCTTGTGCTTTAGCTTGTTCTGCTGCGGTTTCCGCTTTTGAGGCTTCTAAGGCTGCATTTGCTTTCGCTAAATCTTGGGCAGCTTTATTGGCAGCCGCTTGTGCTTTAGCTTGCTCTGCTGCGGTTTCCGCTTTTGAGGCTTCTAAGGCTTGATTCGCTTTCGCTCAAATCTTGAGCCGCTTTATTGGCAGCCGCTTGTGCTTTCGCTTGTTCTGCTGCGGTTTCCGCTTTTGAGGCTTCTAAGGCTGCATTTGCTTTCGCTAAATCTTGGGCGGCTTTTTCAGCGGCGGCTTGTGCTTTCGCTTGTTCCGCTGCGGTTTCCGCTTTTGAAGCTTCTAAGGATTGATTTGCTTTTTGCTAAATCTTGAGCCGCTTTATTGGCTGCCGCTTGTGCTTTCGCTTGTTCTGCTGCGGTTTCCGCTTTTGAGGCTTCTAAGGCTGCATTTGCTTTCGCTAAATCTTGGGCAGCTTTTTTTCAGCGGCGGCTTGGGCTTTCGCTTGTTCAGCTGAGGTTACAGCTTTTGATTTCTCTTTAACTTCAGCTTCTATTTGTTCTTTTAATTTTTTATTTGGTTAACTTGAGAAATATCAGTTGATGTAGGAGATGAACCACCTTTTGATCCACAAGCTGATACACCTAATGAAAGAAGAATAGATATAGCAACATTACTATATAATTTTTGACATAAAAATATCCTTACTAAGAAATTAATTTTTATTAACCTTAATTAACGTAATTTTTTTATGGTAATTTAAAAGCGTAATTATAATAATTGTTACGTAATTTTTAATCAAGATTTTCGTAAATTAAAAAAAGATCTGTTTAAAGTTGCAGATATGAATGAAAAAGAAAAAAATTTTGCAACAAATTTACGTCGGATCTTGATTGAGAAGGGCTATGAACCAAAAAGCCTCGGTAATTGAGCGTGAATTTAACTTACGTCATTATGGTAAGCCGATTGGTTTGCACGCTGTCGCTCGCTGGTTAAGAGGAGAGGGATTGCCTTCGCTTGCTCGCTTACAAACCTTAGCGAAATGGTTAGAAATTGATATTCAAGAATTAGTATCAGATGAAAAAGGCCTATCAAGTTGCAAAATTAGAAAAGAAAAAAAGAACCGAATAAGCATATTTGGGAAAGTGCGGCAAGCTATCAGGATCAGACGCTTTTTCAGATATTCTTGAATTTGCCACAAGAGCAGAAAAAAAGTGGTACGTGAGGTGATTATGGCGATGGATAAGGCGTATCGTTCGGGGAAATAATATGAATAATAACCGCACTTTTCAAAAAGTGCGGTTATTTTTCATGACTATTTTATTTAACCTGATTAATCAAAAATTGTGTTAATAGAGAAACAGGGCGGCCAGTTGCGCCTTTTATTGGCGCCTTGTAGCCAAGCCGTACCGGCAATGTCTAAATGTGCCCAGCGATATTTTTTCGTGAAGTTAGACAAAAATGCACCCGCTGTAATTGCGCCACCCCAGCGACCGCCAATGTTGGCAAGATCGGCGAAAGGCGATTTAAGTTGCTCTTGATATTCTTCGCTTAATGGTAAACGCCACGCTTTGTCAGTGGTTTCTGTTGCGGCGTGGAGTAGTGCATTGGCAAGATCGTTATCTGTAGAAACTAAGCCACTGTTGTGTTGGCCAAGCGCAACCACACAAGCACCAGTCAAGGTTGCAACATCAATAACAAGCTCTGGTTCAAAACGCTCAATATAAGTGAGGGCATCACAAAGGACTAATCGACCTTCTGCATCGGTGTTGAGCACTTCTACGGTTAAACCGTTCATGGTGGTGAGAATATCGCCAGGGCGATAAGCATTACCATCTGGCAGATTTTCACAACCAGCTAAAACACCAATAACGTTTAATGGCAAGTTCAACTCTGCAATGGCTTTCATTGTGCCGAAGACAGAAGCAGCACCACACATGTCATATTTCATTTCATCCATGTCAGCGGCAGGTTTAAGTGAAATACCGCCTGCATCAAAGGTTAATCCTTTGCCTACAAGTACAATTGGCTTGGCGTTTTTATCTGGTGCATTATTGAATGTCAAAATAGACATATAAGCACGGTTTTCAGAGCCTTTTGAGACAGCAAGATAAGCATTCATTCCAAGTTTTTGCCATTTCTTCTTCATCCACAACTTTCAAAGAAAGTGCGGTAGAATTTTCTGCTAAATTTTTTGCTTGTTCAGCAAGATAAGCGGGGTTGCAGATATTTGGTGGCATATTTGCGATGTCGCGTGCTGCTTTTTATACCTGAGCTAATCGCATTGGCGTGAGAAATAGCTTGTTGAGCTTGATCACAATCCGTATTAAAGATGAAGGATTCTAAAACAGAGGCATCAGCTTTTTTTGAGATTTGAAATGATCAAATTGATAATTGGTGTGTTCAATCGTTTCAATGGCAAAGCGGATATTCCAATAAAGATCGCGATCTTTTAATTCAATTTCAGTTAAATAAGAAACAACTTCACGCGTGTTGGTTTCTTTTTAGCGTTTTTTAATACAGCTTGGATGATTTGTTTATATTGACGCTCCGTGAGTTCTCCTTTTTGCCACAGCCAACGATTAACACGCGTTTGGCAGCCAGACCTTGAAGATCTCGAAGTAAAATAGTTTGGGCTAATTTGCCAGTTAGCTCACCCGATTTCACTAAGTCGTTTAAATAGCCTTGGGTTAATTGATCGATTTCATGGAAACTTTTTGAAAATACATTGTTCTCATGTACGCCTAAAACAATGCAATCACTGGCTTGAGAAAGTGCGGTATTTTTTTGCTTGATATTTCATTTGATGTCCTTAAATTTCTGTTTAATTCAGCGAAAATAAGGTATCATACGCGACCGATTTTTATCCAGTTTTTCCCCGTTTTAGATTTAGAAAAACAAACGAAATAAGATGATTTTAATTCGATATTTAACGAAAGAAGTATTTAAGAGCCAAGTCGCCATTTTTGTTCATTTTATTGCTGATATTTTTTTCTCTCAGCAGTTAGTGCGCGTACTAGGATCTGCGGCTAATGGTAAAGTGCCAGCTGATTTAGTATTTTTCCTTGCTTTGGGCTAGGCATGCCTGCTATGGCGCAATTAATGTTGCCATTATGTTTTGTTTATTGCGATTTTACTCACTTTTTGGTCGTCTTTACGCTGAAAGTGAAATAACGGTGATGCATGCTTGTGGTGTCGGGCAACGTGTTTTAGTGCGTGTGGCGTTAATGCTTTCATTGATTACTGCGGGACTTGCTGCTTTATAACGTCTTGTGGCTTTCGCCTTGGTCAATTCAAAAACAAGCGGCAATTGTGGAAGATGCCAAAGCGAATCCAACAATGGGGGCGCTTGCTTCTGGTCAGTTTATAGCAACGAATAACAACAATTTTGTTTTATTTATTGATAGTATCAAGGGAAATCAAATCAATGACGTGTATTTGTTCCAAACTGCACCAAAAGGACAAACGAAACCATCCGTTGTGACTGCTGAAAAAGGCGAATTAAAAAGCGCTGCCAAATGGCGATCAAATTCTGAATTTACAAAAATACGCAACGAGTTGAAGGCACTTCTGTTTTGCCTGATTTTCCGCATTACGCATTTTGATGAATATCAAGCCTATTTGGGTCATCAGGAAACAGAAAATACGAATGATGAAGTCGCAGAATTAACATTGTCTCAACTTATCGGTTTAGATTCATCTTCTGCGAAGTCTGAATTGCATTGGCGTATTACATTAATTCTAGCGGTTCCACTCATGGCGTTAATTGCTGTGCCATTAAGCCGTGTAAATCCCTCGACAAGGTAGATTTGCCAAAATTTTACCCGCACTTTTTACTCTATTTAATTTATTTTTTTATTACAAAGCTCCTTTAAATCTGCGGGGGCAGCAGGAAAATTAGATGCTGCTATTTTTATGCCTCTTGTTAATATTGGCTTTTTTTATTGCTTGGTATCGTATTAAATGGTTGGGATAGCGCTTCGATGTATAAATTCCGCCATTTATTCAGTAGAAAAAGGATAAGCAAAAATGATGAATACCCTCGATCGTTATATTGGAAAAAAAGTATTCTTGGCTCGATTTTTTTGCCACTTTGCTTACATTGGTTGGACTCTCTGCCATTATCAAATTTGTGGAACAATTTCGTAGTGTGGGTAAAGGCACTTATGATATTTGGCAAGCGGTGGCTTTTACTGGGTTAACCATTCCAAAAGATATTGAAACTTTCTTTCCTATGGCGGCATTGCTTGGTGCCCTAATGGCTTTGGGTAATCTTGCGAGTCGAAGCGAACTCGTTGTGATGCAAGCTGCTGGCTTTTTCTCGTTTTAAAATTGGAATGGCCGTGATGAAAACCGCATTACCATTAGTGTTGTTAACAATGGTGATTGGTGAGTGGGGGATTCCGCAAACAGAACAGTTCGCACGTGATATGCGTGCTCGAGCGCTTTCTGGTGGTTCCATGCTTTCCATGAAGAATGGCGTTTGGGCAAAAGATGGTAATAATTTTGTGTTTGTTCGACGTGTGACGGATGACGCAAAATTAAACGATATTTATATTTATACTTTTGATCAGCATCGTAATTTGACGGAGTTGAAACATGCTAACCAAGCAAGTTATTCGGAAGATGAAAGTAAATGGACTTTACGTCAAGTGAACCATTCTATGATTAGCAAAGATGAAATCACGACAAGTAATCGCTTATCGGAAAAATGGGAAACAAATTTAACGCCAGATAAATTAGGTGCTGTTTCTTTACGTCCTACATCACTGTCTATTTTCAGGTTTGTATAATTACATTTCATTTTTACGTGAAACAGGTCAGGATATGAGTCGCTTTGAACTCACATTCTGGCGGAAAAATTTTTCCAACCTGTGTCTGTTGGTGTGATGATGTTATTGGCATTATCGTTTATTTTTGGATCGCTACGCAGTGTGACCGCGGGCGCTAGAATTGTAACGGGCATCTGTTTTGGCTTTTTTGTTCTATGTAGTAAATGAAATCTTCGGGCAAATGAGCGTTGTTTATAACATGCCTGCTGTTTTCGGTGCGCTAATGCCAAGTTTGCTATTTATCGTGATGATTTGGTGGTTGCTGAGTCGGAAACAGGGATTAATTCAGATCGTTCAAATAATTGCGTGTTCAGAAATGGCACGCAATATTTTTTTATGTGTTGTTTTCAAATGGAAGAAGTTAAAAAAATCAATGAAAAATTGGCTTAGTATTAGAAGGTGGGGCGATGCGAGGCATGTACACTGCGGGAGTACTAGATACCTTCTTAGATAAAGATTTTTGGGTTGATGGTATCATTTCCGTTTCTGCAGGTGCATTATTTGGGGTTAATTATCCTTCTCGGCAAAAAGAGCGGGCAATTCGTTACAACAAGAAATTTATATCGGATAAGCGTTATATCAGTTTTTAAAAAGTTTGGTGAGGACAGGCAATATCGTGAATAAAGATTTTTGCTTTTTATGAAGTACCTTTCAAATATGATGTGTTTGATAATAAAAACGTTTAAAAGAATCAGATATAGATTTTTATGTAGCTGTAACTAATTTACAAACTGCGCAAGCAGAATATGTCAAATTAATAGATCCTTTTGGGCCAAATGGAGGTGTTGCGTGCTACTTCCGCTATGCCTTATGTTTCTCGTCCTGTAGAGATAGACGGGATTCCTTATTTGGATGGCGCTATTGTTGATTCTATTCCTGTAGAACAAATGCAGATGTTAGGATACGATAAAATCATTGTCATTCTTACCCGCACTTTAGATTATAGAAAAATCTAAGCCGATGGCTTGGATTGCCAAATGGTTTTATCGACGTTATCCCTGATTTTTGCAGATGCCGTAAATCAGCGTTATGCCATGTATAATCAACAAGTTGAAAATGTGATTAAGCTAGCAGAAAAAAGGCGATATTTTTTTGTTATTCGACCTTCTGTTGATTTGAAGATTAAGCGTATTGAAAAAGATCCCAATAAATTACAGGCAATGTATGAGCTGGGTATGAAAGATATGCAATTACAGTGGAAAAAAATTTATTGGACTATTTAAATCGATAATAAAAAAATGGATTAAACCTTTACCGTTTAATCCATTTTTTTATTTATTATGGTAATGCGCCACTTCCCCAAGTTTGCACTTCTTCAGGGCGTTTTTATCTGAAGTAAGAAACGTTTGTTTGGTTGCGCCTGTGGTTGAATTTCTTTTTCTGCTGGTGTGGAGAAAGAAATACCACCTTTAGCAACTGTTGAACACTTCCTGTATTAAATGCCGCACCTTTCCAGCCTAAGGTAAAGTCATAGCCTGATGCAATCCAAAACTCTGTATTTTGTCGAACAAGATGACTATATTTCGGCATGATTGCGATATGCACTAAGACGCGATCGCCAAGACTGTTAAGCTCAAATTTTTTCACGGTACCTACTTCTATGCCTCGATAAAGAATTGGTGAACCTTCACTTAAATTCATTGCATCACGTGTTTTCTAAAATAAATGGCGTACCATTACTAAATTTATTACGTTGTGGAGCTGTTTGAGCTAAATTGAATTGTGTTTTTGCTTTACCATTCCCAATTTCAATATTGATATAAGGTTGTAATAAGCTATCAAGGTTATCTATTCCACCTGCTGAAATTTGTGGTGAGATAATCGTAAAGTTAGAACCTTCTTTTGCAATCATATTCATATAATTTGGGTTTATTAACGCTTTTGCAGTGATGCGTTTAGATTTGGCATCAAGCTGAATACTGTCAATTTGCCCCACATCTAAACCCAAATAACGCAGACTCATCCCTTTACTCAGATTGGTTGCATCATCTGCCGTTAAGGTGATTGCAAGTCCGATGGATTTTGCATAACTTTCATTTGCGTAAAGTGTTCGATTATTGCCCGAACCACTATTATCAAAGCTAATTGCACCTTTTTAAGGAACGCGCAAGCGGCGTCGCTTGAATGCTAATTCCTTTAGGTGTGATATCAATTTTCGCCGCACTTTCTACCCAAAATCGGCTTTTTATCTGTCAACAAATGTTGATAGTCAGGGTAAATATAAACTTCTACATCAAAGCTATTAGTTTTAGGTTTAATATTTAAAATTTTTCCCACTTCAAATTGACGATATAGTACGAGAGAGCCTTTATCAATGCTTGGTAACGTTTGGGTGTGTAAGGTTATCGTTGGCGTAAGAATATTTCCTATGATGCCATGTTCAGCATTGCTAATATTTTTGATAAAGCGGATAGCTATCTTTAGCTTTTTCCCTGACCTTGTTTCGTTAATACTCGTACGCCACCCTGTAACCATTTTTTTCTGGTGTTGCGGACTCAAAACGCAATCCGTCTAGTCCAACACTGATATCAAAGTTGGTTGCTGCGACAAATTGTGTATTTTCGTGAATTAAATTACGATATTCGGATGCAATTGCTGCCTTAAATTGTACGCCATTTATATCCACTTTTTTTGTGAAACAATTTGTCCGATTGGCATGTTGTTATAAAAACACATTTTTGACCTTCATTTACACCGTAATTTTTCTGGTGCGGTGAGTGTTAAAACTAATGTATTAGCTGCATTGAGTAATAACTCATTTTCTTTAATGACATCAAATTGATGCTTAGTTTCACCATCTCCAGCATGACATCAAAAATATTCGCCGCGAAAGAATTTTTTTGGGATCTCGCTAAATTACCAAGATCCGTTTTTTTATTGCGAAGTACGATTTTTGCTATTCGCTTTTAAATAAAGAGGCTTGGTTTGGATCTCATCAATAAACTGCCTTCTAAAAATTTCATCGTTATTTTTCAACCGCACTTATTTTTAGAAAAGAATCCCGATAGGATTATCTTGAGAATAAACTTCGGTCTGTCCTGCAACGAGACCAGCGGATGCGGGAATATTTACGTTGACTTCAAGCCCACGTTTTGCGGCTTTTAAATTGGTATAGAGCGTGAAATGACTATTTTTCATCTGCTTTTGGGCTGTCAGCTGGAGAGTCAAAAGAAACAGCACCTTGTACAACTGCATTTAAACTTTCTACATTTAGATTTAAGCCTGACGGACTAATGTTGGCGTTAATGCCACTGATGTTCCAAAAGCGTGAATCTTTTTCACAAACTGTGCATAGGCTTTATCAATCACCACATCTATTTGTACTTTATTGTCTTTATTAATGCGGTAATCGTAAATTTTTTTCCTACTGGTAGTTTTTAAAAATAGACGGATGCACCGATGGAAATTGAGCCTAAGTCATCAGAAATTAAGTGAATCAATAAATCTCCAGGCGAAACTTGGGCAATGGGGCCTTGTTCTTCCGCAATAAATTCGTCTTCGTGATCGCCATCACCCGGTTGAAGAGTGATGTAATTGCCTGATACGAGAGAATCTAAACCTGAAATGCCTGCAAGTGAAACATTTGGTTGAACAAGCCAGAATTTTGTATTTTCACGCAAAAATACTTGATGCTTCAGGATTGATATTGGCAACAACTTCCACCTTTTGCATGTTATCTGTGAAATTTACTTTTTTTCACCACACCAATTTGTAAACCTTGGTAGCGAACTTGTGTTTTATCCGCAACGATACCGGAACCATTGGTAAAGGTAATCGTGATGCTTGTGCCACGTTCCTTAACAATTTGGAAGAATAAAATTGCTCCAATACATAATGCAATGAAGGGAAGTAACCAAAATGGAGAAATACGACGAGTTTTTCGAACTGCCGCTGTCATTTCTGTATGTTGATCTTTCATTGAAGAACTATTTTTTTCTCTGTCATAAATTTTTCCAAATTAATCGACTATCAAATTGTGAGGTTGAAATCATGCTGCAAAAATACGGCAGCGCCGAAGTAAAATGCGCCAGGACCAACGGTAAAATTAATAATTTCACCGCGCGTTACTAGAGACATCATTAAGGCTAATACAAATAAATCTAGCATCGACCAACGTCCAACGAAATGTACAATATGCAATAAACGTATTTGCCATTTTATAGAGTGTCGCCATTTAAAATGAACACAACTTAGTAAATAAAGTAAAATTACAGCTTTACTGATTGGTACAAAAATACTCGCAAAGAATACCACGAAAGCAACAAAATAACTGCCCATGTTAACAAAAAGAAATTACACCAGATATTAATGTATCTTCAGAGAGCGAACCTGTTAAATAAATGCCTGATATGGGTAATAAATTTGCTGGGAAAAAGCATAATAATTCCAGCAATTAAAACTTGCCCAAGTGCGTTGTAACTTAATATTATCTAAAATATGAACAGGCGATAAACAGCGCGGACATCGTGGGTTGTTCTTTTTATCGTAATGAATACCATTTTTGGGAAATGTATAGTTACAAGCATCACATAATTCAATGTTATTTGCATCATAAGCTGGTTCATTTTCTGGATAAAAACTCTTTCCACAATGCTTTAAGGTTTAATTTGATAAAAAGTAAGGTTGTCAAAAGTGCGGTGAAAATAAAAAGGAATTAAATAAACATTAATTTCCAGTGTTGCATATTCACGTACTTTTGAACATCGTCACGCCTAGCGCAACTAAATAAACATCAAACATAACCCAAGGTTTTATATAACCTAAAAAGCAAAAACACTGCGAGGTTTAATATGCAAAAATTTTTTTGCAATCCAGAGCATGATGACTAAAAATTGCAAAGGTAATTGGCATGACAACGGCACAGATAAACACCATAAAGGCAGTGTATTCATAGCCTGCCACTGACATTTTTCCAAATACCTTCCCAAATAGATGCGTCAATTTTTACACCCTAACAAATGAAGACTTAATAGGGGATAACCCAAGGCAAATGGCATCAAAATAAGGATCGATAAAGCAACCATAGCACAACGATGAACAGACCAACGCCCACCTGTCGCTAAATGGTGATGACAACGTGGACATTCAGCTTTGTTCATCTTTATTTAATATTAAAGGTGTTTCTACGCTAACATCACATTCTTCGCATTTTATAATTTGAAATGATTTTTTTGTGAGGTTTGATTCTTGCACGAAAGATTATCTTTTATTCGGTTGTTAAAAACGGGGCATTTTAGCCTTGTTTAAGTATATATGGGAAGTGATCTTGACTATTTTTGTGCAAAATTTATTCACAATGTTTTGATTAATTGTAAATTTTGTAAAAAGTGCGATAAACTAGGTTGGTTTATATTTACCCTAGGATAACTAATATGACTGATTCTCAATCTGGCGTTCAGACCACTGATGCGCAAGTAAATTCACAAAAATTAACCAATACAAAAAGATATTATTGCGTATTTGGCTGAAAAATTCCTCTTTGCTTTATTTTTAGAAGGCGAAGCAAAAACCATTAAAAAAATTGGTCTGTTCCAAGATTTAGCGGAAGCATTACAAGATGATGAGCGTGTAAGCAAAAACTCAGTTGCGTCAGGCTCTTCGTCAATACACATCAAATTGGCGTTATTTACATGGCTGTCGCGAAGGTGCTGTGCGCGTAGATTTACAAGGTAATCCAGCCGGAGTATTAGAAGCGGAACATGTAGCCCATGCAGCTCAACAGCTTGCAGATGCTAAAGCGCGTGTTGCTGAAAAACGTAAAGCAGAGGCTGCAGCGAAAAAAAGCACAACAAAAACAACGCCCGCGTAAACCTGTAAATAAAAAAATGCTAAACATTTCAATAAACCGTCATTAAGTGCGGTTGATTTTTTTCACAAATTTCTGTTGGTTCTGTGGTGAAAGTAAAAAGCTGGTGATCATGCGAAAAAAAGCAACAGTAGTGGAAGTCCTAAAAGATTCAGCTCGTGTTCAGCTTGAAAAACGGTTTGGTTATGAGCGTGGCTGCAGATCGTTTATTTGCATAATGATTTAATTCTACTCGGGAAAGATTATGAGATCTCAATATTTCAAAAAAATGTGATTACTCGCGCATTGTTATCGGCATTGTTAATCGGCTCTGTGCCTGCTTTTGGCTGTGCAGCCCTAAATTAAAAACTGAGCGATATCACTATTCCAACAGCAAGCGAAGAGAATCAGTTGGCGACTAAGCGTGCAACGACTCGATTAACCCAATCGCATTATCGAAAGATCTCATTGGATGATGCTTTTTCTGAGAAGATTTTTGATCGTTATATCAAAAATATTGATTTTAGCCATAACACCTTTTTGCAATCTGATGTAGATGAGCTTCGTCAAAAATATGGCGCTAAGTTGATGACCAGTTAAATGAAGGTGAGCTTTCTGCTGCTTTTGATATTTATGATGTAATGATGAAACGTCGTTATGAACGTTATGCTTTATGCGTTGTCTTTATTAGATAAAGAACCTAATTTGAATGGTCAGGACCAAATTGAAATTGATCGTGAAAAAGCGGCATTTCCGAAAAACGAAGAGGAAGCCAACAAACTTTGGGAAGAACGAGTAAAAATGACATTATCAATCTTAAATTAAAAAGATAAAAATGGTCAGAAATTAAAACAAAACTCACCAAACGTTATAATTTGGCACTCGCCGTTTAACTCAAACGAAGGCTGATGATATTCTTCAAACTTATTTGAATGCATTTGCTCGCGAAATTGATCCACATACAAGCTTTATCTTGCACCAAGAACTCGCGAAAAGTTTTAACGAAAGCATGAATCTTTCTCTTGAGGGGATTGGGGCAACTTTACAATCAGAAGATGATGAAACAAGCATTAAGTCACTTGTTCCTGGCGCACCAGCGGAGAAAAGTAAAAAAATTACATCCCGGAGATAAAATTATTGGTGTGGGCCAAGCAACAGGTGAAATTGAAGATATCGTTGGCTGGCGTTTAGAAGATATCGTTGAGAAAATCAGAGGTAAAAAAAGGCACAAAAAGTGCGGTTAGAAATTGAGCCGTCTAAAGGTGGAAAATCCCGTATTATTACTTTAGTGCGCGATAAAGTGCGTATTGAAGATCAAGCCGCAAAATTAACCATGGATAAAGCCGATGGTAAAAATATTGCGGTAATCAAAGTGCCAAGTTTTTATATTGGTTTAACTGATGATGTTAAAAAAATTATTGGTTAAAGCAGAAAAACAAAAAGCTGATGCGTTGATTATTGATTTGCGTGAGAACGGTGGTGGCGCATTAACAGAGGCGGTTGCTTTAAGTGGTTTGTTTATTACTAATGGCCCCGTTGTACAAGTACGTGATGCTTACCAACGAATTCGTGTACATGAAGACGATGATGCTGAGCAACAATATAAAGGTCCTTTTGTTTATCATGATTAACCGTTACAGTGCTTCGGCATCAGAAATTTTTTTGCAGCGGCAATGCAGGATTACAATCGTGGTATTGTTATTGGACAAAAATACTTACGGTAAAGGTACCGTTCAGCAAAAGTCGTCCTTTAAATTTTGTGTATGATTTGGATCAGACGCCGTTAGGTTTATTGCAATATACCATCCAAAAAAATTCTATCGAATTAATGGTGGGTCAACTCAGTTAAAAGGTGTGGCGGCAGATATTAATTTCCTGAAATTATCGATGCGAAAGAGTACGGTGAAGATAAAGAAGATAATGCATTGCCGTGGGATAAAATTCCATCCGCAACTTATAAAGAAGTTAGTAATGCGCGCAAAGACGTTGATGTATTAAATAAAAAAACATCTTGAGCGTATTGCTAAAGATCCTGAATTTGTTGCATTGAATGAAGATTTAAAAATTCGTAATGAGCGCCGTGATCGCAAAATTCTTATCGTTGAATTATCAAACGCGTAAAAGCTGAAAAATGATAAGGATGATGCAAGACGCTTAAAAAGATATTAATGATCGTTTTTAAACGCGAAGGTAAAAAAAGCATTAAATGATATTGATGATTTACCGAAAGATTATGAAGCGCCAGATTTCTTCTTAAAAGAAGCAGAAAAATGGCTGCGGATTTTGTCATGTTGAATTCAAGTGCGCAAGATATTGGTAAAGAAGCTCAGAAACCAACAGAAAAAGTAGAAGAGAAAAAAATAAAATTATTTTTAACCGCACTTTGTTTTAGAACTTAGATAAAGTGCGGTTGTTTTTTAGGAAATGTTTAAGGAATGGCTATGTTTAAAAAGCACTGCAAAGTTCTCAGTATTTGTGTTGTCATTGTCAATGATGACATCAGGATGCGCTTTTAGCAGATTTTTGCAAACAATGGGAAATCTGCGCAAATTCATGGAATTGATGTTTTCGCATTTATCTCCGGAAGAAAAACAAAAAGCTCGAAGAAGAAATTAAATTAGATCAAGGCGCTTATCACAGGAAAAAGCAATCGATTTTTAGAGATGTCTCTCACCCATGAAATAGGCGAGCATGCTTTTACAGTTTAAGCCTTTGTTAGCTCGTTTATATGCAGAACGTAAATATACACCATTATGGAAAGATAATGCTGCGGCTCGCCAATTATTACAGGATTACGCAGCAATGGTGGCTAGTGGTATTTCTAAACGTTCAGCAAAAATCCTTAGAGTCCTTTGAATTGATCGAACAACAAGACGGGTTAGCTTATGATGTTTTATTGAGCGATATATTGCTAGATTATTTGTATTATACTCAAAATGTGGGCGCGCAAGCTCAACGCTGGCTTTATTCATCTAGCGCTTATCAAGTTCAACAACCCTGCAGATGAGCATATTCAACGTTGGTTAAGTGCGGTAGAAAATGGCCAACTTTTTAAGTTTTGTACAAAGTTTATCGGGTGATAATCACTTATATCATCAAACTGTTAAAGCACTGTCATCAATGGTATCTGCATCAGGCTTATCAGAGGTTGGGCAGAAACTTGCAATTAATGCACAGCGTTTGCGAGTAATTCCTGATTTTCATAATGGCATCTTTGTAAATATTCCAAGTTATAAATTGCAGTATTATCGTGATGGTAATTTAATTTTGGAGTCTCGTGTTATTGTTGGTAAGGATGAACGACGTACGCCAGTGATGTATAGCAAATTGAGTAATGTTGTTGTTAATCCACCTTGGAATGCCCCTGACTCGCTTAATTAATGAAGATTTATTGCCAAAAATGAAAGCGGATCCAAATTATATTGCAGAACATAATTATTCAATTTTAGATAGTCAGGGAAATGTTGTTGATCCAGCTTCTATTGATTGGGCATCTATTGGTAATAAATTTCTTATCGAGTTCGACAAGCTGCGGGCGATAGTGCATTGGGTAATTATAAATTTAATATGCCAAGCACAGATGCCATTTATTTAAGATGACACGCCAAATCATGGGTTGTTTAGCCGTAAAGATCGCGCATTAAGTTCTGGTTGTGTTCGTGTGGAAAAATCAGATCAACTTGCTAGTATTTTATTGAAAGAAGCAGGGTGGTCTGATGAACGTAAAAAGAATGTTTTAGAGAGTAAAAACGGTTTCTGCCCCAATTCGTTCGGAAAACCCAGTGTTTATATACTATGTGACATCTTGGGTTGAGAATGGAAATATTCAGGCATTGCCAGATATTTATAAATATGATGGATTGATGAATTTTTAGTGGAATTAACTGGAATGTCGTTAAAAAAATATCTTTAATAATCCATCAAAAATAGAAAAGGAGAGATGATGCATAAGGTTGATAAACAGAAACGTAAATGGCTGTCGCTCGGTGGAATTGTTTTAGGTGCATCAGTTTTTACCAAATTCTGTCTTAGCAATGGTTTCAACACCTAAGCCTCGTATCTTGACGTTCCGTAACATTAATACGGGAGAGCGATTAAGTGGTGAATTTTTCTGTACACAAAGGTTTCTCGAGCGCAATATTAAAGAAATTGGATCATTTTATGCGCGATAAACGAACAAACCAAGTTCATAGAATGGATCCGAATTTATTCCACAGTTTTATAACATTCAAAGCAATTTGGGACTACGCAATGCTGAAATTGAAGTTATTTGTGGGTATCGTTCTGCTGCAACTAATGCAATGCGCCATCGTCAAAGTAGCGGAGTAGCAAGTAATAGTTATCATATTAAAGGAAAGCGCCATTGATTTTTCGCATTACAGGCGTGCCTTTGTCTAAAGTAAAAGCTGCTGCAGAAAAATCTGAGTAATGGTGGAGTAGGATATTATCCAACAAGTAATTTTATTCATGTGGATACTGGCCCTGTTAGAACCTGGAAAGGGGTATAAAATAAATTAAAATTGACCGCACTTTTGTGCGGTTTTTCATTGGAAAAATACTATGCTATTTGACAGTCATCTTCTATTTGGATCAACTCTCTGATGAGAATATTCAGAAAACACTTGGTGATTCAAAGATTACAGGTATGCTTGCAGTAAGTACGAATCTAAAAAGTGCTAAAAAAACTATTGAATTTTAAAAACAGGCTTATCCCGAGAAACTTTATATTGCAGCTGGTTTTTCACCCTGAACAGCCCCTTGCTGAAGTTAGAAGAGCAAGAAGAATTATCTCAATGGATTGATGAAAATCATTCATCGATTTCTGCGATTGGCGAGGTGGGGTTGCCACATTATTCTAAACGTGAAAAATTCAAATTTGGATTACGTACCTTACATTGAATTACTGGAACGATTTATTCTGATAGCGAAAAAAATGGGATTTACCGTTAAATTTACATATCGTGCATAATGATGTGGATATTGCCCTTGAATTATTGGAGAAACATAATATTCAATGTGCCCATTTTCATTGGTTTAAGACAGATGAAAAATCTTTTTCAGAAATTTTTATCTACACCATATTTTTGCGAGCCTAACGCCTGATATTTTATGGAATCCTAAAACGCAATATGTTGCTCAACATTTGTCATTAAACCGTTTGATGATTGAAACGGATAGTCCTTGGCCACATGAAGGATTTGAAAGTGCAGTCATTTCTGAGCAATTATCCGCAGTAATAAAGAAAGTAGCTGAATTAAAAATCTTTTGCCATTACATTATGTTCAAGAGCAAATTATTTTTGAATACTCAACAATTTTATCGATTATAAGGAGGAAACATGAATATCGAAATTATCCCAGTCACCGCATTTCAACAAAACTGTTCTTTGATTTGGGATGACGACAAAAATGCAGCAATTATTGACCCAGGTGGGGAAGCTGAACGCCTAATTCAACGTATTGAAGAACTGGATTTAAATCTTAAAGTGATTTTGCTTACCCATGGTCATTTAGATCATGTTGGTGCAGCGATGCAATTAAAACAACATTTTGGTGTTGAAATTTGGGGTTCTCATGAAGAAGATAAATTTTTATTTGAGAGTTTGCCAGAACAAGCCCAACGTTTTGGTTTACCAAATATTGAAGCCTTTTTTACCTGACCGTTGGTTTAATCAAGAAGGCGAAATCTTAAAATTAGATAGCTTTAATTTCGAGATTTTTACATTTACCAGGGCATACACCAGGGCATATCGGTTTTTATTGAACATGAGAAAAAAAGTGGCATTTACAGGCGATGTATTATTTCAAGGTGGAATTGGTCGAACCGATTTTCCTCGTGGCGATTATGAAACATTGATTTCTTCAATTCGAACAAAACTATTACCGTTGAATGATGATCTTATTATTATTGCTGGGCATGGGCCTTATACAACCATTGGCCGAGAAAAACAGACAAACCCATTTTTTAAATCGTTAAAGTTAAAAGTGCGGTGAATTTTATTCTTATTTTCTAAAAAGAGCTGATTTTTTTATTGGCTCTTTTTTATCTGAAAAAGGAAAGAGTTTGAGTAAGATCACAAATCTGTAACAATTTCTAATAAGAGGCTTATTTCCGTTTCAATCCTATGTATAATGGATAAAAAATGGAGCGAAAAATATCGTTCCAAATAATCATAATTAAGAGGTAATTATGCAGCAAAACAAGGCATTTGATGATTGGTTAGCTAGCACAGCATTGGGCGGTGCAAATCAATCTTATATAGAAGAACTTTATGAAAGCTATTTGAGTGATCCGCAGTCGGTGGAGGAAAGCTGGCGAGCCACTTTTTGATTCTTTACCGTAATGACGGCACTTGAACAGCCTCATACACCAGTGCGAGATTATTTTCGTCGTTTGGCGCGAGAAAATCATAATGAAGCGGTGACAGTGATAGATCCTGCTGCTGGTGCAAAATTGGTGAAAGTTCTACAATTTATCAATGCCTATCGTTTTCGTGGCCATTTAGAGGCTAATCTCGATCCCCTCAATTATTATCGTTGGAAAGTATCTTCCGTCCCTGAATTAGATTATCGTCATCACGGTTTTACTGAACAAGATCTCAACGAAAACCTTCAATATTAATCATTACGTTTACAAACGCGATACCATTAAGCTTGGTGAGTTAGCTCAAATGTTGAAAGATACATATTGTGGCTCAATTGGTTTGGAGTTTATGCATGTGCAAGATATGTCACAGAAAACTTGGCTTCAGAGCAAGATGGAAAGTGTGTTAGAGAAACCACTTTTTACATCTGAAGAACGTGTTAATTTTCTTCGTGAACTTACCGCCGCAGATGGTTTAGAGCGCTATCTGGGTGCAAAATTCCCAGGGGCGAAACGCTTTTCTTTAGAAGGAAGTGATGCATTTATTCCATTAATGAAAGAAATTATCCGTCATGCTAGTCGCCAAGGCGTAAAATGATGTGGTAATGGGAATGGCACATCGTGGGCGTTTGAATATGCTCGTGAATGTATTAGGTAAAAAGCCAGAGGATTTATTTGATGAATTTGCAGGTAAACATTCAAGTGAACGTACGGGAGATGTGAAATACCATCAAGGTTTTTTTCTTCTGATTTTGCAGTGGATGACAAGCGAGTTCACTTAACTTTGGCATTTAATCCATCTCATTTGGAAATTGTAAGCCCGGTAGTGGTTGGGTCTGTGCGTTCAAGACAGACTCGTATTAATGATACAACGCGCAGCCAAGTTTTAGCGATTACAGTACATGGTGATTCCGCTGTAGCAGGGCAAGGCGTTGTTCAAGAAACATTGAATATGTCAAATGCTCGTGGTTACAGTGTGGGCGGTACCATTCGTATCGTGATTAATAACCAAATTGGCTTTACGACATCTAACCCGAATGACACGCGTTCCACAGAGTATTGCACCGATATTGCGAAAATGATTCAAGCGCCGATTATTCATGTTAATGGTGATGATCCTGAAGCGGTGGCATTTGCTGCGCGTATGGCGGTGGAATATCGTAATTTATTCAAACGAGATATTTTTTTATTGATTTGATTTCTTACCGTCGTCATGGTCATAACGAAGCTGATGAACCATTAGCTACTCAGCCAATGATGTATAGCATCATCAAAAAGCATCCCTACACCTCGTAAAGTTTATGCAGATCGCTTTAGTTGCAGAAGGCGTGATGACTGAAGAACAAGTTACTGAGATGGCGAATGATTATCGCGATGCGCTAGATAATGGTGATCGTGTCGTATCAGAATGGAGAGAAATGGATACGGCAAAAATGGATTGGTTGCAATATCTCAACTATGATTGGACTGCACCGTATGAAAATAAATTTTTCACAGGAACGTTTTTAACACTTGCTAAAACGTGTATGTGAATATCCAGAAAGTTTACGTGCCCATCCTCGTGTAGATTTATAATGATCGTAAAGCAATGTATCAAGGCGAGAAATTGCTCGACTGGGGGTATGGCTGAAACCATGGCTTATGCAACCTTGCTTGATGAAGGTGTTAATGTTCGTTTATCAGGTGAAGATGCGGGCGGGGAACCTTTTTTCCATCGTCACGCCGTTGTGCATAATCAAAAATGATGGTACGGGTATGTACCATTAACACATTTGCATGCTAACCAAGGTCGTTTTTGAAGTATGGGATTCGGTACTATCTGAAGAATCTGTTCTTGCTTTTGAATATGGCTATGCAACAACGGATCCAAAAACTTTAACCATTTGGGAAGCGCAATTTGGCGATTTTGCTAATGGTGCACAAATTGTTATCGACCAATTTATTAGCTCTAGCGAACAAAAAAATGGGGTAGAATGTGTGGTTTAGTTATGTTATTGCCTCATGGCTATGAGGGACAAGGCCCTGAACATTCTTCCGCCCGCCTTGAACGTTATTTGCAACTTTGTGCTGAACAAAAATATGCAGGTCTGTGTGCCATCAACGCCAGCACAGGTGTACCATATGTTGCGCCGTCAATCTTTACGTAAAATGCGTCGTCCATTGATTGCTATTTCTCCAAAAATCTTTGTTACGCCATCCATTGGCAGTATCCAGTTTAGATGAGTTGATTAATGGAGCTTTCCAAACGGTCATTGGAGAAATTGACGAGCTTGATCCTAAAGATGTAAAACGTGTGGTAATGTGTTCAGGTAAAGTTTATTACGATTTGCTTGAACAACGTCGCGCAAATAATCAGAAAAGATGTGGCGATTATTCGTATTGAGCAGCTTTATCCATTCCCGCATGAGAATGTGAAGAAAGCGCTCGAGCCTTATGTACATGTCACGGATTATGTATGGTGCCAAGAAGAACCACTTAACCAAGGGGCTTGGTATTGCAGCAAACATAATTTTGAATCAGCAATTCCACAATCCGTTAAACTTAAATATGCAGGGCGTCCAGCTTCAGCTTCACCTGCAGTGGGTTATATGTCGCTTCACACTAAACAGCAAAAAAACAGTTAGTGGAAGATGCGTTAACCCTATAAAGTGCGGTTAAAAAAATTAAGATATTTTTTTATAAATTTACAGGTGTACTTGTTGCATCCTGGATAAAAAAAGTAAAAGAGTAATTTAGTACAATAAGTTGCACTTTAAGAGATAAGGAAAAAAATAGAAATGACCATTGAAATTCTTGTTCCAGACCTCACCTGAATCAGTTGCGGATGCAACCGTTGCTACTTGGCATAAAAAGTAGGTGATACCGTTAAACGTGATGAAGTTATTGTAGAAATTGAAACGGATAAAGTCGTGCTAGAAGTCCCTGCACTTTCTGATGGCGTGCTGGCAGAAGTTGTTCAAGCTGAAGGTGAAACTGTGGTGAGTAAACAGCTGCTAGGGCAAAATTTCTACGGCTCAAGAAGGAGATGTGAGTTCTGCGACGTTAAAAGCAAACGAATGAACCCACACCATCTGATCGTCAACATGCAGCGATTGAAAATAGTCATAATCATAATGCGGATCAAGGCCCTGCGATTCGTCGTTTATTAGCAGAACATGATTTACAAGCAGATCAAATTCAAGGTTCGGGTGTGGGCGGTCGTTTAACGCGTGAAGATATTGAACGTGAAATCGCAAAACGACAAGTACTGCAAGCGAAACAAGAAGCTGCCACTGAGCAAAATACAATTAGCACGGTAGCTTATAGTGCACGTTCTGAAAAAAACGTGTGCCACTGACCCGTTTGCGTAAACGCATTGCTGAACGTTTACTTGAAGCCAAAAATAGTACGGCGATGCTTACCACTTTCAATGAAGTGGATATGCAGCCGATAATGACTCTACGTAAAACCTATGGCGAAAAATTTGAAAAACAGCATTGTGTTCGTTTAGGCTTTATGTCTTTCTACATAAAAGCAGTTGTGGAAGCATTAAAACGTTATCCTGAAGTGAATGCTTCTATTGATGGGGATGATGTTGTTTACCATAACTATTTTTGATATTAGTATCGCGGTTTCCACTCCACGTGGATTAGTCACACCAGTGCTTCGTGATTGCGATAAGCTCAGTATGGCAGAGATCGAAAAACAAATTAAAGCATTAGCTGAAAAAGGTCGTGATGGCAAATTGACTGTAGAAGATCTTACTGGCGGCAATTTTACTATTACAAATGGCGGTGTATTTGGTTCTCTTATGTCCACTCCAATTATCAATCCACCACAAAGTGCGATTTTAGGGATGCATGCTATTAAAGAACGCCCGATTGCGCTTAATGGTCAAGTTGTGATTCGTCCGATGATGTATCTTGCCTTATCTTACGATCATCGTTTAATTGATGGTCGTGAATCTGTTGGTTTCTTGGTAACGATTAAAGAATTATTGGAAGATCCAACAAGATTATTATTGGAAATTTAGTTTTTATTAAAACGTTAAATACAGATATGCGTTATACTTTATTTAAATTCCACTTTGGTTGTATGAAATTTGGGTGTGACGCATATTTTTTGCGTTTTTATGATAGAATGCCTATCCAAAAATATTTATTTTCTTAACTGCACTTTGTGAGCAATATTTGAGGACTACACAACTTGATTTAATAAAAATCTTCTATCAAATCAATTCCTAACTATCCAAAAAGAAGGCATTATCTTTCGTGACATTACCAGCCTTTTAGAAGTTCCATCAGCTTTTTAAAGCAACAATAGATCTTATTGTGGAACAATATCGTGACAAAGGACTTACTAAAGTGCTTGGAACCGAATCTCGTGGTTTTATTTTTGGCGCACCCTGTTGCTCCTAGCACTAGGTTTACCTTTCGAATTAGTACGTAAACCCTAAAAATTACCACGTGAAACCATTTCTCAATCTTATCAATTAGAATATGGTCAAGATACTTTGGAAAATGCACATTGATGCAATTTCAGAAGGTGACAATGTTTTAATCATTGATGATTTATTAGCAACAGGCGGCACCGTTGAAGCGACGGTAAAATTAGTACAACGTTTAGGTGGAGTAGTAAAACACGCTGCATTTGTGATTAATTTACCTGAATTAGGTGGCGAAAAACGCTTAAATAATTTGGGCGTTGATTGCTATACACTCGTCAATTTTTGAAGGTCATTAATTAAGGATTCGATGAGCTATCAAGTCTTAGCCAGAAAGTGGCGGCCAAAAACATTTGCTGATGTTGTTGGGCAAGAACACATTATTACGGCATTAGCAAATGGATTAAAAGATAATCGACTACATCACGCTTACCTCTTTTCAGGCACCCGTGGTGTAGGGAAAACCTCTATTGCTCGATTGTTTGCAAAAGGATTAAATTGTGTACATGGCGTAACCGCAACACCCTGCGGTGAATGTGAAAAATTGTAAAGCGATTGAGCAAGGCAATTTCATTGATTTAATTGAAATTGATGCGGCATCCCGTACAAAAAGTTGAAGACACGCGTGAATTATTGGATAACGTGCAATATAAACCTGTTGTGGGAAGATTTAAGGTTTACTTAATCGATGAAGTCCACATGCTATCCCGTCATTCATTTAACGCGTTGCTCAAGACTTTGGAAGAACCGCCAGAATATGTAAAATTCTTACTCGCGACAACGGATCCGCAAAAACTACCTATAACCATCCTTTCTCGCTGTTTACAATTTCATCTTAAGGCATTAGATGAAACCCAAATCTCCCAGCATCTTGCCCATATTCTGACGCAAGAAAAATATTCCTTTTGAAGAACCTGCATTAGTTAAACTTGCAAAAAGCAGCGCAAGGAAGTATTCGCGATAGCTTAAGTTTAACGGATCAAGCTATTGCAATGGGCAAACCGACAAGTTACTAATAGTGTTGTAAGCAATATGTTGGGGTTGCTTGATGATAACTATTCTATTGACATTTTGTACGCTTTACACCAAGGTAATGGTGAACTCTTAATGCGAACACTGCAAAAAGTTGCAGATGCAGCAGGTGATTGGGATAAATTACTTAGTGAATGTGCAGAAAAAAATTACATCAAATTGCACTCATGCAACTTCTTTCACAAAAATCTTCAGATGACAATGAACATTTTTTTCATTTTTAGCCAAAACATATCTCTCCAGAAGATGTTCAGTTTTTATCAAGTGATTGTTTCTGGTAGAAAAGACTTTATCAAATGCGCCAAACCGTCGTATTGGCACAGAAATGACATTATTGAGGGCATTGGCATTCCACCCAAAGTTCCTTACGGCAGTACCAAAGGCTAACACTACAATTACTCCACCGCCATCAACTCCAAGTGCGGTTGAAAATACAGGTAATTATGTCGATGTGCCGGTACTGTCGCAAAGTATCAAATCAGCTTATTCTCAAGCAAAATCAAATAAAACGAGCATTCCAAATTTGGCAAGTCTTTCGGCTTTAGATGCGCTTGAACATTTAACACAACTCGAAAAACCAAGAACGTCAAGAACACAAAGCTGAATCATTAGCTGCAGTAAGTGAGACTTTACATCACATCCAAGAACTAGATGAAGAAAAATCGAATAAAGTAAAATGACTGCACTTCCTGTACGCGAAATGTCTGCACCAAAAATTAAAAAAATGAAAAACTTTCCTCTTTTTCTCCTAAAATAGCTAGTATGGCTAAAGACGTAGCTATTGTTGAAAATTCTATGGAGGATAATGCCGAAATAATGCAGGAAGAACGGGAGATTTTTAGATGCAGAGACTTATCGTTGGGAATGGAGTAATCCAGAGCTTGCTAAAGCTGATACAGGCGTTCGCCCTTCTGATATAAAAACAGGCGATTTTAAAAAGATATTACGCCTGAATTACGTTTAAAAATCATTACCCAAACTCAACAACAAGATGAGTGGGCTGATATGGTGGAACGTTCAGGGTAACAGGATTTAGCAAAAGAATTAGCGTTAAATTGTTTCTTGCAAAAGTAAAAACTGATGATGAAATCAATCTTGGATTACATTCAGAAAAAAATCCCATCTATGCCAAGAGAGAAGTATTAAGCATTTAACTGAAGCATTAAGTAAACTTCAAGGCAAGGCTATTCATGTAAAAAAATTAACATTGATGACAGTTCCGTCACCACACCGATGGAATATCGTCGTAATATTTATCAAACTTTAAAGGAGAAAGCGAGAACTGCACTTCAACAAGACAATAAAATTCTACTTTTACAGAAAGAGTTTGATGCTAAACTAGACGTAGAGAGTATTCGCCCAGTTTAGCTATAGTTTGATCTTTATTTATTCAGAATTCATTATCTACGTACAGTATAGTCTCCCTCACAAACCCATTTATAACTTGTTAATGCTTCTAATCCCATTGGGCCACGAGCGTGAAGTTTTTGGGTGCTTACGGCAACTTCTGCGCCTAATCCAAATTGTCCGCCATCAGTAAAGCGTGTGCTTGCATTCACATAAACGGCTGCCGCATCAACTTGATTGATAAATTGACGGGCTAGGGTTTTGTGAGGATGTTAAAATACTTTTCAGAATGTTGTGTACCATATTGGCGGATATGCTCAATAGCAGCATGAATATCTTCCACAACAACGACATTCAAATCCAATGATCCCCATTCTTCGCGCAATTCTTTTTCTGTCACTTCGCAGACATTCGCACCCGCTTGTTTCAATATATTAAGTGCGGTGGATTTTGCGTGATATTTTTACGTTTTTTTGGCAGAGAGGTGAGAGACAAGTTTAGGTAAAAAAATTCTTCAGCAATAGAATGTTGAACTAACAATGTCTCCAATGTGTTACAGGTGCTTGACGTTGTGTTTTGGCGTTATCAATAACAAAAAATCGCTTTATTTTGATCCGCACTTTCTTCAACGAAAGTATGGCAAACACCCACGCCACCGACAATAACAGGAATAGTCGAATGTTGTTTACACAATTCATGTAAACCCGCACCACCCCGAGGAATAATCATATCCACATAGCGATCCAGTTTTAATAATTGCATAACGAGTTCACGGTCTGGATCGGTAATAGCTTGCACAGCGAATTTTTGGTAAGCCGGCTTGCTCTAAAAGCATTTTGTACAACTTCGATTAAAATTTTGTTAGAAAAACTGTGTTTCTTTACCACCGCGTAAAATCACTGCATTACCAGTTTTAAGGCAAAGACTTGCCACATCAATGGTCACATTTGGGCGAGCTTCATAAATTGTGCCACGACGCCGAGTGGAGTGCGTACGCGTTCGATTTTAAGTCCGCTATCCAATGTACTGCCATCTATGATTTTTCCCCACAGGATCTGCAAGTGAAATAACGTGGCGTACATCATTAGCAATGCCTTGCAAACGTTCTTGTGTGAGCAGTAGGCGATCAATCAAAGCATCAGATAATCCATTTTTGTTTAGCTAGTTCAATATCTTTTGCGTTTTCGGCTAAGATAAGCGGTGCTTGTTGTTCGAGTTGTTCTGCAATAATAGATAATGCACGATTTTTTCAGCAGTGGTGAGTTGAGCCAAGATAAATGCGGCATCTTTGGCTTGTTTACCCATTTGTTCTAACATAGTTATTCCCTTTATTTTTATTTATTTCTTTTTATTTGGCAGCTTATCTTGTTCTTCCGATGTGAGTTCTTGGTAATTAAACACCGGCAACCCCATTCAAAAATGAATAGCTAAAAGACGTAAAGTAAAGCTACTAATAAGCGTGAGTAATACGGCAAGTGTATGTTCTACTTGAAGTGTGCTTAATGCGTAATAAGTCAGCGTGGCAAATAGCGCAATGCTGGCGTAGAGTTCTTTTTGGAACACGAGAGGAATTCGATTGCATAGCATATCGCGTAGAACACCGCCAAAGGCACCAGTAATACAGCCTGCAATACAAACAATAGTGAGGCTATGTCCCATATCTATCGCAATTTGTGCGCCAATAATGGAATACACCACTAAGCCCATCGCATCGAGCACCAAGAAAATAGTGCGGAAGTAGCGCATAAAATGATTGATGAATGGCGCGACATATACGGTAATCACCGCCGCACTTGCCACCATTAAAAAAATATTCTGGGTGCTTAACCCAGCCGAGTGGGTAATGTCCGAGTAGTACATCACGCACAGAGCCGCCACCAATGGCTGTGACGGATGCGATAATGATCACGCCAAAAATATCCATTTTTTTCACGACCAGCTGCGAGAGCGCCAGTCATTCCTTCAGCGGTGATACCGATGATATATAAAATACTAAGTAACATTCATGTACCTAAGTGCGGTTATAATTGGTTTCATTCTACTTTAAAAATTTAATGAATTTTTTTAGCATAATGGCGCATTATTTTTTTCAGACGTCAAAATTATGTCAGAACAATCTTTCTAAATATATCGCGGCATTGCTCGCGGTATTATCGATCTCAATGGTGCTTGGCATCGATTCATTTATTTTTTTCTTTGCAACCTGAAAAAGCAAACAATACCTCATTTAGGTGTAGGCGTATTGATTGCACAGTTAATTTCTTTATTGGTTTTTTTATCGCGGCGAAATTTGTCCAGGACAACGTGGTCGTTTAATCAAAGTTAATCTGACTTTTGCTATTTATTGGGCAGGGTGGTTGGTGATAAGTTTATTGCAGAATAATCATACACTTACTAACGTGATGAGCGTATGTGGTCTTTCTGTTGTGTATTTTTATTTGGAAACAACCAAAAACTGAAAAATCCGCAACAGCTTTTTTTATTGATGGCTGCATTAATTGCAGGTTTAGGTTGCTTTGAGTTATTTAATGATTTTTTTACCGTGCTTCCTGCGAGTGCTTTTTGCTGAATATAACCCTTTTGCGCCGATTTTATCTGGCGTGATTTTTGGCAAAATCTTGCGCTTGTGATTGCACGAAATCGTTTACAAGGTTTTTATTGCATTGTTTCCGTTAGCCATGATTATATTGCTCGCCTTAAATGCTTTGGCAATATTTTTTTATTTTTTTACTTTTAAAATGGCATGGAAAGTGCGGTTAATTCTGAGAGTGTTTTTTTGCCTACATCATTTATTTTGTTTGCCATTTTGTGATTGCGGCTATTCTGATTCTGCATAGTTTCCAAAAAGTGGAAATTATCTGCTAATAGCTTATTTATCCTATTATTTATTGCTGCTTGCTTGCCGCTATGGATGGTCTTCGCTTAATGTAAAAGCAAAATAATATTGCCTCTTTAATGTTGGTGGCAGGCTGTATTTTATTTGGCTTAGGTAGTTTGATTGTTAAGTTCGTGCCTGTCGGTGCTTATGCAATTGCTTTTTGGCGATTATTAATTGCATCAGGCATTTTCTATTTTTTTAATGAAACTAAAACGCCAACATTTTCCGAAAAGTAAAAAGGCTTTATTTTTCGCCGCACTTTCTGGGGCATTTTTAGCGTTTGATCTTGCCTTTTGGCATGAAAGTATTTATGCCGTAGGTCCAGGCATTTCTACCTTATTAAATAGCTTGCAAATTTTTGTTTAGCTGCCATTGGTTTTGTCTTTTTGCAGAACATCAAAGCAAACTACAAATATTAAGTTTGTTTTTGGCGATAGTTGGCGTAGCGTTAATTTCTGTCGAAGAATTACGTCATAATATTGACGGAATTTATGGCATCGTGATTGGTTTAATTTCAGCGGTAATGTTGGCTGGTTCTATGGTGATGGTGAAAAAGTTCATCAAGAAGAGCAAACGGCATTATTTCCATTGATGTTAATTATCAGTTTGACAGGTGCTTTAGTGCTACTTGTCCCATCTTTTAATTTTTCAATTCAAACAATCTTTATCCAACAACATGGCAGGATTGGGGATTAGTCGTGATTTATGGTGCGGTGATGCAGTGCGTAGCTTTGGGGCATGATTGCTTATTCAATCCCTTTGCTTTCGCTAAGTGTTACTGGATTATTGTTACTCACGGAGCCAGTAGCGGCATTGTTGATTGATTATTTCTATTTGGATAAAGCGATTAATCTTTGGCAATGGCTTGGTGCATTGCTCACTTTATTTGCTATTTATTTAGGATCGAAACGTTAGAAATTAATGTTCCCTCACTCATATTGAGGGAACAATAATGAATTGTGAGCTTATTTTTCCCATAGATTTTTTTAAGATTTCGGCTGGTTAGAAAGTAATACGCCAACACGGAAACCGCAACACATACCCCCATAGTAAAGAGCATTGGTGCGGCAGTATCCATTTTCATTGACGCGACTAAACTTCCTATAATTGCACCCACTGCAAAAACGTACGCTACCAATCAAAGAATTTGCCGTTCCCGCCATTTGAGGACATCTTTCTAAAGCTGATGCCATTGAATTTGATGAAATCACTGGGTTTGGACCGACGAAAAAGGCAACGCCAATTGCCATAGGCCAAAAAAACCGAGATCTAAAAAGTGCGGTCAAAATTAGCCACATTCCAGAAAGGAATTGAATTGTGAGGGCTACCCGTAACATTGTCTCAGCGCCCACTTTAGTGACAAATCGGCTATTTAAAAAAAGAGGCAAAGATCATCGTAACGATATTCATCATGAAGAAGTAACCGAACTGATCGACGGGAACGCCATAAATGCCGATATAGACAATTGATCCTGCTGTCACAAAAAGCAAACAACCCACCAAATCCAAAAAGAGGCGGCAAACATATAGCCGAGCACTTCTTTTTGCTTCCAAAGCAGAAGAAAATTTCGAGCGATAATATTTAAGCGCAGCGGAATACGATTTTTCTTTTTATGGGTTTCTGGAATGATGAAAAAGACCAATGCAGCGGCTAATAGTCCCACGAGCGAAATAACGTAAAAAAATCGCATGCCAGTGAAAAAAATTTAACGATGTAACCACCAATAATTGGTGCAACTAAAGGCGCAAGATAAACACTAACGTGATGGTGGACATCACTTTAGATAGCTGATCTTTACTAAATAAATCACGTAATAATGCGCCTGAAAGCACAACAGGGCAGCACCAAAGAAACCTTGCACAAAACGAAGTGAGGTGAAATTTCAACTGAATTTATTTCGGTGAGTATTAAAGCTGTTAATGCGCCTACACGACACCGAGTAAAATGATCGGTTTTCGACCGAAACTATCACCAAAAAGGCCCCCCAGAAAAAGCTGACCAAACGCCATGCCATAAGCAAAAAGAAGTGAGCGTGTGTTGTACTTGCTCTGGACTCACGCCGAGATCTTTTGCAATTTCTAAAAAAAGACGGCAAATACATATCCACGCCAAAAAGGCGGTAGCATGGAGAGAATGCTGAGCGTAAGAATAAAGATAAAAGTAGATTTTTGCTGACTCATCTTATTTCACCAAACTTTCGATTTCGTTTTTGAGTCAATGGGCGGAATTCACCTTCATCTAAGGATTCATCTAACACGACATCACCAATTTTCCAGCGATGTAATCCAACGACTTTATTCCCAAGTGCGGCAAACATACGTTTTACTTGATGATAGCGACCTTCAGAAATGGTCAGATTCACATTGTAATTATCTAAGATTTCTAATTTTTGCTGGTTTAGTTGGCTCTTTTTTTCTCCGCGTAATAAAATGCCTTCTGCACAAGCTGTGGCATAATTTTCTTCTACGGGATCAGCTAATGTCACCAAATAGGTTTTTTCACAATGATGTTTTGGGAAGTGATGCGATGTGACCATTGTCCATCATCGGTAAGCAATACGAGACCTGTCGTATCCACATCTAAGCGACCTGCGCTATGTAATTTGCCCGCTAAAGGGTAATCAAAAATTGATAAATAGTTGGATAGTCGCCGTCATCATTAGAACAAACACAGCCTTGTGGTTTATTCAACATAAAATACTGGCCTTCTTCGACCCAAGTTAATAATTCATCTTCAAAATAAATTTCGTCTTCTTGTGAAATTTGAACCGAGCCACTTTTGACAATTTCACCATTAATTTTTACCGCACTTTGGCGGATTGCTTTTTGTTGCCTGAGAACGAGTTAATCCCGTATTTTCAGCAATAAATTTATCTAATCTCATTATGTTTTTCTTGTTAAAAATTCGCTAGGCATTGTACAGGTTTTTTGCTTTTACAACGAACAAAAAAGGCTGCAATGCAGCCTTTATCGATTAAGCTTGATTAAACCACTTCACGTAATCGAATTGATCGTAATATTTTTTTCCCATTCCAGCCAGAAAATTCAAAAATATCTCCCGCCTGATTTTTGCTTCTCGAAGCCTTTTTATATAATAAGCCGATTTAAAAGCAGGGTAGGGCTTGTGAGTAAAAAAATTACTTTTATTTTTGAAAGGGAGTTGATCAAAAAGTTGAATGTCTTTTTCGGTTACACCATCTCGATCTGTCATCATAATAAAAAGATTGTCTAAATTCATTCGTGACGTGCGACGTTGCCATTTTTTCATTGGCTTCTTGCTCATTGTGATAGTGCATAAAATGAATTTCAAGATCGGCAAGTTTTTCCTACTGGATAACTTTTTTTCTGTTTGTACGAATGTGAGAGGTTGAGTGAGGTAGAAATCCATATTTTGTAAATAACGCAAAAAAATCCTGTGGCGAGAGATAGAGGTTCACAAATGGAGAATTAAACGGCTGATGTAAATCATGTAAGATAAAAAGCCCCCACGCAATTGGCAGAAATGACAGTCATACCTTGGTTAGTCAATTTACGTTGTAATGAACGATTGATAAAAAAATCTTTGGCATTTATTCACCGCACTTTTGATTTTTTTGAAATGGATTCATTTTATTATCCTCTATGATTCTCTCTTGTGAAAATCCTACCTTTTTTTGCTGAAAAAAATGAAAAGTCTAGCTAATGCCTCGCATCAAAAAAATTTTTGTAATGATTTTTGTGAAAATTTGCAGTCTGTCACAATTTTTTTGGATAAAAACCGCTATAATCGAGATAATATTTCAATCCTGTTTCAATAAAATGGAGCATTTATTATGAGTGAACAATTACGTCAAGCAGCCTTAGATTTCCATGAATTCCCCAATTCCCTGGAAAAATCGAAGTTACCCCAACAAAATCATTAGCAACGCAACGCGATCTGGCTTTAGCTTATTCACCGGGTGTGGCAGAGCCTTGTTTAGAAATTGAAAAAGATCCTGCTGCCTCTTACAAAATATACGGCGCGTGGCAATTTAGTGGCGGTGATTTCCAATGGTACAGCGGTACTTGGTCTTGGTAATATTGGTGCGCTTGCGGGTAAAACCGGTAATGGAAGGGAAGGGCGTATTGTTCAAAAATTCGCGGGCATTAACGTATTTGATATTGAAGTGAATGAACATGATCCCGATAAACTTGTTGATATTATTGCCTCGTTAGAACCAACTTTTGGTGGGGTCAATTTAGAAGATATTAAAGCACCGGAATGTTTCTATATTGAACAAAAAAATTGCGTGAGAGAATGAACATTCCTGTATTCCATGATGACCAACATGGTACGGCGATCATCAGTGCTGCCGCGATCATCAATTCTCTTCGTATTGTAGGTAAAAAAATTGAAGATGTTCTGTCTTGTGGCATCTGGTGCGGGTGCAGCATCTATTGCATGCTTGAACTTATTGCTTTCTTTAGGTATGAAAACGTGAAAATATCACGGTTTGCGACTCGAAAGGCGTAGTATATAAAGGCCGTGATGACAAAATGGATCAAACCAAAAAAAGATTATGCAATTGAAGATAATGGCTGGCGTAAACTTGGCGATGCGATTCCAAATTCCGATATTTTTCTTAGGTTGTTCAGCAGCTGGTGCGCTTACACAAGATATGGTGAAAACCATGGCTGCGCATCCAATTATTCTTGCTTTAGCTAATCCAAATCCTGAAATTACCCCGCCAGAAGCGAAAAGCGGTTCGTCCTGATGCAATCGTATGTACAGGCCGCTCCGATTATCCAAACCAAGTAAATAACGTGCTTTGTTTCCCATTCATTTTCCGTGGCGCATTAGATGTGGGCGCAACCACTATTAATGAAGAAATGAAACGTGCGGCAGTTTATGCCATTGCTGACCTTGCATTAGAAGAGCAAAACGAAGTTGTAACCTCTGCTTACGGCGGTGAAGGCGCGACTTTTGGTGCCGATTATGTGATTCCTCGACCATTCGATCCTCGCTTGATTGTGCGTATCGCACCAGCGGTAGCAAAAGCTGCAATGGAATCTGGTGTGGCAACTCGTCCAATCCAAAAATTGGGATGCTTATGTTGAAAAACTGACTCAGTTTGTTTACAAAAACGAGCTTGTTTATGCGCCCTATTTTTCAGCCAAGCAAAAAGCGGCAAAACAACGCATTATTTTAGCGGAAGGGGAAGAAAATAAAGCATTACATGCCACCCAAGAAGTGATTTCAATGGGCTTAGCAAATCCAATCTTAATCGGTCGCCGCAGTGTGATTGAAGAAAAAAATTAAAAAAACTTGGTTTACGTTTAACCGCTGGTGTAGATTTTGAAATTGTAGATAACGAAGATAATCCTCGCTATGAAGAATGTTGGAAACACTATTACGAGCTTACTAAACGTAAAGGCATTACACCTGCAATCGCAAAACGCGTCGTGCGTTCTAATACAACTGTGCTTGCATCAACTTTAGTGAGTCTGGGCTATGCTGATGGCTTAGTATGTGGTTTATTTGGTTCTTATGGTAAACATTTAGCATCTATTAAGGATATTATTGGGTTGAAAGATGGAGTTAAAGTTGCGGCTGCATTAAATAGTCTTGTATTACCAACAGGAAATGTATTTTTTAACCGATACTCATGTAAATACTAATCCAACAGCGGAAGAACTTGCAGAGATTACATTAATGGCAGCGGAAGAAATTCATCGTTTTGGTATTGAACCTGCTATTGCATTACTTTTCTCATTCTAACTTTGGCTCATCGAATTCATTGGGGGCGCCAAAAATGCGCGAAGTATTACATATGGTCAATGAGCGCAATCCACACTTAATGATTGATGGTGAAATGCGTGGTGATTTAGCAATGAATGAAGCACATAGAAGAGAAGTCATGCCTGATAGTCCATTGAAAGGAAGTGCAAATTTATTAGTGTTCCCTGATTTGAGCTCATCACGTATTAGTTATAGCTTATTACGTGGCACCACTACGGCAATTACCGTTGGCCCGATCTTAATGGGGATGAATAAATCTGCGCATATTCTTAATCCGAGTGCCTCCGTTCGCCGAATCATTAATATGGTAGCCTATGCGGCAGTAAAGGCTCAGCAAGAGTAAGTAATGGATAAATGAAATATAAATTAGGCCCCGTTATTAATTACGGGGCCTTTTATATGAAGTGATTCTAGATTCTAAACATTTTATAAATCAAAAATCGCCAAAAACCTTGGTATCTACTTTGGAATCAATTTGACCAACAAGGTAAGAACTTACTTCCACTTCTTGTGGTGCTACTTGTACGTTGTCAGAAACAAGCCATGCGTTAATCCATGGAATTGGGTTAGAACGTGCACCAAATGGCAATGGAAGACCAACAGTTTGCATACGGATATTGGTGATGTATTCCACGTATTGCACCAAAATATCTTTTATTCAAACCAATCATGGAACCGTCTTTGAACAAGTAATCCGCCCAGTCCTTTTTCTTGTTCTGCAGCGGCTAAGAATAAATCATAGGCTTCTTGTTTACATTCTTCCGCAATTTCTGCCATTTCTGGGTCATCTTGACCTGCAGCCATGATGTTTAAAAATATGCTGCGTACCAGTTAGTGTAACGCTTCATCACGAGCGATGAATTTAATAATTTTCGCATTACCTTCCATTAATTGACGTTCTGCAAAGGCAAAGGAGCATGCGAAAGACACATAGAAACGAATGGCTTCAAGCGCGTTCACGCTCATTAAGCAAAGATAAAGTTGTTTTTTCAAATTACGTAATGTCACAACACATTCTTTACCATCTACTGTGTAAGTACCTTCGCCGTATAGGCTGTAAAGTTGGCTGTCGTGATTAAATCGTCGTAATAAGAAGAAATATCACGTGCACGTTTAATGATTTCTTCGTTAGTTACGATGTCATCAAATACGATAGACGGATCGTTCACGATATTACGAATAATGTGCGTGTAAGAACGAGAGTGAATGGTTTCAGAGAATGTCCAGGTTTCAATCCAAGTTTCTAATTCAGGAATAGACACTAAAGGCAATAGTGCTACGTTTGGGCTACGACCTTGAATAGAATCTAGTAAGGTTTGATATTTTAAGTTACTGATGAAAATGTGTTTTTTTCATGCTCAGGTAACGCTGCATAGTCGATACGGTCTTGAGACACATCCACTTCTTCCGGACGCCAGAAGAAAGAAAGTTGTTTTTTTCAATGAGCTTTTCAAACGTCTCATATTTTTTTGTTGATCGTAACGTGCAACGTTAACGTTTTTGACCAAAGAACATTGGTTCTTTTAATTGGTCGTTTTTGTTTTGTGAGAAAGTAGTGTATGCCATTTTATACTCCGACTTATTTGTATCTTATTTCGCCAATTTGAAGAGGTACAGCATCAATTATGTATCCTAGAGCAGATAAATCACTATCAACATTTTTCCAAACATAATGCCTTAAAAGCTGTGGAATATTGTGATTAGCTTCATTAAAAACTAGAGTAATTATCTTAAAGTTAGGATCTTCCATAGCCCTATTTTTTTAGCATAATCAATCTCATCTGATAGATACTGGGTATCTTCATAATTATCAGTAATAAAAAAATATTGCAGCACAAGATTCTTGCATACCTTTTTAATAGAGATCTGTTTAATTTATCTCCAGCTTTTAAGTTCTTCTTCATCTAACCATGGAGAGAAACCTAGTTTTTGAAGAATATTTTTTTAAACTCTCTAACTTTAGATTTATCTTTACTTTTATGGCTAAGGAATATCTTCATTGGCAGTAATCCTAAGTAGTTTTTTGAGGACTTATAAGATTTTCTTCTATCTCACTAGATAAATTACTTAAATCTCTATGTAAGATAAATAATCCATCATCATAGTTTACATGATAAGTTTTACGAAAGTATTCTCTTATCATATTGATATTGTTTGGTGTTACTTCATCAAATCCAATATCGCTAGGTATTAAAGAACTTCCACTTGATGTTATTACTGGTGAGAATGGAGAGTTCTTATAGAGAAAAAAATGATGTAGTCATTACCTAAATCAAATGTACTTAACTTACTGATACCGTTTATTATAGGCCATCTTCTAGAGTGATTAGGATATTCCTTATTAACTAATTGTTTATATATATCAAGGATCACATTATCCCATCGAATATTTTTCTTTGTTTTTGATATTGGAAAAGAGCATTTTTCTAGATAATTTTTTTATATTCACAGTTGAGAATCCTCAAAACTAATTAAATCTTACAAGCCCCACCTGCACAGCCATCATCTAAATCTTCTTGGCTGTCTTCAGCACCATCACGGGTGTTTTGATAGTAAAGGGTTTTTCAAGCCATATTTATAAGCGGTTAAAAGATCTTTTAACAACACTTTCATTGGTACTTTACCGTCTTCAAAACGTTTCGGATCGTAGTTGGTGTTGGCGGAAATCGCTTGGTCTACGAATTTTTGCATAATACCGACCAAATGTAAGTAGCCATCATTGCTTGGAATATCCCAAAGTAATTCGTAGTTGTAGCTTAAGTTTTTCGTATTCAGGTACAACTTGTTTTAGGATACCATCTTTTGACGCTTTAATACTTAAGATGACCACGCGGCGGCTCAATACCATTAGTCGCATTGGAAATTTGTGATGATGTTTCTGATGGCATTAAGGCAGTTAGGGTTGAGTTACGTAAACCAAATTCTTGGATATCTTTACGTAAGCTTTCCCAATCATAATGTAACGGCTCTTGGGTTAAGGCATCTAAATCTTTCTTATAGGTATCAATAGGTAAAATGCCTTTTGCATAAGTGGTTTCATTGAAGTATTCGCAAGCACCTTGCTCTTTTGCTAAGTTCATAGAGGCTTTCAATAAATAGTATTGAATGGCTTCAAAAGTGCGGTGAGTTAAATCATTAGCTGAACCATCAGAATAACGAACACCATTTTTCGCAAGATAATAAGCATAGTTAATTACACCGATACCTAATGAACGACGAGCAAGTGAACTACGTTTTGCCGCCACAACAGGGTAATCTTGATAATCTAATAATGCATCAAGTGAACGTACAGCAAGATCGGCAAGTTTTTCTAATTCATCTAGGTTTTCAATCTTACCTAAGTTAAATGCAGAAAGGGTACAAAGTGCAATTTCTCCATTTTCATCATTAATGTGCTCAAGCGGCTTCGTTGGTAACGCGATTTCTAAACATAAGTTAGATTGGCGAACGGGTGCCACTTGTGGATCAAACGGAGAGTGAGTATTACAGTGGTCTACGTTTTGAATGTAGATACGACCTGTTGATGCACGTTCTTGCATTAATAAAGAGAAAATCTCAACGGCTTTGACGGTGCGTTTGCGGATAGTTGGATCTTGTTCGTATTTTACGTAAAGTTCTTCAAATTTGTCTTGATCTGCAAAGAATGCTTCATAAAGTCCAGGTACATCTGATGGACTGAATAAAGTAATCTCGCCGCCTTTAATTAAGCGTTGATACATTAATTTGTTTAATTGAACGCCATAATCCATATGACGAACGCGGTTATCTTCACACCACGGTTATTTTTTAACACAAGTAAGCTTTCTGCTTCTAAGTGCCAAATAGGGTAATAAAGTGTCGCCGCACCGCCACGAACGCCACCTTGTGAGCAAGATTTTACCGCGGTTTGGAAATATTTATAGAATGGAATACAACCCGTATGGAATGCTTCACCGCCACGAATCTCACTACCCAATGCACGAATTGCACCAGCATTGATACCAATCTCTGCACGTTGTGAAACATATTTCACAATAGCTGATGCCGTTGCATTGATTGAATCTAAGCTGTCATCACATTCAATTAATACGCAAGAGCTGAACTGACGAGTCGAGTGTACGCACCCCCGCCATAATTGGCGTTGGTAAGGAAATTTTGAAGGTAGATGTTGCATCGTAGAAACGTTTCACATAGTCCAAACGTGTTTCTTTTGGATATTTAGAGAATAAACTTGCGGCAACCAGTAAATAGAGGAATTGTGCTGATTCGTAGATTTCTCCCGTCACACGGTTTTTGTACTAAATACTTACCTTCTAATTGTTTTACGGCAGCATAAGAGAATGTCATATCACGCCAATGGTCGATGAAATTGTCCATTTCATCCCCATTCTTCGCGGGTATAATCATCCAATAAGGCATGATCGTATTTTTCCCATGCGCACTAATTTTTTTGACGTGATCGTATAAACGAGGGGGATCAGAAATGACCGTAGGCTTTTTACGTAAATGGAAAAATCGCTAAGCGAGCAGCTAAAAATTGATAATCAGGCGTATCTTTGCTGATTAAATCTGCGGCTGCTTTAATAATGGTTTCGTGAATGTCTGAAGTACGAATGCCTTCATAAAATTGAATGTGTGAGCGAAGCTCAACTTGGGAAACAGACACATTGTCTCAGACCTTCTGCTGCCCATGTAATAACACGGTGGATTTTATCAAGATTGATTTGTTCTTGCGTGCCATCACGCTTGGTTACCATTAAGCTTTTTATTCATTGTACTGACCCTTGTTATTATGGCGATGTTAAACACAAGATATAGTGTTTGTAATAAAATCAAGCACAAGGTAATGTGTTTTTTTGCTTGAGATCAAGCAACAAATTTTTGCTTGAATTATTGACAATAGGTAACTTATTTTAAAAATAAACGGTTTTTCGAAGAGCAAAAAAATCAAATTTTTTACTTGTAATGAGAAAAGTGCGGTTGAAATTCGCTGAATTTTTACCGCACTTTGAAGATTAGTTTAGATATTTGAAAACTTTAATTATTTTTTCACGCCACTGATTTTTACTCGCAATGTCTGCGGCCGCATCAGCTTGGGCGTGTGTCAGGGTACCAAGTAGGAAAACTCTCCATTTTCGCTAATAACTTTAACATCGGTTGCTTTAACTCGACCATCGACTAACATTTTTGATTTGACTTGCGTAGTAATCCAACTGTCTTTGCTGATTTGTGCAAAAGAGATTTTTCGGGCCAATAGTCAGTTCGTTATAAATATCATTGACACCTTCAACGCCTTTTTGCAAGATCTGCGGCTGTTTCTTTTACGCCACTATTGGGAACTTGACCGATTAAAAGTACTCGACCATTGTAAGACACTGCATTTACACGACCTTCAGTTTTGATTTGAGCATCTTTTTCAACGGCATTTTCTACTTTGAATTCGAGTGTTTCGTCATCTACTTGTGTGCCTGCTGTTCGAGGATCAGTACCTACTTTAGCTGCTGCGGCGCCACCACCTAGAGCGGCAACGATACAGCCTTTGTAAAAAGAATGTTGTGCTAAGCACGATAGCCAGTTTTTTTAACGGGGATAATGTCATAATTAACTCCTTTTGAGATTAAATTACTGCTAGTTTGAAATTGATTTATTGTGCTGTCAAGCACTTGGGAACAACGTATGGTCAACTAATTCACAAAGGGCATTGATAACAAAAAGATGGTTTTCTAAGACCCGACTTTCTTTGGTTGCTGGAATCGATATTTCTAAATCACTATCAGCTAAAATTCCTTGAATTGCATCGTTATTAGAACCAGTGAGTGCATGACATTAATTTCTTTATTTACTGCATGAGAAATAGTGTTTAGTACAATTTTTCTGTTCCCAAAGGTGCAAAAAGCAATAAGTAAGTCGCCTGGTTTGGCAACGGCATTAAATTGATGACAATACAATTCCTCAGGCGAGTGTTCAAAAACAAGAGAAGAACCCACCGCACTTTCTAAACTTAAGAGCACAGAGGGAAAACTCGGTCTTGCTAAATCGTATCGATTAAGTAAGTTAGATACGAGAAATTGCGCATTGGCATAAGAGCGCGACACGCCACAAGCGATCACTTTATTTCCACCTAGCAAACATTGCATCACCATTTGGGTAGCGTTAGCAATATTTTTCCGAAAGCATACTGGATGCAGCAATTTGAATTTGAATACTTTCGCTATAAATATCTTTTTACTTTTTGTAACATCATAAAAAGCCATTAATCGAGAAAAATTAGGAATCCATTGAATATCTTGGGGCGTTTTGCCAAAGGCGATTAAATCAAAAACGACAATTGGCATCTTCTAAGCTCATATTTTGTTTTTGCAAGCCATAAATTTGCCGCATCCAACCATTTTTTTGTTGTTTTTTTGCCAATCTACACTTTCTATCGCCGAGCCAAAGGTATGATTAGAACGCTGGCGAACTTCAATCAAAAACGATGGTTCCTTTATCATTCATAATAAGATCAAGTTCACCACATTTGAAATTTTGATTAGCTGCAATAAATTTTTAAGCCTTTTGATTCTAAAAAGGCGAGCGTGATGCTCAAAGCTCGCCCCTTGTTGACGTTTTAAAGAAAACATTAGTTTTGCGACCGGTACAATTGCACCATTTTGATATTGATACCAAGTCATATCGCGTTCAACATTACAATTTGTACCCTGCACTTAAAATGCCGGTTAAACCACTTAAGCGATATCCTGGTACTTGGCGCAATTCATTAAATTGATTGATGAGTAACCAAGCATCCGCCCCCATTGCATATAAACGCATTAATTGATATTCACCGCCAGTTGTTTTAGCGAGTTTTTTTGATATTGTGGTGAATTGGTTTCTTTTAAAAATGGAATATCGCTAAATTGAACACCATTCATTTGAGCGACAAACTCAGGATTGCTGCTTGTGGCATTGGAGCTTGAGCGTGAGCTCGCATAAATACGTAAATTTGGTGCACTATTCGTTAAATAGCCTTTTCATTTCGACCAGTTCATCTGGATTGGCGACCACATAAAGTGCGGTTGTATTTTCACCATTTTGTTGTAAAAAGTAGGTGACATCAGCAGGTAGATTATAATAACGAACATTCGCATCGACGCCAGCAAGTTGTTGCCAACGTACGTTAAAGGCATTACCTACTCGTTGCCCTAAATCATTTTTGTGGCATTGCAACCAGTGGACTACGAATTCCATCATTCCACATTTTTATTGGCTGCTGACTCTGCTTCATCTTCTGGTGAAAGTCCATAATAGCAAAGTTGAGCAATTGCACGAGAATTTGGTGTAGCGTTTAATGCAAGCACATCCATACCTTGAATTTGTGCTGGATCCGCCAAAATTACATCAAGATTTTGTTTTTAGTAATGGACCCACTAACGTTTTTAATCCCTCGCTTGTTTTCGCTTGCGCGATGATATCTTGTACAGAATTCATTGAGGTATCAAATACTTGCACGGGAATGGTTGAGTTACCTTCGCATCGTTGAAACCCGATTGAATGGTGGTACCAAGAATTTGTCCGTCACCACTTAATGGCAATAATAAACCAATTTGTGACACATTCGTTTGTTGGAAATTCAGCAATGTAAGCAATTCTTTAGGGAACAAGGTTGCGGCTGCATGATTTGGATAAGCATTTTTTTCCAACTTTGTAATGCTTGGCTTAATTGAACGGGTTGACGAATATAATCATTGTAGGTTTTGATTAAGGTTAACCAACCACCCTAAAGCTGCGTTGCCTTCATCTGAAGCATTATTGATTACGCCAGTATTTGATGAACGTAACAATGCCCAAGTTTTATCAACATTATCTTGACGACGTTGTACATCTGTTAAATTTTTCATCAATTTTTTTATCCGCGCTTTGACGGCCCTCAATGATATCTTTTTGGTTTTTCAGCAACAACTGCTAAGGTCTCGTAATAACGAGATTTTTTTGTGACGGGCTTAATTTATTTAAACCAATGCACGTAATTGATTTTTGAGCCACTTCATTGGCGTTTTTTTGCAGCAGAAATTCTCGCTTCAATTAATGCACGATCTAATTTTTGCGCATCATTTAATTCACCTAACTCACTTAATAAAGCTTCAGATTGTTCAACTTTATTTTTCACTGATTAATACGCGAGCCGTGAGCAATTTATAGGTTTGTTGATCTTCAAGTTCTTGTGCTTGTCCTAATTTATTCATATAAAATTCAGAACTTGCATTCGCATCTTGTTGTAAAGTTTGTGTAAAACTGCTGCCAAGTAGATTTGAACAGCCAGCTAAGGCCATTGACAATAAAATTGGCATTAAACGTTTTTAAAAACGTCCGCCTTGTAATAGAATAGACATTCTCGCTCCATTATGAACAGACAATAGTTGTGGTAGATCTTACTTATCTCATAACTTAAAAGCAAACAGAAATACGACTGATTTAACCGGAATTTTATACATTGTTGCCACACCGATTGGCAATTTACAGGATATTACCCAGCGTGCTTTTAGATACTTTTACTCAAGTGGATTTAATTGCAGCAGAAGATACCCGTCATAGTGGCCTTTTTATTAAGTCATTACGGTATCAAAAAGCCTTTTTTTGCTTTTGCATGATCACAATGAACAAGAAAAAGCCCATATTTTGGTGGAAAAACTCAAGCAAGGTAGCCATATTGCTTTTGATTTCTGATGCGGGACGCCATTAATTAGTGATCCTGGTTTTTCATTTAGTTCGTCAATGCCGTGAGGCTGGCATTCGCGTTGTTCCTTTGCTCGGTGCATGTGCGGCAATTACTGCACTTTGCGCATCGGGGATTGCTTCTGATAGATTTTTGTTTTGAAGGTTTTTTTACCAGCAAAAAGTAAAGCCCGCAAAGATAAATTAGAAAAATATCGCAAAAGAAGACCGCACTTTGATTTTTTTATGAATCCACTCACCGTATTTTTAGATACGCTAGAAGATATGCAATCGGTGCTGGGGAAGAACGATATATTGTGTTAGCCCGTGAAATTACTAAAACTTGGGAAATGATTACGGGGAATACAATTAAAAATTTACGAGAATGGCTTTTAGAAGATCCCAATCGTACAAAAAGGCGAGATGGTTTTTGATTGTGGAAGGCAAACCAAAGTCTGACAATAACGATGAAATCTCCCCACAAGCGGTGAAGGCGCTTGAATTAATTGTAGAAGAATTACTGCTAAAAAGCGGCTGCTATTGTTGCTAAGTTGTATGGTTATAAGAAGAATGCTTTTGTATCAATTTGGATTAGAGCATTTGGAAAAAGTAACCTCAAAATCAATCGCACTTTTATTCATCCAATTTTAATCTGTGCTGTTGCACCAAACAGACACAAGTTCTTACAAGATATTTACTTTTAGACTGGAAAAAAAATATGTTAAACCAAGTTTCAAATACATTACTGACACCAAGTAATCTTTTCAACCAAAGCATTGCTCAATATTTTTCGATATGATGTCGCATCGTAATATTGACTATGCTGATTTGTATTTTCAACTTAGCCAAGATGAAAGTTGGGTATTGGAAGATGGGATTATAAAAAGAAGGCGGTTTTTCATATTGATCGTGGTGTTGGCGTGCGAGCAGTTTCTGGTGAGAAAACAGGCTTTGCTTATGCCGATCAAATTAATCTTGCTTCTTTGCAGCAATGTGCGGAGGCGGTAAAGGGAATTGCGCAAGTAAAACAGGGGAATTTGATTTCGCCATCTGCTTTTAATGTTGTAAATCCCTATTACCGTTATGCAGCGATTAATCCTTTGGAAAGTTTGACTAAAGAGAAAAATTGAGCTATTACATTTTAGTTGATCGTACAGCACGCGCAGAAGATCATCGCGTAACCCGCGTATCAGCAAGTCTTAGTTCCGTTTATGAAGAAATATTAGTCATGGCGACGGATGGTACGCTAGCTGCAGATATTCGTCCTTTAGTTCGCTTTATCTATTTCTGTATTAGTAGAAGAAAATGGAAAAACGTGAACGAGGCAGCTGTGGTTCTGGTGGGCGTTTCGGTTTAGATTGGTTCTTTGAAGTGATTGATGGCGATATTAGAGCAGTACGATTTGCTAAAAGAAGCGGTTCGTCAAGCTTTAGTAAACCTTAGTGCAGTTGCAGCACCTGCAGGATTAATGCCGGTTGTATTAGGTGCTGGTTGGCCTGGTGTGCTGTTACACGAGGCTGTAGGGCACGGTTTAGAAGGAGATTTTAATCGTAAAGAAAGTTCACTTTTCACAGGCAAGATTGGTGAACAAGTGACTTCACCGTTATGTACGATTGTGGATGATGGTACGATTGAAAAATCGTCGAGGTTCATTAACTATTGATGATGAAGGTGTACCAAGCCAGTGTAATGTACTCATCAAAGATGGGATCTTGCAGGGTTATATGCAAGATAAAATGAATGCCCGTTTGATGGGCGTAGCACCTACGGGGAATGGCCGTCGTGAGTCTTACGCTCATTTACCAATGCCTAGAATGACTAACACCTATATGCTTGCGGGCCAAAGTCAGTTTGATGATTTGATTGCTTCTGCAGAACAGGGCATTTATGCACCGCACTTTGGTGGCGGTCAAGTGGATATTACGTCTGGTAAATTTGTATTTTCCACTTCAGAAGCTTATTTAATTGAAAAAGGAAAAAAATCACGAAACCTGTGAAGGGCGCAACTTTAATTGGTAGTGGTATTGAGGTGATGCAAAAAGATTTCTATGGTTGCAGATAAATCAGAACTTGATTTAGGTATCGGAGTTTGTGGTAAAGAGGGGCAAAGTGTGCCAGTCGGTGTTGGACAGCCAGCACTAAAAATTGATGAAATTACCGTTGGTGGTACGAATTAAACCCAAATTGCGCAAAGATCACAAAAATCCAATTAGAATTGGATTTTTACTGGCAATTTCATTTAAATTTTGATAGTCTCAGGCAGAATCTTATTTTTATATCTTTTAATTATTTTTTAAATTATGTTGAAAAGAATTTTAGTTATTATCGGTCTAGCGACCCTCGCAACTGCTTGTTCTAATGGCCCACGAACGGCAAATCATCAGGTTATTTCAGAAAGTGATGATGCTCAATTAACGGGTTTGATTAGTAATTTAGAAAAAGGTAATCGTTCAGGGATTTTTTTCATAAAGTGAGAACAAACCGTTCATCAGCTTTAATGGGTGATAAGGCTTTAGCTGGTGTGTATAATGAATGGGTGGGAACTGCTTATCGTATGGGCGGTACAACTAAACGTGGTATTGATTGTTCTGCATTTATGCAAACAACTTTTTCTGAAGCATTTGGTATTGAATTGCCTCGTTCTACTGCTGAACAGCGTTATTTAGGTAAAACAAATTAGTAAATCAGAGTTGAAAAAAAGGCGATTTAGTTTTTCTTCCGTAAAAATAACCATGTCGGTGTTTATATTGGTAACAACCAATTTATGCACGCAAGTACAGGGCAAGGTGTGACGATAAGTTCCCTTGATGAAGAATACTGGGCTAGAACTTACACTCAATCTCGCCGTATCATGTAATGAAAAAGAAAAACCGAACATTAAGTTCGGTTTTTTTGATCAGTTTATTGATAAAAAAATCCCCTCTTTTAGTCGAGGGATTTTTATTATTCTTTAAATTCTTCCATCATTTCTTGCGCTTTTTTTCACCATATCTTGTGAACCAACAAATAGTGGAACGCGCTCATGAAGTGCGGTTGGTTCGATATCTAAAAATTCGGAGATAACCATCAGTTGCGACACCGCCCGCTTGCTCTGCTAAAAAAACGCAATTGGATTGCCTTCATATAATAAACGGAGTTTTCCATTTGGATAGTTGGTTGCACTTGGGTAAATATAAATGCCGCCTTTTAATAAGTTGCGGTGGAAGTCTGCTACAAGTGAACCAATATAGCGAGAGGCGTAAGGACGATGAGTTGCTTTATCTTCTTCTTGGCAATATTTAATATATTTTTTTCACACCTTGTGGAATTTGAGGTATTGCCCTTCATTGATGGAATAAATGCGGCCAGTTTTTGGCATTTGCATATTTTCGTGTGACAGACAGAATGTACCGATTGATGGATCATAAGTAAAACCGTTAACCCCTGTGACCAGTGGTATATACCAACATAGTTGATGAACCGTAAACAATATAACCTGCGGCAACTTGTTTATTCCCTGGTTGTAAGAAATCTTCTAAGGTGACAGGTGTGCCAATTGGAGATACGCGACGGTAAATTGAGAAAATGGTACCGACGGATACGTTTACATCAATATTCGAAGAACCATCAAGAGGATCCGTTAAAATAATGTATTTGGCATTGCGTCCACGTTCCGTATCAAACGCGATAAAACTTTCTTCTTCTTCAGATGCAAAACCAGCCACTTCTTCACGCGCCATTAATGCCGCTTTCATCGTGTTATGGGCGAATAAATCAAGTTTCATTTGACTTTCGCCTCTGTACGTTTTCAACACTCAGATTGGCCGAGAATATTTGTTAAGCCTGCTTTATTAATATCTCGGTGAATAATTTTTGCTAAAAAGACGAATTGACGACAAAAATACCACTCAATTCCCCTTTTGCATTTGGGTATTCTGCTTTGGCGTTCAACGATAAATTCACTCAATGTTTTCATAATTTTCCTTTTAGTTTTTTTCATAATATGTTGATTAATTATAGGGAATTTGGAGTGTAAACTCTAATGATAGATTATCAGAATGAGATCTTTATCACAAAAAAATTTCACATTAATTGTTGTAATTTTTTAGAAGCTATCACTTATTTGTTAATTCATGTTGGAGCCATTTTTTGAATTGGCGTGCCGAATAAACTTCAGTTGCCATAATTGCAGCTAATAAAAATCCTCCAAAATTACCAGCACTTTTCTATTTTTGTTCTTTTTGTTATCTAAAACTTACAAAATTTCATCGTGTTTTGCTTAAATAAACTACAATCTGCGGTCTAAAAATGGAGCAAACAAGACACAGATAGTAAAGTTACTTACGCAACTAAAGACGATGTTCAATTCAATACCGTACAGTTTGGTGGTGATAAAGGGCCTAAGATTTCATCTACTGCAGAGGGTAACATCAATGTAAGTGGTCCGGATGGTAAAGTACCAACTAAGATTACTGGGGTTGCTGCGGGTGATATTTCACCAAATAGCACTGATGCGGTAAATGGTGCGCAAATTTATGCATTAAGTCGTGGTAACGTGCCTGAAGTGAAAAAAATATTACAGCAACAGTAACTAACCCAGATGGTTCAAAAACGACTAAAGAGTACAAAGATATTATTGTTGATAAGGATGGTACACCAATCTTGAAGACCTATAACGTACAAGGTCAGAAAAGAAATTATCACTAACTCTGTTGTTGAAGCAGTCCATAATATGAATGAGCAAGGTATTAAGTTCTTCCACTCTAATGATGGTGTAGATCGTCCTAAAGTGGAAACGGAGAATGACTTTGACTCAAGTGCAGTGGTAAATTTGCGACAGCAATTGGTTCTCGCTCAAAAGCAGATGGAACAAATGCAGTAGCAATAGGTTTCAATTCTGTTGTAACGGGTAATGATTCAATCAGTATTGGTACAGGTAACCGCGTGACCGGTAATAATTCTGGTGCATTTGGTGATCCAAGTATTATTAATGGTAACAGTAGTTACTCAGTGGGTAACAATAATACTGTTGCAACAAATGATACGTTTGTATTAGGTAATGAAGTAAAAACACATTGTGGAAAATTCAGTTATCTTAGGAACTAAAATCAACTGCAACAGCTGGTGATGGTTCTGCAACAGCTACTTTAAATAACATCAAACAAGATGGCACTAGAGGTACAAGCATAACAGCAGGCTCAAAAGGTACTGTGAAACAAGCTATCGTAGGCAATATGGTTTACGGCGGTTTTTGAAGGTGCAACTGCTGATGGCGTAGTTTCTGTTGGTGCAGCAGGTAATGAGCGTCGTATTCAAAAACGTAGCGGCAGGTGAAATTTCTGCAACTTCAACGGATGCGATTAACGGTAGTCAGTTGTACTCAGTGGCTCAAGGCGTAGGTAACCGTATTAATAACTTACAAGGCCAAATTAATAAATTAGGCAAACGTATGAATGCAGGTGTAGCGGGTGCAATGGCAGCAGCTAACTTAATGCAACCTCATAAACCAGGACAATCAGCTGCGATGGCTGCTATAGGTCAACATCATGGTGAGGCAGCGGTAGCCGTAGGGTATTCACGTATTTCTGATAATGGTAAATATGGTGTGAAATTATCAGTAGGCGCAAATACTCAAGGACAATTAAGTACTGGTGCTGGTGTATCTTATTTCTGGTAATTATTGCCTATAAACTAACGTTAGGCCTCCGTTAATACGGAGGCTTATTTTTATCTTGAAATAAGTAAGATTTTTATCGTCAATAAAAACTTGATAAAAATACCGCACTTTGATTGTTCATCTAAGTGCGGTATTTTTGCCTACTTTATTTAGCCATGTCTACTTTTATTCCAACGTTACATACACAAATTTTCGTTTATCCTGTACGGTTGATCTTGTGTTTAATTTTTACTTTTAATAGGCGATTTTTTTCAGTTTTTTTCGATTAAATCTGTTTCTGAAAGGTTTTATTATAGGGCTTCTTAGTGATGAGCGAATAAAATGCTATGTTATCGTTGGAATAAATAGATATTAATTAGATAAATAATTTGTTAATAATTAAAATCAAATAGTTGGCTATTTCCATCATATAGTGTGTAAATCATCGCATACTTAAATCTAAAAATTTCACTTTTTATTCATCGTAGATATGGTAGAAAAATTATCTGAAGGCGAGAAATTTATAGTCCATTTAAATAAAAAGAGCGATTAAAAAAACACAGAATTTTTTTAACCGCTCTTTTTATTTGATTACTATGCTTATTTTTTTGATTTTTCCATTTCCAGAACAGAAATAGGGCAAGTAAAGCGATAAGCACATAAATCACCATTTGACCTTTTTGGATTTGAGCATGTAACCAGTCTAAATTTTTTTGCACCAAGTTCGCCCTAAATAAACCCAAATTGGCACAGAAATAATAGCAGCACAGAAATCAATTAAGGCAAAACGTGTGTAACTTACACGGCGAGTAATGCCAGAGACCATATAAATTGGAGCACGCAAACCTGGTAAAAAAACGTGCGACAAATAACACTCGGTTGCCATATTGGCTGAATTTTTTTCACGCACCATTCTTAAACGTTGTAATGTCACGATTTTACGCATTGGGCGAAAACGTAAAAATTTTTTTGTGCCATAAATACGACCAAGCCAATACATGGTGGAGTCACCCGCAAGCACGCCAATCATACTGACGAGTAACATTAAATGTGAATTAACACTTTCAGGATAAAGTCCCGCAATAACACCACCAGAAACCAAGGTGATATCTTCTGGAATCGGCACACCAAATCCGCAAATAATTAAAACAAAAAGAACAGCCCAATAGCCGTACTCAGTAAAAAATCCAATCAGAAATTCCATAATCTTCCTACTTTATTTTTTTATAAATATCGTAAAAAACTGCTAAGCATTCTAATCTTTTCAGGGTAAAAAAAGCCTAGAAAAAGTTTGCTTTGAAAAGAGGGATATTCTATAATTCGCCGTCTCAAAGTATAGCTCAATGCTTGTCTTTGAGAGTAATATTTGGAAAATTGCTGGGTCGCCTGCAATTTTTCTTTCTTTTAACATTAATTTAAAGAGAACATTAAAATGGCATTTAAATTTAACGCTGAAGTTCGTACAGCGCAAGGTAAGGGTGCGAGCCGCCGCCTGCGTCACAATGGTCAAATCCCCTGCAATCGTTTATGGTGGCAGCGAAGAGCCAGTTTCAATCATCTTAAACCATGATGAATTAAACAACGCGCAAGCTCATGAATCTTTCTATTCTGAAGTGATTACTTTAGTGATCGGTGGTAAAGAAGTTGCAGTTAAAGTACAAGCAATGCAACGTCACCCATTCAAACCAAAATTGGTTCACATTGACTTCAAACGCGCGTAATTTATATTAATACAGTTTTACGTAAGTTAAAAAAAGCTCGTCAAATTTGACGAGCTTTTTCTGTTTTTATAAATAATTATTTTTTTCACAATATATTAGTTAGAGAGTGTGAAAGCTGGTAATACAGTAACGTTCAAAGCAGGTAAAAACATCAAGTTAAAAACAAGATGGTAAAAAAACTTTACTTATTCGTTAAATCCAGTGTTAACTGACATGACAAGTATTGGTGGAAATGGAACCACTATGACTTTTTAATCCTCAGGGTGTAGATTTAGGTAATAAAAAAATTACAGGGGTTAAGTCTGCATTAGATACTACGCCAGTAACAACAACTCCAGGTACCCCAGTAACAGATCAACCTAACTTAGTGAATTTAGGAACTAAGCCAGGTGAGAAAGCTCTACCTAATAATGTATTAAATTCTGCAGCAACTGTTCGTGATTTAGCGAATATGGGATGGATTGTATCTTCTAATAAAACAACTGATGCTTTAGGTGAAGCATACAAAGATACAGTAAAAATGCGAACGAAGTGAAATTCATTGGTACTGGCGCAGCAACGGTATCTGGTAAAACTGTAGATGGTATTCGTACTATTACAGTAGATGTAAAACAACCAGAACCACAAACTGAAACTTTTAACATCTACAGGCGGAAAGGTTACAAATCCTAAAGATGATAATGCTAAAAAAATTAGTAACTGCAGGTAATGTTGCAGATATGATTAATAAATCTGGTTTTAACTTAAAGACTTCTGCTGATAAAAATAGTAACGGTGAAAAAGCTAAAGGTACTAAGGATGCTGGTGAATTAATCAATCCGGGTGCAACTGTTGAAATGGTTGCTGGCAAAAAAATATGTCTGTGAAACAAGATGCTGATGGTAAAGTAACTTATGCAACTAAAGAGGACGTTGAGTTTAATACAGTAAAAAGTTGGTAATAATAAAGATGGTAAATCACCAGTTGAGTTTAAAACCGAAGCGGCTAAACCAGCGACTAACAATGCTGCTGAAAAACAACCAACAACTGCGTTAAATGTAACTTCTTCTGATGGTAAACCTACCCAAATTACAGGTGTTGCTTCATCATTGAATACTAAACCAGTAGAAACTGCATCAAATGGTAAGGACGGGGCTAAAACCTGAATCTAATCTTGTTGATTTAGCAAAACGCAACTACGCCAAATGCAGCTGCAACAGTAGGTGATTTGCAGAATATGGGCTGGATTGTTGGTGCGCCTGAAAATGGTTATGTAGATACAGTGAAGAATGCTAATAAAGTGGATTTTAAAGCTGGGGCTGGAATTTCTGTAACTGGTGACACTAAAGATGGTGTTCGTGAAATTACTATTGGTATTAAAGACGGTGAAGTAGTTAAACCAAATGAAGATCCATCTTCACCTAATACTGGTGCGGGCTATGTAACAGGTAATAAAGTAGCTACAGCGATTCAAAAATCTGGTTTTGTGATTGGTAAACAAACAGCTGCGTTAGCTTCTGAGGACTTCAAAAATGAAGATGAAAAAGTTAACCCAGATGATCAAGTTCGTTTTTGCAGATGGTAACAACACGAAAGTGAAGTTAGCGACCAAAGAATCTGTTAACACGACGGAACAAAAAGTAACTACCACGACAGTAAAAGTGGATGTAACAGGCTTACCAGTTCAATATACTGATAAGAAAGGCAAGCCAGTGACTAAAGTGGGTGATAAATACTTTACTGTTGATGATAAAGGTAACCCAACGACAACAGAAGTGAAACCTGCGGACTTAACAACGAATATGGTTAATCCAGCGGCAGCACCGAATGAAATTGGTGCACCAACGACATTAGGTAACGTGAAATCTAACTTGCCTGAAACGAAGAATGGTAATAACCCTACATTGAATCAGGCTGCACCAACAGCTGAAGACGCTGATAAAGTTAAAAAAATAATGCAGCGACCGTATCTGATATGTTGAATGCAGGTTGGAATTTACAAAATAATGGTGACGCGAAGGATTTTTGTAAAAACCTTATGACACTGTTAACTTTGTCGATGGTAAAGGTACTAAAGTTTCAGTAGAAACTGAAAATGGTACGACAAGTAATGTGAAATTTGACATTGATACAGGCAAAATCACCAATAAATCTGATGGTAGCGTTCAAGGCCCAGTTACGCCTGAAATGCAGAGAGTATTAAAGGATGCAAAAGATGCATATAATAGCTACCACCTAATGCACCAGAAGCAGTACGTAAGGTTGCTAAACAAGCAGTTGAAGATGCTGAAAATAATATTGCAAATGTTGAAAATAAAGTGGCGACTGCACAAGATGTAGCAAATGCAATTAACAATTCAGGCTTTACATTAACCACTTCAGAAAATGGTGGGAAGAAAATTTCAGGTACGCCAGAAATGATCAATCCAGGTAAAAAAAGTTGAAATGGTTGCAGGTAAAAATATGACCGTGAAACAAGAGTCTAACGGTAAAGTGACTTACGCAACCGCTTCTAATGTAACCTTTGACAGCGTTCAATTCGGTGATAATGGTCCCTAAGATTACTAACAATGGTGGAAATATCAATGTTGGTACAGCGACAGGCGCACCGACTAAGATTACAGGCGTAGCACCAGGTGAAATTTCAGCAACTTCAAAAGATGCGGTAAATGGTAGCCAGTTATATGCGATGGGTAATAAGTTACAGGGCCAAATTAATAAATTAGGCAACCGTATGAATGCGGGCATGGCGACTTCTGCAGCTATGGCAAACTTGTTACAACCGCATAAACCGGGTCAATCTGTGGCAACAGCAGGTGTGGGTCAACACAAAAACCAATCTGCGGTAGCAGTGGGTTACTCTCGTATTTCTGATAACGGTAAATACGGTGTTCACTTCTCAATGGGTGCTAACACTCAAGGTGAAGTGACCGGTGGTGCAGCAGTAGGATACTTCTGGTAATCTAACCACACAGTATAGTAGTAATTAAAGGGCTAAGTTCTGTAAATAGAACTTAGCCCTTTTAGTTTGATATAAAAAAATAAGATAAAAATGACCTCACTTTTTAAAAAGTGCGGTCGAAAACTGAGATGAAATTAAGCTGCGAACGGATCACGTAAAATCATGGTTTCTACACGATCAGGGCCGGTTGAAAGAATATCAATTGGCACGCCAGTCACTTCTTCAATACGTTTAATATAGTTAATGCAGTTTTGTGGTAATTTATTTACATCTGTGATGCGGAAAGTATTTTTCTTTCCAGCCTGGTAATGTTTCATAAATTGGTTCTACACCTTCCCAATCTTTCGCGGCTAATGGTGCATATTCAACGATTTCACCATTTGGCATTTTGTATGCAACACAGATTTTTTTACTTCATCAAAACCATCTAATACGTCTAATTTGGTCATGCAGAAGCCAGAAATAGAGTTAAGTTGGATTGCACGACGAATGGCGACGGCATCGAACCAACCACAACGACGTGGACGGCCCTGTTACTGCGCCAAATTCGTTACCTTTACGCGCAATTTCAGCCCCCACATCATCAAATAATTCTGTTGTGAATGGGCCACCACCTACACGAGTACAGTAAGCTTTGATGATACCAAGTACATAATCAAGATTACGCGGGCCAAAACCAGAACCTGTTGCAACACCACCAGCCGTTGTGTTTGAGCTGGTTACATATGGATAAGTACCGTGGTCGATATCCAACATGGTACCTTGCGCACCTTCAAATAAAAATGTGCTCACCATTTTTGCGTGCTGTATCAAGAATTGTAGTGATATCTGCCACCATACCAGTGATTACATCGGCAATTGCCATTACATCATCTAAGGTTTTTTTGATAATCGACAGCTTCAACTTTGTAGTAGTTCACCAATTGGAAATTATAGTATTCAAGGATGTTTTTTTGAGTTTTTTTCGGCAAAAGCTTCTTTATTAAATAAATCGCCTACGCGTAAACCACGACGAGCCACTTTATCTTCATAAGCAGGGCCAATACCACGACCAGTTGTACCGATAGCTTTTTTTGCCGAGAGCTGCTTCACGGGCGTGATCCATAGCCACATGATAAGGCAAGATTAAAGGACAAGCTTCAGAAATTAACAAACGTTCACGAACTTTAATACCACGGCTTTCAAGTTCACCCATTTCTTTCATTAATGCTTCAGGTGAAACCACAACGCCATTACCAATTAAGCAAGTTACGTTTGGATGTAACATACCTGATGGAATTAAACGTAATACGGTTTTTCTCTCCATTGATGATAAGTGTGTGGCCTGCGTTGTGACCGCCTTGGTAACGAACTACGTATTTTACGCGATCCGTTAGAAGATCGACGATTTTCCCTTTACCTTCATCGCCCCATTGAGCGCCTAAGATAACAACACTTTTTTTCCCATAATTTCCGCCTTTATTCGGTTAAATTAGTCAAATGAACAGCCGTTTACTTTTACTCTTTTTTCGGCTTTAATCTCAATGATATAAAAGAAAAAAAGTGCGGTGATTTTTTTCACCGCACTTTGGGGTTAGATTTTTATTCAAATAAGGATTTGTGTAATGAACGAACGACTTCGTCAGCATGTTCACTTTGCACGAGCATACAAATATTGTTGGTACTTGCACCATAGCTAATCATTCTTACATTATAAGGCTCAAGAGTATCAAAAATTCCTTTTGCTACACCTGTTGCAGTATGTAAATCATTGCCGATTAATGCAACTAATGATAATCCAGTATCGACTTTTCACTGAACAATATTGACGAAGTTCATCTAGCAATTCGGTTGAAAGTAATTCTGCCCCTGAAGATGCGGAGCCAGTTTTATCTAATGTTAATGCTACGCTCACTTCTGATGTGGTGATTGTATCCACTGAAATTTTGTGTTTAGCTAAAATGTTAAATACATTCGCTAAGAAACCTTGTGCATGCAGCATACTTAAGCTGGAAAGCGTAAGTAAAGTTTGATCTCGGCGTAGCGCAATTGCACGGAAAGTTGGACGAGGTTGAGGATCGCGAGTGACCCAAGTTCCGCCTGCTTCTGGTGATTTACTTGACCCCACATAAACGGGGATATTGCTGCGAACTGCGGGGAGTAATGTGGCTGGATGTAGCACTTTTTGCGCCAAAGGTTGCCATTTCAGCTGCTTCAGCAAAGCTCATTGTGTCGATACGTTGCGCAGCTGGAACAATGCGTGGATCGGTTGTGTAAATACCCTGCAACATCAGTCCAAATTAAAACGTCTTTTTGCATTTAATACTTCGGCTAACAAGGCAGCAGAGTAGTCGCTACCGCCACGGCCTAATGTGGTTGTTTTACCGCTTGGTTCACGCCCGATAAAACCTTGGGTGATGACTAATTCGCCGCGGTCTATTAATGGTTTTAAAATGCTATCGCTGTTTGATTGAGTTTGTTCATCATTCGGTGCTGCTTTACCAAAATGGTTATTGGTTGCAACAATTGTACGTACATCAACCCAAGTGCCCGATGCGTTTTTGTTCACGTAAAATCTCAATAAAGATTTGAGTGGACATCATCTCACCGTGGCTGATGAGTTCATCGGTTAATGCGGGAGAGGTTGCAAGACTAGCTGCTTTCCAGAAAGTGCGGTAATATTTTCAAGATATTTTTTTCAATAATTGGACGAACACGGCTGTCGTCTTTTAATTCATTTAAAATATTCTCTTGAATTTGACGGATTTCACCGATTAATTTTTTTCACGTTCTGTTGTTTCTACACCATTTGCCAAAGCGACTAATAAATTCGTCACCCCAGCTGACGCAGAAAGCACGACTACGCGCGTATTGGGATCTGCATGACAATTTTTGCGCAAGCTGTCATTGCTGCATGGTTGGCTACAGATGTTCCGCCAAATTTGGCGACTGAGAGATGGGACATAAGGTACTCCTAAGATGTTGTGATTTTTTTAGAATAGTGGTTATAGAAATAACGATTTAGGCATTTTTTTGTCAAATAGATTTTTATTGACAAATGAAAAAGTGCTCTTTTTAATCATAATATAAATAAAATTTATATATGAATGTGAAAAAGTAAAAAAATTAGAGACACAGAATAGGAATGCTTACAATGCAAACTGCAAACGTGTAAAAAAACAAGTAAAGTGTTTTTTTAATAATCAAATAAACATAGAAACACAAATTTTTTTCAAAAAAAGTATTTGACGAGTATCGGCAAAATCAGCATAATACGCCCCGCAAAGCCGATATGGTTAGGCAAATTAAGGTAATGGCTACATAGCTCAGTTGGTTAGAGCACAACACTCATAATGTTGGGGTCGCAAGTTCGAATCTCGCTGTAGCCACCAGATTTGCAGGGACTGGCGAAATTGGTAGACGCACCAGATTTAGGTTCTGGCGCCGAGAGGTGTGTGGGTTCAAGTCCCTCGTCCCGCACCATTTATCGCTTTGTAAGTCAAATAGTAGTTGGGGTATCGCCAAGCGGTAAGGCACCGGGTTTTGATCTCGGCATCCCTAGGTTCGAATCCTAGTACCCCAGCCATACTATCAAATAAAATCTTCTTTATATCTAATCAAAGATTTCTCTGTTGGGGTATCGCCAAGCGGTAAGGCACCGGGTTTTGATCTCGGCATCCCTAGGTTCGAATCCTAGTACCCCAGCCATACTTTTCAGTTCTTAATAATATTTAGCCTGTATTTTACATTCTATGTCAATTGCAAGCGTTATCCTGTTGTTTATATCATAAATATGATTATTTTTTTAAGGAAGGTAGAATGGGTTGATGCTTGAATTATAAGCAAAACGACCGCTTTTTTTATATTGGGATATTTTTGCTTGATGTTGTAACTTACATTTAGTTTTTTTAATTATAAAAAAACTCTTCAAAAATAATCAATGTACTTAAGATACGATAAAAATTGAATAATCTGCACTTAAAAATCTGATTATCTATCAGTAATTAGAGTGCAGATTATTTATATATTAAAAAGCTAACGCCATGCTTTAAACTGATTGATTAACCCATTGGTCGAACTGTCATGACTTGCTACTTTTTTTCAGAGTCTGTTAATTCAGGAAGAATTCTGTTTGCAAGTTGTTTGCCTAATTCTACACCCCATTGATCGAAGCTAAAGATATTGAAAAATCACACCTTGTACGAATATTTTTATGTTCATACATAGCAATTAATGCCCCTAAAGTAAATGGCGTGATTTTTTTGAACGAGAATCGAATTAGTCGGTTTATTACCAGTGAACACTTTAAATGGAACAATATTTTTTTACATCATCTAAAGATTTACCCGCTTTTACAAATTCAGCCTCGACTTCCTCTTTTGTTTTTTTCCGAACGCTAATGCCTCTGTTTGTGCGAAGAAGTTAGAAAGCAATTTATTATGATGATCCGCCAAAGGGTTATGGCTTTGAGCTGGTGCGATAAAATCACAAGGAATTAAAGTGGTGCCTTGGTGAATTAATTGATAGAACGCATGTTGTCCGTTTGTACCTGGTTCTCCCCAAATAATCGGGCCAGTTTGGTAATGATTAATGACATTGCCATCACGATCCACATATTTACCATTTGATTCCATATTACCTTGTTGGAAATAGGCTGCGAAGCGATGTAAATATTGATCATAAGGTAAGATCGCTTCTGTTTGTGCACCAAGGAAGTTGGTATTCCATAAACCAACTAATGCTAAAGTGGTTGGAATATTTTTCAATTGGAGTAGAGCGGAAATGTTTATCCATTTCATGCGCGCCATTTAATAACTCTTCAAAGTTTTTCAAAGCCAATTGATAGAGCAATTGAAAGACCAATAGCTGACCACAAAGAGTAACGGCCACCAACCCAATCCCAAAAATTCAAACATGTTATTGGTATCAATACCAAATTTTTTTCTACATCTTTGGCATTGGTTGATAATGCAGCAAAATGTTTTGCAACCGCACTTTCATCTTTCGCTACTTTCAGTAACCAATCACGCGCACTTTGCGCATTTGTCATGGTTTCTTGAGTTGTAAAAGTTTTAGATGCCACTAAGAAAAAGCGTCGTTTCTGGATTGACTTTTTTTAAGGTTTCCGCAATATGTGTACCATCGACATTTGAAACAAAGTGCATATTTAGGTGATTTTTTTATATGGGCGAAGTGCTTCTGTTACCATATAAGGGCCTAAATCAGAGCCACCAATACCAATATTTACAACATCTGTAATCGCTTTTTCCTGTATAGCCTTTCCATTCACCAGAAATAATACGCTGACAGAAATCTTTCATTTTAGCTAGCACAGCATTAACTTCAGGCATGACATCTTTGCCATCAACAAGCACTGGAGTATTAGAACGATTACGAAGTGCGGTATGTAGTACAGCCCGATTTTTCAGTACGATTGATTTTTTTCACCGGTAAACATTGATTCTTTTGCGCTATCAAGAGAGCATTCTTGAGCAAGTTGGCGAAGATGTGAAAGTGTTGTTTGATTGATGTTGTTTTTTTGGAAAAATCTACAAGAATTTGGTTATTGAATGTTAAAGAATAATCGTCAAAACGATTTTTTTCTTGTTTAAATAAATCTTGGATGGTGGTGTTTGACAATTCAGCTTTATGTGCTTCGAGAGATTTCCACGCATGGGTGTGAGTCGGGTTAATGTTTTTTTCATGGTATTTCCTTTCATTAAAAATAATCAAAATTTTAACCGCACTTTCTAGATTTCTATTAGAGAGGGACTGAATCCCTCTTTTCAGAAAATGCAGTGATTAACAGATTAATCAACATATTCAGTTATAACACGCGGCGTTAATTTTGTAATTAGCTCATAGCTTAAAATTCCTGTGAATTTAGCTACGGTTTCAATAGGCAATTCCTTACCCCATAGAATGACTTCATCACCTACTTGATCTTGGCTATCAGGTCCCTAAATCAACGGTTAACATATCCATTGAAACCCTTCCAACGATTGGCACAATACGACCATTCAAATAAACAGGCGTGCCTTCAGGAACATCGCGAGGATACCCGTCGCCATAGCCAATAGCCACAACGCCGATTTTTTTGTATCATGCGAACTTGTCCAAATGCCACCGTACCCAACTGGTTCACCTTGTTTATGGTTGCGAACAGCAATCAATGATGAAGTTAAATTCATCACTGGCGTTAAACCAAATTCAGCGCCAACAGTATCGGTTGGTGAAATGCCATACATAATAATACCAGGGCGGATGCATTCCAGATGAGATTCAGGCCAGAAAAGAATACCGCCTGATGCCGCAATAGTACGTTCACCTTGTTTATCTTTTGTAGCGGATAAAAAACGATTTATTTGAAGTCGGGTGTAATCTGATTCTAATTCATCAGCGCGGCTAAAATGACTGACAAAGCCTAAGTGCGGTTGAATATATGGAAGTTTTTTTAAGTTCATTATAGAAAAAAATCCACTTCATCTAATGCCACACCTAAACGATGCATGCCTGTGTCTATTTTTAACCAAACTTTAATTGGGCTTGGTAAATTTGCACGTTTTAGTGCTTCCAATTGTTCACGATTATGTACGATAGTTTCGATATTATTGACCGCTAAGACGGGCAAGTCCTGTTCATTGAAAAAAAGCCTTCAAGCAATAAAAATCGGTTTAGTAATACCATTGGAACGTAATGCCAAAGCCTCTTCTAAACGAGCCACGCCAAAGCAATCAACATTTTTGTTCTAAAGTTGATGCAACAAATACAACACCGTGACCATAGGCGTTTGCTTTAACCACAGCGATGATTTTTACTATTTGGGGCTTTTTTTGTTTAATTATTTCTAAATTTTTGTTTTTAAGGCGTGCGAGCTAATTTTTGCTGTCGCCGGTTTTTACATTCATTGTTATTCCTTAATAATCATCATGATATTCACGTTGTTCGGCGAGATTGTCGAAGCGTGAGAATTGTCCATTAAATTTTAATCGCACTCGACCAATCGGGCCGTTACGCTGTTTACCGATAATAATTTCTGCAATCCCTTTATCTTCGGAATTATCGTTATAGACTTCATCTCGGTAAATAAACATAATCAAGTCTGCATCTTGTTCAATGGAGCCTGATTCACGTAAATCTGAGTTTACAGGGCGTTTGTCTGCACGTTGTTCTAAAGTACGATTTAACTGAGAAAGGGCGACCACAGGCACTTGTAATTCTTTAGCGAGCGCTTTGAGGGAACGAGAAATTTCCGCTATTTCTAGTGTTCGGTTATCTGAAAATGCTGGTGCGCGCATTAATTGCAAATAATCCACCATAATCATACTTAATCCACCATTTTTCACGATAAACTCGGCGTGCACGGGAACGAACATCAGTAGGCGTTAGGCCTGAAGAGTCATCGATATAAAAGATTATTTTTTTGCTTGAACATCCCAACTACGCTGGCAATTTTGTTCCACTCGATTTCATCTAAATTTTTGGCCTGTTCGAATTTTAGTTTGATCAACACGAGCAAGCGATGCGATCATACGCATCATAATTTGTTCTGCTGGCATTTCTAAACTAAATACTAAAACGGGTTTTTCACTTGCCATTGCGGCATTTTCGCAAAGGTTCATGGCGAAAGTGGTTTTACCCATTGACGGACGTGCCGCAACGATAATTAAGTCAGAAGGCTGTAAACCCTGCCGTTTTTTTATCAAGATCAGTGAAACCGGTCGTAATGCCCGTTACGCCAGAATGATTTTCAAGTTTGCTCAAAATATCGATTTTTTCAATAGTACTTTCCAGCACATTGATCACATTTTTGTGGGCCTTCGCTAGAAGTTGTTCGTTTTTCTGCAATCGCAAACACTTCACGCTCTGCCTCATCAAGAATTAACTTGATGTCTTGCCCTTTGGGAGAATAGCTATTTTTCAGCAATACGATTTCCTACCGAAATAAGTTCTCGTAATATGGCTTTTTTCTCACAATATCCGCATAAGCCAAGATATTAATCGCGTTTGGCGTATTATTGGAAAGCTCTGCTAGATAGGCAAATCCACCCACTTCATCGCTTACACCACGGCTTCTTAAGGCTTGATCTAGCGTAATTAAATCAATAGGCGATTGATTACGCATTAGATGTTCCATTTCTGTAAAAATCAGACGATGCTGAAAAGTATAAAAAAATCGTCGGCAATCACACGTTCAGCAATGCCATCCCAATGTTGATTGCTCAGCATGATGCCACCCAATACGGCTTGTTCAGCCTCAAGTGAGTGTGGTGGAATACTTATTTGTGCCGTTTTTGTCAGAAGATTTGATTTGAGGTTGTGATGCCATAGGACTTATTTCGATACTAGAATGTCGTCTATGATACCGCAAATATCTATTGGGTTTAAGTGAAAAGTGCGGTGAAAAAAGGAAATAAAAAACGGTGGAAAAATCCACCGCTCTTTCAGTTGAACGTATTTAGATTGTTGATTATTCAACAATTAATGTACGACATACGTTGGTTTGTGTCGCACCTTGACCACCGTGAGTAACAAGCACTAAATCACCAGTAGATAAGTAACCTTTTTCTTTTTAATGATTGGAGTGCTGCTTTTGCACTGGTTTCTGTGCGGCTATCTTCATTATGATAAACTGGAGTTACGCCACGGTATAGTGCACAAAGGTTTAAGGTTTCTTGATTGCGAGATAAAAGCAAAGATAGGTAAGCCAGAGCTAATGCGTGACATTAATAATGGAGTACGGCCTGTGCTAGTTAAAGTGACAATCGCTGCAACACCTTTCATGTGGTTTTGCTGCATACATTGCAGACATAGCAACAGATTCTTCAATGGTTTCAAATTCTTTATCCATACGGTGACGAGAAACGTTAATGCTTGGCATTTTTTCTGCACCTAAACATACGCCGGCCATTGCTGCTACTGTTTCAGAAGGATATTGACCAGCAGCTGTTTCTGCAGAAAGCATAACTGCATCAGTACCATCTAATACTGCGTTTGCAACGTCCATTACTTCAGCACGAGTTGGCATTGGATTGCTAATCATTGATTCCATCATTTTGAGTCGCTGTAATTACAGCACGATTTAATTGACGTGAACGACGGATTAATTTTTTTCTGTACACCGACCAATTCAGGATCGCCGATTTCTACACCTAAGTCACCACGTGCAACCATGATGACATCAGATGCTAAAATGATATCGTCCATTGCTTCATCAGTAGCCACTGTTTCTGCACGTTCAACTTTAGCAACGATTTTTGCATTTAAACCAGCTTGTTGGGCAAGTTCACGCGCATAATTTAGGTCAGCGCTTGAACGAGGGAAAGAAACAGCTAAGAAATCAACGCCAATACGTGCAGCGGTAATAATGTCTGCTTTATCTTTTTTTCTGTTAATGCATCAGCAGATAAACCTCCGCCTAGTTTGTTGATACCTTTATTATTTGATAATGGACCACCAACAGTAACTTCAGTGAAAACTTTTGCACCATCAGTTGATAATACTTTTAATTGAACACGGCCGTCATCTAATAAAAAAGAATGTCGCCAGGAACAACATCTTGTGGAAGGGTTTTTATAGTCTAGACCAACAGATTCTTGTGTGCCTTCACCTTTTTGGTAACTCTGCATCAAGAATGAATTTGTCACCAATGTTTAAGAAAATTTTTACCATCTTTAAAGGTAGAAACACGAATTTTAGGACCTTGTAAATCACCTAAGATTGCCACAGTTTTACCTAATTTTTTCGCAATAGAACGTACACGTTCAGCACGTTCAATATGGTCATCAGGTGTACCGTGAGAGAAGTTCATACGAACTACGTTAGCGCCCGCTGCGATAATTTTTCAAGATTGTTATCACGGTCAGTTGATGGGCCCATAGTACATACAATCTTCGTTCTTCTTAGTCTTCTAGACATTATTTACTCCGTCAATAATTACAAAATTTTTAAAGATACTATTTTTTTACTTGGCTATATATTAGCCAGACGAAAAATCGGTGCGCATTATACGCTTAAAAAAATTTGGGAAATCAAAAAACGGCCCAGTTATTTAAGGCAATACTGTTTACTTTTTTTGTCAGTTATATCGGGTTTTAAGAAAAATACTTGTTTTTCAGATTAAAAAAATATCTATAATTCCTAGCACTTTATGCAGTGCGACTATAGCTCAGTTGGTTAGAGCACCACCTTGACATGGTGGGGGTCACTGGTTCGAGTCCAGCTAGTCGCACCATCTAACCCTTTCATAACCCCGCGAAACTAATCGCGGGGTTTTTGTTTTATCTAGGTTTTTATAAGTGTTATAAGAGAACAATAAATTGTTCCTATATAAAAACGGCTAAAAACATTTCTATTTTTTTAGCCGCACTTTTTAATTTTTCTTCTTTATTTTTCTTTAAATAAGCCTGATGCGCCCTCAGAATAATCTCTAGGTTGTTCATCTTGAGATTTATCTGTTGCAGTAATTAACTGTTGGGTGAATAAACCTTTGTGATCTTTTTTTCGCCCAGTAAATTATTGGAGGAGGTTGCGTAGTGGCGATAAAGTTTTTGATAATCGTTAATTAAGGTTTTGAATAACTCAGCACTTTCTGCGAAATGTTTTTTTCGATTTGCGCTTTTTTTGTGTATCAAGTTGGGTTTTAACTGTTTTTAATTCAGCTTCTGTTTTTAGCTTGATGTTTTACGGAGCCTTTGGTTAAACGCACGGCAATGTAACCAATAAATAATCCAACAATAAAAGCGATACCAATCGCTACCCAAATTTCATTTGTCCAATTTTCCATAATATTCTCCTGTTTATTCGGCTTAAAAAAACTAACAGGTTGCAATAATAACAATTTCAACTTTCCAACGAGGATCCGCTAATTTAGCTTCGACTGTCGCTCGACTTGGTGGGCTAACACGATCGACCCATTCATCCCAAGCTTGATTGAATTGTGCATAATCTTGCATATCTGCCAAGAAAATTTGCGCAGTTAAAAATATTGCTTTTATTGGAGCCAATTTCTGCTAACAATTTATCAATTAAACCTAATACTTCTTTTGGTTTGTTCGTAGGTATTTTTGCTCGATGGTTAATTCTGGAACTTGCCCTGCAAAATAGGCGAGGTTGTTATGAATTGAAACTTCACTTAAACGTGTGCTGGGTAAAAATGCGTTGAATTGTCATAGGGTTCTCCTTTGGGGTATTTGTTTCTATTCTAAATAGCGTTTACCACTTTGTAAAAATCCTCTTTACTAGGCTAGAATACCCGATAATTATTCTCAATTATTTAATCATTATGAAACTGCTTATCTCTAATCAGCATGGCGCTATTGTTATGGCATTGGTGCCTTTTTATTTACGGCATGTTACTTGCTAATCCTGTATGGGCGCATGTATTTTTACTATTAGGATGGTTTTCGCTTTATTTGATGACGTATCCTTTTTTTGAATTTGTTTAAAGGTAAAAAAATCTTGAGTTATACAAAAAAATGGTCTGTGATTTATTTTTGCTGCCGCTGTGATTTTTGCGATTCCCGCGTTAATTTATAATTGGCAAGTACTGTATTTTATGTTTGCCATGTTGCCGTTTGTCGCGGTAAACATTTATTTCACCAAGAAAAAAAGATGAGCGTAACTATGGAATGACTTGGCGGGGATCTTAATTTTTGCTCTAGCTGGAATGGGATCTTATTATTTTTTTCTGACCGCACTTTTGATGAAAAAAATACTTTGGGTGGCGATTTATCCAACATTATTTTTTTATTGGAACAACACTTTATGTGAAATCCATGATGCGTGAGCGAAAAATCCACGTTATTTTTTTGGGCGTCAGTGATTTTTCACTTATTATGTGTGCTGATTTTTGTGATTTCGCAACAATTTATTTTTAGGATTAGCTTTTTGTTCCCGGATTAGTGCGAGCGGTTTATCTGCCCACTAAAAAGCTTTCTGTTATGCAAGTTGGACTAATAGAATTTTGCGATTACTGTTGTGTTTTTTTATTTTTACTTTTAATAGCAACTTTATAAATGAAACTGAAGTTATTTTTTTCATACAGTATTACTTTCTTGTAGCTTGCCTATTTGTGCAATGAAAACCGTTGATATTACAGCGAATTCGAAAATGGATGATCAAGCAAGAATGAATTTGGCACAAGAGTTTGCTAATAAACAGCAATGGATGTTTGTTTTTCGATATTATGTATCCAATGGCGTTAGAAGGAAATATCACCGCTCAAAAGCAATCTAGGTATGTTATATAACCTTGGGCGTGGCACGGTGAGACTACGAAAAAGCTTATTGGTGGTTTAGCGAAGCAGCAGAGAAGGGCAGCGTGAAAGGGCTAAATAACCTTGGTGTTATGTATCTGCGTGGCGATTATGTCAAACAAAAATACAGAGCAAGCCATTAAGCTTTTTGAACGTACAGCTCGAGCTAAAAGATACGGATGCGATGATGATGTTAAGTAATATTTATCGCTCTCAAAAACCAACCTGAAAAAAATCATTGGAATGGCTGAAGAAAGCTGCTGAATTAGGCAATAAGGAAGCAAAACAGCGTTTATCTAGTCAGCCATAATCTAAAAGTGCGGTTATTTTTAATCGCACAAATTTCACGCCACTGTGTTGCAATAGCAATTTCATTGGATCTTCATCATTCGAGACTGTTTTTCACGTAATTCAATTAATTTCATCCGCAAATGGGCGAGTTCATGAATTCGTGTGGCCACCTCTTTAATATGTTTGTCTAACACACGATTTATTTCTTCTGCTTGTTGTTTTTGAAGCATTTTTCTAAATTCAGTAGGGTTTTTTTATTTCACTTAATGAAATATCTAGATTTCGGCAGTTACAAATAAATGATAAACGTTGTAAGTGTTCTTCATTATATTGCCGAAAATTGCCTGAGAGTGCGTTTTTGGGGGCGGGATTAAACCTTGTTGTTCATAATAACGAATGGTTTCTACGGTACAGCCTAGGGCTTTTAGCAAGTGCTCAATTTTCATTAATCACCTAAAAATAACTTGACTCTAAAGTTACTTCATATTTTATCATGCGTTCAGATTTTCTTAAATAAACAAGGAGCATCCAAAATGGAATTAAAAATCGCAGTGGGATTAACCGCACTTTTAGGTATGTCTGTTGCTAACGCTCACAATGTTTGGCTTGAACCTGCTTCAGCTAAAGGTGAATACGTGGTGAAATTTGGACATGAACAAACTGAAACCTATCCAGAATCTAAACTTAAATCTATCCAAGCCTTAAATTCTCAAGGAAAATTAACCTCAGTTGACTATCAATTCAGAAATGGCGAAGCCTATCTTATGCCTAAATCAGATTTAGTATTCGTTCATTTCGATAATGGTGTATGGTCAAAATTACCAAGCGGTAAATACGTTGAAAAAACAAAACGTGAAGAACCAACAGCAGAATTTAGTACCAATCCTGTTAAATTTGGTAAAGCGATTTTGAAATGGGATGCTGAATCTTTCAAATCTCATCAACAAGCTTACGAATTGATTCCTCAAGAAAAAGCACAAAGCGAACAAACCACTTTCTATCCTTGTGTTACATAATGGTAAACCAGTTCAAGGCATTAAAGTGGGTGTGAGTGAAGATGCGCCGTTCAATTTAACTAATGAAAAAGGTATTGCTCAATTTACGCCAACTAAAGGCTTCAATAAAGTATGGGCAGAGTTTGAGGAAAACGTAACAAATAATGCGGATTACGATCGTCGCTCTGTAGAATATATGTTAACTTTTGATGCGCAATAATATGGATTTGGGATGAAGAAAAATTGTTTTTAACCGCACTTTTTGCGGCTTGCTATCTCCCGAATGCTTATGCCCATGCGCTTTATGTGTTTGCCCAATATGATGGGCAAACACTCTCTAACAAATCCTATTATTCTGATATGACCCCAGCAGCTGAAACTTATTTAGAAGTTTTTCCGCTCAGGCGTTTCTGATCCCGTTTTAACTGGAAAAACTGACCGTCAAAGGCGCATTTAAGCTTTCCATTGCTGATGTGCCACATACAACTTTAAAAGTTGTAGTAGAAGGCGATGAAGGACACCGTGCGTCAGTTGTTGCCGCTCACACATCTGCCGAAAATCAAAGCGGTGCAGATTTAATGCTGCTTCGTGAAGATATTGCGCATTTAAAAAGATAAAATTTATTTGCATGATATTTTTAGGCGGAATTGGTTATATCGTTGGTATTGCTGGACTTATTGCTTTTACGTAATGCGCGTAAAAATTAAACAAGGACGTATTTAATGCATTTATCTGAAGGCGTGTTACATACGCCTATTTTTATTAGCTGGTGCGGTGCTTGCTGTTGCTGGCATTGCCGTGGGGTTGCGTCGTTTAGAATCAGAACGTTTACCGCTCACCGCACTTTTTGCGGCAGCATTTTTTGTGGCTGGAACCATTCATGTGCCCGTAGGGATTGGTAGCGTTCATTTAATTTTAAATGGCATGGCTGGTTTATTTCTAGGGTGGGCTGTATTTCCTGCGTTTCTCATCGCACTTTTTATTGCAAGTCATCTTCTTTTTCTTTCGGCGGATTTGCAGTGTTAGGGCGTCAATCTTTGTGTGATGGCAACGCCAGCGGTGATCGCTCATTATCTTTTCCGTTCTCGTTTACAACCGCACATGGCTTTAAAAGATCGCTTATTAGTCGGTATTGGAGCTGGCGTAATTGGCGTTGGCGGAGCAGGCGCGCTTGCTTCTTTTGTGCTGATGTTAGATGGTGGTAAAAGTTATCTGAATCTTGTTTGGCTCTTGCTAGTCTCTCATATTCCGGTATTTATTTTTGGATAGTATTATCAGCGTAGGGGTGATTACCTTACTTGGTAAAATGTATCCTGAAGTCATGAGATCGTACCGAGAATGTCACTTAATGAAAATTCATCGCTTATTTCAACCGCACTTTAGGTTGATTTATCTGTTTATCTGGGGGCTAATCATTAGTGGATTGAGTGATCTCACTTGGCTTATCCCCCTTAATGCTCTTGCAGTTTCTCTATTTTTTTATTTCACTGCAGTTCAGTCAAAAATCTTTTTTTGCCCTATCTTAAACGTTGGTTTGCTTTAATCATTTTTTTATTGTTTTAATGTGGGCGACATTAAGTTGGAAAAATTGGCGAAAAATGGCATTGAACTCAATTTTTCAAGGTATAGAATTAGCAGAAAAAAATTGAGTTTACGTACTCATTTTATTGTTGATTTCGCTTTGGCTTTTTTTGTGGAATATTAATGATGCGGTGCTTGTTCAAGCCATGGGTAAATTGCCTTTGCCAGAAAAATTAATTCAACTTTTTTGTGCTGACCGTACGTTACATTGCACTGCTTGGCGAGTGCGTCAAAAATGGATATTGCTATGCGAGCTCGTGGATTTCGTCCTGGGCTTAATCGCCGAACCCTTTATGTGACGGCTCAAAGTGTCGCTTTATTATTGATTCATGCCCTATTGAAAGCCGAAACGGCGCAAATGGCTTTAAAATGTCGTGGTTTTCAGTTCGGCAAAAAGAGAAAAAAATAACATGTTAGCTATAAATAATCTTTGTATAGAACGCAATGGTAGAGAGATTATTCAAGATTTGAGTTTTACCTTGGAAGGTCAAAAACGTCTTTTCGTACAAGGGGAAATTGGTTCAGGGAAAAACCACTTTACTGCTTGCTTTGTTGGGATTTGTTCCTGTAACTAAAGGTGAAATTCAATTATTTGGCCAAGTTTGTCGTGAAGAAAAAGATTTCGCACCCTTTCGTGGCACGATTGGTATTTGTTTTCAAAATGCCGATGATCAACTTTTTGGCCCAACAGTATTGGATGATATTGCCTTTGGACCATTAAACCAAAATGTGCCTAGAGATCAGGCGTATCATATCGCAGAGCAGCAATTAGAACGTCTTGGTATCACACGTTTAAAAGATCGTATGGTGCATACTTTATCTGGTGGTGAGAAAAAAATTTCACCCGCACTTGCAGGGTGTTTTAGCGATGCAGCCAAAAATTTTTATTATTAGATGAACCCACCAATGGATTAGATCGAAAAAAATACTGAAAAAAATTGACCGCACTTTTTACGTGAACTTTCCTTACCCATTTTTGATTTCGTCCCATCATCATGGATTTATTAACGAATTAGCCACAGAAATTATCAGTTTATGATCTTCATCAAAAAGCAGAATTTTGATTGTGCTATGCTTGTTGCAAATTTGTTGACAAAGCTAAGGGTTTTGAGTGTTTTTAAACATTATTTCTGTTGAAAGTCAGTTTGAAACCTCAGCCCAAATAAGCACATTAAAACGGAGGATTTATGTGTACAACCTGTGGCTGCGGACATCCAGAGCAAGTCCGTATTGGTGAATTGCCTCATACACATGATGATCAAGGGAAGTCATCAATCAGGTACGCCAAATTTTTCACATTCAGCATTTCATTTCAATAAACCAGTCGATGCAGACGATACTCAAAAAAACGTTTATTAAAAAAATCGAACAAGATGTTCTCGGAAAAAAATAATCAACTAGCGGATCACAACCGAGCATTCTTTGCTAAACAACATATTTTTAGCCTTAAATCTTGTATCGAGTCCGGGTTCAGGCAAAACCACACTTTTAACGACGACGCTAAATGCCCTCAAAAATGACCGCACTTGTTATGTCGTGAAGGCGATCAACAAACTGAAAATGATGCAGATCGTATTCGTGCTACTGGCGTGCCGGCTATTCAAGTGAATACAGGCAAAGGTTGTCATTAGATGCACAAATGATTAGCGAAGCAATGGTGAAATTAAGACCTCAAGCTGACAGCATTATGTTTATCGAAAATGTGGGAAATTTAGTTTGTCCATCTGAATTTGATCTTGGTGAAAAAGCGAAAGTGGTGATTTTTATCAGTGACAGAAGGCGAAGATAAACCACTTAAATATCCTCACATGTTTGCTGCATCAAGTTTGATGATTTTTAAACAAAGTGGATTTATTACCTTATTTGAAATTTGATGTAGAACAATGCATTGCCAACGCAAAACGTGTGAATCCAAATATTGAAGTGATTCAACTTTCCGCTACCACTGAACAAGGTCTTAGCGAGTGGTTAAATTGGTTAGAACAACAACGTAAACAAGGATAATCGATGCGATTTGTTGATGAATTTCGCGATCCTGAACTTGCCCGTAGTTTAGTGGCGCAACTTGAAAAATTGATGGAAAAAATGCCGCACTTTACGGCACAGAATCCATTGTATTTAATGGAAGTGTGTGGCGGACATACCCATACGATTTTTAAATTTGGGTTGGATCGGCTATTGCCAAAAAGTATCGAATTTATTCATGGCCCGGGTTGTCCTGTCTGTGTGCTTCCTATGGGGCGTATTGATGTTTGTATTGAAATTGCGCTGAAACCTGATGTCATTTTTTGTACCTTTGGTGATGCAATGCGAGTGAAAGGTCGCCAAGGTTCACTTTTGGAAGCAAAAGCGAAAGGCGCAGATGTTCGCATTGTGTATTCACCTTTGGATGCATTGAATATTGCACAAAATAATCCGAATAAAAAGTCGTCTTTTTCCTTAGGATTTGAAACGACGATGCCGAGCGCAGCAGTGACGCTTCAACAAGCTAAAAACTAGGAACAAAAATTTCTGGATTGTTTGTCAAAACATCACGATTATTCCAACGTTACATAGCTTACTGGCTCAAGATCAAGTCAAAATTGATGGTTTTCTTGCGCCAGGGCATGTGAGTATGGTGATTGGTTCATCGCCTTATCAAGGGATTGTCGATAAATATCACAAACCTTTTTTGTGATTACAGGTTTTTGAACCTTTAGATATTTTTGCAAGCGATTGTGATGTTAGTGCAGCAATTTGTTGATGGCCGTTGTGAAATCGAAAATCAATATAAACGCATTGTTGATGATCACGGAAATGCTTTTAGCCCAACGTTCAATGCAAGAAGTATTCCAGCTTAAAGCAAGCAGTGAATGGCGTGGGTTGGGGGAAATTGAACAATCTGGCGTGGAATTGACGGAGGCTTATCGCGAATTTGATGCCGAAATTTATTTCCAAAGCCAAGCGCAACAGGTGGCGGATGATCCTAATTCTCGTTGTGGCGATGTCTTGACTGGGCGTTGTAAACCATCTGATTGCCCATTATTTGGCACAGGTTGTAATCCTGATAATGCTTATGGCGCATTAATGGTTTCTTCCGAAGGCGCATGTGCAGCCTATTATCAATATCGGAGAGAATAAAATGAGCGAATTTATCACTATGGCGCACGGCAATGGCGGTGCAGCCATGCAAAAATTGATTCAAGATTATTTTTGTTGAAGCCTTTGCCAATCCTATTTTGGCGCAAAGGGGAAGATCAGGCAAGAATTCCATTAACAGAATTAGCAAAAGCAAGGCGAAACACTGTCATTTAGTACGGATAGTTTTTGTGATTGATCCCATTTTTCCCTGGTGGTAACATCGGGAAATTAGCGGTGTGCGGCACGGCAAATGATGTGGCTGTGTGCGGTGCGATACCAAAATATTTATCCTGTGGCTTTATTTTTGGAAGAAGGATTGCCACTTGCGGATCTTAAAGCAATTATTCAATCAATGGCAGAAACCGCAAAAGCGGCAGGCATTCAAGTTGTTACCGGCGATACAAAAGTGGTACAAAAAGGCGCAGTGGATAAGATTTTTATCAATACCAGTGGAATTGGTGTTATTCCTCAAAATTTGGATTGGGGTGTTCATAACATTCAGGCTGGCGATAAAATCATTGTGAGCGGCACGATTGGGGATCATGGCGCAACAATCTTAAATTTACGTGAAAAAAACTAGGTATCCAAACGGATCTTCACAGTGATTGTGCGGTGCTTTATCCACTAATTGAAAATTTACGTGAAGTAGATGGCGTAAAAGCGGTTCGAGATGCGACCCGTGGGGAGTTAATGCTGTTTTTGCATGAATTTGCGCAGGCGCAACAGCTAGAGCATGAATATTGATGAACAAGCCTTACCAATTCGTCAAGAAGTGCGGGGAATTTGTGAATTACTTGGTCTTGAAGCATTAAACTTCGCTAATGAAGGAAAGCTTGTTATTGTTGCCTCAGCCGAAAAACACCAGAAATTTTGACCGCACTTCGTCGTCATCCATTAGGGTGAAAATGCGGCTGTGATTGGTGAAGTGACAACCGATAAAAAAAGTGCGTTTAGTGGGCATTTTTTTGGACAAAAGTCGATTATTAGATTTACCAACAAAATGAACCTCTACCGAGAATTTGTTAGTAATGAGATAAAATGCCCCGCAACTAACTCGCAACTAAAATGTTGAATAGTTAAATCAAGGGCGGAGTTCTGTAATCTATAGAGCTTTGTCCTGACTTCTTTTCCTCATAAAACTCCCCTAAAACTCCCCGCACTTTTGCTTACTTCTTGCGCAAAAAGCAAACGTTTGCGTTATGTTTTTTTATGATATTTTTTAAATGTAAATTATTGTAAAGATTGTTCTTGAAAAATTGAATTTTATTGCTAAATCAGTATAATTCTCGCACTTATCTCCACGAAGCCTCTTTTACAAATTGAGTTAGAGGTTACGGGTCATTTTTTAATATAGCTAGAGAGACATTTATGAATAAAATTTTCCGCATTGTATGGAGCTATGCAACTCAATCTTGGGTGGTTGTTTCAGAATTGACAAAAAGCACATAAAAACAAAGCAGCAGCAACTCATTAAAAGCGGCATTAGGGGCTGTAACAGTATTGTTGAGTATTAATTCGGCAGAGGCGGTGGTGTTGATTGGTGCGGCTGATGGTAATACTATATCAGCAAATGGGTCGACAGCACCTAGTTCGGGGATTGTTATTGGTGGTGATATTAGTAAAGCTGCTGCCGAATCTGTTATTATTGGTGATAAAAGTGGTAGTGTGGGTAGTAGAAATGTAGTCATCGGTACATATGCCACGGCTGGTTACGATGAACACAAGCCTGCTGATAATCCACCGAAAGAAGGTGCCTTTAATCAATCTGTAGCTATTGGGGCAGGGGCGTTCGGCTGGTGAAGGCGCTCGTGCGTATGGAGATCAGTCTATCGCCATTGGTTCAAACACGATTGCAATAGGTAACTCTTCTATTGCTATCGGTAATGATGATGTGGATAAAACAGGGTTCAACCAATACTACATATACAGACTTGAATGGGCAAACGAAGACAGGGTTCGATCGCTAATGCATATAATGAATTAACAGGTCAAGATTTTGGGGTACTCAATACCAAGATACTACTTCAAAGGAGGCCGCGGTAGCAATAGGTGTAAAAATCTGTGGCGGGAGATATTTCATTAGCTTTGGGTACTGCAGCTAGAGCAGATAAAGTCAATGCTGTAGCTATCGGTACAGGCGCCACAGCGAATCGAGATAATGCCGTAGCTATCGGTGGTGGTTCCACTACGGATGCGGCAGCAACATCAGAATTAAAGACTATTGTAAAATGGACTGACATTTAATTGGGCTGGTGGTGAGAGAACCATTTCTGGTGACGTAGTTTCTTTTTGGTAAAGAAGGTTATGAACGTCAGTTGAAACACGTGTCTCCAGGTAAAGTTAGTGCTACATCTACAGATGCTATCAATGGTTCTCAGCTATATGGTGTTTTTAAATCATCTAACATCCGATCCAGTGTATTTTTATGGGGCCGATGACTCTAGTGATGACAAGGTTGCTGGGGATGATGCTGCGAAGAAGAGTGCCGATGCGAAAGATAAAAATAGTTGCTAGAAGTATGGCTGATAGTCGTTTAAATCTTAAGGGTGGCGCTACTGGTGAATTAACAGATAATAATATTGGCGTTAAATATGAAGATGAGGGCACTATACGATTTAAATTAGCAAAAGCATTAAGTGGTTTAACAAGTGCTGAATTTAAAGATGCTAACAATAATGTGGTGAATATTACACCAACAGGAGTTTCCGTTAAAAAGCCCTAATGCTACGGATGCAAACACTGTTACATTAAGTCAAAATGGCTTGAATAATGGCGGCAATGCGATTACAAATGTGGCGGGCAACTTAGAAGGTTCTAAGCTGAACAGTGCAGCTCCAACGACTAATGCAACAGCACCTAATAATGTAGATGATATTAAAAAAACAATGCAGCAACAGTAGGCGATGTATTACAAGCAGGTTGGAATTTACAAAATAATGATGTTGCTAAGGATCTAGTAAAACCATATGACACAGTTAACTTCATTAATGGTGAAGGCACAACAGCTGTAGTAGAAACTACAACAAATAATACAACCTCTAAAATCAAATACAATGTAAACACTGGAAATGGTTTAGAAAAAGATACAGCTACCAATAAAATCCAAGTAAAAAGCAGCAGACTCTTCTTTAGTAGTTGATACAAAATGGCGTAAAAGTTAACACAGGTACAATCAACACAACATCAACAGGTACAGCAGCACCAAATACAGGTGATGAGGATAAAGTTGCTACTATAAATACAGTTGTAAATGCTATCAATAATGCTGCTTTCACATTGAAAGCAAGTGCTGATGGTGGTACAAGAAATGGAAATAGTACTGTAACAGCAAAGGGCGAACTCATTAAAGCAGGCAGCACTATAGAAAATGATCGTGGTAAAAACCTAGATGTAAAAACATGATAAAAGCGGTAAAATCACATTCGCTACGGTAGATAATCCTTCTTTCAGCACTGTGCAAGTAGGTGACGATCAAGGTCCAAAAATTCTCTGGAACCTCTGATGGCAACATCAAAGTATCTGGATCTAATGATACAGATCCAGTAAAAATTACAAATGTAAAAGACGGTGAGATCTCTGCAAACTCTAAAGACGCCATCAATGGTAGTCAATTCCATAAAGTGGCGAATAATACAATTAAACTAGCTGGTCAAAACGGAGACGATACAGCTACAGCTACCGAAACAAATGCACAAAATCTAAATAAACAAGGTGGTATTAAGTTTACTGTTAAATCTAGCAATGGTGATTTGTTAGACGTAACAGCAGCTGAGGACACAGTCACATTAACTCCAAAAACAGCTAAAATTATTACAGGTAAAGATGGTGTACCAACAGCTAATACAAGTGGTGGTAAATTAGTGACTGCTGATGATTTAGTGAAAGCCTTGAAAGACATGGGCTGGAAAGCGACAGCAGATAAAGATGGTACTGGTACAGTAGAAGAAGGTAACGCTGAAGAGTTAATCAAAGCTGGCAATACAGTAACGTTCAAAGCAGGTAATAACCTTGCAGTAAAACAAGCGGGTAAAGAGTTTATCTATTCCTTACAAAAAGAATTGACTGGTTTAACCAGCGCAGAGTTTAAAGGTACAGCTACAAATGCACCAACCACCAAGCTGACTAATGAAGGTGTAACCATTACTCCAGAAACTTCTACAGGTAAGAATCCGGTTTCATTAACTCAAAACGGTTTTAAACAATGGCGGCAATGCGATTACCAATGTAGCTGGCAACCTTGACGGTGCAAAAGCAAATACTCAAGCACCAACGACCAATGCGGCAGCACCAAATACAACGAATAAAGATGGTGATAAATACGTTAATCCAAACAACGCTGCAACCGTCGGTGATGTATTGAATGCAGGCTGGAACTTGCAAGAAAAAAAGGTACTGCAAAAGATTTTTGTTACTGCTTATGACACCGTTAATTTTGTTGACGGCGACGGCACAAAGTGTATCTGTTGAAAATAAAGACAAGATAACCAGCACAATCAAATACAGCGTAAACCTTGGTGATGGTTTAGAAAAACCAACGATAACAAAATCAAAGCCAAGGCGGGCGATGGTGTGACTGTTGGTACAGACGGCATTAAGGTTAATACGGGTAAAGGCCTCAAAATAGATGCGACTGATGGCAACAAAGTTGCGGTTAATACCGACGGTACAACAATCACTGTCGATAATGATGGCAAAGTGAAGGCGGAGACAGGCTCGACTGAAGTAGTTACAGCTGATAATAAAACTGGCACAGAAAAAGTGGGTCAAGTACGTCCTGTTGCAACAGATAAAGACAAACTAGCAACAGTTGACACTGTGGCACAAGCGGTCAATTCAGCGAAATGGATTGCTAAAGCGACCAACACAGATGCAGAGATTGCAGACAATGAAAAAAACAGACGATAGCACAAAAAGCAGGTGAAGGCATTGCTGCAGGCGATGAAGTAACCTTTACGGCAGGTAAAAATCTACGTGTTAAACGTGAGGGTAAAAACTTTACTTTTGCGACGGATAAAAAAACGTATCGTTTGATTCTGTGAAAGTGGGTGATACCCAAAACGGTAAAGCGCCGGTTAACTTAACAACCGAAGGGGCAACAACTGCAAAATAATAATGAGGCAGGAAAAGCGCCGACGACAGCGTTGAATATCAGCAGCGGTACAGGTACAGATGCGAAACCGACTCAACTTGTTGGTGTGGGTTCAGTGTTAAATAAAACGACGTTTGACACGACACCGACAGGTACGGTACCAGCGGGTGGTACACCGACAACAGAGGATTTAGTCAACTTAAATGAAGCGGTGAACAAAAAAACGCGGCGGCGACGGTAGGTGACTTACAAAATATGGGCTGGGTGGTTTCATCTGATAAAAGCAACTGATGGAACAGGCGAATATAAAGATGTAGTGAAAAATGCGAACGAAGTGAGATTCGTCGGCAAAAACGCAGCCAAAGTATCGGGTAAAACCGAGAACGGCGTACGCACAATTACTATTGACGTGCCAGACGTTAAAACTGCTGAGCTGGTTTCAAGTAAAGACGGTTCTGTTATTGCACCATCAACTGATTCTAAACTCCAAGAAGCATTAAAAGCTGCAAAAGACGAGTTGGCTGCTGCAGCGACACCTGAGCAAAAAGAAGCGGCTGAGAATAAAGTAAAAGCTGCCGAAACGGCATTAAATAAGGCTTTAGATGATAAAGGCGTTGCTACGGCTAAAAATGTTGCGGATATGATTAATAAATCTGGCTTTACGCTGAAGACTTCTGCAACTGCCGAAGGTAATAAAGAATCCGGTGATGATGAAGTTATCAACCCAGGAAAAGCCGTTGAAATGGTGGCGGGTAAAAACTTAACCGTGAAACAAGAAGCGAACGGTAAAGTAACTTATAGCTTGAATCCAGTATTAAGTAACTTGACTAGTGCGGAGTTTAAGGGGCACAGGTACAAATGCGCCGACCACCAAGCTGACTAATGAAGGTGTAACCATTACTCCAGAAACTTCTACAGGTAAGAATCCGGTTTCATTAACTCAAAACGGTTTTAAACAATGGCGGCAATGCGATTACCAATGTAGCTGGCAACCTTGACGGTGCAAAAAGCAAATACTCAAGCACCAACGACCAATGCGGCAGCACCAAATACAACGAATAAAGATGGTGATAAATACGTTAATCCAAACAACGCTGCAACCGTCGGTGATGTATTGAATGCAGGCTGGAACTTGCAAGAAAAAGGTACTGCAAAAGATTTTTGTTACTGCTTATGACACCGTTAATTTTGTTGACGGCGACGGCACAAGTGTATCTGTTGAAAATAAAGACAAGATAACCAGCACAATCAAATACAGCGTAAACCTTGGTGATGGTTTAGAAAAACCAACGATAACAAAAATCAAAGCCAAGGCGGGCGATGGTGTGACTGTTGGTACAGACGGCATTAAGGTTAATACGGGTAAAGGCCTCAAAAATAGATGCGACTGATGGCAACAAAGTTGCGGTTAATACCGACGGTACAACAATCACTGTCGATAATGATGGCAAAGTGAAAGGCGGAGACAGGCTCGACTGAAGTAGTTACAGCTGATAATAAAACTGGCACAGAAAAAGTGGGTCAAGTACGTCCTGTTGCAACAGATAAAGACAAACTAGCAACAGTTGACACTGTGGCACAAGCGGTCAATTCAGCGAAATGGATTGCTAAAGCGACCAACACAGATGCAGAGATTGCAGACAATGAAAAAAACAGACGATAGCACAAAAGCAGGTGAAGGCATTGCTGCAGGCGATGAAGTAACCTTTACGGCAGGTAAAAAAATCTACGTGTTAAACGTGAGGGTAAAAAAACTTTACTTTTGCGACGGATAAAAACGTATCGTTTGATTCTGTGAAAGTGGGTGATACCCAAAACGGTAAAGCGCCGGTTAACTTAACAACCGAAGGGCAACAACTGCAAATAATAATGAGGCAGGAAAAGCGCCGACGACAGCGTTGAATATCAGCAGCGGTACAGGTACAGATGCGAAACCGACTCAACTTGTTGGTGTGGGTTCAGTGTTAAATAAAACGACGTTTGACACGACACCGACAGGTACGGTACCAGCGGGTGGTACACCGACAACAGAGGATTTAGTCAACTTAAATGAAGCGGTGAACAAAAACGCGGCGGCGACGGTGGGTGACTTACAAAAATATGGGCTGGGTGGTTTCATCTGATAAAAGCAACTGATGGAACAGGCGAATATAAAGATGTAGTGAAAAATGCGAACGAAGTGAGATTCGTCGGCAAAAAAACGCAGCCAAAGTATCAGGGTAAAACCGAGAACGGCGTACGCACAATTACTATTGACGTGCCAGACGTTAAAACTGCTGAGCTGGTTTCAAGTAAAGACGGTTCTGTTATTGCACCATCAACTGATTCTAAACTCCAAGAAGCATTAAAAAGCTGCAAAAGACGAGTTGGCTGCTGCAGCGACACCTGAGCAAAAAGAAGCGGCTGAGAATAAAGTAAAAGCTGCCGAAACGGCATTAAATAAGGCTTTTAGATGATAAAAGGCGTTGCTACGGCTAAAAAAATGTTGCGGATATGATTAATAAATCTGGCTTTACGCTGAAGACTTCTGCAACTGCCGAAGGTAATAAAGAATCCGGTGATGATGAAGTTATCAACCCAGGAAAAGCCGTTGAAATGGTGGCGGGTAAAAACTTAACCGTGAAACAAGAAGCGAACGGTAAAGTAACTTATAGCTTGAATCCAGTATTAAGTAACTTGACTAGTGCGGAGTTTAAGGGCACAGGTACAAATGCGCCGACCACCAAGCTGACTAATGAAGGTGTAACCATTACTCCAGAAACTTCTACAGGTAAGAATCCGGTTTCATTAACTCAAAACGGTTTAAACAATGGCGGCAATGCGATTACCAATGTAGCTGGCAACCTTGACGGTGCAAAAGCAAATACTCAAGCACCAACGACCAATGCGGCAGCACCAAATACAACGAATAAAGATGGTGATAAATACGTTAATCCAAACAACGCTGCAACCGTCGGTGATGTATTGAATGCAGGCTGGAACTTGCAAGAAAAAGGTACTGCAAAAGATTTTGTTACTGCTTATGACACCGTTAATTTTGTTGACGGCGACGGCACAAGTGTATCTGTTGAAAATAAAGACAAGATAACCAGCACAATCAAATACAGCGTAAACCTTGGTGATGGTTTAGAAAAACCAACGATAACAAAAATCAAAGCCAAAGGCGGGCGATGGTGTGACTGTTGGTACAGACGGCATTAAGGTTAATACGGGTAAAGGCCTCCAAAATAGATGCGACTGATGGCAACAAAGTTGCGGTTAATACCGACGGTACAACAATCACTGTCGATAATGATGGCAAAGTGAAGGCGGAGACAGGCTCGACTGAAGTAGTTACAGCTGATAATAAAACTGGCACAGAAAAAAAGTGGGTCAAGTACGTCCTGTTGCAACAGATAAAGACAAACTAGCAACAGTTGACACTGTGGCACAAGCGGTCAATTCAGCGAAATGGATTGCTAAAAGCGACCAACACAGATGCAGAGATTGCAGACAATGAAAAACAGACGATAGCACAAAAAGCAGGTGAAGGCATTGCTGCAGGCGATGAAGTAACCTTTACGGCAGGTAAAAATCTACGTGTTAAACGTGAGGGTAAAAACTTTACTTTTGCGACGGATAAAAACGTATCGTTTGATTCTGTGAAAGTGGGTGATACCCAAAACGGTAAAGCGCCGGTTAACTTAACAGACCGAAGGGGCAACAACTGCAAATAATAATGAGGCAGGAAAAGCGCCGACGACAGCGTTGAATATCAGCAGCGGTACAGGGTACAGATGCGAAACCGACTCAACTTGTTGGTGTGGGTTCAGTGTTAAATAAAACGACGTTTGACACGACACCGACAGGTACGGTACCAGCGGGTGGTACACCGACAACAGAGGATTTAGTCAACTTAAATGAAGCGGTGAACAAAAACGCGGCGGCGACGGTAGGTGACTTACAAAATATGGGCTGGAAAGTATCGTCAGATAAAGCGACGGGTGCGGAAGGTGCATATTTAGATGTAGTGAAAAAAACGCGAACGAAGTGAAATTCGTGGGTACAGGCACAGCGATTGTTTCGGGTAAAACTGATGCAACAACAGGTGTTCGTACGATTACCGTGAAAGTAGACGACCAAGTTTCTACCAATAATGCAGTGAAACCGGTGGAATACACGAAAGCCGATGGTACGAAAGTGTATCCGACAGATAAGAAAGATGCACAAGGCAATCCGCTCTTTAATACTAAAGCGGATGGTACTGGTACAGAAGTTCCTTCAGACCAAGTGATTACGTCGATCAATGGACCGAAAGGCACAACTTCACCGACAACCTTGGCGAATGTGAAAAACAACATTCCGAATGTAAATGACGGTACGGAAGAAATTACCACAGCAGATGGTACGGTTAAACCGAAAGCGGCAGATAAAGCCAACATCAACAAAGCACCGTTGACAGCGGAAGACGCGGCTAAATTGGTTAACTCGAAAAATGCAGATGGTACAGTCAACCCGAACTACATCGGTAACAACGCTGCAACTGTATCTGACGTATTGAATGCGGGCTGGAACCTGCAAAACAACGGTACTGCGAAAGACTTTGTAAAACCATATGACACAGTAAACTTCATCAACGGCCTTGGTACAACAGCGGTGGTGACAACGCGTGAAGGTAGTACGGTAAGTGATGTGACTTTCAACGTGAAACCAGCGAATGGTTCTGTGACTGTTGGCGAAGATGGTGTGAAAGTAACGACTGGTGAAATCACATCCAACACGAATGGTTCCGTATCAGGGTCCAGCAACGCCAGAAAAGGCTAAGACATTGAAAGATGCTTTAGATGCTGCGGTGAAAGAATTAGCGACAGCGAAAGATGCGTTAAAAACAGCGGAAACTGCTTTGGCAGTGAACCCTAACGATGCGACGTTGAAACAAGATGTGGAAGCTAAAAAAAGCAGACGTAGCAGCTAAACAAACATCAGTGAATGATGCTCAAAAAGCTCATGATGATGCAGGGGTTGAACAAAGTTGCAACCGTACAAAAACGTAGCGGAAGCGATTAATAATTCAGGGTTTAACTTGAAAACATCGGCAGCGACTGGAGGGGAGAAACTCAAAGGTACGAAAGATGATGGCGAGTTAATTAAACCAAGCAATACGGTAGAAATGGTAGCAGGTAAGAACTTAACCGTGAAACAAGATGAGAACGGTAAGGTGACTTATGCAACCAAAAGACGATGTTGAGTTCAATACAGTGAAAGTGGGCGCAGATGACAAGACTGCGAACGGTAAAAAAACCGGTTAACTTAACAACTGAAGCGGCGAAAGGGGCATCTAATAACGATGATGCAAATAAACCGACGACAGCGTTGAATATCAGCAGCGGTACGGATGCGAAACCGACTCAACTTGTTGGTGTGGGTTCAGTGTTAAATAAAAACGACGTTTGACACGACACCGACAGGTACGGTACCAGCGGGTGGTACACCGACAACAGAGGATTTAGTCAACTTAAATGAAGCGGTGAACAAAAACGCGGCGGCGACGGTAGGTGACTTACAAAATATGGGCTGGAAAGTATCGTCAGATAAAGCGACGGGTGCGGAAGGTGCATATTTAGATGTAGTGAAAAACGCGAACGAAGTGAAATTCGTGGGTACAGGCACAGCGATTGTTTCGGGTAAAACTGATGCAACAACAGGTGTTCGTACGATTACCGTGAAAGTAGACGACCAAGTTTCTACCAATAATGCAGTGAAACCGGTGGAATACACGAAAAGCCGATGGTACGAAAGTGTATCCGACAGATAAGAAAAGATGCACAAGGCAATCCGCTCTTTAATACTAAAGCGGATGGTACTGGTACAGAAGTTCCTTCAGACCAAGTGATTACGTCGATCAATGGACCGAAAGGCACAACTTCACCGACAACCTTGGCGAATGTGAAAAACAACATTCCGAATGTAAATGACGGTACGGAAGAAATTACCACAGCAGATGGTACGGTTAAACCGAAAGCGGCAGATAAAGCCAACATCAACAAAGCACCGTTGACAGCGGAAGACGCGGCTAAATTGGTTAACTCGAAAAAAATGCAGATGGTACAGTCAACCCGAACTACATCGGTAACAACGCTGCAACTGTATCTGACGTATTGAATGCGGGCTGGAACCTGCAAAACAACGGTACTGCGAAAGACTTTTGTAAAACCATATGACACAGTAAACTTCATCAACGGCCTTGGTACAACAGCGGTGGTGACAACGCGTGAAGGTAGTACGGTAAGTGATGTGACTTTCAACGTGAAACCAGCGAATGGTTCTGTGACTGTTGGCGAAGATGGTGTGAAAGTAACGACTGGTGAAATCACATCCAACACGAATGGTTCCGTATCAGGTCCAGCAACGCCAGAAAAAGGCTAAGACATTGAAAGATGCTTTAGATGCTGCGGTGAAAGAATTAGCGACAGCGAAAGATGCGTTAAAAAAACAGCGGAAACTGCTTTGGCAGTGAACCCTAACGATGCGACGTTGAAACAAGATGTGGAAGCTAAAAAAGCAGACGTAGCAGCTAAACAAACATCAGTGAATGATGCTCAAAAAGCTCATGATGATGCAGGGTTGAACAAAGTTGCAACCGTACAAAACGTAGCGGAAGCGATTAATAATTCAGGGTTTAACTTGAAAACATCGGCAGCGACTGGAGGGAGAAACTCAAAGGTACGAAAGATGATGGCGAGTTAATTAAAACCAAGCAATACGGTAGAAATGATTGCAGGTAAGAACTTAACCGTGAAACAAGATGAGAACGGTAAGGTGACTTATGCAACTAAGGACGATGTTGAGTTCAATACAGTGAAAGTGGGCGCAGATGACAAGACTGCGAACGGTAAAAAACCGGTTAACTTAACAACTGAAGCGGCGAAAGGGGCATCTAATAACGATGATGCAAATAAACCGACGACAGCGTTGAATATCAGCAGCGGTACAGATGCGAAACCGACTCAACTTGTTGGTGTAGGTTCAGTGTTAAATAAAACGACGATTAACACGACACCGACAGGTACGGTACCAGCGGGTAGCACGCCAGCAGTGCCGACAACAGCGGATTTAGTGGACTTGAACGGCACGGTAGGTGCACCTGTCAACAAAAACGCGGCGGCGACGGTAGGGTGACTTACAAAAATATGGGCTGGGTGGTATCTGCGAAAGATGGCAATGGCTACAAAGATGTGGTGAAAAATGCTAATGTAGTGGATTTTAAAGGCGGTACAGGCATTGAAATTACCGGTAACACATTGGCTGACGGCACTCGTGAAATTACGGTAGGCATCAAAGAAGGTAAAGTTACTGATAAAGTAACAGTTACTCATAAAGATGGAACTAAAACCGAAGCTGTTAAGATCGGAGATAATTACTACAAGATCGATAAAGATGGAAAACCAGAAGGCTTCCAAACAGATGTGAATGGTAAGCCTGCTGGTACCCCATTAAATATCGATAAAAAAATGATGTTATCACTAACAGTGGTTCAGGCTTTGTTACCGGTAATACCGTGGCAACAGCAATCCAAGAGTCTGGTTGGAATGTTGGTTTTGGCTGACTCATCCAAAGCTAATGCAGCATTTAGTGATAAAGATAAAAGCCTTATCAGCAGATAAACTTGAGAAAGTCAATCAAATGACAATGTTCGTTTTGCAGATGGTAAAGGCACAAAAGCGGCTGTTGCAACTGTTGAGCGTGTTGATGAGTTTGGCAAGAAAGTGACTGATACTTATGTGAAGTTTGATGTGGATGCGGGTGAAATTATTGCGGACGCAACCAAACCTGGTATGGTAAAAGGCCCTGTTACTGCAGATGAAGCGAAGAAACTGGCAGACGATCTGAAGAAAGCCGAACAGGCAGTAAAAGATTTGCCTGCGGATGCAACTCCAGAAGCGAAAAAAAGCTGCCCAAGATGTACTTAAAGTAGCCCAAGATGCGGCAGCTCCGTTGAACAAAGTGGCAACCGCACAAAATGTTGCTGAAGCTATCAACAATTCAGGCTGGAGAACAAACTCTAAAACTGCAACAGGCGGTGCGAAAGATACGCTAATCAATCCTGGTAAGGCGGTGAACTTTGAATCTGGTAAAAAAATATGGAAGTGGCACAAACTGTCGATAAAGATGGCAATGTGGCATATACCTATAAAACCAAAGACGATGTTCAATTCAATAGTGTTCAATTTGGTGATGCTAATGGACCCTAAGATCACAAACAATGGTGGTAACATCAATGTAAGTGGTGCAGATGGTAAATCACCAACTAAGATTACAGGCGTTGCTGCGGGTGATATTTCACCAAATAGCACAGATGCCGTAAATGGTGCACAGATTTATGTATTGGCTGGTGATCAGAAAAAAATGTAACTCCTACAAATAATAAGTACGATACGATTGAGTATGATAGCCAAAAATAATCCTAAGTATGTGACTAAAGACGCGCCTACAGGTAAAACAGTTGTAACTGAAAAAAATTGATGGGCATGATGTCGCGGTGTTAAAAACTTACAATGTTCATAGCCAAAAAGAGATTGTAACTAACTCCGTAGTTGAAGCAATTTACAATATGAATGAGCAAGGTATTAAGTTCTTCCACTCTAATGACGGCGTTGAGCGTCCGAAACAAGAGCAAGATAATAACTTTGACTCAAGCGCAAGAGGTAAATTTGCAACAGCAATTGGTTCACGCTCAAAAAGCGGATGGAACAAATGCAGTAGCAATTGGCTTTAATTCTGTTGTAACGGGTAATGATTCAATCAGTATTGGTACAGGTAACCGTGTGACTGGTAATAACTCAGGTGCATTTGGTGACCCAAGCACAGTAAGCGGCCAAGGAAGTTATTCTGTGGGTAACAATAATACCGTCTCAACCAATGATACGTTTGTGTTAGGTAATGACGTGAAACACACTGTAGAAAACTCTGCTATCTTGGGTGCTAAATCTACAGCTCGTGGCGGTAATGGTTCTAAAACTGGTACTTTACGTAACTTGAAACAGGATGGTACTCAAGGTGCTAGCACAACAGCTGGTTCAACAGGTACTGTAAGCACTGCAACGGTAGGGTATATGACTTATGGTGGTTTCCAAGGAGCGAAAGCTGATGGCGTAGTTTCTGTTGGTGCAGCAGGTAATGAGCGTCGTATTCAAAACGTAGCGGCGGGTGAAATTTCATCAACTTCTACTGATGCGATTAACGGTAGTCAGTTATATGCTGTCGCTGCAGGTATTGGTCATCAAAGCTTTGGTGGCTTGGATAACAAGATCAACAAAGTTGGCAAACGTGCGGATGCGGGTACTGCAAGTGCATTAGCGGCGGCGACAATTCCCGCAAGCTTATACTCCAGGCAAGAGCTTAGTTGGTATTGCAGCTGGTAACTACCAAGGGCAAAATAGTCTTGCGCTAGGTATGTCTCGTATCTCTGATAACGGTAAGATCATCATCCGTTTATCTGGTACGGCAAATACCCAAGGTAAAACTGGCGTTGCAGCTGGCGTAGGTTACCAATGGTAATCAGTTGATAGCGAAAACATAATGAAAAAAACACCGCACTTTGCGGTGTTTTTTATATCGGCTTTAAAAATATGCTTTAATTAACATTAAAAGAGGGAAAATATGCCCGTTATTGTGTCACTACCATTTCACTTGCAATGCTTTATTAAAGATTGTTTAATAAGATTGTTATCATAGCTTTAAAAAAACATAATGAACTAGTTTACTAGTACAAAAAAATAAGTGTAGAGTAACAACATAATTAAACACAACATTTGAAAGCAAGAGAGTGATGTATGGCTAAAGAAAAAAATTGAAATTGTCGTGGCAAACGATGATACGCGTATTGAGAAAGTCGATCAGGTTTTTACCGCCCATTGCCTTATTAGAAAAATACCCAGCTAGTGAATATGCGGCTAAATTAGTAAAACAAACCCGTCATGAAGCACATAATATTATTCATGGTAAAGATGATCGTTTATTAGTGATTATTGGTCCTTGCTCTATTCATGATCCTAAAGCAGCAATTGAGTATGCAAACCGTTTAAAAACCATTACGTGAAAAATATAAAGATAGCCTTGAAATTATTATGCGTGTGTACTTTGAAAAACCACGTACAACGGTGGGTTGGAAAGGTTTAATTAACGATCCGTATTTAAATGATACTTATCGTTTAAAATGATGGTTTACGCATTGCACGAAAATTACTTTCTGATATTAATGATTTAGGGTGTGCCATCTGCAGGTGAATTTTTTAGATATGATCACACCACAATATGTTGCAGATTTTTATGAGCTGGGGGCAATTGGGGCGCGTACGACTGAATCACAAGTTCACCGTGAGTTAGCCTCTGGTTTATCTTGTGCGGTTGGTTTTAAAAATGCAACTAATGGTGGTGTGAAAGTTGCTTTTAGATGCAATTGGCGCAGCAGAAGCTCCTCATTATTTCTTATCTGTAACCAAATTTGGTCATTCTGCGATTGTTTCTACAAAAGGGAATGAAGATTGCCATATTATTTTACGCGGCGGTGATAAAGGACCAAACTATAACGCTGAAGATGTGGTAAAAAGTTTGTGCTGATATTGAGAAATCTGGTCGTATTCCACATGTTATGGTTGATTTCAGCCATGCAAATAGCTGTAAACAATTTAAAAAAACAAATGGACGTTTGCCAAGATGTATGCAATCAGATTGCATCTGGTTCTAAAACAAATCTTTTGGCGTAATGGTGGAAAGTCATTTAGTGGAAGGCCGTCAAGATTTAGTTGATGGCAAAGCGCAAACTTATGGGCAAAAAGTATTACGGATGCGTGCATTGGATGGGAAGATTCTGAAATTCTTCTTAAACAGCTTTCTGATGCAGTGATTGCTAGACGTAAAGTGACGAGTAATTAATTGAAATATCATTTAGAGAAAAAGTGCGGTTAATTTTGACCGCACTTTGTATATAAAAAGGAGAAATGATGAATATCGTCTTTTTAGATAGTACGGCTATCCCTGAAGCATATCCCTATTCCTCGTCCAACTTTTTGCGCATACTTGGATTGAATATGAGCATACTTCTTCTGCAGAAACGATTGAACGAGCGAAAGATGCTGATATTGTTATTACGAGCAAAAGTCATTTTTCGATCGAGAAACGTTAAAACAATTACCTAAGTTAAAGTTAATTGCAATTACTGCAACCGGTACAAATAATGTTGATCTTGTGGCTGCAGAAGAAAATGGGAATTACCGTGCGTAATGTGACAGGTTATTCCAGCACGACAGTACCAGAACATGTCATGGGATTAATTTTTCGCTTTAAAACATAGTTTAGCTGGTTGGTTACGCGATCAAATGGAAGCAAAATGGTCGGAAAAGTAAACAGTTTTTGTTATTTTGATTACCCAATTACAGATGTGTTCGGTTCAACATTAGGTGTAGTTGGTAAAGGTTGCTTTAGGGACAGAAGTGGGGCGTTTGGCTAATACCGTGGGAATGAAAGTGCTTTTATGCAGAACATAAAGATGCCACTGTTTGCCGTGAAGGTTATACGCCCTTTGAGGAAGTCTTAAAACAAGCGGATATTGTGACTTTGCATTGCCCATTAACTGAAACAACCAAGAATTTAATTAATGCAGAAACCTTATCCAAAATGAAAAAGGTGCATTTTTTTGATTAATACAGGGCGTGGGCCCCTTGATTGATGAACTTGCATTAGTTGATGCGTTAAAAAAACGGGGCATTTAGGCGGAGCGGCTTTGGATGTAATGGTAAAAAGAGCCACCAGAAAAAAAGATAATCCGTTAATTTTAGCTGCAAAAACTATGCCTAATTTAATTATCACTCCGCATATTGCTTGGGCGAGTGATAGTGCAGTGACAACATTAGTTGGCAAAAGTAATGCAAAACATCGAAGAATTTGTACAACAATTAAATCAAAAAAATAATGAATTTCCCTATTTCTCTTTATATTGCGCTACGTTATTGGCGTGCGAAAAGTGCGGATCGTTTTTGGGCGATTAGTGACTAATCTTGCAAGCCTTGGGATTGTGCTTGGTGTGATGGCATTGATCATCGTACTTTCGGTGATGAATGGATTAGAAGGTTACCAAAAACAACAGATACTCTCTTCTATTCCTCATGCGATTGTGAGTGAAGAACAGCCTATTTCTACAGAAAAAACATTAGAAAATTTACCGTACTTTGTCCAAAAAGCGGTGCCGATCAATACAACAAATGTGATTTATCAAACGACAAAAGGCGTGAGTGCAGGACAAATCATTGGTATTCAATCATTTTCTGATGATCCTTTGGTTTGAATCTTTTGAGCAGACTAAATTTAATGAAATTTTACCGACTGGTAAATTTAAATTGGTCATTGGTGATCAACTGGCACAAAAATTGGGTGTGAATATTGGGGATAAAATCCGTTTGATGATTACGGAAAATAGCCAATATACACCATTCGGTCGCGTGCCAATGCAGCGTTTATTTACGGTTAGCGATATTTATTATGATTATGGCGAAGCATCGGGTTATGAAGCCTTTTGCTAATATTACAGATATTGGTCGCTTAATGCGTATTCAACCGCAGCAAGCGCAGGGTTATCGTTTATTTTTGAATGATCCGTTCCAAAATTACAGAACTCCCACAACATTTCCCAACACAAAAAAATCACGGATTGGCGTGTCCAAAAAGGTGAATTTTTCCAAGCGGTGAGAATGGAAAAATATGATGGGATTGCTGATTAGTTTGATCATTGTCGTAGCGATTTCCAATATTGTCACCTCTTTAAGTTTAATGGTGGTGGATAAACAAAGGGGAAATTGCGATCTTGCAAACTCAGGGCTTAACAAAAATCTCAAGTGCGTTCAGTGTTTATTTATCAAGGATTGCTGGTGGGATTTGTTGGCACATTGCTCGGTGCTATTTTTAGGGGTCTTAATCACCTTGAACTTAACAGACGTTGTAAGTGCGGTAAATCCACAAGGTGTTTTTTTACCGACAGAATTATCTTTTGTTCAAATGATTTTTGTCATTGGATTTTTCCTTGTTGCTTTCTTTACTTTCTACACTTTTATCCCGCTTATCGAGCAGCGAAAGTAGAACCTGCCGCTGCCTTGCGATACTGAATAAGTTTTTTTAATGGTAAAATGAATGATGGATGAACAATCACTTTTAGCTTTTTGATACACAACATATTTGGCATCCTTATTCTTCCGTTTCTTCTGATATGCCGCTTTATGCGGTAGAATGTGCAGATGGCGTGATGATAACCTTTAAAAAGATGGTCGTCGTTTGATTGATGGTATGTCTTCTTGGTGGGCGGCGCTGCATGGTTATAATCACCCTCGTTTAAATGCGGCGGCACAGAATCAGTTGGCAAAAATGAGCCATATTATGTTTGGCGGTTTTTACCCATGAACCCGCGGTAGAATTAGCTCAATTATTGATACAAATTTTTGCCAAATGGATTAGATAAGATCTTTTTTTGCTGATAGTGGTTCAGTTGCTGTGGAAGTGGCGATGAAAATGGCTATTCAATATCATCACGCTAAAGGCGAAGTACAACGGCAAAAATTTGCCACCATCCGTTCGGGTTATCATGGCGATACTTGGAATGCTATGTCAGTGTGTGATCCAACCACAGGGATGCATCATTTATTTCATCATAGCCTGCCTGTACAATATTTTTCTTCCTCAGCCCAATATTCCATTTAATGAATCTTGGAATGATTGTGCGATTGAACCTTTAGTTGATTTACTTAAGAAAAAAGGTAGCGAAATCGCCGCACTTATTTTAGAGCCTGTCGTGCAAGGTGCGGGCGGTATGTATTTTTATTCGCCAACTTATTTAGTGAAAGCGCAAGCGCTTTGTAAACAATATGGTGTATTGCTAATTTTTGATGAAATTGCCACGGGTTTTGGCCGCACAGGGAAGTATTTGCTGCCCAGCATGCTGGGATTTCGCCAGATATTATGTGCATCGGTAAAGCCTTAACAGGTGGTTATTTAACTTTATCGGCAACTATTACGACTACTGAAATTGCGCAAACTATTTGTCGCGGTGAGGCTAAATGCTTTATGCACGGCCCCACTTTTATGGCAAATCCGTTGGCCTGTGCAATTGCGGTAGAATCTATCCGTTTATTGTTTGAAAGCCCTTGGCAGCAAAAATATTCAGCGAATTGAGTCTTCCTTAAAACAACAGCTTTTCGCCTTTAGCTGAAAAAGATTACGTCAAAAGACGTTCGTGTATTAGGGGGCGATTGGGGTGGTTGAAATGAAAAGTGCGGTAAATATGAAAACTTTAGTCCCACGTTTTTGTGGAACAAGGTGTTTTGGATTCGACCTTTCGGGAAATTGGTTTATGTGATGCCACCATTTGTGATTAAAGATGATGAACTTCAGAAATTAACGGAAGGCATGATTCTGGCTTTAACGCAGGAATATGAACATTAGGATGAAAAAAATGGATGCTTTTAAACAGCAACTGGAACAGCTTAGGCACAAAAATCAATATCGTTCAATTCCTGATTTAGTTCATCAAGGACGATATATTACGCGAGAAAAATCGCACAAATGTTGAATATGTCATCTAATGATTATTTAGGTTTGGCATCAAATGAAAACTTGCGCCAGTCTTTTTACAGCAATATGGCAATAATTTCCCTCTTTTTACTAGTTCTTCGTCTCGTTTATTAACGGGAAATTTTCCTGTATATACCGATCTTGAGCAGCTTATTGCTCGACGTTTTCCAACGAGAAAGTGCTTTATTATTTAATAGTGGCTATCACTCCAATCTTGGTATTTTACCGGCGTTGACGACAACAAAAAGTTTAATTTTTGGCAGATAAATTAGTGCATGCCAGTATGATTGATGGTATTCGTTTAAGTCAATGTGAGTTCTTTCGTTATCGTCATAATGATTATGAACATCTAAAAATCTGCTCGAAAAATGCTGGAAAAATTTGACCGCACTTTTTATTGTGACAGAGTCCGTTTTTTTAGTATGGATGGCGATGTAGCTGATTTAAAACATCTTGTGCAACTGAAAAAAACAGTTTCCCAATACTTATCTTTATGTGGATGAAGCCCATGCAATAGGCGTTTATGGTAAAAACGGATTAGGTATTGCCGAACGAGCTAATGTGATAGCTGATATAGATTCTATTGGTTGGTACTTTTTGGAAAAGCCTTAGCTTCAATGGGTGCTTATGTCGTCTGTGATCAAATATTAAAAGAGTGTTTGATTAATCAAATGCGTCCATTGAATTTTTTCAACCGCACTTCCGCCGTTTAATGTGGCCTGGACTCATTTTTATTTTTTTGAACGATTGCCACAATTTTTCAAAAAGAAAGAACGCATCTTGAGCAGTTAAGTGCATTTTTACGCCAAGAAGTGGAGCATAGAACGCAAATAATGCCAAAGCCAAACTTGCATCGTTCCTTATATTTTAGGCGAGAACGAAGCAACCCTTGCTAAGGCGAAAGATCTGCAAGAGCAAGGTTATTATTGCTTGCCGATTAGACCACCGACAGTACCAAAAGGTACATCCAGAATACGATTATCTTTGACGGCAGATATGACAATGGATGAAGTAAAACAGTTTGTGGCATGCTTATAAGGAAATAATGTGAAAACGAAAATTTTATGATCATCAAGGTGAGCATTTAATAGTTTATTTTGCTGGTTGGGGGACACCTCTTGATGCTGTAGCTCATTTTGATTTTGCCAACAAATCACAATTTATTAATTTGCTACGATTATCAAGATTTGACGTTAGATTTTGATTTTTTTCTGCCTATCAGCAAATTCGTGTAGTGGCATGGTCAATGGGTGTTTGGGTGGCAGAGCGAGTATTACAAGGAATCACCTTACAATCTGCTACAGCAGTGAATGGTACAGGTTTACCTTGTGATGATTGCTTTGGTATTCCCTATGCTATTTTTAAAGGTACGTTAGATAATCTCACAGAAAATACTCGTTCAAAGTTTGAACGTAGAATCTGTGGTGACAAAGTCTCTTTTGAACGTTATCAACAATTTTTCTGCACGACCATTTAACGAAATTCATCAAGAACTCACCGTACTTTTTGCGATGATTCAGAAAAATAAACGTACCGATCTTATTCACTGGACAAATGCATGGATTAGTTCTCGCGATAAAATTTTTTATGCCAGCTAATCAGCACCAATATTGGGCATCGCGTTGTGCCGTTCAGGAAATAGAGGGTGAGCATTATGTGTTTTCAAGATTTACCCACTGGTCGGCATTATGGAATCATTAACTTCCGTAAATAAATCGCGTATTCAACAAGCCTTCCAAAAAAAGCTTTAAATAGTTATGATGAACATGCGTTAATTCAACAAAAATGAATATTAAATTAATGATGCATTTGCAAGACTATTTACCAAATGGATCATTACACAGTGTATTGGAGCTAGGTTGTGGTTCTGGTATGTTGAGTACGTTGTTGCAGAAACAGATTTCAGCCAATTATTGGTTATTTAATGATTTGTGCGATGTGCGCTCTCTACTCGCTGAAAAGTTGATTCAACCCTTTGATTTTTTTATTGTGGTGATGCAGAGAACTTTCCTTTTTCAACAACAATTTGATTTGATTGCAAGTGCATCAGCGGTACAGTGGTTCCATCATCCTGACAATTTTTATTTCCCATTGTAAAAACAGGATTGAAACCTAATGGTTTATTGAGCGATTACGAGCTTTGGTGAAGATAATTTAAAGGAGATTCGCCAAGTGATGAATGTGGGGTTAAGTTATCCGAATTTATCTCAATGGCAAAATTGGTTAGCCAATGATTTTTGATCTTTTATGGCATGACGATGTTAATGTAATACTAGAGTTTGATACGCCATTAGATGTTCTCAAACATCTGAAATATACAGGTGTAACAGCGACTAACCAGAAAAATTGGACAAGAAAAAAATCTCAACAAATTTATTGATGATTACTTACAGGCTTTTTAGGTTTGCCATCGGGTAAAGTGCAGTTAACTTATCATCCATTGTTTTTTTATCGCACGTTATTCTGGTGCTGGAAATTAGTAAGGCGTATTTATGGGAAAGGTTATTTTTGTATCGGGCATTGATACCGATGTAGGTAAAACTGTTGCAACAGGCATTTATGCTAAAAAGTTGATGGAACAAAGGCTTTTCCGTTATTACACAAAAAAATGATTCAAACAGGTTGTAAAAATATCGCTGATGATTTGTTTGTACATCGAAAGATTCAAGGCATTGATTTGACGGAAGAAGATTTAGAAGGCGACACCTGCCCTTATCTTTTTGAATATCCTTGTTCTCCTCATTTAGCGGCAAAGCTCGAAGGGCGAGAAATTAATGAAAAATTATTGAAAAATCCACCGCACTTTTGGCAGAAAAATATGATTATGTATTGTTGGAGGGGGCTGGTGGGTTAATGGTGCTTATTGTGAAGAGGCGACTACGTTAGATTATATCCAGTCAAATAATTACCCTTTGATTTTAGTGACATCGGGAAAAATTAGGTAGCATAAACCATACATTGTTAAGTTTAGAGGCTTGTCGTTCTCATGGTGTGTCAGTACTAAGCGTAATGTATAACGGTTATCCCTGAATACGATCCTATAGATTAGTCAAGAGACGCAAGGCTATTTAAAAACGTTATCTTAAAAAAATATTTTCCTGAAACAGGGGTTTGAATGCTTTGAGCGTATTGAAATTTAAGCTCAGGGAAAAAGTGTGATAGACTCGCGCCAGTATTTTAATGAGATGATTTGCTGCTAAAGTACAGTTAAAAACGAGTAAAAAAATGAATAACTATTTATTAAAATGCGAAAATATCAATAAATTTTTATCAAGAAGGTGAAAAATCAAACGCAAGTGTTAAAAGGCGTTTCTTTTCTCTATGGAACCTGCAGAGTTGGTTGCGATTGTGGGGAGTTCAGGTTCAGGGAAAAGTACGTTATTGCACACTTTAGGGGGACTTGACCAGCCAAGTAGTGGGGAAGTGTTTATTAATGGACAATCCTTGCAAAAAGCATCGGCTAATGAATTAGCTGCTTTGCGTAATCGCTATTTAGGATTTGTGTATCAATTCCATCATTTAATGGCGGATTTTTACCGCACTTGAAAATGTGATGATGCCGATGTTGATTGGTCATCAAAAATAAAACAGAAGCTAAAGATCGTGCCGAAAAAAATGCTAAGTGCGGTGGGATTAAGTCATAGAATTACGCATCGTCCTTCTGCGCTTTCTGGAGGGGAACGTCAGCGTGTGGCGATTGCGCGGGCTTTAGTGAATAATCCATCGTTAGTTTTGGCGGATGAGCCTACAGGAAATCTCGATCATAAGACCACAGAAAGCATTTTTTTGAACTCATTCAACAACTTAATCAAGAGCAAAAATATCGCTTTTTTTATTAGTCACTCACGATATGGGGCTTGCTGAAAAATTATCACGCTGTTTAGTGATGCAAGATGGTATTTTTGAAGGAAGGTGTGATGAATACGCCGTTTTTTTATTAGTTGGCGTTATCAACGTGGCAAGCAGAAAAATCCTTTGGTTGCATTAATTGCAAAATTTTCAGCTATCGGTATTGCGCTGGGGGTTGCAGTTTTAATTGTTGGTTTAAGTGCGATGAATGGTTTTGAGCGTGAGCTTAACCAACGAATTCTTGCAGTGGTTCCCCATGCAGAGATTTTTATCAGCGCCCAATGCGACGGATCCAACCATTCACCATTGGAAAAATTTAGAAAAACGCTTACAACAAAATGCCCAAATTAAAAGGTATTTCCCCTTTTGTTAGTTTTACTGCATTGGTAGAAAATGGCTCAAAACTGAAAGTGGTTCAGGTGAAGGGCATTGAAAAACAAGCAGAAGATCGCGTGAGCTCTCTTGGTAATTTCGTACAAGAGCAAGGGTGGGATAAATTTGGGAAAGAAGGCGGATTAGTCCTGGGATCGGGTATTGCTAGAGAACTTGATGTAAAAAGTAGGTGATTGGGTTACCTTACTTATTTCTCAGCAAAACGGCTATGAACAACTTGCTCAACCCACTCGTGAACGCGTACAAGTCACTGCAATCTTACGTTTAGATGGGCAACTTGATTACAGTTATGCCTTATTGCCGCTTGTTCAAGCACAAGAATTTTTAACTTATAAACCTGATCAAATAACAGGTATTGAATTGAAATTAGACGATCCTTTTTCTGTGAAAAAAATCTGGATTTGTCTATGCTTAACGACTATCCACAGATGCTTTATATTCAAAACTGGATTGGTAAATTTGGTTATATGTATCGCGATATTCAACTTATTCGAACAGTGATGTACATCGCGATGGTGCTCGTTATTGGGGTGGCATGTTTTTAATATTGTTTCTACGCTGATTATGGCGGTAAAAGATAAGCAGGGCGATATTGCCATTATGCGTACGCTTGGGGCGAATAATGCGTTCATTAAACGTATTTTTTTATTTGGTATGGATTACAGGCAGGAATGAAAGGGTGCTTAATTGGTATTGTGTTAGGCATTATACTTGCATTAAATCTTACAACCTTTATTCAAGGTATTGAGTGGGTTATCGGTAAGAAATTATTATCGGGTGATGTGTATTTTGTCGATTTTTGCCAAGCGAGTTACATTGGTTGGATGTTTTGATGGTTTTTAGTTGCAGCGCTTGTATTGAGTTTAATTGCTAGCCTTTATCCAGCAAGTAGGGCCGCTAAATTACAACCAGCCCAAGTATTAAGTAGCCATTAATTTTGTGAATACCGCATGAAAGTGCGGTATTTTTAATATTGTAAGAATCTTCTTTCACTGACCTATATGAAATTTATTTCTTAAAATCATAAAGAAAATTCATATACATCTAGATGGCTAAAAACTTCAATCGCTAGATATTCTTTGTTAGAATCGACCAGATTTCATTTAAAAATTTAATTATAGGAAAGCATCATGAGCAAATTATTTCCAAATGCCAAAATTCGAACTCAAGCCCCTTATCGTTTTGATATTGTCGGGAGCTTTTTACGCCCAGATACATTAAAACAAGCACGCCATCAATGTAGCTGTGGCGACATTTCTTGCGCCGACTTAACTCAAGTAGAAGATAGTGAAATTTCAAAAATTAGTTGAGCATCAAAAGTCAGTGGGATTATCTGCTGTAACAGATGGGGAGTTTCGTCGAACTTTCTGGCATCTTGACTTCTTAGCCGCTTTAGATGGTGTAAAAGAAGTGGATGTAGAAAAATTTTCGGTACAATTTAAGCATCATAGTGTCCGCCCAAAAACTTTACGTATTGTTGATAAAATTGATTTTTTTCTGAGAATCATCCATTCATAGCACATTATCGTGCTTTTACAAAAAAATTTCAGGTGAAACAGAAGTAAAATTAACCATTCCTTCTCCTTCCATGTTGCATTTAATTTGTACAGTACGTGAAACAGATTATCATCCTATTGCACGTTATCAAAATAATAATCAATTATTACTTGATGATATTGCTGATGCTTATATTAAAAGCAATGAATATCTTCTATGCTGCAGGCTGTCGCAATTTGCAATTGGATGATACAAGTTGGGGTGAGTTTTGTGCTGAAGATAAACGCAAGACCTATACAGAGCGAGGTTTAGATCTTGATCAAATCGCAAAAGATTATGTCTATATGATTAATAAAAATTGTTGCGGCTAAACCAGCTGATCTCAGCCATTACAATGCATATTTGCCGAGGTAATTTCCGTTCTACTTGGTTCTCTGCTGGTGGTTATGAACCCTATAGCAGAAATCTTATTTGGTCACTGTAATGTAGATGGTTTCTTCTTAGAATATGATAGTGATCGTGCGGGTGATTTTTAAACCGTTACGTTTTTATTAAGAATCAGCAAGTTGTTCTAGGATTAGTGACATCCAAATCAGGTGACTTAGAAAATCGTGATGAAATTATTGCACGCATTAAGGAAGCAACACAATATGTCGATATTAATCAGCTTTGTTTAAGCCCTCAATGTGGTTTTTGCTTCTACAGAAGAAGGCAATATTTTAACTGAAGAACAACAATGGAAAAAAATTAGAGTTTATCCGTGACATCTCTGAAGAGGTCTGGGGAAAATAAATATATTTATTTCTAATGTTATATAAAAAATAGCCGCATAAAGTGCGGCTATTTTTTACTTGTTTTAAATATTCTAAAAAAATTGCTTAAAACCTGTTTTTATATCAAAAAAATCCACATAATTTATAAGCCTATGTTCTTTATTTAGGCGTATTATATTACTCGGAATGAGTAATTCATTCTGGTTATCTAAAATAAGGACATTACTATGGCAATTAAAAAAAGTGATTACTGTCTGTCCGTATTGCGCTTCAGGTTGTAAGATCAATCTATTGGTTGAGAACAACAAAATTGTGGGTGCTGAAGGTGCAAACGGTAAAACAAACGAACGAGAGCTTTGCCTGAAAGGATATTATGGCTGGGATTTCGTGCATGACACAAAAAAATCCTCACTCCTCGTCTAACTCAACCGATGATTCGCTACAAACGTGGCGAGCCGTTCACACCAGTGAGCTGGGAAGAGGCTATTTCCTATTCTGCAAAACGTTTACAAGAAATTAGAGAAAAATATGGCAACGAGTCAATTATGGTAACGGGTTCTTCTCGTGGACCAGGTAACGAAGTGAATTTCGTTATGCAAAAATTTGCTCGTGCGGTATTAGGCAATAACAACATTGACTGTTGTGCACGTGTGTGACATGGCCCATCTGTAGCAGGTCTGCTCAAATCAGTGGGTAATGGTGCAATGTCCAACTCAATCGTTGAGATTGAAGACACTAAATGCGTATTTATCTTTGGCTATAATGCCTCAACGTCTCACCCTATTGTGGCGCGTCGTATTAACCACGCAAAAGCAAAAGGGGCGAAGATTATTGTTTGTGATCCTCGTAAAATTGAAACCGCTCGTATTGCTGACATTTATGCACCACTTGCCAATGGCAGTAACGTCGCATTTTTGAATGCAATGATGAACGTGATTCTTGAAGAAGGATTACAAGATCAAAAATTCATTGATGAACATACCGAAAATTTCGATGTGTTCTATGAAACTGTAAAAGCTTATACACCTGAATCAACTCAACACATCACTGGTATTGAGCCTGAAATGTTGAGAGAAATTGCCCGCACTTATGCGAAAGCAGAAACAGCGACAATCCTATGGGGGATGGGCGTATGTCAGTTCCGTCAAGGTGTGGAAACTGTACGTGCGTTGGCAAGTTTAGCAATGCTTACCGGTAATCTTGGTAAACCAAATGTTGGTGTAAACCCCTGTGCGTGGTCAAAACAACGTACAAGGCGCATGTGACATGGGGGCTTTATATAATACTTTACCTGGTTATCAAAGCTATGCGGATCCAGAAATCAACGCTAAATTTGCGAAAGCATGGGGCGTACCATCTATTCCAACCAAACCAGGTGTACCATTGAGTGAAGTGCCACATGCTGTGGCAGAAGGTAAACTCAAAGCATTCTATATTATGGGTGAAGATACTTTACAAACTGAACCTGATTTGAATGCAATGAAACAAACCTTTAAAGATCTTGAGTTTATTATTGTTCAAGATATCTTTTGATGACTCAAACGGCAGCGGAAGCGGATGTGATTTTACCAGCAACATCTTGTGCTGAACACGAAGGTGTTTATAGTGCGGCTGACCGTGGTTTCCAACGTTTCTATAAAGCGGTGGATCCTGTTGGTGATGTGAAAGACGACTGGGAAATCATTAGTCTTATGGCACAAGCTTTGGGTTATCCAATGCATTACAACAATACCAAAGAAATTTGGGATGAGTTGCGTGAGCTTTGCCCAATTTATAAAGGTGCAACTTACGAAAAATGGAAGGATTGGGTTATATTCAATGGCCATGTACGGATGAAGATCCTGAAAGATCAAGGCACTACATACTTATATGAAGGTCAAATCTTCGACCGTCCAAATGGTAAAGCTGAATTCTTTGCTTGCGACTGGGAGCCACCAATGGAAGAAGTCTCTGAAGAATATCCATTAGTGCTTTCTACCGTGCGCGAAGTCGGTCACTATTCTTGCCGTTCAATCGACGGGTAACTGCCGTGCACTTGCTGCGTTGGCGGATGAGCCAGGATTTGTTCAAATGAACGACCAAGATGCGAAAGCGTTAGGCATTAAGAATAATGAGCTTGTTTGGATTTCTTCATCTCGTGGTAAAGTTATATCTCGTGCGGATGTAAGTTCTCGTACCAATAAAGGTGCGTGTTATATGACTTACCAATGGTGGATCGGAAAATGTAACGAACTCACGGCTGAACATTTAAATCCGGGATCTCGTACTCCGGAATATAAATACAGCGCGGTGCGTATCGAAAAATTGAAGATCAACGTTGGGCTGAGCACTATGTTGTAACTGAATATACTAAGCTCAAATCACGCTTAAAAGAAACTGCACTTGTGGCTTAATTATAATATTTATCTATGATTAGGACAGGCTTTATGCCTGTCCTTTTTATGTCTAATGAAATATGATATGGGTAAGAATATTGGAAATGTTAAAAAAAGAGCGGTTTATTCAAAAGGCAATTTCTTTTAATACGTAATTCATCACCACTTTGTCGTTGCAAGTGTATGCTGCCGCAATTTGGACAAGAATCGTGATGAGCTTGTATCTCAACTAATTTTTGACACTGCCAACACCAAGCTTGCGCAGCAATAGGAATCAGATGTAGTTTACAGCCTTCAGCAGCGGTACCTTGAAAGGTTATATCAAAAAACAAAAATTCTAATGCATCAGGTTCTACACAAGAGAGCGCGCCAATTTCCAGCCAAAGATCCGTAACTTTTTATATCGTGACTTTTTACATTGTTGTTCTACTATTTCCAGCATATTTTGACAAAGAGATAATTCGTGCATAGTTTTTTTCCTTTTGTTTTTTTCTTCCTTAAAACAAAATGCCTTTATCAATTCAAGATAAAGGCATTTCTCTAAAACATTGTCAATTTCAACCGCACTTTACACGAGCATATTTACAACTGCAAATGAAACTTTTAATAGCGCGGCGTTGATTAAGTCAATAAAGAATGCACCGACCATTGGAACGATTAAAAATGCTTTGTGTGATGGTCCAAAACGGCTGGTAATGGCTTGCATATTTGCAACGGCTGTTGGGGTTGCACCTAAACCGAAACCACAGTGACCAGAGCTTAATACAACCGCATCATAATCTTTACCCATTGCGCGATAAGTAACATAGATTGCAAATACCGCCATAAAGACAACTTGTACTGCAAGGATGATTAATACATCTACCGCTAAACCTGCAAGTTCCCAAAGTTTTAATGACATTAAGGCAATAGCTAAGAAGATAGATAAAACCCACGCTACCTAATACATCAATAGCCGAATCAGCCACTTGAAACGGAAGATATTGGTTAAAAATATTGCGGATAATTACACCGGTAAATAAACACCATACGAATGTTGGTAATTGGAATGCGGTACCTTTTGTTTGAGCATCTAAATATTGGCCAATAAGCAAACAGATAGACATCATTGCAATAGTTTCAATTAATGAACGTGAAGTAATTTTACGTTTGTAAGTTGGATGTTCAAAAAGCCTCTTGAATATCATCTACTTCATCATTTTCAGGATTTTCACCTTGTTTTTTGACGATTTAATAAGAAACGTGCAACAGGGCCACCAATGATACCACCGAAGACTAAACCAAAGGTTGCACATGCCATTGCAATTTCAGTAGCGCCTTGTAGATTAAATTGGTGAACAAAGGTATCTGCCCATGCTGCGCCAGTGCCATGGCCGCCAGTTAATGTGACAGAACCCGCTAATAAACCGTATGCTGGATGGATACCTAATGCTAGTGAACCTACGACACCAATAACATTTTTGGCAAATAATTAGCAAACCAGCGACGAATAAAAATACAATAAGTGGTTTTCCACCTTTAATTAAACGAGAAAAGTTTGCGCTTAAAACCAATGGAAGTGAAGAACACTAACATCATGGTAGTTTGCAAATTCTTATCGAAGTTAAAGGATGTACCGTCTACTTTATTCCAAATTAAAAGAGCAATAGCAACAATAAATCCACCAACAACTGGCTCAGGAATGTTGAATGTTTTTAAGATGCTAATTCGTTTAACGAGAAAATAACCCAAGAGCAAGACTAAAGCTTGCTAGTGCAAGGGTTTCATACGTGCTAAAATGTATGACTCATAAATTGGATCTCCCTATGTTGTGTTTAAGTTATGTGTTGTGTTGCGGTTCGATTACCACTATTTCAACATTGGTATGTAATCCGCGTGGTAATGTCGAACCTTTTCTGCCTCGTTCAGCACGGAACTTCTGCAGATCTTCCGGTTTTTAATACAATTTTTTTCGTTTTTCCGGAATGAAATTCAAGACTTGCTTGATCTGAAATCAGCAATAATTTCACTAACAATTCACTGCGCTCTTTTGCATTTGCAGCAGGAATTGTCACAATTTTATTACCTTTGCCTTTTTGATAATGCCGGTAAATCTTTTGCCGGGAAAAATCAACATTCTGCTAGCGGATGTCATCGCGACAACAAGTGCGGTGGCATTCGCCAGCGTCTTAGGCTCCATCACTTTGGCATTTTCTGGTAAAGAAATCAAGGCTTTTCCTGCTTTATTGCGTGCAATTAAATCTTCAAATTGACAAATAAAACCATAGCCCGCATCAGAAGCCATCAATAATTCTTGCTGTTCGCTGGCCATTACGACATATTCAATGGTCGCACCAGCGGGTAAATTTAGCTTACCTGTGAGAGGTTCACCTTGCGAACGAGCGGAAGGCAGTGAAAGCGGATCGAGTGCATAACTTCGCCCCGTACTATCAATAAATACAACGGCTTGATTACTCTTGCCACAAGCGTGAGCTCGATAATTATCACCCGCTTTGTAGCTTAATGATTTAGGATCAATATCGTGTCCTTTTGCACAACGTACCCAGCCCATTTCGGATAAGATGACAGTAACTGGTTCTGCTGGCGTCATGTCACTTTCAGAGATCATTTTTGGCTTCTTCACGTTCGACCAGTTGGAGACATACGTGGACTTGCATATTTTTTTCACATCTTCTTGAATTTCTTTTTGATAAGCGTATTCAAACGGCGTTCTGATCCTAAAATTGCTTCTAAATTTAACCGCTCTTTTTTCAAGTTCATCTTGTTCAGCTTTTGAGTTGGTTTTTCCTCTAATTTTTGCTAAATGACGTAAGCGTAAATTTAAAATTGCATCGGCTTGCTCATCGCTTAAATTAAAGCGTGCCATAAGCTCTGCTTTTGGATCGTCTTCGTGACGTATAATTTCGATAACTTCATCAATATTTAAGAAGGCTATCATCAAACCTTGTAAAAATATGTAAGCGAGAGAGTACTTTTATCTAACCGATATTGAAGGCGACGAGTTACGCTTGTACGACGGAACGTAAGCCATTCATTTAAGATTTCTAATAAGCCTTTTACCGCAGGTTTATGATCAAGCCCGATCATATTCATATTTACACGGTAGCTTTTTTTCAAGATCTGTGGTAGCAAAATAAATGTGCCATTAATGCATCAGTATCGACGCGATTTGAGCGAGGAACTAGTACAATGCGAATTGGATTTTTCGTGATCGGCTTCATCACGAATATCTTCTAGCATTGGCAGTTTTTTTGCCGTCATTTGTTCGGCTATTTGTGCAATAACTTTGGATGGTGAAGATTGATGTGGAAGCGCTGAAATAATAATTTCACCGTCTTCTTTTTCCAAGTTGCACGCATTTTTTTATTGAGCCACGACCTTGCTCATAAATTTTACGAATTTCTGATTTTGGCGAAATAATTTCTGCTTCTGTTGGAAAATCTGGGCCTTGAACAATTTCAAGTACATCATCTAATCCCGCTTTCGGATTATCTAGCAACATTACTGCCGCATCAGCAATTTCGTTAATATTATGTGGTGGAATATCTGTCGCCATACCCACCGCAATACCTGTTGTGCCGTTCAATAAAATATGAGGTAAACGAGCAGGTAAATATTGTGGTTCAGCCAAGGTACCATCAAAGTTTGGTTGATAATCTACCGTTCCTTGTCCGAGTTCACTCAGCAAGATTTCAGAGATTTTTAGATAGGCGTGATTCCGTATAACGCATGGCTGCGAAGGATTTTTGGATCATCTGGTGCCCCCCAGTTACCTTGACCATCAACCAGTGGATAACGATAAGAGAATGGTTGTGCCATTAACACCATCGCTTCATAACAAGCGCTGTCGCCATGTGGATGGAATTTACCGAGTACATCACCGACGGTACGGGCAGATTTTTTTGTATTTAGCAGTGGTATTTAAGCCAAGTTCAGACATCGCATATACAATACGGCGTTGAACGGGTTTTTAAACCGTCACCGATAAAAGGCAACGCACGATCCATGATGACATACATGGAATAGTTGAGATAAGCCCTTTCGGTGAAGGTGCGTAGAGGCATTTGCTCAATGCCTTCATAATTGATATTTGTCATTTTGGTTTCTGTTAATTGAATATATTCTTAATTTATTAAAATTCGGATTTGCTGAGATTAATTTAGTCTAAACAGATAAATCAACCTGATCGCCTTTCGCTTGCAACCAATTTTTTTACGGTCTTCGGAACGTTTTTTTCGCTAATAACATATCCATGAGTTCAAAATGTATCCGCACCTTGGTCTTCCTCTAAATCATAAGTTAATTGAACAAGGCGACGAGTATTAGGATCCATTGTTGTTTCACGCAATTGCGATGGGTTCATTTCACCCTAAACCTTTAAAACGTTGAACATTAGGTTTGCCTTTTTATTTTTTTAATCGATCTCAAAAATCGCCTCTTTTTTTCACTTTCATCTAATGCGTAGAAGACTTCTTTATTTAAGTCAATGCGATAAAGTGGTGGCATTGCGACGTAAACGTGACCGTCTTGTACCAATTTCGGAAAATGACGTAAGAACAGGGCGCAGAGCAGAGTGGCAATATGCAGACCATCGGAGTCAGCATCCGCGAGAATACATACTTTACCATAGCGAAGTTGTGATAAATCATTGCTGTCAGGATCGATTCCAAGAGCAACGGCGATATCGTGAATTTCCGTTGAACCTAATACTTGATCAGGTGAAACTTCCCATGTATTTAAGATTTTTTTCCACGTAACGGCAAAATCGCTTGATATTCGCGATCACGCGCTTGTTTTGCTGAACCGCCCGCAGAGTCGCCCTCCACTAAAAATAATTCAGTTTTTTTCTAAATCCTGTGAGCCACAATCTGCTAATTTCCCTGGTAACGCAGGGCCACTAACGAGTTTTTTCGCACGACTTTTTTTGGCTGCACGTAATCGGCGTTGTGCAGAACTAATGGCAATTTCTGCTAATTTTTTTCAGCATCTTGTACGTTTTGGTTGAGCCATAAACTAAACGCATCTTTTAAAACACCGCTGACAAAGACCGCACTTTGGCGTGATGATAAGCGTTCCTTAGTTTGCCCCCGCGAATTGCGCATCCTGCATTTTTAAGGGAAAGAATGTAAGAACAACGATCCCAAATATCATCAGCGGTAAGTTTTACGCCGCGTGGTAATAGATTTCTAAATTCGCAAAAATTCTCGAATGGCATCTAATAAACCTTGACGTAGGCCATTAACATGTGTTCCGCCTTGAATAGTCGGAATTAAGTTTACGTAGCTTTCGCCAATCAGTTCGCCACCTTCTGGTAACCAAAGTAATGCCCAGCTAACCGCTTCATTTGTTCCTTTAAATTCACCAACGAATGGTTTTTTTCCGGAAGTGTTTCAAAGCCATTAACTGCTTCGATAAGATAATCGGAAAGCCCATCTTCATATAACCAAATATCTTGAGTATTGTTTACTTTTATCAATGAATTTGATTTCAAGCCCTGAGCAGAGGACGGCTTTCGCTCTTAATAAATGGCGTAGACGGCTAACGGAAAATTTTTGCGCTGTCAAAATATTTTTGGATTCGGTTTGAAGTGAACTGTTGTCCCCGTTGTGCGTCTGCCACAAGTCCCAATAACTTCCAATTCTTCTACTTTATTGCCGTTTTCAAAGGCAATTTTATACACTTCACCATTACGTTTGACTTGAATATCCACTCGTTCAGAAAGCGCATTCACCACAGAAATCCCCACACCGTGTAAACCACCGGCAAATTCATAATTTTTTTATTGGAGAATTTACCACCAGCATGAAGTTTAGTCAGGATCACTTCTACGCCGGAAACGCCTTCCGTTGGATGAATATCCACAGGCATACCGCGACCATTGTCTGTGACTTCAATGGATTGATCTGGGTGTAAAATTACTTCAATTTTTGTGGCAAAAACCCGCAAGGGCTTCATCTACGCTGTTATCAATAACTTCTTGTGCGAGGTGATTCGGACGAGTGGTATCTGTATACATACCGGGGCGAATTTGCACCGGCTCGAGATCTTTAAGTACGGTAATTTCTTGAGCTGAATAATTGGTTGTCATGGTTAGATGAGTCGTTAATTTTTTTAAATTTGAGAAAATTCTATCAAAAAGTGCGGTGATATTCGACCGCACTTTTAATCGTATAAACCAGGCGTATTTTCATCTGGACGCGTTTTAAAACGACGATGTAGCCACATATATTGTGATATGCCCTTCATGATTTTCCTTTTTCAACGATTTGATTCATTCGCGTAGCAATCGCTGTTTCATCTTGTAAATCCGTAAAATCAACAGGCGCTGAAATACTCACGGTATAGCCTGAATCATCTTTATTGCGTAATGGCGCAAATGGAATCACTTTGCTGTTTTGTGAGGATTTCAATAAATAATAACTACCAGTGGTTGTGCAAGCATCGGGCACCGCAAAAAGGGTACAAAAAAACGGCATTTTTTTCTGCCGTAATCGTGATCTGGCGCATACCAAATGGTTTCTTCGTGACGTAAAGCTTTTGATCATTCCGCGTAAATCTTTACGATCAAGCATATCTTTATTAGAACGTAAACGGCCTTGTGTTTGTAGCCAATCAAATGCTGGATCGTCATTTGGGCGGTAAAACCCCAATACCAGGATGATGTAAACCAATGATGCGTGCACCAAGTTCTAGCGTTAAGAAATGAACACCGACGAGAATAATTCCATCTTTTTTTGATTTTTCTTTTTAGATAATGTAACCCTTCAACTTTTGACCATTTTTTTGATACGTGAATCCGACCAAAAACCAAGCCATGCCAGTTTCGATGATTGCCATTCCTACTGAGCGGAGATTTTCTTGCAAAATCGCTTCACGGTCGTTTTCCGGCATATTAGGGAAACAAAGTTCAAGATTACGGCGTGCAATGGTAGCGCGACGTTTACCTACTTTTTAAATGCGAAAACAGCCAACCCTAGACCATGACCAATATGGCGCAAAAATAGGGTAGGGAAGACATAAAATACTTCGCCAAATTGCCACTCCCTAGCCAAAAAAAGCCAGTATTTTTGGAGCTAAAAAGTGCGGTTGAAATTGAGGGAGTTTTTTTCGTTTTTTTCATTGTTCTTTCCACATAAGTTAGGGGCGTAGTTTATCGTAAATTTGAGTTGTGGTAAAATCGCCACAATTTTGGTTATTCAAATAGAGAGATTTTAAAATGGCTCAATATTCAGCAGAATTTAAGCAAGCAAAAGTACTCGTATTAGGCGATGTAATGCTTGATCGTTATTGGTTCGGCGCAACCAATCGCATTTCACCAGAAGCACCTGTGCCAGTGGTTCGTGTACAAGAAAATGAAGAGCGCGCGGGTGGTGCTGCAAATGTGGCGATGAATATTGCGTCACTTAATGTACCCGTTCAGTTAATGGGATTGATTGGACAAGATGAGACAGGTTCTGCGCTTTCCCACTTATTAGAAAAAAACAAAAAAATCGATTGTAATTTTTGTTGCATTAGAGACCCATCCAACTATTACTAAATTACGTATTTTATCTCGTCACCAACAGTTACTTCGCCTTGATTTTTGAAGAAGATTTTAATAATGTAGATTGCAAGGATTTATTAGCGAAGTTAGAAAGTGCGGTGAAAAATTACGGTGCTTTTGATTCTTTCTGATTATGGTAAAGGCACGCTTAAAGATGTTCAGAAAATGATTCAAATTGCACGCAAAGCAAATGTGCCTGTGTTAATCGATCCAAAGGGAACTGATTTTTGAACGCTATCGTGGTGCGACATTATTGACACCAAATATGTCTGAGTTTGAAGCCGTTGTGGGCAAATGCAATACAGAAGAAGAGATTATTGAGAAAGGGTTAAAATTAATTTCTGATATTGAATTAACCGCACTTTTTGGTGACGCGTTCTGAAAAAAAGGCATGACATTATTACGCCCAAATCAAGAACCCTATCATTTGCCAACCGTTGCAAAAAGAAGTGTTTGATGTGACAGGAGCTGGTGATACTGTTATTAGCGTATTAGCAACCGCATTAGCAGATGGACGTTCTTTCGAAGAATCTTGTTACCTAGCCAATATTGCCGCAGGAATTGTGGTGGGGAAATTGGGGACTTCAACGGTTTCGACTGTGGAACTTGAAAATGCGATTCATGCTCGCCCTGAAACAGGGATTTGGCATTATGAGTGAAGCTGAATTAAAAGATGCTGTCGCACAAGCTAAAGCACGCGGTGAAAAAAATTGTGATGACTAATGGTTGTTTCGATATTTTTGCATCCAGGGCATGTTTCTTATTTAGAAAATGCACGCAAATTGGGCGATCGTTTAATTGTCGCAGTAAATAGTGATGATTCCGTTAAACGCTTAAAAGGTGATAGTCGCCCAATTAATAATCTTGAAACTCGTATGGCAGTACTGGCTGGTTTTGGCATCAGTGGACTGGTTAGTGCCATTCACCGAAGATACACCACAGCGTTTAATCGGTGAAATTCTACCAGATCTTTTAGTCAAAGGCGGAGATTACAAACCCGAAGATATTGCTGGCGCAAAAAGAAGTTTGGGCAAATGGCGGTGATGTTAAAGTGCTAAACTTTGAAAAATGGCTGTTCAACAACAAATGTGATTGAAAAAAATTAAATTATTGAAAGATTAAGTGAAAGGTTGGGGAGTCCCAACCTTTTTTTATTGCTTTTAATATTTATATGAAATTAAAGGCTTTATCGCTATTTCAATTAAAACAGAAAGATATTCTGCTTTCTGTAGTTGGAGGGGAAATAAAGATAACATATCAGATTATGCCAAATTAGGTATTCGTTTATTTATCACTTCTGTACCTTATTATGCATAGCCAGAGGATATAAAGGTGGTGATTGAGAAGATATAATGTTTTTTTCAATTTTTATTTTTTTAGCTTTTTAGCTTTTAAACCTTGCATTTAAGCTTATTGAACGCTAGAATGCGAGCTCCCTGTCATCGCTGAGTTAGAGATCGGCGAATGATGTATTAACAACACTACCTTTTAGGAGTAAAAAAATGTCTCTAAGTACTGAAAAAAAGCAGCAATCGTTGCTGAATTTGGTCGTGATGCGAAAGATACTGGTTCTTCTGAAGTTCAAATCGCATTATTAACTGCACAAATCAACCACTTACAAGCTCACTTTGCAGAGCATAAAAAAAGACCACCATGGTCGTCGTGGTTTTATTACGTATGGTTTCTCGTCGTCGTAAACTTTTAGATTACTTAAAACGTACTGATCTTGCTTTATACCAAAGCACTATCGCTCGTTTAGGTTTACGTCGCTAATTTTTTTAATGCTAAAAAAATAAAGCTCCCAAGTTGGGAGCTTTTTTTACTTTATACAGGATTATTCTACCCACTGTATAATTTCATCAAATTCCTTTCGAGATTTTTTTAGTAATATCACGTGAGCGATAACCAAAGGTTGCTGCAACAGAAACGCCGTATTCATTAGGATCCAATAGACCTTCTTGAGCTAAGCATTCATTCATTTTATCATAATTGAATCCTTCAATAGGGCAGGAATCAATACCAAGTGCGGTTGCCCCAGTTAACATATTGGCAAGGGCAATATAGGTTTGTTTACTACACCAATCAAATAAAGCGCGTTCATTTTTAAGTAATTTCATGTCTTCTTCTTGAAAGCTCTTATATTTTTTCTAGTGCCGCATGTTGTTGTTCTATATTTAGACCTTTACGTGTCATCACATCGGTAAAAAAACTCACTATCATAACGTGTATTTTTTTCTTTGCTAGGATGATCACTAGATGGCTACAGTTATCTAATTGATTGTTCATTCCCCAGCTGAATGGTTTCATTTTTTTCGCGTAAGGTTTTTATTTTTGGATGACTAAAAATTTCCAAGGCTCGGAACCAACAGAACTTGGTGATAATCTTGCGCATTCTAAAAATAGCTTGAAAATCTTCGTTGCTAATTTTTGTTTGGATCGTAATAGCGTGTAGAGCTACGTCTATTGAATAGTTCAATAAGTTGTTCGCGAGTAAGTTGAATCATTTGTTTTTCCTTTTTATTAGAAAATAGATGAAGATATGTTAAAGATTAATTTTTTTGCTAAAACAAAGGGAAACATTCTAAAATGAAAGACACTTTGTCATGTGGAGCAAAAAAATGAAAAAGAATTGCAATTATACCTGCTAGGGCTGGTTCAAAAAGGAATTAAAGATAAAAATTTACAGCTTGTTGGAGGTGTGTCTTTAGTTGGTCGTGCCATTTTAGCTGCACAAGAATCGGGAATGTTTGATCAGGTTGTTGTAACCTCTGATGGGGAGAAGATTCTGAAAGAGGCAGAAAAAAATATGGTGCAATTTCGGTGGCTCGCCCTGAGAGTTTAGCACAAAGTGATACTCGCACAATTGATGCTATTTTTACATTGCTTAGAAAGCCTAAATATTTCTGAGGGAGTAGCTGTTTTGTTACAGCCAACAAGTCCATTACGCAATGCTTTAGATATTCGTAATGCAATAGAAATTTTCCTAGGAGGAAAATATAAGTCGGTGATATCAGCTTGTGAATGCGAACATCATCCTTATAAATCATTTACTTTAGAAAATGAAGATGTAAAACCTATTCATGAGATAAGTGATTTTTGAAGCACCGCGTCAAAAAAATTACCGAAATCTTACCGTGCAAATGGAGCTATTTATATTAATGATATTGAGAGTTTATTTGTAGAAAAAAACGTTTTTTTATTGAGCCTATGCGTTTTTTTATTTAATGCCTACTTATCGCTCGATTGATATTGATTCAACTCTGGATTTACAATTAGCCGAAAGTTTAATCTCAAAAGAATTTTTAGAAGATTGGTCGCATTTTGTGACCTCTTTTTATATCAGATTAATGTACTTTCCAATAACCAATCCACTCTTTTAATAAAACCATATTGCTATTCAACGCACCTAAGTCAGGAACAAAAGATTTTTGCAGATAAATTTCCTTTTGCTGCCATAGCTTGCCGCTGCAGCAGGAAGTACATCGAATCCTTGTTTTTTTCAAAAAAAGATATTTGGCTCGTTTCATATGCCATTGATTTGTTACTAAAATGATTTTTTTGAATATGATCTTTTAACCAAAAATATTTTTTTAGTGAAACTGGCATTTTTCTTCCGTATTACGGGCTTTATTTTTCTATCCATTGCGTTGGTACATTAAAGAATTGGTTAAGTTCTTTTGCCATTAAGTCGCCTTCGGAAATACCTATCAAAAGAATAGCCCGTTGTTAAAAACAGGCAAGCCCGTTTCTTTTTGTAAAAATGCCGCATAACGTAAACGTTCTAGTTGTGGTGCGCCAGAAGCTGTTTCTGAATACAGTTCTTTGGTTGGGTAAGATCCACCGCCCTAATATGACAATGGCTTGAGCTTGTTTATAGTCATTTATCGTAAGGGCTGGCGTATCATCATTATCTGTTAGCAATAAACCTGTAAAAGGCACACTCATGACATAAAGCCAAGTGAAACTGATAAGCGCAAGAAATTTGGCTAATTTTTTTGAAATGAACACGATAAAGAATCACTGCAATAATTAGTAATACAAAGGTATTGAGAGGTGGCGCGATAAGTGCGGTAAGAAGTTTTCCTAGTTCTAACATAGATAAGATCCTTGATATAGAGCGGTTTTTATTATAATGATTAGTCATAAAGCTTGTCTATGTTGATTTTGTTAAAATAAGCCCCTTATTTTTTTGATAAACAAACGCTCGAATTCATCAAAAAGTGCGGTTATATTTATGAAAGTTTTTTTAAAGACAGTGTCATTTACCTTTTTGGGGAATTATCGTCAAAGTTAGTTCCTTTTTTTACTTTTGCCTTATTTATCACGTAAATTGGGCGTAGAAGGGTATGGCTCACTTTCTTATTATCAAACTTTTTTTAAGTTTATTCTTGATTGTGGTTTCTTTAACTCAAGAGGGCGCAATTTCCCGTTATTTTTTATTTTTTTACGGAAAAACGTTCATTAAATTTAGTGGTGAATACTGGCTATGCTTATACCACGATAATTGGCTGCATTATTTTTAATGGGTTGTTGGATTGCTCAGTCTGAAATATTATTTTTATGCCGCACTTTCCTCAATTTTTCCAATCTTTCTTAAATGTTCAGCTAAGTGTAAGACAATGCCAGAAAAAAAGGCTTGGTCCTATGCTTTTTATTCAATTTTCACTCACTGTTACTGGTGCGGTGTTTACCGTCGCATTGCTTGAGTATTATCAAAATGATCTTGTTGAAAAAAAGAATTTTTGGCAATTTTATTGAGCAATTTGGTCGTTTGGTTTTTTTCTTATTTTCTTTACAGAAAGAGTGCAACATCTAAAAAAATATCAATTTAAACATTATCAATCTGCATTATTTTTATATTTTTAGGATTTGGATTGCCGCTTATTTTTGCATCATGCGAGTTTTTTCTTAAAAAGGGCAGTTAGACCGTATTTTTTTATTTATCACAAATTCAGTGAAACAGATTTAGGGCTTTACGCCATGGGCGCTCAACTTGCTTTTAGTTGTCTCTATTGCTATTCAAGCACTTAATAAAGCGATCATTCCCTATTTTTTTATGAAGCCTTAAAACAAAAATTAATGATTCAACAATTACATAAATGGGCGTTATTTTTCCTTTTTTGCTGATACCTATTCCTGCTTTAGTCATGTGGATTATTCCTGAAGATGTGCTAGTTTGGATTTTAGGTAGCCAATTTGTGGGAACGAAATATTATATTATTTTATTTTTTTAATTTCGACCACATTAAGTATTCCTTATTTGATTTTTAGTTAATTATCTTTTCTATTATGGAAAAAAATAAACTTATTTCCCAATGTTCCGTTTTATCTACAATCATTTATGTAGCGAGCCTTGTGGTTTTAACTTTTACAGAAATTAAATATATCCCTTATGCTGGAATTATTGGTTCGCTTTCCATTATTCCTATTCTTTATTTTGATGACATCTAAAGTGAGTAAAACCCTATGAATCTCATTCTTTGTTGCACACCATTGCAAGTATTAATTGCGAGAAAAATCATTGAATTACATCCCTAACGAGCAATTCTTTGGCGTCATGTTTGGTGGTGTATGGGATAAAAAAGAACCTTGTATGCGAGTAAATTAGCAGAAGTTTGTAATGATTCGATCAACATTGATACGGGAAAAAGATCTAAAAAGGTTTCGATTCTCTCAAGTTAATGCGTCAACTTAAGAATAAAATTACGCACAAAGGTTTTTGATAAGGTTTTTTCTCGCCAATCTTAATTCATTATGGCTACAAACTTATCTTAGTCATGTTTCATTTAAAGAGCTTTTATACCTTTGATGATGGTTCAGATAATATTTTTCCCACACCCTAATTTATTGAGAGAGCCTGATACATTTAAATATAAACTGATTAAAAGCCTTTATTGGCGATAAATATAGTGTGAATAAATTATTTAACAAAATAAAAACATTATACAGTTTATCCTAATTATAAAAAAATATTGTTCCCAATGTTGAACCTATTTCCTTATGGGATAATAAAGTAGATGGTGATATAGATGGTAAGGTCTCATTTTTTTATTGGACAACCCTTGTTAAATACAAAAGAGGAAAACATCTCATTAATAAAAAAATTAAAAGATCAGATTCCTTTTGACTATTATTTCCCTCATCCAGCAGAAGATTATCGAGTGGATGGGGTAAATTATGTTGAATCAGAACTCATTTTTTTGAAGATTACGTATTTAAGAATTTAGCTAATAAAAAAAGTGATTATTTATACGTTCTTCAGCTCTGTTGCATTTAATTTATTAAGTCATCCTAATGTAGAAATTCGTTTTTATTAGAACGAGTATTCCAAGATGGCAATTCTGTTACGATTCATTTCCAGACCTTGGATTAACGATTTATAAGGAAATTTAAGATGAAAAAATCGGTTTCTTTATTATGAATATCGAAAGTGCGGGTGGAACGGAGCGAGTTTCTATTAATGTTGCTAATGCTCTTGCTAAACAGGGATATGATGTTTCTTTTTATTAGCATTGGCGGTAATAAGCCTTTTTTTCCAAGTTGATGAAAAAAATTAATATTTACGCAATGAATAAATTGCCCTATTCATTGAAAAAAAGATTATTTTTTTCTATCACAAAAAAATTAAGAGAATTGGTTAAAGAATTACAGCTGGATACCTTAATTGTAGTTGATGGTGCGATTATGCTTTTTTTCTGCTTTAGCGTTGGTTAATTTACATGTAAAGCATATTTTATGGGAGCATTATTCTTTTTAACTTTACCGGCAATCGTCTAGTTCGTACACTTGGTAAATATTTAGCTTCAACAAGATGTGATAGAGTCGTTACATTAACCGAGTCAGAAAAAAACGCTGTGGCAAGAAAAAAATTTAAAACGAACAATATAATCAGTATTGCTAATCCAAATACGCTTTTTGCCAAAGAATAAATTAGCAAAATGGGAAAATAAAACTCTTTTATCTGTAGGGCATTTATTTTTCTTATAAAGGTTTTGATTATTTATTAAAAGCTTGGCATTTTTTTGTCAAAAAAATCATCCAGATTGGAATTTAAAAAAATAGTGGGATCGGGTGAGGAAGAAGAGAATTTAAAAAAATCTTGCTAAAGCATTGGATATTGAAGATTCAGTTAATTTTTATTCCTCGTACCAATGATGTCGCTTTTTATTATGAAAGCAGTTCAATTTATTGTTTACCTTCACAAACAGAAGGCTTGCCTTTAGTTGTTATTGAAGCAATGGCATTTTGGCTTACCTATTGTTGCCTTTTAATTGTTCTCCTGGTGTAAAAGCAATTAGTGGAACATAAAGAAAATGGCTTTCTTTGTGAAAAAAATAATATTGAAGAAATGGTTAACGGTTTAGATTTATTAATGAATAATCCTGAATTTTTATCAACAGATGTCAGACAAATCTCGTTTAATGAGTAAGGATTATGGCATTGAGAAAAATTATTGAAGAATGGAAAGCAATTTTATAAGGAATAATTTTTATGCTAAAAAAATATTTGATCTCTTTAGACAAAGATATTCAACGTCGGGAATTATTCTTTTCTCAAAAACACTGAGGATTTTTCAAGTATTTTTCTGCCATTAATACCATGCAAAAAGATTGGGATGAATTAGCCTCTATTTTTTTAATATTGAACAATTTAAAGCACATTATGGTCGTAATGTCACTAAGGGTGAAATAGGCTGTACATTAAGCCATCTTTCTGTGTACCAAAAAAATTGTTGAAGACAATGATATCGATGAAGATAGCTATGCGTTAGTCTGTGAAGACGATGCTTTATTCCACTCATATTTTTCAGCAAAATTTAACCGCACTTTTATCAGAAAAAAACTTGAGTCTGAAATTGTGTTGGTTGGGCAGTCCAAAAATTAATGACTTCAATGATGCTGATTTAGAAATTAATTATCCGACAACTTTTTTTCTTTTTTTATGCAAAAAAACAGGTAATGTAAATTACGCTTTCCCTTATAAAAGTTATTTTGCTGGCACGGTGGGTTATCTTATTAAAAAAATCAGCCGCAAGAAGATTTATCCAGCAAATTTCCCAAAAATAAACCATTTTTGGTTAGCGGATGATTTTTTTACTATTCGAACAGGATTTTTAATATAAGAAATAAAGTGGTTCGCCCTCTCATGGTCATTGAAAATCCTGTATTGATAAGCAATTTAGAAAGTATCCGTGGATCTTTATCCAATAATTTGTTTAAAAAAATTAATGAAATATCCATTGAAAAAAATCTTTGCGATAAAGAAAAAAATTTGGCTAATTAAAGGAAGGAATTATGTTAAGCATTATTGTGCCTTCTTATAATCGAAAAACAGAAGTGCCAGCTTTATTAGAAAGTTTAACTCAACAAACATCGACTCATTTTGAAGTGATTATTGTGGATGATTGCTCCAAAGAGAAAGTCGTCGTTGAGGAAAGCTATTCTTTTTCCAGTTACAGTGATTCGTAATGAAACGAATCAAGGTGCGGCAGAAAGTCGTAATATTGGCGCGCGTGCATCAAAGGGAGATTGGTTGCTGTTTCTCGATGATGATGATCATTTTTATGCCAGAAAAAAATGTGAAAAAAAGTGTTACAAGTTATTGAGCAAAAATCCAGACATTAATTTTATTTATCATCCAGCTAAGTGTGAAATGATCAATGAAGGGTTTACTTATGTAACTCAAACCGATTGAACCCCAAGAAATCTCGACAGAACGTATTTTGTTAGCCAATAAGATTGGTGGCATGCCAATGGTTGCGATTAAAAAAAGAGATGTTTTTTTAAAGATAGGCGGATTATCCACTGCACTTCGTTCTTTGGAAGACTATGATTTCTTGTTAAAACTGCTACAAGAGCCGAGTTTTAAACCTTATAAAATTAATGAGCCACTAACTTATTGTACTTTCCATACCAAACGTTCAAGTGTGTCTACGGATACTACTAATACGCAGAAAGCGATTGATTATATTCGCGAGCATTATGTGAAAAACGGTAGAGCAAGCTCATAATTTTGATATTAACACGAGCTATATTTTTGGCTTATCCCCATATCATGAATTTATCGCGTAAAGCGGCAAAATATTATTTTGATATTTTTTTAAGAAAACAAAAAAAGCATTAAGCAATTCATTATTACGTTGGTTATTTTTAATTTCGCCAAAATTAGCGATTAATTTAAAACGGTTTATGTAGGAAAATAAAATGAAATTTTTCAGTCCTAATGTCCTTATATATTAAGGAAAATCCTCAATTCTTGCGGGAGTGTTTTGAAAGTCTTGTGGCACAAACTCGTCAAGCAGATGAAATTGTATTGGTATTTGATGGGGCAGTAACGCCAGAATTAGAATCTGTTGTGACGGAGTTTGAAACAAAACTGCCATTAAAATTAGTTAAATTGCCACAAAATCGAGGCTTAGGCAAAGCCTTAAACGAGGGTTTATTGCATTGTGCTGAGGACTGGGTTTTTCCGTATGGATACCGATGATATTTGCGTGCCTGATCGTTTTTGAAAAGCAAGTGGCGTTTATTGAAAAGCATCCTGAAACCATTATTTTTGGCGGACAAATTGCTGAATTTGGTGAAAATGTAAATGATATTGTGGCATATCGTAATGTGCCAACGTCTGCTCAAGAAATTATCAAATTCACGCAAAAACGTTGTCCGTTTAATCACGATGACGGTGGCATATCAAAAAAAGTGCGGTCATTAATTGTGGTGGATATGAAGATCTTCAAGAAGATTATTATTTGTGGATAAAACTTGTCGCGCAAGGTTTACATGTCGCGAATTTGCCTGATATTTTTAGTTTATGCACGAGTAGGAAATGGCATGGTGAGTCGCCGTCGTGGTGTCAATCAAGCCAAAGCAGAATGGCGTTTATTCAAATTAAAATATCGTTTGGGAATTCAAGGATTGTTATCTGGATTATTTACTTTTTGCATTGCGTTTTGGTTCTCGTTTATTGCCAACCTCGTTATTGAAAAACCTTTATCAAACTTTTTTTACGTAAATAGGAAATCCAATGAAATTGAATATGTTATTTAAAAATTTCTGTATTATCGATCGCACTTTTTTTAGTTGGTTGTTCTAGTTCGTCTGATATTAAGCCTGTAGTTAATAGCACTAGTTATACTAAGCAAAGAACACCAGAAAATTTTTAATGATTATGTTCAATTTTTTTAAAAGGTAAAAGCAGCTGCTGAAGGTGTGTCATTATCGGTATTGAATGCTCAAAATAATATTTTTCTATATGCAAAAGGCAGTAGATTTAGATCGTGAACAAGCCGGTAAAATTCGTAAAAAAAGATCCTAACTCCCCTCTAGTGGCTAATCCTAATGGCACGAGTAATTATCTCAATAGAGTGCTAACTCAAAATAAAGTGAATGTCGCGGCTGAGCGTTATTGGGAAGTGCAAGCACCATTGCAAAAAAAGCAAGCCAAAAAAATATGGTGTTCAGCAGGAGTATTTGCTTGCTCTATGGGGAATGGAAAGTAGTTTCGGGCATTATCAAGGCAAATATGATGTACTTTCTGCAGTAGCAACCTTGGCTTTTTGAAGGTCGTAGAGAAAAAAATTATTTACGAAAGAATTTATCTCAGCCATGAAAATGCTTGAAAAAGATCATATTCAACGTGAACGTATGTTAGGCTCGTGGGCGGGAGCGATGGGACAAACTCAGTTTATGCCAAGCACTTTCTTACGTTATGCGGCTGATGGAAATAATGATGGAGTAAAAGATATTTGGAAAAACCAATTTGATACTTTTGCTTCTATTGCAAATTATTTGCATACAGTCGGCTGGGATAATAGTTTGCCTTGGGGCGTAGAGGTGATGCTTACGCAACCTATTGATTTGAGTTATTCGGGTACAGAAAGCAATAAAGCTCGTTCTTTAAAAGATTGGCAAGCGATGGGGGTAATTTTAAAAAGCGCCAATCCACAGGAACAAGCAAAATTAAGTACGCTTGAAAATGCTCAGCTTTGGTTAGTTCGCCCTGATCGCGAAGCTGGCCGAGCATTTTTAGTTTCAAATAATTTCCGTACTATTTTTGGATTGGAATAAATCTAATTATTTTGCGTTGAGCATTGGCATGTTTGCTGAAAGGATTAAAGATAATGTAGGATTATAATGTACGAAAAGTGCGGTCATATTTTTGACCGCACTTTAAGTTAGTTTCTTATACAAATTTTCTCAAATTCATAGAAGAATTTCGGAAATGTTTTTGCTTGTACACTTAGGATCAAGTATTGAGACTGATGTATTTGAAAGTGCAATTAACGAAAAGCACATTGCCATGCGGTGATCGTTATAAGTCTCAATATCAGCATGTTTAAACTGATTGAATGCAAGCGGTTGAATACGAATAAAATCTTCACCTTCTTCGACTTCTGCACCAATTTTTACGTAGCTCAGTTGCCATTGCTGTTAATCGATCAGTTTCTTTTTACGCGCCAGTTATAAATATTTCTAATGACGGTTTCGCTGTTGGCAAAAAGAGCAGTGGTTGCGATCGTCATTGCAGCATCAGGAATATGGTTCATATCCATATCAATACCGTGTAATTCATTATGTTCGGCTTGAATAAAGTCCTCTCCCCAAGTGATTTTTGGCCCCCATTTTTTTCTAATACATCAGCAAATAAACGATCGCCTTGAATTGAGTTTTTGCCAATTCCCGTTACTTTTACTTTTTCCTTTAATGGCGCCAGCTGCGAGAAAGTAAGAGGCTGATGAGGCATCACCCTCTACTAAATATTTACCAGGTGAAATATAGGACTGATTGCATTTTTACGTGGAACTTTTTGATAATCATGATTTTTCAACATGAACACCAAAAATCTTTCATCATTGAAAGGGTGATGTCAATATAAGGTTTAGAGACTAATTCACCGATAATTTCAATTTCTGTATCATTTTCTGCAAGTGGAGCAGACATTAAAAAGTGCGGTCAGAAATTGGGATGAAATAGAACCATCAATTTTGAGTTTTTCCCCCTTTTATCCCACTGTTACGAATTGCGAGCGGAGGATAACCTTCATTTTTCTAAGTAGCGAATCTCTGCACCTGCTTGGTGTAATGCATCTACTAAATGTAGAATTGGCCGTTCTTTCATACGAGGTTCACCTGTTAAGATGATTTCCCCGTTTTTTTGCCCCTTTAAACAAAGCGCGGCTGTTAAGGGACGCATTGCGGTTCCTGCATTGCCAAGGAAAAAGAGAAAGTCCATTTTGAATATTAAATGAACCTCCTAAGCCTTCAATTTCGCAAATTGTTTTTATCATCAGAAAGTTGATATTTCACGCCCAAGGAGCTGAATGCATTAAGCATATGGCGAATATCATCGCTATCTAATAAATTGGCTACTTTTGTTGTGCCTTTAGCTAAGACAGCCAAAAAGTAATGCTCGGTTTGATAAACTTTTAGAACCTGGTAAATTAATTGTTCCTTCAACCGCAGTTATTGGAGAAAGGGTGATTTTTTTCCATTACAGCACCACCGTTTTATTTTTTTATAAACAAAAAAATTTTTATCGTGTAAAGCAAGATCAAGTGCGCGACTTAACACGGTTTTTTTCTACATCACGACCAGCACGCATCATCGCTTCTGCGCTATAAGTATGATCCACATTAATGACATTTTGCATAATGATTGGGCCTTGATCCAATTCATTATTAATGAAATGTGCTGTTGCACCGATAATTTTTACACCTCGTTCATAGGCTTGTTGATAAGGTTTTGCGCCAATGAAAGCAGGTAAAAATGAATGGTGGATATTAATCACTCGATTTGGATAACGAGCAACAAATTCGGGATTTAGTACACGCATATATTTAGCGAGAACAATATAATCTGGCGTATATTCATCAATTTTTTTCAGCTAATAATTTGTCGTGCTCAATACGAGTTAAGCCTTTCATGACTAACTAAATGAAATGGAATATTGAAGCGCTCAACGAGCTCGCGTAAATTATCATGGTTGCCGATTACGGCTGCAATTTCTACATCAAGCGCACCATAATAATTTTTTTCATTAAAAATATCGCCGAGACAGTGAGCTTCCTTTGTGACTAAAAATAACAATTCGTTTACGTTTTGCACCAATTAATCGACAATGTGTTCCTTCGGGTAAGCTATATTTTAGATCTTCTAATAAAGTAGCTTCGTTAAAAAAATACCTTCCAATTCTGTGCGCATAAAGAAATGTTTGGTTTCAAAATCTACAAATTCATTATTATGCAGAATATTTAGTTGATATTTGTAACAAATGTTAGTTATTTTTAGCTATTAGGCCTTTATCATCGGGACAATCGGTGAGTAATATCGATCATAATGTTGTGTGCTACGTTTAGATAAAAAAATAGAACCCATAAAAATGGGTTCTAGTTTCAAATAGAAAAAAATTAAATTTCGAAATCAGATAATGATTTACCTGAATTTAATGCATTTTGAATTGGGCGAGGTGTTCGGCCTTGGCCAGTCCATGTTTTACGCTCGCCATTTTTTCATCAATAAAGGCATATTTTTGCTGGGCGAGGTGGACGTTTTGCTCTAGCAGATGTTGCTGCAGTACCAAAGATCTCTTGTAATTCTTCAGGTGTAATACCTTCTTTTTCCATTAATTCTTTATATTTAGCTAAACGTTCTTTTTCGCTCTGTTTCTGCTTTTAATTAATTCTGCTTCATTAGCACGTTTCTCTTCAACAGCTGTTTGTAATTTCTCAAGAGCACTTTCCGCTTGTTCTAAAGTTAATTCGCGTACCGCCGCACGTAAACTACGAAGATTTGTTAAACCTTTTTGCTAATTCGCTCATAATAAACCTCGATAAAATAATCTTGTGTGTGGAAAAACTTATTTAATAATAGGGAAAAATAATATTTATTGTAAATATCTATTTTTAAATAAATGGTCGGAGCAGGTATATATCTTTAAATTTCTTTTTTTGTTTATTTTTTTATATTTTTTTAATTCAATCTAATAAAAAAATTTTTATAAAACCTGTTGGCATTTGGATTTTTTTACGGTAATCTCTTGAATCACTACAAAAGTAGAGGTGCAATCATTATAAGTATTTTTTTCAGAGTGGATAACGATGAAGAAAAAGAAAGGAATGATTGCCGAAATCAAACAAAAAGTCGTTTTGTTTGGTTGGTGGCGTACTTGAAAGGGGCGACACTGTCATAGTTTTTGATTAACTATGGAGCGCTACGGTTGTTCTGGTCTTATTCTGTCCTTTGCTTTCCGTTCTCTCCATTAATTGTAGGTATCTCTTAATGGAACTTATCGATTTTTTTCATCCTCAGTTTGGTCAATCATTCCCGCTTTATTGGCGATTGTCTTGGCCATTGCAACTCGTCGTGTATTAGTGTCTCTCAGTGCAGGGATTATTGTTGGTGCGTTAATGTTAGGTGGCTGGAATATTGGCTCATCTTTCAGTTATCTATCAGGCAACGTGATTTCACTTGTTTATGCTGATGGCGCAATCAACTCTAATATGAACATTGTCTTGTTCTTATTATTGCTTGAGTTTTAACCGCACTTTTAACTGTATCAGGTAGTAATCGTGCGTTTGCTGAATGGGCACAAAAACCGTATTAAAGGTCGTCGTGGTGCTAAATTATTAGCTGCATCATTAGTTTTTGTTACTTTTTATTGACGATTATTTCCACAGTCTTGCTGTAGGCGCAATTGCTCGTCCAGTGACAGATCGTTTTAAAGTTTCTCGTGCGAAACTTGCTTATATTTTTGGATTCAACGGCAGCGCCGATGTGTGTAATGATGCCAGTTTCAAGTTGGGGCGCATACATTATTACCTTAGTAGGCGGTTTATTAGCGACTTATTCGATCACTGAATACACACCAATTGGTGCATTTGTGGCAATGAGCTCAATGAACTTCTATGCCATTTTCTCAATTATTATGGTGTTCTTTGTGGCATATTTTTTTCTTTCGATATTGCTTCAATGGCACGCCATGAAAAAAATTAGCTTTGGAAAAATTCTGAAAATGAATTAGAAGAAGAAACGGGTGCAAAAAGGTCACGTACGTAATCTCGTATTACCTATCTTAGTTTTAATTTTTTTCAACGGTTACAATGATGATTTACACCGGTGCATCAGCATTAGCAGCGGATGGTAAAGAATTTAGTATTTTAGGTGCATTTGAAAATACTGTTGTTGGAACTTCTTTAGTTGTGGGTGGTGCTTGCTCAATTCTAGTTTCTACTTTATTAATTATTATTGATCGTCAAGTAAGTGTTCCAGAATATGCACGCTCTTGGATTGCGGGTATTAAATCAATGGCTGGTGCCATTGCGATTTTTGTTCTTTGCGTGGACAATTAATAAAGTTGTTGGGGATATGCAAACTGGTAAATATTTATCTTCTCTAGTTTCAGGTAATATCCCAATGCAATTCTTACCAGTAATTTTTATTTATTCTTGGTTCTGCAATGGCATTCTCAACCGGCACAAGCTGGGGGACATTTGGTATTATGTTACCAATTGCAGCGGCTATGGCTGCAAATGCGGCACCAGAATTATTACTCCCTTGTTTATCAGCGGTAATGGCGGGAGCGGTATGTGGTGACCACTGTTCGCCAGTATCGGACACAACGATTTTTGTCTTCAACTGGTGCAAAATGTAACCATATGGATCATGTGACTACCCAGCTTCCTTATGCCGCGACAGTTGCAATTGCCACGGCTATCGGTTATATCGTGGTCGGTTTTACTTATTCAGGCTTAGCTGGTTTTGTTGCGACAGCGGTTTCATTATTTTTTTAATCGTATTTGCAGTGAAAAAAACGTTAAAAAAATGTGATCTAGTTCAAAAAAACTGAATAAAAAAATTAAATTTTGCTTAATTTATAAAATGCGACATATAGTCGCATTTTTTATTTAAAATTATTATTTTTTTATAATAATCTGAAATTTAGTGATTATTTAATTTTTTTATTCTGTTTAAATGCTGTTTTTTTAGCTGTTATGTACACTAGACAAAAAAACTTTTTTTGCTTAGTATGATGTAAATAATTGATACAAAGCATGAGCACTTTTGAAAAAGTGCGGTTCGTTTTAGGAGTAAAAGATGAAGAAGTTATCTGGCGCAGAGATGGTCGTTCAATCTTTACGCGATGAAGGCGTAGAGTATTTATTTGGTTATCCTGGTGGAGCGGTATTAGATATTTATGATGCAATCCATACACTAGGGTGGTATTGAACATATTTTTAGTTCGCCATGAACAAGCGGCTGTTCACATGGCGGATGGCTATGCACGTTCAACAGGTAAGGTGGGATGTGTGTTAGTAACATCTGGCCCTGGAGCTACAAATGCAATCACTGGTATTTTAACGGCTTATACCGATTCTGTGCCTATGGTCATTATTTCTGGTCAGGTAATGAGTAATTTAATTGGTAGAGATGCATTCCAAGAATGTGATATGGTGGGGATTTCTCGCCCAGTTGTAAAACATAGTTTTATTGTGAAAAAAGCAGAAGATATTCCAGCGATACTAAAAAAAGCTTTTTATATCGCGTCAACCGGTCGCCCAGGCCCTGTTGTTGTAGATATTCCAAAGGATACAGTAAATCCTAATTTTAAATATCCGTATGAATATCCAAAATCTGTCGAGTTACGCTCTTATAATCCCACAGTAAATGGACATAAAAGGCCAAATTAAAAAAAGCATTAAAAAGCACTTTTTAGTGGCGAAAAACCTGTGCTTTTCGTGGGTGGAGGGGCAATTTCAGCGGAGTGTAGTGAAGAATTAACAATTTTAGCACATCGTTTAAATTTACCTGTAACAGCCTCTCTAATGGGATTAGGCGCGTATCCAAGCACAGATAAACAATTCCTAGGCATGTTAGGGATGCATGGTACTTTCGAAGCTAATACGGCAATGCACGAAAAGTGATCTTATTTTTGGGGGTTGGTGTACGTTTTGATGATCGTACAACAAATAACTTAGAAAAAAATATTGCCCAAATGCTAAAGTGATTCATATTGATATTGATCCAACCTCGATTTCTAAAAAAATGTCCCAGCAGCAATTCCAATTGTCGGAAATGCGAAAAATGTATTGGAAGAATTTTTGAGTTTATTGAATGAAGAGGGATTGAAATCTCAAACGGATCTTGAAAAGTTGGTGGCAAGAAATCAACCAATGGAAAGCAAAAAAATGTTTGGAATTTGACCGCACTTCTGGCGTGATTAAACCGCAACAAGTCATGGAAGCGGTATATCATCTTACTAAAGGACGGGCATATGTGGCTTCTGATGTAGGGCAACATCAAATGTTTGCAGCGTTACATTATCCATTTGATGAGCCTCGTCGTGGATTAACTCAGGTGGCGCGGGCACCATGGGATTTGGTTTACCCGCTGCATTAGGCGTGAAATTGGCTCATCCGGAAGCAACGGTTGTTTGCGTTACTGGCGATGGAAGTATTCAAATGAATATTCAAGAGCTTTCTACTGCAACTCAGTATGGCATCCCTGTTGTTATTATTTGTTTGAACAATCATTTCTTAGGAATGGTAAAAACAATGGCAAGATTTGATTTATTCTGGCCGCCACTCGCAAACCCTATATGAATTCCTTGCCTGATTTTTGTGAAATTGGCTGAATCCTATGGTCATGTCGGTATAAAAAAATTGCGACACCAGATGAACTTGAAAGTAAATTGCAAGAAGCATTCAGTATTAAAAAAATAAATTAGTATTTGTAGATATTAATGTAGATGAATCTGAGCATGTGTATCCAATGCAAATTCGTGGTGGCGCAATGAATGAAATGATTTTAAGTAAACCTCAAGAGGAGACAAACTAATGCGTAGAATTTTATCTGTTTTACTCGAAAATGAGTCTGGTGCTTTATCTCGTGTTGTTGGTTTATTCTCCCAACGTGCCTTTAATATAGAAAGTTTGACAGTTGCACCAACGGACGATCCTACATTGTCTCGTATGACGATAGAAGCTGTGGGAGATGAGCAGGTTTTTAGAGCAAATCGAAAAAGCAACTTCATAAATTAGTTGATGTATTTAAAGTGATTAATTTGAGTGAGCAAGAGCATGTAGAACGTGAAATAGTTTTGGTTAAAGTAAGAGCGGTCGGTTCATCTCGTGATGAGATCAAACGTTTAGCGGATATTTTTCCGTGGGCAGATTGTAGATGTGACGCCAAAAATCTTATACCGTTCAACTTAGCGGTACAAAAGATAAAATTGATGCTTTTATTAATGCATTAAAAGAGGAAGCAACATTGCTTGAAATAGTTCGTTCAGGATTAATTAGTTTATCTCGTGGTGAAAAAGAATATCTTATAGTAGTAGGTAAAAATAAGGATAATATCCCCTTTTTGATTGAAAGCTTATTTGTTCGCTAAAATGACCGCTCTTTTTCGGTGCTTGATAACCTTCAATGGTTTTACTGTGATCATTTGGATCTAAGAAATCAATCAGGCTTTCATTTTCCAACCAATCAGTTTTACGCTGTTCTTCTAATGTAGTTGTCGCTACATCCACACAACGTACGTTGGTAAAGCCAACTTTTTTTCTAGCCAGTTAATTAGTGCGGCGACAGAGGGGATAAAATAAACATTTTTCATTTTCGCATAGCGATCTGCTGGTACGAGCACAGTATATACATCGCCATCCACCACTAACGTTTCTAATACCAATTCACCACCTTTTACTAATTGATTTTTCAACAGGCTTAAATGATCTAATGGGGATTTACGATGATAGAGTACGCCCATTGAAAATACAGTATCAAATGCCGCTAATGGTTGCATTTGCTCAATACCAAGCAGGGATAAGATTTGCTCGACGATCATTATTAAAGCAGCTTGCGTACAGCTTCAAATTGGCAAAGGAAAAGTTCGGTAGGATCAATCCCGACGACCATTTTTGCGCCTTCTCCTACCATTCTCCACATATGGTAACCGCTGCCACAGCCCACATCTAAAATAGTGCGGCCTTGCAGTGGAGCTAAATGAGGAAGAACACGATCCCATTTAAAATCTGAACGCCATTCACAATCTACATGAATGCCGAAAAAGATGATAAGGCCCCTTTCGCCACGGCATTAATTGTTTTTAAATGATGGATAATTCGTTGTTTTTCACCTTCTGAAAGGGGAGAAGTGCGGTCAGATTTCACCGCACTTTTGAGATCGATTTCATCAGCATATAAATCAGGTAGGAAATCAACAATTTTGATCCATTTCGCATAATCGCCATGAGTTTGAGTTTCCCATTCTTTCAATTGGCGCGGTAAGGTCTCTAACCAGTCTGATAAATTTGTAGTCGCAATTTGTTGATAAAAGGGCGAAAGTCGATCATTTTGCTTCCTTATAGGCCTTTTTCTGCTTTGTCAAAGGTATCTAGAACATTTTTGTTCAGGTTTGTTGGAAAGCAATGAGACAACAATAATTGCAAAGGCTACCGAAAGCAAATCCAGGAATCATTTCATACACTTTTGAACCAATCGGTATCAGCTGGAACAACTTCTTTCCAAGCAAATACTGTCACTGCGCCTACAAGCATACCCGCCATCGCGCCGGATGATGTCATCGTTTCCAGAAAAAGAGAAAAAGTACAACGGGGCCAAATGCACTACCAAAAACCAGCCCAAGCGAATTCGACAAGTTTTAATACTTTGCTGTTTTTCATCTTGTGCGATCCAGATAGCAAGTGCGGCAATAACTAACACCATAATTCTTCCAAGCCATACGAGCTCTTTTTTTCAGATGCGTTAGGGCGAATAAAACCTTTGTAGAAATCTTCTGTGATTGAGCTAGACGAAATTAATAATTGCGCGCTTAATGTACTCATTACTGCAGCTAAAATAGCGGAAAAGTAATATGCCCGCGATCCAAGGATTAAACAAAAGTTTAGCGAGTTCAATAAACACTTGCTCTGGTTCATTATTGACTGTGCTTGCAATGTTTGGATTGGCAAAGAAATAAGGAATTGCGAAGAAACCAATACCAATTGCACCACCTAAGCAAAGCACCATCCATGTCATACTAATGCGGCGAGCTTTGATAAGTGATTTGACAGAATAAGCCGCCATAAAACGCGCTAAAATATGTGGCTGCCCAAAAATATCCCAATCCCCAAGCTGCAAGGCTTAATAGACCAAGTGGTGTAGTGGCAGTAAATAAATCTGTAAAATCTTTATTGGCAGCTGCTTCAGCTTGCGCTAATACTGCGGAAAAATTGAGCGGTATCGCCAATGCTTAATAACACAAAAATAGGCGTTAAAAGCAGCGCAAAAAAATCATAAGGGTTGCTTGAATGGTATCTGTCCAACTTACTGCTAAAAAAACCACCGATAAAAGTGTAAAGAATGGTGGCTAATGCTCCATACCAAAGTGCGGTGGAATATTCGACCGAAAATAAATTTTTGGAATAATTTTGCACCTGCCACGACACCCGAAGCACAATAAATAGTGAAGAATACTAAAATAATCGTAGCAGAAACAATTTTTTTAATAATTTATGTGATGTGGCAAATCGGTTGTGGAAATATTCTGGAAGAGTGAGGGCATTATTATTTAATTCAGTATAAACACGTAAACGACCAGCCACCAGAAGCCAGTTAAAATAAGCGCCAAGCGTTAAGCCGATAGCAATCCAGCCTTCAACTAAGCCTGATAAATATACCGCACCTGGTAAGCCCATTAAAAAGCCAACCAGACATATCTGAAGCCCCGGCAGACATTGCGGTGACAAAGCTGCCTAAACGACGTCCACCGAGAATGTAATCTGATAAATTATTCGTATAATAATAAGCGAGTACGCCAATCAGCAACATCCCGAAAAATATAAATAGTAAAAAGTAACAAGAGTTGGGTCGAATCCAAACATTTAATAAGTCCAAAATGGGTTAAAAATTTCAGAAAGGGTGCATTTTACCTTATTTCGGGCTATTATTCTATTTAGACTGAATATTTGATGAAATTTAAGAAATTAGGAATATAAAATGGATGCTGTAGAGTTATTGATGAACGTAACTCCTAACGAAAACACGCATTGCGCTAGTAGAAACAGGAATGTTGCGCGAAGTGCATATTGAACGCCAAGCCAAAACGAGGAATTGTCGGAAATATTTATAAAGGACGCGTCACTCGAGTTTTTTGCCCGGAATGCAATCAGCTTTTTGTTGATATTGGTTTGGAAAAAAAGCGGCTTTTTTACACGCTGCCGATATTGTATCCCACACGGAATGTGTAGATGAAAATGAGCAAAAAGCAATTTAAAGTTAAGAGTATTTCAGAATTAGTACGCGAAGGGCAGGATATTGTTGTACAAGTGGTGAAAGATCCCTTGGTACAAAAAGGCGCACGTTTAACAACAGACATCACATTGCCATCGCGTCATCTTGTTTTTATGCCAGAAAATAGCCACGTAGGCGTTTCACAACGCATTGAAAGCGAAGAAGAACGCGCCCGTTTAAAAAGCCTTGGTTGAACCATTTTGTGATGAACTCGGCGGTTTCATTATTCGTACCGCCACAGAAGGGGCAAGCGAAGAAGAATTACGTCAAGACGCTGAATTTTTAAAACGCTTATGGCGTAAAGTCTTAGAGCGTAAATCTAAGTATCCAACCAAATCAAAAAAATTTACGGCGAGCCAGCGCTTCCGCAACGTATTTTGCGTGATTTTTATCGGCACAAACTTAGAAAAAAATTCGTATCGACTCTAAACTTTGCTTTGGCGAAGTGAAAGAATTTACCGATGAATTTATGCCTGAATTAAGCGATAAACTCGTTCTTTATTCTGGCAATCAACCTATCTTTGATGTATATGGGGTTGAAAATGCGATCCAAACAGCGCTAGATAAACGTGTTAATCTCAAATCGGGTGGTTATTTAATTATTGAGCAAACAGAAGCTATGACCACCATTGATATTAATACAGGCGCGTTTGTGGGGCATCGTAATCTAGAAGAAACCATCTTCAATACCAATATTGAAGCGACAAAAAGCTATTGCACAGCAATTACAACTACGTAATCTGGGTGGCATAATCATTATTGATTTTATTGATATGCAAACAGATGAACACCGCAATCGAGTATTAGAATCTTTATGTGATGCGCTTTCTAAAGATCGTGTGAAAACCAATGTGAATGGCTTTTACGCAATTAGGTCTTGTGGAAATGACCCGTAAGAGAACCCGAGAAAGCCTGGAGCATGTGCTATGCGATGAATGCCCAACGTGCCATGGCCGCGGTCGAGTGAAAACTGTTGAGACGGTTTGCTACGAAATTATGCGTGAAATTATTCGGGTTTACCATTTATTCAGTAGTGAACAATTTGTTGTTTATGCCTCGCCAGCAGTTTCCGAATATCTTATTAATGAAGAATCTCACGGTTTGCTACCAGAAGTGGAAATGTTTTATTGGCAAACGAGTAAAAGTAAAAAAACAGAACAGTTTTATAACCAAGAACAGTTTGATGTGGTGGTGATGTAAACTCGATTCAACAAAGTGCGGTGAAAAAAATTTTTGAAATTTTTTACCGCACTTTTTAAAAAGTATCTTTTTACATTTTTTTCTTTTTGTCATTTTCATTTTTATTTGATTTCATCTTTTTTTATCAGATTTTATTTTCATATCAGATTTCATGCCCATTTCATCAGACTTCATCATATTGTCTGATTTCATCATATGGTCAGAGTGCATTTTGCATGTCATCTGATTTCATCATTTTTTTCATTGGGGTATTCATCATGGGTTCTGATTTCATTGGCATGGCGTCAGATTTCATTTTCTTCTGCATAAACGGTTGTCGCACCAAATAACATAGCCATACTTAAGATTGCGCTTTTCAATGTAATATTTTTTTCATTTTAAATTTCCTTGTTTAAGTGGTAAAAATAGTATTGAAAGAAATTGTTTCTTTCATGCTATTAGACGAAAAAAACTCTTTCATTTCTTACAAAAAAATTTTAAAGGAATTAAAATGAATGCTATTTCTGATACGGAACTCCAACAAATTCGCACGCAGATGCTGAAATTTGCAACGTTACAGTTGCATCATGCCGATCTTGCTGAGGATTTAGTACAAGAAGCATTTTTAAGTGCATTTAACAATCTCGCGAATTTTTAAACATCAAGCCGCTTTTTAAAACTTGGGTTTTTGCCATTCTAAAAAAATAAAATTATTGATTATCTTCGCCAGAAAGGACGCTTTGTATTAGAAAGTGAGATTGAAGATGAACAGTCAACTAATACATTTTTTTGATGATACAGGCCATTGGAAAAATAGAATATTATCCGAGCGAATTACAGGGCGAAGAGGAAACAGTGTATTCTGATGAGTTTTTGGTTGATTTTTCGAAACTTGCCTTACTTGTTTACCCGCTAAACATGCCAAAAATTTTTTATGATGAGAGAGTTTTTAGAATTGTCATCGGATGAAATTTGTCAAGAAACTCAGCTTACCACATCCAACTTGCATACCTCACTTTATCGGGCCCGTTTGCAGTTGCAAAATTGTCTATCAAAAACTTTAGGAGAAAATTATGCGTTGTATTCAAGCCACTCGAATAATTTCTGATTCTCATGAGCGACCATTAGAATTGCAAGAAAAAAATGGGGCTAAAAAAATGCATTTGTTCACTTGCCCTCATTGCCGTCGTTTTTCAAAGAAATTGTAAAACTTTAAGTGAAATGATGAAGGGTTTAAAAATAGAAAAAAATCAACCATTGTCAGCAAATGATTGATTTTTCTTTCTAGTATTAATCGTTGTGGAATATGGTGCTTATATATTTTGTTCTTCCACAATATCTTGGAATTTGCGAATATAGTTTGCTATTTCTTCTGCGTACTCTTTTACCATTCTTGCTCGGCGTTGTGGGTGTTTGAAATAGTCAAAAATCTTGGCTATCTAATGTCCAAAAAGTTTAAATGATATTTATCGGGATTTTTCCAGCCAAACCACCAAGGACTTGCATTTAATGATGACGAAACTAATTTGGTTAGTTCAATAATTTTATTATCAAGTTCAGTGTTTTTCTCTTGTCTCTTGTGGGCGACGGAATCCATAATAAAAGCGAATTGTCCAATTCTAGTTTAAAGGTTATATTTTTCTCCATCTTGGGTTGTGTGAACTGGAATTTCAATACCATACCAGCGATGACGTTTTTCTTGAACGAGCATAATATTGTGTAATATCTTGGCTAAAAATCTTGTTTCTCAAATTCAATGCCTTGTACTAAAAGCTGCTCTTGCATTTCATTCCAAAAAAATAATTTTTGCATTTCATATTTATCTAGTTTTTCCCCTTCAATAAACAAATCACAGCCATCTAACAGAGTTTTAATACTTTCTTTGGCAATTGGGTGACTTGATGTTTTATATAAGTCATTTTTTTCAAAAATTGCAACTATGCTAAATAACTCTTCGGCAAATGAAGCATAATAGCCAGCAACCAAACTTTGCTTATCTGTGCCTGCAATCATAAATTCATTCATTTTTTTGATTAAATTTGTCACACGTTCAAATATCGCTTGCGTGGTTTCTTCTGAACTATGCATTTGGATATAAGAAAGCTGGAACAGCAAGTCCTTTAATTCATCAATGGTATCTACAGGATCTTTATTCAGCGCAATTTGCACCTTGCCATCTTCCACAATATCTTTTAATTTTTCTAAGAATTGGTGATAAACCTCTTGTTTCTTTTCAAACACAGTTAGGTTTTTATCGCGTTCTTCTTCTGTTGCGGTTTGTCCTTGTAGTAAAGAAAAACCGTCACAATTGCTGTCAGAATAGCCCCGATTGCGCCGTTGTTAATTTCTTCAATAATTTTTGGGTAATGTATCTTCATAGACTTTATCTAATACGAATAAACTCAATGAAATGCTGAGTAAAATGCCAAGCCAGGCTTAGACATCGTTTTTTCCTTAGGTTGTTAAACGTGATTTTTAATAAGATTAATTGCCCAGTTTTTGACTTTTGGGAAATATTGGGTATCGAGAACAAATCCTTGACCGCGTGCAACAGTTTTTCAGAATAACCTTTTTACTATCCGAATCGTCCTCCCAACGGGTTAAATTTCCGTGATAACTCATTGCGTGATTAGGATTACTTCTTGAATCAAAAATATTTTTTGGTAACGACCAAATTGAGCGTGAACGTCCTTCCTTAGTGAGAATTAGTTTCGATGAAAAACGATTGAACATGCCTCCACCAAAATGAATTCGGTACAAAATCCGACCGCTCTTTTTGCAATGAAAATCAAATTATTTTTCATCTTTATCAGCAGGATAGTAATGCGGATGGATTGAAAGAAACAGGTAAGGTTCTAAATCTTTCATATCCTTAACATTAATAATCTTGTCAATTTCTAACCATCCGAATAAAGCGTGAAAATGCGATCCGTAATATTCCCATTTTTCGGTTTGTTTGATTAATCGTTCCATAGGTTTTTCTTGTGAAAAAGTGAGGTTGAAATTAACCGCAATTATATTTCTTTTTATCAAGCGTTTTTACTTCAAATAATTTGAATTCTGCATATCTTTTCAAAAACATCTTTTTCAACTTTAGAAACAGCTTCATTCTCATTACTTGCTGAAACATAGCTGTTTCCACTAGTCCAAAGACGATCTGTTGTTTTTTTCTCTTGAATTGGTATCTCACATTGTATCTACTCATTGTTTTTTTATTTCCTCCTAGGTCATTAACGTAATTTTAGTCTGATGCTATGCAACCAAAACTAATGCTAATAGCTGCGTAAGTTTAAATCAAGCTCCAATCCTAAAAATCTTTTTCTCTTTACAGCATTTACCAATGAATGAAAAATAACAATTTGCACAAAACTTAAAACGAATTCTTGCAGAAAAAGGAATTTCACCTAAAGTCTAGGTGCTTGAGCGAGAATTTAATTTACATCCCTATGGCACCAATTGGCTTGCAAGCAGTAATTTGTCGGTTGTGCAGTGAAGTATTGTCTTCTTTGGTTCGGGTTACGTGCATTAGTAGACTGGCTGGAGGTCAAATTCTTCCATTTCTTACAAAAAATTTTAAAGGAATTAAAATGAATGCTATTTCTGATACGGAACTCCAACAAATTCGTACGCAGATGCTGAAATTTGCAACGTTACAGTTGCACCATGCTGACCTTGCCGAGGATTTAGTACAAGAAGCATTTTTAAGTGCATTTAACAATCTCGCGAATTTTAAACATAAAGCCGCTTTTAAAACTTGGGTTTTTGCCATTCTAAAAAATAAAATTATTGATTATCTTCGCCAGAAAGGACGCTTTGTATTAGAAAGTGAGATTGAAGATGAACAGTCAACTAATACATTTTTGATGATACAGGCCATTGGAAAATAGAATATTATCCGAGCGAATTACAGGGGAAGAGGAAACGGTGTATTCTGAAGAGTTTTGGTTGATTTTTGAAACTTGCCTGACTTGTTTTACCCGCTAAACATGCCAAAAATTTTTTTATGATGAGAGAGTTTTTAGAATTGTCATCTGATGAAATTTGTCAAGAAACTCAGCTTACCACATCCAACTTGCATACCACACTTTATCGGGCCCGTTTGCAGTTGCAAAAATTGTCTATCAAAAACTTTAGGGAGAAAATTATGCGTTGTATTCAAGCCACTCGGATAATTTCTGATTCTCATGAGCGACCATTAGAATTGCAAGAAAAAAATGGGTTTAAAAATACATTTGTTAACTTGTCCTCATTGCCGTCGTTTTCAAAGAAATTGCAAAACTTTAAGTATGATGATGAAGAAATTTAAAAGATTCACATTAGAAATTTTGATAGAGTGAAAAACACCGTTACTTTTTCACCGCACTTTATTGAGTCAGATATAACCTAATCGTACTAAATTTAATATTCTTATAAATAAAGTGTTTATTTCTTCATTTTTGCCAATAAACTTACCGCTCCCACAATTACAACTGCGCCAAACCAAAAATAGAGGTTAGGCGTATGATGCCAAAAGAGCCAGTCGAATACGCTAGAGAAAATGACACCAGTGAAAGCAAAAGGAGTAATAACGTTGGCTGGCGCATATCTGAAAAGCTCGAGTGAGCAATAATTGGAAAATCAATCCAAATCCGCCCACTAATAGCAATAAACCAAGCTCGTATAAATTAGGGATTTTCCATTGATGAATAAAGAAGATTGGTAGCATGAGTGTGCCAATCAGATGAAAAATAAAATACGATATTTTTTTCGGTGTGTTGTATTTGTTTAATTCTTGTAAGCCAATAAATGCCATTCCCTGCCAATATGGCACCAGATAATCCAATCAGCACATAAATAGGATCAACATTGCCATTGTGATTGGTGAGTAAAATAATGGAAACGCCAAGAAAGCCGATTAAGCTACACAAAAAGCACGTTAAGCGGTGTTTTTTTGATGGAAAAAGAGCAATAAAATCGGGATAAATAGAGCAGAGGTATTCATCAATAAGACAGCGATGGAAAGCGGTAAGAACTTCACGACATAAAAGTTAATCAACATACTCGATACACCCGCGGCATTCCGCAGGATTAAAAATTTCCATTGACGGGTATCTACTTTAAAATCGCGATCTTTAATCACAAAAGGCAGTAAGAAAAGTAAGCCGATTAAAAAAAGCGAGAAAATAAGGTTTCACTTGCAGGGATTGTTTGAGACGCGGTTTTGACAAATACATTCATCAAGGTAATGGAAAAGTACGCTGATACCATAAAACTAATCGCTTTGTGATAAAGCGAAGGAGTGGAATATGATTGCATATAGATCCTTTTTACCGTAGAAAAGAGGGCGAAACAGTGTTTTTTTAGCTCTTTATTATTGGTTATAACAATGGATTTTTAGTCAATTTATTTAAAAAAATTTTTACAAAAATCTGTAAGAAATCGAATTATTCGCCGTCTAACCTTATGTAACGTTAATTTTTACATCATAAGGAAAAAAACAATGAAACTATCAAAAACATTTCTATTTATTACCGCACTTTGCTGTGCAGCATCCAACTTTAGCAATACAAAAATTCAATATCATCTGGAGAACAAAAATGGCAATGGAAAAATACGCAAAACATTCGTGAAATTTATCTTGCTGGTGGCTGTTTCTGGGGTATGGAAGCATATGGAGCGTATTCACGGTGTGAAAGATGCGATTTCTGGCTATGCCAATGGTAATACGGAGAAAACCAGTTATCAGATGATTGGGGTAACCGATCACGCAGAAACCGTAAAAAGTGACTTACGATGCAAATCAAATTTCGCTCGATAAATTATTGCAATATTATTTTTAAAGTGATTGATCCAACGAGTGTAAATAAACAAGGCAACGATCGGGGCAGACAATATCGCACAGGGATTTATTATCAAGATGAGGCAGATAAAGCGGTGATCGAACAAGATCTTGCCCAGCTTCAAACCAAATATAAAAAAACCAGTACAAATTGAGGTGCAACCGCTTAAAAAAATTACATCGTAGCGGAAGAATATCATCAGGATTATTTGAAGAAAAAAATCCAAATGGTTATTGCCATATTGATATTACCAAAGCAGATGAACCTGTGATTGACAAAAAGATTATCCGAAACCGAGTGATGCAGAACTCAAAGCGAAATTAACACCGTTGCAATATTCCGTTACTCAAAATAAACATACTGAACGCTCTTTTAGTAATGAATATTGGGATAACTTCCAACCGGGTATTTATGTTGATGTCACTACAGGCGAGCCTGTTTTTTCTTCAAATGATAAATTTGAATCGGGTTGTGGCTGGCCGAGTTTTACGAAACCAATAGCAAAAAGAGGTAGTGCATTATCAAACAGATAATAGTTTTAATATGCAACGTACCGAAGTGCTAAGCCGTGCAGGCAATGCTCATTTAGGTCACGTATTTGATGACGGCCCGAAAGATAAAAAGCGGTTTGCGTTATTGCATTAACAGCGCATCAATTAAATTTATTCCGTTAGCTGAAATGGAAAAGGCAGGATACGGATATTTGATTCAGTCCATTAAAAAAATAAGGAGATGTAGGATGTTGAGATCAACAACTCCTTATTGGAACGGTATTTTTAGCTGGGCTTGCTTCTTTTTCTTTCGCCTTGTATTTTTCCCGATTATCCCTGATTTATTTCGGTATTTTGAGTAAAAGGTGGTAAAAAGTCCTAAATACTTTTTTTATTTATTTTAGGGCTTTCCCTTACATTTTGTCAGTTTAGGGTTTTAGTTTTGGCTTTTTAGGGAATATTTTTATTTAGCAATACCACACGTATTATTGCTGGCGTTATCGTGATTATTTTAGGAATTCATCAACTTGGTATTTTTCAAAATTGGTTTGTTGGAACGCACGAAATTGGTGGAAATAAAAACATCAGGAAAATCGACCGCACTTGAGGCATTTGTGCTTGGTTTAACGTTTAGTCTTGGTTGGACACCTTGTATTGGTCCGATTCTGGCTTCCGTATTAGCTTTATCAGGCGATGAAGGCTCTGCGCTTTACGGTGCATCAATGATGTTCATTTATGTTTTTAGGCTTAGCAACGCCTTTTGTACTATTTTTCGTTCTTCTCTGACAGCTTGCTAAAACGTGCCAAAGGGTTAAATAAACACTTAGACAAATTTAAAATCGCTGGCGGTGTTTTTAATTATCGTGATGGGCATTTTATTGATTACGAATAATTTTTTTCGTAAGACATAACCTCAACAAAAAGAAATCTATAAAAAGGAAAAAAACAATGAAAAACTATTATCAATATTTCTAATGGCATTCAGCCTAAACGCTTTTTGCACAAACTAATTTGGCGGATGTGCAACTCAAAGACTTAAACAATCAGCCAGTTACTTTAAGCCAATATAAAGGCAAACCTGTGTATGTAAAAAAATGTGGGCATCTTGGTGTCCAATTTGCTTGTCTGGCTTAGCTGAAATTGATGATTTAAGTGCGGAAAAAAAGATCGTGGATTTGAAGTCATAACCATTGTTTCGCCAGGTCATAAAGGTGAAAAATCACCTGCTGATTTTTATTGAATGGTACAAAGGGCTAGAATATAAAAATATTAAAAGTCTTGCTGGATGAAAGTGGTGAAATCATTGATCGTGTTCATGTTCGAGGTTATCCGTTTAATCTATTTTTTTAGATGCTGATTTAAATGTAAAAGAAAAACTGTGCCAGGGCATTTAGGGCGCAGAGCAAATAAGCAAGTTTATTGATAAATAAAGTAAAAAGCGGCTGGTAATTAAAAATTTAACCAACCGCTTTTTTATTTCTGGCATAACGTAGATATTCTTTCATTGGGAATTTGGTAGATTGATAAAAAGTATATATTATAAATAGTGCTTAGATATTGAAATGGTCTTTACTTTGACAAACGAGATAAAAAGTAATATTTGTGAAGGATACAATGGAAGAAATAATTAGCGGACTACTCATTGTGCTTGTGCCTATGGTGTTGGGCTACTTAGTCAGAATACAGAATCAAAATGCATTGGCATTCATTAATAAAATTGTGATGTTATTGCTTTACATCATTTTATTTATGATGGGGTTTATGCTTGGTCAGCTAGAGCATTTTAGAACAAAAATTGCCAATTATTGGTATGACCGCTTTAGGGCTATCGGCTATTATTTTTGACTTGTAATATCGTAGGCTTGGCTATTTGATGACCGCACTTTGCCTAAGCCTGTTAATTATTTACAGGAGAATTACCATCTCGTTGGCATTCGTTAATAGACTCAATTAAATTATTAAGTGCGGTGATTATCGGCGTCGTTTTAGGTTGGTTGTGCAATGATTGGTTACATTTCCCAAATGGTTCCAATCTTTACGTGCTTATTGCATTGATCTTTTTGTCGGGATTCAGCTTCGTAATAACGGCATTTCCTTGCAAGAAGTCTTATTAAATAAGCAAGGTTTAATGATGGGGGCAATTTTTACTCTAAGTTCTTTAATTGGTGGCATTATTTCTTCATTTTTCTAAGCATGCCGATTACTCAGGGGTTAGCTTTTTTTCATCGGGATTTGGTTGGTATTCTTTATCAAGCGTCGTGCTGACAAATGCTTGGGGACCGATGCAGGGCAGTATTGCTTTTTTTCAATGATTTATCGCGTGAAATTTTTGAGTTTATTTTTTGATTCCATTGTTTATGCAGCATTATCGCTCTACAGCTATTGGGATTACAGGTGCAACGGCATTAGATTGTACATTGCCTATTATTCAAAAAAATCAGGCGGAATTGAAGTAACGCCTATCGCCATTTCTTTTGGTATGGTGACAAATTTATTACCACCGCTGTTATTAGTCTTTTTCTCGAGTTTTCCTATTTAAAAGCTTAAAAAAACTTGATTTTGATAAAAATCGTGACCAACTTCACAAATCTGAAAATATGTATTTGCATAACTGATCGGATTTCTTTTATTCTGAAACCACTAAAAACAAGTGCTATCTTAAATAGCTGACATCTATTTTTGCTTTTCCGAGTAGTGCCCCATTGGGGCACTTTTTTTATTCTGTAAATAAGCATAAAAATCCCTTTCGTAAGAAAGGGATTTTTAATTATCTAAATTACATTTTTTTCTACGGTTTTAATACCGAGTAACTCTAAACCTTGTTTTAAGGTTTTTTTCCGTTAATAATGCCAATTTCAAACGGCTTAATTTTACGGACTCATCTTCAGCATTTAAAATTGGGCAATGTTCATAGAATGACGAGAATATGCCTGCCAGTTCGTATAAATAAGCACAAAGCACGTGTGGTGTGCCTTCTTTTCCGACTGTTTGCACCGCTTCTTCAAATTGTAGAAGTTTAATTGCAAGCGCTCTTTCTTTATCATCTTCAAGCGTTAAAGGTGCAGCTAAAAGTGCGGTCGAATTTATATCTGTTTTATTAAAGATCGAACGAATTCGAGTATAGGCATATTGCATATAAGGCGCAGTGTTACCTTCAAAGCTTAACATGTTATCCCAATCAAAAACGTAATCAGTAGTACGGTTTTTGGAGAGATCCGCATATTTCACCGCACCAATACCGATAGCCTCAATCACGGCTTCTTTTTTTCATCATTAGATAAATTTGTATTTTTTTCATTAATTAATACAGTAGCGCGTTCAATTGCTTCATCTAATAGATCGGCTAATTTCACCGTGCCACCGGTACGGGTTTTAAATGGTTTGCCATCTTTACCAAGCATCATCCCAAAGTTTTTTTATGCTCCAAAAGAGAAACTGTCTGGTACATAACCCTGCTTTTACGAGTAATTAACCAAGCTTGTTGCATATGTTGGCTTTGGCGAGTATCTGAAAAACAAGTGCGCGATCAGCTTTTAATGTTTCATAACGATATTTTTGCTGCAGCAATATCGGTTGTAGTGTAAAGGAAACCGCCATCTTTTTCTGAACGATTACGCCCATTGGGTCACCTTCTTTATTTTTTTGAATTCATCCAAATAAACAAACCAATGCACCATCATCTTCTACAGCTAAGCCTTTTGTTTTTTAAGATCTTCTACGATGCTTGGTAACATAGGATTATAAAGACTTTCGCCCATCACATCTTTTTTTCGGTTAAAGTCACATTTAAGCGATCATAGTTGTGCTGATTTTGTTGCATGGTGATGTCAACTAAACGTTTCCACATCGCTCGACAATATTCATCACCACCTTGTAATTTCACAACATAATTACGAGCTTTTTTTCTGCGAATACTTCATCTTCATCGTAGTGTTTTTGGCTTCGCGATAAAAGGCTTCAAGATCTTGTAATTCCATTTCACTCGCATGCTCGTTTTGCATTTTTTTCAAGATAAGCAATAAAGCATTCCGAATTGCGTTCCCCAGTCACCAACATGGTTTGCTCGAATGACATTGTGACCTAAAAATTCCAGGGTTCTTACAACCGCATCACCAATGATAGTAGAGCGCAAGTGACCTACATGCATTTCTTTTTGCTACGTTTGGAGATGAATAATCAATCACAACAGTTTGTTTTATCAGTAGCTTGAATGCCTAAATTTTTTGGGAAAGCGCAGTTGAAACTTCAGTTGTTAGCCAAGTTGGATTTAAGAAAATATTGATAAAGCCCGGCCCTGCGATTTCTAATTTTTCTGCAATATCAGATAGTTGAGCATTATCTAAAACTTTTTGAGCAAATTCTCGTGGATTTAAACCTAATTTTTTTCGCCGCAGCCATAATGCCATTGGCTTGATAATCGCCAAATTGTGGTTTTCCTGATTGACGAACAAGCGCATCGCAAGATTGATCTGCTCCAGCAAGAATCATAGCTTGTTTGATTTTGTCGGATAAAATAGATTGAATATTCACGTTTTTTTCCTATGTTCAAATTGAATAATGAAAAATAATCGGCTATGATACCGTTCTTTATGAGTTTCTCAAAGGGACAAAATGACAAATTTACAGGAAAAATCACCCGCACTTTTTCTGATTTTGGCGGAATTTGAAAAATTCAACAATTAGCTCAAATGATGTCAATCGATTTTTCAAATTATGAGATCGATCACCTTGCCGTGCGTGTAAATAATGAACAAAATGCAAAAGACTGGCTGACACTTTTATTGAAATACGGTAGAATTTTATCCGATAACATTGTCAACGGACGTAAGATTTATCTAATTCAGTTAGAAAAAGCAGTGAAGTTCGCTAATCAGTTCGTTGATGTTATTGAACTACCGTTCCCTAAAAAAATAAGCAGTATCCTGTAGAAGGTTGGGAGCATATTGAGGTTGTAATGCCATTTTTACCGAATGAATCGATAAATGAATGGGTACAGCGTATTAATATGCGTTTTTTATGGAGCGAATTAACTCAATTAACCATTAAAGTGAGCGAGCCTAAAGTGGATGGCGAGAGATTGCCTAATCCATCTATTGCAGTAAGTTTTGTTGATAAGACATCAAATCATACTTGTATTAAGGTTCATCCTTATTCTATAAAGAAAAATACTCGAGGTTTAGCAAAATGAAAAATTATCTCTTGCATTAGCGGTTTTAGCAGCTGTAGGTTTAAGTGCTTTGTTCTTCTTTCCAAAAAGATGAAAAATGCTTATAAAGGTCAAATCGTTTTTTAGCCAAAATGGAAGGTGAAAATCTTAAATTAACCATCCGTAAAAATGATTGTTCAGGCTGTCAACAAGATGGTGAGCAAGTTGTGCTTACTCACAAGTATGATTCAACCTTAGTTGTTGGTGCTTGTGTTTTAGTATCTGACAATGGTAATACTAAAAACATTTCAACTTTTTTTCTCCGAGAAATCCACTTTAATTCCTTTTTCAGAGGGAACATAGCATATGAAAAACAAGTATGGCATTGGCATTGTTAGTTGCTTTTAGTGTAACTGGTTGTGCAAATACTGATGTTTTCAGCGGTGATGTTTATAGTGCATCTCAAGCTAAAGAAGCTCGTTCAATTACTTATGGTACGATTGTTTCTGTGCGTCCTGTTAAAATCAAGCTGATAATCAAGGTGTTGTTGGTACGCTTGGTGGTGGTGCTTTTAGGTGGTATTGCAGGTAGTGCAATTGGCGGAGGTCGTGGTCAAGCTATTGCTGCAGTAGTTGGAGCGATCGGCGGTGCAGTAGCTGGAAGCAAAATCGAAGAAAAAAAATGAGTCAAGTAAACGGTGCTGAATTAGTGATTAAGAAAGACGATGGTCAAGAGATTGTCGTTGTTCAAAAAGGCTGATTCAAGTTTTGTTGCTGGAAAAACGGGTTAGAATTGTCGGTGGCGGTTCTGATCTTAACGTTTCAGTGCTATAAATTAAATTTTAATAAAAAGCGAACGTTTGGTTCGCTTTTTTTGTTATCTAAAAATATGTTAAAACAAATGATTATTCACATAATAAACATATATCTAATTTCAATTGTTTATTGTGGAATTGTTGAAGTGTACTTCTATGGCCTATACTTAAAATAATCATTTTCAGGTAAATGATATCGAATTTTTTTCGATAGAGCAAATACTCAGTTGTTTCATCTAATGCAGATGTTGTTTCATCTAAAAATACGACATCGGGTTTAGTGAGTAAAATACGAATAAAGGCAAACACGTTGTAATTCTCCAGGAGATAAAATAACTTGCCAGTCATTTATATGATCAAGAGCATGGATATATTTACCCTAAGGCACAATCTTCCATTGTTTGAATTAGATCTGGATGATTGGGATTGATATTAGGATAACAAATTGCTTCCCGTAAAGTGCCTTGTGGCATGTAAGGACGTTGTGGTAAGAATAAACTTCCAGTACAAGGATGTTCTGCAATACCAATCGTTTCAAAAGGATAAATTCCCGCAATTGCTTTTAATAATGAAGTTTTCCCTGTGCCTGATGCGCCCTGAATTAATAGTGCATCGCCATTAACTAAATTAATATTTAAATTATTAAGTAATACACGACCTTTTTCATCTTTAATTCCAAAAGTCTTTTAATGCGACACGATGAGAACATAGAAATGGTTGATAAAACGCTTGATTATCTAAATCATCCATTTTTCATAAAACCATATAAACGGTTTAAACGAGCCTGATAGAGTGTAAATTGCTCATAAAATAATCTAAAAATGAAAGGGCAGTCATTAACCGGTTAAAAAGCCTGTACAGTTTGATGCATATCACCAAGTTTAATTTGTCCTGCAAAGAAACGTGGTGCTTGTAACATTAATGGTAAGAGTTTTGCAACTCGAGTAACTCCAGAATTAAATCCATCCAATCCAAGCATTTTTAATACAATAGCCCAACGGTTATGAATTATTTGAGTAAATTTGTGTTGTAAGAATAGTTGCTCTTTTTCACCATGATAAAAAGCAATACTTTCTGCATTATCACGTACACGGATTAAAAGAGTAACGATAATCCCCATTGAGTTTTTTTCTTTATTAAAATTTAGTTTAATTAGCGGTTTACCTATCCAGACTGATATTAAAGTTGCAAAAGATAATAAAGGAATAAATAAAGAAATACGACACCTTTCTCAATATTTAAACTAAATAGACTTAATACGCCAGATAGTGACCATAGGATAATAGTAAATTCTATCGTTGTAAGAATAGAATTAATCATTCCTCGCACAATTTGTACGGTACTAGTAATAAATTCACGAGCATCTTGTTCAATACGTTGATCAATATTATCGGGTAAATCTTTGTTCGTATTTTAAACGATAGTATTTTTTTGTTATTTCTAGCCATCGTTTGAATCAATGATGAGTTTATTCAAGCTTTCAAGCCAGCGAATTTCAAATACTTGACTGAAGAAAGTAATCAGTAATCGAGTGGATAACTTGACCAAGTACTAAGAAGAGCATTCAGTTTTAGCAAAAGAACCAGAAACTTTATCTATATCTAATTTCTGCATTGAACTATATAATCCATTATAGAAGAAAATGAATGAGCACGCTGAAAATCGTACTTCCAGCAAATATCATCATAAAAGAGTACCAGTAGCATTAAACGATGAGTTTAATGCTGTTTCTTGATTAATCGATGGTGATACGATATGCCAGAATTTTTGACCGAAATGTAGTTTGTTTTAAGACTAAGATTGTCGCGCTAAAGCACAATATCACCCAGAAAAAGTGCGGTTAAAATCCAGTTTAAACTATTAGTTAAGTTCGGTTTGCCAGTTCATTTGATTATCCATAAAAGTCAAAAACGAAAAAGGGCGAAATGATTCGCCCTCGTATTGTGCGCTCAATTAAAAACTCAACTTTAGTGTTGAAGATAAATTCACGTCCATAACCTAATGCAACAGGGTATTAACGTGTTTGTTGCGTTACCAGAGGTGGATGGATAGTAAGTTTTATCTGCTAAGTTTTTTACCGTTAAGTTGGAAAGACACTTTCTTGCCAGAGATTTTTGGTATCGTAAGCAATAAAGGCATCATATACCACGGCATGAGGTAATTTGTATGCTTTTGTATAATCACTATTATAGGCATGCCAAGAACCTAAATAACGAGCACCACCACCAACACGGATGTTACCAAAATCAAATTCACCTACGTTATAAGCTAAGAATAGAGGAAGCTTGATGTTTTTGGTACACCAGAAAGTTGCTCGATTTACCGCATCAGGATAAACGCTCGTTTTTCAAGTGATTTTTACCTTTGGTGTAGTATAGTTAGCCGCTACGCTTAGACTATCCGTAATTTGACCATTAAGATCGAATTCCACACCACGAGAACGTTGTTTGCCGACGATATTTAATTGCGCATTTGAACCCAGAACCAACAGCCTCAGCCACATTACGTTTGCTGATATTGAATAATGCAAGTGTCGCATTGAAACCTGAGTTTTTCGTATTTTGCACCAATTTCAAAAGATTTACCTTGTTCTGGTTTTTAAATCGCCGCTAACAGGGTGTTGCCACACTCATTTGTGGACGGAAAGACTCAGAGTAGTTTGCAAAGGTCGCAATATGTGGCGTAAATTTATATACGGCACCCTAATTGATACAATAATTTACCATCGTGCTGATCGGTATTTCCGGTTTTTTGTTAGATTTTTGACCTTTTTTTACAGTTTGCCGCATTTTAAGCAATGACGTCCCTGCAAATTGATCAAAATACTCATAACGTAAACCGCCCGTCATAATAAAGTTATCTGTAAAGTAGGCGGTATCTTGAATATAAACACCAACAGTTTTGAGATAGTTATATTGATAGGCGTTGCCGTTACCATTTTTTTATGTTCCGCAACAGGGCTGGTATAGTTTGGATTATCAATATTGATATCAGAATTCATGATGCCTTGGTTATAAATAGGACCAAGATCACGAATATTACGCATTGCATCAATACCGGCTACAAAGCGGTTAGCAATATCACCAATACCAAATTCACCAACGATATTTAATGTACCGCTATGAACGCGTTGATCGCCTTGTTGCTGTTCAATCGCACGGCGGGCTGTACGTGTTTTAACGTTAACATTTGTAATACGAGCTTGATCGTAGAAATATTTGTAACGAGCATAGCTATAACCCGCATTTAATTTCCAACCGTCACTTAATTTGTGTTCAATTTTAAAATCAATGTTATCGGTTTTTGCGGTTGTTTCATTATTTGGTTCATCTAAACGACGCGATACAGGAATATCCGGTAATGCATTAGTTGCCGTTAAAAGATTTGTACCACGATCAAATGGCTCAAGAATATCTTTATGTTCATAAGAAAGAAGCACTTTAGTTTTATCATTTTCCCAAGAAAGAGATGGTGCGTAAGTCGTATTTTTCACTTTGCCAAAATTACGCCAGTAGTCTTTTTCTTGTTTGTCATAGATAAAGCGGTAAGCGAAACCATTTCCTAAGCCACCAGTAAAATCTAATTGCGTTCCCCACAGGCTATGATTACCTAAGGTTCCACCAACGACATAACGTGGCGTTTGTTGCGGTTTTTTAGTAATGATATTAACCACACCACCTGGATCTTGAATACCATAAAGTACAGATGCAGGTCCTTTTAAAACTTCAACGGTTTCAGTTGTCGCGCTAAAGTTTTTAGCTGGGCCAGCTTGTAAACCATTACGCATAATCGAGTTGTCACGGTTTCCACCAAAACCACGTTTTTGAATAGAGTCAAACATACCACCTAACGTATTCGCTTGACTCACACCACTGACGTTATAAAGCGCATCAATGAGTGATTCAGGTTTGCGATCTTCTAGTAGTTTAGTTGAAAGAATATTTACTGTGTTTGGCGTGTCGAATACAGGTACTTCAGCTTTTGATACAACTGATGTCCCTGTCGTTTGATAGCCATTTTGTTTAATACCTGTATCTTGAACATTAATTTGTTCAATCGTTTCAGTACTAGCTTTATGTTGTGTTTCCGCTAACACAGAAACCGAAACTCCGGCAAAAAGTGCGGTGTAAATTAGGCTTAATTTAAATTTCATAAAATGCTTCCGTAGATTAGATATAGGTAAAAAGAGGCGCGAGTATATCTAAAAAGATTAATTTATATCAATGGTAATTATTATCATTTAATAAAAAAATATGTTTATTCTTACATAATGAAATTTGCGTACCCTATAAAGTTGCGTTACCATAATTTCACTCTATCAAAAATAAGGCATAAGATGAAAATCGCATTAGGCATTGAATATCAAGGCACAAATTATTACGGCTGGCAACGCCAAGAAAAATGTGCGTAGCATACAAGAACAACTTGAAAAACGCACTTTCCATTATTGCTAATGAAAAAAATTGAAATTTTTTTGTGCCGGGAGAACTGACTCAGGGGTGAGCGGAACAGGGCAGGTCGTACATTTTGAAACTAGTGCAGTACGCCCCTGATAAAGCATGGACATTCGGGACAAAATGCGAATTTACCTGATGATATTGCGGTTACTTGGACAAAAAGTTGATGATGAATTTCATGCGCGTTTTTTTCAGCAATGGCTCGTCGATATCGCTATATTCTTTATTGTAATAAATTACGCTCAGCTATTTTTACACGGAGGAATTACGCATTGTTATTTAGATCTTGATGCAGAAAAAATGCATCAAGCTGGTCAGTATTTACTAGGCGAGCATGATTTTTCCTCTTTTCGTGCCGCACAATGTCAATCAAACACGCCGTGGCGTAATGTTCATCACTTATCAGTTACTCGGATTGGGCAATATATTATTGTGGATATTCAAGCCAATGCTTTTTGTGCATCATATGGTCCGTAATATTGTTGGGAGTTTGATTGAAGTTGGTGCTGGTAAGGAATCAATTGAATGGATGAAATGGCTACTAGAACAAAAATCGTCAGCTTGCGGCACCAACTGCAAAACCTAATGGACTATATTTAGTAGATGTCATTTATCCTGAAAAAAATTTGGCCTTCCTAAAAGCCATTTAGGGCCATTATTTTTTAGGTAATGAGTATATAGAATAATTGAAAAACACCGCACTTTGTCATTTTAAGTGCGGTGTTTTTAGAAGATTTTATTAATATTTATAGATTTCGTTGTATGAAACCTACTCTCAAATTGTACTAATGGTGCTCGTTTTGTTTTTGCTTTTCCAAATCGCCTGTTGAGTAGCCATTAATAAATTGTACAAAGGCTACTTTTTTTCCCCCGAGCATTTGTCATAAAGCCGGCTAGGGTTATAAACCCCTTTCAAAGAGCCGGTTTTAGCTATGACATTTTTTTCACTAATGGCGGGCTAATTAATCCACCTCGCCCACTGATCGTGCCATCTACACCCTGCGATGGGGAAAGTTTCCATTAAATGTAATTTATCTTCGTTTTTTTGGCGATGTATTCTAAAAACAGATAGCATCGTTTTAGGTGCTACAAGATTATGGCGAGACAGACCAGAGCCATCGGCTAAAAATACTGTTACCAAAACGAATCCCCTGTTTTTTTGCAATATGGATTTAATCGCTAATGTGCCTAATTGAAAGGATGCTGGGCGTTTATAGTAATTGAATGCCACCGCTCGGAACAATGAATCAGCAATTTGGTTATCCGATTTTTCATCATTTTTCAATAAATCTGGTAATGGTTTTGATAAATGTTTTTGCTAATAGCTGACCTTGTTGTGGTTTTTGTGGCAACATGACTTTGCCATTAAACTCAATACCCTAATTGTCTTAATTGACGTTGAATAATCGCGGCAGCATAAGCATCCGTATCTTGCACAGCAAAGCTTAAGCCAAAAAGGTTTAGATTGACGTGCTAAACATCCTTTTACTTGATAACGATTATTGTCGTACAACAACATCGAGCTGACAATAAGGCGCCTCATTGCTATCCGCTACATAAACTTGTCCAAACACTTGAATTGGAAATTGTGCAGGCACATTGATTTTTACTGTTTCACCGGGATTTTTGATTGGCATCTAGTTCCGCATAAAAAAACAGTTGTTATCAATATTCGCAGCGGATGGCGGAGAGTTGAAACACATGGTCAGATCGTTCCAAATCCAACCTAATCCTCGGTCGTGACTAGAAAAACAGAGGTATCTAATACTAAATCGCCATTAATTTTTTTGATACCTTGTTTTTAATTCTGCAAGTAAGGTATAAAGTTGGCCACTTGTGAGATCAGGATCGCCAGTGAAACGCACGATTAAGTGACCATCTAAATTCTATTTTGAATTTTTCCCATTACTCAAAAAGAGCGGTCTCAAATTGGAATTGATCGCCTAATGCAAGTTTAGCGGCAACGGCAGTAAAAACTTTTTGTGTACTGGCAGGAAGCATAAAGGTTGAGCCATTATAATCCGCAATAATTTGGTTTTTGATTTATATTTTTGCGATAAAACCTACGCTAGAGCCTTCAGGCAATTGTTGTGTTAAGTCTGAAACGTTAATGTTTATGAAGGTTGGAAAGCTAAAGCTTACGGAAAGTAAAAAGGATCCAAGTGCGGTGGAAATTGAAGATAATTTTTTTCATATTAGGTTTGTTATGGTTGCTATAGACGAACAATAATAAGCCCCTGAATGAAATTGAGTAAATCATTTTCTCATTTCAAGTTTATTTTTTAATAATACTGCGGCAAGATTTTTAGGATTTTTCCGTGGTTTTTGTTTTATTTAGTAAAAGGAAAAACAATGCAACAAATTCCACGACTGTGCGTGGCGCAGAACAATTACGTGAAGAATTGGATTTCTTAAAAATGTACGTCGTCCTGAAATTATTAAAGCGATAGCAGAAGCCCGTGAGCACGGTGATTTAAAAGAAAATGCAGAATATCATGCGGCTCGTGAGCAACAAGGTTTTTTTGTGAAGGCCGTATTCAAGAGATTGAAGGTAAACTTGGTAATGCTCAAGTTATTGATGTCACAAAAAAATGCCAAATAACGGTAAAGTTATTTTCGGTGCAACCGTTGTGCTTGTAAATACTGATACAGACGAAGAAGTCACTTATCGCATTGTAGGCGATGATGAAGCGGATATTAAATCGGGTTTGATTTCGGTTAATTCTCCCATTGCGCGAGGTTTAATTGGTAAAGAATTAGATGATACCGTTAATATTACAACGCCCTGGCGGTGTCGTTGAGTTTGATATTATTGAAGTGAATTATATTTAAATAAAAAAGTGCGGTTGCACGACCGCACTTTTGTTGTTATTTGCGTGGAAGCTGAATTTTTGCTTCTTCGCTTGGGCGATAAAGCACCAAAATATGCCCGATAGTTTGTACTTGTGCTGCTTTAGTTTCACGCACAATCGCATCGATAATAAGTTGTTTTGTCTCGCGATCCGCACCAGCAACTTTTTACTTTAATGAGTTCGTGATGATTAAGTGCATTTTCAATTTCAGCAAGTACGCCTTCGGTTGCTCATTTCCACCAAGCATAACTACTGGGTTAAGATGGTGCGCAAGACCTTTTAAAAAAATTGTTTTTTTGTTTGGTTGATAAGGTTGTCATAAGGATTCCTAATTAAAAAGAGCGGTTGATTTTTCTCAATGTTTTTCACTGATTTCAATCAGCCTCGGCTTGAATTCGGCAGATTGTAACCAAATATAAGCAAAACTACTACCAAAAAAATAGAAGATTATGGGAAAGAAAAACGTTCAGCGAGTTCTTCTCGCTGGCTAAATGAACATTTTAGTGATCAATTTGTAGCAAAAAGCGCATAAGCAAAAGTTACGTTCACGCGCTTATTTTAAGATTGATGAAATTCAACAAACGGATAAAATTATTTAAACAAGGAATGACTGTGGTCGATCTTGGCGCTGCACCTGGCGGTTGGTCGCAATATGTGGTGGGACAGATTGGTGGAAAAGGTCGAGTGATTGCTTGTGATATTTTTGGAAATGGATCCCATTGTAGGTGTTGATTTTCTGCAAGGCGATTTCCGTGATGAAAATGTTTTTGAATGCTTTATTAGCGCGCGTAGGCGAAGATAAAGTTGATGTTGTGATGTCTGATATGGCACCCAATTTTAGTGGAATGCCATCGGTGGATATTCCGCGCGCAATGTATTTGGTCGAGCTTGCTTTTAGATATGTGTAAACAAGTCTTGGCAACCAAAGGAAGCTTTGTTGTTAAAGTTTTTCCAAGGTGAAGGCTTTGATGAATATTTAAGAGAAATTCGTTCTTTTATTTAATGTGGTGAAAGTGCGTAAGCCTGAAGCATCACGCGGACGCTCTCGTGAAGTATATATTGTGGCGACTGGCTATAAAGGCTAATTGCTTTTGATAGCTTTTCATCGCTAATGATGTGTAGTATCTTGTAAAAAAATTTTTTTAACTTAGGAAAGGTAGGTTAGACTTTGAACGATATGGTCAAAAATCTGGTGCTTTGGGTGGTAGTAGCGGTCATTATGATGACAGCATACCAGAGTTTTAATTCCTCCTCGGTAGATAATTCTACTGATTATACAACCTTTGTTTACGATGTAAGCAATGGACAAGTGACAGAAGCTCGTTTTGATGCCAATGAAATTACGGTAACGAAAACGGATGGATCTAAATATTCAACCGTAATGCCCCCTACTTGAAGATAAAAATTGCTTTGATGATTTATTAAGCAAAAAGTGAAGGTGGAAGGTACGCCATTTGAAAAAAACGTGGTTTCTTATCTCAAATTTTAATTTCTTGGTTCCCAATGTTATTCCTTGTTGGTGTATGGGTATTCTTTATGCGCCAAATGCAGGTGGTGGCGGCAAGGCGATGAGCTTTGGTAAAAGCCGCGCCAAAATGCTGAATCAAGATCAGATTAAGGTTACTTTTGCGGATGTTGCTGGTTGCGATGAAGCAAAAGAAGAGGTAGGCGAAATCGTTGATTTCTTGCGTGATCCGAATAAATTCCAAAAACTTGGGCGGTAAAAATTCCAAAAAGGTATTCTGATGGTTGGTCCTCCTGGTACTGGTAAAACCTTATTGGCTCGTGCTATTGCAGGGGAAGCAAAAGTTCCATTCTTCACTATTTCTGGTTCTGATTTCGTAGAAATGTTTGTGGGTGTTGGGGCATCTCGTGTACGTGATATGTTTGAACAGGCTAAGAAAAATGCACCTTTGCTTAATCTTTTATTGATGAAATTGATGCTGTGGGCGTCAACGCGGTGCAGGTTTAGGCGGTGGACATGATGAGCGTGAACAAACCTTAAACCAAATGCTAGTTGAAATGGATGGATTTAGCGGTAATGATGGTGTAATTGTTATTGCAGCGACTAACCGTCCAGATGTACTTGATCCAGCCTTAACTCGTCCAGGCCGTTTTTGACCGACAAGTTGTTGTTGGTCTGCCTGATGTAAAAGGTCGTGAGCAAATCTTAAAAGTACATATGCGCAAAGTGCCTGTAGCACAAGATGTTGATGCATGACATTGGCGCGTGGTACGCCTGGCTATTCCGGTGCAGATTTAGCAAATTTAGTGAATGAGGCTGCCTTTATTTGCTGCTCGAGTAAATAAACGTACGGTAACCATGCTTGAGTTTGAAAAAGCGAAAGATAAGATCAATATGGGGCCAGAGCGTCGTACCATGATTATGACGGATAAACAAAAAGAGTCGACTGTTTATCATGAAGCAGGTCATGCGATTGTGGGTTATTTAGTTCCTGAGCATGATCCTGTACACAAAGTGACTATTATTCCCCGTGGCAGAGCGTTGGGTGTGACGTTCTTCTTGCCTGAAGGTGATCAAATTAGTATTAGCCAAAAACAATTAGAAAGTAAGCTTTTCACCCTGTATGCAGGTCGTTTGGCAGAAGATTTGATTTATGGTGAAGAAAATATCTCAACAGGTGCATCAAATGATATTAAAGTAGCGACTAATATCGCGCGTAATATGGTGACGCAATGGGGATTCTCTGACAAATTAGGTCCAATTCTTTATACGGAAGATGAGGGCGAGGTTTTTCTTAGGTCGTTCAATGGCGAAAGCAAAACATATGTCAGATGAAACGGCTCATGCAATTGATGAAGAAGTTCGTGCAATTGTAAATCGTAACTATGCGAGAGCAAGACAGATTTTTGATCGACAATATGGATATTCTTCACGCCATGAAAGATGCGTTAGTCAAATATGAAACCATTGAAGAAGAACAAATCAAACAATTGATGAATCGTGAACCAGTCACCCGCCATCTGGATGGGAAGAGCACACTGGGCAAGCTGCTTATGCAAATAGCAATAATGCTCAAAGTGCGGGTGAAAATTCGGTAGATTCTAATTCCTAATCAATTCTCTAATCAATAAGGCCTTTCTTCGGAAAGGCTTTATTTTTTCCCTAATGATTTTTCTTCAGCGTATTCCGCTATAATCGCCCGACTAAAAATTAATCTAAAAATCCACCGCACTTTATGAAACTTTACGCGAATAATAAATGTCTTGATTTAAGTGTTCCTCAGATTATGGGAATCCTTAATTTTACGCCTGATTCTTTTTCTGATATCGGACAGTTTTTAGTTTGGATAAAGCGCTTTTTTTCAAGTTGAAAAAAATGTTGGAAGAAGGTGCGACAATTATTGATATTGGCGGTGAATCTACGCGTCCTAATGCGGATGAAGTCTCTGAACAAGAGGAATTGCATCGTGTTGTGCCAGTAGTGGAGGCGGTGCGAAGCCGTTTTTGATTGCTGGATTTCTGTCGATTCCTCAAAAAGCAGTTGTGATGCGTGAAGCAGCGAATGTTGGAATGGATTTGATTAATGATATTCGTAGCTTTGCAAAGAGCCAAATGCGTTAGAAACCGCAGTAAAACTTGCTTTTACCTGTTTGTATTATGCATATGCAAGGTCAACCCTAGAACGATGCAGGCAAATCCTCATTATGAAAAATGTCGTACAAGATGTATTAGCTTTTTTACAGAAACGTACTGATGAATGTCTTTCTGCTGGTGTTAAAAAGAAAACTTAATTTGGGACATGGGATTTGGTTTTGGTAAGTCTGTACTGCATAATTATCAATTATTACAAAAATCTGAATGAATTTTGTCAGATGGGCTATCCAGTATTAGCGGGATTATCTCGCAAATCAATGATTGGCGCTGTGCTTGATAAACCCGTCGATCAGCGAGTGATAGGTAGTGCGGCAGGTGCGCTTATTGCAGCACAAAAAAGGTGCAAAAATTTTACGCGTACATGATGTTGCTGCAACATCAGATATGCTCAAAGTTTGGCAGGCAACAGAAAATGCCTGATGGTTTTATAAAAAAATTAAAGGAATTGTATTATGGCAAATCGTAAATATTTTTGGAACAGATGGTGTGCGTGGGAAAGTGGGAACTTATCCAATCACACCAGATTTCGTATTAAAATTAGGCTGGGCTGCGGAAAAGTATTAGCTTCCCAAGGTTCTAAAATGGTTTTTAATCGGTAAAGATACCCGAATTTCTGGATATATGTTGAATCAGCCCTTGAAGCAGGTTTTCAGCTGCTGCGGGCTTATCTGCTGCATTTACTGGCCCCTATGCCTCACACCTGCTATTGCTTATTTAACTAGAACTTTCCGTGCTGAAGCGGGTATTGTGATCTCAGCCTCTCATAATCCTTATTATGATAATGGAATTAAATTCTTTTCAGCAAAAGGCACTAAATTACCTGATGAAATTGAAGAAGCCATTGAAGCGATGTTAGAGCAACCTATGGATTGTGTAGAATCTGCTGAATTAGGTAAAGCAAGTCGTATTAATGATGCGGTAGGACGCTACATTGAGTTTTTGTAAAGGTACATTCCCCGCTCATTTAGGCTTGGAAGGTTATAAGATCGTGGTAGATTGTGCAAATGGTGCAACCTATCATATTGCGCCTAACGTGTTGAGAGAGCTTGGTGCGGAAGTCATTGAAATTGGTACAGATCCAAATGGTTTGAACATTAATGAAAAATGTGGCGCAACTGATGTGACTGCATTGCAAGCTAAAGTTGTTGAAACTAAAGCTGACGTTGGATTAGCCTACGATGGCGATGGTGACCGCATTATGATGGTCGATCATTTAGGAAATAAAGTCGATGGTGACCAAATTCTCTTTATTATTGCGCGTGAAGCATTGCGCTCAGGTCAATTAAAAAGGCGGTGTCGTTGGCACATTAATGAGTAATATGAGCTTAGAGATTGCGTTGAAAATGCTTGGTGTTCCTTTCTTACGAGCAAATGTGGGCGACCGTTATGTATTAGAAAAAATGGTTGAAAACGATTGGACGCTTGGTGGTGAGAATTCTGGACATATTATCATTGCGGATAAGAATACCACGGGGATGGCATTGTTGCTTCATTAGCTGTACTGGCAGCGATGGCTCAGCATAAATTATCATTAAATGAATTAGCGAGTGCAGTTAAATTATTCCCTCAAGTGTTAATCAATGTACGTTTTTGCAGGCGGGGATAATCCACTTGAAAGTGATGCTGTAAAATCTGTTGCCGCAGACGTTGAAAAACGTTTAGAAGGCAAAAGGCCGTATTTTATTGCGTAAATCGGGTACGGAACCACTTATTCGCGTTATGGTGGAATGTCAAGATGCTGCACTTGCACAACAATGTGCAGAAGAAATTGCAGAAGCAGTGAAATCTCATTAATTTTTTAACCGCACTTTATTTAGTGCGGTTTATTTTTATCAAATACTTAGGAAAGCAAATGAATATTTTTTATTATGCGTCATGGCGAGGCTGAAGTAATGGCTAATAGCGATAAAGCTCGTCGCTTAACTGCCTATGGTATTAAACAAGCCTTTACTCAGGGGCAATGGTTAAGAAAAACAGTTAGAGTTAGCCACGCCAGATCGTATTATTATTAGTCCTTATGTGCGAGCACAAGAAACCTTCGAGCAGGTAAATCAGGCTTTTAATGGTGAACTATCATCAAAAAAATAGAAATTTGGGACAGTGTTACACCTTATGGTAATGCAGAAATGGTGACGGATTATTTTTTTCTGTATTGCGTAATGAAGGTATAAAAATCTATATTTATTATTTCTCATTTACCTTTAGTCGGTGAAATTGTAGCGGCGCTCTATGGAAAGCGAAACTCAATCAGTTTTTACCCAGCCACTATTGCATATTTAAATTGGTCTGGACAATATGCAAAAATTCTCATGTATAAAAATGCAGATACGTTGTTCTAATTGTATTATTAATAATTAAATTAATGGTTGTTTATCTTTACAAAAATAAATATTTTTTTCATGGAACTTTATAAATATACTTTTATTTATCAATTGGCTAGTTGTATTTTTGTTTGTAAAGATTTTTAAAGAAATGTAAATTTTTATTTTACCTATTTCCTTTTTTAAGAAATATGCGTAAACTACGCCACACAAAAGCAATAGGGCTTTTGCAAAATGAATACTAGATGGAGATTTATCATGAAAAAAATTAGCATTAGCTGCATTGGTGTTGGGTTCAACGGTCGCTTTAACCGGTTGTTTTGATAAAGATGAGGCAGCACAAAAAGTTGCAGAGGCAAAACAAGCGGCAACTTCAGCTGTTACGGATGTGAAAGAAGCTGCAACTAATGCTGCAGCAGATGTAAAAACTACTGCACAACAAGCTGTATCTGATGTGAAGGATATGGCGAGTAACGCTGTAGATTCTGCAAAATCAGCGGCAGCAGAAAAAAATAGCTGAAACTAAAGATGCAGCTATGGCTAAAGTTGAAGATGCGAAGAATGTGGCAATGGAAAAAAAGTTGAACAAGCCAAAAATGCAGCGTCTTCAAAATGGAAGAAATGAAACAATCTATAGGTGAAAAAGCGAATCAAAACAATTGATGCGGTGAAAGAAGCTGCTAAATAATTTTTGTGATTAATAGAAAAATCCCTATTGTGAATTCAATAGGGATTTTTTAGTTTTAGTATTTGATATTATTTTTTTCCAGATAACATGAAATTCACGATTTTCTTCTCGGTGAGAAATTAAAAAAATTTTGCAAAATATATCGTCCATTTCATCTTGATTGTTTACTAATCCAACCCAAATCTCGGCATATTCATTTGGATCGATGAGTACGCCAATTTCGTCTTCCCAGTTATCGGCAGTTTCTACAAACTCAACAGCTCCTCGTTCTTCAAATTGTAGGTTGAAGAGAAGGATATCGGCAGGATCAAGATTTTCACTTGCCATTTCTAGAAAAATATCGTACGCAATATCAATTGCTGTATCAGGATCAAGTTTTTCGATTTCAGTCATCATAAAAATATTCTCATAAAACTAAGGGTTATTTATTGGTAATTTTATTTCTGAATGTTCATTGAAAAGCCATCAATAATGAGTAATCTACCACATAAATTCTTGCCAATTTTTAAACGCACTTTAATAGCTTCTAATGCTTGAATAGAACCAACAATCCCAACAATTGGGGCTATTACTCCTGCTTCTACACAACTTAATATGTTCTGCCCAAATAATTTACTTAGTTCACGATAGGTTGGTGTATTTGATTCATAGGTAAAGACTGAAATCTGCCCTTCCATTCGGATTGCCGCACCAGAGATTAAGGGGAATATGCGCTTTCTCGCATTGGCGATCAAGTTGATTACGAATATCGACGTTATCAGTGCAATCTAAGACTAGATCAAAGTGCGGTATTAATTCGGCCAGTTTTTTTCTTCGGTTAGTTTTGCATTTATTGTTTGAATATCAATATGTGGGTTAAGCTGTTCTAGGGCTATTTTAGCAGATTCAACTTTTGGCATATTCAGTCTAGCATCACAATGAAGCACTTGACGTTGTAGATTGGAAAGTGAAACATGGTCAAAATCTAATAGGGTTAGATGCCCCTATACCTGAAGCGGCTAAATATTGACTAGCCGAACAGCCTAATCCACCTAAACCTACAATGAGCATTTTTGCTCTTTTTAGTTTTTTTCTTGTCCTTCAAAATCAATTGATTTAAGAATAATTTGCCGGTTATATCGTAGCTCTTCTTCGTAACTTAATTCAGTCATAGGTTACCCCAATAAATGATTGAAGAGTTCTATGGTTACACGTTCACCTGCTGATACATTGCCACGCTCTTGTTCTAATACAATAAAACAATTACTTTTTTTATGAATGCACTAAATAAGTGAGATCCTTGAAACCCAACCGACTTAACCTCAATTTGTCCTTGTGAGTTGATGTGATAAAAAAACCTCGTTGGAAATCTAATCGACCAGGAGCTTTTTTTAAGTTTGTTGAAGCAATTGCTGAAAAACGTGCTGGATTTTTCCATCGTTTTTTTGACCTTGCAATTTTGCAATAAGGGGCTGAACGAGTTGATAAAAAAAGTAACAAGTGCAGAGACAGGGTTACCAGGTAAGCCACAAAACCATGCATTTTCTAGTTTACCAAAAGCGAAAGGTTTACCAGGTTTAATGGCAAGTTTCCAGAAATTAATTTCACCTACTTTTTCTAATACTGTTTTTAGTGAAATCGGCTTCTCCAACAGATACCCCACCACTGGTAATCACTAAATCAGCCTGCTTTTTGTGCAGATATAAAGGCTTTTTCAAATTCAGCCTCATTGTCTGGTAATAATCCTAAATCAATAACTTCACAATGAAGTTTTTCTAGCAGTAATTTTACGGTGAATCGGTTTTGTATCGTAAATCTGTCCAATTTGTAACGGTTTACCTACCTCGACAAGTTCATCCCCAGTGGAAAGTATGGCTACTTTTTAATCGATGATAACATTTTTACTTCTGAGATACCCAAAGAAGCTAATAATGGTAAAGAAACGGCATTTAATTCATCACCTTGTGTTAATACTATATCCCCTTTTTAACATCCTCTCCAATACGACGAATATTTTTGATTGATTTTTAGGTAATTCAGAGAAGGTGATTGTTCCGTCTTCATTTACGTTGACTTGTTCTTGCATTACGACCGCATCAGCACCTTCAGGAATCATTGCCCCAGTCATGATTCTTATTGCACTCTGAGCAGGCCATGAGCCTTGAAATGGTATTCCTGCAAAGGATTTACCTGCAACAGAAAGGGTCAGTGATTTTTTTCTAAATCAGCTAAACGTACAGCATAGCCATCCATCGCAGAATTATCGAAAGAAGGGACATTAATAGGGGAAATAACATCTTCTGCACAAATTCTATTAGCGGCTTGTTGTAAATTAAGCGTTTCAATTTGTGTAGGAAAGGAGAGCTGTTCTAGCATATTATTACGAGCTTGATCCAAGGTGAGCATAGAGATTCCTTAATTAGAGTAAAAATTTAAAGTATTGTAGTCTGAAAAAAATCTTAAAACTAAAGATTTCATTTTACTTAGTGATTTTTCTCATTTTGCGTTCGCTTTATCCTTTGTTAGAATAACGCATTATTTTTTTAGGAAAGACTGTTGAGGACCGATATTTCACAAGATGCACAAGTGTGCGCAATGCTTTAATTGCTAAGGGCATTGAAACGCCGATGATAGATTCAAAACCAATGTAAAGAAGTGCGTCGCTTAGGTATTGCAAAAACATATGCATGAAGTGATGAAACTAATTGGATTGGATTTACGAGATGATAGTCTTGAAGAAACACCCTAATCGTTTGGCAAAAAAATGTTTATTGATGAGATTTTTAGTGGAATGGATTATGCAAATTTCCCTGTAAATGACAAAAATTAAAAACCAAATGAAAGTGAGCGAAATGGTGCAGGTTAATGATGTTACATTGACGAGTACTTGTGAGCATCACTTTGTGACGATTGATGGTAAAGTTTGTGTAGCATACTATCCAAAAAGATTGGGTTATTGGTCTTCGAAGATTAATCGTATTGTGTCGTTTTTGCACAGCGCCCACAGGTGCAAGAAAGGCTAACAGAACAACTTCTACAGCTTTTCAAACTATTTTAGAAACAGAGGATGTCGCCGTTTATATTAAGGCAACACACTTTTTGTGTGAAAGCGCGAGGAATTAAAGATACAAATAGTTATACTATTACTTCTGCTTATGGAGGCGTATTTTTAAAAGATCGTGATACGCGTAAAGAATTTCTTGCTACTATTCAAAAATAAAATGGAAATAAAATCGCCGCACTTTTTAATAAAAAGGCGGCGTTTTTTATTTATCCAAAGGATTTTTTTCTCTTGATTTAACAGATAGTTTGGCGGTAGTTCAGGCATTGAATCTTGTTCATCAAAGGATTCAATTTCAGGTTTGAGATAAAATTCAGCCGCTTCATGATTGCTTTTCGTTTTTGCCTAATAATTGTGGCTGAAGTTTTACAAAAGTACTATTCGGTGCAAGCCAGATGCCGATAAATGCTTGATTAAATTTAGCATCAAAATCATGTTCCAAAAACAGTGTCATTTAAGACGAAGTAGCCTCTATCTGGTAAGGCAATATAGTTCAAGATATCGTTTGGTGAGAAATCAGGAAATGTGGATTGCATTTCTTTAAGCCAGCTTTGAGTATCGCCATCATTAAGTTTTTAAGGTTTCTATTTCTTTAATGAGTGTAATTGCAAAAATTTTTTCCTTCAATGGGTTTTTTTCATATTTGAAAGAGAGCATTAATGGGCGTTCATTTTTCTTGATAAGTGCCCGTTTCGGAAAAAAATAAGCCAATGGTATAAACATGGAACGGCCCCCAAGTGTATTCGGCATTTCCGATGGGTTGCCAATGAGCAAAAAGGTGCGGCAGAAAAACGTTATCATTGCCACAAAAAAAGGGATTTCATTTTCATAATAAATTGCCGTGAATAAAATTGTGTTGATTATAACAAACCGCATCAAAAACAAATGAGAAACGAGTAAAAAGGCGAGTAATTTTTACTCGCCTTTAATATTACTGATGTTAATTTGTGCGGTGAATTATTTTAGACTACCCTACCATATCTTCAGGGCGAACCCATTTATCAAAAATCTTCGGCAGAAACTAAGCCTAAATTAATTGCTTCTTCACGCAATGTTGTGCCATTTTTGTGCGCCGTTTTTGCAATTTTAGCTGCGTTTTCATAGCCAATATGCGTATTAAGTGCGGTCACCAACATCAATGAATTTTCAAGTTGTTGTTTAATTCGAGGATAGTTTGGTTCAATACCCACTGCACAGTGTTCATCGAAAGATACGCAAGCATCACCTAATAATTGAGCAGATTGTAAGAAGTTTGCAATCATTACAGGGTTGAACACATTTAATTGGAAGTGACCTTGTGAACCCCACAAATGCGATTGTGGTGTCATTACCAAATACTTGTGCGCAGACCATTGTCATCGCTTCGCATTGAGTAGGGGTTGACTTTACCCTGGCATGATTGAAGAACCCGGTTCATTTTTCAGGAATTAAAAATTTCGCCAATTCCCCGAACGAGGGCCTGATGCTAATAGGCGAATATCGTTCGCAATTTTAAATAAACTCATTGCTAATTGACGTAATGCACCGTGAGTTTCAACAATCGCATCATGAGCGGCTAATGCTTCAAATTTATTATCTGCAGTGATAAACGGAAGTGCGGTGAATTTCGCAATGTAATCTGCCACTTTCACATCATAGCCTTTCGGTGTGTTCAAACCTGTACCAACCGCAGTACCACCCAATGCTAATTGACTTAAATGTGGAAGAGTATTTTTTTAATGCTTTTAAGCCGAAATCTAATTGAGCAGCATAAGCTGAAAATTCTTGGCCTAATGTGAGTGGTGTTGCATCCATTAAATGAGTGCGGCCAATTTTTACCACGTTTTTGAAGGCTTCAGATTTTGCCACAAAAGTTTTTTGTAAACGTTCAACACAAGGAATGGTGTGCTCAACTACTTTTTTTATATGCCGCAATGTGCATTGCCGTTGGGAAAGTATCGTTTGAGGATTGTGATTTGTTCACATCATCATTTGGGTGAACAGTAGATTTTTTTCACCCTAATTTGCCACCGTTTAACACATGAGCACGATTTGCAACCACTTCGTTCACATTCATATTGGATTGTGTACCAGAACCAGTTTGCCAAATAACGAGTGGGAATTGATCATCTAATTTATTTGCTAAAATTTCATCACAAGCCTGAGCAATTAAATCACGTTTTTTTCAAGAGGTAATACACCCTAAATCATGATTAGCAAAATGCGGCTGCTTTTTCAAATAGCCAAAAAGCTTCAATAATTTCATGTGGCATTGAGGCGGCAGGACCAATTTTAAAGTTATTGCGTGAACGTTCAGTTTGTGCAGCCCAGTATTTATCTGCTGGAACTTGAACTTCACCCATTGTGTCTTTTTCAATACGAAATGCCATTCTGTACTCCTATGAATTGAATGAAAATTAATACTGAGTTGATTTTAACACTTCAGAGTTATGAGTGGAACGTAACAAAAACGTTAAAAATCAGTTTTTGTGACATAGATCATAAAAGTGCGGTGGATTTTCACGCATTTGTAATAATGTATATTTAATTATTTATTTTTTTAGGGTTTTTTTCGTTAAAATTTCACCCTTTTTATAGGGCAAGATTGAGAAAATAACGGGGCTAAAAATGGCAAAAACTGCGCAATTTTACATTCTTACGGAAGATTGTACGTTAACTGTCGAAGAAATAGCCTGTAATCTTGCTGCCTCAATATGGCGCTCAGGGAAAAAAAGTATTGATTAGCTGTGAAAGTGAGGCTCAAGCGTTAGAGATTGACGAGCGTTTATGGCAACGAGATCCCTAATGAATTTGTTCCACATAATTTATCGGGTGAGGCCACACAATATCCTACACCAATTGAGATTTCGTGGCTTTGGGAAACGGAATTTACAACGCCGTGACGTGTTAATTAATTTGCAACAAGAAATTCCAGATTTTTAGCCATAGTTTTACCCAAATTATTGATTTTGTGCCGAAAAGATGATGCCTTTAAAAAAACACAAGCTCGAGAACGTTATAAACAGTTAAGGGCATTGGGATGGGCACTTTCTACAGAAAAATATAGCATAACAAATGGAGTAATTATGAAGAAAACCAAATTTTGCTTAAGTTTATTATTAGGAACAGCTGTATTGATGATTTCAGCTATGAGAAACAAGAAAATAAAGTTGAAGCTACACCTAAAGTTGAAGCTACACCTAAAGTTGAAGCTACACCCTAAAGTTGAAGCTACACCTAAAAGTTGAAGCTACACCCAAAGTTGAAGCAACCCCCAAAGTTGAAGAAACTCAACAAGCCACAAAACAGGATGTTAAAAAGGAAGCAGTTCTTTTAGAGGAAAAATAAAGAGAAAACTTCTGTTGTAGATCAGAAATCTGAAGCTGTTGAACAAGAAAAATGGTTGAAGCTGAAAAACGGTAGAGATGACTACTCAACAAAAAAACGCAAGAGGCTCAAGTTTCATCTAAAAGTATCGCCGGCTCCAGCTAAAAATAAAACAAAAGAATGATCCAAATACAGAAAAACGAAAAATATTACAAATACTAGAACAACAATATCAGCAAGTTCGTTGTACTAGCGAGGGAGAGAAACTAGGTTCTGAGAGTTTTTGCCATCAAGAAGAATATCGCTTATTAAATGAAATTGATCGTTTAAAGAAAGAATTGAAATAGTTTTTGTAAAAACTTTTTAAAAACCCAACCGCACTTTTAAGGATCAAAATGCAACCAAATGACATCACTTTTTACCAACGCTTCGAAGCCAATATTCTCGCAGGGCGTAAAACGGTTACCATTCGGGATAAATCCGAAAGCCATTTTTAAAGCAGGCGATATTTTACGTGTTGGGCGCTTTTGAAGATAATCAATACTTCTGCACCATTGAAGTGTTAAGTGTATCGCCGATTACTCTTGATAAATTGACGGAACAGCATGCGAAGCAGGAGAATATGGGATTGGAAGAATTAAAAAGAGGTAATTCGGGGGATTTATCCGAACGAAAAAAAATATTTTGGCTAATTCAGTTTAAAAACTATCTATAAAAAAAACAATAGGAGATTTATATGGGCGGCGAATGGTTGCTTGAGGAACAAGATAAAGATGTGACTCAAAAAAATTATCAAGAAAGATTAAAAAGAAGTTGTTGTTGATGTTATTGATGGAAATTTAACTCGCAGAGATGCCATTAAAATAGCAGAAGAAAGAACTGAAATGATGAAGGAATATACTGAAGAGTTAGAGTATCATCCTGACTATCAATTTTTACAGAACACATCTTATGATCCCAAAAATCCACAGCATCGTGCAGTATTAAAAGCATTGTATGACGAATCAGATAATTATACAGATTCTGAACTGGAATTTTAGTTAGAGACAATTAAACGATGACAAAAAAACCTCCAAATGGCAGACCGTTTTAATCCGTCTGCGGTAGAACAAGCCCTTTATCAACATTGGGAAGAGAGCGGTTATTTTTAAACCGTCTGAAAATGAAAAACGCGCCGAGCTATTGCATTGCGATTCCGCCGCCGAACGTAACAGGTTCTCTACACATGGGGCATGCTTTCCAACAAACCTTAATGGATACCTTAATCCGTTTTTAACCGTATGGAAGGGCATAACACCTTATGGCAAGCGGGGACAGACCATGCGGGTATTGCGACGCAAATGGTGGTAGAGCGTAAAATTGCTGCAGAAGAAGGCAAAACTCGCCATGATTATGGTCGTGAAGCTTTCATTAACAAAAATTTGGGATTGGAAAGCCTATTCTGGTGGCACAATCAGCCAACAAATGCGCCGCTTTAGGTAACTCAATCGACTGGGAACGTGAGCGTTTCACGATGGACGATGGTTTATCTAATGCAGTAAAAGAAGTGTTTGTTCGCTTGCACGAAGAAGGTTTGATTTACCGTGGCAAACGCTTAGTAAACTGGGATCCAAAACTTCACACTGCGATTTCTGATTTAGAAGTGGAAAATAAAGAGAGCAAAGGTTCCCTTTGGCATTTCCGCTATCCGTTAGCGAAACGGTGCAAAAAAACGGCAGATGGTAAAGATTATTTAGTGGTGGCAACCACGCGTCCGGAAACCATGTTGGGCGATACGGCGGTGGCGGTGCATCCAGAAGATGAGCGTTATCAATCTTTAATCGGTAAAACTGTGGTTCTGCCATTGGCAAACCGTGAAATTCCGATTATTGCGGATGACTATGTCGATCGTGAATTCGGTACTGGCGTAGTGAAAAATTACCCCAGCGCATGACTTTCAACGACTACGAAGTGGGTAAACGTCACAGCTTGCCGATGGTTAACGTGTTAACCTTAAAACGCAGATATTCGTGATGAAGCGGAAATTATCGGTACCGATGGCAAACCACTTGCGGGCTATGAAGCGATTATTCCTGCGGATTACCGTGGCTTAGAGCGTTTCGTTGCACGTAAGAAAATCGTGGCAGATTTTGAAGCGCTTGGTTTATTAGACGAAATTAAACCACACGATCTCAAAGTGCCTTATGGTGACCGTGGTGGTGTGCCAATCGAGCCGATGTTAACCGACCAATGGTATGTGAGCGTGAAACCGCTTGCCGATGTAGCAATTAAAGCGGTGGAAGACGGCGAAATCCAATTCGTGCCGAAGCAATACGAAAACCTTTACTTCTCTTGGATGCGTGATATTCAAGATTGGTGTATTTCTCGCCAACTTTGGTGGGGACACCGTATTCCAGCGTGGTATGACGCGGAAGGCAACGTGTATGTCGCGCGTAACGAAGAAGAAGTGCGGTCAAAATATAACTTAGATTCTGCGGTTGAACTCAAACAAGATGAAGACGTGTTAGATACGTGGTTCTCATCAGGCTTTATGGACGTTCTCTACCTTAGGTTGGCCAGAGCAAACTAAAGAGCTCAAAAATGTTCCATCCAACGGATGTGTTAATCACTGGCTTTGATATCATCTTCTTCTGGGTTGCACGTATGATTATGTTTACGATGCACTTTGTGAAAGATGAAAACGGCAAACCACAAGTACCATTCAAAACGGTGTATGTAACAGGCTTAATCCGTGATGAACAAACGGACAAAAAAATGTCGAAATCGAAAAGGTAACGTGCTTGACCCAATCGATATGATTGACGGTATCAGCCTTGATGATTTACTTGAAAAACGCACTGGTAACATGATGCAGCCGCAATTAGCAGAGAAAAATTGCTAAAAGCGACTCGCAAAGAATTTGTGGACGGCATTGCCGCTCACGGTACAGATGCATTGCGTTTCACATTAGCCGCATTGGCTTCAAAACGGTCGCGATATCAACTGGGATATGAAACGCCTAGAAGGCTACCGTAACTTCTGTAATAAATTGTGGAATGCAAGCCGTTTCGTCTTAACGAATGAAAAATTAGATTTAAGCGAAGGCGAGATCGAATTCTCATTAGCGGATCGTTGGATTCAATCGGAATTCAATCGCACAGTAGAAACTTTCCGTAATTCATTAAGCCAATATCGTTTCGACCTTTGTGCCAATGCGATTTATGAATTTACCTGGAACCAATTCTGCGACTGGTATTTAGAATTGACTAAACCAGTATTTTCCAGCGGCAATGCAGCACAAATCCGTGCGGCAAGTCAAACTTTGGTTCATGTGTTAGAAAAAAATTATTACGTTTAGCACACCCGCTTATTCCATTTATTACCGAAGAAATTTGGCAAAAAGTGAAAGGATTTGTGGGCATTACTGCTGACAGCATTATGTTACAACCTTTCCCACAAGTGGAAGAAAACGGCTTTGATCCAGAAGCAGAAGCTGAAATTGAGTGGTTAAAAGAAGTGATCGTTGCGGTGCGTAATATTCGTGCAGAAAGCAACATCGCACCAAGTAAAGGCTTAGATCTGTTATTCCGTAATTTAAGCGCAGAAAAACGCAAAAAAATTCTCGAAAAACAGACCGCTCTTTTTAAAAAGCCATGGCGAAATTAGACAACGTTCAAGTGTTAGCCGCAAACGAAAACTGCACCGCTTGCGGTAGCGAAACTTGTTGGCAATGCTGAATTACTCGTGCCAATGGCTGGCTTTATCAATAAAGAAGCAGAGCTTGCTCGTTTAACCAAAGAGATTGAAAAATATCAAAATGAAGTTAAACGTATCGAGAATAAACTCAGCAATGAAGCTTTTGTGGCTAAAGCACCAGAAGCGGTGATTGCGAAAGAACGTGAAAAACAAGCGGAATACCAATCAGGATTAGAAAAATCCAAGAGCAGTATAAAGCGATTGAAGCACTTTAATTTTCAATCATAAAAACGTCGGTTTCTCCGACGTTTTTATTTTCTTTGTTTTGCTAAGTATTTTCTGATAAACCAGAAAAATTGGGGATGGAATAACTCGATAGCAATTTAATATATACTGGAAAGGAGAAAAGGATTTTTATTTTTCTATATTAAGGTTTTTTTAAATAATGAATATTGTATTTGTACTAGATAAAAAAATTATTCTAGTTATTTAGAGGTGGCTTTGAAGTCAGTGCACTATCACCATCATAATGTAAATATTTATATTATTCATGATGGTATTTCAAGATCTGAATTAACGAGAGTAGGGCAGTATTTAGCTCATCGAGGCACTCTCTGTATGACTTGTATATTGAAGATGTTAATAAGTTAATTATATTTCCAACAGTAGGATCTCCAGATCATATTGGGGCATTTTCATTAGTTCGATTGTTTGTTCATCGTTTACTCCCAGAAAATATAGACAAAGTTATTTATTTAGATGTAGATGTAATTATTAATAAGCCAATAGATGAACTTTTGGAATATTGACATAGATAATTATTTATTGGGAGCTGTTACTGATTATGGTATGGAATTCCATTGGTTCCATAAGTATTTTGACAAACAACAGTATATTAATTCTGGTGTGATGCTAATTAATTTAAATAAATGGCGTGAATTAAATGTTGATAAATATTTTATTGATGGCGCATTAAAATATGGTAAGAAATTTGAATATGGTGATCAAGACACAATTAACTTTTAGCTTAAGTAAGGAATTAATTAAACTATTACCTATTGGATTTAATTTTTCAAGTGGGTTTGTTAGAAGATAGATTGAGAGAGGCAGATATAGATTTAAGTCCTCATTTTACTTTTTGTGCCAAATATTATTCATTACACAGGAAAGTTTAAACCTTGGTTAAACGAAGATCATGAAGATTTCCCCAAATTTTATAAAGATAATTATATTTTTTTATCAGAATTTAGATTGGAATAGCATATAAATAAAATAGTCGTTCAGTTAGAACGACTATTTTACTATTTTTTGATTTAATCCTAAAAATCCCCAACTTCGTGTTCTAGTTGACTCATAGCGAGTAGGGCTTCTTGGGTTTTCTTGGCTTCATCTTCATCAATAACACTCATTGCAAAGCCGACATGAACGAGCACCCATTTGCCAAGTAAATCGGCAGGATCTTCAGTGCAGACTAGTGAAATATTCACATCACGTTATACGTCATATGTGTTGTAATTAGGGCGAGTAAAGTTGGTATCAGAGAAAGGGATAATCAGCTCACTCAGGGTGTCTTCGTTTACGGCATAGCCGCCGATGCGTTGGAGTACTCCTTTGAGTTTTTCGTTGTCTTTTTCAATGGCGTCGAAGGCATCATCAATCGGTTTGTCCACACCAGAAAATTTCCCGCGCTCTTTTTCCTATATTCCAAGGCAATTCTGCCCTAGTGTTGAGAATAAAGACTCCTTGTAAGGCTTGCCAACGTGCAGAAGTTGGTCTCCAGAACACATTGTCGGCGGTATAGCAGTTACGGTTTTCTAGTTATGTAGTTAACGCTTCTTGATACTCTTTTTCAGTATCAAAAAAAGTGCGGTCAAGATAGAGGGCATTTTTCAGGTGTGGAGAGTTGCGCCTGAATTTTTTCCTGTTGATAGGTAAAAACTATTAGAAATATATTTTTAAGAAGATGAGACCAATAACGATATGTTTATAGTTAGCGGCATCAAGTTATTGGCGGAGCTTTATCGGCAGATGCCCTAAAGTTTTTGTCTCAATTCATTTAAAAAAAGCTTGTTGTAATGCGTGATTTTTCATCGACAATCTTGGTCGTCTCTATTGCATAAATTATATCTCTGTAAAGTGATTTTTATCGGAAGTTTGAATATTCAAACAAATTATCGGATGTCATTTTATCGAAAAACAGTATCGGGTTGAAAGGGATTTTTGCGTGCTAAATCCAATGATTTCCAGTAGAATGGGGCACTTTTATAAATAAGGAATAACTATGGCAAGAGAATTTAAACGTAGCGATCGTGTCGCTCAAGAAATACAAAAAGAAATAGCAGTCATTTTACAATGCGAAGTGAAAGATCCTCGTATTGGTATGGTGACGGTTTCGGATGTGGAAGTGTCGAGCGATTTATCTTACGCAAAAATCTTCGTGACTTTTTTATTCGATCACGATGAAACGGCAATTGAGCAAGGCATGAAAGGCTTAGAAAAGCATCGCCTTATATTCGTTCATTACTAGGTAAAAGCGATGCGTTTACGTATCGTGCCAGAGATTCGCTTTATTTACGATCAATCCTTGGTAGAAGGGATGCGTATGTCAAATCTTGTGACCAATGTTGTGCGTGAAGATGAGAAAAACACGTTGAGGAAAGCAACTAATGTCTAGACCTCGTAAACGCTGGCGTGATATTGATGGGGTGTTTTTGTTGGATAAGCCACAAGGCATGTCATCAAATGACATCATGCAGAAGGTGAAGCGTTTATTTCAAGCGAACAAAGCGGGGCATACTGGCGCGCTCGATCCCTTAGCTACTGGGATGTTGCCGATTTGCTTGGGCGAAGCAACTAAGTTTTCACAATTTTTGCTTGATGCAGATAAGCGTTATCTTGTTACGGCAAAATTAGGCGAACGTACCGATACTTCCGATGCGGAAGGGCAAGTCGTGAAACTCGTGAAGTTCATGTTGAAACTCAGCAAATTTTGACCGCACTTGAACAATTTCGTGGTGATATTTTACAAGTGCCGACAATGTTTTTCCGCACTAAAAACATAACGGTAAACCGCTTTATGAATATGCACGACAAGGTATTACGGTTGAGCGTGAGGCTCGCTCAGTTACGATTTTTTGAACTCAATTTTTATTGAATATAATGCGCCTTTTTAACCTTAGAAGTGCATTGTTCAAAAGGCACTTATATTCGCACCTTAATAGATGATTTGGGTGAAGTGCTAGGTTGTGGCGCACATGTGACAATGTTACGCCGTACAGCCGTAGCGGATTACCCCTGTAGCAGAAATGATGCAAATCGATGAGTTACAACTACTTGCTGAAAGTTTTCCATTAAGTGAATTAGATCGTCTACTACTGCCAACTGATACAGCTGTGAGTAAATTGCCCGCTTTACATTTGGATGCAGAGCAGAGTAAAGCCATTGGTTTTTGGTCAGCGAGTGAAATTTGCTAACGAACAGCAATTAAGCGGCCAAGTGCGGTTATTTTTCAGCGGAGAATTTATTTTTTTAGGCGTGGCATTGATCGATGGGAATATTATTCGCCCACAACGGTTAATTACGCAATCCGCATAACTTCATTGTCTTTTCTATAAAATTCTAGTAATCTCATCTGTAATTAATTTTTACAAATTGTGTAAACTAAATTTTGCAGGTGAGTTTTATGGAAGCCCTTAAGGATTTACGTTCTGAAATTGATTCGCTTGATCGCGAACTTATCCAACTTTTGCTAAAACGTCTTGAGTTGGTTTCTCAAGTCGGTAAAGTTAAACATCAACATGGATTACCTATTTATGCGCCAGAGCGTGAAATAGCAATGCTCCAAGCGCGTCGTTTAGAGGCTGAAAAAGCAGGCATTTCAGCAGATCTGATTGAAGATGTTCTACGCCGTTTTATGCGCGAATCCTATGCCAATGAAAACCAATTTGGCTTTAAAACCATCAATCCTGGTATTCACAAAATTGTTATTGTGGGCGGTTATGGTAAATTAGGTGGCTTATTTGCCCGTTATTTACGTGCATCTGGCTATCCAATTTCTATTTTTAGATCGTGAAGATTGGGCGGTAGCTGAAAGTATTTTAGCGAATGCTGATGTCGTGATCGTTTCCGTCCCTATTAATCTCACCTTAGAAACAATTGAACGCTTAAAAACCTTATTTAACAGAAAATATGCTACTTGCAGATTTAACCTCTGTTAAGCGTGAACCGCTAGCGAAAAATGCTTGAAATCCATACTGGTGCTGTTTTAGGTTTACATCCAATGTTTGGGCCAGATATTGCAAGTATGGCAAAACAAGTGGTTGTGCGTTGTGATGGCCGTTTTTCCTGAACGTTACGAATGGTTACTTGAGCAAATTCAAATTTGGGGGCGCAAAGGTTTATCAAACCGATGCCACAGAACACGATCACAATATGACTTATATACAAACCTTGCGTCGTACTTTCGACTTTCGCAAATGGTTTACATCTTTCCAAACAGCCCGTTAATCTTGCTAATTTATTGGCGCTTTCTTCTCCTATTTATCGCTTAGAACTTGCGATGATCGGTCGTTTATTTTGCGCAAGATGCAGAGCTTTACGCCGATATTATTATGGATAAGCCAGAAAAATTTAGAGGTAATTGAAACACTAAAAACAAACTTACGACGAAGTCTTAGCTTTCTTTGAAAATAATGATCGTGAGGGTTTTTATTGAGGCTTTCCACAAAGGTGCATGACTGGTTTTGGCGATTATTCCGAACAATTCTTAAAAGAAAGCCGTCAGCTATTGCAACAGGCAAATGATTTGAAGCAAGGGTAGTAAAGTGCGGTGAAATCTCACCGCAGTTTTTCTGTTTATTTAAAGGAAATTTCGTTAGCTGTATTAGCGTATAATATTTTTTTGTCTTAAAGCAGCTACTTGTATAACAGCAGGAATAGTGACTCGATATGCTGCCCCAGCAATATCAAATGCAGTCCATAATCCAGTAATTACCCATCCAATAGGTCCACTTAATACAGCAAAAACTCTTGTTGCTGCCGCATTTCCAGCAAAAAGATAGTCCTCTTCCAATTAATGCTTTTTAAAACTGCATTTACGACAATGACAGTTAATTGGTAGGATTTGAATCCACCAGCTCTAAAAAAATAGTTTGGAATGAACCTAGTAAGACTTGTTTAGTAATGTTTTGAGTATTTTTTTGATTCCGAGTTCAGTAGCAAGTCGTCTGATTTCATCAGGAGACATTTTTTTCCAATGAATCTTCCAATACTTTTTGATATAAGTCCATTTTTCTATTATCCCAACAGCAGAATTTTTTTGTTGTAATTAACTTTCATTTTATTGCATACGTCACAGAGTACTTCTTTATAAAGTACTCCTTTACCACCTCGAAACATATTTGCGAAAGTATTTCCACCAAAACATTGAATTTCTGCGGCAATTTCTTCCCAATATAGACTATGATAAGGATGATGCTTTTTATATGCATCACTTAATGTTAATTCCTCAGTTAGCCTTTTTACTGTCATCTTTATCGTGTGTTAAACAATACACAAGATCATTAAGATCTTCATCTGTACATTTAGATAAAAAAATTCAAGATCTGGATCATATCTATAAGCCATAATTATTTTTCCTTATATAATTAATGATGTTTTTTAATAGTCAAATTCTATGTTATGCAAATATAAAAAGTCAATTATAGTTATCTTTTATGCGTTTTTTTAGTTTGTTGTTGTTTATTGTTGAATTTTACAAACTAAAAAATGAATAATGTAAAACAATCAGCACATAAACAGCGTTATATTTTTTGCTAAAAAAATATGAGAAAGGTTCGTCGCTGGAAAGATATATCTCAAGAAACATTGGCTTTAACAGCTGGTGTTAGTAGAACGTATATCGGGGAAGTTGAAAGAGGCGAGAGAGCTGTATCAATAGATATAATGGGTAAAAATAGCAGATACGCTAGAAATTGAACTATTTGAATTATTAAAAGAAGAATTTGATAAAAATTTCTTATAGTTATGAATTTAATGGCGAGGTATCCCTCACCATTAGGGGATTTTTATATTTACTGTCTCGCTAATCTTAAATTTTTTAGGTAAATTCTCAAAATTAGAACGGAATGGATTAATGTCTAATCCACCACGACGAGTATAGCGTGCGTAAACGGTGAGTTTTTTTCTGGTTTAGCGTAGTGCATTAAATCGCAAAAAAATACGTTCGACACATTGTTCGTGGAATTCATTGTGTTGGCGGAACGATACAACGTAACGCAATAATTTTTTTCGTGATTGATTTTTTACCAATATAATGAATATGTAACGTTCCCCAGTCTGGTTGATTGGTAATGAGGCAGTTAGATTTCAATAAATGGCTGACTAATTTTTCTTCGACAATTTCATCCGATACGCAATCTTTCAGCCAATCAGCATTAAATTCGTAGCTGGTAATTTCAATATCTTGTTCATCAATGCAATCACCTTGTAAGTGATCAATTTTTGAGAATTATAAATTGCCACTGGATTTAACCGCACTTTTTACATCGCCTTGCGCACATTCGCCTAAATCGCGCTGCATAGTTTGTTGAACGGCGTTGAAGTCAGTAAATTTGCTTTGGTTGAAGCTATTTAAATAAAGTTTAAAACTTTTTGATTCAATCAAATTTTTGGCTTTGATAATCCAGATAAATGTCTGCGATAGCCACTTGTAGCAAGCCTTTTTCATTGAGCCAAGAGATTTCATAAGCCGTCCAAATATCGGCGCCGATAGTAAATGGTTGGTTTTGAGTAATCCCCAACCCATCACGATTTAACGCGCGTGGCACAGGCTGTAATAAAAGTACGATCATATTGAGAAGCGTATTCCGTTTTTTTGACCGAGTTTTAAGGATTTTTAAGCTGTTGTCTTGGTAATTCATTTATTTTTCCTTTATATATTAAAAATAATTTTGCCTTCCCCTGCTTGCGGGGGAAGGTGGCGCAACGCCGGAAGGGGATAAGACTTTATCATTCCAACAGAGAGTTGATGCATAGACTTAAATTACAAAAAAATTCCACGATAGATTCGAAACTAATCGACAGGTATCGCATTTTAAAAATGAAAGGTATCAAAAATCGCGTCTTTTAACGCCCAGTTTGCACCACAAGAAGGGCAGCAACGAGATTTTTCAGATTCTAAAAATTGCCCACCTACACGATATAAATAATAGTAAGTCGGTATGCCCGTTTCTTTTTCTATTTCTTGGGCTAAATAAAGCCCATGTTTTTGAAAAGTGTGCTTTGATGATCCGAAATTTGTGCCAAAGATTGTTGTTCTAATACCGCACCATTCATTTTGTAGTTGATCGCAGGCTTGCCAATTTTCTTGCCATTTAATGAGATCTTGGCTTAAGTGCGGTTTTATTTTTTTCAACTGTTTATACAAAGGGATTGGTGCAAAAATTTTTCTCCGTTATGAATCGGCGAGCAGCTTTGTAAATGGGTTGTGTAAAGCACTTGCCAAGATGGCGAGGCATTTTCTGCCGTTTGATCTGAATTGAAATCATCGCCCACAAGTTGAAAACCATCAAAAATTACGCCGCACTTTTCTGCTTCTTGTAATGCGCGATTCACTTCTGCGTTATTATTTTGCGGGAAAAGACTGCCTTGCTCAGGGCAAAATGACACGCATAGCAAAGCCTTGTGCGCCATCTTCTTCCGCTAAATATAAAAGGAATTTCACGCCCGATAATTTGCCCGTTATACCGCCATTGATCAATAACCGCATTAAGTAAACGGCTTTGTGATTCAATGTTATTTTCAAGGGCAGTCAGGCGAAAAATAAGTTTTCGATTAAATACATAAATTTTTAATTGCTGTTCGATTTGGTTTAAGCCGTTTAAACGCGTTTCGCTTAAACGTTGTGAAATACCGAGTTCGCTAAAAAAATGCAGTAATATCAAATTTATTCAATTCATCCGCTGTTTTGCCATTGATGTGGTTGAGTAAAATCCAAAAGCAAGCCATTCATAATTCTAGCTTCGCTAAATCCGTTGAATTGAAAAAGTGCGGTCATTTTTCAGGAATAATTTGAAACCACATTTGTGCTTCGCAGCCAGTAATGGGTTGCATTTGAGCAAGTTCATCATCGCTTGGGCGAGATAAATTTTTGCCAGCTTGAATAATCAGGCGATAGCGATCTTCCCAATTTTTAGCTTGTTTTTAATTGTTCTATCATTGTAATAAATCCAGTGCTTTGTCTAAGGCGGTAAAAATTCCTCTACATCTTCCTGTGTATTATAAGGGGCAAAAAGACAGGCGTAATGTGGTGCGTTCGCCTAAGCGTGCTAAATAAGGCTGGGCACAATGTTCGCCCACACGGAGCGCAATATTTTTGTTCGCTTAAAAGTGTAGAAAAGATCGGAACAGTCAATGCCCTCAAATACAAAAGCAAACGACAGTGCTTGGTTGAGGGAATTAAATAATCGGCAATTTTCGTAAGATTTTAACCGCACTTTGACGGATTCAGCCAAAGATATAGCGTGCTGTTCTGCTGCGGTAAAATCCCATTTTTGTAGCCAATTTAGTATGGCATTAAATCCAATAACCCCAGCAATATTGGGTGTGCCCGCTTCTAAACGATAAGGTAATTCGGCAAAAAGTAATACGATCATTTGATACACGATCAACCATTTTTCCGCCGAAAAAGAGCGGTTGAAGTTGAGAAAGTGTGGTTAATTTTTCCTGTTAAAACGCCAAGCCCATTTGGGCCATAAATTTTTATGGGCAGAAAAATGCGAGGAAATCGGTATCTAAATCTTGTAAATCGATTTTAATATGACTAATCGCTTTGTGCAGCGTCCACTAAAAACCAACGCATGGCTATGTTTTTCTAATAAGTTGAATTAGGCGTTTAATCGGCTGTTCTGTGCCTGTGACATTTGAAACAAAAATTCAGCGCAACCAGTTTTTGTTTTTCAGAAAGAGCAGAAATAAGCGCATTTTTCATCAATTAGCCAATTATCTAAAAATCGGTAAAACTCGAATTTTTTGCACCGCACTTTTTCGCCGTTTCGTGCCAAGTAACAAAATTAGCATGATGATCTGCTTGGCTAATCAGAATTTCATCTTCTGCGTTTAATTGCGGTAGTAATCCATTTGCCACTAAGTTTATTGCGTGAGTTGTACCCGAAGTCCAGATAACAGCGCGTTTATCTTCTGCATCAACCCATTCTTTAACCCTGTGTGCGAGCCTGTTCATATTGTGCTGTTTGGGCCGCATCATATTGGCTACGATGTACTGAGCCTGCAGAAGCATAAAATTCAGCGGTGCGATCAATTAATACTTGAGGTTTCAACGCGGTGGCGGCGTTATCTAAATAAACAACCGCATCTTCATATTGGAAATAGGGAAATTCTTGACGAAACGTTTGATAATCAAAAAGCCATATTGATTTTTCTCTTGTCTGCGCCATTGACTTGGTTCAATTGGATTATTGTCCGTCCAAAGACCAATTCGTTTGGCTTGTGCATTTTCTTTGCGCTTGAAGATAAAACCGGATCATGGGAATATTGCTTATAAGCCCATGCCATACCTTGTTTAACCATTTCTAAATTAATATTTTTATCTTGATAATAAACAATCGCCAATGTGCGTTGATAGCGATCTTGGCCTTTTAAAGAAAGACGTACATCACGGAGATAAACCATATCAGATAACGCTTTTTAGATTTTTTTGTCCAAAAAGCTTGTTTTTTCTCTGGCGCATCAATTTCAGCTAGTCGCACTTTGACTTTGCTTATTGCCTTTTGTAAGGCAAGTTAAAGTGTCGCCATCGCTGATACCCACAACACGACAATTACCTTTTCTCACTGGAGCAAGCGGAAAGTGCGGTTAAAAAGTAAAGAAATTAAAATTAAGCAGTTTTTCATCATTAACCTTGGTAAATTGGCGCTATTGGTGCCAATAAGCGTGTAGAGTATTTCATCTTATGGGTGATAAATGTGAGATAGATTGTTTAAGATTTATGGTTAATAAGTTGGAACATTGTAGCAAATCTTAAGCCCTGATGAATAATAGCTAGTGATTTGATTGTGTTTAACTCTTTGTAATTTGATATCAAAATTTGATCGAGCTCACATTTTTCAGATTACGCCCTGATTTTATTTAAAAAAATAGGTGGTCAATTTTTCTCTTAAAGGCGTAAAATCTTTTTTAAACATTATCAAAAAGTTGAAAAAGGTCGAATATGGTTCAAAAGGTGTTTTTTTATTGATCCCGTTCTTTGGTCATTTTATACATTATGTTATATCTCGAAATCTTATTGCACATTATGTACCTGTAGGTGTACCTGGGAGTATTTGGGGATTGTTATTACTCTTTTTTGGGGTTAACAACAAGACTTATTCATTTAGATTGGATTTATTTGGGGGCGAGTTTTCTTATTCGCTTTATGGCCGTACTTTTTGTACCTGTAAGCGTAGGCATTATTAAATATTCTGATTTATTAAGAGAACAGGTTAATATTTTATTACTTCCCAATATTGTAAGCACATGTATTACATTAGTTGTGATTGGTTTTTGCCAATCATTTATATCAACTCAATCTTTTACACATAAACGGAAAAAAAGTAATAAAACGTCGCCAAGTTCAAGAGAAACAAATAACTGAAAACATGTAGTCTTTATTTGGATGTCAATTATGCAGCAGTACGCAATTTATCTTTTATACATTTTTAACAATTTTTCGGATTTTTGGCTTGCATTACAAATTAGTAAACGTTGGAAATCAGTCATTTTCAATTCATTTATCTTAACCGTGTTGATTCTTGTGGTAATTTTGGTTGTAGGCAAAATTCCATATGATGATTATATGGCTGGGAATGCACCAATAAACAATTTGCTTTTCATTAAGTATCGTTGCTCTTTGCTTTGCCGCTTTATGAGCAACTTCGTCAAATTGCCAAACAATGGAAAAATCATTCTTTCAACGGTTTTCATTGCCTCTTTTTAGCAATGTTAAGTGGTGCACTTTTTAGCATTTCTTTTTAGGCGCAACTCCCGAAATGGTCGCAACAGTTTTACCTAAATCAATTACAACGCCTATCGCGATGGAGGTTTCTCGCCATTTAGGCGGAATTCCTGCTGTTACCGCTGTAGGGGTTGTTGTTGCAGGTTTGCAAGGCTCTATTTTTTTGGTTACCTTGTATTAAAAATTAGGTATTAAACATCAAGCTATAGGACTTTCCGTTGGTTCTGTTTCTCATGCACTTGGTACCGTAAGCTGTATGGAAACTAACTCAACGGCAGGCAGTTATAGTTCTATTTCTCTCGTGCTTTGTGGGATTATTAGTTCTATTCTCGTGCCATTTGTATTTAAGCTCATTTATTTCTTTGTTTAAATATCAATAAAAATTAAACCGCACTTTATTCATTCTAGATTTTTGTTTGTTCCAGATAAAGTACGGTTGTTTTTTTGTGCTAAATGATTAGATAATGCAGAAAAACCAAATAAAAACAAAAGCGATATGAAACCACTTATCATTGATTCTTCTTGGACAGAACGTTTTTCTTCCTGATCCTCCACGCGAAAAAGATAATCGTCCACCATTTCGTCGCGATCGTGGGCGAATTTTACATTCTGCCGCTTTTCGTTTAGCTTACAAGCGAAAAACCCAAATTCACGCAATTGGCGAAAATGATTTTTATCGCACTCGCTTAACTCATTCTTTTGGAAGTCGCCCAGATTGGTAGTAGTCTCGTTGCACAACTTAAATTTTTAGAAACCTTTGAAAGCATTTCGCAAACATTAAATATTGATAAAAACGAATTACAAAAAGCAGTTAAAACCTTTATTGCCGAGTAACGATCTTATCGAAAGTTTGTGTTTTGCGCATGATATTGGGCATCCGCCTTTTTGGGCATGGTGGCGAAACAGCATTAAATTATATGATGGCAGAGCAGGGCGGTTTTGAAGGCAATGCACAAACCTTCAGAATTTTAACGAAACTTGAGCCTTACACTGAAAAATGCAGGGGATGAATCTAACGCGTCGAACACTATTGGGTGTAGTGAAATATCCCGCGTTGTTAGATGTGGCCTCCCCTCAATATGCAGAACTTAATTTTTTTCTCGCAATATTGATCCGCGTTTTGTGCGTATTCATGATTGGATTCCAGGAAAAGGCATTTTTCCGCGATGATTTAAAAATGTTTAATTGGTTGCTGGAAAATCTTTCTGAAAATGACCGCACTTTATTCTGTCAATTTAAAAAGTGCGGGAAAATCCAGCTGAATCTTTACATACTCGGTTTAAATCGCTGGATTGCAGCATTATGGAATTGGCAGATGATATTGCCTATGGCGTACATGATTTAGAAGATGCGATTGTGACTGGCGTGGTCAATCCTCATCAATGGCAAGCGGCGCATGCAGCATTGAAACAAATTCCTTCAGCTTGGTTGCATGAAAATATTGATTCAATTAGCCAACGGCTTTTTCTCTGATAAAACATTTTGAACGCAAACAAGCGATTGGCGCATTGGTAAATTTCTTTATAACCAATGTGCGGTGGAAATTAACGGCAAATTTTGATGAGCCTTTTGTTACGTTATAACGCAGAATTGCCACCTGAAGTGATTGCTGCGCTTGGTGTATTTAAAAATTCGTTTGGGATTATGTTATTCGCAATGTGGATACCCAAAAGAATCGAATATAAAGGGCAGAGAATGTTGACAGAAATGTTCCAGATTTTTGAATCTGATCCGGAGCGTTTATTACCGCGAAATACTGCAAATCGTTGGCGTAATGCACCAGAAGAAGGGAAGAAACGGATTATTTGCGATTATATTGCAGGCATGTCAGATGCACACGCATTGCGGGTATATCAACAACTTTGATTTTCATAGAGAATCCCATTGAATTGATGGGATTTTTTTATGCAAAACCGTATAGAATAGTGCGGTTAATTTTTACAGAGTTTTTATGGGGCAGTTGTGGCATTAATTAGTTTAACCAATGGATACCTTTCCTTTAGTGATGCACCTTTGTTAGATCATGCAGAACTACATATTGAACCGAATGAACGCGTTTGTTTAGTTGGGCGTAACGGTGCAGGTAAATCAACTTTATTGAAAATCATTGCAGGCGATGTGCTGATGGATGATGGCAAAAATCCAATACGAAAAAGATCTTGTGGTTTCTCGTTTAGAACAAGACCCACCGCGTAATGCACAAGGCAATATTTTTTGATTATGTCGCGGAGGGTGTTGGGCATTTAACGGATTTATTAAAAAGAATATCATCATATTTCTGTTCAATTGGAAGAAAATTACAGTGATCAAATTTTTAAGTCAATTAGAGCAAGTTCAGGCTAAATTAGAACACGCTGATGGCTGGCGATTTGAAAAATAAAATCAATGAAGTGTTGTTAAAACTGGGCTTAAATCCAAACACAAAATTATCCGCACTTTCGGGCGGTTGGTTACGTAAAGCAGCATTAGCGCGCGCATTGGTATGCGATCCTGATGTGTTATTACTTGATGAACCAACTAACCACTTGGATGTGGAAGCTATTGAATGGTTAGAAAATTTCTTACTGGATTTCCAAGGTAGCATTGTATTTATTTCCATGACCGTTCTTTTTATTCGCAAAATGGCAACACGGATTGTGGATTTAGATCGCGGTCAATTAGTGTCTTATCCAGGCAATTATGATTTATATTTAACCACGAAAGAAGAAAATCTACGCGTTGAAGCCTTGCAAAATGAATTATTTGATAAACGTCTTGCACAGGAAGAAGTGTGGATTCGCCAAGGTATCAAGGCTCGCCGTACAAGAAATGAAGGGCGAGTACGAGCATTAAAAAGCGATGCGTGAGGAACGCCGCCAACGCCGTGACGTAATGGGAACAGCCAAATTACAATTAGATACCCTCAAGCCGTTCAGGCAAAATTGTCTTTGAAATGGAAGATGTGAGCTATGAAATCACAGGAAAAACTTTGTTAAAAGATTTTTTTCAACAACGATTTTACGTGGTGACAAAAATTGCACTTGTTGGGCCAAATGGCTGTGGAAAAACTACGTTCATTAAATTATTGTTGGGTGAAATTCAGCCAACATCAGGAAAAAAATTCGTTGTGGTACTAAATTAGACATTGCTTATTTTTGACCAATATCGTGCTGATTTAGATCCTGAAAAACTGTAATGGATAATGTGGCGGATGGTAAACAAGATATTGAAGTCAATGGTGTAAAACGCCATGTGCTAGGATATTTGCAAGATTTCTTGTTCCCGCCAAAACGAGCACTGACGCCAGTTAAAGCCTTATCGGGGAGAACGAAATCGTTTATTGCTCGCAAAAATTGTTGCTCAAACCAAATAATTTATTGATTCTTGACGAACCGACCACTGACCTTGATGTAGAAACATTGGAGCTTTTTAGAAGAAATTTTGACTGATTATCAAGGCACATTGTTAATTGTGAGTCATGACCGTCAATTTATCGATAATACTGCGACAGAATGTTATTTATTTGAAAGTGAAGGGCGTTTGAATAAGTATGTAGGTGGATTCTTTGATGCTAAACAGCAACAAGCCAATTTCTGGGCAAGCAAAGCAGTGGAAGAACAGGCTAAAAGCGAAGAAATCTGAACCACTAAAAAGAAGAAAGTGCGGTGAAAAATGATCGCACTTCTAAGCCGAAATCAGTAAAACTTTCTTTATAAAGAACAACGTGAGCTAGAACAGCTGCCACAACTTTTTAGAAGAATTAGAAACCAAAAATCGCCGCACTGCAAGCTGAAATAGCCGATCCAGCATTTTTCCAACAGGCTCATGATATTACCGACGTTAAATTAAAAGCATTGGCGGATACTGAAGCCGAATTAGAAACAGCATTTTTACGCTGGGAAGAATTGGAAGAAAAGAAAAAAATTTGATTGAAGGTAAAGCTTAAAAAAATAACGCCCGAAAGGGGCGTTATCTTTAGATATTTTCAAGATGATCTTTTTTTCAAAAATACTTTCTTCATCAAGCGTTGATAAGCGAGAGATAGCATTCCGGTAAGATATTTCAAGGGTTTCTCTACTAGTTGCCATTACGCCTTGATCCACTAAAAATCCATCATTTACATCATATACCCAGCCGTGTAATGAGAGTTTTTGTCCGCGTTCCCAAGCACTTTTTGACAATTGAAGTGCGCCCAAGATTATAAACCTGTTCCGCTACGTTAATTTTAGTCAACATATCCGCGCGTTTTTTTCTGGGGAAAGTTTACCGAGAAGATGGCCATGTTTAAACCAAATATCGCGAATATGAAGAAGCCAGTTGTTGATAAGTCCTAAATCTTTATCTATCATAGCGGCATGAATACCACCACAGTTGGTGTGGCCACAGATAATAATATGTTCAATTTTAAGCACATCGACGGCATATTGCACAACAGAAAGACAATTAAAATCGGTGTGAATTACTTGATTAGCAACATTACGATGAACAAATAATTCACCAGGTTCAAGATTTGTCAATTTCTCAGCAGGCACGCGGCTATCAGAACAACCAATCCAAAGGTAATGTGGCGTTTGATGATCCGCAAGTTCTTTGAAGTAAGTAGAATTTTTCTTCTTTCATTCTTTGCGCCCAACTGTAATTGTTGGCAAAGAGTTGTTTAATTTTTATCCATTTTGCTTTCCTTAAAATTCTGAAAAATTGACCGCACTTTGGTGTAAGTGCGGTCAATATTAAAGTTAAATTGAATTAGAAATTCGCATTTCTTGGCGCGCGTGGGAATGGAATTACATCACGAATATTCTGCACGCCAGTTACATAGACGATTAAACGTTCAAAACCAAGACCAAAACCAGAGTGTGGAACGCTACCGTATTTACGAAGATCGCGATACCACCAATAATCATCTGGGTTTAATCCCATTTTCTTCCATTCGTTTATCAAGCACGTCTAAACGTTCTTCACGTTGTGAACCACCGATGATTTCACCAATTCCTGGAGCTAACACGTCCATTGCTGCCACAGTTTTTCCATCATCATTTAAACGCATATAGAATGCTTTAATGTCTTTTGGATAGTTTTTCACCACAACTGGTGATTTAAAATATTCTTCCGCTAAGAAACGTTCGTGTTCAGAAGAAAGATCAATCCCCCAAGAAACAGGGAATTCAAATTTCTTACCAGATTTTAATAACACATCAATGGCATCAGTATAGTCAATTTGCGCAAAATCTGAGTTTACAAAGTTTTCTAGACGCGTAATAACATCTTTATCTACATGTTTTTCAAAAGAATTGTAAGTCATCTTTACGCTCTGCTAATACTGCACGGAATACGTATTTCAACATATCTTCTGCAAGTTTTGCGTTATCCGCTAAAGTTGCAAATGCAACTTCAGGTTCAACCATCCAGAATTCAGCTAAGTGACGGGTAGTATTCGAGTTTTTCTGCACGGAATGTTGGGCCGAAAGTATAAATTTTTGCTTAATGCACAAGCATAGGTTTCGCCGTTTAACTGACCTGAAACCGTTAAAAATGATTCTTTACCGAAGAAATCTTGGCTGAAATCAACTTTTCCATTTTTCACCACGTGGAAGATTTTCTAAATCAAGTGTAGAAACACGGAACATTTCACCCGCACCTTCAGTATCTGATGCAGTAATTAATGGGGTTGCCACCCAGTAGAAACCTTGCTCATGGAAGAAACGGTGAATTGCTTGAGATAAACAATGGCGAACACGTGCGACAGCACCAATAATATTGGTACGAGGGCGTAAGTGAGCTACTTCGCGTAAATATTCAATAGAGTGGCGTTTTGCTGCCATTGGGTAAGTATCTGGATCTTCAACAAACCCTGTCACTTCTACTTTTTCTGCTTGTAATTCAACCGCTTGTCCTTCTGCAGGTGATTCAACGACTTTACCTGTTACAATTACAGAACAGCCTGTTGTTAAACGTAAAATTTCGCTTTCGTAATTTTCAATATCGTTATTAATAATCGCTTGAATTGGATCAAAGCAAGAACCGTCATAAAACCGATAAGAAAGATAAGCCTGCTTTTAGAATCGCGACGGGTACGTACCCAACCACGCACAGTGACGGTTTCACCAATCGCCACTTTCCCTTGTAATACATCAACAATTGATGCTACGTTAGACATATAAACCTCTATAACTAAATGTAATTCTACGTAAAAAAATAGAGATATTCTACCTGAGTATGGAATTTTTCCATAAAAAGTATAGAATGGAGTGGATTATTCATCGTGAGGAGAAACAATGTTAAACGATATTTTTAACGGGCTATGGAATTTTTGTTTTTAGAAATTTTTGACGGTTTTATTAGTGATTTTAGTCATTGTAAGCTTAATTATTTCACATCGTCAGCATAATAAAGTGAAAAGTAGGCGAGCTGGAAATTAAGGATTTATTGGAAGAATTTGATAGTCAAATTCGAGTGTTGCGCGATTTTTAATTTTTTCTGAAGAAGAGCTAAAACAACAAGCTAAAAGCAGAGAAAAAAAGCTGAAAAGCAAAAAGCCAAAAACGTAAAGAGAAATTAAAAAGGTGAAACTGTAGATGACGCAAAGAAAGGTTGTGTATATATCTTAGATTTTTCATGGTGATATTTCAGCATCAGAAACAACCGCACTTAGAGAAGAAATTTCAGCAATCTTAAGTGTCGCGAAACCAGAAGATGAAGTATTACTACGTTTAGAAAGCCCTGGCGGTATTGTGCATGATTATGGGTTTGCCGCATCTCAATTAGCTCGCTTAAAACAAAAAGGAATTAAGTTAACGATTGCGGTGGATAAAGTAGCAGCAAGTGGAGGTTATATGATGGCTTGTATTGCTGATAAAATTGTATCAGCTCCGTTTGCTATCATTGGGTCGATAGGCGTGGTTGCACAAATTCCTAATATTCATCGTTTATTGAAAAATATGATGTGGATGTAGATGTAATGACCGCTGGAGAGTTTAAGCGAACTGTAACAATGTTAGGTGAAAATACCGAAAAAGGTAAACAAAAAAATTCCAACAAGAATTAGAAGAAACACATCAATTATTTAAACAATTTGTTTTTACAAAAACCGTCCTCACTTAGATATAGATAAAAATAGCAACAGGAGAGCATTGGTTTGGGACGCAAGCGCTAGAATTGAAATTAGTTGATGAAATCACTACAAGTGATGATTTGATTTTTAGATAAGATGAAAGAAAAACGAGTTCTAGCAGTGAAATATCAATTGAAAAAAATCGTTAATAAAAAAATTAGGTCGCCAAGCAGAGGAAAGTTTAGCGAATATTATTTATAGTTATATGATGAAGAAGGTAAATAATTTTATTCAATAAACTTTAATTTCTTTACATTATCTTTACAAAAAAACGATTGATTTAGGCAAAATCAAGTAATTTGTTATTTACAAGGTAAAAGTTTTGCCATTAGTATATGCATCGAAACTTTTAAAAAGTTTTGTTCTTTGAAATTTATAAAGTTTAGTTATCCCTTTAATTTAGGGATTTTTACAAATTAAAAGGTAAAACAAATGAAATTATCTCGTATTTTTATTATCTACTGTTGCAATCGCAACTGTGACAGCTTGTAGTAACTTAAGCAAAGTAACAGATGCTGGTACACCAGAATATAAAGATGTAAATGGTGAGCAAGTACCACAATTAGTGTGGCCAAAAATTGATACATCAGGATTTTAATCATGATGGTAGTCAATTTGGTTCATGGCCAAACTGGTCTGATGTTCGTTTGATCGAACGTGGTCAAAAATAAAGATCAAATTCGCCAATTAATCGGTGATCCTCATTTTTGCTGAGGGGTTATATGGCGTAGAAGAATGGGATTATGTATTTAATTATCGCGAAAATGGGATTCACAAAGTTTGTCAATATAAAGTGTTATTTGATAAAAACCATAATGCACAATCTTTCTTCTGGTTCCCAAATGGTTGTAACGGTAATTCTGCATTCAGTTTAAGTGGTGATTTCTTATTTGATTTTTGATAAAGATACTTTAACTGCGCGTGGTAAAGAAGTCGTTGATAACGTTGCAAATCAATTAAAAGTCAACTGGTGCAAAAGATGTTAAAGTTGCAGGTTATACTGACCGTTTAGGTTCAGATTCTTATAACTTAAATCTTTCTCAACGTCGTGCAAATCGTGTTAAAGCACGTTTATTAGAAGATGGTGTTGTTGCTCAGATTAGTGCTGTTGGATATGGTAAAAATCCACAAGTTAAGGCTTGTGATGATGTAACAGGTAAACAAGCATTAAGAGAATGTTTAAAACCTAACTGTCGTGTAGAAGTGACAGCTTCTGGTTCTGTATTAAAAATTACAGGAAGGTAGTCAATCTAATGGTGGTACTCAAGGACCAGCTCCTTTTATACCAAAAAAATAATTTAGGTATTTACGTCATTAAAAACATAGGGCTAGATATTTTTATCTAGCCCTTTTTACATAAATTATTTTTTCTCTTAATACTCTAGGAATAAAAATATTATTCTCTAAATGAATATGATGCATAAGGTCATCAATAAACTCATTAATTCCACTGTATAGAGCTTTCCAACTAAAACAAGCATCAGAAGGCGCTGTACAATGATTAGTGAGAGATTTAACGACTTCTACATCTTGCCCTGCTTCATCATGCTCCATTTCCATTACACGGATTGGCATAGCTGCCATCATATAATTTTTGGCCTTAATCATTGGGAAAAAGAATTTGTTCTTCTTTCATTAAATGTTGGCTTAATTCGATGTAAATTTTTTTCTAGTTGTGCGGCTACACCAATTGGGCAATCTTCACGATCACCATGTACATTTTTCAACTTTTTTGAGCCAAGGTAATTAATTCAGGTAGCTGCTCTCGGTGGCGATTATGGTAGCGTGTAATAATATGATCGATAATTTCGTCATAATGTGCAACATTCCAATCTTTATCATTATTTTCTGATTTACTTTGTTGTAAATGAGCTAAGCGCGTTTCAATCTCAGCGAGATTAAGATTTTTTTGCTGTGCGGCAACTTCTAGTAAGATAGAACCACCGCAACAAAAAAATCTAAATCATATTCACGAAAAAAATTTTGGTTGCTCCCGGGATAGAAACTGCTAATTCGCTAAGTTTTTGTTGGGCAAAAGACATAAATCACTCCTTCTTAAATGAAATAGAAAAACCTATTAAAATAGTAGGATATTTTTCTTTGTGATGGAAAGTGTTTATATTCATTTCTTGATAAAAATGATGACTTAAATCAAGAAAAAAATACTTCATAATAGTGAGATTAAGTAGTAAGGAAGATGATGATTAACGATTAAAATTATAGTGTTTTTGCGAAATAAAAATGATTTTTTTGTAGAATAAGCATTATATTTTTTTAGAGGAATTATTATGCGTAATCAAACAAAAAAAGTATATCCAGCAATTACAAAATATTATGCATTCTTTGTCATTATGGCAAAAGTATTCCCCCAACTGCTGATGCTTTTTCTCAGTGAAGAACCGTTTTCTATTGATACGATGTCTGCTCAAGAATGGTTACAATGGGTATTTATTCCACGTATGCTAGCATTGCTGGAAAGTGGTGCGCCATTGCCAAATCAGATCGCAATTTCCCCTTATATTGAAGAAGCAATGAAAGAATTTGATGAATTAGAACAATTATTGTCTCCTTTAATAGCCTTAGAAGAATTATTGAAAAATCAATGATATTAGAGATTCTATATCAAGATGATGTACTGATTGCGGTGAATAAACCTGCAGGCATGATGGTACATCGTAGCTGGCTTGATCCTCACGAAACACAATTTGTCATGCAAACTTTACGAGATCAAATTGGTCAGCATGTGTTTCCTGTTCATCGTCTCGATCGTCCCTACATCAGGTGTCTTATTGTTTGCATTAAATAGCGAAATTGCCAATATATTATGTCAGCAATTTGAACAGCGATGTGTGGAGAAATCTTATTTAGCCGTCGTAAGAGGATATTTAGAGGAAGGGACATCATTGACTATCCATTAAAAATTCAATTAGATAAAATTGCAGATAAATTATCCCCAAGAAGATAAAACCTCCTCAAGATGCCATAACTAAATATGAAGGGATAAGAACTGCAGAAATGCCTTATCCGGTTGGGCGTTACCAAACTGCACGTTATTCTTTAGTGAAATTGATTCCTTATACAGGGGCGAAAACATCAATTGCGGCGACATATGAAACATATTTTTTTCATCCAATTTTAGGGGATACTCAATATGGCGATTTACATCAGAATCGAGCATTAACTACTCATACAGGTTGTCAACGATTATTTTTTTGCATGCTTATGAATTAATATTTATTCACCCTATAACACAAATAGAGATAAAGCTCACTGCAGGTTTAGATGAACAATGGTTAAAATTAATGAATAAATTAGGATGGGAGAATGTTTGATATTATTTTAACGCATGAACAACAACAAAAAGCAGTAGAACAAATTCAAGCGTTGATGGCTAAAGGTGTAAGTAGTGGTGAGGCTATCCAAATTGTAGCAAAGGCGATACGAGAAGCACATAATCATAATAAAAAGGCATCATAAAACTAATTTTTTTGTGATCTCAGTTATCATTTTTGAAGATTTCTCATTGCATTATTTCATAAAATGACTGAACATATTAACCATGCGAGGTGATAAGGCAATCGCCTTATTGGTATTTTGTTTTAATAGGCAAAAGCCTAGAGAGGTCTTTATGGAAAATTGGTGTAGTGAAATGGTTTAATAATGCAAAGGGATTTGGTTTCATTTCCGCTGAGGGTGTAGATGCCGATATTTTTTGCTCATTATTCTGTTATTGAAATGGAAGGGTATCGCTCTTTAAAAAGCAGGGCAAAAAAAGTACAATTTGAAGTGATTCATGGAGACAAAGGCTCTCATGCCACGAAAAATTATCCCTATAGTGGATAACCAGGAGTAATTATATTGCTCTGATTTTCTCTATTTAGTCCTAAGTAAAAAGACAAGAATTGCAGCTTGTCTTTTTTTATTTGAGTAAATTCTTCAAGCTGTTTTTTTCATTGCAGCCATTTGATTTTCAAATTGTGCTTTACTTTCTCGTTCATCAATCATATAGGTAATAGTTTCTGATAATGTCATTTTCATTTTGCGAGAATATCTTGAAAGACGTTGCCATACAGCATATTCTAAATCGATAGACTTCTTTTTTTGTATGCTGTTTTTTCACCATTAAAAAGCGTTTACGGCGCGCCCGAATAGCCTGATCTAATTTAATTGGAAGTGCTGGAGAAAGATGGTTTTTTTATCCACGCTTCTATTTTTTTCGGGATAATGTTGGCAGGCTAATAATTCTTGTGATTTTGCCTCTTGTAGACTACGTTCTTCATAACATGTAATATTTTCTCCTTCACGGTATTTTTCGAATGAGATAAATCCATTTCCAATTAGCTTCTTGATTTTTCAAGTTTTTGATATTTCATGTTTTTAACTATTTAGTGACGTGGTAACTCGACTAGTGTAAGTCTTTTTTTAAATGAATTTTTCTAGCAGATTTTTTTACAAGCGTATGAAATATGCGATAATAGCCCTAATTTTTCAAAAAGAGAGTGACTGTGAGTTCATTTTTTTCCTCAACAAGCCTTGGATTGGCAAGCGTTGCAACCAGATCTAGCTATCACTGAATTCCCACCAGAGACGGTTGATTTTTTGGTCATTACAACCTAACGCTAAAACAGGCTCTATCTGTATTTTTACGTCATCCTAGTCGTTTTTTTGCTAATGCTTAAAGCTGATGATCAAGCTGAATATGCTTCGTTATTGGAATCCTTTACTAAGTTGCATCATCATCGTGAACAATCGGTTTTTGGCGTAAATTATGTTGTTGAGCAAGGAGACGCTTTTTCTTTTCCACGTGTTTATACAGAGATGGCCCATTCCCTAGACGATAATTTTTGCTACGCTAGGTGAGGTGGTGAACGCACTTTATTGTGATCAATTTCAATTGTTTGGTTCTCTTCGTGTTCATCCTAGTTCTCATGATATTCAACTGAATCCCAGGGTTAGTTCATCGTGCAAATGGAGGAGTATTAATTTTAAGTGCAGCAATGCTATTATCTCAGTTTGACTTATGGTTACGACTAAAGCACATTTTACAAACACAAACTTTTGATTGGTATTCAGCTCATCCTTTTAAACACTTGCCCTGTGATGTGCCTAGCTATAAGCTTTAATTTGAAAGTTATTGTGCTTGGAAGTCGTACAGAATTGGCAACTTTAGGTGAGTTAGAAGAATCATTATATTCTTTTTGCTGATTATGCTGAAATTGAGAGTTATATTTCAGTGGCAGAAGTTGAATCTCAAAAAGATGTGGGCTGGTTATGTGAAGAAAAATAGCACAAACACTTAATGTTGAAATGAATTTTTTTCTGCTCTCAATAAATTATATAAATTATTAGTACGCGAAAGTGAAGATCGATTTCTCATTAATATTTCACCTCTTAAACTTAAAGAAATGCTACAAGATGTAGTGACATTAACAGGTAATTCAATATTAAGTGCGGATGATTTTGAAGCTGTTTTTCAAAGAAAATCTATACAACATGGCTTTTTAAAAGAGCAAACTTATGCTGATATTTTTAAATGAACAAGTCTATGTGGAGACCCAAGGGAAATTGTTGGACAGATAAATGGGCTTTCAGTGATTGAATATCCAGGCACGCCGGTGAGTTTTGGTGAACCCTCACGTATTAGTTGTATTGTCCAGTTTGGTGAAGGGGAAGTTATTGATGTTGAAAGAAAAAATGAGCTTGCAGGAAATATTCATAGTAAAGGTATGATGATTGCTCAAGCTTGTCTTTCTAATATTCTTGATCTCCCTTCTCAATTGCCTTTTTTTCTGCATCATTGGTGTTTGAACAGTCTTACGGTGAAATTGATGGTGACAGTGCATCACTTGCAATTTTCTGTGTATTGGTGAGTGCTTTGTCTGATTTACCATTACCTCAAAACATTGCGATTACAGGTTCTATCGATCAATTTGGTTTGGTTCATTCAGTAGGCGGTGTAAATGATAAAATTGAAGGATTTTTTTCACAATTTGTCAGCGTCGTGGATTAACAGGCAAGCAAGGAGTGATTATTCCTATGACAACTATACAGCAACTGAGTCTATCTGATGAAGTTAAAAGTGCGGTAAAAAAATAATGAATTTTTTTATTTATCCAGTAGAAGATATTTATCAAGCCTGTGAGTACTTATTTGAACGTGATTTATTAGATGAAAATAAAGAATATTCAGAAAAAAACAATGCCTATTTCTCGTTTAATTCAACGTAGGATTGAAAATCGGCTCGATTCTGAAAAAGGATTTTTGGGATTTTTTAAATCTTAATTAAGAAAAAGCGAACATTTGTTCGTTTTTCTTTTAGTTATAATTAAACGGCACTGATCCGACTAGTTCTGCTAACAAGTGTTCGCTATTTACAGATTTATTTATTCTTTCTAGAATATATTTAATCAGTATAGTGCTGAAATTATCATGTATATAGGAAGGTAAAATGCAAAACACTTGTACACCTAATAAAAAAAGCAGTTATTCATACGATGATTTGCTTGCATCAGGTCGTGGTGAGTTATTTGGTAACGATGGGCCTCAATTGCCTGCACCAACGATGTTGATGATGGACAGAATTATCGAAATGAATGAAGAAAAAGGCGCATTTGGTAAAGGCTATATTGAAGCAGAGCTTGATATTACCCCTAATTTACCTTTTTTTGGCTGTCATTTTATTGGTGATCCTGTTATGCCTGGGTGTTTAGGGTTAGATGCAATGTGGCAACTTGTAGGATTCTACTTAGGCTGGATTGGCGGCAAAGGGAAAGGTAGAGCATTAGGAGTTGGTGAAGTAAAATTTACTGGACAGATTTTTGCCAACGGCTAAAAAAAGTGATCTATCGAATTAATATGAAACGTGTTATTAATCGTAAAGCATGTGATGGGTATGGCTGATGGTGAAGTTGAAGTTGATGGACGTATTATTTATACCGCCACAGATTTAAAAAGTAGGTTTATTTCAAGATACTTCAGCATTTTTAGTTTTTATAGGGCGGACAGGTATATCCTGTCCTGCTTTTTATAGGGTTAAGTGATGAGATAAATTACATCGGATCAGTATGTTATCTTTATTTCTGATTCAATCCTAAAAATCCCCAACTTCGTGTTCGAGCTGACTCATAGCGAGTAGGGCTTCTTGAGTTTTCTTAGCCTCATCTTCATCAATAACACTCATTGCAAAGCCAACATGAACGAGAACCCACTTGCCAAGTAAATCAGCAGGATCTCCCGTGCAGACTAGAAATATTCACATCACGTTGTACGCCACATACATCCACGGTGGCAAGTTGAAGAGCGCTTTCGCCAATTTTAACAATTTGGCCTGGAACACCTAAACACATAATACTTTCACTCCTATTGAAATTTGTGCTTATTTTTACTATCGCGCGGAATAAGTTACGTCGATCTGGATCAAAAAGTTGTTGCTTTTGTTGGCATAGATAAAAATCATTCTGAGGCAATCTTGTGCGAGTTGAGCAGCTTGATTATTTGTCATGGCAGGATCAATCGGAGAATGAAGGGAACAACTAAGATATTGTGGAATATTTTCTAAACTACTCACTGTGAAAGTGAAGGTTTTTATAGGGCAGTTGTACTGAAAGTTTATCGCCAATTTCGCGCGGTTCCCATTCTTGATCTTTGCCTGGTAAAATGACAATACTTAACATCCAAGGTGTCACAACCGTACCTATCCATTGATTTTCAAAAAGTACAAATTTAGGACAATAGCAGTCGATACTTTTTCGATAGAAAGGAAGATCTTTCATTTCTTCTGCAACTTTTCGCATTTCGTTTTTGGAAGATTGAAGATGGCTCTTCGGAGAAGCCTTGAATAACTCCTTCAAGTGCAGTGGTGTTTTTCTGGTGTTTTTTTCGTGTCGATACATAATTATTAAAAATTTATAGTGAGCTGAATTTTCAACAATTCACGCATACCATAAGAGCAAATTATAGTATGCGTGAAATGTATTATTTCTCATCTACATTTGAACGTGAAATCCATACCCTTTCAAAACGTTTTCTAATGTTTTTAAAAATTTCTGAAATTGTTTTTGAATTGTTTCACTTAATGCAATCTGCGGCTCAAAAGTTTCTGGTTGAACCCCAATTAAACATAGGTTTTTAGGAATTCATCCGTTAATTTTTAATGCAGAAAGCACATCACAAATACCAAGTTGGTGTGGTGAAATTTTTACGCGAGAAAAATACCGGCACTTGCTCATCATGAAGTACAATAATTTCTCCAGGCTGTTTATTGGCAAGTACAGCATCAATGATGATGATGTGCTCACGATTCGCCATTTCATCCAATAATTCCATGCCACAAGTGCCGCCGTCAACCACGTCAAAGTGCGGTAAAATTTCAGTGAGATTTTCTAGGGCTTGGGCGATTCGTACGCCCACGCCTTCATCGCTGAGTAAAAATATTACCAACGCCTAAGATTAATGGTTTCATTAGAGTACCTTCACTTGTGTGACTTCACCATTTTCTGTATTCATAACATGCACCGCGCATGACATACAAAGGGTCGAAAAGAGTGGATGGTACGCACAACTTCTAATGGTTTTTGTCGGATCTGCTACAGGTGTACCGATGATGGAAAGCTCATAAGGCCCCATTTCATCATTTTGGTTACGAGGGCCAGCATTCCAAGTCGATGGTACAACGGCTTGATAATTTTCAATTTTGCCATTTTTAACGACAACCCAGTGAGAGAGCATGCCACGAGGTACTTCACCAAAAACCAACACCTTTAAACTCACCTGTTTGTGGAATGTCTGTTTTGAGATAAGCAACAGTATCACCAGTGCCAATATTCTCAACAAGTAGTTTCCATTGTTGTTCAAGAATATTATTTAGCACATAACAATGCACAGTACGAGCAATAATACGTCCTAAGGTTGAATGTAAATGGTCAACAGATAAGGTATTGCCGCTTAGTTTTTCATACAACCCTTTAATATGGTTAAAGTGATGTAATGTATCTTTATTTTCGTTTGCTAAGTTACACATTAAATAGGCAAGAGGGCCCACTTCAACAACTTTTTCCGTAGAAACTTGGTGCTTTTACCCATGAATATTTGCCTTCATCTTGCCAGCCTGTATATTTCGGACGTGTTAAAACCAGCCCAAGGTTCAAGCGGTTCATCGTCTTCATACCAAGCGTGTTTACCACTTTCTTTAATGCCTTTTACAACAAATTCATCTTTTTGTTGGGTAATTGAACGGAAGGTCGAAATATCAAAGTTTTCAATATAGCCACCAGTTAGAACAAATTTAGAATTATCACCATCAATTGGATATTCAGGCACTGAAAGGTAGTTACCTGATGTTTTAGCAAGATTGAGCCATTCAGGGTAATAAGCCGCAATGATCGCCGCATCAACACGATAAACTTGAGTAACAAAGTCATTTAAACGATCAATACAGGATTTTACAAACATTAAACGTTCTAAGTTTAATACTGATTGAGAGTCCAAGTTGATTGGGTTTGCCACGCCACCAATTGCTAAGTTTTGAATGTGTGGTGTTTTTTCCGCCGAGTAATGCCACAATACGGTTACAATCACGCTGACATTCAAGTGCTTGTAAATAGTGAGCTACCGCAATTAGGTTTACTTCTGGCGGTAATTTCATTGCAGGGTGACCGAAATAACCGTTGGCAAAAAAATACCAAGCTGACCGCTTTCAACTAAAGATTTAATTTTTATTTTTGTACATTGCGGAATTCATTTGCACTGTTTAGTCCCCATGTTGAAACACCTTTAAGCATTTCAGCGGCTTTATCGGGATCAGCGTTCAGTGCCGCAGTGATATCCACCCAGTCCATAGCAGAAAGTTGATAAAAATGAACGATATGGTCGTGCATACTATGAGCAGAAAGAATCATATTGCGGATATATTGTGCATTTACTGGCACTTTGGCACCGAGCATCTTCTACTGCACGCACACTAATAATGGCGTGAACGGTTGTACAAACGCCACAAATACGTTGCATAATCATCCAAGCATCACGTGGATCTGAACCTTTCACGATATTTTTCCATACCACGCCACATTGTGCCTGATGACCAAGCGTTTGTTACTACACCATTTTCAATTTCGCAATCGATGCGCAAATGGCCTTCAATGCGTGTGATAGGGTCGATTGAGATACGTTTTTTTCAGTCGATATTCTGCTCCGCTCATTTTTTTACTGAATTGTGCTTTTTCGGCAATAATTTGTTCCGAGTCTTCATGATATTTTTCTTTCAACACGGGTAAGACAGGGAATAGACGAATTATTAAAAATATAGGCGCAAATTTCGATGGAAACGAAACCAATAGAAATTAGCAATTCTTCTGCTGATGGGAAGTAACGATAGCCATTACCTGGATCGTACATAATCATTGAATAATTTAAACGCCATAGGGCTGCGCCGAGTAACATGCTCAAGGCTGAGATAAAATAGCCAACGTGAATCAGATTTTTTTCTCACCAAGGAATAAAGTGAGTAATGGTAATGTCATTAACCATACTTCCATCCAAAACATCCAAGCTTCAAATTTACCAAGTTTATCGAATCCGAATACATAATGGAGTTTGTCATGATAAATCAATTCGCCAAAGCGTACAGCAAGGAAAAAGTGCGATTAATCCAGCGGTCACTTTTTGCAAGCTGGGTAAAGAGTGAACGCTCATCTGGTGTTTTTCCTGCTAAACCTGCACGCACTAAAGAACCTTCAAAAATTACGATAGAAAAGCCCATAATAAATGCGGTAAGCAAGGATAAGATTGGTAATGCTTCATAGCTTTTGCCATACTTGATGAACTTTATGACCAGCGGCGATCATTAATGAACCCATAGATGATTGGTGCATCATCGGCAATAGTGCGCCAAGTGCGATGACAAAAGAACATAATTTTTGTTGAGCTTATTAAACCATTTTTTTCAATCCTAAGAACCCGAGCCAAACTGGCGCAAATTCAAGGGTGACAACAATGATGTAAATCGTCATACAAAAATGCGGTTTCAAATAACACCGAGTTTGTATTGAATTGACCTGGAATATAGAAGTAAGGCAAGTGCCAGTAACGACCCATATCAATAGTGATGGAAAGACCACCTAATGAATAGCCAAATAAGCTAGCAAGCAATGCTGGACGCACAAGAGGGTGATATTTTCCCTTTGTTGAAAATATATACCGTCAAGCTAATGCCCAACCACCACAGGCAAAACCTGTACCTACAAGTAAGTCGAAAGAAATCCATAAGCCCCAAGGATAACCGCCGTTAAGTGCGGTGACAGAACCGATACCTAAGAACAAACGTTTGATAATTAATAAGATACAAATTACAGCCAAAGGTGCAAAAAGAGAATACTGGCGGAAACTAATCGGCCGCCCACCGGACGTGGATTACCCATGATGTTCATCCTCCGCTTCTTCCATTTCTTTACGCGCTTGGCGCATTGCTTCTTTTGCGCTTCAATTCGTTCGCGAATCTTATCGCCGTGCATATTCTTATAAGTCATCATTGTTAAACCAGCTAACGCCACCAGTGGCAATGCCAAACCGCGATACAAGAAGTGTTGTAAATGTGCTGCGCGTGCACCTGTAGCAATATCATCTAACTCAGGGAAACCTAAATTTTCTTGTGGAACCGCACTTAACACTAATACTTGTGTACCGCCACCTTCTTTTTCACCGTAAATACGATATTGATAGGCTGGCACAGTTGCACGATAAGTGTCTTTACTGTTTACGTGTTGGCGAGGATAGTCATATTCTGTGCCACGTAATAAACTTAAACGACGTTTTGCTTCCGCTAAAGTTCTTCACGAGTACCAAAAATAATCGCCCCAGTTGGACAAACATGACAACAACCCGGTAATTCACCTTTATCTAAGCGTTCCACACCTTTTTTTGGTTGCAAAGTTCACATTTGCTGATTTGACCAAATGGATTGTCGTAATCATATTTTGGCACGTCAAACGGACAGCCCACCATGCAATAACGGCAACCAGTACAAATATCAGGATCGTATTTAACAATACCTGTTTTAGGATCTTTGGTTAAAGCCTGTACTGGACAAACGGAAACGCAGTTTGGATCAACACAGTGCATACATTGTTTTTTTAACATAAGCATAACCGTTTTTCTGTTTTATCTTTATTTTTGCCGTCTCCATCGCTCCATACTTGAATCACATTGCGTGTGAACGGCGTGAGTTTGTCGTTGTTTGCCCAAGTTTGCTCACCTTTTTGGGTTGACAGGTGTTTTATTCACTTGCTGACATTCTGCAACACAAGCCTGACAGCCAACGCAAAGTGTGGAGTCCTCAAAGCATCCCAAGTGCGCCAGGAATGGGCGGAAGATTTTTCCACCGCTTCGGCTTTTGCAACGGGCAGACCTGATGTGACAGTTCCCAGCAGACCTGCTTTTAAGGAAATTTCGTCTATCCATCTTTAGTGTCCTTGATCTTGATTGGCTTGATTGTCTGCAGCTTTGTTCGCTTTATGTTGTTTGCTCAATTCTTTCAAGGTCATCACGCTAACACCTGTTAAAATGGCTGCAGCACCGCCTAATAAGCCAATCGCCGTCATTGAGGCACCTTCGCCTTCAACATTGTTTACATCTGGTTTTTTTCCACACGTGGCGTTGGATTTTTCGACGTTCGCTAATTGGAAAATGCCTTTGGTAAAGCCGATACCTTGATCGTTACAGCCATAGCAAGGATGTCCGATACCCACTGGCCAGTTATTACCACCAACATCACAGAATTCTAGTGTAGAGCAGTTGCCGTAAGTTTCGGGCCCTTTACAACCTAAATGGTATAAACACCAGCCATGACGATGACCATAATCGCCAAATTCTTTTTGCGAAACGGCCTGCATCAAAGTGCGGTCGGCGATAACAGTTTTCATGGATTAGACGATCATAAGCAAACAATGGACGATTTAATTTATCCATTGCCGGTAATTTTTTTATAAGTGATGATATAGGCAACGGTTGCCAAGAAATTATGTGGGTTAGGAGGACAACCTGGAATGTTAATAATTGGTGTGCCTTTTTGGTAAAACTTCAGAAAGACTGACCGCACCTGTTGGGTTGCCACCGCAAGATGGAACACCGCCCCAAGATGAGCAGGATCAATTGCAATAATGGCTGCGGCACCTTTTTGCGGCTTCACGAATATGTTCCACAATGGGTTTGCCTGCCACCATGCAGTATACACCGCCGTCTTTAATTGGAATGGAACCATCCACTACAAGCACATATTTGCCGTAATAGTTATGGATAGCATTATGTTTATTTTCTTCCGCTTGTTCACCAAATGCGGCAGAAAGTACCTCATGATATTCGAGGGAAATTAAATCTAGCACGAGATTTTTCAACCGTTGGGTGGGTTGCACGCAGTAAAGATTCTGTACAGCCAGTACATTCTTGTGCGCCAATCCAAAGCACTGGTGGGCGTGAAGGGCTAGTCATGCTGCTGTCATTTCTGCGCCCGCTTTAGAATTTAGCCCCATCGTAGCCGCAAGTGCGGTACATAATTTCATAAAATCTCGGCGAGAAACATCTGCCAATGCAGAAAAAAACGCCATCCGGATTATTCATGAGTATCACTCCAAAGACACACATTTATTGTGGAAATTGGCCAATGATAAATGTTTTTCTTCAAAAATTTGATCATAATCATGAAATGAAGAATTTATAGAAAAATATGTCCAAATTGTGAACGGAATGTTATTTTTAGATGAGAAGGATTCTTGTTTGTTTATTTTTTTAGGGAAGAAAAAAAGGCTGCAATATTGGTGCAGCCTATTATCGTTATTTTTTTCTTTTTGGGGGGCGAGCGGATGTATTTTTCTTGGATATCTTTATCGCCACATTCAAAAAAATTTGTGCGCTGATTCTATAGCCAGTAATATAGCTTTCTATTGCATAGCCTTCTTCATCTAATGGGCAACGAGCACTACAAATTGGTTTTTCTTCAACAATTCGTAATGTAATTCTTTTTTCCTTTACCAATTGCTTCTGCAGCATTATTTCTAAGATCATTGAGTGCACTATCTCTCAAGGTTTCCCGAGTAACTGAGCCGTTAGTATATAAGGTAGATGGATTAGTTGTTTCCTTGCCTTCCACCCTCACCTAACACTTTACAGCCGTGAGGGAGTTGAACGCACTGTTGTAATTCCTCTTGCTTCAGGATTTAAAGATTTCCCTTCATAAGGCACAAATTGAGTACAGCCAGATAATACTGTGGATGCGACTGTAGTTAAAATAATACTAGGTACTAACTTTTTCATTTTTCATTCCTTAATATAGTTGTTTATTAAGCCTTTTATTCAATCGTATTGGTTATTAGGTGAAGAAATGGTACACTAACTACTAATTAATCTACACCAACAAAAGGGAGTGTTTACTCTCTTTTTATGGTGAAAAACATCAAATTGGGTAAAATCTAAAAATGAATCTTAATCAAAAAAATTCGTACAATACGTGAACAAAATGCGTTATCACAAGAAGATATGGCAACGAAGATGAATATGTCTGTTAATGGCTATGCCAAGATTGAACGTGGAGAAACAAAATTGCGTCTAGATAAGTTAGAGCAGATTGCACAGATTTTTTTAATTTGGACATTGTAGAACTACTTTCTTCAGATCAGCAAAATATATTTTTGATTAATGAACATAGCAACTTAAGTTCTAATTATTACGGTAAAAGTAGTGGTAACGATTTTGTGATTGAAAAAAACTGAATTTAATTATTTCGCATAAAGATGAGCTTCTCCAAAAAAACAATCTGATGAAATTGCATCACTAAAAAATAATCGCCCTACTTGAACAAAAATAATATTAAAAATAAAGCACCACTGAAATTCAGTGGTGCTTAAACAAAAATTCTAGAACGAGTTAAAAATTTTTTTCAAAAACTAACCGCACTTTTTCTTGATCTTTTTACGCCCGCAGAACTTTCTACTCCAGAATTAAGATCCAAGCCTAAGCAATTTTGTTGAATGGCTTGTTCCACATTATTTGGTGAGATGCCTCCGGCTAAAAATAATCTTATGTTTAAGATGTTCGGGAATTAATGACCAATCAAAAGTTTTTCCCGTGCCGCCTTGTTGGTTCGCTGTTTGGCTATCAAAAAAATATAACGCTCCACATTCAAATCATCGGTAAAATCGACCGCACTTTGGGTTTCAGTATTGACAGAAATCGCTTTCCAGATTTGCGTTTTTTTGGTAGTTGTTGGCGAAGTGCGGTAATAAATGCTTCAGTTTCTGCACCATGTAATTGCACCGCATAAAGCTGTAACTGGTTGGCTATTTTTACGATAAAGTCAATTTCTTGATTCTGAAAAACACCAACAAATCGAAGTGGAGCAGCGGTTACTAATTCTTGCGCTTGGCGTAAACTCACACAACGTTTTTGAATGTTCTGCGAAGATTAATCCTCCGTAGAGTGCGCCGTTTTCGTAAACGATTTTGACATCTTGCGAGCGTGTTAAACCGCATACTTTATTTTTCTCCAAAAATCACCGAGCGAACCGCATTATTCAAATCTTGGTTGCCCATTAAGCTACTCCCAATTAAGAAACCATGCGCCACTTTTTTTGTAATTGACGAATTTGGCTGTGATCGTAAATGCCTGATTCGCTAATAATACGTACATCAGTTGGAATACGATCGGCGTATTTTTTTCAGTGAGTTCAACAACACGATTTAAATCCACAGTTAAATCGTGCAAGTTACGATTATTAACACCGATAATTTTTCGCACCAAGCGAAAGGGCGCGTTCAAATTCTTCTTCATTGCTGGTTTCTGTCAGTACGCCCATGCCAAGAGAATGCGCAAGATCTGCCAGTACACGGTAAGTCTCATCGTTGACGACGGAAAGCATTAATAAAAATCGCATCCGCTTGATAGTAGCGAGCAAGGTAAACTTGATATTCGCTAATCATAAAAATCTTTGCAAAAGCACAGGTTGGCTCACGATACCGCGAACTAAAGGTAAGAACTCAAAATTCCCTTGGAAGTATTTTTCATCTGTCAGTACAGATACAGCGGACGCATAACGTTTATAGACATTGGCGATGTCTTCTAAATTAAATTCAGCACGAATTAATCCCTTGGAAGGGGAGGCTTTTTACATTCCAAAATATAGGCGGGCTTTTGATGCGTACCTTTTGCTAACGAATCATAAAAAGAGCGGTCAGATTTTTGAATGTTTTTCTTTAAATTGTGAAAGCGGAAATTCAGTTTCCTTTGCTTTTAACCCATTGCGCTTTATCAAGCACAATTTTTTGTAACACCGTAGCGGAATCAATAGGTTTGGTAAAATCTTGAGTGATCATCATTTTTTTCTTCTTATGGTGGCGTATCAAATTAGCTTTTTATTAATATGTGGTTAATTTCTGTAATGTTTCAAAGGCTTTTACCTGATGCAAGATGCGCTAATACATTTTGCACATTTTGTTTTAAGTCATGTGCCCGAATAATTTCAATAATAATGCCGTGTTTGCCGCGACAGCGTTTGCGTGTTCAGTTTTTTTCCTTTGCCTTGTAAAAAGTGCGGTGAGCATTTGGGCATTTTCTTGCGGTTCCCCCACGAAGGCTTTTCGAGAGATTGCGTTTTTAAGCTAAAATCTTCAGGTGTTAAAGTGAAATATTCAATTTTGCCATTTTTTAATTTCTGCCACTTGTGTTTCGCCGTGTAATGCGACTTCATCTAAGCCAGAACCATGAACAACAAAGGAATGTTGATGCTCTAAGGCAACTGCGGTTTCAGCATAGGTTTTTTACTAATTCAGGCGCATATACGCCAAGTAAATGATAAGTTGGGCGAGCAGGATTGATAAGCGGCCCCTAAAATATTAAAAGATAGTGCGCGTTTTTTTAAAGCGGCACGGACTGGCGCAACATGGCGGAAACCAGAATGATATTGTTGAGCAAATAAAAAGCAGACACCAATTTCATCTAATGCTTGTCGAGCTTGTTCTGGTGTGACATTCACATTCACGCCAAGTGCGGTTAACACATCGCTAGCACCTGATTTGCTTGATACGCTGCGGTTACCATGTTTGGCTACTTTTGCACCCATAGAGGCTGCAACAATGGCACTAGCAGTGGAAATATTAATGGTGTTTTTGCCCATCACCACCGGTTCCCTACAATATCCGCAAAAGGATAATCTGGACGTGGAAATATTTTGGCATTTTTGTAATGAGGCGGCAACCGCGCCAGTAATTTCCTCAGTATTTGCTCCCCGCACTTTTTAAAGCGATAAGCATTGCAGCAATTTGTTCATTGGAAAGCTCACCTTGGATGACAGCATTAAAAAGTGCGGTGCTTTCTGAAGTCGAAAGTGAATGCCCGCCATAAAGTTGTTCTAATAATTGGTTGTGTTGCATAGTCTATTCCTGTTTTTTTCTTTGTATGTGGATTTGTTAATTTTCTGTATTTTTATTAAACATAAATATCGTAATCTAAATCGCGCGCTTCATCGCCAGTCATTCCGCGGAAGCCCCAACAATGCGCCGGTTGTTCTTTAATCGTAATTTCCACATCGTGAGCACGGATGCCGAGCTTGTACTCTAATTCGCTAAACAGCATTTTTTTATCAAGCGTTTTTCGTGCCTTCCATACGACCAGCCATCAGGTTAATTTCGATGACGGTGTAATCATCGCTACGGTCTAAAGGGTAGTAAAAATCTTCTTTTTCTAAACACAAAAAGCGAATCGCGTGTTTGCCTTTTGGAATATCTAAGCCAAGATATAGGCTGTTATAAATGACTTCTGCCAGTTGTTCACGACGTGGTGCGAGTTTGGATTTAAGTCCGAATACGGTGATCATTTTTTCTCCTTTAAAGTGCGGTTAAAAATCACCGCACTTTTTGATGTCTTATCTATTTAACAACCATTCGATTGATTGTTGTAATAATTGCGAACCTTGCACAGTTAAAATGCTTTCAGGGTGAAATTGGAATGCGCAAATGGGTAAGTCGCGATGACGAATTGCCATGATAATGCCATTATATTCCGCATTGACGATAAATTCTTTTGGTAAATCTTGTCCTATTAAAGAATGATAACGCGCTACAGGCATTGGATTAGCAAGATCTTTAAACATGGCTTCGTTATCATGGGTGATACGAGAAACTTTACCATGCAATACTTCGCCAGCGTGAACAACCTTCCCGCCAAAGGCTTGAATCAATGCTTGATGACCCTAAACAAATTCCAATAATCGGTACTTGATTTTTTTAAGCGTTCGATCAATGGCAGCAAAATCCCCGCTTCTGATGGTGTTCCTGGCCCAGGAGAAAGTGCAAGAATGGTATCAGGTGTATTGAGTGCGGTTTCTACCAGTTTTTTCTAAATCACAATCATTGCGGTAAATTGTGACGTTGTGACCTAACACACGGAATTGATCCACAAGATTGTAAGTAAAGGAATCGAAGTTATCTAAAAAAATAAAATATTAGCCATAATAATTCTTCCTTATTTTGCTTGTGTATTAACTTGACGAATTGCTTTTTAAAACGGCCGCAGCTTTGTGGCGTGTTTCATCGGCTTCCATTTGTGGATCAGAATCCAATACTTCACCGCAACCTGCTTGTACATGGGCTATCCCATTTTGTACGAAAGCAGAACGGATCACAATACAAGTATCAAAATGTCCATCAGACGTGAGATAACCCACTGCACCACCGTAACTATGGCGTTTTTGCTGCTCAAATTGATAAATAAGCTGCATCGCTTTAATTTTTGGCGCACCAGTTAATGTGCCCATATTCATACAGGCTTGATAGGCGTGAAGTGCATCTAACTCAGGGCGTAATTTACCCACTACGCGAGAGACCAAATGCATGATGTGAGAATAGCGATCCACTTGCATTAATTCAGCGACTTTACGGGTACCGCTTTGGCAAACTCGAGCAATATCGTTACGCGCTAAATCAACCAACATTAAATGTTCCGCTTGTTCTTTGTGATCAAGGCGAAGTTCTAGTTCTAAACGTGCATCTAATTCTGGATCAATGTTGCCGTGAGCATCAAAACCACGAGGGCGTGAACCTGCGATTGGGTAAATTTCTAACTGACGATTTTTCAGGTTCATATTTCAGCGCACTTTCTGGCGATGCACCAAACAAAAATAAAGTCTTCATCATTCATATAAAACATATAAGGGCTGGGATTATTTTTGTTTGAGTTGGGCGTAACTCGCTAATGTATTCGGGCAAGCCAGGGAGAAACGGCGAGAGGGCACAATTTGGAAGACATCACCAATATTAATATGGTGTTTTAAGGCTTTCACAATACCAGTAAATTCAGGATCGTCAAAGTTTGTTTTAACCTCATCACTTGCCGCTTTAATAGAAAGAACGTTATCAATATTTTTTTAGTTTTTGTGCGATAGAAAGTGAGGTTTTGGCAATATTGACTTGTTCTTCTTGAGCAAAACAGAAACTTTTTAGTGTTGCTTGTTGATTTTGATGGTCGATAGTAATTAGGTGTTCGGCAAGATAGAAACTGTAATCAGGGCAGTCGATTCCATCATTTTTGCAATGTAATACCATCCATTGGAATGAAATTTGCGACGAGATCGTAAGCAAACAATCCACCTAAGAAAATAGGCGTTTGGCTATGTTGATAAAGACTAGAAATAACACGCAGTCCATCAAAAAAATAGTTGCAGACTGTAATTTACTATCTTCATCGAGTTGATTATCAAGTGGCGAAAAATTGTACAGAAAATTCTTCTTCAAAAATTGACCGCACTTACTTTTCCAAGTGTGGTTAATTTAGGATTAACTTCTTTTTAAAAACTTGTTTTCCATTCTCATTTAAAGCTTTGAATGTGACGTTGTGACCCTAAGCAAGTTATTTTTAACCGCAGCATTGACTAAAAATAAGGCTTTGTAAACTGTTTTTACTCCCGATTTCGGCAGAGTCGAGTAGAAGAGAATTTGAATTAGGCTGGCAAAGTGTATTAAAAAAATAGCAGTGGTGTCAGCATAATAAGGAACGGGTTGAGCTGTCACCGCAATAAAGGCTTGAGTTTGCATATTGATATCCTTCTGGAAACTTTTTGTACTATTAAACTAGTACATGAGAAATAAGTCAAGCCTGAATTAAGATTTTTTTATGTTTTTTTGATGAAAAATGTTTACTTTTTATTCCTTTTGCCCAAGGACGACCTCCGTAGTATTCAATATTTTGTTGACTTAACCCTTTTAATATATTCGATGAAATGAGGTTGATCATTTCATCAGATAAAGATAGTTGAGGGAATAAGTTATGAACTCCAATCATTTTATCAAAATCAACGGTATATTTTACAGTATATTTTCCAGAAGTTTGTCCCTTTAATTCTGATTGATTTAAAGCTGAGAAAAATTTTTTTGATCTCCAAGGAAAGGCGTGTACCAAGCATATGCTGTTTTTCTGAGCAATTTCACGAGGAATAGCATAACAATTAGTATCAATATGATTCTTAGTTTTAGTATTAATAAAGCAACCTATTTGTTGACCATCTTCCATAATAAAGCGAACCGGCATATTTTCTTTAGGTTTCCAGTTACCGAGAGATTCGAAATCATCGCGACATATAAATTGATGATTTGAATCGTAAAAATCACGCAGTGAATAGGCAAAATCAGCACCTTGTTCAATTACGTTTACTAAGCTTTCCACGTGATCTTCTCGTAGCTGATTGTCATCATCTAAATAACAAATAATGTCTTCTTCAACAAGAAAAAGCTGCAGCAGCATTAATGGCTCCGTTAAGGATTCCGTTTTTCCTGTATTCATTGGTAAGTAAATAGGAATCACATCAGGGAAATTGTTCCAATATAGATTTGGCTTTTATCCCAGAAAAATATTGCCATCGATAAATACATAATGCTTACATGGATAAGTTTGATTTTGCACGCTTTTTAATAGCCAAAGCTAATTCTGGACGACCAATTGTTGACGTCACTACCGCAACAGTTTTACTATTTGGTTGGTTGGTTGGTTGGTTGGTTGGTTGGTTGGTTGGTTGGTTGGTTGGTTGGTTGGTTGGTTGATTCATAACTGTAAAAACTCTTGTATTTTTTTAATGTAACTAATTTAATTAAATTTTTAAATAAGTGTAATGGAAAAATATCAGGTCGGTAATATCATTTGCAAGATTTTTTTATTCCTTTGCCCAAGGACGACCTCCGTAATATTCAATATTTTGCTGATTAATTAGCTTTTAATATGTCGGCAGAAATATGATCATTAATTTCATCTGATAGTGTTAATTGAGGGAAGAAACGACGAACTGCTATCATTTTATTAAAATCGACAGTGTATTTTTACGGTATATTTTTCCAGAGGTTTGTCCCATTAAATCCAAATCTTTTAAAGCAGACAAAAAAATCCTCGATCACCGATAGATGGAGTATGCCAACCATGTGCAGCTTTCTGCGCTATTTCACGAGGCACAGCATAACAATTGGTATCAATATGAGCATTGATTCCGTTAAAATTAAAATGTATTTGTTGCTGAATATCTTCTATTTTTAACATTTACGAAAAATATCGCTTTTTGTAGTCCAATTTCCGAGGGAGTTAAAATCATCATTGCAAATAAATTGATGATTTAAGTCGTAAAAAAAGCGCGCAGTGAATAGGAAAAAAATCAGCACCTTGTTCAATCACGTTTACTAAGCTTTCCACGTGATCTTCTCGTAGTTGATTGTCATCATCTAAGTAACAAATAATGTCTTCTTCAACAAGAAAAAGCTGCAGCAGCATTAATGGCCCCCATTGAGAATACGATTTTTTTACTGGTATTCATCGGTAAATAAATTGGTACGACATTGGGGAATTGTGCCAATATGGAGTTGGCTTTATCGCAAAAATATATTGCCATCGACAAATACATAATGCTTACATGGATAAGTTTGATTTTTGCACGCTTTCAATAGCGAGAGTTAATTCTGGACGACCAATTGTTGAAGTGATTACTGCAACGGTTTTACTATTTTGTTTGCTCATTGATATACATCTCTTTTTATTTTTGCTATATTGAATAAAAATGGATATTCTTCGTAAGAAAAAAATATCCATTTTTATTGCTAACGTTTTTGCATTCTATCACCACTATTTTTATGGTGTATAGACATTAATGGTGGTGATGCGCTGGTCGTGGCGGCAGTTTATCTAAACCTTTTTCCAATTGGAAGAATCAATGTTGAGTAGTTTGCCGATTGTTGGCAAATTTGTTGTTCTGGAAATGAAGTTTTATGAATAACTTTGATTTTCCAAATTCCCTCAATAAGAGGAATAATATTTACACGACCTTGTTCATCGGTTTTTCCTGAGAATCCTTGTGGTTCACGATGTCCATCAACGGCCTCAAAATCTTTCATTGCGATGGTATCAGATGTCGCAATGACAGTTTCTCCTGCTAAAGGCTGATCATTATAGAAGATTTGAACAGGGAACTGTTCACCTGCTTTTACTTTACTTGGATCTTCTAATGGCACACTTCAAGTGGCAAACCAATACGTGTTTTTGCCATTTCAGCATTTAATTTTTGTTTGCCTACAGTAATAAGTTTTTAGCAAACATTTGGGTTTTTCTTCGCAATAGGTCGCATTAGGTAAACCTTTTTAAATTTTTCCATTTTCCAACCTTCTGCATTTTGTGACCAGAATGTTGGTTTGTATGTTGCTGTTACCCAGTAAGAGCCATTAGTTAAAGGTTTACTTGATTGATATTGGTAATTTTTCTCCTTTTTGAACCAGTATTTGTTTTTCGCCATCTTGACTGATAACTTCCATTGGCGCAAAAATTTTTAAACGAGCTTCAGGAATTTTTCTACATAAGGATAGTGACCATATCCTATATTAGCCTTTTAATATACTATCTGATGAAATTTGAGCAGGAACATCAACCCAAAGATCATGTGCTTGGGCGATACTTGCAAAATGAAAGTAAGCTTGCAATAAGTGTTTTTCATTTTTGTCCTTAAATTAAAACGAGAGAGAAATAATTTTATGGATTTTTAAATAAAAACAAATCTCATTTAAATAGATTTTGTAGGAAAAGTGTGGATTTGTGATCTAAATCACAAAAGTGCGGTAATATTTTTCCGCACTTTTTATGTGTGAGATGAATTATTCATCCTTTTTAGATGGTTTGATGCCCTAAGAGATTACAGCTTAATTTACTTATAACATGTTCTGCAGTATTACCAAGTAAGGCGGCAGATAGTCCTGTACGACCAACAGTGCCAAGGATAACTAGTTCTGCTTCAATTTCTTTAGCTACAGCAGGGATAACCTCTTCAGGGAAACCTTCACGTACATGAGTATGATCTTCTGCTATACTAAATTGTTGTCTTAAAGGCTTTCATATTAATAAGATGTTGGCCCTCGAATACCATTTTCATAACCTGATGTGTTAAATTCAGGTAAGTCAATGGCCATGTTGATTGGTGTTGAAGGGTAGGCTGCAACTAAATGCACATTGCCACGATTTAAGTTTTCAGCTAATGACATACCAGTTTCAACAAGTTCTAGATTAAATTCATTTTTGGTATTCTTGTTCGCCTGAAACATTTACCGCTACTAAAAATACGGCGTTGATGTTTCCAGTCGCCATCGCGTACCATTAATACAGGAATAGGGCATTTACGTAGTAATTGCCAATCAACTGGCGTGAAAATTAGAGAAGTAAAACTTTCTTGATCTTTGGTATATTTCACTACAAGATCATAATCATTATTTTTCAACTTCTTCTTTTATCGCCTCTGCCTCATTACTATGCCAAACAATGTGAGATTGTAATTCAATTTCTGGATCAGCATATTTATCTAAGTAATATTGTACAGCATGATGATGCTTTTCAATCACCTGACGATGCATTTCAGAACGTTCTTCTGAAGAAAGTAAAGGCAGACATTTCATAAGATAAATCATATACAGATAAAAAGGGCGGTAATTTTTACTTTTGTTTCATTTTTTTGTTCTTTCGCTAAACGAACAGCACGAGCAAGAGCATATTGTTTTTCGTTTTCAGGATTAAGAACAACTAGGATATTTTTAAATTTCATCATAACCTCCGAAGCTTTTCATAGAATAAAAAGAATCTTTAGAATGGCAAGGTGTGAGAGATAAAAAGGTGATCTTATTCTAAGATTATTTTTATCTATGTAAAAGACGTGAATTTGCACGCCTTTTTTAATTATTCAACCATTGTAATTTGGGTTTTTATTTGTTCCAGTTAACTCAATCAAACCGTCAATATCATTAATAGTAATATATTTTTCCTTGTACGGTGAGGATACCTAATTTTTTGGAAACGACCTAATAAACGACTAATAGTTTCAACAGTTAAACCGAGATAATTTCCAATATCGCCTCGAGTCATGGTTAAACGGAATTCTTTAGCTGAAAAACCGCGAGCAGAGTATCGTTTAGAAAGATTATGAATAAAAAGCAGCCAAGCGTTCTTCTGCATTCATTTTAGACAGTAATAAAATCATTTCTTGATCACTTTTTAATTTCATTACTCATTAAACGTAAAAATTTGTTGGCGTAATTTGGGCATTTTTACCGGCTAAGTCATCCAAAAATATCATAAGGAATTTCACATACCATTGCAGTTTCTAATGCTTGAGCAAAACTTGGGTGTTGCATTTGAGTAATTGCATCAAAACCAACTAAATCACCAGGTAAGTGAAAAGAGGTAATTTGCTCTTCACCTGATTCACTAATGGTATAGGTTTTTGATGGTGCCAGAACGAATAGCGTAAATAGAATTGAGTGTGTCACCGGCTTTATAAAGTACTTGGGATTTTTGAATGGGTTTTTCGTTCGATAATATTATCAAGCTGATCTAATTCGTGTTCGTTCAGTGTAAAAGGGATACAAAGTTGGCTAATACTGCAATCCTGGCAATGAATAGCACAACCTCCCGATTGAATCCGGCGTCCTGCCTTGGTTTCTGCAACGAAATTCTTCATGTAAACCTCAAATATTTCGAGAAATTAGTGTAAAATTGATCTAACGCAAAAAGTATACCACTAATTAGTCATATAAAGAAGAGTAAATCATCAATGCCTGCTGAGAAATTAACCAAAAACGTTTGATTCAAATTTTTGATTATGTTGTGCATTCTTATAATCGCATTTGTTTGTCGATATTTTGACATTGAGGGATATTGGTAAAGAATAAGGGCTAAAATTTTTTTAAATTTTTAGCCCTCTTAAACTCAGGATGATTAAAAGCACTTTTACAATACTTTCACATAAATAACGAATATTATCTTCTGTGATACCCGCTACATTGATTCGACCAGAACGAACAGCATAAATCGCAAATTCTTCTTTTTAAGCGGTCCACTTGTTCAGGTGATAAGCCACTGAAAGAGAACATACCGTTTTGTTCCATAATAAAACTGAAATCTTGTTCTGCACCATATTCTTTTTAATAACTGAACGAATAAATGACGCATTTTTGATGCGTTCACGCATTTCAGTTAATTCATTTTCCCATTCTTGGCGAAGTTGAGCATCATTTAATACTGTTGCTACGGTCGCCCCACCGTGAGATGCTGGGTTAGAGTAGAGCGTACGAATAATTGATTTCACCTGTGTTAATGCAGTTGAAGCAATCTCTGTATTTTTCAGCCCTACAAGGGTAAAGGCGCCTACACGCTCATTGTATAAACCAAAGTTTTTTGAGAATGAACTCGCCACTAATAATTCTTTATGATTTTTCCGCAAAAGCACGCAAGCCATAAGCATCTTCATCTAATCCATTAGCTAAACCTTGGTAAGCAAAAGTCAAAGAGTGGTAACCAGCCATTTTTTTGCTGAAAGCGCGGCTAATTCTTGCCATTGTTCAGGTTGGGTCAATACCGGTTGGATTGTGGCAGCAACCGTGTAAAAAGCACGACATCGCCTTCGCTTGCTTGGCTTAAATCTTCAAGCAAATGTTCCCAGTCAAGGGCTTTACGTTCAGCGTCATAATAGCGATATTCACGAATTGTCATGCCCACAGCATTGAAAATGGCATTGTGATTTGGCCATGTTGGTGTACTGATCCAAACATTTTGTGCTTTGGTTTGACGTTTAATAAATTCAGCCGCAATGCGTAATGCGCCTGTTCCACCTAAACTTTGTACTGTTCTCGCACGATTAGATTTGATTACTTCGGAATCTTTACCGAAAAAGTAATGCTTTTTGTACGTTCGTTATAATCCGCAATACCATCGATAGTCAGATAATTCTTTGTTTTTCCTTATCAAATAAGCGTTTTTCGGCTTCTTTTACCGCGCGCATAATTGGGGTTGTGCCTTGCGCATCTTTATAAACGCCAATACCCAAGTTGATTTTTATTTTCACGAGTTTCGGATTTGAATGCTTCGCCTAAGCCTAAGATTGGATCGGCTGGTGCCGCTTTGATATGTTCAAAACATAGCTTTTTCCTTATGTATGTGTTGTGTGGTGGATAATTTTATACTTCAGCCGTTTTATTTTTATCAAGAAAGATTTTTATAAAAATTAACCGCACTTTGATATTTTTAAATATTCATCAAAAAGTGCGGTCATGTTTTTATATTATTTTAGTTTTTCAATCGCCCAATTTAATCCCGATTGATAATCTTCTGGTAACTCAGTGCGGAGTTTTTTTCTAATTGTTGAATAATGAGCGCTTTGTTAGAATGAGAAAGATTGATATGCCCAACTTTACGTCCAGCTCTCACTTCTTTACCGTACCAATGAAGTTGTGCGAATGGTGTATTAAGCCATTTTTGGTTATGGTTTGTGCCGATTAAATTCACCATCACACTAGGGGCGAATGTTTGTAATTCAGGTGTTGGCAAATCAAGTAGCGCACGTAAATGTAATTCAAATTGGCTAATCGCGCATCCTAGTTGTGTCCAATGTCCACTGTTATGTACACGAGGCGCAAGTTCGTTAATTAGTAATTTGTTGCCTACAACAAAACATTCCATTGCCATTACACCCACATAGCCTAATTTATCCATAATTTTGCTGAGCATGGCTTCTGCTTGCTTTTTTGTTGTGCAGATTGTTGAGAAACGCAATATCAACCACACTGTAACGCAAAAATACCGTTTTGTTGCAGATTATGCGTAACGGGATAAAAACGCTTTTCGCCATTTTTAAATCTTGCGCCTACAATAGAAACTTCATAATCGAAAGGAATAAATTTTTCTGCGATTACTTCACCAAATAAGTCATCGGTGATGTCCGCTTTGTTTTCATTGCTGATAATCCATTGACCACGCCCATCATATCCGCCTGTTCTACGTTTGACGACGACTTTCTCGCCAACGGTTTTGGAAAATATCATTCCATTGCGTTTTTATCTTTTAATAAACACCAAGGCGAGGTCGAAAGATTCAGTTCATCAAGCAAGGATTTTTTTGAGTAAAAACGATCTGCCAATAATCCAAATACATGTTGATTAACGAAGTTTTTATGATTGTCGAGTAATTCAGTCAAAGGCGTTTTTTCCCAGCGCTCAATTTCTGCAGTGATGATTGCATTTTCAGGTAAGTCAAAAAACTGGTGCATTGAAGGCTAAAGGTTCAACATAAATATCTAAAGGTGCGCCCGCGTAACGTAACATTCTGCCAAGTTGTCCGTTGCCAAGTACATAAACGGTTGGATATAAGGTGGAGTTTTTGCATAATATTTCTCGTTAAATTTACGAAAAACAACCGCACTTTAAAAGTGCGGTCAGATCTAGAGATGTTTTTATGTGCGTGGATCAGGGATTATCCAATACAGCATGAGTTTGGCTTTCACGGAAAGATTGTAAGCGTGAAAGCAATTCTGCATCCCAACCTGCTAGAATTTGGGCGGCTAATAACCCAGCATTTGCTGCACCTGCAGGGCCAATAGCTAATGTTCCTACTGGGATTCCTTTTGGCATTTGCACAATCGAATAAAGGCTATCTACGCCACTTAACATAGAACTTTTTTACTGGCACGCCAAGCACTGGCACAAGTGTTTTCGCTGCGATCATACCAGGTAAATGTGCCCGCACCACCTGCACCAGCAATAATCACTTTGTAGCCATTTTTGTGCATTTTCGGCAAATTCAAAAAGTTTATCAGGCGTACGATGGGCAGAGACGACTTCTACATGATAAGGTACTTTTAATTCATCTAAAATCTGAGTTGCCTCTTGCATGGTAGTCCAATCGCTTTGGGAACCCATCACAACGGCAATTTGTGCAGTTTTTGACATGCTATTTTTCTCAATTTTTAATTAAAAACGTGGCGTAGAATAGCACATCTTATATACATCAGGCAAACGTTTGCTAAGTGGATTTTATAGGAAAAATACCATTGCAACTTTAAGGATAAAATTTTTATCCTAAGCACAAATTTTATAAGAATAGGGCAAATTATGTTAGCCAAAAGCAAAATATAGAAAAGATTACAAACAACCAGATTTTACTGTCACAGACATTTATTTAGATTTTCAACTTGATCCTAAACATACTGTGGTGATCGCAACCACAAAATTCCAACGCTTAAAATGATCAAGCGACTTCTTTACGTTTAGATGGGCATAGTTTCCAGTTTTCTTCTATTAAATTTAATGGTGAGCCATTTTTCGGCTTATCAACAAGATGGCGAGAGTTTAACGCTCGATTTAAAAAGGTAAAAGTGCGGAAAAATTTGAACTTGAAATTGTGACCTTCCTTGTACCAGCCGAAAACACTTCATTACAAGGGCTATATCAGTCTGGAGAGGGCATTTGTACGCAATGTGAGGCGGAAGGTTTCCGTCAAATTACTTATATGCTTGATCGTCCTGATGTGCTGGCGCGTTATACAACCAAAATTACCGCAGATAAGACTAAATATCCTTACTTGCTTTCTAACGGCAATCGCATTGCAAGTGGTAAGTTAGAAGATGGTCGCCATTGGGTGGAATGGAACGATCCTTTCCCAAAACCAAGCTATTTATTTGCTTTTGAGTTGCAGGGGATTTTGATTTATTACAAGATAAATTTATTACTAAAAGTGGTCGTGAAGTGGCTTTAGAGCTTTATGTTGATCGTGGCAATCTTGATCGCGCAACTTGGGCAATGGAAAGTCTGAAAAAAGCGATGAAATGGGATGAATATCGCTTTAATTTAGAATATGACCTCGATATTTACATGATCGTTGCTGTCGATTTTTCAATATGGGCGCGATGGAAAATAAAGGGTTGAATATTTTTTTAACTCTAAATTTGTGTTGGCAAATCCACAAACAGCAACAGATGAGGATTATCTTGCCATTGAAAGTGTGATTGCACACGAATATTTCCATAACTGGACTGGAAAACCGTGTAACCTGCCGAGATTGGTTCCAATTAAGTTTGAAAGAAGGTTTAACAGTTTTTCGTGATCAAGAATTTTTCTTCAGATACAGGTTCGCGTGCGGTGAATCGCATTAATAATGTGAAATTTTTACGCACCGTGCAATTTGCCGAAGATTCAAGCCCAATGTCACACCCAATTCGCCCTGAAAAAGTCGTGAAATGAATAACTTTTATACAGTGACGGTATATGAAAAAGGGGCAGAAGTGATTCGTATGCTGCACACCTTATTAGGTGAACAAGGTTTTCCAAAAAGGGATGCAACTTTATATTGCTGAAAACGATGGCAAAGCGGCAACCTGTGAAGATTTTTGTTTCTGCGATGGAACGGGCAAATAACCTCGATTTAAAACCAATTCCGCCGTTGGTATAGCCAATCGGGTACACCTGAATTATTGATTAACGATGCTTATGACGAAAAACGCATACTTATCGTTTAACGGTTTCACAATCTACACCGCCAACTGCCGATCAAATGGAAAAAAAGTGCATTTACATATTCCACTAAAAGTGGCGCTTTATGATGCGAACGGCACGAAACAAATGCTGCAACATAATGGCGAATTGTTGAGTGATGTATTAAATGTTACTGAAAAAGACCAAGTCTTTGAGTTTCATGGCATTTATGGTCGCCCCGTTCCTGCATTGCTATGTGATTTCTCTGCACCGGTAAAACTAGATTATGATTATAAAACGGAGCAGTTGTTAGGCTTGCTGAAATTCGCAGATAATCAATTTATCCGTTGGGATGCGGCTCAGATGTTATTTCGCAAGAATTACGTCGTAATGTTGTGCGTTTCCAACAAGGCGAGGCTTTAGAAATTTCGCCTGAAATTTTGACCGCACTTTCTCATGTTCTTAATCATTATGAGAAAGATATTGAACTGGCGACCTTAATTCTCACCCTTCCAAAAGAAATGGAATTTGCTGAAGGTTTCAAAACCATCGATCCTGATGGTATTTCAGCCGCAAGAGAATTTATGCAAGCGCAAATTGCCGAGACTTTAAAAGATGATTTCTTGCGCGTTTACACCCATATTCGTCTTGATGATTATCAAGTTACGCAACAAGACATCGCCTTGCGTGCAATGCGTAATCTTTGTAACTTATTTGGCTTATACCAATTTGGGCAACAACCTAGTGCAAAAAAACACTACAACAATGCGAATAATATGACAGATACATTGGCTGCATTAAGTGTTGCAACTAAAAGCGGCATTACCTTGCAGAGATGCGTTGTTAGCTGATTTTGAACAAAAATGGCAACACGATGGATTAGTGATGGATAAATGGTTTGCATTACAAGCCACTCGCCCAGATGAAAATGTGTTGGAAATTATTCAGTTATTAATGGATCACCCAAGTTTTAACTTCAACAATCCAAACCGTTTGCGTGCATTAGTAGGTAGCTTTGCAAATCACAACTTAAAAGCATTCCATAACGTAAGCGGATCAGGCTATCGTTTCTTAACGGATGTGTTAATCCGTTTAAATGAAAGCAATCCGCAAGTGGCTGCGCGTTTAATCGAGCCATTAATTCGTTTTTTTCTCGCTTTGATGCTCAACGCCAAACGCTCATGAAACGTGCTTTTAGAACGCCTAAGCATTGTAGAAAATCTTTCAAAAGATTTATTTGAAAAATTGAGAAAGCATTGCAGTAAAAAGTGCGGTAAATTTTGCAATAGTTTTTGGGGCATTTAGTATGCCCCTTTATTTCTATATGTAGTTTTAATATTAATTTATTTCATACAAATCCTGAAAAAATAATAAGTTTGCATAATATATTGAGATGGCGCATTCTATACCCGTACAGACGTTTAGCCGTCTAAATGATTAAGATGATTACTTTAAAACGGGAGTTATTATGACAACATCACATATTTTTAGGCTTTCCTCGTGTGGGTGCAGAAACGTGAATTAAAATTTGCACAAGAACGTTATTGGCGTAAAGAATTAGCAGAGCAAGATTTATTAGATTTAGCAAAAAGCATTGCGTGAAAAAAACTGGAAACATCAAGCAGCGGCGAATGCGGATTTTGTAGCTGTGGGCGATTTCACGTTCTACGATCATATTTTTAGATTTACAAGTGGCAACAGGGGCAATTCCTGCTCGTTTTGGTTTTGATAGCCAAAAATTTAACCCTTGATCAATATTTCCAACTTGCACGTGGTAACAAAGATCAATTCGCAATTGAAATGACTAAAATGGTTCGATACGAACTATCACTATCTCGTGCCAAATTTCATAAAAAATACACAATTCAAAGCTAATCCAGCACATTATGTAAATCAAATTCGTGAAGCAAAAGCATTAGGTTTAAAACTTCAAACCTGTGATTGTTGGCCCATTAACATTCTTATGGTTAGGTAAAGAAAAAGGCGAAGCGTTTAACCGTTTCGATTTGTTAAATCAACTAGTGCCTGTTTATGTTGAAATTTTAAACGCATTAGTGGCTGAAGGGGCTGAGTGGATTCAAATTGATGAACCTGCATTAGCATTAGATTTTACCTGCAGAATGGGTTGAAGCCTATAAATCTGTGTATGCTGAATTAAGCAAGGTGAATGCAAAATTATTGTTAGCCACTTATTTTTGGTTCCGTTGCACAACACGCTGAGTTATTAAAAGCCTTACCTGTTGCAGGATTGCATTTAGATTTAGTACGTGCACCAGAACAGCTTTCGGCATTTGAAGATTACAGCAAAGTGTTATCAGCTGGCGTGATTGAAGGCCGTAATATCTGGCGTGCAAATTTAAATAAAGTGTTAGACGTATTAGAGCCTTTAAAAAGCAAAATTAGGCGAGCGTTTATGGATTGCACTAAGCTGTTCATTATTGCACACCCCATTTGATTTAGAAGTGGAAGTACAATTAAAGAGAAAAATCCTGCACTTTACAGCTGGCTATCTTTCACGCTACAAAAAGTAGAAGAATTAAATGTATTAAAACAAGCATTAAATCATGGGAGAGGTTCTGTACAAGCAGCATTAGATGCAAGCCAAGCAGCAGCAGATGCACGCTCAACCTCAAAAAGAAATTCATCGCCCTGAAGTGGCAGAACGATTAGCAAACTTGCCAAAAGGTGCGGATCAACGTAAATCGCCATTTGCAGAACGTATTGTTAAGCAAAATGCGTGGTTAAATTTACCGCTTCTGCCAACTACAAACATTGGTTCATTCCCGCAAACTACTGAAATTCGTCACGCCCGTGCTAGCTTCAAAAAGGCGAGTTATCTCTCGCAGATTACGAAGCGGCGATGAAAAAAAGAGATCGAATATGTGGTACGTCGCCAAGAAGAATTAGATTTAGATGTGTTAGTTCACGGTGAAGCAGAGCGTAACGACATGGTGGAATACTTTGGGGGAATTATTAGACGGTTTCGCCTTCACTAAATTTGGTTGGGTACAAAGCTACGGTTCACGTTGTGTAAAACCACCAGTAATTTACGGTGATGTCACTCGCTCAGAACCAATGACGGTGCGTTGGTCTCAATATGCACAAAGCCTCACAAACCGTGTAATGAAAGGAATGCTCACAGGCCCTGTGACTATTTTACAATGGTCATTCGTGCGTAACGATATTCCACGTTCAACCGTATGTAAACAAATCGGCGTAGCGTTATCTGATGAAGTGTTAGATTTAGAAGCAGCGGGCATTAAAGTTATTCAAATTGATGAGCCAGCAATTCGTGAAGGTTTACCACTTAAACGTGCAGATTGGGATGCGTATTTACAATGGGCAGGCGAAGCATTCCGTTTTAAGCTCAATGGGCGTGCAAGATGATACGCAAATTCACACTCACATGTGTTATTCCGAGTTTAACGACATCTTACCAGCGATTGCTGCATTAGATGCGGATGTGATTACCATCGAAACTTCACGTTCAGATATGGAATTATTAGATGCCTTCGTGAAATTCAACTACCCGAATGACATCGGTCCAGGTGTGTATGATATCCACAGCCCACGTGTACCAACCGCAGGTGAAATTGAACACTTATTACGCAAAGCGTTAAAAAGTAATTCCAAAAAGAACGTTTATGGGTAAACCCAGACTGTGGTTTAAAAACACGTGGTTGGACAGAAACTATCGATCAATTAAAAGTGATGGTAGATGTGACTAAAAAAATTACGTGCGGAATTAGCGTAAGTAATACTACTACGATAAAAACCGAGCTTTTATAAGGCTCGGTTTTTTGATCATCATTTATCTAAGATAAAAATTGTAAAGAAAAAAGAACCCACGCTTTGAAATAGCATGGGTTTTGAATATTAAATAAGTCGTATATTAGCTAGGGTCTTACACCTAACATATAGCAAATTGCATAAGTTAGTTCACTACGATTTAGCGTATAGAAATGGAAGTCATTCACGCCTTCGCGAGATAAAATTTTCACCATATCCATCGCAACACTAGCCGCTACAAGATTACGAGTAGTTTGATCATCGTCTAATCCTTCATAAGCGTTAACAAGCCATGCAGGAATTTTTCACATTAGTGAAAGAAGCCATTTTTGTAATTGCTTAAAAGTTAGTTACAGGTAAAATGCCCGGCACGATTTCAGTATCAATACCAATTGATGCACAACGGTCACGGAAACGTAGGTAGCTTTCAATATCAAAGAAAAATTGAGTGATAACATGATTTGCACCTGCATCAATTTTACGTTTTAAATTAATCAAAGTCTGCTTTGTGCTGATTTTTGCTTCTGGATGAACTTCTGGATAAGCTGCTACAGAAATATCAAAATCAGCGACAGAACGGAGTAATTCCACAAGATCTGACGCATAAAATGGTTTTTAGCATATCCTTTTTGGTTCGTCACCGCGTAACGCAACGATGCGACGAATACCACTGTCCCAGTAATCTTTAGCAATTTGTTTTTAATTCTTCAGTTGTGGCATCAATGCCAGTTAAATGCGGAGCAGCTTCTAAGCCAGTTTCTTGTTTGATTGCTTTTACAATACCATGAGTGCGGTCACGCTCTCCAGAGTTTGCGCCGTAAGTAACAGAAACGAATTTAGGTTTTAACACTTTTTAAACGATTAATCGAGATCCCATAAAAGCGTTTCCATTTTTTTCATTTTTAGGTGGGAAAAAAATTCAAAAAGAAACATTAATTTTTTATTGAAGTCAGCGATGTGCTGATTAAGCGTGTCAATTTCTTTAGCGTAGCTCATAAAAAAATTCCTATAGCTAGTATGATGATATTTGAGTTAACAATAAAAATAACTTTATGTATGAGTCAATTTTAATAAATTCATTAAAAACATTAATTTAGTTAATGTAAATAGGTTTCAACAAAAAAATACTAAAATATTGCATAAAAATTAGCATTCATGAAATAAATATGTATAATACACCGACCCTGTAAATGTGCGAATTCCCATCGTACATTATTTTATCGAGATCTCACTCGAAGGGGTGACGATTAAGATCAATGGTTGTGTTCGTAAGAACACTGGGTATCAAACTAATTTTTGGTAATTAATTAATGAAAACTTTTTGTAGCAAAACCAGAAACAGTTAAACGCGACTGGTACGTAGTAGATGCGACAGGTAAAACTTTAGGTCGTTTAGCGACTGAATTAGCACGTCGTCTTCGTGGTAAACACAAGGCTGAGTACACTCCACACGTAGATACTGGTGATTACATCATCGTTATCAACGCAGACAAAGTGGCAGTAACTGGTCGTAAAGAAACAGATAAACTTTACTACTGGCACACTGGCTATGTAGGTGGTATTAAACAAGCGACTTTCAAAGAAATGATCGCTCGCCGTCCTGAAGCAGTGATTGAAATTGCGGTTAAAGGTATGTTGCCAAAAAGGTCCATTAGGCCGTGCAATGTTCCGTAAATTAAAAGTGTACGCAGGTGCTGAACACCAACACGCTGCACAACAACCACAAGTATTAGATATTTAATCACGAGGTTTAGGAAATGGCAGAGAATCAAAACTACGGCACTGGTCGCCGCAAAAGCTCTTCAGCTCGTGTATTTATCAAACCGGGCAGTGGTAAAATCACTATCAACCAACGTGAATTAGACGTTTACTTCGGCCGTGAAACTGCGCGCATGGTAGTACGTCAACCATTAGAATTGGTTGAATTAACTGATAAATTAGACCTATACATCACTGTTAAAGGTGGTGGTATTTCTGGTCAAGCAGGGTGCAATCCGTCACGGTATCACTCGTGCATTGATGGAATACGATGAAACATTACGCCCAGCACTTCGTGCAGCTGGTTTCGTTACTCGTGACGCACGTCGCGTTGAACGTAAAAAGTGGGTTTACACAAAAGCACGTCGTCGTCCACAATACTCAAAACGTTAATTTTTATTTTCGTTTCGAAAAAGAAAGCAGAGAGAAATCTCTGCTTTTTGTTATCTAACTTATTGATTATAAAACAATAAAAAGAATTATTTGGCAAATGACTTACGCTTTGTGGTAGAATACACACCCCTTATAAAATATAGAATATTTTTGGATCTTCGGAGGAATAAATGTCCAGCGCATCAAGTAAACGTTCAGTAATGACCCTTTTTTTCAAATAAAGATGATATTTACTGTCATCAGGTAAAAATTGTTTTTAGCTGAAAAAGGCGTACTTTTATGAGAACGAAGAAGTTGATTTGCAAGCATTACCAGAAGATTTAATAGAATTAAATCCGTATGCTACGGTGCCAACGTTAGTTGATCGTGATCTTGTTTTGTTTAGTTCACGAATTATTATGGAATATCTTGACGAGCGTTTTCCGCATCCACCATTAATGCAAGTGTATCCAGTTTCTCGAGCAAAAGATCGTCTTTTTGATGTTACGAATTGAACAAGATTGGTATCCAACTCTCAAGAAAGCAGAAAATGGTACAGAAAGTGAAAAAGCTGAAGCGCTTAAACAATTAAAAAGAAGAACTTTTTAGCGATTACACCAGTTTTTCAGCAAACGCCTTATTTCATGAATGAAGAGTTTGGTTTAGTGGATTGTTATGTTGCTCCATTATTATGGAAATTAAAACATTTAGGCGTAGAATTTACAGGTCCAGGTAGTAAACCGATTAAGGGATATATGGATCGTGTATTTAGTCGAGATTCATTCTTGCAGTCTGTAGGTGAAGCTGCACCAAAAAAATTTAATGGATGATAAATAATGGAATACAAAAGCTTCTCCTAAGCGCCCTTATTTATTACGCGCCTATTATGATTGGCTAGTAGATAATAGTTTCACGCCTTATTTAGTTGTTGATGCGACTTACTTAGGTGTGAATGTTCCTGTCGAATATGTAAAAGATGGGCAGATTGTATTGAACTTGTCTGCCAATGCTACGGGCAATTTACAACTGACAAATGATTTCATCCAGTTTAATGCTCGATTTAAAGGTGTTTCTCGTGAACTGTATATTCCAATGGGCGCAGCGCTTGCGATCTATGCTCGTGAAAATGGTGATGGCGTGATGTTTGAGCCAGAAGAGGTTTACGATGAACTTAATTCTGAGCCAGATACAGAGCAACCAACTAGTTTTCATGAGGTTGTAGATAGCCCTAGAAAACGAGAAGAAAAAAGAAAACAAAATCAGTTTCCCATTTAAGAATTGTTGATTAGAAAAACGCGATGAAGTTATCATCGCGTTTATTTTTTATAAATTACCTTGCTTTTTCAATAAAGTGGAGAATTTTTCTTCAATTCCTTTTGAATCTAATCCTAAATCTTTCAATGCCTCTTGCTGTGTTGCTTGTGGAATAAAATAATCTGGCAAACCAAGCTGTAAAAGTGCAGTTGACTTTCCAGATGAATTTAGTACTTCCGCAACAGCGAGATCCACTCCACCTTGAATTGCATTTTCTTCTAATGTGACCAAATAATCGTGAGTTTGAGCAAGCACATTAATCATTTCAATATCAATCGGTTTCACAAAAACGCATATCGACAACTGTTGCATTGAGTTTTTCTGCTGCCTCTAAAGCGGACGGTAAAAGGGTACCAAAATTTAAAATCGCAATTTTTTTGACCTTCTCGAATTAAACGTGATTTACCGATAGGAAGCATTTCTAAAGTTGTTAGTTCAACACCAATGGCATTTCCACGAGGATAGCGTACAGCAGCAGGTTTTTCCACATTGATAACCTGTATAGAGCATTTGACGGCATTCATTTTCATCACTTGGTGTCATGTGATCATATTTGGAATACAACGCATAAAGCTGAGATCAAATGCTCCTTGGTGTGTTGGGCCATCAGCGCCTACGATACCTGCGCGATCAATCGCAAATAATACAGGCAGATTTTGAATGGCAACATCGTGAATTAACTGGTCGTAAGCACGTTGTAGAAATGTCGAGGTAAATCGCAACTACAGGTTTATATCCGCCAATAGCGAGTCCAGTGGCAAAAAGTGACGGCGTGCTGTTCTGCAATTGCTACGTCAAAATATTGTTTTGGGAAGCGTTGGGAAAAATTCTACCATACCTGAACCCTCACGCATTGCAGGTGTGATACCAATAATTTTAGAATCTTTTTCTGCCATTTCACACAGCCAATCACCAAAAATTTTTCGAATAAGTTGGTTTTGCTATTATTTTTGAGGCAATTCTCCACTGATTGGGTCAAATTTTGGTACGCCGTGGAATCCAATCGGATCTTTTTCTGCGGGCTCGTACCCTTTACCTTTTTTCGTTTTTATATGTAACAATTGTGGGCCTTTCAGATTACGCATATTCGTAAGTGTTGCCACTAATTCATCAATATTATGCCCATCCACCGGGCCAATATAATTAAAAACCGAGTTCTTCAAATAATGTACTTTCTGGCGAAAACATCACTCCTTTCATATGTTCTTCGGTTTTTTCATAAAGTTTTTACAGGTGGAACTTTATCGAGAATTTTTTTACTTCCATCACGTAATGTGGAATAGATAGAACCAGAGAAAATACGTGCGAGGTGATTATTTAACGCGCCAACATTTTCTGAAATAGACATTTCATTGTCATTTAAAATGACCAACATATCTGTATGAACGGAACCTGCGTGATTCAGAGCCTCAAAAAGCCATTCCAGCAGTAATTGCACCGTCACCGATTACGCATACCGTTTTTCTACCTGCATTTTTCTCTTTCTGCAGCAATGGCAATACCTAATCCAGCACTAATAGAAGTAGAGGGTGGCCAACGCTTAATACGTCAAATTCACTTTCTTCACGCCAAGGGAAAGGATGAATACCGTCTTTTTGGCGAATTGTGGACATTTGATCTCGACGACCGGTTAAAATTTTTATGGGGATAAACTTGATGTCCAACATCCCAAATTAACTGATCAAATGGTGTTTTATACACGTAATGTAGTGCAACAGTTAGCTCTACAGTACCTAAACCTGACGCTAAATGCCCACTAGTTTGACTAACAGATTCTAAAAAGATAACCGCGTAATTCTTGGCAGAGTTGTGGTAGCTGATCTTTATTTAAAAAGACATAAATCTTCTGGTGAATTAATCAAAAGATAATAAGGGGTAATTGTTCATATTGTTAGTCATTTACAAAAACGTTATAATTTTTGACCGCACTTTGTGAGCATTGATGGGATCGGTATTAACTTTTTCTAGTAATAATGAATTCAGCTAATGCACGAAGTGCAGTCGTATCAAAAAGGAATTTTTCTAATTCAGACAAAGCACTTTGATATAGATCTTGCGCTTTTTGCTTTGCGCCACTTAATCCAAGTAATTTTGGATATGTACTTTTATCTAAATCAAGATCAGCGCCGACTTGTTTGCCAGTTTCTGCGCTATCACCCTCAATATCCAAAATATCATCTTGAACTTGAAAGGCTAAGCCAATGGCTTCCGCATATTGTGTTAAGGATTGTTCTAACGTTTTGTCGGCAAAATGTGGAGAACAAATAAAAACCTAATTTTAATGCAGCAATTAGCAATGCACCCGTTTTGTTACGATGGATTAATTCTAATTCACTTAAACTAATTTGTTTATGCTCAGAGATAAGATCTAAACTTTGTCCTAAGCACATTCCTTGTACGCCAGAGCCTTGTGCTAAAATTTTTAACTAAAGCCAGTTTTTGTTCAGAAGAAATATTCGGTGTTTTTAGTTAATATTTCAAATGCGAAACTTTGAAGGGCATCACCTGCAAGAATAGCCGTAGCTTCATCAAATTGGATATGACAAGTAGGATGCCCACGACGCAAATTGTCATTATCCATTGCAGGTAAATCATCGTGAATTAAAGGAATAGGCATGAATGGCTTCAACAGCGGCAGCGGCGTAATCTAAGGTTTGTTTCTCTGCGCCAAGCATTTGACCTGTTGCGTAAACTAAAAAGGTCTAACCCGTTTGCCACCAAGTAATAATGCGTATTTCATCGCATCAAGCAAAGGCGCATTATGACTTTCAATACCCTCAAATTGAGCTTCTAAAAAGCGATTGATACGAGTTTGAACCTGTTGTAATTCTTCAGAAAAAGTTACCCATTAAGCATTTCCTTCATAATCATTCAGTGGGGCGTCTTCTGTTTTTTTGCAATAAGATCTGAATACGTTGTTCTGCTTGTTGTAAACGTTCTTGTCCTAACTTAGCGAGGTTGCACACCTAGTTCAAATTCTTTTAACGCTTCTTCTAACGGTGAGATCGCCATTTTCTAAATGTGTAACAATATTTTCTAACTGCGCTAACGTTGTTTTAAAGTCTTGTGAAGATGCGGGTTTACGCGCCATGGAATTATCCTTTTTCACGGTGAAAATTGCTTGTCATTGTACTGTATTTTTACTTGAGTTGTTAAAAATTATTTCAAGCTAGGACCAGTGGACTTTTCACTATCTTTGCGTAAAATACTCGCCACTTTAAATACCCAAGAAATACCTAAGCTATTTATATGAAAATTTATCGTTAAACTTTTTCCTGAAATTATGATTAAAAAGCGAAACTGTGCGTAAAACGTTTCGCAAAAATTTTTAACCTCTAATATCCGCAATATTTTACAGAAATATGATGAAGAAACTGCAGTTGTGCGTCACTGGGATTACATTGAAGTGCGGTCAAAATGAAGAAAATCGTGAAGAATTAATCGCCTTGTTACAACGTATTCCTGGTATTCATCATTTTTAGAAGTTGAAGAAAAACCGTTTACCGATTTACATCATATTTTTGAATTGACGCTTGCGGATGTCGCTTTTAACAACTTCAAGGCAAAACTTTTTGCGTTCGAGTAAAACGTAAGGGAAAACATAAATTTAGTTCGATTGAAGCAGAACGTTATATCGGCGGTGGATTAAATCAACACATTGAAAGCGCAAAAGTACGGTTGAAAAAAATCCAGATGTGACAGTTCGTATTGATATTGAAGATGACAAAATGATGTTAGTTAAAAGCACGTCACGCAGGGATTGGCGGTTATCCGATTGGGACGCAAGAGGATGTGCTTTCTTTAATTTCAGGGAGGATTTGATTCAGGCGTATCGAGTTATATGTTGATTCGTCGTGGTTCCCGAGTTCATTATTGTTTCTTTAATCTTGGCGGCGCAGCTATGAAATAGGCGTTAAACAAATGGCTTATCATATTTGGCAACGCTATAGCGCTTCACATAAAGTACGCTTTATTGCGATTAACTTTGAGGGGTTGTCGGTGAGATTTTTGAGAAAGTCGATAACGGCCAAATGGGCGTTGTATTAAAACGGATGATGGTGCGAGCCGCAAGTAAAGTCGCTCAACGTTTCAATATTGAAGCGATTGTGACAGGGGAGGCATTAGGACAAGTTTCTAGCCAAACTTTAACTAATTTACGCTTGATTGATGAAGCCGCTGATGCTTTAGTATTACGCCCGTTAATTACGCATGATAAAGAACAAATTATCGCGATGGCGAAAGAAATTGGTACTGACGATATTGCAAAATCTATGCCGGAATTTTTGTGGCGTCATTTCAAAAATCCTACGATCAAAAGCTGTTCGTGAAAAGATTCTTGAAGAAGAAGGGCATTTTAATTTTGAGATTCTTGAAAGTGCGGTACAAAATGCGAAATATTTAGATATTCGCCAGATCGCAGAAGAAACAGAAAAAAGAAGTCGTGGAAGTTGAGGCAATTTCTGTATTGGGTGAAAGTGAAGTGATTTTTGGATATTCGTAGCCCAGAAGAAACGGATGAAAATCCATTTGAATCGGATACACATGAAGTCATTCAAATGCCGTTCTACAAACTTTCCTCTCAATTTGGTAGCCTTGATCAAAGTAAAAATTACGTGTTGTATTGTGAACGTGGTGTGATGAGCAAATTACAAGCCTTATATTTGAAAAGAAAATGGTTTTTCAAATGTGCAAGTTTTTCTCAAAAAATAATGTTTAAATTTACTATATATTAGTAAGCGTATATGTTGTTTTAAAAACATCATTATATATTTTTTTATATAATTGATTTTTTAGAATTTATATAAATTTTGTTTTTCATCAAAATTAGTAATTGTGTTAGCGAAGTGAAATCTTTTTAAAATCACGGGTAATAAATTTTACGCATAACTCCGAGCTTGTTGACCTACGTTTATATTCAAAATAGGGTCGCAATGCCAATAACGATGTTTGTTATTCAGGGATACGCTGGAAACGGTTTATCCTCTCCATATTAGAAAGGTGTCACATGCAATCAATTCCCATTAAAAAAACGTAGGGAACGTGGGATTAGTCGATGCGTTCCAGCGTGCCTATTATTATTTACGACTGTCAATAACGGATCAGTGTAACTTTCGTTGTAACTATTGTTTTACCCAATGGTTATCAGCCTGAAGCAAACAAACCAAGTTTTTCTTACCTTAAGTGAAATTGTACGTGTCGCAGAAGCATTTGCTGCTATGGGGACAGAAAAGATTCGTTTAACTGGTGGAGAACCCACTTTACGTAAAGATTTTTATTACGATTGCTGAAAATGTAGCTAATGTAAGTGGCATTCGTCAGTTAGCTTTAACTACAAATGGCTATCGTATGGCAAAAGATGTAGATGCTTGGCAACGTGCGGGCATTACTTCCATTAATGTTAGTGTTGATAGCCTTGATCCTAAAATGTTTCATCAAATTACAGGAATTAATAAATTTGATGAGGTGATGAGAGGAATTGAGCGAGCCTTTGAGATTGGTTATAAAAAGTTAAAGTCAATTCAGTATTGATGAAAAATTTAAATGATCATGAATTCAATCAATTTTTTTAGCTTGGGTAAAGAATCGTCCAATCCAAATGCGCTTTATTGAGCTAATGCAAACAGGGAGAAATGGATAGTTTCTTTCATCATCACCATCTTTCTGGTGAAATTTTAGTCAAGAAATTATTAGAGCAAGGTTGGCTATTACAACAAAAAGCTATAACAGATGGTCCTGCAAAGGTATTTAAACATCCTGATTATATGGGTGAGATAGGATTGATCATGCCATATGAAAAAGAATTTCTGTGCAAGTTGTAATCGTCTTCGTGTGTCAGCAAAAGGAAAAATTACATCTTTGTTTATTTGGTGAAGAGAGTTGAACTTCGCGATCTTTTACGTTCAGATGATCAGCAATCAATTTTACAGGCTCGGATTTTTCTGCGCTTCAAGGTAAGCGTGAACACCATTACTTACACCAAGGCGACACTGGCATTCGTCAGCATTTAGCATCTATCGGTGGATAAATTTCTTAAAGTTAACCTCACTTTTTAAATTATGAAAACATTTACTCATATCAATAGCCAAGGTGAAGCCAATATGGTGGATGTTTCTGGCAGAAATAGAAACCGTACGCGAAGCACGTGCAGAAGCTTTGGTGACCATGGCGCCTGAAACTTTAACTATGATTCTTAGTGGACAGCATCATAAAGGTGATGTTTTTGCAACTGCGCGTATTGCAGGTATTCAAGCAGCTAAACGAACATGGGAATTAATTCCGCTCTGTCATCCTTTGCTACTTTCTAAGGTAGAGGTCAGTCTTGAACCTGGTGGAAAAAAACACCAAGTACGAATTGAATCTTTATGTAAACTTTCGGGAAAAACTGGTGTAGAAATGGAAGCATTAACAGCGGTAAGTGTTGCTGCTTTAACTATTTATGACATGTGTGAGGCTGTTCAAAAAGATATGATCATTGAATATGTACGTTTATTGGAAAAAAAGTGGTGGAAAATCAGGTCCTTTGTTTGCCCAATATAAATAGGGAAATAACATGCTAAAAAGTATTATTTTTTTGCTCAAACACGAGAATTAATTGGTGTAGATGAACTTTCTATTGAGGCAGAATTTACAACAGCTGATAAATTACGTGAACATTTAGCGCAAAAAGGTGATAAATGGGCATTAGCTTTAGAAAAAAAGAAAAACTGCTAGTTGCGATAAATCAAACCTTAATGCCTCTTGAAAGTGCGGTAAAATCAGGTGATGAAATTGCATTTTTTCCACCAGTAACAGGGGATAAGATGAGTAATGTTCATATTTCAGTACAGGAAGCTGAGTTTGATCAAAATGCAGTTTATCATTGGCTTTCTGAATCTCACTCTGTTGGTGCAACAGTAATCTTTATTGGAAAAGTTCGTGATCTTAATTTTAGGGTGATGATGTTTCGAGTCTATACTTAGAACATTATCCTGCTATGACCGAAAAAAAGCACTACAAGAAATTATTTCTGAAGCTCAATCCCGTTGGAATATCCAACGAGTTAGTGTGATTCATCGAGTAGGATTATTGCATACGGGAGATGAAATTGTATTAGTAGGAATAAGTTCAGCTCACCGTGGCGATGCCTATCATGCAAATGAATTTATTATGGATTATCTAAAATCTAAAAGCACCTTTTTGGAAAAAGAACAAACCAACAAAGGGGAGCGCTGGATAGAGGTGAGAGATTCAGACAAAGAATCATTAAAGAAATGGTAATAAAAAGCGGTGGATTTCACCGCTTTTTGATATTTTATAAGTCACTTTTGTTGCGGCTTTCATTGCTTGAACAAATTTAGCTAATTCAGCTAAGCATTGCTTATGATTATCCAAATTCCGCTCAATAATTTTTCACCGTTGCAGAACCTGAAATTGCACCCGCAGCGCCCAAAGACAATGCTTCTTTCACTTGCTCTGGTTGAGCAATGCCGAAGCCTTGTAAAATTGGCGGGGCATTATGTGCCTTAAGCTGTTCTACAAGGGTATCTAAATTTGCTGCATGAGCTTGATTTTCAGCACTGGTTACGCCTGCGCGTGAGACTAAATAAGTATAGCCCTCACTATTTTTTTAGCTACGCCTTGAATAGTTTTCTCATCTGCATTTGGCGGGCAAATAAATACTGGTTGAATGCCGTGTTTTTTTAGCCGCTTGTACATAATCTTCTTTTGCGAGTAACGGAATATCTGCTACAAGTACAGCATCAATACCGACTTCAGCACAACGTTGATAAAAAGCATCTAGGGCCTTTGGCAAAAAAATTAAATTGGCACAAAGTAATAAGCTAATCGGAATCTCTGGATATTTTTGACCGCACTTTTTCTAATAACTTAAAGCTATCTTCAGTACTATGACCCGCAGTTAAAGCCCGATTATTCGCAGCTTGGATCACAGGGCCGTCAAGTAGCGGATCGGAAAAAGGAAAACCAAGCTCTAAAGCATCTGCGCCGTTATCCACAAGCGTACAAATAATATCAAAAGAGCGGTCAAAAGTAGGGTCACATAAGGTGACGAAAGGAACAAATGCCCCTTCATTTTTTTGCTTTAAGCGCAGCAAATTGAGTTTCAAAACGGCTCATTATTTCATTCCTTTTTCTGTCAAAATTTTTATCTACGGTGAAAATATCTTTATCGCCACGACCAGATAGATTCACGACTAAAATTTGTTCTTTGTTAGGTTCTTGATGAATCATTTTTTAGGGCTTGAGCAAGAGCATGTGAGCTTTCTAATGCAGGAATAATGCCTTCATGTTTAGCTAACTCTTGGAAAGCATTCAATGCTTCATCATCGGTAATACTTGGATATTCTGCTCGTCCAATACTTTGTAAATAAGCATGCTGAGGCCCAACAGAAGGGAAGTCTAACCCGGCTGAAACAGAGTAGGATTCCTCTACTTGACCATCTTCCGTTTGCATTAAAGGGGATTTCATCCCGAAATAAATGCCCACCTTTGCATGACCCTAATGGTGCGCCATGTTCACCGCTTTCAATGCCTTTCCCCGCAGGTTCAACGCCAATCAAACGTACATTTGCTTCATCAATAAAATCTGTAAACATACCAATTGCGTTAGAACCACCGCCAACAGCTGCAATCACTGCATCAGGTAAACGACCTTCTCGTTCGAGAATTTGACGTTTCGTCTCAATTCCAATCATTTTTTTGAAATTCTCTCACAATCGTCGGGAAGGGGTGAGGGCCTGCCGCGGTGCCAAGTAAATAATGGGTGGTTTCATAGTTTGCTGACCAATCACGCATAGCTTCGCAACAAGCGTCTTTTAAAGAGCAAGAGCCTTTTTGTACAGGAATCACTTCCGCGCCCATTAAACGCATACGAAATACATTCGGCGATTGACGCTCAACATCTTTTGCGCCCATATAAACACGGCATGGCATATCTAACATGGCACAAGCAAGAGCAGTAGCGACACCATGCTGACCCGCACCTGTTTCCGCAATAATACGTGTTTTTACCCATGCGTTTAGCTAATAAAATTTGCCCTAATACTTGGTTAGTTTTATGAGCGCCACCGTGTAATAAATCTTCACGTTTAAGATAGATTTTCGCTTTAGTACCTTTTTGTTAGGTTACGACAAAGGGTGAGTGCGGTCAGTCTTCCCGCATAATTTTTTTGAGTAAATCTTGAAATTCACGTTGGAATTCAGGATCGTCTTTCCTTCTACAAATGCTTTCTCAAGTTGTTTAAGCACTGGCACGAGTATTTCTGGTACGTACATACCACCAAACTCCTAAAATAGGGATTTAAAAGAGTCTCTGACATTGTGTTTCCTTATTGTTTTTAATTTGAATTTCTTGCCACATTAAGCGGTGCAAAAGTTTGAGCAGTTGGCATCACTTCAATGCGATTAATATTAACGTGTTCTGGTTGTTGATTGAGCCATAAAACCATATTTGCAATATCTTGTGGTGTAACGTATTGCACATTTTCATAAACTTTTTCTGCTCGTTTATCATCACCTTTAAAAGCGCACATTAGAAAATTCTGTTCCACCACAAAGGCCTGGCTCTAAGTTTGTTACACGAATATTTTTACCCGCTAGATCGGCCCTTAGATTTAAACTAAAATTGCTTAACAAAAAGCTTTCGTACCACCATATACATTACCACCCAGGTAAGCATAATTGCCTGCTATTGAACCGATATTTATAATATGGCCCATATTTCGTACAACCATTTGAGGCAAAACGAATCGAGTAATATTCACCAATCCTTTAATATTGGTATCAATCATTTGTTCCCAATCATCAAGATTCGCTTTATCGGCAGATTCTAAGCCAAGAGCCAATCCTGCGTTATTAACGAGTAAATCAATGTTTTTCCATTGTGTAGGTAAAGATGTAATTGCTTCTTGAGTCGCTAGTCGATCAGATATATCGAAAGCAAGAGGAAGAAATTTTTTCACCCAATTCAGCTTTTTAATGAAGCCAAACGTTCACTACGACGGCCAGTACCAATTACAAAATATCCAGCTTGAATAAGTGTTCTACAGATTGCAGTACCAAATCCGGCAGTAGCACCAGTAATAAGGGCAATTTTAGACATCATTTTCTCCTTTCTTATGTTGAATATTTTTATACTACTACACTAGTACATATATATAAATTTATGAAGAAAATGTAGGAATTTTATTTTTCTATAAAAAAACTACACTAGAAGTATTTGAATCTATCTAGTGTAGTCATACTATAAGTTTTAGGTGAAATAAAATTAAGGCTTAAAAGAGTGGTAATAATTTCATTAATTTTTGCTTTTTGCTGATACTTGTGCTTTTTCAATGGCTTCAGCGCCCTAATCCGATACCTTTTTGCATAGACAAATTTTTACATCAGTGATACCAATAAAAGCCCAAAATAGCTTTCATATACTGGGTCACCAAATTTTTCTTCATCATACAACCCACCAAATGCACATAACACAATCGCTTTTTACCTTTTTAATAACCCTTCAGGGCCGTTTGCCGTATATTGGAAAGTAACACGTGGACGTGCGATAAAATCAAAAATAAGTCTTTAATTGTGTTGGAATGCCAAGATTATACATTGGCGCACCAATAACCAAAGTATCTGCATTTTTTAATTCTGAGACTAATTCATCGGAAAGTGCAAGAAGTTGTTTTTCTTCATTATTTTTAGGTTCACCGCGTACAGCTGTTGCTGCTGTGGCATCAAAATATGGAAGTGGTTGTTGGGCTGAATCGCGTACGACAATGTGATTACCTTGTAATTTTTCGATAACATAATAAGCCAATTGATTGGTCTGGGCGTTATTTCCTGAAATGCTAGATTTTTAATACTAATACGTTGCTCATTTTTATTCCTTAACTGGGTATTTAAAAAGTGCGGTTATTCTAGCCTTTATTTTTAGGATATAAAGCCCCTAGCTAGAAAAACATTATGTCCTTTCTGTAAAATATGTGCATTTATTTAACAATACCTTAAGAAAGTGATAGAATCTGCACGCATTTTTGCCCTAATTTCGCTCGTTCAATGGTAGGAATGAAGCCAAGTAGGGCAAAAGTGCGGTTAATTTTTATAGAATTTTAAACGAACACGTCACCTTTCGTATGGGTGACCACTGTATAAAGGAAAAAAACAATGCCAATTATTACTTTACTTGACGGTTCCCAACGTCAATTCGATCATCCTGTTTCTGTTCTTGAAGTCGCACAAGATATTGGTGCGGGTCTTGCTAAAGCTACTATCGCAGGCCGTGTAAATGGTGAGCGTCGTGATGCATGCGATGTTATCGACCAAGATGCAACGCTTGAAATCATTACCGCTAAAGATGAAGATGGTTTAGAAATTATTCGCCACTCATGTGCACCTTGTTTGGTCACGCCATTAAACAATTATTCCCAGATGTAAAAAAATGGCAATCGGTCCAACTATTGAAAATGGTTTCTACTATGACATTGATTTAGACCGCTCTTTAACGCAAGAAGATTTAGATGCCATCGAAAAACGTATGTTGGAATTGGCAAAAACCAATTATGACGTCGTGAAAAAACGTGTTACTTGGCAAGAAGCGTGTGATACCTTTGAAAAACGTGGCGAGCCATACAAAATGGCAATTTTAGATGAAAACATTGAACGTACTGCAACGCCTGCGTTATATCATCATTTAGAATATATTGATATGTGCCGTGGCCCACACGTGCCAAATATGCGTTTCTGTCAGCATTTCAAATTACAAAAATTAACGGTGATTGTTTAATCGATCACCGTTATTTTTTATCTGTTTCAGATCTATTGAGATTTCATTTATTTTCTAATCAGTAGTTGCTTTTTAATACGCTGACAAATCTGCCTGATTTTTTAGGGCTTTTTGCGCCAACGCGTCTATTGCAGATTTTGTCGCTAACTGATCTAAATGTTGATAGGTGTAAATAGCATTTGGATTATCTTGTTGCCAGTAACTTTCTTCAATAATCGAAGCAACTGAAACTAAAGAATCAAATTCGCGTCGAATCTGAGTATGTTGTTCTGCTAGTTTTTTTACGTAATAAATTTTCATCAATGCCATTTTTTTACAATATCATCTAGCACCTGATTTGTAATATGCGTAAGTTCTTCTACTCGCTTAGGATCGCAACTAAATTCAATTTTTCCCTCAATTTGTGGTGTATGAACATCTTGCATAAACCAACTATTTACAGAATAAACACCTGAAACTTTTTCACGTAGAATTAAGCGTAATTTTTCTTGCACAATATCCGCAAGAATATTGAATAAATATTTTTTTGTTCCGCTCGCCAAGTATTATCTGCGGTAAGGTATATTTCTACATCAGCTCTCGGTTCTTTCAAGCCATTCATAATAAATGATTGAGTTGGTGTATGAATAATAGTTGGGATAAAGTGACGTATCTGAGTTTTTTTGATTCAACAGAAGCTAAATAACGTTCTGCCAATTTCTTTACTTGATTAAGTTCAATATCACCAATAATAAAATAGGTAAAATCTGTTTTTATCTAAAAATATAACGTTGATAAGTGTTACTTAATTGGTTTTTATCAAATGCTAATTGCTGTGCTTGTTTTTTTGAGTATAGACAGTTTCAATATTTGGAAAGCGTAGTTTTGAAACGGCTTTCATAAATTGTGTTTCTAAATCAATCTGTTTGAAATAATCACGGGTTTCACGTCGATATTTTTTTCTAAGGCAAGATCAGATATAGGAGAAGAACGTAATTTTAAGCGAAACAATGTCAGTAAATTTTTCCAAATCTTTTAGGTTTAGATACACCAGTAAAACCTTGTTTATCATCATCAATCACAGTTGCAATTACCAATGGATCGCGCGAAAAAAATTTGATTAACCGCAGAAAGAGAAAGTTCTCCAACACCTGTTTCATCAACTACACTAACGGCAGCACGTAATAAGTGATAGTCCTTATCTGGGATAGAACGTAAACCACCTTGAGTAACAGCACGAAAAATGTACTTGATTTGGAGTTTTTGTCACTATAGTGGTAGATCAATTTACTTCCATTACTTAACCGAAATTCATAAATATCGCCGCGATCCCAGTATTTTTTCTTGAGAAAGTGAGCCTGTGTTAAATATTAAGTGCGGTAATTTTTCGAGTTGTTTTTTTCTTCATCCCATTGATGTTGTTGCATTTTCATTGCATTGTTCCAACGAGTTTCTATTTCTGCTATATCAAAAGGCAAGGCTTTTTGTGGCAAGGGTTGAGTGATTAATAATAATTTTGCTTTTAATGCTAAGGTTTGATTTAACGTGCGTTGTAAATCAGCTAATGTAATTTGGGATAAAAAAACGTTTATTGAGTTCATAACGATCATTTACGCTCAATACTACTTGTTTATTTGCCACAGAAGTAATGAGGATCATCGGCAATTTTTAAACTACCAGAATGAATATTTAATTGTTTTTCATTGAGTTGAGTTAAGCGCTTAATCTCGCCGTTTAATTCATTTTTGAGTAAAACCTTGTTGTTTTATACTGGCAATAAAGGCAAATAATTTATCTATCGTTTTTGAATATTGTGTATCTATAAGCTGGAGAGAAAAATGCTTTGTAGCGTTTCTTTACCTAAATGAGTACGATAAAAATTCGCAGAATCTACTCCATTTTCTGTTTCCTTTTCCCATTGCTGTAAACGTAAGTTAAGTAATCGAGTGGTAATTTGATGAATTAATTCTTGTTTATAACTCGCTAATGTATTGGTTTCAATTGTATTTTCAAAAAAACTTAATTCAATACTCGGAATTGTTGTGCCTTGTTCAGAAATAGAATCTAGTCGCCATTTGTTGATAAGAGGAATATTAAAATCAATTTTTCCAATGTTGTTTTAGTAATTGGATTTTTCTTGGGATAGGCTTTGTTTTAATAATTTTTACTACTTGTTTTGTATCAATATCGCCTACAATAATTACTGACATATTATCTGGTCGATACCATTTGTGGTAAAAATCAGCTACGCGTTTAGCTGAAATTGTTTTTAATAATATCCATATCTCCAATAGGATCACGCAACACATAACGAGAACCAGCCATTTCAATAGCACTTTTCTTATTGCCAATACGTAGCATTGGGCTTAAACGTCTCCGCCATTCTTCTTGTACTACGCCACGTTCGCCGTCCACATCTTTAGGCAAAAAAAGTAATATTATTCATCCATTCATTGATGACATCAAAAGCCAATTCTAATTTTTTGCTGATTGTTGCTATCTAAATTTAAAGTATAGACTGTATTTTTCAAAATCGGTGAAAGCATTAATATCTCGTGCAAACTTCATTCCAAGTTTTTCTAACGCATTAATAATTTGATTTTTCCGGATATTTCTTTGAGCCATTAAATGCCATATGCTCAACTAAATGAGCAATGCCTTTTTGATCGTCATCTTCATGCATTGACCCAGCATTGATCACTAATCGAATATAAACGCGTTCTTTGGGTTCAGTATTTTTTTAATACAAAGTATTGCAGACCATTTGATAGTTTACCGTGCTGAATATTTTGGATCAAAAGGTAAATCACTATTGGGTGATAGATTCAGTGATTGACAAGCAATTAACGAAAAGATAAGCAAAAAGTGCGGTTATTTTTTTCATTATTTTTCACCTGATAAAAAGAAAAACTCTACGCTAAGTAAAACGAGTGTAGAGTAGGGCTGGTGGATGTTTCAAAGCCCACAAGCCCCTATACATTGAAGAATATTAGAATTGATAGCCAACTTCTAGCCAAAATTCACGCCCAGGCGTATAAACACCGTATTCATCGCTAGTGGAAAGAGTAGTGACTTTATTTTTACGTGTTTTATTGAGTACATTTAAAATATCTACTTGCAAATAGACACTATGTTTACCTAGAATGGTCGGCTGCCAACGAATGCTACTATCCCATTGTGTATGTCTGCCATAGTGATAGCTACGGAAGCGTGAAATGCCATTATCATTGCTCTCAAGTTCCTCATAGCTACGAATTGGGGCTTTCATATACACTTTATTAGACCAAGTGATATTGTAATCTGGCATTTCCATATCAATACCTAAACGAGCAATCCAATCTTCTGTACTGCTATTAACTTGTTGTAGCATTTGACTACGAGTCATTAATTTTCCGTCTAAATAGACGGGTTCATTTGGATCAAATTCATTACTTTACATCTGCTCGTTTTGTATTTAGCCAATCAAAAACCGAGTGATGTTGTCCAATAAGTTTTACCCAATTTCCAGGGTTCAATATTGTTAAGTTGAAAAGTATAAACATCAACACCAAAGTTATGACCATTAATATAAAAACTTTTTGTCGATTCTTTCTTCAACATAATACGATTCTTATTATCACGATGAATATAACCAAGTTTGAGTGCTAAATTACCTATATTCTGATCAAAGCTTAAAGCTTTAATTCATCTGCATAAAGCGTTTTTAAGGGATGAAAAGTTCTGATGCTGACGTGTTGAATCATCGTTAATCTTTAAGATTCTATTGGCTAATTTTTAAAGAAGCAAAAGAACGACCGTAATAACGATTTAAACCCAATGTAAATCCTGTATCATCCCAAGGGTGATAACGTGCAACAAAGCGCGGGGCAATATTATTGTTTTTAAATAATCATCACGTTCAATACGAATACCAGGACGTAATTCAAATTTATTCCATTTTATTAGATCTTCAGCATAAGCCACAATATTCTGATAGGTAGTTTTAACCCGACCTTTTGATGTTGTGCTATCCGACAGGATCATTTCTGTTGGATTACTTCCATTTGCATCTAAAATCACTTGAACCACTTTTTGAATGAACATCTTGTAGACGATAGAATTGATATTCTGTTGCCTGATAAATGCTTCCGATAGAAATGGAATGCTCGGTAGAACCTAAATGAAAAGGTTCCATTGCATATTCAGTAGAAAAATGTAAATTATCTTGAATTAATTGACTGTTGCCATATCCGCCTTTTTCATAGTCGTATGAAAGACCATTATCTAGTACAACACTTACAGAAGAAACATCTGCTGAAACTGATTTACGCTTATCCTTAAAACGATCATATGCTAAGGTATTTGTCCAAACGCCAGAGTCAAATGAATGTACCCAAGCAAGCGTTGCTCCTAGAGCTTGATGATAATCGCTTACGTTGTTATCTATATTTTCCTTGAAATATTTCAATTCTTTTATAATTTGAATAACGTAAACCGAGTTCAATACGCTCTTTTTTTCTTGCGGTGTCCAATTGAAATTTAATAAAAAGATTATCGGAAAAGTCGTTGATGATTTTTGCTTATCTAGTTGTGCTTCTGTGGTTGCTGTTTTGTAACCAATCAAACGATTTTTGTTCAATAGACGATGTTCTACGACTATAGCCTAAAACCATCCCCATATTGTCACCTAGACTTTTTTTCGGCTACAACACTGAATGTTTGTTTATCATATTTAGGTTGTAATTCTGCCACTCCGACATCATCTGGACGTACCAACTTCAGTATTTTTTGCGCTGCGCTATCTGCTTTCATTTTTTTGCCCAAGATGAACGCGTAGTGCGATATTTAAGTTTTATGCTATCAGTGCCACTATATTGCTTCGTTTTAGCGATAACGGCCCCCCATAAAGCCCCCAAGCTAGCAGAAATATTACTATCTTGTACTTCCACTTTAGAAAGCATAGTCGCATCAAAAATAAGCTTGAGTGTGACTAATTCCTGGAACAACTTGCATAGAACCGTCAAAAAAATACTGTTATCAATAGCAAGATCATTATTTATATTGACATTATCAACAAAAATAGGCGGTTTGATTTGGATCGGCACCGTTAATTGAAATATTTTTCAGGTTTGATTTCACCACGTTGAAAACCATTTTGATCGCTATTTTTCATAACGAATATGGGGATTAGAACGAAGGTAATCAGTGATATTACCGTTTGATGTGGGCGTTTTACTTATCTCGGCAGAAGAGAGCGTTTTAATGGAAGAAAAGCGATTTATTGTTGTCACCATACACAACAATTTCGGGCAATATTTTTTTGTTGGTTGTTTCAACAGTTTGCCCCATAATAAATGGGCTAACAAATGTTGAGCAGAATAACAACATTAACGGTTTCTTTTTGATGCATAGTATACTCCCTTACTAAATAAAATATAAATGATAACGATTATCATTTATATTTTTTTATGTGTTATTAAATGCAAGATGTACTTCAAAATAGGTGCTAGTGAAAGAGAAAGCATAAAAACCGCACTTTTAAAAGTGCGGTTATTCTAGCCTTTATTTTTTTAGGATATAAAGGCCCCTAGCCAGAAAAAAACATTATGTCCTTTCTGTAAAATATGTGCATTTATTTAACAATACCTTAAGAAAGTGATAGAATCTGCCACACTTTTTTTGCCTAATTTCGCCTCGTTCAATGGTAGGAATGAAGCCAAATAGGGCAAAAAAGTGCGGTTAATTTTTATAGAATTTTTAAACGAACACGTCACCTTTCGTATGGGTGACCACTGTATAAGGAAAAAAACAATGCCAATTATTACTTTACCTGACGGTTCCCAACGTCAATTCGATCATCCTGTTTCTGTTCTTGAAGTTGCACAAGATATTGGTGCGGGTCTTGCTAAAGCCACTATCGCAGGCCGTGTAAATGGTGAGCGTCGTGATGCATGCGATGTTATCGACCAAGATGCAACGCTTGAAATCATTACCGCTAAAGATGAAGATGGCTTAGAAATTATTCGCCACTCATGTGCACACTTGTTTGGTCATGCCATTAAACAATTATTCCCCAGATGTAAAAATGGCAATCGGCCCAACCATTGAAAAATGGTTTCTACTATGACATCGACTTAGACCGCTCTTTAACGCAAGAAGATTTAGATACAATCGAAAAACGAATGTTGGAATTGGCAAAAACCAATTATGACGTCGTGAAAAAAACGTGTTACTTGGCAAGAAGCGCGTGATACGTTTGAAAAAAACGCGGCGAGCCATACAAAATGGCAATTTTAGATGAAAACATTGAACGTACTGCAACGCCTGCGTTATATCATCACTTAGAATATATTGATATGTGCCGTGGTCCACACGTGCCAAATATGCGTTTCTGTCAGCATTTCAAATTACAAAAAGTTGCTGGTGCGTACTGGCGTGGTGACAGTAAAAACAAAAATGTTACAACGTATCTATGGTACGGCTTGGGCGGATAAAAAAACAACTTGCTGAATACTTAACACGCTTAGAAGAAGCGGCAAAAACGTGACCACCGTAAAATTGGTAAAGCATTAGATTTATATCATATGCAAGAAGAAGCGCCAGGTATGGTGTTCTGGCACAATGATGGCTGGACAATTTTCCGTGAACTTGAAACGTTCGTGCGTACTAAATTAAAACAATACGATTATCAAGAAGTAAAAGGTCCATTTATGATGGATCGCGTATTGTGGGAAAAAAACAGGTCACTGGCAAAATTACGCAGATTTAATGTTCACAACCCAATCTGAAAACCGTGAATACGCAATTAAACCGATGAACTGTCCGGGACATGTTCAAATTTTTTTAATCAAGGTTTAAAATCTTACCGTGATTTACCAATCCGTATGGCGGAATTTGGTTCTTGCCATCGTAATGAACCATCAGGTTCTTTACACGGTTTAATGCGTGTACGTGGCTTTACTCAAGATGATGCACATATTTTCTGTACTGAAGATCAAATTGAGAGTGAAGTAACTAGCTGTATCAAAAATGGTGTACGACATTTATAGCACCTTTGGTTTCACTAATATCGCAGTAAAACTTTCTACTCGCCCTGAAAATCGTATCGGTTCAGATGAAATGTGGGACCGTGCGGAAGCTGGCCTTGCAGCAGCATTAGCGCACAACGGTCTTGAATATGAAATTCAAGAAGGTGAAGGCGCATTCTATGGTCCGAAAATTGAATTTGCATTACGTGATAGCATTGGCCGTGAATGGCAATGTGGTACCGTGCAATTAGACTTCGCATTACCAGGTCGTTTAGATGCAACTTATGTGGCAGAAGATAATAGCCGTAAAACCCCTGTCATGATTCACCGTGCAATTTTAGGTTCTATTGAGCGTTTCATTGGTATCATTACTGAAGAATATGCAGGTTTTCTTCCCTGTATGGTTAGCGCCAACCCAAGCAGTTGTAATGAATATCACCGATAGCCAAGCCGACTACGTACAAAAAGTCGCAAAAACAGCTTTCTGATGTAGGTTTACGTGTGAAAACTGATTTACGTAACGAAAAAGTGGGTTTCAAAATTCGTGAACATACTTTACGTCGCGTGCCTTATATGCTTGTTTGTGGTGATAAAGAAATCTCAGAAGGCAAAGTGGCCGTACGTACCCGTAAAGGTGCTGATTTAGGTACATTTACAGTGGAAGAATTTGCGGAAATCTTGAAAAATCAAGTAAGAAATCGTGAATTAAAATTACTTAATGAAGAATAAAAAAACTTTGAAAAGAGACCGCACTTTAGTGCGGTTTTTCATCTCATATAGGGAATAAATATGAAGATTACTTTTCTTAAAACATTAACGTCAGAGCTAAATTTAGTTCAATATAATGATATCCCTGTTCTTCACTTAAAACATGCTGTTGGAACGGCAAAAATTTCCTTGCAAGGGCACAGCTTATTAGTTGAAACCGCAAAATGCGAAGCAAGATGTATTATGGTTAAGTGAAGTAGAACCCTTCGAAAAATGGCAATGCTATTCGTGGTGGCGTACCGATTTGTTATCCTTGGTTTGGTGGCGTAAAACAACCTGCACACGGCACAGCTCGTATTCGCTTATGGCAGTTGAGTCATTACGATATTTCAGCGCATAAAGTGCGGTTAGAATTTGAGTTGTTTTTCTGATTTAAATATTATCGAAGCTAAAAATTGTAATGGTATTTACAGACAAATGTCATTTAACTTTCACACATTATGGCGAAGAACCTGCACAAGCAGCATTGCATACCTATTTTAATATTGGGGATATTAATCAAGTGGAAGTACAAGGTTTACCTGAAACTTGTTTTAATAGCTTAAACCAACAACAAGAAAATGTTTCGTCACCGCGTCATATTTCTGAAAATGTCGATTGCATTTATTCCGCAGAAAAAAATGCAGAATCAAATCGTAGATAAAAGTTTCAATCGTACGATTGCATTGCATCATCATAATGCAAGCCAATTTGTTCTTTGGAATCCTTGGCATAAAAAGATGAGTGGAATGAGTGAAACTGGCTATCAAACGATGTTGTGCTTAGAAACTGCACGTATCCATCACTTGCTTGAATTTGGCGAAAGTTTAAGCGTAGAAATTTCGCTTAAAGGCTAAATTTTGTTGCATAAGTGGTGTGAATACTATAGAATTCGCGGATTTTTGCTCGTTCCTTGCGGGCAACAAATTTGAAATCTTTTATTTTTTTAGCGAAAAGATTTTTTTACTATTAACTAATAGAAGGAATAAGATTATTAAAACCGTAAAAAGCGCCGGCAGTAAATCGCCCAAACCGTATCAATGAAGAGATTCGTGTAAAAGAAGTTCGTTTAATTGACCAAGATGGTGAACAAGCAGGGATTGTTTCTATTCAACAAGCCCTAGAAATGGCAGAGCAAGCAGAGCTTGATCTTGTTGAAATTAGCCCAAATGCTGAGCCACCGGTTTGTCGCATTATGAACTACGGTAAATTCCTTTACGAGAAAAGTAAAACCGCTAAAGAACAAAAAGAAAAAAACAAAAAGTTGTGCAAGTTAAGGAAATTAAATTCCGTCCAGGCACTGACGAAGGTGACTATCAAGTTAAATTACGTAGCTTAATCCGTTTCTTAGAAGAGGGAGACAAAGCGAAAATTACTGTGCGTTTCCGCGGTCGTGAAATGGCTCACCAAGACATTGGTTTTTGATATATTAGAGCGCGTAAAAAAATGATTTAGCTGAAATTTCTGTCGTTGAATCTGCACCAGGTAAATTAGAAGGCCGTCAGGCTGTAATGGTGTTAGCACCTAAGAAAAATAAGAATTTTGCTGAGATTTCTCAGCAAATCTTTTTGTTTAAGTTTGACTTAAATGAAAAGACAACTGCATGTTGGGCACACTACGCAGCCTAACTGCTTTTTGAAAAAGGCAATTTAATTTGCCTTATGATGGAAATGATCAGTGCTTCCAAGTAACTTTATAAGTTCGCCTGATTATGTTGTTTTAAACGAAAAATGCGGAGTTATTTTAACAATGCCTAAAAATCAAAACAGTACGCGGCGCAGCGAAGCGCTTCAAAAACTGCTTCTGGTGGTTTCAAGCGTAAACAATCTCACTTACGTCATATTTTTGACTAAAAAACAACTAAACGTAAACGTCATTTACGTCATAAATCAATGGTTGCGAAAAGCAGACCAAGTTTTAGTAGTAGCTTGCTTACCATACGCATAAGCCGTTATTTAAGCAAAACGTACGATTAGTTCATTTTAGAAAAAAATATTACATAGGAGATTAAATAATGGCTCGTGTAAAACGTGGTGTTATTGCAAGAGCACGCCATAAGAAAGTTCTTAAGGCTGCTAAAGGTTATTATGGTGCACGTTCACGCGTGTATCGCGTTGCTTTCAAGCGGTGATCAAAGCTGGTCAATACGCATATCGTGACCGTCGTCAACGTAAACGTCAATTCCGTCAATTATGGATTGCACGTATCAACGCTGCAGCGCGTCAAAATGGTTTATCTTACAGCAAATTCATCAACGGCTTGAAAAAAAGCATCTGTTGAAATCGACCGTAAGATTCTTGCTGATATCGCTGTATTCGACAAAGTAGCGTTCGCTGCATTAGTTGAAAAAGCAAAATCTGCACTTTAATTTTTTTAAAGTTTAGATAGAGAAGAATTAGGACGCTGAAAAAGCGTCCTTTTTTTCATTATTATGATAGATAAGTCTATCTTTTCTATAAATTCTAAATTGATAATTTCGCTAAATTGTCCTCCTAAAAAGCAGTGTGTTTTTAGCCTATTTCTATCTTTTTAAGCGATTAAATATAAATAATAAAAAGGCACTTTTTGTTAGTTATTTAAAGTTTAATTTTTTTAACCTTTTTGCACCTAGTATACTGGGTGTTGTTATCTCTTTACAGAGATAACAACAAAACATCTTGCTAAACAAAAAAAGTTTGGTATTTCAATTAAGGTTAATTAATAGGTATGTTATGAAACTGACAAAAACACTTCTCACTAGCGCATTGTTAGCTACCTCAATTTTTTTCTTTTCAATCTACTGCTTGGGCAGATACGCCAGAACAGCAATTTAAACAAGGACTTGAATCTGCAAAGAAAGGTGATTATCAAACAGCCTTTTAAACTTTGGCTGCCATTGGCTGAACAAGGCAATGCAAATACTCAATTTAATTTGGGTAATATGTATTACGAAGGAAAAGGCGTCAAACAAGATTATGCCGAAGCGGTGAAATGGTATCGCAAAGCAGCTGAACAAGGCAAAGCAAATGCTCAATTTAATTTGGGTAATATGTATTACGAAGGAAAAGGCGTCAAACAAGATTATGCCGAAGCGGTGAAATGGTATCGCAAAGCAGCTGAACAAGGCAATGCAAATGCTCAATTTTATTTGGGTGTAAACTATTATAAAGGACAAGGCGTGAAACGTAATCTTTCTGAAGCTAAAGAATGGTTCCGTAAGGCTTGTATTAATGGTCGTATAACAGAGAGTTGTGAGAATTTTTTTACAATTTAAGCAAATAATGGAGATTATCTTATGAAAAACTGAAGAAATGAAAAATAATCAAAAGCTATAAAGGAATTTTGATTGAATACCAATCCTTGCTAGAAAATATTCAAAAATATTTTGAATATCTTCCAGAACTTATCAAAGGTGACTACGAAATTGCTATTGCTTATTTGTTTTTTTAAAAATCGAACAGGGACAAAAATAGGTTACTTTATGGCGGTGCTGTAAAGTTATTTGCTGCAGATATAGAAGTTGCAAGAAATATCGTGAATTATCATCATTTAACACGTGATGGATTTAAACAAATTTATAAGAATATTTTTAATAAACCGTTACCAGATAGTATTATAAAACAATTAAAAGAAGCTGAAAAACACGTGATAAAGTCGTACACGGAAAAACAAGTAAAGAAGATCAATTACGACAAGCTATTACTGATTGTTTAATATATGCCAAATTAGTTAATGAAGAAATAAAAAAACATTGCAAGTTTTGAGCCTTTTTGGTGATATGCGTGGATTTAAAGGTCGCAAGGAGTCATTGTCTAAAGACGTGACTCATTTTTTTATTAAAAAGGATTGGGATTTAGTGGATTTACTTTGTCTGAAAAAGCAACAAGAAAATCGTGGTGAATAAAATTTGTTTTTGTCTCTGAGTTTTTTTATCTGTACTGAGTGTGAATACCTCTGTACAAAGAAAATATCTTACTGGACAAAAAAATTTATCTTCTTTTATAAATCAATTTAGAGATTATTCTATGAAACTAACAAAAAAACACTTCTCACTAGCGCATTGTTAGCTACTTCTATTTTTTTCTGTTCAATCTACGGCTTGGGCAGATACGCCAGAACAGCAGTTTCAACAAGCCTTTGAATCCTATAATAAACGCGATTATCAAACAGCCTTCAAACTTTTTCTGCCATTGGCTGAACAAGGTTATGTAGCTGCTCAATATAATTTGGGGGTAATGTATTCTAGCGGAAAAGGTGTCAAACAAAATTACGCCGAAGCGGTGAAATGGTATCGCAAAGCGGCTGAACAAAGCGATGCAGATGCTCAAGCTTATTTGGGGGTGATGTATAGCAATGGAGAAGGCGTAAAACAAGATGATGTTGAAGCCGTGAAATGGTATCTCAAAGCGGCTGAACAAGGCAATGCAAATGCTCAATTTAATTTGGGTATAAGCTATTATAAAGGAGAAGGCGTAAAACGTAACCCTTCAAAAGCTAAAGAATGGTTCCGTAAGGCTTGTGAAAATGGTTACCAAAAAGCTTGTGATGTTTTAAGGGAGTTAGAAAAATAGTTTTTAAATTAGGACGCTGAAAAAGCGTCCTTTTTGCATTTGTGACCTCAAATTTTTGTAAAAATAATGCCATTAGTTCTCATCTGTTAAAAATCTATGGACGAAACAATCCCACTAAATCCTATCACGTTGCCTTTAAATCAAATTAGCTTAATCGAAGCATCCGCTGGTACGGGGAAAACCTACACTATTGGTTCTTTATATCTCCGACTTTTATTAAAGGCGGAGAAAATAACTTTTCTCGTCCATTAAATGTGGAAGAAATTCTGGTGGTAACATTTACGGATATGGCGACAGAAGAACTTAAGAAAAATTCGTGAGCGTATAACAGATGCGATTGATAAACTCACAGCCTTTTGCAGAAACTAAAGATAAATCCTCATTTAAAAAAATGATGAATTTCTTACCGCACTTTCTCAGGATTTGGATATTTTTGAGGCAATTCATCGCTTAAAGTTAGCTGAACAAAAATATGGATTTGGCGGCGATTTATACCATTCATGGCTTTTTGTCGCCGTATGTTGATGCAATATGCTTTCCATTCTGGCATTCACTTCAATTTAGAATTAATTAAAGATCAATCTGACTTGTTGGTTCGTTTTGCTAATGAATTTTTGGCGAGAACATTTTTTATCCATTGCCTTTTTGAAATGGCTGACTTTTATTGCGAATGAACTAGGTTCACCAGATTACGTGTTATCCCTATTAGAATCTGATTTAGGCAAAAATTTAATTGTTGATTTGGAGAACCAACAGGCATTATCTATTTCTATTACAGAATTTTTTTACACCAATATCTTGGTGAATATTTTTAAAAGATATTAAGGCACTAAAAAGATTTCTGGTTAGAAAGTGCGGGTAAAATTTCTGAATTAATTACAGAAGAATTGAATAAAGATTATGCAAAAGGCGAGCCTAAATCCTTAAGCCGTCGAAGTTATAATACATCACGTTTAGCGAAATGGATTGAGCAAGTAAATGCTTGGGCAAATGATCCCCGTGATTATTTACTGAATGACACCTTGATGTCGTATTTCACTCAATCAGCTTTAGGTGAAAAAAAGGTGAGGAGGGCGCACCTCCCTTTATTGCCCCTGATTTTTTTACTGAATTAGAAGAGCGTGCAAATGCTTTAATGTCTTCAGATTTACTTCGTCGAGTTATTCTTTATCATTATCGACAAGGTCTACAACAAAAAAACTTTTAGACTATAAACTTAATCATCAAGAAAAAAATCCTTTGATGATTTATTGCGCTTGTTTTGCGAAGCCTTGCAAGGCCCACAAGGGAATGAATTAGCGGAAATGATTCGTTTTCCAATATCCTTTTGCGATGATTGACGAATTTCAGGATACAGATTCACAACAGTACGCTATTTTTTTCAAAAATTTATCGTGATAATCCAGAAAAAAATACTGGTTTTATTATGATTGGTGATCCGAAGCAGGCGATTTATCGTTTCCGTGGTGCAGATATTTTTTTACTTATCTAAAAGCATCGGATGAAGCCCAATCTCGCTTTGAACTCACTAAAAATTATCGTTCAGAGAAGAATCTGGTTGATGGCGTCAATGCGTTGTTTGATTTTTCCTCAATCGCCATTTATTTATCAAAATATTAACTTTACTGCTGTTGATTCTCGTGATGATCATCTGCGATTTTTATTTAAACGGTAAGGCAGAAACTGCTTATCGTTTTTATTTAACTGAAAGTGACAAAGTGAATAAAACTGAAATGGCAAAAATATGTGCTATTTCTATTCAACATTGGCTAAAAAGTGCGGCAGAAAATCAGGCAGTTTTTTTCAAAATGAAGATACCTGTAAAAACCTTACAAGCGGCGAATATTGCCGTATTGGTGCGTGATAAAAATGAAGCGGCTTTAGTAAAAAAATGAATTACAAAAATTGGGGATCGCGTCAGTTTATCTTTCTGATCAAAAATAGCGTATTTGATAGCAATGTTGCGAAAAGAATTAGCTTGGGTGCTTAAAGCCTGTTTGAATGTGGCAGAACGTCCAATTTTGAACGCAATTGCGACCGCACTTTTCGGTTTAAATGCAGCGGATATTCATCAAATTCAGCAAAATGAGGCAGATTGGCAACGTTGGGCAGATAGCTTTGCTCAATATCAACAAACTTGGCAACGCCAAGGAATATTGGCAATGTTACATCAAATTTTTATTGGAGCAAGGCATTTCAGAGCGATTATTAAGCCAAGCCACGGGCGAGCGAGATTTAACTGATTTCCTACATTTGGCAGAAATTTTACAACAAGCTGCCACGCTACACGAAAGTGAAGCAGCGTTGCTCAGTTGGTTTGAAAAACAAATTCAAGGTGAAGGTCGTCAAGAGGCTCAAATTCGTTTAGAAAGTGAACGCCAGTTGGTAAAAATAGTGACAATCCATAAATCTAAGGGCTTAGAATATGATTTAGTTTGGCTACCATTTTTAGCTGTGCCTAGCAAAAGATCCAAGTAAAAAGACATCAATATTTATTATTCTAAAGGACGAGATGAAACCTTATGGGATATGGAAAATCGTAATTTGACCGCACTTTATGAAGAAACTTTTGCGGAAGAGTTACGTTTACTTTATGTGGCTTTAACTCGTGCCAAATATCAAATGGCATTCGCTTTGCCTGTGCAATTTGATAAAAAAATGGAATGCCTTACATTATGTATTAAGCCAAGGTGAAATAGGTAAGGAAATAGCCTTATCAGCGCCTAAAGATACAGAAACATTGTTGCAAACCTTCAAAGAAAAATGCAAGATAATGTGGAAATCTGCACTAAGCCAAATCTAGAGGCTTTTTCCGGCTTTTATCTATCAATACAAAAATGATGAGCTTAAAGCTGCAGAATTTGCGGGCAATATTGAGCAAGATTGGCGAATAACCAGTTTTACTTCAATTGAACAAGGTCATCGCCGACAAAATTATTTCGCTGAAAGTGCGGGGAAAAAAACACGTAGTTTTTTTGATGATACAAAAGATTATGACAGCCAAAATTCGATTGAAATTTCGACCGCACTTTTTAAAACGAAAATGAATCAAACATTTTTAGATTTACCACGAGGTAAACAAGTCGGGACAGCATTGCATCGCCATTTTGAAAATTGCTATTTTTCTGATTTAGCAAATACAGAAGAAATTGACAAATTAAGACAATCCTTACAGTTAGATGAAACCTTTACAGAACCGCTACAAAATTGGCTACAACAGATTTCACATACACCACTTTCTAATGAAATAGGAATAGCATTAGCTGATTTGGCAAATAAAGATTGCATTAAAGAAATGCCATTTTATCTGGCTATTCGGAAACATTTTGATGTTGAAGCGTTTAATCGCGCGTTGAAAGCCTATCATCATTTGCCAAGCGAGCCAGTTCAATTTGAGCAAATTCAAGGCATGGTGCGAGGTTCAATTGACTTAGTTTTCCGCCATAATGGGAAATATTATCTTGTTGATTATAAATCTAATTTCTTAGGTTCAACTTTTGCTGATTACAATCAAGAGGCATTGAAAAAAGAAATGTTACACAGTCACTATGATTGGCAATATTTAATTTATACGCTGGCATTACATCGTTATTTGCAAAAGCGTTGTGCCTCATTACGATTATGTGCGAGATTTCGGCGGGGTATTTTATCTTTTCTTACGTGGAATGAATGGTGAGCCACAATCTGGCGTATTTTATGATCGTCCAAGCGTTGAATTAATCACAGAATTAGACGGGGTGTTTTAATGTTATCCGTATTACAAAAACTTAAAGAGCAGGGCATTCTTTCTCAAGGTGATTATTATTTTGCTAAGTTAATAGCTGATAAACAATATCATACGGATTATGCGGAACCAGTCAAAAATTTAGCCATATTATTAGCCGCACTTTGTAGTTGGCGTTATACGCAGGGAAATACTTGCAGCCAATTAGATCGCTATTTAGAACATAATTTATTTGGCTTGGCTTATCGTACAACGGAAGAAGATTATTTAGCTGAAATTCATGAAAAAGATTGGTTATTTACCCGTTGAAGATTGGCAAAATGCGTTGTGTGGGCATATGGCATTTACGCAAGATCCCGTCAATCAAATTGCGCCAATGGCATTTCAATTTGGCGCGTTGTATTTCTATCGCGTTTGGCAAGATGAATATCGCATCGCGCAATATATAAAAAACACCTTAAAAAAACACCGCACTTTAGCCTTTTCTTATGATGAAATTCATCAAAAATTGGATAAATATTTCCCTGAAAAAAACAGGAAAAACAGATTGGCAAAAAAAGTCGCGGTGGCAACGGCGATTAAAAGTCCATTTTCGATTATTACAGGCGGCCCAGGAACAGGAAAAACCACCACAGTTACGCGTTTATTGCTCGTTCTACAAGAATTATTTGATTTTTAAATTACACATCAAATTGGTTGCGCTGACTGGCAAAGCCGCCTCTCGTTTGGAAGAGTCGATTAAAAAAATGCGTTAGGGTTTTTATGCAAGAAAAAAATGAATTTATCCGATTCACTTTTCAATGCGATTCCACAAAAAGCCAGCACTTTGCATAGTTTACTGGGCGTGAATGCCTTTAATGATTACACGCGCTATAACAGTCACAACCCTTTGCAATTAGATGTGTTAGTTGTTGATGAAACATCAATGATTGATTTGCCAATGATGGCAAAACTTATCAATGCGTTAAAGCCTGAAACCCGATTAATTTTTATTAGGCGATCAAGCGCAATTAGCCTCTGTTGAGGCGGGGGCTGTATTGGGAGAATTGGCACAATTTGTTAATCAACCTTATAGCGATGAACAAGCCGCATATTTACAAACGACGACAGGATACGAAGTAAAGGGGCTGATTGTTCAAATCCAATACGTGATTGTTTATGCCATCTAACAGAAAGTCGCCGTTTTGATAAAGATTCAGGTATTGGCAAGTTGGCGGAATTCATTCAAAAAGGCAAAGCAGATGATAGCCTTGGGTTATTTGAACATTATCCGCAAGAATTGCACTTTAATGCCTTAAATGATGAAAGCGATGCGGTCAATCAGTGAGTGAAAAGTGCGGTGAAAAATTACCGCACTTTCTTAAAAATGTTGGACGATTTGTTTAAACAAAAAAATGGATCCAAACGCTAAAAATGAACAAGGCATTTCCTATGCCGAAGCTATTCAAGCACAATTTAATTCTGTGAGATTTTTTTAACCGCACTTCGTAATAACAATTTAGGAGTTGAAAAATCTCAATAAAGAAATCGCGTTAGCGTTGCGAGAGGAAAAATTGATTTGGTTCCGTAATGAACAAGATTGGTATATCGGCAAGCCAATTATGATTACTGAAAATGATCATAACGTTCGCCTTTATAACGGCGATATTGGTCTGTGCTTGGCAAATGGTAAAGTATGGTTTTGGCAATCGAGAAGTGCTGACAAGCAGAATTCCAGCACATGAGCCCGCTTTTATGATGACGATTCATAAATCTCAAGGTTCTGAATTTGAACATACCGTCATGGTGCTTCCTACAGAAGTGAATCCAGTATTGTCGCGAGAATTAGTTTTCACGGGTGTGACTCGTGCGAAAAAAAGAACTCACTATATTTGCCGATGAAAAAAATATGGAAAACAGCAATTCGCCAAACAGTGAGACGCCAGAGCGGATTGGGGAAATTATTGGAAGAGTTGAAGTAGTCAAAAAGGCGGAATAAATCCGCCTTTTAAATTTATAAGTTCATCACTTATTCATCAACAATATCAGTAAATTCTGCACCCTAATACTTTTTTGCTAAATCTTGTGGCGCAATTTCTACACTTAACCCACGTTTTCCGCCTGAAACGTAAATCGTTTCAAACTCAAGTGCGGTTAAATTTATCACAGTTTTCACGCGTTTCTTTTTGACCGAGCGGGCTAATTCCTCCTACAAGATAACCTGTACTTTTTTTGCGCCGCATCTTTATCCGCCATTTCCACTTTTTTCACACCGATAGATTTTGCCGCTTTCTTTAAATTTAGCATATTGGCCGTTGCAAGCACAAAAACAAGCGAGTTTTTTTCTGATCGCCATTTTTCCGCTACAAGTAACGTTTTAAAAGAGCGGTTAGGATCAATGCCTAGTTTTTTCTGCGGCTTCATCACCAAAATGTTGATTATTCGGATCATGATCATAAGTATGCAAGATAAAAAGGAATTTTTTTGTTTTTTTAAGTAAATCAATTGCAGGTGTCATTATTTCGTTCCTGGTTTTGGTGTAAAATAATGCCGATTATTTTACAGCGGAGAAAAAAATGGACGCAACCTTAAATATTGCGATAGCAGCAGAATTTGAATTAAGTGAAAAATTGTAGAGCGTTTAGAACAAAGTGCGCTTGAAATTAGTAACGTTTCTATTGTTGAAATAACACCTTTTTGAAGAAGAACAAAATATTCGTTTTTCACAATAAAGGCGTTGAACAACTTTCTCCAAAATGAAGTTGAATGGACTGATTTTTAATTATGTCTTTTTGCAGGAAAACTTGAGCAAGTTTCCCATATTGCACAAGCTGCAGAGCAGGGCTGTATTGTCATTGATATGTTAGGCGTTTGCAGTGCGCTTTCGGATGTGCCAGTTGTTGTTCCAACTTTAAATGAATCACAATTATTTGAACTGGAGACAACGTAACATTGTCAGCTTGCCTGATCCACAAGTAAGCCAACTTGCCTTAACGCTTGCCCCTGATTTTACAAGAGACTAATCTTAATCAAGTGTTTGTCACCTCTTTATTGCCAGCGTCTTATACAGATGCGGAAACCGTGACGAAAACTTGCCGGACAAACAGCCCGTTTATTAAAATGGTATTCCATTGGATGAAGAAGAAACTCGCTTAGCATTTGATGTCTATCCGCATCAAACACCCTAGTTTATCGACTCAATTACAACGAATTTTTTTCCGCAATTAGATCGTGCTACATTCCACGCAATCCAAGTGCCTATATTTTTATGGATTGGCGCAAAAAGTCACCGCACTTTCAGATTATGATTTCGACTATCAGCCTCAAAAATAGCGAGCTTGTCGCTTTAGAAGAAACCTTAATTACGCCAGTGCTTAATGGAGAACAAGAAAATGGCGAAGAATCAGTAAAACTTCATTTAAGTCAAATAAGTGCGGTAGAAAATGGCGTAGAATTTTTGGTCTGTGGCAGATGAACAACGCTTTAATCTCGCCTTACTTTCAGTGAAATTATTGGAAGGAATTTATCAACAAGGCTATTAATACCAAGGAAATTAAGGAGAAGAGTATGCAAAAATATTCTATTTATTATCCATTCATCCCCTTATGGTGACGAACATTTTTAGTGCATTACGTTTGGCATTACAGTTGCAAGAGCAGCATAAAAAGTGCGGTTAATTTAAAAATATTTTTTAATGTCTGATGCGGTAACTGGCGGTTTAGCAAAACAAAATCCAGCAGAAGGGTATCATTTACAACAAATGTTGGAAATTTTAACGGCACAAAGGGGCTACAATTAAACTTTGTAAAACCTGCACAAATGCTCGTGGTATCACTGAACTGCCGTTGGCGGACGGTGTTGAAATAGGCACGTTAGCAGAGCTGGCTGACTGGACGATGGAAGCCGACAAAGTATTAAATTTTTTAATCATTACAATAGATATATAATACCCCCTCATAACTAATGAGGGGCATATATATTCTTATAAAGTCTAGATAAAATAAAAATCCCTGCTCAATGAGCAGGGATCTATATTTGATTTGGTGCCTAGGGTCTGTTTCTTTCTATGTTGATTTTAAAGGATAAAATTTAAATTTGGCGTAATTTTGGCGTAGTCTGTATTTTTTTGTATGATATATTTTTACTGCCATTTGTTACGTTGTATTATTTTTGACGATTGATGAACTGCTAAGTAACTAGGGTGATAATATACCATTTTGGGAAAATAGTAAAAACAACGTCAGTATTACTTGATTAGCTAATACGTTTAGCATTGATACGCCCCCAGCGAACAACTTCGCCTGCAATATAGCGTGGGCGAGAATTTTTTCTGATCGACTGTAACGGGTTTCGGGAAGTTGGGTAGTTTTTGAAATAGTTTTTGCGACGGTTTGGTAGTGTCGCCCGAAATATATGGCGATATCCTCAATCGTGATTAAATTTTTGGCTTTTTCTCGGTCAAATTGGATAACGCTGCCATTTTTTTGCTGCATTAACAATTTCTTCTTCTGCTTTTCGGCGAAAGTTTAATTGGTTCCATATTTCCTCCAATAAAAACCGCCCATAAGAGCGGTTATAACGGTTTATTTTTAGTTAGCCCATTTCATCTAATTTATTCCCCTTTTTGTAAAGAGGAGAGGGCGATTTAATGGGCTATAAATGGGGTTTAGCAGGCTGGTGGCGGTGGTAGCTGTTGCCAATAAATAACCTCCACTTCCTCGCCAGGGTTTTCATCCGATTCCCAATACGGAATTAAACAACCTTCACAATCCGACTTATCGTCATATAAATACCAACCAAGACCAACAGCCCAATGATCACCATCCTCAGTAAAATAAATTAGGTGTTTGTTAGTTGCATTACGATACTCTAAGTCGGTAGAAAATGGTTCTGGTAGTTCGTTTGCACAATTAATCCAGCCATTATTTTTCACTCATTTTTTCCCCTCCAAAAATTGCTTTGCGTTTTGCTTTAATAATTGGCGTAACTACCCGTTTAATCGCCAGTTGCAATTCACCTATAAAGGTCTCATCTTTCATATTGTCAAATGCAATACCCATCAGATTCGAATCAACTACTTCAAACAATTTGCGATAGCCATCAACTTCGTCAAACACACCACCTTCCCAGTCTAATAGCACGATATTTCCGCCTAACACTTGCGTATTTTTTTGATATTTTAAGTTGATCACGTTGGTAGTCGTCCATTTCAACTTCGATTGTTATGCGGACTTTTTGGGTTATTTCATTGCTCATTTCCTACTCCTTTTCCTTTGTAACTTGGATATTTACTTCTCAAAATCCGATAACAATTTGTCTTTAACTCAAAAATGCTTCTCGGTAGAGCGTTAATAGGTAAGCTTTTACAAGCTTTCCCCGTGTCGTCCATACCATACGGCACACCGATTGCACGCCAACATCGTGCGGCGTGTACCGCTGAGTCTTTAACCACATCCGAGTTAATCACAAAGCTATTTGGCCCAATGCGTTGCAACAAAACACCTTGTGCCATAAGCTTTTTAACCCGCCGTCTAAATTGACTTTAGCTTAATCCAGAGCCTGCAATAAGTTGGCTTACACCCAATATTGCAAAGTCTTCTGCTCTTTTCTCTGCGTGATCATCGCTATACGTGCCAACGCTGCCACCGATATAATTTACTAAGGTTCTTTGTGCAATGTGGTCTAATGTTTCGTCCCAAATATACTCAAGGATATGTTCATCTAGCACTTTCATTTTCGTGTCCTTGAAAACAAAAGGCGCTCACTTGGAACGCCTATTGGATTTGTTAAATTAGTCTAACGTTTTTCATATTCGCTATTAATTTCATATAGAACATTGATTCTATTCTTAGCGATATAATTCCCATTTTTTTATGCTTACCAATAACCTCATAACCATCTTTTAAATAAAGCACTATCCCAGATGACTTTTTAAATTCTCTTGGTAAGCCTTTTTCTAAAATTTCTTCTTTTGATAGATTCTCGGAATTCATACTATCTTCTCAATATATTGGGCACCTCAATCACCAAAATTTGCTCTGGTGATATTTGTTTATATTTGAGCCAGTATCGAACAATTTCATCCGCTTCTTCTCGGCTAACTGTTCGCCTTGTATCAATTAAAACTCTCCAATCATCTCTGAATTGCGCCTCTATGATAATGTACCGCCTATTATCTATGACTTGAGCGCTCTGCTTTATTGCCCTGTACTTATCCTCAAGAAACATAATCCGAACCTCTTAAAATCAGCCATACTTTTTACGTTAAAAAAAGAAAGCTTCTTCCGATAACTTTCTTTTTTTGGTGCCTATCAAAAAAAGAATGGCGGCATAGAGAGCAATTAGATAAACAACCATCCAATCCAGCACCATTGCCATATCAATCACCCACCTTATGGTTTACCTTTGCCATATTAACTACTGGTAAATATCAACCAGTGGTCGCTGTAAACTAGCTTGGTGCTGATTATGGATATTATCTTCAGCCCATTGCAGAAAATCTTTTTACATCAGTTTTTCTTCCATTGAGTGATATGTAGCACTTAGATAGCCGAATTAACTCATTTCTAGTTCTGCTATTAAGCAAAACCCAATACTTTTTTTAACATTTTTCAATAGATGCAGAGGCTCCCTCATCGGTTGTTGGCATTAGATTGTATTTAAAATAATCTTCAAATAGCTCTTCAAGCAACGAATAAGGGATGCTTACATTAATATCATTCATTCTAACGCCCTCCTTTTTTCGAATGGTGTTTAAAATGCGGTCGATTTTCACGGAGTTTTTAAATTGTCCTGCTGAATTTGTTCTACTTTAATTCTTAGGCGTTGGTTATCGCTTTCAAGCTCTTTTAATGCGTCTTGATTTGGCAAGATTTTTCATTGCCTAATTTTTTTCAAAGTGGAATTTGTTATTTTCCATTTCCTTTCGGAGGATTATTCTAGCGAGGGATTTTTAGTAGGTTCATGGTTTTTCCTGATAATAAAAAGCCACTATTGGTTAGTGGCTTGTGGTGTAACTCAAAACGGAATATCATCATTAAACCCATCTTGTTCAGCTGCTGCGCTTAATGGGTCGATTTTTTTCTTTGTCTTTGGTTGGCTGTTGTGTTTCACTGCTTGCCTTGCTGTCTAGCATTTCAAAAGGATTGTGTCGCTACTTTAAGTGCGGTGCGGTTATTGCCGTTTTGGTCTTGCCAGCTTTCCTGCACCAGCTTTCCTGTTACGCAGATTTTTTTGAGCCTTTTTGCAGATATTGTCTTGCCACATCGGCAGAGTTTCCGTGCACCACAATGGGTATCCAATGCGTGCGTTTAACCGTATTGCCTTGTTTATCTCGGTAATCATCACCGATAGCAAGATTAAATGTGGCAATTTGCCCGCCATTTTGGAATTGGCGGATTTCTGGGTCACTGCCTAAATGACCGACTAATATCACGGTGTTGGTATTACGTGCCATAGTTTTTTTCCTTACATTAAATTAAGTAAATAATCGTTATACATTAGATTGTATTCATCAATGAGATCGGGGTGTTTTTTTCCTCTAACCAAACGATAGACTTATCGTAAATTTCACCGCATTCCTTTTTGGTTTTTCCTTTCAGCCTATCTTTAAGTTGCTCTATAACCGATTTGCTCGTTACGTTAGCTTGAGTAGAGCTCATAGCCTGCTGGGTCGATTTGTTGGAGTTGTTTAGCCGCTCGGACTTTGGGGACGATGACTGCTCACGCTTTCCCACGCTTGCCGCATCATCATCTTCTTGCGCCATAAATAACATTGCAGTTAAGGCGTAACGACGTGCATAGGTAATGGCTGCACCAACTTGTTGAGCATCGTTAGCTTGCTTAACTCCAGCCTTAACCAATGGATAACAGCTCCGTAAAAACTGCCCGCTTTTGTGAAAGAGTGTCGTTACAAGTGTTGGCTCGTCATTTAGGGACGGTAACAAGTTGCGTGATAACTCAAAATTATGCTCCGCAAGGATTGGGCGACAGGTATCAAGCACTTTGCTTAGTTCTGCGTATTTATAACCATAACCTTGTTTATCTTTGCTTAGATTCCCAAAGCTGGCTAATCGCTTGAATAAGTTCAGGCATAAGCTCACTTAAATTTGCACTTTGCAGTTCCATTTCTCTTTCCTTATCTAATTGTCAGAACTTGACTATCAACCAATTTCGCACCAGGAATTTCTTCCCTGCTTTTAATCGTGCTTTAATTTCGGTTTTATTTGCTGTAATTTTCACATTAACAAGGGTTTCATCGCAGTTGTTGGCGAGGAATAAACCTTCATCTAATTGCACCGCACTTTGCTTACTTTCGCGGTAAGAAATGGTAAAACAAAGGACAGTTAATTTTTGCCGTGCCAGTTACTCCCATGTTGTGTTTGAGATAGTTTTTTTAATCTGCTCAATACCGTTTTTGGCGTTGTTTTTTTCATTGCCTGCAAGCGTTTAATTTCAGCGTCAATCACTTCAATGTCGCCCTCTGTATTTTTACGACATAGACGACATTCTCCGCTTTTTGTCAAAATCTTGCTGCACTGCATCTAATGCTTTGGCAATGTCAGCGTTATCTGCAAATTCAGGATTTTCGAGCAATTCTTTGATGTTTTTCGAGTTGTTCGGTGATTTCGTAAAGTTTCATCGTGGCTCCTTAGAATGGTAGTGGGTTGTGCTGGATATATTCAATTTCAGCTTGTAATTCTTCTGGCGTAATTCTCTCTTGCCATAACCAATTTCGAATAGCATTTAGCAATTCAGCCTTACTTTCTAGAGCGTTCACGCGGTGTTTCTTCCATTTTTAAGCTCTCCCATAACAATTGGATTGCCAATATTCACAATCAGCATCTTCAGGTTCACGCCAATCTTCTTCTGGTTCATAATCTTCTTCGGTTTTTTTGCTCAAATTGACTGTAATAGTCGTCTGGGCTGTCACACATTTCTGGAGGCAGGTGTCTTTTCATTTATTTCCCCATTGATTTCAATCTAAAGTGATGTCTTTCACAAAAAAATCAATACGGTGTTGGCAATACTCAATATTCTTTTTGTACTGTGGTATGGCGTTTAGCGTCAGCCCAATTTTTGCAGCCTCAAGGTACGACCTTTCTTTTTCTGCTTTTACTGCCGATTCTGCGTAGGTTTTTGTAAGTCAGTCTCATTATTTACTCCAAGTGCGGTTAATTTCGGCTTGCTTTTGCTCGACATAACGATACATATCAGCATTGACCTGAGGGGGAGATTTGCTTGATAGATGCCGTTTTCTTCACGCCATTGTGCCTTTGCTTTCGCGCGTTCTTCTTGTTGGATTTGTTCGCTTAGTGTGTTGTCGTGCCAGTCGGTAGATTCATCGGCAAAACAGTAGGCAATACCGCCAATTAAAAAAAGCGAGGGAAAAAGGCGATGGCTGTTTTACAAAGAAATGGTATGGTTTCAGCGAATACATCAGTAAATTTTTGCATTTTTAGTTCCTTAGCTGCATTTGTCAGCGAGTAGTACACGAATTAAAAATAACGATAAGCCACATATTAAAACGAGCAAATTTATCGCCCTCTAATGTGATTAATGTGGCTCGGATTAAATCCTTTATAAATTCTTTCATAGGAGTCCTTATGCGTAATTGGGTCGCTTGTTTTTGTAAGTGCTTTCTTGTTGAGCATCGTGTTTTTCTGCGATGTTTCTTGTTGAATCAGGAAGATCAGAATTCTATTTTGGCGATATTGTCCTCACTTCAGGGCAACTTCGATGGATAGCCACAATTGCTACTGGATTATTAGTTGCTCGTGCGATTCACTTTTTACTATGGTTGTGAAAAAAAGTGCATTCGGTGATTACTAAATTCTTTAATTTTTTTAGTGTCAGTTTCTTGAGAAGAAATACGCTCATTTTGTTTCCTTTTTCGTCAATTTAGTGAATTTAGGGTGTGAGAATCCGCCGCACGATTTTTCAAAAAGTGCGGTAGATTTTCGTGAGTTTTTATTGCACGTAGTTTTCTAACGTGATGAGGGGCGCAAGGCGCATCACATCTGTGCCGCGTGTGATTCTAAAAAGCACATCGGCAGATAATTTGAAATCCATATCGGATGACGCGATACGGTTTTTGATTGGTGTGAGTAAGGCGGATTGCGCCGCTTCCAGCATGGGGAAAAGCTGTTTGAGTAGCTCGCGATATTCATAGGCTTGATACCACGAGAGCACAAGCCATTCAAGTTCGCGTGCGGTGAATTCTCGTTCGTAAGTCATATAGCCAAAGGGATTTTTTTCGGCGGTAATAATCCGCGTTGTTTTTTTGCCTTTGGTTTCCGATAATTCAAGCTGTTGCGGTTGTTGCAAGGTTTTTAATGTTCTTTCGCAACGGATGAAGTATTGGCGGATTTGTCTGCCTCGTTCGTTTCTTTTCGACCATGCCGAGTTCTTTGCCCATGTCGAGGGTGATGTGATATTCCTTGCGTGGGCGTCCGTTGGTGCGTTCGGTGATGATGAAGTAGTCTTCATCTTGATGAAACCATATTCGCTTATGCGGTTTTTTGATCCAAGTTGCGTATTCTTGTTTGCTTTCTACGAATGCGTGAAGTTCACGAGCGTTGCAAAAGTTGAACAGGTTGATTTTTGGATTAAGCCGTTAAAAACAGGAATTAAGTTTGAATTTGTCATTTTGTGGTCTCTTTGTCAAAGTTTTAAAACTCATCACGAACCACTGCGAATAGTTGGTGATGAACTGAATAGGATTCGCAGTACCGTGACAAAGAGAAACGGCGGATCTTTCGATCCTCCTAAACAGTTCATCATTGAACTTTTTGATAAATTTATCAAAAAGGTAGATTTGCTGTTTTGCGGGTATAAAAAAAGCCGCGTTTGAGCGACTGTCTTTCTTACCGCTCTTTGTCATTCAGGACTGCGATCCCGACTTTCTGTTGAAAGTGGGGGTATCTTAATCTGATGTGGGGCGGTGTCAATAAAAAGCTCTGAATTTTTTTCAGAGCTTTTAAGGTTATTCATCAGGCATGTATTGTTTGCCTTCATTCCAATATTTTTCTTAACCATGAGCTGCTTTCGGTTGGCGCATAGCCCGATAATTTCCCGTCATCAATTCTAAATACCAAAAACAGAACCACTATGAACTAAGCGAAGTGATTCACGAATCTCTACAAGGGAAAAATCATCACTAACAATGAGCCACACATTATGTATCCAGTGCCAAAAATCTGCTTTTTTTAGCTTGGAAGAAATTTGTGATTTTTATCTTCAGCTTCTGCATCAATATCGTCATCAACAATGATGATGTATTTTTTTAGTCATCTAAACCTCCGACTTCAATTACTTCTTGCTCTTGCTTAGTTGGCAGAGCTTGTTGTCGGGTTTGTAATTTTTGAGTGCTGTCGCCAATATGTCCTTTTTCCATTGCCATTTTAGAAAGTTTGAATTTTTTTCAGAACGAAGGCAATCAGGATCTGTTTTCATAAAGTGATTGTAAGCATAAAGCGCAAAAATTAGGGACTATTATAATAATTGCAAACCCAAAAATAAAGAACTACCTCTTTCCCTGTAATCCAATAAAGACTCCCCGTTCCTGTGAAAAAAATACGCCGAGTATCCACAAAAATCGGGGAAAGAGCAGTTGATTTGGAATTCATTCCTTCTACTCGCCCAAAAGCGTTGAAAGGGATTAGGCATTTTTTAACCTCTTCAAATTTAATTTTTTTGGCGAAGTATAGCATATAGATTAATGTGATGTACTTGTAAAAAGCCCTCGTTTTTACGGAGGGCAAACCCTAAGGAACCGCATAAGTTTTTAAGCCCTCATGCTCGGCTAAGACAGTAACCAAAAGTTTGGGTAGTCATCCCTAGCGAATAAGCTCATCTTGAGCAGTGTCCACCGTGACTAAATCGGTGCAACCAGCTTAATCATCCATAATTAAGCCCGTATAGTGCCTTTCTTTATGCTTGTAAGGCTCAAGCCCTTATTGTCACCACAACACATAAGGAATATAATTTTTCTTCAACCACAACACAAAAAAATAAGGAAGCATCATGAAAAAGCAGCAGCAGATAAAAATAGCCCTTGTTATGGCAAGAGATATTTTAAAAACAAACTCTTCTCAATATTTGCGCGAAGTTAATGAGTCTGTAGCCGAAGATATTGCTAGATTTGTTTTCAACATTATCATCAAGACTGCAAGAATCTATTGAGGATAGTATTTCCAGTTCAGATATTTTTTTAACGCCCATAAGAATCAATAAACATCACTGCCGAACATACACTCTCAGCCAATTCACTTGGTGTTAGATTTGTATTTTTAGCAGCACTTTTCTAATACAGCCTGTTTGATTAACCATTTATCTCTTTCAGATAGGCTGTTTTCTTTTTCTTCCATTTTTTTAACCTCGTTTGTCTGCCATTTCAAAACACACTCCATCTATCATTCGCAACGGTTTCACATGCCGTTGTGTCTCTGTACTAGCAAATGTGTTTTGAAATATCCACATTAGGATATTCGCCTGCTTGAGCTCCACTTTCGGCAACTGCACCGTTTTTTCACTGGCTTTGCATGGGCAGACTTTAAACCACAGTGTTATTAAGTAGGTTAGGGCTTTTAATCTAACGACCGCTTAATACCGTTATGCACTGTGTTTCTGTAACCAAATTGTCTAAAAATTCAAAAACAGGTTAATGATGAGTGCCTTTCTTTATACTTGTAAGGCTCAAGTCCTCTTGTATGCGACTACATCGAGGAATACAATGTTTCCTGCGACTACAATTTAATCAGAGGAAACATTATGGAAGAGTACGCCAAACTACTTAACACTATATTGACTAAGGTTGTGTTCACTCATATGACTATGTTCTTCGTTTTCTTATTTAGCAGTTTTTACTTTATGCCTCCTGAATTAGCGGCAGATATGGATGCTAAAAACCCCTGATATACTTTCCCTAATTGGTTTCCTCTTTCCGCTCTTGGTAGTATTATTTTTACGCTACTTTCCACTGGGGCTTGGATTTTTACTTTTGTAATGGTATAAAGCTTGCTTTTACTAAATTTCGCCAAGTTTCCATCACGTCCTCGGAATCTGATAAGCTAATTAGTTGTTCTCCAATCTCTCCGAACTGGAAAAGGAAATTCTTGTATCATCTTTCTTAGGTGAGCGAATTTGGAGTGAGGATGTTAAAAACCAAGCTGGCTATTGAGAAGTTGATTAGCCTGAATCTCATTTCGTACTCTTGGGTTTATAATTACTATGAAGTGAATACATTGATTAAGCCTTTTTATCATCAGCGAACTTGATAAACTCACTAAAACCCATCACTAACCTGTTTCAAATTTTTTAAAGAGCATCGAGATTGTGTATCTCGTTTTTGATGGGTTTATAATATCTAAATGCTATCTTATATGCAATATCTTTTGATATGATTTTTGCGTTATTTTTGATATTTAAATAACATCTATTTGATTTTTAAGGAAATAAATTTTTAAGCGAGGTGATTTAAGTGGTGGTTTTTTGAGCTATAAAAATATTTTTGCGATCTGGCTCGAAAATTTTTTGAAGAGGTTTTAGGCAAAAAAATAAGAATTAGTTAATATGTAAGGAAAAGGAGATAGTTATGAAAGTATCAAAAAGACGAAGTGTTAATCTAATTGATCAATTTGATTGGAAAGGATATAGCTATACTGCTGTTGCTATCACAAGCACTTGAAGACGGCTATGGGGAGTTGATATCAATAGCACACCAAGATATAGAGATTGAGGAATAGCGGGGAAAAGAAAACCGCCACGAGGGCGGTTTGGGGTAAAATTAAATGAATGAGCTTAACATCATACTATCAATTTCAGCATTAAAAATATCAACATCAAAAATTAAAAGATTCCTGCCAAGAGAGGTAGGTAGATGCTTTTTCTAAAATGATGCCTATATGGTGATAAGTTACTTAATAGTAAATCAAATCTTTTGTATAGTTGCTTCCATATGTTTTTAATGCTTCGGAAGATGTTCTCGAATTTTTTTACTCCAAATGGCATCTTGATGGGAAAGTCTATTTCTAAAATCTCTCACATCTCTTAATTCATTAAAAAGTTGCTGAATCGTATTAAATCGATTATTGAAGATTTTACGGTAGAAAAAGATTATTCCAATGCAAATAGTGAGGATTTCTTCTTCTGTTGTCATCTATTAGGTTTACCCAAAAACCGAACGTCATATTAGCGACAACATCATCTGCTGAAATGTTTTTGCTGTGTTAGCCTTTTGGTAAGCATAATTTACGTTATTAAGATAGCTCACAGACTGATTAGGTAAAAAGTGAGTTATTAAGAAGTTTAATTAAGCAACTTTTTAGTTCTTTTTGACTGTATGAAGATAATGTTGTTGTATTATCAATAGCAAGAAAACAAAAATAATTTAAAGAGATCAATATTAGGTGCAAGGTGTTGTTTTATTATTTGTACCATTTCATTTTCTTACGCTAATTTCAATTTCTTGAATAAGTGAAGAAAAAATAGATGCTCGATGCTGCAATGCCGTATATATACAAATAGTACGCTTAGACAATGTAAGTTGGGATATGCTTGGGTGCATATTTTTGACATAAAATGCTATAAGGATATAACCGACTTCGCGATATAGCATTAAGATGTTGTATTATTGACATATTTTTATAAAATACAGTTTGACAATTACTCGTTACTTTAATAATCTATGGGTCGTCTGGCAAGTTGCCCGGTGAGCATAGGGTAAAAGCTTATGTTTCTTCGTTAACCTATGAGGCAGGATTTCTATCCTGCCTTTTTTTCATTTTATTTGTGTTCTAATCCAGCTTTGGAACGTTTGTAATGTCCAACGTGGCGAACTTCCAATATAGATGTCTGGTTTAGGAAAAAAATAATGTTTTTGGCTCATCAAATGGTGATTCACCTATCAATACTCTACCTATAGCTCTCATTGTTGTGGGAATGGCATAACTCGGATCACCATTTCTTACCCATTGATGGAAAGTATCTAACGGCACATCTAATCGTTCTGCTATTACTTCCGCTTTTAATAGCGGAGATTTTTCCCATTGAAATATCTTCCACTAACCGTTCAACGTTTAGCCCCTTTTTGTTCTTGTAAAATCAGGCTTTTGGTAAGATTTAAACTTTTTAATTTACTCATTTTTTTATTCCTTTTTATCTCTTTCTTCATAAATCCGATGTTCAGACTCTACAAATCCAACACCAAGCTCTCTTTGGCAATGCCTGCTATATATTGCATTTTGCGGATATTTTTCTTGGTAAAGGTTGATTGGCTCGTGGTTTTCATTCACGGAATAGAGCATGAGTCTGCCACCTTGTTCGTAGGCGTAGATTTTAACCATTACTTGATCTTCATCGGTAACAACAAGCACTTCATCCCCATTTTTTTAATTTCGTGATTAGGTTCAATAATCACGTATTCACCATGCTTGATACGTGGGGTCATTGAATCGCCCCTGACATTTTAGGGCATATACATCTTCATCACGGCTTGGCCACCAGATGTAGCCATCGCCTTCGCCTACGGGGTATTCTAAATCGATCCAATGCCCTTCAGTACCTAATTGGGCGTAGCCGCGAATAGGCACATGGTTCACGGGTATGGAACGCATTTTCAGGAAGTTCACGCCTTTCGGATTTTGGCTGAGGTCGTCATCAAAGCAAGCAGTCTGCAGACACGAGGAATAATTGCTCAAGGGTGTTTAAAAAGAGCTTTTTCATTTTCCACGTTGTCGGAATTCAACAACTCTAATAAACGACTTTCTTCAATCTCGGTTCGCTCTGCCAAAAGTGGGAGTGAGATGCCTTTTACGCATTAAGAATTTGACGTTATCCAGCAGGTGGACAGGCTGTTTCTCTTCAATGGCTTGATGCTGTTGATCCAACCAGCCTCTTGGCTTACCCATTCCATCTTCTAATTTTGCAGCAATTTTATCGCCAATGCCTTTCGGCTTGCCGTTTTGAATAACATTTTTTTGTTTTTAATTTGGCGTAGATAATTTGCAGTAACGCCTGTTCTCTCTTCAAGTCTTACCATACTTTCCAGCTTCTTCCACCAATCTTAAGAGATTGTTGTATCTGTTTTCTTTTACGGTATTCATAGCGTTTTTCCTCAATTAGTCTATTAAAACCTTATTTTTAATATCATAATGATACGATTTTTAATTTGGTAAAAGATATTGAAAAAGATACTTAAATTAAGATAGCATTTAGATATTCATTAACTGACAAAAAAAGATATTATGACGCTACAAGAATATATCAAAGTAGAAGGACGAGGATCTATCGCTACTTTAGCTAAACAAATTGGCATTAAGCCTTCGATTGTTTCATTTTGGTTTGGCGGTCAACGCCAAGTGCCAACTAATCGCTGTCCAGACATCGAACGCATCACAGAAGGCAAGGTAACTTGCGAAGAGTTACGCCCTGATGTGAATTGGGGTGTGTTACGTAATTCAAAAAGGGCAATAAAACAAGGCTCATTTTTTGATTTTTATTAAAAACTTATCTAGCACAACAGGCAGAAGAGTAAGGCTCCAAAAAGAAAAAAATGACAATTTGAGTACAAAGTAAGGCCAACTTGACTCAGTTAGCAAAAAAATTTAAAACCAAACTCAATAAGTTCTTCTTTGCTAAATGAACCAAGTGTAGTTAGAACGGCAATGCACATCATTGATGGTATGTAAGCGAAGTTATCCAAAGTTTGTTGATATTTCCTTACTCCCCATTTGTGCAATAAAACTAATCCCAGAGGGATGCCGTTTACAAGTATTCCAATGAGCCAATACGGAATATCACTTCCAATAATTAACCGTGGAAGTAATAGAAAGACAATAAAACATAACCCGACGAATAAATCACGGAATGTAACAAAGGACATAAAAAAAGAATGAGTAAATTGAAAAGTAGATTGCGCATTATTGCACAAATCTGGCGAGAGGATAGCGAGTTTCGTTACTTTACGGCGATTGCCATTTTTGTGGTGGTGAGTTTTTTAATAAAAAAAGCCACGAGGAGATTTCGTGGCTAATTCATTAAGGAATATACAGATGAACCAATTATTAACGATTACGAAAGAAAACACAAGTACTTTGACGATGAGTAGTCGGGAAATTGCGGAGATTACACATAAAGAACACAAAAAAATGTATTACGTGTTATTCGTGATTTGATTGAACAAAAATTTAGTCGCTCAAATTGAGCCACTAAAATTTGAGTATAGAAATCAATGGTTTTGATTATTACGAGTTAAACAAGCGAGATACGTTTGTTGTTGTCGCTCGCTTATCGCCTGAGTTTACCGCCGCTGTTGTTGATCGCTGGCAAGAGTTGGAAAAATCAACAAAAACCAACCGCACTTATTCCGCAATCTTTTTTTCTGAGGCGTTGATGTTAGCGGCTAAGTTACAAGCAGAAAAAGAGCGAAATGCGCCTAAAGTCGCTTTTTTGTTGATCACTATGTAGAAGTAGGGACGAGTAAATCATTTCGTGAGACGGCGAAGATTTTTAAAAATGCCTGAGCGCGCATTAGTCAATCGCTTGGTGGAAGATAAATATTTGTATCGTCAATCAGGCGTGCTTTTTACCTTATCAATCAGCACACACCAAAGATCTTTTTACGGTTAAAACAGGTACTGCTGAACACGGTCACAATTACACTCAGACACGTGTAACAAGCAAAGGCATTGAATTTATTGCGTCACGTTATGCTTCGGAGTTGATGTTATGAGTATGCGATTAATGGTTCAAGCAATGAATTGTGAAGTTGGCAATCCTGCTAGAAAAACTTGTGCTTTTTAAAACTTGCCGACAATGCAAATGATGATGGAATTTGTTTCCCAAGTTATCAATATATTGCCGATAAATGCGAGATGACCCGACGTAGTGCAATCAGTCACATTGAATATTTAATCAAAATGGGATTAGTAAGCAAAAAGAACGTAAAAATAAAGATGGTTCCATCTCAAATTTATACTTTTTACACCTTGAACAAGGTAGTGAAAATTTTGCACTGGGTGGTGAAAATATTTTCACTAGGTAGTGAAAATTTTTGCACTAGGGGGTAGTGAAAATATTTCACCCAGAACCAGTCACTCTTTAGAACCAGTCACTGAACCTAAAAACTACGCAAAAAGCGAATCCGAAATTTTACTTGAGCAGTTCGGTATTACTGGACAACTGGCGAAAGATTTTTATCGCACACCGCAAATCCAAAAAGCGACCATCACCGAAACTGCGCTCAAAGGGTATAAGCGCGAAGCTGACAAAGCTGGGATAACGCTGGAGGAAGCAATCGCAATCGCCATTGAAAGAGATTGGCGCGGATTTAATGCGAGCTGGAATTGGCGCGGTGACAGCATAGCAACGGCTACAAACACCCGAAAAACAAGCACTTTTGCCGATGACGGTTCTTGGGCTGTTGGCAGAAAATTAAATATCGATCCTGAACTCATTCCGGAGGAATTGAGATGACAAACGTGATTCCGATGCAAGCCGTGAAAAGTGCGGTTAAAAATCAGATATCCCCGACAATGCCGTTCGTTTGATTGACAGAATGTTTATCCGATTAAAAATCAATCTTTCCTGCCTGGAAACAGGCGTTTGCTAGTGAAGTTGAGTATAACGAGACTAAGCAAGTATGGCTCGAAGAGCTATTCAAAAGCTGGCGTAGTTGAACCGATGAAATTAAAACACGGACTTGATTTAGCAGCAAAATCGACCAGTCCATTTTTCCCAAGTGTAGGGCAATTTATTGCTTGGTGCGAGTTTGAAAGTTATCACGAATTAGGCTTACCAACACTAGAAGAACTTGAGCAACGACTTAAAAATACTTTGGTTATGCGAAAGAGCCTCACAATTTTAATTTTTCGCCCCCAGCCGAATATTGGTTGCTTTCTGAACTTTACCGAAATTACAGCAAGAAGAAATGGGAAGATTGTCAAAAAGCAATGCCACGTATTTTGGCTCAAGCCGTTGTAAAAGTGCGGTCTGGGGATGAATTTGAGCCTATTCCAATAGCGATTGAAGAAAAAACCAAAGTTATCGATAGACAGGTAGCAATTCAAGGCGTAGCTAGATTAAAAACGATTATGGGGGAAATTAAATGTCTGAACAACAATTTGATAAAGATACATGGCAAACGCCGAAGTATTTTTTTAATTGGCTAAACAAGCGCTTTGATTTTTGATATTGATGGCTGTGCTAATGGAGATAATGCACTTGTTAGCTTTTTATTTCGGTGAAGGTGGATTAGCTGATGATTTTTAAATTTTAACCTTTTATGCATTTAAAGGCGGTTTGTCTAAAGCGTCTATTTTTGTCAATCCTCCGTACTCTAACGTAACGCCATTTATTAAGCGCGCCAAGGTGTTATGCGATGATGGTCATTTAGTCGTGATGTTACTCAACAACGACAAATCAACGCAGTGGTATCAAAAACATATTCACAACGTGGCTAATGAAGTGATTGATATCACAGGTGGTCGAATTGCATTTATCAACCCTGTAACAGGAAAAGAAATCAAGGGGAATAGCAAAGGACAAATGGTCGTAGTGTTTGATCCGACAATGGAAGATTTTTGTGCAACGGTCGGTAAGTCTGGATTTTTGTGAAGAAGGTAGGTGGTTATGAGTAATAACAGAAACATTGAGCTAGTAAAGCAATTATTACAGAAAGCGGGTGTGGTCATTCACCCAAAATCAGAAGGGGTTATGGTCTATGCCTACCGAAATGGCAAGCAGTATGAAAGTTTTGTTTGCAGTTGGATGGGTTCTAATCTCGACGGTGTCGATTTCAATCGAGGGTAAAGGCTGATTTGGAACAAAAGTAGCAAGATTGCAAAATCGATTTTCGGAAAGCAATTTGCGGTAAGTCATTTAGCAGATTGTCCATTTGATGGCGAACAAGCGAACTATTTTAGCTGTGAGTTTTTGAATTAGAGTGAGAGTTTATGCAACTTGAAATGCTCAAAATGGCAGGTGGAATGCTTGCTCCGCTGGATGATATGCAAGCCGAAGCTTTGATGAAGTTCAAGACGGGCGAGCAGTACCAAGTGGAGATTAAACAGGTTCGCAATCCCTGCCTTTCATCGCAAGGTATTCGCTTTTCTTCAAGTTCTGTTTTTAACCATTGGGCGGCAGATAAAACAGAATGGGAACACTTTGATGAGCGCAAGCAATTTGACACCTTTCGCAAGCATCTAACGGTATTAGCTGGGTTTTACGAATCCACATACAATATCAAAGGAGATTTGCGGATTGAGGCGCAATCCTTGAGCTATGGGAATATGGAGCAAGCAGAGTTTGAAAGCTGTTACAAGGCATTAATTAGTGCAGCAATCAAGCATATTTTTTTAACGATTCAACCGATGAAAATACGTTAAATCAGTTGTATGCGTTCTTTTTGGTAGGGGTTAGAGATGGACTGGATTATTTACTTTGCGCTGATGTTGATAGTGATCAGCTTACCTTTATTAGCACTTCTTTTTGGGGCTAATTTTTCCCATTCATTGCTAGATTTTTTTAACTGGATATTAGTCATAAGCGCATTGGCATATTTTTATTTTAATTGCAGTCGGTATTGGTTATGGCGTGATGAGTTTTGGTGGATTAAATGAAATTAAACGATGACGAGATTCTAGAGTTAAAAATCGTGTTTTGGATTGTGGCGGTTTGGGTGATTTTTTTCAGATGGTGTTTGGATAATGAGTAATTTGAGAAAAGAAGCAAAAGGCCGAGAGTGCCAAGTGCGGTTGCCAGGTATTTGCAATCATAATCCTGAAACGACCGTATTAGCACATTATCGTATGGCAGGATTAAATGGAGTTGGTATGAAGCCCGATGATATTTTTGGTGCTTGGGCATGCTCCTCTTGTCACGATGAATGTGACCGCAGAACTAGAAAAATAGATGCTGAATATGTCCGTCTAGCACATGCTGAAGGTGTGTTACGAACACAGCAAAATTTTGCGCAAGGAGGGAAGCTATGAGTGATTGGCTTGAAATCTGTCTGCCGTACCCACCGAGCGTGAATCATTATTGGAAGCACACAAGACAAGGTAAGCATTACATATCTAAAAGCAGGACGGGAATTTAAACGTGTTGCCACTGAGGTTTGCTCACAGTTCGATCCATTTGAAAGTGCGGTTGAAATTAAGATGGAAATTTACTTTTCCCGATAATCGTCCGCGCAATTATTCGTAAATATTCGATTGAAGAGAAAAGGCGTAGTAAGCAAAAGGTAAGTCAATCATTAAAATTAGAGGTATTCATGCATAAATTTAGCGAATTGGCAGAATTGACTTTGAAGCAAGAAGAATTTGTTGATCGTTATATGTATCAATGGGGTGCTTGGGTGCGAAGTGGTAGGCTTGATAAACCGCAATTAAATATTATTGCAAAAACTAATGCAATCAGTCATTCCTGCAGAGCCAAATGAACCAATTTGCGATGATGAAACTGGGTTTATGATTAGTCAAACCATTGAGATGTTTTTAAGCAGAAATGACCAAATCTTACACTTTTATTGTGTTTGCTTATTATGTAAAACAAAAGAACAATCAATTTTATAGCAGAACACCTACACAACAAAGCCAAAAGCTAAGGAAATGAGACCTTGTGCAGGTAAATCTAACGTAAGAGTGCCAAGTTTTAGAACAATCTATCGTGAAGTCGAAAAAGAGATACACTTTGCAAAAAGCAATAATTCACGAACTGCTTATAACTTGCTTTATTATTCAGAGAACTAGTAGGAACGTGCAACAAATATCAAAAAAATCAAAATTACATATTGACATATTTGGCAAAAGTGTCATACTATTTAGATGTATGGTGGTCGCAGTGTAAGTAGTGAATACCTAGATTGATTTTTACAGCCCTGATCGGAAACGGTCGGGGCTTTTTTTGTTATCAAACTTAAGGGCGTAGTTCAATGGTAAGACAGCGGTCCCAAAATCGCTAATTGAGGTTCGAATCCTTGCGCCTTTGCCATATCACAAGCTCACGTTAATGCGTGGGCTTTTTATTGCCCTGTAAATGGGGTGGAGTATGAAAATGTTAAAAGACCCGGAAATCAAACTTATGTATGGTCAGGGTTTTCTGGTGTGCTGGCTTGGTTAGGTGATCAGAATAACCTTATGTTGCTTAGTTTGGCTATTGGTATTTTTGACCGCACTTGTTAATGTCTATTCAAAATGTGCCGAAGGGCGAATGATGAGAAGAGAAAAATGAGCGCAAGGAAGAAATACATAGGTGCGCATGGAGCGTTTAAAACGAGGGCTACCTGATGAAATTAACGAGGACTAGAACCACGCTTGGTGCAGCAGGAGCAATCTGTGCAGTATCGAGCATTATTACATTGATGTATGCGCAGTTTGGTGAGGAGCTTATCCTTAGCCCCTAAAGGTGCAGAGATTATTGGCAATGCAGAGGGTTGCAGACGAGACCCGTACAAATGCCCATCCGATGTATTAACTGTTGGTATTGGCTCAACGGCATATAGCGGTCAACCTGTCGATCCAAAAACATCGATACACGGATTTAGAGATTGCGGAGCGTTGGAAAAACGATATTCAAGTTGCCGAAAAATGCGTGCTGAATTATGGAAATGGCCGAGCATTACCTCAGTCTGTTTTTGATTCTGCCGTCTCGATTACCTTTTAACGTAGGTTGTGGCGCTGTTCGTAATTCCACTTTATTCAAACAATTGCGAGCAGGAAACTATCACCAAGCCTGCCACGAATATCCCAAATGGGTATATGCAGGTGGAAAGATATTACCTGGGTTAGCTCTCGTAGAGAAAAAGAGAAAGCATTATGTTTAGCCGATTTGAAACAGCCTTAAAGCTAACCGCACTTTTGCTTGATTTTTGGGCTTAGTGCGGTTGGGCTTGGTATCAATCTCAGAAGATAAGTAGCTTAAAAAGCCGAGAACCAAGCACAAGCCCAAACCATCCAGCAACAAGAAGATGCCAACAAGGCATTGAACATTGCACTGCAACAAGAGCGTGATGCGGTAATAGCACAACAGCAACGTAATGATGAAATAGAAAGGATAGCAACAGAAAATGCTGAATCAGTTAAAACAATCATTAAGACACAACCTTGTGCTCACACTCGTTTGCCCTCTAGTCTGCTCTTGACCGCTTGTACAAATAAGGTCACGACCAAAGCAGAATATATTTACCCACCTCAGGCCTATACCGCACCTTGCGTCAAAAACAGCATTTACTGGTGAGACATACGGTGATGTAGTCATACAGCTTGTTAAGGTAACAGCAGAGCGAGATAAGTGCGCAAGCCAAATAGATAATCTCAATAAGTGGATTAATTCAAACTAAGACCGCCAATTAAAGTGCGGTCTTTTTATTGGTATATACAGGCATACATTAGGACTGACCTTGACTATCTGATGATAGCTCGAGGGTAGTCCTAAGCTATGTTTTATGGATAAAAACAAAAATATATCGAGTGATTTTTATCAAGAATCGTGATGGCAAAAGGTACTCCTGAGGAGGTACCCATTTCCACGAGGTTTCGGGCGCGCGGTTTTCGACAGTTTTTTTGACATCTTAGGCATCATCATCTTTTTCTTTTTTGGGCATTTTTAACGGTCTCGGCTATGGATAATTTATACGACTTAAAACTCAATATAAATCAGATCGCCGAACTGGTCGGAATGCATCGACAAACCGTATCACAACGGCTTGCAGGACTAACGCCAGCCATTGGCAGTAATTCCAAATTAAAGCTCTACGCACTATCTGATTTAATCAAAATCGGACTCGCTGAGAAAAATGACGGCAGATGTTGATAGCTTATCGCCTGTTGAGAGACGAGCATTTTGGCAAGCTGAAAATGAAAGGCTTAAATATGAGCGAGATACGGGGGAGCTGGTGCCATCATTTGAAGTTGCTCAAGAGATGGGCTTTTTAGCTAAAGCTGTTGTGCAGTCGCTTGATACATTGCCAGATATTTTTAGAGCGTGATTGTGCATTAACTCCCACGCAATTAACTCGTGTAATACAGGTGATTGATGACGTTAAATCGCAAATGTCATTACATATACAGGCTGGCGATAATAAATCAGAGGAGTAGCCATGTTTGCATCAGCTAAAGATATTAGGCGAGATATTGCAAATCTACTTTAAACCGCCTCGCCGAATGAAAGTATCGGAAGCCGTAGCGGAATATATGCGCGTGCCTGTTGGTGGGGGAACTCTGTTAAATGGGATAAAAGATACTGCTGCATATATGCTAGATCCAATGGACTGCCTAAACTCTCGTGAATATGACGCAGTAATTTTTTTGTTGGGCCAGCTCGTACTGGTAAAACAATTGGATTGATTGATGGCTGGATCACTTATGCGATTATTTGCGATCCGTCTGATTTTTACTTGTGCAGTTAACACAAGAAAAAGCAAGCGAACACAGCCGAAAGCGTTTAGACCGCACTTTTTAGATGCTCTCCTGAGATTGCAAAAAGATTAAGCCCGCGTAAAAACGATAACAATGTCCACGATAAATATTTTAGGGCAGGTAATTTATTAAAGATTGGTTGGCCGTCAATTAACGTATTGTCATCATCTGATTACAAATATGTTGCGTTAACCGATTACGACCGATGGCCCGATGATGTGGACGGTGAGGGTGATGGATTTAGTTTAGCGTCCAAACGGACGACTACATTTATGAGTGCGGGTGATGACACTTGTAGAGAGTTCTCCAGGCAAAGATATTGTTGATATAAAACATCATCCCAAAAACGACTCATGAGGCACCGCCAACAACAGGTATTTTTGTCACTATATAACCGTGGCGATAGACGTAGATTCTATTGGCAATGCCCGCATTGCAAAGAATGGTTTGAGCCATCAATGGCAAATATGGTTGGTTATCGTAATGATACTGACTATGTTAAGGCAAGCGAAAAACGCTCGTTTACAATGCCCACATTGTCAATCTCTCGTAGATCCTGACAAGAAACGCGCATTAAAACATTAGCGGCAAATGGCTAAAAAGAAGGGCAAACGATAGATAAAGATGGTGTGATACATGGCGAGGGCAGAAACTCCCGTATTGCATCATTTTTGGCTAGAAGGTCCTGCAGCCGCTTACCAAACATGGGCGCAATTAACTTATAAATTGCTCACTGCTGAACATGAATTTGAAATGACTGGCAGTGAAGAAACGCTAAAGGCAGTAACAAATACAGACTGGGGATTGCCTTATTTACCACGCTCCGCACTTGAGCAACGCCGAAGTGATGAGTTGATGGAGCGGCGCGAAGAAACGGAAAAAAAGAACGGTACCTTATGGGTGCCGTTTTTATTGGCTGCAGTTGATGTACAGGGTGGGCGGAATCGCCGTTTTGTCGTCCAAATTGTGGGCTATGGTGAAAAACAGCGAACGGTGGCTCATTGATAGATACAACATTAAATCATCAATGCGGAGCAATTCCGATGGAGAAAGTCTCCCGATTGATCCGTCCGCCTACCCTGAGGACTGGGATTTACTCATCAGTGATGTGCTTAATAAGCAATATCGCATTGAGGGTTTAGATAGCTGGATTTATGCCAATCCTTGCGATGGCGGTGGATAGTGGCGGTGAGGACGGTGTAACAGATAACGCCTATAAGTTTTGGCGCAGATGTAAGCGTGATGGCATATCAAAACGAGTGTATCTCGTTAAAGGTGATAGTACCAAACGACAGAAACTAATTTCTCGCACCTATCCTGATAATACCTCACGGTCAGATCGTCATGCTAAAAGCACGCGGTGATGTGCCTTTGTATTTACTCCAAACAGATCAACTCAAAGATCGCATTAGTAATGCACTAAGCCGTGAGACTATCGGGGCTAACTATATCCATTTTCCGTCGTGGCTTGGCGAATGGTTTTTTGATGAGCTGACTTATGAGGAGCGCGGACTAAGACGGCAAATGGCGCAAACCAGGTAAGGGCAACAATGAGGCGTTTGACTTATTTTGCTATGCCCATGCGATCGCTATTTTGCGTGGTTATGAGCGTATTAAGTGGGAGATGAGGACAATGTCCCATACTGGGCGAAATTGCCAAGCGTAAACCCTAACGTGATCCGTAGAGAATCATCCGCACCGGAAGAAGAAACTGAAAGTGCGGTAGAAATTGAACAAGTAAAACCGCAACCGAAACCCAAAACAAAAAGTAATTGGCTAAACGGTGGCGTAAGTAAGAAAAAAAGGTGGGTGGCTGTGATTTACGATAAAGAGGAGCTTGAAGAAAAATCCGAGCTCTTGATGAAAAAGATCGAAAACGCCCAAAGCCAAGTGAGCTTTTAATGGGCGATCGGTATCTTACCAAGTGTCCGAATGGACAAAACAACGTGACCGCTATCAACAAATGCTTAATGAGTTATTAGCGGAACAAGACAGCGCGTTAAACGCCACAGAATCAAATATGCGAGATTTTAAACGATGGGAATATTAGATAAAACAATTGCCGCAATCTCGCCTAAATGGGGCGCACAGCGAGCAAAAAGCCGATATGTGATGAATGCATACGAGGCAGCAATGCCAAGCCGTACACATAAGGCAAAAACGCGAAAAATCAAGGCGCGAATGTATCGACCAAACAAAAGTGCAGTTAGTTTGCGAGAACAGGCTCGGGCATTAGATCAAAATCACGATATTGTGATCGGCATTTTGGACAAGATGGAAGAGCGTGTGATTGGCTCTAGAGGAATCCATATTGAACCACAACCGCTCAAATTAACAGGTGATGTTGATGAGGAGCTGGCTGAACAAATCCGCAAAAATGGGCGGAATGGTCTGTGCGACCAGAAGTTACTGGACAATTTACCCGTCCAGAACTTGAGCGGATGTTGTTACGCACATGGCTCCGTGATGGGGAAGTGTTTATCCAACTTGTGCGAGGCAGTGTAGCCGGACTAAATCACAGCACCGGCATTGCATTTAGCCCTGAGGCATTAGAGCCTGATTTTTGTGCCGATGAATACGTTAGATTCCGCAAAATCTTATTCAAGGATCGAGCTTAACGCATGGCGGCGCCCCTGTCTCTACCGTGTGTACATGGATAACCCGCAGGAAAATAACCGCACTTTTTGGGCGTTTGAAGACCGTGCCAGCGGAAAACATGTTGCATTTGGCATTTTAAAAACGACTTCACCAATTGCGTGGCGTATCGATGTTGCATGGTGTAATTGTCCGCCTTGCTGACCTTAAAGATTATGAGGAAAGCGAACGTGTTGCAGCGCGAATTGCGGCAGCCTTTACGATGTACATCAAAAAAGGGGATGCTGCACTCTATGGAGATAACGAAGATTATAGCGCAGACAGCCCTGAGCGTGATTTTGAAATTGCGCCCGGTGCAATTATTGATGATTTAAAAACCCGGTGAAGATATTGGTTTAATCAATTCCAACCGTCCGAACACTAACCCTGGAGCATTTCGAAATGGGCAATTAAGAGCAACGGCTGCAGGTACTCGCTCCAGTTACTCTAGCATTGCCCGTGACTATAACGGCACTTACTCAAGCCAACGCCAAGAGTTGGTGGAGAGCTTTGAGGGCTACTCTGTTTTACAAGATACCTTTGTTGCACATATCTCCCGTCCAATCTACCGAGAATGGTTAAAAATGGCGATTGTCAGCGGCGAAATTGAGGTGCCAATCGATATTGATCCTGCATCACTTTATAACGCTGTTTATAGTGGCCCCTGTGATGCCATGGATTGATCCGACAAAAGAGGCGCAAGCCTGGAAAGAGCGCATCAAAGGTGGATTGGCAACCGAAAGCCAAGCAGTACGAGCAAGCGGTAGCAACCCAGCAGAAGTGAAACGTAGACGTAAGGTTGAGGTTGAGGAAAACCGAGAATTGGGTCTCAAGTTTGACACGGATTTAACTAACACAGGTACGACAAATGAAAAAAACAAAAATGGTTCTGTCGCCAATGGCGATGGCAATGAGCAGGACAAAGACGAATAACCAGTCTTGGTACTCAATCAAAGCCAAAACCAACGATACGGCAGAAATTTCAATTTACGATGAGATTGGATTTTTGGGGAGTTACGGCGCAGAGCTTTTCGAAAGATCTAAAAAGCGCTTGCACGACCCTCAAACAAATCAATCTACACATCCACTCACCAGGTGGTGATGTTTTTGATGGGATCGCTATCTACAACTTACTGAAAAATCATCCAGCCAATGTGACAGTTTACATTGACGGATTGGCAGCAAGTATGGCGAGCGTTATTGCGATGGCGGGTAATGAGGTCATCATGCCCGAAAAACGCAATGATGATGATCCACAAAACCTTGGGGAATCCAAGGGGCGATGCTGAGGATATGCGCAAGTATGCTGACCTATTAGACAAGGTCGAAAATACGCTAATCCCAGCTTACGCAAACAAAACAGGAAAAACACCTGAAGAATTAGCAGAAATGCTATCAGCAGAAACTTGGCTCAACGGAAAAGAATGCGTTGAACAAGGCTTTGCAGACAAACTAGCCGAACCACTTGTGGCGATGGCGTCTATTAAATCAAAAATTAGAGGACTTTGAAAATATGCCAAAAGCAATGAAAGACATGTTGTTTAAGCCACAAGGCAACGCTGGCGCATCTGCACCACAAGCAACAACAACCCCTGCACAACCAGCACCAACCGAACCGGTAAATCAAGCGCCAACAGCTCCAGTAGATAATACCGCACAAGTGCAAGCCGAATTAAAATAAACGTAACGCCGACATTAAAGCCGTATTTGCGCCGTTTGGCTCAGCTCACAGTGATTTGTTGGTGGAGTGTTTGGGTGATTTATCAATTACTCCAGAGCAAGCCAAAGACAAATTATTAGCAAAACTTGGTGCAGGTACCACCCCGAGCGCAACCGCAACGCCTTATGCAGGTAACGGCAACATCGTTGGTGACAGCGTGAAACAATCTTTGTTAGCTCGTGCGGGTATCGACAAAGACAAAGCAGATGCCAAAGACAATGCCTACAACGCACTGACCTTTGCGTGAGCTTGCTCGTGCGTCATTGGTCGATCGTGGCATTAGCGTTTCAGGTCAAAATGCAATGAGCATGGTTGGCTTGGCATTTACCCACTCAAGCTCTGACTTTGGTCAAATCTTAATTGATGTGGCGCACAAATCCTTGCTCAAAGGTTGGGAAACCGCAGCGGAAAACTTTGATCAGTTTACCTCTCGTGGCACATTAACCGACTTCCGTGCAGCGAAACGTGTTGGCTTGGGTGATTTTGGCTACTTACCGCAAGTCGGTGAGGGTGAAGAGTACACCCACGGCACAATCGGTGATGAGGGCGCTAGCGTTGCATTAGCGACTTACGGACAATTATTTAGCATTACTCGTCAAGCAATCATCACGACGATATGCACTTGTTGACAAAAATTCCTGAAAAATGGGACAAGCTGCACGTGCAACCATCGCTAAATTAGTGTTTGCGTTATTAACTGGTAACGCAATTGCACAAGATGGCAAAAAAATTATTTGATGGCTCGCACAAAAACTCATTTGATAATGCCGCATTAGATGTGGCTAATATTGATAAAGCAATTCAAATGATGAATGGCTTGTCAATACTCGTGGTGAACCATTAGCGATTGAGCCTGATTTTATGTTGTTACCAACCTCACTTTATACTCGTGCTAAACAAGTTCTAGGTTCGGCAAGTGTTGAGGGAGCTGATATTAACGCTGGCATTATCAATCCAATCCGCGACATTGTGCAGACAGTTAAATCCGCACGTTTACAAGTCGCCGATCCAAAAATCTTGGTACTTAATCAACAAAGAAGCAATTGAAGTTTCTTACCTTGATGGCATTGATACGCCATACATGGAGCAACAACAAGGTTTCACTGTTGATGGTGTATCTACCAAGGTGCGCATTGATGCAGGTGTCAACGTGATTGATTACCGAGGCATTGTAAAAAGTTACCAATAAGTAACTCCAGAAATAGCGAAACCCCAGGTAACGGAGAATTACCTGGGGTTTCTTTCATTCCAACTTCCCTATACAAGAAGGAATAAATCGTGATTGATTTTAAAACTACTTGATGGGGTTTGTAAAATGTTAGAAATCATCGATAAATCAAAGACGGCCTCGGCATTTTATATGGGGCGTGCTTGTTCTCTCCTTTATTTGTGTGATTTTTATGGTTATCGCCAGATTTCTTGGATGCATTAGGCAAATTCTTATTAATTCAGAAAGGACAATAAATATGGCTAAAAACTATATGCAAGACGGAAACACCGTTCGTTTTACCGCTACCGCTGCTGTAAAAAGCGGTGATGTAGTAATGTTAGAAAACCTTGCTGCAATCTCAGTATCTGATGTTGCACAAAAATGAAACAGGCGTTGGCTTAACTACAGGTGTGTTTACGGTGAAAGCAAAAGCGGAAGATGACATTAAGCTAAGGTGCAATTGTTTACTGGTCAGCAACCGATGGTGCAACCATTACCGCAGGTAGTAACAAGCGTTTAGGGATTGCTTGGAATGCTAGTGGCGTATCGATGGGCACTGTAGATGTCAAGATCAACGCTTAGTCCGTTTGATGACGCACTCGCACAGGCGGACAACGTCATATCAGATGTGATGATGTCCGTCTATGTTATCAACGGCAAAAATACAAAGCTGTGCTTGATGAAAGCCCAAAACTAATGAGTGGCAATTACACCGATGATTACTTAATTAATGGCACGACGCGTACTCTCACTCTTTTTAAAGCATCAGGATATAAGCCAAAACTTGGAGATATCATTATTTCTTCAACAGAGGAATATGTTGTGCGAGGGTTTAGCTTTGAAGATAAGAAGATCGTACTGCAATTGGAGTAAATATGGCGGTGAAAAATTGAAGGGATGGCAGCATTACAAGCTAATATCCGAAAACTGGCTAATCAAGTCGCGCCTAAAGCGGCAGCAAAAGCGATTAATAAGGTGGCTGAAGTGCAATCAAAAATGGAACAAAAATGTATCCAAAGAGATTCATGTGCCAGCTAAATTAATCCGCAAGCGAACTCGATTATCCCAAAAGCAACAGCGAATCGACCCTGTCGCAAAAAAATACGAGTTGATAGAAGAAATTTACACGTTAATTCGATTATTGGAGAACCCTAGACGAACCGTGCGAGCGAGTAAAGGGCAAATCAGAATAGGCAAATATCAAATACAACGCGGTTTTTATTCAAACTCTAGCAAATGGTCGTAAACACGTTATGCAGCGACAAGGTAAAGAGCGGTATTCAATTGATGTTGTTAAGATTCCGTTATCTAGACCATTAACAACGGCTTTCCATAATGAATTAAAAGATTATTCAAGTCAGATCAAAGTCGAACTGACAAGAGAGTTGAGTGACATTTTTAAAAATAGAGGATTAAATGCTAATTCATAAGAAAAATTCGACATCAAGTGTCGGATATGCTCAAAAGCAGTATAAAGGGTGTTGAGAATATTTATTCTGGGCGCCCTTTATTTATTGATATTGACCAAGAAAAACAGCTATTGCAGTTTTTCTTGATGAGATTTCGTGCGAAGAGGTAGATCTCGTCATCACGAATATACCGCAGCCTTAAACATCGCGATTTATCTGAAAACTGCATCGGGCGACGACGCATTAGATGATATTGCAGACAAAATCAAAGAGCGGTTAAGCGTCGCTACATCTAATGATGAATTATCGGAAAATATTTCCGAAAGTGACTCTTATTAGCTACGAATACGAGCAAGATACGACAAATCGCACTTGGTTCGTTTCTAACCTTAAATATCAAATTAAGTATGAGGACTAGATATGCCTACACAAACTACACCTTTTCAAGGCACTAAATTTTATTTAGGCACTGGTCTAACCGAAGGCAAAGCAGTCACAGCCGTAACGGTTAAGCCTAATGCAACCATTACATCAGCAGGGCATGGTGCCAAAGTAGGGGATTTTATTAAGCTAACTGGTTTAGGTGCGCTTGATGGATATTATCCTGTAAAAAGCCGTTACCAACGACTTAATTACACTTGCAGATGAAGTTGATTGGACAAGCCAAGATGCGCCAGCCAGTTACGCAACAGCTAAAGTGGCTACCGTGAAATGGTCATCTAATTTCTGTGCGATTAAACAGATTGAGGGTGATGGCGACACATTAGGTGAAGAAGATATTACAAACCATGTGTTCTGAAGGTACTGAAACAGAAGCAGGTGAGATTGAGTATGGCTCAATTAAATTAACATTCTTCTATGCACCAGCTACTGCAATGCAAGCTGACTTGCGCAAGAAGTTTTATGCTAAAGAAACCTTCCCTTGGATGATGATATTGAAAAATGATCAAGGCTCTCTTTACGGTACAGGATTTATTCAAACCTCACCAAATTTCAGTGGTGAAGTAAAAGGTAAATTTGAATCTGGTGTAACGATTAAAAAGCCAAACGCGATTACCACTTCACCGCGAAAGTAAGCAAAGTGCGGTGAATTTTTGACCGCACTTTATAAAAACTAAAACCCCGAAAAGCAGCGAACTATCGGGGTTTTTCATTCCATCAATACGAAAAAGGAATCATTGTGGATACAAGTATTTTTAAAAAGTTCTTTTAAAGATAATCAAGGAATTGCTTATGAAATATTCAATTTGGCAAATCGCTCTTGCTTTCTCCATACCTATATTCTTTTTGGGTATCAGCTGATTTATTAAGAGCAATTATTGAGCTCATTCAATTGTTTCATTAAATAAGGATAAAAATAATGAATTTACGCGAAAAACTTTTAGCCAATAAGTAAAAATTACCCAAATTGCAATAAACGGCGAGAATTATTATATCCGTGAGTTTACTGTTGGTGAAATGAATCAAGCCCTTTATGGACAGCAACAAGAGTTAATTCGCATCGCTGAAGAGCAGGGCATTACATTAGCTTTCAACGATGAAAATAACTCTCACTGAGCAACTATCAAAAATCTACGATCCTAATCGATTAACTCGAACATTAGCTACTCGACTTTGTGATGAACAAGGCAATAATTTATTTGATGCTAAAAATCCTGATGATTTAGCCGCACTTTCGGCACTTGATAAGGCGGTATTTGAACAATTAAAGCCAAGCCATTGCGGAGCTTGAGCCAAAAACTTACCAGCCGATCGAAAGTTCCAACTAAACCTTTCTCTTTCGCTCGGCAAAACTCTTTGAGGAAATCGAACAAATGCCAGAGCATCATCTCCAAGAATACGAAATGTTTTATCAGGAACAGCCTTTTGGATTATGGCGAGAGGATTATCGTACTGCACAAGTTTCACATTTTGCTTGTTATGATAAATCGAGCCTCTAAATCTAAGGCTCCAGAATTATCTGATTTTATGCCGTTTTACCAAGAAAAAAATGGATGATGATGGAGTGGCTGATTATTTAGCAAATCGTTAAATTATCTATTGCTCCTGTATTTTATATAGATTAAAATCTATATAAATAATAAGAAAGGTAATAGCTGCATGAAACAAGAATGGGAAGTAATTTTACAAGACCCACTTTTGAACTGGTTAGAAACGCTGGCAGAAGATGACGTATTAAAAATCTATGCGGCGTTGGAATTATTATCAACAGAAGGTCCACAATTAGCAGACCTTATGCGGATACGCTGCAAGGCTCTAAATATACCAATTTAAAAAGAATTGTGAGTACAGTCTAAATTATCGGTATTCCGTTTATTTTTATATTTTCGACCCTGTCAGACAAGCGATTGTTTTATGTGGCGGAGATAAAAAGGCAAGAAAGAAAAACTCTTTTACAAAGAGATGATTGTTCTAGCGGAACAAACCTATGATGATTACCTTTCTGAATTAACTAAGGAGCAAGAAAATGAGCGTGAAATTTAAAGATCTGATGAATAATCTTCCAGCTGAAAAGCAAGCGAAAGTGAAAGCTATGGCAGACGATATGCGAATGGAGTTACAACTTTACCGTATTCGTGAAGAATTAGAGCTTTACAAAAAGCAAAATGGCAGAAGCATTAAGTATTTCTCAGCCGTCAGTTGTTGCCCTTGAAAAACGTGGCACTGACATTAAATTATCATCAGTTAAACGTTACATTGAAGCAATGGGTGGAGTGTTAAATTTATCGGTTGAATTACCCACAGGAAAAGACAGTTACTTTCAACTTATAGAAGGCGGTAAACATATTGTGTGATTTCATTCAATTTACAGCAAAATGCTTTTTTTATACTGCTTATTGCATTAGGAACATTATTCCTTTTATTTGCCGTTGATTTTTACTTATATTCTCGCTTTTTTTGGGTGTATATGTTGCTATTTTCGCAACTTGTCTTGTTGTAGCTATTATTAAAGAAAATAATCGTATTAATAAACTAAGGATAGCTGAACAAGATAAGAATCTGTGAAATATGTTATTATTAATTAAATTATAAGTTTCTAAAAGAAATCTATATGTGTATATCGTACGATGATAAAAATAACCAAGGAGAGAATATGAAATGGCTTATTGATAGTTTTTGATTTTTTTGTTTGATTCTATGGGTATTATTTTTGTTATTGCTTTTAATTATTGGTTTTGCTGGTTTTTGTGGTTATTTGAATACTCCTTCTTTCCCTTTGGGGAGCAGTATTCGCTTTTGCAGTATCGTTGATTCCTTTGATTTACTGCATCTCGAATTGTTTTTAGATAAAAAAACTGACTCGGGAAGATAAATGGAATAAACTTTTTGGCATTCAGTCCAAATAATAAAGTTCTGTTTGATAATTAGTTACATTTTTTTGAAAAAGGCTCACTTCGGTGGGCCTTTTTATTTTAAAGGATAAAGTATGTCTGGTTTATTAGGTCAATTAAATATTCAGTTAACGTTAGATCAGCGCGCTTTCAGCAAAAACTTAGAAAAAGCGCAAAATAGAGCGAAACAATTTTCAGTTCGCTCATCTCAATATCTCAATAATATTGAGAAAGCGGCACAAAATTTAAATAATTTCACTCGAGGTACTTTTTTTGGGCTGGTTTTGCTGGTGGAAGAATTGCTCAACTAAAAATATGCCGATGGCTACACTGAAATTCAAAATAAACTTCGTTTAGTTGAAAGCGCATCAATTAACAGTGCGCGCGGTTTTAGAATCTGTTTTTTGATATTTCACTTAAAACAAAACCAAAGTATCCAAGCGACATCTGGTGTATATCAACGCTTTGCTCAAAATGCAGAAGCCTTAAAAATTAGCCAAGCACAGGTCGCAAGTTTGACAGAAACTGTATCAAAAGCTGTTGCAATTTCTGGTGCAAGCGCAGAATCTGCACAAGCGGCACTAATGCAATTTGGACAGGCCTCGGTAGTGGCGTTTTTCGTGGTGATGAATTTAATTCCGTTATGGAGCAAACACCAGGATTAGCAAAGGCGATAGCAGACGGTTTAGGCGTCACAACTGGCGAACTTCGCAATATGGCGAAAGAAGGGAAATTGACTACAGATGTACTTATTCCAGCATTAGAGCGAGCAAAAAGTAGCGTAGATAGTCAATTTGGCTCACGCATTTTAACAATTTCGCTGCGCTAGAAAATTTAAGTACGGCAACAGTTAAATGGGTGGGTGAAACAGACAATGCGATAGGTGTCAGCCGAACTGCAGCCGAAATCATTAATGGATTCAGTCATCATTTAACAGTGGCAGCAACCGTGATGGGTACATTCGGTGCGGCGGTCGGTGCAACAAAGCTTAACGGATTTATTGCCGAAAGTCGTAAACAAGCGCTTGTTGCATCAGAAGTGGCGCAAGCTGAAGTAAAACGAACAGCAGCATTACGCGCAGAAGCTCAAGCGGAAATGAGCGTAATCCAACTTAAAATCACACATGCACGAACAGAAGCGGAATTACTTGCGGCTAAAACCTTGGCAGAAGCACAGGCAAAAATTAACCATTGCGATTAATGCGAAGCAGCCGCGAATAAAAACCTTGCCATTGCAAAACGCAATACCAGTGCAGCAGGGCGCTATTAGGTGGTGCATTAGGATTAGTTGGTGGTCCGATTGGTGCGTTGGCGGTTGGGCTTTCTTTTGGGGGCTGGCTATTTATTAGAGTGGCGACAAGAAGCAGAAAGAGCCAAAGAAACAGCACTAGCTTACTCAGATAATCTTGAGCAAGTGTCGCAATCTTTAGAGAAAATGAACGGTGTGCAGCTTCGTGCAGAGCAAGCCAAACTTGAAGAAAAACATTATCGCCCGAAAACAACAAATTGAAGAACTAAAAACGTTATGACAATTTAACGGCAGCCATAAAAACCCTATCAAGCGCAAAGTGAAAACAACGAAGGTTTCTCATTAGTAAATTACGGTGAGAAAATTGCTTCTGCAATGCGAGAACAAGCCAAAATCACCGCAGATTTGGAAGAAAAACAACGCCTACTCAATGACGCAATGGGGGTGAGTGAAACTATTTCATCACAGTTGGCAACAACAACTGAAAATGAAACTAATGCGGTTTTAAGCAATCTTGGTTTGAGTTATTGCGCACCGATAAAATGTACAAACATTTAATTCATCAATGCTCATTGTGGCGAATAATGCCGCTAATGTTCAACCGCCATTAGCAGGAATGATGAGTAAGTTGTTAAATGTAGGCGATGCAGCAAGAGAGGGGGCAGATGGGTTATTGATTTTTAATCAAGCCTATCGTGACGCATTATCTGGAAAATCTCCGCAAGCCTTAAATATTGATGATAAAACCCAAGCTTTTATAGACCGCACAAAATTGCAGAATGAAATTAATAATGCTAAATCCAAAAAAGATTGGGTTGCATTAAATATTCGTCGGGATTTGGATAGTGCAGGGATTACTGTCAAAAATGATGGTTATATGAGGGCTTACAATGCTTTGGATGAAAAATATTCAAAGCAGTGGGACGATAGACAAAACAGAACACAAAAGAAAATCTGCCAAATCAGGTGAAAACGCTCGTGATAGTTGGCTTAATTTCTACGATGAAATTCGCAAGAAAAAAACAGTTCTAGTTTAGGCGAAATTGAATTAGAACAAGCGCGAATGTTCCAAACGATTGGAAGAACACAATAAAAAAAGGCGTGGTATCGTATCAAGAATATGAAACCGCAAAACGGCTATTGCTGAACGCTTTGCCCGCCAACGTTTAGAGCTTGCTGGCAAATATGCGCCAGAAAAGTTGTTGAAAGCTAATCGTGATGATGAACTAAAAATCTATTCAGGAATTATACGAGAAAGGGCAGATCAACCAAAGTGAAGCGGCGAAAGCCTCGAATCGAGTTCAGTTTGACTATGCGCAACAGATGTCACAAAGTGCGGTCGATCCATTGGCACAATTTCGCGCTCAATTCGATCCGAATCAGGAGATCGAGAACCAACGCACTCGCGATTTAGCCTTGCTGGAGGCAATGCAAAGCGGCAATGAGCAGAAATTATTATCGGAGGAAGAATATCAGCGTCGCAAAAAGAAATTCAAGATAAGTATGATTTGGAGCGGCAGAAGAAGGAATCAGATTATTATGCGCAATCGACGCAGATGATGAGTTCAGCTTTTGACACGATGGCGGGTGTAATGGCTAATGCTGCAGGCCAACAGTCATCTGCTTATAAAGCTATGTTTGCTGCAAGTAAAGCTTTTCGCTATTGCGGAAAGTATTATCAATATCCAGTTAGCTTTGTCGGAAGCAGCAAAATTACCTTATCCAGCAAATTTAGTTGAATATGCACGGGTAGCTAGTCAAACTGCCAGTATCGTTTCAAATATTCAATCAGTAACGATGAGTTTTTGCCACTGGTGGTTACACTGGTGATGGTGGAAAATATACGCCAGCTGGTATTGTACATAAGGGCGAATACGTCATATCAAAAGAAGCCACTGCTCGTTTGGGTCGTGGCTTTTTTAGATCATCTTAATTACGGTTCTGTTCGTCGTGGTTTTGCTAATGGTGGTGGAGTCGGTGTACCAAGATTGCCTACTATGGATTATCAACCCTAAATCATCAGGGAATATAGCGGTTAAGGTGATTAATAACGGTGAACCGATGGATGCAACGGTAAGCCAACAATCAAGAAATGGACAGCTTGAAATCACCGTGGAATTAGTGCGACAAATTGCGCAAGCAGAAGCGGGAACAATGTTGCAGAAGAATATGCGCCCTGGCGGATTGTTATCTTAGGAGTAAACATGGCATTAAAAACATTATCTTGGTGTCCTCAGCCTAAATACACTGTAGAGGAAGAACCTAGACGAAAAGTGCTTAATTTTGGCGATGGTTATCAACAGCGAATGGTGGACGGACTAAATCCGCTGCTCCGCAAATTTAACCTGACATACAAGCTCAATCACAAAAGTGCGGTCGAATTTGACCGCTTTTTAACATCTCATGGTGGCGTCACGGCATTTTTCTTTCGTGAATACGAAAATGGCGATTTAATCAAAGTCGTTTGCCCTGAAATGGTCAAAAACCGTCACTAAAAGACACACGGAAATCAGCTGCACCTTTGAAGAAGTGGTGTAGTTTTTAGATAAAAACAAACCCCGAACACTCGCAATGTTCGGGGTTTTTCTATTTCAATCAGCTAAAAAGGAAATGTAATGGAACAGATTATAGACAACATCCTTCCTTTCTTCAAGGAGTTAATTATGCAATATGGATTATGGGAAGCGACTTTCGCGGTCGCCTTTTTAATTTTCATCTTCGCTTTTACGTGGAAGCTACCAAGTATCATTAAAGCTATTCGATGGTGGTAAACCTAGAAAATAACTAAACCCCGAAGCGTTAGCAGCACTTGGGGTTTTTATTCTTATTCCAAGTTTAACCAATTAAGGAGCAATTTTGATTAAGTATACACCAAAACATCAAGTTAAGGTAGGGTGGAAAAATGAGTAGAAAAAGATGCAGGCATTGCAGGGAAAATGCTAGCAAGTGCAGCAATTATTGCAGCGGTTGGTTTTGCCATTGGCGCAGCGTGCTTCGGGATTAGCTTTATTCTATGAAATGCTAGAAGTAATTTCAAAATAACCTGTGACACGTAGATTTGCTTACGTAGCTCTATTTTTTAGGCTTTATTCTAGGCGCTTATGGGCTTGCATCCTGATTTTTTATTGAGTTTTTCATGATAAAATTTATTATCCATATCAAATTAACCTCTAGGAGAATAGTATATGAGGTATAACGAACTAACTTATCTAGAAGCAATAAATTTAAAGGAGTATTGTGCAGCGGAAGCTTATTTGAAGCTCACTGAATATGAAGATAAGAATGAGCATGTTCTTAGAAGAATGAGAATATGCAAAGAGCGTATTATAGAAGCAAAAAATGGTTTGAACAAAAATCATATTAAAGTAGAACAAATTCCTTCACACAATATATTAGACTTTAAATTTATTTTTGAAGATATGGAAGCAACAGTTGATAGTACTTTTTACAGAGTACAATTGGAGATGATACATTCACTCTAATCTATGTTACGATTAAATCAGAACAACAAAAATCCCCTTGACACCCAAGGGCTTTTTCATTATGATTTTTATCAAGCAGATAGTTATCTGCTCAAAGGTGTCGTAGCCTTAAATCCAAAGCGGTTAGTCCGCTCCCCGAAAGCATAGCGGTTTTTATGCGTGAAATTTAGTAACCTTGTTTGTTTATTGCCATTAAACATTCATTGCGCATAACCACATCTTATCTATGCCGAGAGGGCGAGGAATAAAAGACCTTCGAGGGAATAACTCCAGCCGACTTTGGACGGTTTACGAACCTCTTGGCACCCTATTTAGGGTAAATCTTAATTTCGTAAAAAAATCCAAAGGAGACATTCTATGTCTAATCAAATTTCAACCCAAACAATTTCATTCAACAATCAGTCATTAATTACCGTTGAACAAAATGGCAATCACTATGTTGCTATGAAGCCTATTTGTGAAAATATCGGCATTGACTGGCGCGCGCAACGCCAAAGAATAGTGAGAGATGAAGTATTATGTTCAACTGTGGTTATCATAACCACAGTTGCAGAAAGATGAGAAAAATCGTGAAATGCTATGTCTTCCTATTCAATACCTAAACGGCTGGTTATTTGGTATTGATATTAATCGTTGTAACCCAGAAATCCGTGACACATTAATCAAATACAAAAAAAGAGTGTTATCAAGCATTGCACGACTACTGGTTTTAAAGGAAAAAGCCGAACGCACGATTAACCCAGAACAACAGCAAGCGATCCAAGAGGCAGTTGTGAAAGCTCATCACCGTACTGGAATGAGTTACGCAGAAATCTATCGCCAACTTAAAAGTCTGTTTAAAGTGGGCAAATACGACCAACTCAAACCCTCACAATTTGAAGGTGCCATCAACTTTCTAACCACACTCGGTAACAGCTACGCCCCGATTGACCGAATGGATAATCTGGAGCTAACAGAGCAAGAGTGGCTCGACTGGCAAAACTTCTACTATGCCGTAACAAGGTTCTCCGAAAGCGTTGAAATCCTAATGAGCGTGCTACGCCCATTCCGTAGTCATCAGCAAAGCAGCGTAGAATTTAACTTGGACGTGGTTCAGCGATATATTCGCACCACCAACCCAGCCGTCAGAAAAAAATTAACGACCGCATCAACTGCACCAATCGCCGACCGCTTGCAATCGGACACTACAACGAATCCGCAACCTCAGTCGCAGTATTTAAATAAACCTTAAATACTTAACCTACCTTACCTGAAATAACGTGAGGCGGATTCTCACACCTAAAATCCGACAAAAGGAACAGAAAATGAACAAATTAATCATGACGCTCGTGTGTGCATTTGTGGTGTATATGGCGCACACCCTAAATCTTAATCAAGACTGTGACGGCAAAATCTGTCACACCGAACAGATACAACAATATTAACAAAACAACCGCTCTTATGGGCGGTTTTTATTACCTGTAAGATAGCGATGTACACGTGACAAGCGGTGCCTTCTCTCCACTCACTGCTTCTTACAGGCCCCTTTTTGTGGAGAAAACAGGAAGAAATATGCAAACATTAAGTGCAGAATTTTTAGGTAAAGAAGTTACTTTAGTGGATAACAACGGCGTGGCTTATGTGGCAATGCGTGAGATTGTGGAAGGAATTGGGCTGGATTGGAAGGTTCAACATAGAAAACTCACCTCTCATTACCAAAAATTCAGTTGTGGTCATATCACCACAACTGGTAAAGATGGTAAAAAAATACGAAATGCTTTGTATGCCAATCAAGAAATTAAATGGCTGGCTGTTTAGCATTAACCCAAACAAAGTGCGCGCCGATTTAAAAGAACGCTTGAAAATTACCAAGAAGAATGTTTCTTAGCTTTATGGGATTACTGGACAGAGGGTATTGCTCGCCGTGATGAAGTCAAAAACAAGTTGGCATTGTGGCAGCAAAAGAAAGCCGAATACACGCAACGAGCCGGTGAACGGGGAAAATTATTGCAGCAATGCAAATCGGAAAAGCAAGCCCCTTGAGCGTGAGCTTTTACAAATTAAACAGTTAGATCTTTTCGTGAACTTATAACCGCACAATCTTTTTAGAAAGTGCGGTTTTTTATTGGAGTAAATAATGCCAGCCTTAATTAGCAACGCATTTAAACTCGACCTCGCCAAACTTGAACAAAATGCGCTCATTGAATTGTTTGAAGTGGATTTACGAGGATTGAAAGACAATGACGGCATGAATGGTGAGTTATATCGCTTTTATGCTGGCACTAATGAGAAGTCACAATCTATCGTATGGCAAGGGCAAAACATTTGAGCCATTTGCCGTAAAAGCTGATGGCTTTGAAATGTCAGGTAATGGCCCAAGTAATCGACCAACTCTCACGCTGGGAAATATTAACGGATTTATTACCGCACTTTGTAACCGCTTTGATCAATGTTTGGGCGGGATTGTCAGACGCAGATTAGTCTATATGCACTATCTTGATGCGGTTAATTTTTACAAACGGCAACAAAAAGCAGATCCAACGCAAGAGGCGTTAAGTTACTTTGTGATTGAGCAATTATCCTCATTAAATCGAGATATTGCTCAATTTACACTAGCTTTGCCATCTGAAACCGATAACGCATTAATTGGTGCAAGAATGATTACCTCACTTGCAGTTGGTTATATCGTAGCGTTGAGTGTGGCTATACAGGCAGAGCGGTTGCGGATGAAAAAGACCAACCAACAGCAGATCCTAAAAAGGATAAGTGCAGCGGATTATTGACTGGATGTAAATTGCGAAACAATACGCATAACTATGGTGGATTTGTTAGCGTTGATAAGTTAAGTTAAAAAACAAAACCCCGAAAGCGGCAAACTTTCGGGGTTTATTCATTCCAATTAAGCAGAATTTAAAAAGGAACAAATTTTTAATGAATGATAAACGATTTACGTTTAAATTTCTAGGAGTTCTTATGGAAGCAATTAATATCACCCCAAAAGAAATTCGTAAAACAATGTGGACAGCAGCCATTATCCTCTTTCTATTTGCCTTTATTTGGCGTTCCCCTGAACTTATTACAGCAATTCGTTGGTGGTAATTATGGAAGAATTGAAACAGAGCATTATTACCTATTCAAAATCAAAAGAACCACAGGAAAGCTGTGGTTTTGTTGTTTTAGTAGGTAGTGAAAAAAATCTTTATCCCTTGCGAAAAACGCATCAGAAGATAAAGAAAACCACTTTGAAATATCACCTGAAGATTACATTGCGGCAAGTGAGAAAGGCGAGGTTCTAGCCTTAGTCCACTCACACCCACAAGGTGAACCAAAAACTATCACAAGCAGATTTGCAAACACAACTATATAGCCAGTTAGATTTTTTTGGTTAGTTTGTGATGAGCAAATCCATATTTTTTTCCGAAGATTCCATTTTTAATAGGGCGTGATTTTTAAACACGGTGAAATGGATTGCTACACGTTATTTAGAGATTTTTACCGCTTATCTGGTTGTAACTTGCCCGACTTTGAACGAGATGATTACTGGTGGGAAGATGGCTTTAATCTCTACCTAGATAACATGGCAAAAACACGGTTTTTGAGCAAGTAAAAGAGCCACAAATAGGCGATGTTATCTTAATCAACATCAGGGCCGATGTACCCAATCACGCAGCAATTTATGTCGGTAATCAAATGGTTTCTTCATCACGCGCCTAAACGTTTATCTAAGCGCGATTTGTACGATGGATATTGGCTTAAACACACTCATAGTATTTGGAGATATAACGCATGGTCAACGTTAGATTTTACGGTAGCCTTAAACAGTTTGGATCTGAATTTAGGCTAGATTGCCAAACTACAGCTGAGATAGTCCAAGCCTTAACGAGCCAAATTCCTAAATTGCGTCAATTTATTCAGCAAGGGCTATTTACCGTGCGAGTAGGGCGAGACTACTTTGATAATCGCTATCTCGAGCAAGGGCTGAGCCACAAACTAAAGGATGATGCAACAGTGCATTTTTACACCTGTTTTAAAAGGCTCAAAACGTGGTGGATTATTTGGCGTTATTGCGGGTGTCGCAATTATTGCTGGTGCAATCGCTTTAGGTCCGCTTGCTGGCATTATCAGTACCAATGCCGCTTGGATAGTGGGTTCTGTTGGCGCATCTCTATTATTAGGTGGGGTTGCTCAAATGCTCACAAAAATGCCAGAGATGAAAATGGGCACTGAAAAAGAAAAGAAACAATCTACGGCATTTTTCGAACCTGTCGAATATGACAGCACAGGGAAAAACCCTATGCCATTGGCGTATGGGAGAATGAGAGTAGGCTCTCTCATCATATCTCAGGGTGTAGAAACGATGGATACTGAAATTTGAGGAGTTTTCAATGGGTAAAGGTGGCGGTGGTGGCGGACATACGCCAGTCGAGGCAAAAGAGAGCGGCAGAAGTAAGCAACTTGTCAAAATTGTTGAAGTAATTTCAGAGGGCGAGGTTTACGGTTTAGCCGATGGAATGAAGTCCATCTATTTTGACAAAAACGCCAGTACAAAAACAAAGACGGCTCTTATAATTTTAAAAAATGTGCAGGTAGAGGGGCGTGTAGGCGGCCAAGTACAGGATTTAATGGCTGGGTTTAACACCTCCGAAAAAAAGAAGTAGGTGTTGGCACCCTAGTTAAGAAAAATCTACCGCTTACAAGAACCGTGACCGATAGCAAAGTATCTCGATTACGCTTGACTATCGGTGTCCAATCGCTTTTAAACAAGAAGATAATGGCGATACTAACGGAACATCCGTAAACTTTGTCATTACTATTGGCTCAAGAACTTACCCTGTGTCAATTAGTGGCAAGTATAGCTCTCAGTATTTTGCAACATCATACTTTTTGATAATCTGCCTAGTGTGCCATTTATCGTGAAAGTTGAACGAACTACAGACGATAGTACAACACAGCGTCTACAAAAATAATACCATTTGGTCTAGCTACACAGAGATTATTGACACCGAATTTGCCTACCCAAACACAGCTTTGATGGGGGTTAAATTTGACTCAGAGTATTTTAGTAATATACCTACTCGCACTTATGACTTACTAGGATTAAAAGTTAAAGTACCGAGCAATTATGATACTCGTACTCGTCAATATACAGGTATGTGGGATGGCACATTCAAAGTTGACTGGACAGATAATCCAGCTTGGGTGCTATATGATGTCGTGACGAATAAACGCTATGGCTTGGGCGGGCGATTAGGCGAGTTTGGCGCGGATAAATGGGCGTTATATCAAGTCGCTCAATATTGTGACCAATTAGTGCCTGATGGGTTTGGTGGGCAAGAGCCACGATTTACTTGTAATGTTTGGTTGACCGAACAACGTTCAGCCTATCAAGTTATTAATGATATTTGCTCAATTTTTTTAGAGCAATGCCAGTTTGGAATGGTCAGCAGCTAACCGTGGTAATGGATAGACCAGCAGATCCAGTTTGGACTTATACAAATGCCAATGTGGATGAAAACGGATTTAGTTATACATTTTCGGCTCGAAAAATCCCGCCATAATGCAATCCAAGTCGAATATGCAGATAAAAGAGAATAGCTATGAAAAGGCGATTGAATATGTTTCTGATGACGAATCTATCCGTAAAAACGGATTAAACGTTAAGAAAATCACGGCTTTTGGCTGCACATCAAGAGGGCAAGCGCACCGCACTGCCTTATGGTTGTTGCAAACTGAAAAATTAGAAACTAAAACCGTTACCTTTACTGTTGGTGCGGAAGGGTTAATGCATATCCCAGGCGACATTATCAAAGTTGCTGATACGCATTATGCTGGTACGAATATTGGCGGTCGAGTTTTTAGCTATTAATGGCACGACCGTTACATTAGATCGCGAAATTACCCTTAGCGGCAATAGTTATCTTAGCTATATCAATGCTAACGCTAAGCATCAAAATATTAAGATTATCTCAGTCAATGGCACAGAGGTAACACTCGATCAACCGCCATTAGGTTTGGAACTCTACGGCGTATGGTCTTTAACTACTCAACAAGTAACAAGCCAATTATTTAAGGCGCTATCTGTAAAAGAGGAGGATAAAGGCAAGTACACCATTATGGCGTTACAACACGAGCCACAAAAAGAGGCTATTGTTGATAATGGCGCCAAGTTTGAGCCAGTAGGAACGACCGTACTTACCACACCGCAAATTAGTAACATTGGTGTGGCAGTAAATGCAGATGGTAGCGTATCAGTTGACAGTAGCGTGACGGGCGGTAATGGTATCGTCAAATACGACATCCGCATTTACAAAGGCGGTGTGCTATAGACGTGCGATTAGGGCAACCCTCTCCCAATCTTAATATAGACGGTCTCGAAAAATGGGGATTATAGCGTCCTTATCCAAGTTAAAACTGATAATGGACAGTTATTAAGCGAAAAACTCAGACCTTTACCATCAATAAAACCGCCAGCACCAACAGGCGTAAGAACAACTGGCGGTCTGGGTAATATCACGCTTGAGTGGGATTGGGTTGATGATGCGACGGCAACAGAAATTTTTGCAAGTGAAACTGACGACATTAAAACAGCCAAACGTTTGACGAAAGTCACGGCAAGAACATACACGCACGAAGTTGGCGCAAAAACAGGTTAGATATTACTGGTTGCGACATACTCGAGGTGTGAATGTTGGCCCATTTAATCAGCAGTCAGGAATTAAAGGTGAAAGTGCGGTAGATATTGATGCCGAGTTAAAACTACTCACGACGAGCTTTAAAAAAACGTTGCAAGGTAGTTTTGAGGGCGATTGTTGAGGTTAATAACAAGACATACTCCCCTTACATCAATATTGGCAAATACATCTACCACTCGGACAAAAAAATCAATTTTTTTGTTTGGGACGGTGCGAAATATGAGCCGATTGCCGTGGAGGCGGGAAAAATTGTTGGAAAACTCACAGCAATACAGATTGCGACAAACGCAATCCAAGCTCAACACCTTGCCGCAAACTCAGTCACCACCGCAAAAATTGCAACCGGTGCGGTAACAGCAAACGAAATCGCAACTGGTGCGGTTGGAGCAAAACACGTTGCAACACAATCACTTGACGCAAGTCACATTGCCACCAAGTCATTAACAGCCAATCTGCTTAATGTTGACTCTCTATCTGCGGTAAGCGCGGATCTTGGTAGTGTTACTGCCGGCTCGCTCAAAATTGGCAAGCTAAACGGCAATTTCGGCACGTTGTTCGAAGTGCAAAGCACTGGCGGATTTAGACTGATTGCACGAGATGCAACCGGTGGTATTGAGTTATCCAGTGCGACAAGAGCGTTACATGTTTGGGACGGTGGAGCAGAGGTTGTTAGAGTGGGTAAATTATCCTAAGGAGAGTTATGTATTACATCAATGAGCCTGTACCGATCGATAAATCGTTTACAGAAAAACCTATCTGTGCCTGGCATATTGCTGGGCGTTTGACTATCGATTACATCAATAAAAATACCACGATTGAGCTTGTAAGCTGGAAAGATAAACAAGCATTTTTAGCACGTGGAGAATCATTAGTAACATTTTTGACAGTCAATGATTGCCCTAGATTTAGTGTTGACCCGAGTTTATTTGCTTTACGAGCATTAACAACCGTTGAGGGGTCGCCTTTCTATCACAAACAGGTTAAATGCGATTATGATTTAGATCATATTTCGCAAGTATGGATTGATAAAGAGGAAGATGCTTAAAATGGCAGGCTATGGTATTAGAGCTAAAACAGGTTTAATTGAGGGGCTTGAATTAAGAGGTGTAACAGGCTCATTTAGCGGTTCTTTGACTGTTAAAGAGTTAATAGGTGGTAATATTATTGAACACGCGTTTTTTTATACTAGAAAAAAACTGGTGAAAGAAAACGATTTAGATACGTTTCTGGTGAGAATGACAGCGGTACACCACATTATTCCTCAAAATCGGTTGATATTTATGGAATAACAATAGTTATCGATCCTGTACCTATAGATCGATATATTGTTTATGACAATACATCATTTATTTTTACCCGCAAATCAAAAGACGTGAAATAAGAATTACTAAAATGGAATAATATTGATACGACGGTGATGAAATTAATGTACCTAAAGAGGTATTAATTATGAGTTATATGATAACCCAACGACAGTCAATACATAAAAAAATAGAGGAGAAATAAAAATGCAAGTATTTTTTTATACGATCAACAATTAATTTCTGTAATCAATCGCAAAGAGGAAATTACAGACGAAACCTGTCTTATCACAGAGCAGGAGCGCGAAAAAAATCCAAGAAACACTCGATACTCAAGGTCACTTTTTGGCGTATAGATAAATATACCGTGGGTTGTAGTGGCGTCAAACCAAGCGAAAACCACAAGTGGAACGACGAAAAACACGATTGGGAAATCGATTCGGATTTAATCCAACAAAACCTCGCCAAGAAACGCGCTGAATTATGGGAAACCATTAAGGCACGCCGCTTACAAGCGACAAGAACAGGTGTAGAAGTCTCTTTACCAAAATGGCCAAGTCAGACATTTTCATACAGATCAAGTGGCGCGCCAAGAATATGACGGCATGGGACTAACAATTGTATTAGGCACTTTTGAGCCGAGACAATGGAAAACAATCGAAAATAATTGGGTGCAATTTGATTTAGATACATTTAAAGCATTGGCGCAAGCAATCAAGGGCAAAAGTAGATCACGATTACCGAAACGCCGAAGTATTAAAAGCGCAAGTTGATAAATCAGATACGCCTGAAAATATCGACCTTAACCATGGATGGAGTCAATCTTATGTCTAAAGTGGTGATTGCTTTTTATAAGCATAAACGAGAGCGGAATAGTGTTAAAAATACATTATTCCGCTTTTTTTGATGATGCTATAAAATTTTTTACGCACGGGCCATACAGTCATTGTGAAATAGCAATATCTAACCCTCAGCCATCTAAGATGTACACTTGTTTTTAGCGCAAGTAATCGAGATGGGGAGTGCGTAAAAAAGAATGGAACTACCTCTAGAACGATGGGATTTAGTTGAACTAGAAATCTCACTAGAGGAAGTAATGGCATTTTTGAAAAAGACAAAAGGCTTTGAAATATGACCTTATTGGCGCACTAGGTGTTGTCTTGCGTATTAAAGACAGCAAAACAAAGTATTTTTTGTTCAGAATGGTGTGCTGAATGCCTTGGGATAGAGAAGTCTTACAGGTTTAGCCCAAATTCACTTTATAAACATTTAACCAATAGTCATGGGTAACACCATGGCTTTTTTTATTAATAAATAGGAGTTTTTTTATGACGACATTTAACAAAATCTTAAACCCAATGTATTCAGTGATTGCTGCATACTCAAGACAAGAGGACGGTTCAATTAATGCTAAATATGTACTTGGTACTGGCACAGACAATGATGGGGCAGTGACAGACTTTACTCCTATCATCTCGGAATATAAATGGATTGATCCAGCCGCAGCAAAAAGCATTTTTTGGTAAGCCATTAACTCAAGATGACATTGGCAAAACAACAGAGGAAATTGATTCAGGCCGCATCTATGCTTACTTAAAAAGAGCAAGGACAAATTGTTATCTAATCATCTAATTATTAGAAATACCGCCTACGGGCGGTTTTTTTATTGAGGAAATGGAAACAATCGATTTGGAAATGATCCGTGGAGACGATGAAGGGTGGGCGTTTGAAGTCACGCGCGAAGATGAAAGTGCGGTTGATTTTTAGTGGGTATCGGTTTGATTTTACATATTAAGCCAACTAAGAAAAAGCGAGCCAATCATCAAACTCTCCACTAAAACTGGTGATATTACTGTCGAGAATAACCTGATTAAGGTCAGCATAGCTTTATGACAAAACCGAAAATGCCACTTGGGAAAGTGCTAAATGGGATTTGCAAAGCATTGATAGCAACCAAATCGTACGCACGCTAGCTGGAGGTGATTTTACTCTATCCCCAGATGTAACCAGAGGAGTGGCAGATGAATAAACCTATAAAGATAAAACTAATAAATAAAAAGGGTGTTTAAGGTTAAATTGACTAACCACCAATACACGCCTGTAATCCCTAATATCAATGATTTAATCCTCAACTACAAAATAGGACGACTATGACAACACAAACTATCCAACAATTACTCACCGAATTTGCAACTTACTTAGGCGAGCAAGACAAAAGCTATTTTTGGCTCAAATTGAGACAAAAGATAACCCAACTTAAAAATGACCTGTTAGGCGGTGAGGTATCAGCAGATTTAGATACATTCCGTGAGCTTGCAGAGGAATTACGCAAACTCAAAGCAAGTGGAAGCAGTGCGCCTGAGGCATTAACCAGCAAACTGACCGAATTTAAACAGAGTTTAGACGGTGTGATTGAGCAAATTAACGCCCTAAATGGAATGGACTTAAAGGCGGCTTATCAACGAGGGAAAAATAGCTGATGACCTTTATGCAACAATTACCCGAGGTGATTGAACAAATCGGGCGAGATATTAAAGCCATAACTGTTGTGCTTTGGCAGCGGTCGCCCTGATAAACCTGACACAACGGGCGGAAAAATAACAGGAAATGAGCCGAATGGCACCATTTATGAATCATCAGATGGAGGTAGAGTCGGAGCCTGGAAATGGCAAAAACGCAATGGGAAATGGATGGTTACAGATGGTGATACTGGTTTAGTTAGACCAGAAACTAAAAATCTAAAGCCTGGTGCTTATATTAAGCTACGTCGTCAAGGTAACCTTGTATCATGCCATATGGGCGGGTTATCTTGGGGATTGTTTGGTTATTTGGGTAAGACAGAATCAGGATTTAGAGCACGACAACCAGGTCGAATTGATGTTATTGGTGAAGGTGGTATTCCCCTTGGATTTAGAGCGGACGATTCTTGCGGATTCAGTTTATTCGACGATGATACAAACAGGGCTGTTGCTGGTGTTTATGTCGGAGGGTTGGTGATTCAAATTTTATGCGATTTACCCTTATCACGAAGATCCAAAAGTAAGAGGTGATGCTGCTATCCCAAATACTGGACCAAGTAATTTAAGGCCACAAGCTATGATGTGGACAACATCCGACCCTTGGCCAGATAGAGTTTAAGACAAGCTGCGGGTAATTCCGCTGTTTCTTATATCTAATTTAAAACGCCCTTTAATGATGATTTAAAGGGCGTTTTTGTTTAGTTTTGTATATTGGAGGACGTATTAATGCTAAAACGTATTAGCTAATCAAGTAATGCCGCCACCTCCGCCATATCAGGGGCATAATAGACATTTTTGTAAAAATCGAAATATCTTTATGCCCAGATATTTTCGGCTAATGTCATCACATCCACCTTTTTAGATAGCCGAGTCAATGCCTCACGCCGTGTATCGTGAAAATGCAAATAGTCTCGCTCGGCAAGTTTTTGAGTTTTTCTGAATGTTGCATCAAGCACATTTGACTTAATATCAAAACACAATCCCTCATCACCTATCTCACTTTTTTTAATCTCTCTAAAATAGCGATTGCCTTTTTTAGTCAATGGCACAGTTCTTGATGTGCCGTTTTTGTCATAGGCAAAAATGCAGTACGTTTCTCAAAAATTTACATTATCCCAACTAAGACTACAAATTTCTCCGCTCTCATTGCTGTTTCAACGGCAAACAGCAATGCCGCAGCCGTTCTCGCTTTTTGCGGTTTTGAGCGCGTCAACATATCCACTAACAGCCACAATAGCATTAATATCTTCTTCTGTTACTCGCTGAGTCCGTGGCTTTCCTTTTCGGGTAATTGTATGCCTACCATTGGGCTTTTTTTGTATATACCCCCATCGCTCAACAGCAATTTTGAATATATGACCCTATCGTAGATAACTCACGGCGTACGCTTTCGCTTTTTACCGATTCCAATCGCTCCGCAATCCAATCCTCAATATCTCTGCGACTCACATCAGATATATATTTATCCGTAACTGGATGGCATAAAAACGATTCAGTCGATTAAATTCGTGTTTTTCGCCACGTTTTGTTGGCGTAATTTCGCTAAGATACCGCTTAATGACATCAGAAAATAATGTATCAGGTTGCAATCCTTGCGACTGCAATTCCATTTTCTTTTCTTCCTCTGCGCCCCACAATGTAGCCTCTGCTTTTGTTGAGCAAGTTTTTGGATTTGCGTACACCATTTTTTATAGATTTCTACCCGCCATTTATCACCACGCTTGCGAATTGTTGACATTTTTTTGCTCCTATTTTTTTGCTAGGGTACGTCAAAATTTCATGTCGCATTGGCGTAATTTTGGCGTAATCAATGCATAAAAATATATAAAAATACTTAAAAATGGCAATATTCAAGGTTTGAATTAATGAGGAATTTATAACAGATGTGAATGTAAGGTATTGATTTTACTGGCTGAAATACATAAAGAAAAATCCCTGCTCAAGGAGCAGGGATTCTATATTTGGTGCCCTAGGGTCGGACTCGAACCGACACAGTTATTCACCGGCGGATTTTTGAATCCGCTGCGTCTACCAATTTCGCCACCCAGGCCATATTTATGGGTCGAATTATACGGATATTTAGTCTATGAGCAAGAAAAATTTAATAAAAAAATCTTATTTGATTTATAAATAGTCAATATAATTTTTTTGAATAAAAATACCTAGCTAAAAGCTAGGTATTTCAAAAAAAGTAAATTTAAGCCGCTGCAAGATTACCTAAGTCTTTATCAACTAAGAATAAACCTTTACCATCATCACCAAGAAGATTAAGTTTATATAAAAATACTACTAAATAATTTTTCTTCTTCGTGTTGTTCTGCAACGTACCATTGTAGGAAATTGAAAGCAGAGTAGTCTTTTTTTCTTCAAAAGTTTTGCCTACTAATTCATTGATTTTGCTGGTAATCAGTTTTTTTCGTGTTCATAAGTGATTTTCGATCACTTCTTTTAATGATTTATACTCGTGTGATGGTGCTTCGATGGCAGAAATAATTGCTTGAGCACCGGTTTCATTCAAATAAGTGAATAATTTACGCATATGTTGCATTTCTTCTGCAGCGTGTGCAGATAAGAATTTTGCAGCACCTTCAAAAGCCTTGTTGCTCACACCATGCGCTCATTTGAAGATAAAGGTTAGAAGAATAAAATTCCAAATTCATTTGATCGTTTAACAGTTTGATTACGTTTGCTGATAACATTTTTATTTCTCCTATATTATTCTAAAGTTGCTAAATCACGATCGATGAAGAACAATGCTTTGCCGTCTTCACCTACAAGATTAAATTTATCAATAATACTACTAAATAATTTTTCTTCTTCGTGCTGTTCTGCTACGTACCATTGTAAGAAATTAAAAGTAGAGTAGTCCTTATTTGCGAAAGTAACTTCAACTAATTCATTAATTTTTGATGTAACTAATTTTTCGTGTTCTAAAGTTATTTCAAATACTTTTTTATGACGCATAGTCGTGTTTAGGGTGCATCAATTTTACCTAAAAGTGGCATACCACTGGTTTCGCTTACATATTGGAACAATTTTTGCATATGTTCTAATTCTTCATCAGCGTGACGAAGCAAAAATGCGGCTGCACCTTCATAACCGTGTTTTTGAACACCAGGCACTCATTTGTAGATAGACATTAGAAGAGAAGAACTCTAAATTGATTTGTTCATTGAGTTTGTTTGTGATGGCTTGATTAAGCATAACTAATTCCTTTCCATTTGATTGATAAAAATGCAATAAAGCTCAATTTGCGATTCTCATTTTTAGGTGTCTAAATGAGAATTTTGCAAGTTTTCTTTTTGATTTTTATAACTTATTAATTTTAAAGAGTAAAATCAATAACAACTATTCTCATTTATGTTGAATTAATGTTCTGATTAATAATACAACGTCACATCTTAATTATCCCTGCAATAAAGTGCTCAGATTTTTACGTAGCGCGATCTTATTTTTTTGACTTCCATATTCTATTGAAAATAGCATCGGGCGGCCTGAAAAAGCTTTGAAAGAAGAGTAGAGATTAATCCTATAAGTGTTACTCGCAATTAATTAATTTAACATAATATACATTATGCGAAATTAGTTATCAGGTTAGCGAAAGCTATGGATTAAATAAATCACACACTTATGCACAAGTCACAGGTACTAGCAAAACAAGACAAAATATAGCTAGATAACACGTTGTAACGTGTTATTTTATAGAGTTATTGAATGGTTAAATTGGAAATGTCAGGGAAATGTAAAGACGCACGGTGCGTTTCGCATTATCTAATCAGCTTAAAGGACGTGGCTATAAAGGTTCTGCAGAAGGCGCATTAATTGCTGTGATTTTTGAAGAATGCCGAGCGCAATGAATTCATTTTTTCAAATAAATATCTCTGTTTCGGCGCTGCAGCTGTTGCGTCTTTACGTCAGGAGAAAATGCGTGCATTTTTCCCCGACACCCCTCATAATATTGCTAATTCAAATTTAATGATGAGTAACAGGTAAAAACCACAAAGCGCAGGCGTGTAACGCCTTTACCCTTTGTGGTTTTTACTTTATGAAATTCAATTAGATCATTTTTAACTTGCAATAAAAATTACAATGTCTGTCTTAGTGTTTGATTTAGATTTTCCCGTCAAGAAGCCTTTCGGTAAGAATGAAAAACCTGTTTCACCCTCCGTTAATTTGTTTTTCAGCCAGTCCGCCTAAAAACCACAATATCACCACTTTTAAGCGTAACATCAGTAACAATATCGCGTTTAATCAGTGTTGGCGATTGATTTACGCCCGTATCCGTCTTCACAAAATTAGAAAGTTGTTGATTGATTTTTAAGTCTATCGCATTACTTTTTAATCGTTGGTTGTATATCAAAGATCACACCAGAAGAACGATATTCAATCGATTGAATAGGTCTGCCGTCCTGATAGGTAACATTTGATAAAACAGGCACATCAGAACCTACTGAAAAATTTCCCTTTGAACCTGATTTTACACGCAACGTTGGGCTACTAACGACTTGAAAGCGTTCATCAGTGCGAAATAACTCAATCATTGCATCCAAATTCCCTGCATTAACCGTAATAAAATTTTTCATAGTTTTGTTTGTAACCAATGTTGATACCCAGTTTTCCCCGATAGCAATTTTTGCCAATAAATTAATTCCGCTTCCTTCTTTGGCAATGTCCTGCACTTCAAAAACATAACCCGTTACAACGACTTCACGGCTTGGCGTATCAACCGATTTTAAAACTGATTTAATTCTTGCAATATCTTCCGCTGTTCCATAATAAACGAGCTTATCACCACTTGCCGAGACTTGCCCCTCTCCTTGTAAAAAAACTGCGCAAGATATTCTGTATCACGATGAACAGGATTATAAACAAAACTGTGTTTGATAATTTTTGGCGGTTTTGGCTCAATATGCGCAAGGTAAACTCACGCCATTTTTCTCATAGGTTTTGATATTCATATTTTCAAAAATAGCGTGTAATAAACTGATTAAAATCTTGGTCTTCCTTGGTATGAAAGCTGATTAACCGTGTATCTGCTGCTAATTTTGGATCAAGCATATAAGGCTTTTCTAAAACTTCATCATAGATCATTCCTACCGCTTTCGGTAACGGTACGGCTTCAAGCTTAAAATCAACATTTTTTTGCCTGCGCCACACCAAACAAAAACAGGAAAACATAAAAATGTTACGTTGTAATTTCATTGTTTTACTCCAGAATAATAATTAACCCGTTGATTATCAATAATGCCTTCCAACATTCGCCCCGTAAAATTAAAGTTAGAACGTGGTTCTAACTCGTAAATTACCTTGGTTATCAGCCAAAATCACAAAAGGCTTTTTCCTGATTTTTGTAACTCCCTGTTATGCGCCATTGCGTTGATAACGGTAAAGTTACTTGAAGTTGTGGCTGATTATTTAATGTAATCGCTTCAATTTCCTTATTTTTCGCTTAATGTCTGTTCAACTTTTGGCGTATCCTGTTCAGGTGGCGTAAAAAAAGCTAATGAGCTTATATAACGAAAACCCGACAATCAATACGGCAAACACGGCAAAATATTTAATACTGGATTTATTCAGCGCGTTTTGCCGTTTATCTGTGACTAATTCCCGTCCATTATCGGTTTCATAGCTTTTATAAAGCGGAAAAATAGCCTCATCATACTTTTCTTGATAACTTGCCGTCTTTGCGGTTTTCCAACATTTATTACCCGAAAACACATCAACCCGATAACGACTTTTTAACCTGCGGCAACCAATTTTTGTCATTTTGAATGTCGTTTCAATTCGCTCCACAAGCTCTCTTTGTAAATTGGTTAAATCCTGATTCAATATGACAAAATCACAAGAAATGCCGTTACTATCTGTAAAAAATGTCGGTGTTCTGATAAAAAAATGAAAAGTGGTTATCATTGATTTTTTCTTTCTTTGGGAAAAATCGCCACGCTTCATCAATAATGATTAAATCTCCTGCTTTACAAAAGGTTTCAATTTTATTATCTATTGCGTTCTTGTAAGGGTAAAAATCAACACCTAAGCATAAATCATTATCGACAATAACCAATTCACCTAAGTTATCAGGCGACAATTTTTTTATCTTTTGATAGGCAATATTCTTCAATTAATTGTTTGTTTAATCCGTAAATATTTGAAACTACCCTACGCCCCGAAGCAATGGCGGGAATGATGACAGACTTCACCACTTCATAAGATTTTCCGTGTCCAGGTAACCCCACATAAGCCGAAATAGCCATAATGCTCCCTAGCCAATAATTGGTAAACGACGAATAATAAAGCGCGCCAACATTGCCGAAATAACTAATGTTATTCCTGTTGGGATTTGCAATATTGATAGAAAATACCAAATAGAATCAGGTAAACCAATAAATAACGCATTTAAATTTGGTATCTCTTTTGGCAAAAATAACTCAATCACCACGGGAATAAATTCCGTTGTAATAAAGAAAAGTGCGAAAAAAACAAAAATTTTTGCAACAATACCTTTAAAAAGCAAACCCAAGAAAACCACTAAATAAACGTAAAATTAAGCTACCCATTGTTATTCCTTATGCACTCAATAAAATTCTTAATGCGACAATTCCCAAATAAGCAGCATCAAGGAAGTAATCACGGCTTCATTTTTGCTCTACATATTGGCAATGCTTATCTAATCGAACATCAATATTTAAATAATCAATATGCCCTTCCCACGTTGGACACTGCACAGCACGATCGGCTAAATGAAAATTCTTGAGCTGCGGAAAAAACTGATTAAATGGCTCTAAAATTTGTCGTGCTGTGGGTGACTCAAGTTCAGGATATTTGGGTTCATCATCAATATCTTTATCATCTTTTTTCTTCACCTGGACGCGTACCAGGGATTCGGTGTGGGTTGTGGAATAGGTTGTGGTTGGTTTGATGTGCCTATGGATAATTGATTTCCCACACCTGCTTTAGCAAATAAATCGGCAAAGGTTGCCGTTTTACCTAATTTATTTAATTGTGCTTGTACTTCTGCCGATGTAATCGGATCAGATGCACTAAACGGAACTCCAATATAACCAGGCTGAGACGCAGCAGACATCAATAAGGCGTTATACAATAACGCTAATTGTGTGGCGGTTAAGGGTTTGGTATAAAGATTTAAATCTAAATCTGCGACTGAATTTAACTGCTTATCTGATGAAGTTGTTGGAAAAATCGCCTCACCCAATGTTGATTTTCTTCAAATCTAATGTAGGTTAAATTATTTACACGTGTAGAAACTTCATAATCCGAAGGTTTAGGTGGATTAAAAGAATAAACGATTTGCGAGCCAGTATTTTCCTCTAAAAATCGGCTCAAAATCATAGTTTAATTGTTTTTCGGTAAATATCTGACGAACTTCAGGATAAATCATATTACCTATTTTTGATGACGTAAATAACGATTTTCTACGGTAGTTTGTGAACGTAGATAACGGTATTTCTTGCCCTCAATATCGACTTCTGAATAATTTTTCTTCTCCTTTTCCTCCCCATTCCTCTTGCGCGATATATTCAGCCAATTTTTTTCAATAGAATTTGATTGCGCGTACTCCCCGTTCTTAACGTATTGAAATATTTATAATGTTTATCTAAGACATCGGATTTATAAATATCCTGTGAATTTTCCGAAATCTGTTTCTTTTTCTTTTGAATACTGATAAATAATTGGATCTTTCGGACTCGGCATTGCGTTGACAACTTTTGTTTCACCATTCACATTTATCGCATAACGACCATCAGCCAAAGGAACAGCAGTAGGCTCAAAAGCAACCCCGATTTTGCTATTACTTTCTACATTCAAATCCTTAAGCGTAATTGCACCTGATGTTAACGCTAACGCAACCCATGAAATATCTTTCGCATTGCGTAATGTTGATGTTGCGCCAACAGCAAATGTTGCGTCATTTGCCGCAACCGTTCCCAATGCCCGATAAGTCTGTGCTGCACGTAATCCTATTGCTGCTTCATTTGCCGCTAAATAAGCGGCATCATTTGCGGCAGCTCTCCCAACCACAGAAACCGCAGCCCGTCTTGCAACAATCCCTTCAAACACTTCAGCTAATACCACGCGGGCAAGTAACGGATTAGCGTTAGCTTTATAGGATAAAACAACGTTAAAAATAAAACTAAAAATCACTATCCATTTAAGCCAAGCACCACGACTAAACCGCATACCATACCCAAAAGAAAATAAGCAAAATCCCATAACATACGCACCCCAAAGAAAAAAGGGGACGCAAATCCCCCCTTGTTATTGTTATTTTCCAAATAGTCCCAAAATAAAAGCGGATACCCATTTTGGCAATACGCGGGCCAATTAACACACTGCCTGCGGCGATAATTCCGGCAATCACCGTTGAAAAAAATCAACTTGATTAAGCATACCGGAAACATCAATTTGTACTTTTTGTGCCGATTCACTGCCAGCAAAAAGCACCAACGGAAGATCCCAAAACTACAGCAGCAATAAGGTATTTTTAAATTTGACATAAGAAACTCCCTTATATTGAGTTAAAATTATGTGCTTATTTGAAAAAGCGCTAAAATGTTCCCTACAGATTTGAAGCGATTAAATAAAAATAAGCACAAGACCAAATGAAAAACCAAAGCTATCGGTATGATGAAAAATCACCCACTGAAAAAGCCTTTGATTTTCATTCCCCTGAATGTGCCACAGATTGAAGTTTTGACCGCCTCTGTCCGTGGCACTTTCAATACGACATCACTACAACCATCACCGCCAAAACTCATATAAGGGTGGCAAAACTTAGTTGTAATTTCTATTTCTTCATTCATCACTTATCAATAGCGGGAACTAAAACAATATCACTTACTTTTTAAATCAAAATAACCACTGACTTTAAAAAGAAGTTGGATGAACATAGTAATTACCAGGAGAATAAGGAACTTGATCCTTTTTCATGGGCACTTTAATTTGAACAGAGAACTGACCACCTAATTCAATATAGGCTTCCTGCGTGCGAATAAACCAATCTTTTTCCCGTTTTCTCACTTACCCCTGACCGTTCATCAATTCTGGAAGTTGAAAAAATTTGTACTTTCAATAAATACTGTTCAATGTTTTGATTACTCATTTTTATACCTCTCGGTTAGTTAAATTACGCAGCTAACTGCATTTGGACAAAATCTAATGTTGGTTCAACATACCAATCAGGACGCTGACAACTCAAAAATCAATTTCAACAAGTTTCATTAACGGAATGATGTTATGGCGTTCGTGGGCTTTGAGGTTTTGCAACTGGGCTTTCGTTAGCCCTGACAGCTAATAAGTCTTTTTCGTGTCGCCAGAACGTTTTTTTCTATCCATTTCTGACTGAGTTTCTAAATATCCATAAGTTAATAAGTTTTTATAAAAACCAAATAATCTATCTGCCTTCGCATAACTAATATTGCCTTTAGGTGTTACTGTGTAATACTGTTTTTCAGTAATTTCTGAATATTGTCTCGGTTATATACATTCATTTTGCTTTCTCCAACCGCTTGGATAATATCGTTAAAGGCATCTTGCCATAGGTCTTTAATCAGGCTTTTTCCCTGTTTTTCATACTGTCTTTGATACTGGATTAAATCGCATAATTTGCGTGGAATACGGTATTTATCTAAATAACGTTGTTTTTAGCCGAGCCTCAAAACGCACTACATTGCTTGGAAAATTCAATTAAATTTGGATTGCTTAACACGTTTAGCACATTAAGAAGATTTTTGTTTATTTGGCGTACGTTTTAATTCGGATTGATTTCGGACAAAACGTTTTTGCAACTCTGCCCCTTTTAAATAGACTTTAAGGACTCTATGCTCTGAACCACTGTTCCATTCTGCTGTTGTCTCATATTCTCGGTTATATCGCGTTTTCTTGGTTTGCCCTGCTCTCACATTTTGCAAAAAGCTAATCACCTGCTTTTTGCATCATTTCAGACGGAATATGAGCTGAATAGGTGACATCAATCCAATCTATCATCGTATTTTCAGTGTCAGTCATTTCGTAGAGTTCTGGCAAGGCTTCACAAAAGGTTTTCAGCATCACAAAACAACAAACATCAAGATTGGTTGAACCAAAGACATTATGCCCTTGAAGTAATTTTGCGGGACTGGCTTTCAGCTCAATATAAGTGGGTTTTCATTCTATCGCTGCCGTTGAAGACTTTCATTGCTAACGAACCAGAAATGACTAGGAATGGCTTCATAAGGGTGGGACAGTTCGGCAACATCAAGATCACCGTCAATCTCAAAGGTGACATTGCCTGCCCGTAGTTTAAGACCTGTTCTCTTGGCTATCTCTATCAGGGTTTCTTTCAAAAAAGAGGTTTCCCCGTCTTTGCAAACGAGGATATGCTCTGTTTTGAATGGAATTGATAGCTTCAAGAAGTCGATCACTTATGCCTCTATACCGCATGTGTACATACATCAAATAAAAATATACAACTTTTACATACCGCATACAAGCATATTTACATACTTTGAGACAGTATAATAGGACATCAATTACAAAACCAGATTTTGAGATAGAAATAATGAGAAAAGATACATCTGTTCGAGTTAATGAAATGAGAAGGAATAAGTTAGAAATGTTAGCTATTGAAATCAGTCATCAAGAGCGGAAAACTAACTAAAATGAGTGATATAGTTAATCATCTATTGGATAACTACCTTCAAGCAAAAACAGGATTTACTTCATAATGCTGAAAATTCAGGTAAGGATAAAACCAAAAAGTACATAATTATTAAAAAAATAAAGAAATAATTATTCACTCAAGACTGTAGCAATCATTTAAAGATTGATTAATTAATAAACGGATTTGTGTCTACTTTTGACACAAGAGTGGACTATTAAAGAGAGTCCACTTGGATGAAAGCCTAAATGGACTATGCAAAATTTTGCATTTTTGCATAAATCTTTATTCACTACATGGTAAACGGGAGACATCTTATGCCAAAATCAGATCACAAACATCATAACCAAAGCCAAGAACACGAACAAAATTACCAACTTAGAAAACACGGTCTAAGACAAACTAAAAGAAAACAGGGATTTATTGGATAAAATAACACCCCATATTCAAAGAATACTGATATGGACACATTAATTCAAAAACTTAAAAATTTGAAAAAGCCTAGGTGGAAAAATGAAAAAAATTACTAATGATCTCTTTTAGACTTTGTTTGTAGCCGCTTGTCAACAACCATCTTTTGAAAGAAAAGTTTTTCAAATCATCTCCAACAAAAATTAGACGACACAAAATTTTGTGTTTATGAAGGTAAAGAATACTCTAAAGGTAGTGTTATCAAAGCAGAAGGTGTAAACCTAAAATGCGGTACTTATAGCAGTGATGTATTTGATAAAACGTTATCTTGGGGAAAATAGTTATTTGAACTTTTAACGTCTAAAGAATTTTTGGTTTAGGTTGATAGCGATATTTTCTAATAAACTCTTCTAAATCAACAGGAACTGATGAATTTGTCAGTTCCTTTAAAAACTCCCCCAAGTGTTCCATTTTCTCAAATCTTGCTTGAGTCTGTTCAGCAGTTTCCAATCTGTCAAAAACAAAACGAATTTCAACCGTATCATAGCTAAATCTTATATTATGCTCAGTTTGTTTGAGAAGTTTCACTGCCTCATAAAAATGTCTTGGTGTGATATGCTGAATGGTAATATTTGACATAAATTTAATAACTTAAAATTTTCGCATAATAGCGGATTATGTGTAAATTCTTGCGCGGTGCCAATGGCGATTATACCGCGCTGCGAATTATAACATAATCCGAAAAATCATTATGCGAAATTAGTTATCAGGTTGGCGAAAGCTATGGATTAAATAAATCACACACTTATGCACAAGTCACAGGTACTAGCAAAACAAGACAAAATAAGGCTAGATAACACGTTGTAACGTGTTATTTTATAGAGTTATTGAATGGTTAAATTGGAATGTCAGGGAAATGTAAAGACGCACGGTGCGTTTCGCATTATCTAATCAGCTTAAAGGACGTGGCTATAAAGGTTCTGCAGAAGGCGCATTAATTGCTGTGATTTTTTGAAGAATGCCGAGCGCAATGAATTCATTTTTTCAAATAAATATCTCTGTTTCCGGCGCTGCAGCCGCTGCGCTTTGACGTCAGGAGAAAAATGCGTGGCATTTTCCCCCGACACCCTATAATATTGCTAATTCAAATTTAATGATGAGTAACAGTAGAAAACTACAAAGCGCAGGCGTGTAACGCCTTTACCCTTTGTGGTTTTTACTTTATGAAATCTAATTAGATCATTTTAACTTGCAATAAAATTACAATGTCTGTCTTAGTGTTTGATTTAGATTTTCCCGTCAAGAAGCCTTTCGGTAAGAATGAAAAACCTGTTTCACCCTCCGTTAATTTGTTTTCAGCCAGTCCGCCTAAAACCACAATATCACCACTTTTAAGCGTAACATCAGTAACAATATCGCGTTTAATCAGTGTTGGCGATTGATTTACGCCCGTATCCGTCTTCACAAAATTAGAAAGTTGTTGATTGATTTTTAAGTCTATCGCATTACTTTTAATCGTTGGTTGTATATCAAAGATCACACCAGAAGAACGATATTCAATCGATTGAATAGGTCTGCCGTCCTGATAGGTAACATTTGATAAAAACAGGCACATCAGAACCTACTGAAAAATTTCCCTTTGAACCTGATTTTACACGCAACGTTGGGCTACTAACGACTTGAAAGCGTTCATCAGTGCGAAATAACTCAATCATTGCATCCAAATTCCCTGCATTAACCGTAATAAAATTTTCTATAGTTTTGTTTTAGTAACCAATGTTGATACCCAGTTTTCCCTGATAGCAATTTTGCCAATAAATTAATTCCGCTTCCTTCTTTGGCAATGTCCTGCACTTCAAAAACATAACCCTGTTACAACGACTTCACGGCTTGGCGTATCAACCGATTTTAAAACTGATTTAATTCTTGCAATATCTTCCGCTGTTCCATAATAAACGAGCTTATCACCACTTGCCGAGACTTGCCCCTCTCCTTGTAAAAACTGCGCAAGATATTCTGTATCACGATGAACAGGATTATAAACAAAAACTGTGTTTGATAATTTTTAGCGGTTTTGGCTCAATATGCGCAAGGTAAACTACGCCATTTTTTTCTCATAGGTTTTGATATTCATATTTTCAAAATAGCGTGTAATAAACTGATTAAAAATCTTGGTCTCCTTGGTATGAAAGCTGATTAACCGTGTATCTGCTGCTAATTTTGGATCAAGCATATAAGGCTTTTCTAAAACTTCATCATAGATCATTCCTACCGCTTTCGGTAACGGTACGGCTTCAAGCTTAAAATCAACATTTTTTTGCCTGCGCCACACCAAACAAAAACAGGAAAAAAACATAAAATGTTACGTTGTAATTTCATTGTTTTTACTCCAGAATAATAATTAACCCGTTGATTATCAATAATGCCTTCCAACATTCGCCCCTGTAAAATTAAAGTTAGAACGTGGTTCTAACTGTAAATTACCTTGGTTATCAGCCAAAATCACAAAAGGCTTTTTCCTGATTTTTTGTAACTCCCTGTTATGCGCCATTGCGTTGATAACGGTAAAGTTACTTGAAGTTGTGGCTGATTATTTAATGTAATCGCTTCAATTTCCTTATTTTCGCTTAATGTCTGTTCAACTTTTGGCGTATCCTGTTCAGGGTGGCGTAAAAAGCTAATGAGCTTTATATAACGAAAAACCCTGACAATCAATACGGCAAACACGGCAAAATATTTAATACTGGATTTATTCAGCGCGTTTTTGCCGTTTATCTGTGACTAATTCCCGTCCATTATCGGTTTCATAGCTTTTATAAAGCGGAAAAATAGCCTTATCATACTTTTTCTTGATAACTTGCCGTCTTTGCGGTTTTCCAACATTTATTACCCGAAAACACATCAACCCGATAACGACTTTTTAACCCTGCGGCAACCAATTTTGTCATTTTGAATGTCGTTTCAATTCGCTCCACAAGCTCTCTTTGTAAATTGGTTAAATCCCTGATTCAATATGACAAAATCACAAGAAATGCCGTTACTATCTGTAAAATGTCGGTGTTCTGATAAAAATGAAAAAGTGGTTATCATTGATTTTTCTTTTCTTTTGGGAAAAATCGCCACGCTTCATCAATAATGATTAAATCTCCTGCTTTTACAAAAAGGTTTCAATTTTATTATCTATTGCGTTCTTGTAAGGGTAAAATCAACACCTAAGCATAAATCATTATCGACACAACCAATTCACCCTAAGTTATCAGGCGACAATATCTTTTGATAGGCAATATTCTTCAATTAATTGTTTGTTTAATCCGTAAATATTTGAAAACTACCCTACGCCCCGAAGCAATGGCGGGAATGATGACAGACTTCACCACTTCATAAGATTTTTCCGTAGTCCAGGTAACCCCACATAAGCCGAAATAGCCATAATGCTCCCTAGCCAATAATTGGTAAACGACGAATAATAAAAGGCGCCAACATTGCCGAAATAACTAATGTTATTCCTGTTGGGATTTGCAATATTGAGGAAAATACCAAATAGAATCAGGTAAACCAATAAATAACGCATTTAAATTTGGTATCTCTTTTGGCAAAATAACTCAATCACCACGGGAATAAATTCCGTTGTAATAAAGAAAAGTGCGAAAAACAAAAATTTTTGCAACAATACCTTTAAAAAGCAAACCCAAGAAAACCACTAAATAAACGTAAAATTAAGCTACCCATTGTTATTCCTTATGCACTCAATAAAATTTTTAATGCGACAATTCCCCAAATAAGCAGCATCAAGGAAGTAATCACGGCTTCATTTTGCTCTACATATTGGCAATGCTTATCTAATCGAACATCAATATTTAAATAATCAATATGCCCTTCCCATCGTTGGACACTGCACAGCACGATCGGCTAAATGAAAATTTTGAGCTGCGGAAAAACTGATTAAATGGCTCAAAATTTGTCGTGCTGTGGGTGACTCAAGTTCAGGATATTTGGGTTCATCATCAATATCTTTATCATCTTTTTCTTCACCTGGACGCGTACCGGGATTCGGTGTGGGTTGTGGAATAGGTTGTGGTTGGTTTGATGTGCCTATGGATAATTGATTTCACACCTGCTTTTAGCAAATAAATCGGCAAAGCGTTGCTGTTTTACCTAATTTATTTAATTGTGTTTGTACTTCTGCCGATGTAATCGGATCAGATGCACTAAACGGAACTCCAATATAACCAGGCTGAGACGCAGCAGACATCAATAAGGCGTTATACAATAACGCTAATTGTGTGGCGGTTAAGGGTTTGGTATAAAGATTTAAATCTAAATCTGCGACTGAATTTAACTGCTTATCTGATGAAGTTGTTGGAAAATCGCTCACCCAATGTTGATTTTCTTCAAATCTAATGTAGGTTAAATTATTTACACGTGTAGAAACTTCATAATCCGAAGGTTTAGGTGGATTAAAAAGAATAAACGATTTGCGAGCCAGTATTTCCTCTAAAATCGGCTCAAAAATCATAGTTTAATTGTTTTTCGGTAAATATCTGACGAACTTCAGGATAAATCATATTACCTATGATGACGTAAATAACGATTTTCTACGGTAGTTTGTGAACGTAGATAACGGTATTTCTTGCCCTCAATATCGACTTCTGAATAATTTTTCTTCTCCTTTTCTCCCATTCCTCTTGCGCGATATATTCAGCCAATTTTTCAATAGAATTTGATTGCGCGTACTCCTCGTTCTTAACGTATTGAAATATTTATAATGTTTATCTAAGACATCGGATTTATAAATATCCTGTGAATTTTTTCCGAAATCTGTTTCTTTTCTTTTGAATACTGATAACAATTGGATCTTTTTCGGACTCGGCATTGCGTTGATAACTTTTGTTTCACCATTCACATTTATCGCATAACGACCATCAGCTAAAAAGGAACAGCAGTAGGCTCAAAAAGCAACCCTGATTTTGCTATTACTTTCTACATTCAAATCCTTAAGCGTAATTGCACCTGATGTTAACGCTAACGCAACCCATGAAATATCTTTTCGCATTGCGTAATGTTGATGTTGCGCTAACAGCAAATGTTGCGTCATTTGCCGCAACCGTTCCCTAATGCCCGATAAGTCTGTGCTGCACGTAATCCTATTGCTGCTTCCATTTGCCGCCAAATAAGCGGCATCATTTGCGGCAGCTCTCCCAACCACAGAAACCGCAGCCCGTCTTGCAACAATCCCTTCAAACACTTCAGCTAATACCACGCGGGCAAGTAACGGATTAGCGTTAGCTTTTATAGGATAAAAACAACGTTAAAAATAAAACTAAAAATCACTATCCATTTAAGCCAAGCACCACGACTAAACCGCATACCATACCCAAAAGAAAATAAGCAAAATCCCATAACATACGCACCCCAAAGAAAAAGGGGACGCAAATCCCCTTGTTATTGTTATTTTCCAAATAGTCCCAAAATAAAGCGGATACCCATTTTGGCAATACGCGGGCCAATTAACACACCGCCTGCGGCGATAATTCCGGCAATCACCGTTGAAAAATCAACTTGATTAAGCATACCGGAAACATCAATTTGTACTTTTTGTGCCGATTCACTGCCAGCAAAAAGCACCAACGGAAGATCCCAAAACTACAGCAGCAATAAGGTATTTTTAAATTTGACATAAGAAACTCCTTATATTGAGTTAAAATTATGTGCTTATTTGAAAAAGCGCTAAAAATGTTCCCACAGATTTAGCGATTAAATAAAAATAAGCACAAGACCAAATGAAAAACCAAAGCTATCGGTATGATGAAAATCACCCACTGAAAAGCCTTTGATTTTCATTCCTGAATGTGCCACAGATTGAAGTTTGACCGCCTCTGTCCGTGGCACTTTCAATACGACATCACTACAACCATCACCGCCAAAAACTCATATAAGGGTGGCAAAACTTAGTTGTAATTTCTATTTCTTCATTCATCACTTATCAATAGCGGGAACTAAAACAATATCACTTACTTTTTAAATCAAAATAACCACTGACTTTAAAAAGAAGTTGGATGAACATAGTAATTACCAGGAGAATAAGGAACTTGATCCTTTTTCAAGGGCACTTTAATTTGAACAGGAAACTGACCACCTAATTCAATATAGGCTTCCTGCGTGCGAATAAACCAATCTTTTCCCGTTTTTCTCACTTACCCCTGACCGTTCATCAATTCTGGAAGTTGAAAAATTTGTACTTTCAATAAATACTGTTCAATGTTTTGATTACTCATTTTTATACCTCTCTGTTAGTTAAATTACGCAGCTAACTGCATTTTGGACAAAAATCTAATGTTGGTTCAACATACCAATCAGGACGCTGACAACTAAAAATCAATTTCAACAAGTTTCATTAACGGAATGATGTTATGGCGTTCGTGGGCTTTGAGGTTTTGCAACTGGGCTTTCGTTAGCCCGACAGCTAATAAGTCTTTTTCGTGTCGCCAGAACGTTTTTTCTATCCATTTCTGACTGAGTTTCTAAATATCCATAAGTTAATAAGTTTTTATAAAACCAAATAATCTATCTGCCTTCGCATAACTAATATTGCTCTTAGGTGTTACTGTGTAATACTGTTTTTCAGTAATTTCTGAATATTGTCTCGGTTATATACATTCATTTTGCTTTCTCCAACCGCTTGATAATATCGTTAAAGGCATCTTGCCATAGGTCTTTAATCAGGCTTTTTCCCTGTTTTTCATACTGTCTTTGATACTGGATTAAAATCGCATAATTTGCGTGGAATACGGTATTTATCTAAATAACGTTGTTTTAGCTGAGCCTCAAAACGCACACATTGCTTGGAAAATTCAATTAAATTTGGATTGCTTAACACGTTTAGTACATTAAGAAGATTTTTGTTTATTTGGCGTACGTTTTAATTCGGATTGATTTCGACAAACGTTTTTTGCAACTCTGCCCCTTTTAAATAGACTTTTAAGGACTCTATGCTCTGAAACCACTGTTCCATTCTGCTGTTGTCTCATATTCTCGGTTATATCAGGTTTTCTTTGGTTTGCCCTGCTTCCTCACATTTTGCAAAAAGCTAATCACCTGCTTTTGCATCATTTCAGACGGAATATGAGCTGAATAGGTGACATCAATCCAATCTATCATCGTATTTTTCAGTGTCAGTCATTTCGTAGAGTTCTGGCAAGGCTTCACAAAAGGTTTTCAGCATCACAAAACAACAAACATCAAGATTGGTTGAACCAAAGACATTATGCCCTTTGAAGTAATTTTGAGGACTGGCTTTCAGCTCAATATAAGGCGGGTTTTCATTCTATCGCTGCCGTTGAAGACTTTCATTGCTAACGAACCAAAATGACTAGGAATGGCTTCATAAGGGTGGGACAGTTCGGCAACATCAAGATCACCGTCAATCTCAAAGGTGACATTGCCTGCCCGTAGTTTAAGACCTGTTCTCTTTGGCTATCTCTATCAGGGTTTCTTTTCAAAAGAGGTTTCCCCCGTCTTTGCAAACGAGGATATGCTCTGTTTTGAATGGAATTGATAGCTTCAAGAAGTCGATCACTTATGCCTCTATACCGCATGTGTACATACATCAAATAAAATATACAACTTTTACATACCGCATACAAGCATATTTACATACTTTGAGACAGTATAATAGGACATCAATTACAAACCAGATTTTGAGATAGAAATAATGAGAAAAGATACATCTGTTCGAGTTAATGAAATGAGAAGGAATAAGTTAGAAATGTTAGCTATTGAAATCAGTCATAAGAGCGGAAAAACTAACTAAAATGAGTGATATAGTTAATCATCTATTGGATAATCTACCTTCAAGAAGCAAAACAGGATTTACTTCATAATGCTGAAAAATTCAGGTAAGGATAAAACCAAAAGTACATAATTATTAAAAATAAAGAAATAATTATTCACTCAAGACTGTAGCAATCATTTAAAGATTGATTAATTAATAAACGGATTTGTGTCATTTTTGACACAAGAGTGGACTATTAAAGAGAGTCCACTTGGATGAAAGCTAAATGGACTATGCAAAATTTTTGCATTTTTGCATAAATCTTTATTCACTACATGGTAAAACGGGAGACATCTTATGCCAAAATCAGATCACAAACATCATAACCAAAGCCAAGAACACGAACAAAATTACCAACTTAGAAAAACACGGTCTAAGACAAACTAAAGAAAACAGGGATTTATTGGATAAAATAACACCCTCCCATATTCAAAGAATACTGATATGGACACATTAATTCAAAAACTTAAAAAATTTGAAAAAGCCTAGGTGGAAAAATGAAAAATTACTAATGATCTCTTTTGTGACTTTTGTTTGTAGCCGCTTGTCAACAACCATCTTTTGAAAGAAAAGTTTTCAAATCATCTCCAACAAAAATTAGACGACACAAAATTTTTGTGTTTATGAAGGTAAAGAATACTCTAAAGGTAGTGTTATCAAAGCAGAAGATGTAAAACCCTAAAATGCGGTACTTATAGCAGTGATGTATTTGATAAAACGTTATCTTGGGGAAAATAGTTATCTGAACTTTAACGTCTCAGAGAATTTTTGGTTTAGGTTGATAGCGATATTTTCTAATAAACTCTTCTAAATCAACAGGAACTGATGAATTTGTCAGTTCCTTTAAAAACTCCCCAAGTGTTCCATTTTCTCAAATCTTTGCTTGAGTCTGTTCAGCAGTTTCCAATCTGTCAAAAACAAAACGAATTTCAACCGTATCATAGCTAAATCTATATTATGCTCAGTTTGTTTGAGAAGTTTCACCTGCCTCATAAAAATGTCTTGGTGTGATATGCTGAATGGTAATATTTGACATAAATTTAATACACTTAAAATTTTCGCATAATAGCGGATTATGTGTAAATTCTTGCGCGGTGCCAATGGCGATTATACCGCGCTGCGAATTGTAACATAATCCGAAAAAATCATTATGCGAAATTAGTTATCAGGTTGGCGAAAGCTATGGATTAAATAAATCACACACTTATGCACAAGTCACAGGGTACTAGCAAAACAAGACAAAAATAGCTAGATAACACGTTGTAACGTGTTATTTTTATAGAGTTATTGAATGGTTAAATTGGAATGTCAGAAATGTAAAGACGCACGGTGCGTTTCGCATTATCTAATCAGCTAAAGGACGTGGCTATAAAGGTTCTGCAGAAGGCGCATTAATTGCTGTGATTTTTGAAGAATGCCGAGCGCAATGAATTCATTTTTCAAATAAATATCTCTCGTTTTCCGCGCTGCAGCCGCTGTGTTTTACGTCAGGGAGAAAAATGCGTGGCATTTTCCCCGACACCCCTCATAATATTGCTGATTCAAATTTAATGATGAGTATAGAGTAAAAACTACAAAGCGCAGGCGTGTAACGCCTTTACCCTTTGTGGTTTTTACTTTTATGAAATTCAATTAGATCATTTTAACTTGCAATAAAATTACAATGTCTGTCTTAGTGTTTGATTTAGATTTTCCCGTCAAGAAGCCTTTCGGTAAGAATGAAAAACCTGTTTCACCCTCCGTTAATTTGTTTTCAGCCAGTCCGCCTAAAACCACAATATCACCACTTTTAAGCGTAACATCAGTAACAATATCGCGTTTAATCAGTGTTGGCGATTGATTTACGCCCGTATCCGTCTTCACAAAAATTAGAAAAGTTGTTGATTGATTTTTAAGTTCTATCGCATTACTTTTAATCGTTGGTTGTATATCAAAGATCACACCAGAAGAACGATATTCAATCGATTGAATAGGTCTGCCGTCCTGATAGGTAACATTTGATAAAACAGGCACATCAGAACCTACTGAAAAATTTCCCTTTGAACCTGATTTTACACGCAACGTTGGGCTACTAACGACTTGAAAGCGTTCATCAGTGCGAAATAACTCAATCATTGCATCCAAATTTCCTGCATTAACCGTAATAAAAACTTTTCATAGTTTGTTTAGTAACCAATGTTGATACCAGTTTTCCCTGATAGCACATTTTGCTAATAAATTAATTCCGCTTCCTTCTTTGGCAATGTCCTGCACTTCAAAAACATAACCCGTTACAACGACTTCACGGCTTGGCGTATCAACCGATTTTTAAAACTGATTTAATTCTTGCAATATCTTCCGCTGTTCCATAATAAACGAGCTTATCACCACTTGCCGAGACTTGCCCTCTCCTTGTAAAAAACATGCGCAAGATATTCTGTATCGATGAACAGGATTATAAACAAAACTGTGTTTGATAATTTTTAGTGGTTTTGGCTCAATATGCTGCAAAAGGTAAACTTTACGCCATTTTTTCTCATAGGTTTTTGATATTCATATTTTCAAAATAGCGTGTAATAAACTGATTAAAATCTTGGTCTTCCTTGGTATGAAAGCTGATTAACCGTATCTGCTGCTAATTTTGGATCAAAAGCATATAAGGCTTTTTCTAAAAACTTCATCATGAGATCATTCCTACCGCTTTCGGTAACGGTAGCTGGCTTCAAGCTTAAAATCAACATTTTTGCCTGCGCCACACCAAACAAAAACAGGGAAAAACATAAAATGTTACGTTGTAATTTCATTGTTTTTACTCCAGAATAATAATTAACCCGTTGATTATCAATAATGCCTTCCAACATTCGCCCCGTAAAATTAAAGTTAGAACGTGGTTCTAACCGTAAATTACCTTGGTTATCAGCCAAAATCACAAAGGCTTTTTCCTGATTTTTGTAACTCCCCTGTTATGCGCCATTGCGTTGATAACGGTAAAGTTACTTGAAGTTGTGGCTGATTATTTAATGTAATCGCTTCAATTTCCTTATTTTCGCTTAATGTCTGTTCAACTTTTTGGCGTATCCTGTTCAGGTGGCGTAAAAAGCTAATGAGCTATATAACGAAAAACCCGACAATCAATACGGCAAACACGGCAAAAATATTTAATACTGGATTTATTCAGCGCGTTTTGCCGTTTATCTGTGACTAATTCCCTGTCCATTATCGGTTTCATAGCTTTTTATAAAGCGGAAAAATAGCCTTTATCATACTTTTTCTTGATAACTTGCCGTCTTTGCGGTTTTCCAACATTTATTACCCGAAAACACATCAACCCGATAACGACTTTTTAACCCTGCGGCAAACCAATTTTGTCATTTTGAATGTCGTTTCACCTGCTCCACAAGCTCTCTTTGTAAATTGCTAAATCCTGATTCAATATGACAAAATCACAAGAAATGCCGTTACTATCTGTAAAATGTCGGTGTTCTGATAAAAATGAAAAGTGGTTATCATTGATTTTTTTCTTTCTTTTGGGAAAAATCGCTACGCTTCATCAATAATGATTAAATCTCCTGCTTTTACAAAAAGGTTTCAATTTTTATTATCTATTGCGTTCTTGTAAGGGTAAAAATCAACACCCTAAGCATAAATCATATATCGACAATAAACCAATTCACCTAAGTTATCAGGCGACAATATCTTTTTGATAGAGCAATATTCTTCAATTAATTGTTTGTTTAATCCGTAAATATTTGAAACTACCCTACGCCCCGAAGCAATGGCGGAATGATGACAGACTCTCACCACTTCATAAGATTTTCCGTGTCCAGGTAACCCCACATAAGCCGAAATAGCCATAATGCTCCCTAGCCAATAATTGGTAAACGACGAATAATAAAGCGCGCCAACATTGCCGAAATAACTAATGTTATTCCTGTTGGACGGTAATATTGATAGAAAATACCAAAATAGAATCAGGTAAACCAACAAAATAACGCATTTAAATTTGGTATCTCTTTTTGGCAAAAATAACTCAATCACCACAGGAATAAATTCCGTTGTAATAAAAGAAAAGTGCGAAAAACAAAATTTTGCAACAATACCTTTTAAAAAGCAAACCCAAGAAAACCACTAAATAAACGTAAAATTAAGCTACCCATTGTTATTCCTTATGCACTCAATAAAATTCTTAATGCGACAATTCCCCAAATAAGCAGCATCAAAGGAAGTAATCACGGCTTCATTTTGCTCTACATATTGGCAATGCTTATCTAATCGAACATCAATATTTAAATAATCAATATGCCCTTCCCACGTTGGACACCGCACAGCACGATCGGCTAAATGAAAATTCTTGAGCTGCGGAAAAACTGATTAAATGGTCTCTAAAATTTGTCGTCTGTGGGTGACTCAAGTTCAGGATATTTGGGTTCATCATCAATATCTTTATCATCTTTTTCTTCACCTGACGCGTACCGGGATTCGGTGTGGGTTGTGGAATAGGTTGTGGTTGGTTTGATGTGCCTATGGATAATTGATTTCCTACACCTGCTTTAGCAAAATAAATCGGCAAAGGTTGCCGTTTTACCTAATTTATTTAATTGTGCTTGTACTTCTGCCGATGTAATCGGATCAGATGCACTAAACGGAACTCCAATATAACCAGGCTGAGACGCAGCAGACATCAATAAGGCGTTATACAATAACGCTAATTGTGTGGCGGTTAAGGGTTTGGTATAAAGATTTAAATCTAAATCTGCGACTGAATTTAACTGCTTATCTGATGAAGTTGTTGGAAAAATCGCTCACCCAATGTTGATTTTCTTCAAATCTAATGTAGGTTAAATTATTTACACGTGTAGAAACTTCATAATCCGAAGGTTTAGGTGGATTAAAAGAATAAACGATTTGCGAGCCAGTATTTCTAAAATCGGCTCAAAAATCATAGTTTAATTGTTTTTCGGTAAATATCTGACGAACTTCAGGATAAATCATATTACCTATTTTTGATGACGTAAATAACGATTTTTCTACGGTAGTTTGTGAACGTAGATAACGGTATTTCTTGCCCTCAATATCGACTTCTGAATAATTTTTCTTCTCCTTTTCCTCCCCATTCCTCTTGCGCGATATATTCAGCCAATTTTTCAATAGAATTTGATTGCGCGTACTCCCTCGTTCTTAACGTATTGAAATATTTATAATGTTTATCTAAGACATCGGATTTATAAATATCCTGTGAATTTTCCGAAATCTCGTTTCTTTTTTCTTTTTGAATACTGATAAATAATTGGATCTTTCGGACTCGGCATTGCGTTGACAACTTTTGTTTCACCATTCACATTTATCGCATAACGACCATCAGCTAAAAGGAACATGATAGGCTCAAAAAGCTGATTTTGCTATTACTTTCTACATTCAAATCCTTAAGCCGTAATTGCACCTGATGTTAACGCTAACGCAACCCATGAAATATCTTTCGCATTGCGTAATGTTGATGTTGCGCCAACAGCAAATGTTGCGTCATTTACCGCAACCGTTCCCAATGCCCGATAAGTCTGTGCTGTACGTAATCTCTATTGCTGCTTCATTTGCCGCTAAATAAGCGGCATCATTTGCGGCAGCTCTCCCAACCACAGAAAACCGCAGCCCGTCTTGCAACAATCCCTTCAAACACTTCAGCTAATACCACGCGGGCAAGTAACGGATTAGCGTTAGCTTTATAGGATAAAACAACGTTAAAAATAAAACTAAAATCACTATCCATTTAAGTCCTAGCACCACGACTAAAACCGCATACCATACCCAAAAAGAAAATAAGCAAAATCCCTATAACATACGCACCCCTAAAAGAAAAAGGGGACGCATCTTGTTATTGTTATTTTTCCAAATAGTCCCAAAATAAAGCGGATACCCATTTTGGCAATACGCGGGCAATTAACACACCGCCTGCGGCGATCATTCCGGCAATCACCGTTGAAAAATCAACTTGATTAAGCATACGGAAACATCAATTTGTACTTTTGTGCCGATTCACTGCCAGCAAAAGCACCAACGGAAGATCCCAAAAACTACAGCAGCAATAAGGTATTTTTAAATTTGACATAAGAAACTCCTTATATTGAGTTAAAATTATGTGCTTATTTGAAAAGCGCCAAAAATGTTCCCACAGATTTAGCGATTAAATATAAGCACAAGACCAAATGAAAACCAAAGCTATCGGTATGATGAAAAATCACCCACTGAAAAAGCCTTGATTTTCATTCCCTGAATGTGCTACAGATTGAAGTTTGACCGCCTCTGTCCGTGGCACTTTCAATACGACATCACTACAACCATCACCGCCAAAACTCATATAAGGGTGGCAAAACTTGGTTGTAATTTCTATTTCTTCATTCATCACTTATCAATAGCGGGAACTAAAAACAATATCACTTACTTTTTAAATCAAAATAACCACTGACTTTAAAAAGAAGTGGATGAACATAGTAATTACCAGGAGAATAAGGAACTTGATCCTTTTCAAGGGCACTTTAATTTGAACAGGAAACTGACCACCTAATTCAATATAGGCTTCCTGCGTGCGAATAAAACCAATCTTTTTCCCTGTTTTCTCACTCTACCCCTGACCGTTCATCAATTCTGGAAGTTGAAAAAAATTTGTACTTTCAATAAATACTGTTCAATGTTTTGATTACTCATTTTTATACCTCTCGGTTAGTTAAATTACGCAGCTAACTGCATTTGGACAAAATCTAATGTTGGTTCAACATACCAATCAGGACGCTGATGACAACTCAAAAATCAATTTTCAACAAGTTTCATTAACGGAATGATGTTATGGCGTTCGTGGGCTTTGAGGTTTTTGCAACTGGGCTTTCGTTGGCCTGACAGCTAATAAGTCTTTTCGTGTCGCCAGAACGTTTTTCTATCCATTTCTGACTGAGTTTCTAAATATCCATAAGTTAATAAGTTTTTATAAAAAACCAAATAATCTATCTGCCTTCGCATAACTAATATTGCGCCCTTTAGGTGTTACTGTGTAATACTGTTTTTCAGTACTTCTGAATATTGTCTCGGTTATATACATTCATTTTGCTTTCTCCAACCGCTTGGATAATATCGTTAAAAGGCATCTTGCCATAGGTCTTTAATCAGGCTTTTTCCCTGTTTTTCATACTGTCTTTGATACTGGATTAAATCGCATAATTTGCGTGGAATACGGTATTTATCTAAATAACGTTGTTTTAGCCGAGCCTCAAAACGCACACATTGCTTGGAAAATTCAATTAAATTTGGATTGCTTTAACACGTTTAGCACATTACAGAAGATTTTGTTTTATTTGGCGTACGTTTTAATTCGGATTGGATTTCGGACAAAACGTTTTTGCAACTCTGCCCCTTTTAAAATAGACTTTAAGGACTCTATGCTCTGAACCACTGTTCCATTCTGCTGTTGTCTCATATTCTCGAGTTATATCGCGTTTTTCTTGGTTTGCCCTGTTTCTCACATTTTGCAAAAAGCTAATCACCTGCTTTTTGCATCATTTCAGACGGAATATGAGCTGAATAGGTGACATCAATCCAATCTATCATCGTATTTTCCAGTGTCAGTCATTTCGTAGAGTTCTGGCAAGGCTTCACAAAAGGTTTTTCAGCATCACAAAACAACAAACATCAAGATTGGTTGAACCAAAGACATTATGCCCTTGAAGTAATTTTGCGGGACTGGCTTTCAGCTCAATATAAGGCGGGGTTTTCATTCTATCGCTGCCGTTGAAGACTTTCATTGCTAACGAACCAAAAATGACTAGGAATGGCTTCATCAAGGGTGGGACAGTTCGGCAACATCAAGATCACCATCAATCCCAAAGGTGACATTGCCTGCCCGTAGTTTAAGACCTGTTCCTCTTGGCTATCTCTATCAGGGTTTCTTTCAAAAAGAGGTTTCGTCTTTGCAAACGAGGATATGCTCTGTTTTGAATGGAATTGATAGCTCAGAAGTCGATCACTTATGCCTCTATACCGCATGTGACATACATCAAATAAAATATACAACTTTACATACTGCATACAAAGCATATTTACATACTTTGAGACAGTATAATAGGACATCAATTACAAACCAGATTTTGAGATAGAAATAATGAGAAAAAGATACATCTGTTCGAGTTAATGAAATGAGAAGGAATAAGTTAGAAATGTTAGCTATTGAAATCAGTCATAAGAGCGGAAAACTAACTAAAATGAGTGATATAGTTAATCATCTATTGGATAACTACCTTCAAGAAGCAAAACAGGATTTACTTCATAATGCTGAAAATTCAGGTAAGGATAAAACCAAAAGTACATAATTATTAAAAATAAAGAAATAATTATTCACTCAAGACTGTAGCAATCATTTAAAGATTGATTAATTATCAAACGGATTTGTGTCGTTTTGACACAAGAGTGGACTATTAAAGAGAGTCCACTTGGATGAAAGCCTAAATGGACTATGCAAAATTTTGCATTTTTTGCATAAATCTTTATTCACTACATGGTAAACGGGAGACATCTTATGCCAAAATCAGATCACAAACATCATAACCAAAGCCAAGAACACGAACAAAATTACCAACTTAGAAAACACGGTCTAAGACAAAACTAAAGAAAACAGGGATTTATTGGATAAAATAACACTCCCCATATTCAAAGAATACTGATATGGACACATTAATTCAAAAACTTAAAAATTTGAAAAAGCCTAGGTGGAAAAATGAAAAATTACTAATGATCTCTTTTGTGACTTTGTTTGTAGCCGCTTGTCAACAACCATCTTTTTGAAAGAAAAGTTTTCAAATCATCTCCAACAAAAATTAGACGACACAAAATTTTGTGTTTATGAAGGTAAAGAATACTCTAAAGGTAGTGTTATCAAAGCAGAAGGTGTAAACCTAAAATGCGGTACTTATAGCAGTGATGTATTTGATAAAACGTTATCTTGGGGAAAATAGTTATTTGAACTTTAACGTCTGAAGAATTTTTGGTTTAGGTTGATAGCGATATTTTCTAATAAACTCTTCTAAATCAACAGGAACTGATGAATTTGTCAGTTCCTTTTAAAAACTCCCAAGTGTTCCATTTTCTCAAATCTTGCTTGAGTCTGTTTCAGCAGTTTCAATCTGTCAAAAACAAAACGAATTTCAACCGTATCAGAGCTAAATCTTATATTATGCTCAGTTTGTTTGAGAAGTTTCACTGCCTCTACAAAATGTCTTGGTGTGATATGCTGAATGGTAATATTTGACATAAATTTAATAATCTTAAAATTTCGCATAATAGCGGATTATGTGTAAATTCTTGCGCGGTGCCAATGGCGATTATACCGCGCTGCGAATTGTAACATAATCCGAAAAATCATTATGCGAAATTGGTTATCAGGTTGGCGAAAGCTATGGATTAAATAAATCACACACTTATGCACAAGTCACAGGTACTAGCAAAAACAAGACAAAATATGCTAGATAACACGTTGTAACGTGTTATTTTATAGAGTTATTGAATGGATAAGTTGAAATGTAAAGACAATGTAAAGGTGAAACAAGCTAAATCTATGTGATTGCGCTACGTTAAAATCTGGATGATTTTTGGATAATGATTCCCAGAATAAAAATAACAAAAAGCACGTTTTTATTAAAACGTGCTCTTCTAAAACGTGACAACGTATCGACTAACCTAGTAATTTTATACCGTATTCATATACTTGTTGTAATAAAGGATAGTTTTTTTCAGGATTATCTGAATGTTCCTCTGCTAAACGTTGTAAACTTGATTCAAAATCTACCGCACTTTTTGTTTCAAGTTTATTCTGTCGGTATTTTTGCCATTTAATTTGTTCAGCGCGTGTAGAGTTTTATAGAAATGACGAGCTCGATAATGGAATAATAATTCAGGGATACGTTTATCTTCAAAAGCTAAAACCATGTTCAGCTAATTTTTCTGCAGGTAAACTACGTAAAATAGACATATTATTTTTATCAGCATTACTGAAAAAAAGCCATTGTATAGCTCAGTTTTCTACATTATCATTCGATTTCAAAATTGACGTTCTTCATTAGAAGATATCCACCACTTTTTCTCGAATATCAAAAAGATGCTCGTAATTTTTGCAAGATTATCTAAGCATAGTTGTCTGATCAATACCCAAGCGATGTGCTGTTTCTGGCAACAAGGTTTTGGCTGGCGCCAAAATAGGACATTTATTGATATGTACAAGCTTTTAATGGAACGGATGAAACTCCCCTGTTCTTCTAATTCCGATTTTTAGTATATAAATCTGTCGTAAATTCATCCGCACTTTTTGGCTAATAAATTATCGATATCGCCAGTTAAATCACACACAATTAATGCGTTTTTGATTTGTCGGATGCCATGCTAAAGGAGCAACCCAAGTGCAATTTCCACGATAATTCCCTAACATCCCAGAAACATGCACTAAAGGGTGCCATTGCGCCTGTATCAACCAACTTTTCGATTTCTTTTTACCTCGGTTTTCAAAAGAAATATTGGAAATAATTTAGGCTGTTTTTCTTTAATTAGTTTCGCCATAGCAATAGTTGCATATACATCCGCCATCGCATCGTGAGCATTTTCATGCTCAATACCATTTGCTTTTAGTGAGTTTTTTTCTAAGCGAAACTTGGCATTCCATCATCGTCATAAGCCCAATTAATCCCTTCTGGACGCAAGGCATAACAAGCTCGCACTAAATCTAATAAATCCCAGCGTGAATTGCCGTTTTTTTCCAGCTGTATTCATAGGGATCAATAAAATTACGATAAAACGTATAACGCGTCATTTCATCATCATAGCGAATATTGTTATAGCCCATGACACAAGTATTGGGTTGGGAAAAACTCTGCTAAAATGTTTTGCGGCAAATTCAGGCTCAGCAAGCCCCTTTTTCATTACATTCTTGTGGTGTAATTCCTGTGACCATTACCGCTTCAGGAGCAGGTAAATAATCGTTGGTTTGTTTACAATAAAACATTATTGGTCTCACCAATGATATTAAAATCAGCATCTGTGCGAATACCCAGCAAATTGCGCAGGGGCGATCTGTTGCTGGATTTACACCAAAACTTTCATAATCGTAAATAAAAAGCTAAAATCTTTTGCCATGACTACTCTCTTTTACGCGATAATTTTTATCTAAATAATATAGGCAGAAAATAGCTGATAAACTGAAAAATAATACCAATCCAATTTTATCTTACTGATTTTTTTCTTTAAAAGCTAATGCGCCTGTTATCGTACCTAAAGCAAATTACGCCAATGTTCATTCCCGCGAAAAACAAGCGTCGGATTTCCAGCAAAACTTTGATGTGCTTTTTATATAGAATAAAATATTGAAAGAAATTCAATACACCTAAAACGATGCCACCAATTACACTTGATGATGTCCATTGGGCACGTTTTTAAGAATAAATACAGAAACATAACACAAGCTGCAAGCGAGAAGGAAATAAACAATGTTGTAGGGAATGCACCGCCGCTTTTCGCCACTTGTTTGAATAAAATATCAATAATGCCATACCCAAACCACACGCCGATTAATCCTAAAACACCTTTAAAATTGACCGCACTTTTGCCCCTTTATTTGGCTTAGTTAATAAACAAAACAAACCAATAAATGCTAATACAACGCCAATGATTTTTAGATTGACTTAGTGTTTCATGAAAAATTAAAAAAACGCCGATAAAATAGGAAGAAACAACGAAAAGCCGTTGTGCGGCATCAGAACGCACAATTCCAGCAAACTCTACCGCTTTTTGGACATAATAATAAATACGCTAGGTAACAATAAACCCTAGTGCTAAAAATAGGGTGAATTTTCGCTTTGTACAATGTAATCAGTAAATTCTAAACCTTTAAAAATCAGGTTTGAGTAAGAAATAACTGAAAGTGATGGCAGTAATGTAGTTGAATGCGATAGCTTGTTCAATAATTATATTTTTTTGCGGGCAATTTTCAGTAAAACTGAAACTGCTACACTGCAAAGAATGGCAAGAATAAGATTGTGCATTTAAATTCCTTATATAATTAAAGTGCGGTCAAAAATCTTAAAATTTTAACCGCACTTCCCTTCTGTTTTTTATTCTGTCGCACCGAATCCGCGTAAACCAACAACATGTACGTGCTCTTGGTTGCCTGCGATTTTACGTACGAGTTTATAGGTTGTCCCCTTTTTCCGGGCTAATGTTTTTCTGGCGCAGCGATAAGTAACTGCATATCCAAACGTTCGCAAAGTTCGAACAAGGTAGAAATAGATTTACCGTCTAAACGCGCTGCTTCATCTAAGAACAACAAGCGACAAGGCACAATATCTTTACCACGAAATTCGACGGCTTTCCTCTTCCCAGCTTTGAACAACCATTAAGAGAATTGACATACCTGTACCTATAGCTTCACCCAGTAGAAAGTGCGCCACTTTCTGCACGTAACCAACCATCAGCACCACGGAATACTTCTACTTCAAGCTCAAGATAATTACGGTAATCTAACAATTTCTTCACCAATTGTTTGCGCTGTACGTTGCCCCATATCAATATGTGGATTGATGCGTTGGTAGAGCTTAGCCATAGCTTCAGAGAAGGTGATGCGGTTATCGTTGAATAAAATCTTGATATTCATCTTGCTGACCAGAAAGTGCGTCCAATAACATGGCATGGGTATCACGAATATTCACTACCAAACGAACAGATTTTCACCTGACCAAACGCAATGTTTTGTAAACCTTGGTTAAGCATACGAATACGATTTTGTTCACGCTGAATCGTTTTACGCATAATATTTGCAACACTTTTCAGAACTGATAGCCAATTTTTTTCTCACGGCCAGTTAATTCAGCGGTTAAACGAGAAAGCTCAATTTCCATTTGTTCAATGGCATCAATTGGATCATCCGTTTTAATGATGTCTTGGCGAATACGTTCACGTAGATGCTGATACACCGCAATAAAGAATCGCACTTTATTTTTCAGGTTTGCGACTATCTTCAGACACTCTTAGACTATCACGTAGATATTCATTATCCGCCACTGCTGTACGCAACGCACCCTAATGCTTTATCCGACATTGAACGTAACTCATCTGCAGATAAATAAGCGAGCTCTCGACGATTGAGGCGTTTTTTTCCATATCAGAGTTGCGGGATAAGCGTAAAACCACCACCAACTCACTTTCGCGGCTACAACTAATTCACGTTGAGTTTTATAATCACGTTCGGTTTTTACGAATAAGACGATTTAAGTTGTCCGCTTCGCTTTCAATTAATGTCAGTTGTTTTTCTACATAAGAACGACGCTGACGGCTCGTTGAAAGTTGTTGATGTAATTCATCACGACGGATACGTGCACGTTCTTCGGCACCATCATCAGCTCTCACACCAAGATCGCTAATTTCACCAATCAACTCATTTTAAAAGTTGATATTTTACTATCGTAAGAACTTTGTAATTGAATCAATACACGATTGTATTCAGCAAATTGACTTTGTTTTTGACGAACTTGCTCACGTTGCGTATCTCGCTGTGCCTGCATTTGTTCTAAACGTTGGCGAAGTTTTTCGTTGAGTTCAGAAGTTTCAGCCTGCCCTGCATCTTCATAACCAAAATGCTGTTTACGTTGTACCACATCAGCTAACGCAAATACACGTTGTTGAACTTGTTTTTTTGACGCTCAATCGCTTGAGTTAATTCATTTTTAAGCCTTCATAATTTTTCTGGATCGCTTTGTAAACTATTGGCTATAGGCTCTAATTGTGACAACGTTACGCCATGCTGACGAATAAAAATATTCATCTTGCTCTGCAATATCTAATTGCTCGCGACATTCTTCAATACGATCAATTAAATCATCATCAGCTAATACATTGAGTTGTGGAATCAACTTATTAAGTAATTGCAGTTTTTTTCTTTTTGCATTATCTAATTGAATACGTAATTGTTGTTCGCCGCTATTAAATTGGTTTAATTCACGCTCAATTTCATTGCGTTCGCGATTAATTTCAGACATTAACTCTTCTGGATTTGGCTGGAACGCTAGCGCCAAAAACTGCAAACCTAACAAATTGACTGAAATGTTCGTGTAAACGTTGGCATTTTTTTGTACATCAAACGCAATTTGGGCATGTTGTTCTGCCACTTCATCACGTTCAATTTGTAATTCTTCTAAACGTTTTTCACGCGCTGCACGCCCAAATAACGGAATTTCAGGGAATCTTGAATAGCGTAATTCACGATCTGAAACTTGCACGACAACACCCAGCTCAAGTTCTTGTGCAGATAATACGCTGTCGTCAAATGCGGTAGGATCGCCTTCAATTAAATACAAATCATCAGGGCAATCTTCTAATTGGGCAAGTTGTTCACGCACAGCATTGAGATCACGCACAACAATAGCATGACGTGCAGGCCCGTAGAGTGCGGAGAAATAAGGCGCATCTTCAATTGTTACGTCATCGTAAAAGCTCCGAAAGCAGCACCCACCAAAACGTTCTGCCAACATATTTAAACGCGGATCTTCTGAACCATCTGGCTGACTTAAACGAGAAATTTGTTCATCTAAATGCAAACGTTTTTGTTCAAGTTGATCACGTCGCATCGTGAGTTCACGTTCTTTCATAAGTTGTGATTGCATAAAGTTCATCACATCTTGGCTATGTTCAAACGTCTCGCCACTTTGTTGCTCTAAACGTTCTAATGCAGCTTGAGCTGTCAACCATGCTGGCGCTTTACGCGCATTTTCATCATAAAGTGTGGTTAAATTTTCACGTTTTTGACGAAGCGTAGAACGGTTTTCCACTTGCTCTGAAAAGTTCAGCAGAAATATCTTCAATTAACGCTTCTGCTCTGCGTGATAACCCTCTAATTCTTCTGCCGTTTGTAAACTTAAATTAGCACGTTGATTAAAATCATTAAGTAATTTGACCGCACTTTGTTGTTGAGCATAACGTTGCTCAAGTTCATGTAATTTTGTGCGAAGTTGTGGCGTTTGTTGTGCCTGCAATTTTTGGCTTGGATATTCACGTAATAATTCTTTCGCACTTTCCCACGCTGCAGAACGAGGCATTTCCCCCGCAATTTTTGCATACTAATTGGTACGCTTTATCGAACTGAGATTTTGCTGCTTCAGAAATAGACATTTTTATGCTCAAGCTCAAGTACGGTTTCAGTCAAACTTTCTGCATGGGCTTCAAACTCTGCGTGATAATCTTCTACATTTTTAACACTTAAATCCGCTAAACCACATAATGTTTTCGCTTTTTCAAGAGCTGCAATGGCTTGTTGATATTGAAGTGCGCGAGTTTGTTGGGCATCTAATGCTTGTTGATAATCTGCTAATTGGGCTCGTACAGCGTCAATTTCAATTTCAGTTTGCTCAAATTGGGCTTGGCTTTCTTCTAATGCATCATTCGCATCTTCAACCACCATTTTTTTGTTCTTCTAAACGCTCGGTGAGTTCTGCAATATCTTCTTGATAACGCGTGATTTTTCTTGGTGACGCAAAGCATTTAACACTAAGTTAGAGATGATCAACCGCACTTTGGTGATCAACTTCTAAAGTACGTTCACTTTCTGCCAATTCTGCCGCTTCTCGACTTAAATCAACTAAACTATGTTGAGATAAATTCTGCTCTGCTTTTTGCTTTATACCACTCACGACGAGATTCTAATGCAGCCTCAATATTGCCACGGCGTTCATTTGCATTACGCATATAGTCCGAAGCAACATAGTTGGTGGTTTCAGTAATTAAATGTTTGAATAAATCGCGATCTGATTGCGTGACCTTAATCGCCTCTAAAGTCATACGATTCTCACGCAATGCACTTTCCATATCTTGGAAAGCTTTTGCGCACACCTAAATTTTCTGGCAATAAATAGTCACGTAAAGAACGTGTGATCGCACTGGAAATACCACCGTATAAAGACGCTTCGATAAGTTTATAGAATTTGCTTCGGTCTGATGCTGAACGTAAACGTTTCGGAATAATACCTAAATCAAACATCATGCCGTGATAATCGGTGATGGAATGATATTGTTTGAATTGCGCACCAATATTTTCAATTTTTATCTTTGAGTTCGTTTAAATTAAGTACGCGTGCTTGACGTTCACCCACGGTTTCAGTAAAAAGTGCGGTCGGATTTTGAGATAATTCAACACTTTGAATTGAGAAAGTTTTTTAAATCAACCTTTTTATCACGACCCGCAATTTGTTGCAGACGCACACCAACAAGAATACGTTGATGACGTGAGTTAATGGTATCTAATACCGCGTAACAAACACCCGGACGCAATTTACCATGTAAACCTTTATCGCGAGAACCGCCTGTAGAGCCAGCCTCTGTTGTATTACGGAAATGTAAAAGGGTTAAATCGGAATTAATGCGGTCACAAATCCAGCCATTGTGGTTGATTTACCCGCACCGTTACCACCAGAAAGCGTGGTAACTAATTCATCTAAATCGAAAAGTACGCGCAAAAACCATTCCAGTTAATTAAGGTTAAAGAACGGAATTTACCACGCTCTACACCATTGTTTGCCGTCATGCTAAAAAGGCATAGGTGCGTCAACGATTTCTTCGACGTTTTTCATTTTTCCATAATGACTTCATCGCTCTCTAATTCGATTTCATTTTTCTAATTCAAAAACATCAGACATTATTCTTGTTCTCCGTCAAATTCTTCGTCAATTTCATCCGCACTTTCCGTATCGTTTTTCCATTAATTGCGCTTGTTTTTTTCTAACGCTAAGGATTCTGGTGTTGCCGCTTCCCCATCACGAATGAGTCGAGCTTGGGCTTCTAATGGCTCATCTCCGCTACGCACTTCCGCACCAAAAACGAAATACTGATTCAGAAATCGTAAATTTCCCACTATTTTGTTCACCAACAGTTTGAATCATACCTAGACGACGTAAACGACCAATTGCAGCCCGTACTTTTTCTGCCAATTTTTTGTTTTATCTAAGTCAGAACCACTTGAACGCTGATTAACTGCTTTTAATAATTTTCCTTCATCGGCAAGATTTAATAATTCATCATACACTTCTTGCGTACTAAAAATGCCCTGTTGAGCTAAACGTTCTGGGCTTAAATAAAGATAACAAAGCACTTTACCAACAAGCATTTCCAACTCAGAAAGTACTGAACGCGCAATTAATGTCGTTGCTTTCGGGCGAAGATAGAAAAATCCCTCCGGCGCACGAATTAGTTCCACGTTATAGCGACGATAAAATCCGTCTAATTCATTTTTGGAAATCCATTAAAAATGCGTGATTATCTAAATGCTCCGTGCTGATATGGCGACCTGAGCGCAATAGACTATCTACCGCTGGAAATATTGGATTTGCAATCGCCACAGCGAGTTTTTGGGGGAAATTATATCTTGAAGGTTGTCTGTCATAGGTTGTTTTCTCTATTAAAAACTTTTATTCAGTTACTTTCTTCGTTAATCATTATTGCCACATCTCCCTAGCCCCTCTTTGCTAAAGAGGGAGATATTCTTTAACAAATCAATTCTTGCGATTCCTTCAGCATTTTCTAACACTAATGAAATAATCTCACATCAATTATTTCATTATTATTCCCCCTATTTAGCAAAGAGGATTGAGGGAGATCTAACAGAAGTAATTCCGACGAAATTAGCTTTTTAAATTATCTTAAAATCAATACTTATCAATCACATGCGCTTGCACTTCTGCGCCACGTTCATTAATTGCTTGCCAATCTGGATAAATACCCGATAAATCATCATTTGCCATACCAAGGCGTACTGCTTGATCAACAATAATTCGAGCCACATCGTAAATGACGAGAAAGTGGATAATTTTCCAGTTGTTCTTTTAACACTAAACTCAAATCAATCGGACGGTTATTTTTCACGATAAAGCAATCAGTAAGCCTTGCATATGCTCTACAATTTGATCGTGTAAATCAGAAAGGGATTCGTACTGCAATTCTTCCGGCAATTCACCCAAAGCATCATCTTCACGCAACACCATTTCTTCATCGCGCAGATCGACTCAAAACGCTCAGCTTGCGCTGTCCATAAGAACCAAGGATGCTCAAAATAATGATGAATAGAATTACGTAAACGTTGTGAGAACACTCGATTTTTATCCATATCAATGGCTGTACGAATAAATTTATGCACATGGCGGTCATAACCAATCCATAAATCAATTGCTTGTTGTCCCCCAACTAATAATTCGGTCAAGTTTAGATTGTAAATCGGTAATTAATTGATCAATAAAAATACAAATCATCTCGCCCAATCACACAATCTTGAATACGCAATAATTGCGCTTGAAGTTTATCCTGCGGCATTTTAGCGTATCTTGCAATTCACGCAAATTCCCAGATGTTTCATCTAATAAACGTTCACAGCTTGAAATTGCCGCTTGCCAATCTTTAGTAAGAAGCTCTGCAATTTCATCTTTAATACTTTGCTGGTTTTTCATCCATAATGCGTTGTGAAAGATCGATGCTATCAAAAATCTCCGCAACGGAATATTTTAATGGCGCAAACACATTACGACGCCAATAATGTTCACTTTCATTATTCTCCACGCCTTCTTCTGCAGAATCAGAAGCACGTTGAATTTCATCTGCCACAATGGAAAGTTGTACAGAAAGACGCAATGCAGAAAATTCACGCTGACGAATGTAATAATCAGACACGCCAACACCTAATGGCGTTAAACGATAAATCGCCAAGCCTTCCAGTAAATTCGCTACTAAAAACGGTTTAACAAACGTTGTTTCACTAATTCATTAATTGCATTATTCGCTCGTGTTGACAATGGCATCCGTGGATTGCTCAAAAGCGTTCATCGTGTGGCGGAAAATATCCACAAGATCGGCTTCTAACATTTCGCCGTCTAAACGTTCGTTGTTATAAATTGCAATCGCTAGCAGGAAAACCAAGCGCTCGGTAGGTAAATTCAAAGAAAACTCGCGATCTTTTTGCCCAAGAGACGAGTTCAGGAATAGTTTGGGATGTTTCAATCATTGAATTGCAAAAGCGTTAAAATTGAACAAAAATTGAAAAGATTTATACAGGATTTTTGCGGATCTTAAAATCTTCTTTTGAATTGACCGCACTTTTTCCTATTTCTAACGCAGGAGAAATACAAATATTACCTATTTATTGCCCGCTCATTAAATCTATCAATAACTCATTTCTAAATTCATTGGAAGAAGAAACGATTGTTAATTACTTTTCATACTTTCTTTTTCGAATGTATATAGATTTCTAAAAATATAATACTTTAAATAATTCATTTCAGGAGATTTCTGCTATGAAAAGTGGTAGCTGGTAAAATAAAAGAAAGAATTTAATTTTTCAGAAAATTTTCAAAAATACCAGAAATAAAAACATTTGAGCGTTTTTGCACAATTTTTAGTTAATAAGATTTCCTATACTGATACCTCATGTACATCAGAAAAGGAAAAATCATGAAAAATGATCTCAACTAGTATTTTGTTCGTTTATTGCTGGCATATCTTGTGCCAACTCATCAGTTTTTTAGCATTAATGTACCCAGATTTACCTGAACACGGATTTCACTCTAAAAACGTATTAAGTGCCGATTATGGTTTTGGCTGCAATGGAGGAAAATCTGTCACCAGCAATATCTTGGGCGAATGCCCGAAAGGGACGAAAAAGTTTTTGTAGTAACGATCTATGATAAAGATGCACCAACAGGCATTGGCTGGATGCATTGGGATAGTTGTAAATATTCCTGCAAAATACGACCGCTCTTCCTGAAGGCATTAAAGCTGATGGTACTAATTTACCACAAGGTGCGCTGCAAACTCGCACTGATTTTTGGCGTGCCAGGTTTTGGCGGAGCTTGTCCACCCGAAGGACAAAAACACTCGTTACGAAATTAAAGTCACAGCAGTAAGTGTAGAAACCTTGCCAAATGTGACTGCAGATACAATGCCTGCTGTAGTCGGTTATTTTACTAAAGCTAATGCCCTTGCCGAAGCTTATATTATTGTGGAACATAGTCGTTAAACGGCACTCGATTGCCGAACCTCTAACGGAGAACAACCAAAATGTTGTTTAAATTTCACGGAAAAACGTGAATGACTTTCATAGCCAACTTCATAGGCGATTTGTGAAATTGGGCGTTGAGTGAGTTGTAACAAATTCAACGCTCGCATCATTCGAACTGTAGTTAATACTTCCCGAAACGATGTTTTTTTCTGCAGCGAGATGACGGCGCAATGTAGCTTCACTGGTATTTAACGATTTTGCAATGTCACCAATTTTTCCAGTGATACTCACAAATTTTCTGAAATTTTCTTACTAATTTGACACTTTAAAGAAGGGGTAGAAAAATGGATTAAAGATCCCCCTGCTCAGACAACCAAGCTAGTAATTCCCACAAGCGAATTTCTACAATACGATCAGGAATTTCATCACTGGAAAGTGCTTTTGAAACAATCGAAAAAGCTTGCTGTATAAAAAGGATGTGCAGGCAAGTGAAACAGGCTTTTCAAAGGGTTTTGGCTTTAGAAAGCAGTCCCAAAAATCTCTCAACCACTGCATTATCAATAGATAACCAATCCGCTTGATATACACCTAATTCATCAGGTTCATTAATCACATCAAAGCGTTGGTTTCCTGCCAACATTACCATTTCACCAGTTTGGATAATTTTTCTTCCATTTATCCAACGCAAAATTTTTCCGACCACGCCTAACCCAAATAACGGTAGGTTGTGTAAAATAGGATTTATCTAGTTTCAATTTATGTCGTTGTATAATGGTACTTTTTCAGCAAAAATTAGGACGAATGGGCATAAAAATTCCTTTGTAAAAAGTGCGGTCATTTTAAGTAATTTTTATGAATGTTCTAGATTAGGCTAAACACTCTCCCAATTTTTAAATGAAGGATCATTTAGAATTAATCTGCTACCTATAGCTATTTTCAACGTAAAAATGCCCACTAGACAAATAAAATCATCGTTCACTTATGTAATCAAATAGAAGTAGGAAATACAGAGAATCTAACTAATTTATAGTTTAGGATTGTACTAGATAACTAGTACTTAACCATTAAGTTATTGTTTTAAAATGGAGATTCTAGATTTTTATGTCACTATGATTAAAATGCCATTATTGTCAGCTCAGATCTAATCTTCTACAGTTTAAGAATATATTACTTTTAAATTTTTAGGAAAATGCGATCTTGCTATGATTTTTCACGTATAATGTGCGCCTTTCATGAATAACTAAAGATAACAGAATGAGCGAATTAACCCAGTTAGCCCAACAAGACAAACCTATAATTTCAATAAATTACAAAAACGCCTTCGCCGCAACGTAGGTAATGCTATTGCAGATTTTGGAATGATCGAAGATGGCGATAAAGTCATGGTGTGTTTATCCGGAGGCAAAGACAGTTATACGCTTCTCGATATTTTGTTGAATTTACAGCAAAGTGCGCCGATTAAATTTGATATTGTGGCGGTGAATCTTGATCAAAAACAACCGGGGTTTCCAGAACACGTATTGCCTGAATATTTAGAAAGCATTGGCGTAGATTACAAAATTGTACAAGAAAAATACTTACGGAATTGTGAAAGAAAAATTCCGGAGGAAAAACCACTTGTTCGCTCTGCTCTCGCTTACGCCGTGGGATTTTATATCGTACTGCTACAGAACTTGGTGCAACCAAAATCGCGTTAGGACACCACCGAGACGATATGTTAGCGACACTATTTTTAAATATGTTTTATGGAGGCAAAATGAAATCCATGCCACCTAAATTAATTTCTGATGATGGTAAACAAATTGTGATTCGTCCGCTTGCTTACTGCAAAGAAAAAGATATTGAGAAATATGCCATCGCGAAAGAATTTCCGATTATTCCTTGTAATCTATGTGGCTCACAACCAAATCTTCAACGCCAAGTCGTAAAAGAAATGCTCAATACTTGGGATCGCCAATATCCGGGACGCTTAGAAACTATGTTCAGCGCAATGCAAAACATTACATTGTCACATATGTGTGATCCGAAATTATTTGATTTCAAAGGGAATCAAACATGGACAACTAATTGATGGCATTGAAGGCGATACCGCATTTGATGAAGAACGAATCACGCCAATGCAATTTGAGGACGAAGATCAAACTGATTTTTCAAACAACGAAATGATTAACTTTAAAAGAAGTAAATTAATATGTTGAATATCAATGGAATGGAAATTGAAACTGACAAAGATGGTTATTTGCTTAATAGCCAACAATGGAACGAAGATGTCGCTCGAGCTATTGCCCAGGTAGAAAGTATTGAATTAACTGATGCACATTGGGAAGTAATTTACTTCGTGCGAGACTTTTACCAGGAATATAACACATCCCCTGCCATCCGTATGTTGGTAAAAGCAATGGCGGAAAAAGCTTGGGGCAGATAAAGGTAATAGCCGTTATCTGCAACGCTTATTTCCTGAAGGCCCCGCAAAACAAGCTACAAAACTAGCAGGCTTGCCAAAACCTGCCAAATGCCTATAAAAGTGCGGTCAATTTTTGAGAATTTTAAACTCTAGGTTTATTTACGACTGTCTTTTGTAAGATAATATATAGGCTCTTTTAAACCCCTAACTAACAAGGAAATGTTATGAAAATTAGTGCAAGAAACCAATTAAAAGGCAAAGTTGTTTCAATCGAAAACGGTTCAGTAAACGCAATCGTTCACATCGATATCGGTGGCGGTAACGTGCTTTCTTCTACTGTATCTTTAGCAGCAGTTAAAGAATTAAACTTAGAAGTTGGTAAAGAAGCATATGCAATCATCAAAGCAACTTCTGTAATGGTTGGCGTAGAATAATTTCTCCCATAAAGATAGAACTTAATAAGCCGTACTTTTAAAGTGCGGCTTTTTCATATATTTATAATAATGACAAGATAGTTCTTTAAATTTCTATAATGCGATATATTCTAATTTAATTGCTGACAGACCCAATAATAAAGATTCTGCCATGACTCGATGACTTAGTGTAAGTGCTTTTTCAACCATCACAACCCTTTTCAATTTCACTTAATTTTTTTATCATTTAAATAAGCAAAAATTAAGTGCAGTTTGCAAAGCGGGTAAACTTGGGTTAAATGCAGCATTTTCCGCATAGCGTCCGGTTACGATATCTCCATCTTTAAATAAAATCACAATACCGTGTGGACTATGCGAATAAGGACAATGGGATTGGTTAGCGGCTAAAATTGCATGATTTATAAGCGGATCTTGGAAGTCTGCTGCTAAATGATGCTCTTCTTTCGCTAAAAAGATGTGTTTCGATATCTAAATCTTTAGGACCAAATGCATCAGGTAAATAAGTATGCAATAAATTATTTTTGGCTATGTGGTAAGTGAATTGATAATTTATCAGCGCCATCTAATTCATTCATAAATTGGCAGCATGACCACAAGGCGTATAATTCACCACTATATCCGTAATTCGGCTTTCATTACGTAACCAGGCATGACTAATCGCACTTTGCTCCGCATGAATAGTTTGTTGAATCGCTTTTCCTGCAAATTCTTGATTGGCACCAAAATAAAAAGTCTCCTTGTTCACCAATCGCTATTGCACCAACATTAAAATGAGAAACTGCTGTATGGCTATAACAGGCCGCAATTGGTAATAAATGTATCGCAAGTTTTAATGGTGTTAATTCAAAATCACGACAAAAGTTGTAACACTTGTGAGTGGCTTAAAAAGCCTGCCCAATGTTGTAAAACGAAGTGCTTCTACAATCGCTTGATTCATTATATTTTTCTTGTGGTAATGCATTTTTAATAAGTTCTTGCATAAATTATCCTTTTTAAAACATCGAAAATACATGTTACTTATTAGAACAAAATTTATTACTTACTGCGAGTGTCTCACTAAATATTCCTTAAAACTGTGATCTGGATCACTTAATTTGATAGATTTAAATTATTACATTTTTGTTAACATATAGCTAATAACTATCAATTTTATTGAATAGAACAATTTCACAGTATATTTTTAAGGACGTATAATGACTCTCAACAAAGGGAGAGCATTAGCTCAAATTATTAACATTGATAGAAGGAAAATACTATGTCAAAAACATCAATAGGCTTAGATAAAAGTTCAATCAGCTGAATTAGCAAATAAACTAAATGAATTACTTGCCACCTATCAAGTTTTCTACACAAATGTACGTGGCTACCACTGGAATATTAAAGGTGTAAATTTCTTCGAATTACATGCAAAATTTGAAGAAATTTATACCGATTTAATCACCAAAGTTGATGAAGTTGCAGAACGTATTCTTACATTAGGCTATGTGCCGAATAATGCTTATAGCCAATATTTAGAAGTTTCACGCATTAAAGAAGATATCGCTGTAAGCAATGCACAAGAATGTTTATCAGGTACATTACAAGGCCTAAAAACACTACTAGAACAACAACGTGAAATTCTTATCCTAGCAGGTGAAGCAGATGATGAAGGTACCGCTTCACAAATGAGTGATTACATTAAAGAACAAGAAAAATTAGTGTGGATGTTCCAAGCAGCTTGTCAAACCTGTCATGCTTAATTTATAAAGTTCTATCGAATAAGCCCGCCATTGCGGGCTTTTTATTTTCTTTCTTCTTTATATACTAAAAAGTGCAGTGATTTACCGCACTTTTTCTTCTTATTTTTCGTTCAACCCATTTTTCCATTGGTGAAATCAACAATCCATTTCGTCGCTTTTTCCATCTTTTTCAGAAGTCACATATTGTTTCTTCTTTACGACTAAAACGAACAATCGCTTCATTCCCTTCAGGATCTTTTTGTGGTGCATCGGCTAAATAAGCTAATTTTTCAGGTAGACGCTCACGATATTGCACAAGTTCAGCGATTTTAACCGGGCGTGTTTCGCGGGATTTCGGGAAGTTATGTGCTGACATAAATACACCACTCGCACCGTCACGCAATACAAAATATGCATCAGATTTTTTCGCATTTTAACTCAGGGAAATGTACAGGCTCTTCTTTCGGTGGGGCGACTTCGCCATTTTTTTCAAAAATTTTGCGCGTGTTATCACAATTTGTACATCCCATATACTTGCCAAAACGACCAAGTTTTAAATGCATATCCGCACCGCATTTATCACACTCAACAACAGGGCCATCATAACCTTTTAATTTTGAATGAGCCTTCTTCAATCAAATATCCATCACAATTTGGATTATTACCACAAACATGGATTTTACGATGGGCATCGATTATATAGCTGTCCATTGCCGTTCCACATTTTGTACAACGTTTACGATCCATTAATGCTTTGGTTTCCGAAGATTCATCTAAAACGTTCAGTAATTCCGCTTCAGGAATTAAATTAATCGTCGTTTTGCACCGCTCTTTTGGCGGTAATGCATAACCTGTACATCCTAAAAATACCCCCTGTACTTGCCGTACGAATTGCCATTTTTCTGCCACAGGTTGGGCATTTAATATCTGTTTCCACAAGGCTATTTGGGCGCATACCGCCTTCAAGTTCATCCAATTCAGCTTTAGAAAGCTGGCTAGAAAAAAATCCTTGAAGAATTGATTCAATTCAGTTTTCCAATTCACCGAACCAGAGGCGATTTTTATCTAAAGTATCTTCCATATTCGCGGTGAAATCGTAATTCATTAATTCACCAAAAAGACTCATTGAGGCGATCAGTCACAATTTCGCCCATCTTTTCCGCATAGAAACGACGATTTTCAGTACGAACATAGCCACGTTCTTGGATAGTAGAAATAATTGCCGCGTAAGTAGAAGGACGGCCAATACCACGTTTTTCCAATTCTTTTACTAAAGCCGCTTCAGTAAAACGAGCAGGTGGTTTAGTAAAATGTTGGGTTGGTTGCACTTCTTTTAAGGCAAGTTTTTTTCTGAAACAGCAACTGAAGGCAATTCTTGATCTTCAGGATTTTTGCCTATCTGTGGCAATACTTTTGTCCAACCATCAAAACGTAAAATTCGGCCTTTTGCTTTCAAGGTATAATCGCCAGCTGACACAGTCAATGTACTGCTATCATATTGCGCTGGTGGCATTTGACATGCTAAAATTGACGCCAAATTAAATCATAAAGGCGTACCGCATCTTTCTCCATTCCCTCTAAGGATTCAGGCAATGCTCGAATGTCAGATGGACGAATAGCCTCATGTGCCTCTTGCGCATTTTCTTTACTTGAATAGAAATTTGGTTTTTCTGGTAAATATTGTGCACCAAAAATGATTTTTCAATATAGCTACGTGCCATATTAAGCGCATCTTGACTCAAATTGGTTGAATCCGTACGCATATAAGTAATGTAACCCGCTTCATATAAACGTTGGGCTAACATCATTGTTTTTTTAACGCCAAATCCCAAGCGAGTACTTGCAGTTTGTTGAAGCGTTGATGTAATAAATGGCGCTCTAGGACGAGAACTTGTCGGCTTAGTTTCCAAATCTGTGACAACGTAATCTGAAACATTCAGAAAATCTACCGCACTTTGCGCTTCTTTTTGATTTTTGGATCAAATTTCTTGCCTTTATAATCCGTGACATCCAAGCGTATAGCTTGTTTATTCTGATTATTCGTAAGTACCGCAACTTCCCAATATTCTTCAGGCTGGAACGCTTTAATTTCACGCTCACGTTCTACTAATAATTTAACTGCAACCGATTGAACTCGACCAGCAGAAAGCCCGCGAGCGACTTTTTTTCCAAAGTAGCGGAGATACCATAAAAGCCCACTACTCTATCTAAAAAGCGACGAGTTTGTTGTGCATTAACTCGATCCATATTTAATTGTTCAGGCTTTTTCAAAAGCCTGTTTAATGGCATTTTTAGTGATTTCGTTAAACACTACTCGACTAAAGCGCTCATCATCGCCACCAATCACCTCGCGTAAATGCCATGCAATCGCTTCCCCTTCTCTATCCAAGTCGGTTGCGAGATAAATATGATCTGCTTTTTTTAGCAAGCGATTTTTAATTCGGAAACTACTTTTTCTTTACCAGGCAAAATCTGATAATTTGCTTTCCAATCGTGATAAGGATCAATCCCCATACGTTTAACTAAGGCATTACGTTCCTTTTCAGCCTTAATTTTTGCTTTTTCTTCGGCATCCATACCTTTGGTTGAAATTGGTTTAGCTTTTTCACCTGTACCAGAACCAACCGTCGGCAAATCACGAATATGTCCAACACTAGATTTCACCACATATTGGCTACCTAAATATTTATTGATGGTCTTTGCTTTTGCCGGCGATTCCACAATCACCAAGGATTTACTCATTTGATTACCTAATATCACTAGAATTTTGTAAAATTGGGGGTATAGTGCAAAGTTATGTAGGCAAAATCAAGCATTTTTTTCAAAAAAAGCTCTATAAATGGATAAACTCAACGCGATTTCTATTTTCTGCAAAGTCATTGAAACCCAAAGTTTTTACATTGGCAGCAAAGCAACAAAATATTTCTGTGGCAATGGCAAGCAAATTAGTTTCACAGTTAGAAGAACATTTAAAAACACGATTGTTACAACGTACCACCAGAAAAAAATTATACCTACTGAAGCGGGAATGATGTATTACCAACGCTGCCAAGGAATTTTTGCTTGATTTAGATGAAGCTGATTCTAGCATCACTCACCTCACTAGCTCATTACAAGGAAATTTACTTATTTCTGTTCCTCGTGATTTTGATTTACTTTTTATCGTACCGAATTTACCGCTATTTATTGCCAAACATCCTAATCTACATGTTGAAATTGAGTTTAATGACAAAAATTGACCTTGTGGCAGAAGGCTATGATCTTACATTACGTATCGGCCATATGGCGGACAGTTCTCTAGTATCACGCAAAATCAGCACAAATACGCTACACTTTGTGGCGTCACCAAGCTATCTTGAGGGCGAATGGCATCCCACAAACACCTGATGATTTAGAACATCACAATGGCTTACTTTATAAAAATGCAATGAATCACGTAAATTGGGTTGGCTCACACATAAATCAAACACAACGTTTCAAAATCCAATCCAAAGTGGTAAGCAATAGTGGTTTAGCCTTATTAGAAATGGCAAAAAGCAGGACTAGGCATTGTGAATTTACCGAGATTTATTATTGGTCAATCTCTCGAAAAAGGTGAACTGATTGAAGTCTTACCGGAATATAAACAACAAAAATTAGAAATTCATGTGGTCTATCCGAACAGAAGACATTTACCAATAAAAAGTGCAGGGCATTTTATTGAGTTTTTATCTGGATTAGGTTTGTGTAATGAGATCTAATTAAATATATAGGCAAATATTACTTGTCCTACGTACTAAAAATAACGTCCAAACCGGGGTGACTTCATCCATTAGGGTTAAATTTTTTCCTAATTCAATCCATCCGCAAGGAAAATGAAAATCAGACCCTACTGAACCAACGAATTTAAATTCACCTGCTAATCGTGTAAGCATTTGACGCTGATCCTTTGTTGTACCGCAATCTGCCATTTCCATACCATCACCACCCCAGGTTTTTAAAATCGGCCATTAACTTACGTACCCATTTCCCTGTCATATTATAGCGTAATGGATGGGCAATAACGGCGATGCCGCCTGCCGCATGAATAGCTTCAATTGCAGTGGAATATCAGTCCATTGTGATTTAACAAAAGCAGATTGTCCCTGTCCTAAATAACGCTTAAAGGCTTGTCCATCATTTGATACTTTACCAATATGCACTAAATAGCGTGCATAATGTGCGCGATGTAACCTCTCCATTGGCGAATAATTTTGCACCGTTATAAGCATTCGGTATACCTACCTTTTCTAATTTTTGTACCAATTTCAATTGCCCTTTTAGCACGTAGTATTTTTTTGACTTTCCAAAAAGTGCGGTAATTTTTGGATGCATTTTATTAAAATTTAACCCAACGATATGAATTCCGCGCCCTCCCAGTTGGTTGAAATCTCAACGCCTGTAATTAGTTTGATCCCTATTTCTTTTGCCGCTAATTGTGCCTCATCAATGCCATCAACTGTATCATGATCGCATAATGCTAGTACATTTTACGCCTTGTTCATGAGCACGTAGAACTACTTCACGAGGTGAAAGTACACCATCAGATGCCGTACTATGGCAATGTAAATCAAATATTTTTGTCATTATTTTATGTTTCTTATTAATTCCGCAACCAATTTAGGACCATGATAAATTAGCCCCGAATAAATCTGCAGTAATGTTGCCCTCAACGTTCATTTTAGCTTGTGCATCTGATACGCTATCAATACCACCACAACCAATAATTGGGATACGCCCTTGTAATTCTTCATGTAATCGTTTGATAATGGCTGTACTTTTTATATTGTAAGGGTTTTCCGCTTAATCCACCTTCTTGTTCTGAATATTTTAATCCAGTGACATTGTCACGGGAAATGGTCGTATTTGTGGCAATCACCCCATCGATTTTTATGACGGATTAACCCATCTGCAATTTGGACAAGTTCAGCATCATTCAAATCTGGTGCAATTTTCACTACAATAGGTACGTACTTATTATATTGTTTAGCTAAGACTGATTGGCGAGATTTAATCTCTTTTTAATAAATCATCAAAATAATCACCATATTGTAATTGACGCAAATCTGGCGTATTAGGTGATGAAATATTCACTGTAATATAACCTGCATAATTATAAGCCTTATTTAAACAGAAAATATAATCGTCCTTGCCTCTTTCCAATGGGGTCCATTTATTTTTTTGCCAATATTAATGCCTATCACCCCTTATAATGGGTGTTTTTACATTTTCAATCAGATAATCAATACCCTTATTATTAAATCCATTATGGTTAATGATACCCTCAGCTTCTATTAAACGAAATTGACGAGGCTTTGCGTTACCATCCTGAGCAAATGGTGTTACCGTACCCACTTCAATAAACCCAAGCCCCAGCATGCCGAAACCATCAATTGCCTCACCATTTTTTTATCCGCTCCTGCCGCCAAAACCAACAAGATTAGAAAAAAATTTATTCCCATTACTGTTTTTAGATAAACCTTTCGGCGCATCAATGAGTGATTTAAAAAGTGGATAAAAATAATGGATGAGCAGTCATTTTTAAACACTGAAGAGTAAAATCATGGGCTTTTTCAGCATCCATTTGGAAAATGGCATATCGAAATAATTTATACATACGCGTTTATCTCTCAGGATAGTTTACTGTAATAAAGAAAGGAGAATTTTTAATAAAGCTTACTTAATCATGTGTATTTTAAGGTTAAGGATAATAATCTGCAAATAAAAGGGCATATCTCACTATGCCCTACATAAATTATCTAGTATTAGATTGAACGTTTAACTTCAACCACTTCAAATACCTCGATTTGGTCACCGATTTTTTACATCGTTGTAGTTTTTCACGCCGATACCACATTCCATACCGTTACGAACTTCAGATACGTCGTCTTTGAAACGGCGAAGAGATTCTAATTCCCCTTCAAAAGATAACGACGTTGTCACGTAATACACGGATTGGGTTGTTACGTTTCACTACACCTTCGGTTACCATACAACCTGCGATTGCACCAAATTTCGGATGACGGAATACATCACGAACTTCAGCTAAACCAATAATTTCTTGTTTAAATTCAGGCTCTAACATACCACTCATTGCTGCTTTAATTTCATTCAACAATTCATAGATGATTGAGTAGTAGCGTAAATCAATGTTTTCAGCTTCACGACACGACGCAGATGCATCAGCACGAACGTTAAAGCCAACAATAATGGCATTAGATGCTGCTGCTAAAGTTGCATCAGTTTCAGTAATACCACCCTACACCAGAACCAACCACTTTAACTTTTACTTCATTGGTAGAAAGTTCATTTAACGCTTGAACAATAGCTTCTACAGAGCCTTGTACGTCCGCTTTCACATGACATTCAATTCAGCCACATCGCCTTCAGACATATTGCTAAACATATTTTCAAGTTTCGCTTTTTGCTGACGAGCTAATTTCACTTCACGGAATTTACCTTGACGATATAGCGCTACTTCACGTGCTTTTTTCTCATCACGTACAACAGTTGCTTCATCACCTGCTGCAGGGCACGCCTGAAAGACCCTAATAATTCAACTGGAATTGAAGGACCAGCTTCATCCACTTCTTTTTCCATTTTCATCACGCATTGCACGCACACGGCCGTATTCAAAACCACAAAGTACGATATCGCCTTTACGGAGGGTACCTGATTGAACCAAGATAGTTGCTACAGGGCCGCGACCTTTATCCAAGTAAGATTCAATGACTACACCACTTGCCATGCCGTCTTTTTACAGCAGTCAATTCAAGTACTTCGATTGAAGTAAGATTGCATCTAATAAATCATCAACCCCTGTACCTTTCTTCGCAGATACTGGAACGAATTGCACATCACCACCGAATTTTTTTCAGAATGACATCATGTTGTAATAATTCTTGCTCAACACGGTCTGGATTGGCTTCTGGTTTTGTCGATTTTATTTACTGCAACCACTAAAGGCGCGCCCGCTGCTTTTTGCGTGTTGAATCGCTTCGATAGTTTGAGGCATCACACCATCATCGGCAGCAACAACAAGAACAACGATATCTGTTGCTTTTGCACCACGTGCACGCATGGAAGTAAACGCTGCATGTCCCGGAGTATCCAAGAAGGTGATCATTTTGCCATCATCCATTTCTACGTGATACGCACCGATATGTTGGGTAATCCCCTGCTTCACCTGCTGCAACTTTCGCTTTACGAATATAGTCAAGTAAAGAGGTTTTACCGTGGTCAACGTGGCCCATGATAGTTACAACCGGTGCACGCGTTACTTTTTCTGCGTTTATATCGCGATCGCTCAATACTGCTTCTTCAAGCTCATTTTCGTTGCGAAGAATCACTTTATGGCCAAGTTCTTCCGCTACTAATTGAGCGGTTTCTTGGTCGATAACTTGGTTGATTGTCACCATTTCGCCCATCTTCATCATCGTTTTGATGATTTCAGTCGCTTTTACAGCCATCTTATTCGCTAATTCAGCAACGGTGATGGTTTCACCACGACAACATCCGCTTTTACAGCTTGAACTGGTTTAGTAAAGGCTTGTTGAAGTGCGGCACCTTTTTGCCGTTTTTACCTTTACCAAACTTAGCGTCTTTTTGATTTTTACGATTAGATTCGCGCTCGTTTTTTCGGAGTTTTTGCTATTTTCATCGTCGCGACCGCCTTTTTCGCTTTCGCTACTTTATTTTTGCCACGTCCACGATTTTCGTTACGACGATCTTCTCATCTTCTGCTTCAAGTGCATATCTTGAACTTAGTTGTAATCAGAATAGTCTTCTGAAGAAGATTCATTGTCTGAATCATCAGCTTCAGCATAACGTTTCGCTTCTTCTGCTGCACGACGAGCTTGTTCTTCTGCTTTTTGACGAGCTAATTCTTCAGCTTTACGACGAAGTTCTGCTTCTTCTGCTTTTACGTTTCTCTTTTTCAGGATCAATCGATTTAGCTTTAGAATCTACCGCACTTTTTGCTGGCTTAGCTGTTTCTGCTTTCGCTTTTTTTCAGCTTTTGCTTTTTCATCAGCTTCTTTCTTAGCTGCCGCTTTTTTTCAGCGTCTAAACGAGCTTTTTTTCTTCTGCTGCTTTTTTTGTTCCGCAATTTTTCGCTTCCGCTTCTTGCTGCGCTTTTTAATTTTGCTTCTTCTTGTTGAGCAATATCAGTTTTTTTACTGTGCGTTTTTACGTACTTCTACTTGTACTTCTTTGCTTTTACCGCCAGTTGTTGTGCTGCTAACTGTTGTTTTTGTTCTGCGTTGAATGCTTAATTTTTGGCGCATCAGCCTTAACATCTTCAGTCATTACTACTCCTTATTCTTCGCCAAACCAACAGATATTACGTGCAGCCATAATTAAATCAGCTGCCTGTTCTGCTGTTAATTCTTCAATATCTGCTAAATCATCTACACCCTGTTCGGCGAGTTCTTCGAGAGTAGTAATTTGTTTTTCAGCTAATTTGAATGCCACATGGCGATTCATGCCATCTAAATTCAATAAGCGATCTTCAATATTCGCTTTTTAATGCCTCTTCTTCAGCAACTGCTGCAGCTGTAATCGCATTTTTTTAGCTCGAGTTTGAAGTTCTTCTACAAGATCTTCATCTTCTAAACCATCAATTGCGGTCAATTCATTCATTGGCACATAAGCAATTTCTTCTAAACTTGTGAAGCCTTCTTCTACAAGGATTTGTGCAAATTCTTCATCAAGTTCTAATGCGTTCATAAATAAGTTTAACACTTTGTTATCTTCTGCTTGATGTTTTGCATTTAAATCATCAGTGGTCATTACGTTTAGTGTCCAACCGGTTAACTGTGTTGCTAAACGCACGTTTTGACCATTACGACCAATTGTTTGTGCCAGGTTAGCTGCTTCAACTGCAATATCCATAGAATGATTATCTTCATCAACGATAATAGAAGACACATCAGCTGGTGCCATTGCATTGATCACGAATTGTGCCGGATTATCATCCCAAAGTACGATATCAACGCGCTCACCACCAAGTTCATTGGTAATGGCTTGAACACGCGCACCACGCATACCTACACAAGCGCCAACTGGGTCAATTCGTTTATCATTTGATTTCACAGCAATTTTAGCGCGGGAGCCAGGATCACGAGCCGCCCCACGAATTTCAATCATTTCCTCGCCAATTTCAGGCACTTCAATACGGAATAATTCGATCAACATTTCTGGTTTTAGAACGCGTCACAAATAATTGTGCATTTTTGCCTTCAGGGTTCACTTTATAAAGCACACCACGTACGCGGTCACCTGGACGGAAATTTTTCACGAGGAAGCATATCTTCACGGGCAATAATGGCTTCTGCTTTATTTCCTAAATCTAGGATAATATTATCACGAGTAACTTTTTTTCACCGTGCCAGTTACAATTTTACCTTCTTCTGAACGGAATTGTTCAACCACTTTTTCACGCTCTGCTTCACGAATTTTTAGTGCTAATGACCTGACGTGCTGTTTGCATTGCAATACGATCAAATTCGATAGATTCGATTTGATCTTCTACATAATCGCCAATTTGAAGATTTGGATCTTCAAATTGTGCCGCTTCAAAGTGATTTCTTTTCGTTGGCACTTTGACTTCGTCAACAATTAACCAACGACGGAAAGTATCAAAATCACCTGTTTTTTTGGGTTGATTGATACACGAATATCAGTTTCGTATTCGTATTTTTTTCTTGGTAGAGAGCGCAATCGCACTTTCTAACGCTTCAAAAAAATTTTCTCACGTGGTAATAACTTTTTCATTGGATACGGCTTCTGCCGCCAGTAAAATCTCTTTACTCATTTTTTTCTTTTACTCCTTTTTAAAATTTTGCAACAACATTCGCTTTTTGAATGTTACCAAAGACTAAAACTTGTTCCTGACCATCCACGATTAAAATAACCATATCGTTTTCAATACGCTCTAACTTACCTTGCCATTTACGGCGTTCCATCACTGGAATTCGCAAATGCACGGCGATATCTTGCCCAATATAGCGTTCAAATTGTGACAAGGTAAATAGCGGACGATCTAAACCTGGTGACGACACTTCTAGATTGTATTTATCCGCAATTGGATCTTCCACGTCTAAAATTGCGCTCACTTGACGACTTACATCTGCACAATCATCGACAGTCACGCCACCTTCTTTATCAATAAATAAACGCACAGTCATCAAAACGGCCTGCACGTTGACATTCAATACCCCAAAGTTCACAGCCCTAAATCCTCTACTGCGCCTTGTAGCATTTCTTGTAAATTTTGTTCTAATGTAGCCAATTTCTACTCCTATACTATAGTGTCAGTTTTTAGTCAAAATTACTTCTTTTGATTAATCTAAAAACTTCTACAAAAATTTTAGGCATAAAAAAAGGGTTAGGTTCACAGGAACCCTAAGCCCAGTTTTTTTATTAAATTTCTTATAGAAAAACCCCAATACTGGGGTTCTTTTACTGAACTTATTATTGGTTGCGGGGGCCGGATTTGAACCGACGGCCTTCGGGTTATGAGCCCGACGAGCTACCAAGCTGCTCCACCCTCGCGTCCGAAATATGGGTTCCATTATAGTAATAAAAATTTAAAATGCAAGAAGTTTTTACAAGTTCCTTAAAAACTTTGTCAAAACTTACCGCACTTTTCATCATCACTAGAATCGAATACCAGAGCCAATCCCTCAGTCCCTAATCCAACGCCGTTGCTTCCGCCGCCAGCACTGACGCCACCACCCTACAGTACAAGCAGCTAATATGCTTGATAATACAATAATAAAAAGTGTTTTTCTTCATCATTTTTTTCCTTTATTAATAAAATTTCAAATAATCGATAAACGGCAATTAAGTCTGTCTTTGCAATAGGTTTTAAAAGGTAACAAAAGATAGTAAATCCAGCGAAAAACGCTGCAAATATATAATCATATTATGCCAATTTTTCGGAATCACAATGCGCTTGATAATACAAGGCAACTTTTTGAATAAAAAGTATTCGAAATATCTTCTTCTCGACATAAGCTATCAAAGAAAAAAATAGCATATCTCGAACGATTAACCAATTTTGATTTTTGACTACTTGAACGAGATTCAAAAATCAAGAAAAAGTAACTTTTTCCCTTATCCCAAGTAATATCTCGAATAGCAGGACGGCCATGTACCAGATTTTTTTAGCATATAAATCAATCAAAGCGAGACAAGCATCATAAATGATAGAAAATTTTTGCTGATTATTTGCACTCTTATCACATAACCATTGTGATAAAGTGATTCCCGCATCTTCCAATACAAAAATCCCTCATTATGATAAGAGACTTTTTGGAACAGGTGCTTTTTCAGCAAGATTCAACAAAGTTTGTAATTCCTTTTTAAAAGATTGCTTCGGATACGGTTTCAATAGTAGCCAAATCCCTTCAACTTTTCAGGTTGCTTCAACCAAAAATTTCTTGCCTTCATATTGAAAAAGGATAAATTCTTTTCATCACGATGAGCTATAACTAATTGATTAACATATTCTTTAAATTCAGGGCTCATTACTACATCACTCCATTGCTATTTGTGGTATATTTGTCCACCATTTTTATTTTTGCTTTTTAACTTAACTAAAAATTAAATATGAAAAATTAAATTATTATTTCTTACGTTAACGTCTATTTTAGCAGTATCCCCTAATATATCGGCCTCACCTTTTTCAATAACTGAATCTCAAATTAATCAATATCTACAAGAGAAGGGCGCTATTGCGGATAAATTTGGCTTACCCAGATTATTTTTCTTGATTATCAAGTAAGAAATTTGAGTACCAAAATTGGACAAACTAATGATAAACGCGTAGAAATGAGCGGTACTTTAGAGGGTTTATTTCAATTTGGCAATAAAAATTGCCTGGGAAATTAAATCTGACCTTCGATACAATTCCTTATTATAATCCTGAAGAAGGCGCGGTTTATTTAAAGAAAATGCGTATTTTACGTTGGTCAGGAGAACCACAGCAATATATGCAACAAATGCAAACAATCATGCCTTTTTTAAATGAGAATATCGCTAGATTACTGGAGAACATTCCTGTTTATACATTAGATAAAAAAACAATATGCGTGATGTTCTTATCAAAAAAATTTGCAAAAAGATTTTAATTGAACAAGGTAAACTTACATTGGATACAGGAATTTTTAAATAACAAGTAGTACTCTTTATTAAGAATTTTATTTAACCAATTCCGTTTTCATATACATCAAACGTTCAATATTTGTTAAATAATGCCCTAATTCCTGTTCTTCTGGTTTATGTAAATAAAGGTATTTGTCCTAATAAAGGTGCCTCAATGTGCTTCTCTAAAAAGACTAATTATTTCGGCATACTGACCCTAATAAAGGATTAATACGATTGGCTACCCATCCTAATAAAGGTACGCCTAGCTGTTGAATTGCTTGAACTGTTAATAAAGCATGATTAACACAACCATCTTTAATTCCCACTACAAGCACTAAAGGCATTTTATGGGAAACAATCCAATCTGCAAAACTTTTTTTCCTCTGACATCGGAGTCACTAATCCAAAGGATCCTTCTACCGCAACAGACTGATACTGAGAAGTTAAACGCATAAGATCCTGATTAATCTTCTCTAACTTAATTCTCGTTCTATCTTCTGTAAGCATCGGAAAACGATGAGTAAATGTATAGCTATTAATATCTTGATACTTTTACATCCTGATTTGTTGAAGCCATCAATGTTAAAACATCAGAATTGCTGAAACTGTCATAATCTGAATCATTTTTTTCTCAACTTGAACTGTAGGATACCCCCTCCTCACCACAGCAGGCAATAGGTTTATATCCTACTATTTGAACACCCTTATTTTTGTAAGGCTTTGTATAATTGCTCGACAAGCAGTGGTTTTTCCCACATTAGTATCAGTCCCAGCAACAAAAAGCTACTCATTTCGTTCTCCTTAAAAAAAGTGCGGGCGATTTTTAAAAAGAATTTTTTTGAAGAAAGAAATTGAGGTAACGCAAACTTTTGCTTTTTAGATTTAAAAATAAACAGATTATTTGATCTCACTCAAACTATTAAATAAACCATCATCCTGTTTAGGTATCTGTAAATAAAATCCCTGTTGTTTAATTTTTTTCCAAAATCTCTTGATTATCTACAGAATACAATCTTTTTGAGCCTAATAAATTAAACATCATCACGATTTCAGGTTTACCAAATTGCTCTAACAGTGCTTCTGGCAAAGAAGAAAAATCATCGCGTTTTGCTAAATATAAATAACTTCCTGGTTTCTTTTTACTTTTATAAATTGCACACAACATAAATTAATCTATTCCTTTCATATTAATATATGTTTTTTTAATGCAATTTTATCTTCTATACTAAGAAATGATGCATTAATAGCATTATTCAGCAATTTTTGCTTCAAATTCAGTTAATTGATAATCAGACTCTAATAATTCAAATTCCTGTTTAATTTCAGTTTGCGATACGGTCATATTATCTGTATTTAGCGTTGCCATAATCCCCTTTTGTAAAAATTCTAAGTGGATAATTTTTAAATTATCAATTGCTTTTTGTCTGTAAATTACTACAAGGACACATCTCTACTGCAATATGTTTTATAGCTAAATCAGACATAACTTGCTCAGACTCTACCGCTCGAATACCATGTCCAATACGACTAGCACCAAGATTGATTGCCTGTTGCACATTTTCGGCCCCAGCTGCTTCACCTGCATGAATCGTAAAAGGAATACCAAGTTGATTAGCAAGCTGAAATTCTTGGGAAAAATTTTGGGTTGATAACCTGCCTCTGGTCCAGCTAAATCCACCGCAACGACCCCAGCATCTTTTTATAGTCAGATATTTTTTTGGCTATATTAATAGTTTCTAAGTTATTTTTCTAAAGAGCCAATTCCTCTTAAACAACATAAAATTAAATTTACTTTTAAAAAGTGCGGTATTTTTCAGTCCTTGTTTTAAGCCAACTAATGCGGCTTCCACCACTTCTGATTGATTTAATCCCTTTTTTTGTATGAAGTTGTGGTGCAAAAACGAATTTCAGCATAAACTACACCTTGTTTATCTAGACGTTTTACCAAGTCAAAAACCGCAGAAGAAATGGAATCTTGTGTTTGTAATAAAGAAACGGGAATTGCAAAACAATTTAAATATTGATTTAAATCACTACAATCTTTGGGCGCTGAAATTAATCTAAGAAGTGATTCAATGTCATTTACAGGTAAGTTGATGTTTTGTTTTTCTGCCCACTCAAAAAATCCATTCAGGAGAAAGCGAACCATCCAAATGAAGATGGAGGTCTATCAAAGCATATTTTTGATATATTTTTCATCATAATGATCCACCAAATAAAAATTGCGCTAGATTTTATTGAGAAACAGTAAGAAGATCAACACAGGAAAAAACGGGCTGCAATTGCAGCCCTAGTCAATTTTTTTATTTTACTTCTTTAAATAAAATCTCACTTGGGATGACGGAACCTTGCCAGTAAAGTTCTGTAGAGACTTTTTCGGCAAGTTGCAGGAACGCTTGTGAAATTTCATTTTCAGGCACTCGCACAACAGTTGGGTTGCCCGCATCTAAATCTTCACGGATACGAATGTGTAAAGGAAGTTGAGCTAATACTTTTTACATTGTATTTTTCAGCCATTTTCTCTGCACCGCCTGTACCAAAAATTGCTTCGTGATGACCGCACTCGCTACAAATATGCATTGACATATTTTCCACAATACCCAACACTGGCACGGAGACTCGCTCAAACATTGCAATACCTTTCACCGCATCAAGCAAAGCAATATCTTGCGGGGTTGTCACTACCACGGCACCAGTCACAGGGATTTGTTGTGATAAGGTAAGTTGAATATCACCAGTACCTGGAGGCATATCGATAACAAGATAATCTAAACTATCCCATAGGGTTTCATTTAATAATTGACTTAATGCGCTACTCGCCATTGGGCCGCGCCAAATTGTTGCGCTATCTTCATTCATCAAAAAGCCAATGGAATTTGCAGATAAACCATGTGCTTTAATTGGGGTGATGTGTTGATTATCTGGCGAAGTCGGACGTTGATCCGCTGCGCCTAACATATGTGGAATAGAAGGGCCATAAATATCCGCATCTAAAATTCCGACACGTGCACCTTGTGCTTGTAATGCTAAAGCTAGATTAACAGAAACCGATGATTTCCCTACACCACCTTTACCAGAACTCACAGCAATAATATTTTTTTCACACCCTTTACAGCAGGTTGATTATTTGCACGTTTAAGTGTAGCGATTTGATACGAGATCGCCCATTTAATTGCTTTGCAATCTGTTGCTTTCAACAACGCATCTGAAACCGCTTGTTTTAACTGTTCTGCACCAGAATTCCATGCAAAAGGTAATTTCAATTCAATGCGTAAAGTATCACCGCCCTTTTTCCACTTTTTCAAAGTATTAAGCGCAATCAGATCCTTTTTGCAGAGTTGGATGCTGAAATTGTTGGATAATCTGCTGAACTTGATTTTGCTGCTCGGCAGTCAAATTATCAGAAAAGTATGTTGCCATAATAACTTCCTGTTTAGTAGAGTAAATTTGTCGGGCATATTTAATCACGGAAAGTGCGGTATGTTAAGTTAAAGTTTTTCAAACCGAATAAAAAACCTGTTTCTGATAACCGATTTCAGAAACAGGTATTTACTCAAATAATGGACTAAACTCAAATCATTCCATTATACAAGCTGTTTTTAGCCCCTTTATGACAAGCCTGTTTAAATTTTTCTTTTTTTGCCACCCCAAGGTTTTTTTGAGATATGTTGTCCGTTATAATATTGCGCTGCAAGATAGAAATCAGCATTTGCACAATTGTTCTCACTCGCCTTAGTAAATAACTTAAAAGATTGATCGTATTTCTTATCTTTATAAGCTGCCACACCTGATTGAAAATCAGATTTAGCTTGTGATGAACAAGTTTCAACATCTAATGCCAAAAGGCGAAATCATTGCAGGAAAGGTAATATCTTCATTAGAAGTACAAGCCGATAATACAGAAAGTGTTCCAACCAAAGAAACCATAGCAATCAATTGTTTTTCATAATATTTTTCCCCTATTTCTTACTTGTAGCTTTTTTTAAAACTTTACAAGCGCTCTCTAAACCTTGTTTACAAGATTTCTTAAATAATTCTTTGGCTTTCACTTTATTTCCTATATTATGGTACATGCCACCTAAGTAAAAATTGCGCTATTTTATCCCCTTGCTTTGCAGCCTTGCTATACAACTTTATTGCTTCAGCAAAATCTTTTTCTACACCTTCTCCTTTTCATACATTCCAGCTAAGAAAAATTAATCCCCAATTATTCCCCTGCTCCGCTGATTTTACGATACCATTTCACTGCTTCAACATAATTTTGCTTAAAAATTGCCCCTCGTAAAACATTCTCCCCAACATAAATTGTGCCTCGGATCTCCCATTATGGCTGAGTCTTTCAAAGATTTTGCAGCCTCTGCGTAATCTCCAGCTTGATAGGCTGCCATTCCCAGTTCCACTTGTAAATCTCTAGCTGCCACAGTTGAATGAAAAGAAAGAATAGATGCACCTAACAATACGCTGGTAAGCAGTGTTTTTTTGTCAATTTCATATAATAATCTCTTAAGTTGATTTATAAAAAAATACCAAATTTTTTTGTTTGGTAATATAGTTTTTGTTAGTTTCTCTGTAAAGAGAACTAACACCCAGTATACTGGGTGCGAAATGGTTAAATTTTAAGCTTTTTAAAATAGGTAATTTAAAATAAAGTGCGGTGGATTTTTCCTTCCATTTTCAAACTAGAAAAATCCCCTATTTAAAGTAAGATAAGCACAATTTTTGTATGCTAAAAAGAGAATAATAAATGACAACTCAACCCCGTAAAATTTTAGTCACTTGCGCCTTGCCTTATGCCAATGGGGCAAATTCATTTTAGGCCATATGTTAGAACATATCCAAGCGGATATTTGGGTGCGTTTTCAACGTATGCGTGGCAATAAAATCCATTTTGTTTGTGCAGATGATGCGCACGGTACGCCGATTATGTTGAATGCTGATAAACTTGGCATTACACCAGAAGAATTAATTGCTAAAGCAAAAGCCGATCACATTCGTGATTTTTGCAGGTTTCAATATTAGTTTTGATAACTACCATTCCACTCACAGCGAAGAAAACAAACAGCTCACTGCAGAAATTTACAATAAACTCAAAGCCAATGGCTTTATTAAAAGTAAAGTTATTTCTCAGTTATTCGATCCTGAAAAATATGTTCTTGCCTGATCGTTTTGTGAAAGGCACTTGCCCGAAAATGTAAAGCAGAAGATCAATATGGCGATAACTGCGAAGTGTGTGCTTCAACTTATAGCCCAATGGATTTAATTAATCCTCGTTCAGCTGTATCTGGCGCAACGCCTGTTGTAAAAAGAATCTGAACACTTTTTTTCTTTGACTTACCTGCATTTGAAGGGATGTTAAAAGAATGGACGCGTTCTGGCTCACTTCAATCTGAAATTGCCAACAAAATGCAAGAATGGTTTGAGAGCGGTTTACAACAATGGGATATTTCACGCGATGCGCCTTATTTCGGTTTTGAAATTCCGAGCGCAAAAGATAAATTCTTCTATGTTTGGTTAGATGCGCCAATCGGCTATATGGCTTCATTCAAAAATCTATGCAATCGTGAAGGCATTGATTTCAACGAATTTTGGGCGGAAGGCAGCGATGCGGAGCTTTTATCATTTCATCGGTAAAGATATCGTTTATTTCCACAGCCTATTCTGGCCTGCAATGCTTGAAGGCAGTGGCTATCGTAAACCGACTAATGTGTTCACTCATGGCTATGTGACGGTGGATGGGGCGAAGATGTCAAAAATCTCGCGGGACTTTCATTCAAGCCAGCACCTATTTGAATCACATCGATCCTGGAATGTTTGCGTTATTACTATGCGGCAAAAATTAAATGATCGCATTGAAGATTTAGACTTTTAATCTTGAAGATTTCGTACAACGTGTAAATACGGATATTGTAAACAAATTAGTGAATTTAGCTTCACGCAATGCCGGCTTTATTGCGAAACGCTTTGAAGGCAAACTTGCAGATAAACTGGAAGATGAAACATTATTTGCAGAATTTACCGCCCAAGCCGAGCAAATCGCCGCTTATTACGAAAAGCCGTGAATACAATAAAGCTATTCGTGAAATTATGGCATTAACAGATAAAGCCAATAAATACATTGATGAAAAAAAGCCCCTTGGGTGATTGCAAAAGAAGAAGGCAAAGAGGCAGAATTACAAGCCGTATGTTCAATGGGAATTGAGCTTTTTCCGCGTGTTGATGTCTTACTTTAAAACCAGTCCTTCCCAAACTGGCAGAACGTGCAGAATCCTTCTTACAAGCTGAATTACGTTGGGATAATATTCATCAACCATTACTTGGCCATACTCTTGCAACGTTCAAAGCCTTATTCTCTCGTTTAGAGAAAAACAAATTGATGCCGTTGTGGAAGAAACCAAAGGCTTATTTGCAGCAGCCAATAAAGCAGCAGAAAAACAGAAGCAAAACCAACCGCACTTTCTACCGTTGAACCTATTGCTGAAACCATCACTATTGATGATTTTGCTAAACTTGATATTCGTGTAGCAAAAAGTATTGAAATGCGAAGCGGTGCCAGAATCCAATAAACTTTTACGTTTTGAATTGGATCTTAAGCGATCATACTCATCAAGTCTTCTCTGGCATTAAAGCAGCTTACAATAAGCCTGAAGAATTAGAAGGTCGTTTTGTGATTATGGTCGCAAACCTTGCACCACGTAAAAATGAAATTCGGTATATCTGAAGGAATGATTCTATCCGCAGGCACGGGCGGTAGTGACTTATTCTTACTTTCTGCTGATAGCGGTGTTACTGCGGGCATGCAAGTCAAATAATCAATTCAATCTAAATGAGGGCAACATTACGTTGCCCTTTTTATTTTCTAGTTGAAAATAGGTGACTTATAACCTACTATAACACTCAACTATTTATCTGTTTGGAGAATATTATGAAAACGAATTAATTTGCTATAAACAAATGCCAGTGTGGACAAAAAGACAAATTGCCACAAATGTTCCAAGAAAAGCACAATACAAAAAGTCGGCACTTGGGGAAAATTAACTGTATTAAAAGGTAAGCTCAAATTTTTATGAGCTAACCGAAAATGGCGATGTTGTTGCCGAGCATATTTTTACCCCAGAAAGCCACATTCCTTTTGTTGAACCTCAAGCCTGGCATCGTGTTGAAGCCCTTTCTGATGATTTAGAATGTACCCTAGGTTTCTATTGCAAAAAAGAAGATTACTTCAGTAAAAAAATACAATATGACTGCCACTCACGGCGATGTGGTGGATGCTGCAAAAATTGTCTCGCCTTGTAAAGTATTAGATTTAGGTTGCGGACAAGGGCGTAATTCACTTTATTTAAGTTTATTAGGCTATGATGTGACCTCTTGGGATCACAATGAAAACAGCATTGCCTTTTTAAATGAAACCAAAGAGAAAGAAAACCTTAATATTTCTACCGCACTTTACGATATTAACTCTGCCAACATTCAAGAAAACTACGATTTTATTGTTTCAACAGTGGTGTTTATGTTCTTAAATCGTGAACGTGTCCCGTCAATCATTAAAAATATGCAAGAACATACCAATGTTGGCGGGTATAATTTAATCGTTGCTGCAATGTCCACTGATGATGTGCCTTGCCCGCTTCCGTTCTCATTCACTTTGCTGAAAACGAATTGAAAGAATATTACAAAGATTGGGAATTCTTAGAATATAACGAAAATATGGGCGAATTACATAAAACCGATGAAAAACGGCAATCGCATTAAAATGAAATTTGCCACAATGTTAGCGAGAAAGAAATAATCACTCATTTATAGTACTGACCGCCTTTATAAAAAGAGCGGTCATTATTTTATTTACGTTCTATTATTCTTCAATAGAACGTAGTAATTCGTTGATGCCAACTTTACCTAAAAGTTTTTCGCATCCACTTTTTTTCACGATCACTGCGCAGTATAAGCTATATTTTCCACATTTTGATGGAAGGCTACCAGATACCACCACAGAACCTGCTGGTACACGGCCGTAGTGAATTTCACCAGTTTCACGATCATAAATTTTGGTTGATTGACCGATGAATACGCCCATTGAAATAACACAGCCATCTTCTACGATAACACCTTCGACCACTTCTGAACGTGCACCAATAAAGCAGTTATCGCCGATAATGGTTGGGTTAGCTTGCAATGGTTCTAATACGCCGCCGATGCCTACGCCGCCAGATAAGTGAACGTTTTTACCGATTTGTGCACATGAACCAACCGTTGCCCAAGTATCTACCATGGTGCCTTCGCCAACGTAAGCACCAATATTTACATAGGATGGCATTAATACGCAGTTTTTAGAAATGTATGCACCTTTACGCACCGTTGCAGAAGGCACAACACGGAAAACCTTCTTCAGCAAAACGTTCTTCGGTGTAATCCGCAAAATTTTAATGCTACTTTGTCGTAATATTTTGTTTCTGCACCGTCAATGATTTGGTTGTCATTAATACGGAATGAAAGCAAAACCGCTTTTTTTAACCATTGATGTGTTACCCATTCGCCATCAATTTTTTTCTGCAACACGGTATTTACCCGAATCTAATCCTTCGATCACTTCCTCAATTGCCGTACGCGTTTCTGCATCAACGGTTTTTGGTGTAATTTCTGCACGTTTCTCAAATGCAGCTTCAATAATTTGTTGTAAATTTGACATGATAATTCCTATTAGTTAATGAATAAAAACGATGTTATTTTTTTACCATACTTTTTGCGTCTCAAGCAAAAACCTAGAAAATACCGCCCTTTGTTTTTCTAACAAAGCGCGGTAATTCATAAAATAAACACAATTAAAAAAATTGATAATGCTAGCCCCTACAACAACAGTCATACTAAAAACAACCATTATCATGGCGTAACCAAAAATCACTCATCTTTTTTTCTCCTAAATAAAAAAATTTGCGTACATTCTAGCAATATTTTTAGAAAAATCATCTCTTTTACAAAAAATTATAATAAAAAGTAACGAAATATTCTATAAACCTTTATAATAGGGAAAAATTTTCAGGGGTCAATGTATGGCAACAATTAAAGATGTCGCAAAAATGGCTGGCGTATCTACCACGACAGTATCACATGTAATAAATAAAACGCGTTTTGTTGCAAAAAGAAACAGAAGAATCTGTATTACTTGCAATTAAACAACTGAATTATTCACCAAGCGCTGTTGCAAGAAGTTTAAAAGTGAATACAACCAAATCGATCGGCATGATTGTCACCACTAGTGAAGCCCCCTACTTTGCTGAGATCATTCATTCCGTCGAAGAACATTGTTATCGTCAAGGTTATTCCCTTTTTCTTATGTAATACACAAAATGATTCTGAAAAAGTAAAAAAACCATCTAGAAATGCTAACAAAAACGGGTAGATGGTTTGCTAGTGATGTGTTCTGAATATACGCAAGACTCATTGGATTTGCTTTCGTCATTTTCCAGTATTCCAATGGTTGTGATGGATTGGGGCCCAAATGCCAATACAGATATTATTTATGATCATAGTTTTGATGGCGGTTATTTAGCAACCAAACACCCTCATTGACTGCGGTCATAAAAATCGGTATTATCTGCGGTGAACTCAATAAAACTACTGCAAGAACTCGTTATGAAGGCTTTTGTAAAAAGCAATGGAAGAAGCTAAATTAACAATCAATCCATCTTGGGTACTGGAAGGTGCATTTGAGCCTGAAGATGGTTATGAATGTATGAATCGTTTACTGGCTCAAGAGGAATTACCGACTGCCCCTATTCTGTTGTAACGATGTGATGGCATTAGGTGCAATTTCCGCATTGACAGAAAAAGGGTTACGCGTACCCGATGATATGTCCATTATCGGCTATGATGATATCCATGCTTCACGTTTCTATGCGCCACCATTAACCACCATTCACCAATCGAAGCTGCGATTAGGCAGACAGGCGGTGAATATTTTATTAGAACGAATCAGTCAAAAAGATCAAGGCGTTCAGCAATATAGCTGTATTGACATTGGCCCCTGAACTTATTATTCGAAAATCCGTTAAATCAATTTTAATAAAAACTTATTAGAAATAAACCGCACTTTTTAAAACAATCCATAAAAAGTGCGGTTCTTTTTTATCTATTTTTTTAGCTTTTTCTTGATTATCTTCAAGGTTTCCTTGAATAGCATTTGCCCTATCTTCCGTTTTTAGCTATATCTATCACCAACTTACGAATTTTATTTTTTTACTTTTAGGAGTTCCTATGACACAAAGAGTACCGTACTCTGCGTAATAACATTAGTATGTTAGGGCGTTTTTCTCGGAGAAACCATCAACGATGCCCAAGGTGCGGATATTCTCGAGCTAATCGAAAATATTCGTAAACTTTCTCGTAATTCTCGTGCGGGTGATGATAAAGCAAGACAAGAATTGCTCGATACACTCGGTAGTATTTCTAATGAAAATATTATTCCTGTCGCACGTGCTTTTCAGCCAATTTTTAAACCTCACTAACATAGCTGAACAATATCAAACAATTTCGCGTGAACATTCTCTCGGCACAAAGTTCTTCTCAATCCCTAAGCGAACTTTTTCAAGCGCTTAAAAGAACAAAAATGCCTCAGTGGAAGACGTGCATAAAAACCGTCAAAAAAATTATTAATTGAGCTTGTTCTGACCGCACATCCAACAGAAACAACACGTCGTTCACTCATTCATAAACACATTGAAATCAATAAATGTTTAAGCAAGCTAGAACATCATGATTTAACTGAAAAAGAACGCAATATTATCGAGCGTCTATTACTTCGCTTAATCGCAGAAGCATGGCATACCAACGAAATTCGTACTGTTCGTCCAACACCATTTGATGAAGCAAAATGGGGCTTTGCGATGTTGGAAAACAGTTTGTGGCAAGCTGTGCCAGAGTTTTTACGCCAACTCAACGAAACCGCCCGTGAATTTTTTAGGTTACGATTTGCCTGTAGGATTAAAACCCGTACGCATTTTCCTCTTGGATGGGCGGTGACCGTGATGGAAATCCATTTGTCACCGCACAAATCACCAAAAAGTGCTTTATTTTGCCCGTTGGAAAGCCGCGGATTTATTCTTACAAGACATCAGCAAATTAGCCGATGAACTTTCAATGGTGAAATGTAGCGATGAATTTCGTGCTAAATATGGTGAGCATTTAGAACCCTATCGCTTTGTGGTGAAAAATTTACGCAATCAACTTACGGCAACATTAGATTATTTTTGATGATCACCTATCAGATCGCACACCGCGCGTATCCGAAAGCGAGATTATTTTTAGAAGATAATCAACTTTGGGAACCGCTTTACGATTGTTATCAATCTTTAATTCAATGCGGCATGCGCATTATTGCAAATGGTTCATTGTTGAATATTTTGCACCGTATTAGCTGTTTTTGGCGTGACACTTTCTCAAATGGATATTCGCCAAGAAAGCACACGTCACACTCGATGCCATTGCAGAAATCACGCGCTATATTGGTTTAGGCGATTATTCTCAATGGACGGAAGACGATAAACAGGCTTTTCTTAATTCGCGAATTAAGCTCTCGCCGTCCATTAATTCCGCAAAACTGGACACCATCGCAGGAAACCAAAGAAATTTTAGATACTTGTAAAGTCATTGCGCAACAAAAACAAGGTATGATTGCGTGTTATAGTTATTTCGATGGCACGCAGTGCATCTGATGTTTTAGCCGTTCATTTACTCTTAAAAGAAGCAGGCGTGCCATATCATATTCCCTGTTGTGCCATTATTCGAAACCTTAGACGATTTTAGATGCAGCCGAAAAAGTGATGACTCAACTTTTCAATGTGGGTTGGTATCGTGGCGTTATCAATAATCGTCAAATGGTGATGATTGGCTATTCAGATTCGGCAAAAGATGCCGGAATGATGGCTGCTTCTTGGGCGCAATACCGTGCACAAGAAGCCTTAGTGAATTTAACAGAAAAACTTGGCATTGAACTCACCTTATTCCATGGACGTGGTGGCACGATTGGTCGTGGCGGTGCGCCAGCACATGCGGCATTACTTTCTCAACCTCCTCGTTCACTAAAAAAATGGTTTACGTGTAACAGAACAAGGCGAAATGATTCGTTTCAAACTGGGTTTACCTGCTGTGGCGGTAGAAACCTTTGATCTCTACGCTAGTGCCATTTTAGAAGCAAATCTTTTACCACCACCAGAACCGAAACCAGAATGGCGCACTATAATGGACGAGCTTTCCACTATCTCTTGCGACATTTATCGCGGTGTGGTTCGTGGTGATAAAGATTTTGTTCCTTATTTCCGCAGTGCGACGCCAGAACAGGAACTCTCCAAATTGCCACTTGGTTCTCGCCCTGCAAAACGCAATCCAAATGGTGGCGTGGAAAGCTTACGCGCGATTCCTTGGATTTTTGCCTGGATGCAAAATCGCTTAATGCTACCGGCTTGGTTGGGCGCAGGTGCCTCTATCCGTCAGATTATTGAACAAGGCAAAGGCGATGTCATTCATGAAATGTGCGAAAACTGGCCGTTCTTTTCAACTCGAATTGGTATGTTGGAAATGGTATTTAGTAAATCGGATGCTTGGCTTTCTCAACAGTATGATCAACGATTAGTGAAAAAAGAACTTTGGTACTTAGGCGAAAATTTACGTAAGCAACTTGAAGATGATATTCAAACTGTGCTTTCACTTTCTCACCAAAGTGAATTGATGTCTGATTTACCTTGGATTGCAGATTCAATCGCATTGCGTAATATCTACACGGATCCACTCAATCTACTGCAAGTGGAATTGCTTCACCGTTTCCGTGAAAATCCAGAGCAAGTCAATCCCGATGTGGAACAAGCATTGATGATTACCATCACAGGTATCGCGGCTGGGATGCGCAATACGGGCTAGAAGGATGAAAAAAGTGCGGAAAATTTTCCGCACTTTTTTATTCAAATCGATCACTTAATAAAAATTGTAAAACCGCATCCATTCTCAAATGAGGAATGCTCCCCCTTGTTCTAAAAGGCTGAGGTTCAAAACTATCGAAATCAAAGTGCGGTTGTTTTTGCCAGAATTCTGCTCTGGTAATTTGCTCGGTACAGTGCCTGGATAAAAGTGTAATCGGTTGTTTATCAATAGAACGAATCCCTTTGAATTGCTTTTAATTTCTTTTCCTTGCTGATTCACAATCACTTGCTTTGTGGTACGAACAGCCGCAATTGCGGTATATTCCGTATCGATTCCTTCAAATTCCACATAGCGACCACCCTCTTGCACAATTTGGCGCATTAAACTCACTAAATTAGGAATTTGATCCCGAGTAATATGATCCGCCTTCGTCGCAACAAACATTAATCGATCAATTCGTGGAGAAAACAAACGATGAAGAAAATTTCTGCTGCCATAATGGAAATTATTAAATAACTGATTTAAGCTCCATTTGCATATCTAAAAAGGCTTTGCTGACTGTGATTTAAAGGCGTTAAACAATCCGCCAAAATCACTTGACGATCAAAGGTAGAAAAAAATAATTTTCATAAAAACCTTTCACAATTTTATTGCGATAATAATCGTAACGTTTTTGTCAGCACGGCAAAATAGCTATTCGATTTGGCTGTTTTTTCAAGGTTTGCCACTGTTCTTCCGAAAGATGAATTAATGGAAAAATTGTAATGCGGGCGCCCCCTCTAAATCACTCGGCAATACAAATCGTCCTGGCTGAATAAATTGCATGCCTTGCGACTTACATTGGTGTAAATAATCCGTATAACTTTTTCGCTATTTTAGCTAAAACATCTTCATTTGCGACCGCACTTAAATCCAAATTCTGTAACATGGAAAGCCAATTCTGCGCCAATTCTTCACGAACGCCAGTGGTAACCTTGATTTGCTCTTGTGACCATTGTTGAAAATCTAGATTTAACAACGGTAAATCGAGCAGCCACTCCCGGATAATCAAAAATATCCAGATAAAGCGTACCACGTTCTTTCAAATGGCGTAGCAAGCCAGATTGACGTTGAAAACGAATTGCTAAACGTGTTTCACTCACACCCCGAGTAGATTGAAACCACTGAGGCGGATTTTGTGACAAATCATTTAAATTACTTTTCATAATCAAAACGTGGCACACTGAGATCTTGTTGAGATACTCGTTTCACCGCCAAGATCGCACTATTTCTAGCTGCTTCAAATAATGGCAAATGCTGTGATGAATTTTGATTAATGGAGAAGTTGATTGATTAAACTTGTAATAAACGCCGTTTTTCCACTCCGACTTAACCCTGTTACCGCTAAACGCAAAGTGCGGTCAAAACCACGATTAATAATTTGATTGATTTCGTTTTGAACCCTATTAAACATTCAATATCCTAGCCATTTTTACTAATATGCCTTACAATTTGGCTACATAATTTATCACAATGCATTTGTTATGTTACGCAAAAATCTTACGTTTTTTCTGTTTTCTATTTGGTATTGGTTTGAATTCTCAACTCAAGTTGCTCCCGCGTACCAGAACACCTAACAGAAAACGGACTAACTTATTGTACTAATGCCTCTGGATTTTCTTTTTAATCCGCAAACAGCGGATGCTGGCACAAGTATGAATGTCGTCACAGAGCAAATTTATAACAAACTTTTTGAAATAAAAAACCATAGCGCGAATGTTACACCTGTTCTTGCTCAGTCTTATACTATTTCACCTGATGGAAAAGAAATATTAATCAATTTGCGTCGTGGTGTTAAATTTCACCAAACACCATGGTTTTACCCCAACACGCGATTTTAATGCAGAAGATGTAGTATTTTTCTATTAATCGGGTACTTGGCCATACAACTTATTTTGCCACAATTAAGCGAAAATCTTATTACGTATAAAAATCCACAGTATCGTGTATTTCACGAACAAGCTAAGAAGGTACATTTCCCATATTTTGAAAGTATAAAGCTAAACGAAAAAATTAAATCCGTTACCGCTCTTTCACCTTACCAAGTCAAAATTGAGTTATTTACACAAGACTCATCTATTTTGTCACATCTTGCTAGCCAATATGCAATTATTTTCTCACAAGAATATGCGTATCAACTCAGTGCCGACGATAATCTTGCCCAATTAGATACCCACCCTGTTGGTACGGGACCCTATCAAGTGAAAGACTATGTATATAACCAACATGTCCGCTTAGTGCGTAATGAAAATTACTGGAAAAAGAAGCAAAAATCAAAAATATTGTTGTTGATCTTTCTACTGACCGAAATGGTCGTTTAGTTAAATTTTTAACAACGAATGCCAAATTGCTTCTTTATCCTGATGTTAGCCAAATTGGTTTATTAAAAAGCGATGACAAACACTATTATATGCAATCTACTGATGGAATGAACTTGGCATATTTAGCATTTAATTTTTGATAAGCCGATCATGCAGGATCGCACTATTCGAGAGCTATCTCGCAAAGTTTAAATCGGGCGCGTATTATTCACAATATTTATCATAATACAGCAACTGTTGCGAATAATATTATTCCTGAGGTTTCTTGGGCATCAAATGTGAATAGCCCAGAATTTGAGTTTTGATTATAATCCCAAAATTGCTCAAAAAGTCTTAAAAAAATAAACATCTTTCACTTAATTTATGGGTCATTAATGAAGAACAAGTATATAATCCCTCACCTTTTTAAAAATGGCTGAAATGATAAAATGGGATTTAGCTACAAACCGGAGTTGAAATTAACGTTCGAGCAGTAACACGTACTTTTTAAGTGAACAACTTCGTAATAAAAACAGAAAAATTATGATTTAATTCTTACAGGATGGTTAGCTGGGAATCTTGATCCTGATGGTTTTTATGCGACCAATTTTAAGTTGTAATACACAAAATGAAGTAACTAACTTATCTAATTGGTGTAATCAGGATTTTAATCATTTAATGGATAGTGCTATTGCAACAACACACTTAGCAGAACGTGTTCGTTTTTTATAACGATGCTCAAAATCTCGTATTACATGAATTACCCATTATTCCCATTGCGAATGTAAAAACGCATCTTAGTTGCCAATACTCGTGTAAAAGGTGTTGAAATGACACCTTTTGGTAGCCTAAATTTTTTCGACTTTACATTTAAGTAAGGAGAAACCTTAATGTTGTGGTCTGCTATTCGTCATATTATCTGGGTAATCATATTATTATTAGTATTATCCTTAATCAGTTTTTATGATCTTATTGCGTGATCCACTCAATGCTGATCTTGTCACACAAAAATATCTATAACGCTTATTACATCTATTTAAAAACATTGTTACAGGGTGATTTTGGCATCACTTATAACGGAGGAAAATCTTAATTGATTTAATTTTTGACTGTATTACCTCCTACTCTAGAGCTTTTGCTTTACTGCACTCTTATTAGCTTTTTATCTTTGGCTTACCTCTCAGTATCATCAGAGCGGTCAGCTCTCAACAAATTTTTGCTAAAAGTTTACAAAAGCTTATCCTATTTAGGTTTATCCATTCCTATATTTTGGCTTGCACCTCTTTTTACTTTTACACCGCATCCATCAATCATTGGGAGATTGCCGCTATAGGACAATATAATTTACTCTATGAAATCATACCGATTACAGGCTTTCCAGTTATTGATGTTTGGTTCGTTAATGAGCCATATCGCACTAAGATTATACAAAACGTCTTACAACATCTAGCATTGCCTACGCTTGTTTTATGTATTTTTACCTACAATGAAATTATTCGTCTTATTCAACAACGGGCTGAATACATTCTTTGTCAAAACTTTTGCTAAAGTAGCAACAACACGAGGTTGGTCAAAAATGGAAAAATTTTACATCAATATGTTTTTCGTAATACCCTTCCATTATTGATACCCCAAGTGCCACGTGTATTTACACTTGTGCTAACGCAATGTATGTTAGTCGAAACAGCACTTGGTTGGCCCTGGTATTGGTCGTTGGCTTATTAATGCTGTAGCTGAACAAGACTATAACAGTATTGCAGCAGGCGTTATAGTTATTGGTATATGTATTATTTTTAATTGATACCTTAATTAAAAAGTATCACTTTTATACTCGATCCATTTAAAAAGAAAGGTTGGTATGCAAGATAAAGAACCTGAAGAATTTTCGAGAAAAATACCTCAATATTCCAAATATGGCTACTATTTCGCAAAAATACCATTGCGTTGTTCAGCTTTTATTTATTAGCGTTGTTAACTCTGACCGCACTTTTCAGCAGTTGGATAGCGCCTTATTCTGATAACACACAGTTTGTTGGGCAAAATTAATGCCACCATCTTGGGTTGATAAAGGACAAATAGCTTTTTTTCTTTGGCACAGATGATCTAGGACGAGATATTTTTAAGTCGCTTAATTATGGGTACTCGCTATACCCTGGGCTCTTCCTTATTAGTACTCATTGCCACCGCACTCATTGGGGGAGCCCTTGGCATTATTGCTGGTATGCTAAAAGGGATAAAGGCACGTTTTTGTAGGGCATATTTTTCGATGCTTTTTTTATCTTTACCTATTTTTACTTATTGCAATCATCATTTCCACATTAATGGAACCTAGTTTATGGAATGCTATGTTTGCAACGCTATTCACAATTTTACCTTATTTTATTCATGCTATTTACCGCGCAATTCAAGAAGAATTAAAAAGATTATGTCATCATGCTCAAACTTGAGGGATTTCTAACTGGACATTATTAAAAACCACCATTTTTGCCTAATATCACAGTTGTGTATATTCAAGAAATCTCACGGGCTTTTATTGTTGCAGTACTAGATATCAGCGCACTAAGTTTTATATCTCTTGGCGCTCAACGTCCTACACCAGAATGGGGAGCGATGATCAAAGATTCACTTGAGCTACTCTATCTTGCGCCATGGACAGTACTTTTACCTGGTTTTGCTATTATTTTTCACCATTTTACTCAGTATTATTTTTAAGTAACGGCTTAATTAAAGCCATTAATCAATATTATGAATAACTTATGGCACTATTAGATATTCGCAACTTAAATATTGAAATAAAAACACCAAACGGTCGTATTAAAATTGTGGACGGTATTAATTTATCACTCAATGAAGGAGAAATCGGTGGACTTGTAGGTGAATCAGGTTCTGGTAAAAGTTTAATCGCCAAAGTTATTTGTAATGCGGTCAAAGAAAACTGGATTATCACCGCAGATCGTTTCCGATTTGACGATGTAGAATTACTAAAGCTTAATCCAAATCAACGTCGTAAACTTGTCGGTAAAGAAATATCTATGATTTTCCAAGATCCTCTTTCTTGCCTTGAACCAAGTCGAAAAGTCGGTAAGCAGCTTATCCAAAAATATTCCTAATTGGACATTTAAGGGAAAATGGTGGCAATGGTTCGGATGGAAAAAAACGCCGTGCTATTGAATTATTACACCGTGTTGGTATTAAAGATCACCATGATATTATGTCCAGCTATCCAAGCGAACTTACTGAAGGTGAGGGGCAGAAAGTAATGATTGCTATTGCCGTAGCAAAACCAACCTCGTCTACTCATTGCAGATGAACCTACGAATACTCTAGAATCTACGACTGCGCTACAAGTTTTTCGATTACTTTCTAGCATGAACAAAAAAACCAAGGTACGACTATTTTACTTGCAAAGTAACGATATTAAAAGCATCAGTGAATGGTGTGATCACATTTCTGTTCTTTATTGTGGACAAAATGCTGAATCTGCCCCAACAGAAATATTATTAGCATCGCCACACCACCCCTACACTCAATCATTAATCAATGCGATCCCGGATTTTACTCAGCCTTTTAGGATTTAAAACTAAATTAGGTACATTAGAAGGAACAGTACCAATTCTAGAACAAATGCCTGTAGGTTGTCGTCTTGGACCACGTTGTCCTTTCGCACAAAAGAAATGTATTGAAAAGCCGAACAAGACCAAAATTAAGCAACATGAATTTTTCTTGCCATTACCCCGTTAATCTTCGCGAGAAAAATTTTTAAAGAAAAACCACTACTACACCATTAACGCTCCATCGTAAAGGAAATGAATAATGCCGTTATTAAAAGTAGAAGATTTAACTAAAACTTTCAAAGGTCGAAAACGCTTATTTGGTACCAGTTATTTTTAATGCAGTAGAAAAATATAAGTTTTTCTCTTGAGCGCCAGCAAACAATCGCTATTATTGGGAAAAATGGCTCAGGGAAAATCCACATTAGTCAAAAATGATCGCGGTATAATTCCTCCCTCTTCAGGTCGTATTATATTTAATCATCATGAATTACAACATGATGATATCCAATATCGAGCACAGCATATTCGCATGGTCTTCCAAGATGCTAATTCAGCTTTCAATCCACGATTAAATATCGGTGAGATACTTGATACCCCTTTACGTCTGGCTACTAATTGGGATGAGTCGCACCGTAATCAAAAATCTTTGATACACTTTTACTTGTTGGACTTTATCCTGATTACACCAATTTAAAAAAATCAAAAACCTTTCTGTAAGCTAGAAACAACGAATTGCATTAGCTCGAGCTCTTATTCTATCACCTGAAATTATCATTATTGATGATGCACTGGGTAATCTTGATGCTTCTGTACGCATACAACTACTCAACTTAACATTAGATTTACAACAACGGCTTGGTATTTCCTATATTTATGTTGGACAAGATCTTGGCATGATTAAACATATTGCCGATCAAGTTATTGTGATGGATGAGGGAAAAATGATTGAATATGGGCCACCAAGAACATTATTTAGCGCACCACAAACTGAAATTACTCGTCGTTTAGTTGAAAGTCATTTTGGAAAAATTCTTGATGAGAATGCTTGGATAAATAATTAGAAAAATTGAGTTGGTCGATAAGCCGAGTTCTGTCGAGGACAATCATTCCTCTAGGCGACAAATTACTCTGCCGCTCAAGCAACCTACCCGAATCCTGAGCGGGCCACTCATTGGATTCCTATTTGGTCTTGCTACGAGTGGAGTTTACCCTGCTGCCAACCGTTACCGAGGCACGGTGCGCTCTTACCGCACCCTTTTCACCCTTACCGTTTACACGGCGGTCTGCTCTCTGTTGCACTGGTCGTCGGCTCACGCCGCCCGGACGTTATCCGGCACTCTGCCCCGTGTAGCTCGGACTTTCCTCTCGTTTACTTGTCCCACTAGGTCGTATAAATACGGTTAAGGGCTTCAATAAACCAGCGATTGTCTAACCAACTCGGCGCGTAGTATAGGGCAATCATTAGTGAGGTCAATAAAATCCCCAATTTTTAGATATTACGCGTCAATCTTATAAACAATAATGCCTAGCTTGCATCGAATTTTTCATTCGTATTTTTTTATGATTCCGCTAAAATAGCGCCAATTTCAACCGCTCTTTTAGGAAAAATAATGAACTATCTAAAAATTGCACAGGATTCCCTTGCAGTGGAAAGCAACGCACTTTTGCAACTCAGCCAACGTTTAGGGCGAGGATTTTAATCAAGTCATAGATTTAATCCTTGCTTGCGAAGGACGATTAGTCATCGGCGGGATAGGTAAATCTGGTTTAATCGGTAAAAAAATGGTAGCAACATTTGCCTCTACGGGCACGCCAAGTTTCTTTTTACATCCGACAGAAGCCTTCCACGGCGATTTAGGTATGTTGAAACCAATTGATATCGTGATGTTAATTTCCTATAGCGGTGAAAACTGATGATGTCAATAAACTAATTCCAAGTTTAAAAATTTTGGTAATAAAATTATTGCCGTGACGAGTAACAAAAATTCCACGCTCGCACGCCATGCAGATTATGTTCTAGATATTACTGTTGAGCGTGAAGTGTGTCCGAATAATCTCGCGCCAACAACATCCGCACTTGTGACACTTGCCCTGGCGATGCACTCGCTGTGTCGCTCATTACGGCACGCAATTTCCAACCCGCTGACTTTGCTAAATTCCATCCAGGTGGTAGTCTTGGTCGCCGTTTACTCTGTAAAGTAAAAGATCAAATGCAAACTCGTTTACCAATTATCAAACCGGAAACCAATTTCACTGATTGCTTAACTATAATGAATGAAGGCCGAATGGGCGTTGCATTAGTCATGGAGAATAATCAATTAAAAAGGCATTATTACGGATGGCGATATTCGTCGAGCATTAACGACAAATGGCGCTGATACCTTAAATAAAACTGCACAAGATTTTTGATGACAAACTCACCTAAGACAATTCACCAAGATGAATTCCTAGCAAAAAGCAGAAGACTTTATGAAAGCGAAAAAATTCACTCGCTAGTTGTTGTTAATGATGAAAATCACGTGGTGGGTTTAGTGGAATTTTTCAAGCTAAGGAATCCCAATGCAACAAAAATTAGAAAATATTAAATTTGTTATTACTGATGTGGACGGCGTGCTCACCGATGGACAACTCCATTATGATGCTAATGGTGAAGCGATTAAAAGTTTTTCATGTGCGAGATGGTTTAGGCATAAAAATGCTGATGGATGCAGGTATTCAAGTAGCAGTGCTTTCTGGTCGAGACTCCCCTATTTTTACGTCGTCGTATTGCCGATCTTGGTATTAAATTATTCTTTCTTGGCAAACTTGAAAAAGAAACGGCTTGTTTTGATCTTATGAAACAAGCAGGCGTCACTGCCGAGCAAACCGCTTATATTGGTGATGATAGCGTAGATCTCCCTGCCTTTTTCTGTTTGTGGTACTTCTTTTGCTGTGGCTGATGCCCCTATTTATGTGAAAAATGCTGTTGATCATGTACTTTCCGCCAATGGTGGCAAAGGTGCTTTCGAGAAATGTCAGATATGATTTTTACAAGCGCAGGGAAAATCTTCTGTGTTTGATAGTGCCCAAGGTTTCCTAAAATCAGTGAAAAACATGGGACAATAAAATACCTAAAAATAAACCGCATTTAGATAATCCCAAGTGCGGTTATTTTTGATGCGTGTTTTATAATGCTTTTAAGATATCCTCAACACGATCTTTTTGCATCACCAAAGAGCATTTGCGTATTCTCTTTGAAGAATAATGGGTTTTTGTCACCAGCGTAACCCACTGCCATTGATCGTTTGAACACAATCACATTTTTGTGCTTTCCATACTTCCAACACAGGCATTCCAGCGATTGGGCTATTTGGATCTTCCATCGCAGCAGGGGTTTACCCGTATCGTTCGCACCGATAACCAATACCACATCGGTATCTGCGAAATCATCATTGATTTCATCCATTTCAAGTACGACATCGTAAGGCACTTTTGCTTCGGCTAAAAGCACGTTCATATGGCCTGGTAAACGTCCTGCAACAGGGGTGAATACCGAAAACGAACGTTCACACACACGTTCACGCAATTTTGCCGTAATATCAGCGACTGGATATTGTGCTTGTGCAACAGCCATACCATATCCCGGCGTGATAATTACAGAACTTGCATTTTTCAACAATTCAGCCACTTCTTCTGCCGTAGTTTCACGGTATTCGCCTTGTTCTTCGCTTGAAGAAAACTTGAACATCGTTACCAAAAACCACCTGCAATTACGCTCACAAATGAACGGTTCATTGCTTTACACATAATGTAAGAAAGGATTGCACCAGAAGAACCAACAAGCGCACCTGTAACGATGAGCAAGTCAGTATTCAACATAAAACCGGCTGCAGCCGCTGCCCAACCAGAATAGGAGTTAAGCATTGATACCACAACTGGCATATCTGCCCCACCGATTGAAGCCACTAAGTGCCATCCAAATGCAGGAGCAATCGCTGTCGTATAACACAGGGAAAATGCTTTCTGGATTATTCAAGAATGCAACCATCAATAATGCAGATACCACAAGTGCGGCTAAATTTAATTTATGGCGATGTGGCAACATTAATGCTTTCGAATTAATTTTTCCGCTTAATTTACCAAATGCGACAACAGAACCAGTGAAAGTCACTGCAACCGATAAAAATACCTAAAAATACTTCAACATTATGAATATTCGTTAATACTGCTTGCTCTGCTACAAATGCGGCTTGTGCTGCTGCATCTAATCCTTCTGGCATTAACGCCTCATGGTGTAAACCATAGCTATTAAAAGCCTACGAGTACAGCCGCTAAACCGACAAAACTGTGAAGAATCGCCACAAGTTCTGGCATTTTCAGTCATTTCTACTTTTTAATGCACGTTGAACACCGATTGCACCACCGATGATCATCGCAATAATGATCCAAAATGTTCCTTCAGAATGAGGGCCAAAAATTGTTGCGATAAGGGCAATGGTCATACCAACAATACCGAACCAACAACCCGCTTTAGCAGTTTTCATGTTTAGAAAGTCCTGCCAAGCTCATAATGAAAAGTAATGCTGCTAAAATATACGCAGCCTGTACTAAACCTTCAGACATTGTGCGCTCCTTAACCTTTTTCTAAACATTGCTAACATACGTTGTGTGACACGAAACCACCAAAAATATTGATGCTTGCCACCAAAATCGCCACAAAAGCTAAGGCATCAATAAATAGATTGCCTGTTGGCTGACGAATTTGTAATAACGCGCCTACAATAATAATGCCTGAAATTGCATTTGTTACTGCCATTAATGGTGTGTGAAGTGCATGGCTAACATTTCCAAACCACGTAATAACCCACCACACAGCTAAAACAAATACGGTGAAATGTGATAAAAATGCAGCTGGCGCAACAGAAGCTAACCAAAGGAATAACACGCCAACACCAGCCATCACACCGTATTTCACTCAGGGATCTGTTGGTTTTAGATTCTTTTTTTCTCTGCCACTGGTGCAGCTTTGGTTTCTTGTTTTGGTTGTGCAGACACTTGAATTTGTGCTGGTGAATTTCTTCCCCATCACGTACAACGGTTACACCACGAAGAACCACATCTTCAAAATCAATATTGATATTGCCATCTTTCTCTTTGCACAAAAGTTTTTAATAAATTGACTAAGTTTGTGCCATAAAGTTGAGACGATTGCGTTGGTAAACGGCTCGGGAAATCCGTATAACCAATCACTTTCACTTGGTTTTCAGTTGTAACAACTTTCCCTGCTTGCGTATATTCACAGTTACCGCCTGTTGCAGCTGCTAAATCCACAATCACCGAACCTGGTTTCATTGAATCCACCATTTCTTTGGTGATTAAACGAGGCGCTGGTTTTACCCCGGAATGGCCGCCGTAGTAATAATAATATCGACTTCTTTAGCTTGTTCTGCATAAAGCTCCATCGCACGACGGTTAAATTCTTCCGACATTACTTTCGCATAACCATCACCACTGCCGCCTTCTTCTTTAAAAATCAATTTCTAAGAAGCTTGCACCCATACTTTGAACTTGCTCTTTCACTTCAGGACGAGAGTCAAAAGCACGAACAATCGCCCCAAGGCTATTTGCCGCACCAATTGCCGCCAAACCAGCCACACCAGCACCAATCACCAACACTTTTGCTGGTGGAACTTTACCTGCAGCTAATTTGCCCGGTAAAGAAGCTACCGAATTCATGCGCAGCTTCAATGACAGCACGATAACCAGAAATATTCGCCATAGAAGAAAGCGCATCCAATGCTTGTGCACGAGAAATACGAGGCACCGCATCCATTGCTAACACATTAATTTTCTTCGCGGTGAGTTTTTTCATTAACTCAGGATTTTGCATACGCCAAATAAAGCTCACAAGCGTTGCGCCTTCCTTCATTTGAGCGATTTCTTCATCTGTCGGTGCATTTACTTTGAAGATAATATCCGATTGCCAAATTTCAGCCGACGTACCGATCTTCGCGCCTGCCTCTAAAAATGCTTGATCTTCAAAACTAGCTTTTAAAACCTGCATCGTGTTCCACGATCACGTCAAAGCCCAATTTCAATATTTGCTGAACTGTTTTCGGCGTTGCCGCCACACGGCTCTCATTCTCAAGCAGCTCTCTAGGTACACCAATTAACATACTGTTTCCCTCTGATTGATGATTGGGTTGATGAGATTAATGAACAAACCTTCGCCTATTCATCGTTAAAATGACAAAAAGTCAAACGGATACAACTGTATCATTGATTGAATGAAAAATAGGTAACGTTTTTTAAGTGGTTTTACAAGATATTGTGATAGGGATCACGAAAAATCTCATATAAAAACACCTCAAAATTTACCGCACTCTGGTGGAATAATTATCCATTACCTCTTTATTAAAACGATTCTCTAATTTACCACTTTGACTTAGTGCAAGCTCTGTTTTTATTGCAGCAATTCTTCTTCTCCCCACCCTCTCATCAAAGCCCACTGAAAGAGCGGTGAGATTCACGTTATTTTTGGTTTGAACAAGCGTGCTGCCATTGCCGTCGTTAATAATATCTGCCCCTTTAGCGTTCAGATTATTTGATGAGAGTTGTAATTGGCCATCTTCTCCTTTTTACATGGAAAAAGTGCTTTACGAGCCAGTGTCGTTTCACTACGTTGGAAATGAGATAAATCTACCTTTGTCGTCATCGTGGTACTTTCGTGATTTAAATCACCGCCCACATCCACCAAAAAGTGCTCGCTCGGCTTCCACTTTACCACCAATATTATCGAAGTTATTCGTGGTGTTAATGCCTACTTTATCACCCGTAATGGTGCCTGCGTTGAATAAGCTTTCGGTATTTAATAACGTAGTTTACGCTCCGCAATGGTGCCGCTATTGGTTAAACGATGACTCCGTAAATCAATCACATCCGCTGAAATCAACGTGCCTTTGCCATTTAAGTCACCTTTCTGCGCCATGGCATAGACACGAAGCGCCATCACTTTAACTTGTTTTTCCGCTTGGTAAGGTTACTACGCTAAATTGAATATGAAATTATAAGATTAGCTTAAAGGTAAACAGCCCTGAAAATACGAAAAGTGCGGTCAATTTTTGAGAGGTTTTAAAACTCTTTGAAAATTGACCGCACTTTATTGGTTTCATTTAGAAGTTATCTTTTAATAAATTCAGCTGGAATACCATCTGATAACCATACCTTCTCATTACCTATATAAAACTTAATGCCTTTTAGATTGAGCTAATTCTGTATCAATTATCAGAAGAATTGTCCCCTTTTTCTATTTTCCAACCAATGTTGCTGTCTCAACATCCTCAGATAAATGTACATATTGACGAGACATCGGCTTCAATCCATTTGATTTAATATCATCTAAATAATTTATACTTGTCCCATGGTATAAATACTTTTGGTGGATAACCAATTTCTTTAGAAATTTTTCATTGGAATTGAATGCCCATAGAAAAGCTCTTATTTTTTTCCATTTTTTTAATCTCATGTCTTTTTCTTTTCCGATAGGTTGATCATTTTAACTAAATCGTCTTCGGTTAACATATTCCATTTTTTTCATCACTATTTCTAAATGATGAAATTAATTGTTCAACAGAAACCCAACCTTCAGAATCCAGTTCTAATTCATATTCCCATGGAGCATGACGAAGCGCATAGGAAACTTCTTTACTTAAATTTAAATAGTCCATTTTAATACTCTTTTGCACTTTTTATTTCTTCCACTAACCACTCATCAAAAATCCTTACATTCATATTTATTGTCTTCATTACCAAGATCATGAACATAAACTCTCAGATTTCCAGAGTAATCCGTTAATTTGAAACAAGCTGCCCAATCGCCATCTCTAGCAAATGCAATTAAATCAGCCACACCTGTAAGCTCTTCAATAGCCTTACTATAAAGATAAACATTATCCTCAAACTCAGAATCCTCAAACCACCAAGGAAAATATTCCAATTCATTTTATCTTTTTCCATATTACTCGATAAATCAATATAAGACTGAGGAAATTTAAATTTTTCAGGTAATTGTTCTTTAGGATATAAATTAAATTTAGTTTGCATAATTACTTCCTTTATTTCACAACTTTTTGGATCATACAGGGAACCATGAGGAAACTTGGCTGACCAGTTCTTGTCAACCCTGTAAAATAAAGTTATAGAATTTAATTTATTAATATTTTTATAAAATTATCATTCACCATACTTATCTTTAATATTTTTATATATTTCCTCAAAAAAATATTATTAATTTCTTCATCTCCGCCATGATAAAGATCCCAATCAAAATCATTTAATTCTATTGGTTGAATATTTATATACAATCCATTACTTTCGATTCTTTTTATCCCAATTTAAAATATCATTTGAATTTATTATATTAAATTGAGACAATTCCTCTAAAACAGGAGTTAAGTCTGATGGTCTCCTTATTAATACATAAATCTTATTTAAATATAAATTAATACACAATCCAAAAACCAAAATATATTTCACCAATTTTTGAATTCAAAATCTGTTTTTAGATTCCAATATCATCTCTTATTTTCCTCCATTTTTAAATTTAAAGTCATTAACTTCACCCTTAACTTTAAAATCTTTTTGTCTCATAATCAACTATCAATACTGATTCTTACCCCCTACAAAATGATGATGGATAAACATAAACTAACTTTATAACCTTATTATCAATAAATATATTTATACTCTCGCTATTTTTATTACAAAATTCATTAATATTAACCTCCTTATAAGCCATTCCCTGTAAGACTTTCTTAATGTAAATATAATTATCATTTATTAAATTAAAATCAATAACAAAATAAGATGATATTTTTAGAATAATCTTCCATGTTAATTATTCTATTACCAACCTTATCCTTCAATACAAGAATGGTTTCATTTTTTTACGTTTTTAATGCATCATTTTTATGAATCTGTGATGTTAAACCTATCATTGAAACCACAAACAAAAAGCAATAATAAACATTTTTCTTCATCATTTTATTTAATGGAATTGAATAATCCCTCCAAGAGAAAAACCTCCGCCAACACCTAAAGAATATATATTTCTAGGCTTATCAGATATTGTTCTAGAGAAGCCACTGCAAACATAAAAGCATCCTTTTTGCCCCAAAACTTCCCCCTCAAGGTAGCATCTATTGTCTGCCCTAAGAACTTCCCTCCCTCGGTAATTGGATTTATATTTGAAAACCCAACCAACCTCCGCTGATATTCCTACTTTATAAGAAGTATTTAATGGAGCAACAATTGATGACATACTTGGAACAAAATATATCGTGCCATTTCGAGTATTCATCATAAATTTCGCACCAAATTTATAAATACCACCTTCAATAGCAATGTAATGAGGTAATCCCTGTTCTAGTGCGTGATCTTCCGCAGGTTTAATAACATCATCAGCTTGCGCCTTAACCCAAAAGTCCCTTCGTATATTCAGGATTCTTAGCCATCTCAATAAAACCAAAGTTATTTTCAACCGCTCTTTTTCGATGTTTCAGCACCCGCAACAGCAAGAGCCATTCCTCCGCCATTTTGATTACTCACTCCATTCGCTTTTCGCTGTCAATGCTGCAGCCAATCCGCCCGCCAATTGACTTAACGTGCTAATGTTTTTCCTTCTCATTTGCTGTAAGTTGATTTGGCGTTTTTATTATAGATTGCCTGCGTGAGGATTTGTGCAGTCACTTCTCCTGTCACTCCTGCCACTGCACCCGTCAATGGGTCTTTGCCTGTCACTTGAAACTCCACTGCAGAAAGCAGCGCATGTGCCATTAGATTCGCAGCTTTGTCTTTTGCCGTGTCACCTGCCGTCATCTCGTGGATGGTTTTTATTCAGGTATTAACATGGTACTATTCTATGGTTTGTATTCTAATCCTCTAATATTGTTTATCTTACTAGGAATACTCGATCATTTTATCTCTTTTTAGCAAAAATCTAGCATATAGGTTATTAATTCTCTATATTTGTTATCCGGATGTATTTCTAGAAATCTTTCATAGCTTTTTCTGTATATTTTTAGATTTTCTTGTTCTGTTACAATGGCTATCCAATCAGGATCATCAAATCCATCTTGAAAAATAAACTCCTTCAAAAATGCTCTCTTGGATCGGGACTATTCATATCTGGATAATACCAATAACAACCATCTTGTGCATAACCATCCTTATCTACTAGCACTAAATAAAACCGCATATAAGAAAAACACCATAATCATATAAAAACAGAGAAACATTGCTTTTACTGTTCTTTTCAGGATTATATTCATCAAAATTTACTTTATATTATATGATTTAGATCTGATTGGTATATAAGAAAAATCATCTTGGGTGAACATTTTTGAACCTCTCCTGTTTTTATTTAAATATTTTTATATTCAATTACATTATAAGTTTCATTATATTCTGTAACATCAGAAGCTCCCATAGCTTCTTTTATATCCTTTTGGTGCTTTTTCTTTACCCAAACTTTTAATATATTACTGTTAATTTAGGTGTAAAATTAATTTATAACAATTCATTAATTTACCTATCTAAATAGACACAAGTTTGGACTTTTTATTTCATATTTGATGGTTCCCAATTATTTAAAAATATCATAAATAAACTCTGCATATTCTTTTTCAGGATGTAATTCCAAAAAAACGTTCACATGCTTTTTTTAAAATACATAAAAGCAGGTTTCTTCAGATACATGAACCTGATATCTAGGATCACATAAGCCTCCAATCTCAAACCTTACCCCTTCGAAGTGATCTTCTGGAAACGGACTATTCATATCAGGGTAATAGCAATCTGCTCCCTCCTCACAGAATCCATCCTTTTCTATCAGAACAGAATAAATAGCTTTTTAAAAAAATCTCCCTCATAATAAACAATATTAAAGTAGGTTTTTTTATACTAAACTCAGGTTCATCTAAGCCACCTGTTCCACCATAAAAATTTAAAGGACTACGAGAATCTTCTCCTTTGGCTGTATATAAGGGAATACTATTCTGGGTGTACATTTGTTACTCCTTTAGTATCTTTACCAATATAATAACGAAATTTTATCCCATTAATTTGCTGGGAATCTTGATAATTTTTTTAAATAATTATTACTTGCTTTAACACTACTAACATATCCTTTAGCTACAGCCTTTTGCCCCATTTCAAGCATCTCATGATCTGAGAATTTGATAGGATCATAAACCGTTTTAGGGCTAGATATTGCTTTATAAGTCCCATCAGGTTTACCGTCTCTTCCTAATCTTGGAATTTCATAATGAATACGAGTAATACCATCAACATTTGTTGATTCCTCCTTAACGATTCGACCGCCTCCCTGGGAAAGAGTATTTAGGGAAGTTTTCTCTATTGTGTCCTCCAGCAACACCTCTTCGTTGATTAATACCTTTCCCCTTGGATTAAGTGATTTTTTCAAATTCATACTGAAATGAATACCTTCAGGATAATCCTCATCCCCAACATTAGTACGCTTATACCCATCCATCCCTGATGTCGGATAAGCTTTATTTTTTCCACTAATTAAGCTCTTAACGTTGCTAAATCCAACTTTTGCATAGCCTGCCGCAGCACCAAAACCCATTGCTGTACTAGCTTCCATCAAATTCAAACCAAATTTTGTGGTATCCGAAAGCTTGCTAAAACTTTCTGCATTTTCACTTTCAACTAAATTAGATAATGCAATACGATTTGCTGTATTTAAATCATTTGGATAATACACCGTCATACGACTAAAGAACCCCAAATTTCTCTCAAGCTCTTCACCCCCTGTGTTCATTTCATGTAAATGTGCTGTTTCACAAGCCACATTCCCCTTACACGCTATGAGTTGCTGGCGGTTTTCCTCACTAATCCCTTTATATTTCTCTAAAATCGGTTTAGTATCACGGCCTTCTTTTTGTGCTTTGCTCAGTTCTCGAATGAGATTCTCAACATCTGCAACACTTAGGTAATTATTTTCTACCGCCCTTTTAGCCGTTCCAGCCCCAGAGGTGGCAGCAAGGAAATTCCCCCTTGTTCCGCTGTGGTGCCATTCGCTTTCGCTGTCAATGCTGCAGCTAATCCGCCCGCCAGTTGACTTAACGTGCTAATGTTTTTCCTTCTCATTTGCTGTAAGTTGATTTGGCGTTTTATTATAGATTGCCTGCGTGAGGATTTGTGCAGTCACTTCTCCTGTCACCCCAGCCACTGCACCTGTTAACGGGTCTTTGCCTGTCACTTGAACTCCACCGCAGAAAGCAGCGCATGCGCCATCAGATTCGCAGCTTTGTCTTTTGCCGTGTCACCCGCCGTCATCTCGTGGATGGTTTTTGTTGAGATAAGGCGAAGCCAGTGCGACAAGACTGCCTGCGGTATCGTTTTGTGCCGCCGCTTGTAATGCCGCTGTCACCGCTCGAATCGCCATGCCCTGTCTTACTTCCAATACCGTAAGTGCCGTCTATGTCATTTTTGAATAGCGGTAATTTGTTTACCGATTTCTTGCGCTTGCGTACTCGCTTTGCCGTATTTTTTTCTTCCGCTTTAAATTTTTCTAATGACAGTTTATTAATCTTCTCACGCTCATTATACGTGGCAATGCTTATCGCGTTGTTGCTGATGTCGCCTATCACCTTAGCCATTTCTTGGCGCTCTTGCACCCTTTTTGTAAATCTTGCTTTTTCAACACGTTGATTCGCATTCTTCGTATCCCGTGAAAGTGCGGTCAGTTTTTTTCCGGTGTTTCGGTGTCTATCTGAATGTTGTCGCTGATAGCTGATTGGGTGGTGCTGCGCGCACTTTCATTGGTGTTACCCAATAAGCTCAAGGCACTACTAAGCGCCTGCATTGGATTCACTCCCGCCACTGCCCGCACTCATGCTCGCACTTTTCGGTTTTAATCTCGCTTCGATTTTCAATATCGGTATGCGTGAGCGATTTTGTTTTAAAGCGGTTTTTACTTGCATCAGCATCACTTTCGATGATGGCACCATTCAGTTGGGTATGGTTGTGGATATGGGCATCCATGCCATCCTCACCCACACGAATACCGGTTTGTTCATTCACTTGAGCATAATCTACCTTAGCTTTGTTATAGGAGGCACTCACCGAAGCACCACCTCCTGCCCCCTGTGCCACCGAGCCACTTGCACTCGCACTCGTTTGTTTGGATTCGTATTTCTCTGTATCTTGACGGCTCGTTATCGTCAGATTTTTGAATATCCGCTTCCCAACGTTTTGCTTTTGAGATTCGCAGCATCAAGGCTGAGGTTTCCTGCTTCGCTATTTGTGATGAGCTTATTCGCTTGCAAGTGACTGTTTTTGCCAACGTTCGCTATCCGAATTCGACTTGCCCCTCGCCACATTCACCGAACCCTCAATACCAATTCCATAACTATTGCCATTGGTTCCAACAAAGACGCCTACACTTCCCCCTACAGATTTATTTTCTGTGCGTTGATGCTCTTCGTCTTTTACACCTTTTTATCTCAATGCCCTTTTTTTACCTGATAATGCCATCAATTTCGCATTTGCATCCACGCCGTCAAAAGGTGAGTTTTTCATCGCGGGCTTTTACATTAAACGTGCCTGTGCTCACCGTTGATTTTTGATGACTAATACTCTGGCTTTCGCTACTTTGCGTTTGTTTTTTTGGCTGCCATAACCAAGACTAACCTTCATACTTGGGCTGGATGTCGTCCCTGTATTCTGCATATTACCTGCTCGCAAGGCATCTAAGGTTTCCGCTACCTTACCCACATTTTGAGCCGCCATTGTCGCTTCTTCCGCGGCTTTCACTGCATAAAAGTGCCTTGAGTTTTCCATTGGTGACTTGTTGGCTGCGATTCACACTGTTATAAGCCGCTTGTGCCATATCGGTTAATTTCAGTTTGTTTATTTTTAGTTAGATACAAGCACGCATCAGGAGATCTGAGCTATTGAGTGTCTCATTTAATAAACAATGTTATTTGAGAAAGTTCCTTTAACTCATTAAATTCAAAATGAATATACTTATTATTAATACTATACCTAATCCAATTATCAGAATAAGCTTCCAGCTTTCCAAATTTTTACCATTAGATCATTTTGACTAAATTTATTATTTAATTCCCCAAAAAGCTGTTCTAAAAAAGGGTGATCATAATACTCATTGTTATATTTATTTACATAAAAATATAGATTCCAAAAACTCACTATCATTATTTTTTTAGAAAAAAACAAAAATCAACTCCTCTTTTAAAAAGTGAAAATAAGTATGTCGAATATTATCGCATTCAAAATACTCCACTTCAAAATCCGTAGCCACAATAGAAATAGCTTTTTAATATTAAGTTACTACCTTGTTTTTCACCCAAAAGCATTTAAAAATATTTATATCACCCACAAAAATTTTTTTCATTTAATTCCTCTACTTTTATTTCTTATAATAATTTCCTTTATTGCCTCTTCAACCGCCAAAGAATCATAACCTTTATCTATTAAAGATTTTTCTCATATGATTAATATCACAATCTTGTGCGTAGCATAAATTACTAGCATCATTAACTATTTGAGCTTTTTGTATTTTTCCCCCCATATGTTCTACTATTAATATGTGTAGTTCTGATACAAGCGCGCGTTAGGAAACACGCGCCACCTGGGGGTAACATGAATATAAAAATTTTATTTTTCTATATAAATACAGAATCATAATAATAAAAGAAGAAAATGAATGAAAAGCTAAAGACTTTAATAAGTTTGTCATAGTCGAAAACACCTCTCATTCATATAATCCAATAAAACAAAAAGAAAAATCATTAGTGTTGTCGACAAAGAAAATATTAAACTTGCATATATTAGATAGCATAATTTTTCATTATTTTTCATCCTTAGATAGTGGTTTACTAACCAACGTAAGTACGTAAACCTTTATTTTTATATACAGGAATAAATAACACATCATTGATGTTCAACCTTGTTTTATCAAAAGATAATAATTTACTTCTTCATACCAAAAATCAAATGAATAACCATAGCTATAACAGAAACAATGATAGATGCGATTGCAGTCCGTATAAAATCCCTGTAAACAGCCCATAAATAAAATAATCAAGCACACCTAGAATCAATTCAAAAACAATAAAACATAATAAGCAAGAGAATAAACAATAAAATATTTCATCATTTACCACCTTCTTTTTTTGTTTATTTTTAGATAAATAAAAATATGCCTCAGAACATGCTCTCTATTTAGGTGGAGATATCTGAGTAAACATCATTATACTACTTGCTATTCTTCAATCTCCTATTATTTAAAATCAAATTTTAAATCATAAAGAAAAATCCTCTTTTTCATCTTCTTCTAAAACAGAAATTAGCTCATCAAGGTTATTATTCAATAAAATCTCTTGTATTTCATTAAAAACTATCTGATGACTCAATATATGCCTTGCTCCATTAGTTATAATAAAAATTACATTTAGCATTAACTTCTCAATTAACAAATCAAAATGCCCATCAAAACTATCTAAAAGCACCTCCCCATTCATTAAATTCTCCATGCCAATTCTTTATTTTTCCCTTCAGTAAATTTACGTTGACACCAAATATAAGCATCGTCAAAAACCATTGTTTTAAAGTTTCATAATTAACTCGTTTTGCCATTATTTTTCTCAAACGATGGCGTGCGTCAGGAGACTAGCGCCATCTGGTGATTTCATTTCATCTCTGATGGTTCCCAATTGTTTAAAATATCATAAATAAATTCCATATATTCTTTTTCAGGATGTAATTTAAAAAAATATTTGCATGCCTTTTTAAAAATACATAAAACAGATTTCTTCAGATACATGAATCTGGTATCTAGGATCACATAGGCCTCCAATCTCAAACCTTACCCCTTCAAAGTGATCTTCTGAAATGGGCTATTCATATCAGGATAATAGCAAGCAGCTCCCTCCTCACAGAATCCATCTTTTTCTACTAAAACAGAATAGATAGCTTTTAAAAAAATCTCCCTCATAATATACATTGTCAATATACCCACTTATAGTAAGCTCTATTTTTATCATTTTCATGCACAACTTCTTTAAGAATAGGTGTATAGAAAGCTTCTATAGGAATGTAGTTAGGGATGGTGTTATTTAGGGTGAACATTAGTTACTCCTTTAGTTTCCGTGTTTATATAGTAGTGAAATTGTATACCGTTAATTTTTGTGAATCTTGATAAGCTTTTTGGATCTAATCTATTTCTCTCAAGTAAATCACTATATCCTTTAGCTACAGCCTTTTGCCCCATTTCAAGCATCTCATGATCTGAGAATTTGATAGGATCATAAACCGTTTTTAGGGCTAGATATTGCTTTGTAAGTCCCATCAGGTTTTCCGTCTCTTCCTAATCTTGGAATTTCATAATGAATACGAGTAATACCATCAACATTTGTTGATTCCTCCTTAACGATTCGACCGCCTCCCTGGGAAAGAGTATTTAGGAAGTTTTTCTATTGTGTCCTCCAGCAACACCTCTTCGTTGATTAATACCTTCCCTTGGATTAAGTGATTTTTCAAATTCATACTGAAATGAATACCTTCAGGATAATCCTCATCCCCAACATTAGTACGCTTATACCCATCCATCCCCGATGTCGTATAAGCTTTTATTTTTCCACTAATTAAGCTCTTAACATTGCTTAATCCAACTTTTGCAGAACCTGCTACTGCCCCCAGACCCTATTGCTGTACCAGCCTCCATCAAATTCAAACCAAATTTTTGTGGTATCCGAAAAGCTTTGCTAAAACTTTCTGCATACTCACTCTCAACTAAATTAGATAATGCAATACGATTTGCTGTATTTAAATCATTTTGGATAATACACCGTCATACGACTAAAGAACCCTAAATTTCTCTCAAGCTCTTCAGCCCCTGTGTTCATTTCATGTAAATGTGCTGTTTCACAAGCCACATTCCCCTTACACGCTATGAGTTGCTGGCGGTTTTCCTCACTAATCCCTTTTATATTTCTCTAAAAATCGGTTTAGTATCGCGACCTTCTTTTTGTGCTTTTACTCAGTTCTCGAATGAGATTCTCAACATCTACAACACTTAGGTAATTATTCTCCACCGCCCTTTTTAGCCGTTCCTGCTCCAGAAGTCGCTGTAATGAAACTCCCACCTTGTTCCGCTGTGGTACCATTTGCCTTCGCTGTCAATGCCGCAGCTAATCCGCCCGCCAATTGACTTAACGTGCTAATGTTTTTCCTTCCTCATTTGCCGTTAATTCACTGACAGGTTTGCCGTAAGCTCTCGCGATGATTTCAGCCGTTGCTTCACCTGTCACCCCAGCCACTGCACCCGTCAATGGGTCTTTGCCTGTCACTGGAACTCCACTGCAGAAAGCAGCGCATGCGCCATGAGATTTGCAGCTTTTGTCTTTTGCCGTGTCACCCGCCGTCATCTCGTGGATGGTTTTTGTTGAGATAAGGTGAAGCTAATGCGACAAGACTGCCTGCGGTATCGTTTTGTGCCGCCGCTTGTAATGCCGCTGTCACCGCTCTAATTGCCATGCCTGTCTTGCTTCCAATGCCGTAAGTGCGGTCGATTTCACCTTGCGTTTTCGTGATTTCGGCTTGAACATTTGTCAGTTGTTGCTAATGGCGGCAAGCTGTTGTTCATTACCCGCTTGTCCCTTCAACGCTTTTTCTTGCTCTTCCAGCTTAAACTTTTTCAAGTCCCTAGCTTATTAATTTTCTCACGCTCATTATACGTGGCAATATTAATCGCGTTGTTGCTGATATCACCTATCACTTTCGCCATTTCTTGGCGTTCTTGCACTTTTTGTAAATCTTGCTTTTTCAACACGTTGATTCGCATTTTTGGTGTCACGTGAAAGTGCGGTCAGATTTTCCGGTGTTTCGGTGTCTATCTGAATGTTGTCGCTGATAGCTGATTGGGTGGTGCTGCGCGCTTTTCATTGGTGTTGCCCAATAAGCTCAAGGCACTGCTTATCGCTTGCATCGGGTTAATGCCTCCCGTGCCCGCACTGATGCTCGCACTTTCGGTTTTAATCTCGCTTTTATTTTCAATATCGGTATGTGTGAGCGATTTTGTTTTTGAAGTGGTTTTTACTTGCATCAGCATCACTTTCGATGATGGCGCTATTCAGTTGGGTATGGTTGTGGATGTTAGCATCCATACCATCCTCTCCGACACGAATACCCGCTTGTTCATTGACTTGCGCATAATCTACTTTTCGCTTTGTTATAGGAGGCACTGACTGAAGCGCCACCTCCTGCCCCCTGTGCCACTGAGCCACTTGCACTCGCACTCGTTTGTTTGGATTCGTATTTCTCTGTATCTTGACTGCTCGTTATCGTCAGATTTTTGAATATCCGCTTCCCAACGTTTCTGCGTTGAGATTTGCTGCATCAAGGCTGAGGTTTCCTGCTTCGCTATTTGTGATGAGCTTATCCGCTTGCAAGTGACTGTTTTGCCAACGTTCGCTATCCGAGTTAGATTTGCCCTTAGCAGCATTGACCGAACCCTCTATACCTACATTCCATAGCTATTGCCATTGGTTCCAACAAAAGACGCCTACACTGCCCCCTGCAGATTTATTTTTCTGTGCGTTGGTGCTCTTCGTCTTTTCACGCCTTTTTATCTCAATCCCTTTTTGCCTGATAATGCCATCAATTTCGCATTCGCATCCACGCCCTCAAAAGTGAGTTTTTTTCATCGCGGGCTTTTACATTAAACGTACCTGTGCTCACCGTTGATTTTTGATGACTAATACTCTGGCTTTCGCTACTTTGCATTTGTTTTTGGCTGCCATAACCAAGACTAACCTTCATACTTGGGCTGGATGTCGTCCCCTGTATTCTGCATATTACCAGCTCTTAAGGCATCTAAGGTTTCTGCCACCTTACCCACATTTTGAGCCGCCATTGCTCGCTTCTTCCGCGGCTTTCACTGCATAAAGTGCCTTGAGTTTTCCATTGGTGACTTGTTGGCTGCGATTCACACTGTTATAAGCCGCTTGCGCCATATCGGTCACTGGTGTACTCAAGGCAATTGTCACGCCAGATTGTTTGCTACTCATGCCCCTCTTTACGTTTCAATAATATCTTTTCCCGGCTTCGACCTTCACAGCGGCACCTTTCAATATCAATGCGATTCGTGTTTGGCGTAATCATATCCGTTCCCATGAACATTTCGAATGGTTGCCCGCACTCACCCTGATATTGCCATTCATTGAACCCAGCGTGCTACGTGCATCTGATTGTGTCCAACCTTCTGTTTCATAATCGTGTTTTTCTGATTTCGAACCAACGGTAAAACCAATACCGCCGTCTGTGAACACACCTCTGGTTTTCTTGGTTTCCACGCGCTTATTTTTTTGAAAATGATTGGTATCTGCTGCAATATCAACATCATGTCCAGCCTGAATATGCAGATTATCATCCGCAATAGCCTGCATACCTTTCGCCTTCACGTCATGACCTGCTGAAAGCACCACCTCTTTACCGCTCACCTGTGTGCCGACTTGAGTAACGGGATGTTGTTGGTCAAGACTGGTTTTGGTCGTTCTAGCAAGGCTGCCACTTTTCGTTTTGTGAAACTCTTCAAAAATCACGACTTTCTTTTGCACCATTCAACACAAGGTCGTTTTCTGCAATAGCCATCAACTTCGCTTTTACTCTCCAGCTGTGCCCCTTCGGCTCGGAGATTTTTTTGCCGTAAGCGTCACATCCCCTTTGCCTTTTTACTTGACTTACTACAGCCTCTTCCACTTTCTCATGACGGTAATGATTGCCTTTCGCCCATCTTCTCATGAAAGCCTACTGAAAGTGCGGTGAGATTCACGTTATTTTTGCTTTGAACAAGCGTGCTGCCATTGCCATCGTTAATAATATCTGCACCTTTAGCGTTCAGATTATTTGATGAAAGTTGTAATTGGCCATCTTCTCCTTTCACATGGAAAAGCGCTTTTACGAGCCAGTGTCGTTTCACTACGTTGAAAATGAGATAAGTCCACCTTTGTTGTCATCGTGGTACTTTCGTGATTTAAATCACCGCCCACATCCACCAAAAAGTGCTCGCTCGGCTTCCACTTTACCGCAATATTATCGAAGTTATTTGTGGTTTTGATGCCCACTTTATCACCCGTAATGGTGCCTGCGTTGAATAAGCTTTCGGTATTTAATAACGTAAGCTTACGCCCCGCAATGGTGCCACTATTGGTTAAACGGTTTACTCCGTAAATCAATCGCATCCGCTGAAATCAACGCACCTTCGCCATTTAAATCTCCTTTCTGCGCCATGGCATAGACACGAGGCGCCATCACTTTGACTTGTTTTTCCGCTTGGTAGCGTTACCTCTTTTTCTTCAAACCAGACTATATCTGACGTAAGTTGTGCAACCTGAGCTGGGCTTAAAAGCCACACCTGGGGTTAAGTTGAAGCGTTTCGCAAAAGGTAATACCATTATCCATTAACCCTTTATATTGAGCCTCCAAATCTTGATAACCCGTTAAGAACATACGTCCCGTCAACTGATTAACTTGGTCTCGCACTAAACGCTGCTCGTAATAGCCATCACCTAAGCGTCTCAAGATATTTTGTGGATCACTGCGAAGTGCTTTTAAACATATAGTCACCACTGAGCCATTGTTTACGATCGGTAAACTGTGGATCTGTTTCAATTAATGGGCGATTAGTGGCCTCTGGATTGGTGCGATAAAGGCTTGAGGTTGGCAAAGAAACATCCGCACCAATCGTACGAATTTCACGCTGCCCAGCTTTGGCATTTGATTGATTCACGCCATTGGCAACGCATGAATATTGTTGGCAAGTGCGAGCGTTTCCATCGAAAGATTGGCTTTTTCACCTTCAGGCGTCACTGTTGTATAGGCTTCCGTACGAACTTGTTTCTTTAAATCCAATGGTGTATCAGTGATTTTTTGGTAGTCATGACGGCCAGCCCTGTCTCGCTGGTGATAGCGTTTAAATCCACCTCGCCAACGAGAGTAAGTCCACTCTTGATTCCCATTATCAACAACTCGAGTAATCCCCATTTCGAATTTACATTATTGACTTCTTCAGAAGGGGTATTAGGATTATAGATCTTTCCAGCGGCCATTATTTGGCTGCGGTTATTTTTCTACATTACCATTAAATTCAACATCGCCTTTGACTTAAAATCTTACCTGGATGCGTTTCTTTCACCTTAGTTTCGCTGGTTATACGTTCTTTTTACATTAATATCCCAGAAATTGGTAAAACGCTTACCCTCTATCTTTCTATTATGAGCTTCAATCGCATCACTTAAAGCCTTAAAAACGGGCTCATTCTCTAATTGCCATTTTGAAATATGGTGCCAACTGCTCTTTATAAGGTTCTAATTTTTCCTCATATGCCTTCATTTGCTACTTTATACTCTGCTAATTTAAGCTCATATTCCTGCATTTTTCTTATGGAATCAGTATTTCCAAAATACATACGCGCTGGCATTTCAGGCTCTTCAGGCTTGATTAAAAGTTCTTTAGGAACGGTTACGTTTGGCGCCTCAGTTTTTGGTGGTGTCACACCCTAAAGCTGCCCAAATCGGATCGTTTTTGTTATATTCAACAGTAGAGCAATTTGACTCATTCACACAAATATTCTCTCCTGGCTGAGCAATAATTTTGCCATCAATATTCGCATCTGTTGTCATTACTCGATTATCTGTGTTATAAGCGACTTTGCCTGCACGGCTAAAATGGGACCCCATTTCAACAGGTTAAAATTAATCCGCTCATTAGCATTTGATTTCGCCCTCAACTAAGTAATGTTCCTTTACTTCTTCACGTTTGACTTCTTTAACCTTGTATCAATACGCGCATTTTTGTTTAAAGTTTGATGCATACCAAGGACAACACCACGTCCCTCAATCAAACTACCGCTATTTAATAATTTATCGCCCAAATCTTTTTGATTGATTGTTTTCATCTAAAGTGCGACCAAATACCACTTTCCTTCAGAGGATAGCTGCCGCCAATACCATTAAACGCCCAATTTTTGAGTAAAGACTGTTTTTACTGTTCTCAACGAAAGGTGCTGCAACGTCTAGACGTTCTTTTTGCCGCAACAACCGCTGATTTAATCGTTCCATCAGATTGTAATTCATCTGTATTCACTATTTTTTGACCAGCCTGTAAAGCAACATGACCACCATAAATACGACCAGTACCAATATTAGTTAATGTATCACCAGTCTTGATAACATTTTCTACTGTCCCTTTAACCAACCCCCGATTGGTTATATTCTGCTCACTTATAAGTGCGGTTTGTTTTCCTTGAATTTCAGCGGTCTTTTGTGTTTTTCAATGTTCTTCGCATTGATTTGGGTATGGCCTTCAGAAAGTAACCCCTGCTCGATTAATCAAATGTCCTTGAGTAGTTAAACTTAATGAAGAACGGCCAACTAAATCGCGTTGACTATCAAAAATCTTGAACAGTTGGATATTTGCATGGTTAGCCTCAATATCGCCATCACCAGAAAGTGCATTAACCTGAATATTCAGTTTTTCTGCAGCCTGAATTGAACCTTGGCTATTTTTTATGGAAGCCCCTTTACCCTGAATACGAATATCCCCTGTAGAGAATAATTCACCTTGCGTGTTGTCTAATTGATTAACAACATTCAATACCTGAGAAGAAACCGAATAAATCCCACCTTGTTTATTGTCTAATTGCTGAGTATTCACCTCAACCTTACCCGCAAGAATACCCTGTGTTGGTACTGATTGCGCATTCCCTTAGTATTTTGGTTATTTAGATTAGTGGTATTAACCGTTAAATCACCCTGTGCTTGAATAAGTGAACCTGTATTGCCGACTTTTTGGTTATTAATGTCCCTTGCAATATTTAATGTTGAAGAACCGTCAGCAACAATCATTCCGGCTTGGTTATCCACGGATAATGCGGTTAAAGTTAAATCTTTACCACTTAGCAACTGTCCTTCTCGATTATTTAAGAATTGATTTTTGCTGGGTAAGACTCATATTTCCACCTGAAAGTATTAAGCCTTTTTCATTATTTAACCCTTGTTCTAGGTTTAATGAGAAGTCACGCGCACCTTGGCTTGCCCATCGCCCCTGTTGGTTTTCTACTCTTTGCGCAGTTGCATTAATCCAATCCGCTTTTAAATTAGCGTGCTGTGTTAAAAGTTGAGAAGGGGTATGTAAATTGATTTCATTTTTGCAATGAGCGTCGCTTGATTTGCATTCATTTCACCTTGATGAGCCACAATATGAACATCTTGGCCACTTGTCTGACTCTCGCTAACATCAACTGTTTGAGCTTGAATATCGACCTTACCAGAGGCAATATTTTTCCCTTTCGCCACAGTTGTTTTTGCTGTTTTTATTTCAAGGTTTTTAGTCTCACTAACCTCATCTATCTCGCGGACTTTACCATTTTCCTCAATACCGGCAGCCAATACCGAAGATTTGCCCGCTTCGACTGAATCTGCTTGATAACGAATATGCCCACCTGAAATAGTTGCTCCTACCTGATTAATCTGATTTTTTTAGCATTAACTAGAACATCACCTCGTGCTGTTTCAACTTTACCTTTTTGAATCACATCAGACTTGGTTTTGATTTGGACATTTTTGTTTACCGCTAATCACCCTTCATTAATAATACGCCCTTGACTATCAATTTTCACCTCACCCTCTGATGCACCAATGTGTCCCGCATTGCGTACACCAAGGCCTTGACCGTTATCCACTAAATGGATTTTTCTCCGCATACATCCCACCCAATTGGCTCACATCCACACTGTAGCTTTGATTTTCGCCTTGGGTATCAGAAGTGCGGTCCGTGTTGTCGGTGTTTTTATCTCCCACGTAAACCACTGAATCATTGGTGCGGTCAACGTTGTTTTTACCGTGGTAACTTTAATGCCTTTTTAGACCAAACGCCCACCTTTGATTTCCGCTTTATCAGCGATAATATCGGTGTAATCAGATTGGCTGTTATCCATCCCTTTTGACCAACAGTCACTTTTGCCGCCTTTTACGCGATAGCCTTTTCAACTCACCATTTTCTACTTCTGCTTTACCGGTTGTCAGGGTTGTTCGCCCCTGCATTAATCACACACAGCCATCACATTGGATACCACTTGGGTTGGCAATCACCACATCCGCTTTTTTTACCCGCCACTTCTACATAACCTTTTAAACGGCTTGGATTAGCGGAATTGACCTCGTTAAGAATGACTTTTCGCTTCACCACGAGCAAAGATTCGGGTTACCTTGCACCCAGCCCGCCATTTGCGTTTGTGCTGCTTTACGGGCATTGTTTAATACTGCACCTTTCTCTGCCACATCAAATTGTGAATATTGGTTTACGTGATACCCCCACCTGCACTTGGGGTTTGAATATTTACTTGCGGTAAACCATTCGCTGTTTGAAGTACGATAGGTTGTTGATTACCTGGAGCAGATTTATCTGCACGAATGGCCATATCTTCTGCATAAACAGAAGGCGATAAGAAGACAAAACCTAATGCTAACATTAAGCTAAAATGAATAGGATTAAGTGAAAGTGCGGTTGAAAATAATCCTGTTTTTTTCTTGTTCTGAGCTCACATTTTCACTTTGCGCTTTACCTTGAGATTTTTGCCAACTCAGAGACCACCACAAGCTGGTTTAATACACGGCTAAAAATCACTTTATAATGACGTTTATTCATTTTTTTAATTTCCTTTAAAGTTTTTAAATTCTGTTTGGTTTTTAATCAATTTATTCATCTAAAAGCGTGAGCATTAAAAAAACGGTAGCTCACATTAAATCCGGTTGTCACGATGACTGGTTCTAAAATCCTTCTGGCTTTTTAATTGGAACACCCACAAAATAATCATAGTTAATGCCCCATAGTTTACCGCGAAGCCCGATTGCGCCACCCATTAAGCTATCACCAATTTGAAGCTCTTCTTGGCTGGAGTGCACTTTACCTCGGTCAATCCCTAAATAAAGCTCATGTCCCTTATTGGCGATATTCCAACCTAGCTCATTTCGCCATAACCAACCCTTTTCACCGGAAAGCGATAACTCGCCATCAAATCCGCGTACGGTATAACGACCACCAATACTAAATTTATCTTGTTGTGTTAAAGGTGTACCGTTCCATTGCCCATTCCAGCTGGTGTTAAAGCGGAAGGTTGATTGCCTATAGTGAAAGGATAGGTAAAATCAACGCCTGCAGTAAAAATCTGCATGCGAGAAGTCCCTTCACCAAACGCCTCTTCCGGTGCAGGTAAGGATTTATTCCCACCCGTACCACGTTTATAGTTCGCAAACAGTTGCAACACTGTTTCACCAATGTATTGGGTGTGATTAAGTCCCACTTCCCAACCAGCAGTTCGACGACGTTGCACTTCAATTTCGGTGTCATTGATGTAGTTATGGGATTTTTTTGTCCATAACGCCGCATTCACATAAGTTTTGTGAAGACTTCCACGAGATAATAAGCGACTTAAATTCGCTTTCATTTTGTTGGCTTTCGCCTGAATAGGGTGTAAGACTCAAACGCGCCCGCTACCGTTTGGTGATAAGAATATTTTTGAACCAGAAAGGGTTAAGAGATAGTTCTTCCAAGGAATAGAATAATAGAGACTAATATTTTTACTGCCATAATTGCCTTCCGCATCATCGCTATCACGTTTAAAGCTGCGTGTACCACTGATATAAAACATATCATTAAGTGTTAATACATTATCCCAAGAAAACGTGGCAGAACCTTGTAAACGACCTGTTGCTTTTGAACCAGAATCATCTAATCCCAAGGTTAAATGAAAAGGTAAGCTTTGCTTATAAGCAATCACCACATCTGTTTCACCTACCGCATCCGTTGGCACAAGCTCCATATTCGCATCAGCACTCGGTACACGTTTTAAGTTTTCTAAACCTTGTTCAATGTTGCGAATATTTAATATATCCCCCTGCGCCATTGGCATGGCAAACCATAAGGTACCACGGGTGGCAAACGGAATCGCACTTTGGTCTTGTAATTGAATACGGCCTACTTTACCCGGAATCACGGTGAGTACAAGCATGCCTGAACGCAAATCCTGCGGCTCCACCACCACGCGTGTAGTGACATAACCCAAATCAATTAAGCGATTTTGAATACGACGAAGTAATACATTAATCCCCTCAGAACCTATACAAGCAGGCAGCGCAAAAATCACGCTCAGTATAAACAGACTTTAATGCCCAAGAGAATCGGCTTGGTTGGATTAATTTAAGGGAAGAGGCTGATGAATTTTCTTCAGCTTGATAATCGGTCAGCACCAATTGATTGATAGGAAAACATTGCGCTTCATTCTGCGGAAATCCTAGAGGGGCTTCTTTTTCACCCTCCAAGCGCACATTCGCGGATTGCGTTTGCTGGGCTAAAAATAGCCGCATCCTGTTCCGCTTGTTGCCTCTGTTGTTTGGCATCGATTTGTTTTTTCTAAATTGGCATTTGGTGAGCTTGGCGCCGAAAAAAACCAAAAGGAGAAATAAATAATAAACTAGAAAGAAAAAGTGTGAGGATTTTTTTCATTGTTACCCTAAAAGATAAAGTTATTAATAAATTATGGTTGATAAGATATCAAAAATCTATTTAAAAAAAGACTATAAAGTTTACATCAGTAATTTCTGTTATTTTTTTCATTAGTTTAAATATAAAAATCTGCATCAAACTCGGGCTTGATGCAGATAATTTATTTATTAGCTATTAATATAAAATTAATCACCTAATTGAACAGGCTCAACTTTCCAAATTCTCTCTGCATACTCTTTAATCGTGCGGTCAGATGAGAAGAAGCCCATATTCACGATATTTTTGAATGGTGCTTTCAATCCATTTGATCGCGTTGTTTGTATTTTTTTCATCTACGGCTTTTTGAGTTTCTACATAACTACGGAAATCAGCGAAAGCTTGATAATAATCGTGATATTGCAAGCCTTGTAATAGTTGATGATAACGTTGAGGATCTTCTGGTGAGAATTTACCCTCAATAATTTGATCCACGACTGTGCGTAATTGAGCATCATTTTGATAGTATTCAAATGAGCGGTACCCTTCTCGACGAAGTTGTTCCACTTGTTCTACTGTATTACCAAAGATGAAAATGTGATTTTCGCCCACGTTTTTCTAAGATTTCCACGTTTGCACCGTCAAGTGTACCGAGTGTCAATGCACCGTTAAGGGCAAACTTTCATATTACTAGTGCCAGAAGCCTCTGTGCCTGCAAGTGAAATTTGCTCTGAAATATCCGCTGCTGGAATAATTAACTGGGCAAGGCTTACACTGTAATTTGGAATAAATACAACTTTTTAAACGGCCTTTCAAACGCTCATCATTATTGATGACATTAGCAACATCATTAATTAAATGGATCGTTTGTTTCGCAGCATAATAAGCTGAAGCTGCTTTACCAGCTAAAATAAATACGCGCGGTTGCCAATCTTGTTCAGGATGAGCAAGCATTTCATTATAGCGAGCAATAATATGCAATACGTTCAACATTTGACGTTTATATTCGTGAATACGTTTGACTTGAACATCAAATAACGCATGTGGATCAAGTTCAACACCTAATTCAGATTTCACGTATTCCGCCAATTTCACTTTATTCGCAAATTTAATATCCGCAATCGCTTCTTTAAATGCTTTTTCTTGCGTAAATGGTTTAAGTTTTTCGATTTGACTTAAATCACAACGCCATTCTGAACCAATGTATTTATCGAATAAGTCTGCTAATTGTGGATTCGCAACGGCTAACCAACGACGCGGTGTGATACCGTTTGTTACATTGGTAAAGCGTTCTGGGAAAATACGAGCAAAATCTGCAAAGGTTGAAGTCACCATTAAATCGGAATGAATTTCTGCCACACCGTTAATTTTGTGTGAACCCACAACAGATAGCCATCCCATACGCACTTTACGTTGATAACCTTCTTCAATCAATGAAACTCGACGAATAAAATCGTTATCCGTGGTGACGTAAGAACGAACATACTCTAAGAAATGATCATTGATTTCAAAAATCATCTGCAAATGACGTGGCAAGATTTTTGCCATCATTTCTACTGGCCAAGTTTCTAATGCTTCTGACATTAAAGTATGGCAGGTGTAAGAGAAAATGTTACGCGTCATCTCCCAAGCTTTTTCCATTCAAAACCTTCATCATCCACTAAAAATTCGCATTAACTCAGGAATGGCTAATGCTGGATGTGTATCATTTAAATGAATTGCCACTTTATCCGCCAAGTTTTCAAGGCTATCGTGGGTGCGTTTGTGACGGCGTAAAATATCTTGAAGTGATGCAGAGACTAAGAAATACTCTTGACGTAAACGCAATTCGCGACCATTCCAAGTAGAATCATCAGGATAAAGTACGCGTGATAAGTTTTTTTATTTGCAGAGTGTTCTTCTAATGCCGCTAGGGTGTTCACCGCGGTTAAAATCTGCAAGATTAAATACTTCACCTGCATGAGCAGACCATAAAGCGTAATGTTGCTGCAGAATTATTTTTGATAACCAGGGATCATTTGGTCGTAAGCAAGTGCGGTTACTTTTTCGGTATCTTGCCAAATACATTTTTTGCCTTCGAAATGAATGTTTCACCAAATTCTACGGTAAAAGCGTTTTAGATGGGCGAATAAACTCCCAAGGTGCACCTTTTTTTCAAGCCAAGCATCTGGGCGCTCGACTTGCTGACCATTTTTCGATTTTTTTGTGCGGAACATACCATATTCATAACGAATGCCGTAGCCCATACCAGGTAAAACCAAGGGTCGCAATAGAATCCATAAAGCAAGCAGCTAGACGACCCAAACCGCCATTGCCCAAGCCAGGATCAACTTCTTTTTCTAAAAATCTCTTCTAAATCCACATTTAATTCAGACAAGGCTTCTTGTGCTAATCCATAAATACCTTCTGCGATCATGGCATTAGAAAGGGTACGTCCAATTAAAAATTCCATTGAAAGGTAGTAAACACGGCGAGCATCTTCCGCTCGAGTTTGACGAGCGGTGGTAATCCACCCTTCTGTCACTAAATCTCGAACAGCATGCAAAGTCGCATTTAACCAATCGCGTTGGCTCGCTTCACGCGGTGATCGACCAATTAAAAAAATAAGCTTATAAACAATTGATTTTTTGATTGCCTCAACAGTCATTTGTGGGCGATTGTATAGGAATGGAGAATCAAAATTATCCATTATCATAAGTAAAAACCTCGGTTTGAATGTTAAAAATTATCTATAATAAAAGAGATGTTGATTTAAAAATTCACGCACATTTCAAAAAAATCAATCGAAATAGACCGCTCTTTTGTATCCGAGAATCTTTATACCTCTAATAAATTCGTTCAAATTTTTATGCTTATCTTGTCGAAAAAAACAAGCATAATCACAGAGCTTGCAACAATAATCTACAAATAGACTGTTGCCCTTAACATTTATAAATAAAACTACAAAACGTTCATAAAGTGCACTATATTGTTCTGCTGCTTTTACGCCAGCTGAAATCTTGTGCCATCGCATTCGCTCGCAATGCTGACCAAACTCTCGGTTTTTTTGCCAAATATCAAACGCTTGTTGGATACTTCTGCGTAAATCTTCAGCGGTAGCTTGCTCAAACACAAAAACCAGTTGCCGTGCGATCCTTAATATTTTCCGGTGTACTATCCACCACCGTATCGGCTAAACCACCCGTTTTACGAACAAGTGGAAGTGTGCCATATTGCAAACCATAAAGTTGTGTTAAGCCACAAGGTTCAAAACGGCTTGGCACTAAAATCACATCACCACCAGCCACTAATAAATGTGACAGTGTTTCATCGTAACCAATTTTTGACTGCAACATTTTTGTGGATAACGTTCAGCAAGCTCACGAATACCTTGTTCAAAGTGCGGTGCGCCAGAACCCAAAAATCATCAGCTGGCCACCTTGTTTTACAATTTCATCCGCACTTTCAATCAATAAATCCACGCCTTTTTGCTCGGTTAAGCGGGTTACCATCACAAATGCCAATGCATTTTTCATCTTGCGGTAAATTAAAATAAGCTTGCAGTTCAGCTTTATTCTGTTTTTTTACCCTGCCATATATTTCAATTTGTAATGATGCTGAATATATTGATCGGCATTTGGATGCCAAATATTTTCATCTACACCATTAAGAATCCCCACTAAACGCCCTTGAGATTTTTAAACCAGAAAGTAAACCTTCTAAAACCATAGGCAAATTCAGGTGTTGTAATCTCTTTGGCATACGTCGGACTTACTGCTGTGCTAGCATCGGAGTAAAAATAAGCCAGCTTTTAAATAGGAAATCTGTCCAAATAACTCTAAACCATCAACATTAAACATGCCTGCTGGTAAGCCAATTTCAAACAAATGCTGATAATGAAATTGTCCTTGATACGCTAAATTGTGGATCGTAAATACGGATTTTGCTGAGCGACCTTTATTAAATAAGTAAGCGGCACATAAACCCTGCATGCCAATCATGAGCATGAACCACATCTGCACGCCACCAGCTATCTAAGCCAGTAGATAATTCAGCGCCAACCCAACCAAGTAAGGCAAAAGCGTTTATAGTTATCACCATAATCATTATAGTAACAATCGTGATATGGATTCCCCTCACGTGCATATAAATGTGGCGCATCGATTAAATAAACGCCCACGCCATTATATTCGCCGTAGCGCAACACAACGTGTCCCGCAAAATTATCAAATTCAGCCACAACTTGTGTATTAGAAATACCGGCAGAAATCGCTGGATACGCAGGCAATAAAATGCGTGCATCAAGCCCTATTTGATTTTGGGACTTGTGGCAAAAGCTCCTAAAAACATCGGCTAAAACCGCCTGTTTTAAGGAGAGGATAAAATTCAGAGCAAACGTGTAAAACTTTCATTTAATTTTTATTTTCCCTATAAAACATAAATAATACTCGATCACCCCCTCTTTAGAAAAAGAGGGGCTGGGGGAGACTTTGATTACGATGATTGAAATTCTAATGAGGTTGATTTCACTTCTACCAAATATCCTCTCTTCCTCATTGCTAAAGAGTGGCTATAAAGTGCGGCCAAAATTAACCGCACTTTTTCATCATTAATCTAAATGCTCTTCAGAGACGACTTCTTCCCTTCTAATTTTTTTCAGCATTTTTCAGGGGTAACTAGAATCACTTTTACCTGTTGAACTGATACGGAAACGTTTTTTATCTTCTTCCATATTCACACCAATTTCCATGCCATCTGGAATGATGCATTCACGGTCGAGAATACAGTTTTTCAATATACAATTCTTACCGATTTTAACTTGTGGCAATACCACGCAATGATCCACTTTTGAGAAAGCATCAATTTTAACGCGATCGAATAGCACGGAATTACTGATAGAGGCATCAGTAATCACACAACCACCGCCAATTAAAGAATTATCTACAGGATGAACGTTTGAATTTTTTTGTAGAAGAATTTTGACGGGTAAGCTTGAATTGGATTACCGCGAATTGGCCAACTTTGGTCATAAATATCAAGCTGTGGATTTTTCAGATACTAAATCGATATTAGATTGCCAGAAGCTATCTAATGTCCCCACATCACGCCAATAAATTTCACCTTCAGTATTACGTCCCATGCAAGAACGGCTGAAAGGATGCGCATAAAGGGTTTCTTCCGCTAAACATTTTTGGTAATACATCTTTTACCAAAATCGTGGCTAGTTTGTGGTGTATTGACCTCTTTCTCCAACATTTTTGTAAAGATAATCCGCATCAAACACATAAATCCCCATTGATGCGAGTGAAACATCAGGTTTACCTACCATTGCTGGCGGATCTTTTGGTTTTTCAACAAAGGCTTTGACTTTTAAATTTTCGTTTACCGCCATGACACCAAATTCATGTGCTTCAGAGCGAGGTACTTCAATACAACCCACCGTACATTTTGCACCGCTGTTCACATGGTCCATCAACATGACGCTATAATCTTGTTTATAAATATGGTCACCTGCCAAAATCAAAAACATATTTAGGGCGATAGTGATCACGAATAATCGCCATATTTTGATAAACAGCATCCGCCGTACCACGATACCAAGTTGAATCATCAATTTGTTGACGAGCAGGAAGCATATCAACAAACTCCCCTTTTTCTTGTGGTAAGAAAGACCAACCAGTTTGCAAATGACGAAGTAAAGAGTGTGCAGCGTATTGAGTCACAACCCCAATTCGGTTTAAACCAGAGTTAATACAATTAGAAAGTGCAAAGTCAATAATACGGCGATTACCACCAAAAATAAAGGGCGGGTTTTGCACGTTTATCCGTAAGTTCATGCAAGCGTGAACCACGTCCACCCGCAAGAATAAGCACCAAAGTATTTTTAACTAAATCATATTTGTTAAGGTCGCCAGCTTTCATAAGGATCTCCATAGTCTTATAGTTATTCGTCACTCAGCATACAAAAGCCCATTGAGCTAAGCTCTGCTTGTTGTGCATCGAGGGTTAAATTATGTGTGCCGATTTGAGGTTTCCATTTTCCATCGGGTAAGTGAAAATACCTGTCCTTCGGCTTTGGCATTAATCAATAAAAAGACAATGCTTATCTAAAACTACTTGTAATGCTTTGGTTTTGTTGATTTTTGCCAATCGTCAACTATCATCTGGTTACCGTGAATGTTAAGCCATTGCACATTGTCACCTGACCACCATTGATTCCGATTTAAACTACCAATTTGCTTACGCGCTGCAATCGTTTGCTTGGTAAGTTCAAATAATTCCTTGTTAAAATTTGCCCATTTTAGCCAAGTGATTTCATTGTCTTGGCAATAGGCGTTGTTGTTGCCATATTGCGTGTTGCCGAACTCATCGCCAGCCAACAACATAGGCGTGCCATTGGCAAGTAATAAACTCATTAATAATCCACTTTGTGCAAAAGTGCGGTTATTTTTCTACCGCACTTTTTGCGGTTCAGAAAGGGATTCAGTAGAACCTTCTACCCCATGGTTATAACTGTAATTTTCATTGCGACCATCACGATTTTTCCTCGCCATTTGCTTCGTTATGTTTTTGGTTATAACTCACCAAATCTTGCATGACGAAACCATCATGGGCGGTAATAAAATTAAGCGTTGTGTGTGGCAAGCGATCATTTTTCTTAAATAAATCGCTAGAACCTGCAAAGCGTTCTGCAAATGCGCCGATTTCACCCACTTTTCCATAACCAAAAACGGCAAAGATCATCACGGAAAACGATCATTCCATTCAGCAAAAGTAACTTTGGGAAATTCCCGACTTGATAGCCGTAATGTCCTATATCCCAAGGCTCTGCAATCAATTTAATATTTTGTAAACTTGGCTCATTTTTTTATGTCAGTAAAAGCTGAGCTTGTACATTAAAAATCAGGTGTATCACGCCCGAGCACCGAAGCTAAATCAAATCGAAAACCATCAACATGACAGTGTTCAGCCCAATAACGTAAACAATCTACGACCCATTTTCGCCCTACATCAGAGGATAAATTGAGCATATTGCCGCAGCCAGTCCAATTGATATAACGTCCCTTGTTCGTTGCGCCAATAGTAAGTTTGATCATCAATACCACGCTGGCAGAATGTTGGGTAAGTTTGCTCTGATTCTGCGGAATGGTTAAATACCACGTCTAAAATCACTTCAATACCCGCTTTGTGAAATGCCTTCACCATCGCTTTAAATTCAGCTAATGGATTATTTGTTGCCGCATATTTAGGTTCCACCGCAAACATAGCTAAAGGATTGTATCCCCAATAATTTTGTAAAGCCTCGTGCCTGTAAGTGCGGTTCATTTATATGGAAATTTACAGGCAGCAACTCCACTGCTGTCACGCCTAATTCTTTTTAAATAAGCTAAATTGATAGGATGACTTAAGCCCGCATAGGTGCCCCGAAATTCAGCGGGAATCTTGTCGTTAAGTTGGCTAAAACCTTTAACATGCAATTCATACACAATGGTTTCCGCCCAAGGCGTATTGGGTGCTGTATCATTTTCCCAATCAAAATCTTCTGAAATAATCACCGCTCTTGGCGCAATATGAGCATTATCGCGATGATCATTCATTAAAGAACCAAGAACGATTTTCTTCAGTAGTTAAATCCGGTTTACCATTCACCGCTTTCGCATAAGGATCGAGCATTAATTTATTCGGATTGGCATGTTCACCGTGAATGCGAAATCCATATTCTGTCCCAACCTCAACGCCTGCTACAGCTAAATGCCATACATTATTTGTGCAAACCATAGGAAAGCGCGTTTCCTTATTCGCCATCAAACAGGCAAAGTTCAACACCACTCGCTGCGGCAGAGAACAGTGCAAAATTAGTCACCTTCACGCCATTCTCGGTGAATATTGAATATCCCATTGGCGCTGGTTTGCCGTTGTTATGAAATCGTAAACATATCTTACAAATTGTATTTCAAATAAACTGTCGCCAATGGTGGAATAGAAATCGAAAATAGAATTTTTCTCGTCCATGGCTTTCAATTTCTTCAGTTGTTACATAGCCAAAAATTGCCCACGTTTGAACCTTGATAATACATAGAATCAGTATTCAGAATTTCTTCATAAGTGCCTGCAACATTTACCCCAATACGGTAATTATGGCGAGGCACAGGGTGAAGATTACTGATGACAATAATGCGCTCACCATTTTGAGCTGCGACGCTCAAAAGCAAATACAGAATTTACTGCATCATCAACGACAAGCCAATCAAAAGCCTTCAGGTGAATAATCCAGTTCAAAGAGCGGTGAGTTTTCTCGGTAAATATGATTCAAATCTTTTACTAATTTCAAATACGCCTTTATGCCAGCCACCACCGATATTTTCATCAAGCAAGAACCAGTCCAAACTTTCTTCGTAATTCCACTCACGACCTTGAGCAAATTCATTACCCATAAAGAGCAATTTTTACCCTGGGTGCCCCACATATAGCCGTAATAAGCACGTAAGTTCGCAAATTTTTTTGCCATGCATCTCCTGGCATTTTATCGAGGAGCGAATATTTGCCATGCACCACTTCATCATGGGAAAGCGGTGGCACAAAATTTTCACTGTATTGATACATCATCCCAAAGGTCATTTTATTGTGATGATATTGGCGGTAAATTGGGTCAAGCTGCATATAGGCGAGCGTATCGTTCATCCAGCCCATATTCCATTTAAAATTAAATCCCAATCCACCGTTTTCACTCAGGTGGGTCACACCAGCAAAAGAGGTAGATTCCTCCGCAATAGAAATCGCCCCCGCCATTTCGCTGTGAATTTTCCAGTTGGTATGTTTTAAAAATTCAATGGCTTCTAAGTTTTTCGCGTCCACCATATTGATTTGGAATCCACTCCCCTTCCGCACGGCTGTAATCGCGGTAAATCATGGAAGCCACGGCATCCACGCGAATACCATCTACACCAAAAGCGTTCAAGCCAATACAGTGCATTACTGGATAAGAAATTTTTTTGACCTCATTACGCCCATAGTTATAAATTAAGGTATTCCAGTCTTGATGATAGCCTTCGCGAGGGTCTTCATGTTCATACAAAGGCAGTGCCATCAAATGCGACTAAACCATGGGTATCACTTGGGAAAGTGACCAGGCACCCAATCTAAAAATCACATTAATTCCCGCATCATGTGCACGTTTTACTAAACGACGGAATGCCTCAGGTGAACCAAAGCGACTGGTTGGCGAATAAAGCCCTAGTGGTTGATAGCCCCAAGAACCATCAAATGGAAATTCAGAAAGCGGTAAAAATTCTATATGGGTGAAACCCATATCTTTTTACATAAGGAATTAATTCATCAGCAATTTGATCGTAATCTAGCCAAAAATTGTTTTTCTAAATTACGACGCCAAGATCCTAAATGCACTTCATAAATGGAAATCGGTTGATTCGCTTGATTTGGCTTGACGACGTTGTTCCGTCATTTCCACCACATTTGGTAATGCGCTCACTTGCGATGCTGTATCAGGGCGAAGTTGCGAACTAAAGGCAAATGGATCGGCTTTCAAACGAAGATTGCCATGACAATCAATTAATTCAAGCTTATAGAGCTGTCCTAAACTGGCTTTTGGTAAAAAGAGCTCCCAAACACCACTTTTTAGATGAAAACGCATAGGATGACGGCGACCATCCCAATAGTTGAAATCACCCACAATAGAAACTCGTCTTGCATTAGGTGCCCATAAAGCGGAAATTTCACCCCGCTCACACCATCACATTCCATAAAATGCGCACCAAGCACTTCATATGGGCGAAGCATAGAACCTTCAGAAAAGTAGCCATTGTTCTAAATCATCAATCATAGGATGAAAACGATAGGATCTTCCACTATTTGCGATTCATTGCCCCAAAAACCTGTAATTGATAAGCAAAAATGACGACAATTTGGAATAACACCAACAAAAAAGCCACGCTCATCGACACAATCCAGTTCCGTTATTTCTTTACCACTTTCACGCTCAATCACTACCACTCGATTGGCATCTGGCAATAACGTACGGATTTCAATTCCTCGCTCAGTTTCGTGCATACCAAGCGTAGCAAAAGGATCACCATTGCTCGCATCAAAAAAACCATCAATAATTGCTTGTGTTACTGCGGTTGTCATATTTACTCCTTATACATTTCGCCCTTGGTTAATTTGCACAAAGAACGTTTTTAAAGCTTCATTGCTAAAAATAAACTCTAACGGTTGGGCAAGTTTCTTGCACCAGTTTGGGTATTCATTTGAGGTGCCCGGCAAATTAAAACTGATTTCTTGGCTAAGTAAATTTTCTAATTGCACACCAATCAATCGGCTGTTACTTTCCGCTAAATAATGATGGATCATTCGGTTTAAATGATCGTGCATCGCCATAGAAAGCGCATCGCCTTCATAATGCGGCGGTAAATAATTATCACGATATAAACGATTTAATAAGGCTTGTTTATCCATGACGCGTTGATCGTATTTTTGCTTGAGCACTTCCCCATTCAGAATACCGAGTTGATTAAATAATTCTAAATCACGACAATGCCAAAAACTTTGTAATGAGGGCACATCATGCGTGCCAATAGAGGCATAAGCATTGCGAGGATAATCAGATATACGAGGAAATTCGCCATTTCGTTGGGCGAAATACAATACAAAATAAGAGAAAATTTGAAACTCATTTAATTTCCACCGCACTTCATCAGGCACAGTGCCAAGATCTTCACCAATAATCAAACATTCATTTTCGTACACTTTCAATGGCAAGAATCGCCATTAATTCATCAAAAGGATAATGTACATAAGCACCGTCAGCCGCAGTTTTTCCTTCTGGAATCCACCACAAACGGAATAAGCCCATAACATGATCGATACGTAGCACACCGAAATATTGCATATTGGCACGTAGCATATCGATAAATGGTGCAAAGCCACGTGCTTTTAGCACTGTTGGATTATAAGGTGGCAAATTCCAATTTTGCCCGACAGGACCTAACGGATCAGGCGGCGCGCCAATAGAGGCATTTACACAATATAAATCAGGATCGCTCCATACATCAGCACTGCCACGAGAACTGTTTACAGCTAAATCGCCATAAATCCCCAATTTCATACCAGTCTGTTTACAAAGGTTTTGTAATGTGGAAAGTTGTTCTTCCGTAAGCCATTGCAACCAAGCAAAAATTGAATTTGATCGTGATGTGTTTTTTTAATAAGGGCTTTTTCTTTTTTTGCCGCACTTAAATGTTGCCATTCCTTACGCCAACCAAGCCAACCGATGGTATTTTTCTTCTGCTTGATGACCAGCGTGTTCTTGTAAATCTAATACATTAAATAGCCCCTGCAACAACAAAGGTTCACCTTTGTTTTTAAATAATCAGCAAAGATTTTTTTCGACGTGTCACAATTTCAGCGGATTGACTACATTGAAAGAAATCAAAACAGAGACTCAAGTGCGGTTAATTTTAAAGGCAATATTGAAGAATAATCGACGCAATCACTTTCACGTAAAGCAGCAATTTTTGCTTGAATATCCTCACGCTTAAAACCAATTTTGCACTGAACGGCAACCCTTAAATTCTGGTAACTCTGGAATGGCCAAATATAAGAAATTCAACCAACGACGAGAGGATGAACTATAAGGGCTGGCCCATGTTGGCACGGCAGGATATGGTAAATGTAATGGATTAATTCCCACATAATCTGCGCCTTGTTTTGCACTTTGTTCGATCAAATAAGCTAAATCACCAAAATCGCCAATGCCCCAGTTTTGTTCTGAGCGTAAACTGTAAAGTTGCACATTCACGCCCCACACTTTTTTAATTTTTAATACGGGTGGTTGAAAAGCTACTTTTAGGAGAAATAAGTAAACGAACGCAGTACTGTTCAGTATCGGAAAAAATAGATAATTGATAATAGCCAAAAGGAAGCGGAGGCAAGGAAAGTGCGGATAAATTTGAAAGTGTTTTTTCTAACAGAATGACATTAGATTCATCAATCAGCTGATAACGATATTCCGCAGATAGTGGACAAATCTAGACGATTGAGTCGATAATCAATCGGTTCATTTTCAAATGCAGCCAGTACATCGTCAAACTGTCCTTTCGCTTTTGGCGGAGGCTGCAAAAGCTCAACAAAAGTTGAAACCGTCTTTTCATCTGCGAAAATAAGATGTCCATCAATATCATAATGAGAAAGCGCGATACCGCATTTTTCTGCTTTTTGTTTGAGAGAATCCGAGATTTGCATAGACACCACATGACAACTGTATAACTCTTGTTAGGGATTATAACCAAGCTGAAAGTGATGACAACCGGCTTTTATTTAAAAAGTGTGATCTTCGTCAGTATAAATGAAGTTTCTAATCAGTTAGATAGAATCTAACTGATTAGAGGCTAAATATAAAACTAAATTTTTTTCGTTAATAAGAACCTTATTAAAATTTTTAACGCTTTTACTTTTTTCTAATAACACTTTACCCATAGGGGCTAGGATCACCTTTTAAAAAGTGTTTTTCAAACCATTACTTTTTATAATATGACGGCGAAGTTCAAGACGCTCTTTATGGTTTTCAGCAAGTCTTACTGCACAATCAATATATTCTTCTACACTTTTGAGCGATAAAGCCATTCTGGTAAGCCCTAAACGTTTGAATAACCCTTCATCAATATGTTCATGTACTTCATCCCCAGTCTTACAAACACCAACTAGACCAAGTGTTACCATATCAATAATTCCATTTGTATTACCAAATGAAAATGGATTCAGCATCATATCACATTGGTGTAAAATACTGAGATACTGATGATAAGGCGCATGAGCATGAGCCGTTGCACTATCGCCTAAATACTGCTCAATAAACCATTTCACATAAGGATGTAATACCGAAAGACTGCCCCAGTGCGAAATGGAAATGAACTTTCACTTTGGCCTTATCACGAATTATTTCTCAATGTTTCAAGGAATGTCGGATTCAATTTCATTGTTGTTGCGGCTATACCGATATTCACAACATCAGGCGCTTTTTCTTAGTAAATAATTTACTTTTTTCAGGCGCTAGCGCTGATGGGACATAAGGCAATGCATCCTTTGGTAAACGAAGTAATTTCTCACTAAAACAATCTTCTGAACCTCACATAGTCATCTTCTACAATTACATATTCAATGAAATCAGAATGAGTTGTTGCGGGATGCCCCAATGCTATTGCTTTGAATTGGAGCTAAGCGTGTATTACTTGCAAAAAGTGTTGTTAAATCCATACCGATACTTGGCATATAAAAAAACAGAGGCACCATATTCTTCACATTTTTCCACGAATAAATTTAAGACGTTGGAAAATTGTATCGCCTTCAAGTTGGAAAAATTCATCAAACACCTCTCGCCCAAGTTGATCCACTGCTTCTCCACCAATACCAACCAAATGGAATTTTACGTGCAGCAATCATTGATGTAGAATGAGTTCGATAAATAGAATGTGCAGAATGAAAATGCTCCAAAAGCACCACCATAACAGGTTTACGACGACGTTTGCCTAATGAAGTTATTTCACGATCTTTCCACCCCTGAGCTAATAAATGTTTACGTATAACTTGATTTAGCGCACGTTTTACATCATGTTTATTTTTAGCAAAATCGTAACTGCAATGCATATACACATCATGAGAAATACTAGATGGCAATTTATCTAAATTTTCAAATTCAGCTATCTTTTTCAGGCAACCATTGTAAAAATGGTTGCTCTCTTATTAAACGCTGAGTTACTTCCAATAAAACGTGGGGATTGCAATGCAAAGCAAAGAGAAGCACACATCCCCTTATGACTATGCCAAAGAGCATTTAAATCCACCTCAATATTTGATTCCGATAAATACAAAATACAAAATTTTGCAAATGATGAAAAATCATTATTGAGTCGCATATCACCGCTAATATCAGTATTAGTATTATACGTTCTTAAAATATGATCCGCATTCACATAAGGGAACTTGCAAAAATAAGTGTTAACCAACGCTGAAAAACCAATAAAACTCAATGCTCCACTTTCTGATATAATCAAATTAGGATCAGTAAATAACTCTGTTATAGCATTAGCTACGCGAGTACAAAAATATTGAGTACGCTTTTTCTAATAAATCTGAAATTTGCTCAGGAAAATCAAATTCTATACCATCAATCCCACCAAAAATTGTCATCAATTTTTCCGTAAAATATTCAAAAGTTCTTGGCAAGCACCTTCATAATTTTTATTCGAAATTTCTTTTTCTAAGCGGTTAACGCTGGGTTGTAGTATTGTCATAATTCCTTCTATAATCAATTAAATATACGACACTTTTAGCAGATAAAACTCTATAGAATTTTATTCTCATAAGTCGTATTATCGGCCGATAATTATAAATAATTACACAAATAACGCTAGTTTTTTTATAAAAACTTAAATCACAAACTCAAACCAATCAATCACATCGCGTTCATGCACACCATTTTTTTAATTAAAAATATCAGCATTTTTCAAAGGAATCCACATGGCCAGAAATGAGTGGATGCCATTCAGGGAGTGTTTTTTCCTTCATAAAGCAAACGGTAGGCGCAAGTATCAGGCAACCAATGAAAATCAGGTAAATTCTTTTTGGTGAGTTTGGTGCAGTCGGTTTCAATTTTAAAACGCTCAGAATAATTACCGCACTTTCCTGTTTCCACATCTAAAAGATTACAAGCAATTCCAGGTGTAATAGAGTTTTTGGCGTTTACCTCGCCCTTTAATATATTTGCGATAACAGCATTTGCCGCAGCCATCACATAAGGCTTCCCATTCAGATTCTGTCATTTCAAGCAGAGATTTTGTTTGCCAAAAATTAGGTTCAAGTTGCATACTGGATTGCATGGTAGATACAAATAAAAAAAGTGCGGTCAAAATCACATTTATTTTGACCGCACTTGGTTGATTAAAATTAAAAGCCTTCTTTTTAAGCTTACTGTTAAGTTAAATACCAAATGTTCAGGACGGCTATCTTTTACTATCTGCACAGAAATAACCTTCACGTTCAAATTGATAACCTTTCTCTGTTTCTGCAGCAGCCAAGCTTTGTTCAACAAAACCATGTTTTACCACGAGTGAATGTGGATTTAACACGCTTTCGATATCATCTTCAGCACCTGGATTTGGCACGGTAAATAAGCGATCATACAAAACGAAATTCCGCAGGATGATTATGTGCAGCAGAAACCCAGTGGATTACCCCCTTTCACTTTGCGACCATCCGCTGGATTTTTTTACCTAAAGTTTCAGGATCATAAGTACAGAAGATCGTGGTGATTTCACCATTTGCATCTTTTTTTCTACACGTTCAGCTTTAATCACATACGCATTACGTAAACGCACTTCTTTACCCAATACTAAGCGTTTATATTGTTTGTTTGCTTCTTCACGGAAGTCTGCACGATCAATATAAAGCTCTTTCGTGAACGGTAATTGACGCTCACCTAATTCAGGACGATTCGGGTGATTTGGTGCCGTTAAGGTTTCTTCGCCTTCAAAGTTTTCAATCACTACGCGAACAGGATCAATCACTGCCATTGCGCGTGGTGCGTTTTTCGTTTAAATCTTCACGAATGCATGCTTCAAGTGCAGAATACTCTACGACGTTATCTTGTTTAGTCACCCCGATACGACGACAGAATTCACGTAACGAAGCAGGGGTATAACCGCGACGGCGTAAACCTGAAATCGTTGGCATACGCGGATCGTTCCAACCATCCACAATGCCGTCATTTACTAATTTCAATAATTTACGTTTAGACGTTAACGTGCCTTCTAAATTCAAACGTGAGAATTCATATTGATGTGGCAACGGACGTTCAATACTAATATTTTCCAATACCCAGTCATATAAACGACGATTGTCTTGGAATTCTAATGTACAGATTGAGTGTGTAATACGCTCAATGGCATCAGATATGCAGTGCGTGAAATCGTACATTGGATAAATGCACCATTTGTCACCAGTTTGGTGATGGCTCGCAAATTTAATACGATAAATCACTGGATCACGCATCACCATAAATGGCGATGCCATATCAATTTTTGCACGTAAACTTGCTTTTCCCTCTGCAAACTCACCGTTCTTCATTTTTTCAAATAAAGCTAAGTTTTCTTCAATAGTGCGGTCACGATATGGGCTGTTTTTACCAGGCTCGGTTAACGTACCGCGATATTCACGCATTTCTTCTGGAGAAAGCTCATCCACATAGGCTAAACCTTTTTCGATTAACTCAATGGCATAACCATAAAGTGCATCGAAGTAATCTGACGCATAACGCGGTTCACCTTCCCATTTGAAACCCTAACCATTCCACGTCAGCTTTGATGGAATCTACATATTCCATATCTTCTTTTTACAGGATTAGTGTCATCAAAAACGTAGGTTACATAAACCCTGATATTCTTTTTGCTAAGCCAAAGTTTAAGCAAATAGATTTCGCGATGACCGATATGTAAATAGCCGTTCGGCTCAGGCGGAAAAACGGGTATGAACGCTTTTATGTTTACCCGAAGCTAAATCTTCATCAATAATTTGGGTAATAAAATTGTGAGTGCGAGTATTTTCTGCACTTTCTAGAATTTCTGTATTGCTCATAACTTTCTCATAAATAGAAAAATAATTTGCCATTCTATACGAAAAGCAAGGCTTTGTGAATTTGATCGCTAAACTAACCGCACTTTGATTAAATTAATACTGAATCTTTTAGGATTTTTAGGTCTAACTTTGAAGATTTTTTTCGTGCAAACTGAAAAAGTTTACCTTTAGAATACCCCTTTACTGAACAAACGTTCATTTTTATTTAGGATAACAAAGTCTTTATGAAAAAAACGCTTTTTTTATTTTTACTCGATTACTCGTCGCTGCTGGTGCAGCTTATTATTTTTTTCTCAAGCAATAACAAACAAGAAACCACCTATCTGACGGAATCCGTTACCCGTGGCAATGTGGAAAAACCGTTGTCGCTTCTGGTTCAGTTGAAAGCGTGAATGAAGTTGATGTCGGCGCCCAGGCTTCGGGTAAAATCACCAAACTCTATGTCAAACTAGGGCAAGAAATCAAAAAAAGGCGAAATGCTCGCAGATATTGATTCCACCACACAAATTAATACCCTAAATACCAAAAAGGCCGCATTGGTGAGCTATCAAGCACAATTAAAAGCGAAGAAAACCGCTTATGATGTTGCCCTTTCAAGCTATAACCGCCTATCAAAACTTTATACACAAAAAGCGACATCTTTAGATAATGTGAATACGGCTAAAAGCACTCTTGATAATGCAAAAGCTGAAAGTGGAAGCAGTTGAAGCCAATATCAAACAAGCTGAAATTGAAGTGAATACCGCAGAAACCAATGTGGGCTATACCAAAATCACCGCACCAATGGACGGTACCGTTATTTCTGTGCCTGTTTCAGAAGGTCAAACCGTTAATGCCAACCAAACGACGCCAACAATTGTGACGATTGCTGATTTAAGCAAAAATGAAAATTAAGCCTGAAATTTCAGAAGGCGATATTACTAAAAGTTAAAGCAGGTCAAGAAGTTAGCTTTACTATTTTATCGGATAGTCAAACTGTATATCACTCCGTCATTGATTCTGTTGATCCAGCCAATACCACGACAAGTGATAGTTCTTCAACATCACCTTCGACAAGTTCAAGTAGCAGCTCCACAACCAGTGCGATTTACTATTATGCCAATGTACTGATTGATAATCCCTGAGCGAACTTTTACGCATCGGAATGACGACAGAAAACAACATTAAAATTGCCAATGCGAAAGACGTGTTATTGGTTTCCAATATGGCTATTCAAAAACGTGATGGCAAAAGCTTTGTAAATGTATTGAATGACAAAAAAATCAGTCTGATTCAGCGTGAAGTTGAAAACTCGGTGTACAAAAATGATTTCAAACACTGAAATCAAATCTGGTTTAAACGAAGGTGAAAAAAAGTTATCGTGTCGCAAGTCGCAAATGGTGAACAGGTTGACTCTATGCCCTCGTGGTCCAAGAATGTTCTAAAAGTACGGTAGAAAATTAATGAATATTATTGAAATTAAGGATCTCAACCGTTACTTCGGTGAAGGCGAAAATCGTGTTCATATTTTTGAAAGAATGTCTCTTTAAATATTGAAAAAAAGGTGATTTCGTCGCGATAATTGGGCAATCTGGTTCCGGGTAAATCGACCTTGATGAACATCATCGGGATGCTTGGATACGGCAACCAGTGGTTCTTACAAAAATCAATGGTAAAGAAACCATTGAATTAAGCAAAGATCAGCTGTCAGATTTACGTAGTCAAAAATTCGGCTTTATTTTTCCAACGCTATAACTTATTGTCGAGCTTGACCGCGGCAGAAAACGTCGCCTTGCCTGCAATTTATGCGGGGATGTCGCAAGAAAAAAACGTCTTTCTCGTGCAAAACAACTTTTTAGAAAAAAATTAGGCTTTAGGAGATAAATGGCAAAATAAACCAAGCCAGCTTTCTGGTGGTCAGCAACAACGTGTGAGTATTGCGCGTGCGTTGATGAATGGCGGTGAAATTATTTTTAGCCGATGAACCCACTGGTGCATTGGATTCACAAAGCGGTCAAAATGTGATGGAAATTCTGCGTCAATTACACGCAGAAGGTCACACTATTATTATGGTAACCCACGACCGAGAAATTGCCGCCAGTGCGAATCGCGTGATTGAAATTAAAGATGGCGAAATCATTGGCGATACGCAAAAAAAGAAGCGGTAAAAAAAGTGCGGTCGAAAAATCCAACCAAATCTAAACCCGCACTTTGGGTTCAGCAAAGATCAATTTGTTGAAGCCTTTCGTATGTCGGTGAGTGCGATTATTGCCCACAAAATGCGTTCTCTTTTAACCATGCTCGGGATTATTATCGGGAATTACTTCTGTGGTTTCCGTCGTGGCATTGGGAAATGGTTCACAACAAAAAAATCTTGGAAAACATTAAAGGCATTGGTACAAGTACCATGACCATCTTTAATGGCACCGGCTTTGGTGATCGTCGTGCTGAACAGATGCAAAATCTCACGATTAATGATGCCACTGCCTTAAACCAACAAAGCTATGTACAAAGTGTCACGCCAAATAGCTCATCAAGTGGCACATTAATTTATGGTAACCAGACTTTCTCCTCAACCAGTTTAAAAAGGTGTAGGCGAACAATATTTTTGATGTAGATGGATTTAAAACTAAAAATCTGGTAATTTATTTTCTGCTCAAGATGTTGCTGATAACAATCAAGTAGCCTTAATCGATGAAAAGTGCAAAAAAAGTCGATTTTTCCCTGATGAAAAATCCCTATCGGCAAAATTATGATGTTTAATAAACGTCCATTACGCATTATTGGCGTGGTATCTGATAAACAAATGGGCGGAGCAAGCAGTTCACTTAATCTCTATGCCCCTTACACCACCGTGATGAATCGTATTTCGGGCAGCAAAAAAATTGGTTCAATTACCGTTAAAAGTAGATGACTCCGTCAATACGACTGTCGCTGAAAAAAAGGAATTACTGAATTGCTCACCATGCGTCATGGTAAAAAAAGATTTCTTCATCATGAATAGCGATACGATTAAACAAACCATTGAAAGCACAACCGGCACGATGAAATTGCTCATTTCCTCTATCGCCTTTATTTCATTAATCGTTGGTGGTATTGGTGTAATGAATATTATGTTGGTTTCCGTGACAGAACGAACCAAAGAAATTGGTGTGCGCATGGCTATTGGGGCGAGACAATTTCAATATTCTGCAACAATTTTTTTAATTGAAGCGGTGTTGATTTGTTTAATTGGCGGCGTGACGGGTATTCTTCTTTCGGGTTTAATCGGTCTGCTATTTAACGTATTTATGACTGACTTTACGATGGCATTCTCAACTGGCTCAATTGTTGCCGCAGTGGTCTTCTCAACCCTGATTGGTGTGATCTTCGGTTATATGCCGGCAAAACGTGCAGCACAATTAGATCCAATTACCGCACTTGCACGAGAATAAAGAAATTTTTGTAAAACACAAAAGTGCGGTTAAAAATCATCACGCACTTTCCACTCACTTTTTTTCAGTAAAGAAAGGAAAAACTCAATGTTTAAAAATGAAAAATATTACGCTTGCTATGTTGATGTCTGCTGCATTGGTGGGATGTGCTAATATTGGCGATTCTTATCAAAGCTAGCCTTGAAGATTACCAAGCAATATGAAGAAATTACCAAAGCAATATAATGTAAAAAGAAAAATTGGTGGTCACTGTACAACGATGCGCAATTAAATCGAGTCGTAGAACAAGCGTTAATAAACAACAAAGATTTAGCTAAAGCAGTCTGTGGCAGTAAACCGTGCGCTTTACAGTGCAAATTTAGTGGGCGCAAATTTAGTACCTGCGTTTAATGGTTCAACTTCATCTGCGGCACAACGTCGAGTTGACACAAGTGCAAACTCTGCCATTTCACACAAAGGTTCTTTAAATGTGAGCTATACATTGGATCTATGGCAACGTTTAGCCAATGCCGCTGATGCTGCAGAATGGTCACACAAAGCAACCGCTGAAGACATGGAATCTGCTCGTTTATCATTAATCAATTCTGTGGTAACAACTTATTATCAAATTGCTTATTTAAATGATGCAATTAGCACAACCAACGAAACGATCAAATATTACACTGACATTGGTAATATTATGCAAACGCGTTTAGCACAGGGTGTGGCTGATGCGGTCAAGTGTTGATCAAGCACAACAAGCAGTATTAACGGCGCGTAATAACAAATTAAATTTTGAAACCCAACGCAAAACGGCTGAACAAACCTTTACGCAACCTGCTGAACTTAAAACCAGACGATGCGTTAAATATCACATTCCCTCATATTATGAATGTGAAAAACAGTAGGGGTGAAATTTGAAATGTTCCTGTCTCTGTAATTGCAAATCGTCCTGATGTAAAAAGCAGCGCAATTTCGTTTAAGTAGTGCATTCAAAAATGCCAAAGCAACTCAAAAAGTTGGTTCCCAGAGGTTAATTTAGGTGGAAGTCTATCTTCAACAGCAAGTACTGTTGGCACGGCGTTACACAATCCTGTGGCTGCAGGCACGGTCGGAATTAGCTTGCCATTCTTAAATTGGAACACCGTAAAAATGGAACGTTAAAATTTCTGAAGCTGACTATGAAACCGCGCGTTTAAATTACGAACAACGTATTACCACGGCTCTCAATAATGTGGATACCAACTACTTTGCATTTACCCAAGCGCAAAGCACATTAAGTAATTTACAGCAAACCCATAGTTACAATCAACGTATCACGCAAATATTATCGAAATCGCTATAATGCGGGCGTGTCCGAATTGCGCGAATGGTTAGTTGCAGCAAATACTGAAAAATCATCACAACTTTGCAATTTTGAATGCAAAAATATCAAGTGTTGCAAAGTGAAAATGCGGTATATAGCTCAATGGCGGGATATTACTCTCGTTAATAAAACTAAACATAGGGCGTTTTTAAACGCCCTTTTTAATATTACATTCCTCATTAAGGTATAAACCTTACCAATAAATATTCCTAAAAATGAAAAAACAACTGACTTTTTATTTTATTCGTCACGGCCGCACTGTTTGAATGAACAAGGATTAATGCAAGGCAGTGGAGATTCTCCATTAACAGAAGAAGGTATTAAAAAGTGCGGTAAAAACTGGGCAAGCTTTTACAAAATGTCGATTTTATTGCGGTCTATTCGAGCTGTTTACAACGTACTATTGACACAGCCAATTATATTATTGGAGATCGAGACATTCCCTTATTCCAACATCGTGGATTAAATGAACATTATTTTGGTAATTGGGAAGGAACAAATGTCGAACTGATACGACCTTTACCCGAATTCCAACAAATGATTAATGATCCTGCGAACTATAAAGCTGAATCTAATGGTGGAGAAACCTATGAACAACTAGCCAAACGCTCCATCGCAGCTTTACAAGATATTATTAAAGTTCATCAAGAAGGGAATATTTTAGTGGTATCACATGGCCATACCTTGCGTCTATTGATTGCTTTACTCAATGGCGCAACTTGGCAAAAATCACCGAGACAAAGACAAATCAGTATCTTTATTAAATACTGCTATTAGCATTATTCATTATGACAATGAAAAAAAGGCTTTAGCCTTGAAAAACTAAATGACACAACGCATTTACAATAGATAAAAAAGCCCTAAATCATTAGGGGCATCAAAAAGGAATTTATGAATAAAATCTCTAAAGTTTAGCTTTTATCAAAGGAATCTCGATAAAAACAAGGTCATTATATTGACTAATCTAAAGAATAGCAAGAGAAATCTTTACATTTCTTTACAAATCTTTACGCTTCTTTACAGTTATTTACATTTTAGCATTTCGATAATTACTTGGACAGTCTTTTTCCATGGCTTGTAAAGAAACCAATTCGTGTTTACTATGGAAATTATAGCCGCCAGTAAAAAAATATTTGGGCATGCTAAACCTTTAGAGGCTAAAAATGCCCCATCTGTACTCGCCTCGAATCGGCTTTATGACTTGGTTTAATCCCTACCGCTTTCATTGCTCGATCAGCAAGTTCAATTGATTGAGGAACATTTTTTTACCACATCATACATATTTTTGGTAGCTATCTTGAATTTCTAACTCAATAGGCTTTTTCAAACCTTTTTTTAGCATTAAATTTTTCCACCTGACTTTGAATAAATGCTTTTTCTTTTGTGCGAAATTCTGCTCATCAAAATCACGAATCAAATAAGTGAGCTCTACTTGCTCAATATCGCCAGAAAAATCTTCTAAATGATAAAAACCCGCTTTCCCATCCGTTTTTCTGGTACTTCATCAACAGGAAAAACTTGCTGAAATTCACAAGCTAAAAGTCAGAGCATTCACCATTTTTTTCCTTTTGCGTAACCAGGATGAATACTCCGCCCTGAAAAACCGCACCTTTGCCGTTGCAGCATTAAAAGTTTTTCGTATTCTAATTCCCCTGACTTCTCCCCCATCAATGGTATATGCCCAATCACAGGAAAATTTTTCCATTGGGAAATAATGGATACCCAAACCAATTTCTTCATCAGGCGTAAAAAGCAACACGAATATTGCAATGAGGAATATTCTCTTTCTGAAGAATGGAAAGTGCGGTCATAATTTCTGCAATTCCCCGCTTTATTATCCGCCCCAAGCAAAGTGGTTCCATCGGCAACAATCAGAGTCTGCCCGACCAATTTTTGCATAAAAGAATAATAAACAGGACTAATAAACTCCTCGCCAATACCTAATGCAATATCTCCGCCACGATATTGTTCTATTACTTCAGGACGTACATTTTTACCACTACATTGTGGAGATGTATCAAGATGCGCAATTAAAACCGATGGTTTTCGTTAAGTTAGGATCATTAGCGGGTAAGAATGCTGTTACCACCGCATATTTACTTACTTCAACATTCTCTAAACCAAGCTGGATAAGCTCTTTTTGCAACTGCATGGCTAACTTCATTTGCCCGACTGAGCTGGGGAATGCTTCGCATTAGGTTTTTGATTGGGTGTCAAAAGACACATAATGTAAAAAAATCGTTCTAAAAGTTCTGTTTTATCTATTTGAGAAATCATATTCTCGCTCCTTTTTAAAAATATCTTTTTAGTTTAACGAGAAAAATAGAAAAACATCTTGATATATAATAATATTTATAAAATTAACGAAGTAAAAATTCATCAAAAGTGCGGCTAAATTTCTCGTTATTTTTTTATGAACGGCAGTTTTTACTTTCTAAGGTATTAAGTCCTTTTTAATTATTAACAATTCACTATATCATAGGCGTCTATTTTTATATGTCGCCCCTGCAGTCTTGCAGGTTTTATTTCTACTCAGTACCAAATCATTGGTGAAATTAGGGAGAAAACCAAAGCTAGTGGAAAATCAGCTTCAAAACAAGCCTATTATTGAGCTTCGTTCAATCAAAAAATCCTATGGTTCTAACACCATTATTAACGATTTCAATCTTACAATTAATAACGGTGAATTTGTCACTATTCTCGGCCCTTCAGGCTGTGGTAAGACCACAGTTTTGCGCTTACTTGCAGGCTTAGAAGAATTGGATTCAGGTAGCATTATTTTAGATGGTGAAGATATCACCAATGTGCCAGCAGAAAAACGTCATATTAATACGGTATTCCAAAGCTATGCACTATTTCCACATATGACAATTTTTGAGAACGTGGCTTTTGGTTTGCGTATGCAAAAAGTACCAAACGACGAAATTAAACCGCGTGTTTTTAGAAGCCTTGCGTATGGTACAGCTAGAAGAAATGGCAGATCGTAGCCAACTCAACTTTCTGGCGGACAACAACAACGTATTGCCATCGCTCGCGCCGTAGTAAATAAACCAAAAAGTGTTGTTACTTGATGAGTCTTTATCTGCATTGGATTACAAATTGCGTAAACAAATGCAAAATGAACTCAAAATGTTACAACGTCAGCTTAGCATTACCTTTATTTTCGTTACCCACGATCAAGAAGAAGCAATTACAATGTCTGATCGCATCGTGTTGTTGCGTAAAGGTAAAATCGCACAAGATGGTTCTCCACGTGAAATCTATGAAGATCCAGCTAACTTATTCGTTGCTCGTTTCATTGGCGAAATTAACGTATTTGAAGCCACAGTGATTGAACGTAAGTCAGAACAAGTTGTACTCGCGAATGTTGAAGGTCGAGTTTGTGATATTTACACAGACATGCCTGTTGAGAAAGATCAAAAACTTCAAGTACTCCTTCGCCCTGAAGATATTGTGATTGAAGAATTAGATGAAAATGAACATTCTAAAGCAATTATCGGCCACATTGTTGACCGCACTTACAAAGGCATGACATTAGAATCGACGGTAGAATTTGATCATAATGGCATGCGTGTACTTGTAAGTGAATTCTTTAACGAAGACGATCCACATATGGATCATAGCGTAGGTCAACGCGTAGGCATCACATGGCATGAAGGCTGGGAGGTTGTTCTCAACGATGAAGATAATCAATAATAAATTCCAGAAAATTACTGTTGCGATTATCTTCAGTTGGCTCATCTTCTTTGTGTTGATTCCAAACTTATTGGTATTCGCCGTAAGTTTTTCTGACTAGAGACGGTAGCGACTTTTTACGCTTTCCCAATCACCATTGAAAAACTACACAAACTTGTTTAATCCACTTTATGCACAAGTTGTGTGGAATTCATTGTATATGTCGGGCATAGCTACCATTATTTGCTTATTAGTTGGCTATCCATTTGCTTTCATGATGAGCAAAATTAATCCTAAATATCGACCGCTCTTATTGTTCCTTGTGGTTTTACCATTCTGGACAAACTCCTTGATCCGTATTTATGGAATGAAAGTGTTCCTTGGTGTGAAAGGGGTACTTAACACTATGTTGATGGACATGGGAATTTTTGAGTGAACCCATTCGCATTTTGAATACAGAAATTGCGGTAATCATTGGCTTAGTTTATTTGCTATTGCCATTTATGATTTTGCCACTCTACTCTGCGATTGAGAAATTAGACGGTCGCTTATTAGAGGCTGCAAGAGATTTAGGCGCAAATGCATTCCAACGTTTCTTCCGTGTCATTTTTACCATTAACCATGCCAGGCATTATCGCAGGATGTTTATTGGTGTTATTACCAGCAATGGGAATGTTCTACGTAGCAGACTTACTTGGCGGAGCAAAAGTATTGCTTGTTGGTAACGTAATTAAGAGCGAATTCTTAATTTCTCGTAACTGGCCATTTGGTTCTGCAATCAGTATTGGTTTAACTGTTCTAATGGCATTGTTGATTTTTCGTGTACTACCGCGCGAACAAACTATTGAATAAGAAAGTGGAGTTAGAATAATGAGTCGTTTACTACGTAATGCATTTATGTTTGTGGTATACGCTATTTGTATATCCCAATTATTATTTTTGGTCACCAATTCCTTTAACGAAGATCGTTATGGTTTAAGTTGGAAAGGCTTTAGCTGGAACTGGTACGAGCGTTTATTTAATAATGACACCTTAATACAAGCTGCGATTCATTCGGTAACTATTGCATTTTTTGCAGCAACACTGGCTACTATTGTAGGTGGGTTAACGGCAATCGCGCTTTACCGCTATCGATTCCGCGGTAAACAAGCGGTAAGCGGTATGTTATTTATCGTTATGATGTCACCAGATATTGTCATGGCAGTATCTTTACTTGCATTATTTATGATTGTCGGTATTTCATTAGGGTTTCTGGTCTTTATTACTGGCCCATGTAACCTTCTGTTTACCGTACGTGACCGTAACTATCTTCTCTCGCTTAAATGGCTTTGATTCTAGAATGTTAGAAGCAGCGAAAGACTTAGGTGCAAGCGAAGTGACTATTTTTACGTAAAATTATCCTTCCTTTAGCATTACCTGCAGTTGTATCAGGTTGGTTATTAAGTTTTACTATTTCATTAGATGATGTTGTGGTTTCATCATTCGTCAGTGGTGTAAGTTATGAAATCTTACCATTGAGAATATTCTCTCTAGTGAAAACTGGTGTAACACCTGAAGTTAATGCTTTAGCAACGATTATGATTGTGCTTTCACTGGCTCTTGTCGTTTTTAAGCCAGCTAATTACACGAAAAATAACCATTAATAAACAAAAGGTTTCACAAACCTTTGAATTTAAAATAGAATACGCCTTGACGCACAATCAAGGCGTTTTTTTATGCCTGTCATTCGGCAGGTGGTTTTTTACGACTCTTTACGGAGAACAAACAAAAATGAAAAAATTCGCAGGTTTAATTACTGCAGGCTTAGTAGCTGCAACTTTAACTGCTTGTAATGATAAAGATAGCAAAGATGAAGCTGCAAAATCTCCGGCTACTGCCAATGACACCGTGTACCTCTACACATGGACTGAATACGTACCAGATGGTCTTTTAGATGAGTTTACTAAAGAAACTGGCATCAAAGTTATCGTTTCAAGCCTAGAATCAAAATGAAACGATGTATGCAAAACTCAAAACTCAAGGCGCAGCTGGTGGCTATGATGTGATTGCACCGTCTAATTACTTTGTTTCTAAGATGGCTAGAGAAGGCATGTTAATGGAACTCGATCACAGCAAATTGCCTGTTATTAAAGAATTAGACCCTGATTGGCTCAATAAACCTTATGATAAAGGTAACAAATACTCGCTTCCGCAATTATTAGGTGCACCAGGTATTGCATTCAATACCAACACTTATAAAGGCGCTCAATTCACTTCTTGGGCTGACTTGTGGAAACCTGAATTTGCAAACAAAGTTCAGTTATTAGACGATGCACGCGAAGTATTCAACATCGCTTTATTGAAAATTGGTCAAGATCCAAATACTCAAGATCCAGCCATTATCAAACAAGCCTATGAAGAATTATTAAAACTACGTCCAAACGTACTTTCTTTCAATTCCGATAACCCTGCGAACTCTTTCATCTCGGGTGAAGTTGAAGTCGGACAATTATGGAATGGTTCTGTACGTATTGCTAAAAAGAAAAAAAGCACCTTTAGATATGGTATTCCCGAAAGAAGGCCCGGTACTTTGGGTTGATACTCTAGCAATTCCTAAAACCGCTAAAAACCCAGATGGTGCACATAAACTTATTAACTATATGTTAGGTGCTAAAGCTGCAGAAAAATTAACCTTAGCAATTGGCTATCCAACAGCTAACTTAGAAGCGAAAAAAGCATTACCAAAAGAAATCACTGAAGATCCAGCGATTTATCCACCGGCTGATGTATTAAAAAATAGCCACTGGCAAGATGACGTTGGCGATGCAATTCAATTCTATGAACAATATTATCAAGAATTAAAAAGCAGCTAAATAATTCTAGTAAATACAAGTGCGGTTAAAAACCGCACTTATACTTAAATCATCTAAATCCGTCTAACCTGCCAAAATGCCTTAGACCAATAAGGATTATTCATTGAAGAATAGACAACGCCCCCTTTGGTGGAAGCATGAAGGAATTTGTCTTCTTTTACATAAATTCCCACATGATAGCCTATTAGGGCCTCGGCCGGTTTTAAAGAAAATTAAATCGCCAGTTTGAATATCTTCTTTGCGGACATGTTTACCATAATTGGCTTGTTCAGTTGTACTTCTTGGCAAACGAAGATTAAAACGATCGAAAAAAGTTTTTTGCACAAAACCGGAACAATCTACGCCACGACGTGAGACACCGCCGAGCACATAAGGTGTACCCGCCCATTCATGTTGTTGTTCGCTCAACATGGCTATAGCCATAATAGGATCGCCGATTTGGCCTTTATAGTTCATCGTATAATCATCGTTTTGAAAACTGGAACAAGCGAATAAAAACAGCGAGGCAGTAGCGATTAAAAATGATTTATATACTTTCATACCTTTTCATATGAAAAGTGCGGTAGAAATTCACCGCACTTTTTGTTGCTTACTATTTAGTTTTTCCACACGAGCACGTAACTTTTGCCCTGGTTTAAATGTCACCACTCGGCGAGCAGAAACTGCCACTACATCTCCAGTTTTTAGGATTACGTCCTGGACGTGAAGCTTTTATTACGTAATTCAAAGTTACCAAACCCTGATAATTTTTACATCATGACCAGATTCAAGTGATATCCGGACTTCCTCAAAAAGTTTTCTACAACTTTTTGCTTCATTTTTAGGTAACTGGTATTTCTCAATTAAATTCTCAGTAATATCAATTTTTAGTTATCGTAGCCATATTAATCCCTTAATTCAGCATTAAAGCGTTGTTTTACCTCCGCTAATACTGCTGAAATCACTGTATTAATTTCTTCATCTTCAAGTGTTTTTCATTATCCTGGACAGTCAAGCTAATCGCTAAACTCTTATAGCCTTCAGAGACGCCCACACCTTGATATACATCGAACAAGTTCACTTGCACCAATTTTTTTCGCCACCTGCTTGTTTACATGCTGCGATCAATTCCCCTGCTGGTACGCTATCCGCGACGACTAAAGCTAAATCACGACGGTTTGCTGGGAATTTAGAAATTTCTTTTGCTTGCACCACATTACGTGCCGCAATTGCATTCCAAAGAATTTCAAATACAAAAGTTTTTGCCATTTTAAGCCAAGTTTTTGGCTAATAGATGGATGAATTGCACCAATAAAAACCAATTTCTTGACCATCTAATTCAATAGCAGCAGATTGGCCAGGGTGTAATGCATCAAATTGTTTTGCAACAAAAACGAACTCTATTACCACCTTCTGTTAAAGAAAGTACTGATTCTAAATCACCTTTAAGATCAAAGAAATCAACAGACTCTGCTTTACCTGCCCAATGTTCAGATTTTGCTGTTCCAGTAATCACCGCACTTAAAACAAATTCTTGACGCACGCCAAATTCAGCATTGTTATCTGGCACAAAACGTAATCCTGTTTCAAATAAACGAACACGAGATTGTTGGCGATTTTTGGTTATACAGCACTGCACCTAATAAACCACTCATTAAAGACACGCGCATTGCGGACATTTCCACAGAAATTGGGTTTGGCAATACAAGTGCTTCTTGATGTGGATGTAATAAACTTTGAATTTTTGGATCCACAAAGCTATAAGTAATGGCTTCTTGATAATCTGCATCCACAAGTGCGGTCTTAATTCGAGCTAAATCTAAATCAGATTCTTTGTGCTCACGCATGCGGAGATGCGCTAATGGCGCATTGTTTGGAATGCTGTTATAACCATAAATACGCGCCACTTCCTCAATTAAATCTTCTTCAATTTCAATATCAAAACGCCAGCTTGCAGAAGTTACCGTCCAAATATCATTAGCATAAGTAACATCGAAACCAAGACGATGGAAAATTTCTGTTACGCTTTCTGTTTCAATATGATGACCTAAAAAGTGCATCTAATTTGCTACGGCGAAGTTGAACAGTATTAACTTTAGGAAGATGAGCTTCACTGCTTGCTTCACAAATCTCACCCGCTTCACCACCACAGGTTTCAAGCAATAATGCGGTTGCTCGTTCCATAGCTTTACGGGCTAATTCAAAATCCACACCACGCTCAAAACGGTGTGATGCATCAGTATGTAAACCATATTGTCTTGCACGGCCTGCAATCGCTAATGGAGCGAAAAATGCGGATTCTAAAATCACATCTTTCGTTTCGCTATTCACGCCACTAGCTGCACCACCAAAGATTCCTGCCATTGCTAAAGGACCATTTTTGGTCGGCAATTAATAAAGTATTTGATTGAAGTTTTGCGGTTGAGCCATCTAATAATACTAATTCTTCCCCTCTTTCGCTAAGCGAACTTGAACAGGTTGTGCAACTTTAGCCGCATCAAACGCATGCATTGGCTGACCAAGCTCAAGCAAAATATAGTTAGTAATATCAACAATAGGATCAATAGAACGAATGCCACAACGACGCAATTTTTTTCTTGCATCCATATTGGCGATTCAGCCTTCACATTAACGTTTTTTTCACCACACGTAATAAATAACGCGGGCACGCATCTGGTGCTTGTAAATCAATTTGAACTTTATCTGAAATTGTTGCTGGCACTGTTTCAAAGTGCGGTTGATTTACCGGCTGTTTATTTACCACGCCAATTTCACGCGCAATACCCGCAATGCTCAAACAATCCGCTCGGTTTGGCGTTAAGCTAATTTCGATGGCATTATCATTTAAACCTAAATATTCACGTAAATCTGTACCGATTGGTGCATCAAGTGGCAATTCAATAATACCGTCCGCTTCAACATCAATACCTAATTCAGAAAATGAACAAAGCATCCCTTCTGATGGTTGACCACGTAATTTCGTTTTCTTAATTTTGAAATCGCCAGGTAATACCGCACCTTCTGTTGCGCAAGCGACTTTTAAGCCTTGACGACAATTTGGTGCGCCACACACGATATCCAATAAACGATCACCGCCTACATTCACTTTAGTTACACGTAATTTATCCGCATCTGGATGTTGTGCACATTCCACCACTTCACCAACAACGACACCATTAAATTTACCCGCAACGCTTTCCACGCCATCTACTTCTAAGCCAAGCATGGTAATTTGCTCGCATAATTGCTCGGTAGACACCGCAGGGTTCACCCATTCTCTTACCCACTGTTCACTAAATTTCATTTGTTATTATCCTTTTAATTCAAATCCGAGAAATTACTTAAATTGTTTTTAAGAAACGTAAGTCGTTTTCAAAGAACGAACGTAAATCTGTTACGTTATAACGTAACATTGTTAAACGCTCAACGCCCATTCCTACAGCAAAAACCAGAATATTCATTCGGATCAATACCAACGTTACGCAACACATTTGGATGCACCATACCGCAGCCTAATACTTCTAACCATTTACCATTTTTCCCCATCACATCCACTTCGGCTGAAGGCTCGGTGAATGGGAAATAAGATGGACGGAAACGCACTTGTAAATCTTCTTCAGAAAAGCGCGTAAGAAATCGTGCAATAAACCTTTCAATTCTGTGAAATTTGCTTTTTATCCACATAAAGTAGTTCAATTTGGTGGAACATTGGCGTGTGAGTTTGATCGTAGTCATTACGATATACACGTCCCGGAGCCATAATGCGAATTGGTGGCTGCATTTTTTTCCATAGTACGAATTTGCACGCCTGAAGTTTGGGTGCGGAGTAATAATTCTGGATTAAAACCAGAAAGTATCGTGGTCGGCACGTGCTGGGTGATGTTTAGGAATATTTAAAGCATCGAAGTTGTAATAATCACTTTCAATTTCAGGACCATTTTTCAACTGAAAAGCCAAGTTCTGAGAAAAAAATTTTTGTTACACGATTAATCGTTATGGTAACTGGGTGTAAGCCACCTGTTTCAACTTTGCGACCTGGTAAACTGACATCTACACGTTCTTTTTTTCTAATTTTGCGTTAAGTTCAGCCTGTTCCCACTCCGCTTTTTGCATTTTAAAAATTCTAACGCAGCTTGTTTTGCTTCGTTAATTTTTGCGCCCATAGCCGGACGTTCTTCTGCTGACACATTACGCAATTCTTGCATTAATTGAGTAAAATGCCCTTTCTTACCAAAAATATTCGACGCGGATTTCATCCAAAAGCCGTTAAACTTTTATCCTGAATGGATTCTATCGCTAATTTCGCTTTCTCAACAAGCTCGTTCAGATGTTGCATAGTTTCCTGCTTCTCTTTTCTCTATAAAATAAAAACCGACTAATGATAATACCAGAGTACTTAAAAAGTAAAAGAATAATACGAAAAATCATTGGTTTATCAAAAATAAAAATGGAATAACGTTATCGCTATTCCATTTTTTTCTTATTACCAACAAAATCGTTCATTCACAAAAATTTTCTGACCGCTCTTTTGCCATTTTTTCTTTATTTTTTTGGATTGGCAAAAACGTGCTTGTTCCTGTAAACGTTGAACTAATTTTTCTTCTGCTTCTTTTAACGCTTTTTGACGATCCGCAAATTTTTGCGGGCAATGCTGGTAAGAAAATCACTTCATAAGGATGAGTAATTGTCCATTTCACCGCATTTTTCGGCGGCACGACTTTGTTTATCAAAATTGCAAAAACGCATAAGCATTAACAAACTGCCCCACTACATGGCTAAACCCAGTATTATCCTGCACCGTTTCGTTTTGGTAAATCCAACACATAAAGTGCGGTGATCAAGCGATTTTGCCCACGATAAAACCAAGTAACAGCTTCATCTCTTAAATCCAAAATCGTAAGCCCGAGCGGCTAACGTGAACATCGTCATCGGTGAAATGCGAGCTGGATTTTCTTCTACAAATTTCACCGCACTTTTATAACCTTTTATCGTATTTTTCACGTAGCATAGGATCAATTTCTTTATGTACAAATACATTTTCTGCTTTTCCATTTTCAGCAGAATAATAAGGTTTAATATAAACATCCACCGTCTTCACTGGTCCTTTGCTAATAGAACTGCAAGCAGTAATAAAAAAAGTGCGGCTATAAAACACAGTATTTTTAACATATGGATTTTTCCTTATATAATGCCCAGCAAATTTCACTGCATTGTTATTATGAAAATTCATCTAATCTACAGTAAAACCACATTAGAATTCAATAATGAAACGAGTTTACTTTGATCATCTCGAGAAAAAAATAATATTCATCATGAATATCAATGCCGTAGTGGCTATTGTGGTTCTTGTCGTGTGAAGATCAAAAAGGCAAGGTATCCTATAAAGATACGCCCCTTGCCTTTATTCAACCTGATGAGATTTTTATTATGCTGTTGTCACGTAGAAAGTGATATTGAAATTGATTTATAAATTATTTAAATCCAATACATCCGTCATATCAAATAAGCCATTCGCCTTATTTTTCTAACCATTTACCAGCTCGCACTGCGCCATTAGCGAAAGTCATACGACTTGATGCTTTTATGGGAAATTTCTACACGCTCGCCAATATCTGCAAACCAAAACCGTATGTTCCCCACCACATCCGAAGTCACGAATAGTAGAAAAACCAATTTCATCGCGTTTTACGTTCGCCAGTGATTCCTTCACGGCAGAAGACTCCGTGAGTTTTTAAATCCCGACCTAAGGTTTTTGCGATATGTTCGCCCCATAGAAAGTGCGGTGCCAGATGGCGCATCGACTTTATGACGGTGATGTGCTTCGATCACTTCAATATCGCAATAATCCCCCATCACTTTTGCTGCTTTTTTTCTAAAAGTTTGAAGACTAAATTCACGCCAACACTGAAATTTGATGCAAACACAATAGCAATTTTATCTGAAGCTACTTTAATCGCCGCTTTACCATTTTTCATCAAAAACCTGTTGTACCGATCACCATTTTTATTATTCGCTACGCAAAATGCAATATGTTCAAGGGTGCCTTCTGGTCGAGTAAAATCAATTAATAAATTGAATTTATCTTTTTGGCTTTCAAGATCGTCTGAAACTGTTACACCAAGTTGACCAATTCCCGCCAATTCTCCCGCATCCGTCCCAACTAAAGACGATCCTTTGCGTTCAAAAAGCCGCACCGAGTTCTACGCCTTCCGCAGAATGAACCGCTTGAATTAATTGACGCCCCATTCTTCCGCCAGCACCCGCGATTGCAATTTTTAATGTCATGTTACTTCCTTTTTATTAATGAATTATTTCGTTGATGCCGTTATAAACAAGCACACAACCAAAAATAGAAATACAATACCCGCCATATTATCAATATAACGGCTGTATTGACTGTATAAACGCTTGGTAATATTACGTGAAAAATCAATGAAATCACATAAAAATAACAAAAATGTTTCAACCACAATTACCATAAAAAGCCAAGATAATTTGCCACATTTCAGTGATATTTACTAAGACAAGCGACATCACGCTACTAAAATACACCACAACCTTTGCATTAGATAAGTTTACTAAAAGCCCTTTCAAAATTTCTTTTTTGATTGTGGTTTGCTGATTAAATTCAGTATCAGAGTGCGGTTCAAATTGAGCGTGTTTTTGCTGCGAGCCATTAAAAAACCGAGATATGCTAGTAACCACCGCCTAGCAACATAATAACGCCATGTAATGCTGGAATAGTAACGAACAACACCGCTAATCCCAACATAGAAAGCATACACCAAAAAGCGATGCCAAGCGTTATGCCTAAAATGCCACAAACTGTATTACGACGAGGTTGCTTGCCGCCATCCGACTTACATAGAAGAAATCAGGTCCCGGCGTCATTAATCCAAATAAATGCACAATGATTAAATTCAGCATTACAACATCCAATACTGAATAGCAAATACGACAATCACTGCATAAATTGCTGCTAATACATCATCGACCATAATGCCAAAACCACTTTCGAGTTTTTCGTCAAAAATAACGAATTGGGAACGGTTTTAAAATATCGAAAAAGCGAAATAACGCAAAAAGCAGCCAAAAATCCATTGCCAAGATAATGACGGTATCGCCGCTAATACAATAAATACGCCGACAAATTCATCCCAGACGATAGAACCATGATCGTGCACGCCCATATCTGCTGTGGTTTTTTGACAAAGATAGCAACCGAGTAGAAAACAAAGTGCGGTCAAAATTAAAAAAAGGTTTTTACGCCTAGTAAAGAAAGTAAAATCACGCCTAAAAATTGTTCCGGCTAAACTCCCCCATGTGCCTGGAGCAGGATGAATTAAGCCCGATCCAAAACCAACGGCAAGCAAATGAATAGGATTTAAAAGAGAGATTTTTTTAAGAGGATTATTTTCTGTCATTTTGATTCCTTAAAATGATCGAAACCACTTGAAAAAGTTATATTCACAGATTTCCCATCCCGTAAAAAACGGGGAGAAAAGTCGCCGCACTTTTTCATTAATTTTTACCAATACAAGTGCAAGGCACGTTCAGTTTTTTTCACGCGTAATTCTAATTCATCTTTATATTCGGGCGGTATGGTAAAACAAAGTTCATAATCTTCTCCACCACTTAAGGCAAATTGTTCCGCTTGAGTGCGATCATATTTATTTAAAATCGATGATGAAAGAGGTAAAGCTGTAAGCTCAACTTCAGCACTACATTGACTTCTGTTCAAGAATATGCCCCTAAATCAGAGATTAGCCCATCGGAAAGATCAATGGCAGCGTGAGCAATATCAATTAACGCCCGCCCAAGTTCAATTCTAGGTGTGGGTCTAAGATGACGTTGTTGCAAAAAAACATCATCAGAATCAACCGCACTTTTGCCCGATAAAATTTGCGTTAAACCCGCTGCGCTATCGCCTAAAGTACCTGAAACATAAATTAAATCGCCAACTTGCGCTTTATGCCGACAAATTCCTTTGCCTTTTTCGACAAAACCTTGTGCCGTAATCGTAATAGACAAATTACCTTTTTGTAGTATCGCCACCAATTAATGTGACGTTGTATTGTTTTTAACGTGTGTAATAAACTTTGGCTAAATGTTGAAATCCAATTTTCATCTACGTTTGGCAAAAGTTAATGCCAGAGAAACCCATTTTGGCTGTGCCCCCATTGCAGCAAGATCACTTAAATTTGTTGCAACGGCCTTATAAGCTAAATCTTCAGGTGAAATGCTTGGTAAAAATGCGTATTTTCTACCATTGTATCGGTCGTAATGGCAAGCTGATAATTCTCTGGCACAGAAACCAGCGCACAATCGTCGCCAATAGATAATTGAACGGAATCATCAACTAATATTTGTTGCTGAAAATATCGTTTAATTAAATCAAATTCACCCATTGCCATTTTTTTCACCTATCTTATAAAAGAAAAAGGCACGCGTTAGAAACGCGCGCCATTTTCAGTTTAAAAGGATTATTTACGCCCCTAATGCTGGTGCGATTTTTATCAAGTACACCATTGATATATTTATGGCTTTCATCTGCACCGAATACTTTTTGCCACTTCAATCGCTTCATTGATAACGACTTTTATATGGCACATCTAATTCAAAGCGTAATTCATAAACGGCCAAACGCAAAAATTGCAGTTTCAATAGGATCAAGCTCATCAAAAGCGCGGTCAATATAAGGCGAAATTGAAAAATCAACGGTTTCAATATTTTTCTACTGTTTGACGAAACAATTTACGGAAGTAAGGTTTATCTACGCCATCCATATCTTGATCTCAACACAAAGGCTAATTCAACTTGTTCTGCAGTATTGCCAGATATCGCCCGAGAATACAAGGCTTGAACAGTACATTCACGCGCACGACGACGAGCAGAAGGCTTTTTCACTTGTTTTTTTGTTCTGTCATGATTTATGCCGCATCAATTTGTTTAATAAGATTAACCATTTCAAAGTGCGGTTAAAGCTGCTTCTGCACCTTTATTACCTGCTTTAGTACCAGCACGTTCAATTGCTTGTTCAATATTTTTCTGTGGTTAATACACCAAAAGCGACAGGGATTTCAGCATCCATTGCAACTTTTTCCTAAACCGCTGCTTGCTTCCCCTGCTACATATTCAAAGTGCGCAGTACCGCCACGGATAACTGTGCCTAATGCCACAATCGCATCAAATTTTTACTTTCAGCTAAACGACGAGCAACTAATGGCAACTCATACGCACCAGGAGCACGCACGATAGTGATATTTTTCATCTTTCACTTGGCTGATACGTTTTAATGCATCAATCGCACCTTCTAATAAACTTTCATTAATAAAACTGTTAAAACGAGCAATTGCTACTGCAACTTTTTGCATTAGGTGCTGCGACTGAGCTCTTCTAAAACTTTCATATTTTTTTCCTATTAAAAATCGCTATCTTTAATTTGGTAGAGAATTCTAGCATAAAAAAACTTTTTTAAAAACCAATCGCACTTTTTATTTTCATTTTAGTGAATTTAGCATAGCATAAGCATTGTTCTCATTTTCATCTATTAAAAGGAGCAATTATGAAATTACGCACTATTGCATTAAGCCTAGCAGTATTATGTGCTAGCTCAACGAGCTTTGCTGGAATGGTTTCAACATCATCTAATCTTGAGTTTTTAGCCATTGATGGACAAAAAGCATCAAAAGCATTATCAAAAGAAACAAAATCGTTTAACATCAATGATACTGAAACACATCAAGTAGTTGTTCGTTTAGGCGATATTGTTGGTTCAGGTTCTAATCAATCTTTATTTGAATCTAGTCCTATCATTGTTACATTCAAAGGTTCCCCAGAAGATATTACTATCTCTGCACCTTCAATCCGTAGCCGCTCCGAAGGTGAAAAATTTAATAGTACACCAACAATTAATATTACTAGCAAATCAGGTAATACTATTGCAGCGAAAGTGGATGTTTTAAAACAAGAGGGTTTATTCCCTAGTGCAAACGTGGTAAACGATCTTTCTACATATAATGCCTCAGGTGCAACCGCATCTGTTGCAGCATTTTCGACTGAAGCAATACCAACCACAATGCCAGTTGCTTCTGCAAGCAATGCTAAAATAAACAAAGGGAAAGTTGTTGTTCAAGGTGAGAATGTTGCAGAACAGCAACTTCAATACTGGTTCCAACAAGCAGATAAGGAAACTCAAATACGTTTCTTAAACTGGGCAAAATCCCACAAGTAACGCATTATCTCGTTCAAAAAGCTTTGATGTTTGAGTACGCTTATATAGATAATAAAAGTGAGCCTTGCTGCTCACTTTTTCTATTGTAATAAGGATGAATAATGAACAACTGGTTAAATGCTAAAGTGATTGCTGCCATTCCTATTTTTTTATTGCTGTAAATATTGCCGCAATTAGCGTATGGGCATTTAATATCTCTCAACAGTCTATGCCTTTAATTCTAGGTATTATTGCAGGAGGATTAGTTGATTTAGACAATCGTTTAACAGGGCGTTTAAAAAAATGTCTTTTATACATTGATAGCTTTTCTATTTCATCCTTTTATTGTCCAATTAAATATCGGCAAGCCAATACAATATATTGCCTTGATGACTGCGCTTACATTTATTTTTTACTATGATAGGTGCTGTTGGGCAACGCTATAGTACCATTGCATTTGGTACACTAGTTGTGGCACTTTATACTACACTAACCTATACGCCTGAAATACATGAATGGTTTATCAACCCCTGTCATGATTCTATGTGGTACGCTACTTTATAGTGTAATAACACTCATTGTCTATTTATTCTTTCCAAATCGTCCCGTACAAGAAAGTGTCGCTAAAGCTTTCTGTGCGCTAGGTGATTACTTAGATGCCAAATCTTATTTTTGATCCCGATGAAATAAATGAAATAGAAAAACATCTTAATTTCGCGATGAAAAATGCAAATGTAGTTTCTGTATTTAATGTTGTTCGTACAGCACTATTCTATCGTATTCGTGGTCAACATCGACACCCTCGTACCCAACGAATGCTCCGCTATTATTTTGCTGCGCAAGATATCCATGAACGTGTAAATTTACTCATTTTGATTATCAGCAAATTACTGAAAAGCTAAAAAAATACAGACTTAATTTTTTTCGCATTCAGCGCTTACTAGAATTACAAGCACAATCTTGCCGAGAAGTAACAACGAGTTTACGCCAAAACAAAAACTATCAATTCAATGAACGTGTTGAGCGCGCACTATCGGGTACATTGCACTCCTTCCAGCTATATCGAGAACAACACATCTATGATAAAGATCAGCTTATTGAGATTCAGACCCTACTAGACAACTTGCAGAGTATTAACTGGCAACTTCGACAACTTACCCAAGAAACAGATGATGCTGATCATTTAGCAAGAATTCATACGGATCAAATTACAGGCTTAAAAATATCTCTACTGCAATTTTTACCCACTTTACCTTTGAATCTCAACTCTTTCGCCATGCAATACGTTTATCGATAGTGGTTTTTTATGCTGTGTCATCGTAGAGTTTTTCCAATTTAATCTTGGCTATTGATTTTACTCACCGCTGTCTTTGTCTGCCAACCAAACTATTCTGCCACCAAAACACGTTTACGCCAGCGGATTATCGGCACTTTTTCTTGGCGTGGTGATAGATCGCTTTTTACCCTATTTTTAACCCAACCTTAGAACTTAGCTGGGTCTTGTAGTCCTTACTAGTACACTATTTTTCTTCTTTTCGCAGTAATAATTACAGCTTCTCTACCTTTTTATCACATTACAGGTCTTGTTAAGCTTTTGATGTTATGGGTTTTAATACTTCAGCTGCACTCATGCCTCGTTTACTTGATACATTACTAGGTTCGGCTATCTCATGGTTTGCTGTTTCTTATTTATGGCCTGATTGGAAATATTTACAATTAGATAAAGTTAGCCATAAAGCGGTTCAAAGTGATGCAACTTATCTTTTACATATTATTAGTCAACTACAATTTGGTAAAAGTGATGATCTCAAAGTATCGCATTGCTCGTCGTAATGCACATCAATATGCAGCAGAACTTAGTACAACACTTTCAAACATGAATAATGAACCTGAAAAATACAAAGCATTTTTACAACAAGGATTTGATTTACTTAAACTGAATTATTCCTTATTAAGTTATATTTCTGCGCTAGGCTCCTATCGTGAAAAATGAATACTCTACAACAAACTACACAATTTTTTTATCTGGTTTCTATCCTGTTGCCAAAAAAATTATTTATTCTCTTGAAAACATCGAAAAATACTGCCAGATATATTTGCAAAACTCCAAAAAAACATTGAAACCCACCTAAAGGAGTTAGAGAAACAGGAAATGACAGAACAAGATCGCACAGCATTTAGCTTGCCTTATCAGCAGCTAAATTTAATCACACAATTAGTTGCCCGCTTTTTATGGTTATTTTCACAAAGAATACTGATAAATAGTAGGGTTTATCGCATTTTAAAAATACCTATTGTTCTTCAATTCATAAATAGCGATAATACTTCCCTACATAAAAGGCAAAGAAAAATGACAAATTATATTTTATTGATTATCGGTACTGCATTAATTAACAACTTTGTACTTGTAAAAGTTTTTAGGACTATGCCCGTTTATGGGGGTATCAAAGAAAATTGAAACCGCAGTGGGAATGGGACTAGCAACAATGTTTGTATTAACCGTCGCCTCCCTTTGTGCATATTTAGTTGATCATTATATTCTTGTTCCCTTAAATGCTACTTTTTTACGCACATTAGTATTTATTTTTGGTTATTGCCGTAGTTGTACAATTTACCGAAATGGTGATAAATAAAAACTAGCCCAACGCTATATCGTTTACTTGGAATTTTCTTGCTCTTTAATAACCACAAACTGTGCAGTTCTCGGTGTTGCATTATTAAATGTAAATCTTGCTCATAATTTAACAGAATCTGTCGTTTATGGTTTTGGTGCATCTCTTGGTTTTTGCACTTGTATTAGTACTTTTTGCTGCGCTTCGTGAACGTCTTGTCGCGGCCGATGTACCTTTAACTTTCAAAGGTTCATCTATCGCACTTATCACAGCTGGTTTAATGTCTCTCGCATTTATGGGATTCACAGGACTAGTGAAGTAATAAAATGATCTATCTTTTTAATGGCTATTACCATTTTGATTTTTATTTATTGGGTTCTCTCAGTATTTTTCGGGAAAAAGAAAAGAAATACGACCCTTCTATTCATCATAATCACTTTACTCGCTTTAATTTTCGGTGCGATTTTAGGCTTTTGCTTCACTTAAACTCAAAGTTGAAGCCGATCCCATTGTGGAAAAATTGACTCTATTTTTTACCACAAAGCCAATGTGGACAATGTGGTTATCCAGGCTGCAAACCATACGCTGAAGCTATTTTGCAATGGAGATGACATCACAAAATGTATTCCCTGGAGGTCAACCTACCATCGTAAAAATCGCAGAGATTTTAGGTGTTGATGTGCCAGCTATGGACGGCGTAGAAGAACCTATCGAGAAAGTCGCTTTTATTGATGAAAATATGTGTATTGGCTGCACAAAAATGCATTCAAGCCTGCCCTGTTGATGCCATTATTGGTACAAATAAATTCATGCATACGATTATTCCAGATCTCTGTACAGGGTTGTGAACTTTGCGTAGCGCCCTGCCCGACAGATTGTATATCAATGATTCCCGTGAAAAATATCGATAATTGGGATTGGAAGTTTGATGCAAAATTAGTCATTCCAGTAATAAATGTAAAATGGTACTGAAAAATTGGTTGTGGGGAATAAATGGCGGACGTATTATCTCGTTTCAATTCCGATAAATTATGGGATTTCAAAGGTGGCATTCATCCACCTGAAATGAAATCACAATCTAATACACAACCATTACGTCATCACCCTTTAGTCACAGATTTTTATATTCCTCTTAAAACAGCACGCAGGAACAACAGGTCACCTTTTTAGTAAAGGAAGGCGATTACGTATTAAAAGGTCAAGCTTTTAACGCAAGGCGATGGCTTTGCGTATGCTACCCGTTCATGCGCCAACTTCAGGCACAATTAAATCAATTAAACCTTATGTTGCCGCGCATCCGTCTGGTCTTGATGAACCTGCAATTCATTTGCAAGCGGATGGCTTAGATCAATGGCTAGAGCGTAATCCTATTGATGATTTTTTAACACTCTCGCCAGAACAACTCATTAACAAAATCTATCAGCTGGTATAGCTGGCTTGGGCGGTGCAGTATTTCCGACAGCCGCTAAAATTCAATCAGCAGAGAAAAAAAGTCAAACTTTTTAATTATCAATGGTGCTGAATGTGAGCCTTTATATTACTTGTGATGATCGTCTTATGCGTGAACACGCCGATGAAATCATAGAGGGCATTCGTATTTTACGTTATATCCTACGACCTCAAAAACGTAGTCATCGCCATTGAAGATAACAAACCTGAAGCAATAGAGGCAATCCGCAAAAGCGCTACAGGGAGCAAATGACATTAGCATTCGAGTGATTCCAACAAAATATCCTTCGGGTGCCGCAAAAACAGCTTATTTATCTGCTTTACAGGAATGGAAGTACCTAGTGGTACGTTCTTATAGTATTGGCGTACTGATGCATAATGTTGGTACAGCCTTTGCAATTAAAAAGAGCGGTGATAATGACGAACCTTTAATTGAACGAGTGGTCACCCTTACTGGTGATAAAATTCCTGAAAAAGGTAATTATTGGGTTCGACTTGGTACACCAATTTCTCAAGTATTGACGCACGCAGGATATCAATTTGATGAACGTTATCCAGTGTTTGCGGGTGGCCCAATGATGGGATTGAACTTTCTAATCTTAATGCACCAGTGACCAAAATTGTCAACTGCTTGCTTGCACCAGACTATTTTTGAATATGCAGAACCAGAGCCTGAACAAGCTTTGTCATTCGCTGTTCTAGCTGTTCTGATGCCTGCCCAGTCAACTTGATGCCACAGCAACTCTACTGGTTTGCGCGTAGTGAAGATCACAAAAATCGGAAGAATACGCTCTCAAAGATTGTATCGAGTGCGGGATTTGCGCCTACGTATGCCCAAGCCATATTCCGCTGATTCAGTATTTCCGCCAAGAAAAAGCAAAATTTGGCAAATAAAAGAAAAACAGAAAAATCGGATGAAGCCAAAATTCGCTTTGAAGCGAAACAAGCGCGAATGGAACGTGAAGAACAAGAGCGTAAAGGACGTTCACAACGTGCAGCACAAGCACGTCGAGAAGAATTAGCGCAAAACCAAAGGTGAAGATCCTGTTAAAGCGGCGCTAGAACGCTTGAAAGCGAAAAAGCCAATGAAACAGAATCAATACAAGTTAAAACGATCACCTCAGAAAAAGGGGAAGTTTTTACCTGATAACGCTGATTTAATGGCACAACGTAAAAGCTCGTCGTCCGGCTCGTCAGCAAGCGGAATCTCAAGTCGAAAACCAAGAACAACAAACTCAACCAACCGATGCGAAAAAGCAGCAGTTGCAGCCGCGCTTGCTCGAGCAAAAGCGAAAAAACTTGCACAAGCAAATGAAACCTCTGAATCAGTCTCAAATACTCAAACCGTAGAGAGTGCGGTGAGAAAAACAGACGAAAATTCAGCCGCACTTGATCCGAAAAAGCGGCTGTAGCTGCAGCGATTGCTCGTGCAAAAAGCAAAAATCCTGCTCAAGCGAATGGAACCGCTGAATCAGTCTCAAACACACAAACCGTAGAATGTGCGGTAGAAAAACAGACGAAAAATTTAACCGTACTTGATCCAGCAGCGGTTGCAGCCGCACTTGTTTCGAGCAAAAGCGAAAAAAACTTGCGCAATTGAATGAAACCGCTGAATCAGTCTCAAACACTCAAGCCTATAGAAAAGTGCGGTAGAAAAAAACAGACGAAAATTCAACCGCACTTGATCCGAAAAAGCAGCCGTAGCCGCTGCGATTACTCGTGCAAAAGCAAAAACTTGCCTCAAGTGAATGGAACTACAGAATTAGTTCCAAGCACTCAAGACATAGAAAATGCGGTAGAAAAACAGAAGAAAAATTCAACCGCACTCGATCCGAAAAAGCGGCTGTAGCGGCTGCCATTGCTCGAGCAAAAAAGCAAAGAAATTGGCAAAAACACAAGCAACATTAGAAAATAATCAGGAATAAAATAATGTTTAAAATGGTTAGCTCTCTCATACTCATTCGGGGAAACTCACAGCGTATTATGCTTTGGGTAATGTTGGCAATGATGCCAGCTTTTTTCACGCAAATTTATTATTTTGGATTTGGCGTGGTGCTCCAATCTGTATTAGCCATTAGTACAGCTATCATTGCGGAATTTATTGCAATAAAAATTACGTGGTAAAAACCGCTAAATTATCTTTCAGATTTCAGCGTATCCCTGACTGCTTTAATTTTGGCGATGGCTATTCCACCTTATGCACCTTATTGGGTCATCATCATTGGAACACTCTGTGCAGTTTTATTAGGTAAACAGGTTTACGGTGGCTTAGGACAAAATCCATTCAATCCAGCGATGATTGGCTATGTAATTCTTCTAATTTCATTTCCGTTAGCAATGACAACTTGGATGCCACCAATTAATTTATTACAGGAACCACCGACTTTTTACAGATGCGTTTTTCATTAATATTTTTCAGGTTTAACCACTGATGGATTTACGCTTTCACAACTTACACATAACATAGATGGCATCACCCAAGCAACGCCTTTGGATAGCGCAAAAATTTTCTATAAAAGTCACACTCAATTAAATGATTTTTATGAATTGATTAAACTGCCGATTTTTATGGGCAATGGAACTGACTTTGCTCAAGGATGGTGGCAAGTCAACGTGGCTTTCTTTAGCAGGCGGAACTTTCCTTTATTTTTAAAACGTGTTATTCACTGGCAAATTCCAGTGGCGATGCTTGTTACCTTTTTCTGTTTAGCCACAGTGACCGCTTTTTTACTGGTTTCACACATTTAAGTGCGATTAGCCAACTCGTGAGTGGCGCAATGATGTTTGCGCATTTTTATTGCGACAGATCCCTGTCACAGCCTCCATTACACCACGAGGAAAAATTATTTTTGGCGCATTAGTGGGGTTATTTGTCTCATCTCATTCGCTATCACGGAAACTTTCCAGATGGTGTAGCATTCGCAATTTTATTAAGTAATATTTGCGTCCCACTTATCGATCATTACACGCGTCCACGAGTATCTGGTTATCCAACAAAAAGGAAAAATAATGGGCACAGTAAAAATCACATCGCGTTACGGGATATTATTAGGCTTTTGTCGCCCTACTCTGCACAGCAATTTCTGCGGGTATTTTTTTCCCTAACAAAAGATAAAAATTGACGCTGTGATGGCGGCACAACAACGAGAATTGCTTTTTACAGGTCATTCCACAAGATTATTTCAATAATAATTTGCTAGAAAGTGCGCTTATTCCTCAAGATAAAAATTTGGTGGGCATTCAGAAAATTTATTTTGCGAAAAAGATGGAAAATGTTTCTGCCTATGCCTATGAAACCACCGCGCCTGATGGATATTCTGGCGATATTCGTTTGCTTGTGGGATTAGATCCGAAAGGTGAAATATTAGGTGTGCGAGTAATCGAACACCATGAAACCCCAGGCTTAGGCGATAAAATTGAACTTCGTATTTCCAACTGGATTTTTAAATTTCACTCATCAGTCGATTAATGAGCATAATTTAAGCGAATGGGCGGTAAAAAGATGGCGGGAAATTTGATCAATTTTCTGGTGCAACCATTACACCTCGTGCAGTGGTGAATCAAACTAAACGTTCAGCATTAATCATGCTAAATAACCAAGCCTTGTTACAACAGCTTTCAACACAAGTGAAATAATATGACAGATTTAACTGAAAAATACCGCACTTGAAGAAGAAAAATAGAAAGTGCGATTGAAAATCAACAAAAAGTCCATGTGGAAAGAAATCTTTTGCTCAAGGAATTTGGAAAAATAATCCAGCGGTTGTTCAACTTCTCGGGCTTTTGTCCGCTTTTTAGCGGTGTCTCAGCACCGCCACCAATGCACTTGGTTTAGGTTTAGCGACAATGCTTGTGCTCACTTGCACAAATACGGTTATTTCACTTTTCCGTAAATATATTCCGAATGAAATCCGCATTCCAATCTACGTGATGATTATTGCGACGACAGTAACTGTCGTTCAACTTTTAATGAATGCTTATACCTATACGCTTTATCAATCACTTGGGATTTTTATTCCACTCATCGTTACCAACTGTATTGTGATTGGTCGAGCAGAAGCGTTCGCCTCTACAGCTTACTCCATTCAGTTTGGGACGGTTTCTCAATGGGATTAGGGATGGCACTTAGCTTGACAGTACTTGGTGCATTGCGTGAAATCATTGGACAAGGTACGGGTTTTTGATGGCATCGAAAATCTATTTGGCGAACAAGCTAAATTTTTAACGCACCATATTTACCATACAGACAGTAGCTTTTTACTTTTCATTCTGCCACCAGGCGCATTTTATAGGATTAGGCTTACTCCTTGCAATAAAAATCGAATTGATAAATAAGATGAATAAATTAAAAAAAGAATCGAAATATTAACCCGATTAAGAGATCAAAACTCCCCACCCGACCACAGAGAATTACAGTATAATTCGCCCTTCGAATTATTAATTGCGGTAATTCTATCGGCACAAGCAACTGATAAAGGTGTGAATAAAGCAACAGAAAAACTATTCCCTGTTGCAAACACGCCTCAGCGATTTTAGATTTAGGATTAGATGGTTTAAAAAGCTATATCAAAAACTATCGGGCTTTTTAATAGCAAAGCAGAAAATATTATCAAAAACCTGCCGTGATTTAATTGAAAAGCACAACGGTGAAGTGCCTGAAAATCGCGAAGCCTTAGAGGCATTAGCAGGTGTAGCGCAGAAAAACAGCCAATGTTGTACTAAATACGGCATTTGGTCATCCAACCATTGCAGTGGATACCCATATTTTCCGTGTATGCAATCGAACTAATTTTGCACCGGGTAAAGACGTGGTAAAAGTGGAAGAAAAACTGCTTAAAGTCGTACCTGATGAATTTAAAGTGGATGTTCACCATTGGTTAATTTTACACGGACGCTACACTTGTATTGCACGGAAACCTCGTTGTGGCTCATGCATTATTGAAGATCTGTGTGAATATAAAGATTGAGTTTTTAATTTTTTGCGATAAAAACACTCTAATTATTTACCGCACTTTTTATTAAAAAAATAGGAAAACAATGACAACAAACAACAAACAACGACAAACTTGGTCAGAGCCGACTCACTTATGTCATGACTGTCGCAGGCGCAACTGTCGGTTCTCGGCGCTACTTGGCGTTTCCCTCCTTTGTGGGCGAAAATGGTGGCGGAGCCTACGTGCTACTTTTCTGTATCGCAATGATCGTAATCGGTATTCCGATGATTCTCGTTGAAAACGTTATTGGCCGTCGCTTACTGTATAACTCCATTGATGCCTTTTGGCGATAAAATTCTAGATAAAGGAAAAGGCATTTCCAAAATATTGGAAAATCTGATTACATGGGCTTACTCGGTTCTATCTGGTATCATGGCATATATATGGTGCTTGGTGGCTGGGTTATTTCTTATATCATTAGCCCTAATCAGCGGTACTTTGATATCTCCGCACCCTACTACTAAAGATGTCGCCAAAGATTTCTACGAGCTACATATTGGCAAGTAGCCCTTATGAAAATTATTCTATACACCTTCTTATTTGTTGTGGTGAATTAGCATTATTTTAGCGAAAAGGGATCATTGGTGGAAATTGAGCGCTCTGTAAAATATTTAATGCCATTGCTATTCATCTTCCCTCATTGGAATGGTTATTCAGCAACGTAACATTACTCTGGCGTAATGGAAGGAATTACATTCTATTTAAAAACCAGATTTCAGCAAAATTACGCTCACAATTATTTATCTTCGTCTTTAGGTCAAGTATTCTCTCGTATTGCCTCTTGTTTTGGTGTATTAATTACCCTTTCCAGTTACTTAAATAAAGAAAGAAAACTTAATCCATACTGGTAGTTATTACAGGTTTCACTCAACACAATTATTGCCGTACTTGCTGGCTTTATGGATCTTCCCATCACTTTTCACCTTTTGGGATTGAAACCAAATGCAGGCCCAACTTTAGTATTCCAAAGTTTACCTATCGTATTCTCTCACTTATGGGCGGGTAAATTCTTTTGCAATTATTTTCTCGGCTTATTATTAATTGCTGCACTAACTACTTCAATCTACAATTTATGAAGTGATCATTACCGCATTACAAGAAAAGCTCAGAATGCGCCGTGGCAAAAGCGATTGTCTTAACCCTTTGGTGGGATTTTTATCTTGGGTAATATTCCAGCAATTTTAGGGATAATGTAGCGAAAGATGTCACCATTTTCGGCAAAAAGCATTTTTGATTTTTGGCATGATTATGTTAGTGGAAATATTCTCTTTATGCTGACCGCACTTGGTTGTGCCATTTCTCGTTGGTTTCTGTGTTAAAAGATGAGGCGAAAAGAACTTCTCCGACACCTGACTCAACATTTTACTAAAATCTGGTTTTGAACTATGTGAAATTGTTGTGCCAGTGATTATTTTGGTCATCTTTATCAGTAACCTATTCTAAAGAGAAAAACCGAGTCTTTACTCGGTTTTCTTTAAAGGAAATGTCGATAAAAATATTTGTGCCCTTAAGCCAATTCCTCTGCCCTTCTTTTATAACATTTTCTAACCGCACTTTGAATCCGTGTAATTCCGCAATTGTATGACAATAGAAAAGCCCCTAAACCACTGCCCTTTTCATTTTTGTCCAGCTGGGCGATAAAAACGCTGACCAAGTTTTTCAAATCTTCTAGGTTTGAACGCCACCACCATTATCTTCAACAATAATCTGAGAAAAATGCGATTTCTCACTGAAACGGTTGTTTCTTCTGGGCAATATTTAATGGCATTATCGAGTAAATTTCAAGCATCAATGAAACTAAAATTGGTTGTCCTTGTTTCTGCTTGAGTTCAGATTCTTTTCTCAAAAAGCCAACGTAATTTTATGCTTTTTCTGCCACAAAATAACGCTCAGCAATCAGCGATTGAATGATGCCTTCCAATCAATAGGCTGCAATTCTTCCAATCTTGTAAATTATCTAGTTTTGAAAGGGTCGAAAAGTTGCTCAATTAACTGCGATGCATGATCAATCCCTTTGTGTTAAAATGCAAAAGTGCTTGTCTCTCAATTCCCTATCATCACCCGCCAGTTGAGCAACTTTCAGTTTGAATACGCAGTGCTGCCACTGGGCTACGCAACTCATGGCTGCACCAGAAGTAAAAACGACGTCTCGCGTTGTAGCATGGCTGAAGCTGCGGTCAAAAATTGATTTAAATTTTTACTAAGGGTAAAAATCTCAGCAGGTAAAGCTTTCCTCTATATTCAGCACGACACATCGCCAGATTTTCTCGTTTGAACTTCTTGACTTAAACGTTTAATCGGTCGAAGTTCTTTATGAATCAACCATCCTAAAAACGATGATCAAAATAGGCAAACTCGCAAACCAAATCCACATTTGCCCAAAGATCATTTCTTCAATTAAATCTTCCTGTAATCAAGCTCTTGCCCAACAGCAATAATCAAATTTCCATCTGCTACAGGCTGCCAGAAAAGTACGCCATTCATCGTCATCATTCAGCATATAGCCTTTCGCAAAGCCAATTCTCATTATCAAACACAAAATTATCGCCATTACGCCCATCTGTTAATAAACGTTTTCCATCTTTAGAAAAATAGCAAAAGCCAATGCGTCATCATCATATGTTTTTGAACGAATGTGGCTGGATTTTATTAATATCTTCGGACATGCTCTAACAGAATATGGCTAAGATCTGAATTGGCAAGACGTTCTGCAAAAAGGATTTGTTGGGCATCGAAAAACATCATTCACTCTCACTACGCACCTGCCTACCAAGCGACAGTAGATACACCCCACACAAAAGTGCGGTGAAAGAAAGAACAGAAATAAGGCGAAAACTTAAACGTTTGTTTTTCATTTATTGCGTTACTCCCAACGCATATCCAACTCCGTGTACAGTTCGAATAAATTGCTTACCTAATTTCTGACGGAGATTATAAATATGCACATCTAATGCCCCACTGCTAATTTCTTCATCCCAGCTTGATAATTTTTCTTCAATAGATGAGCGAGACAGTACGCGATCTTTATTCAGCATAAATAATTCAAGTAATTTGTATTCACGGCTTGTTAAAGAAATAGGTTGATTATTTAGCCAAACAGAACGCTGATTGGGATCGAGTTTAACGCCAGCGTGCTCAATCACAGAATGATGATGGCCATAACGACGACGACTGAGTGCTTTGCAAACGCGCCGCAATTTCAGCTAAAGCAAAAGGCTTACAAAGGTAATCATCTGCTCCACTTTGCAATCCTTTTTACACGTTCATCTAAGGTATCACGGGCAGTCAAAACAATCACTGGAACATCTTGATGTTTGGAGCGCCATTGTTGTAATACATCCAATCCATCAAGTTTTCGTGCAAAGTTAAACTCTAACACTACAGCATCGTAAGGTGCTAAAACTAAAGCATTCATTCCAGTTTTACCATCCGTAAACCAATCTACGGCAAAACCTAGTTTAGTTAAACCAATCTGTAAACCATTGCCGATTAGATTATCGTCTTCATCAATAAAATTTCATATTGACCGCTCTTTTATAATAAAAACAGCGAGCTAATGCTCGCCATTTTCAAAGAATGATTATTTTCATTTTTCGATACGTAATACTTCAAGATCCGCTTTCTCGAATGCTTCGTTATCTAATTTACTGTAAACTTTCACTTTATCACTGGATTCACATTTAAAACCATTCCCAAACGTGGCGTTCAATTTCCACTTTGATTTGACCTGTACCATCGGTAAACCAAAATTCATCGTCATCAATTTGTTGTGTGATATTCCCCACTAAAGTGATCATTGAATTATCTGCTGCAGATAAAAGCTTTGTTTTACACTAATTGCTGAAGGAGTTGCTTGTTGAAAACCGCCTTGAGTATTTCCGCCGTTAAAACCTGCAAATGCAGAAGTGGTTGCTAATGCGAAGATTGTTGCAATGCAAATTTTTCATAATGTTTCCTTTTTAAGTCAGTTAATTTCAGCACCATTGCTTGGATGTGTGTATTAAAACAAAACAAATCTTAAGAAAAGATTAAGAAACATAAAAACCTAAATTTTAATTTAGGTTTCTCATAAATTAAAAGTTTATCTAACTGCTCAATAGACGGTGCGTAATAATAAGCGCCCGTTACAGCCTTAGTAAAACCTAAAATGCGGTCAGTTTTTCCGTCTTTTCACCAAACATATTCACAACTGTTGTTCAATGTTATAAAGCGTTGCACAGTAAGCAATAAAGAATAATCCGTGCGTACTGCCTCGCGGTACCATAAGGTAAGCTTTTGACGTAAAGATTTTTAATCCCTGCCATTCTCTTTTTAAATCTGTTCGACCAACATGAGAAGTATCTGCCTTTATCTTCCATTTCTACGCCATCCGTTTTAGTGCGTCCGAACACATTTTCTTGTTTTGCTGTATTTAATTTTTCCCATTTAGCGAGATTATGTTCTATAACGTTGAGTAAACACATAGCTCCCATCTTTATCATTGCCATTTGAAATTAAGGCAACTTCCGCCTCGTTGTGCATCTTTAGGATTTTCAGTTCCGTCAATAAAACCTGTGAGATCTCGTTCCTCCACCCAACGAAAACCATGAATTTCTTGCTGAACGTCAATAGCTTGATCGATGCGCATTCACTGCTGCTTGTGCCACAGAAAAATTAACATCAGGGCGTAATGATTGAATATGCACTAAAAAGATCAGTTTGTGTACTAGGTGCAGATAGATCACCTTTGCCTAAGGTTACGAAAGGTTTAAGCTCGCCGCACTTTGACCACCCTAACTCCTTTCCATGCAGTATCACCAAAAAGCGAGCACGGCACCTAGACGAGCATCAGGATACGCTTGTTGTAACTGTTCAAGACTATCAAGGAATTGATGAATAGCTTTAGAGACAACAGAATAATCCGTAATATTTGCTTCTAAAAATACACCAGCTTTACAAGATTCAAGTAAAATACCCGTTTGTGCAGTCATAAAAATCTCCGCACATCAATACGGTCAGATTATACAAAAACACTGTATAAAAATCCCTAAATATTTCAGCATAAATTGATTTCCATCACAAAAATACGATTTCATTATTGCGGGTTTTTTATTATTTAATATAACCTCTAAACAAGAATAAATTTCATTTAAAGGATTAACTCTTATGTTTCGCGTTTTTCGTTACGTAATGATTCCTCCTCTTTCTTTTTGTCTCAATCTGTTTTTGCAAACAACTATCAAAAATGGGTAGATGACATCACTCAACGCTTGAATCACACCGAACAACTTCTTAAAGAAAAACAAAAATTGATGATGCCAAAAACCGAAGTACAAATGGCCTATTTTTGAAATATTTGAAAATTTAGAAGGCCCTGATTCGCATTAATTTTTCAGCGCAAAAAGCTACCAAATGGAAGCTACTTTTTGGTGAAATTCGCAAAATGATTGGCGAAGGTAAACCAATGAATGAGGTTCAAGCCAAAAATCAACGGTTTAAAAATGAATTACAGCAAGTTTTGCCTTCTCTTGTTGAAGGGCATCAACTCAATGCTGATAGTCAGCACGGCGTTTATGATAATCAGCTTCATCAAACCTTATTGGCAACAAAGTTTCAAAACCATTGATGATTTTTATTGCATAAGCCATTACCGCTTATGAAAGCGGTGATTTTGCCAATGCTACAAAAAGCATTCCAACAAGCTCAATATGACGGCTACAAAAATTCTGAAATGAAATGCTCGGTCAGAACTAACCGATCTTCTGAAATTTCAGCAGATATCAATCAACAATTCTATAATTTGATTCGCTTGAGCGAACAACCCTGATCAAATGACAGAAATTGCTTACCAAAGCACACAACTCTTGCAAGATATTGAAGAACAGCCTCTAATTTGCCAACCACTCGCGATGAACAAAACGCTCAAGCGACACAATCACAAGCGCAAACTCTAGATAAGGTTGCGAGATCAAGATTGGGGCAAAAATTACGACTGAAATCAACCAACGTATTCAACAAGCTATTACCCTTTATGAACAAGGCGATGCGAAAAAGCTATGCTTGCGGTGCAAGACACTTATTTTGATATATTTGAAAGTTCTGGCATGGAAAAACAAAGTAGGCTCGCGCGCGATAGCAATTTTAAAGCAGAATTAGAAGGTTATTTCACCTGTTTAGTCAGTCTGATGAAAGCGGGAAATGGCGACAAATTGCAAGAACAAGCCGCTGGTTTAAGCCAAAACTTAGCGAAAAGCCGTTCAAATATTGCAAGGTGGCGAACAAAGTGATTGGTCAATGTTCTTATATAGCTTGCTTATTATTTTACGTGAAGGCTTAGAGGCGTTATTGATTGTTGCCGCTATTGTGGACTATATATGGTGAAAAATAATCATCATGATAAATTGCCAGTTATTCGCCAATCCATTTATGTGGCGTTAGGGGCAAGCGTCGTTACCGCATTCATCTTCCAACTTATTTTTTGAAAAACTCAGGGCAAAAACCGCGAACTGCTTGAAGGTTTCACAATGATTATTGCAGTCTTCATGTTATTTAGTATGAGTTACTGGTTGCTTTCTAAAGTCGAAGCACAAAACTGGAAAACGCTACCTTGAAGGCAAACTTTCAACGGCATTAACAGCTGGCTCTCTATTCGGCTTATGGCTGACCAGTTTTCCTTGCTGTATATCGTGAGGGTGCAGAAACCGTATTGTTCTATTATGCCCTAGTTGGCGATGCGAAAAAGTGCGGTCAGTTTAGCCTATCTTTTGCTGGCTTTATTTGCGGGGTGGTTTTACTTGCGATTTGCTACTTTATAATGCGTTACACCGTGGTTAAAATTGCCATTAAAACCATTCTTTATGTTTACCGGTCTCATTTATGTATTTAATGGCATTTGTATTCGCTGGCAAAATCCGTACTTGAACTTATTGAAGGTAAACTGTTTGAACCGACATTAATTAACGGTGTACCAGAAATCTCGTGGTTAGGTGTTTATCCTTATGTGGAAACCCTTGTGCCACAAGCAATCTTAATTCTGTTGCTATTTTTGCTTTGTTTGTTATGAAAATATCAAAGCAAAAAGCAGTTTCAATTAACTCAAAAACTCATCTCAGGAGAGAAACTATGAAAAAGCACTTCTTAGCGCAAGTTTATTAGCAGGAATGTTTGCAGCAACTTCTGCTTACGCATTCCAAGAATACCCAATCGGTGAAGCGGTTACCATGAATGACATGGAAATTGCAGCGGTTTACTTAAAACCAGTGGATATGGAACCTCGCGGCATGGGCTTACCTGCAGCAAAATCTGACATTCACTTAGAAGCAGATATTCACGCGGTGAAAGGTAACAAAAACGGTTTTGGTGAAGGTGAATGGATGCCTTATTTAACCATCAACTATACCTTAGTCAATACTGATACTGGTGCTAAAACAAGAAGGTACCTTCATGCCAATGGTTGCTGGCGATGGCCCTCACTATGGCGCAAAACATCAAAATGATGGGCGTGGGTAACTACAAATTAACTTATCATATCGATCCGCCACCAAAAGCAGGTATGCACCGCCACACTGATGAAGAAACTGGCGTGGGTCGTTGGTGGAAACCATTTGATGTAAATTATGAATTTAAATTTACTGGTTTAAAATAATAGTGCTGTAGGGTGGGCTTCAGCCCACCAATTAACAATCAGACATGAAAAACGGTGGGCTAAAGCCCACCTACCATTTAAAAATCCACTTTCATGACTTATTTTTCATTTTTGTTCTGCAAGCTCTTTTGCCAATTTCGCTTTTACTCGGTGCATCTTGGGCAATTAAAAAGGCAATATTTCGCCTAAAATGCTTATTTGGCTAAGCCTTATTGATTTGGCTTTAGGGTGTTGTCCTACGACTAAATATTCCTAATGGACAAACCACCAATCTTATTCTAACCATCGGCTTTTTAATTATCTTCTTACTTTTTGTTATCAGCCAATGGAGCAAATCATCAAACCTTGCCACATTCTGGCAATTTTGCATTAATGCTTATCGCGGGAGCAACTTGGGCGAAAGATCCAAACATCACCGCACTCACCAAATACAGATGTCATCAACACTGATTTTATTTTTAAATATAAGTGCAGTTATTTTTGCGTAATTTTTAGTTTAGCTTCAAGTGCATGGCTCTATTTCTTACTTAAACAGCAACAAAAACACAAGGAAATCCACCGCACTTTTTTGCACTCAGCTTTTTACTTTTTATCGCGTTAATTCTTCCACTTATAGCAGAACTACTGCTTTACCTTAATGAAATTACAACTCATTGAACTCACTCAAAGTGCGGTTAAGTTTTTGTGGCAAAATCAGGAGAAATCACCGCTTGGCTCAATATCATTTGTGCTGTGTTAATCGCTCGTTGTTTTGTGTATTTTACCATTCAAAACACATTCAAAACGTTTAAGAGAAGCAAAAAGTCGAAAAAGATCTGATTGAAAAACGCAAAAATTAGCCTTCGTACAAACGTCAAAAACGCACCATTTACTGGGGCATATTGGGTATTTTTATTTGTGGCTGCAAGCCAACTTTATTGGGAAAAAAAGTTGCTCTCAACCGCCACAACTTTCCGAAGCAGTTCCAGTACAACTTACGACAAAAATGAAGTGCATTTAGCACTAGAGCCACTTAAAGATGGCAAACTTCACCGCTTTTGTTTGGATTGCTGATGATGGCAAAAGCCGTACGCTTTTTCATTATCAATCGTCAACCAAACAAAGTCAGTATGGCGGCAGTATTCGATGCTTGCCTACTCTGTGGCGATCAAGGCTATGTCATGCAAGGCAATCAAGTGGTCTGTGTTGGTTGTGGCGTGCATCTCTTTATTCCATCTATCGGTAAACCGGGCGGGTGCAACCCTGTACCGATTGAAAATTGGCAACAAACTGAAAATGAAATCGTGATTTCTCGTAAAAAGCCTTGAAGATGGCTTGAATCTATTCAGTACGATTGTGGAAATTGAAGTACAAGATCCGATTAGTGGCGCCAAACTCAAAAAACACTAAAACTGAATATAAATATAGCCACTGAAGGGCATACTTATTTCTTTGAGAACGAAAAAATCTCGATTTATTCCGCGATAATCCCGATAACTATCTCGGCATTAACAAAAACGAAAATCCAAAAAGGGGAATAACAATGCTTGCTAGAATGTTATTTTCAATCTTGGCGATTTGGTATCAAACGTAAATTGCTCGCCATTATCACTATTTTCTTAGCTGCGGGCTTAGTCTCCTGCGCTGCTTGCTGTTTCCATTGATATTGGTGACAAAATGGCGAAAGAGCTGAAAATCTTACGGTGCCAATATTTTGGTGGAGCCAGCCAGCAATGCGGCATTGCTCTGATGAACTGAGCCATAGCGCGTCATTATCTAGCCAAGATTTTTAGACGAAAAAGAGCTTCCCAATATCAAAGATATTTTCTGGCGAAATAATATCGTGGGTTTTGCCCCGTTGCTTTCAGCAAATGTGCAAGTGATAAAATCTTCTCAAAATTCACCGCACTTTTCCAGCACCTAAAACGATTAATGTGCTTGGTACCTTCTTTGATCATAATATTGCCGTGCCTGATGAAGAGGATTACCACACTGGACAACGAATCATTAGTCCTTATTGGAAAGTGGAAGGGGAATGGGTTGATGATTTAAACAATGACTTTGGCGAAATCGTCCCTGCACTTGCTGGCGAACAACTAGCCAAAAGTAATGGTTGGAAAATTGGCGATAAACTTAGCTTAAGCTACACAAACGATAACGGCGAAAGCCAACAAAGTGCGGTAGAAATTAAAGGAATTTTAAGTACGGGAGGAACAGAAGATAATCAGCTTGTGATGCCCCTAAGTGCGGTACAAAATTTGCTGGGTTTTAGAAGGCAAAGTGCAATCCGTTCGTGTATCTGCCCTCACCGTGCCTGAAAATGATCTTTCTCGTAAAGCGCGCGCCAATACAGATGCCTTAGATGCGGAAGCCTACGACCGTTGGTATTGCACCGCTTATGTTTCATCAATTTCCCATCAATTAGAAGAAGCAATCTCTGGTGCAATGGTTCGCCCAATTTGGCAAGTCGCCGCGTCTGAAGGTGTAGTCGTGGCAAAATCCAACTCTTACTTGCGGTCGTTACCTTCGCGGCATTAATCGCTGCGGCAATGGGTATTGCTTCCTTTAATGAGTGCAGGAATTATCGAACGCTCAAAAGAAATTGGCTTAATGAAAGCCCCTAGGTGCTTATCAATGGCAAATTACCTTACTGTTCTACTGTGAAGCAGTATTAAGTGCATTAGTAGGCGGAATATTTGGCTGTTTAGCAGGATGGGGATTAGCCAAATTTATCGGTGCCGCATTATTCGGTGCGCCTCTTGATTTCGCTTGGATCGTCGTGCCTTGTGTTCTCGTGCTCTCCATTCTTATTGCTGTGATTGGCACTTGGTTCCCTGCACATAAAATCGCTAAACTTTACCCTGTCGAGGTGCTTTTATGGCAGAGCATAAAAAGCGCAAATACTCAAAGCATGTTCTGGCGATTAATTTTCCGCGCATTGCGATTACGCCTACAACGAGTATTGATTATTTTCACTGCCCCTTTACAGTAGGCGCAAGTATCGTCACTGCAATGGCAGCGGTTTTACTTCGACATCAATACCAAAATGAGCCAAGAACTCCGTACTTTTCGAGCAAATTTCTACATTGGTTCATCCGATGGTGGAATGATGAATCAAGCAGAATTAAACGCAATTTTTACAAAAAGCACCCTGATGGTTTTTATCACTGCTGCCAGTCCTTACCTTTATGGCGTCGCACGTAGTGATTTAGAAAAATTGTTCTGATGGGCGTAAATTTTGATGCCATGCGAATCCTCGCCCCTTACTGGCAAATTACGGGATCAGCAATCAACGTAAACTTTGACGACCGCAATGCGATGATCGGGAAAAACCCTTGCTGAACGATTACATGTTAAAGTGGGAGATAGCCTACAACTTTCTAAAAATGCCGTGGAAAAACACAGTTTCAATATTAAAGGAATTGTAGAAGCCGGTGATGCAACTGATAATATGCTTATTGTAAATGTTGAATTTGCACAAAATTGGTTGGATAAAGAAGGCGTAGTAAACAACGCATTACTCAATGTGCAAAATGAGCAAGGCGCCAATACAGTGGATCAATTTGCCGAAAAAAATCGTGCAACAATATCCCGATTTAACCGCTCGCCCGATCCGTAAAGTTTCCGCCTCAGAAGGACAAATTTTAGAAAAAATTAAAGGCTTAATGGGCTTAATTTCCCTTGTGATTTTGGTGCTTGCAACCTTATGTGTGAATACGACATTAATTGCAATTGTTGGCGAACGATCCAAAGAATTTGCCTTTACAAAAAAATCACTGGGTGCGAAAAATTTGACATCATTCGCCAAATCAGCACTGAAATTTTTAATTATCGCATTTTGTGCGATTATTATAGGGCTTGGCTTGGGGTATTTATTAGCTCAAGTATTGGGAATAACCGTATTTAAATCTTATATTGATATACGACTTCCTGTATTGCCAATTACGATTGTACTTTCATTATTAGTGGCATTTGTAGCTGTTATTATTCCAACACGTCGAGCATTGAGTATTAATGTTGCGAATGTGTTGAAGGGGTGAGTAAAACTGAAGCGCTTATAAATTATGTTCTTCGTTTTTACTTCTGCCAAATCTCCCCTACCCTCTTTGCTAAAGAGGGGTAATTGAGGAAATTTTTAGTGCTGAGATTTAACCTACCATTTGAGATAATAAAAGTAGATAAAACAGTTATAGTGTATTTAACCACAAATAACCACTAAAACCACTCCCCTCTTTAGCAAAGAGGGTGGGAGATTTGGCAGTCTTAATTCACGAAGAGATTAGATAATAAAAGAGAAAAAAACCATGACCAATTTTGTAATAGAAACCCAACATTTATATAAACGCTTCGGGCAAGTTACCGCCCTGGAAGACATTAATATTCAAATCAAACAAGGGAATTTGTGGCGATTATGGGGGCTTCGGGCTCTGGTAAAACTACCTTGATGAATATTTTAACGGGCTTAGATACCGCTAGCGAAGGCAAAGTCATCTTAGATGGCGTGGATGCTGCCCAATTAGATGAAGTCGGTCGTCAACGTTTTCGCGCAGAAAAAAATCGGCTTGGTATTTCAACAATTCCATTTAATCCCTTTATTTGACCGCTCTTGAAAACGTGATGCTGGCACAACATTATCACAGCGTGATTGATGAAGCATCCGCCAAAGCGGTATTGGAACAAGTAGGCTTTAGGGCCATCGCATTGATCACCGTCCTAGCCAACTTTCAGGCGGTGAACAACAACGTGTTTGCATTGCGCGTGCGTTAGTTAATCAACCGCCTGTGATCTTTGCCGATGAACCAACGGGAAATTTAGATGAGCAAAACGAATCTTTAGTGCTAGATTTGCTCACAAAACTCAATCAACAAGGGGCGCACCATTGTAATGGTGACGCATAATCCAGAGTTAGGTGAACTCACCGATCGTGTTATTTATTTACATCACGGAAAAATTTGTAAAGGAAGAAAATCATGCGAACAAATAAACTATTGAAATTAGTTGCCATAAGTGCGGTTATTTTTGGTGCTGTTTCTTGTAAAGATGAAGTTGCTTCAGTGGGGCAAAAAAGCGCCTGATATTGCCGCCTATGATCTTCAAGGCAATCCTGCAAACCTTGAGAATTGGAAAGGCACACGATTATTAGTTTTTGGTCAGAAACCTGTGGACATTGTATTGCAGAGTTAAAAGAATTTGAAAAACTCGCAGAAGACAATCCTGGCAAAGTTTCACTTATTGCGATTAATGTGGATGGCGATAAAATGGACACCAAAGCCGTAGTGGCTAAAACGTGAACTCCACTTGCCTGTAATTAAAGATCAAATGAAAATTACCGCAGAACGTTATCAGCTTATGGGTACGCCCACTTCATTTGTTATTAGCCCTGAAGGAAACATTCAAGCTAAATATGAAGGCGCAATTCCCGAAGACGATTTAACTAAATTATTTAAAGGATAACCCATGAAAAGAATTTACACTACTCTACTCTCTTTAAGTTTACTCACTGCCAGCCAATTTGTATTGGCTAATGTGAATATGGAACAAGCTGAAAATTTTTTATAAACGAACCTGTGCCACTTGCCATGGAAAAATCCGCTGACAAACCCGCATTGGGACAATCTAAAATTATCAATACACTAAATTCAGAGGAAATTTACACCGCACTTTCCGATCGTAAAAGCGGAAAAAAATACAAGGTGCAGGTAACATGGTAAAAGCAGATTGAGTGAAGAAGAGATAAAAATGCTGTCTGAGCTTGTGCCAATCCTAAAATAAAAACCTTTCAATTTCTTCCATCCTTACGTTATCTTTTACATTATCTTTACAAAAATATGGTGTATAATAATCATTTTTATGGTAGAATGAGCAGTTCCTGTAAAAAGGAGCATCTTATTTTTTTGATTTCTTTATGAAATTAAGAGATGAGTAATAGTAGTATATAATGTGCTACTATTTTTATCAATTATTTTTAGGAAACTAATTAATGAACAAAAAATTTTTAAGATAATTTGGAATAAAAACAACTCAACGATTGGAAGTTGTATCTGAGTTAGCTAAGTCACAAGGAAAAAGCTACGGCAAGTGCAGATAAGCGTGAATCCTTAAATGATTCTAGCTTAAAAAGGATTTAAACTAACGCAAGGGCTAAAACCCTGTCTTTGCTCGTAGCATTTGCTATTGCTATGCCAAGTTATGCTACGGTAACCCAGAATATAACAAAAATCAACCCAACTCGCTTCATATTTGGGGGATGTCTCTCAAGGCGGTGTAAGCGATGCTCTAGTTCAAGCGGCAGTAATAGCAGGTACTGGCAATGAATTGGGTGATGAAAAGACCAGGTGGGGTTTTCTTCCCCTACGATAACCGAAACGACAGCGGTACTCAAGTAACACCAAATGCAATAAACATATTCGGTCGAGATAACAAAGTAAACGTTGGTAACAAAGTAAACATCATTGGTACCAATAATACTATTCTTAATAATGCTATTAGAATTCGGGCACAAATCTAGCGATTAATGCTATGGGTAATAACATTGCTATAATGAACCCTAGAAGAAGTAGCTATTTTGGTAATGATATTTATGCAAACTCTGCTTATTTAGGGATTGGTAATAACCTTACTGTTGCAGCGGGTGGTCAAGCGGTTGGTACAGATATTAGATTGTCTGGCGACTCAATGGCGTTTGGTTCATCAATCACTACTAATAACGGCAATAACTTTTTAGTGGGTAATGGTATTACAGCAACTAACCAAAACCAATTTATATCCGGTAAAAAAACATTACCTCTGGTTTACTTTGGTGCATCATTAATGGGTAGAGACATCACCATTAATCAAGGATGGGCTGACAACTTAGTTGCTGTAGGTAATTCTCTTACTGTAAATGCACCAGGTAGCAATAGCGCAGCTAATGCTGTTGTAATGGGAGTAAGCTCTACTATTACAGGTGGAGCAAAAAGCAGTCACAATCGGCTCGAATGTTACTTCAACCTCTGCATCTAATTCGGTTACTATTGGTAGTGACATTTTCAACCAATAAACCTAATACAGTTACAATAGGTTCAGGTAACACCAAAACAGAGCAAAACTATTCAATTGCAATCGGTAATAATGCATCGACTCTAAACAATTCTAACGATAATGGTATTGCGATTGGTCGAAACAGCGTAGTACGAGGCGATAGCGGTATCGCATTAGGCTTAGGTGCAGAAAGTTATAATGCTGTGGATGTGGCTATTGGTCGTAATTCTAAAACGTCCGCAAACACCAATAGCACCTTATCAGCTTGGAGTGTTTCTGGTGAAAATGTATTAGCTAAATACAATAAAACGGGCACAATTCAAACTACTGGTCCTAGTAGCGGTGGTGTTGTTTCATTTGGTAGCGACACAGTAAAACGCCAACTTAAAAACGTTGCTGCAGGTGATGTATCTGCTACATCTACAGATGCAATCAACGGCGCACAATTATACGCTTTAGCCGAAGTAGTAAAAACCAGGCACCTTAACAATTAAGGCGGGCACAACTAAAAGTTGCTGATTGGAAAGCGAATTCAAATACAACAATTGGCTTTGAATCAACAAACAGTAACTTAGCTGTTTCTGCTGATGCGGCAGGTGGTAAAGTTAAATTTGCTCTAGCTGATAATTTGACTGTTAGCAGCGTAACTGCAAGTGGCGTTGAAATTGGTAAAAACAACGTTGCAGTAAATGCTAAAAATAAAAATTACTGGGTTAGCAGACGCTACACTTTCTACTACAAGTACAGATGCTGTAACAGGTAGACAATTACAAGCTACGAATGCAAACGTAACCAATGTACAAAATATTGCCAACACAGCAAATGCAAATGCAAGCGCAGCAAAACAAGCGGCAGATAATGCGGCAGCTGCAGTGAGCAATAGTTACCTACATGTCAAATCAACTAAAAACAGGTAACTTAGCTGCATTAAATGCAAATGGTGGCGCAACAGGTGATAATTCAGTTGCACTAGGGCCCTAATGCAAGTGCCGCGGGAGTAAGTTCAATCGCAATTGGTGATGAGGCTACTGTAACGGCCAATAATCCGGGAGCAATCGCAATTGGTCAAAAATGCAGCTGCCAATACAAATAATGCAACTGTAATTGGTCGTGATGCGAAAACTGCAGGGGCGGCAACAGATTCTGTTGTAATTGGTTTAGGTTCAATTGCCACCTCTACATCAGCCACCGCAATTGGTAAAAATGCAAATGCATCTGGAGCAAGTTCAATCTCTATCGGTCAAAACACTGTTACTACAGGAAGTGCAACAGCAGCTTTAGGTTATAACGTTACGGCTACTGGAACAAATGCAACAGCTGTTGGTTCTTATGGTAATGCTTCTGGCAATAATTCCATTACAGTTGGTTCTGCAAATGCTAGTGGTTCAAGTGCTACTGCTGTAGGTGCAGGAGCAAATGCTGCAGGAGGAAGTTCTGCTGCATTCGGTCAAAGAGCAAATGCAACAAATTTAGCTTCTCTAGCACTAGGTTATCAAGCAAAACGCGACTGGAAACTGGACGGTGGCAGTTGGCGGTGATGTAAACGCGACTGGTGACTTTTGCTATTGCAATGGGTAATAGAGCAAATGCATCTGCTCTAAATGCAACAAGCATTGGTCGTGATTCTGCTGCTTCAGGTGTTAACGCAACAGCCGTTGGTACAGGAGCCAATGCAGCACTAGACAGAACATTAGCGTTAGGTCGTGGTGCAACAGCCAATACAGCAACGGGAGATGTAGCGATTGGTGATTCATCCACAACCTCTGCAGTTCATACTCCTTCTACTTTAACTATTAACGGTAAAGATATTTCAGCTAACTTCCAAAGAGCAAAAGCAAATGGAGATATTGGAGGAGTTGTTTCTGTTGGTAGTAACGCAGTTAAACGTCAAATCCAAAAATGTAGGTGCAGGAGATGTATCTGCAAAACTCTACCGATGCAATCAATGGTTCTCAACTTTACCACGTAGCAACTGAGTTAAATACATTAGCTACAGCAGCCAAAAACAACTGCAGATAATACAGCAGGAAAAGTGACTGCACTTGAAGCCCGTACGCAAACCTTCAAAGTAAAAATGCTAAAAGAGCAGAAACAACTACAGATGGTAACGCTAAAGAATGGGGATTAAACCAAAATAATGAAATCACCTTCGGTGCAACTTCAGCGCTTAGTGTCAGCACAGATGGCAATGGCAACATTATCTATGATTTAAGTGAAGAAACTAAAAATCTTTAAACAAAGCAAAATAGTGCTGCCGCGGAACTCAATACAATGAAAGCTGATGTAGCTGCTGCTAAGCAGAAAGCTGATGCAGCAACCGAGAAAGCAGCTGATGCAGCAACTAAAAGCTGATGCAGCAACTGCTAAAAAGCAACTGATGCAGCAACTAAAGCTGATGCAGCAACCGCTAAAAGCAACTGATGCAGCAACTAAAGCTGATGCAGCAACCGCTAAAGCAACTGATGCAGCAACTAAAGCTGATGCAGCAACCGCTAAAAGCAACTGATGCAGCAACTAAAGCTGATGCAGCAACCGCTAAAGCAGCTGATGCAGCAACTAAAGCTGATGCAGCAACTGCTGCAGCTAATGATGCTAAAGATAAAGCAGCTGATGCAGCAACCAAAAGCAGACGCAGCTTCTGATAAAGCAGACGCGGCAGCAACCAAAGCAGACGCAGCTTCTGGTAAAGCAGACGCGGCTTCAACCAAAAGCAGACGCGGCTTCAACCAAAGCAGACGCAGCTTCTGATAAAGCAGACGCGGCAGCAACCAAAGCAGACGCAGCTTCTGGTAAAGCAGACGCGGCAGCAACCAAAGCGGATGCAGCTTCTGATAAAGCAGACGCGGCTTCAACCAAAGCAGACGCAGCTTCTGATAAAGCAGACGCGGCAGCAACCAAAAGCGGATGCAGCTTCTGATAAAGCAGACGCGGCTTCAACCAAAAGCAGACGCAGCTTCTGATAAAGCAGACGCGGCAGCAACCAAAGCAGACGCAGCTTCTGGTAAAGCAGACGCGGCAGCAACCAAAGCGGATGCAGCTTCTGATAAAGCAGACGCGGCAGCAACTAAAGCTGATGCAGCAACCGCTGCAGCTAATGATGCTAAAGATAAAGCAGCTGATGCAGCAACTAAAGCTGATGCAGCTTCTGATAAAGCTGACGCGGCAGCAACCAAAGCGGATGCAGCTTCTGATAAAAGCAGACGCGGCTTCAACCAAAAGCAGACGCAGCTTCTGATAAAGCAGACGCGGCTTCAACCAAAGCAGACGCAGCTTCTGATAAAGCAGACGCGGCAGCAACTAAAGCTGATGCAGCTTCTGATAAAGCAGACGCGGCAGCAACTCAAAAGCTGATGCAGCAACCGAGAAAGCAGCTGATGCAGCAACTAAAGCTGATGCAGCAACTGCTGCAGCTAATGATGCTAAAGATAAAGCAGCTGATGCAGCAACTAAAGCTGATGCAGCTTCTGATAAAGCTGACGCGGCAGCAACCAAAGCGGATGCAGCTTCTGATAAAAGCAGACGCGGCTTCAACCAAAAGCGGATGCAGCTTCTGATAAAGCAGACGCGGCAGCAACTAAAGCTGATGCAGCAACCGAGAAAGCAGCTGATGCAGCAACTCAAAGCTGATGCAGCAACTGCTGCAGCTAATGATGCTAAAGATAAAGCAGCTGATGCAGCAACCAAAGCGGATGCAGCTTCTGATAAAGCAGACGCGGCTTCAACCAAAGCGGATGCAGCTTCTGATAAAGCAGACGCGGCTTCAACCAAAGCAGACGCAGCTTCTGATAAAGCAGACGCGGCAGCAACGAAAGCTGATGCAGCAACCGAGAAAGCAGCTGATGCAGCAACTAAAGCTGATGCAGCAACTGCTGCAGCTAATGATGCTAAAGATAAAGCAGCTGATGCAGCAACCAAAGCGGATGCAGCTTCTGATAAAGCAGACGCGGCTTCAACCAAAGCAGACGCAGCTTCTGATAAAAGCAGACGCGGCTTCAACCAAAAGCAGACGCAGCTTCTGATAAAGCAGACGCGGCAGCAACCAAAGCGGATGCAGCTTTCTGATAAAGCAGACGCGGCTTCAACCAAAGCAGACGCAGCTTCTGATAAAGCAGACGCGGCAGCAACCAAAGCAGACGCAGCTTCTGGTAAAGCAGACGCGGCAGCAACCAAAGCGGATGCAGCTTCTGATAAAGCAGACGCGGCAGCAACTAAAGCTGATGCAGCAACTGCTGCAGCTAATGATGCTAAAGATAAAGCAGCTGATGCAGCAACCAAAAGCTGATGCAGCTTCTGATAAAGCTGACGCGGCAGCAACCAAAGCGGATGCAGCTTCTGATAAAGCAGACGCGGCTTCAACCAAAAGCAGACGCAGCTTCTGATAAAAGCAGACGCGGCTTCAACCAAAGCAGACGCAGCTTCTGATAAAGCAGACGCGGCAGCAACTAAAGCTGATGCAGCTTCTGATAAAGCAGACGCGGCAGCAACTAAAGCTGATGCAGCAACCGAGAAAGCAGCTGATGCAGCAACTAAAGCTGATGCAGCAACTGCTGCAGCTAATGATGCTAAAGATAAAGCAGCTGATGCAGCAACTAAAGCTGATGCAGCTTCTGATAAAGCTGACGCGGCAGCAACCAAAGCGGATGCAGCTTCTGATAAAGCAGACGCGGCTTCAACCAAAGCGGATGCAGCTTCGATAAAGCAGACGCGGCAGCAACTAAAGCTGATGCAGCAACCGAGAAAGCAGCTGATGCAGCAACTAAAGCTGATGCAGCAACTGCTGCAGCTAATGATGCTAAAGATAAAGCAGCTGATGCAGCAACCAAAGCGGATGCAGCAACCGAGAAAGCAGCTGATGCAGCAACTAAAGCTGATGCAGCAACTGCTGCAGCTAATGATGCTAAAGATAAAGCAGCTGATGCAGCAACTAAAGCTGATGCAGCTTCTGATAAAGCTGACGCGGCAGCAACCAAAGCGGATGCAGCTTCTGATAAAGCAGACGCGGCTTCAGCAAAGCAGACGCAGCTTCTGATAAAGCAGACGCGGCAGCAACTAAAGCTGATGCAGCAACCGAGAAAGCAGCTGATGCAGCAACTAAAGCTGATGCAGCAACTGCTGCAGCTAATGATGCTAAAGATAAAGCAGCTGATGCAGCAACCGAAAGCAGACGCAGCTTCTGATAAAGCAGACGCGGCTTCAGCCAAAGCAGACGCAGCTTCTGATAAAGCAGACGCGGCAGCAACCCAAAGCGGATGCAGCTTCTGATAAAGCAGACGCGGCTTCAACCAAAGCAGACGCAGCTTCTGATAAAGCAGACGCGGCAGCAACCAAAGCAGACGCAGCTTCTGGTAAAAGCAGACGCGGCAGCAACCAAAAGCGGATGCAGCTTCTGATAAAGCAGACGCGGCAGCAACTAAAGCTGATGCAGCAACTGCTGCAGCTAATGATGCTAAAGATAAAGCAGCTGATGCAGCAACTAAAGCTGATGCAGCTTCTGATAAAAGCTGACGCGGCAGCAACCAAAGCGGATGCAGCTTCTGATAAAAGCAGACGCGGCTTCAACCAAAGCAGACGCAGCTTCTGATAAAGCAGACGCGGCTTCAACCAAAGCAGACGCAGCTTCTGATAAAGCAGACGCGGCAGCAACTAAAGCTGATGCAGCTTCTGATAAAGCAGACGCGGCAGCAACCAAAGCTGATGCAGCAACCGAGAAAGCAGCTGATGCAGCAACTAAAGCTGATGCAGCAACTGCTGCAGCTAATGATGCTAAAGATAAAGCAGCTGATGCAGCAACTAAAGCTGATGCAGCTTCTGATAAAGCTGACGCGGCAGCAACCAAAGCGGATGCAGCTTCTGATAAAAGCAGACGCGGCTTCAACCAAAAGCGGATGCAGCTTCTGATAAAGCAGACGCGGCAGCAACTAAAGCTGATGCAGCAACCGAGAAAGCAGCTGATGCAGCAACTAAAGCTGATGCAGCAACTGCTGCAGCTAATGATGCTAAAGATAAAGCAGCTGATGCAGCAACCAAAGCGGATGCAGCTTCTGATAAAGCAGACGCGGCTTCAACCAAAGCAGACGCAGCTTCTGATAAAGCAGACGCGGCTTCAACCAAAAGCAGACGCAGCTTCTGATAAAGCAGACGCGGCAGCAACTAAAGCTGATGCAGCTTCTGATAAAGCAGACGCGGCAGCAACTAAAGCTGATGCAGCAACCGAGAAAGCAGCTGATGCAGCAACTAAAGCTGATGCAGCAACTGCTGCAGCTAATGATGCTAAAGATAAAGCAGCTGATGCAGCAACTAAAGCTGATGCAGCTTCTGATAAAGCTGACGCGGCAGCAACCAAAGCGGATGCAGCTTCTGATAAAAGCAGACGCGGCTTCAACCAAAAGCAGACGCAGCTTCTGATAAAGCAGACGCGGCAGCAACTAAAGCTGATGCAGCAACCGAGAAAGCAGCTGATGCAGCAACTAAAGCTGATGCAGCAACTGCTGCAGCTAATGATGCTAAAGATAAAGCAGCTGATGCAGCAACCAAAGCGGATGCAGCTTCTGATAAAAGCAGACGCGGCTTCAACCAAAGCAGACGCAGCTTCTGATAAAGCAGACGCGGCTTCAACCAAAGCAGACGCAGCTTCTGATAAAGCAGACGCGGCAGCAACCAAAGCGGATGCAGCTTCTGATAAAGCAGACGCGGCTTCAACCAAAAGCAGACGCAGCTTCTGATAAAGCAGACGCGGCAGCAACCAAAGCAGACGCAGCTTCTGGTAAAGCAGACGCGGCAGCAACCAAAGCGGATGCAGCTTCTGATAAAAGCAGACGCGGCAGCAACTAAAGCTGATGCAGCAACTGCTGCAGCTAATGATGCTAAAGATAAAGCAGCTGATGCAGCAACTAAAGCTGATGCAGCTTCTGATAAAAGCTGACGCGGCAGCAACCAAAGCGGATGCAGCTTCTGATAAAGCAGACGCGGCTTCAACCAAAGCAGACGCAGCTTCTGATAAAGCAGACGCGGCTTCAACCAAAAGCAGACGCAGCTTCTGATAAAGCAGACGCGGCAGCAACTAAAGCTGATGCAGCTTCTGATAAAAGCGAGACGCGGCAGCAACTAAAGCTGATGCAGCAACCGAGAAAGCAGCTGATGCAGCAACTAAAGCTGATGCAGCAACTGCTGCAGCTAATGATGCTAAAGATAAAGCAGCTGATGCAGCAACTAAAGCTGATGCAGCTTCTGATAAAGCTGACGCGGCAGCAACCAAAGCGGATGCAGCTTCTGATAAAGCAGACGCGGCTTCAACCAAAGCGGATGCAGCTTCTGATAAAGCAGACGCGGCAGCAACTAAAAGCTGATGCAGCAACCGAGAAAGCAGCTGATGCAGCAACTAAAGCTGATGCAGCAACTGCTGCAGCTAATGATGCTAAAGATAAAGCAGCTGATGCAGCAACCAAAGCGGATGCAGCAACCGAGAAAGCAGCTGATGCAGCAACTAAAGCTGATGCAGCAACTGCTGCAGCTAATGATGCTAAAAGATAAAGCAGCTGATGCAGCAACTAAAGCTGATGCAGCTTCTGATAAAGCTGACGCGGCAGCAACCAAAGCTGATGCAGCTTCTGATAAAGCTGACGCGGCAGCAACCAAAGCGGATGCAGCTTCTGATAAAGCAGACGCGGCAGCAACCAAAGCAGACGCAGCTTCTGATAAAGCAGACGCGGCAGCAACTAAAGCTGATGCAGCTTCTGATAAAGCTGACGCGGCAGCAACTAAAGCTGATGCAGCTTCTGATAAAGCAGACGCGGCAGCAACCAAAGCAGACGCAGCTTCTGATAAAGCAGACGCGGCAGCAACTAAAGCTGATGCAGTAACCGCTACAGCTAATGATGCTAAAGAGAAAGCAGCTGATGCAGTAACTAAAGCGGATGCAGCAACCGAGAAAGCAGCTGATGCAGCAACTCAAAGCGGATGCAGCAACCGAGAAAGCAGCTGATGCAGCAACTAAAGCTGATGCAGCAACTGCTACAGCTAATGATGCTAAAGATAAAGCAGCTGATGCAGCAACTAAAAGCTGATGCAGCTTCTGATAAAGCAGACGCGGCAGCAACCAAAGCAGACGCAGCTTCTGATAAAAGCAGACGCGGCAGCAACCAAAGCTGATGCAGCAACCGCTAAAGCAACTGATGCAGCAACTAAAGCTGATGCAGTAACCGCTACAGCTAATGATGCTAAAGAGAAAGCAGCTGATGCAGTAACTAAAGCTGATGCAGCAACCTCTACAGCTAATGATGCTAAAAGAGAAAGCAGCTGAGGTAAAAAGCAAAAGTTGATAACTCAGGTTTAGATGCTAATGGTCAAAATACGAAGGTAGGAAGTGGTTCAACCTACGCTGGTGGTTCAAATGCAACAGCAATTGGCGGTTCTACAAAAGCAACCAAAGCGAATACTACCGCAGTCGGTCAAGGCTCTGAAGCAACTGCGAAAGGTGCAACAGCAATTGGTCAAGGTGCGAAAGCAACTGGTGAAAACGCTGTGGCAATTGGTACGGGATCTGTAGCAGGTGAAGCTAATACAGTATCTGTAGGTTCACAAGGTAATGAACGTCGTATAACAAATGTTGCTGCTGGTAAAAATCCAACCGATGCAGCTAACGTTGGACAAATTAATGCGGCAGAAAACCGAATGAACAATAAACTTGGTAAACTTGATAAGAAACTCCGTGGTGGTGTTGCAAGTGCAGTGGCAGTTGCAAATATTCCACAAGTAACCATCCCTGGAGCTAGCATGGTTGCACTTGGCGTAGGTAACTACAAAGGTCAAAGTGCCGTAGCTGTGGGTTACTCAAGAGCAAGTGATAGCAATCGAGTTATTATTAAGATGACTGCTGGTGCAAGTACACAACGTGATTACACATTCGGTGCTGGTATTGGCTATCAATGGTAAGATTTAAGTAGTTTATAAGACTATTTAATCAATCTTAAAAAGGCAACTTATTTAATTATTTAATAAGTTGCCCAAATAAGTTAGCTTTAATTTAAGGACTAAGTTCTGTATAGACTACAGACTTGGTCCTTTTAACTTAGTTAAATACTCTTATATATTAAGAGAGAAATTTTTAATACTTTATAAATAACAATCGTACGTAAAACGTGCGCCCCTCTATTTTTGCTCCATACGCATAACACTCATAGACAGACTTCCGTTTAGCCATAAGAAAAATGCGATTTATTTTATTCTGTGTATGCCTTAATATTAGTACGAATTAAAAATAAATTATCAAACTAATGAAAGCACAAACTAAAATCACCACGGCTGTTGCATAGAAAAATATTACCAATACCGACTAATGGTGAAACAATACCCCCTAGAAAAAGGGAGTAAAACCAAGTAATGCAGAAGCACTTCCGGCATATTGACGTTCACTTTCCATGGCCAATGAAGAAATTGCAGGAAAGGTAAGCCCCATCATCAATAACATAAGAAAGAAGCCAATTTCAACTAAAAACCAGCCAGGTTGAATGATAAGTGTCGAAATGGTGTAAAGAACGACAATCCCAAAGACTAATACCCCCAAAAAGAAAGTGCGGTACGATTTGACAACTTACCACCTATATTTGCTCCAATAACTAATGCTGCACCATTTGCTCCAAAACATAAACTAAAAAGTAAACGCACTTAACCCGTAAAAACTTTGCAAAATAAAAAGGTGAAGCAGAAATATAAGCAAACATGGCGGCAAGCAAAAACTTTTCAATACCAACATAACTCATAAACATTCTATTTTTATAATCTTGCCAAATGTAAAGAATGTGGAAAGTACAGAACCTTTCAAACGTTTTTCAATAATTAAGCTTTCTTTTTAAACGAAGACAAAATAGTAATACAACAATACCGATAATTGCTAAAAAGAAAAATACGCCTTTCCAACCAATATATTCTAATAATAAGCTGCCTAGAATAGGGTGAAATGATCGGTGCGATACCATTAATCGTCATTAATAGCCCAAAAACGTATCATTTCACGGCCACGATATAAGTCCGTCGCTACCGCACGAGAAATACTACACTTCCAGCAGAGGAAAGCCCTTGTACCGCTCTTAATACAATCATCGTTTCAATATTCGGTGAGAAAATCAGTAAAATCGTACTGATGATATAAATTAAAAAGTGAAATAATCAGCGGCATTTTGCGTCCAAATTTATCACTCATCGGGCCCAAGTAATAGCGCCCAACGGCTAAACCGATCATTGCCGTTGTGAGCGTTAATTGCGTCATGGAAACCGTTGTATCAAAAATTGTGCAAGCTGTTGCAATGATGGCAAATAAAGATCGACAACAAATGGTCCAAAGGCAGAAAGTACACCAAGTAAAATCACTAAAAAGGCTTTTGAATTTGTTTTTGCATTTATATCTCCTAAATAAAGATTATTTATACCGTTTTTTCACCGCACTTTTTATCTTGCTCACGTAATCGTTCTAGTTTTTTTCCTTAATCTGAATTTCCATACCTCTATTTGTCGGAAAATAGTATTGAGTGTCTTTTTAATTCAGGCGGGAAATAATTTTCACCTGCCGCATAAGCGTTAGGTTCATCGTGGGCATAACGATATTCAACACCATAGCCAAGCTCTTTCATTAAATTAGTCGGCGCATTGCGTAAAATGTGGTGGAACATCATAATCGGGTAAATCTTTTCGCTTGCTGTTTCGCGGTGTTAAATGCGGTATAGACCGCATTACTTTTTGGCGCTACCGCAAGATATATAATGGCTTGGGCAATAGCTCGCTCTCCTTCATAAGCCCCTACTCGAGTAAAAGCAATCCCATGCGGCCAATGCAACTTGCATGGCGCGAGGATCTGCATTTCCCACATCTTCTGAAGCAATGGCAAGTAATCTGCGCGCAACATATAAAGGATCACCACCTGCTGTTAAAATTCGTGCATACCAATACAATGCAGCATCTGGTGCAGAACCACGAACAGATTTATGTAGCGCAGAAATTAAATCATAGAAACGATCGCCTTGTTTATCAAATCTCGCTTGACGTTCGCCTAAGACTTCTTTTTAATAAAGTGCGGTCAATTTTCTTTCCATTTTCGGTTTCATCCGCCATATCCACCATTAATTCGAGGCAATTCAAGGCTAATCGCGCATCCCCATTAACATATTCGGCAAGCACTTGCAGTAAATTCTCTTCTAAAATTAGCCGCTCTTTACCCAATCCTCGTTCAGGATCTTCTACAGCTTGCTGCAAAAACTTGTTCAATTTCAGTCGTTGTGAGTGATTTCAGCACATACACTCGGGCACGAGAAAGCAACGCATTATTTAGCTCAAAAGATGGATTTTTCTGTTGTCGCCCCAATAAAAATAATAGTTCCGTCTTCAATATGTGGCAGAAAAAGCATCTTGCTGGCTTTTTATTAAAACGATGGACTTCATCCACAAATAAGATAGTTTTACGATCTGCAAGACGATTTTGTTTTTGCTCGCTCAATGGCCTCACGAATTTCTTTTGATACCACTCGTCACCGCAGAAATTCGCTCAACTTCTGCATTAATACGTTGCGCAATAATTTCTGCGAGCGTTGTTTTTTCCCGTACCTGGAGGTCCCCAAAAAAATCATAGAATGAATATGCCCAGCTTGAATAGCTTTACGCAGTGGCTTACCTTCACCAATAAGATGAGTTTGCCCAAAATACTGCTCTAGACTCATTGGACGCATCTTGGCTGCTAGTGGACGAAAAATCATTTTCGGCAAAATCAAAGTTGAGGTTCGACATGTTTATTTCTCACAAAATTGAAGGGCGTATTTCTACGCCCTTATTTCAAATAATCATTTGTTATTTTTTTGCGTTGATCATCCACTTCAACGCCTTTTTCTGGCTTGAATTGGAACAAGCTATCAGACAAGGTTTGATTAGTAATATTACGTAAAACATAAAGATTGGTTTGCCCATCTTTCTCTGTCGTACTGAAATTTCTTAATACGCCATTAGCATCGACGCGAATATTAAATTGCTTGATATTACTTTTTGAAGATTTAGGTTTCAATACAAAAAGTATCCACTTGTTGCATGACCGAATATTGATCCCAATGGCTTTTATCATTACTTGTGAGCAAGACGAAAGGTGTATTATTTACTGCATCTTTCACCCATTGTGCTGTTACTTGTTGCACAAATGGATCGTAGAACCATAAGGTTTTTACCATCAGAAATAATCTGGGTTTCCTGAGGGGTTTTAGTATCCATGCGGAATAAATTTGGGCGTTTAATTTGAAGTTTGCCACTTCCCTGTTGAACATTTTTGCCACTTCCAGAAGTCACTGTTTGCACAAATTCAGCGCTTAACACATCGACTTTGGCTAAACGAATTTGCAATTCACTTGCCGCATCAGCCAATGCCAAATTACTCAAACCAAGTAAGGCAAGTGCGGCAAATTTTAACGTTGTTTTTTCATTTTACTTTTCCTTTTTAAATTAGTATTCCGGACGACGCGATAAAAATCTCACGCTTACCATTTTGCATTGGGCTAACAATCCCTTGTTCTTCCATTTGATCCATAATACGCGCTGCACGGTTAAAACCTACGCTGAATTTACGTTGAATAGAAGACACTGAAGTTGTACCGGTATTAATAACAAAATCCATTACTTCATCAAATAGTGGATCTAATTCTCCACCGCTTGATATTCCTTTTTCTGAACTTTCTTCATCGTCAGCACTTTCTAAAATACCATCAATATAATCTGGTTTACCACGTGCTCGCCAATCATCCGCAATACGAATAACTTCATCATCACTCATAAAGGCACCATGAACACGCACCAAATCCGATGAACCTTGCCCTGAATAAAGCATATCACCACGACCTAAAAGCGCCTCTGCCCCTCCTTGATCGAGAATAGTTCGTGAGTCAATTTTACTTGCAACGGTAAAGGCAATACGACTTGGGATATTTGCTTTAATTAAACCTGTAATCACATCTACAGAAGGGCGTTGTGTGGCTAAAAATTAAATGGATACCAATAGCTCGCGCTTTTTGTGCCAAACGAGCAATAAGTTCTTCAATTTGCTTACCCTGCTACCATCATTAAATCAGCAAACTCATCGACAATAACCACAATATAACTCAATTTTTTCAAGGCGGGTGGCATTGCATCCATTGTATCGCCCGGTCGCCAAATTGGATTCGGCACTGGCATACCCATTGCTTCGTATTCATCAATTTTTTCGTTAAAGCCTTCAATATTGCGTACACGTAGCGCAGAAAGCAACTGATAACGACGTTCCATTTCATCTACACACCAACGCAACGCATTAGCGGCTTTTTTTCATATCTGTTACAACAGGCGTTAGCAAGTGCGGAATATCATTATAAACGGAAAGTTCGACGACTTTAGGATCGATCATGATGAATTTCACATCTTCTGGTTGAACACGATAAAGTAAACTTAAGATCATCGTATTCACGCCAACAGACTTACCTGATCCCGTTGAGCCAGCAACTAATAAATGTGGCATTTTCGCTAAATCAACAATCACAGCTTTTTCCGCTAATATCTTTACCTAAAGCCATTGGCAAAGTGGCATGAGTATCACGGAATTCGCTACTATCTAACACATCACGTAATGGCACCATTTGACGATGAAGATTAGGTGTTTCAATACCGATATAAGGTTTGCCAGGAATAGCCTCTGCCACACGAATCGAACGGAACATTAATGCACGCGCCAAATCGGTATCAATACTCGTTACTTTTGACGCTTTCACCCCAGGTTGTAATTCTAATTCATAACGCGTAACAACAGGGCCAACAAGCACATCTTTTACAGTCGCTTTCACATTAAAATTACGTAATTGTTGCTCTATACGTTGAGATGTTTCCAAAACTTCTTCTTGCGTAATATTTTTGTTCTACCGCCGGATGCTTCGATAATAACTCTAAACTTGGCAATGGCGTGCTGGGCTTTTCACGTTTAGTTGTTTGCTGTTGGAATGCTGGATGAATTAGTGAACCACTATAACCTTGATAATGAGGTGTATTCTCTGTAGTTTTAACTTGTTCTTCAGTCACTTCATTCTGTAAAGAAACTATCATTTCTGAATTATTATCTGCTAAACGAACTTGTTCATCAGCTTGAGCAAAACGTGCTGCTTCACGAGCTGCAAATTCTTCAACAAGATGTGAAAAAAATTATTTTTCTTCATCATTCTGATGCACTAAACCTTCACGCAAAGGAAACCGTTGGGATTTCATCATCTTGTAGTAAAGAAATTTCTGAAAAAAATTATCCGCACTTATTTCATTTTCTGATTTATTCAACTGTCCCTGTTCTTTTTGTTATTAATCCACACCGGAACAAAATCATTTTTCATTGGGCATTTGATGATTTAATTCATTTGAAATATGAACACTAGGCAATTTTTTTCCATACCTAAATCAGAAATAAATTGTTCATCAATATTTTGTGAATTAAGTTCGTTATAATCTGTTTGAATAGTGATATTTTGTGTTAATCCACTAATATTTATTATTTGCTCATTAGATAACTTTTTCGTTTTTTTCCAAGCTCACTATCATTCTTATCTTCCACAAGTTTTGGATTATGTTCATTTTGTTCCGCAACTTCTGGCAAGATCATATTTTTGAATAAAAATCTGGTTTCTGAATCAAAAATTTGCTCTAATTCCTCTCAGATTCATCTTGTTTAACATCTTCAGTTTGTTCATTTTTTTCATAGTAAGCCAATGATAAAACGTCACAAGCAATCGAATAAATGAGGCACCAGAACAAAAAGTGAATCAATGACAGCAAAGACCAGCCCAATTAATATTGCACCTAATTTACCGAGTACAGGATAAATCCAATTCACTACAAGTGAACCACCAAGCACGCCGCCACTCAAATAAAAAGAATTACTTGATAAAAGCAACATGCTCATCACACAAAGACCGATGATTAAAGTAAAAACCAAAACTACGTAAAAATAATTCGCGTACATGAAAGCTGTTTAACCGCTTTAGTTTTTAATAGATAAACTGGTACTAAAAACGTAGCAAAAGGGAAAAATATGTGCAACATATCCAAAAAGACAAAAAGGAGATCAATTACCCAAGCGCCGAATGCTCCAGCCTTGTTAATTGTTTCATCATGAGATGCAGCAGTTGCCCAAGAATTATCTAAAGGTGTATAACTAGACCAAGCAATAATTAAATAAAGTCCCAAAAAGTGCGGTTAATGCCAATAATAATTCAGCTAAATACTGTCTTGGTGTAAAGCGTTCTGTAATTCGTTTAATCATATAGTTTATTATTTCAATACAAGATAATTAGTTTGTTTTACTTCTTCCATCACCACATAAGTGCGCGTATCATTTACACCCGGTAATCGCAATAAAAGTTGAGCCAAGCAATTTACGATACTCTGCCATATCAGCAACTCGAGTTTTTAGAAGATAATCAAAATCACCCGACACTAAGTGGCATTCTTGAATTTCATCTAACTCTTGAATTGCTGCATTAAATCTTCAAATACATCTGGCTTACCACGTACTAAAGTGATTTCAACAATTACGAGTAACGGTGCATCTAATAATTCTGGATTGAGTAGGGCTCGGTATCCCATAATGACACCTTGTTTTTCTAAACGTTTCACACGTTCTAAACAAGGCGTAGGTGAAAAGCCCCTACTTTTTTTCGACAAATCAATATTAGAAATTTTACCGTTGCGTTGTAATTCATTAAGAATTTTTTTATATCAATCGCATCCAGTGCTTTATTCAGTTTTTCCATTTTTCTTATTTTTTCTTTGAATAAAAAAAGTATGTTTATTTTAACAAATTTTTGCCAACGTTTTTCAGTACAACGGCCATAGATAATTCATTTCCATTGAGGCTATTAATTATCTCTAATGAAGTATTTAGAAATTATCCAACACGGCTAACGCATCGGAAAGTTTCTTCACCGTAAAAACTTGCATATTTTCGACCGCACTTTTCGGCTTGTTACCAAAAGGAACAATCGCACGTTTAAAGCCATGCTTTGCCGCTTCACTAATACGCTCTTGCCCACTTGGCACAGGGCGAATTTCTCCCGCTAATCCAACTTCACCCAAAGATCACTAAATCTTGTGGCAAAGGGCGATTACGGAAACTAGAAATTAACGCCAACAACAAAGCCAAATCCGCACTTGTTTCACTCACTTTTACACCACCCACGACATTGACAAAAACATCTTGATCAGCCATTTGTAAGCCACCATGTCGATGTAACACTGCCAATAATAGTGCTAAGCGATTTTGCTCTAATCCCACCGCAACACGGCGGGGATTCGCTAGCATTGAATGATCCACTAAAGCTTGAATTTCCACTAAAAGAGGACGAGTGCCTTCCCAAAGTACCATAACGGAGCTACCTGATGTAATCTCATCCCCACGGCTTAAAAAGATCGCCGATGGATTTTTTTACTTCTCGCAAACCTTGCTCGGTCATACCAAATACGCCCAATTCATTCACCGCACCAAAACGGTTTTTATGGCTACGCAAGGTACGATAGCGAGAATCGGCTTCGCCTTCTAATAGTAATGAACAGTCAATCGCATGCTCTAACACTTTCGGCCCAGCAAGGGTTCCATCTTTCGTTACATGCCCCACCATAATAATGGCGACTTGTCGGGTTTTCGCATAACGAGTGAGGAAAGAAGCACATTCACGCACTTGTGCCACACTGCCTGGCGATGATTGAATATCCGCCAAATGCATTACTTGGATCGAATCCACTACTATAATTTGCGGTTTTAACTGATCCGCCAAATTACAAATCTGTTCCACAGAGGTTTCTGACAACATTTTTAATTGATCATTTGGCAATCCCAATCGACTTGCACGCATCGCAACCTGTTGTAACGATTCCTCTCCCGTCACATAAAAGTGTGGTCATGTTTTTTTCGCTAAACCACACATGACTTGTAATAACAATGTACTTTTCCCTGCACCAGGATGCCCGCCAATTAAAATCGCACTACCCGGCACGATCCCGCCACCCAGTACGCGATCTAATTCATTAAAGCCACTGGAAAAACGTGGTGTTTCTTGCAAACTAATTTCAGAGAGCGTTTGAATTTTTTGCCTGAGTTTTCCCCCGCGTAGCCACTAAAACGATCATTTTTGATTTTGCCGTGGAAATTAACCGCACTTCCGTGATTGTATTCCATGCTTTACAAGCTGAGCATTGCCCTTGCCAACGGGAAAACTCCGCACCACAATCGTTACATACATAAGCTGTTTTCGGGGCTTTAGCCATTTTTTTATCCTTCTCATCCTTTAACCGAGTATTCATATACCTACGGCTAAATATCGTTATATTATTCAGAGCAAGCTTACATAATGCCTAGAAGTATAGCTTACCCATTTGCACGGTTGATTCGCATTATGCCGAGAATCTCATTAATTTGATCATTCGCTTAAAATAAACTCGACTTTTCAAAAGTGCGGTCAATTTTTCAATAGTTTTTTTCATTGTCTTTCGTTTCACTATGAAAAACGAATCAAATCACGGATTTCAGCAAAAATTTTTCTGATTGCTTTCTAACAAAGCTGGTAAGAGCGTTTCTTTTTTTGTTTTTCTGTTGCCACCGCTTCTAGGATTTTTTCCATTTTCATCATAATAATGATAAAGATTAAAAAAATGCCCCAACTAGCTCCACTGTTTTTCATAAAAATCTTGGCTAAAAAAAATGCGGGAGAAAAGGATAAGGTTTCTTCCAAAAGTTTCTGTTCCATTTTCAACACGGAATTAAATTTTCCACAAAATCTACCGCACTTTCTTCTCGTTCTTCTTTTTAAGAAATCACGCCATTTATTTAACCAATCTGTTAAAAAAATTGTTTTTGACCCCAGCAAATAACCACGCTTCGCTTTACTTGCACTACTAAAAATAAATATCTCTTTCGAAAGGCAAAGTTTCCACAAAATCAAAAAGATCCTGCACATTGCCAGATTTCAACTCAAACTCAATTTCACAAATAGGTTGCTCAGATTCGCCTGCAATAATTTTTACCTTGATCGAACGCCACTTCAATTTTTGGATTGTTGAAATTCAACTAACCAAAAAAAGTGCGGTTAAAATCTGTGGAGAAAATAGGTTGTAGTGTAGAACTAGGTAATTGTTCAAAAAGGATAAAGTTCTCTTAATTGGTCAGTGGTTGGCGTTTCTTTTTCGGTTAATGGTAGAAATTATATTCTGGGCGACTATGCAATCCACCAATAACTTCGCCGTTGGTTTTAAGCGTTAATGTAAGTTCCTGATCTTCTTGACGAATACGTAATCCCATATTTTTGTTTAGCAAGGAAATGATCAGGATAATCATAATAAGTATTGCTCAGAAACTGTTTTTATGCGCTAAACAAGTAAAGTTTTTTAAATGTTCTTCTAATTCATTAAATGCTTGGTCAGATACCGCTAATTTGATTTCAATTTCATTACTCATAAAATTATACTCCCTTCAACTTAAAACTGTTCAAATATACAGATAAAAAAATAGATAAATCAAGCGTTTTATAGATTTATATTCCTTAAAAATTAAACATCGAAAAAAATAGATATAAAGGGATATAATTTGACTTAATTTTTAAATAACGAATTAATAAAGGATCTCTATGAAAAAAATTGTTTCTATTTTTCTATGCTTCTAAGCATCACATTGCCTATAAATGCTGGCGTTCGTTGTTCAGATTTTTAATACGCAAGAGGAAGCACAGCACTATTATGAAACCCATCATGCCTATCATTTAGATAGAGATCGAGACGGTGAAGCCTGTGAATGTTTGCCTGGCGGTAGTAAATACGGCTCATCTCGTTGTAAGAAATATTAATGATACGTTGAAAAGATGAAAAAAATTCGTCTTTTCCTTTTTCAGGGAAGGGATGGCTGCCTAAAATACATTTAATTATTAATAAAAATCGGGTAATATGCGCACGAATTTTTAACCCTTATGGAGTAAATCACTTATGGCAATGAATAATATTCTCGGATTATTTGCCCATTCGCCTTTAAAACCATTGCAAAAAGCATTCGGAAAAAAAGTCACTGAATGTTGCGATCTTTTAATTCCTTTTTTGAAACCACCTTCTCAAAGGATTGGGAAAAAAAGCGGAAGAAAAACGCTTAGAAATCTCTCAGCGTGAACGTGAAGCAGATAGCTTGAAACGTGAGATTCGTTTGAAATTGCCACGTGGTTTATTCTTACCCTATCGATCGTACTGATCTCTTAGAATTAGATCACGCAACAAGATAAGTTAGCAAATTTTGCTAAAAAGATATTGCGAGGCCGTATGATTGGGCGTCAATTTGGTATTCCTGAAGAAATGCAGGAAGAATTCTTACATTATGTAAAACGTAGTTTAGATGCCATTCATCAAGCTCATCGAGTAATTGAAGAAATGGATCAACTTTTAGAAACCGGTTTTTAAAGGCCGTGAACTAAAATTAGTTAACGATATGATTCAAGAACTCGATGCAATTGAAGATGATACCGACCAAATGCAGATCAAATTGCGTAAAATGCTTTTACACCATCGAAAGCCGTTATAACCCAATTGATGTGATGTTCTTATATAAAATTATTGAATGGGTTGGCGTGCTGGCTGACCAAGCACAACGTGTTGGCTCACGCATTGAATTAATGCTGGCGCGTTCATAATCAACAAAACATAGGAAATTAACTATGGGAAGTTATTAGTCAATATGGTTCATGGTTGGTGTGGATTACAGCAGCCTTCGGCTTTTTATGGCTTTTCGGTATTGGAGCCAATGATGTCTCAAACTCAATGGGTACATCCGTAGGATCTGAGTACTGTAACAGCCAAACAAGCAATTATTATCGCGTTAATTTTTGAATCCGCTGGCGCATATCTAGCCGGTGGTGAAGTAACAGAAACGATTAAAAGCGGCGTAATCGATCCAATGCAATTTGTTGATACGCCAGATATTTTTGGCACTGGGTATGCTTTCTGCTTTATTTGCATCTGGCGCTTGGTTATTTATCGCAACGAAAATGGGCTGGCCGGTTTCAGGTACTCACACTATCATCGGTGCAATTATTGGATTTGCGTGCATTACGATTGGCCCTGGAGCAGTAGATTGGTCAAATATTGGCAGCATTGTTGGTAGCTGGTTCATCACGCCTGTCATTGCAGGGTATTCTCGCCTATGCAATCTTTGCAAGTACTCAAAAACTTATTTTTGATACCGAACATCCACTGAAAAATGCACAAAAAAATATGGTCCTTATTACATGGGGATAACCGTATTTGTGCTGTGTATCGTAAACCATGACAAAAGGTTTAAAAACATGTTGGTTTAAATCTTTCCAATAAAGAAACTTTAGTCATTTCACTTGTCATTAGCCTTGTAGGCATGCTGTTTTGCCATTTCTACTTTAAAAAGCAAAACATTCACTCAATCTGCAAGCAAAGGTACTTTTTGGTGCGGTAGAAAAAGTCTTCAGCATTTTTAATGTTATTAACAGCCTGTGCGATGGCTTTCGCTCACGGTTCGAATGATGTAGCCAATGCAATTGGTCCACTTTCAGCAGTTGTGTCTATCGTGGAACAAGGCGGTAAAATTGTTTTCAGGCGGAGCCTTAACTGGTGGATTTTACCATTAGGTGCATTAGGTATTGCTGTAGGCTTAATTACTATGGGACAAAAAGTAATGGCGACTGTTGGATCTGGGATCACCGATTTAACGCCAAGCCGTGGCTTTGCCGCTCAATTTGCTACTGCGATGACTGTTGTAGTTGCATCAGGTACAGGCTTGCCGATCTCAACAACACAAACACTTGTTGGGGCAATTTTAGGTATCGGTTTTGCTCGCGGTATCGCAGCACTCAATTTAACGGTTATCCGAAACATCATTAGTTCTTGGATAATCACTTTACCAGCCGGCGCATTCTTCGCAATTATTATCTTCTATTTACTGCGTGCGGTGTTTAATTAATTTATTGCAACAAAAAGTGCGGTTTATTCAGCCGCACTTTTTTGTTGTTTTTATTTTTAAGGAGAAAGCATGAAAAATCTACAATACTCTTTTTATCTTGCGCCTTACTTGGTACAGGTATTGCAACTGCTCATGCAGAAACGCAATATGTTACTGAAAATCTCAGTACGTTCTTACGCCGCGGTGCCGGTGAACAATTTAAAATTGCAGGTTCAATTCAAGCGGGCGAAGCGGTGAATGTATTAGATCGCCAAGGCAAATATACTCTCATTCGTGACAATAAAAATCGTGAAGCTTGGATTTTTAAATTCAGACTTAAGTAGCACGCCAAGTAGTAAAGAAGAAAATCCAAAATTAAAAAGCTCAAGTTCAAGAATTAACCTTAAAACTTAGTCGTTTTAGATGGCGATTGGCAACAACGTACCGTCGAAATGCAACGTCGAATCAAACAAGCCGAGCAACAAAGTGCGGATCTTTTAGAACAAAATTCACAATTAAAACGTGAACTTGAAATGACCAAAAAAATAAAAATCGTGATTTAGAAGCGATGCTTGATGCAGGTAAACGAGAAATTGCGATTCAATGGTTTATTTATGGCGGTTCAGTATTGGGCGTAGGCTTACTCTTCGGTTTACTCATTCCTTATGTGTTACCAAAACGTCGCCGTCGTGATGGTTGGGCATAATCACGAATGAAAGTTTATTTGGTTGGTGGGGCTGTTCGCGATCAATTATTGGGGTTACCAGTAAAAAGATCGTGATTGGATTGTGGTAGGCGTAGTTCCTGCTACGCTACTCTCTCTCGGTTATCAACAAGTAGGCAAAGATTTTCCGGTTTTTCTCAATCCTAAAACAAAAAGAAGAATATGCGCTTGCCCGAACAGAACGTAAATCTAGTGCAGGTTACACGGGCTTTGTTGTGATTTCTCCCCAACAATTACATTAGAACAAGACTTAATTCGACGAGATCTCACTATTAACGCCATGGCTCAAAGCGAAGACGGTGAAATTATTGATCCTTATGGCGGAAAAACAAGATTTAGAAAAATCGAATTTTGCGCCACATTTCTCCCGCGTTTTCAGAAGATCCTTTACGAGTATTACGCGTGGCACGCTTTGCAGCCCGTTATCATTCTCTCGGTTTTAAAAATCGCATCGGAAACGCTATCCCTGATGGCTGAACTTGCCCAATCGGAAGAATTACAACATCTCACGGCGGAACGCGTTTGGCTAGAAACAGAAAAAAAGCCTTAAACGATCCTGAAATTTATTTTTGAAACCTTACATAAAACAGGCGCATTAAAAGTTTTTATTTCCTGAAATCGATGCCCTTTATGGTGTGCCCAATCAGTAAAACATCATCCAGAAGTGGATAGTTTTATTCATACCATGTTGGTATTAAAACAAGCAGTTAATTTGACTGAAAATAACCCTATCTTAAATAAAAAGTGCGGTCCGTTTTACCGCAATTTGCCATGATCTTGGCAAGGCTCTTACGCCTCAAAAATATTCTTCCTCATCATTATGGACATGAGCAAGCTGGTATAAAAGCCGACTAGAACATTATGCAAACGCTTGAGGGTCCCAAGTTATTTTTCAAGAACTTGCAGAACTGACTTGTGAATTTCATACGAATATTCACAAAAGCCTTTGAGCTTCGAGCTGAAACCGTCATAACGCTGTTTAATCGTTTTTGATGTGTGGAAAACCACAACGCTTTCAAGAATTTCTACAAGTATGTTTTAGCTGATACGCGAGGAAGAACCGGTTTTGAAAATAAAGACTATCCACAAATAGATTACATCAATCAATTATTACAAGCGGCAAATGAAGTAGATGTCCAGCAAGTTATTGCAGATGGATTTGAGAAACAAGAAATCAGAAATGAATTGACGAAACGAAGAATCTTAGCGGTTAAAACAAACAAAAAGCAAATTACCCAAAAATTAACAAATAAAAGTAACTTTACTCAATTCAACTAAATCCTTAAAATACGCAGAGCTTATTAACTTGATGAATAATATGAAAACGTTTAAATTTCTCACCGCATTTTTGTAACCAGCATACTTACAGCCTGTACGATGGATGCTGAACGTCCAGTCAACGTGCAATACATCGATAAAACGGATGCCACATGGCAACAACATTTACAAAAGATTCAAAAATTCAATCCTATCAAGCTAAAGGACAAATTGGTTATATCAGTCCAACAGAACGTTTTTTTCTAGTCGCTTTGAATGGCAATACCAAAATCCGAAATCTTATACGCTTAAAACTCTATTCTTTAATCAGTAAATCTACCCTTTGGATTCAAATGCATCAAAGTGGGATGACAATTTCCGATAACAACGGCAATCAACAATCTGCAGCCGATGCCAAACTATTATTACAAGAGATCATTGGAATGGATGTGCCGTTAGAGCATTTAGCTTATTGGTTAAAAGGTCAACCTGCAATAAATGCAGATTATCAAGTCGGTATCAACCATTTACTTGGCGCATTTACTTATCATGTAGATGGTTCTCAATGGACAGCAGATTACCTAACTTATCACTCAAATAATTCGATGCCTGAAAATATTCTGCTAAAAATGACAGTACGAAACAAACTCTAAAAAAATTCGTGTGGATGAGTGGATTTACTAATGAATACATTAATGAAATCACATCAATTTTCTACCGCACTTTGTCAAAATACAACGCAATCAAATGAGAAGCCATTGCGCTTCCCTAGCCCAGCCAAACTGAATTTATTTCTTTATATCAACGGAAAATTGCCGAACGGCTATCATGAATTACAAACACTTTTCCAATTTTTAGATTTCGGCGATTGGTTAGAAATGAGTATCCGTGAAGAAGACAATCAAATTGTTTTAACGCCTGAAATTCCAAATCTAAAAACGGAAGATAATCTAATTTATCGGGCTGCAAAACTTTTACAAGAAAAAAAGCCAATATTCAATTGGGTGCAAATATTCATTTAGATAAAATTCTTCCAATGGGAAGCGGTGTCGGTGGTGGTTCATCCAATGCAGCAACCGCATTGGTCGCGTTAAATTATTTATGGCAAGCGAATTTATCCATTGATGAACTAGCAAAATTAGGATTAACACTAGGCGCTGATGTGCCAATATTTGTACATGGACACGCTGCTTTTGCTGAAGGTGTCGGGGAAAAAATCACTTATTGTGAACCTGCTGAAAAATGGTTTGTTGTATTAAAACCCGATGATTCAATATCGACGGCTGTCATATTTCAAGATCCAAATTTACCACGTAATACACCGAAAAATCTCTAGAACAACTTTTTGAGCGAGCCTTATGTAAACGATTGCGAAAAAGTTGTGATAAATCATTATTCAAACGTTGAAAAAAAGCGCTAAACTGGTTGCTACAATATGCGCCGGCAAGATTAACAGGAACGGGAGCATGTGTTTTTGCTGAATTTGATCATGAAGCAGAGGCACAAGCGGTATTTAGGCAAAAACCAGAAGAATTTTTGGCTTTATCGCTAAAGGACTCAATGTTTCTCCCTTGCACGCAATGTTGAAGCAGCTATCACCAATTCATACTCATCGACAATCTAAACCTGAGGTTTTATAAAATGCCTGACATTAAACTCTTCGCGGGTAATGCAACACCAGAACTTGCAAAAACATATTTCTGAACGTTTATATATTTCACTAGGCGATGCCACTGTTGGCCGTTTCAGTGATGGTGAAATCCAAGTTCAAATCAATGAAAAATGTGCGTGGTGCAGATGTATTCATTATACAATCAACCTGTGCACCAAACCAATGATAACCTAATGGAATTGATTGTGATGGTGGATGCATTACGTCGTGCATCTGCAGGTCGTATCACTGCTGTTGTTCCTTACTTTGGTTATGCTCGTCAAGATCGTCGCGTACGATCAGCTCGTGTACCTATTACCGCTAAAGTTGTGGCAGATTTACTTTCAACTGTTGGTATTGACCGCGTATTAACCTGCGACCTACACGCAGAACAAATCCAAGGCTTCTTTGATGTACCAGTAGACAATGTGTTTGGTTCTCCAGTTTTTAATTCACGATATTTTTGAAAAAAATCTGATCTTGAAAAATCCAATTGTTGTTTCTCCAGATATTGGTGGTGTTGTTCGCGCTCGTGCAGTAGCCAAATTATTAAACGATACTGATATGGCTATTATTGACAAACGTCGCCCTCGTGCAAATGTAGCACAAGTAATGCATATTATCGGTGATGTAGCAGGTCGCGATTGTATTCTTGTCGATGATATGATCGATACAGGCGGTACGCTTTTGCAAAAGCAGCTGAAGCATTAAAAGAACGCGGTGCAAAAACGCGTATTTGCTTATGCGACTCATGCTGTATTCTCTGGTGCTGCAGCGAAAAGAAATTTGGCTAGTGGCGCTATTGATGAAATCGTTGTAACAGATACAATCCCACTTTCTGATGAAATCAAAAGCATTAGGGTCTCGTACGCGTACTTTACTCTGTCAGCAATGCTTGCTGAAGCTATCCGTCGTATTAGTAATGAAGAGTCAATTTCAGCTATGTTTAATTAAATTAAAATGCTAGACAATGATCTTTAAGAACTGTGGGAATTTTTAACAATATTTGTGAAATTCCCACTTTTGATGAATATACTTTATAATCTTGCAATTTCGTTTAACGAACCATCCTCTTTTTAGAAATCCATAGAAAAATTCCACCGCACTTTTTTTACAGCTTCACTCATCGGAAAACCAAAGGAAACAAGATCAGGCTGGATACCAATAAAAAAATAACCTCAGGGATATCTTCCTCTAATTGCTCGATTAAAAAAATTAAGTGGCAAATTATGCGTGCTGACGAAAAACATTTCTGCAATGAGTTCTTTATCGATAATACGAATTTTACCAACGGGCAGTTCCATTTCTGTTGCATCAAAGATAATTAAACGCTTTGGTTTCATGGCACGGATCCGATGCACAAGATTTTCTGGTGCTGAACCGCCATCAAGTGCGGTCCAATTTGGCAACGGATTTTCACTACAAAGCTGAGCAAGATAAGGACCCGCCCCATCATCGCCCATCATTGTGTTACCAACAGTTAGAATTACATTTTCATTCATCACGACGTTTCACCATAATATACATCACAGGTTCACACTGGATGGAAGCAAGCGTGTCCATTAAAATATCGACCCATTTTTTTGATGTTCCGGCGAAAAATTAGGTCTATTTTCATCGAGTGCCTTAGCTAATAAATTCACATGACTCGAATCAATCACTATTTCACCAAATTTCATTAAGCCCGCAAACTTACGTTTTGCATCCCCTTCAGGGAAGGTATCTACAAAACGTTGATAATCTGCATAATCACAAATTAGCAATTTTTTAAAGCAGTCAATCACACCAACATGGTGACCAATCGCAAGGGAATAATACATTACTTGCTTGGCTTGCTCAGGGACTTGCTCATCGTTTTTCAACAAAACGCTCATTGAGTAAATAGAAAAAAACTTGGGTTGTCATGGTACGTCCTATAAAAACTTGTAAAGTAATAACGTAATTTCTTCGCTAATCAATACTGCCAAATCTCCCTTACCCCTCTTTGCTAAAGAGAAATTCTTCTTTAGCAATAAAGCATCTTCTCTCTCATTTTAATTTTTCTGTTGTTAATGCAGAAAAACTAGATTGAAATTGACCGCTCTTATTCCCCTCTTTAGCAAAGAGGGGTAAGGGAGATTTGACAGAAATCAAAAACAGAGCTATTAGTTTATTGAGCAATCGTTAGACTATCCCGAAAACGGCATACTAATTGCATGTAATCGGTTTACGATTTCACTCAAACGAGGATCCGCTTCACGTTCCAAAAATTCGCCAAGGCGAACACCAAATGGAACCCTGATCTTTTTTTCAGACATCATACTCATAAATTGATTAGCAATGTCTCCACCTTGTCGATACCCTGCCAAACGACGTGCTTCACGTTCTAATTCCACGCGTAAATCTAATGGAATATTTTGAAAACGTAATTTAGCCTCAGCATTAGGATCGGCAATTTCTTGTTTGCCTTTGAGTTTTTTTGATCAAGTAAACCAAGTGCCATTGCAAAACCATAAATAGTCGCCGCTGGAGTTGGAGGACAACCAGGAATATACACATCAATTGGCACGATTTGATCGCTACCGCCCCACACGCAGTACAAGTCATGGAAAATACCGCCACCACAACCGCAGGCACCATAGGAAATACAGATTTTTTTGGATCGGGTGCAGCTTGATAAGCACGCATTGCAGGTGTACGCATTGCACGAGTTACCGCGCCAGTAAATAATAAAATATCCGCATGGCGAGGTGATGCAACAACCTTAATCCCGAAAACGTTCAGCGTCAAAGGTTGGTGTAATGGTACTAAAAATTTCAATTTCACAACCATTACAACCACCACAGTCAACACGGTAAACATAAGCGGAACGTTGAATCTTTTTCAACAAAGTTTGTTTCATTTTTCGCAATGTTTTCATCCACACTAAATGGCGTTGAAATACCATTCACGGGCATTGGGATTTGTGTGTTCATCTTGCAATCTCCCTAACGTGATCAAATAACGCCAATTTCACGCGCATATTGGATTCCATATCGGCGGTTTTTCCAAACTGTTTTGGCGTTTACAGGTTGGGCAAGTGTTGAGCACCGCTAATTTATGTTTTACCAGTTCATCGTTATCCAACGTTTGTTTGAATAAATCCACGGCATAATTGAGTTCTTTATGAGAAACAAAAGGCTGACCACATTGATGACAAATCGTTGTAGTGAAGGTTGTTTCTTGATAAAGATCCTGTTTATTGCTGACTGATAATTCAAAATCTTGGCTTAAACGAATGGCTTTTGTTGGGCAAACTTCTTCACAACGGCCACAGAAAATGCAGCGGCCTAAAAATAATGACCAAGTACGTTCGCCTGTTTCTGGATCGGTACGCATGGTAAGCGCATTAGCTGGACATGCCATTGTACAGGCTGCACAAACAATACATTGATCAGAGTTCAGTTCTGGTTTACCACGGAAATCAGGATCAACTTCATAGGGTTTAAACGGATATTTAGTGGTAACATCCCCCGCATTTAATACGGTTTTAAGTAATTTAAACATTGTACGCCCCCTATTTTAATGGTGAATTTTTACGTTCAATGCCGTAGCGTTCGATTTCTTTGTAAGAAACCGTTTGTGCTTTGCGTTTACGTACATCCACCACAGTCACACGGTCAGTACAAGAATAGCAAGGGTCAAGGCTACCAATGATAAGTGGCGCATCTGATACTGTATTGCCACGCAACATATAACGTAAAGTTGGCCAATTTGCATAAGTCGCTGCACGACAACGCCAACGATATAATTTTTTTGGTTATCACCAAGCATTGACCAGTGAATGTCTTCACCACGCGGTGCTTCCGTGATACCTAACGCAAAACGTCCAGGGGTGTAATTGAAACCTTCAGTGATAATCGCACCAGTAGGCAAGTTATCTACCATATAATCAATGATATTCATGGATTCAAATACTTCATTTACCCGCACTTTCACACGAGAAATGACATCGCCACCTTGTTCGGTGAACATATTGAATGGTACATCGCCATAGCCAGAGAATGGGTGAATTTTACGCACATCACGTGCGAAGCCGGAACCTCGAATCATCGGTCCGACTGGGCTGAAATCACGCGCAACTTGACGATCAAGCACTCCTACGCCCACAGTACGTTGTTCCATATTTGGCGTATTGAGTAAAAATATCTACCAAAGTTTTTAAGCTCTTCACGCATTTCTGAAATAAGCTTTAATGCATTGTTCACGTTGGTGTTTCAACATATCACGACGAACACCACCGATTAAGTTGATACCATAGGTTTTTACGCGCACCCGTAAGCACTTCTGCAAGTGTCATCGATTTTTTTCACGAACACGGAAGAATTGCATAAAGCCTGTATCAAAACCGGTAAAGTGGCTAGATAAACCTAAGTTCAATAAATGACTGTGCAAGCGTTCCACTTCCAACAAAATTGCACGAATCCATTGTGCACGTTCAGGAATTTGAATACCTAATGCATTTTTCGACAGAGTTAGCATAAGCAACACTATGGGTAAAACCGCAGATACCACACACACGGTCAGCCAAGAAATTGACTTGATCGTAATCCATTCGGGTTTCTGCCAATTTTTCCATACCACGGTGTACATAGAATAAACGATAGTCAGCATCAATAATATCTTCCCCATCGACAAACAAACGGAAGTGTCCAGGTTCATCAGATGTAATATGGAGAGGGACCGATAGGCACAATACGCGCCTCGCCTTTTTCGTTAATAAACTCATAGGTTTCAGTTGCCGTAGTCGGATCTGGACGCAAACGGTAATCCATCGAATCTTTACGTAATGGGTAAAGATCATCTGGCCAGTCATCTGGTAACACTAAACGACGTTGATCGGGAAGACCGACGGCTTTTAAACCGTACATATCGAATAATTCACGTTCACCCCACACCGCCGCTTTTACTTTTGGTGTTACGGAAGGAAATTCGAGTGTGACAGGATCTACAAGTGCTTTAATCGTCACAAAAGTTTTGACGACGCCTTCCATGGAAAGCACGTAATAAACAGCATAATGACCATGAATTGAGCGTTCATCGTTACCAAAAACTAATGGCAACCAGCCTTCATGTTGATAGTAAAGATATTCCACCACATCAGGTAACATATGGTTTTTCACCGTTAAAGTCACTTGATTCGGTGTAGACCACTCCTCATCTAGAATGGTATTCGGAAATTTTTGCATTAACGGCTTCAATATAATTTTTTGCCGAGCATTTTTTTACCGGATCGACCGATGTATTTTTTTAGTTAATTCCATTTTTTCCCCAGTTGTCGATCATTTCGCTAAACTTTGCCAAGGTAAAACTAGCATATCGCCAAAGGACACATGTTCAGATCCAAGCACAATTCCTACCGCACTTTTTTTAGTAACTGCAAGATTGGCTCTGCAATATGGATACCCATTACAAACATTAACAACAATAGTATGGCCATTGCCGCCAAAGAGACTTTACTGACTTCGCCCGCTTCCACATTATCAGGTTGTTTGCCAAGCACTGTTTTTAATAGCATTAAGGCAAGTCCTGCAAGCACGATGGTAAGTAAAATTAAGCATAAAAATAACTAACCAAGTTTTTGCCTGCTGTAATCCCTGCGACCACAACACTAAATTCACTCACAAATACGTTAAATGGAGGGATACCACCTAATGCCAACGCACCACCTGCGAAAAGCACCGCAGTCACTGGTGCAACACGCCATAATCCACGCACTTGATTCATATCACGGGTTTTATATTTCAATAGAATATTACCCGATGCACAGAATAATAAGGTTTTCGCAAGACTGTGGTTGATAGTGTGAAGTAAACCTGCAAATACCCCAATTGGACCACCAAGACCGAAAGCAAAGCTGATCAAGCCCATATTTTCGATACTTGAGTAAGCAAGCATACGTTTAATATCAAATTGCACGATGATAAATAACGCCGCCACAAGCACTGAAAGTAAACCAAAGATCAACATTAAAGTTTGTGGAAATTCTGCGCCAACTGCTTTTGAAACCAATGTGTAGTAACGCAACACCACAAGCATTGCACAGTTTAATAACACCGCTGATAAAATTGCACTCACTGGGCTTGGTGCTTCACTGTGTGCGTCTGATAACCAAGTATGCATTGGAAATAGACCGCACTTCGTGCCGAAACCAATCAATACGAAAGCAAATGCGATATACATCAACATTGGATTTAAACCAGTGGCTTGTTGATTCACGGCTGACCAGAAAATCGCTTGGCTTGGATCGACAAGCACGCCATTTGCATTAGCAAAGGTTAAAAGTGTGCCGTATAAACCGAAAGCGACGCCCACAGAACAGATGATGATGTATTTCCACGCGGCTTCAAGGGATGTTTTTTGTTTGTAAGTACCGACCAAAAACGCGGAGCTTAATGTTGTCGCTTCAATGGCAACCCACATTAAAATCAAGTTATTGGTGATAACTGACACAATCATCGTAAAGAAGAATAAAGTGTAAGAAACCGTGGTAATGAGAATAGGTTTTAAAATCAATATGCCCTTCTTCCAATTCAGTGTTCATATAACCGATGGAATACACACCAGCAAGTGAACCCACGACAGCAATTAGGCCTAAGAAAATGGCAGAAAGACTATCAACATACACCCAGTTGTTAAATGCACTGATACTGCCTTTTTCCAACACGCCAGAAATGACCTGTACGGAAAAGAACAACATCAAAATTAACCCAGTAATATGGAATGCGGTACAAACTGTCCGATTTTTTGTTCCGCGTAGTGCAAAGCTTTCAAAAGCGATGACTAAAGGTGCGACTAATAACGCAATTATCCATTGTTCATACATAGCGTTACCCCTTCAAACTCATAAGTTGTTTAGCATCAACAGTATTGAAAGTGCGGTAAATTTTTATTCACCAACACCACCATAATGATGACCGCAAAAAAATCGCATCGGTGGCAATGCCGATTTCAACTAATTCTGGCGCATTGTTGGCAAGTAAAGCCAACGTTAAATGCGCACCGTTTTTCCATTAAACAATAACCGAAAACTTGTTTCACAATATTGCGTTGGCTCACAATACACACTAAACCTAAAAGGAAGTGGCTAAGTGATACTGACAACGCTGGTTTTAAATGTTCAACTAACGGTAAGTTCACTGGAATGACAACAAAGTAACATAAGCAAACAATGATAGATGTGATCGGGATCAACCAAGCGACATTCATTCCTGCAGGAGTTTGACTTTCGTCAATTTTTCGTAAAGAAAAGATTAAAATTCCTGGCACTAATAATACTTTCGTGATGAATGCACTAATGGACCACATATAAAGTTCGTGAGCTTGCATTTCAAATGCCAAATAAACGAATAACACCACCAATACAAGAGACTGTAAGCCATAGCACAACGCGGATTTTTTTGCGGTTTTTGCCATAATGACACAAAGCGATGTAATGATGAGTAAACTCGCTAATACATTGATCATTAACATAATTCTCTCCTTAACCCGCAAGGCCTAACCAATAGGCAGCGATAAAGCTAGAACACACAGACATCACCATTAAAATCACTAAAACAAATGTCATAGAGAATGGCAATGGTTGTGCATTTTGCACGTCTTCAGATGGTTTACCGATAACGCATTGACCAAATTTATAAAAGCAACCAAACAAATGTTGCCGTAGATTCAATCAACGCAATCACCATTAACCAAGTTACCCATGAATATTCTTGTCCAAGATCGAAACCAGCGGCAAATAATGGGAATTTGCTGAAGAAACCGTTAAACGGTGGCACACCAGCAATAGCTAATGCGGCAATACCAAATCCAGTACCAACCACAGGCATGGTGCGCATAATCCCTTGTAAACGCGGCATTGAACGTGTACCTGTGGCATAGCTCAATGAACCAGCAACCAAGAAGAATAAGCTTTTCGCAAAGGCGTGGTTAAAGATATAAGCAATCGCTGCAACAAAGGCTAATTTAGATCCTAATGCAGCAAGAGAAAGCCCGATGAAAATATAAGAAAGTTGAGTAATAGTTGAATACGCAAGTAAGCGTTTTAAATCTGCTTGTGGCAAGTACATTAAGAAACCATAAATCAATGTAATCATTGCCATCACAATTCCCACTTCACCCACAATGAGAGGAATTTCACCAGCAGACATCACGGAACGAGCGAAGATATAGACGCCCACTTTTTACCATTGATGCCGCGTGCAAATACGCACTGACGGGTGTTGGCGCTTCCATCGCATTTGGTAACCAAATTTGCATTGGAAGTTGAGCTGATTTACCCCATGCGGCAAACATCACCCCAAATAACACGATAGTTTTCGCTTCTGGCGCAAGATGTTCTAACGCCGTGATAGAGAATGTGCCGGATTGGCTAAATAAATAAGCCGCGGCAAGATATAAACCTAATGAACCGACATGAGTAATAATCAACGCTTTCATCGCAGCCGCCATTGCTTTTTGGCTTTGATAATAGCTGATTAATGCCCAAGAACATCCCCCAGTGATTTTCAAAGAAAAGCAACTGGCCCGCTAAAGTTGATGAATACACCAAGCCTGCCATTGCACCAATGAAAATCAATAAGAAAGCATAAAAACGAGGTAATCCATTATGCGGATGTTCACGGTTTTTATCGGTTAAATAACCACAAGAATATAAGCAAATTAAGAAACCTAAACCCACAACAGCAAAGGCAATTAATGTACTCACTGCATCTAAGGTCACGCCGAAGATTGCGGTATCACCAAATTTGACTAAATCATAGGTGACAGATTGTGCGCCATTGGCATACCACTGTCCCTGCCACAGCAAGTGTGCCAAGGGTAGCAAGTGCGGCAAAAATTGTGGCGATTTTTGGGAAAGATTGTTTGTTCAACCCCACAATAAACGCACCGACAAACGGCAAAATGATTGTAATTAGTGCTAAACGTTCCATATTTCCTCCTTACAATCCTGTGAAGTAAAACACAAACGCCAACACTGAAATGCCGAAACCGACCACAGTTAAACGTCCTGTTAGCATAAAGCGGGTACGTGCCAATGTGTTTTCAAACACACATGCGGCGATAAATACCACGAGCAATTTCACAAAGAAAGAAATGATACCTAAAATAACCGCACTTACCGTGAACTCTTGTGCTGCACCGAATGGGAAAAGCACGCTCACAAAGATAGAGGCAACCACCATTGATTTTAAACTCAAACCGACTTTCAATAAGGCAAAAGAAGGGCCTGAATATTCAGTAAGTGGGCCTTCTTGAAGTTCTTGTTCTGCTTCAGCCAAGTCAAATGGAATTTTGCCCATTTCAATAAAGATCGCAAAAGCAGCGGCCACTAAGGCAATTACTGTTGCAACGGGATATTGCCAAGGTTGGCTAGAAAGTGCGGTGCTAATCACTGCAAAATTTGTAGAACCTGCAATTAAAGCAATCACAATGAATGCCAACATTAAGATGGGTTCAACAAGTACGCCTAATGTCACTTCACGGCTTGCACCTAAACTTGAGAAAGTACTGTTGGAATCCAAACCCGCAATTGAGAAGAAAAAGCGGAACAACGCGAACAAATAAATAACGGTGATTAAATCACTGCCTGCCCCAAACGGTGAGTGATGAGTAAACATGGGTAAACTCATTGCAACCACCATGACTGTGCTAATTAACACATAAGGCATAACACGAGATACCCAACCCGCATTATCTGGCCAAATATTTTGACGCGTCATTAATTTAGCAATGTCGCGATAATCTTGTAACAAGCCCGGGCCACGACGAGATTGAATACGAGCCCGAATCATCCGTGAAATGCCTGAAAAGAGCGGTGCCAAAGCGAGAAGAATTAACGCTTGCACAATGGCTAAAAGGAACATTCCAGCGGAAGTGGAAATTTCTGAAGGTAATGAAATCATAATTTCCTCCTACATCAACGCAATGGAAAGTAATAACACAACCAAGGCAATCACGAAGTACACGCAATAAACGCGGAAGTCGCCTTGTTGTAGCCATTGAATTTTACGACCCTAACCATGGGATAAAATGCGCAATCGGCATTGTTACTTTTTTTCTTCCCAGAATGGTTCTGTTTTGGTCGCACCTGAAATTAATGCATTGATACCTTTTTACACCAGCAGGGTGCAGGATCAAGCACTTGACGCAAGGTATAAAAGTGGTTTGAAGATAATACGAAGCGGACGAGTAAAACTACCCGCAGATGCTGCCATATCCATTTCGTAAGCATAACCACAAGCCCAAGGATTGCCTTTTGCACGATCTACCATACGATTGCCTTTGGTATAAGCGTAATACATAAACGGCAACACAAAGAATGCAATCAACATAATACTCACCATTGGTGTAGAAAGCACCGTATTCGGTGTATTGCTTGCTACCACTACGCCATTTTTCGGCTAAATTAAGCATTTCATTATGAGAAAGTGCGGTTTGCAATATTGGCTATAATTGGAGTAACAACAGAAGCACCCACGCCTAAAAGTACGCAGAATAATACCAAGATTGCCATTGCAATCACCATTGGTTTTGGCACTTCGCGTGCATGTGCTGCTTTTTCGCTGCGTGGTGCACCACCAAAGCTAATACCATACACTTTCACGAAACAAAGTGCGGCAAGTGCACCTGTTAAGGCAAGCATAATGATTGCAACAGGGCCTGCAATGCGTAATATCACATCATTGTGTTGGCTTAGGCTGAATAAAGATTGATAAGTAAACCATTCACTCACAAAACCGTTAAACGGTGGTAATGCAGAAATTGCCATGGTACCAATCAAGAAACAGAAAGCAGTAAATGGCATTAGTTTGCCAAGCCCACCCATTAAATCCATATCTTTTGAATGTAAACGGTACATCACAGAACCAGCACCCAAGAACAATAAGCCTTTGAATACCGCATGGTTAAGTAAGTGATATAAACCGCCAAGTAAACCGACAATAGCAAGTACAGGATTATGGATTGCCATACCAATCATACCGACACCAACACCCATCATAATAATGCCGATGTTTTTCTACGGTGTGATACGCCAAAAGTTTTTTTGATGTCATGTTCAGCTAAAGCATAAAGTACACCAAGCACAGAAGAAACTGCGCCAAAAAGCAAGCACAATCACACCAAACCACATATTGTGTGCGCCAAGTGAGATCAATACCAACTTTGATAATCCCAAAGATACCGATTTTTAACCATCACACCAGACATCATCGCAGAAGCATGAGAAGGCGCAGCTGGGTGAGCTTTTGGTAGCCAGCTATGTAATGGAATCATCCCTGCTTTTGCGCCGAAACCAAGAAATGCCAAGATAAATACTGTAAAGGCTAAAGGCATTGAAAGCTCGGTGTGGCGGAAGGCTTCAAATTCAAAGCTACCTGCGTAGCAGTAGAAAATAAAGAAAGCGATCATAATCAACACAGAACCAGCGTGAGCAATGAAGAAATACAATAAGCCCGCATTGGTTGCGTTGTCATCTTGTTCGGTGAGTACTAAGAAGTAAGATGCCAAAGACATCATTTCAAAGAATACTAAAAAGTAGAAAGCGTTATCGCTGGTGACTAAGGCAACCATTGAGGCGATAAACAAATTCATAAAGAAGCCCATCGTGCCAGCGCCTTTGCCAATGTATTCTTTCACATAGGAAAAGGAATAAAGTGCGGTGATAATAACCATTAAAGAAATTACACACACCATAAACGCAGCTAATCCGTCAATGCGGATTGAAAATTGGGCGAAGTCAAAAGGGGTTGAAAACACATCAACGACCGTATCGTTGCTGATAAGCACGGGAATGCAGGCAACAATGCCTAACAAGCCACCAAGTACACCGGTCACGCCGGATATATTGATTGAAAGTTGTTCATTTTTTCGCACAGCGAGAGAAATAAACGCACCAACGACATAAATCAACAAGGACGTGATGAGTAAACTGATTGAAGAACTCATAATTTCACTCCATTGATTAACGAGTAAACAAACAATAAACTTTTTATCTTGGCACGACAGGAGAACCCATCATTGCCATTTCGCGTTTTTGCGATTTGCTTGTTCGATACTCTCATCACTAATTAAGAATAAAGTTTTTGTTGGGCAAGTTTGCATACAAGCAGGACCTTCTTCACGGAAATAGCAAAGGTCGCATTTCACCGCAATGGCTTTTACGCCAGGCTTCCCATGCAAGCATATTGTGAACATCGGTATTATTCGGTGCGGTGCGAATATCACGTTTTACCGCATCAGTGAAAGAGAAACTGTCGTAGTGGTTTGGTGCGTCTAATGGCGCGCTACCGTGTTGAGTAATCGCCCCGAATGGACAAGCGATAGCACAAAGTTTACAGCCAATGCATAAACTTTCATTGAGTTGAATGGTGTCATTATCATGCTTTATCGCGTGCACAGGACATACTGTAGCACAAGGTGAATCATCACAATGACGACATAAGATCGGCACAGTAATATCGTCGTTACGCATTACTTGTAACCGCGGAAAGGATTGTAATCCAAAAGCTTTGTGTACTTCGCTGCAAGCAGCCATACAGGTATTGCATCCAATGCAATCTTTCGGATCACCTATAACAAAACGGTTCATATTTTCCCCCAAATTTATAATAGATAGAAACAGAAAGTAAGTGGAGGGCATTACACCCAAATGTCCAATAACCACTCTGGAAATAAGGATACTCCTTCAGAGTTACCCAGACTAGAGTAAAACGATTGTTTTTATTGACTGAGATCATAAATTTTTTTCGATTTTTAATGTGTAAAATAATTATTGAGATTGACTCTTATTTCCATAGGTTATGATTGTAACCAATTGAATTAATTAGCGTTATAATTATTAATGGAATGTTAAAATGCTGTTGATAATATTTCATTTAGGTCGATACTTAAATGTGAAATTGTGGAAATTTTTAAGTTTAATTTGCGATATAATCTTAAATTAAGCTGATTTTTATCTTTTACTTCTTATCTATTTTTTTAGTTTAATTTACTATGCTATCTTAAATTAAACTTAATTTTTCATCATGTCAGATTTTTTTATTCACGTCAAATACAACCTTTATTGCAAACTTTGATAAAAACAATTTCCAGCAATTCTCATTACTGGCCCACGTCAAGTAGGAAAATCCACGTTGTTACAGCATATCAGTAAAGAACATCAATATATTACCTTTGATGATCCTATCTTGCTCGATCAAGCACGTAACGAACCCACCCTATTTATGCTCAACCATCAAGGCAAATTAATCCTTGATGAAGTACAATATGCGCCTGAATTATTTTTCCAGTTTAAAACTTGCCATTGATAAACAAAAAAATCAATGGGCTCTTTTTGCTCTCTGGCTCACAAGCTTTTTCAACTGATGCAAAATGTTACCGAAACCTTAGCGGGTCGTATTGCAGTATTAAAATTACAAGGATTTTTCTCTGCGTGAAATTCAAGAAGTGGTGTTTTATTCGCCTTTTTCTGCCTAATATGGATTATCTCAACACGCGCGAAAGACTTATTAAACCTGTAGAAAATATTTGGCAAATTATTCATCAAGGCTATATGCCACGCCTATATCAACAAGAAACTAGCTGGGATATCTATTATGCATCCTATGTTTCCACCTATATTGAACGAGACGTACGCGCACTCACCAATATCACCAACATCACTGATTTCACGCGATTTATGATCGCTATCGCCGCACGAAGTGGTGAATTACTAAATTACAGCAATGTTGCGCAAGAAGTTGGTGTTTCCGTTGATACCATTAAACGCTGGACGACAATTCTCGAAACATCAGGCATCATTTATCTGCTTCAGCCGTATCACAACAATCATCTAAAACGTGCAATCAAAACTCCGAAAGTTTATATGATGGATACTGGTTTAATGGCTTGGTTAACTAAATGGTTGACACCAGAAACTATTCAACAAGGGGCAAAAGAGCGGGCAATTTTTTTGAGACTTTTTGTAGTAAGTGAAATCATTAAATCTTTCTACAATAACGGCATTGAGCCACCTATTTATTTTTATCGCGATACCAATCAAAAAGAAATCGATCTTTTGATTGAACATAATCGCACACTCTACCCTATCGAAATTAAGACTACTGCCAGCCCCAACAAGAAAATGACAAAATCCTTTGGTATTTTTGAAAGATAATCTCCCGCCCTGATGAAATCCAAATAGGGAACGGTGTGATTATTAATCAATATCCGCAAAAATTATGGCTAGCAGAAGATTTGGTAGCATTGCCGGTGTGGTGGATTTAAAAATAACAAATTTTGACAAAGATCAGATTTCACTTTTTCTATTTCAAGTTACTATAAATATACTTAATATCACATCAGGAAAAAAATGATGAAAGGAATCGAATTACGCATAAAAAGGAAAAAGTACAAGGCGTGGGATTTTCGCCCGTTTGTATGGCTTATAGCCAATGAATATGGATTAAAAGGCGATGTCAATAATGATGGCCAAGGAGTACTCATCCGTTTTTATCGAACCAGAGGAAAAAGACTCTTACCGCTTTTTCTACAGGACTTACAGACAAAACTCCCTCCTTTAGCATTAATTACGGATATCCAACAGCAAGAAAAAAATATTGGGAGGATTTACCGAACTTTTTCAGAATTTGTTATCCGTGAAAGTGAAAATAATGACATGGATACACAAATTGTACCTGATGCGGCAACCTGTTCTGCTTGTATCGCTGATTTGTTTGACACTCAAAATCGCCGCTATCACTACCCCTTTTACAAATTGTACCCACTGTGGCCCACGTTTTTACGATCATAAAAATCCCTTACGATCGTAAAAAAATACTTCTATGTCTGATTTTTCCATTTTGCCCTGATTGTGAACATGAATACAAAAATCCCGCAGATCGTCGTTTTCATGCCCAACCTAACGCTTGTAACGTTTGTGGACCCACACATTTGGTTACAAGATCAATATCAACAACTTTCAATACATGAAAATGCGCTAAAAACAAACTGCTGATTTACTCAAAAAGGTAAAAATTATTGCGATAAAAAGGCATTGGTGGTTTCCATTTTAGCCTGTAATGCACAAGCTTTTCATACCGTTCAATTATTACGTGAACGTAAACATCGACCCTAGCAAGCCACTTGCTGTAATGGTGCCTAGTTTAGATTTTTCTACAAAACCTAACGCCAGCTGAAATTAAATTACTCACTAGCACAGCAGCACCAATAGTCTTATTAAATAAATATAAAGTGCCAAATTTAGCAGAAAATATTGCACCCAATCTAAAATGAAATCGGCATTATGTTACCAAGTAATCCATTACAACATTTACTTTTTACGAGAGATAAATCAACCACTTGTATGACATCTGCCAATCCGAGTGGAGAACCGCCCGTACTAGATAACCAAAGTGCGGTAAAAAAATTAAGTCATTTGGCTGATTTCTATCTTTGCCATAATCGTGATATTTTACAACGCGCTGATGATAGTTTAGTTCGTGTAGCCTTTGACGGTGTGGAAACCTTACGTAGAGCAAGAGGATATGTACCCGATGAAATCGTCCTAAATACCCAAACTGAAAAATATTTTTGGCATTGGGTTCCGATCTTAAAAATACCTTTTTGCCTACTCAAACAAAAATAAAGCCATTGTCAGCCAACATATTGGCGACACAGCGAATGAACTGATACAACAACAATTAGAAAATAACATTGATTTATTTTTGTCAAATTTATCAATTTAAACCAGATTTAATTGCGATTGATGCTCATACTGGCTACTTTTCATCAAAAGTAGGCAAAAAAATCTGGCAAAAAAATTTTTCTATTCCTTATGTCACTGTTTTTACATCATCATGCACATATTACAGCCGTATTAGCCGAACATCATTGCAAGGAAAAAGCTATTGGCATCGCATTAGACGGTATTGGTATGGGCGCAAATGGACAACTTTGGGGCGGAGAATGTTTGCTTGTAGAGGGAGAAACTTGCCAACATCTTGGTGGATTACCTGCTGTGGCGTTACCTGGCGGTGATCTTGCAGCAACCCAACCTTGGCGTAATTGGATCGCCCATTTACAACAATTTGTTCCTCATTGGCAAACATTTGCAACAAAAAAACTTGCTCTCATTTACCTTGGGAGCCCCTCACCAATGCGATTCAACGAAAAACTTAACTCACCACTCATCTCATCAGCAGGAAGATTATTTGATGCGGTCGCCTATGGTTTAGGGATTACAGAGACTAAACTCTCTTGGGAAGGAGAGGCTGCTTGCCATTTAGAAGCGCTTGCTACACAATCTGATTTTTATTAAAGAAAACAAAAGCACGATGAATATTCCCGTTAGAATGGCAATTAAAGATAATCAATTAGATTTATCAACTTTCTGGCAAAAACTGGCTTGCTTACGACACTTCTAAAGCTAATAAAGCCTTTTGCTTTCCATTATGCCTTAGCACAAGGCTTTTCAGAATTAGCACGGAAACAAGCACTATATCATCATTGTAAAACTATCGTGCTTTCTGGTGGCGTGATGCATAATCAACTCTTACGCAAACTATTAAAAGAAAATTTAGCAGAATTTAATGTGTTAAGTGCCCATCAATACCCTATGGGCGATGGCGGGTTGAGTTTAGGGCAAGCAATGATAGCCGCAAATTTATCTGACTAATAAAAACGCGTGGAATACTAAACACGCGCTTTTTATTATCAAATATAGCAGTAATACTATTTCACATGACAGCTTATAGCCGTTTCGACATAAACAATTATCTGAGTGGCAATATCAATCCCGCTTGTTTTTCAATCATTTCTAAGCCTGGGCTTGCATTCACTTCTAAAACCAATAATCCATTTTTTGAATGAATTAAATCCACGCCAGCTACATCTAAACCGATGGCTTTTTGTTGCTCTAATGGCTATCTGTTTCTCGTCATCGCTTAGGGTAATTTTTTTCGGTTTTTTTCCGCCACGATGACAATTTGCCCGAAACTCACCATCTTGTCCAATTCTCTGCATCGTTGCCACGACTTCGATCACCAATCACAAAACAACGAATATCTGCATTGCCCGCTTCTTCGATAAAAATCTTGCTGCAACATAGATATATTGGTTTGTTTAAAAGCTTCCATAATGCTCACCGCACTTTGTGGTTTTTTCAGCCAAAATCACCCCTATTCCTTGTGAACCATTTAGCGTTTTTTTAAAATTGTCGGCGAACTGATATGAGGTGTCGTCGCCTGAGCTTGCACTTCACTGCCACTTAAAAAGTGAATTGGGAACAGGAACACCAGCATTCAGCAAAAAGTTGCAAACTTTTTCCATTTATTACGCGCATTTAAAAATGCCTGAGATGAATTTAAACAAAAAAAGTCCCTTTGCCTTCAAAATGCTGTAAGACTGAGCATCCCATTTGCGTACTCGTTGTACCAAATCGAGGTAAAAATGGCATCATAATCAGGCAATAAATAAGGTTTCGACTCGGAATTTTCTTGATAAAAATCTGAAAGTGCGGTGGATTTTGTGAGAGTTTTAAGAGACATCGACTCGGATCTAAAATATCCATCTCATGCCCTTGGCGTTTAGCAGCTTCTTTTAAGCGTTGGCAACTGTAAAGACGAGGTTCGCGGCAAAGCATTAGTAATTTTCATAATATTTAACTCATTGTCTACGATGTTCCGTATATTACACGAATAAAAACACTTTTATGTATACGATAAAAAAATCAGGTAGAATTGCCTAGAATTTTTAACTCAAAAAGGAAATCTTATGTTCGTTGTTATTTTTTTGGTCGTCCTGGCTGCCCTTACTGTGTGCGTGCAAAAAAACCTTGCTGAAAAAAATTAAAAGGCGAAGTTGCTGATTTTTGACTATCGTTATGTGGATATTCATGCTGAAGGCATTACTAAAGAAGATTTATCAAAATCTGTTGGTAAACCAGTAGAAACCGTACCACAAATCTTTATTGATGAAAAACCAATCGGTGGTTGCACTGATTTTGAAGCATTAATGAAAGAACAATTTGGTATCGTTGCTTAATTTTTAATTTACAAAAAGCCACTTTTAATCGAAAGTGGCTTTTTTTCATAGAAGAGTTTTAACCGTTATAACGTTTAAAAATTAATGTTGCATTCGTACCACCAAAACCAAAGCTATTTGACATTACAGTTTGTAATCCCGCATTTTTCTTTCGTCTCAGTAACGATGTTGCAACCTTCAGCGGCTTCATCTAAGGTTTCGATATTAATGCTTGGTGCAATAAAGTCATTATCGAGCATTAATAACGTGTAAATTGCTTCGTGTGCACCTGCAGCCCCTAAAGAGTGACCGGTCAGTGATTTAGTTGAAGAAATCGCTGGGATTTTATCGCCAAATACATTTTTTTGATTGCACCTAATTCTTTCACGTCACCTACTGGTGTAGATGTGCCATGTACGTTGATGTAATCAATTGGGGTATCTACAGTTGCCATTGCTTGTTTCATACAACGCTCTGCACCTTCACCGCTTGGAGCAACCATATCGTAACCATCAGAAGTTGCGCCATAACCTACAATTTCAGCGTAGATTTTTGCACCGCGAGCAAGTGCATGTTCTAATTCTTCCACAACTACAACTGCACCACCACCAGCAATCACGAAACCGTCACGGTTTGCGTCATCAGCACGAGATGCTTTTTCTGGCATTTCATTGTATTTAGTTGAAACTGCACCCATTGCATCAAATTCAGTAGCACATTCCCCAAGATAATTCTTCTGCACCACCAGCAAAAACGACATCTTGTTTGCCCTAATTGAATTAACTCAACCGCATGACCAATACAATGTGCAGAGGTTGCACAAGCTGAACTGATTGAATAGTTCACACCACGGATTTTTATAAGGGGTGGCTAAACAAGCAGAAACACTTGATGCCATGGTTTTCGTTACAGCGTAAGGACCAATCGCTTTTTACACCGCGAGGGCCACGTACCGCATCACACGCCACTAACTGGTTATGTGCAGAACCCGTACCCGCACCAATCACTAAACCGGTACGATCATTAGAAACTTGATCTTCTGTTAAGCCAGAATCTTCAATCGCTTCACGCATAGAAAGATAAGCATAAGCCGCTGCATCACCCATAAAACGGAACACTTTTACGATCAATGTGCTCGCTTGGGTTTAATTTGATTGTTCCGGCAACATGGCTACGCATATTCATTTCTACAAACTCAGGCACAACTTCAATACCTGATTTCCCTGCTTTTAATGAAGCCAATACTTCTTCTTTATTGTTACCGATACTTGAAATAATCCCAAAGCCTGTAATTACAGCTCTTCTCATTGCTTCTTCCTTATTGTTTTTATATGTAAAAATAACGGCTCAAAATTACTACGAAAATAAAAAAATATTTCAAGCAATAATTCATTTGTTCGACCAGTTTAGAAAAATCGCGTTATTATACGTAAATTTCATTAGGCAAGGAAGGAATAAAAATGACCTTTAGTGTCCAACATGCTGAGATTCACTTCAATCAAAAACCATATTCCCATCTCAGATCAATTCGATGATGTCTATTTTTTTCTAACGAAAATGGATTGGCAGAAACAGATTATGTTTTTCTACAAAGGTAATCAACTTTGGGAACGTTGGATAACACACAAAGAAGCTAATTTTGTCATCGCTGAAACGGGATTTGGTACAGGATTAAATTTCTTTGCAGTAACCCAATTATTCCGTGAATTTCGCCAGCAACATGAGAATCATCCTTTAAAAATGCCTAAATTTTTATTTCCTTTGAAAAAAATATCCGCTAAAAATTACCGCACTTTCGCAAGCGCATCTTGCCTATCCTCAGTTTGAAGATTTAAGCGTTCATTTGCAACGTTATTGGCCTTCATTGATTCTCGGTTGCCATCGTATCCATTTTTGGAGAGACAACATTAGATTTATGGTTTGGTGATGTATCAGAAAACTTGCCACAACTTGGCGATTATATGAATGAACGTATTGATGCTTGGTTTTTAGATGGCTTTGCGCCAAGCAAAAATCCTGAAATGTGGAATGATGATCTCTATAACTTGATGTTTCGTTTCACGAAACCCAATGGAACTTTTTGCTACTTTCACCGCAGCAAGTGCGGTCAGAAAAGGACTTGAATCCGCAGGCTTTAATGTGACAAAACGTAAAGGCTTCGGCAAAAAGCGAGAATGTTTAAGTGGGCTAAAAACACAATCAAAATCGACCGCGCTTTCTACACCTTGGTATCTTGCTCAGCCTGCGAAAATGGAAAAACAAGATGTCGCTATTATCGGCGGTGGTATTGCTTCTCTTTGTGCAGCCATTTCCTTAGTAAAACGCGGGGCAAAAGTCACCATTTATTGTGAGGATGAAGCGCTCGCACTCAATGCCTCAGGCAATAAACAAGGTGCATTTTATCCGCAACTTAGCGATGATAATGCACTCACCGTTGATTTTTACCTGCACGCTTTTAGTTACGGTCGCCAATTACTTGATTGGGCAATCACACAAAAACATCGAATTTGAGCACGAATTTTTGTGGCGTGGCACTATGTGCTTACAACGAAAAAAAGTGCGGTTAAATTAACAAAAGATTTCTCAACTTGGTTTGCCGAACGAAATCTTCCAAATGCTGAATGCTGAACAACTCAGTGAAAAAGTGGGATTACCGCTTAATTGCGAAGGCGGTTGGATTGAACAAGGAGCTTGGCTTGCTCAAGACAATTTGTTCAAAAATGCCTTTTTCATTTCTTGAAAAACAGGGTGTCGTCATTAAAACCTCACAAAAATTACCGCACTTTCTCAACAAGAAAAAAAGGCTGGGAACTAGAAAAATACGCAAGGTCAAAAAAATACTGCCATGAAGTCATCATTCTTGCGAACGGATATAAAATTACTGATTTTGTTCAAACAGAAAAAGCTACCGCTCTACCCTATCCGCGGGCAAGTCAGCCAAATTCCAACATCAGAAAAACTTACTCAAACTGAAATCAGTGCTTTGTTATGATGGATATCTCACCCCCAGCCGATCAATTAAAAACCTCACATTGCATCGGCGCAAGCCATGTTCGTGATAATGTTGATCGCCATTTTAGCGAACAAGAACAACAAGAAAATCAACAAAAACTCCAACAAAATATCGCCCAATCTTGGACGCAGGATGTGGATACATCAGGCAATCTCGCTCGTGTAGGAATCCGCTGCTCTGTAAGAGATCTTGCCCCAATGGTTTGGAAACGTACCCCATTTTGAACAGCAACAAGCGGATTATTACAATTTATTCAACCTCCGCCGTCGTAAACAACCTATTCAAAGTGCGGCCAATTTTCAGAATCTTTTTCTTAACGGCAGCCTTAGGGTTCTCGTGGGCTTACCTCCGCTCCACTCTTAGGGTGAAACCTTAGCTTCAATCATTTATGGCGAGCCATTGCCTATAAGCGAAGCTATATTACATAATCTTTCAGCTAACCGAGCTTGGGTGAGAAAAATGGTTGAAAGGAAGTGTCGTGAAATAATTTTACTTAAAAAAATAACAGCACAGGTATTAAACTTGTGCTGTTAACATAATAAACGTAAATTTTACTTCACGCTTCCACAATTCAAACAATACAAATATTGTCCTTTAGGATCATTAAATTTAGTTAATACATTCAATTCTTTTTTGTAATTTTTTTGAATTGGAGCTGGTATCCCTATCCAGCTAGAAAAAGCACGTTGCGTTGTTTTTCGTATCGTGTAATAATGTCTTTACAAAACTATTGCTATCATCATCTATCAACCATTCTACGCTAAAAGATTCCATTGCTTTTTTTCTTGACGTTGATTCACTAATTGTTCAGCTTTATTGATTGCTTCATTAAAAGAACCAATCTCATCCACTAAACCATTTTGGAATGCATCACTGCCTAACCAAACCTGACCTTGAGCAAGTTTATCTACTTGTGTTTTAGAAAGCTGGCGACCTTTGCTAACAATTTCTAAAAATCGGTCCTAACCATGCTCAATTTCTGTTTGATAAATATCTTGCACTGGTTTTGCTAACGGAGAAAAAGGCTGATGTATTAGCTAATTCAGTAGTTGAAACGCCATCAGCATTCACGCCTATTTTCTTAATGCTATTTTTCGAAAGTCGGGAACATCGCGAAAATACCAATAGAACCCCGTAATGGTGTTTGCATCGGCAATGATATAATCTGAAGTAGATGAAATCAATAACCACCTGATGCGGCCATTGCCCCCATAGATACAATAACAGGTTTACCAATTTTTCTGTAAATTTTTCAGCCTCTTGTCGAATAATTTCCGAAGCGAATGCACTTCCACCTGGAGAATTAACGCGTAAAATCACCGCTTTTACAGCTTTATCGTCCTCAGCTTTTTCGTAAAAGACGCGCAATGGTATCTCCTCCGACATTTTCTTCATCACTTTCCCCATCAATAATCGTACCCTCCACATTCACTACGGCAATTTTATTTTGTCGAATTATCCTGTGGTGTTAAACGATCAGGGAACTGTGTTAAATAATCATCAAATGCGACTAAATTAGCTTCTCCATCTGCATTTTTGCCAAAAAGTGCGGTTAATTTTTCTCTAAATCAAAACGTGTTGTCAAATGGGTCACCAAACCACGTTTTTGCGCATAGCGTGTCGAATCCCCTTTCAATGTTTTCAATTCAGCTAAATATTGTTTCGCCGCAGGCAACAGTTCATTGATTTAATATGACGATTTTTCGCTTACCATTGAGGTATAGTGATTCCACATTAAGTTTAACCAACGTTGCATATTCGTTTTTGCTTCAATTGACATATCGTTGCGCATAAAAAGGTTCTACCGCTGATTTATAAGTTCCTACGCGGAAAAATATGTGGTGTCACAGCCAATTTATCGAGCATATCTTTAAAATATAAATTCTCTTGAGCCAGCCCATGTATATCCACCTGACCAATTGTATTAAGATAAATCTCGTTCGCAAAGCTAGCTAGATAATATTGCCCCTGTGTATAATTATCTGCATAAGCAATAACAGGTTTTCCACTTTCTTTAAAGCGATTAATCGTTGCACCAATAAAATCTAAAGCAGGTAAATCCGCTTCTTCAAAATGATTGAGATCGAGCACTAATCCTTTAATTTGAGGATCCTGTTGCGCATACTCAATCGCAGACACAACATCAAATGTTGAAATTTTTCTTGGTACATACTCACCGTTCAATTCACTTAACGCATCTTGCCAACGAAGTGTTTCATCACGATTATCCGCTAAATAACCATCTAAATTGAGCAATAAGCCGCCTTCCTCTGTTAATGTTGTAGATGTTTTTCCACCACTTGAAAAGCTAATAATCGCCATTAGCAATAGGACAAAACCTAGAAACACCACATTCATCACGGGATCACGAATGAAACACAGCGCTTTCCAACATAATTTTTAATACTCGAAACATACGAATTACCTTTAAAAAATTTGCGCTAGCGTATCACAAAAGCCTTGTCAAAAAAACTATGCTATAATCTACCGCACTTTTTATTGACAGAGAATAATAAAATGGATGCACTTACCCTCTTAACCACAAGAAAATCAAATAAAAATTAACCACACCAGCTCCCAATGCTGAACAATTAGAACAAATTTTTCAAGCAGCAATGCGTGCACCTGATCATGGCAAATTAAAAACCCTATCACTTTGTTGTCATGGAAAATGAAGGACTTAATAAATTGGAAAAAGCTGCTTAAAGCTGCGGTTATCGAATTTGATCTTGGTGAAGAGCGATTAAAAAGCTGAAAATTTAGCCCATCGAGCCCCAATGGTAATCGGTGTTGTAGCAAAAGTTGATCCTACAATCGCAAAAAGTACCTGGATGGGAACAAATGCTAAGTGCAGGTTGTGCAACTTATGGATTACAACTTGCAGCACAAGCACAAAGGATTTGATAATGTGTGGATTTCAGGAAATGGGTTAATGGCACTGCATTACGAGAAGCTTTCGGATGTCGTGAACAGGATCGTGTAATTGCATTGGTCATGAGTTGGCACAGGCATGGAAAAAAAGCCGAACGTGAATGCCGAATTATCGATACAAAAGATTTTTATAACCTATCTATAAAAATATTCCTTGCTTTCCTCAAGACTTAGAGGAAAGCAAGATATTGTCTACTCTTCTTCTAATTCATCCGCCATCGCTGCTAATATTTCTCGTGTAAGAAGGGCTAATGCACGATAAAAAGGCAAAGTTGCTTGATTTTTCTACTTGAGTTAAAAAAACTTCGCTGCACAAGGCAATAAAAAGGTTTCAAAAGAATTCTTGCTGAGCCACTAAAGAATCCGAATTATCTTCAAGCCAAGAGGCTGTGAGCAATAATAAAAGCAAAATGATCCGCACTTTCCACCTCTGGCGTATTGCGTACAAGGCGAAAATTCACAAATTCTTCAACATCAATGCCATAAGCTGAAATAGCAGTCCTCTTTACCATTGGTACCAAATAATTTTTGATACTCTTGGTTCAATAAATCGAGATCAATTTTAGCTTGTAGGCTATTCAGCGCTAATTCACTTTCTTTATCAGTATCTAATGCCCAAACTTGATTCAAACCTTTTTGTTGCAACCAAGTGAACGCGCCTGCAAGTACTTCATCGGTAGGAGAACGATAAAAAGATTACCGAATAATCGACTAATTAATGAAAAATTATTAATTTGTTTTTTTCAGACATTACGCTTTTTCCTTTAAAAGTGCGGTCAATTTTTTTCTTGTGTTTTTTTGAGCGGCAACTTCAATCATTGCTTTACGCGCCTCATCATCAATTAAATGAATATCACCGAATAATTCAAACTCGACATTTTTCAATGCCACAGTAATTAAACAATCCATTAATTAAACAATGATTAAGCGATTTATCCACACCAAATTCTTTATATTTATCAAGATTACTGCCAATAGTAATAAATTGCTGCATTTTGTTTATTTTTTTAGCAATCCCACTGATTCGCCATTTTTCCGTTTTTATAGGCAAAAGCCGTGACTTAATACGCGATCTAAATAGCCTTTCAAAATTGATGGAAATCCCATCCACCAAAGGGGATAGACCAACGTAATTAAATCCGCTTGAAGGATAAAATTATGCTCTTGCTGGATATCTTCTGGAATAACACCTTTGTTAGCATTCTGCAATTCTTCATGAGATAAAATTGGATTGAAATTCATTTCATAAAAGATCACGAAAAAAATACATTTTACACCATTTTTCTTGACTAATTTGCTCAATACGATTAGCAATCGCTCGCCCAAAACTACGTTCTGAATTAGGGTGAGCAAAAAAATAATTAAGTGGTTCATTTTTTTCTTACCTATTTGTAGGGAAATAAAACGTGGCAGAAGTCTATCAAAATAGACCGCACTTTGCATATAAAATCACATAAAAAAAGCGGGCATAGCCCGCTCTCTTATTTGCATCATCATTATGCTGCGTTTTTACGTTCTTCTTCCATACATACTGCCGCAGTAAATAATACGTCAGTTGATGAGTTTAATGCCGTTTCAGTTGAGTCTTGTAAAAATACCGATAATGAAACCAACACCGATCATTTGTGCAGCGACATCATCAGAAATACCAAATAAGCTACATGCTAATGGGATTAATAATAATGAACCACCTGCCACACCAGATGCACCGCAAGCACAAAGAGAAGCCACGATACTTAATAAAATCGCACTAACAAAAGATACTTCCACACCTAATGTGTGTACTGCAGCTAACGTTAAAATTGTGATCGTGATTGCAGCACCCGCCATATTGATGTTCGCACCCAATGGAATAGAAACAGAATAAGTTTCTTCATCAAAGGTTTAAACGTTTTGCTAATTCAATATTCACTGGGATATTTGCCGCAGAACTACGAGTGAAGAATGCAGTTACACCACTTTCGCGTACACAAGTCCATACTAATGGGTACGGATTACGACGAATTTTTCCAATAAACTAATGCTGGGTTAATAACAAAAAGCAGTGAATAACATTGTACCGATTAATACTGCAAGTAATTGCACATAACCGCCTAATGCGACTAATCCTTTATCAGATAAGGTTTCAGCCACTAAACCGAATACACCAAATGGTGCAAAAAGAAATAATGACGTGAACAATTTTTTTGATACACCTTCTGCAAAATCAGATAATACGTTCTTAGTAGCATCAGATGCATGACGTAACGCTAAACCTAAACCGATAGACCATGCTAATACACCAATAAAGTTTGCTTTGAAAATCGCATTTAATGGATTGTCTACCACATTTAAAAATAAGGGTAAATAAAACTTGGCCAACAGCTTGCGGCGCTGAACTTGCATCTTCTTTCGTTGCAAGAACCACTTCCGTTAGGGAATACGAAACCCGCAATAACTGCAACAATCGCTGCTAAGAATGTACCGAGAAGGTAAAAGCACAATGATTTCTTTCATATTGCTTTTTCGTACCAATCTTACGGTTTTGCAAGCGCAGCCATAACAAGGAAGAAAATCAAAATTGGCGCAACAGCACGCAATGCTTTAACAAAGATGGTACCTAAAAACGCCCACTTTTTTTCCGCAATATTAAAAACCTAAAAGCACCTTCGAGGGCAGGTCCAACAAGCGCAATAATGATCCCTAGAACTAAACCAGTCGCAATTCTTTTTTTACTAAATTGCCCTGGAATAACAGACAGAAATAAACGAGATGTGTTCATACTTTTTATCTTTCTTTTTAATAAATTTAACTTCAGATTGTTACCAATCCACCTACAAAGGGAATTAAAGATAGCGTAAATTCTTATCGAAAGAAAATATTTTTTTGTTATTTTTTTATCCAATAAGTGAACTTTTTTTCTGAATTTATTAGATATTTTTTAAAAACATACTTATAAAAAATTTTTTTATTTAACCTATTGACATCCTGTATAAAAACACCAGTAAAATTTAACTGTACAAAAAAACAAGGTAAAAGGTTATTTATCCATATTATTTAACAGGAGATAAGAGAATGAACAACCAAACTTTGACTGCACAATATGAAATGGATTTTTCTTATAATCCACTGCCTTTTTTTCAATGATATGGATGACAGCCTTAAATTCAATAAAAAAACTAGACTTAAATCTTTATTGTATCAAACGTCCAAAAGCAGACCTGTTTTTATTCATGTCACCAATCCAAACATGTTAGCTTGGGGAATTGAAAGTGGAGATATGCTAGTCGTCGAAAAATGACGATCTTTATTCAGGTGATCTTGTTGTACTTGAAGAAAAACAATGAATTTCATGTCTATGAATTTATGGCGCATAACGGCAATTACCTTTTTCATGTCATTGGATTCCACTACACCAAATATAAATACAAAAGATTGGTCGAATTTACCTATTGTCAGCACAGTAACCAATACGATTCACCAAATGAAACGTCGCGATAAAAATGAAATGGGCAGCATAGTTAAAAAGCAAATAAAAAAAGTGCGGTGATTTTTGATCTGCCCCCCAAAAAGTTGGACAGTTAGTTAACTTAAATATTGAGCTCGGTATTGCACTGGGCTCAATCCTTTGAAACCAAGTTTAATTCGTTTTTGGTTGTAATACACTAAATATTCTTCAATTTCAGCCTGTAATTCAGCAATTGAATGATAAGTTCGAGAGTAAAAGCGCTCTGATTTTTAATATTGCAAAAAAACTTTCAATCACTGCATTATCGTAGCAATTTCCTCGGCGACTCATACTTTTGCACCGCTTTACCCTTCAACATCTTTTACCCATTCCGCCGAGCCATACAATACACCCTCGGTCGCTATGAATAATCGGACATTCTGTTGGTTTAATCCTACTAAGCCCTTGTTCTAACATCTTTTTACCAATGAAAACTTCGGGCGTGTCGCAAAGTTATAGAGCAATAATTTCTCAGTTAGCCAAGTCCATTAACGGTGAAAAAAATAAAGCTTTTTCTTGCCCAACCTGAAATTCCGTTACATCCGTTACCCATTTTTGATTGAGTGCCGTCGCTGTAAAAATCACGATTCAGTAAATTCGGGGCAATATGCGATGTTTTTTTCCACGTTTCCCATGTCTTTTCTTGCGTAAAATGGAATGAATCCCTAACTCGTTCATCAGCTTTTAACACCGTTTTTATGATTCAAATTAAACCCCATTTGGCGTAATTTAAACGTCATGGGGCGATAACCATCTCGTTTTTCTGTTCTTTTTTTATACAGCGATAAGATAGCTTCTTTAGCTTCGTGATAATTTCGCTTAATCTCTTTATAGTAAAAGCTTGAACGAGGCATTTTAGCTACACGAAGTAAATCATTTAACGCATGGTTTGGCTTCAATCTTTCAATGAGTTTTTCTTTTTCTGTCGTTGTTTTTTTGACGGTCGAGCTCCTTCAACTTTTTAGGTAAGCAATCTCCGCTCTAAATAAGGCGAGCTCTCGTTGTAACTTTTTAAACGCTTTGGGTGAAAAGTCTGTGGTTTCTGGAATTTCAATGTCTTTCTTTTTCATCTTTAGCTTCACTATTTTTCGGTGTTTGAAGGTTTGCATAAGGCGATTTTTACGCCATCAAGCCCTCTTTCCCGAAATGCTTTTTAGCCAATAAATAACGAGAGCATGGGAAATTTTTATGAAGTTTAGCCACTTCACGGATACCATAATCCTGTTCGGTGACGAGTTTGATAATTTTCAAACGAAATTGATAAGAGTAGGACATAATCTGCACCTCAAATTAGGGTGTCCAGGTTTTTGGGGTGCAGATCACTTAAGCCGATTATTTATCTAATTGAACAGGAAGAAATAAGCTTAATGGACGTTTTTCTCACAATTTGACAAACTTCATGCCAAATTGCCCACCAGCTGTCAATTTCCGTATTTAAAGAGCGCAGTGCGACCCAAAGTGTCAATGAAAAACTGACCATTAAATTCACTAAACCAATCAGCAACACAAAAGCAATGCATTGTAAAAAGAATGGATAGGCAAATTGTCCACTGACTGCACTATATCCTAAATTCGCTGATGAAAATGCAACATGACGAATATCTAACGGGAGATGAGTTAAATATCCCACTAAACCGGTAAGCCCAAGTAACATACCAAAACAGAAGTTACCAATAAGCGAACCATAATTCTCATGCATATAATTAGCAAATTTAACGCGAGACTTCTCAGACATCAATTTTTTTAATAACGGATGTTGTGCTAAACGCATGCGCATATTCAAATAATTGCTACGATTATCAAAATAGCCAGAAATAATTCCGGAGCAGAATAACCATACACCTGCAATAGCTGCGAACCATAAAGAACCATCTAAAGGATCAATACGGTGTAATTGATAGGCTATTTTCTCTGAATTCATCAATGGTTCACCTGTTTGATGTTGATAAACAAAAGCAATTAATGCCGCTAATCCCATAGCAACTACTACATTGCCTAAAACGGCCACGCTTTGGGAACGAAATACATCCACTAATAACTGGGCTAATTTCATATTTAATGTTTTGCCTTGTGGATTTTTCTCTACTGCCTCAGCAAAACGAGCAGCTGTCATGGCTGGCTGTTTGGTTGCAACCGTGAAATGCAACATAAAGATCACCATAAAACCGAAGCCGTAATTTAAACCTTCGGCAAGACCTTTCCAAACTTTATCATCAATAATGCTGCCTAAATAGGTTTTAAATAGCGCCATCAGTGCAATTAATACACCACCACCAGCCGCAGAATAAAAACATTGCCCAGTACTCTTTTTTTATCTCGCGTAATGTAATGCTCGCCATGATCGCCCGCATTTTGGGTAATGCTACGTGAAATTAATCCTGAGCTTTGTTTCCATAATCGGGAAATACTATGTCGCTCTGCAGCTGCACGGGCAAAACAACCGGTTAATAATAATATTCGACGCGGTAAATAGCGATTTGAAACAAAAATTGCCATCAACGTTTCTAATCGTTCTAAAGTCTGGGAAAGACGTTCTAATAAATACGCTGTATTTAAGGAAGACCCCACTACTGCCCCACGTTTCTGTAAGCCAACAACCAATGCCTTACATTGATCAAACATTACCTGTAAATGGCTATCATCAAAAATCTATTGATTGGCGACGCGCTGCTACCCAATCAACCACCTCATGGTGTAAAGCAACAAAAAGTGAATCAGCATTTAACAGAGAGGGTTCCATTCGCATCAGCTCAGGATCCATATCTTCAGCTGCAATCCAAATTGAAAAGCATCTCTATGGCAAATAGCCCTTCACTTTCAATATGATTTTTTTAAACGTTCCCGATCTTTTTGTTCTGTATAACGGGTTAAAACGCCAAATACGCTTCGCCACGTTTTTTTAATGGGACGGCATCAATCCAGCGCGCATCATTTTTTATCACTAAACAATAAATAAAAAAATATCACGTAAATCATTAATATCTTTAAAAGAGGGGTTAAAACGCTCATAAATACGCGTTTTTCATTTCCTGTCCAAAAACCGCCTCGTGTAAGAATACCGCTACTAATAAACAAGGGATAAAGGCGTAAACCACATAACCAACCACATAATAATTTCGAAACAGAACATCCTAATTCTTTTATCTTTCTTTAAGATAAACTTAAACAAATGCAAGGTCGGAGAAATTTTTTTCTGTGGGGCTGCTACGTAATAATTGGCACAAGCCCTCCACGAGACCAAAGGCATCGTTTTTTCCGCCACTTTGTTACGCAAAAAAATTGCGGTAAGGTATCGATTTTAATCATGAGCTTCCCCCTCATATCGTTTATATTCAAAAGCGTGACATTATACAGCGCTGTTGGATAAAGTAAAAAAATTAACGGAAAAAAAGCGATCTGCCCCCCCAAAAAAAGTTGGACAGGTTAGTTAACTTAAATATTCTTCAATTTCAGCCTGTAATTCAGCAATTGAATGATAAGTCCGTGAGTGAAAACACTCTGATTTTTAGTATCGCAAAAACTTTCAATCACCGCATTATCGTAGCAATTTCCTCGGCGACTCATACTTTGCACCGCTTTTACCTTTTGGCGTAATTTGAGCGTCATGGGGCGATAACCATCTCGGTTTTTTTGTTCTTTTTTATACGGCGATAAAAATAGCATCTTTAGCTTCGTGATAGTTTCGCTTAATCTCTTTATAGTAAAAAGCTTGGCGAGGCATTTTTAGCCACTCGAAGTAAATCATTTTAACGCGTGGCTTGGCTTCAAGCTTTCAATGATTTTTCTTTTTTTCTGTCGTTGTTTTTTTGACGGTCGAGCGCTTCCAACTCCTTTAGGTAAGCAATCTCCGCACGAGCCAGGCGAGCTCTCGTTGTAACTTTTTAAACGCTTTAGGTGAAAAGTCTGTGGTTTCTGGAATTTCAATGTCTTTCTTTTTTTCATCTTTTGGCTTCACTATTTTTCGGGGTTTGAAGGTTTGTATAATGCGATTTTACGCCATCAAGTCCTCTTTTCCCGAAATGCTTTTTAGCCAATAAATGACGAGAGAATGGGAAATTTGGTGAAGTTTAGCCACCCTCACGGATACCATAATCCTGCTCGGTGACGAGTTTGATAATTTTTCAAACGAAATGGATAAAGAGTAAGACATAATCTGCACCTCAAAATAGGTGTCCAGGTTTTTGGGGTGCAGATCAAAGTGCAGTCAAAATTAACCGCACTTTTGCTTAAATATTTTCTTAGATAGAAGTATCCAATTCTGGGAAAGATTTTTACTAAATCATCAATCGCCTTCATTTGAGACACAAAAGCCTTCAAGCGCAGAAAGAGGCAATGCAGATGGGCCATCACATTTCGCTTGATTTGGATTTGGATGCGCTTCTAAGAATAAACCTGCAATTCCTACCGCTAAACCAGAACGCGCGAGTTCGGTCACTTGTGCGCCACGGCCACCTGATGCAGCCCCAAATGGATCACGGCATTGAAGTGAATGGGTTACATCAAAAAAATAACTGGGCTGCCCTTAGATGCTTTTTTTCATGACGCTGAAGCCAAGCATATCCACAATTAAATTATCGTATCCAAAGTTTGTACCACGATCACAAAGAATGATTTTATCGTTACCGCATTCTTCAATTTTTTTCCACGATATTGCCCATTTGACCAGGACTTAAGAATTGTGGTTTTTCACATTAATCACTGCGCCTGTTTTTCGCCATCGCTTCAACAAGATCTGTTTGACGTGCCAAAAAGGCTGGAAGTTGAATAATATCGACAACATCTGCAACAGGCTGACATTGATAGATTTCGTGTACATCAGTAATAATTTTTACACCAAACGTATCTTTTTAATTCTTGGAAAATTTTTAAGCCATCTTCCATGCCTGGGCCACGGTAAGAATGAATCGACGAACGATTCGCTTTTGTCAAAAAGAAGCCTTAAACACATAAGGCACGCCAAGTTTCTCAGTCACTTTCACATAAGCTTCACAGACTTGCATTGCCATATCACGACTTTCAAGTACGTTCATTCCACCAAAAAGCACAAAAGGTTTGTCGTTTGCAACATCAATATTGCCAATTTTTACAATTTTATTTTTGCATAAATTTTTCCTTAAATCAATGGAGGGCAAAAAGAATCTTTATCAATCTCGCCCTTAAGTTCTAAAAAGTTGAGTTCGGATTAAAGCCGCAGTTGGGTCTTCCGGACAACGTTCCACAAAAAAATTCTAGATCCTTCAATGCCGAAGGGTAAGCCCCCATCTGAGCTAAAAATTAAACCGCGATCACGGATATGATAAGGATCTTCATCATTACCAATCAATAAATTTTCAATATAACGGTATGCCATGTCGTTATGTTCTTCGCGGATAAGCGCATTCTTCGCCAGTTGCTCAAAAACGAGAATAAAGCAAGGAAAGATCGGCTCTATCAAGTTCTTCCGGTTGAATTTGCACACAAAGCCAAACGCACCTTCATAAAGTTGCTGTAACTTTTTCTTGCGATATATAAGTGCCATCCCAAGGATCAATAAAAGCCACTTCATCTCTTACTTCGGCACGTAAAATGAGCTGTGTTGGGAAATTGACTGGGTAAATTGGTAAATCTAATACGTCAGCTAAATAAAGCACTATCGCCCCAAGCGTCACTGGCATTCCTTGGCGGTGCTCCAACACATAAGGCAAATACAAATTACGCGCGTAGAAATACTCTTCCGAATCACAATGAAAGCCCCAATCACCATAAAATAGCTGTAGTAACTGATGAATTTGCTCTTCTTTCGGCCAATCTGGAGAAATTTCTTTACGCGCTCGACGCACAAACCCACCGATTTTTTTCCCCCGCAGTTGCGCTTCTGATGTACCATCATCTGAGATGGTATTATAAAAAAATGCACAAATTGATCGTATAACGCACGTCGATAATATTTCATTACTTCTTCCAAAAACCTAAAGTGACGCGCTCATTGTCGCCATAATCACGCACGGTTTCAACCATTTCCCAATGATTTTTCTAGGAAAATTGACCTCACTTTTTCGCCTTGTTGCCATCCGTGTTCAAGCAATAATGCGCCATTAGAATTCAAATAACTTGGCGCTGATTCAATAATATGACGTAAATCAGCATACCCCGCATCATTGGCAACTAATGCAGAAAGAGGTTCAAAACGCACATCGCCTTGACGTAAATGTGCATCCCGTTCATCAATATAAGGCGGGTTACTGACAATAAGATCAAATTGTCCTGTTATATTTTTCAAGCCAACTGCTCTGTAAAAATTGTACATTTAACTTATTTCTTTTTCGCATTAGATTGAGCTAACGCCACAACATCGGGCATAAGATCAACACCAATTATTTCTAATGAAATCTGTTGTTTTTTTGACAAATAGAGAAAGCTCCGATGCTAATGCTAACGCGATAGCGCCTGTGCCTGTGCCGAGATCAAGAATACGACAGTGCGGTGGATTTTCTTGTAATTTGTCTAAAGCAATTTGTAATGCCTTTTTCAACTAAAAATTTCAGTATCTGGTCTTGGAATCAATGTGCCTTTTTGAGACATTTAATGGCAACGACCAAAAATTCTTTTTTTCACCAAGAATATAAGCGATAGGTTCACCGCTTAAACGGCGATCTAAAAAGTGCGGTTAATTTTAACCGCACTTTTTCACCAATCTCGGTATCATCAAAAGCAAGGATTTGCGTACGCGATTTGCCAGTAGCATGTTGAAGAAGCACAAGCGCATCAATTTTACTATTTTTCAGTGGGATTTTTTTGTGCTAAATCCGCAATCGCTTGTGCCAGCCATTCTTTATAATTCATTATTTTTCGTCTTTTAACACAATTGTGCCAGCCACTAAATCAGTTAAAGAACGGCGATCATCGCGCACAAGTGCAACAATACCGCTAATAATTAATAAAGAAACTCGTCCACGCCAATAAAATATCAATAATCTCACGACCAATGTATTTACCAAATTCAACAGGGTGATTAGTATGATAATTAAATACACGCAAACCCTAACCAGCGTTTTTGCCATTGTTTGACCATAAGTTTTTCATGAAATATAACTGAAAACTAGCATATACAATCGTCCCCACTACACCGGCAAAATCCCCCAATGCAAAAACCGAGACCAACCATCACCCCAAAGCACAAACCCATTAATCATACTTGCAAGCCAGCGTTTAAAAACGGCTCGCTTGAGCGGGTTGAGAAGGTTTGAAAGTAGAAGAAAATTCAGCATCTTTTTGATTCTCAATGATCATTTTTATTTCCCTGTAAAGTTAAAAAGGACATCTGAAATCAGATGCCCCTATCATTAATTCTGTTCAGACAATGCCGCCAACTGATCCGCTTGATATTCGGTAATAATCGGCTGAATCAGTTCATCAATTTTACCATTCATCACTTCATCCAAACGGTAAATAGTGAGATTGATACGATGATCTGTGACTCGACCTTGCGGATAATTATAAGTACGAATTTTATCAGAACGATCACCCGAACCTAATAAGTTACGGCGCATATCTGTTTGTTCTGCTGCTTGGCGTTCTTGCTCTGCTTGAACAATACGTGACGCTAATACCGACATTGCTTTCGCTTTATTTTTTTGTGCTGTGAACGTTCATCCTGACATTCCACCACAATACCTGTTGGAATATGTGTAATACGCACCGCTGAATCCGTTGTATTTACGTGCTGACCACCAGCACCTGATGAGCGATAAGTATCAATACGCAAATCTGCAGGATTAATTTCTGGCATTTCAGACTCTGGCAATTCTGGCATTACCGCGACGGTACAAGCAGACGTGTGGATACGCCCCTTGTGATTCTGTTTTTTGGTACTCGTTGCACGATGACCGCCAGACTCAAACTTCAACTGACCATACACACCTTCGCCAGTGACTTTAACAATCACCTCTTTATAACCGCCTTGCTCACTTTCGTTAGCGCTTAGCATTTCTACACGCCAGCGTTTACTTTCTGCATAACGGCTATACATACGGAATAAATCACCGGCAAAAATACCCGCTTCATCACCACCTGTTCCCGCACGGATTTCTAAATAGCAGTTATATTCATCATTAGGATCTTTCGGCAGTAAAAAGAATTTGAAGTTGTTGTTCCACTTCTTCAAGTTCCACTTTTGGATTCTTCGATTTCCATTTGCGCCATTTCTTTTCATTTCAGGATCGTCGAGCAATATTTCAACTTCTTCAATATTTTTGATTTAATTGCGTCCAACGATTAAAAACATTTCACCACTTCTTCAAGTTGCGAATATTCTTTAGAATACGCACGGAATTTATCCTGATCACTAATTACAGAAACATCGCCCAATAAGGCTTCTAGCTCTTCATAACGTTCTTTTTAAACTTTCTAATTTTTGCAATAATGGAATCTTTCATCATTTGTAAGTCACCGAAAATAAAATCGGCGTATTCTAGCCGATTTTTAGGGAAAAATTGACAGTGAAAAGGAAATTAAGAATCTCAGACGCTTTTATTTGTGATTTACCACTATTTATTGGAGTCTTCTTTTTGATTGCTCACGATATTTATCACACCCTTCTTGACTATGTAAATCGCAAGCATCGCCAAAATATTTTTTTGGCTTTGGATTTATCTTTTCCAACTCACCTAGCTTAATTAACACTTTCGGATCTTTACCTGTTCTGGGTAATATTGGGTAAAATACACCGCTCCGCCACCAATCACCTCCAATAATAAAAACGGCTAAGGTTAATTTTTCTTCATTATTTTTATCCTTATTAGACTTATAATTAAATAAAAACACAATTTTTACTCGCCAATATAAGCTGTAAACGTGTTATTACATCTCCCCTCTATTCAACTTACCGTAAAACTCACAACCTTGTTGATCGCCATTATCACAAGCCTTACCAAGCCATTCTTTAGCTAAAGATTTATTTACTTGAACTCCTTTTCCAAACCAATATAGTCCCCCATTATAAATTGAGCCTTTGCATTCCCTTGCTCCGCCGCTTTTGCGATACCATTTCACGGCTTCAAAATCATCTTGTTTGACACCATGCCCGTTGTAATACATACTGCCCAAATTAACTTGAGCCATTGCATACCCCTGCTCCGCCGCTTTGCGATACCATTTCATCGCTTCGAAATAATCTTGTTTCACACCTTGTCCATTGTCATACATCACGCCCAAATTATATTGAGCATTTTTTTGTCCCTGTTCAGCCAAAAGGCAACCAAAGTTTAAAGGCTGTTTGATAGTCCCCCTCGTAGTGGCTTCAAAACCTTGTTGGAATTGCTGCTTGGGCGTATCTGCCCAAGCAGTAGAATGAAAAAGAAGCAAGTGAAAAGCCAAGAATAGCAGTAGTAATAAGTGTTTTTGAGAATTTCATAAAATCGTCCATTTATTAATCAATAATTGAAATAACCAAACATTTTTTTGTTTAGCAAGATGTTTTGTTGTACTCTCTGTAAAAAGTACAACACCCAGTATACTAGGGTGTAAAATGATTAAAAATTAGACTATTTAGTTAGGGAGGAATTAGGGGGTATTAAGACTGAAAAAAAGTGAGCCATCTTGCTCACTTTCTGCTATTAAATACGCGCGACATCAAACTTCGCTAAATCAATTTCATCTTCTGTGCCATAAAATGTCACTAACGCCTTGCGTAACGTTTCCGCGCGTTTTTGGTAAACCTTTTTTTCCGCATAGGTTTTTCACTTGCTCATACACGGCTTGTTTAAAAGGCTGTGTATCGCCTGGATTGCCATTCAAATTATCCGCACTGGCAAAATAACGGAAACCTGCCGCCGTTGCCAAAAATCCACTCTAATGCTTGCGGTTTAACTTCAACTTTTTCAAAGTCACGCTGACGTTCTTCAGAACGTCCATCTGGCTCATACCAATAACCAAAAATCTTCTAGTTTACGGCGTTCTTTGCCTGCTACTAACCAATGGGCAATTTCGTGCAATGCACTGCTATAAAACCCTCTAGCAAAATAAATCGCGTTATAAGGCACTTCATCATTTGCGGGTAAATAAATGGGTTCTTCACCGCCTTTGACTAAGCGAGTGTTGTATTCCTCTTCAAAAACATTGATTAAAAATTGCAATAATATCTTCTAATTTATGTTCCATGGTATCGACTCCTAAAAAAACCGCGAGATTATATCACCAGAGGCTCATTTGTTCTTGTTTATTTTTCTTCAGGTAAATTGACATGTAACCCAATCAAACGAATCGAGCGCCCCTTTGATCGCATAAAAAAATTTGAGGAAGTAATTGCTGAAAACTCTCCAAAGAAAGTGGCAAACCTGTTTTTCTCCAAAGTAGTTACTTGAAAATCTTCAAATTTAAGTTTCACGCCGATTTTACGAAATGCAGATAACGGTATATTAGGACTAACACGTTCAAGGCGACGAATTAGCTCTTCATAAAGATTATTTAATAAGGCTAAAAGCTTGCTCAATTGTATGAATGTTTTTCAAACAAAGTTTGTTCTACGCCAACTGATTTACGTTCACGATGGGCTTGTACTTCACGATCATCAATGCCATGACTAAAAATCCCAAATACGTTTACCCGCCTTACCAAATTGATTTAATAAGACGATTTGATCAAAGCTTTGAATGTCAGCACAAGTTTCTAATCCCATATCGAGTAATCGTTGTGATGTCACTTTACCCACACCAGGGATTTTTATTTAAAGATAAGGTTTTAATGAATTCCTCGACTTCATTAGGCTTAATAACAAATAGCCCATTAGGTTTATTCATATCCGAGGCAATTTTTGGCAAGGAATTTTTAAAGGCGCCACACCTGCCGAGGCAGTTAAATTCAACTCATCAAAAAAATGGCTTGGCGAATTTCTTGTGCGATCCAAGTCGCTGAGCCAGAACATTTTTTTGGCAGTGTGTGACATCTAAATAAGCTTCATCTAAAGAAAGTGGTTCAATAATATCAGTGTAACGCTGGAAGATTTGATGAATTTGTGCCGAAACTTGTTTATACAACGCCATATTCACGGGCACGAGAATGAGATTAGGACACTTTTTTTATGGCTTGAGCCGTTGGCATTGCACTATGCAAACCAAATTTTCTCGCCTCATAATTACAAGTTGTTAATACACCACGTTGACGAGAAGTACCACCTACAGCAACAGCTTTCCCCTGCAAGTTAGGATTTTTCACGAATCTCAATTGATGCGTAAAAACAATCCATATCAATGTGAATAATTTTTATCTTGTAGCATAAAAAAAGTGCGGTTAAATTTTTATTTAGTATAACCGCACTTTAATCACTGTTCAAGTATACATACTTAATTATCAGAAACGACTTTCTTATCTTTAAACATGACTGAACGTTCAATTTTATAAACATGAATAGGTTCTTGTGTATTCATAAAAAAATTGAACGGTATTTTTTCATCAATTTGAGTAAATGGAATTTGTAAATTAATTGTCAGTGTCTTACCTGGCAATAAGGTATTTTCTAATTCTATTTGCATATCTTAGCTATGCACAACTTGACGATTATGCACATACACACTCATCCATTGAATATTTTGTATCGGGAATTCACTTTTATTCGTAATGGTATATTTAAAGCGAGAAAGCGCTTGACCATCCTCACCTACAACAATATCTCTATCACCAACATCAATAGACACAGCATAGTTAACATACTTAGGGTAGCTTTTTCTGCTGTTGCAGTTTTTTTCTACACTTTTCGGTTTTTCCTTTGAAACATTTTCTTTTGCAAAAGCAAAAGAAATTGAACAACTAGCTGCAAACAAAGCTAGCACTAAATATTTAAAAAATGACATTATTTTTTCTCCTATAAAAAACGCCGAAATTTTACCCTAACTCACGCATTTAATAAATCCCGCTCTTTTTCTTCCGCTTGTTTTTTTGTTAGACTAGCGCATGGTTTTTGGGGCTGATTCTGGATTCGACGGGATTAGCGAAGCCCAAAGGTGCACGTCGAGGTGCGGTAGGCCTCGTAAATAAACCGCAAAAAAATAGTCGCAAACGACGAACAATACGCTTTAGCAGCTTAATAACCTGCATTTAGCCTTCGCGCCCTAGCTTCCGCTCGTAAGACGGGGATAACGCGGAGTCAAACCAAAAACGAGATCGTGTGAAGCCACCGTTTGAGGATCGAAGCACTAAACTGAATCAAACTAGCTTAAGTTTAGCGTGTCTGTCCGCATGCTTAAGTGAAATTAAAGACTAGACTAAACGTGTAGTACTGAAGGTAGAGTAATTTCGGACGGGGGTTCAACTCCCCCAGCTCCACCAAATTTTTAAATAACCTCGCCATAACAACGCCAATAAAAAAACAATACCTTATAGGGAATTCACTAACGGCGATATAACTAAATAATAACTTAAAAATGATCTGTGAGTGATCCGCGGACTGTTCTATTCCCTGAGTATTAAATTTCTTGGCAAGAATAATGCGTGTATAAGTTCGCAAAACTTTTTGCATAAAATTGGGATTTATTTTTGCATAATACTAAAACGCTTATGCAAAACAAATCACAGATTAAACCTAGATAAAAAAACGCCCTTTAAATCATCATTAAAGGGCGTTTGAGTTTAGGATATATAAAAATGGCGGAATTACCCGCCGTCACATTTATCACTCCACATCAGTCTCAAAATCAACATGCTCATGTTGGTCTGCAAGGGCAATAAAATAAATCGGAAAAGCATCTTCATTTTTTTGGTGTTTCAAAATATTCATACAGTTGTTCAATTGTTGCAAGTAACCGTTGATAAATTTAGCACTCAGTTGTTTGAAGAAATTAAGCAAATGGCTGAGACCTTGAGATCAAGAGAAGTTAAATGAAAGCATTTTTATTAGAGGATAGCCCCAAAAAAATTCCGTCACCATTAAGTTATTAGACGTATATGCAGCAGCTGCACCAAGTGGGATTATGAATATTGATTATCCTGAAGTCATTAAAGAAATTACTATTGATCAAGATCAGGTATTAGAACTTCTAGGTAGAAAAAAACAGTTAATAATATTAATTTGATTAATGTTCCAACTGATTCAATGAGCCCAACAATTAATAAAGGAGATGTTGCATTTATTGACATTACTTGCCATGGATATTGCGGAGAAGGTGTATATGCATTTGTTGATAAATATGGGGAACTCTTTATTAAACGCTTACAACGAGTGCCTAACGGAGGAATGAAAATACTTTCTGATAATCCTAAATATTCCCCTCTTGATTTTTACTCAGAAAGAATTAGAACGTTGCTATATTATTGGTAAATTAGTTAAAAGCCTTACCATTACATATGATTGACTTATAAACACGAACAAGAGTACACCAAAGTCAGAAGTTGAATTTTAAACACAAAATAAGGAGAAATTATGGTTGATGTAAATTTTAGAAGTTATTTATATTATCCCGTCTTAAGAACACGAGAAGCAGAAATGAGGGGCTTTCAGAAACTTTCAGAAAAAGATAAAAAGTAGTATAATCCCTTTATTTACACTACACCCTTGGCCTAGAAGGGATTTTTCTGACCTCTATTGACATTGTCAAGAATAATATTGGAAATAATCTATGTTTTTTAGACTTACCAGAATATGATGAGGTTAAAAAAAGAAATGTGAGGAAAATCCATCTATATTAGAACAATATAATAATTTAATATCTCCAGAAAACTCTTTTCAAAAATTGGATTAATATATTAAAACCTCATGAAAATATTATTCCTATAATTCAGACTAGAAATGCCACTATCAATCAGACATCAAAAACAAGTTAAAGAATTTCTGAAATATAAATCTCTTATTGGATTTAGAATAAAAATCTTCTCAAGATGTAACCAAAAGTCATTTCAGCCATATCACAATTAGAAGAAAAATATAGATAATATAATCATATTTGTTGATGAAGGGTTTTATATCAAGAGCAACATTAGAAAGTAAAAATTCAACATTCTATTCATATTATAAATGAAATAACAAATGAATTTAAAAATCCAACAATCTGTTTATTAAGCACTTCATTCCCAATATCTCCAATTTCAGAAATTCAAAATAAAGATGATGGAGAGATAGAAATATTAGAGTATGAATTATTTTAGTCAGGTTGGATTTAATTACAGCGATATACTGTATGGTGATTATGCGTCTATACATGCTCAAGTTTATGATGAACAAAGGTTCAATGGTATGGCTGCACCAAGAATAGATTATCCTCTAATTTATTCTTGGGATATTCGTAGAAATAAACATGCAGAAAAACAGAGCTCTAGGTTATCAATACATAGCGGAATCTCTCATAAAAGACTATTCCAACATAGTTGATTCTAGTTGTTGGGGAGAACAAAAAAATAGCTGAAGCAGCAAAGGGGAATGTTTTTTTGGCAAATCGCCCTCACAGTGGATATCTGTTAGGGTAAATATTCATTTGAAGAATCAAATATCGTCTAGTTATTCTTTGCTAGATGAGATAACAGATGATTTTTATGATAATGACGAATAGCTAACAATCTCTCTCTAATAGGAAGATCCAATAACTCTTGTGGCATTTGAGGTAATATACGTTGTCCATTATTTAATAAAAATGCCACTTTCTTCTATTCTATTATTTATGGTAACTTCTGCTACCTCCGCTATATTTTTTTAGATTTTTCTACTTTTTAAACTCTTCTCTTTCTTGAATAATTAAAAGGAAATTGTTTTTAGATAATCTAAAATGAAAGAGCGAATAGTAATGCGTTCTAATTTTTAAAAGCTCTACTAATAAGTTCTGATTTTTAAACCCGATACTTTAACATTATTTTCTCTAAGCAATTCTTTTTAATCCAATCACATTAAGAAAAACTTAAAAAAATTTTTTCACTTTCTAGTGCCTTATTCATTAACGGCTTTCTATGTATGATAAATTTCTTGCCATTAAACTCCCATACTCCAACATTTTTCAGGCGCAATATCCATTACACCTTGTAGATGTTTAGTTGCACATACAACAACTACATCTTCAAAATATTGCGTATAAACTTCAAGCTGCCCCTCTAACCGTTTAAGCGTATCTTGTTCGCTTTTTTTATTTCAAATCCTGAGAGTTTTTCCATTCGCCATAACAAGATCGATACGGCGAGAGAAATTAGCGACAGGCAACTCAGAAAAGAAACTCTGTATGGGTTCCTTTATGTTCCCTAGCAAGTTTTTTTGCTGAAGCTTTTTCTCTAATAAAAAAATCTCGTTCATAACGCTCTTAAAGTTAAAAAAATTGGTTTATTCTACACAAAATACATTATGAGTAACACGTCTAATTAATGCTAACTGATCATTTCCTCATCAATCAGTTCCTGCAAAAATTTTTGCCTAATTCTATCAATTACACACTCCTTTTTGCTATCTTTTTGATTAAAAAAATAAGCAATTAAACAAGATTACCCAAAAATGATATTACTTGCGGTATTCACAAATAAAATTACAAGCGGTGATATTTTTCACATCAAAACAAAACACCCACTAAGGAAAACAAAAATGAATGAACAAACATTACTAGATAACCAATCAATCCAAGAGTTAGCCTTTGCGGAGACGTTAAAAACAATCCAAAGCGAAAACCGGTGCGAGTAATGAACAGTTCAGCCGATTAATGAAAAAGCAGTGAAACCTTTAAAACCTCTTTCACACAAAAAAATGGCTGAGTTTGCGGTAGGGTTAATTGATACGCTAAAACAAGAATCTATTCTTTAAGAATTTTTTACCAAGCCCTTTGAGGAGGGCTTGAATAAAGGTTCTACCTTTACCACCCTAGCAGGCGAAAGCCGAGAGAAAGCAGAGACGGTGGAAGCCGAAAGGGATTGCTCTTTAAAAAAATCAAAACCGTAAGAGATTGTCATACTTAATCTGATTTCTACAGTAGCGACACAGATTGGTTAAGTGGAATTGGGTTAACTTGTTTAATGCCCCCACGCTGAACGGCAGTAAAAACAAGACTTATTTAAAACCGCATTACTCTCTTAAATCTTGAGAAATCAATTTGAGGGTAACAAGGTTACACCGAAATGACAGAGTATCAGATTTATTACATTGTATGGTGCGGTTTTTAAATAAGGGAGGAGAGAACCTATGAGTATCACGAAAACAAATCCGGCAAAAAAACTTTAAAGCGGGCCAAGCGTATTGCACAAAAAGCAAAACGCATTAACCGCCAAGTCGAAAAAGCAGCCGAGTTGAAAAAGCAATCAGCCTTGCCGGCAGAGAAAGAAAACTGTTGATATTGCCAATTATGGTTACAACAAAGGCAAAGCAACAACAAACACAATCAGAGCCAAAAGAGCGCCGACAAACGGGTTGTCGGGAGTTGGTGAGAATTAAAAATGACATAGCCCACTGTAATTAAGTGGGCTTTTTATATAGCATGCTATACTCACCTAAATATCCTACTGGAGCTACGATAATGAAATTTACAAAATTTGAAATAAAAAAACTATAAAGGCATTAAAGATGTAACCTTAAATTTATATCCTGAAGGAAGTAATGTTTTCACACTAATCGGGTTAAATGAAAGTGGTAAAACGTCTATTTTAGAAGCGATTAGCCAATTCAATCCAGCAAGGGATGAAAATGAAATTAGTGAGCTGTATTCATCTATTGCAATAAAAAAACAAATGAAGATTATTCTAGTCTAATACCAAAAACAATTAAAGGCTAATTTCAATGATGAAATCATAATATCTGCAACTATTGAATTTAGTCAGGAAGACCGAGATAAAAATTATAGAATATGCCAATAAATATAGTGACAAATTCAATATTATTGATATTGACAATGAGATAAAAAAATAAAACAAACCGTCTCTTTTGAAAATTCAACATATAAAAGAAGAAAAAAACTTATGTTAAGTTTTTCATTTAAAGAGAGAGAAAATAAGAGTAAAAAGGAAACTATTCATATATTTCTCTCAAAAAAAGAAGAACCAATAAGAAAATTTCATATTTATATATATAATTATATAAAAAGTCTTATCCCTAAGATAAATTACTTTCCGACATTTATTTTTTTCTCAGCCAGAAAAGATAAAGATTTTTTTGGTGAGAACCAAACTATTCAAGATAAGATATATACCACTATTCTATCAAATATTGCTTCGTCATTAAGCAATCCTTTAGACCTAAAAACTCACATTATAGATAGAGCTATCTCTGCAGACGAGAATGATGCAGAAACATTGCAATCATCGCTTGATCAAATGTCTGACTTAATGACAAAAAGATATTTTTTTAGTTTATGGCAAAAATCTTGCAGGGTGATTTTTAATAACAGAGAAATTACTCTACGTCATTCTGTGGATCAATATAAAAATGTTTATATCCAATTTCAAATAAAACAAGGCGCTTCTCGCTATAATTTTTATGGAGCGTTCTTTAGGTTTTTAGATGGTTTTTCTCCTTCTTATTATTTACTTTTTTTATAACCAAAAGAAAGATGATAAACCTACACTATTCTTATTAGATGAACCTGCGTCAAATTTACATGCAAAAAGCACAAGAGGAGTTACTAAAGAGTTTTCAGCGTATTACAGATAATAAAAAAACCAAGTAATCTATTCAACGCATAGTCGTATTTAATTAACCCGATGTGGCTGAGATCAAGCATACATTGTATCCAATGCAGCAATGAATTACGAACATTTAGATGATAGATCTTCAAGTGAGAATACAGAAACATCCGTTTCCCTACAAACATATAGAAATTATGTGAAAGATAACCCAACAAAAACAACCTATTTTCAACCAGTCTTAGATAAGCTGGAAATTCGCCCAAGCAAACTAGATTGTATAAAAAAATCAGTTCTTGTAGAAGGAAAAAGCGATTATCTAATACTAGAATATGCGATGAACGTTCTACTTGAGTCATCAAATGAAATTGCCATTCTTCCAATGGGAGGTGCAACAAAATATGACTCACTCATTAGTATTTTTAAAAAGGTTGGGGAGTTCCATTTCTCATTTTTATTAGATGCTGATAGGGCTGGAGAAAGAGCTGCTAAAGAATATAAAAATAGTTACTTTTTAGATGATGAACAAGTCTTAACCCTTTCAAGTATTATTCCTGAGTTACAAGGTAAAGAAATATCTTCACTACTCTTAGAGAGCGATAAGCAAATTATTAGTGAACATTTTTGGTGAATCTTCAACTCAAACAGAAAAAAATCTAAAAATTCAGCTCTTTTTAGCGAACATTTAGCTCAGAAAAAGATAGTAACCTTATCGGATGAATTTATTGATAATATCAAGAAGATTCACGACGCAATAGTTCAGTACTTTAACAAATAAGTATTGATTCTCTAGAAAACCCTGCTTAGGCAGGTTTTTTATGCCTCAAATTTAGCTACCCCACTCTAAAAGGAAACAATATGAACAAACCAACAAAATCACTTATCAAGCCATTCATCGTTTGCGGCGTGATTTTTCTGTGTCTGCATTGCAGTTATTCATTTGCTTAAATCAGCAAAAAGCGGCTAGTCCGACAGATTGGCACAACAAGGAAGTCAGCGAGCAAATCAGCCAATAGGCCCGAGCCGAAGCAAGAAAAACTTTGGCGTGAGGAAAACGGCGATTGGCAAGCTAATTTAACCCCACAAGCGGAAAAAAACAAGCTAGAGCTTATGTATCAATCAAACAAGCAAAAATAAATAGGGAGTGAAAATGAAACTACCATTTAAAACACACAACAAGCACGCAGCAAAAAGCAGAGCGTGAACGCCATTACCAACATGCTTCAAAAACTGTGGCAAAAAGCTGCAGAACTCACATGTAGAGAATTAAACAAACACTGGTGCTTAAGCCGTGCCGAATGGTGCGAAAAAAATGCATCTTGAAGATATGAAACTAAAAAGTGAGAAAAATCTATGTACCGCATAAACACATATTACGGACACACGATTGATTACATCAACCCCGATCCGAACGAAATCGACATCCGCGATATTGCCCATAACCTCAGCTTTGAGAATCGCTTCATGGGACAAACAGAAGAACCATACAGCGTAGCTCAACATTGTGTGCTTGGAAGTTATGCTTTTGATGAAATGGGATTACCGGATCTTGCATTTAGATTTCTACTGCATGATGCAACCGAAGCTTATCTAAAAGATATTCCAAGCCCACTCAAACATTTATTGAGTGAACCTTATCGGAATATTGAAGATCGATTTAACGAGGCGATCCACCAGCATTTTGGAATTGAATATCGCAAACTACCGGAAATTAAATCAATGGATTTAGCTATGATCGCCACAGAAAAAGAGCAATTACTGCCAGCAGCGACTGTTGAATGGCCACAATTAGAAGGCATACTGCCAGTTAATATGCCTATTATATTTTGGTCACCCAAAACGGCTGAATCAGCATATCTTGTCCAATTTAAACGATTGAAAGAAATATTAGACGATGACAATGAATAAAAAAACTGCTCTTATGAGCAGTTTCATTTAAAAAGCCCTGTGATTACAGAGCTAAATTTAAGCAACAGTCAAGTCTTTAACCTCTGTCTGCTCATTTACAGTTTTAATCACTCCAATGGCGTGTTGGCAACTTTGTTTTGTTGTATAGCTTTCACCACTTGTCGCTATAGATTGGTGATTACCAGCTTTCAATCTCCAGCGAAATTCACCTCTCGCATCTTTATAAATTTCAAAAATACATAGGAGCTCCTTATGCACCAAATGAAAGAATATACCTTTACTTATCATTTTGAGGGTCAAACTTGGATTATCAATATCTTTGCAGATACACCAAAGCAAGCCAAAGAAAAAAATAAAAGCGGTTTCCCAAGCAACCTACGAAGGTAAAATTACCCAATCAATTCACATTCCGGTAAAAGATACCTCGTAGTTAGCAAAGTCGATCAAAAAGAATAGCACAGCGATTTTTCATCTTCAACAAAAATCATTTTTAATTTTTGAGGTATATCTCATATTTTTAATAAGTAGGTCTTTCATCAAAAATCAAATAACTACTTATAAATTTAGAAAGCTATCAGATGAACGTTACCTCTAAAAAATAATTACTCGAGGAGAGAACATGGAAAAACATCATTATTATTCCGGCAAAACAATTCCAATTACAAAAATATTGTGAAATATTTGGGTTAAACCTAGCCCAAATAAATCGGCGTTTAGAGCGAGGAATATGGCAAAAAGACATTCATGTTTTACAAGTTGAAGGGTGTAAAGAACGGTTTATTGATTTAGAAGAGGTTGATAAATGGGCGAGAAAAACAAAAATCCACGTGGTATGACGATCCGCAAGCATAAAACAAGTGAAACGATTAATATCACCTTCACCTTTAAAGGGGTACGTTGCCGTGAACCGCTTTCATTACCGGTTACACAATCAAACATCAATTATGCCGGGCGGTTACTTGGTGAAATAAAGAATAAAATCGAGCGTAACACCTTCAACTATGCCGATTACTTCCCTACTTCACCACGGTTAAAAAAATTTTTGGAAAAAAATTATCGAGGGAATAACAGTAAAACATTATCTTGATGAGTATCTTGCAACAGCAAAAGTACGCAAGCTATCCCCTTCTACCATTGTGGGCTACCAAAAGATCGTCAATGAACTTTCCGATTTCCATCAGATCACAGTAAATACACTCACTCCGGCGATGATTAAAAAAACTGGATAAAAGCAGCAACGCACTACAACAAAAACCATCCGAAACAAATTATCTGTGTTACGCAGTGCTATAGATGAAGCTGTCACAGACGGGATTATACAACTCAATCCGGTTTCTCAAATCTCGGTTGATCGCTACAAATCTACAACCGTACAACAAAATGAGGAATATGAAGTCGATCCATTCACACCACAGGAAATCGCACTCATTCTTGATCATTGTCGTTTTTCAACAATGGCGTAATCTATTTTTGTTTTGCATTAAGAACTGGACTACGTAGCTCCGAACTGTGTGCTTTGAGATGGATTGATATTGATTTTATCGAACGTACCGCTCATATCCAAAAAGCAAAAGTTGTAGGGATTGTGAAGGGTACAAAAACCAAATCAGGAAATCGGATTATTGAGCTTGATGATATAGCCTTAAAGGCATTACAAGATCAAAAAGATCTCACTCGTAACTCTGATTTTTGTATTTTGTGATCCGAAAAATCATGGTCCTCTTCTGATGCAATCAGGAAGAAAGCATGGGCTCCCACACTAAAACTAGCAGATGTGCGTTACAGAACCCCTTATCAAACTCGTCATACTTTTGCTACAATGCATATCTCACAAGGCGCTAATTTATTTTGGCTCGCCAATCAAATGGGGCATAAAGGACCAGAAATGCTGTTCCGTCACTATGGTCGATACCTAAAAAGAATACGAAGGGAATACAAGGAAGTAATTCCCCAAAAGATACGCATTTGATCCGCGATTAAATAGTAAACAAACTTTTATATAATAAAAATCATGAAGTTATATATTACCGAGACGAGTGTTCAACTCCCCAGCCCAAAAGCAAACTTATCAAATCCTAAAAAGCCCTTGAAAATATTGAACCCAAGGGCTTTTTATTCCCTATACGTCACTATAAAAACACTCGAATAGAGAAAGATCCTACAAGCTAATAGAATAGCATTCATTATTAAAATAATAAGTGTATTCAATGTAAACTAAAGGGGCTAAGTCCTGTGAATTATAGGACTCAGTCCTAATTTAACAGTCCAACTCTTTAGAGTTGGCTAAAAATCTATGTTTTTTTAACCGCTCTTTTTTTATTTCAATAGACTATAAATTTCTCGCTTTCAAATAATTTTTCCACAGTATCCACAATGGCTTGGGTCTGTGGATCAATTTCTATATTCACAATATCGCCCACTTTACGTTGCCCCATTAAGGTTCGTTGCAAAGTTTCAGGGATTAAATTCACACAGAATTGTGTGCCTTTTACTTCCCCAATAGTCAGACTAATGCCATCTACAGCAACAAATCCTTTCGTTAAAATATATTTCATTACATCTGCGCTTGGCAGTTCAAACCACATTTGTCGGTTGTTTTTCACTGGCAATAATGTCTGAAATGGTTGCGGTGCAATACACATGACCAGATAATAAATGCCCGCCAATTTCTGTTCCCATTTGCATGGCTCGTTCGATATTCACCTTATCGCCTACTTTCAACAAGCCAAGATTCGTAATTCTTAAGGTTTCTTGCATGAGATCAAAGCTAACGAGATCACCGTTGACTTCAGTCACGGTTAAACATACACCATTATTTGCCACCGATGCGCCAATTTCTAGGTCTTTACGCATTTCAGGTGGTAATTTTTACCACTTGTGTTCTAAAAATTAGCCTTTTCTGTAATTGAATGAATAGGCGCAGTGCCTTGTACAATTCCAGTAAACATATTTTCTCCTTTTCTAAAAATTTTTTTCTTAGTATATCAAATTTATGAATTTTCGTCTTTTTATCCGAATATCACGCTGATATTAAAAAAATTAATTAAAATCTCTTTTACCCATTTTGTTAGCGCAAATCGCACAAAAACTCAATGGGATTAGCGGATACCATTATGGCTGGTCGAGTGAGTTCCACTGATATGGCAGCGATTTCTGTCGGCGCGTCTATTTGGATGCCATTAGTGCTTTTCGGTCACGGTTTTATTACTGGCGCTGCCACCGACAATCTCTTTATTTAAACGGTTCAGGTCAACGCCATCGCATTGCCCATCAAGTTCGCCAAGGCATTTGGCTTGTGTTAGGCGTGAGTATTCCTTTAGGTTTGCTGATTTATTTCTGTGAGATTCCGCTGCAATACATGCAAATGGAAAGCAAAATGTCAGATTTAGCACGCGATTATTTACATGCGATGTTGTGGGGATTGCCTGCTTATTTGATGCTAATTAATTTTTCGTTGTTTAAATGATGGGATTGCTAAAAACTAAGCCTGCGATGGTCATTACCTTTTTAGGTTTACTGCTGAATATTCCGCTTAATTACATTTTTTTATTTATGGAAAAATTTGGCATGCCTGCTTTTTGGTGCGGTGGGCTGTGGTATTGCGACAGCTATTGTAAACTGGGCGATGTGCTTAATGATGATGTTATATTCATACACGAATGCTCAAGAACGTTCACTAAAAAGTATTCAGCCAATTAATTGAAATGCCGAATCCCAAAACGCTTAAAAAAACTACTGCGTTTAGGCTTGCCCATTGCTATTGCACTTTGTTGTGAAGTGGCGTTATTTGCTATCACTTCGTTAATGCTTTCTCCGCTGGGCTCAACCGTTGTGGCGAGCCATCAAATTACATTGAATACCAGCTCTTTCATTTTTTATGTTCCCCATGTCAATTGGTATGGCAACAACGATTTTTAGTCGGACAGGCATTAGGCACAGGCTCACCACAAAAAAAGCGAAAAAAATGAGTTATGCTGCATTATTATTAGGGCTAACGGTGACAATCATTACTGCATTAATTACGATTTTTCTTCCGTTATGAAATTGCCTCTATTTTTCGTCACCGATGAAATTGTCATGCCATGGCGGCAAATTTATTATTATTTGCCGCACTTTATCAATTTTCAGATACCATCCAAATGGTGGTTGGTGGCATATTACGGGGCTATAAAGATACTAAAGTCATCTTATACATTACCCCTTTTCTCTTATTGGGTAATTGGTGTGCCACTTGGTTATACGCTCGGTCGTACAGATTGGCTTGTGCCTCACATTGATGCGAAAGGTTTCTGGATTGCCTTTGTGGTCTCACTCACTTTTGCGGCGTTCTTACTTTCTCTGAGAATGAAAAATGCAAGGCATGAGCGATAACGCCATTTTACAACGTTTAGAAAAACTCAAATAAGGAACTTTATGCAACTTCCAGCTTTACAATCGGCAAAATTAATTCGTCGTTATAAACGCTTTCTTGCGGATATTGAACTGCCTACAGGTGATATTATGACAATTCATTGCGCAAATACAGGTGCGATGACTGGCTGCGGTGAAAAAAAGGCGACACAATTTGGTATTCACATTCCGATAGCCAAACCCGTAAATATCCTCATTCTTGGGAACTCACTCAACTTGCGAATGGACAACTTTGTTGTATCAATACGCATCGTTCTAATCAGCTTGTCTTTGAAGCACTGCAAAATAAGCAAATCAAAGAATTAGCAATGTATGACGAAATTTATCCTGAAGTGAAATACGGTGAAGAAAAATAGCCGAATTGATTTCTTACTGAAAGCTGAAGGCTTACCCGATTGCTATGTGGAAGTAAAATCCATCACCTTAGTGAAAAGGAAATTTAGGTATGTTTCCTGATGCGGTTACTACGCGTGGACAAAAAAACATGTCCGTGAATTACTCGCAATGAAAAAAACAAGGCCATCGAGCAGTGGTGCTATTTGCCGGGTTACATAATGGTTTTGATCGTTTTCAAGATCGCAGAATATATCGATCCCGAATATGATCGCTTATTAAAAGAAGCAATGGAACAAGGCGTTGAAGCCTATGCTTATGCGGGTAAAATTTGAAATTTCTAATGGAATTCCTACCGCACTTTGCTTAACAGAATTGGTGCCTTATATAAAATAATGTTTTTTTGAGAATTATTTTCATTTTTCTTGTTGACAAGATTATTGATAACAATTATCATCTAGTCATTCCAACAATAACAGAGCGTTTTTCTTAATTTGAAGCGTTCAACAGATAATCACTCCAACATTCCCGCCTATTTCCCCACAAATAGGCGTTTTTTTATTCACAAATCGCTAAGAATCTCTATAATAAAACCTTTCAAAAAAACATAATTAGGAAATAGAATGACTGACATTAATACCGTTCTCGCGGAACTAAAAGCGCGGTACTGATGAAATCCTTTCAGAAGCGGATTTAATCGAAAAACTGAAAGAAAAATCGCCCATTAAAAAGTAAAATTAGGCGCCGATCCAACCGCACCAGATATTCATTTAGGGCATACCGTTGTATTAAACAAACTGCGTCAATTTCAACAACTCGGTCATGAAGTCTATTTCTTAATTGGTGATTTCACTGGAATGGTAGGCGATCCCATCAGGTAAAAAAATGCCACACGCCCTCCACTCAGCCGAGAAGATGTATTGCGCAATGCGGAAACCTATAAAGAGCAAATTTATAAAATTCTCGATCCACAAAAAAACCAAAAATCGTCTTCAACTCTGAATGGTTAAGCAAACTTAGGTACAGAGGGTATGATTCGTCTTGCAAGTAATTACACCGTTGCGCGTATGCTTGAACGTGATGACTTCAAAAAAACGCTTTTGGCAACAATCAACCTATTGCCATCCATGAATTTATTTATCCATTACTACAAGGCTATGATTCTGTTGCATTGGATGCAGATGTAGAACTAGGCGGTACAGACCAAAAAAATTCAACTTACTTGTTGGTCGTGAATTACAAAAAAATCAGCAGGCAAAAACCACAGGTTGCGATTACACTTCCATTGCTCGTTGGCTTAGATGGCGAGAAAAATGTCCAAATCACTTGGCAACTATATCGGTGTAACGGAAGCACCAAGCGATATGTTCGGTAAAAGTGATGTCAATCTCTGATGAACTCATGTGGGATTGGTATAACCTTCTTTCATTCCGTCCATTAAGCTGAAATTGCAGAATTAAAAATCGGAAGTAGAAAACGGCAAAAAAATCCTCGTGATGTAAAAATCTTTATTAGCAAAAGAAATTAATAGCCCGTTTCCACAATGAAGAGGCAGCAAACGCCGCAGAACAGGAATTTCATTAATCGTTTCCAAAAAGGCGCAATGCCTGATGAAATGCCTGAATTTACGTTCTCTGGCGAAATGGGTTTAGCCACCTTATTAAAAAGAAGCGGGACTTGTGCCTTCTACTTCAGAAGCGATTCGCTCTGCTCAAACAAGGCGGTGTAAAAATCAATGGTGAAAAAGTCGATAACGTAAAAGACAATGCACCGAAAAGGTACAAATGTTTACCAAGTGGGTAAACGAAAATTTGCTCGTATAACGGTAGAATAAAAAAACTATAACATAACCGCGCTTTTTAAAGTGCGGTTATTTTTTTAATCAATTTTTATCGTATAAAGGAAACGTAAAATGAATCAAAAAAATTTGGGTAACCGGTGATGCTGTAGTCGATTTAATCCCTGACGGTGAAAAATCACTATCTACGTTGTGCGGGTGGCGCACCTGCAAATGTGGCGGTGGGGGTTGCGCGTTTAGGTGGACAAAGTGCATTTTATCGGAAGAGTGGGAAATGATCCTCTCGGTCAATTTATGCAAGAAACACTTAATTCGGAAAAACGTAGATACAACTCATATGATTTCTCGATCCTCAACATCGTACATCAACGGTGGTTGTAGGATTAGATAATGGTGAACGTAGCTTCACTTTTATGGTTAATCCAAGTGCGGATCAGTTTTTACAAACCAATGATCTCCCTCATTTTAAATCTGGAGAATGGTTACACTGTTGTTCTATTGCTCTCATTAATAACCCATCACGTGAAGCAACTTTTGAAGCAATTCGCCGTATCAAAGTTGCTGGAGGATTTTTTCCTTTGATCCCCAATTTACGCGAATCGCTATGGGCAAGCTTAGATGAAATGAAAAGCGTTGTGATGGATGCGGTAGCCCTCGCTGATGTATTGAAAATTCTCCGAAGAAGAATTAACGCTTTTTAACCAATACTGACAGCCTTGAAAAAAAGCATTTTGAAAAAAATCACCGCACTTTATCCTGAGAAATTGATTATTGTCACCTTAGGTAAAGATGGGGCATTGTATCACCTTGCAGGGAAAAAGGATGTCCTTGCAGGTAAAGGCATTAAAACCAATTGATACTACCGGTGCAGGTGATGCTTTCGTGGGAGGGTTATTAGCAGGACTTTCTCAACATGAAAATTGGCGTGATAGTGATGTGCTCGTTCGTATTATTCGTCAGGCCAATGCTTGTGGCGCATTGGCAACCACAGCCAAAAGGAGCGATGTCAGCCCTACCAAATAAAAACCAATTAACCGAATTTTTTTAGAAAATTAGTTGCTGAGTGTGTGAATAAAAAGGTTCACACACTTTTTCACTGAATTCGCACATTTCAATTTAGGCACAACACCATAATGATCATTTTTTTAACAACGGTAAATACAAAAGTATTCTTGCAGCAGAACCAGGTGAGCTCAACACTATACGTCAAACTGTGGAAAGCGATAAAGATTTCTATCCGACCTATCACATTGCCCCACCAACAGGATTATTAAATGATCCGAATGGTTTAGTGTTTGATGGTGAAAAATATCATCTTTTTTTATCAATGGTTTCCCTTTGATGCATTACATGGGATGAAGCACTGGAAACATTTTATTACAAATGACTTTCAAGTCTTCCAACATGCAGATGATTTAATCCCATGTGAGCCATTTGAATCTCATGGTTGTTATTCTGGAGGGGCATTAAAAAGTCGATGATAAATTAGCAATGTTCTATACGGGGAATACTCGCCGTTTGACTGATAATCAACGAATCCCTTACCAAAACCTTGCTATTTTTTTGATTGTAACGGCATGCTTATCAGTAAACGTCCTCTGATTGAAAACGCGCCTAATGGTTATACAGAACATGTACGGGATCCTAAACCTTACTTGACTCCTGAAGGTAAAATTTGTTTTTATCTGTGGTGCGCAACGGCAAAATCTCACAGGTACCGCTCTCCTGTTTGAAATGGATAATTTAGATGATACGCCTCGTTTACTGGGTGAACTTGACGTCCCTAAATTTAACAACCATCAGGTTTTTTTATGTGGGAATGCCCTGATTTGATGAAATTAGGCAATAAAAGATATTTTTATTTGGTCACCGCAAGGAAAAGCGCGTGAAACGCATCAGTTCCAAAAATAACTATCATGCTACTTATGCTATCGGTCAATTAAACCAGTATACTTTTTGATGCAGAATATATTGCAGAACTTGATCAAGGCTTTGATTTCTATGCACCGCAAACCTTTTCAGGTTTAGAAAATAAAGAGAATACTATTCTACTAGGCTGGATAGGCTTGCCTGATTTAACTTATCCAACAAATCAATTCAAATGGCATTCAGCCCTTACCATGCCACGCGAAATTCAGTTAAAAAAATAATCAGCTATTCCAGCGCCCGATTAAAAAATCTATGAAAATATGACCGCACTTTCATCCCTCACATTAAAAGGAAAAATGGAAGTTGAACATTTAGATCGGGCTTATTTGAAATTTGATGCGCAAAATCGCCCCTTTACATTAGATTTCTTTTCCAATAAAGCTAAGGAAAAGCTAAGCTTAGCTTATGAAAATGGCCTAATTTGCTTAGATCGTCATCAATCCACACAAACTGAGTTAATGATAAAATTTGGATCGCAACGTTACTGCAAGGTACACGAACTTCATACTATCGAAATTTTCTTTGATCGTTCTATTGTAGAAATTTTCTTAAATAATGGTGAAAAAAACCATGACATCAAGATTTTTTTATCGCAGATAGGGAAAAACGTTATTGTGACAAACCGATCTTTAAATATTGAGATTGGCTTTCCTAAACATATTCAATATGTATAGCTGAAAATGAAGTGTTACTTGAGGAAATCTACGTTCTTTTACATTATTAAAAAGAACGTAGGTAAGTTATCGCTGAGTGATATTGATTTCTTCTTTGAATATTTACCTTATTTTTTTCATTCAACGGATGATCCAAATGTAAGGCGTTAGAAAATGCATGTAATCCTTCGGCATTACTACTTTTTCATCATTGCTTGCATTGTCTGTGTTGGCACGTGAATCAATTTATTCATGAGTTTATAACTCAGCTCTTGCAAAAATATCTTCGGCGAGCTCGCCATTTTGTAAACTTAATTGCGCTTTTTTTCAAGTAGCTCTTGACGAATTCGCTCTGCATCTTGGCGATAATATTTAATTAAATTAGAGAATTGATGAACCTTTAACCACTCAAAGAAATCATGACATTCTTGAGAAATAATTTCTTGTGCTTGTTCAGAAGCTAGTTCTCGCTGATTCAAATTACGTTGAATGATATCTTGCAAATCATCTACGGTATAATGATATACACTATCAAGTTCTGCCACTGTTTCATCAATATCTCGAGGAACCGCAATATCTACCAATAACATTGGCGCATAATGACGCACTTTTTTTGAGATTGCTTCACCATGTCTTGAGTGATCAACACATTTGGACTACCTGTAGAGCTAATCACAATATCAGCCTGATGCAATGCATATTGCAATTCATCTAAAACCAAATACATCTATCTGCGTCTCAGTTGCTAATTTCTCAACTAATTGCACGGCTCTTTTCTCGAGTACGATTTGCAATCATTAATTTTTTTCACACCATGACGCAATAAATGACGGCTGACGAGTTCAATCGTCTCCCCTGCACCAACCAGTAAAATATTTAGGTTTCGGAGTGATTCAAAAAAATCTGACGGGCAAGACTACAAGCAGCATAAGCCACTGATACCGCACTTTCGCCAATATTGGTTTCAGTTCGGACCCGTTTTGCCGTAGAAAATGTTTTTTTGAAATAAACGAGAAAGCTCTGTTGATAGAGGTAAATTAGCAGCTTGATAATAATCTTCTGTAATTTGAAATGCTTGTTTTACCTGCCCTAAAATTTGTGGCTCACCTAAAAATGAGTGAATCTAATCCACAGGCCACACGCATTAAGTGATTTGCAGCTTGCTGATTTTTGATAGGTATAAATACTCGGATTCAGTTCTGCTAAAAGAAAGTTGATGGATATCAGCAAACCATTGCTCTGCATTATGCAACCATTTTTTTCACATTCTTGTGGCGAGATTTGTCGATGATGAAAATACACTTCCGTGCGATTACACGTAGAAAGAATCACGACACCTTCAGCAAGGTTTTTGGTGATAAATTTGTTGCAAGGCAAGCTCGCGTTTCTCATTTGAAAAACGCGACTTTTTTTCACGCACTGAAACAGATGCGGTTTTGTGATTAATGCCGAGAACAAGAAGTGTCATAAAAATAATTAAAAAAATAATCTGTAGAAAGCAAAATTTCAAAAAAACATAGATATGATACTTTAAGCACCACACCTTATTTCCATCCAGCCTACATATTAATGATAAAAAAATACGGTGTATTATTCTAATGAATTGTGACGCATTGAGCAAATTCACACATCATAAATTTACTAGAATCATGCCAAATGATTTAGAAAATATCTTTTGCTTTGCGAAGTGCGGTAAATTCTTCAAGTGTTTTTGCTTGTAAAAACGGATTAATTTCTCGCTCAAGTTTTAAGGTTGTCGGCAAACTTGGTTTATTTTCAGCCCGTTGTGTTTCAACAAAAATACGTTGTTTTTTTCCACCGCACTTTTTATCCACCAACACCGTTTCCGCAAATGCTAAATTCCCCAAGGTGTATTCATGAGCCGGGCAAACAATCGTCTCGTCAGGCAAGGTATTCAAACGCTGTAAACCATCAAACATCTGCGCATAATTACCTGTGAAAACACGTCCGCAACCTGCAGAAAATAACGCATCGCCACAAAACAAATGATTATCCACTAAAAAACTAACGTGCTGTTTAGTGTGCCCACCAGTCGGAATTACATCAATTTGATAATGTGCAGTAAGGATTTTTTTCCTTCGTTCACAATTTGAGTTGCGCCTTTTTTCTCACATTCTTGCGGCCCATAAATCGGCACCGTTGGATAACGTTTTTTAAATGCCGACACACCTTGTGTATGATCATCATGTTCGTGAGTAAGCAACACAGCTTCAACCGTTGCATTTTGCTTATCTAGCCATGCAAAACAACTTGTCCGTTTCAGGCAAATCGACAATAATAAGAGGCAGATTTTTCTCGTTGATAAAGCCAAATGTAGTTATCATTCAGCGCAGGCAAAGCAAATAACATAATCGTCCTTTTCATTTTGTGATGGAGGAATAAAAATGATTGTAAACTGGAATGCCAAAGCGACCAAGCCTTTCATTCAGCTCTGAAAGTTGGCAAAAATCTGCCAAAGGGGATGATTATTGCCAAGCCTTACGTCAAACATTAATGCCTTGGATGCCCAAAAATTTTAGGTCATCAAGTTTTTGAAAAATCGGTGGGTTAAGCGGTGAAGTTACGATGAATTTGCCTATGCACCACCAGATTATTCTGAGCGAAAAAAATCACGCCAAATCTTGCCGCACTTTGCAATGCTAAAAATTAGCTTAGTTCAAGCTAGCCTCACCGAATTGCCGTTTATTCAAAAAGAAATCCATGCTGTATTTTTTTAATGAATACGCTTAATTTTGCACAAGATCCGCATCAAATTCTGCGCGAATCCCATCGTGTACTAGCTGACGATGGCTGGATTTTTATTGCTTTATTTAATCCATTAAGTCCGCTGATTTTTCAAAAAGAAAAAAATGGGGGATTATCCGTTGCGTCACTACCCAGCTTGGCGAGTCATTGATTGGCTTTCATTGCTAAATTTTTGAAGTGATTGAAAAAAATGCCCTATCGCAACCCAAAAATAAACGCACAACAATCTGTTCCCCGCTCACATTAATCATTGCGCAAAAACGTACCTATCCACTGACGCTTAACCCAGAAAAAGTGCGGTCAAAAATACCGGTATTTTTTTAGAGCCGGTAAATGCATTCAAGCTTAAAAAGTTAGGCACGTTCCACATTCCACCAAATCAACGCCCATTTTTTTCTGTCCGTGAGAAATGGGTTCGTTATTGGCTTGTTTACGATCGTAAAAAGGCTTTCAAACCTTGTTTTTCTTTTTTTCGGAAAGTTCGCCCTAAAGAAAAATTCTACCGAGGCTAATAAATCCTCGTAGCTTTCACCTTGAAAAACAACCCGATTCGGTTTCAATAAAATTCAAATTTGCCTGAATGCCTTTTTGATACAACCGATTAAGTAAATAAATATAAGTCGGAAAACCAATATCTTCACGGCCAATCGCCTCAAATACGCCCTTATCTAAAAAATGACGTTGTGTGACAGAAGTCAAAAACACTCGTTTTTTCGCTTTAGCACAGAGTTTTTCGATCATATCGTCCAAATCGTCCACCAACGTTGAACGAGATGCCAATACCACATCAGCTTGCGGCACATCATCCCAATTATCCGCCCAAGATTTATGAAATGTAGTCAGATTATGCAAACCAAATTTCTGTTTGAACTGCGCCAAGCAATCTAACATTCCATTGCTATAATCTAAGGCATATACCGTTGAGCCTTGTTGTGCGAGAGGCACAGCCAAGGTACCGGGACCACAGCCAACATCCAATACTGTTTCATCGGCTTGCACATTCATAGCTTGCAATAATTGCTGATTATATGCAGAAGGCTTGCCGACTAAGTTCTCTGCCATTTTCACGGCTTTTTTATCCCATTTTGTCGGCGGCAAGTTGTAATGATTACAAGCGATTAAGTGTTGTTGATACAGTTCAGCAAAAATTGATGTCGTAAATAGTCATAGTGATTTTTTTCAATGTAGTTATTCAAATGTTGATGTAAAAAGTTCGGGCGAAGTGCGGTAAATTTTTCGCCAAGTTTTTCTAAGGTTAATAAATGTTTTTTTATCGCCTTGTTGAAAGCCAAATTGTTGATCAAGCAAAAACAATATTATCCCCTAAAAATGCCGCTTGTTGTGGGTTATGCGTGCTAATAATAAGTGCAATTTTTTTGCTTTTTGCAGTTGTTTTTATTTTTTTCTAACACTCGAATTTGATTACCAAAATCAAGGCTGGAAGTCGGTTCGTCCATAATTAAAAAGTTTGGCTTGCTGAGCAATCGCACGGGCAATCAACACAAGCTGTTTTTTCGCCACCACTTAATTGATGATAATAACGCTGCGCAAGATGAGCGATTTCTAACTCTTGCAACGCCATTAACGCTAAATCCAAATCAGATTTTTTTCGGGGTTTGATACCACTTCAAAAAAAGCACTTCTTCCCATCATCACCATATCCTGTACTAAAAAGGAAATAAATGAGAATGCGCCTGTGGCACATAAAGCAATATGTCGAGCCAATTCTGTTGGTGAATAATCAGAAAGTGATTTTCCTTGCCAAAAAAATCTCACCGTTAATTGGTGGCTGTAACCCTAATAAGGTTTTCAAAAACGTACTTTTTGCCTGCGCCATTTGCACCAAGCAAACAACAAATTTGATTCTCCTCTAGGGTAAATCGGATATGTTGAACAAGCGTTTTTTTCCTTCATAGCCAATGGCAAGATTTTTGGGTTTCCAGTAACATTATTTTTTTGCCCTCGCACTAATAAGTAAAGGAAAAATGGTGCACCACACGCAGAAGTCAAAATACCGAGTGGCAGTTCAATTGGTGCAATCGTACGAGCCAGCGTATCAGTAAGCAATAAAAAGACGCACCAAGTAATAAGGATGTCGGCAATAAACGAATAAAATTTGCGCCCACCAATAATCGTGCGATATGCGGTACCAACAAACCAACCCAGCCGATAATTCCTGTCATGCCACTGCACTTACCGTACAAAGTGTAGTGAATACAATTAAAATCCAACGAGTACGTTTAATCGGTACGCCAAGCGTTTGTGCTTCATCTTCATCAAGAGACAGTAAATTTAACCGCCAACGCAATAAAAATGGGAATAATCCCCAACAACAGCATCGGGATCAGTTGAATTAAATCTTGTTGATTAATAGCCGTCAGGCTACCAAGTAGCCAAAAAGTGATTGAAGGTAATTGAGTGAAAGGATCGGCAAGAATTTTTTTAATAAAGAAATGCCTGCACCAAGCAAAGAACCAATTGCAATTCCAGAAAGCACTAACACCAAAATAGGATCTTGAGTGCGACTACGCGAGGCAATGAGCGATACACACAACACAGCTAAAATGCCACCACTAAAAGCAAAAAAAGTTGGATGTAAATCATTGGCAAATTATAAAAAAATTGCCAAACTTGCCCTCAAAACCTGCGCCCGCTGAAACTCCTAAAAATATCTGGCGAAACAAGCGGATTTTTTTAAACATACCTTGATAAGTTGCGCCCGCACAAGCAAGCGCTGCCCCGACAAAACAAGCGGCAAAAATACGTGGCAAACGAATTTGCCACAGTACTGTTTGTTCCGTATTTCCTTGACATTGCCCGCTAAACGAACAGCTTATTGTCTCCCCAAAGTTGGCTAGCCGAAAGCGGGTATTTCCCCACATTCAAAGCAAGTAAAAATACTGCCAAGCAACAATCCCACTAACAAGACAAAAACAAACGAGGCGAACGTAAAAGAAAAGTCGATCTCATCATTTTTACTTGAAACAACTTAAGTGCTTGCTCGTTGGTTAAATCAATGTGATAAAACAATTTATAGAAACGTTGAATTTCAGGCACAAAGTCAGCATTCCCCTTGCCACTCAACATATGTTGTAACCAACGCACGCCTAATAAACGGTTTAAACTTGGTGGCGAATCAATCCAACCAAATGGTGTATGCGGCACAAAGAAAACTTGCTGATTTTTTTCACCGCACTTAATTCTTTTCCATTGCGGATTGGTTTCAAGCGCTTTATAAAAACTCATCATATTGGGTGAAAATCATTTGAGGATTCCACAATAAAAGCTGTTCCATTGAAACTTGAGTTAAGCCTTTTTGATCTCCCTCTGCGACGTTTTTCTAATCCAACCAATTCCATTGTTTCCGTATGAATCGAACCTTTTGACCAGTTTGCAAGCCATCCGCATTACGCGCTAAATAGGCTGTTTTATGATGTTGTTTAGCAAAATCGCGGGCTTGTTTAAGGGTTTCTTCCGCATATTTGGCTTGTGCTTCAGCTTGTTTTTCGTTACCAAGCAATTTGCCTAATTTGCGCAATAAAGCAGGCGTTTCACTTAATCTGCCATCTAACAACAAATAAGGTACTTGAGTTTGAGCAAAAGTGCGGTCAGCTTGATCTTTATAATTCGGCGCAACATTCCCCACATCAATAATCAAATCAGGTTTTAATGCAACGATTTTTTTCTGCAGAAAGCGTACTGCCTTTTTCCTGCAATTTTACCGAGTGTGGGTAATTTTTTAATCTCACCGTCAAACAATACACCTGCCTTTGATTCCATTTTAAAGCCAGCAAAGCCTGCTAATTTTTCAGGCGCAACGGCAAGTAACAACACATCACTCGGATTCCCCGCGCTTAATACTTTTTCAATTTTTGGCTGGTTCAGGCAAGCTGCCTGCTTGATAAGTTAAATCTTGAGCACTCACTTGCAAAGCAAAAAGCGCGGTGAAAAATAGTGAACATTTTTTTCATTTTAGCTCCTTAAAAATGAGAAATAATGGCGAATTTTACAACATCGTTATATTTATTTAAATATAACGTAGCAAAAATAGACAAAATAGTTCTATAATAGAAACCGTTGTATATTTTTGTTACATAAGTTTATTTCGCAGAAAAGGATAATTCAATGAAATTTGAAGTGATTTATAAATTTTTTTCTTAGTGTGGGATTAGCCTTAAGTTTGCTTTTTTTGTTGTTGCAAGTGGCATTTTCAATGTGGTTAGGCTTTCCTTTTGCTCAAGCCCTAGAGATTCATCTTTTCTTTGCTGGATTTACCGTATTTGGTTTGTTACTGCATTTTTTTATAGCCGCAAGAAGAAATGGGTAAAAATCAACACTCAATTTGCCGATCTCATCACTCATAATCGTATGCCTTCTTACTGCAATTTAGATCGCTTGATATGACTTTCGAGCATTTTTTTCTATTCAACAAATCGCCGAGCAACTTAATCTTTCTTTCCCGATTTTATTAAATGAATTATCACAAGCTCAAATAAACATTACCGATTCCCACCGCACTTTTACGCGAAAAACTTTCCTCTCAACGATGAAAAAAATTTTTTTGCCACCATTACGATTGCCTTAAAAGTGCGGTTCAATCCAACGTTACTTTAACCCCTAATCAAAGAAGGATCTTAATATGAAAAAAACCTTACTTTGCACCGCCATTGGTTTGGCGTGTTTACCTGCCTATGCAGATAATGTTTTCACTCTTGGTCAAATTGAAGTTATTGGTGAAAACAGCACCGACCTAAAGTACCAGCAGAATCGAGCAATCTGATTTACAAAGAAACAATCAAATTCGTGTTTCGGATGTTGCAAAATCCACTCCAGGTGTTTTTTTAGAACGTAGTGGCGGGCGTAACGAACACAATTTACTCGTGCGTGGTTTTAATGCCAGACGAGTACCTGTGTTTTATTGATGGTATCCCCGTTTATGTGCCTTATGATGGCAGTATGGATATGGGGCGTTTTACAACTTTTTGACCTATCTCGCATTGATATTTCCAAAGGGGCAAGCTCCGTATTATATGGCGCCAATACCTTAGGCGGTGCAGTAAACCTTATCACTCAAAAACCAACAAAAAGAATTGGAAGGCTCTATTGGATATGGTTTTTCCCATGGTAAAAGTGGCAATACGGGAACAAAACCAAACTTATTTTTAACTTAGGCACTAAACAAGAATTGTTCTACGCACAATTAAGTGGCTCATTCCTCGAAAAAAACAAGGTGCTCAACTCTCTCGTCATTATCAACAAATCAATCCAAAAAGGCGATGACGGCGGCAGAGCTGAAAAACTCTATTCAACGAGATAAAAAAACTAAGCCTCAAAAATGGCATTTACACCAAACAAATCTGATGAATATGCCTTAGTACTTTCTACGCAAAAAGGGAATAAGCAGTCACCACTTTATTCAGGTAAAGATGGTTCTGGAAGATACTGGCGTTGGCCAATATGGGATAAAGATAGTATGTATTTTTCTATCCCATACTGAATTTGATGCACACAATCTCTACTTGAATACAAAAAGTCTTCTACGATTCATTCAAAAAAATGATTTGCGCTCTTTTGATGATGAAACATTCACCAAACAGACTAAAAAAATATGCTTTCAATAGTTTTTTTACCGAGACTATTCCTATGGCGCGGGTTTTGACTTAGGCGGTAATTTAACGACAAAAGATAGCTTAAAATTTTTCTGCCATTGTGAAATATGATGTTCACCGTGCGCATAACAACAATGATCCGATTGAAGTTGATAAAGACCGCACTTATAGTTTTGGCTTAGAAAATTCTTATGCTTTTACTGATCAAACAAAATTGGTCACAGGCGTAAGCTACGACTATCGCCAATCTAATCGTGCAGAACAGTATGAAAAATGTAAAAAAACGGGCAAAAAAATAACGCAATTTGTCCTTTTGATATTGACAATAAACAGGCGCTTAATTATCAAGTTAAACTCACGCATAACTTTGATAAAAAAATGACGAGTTTTCACTTAGCTTCGCGAAAAACTCGCTTTGCTACAATGAAAGAACGTTACTCTCGTCGCTTTGGCAAAACAGAACCAAACCCATTTTTGAAACCTGAAACAGCTTACCATTATGAAGCCAGTTATATGCGTACTTTCGGTGATTGGTTAAGATTAGATGGTGCATTATTCTATTCTGAAGTAAAAGATGCGATTGATACAGTTGCAATTACTAATAGCGTCAGCCAAGAGCAAAATGTTGGTAAAGAAATCTTTCGAGGTGCTGAACTTGCAGCATCCATTTTTGCCACTGATAATTTAACTCTTGGTGCAAACTACACCTACACTCAAGCAAAAATAAAACGAAACATCTGATCGTCACAGATGTTCCAAAAACATAAATTCTTTGCTTATGTAGATTGGACAATCATACCAAATGTATCACTTTATATCAGTCAAGAAGCGGAACATGGTCGCTATTATTTAGATGATGCTAAAACTGTAAAACTTTCAGGTTTTGGCAACACAAATGCTAAAGTGATTTATAACGTCACCAAACAACTTAGCTTAGAAGCGGGTGTGTCAAATATCTTTGATAAAAACTACTACTATCAAGCTGGTTATCCAGAAGAAGGCCGTTTATTCTTCTCAAATATGCGTTATCAATTCTAAGCAAAGTGCGGTAGAAAACCCCGAAGTGTTTCGGGGTTTATTTTTTCTCGAAAAATCTTGCCCCGCTATTAAAAACTCCCCTATTATTCACCGCACTTTTTTTCTCATTTAGGAACAAAAATGACAGAACAAACGTTTATCCCTGGCAAAGATGCCGCATTAGAAGACAGTATTGCAAAATTTCAGCAAAAATTGACCGCACTTGGTTTTTAATATTGAAGAGGCATCGTGGCTGAATCCCGTGCCAAATGTGTGGTCTGTGCATATTCGCGATAAAGACTGCCCGCAGTGTTTTTTTCGAATGGTAAAGGGGCAAGCAAAAAAAGCGGCGTTAGCTTCTGCCCTTGGCGAATATTTTGAGCGTCTTTCCACTAATTATTTCTTTGCTGATTTCTATTTAGGACAAGAAATTGCAAACGGTAATTTTGTGCATTATCCCAATGAAAAAAATGGTTCCCGATTGAAGATGATGCCTTACTGCCCTAATGGCATTTTAGATGATTATTTATTGGATTATTTTTGATCCTAATGCCGAACTTACGCCTGAATTATTGGTAGATTTACAATCTGGCAATTATGATCGCGGGATCGTAGCGATGCCTTATATTCGTCAATCGGACGAACAAACCGTTTACATTCCACAAAAGTATTATTGCCAACCTTTATGTCTCAAATGGTATGTCTGCGGGCAATACAAAATTTGAAGCACGTGTACAAGGCTTGTCAGAGATATTTGAGCGTTATGTGAAAAACAAAATTATCGCTGAAGCGATCAGCTTGCCGGAAATTCCAAAAATCGGTGATGGATCGCTATCCATCTATTCAGGCTTCCATTGCAAAAATTAGAGGAAGAAGGCTTCCCAATTTATGCGTTTGATGCTTCACTTGGCGGAAAAATACCCTGTTATTTGCGTCGTATTATTAAATCCGAATAACGGCACGTGCTTTTGCCTCTTTTCGGTGCACACCCAAATTTCCAAGTGGCATTAGAACGTACAGTGACAGAGCTTTTTACAAGGTCGTAGCTTGAAAGATTTGGATGTCTTCTCTCCGCCATCTTTCAATAACGATGATGTGGCTGAACACGCTAATTTAGAAACCCACTTTATTGATTCGAGCGGTTTAATCTCTTGGGATTTATTCAAAGAAACACCTGATTATGAATTTGCTGATTGGGATTTCAGTGGTACAACGCAGGAAGAATACAATAATTTAATGGCGATTTTCCGTGCGGATGAAAAAGAAGTTTACGTAATGGATTATAACCATTTAGATGTCTACGCGTGCCGTATTATTGTGCCAGGCATGTCTGATATTTATCCTGCTGACGATTTAATTTACGCTAACAACAATATGGGGATGGATTGGCGCGAAATTTTTACTGGATTTACCAAATTGGCATCACGATGCGGAAACCTATCAAGAGTTATTAGACGAATTAGACGGACAAGATATTGACGATGCAACTCGCGTGCGTGAATTTATCGGCATCGTTGCCCCTAAAAATAGCGGCTGGACAACCTTACGCGTAGGCGAATTAAAATCAATGCTTCACCTTGCATTAGGCGAATTAGAACAGGCATTAGATTGGGCAAACTGGACGCTGAATATGAACAGTTCCGTATTCACTACAGAACGTGTGAATTATTACCGTGCATTAATTTCCATCATTGAATTACATTTAGATGAAAATCGCACCCCAGCGCAATATCATGCAGTGTTTGAGAAAAATGTATGGCAAAGATGCAGTTAAACAAGCTTGGGCAGCTGTCTCTGAAGGTGGCAATCCGTTCTACAATCTTCCAGCAAGTGATGAAAAATTTGGAAAACTTTAAGGAGCATCAGGCATTGCTAGGGGCTTATGAGAAGTTGCAGAAAGCAAAGCGAGTACATCAAAAAAATAAATTAGGGTTTATATCGTACTTTCAATACTTGAAAGTACGACCTACTTTCTTTGCTTCGCAAAGAAAAAGTAGGCAAAAGAAAAAGCGCCCCTGCTTTTTCTCGTATTTCCTTTGTTTCATACAATTTGCTTAACGGAAATTTTTCTGAACTCGCCGCAAACGGCTCAAACAGACGAAAAATTTCCTACAAATTCTATGAAACAAAGGCGGAAAAAGAAGGAACCCATTTAATTCCACCTACAAATAAAACGACCTATAAAAACCTCCCTAAAAACCAACCGCACTTTTTAAATGATCCTCCGATAAACTCGGGCCCTATATAAATCGTCTTTGCGACTTTCAATTTTTAGGCAATTTTCGTCTGTTTGAGCAACGTAGTTGCGAGTTTAGAAAATTGCCGTAAAGAAAAATTGAAACAAAGCAAAAGATTAGCGATTTAACTGGGGGTACTTTTCTTTGCTTACTTTCTTTTGTACAAGCAAAAGAAAGTAAGTCGCCCTTAGGCGAAATCCTAATGTAAAAAACATACCTTTATGCTATAATCCGCCACAATTTTTGATCAAAAAAGGAATACCAATGACGGATTCAATCCAATCATCTATCACCCCTGTCAATATCGAAGAAGAACTCAAATCTTCCTATCTTGACTATGCGATGTCGGTTATCGTTGGGCGTGCATTACCTGACGTTCGAGATGGTTTAAAACCTGTTCACCGCCGCGTACTATTCTCAATGGATCGCGAAGGCAATACCGCCAATAAAAAATACGTAAAATCAGCGCGTGTTGTAGGTGATGTAATCGGTAAATATCACCCGCATGGTGACTCAGCCGTGTACGATACCATCGTTCGTATGGCGCAACCATTCTCACTTCGCTATATGTTGGTTGATGGGCAAGGTAACTTTGGTTCAATTGATGGTGATGCACCCGCTGCAATGCGTTATACCGAAGTTCGTATGCAAAAAATTACGCAAGCATTGCTCACGGATTTGGATAAAGAAACCGTCAATTTCTCGCCAAACTATGATGGCGAATTAATGATTCCAGATGTATTGCCGACTCGTATTCCAGCACTTTTAGCAAATGGTTCTTCAGGTATTGCAGTAGGGATGGCAACTAACATTCCTCCTCACAACTTAAATGAAGTATTAAATGGTTGTTTGGCTTATATCGACAACAATGAAATTACTATTGATGAATTAATGCAATATATTCCGGGACCAGACTTCCCAACTGCGGCATTAATTAATGGTCGTAAAGGGATTGAAGAAGCCTATCGCACTGGTCGTGGTAAAGTGTATGTTCGTGCTCGTGCAACCGTAGAAACCAACGAAAAAGGACGCGAGCAAATTATCGTGTCTGAATTGCCATACCAAGTAAATAAAGCAAAATTAGTCGAGAAAATCGCCGAATTAATTCGCGAGAAAAAAATCGAAGGCATCAGCAATATTACTGACCTTTCAAACAAAGAAGGGATTCGTATTGAAATTGATATTAAACGTGATGCAGTAGGTGAAGTGGTATTAAACCATCTTTACTCGCTTACTCAAATGCAAGTGACTTTTTGGTATCAATATGGTGGCATTGGATCACGGTCAGCCACGTTTATTTAATCTTAAAGAAATCATTGAATCCTTCGTTTTACACCGCCGTGAAGTGGTGACACGTCGTTCTATCTTTGAACTTCGCAAAGCGCGTGAACGCACGCACATTTTGGAAGGTTTAGCGGTTGCTCGTTCTAATATCGATGAAATGATTGCGATCATTCGCAACTCTAAAAACCGTGAAGAAGCTGCAACAGCAATCAGCTCACGTTCTTGGACATTACATAGCGATATTATTAATCTTCTTGATGTTTCTGCTCGTCCTGATGATTTAGAAGAAAATCTAGGTATTCAAGGCGAACAATATTACTTATCACCAGCGCAAGTAAACGCAATTCTAGAACTTCGCTTACATCGTTTAACTGGCATTGCCTTTGAAGAAGTTGTAAAAGAATATGAAGAATTATTAGTTAAAATTGCGGATCTTCTTCATATTTTTAAGTAGTGCAGAACGCTTTAATGGAAGTGATTCGTGAAGAATTGGAAGAAGTGAAAGCACAATTCGGTGATGATCGTTTAACTGAAATTACCGCAGCTTCTGGCGATATTGATTTAGAAGATTTAATCGCACAAGAAGACGTGGTTGTGACGCTTTCTCACGAAGGTTATGTGAAATACCAACCACTGACTGACTATGAAGCACAACGTCGAGGCGGTAAAGGTAAATCTGCGACGAAGATGAAAGAAGAAGATTTCATCGAAAAAAATTACTGGTGGCAAACACTCACGATACGATCCTCTGTTTCTCTAGCCGTGGTCGTTTATATTGGTTGAAAGTATATCAACTTCCGCAAGCAAGCCGTGGTGCACGCGGTCGTCCAATTGTGAATATTCTTCCGTTACAAGAAAACGAACGTATTACTGCAATCTTGCCAGTTTCTGCTTATGAAGAAGATAAATTCGTAGTTATGGCAACAGCTGGCGGTATTGTGAAGAAAATCGCCTTAACCGAATTTAGCCGTCCACGTTCAAACGGTATCATCGCATTGAATTTACGTGACGAAGATGAATTAATCGGCGTGGATATTACCGATGGTAGCAACGAAATTATGTTGTTCTCATCACAAGGTCGCGTGGTACGTTTTGCTGAAAATGCTGTGCGTGCAATGGGGCGTTTAGCAACAGGAGTTCGCGGTATCAAACTCGCTTTAACAAACGATATTTCTGATGATGAAAGTGCGGTAGAAATTGAAGATATTTCTGATGACAACGCTGAAGCAGCGTTAGACTTAAATATCGATAAAGTGGTTTCTCTTGTTGTGCCAAAAAGGCGAAGGTGCCATTTTTAACCGCAACGCAAAACGGCTACGGAAAACGCACACAATTAAGTGAATACCCAACTAAATCACGTAATACGAAAAGGTGTGATTTCGATTAAAGTGAGTGAACGCAATGGTAAAGTCGTTGCCGCAACTCAAGTAGAAGAAACAGACCAAATTATGTTGATCACTGATGCAGGAACCCTTGTTCGCACACGAGTAAGCGAGGTAAGCATTGTAGGTCGTAACACGCAAGGTGTTCGTTTAATTCGTACTGCAGATGATGAACATGTAGTAAGTTTAGAACGTGTTTGTGATGCAGATGAAGATGATTCTTTTGGAAGAAAGCAGTTCTGAAGAATAACCTATTATAAAAGAAAAAGTGCGGTGAAATTTCATCGCACTTTTTTATGACTAATTAATTACCCGCCAAAACCATCTCTAATTCGTTTTTTTCAAACTGATCATAATCAACTAAAAAAACGCATCGTGTCCATAATCTGATGGGAATTCGTAAAAATGTAGATTGACTCCACTTTGTTCTAAAAAGCTGTTTACTTTTTATAAAGGTCAACTGGCTTAAAGAGCTGGTCCGTTGTCACAGAAACCAACGTATAGCGCGCTTTAATGCGTGATAATGCCTCTTTGACATTTTCATACCCAATGCTTGGATCATACATATCCAACGCACGTAACAAATGCAAATAACTATTGGCATCAAAACGTTCTAAAAAAATTTTTTTGCCTTGGTAAGAAAGGTAGGATTCAACTTGAAAGTAATCGCCCCAAAAACTGCCATCTGATTTTTGTAGCCCGTCCAAAAGGCTTTTTGCAAGCTGTAAATCAGTACGGTAAGTCAACATACCCTAGCATGCGCGCAATAGATAGCCCTTGATCTGGCGGTGTACCATCATAGTAATCGCCACCATTAAAATTAGGGTCATTAATTACCGCTTGACGCATAACATGGTTTAAAGCCTATGGCTTCCGCACTAAAAATAAATAGATGAGCAAAGATTTACGATATTATCCATAAAAATCAGGATAATCAATCGCCCATTGATTCGCTTGCATACCGCCAAAAGATCCACCAATAATGGCTTTTTAAATGGCTAATGCCAAGATGATCAAGCAAGGCTTTTTGTACTTTGACAATATCTTGCACGACAATATTAGGGAAATTGGCTACCATAAGGTTTACCCGTTTGCGGATTAATTGATGAAGGCCCAGTTGTTCCCTTGCAACCACCTAATACGTTCGAGCTAATAAAAAAATAACGATCCGTATCCAATGCTAAACCTGCTCCCATAAAATTCTGCCACCAGCCATCACGACCATCATCGAAAATAAGGCTCAGCATCGCCAGTCAAAGCATGGCAAATTAATACCGCATTATTTTTCGGCATTGAGCGTACCATAAGTTTGATACGCGACATTGATATGGGAAAGCTTGCCACCAAGCGTCATGGTTAAAGGCTGTGTGTCAAAAAGCACTACATTTTGCACAGACATTGGAAACCTATTGTAATAATCAGAATGGCACTTAAACTATCAGTAAGTCGATTAGGTTGTCAAGAAATTTTTAGCCGTCTAAACGGCTAAATTATCACACATCAATGCAATTCATAAAATCCATCAAATTCTCCTTGAAGTGCGGGGAATTTTTTTCATTATGTTTACAGGCATGATAATAAAAAAATTACCATCAAAATTAATCGCACTTTTTCGTATATCGCTCTATACAATCTTTGCACTGATTATGCTTTTGCTTGCTTGTCGATAAAGGCGTAAGTTTTTTTATGTGCGTGATAAGATATTCACGAATATTGATGAACTCCCCTCGCGCATATGCTCTTGTGTTGGGCACATCGAAATATATTATTGGTGGAAAACCTAATGCTTATTACGAGTATCGTTTAGCCGCCGCAAAAGAGTTGATCGATCATCAAAAAGTCAATTACCTTTTATTAAGTGGCGATAATCGCACTGTTCAGTATAACGAACCAAGAGCAATGTTTCGTGATTTACGAAAAATGGGCGTATCTGAAAGCCTCTATGTTCCGTGATTTTTGCTGGTTTCCGTACGCTAGATTCGGTTATCCGCGCAGATAAAATTTTTCCAAGTACAAGCATTTACGATTGTCAGCCAAAAATTTCATTGCGAACGCGCACTTTTAATTGCTAAAGCACATGATATTGATGCGATTTGTTTTTGTAGCAAAACAACCTGAATTACATCTATCGACCCGAATAAGAGAAGTTTTTGCGCGTATAAAAGCGGTTTTGGATTTGATATTAGGCGTTGATCCTTATTTTTTGGGAGAGCCAGAACCACTACCCTCCCCAATAAATAAGGTAAATTGATATTTACTCTACAACCGACCAAAATTCGGCTACGGTGTGGAAAGATCCAAAGACTAAAAACAACGTCATTTTCTTTATCGCACTTTTTGAGTGCAGTACGCATACCATCCATAACAGTATTATCTGATGTAGCTTGAACATGTGGGAAATGACTTTTTCAGTTTATCAGCTAATTCATCGCCTGACTGCCCGCGATAGCCGCCTAAAAGTCACACAATGCCATCCGTCAATTATAGGCGTTAAATGCGCAAATACCCCATTTGCATCTTTATCTTTTAGCATTCCACATACGGCAATCATTTTTGCCTTCTATGCTATGTTTAAGTGCGGTCAATTTTTCAGATAAATATTTTGCAGCATGAGGATTATGCCCCTACATCAACGATGATTATTGGCAAGGTTTCAACTGGTACGCCAAGATAATCCGCTAATTTTTCACGTCTATCTGCTTTTTATTGCTTGAAAACGACCAACCAGTTCTACCTCTTGCAGAGATTTTCGCAAAAGTATGTTCTGAAATATCGAAAGGTAAACATTGAACGGCTGCAAGAGCCGTTGCGGCATTCGCCAATGGGATCTGACAAAAACGGCAAATTTTCTAACCGCACTTTTTTTATTTTTGCCATTGCCAATTTTTCAGCATTTTTGCTCAAATGACCAATCCACATCACGTCGAGAAACTTGGCAATGTAATTTTTTTCAGCCTGATCTAACATTGTTTGTGGCACATTAGGGTTCGCCAATCACGACAGGGCAATTTTCGCGGAAAATTCCTGCTTTTTCAAAAAGCAATAGCCTCTCTGGTATCCCCTAGAAAATCGGTGTGATCAATATCGATGCTAGTAATCACAACAAGATGGCTATCCACAATATTGGTCGCATCTAAACGCCCCCCAAACCCCACTTCTAAAATCACCACATCTAATTTTGCTTGCTTAAATAAATGCAATGCTGAAAGGGTGCTAAATTCAAAAATAAGTCAGCGATTCTGTTTTATTTTCATCAATAAAAAGCAAAAGAGGCGGTGTGTGCTTCATCAGGGTAAATCTTGATTTTGAATGCGTACTCGCTCGTTATAATGCAATAAATGAGGCGAAGAATACACGCCTACACGTAATCCGTGATTAAGCAAAATCGTTTCTAATAAGCGGCAAGTGGTGCCTTTACCATTCGTCCCCCCCACCGTTATCACATAAGGAGCAGGGTGAAGTAAATCCAATTTTTCTGCCACGGATTTAATGCGATCTAAACCGAGATCAATGGGTTTTAAAATGGCTTTTTTTCTAAATAAAGAAAGCCACTCAGCGAGTGGCGAAGTGGCTTTAAGTTGCATATTATTCATCTTCTGAAATGAGTTCAGGTTCTACAAAAAGGAGAAGGTTGATTCGTTAATTTACTCAGTACACTTGCCAAAGTTTTTACGCATTTCTGAACGTTTCACGATCATATCAATTGCCCCTTTCTCAAGTAAAAACTCACTACGTTGGAAACCTTCTGGGAGTTTTTCACGTACGGTTTGTTCAATTACGCGTGGCCCCGCAAACCCAATTAAAGCTTTTGGCTCGGCAATATTTAAATCACCTAACATTGCAAAAACTTGCTGATACGCCACCTAAAGTCGGATCCGTTAATACCGAAATAAACGGCACACCTTTTTTTCACGCATTTGGGCAAGTACTGCACTGGTTTTTGCCATTTGCATTAAAGAGAATAATGCTTCCTGCATACGTGCACCACCACTCGCGGAGAAACACACAAATGGACAATTCATTTCCATTGCTTTTTCAGCCGCTTTAACAAATTTTGCCCCAACTACAGACCCCATTGAACCGCCCATAAAAAGCGAAGTTTGATGCAGCCACAACAATTGGCATATTATAAAGCGTACCAGTCATGGTAATTAACGCATCTTTTTCACCCGTTTCTTTTTGCGCTGCACTGATACGATCTTTATATTTCTTTAAATCTTTAAATTTTTAAAATATCTTTTTGGTTCTAAATCTGCCGCAATTTCTTGGCTTGAACCTTCGTCCAATAATTTTAATAAACGCTCACGGGCATCAATACGCATATGATGACCGCATTTAGGGCAAACATAAAGGTTACGTTTGAGTTCTTCACTATAAAGTACTTGTTCACAAGCAGTACATTTTGTCCACACGCCTTCTGGCACATTTGCTTTTCGAGTAGAAGAAGACGGACTTTTACTAAAAAAATTCGGTTAATCCAGCTCATTTTTTTGACCTTTTTATTGACTAGAAAATTCTGCGTATTAGACCATAAATTTGCAGAATTTGCTACTTGTAAGGCGTTTTTGTACTGCTCCGATTTCCTTTAGAAACTTTCAATAAATATGAGAAATAAATCCATGATTGAACATTTTTTTATTTCTTTGTCTCATAGAGCACGTTATCTGAAATCTATTTTGGAGTATTTTATGAAAAACACGTTTTGTATTAAGCAGTATTGCTCTCGGATTAAGTGTCTTGAGTACACCATTTGTGACTCAAGCTGGTTTACCAAGTTTTTATTTCAGAGCAAAAATAGTTTGGCGCCTATGTTAGAAAAAGTTCAACCTGCAGTGGTGACACTTTCTGTTGAAGGAAAAGCAAAAGTTGATTCACATTCTCCTTTTCAAGACGATATTCCTGAAGAATTTAAATTCTTCTTCGGCGATCGTTTTGCTGAACAATTTGGTGGACGCGGTGAATCAAAACGTAATTTCCGTGGTTTAGGTTCTGGCGTTATTATCAATGCAAGCAAAGGTTATGTTTTAACAAATAATCATGTTATTGACGGGGCTGATAAAAATTACCGTGCAATTACAAGATGGCCGTGAGTTTAAAAGCCAAATTAGTGGGTAAAGATGAGCAATCAGATATTGCATTAGTTCAACTTGAAAAAAACCAAGTAATTTAACAGAAATCAAATTTGCTGATTCCGATAAATTACGTGTAGGCGATTTTACTGTTGCAATTGGTAATCCATTTGGTTTAGGTCAAACGGTGACATCAGGTATTGTTTCTGCATTAGGTCGCTCAACTGGCTCTGATAGCGGTGCTTATGAAAACTATATTCAAACCGATGCTGCTGTAAATCGCGGTAATTCAGGTGGTGCATTAGTCAACCTAAATGGTGAACTCATTGGTATCAACACCGCGATTATTTCGCCAAGCGGTGGCAATGCAGGAATTGCCTTTGCGATTCCAAGTAATCAAGCAAACAATTTAGTGCAACAAATTTTTAGAATTTGGTGAAGTACGCCGAGGATTGCTTGGTATTAAAGGAGGCGAACTCAATGCTGATTTAGCCAAAGCCTTTAATGTAAGCGCACAACAAGGTGCATTTGTGAGTGAAGTTTTACCGAAATCTGCTGCTGAAAAAGCTGGCATTAAAGCGGGGGATATTATCACAGCGATGAATGGTCAAAAAATCTCAAGTTTTTGCAGAAATGCGTGCAAAAATTGCTACCTCTGGTGCAGGAAAAGAGATTAGTTTAACTTACTTACGCGATGGGAAATCTCACGATGTTAAAGTGAAATTACAAGCAGATGATGGAAATCAACTTTTCCTCTAAAACGGAATTGCCTTCATTAGATGGCGCGACATTGAAAAAAACTATGATGCAAAAAGGCATCAAAGGTTGAAATCACCAAAGTTCAACCGAACTCGCTTGCTGCACAACGTGGTTTAAAAAGCTGGCGATATTATTATTGGTATAAACCGTCAACTGGTTGAAAACACGGCTGAATTAAGTAAAGCGCTTGATGATGAACCATCGGCTGTAGCCTTAAATATTTTTACGTGGAGACAACAATTTTTACTTATTAGTACAATAATTCTTCCACCGAAGATATAAATAAAAAAGTCCGATCATGATGATCGGACTTCTTTTTATGCAGCAATTGCTTTCAACAAATCTACCACAAATTCTAACCGCACTTTGTTATCAGATAGATCTTTTCATAAACTTAAATTTCAATGGGCCATCAAATCGATACACAATAGGTTCTTTTTGAATTAATTGAATAAATTTATCTGGATTCACTTGTGCTTTTGGTGAAAACTCAATAAAAACCGCCTTGTGTTCCCTGCATCAATTCGAACAACTTTTCAACGGCTCAACCAACAAACGCAATTCTGCAATTTGCAGTAGATTTTTTGTCGCATCAGGCAATAATCCGAATCGATCTATCAACTCAACTTTTAACTCGTCCAATTCTGATTTACTCTCTGCTGCGGCAATACGTTTATAAAAGGATAAACGCATATTCACATCACCTAGATAATCATCTGGCAATAAAGCTGGCACGCGCAATTCAATATCCGCTTGTTGTTGCGTCAATTCTTCTAATGATGGTTCACGCCCTTCTTTTAACGCTTTAACCGCCGCATCCAATAATTCCATATAAAGCGAAAAACCAATGCTTTCGATTTGTCCGCTTTGTTCATTTTCGAGTAATTCGCCGGCGCCACGAATCTCTAAATCGTGGGTTGCCAAGATAAAACCAGCCCCAAGATTATCAAGATTTTTCTAACGCATCTAGACGGCGTTCAGCATCTTTTGTCATCATTTTAGGGTGGGGGCGTAAGCAAATACGCATAAGCCTGATGATGTGAACGCCCGACTCGTCCACGTAATTGATGCAACTGAGCCAAAACCAAAATGATCCGCTCGTTCAATAATAATAGTATTTGCCGTTGGTACATCAATACCCGTTTCGATAATGGTCGAACAAACTAAGACGTTATAACGTTGATGATAAAAATCACTCATCACACGTTCTAACTCACGTTCTCGCATTTGTCCGTGCCCCACAATCACTCGCGCCTCTGGCACAAGTGCGGTCAGTTTTTCTGCTGTATTTTCAATGCTTGCGACATCATTGTGGAGATAATAAACCTGCCCGCCACGGAGAATTTCACGCAAAATCGCTTCTCGTACAACAAGATCGTCATTCTGGCGGACGAAGGTTTTAATACTTAATCGGCGAGCAGGTGGTGTAGAAATAATGGAAAGATCACGAATACCATTCATCGCCATATTGAGCGTACGCGGAATTGGCGTTGCCGTTAAGGTAAGAATATCGATATTCGCACGGAGCTGTTTGATTTTCTCTTTTTGCCCTACACCAAAACGGTGCTCTTCATCAATAATCAACAAGCCAAGATCATTAAATTTGACATCTGATTGAATTAATTTATGGGTACCAATTAGGATATCGACTTTTTCCTTCTGCAAGATTTTTCCAGAATTTGTTTTTGTTCTTTTTGCAGTTTTTAAAACGCGATAACACTTCTACATTCACAGGCAAATTCGCAAAACGATCTTTAAAAATTCTCATAATGCTGTTGGGCTAACAGTGTGGTTGGCACTAGCACTGCTACTTGCTTATGATTCATCACCGCCAAAAAGGCAGCGCGCATTGCCACTTCAGTTTTACCAAAACCTACATCGCCGCAAACAAGGCGATCCATTGCCTTAGGCTGGCACATATCAGAAATTACCGCATTAATTGCCATTTCCTGATCGTAAGTTTCTTCAAAAGGAAAGGTTGCGGCAAATTGTTGAAATTCTTCACGATCATATTTAAAGGCAAAAGCCTTTCTTCGCTTCACGTTGTGCGTAAACATCTAATAACTCGGCCGCCACATCACGAATTTTCTCCGCTGCTTTTTGGCGTGATTTCGCCCAAGCTTCGTTACCCAGTTTATGTAATGGCGCACTTTCATCAGAACCACCAACATAACGGCTAATGAGATGTAATGAAGTAACGGGCACATAAAGTTTCGATTCATTTGCATAATTTAGTAGCAAATATTCTGCTTTAATGCCACCTGTATCTAAGGTGACCAAACCGCCATAACGCCCCACACCGTGATCAAGATGCACAACTGGTTGCCCTATTTTTCAGTTCGGCAAGATTTCGTACAAGCGTGTCAGGATTAATTGTTTTTACGTTTATCTCTAGAACGTTGTTGAACGCGCTCGCCAAGTAAATTAGCTTCACCAATAATCGCAACAGGAAGCGATTGTTCAATAATAAAACCTTGTTCAAGAGAGCTAACTAACAAGCTAAATTTTTTTCATTCTTAGCCTGTTCCATGATTGAATTTGTTTTTGGCTTGAGTTTTAACGCTGAAAAGTAAATCAAGCAAAGTCTCTCGACGACCTTCCGTCTCCACCGAAAAAGAGTATATTTCCTTTAAAATGCTCAATAAATTTACGTAATTGTCCCAATGGTTCTTTTTGCTGGGATTGAATGGTCACTTCTGGTAAAGCGGCAATAGGTAAATTTTTCTGGCGTACCGATGACCGCACTTTTTCCGATTTAAATGTAATGCGTGGATAAGATTTCAATCGGCGATTGACTTCATCTATATTAAGCCATAATTTTTTTCAGGCGATAAAAGCGGACGCATTGGATCCACTTTACGTTGCTCATAACGCTGTTTTGCATCTTGATAAAAAAACGCTCGCCTTGCATTTGGTTGTTTTCCATATCCACAAACAACGTTTGTTCCGGCAAATAATCAAATAAAGTCGCCATTTCAGAAAAGAAAAGTGGCTGCCAATATTCAATGCCAGAAATCAATGTACCTTTACTGATTTGCTGATAAATATGTTCGGGATCACGACGAATTTCACCAAAGGTTTCACGAAATTGCGCACGGAAAAATTCAATCCCTTTATCATCCGTTGGAAATTCGTGCGCTGGCAAAAGATTAATTGAGCTAATTTCATCAAGAGTGCGTTGCGTATCCACATCAAAAGTGCGAATAGAATCAATTTCATCATCAAAAAAATCAAGACGAAAAGGCACCGCACTTCCCATTGGGAAAAGATCCAACAAGGCTCCACGAACAGCATATTCACCATGTTCTAATACTTGCTCCACAGCACGATAGCCCGCTGCTTCTAATTGTAAGCGCATTTTATCGATGACCAAACGATCACCTTTTTTTAATCAGAAGCACATTGTGTTGTAAATATTGTGGCGGGCAAAGGCGTTGCATTAATGTCGAAATCGGCAATAAGAAAATGCCTTTTTCGCATTTTGTAAATGGAAAAAGCGCACTTAAACGAGAAGAAATGATTTCTTGATGAGGGAAAAAGGTATCGTAAGGTAAGGTTTCCCAATCAGGAAAAAAAGGCATACATTTTGACTGCTTAATTCCGATAAAACACGTGATAAACGCACCGCACTTCGTGTATCTGGTGTCACCACTACGGTTAAATTTTTGATTTTTGCTCTGCAATTTCACTGATCGCCAATGCATCAGCGCCTGGTAATACATTGCCTAAAAATTTTATGATCATTGGGTTGGGTAGGAATATCAGGTTGGAAAAAAAGCCGTTTTTCATAAATATCAATAACGCATTAATGCTTGTTTAAAAACTGACGAACAGTTTACTGAAGTTCATAATATATTTTCAACAATCAACTGTTTAAAAACAGTTGGCTAATATTATGCAAAAGATAGTTTATCCGCCAGAACGTTTTTATCTCATCTATTTTCATAGTAAAAATGTCCGTATTGTGATAAGGAACAGAAAAATGAAAAAAATACCGAGATCTTACTCACCATTAAACTTCAACAAGCACTTTTTTTATCGATCCAAAACGAGTGCGTTTACTCAAAGAAATTCAACAATGCGGTTCAATTAATCAAGCTGCGAAAAAAATGCAAAAAGTGAGCTATAAAAAGTGCGTGGGATCATTTAGAAGCGATGAATAAAATCAGCCCTCGCCCATTGCTTGAACGAAATACAGGTGGAAAAAAATGGCGGAGGTACGGCGCTGACCACTTATGCCGAGCGCTTATTACAGCTTTATGATTTATTAGAACGTACGCAAGAACACGCTTTTTCATATCCTACAAGATGAATCCGTTCCGTTAGATAGTTTGCTAACGGCAACCGCACGTTTTTTCTTTACAAAGTAGCGCACGCAATCAATTTTTGGACGAGTGGCACAACAACGAATCATTGACTCTCGTTGTGTTGTGGATGTGAATGTGCAAGGATTACCAACGCCGTTGCAAGTTTCTATTACCACAAAAAGCTCAGCTCGTTTTGAAACTCATTACGGAAAAAGAAGTGATGCTGATGTTCAAAGCGCCGTGGGTGAAAAATTAGTGAAAAAAACCACTGGAGAATCAATCTAATCAATTCCTGTAAATATCAAATCACTAAATGAAGAAGAAGCCATCCTTCAATTTGCTGAAAACGATATTGAATTTTGTGCCACAGTCCACCAGCCGAATCAATGGCAAATCGGGCAACAGGTTTGGATTCACATTGATCAAGAGCAAATTATTTTAGCAACGCTGGGCTAATCCCAAAGTGCGGTAAATATTGGAAGAACATTTTAATCTCATAAAAACAGGTTTAATGCCTGTTTTTTTATCGAATAAAACCCAAAAACTAATTAGAAAGATTTTTTTACAATCAGCGTAATCCCATCCACACGTTCAACTTCAATTAATGCACCGACTGTAAGATTATCACCTTGAATGCGCCAAGTTGTGTCGCCAAAAGCGCCTCGACCAATTCCATTCGCGCCAAGTTCTTGAACAATGCCTTGTTTACCAAGTAAGGCATGATCGCGTTGATTTAATGTTGAATGAGAGTGATCATGGCGATCTTTACCATGTTGATATTTCCACCAAATCACAGAAAGTATACAAGCTAATAGCGCGTAAAAATAGCAAGTGAGGCAAGAAAGGCTTGGAAAAAAAGAAATTGTACAAATGCAGTCACTAAAGCCGCTAATCCCCACCATAGCAAGAATATCCCTGGTGTAAGCAATTCACCAATAAGCAAAATAAAGCCTAAAATCAGCCAATGCCAAAGCGTCCAATTTATTAACCAATCCGCCATAGATTCTCCTATTTGTTGTAAAGGCTTTTTTTATTACAAAAAGTGCGGTGATAAACGATTAAAAAAATCACCGCACTTTATCTAAATTAAGATTTTTTTATCGCCCTTTTAATAACTCCGCAATACCAGCAACAGAACCAATTAAATTGCCAGCTTCTAATGGCATAAGCACGACTTTACTATTTCCTGAACTACCGATTTCTTTCAATGCTTCCGTGTATTTTTTGAGCGATAAAGTAGTTAATCGCTTTGGTATCACCGCTGGTAATTGCTTCTGATACCATCTGCGTTGCTTTTTGCTTCAGCTTCTGCAGCACGTTCTCGGGCCTCAGCTTGTAAAAGGCTTCTTGTCGCTCCCCTTCCGCTTTTTAAAATTCGAGCTTGTTTTTCACCTTCAGCACGGAGAATCTGAGCTTGGCGAATCCCTTCAGCCTCTAATACTTCAGCACGTTTATTTCGTTCCGCTTTCATTTGAGCATTCATAGAATCAATCAATTCACGGGGCGGACGAACATCACGAATTTCAATACGAGTTACTTTAATCCCCCATGGATTTGTCGCTTCATCCACAATAGCCAATAATCGACTATTAATAGAATCACGTTGGGAAAGCATTTCATCAAGCTCCATCGAGCCAAGCACGGTTCGAATATTTGTCATCGGTTAAATTGATGATAGCTTGTTCCAAATGGTTTACTTCATAAGCCGCACTTCGGGCATTAATCACTTGCACAAAACAAACCGCATCAATAGAAAACATTGGCGTTATCTTTAGAAATCACTTCTTGTGAAGGAATGTCTAAAACTTGTTCCATCATATTAATTTTACGGCCAATACGATCAACAAAAAGGCACCACTAAATTTAACCCTGGCATTAACGTTCTTGTGTAACGACCGAAACGTTCGATTGTCCAGTTATAGCCTTGTGGTACGGTTTTTACTGTAGAAAACAAAATTAATGCGACTAATATCACAAAAAAATTAATGTGGAAATAGCGAATCCATCAAGCATATTTTTCTCCTTTATTAGGGTAGATTTAATGAAAAAGTCTATCAAATCCACCCGCACTTTTATAGCCTATTTTGTATAAAATTAAGGCAATTTTGCCACTACTGCATAGCCTTCAATTAAACCTTCCACCTCATAAGAAGCATTCGCGGTAATGAAAGCTGCCTCTCCTTGTTTCAAAGAAAGAGCGGTCGTTTCTGAGCGTAAATTTAACTGGCCATTCATCACCAATAAAATACTCGCACTTTGTGCTTTTAAATGATGAGTTTCACCACATTCATATTGAATATTTTTGCAAAGCGAAATCTTGCGCCGGCGTAGCATAAGTAAATATACGCGCGTCTTGAGGTGCCGATGGGATAATTTTAGGGCTCCACTTCACGACAATCTACAATTTTAAGCAATTCTGGAATATCCACATATTTAGGCGTTAAACCACCGCGAATTACATTATCTGAACAAGCCATCAGTTCAATATTTTTGCCCACGTAGATAAGCGTGCGGAATGCCTGCATCTTGGTAAATTCCCTCGCCTTTTTTTGAGGTGCACAATATTAAACAAATAGAAGCAAATTAAACCTGCATCTAATTTATCTAAAGAAATATTCATTTCATCAATGGTGTAAAGCACCCAATAATCTGGATTAGTTAAATCCAGATTATTAGCCCTCATAATCAACTTGATTCGCCAACAGAATTGGGGAAAGCCATTGGTGTAGCTGAGCTTGTTCTGCTTGCATAATATCGGCATAGAAAGCATGTAAATCTTGTTCATACAATTTTTGCAAGCGGGACTAAAGATGATCGTGCCTCTAAAGTTTCGATAATATCCAATTTATTTTTTTAAAAACCATGCAACAACCAGAAATCGGATAAAGCAATCATCATTTCAGGTTTATGATTGTTATCTTTATAAGTCCGTGTTGATGCTTTTTAACTCAATGCCTTTCGCATTTTCTTCCGCAAAAGCCTATTTCAGCTTGCGTTTTTTTGTTGGATGAATTTGAATAGAAAGAGGTTGGGCAACATCAAGAATTTTTTTAATAAATAAGGTAATTCATCACCAAAACTTGCTCGGCTTTTGTAAGCCAAGTGCGGTAGGATTTTTTCTGTAAAAAAATTCAGTAAGTAATACATTTTTACCATCGACTTCAATGCTTGAAGGCGCAGAATGATGTGCGCCTAACCACCATTCAGCATAATATTGATTTTTCTTCTGCAGGAATATTCAGTAATTGAGGAATATATTGATGCCCTCCCCATACATAATTTTTGGAGTGAGCCAGTAAGTTTATAGATCATTTTTAATTTTTCCCGTTGAATCCTATCTACACCACAGTTTTATTTACATAAATAAAAATCCGCACAAAGGCGGACTTTTTATCGTAAAGAAGTATTTAGTTAAAGCTTAATACCACTGACTCTCCAGCGACCACTTCACCTGATTTTTTTCACGATGCAAGAAACTTCATCCATATTGAAATAACAACGGGTGTTAATACAGATTTTGCTTTTTGATTCTAATAAAGGAAGATCAAATTCAATCACAGTATCTCCACGTTTAACTGATTGACCTTCTTGCGCAATACGAGTAAAGCCTTCACCTTTCAGCTCAACGGTATCAATACCAAAGTGTACAAATAATTCTACACCTTCTTTTGATTCCATTGAGAAAGCATGGTTGGTTTCAAAAATTTTACCAATCACACCATCAACTGGCGCAACGATTTTGTTACCGGTAGGGCGAATAGCAACACCATCACCCACGATTTTTTTCAGAAAAACCACATCGGGAACATCTTCAATATTTACAATATCACCAGAGATAGGTGCATAAATTTCAACTTCCACAGATTTGTTTTCTTTTGAACCGAATAACTTGTCAAATAAGCCCATTTTAATCTCCTATCAATTCATAGATGGCTGTTATTTTTAACGTAAAATCAAACAATTTTGTTTTAATTTAATGCATTTTCCACAAAAAATTCTTCGATTAACTGCTCAATTTCCGAAGCGGTCGGTTTTTGTAATGCGGCATTAGCAAGGGCTTTTTGCATCTTGAAATTCACATTACGGATTAATTTTTAATTCGAGGTACAGAAATAGCACTCATACTAAATTCATCTAATCCCATACCAAGTAACAATAAGGTTGCACGTTCATCACCGGCTAATTCACCGCACATTCCCGTCCATTTGCCCTCTGCGTGAGAAGCATCAATTACTTGTTTAATTAAACCAAGCACAGATGGCTGCATTGGATTATAAAGATGTGAAATTAACTCATTGCCTCGATCCACTGCTAAAGTATATTGGGTTAAATCGTTAGTTCCAATACTGAAGAAATCTACTTCTTTTTGCTAAGAATTTTTGCATTTACGGCAGCGGATGGCGTTTCAACCATCACCCCAACTTGGATATTCTCATCAAAAGCTTTGGCCTTCTGCACGTAATTCCGCTTTTAATGTTTCAATAACCGCTTTTAATTCTCGAACTTCTTCTACGGAAATAATCATCGGGAACATCACTGCCAATTTGCCAAACGCTGAAGCACGCAACACCGCGCGTAATTGTGCATTTAAAAATTTCACGACGATCTAACGCAATGCGAATCGCACGCCATCCCAAGAATGGGTTCATTTCTTTTGGTAAATCTAAATATGGAAGCTCTTTATCACCACCAATATCCATAGTACGAAGCACGGTTAAACGCCCGTTCATTGCTTCTACGACTTCTTTGTAGGCAATGAATTGTTCTTCTTCCGTCGGAAGCTGTTCACGATCCATAAATAAGAATTCTGTTCGGTATAAACCAATACCTTCCGCACCATTGCGATCTGCCCCTTCACAATCACGGATTGTCCCGATATTCGCGACCACATCAACTTTATGTCCATCCAATGTGATGGCTGGAAGATCTTTTAATTTAGCTAACTCTGCTTTTTTTCTTCAGAAATTTTAGCTTCAAGTGTTTTTAATTCATCAATCTGAGATTGTGTTGGATTGATATAAACTTGATTATTTATCGCATCTAAAATTAAGTAATCACCTGTATTAACTAATTCGGTCACATTATTTGTGCCTACAATTGCTGGTAATTCTAAAGAACGCGCCATAATAGAAGTATGAGAGGTTCTACCACCAATATCAGTGACAACCCCTAATACTTTTTCAAGATTAAGTTGAGCCGTTTCTGAAGGAGTCAGATCATAAGCAACAAGAATTGATTCCTCTTGAATATCGCCAAGATCTACTATGTACATGCCCAAAAATATTTTTTTAATTAAACGGTTACCAATATCACGAATATCACCAGCACGCTCTTTCAAATATTCATCATCGATCTCCGACAACATTGTGACTTGTTGATCAATAATTTTGCTCGCTGCAACTGCGGCATTGACTTTATTTGAACGAAGATAATCAAGAATTTCTTCTTCTAATTCTTCATCCTCGAGAATCATCAAGTGACCTTCAAAGATCGCGGCTTTTTCTTCGCCTAAAAGAAATTAATGCGCGCTCTCTGATTGAATTAAGTTGTTCCACCGCCAATGCACGACCTTCATAAAATCGAGCGACTTCTGCGTCAATTTGATCATCAGTAATTTTTGCGTATCAAGAACAATCTTTTTCTTCTTTAAGAACAAGTGCCTTACCAAAGGCAATACCTGGAGATGCGAGAATGCCAGAAATCATAGATACCTTCCGAAATAACTAAAAAGGGATAGATAAACAATAGCCATAAAATTTCTCAATTTTATGGCTAAGTCAGTATTATTCTAAGGTTGGAATTAAAGCAACTAAATGGTCTACAGCCTGTTGCTCATCTTCACCTTCTGCAGAAATGGTAATCACTGTTCCCTGTGTTAACCCCTAATGTTTGTAGCTTAAACAAACTTTTTGCACTTGCGCTCTTACCAGCAGACGTTACTGTGATATCAGAAGAAAAGGCTTTAGCTTCTTTTCACAAATTGCGCAGCTGGGACGAGTATGTAAGCCATTTGGCGCAGTGATTTCGACATCTTTTGAGTACATAATGCTACCTCTACTAAATAATAGTGAAAAAATAAAAACTAAGAAATCGCCCTAGTATCCTTGTTCAAAAGCAAAATAATCAAGAATAAACACTAAAAAGCTTGAATTAAATCATAAAAAGATAAATAGTTTATTTATTACACATAGTGCGCAATCGTTAAACTGCTGAAAAAAATGACGTTGTGATTTTTGTTTCACTTAAACTTTCAATTAATCGGTGATAATTATCATAACGAACAGGCGAAATTTTTTTCCTTGCTCGACCGCTTCACGTAACGCACACCCTGGATCGCTCAAATGTTTACAATCACGGAATTTACAGGTTCCCAAAACATATTGAAATTCTCGATACCCTTTTTGTGATTTGCTCCGCATCTAAAATGCCAAAGCCCAAATTCTCTAATTCCTGGTGAATCAATTAAATTACCACCTTGTGGCAAATGATAAAGACGCGATGATGTCGTCGTATGCTGCCCTAAGCCTGAGGTCTCGCTCACGTCCCCTACTTGAGCGTTTACGCTAGGCAAAATATGATTAATTAAACTCGATTTACCGACACCCGATTGCCCAACAAAAATCGCCGTACCTTGTGCCAAAAGTGCGGTTAATTTTTTCCATATTTTTCACCACTCTTTGCTGAAATCATTAAAATTTCATAGCCAATATCTTGGTAAATTTTAAGTTGTTCTTCAATTTCTTGACGCTGTTCTTGCGCCAATAAATCCACTTTATTCAAAAACAATGAGAGGCGTAATTCCCGCAATTTCACACACAACAAGATAACGATCGATAATATTTAAGGAAAGCGTTGGCAACACTGCTGATACAATAATAATACGATCAACATTCGCCGCGATGGGTTTCAAACCATCGTAATAATCTGGGCGGGAAATTTCATTTTTCTCGAGGGTGAATCGCCTCAATCACGCCGCTCACACCTTGTAATTGTTCATTGCCTTTACGCCAAACAACTTTATCTCCCACTACCAAACTCGACAAGGTACGACGCAAATTACAACGATAAATTTCGCCTTGTTCATTTTCTACATCAGCATGAATCGAATAACGCGTGACCACAACACCTTCTTGCGATTCGCCAAGCATTTCATCTGACCATTCAATCTCTTTTTTTCTTATGGCGATGTAATGTTTTCGCATTATTCGATTGAATTCTTCTGGTTTGGTTTTGAGTTAATTTACGTTTAGTCATAAAAGTGCGGTCGTTTTTTCCCTTGTTTTTGGTAAAATGAAAAAAATTTTTGCATAGGATACCTGATATTATGTCATTCGATAAACAAAATCTTATTTGGATTGATTTAGAAATGACCGGTTTAGATCCGGAAAAAGAACGTATTATTGAAATTGCCACTATCGTGACAGATAAAAAAATTTAAATATTTTGGCAGAGGGCCCTGTATTAGCGGTTCATCAATCAGATGAATTACTCAATAAAATGAATGATTGGTGCCAAAACACATAGTGAAAACGGCTTAATTGAACGCGTAAAAAGCCAGCAAACTCACCGAACGTGCAGCAGAATTACAAACCTTAGACTTTTTAAAAAAATGGGTGCCCAAAGGTGCATCGCCAATTTGCGGTAACAGCATTGCCCAAGATAAACGCTTCTTAGTGAAATATATGCCTGATTTAGCCGATTATTTTCATTATCGCCATTTAGACGTGAGCACATTAAAAGAACTTGCAGCACGTTGGAAACCTGAAATTTTAGAAGGCTTTAAAAAGAGAATACGCATTTAGCGCTAGATGACATTCGAGAATCGATTAAAGAGCTGGCTTATTATCGCGAACATTTCATGAAATTAGATTGACGAAAAACTTCAACAAAAAAATTCCTTTTTTTATGAAATTGCCCTTGCAAAGCCCTAAAAAAATATTTGTATAATGCGACCTAATTCACTGATGTGAACTGCGGGAATAGCTCAGTTGGTAGAGCACAACCTTGCCAAGGTTGGGGTCGCGAGTTCGAGCCTCGTTTCCCGCTCCAATTTCACATTATAGAAGCATTATTGCGGGAATAGCTCAGTTGGTAGAGCACGACCTTGCCAAGGTCGGGGTCGCGAGTTCGAGCCTCGTTTCCCGCTCCAAATTTTTAATCCCCTAGCCAAAAAGGCTAGGGATTTTTTTCTATCTATAAAAATAGATCACCAAAAATATTAAAAGTGCGGTGAATTTTCTCAAAAAAATAAAGGCTTGTGATTTAATAACACAAGCCTTTATTTTTTATGCTTTCTTCAACCGTTTTGCACGACGTTTCATTCTTCTGACCCAACGAGTAATTCGCCATGCACGCGTAATTGAATATACATAAAGGAAAAAAATAAAAATAAAAAGCCAACAAACATCGCCCACTCATTCACATAATAAATTTCCCCTAAAATACCAATCGTTGCACAAATTGCAGCAACAAACGTAATCAATAAAAAGGCTTGTCTTGATGTTAAAACCCGCTCTCACCATTAAATGATGAACGTGTAAACGATCTGGGCGGAATGGACTTTTTACCTTTACGTACACGGCGATAAATAATCGCAACCATATCAATCAAAGGAATCGCAATAATCCAAAGTGCGGTTACCGGATTCATCGGATGCCCTTTTCCTTGCGTACTCAATAACAAAATCCAAATAATGGTAAAGCCAATTAATGTGCTACCTGCATCGCCCATAAACACCTTATATTTCGGGCCAAACGGAATCCCTAGATTTAGCATCAAATAAGGTAAAATCGACGCAATTAAAGCAAAACTCCAATGAGCCATATCCATTTGCCCATCTCGATACATCAAGAAACCAATCGCGGCAAAAGAAACGCAAGAAAGCCCACCGAGCAATCCATCAATACCATCAATCATATTAAAGGCATTAATAATCGCGATAGTGGCAAAGACGGTAATAATCAAACCAATTGAACCAAGCGTTAACTGGAAAGGCCCTAAAAATTTGACCAAGATGATCAAGATAAACATTCCCAAGATCGATCATTAAAATCGCCAGTATTGCTTGAATCCCCGCTCTTAAGAAAGGACTGATATCAAAGCGATCATCTAAAAATCCCAATCGCCAATAAAACAAAAAAATACTGAACAAATAAAGATACGGTAATCGAAGCTGATCCCATTCCATCAAGTAATAGCAAAGATTACCGACAAAAAGCGATACGCCACCAATTAGCGGAATTGCACCCTGGTGGCGTTTGCGATAATTTGGTTTATCAACTAATCCAATTTTATTTGCAATTGGACGCATTACGATAAGCGTAATAAATGCGCCTAAAAAAACGCAACTAAAAAGACTCAACATAATTTGACCCTAAAAATTTTTTTGTAAAGGATAACATAAGGGAAATTTACCAATAAAGATATTTTTTTAACAAAGAGTCTATTTTTTTCAGTACAATACCGTCATTTTTATAAGAAAGGAAAAAAACAATGACAGATTCAACCGCACTTTTTTTCTCGTGCACAGTCCTTTATTCCAGGTGGAGTAAATTCCCTGTACGCGCCTTTTAAAGGCGTTGGTGGTACCCCGTATTCATTCAAAAAGCGCAAGGTGCCTATATTTATGACACTGATGGAAAACAATATGTTGATTATGTTGGTTCTTGGGGGCCAATGATTTTTAGGCCATAATCATCCATCGATCTTAAATGCTGTACTTAAAGCGGCTGAAAATGGTTTAAGTTTTTGGTGCTCCCACCCCTTCTGAAAATTGATTTAGCAGAACTGGTCTGTAATATTGTCCCTTCTATTGAAATGGTGCGTATGGTAAGTTCAGGCACCGAAGCAACGATGACGGCAATTCGCCTTGCTCGTGGTTATACTGGTCGTGATAAAATCTTAAAATTTGAAGGTTGTTACCATGGTCATTCAGACTCATTGCTTTGTAAAAAGCAGGCTCAGGGCGCATTAACACTTGGTCAACCAAGCTCTCCAGGCGTACCCTGAAGATTTTTGCGAAATATACATTAACGGCAGAATACAATAATCTTGACTCAGTAAAAAGCACTATTTGAACAATATCCTGATAGTATTTCTTGTGTCATCATCGAGCCTGTAGCTGGCAATATGAATTGTGTTCCACCGAAATCGGGATTTTTACAAGGAATACGAGAACTTTGCGATAAATATGGCACACTTTTCATCATTGATGAGGTTATGACAGGTTTTCGTGTGGCACTTGCTGGAGCACAATCTTATTATGGTGTAACACCCTGATCTTACAACTCTAGGTAAAGTTATCGGTGGTGGAATGCCTGTCGGTGCGGTAGGGGGTAAAAAAAGCTATCATGGAATATCTTGCCCCAACTGGTCCGGTATATCAAGCGGGTACACTTTCTGGTAATCCTATTGCAATGGCGGCGGGTTTAGCTTGCTTAAACGAATTGAAAAAAACCAGGCAATGAACAACAACTTGCAATAAAAAAACAGAGAAACTTTGTCTAGGATTAAAATCCCTTGCTGAAAAAAACATCATGTACCTTTTGTCGTAAAACTATGTAGGCGGTATGTTTGGTATTTTTCTTCACTGAACAACAAGAAATAACATCCTATGCTGAAGTCATGAAATGCGACACCGAGAAATTTAAAATTTTTCTTCCATAAAATGTTAGAACAGGGGTATACCTTGCGCCATCTGCTTTTGAAGCAGGATTTATGTCGCTCGCTCACACCGATGAAGATATAGAGAGAACGCTTTCAGCTGCAGATATTGCTTTTTCAGCGATTGCTTAGTGTTAAAAAAATGCGGTCAGCTCAAAATTGACCGCACTTTTTACTCTTATCCTTTATTTTTACCAGTGGTATCCTACACTACCGCCCGCATTAACATCGCTTTGGCTATTGACACTCGCACCCAATTTAATCTCAATTTTGTTATTGGTTAAACGTCTGCCATAACCGACCGCTAACGCGTGTTCTCCTTTATAAGTGCCTACTGCCACAGAAACCGCAGACTCTCCAGCAAAATTTCCCCTTGCAAGAAAGCAATCGCTGTTGCCCCCGCAATCCCTGCCCGCAAATCTTTGTTCATTTTTTTGCATATTGCGATCGAGTTGTTGAATAGATTGCTGATCTTTGCGGATTTGCGCTTTCAAGCTATCATGTTCAGTACGAAGCTGTTGTAACTCTACTTTACTCGCTCCGCCACCTAATATCTCAGCAAATTCAGTTTCTGATTTACCTTGATTAGCTGGCAATTCTTTTCCAACTTTCATAAGCAGATTTTCCTTTCTCGCCTTTAGGACCTTGTTCTCCTTTAGGACCTTGTTCGCCTTTTTTCGCCTTTCATTGCTTTTAGCATAGTCGGCTTCAGTTTTTATTCGGGTTGTCCGCTAACCATTGGTCTTTAGCAGATAAGCCAGTGTCACCTTTTCGCACCCGCGGCACCAGTGTCACCTTTATCACCTTTTTTCACCTTTTTAATTCAGGCATTTTGCTTAATGGTTTCTTTATTCAATGAAACAACGGTTTTTCCGTCTTTATCTTCTGTTTTCAAGCCACCTTCAAAAGTATAAAGTTTTTGTAAAAAAACGTTTTAAAGTTATCTTCTGTGAAAATTGTTTTACCGCCAGCTTTTTAAAGCACCATCATCAACGGTAAGTGAAACGGTATTATCGCCCTCTCCCAATGTAACACCAGTAAAACTTGGAGATTTCAACATTCCAATACGCAATACGCCGCTATCGTTAAATGTCACTAAATTATCAGAAGCGTACTTAGCTTTATTATCATCGTTATAAACCAAACCACTTTTTGCCCTGAATCTGCAAAATATTACCAATTTCTGTTTTAATTAGTTTATCTTGGGTGCTATCTGCTTTATCTTTAAAGTAATCATTCCCTGCAAATTGTAAACCTGCGTTTTTTAATGATTTCAATTGAGCTACGTTTACTGCATCGGTGTCTTCCGTACCTGCGGCAACGCTAATAATCTGACGTGTTTCACCATATTGTGTATCGCCAATAGAAACCGCACCTAATGTACCTTTTCCAAGTAGAGCGAATTTTTATTTTTTTCCACCTGTTTCTTATTTATTTCTTTTCTTTTTTCCTCTATTTCTCTTTTTATTCTGTGTAATTTTTATTTTCAACAACGCCTAACTCAGTTGTATTATTCTCATTTTTTTAGTTGTTTCTTTTTATCTTCTAATTGTGAAAGTTCAGCTTGAAGTTCATTAATTTTATCTTTCAAAGAAGAAATTTCTCCATTAACTCCATCTATTTTAGTGTTTATATCTCCAACGAAACTCCCATTTTTTTAGTATTTATTTCTGAAAAATCATAACCAATCGTATCTATAAGACGATTACTTACGGAATCGAAACCTAAAGCAACTGAGGTTTCAATGTTAGAAGAGGAGCTTGTCCCTATTGACACACTGTTTACTGCATTTTTCTTCAGAAGAGGCTCCTGTACCGATTGACACACTGTTTACGGCATTTGCTTTAGCTGCAAAACCGATGGCTAATGCTCCCTCTTGTTTAGCTTTCGCCGCAGGTCCCTAATGCTGTAGCCTTTGAAGCTGTAGTTTCGCTTTGAAAACCCAAAGCAACTGAATAATTAAATTCAGTAGTTTTATTAAAATTATTAGCCATTGAGCCAATAGAAGTATTATTAATTCCCTTAATATTTGTACCTGAATTTTTGCCCCAAGGCGACATTATTATTACCACTTACCAAAAAGACTAGAATTAAAACCAATTCCGATATTATGATCTCCTTTTTATGCCTTTTTCCCGCAGTATTACCATAAGCTAAATTATTATGTCCTGAAGCATTAGAGCCAGCAGAATAACCTATATAAACATTGATAGAGTCCTTACTATTCTCACCAGCACCATAACCTAAAAAAATGTTTCCAATTTGTCCATTTTCTGATGAGGATGAACCTTTTTCCAGCATTTTTTTACCGATTGAAATACTATTATCTATATTTGCTAATGCGCCATCGCCAATAGCAATTGAACCAGATTTTTTCGCACCATCATTATTAACATTACTTCCTTCCGATGTATTATCTGATTCCACACTAACATATTTAATTTTCTGTGTTTTGAGTGCAATAATTTCTTGTTTTAAAGTATCAATATCTTGTTTTAACTGCTCAATTTCAGAATCAGCCGCAAAACTATTTGTTGAAAATAATAGAAGAGAAGAAAATGTTAAGGCAGGCAGGCAGGCAGGCAGGCAGGCAGGCAGGCAGGCAGGCAGATGATGTGTCAAAAACTTGTAAGCTACAACGTTTTGATTTTGATTTTCCCTTCGCTAATTCAGATACGACTTGGAACATTTGCAAACCAGCGTTCCACAATACTTTATAAATAGTATTCATACAATCCTCCATTACTAAATCAATGCAGTATAAAAATAGAATAAAATTGGTTCGTAAATTATACTCTAACTAATTCAAAAATGTGAAGTTCGTCACAAATCTAAAAAAATAACCATAGTAGAATATATAATTATTCTTAATAGTTTTTAATGTAAGGCTATTAGAGTTAATTCATTCAATCTACATTATTAGTTAGTGAATTTCTTTCACAAGAACTTGTTTTAATATTTCTCTCTCCTCTCTTGCAAGAGCTTGCCCCAATTGGTTCGTCAAAATAAAAAAAGTCCTCGGCTTTTCTCGCCCACGGTGGTAATTTTCGCATTCAATAAATTTAGATTTAGCTCACTAAAAATATGGCTCACTTGCGCTAATAACCCCGGTTTATCCAACGCAACCAGTTCCATTTCAGTATGCTCTTTTTTTGTTTTCGTGTAAAAAAACGTACGTCGGTTTGTACAGTGAAGTGTTGAAGCTGACGATTCGGCGCAATAGAAAGTGCGGGTAATTTTTTTCACTTTGAAGCGCTAATGTTAGGGCTTGCTCTAATTCTCGGCGACGATCAAATTCCACTAATTCACCGTTAAGTTCCGTGATGATAAAGCTATCAAAAACATAACCATCTTGTGTCGTAATAATCTGCGCATCATGGATACTGAATTTTTTTGCTCCTATGGTACTCACGACTTTATTAAATAAGTGCGGTTGATCTTGGCAATAAATAAATACTTCCGTGCCGCCAAGTGAAAAGCGATTACTAATTTTCACTAATAATGCCTCAGAGAACCCCACCAGCAAACTTGTATGCCACGCGATTTGTTTTGGCGTATTACGGACAAAATAATCTTCAGGACAACGAGCCCATAATTGCTCAATCAAGATTGGTGCAATATCGGAATAATCCTGCGTTAAAATTTGTTGTGCAAGTTTTCGGTTTTCTGCCGATTTTTCTGAGTAATCAAGCAATTCTTTCATGCCTTGTACAAATTGCTGTTCAGTAAATTCATATAAAGAGGCAAAAAAAGCGAACGTTTCCAGCTATTCCACAAATTACCATTGGTTGCACAAATATCCGCCACCGTTAAACAAGTGAGATAATCTAATCGAACTTGATTTTGCACGGCTTCCGCAAAATTCATGACTACTTCAGGATCATGAATATCACGGCGTTGCGCCGTAATTGACATCAGCAAATGGGATTGGACCAGCCAAGCAAGGGTATCAATTTCTCGACGATCTAAAACCATGTAATTGCGCAAAGTCTGCTACGTCTTCTGCGCCAAGTTCTGCATGATCACCACCCCGCCCTTTTTGCAATATCGTGGAATAACGCTGCAATATAAAGCAAAGTGCGGTCAGAAAGTTGGCTAAAAATTCGATGAGCAATAGGATGTTCTTGCGCACTTTCCTGTGACAGAAAAACTTTCCAATTTCAACATCACGCGCAATGTATGCTCATCCACCGTATAAATATGGAATAAATCAAATTGCATTAAGCCCTCAATGGCTTGCCATTGCGGAAGATACGCAGTTAATACGCCATATTGGTGCATCGGCACAAACGCACGCTTAATCGTATTAGGTTGATTAAATAAACGCAGAAATTTTTTTCTCGAGCAGCAGGAATCTCGCATAATTTTTTTGTGGTAGTTGCTCTAAGGAAATTTGTAATTGACGCAAAAGTATCAGAATGAATATTAGCCTGTTCGTACTGCGTTAAATAAAAAATAGATCTAAAATTCGCTCCGGTTTTTTTCTTGAAAAACACGGCTATTACGCAAACATAAGCATTGGTTAATCAGTTGAAAATCATCGTCTAACTGATGAATCACGGTAGCCTGATTTGATGAAAGCACATTTTTCTCGATAATGCTGAATCAGCAAATTACTAATAAGCGAAATTCGGTGCAATGCTTGGAAAAAAATATTTCATCATTTTTTTCCACGGCTTGATTGCCCTCCCCTCGGAAAACCCTAACAATTCACTGACTTTAATTTGACGATCAAACAACAGACGATTATCGTAACGTTTCAAAAATCAAATGCAAAGCAAACCGCACTTTAAATAAAAAAAGCACGACTTTCTTGTAGTTGCTGATATTCTTGAGGATAAATAAAACCACTTTGTAAAATGGCCTCAAGGGTCAAAGCCCCCGAATGGCGCAACGCTACCCAATACAACAAATGTAAATCACGCAAACCGCCTGGGCTGTACTTAATATCTGGCTCAAGGTTATAAGCCGTATTGTGATAACGCTGATAACGTTCTATTTGCTCTTGCACTTTGGCATTAAAAAAATCTTCTTTCGACCAAAAAAATCAGCATTTTTTACCAATTCGTTTAGCACATCAAAGTGCGGTCGATTTCCAGTAAGAAATCTGGCTTCTAATAAATTGGTGGCAATCGTAATATCTTTGTTTTTCCTTCCGACTCACATTGTTCTAAGGTTCGAACACTATTTTCCCACCTCAAAGCCACAATCCCATAAAAATTGGATAAATTGAGTAATTTTTTTCTTCAATTTCTGGGCTAGGTATTTGCTCGACCAAAATTAAAAAAATCTAGATCCGACAAAGGAAACATCTCACGCCGTCCATAACCTCCTACAGCAATTAAAGAAATCCCTGTTGTTCACTTAACCCTATTTCCTGCCAAAGTTGAATCAATAAGGCATCATAAAAAAATCACTGCGATTTTTCAATAAGCTCAAAAATGGAATAACAAGAAAAATTCTCGAGCTCAAATTGCTTGAGATTTTTCTCGCTCAATTTTGACCGCACTTGGCGTTAAAGGAGAAGATAGTCTCGGAAAAAAACAGCATATTAATTGCCTTTTTGTTAAATCGAAGTCGTTTTATTATAAAGAAAAATAAAAAGGGCGTATATCTACACCCTTATCTTATAATTTTTATGTCAATTACACATTCACCATAATCCGTGAGATTCGACCTTCCGCAATTTCTTCATCGCGGATAGTCATCACTTCACAACCAGTTTCCGTGACAACAAGTTGATGTTCATATTGTGCTGAATGACTGCGATCTTTGGTTTTTACTGTCCAACCATCACCCATCACGCGCACTTCTTTTTCCCGCATTAATCATTGGCTCAATCGTAAACACCATGCCAGGTTTTAAAATCACACCCCCATCATCTGCGTAATAATGCAATACTTGAGGTTCGCAGTGAAATTCTGTACCAACACCATGTCCGCAATATTCACGCACAACACTGAAAGTTTGACTTTCAGTATATTTTTGCACAGCTTTTCCCACTTCATTTAAACGAATACCTGGTTTTACAGTACGCAATCCCACGTATAGGGCTTCTTGTGCCGCTTCCACTAACTTTTTACTACGAATATTCGTTTCACCGCCCACGATATACATTTTTGAGTTATCACCAAAATAACCGTCTTTAATCACCGTGACATCAATATTCACAATATCGCCATTTTTTAGCACTTTATCGTCACTTGGAATACCGTGACAGACAACTTCGTTAATGGAAATACAGGTAGCTTTTTGGGAAACCGTGATAATTCAAACAAGCAGGGAATAACCTTTTTGTTCATTTACCATATATTCATGGCAAATTCGATCAAGTTCACCAGTAGTTACACCTGCTTTTACGTAAGGTTCAATCATCACCAGCACATCCGAAGCCAATTTGCAGGCCTCACGTAGTTTTTACAATTTCTTTTTTTCTGTTCTAATTGGAATAGCCATTTTATTTCACCTTTTTTTGAAAAAAATTTTTGCTAGATTATAGCACGATTTCTAGGAAAAAAACTGGATTACACTTGAATGGAGTAAATGGTTATTAGATAATAACGGAATTCAAATTTTCGGGAAGCGGGAAATAATTATGACAGATAACATTGCAGTACCATTGACATTTACTGATGCAGCAGCGAATAAAGTAAAAATTTAATCAGCGAAGAAGAAAATACTAATTTGAAATTACGCGTGTATATCACGGGTGGCGGCTGTAGCGGTTTCCAATATGGTTTTACTTTTGATGAAAAAAAGTGAATGAAGGCGATTTAACGATTGAAAAATCAGGGGTTCAACTTGTGATTGACCCAATGAGTTTACAGTATTTAATCGGTGGTACCGTCGATTACACAGAAGGTTTAGAAGGTTCACGCTTTACTGTAAATAATCCAAATGCTACCAGCACTTGTGGCTGTGGTTCATCCTTTAGTATCTAAGATGGATTTTCAATTTACACATTATCAAGGCAATGTATCCGTAAAATGTTCGATGGAACACATTGCTCTTGCTAACTGGTTCAATACAGAAGTGCGGTCAAATCCAAAGGCGATTTTGACCGCACTTTCTACTGCGCAATCACTCTCTGAAAATCAAGAAAGAGATCTTAATCGGCGCAGAATATACATTGTTTTTTAGATGCTGATGAAGTAATGGTACGAGCGAATAATCTCACCATTGAAACAGATGAAATTTTGGAAGACGATTTTCATTATTATGATGAAGAAAGCATTGCTTTTTTTGTGGCACGCAAAGATTTTTATCCATTTCCTCGAAGCTTATGTTGATTTTTATCTCTTAACCGACTATGACCACCGAAAACGTTCAAAAATCCCAAAGAAAAACACCCAAAAAAACGCCGTTCTTTCAAAAAGCTTTCTATTAAAAGTAGCGTTTACTGGTGCGGTATTAACCGTATTTTTATGGTGGATATTTAGATTGGCAAATCCGTTCAAAAATGGATGGGCAAATTTGGCGTTTGCCCGCTGAAGTGTATAGCCGTATTGAAAGTGTGAAAATTTCAGATAATCTCGCTTTCGATGAAGTGATTCAAATTTTATTAGATAACGAATATCGCCAAACAACCATGGTAGCCGCACCAGGCGATTTCAAATTGGAAGATGATACCATTGTGGTTCTTCGTCGAGCTTTCCCTTTCCCTGATAAACCAGAACCACAACGAGTTTTTACGTTTGCGTTTTGCCGATAACAAACTTAATCGAATTGAAAGATCTCGTTGCCTTAAAAGCTATCGATGAGTTTCGCCTTGCACCAAAAATTGATTGCGATGTTGGAATCTGATAATGAAGATCGCCTTGCAATTCCTTTACAAAATTACCCGCGCTTATTGATTGACGCCCTAATTTTAACGGAAGATCGCCGTTTTTATGATCATCATGGTATAAACCCCTGTGGGCATTATACGCGCATTAATTACCAATATCCGTGCGGGGCAAACGGTACAAGGTGGTAGTACGCTCACTCAACAACTCGTGAAAAATTTATTTTTATCAAGCGAACGTACGATTACCCGCAAAACGAACGAAGCCTTAATGTCATTGGTGTTAGATTGGCGTTATGATAAAAACCGTATTCTCGAAACCTATCTTAATGAAATTTATCTCGGACAAAATGGTGATACGCAAATTCACGGTTTTGAGTTAGCTAGCCAATTCTATTTTGGTCGTTCGATTCGTGAAATTAGCTTAGATCAAATTGCACTTTTTAGTTGGGATGGTCAAAGGCCCTTCACTTTATAATCCTTGGCGTAATCCTCAAAATGCCTTAGAGCGTCGTAATGTTGTGTTTAAAGCTCATGCTTGAACATAAAATGATCGGTGATGAACTTTACCAATTATTAAGCCAACGACCTTTAGGGTGTTCAACCAAAAAGGACAAATCTCCCGTAAATATCCGTCATTTATTCAAACTTTACAGGCGGATTTACGTCGTGAACTAGGCGAACATAAAAATATCCAGTTTACTTGGCGCGCGTATTTTTCACCACGATGGATTTAAAACAGCAAGCCCAAGCAGAAAAATGCAGTGGTAAATACAGTTTCACAACTACAACTGAAAACGAAAAATCCATATTTAGAAGGAGCCATGATTGTTGCGGATTACCGCGTGGGTGAAATTCGTGCGGTAGTGGGTGGTTTACAAACGCAATATGCAGGCTTTAATCGTGCATTAATGGCAAAAACGTCAGATTGGTTCTTTAGTAAAACCATCGATTTATTTAACCGCACTTTCAAATCCAGAACAGTTCCGCTTGAATACCCCAATTAACAACCAACCAATTACGATTAATGTCAAAGGTAGCCCGCCGTGGCAACCGCGCAACTATGATAAAAAAATATAGTGGTTCAGTGATGTTAATGGATGCCTTAGCGCGTTCTTTAAATATTCCGACTGTTAATATTGGGATGAAAGTCGGCTTGAGCAAAGTCATTGATACACAAAAAAAGCGATGGGATGGGATAATGTGGAAATTCCAAAAAGTGCCCTGCTATGTTGCTCGGGGCTTATACCATCTCACCTTATGATGTAACTAAACTTTATCAAACTATTGCGAAATCAAGGTGGACGGATTGAACTCACAACCGTCGATACCATTGCGGATCGTCAAGGAAATATCATTTTATCAACATGATAAAACCGCCAAAACAAGTGGTTCCACAAGAAGCCGCATTCCAAACATTATTTGCGATGCAACAAACTGTTGAACGTGGGTACAGCTCGTAGCTTGCAAAATGATTATGCGGATTTACGTTTAGCCGGTAAAAACAGGGACAACAAATGATGCGCGTGATACTTGGTTTGTGGGGATCGATGGAAAAAAATATCAGCACGGTTTGGCTTGGTCGCGATGATAATGGTGAAACAAAACTTACTGGTGCATCAGGCGCATTACAGATTTATAAAGATTATTTAAGCCATACTTATATTGAGAAATTGAAGCTAAATAAACCTGAGAATATGAAATGGGTTGGTATTACCCAACATGGCAGCTGGGATTGTGACAGCAATCGAGTGATCCCAGTTTGGGTCAATAATGGGACAGAAATTTCTGCGGAGGCACATCAAATGCTTCTCCATCGCCAGCTACTCCACCAGCTGAAACAGAAATTCCTCCTCGACAAGAAAGCGTCTGGGATGTATTGGATAACCCAAATCCACCCGCACAATAATTAATCGCGGTATATTTCTAATAATAAGCAAATTTTTTGAAGCGAAAAACTACACTTCCCCTGAAATTTCAGGGGATTTTTTTATTTCTTTAAAAAAATAGCAAACGTTTGCTTTTAAAAGTGCGGTACAATACGCACCAGTTTTTACTTTCATACAGGTGCAAAAACGATGACACAACAACTCCCCACTCTAAGTCTAAAAAAATCTATTCAGGTAAAGTACGTGATCTCTATGAAATCGATGATAAACGCATGCTAATGGTTGCTTCTGACCGCTTATCTGCATTTGATGTTATTTTTAGATGATCCTATTCCACGAAAAAGGCGAAATTCTGACTCAAATTTCCAATTTTTTTGGTTTAACAAACTTGCTCACATTATGCCGAATCATTTCACTGGTGAGAGTGTTTATGATGTGTTACCAAAAAGAAGAAGCTGATTTAATCAAAGATCGAGCTGTAGTGTGTAAACGTTTGAATCCCATTAAAATTGAATCTATCGTACGTGGCTATTTAACTGGCAGTGGTTTAAAAAGATTATAAACAAACTGGTACCATCTGCGGATTAAAACTACCCGAAGGCTTAGTTGAAGCCAGTAAATTACCAGAACCTATTTTCACTCCATCAAGTAAAGAAGCCGTTGGCAGTCATGATATAAATATCAGCTATGCAGAATGTGAAAAAAACTCATCGGGAGCTGATTTAGCCGCACAAGTAAAAGAAAAAGCTATCGCACTTTATACTGCTGCTGCAGAATATGCACTGACTAAAGGCATTATTATTTGCGACACAAAATTTGAATTTCGGTTTAGATGAAAATGGCACGCTCACCTTAATGGATGAAGTATTAACACCAGACTCTAGTCGTTTTTTGGTCTATCGATACTTACCAAGAAGGGATTAATCCTCCATCATTCGATAAACAATTTGTACGCGATTGGTTAGAAAATAGCGGCTGGAATAAACAACCACCCGCCCCGAAAGTGCCAGAAAATATTATTCAGAAAACGGTTGATAAATATCAGGAAGCGCTAGATTTATTAACAAAATAGAGATCAAAATCCCTGCTATTTACAGCGGGGATTTTTATGCATGAGTGACAACTAAAGATTTTTTTCGTCTTAATACATAAAAAGGCTAGACAAACATAAAAAAAGTGCGGTTATATTTAAATGACTTTTTTTATTCATATAAAATGATTAATTATTCAATCTAAATTATAAACAAGGAAAAGATATGTCAAATACAATTCTACAACATTTACCTGAAGGACAAAAAGTCGGTATCGCGTTTTCTGGTGGCTTAGACACCAGCGCTGCATTACTTTGGATGCGTCAAAAAGGTGCTGTGCCTTATGCATACACCGCCAATTTAGGGTCAACCTGATGAAGATGATTACAGCGTAATCCCGAAAAAAAGCGATGGCGTATGGTGCAGAAAATGCTCGCTTAATTGATTGTCGTGCTCAGCTTGCTCATGAGGGTATTGCGGCAATTCAATGCGGTGCATTCCATATTTCTACAGGCGGAATTCCTTACTTTAATACGACTCCACTTGGTCGAGCCGTAACTGGCACAATGCTTGTTGCAGCAATGAAAGAAGACGATGTGAATATTTGGGGGACGGCTCAACATTCAAAAGGGAATGACATCGAACGTTTCTATCGTTATGGTTTATTAACAAACCCGAATTTAAAAAAATCTATAAACCTTGGTTAGATGCGAAATTTATTGAAGAACTTGGTGGCCGCTTTGAAATGTCTCAATTTCTTATCGAAAATGGTTTTGACTATAAAATGTCCGTTGAGAAAAGCCTATTCGACCGATTCCAATATGTTAGGTGCAACCCATGAAGCAAAAGACTTAGAGCAATTAAGCACAGGCATGAAAAATTGTTAAACCAATTATGGGTGTAGCATTTTTGGGACGAGAAGGTAGAAATTAAACCAGAAAACAGTCACTGTCACGTTTTGAAGAAGGCTTCCCTGTTGCATTAAATGGTAAACATTTTGATAATGCTGTTGATATTATTCTAGAAGCCAAATCGTATCGGTGGCCGTCATGGTTTAGGGATGTCTGACCAAATCGAAAAATCGTATTATTGAAGCAAAAATCTCGTGGTATTTATGAAGCGCCAGGGATGGCATTATTGCATATCGCTTACGAACGTTTAGTAACTGGTATTCACAATGAAGATACCATCGAACAATATCGTATTAATGGTATCCGTTTAGGCCGTTTGTTATATCAAGGTCGTTGGTTTGATCCACAAGCCTTAATGCTACGTGAAACAGCACAACGTTGGGTGGCAAAAGCAATTACGGGTACGGTAACACTTGAGCTTCGTCGTGGTAACGACTTCACTATCTTAAATACCGAATCACCAAACTTAACCTACGAAGCAGAGCGTTTAAGTATGGAAAAAGTGGAAGATGCACCATTTGATCCAATTGATCGTATCGGTCAATTAACTATGCGTAATTTAGATGTATCTGACACCCGAGGTAAACTTGGTATCTATGCACAAACAGGTTTATTAAGCGCAATTAAAGATTCAGTATTGCCACAATTAGGTAAGAAATAAGAAGTTTTTAAAAAAGAAAAAACCGATTTTCAATCACTGAAAATCGGTTTCAAGAAGAACAATTTTATTGAACGATTTCGCCGACAATACTGCGAGTTACCTCTTTAACTTCCGTAAGTTTCACTTTCACAATATCGCCTATTTTGTAAATACGCTCACCTTTAATATAAAGGGCTATCTCATCAGGATTCACCTGCATTTCTTCTTTATTATTATGTAAAGTTGAAGCAGGTATAAACATTGAGGCACCATTTTCTAATAATTGCACACGTAATCCACCACGCATCACATCTTGCACTTCCGCCTCAAATTCAGCATTTGATGCAACTTTATCCGCAAGATAACGGCAATATAACCAATCAGCAATATCACGCTCAACTAAGCGATTTTGACGGCGAGCCTCTTGTAAACGAGCCAGCACCTCATCTTGTGGTTTTTTTCGCAGGATTGTTGAGTCAACACTGCTTTAATTAAACGATGGTTCACCATATCAGAATATTTACGAATTGGAGATGTCCATGTCGCATACCCTTCTAAACCAAGACCAAAGTGCGGTGCTAATTCTGATTTAAATTCGGCGAAAGTTAAATAACGACGTAAACGGAATTCTAAATAGTCGCCTTCAATCGGTTCAATATCATGGCGCATTTGGCACAACCGTTTAATGTCGCCAAATTTTCTATCGAATAACGCTCAGCAAGTTCAGCTTGATTTTTGTTCATCGGCTAAATTTGCCATTAAGAAATTGTGCGCATTCTCTAAGAATTTCTTATCAAAACCGCTATGCGTATTGAAAATACCGGTTTGTGCCTGCTCTGCTAAGAATTGTGCAGCACAAATGTTAGCAATAATCATCGATTCTTCGACAATTTGATTGGCTATACGACGATATTCTGCTTTGATTTCTGCCACTTTGCCATTTTCCGCTAGCACAAAAAGAATAATCCGGTTTTTCTTTAAATAACAAAGAATGAGTCTTACGCCATTGAATACGAGCTTTTAGTAAATTGATGTAACCAATCAATTTGCTGTGCAATTTCTGATGTTTCGGGTTGCCATGCATTGTCTGTCTGTTCTAAATAATCCGACACTTTGTTATAAGCCAATTTCGCTTTAGATTGAACATAAGCCGAAACAAAAATGCGGTTTGGCTGTGATATTGCCTTCAAGATCCGTATCGATATAACAAACAAGCGCTGGACGCGTTTCATTTGCGATTAACGAACATAATTCATCAGATAATTCGCGTGGCAACATAGGAATGTTAAAGCCTGGCAAATAATTGGTGAAACAACGCTGTCTCTCGCATCTTTTTCAATTTGAGAATCTAATGCAATATAAGCAGTTGGATCACGCAATCGCTACAACTAATTTCCAACCTGTTTGTTCACCATTTTTGTTCTATAGGCTCAATATATAAAGCATCGTCCATATCCATTGTGCTTTCAGAGTCAATCGTCACAAAATGAAGTGCGGTCAGATCTTCACGGGTTTGTTGATCTCAACATTTCATAACTTTCTACACCTTGCACAGAATAACGAGATTGCTCATGACGTGCCAATGTTACCCACCAAGGGGCAAATTCATCATCAGCTCGGCAAAATAAACTGATTAATAGTGGCATAGAAAAAGCGATCATCACGTAATGGGTGTGTTTTTAAATTAGCAACCACCCAATCACCTTCCTGTAATTCTTCTTTTACAGATTTAGCTTGTTGTGCGCCGATTGGTTGATTGATACTTGGATGATCCACCAAAACTTGCAATTTCTTGTCTTTATTGAACCGCACTTTAGCAATGAAACGCGTCAGCATTGGCTCAATTAAAGATTCCGGTTCGGCTTGTTCTTTATCGCCTTGCTTTTCAATGGTGGCTTTGATTTTGTCACCGTGCATCACCTTTTTCATTGAAGGCGGCGCGATGAAATAGGTTTTTCTTATCGCACTCTAAAAAAACCATAGGCTTTATCGGTGCTTTTTACCACGCCTTCTACATGCTCTTTGCTGTCGTGGATTTGTTGTTTAAGCTGTGCGAGTAAAGGATTATCTTGAAACATAGTTATATTTTTAAAAAAGAGAAAAGGCAGACTGAAAAGCCTGCCTAAAAAAGAATGTAAGAAAAAAATTATTCTTCGCCCTAATTCGCCCATTGCGGTAATGCTGAAAACCTGCATCTACGTGAACGATTTCACCAGTAATACCCGATGCTAAATCAGAGCATAAAAATGCTGCTGAGTTACCTACATCTTCGATAGTCACAGTACGACGTAATGCAGCGGTTTTCTCAAAGGTAGAAAGCATTTTTCTTGAAGTTTTTAATACCTGATGCCGCTAAAGTGCGAATTGGACCAGCAGAAATTGCATTCACACGAATACCTTCTTTACCTAAATCCGCTGCCATTACGCGCGTTGCTGCTTCAAGAGACGCTTTCGCTAAAACACATCACGTTGTAGTTAGGAATCGCGCGTTCTGCACCCTAGGTAAGAAAGGGTTAATAATGCAGCATTTGGATTTAAGTAAGGACGTGCCGCTTGAGCCATGGCTACGAAGCTATATGCACTAATATCGTGAGCGATACGGTAACCTTCACGTGTCGCTGCGTTTACATAATCACCATCTAATTGATCACCTGGTGCAAATGCGATTGCATGAACAAAACCATCAAATTTATCCCAACGTTTGCTTAATTCTGCGAAGCAATTTTTGGATGCTTTCATCAGTTGCAACATCTAAAGGAAGCACGATATCAGAACCAAATTCTTTAGCAAATTCTTCTACGCGCAGTTGTAATTTATCGTTTAAATAAGTGAAAGCAAGTTCTGCCCCTTGTTCTTTCATTGATTTTGTGATCCCGTAAGCGATAGAACGATTGCTTGCAAGACCGGTGACTAAAATGCGTTTACCTGTTAAGAAACCCATAATTTTTCCTATATTGTTAGCGTAAAAACTTGCGTAGTATAAGCTAAAAATTTGTCTTTGTACAAAGCAGACCAATTTTTCTAAGAAAACCAACCGCACTTTATTTACAAATTCGTTTGAGCAAAAACCTAAAAATCAGCGAAAATAGCCCACATTTTTAATTGAATGAAGAAGAAACAATGAGTTATCCATTAGAAGAAGTTAATAAACGTCGCACTTTTTGCGATTATTTTCCCACCCCGATGCAGGTAAAACAACCATCACCGAAAAAGTACTTTTTATACGGAAATGCGATTCAAACAGCAGGTTCTGTAAAAAGGCAAAAGGCTCAACTGCACATGCCAAATCCGACTGGATGGAAATGGAAAAAAACAACGTGGGATTTCGATTACCACTTCCGTAATGCAATTTCTTATAATGATTGCTTGGTGAACTTACTTGATACTCCGGGGCACGAAGATTTTCTCTGAAGATACTTACCGCACTTTAACCGCTGTGGATAGCTGTTTAATGGTTATCGACTCAGCAAAAGGGGTTGAGGAACGTACAATTAAACTAATGGAAGTAACTCGCTTACGTGATACGCCAATCATCACCTTCATGAACAAACTCGACCGCGATATTCGCGATCCGATGGAATTGTTAGATGAAGTGGAAAATATTCTGAAAATTCGTTGTGCGCCAATTACATGGCCGATTGGTTGCGGAAAAATTATTTAAAGGCGTTTATCATATCGCTAAAGATGAAACCTATCTTTATCAATCCGGTCAAGGCTCAACCATTCAAGAAGTTCGCATTGTGAAAGGTTTAAATAGCCCTGAATTAGATGCCGCTGTTGGCGATGATTTAGCACAACAACTTCGCGATGAATTGGAATTAGTGCAAGGTGCAAGTAACGAATTTGAACATGATGCCTTCATTAAAGGTGAACTTACACCAGTATTTTTCGGAACAGCATTAGGTAACTTTGGTGTGGATCATTTCCTTGATGGCTTGACACAATGGGCGCCAAAACCACAATCTCGTCAAGCTGATACAAGAACAGTCGAAAGTACAGAAGAAAAATTCAGTGGTTTCGTATTTAAAATTCAAGCCAACATGGATCCAAAAACACCGCGACCGAGTTGCCTTTATGCGTGTGGTTTCAGGGCAAATATGAAAAAGGCATGAAATTAAAACATGTTCGAATTGGTAAAGATGTGGTGATTTCTGATGCGCTTACCTTTATGGCTGGCGACCGTGCTCACGCCGAAGAAGCTTACGCAGGTGATATTATTGGTTTACATAATCACGGCACGATCCAAATTGGCGATACCTTTTACGCAAGGTGAAACCTTGAAATTTACCGGTATTCCAAACTTTGCGCCAGAGCTATTCCGCCGTATTCGCTTGAGAGATCCTCTCAAACAAAAAAACAATTACTTAAAGGTTTAGTACAACTTTCAGAAGAAGGTGCTGTCCAGGTATTTCGCCCATTAATGAATAACGATTTAATCGTTGGTGCAGTAGGTGTTTTGCAGTTTGATGTGGTGGTTTCTCGTCTAAAAACTGAATATAACGTGGAAGCGATTTATGAAAAATGTGAACGTTGCAACCGCACGCTGGGTGGAATGTGCCGATGCGAAAAAAATTCGAAGAATTTAAACGCAAAAATGAGCAAAATTTAGCTTTAGATGGTGGAGATAACTTAACTTATATTGCGCCAACAATGGTAAATCTGAATTTAGCTCAAGAACGTTATCCTGATGTCGTTTTTACAAAAACTCGCGAACATTAAAACGATAAAGTGCGGTGAAATTTCACCTCACTTTTTCCAGAAAAAAAGCGTTGAAATTTAATTCAACGCTTTTCTTTTTATTTAGAGACTTTTTTTCTTGTCTTAATCGCCAAAGTTGATAAACATTCACAACAGATAAAAAAATGCATTTAATAATGCTACAGGATAAGCGGCGATAATTACGCTATAGATGACAAATAAAAATTGCGCCAATGCTGTTCACTACGCGTAAATGTACGATAGATTTAAACAAAAACGATATTGCAACAAAAAAAGGTTGCGATATAACCCAATAATTCAACTAAATTCAATTCCATAATTCTGTTCTCTTCGATTAAAAAAATAAAAGCGGGCACCATGATAAAAGATTTTTTTAAAATAAGGAAAAGATCAGAAAAAGCAACCGATTGCAAGAGAAAAATTATTTTATCTTACAAAGAATAAAGGTATTTTTTTATCATCATTAGCGCATAAAAAAAGCCGGGGACGAGTGCGCACATCTAAAAATCTTGGGAGCATATCCAATTTGGGGAATTAGATAACATTAGCTCGCTCACCCCACACTTTGTCACCGGCTAAATTCTTTTTAAGAATCCTGATGGTAATGCTATGAACAATAAAAGAAATTTAATAAACGAGGTTCTATCTTTTGTAATATCTAGAATTCCAATTTCTATCATTCTAGAAATTGGATTGATTATAAACTATGAAGTAACTTTAGATTCAAGAGAATTCTAGAGAAATGAACGTTATGATTTTTATTCTAAATAAAGACAAGTTGTACTAAAAGCATATAGAAAAGCGTACCAACAGCAATAGATAAAAACATATTTTTCTTCCAAAAATGCAACCCTAGCACCACTATGCCAGCAAGAAAATCAGGGATACCATGATAACCACTTAAAAACATCAACATTCTTATAGCAATAAACTACAAGCATACCAAACATAGCTGGAGGTAAAACTTTCCCAAGATAGCGAATATATTGTGGAATCGGACGATTAGCTGGGAAAACAAAAAAATGGCAATAAGCGCGTAAATTGCACCGTAAACACACAAATTCCAATCGTCATAATCTGTTCTGCAAGTGTCATTTTAGCGACTCCAATTTTTGTGTCTAATTTAGGTCCACGCATAGTTAGAATTAACCAGATACCAATTAATGTTGGAATTAAGAAATATTCTTTGCCTACAATCAGTAAAAAAAGCCAATGCAATCCCCTAAACCTAAGAGAGAGCTTTCATGGGATTTTTTTCCTTTATCCAATTTTCTGCAAAAAAATGACTAAAAAAAGAGCGGTCATCGAGAATTCCACACCTTTTAAATCAAAAGGTAAAAAACAGAGCCAAATAAGTTACCAATTGCAGCACCAACCACCCAATAAATATGCAAATATAAGCTGACAAAAAAACATATACCAACCTTTATCTAAGTGCGGTGGAATTTTTGGCCATATAATTTAGAGAAAAGGATTCATCTACAAGGGTGGTAATTAAATACCAACGTTTATGACCAATATGTATTCCATATTTTTTTCTAACATTGATATACCATAGAAAAATCTGACGAGAACTGATCATCAAGGTAATTAATAACACACTGATTGGAGAAAAAGGCGCGATAAGTGCTCCAGCAGCAATAAACTCAACCGAACCGGCATAAATAAGTAAAGCCATCAAAGTAGGATATAAAAAAATCCGAAACCTAGTGCCTTCATATAAATACCGTATGCCACACCAAGAAATAAAAATCCTGCAATCATCGGCGCACTATAAGGAAAAAGCGGCTTTAGCCGCCGCACTAATCGGGTGAGACCGCTGATTTTGTTGAGAAAAATTCATTTATTACTTCTATAAATTTAAAACAGATAGCCCTGGTAAAAGTTGAAAAACTTTGAGCTTTTTACGGTTTGATAAAAAAATCTTCTAAATAAGAAAGAGATTCATCTTCTTTGCGAATCGCCGCATATAGATTGCTATATAAACCTTCTTTTTGTGACTTTTCTTGCCACGACATAACCCTTTTTTTCCAAATAAGGCAACGCTGCCCAATAAGGTATAGTCGCAATGCACGACGACTCGCCACTAATTGAATCATAGCAATAGTCAATTCAGTTGTGCGGCGAGTAGGATTAATGCCTTTTGGTTTAAGCACTTTACGCAATAGATCTAACATATCATCAGGAACAGGGTAAGTTACCCAGGTTTCATCTGCAAAAATCTTCCGCATCCCAAAATGTCTTTTTTTCTGCTAAAGGGTGATCTTTTGAGCAAATTCCAACCATCCTCATAAGAAAAGAGCGGTTTAAAAATTACATCATCATTATGCTCTACTTCGATACTATCGCCCAATCTGCTCGGTGAGAAAGCAATAAACCAACAGGATCCGTATGAAAACCAGATACAATATCCAACTCAACTAGCCCCCAATGCCGACGAAATTCGTCCATAGCAGGCATTAACCAATCAAAACAAGTATGACATTCCACAGCTATGCGAAGCTGACCCGCATCTCCGTGTTTAACCCTAGCAAGATCACGTTCAGCATCTACGACTTTTTGGCATCACTTCATTAGCAAGACGAATTAAACGCTCTCCCGCAGAAGTAAAACGAAGTGGATTACTTTTACGCTCAAACAAAGGTAAAACCAAACTGTTCTTCTATTAATTTAATTTGGTGAGAAAGGGCTGATTGGGTTAGATATACTCGCTTTGCTGCCAAAGAAACGCTCCCCGTCTCTTTTTAAGGCCAATAAAGTTTTTAAGATGTCTAAATTCTAGAAAAGTTGGTTTCATTAAAAATATTCATACAAAATAGAAAAATTAGATGATAGATATAATACCTTAAAAATACGGAATATTCGAATTAATATTCTATAGAGAAAACAAAAACCCCATATCTTTCGACATGGGGTTCTCATCTTTTATTCTATTATTTATTCTGCTTTGCTTTATTCTATTTATTTAAAATAGTTAAATCCAAATTCGTATTTGGTAAACTCTGGCGGTGCCCCTACTCTCACATGGGGATGCCCCACACTACCATCGGCATTACAGCGTTTCACTTCTGAGTTCGGTATGGTGTCAGGTGGTTCCACCGCACTATCGCCGCCAGGATAATTCTTTGATAACTCGTCTTTTCTCTTCTATCTCTCGCTACTCAGCTCTTACTCGACCTTTCACTCGTTCTTATTGGCCACAAGCTGAACGTTTAGTTAATTTCTTTTTCTTTCACTCTATTTTCCAAAAACACTTGAGCGTTGTATAGTTAAGCCTCTCGGGCAATTAGTACAGGTTAGCTCACTGACTCACATCACTTACACACCCCTGCCCTATCTACGTCTTAGTCTTAAACAACCCTTACACACTTGATGTGTGGAGAACTCATCTCTTGGCAAGTTTCGTGCTTAGATGCTTTCAGCACTTATCTCTTCCGCACTTAGCTACCCGGCAATGCGTCTGGCGACACAACCGGAACACCAGTGGTGCGTCCACTCCGGTCCTCTCGTACTAGGAGCAGCCCCAACCAATTCTCCAACGCCCACGGCGAGATAGGGACCGAACTGTCTCACGACGTTCTAAAACCCAGCTCGCGTACCACTTTAAATGGCGAACAGCCATACCCTTGGGACCTACTTCAGCCCCAGGATGTGATGAGCCGACATCGAGGTGCCAAACACCGCCGTCGATATGAACTCTTGGGCGGTATCAGCCTGTTATCCCCGGAGTACCTTTTTATCCGTTGAGCGATGGCCCTTCCATTCAGAACCACCGGATCACTATGACCTACTTTTCGTACCTGCTCGACTTGTCTGTCTCGCAGTTAAAGCTTGCTTATACCATTGCACTAACCTCACGATGTCCGACCGTGATTAGCAAACCTTCGTGCTCCTCCGTTACTCTTTGGGAGGAGACCGCCCCAGTCAAACTACCCACCAGACACTGTCCGAGACCGCGTTCCGCAATCTTCGTTAGAACATCAAACGTTAAAGGGTGGTATTTCAAGGACGACTCCATAGAAACTGGCGTTCCTACTTCAAAGTCTCCCACCCTATCCTACACATCAAAAATTCAATGTTCAGTGTCAAGCTATAGTAAAGGTTCACGGGGTCTTTCCTGTCTAGCCGCGGGTACACCGCATCTTCACGGCGATTTCAATTTCACTGAGTCTCGGGTGGAGACAGCCTGGCCATCATTATGCCATTCGTGCAGGTCGGAACTTACCCGACAAGGAATTTCGCCACCTTAGGACCGTTATAGTTACGGCCGCCGTTTACTGGGGCTTCGATCAGGAGCTTCTCTTCGATTACACCATCAATTAACCTTCCAGCACCGGGCAGGCATCACACCCTATACGTCCACTTTCGTGTTTGCAGAGTGCTGTGTTTTTTTAATAAACAGTTGCAGCCAGCTGGTATCTTCGACCGGTTCAACCTTCAGGGGCTAGCCCTCACAATCTACGCCGGCGCACCTTCTCCCGAAGTTACGGTGCTATTTTTGCCTAGTTCCTTCACCCGAGTTCTCTCAAGCGCCTGAGTATTCTCTACCTGACCACCTGTGTCGGTTTTCAGTACGGTTTTAGTAAAGCCTTTCGCTTAGTGGCTTTTTCCTGGAAGTGTGGTATCAGTTACTTCAGCTCCGTAGAGCCTCGTCATCATCTCTCAGTGTTAAGGAAGTCCGGATTTGCCTAAACTTCCCACCCTACCAACTTAAACGCACATATCCAACAGTGCGATAACCTAACCTACTCCGTCCCCACATCGCAGCTTTACCAAGTACAGGAATATTAACCTGTTTCCCATCGACTACGCTCTTCAGCCTCGCCTTAGGGGCCGACTCACCCCTGCCCCGATTAACGTTGGACAGGAACCCTTGGTCTTCCGGCGAACGGGTTTTTCACCCGTTTTATCGTTACTTATGTCAGCATTCGCACTTGTGATACGTCCAGCATGCTTCTCAACACACCTTCTTCCGCTTACACAACGCTCCCCTACCCAACAGACTTACGTCTGATGCCGCAGCTTCGGTGCTATATTTCAGCCCCGTTACATCTTCCGCGCAGGCCGACTCGACTAGTGAGCTATTACGCTTTCTTTAAATGATGGCTGCTTCTAAGCCAACATCCTAGCTGTCTAAGCCTTCCCACTTCGTTTCCCACTTAATATAGACTTTGGGACCTTAGCTGGCGGTCTGGGTTGTTTCCCTCTCCACGACGGACGTTAGCACCCGCCGTGTGTCTCCTGAGTATCACTCTTTGGTATTCGTAGTTTGCATCGGGTTGGTAATCCGGGATGGACCCCTAGCCGAAACAGTGCTCTACCCCCAAAGGTGTCCGCTCAAGGCTCTACCTAAATAGATTTCGGGGAGAACCAGCTATCTCCCGGTTTGATTGGCCTTTTCACCCCCAGCCACAAGTCATCCGCTAATTTTTTTCAACATTAGTCGGTTCGGTCCTCCAGTTAGTGTTACCCAACCTTCAACCTGCCCATGGCTAGATCACCGGGTTTCGGGTCTATACCTTGCAACTAGACGCCCAGTTAAGACTCGGTTTCCTTCGGCTCCCCTATTCGGTTAACCTCGCTACAAAAATATAAGTCGCTGACCCATTATACAAAAGGTACGCAGTCACCCTTTCAGGCTCCCACTGCTTGTACGTACAAGGTTTCAGGTTCTATTTCACTCCCCTCACCGGGGTTCTTTTCGCCTTTCCTTCACAGTACTGGTTCACTATCGGTCAATCAGGAGTATTTAGCCTTGGAGGATGGTCCCCCCATCTTCAAACAGGATATCACGTGTCCCGCCCTACTTCTCGTTAACTTAGTACCACAGCCTGGATGTCGAGTACGGGGCTATCACCCTGTGTCGCTAAGCTTCCCAGCTTATTCCTCTATCTCTGCTGTTATCATTAACAGGCTCTTTCGCTTTCGCTCGCCGCTACTGACGAAATCTCGGTTGATTTCTTTTTCCTCGAGGTACTTAGATGTTTCAGTTCTCCCGGTTTGCCTCAACAAACTATGTATTCACTTGTTGATAGTAGATTCTCCATCTACTGGGTTTCCCCATTCGGATATCTTGGATTAAACGCCTCTTATCGACTCATCCAAGCTTTTCGCAGATTAGCACGTCCTTCTTCGCCTCTGATTGCCAAGGCATCCACCTTGTACGCTTAGTCACTTAACTATACAACCTCAAATGTTTTCAATCACTTTAAGTTTTTACTTCAAAGTTCGGTCAATTTGATGCGTATTTTTCATTCAACTAAACACTTGATTGCTTTTTGTTCAATCAAGATTTTTATGCAAAATAGGTTTGCTTTTTAGAGTTCCCTTTTCAGTTCCCTCTTTTCACTTTCCTATTTTTGCCTACTCAGACTTTCTCTCGAAAATCTCTTGTTTTCAGCTTGTTTCCAATTTTTTTAAAGAACAGTAAGATAATCTAACAAAATTATCTTTTAATTGGCGTCCCCACGGGGATTCGAACCCCGGTTACCGCCGTGAAAGGGCGATGTCCTAGGCCTCTAGACGATGGGGGACATCAATTAAAGATACTCTATCTTATTTTTATCTTTCAACGTTGCTTTCGCTTCGTTTCTAATCTTGTCTATAACTATCAGCCAATCTGTGTGAGCACTCGCTGTCTCTCGTCTTTGGTAAGGAGGTGATCCAACCGCAGGTTCCCCTACGGTTACCTTGTTACGACTTCACCCCAGTCATGAATCATACCGTGGTAAACGCCCCCTTGCGGTTAAGCTATCTACTTCTGGTACAACCCACTCCCATGGTGTGACGGGCGGTGTGTACAAGGCCCGGGAACGTATTCACCGCGACATTCTGATTCGCGATTACTAGCGATTCCGACTTCATGGAGTCGAGTTGCAGACTCAATCCGGACTTAGACGTACTTTCTGAGATTCGCTCCACCTCGCAGTTTCGCCACCCTCTGTATACGCCATTGTAGCACGTGTGTAGCCCTACTCGTAAGGGCCATGATGACTTGACGTCATCCCCACCTTCCTCCAGTTTATCACTGGCAGTCTCCTTTGAGTTCCCGACCAAATCGCTGGCAACAAAGGATAAGGGTTGCGCTCGTTGCGGGACTTAACCCAACATTTCACAACACGAGCTGACGACAGCCATGCAGCACCTGTCTCATGGTTCCCGAAGGCACTCCCGTATCTCTACAGGATTCCATGGATGTCAAGAGTAGGTAAGGTTCTTCGCGTTGCATCGAATTAAACCACATGCTCCACCGCTTGTGCGGGCCCCCGTCAATTCATTTGAGTTTTAACCTTGCGGCCGTACTCCCCAGGCGGTCGATTTATCACGTTAGCTACGGGCACCAAGCTCTAAGCCCAATCCCCAAATCGACAGCGTTTACAGCGTGGACTACCAGGGTATCTAATCCTGTTTGCTCCCCACGCTTTCGCACATGAGCGTCAGTACATTCCCAAAGGGCTGCCTTCGCCTTCGGTATTCCTCCACATCTCTACGCATTTCACCGCTACACGTGGAATTCTACCCCTCCCTAAAAGTACTCTAGTTACCCAGTCTGAAATGCAATTCCCCAGGTTAAGCCCGGGGCTTTCACACCTCACTTAAATAACCGCCTGCGTGCCCTTTACGCCCAGTTATTCCGATTAACGCTCGCACCCTCCGTATTACCGCGGCTGCTGGCACGGAGTTAGCCAGTGCTTCTTCTGTATTTAACGTCAATAATGTATGCTATTAACATACACTCCTTCCTCAATACCGAAAGAACTTTACAACCCGAAGGCCTTCTTCATTCACGCGGCATGGCTGCGTCAGGGTTCCCCCCATTGCGCAATATTCCCCACTGCTGCCTCCCGTAGGAGTCTGGACCGTGTCTCAGTTCCAGTGTGGCTGGCCATCCTCTCAGACCAGCTAGAGATCGCAGGCTTGGTAGGCCTTTACCCCACCAACTACCTAATCCCACTTGGGCTCATCTCATGGCATGCGGCCTTGCGGTCCCGCACTTTCGTCTCTCGACACTACGCGGTATTAGCTACAGTTTCCCGTAGTTATCCCCCTCCATAAGCCAGATTCCCAAGCATTACTCACCCGTCCGCCACTCGTCAGCAAGAAAGCAAGCTTTCTCCTGCTACCGTTCGACTTGCATGTGTTAAGCCTGCCGCCAGCGTTCAATCTGAGCCATGATCAAACTCTTCAATTCAAGTTCAATCGCTCAATATACTGCTTAGCTATAAATAAAAACACTACTTAAAAAGTAATTATGAATTTTTCAGTTAAGCACCTATTAAGACTTCAAAATTAAAAATATTTTAAAACAAGTCAATCAACAAGTGCCCACACAGATTGTCTGATACATTGTTAAAGAGCAAAAAATAACGACGCACGTGGAAACTTAAAAACTTCACAACAGTGCGTCGTTGTGTCGGTGCATTATAGGGATTTTTCAAAACCCTTGCAAGTACTTTTTTTGTAAAAATATTTAAAAAAATGATCTTTTTGGATAAAGTTAATACAAAAAGGTCTATTTGACATCAATTTTTAGTCTATTTTTTTATTACATCTAAAGATTCAAATCCCCATAGGTGTAAAGCTTTTTTTAAATTGAGATTCTTCTGAAAAATGTGCAGTACAAAAACATTTGATTATGTTTTTTTCACCTTGAGCACGTACACTTTTACCATCTAGTAAATATTTTTATCCGCTTAGCAATCGCCGCTCCAGGATCCATAAAATATTTAATTTGTGGCAAGCACAACTGAATTTCATCTTTGATGAGTGGAAAGTGAGTACAACCTAAAAACTAATGTATCCAAATCTGCCATGTCTGCCCACGGAGATAACTCATCTTTTTAAACCAATTAGATCAACGGAATGACCACGAATTTTTGTTCCGCAATTTCTACCAATTTTGTTGTTCCCAATCTCTCAACAACACAATCTTGCGCAAATTTATCAATCAACTCATCGACATAGTGACGTTTTTACCGTACCCTTTGTAGCTAATAAACCAATATGTTTTTGTCTTTGTCATTTCTGATGCAGGTTTAATAGCGGGTACAGTTCCAATGATAGGAATATCAAAATCAGCTCGCAAAGGAGGAAGCACAACTGTACTCGCTGTATTGCAAGCTATCACGATTGCATCTAATGGATAACGTTGATTAATAAGTTGGCAAACCGCTAAAGTGCGGTGAATAATACTTTCTTCTTCGCGTTCTGAATAAGGGAAACCTGCATTATCAAAACAATAGAGATAGTGCCAATTTGGTAATAATTTTTGGCTTCGCGATATACGCTAAATCCACCCACTCCAGAGTCAAAAAAAGTACAGTTGGGCGTTTTTTTCTTTTTTTATCCATTTAAAACTCTTTGAAAATTGACCGCACTTTTTAAGCGTTCGAGTAAATCTCTTTATTATTTAACCAACGACGAATCAGTCTTTCCGCTAGATCAGGGTATTTTTTTGGATAAGTGATTTCGCATAAAAATTGCACCGTTGGTATCATTTTTTTCTATCTCGCATTAAATTTGCTACTCGCAATTCAGCGATGCCCGTTTGTTTCGTTCCAAGCACTTCACCTGGTCCGCGAATTTCTAAGTCTTTTTCAGAAATAACAAAACCCATCTTGGCTATCTCGTAGCACTTGCAAACGTTTTTGCGAAACTTTACCGAGCGGAGGTTTATACATTAGCACACAAAAAGAAGCCGTACTGCCTCGACCGACCCGCCCTCGTAACTGATGAAGCTGAGATAAACCCTAAACGCTCTGCATTTTCGATAATCATCAAACTAGCATTCGGAACATCAACACCCACTTCGATTACTGTCGTCGCCACCAATAAATCCAATTCTGCATTTTTTTAAAACGCATCATGACATCTTGTTTTTTTCTTGTGGTTTCATCCGCCCGTGCACTAACCCAATATTTAACATAGGTAATGCCTTAGTTAGATCTTCCCAAATCGCTTCAGCAGCTTGAGCTTCTAACACCTCTGATTCATCAATTAATGTACACACCCAATAGGCTTGGCGTTTTTCATTAACACAAGCGTTTTTTACACGCATTACAATTTCAGCACGACGTTCTTCAGAAACAACTACGGTTGTTATCGGCGTACGTCCTGGAGGCAATTCATCAATAATTGATGTATCCAAATCTGCATATACGGTCATTGCCAACGTTCTTGGTATCGGTGTGGCCGTCATAATTAACTGATGGGGATAAAATCCCGCTTTTTCGCCTTTCTCACGCAACATTAATCGTTGATGCACCCCAAAACGGTGTTGTTCATCAATAATCACCAATGCTAAGTCGGAAAACTCGACTTCTTCTTGGAATAAAGCATGCGTCCCCACCACCATTTGTACGGCACCAGTTTTGATTTTTTTCAAGCTCCGCTTGTCTTAATTTTTCCTTTTACTTTACCGGCTAACCAACCAACTTCAATACCGAAAGGCTCAAACCAACGTCGAAAAATTATTCGCGTGCTGTTCTGCAAGAATTTCTGTTGGCGCCATTAAGGCGACTTGTTTGCCATTATCAATTGCAGTTAAAAGTAGCCAATGCGGCAACCAATGTTTTTTTCCCGATCCCACATCCCCTTGCACTAAGCGCATCATCGGATAATCTTTTGATAAGATCTTGTTCAATATCCGACACGACTCGCTTTTTGCGCATTAGTTGGTTGAAATGGCAAGGTGGCTAAAAATCGCTGTTTCAAATCTGTTTGATAATGTAGCGGTAAAGCAGAAAATTGCTGCGTTCCTAACCGCACTTTTTGCATAGCGAGATTATGCGCCAATAATTCTTCAAAAATTAATCGTTGTTGTGCAGGATGCTTACCTTGCTCTAACATTTCTAATGAAATATCAGGCGGCGGACGATGCAATAATCGTAATGCTTCTTTTTAAACTATATTGATGTGGATTAAATTCATTAGGCAAAATTTCTGCAATCTGAACTTTGTCGAGTAATGCCAAAAGCCTGATCCGTTAATTTTCGTAATGAATTTTGTTTGAGCCCTTCCGTCGTAGAATAAATCGGCGTTAGGGTTTCTTCCAATACTATAGGCGCATTATCTCGCACAATTTGATATTCTGGATGATGAATTTCAGGCATGTGACGCCCACGTTTTACCTCTCCAAAGGCCTTTTACTCGCACACCTACTTGAAAAACTATTACGCATTCCCCGCATTAAAATTGAAAAACGTAACATAATTTTCGATGTGCCGTCTGACAAACTCACAGACAGAATCGGGCGACGGCCAAAAGTAACTTCACAGGTTTGAACAACGCCCTCGATTGTAAAATATTGTTCGGGGCGAAGATTAGCGATTGGCGTAATTCGCGTACGATCTTCATAGCGAATAGGTAGATGAAAGAGTAGATCTTGCAGGTTATGAATGCCGATTTTAGTCAGTTTATTAGAAATGGCCGCACCAACACCAGAGAGGCTGGTCAAAGGTACGGCATCGAGAAGTTCAAGGCTCATAGCTCATTAATATTGCGTTTGACATTAACGACGCCAGTGATTCCTTTAATACGATGAACGATATTGGCAAGGTGTTTGATATCTTTTACACAAACCTGCAAAATCACAAGCAATAAATTGTTCTCTAGTTCTTCCGTCCAAATATTTTTGAAGACTACTTTCGCTCGCAGAAATTGCGGTCATTAAACTAAGCAAGGCATTCTGCTCATTCAATATTTCTATTTGTAATTCAGCCTCAAAATTCACCGCACTTTGAACGTTATCCCATTTAGCCAGTGATTGGCGACGAGCATTTTTTTCAAACTGGCACAATGTTGATGGTGTACCACAACGATGTTTTTCTTGTGTACAACATCCCACAATAGGATCACCAGGGATTGATGACAACATTGAGCAATTGTGTTTTTACTCACTTGCATTGGTGCAATAGTGAGTATTTTTGATTCAAAATTCTGGGTATTAGAAGATTCTAACGGCACGCCCACAAATTGATGCGCAATGATGGCTGCAGACTGATTGCCTAAACCGATTTCTCGTAATAATTCATCTAAAGAAGAAAGCGCTAAAGCATCTAATACAGTGCTAATTTGTTGAATAGAAAAATCACCTAAATTATGAGGCTGTAATGCTGCATTAAGCTCAACTTCCCCTAATTTCACCGCATCCTCTTCACAACGCTGTTTGAGATAATGGCGAATCCGTGTTTTTCGCACGAGCAGTTACCACGAAATTTAACCATGCGGCTTCAGGATGCGCATTTGGATCGGTGATGATATTGACCGTTTGACCAGACTCAAGGGCTTGCGAAAGCGGATAAGGTTTATGCTCAACAGTCACACCAACACAAGTATTTCCCACATCTGAATGCACGGCATAAGCAAAATCTACTGCCGTTGCGCCCATTGGCAATTCAACAATTCGGCCTTTTGGGGTAAAAACATAAATTTCTTTTCGGGAAAAACTCTGATTTTACATTCTCAATAAACTCAAACGAATTCCCTACACTTTTGTTGAATTTCGACCAAACTTTGCAGCCAGCGTTGTGCGCGAATTTGTGCGGTTGTACTATCGTTTTTTTACCATTTTCTTTATGAACCCAATGCGCAGTAATGCCCATTTTCGGCGACTTGTTCCATATCCTCAGTATGGATATGAACTTCTACGGGAACACCTTTCGGCCCAATCATTGAAGTTTGCAAAGATTGATAGCCATTTGCTTTAGGTACTGCGATATAATCCTTAACTCGGCCAGGACGTGGCTTATAAAGATTATGCATTTGCCCCAAAAACTCGATAACAATCATCCACATTTTTTTACAATCACACGGAACGCATAAATATCCATAATAGAGTGGAATTCTTGATCCTTTATGCGCATTTTTTGATAGATTTTGTAAAGGTGTTTTTCACGCCCCCACACTCGGGCAAAAATGCCTGCGTTTTCTAACCGCACTTTAATCTCTTGTGAAATACGTTCGATTAAATCTTGTCGATTACTCCGCGCCACATCAATGAGTTTTTAACACCTCATAGCGATGTGGATGCATTGCTTGAAAAGATAAGTCTTCTAATTCATTTTTGATATGCTCAATGCCTAAACGATGAGCAAGCGGACAATAGATTTCAAGGGTTTCTTTCGCAATACGGCGGCGTTTATCTGGTCGTAACGAACCAAGCGTGCGCATATTATGCGTGCGGTCAGCAAGCTTGATTAACACAACGCGAATATCACGCGTCATCGCCAAAAATCATTTTGCGAAAAATTCTCGACTTGTGCTTCTTGGCGAGTACGAAATTTCAACTTATCGAGTTTTGATACACCGTCCACAATTTCAGCCACACTGGCACCGAACTCTTCTTTCAGTTGTTCTTCTGTATAAGGTGTATCTTCGATAACATCGTGTAAAAGCGCAGCCATTACTGCTTCATGATCTCAAGTGTAGTTGAGCAATAATGGAGGCTACTGCCACAGGATGGGTAATATAAGGTTCGCCGCTGGAGCGAAATTGTCCTTCGTGCGCATCTCTTGCAATCACAAAACGCACGCTTGATGAGTTCAATTTTTATCTGCGGGCAAATACCCTTGAATAATTCGATCTCAAATCCGCAAACAGTTCCAAAGGAGACCCTACTTATCGTTGAAAGAGAAAGTGCGGTTAAAAATATCGTGATTTTTTTACCGCACTTTTTAAAAGATTATTCTGTAATTAATGCAACAGCTGCTTCTTCCGTTTCTTGCACTTTCGCCATTTCTTGGAATTCTTGTGCATCCATAATATCTTGATTAATCAAGCCTTTTTTTCGATTTCACGCAATGCGATTACTGTTGGTTTGTCATTATCTTCTGGCACTAATGGCGCACTTTTGGTTAGTTGTAATTGTCTTGCACGACGCGCAGCCGTTAAAATTAAATCAAAACGGTTACCAATTTTTCTACCGCATCTTGCACAGTAACACGAGCCATAATTTACTCCGATTTGTCAAAAATTACTCTATTGAAAGGGCGTTATAATACTCAATTTCGCCCTATTTTGCTAGTAGCTGTTGAATTAACATTGCATTTTTGTTTTTTGTTGATAATCTTTTGTTAAGCGTTCCGATTGCAAAATACTTTTGCAAATCTTTTAATGCTTTCTCAAAATCATCATTCACAATCACATAATCATATTCGTCATAACGCGAAATTTCACTTATCGCTTTTTGACATTCGTTCAGCGATAACCTCTTCACTATCTTGCCCACGACCAATTAAACGACGTTCTAATTCAGGCAATGAAGGCGGCAAAATAAAAATGCTTTTTACCGAAGGCACTTTTCTACGGATTTGTTGAGCACCCTGCCAATCAATATCTAAAAATACATCAATGCCTTTTGCTAAATTTTTCTTCAATCGCAGGTAAAGAGGTTCCATAATAATTGCCACCAAAAAAACTTTTGGCATATTCTAGAAATAAATCTTGCTCAATGAGCGATTCAAACTCTTCTTTTGATACAAAAATAATAGTGTACACCTTCAACTTCACCTGGGCGTGGGGCACGGGTCGTATGTGACACAGAAACCATTTTTTTGAGTTGAGCTATCTGATGCCAATAACGCTGAAATTAATGAAGATTTTTCCCGCACCACTTGGTGCAGACAAAATATAAAGATTACCTTGAGACATAGAACATTTAACCTTCTCTAACAATTTCAGTCTATTATGCAGATTTCTCTATAAAAAAATCATCAAAAAGTGCGGTGATTTTTTTATGGTACTTTTTCATTCTAATCATGATTTGATATAGATCACAAAAAAAGTAGTAGGGTTTATAGTTTTATAAAAATGCTCGTGCTATACTCTGTGCGCTGTCTTACTGAGTGAGCAGTATTACTCAAAGCAAAACAGATTTGTTTAACTTAAATAAAAAGGTGAAAATCTTATGGCAATTAAAATTGGTATCAATGGTTTTGGTCGTATCGGCCGTATCGTATTCCGTGCAGCACAACACCGTGATGACATCGAAGTTGTAGGTATTAACGACTTAATCGACGTTGAATACATGGCTTATATGTTAAAATATGATTCAACTCACGGTCGTTTCGACGGCACTGTTGAAGTGAAAGATGGTAACTTAGTGGTTAATGGTAAAACTATCCGTGTAACTGCAGAACGTGATCCAGCAAACTTAAACTGGGGTGCAATCGGTGTTGATATCGCTGTTGAAGCAACTGGTTTATTCTTAACTGATGAAACTGCTCGTAAAACACATCACTGCAGGCGCGAAAAAGTTGTATTAACTGGCCCATCTAAAGATGCAACCCCAATGTTCGTTCGTGGTGTAAACTTCAACGCATACGCAGGTCAAGATATCGTTTCTAACGCATCTTGTACAACAAACTGTTTAGCTCCTTTAGCACGTGTTGTTCATGAAACTTTCGGTATCAAAGACGGTTTATCGACCACTGTTCACGCAACAACTGCAACTCAAAAAAACTGTAGATGGTCCATCAGCTAAAGACTGGCGCGGCGGCCGCGGTGCATCACAAAACATCATTCCATCTTCAACAGGTGCAGCGAAAGCAGTAGGTAAAGTATTACCTGCATTAAACGGTAAATTAACTGGTATGGCTTTCCGTGTTCCAACTCCAAACGTATCTGTTGTTGACTTAACTGTTAACCTTGAAAAACCAGCTTCTACGATGCAATCAAACAAGCAATCAAAGACGCAGCTGAAGGTAAAACTTTCAATGGCGAATTAAAAAGGCGTATTAGGTTACACTGAAGATGCTGTTGTTTCTACTGACTTCAACGGCTGTACTTTAACTTCTGTATTTGATGCAGATGCTGGTATCGCATTAACTGATTCTTTCGTTAAATTAGTATCTTGGTACGATAACGAAACTGGTTACTCAAACAAAGTATTAGACTTAGTAGCTCATATCTACAACTACAAAGGCTAATTAAAACTTTGAAAAATTAACCGCTCTTCGGAGCGGTTTTTTTATTATCTAGAATTTAATTTACGATCTGAAAATGAACAAGGGATCACTAAAAATAACTTAAGACAATCAATATTCTTCTAGCTTTTATTCCTATTTAAGATTATATTAGCGCACAACTGTTCGCTCAATAAAATCAAAAATAGGGTTAATATGAATCTCGATCTCCATTTTTGTTCATCGTATTCAACAACAAGCCAAAAACTCGTGCAACATATGACCGCACTTCGCTATAAAGAACACGGTTTGTGGAGAGATATCTCTTGGAAAAAAACTTTCAAGAGCAACTCAATCAACTTTCTCGAGCATTACTTGCTCACAATATTGGTGTGCAAGATAAAATCGCCATTTTCGCCCATAATATGGAACGTTGGACAATCGCTGACATTGCGACCTTACAAATTCGAGCAATCACAGTCCCTATTTATGCAACCAATACAGCCCAGCAAGCAGAATTTATCCTAAATCACGCCGATGTAAAAATTCTATTCGTGGGCGATCAAGAGCAATACGATCAAACATTGAAAATTGCTCATCATTGTCCACAATTAAAAATCGTGGCAATGAAATCCACAATTCAATTACAACGAGATCCTCTTTTCTTGCACTTGGGAAAGTTTTATTGAAACAGGTTCAAATGCCCAACAAGATGAACTAACCCAACGCTTAAACCAAAAAAACAATTATCAGATTTATTTACAATTATTTATACCTCTGGCACAACGGGAGAGCCTAAAGGTGTCATGTTAGATTACGCTAATCTAGCTCACCAATTAGAAACACATGATCTTTCACTTAATGTGACAGAGCAGGATGTTTCACTTTCTTCTTACCGTTCTCTCATATTTTTGAACGAGCTTGGGCATCTTATATTCTTCATAGAGGTGCAATACTTTTGCTATTTAGAAGACACCAATCAAGTGCGGTCAGCTTTAACAGAAATTCGCCCAACTTTAATGTGTGCCGTACCACGTTTTTTTACGAAAAAAATTTATGCCGCTGTATTGGATAAAGTTCAAAAAGCACCAAAAACTTCGCCAAATAATGTTCCATTGGGCAATTTCCGTAGGACAAAAACATTTTTGATTTTACGTGCGAATAACAAAACCATTCCGTTCTTATTGAAAAACAATTTGCTTTGGCAGATAAATTAGTGCTATCAAAACTTCGTCAATTATTGGGGGGCGTATAAAAATGATGCCTTGTGGAGGAGCTAAATTAGAACCTGCTATTGGGCTATTTTTTTCCATGCTATTGGTATCAACATCAAATTAGGCTATGGCGATGACAGAAACAACTGCGACTGTTTCTTGCTGGCATGATTTCCAATTTAACCCAAATTCAATCGGCACACTGATGCCAAAAGCGGAAGTTAAAATTGGGGAAAATAATGAAATCCTCGTACGTGGCGGAATGGTGATGAAAGGCTATTACAAAAAGCCAGAAGAAACGCCTCAAGCCTTCACAGAAGATGGTTTCTTAAAAACTGGCGATGCGGGAGAATTTGACGAACAAGGGAATTTATTTATTACCGATCGTATTAAAGAATTAATGAAAACCCTCAAACGGTAAATATATCGCGCCACAATATATCGAAAGTAAAATCGGTAAAGATAAATTTATCGAACAAATTGCGATCATCGCCGATGCAAAAAAATATGTATCTGCACTTATTGTGCCTTGCTTTGATAGTTTTGGAAGAATACGCTAAACAGATCAATATTAAATATCATGACCGTTTAGAATTATTAAAAAAATTCTGAAATTCTGAAAATGTTTGAGCAGCGTATTAATGCAGTGCAAAAAGAACTGGCTCATTTCGAGCAAGTAAAAATTCACCTTACTTTTCTCAAGCATTTAGCATTAAATTGGGGAAATTACACCAACATTAAAATTACGTAGAAAAGTGATTTTAGAACGTTATCGTAAGCAAATTGAAGATATGTATAATTCAAAAAGAAACTAAAGAGAATCTATAAAAAGATACTTAACTGATATGATCTTCATACTAAAAGTTAAATTCACGATTGTTCAAGAACTCGCTGCATATTATTTTTAGATAAAAACCACCCGAAACGGGTGGCAGGAAAAGTAGTTTAGCTATATTTATGATTATTTTTATTTAGGAACTTTATGAATATCAAGCAATCACTTGACGGTGCTATGTTACTGAATATTGAAAGATAAAGGAAATGCTATTGAGAGTTTTTGATTTACATCAACATTTTTTTAACAGAAAAATTCGTTTTTTGCGTGTAGAATAAACAACTTCTAATGCTAACGTTCAAAAATAATTAGGATTTTTGTGAAAACGTATTCATTATTACTCGGTCTATTCTTTAGTTGCAGTGTTTTAGCTCACCCCCATGCATTTATAGATATGCAAACCACGCCTATCATAGAAAAATAATCAACTCACCGGCTTATCAATGAAATGGACGTTGGATGAACCAAGTTCGTCCGCAGTTATTTATGATATGAAACAGGCTAAAAACAAAAAAATGATCAGCAAAAACTCATCGATGATGTCATGGGAAATGTTGTGAGTGAACATTATTTTAGCTATCTATATGACGCTCAAAAATAACAAAATCAAATATTCTCCTCACCCGAAAAAAATTACGGGGTAAAAATCCGAGGATTACAACTGCAATATTATTTTGATGTGCCACTCGCCCATTCTCAAAAATTTAGAAAAACACATTTAGCTTACAAACTTACGATCCTACTTATTATGTCGCGATGACTTACGCCTCAAAAAGTGCGGTAGATTTTTCCGCACTTCCGAAAAATTGCCAAGGAAAATTAATTGAACCTAATGTAGATGAAAAAAATCCAAACCTACGCATCTTCACTTGATAAATCCCAAAAGAACGAAGATGATTCATTAGGCGTGATGTTCGCGCAAAAATAATAATTCAATGTGAGTAGAAATGAAAAATATAAAAACTGGGCTCGTGTTATTAGTAATTGCACTCACCTTACTTGGCTATTTTTTCCCTTGGTTTTTTTCTTACATATTGCTACATGGCAAAAAGATTTTAATCAGCTTATTTCAGAAAATTTACATCAAATTCAAAATAATAGTATCCAGGCTGGTATCACGCTTATTTTTGCCAGCTTTGTTTACGGCGTACTCCATGCCCTCGGGCCAGGACACGGTAAATTTATTATTGCCAGCTATCTTTCCACTCATGAAAGCCAATTAAAGCAAAAGCACTATCTTGAGTTTACTTTTCTTCCTTAATGCAAGGCATTGTCGCGATTACAGCAACAACATTGCTCGTTGTGGTGCTAAATCTATCATCACGTTATTTCAAATTAAGTCAGCTTTGGTTAGAACGATCTGCCTTGCTATTATTGATATTTCTCGGCTGTTATTGGATTTGGCAAGGTTTACGTGCCTATCGTAAAAAGCTAAATTAGCCATTAAATCCCTAAACCCCTCCCTATAACACTCCAAAAAGTGCGGTGAAAAATAACCGCACTTTTTCAACCAAACACTTGTAGCTGTGGACACCAACATTTGCCAAGTCCCACGCAAACTGCACAAGCAACCAATCTAAAAATCACAATTTCTCGTCATTTTAACAATTGGTATGCGCCCATGTAGCGGTGCAATTTTCGTTTTTATTTTTAGCTTATATGCTTGATCTTTATGGCTGGGGAATTTTAGCTGTATTGGCCATGTCTTTCGGCACAGGACTTATGTTGTCAGCCTTTGCGGCAATTGTACGTTATGCTCGACATACCGCGATTCACTTAGGGCGTTGGTATAGTTCAAAAACATACAAAAAGGAAAAAGCGAAAGTATCGTGAAATTAATAGCGGGTGGAATAATGCTATTTTTGCCTTAAGCTTGTTATACGGCACAACCATCTCAACTGGCGGAAGCAAAAATCCTATTTTGAAGTTAAAAATAAAGCCCATCAACATGATGGGCTCAAAATCTTTTGGTTGCTAATTTAGAATTTGTAAAAGGAGACAAACAAACTCTAAAACCAAAAAGAAAAAAATTGGCTCCTCCTGCTGGACTTGAACCAGCGACATATGGATTAACAGTCCACCGTTCTACCGACTGAACTAAGGAGGAATAAACTTTGTATCACAAGGAATAGGGCGCGAATTTTTAATGGTCGTTCGGTAGCTTGTCAATGCAAAATTATTTCATAAAAACAAAAATTTTTCTCATCTTTTATATACCACCTAATATTTATTTTTTTCTATCCACAGAGCCTGTGGATAACTTTGTGGATTAACTTTTTAAAATTTTGCGGATCCCTTGTTCTTACAAGGATTATTCGATCTTGATTATAGATTAGCCTAAAAATTAAATTTTTAATTTAAAATCAATAAGTTAAGTTTTGTCTAGTAAAAATCAAAGTTTTTATGAATTTGTGACATCCTCCTCTTGACATTGCTAAGTCTGTGTAAAACTTAGATTTTTGCCTGATCAATTTTACACATTAAATATGCTAAAATAGACATTATTCAAAAACTATGAAAAACCGACCGCACTTTTATGTTCTGAAAAAAATCAACACAAAACCATTCATTCTACATTCCGACTTTCGTCCCTCTGGCGATCAGCCACAAGCTATCGAAAGATTGGCTGAAAATTTAACGGATGGATTGGCGCATCAAACTTTGCTCGGTGTAACAGGCTCGGGAAGACGTTTACTATCGCCAATGTAATTGCTCAATTAAATCGCCCCGCAATGTTACTTGCGCCAAATAAAACCCTTGCAGCCCAGCTTTATGCAGAAATGAAAGCCTTTTTTCCAGAAAATGCGGTGGAATATTTTGTGTCTTACTATGATTACTATCAGCCAGAAGCCTATGTGCCTAGCAGTGATACCTTTATTGAAAAAGATGCGTCTATTAATGATCAAATCGAACAAATGCGTCTTTCTGCGACGAAATCTTTTCTAGAACGTCGAGATACTATCGTGGTGGCATCCGTTTCTGCAATTTATGGTTTGGGTGATCCTGATAGCTACTTACAAATGATGTTGCATTTACAACAAGGTGCCATTATCGATCAACGCCAAATTTTAGCGAAGTTAGCGGAATTGCAATATACCCGCAATGATCAAGCATTTCAGCGTGGAACTTTCCGTGTTCGTGGCGAAATTATTGATATTTTTTCCTGCTGAATCCGATGATCGCGCAGTGCGTATTGAGTTATTCGATGATGAAATTGAGCGTTTAAGTTTATTTGATCCGCTCACTGGCAGTAGTTTTTGGTGCAGTACCACGTTTTACGATCTCATCCTAAAACGCACTATGTGACGCCAAGAGAACGTATTTTAGATGCGATAGAAAACATCAAAAAAAGAACTGGTATCACGCCGTGAATACTTCATTAAGGAACATAAACTGTTGGAAGAGCAACGTATCAGCCAGCGTACCCAATTTGATATTGAAATGATGAATGAATTGGGCTATTGCTCGGGCATTGAAAACTACTCTCGCTATTTATCGGGCAGAAATGAGGGCGAACCACCACCAACATTATTTGATTATATGCCCTCTGATGCCATTTTAATTATTGATGAATCCCATGTAACCGTGCCTCAAATTGGCGGGATGTATCGTGGCGACCGTTCACGTAAAAGAAACCTTAGTCGAATATGGTTTCCGTTTGCCGTCCGCATTGGATAATCGTCCGTTACGCTTTGAGGAATTTGAACGCTTAGCTCCACAAACCATTTATGTTTCCGCAACACCTGGGCCTTATGAATTAGAGAAATCAGGTAGTGAAATCATCGATCAAGTGGTTCGCCCAACTGGTTTTGCTTGATCCGCTCATTGAAATTCGTCCAGTCTCAATTCAAGTGGATGATTTACTTTCCGAAGCTCGCCAAAGAGCGGATAAAAATGAACGCGTTTTAGTGACAACACTCACCAAGAAAATGGCAGAAGATTTAACGGATTATTTAGATGAACACGGGATTCGAGTGCGTTATCTACATTCTGATATTGATACTGTGGAACGTGTGGAAATTATCCGTGATTTGCGTTTAGGCGAATTTGATGTATTGGTGGGAATTAACTTATTACGTGAAGGTTTAGATATTCCGGAAGTGTCTCTTTGTAGCGATTTTTAGATGCCGACAAAGAAGGATTTTTTACGTTCTGAACGTTCTTTAATCCAAACCATCGGCCGTGCTGCACGAAACTTAAATGGTAAAGCGATTTTATATGCGGATAGCACCACAAAATCGATGGAAAAAGCCATTACTGAAACCAATCGTCGTCGTGAAAAACAAAACAAATACAATGAAGAACATGGCATTGTGCCACAAGCATTAAATAAGAAAGTCGGTGAATTGTTAGATATTGGGCAAGGTGCAAAACCAAAAAGCGAAAGCCAATAAACAACGTGGAAAAATGGCAGCAGAACCAACCGCGCTTTATAATGCACCGAAAAATGCCAAAGAATATCAACAACAAATCAAAAAAATTGGAACAACAAATGTATAAATTTGCCCAAGATTTGGAATTTGAAAAAGCCGCGGCAATTCGCGATCAATTACATCAATTGCGTGAACAGTTTGTTTTTGATAACTGAAAGAAACGCCAGCTTAAGCTGGCGTTCCGTTTATTTATTTTCACCCTGAAGAATACAAGCGATTTTTATATAAATAACTACCCTAACAAAGCGTGAGCCAATGCCTCTTTTTTCATTGCATCAGGCACGTCTTTTGGCGTTAAAGTTTCTGAAGCTTTTATCATAATGATAACCTTGTGCCGCTTTTATTTGGCATTTGAATCACCACATCATTATTGCCTTTCATCATTGCTTTGAGTTTGATCGTATTGCATAAAGGCACGGTCTGGGTTCACATCTTGCGTTAAATCAAAAGCCAATCATTGGATAATTTCCACTTTACTCCTGCTAAAGAAAGCAATGTGGTTGGCATATCAATTTGGCTCACAAGACGGCTGTCACGACGTGGCGCAATTCCATCACCAAGAATCAAAAGCTGGAATATGGAAATGCTTAATCGGCACAAGACTTGCTCCACCTACACGAGAATCGTGATCCGCAACAATTAAGAAAATTGTATCTTTCCAATAATTAGACTGTTTTGCCATTTTAAAGAATGACCTAACGCATAATCCGCATATTTTGCCGCATTATTACGAGTGGCTTTTTGGTTGCTCATAAAGCTCAATTTTGCCATCTGGATATTCAAATGGATCGTGATTGCTGGAGCTAAATACTAAACTAAAAAACGGTTTACCTTCATTTTGTAATTTCGTGAAAGTTTCATTGGCTTTATCAAATAAATCCTCATCACTCACGCCCCAAGTGCCAGTAAATGTTGGATTTTGCAATCTTGTTGATCCCAAATATCTTTAAAGCTATTGCCATAGAAAAAGCTCGCCATATTGTCGAAGTGCTTTTCGCCACCATAAATAAAGGAAGTGTTATAGCCTTGTTTATGTAATAAATCTGCAATAGTAAAGAAACCACTTTGGGCATTATTAAGTTTCACGACTGCACGAGCCGGCGTTGGCGTAAAACCTGCGGTTGTTGCTTCAATACCGCGTACTGAACGCGTGCCTGTTGCATAAAGATTTTCAAATAACCACCCTTCTTTTGCGAGCTGATCCACATTTGGAGAAAGTGGTTTGCCACCAAGTGTACCAATAAACTGAGCACCGAGACTTTCTTGTAACAAAAATCACGATATTTTTTAGGTTTACCCTGATAAGTCGCGACATTTTTTTCGTTAAAGTTGGGTATTTATCTGAAATATAATCGCTGTCTGGGCGGCCTCGACTGGCTTTTAACAATACGAAACATTTCATCTGCATCCATTTTTTTCCGTACATTTCTGAAGATTTTTTTCTTCATCTTTAAATTGCTGAGCAGCATAAATGACGGAATAGCCCGAATTAAGCACCAAAGAATTCACTAACGCATCAGAAGAAAAATGCCACCATGGCGGGGTTAATACCACGATGTTGAAAACTTGAACGCGCGCCGAGGAAACTCACGACAATAACAAGCAAAGCAATCACAGGGCGAAGTTTCCAACTCATTGAACGTAAATTTTTTTGACTGCCCAACCAGAAATTTTTCCAATAAATCACGGCAGCTAAAATCGTGAAAAACAAGGCTAAAAAAATCACCGCACTTAAAATGCCCTTCAGCCAGCATTGAAAAACTTCTTTCGGATAAATCAGATATTCGATAAATAAACGATTTGGACGGTAATCGTAGGTTTCAATAAAGGCTGGAGTGGCAATTTCCATAAAGATAATGAACACGCTACCAAGGGTTAACCAAATGCGTAAAAATTTTTACCCAAACTTTACTGCTATGAAATAACGTTGTGAGCAATGCAGATACACCAAATAAATAACAAAGTGCCACCACATCCATTCGTACACCTTGCAAAAAAATAATTGCAACCAGCCATCTACGGCAGATACACGCTCTGATTGCCATACAGCAAGTCCCAAACGGGATAAGGAAAGGATAATGAGATTAATCAACACGAAAGTGAAGATCGGGAATAAAGGGAATGCGCTTTTTTTCATTGTAAAAACCACTAACAAAACGGCATCCAAGCCGTATTAAATTGAAGAAAGATAGGCAACTGTCTATCGGTCTGTTCCTTTTCGACATGACAAAAAGTCTTAAAGTGCGGTCAATTTTCGCATAGTTTTACTTAATCTCAAATGTATTCATAGATTATCAATCAATTTCACCGTTAAAATTTTTAACTCCCATGTTAGAAAAATAACATTTGTTTTACTAATATAAAAAAAGCGAGTTTAACACTCGCTTTTTTTCTTGTACTTAAAAAAATTATTTTTCTTCGCTTTTTGCATTTGGAAGGTCAGTGATTGAGCCTTCAAATACTTCCGCAGCTAAACCAATAGACTCGTGTAAAAGTTGGGTGAGCGTGGATAGTTAATGCAATATCTTCTGCGTCGCAACCCATTTCGATGGCTAGACCGATTTCACCTAATAATTCACCGCCGTTAGAACCTACGATTGCACCGCCAAGTACACGATGAGTATCTTTTATCAAAGATTAATTTCGTCATACCTTCTGAACATTCAGAAGCAATTGCGCGGCCTGATGCTGCCCAAGGAATTTAGCGACTTCGTAGTTTAAACCTTCTTGTTTACAGTCTTTCTCAGTTTTACCTACCCAAGCCACTTCTGGTTCGGTATAAGCGATTGATGGAATAACTTTAGGATCGAAGTAGTGTTTTTTGTCCCGCATGACTTCTGCAGCAACGTGGCCTTCATGAACACCTTTGTGTGCTAACATTGGTTGGCCAACGATATCACCGATTGCAAAGATATGTGGCACATTGGTACGCATTTGTTTATCAACATGAATGAAACCACGATCATCCACGTCAACGCCCTGCTTTACCTGCATCAATCAATTTGCCATTTGGTACACGACCGATAGCGACAAGCACCGCATCATAACGTTTGGTGTCGTTGCATGCTTTGCCTTCCATTGAAACGTAGATACCATCATCTTTAGCTTCAACAGCGGTCACTTTGGTTTCAAGCATTAACTTGAATTTTTCTCGATTTGTTTGGTGTAAATCGCAACAACATCTTTATCCGCTGCTGGGATAACTTGGTCGAACATTTCCACAACTTCAATTTCTGAACCTAATGCGTGGTAAACCGTACCCATTTCTAAACCGATGATACCGCCACCCATAATGAGAAGTTTTTAGGTACTTCTTTTTAATTTAAGTGCATCAGTTGAGTTCCAAATACGCGGATCTTCATGTGGAATAAATGGTAATTCAATTGGGCGAGAACCTGCTGCAATAATAGCATTATCAAATTTGATTGTGGTTGGATGCCCATCACGGTCACGCGCGACTAAAGTATTAGGATCAGTAAATGCAGCTAAGCCTTCAACAACAGTGACTTTACGCGCTTTTGCCATACCCGCTAAACCACCAGTTAATTTAGCGACAACTGCTTCTTTACCCGCACGAACTTCATCTAAATCAATTCTTGGCTCACCAAAGTAAATACCATTTTTACTTGCGTGTTTTTGCTTCTTCAATTACTTTTGCTACGTGCAACAATGCTTTAGACGGGATACAACCTACATTTAAACATACCCCACCAAGAGTTGAATAACGTTCAACTAATACAGTTTCTAAGCCTAAATCCGCACAACGGAACGCCGCGGAATAACCAGTTGGGCCTGCACCAAGTACGACGACTTGGGTTTTAATTTCTTTACTCATTTTTACCTCGTAAAAACGTTTAAAATATTGACCGCACTTTTTGGCGATCATAATGGATTTGTTAAAACGCCCTTTCTTCTAATTAGAAGAAAGGGCGCAATTACATAATCAAACGGCGTAAATCTGCTAATACAGCACCGATATAGCTGATGAATCGTGCACCATCCGCACCATCAATGACACGGTGGTCGAATGATAATGACATTGGAAGAATTAAGCGTGGCGCAAATTCTTTACCATTCCATACAGGCTCCATCGATGATTTAGACACACCAAGGATGGCCACTTCTGGTGCATTTACGATTGGTGCAAAGTGAGTTGTACCAATACCACCAAGACTTGAAATGGTGAAACAGCCACCTTGCATATCAGATGCAGTCAATTTGCCTTCACGGGCTTTTTTTCGATATCTTCCATTAATTCACGCGAAAGTTCGATAATGCCTTTCTTGTTCACATTTTTGAATACAGGCACGACTAAGCCGTTTGGCGTATCTACTGCGACACCAATGTTAATATATTTTTCAGGATTAAGCGTTGAGCATCTTCGGTACATTGAGCTGTTGAAACGTGGATACGCTTCTAATGCTTTTTGCCACCGCTTTCATAATGAATACAACCGGGAGTAATTTTTCACACCAAGTTTTTGTTTTTTTCTGCTAATGCATTCTGTTCTTTACGGAATGTTTCTAAATCCGTGATATCTGCTTTATCGAAGTGAGTGACATGTGGAATCATGACCCAGTTACGATGTAAGTTAGCGCCTGAAATTTTATTAATACGGCTTAATTCGACTTCTTCTACTTCACCGAATTTACTGAAATCAACTTTTTGGCCATGGTAATAAGCCTCAAGCCAGCACCATTCGCTACGCCATTGCCAGCAGCTTGTGCTGTTACACCGCTTTCATAAGCTTTTAACTGCTGTTTTTCACATAAGCTTCGATATCTTCTTTAACGATACGACCTTTTACGACCTGTACCTTTTACTTTATCTAAGTTTACGCCAAATTCACGTGCTAAACGACGAATAACTGGAGTAGCATGCGCATAGCCAGCACTTGCCACTACTTGTTCTTGGCTTAAGCCAGATACATTGCCAGATTGAGCCGCAGGTTGTGCTGCCGGCGCAGGCGATGCAACTTGTGGTGCTGGAGCAGATGTTGCCGCAGCTGGCGCTGCACCCGCTACTCAAAGCGCATAATTAATGAACCAGTCGATACTTTTATCACCCGATTTCACGAGAATTTCTTTTACTACACCGCCGAATGGAGCAGGAACTTCCATTGACGCTTTATCACCTTCAACGGTAATTAATGATTGATCTTCTGAAACAGTATCACCCACGGCAACCATGATTTCAGTCACATTGACTTCATCGCCACCAATATCTGGCACATTCACATCTTTAATTGCAGATGTTGTAGCAGCTACAGGTGCAGCTGTTTGAGCTGGTGCAGCCGCAGCAACAGGAGCAGCTGATGCCGTTTCAAATTTCATGATGAGTTTGCCGGTTGAAACTTTATCACCGACATTGATTAAAAATTTCTTTTACTACACCTGCGATTGGTGCCGGAACTTCCATTGAAGCTTTATCGCCTTCAACATTGATGATTGATTGATCAACTTCAACACTATCACCTACTTTAACCATAATTTCAGTAACGTTTACTTCATCAGAACCGATGTCTGGTACGTTTACTTCAACAACAGCCGACGCAGTTGGCGCAGTAGCAGCTACTGGTGCTGCAGGTGCTTCAGCCGCTGAGTAGTGCCTGCGGCTTCTAATACGAGCATTGAGGGTGCCAGTTGTGACTTTATCGCCCACTTTGACTAAAAACTTCTTTTACAACGCCAGCTTCGGTGCAGGCACTTCCATTGAAGCTTTATCGCCTTCAACGTTAATGATAGATTGATCAACAGAAATGGTATCGCCCTACGTTTACCATGACTTCTGTTACTGTAACTTCATCACTACCAATATCAGGAATTTGAATTTGTTTTGACATTTTTTTGTTCCTTTTAAAGTGCGGTCATAAAACACGATATTTTTGACCGCAGTTTTCATCAATTACGCGTAAAGCGGATTGATACGATCTACATTCAAACCGAATTTCGCAATCGCATCTGCAACAACTTGGTTAGATACTGTACCTTCTTTGGCTAATTGAGAAAGTGCAGCAACCACAACATAACGTGCATCAACTTCGAAATGTTCACGTAGGTTTGCACGGCTGTCTGAACGACCGAAACCATCTGTACCTAACACATGATAATGACGACTTGGTACGAATGCACGGATTTGATCTGCGTATGCTTTAACATAGTCAGTTGAAGCAACGGTTGGTAAATCAGCTAATACTTGAGCAACGTATGGTACGCGTTGTGTCTCTGTCGGGTGTAATAAATTCCAACGTGCAGCATCGTGACCTTCACGGGCTAATTCATTGAATGAAGGTGCTGAGAATACATCAGATGTTACACCATAATCTTTGCAAGAATTTGTGCCGCTTCACGGACATGACGCATGATGGCACCCAGAACCTAATAATTGAACGTGGCCTTTGCCTTTTTACCTTCCACTGTTTCAAATTTGTATAAACCTTTACGGATACCTTCTTCCGCACCAGCAGGCATAGCTGGTTGATCCATAACTTCATTTAATGTAGTCATATAATAGAATACATCTTCTTGTTTTTCGCCGTACATACGGTTGATACCGTCTTGCATAATAACAGCAACTTCAAATGCAAATGATGGATCGTAAGTGATACAGTTAGGAATGATACCTGCTTGAATATGGCTATGACCATCTTCGTGTTGTAAACCTTCACCGTTCAGTGTTGTACGACCAGAAGTACCACCCACCATGAAACCACGAGCTAATTGGTCACCAGCCGCCCACATCATATCGCCCACACGTTGGAAACCAAACATTGAGTAATAGATGAAGAATGGAATCATTGGTTGGTTATTGACAGAGTAGAGTTTGCTGCCGCTAACCAAGATGCGGTTGCACCTAATTCATTGATACCTTCTTGTAGCACTTGACCATCTTTTGCTTCGCGGTAGTAAGCAACTAAGTCACGATCTGAAGGAACATAGTTTTTGACCATGTGGGTTATAAATACCAACTTGGCGGAATAAACCTTCCATACCGAAAGTACGTGCTTCATCAGCAATCATTGGAACGATAGTTTTACCAATGTTTTTTTATCTTTTTAATAAGATGTTTAATGCACGAGTAAACGCCATTGTGGTTGAAATACCACGAGGTTGTTCCTCTAATAATGCTTTAAATTCCTCTAATGCAGGAACTTTATATTCAACATCAAATTTAGTGCGACGAGCAGGAACATAGCCGTTTAATGCTTTACGGTGGCCATGTAAGTATTCATACTCAGGCGTTCCTTCTGCAAATTTAATGTATTCTAATTTTTTCTACTTGCTCATCAGTTAATGGTAAATCGAAGTAGTCACGGAAACCTTTAAGGCTTTCGTAAGACATTTTTTTAGATTGGTGAGCGGTGTTTTTACTTTCCGCTTCAGGAATTTTATAACCTTTAACTTGATGCGCTAAAATCACAACTGGTTTCGTTGCATTTTGTGCTTTTGCATAGGCTGCATATAATTTTTCGCTATCGTGTGCACCACGGCGTAATGCCCAAATTTCATCATCAGTCATATCTGCAACTAATGCAGCGGTTTCTGGATAACGACCGAAGAAATGTTCACGCACATAAGCACCATCTCTTTAGATTTAAAGGTTAAATAATCCCCATCAACCACTTCCATCATTAACTGAGTTAATTTACCAGAAGTATCTTTCGCGAATAATTTATCCCAATCGCTGCCCCATAAAACTTTAATCACTTCCCAGCCTGCACCAGTAAATAATCCTTCTAATTCTTGAACGATTTTACCATTACCATTCACAGGGCCGTCTAAACGTTGTAAGTTACAGCTGATAGTAAAGATTAAGTTATCTAATTTCTCACGAGCTGCAAAAGTTAATGCGCCTTTAGACTCAATTTCATCCATTTCACCATCGCCTAAGAATGCATAGACTTTTTGATCTTTTGGTATCTTTTTAAGCCACGGTTATCTAAGTATTTCAAGAAACGCGCTTGGTAGATGGCGTCTACAGGGCCTAAACCCATAGATACAGTAGAGAATTGCCAGAATTCAGGCATTAATTTAGGGTGTGGATATGAAGATAAAACCATCGGTAAAAGGCTTCTTGACGGAAGTTATCCATTTGTTCTTCAGTTAAACGACCTTCTAAGAATGCACGCGCATACATACCAGGAGCAGCATGGCCTTTGGAAGAAAATTAAGTCGCCACCGTTTTTTTCTCGGTTGCTGCTTTGAAGAAGTGGTTATAGCAAACTTCATACATGGTTGCAGCAGATTGGAAAGTTGAGATATGACCACCTAAGTCAAGATCTTTCTTCTGACTACGCAATACCATAGCAATAGCATTCCAACGTACAGCAGAACGAATACGACGCTCAATAGCATGATCACCTGGGCTAAGCAGGTTGTTCAGAAGCAGGGATAGTATTGACATAATCGGTCGTTACACCTGTAGGTAATGAAACACCGTTGGTGCGTGCTTGGCCGATAACTTGCTCAATAATATATTGTGCACGTTCTACGCCTTCTTCACGAATCAAAGAATCTAATGATTGTAACCAATCTTGAGTTTCGATTGGATCAACGTCATTTTTTTAAAAATCTCAGACATAGGTTTTCCTTATCTGTTAATTAGTGAACATTAGTTTAGTAAACACTAAACACGAATATCAGAAATGCTTGCTTTTTACAAAACATTTTAACAAATCTTGCAAATTTTTAGAAGATTTTTGAGATAAAAGATAGTAAATTTTTATCAAATATCCCTGTTGAGTGCTGTGTTAATCAGTAATCTTTTGAAAGTGCGGTAATTTTTTTCTCGCCTTTTGTAAAGCCTATTAAAAATCATAAGTAAAACATTGCATTCTGTAGGGCTTTTGCTTTTAAAGTTTTTTTCAAACTTATTTCAAAAAGGAATTAATCATGCATATAACGACTCGAACGCTCACTCAACACAAACGTATTGCGCTTGTGGCTCATGATAGCTGCATTTACTGAATTGGACGTAAAACACAAAGAGGCACTTAAGCCTCATATACTTTATGCAACAGGTACAACAGGGCATATTTTTAGAACGAGAAACAGGTTTAAGCATTCAATCTTTATTAAGTGGTCCAATGGGCGGCGACCAACAACTTGGCGGATTAATCGCAGAAAAGAAAATTGACATGATGATCTTCTTTTTGGGATCCAATGAATGCCGCACCACATGATCCTGATGTGAAAGCCCTCATGCGTATTGCAACAGTGTGGAATATCCCTGTTGCCATTAATCAAAAGCTCCGCAGATTTTTATGTTAACTTCAGTTTTATTTGAACAAGATGTGGAAATTGAAGTGCCAGATTATGAAGGGTATTTAAAAAGAGCGTTTAGCTTAAAAGATAAAGAATACTTACCGCATTTTTATAATTAAACAGGGCGACAATTTATCGCCCTGTTTTTTTGTTATCATCCAAAGCCCCCCATCACAAGCATAAAGAGTACCATTTTTCAACTGTTCTTCTGGGATTGGCTTACCATTTAGTTTCAATTCGTTATTCTCTAAAGCAAGCGTTAATGTGACGGTTTTATCGGTGTTTACGATAATGCCATTTGCTTCGTCTTCAGCAATTAATTCGTCCATTCTGTAAACTAAATCTTGTTTTTGATTTTCTGGTACAAATTTAGATAATAATGAAATCGCGGTTTCTTTATTCACATCAAAATTGATCGAAAAATCTTTGAATTGTTTGTATAAGCCGCTGTGCATTAAATCAAATTTAGGATTTGGCACTAAAGCAATGTTCAGATCTAATGCCATTTTGCCTTTTTCATCAGAAATAGAAAGAGGGGCTAATTTAATTTGAGGCTGATTATTTGCAATGACCATGCCTGCTTGTTGTAATTTTTGTACCAATGGTTTAGGTAACGGCATATCTGAATCAGCCTTGCCTATTGCTACTAAAATGTTTAAAAGTTCTTGTAATGCATTGCCATCAATGTGATTCAATTCTAGGTTGTTGGTAAATTTCCCTAAATTTTTGCCATTAATATGTAGTTCATCCAGATTTGTTTTATTGATGATATTTACTGTATCACCCTCAACTTGTGTAGTTAAATTTGCTTGGCTGTTTTTTCTGAATCAGAGAGACTTTTCTCCTGTCTCTGCAGACTCAGTATTTTGCTCAAAATAGCCTATTTTTACTATTGATATTTCCACTATAAATAAATGGCCATTTTGTGCTTTGTAGTAAGCCTTGTACGACAAGATCTTTTATTTTAATTGATGAAGCGGTTGAAACTGCATGATTTGGGTCATTTGAATTAAATGCATCTACAGATAGCGTATAATTGCTTGGTTCATTTTTCTCTAAATCTACATTTAATACGACATTTGACCAATCAAAATCTGCCTTAGATTGCTCATTATGATATTGCCCCGATGCAAGTTTTTAATTCAGCATTACCGTTTAAGGCATAATTCATTGCGAAATTCAGTTGTAACGGTTTTTCTGATTTTGTGATGTCAAAGATTACCTGAGTTGCTGTATTTTTTTCCTAACAAGGTTTGGCTTGAAAAATGGTTGGAACAAAATTCAGTTTTGCCACTCGATCAAGCGGCAAAGGACCGTGATAAAGCGTTGATGATAAAGGAATAATGATCGTTTCATTTGCTTTGTGGATTTCTATTTGATCTTGAATATGAGAGGCAAATAATCCTCTATCAAATTTTATATTTTTTTATAAAAAAATTTTTACTTTCTTCTAATACATCTGTTTTGGCAAATAGTTGATTCTAACTGTTTTTAGTTGATGTAAATATTCTTCCTCAGCTTTTTTTCCCTGTAAACCATGCACCTGTACACCAAACGGCAGCAAGAGCAACGACTACGCCTGCAGCAATTTTTTTGATTTTTTTCATTTATTTCTTTCCTATTTTAAAGTAAAAAAATTTTCGCCAAATTTATCATAAATCCCTTTTTTTCTTGCCTGAAAATTTTTGTTTTTCCCCTTGAAGTTCATCATTTGAGACTTATCTTGAATACAAGAACAGAAATCACCGCACTTTAAGAAATAAAAAATTTTTTTAAAAATTTTTCTCTTGAAATGCGAAAGAATATCCACATCTTACAATTCGTAACAAATAGGGCTTGTAGATGTTTCAAAAATATTTGTGATAGAGGCTATTTTGAGACATTTATAAGTTCAACCCCGAATTTTAAAAATTTTTTTACTAGGAGTACAAAATGGGAAAAATTATTGGTATTGACTTAGGTACAACAAACTCTTGTGTAGCAGTTATGGAAGGCGACAAGGCTCGCGTAATTGAAAAATGCAGAAGGTGCACGTACAACCCCTTCAATTATTGCTTATACAGATAATGAAACCTTAGTTGGTCAGCCAGCAAAACGTCAAGCAATCACTAACCCGAAAAAAATACATTATTTGCTATTAAACGTTTAATTGGTCGTCGTTTTGAAAGCGAAGAAGTTCAACGCGATATTAAAATTATGCCTTTCGAAATCGTGCGTGCAGATAACGGCGATGCGTGGGTAAATGTAAAAGGCGATAAATTAGCGCCGCCACAAATCTCTGCTGAAGTATTGAAAAAAATGAAAAACTGCAGAAGATTTCTTGGGTGAATCTGTAACAGAAGCGGTAATTACTGTTCCTGCATACTTTAATGATGCACAACGTCAAGCAACGATTGATGCTGGTAAAATCGCAGGTTTAGATGTTAAACGTATCATCAATGAACCAACAGCGGCTGCGTTAGCGTTCGGTTTAGGTTCAAGCAAAGAAAACCAAGTGATCGCAGTTTACGACTTAGGTGGTGGTACATTCGATATTTCAATCATCGAAATTGACAACTTTGATGGCGAACAAACTTTCGAAGTATTGGCAACAGGTGGTAACACTCACTTAGGTGGTGAAGACTTCGATAACCGTGTAATTGATTACATTATTGATGAGTTCAAAAAAAGAACAAAAACATTGATTTACGTAATGATCAATGGCATTACAACGCGTAAAAAGAAGCAGCAGAGAAAGCAAAAATTGAACTTTCATCAGCGCAATCTACTGAAGTAAACTTACCTTACATCACTGCAGATGCGACAGGTCCTAAACACTTAGCATTAAATATCACTCGTGCAAAATTAGAAGCATTAGTAGAAGATTTAGTGGCAAGCTCAATTGAGTCTTTGAAAGCTGTATTAAAAGATGCAGGTAAAAGCGTGAGTGAAATTCACGACATTATTCTTGTGGGTGGTCAAACTCGTATGCCACTTGTACAACAAAAAGTTGCTGAGTTCTTCGGTAAAAGAAGCTCGTAAAGATGTTAACCCTGATGAAGCGGTGGCAATCGGTGCAGCAGTTCAAGGTGGTGTATTAAAAGGTGATGTGAAAGACGTTCTTTTATTAGACGTTACTCCGTTATCACTTGGTATCGAAACCATGGGCGGCGTGATGACCACTTTAATTGAGAAAAACACAACGATTCCAACCAAAAAAATCGCAAGTGTTCTCAACAGCAGAAGATAACCAAAGTGCGGTAACAATTCACGTTCTTCAAGGTGAACGTAAACGTGCGGCAGACAATAAATCTTTAGGTCAATTCAACCTAGAAGGTATTAATCCTGCACCGCGTGGTATGCCACAAATCGAAGTAACATTTGATATCGATGCGAACGGCGTAATCAACGTATCTGCGAAAGATAAAAAAACACAGGTAAAGAGCAACAAATCCGCATTCAAGCATCTTCAGGTTTATCTGATGAAGAAATCCAACAAATGGTTCGTGATGCAGAAGCAAACGCAGATGCAGACCGTAAATTTGAAGAGCTAGTTCAAGCGCGTAACCAAGCAGATGGTATCGCACACGCAACTCGCAAACAAATTACCGAAGCAGGCGATGCGTTAGCGGCTTCAGACAAAGAGAAAATTGAAGCAGCGGTGAGTGAACTTGAAACTGCAGCAAAAGGCGAAGACAAAGCAGAGATCGAAGCAAAAATCGAAGCGGTAATTAAAGCCTCTGAACCATTAATGCAAGCAGCTCAAGCAAAAGCTCAACAAGCTGGTGGCGAGCAACCACAACAATCATCAGCAAAAGATGATGGCGTGGTAGATGCTGAATTTGAAGAAGTGAAAGATAATAAATAATTCACCGCTCTTCTTAGCATAAACAAAGGGCGTGGAAACACGCCCTTTTGGTGTATCTAACAAGTCCCCCTCTTTAGAAAAGAGGGGTTAGGGAAGATTTGATAGCGATATTAAATTTTTCTTATTAGCTAAATTTACTTCTGCCAAATCTCCTCCCGCCCCTCTTTGCTAAAGAGGGGAGTATATTATAAGCGGTCAAATTTACTCAGGATTTTTGTAAATTTAAGGAATAGTTATGCCACTTACACTTTATCCACTTGCTACAATTCGTACGCATAATACAAAGGAAAATACCGCGGAAAAAGATTGGACAGCTTTGGCAGAATAATTTTGTAAAATTGCCTCAAAAATGAGCCTTATTATGGTGTTTATCTGAATTATGAATCGGATTTTTACGGGCTATTATGATGTTGCTGTTGCTCAAGAAAGTAAACCTGAAGGCAGTTTCTCAACCATTGAAATTGAAGATCTGACTTGGTATGAAATCTTCCCCACGACTTGTGAATTAGTAGTTCAAACGTGGCAACGCATTTGGAATAAAGAAAAGCAAGGCTTATTAAAACGATGCTTATAAAGTGGATTTTTGAGAAATATTATCCAAATGGAAAAGTGGATATTTACATTTCAATTTGCCCACATTGCTAAAAATAGCGAATGTAAGCGGTCAGAAATGACAAAAATATTTGCAAATAAAAAAATACGGAAACACTATGGCAAAAAGATTATTACGAAGTCCTTGGCCTACAAAAAGGGGCGAGTGAGAACGACATTAAACGTGCGTATAAACGTTTAGCGTCTAAACATCACCCTGATAAAAAAACCAAGGCAGTAAAGAAGCAGAGGAAAAAAATTCAAAGAAATTAATGAAGCTTATGAAGTATTAGGTGACGATCAAAAAAACGTGCAGCCTACGATCAATATGGCCACGCAGCCTTTGAACAAGGTGGTGGCGCAGGTGGTTTCGGTGGCGGTTTTGGTGGTGCTGATTTCGGCGATATGTTCGGCGATATCTTTGGCGATATCTTTGGTGGCGGTGGTCGTGGTCGTCAGCGTGTTGTTCGTGGCGAAGACTTACGCTATGACTTAGAAATTACTTTGGAAGAAGCCGTAAAAGGTACGACCAAAGATATTCAAATCAATACTCTTGCGCATTGTGATAGCTGTGGTGGTTCTGGGGCTGAAAAAAAGGCTCTAAAAGTGGAAACTTGTCCGCATTGTCACGGTTCTGGTCGAATTCGTCGTCAACAAGGTTTCTTCGTATCTGAAAGTATTTGTCCAACTTGTCACGGTAGCGGTAAGAAAATTGAAAAACCTTGTCGCAGTTGTCATGGCGAAGGGCGTGTTCATAAGAAAGAAAATCTTTCAGTAAAAAAATCCCTGCAGGCGTAGATACGGGCAACCAACTTCGCTTAGCTGGCAAAGGCGCAGCGGGCGAAAATGGTGCACCAGCTGGAGATTTATATGTTGTGATTCACGTGAGAGAACATAATATTTTTTTGAACGTGACGGTAACAACTTATATTGCGAAGTACCGATTAGCTTTGCTACTGCAGCGCTTGGCGGTGAAATTGAAGTGCCAACCTTAGATGGTCGAGTGAAGCTTAAAAATCCCAGCTGAAACGCAAACTGGAAAATTATTTCGCATGCGAGGCAAAGGTGTCGCCTCTACACGTAGTGGTTATGCGGGTGATTTAATTTGCCGTATCGTGGTCGAAACACCCGTTAATTTAACCAGCGAGCAAAAAGAATTACTCCAAAAACTTGAAGAAAGTTTACAAGGTAAAGATTTAAGTAAACATGCACCGAAATCTTCAGGATTTTTTGGACGGTGTGAAAAATTCTTTGATAACTTGGGTAAGTCTGACAAATAAAGATAATGAAAAAGTCCGCTTTCGCGGACTTTTTGCTTATAGACTATCCAAATTATTATAGTTGTCCCTATTCCATTCTTGGTATTCTTTAAAAATATTTTCATAAATTGCTACCTAATCTAAAATTCGTCAATTTGTTTTTTTAAATGCCAAAAGGAGAGTAAACATGAAACTGGTTGAAGTAAAACACCCACTTGTTAAACACAAATTAGGTGTGATGCGTGAAGCTGAGATTGATACAAAAATTCCGTGAACTGGCAACAGAAATCGGTAGCCTATTAACCTACGAAGCAACGTCAGATTTAGAAACTGAAAAAGTAACTATCAACGGTTGGAATGGCCCAGTAGAAATTGACCGAATTAAAGGTAAAAAGTAACGGTTGTCCCAATTTTTACGTGCAGGTTTAGGTATGATGGATGGTGTACTTGAACATGTACCAAGCGCACGCATCAGTGTAGTGGGGATCTACCGTAATGAAGAAACCCTTGAACCAGTCCCTTACTTCCAAAAATTAGCTAGCGATTTAGAAGAGCGCCTTGCAATTGTTGTTGATCCGATGCTTGCAACGGGCGGTTCTATGATTGCTACCCTTGATCTTTTTAAAAGCAAAAAGGTTGTAAGCATATTAAAGTATTAGTTTTAGTCGCTGCGCCAGAAGGTATTAAGGCTCTTGAAGCGGCACATCCCGACATTGAACTTTACTGTGCTTCTATTGATAGCCACCTAAATGAACATGGTTACATTATTCCAGGTCTAGGTGACGCGGGTGATAAAAATTTTTGGGACTAAATAATCCCAAAACAAAAGACGGTATTCATACCGTCTTTTTTTCGGTGCATGAAATATTAAAAAAATATTGACCGCACTTTCAGTTAATTCAAACAGAGAGTTGAAACTAAATGACACATCAAAATTCTTCCGTGGTAGAAAACCAGAGTAAACTTAAACAATCTTTTTGTTGGCCTACAGATGCTCTTTCGTCGCATTTGGTGCGCTCGTTCTTGTACCATTAATTACTGGTCTTGATTCCAATACGGCATTACTAACTGCTGGCGTTGGCACCCTACTCTTCCAACTTTGCACTGACAAACAAGTTCCTATTTTCTTAGCCTCATCTTTTTGCCTTTATCGCACCGATTCAATATGGTATTCAGACATGGGGGGATTGCAACCACTATGGGGGGATTAGCATCGGCGGGTCTTGTATATTTAGCACTAAGTATATTGGTAAAATTACGTGGAACTGAAGCATTACAACGTATTTTTCCCACCGATTGTTGTGGGCCCAGTGATTATTATTATTGGGATGGGGCTTGCCCCTGTGGCAGTTGATATGTCATTAGGCAAAAACAGTGCTTATGCTTATAACGACGCTATATTAGTTTCAATGGTAACACTTCTCACTACTTTATCTGTAGCAGTGTTTGCCAAAGGATTAATGAAACTCATCCCAATTATGTTTGGTATTACTGCGGGCTATATTTTATGCTTATTCCTTGGTTTAATTAATTTCCAACCAGTGATTGATGCGCCTTGGTTTAGCTTACCAAAATTAACTGCGCCTGAATTTAACCTAGAAGCTATTCTTTATATGTTGCCAATTGCTATTGCACCGGCGGTAGAACACGTTGGCGGTATTATGGCAATCAGCTCTGTAACAGGTAAAGACTTTTTAAAAAAACCAGGATTACACCGCACTTTATTAGGTGATAGCTTAGCAACTGCAGCTGCATCTTTAGTGGGTGGCCCACCAAATACAACTTATTCTGAAGTAACTGGTGCCGTAATGTTAACCCGAAATTTCAATCCTAATATTATGACATGGGCTGCCGTTTGGGCTATTGCAATTTCATTCTGTGGAAAAAGTAGGCGCCTTCCTATCAACGATTCCAACTATTGTAATGGGAGGAATTATGATGCTTGTTTTTCGGTTCAATCGCAGTCGTGGGCATGAGCACCTTAATTCGAGACAAAGTTGATGTTACCGAAGCACGTAATCTGTGTATTATTTCTGTCGTAATGACATTTGGTATCGGCAATATGTTTGTAGATGTGGGCAATGTATCACTAAAAGGTATCAGCTTATGCGCAGTTGTTGCTATTATCTTAAACCTTGTTTTACCGAAAGCAAAAATGAAGTAGAATAAGAGCTCTTTTAAAAAGGGTTAAATCCCAATTTAGCCCTTTTCTTACTATAATCTGTAATACATAAATATTTGAATAAGCAGCTTTCCTTACCTATTCATCAAATTGATGATGCCACATTAGAAAACTTTTTACGGCGATAATAATCTTTTTATTGCTCGACTCTTTACGCAAAAAAATTCAGCTGAATTAAAACAACAGTTTTTTTCTATATTTGGGGAAATAAAGGTTCTGGAAAAAACTCATCTTCTGAGAGCATTCAGTAACGAATATTTAATCAATCAACGTACTGCTATTTATGTACCGCTCAGCAAATCTCAATATTTTTTTCTACCACAGTTCTTGAAAATCTGGAACAGCACGAATTAGTGTGTCTAGATGATGTACAAAGTGTGATCGGAAATGACGAATGGGAATTAGCTATTTTGATCTATTCAATCGAATTAAAAGCAAGCGGAAAAACGCTTTTGCTTATTAGTTCAGATAAATCGCCTTCTGCACTTTCTGTAAAATTGCCTGATTTGAACTCTCGCTTGACTTGGGGTGAGATTTATCAATTAAATTCCTTAACTGATGAACAAAAATTAGTGTGCTGCAACATAACGCTTATCAACGAGGAATTCAATTACCCGATGAGACGGCTAATTTTTACTTACACGACTAGCAAGAGACATGCACACATTATTTGAAGCTCTTGATCTACTAGATAAAGCCTCGTTGCAAGCACAACGAAATCTTACGATTCCTTTCGTTAAAGAAATTTTAAATCTTTAACAAAAAGGCGCTAATGCGCCTTTTTAATCATCCACCTGATAATTTAACGGTAAATCCTTTTTTTGCTCTAACAATTTGCTTGAGCAAATCACGCTTTTCACCTTGAATCTCAATCATTCCATTTTTAACTGAACCACCACATCCACAACGTTTTTAATTCAGCAGCTAATTTTTCAATTCCTCATCAGATAAATCTAAACCAGTTATAACCGATACGCCTGCACCTTTTCCTACCACTCGTTTGTTTTTGGATACGTACAACACCGTCTCCCTTTTTGGGCGCACTAAGGAAACCTTTTTCCTCTTTAATTCTCCCCACATCAGTTGAATACACTAAAAATAGAATCTGACATCATTCTTACCTAATAGACGCGTTAATAGAACGAAGAACCTCTACTGGATTATCAGCTTTAGTAATAGGACGCCCTATTACTAAATAATCTGAACCAGCACGAATCGCAGCAGTAGGAGTCATCACTCGTCTCTGATCACCAAAATCAGCCCCAATTGGACGAATCCCTGGGGTCACTAATTTAAAAGTCTTCTCCACAAGCGTTACGTAAAATTTCAACCTCTTGCGGAGAACAAACCACCCCATCCAAACCTGCGCGTTGGGTTAAATGAGCTAATCGTAAAACTTGTTCCCTTAGAGATGCATTAATCCCAATTTGTAATAAATCCAAATCTTCCATACTGGTTAATACCGTCACAGCGATAAGCAATGGCGCATCTTTCCCATAAGGTTCAAGAATTCTCTTAGCTTCTTCCATCATTCGTAGCCCTCCGCTTGCGTGCAAATCGACCATCCATACCCCTAAATCAGCTGCAGATCGACCGCTCTTGCTACAGTATTTGGAATATCATGATATTTAAGATCTAAGAAAACATCAAAATTACGTTGATGTAATTGTTTTACAAAATTCATACCAAGTGTAGTAAACATTTCTTTACCCACTTTTTAATCGACATAAATTCGGATCAATTTGATCAACTAAAGCAAGAGCATCTGATTCTTTCTCATAATCCAATGCCACAATAATTTTGCTTATCATAATGTTACCTCACTGAGTATCAATTAATTATGTTCTTGACTTGAAACTGGTTTAATACATTTCCCATTGACGGCAAGATGGGCAATTCCACAACAACTTGTGGATTTGATAACCACAATTTGTACAACGATAAGCTGAAGTTTGCTTAATTCGTTCCCCCACCATTTTATGTAATAAAAATTAGACTTTCTTTTCCACGTCCGTCTTCTGCCTCATCAATTTGATACTGCATAAAACGATGGAAAATTAAAAGTACTTGGCTTTTTCGTGAGTTGCTGATAAAGCTTAGCTTGAGCAGCAGGTTTTCCATCTTTTTCTTCAATTAATTTAACTAGGGCTAACTCTACCTCATCATTATTAGTAATTTGGCCAGCACGGATTAAGAATAACTCAAAGTTATCTAACTGATTTAATTCTTCATAACAATGTTTTAAAGGTGATAAAATTTCACCAGTATAAGCTGGATTTTGCTCCAAAAACATTTTCTAATATTTTTTGCTGCTTGTTGATATTGACCTTCAAGCATTTCTAAATTTGCGAGTAATAAAGAAGCGCGAACACAAGTAGGAGAAACCAACAAGGCTTTTTGTAAAATACTGCGTTTTTTTCAACCTCATTTTCAGGCTCTAAACTTTGTGAACATTCACAATAACATTGCGCAAGTTCAATATTATTCTCTTGTGGTTTGATTTTTGCGAGTTTTTCAGCAATATTAACCGCTTTTTCCATTCTTTAGTTTTTTTGATAAATCACTAAAAGTTGCTGCAAAGCATTTTCTGCAAATTCAGGTTCATCCACTAGTAAAATATAAAGACTTTCAGCTCGGTCAAAAACCAACCGTCATAAAATCTCGAGCAAGCTGCTGCTTAGCGAGCAGTTTTTGTTCAAAAAGTATAATTTGGGCTACGATCTAAAGCCTGATGAATGCGAAGAGCACGATCAACTTCGCCTCTAGAACGGAATAGATTGCCAAGTGTAAGCTCCGCTTCAAATTGGGAGTGACTTTCGATTTCATTTTTCGGTTTCTTGCTTCTGAAGCATGTCCAAAAACAAATCTACAGCTTTATCGGTTTGATTGGAAAGTAGAAGTTTACCCCCCGTAACATAATCTCGGAGAGTTTATTACTAATGTCATCTTGATCTTTCTTTACACTACGCTGCCCCATGTACCAACCATAGGCTGCAGCGATGGGCAATAGTAGAAAGAGTAATTCCAGCATTAGACAGCCTTATCGCGGGTAGTCGTTAATTCATGAAGTTGTAATGTTTGACGTTTAACTTGGCGCGCTAAAACCATATTCTTGAATTTTAATTTTTAAATAGAAAAATCCACTAATTAACCAACCAAGAATTAACCCAAAACCAAATAAAATCGCGACAAGTGTAGAAAGTTGGAGCTGGCTTTCTGCCACAATATAGTTAAAGGTTATTATTTGATCGTTATTGGCTCCAACAGTAATCGCAACAAGTACAATAGCAATAACAATCACAAAAACCTAAAATATACTTAATCATAATTCCCCTCTCAAATTACGCCACTATTATGCCAAACTTTCTAATAAAAAAACGACACTTACGCGCCGTTTGTACTAATGAACTATAAACAATTTACTCGTTCTTTTTAATTCTTTACCCGCCTTGAAATGTGGCACTGATTTCTCATCTAATTTTACTGAATCACCTGTTTTTAGGATTACGCCCTAAACGAGGCTGACGATAATGTAACGAAAAACTACCAAACCCACGAACTTCAATACGATCACCATTTTCGAGAGACTGAGACATAAACTCAAGAATATCTTTTTACAATATTTTTCAACCATTTTCAGAGGTAACATTGGATGCTTTTTCTGATAATTTTTTTCGATAAGTTCTGATTTAGTCATCGTCTTTTTCTCCCCTCATATTATTCAAATTAAGATCTATTGCTAATACATTATTTCAATACATTAGCAATAAGCTCTAACAAATAAGGCTGGACATAAGCTCAGCCTTATTATGTGAATTAATTATTCACCTTTAGCTGCTTTAAATGCTTCAGCCATTGCGTTTGGAATAGCAACTTCTTCTTGTTTGTTATTCACATTTGCAACTGCTGCAGCTTCTTCAGCTTGATCTTTTGCTTTCACTGATAAGTGAACGATACGAGATTTACGATCTACACCAGTGTATTTAGCTTCAACTACGTCACCTGCAGCAACTTCATTTGTTAAATCAGCTGCGCGGATATAACCTTCAACGCCGCCCGCTAATTCAACTTTAGCACCTTTTGCATCTGCTTCAACTACAGTTACAGATACTACAGCACCTTTTTTGTTGATTGCTACGAAGTTATTGAATGGATCTTCTTCAAGTTGTTTTGATACCCTAAAGAAATACGCTCTTTCACTGCATCAACTGCTAATACTACCGCAGAAACTTCGTCACCTTTTTGTAGTTACGAACTGCTTCTTCACCTGATACATTCCAAGAAATATCAGATAAGTGAACTAAACCATCGATACCACCTTCAAGACCGATGAAGATACCGAAATCAGTGATAGACTTGATTTTACCAGTTACTTTATCGCCTTTATTGTGAGTTTCAGCAAATTGAGTCCATGGGTTAGCTTTACATTGTTTTTAAGCCCAAAGAAATACGACGACGTTCTTCATCAATTTCTAATACCATTACTTCAACAGTATCGCCTAAGCTAACAACTTTAGATGGGTGGATATTTTTGTTAGTCCAATCCATTTCAGAAACGTGAACTAAAACCTTCAACGCCATCTAAGATCTCAACGAAACAACCATAGTCTGTTAGTTAGTTACTTTACCAGTTAATTTGCTGTTTACTGGGTGATTTTCAGCAATTGCAGCCCATGGATCTTGGCCTAATTGTTTTTAAGCCTAAAGACACACGAGTACGATCTTTTATCAAATTTTAATACTTTTAACAGTAACTTCATCGCCAACATTCACGATTTCGCTTGGGTGTTTAACACGTTTCCAAGCCATATCTGTGATATGTAATAAACCGTCAACACCACCAAGATCAACGAATGCACCGTACTCAGTTAAGTTTTTAACGATACCTTTAACTTCTGAACCTTCAACAAGATTTTCTAATACTTGTTCACGTTCTTGGCTGTTTTCAGATTCAATCACTGCACGACGAGAAACAACAACGTTGTTACGTTTTTGATTCTAATTTGATTACTTTGAATTCTAATTCTTTACCAAGTAAGTGATCTGCTTCACGCGCTGGACGAGTATCAACTAAAGAACCAGGTAAGAATGCACGAACACCGTTTAACTCAACTGTGAAACCACCTTTCACTTTGCCGTTGATTAAACCGATAACGGTCGCTTTTTTTCTTCGTAAGCTTTTTTCTAATTCAATCCAAGATTCGTGACGAACAGCTTTTCTCACGAGAAAGTTTAGTTTCACCGAAACCATCTTCAACTGCATCTAATGCAACATTTACAGTATCGCCAACTTGGATTTCAAGTTCGCCTTGTGCATTTAAGAATTCAGCAACTGGGATTGCAGACTCAGATTTTAAACCTGCATCAACAAGCACAAAGCCTTTTTGGATAGCTACTACAGTACCGCTAACGATTGAACCTTGACGAGTTTCAAGGCCTTTTTAATGATTCTTCAAAAAGTTGAGCAAAAGATTCTGACATATAAATAATCTTCTTAATTTAAGTTAATAACATCCACATTAAAATCCATAAAATGCGGGGTTGAGGATAAATGCTTATTCTTCCTTGAACAAACAGTTAAATCGAAACTGACACCTTTTCTTGAATATAAGCTAACGCCTGATCAATAACTTCACCAATACTCAACGTTGTGCTATCCAATAACAAAGCATCATCAGCCGGTTTTAGAGGCGCAACCTCTCGATTTCTATCACGAAAATCACGCTCTTTTATCTCGGCTAAAAATCTGTTCAAAGTTACCATTTATTCCTTTATTTTTGCAACTGTTTATAACGTCTTTTTGCACGTTCTTCAGCACTCGCATCTAAAAATAACTTCACTTGAGCATTTGGGAATACCACAGTACCCATATCTCTACCATCAGCAATTAATCCATCATTTTTCGCAAAATCTTGCTGAAGTTAGCAAAGCTGACCGCACTTCTGGAAACACAGCTACTTTAGATGCGGCATCAGCGACTTCTTGAGTACGAATTAAATGGCTTACATTCATTCCAGCAAGCAAAATATTCACCTCGCCATTTTGAGGAATAAATTGAATATTTAAGTGACGGGCTAATTCAGCTAGCGCCGACTCATTTGTTAAATCAGTTTTTACGTTGTAATGCAGCTAATGCTGTAACGCGATAAATCGCTCCACTATCCAACAACGCATAACCTAGCTTTTTCAGCCAAAGCGTAACAAAGCGTACCTTTCCCAGCACCGCTAGGCCCATCAACGGTAATAATCGTTCCCATGCTACCTATCTCTTACCTAATTATGATAATTTATCGTATTATAGAGATAAAACGAGGTTATTTCGCTACAAAAATTCTTTTGCTAACTCATATAAGTAATAAGCGGTTGGAAACAACACCCTATCATCTACACGGAATTTAGGGTGGTGTAATGCATAAGGTCCACCAGAACCTATCATAACAAATACACCTGGCACTTCTACTTGATAAAAAGCAAAGTCTTCACCAATGGGACTCGCTTCCACAATTTTGGTCTCAAATCCAATAGCACCTGCTACATTTTAAAAACAAAAAGGAACCAACTGCTCATCATTATTTACAGAAGGCGGGCCAGCATGCCAATCTAGTTCTATTTCAACATCAAACGTAATCGCAATACCTTGCAATAACATACGTAAACGCTGTTCAATCTGAGTTCTTACATTCACATTAAAACTTCGAACAGTTCCTTCTAAATAAGCATTGTCAGGATGACGTTCCAAGTATTACCACTTTTTAATATGAGTTATGGAAATAACAGCATTTTCATTAGCCGCAATATTTCGACTGATAATAGTTTGAACAACACTAATAATCTGAGCAAGTACTACTATGGGATCTTTACCATCCTGTGGGCGAGCCGCATGAGCTCCCTTTGCTAAAAAATACGAATTTCGAAACGATCCACTCCTGCTGTTAATGCATGTGGCTTGGTACCTACTGTACCTACAGGCAACATGGGATCATTATGTAAACCAAAAATAGCATCTACATTTTTGTAAAAGCACCAGACTTTAATACGTTCAATGCACCTAAACCTGTTTCTTCTGCAGCCTGAAACAATACTCTAACTGTCCCTCTAATTCATTTTTGATGCTGTTTTAATAAAAATTGCAGCACCAAGTGCAGCTGACATATGAAAAATCATGTCCACAGGCATGCATAATACCAACTTTTTGAGCTAAATTCAACGCCTGATTCTTCCTCTATTGGTAATGCATCTATATCTGCACGCAGCATTACGGTTTTTCCAGCTTTAAGGCCTTTAATCTCTGCCACTAATCCTGTTTGAAGTGGAAATGGTAAAATATCAATATGATGTTTTTCTAAAAACTTCCCTAATTTTTTGCCGTTGTTTCAAATTCTTCATTGGAAAGCTCTGGATATTGATGGCGTTCTTGACGAAATTGACGTAAAAATCTGCCAAGATTTGATATTGTTGTGTCAATTGATTTAATTTTTCCATATTACATCTCACAATATTGATTGATAAGCTTGAATAAAATCCTGAATATTAATTCCATTTTTTTAAATTGCTAATATCTTGATAAAGTTGCTGAGATAAGGAATTATTACCTATAGCTAACTCAAGTTTCTCTTTTAATTGAGTATTGGAATAAGGATTCATAGGACTTCCTTTTGGAAAATTAGAACTGGCCTCTAAAAATAGCCCCATTTTTTTAACTGTACTCTAATTTTCACTTTTTAGGATTTACCTCATTATTTTGATAAGTTCGATGAATTTTTAGACATAATCTGGCAAATACATGGTTCAACTTGAGACTGCTCAAAATGTTTAAAATCCAATTTTTATTTAGCAAAATTGAAGCTAAAATATATTCTGCAGAAAAATTTTCCCTAGCTAGCAATATCTACTTTTTGATAAATTAATGCAGCATCTGAGTTAACATAAAAACAAATCTCAATTTGAAGAATATCACTTATATTTGAAATCTTATTTCTTAACTTATAAGAAATATCAGCAATTCCTGCTGCGGCAGAACAATAAGGATAATTTTTTAAACCAAAGCTGATGAATTTGCCAATTTTTCTCCCAATCATATCCCCAGTCTTCAACCGAACATTGGTCTCCAAATAACATAAAAACCAATTTTTCATCAAATGGATTCTGTGGTAAAGACAAGCCTGTTTTAATCCAATCAATAGATTGAATCGCATTTTGTGCAGCAATTCCTGCATGTAAAGCCTTAATAGGAGAACCAAACACAAAACGCATTCCTGATGATTGTGTTGCAGCCAAAGAAATAGCATCAGATAGAAAAAGATATTGGTGTAAATAGCCTATAGCACAGGTTGCGGCAATTCCTCCTAAAGTGATTGTACTATGCCATCCCCTGATATAGAGTTTAGGATTTAGTATCTGACCCAAACGAGCCATAACCTCTACACCAATAACATAAGCAGTTAAAAACGCCTACTGTCAATTCGCTGTATACTTTTTATCAATGCTGGCAAAAAGCGCACTTAAAATCACAGATGAAGGGTGTCCACGTACAGTCGCATGCACATCATCATAATCTAAGTAATGTGCTTGAAAACCGTTAAATAAGGCAGCCTGTCTTGCGGTCACTAACTGTTTTTGTCCAATTAACCATGCCCTCTTATTTCCTCCCTCTAGCATAATCCAATCTTTAAATTGTTGTAATTCAACTTGATTTTTAGCTTGGAGTGAAGAGGCAAAATAATCTACAACCCCTCTTGTAGCCTGTTTTAATGTATCTTGTTCATTAATTAAGGGAGTATTTAGAATTTTATTTGCCAATTCTTGTGCATTCATTCCTCCCCCCTAAATATAAAATTCAATGGGATCTGAAAATTGCTTTACAAAACGTTTTGTTTGTTCTTGCTTAGGAAAATCAATAATCTGCTTAGCTGGTCCTTGTTCTATGATGTTTCCATCTGCCATAAAAATAATACGATCAGCCACATGTTTTGCGAATTCCATTTCATGAGTAACAATAACCATTGTAATTTTTTTGTTTAGCTAACTGTTGTATCACTTGTAAAAACTTCATTTACACGCTCTGGATCCAATGCAGATGTAGGCTCATCAAAAAGCAAAACTTTAGGTTTTTACAGCCAAAGCACGAGCTATCGCAATACGTTGTTGCTGCCCACCAGAAAGCGTAATAGGATACTGGTGGGCCTGCTCAGAAAGTCCGACCCGTTTTTAGTAAATCCAAACCTAATTTTTGCGCTTCAATTTTACTCATTTTTCTGATTAACCAACGGCGTTAGTGTAATATTCTCAAGTGCAGTTTTATTTTTAAATAAATTATAACTTTGAAACACCATTGCTGATTGATGACGTAATGAGACTTCATCCTGACGAGAATGGTCTTTAACATCAAACTCTTTAGATGCTATTTTTAATTTTTCCCTTCATCAGGTTTTTTTCCAATAAATTTAAACACCGTAATAAAGTAGATTTCCTGATCCTGAAGGTCCAATAATTGCGACAACCTCCCCTTTTTGAATAGATAAATCAATTGATTTTAATACTGTATTTTTCCCAAAGGATTTTGAAAGTTTTTCAACAGAAATCATTGTAGTCATAATACATCCTTAACGCTTAACGTTTATAAGGTGAAGATAAAGCCACTTCCAATCGTTTTTGGGCCCAAGAATAAAGAACAACCACAAGCCAATAAACAATACCTACAGCTAGATAGGTTTCAAAGAATTTATATGATTCTACCGTTAATAACTTACCTGCAGCTAATAATTCAGGCACCCCAACAAAGAATGCTACTGATGAATCCTTTAATAAAGAAATAAACATATTCCCTGTACTTGGTAAGGCATTAACAAAAAGCCTGAGGTAAAATAATATGACGATAAACATTTATAAGAGATAATCCCATCGCCATACCCTGCCTCTTTTCTGACCATTGTCTACAGATTCTAAAACCTGCTCGAAAAAAATTTCGGCCAAATAAGCTGAATATTTCAAACTAAAAACAAAGTAATGCAGCGTTCATTGCTGACATTTCTTTTAAACTAGGAAATAACTGTGGTGAACCATAATAAATGATAAATAGCAACACTACCGTTGGCATCCCACGAAACAATGAAATATATAAAGCAAGTACCCCATCTATCATAAAACTTTTTATTCACACGAATTAGAGCAATAAATAAAACCAATAAAAATTGCTATAAAAATTGACACTACCGCAATAAATAATGTAGTTGGCAAAATATGAAATAATATTAGGGAAAACTGAAATAAAATATATAAAATCAAAACTCATATATAATCCATTAGGTGAAACCAAGAAATATCCTATCAAAAACCGGGAGGTTGAACCTCCCAATTCTTATTTATCTGATGCGTAATATCCTCGCTATAATATTTAATAGAAAGCTCTTTTTAATTTCCCACTTTCTTTTAATTTTTTTATAGCTTGGTTAAATTCTTTACGTAGTTCTTCTCCTTTTTTTCATTTTTTTAGCAAAATGGAAATGCTACTTCTTCAATTACTAATGGTTCTCCTACTAATTTAAATGGTAAATTTCATGTTTAATCTCAGCCAATAAGATTGGTTTAGAATTTACATAACCATCAACACGTTTATATACCAAATCATACATTGCACCATCGCGAGTTTCATAAGTTTTTCACATTTACTTCATTATTAGGAAAGCGTTTCTGCAAATTTTTTTCAAATGATTAGAACCCAATACCCCTGAAATCGTTTTTTTCCTTTAAAATTATCCAAAATATTAATTGTGCTATTATCTTTATGAGCTACAAGTTGACTACCATAATAACTGTAAGGTTGTGTAAAATCATATTTAGTTTTACGCGCCTCAGTTACTGCGACTGCATTAGCAACAGTATCTAAACGGCCTGAATCAAGTTGGCCCATAAGTCCTGAAAATTCAGCTGTCGTCCATTCAATGGTATAGCCTAATTCTTTTGCTATTGCCTCAGTTGTCTCTACATCAAACCCAACTAATTTACCATTCTGTTTAAAAACCATTTGGATAACTTTGTCCAGTAGATCCTATTTTTAATATCTTAGGGTGAAACTATCTTTGAGCTATCATTGTCCTTATCATTACAACCAGCTAAAAACAACTGTTGTTGCTAAAATAGTGAAAAGTGCGGATGTTTTTAAAATCATTTTTAACTCCTTATTTAATTAATGATGATGTTTTTTGATACCTTGAAATAATGCTGTGTTTAAAATTTTTCGATAATAAATTGTCGTATGATCATCGGTTAAATTTGCTTTTACCAATTTCTTCAAAAACCTTGTTTTATATAAAAGGAATTTAACCAAGGATGATTTTCTGCAGTACCTAGTGTCACAAAAGGCACTTTAAGTTGCTTTAGTAAAATATTCTCCTCTGTCCACTTTATAAGCTCTACCGCTAGACCTTGCTTTTTATAATCTGGATGAGTTGCCAACCAGCCAATATGAGGTACACCATAAGGTCCTGGATTATTCCCCAAGGCAAACGTAAACTAATAGAACAAACAAGATTACCATCAATAAATCCACTCAAAGACTAAATTAGCGCATAAATGCTGTTCAATTTCAGACTTAGAAACCGTTGATGCAGAAAAAATGAATTCCTAAAGCTAATATAGGTTGATAAGCACGATGTAATAAACTTTGATATGATTCAATATCAACAAGCGTTAGTGTTCTAATATCCATTAATCTAATAACCCCTGATAGCTCTGCATAACGAATAACGATATCTACTTTATCTGGAGCACTTCCTAAATAATTTTGTGGAATAAGCTCATTCTGTTATTTCAGACTCGTTAAATTCTTTCTTAATAATAGAGTTTTCTAACAATACATCTTTAAATGATCGAGCTTCTTCAAAAAGCTTTCATTGAACATTCATATACTAAGCTTTATGACTACTTTTGTTTTTCCTAAACGTTTACCTAATTCAAACATCACTTTTTCAGAAAAGAAGTAGCCCATTCTGCAACTCCAAATTTTTTTAACATTTTGCTCAGCATTCACTTTCATTCCGCGTAAAATAGATAAACCAATTTGTAATTGAGCTGAAAGATAAATATTCATCTCAGGCAAAGCAATCCACTCTGCTCGCCAACTCATGGCATCGCGTTCGTGCTCAACTCTCATTGATTCATGAATTAATGCAACACTTTTTAAAAATAGGTGAGGTAAGGCTAGCCATTCCCTCTAATGCAGCAGGATTCCGTTTATGAGGCATTGTTGATGAACCAATTTTTTTCCACTAGAAAAAGGCTCCCTCAATTTCATTAATCTCTGTACGCATTAAGTTGTAAAACTCATTAGCAATTTTACCCAACGTTCCACTGATTAAAGCTACAACCGAAGCATATTCAGAAAAGCGATCCCGTGCGGCTTGCCATCCGATATTCGGTGCATTTAATCCTAATAATGCTAATGCTCTCGCTTCTACTTCAGGACCTTTTTACCAAATGATGCATAAGTACAGATCGCACCACTAATATTGCCGACCAACACACGATCACGAATCTCATTTTAAACGTTGCAAATGGCGAACAAATTCATCTAACCACACCGCTAATTTAAAACCAAATGTTGTTGGTAAAGCTTGCATTCCATGAGTCCGCCCCACCATAGGTAAATATTGATATTTTTAGCTAATGTCTTTAATTCTTGCGCAACAAGACGTGTATCACGTAGTACAATCTCAAAAAGCTTCTTTTAACTGAAGCACTGTTGCCGTATCAACAATATCTTGTGTTGTCGCACCATAATGAATATATTCCCCGGCATCGCCGGATTGACGCTGTAAAGCATTAATGGTCGCCATAAAAGTATGCCTTAAGCGAACAGCTTCCTCTGCAAGTTCATTAAAATTAAGCGCCTCAACCTTCACTAATTGAGCAATTTTATTTGCCGCTTCTAATGGAATAACACCTAATTCCCCCTCAGCTTTCGCTAAAAGCAATTTTCAACTTCAACTTGCTTACGAAAACGATTTTCCTCTGACCATAGATCTCATCTCAGGAGTACCAAAATTATTCCCCAATGTAAGAAAAATCAATTACATGTGCTGCCATTTTTGCTTCCCTTCTATAAAATAACTAATTTGGAATGACGATGATTCTATAAATCTTTTATCTCCCCATCTAATAATTAATCCCTACATCATATTCCATTTTAGTCTATTAAGATTTTTAATCAGAGAAGATTGGTAATAAAAATGTAAAAATGAAAATAAAATGTTAATTTTTTATGAGATATTGATCACATTTTTCCCCAAAAAGAGGTATATTCTTCTATGCCCTAAATCCATACAATGCACGAGTCTTTTTTTATTATAAATTTAAGGATATTTTCTGATGTCTTTTGTTCTGAGTATTTTTCCTATTGTTTTGCTGATTTATCTAATGGTAAAACGAAATGCCTTGCCTTCTTATGTCGCATTACCTTGGATTGCAACATTAGTAATGGGTGTCCATCTTCTTCACTTTAATACCGATATTGTCACAATTAGTGCCAATGTTGTTTCCGCTATTATTGCTGTACAAACCCCAATCACAGTTATTTTTTTGGCGCGATCTTATTTAATCGCTTTTTCAGAAATTTCAGGTGCGACAGATACCATGCGTAAATGGCTAGGGAATATTAATCCCAATCCTGTAGCTCAATTAATGATTATCGGTTGGGCATTTGCTTTTATGATTGAAGGAGCAAGTGGTTTTGGTACACCTGCAGCCATTGCGGCACCTATTTTTAGTCGGGCTAGGTTTTCATCCATTAAAAGTCGCCATGTTGGCACTAATCATGAACTCCGTCCCAGTCTCTTTTGGGGCTGTGGGAACGCCTACATGGTTTGGTTTCGGTCCACTAAAACTATCAGAAGATATGATTTTTGGAAATTGGTTCGATTACAGCATTTATCCATTCTATTGCCGCATTTATTATTCCATTATTAGCATTACGAGTCTTAGTAAGTTGGAACGATATTCGTAAAAATATTATATTTATCTATATCAGTGTCTTTTGCTTGTGTCATTCCTTATTTCTTACTTGCTCAAGTTAATGATGAATTTCCATCATTAGTAGGCGGTGCAATTGGTTTATTTATTTCTGTATGGGCTGCAAATCGCAATATTGGCTTAACAAAAAGTAGAAAATATTCTGGATAATAATTCGGTCACAACTCAAGCAAGTAATGAAAGCATTATTCCCTAACAGGTTTATTGATTGCATTCCTAATCATTACACGTATCCATCAATTACCTTTCAAAGCAATGATGAATGACGCTACAATTTGGTTCTCCACAACTCTAGGAGCATTAGGTACATTTGAAATTAGTAAAGGCTTAATCTTTACGTTAAAAGATATTTTTGGTTCTGATGTATCATCAAGCTACAAATTGCTTTACGTACCAGCGTTAATTCCATTTGTAATCACAGTTTTAATTGCAATTCCCTATATTTAACGTCTCAATTAGCAATGTTAAAAAAACGTTTTTTTGCTTCAAGTTTACAACAATCAAAAATCCATTTATAGCCTTAGTGGGAGCCTTGGTTATGGTGAACTTAATGTTAGTCGGAGGTGAACACTCCATGGTGAAAAATTATTGGTCGCACCTTTGCAGAAATATCCGGCAGTAACTGGACAATTTTTTCTTCTTTCTTAGGGGGCTATAGGGGCATTCTTCTCGGATCAAACACCGTATCTAACCTAACATTTGGTAGTGTTCAACTTTCTACAGCGGAAACAACAGGAATTTCAGTAGCGTTAGTCCTAGCTTTTACAATCTGTTGGAGGTGCAATGGGGAATATGGTATGTATTAATAATATTGTTGCTGTCAGTTCAGTATTAAATATTTCTAACCAAGAAGGTACCATTATTAAGAAAAACCATTATCCCTATGATGATTTACGGTATTATTGCGGCACTCTGTGCGCTGTACTTAGTACCTTTTACTTTATAATCTATAAATTTACTTGGAAAAATGACCGCACTTTTGCGGTCATTTATTACTTTTCTCTTATTGGAGTGATTAAAAAATGAACGTAAATTTCTACGTAACCTGCATTGCAGACGTAGTAAAAAGTGGTGTGGCCAAAAAAACACCGTTTTACTGCTTTGAGAAACTCGGTTGCAATGTTACTTTCCTTGAAAAAAACAAGGTTGTTGTGGGCAGCCTGCATTAAATAGTGGCTATACAAAACAAGCTATCCCTGGCATGAAAAAAACTTAGTCGAAACCTTTGAAGTAAATGATTACCCAATCGTAGCACCTGCCGGTTCTTGTGTTTATGCGATCAAAAATTATCCCAACTACTTCACTAACGCAGGGGAATTAGACTGGGCTAAACGTGCCCAAAAAGTAGCTTCACGTTTCTGTGATTTAACCGATTTTATCGTGAATAAACTTGGAATAACTGATATTGGTGCCTATTTGCCAGGTAAAGCGGTTTATCACCCTTCTTGTAGCCTTACACGTAAACTGGGCATCGTAAATGAGCCTATCGCACTGTTAAAAAAATGTGAAAGGATTAGAGCTGCTTCCTATTCATAATCAACAAACCTGCTGTGGCTTCGGTGGGACTTTCTCTGTGAAAATGGCAGAGATTTCTGGCGAAATGGTGAAAGAAAAAGTTGAGCATATTGAAGAGGTTGAACCGCAATATTTAATCGGTGCAGATGTAAGTTGTTTATTAAATATTGGTGGTCGTTTACAACGCGAAGGCAGTAAGATCAAAGTGATGCACATTGCGGAAGTATTAATGCAAGGGGAGAAATAAGATGTCATTGAAAACCAGTAATCTTCCTTTTAAAGCGCGTGTCGATCATGAAGTACATAACACTATCATGCGTAAAGCGGTAGTGAAAGCCCAAGAAACGATTGGGGCTAATCGACAAAAATGGTGGACGAATTAGGTCATTGGGAAGAATGGCGTGATTTATCTAAACAGATTCGTAACCATGTTTTAGCTAATTTAGATGCTTATTTGTATCAATTGAGCGAAAAAGTGATAGAAAATGGCGGTAAAGTGTATTTTGCTGAAACTGCCGAAGAAGCGAGTGCTTATATTCGCAAAAGTTGCATTAGAGAAAAATGCGAAGAAAATCGTAAAAATCCAAATCCATGGTGACTGAAGAAATCGGTTTAAACGAAGTACTTGAAAAAGAGGGAATGCAAGTGATCGAAACCGATTTGGGTGAATATCTATTACAAATTTCAGGTGATAAACCATCCCATATCGTTGTGCCTGCAATCCACAAAGATCGTCACCAAATCCGCAAAAGATTTGTCTGAAAAACTCGGCTATGAAGGCGAGGAAACGCCTGAAGATAGGACGCGTTTCGTACGTGAAAAAAATTCGCCAAGATTTTTAGAGGCTGATATCGGTATCAGTGGTTGTAACTTTGCAGTAGCGGAAACCGGCTCAGTTTGTTTGGTGACAAACGAAGGTAACTTACGTTTAGCGACGACATTGCCGAAAAACGCATATTGCCGTGATGGGAATGGAGCGTTTAGCGCCTACTTTCCAAGAGGTGGATGTGTTAATTACGATGCTTGCTCGTAGTGCGGTAGGGGCGAAATTAACCGGTTATAACACGTGGTTAACCGGTCCTCGTCTTGCTGGTGAAACCGACGGTCCTGAAGAATTCCATTTGGTTATTGTGGATAATGGCCGTTCAGATATTTTAGCGTCTGAATTCCAAGAAGTTTTACGTTGTATCTCGTTGCGGTGCTTGTTTGAATACCCTGTCCGGCATATCGTCAAATCGGTGGCCATGGATATGGTTCTATTTACCCGGGTCCAATTGGTGCAGTAATTTCTCCATTACTAGGTTGTTATGATGAATTCAAAGAATTGCCGTATGCTTGTTCATTATGTAATGCGTGTAATTCTGTCTGCCCAGTGCGTATTCCATTAGCGCAGTTAATCTTAAAACACCGTGAGAAAATGGTAGAGTTAGGTAAAACTCCCGCAATGGAACGTTTATCTATTTTTTTGGTTTCACCACAGCCAATGCCAACCCAACACTATGGAAAACAGGTGTGAATATCGGTGCGAAATTAGCGAGTAAACTGATCAGAAATGGTAAAGCACCAATTACATTTGGTGCATTGGGTGAATGGACAAAAGCACGAGATTTACCACAAGCAGATGGTGAAAGTTTCCGTCAATGGTTTAATAATAGAGAGAGAGGGTAATAAGCATGGATTTACAAAATCGCGAAAATTTTCTTAATAAATTAGCGGCGAAAATGGGTAAAGCCCGTGCTATCGTACCTGAACCGATGGATACACCGGTCAATACGTACCCAACAGAGCGTTTAACCCATTTTAAGTGCGGTTGATTTAGCGAATGAATTTATCAATTCTGCTAAAAACCATGATGGTGGACGTAAATGTGTGTAAGGAATCTGATGCAGTGCAAACTTTACTTGCTCTTTGTGAAAAATATGGTGGCGGTGATGTTGTGCTTAATTCCGATGAAAGATTGACTGCACTTGGTATTCCTGTAGCGCTTGAAGCGAAATATACTTGCCATACGTGGTCATCAGAAACGGCACAAGATAACATTCGTTTTTCTGAAAAAGCTAATCTTGGCGTAGTTTATGCAGAATATGGTTTGGCGGAAACTGGCGGAATCGTCTTATTCTCTAGCGCAGATCGTGGACGTTCAGTGAGTTTATTACCTGAGAAATCAATTGTTATTTTTACGTAAAAAGCCAGATTGTTCCTCGTGTTGCACAAGTGGCGAAAATATTACACGAGAAAGCACAACAAGGCGAGCGTATGCCATCTTGTATCAATATTATCTCAGGTCCAAGCTCAACGGCGGATATTGAATTGATTAAAGTGATTGGTGTCCATGGACCCGTAGCAAAAAATCTATTTAATAATTGATGATCTCATAATGCAGAAAGGGCAAATGCCCCTTTTTCTTTCCCCCTATCAAGACATTTTTTTCACCTTTATCTGAAATTAGTTTTTCATTATTTTTTTGTTATTTCATTAATTTTATTAAATTACCTCTTGAGTTTTTTTAGTTAAAATGAAATAATGATAATCTTTCTCAAGAACAAAAGGATATGATAATGAAGAAAGTTATTAAATTAAATTTAATCACACTCTGCTTAATCAATACCCTAAGTGTTTCTATCGTTGATGCAAAAAGCTGAAGAAACATTAGATCAAATTGATGTAGTAGAAAAAAATGTCGCCAACGATAAAAAAACCTTTTACGGAAGCGAAAGCAAAAAGCACCCGAGAGCATATTTTTAAAGAAACCCAAACTATCGATCAAGTTATTCGAAGTATCCCAGGTGCATTTACTCAACAAGATAAAGGCTCAGGCGTAGTTTCTGTGAATATTCGTGGTGAAAATGGGTTAGGTCGTGTCAATACTATGGTCGATGGCGTCACACAAACCTTTATTCCACCTCAATGGATTCGGGACAATCTGGTGGTAGCTCTCAATTTGGTGCAGCGATAGATCCCAATTTTATTGCTGGTGTAGATGTTAATAAAAGTAATTTTTCTGGTTCCAATGGTATAAAACACCTTATCTGGAAGTGCTAATTTTAGAACATTAGGCGTTAATGATGTTATTACTGATGACAAACCTTTTGGGCTCATCGTAAAAGGAATGACAGGGAGCAATGCTACTAAATCCAATTTTTGATGACGATGGCTGCAGGCAGAAAAATGGCTTGATAATGGTGGCTATGTAGGCGTAGTGTATGGCTATAGCCAACGTGAGGTTTCACAAGATTATCGTATCGGTGGCGGAGAACGATTAGCATCATTAGGGCAGGATATTCTCGCTAAAGAGAAAGAAAAGATTTTTTCGTAATGATGGTTATGTTTTTAAATTCTGCTGGACAATGGGCTCCTGATTTAAGTCAAAATTCTTGGACCTGTAATACTAAAAAAATCCTTATTTAGCAGATACAAGAGTAATAGAGGGTTATACGCCCTAATTGCAAAAGAGATTGCATTCCCAACAAGCCCAACAACTATAAAAAAAGAAAAAAATACTTAAAGATATAGATAATGGTAAGCCTTTACAAGATATACCAGAACTACAAGCAGACATAAAAGAAAACTGACGACAGCTTTGAACGCAATAAAGATCAATATAGTGTTGCGCCTATTGAACCAGGTAGTTTGCAATCTCGCTCACGTAGCCATTTATTAAAAATTTGAATATGGAGATGATCACCATAATTTAGGAGCGCAACTACGCACATTAGATAATAAAATTGGTTCACGTAAAATTGAAAACCGTAATTACCAAGTCAATTATAACTTCAATAATAACAGCTATCTTGATCTTAATTTAATGGCTGCACATAACATTGGCAAAAACCATTTATCCTAAAGGTGGATTTTTGTAGGTTGGCTAGTTAGAGATAAACTTATCACAAAAAATGCAGCGAATATTATTGATATTAACAACAGCCATACTTTCTTGCTGCCAAAAAGAAATCGATTTAAAAACCACATTAGGTTTTTAACTATTTTACCAATGAATACAGTAAAAACCGTTTTTCCAAAAGAGCTAAGTTTATTTTACAAAGGAGCATCAGGCGAACCTGGTCGTTACAAGTATACAGATGGGCAGCTAGAGGGTACTCAAAGTTTACTGCCTCAACGTTCAGTAATCTTACAACCTTCCGGTAAACAAAAATTTAAAACAGTGTATTTTGATACCGCACTTTCTAAAGGAATTTACCATTTAGACTATAGTGTCAATTTTACTCATTATGCATTTAACGGTGAATATGTAGGTTACGAAAATACACCAACACAAATTAATGAACCGATTTTTGCATAAATCAGGGCATAAAACAGCGTTCAATCATTCTGCCACATTAAGTGCTGAGCTAAGCGATTATTTTTATGCCATTTTTCACTTATTCGCGCACACACAGAATGCCGAATATTCAAGAGATGTTTTTTCTCAAGTGTCTGATGCGGGGAGTGAATACCGCATTAAAAACCCTGAACGAGCAGAAACTTATCAACTTGGTTTTAATACCTATAAAAAGGCGTTTTTTTACTCAAGACGATGTATTAGGAGTTAAGGTTGTTGGCTATCGTAGCTTTATTGAAAAACTATATCCACAATGTGTATGGAGATTGGTCGCGAGATGGTGTTCTTCCTGAGTGGGCAAGCGTCAATGGTTTTTCGTCTGACGATTGCTCATCAAAATTATCAACCAATAGTGAAAAAGTGGAGCTGAGTTAGAGCTGAATTATGATATGGGACGTTTTTGCGAACTTATCCTATGCTTATCAACGCACGAATCAGCCGACCAATTATGCAGATGCCAGCCCACGACCGAATAATGCCTCAAACGAAGATATTTTTGAAACAAGGTTATGGTTTATCACGAATCACTATGTTACCAAAAAGACTACGGTAGATTAGAGCTTGGCACTCGCTGGTTTGATCAAAAATTAACTCTGGTATCGCAGCCCGTTACTATGGAAAAAGTAAGCGTGCTACAACTCAAGAAGAATACATCAACGGTTCTCGCTATGAAGAAAATACTGCGGGCGACAGAATTTATTATGCTATTAAAAAAAGACAGAAGATATTAAAAACAACTGATTATTTTTAGATTTACACGTCAGCTATGAACCAATCAAAGATTTGATTATTAAAGCGGAAGTACAAAATCTGTTAGATAAACGTTATGTTGATCCATTAGATGCTGGAAATGATGCGGCTTCGCAAAGATATTATTCAAGTTTAAATACTTCTATCGAATGTGCAAAGATCCATCTGCTTGTAACGGTGGTTCAGATAAATCTGTACTTTTATAACTTTGCTCGAGGTAGAACTTTTTATCTTGAGTTTCAATTATAAGTTCTAATGAGTTCATATAAAAGGCATAGCTAATAAGCTATGCCTTTTTTAAATAGTGTTTCTAATTCAATTTTAGAATTTATTATCTTATTAAAAGATTATTACTACAGTCTATCAATCATCCCCTAATACTAATGATGAAGACTGTTTTGCAGCCAACGGTAAGAACTCTTCAAAAGACATACTTGCTTCTCCATCTCCTGCATCCGAAATAGCTCGAACCACCACAAAAAGGCACATTAAAAGCATAGCAAACTTGCGCAATCGCTGTGGCTTCCATTTCAACACCCATTACATTAGGGAAGTCTACTTTAATTTGTGCAATTTTGTCTTCGCTATTAATAAAACTATCGCCAGAGCAAATTAAACCACGTTTTACCGATTGCCCTTGCTTTTCTGCAATTTCTTGAGCGAGATCTGCCAATTTTTTTATCCGATAAAAATGCCGCGGGGTTAGCGGGTAACTGCCCTTTTTCATAGCCAAAAGCTGTCACATCCGCATCGTGGTAGCGTGTTTCATCTGAAATTACAATATCTCCCACTTTCAAGCCTTTTGCTACCCCACCCGCAGAACCAGTATTGATCACAAAATCTGGCTTGGCTAATTGCAACAATGCCGTCATGCCAATTGCGGCAGCCACTTTTCCAATACCTGATTGCAATAATGCAACATTTTTTTACCATTAATTTTGCCTTCAAAAATGACCGCACTTGCTACTCGAGTTTCAGTTCTTCTGCCATTAAATTTTTTTAAAAATTTCTACTTCTTGCTCCATTGCGCCAACAATTCCGATTTTCATCACTTTTTGTTCCTGTTCTATTTTTATTTACCAAAAATCTAACACCGCCACGCTATAATCATCGTTATAAAGGGTGCTCGCCGTGAGTACATATTTTTCCTCACTGACAACGTAAGGATAGGTAAAAACACCATATTCTTCCGTTAATTCAATCGCATCTTGAATTTGTTCTTTTACTCTTTCTGAATTTTTTCAGCCTGAATAAATAACTGTTTATCTAGACCTTTGTTCTTCCGCCCATTGTTGAATTTTTATTTGTCGCAGACAACTCTGCATAACGGGATTTTTCTGAAGTTTCAAATAATAAAACATTAGATAATTCACCCGCACTTAGTGCTTGCAAGGTATAAAAAAATGCGTGCACTAAACTGGCTATCCGCAGTTGCAATAGGATATTGCTCCAACGCAACTTTATTTGTACGCATTTGACTATAAAGCTCTAAAAATATCTTGCGCTGACGAACATACGCGGCAATCGTAATCAAAAAAAGAATTGAATACGTATTTTTTTATCCGCTCTAGGCGCTTGTTCAATAGGCTCTTGATAAGAAAAATAATCCCGCCCATCTTCAAAAATGCATGACATCATAAGATGGTAAGTGCGGTGGATTTTTGAGTAGAAAATTCTTTTTGATTTACTTCGGCTAGAACCGATGATGTAAACCCAAATAAAACCTAATACGAATAATCCATAAAATTTCAAAACATTACTCATCAATGGCTTCAATATATTCCACTAAAAAGCTGTACATTTCGGTTACCACGAAACTCATTAACATCCAATTTATATGCAAATCTTGCCTGTTTAATTGAAAGATCAGGATATAATCTTGTGTCAATATTAAACGCAACCGCATCTAATAAAGGCCCACCTTGTTTTGGTTCCACTAACATTTTGAGATGGTTTTGATTTTGTCCAATTGCACGCTGATTCTAAAAATTTTGAATTCACCATCAAAACAAGGCTCTGGGAAAGCTTGTCCCCAAGGGCCTGCTGATTTTTATCAGTTCCGCTGTTTCAAGATTAAATTCATTTGAATTCAATTCTCCATCGGTCCAGATTACACCTTTGTAAATGTTCTTCATCAAGCCAATCAGCAACGGTTTGATTAAAAAAATATGTTGGAAATCGTCAAAAGTATTCTTCTCGTAGGCTTAATCCTGCAGCCATCGCATGGCCACCAAATTTTTAAAATCATATTAGGATATTGCGAATGAATACGCTCCAAAACATCACGCATATGTAAGCCTTCAATGGAACGCGCAGAACCTTTCAATATTCCTCACCATCTTTCGCGAAGGCAATAACTGGACGGTGATATTGTTCTTTAATTCGAGAGGATACTATTCCCAACACACCTTGATGCCAATCGGGTTGATAAAGTGTAATCCCTGAAGGTAACTCTTTAAAAAGTGCGGTGAGATTTTTGGCAAATTTCTAACGCCTCAAGCTTCATGCCTGCTTCAATTTCTTTTACGCATTTGATTGAGTTGGTCAAGATCTAAAAGCCAATTCTCTGGCTTTTTAGCATATCGTCCGCCAGTAAAAAGCTCTACCCCAATCGACATATTGTCTAAGCGCCCTGCTGCGTTTAAACGAGGCCCGATACAAAAACCGAGATCACTTGAAGTAAACTGTTCAACATTACGGTTGGCCACTTCAGCCAACGCAATAATACCAGTACGACAACGCCGTGCACGAATCCGCATTAAGCCTTGATAAGCAAGGATACGATTATTTTGATCTAAAGGCACCACATCTGCGACAGTACCCAATGCCACTAGATCGAGCAAGTCAGTAAAATTAGGTTGTGTTTCTGCAGTAAAAATACTGATCTCACGAAATTTTGCTCGTACGGCCAACATCAAATAAAACGCAACACCAACGCCCGCTAAGGATTTTTGAAGGAAAACCACACTGACTTAAATTAGGGTTAACAATAGCATCGGCTGGCGGCAAAGTTTCCGGTGGTAAATGATGATCCGTCACTAAAACACGGACACCTTTCTCTTCAAAAATGCAATGCCTTCAAAAGATGAAACGCCATTATCCACCGTCATTAATAGCTGAACGCCCTTTTCAATCGCCATTTCAGCCACAGGAATACTTTCAAACCATAACCTTGTTCAAATCGATTTGGTACAAGGTAATCTACATCGGAAAAACCAAGTTGTCTTAAAGCCAGCACACTCAATGCTGTACTAGTTGCACCATCAGCATCAAAATCCCCAACAATCACTATTTTTTGCTGTTGTTGGTAAGCTTCCACTAATAAATTTACGGCTTGTTCAATACCATATAGCTGATTTGGATTCAGCATTGATTTTTAAAGTGCGGTCTAATTCTTCGATGTTTTGAATATGGCGTGCGCGATAAAGGCGATCTAATAACGGATGGTTTGAAACAGAATTTCCAATTGGAATTTCACGGCGTTTGATAAGTTTTTTTCACTGGATATTAATTCATATCTAGCAAAAAAAGCTGTTGAAATCAACAGCTCTTTTTATCTATACTTTTTCCCGTCGGTCAGGGCTTTTAACCCTGAATGCTGACAGGGGTTAAAAAGCCCCTACTGACCATTAGTCTAACTATTGTGTCAGCTAAGGATTTTAATAATGCCTAAATTATGTAGTTATATCATAGTCTTCGTATTGTTAATGCTTTTAAGCTCCCCAGCATATTAAGCATAACTGACTAAATACAAGGGGTAGGCATCTGCCCCTTGCTTTTCATTATAAAAATCATTTCGCGGTTTCTTCAAGTGCGCTCAATAAATCAGCAGGTTTTTAAAATAACCGCCAATAAGCTCACCCGTTGAGGTAACAATACTCGGTGTGCCATTTATGCCAAATTAGTGCGCCTAATTCATAATGTTTTTTTCACAACATTTGGGGTTTTAACTTTTTCGGTAAATTGCCTTTTTTTCTGCTTCGTTTAAAGCAAAAACAGGATCTTTAGCAGTCCAAATTGCTTCCATTTGTTTTTGCAGTTTGGTTATTCATGCCCGCACGAGGGAAAGCTAAATAACGCACGGTAATACCAAGATCGTTATATTCTTTTAATTGCTGATGTAATAAATGGCAATACGACAAGTAATATCCATAAATACCGTCACAACATGCTTTTCATTTTTAGCGGGATAAACAATCATCTCGTTTTTATAAGAATTAAGTTTATCCACTAAAATTTTACCCGCTACATCAACAGGACCATTATTTGTGAGCTCGTAAAGTTTACCTTGGAAAGCATATTTCCCATCTTCCGTCACATAAAGTACGCCTTGATCTGTTACGGCAGTTTTGATGCCTGAAATTGGCGAGGATTTCACATCAATATTTGATGCGCCAAGAGACTGTAATTTGCTTTTTAATCGTGGCATCATTTGCCATTGCATTAGCTGCAGCCACGCACAAAAAGTGCGGTAAGAATTTTCTTCATTTTTTGTTCCTAAATTAGCTTGAGTAAGAAAGTCTGAAATTATAGAGAGATTGCTAATTTCTGCAAGGTCAAACTATCCAAAAATCAGAAAATAGCATATAATTCCACACTTTATCACACAGTGAATTTATTATGTTTGAAATCAATCCTGTAAAAATAAAATCACCGACTTATCCGACCGCACTTCGGTGCTTCGGGGGTATCTTTGACTTCGATGCCAAAGTTGAGCGTTTAGAAGAAGTCAATGCCGAATTAGAACAGCCAGATGTTTGGAATGATCCAGATAAAGCCCAAGCGCTTGGTAAAGAACGTGTTTCTTTAGAACAAGTTGTAAATACCATCAAAAAAATTTAGAACAAGGCTTAGAAGATGTTGATGGGTTGTTAGAACTTGCCATCGAAGCAGAAGATGAAGACACCTTCAATGAAGCGGTAGCTGAATTAGATGAACTCGAACAACAACTCGAAAAAAATTAGAGTTCCGTCGAATGTTTAGTGGCGAACATGATGCTTGCGATTGCTATGTGGATTTACAAGCAGGTTCTGGCGGCACCGAAGCTCAAGATTGGACAGAAATGTTGCTCCGTATGTATCTCCGTTGGGCTGAAAGCAAAGGTTTTAAAACAGAACTGATGGAAGTATCTGACGGTGATGTAGCAGGGTTGAAAATCGGCAACGATTAAAGTGAGCGGTGAATATGCCTTTTGGTTGGTTACGAACAGAAACGGGGATTCATCGTTTAGTGCGTAAAAGTCCATTTGATTCCAATAACCGTCGTCACACATCATTCAGTGCAGCATTTGTCTACCCTGAAATTGATGATGATATTGATATTGAAATCAATCCAGCTGATTTACGTATTGATGTTTATCGCGCATCGGGAGCAGGTGGGCAGCACGTAAACAAAACTGAAAGTGCGGTGCGAATTACCCATATGCCAAGTGGTATTGTGGTGCAATGTCAAAACGATCGTTCACAGCACAAGAACAAAGATCAAGCGATGAAACAATTAAAAAGCAAAATTGTATGAGCTTGAATTACAGAAGAAAATGCAGATAAACAAGCAATGGAAGATAATAAATCTGACATTGGTTGGGGCAGCCAAATTCGCTCTTACGTATTAGACGATTCACGCATTAAAGATTTGCGTACTGGTGTGGAAAACCGTAACACCCAAGCCGTATTAGACGGTGATTTAGATCGATTTATTGAAGCGAGTTTAAAAGCTGGGCTTTTAAGCATGATTTGCAGGATAAGTAAAGACGCGTTACTTATCCCATCATAAGAAATAACCCCAAAGTACGGTTATTTTTTGAAGGTATTTTTAAAGTTAAAAATTAAAGGTAAACAATATGTCAGAACAAGAAGTTAAAGAATTAGATCTCAATGGCGAAATGCTCGTTCGTCGTGAAAAATTAGCTGCATTACGTGCAAAAGGTAATGCATTTCCAAACAATTTCGTCGTGATGCGCTCGCACAAGACTTGCACAATCAATATGATGCTGAAGACGGTGAAATCTTAAAAGAGAAAGGAGTTGAAGTACAGTTGCTGGTCAGATGATGACTCGCCGTGCAATGGGCAAGGCGACGTTTATCACCATTCAAGATATGAGCGGTAAAATCCAGCTTTATGTTGCACGCGATAATTTGCCTGAAGGCGTTTATAAAGATGACGTTGGTACTTGGGATTTAGGGTGACATCGTTGGCGTTAAAGGCACTTTATTTAAAACAAAAACCGATGAACTTACAGTGAAAACCACTGAGGTTCAACTTTTTAACTAAAAGCACTTCGCCCATTACCAGATAAATTCCATGGCTTAACCGACCAAGAAGTTCGCTATCGCCAGCGTTATTTAGATTTAATTTCTAACGAAGAATCTCGCCGCACTTTTTATTATTCGTTCTAAAGTTGTCGCAGGTATTCGTGAATATTTCATTTCTAAAGGCTTTATGGAAGTGGAAACACCAATGTTACAAGTCATTCCAGGCGGTGCATCTGCGCGTCCTTTCGTGACCCATCACAATGCATTAGATGTGGATATGTATTTACGTATCGCACCTGAACTTTATTTAAAAACGCTTAGTCGTTGGTGGGTTTGAACGAGTATTTGAATTAAACCGTAACTTCCGTAATGAAGGGGTTTCTGTTCGTCATAATCCAGAATTTACCATGCTTGAATACTACCAAGCGTATGCGGACTACCATGATTTAATGGATAACACCGAAGAACTTCTTCGTAAATTAGCGATTGATATTCTTGGTACTACCATTGTGAAATACGGCGAATACGAATTTGATTTTTGGTAAACCATTTGAACGTATTACGTTACACGATGCAACGATTAAATATGGTGCAGATAAAGGTATCGTAAAAGAAGATTTATATGACTTTGATCGTGCAAAAAGCTACGGCAGAACGCTTAGGTATTGAAGTACAAAAATCTTGGGGTTTAGGCAGCATTGTGAACGCAATCTTTGAAGAAGTGGCTGAACATCACTTAATTCAACCTACATTCTTAATGGCTCACCCTGCGGAAATTTCGCCACTTGCACGTCGTAATGATGAAAAATCCTGATGTAACAGATCGTTTTGAACTCTTTATCGGTGGTCGTGAAATCGGTAATGGTTTCTCAGAATTAAATGACGCAGAAGATCAAAATGAACGTTTTGATGCACAAGTTGCTGCGAAAAGAAGCGGGTGATGATGAAGCGATGTTTAAAGATGAAGACTTTGTTGTTGCGCTAGAACACGGCTTACCACCAACAGCTGGTGAAGGTTTAGGTATCGACCGTCTAGCAATGCTTTATGCAAATGCACCATCAATTCGTGATGTTATCTTATTCCCTGCAATGCGTCAGAAATAATAAAGATACAAACAAAAAGCCACCATTTGGTGGCTTTTTATCGAAATATAAAAAGGGAGCTAATGCTCCCCTTATTTTTTAATGATTAACCATTAATAAATTTTTTTCACCTAATTCAATATCTGCACGTAAAGTCGGCAACATATTTTCTAGAGCTTGTTGTTCAAAAATTGCTTAATGGGCCAATTGGTAAAAATTTCTTCTACACCTTCTTTTGCCTAAAACGAACTGGTTGAGAGAAGAAACGAGCATATTTACCATCACCTTCAACATAAGTACATTCAACAACTGTCTCGCCACTCAATCCTTTCACTAAAGAACGAGCAAAACGATCAGCAGCTTGCGCCATTGAAAGCGTTGCAGAACCACCACCCGCTTTTTGCATTAACCACTTCTGTACCCTGCATTTTGGATACGTTTTGTTAATGGTTCAATTTCATCTTCATTCCACTCAGCATATTGAACTTGAGAAAGTAATGGAAGAATAGTCACACCTGAGTGACCACCAATAACAGGAACGCTCGTACGAGAGACATTTAAACCTTTTAATTCAGCCACAAAGGTTTCAGAACGTAACACGTCTAAAGTTGTCACACCAAATAATCTTACGTTTGTCGTAAACTCCTGCTTTTTCAATACTTCAGCCGCAATCGCAACGGTAGTATTTACGGGGTTAGTGATGATACCAACACAAGCTTTCGGGCAAGTAAACTCGCGACTTTTCAATTAAACCACGAACAATGCCTGCATTAATATTGAATAAATCTGAACGATCCATACCGGGTTTACGCGCAACACCAGCAGAAATTAATACAACATCCGCACCTTCAAGTGCAGGAGTTGGATCTTCACCAGAAAAACCTTTCACATTCACTGCAGTTGGAATATGGCTAACATCCACTGCAACACCTGGGGTCACAGGGCAATATCATATAATGCTAAATCTGAACCAGCAGGCAACTGAAGTTTTAGTAATAACGCTAATGCTTGACCAAATACTGCCTGCGGCGCCTAATACTGCAACTTTCATAAATACTCCTTATGTGTTAGTTATTTTAAGATGACCTGATTTTAAAATTTTCATCTCACAATTACAAACAGAGAAATATCATTCTATGATCTAGTTCACATTTCTGAGGTAATTTTTTCCTTCTCTTAGCTTTTATTCACATTCAAGTTGCTGAAAATGAATTTTTATGCAATTCTTATGCAAATTTTGACTATTGAAAAATAAAGATGACTGACAATTTAACTCGTGCTTTTTAAAGAATTACTCAATCAAGAACGCTTTGGCTCTCAAAGTGAGATTGTCGATGCCTTTAAAAAACAAGGCTTTACAGGTATTAATCAATCAAAAATATCAAGAATGCTCACCAAATTTGGCGCTGTTCGCACCCTGTAATACCAAAAATGGAAATGGTCTATTGCTTACCAGGGTGAATTAAGTGTTCCTAATACCAGTAGTCCATTAAAAAAATCTTGTATTAGACGTTGATTACAATGATATGCTAATTGTCATTAAGACTTCTCCAGGTGCGGCACAACTCATCGCTCGCTTACTCGATTCAATTGGAAAATCAGAAGGCATCTTAGGTACTATCGCAGGCGATGACACAATTTTTATCACACCAACGCGTGGCACAAAAATTGTCGATTTACTCAAAAATGTTCAACGTTTATTTGAAAACGCGTTGTAATGAACGTTTTATTAACTGGAGGCACGGGACTTATCGGCAAAGCACTTGTTGAACAGCTCTGCTTACGCAATGAACAAGTGACGATCTTAACGCGCTCAAATACGCCGCACACTATCTCAAAGCAAAAAAACATCAAATTTATTACCGCACTTTCAGAACTCGATTTACAAGAACAGTTTGATGCTATCATCAATCTTGCTGGCGAGCCTATTTTTTCATAAAGCTTGGACGACAAAGCAAAAATCTATTTTACGAGAAAGTCGTTTAAGCCTTACCACTCAACTGGTTGAATTCATCAATCAGTATCAGCAACACCCTATTTTTTTATTTCAGGTTCAGCAACTGGAATTTACGGAGATCAAGACGAACAAAAAAATTACCGAAACAAGCAAAAACAGCAAAAACCTTCACCGCACAATTATGTCAAGATTGGGAAAATATTGCACGACAAGCTGATTCAAGAGTTTGTTTGATTCGAACAGGCATGGTCTTTTTCTAAGAAAGGAGGCGCCCTTGCTCAAATGTTGCCTTTATACAAATGGGGACTTGGCGGCAAACTGGGCAATGGAGAGCAATATTTTCCCTGGATTGCTTTGAAAGATGTGGTCAATGGCATTTTTATTTTTACTCTATCATTCAGAATGTCAAGGCTCATTTAACTTCACCGCCCCTAATCCCATAAAAACAGCATAAATTTAACCGCACTTTGGCTCGAGTATTAAAAACGTCCTGCCTTTTGTAACCATTCCAAAATGGATATTACATTTCATTCTTGGAGAACGAGCGAATCTATTACTCGAAAAGCCAAAATGTTGTGCCTGAAAAATTACTCAACGCGGGATTCCAATTTCAATATTCTGATTGCGAAAAACTATCTAAAAGATATCCTAAAAAAACAAATAAAAAAATCACCGCACTTTTTAATGCAGTGATTTTTTTATTGACTAAATATCTCGCCTTATCGCCATTTATTGTTCATTATAAATTTCAAGATTAGATGCTTGTTTTTTTCTCGTTTTTCTTTGCACTATCGTTCCGTTGACTTGCGATTTTCTCTAAATATTCTGGCGTAATGTCACCTGTAATATATTCACCTGTGAATACTGAACAATCAAATCCTCGAATAGCTGGATTTTTCTAATTGAACAGATTCGGTAAGTGCGGTCAAATCTTGGAAAATTAGTTTATCTACGCCAATCAAATGCGCAATTTCATCAACATCTCGACCGTAAGCGATCAGTTCATCACGACTCGGCATATCAATACCATATACATTCGGATAACGAATTTCTGGAGCAGCAGAGGCAAAGTAAATTTTCTTCGCACCAGCTGAACGAGCCATTTCAACAATTTGTTCAGAGGTTGTACCGCGAACGATAGAATCGTCCACCAATAAGACGTTTTTTTATCTTTAAATTCAGCTTTTAATGGTATTCAATTTGCGACGAACAGAACTAATACGCTGTGCTTGTCCTGGCATAATAAACGTACGACCAACATAGCGATTTTTCACAAATCCTTGGCGGTAAGGTTTCCCTAGTACGCGGGCAATTTGTAACGCAATATCTGTGGAGGTTTCGGGAACGGGAATCACCACATCAATATTATCAATTTCATCCGCCCATTCTTTTGCAATTTTTCTGTCCGAGTTTTTCGCCCATGTGAACACGTGCAGCATAAACAGAGACGCCATCAATTGTTGAATCTGGGCGTGCAAAAATAAACATACTCAAAAAAATACAAGGATTTAACACCGCACTTTCAGCACATTGTTGTGAATAAAGCTCGCCATCAAAAGTGACATAAACAGCTTCACCCGGGGCAATATCGCGAACAAAGTCAAAACCAACAATATCTAAAGCTACTGTTTCAGAGGCAAACATATAATCAGTTTTGCCATTTTTCTTCACGCTTACCCAACACCAAAGGACGAATACCAAAAAGGATCACGAAACGCAACCATGCCATGCCCAATAATCATCGCTAAACAAGCATAAGCACCACGAACATCGTTGTGAGTTTGACGAACAGCATTAAAGATATCTTTTTGGATCAAGTTTCTCTTGAGGAATGTGATCAAGGTGATTAGCGAGAATATTGAGAAGAAGTTCGGAATCTGAATTAGTGTTTACATGGCGACGGGCTGTTTTAAAGACCTTTTCTTTTAACTCCACTGAGTTGGTTAAATTGCCGTTATGCACCAAAGTGACACCATAGGGAAAATTCTCATAAAAAGGCTGCGCCTCTGAGACGCTAGAACTCCCCGCTGTAGGATAACGAACATGCCCCAATCCAGCATTTCCTTGCAATCGTAGCATATGCTCTTGATGGAACACATCACTCACTAAACCGTTAGCTTTACGTAAGCGGAAACGATTTTCATCGTCAACCGTCACAATGCCCGCAGCATCTTGCCCACGATGTTGCAAAAAGAGTTAATGCTGCATAAATAGATTCATTAACCGGACTTTGGCTAACAATACCGACAATACCACACATTTTGTGTTCCTTATTGATTAAGCGTTGATTTAAAAACTTGAACTAGCCTGAAGTTGTTGAAAGAACCATTCAATAATAAAACCAAAGTGCGGTATTAATTGAGATTCTTTCCACCAATCAGTCTGTTCAAAAATTGGTGAAGGTATCCATGAAAAATAATAACGCAGCGACAATCAGCGCACCGCGCACTAAACCAAAAATCGCACCTAACACACGATCTGTGCCACTTAAACCCGTCTTATCTACTAATTGACTAATCACATAATTTACTATGGCGCCCACGATTAAAGTCAGTACAAATAAAATCCCAATTGCGGTTCCATTACGAATATACATTGATTCAATTTGCGTAAGATAAGCGGCAAGATAAGGATAGAACTGGCTTGCTACAATAAATGCCACAACCCAGCTACCGAGTGAAAGCACTTCGCGAACAAAACCGCGTAATAAACTGACAAGAATAGAAAAAGCGATAATGCCAATAATAATGTAATCGATCATTAAAAAAATCTCTCACGAAAAAAACGGCCGTTTAAAAACGACCGAGGTATTCTACAAAAAAATAAAGCCAAAAAGAAAACGTTTGCGTAAACTAAATTTCCTGCCAAAAAGCACGTTCAAATTTGCTTTGAGCTTTCTTTAAAACTTCTGCTAAATGTTGGTATGTCGGTTGATCTTGCACAAAAAGGCAAGGGCTCATGTAGTTGTTTTTAAGCGTTCGCAAATATCATAAAACCATACCGCACTTTGATTTTTCTAATGGCGAACTCGCACGCTTACCAAGCCAATAAAGACCTTGAAAAGGAATAAGCAAGGCAAAAAGTGCGGTCAAAATTGCAATAGAAAATGCCATCAAATCATTTTTGCATAAATCTGTTGCCACACCACTGCAAAATACAGCAACAAAGGGCATGAATTTTTGTGCAAAAACTCGTAGCTTTCATAATACGGTTTTCAGGGAAAAATAATGCCTAACTTAGCCTCCTGCGGCCAAGTATTAAGATAAATTTGTCCCTGTTTTAAAATGGAAAAAAATGCCATAAAAATGCCCGTTAAAATAACTGCACTTATCATACCCCACTTTATATTATTTTGTCACCTTACCCAAAAAGTTTAAATTTTTCAAAAAAATTTAATAACCTGATGAATTTTTTTATGCATAGACGAATTTATTTTATTTGCCAAAAAGTGTATCCTATGTTCGATTTTTTTCAGTCCATTCAACTGAGTGGATTTTCATTAACTTTAATCAAATATAGGGTTCCTATGTCAAAACTTGTTCTAATCCTTAACTGTGGTAGTTCTTCATTAAAATTTGCAATCCTTGATCCAGCAACGGGTGAAGAAAAATTATCTGGTTTAGCTGAAGCATTTTTTTCCTTCCAGAAGCTCGCATTAAATGGAAACTTAACGGTGAGAAAGGGAGCGCAGATTTAGGGTGCAGGTGCAGCACATACTGAAGCACTTGACTTCATTGCATCAAACATTATGACTGATGAGCTTAAAAACTCAATCACATCGATTGGTCACCGTATCGTTCACGGTGGTGAAAAATACACTCAATCCGTTGTAATCACAGATGAAGTGGTTAAAGGTATTGAAGATGCAGCACAATTTGCCCCACTTCATAACCCTGCTCACCTAATCGGTATTCGTGAAGCCTTTAAAAACCTTCCCACATTTAAAAAGATAAGAACGTTGCCGTATTTGATACTGCTTTCCACCAAACTATGCCTGAAGAAGCATTCTTATATGCGCTTCCATATTCACTCTATAAAGAGCACGCTGTTCGTCGCTATGGTGCTCATGGTACAAGCCACTACTTCGTTTCTCGTGAAGTCGCTGAATATGTAGGTAAACCTGCAGACCAAGTCAATACTATTATTTGTCACTTAGGTAATGGGGGTTCTGTTTCTGTCGTTCGTAACGGTAAATGTATCGATACATCAATGGGCTTAACTCCGTTAGAAGGTTTAGTCATGGGCACTCGTTGTGGTGATATCGACCCTGCAATCGTATTCTACCTATACAAAAACTTAGGTATGTCAATGGAACAAATCGAAGAGACTTTAGTGAAAAATCCGGTCTTTTTAGGTTTAACTGAGGTAACCAGTGACTGTCGTTATGCAGAAGATAACTACGACGATCTGTCTAAGCCTGAAGCAAAAACGTGCATTAGACGTCTATAGTTACCGTTTAGCAAAAATACATCGGTGCTTATATGGCGGTATTAGGTGATGATCACTTAGATGCCATTGCATTTACGGGTGGTATCGGTGAAAACTCTGCTCACGTTCGTGAATTAGCATTAAATCACTTAAAATTATTTGGTATTAAAGTAGATAACGAACGTAATCTTGCAGCACGCTTTGGTAAAGATGGCGTAATCACTACTGATGATTCTGCATTTAAAGCGATTGTACTTCCAACTAATGAAGAGTTAGTCATCGCTCAAGATACCGCACGTTTAGCGGGCTAATCAACTTCCATCAAACCCTGCTGAAAAAAATCAGCAGGTTTTTTTCATTTATTAAAAAGGTATATCAAAATGACTAAAGCAGTTATTCTTATTCCAACTAGCACAGAAGCCAATTTAGCATCAGCATTAGAAATTGCTAAAACAACAAATGCGGTTATATTCAATGCAATAGAAGATGTAAAAAGCCGCTCAAGCATTCATCGCAAATAATCAAAAAGACGTGTTGTTAGAAAAAAATCGTTGCTGATTTCCAAGCATTAAATGCAAATCTAGTGGTTGTTAAAGGTGTTCAACCTTCAGCTCAAGCGCCTTTTGCAAACAGCTTAAACTTCTCGATTGCACAAACCTTAGATGCACAAATCATCTTAGTAGCAAACAATGAAGAAGGCACATTAGTAGAAGCCATTGCTTCAGAATTTGGTGGTGTGAACAACGCTGATATATTAGGTGTATTTGGTGCACAAGCAGGCAAAATTAAGACTTTAGATGCACAAGCATTAGCTGCGGCAATCGCTGTACCACTTGCTCGTGAAGCACGTATTTCTCCAGCTGCATTCCGTTTCAAATTAACTGATTTAGCACGCAAAGCAGGCAAAACTATCGTATTACCAGAAGGTGACGAACCTCGCACTGTTAAAGCAGCTGCAATCTGTGCTGAACGTGGTATCGCAAAATCAGTATTATTAGCGGATCCTGAATCAGTGAAAAAAGTCGCAGCAGAACAAGGCGTGACTTTAAGTGCTGACGTAACAATCATCAATCCAGCTGACGTACGCGAAAACTACGTTGCTCGTTTAGTTGAATTACGTAAATCTAAAGGCTTAACTGAAGAACAAGCTCGCGCACAATTAGAAGACACCGTTGTATTAGGCACTATGATGTTAGAAGCTGGCGAAGTGGATGGTTTAGTTTCTGGTGCCGTTCATACAACGGCAAACACTATTCGCCCACCGATGCAAATCATCAAAACAGCACCTGGTAGTTCAATTATCTCATCTGTATTCTTTATGTTATTACCAGACCAAGTATTAGTCTATGGCGACTGTGCGGTAAATCCAGAACCCTACAGCGGAACAATTAGCTGAAATCGCAATCCAATCAGCTGAATCTGCAAAAGCATTTGGTTTAGAACCCAAAGTGGCAATGCTTTCTTATTCAACTGGTACTTCTGGTGCGGGTCAATCAGTCGAGAAAGTAAAAGAGGCAACCCGTATTGCACAAGAAAAAAACGCCCTGATTTATTAATTGATGGTCCATTGCAATACGATGCAGCTGTGATGAAAGATGTGGCAGCTTCTAAAGCACCAAATTCTAAAGTAGCGGGTCAAGCAAATGTATTTGTATTCCCTGATATCAACGCGGGTAATATCGGCTATAAAGCAGTTCAACGCTCTGCTGATTTAGTTGCGGTGGGTCCAATGCTTCAAGGTATGCGAAAACCTGTTAATGATTTATCTCGTGGCGCATTAGTCGATGACATTGTTTACACTATTGCATTAACTGCAATTCAAGCAACACAATAATCTAAATAGTTAAAAATCCCGCACTTTTAAAAGAATGCGGGATTTTTATTGATTAATCAATTATGCATGTTTTGCAGAAACTTCATTTAATAAAGTTTGCAACTCCCCAGATTGATACATTTCCAAAAATAATATCACACCCACCAATTAACTCTCCCTCGACCCATAGTTGTGGGAAAGTAGGCCAATTCGCATAAACAGGCAATTCAGCACGAATATCAGCATGTTGTAAGATATCAACATAACCAAAAAGGTACTTTTTACAATTCATCAGTGCTTCTACTGCTCGCGCCGAAAAACCACAAGATGGTAATTTAGGTGAGCCTTTCATATAGATAAGAATTGGATTTTCACTAATTTGTTTTTTAATTTTGTCTAAGGTTTCCATAATGTTCCCCACGAATAAAAAGAGGATTGAATTCTACCACAAGTTAAAACTTGAGTGAAATTCTAGGATTATTATCTTAATAAAACAAAAAGGCCTAAACCGAAGTTTAAGCCTTTTTTCTGTATTTAATCTTTCGTTAAACGAATACTAAAAATTATTTAGTACCGTTAACTGCGATTTCAACACGACGGTCTGGTGCTAAAACAAGCGATAAGCGCTTTACGACCTTTAACTTGGTCACAAGTTGCGCCAGTCACTGGATTTGCTTTACCGTAACCAGTTGCAGAGATTGCGTTAGTTGCTACACCTTTTTGTACTAAGTAGTTAGCTACTGTGTCTGCACGACGTTGAGAAAGTTTTAAGTTACCAGCATCAGAACCGATACGGTCAGTGTAACCAGCAACAGCTACTTTAGCACTGTTGATTTGTGCGATTTCACCGTAGATACCATCTAAAGTTGCTTGAGCTTGTGGTTTTAAGTTTGCTTTTACCAAAAGCGAAAGTTACATCAGAGTTTAGTTGAAAGTTTTGCTTACAACTTCAGGAGCCATAGCTGGTGCAGCTACTGCGCCTTGACCGAAACGGTAAGAAACGCCAGCGTTGATAGAACCAATCCATGGGTTGTAATCTACAGAGCTGTTGTGAGTATCTTGAGTACGGAATTTACCTACGCGTGTTAACCATTGATATTCTAAACGAACTGCTAACTCTGGTAATACTGCGTATTCTGCACCAACTGCAAATAAACCAGAGGTACGTAAACTGATGACGACCTTCTTCTGTGATCACGAGCGCCTGTAGCTACATCATAGAATTTATAATCAGAACGAACTAAAGCCACACCTGCTTTACCGTAAACATCTAAACCATTTAACACTTCGTAGCTACCTTTAAAGCTTAAGTGTGCACCGTGGTTAGTGTGTTTTGTTGCTACTTTACCAGCTTCTTTGAATTTAACACGACCGAAATCATCGTAACCTAATTCAACCGCTAAACCTAAGTTATCACGATTTAAGATTTGGTAACCACCAAATACACCATAAGTGAAAGAATTACGGTTGTAACCTGTACCAAAAATCTAAGCTACGAGGGTTAGTAGCATCAGTGTTAGCTTTGATACCATCGTGGAAAGATGCTTGACCAACTTTAACACCTGCATAGAAAGTGTTTTTCTTGTGGAGCTGCTTGAGCTACTGAAGCTGCAGCTAAACCAGCAACTACTAATGCGATTGCAGTTTTTTCATTTTGATGTCCTCTATTTAGTCATCGTTTATTAATAAGAAAAAGTTTCCTTGCTTATAATGGAACTTTTAGGAAAGTTACACTCAAAGCATTTGCTTTAACTAGGGTTTTTGAATTTGCCCTATTGTTACCTTTTGACAAATTCAATTCCCTTTGTTTACGCCAAAGGAACGTTCAAAAAGTGCGATTATTATCCTATAAAAAAATTCAAAAAGATCAAATTTTTGAACTTTTTGTTTATTTTTATCCAAAAAAATACACTATTCTTGACTAATTTACTCCACAAAAACGCTTCTTTTAAAACGCTCAAAATCTAATTCGACATTGTGCGATCCTTAAGATATTATCGAGAACACCCTGTATTTATAGCTTTAAATGAGTTAAATGCTATGTTGCCAAGTCTAAATCGCACTCCACAAATTGAACAAGATGTCCTTAACTATCTCCAAGCACTTAAAAAAACAACATTTTTGAAGGGGATATCGCTACAAATTATGCAGATAGATTAAGTCTGGCTACGGATAACAGCGTTTACCAACAGCTTCCTCAAGCGATTCTTTTTCCGAAAACTGTTGCTGATATAGTACGTATAACAAAATTGGCAAATTTACCTGAATATCAATTCTCACCTTTACTCCTCGCGGTGGAGGCACTGGCACAAATGGACAATCCATCAATAACAATGTAATAGTGGATCTTTCTCGCCATATGACTGCCATTTTAGAACTCAATGTAAAAAGAACGTTGGGTCTCGTGTACAAGCAGGCGTAGTAAAAGATCAACTTAATCAATTTTTTAAAACCACATGGTTTGTTCTTTTGCCCCAGAGTTATCCACCAGCAATCGAGCGACTTTAGGTGGAATGATTAATACCGATGCCTCTGGACAAGGTTCATTGCAATACGGTAAAAACCTCTAATCACGTTTTTGGCATTACGCGCAGTATTAATGAACGGTGAGATTTTTAGATACCAGTGCTGTCAATTCTGTTGATGTTTTTAGAAAAACATCGATACGCTTTGAATTAAGTGATAGTAGCAAAAGACTCCATCAAACCATTGCGCAACACTGTAAAGAAAAAAAGAGCGGCAATCATTAAAGATCTGCTACAACTTAACCGTTTTTTTAACGGGATACGATCTGAAAAATGTATTTAATGAAGATGAAAGTGAATTTAATCTCACCAGAATTCTCACTGGTTCTGAAGGTTCTCTCGCATTTATTTGTGAAGCTAAACTCAATCTTCTGCCTATTCCGCAGTATCGCACGCTCATCAATATTAAATATCGTTCTTTTGATGCGGCATTACGCAATGCACCTTTTATGGTGAAAGCCAATGCGCTTTCTGTGGAAACCGTTGATTCCAAAGTCTTAAATCTCGCCAAACAAGATATTATTTGGCACTCTGTAAATGAACTCTTACGGAAGATGAAAAGATCCAATTCTCGGTTTAAATATTGTGGAATTTGCTGGTAATAATAAAGAAAAAAATAGACCGCCAAGTCACCGCACTTTGTCGCTCACTTGATGAAAAAATTGAACACAATCAAGATCACATTATTGGCTATCAAATTTGCTCAAATTTACCTTCTATTGAACGTATTTATGCAATGCGCAAAAAAGCCGTGGGCTTACTTGGTAACGTAAAAGGTGCAGCCAAACCGATTCCGTTTGTAGAAGATACTTGTGTCCCCCAGAAAATCTTGCGGATTACATTAGTGAATTTCGCACTTTATTAGACAAGCACCATTTACAATATGGCATGTTTGGTCACGTGGATGCGGGCGTATTGCACGTTCGCCCAGCGCTTGATTTATGCGATAAAGAACAAGTGAAATTATTCAAACAAATTTCAGATGAAGTCACCGAACTTACGATTAAATATGGTGGATTACCTGGGGAGAACATGGAAAAAGGCGTGCGTTCCCATTACGGCGAAAAATTCTTTACGCCAGAACTCTGGCACGAACTTCGTTATATCAAAACCTTATTCGATCCGAACAATCGCTTAAATCCCGGCAAAATCTGTGCGCCTTTTAGATTCCAGAGATGAACTTCATTCTATTCTTTCGCCGATGCGGGCTGATAACGATCGCCAAATTCCTATCCAAATACGCGATGAATTTAAGGGTGCGATGAACTGCAATGGAAACGGCTTATGTTTTAATTTTTTGATGAACACAGCATTATGTGCCCATCGATGAAAGTCAGTAAAAACCGTGTATTTTCACCGAAAGGTCGTGCAGCCATGGTTCGAGAATGGCTTCGATTAATGGCGAATGAAAATGTTTCGCCCGCACAATTAGACTTCCGTAAAACAGAAATAAAACTAACCGCACTTGTAAAAAGACTAAGCAATACGATTCAAAAAAATGGCGAGGCGACTATGATTTTTTCTCACGAAGTGAAAGCTGCGATGGATACTTGCCTTGCTTGTAAAGCCTGTGCGAGCCAATGCCCGATTAAAAATTGATGTGCCAAGTTTCCATAGCGAAATTCTTTTCATTTTTTTATCACAGCCGCTACTTACGCCCAGTAAAAAGATCACATTGTCGCAAATTTAGAAATCGCTGTGCCTTATATGTCAAAAACAGGCAAAATTCTTTAATTATTTTTACCAAGCTAAAAAGTCACGCAAACATTAGTGGAAAAAAACGCTAGGCATGACCGATTTGCCCTTGCTTTCAGAACCCAATTTACAACAACAGCTAGTAGAAATTCATTATCAAGGCAAATCCTTGGAAGAATTAGAAGACCTAAGTGCGGTAGAAAAAAACGATATTTTTATTTATTGTGCAAGATCCTTATACCTCTTACTATGATGCAAAAAGTGGTACGGGATTTTTGTTATGCTTACGCAGAAATTAGGTTTCACACCAATTCTGCTGCCATTTAAACCAAAACGGCAAAGCAATGCACATTAAAGGTTTCTTAAAAACGCTTTTAGCAAAAACAGCACAAAACCAAGCCGAGTTTTTTTAAATCGAATGGCAAAATTAGGCATTCCACTTGTAGGCGTTGATCCAGCCATCGTGCTATCTTATCGAGATGAATACAAAGAAGCACTACAAGAAAAACGTGGCGATTTTCACGTTCTCACCGCTCACGAATGGTTAAAACAACGCTTACAAAAATACGGCGTTACAAGATAAACTGAAAAACATCGTCAAAACTGACCGCACTTCCGATTGGTATTTATTCCCGCATTGTACGGAATCTACTTTTTATGCCGAACAGTCCAAAAGAATGGCAAGAAATTTTTGGAAGATTTGGGCAACAACTTAATGTAGAAAAAGTAGGCTGTTGCGGTATGGCTGGTGTATTTGGACATGAAGTTCAAAAATCAAAAAAATGAGCCGAGAAATCTACGATGTATCGTGGCATAAAAAAACTGCATGGAAAAAGATCCGCACTTTTGTTTAGCAACTGGTTATTCTTGTCGCAGTCAGGTAAAACGTTATGAACATGTGGTGCTAAAACACCCAGTGCAGGCATTATTAGAAATTTTAGCGTAATGAAAGGAACATCATGATTTGGCAAAAAAACTTCACGCTCGAAAACTTAAATCAACTTTGCTCCAACAGTGCAGTTAGCCATCTTGGCATTGAAATTTCTGCTTTTGGCGAAGATTGGATTGAAGCAACAATGCCAGTGGATCATCGTACTATGCAGCCGTTTGGTTTGTTGCATGGCGGGATTTCGGTTGCTTTAGCTGAAACAATAGGTTCATTGGCAGGATACCTTGCAATAGAAGAAAATAAAATTGCGGTGGGACTTGATATTAATGCCCATCACCTACGTTCAGTAAAGCAGGGCATTGTTACAGCAAAGGCTACGCCTATTAGTTTAAATAGAAATATCCACGTATGGCAAATTGACATTCATGATGAACAAGATAAACTTTGCTGCGTTTCTCGACTTACACTTTCTATTCTAAACTTATGATAGCAAATCAAAAAATAGGGATTATTTTAGCCAATTTAGGGACACCCGATGCGCCCACCTCATCTGCTATATCCCGTTATTTATGGAAATTTTTAACCGACCCAAGAGTAGTCGATTTATCTCCTTACAAATGGTATCCATTACTCAAGGCTGTTATTTTTGCCATTACGTTCAAAAACGTATCGCTAAAAATTACCAAGCAATTTGGACTACGCAAGGTTCGCCTTTTACTTGCCATTTCACGACAACAAAAAGATGCATTACAAGCCTATTTAGATAAGCAAAATATTGATGCTCAAGTAGAAATTGCGATGACATACGGCAACCCATCAATGCAAAGTGCGGTGAAAAATTTACTTAAAAAAATAAAAATTGAACGAATTATTGTACTCCCCTTTACCCACAATATTCTAGTACAACAACAGGCGCGCTATTTGATGCCTTTGCTCATGCCCTTAAAGAAGAGCGGGGAATGGTGCCGTTCGATTTTTATTCATTCTTATCATGTTGATGAAAAATTACATTAACGCCTTAGCAGATTCCATAAAAGTGCGGTTAAAACCCGATGAGTTTTTTTGCTATTTTTCTTATCATGGTATCCCTTTACGTTATGAAAAATATGAGCGATTACTACCGTGAACATTGCAAACAAACAACGCTTGCTATTGTAGATAAGTTGGGATTGACCGAAAACCAATGGGGAATAACCTTCCAATCACGTTTTTGGACGAGAAGAATGGTTACAACCTTACACGGATAAATTTCTCCAAAAATGCAGCATCACAAGGCATTCATAAAATAGCCGTCATTTGCCCAGGTTTTTTCGGTTGATTGTTTAGAAACTATTGAAGAAATTGATGAGGAAAACCGCGAGAATTTTTTCTCACTAATGGCGGACAATCTTACCAATATATTCCTGCACTCAATGCCGAACCGCAACATATTGAAATGATGGGAAAAACTGCTCCTGACAAAAAAATCTTTTCCCCATTGAAAGAGTAAAACATTTCTAAAATCGACTCGCATCTTTTGTTAAAATCAGCCATTATTTTTTTCACAAGGATAAAACATGGCTGATTTTTCCTTTTATCGTTGACATCAACGAACAAAATCTTACTGAAATACTGCAACAATCCTTAGAAAAACCACTTATCATCAATTTTTATGCTCCAACGCATAAAGAGTCATCAGATTTCTTGGCTCTACTTGAGCAAGTTGCAGAACAATATCAAGGACAATTTGTTCTTGGAAAAGTAAATTGTGAAAAGAGCAAATGATTGCCGCACAATTCCGCATCCAAGCATTGCCAACTACCTATTTGTTTAAAGAAGCCCAGGCATTAGATGCATTTCCAGGCGCGCTTGATAAAGCGTCATTAATCCAACGATTAAGCATTATTTTACCGAAAGAAGAAGATTTAAAATTCCAACAAGCATTAGATTTCTTGCAAGTAGAAAATTATGAGGCTGCATTACCATTGTTGAAAGACGCATGGGAACTTTCAGATAAGAAAAATAGTGATGTTGCCCTACTCTACGCTGAAACCTATATTGCAATGAAAAACGGAGCCAGCACAAGAAATTCTAAAACAAATTCCATTGCAAGATCGTGATAGTCGTTGGCACGGATTACAGGCACAAATTGAGCTACAAATTCAAGCAGCCGACACACCTGAAATCCAACAATTACAGGCCGATTATGCTAAAAACCCAACAGCTGAAATTGCAATAAAACTTGCTGTACAACTTCATCAAGCTGGACGAAATGAAGAAGCGCTGACACTACTTTTTCGGTATTTTAAAAACTGACTTAGGCGCGCAGAATGGTGAAGTTAAACAACAATTTTTTTATCCATTTTAAGTGCAATGGGCAATGCTGATCCGTTAACAAATAAATTTCGCCGATTGCTTTATTCACTGCTCTATTAATCGAAAAGTTTATAATTGATAAGGTGTATGGAACAATTTCATACATAGCAATCATTAGAATAGACTTGAATTTAATTAATTCTCTTTATGAAAAAAACAAGGATTCTTTATGTCAGATATCAAACACGCAAAACTTTTTAATTTTAGGCTCAGGCCCTGCTGGTTATACAGCAGCCATTTATGCGGCACGTGCAAACTTAAAACCAGTATTGGTGACGGGTTTGCAACAAGGCGGCCAACTTACCACCACAGATGAAATCGAAAACTGGCCGGGTGATTTTGAGATGACTACCGGTTCAGGTTTAATGCAACGTATGTTGCAACATGCAGAAAAATTTGAAACAGAAATCGTCTTCGATCATATCAATCGCGTAGATTTATCTTCTCGACCATTCAAACTTTTTGGCGATGTGCAAAAATTTTACTTGTGATGCGTTAATTATCGCAACAGGTGCCTCTGCACGCTATATTGGCTTACCTTCAGAAGAAAAACTACAAAGGCCGTGGCGTTTCTGCTTGTGCAACCTGTGATGGTTTCTTTTATCGCAATAAGCCTGTCGGTGTGATTGGTGGGGGAAATACTGCAGTGGAAGAAGCGCTTTATTTAGCCAATATTGCAAGTACAGTGCATTTAATCCACTGTCGCGATAGCTTCCGTGCGGAAAAATTCTTATCGACCGTTTATACAAAAAGTAGAAGAAGGGAAAATCGTTCTTCATACTGACCGCACTTTAGATGAAGTGTTGGGTGACAATATGGGCGTAACCGGATTACGTTTAGCCAACACAAAAAAACAGGTGAGAAAGAAGAACTCAAATTAGATGGCTTATTCGTAGCAATTGGTCACTCGCCAAATACGGAAATTTTCCAAGGGCAACTAGAATTGAATAATGGCTATATCGTTGTAAAAATCTGGTCTTGAAGGAAATGCAACAGCCACCTCTGTGGAAGGCGTATTCGCAGCAGGCGATGTAATGGATCACAATTATCGACAAGCCATTACCTCTGCAGGAACTGGTTGTATGGCAGCATTGGATGCAGAACGCTATTTAGATGCTCAAGAAGCATAAATTTTCTAACTCATTCCCCTCTTTTTAAAAAGAGGGAAGTTTTTTTCTATATCACGATAAAACTATGAACAAACTTCGCCAAAAAAATATTTACAAAAAAATGGCTTCATGCACAACAAGAACCTATCAAAAAAATTAATGCGCGCAAACATTGTCTTAGCTACACTTTTCTGCACTTATTTTTAGTTGCGCAAACTTATTTTCTTGCAACTTTGCTTGATAAACTGATTATGCAAAAAGTGCCTCGCGATGAACTTATTCCTTATTTTCTTGGGTTGATTATCGGGTTCGGGATGCGTGCTATTATTTTTATGGGCACGCGAAAAATAGGTTTCCAAAGCGGACAATTATTACGCAATCATATTCGTCAAAAAATTCTGGATAAAATCCATCTTGTCGGCCCTGCGACAATCAATCAAAAACCAGCTGGAAGTTGGGCAAGCATTATGTTGGAACAAGTTGAAAATTTACATAATTTCTATGCCCGTTTTCTCCCTCAACAAAGTCTTTCAGGCATTGTTCCTGTCGTTATTTTTAATTGCTGTATTTCCGTTGAACTGGGCTGCAGGTTTAATTTTAATGATCACCGCGCCACTTGTTCCCGCTTTTTATGATCCTTGTTGGTATCGCTGCAGCAGACAGTAGCCAAAAAAATATGGAAACACTGGCTCGTTTAAGTGCACAATTTCTAGATCGATTACGTGGTCTTGAAACCTTACGTCTTTTTAACCGCACTTCTGAACAAACTGAGCATATTGAAAATTCCACTGAAGATTTCCGTGAAACCACAATGGATGTGCTTAAACTCGCTTTTTTCTCTTCTGCCGTATTGGAATTTTTTTACCTCTATTTCCATTGCACTGATGGCGGTCTATTTTGGTTTTAGCTACTTAGGCCAAATTGAATTTGGCTCCTATAATACACCGCTTACACTTTTTCACCGGTTTCTTTTTGTTTAATTCTTGCACCTGAGTTTTATCAACCCTTACGCGATCTTGGCGCTTATTACCACGACCGCGCAGCGGGTATTGGTGCAGCAGATGCCATTGTTGATTTCTTTAGAATCCGATTATTTAACCGTTCATCAAAAATGAAAAACAATTTCTTTGGAAAGTGTGGTTGAAATTTCTGCCGAAAATTTAGTGGTACTTTCGACACAGGGTTCAGCATTAACCAAGCCGTTAAATTTCCAAATTCCAGCAAATCACAATGTTGCGCTTGTAGGACAAAGTGGCGCAGGAAAAACCTCATTAATGAATGTAATTTTAGGCTTTTTACCTTATGAGGGTTCTCTCAAAATTAATGGACAAGAACTTCGCGAAAGCAATCTATCTGACTGGCGCAAACATATTGCCTGGGTAGGACAAAAATCCATTGTTATTACAAGGCACGATTAAAGAAAATCTTCTGCTGGGTGATATTCAAACAAGCGATGAGAAAATTCACCGCGCTTTTAAGCCACGCCCAAGCTACCGAATTTATAGATAAACTCGGTTTAGATTATGAAATTAAAGATGGAGGATTAGGCATCTCTGTTGGGCAAGCCCAACGTCTTGCTATTGCACGTGCATTATTACGCAAGGATAGCCTACTATTACTTGATGAGCCAACAGCCAGTCTCGATGCCCAATCTGAAAATCTCGTCCTTCAAGCATTAAATGAAATGAGTTGCTACCAAACAACATTAATGATTACACACCGCATTGAAGATTTAAAACAATGTGATCAAATTTTTGTCATGCAGCAGGGCGAAATTGTCCAACAGGGGATTTTTTGCTGAATTACAAAATGAAGGTTTCTTTGAGAACTTCTTGCACAACGAAAAACAGGATATCCAATAATGCGCGCATTACTCCCGTTTATACGTTTATTTAAATTTGCCAAATTTCCTCTTATTTTAGGCTTAATCCTAATGATTTTTAGGCTTAGGCTCTAGCATGGGCTTGCTTACCGTTTCGGGCTGGTTTTTTTAGCCGCTACCGCCATCGCAGGACTAGGCACGCTATTTAACTTTTTTTCACCCCTCAGCCAGCGTGCGAGGTTTAGCTATCGGACGAACCGTCATGCGCTATTTTTGAAAAATAGTAACGCATGATGCAACATTCCGCATATTGTCCAAATTACGCGTACAAGTATTTGAAAAATCATTCCTTTAAGCCCAGCGGTATTAAATCGTTATCGCAACAGCGATTTGTTAAATCGTTTAGTGTCCGATGTGGATACACTTGATAGCCTCTATTTACGTTTACTTGCGCCATTTTTTTCACTGCTGCATTTGTTATCATTGCCATGACGATTGGACTTAGCTTTATCAATATTCCACTCGCTCTTGGTTTAGGCTTATTTTTATTAATTTTATTAATGATTATCCCAACTGTTTTCTATCGACTAGGTCAGGAATTTGGCGAACGCTTAATCCAAGCACGCGCCACCTATAGAACCCAGTTTTTAGAATTTATCCAAGCACAAGCCGAGCTTTTATTATTTAATGCAGAAGATAAATTAAAAGAGAAAATGTCCGCCACAGAAAAAACATGGCAGGAAGATCAAGCCAAAGAAGCAAAATTAAGCGGATTTTCTACCGCACTTGTTCTGTTTCTAAATGGTTTATTAATTTCTGGAATGCTATGGTTTGCAAGTAACGCCGATTTTGGCACAGATGAATATCGCACGGCTTACATTGCACTTTTTCACTTTTTGCTGCACTTGCAGCCTTTTGAGATCATCATGCCATTGGGTGCGGCATTTTTACATATAGGTCAAGTGATTGCTGCTGCAGAGCGTGTAACCGAAATCATTGAGCAAAAACCACTTGTTGAGTTTAATGGTAACGAGGAATTTGAAACAAAAAGTGCGGTTAATTTCTGCGAAGGATTTAAGTTTTTTTCCTATCCAGGACAAGAAACGCTTGTATTAAAAATCTTACATTAGATTTAGAACAAGGCAAAAATTGCTATTTTTAGGCAAAAACTGGAAGTGGAAAATCTTCACTTCTTCAACTTTTTAGTACGCAATTATGATGCGAATCAAGGTCATCTTTTACTGGCAGAAAAACCCATTTCTTCCTATTCAGAAAAATACATTACGTAACCAAATTTGTTTTTTTAACTCAACGTGTTCACGTATTCAGCGATACGCTTCGTCAAAATTTACAATTTTCAAGTGCGGATGAAATTTCCGATGAAAAATGATTGAAGTGCTACATCAAGTTGGTTTAAGCAAATTACTTGAGCAAGAAGAAAAAGGTTTAAATCTTTGGCTTTGGTGATGGCGGTCGTCCACTTTCTGGTGGGGAACAACGCCGTTTAGGTTTAGCCCGTATTTTTACTCAATAATGCGCCAATTTTATTGTTAGATGAACCAACAGAAGGTTTAGATCGCGAAACTGAACGTCAAATTTTACGTTTAATTTTTGCAACATGCCGAAAATAAAAACCCTAATTATGGTTACTCACCGTCTAAGTTCAATTGAACAATTCGATAAAAATTTGCGTAATAGATAACGGAAGATTAATCGAAGAAGGCGATTACAATAGCTTAATCACAAAAAGAAAATGGTTTCTTTTAAAAGATTAATTGAGCGAGTATAAGAAAAGGAAGTTGGGCGGAAACCTTCCCAGCTTCTTCTCGGCACACAGTAATTCCGACTTTAGCTGCTTCCTTCCGGACCTGACCGAGTAAACCAGACACCGTTGCGAGAGACCGAGAAGGTTTCCATTGATATCGCAATGCGATTGTGCGTTATTATGCAGAAATTACTGCTGTATTGCAAAGATTAATTAAAAAGTGCGGTGAATTTGGCGAGAATTTAAGCCACATTTTTAGGATTTTTTTATGAAATGAACTACCTCCAATACTACCCTACCGATGTGATCAATGGCGAAGGTACAAGATGCACACTTTTCGTCAGTGGATGCACGCATGCTTGCAAAGGTTGCTATAACCAAAAAAGTTGGTCATTTTCAGCGGGTGTATTATTTGATGAAGCGATGGAACAACAAATCATCAATGATTTAAAAAGACACACGCATTAAACGCCAAGGACTGACGCTTTCAGGTGGAGATCCACTTCATCCCCTCAACGTAGAAACATTATTGCCCTTTGTGCAACGCGTAAAACGAGAATGCCCCGATAAAGATATCTGGGTTTGGACGGGTTATAAGCTAGATGAATTAGATGAACAACAACGTGCTATGTTGCCTTATATTGATGTGTTAATTGATGGGAAATTCATTCAAGAACAAGCAGATCCAAGTTTAATTTGGCGTGGTTCAGCAAATCAGATTATTCATCGATTTAAACTATAATATTATCGATATGCCATTATTGCGTCTTTTTATTTCGCTCTAAAGATTTATGCTGAATTTGCACTATTTTTTTCCTTTTTGCCTGAAAATATTCTCCAAGTTGTTGTGCTATATAAACAGAGCGATGTTTCCCACCAGTACACCCAATAGCAATAGTTAAGTAACTTCTATTATTTTTCTAAAAAGTGGCAAACCATGTTTCTATATAATTTCGTGTAAGATAAATAAATTCATTCACTTCTGTATGACTATTTAAAAATGCGCTACAGGCGCATCTAATCCTGTCATTAGGGCGAAGTGCCGGATCCCAATGTGGATTGGGTAAGAATCGCACATCAAAAAAACATAATCTGCATCAAGCGGAATACCATATTTAAACCCAAAAGATTCTATAATAATTTTTAAGTTCTTTTTCGCCATACCCACAAATAAACTCTCGTAATTTTTTTCTGCAAGCGTATGTGTCGAAAGATGTGTCGTATCAAGAATGAAATTAGCATGTTGGATTAGTGGCTCTAAATATTGATATTCTGCATCAATCGCAACTTCAAGGGACAGATCTTGAACAGAAAGTGGGTGTAAACGCCGAGAATCACTATATCGACGAATCAACGTACTGCGATCCGCCTCTAGGAAAAATAATCTTAACCTGATGATGATTTTTGTAATGTTGAAAGTGTTTGCTCTAACGTCGTCGCAGAATTTGGAATATTACGAATATCTAGACTAATCGCTACTGAAGATTGTGACTGAGAAAGAATCTGAGTTAATTGAGGTAGTAAATCAAAAGGGATATTATCCACACAATAATAGCCCATATCCTCCAAAGCGCGTAGTGCCACAGACTTTCCCTGCACCAGAACGTCCGCTAATAATGATAATATCCATATGCCATCCCACTCTTTTATTTCTTATTCATTATTCTCAAAAGAGATATTTTTCTGAGCTATCTGAAATTTTCAAAAACCTGCCAAATTTCCTCTGCACTTTTTTTGCTGAACGTAACTGCTTCAAAAGGTTTTTTTATCCGTTAGTCTTTCAGTTAAGAAAGATAAAATTGGCATATAGGTTACACACTGATTTTCAGGTACCAATACCGCAAATACAAGATCAACAAATTTACCATCTGATGAATCGTAATCAATCGGTGTATCTAATTGCATAAATACAGCTATTGCTTTGTCTGATAATGCTACAGGAATTTTAGCTTTAGGCATGGCGATACCATTTCCTAAACCTGAATTACCTAATTTTTCCCGTTCAAAAAGACATTCCAAAACAAACTTGTTCACCTTTCTCATCATTAACTTGCTCAATGACAAAATGCGCAATAGATTCAAATAATCGTTTTTTACTGGAAAAACTCACCCCCTGACGAATATTCTCAGGGCTTAATAACTCGGTAATGTTCATCTTTATAACTTAAACTGATCACCAAGATAAACACGTTTAACATGCTCATCATTCATAACAGCCTCAGGCGTACCTGTCGCAATAATTTTACCTTCTCCAACAATATAAGCACGCTCACACACATCTAAAAGTTTCACGCACATTATGATCAGTAATTAATACACCTAATCCGCGATTACGTAAATCAGTAATAATTTTTCTTAATATCAGATACTGAAATAGGGTCAACACCAGCAAAAAGGTTCATCTAGTAAAATAAATTTAGGATTAGCGGCTAATGCTCGAGCAATTTCTACACGACGACGTTCCCCACCAGATAAAGATTGGCCGAGACTATCTCTAATATGACTAATATTAAATTCTTCGATTAATTCATCCGCTCTTTCACGGCGTTGCTCAGCGGTTAAATCTTTACGAATTTCTAAAAACGGCCATCAAATTTTTCATAGACGGTTAAACGGCGAAAAAAATAGATGCCTCTTGGGGTAAACTACCCAATACCTCGCTGGGCGCGATTATGCATTGGAAGTAAACTAATATCCTCACCATCAATCACAATCTTACCTTGATCTTGGCGAACGAGTCCCACCACCATGTAAAAAGTCGTCGTTTTTTTCCCGCACCATTCGGCCCAAGTAATCCCACAATTTCATTTGAATTAACTTGAAGACTAACATCAGATACCACTTTTACGGCTTTTATAGCTTTTCGCTAAATTCTCAGCAATCAAAACTGACATGATTACTTCCCTTTCGCTTTTTGTAATTGAGACGGAATTAACACTGTAGTCACTCGTGATTTCGCACCGCCATTGGCTCTAAGTTGCTGTTTCTTCACATCATAAGTGATAAGTTCACCATTAATTTTTGCTATCTAATTGTTTCAACTCAGCATTACCTGTCAATGTTAAAAACTCCGTACCAAGATCATAGTGCACCTTATTAGCCTTCCCATCAACCGGTTTCCCATCGTCAAGTAATTGATGAAAATGTAACAGGGCTACCAAAAGCATCAACAGTTTCTTTTTTACCTGAGTTTTCTGGTGGACGTGTAATCACAACCTTGCTTGCTTTAATTAAAAATCGACCCTTGAGTTATCACAACATTATCCGTAAAAGTCACTACACTCTTTTCCATATCCAACGCTTGATTATCCGAAACGATATTAATCGGTTGATTTGTATCATCTTTAAGCGCAAAAGCCGATATGGATGTCATCATTAACGTTGTGAGTAAAAATATTTTTATTATTTACGAACTTCATAATATGTTTTCACCTGTTCTTTTAAAGTAGCAACTTGTTGACGTAAATTGCCAACCATTTTTAATCCTATTGAACTAAAATTTTGTCCATTAATCTTGACCATTGAGTCTGATGTCATATCCTGTGTTTTTCAAATTGACAATTGCCATCTGAGTTTCTACACGCTGCAAAATGAGAAGTTGGTTCCAAACTTTCCGCCACAACATCTCCCTCTAAATACAGCATTTCATCTTTTGTGAGCTTGGCTTTTTAGCACTCAATTTCCAACTCTGTGATACCAAAGCATGAGCAACATCCTTTGCTTGACTAGTATTAGATGAATTAACATCGAATAAATAGACTAATGGCATCTCAAAATCAGTATGTCCATCTACAGTATAATGTTTCACATTATCCGCAAGAGAAACATATTGTTTTTTTCCTTCTGGTGAAAAACACTGTTGTTTCCATTTTATTGCCAATATAATCGGGGCTATCTGGCTTTTTTTCACCAAATTTGATAAATCAGGTGCATCCCTGATTCAGTGAATAAAAACCAACCTAGTAAACAAAAAAACAATAATACTTTAAAAATTACATTCCAACGAATATTCATTTTTTTCTACTTTATTATCCGGATAAGTGCGGTTAAAAACGTTGATAGCACTTGCTTGAGTCTCACAAAGCTAATCTTCCAGCATCAATGATTTCAGCATTTGATAAATATCTCGATATGCTTTTTGAAGGTTTATTTTGTTCCCGCTCTTTCTGTGCAGAACGAATCAAATTACGTAATTTCTGGCGATCAGCTTCTGGATAATTATTTAATAAATTCGTCAATGCTATATCACCATTTTTCGATCAACTCATCACGAATTTTTCAATTTTTATGTAACATCGCTTGCTGCTGATTATGCTTATTTTCGATTTTATCTAACGCTTCACGAATTGGGGCAATATCAATACCACGAAATAATTTTTCCAATATATTGTAACTGACGACTGGCGCGCCTCTTTTTGTAAACGCTGAGCAAGCTCAATGGCATCAAGCAAAGATTCATCAAAGGGAATTTTAGCTAAATTTGCTTTGGTTAAATTCACAATTTTTCGCCAAGTTGCTTTTAAATCTTCCGCATCTCGCTTAATTTCACTTTTTACTTACCCAAATAATTTCTTCTTGCGCCTCATCTCCCCAATCAAAAGCTTCTTTTTTTCTTACGTTTCGCTATTTTTTTGTCCTTTATAAAAAAATTGGGGCGCATTTTACCATAAACTTTGAAAATAAGATAAAATGTTGCAAATTTTTAACAGGAAAAAACAATGAAAGCACCTGAAAAATCAAAACCGCACTTTTTAAAAAGCGCAGGAGCAAGGATTACGTCACGCTGTTAGTTTTGCAGTTGAATTAGCCCAAAAAGCTGGAGCCAGTGCAGAGGTGGCTGTAACCAAAGTAAGCGGCTTATCTGTTTCAACACGATTGCAAGATATTGAAAATGTGGAATTTACCAATGATGGAGCACTAGGTATTTCCGTTTATTTAGGACAACAAAAAGGTAATGCTTCTACCTCTGATTTAAGTGAAAATGCCATTAAAAAAATACTGTAGAAGCGGCACTTTCTATCGCAAAATATACATCACCCGATGATTGTACAGGACTTGCTGATGAGCAATTAATGGCCTTTGATGCGCCTGACTTAGCACTTTACCATCCTGCTAATGTTGATGTAGAAAAAGCAACAGAACTTGCTCTCCGTACAGAAAAAAATCTGCTCTTGAAGCAGATAAACGAATCGTAAATAGCAATGGTGCAAGCTTTAATTCTCACACAGGTGTAAAAAGTATATGGTAATACCTACGGTATGTTACAAAAGCTATTTATCTAGTCGCTATTCATTATCTTGCTCAGTCATTGGGGGCGTAGAAGGTGCATTGAGAAATGACTACGAATATACAATTTCCCGTGAGTTTGATCGACTTTCAATCACCGACTTGGGTCGGTGAAACTTAGTGCGAGAAAAGTAGTTTCACGCCTAAATCCACAAAAAGCTTAATACATGTGAAGTACCGGTCATTTTTTTAAATGATGTTGCAACTAGTATTATTTCGCATTTAGCGGCATCAATAAGTGGCGGTAGTTTATACCGAAAATCAAGTTTTTTTACTTGATAGACTAGAAACATCCGTCTTACCTGAATGGTTTAATATCAGCGAACGCCCCCATTTATTACGTGCACTGGCTTCAACGCCTTTTGATAGTGAAGGAGTCCGCACACAAAATCGTGAAATTGTTGAGAATGGTATATTACAAAACCTATTTATTGACCAGTTACAGTGGAAAAAAACTCGGAATGCCAAGCACGGGTCATGCAGGCGGGATTCACAATTGGCTTATTCAACCAAATTTAACGGGAGGATTAACCGCACTCTTACGTAAAATGGATAGAGGTCTATTAGTAACGGATGTTATGGGACAAGGAGTAAACCTTGTGACTGGTGATTATTCTCGAGGTGCATCAGGATTCTGGGTTGAAAACGGTGAAATTCAATACCCTGTCGCTGAAATTACAATTGCAGGTCAATTACAAGATATGTTGAAAAACATTGTTGCCGTATCAGATGATATAGAACATCGTTCAAACATACAAACCGGCTCAATTTTATTAGAAAAAGATGAAAATTTCTGGGAACTAAAAAAATATTTAATATTGATAATTATTCTTATTGACAGAAATTAAAATTCTGATAAGATACTCGCCATCTGTTAAGCGATTGCAGGTTGCTCCAACAGGTAGAGTAGAAAGTAAATTGTTAGAGTTCAAAAAGGCTGAAGATTAATCTTCAGCCTTTTTTTATATTTCATCTTCCATCTCTAAATCTATCTTAAAAAGAATCCAAGTTATTTATATTGAAATATGGAATAACACTCAGCGAGAAATTTTTGATACGCATAGCATAACGATCAATTTTTGTAGAATAGCAAACGATTACATTCCTTTTAAATTCACAAGGACATTTTATGAAAAACACCATGTTGATGTTTTTAATTACAGAAAGCGATGCTCACTCTCGTATTGCAGAGCTTAGGGCCGAAATAACAAAAACATTATCAAGAAAAACAAGTCAATAACCTTGTTGTTATCGGACTTTTACGTGGCTCATTTATGTTTATGGCTGATATTGTACGCCATATTCATTTACCTGTAGAAATTGAGTTTATGACTACTTCCAGTTATGGAACAGGATGACAACAAATCATGATGTACGTATCACAAAAAGATCTTGATGGTGATATTAAGGGTAAACACGTATTAATCGTAGAAGATATTATCGACACTGGTTACACGCTTGAAAAAGTACGTGATATTTTTGAATTTACGTGATCCTGCAAGCCTTGCTATCTGTACCTTGCTTTGATAAAACCCTCTCGTCGCGAGGTTGAAGTGCCTGTAGAATGGATAGGTTTTGAAATTCCAGATGAATTTGTGGTGGGATATGGTATCGATTATGCACAACGTCACCGTAATTTAGGCTATATTGGCAAAAGTGGTTTTTAGAAGAATAATGTTCATCAAACAAGTGCGGTCAAAAATTTATAATGAATTTTGACCGCACTTATTTTTAACGTTTCACTTTCTTAATAAACTTCATCAAACGTTTACGTTTACGCAATTGGTTCAGAGTAAGTTTATTTTTACGCCCCGCAAATGGGTTAGAACCTTCTTGAAAAGAAGACGAATTGGTGAACCAATAATTTTCAAACTCTTACGATAATAATTAGATAAATAACGTTTATAAGAATCGGGTAATTTATCCATTTGGTTACCGTGAACGACAATAATCGGCGGATTATAACCACCTGGATGAGCATATTTTTAATTTAATTCGACGACCGCCAATCATCGGTGGTTGGTGTTCATCCGTTGCCATTTGCAAAATACGAGTTAAAAAGCGAGGTCGTCATTTTTTTGAGTCGCACAAGCATACGCCTCTTTAATCGAATCAAAAAGATTACCCACACCACTTCCGTGCAATGCGGAAATAAAATGCACGCGAGCAAAATCAATAAAAATCTAAACGACGATCAAGCTCCAGATTTAACGCGGTCTTTCACATCTTGATCTAAACCATCCCATTTATTCACGACGATCACTAGAGAACGACCTGCATTTAAAATAAAAACCAAGTAAAGATAAGTCCTGATCAGAAATGTTCTCTCTCGCGTCAATAGTTAGCAACACAACATTAGCATCTTGAATCGCTTGTAAGGTTTTTAATCACAGAGAATTTTTTTCAACAGCCAAATGCACCTTACCACGTTTACGCACACCAGCCGTATCAATCAACGTATATTGCTGCCCATCACGCTCCATTGGAATATAAATACTGTCGCGTGTCGTGCCTGGCATATCGTACACCACCACACGGTCTTCACCTAAAAATACGATTGGTTAAAGTGGATTTACCCACATTTGGACGACCAACAATGGCAATCTTAATATTTTTTTATCTTGCTCTTCTTCTGATTCTTCTAACGCCTCATCAATCAATGCCGTATCTTCTTCTGAATCAAAAATCGAATTCTTGTTCCCATTCATCTTGTTCTTCCTCAGAAGTGCGGTCATTTTCATCAGGATTTTCCATTTGCTCCGCAAAAGGCGCAAGTACTTGCTCCATTAACTGAGTGACCCCACGGCCTTGCGAAGCAGCGATTTGCTCAATTTCCCCTAAGCCTAACTGATAAAATTCAGCACAATGAGAATCCGCATCGATACCATCGGTTTTTATTTGCCACCACAATCGTCGTTTTGTTTTGACGTTGACGTAAGTAATTAGCGATACCAATATCCGCGGCCGTTAAACCCGCACGAGCATCTACAAGAAAAAAAGAACAATATCGGCTTCATCAATAGCAAGCAAAGATTGCTCCGCCATTTTTTTCTTCTACGCCCTCTTCAGTTCCATCAATACCGCCAGTATCAATAACAATAAACTCATAACCAGCAATATGAGCATGGCCGTATTTTCTATCACGAGTTAAACCAGGAAAATCAGCGACTAACGCATCTCGTGTACGAGTAAGGCGATTAAATAATGTGGATTTTCCCACATTCAAGCGACCAACAAGGGCCACAACTGGAGTTGCCATAAAAAAATCTCTTATTTTTGTCAAAAAAATGGCGGCTATTATATCGGAAGTTAAAGGATTGGTAAAAAATGATTTCAACAAGGAAAAGAAAAAGCCACAGGATACAATCCTATGGCTTTCCAAACACTGTTTATTTATCTATAACTTAACGTTATAATAATCTCGCTTTCAAGGATTCAGCTTGAAAGCGAGTGTTGCGCTTTTTTCGCAACGTTTGAAGAGGATAAGAAAATGATTAAACTCATTATCCTTGTTGTCGTTTTTATTATTAGTGAGCCACCCCGCTTACTAATAAGATAACATACTAGGGAGTTGCACCTCCCTAGTTCTTCAAATCTTAAAAGTTTACTTTATTTTTTTGTCAAGGATGAAGCAAATTTCAGATACAAAAAAAGCACCGTTAGGTGCTATCTTTATTTATCTTAATTGGCGGGAATGGACGGGACTCGAACCCGCGACCCCCTGCGTGACAGGCAGGTATTCTAACCAGCTGAACTACCACCCGAGATAAGATATTTATTTTTAAATTGGCGGAATGGACGGGACTCGAACCCGCGACCCCCTGCGTGACAGGCAGGTATTCTAACCAGCTGAACTACCACTCCGCTAAGTGGTGCGTATCATATGACGAACATAAATCTCGTCAATCTTTTTTTATAATTTTTTTATTGTATGATTAAATCCTAAACGATTAGTGAATAATCTCTTTGTCTAAACGTTTATCCCATAAACAATTATCACCGCTTTTTTTATTAATCATTTTAATAAATTCTAAATGCGCCAATAATTCATCTTCACTCGGTTGTAATACTTTCAAATTATGCGAAATATTCACCGCACTTCGTAAAAGCTGCATCTTTATTGCCTGACATGGTTCGAATAAAATGTGATTCATTCACATCATTTTCATCAAACAAACTGGTTTGGCCGCCTGTCATTGCCAAATAAACATCAGCTAAAAATTTCAGCATCTAGCAACGCCCCATGTAGCGTACGTTTACTATTATCAATATTCAAACGGTCACAAAGTGCATCTAAGCTATTACGCTTGCCTGGATACATTTGACGCGCCATCTGTAGCGTATCTGTGACTAAGCAAATTTCATCAGTTTTCACATTAAGATTCAACTTACGAAACTCATAATCCATAAACCCCTGACATCGAAGGGCGCATTATGAATCAATAATTCTGCGCCTTTTAATATAATCCAAAAATGGCTGTGCAATCTCATTAAATGAGGGTTTATCTGCCAACATTTCATCTGTAATGCCATGAACTTTAATTGCTTCAGGATCAACAGGACGATCAGGCTTAATATAAAAGTGAAAAATTATTGCCAGTATAACGACGATTAATCATTTCTACCGCACCAATTTCAATAATACAATGTCCTTCATAATGCGCCCCTAATTGATTCATCCCCGTTGTCTCGGTATCCAGTACAATTTAAGGATTTGGATTAACCATTTGTTCAACCTATTTCTTTCCTTTAAAATGAGGACCATTTTACACAACAACCCTTTTGTTATGCAAAAACAGATTGAAATTTTTTTACTGACGGCTCCTGCTTGGGTAATCCTGGCCCAGGAGGAATTGGCATTGTCTTACGCTATAAGCAGCATGAAAAACCATTTCCAAAGGCTACTTCAAAACTACAAATAATCGTATGGAACTTCGTGCTGTCATTGAAGCACTGAATATTTTAAAAGAGCCCTGCCAAATCACACTTTTACAGTGATAGCCAATATATGAAAAACGGGATCACAAAATGGATTTTCAATTGGAAAAATAATTGGAAATCAAGTCAAGGCAAACCTGTAAAAATCAAGATTTATGGCAAGCGCTGAACGAAGCTATTCAACATCATCAAATCAATTGGCAATGGGTAAAAGGCCATGCAGGACATCGCGAAAATGAAATCTGTGATGAATTAGCCAAAAAAAGGGGCTGAGAACCCAATATTGGAAGATGAAGGATATTTTGAAACCTCAATATAAATCCCCAGCTTCGATGTATTTTTTTATACCACTTTATTTAAGCAAACGATTACGAAAGCATTCATCCGAACACAAAATAAACAAAAACTAATGAAAAAAATGTGATCTTGATCAAATTTTTTTGGAAATTAAGCCCTATAGAAGTGATTGACACAAAAAAAGGAATTTGCAATGATTTGCGCGTCTATTTAGGCGGTTGGACTGCCATATAAGGAAAAAGTTCAATCATAGATAGTAAAACAACCATAAGGAATACAAATTATGAAAAACACTTGCAGCATTAATCATTGGTGCATTTGCAGCTTCAGCGGCGAACGCGACAGTAATCTATAATAATGAAGGTACTAAAGTTGAATTAAACGGTTCTTTACGTATCAACTTAGAAAAATCTAACCAAGATGGTATTAATAAATCAGGGAACTTAAAACGTCATACTCATTCAGGATTGAAAAAAATGATGGTTCTCGTTTTGAAATTAAAGCACGTCATGATTTAGGTGATGGCTATTACGCATTAGCACGTACTGAAGTACGTTTTGATGGTGATGAAAAAAAGGTCTTAAAAAGAAAGACAACGATGGTTTTGGTAATTTAACTACGAAACGTGCTTATGTTGGTTTAGGCCACAAAGAATTTGGTCAAGTAACTTTTTGGTCGTCAAGTAACTATTGTTGATGACGTAGTGACAGCAGAAGACAAAAACATACGGTCTAATTGAACAAGGTGATTACGTATCAAAAAGAAGGAAAAATCTGTTGTTCGTTACGACTACTATGGTATTGAAGGTTTACAATTAGGGGTTGGTTACCAATTTGCAGAACAACGCAAAGATAATAATGAAGTACTTGAAGGTTCTGTTCAAAAACTCAAACCAATTTGGTGCTTTATATGAAAAAGATGGCATAATTGCTAAAACTGCGTTTGGTAGAACAAATTACAAAACTGGCAATACAGAAACTAAAGAACATAGAGATGGCGTTGTTGCTAGCTTAGGTTATGAGTTCAATGGTGTAACTCTTTCTGTGGATGGTGGTTACGCAAAAACCAAATTTAAAGATACCGATAAAAAGAAACTCGTTTCTTTGTATCACCAGGTTTCCAATATCAAATTACTGACTTAAGTAAAGTATATGGTAACTATAAATATGAACAAATTAAAGGCACGGATAGTTCTAAAGATAAACAACACGGTTTCTTACTAGGTATTGACTATAAACTCTATAAACAAGTAGTAACTCTACTTAGAAGGTAAATATCAAGTTACTAAATCTTATGACGAAGATGGTAAATACGTAGACGATAGCAAAGTTAAAGATAAAGCTATTGGCGTAGGTATCCGTGTATACTTCTAATTAGTTGATTAAAGATCATTAGATAAAAAGGCGAATCAAATGATTCGCCTTTTTACTTATTACATGTAAACAAAAATCTAGTTTATATCGAAGTACGGTAATAAAAATAGCATTTTATTACCGCACTTTTTTCTTATATGTTCACAGGCTTAACAATTTCGCTCGGATAGCACCCCTAAAATCTTTAAATAATTACTATAATTTTTTTCAGCTCTTCTAAGGCTTGTTGCGTATCGGGATGATGAATATTCGCCTCAATTTCTAAATAGAACATTTCTTCCCATGGTTTACCATAGATTGGACGAGATTCTAATTTTTGTCATATTAATGTGGTGTTTTTTTAAATACCAATAAGGCATCGACTAATGATCCCACCTGTTGTGAAGTCGTCATCAACAATAAGGTTTTTTTGTTGGGATCTGAGAAGAAACCTCTCGAGGTGTTTTAGCAACCACAATAAAACGTGTAATATTATTTTCTTGATTAGCAATATTCGTTTTCAGAACATTCAAAACCATATAATTTTTCCACCGTCTTCATTACCCAATGCCGCGATATTAGGTTTATTCAAACTTGAAACTAATTGCATAGCATGGGAACTACTTTCGCAATATTCAATATGAACACGTTCAAGACTATGAATAAATTGGCTACATTGTTGAATAACTTGAGGATGGCTATATAAGGTATCAATTTGGCTTAAATCTGTCATATCATTGACTAATACGCAATGTTTAATTGGATAAGCCAACTCTCCCACCAATGAAAGCTCTGTATGTTGAAGTAAATCATAAACTTCATTAATCGCACCCGAAGTAGTATTTTTCTAAAGGAAGGATACCAAAATCAGCCTCACCATTTTTGTACTTTTTTTCAAATACTTGCTCAAAAAGATTGACAGCCTAATTCAATAAATTGTTTTTTTGGTAACGTGCCGCATAATTCCTTGCCGCAAGATTAGAATAAGCCCCCGTTTCCCTAAAAATGCAATATGTAAATTTTTGGCTACGCTGTTCATTTAATTTATTTTGTAGGTAAACTTGCTGCGTTAATACTGAATCTTCAATGATTTTTTTGAAAAAAATTGATGTGATATATTGAGCCCTCAAGTTGATAGTTCTCATTTTCAGCAAATTGAATCAATTCTTGCAAAAAGCGCTTGTTCACGCTCAACATCTCGTAAAGCCTTTTGAGTGACTTCTTTGCTTCTTACAACATCAAAAAGCTGTTGATGACGTTCCGACAGCAACTTCAACAAACTACGATCAATTTGTGTAATTTGTTGCCGAATTTCTGATAATTCTAATGCCATAATGTTTTTCCTATAAAAATCTTCCCTGAAATTAACCGCGCTTTTGCGCTTTACAATTAAAAATACGTATTTAAATAAAAAAAGCTATACTTCTTATCAGAAATATAGCTTTTTTTCAACAAAAAAAGAATTAAATCAATACTTGAACAGGCGCTACATACCCTTGCGGTACTTGAGCTTTATCTTCAAAGGTGACAAATTCCCATGCTTCTTGATTAGCTAAAACGGCGCGAAGCAATTTATTATTCAAACCATGTCCTGATTTATAAGCTTTGAAATCACCAATGATATTATAGCCTGCCATGTAAAGATCGCCGATCGCATCTAACATTTTTATGGCGTACTAATTCATCTTTGAAACGTAATCCATCCTCGTTAAGAATACGATAATCATCTAACACGATAGCATTATCAAGGCTACCGCCTAATGCCAAACCTTGAGATTGAAGATATTCAATATCTTTCATAAAACCAAAGGTTCTTGCTCGGCTTATTTGATGAACAAATGCTTGAGCCGAAAATTCCATGTCATAATTACGCACGTTTTTTTACCAATCGCAGGATGATCAAAAATCAATAGTGAAATTTAAGTGAAACCATTATAAGGCTTAAACTCAGCCCACTTATCACCGTCTTCTACACGTACATATTCTTTAATACGAATAAATTTCTTCGCTGCGTTTTTGTTCTTCAATACCCGCATCCAGTAACAAATAAATAAATGGGCTTGCACTACCATCCATAATAGGAATTTCTGGAGCATCGACTTCAATAATAATATTATCAATACCAAGGCCTGCTAGTGCAGCATTTAAATGCTCAACTGTTGAAATACGCACACCTTGCTCATTTATTAAGGCAGTACAAAGCATAGTATCACGCACAGAATTAGGATCAGCAGGAAATGCCACAGCTGGATTTAAATCTGCACGGTAATATACAACCCCTGTATTTGGCATTGCAGGACGTAAAGTTAATGTTACCTTTTTGCCACTATGCAAGCTTTCACACCAGTGACCTTAATGCTTTGTTTTAATGTTCTTTGTTTAATCATATTATTTACCCTTAATTTCAGGCAATACTACATCAATTTGATGAATTTTTCATCACGTTGTGCTGCAGGGTTAAAGAAAGCATTGTTTTTTTAAACATATCTAAACGATCTGTAATAGGTTTATCAAGCGGACGATGATATTCCTCTTCTACTGTTTTTAGTTTCTTCAACCGGTTCCGGACGACGAATATCTGGCACAATACTTACATCTTGTGGCTGGCGTACGGGGCGAACAACTTGAATTGGCTCATTAACTGAGATATCTCCCAATCCTGTTGCAACAATAGTCACTCGGATTTCGTCCGTCATTTCAGGCACTAAGCTGGTACCAATCACGACAGTAGCATCTTCAGAAGCAAAAACTACCCACCGTTTCACCGACAATATTAAATTCTTCGAAAGAAAGATCCATACCCGCAGTGATATTCACCAAAATACCTTTTTGCATTTGAAAGATCGATTTTTCTAATAAATCATTACGTACGGCAATACGAGCGGCTTCTTCAGCACGCCCTTCACCCGCAGAACCAACAGCAGAACCAAAGCCAATCATTGCTTGTCCCATTTCTGACATAACAGTTCTTACATCAGCAAAATCTACGTTGATTAAACCTGGTGAGGTAATCATATCTGAAATACCCATTACAGAATTACGTAATACATCGTTTGCTGCAGCAAATGCATCAATTAATTTAGCGTTTTTTTAGGGAGAACTTTTTGAATTTGTTGATTTGGGATAATAATCATTGAATCAACATATTGCGCTAAATCTTTAATACCCAATTCAGCAAATTGCATACGTTTTTTTGCCTTCAAAAGCAAACGGCTTAGTAACAACCGCTACGGTTAAAATACCCTAATTCTTTTGCAATTCTCGCTACAACAGGCGCAGCACCCGTACCTGTACCGCCCCCCATACCAGCTGCAATAAAGACCATATCAGCACCCTCAAGCATTTTACGGATTTCTTCTTGATCATCTTCCGCTGCTTTTACGGCCAATATTTGGATTTGCCCCTGCACCTAAACCTTTAGTCGTCTCTCCACCAATTTGTACAGTTTGTTGAACATGGCTTTTACGTAGAGCTTGTGCATCAGTATTTACTGCATAGAAAAATAATGCGGCCATGCTCTTCCGATGTTAATGTGCTTTCCCCTAAGTAGGTACCACCCATTTCTTGTTTCACCATATTCATAACCATATGGTTGACGGCATTACCGCCACCGCCTCCCACACCTACGACTTTAATCAGTGCACCGGACTCGTTAAAATTGTCGTACTCAGGGTACTCAGGGTATAGCATTGATGTTCTCCGTTATGATCAGACAAACTGACCCAATATATAAAACCTAAATTCTCTTTATTGTAGATGAAAAATCAAAATAATCAAAAATTCTGACCGCACTTTTATTGACAATTTTTTTAATTCCTTGCCAAATTGGCTGCCAAACACCACTCTCTGAATCATCACTACCCGAAATTAAATCATCATCACTATTGCTTTGATTATATTGTAATAATCCTACTACTGTAGAATATTGTGGACGACTCACATAATCCGTTAAACCAGTAATATTTAATGGGCTACCAATACGTACTTGGCAATTAAATACATCTGAAGCACATTCTTTTAAATCTTCAATTTGTGCGCCACCACCGGTAATCACAACACCTGCAATTAATTCAAATTTAATATGTTTTGCTTCTAATTCTTTCTTTAATTTATCTAATTCATCTTTTACTACACCCTAAAAGTTCAGTATAACGCGCAGATGTAATTAAGGATAAATCACTTTTAGTTAAAGAACGAGGTGCTCGACCACCAATACTTGCCACTTCAATTTTTATCGCCATGTAAACGTGCTGGATAAAATGCACTTGCATAATTAACTTTAACACGCTCAGCTTCTGCACGTGAAATGGTACAAGCGTGTGCAATATCATTTGTCACAATATTCCCAGCATAAGGAATTACCTTACTAAAACGCAAAGCACCATTAGTATAAACCATCACATTCATTGTGCCTGCGCCAAAGTCAATTAAGCATACCCCTAAATCTTTTTTTCATCTTCAGTTAATACTGAATGGGTAGCAGCAAAACCAGAAAATACAACCTTATCAACCTGTAAACCACAACGTTCAACAGCTTTTTAAGTTATTTTTGCCAATCTTGATGGCAAGCAATTAAGTGCACTTGAGCTTTTAATCGAACACCTTGTAAAACCAAGAGGATTCTTGATATTAAATTGACGATCTCACTGCATATTCTTGTGGAATAATATGTAATAAAGATAATCCTTCTGGCAATTTAATCGAACTTGCAGTGTGAAGTGCCGCATCAATTTCATCTTGTGTTACTCATGATCAGAAATAGGGACAAAAACCGCTTTCATTTAAGCTTTGAATATGCTCACCTGTAATTGCTAAAGTCACACTCATAATTTGGCAGTCTGCCATGGATTCAGCGCCTTCAATCGCACGTTGAATCGAATTGACGACAGCATCAAGATCAGTAATACTGCCACGATCAATCACCTTTTGATGGGCAACTTCCCATCCCAAGAACATTTACCACGCCATCAGGGAAAAACTTCCCCAACAACTGCGACAACTTTTTGACGTGCCAACTTCTAATCCCTACAATCGTTTTTTTGCTTTCCACACCTTTAACCATTTTTTTGCACCTAGTTATTTTTTTATTTATCTGCCATACCTACAGCAGCACCTGCCGTATATCGTAAATCTACATAATCTATTTTTTTATTTTTCTGGTACATCAATTTGTGGATAAATCGTTACAAAAGCGCTCCAGTTTCGATTTCCACTCACCTCTGCCTAATCTTAACACAATATCATTATCAAGCGTAACCTGCCATGCACCACGCTCATCAATTGTCATGCCTTTTTGCCATTAAATTCTTGGCTTTAAAAATCAGCATAAATTTGATTCCATGCCTCCAAAACTTTTAAGCTTTGATAATCTGGCCCTCCTAAATGAGGTAACGTTTGCTTATTCAACCTTTCAAAAGGAAGCTGAAATACAACACCATCTTGTGTGACTAACTGGTTATGATTCCAAAATGCTACAGGCTGATATTCAGTTACCCAAATGCTTAAACGATTTGGCCATATTTTCCGAACAACTGCATTCTTAACCCAAGGCAAAAGCTTTCTATTTGAGCCTGAATAGGCTCAACATCCCTGTCCCCAGAAGCCTTTTTAACGATCCCATTTTTTTAATAGGCTTTCTTTTATATCTGCATCGGTCGTAATGTTTTCTGCCCCATAAGTGCAAATGCCCCCATGGGTTTGTCATCCATTTTTTTCTAAAAAGTGTTTGCCAATTAATATATACGCTAAACACAAGCAAAGCGCCCTAACAAAGCAAAGAAAGCCCGGATGTAAAAATAATACTTGGACTTTTTCGCCAAAACGAATATTCTGTGGTGTATTCCCTTTCAGAATGTTCATATTATGCACTTAACTCCAAAAATTTTCACGACAAGTTGCTCAAAAGAAATCCCTGACTGTCGCAGCTGATTTAGGAAATAAACTATGACTAGTCATACCAGGGTTTGTATTCACTTCCACTAAACGGAAATTACCTTTTGAATCACACATGACATCAATACGGCTCCAACCACGACAACCTACTGCATCATAAGCGCGTTTCACTAATAACGCTAATTCTTGTTCACGTTCAGGCGTTAGCCTGCAGGGCAAAAATATTGTGTATTATCTGAAATGTATTTTTGCCTCATAATCATAAAACTCGCCTTCAGGTACAATACGAATAGCAGGTAAAACCTTTCCATCTAATACCGGTACAGTTAACTCATCTCCAGCAAGCCACTCTTCAATCAAAATTGTATTATCAAATTTAGGGCAAATTCTACCGCACTTTTTAGAGCTTCTACGGTTTTCACTTTTTGTTAATCCCACACTAGATCCTTCTAAAGACGGTTTTTACCATTAATGGTAAGCCCAGTCTTGCCACAACCTCTTCAGAATTAAGATTATTAAAAGTTTCACGCGTAACCACTTCCATTTCAGCGACAGGTAAACCAAACGCCTTCCATAGCATTTTTGTACGCATTTTATCCATCGTCAACGCAGAAGCCATCACGCCACAACCAGTATAAGGCAAACCAATTTGCTCTAATAAACCTTGCATTGTGCCATCTTCACCACCACGACCGTGTAAAATATTAAATACTCGATCAAAACCATCATTTTTAAGGTTTGCAACAGGGTATTCTTTAGGATCTCACTGGATGAGCGTTATACCCCTGATTCAATAAAGCTTCTAATACGGCTTTCCCTGATTGAAGAGACACTTCTCGCTCAGCAGATGTACCGCCTAGTAATACAGCAATTTTTCTTTTTAAGTTCATTTTTTTATCCTATTCGTCATTACCTAGGGAAAATATATCCTAGATTTCTTTCTGTTCTATTTCATGGGAAATGTAGCCGTTCCTCAACAGAGGATGATTATAAATAACCAAGAGCCTATATTAATTTTTTTCCAAGATTCAGCCAAACCACGAGAAATTTTACTCACACTTCCCGCACCTTGCGCTAGAATTAAATCACCGTCTTGAATAATTTGATCAAGCACATCACCCAATTGTGATGTATCAGAAACTAAAAATTGGATCAACTTTTTCCCAAATTACGAATAGAACGGCAAAGTGATTTACTATCCGCACCGACAATTGCGGCTTCTCCTGCTGCATAAACATCAAGCATAATTAACGCATCAACTTGAGAAAGTACCTGAACGAAATCATCAAATAAATCTCGAGTACGAGAATAACGATGAGGTTGGAAAATCATCACAATTCGTTTATCGCCCCATCCTTCTCGTGCAGCTTTAATGGTTACACCAACTTCTGTTGGGTGATGGCCATAATCATCTACTAAACGTACCTTTCCATTAGGACGAATAAATTCACCTAATTGATCGAATCGGCGACCAGCCCCTTTGGAAATCAGCTAATGCTTCTAAGATAGCTTCATTATCAATACCTTCTTCTTTTGCTACCGCCAATGCTGCCGTTGCATTTAAGGGCATTATGTTTACCTGGCACATTTAATAATACATTGATACGTTCACCATTTGGACAAATCACTACATAATGTCCTTGGAAACCAGTCTGTTCATAATCTTCAATGCGATAATCCGCATTTTCACTGAATCCATAGGTAATTACTTGACGGCCAACTTTTGGTACAAGTTCCATTAATACAGGATCATCTGCACACATCACGGCTAAACCATAGAATGGTAAATTATGTAGAAACTTGACATAGGTCGCTTTCATTTTCTCAAAATCGCCTTCATACGTATCCATATGATCGGGTTCCATATTAGTCACCACTGAAACCATAGGTTGCAAATGTAAAAATGAAGCATCACTTTCATCCGCCTCCGCAATTAAATAGCGACTCGCACCAAGATGCGCATTTTTTTACCCGCAGATTTTTACCAATCCTCCATTTACAAAGGTTGGATCAAGTTTTGCCTGGGTATAAATCATGGAAATCATAGCAGTGGTAGTCGTCTTCCCGTGTGTTCCTGCAACAGCAATACCATGACGAAAACGCATAATTTCAGCTAGCATTTGTGCGCGTTGAATAACTGGGATACGTTTCTCCTTAGCAGCAATAAGCTCAGGATTATCTTCATGAATCGCACTTGACACAACAACAACACTTGCGCCTTCTATATTCTCTACGGCATGACCAATATAAATTTGCGCCCCAGCCTGCACTAAACGTTGAGTAACAACGCTATCGGCAATATCTGAACCAGAGATTTGATAGCCCCTCATTTAATAAAAATCTCAGCGATACCACTCATTCCCGCACCACCAATACCAATAAAATGGATTTGTTGTACACGGCGCATTTCAGGAATAATTTTTTTCTAATTTCTTCGTGGGAATGTTTCATTTATATTTCCTTTTTGACCTATCGGCAAAAATACTAAAGTGCGGTTAAAACTCACAATGTTTTTTTGTTATTACTTTGAATTTTCAATGATTACATCTGCAACTCGTTGTGCTGATAATGGTGTCGCCATTTCTTTTTGCTTTGATTGCCATTTGCAATAAATTTTCACGTGAGAAATTTTTTTCAAATAGTTCACCAAAATATCAGGCGTTAAATCAACTTGCTCCACAATTTTTTTGCGGCACCAACATCAGCCAAATATTTAGCATTCAAATATTGCTGGCGATCTTTATGTTGGAAAGGTACAAAAATGGCTGCTGCACCAACTGCGGCAATTTCGCAAACCGTTAATGCACCTGAACGACAAATCACCACATCCGCCCAAGAATAAGCTTCTGCCATATCATCAATAAACTCTGTTATTTTAACTCGATGAGCATTTTTCTGCATAAAGCGCTTTCACTTCATCTACTACACCTTTCCCTACTTGATGGCGAATATCTAATTTATTCTCGAGTTTAGAGAAAAACTTTTGGTAACGTATGATTCAATACTCTCGCCCCTTGGCTTCCCCTACCACTAAAACACGTAATTTATCCCCACGTTCAGAAAAAAACGGATTTCAGGATTAGACATCTGAAATAAATCTTGTCGAACAGGATTCCCAACAACCTCTGCATTTGGAAAAGCCGTTGGAAAAAGCCTGCAATACACGCTTCGCAATTTTAGCTAACCACTTATTCGTTAATCCCTGCTATCGCATTTTGCTCATGCAAAATAACTGGTACACCACAAAGCTTCGCAGCAATACCACCAGGACCTGACACATATCCGCCCATACCAAGTACGGCATCAGGTTTCTCATGTTGAATAATTTTTTTTGCTTGTAGGATTGCGCGTAAAATAGCAAAAGGTGCAGTAAGTAAGGCTTTTAAGCCTTTACCACGCAATCCAGAAATTTGAATAAAATAAATTGGAATACCGTACTTAGGTACAAGCTGGGCCTCCATCCTATCTTTTGTACCCTAACCAACAAATATCCCATCCTTGTTTCTGTAAAGTTTGTGCGACAGCTATTGCTGGAAAAACATGTCCGCCAGTTCCACCGGCCATTACTAATAATTTTTTATTTTTCATCTTTATGTCTCTAATCATCACGCAAACGTGCTTGGCCAGCTCGGAGTAGGCGATTTTCATGATCTATACGTAATAAAATACCAATCGTTGCTGACATAATAATAATACTAGAGCCACCATAGCTGACAAGAGGGAAAGTTAAACCTTTAGTTGGTAACATGCCAAGAGCCATACCTAAATTGACAAATCCTTGGAAAAAAATCCAAAAGCCAATTCCTAATGCAAAAACCTCGAAAACGTTGCTCTAATATCAAAGACTCTTTACCAATTTTTCAAAGCGCGAAATATAAGTAATCCCAATAAAGTGACAACAATAATAATACCAATCAAGCCAAACTCTTCGCCAATAATCGCCATGATAAAGTCTGTATGCGCTTCGGGTAAATAATCTAGTTTTTTTGAATTGAATTACCCAGTCCCTCACCAGTAATCTCACCTCGACCAAATGCCATAAGAGAATTAGTTAATTGGAAACCTGTACCGTATGGATCTTTAAAAGGATCTAAAAAACCTGTAAATCGTTTCAAACGATAAGATGCTGAAATAATCAACCATGCACCTAGTACCCCCCCTGTAGCCACTAATAAAACAAATTGAAAAAAGTGTGCGCCAACAATAAATAGCATACAGAAAGTTATTACAAAGAGCACCACGGTACTTCCCATATCTGGCTGAACCAACAGGAACATCCCCATTACACCCATAACAATAAATGGCTTCACCGCACTAAATTTACGACCACGTACTTCATCATAACGACGAGTAAAATAGCTTGCTAAAAAAACAAGTTAGGGCTAATTTTGCAAATTCTGCAGGCTGAAAAATTCAAAATACCTAAAGAAATCCAACGTTTAGCACCGTTTACCGAAGTGCCAATAAATAACACAGCTACGAGCAATACTACCGCAACCCAGAAAATTTTTTTGCATGCCATCTTTCTAACCTTTCAGAAGGTAAATACAACATGCTGTAGCAAGTTGCTAAAGATAAGCAGACATAGAGTGCATCACGTTTGGCAAAAGTAAAACGGATCATTGAATAGTCTTGAGCTATAAGGAATGGAAGCGGATGTCACTGCAATAAGACCAATCAAAAGCAAAAATTACAAATAGCCAGAATAGAGCACGATCATATAATAGTCCTTGTGGGGTAATACGAGTCCACTCATCGTAATTTTTTGAGCTTTTGTAATAATTCCATATATTCTATACGTTATTAAGTTGAGCCAAACGTGTAAATTCTTCACCACGTTTTTTTCAAAAGAGGTAAACTGATCTAAACTTGCACAAGCAGGAGACAATAATACCATATCACCCTACACACAATATAGGGCGTAAAAATTCAATTGCCTGCCCCATTGTTTCAAATAAGTGACTTTGTGGAGAAAGTTTCGCTAATTGTGAACCATCTCGACCAAAACAATAACAAATAATGTGTGGTTGATTAATTAATTCAGCTAATTCTGAAAAAAATCAGCTCCTTTTTCCATCACCGCCTAACAACAAATGCAATTTGCCTTCCACATAAAGGCCAGCTAATGCGGCAACTGTACTCCCCACATTTGTTGCTTTTAGAATCATTAATCCAACGAATGCCATTAGCCTGATACGCTAATTGAAAACGATGGTCTAGCCCTTTGAAATGACGAAGTGCGGTACGAATTGAATCTAAATTAATACCAACAGCTTGTGCCAATGCCGTTGCCGCCAAAATATTCATATAATTATGGCGACCGACTAATGTTGCTTTTCTTCACAAGGCAAAATTACTTCATCTTTTGCCATTAAGTATTGCTTGCCGTTTTTCCGTTTTTAGCCAATAATCTGCTGACTTTTTCCGCAAAAAGAAATGGTTTGTTTCGCTTGATTTTCATCTTCACCAAAAGTCAGCTTATCCTCATTATTCAAAACGCCGACCTCAGCATTATGATAAATGCGTAATTTTGCTTTAGCGATAATCTTCTAAATCCACATAACGATCCATATGATCTTCAGTCACGTTTAAGACAGTTGCAGCCGCAGATTTTTAAGCTGTAAGTTGTTTCAAGCTGAAAACTAGACAGCTCTAATACATAAAGTTCACAATCTTCATTCAACAATGACAAAGCGGGAATCCCAATATTTCCCCCCATACCAACTTTCACACCAGCAGCTTTCGCCATTTCATAAACCAAGGTAGTCACAGTACTTTTTTTCCATTTGAACCGGTAATCCCGACAATTGGCTTCTGTCGCCGCACGGCAGAATAATTCAATATCACCAATTACTTCTACGCCAGCTTTTAAGTGCGGTTTGAATTTCAGGTGTTTTTTACCGCAAGCCCTGGGCTGATAACGATCATATCGCTTTCCAGTAACCATTCCTGATTTAAACTACCAGTATGAAGAGGGATATTTTGAGGAAGTTTATCAACACCAGTAGGATTTTTTTCGGGTATCAATCACACGAATATTAGCCTGTTGGGATAAGAGATAATCCACGCAAGAAAGACCTGTTTTGCCAAGCCCGATGATAGTAATATTTTTTTGTTTTGATAGGCGTTCATTTTCTTTCTTCTTAATTGCTATAAATTTTTAAAATTATATTATGGATGGAAATATAAATTTCCTTTACTAACGTAAAAACGTCGCCCTTTCAAAAACTGAAAGAGCGAGTCTAGCTATATTTATTAACGCAACTTCAAGGTGACCAATCCCATCAACACTAACATTAAGGAAATAATCCAAAACCGAATAATCACTCTTGGCTCTGGCCATCCCTTCAATTCAAAAATGGTGGTGAATCGGTGCCATTCTAAAAATGCGTTGTTTGCGTAACTTATAAGACCCTACTTGCAAAATAACAGAGAGCGCTTCAACAACAAATACCCCGCCCATTATCACAAGCAAAAATTCCTGACGAACTAGAATCGCCACGACACCAAGTGCTCCGCCTAATGCAAGAGAACCCTACATCACCCATAAAGACTTGCGCTGGATAAGTATTAAACCATAAGAATCCTAACCCTGCACCAACAATAGCGGTACAAAATACAACCACTTCAGAACTATATTTAATGTATGGGATGTGCAAGTATTCTGCAAAATTCACGTTACCCGTTGCCCATGCAATTAACGCAAATGCACCTGCGACAAGCGCTGTTGGCATAATTGCCAATCCATCCAAACCATCTGTTAAATTCACCGCATTACCCGTTCCAACAATCACAAAGTAAGACAACACAATATAGAACAAACCTAATTGAGGCATAATATCTTTAAAGAATGGAATCACTAAACGGGTTGCATCGGTGTCGTGGCCAAGCCAATAAAGCCAAAGGATTGCGACTAATGCCACAACAGACATCCAGAAATATTTCCAACGAGCAATTAAACCATCTGTATTTTTTTACGGGTAATTTTACGGAAATCATCCACAAAACCAATTGCACCGTACCCAAATAATACAAATAAGCAAACCCAAATATAAGGATTCGCGAGATTTGCCCATAATAACGTACTTACGACAATAGAGAATAAAATCATCACACCGCCCATAGTTGGTGTGCCTTTTTGCAAAATGACTTTCAGGGCCATCATTTCTCACTTCTTGGCCAAATTTTTAAGATCTGTAAACGTTTGATCACTTTTTGGACCAATCCAAAGTGAGATAAAAAGTGCGGTTAATAATGCAAGAATTGCACGGACGGTAATATAAGAAATCGCATTAAAGGCGGTTTCATAACGAACAAGATATTCAGCAAGCCAGACTAACATTTAATTTTTATCCTTTAATGAATAGATCACATCTTCCATTTTTCATTGAGCGCGAGCCTTTTCCTAGCACCACGACTTTTTTTATTTTTGTTGTAATTGGGTTTCAATCAATGGTACAAGAAAATCAACCATCTCCACCTTATCAGTAAAATGCTTACCCGAAACAGCCTCAGAAATAACCGCACTTTCGTTGCCATAAGAACAAACTAAATCTAAATTTACCGAATTGGCATGTTGTCCTACTTCACGGTGAATAGCGAGAGGTTTTCAGCTAACTCTTTCATATCGCCGACACACAAAAATACGGAAAGCATCATAACTTTTTAAAACATCAATCGCAGCACACAGAGAATCTTTTATTCGCATTATAAGTATCATCTAACAGCAATAAATTAGGCGTTACTTGAATTGGGAATAAACGTCCTTTCACTTGTGAACGTTGTTCTAATCCAGCTTTTACATCGGTAAGAGTGGCACCGATATTCATTGCAAGTGCGGTAGCAGCTAAGGCATTTTTTTACATTATGTTCCCCCAGATAAGGCAAGTTAATCTCAATTTCACCTTGTGGGGAGATAAGTGTAAAAGTGGAGCCTTGAGAAGTATGATGAATATTTTTTTGCAGAATAATCTTTACCGTTGAAATATTGAATTTCATGTTCACCGATTTCTTTTTGCCAAACATTTAAATGATTATGTTCTGCATTAATAATCGCCACACCATTCGATGTTAAACCACGATAAATCTCACCTTTTGCTTGTGCAACACCCTCTAAAGAACCAAAGCCCTCTAAATGCGCCGGCGCAATATTATTAATCAATGCGGCATCAGGTTGAGCTAATTTTGTGGTGTAATCAATTTCACCTTGATGATTTGCACCAAGTTCGATCACTGCGAAACGATGTTTTTCTGTTAAGCGAAGAAGAGTTAAAGGCACACCAATATCGTTGTTAAAATTACCATTGGTAAAAAGTACCGCTTCTGAATCACTAGCAGTATGTTGCAAAATACTCGCCGTCATTTCTTTTTACCGTGGTTTTACCAGAAGACCCTGTCATCGCGACAGTACGCGGATTAATTTTTCTCGCGTAACCATTTTTGCAAGTTCGCCCAAAAGCAATTCGAGTATCCTTAACCACAAGTTGTGGAACAGAAATGGAAGAATTTTTCTTGCTGAACAACAACGGCTACCGCACCTTGTGCTACCGCTTGTTCAAGATATTGGTGAGCATCAAACTTTTTCACCTTTCAACGCAAAAAAATAAACTATTTGATGCGCTTTTTTTCGGGTATCTGTATTAATTTCTTCAACTTGCACATTTTTTTATCGCCAATTAATTTAGCTTGAAGAATCTGTGCTAACTGTTCAGTAGAGAGTTTAATCATAATTTAATTGTTATTATTTTTAAAAAAATCATGTGCAATTTCTTGGTCGGAAAAAAATGTACGATTTCAGTGCCAATAATTTGATAATTTTTCATGGCCTTTGCCAGCAATTAAAAATCACATCATTTTCAACCGCACTTTCAATCGCAAACTGAATAGCCTGTTCGCGATCAGGAATAATGCCGACTTTATCCATATTTTTTTAAAGCCAGCGACAATATCTGATTCAATTTGGCTTTGTGATTCTGTTCGAGGATTATCTTTCGTCACAATAACCTTTTTCTGCAAACTGCTCTGCGACTTGTGCCATTAATGGACGTTTGCCTCTATCGCGGTCTCCACCACAGCCAAAAAAATACACCATAACTCACCTTGGCAATGTTCACGCGCTGCCATCAAGGCTTTTTCTAGTGCGTCAGGTGTATGCGCATAATCTACAATAACTGTTGGTTTATTTGGATATTGAATCATTTCCATTCTTCCACATACTCCTTTCAAAGATTTCGCCGTAGCGAGTAAATTTTTCCAATGGGTAACCAAATGATAATAATGTGGTCATCACTAATAACAAATTGCTTACATTGAAAGCACCGATTAATGGACTATGCAATACGCCATTACCCCAGCTAGATTCAAAAGTAATATCAGCGCCTTTTAGCATGATAGTGAATATTTATTGCCTTCATCCATTGATGTGAGTTTGATTGAAAATCAGCGCTCGTACTTACCGCAATAGCATCAGGTAATTCACTTAACCATTGGCTTCCAATCTCATCATCAGCATTAATCACTTTAATTTGCGTATCTAATTCAGTGAACAAGCGTTTTTTTAGCGGAAGCATAATTTTCCATTGTTTGATGATAATCAAGATGATCACGAGTTAGATTTGTAAAAAAATAGCGGCCTTAAAATGTAATGCTTCTACTCGATATTGGGCTAAAGCATGTGATGAAACCTCAATTGCAGCGAAATCGGCTCCATCTTGTCTAAATTTGGCAAGGGAAGACTGAAGTTCTACCGCAGACCCTGTCGTATTCTTAGCCTCAACTACGGCACCTAAAAAGTCCATTACCAATTGTTCCCATTACTGCTGCACGATGGCCTAATAGCTCCGCCCATTGTGCTAATAATTGAGAAATAGTAGTCTTGCCATTTGTCCCAGTTACGCCAACAAGAGTTAATTTCTTAGAAGGCGAATCATAAAAAAATATCTGCCAACAACGAAAGATGGCGTGCAAGTTGATAAAACTTAACTACTGGCACATTCCCAATAAATGTTACTGTTAAATGCTCGCTAGATAATTCTGTCTCAGAAATTACCGCAGTTGCACCAAAGTGAATAGCCGAATCAATAAATTGATTTCCATCGACTTGATGTCCTTTTATTGCGACAAAAAGATCCCCTGTTTTAACTTCACGGCTATCCAATACCATATTATGGAGTTCTATCTCATCCTTTAATTCAGGTAAATCAAAAAAAGTGCGGTGAGTTTTTTTCATTATGTTTCCTTAATTCATTTTTCATTCTTACGCTCACCAACATATACAATGCGTTTCGCACTTTTCATTGTTTTTTCTGTTGGTTCCGCATCTTGTGGAATTCCGTTAGCACGTAATGCATAACCCATAATACTAGAGAACACAGGAGCAGAAACCGCACCACCATAATATTCCCCAGCTTTTGGATCGTTAATCAAAATGACTAAGGCATAACGTGGATCACTAATTGGTGCAATCCCCGCTGTGAATGCAACATATTTATTCACATAATGGCCATTCTCTAATTTACGTGCTGTACCCGTTTTTACACCAACACGATATCCTTCAACCATCGCTCGCTTATTTTTAATCGCTACTTTTTCTAAAATACCGACAATATCCTTCGTGATTTTTTTCAGAAAAAAACTCGTTTCCCAATTACAGGTGGATCAACTTTTGTAATAGAGAGTGGACGATAAATACCGAAGCTACCAAGCGTTGCATAAGCCCTAGCTATTTGGAGTGGTGTTGCAGTAATACCATAACCATAAGAAACCGTTGCACGTTCAATATCCGCCCAACGTTTACGATTGGCATTTAAAAATCCCTGCCTGTTCACCAATCAATCCCAAATCTGTCGACTTACCTAAACCTGCATTTTGATAGGTTTCCATCAAGGCACTTGGGGGCATACGTAACGCAAGGCGACTTACACCACGGTTACTTGAATTAATTAATATTTCATCTAATGTTTGTTGCGCACGTGGTGCTACGTCTACAATTTCTTTTCCACTTACTGTAAAAGACCCCGTATTAATAACCTCATCACGACGAACTACACCACGTTGAAGTGCAGTTAACACAACCAAAGGCTTTACAGTAGAACCTGGCTCAAAGGTATCCGTAATAGCACGATTACGCATTAATTCTGATTTAACGCCAACACGATTATTCGGGTTATAGGATGGCGCAGTAGCCATGGCTAATACTTCTCCTGTACGAACATCAACTAATACAGCCGTACCTGATTCAGCATTATTTTCTGATACCGCTTTTTTTAATTTCACGATACACCATAGATTGTAATTTTTTTCATCAATACTTAACGTAACATCTTGCGCATCATATCATCAGAAATGTGTTCAACAATGTTACCTCGCTTATCTTTACGTACTGTGCGTGAACCATCTTTCCCCACAAGCATGGTATTAAAACTTTTCTCTATCCCTTCTATACCATTCCCATCAATATCAGTATAACCGACTAAATGTGCAGCTTCTTCTACACGTGGATAAAAAAACGACGATGTTCAGTTTCTAAGAAAACGCCTTTAACGTTTAATTTTTTTAATATAATCTGCTTTATTTGACTCTACTTGACGAGCCAAATACAAATAACCTGATTTTTGAATTTTTTTCTCAATTTTTTAATCAAGTCATTGCTACTCATTCCTATCTCTTGCGCTAATGCATTAATACGCTCTTTATCCGCTAAAGCATCTTCTTTTAACATCGTTTTGGGATCAGCTACTATTGCACTCATCGGAACACTTACCGATAATAATTGCCCATTACGATCTAAAATTGAACCACGCACTGAAAGAATTTCATCTTTACGTAACGAACGTTTATCTGCCTCACCAGATAGGGTATCAGCATTAATAGATTGGACATAACCAGCGCGAGCTACCAATGCACTACAAACCAAGAAAAACAAAAATACCGAAATAATATAACGTCCACGCATAAAACATTTATCAAATACCATTTTCGGTTTGTTATGTTTCACGGCTTCAGGTGCGGTTAATTTTTCTAATTATTTTTTTAGACTTATTTGATTTACGAGAAGAATTGAATTTAACCATCTTTTTTTACCTATTATTCTCTAATCTCAACTTCTTGTTCTGTCGTTAAAGGTTTCATTTTTAAAGTACCTACAGCAATAGATTCTACTCTTGTGCTATCCCCTTCAGTCGCTTCCTGCACCTGTAAATTTCGATATTCATTTTTCAAGCGCTTGCCTTTTGTAAAATAAGTGCACCATTTTCAGAAATTAACTGACGTGTTTTTATGCGTCACCCAAATAGCGCCCATTGCTGATACCAAAATTGCTATTAATAAGAAAACAATTAACTTATTTGAAGAAAACAAATCTTCAACCAAAAATCTGCTGTAACGGATAACGAGGTTTATTATTTTTCAGACATCACTAAATTCTCTCCGCCACACGCAATACCGCACTTCTTGAACGAGGATTTGCTTGAATTTCTGCATCACTTGGTTGAATTGCTTTTACCAATTACTTTTTAATTTCTGATTACGTTGAATTTGGTCTTCTCGCAATGGTAAACCTTTAGGGATATCCTCACCTTTACTTTGTTTTTTTCATAAAATGTTTCACCATTCTATCTTCTAAAGAATGGAAACTAATGATTGATAAACGACCTTCTGGCGCTAGCATGTCTAAAAGCAGAATTAAGTACACTTTCCAATTCATCTAATTCTGCATTGATGAAAAATACGAATAGCTTGGAAACTGCGAGTCGCAGGATGTTTATGTTTATCTTTGAAAGGTACCGCTTGTGAAATAAGCTCAGCTAATTGACTAGTGCGCGATAAAAAAATTCGGTGCCATTTTTTTGCCGCACTTTTTGTTGTAATCAACAATAGCAGTCGCAATACGTTTAGCGAAACGCTCTTCACCAAAAGTTTTCAAAACCCAAGTTAAATCCTCAACCGATACTTGTTTTTAACCATTCTGCTGCTGATAAACCTTGAGTCGTGTCCATACGCATATCAAGCGGGCCATCTTTCATAAAACTAAAAACCACGCTCTGCTTCATCAAGCTGTGGGGATGACACGCCAAGATCAAGCAAAATGCCGTCAATTTTGCCAACCAAATTTAATTTTTCACAAATTTCAGGAATATGGGAAAAGCTGTTGTGTTCAATCTGAAAACGTGAATCTTGAATCTTTTGAGCTTCAGCAATGGCTCTAGGATCTCGGTCAACTCCAATGAGGCGACCATTCGGGGATAATTTAGAAAAGGATTAAGCGAGAATGTCCACCACGGCCAAAAAGTACCGTCAATATAAATTCCATTTTCCTTCAATGCCAAGCCATTCACGGCTTCATGAAGTAAAACTGTGATATGTTCAGGTGAAGAAAAAGGAATTTTCGGTATCCATAAATACAATATAAAAAAATAAAAAAACGGTGAATCATTTTTCTATAATGAGAAATCTTTCAGAGCCTCAGACGCAAAGTCTGCACTTGAACCAATTTCCATATCTTCCTCAATTTGGGCATGCCATTCTACAGCACTCCAAATTTCAAATTTATTAAGTTGTCCCTACCAACATTAAACCTTTTTTTCTAATTTTTGCATGTTGGCGTAATGGTCCGCTAAGCAAAATACGGCCCTGAGCATCCATCTCACATTCAGTGGCGTAACCAAGCATTACTCGTTGCAAACGGCGTTGGGTAGGATCAAAGTTAGAAAGTGCGAGAAGTTTTTGTTCGATTTTTTTCCCATTCATCAAGGGGGTAAAGTAAAAGGCAGGGTTGACGAATATCCACAGTACAAACCATTTGCCCTTGATTCTTTTCAAGAATTTCAGAGCGATAGCGGGTTGGGATCGCTACGCGTCCCTTAGAATCTAAATTAACCGCTGTTGCACCACGAAACATATTACGCCTTCAAAATTAAACTTATTTTTGAGGAATTTTTTTCTAAAAATCTCCACAAAACACCACTTTTTCTCCACACCTGCGTAAGTTTATAATTTGTTTGCTTAAGTTGCAAGCGATTAATAGAGGAAGATTTAATAAGATCAAGAGTTATCTTTAGAGAAAAATAGCCTGTGAATTTTCATTCACAGGCTATTTTTTACAGAATTAAAGTGTATTACCAAGTATAACCAATACTTGCCCCAGCGCCGGCATCTCCACTTGAGTTAATAGAAAGATTGGCTTTCATACCAACTCGTCCATTATCAGATAAACGAGAATACCCTACTGCAACGGCATTTTGTCCTTTAAAAGAACCAAGCCCAGCAGAAATCGTTTTTACCTGGAATAGTATTTTTGATACAAACTACCAATTGCAATCGCACCCGCAATACCTGCACGCAATTCTTTATTCATTTTTTTGCATATCATGATTGATTTGCGCAATTGCATTACGGTTTTGCTGAATTTCACGGCTATGATTATGTACGGTGTTCTCAATGGTATCAACACGCTCTTTTTAACTTCGTATTAGCATTAAGACTATCCACAAATTGTTGTTCTGTTTTTGCCAGTGTTGCCATTGTCTCTCCAGATCTCATAAGCAGATTTACCGTTTTTACCGTCCTTAATCTTCGTACTAGTTTTGGTATTATCACTATTGGTAACTTCAAGCGTATGCGTGCCATCGCTGTTATTGGTTACAGTTGCTTTAACTGATTTGCCATTTGCACCTTTTAAGGAATCAGCAAACTCTTTTTGGTGATTTGTTTTTCATTACCTGGTATTTCTTTCAATGTATCGAAAGCAGATTTGCCATCTGCACCTTTTAAGGAATCAGCAAACTCTTGTGCCGATTTGTTTTCATTACCTGGTATTTCTTTCCATGTATCGAAAGCAGATTTGCCATCTGCGCCGTCTGCACCTTTTTAAAGAATCTGCAAACTCTTGTGCTGATTTGTTCTCATTACCTGGAATTTCTTTCCATGTATCGAAAGCAGATTTGCCATCTGCACCTTTTTAAGGAATCAGCAAACTCTTGTGCCGATTTGTTTTCATTACCTGGTATTTCTTTCCATGTATCGAAAGCAGATTTGCCATCTGCACCTTTATCTCCTTTAAAAGAAGGATCATTTTTAAGACTATCTTTATCTAGACTAACAATTTTTTTATTATTTTCTGTTGTTGTCTTCAACCCATTTTTGGAATTCATATAATTCATTAAAAAAATAGTTCCAAAAATTATTTTTTTAGTTACAACTTCATTTCCATCAAAACTTAATTTCCCATCATTATCAACGGTTAATACTTTTTGGAGTTCCATTACCTAATTTAATACTAGAGAAAGTCGGTTCTTTTTAGCATGCCTATACGCAACGTACCACCATCATTAAATGTAATTAAATTATCTGATGAATATGTAGCAGCATTCCCTGAACCATACACTGTACCTGATTTACCTTGAATAGGTAAAATACCACCGATCTGTTTTTTTAATGATCTTAGCTTTCATATTGTCGCTAGAATCATCCTTATTATAATCATTGGCAGAAAAATTGAATACCTGTTACAGCTAAGGATTTTTAACTGCGCCACATTCACTGCATCTGTATCTTCACTTCCCGCTGCCACGTTAATAATCTGGCGGGTCAGCCCCATCGCATCATCACCTACAGAAACAGCTGCAGCTGTAGCTGACCAAATTGAAACTAATTTATTACGTTCTGGAACTTTATTTACTATTTCTTGGAACTTACTATCAATTTCAACTTTTTAGTATTAAGACGTTTCTCAATTTCATTTTTTGAGAATTGTATTCCTGTTTTTTTATTGTATATTGCTGCTTTATATCATCAGCTGCATCTGGTGAAGGTTCAGTAGGTTCTGTAAGTTGATTTAATTCATCCTTAATGGCTATATATTCTTCTTCAAGATTTTTTTCTTTCATTATTTAATCTATCTAAATCAGCTGAAAGTGATAAATACTTAGCCTTTTGTTCATCAGTAAGAACAATAGAATTTTTTTATTTGTTGTATTATCTATCCTAACAAATTGATTAGATGGATCATAACCCAATGTTTTATTATCTGTTAATTCTCTACTGCTAACGGAGGAACTACCTAACGCAACAGAATTTTCAACAATAGCCTCACTATTGTAACCAATAGCAAGCGCGCCATCTTTATTTGTCAAAGATTTATAACCTAATGCAGTTGCATATTGCCCACTTACATTACTAGCAGCACCAATAGCTGTAGTAAAGTTTCCACGAGCAATTGAAGCTGATCCTATCGCTGTGCCAAAATTATTGTGAGCTATACCACCTACAGCAATATCTTGATGTCCATGAGCTTTTGCAAGACTGCCAATTGCAATAGAATAGCCGTATCTATTTTGCTTAAGAGGATGAGTAAGAGAATAGTCATCAGCCTTACTTATATGATGCCCTCCAGAAGTACCTCCTTGGCTTGGTGCATTTACAGTATCACCTATATAAGCCAAACTTCCCACTGCAACAGAGTATTGCCCTAAAGATTTTGCGGCCCCACCAAATGCAGAGGAATATTCACCTGATACTTGAGCTTGTTCCCCAACAGCAAGCCCTCCAACATCATTTGCAATAGCTCCACTACCTAAAGCCATTGTAAAATCCTTCTTAGCAGTTGCCTCATTACCTAATGCTATTGATTGAACTCCAGTAGATTGAGATTGAGGACCAATAGTTTGACTATTTTTTACCTGAAGCTAAAGAATTTAATCCTGTTGCAAAAAGAATTTACTCCCGTGGCATTAGACATAATACCAATAGCTGTTCCTTGTACACCTGCATTTGTTTTATATCCAATAGCAACACCTGCATTTCCTGCAGCTGCTTTGTAACCAATTGCTACAGATACGCTCCCAACTGTTGAGCCTTCTCCAATTCTAATTTTGTTTGAATTATTAATTTGATCGTTTAATACTGATACTTTATTTTTCAATTCCTCAAAAATTTCTATCTGATACAACTGCAAAAAAACTGGAGATGTAAAAGCATTTAATATGCTTAGTGTAAGTATCGAATAAACTAAAGAATTTGGAGATAAATATTGGGGTGCTTGCTTGCTTGCTTGCTTGCTTGCTTGCTTGCTTGCTTGCTTGCTTGCTTTGCTTGCTTGCTTGCTTGCTTGTCAAATGTTCGCATAGATTAAAAATTCTCGATTATAGAAATTTTCAAATTCTCCGATCATTCAATCTTCAAAACAAGTAAAGAAATGTAAAGAAATGTAAAGAAATGTAAAGAAATGTAAAATTTATAGATAAAAAAACCGTTTGAATATTACTCCAAACGGTTTTTATAAAATGAGATTTAATGAATTAGTTATTCACATAAGCTTCTTCGTCACGGTCACCGAATGGTTTAAGTAACGTAAAGAATAATATGATACATACTACTGTTGTTACCAAACCTAAATACACTGATAATTGATAATCTAAGTGGAAACCAATTGGATTGTAATATAAATAAGTTGCACACACAGTGGTAATAAACCAAGCCGGAATAGATGCAACCCAATGGAATTTATGATAACGATATAAATATGCAGCTGCTGTCCATAACATTACCATTGCTGTCATTTGGTTTGCCCAAGTGAAATAACGCCATAATACGCTAAAAATCAATGGTTGAAACAAAATAGCCTAATACGAATAGTGGTACAGCAATTAATAAACGTTTAGGTAATGAACGTTGGTCGATATGGAAAATTTCCGCTAATTGTAAACGAGCAGCACGGAATGCGGTATCACCAGAAGTGATAGGTAAAACAACCACACCTAACACAGCAAAAATACCACCAACAAAACCTAAGAAATGTAATGAACTATCATATACAACTTTAGATGGTGATCCAGCAGAAATTGCATCTTGTAATGCTTGTGGATTTTTCATAGAATGCGAGACCCACCATACACCATACTAACGCAATTACCCCTCGGCAATCATTGCTCCATAAAAAGATAAAACGACCTTCTTTTTTTCATTTTCAGCACAACGCGCCATTAATGGTGTTTGTGTTGCATGAAAACCAGATAATGCCCCGCAAGAAATAGTTAAGAATAATAACGGCCAAATTGGTACATCCCCCTTAACTTGGAAATTTTGTGTAAATTTAGCCCAAGTTAATCCCTGACCATCAGCATCTATCGTACGGAAAAAAATTCAATTGGATCAACCGCACTAAAGTGTGAAGACACTAAACCATATACCATACCTACAGACATAAATAGCAATAAAGCGCCAAAGAGCGGATAAATTCGACCAATAATTTTTGTCGATAGGTAATAACGTTGCAAGAATATAATAAGCAAAAAAATAATTATTGTCCAAACAACAACCACCGTTGCTTTATCCATCCCCCAAACTTTAATGCCACCTGCCTCAATTGCATGATGAACAGATTCTACATCACCCAATTGTAATGCACCTTGAGATGCACCTAATACATCCATTGTAATCGTTCCCATTAATTGGGCTGGGCTTGCAACAAAAAAACAACACCAACTAATAATAAAAGCACTAATGCTAAAATATTAATAAAAAAAGTTTGACAGGGCGACCTAAGAATTTACCGGCTAAATATGGCATTGTTGCACCACCATGACGGATACTCAACATACCGCAGAAATAATCATGTACTGCACCAGCAAAAAAATACAGCCTAGTACAATCCATAACATCGCGACAGGCCCATATAATGCACCAAGAATAGGGCCAAAAAAATTGGGCCAGTACCAGCAATATTCAACAATTGAATTAACCAAATCTTAGTTTTTTTGACATTGGCATATAATCCACACCATCATTTATTTGATAGGCTGGTGTTTGACGTTTTGGATTAATAACAAAGATTTTTTTCGATAATTTTTTTCCATAAATAAAGTAACCAAGAATAAGAATGGCTACACAAAAGAAAAAAACCACAACATAGAAAAATACTCCTCAAAAGATGGGTAATAATATTTAGATATACTCTAAATTAGCGGCCGTATTCTATGTCAAATTGATAGAAATCAAAAATTGAATTTAAGAGTTTTTAAAATTTGTGACCTTTATCACATTTATTAATAACACTATTTACATTAAAGGAATAAAACAGATTGATACTCTCAAAGTTAAATACATCCTCCACAGCTCCCGCAGCGCCAATCGGCCTGATTTACTGCTTGATAAAATGCTCTCATTATATTTTCCTCTAAAGGAATATTATGCTCAATAAATACATCAGAAAGCCATTCAATATTTTCAACAATCCAATCATCTTCACCCAATCCCTCACGATAAAGCTCATCTTCAGGATCCATAAAATTATAAATATTTTTCTGTTCCCATATCTTTATCTTGACGCTCTCGAGGTAACACGACGGGTAAACCAAGATATTTAATTTCCCAATGTCCCAAACATAATGTATGTCCCTTTAGATGACCAGTTAACTTGGAATGGATTATTATTCATGTTGAATTTTTTTATAAAAAGTTGAAATGTGTAATGAGTATAGAATGAAGTAAAAGAAAATTCCCATACTAAGTACCGGGTATTATTTCAACTAAAAATTCACTTATAAATGACACTTAGGCTAATATTTTTGCTCAAAAACAAAGTGCGGTTAAAAAAATATGTCTTTTTTTAACCGCACTTTTTATCTTCTGAAATTATCGTTTAAACATTCCGCCCTAAAACCGCCAAGACCGCCTAAGCCTCCGCCCATTAAGCCTTGCATTCCACGCATCATTTTAGCCATGCCGCCTTTACGTATTTTTCTTCATCATGCGTTGCATTTCGTCGAATTGTTTAAGTAATTTATTGACATCTTGCACTTGAGTGCCAGAGCCTAATGCAATACGACGGCGGCGAGATCCTTTGATCATATCTGGGTTGGCACGTTCTTTTTAGGGTCATGGAGTTAATGATTGCTTCCATTTTTGACAAACATTTTGTCATCCACTTGATTTTTTAACGTGATCAGGCAAATTTTTGCGCCCGGTAATTTCTCAAGCATAGACATCATACCGCCCATTTTTTTCATTTTCGATCAGCTGTTCGCGGAAATCATCTAAAGTGAAATCATCGCCTTTCTTGAATTTCTGCGCCATTTTTCTGCTTTCTCACGATCAACAGAACGTTCAAGATCTTCAATCAGTGAAAGCACATCGCCCATGCCCAAAAATACGAGAAGCGACACGGTCTGGATGGAACGGCTCAAGTGCTTCTGTTTTCTCACCCACACCCAAGAATTTGATTGGTTTACCTGTGATTTGACGAATTGATAACGCCGCACCACCACGCGCATCACCGTCCACTTTCGTCAAAATAACCCCCGTAAGTGGCAATGCTTCATTAAAGGCTTTTGCCGTATTGGCCGCATCTTGACCAGTCATTGCATCTACGGTGAAAAAGGGTTTCGATTGGATTTAACGCTGCATGGACTTGCTTGATTTCGTCCATCATTTCTGTATCAACGTGCAAGCGACCCGCCGTATCCACAATCAACACATCGTAGAATTTCAGTTTTGCATCAGCAAGTGCCGATTTAGCAATATCAACCGGATTTTGTTTAACATCCGATGGGAAAAAATCCACGCCAACAGATTGCGCCAAGGTTTCAAGTTGCTTAATCGCAGCCGGGCGATATACGTCAGCAGAAACAACTAACACTTTCTTTTTATGGCGTTCACGCAAGAATTTTGCCAATTTACCCACGCTGGTGGTTTTACCCGCACCTTGTAAACCCGCCATTAAGATAACTGCTGGAGGTTGGGTTGCAAGATTTAAACTCTCATTTGCTTCGCCCATGGCTTTTTTCAAGCTCACGCTGAACGATTTTTTTAAGAACTCTTGCCCCGGCGTTAAGCTTTTATTGACTTCTTCCCCAAGCGCGCTTTCTTTTACTTTTGCGATAAATTCACGCACCACAGGTAAAGCAACATCTGCTTCAAGTAATGCCATACGCACTTCGCGCAAGGTTTCTTTAATATTATCTTCCGTTAAACGGCCTTTTTCCCGTGATATTGCGTAAAGTTTTTAGAAAGGCGATCCGATAAATTATCAAACATGACTCATAATCCTGTTTTTTTCTAAAAAAATTGCCTTGATTATACCGAAATTTAGGCGTTTTTCATCATTTCAAATAAATTTATAGCGAATTGTGTGTGAGAACGATAAAATACGAACCATTCCCAAACAGAGAAAAGAAATTATGTGGTTTGCTATTTTTTTCGATTTTTATTTTTATCTAATTAGTGTGTTGATGATCGCTCCTTTACTTACGTCCGTAGAAAACACACAACATTCTCCGAAAAAAACACCGTTGTTTTTTTACCGCACTTTTTGCGATAGCATTACACGGTATTACGCTTTTTCCCTTCCTTGAAGGAATTAGCTGAAGAGCATACATTCACATTAATTCAAATTAGTTCATTAATGAGTGTTAGCATCTCTGCCCTTGCAGTATTTGCTATTTTAGCAGTGAATTCTATCTGGTTCGTTTTACCTATCGTCTTTGCCTTTTCAATTTTTAACTTAATTTTGGCAACATTTATACCAAGTCATTTTTATTCAATTACTCAATCAAGATTCTGCGATGTTATTTCATATAGGCTTATCAATATTTACTTATGCCGTATGCTTTATTGCCATGCTTTATGCAATCCAACTCAACTGGATTGATCGTTCATTAAAAGCAAAAAAAACCAACTTTTCTCCGATTATACCTTCTTTAATGACCGTAGAACGTCATTTTTGCAAGGGTATTTGCTTTTGGTGAATTATTATTAACACTGACATTAATTTCAGGTATTTATCATTCTATCAATGCATTAACTGCGGAAAATATTCACAAAAGCACTATTTTTCATTTTTGCTTGGATTGTCTTTTGGCATCGCACTTTTTTTGGTCGTGGAAAAAAAGGATGGCATGGAAAAAGGATGATAATTTATGCAATTTCAGGTATTATCTTACTCACGATTGCTTATTTTTGGCAGTCGGCTGATTTAAAAATAAGGGCGAATTCAAGTTCGCCTTTTATTATTCCATAGGGCATAACTTATTACATAAACTTAATTAACTCGACTAATTTATGCTTTAATAAATTACACCCTATGATGTGATTAACGAACAAAAAGGATTTTTCCCTTGGACAGTATTCCCCTTAGTACTTTTATTTATTATTCTCATTATCTGTTTAGTGTTATCTGCCTATTTTTTTCCGGCTCAGAAACCGGACTACTCTCTCTCAATAAATATCGTCTTCGTTTTTCTATCCGAACAAGGCAATAAAGGCGCACAAAAAGCAGAAAAAAACTGCTCGAAAAGCCAGATACCTTGTTAAGCTTTATTCTTATTTTTTTAATAACCTTGTGAATATCAGCGCATCGGCGATTGCGACCATGATTGGTATGCGTTTATACGGTGATGCAGGGGTGGCGATTGCAACGGGTTTGCTCACTTTCGTGATGCTTGTCTTTTCTGAAATTTTTCCTAAAACGGTGGCAGCAATGCACGCGGAAAAAAAGTCGGTTTTGTTTCCAGCCATATTTTTGACGGTATTGCTTAAAAATCTTCTATCCACTAGTTTGGTTGATGAATATTTTTACCAAATCATTAATGCATTTGGTGGGATTAAAAACCCGATATGCAAAAAAACAAGTAATTAGCCGTGAGGAACTTCGCAGTATCGTATCAGAAGCGGGCGAAGCGACACCTGATGAACAACATCCACAAATGTTGCTTTCTATTTTTAGATATGGAAACCGTCACCGTTGATGACATTATGGTTCCGCGCAACGAAATTGGCGGCATTGATATTGATGATGACTGGAAAGCCATTATGCGTCAGCTCAATCATGCGGCACACAACCGCGTGGTGCTTTACAAAGGCAGCCTTGATGAACAAGTGCTTGGCATTTTTGCGCGTGCGTGAAGCATTCCGCTTACTGCTTGAAAAAAATGAATTTACCAAAGAAACCTTAATTCGTGCCGCGGATGAAGTGTATTTCATTCCTGAAAGCACGCCATTAAAAACGCAACTTGCGAATTTCCGTGCAAATAAAGAACGCATTGGCTTAGTGGTGGACGAATACGGCGATATTAAAGGGCTTGTGACGTTGGAAGATATTTTTGGAAGAAATCGTGGGTGATTTTACCACTTCCACCGCACCAAGCATTGATGAGGAAGTAACGCAACAATCTGATGGTTCCATGATTATTGATGGCTCTGCTAACCTACGCGATCTCAACAAAATGTTTAACTGGGAATTGGATACCGAAGATGCCCGCACGTTTAATGGTTTAATCCTCGAACACTTAGAAGAAATTCTCGATGAAGGCACGATTTGCGAAATTGATGGCTTGCAAATTACCATTCTTGAAGTGGGCGATAATATGATTAAACAAGCGAAAGTCGTCAAACTTTAATCATAAAAACTCAGACAAATTGAACCGCACTTTTGACTTGGATCATAAGTGCGGTTCTTTTTGCGCATTTTTCAGAAAACATTTTTATAATTATTTATAGGTACATTTTGATAAAGAACAAAAAAATATGGAACACGAATATCAACGAGCGGTGACTCGCGTGTGCGTACAAACGGCACTGCTCTTGTTACAACATGGTGCAGAAAGTACCGTGGTGGTGCAAATGGCGCAGCGTTTAGGCATAGCACTTGGCGTAGAAAGTGTAGAATGTGCGCTCACGGCAAATGCGGTGGTGCTGACGACCTTATCAGATAATCATTGCATTACCACTGCACGAAAAAATACGGATAAAGGCATTAATATGCAAATGGTCACTGATGTGCAGCGCATTGTAATTGCCGTTGAACATCATTTGTATGACTTAGAAATCGCACAAAGAAAACTGGATCAATTAAAACCGCTTAAATATAACCGCTGGTTAGTGGTATTTATGATTGGCTTATCTTGTGCGGCATTCGCCCATTTATCTGGCGGAGACTGGGTGATTTGTGGCATCACTTTTTGTTGCTGCAGCCATTGCAATGTTTGTGCGACAAGAATTTTTCTAAACGGCACTATAATCCCCTTATCGTCTTTTCCATCACCTCTTTTGTCGCCTCGCTGATTTCTGGAGTGAGCTTAAAATATAACTTAGGTAATGATCCTCAAATTGCTTTTAGCATCTAGTGTGTTATTACTTGTGCCAGGGTTTCCGCTGATTAATTCTTTGGCAGATATATTAAAAGGTTATGTCAATATGGGATTAGGCCGTTGGACAATTGCCACTGTTCTCACTTTTTGGCGCATGCCTTGGCATTGTATTCGCTTTAAGCGTATTACATATTACAACTTGGGGGCATTAAAATGTTATTAGATATCATAATATTTATCTTGAAATTACTCGATGATATGTTATTTGCCGCCATTCCAGCGGTGGGTTTTGCTTTAGTATTTAATGTACCGCCCAAGGCCTTAAAATATTGCGCAATTTTAGCCGCACTTGGGCATGTGACACGCACATTATTACTGCATATTAATATGCCTATTGTATTTGCCACCTTCTTTTGCCACTTGCGTAATTGGATTTTTTAGGCGTGCATCTTTTCCCATCGTTATTTAGCCCATCCCAAAGCCTTTACCGTTGCCGCAATTATCCCGATGATTCCCGGTGTCCATGCTTATAAAGCAATGATTTCAATGGTACAAATTCATCATTTCGGCTTTTTCTGATGCTTTATTCGAACAAATGATTAGCTCCTTTATTAATACTAGTTTTTATCCTAGGGGCAATAGTATTTGGATTAGCCTTACCAGGCTTATTGTTTTATCGACAAAAACCTGTTGTGTAACACTAAAAACAGTGCAACAAAAAAAGCCGACATTTGTCGGCTTTCTACTATTCTTGTGATTTTTTTCTTGAGATATTCATAAAGCTCATCTTTAATCCGTAATTTTTTTCTTTTTTTCAAAGCCTCAATTTCCATATGAGTGGCGAGCTGAATGTTTTTCCTGCATGTTCTTAATTTCATGATCTCAATTCGTTATGCTTTTTCAAAAAGACGATCGAAATAAGCATCATTACTTTTTAAGTTTGGTGATTAATTCTCGGTATTCGGGAAACATAGTGTTGCTCCTATAGTGGTTTTAACTGGTTTCAGTTTACTACATTCGCCCCCAAATAAACAGAAAACAATCTTAAAAAAATTTGACAACGATCACAAAATTTATTTCTCTCAAATAATCCTTTACTCTTTTTGCTTTTTTTATTCCTTCCAGCACCTAAAATCAGCATAGCTAACAAACTAAGGATAATTCCAAAAACAGCACCAATACCCGTTGAGATAACATAAGGTTTCTCTGATATCACAAGATTAGGCTGTTGAACAAAAATGAAATGCTACCAAATTATTATCTAAAAGGCTGAACAGATTGCATCATTTTCAATTTGTTTTCCCAAGAAACGTCAATTTTAGCGTCTGCAGCATTTTTTTCACTTGTTCAAATAACGATTTCCATTTTGTAATCAATTCATTATTTAACGTTTGGCGCGCTTGATTATTCACATAACGAATGTATTCCACAAAAAGTTGATCCACTTCTTCACGATCAAAAGAAGACAGGGTTAGTTGATCAAGATTATTTTTCTTGGGAAAATTTAAAATGCGAGGCAATTTGCTGAACGGTTTGATTTTTCAACTTTAGCTCTCGCTTTCACAAAAATCAGATTGATTTAAAAAAAGCCATTAATTGAGCAGGTGAATTAAGAATTTTTGTAAATTCATGATAGGCAGAATTTGTCGCCTTACGTTCAATCTTTGTGGTATCCACTGCATCCGCATCACCGCTAACTAAACTGTATGTAGAAAAAAAGAAAAAAATAATTACCCTAGTTCACTCATTTTTGGCGTTTCAAATTGCGCACTAACCTGCCATTTTGTTGGATGAAAATGAGCCCCAGCAAAACCAAGCCCACCGCCGATAATCATAAATAAAAAAAGAAAAGAATAAATTTTCTCATAACCCACCTAAAAATTTGATTAAATTAGCGCAAATTTTAACACAAAGTACGGTGTATTTTTTTCTTTATTTTTCAGAATCTCGCTTTTTCACTAGGCTTTTTAACTGGTTTATTTCAACAACGTGCGATAGAATAAAAACCATTTTTTTATTTCAACGAAAAAAAGTAAGGAAATACCATGCTCGATCCAAATTTACTCCGTAATAATTTAGCGGAAGTCGCAGAAAAAAATTAAAAGTAAAACGTAACTTTATTCTTGATACAGAAAAAAACTCACCTCATTAGAAGAACAACGCAAGAACTTACAAGTCACTACAGAAAACTTACAAGCTGAACGTAATACTCGCTCCAAAGCCATTGGCGCAGCCAAAGCGCGTGGTGAAGATATCGCACCATTATTGGCTGAAGTGGATAATATGGGCAACCAATTGACAGAAGCAAAAGCACAATTAGATGCTGTACTTGCGGAAATTAATCAAATTGCATTAAGTATTCCAAATCTACCCGCAGACGAAGTGCCATTAGGCAAAGATGACACAGAAAATAAAGAAATCTTACGTTGGGGTACACCACGTACATTTGATTTCGAAGTGAAAGATCATGTCACTTTGGGTGAAGACGCCAATGGCTTAGATTTTTGCCGCAGGGGCTAAATTAGCTGGTGCGCGTTTCGCTGTGATGAAAGGTCAAATCGCTAAAATGCACCGTGCATTAGCGCAATTCATGTTGAATCTTCATACTGAACAACACGGCTATTTAGAAACCTACGTGCCTTATTTAGTAAATCACGCAACACTTTATGGCACAGGGCAATTACCAAAAATTTGGTGAAGATTTATTCCATACTTTAGCCTTAGAAGGCGAACAACCTTACGCATTAATTCCAACTGCAGAAGTGCCCGTCACTAATTTAGTGCGTGACGTGATTATTGATGAAGCAGAATTACCAATAAAAATGACCGCACATACGCCATGTTTCCGTTCAGAAGCAGGCTCTTACGGTCGTGATACTCGCGGTTTAATTCGTATGCACCAATTTGATAAAGTGGAAATGGTACAAATCGTAGATCCAGATAAATCTATGGAAGCACTCGAAGAATTAACAGGTCATGCGGAAAAAAAGTATTGCAATTATTAAATCTTCCGTATCGTAAAGTTCTACTTTGCACAGGTGATATGGGCTTTGGTTCCTGCAAAACTTACGATTTAGAAGTTTGGGTGCCTGCACAAAATACTTATCGTGAAATTTCTTCTTGCTCAAATATGTGGGATTTCCAAGCTCGCCGTATGCAAGCACGTTGTAAAGCAAAAGGCGATAAGAAAACGCGCTTAGTGCACACATTAAATGGTTCTGGCTTGGCTGTTGGTCGTACTTTAGTAGCTGTGCTTGAGAACTATCAAAATGCGGATGGTTCAATCACCGTGCCAGAAGTACTACGTCCATATATGGGTGGATTAGAAGTTATCGGAAAATAATCCTTCTATAAAAATAAAAAAAAGCGTGGATTTTAAAATTTCCACGCTTTTTTATTAAGCTATTTCAACGACAACATCGGATTCTGATTTAGGTTTTAATTCACCCACTTCATATAAATCAATGCCCGCATCTTTGGCTATTTCAATGACCGTTTGAACGCTATTAGGCTCAACTGCCACTAATAAACCGCCTGAGGTTTGAGGATCACACAAAATCGCTTTTTTTGTTCTTCTGTCAATACCCCAACTTTATGTCCATAACTGTCAAAATTACGCCCTGTTCCACCGGGTACGCAACCTTGAGCAATATAATCTTTTACACCGTCCAAGGTTTTAATTTTTGTCCGAAAAACCACCGCACTTAGATTTGAACCTTCACAGATTTCAATTAAATGACCAAGTAAACCAAATCCTGTGACATCCGTCATTGCAGTGACGCCATCCACTTGAGAAAATTGGTTGCCAATGGAATTCATTTGACACATGGCGGCAGTGGCTAAACCTTGATGTTCTGGTTTAAGTTTTCCTTTTTTTCTCCGCCGTCGTCAAAATACCGATACCAAGCGGTTTCGTCATATAAAGCTGACAACCTGATTTTTGCAGAAGCATTACGTTTCACTTTTTTTCAGTCTCAATTACACCTGTCACGGCTAACCCAAAAATAGGTTCAGGCGAATCAATAGAATGTCCCCCCGCCAAAGCAATCCCCGCTTGATAGCAAGCAAAACGACCACCATCAACAATTTTCTGTGCAACTTCTGCGGGCAATACATTAGTTGGAAAACCTAAAAATGGCGATGCCCATAATCGGCTTACCGCCCATAGCAAAAATGTCACTAATGGCGTTGGTTGCGGCAATTCGTCCAAAATCAAAAGGATCATCCACAATCGGCATGAAAAAGTCTGTGGTACTGATAATCGCAGTTCCATTACCAAGATCATACACCGCTGCATCGTCAGCAGTTTCATTACCGACGAGCAAATTTGGATCATAAAAATTTTTTTCCAGTTCTGAATGTAAAATTGTCCCTAACACCTTAGGCGAAATTTTACAGCCTCAACTCTGCACCATGGCTGTATTGCGTCAGCCGAATTTTTTTCTTCCATTTCTTATTTTACCTTATTGAATATCTGTTTTTTTGAGAATATGATTTTCAAACCCTATTCTTAATCATAAAGATCTTCGCCATCCTTCCTTGTACGCAATAATTGCAAAAATCCAAACATATTGCTCTGGCGTTGGCGTAACAAAAGATTCTATTTCTTCGTTCATTGATCGGGCTGATTGTTCAGGATCATCACTTAAATTCATTGCAGGATGAATTTCCATTTCATATTTGCCCGTTTCAGCGTTATAACGAGGAAACATTGGAATGACAACGGCTTTTAGAAAGTTTTGCCATTTTATTTAATCCCGGCAATGTCGCTTTATAAGTTCCAAAGAAATCAACAAATACGCTTTTGCTCGGCTCCAAAAATCTTCATCGGGTAAATAATAACCCATTTCACCTTTTACGAACATGATTTAAAAAAAGGTTTAATACCATTTTGGCGCGCATGCATTTTTTTCCGCCGAAACGTTGGCGTGTAATCGTCCAAAGCCAATCCACCAATGGATTACGGTGTGGATTATACATAGAAGTCATTGGCATGCCTTGAGTGTGCAAAATAATGCCCGAGGCATCAATCGCCCAGCCATGTGGCACCATAAGAATAATATTCTTGCCTTCAGCTTTTGCCTGTTCGATATGTTCAAGACCGATAAATTTGCTACGTTTTTGCAAATGTTTCTTTGAACGGATAGCAATCTCACCAATACCGAACATAACCTGCGCGACAACCTCAAACATTTTTATCAATGACTTGCTCACGTTGTTGTTCAGTCCAATGAGGGAAACAATATTGCAGGTTAGTTTGTGCACGCGTACGCTGTTTCTTTGCTTTATGCCCAATCCAAATACCTAATTTCCCCGCCAATTTATCGCGCAGGCGAAAAGGCACAAATGCTAACAATAATAAAAAGAAAATACCGAGCCAAATTCCCCAATAGTGAGGCTTTAAATACGACCATAAAAAAAGTGCGCTTCATAGCCCACTCGCCGTCAAACGTAAATTTTGTTGATTATCCGACATAATAAAATATAATTAATTTTAACCGCACTTTTTGCGCGCTTTCCGAATTAAAAATGAAACCAACCCTGATCGTAAACCATTTTTGGCCGTCATCATAAAAGACATGATAACAACCATTGGTCGAATCAAGGTTTTACCTTTCGTCATCACCATTTTTGGCGCCTAAATTTGCGCCTAAAATGCTCCCAGCCATCATCACGAAACCCACTTTCCAAAGAATTTGTCCCCCAATAAGAAAAAGCGCAAAAGAAGCAAGATTCGAAGTGAAGTTCATCACTTTTTGCATGTGCTGTCGCTTTTGGAAGATTAAATCCTAGCAAAGTAACACAGGCTAAACTCATGATTGAGCCCGTTCCAGGGCCAAAGAAGCCATCATAAAAACCTAAAAATGGGCTAACTAAAAGACCAAATAACATGTAACTTAAACACTGTTTTCGATCTTCATCGCCTAATTTAGGGGTAAATAAAAAAATATAGACCAATGGCTAAAATCAAAATAGGCAGAATTTTTTTGAAAATCGCCACGTCAATTGATTGAATTAATAATGTACCCTAGAGCAGAACCTAAGAAAACCCAAATCAAAATAAACCAAATATCGCGTAAATTGACCGCTCTTTTTCGCAAGAAATAAAGGCTTGCGGATAATGCGCCTCCCATAGCTTGCAATTTGTTGGTGCCTAATGCCATTGCAGGTGGCATGCCAGTCATGAGCAGAGCTGGAATGGTGATTAATCCACCTCCGCCAGCAATTGCATCGATAAATGATGCGACAAAACCAACACAAAACAATATTGCTAAAAAGATCAATTCCGATATCCATATTAATTTACCTTAATGCTATTCTAACCATTCACTCCGATTCGGTGAGTTCAAAATTTGTTGGCACAAAAACGGCTCTGGTAGTGTAACTTTAGGTTTGCTCACTGAAGCGCCTGGTTTTGGCGGTTCAAACCAAGAATATAATTCGTCTCCACAACCATCACCAGCAGGCACAGGCGCTTGATTTTTCACAATAAGGCGCATCTGCTGGGCAGTTAAACGAACATGAAAATGAGAGTCGTGTCCATACCAAGGACGAACCTTGTGTAGCCAACCGCGATCATTGCCAGCGGTTTGGCATAATTTTACCTTAATCGCGGGGTTAACAAAAATACGTGTCACATTTGGATCTTGCGCGGCTAACTTGATTAACATCGCATGATTGCTATTCCACACCCGCTCATCTACTCGTTGTGTCTTTCTATCCACAACTAATAAACCTTTGCCATCAGAATTCAATGCATCGACATCTGACATTTCGCCCATTCTTAACCAAATATCCGCATCTAATCCCATCTGATGGCTAGCATGCCCCGTTAAAAACCGTCCACCACCAGGCATGGCAATATCACCCACTAACATAGTAGGCAACCCAGCAGCTTTTAGCACGTTGTCCCAAACGTTCAAGATACTGAATCATATTTGGATGACCATAATAACGATTGCGATTCATACGAATTACTTGGTAACCTTCCCCTTTCGGCGGTAATGCTTGCGCCCCAATAATACACCCATTGGTATAACTACCAATAGGTTTTTGCTTTCCCATCGTCACTTGGTATTGGACGTTTCACTTTTTGCCAATCTAGAGGAGAGGCAACAACATTCAGAGAGAAAAAGTGCGGTAAAAAAATTATGGTTGTTTTTAATAATATTTTTATTCATTCTAATATCATCATTAATAGTTTCATCATCGATAAATATACCCACGATAAAAAATAACTCCCCTTTGAGGAACATTCATTGCTCAAAGGGGGAACATTAAAGCTTATCTAGGAGATAGCGACCTAGCCTTAAATATCACATTAAGATCACTTACACTGTGCTTTAAAACGTAATAGATGATCTAATAAGACAATCGCCATCATGGCTTCTGCGATGGGTACAGCACGAATACCCACACAAGGATCATGTCGACCTTTTGTTACAACTTCTACGGGTTCACCATTAAGATTGATTGAACGACCAGGAATCGTAATACTTGAAGTTGGTTTTTAGCGCAATAGTGGCGATAATCGGCTGTCCAGAACTAATTCCGCCTAAAAATACCGCCTGCATGATTGCTTTCAAATCCATCGGGTGTCATTTCATCACGATGTTCCGAACCTCGTTGCTCAACCACAGCAAAGCCATCGCCAATTTCGACACCTTTTACTGCATTAATTCCCATTAATGCGTGAGCAAGATCCGCATCTAAACGGTCAAATACTGGTTCGCCCAATCCTACTGGTACATTTTTCTGCAATAACGGTAAGTTTTGCGCCAATAGAATCTCCTTCTTTTTTTAAGTTCACGGATCAATTCATCGAATTTTTCTACCGCACTTTCATCAGGACAAAAGAATGGATTGCTGTTTACCTTTTTCCCCAATCAATTTCTCCGATAGTCTGCGACGCAATTTTTCACGATGACCAATTTGACTTAAAAACCGCGGACTTCAATACCAAAATATTCACGTAAATATTTTTGCAATTGCTCCCGCTGCAACTCGCATCGCTGTCTCACGCGCTGACGAACGCCCACCGCCACGGTAATCACGGATGCCATATTTTTGCTGATAGGTAAAGTCTGCATGACCTGGGCGGAAACGATCTTTAATATCACCATAATCTTGCGAACGCTGATCAGCATTTTTTTAATGATCATTCCAATACTTGTGCCTGTCGTTTTTCCCTCAAACACACCAGATAAAATTTGAACTTCATCATCCTCACGACGCGGAGTGGTATATCGAGATGTCCCAGGTTTACGACGATCTCAAATCTGGCTGAATATCTTGCTCAGATAATTCAAGATTTGGCGGTATCCCATCAACGATACAGCCTAATGCAATACCATGTGACTCACCAAAAGTTGTCACACGAAAAAGTTGTCCAATTGTGTTACCCGCCATATTATTTCTCTTTAATTAGTTTTTAGTTAATTTTTTTCCATATTAATGAATGGAATCTCTTCACCCGTGTCTTTATTTTTTTAATAAAGATATCCAATTGATTGAAAGCAATGTCTATATTATTTTCTTTAAACAATTGATTTACACGGCGATTTAATAAATCAAGCGTATCATTACGCTCTGAAACCCTGTCCGACATAAACTCTCAACTCATGATCTAAAGTGCTTGCACCAAAATTTAAAAAAACAACGCTCTTGGCTCAGGCTCTTTTTAAAACGCTCGGCAATTCATGAGCAGCTTGTAACAATAAACGTTTTACTAATTCTAAATCAGAGTTATAAGCAACCCCCACAGAGATGACTAAACGAGTAATGGTGTTTGATAATGCCCAGTTCGTCACTTGCCCTGTGACAAACGATTTATTCGGCACAATCACTTCTTTTTCTATCAGGATCAATCATTGTAATTGCACGAATACGGATTTTTGCTACCGTACCGGTGACACCGTTTATGGTAACGGTATCGCCCACTGAATTGGGCGTTCAAATAATAAAATAATCCCAGATACAAAGTTTGCAAAGATTTCTTGCATACCAAAGCCCAAACCAACTGAAAGGGCAGCAAATAACCATTGCAATTTAGACCACGACATGCCTAATGTAGCAAATGCCCAGGCACCACCAACCGCAACTAAAACATAAGTTAACAATGTAGTAATAGTATAAGGTGTGCCTTGTGAAAGTTTAATCCGTGAGAAAAATTAATACTTCTAAAATACCTGAGATATTGCGTACTAACACATAAGTAATCCCTACAATAACCAAAAGCAACGAGAAGATTAAATAAAGTGATACTTTCCATCACTGTGCCCGCTTCAGTAGTCGTCGTTTGCTGCCATAAGGTCACTTCACGCAAATAACTAGCCACCGTGACAAGATCTGACCAAACATAATAGAAAATACCGAACAAAGCAGTCCAAATGAAAAGATCCGCAAAACGCAATAATTGACTACGCACTTCATTTAACGCTAAACCTTCTTCTTTTTCATTCAGAACAACAACATCATCGGATGTCGAACCATCATTAAAGCCTGCTTGTTTTTTTGACGGAGTTTTTTTCTTCTAAACGACGATGAGCCAAGCGACGAGAAGATACAGTAATACCACGATAAATAACTTGACGAATTAACCACCACACACACCATGCGATATAAGAATTAATCAGATGCTGTATTAAATTCAACGCAGTGTAATAGTATCCCAACGCGACTAATATCACTAAGCCAACAGGAATAATCTGTAAACCGAATTGAACGATTTTGACAATAATGTGATTATGGCTTTTTTTCTCATCTTCGTAAGAACGTAGCACATTTTTTTGAAACGTGGTGCGATGATAATAATACAGAACAACAATGAAACTATTGTATTCACTTGTCCAATCACATCATTTGCTAACCCATAATCAGTCACGTTACTAAATACTGATGTATTCAGTAATAAAACAACCGCTACAACAATACGTTTAATTACACTTTGAAAACGCACCGCACTTTGTTGAGAAAAATTCAAAGTGACGGACAAAAATCCCATTCGGGCGAAATAAAGAAAAGCCAAAAACGTGAAGAACCACCAATAGCCCGCCATACTAAACGACCAATCCCTAAAACTCAGTTGGATTTTTTTCATAAAGAAAAAGCCAAGCATTTGACAAATGGCTAAAAACCATAAAAGTTCCTGAAAGCGTTAAAAATGCAGTAAGCAATAAGGCTTGTGGAGTATTCCACTGATTATCATATTTTTAATCGGTTAATTTCGCCGTTAATTTTTTGACAGGCGTTGTTTGATACGATCTTTGAATTTAAAAAAATAGCGCCACCAATAATAAACAAGCCCAAGCAGTACATCAGTAAGTAAGGCAAGTTACTGTAATTTGTTGGTAAACCAATTTTTTTCAAAAATACCATCAACTTGCGCCATAAATGCTCGAGGCAATTCAGCAAACCAATCTAAATTGATAGGATTATTACTCCTAACCCAGAAACTTTGTTGCTCCAATTTTTGATTGAATTTGATCACTAATTTGAGTAATTTGTTGCTGAGTAAGCTCTAAAAGAAATAGCTAAATTAAGTTGATTATTCACTGACTTAATTAAGTCAGAAGCCATTTTACGACGTTCAGTTAGCAAATTAACTAATTGTGTTTTTTTCAGCGTGAGTAAATTTCTCACCTTCATCTGATTCGACTTTAGCAATATAGGCATCTAAATCGTAAAAGTTCATTACGTTTTTTTGAGTAATATCGAAAAATTTGTACCCGCAAATCCGCAATTTGTTTTGATAAACCTTGAATATTTAAATTAGTTGGTAATTTTTTTGTTTTTTTGTTGCTGAATAATACGAGAAAGTACCAATGTACCTTGTAAAGCGCTAATTTGTTCATCAATCGTATGTTGAGTTTGAGTAAGGCTCTCCAACACATTACGCATTCTCAAGTCATCTTGCGTCAAGATATTAGTTTTTCTCAGTTTGTTGTAGCAAATATTGACTCAAGTCCGCATTACGCGCCAATTCTTTCTGAATATAAGCATTTTTTGCACTATTTAGTTTCTGTTGCTGAGCTTGTTCGACTTGGTTTTGAGTTTGCGCCAAGTTTTTCTGATTAATCACTTCTTGGATCGCCACAATTTGTTGTTGTAGCAATTGCAAACGAGTATTCAACAAATCATAACGGCTTTGATAAAGCAATGTCAGCTGATCACTATTTTTCAATAAATCTTGGTTGTAAGCATTTTTTTAAATCAATCAACTGTAATTCTATTTGATTTTTGACGTAAAGTTTTTTTGTAAGATTGCTATCGGCTAATTGTTGATTAATTTCTTGTGTGCGTTTCAAATTCTCAGTAAGACTGGTTTGTGCACGCTCAGATACAGAACTTTGCCCCGCTAATTGAGTATTCGCTTTACTTAACGCAGTTTGGGTTTCCTGCTGTTGAACATTAAGTTTACTTAATGTAGCCTGTAAATCTGCTAAATTTTTGAGATTGATAATCGACTGATTTAGATTGTTCTAACTGCTTCTTAAACGCCAATAAATCTGCATTATTTTTTTCTTAATTTCACTATCAGCATGAGCTAAAACATCATGTAAATCTTCATTATTTTTGTTGAGTTTGAATGAGTTGCAATAAATCTAAAGAGGTTTGCAATTCATTAATAAGCGCTGTTTTCACATCACCATCAGCCATTTTTTTGCACATCAGCTAAATCTGCAGTGAGTTCTTGCTCGGTAGGTAATAATATTTTGCTTTTTGTTTGCAGCCAATGTTGGATGCACCGTCGTCCAACCAATTAAAGCTGTAGCTAAAAAGTGCGGTGAAAAAAACGTGATATTTTCATAAGTTACCTGTATTTTTTTATTGTTCGTTTATTTGTTTTGCTAACCAATCGGCAAGCACTTTTACGTGATATTTTTTATTGCACCAGTAGATAAATCTACTGGCAATTCATAATAAGCTATTGGCTGTTTAAAACGAGCCAATTTATCTTGTAAAAAAATTCAGTGAGTTTTTCGACCGCACTTTGATTAAAGGGTTCATTCAAAGCAACAATCGCAACTGGGCGATAGCCAAATTCATGATCGGCTTTGGGTAAAACAAAAACTTGTTTCACCATAGCATTTTTTTCAGCATAACTTGCTCTATTTCTTCTGGCTGAATATTTTCACCGCCCGAAATAAACATATTATCAAGTCGTCCGATAATAACCAGTTCCCCTCTTGCAAAATGCCTTTATCTTTTTGTCTGAAGCCAGCCGTCGCTATTCGTTAATGGAAAAAAATTTGTCGTTCTTTCCAATAGCCTATCGCCAAACCAGCGCCTTTTAACCAAACTTCATCATTCACCAAACGATATTCTCGATCTAATAACGGTTGCCCTACGCCTTGTTTTTTTATCAGATTGTTTGGCAAAAACCGTAGACGCCATTTCCGTCATTCCGTAGCCAGAATACGTTTTAATGCCATATTTCACCATTTTTTTTGTGTAAGTTCTGTCGGAATATGCGCACCGCCCAGTAAAATATGACGCGTAGCAAAATGAAATACTCGGATTTTTTTCTGTAAATAATCTAATAAACGCTGTAATTGCGTTGGCACAAGAGAAACGTGAGTCGCCTCCAATAATGAAGCGTAAAAATCCGTTTTCGGAAAATGCAATTCAGCACCACAACTCAACCAACGCCAAACAATACCTTGGCCTGAAACATGATATAACGGCAAGGAAAGTAGCCAAGAATGTTCACTATCAAACTTCATCAATTCGCATACGCCCTTTGCATTATCTAAATGCGCTTGAACATTATGTACTACCGCTTTTGGCAAACCTGTCGAGCCAGACGTAAGCGTCATTGTCGCAGGGCGAAAGAAATCAGCTTTTTGGATCACAAAATCGGCTTTTTGGCAAATCTCTCAAATCTTCATCATAAAAACAAAAAAATCGATGCGATGAACATTACACAATTCTGTAATTTTTTTCTTGAGGAAAAGCTGGATTAACACCTAAAAATTTTTTTGCACCCAGTTGGATTGTAGCAAGATATAAAAATAAAATGTTTTCTGTATTTTTTTCCAATAAAAGCAACCGCACTCTCAGGATTTACACCTTTTATTTTTGTAAAAAAAGGAAACAGTTTGGTTCACTTTCTCGGCTACTTGCGCCCAATTAAAAACATCGCCCTGTGCAGTGCGCAAGGCGATTTTTATGAGAAAACTTAGGTTGGATAGCAAATGCTTGCCAAGGATACATCATTAATTTACCGTGAAATATGCCCGCACTTCGTCAATTAAACTTTCAGGCACATCCATTGATTGCATTACGCCTTCCAACATCAGCATTTTTACGACCACTGTTTGTGTTAGTGATAACCCAATAAGGCGTATCTGGAATTTGTTTTTGGTTTTTGTATGATTGCCAGTCATTAACAATGTTGCTTCATCGCGCGCAAAATAAACTCGAGTGCGGCCTTGTAAAAGATTCAGTGGCTTGTGCAAAACTCTCAGGATTAGTGCGATAAAGCACGCGCAGAATAGCCAAGAAACGGGTAACAGCTTTGCCTTCTTCTTGAAATTCTATCGAGTTCAACAACGTTTTGAACTTTTTCTACGATCTGATTAATTGCAGTTATCGGCTGTTTTTTTGGTCGGTTTTACACTTTCTGACTTAGTAGGTTCAGTCTGTACTTCTACTTTTTGATTCTGTTTTTTTCGTTATTTTTCAGCCGGAGCAAATGTTAAGTCATCGGCAAAAAAACACTCGCATGTGCCGGTAAATTAAGCAAACGGCGTAAAATATCCGAAGCACTTTCCCCAATAGAGCGGGTTTGGCTCGCAATGTATTGGTATAATTCTTCATCAACTTCAATGATCTTCATTTTTTCTCTCTGTTTGCTAGAATTTTTTAATTATAGCGACTTCTTTACAAATTCTCACGCAAAAATTATGGCAAATTCATTGCTCAATTATCAATTTAATCAAGTAAAACAAACAATTAATTCTCCAACTTTAGTTTTTTATTCACGGTTTATTCGGGGATATGAATAACCTTGGCATCATCGCCAGAGCTTTTAGCGAAAATTACAATATTTTACGCGTAGATCTGCGCAATCACGGTCATAGTTTTCATTCGGAAAAAATGACTTATCAACTTATGGCTGAAGATGTTATTGCAGTCATTCGCCACTTAAATTTACCCAAAGTGATATTAATTGGCCATTCTATGGGGGAAAAACCGCCATGAGAATCACCGCACTTTGCCCTGAATTAGTCGAAAAATTAATTGTAATTGATATGTCTCCCCTGCCTTACGAAGGATTTGGACATAAAGATGTGTTTAATGGCTTATTCGCTGTAAAAAATGCAGCCCCTCAAACTCGTCAAGAGGCAAAACCACTCTTAGAAAAGGAAATTGACGATCAGGATGTCGTGCAATTTATGCTGAAATCTTTTGAGCCCAGTTCACCTAATTATTTTTCGCTTTAATCTCACCGCACTTTTTCAACAATTACGCTAACATTATGGATTGGGAAAAAGGTACATGTACTCACGCCGACGCTGTTTATTAAAGGCGGAAATTCTTCTTATAAAAAAATAGAGAATAGCGACAAAATTTTAGAACAATTTCCTCATGCGACGTCTTTTTACTATCAGTGGTTGTGGGCATTGGGTGCATGCTGAAAAGCCTGAATTTGTTATACGTGCGATAGAGCGGTTTGTAAATAAGAATTAATTAATTTAAATGAGAATACTTTTTGTAGTATACTCCCATATAATTTAGGGTATATCCCCTATTTATAATCAATTCATTAAATTTTTAAAAAGGAAAGAAAAAAATGGCAGTTGTTGGTCTATTTTATGGCAGTGACACAGGCAATACCGAAAACATCGCGAAAATGATCCAAAAACAATTAGGGTACTGACTTAATCGATATTCGTGATATTGCCAAAAGTAGCAAAGAAGATATTGAAGCATACGATTTCTTACTTTTCGGTATTCCGACTTGGTATTACGGTGAAGCACAAGCTGACTGGGATGATTTTTTTCCCAACGTTAGAAGAAATCGATTTTACAGATAAACTCGTAGGTATTTTTCGGCTGTGGCGATCAAGAAGACTATGCTGATTATTTCTGTGATGCTATCGGCACCGTGCGTGACATCGTAGAACCGCACGGCGCAATCATTGTGGGTAACTGGCCAACTGAAGGTTATACTTTTGAAGCATCAAAAGCATTATTAGAAGATGGGACTTTCATTGGGTTGTGTATTGATGAAGATCGCCAACCTGAACTCACAGCAGAACGTGTAGAAAAATGGTGTAAACAAATTTACGATGAAATGTGTTTAGCCGAGCTCGCTTAAAAATTTTTTTCACATAAAAAGGAAGGGAACTTTTATGTCTGAAGAAAAACATTAAATTACTAAAAAAAGCTGGATTAAAAATTACTGAACCTCGTTTAACCATTCTTGCTTTTAATGCAAAATCACAAAAATGAGCATTTTTTTCTGCAGAAGATGTATATAAGATTTTACTTGAACAAGGTAGTGAAATTGGGCTTGCAACGGTTTATCGTGTACTTAATCAATTTGACGAAGCACACATTTTAATCCGTCATAATTTTGAAGGAAATAAATCAGTATTTGAATTAGCTCCGGTCGAGCACCACGATCACATTATCTGCGAGGATTGTGGAAAAGTATTTGAATTCACAGATAATATTATTGAACAACGCCAACGCGAAATTAGCGAACAATATGGTATTAAATTAAAAGCTCACAGTTTATACCTTTACGGTAAGTGTAGTGACATCAATAAGTGTGATGAAAACTCAAATAAATATCTCAACAAGGCGACTAAAAAGTCGCCTTTTATTTTTTTCCATTTATCAATTTCAATAAAAATACCCAATCGCTTCTCTAACCTACTTAATTGGTCAGTTTTTGAATCTAAATGTGAGTCGATAGGCAATAAACTTATTATTGCTTACGCCAAGTTGTTCCATTCGGACCATCTTCTAATACGATACCCATAGCGGTAAGGTCATACGCGCAGCATCTGCAGCTGCCCAATCTTTTAGCAGCGCGGGCTTCATTGCGTTGTTTAATCAGTGCTTCAATTTTTGCCACTTCATCATCGTTAGAACCCGCTTGTAAGAATTTCTCTGGTTCTTGTTGAAGTAATCCCTAAAATCGCCCCCAATTCACGCAAACGCGCGGCAAGTCCATTGGCTTTCTCAACATCTTCTGTTTTTTAACTTGTTAATTTCTCGCGCCATTTCGAATAAAAACAGAAAGTGCATTTGGCGTATTAAAATCATCATCCATTGCTTCACCGAAAGTTTTCTACAAAATTTTTCTCCGCCAAAAAGCAACCGCACTTTGATCCGTTCCGCGTAAAGCCGTATATAAACGTTCCAACGCACCCTGCGCTAAATTCAAGTTTTTCTTCGCTATAATTGAGCTGGCTACGATAATGTGCCGTTAATAAGAAATAACGCACTGCTTCTGCATTGTAGTGGTTTAATACATCACGAATAGTGAAGAAATTGCCGAGGATTTAGACATTTTTTCTTTATCCACCATAATCATGCCAGAATGGATCCAATAATTCACATATTGGCCGCCATGCGCACAGCAAGATTGTGCAATTTCATTTTCGTGGTGTGGGAACATTAAATCAGAGCCACCACCGTGAATATCAAAATGTTCGCCAAGCTGTTTGCAGTTCATAGCCGAACATTCAATATGCCAACCCGGACGACCTGCCCCCCAAGGGGAAGACCAACTGGGTTCGTTTTCTTTCGACATTTTCCAAAGCACGAAATCCATTGGATTTTTTTCTTGATTTCATTGATTTCAATACGAGCACCAGCTTGTAATTGCTCAAGATCTTGACGAGATAATTTGCCATATTCTTTGAAACTTTCTACATCAAACATCACATCACCATTATCCGCGACATAAGCATGTCCACGTTTAATCAATTTTTTTCCACAATTTCAATGATTTCAGGAATATGATGGGTTGCGCGAGGCTCAAAAATCAGGGCGTAAGACATTAAGTGCATCAAAAATCTTTTATACATTTCCCTGCACCATGCGATCTACTAACTGATCGCAGGTTTCTTTGTTTTTCTAACGCACGTTTAATAATTTTGTCATCTACATCCGTAATATTGCGCACATAAGTTAAATCGTAACCCAAAGAACGCAAATAACGGGCAATCACATCAAAACACACAAAAGTGCGTCCATGACCGATATGACACAAATCATAAACAGTAACGCCACAAACATACATTCCCACTTTATTTTTCGTGGATAGGTTTAAAGACTTCTTTTTTTCTCGTTAAGGTATTGAAAAATTTTTAGCATTTTTTTAAGCTCGTAAAATGAAATAAAAACAAACCGCACTTTTTATAGCACTTTTACCTCGATTGTGGAATAATACGACCCTTAATTTTTCAGAAGGAAAACAAAATGGTTACGTTACACACAAACTTTGGCGACATTAAAATTAAATTGGATTTTGATAAAGCTCCAGTTACAGCAGAAAACTTCTTGAATTACTGCAAAGACGGTTTTTTTATAATAACACAATTTTTTTCACCGTGTTATTGATGGCTTTATGATTCAAGGCGGTGGTATGGAAAGCGGTATGCGCGAAAAAGCAACCAAAGCAGCAATCCAAAATGAAGCAAACAATCGTTTAAGTAACAAACGTGGAACCATTGCAATGGCTCGCACTTCAGATCCACATTCAGCAACAGCACAATTTTTTTCATTAACGTGGCAGATAATGATTTCTTAAATTATCGTTCAAAAGAAATGTTTGGCCGCGAAGTCATTCAAGAATGGGGCTATGCAGTATTTGGTGAAGTGGTTGAAGGCATGGATGTTGTTGATAAAATCAAAAAAAGTGAAAAACAGGCAACAAAGGCTTTCATCAAGATGTTCCAACTGAAGATGTAGTGATTACATCGGTTTCAGTAGAATAATGGTGAATGGCGGATAAATTCCCGCCATTTTTTTATCGACCTAAAGGAAAATGCTCATGCCTTTCTTCGACACTCACACGCATCTCGATTATCTCCAACAATTTACTGGGGAACCGTTGTCACAGCTTATTGATAATGCTAAACAAGCTGATGTGCAAAAAAATACTGATTGTGGCGGTGAAAGAAGCTGATTTTTAAAACAATCCAAAAATATGACCGCACTTTTTTTCCTGATAATTTGCGCTATGGGCTTGGGTTACATCCTCTTTATATTCAAGAACACGCCGAAAAATGATTTGATGCTGTTAGAACAAGCCTTAAAAAAATCGTGATGCAAATTGCACGGCGGTGGCAGAAATTGGTTTGGAACGCGCGATTCCCGATTTGCTTACCGATGAACTTTGGGCAAAACAATGTCATGAAAGCCAACTTTATTTGGCAAAACAATTTAATTTACCCGTCAATATTCACAGTCGAAAAACCCATGATCAAATTTTTACTTTTTTTAAAACGTATTCCATTATCCAAACTTGGCGTGGTACACGGTTTTTCAGGAAGCTACGATCAAGCAAAACGCTTTGTTGATTTAGGTTATAAAATCGGGGTTGGCGGCACTATCACTTATGAACGCGCCAATAAAACTCGTCAAGCAATCGCGAAGTTGCCGCTTGATGCCTTAGTGTTGGAAACAGACAGCCCAGATATGCCTGTATTTGGTTTTCAGGGCCAACCTAATCGACCGGAGCGTATTGTAGAAAGTTTCAAAGCTCTTTGTACCTTAAGAAATGAACCTACTGAATTGATTAAAAAGTTACATGGAAAAAAATGCTTGCCAGATTTTTTTCTTGATCCACGTCACATTACTGAAATTATTTTGAATTAAATACTAGAAAAAGAAACCGAGCATAATAATATCCGCCTTGTAGAAAGTTTTTTTCTCAACACACAATAAGGATATATTATGTCGCAAATCTATACTCAGGTGAGAAAGTTAGCGGAACAGTTTATTGAGCCTTACGCCGACGACCTCGATCAAAAAAAAGAATTTCCTGTTCAGGCATTTAAGGAATTAGGTAAAGCTGGTTGGTTTTCACTTTTTAATTCCAAAAAGAATACGGCGGAATGGGATTAACCCTAAAAAGAACACGCTGAAGTCTGTATGGCATTAGCTGAAAGTTCAGCCTCTGCTGGTCTCTGTTACATGATGAGTAACGTTGCAGTGAATTGTTTAAATCTATTCGGCAGCGATCAACTCAAACAAAAAATCTTTTCTGACATTGTTAAAAATCAAACCTTTGCCGCACTCGCCTATAGTGAATTAGGTACGGGTACTCACTTCTATATTACCGATGCAACCGCACAATTTAATGCTGAACATGCAGTATTCAATGGCTTAAAATCCATGGTGACATCGGGCAATTATGCCTCTTATTATTTAGCGCTTTTGCCTTCTGAAAATGGTGAAACTATTGATAACTGGGTGCTTCCACTTGGCACTCAAGGCTTAACTTTTGAAGCCGATAGCTGGAATGGCTTAGGTATGCGTAGCAATGTCTCTTGCTTTATGCGAATGACCGATATGCCATTAGATCGAAGCTGGCGTATTGGCGAAATTGGCGCCGGCGCAGAACAAGTATTTGGTGGCATTGCGCCAGCCTTTATTTGTGGCTTGGCTGCTGTCTATAGTGGCGTCTGTAAAGCCGTGCTTACTGAAGCAATTAAACATTCAACACACCGTAAATACACATCGGGCACTGCATTAGCTGAAATCGAAACCGTGCAAATTCACTTAGCTAAAATCTATGCAAACACAAACGCTGCTGTATGTGCTACGCAAGATGCGGCTCGTGCAGCCACAGAAGGTGATGCTGATGCATTAGCTAAATTATTAGCAGCCCGAATTCTCGCGAGCGAAAACGCGATTACTCTTGCTCAAATTGGTATGCGTATTGGCGGTGGCAAGGCTTATAACAAAATGGGACCAATGGAACGCTATTTACGCGATGCATTAGCAAGCCAAGTGATGGCGCCAAGTGTCGATGTGCTAAATATTTGGTTAGGTAAAGCCATTACAGGTCAACAAATTCCATAAAGTGCGGTGAAAAATGAGTGAGAAATTAAAAATTGGGGCGGTAATCTACGCCCCACAAGTGACGGTTATTTGGGGCATTATTGCAGACTTTTTCGAAAAAGAAGGCTTCCCTATTGAACCCGTGTATTTCAAAAGACTACAAAGGACAAGTTGATGCGTTACTCAATAATGAAATTGATATAGCGTGGAACTCTCCCTAGCTTGGTTAGATGGTTACTTACGTAGTGGTGGTAAAACCTTAAATGGTGCCATGCGTGATACAGACCAAGATCGTCAAAGCTATTTAGTTGTTAATGATCCAAACATTCAATCTATTGAAGATTTAAAAAATAAAACTATAGCTTTTTGGTGCAATTGATTCCCCACAAGCGCGGTTAATTCCTATCGAGTTTTTATATCAACATGGCTTGGAGTTTGGTCAAGATTATGTAGAAAAACGCTTTGATGTGGGTGTTGGTTTGCACGGCGATCATGTAGGCGGTGAATTAGATGCAGCTAATGCATTAAAAGATCGCCAAGTCGCGGCAACATGGATGTTAGATTTCAACTTTGAACGTTGGACAAAAGATGGCACACTCGATCCAGCAACAGTTCAAGTACTTGCAAAAACACCATTATTTGACCATTGTATTTTCAGTGGGCGCGTGGGATTAGATGAAACCAAATTCAATGCATTCACCGAAACCTTGTTCAAAATGGATTACAACAATCCAGAACATAAAGAAATGATGGATTTGGAAGGATTAAAACGTTGGGTTGCGGGTAGAACAAAAGGTTTTGCTCAATTACAAGCTGCCAATGAATATTTAAAATTCTTTTAATATCAATATGTCATGATGGGCGTGTAATAAACGCCCATCATTGTGGATTTTCTATGAAACCTTTCACTACTTCCCTTTTAGGCTCAATGCCTCGCAGCCAAGCACTTTTAATGGCACGTAAAAACATGCACTCGGAAAAAAATAACCACAGCAGAACTTAATCAACTGGTTATTCAAGAAACAAAACAAATTGTCGAACTTCAACAACGAACTGGCATTGATATTATCACGAGTGGTGAATTACTTCGCGACAATTACCTTTCTTTTATTGCACAAAAAAATTCAAGGCGCGACCTTAATGAGCATGAGTGAAATGCTCGATCACATTAAAGAAAAAGCAAATTTTTGAGTCAATGCTAGAAACCTTGGATGTTCCCGCACTTTCCATAAAAAAATGCTATTTGCGTGGGAAAAAAATCAGCTACAAACAATCTTTGGTAGCAGATGAGATGCTACTACTGAAAAAAATCTAACTAAGCAGCCAATTAAAAGCAACCTTGCCAGGGCCTTACTTAATGGCTCGCTCCATGTGGCTTTTCGCCTGTGTCAGGGCAACATTATTCATCAAAAGAAGAAATGGCAAAAAGATGTTGTTGCTATCTTAAAAGCAAGAAATTGATCATTTGTGTGAGCTAGGGGTAAGCGTAGTTCAATTTGATGAGCCTGTTTTTGACAGAAGTTATTTTTTTAGCCATCATCAAACACGTTCATTTATGTGTGCGGCGTTAAGCGAAAAAAACAAGATTTTTGCTGCGGAACTACAATTTGCAAAAAGTTTAATTACTCAAATCTTTGAGTATGCAAGAAATAAAAATATCAAAACCGCCTTGCACGTTTGTCGAGGAAACTGGAGCAAAGATGAAAGCGTATTACTGCGCGGGCCTTATACATCACTAGTGAATTTATTTGAATCGGCGTTACCTGATATTTTAATGCTAGAATTTTTCTACGCCAAGAGCGGGAGAATTAAGTTCGTTATTAGAAAGTAAAATCTTAAGGCAAAAATGTATTTTTAGGCTTAGGCGTCATCAATCCTCGTTCTGATGAAGTGGAAACCGTAGATCAGATTGTTCAGCGCGCAGAAAAAGCCTTAAATTACCTTCCACCAGAGCAAATTTGGCTGAATCCAGATTGTGGATTTGCCACTTTTTTTCTAACCGCCCTTTAAAATGGTTTTGATATTATTGAAGCCAAACTTAACGTATTAAATGAGGCAAAATCAATATTGAGGGAACGTTATGTATAACGTACCTGAAAGTGAATGTTTTACAGCGAAATATCGAGCCGTATTACGCGGAGAAGAAATTAAATTATTCACACCGAATGACAGTATTTCGCTCTATTCACAAGTCAATTTCGATAACCAATCATTACAAAAAAGTGCGGTGGATTATTTTGCCGTTTCTATTCTAGGTGGCATTTTTGAGTAGTGTAAAAGCGCATTTTGCTCAACAACGTGCTGACATTGTAGAAATGGAAGGAAAAAAATTTGGCTCAACCTCGCCAATCCTTTAACCTTACTTGGGTGTTCATGGTTATAATGAACAACCCCACATAACCGATTGTAAAATCAAGATTTTTTTATTTCATCTGATTTAGATGATCAGACGTTTGATCACCTCACTCAAAGCTGCATTAAGAAATTGTTTTATCTACAACACATTAAATAAAAACGTTTTTCTTTTTACTGTCTTGTTTGAGCAAGTTTTGTAATTCATTATATCAGTTAAAAAAATACGACTTAAATTAAATACCATCGATATTTTTTTCCTAATTTGAAATAATTGGTACTTTTTTTGATATCATAAATGAAACTTTTTGGAAACAATCCACTCAAATCCTACTGAGCGTTTTCCTTCAAAATCGCACTTCTCCGTGCTATCATTTGCGATGGTTCCATCGCACTATTTAGGGCTTAAGGCCTTGTTTTATTCAATCTGATTTTATTTTTTATTCACTTAATTTTTTAAGGGGAAGCGTTGTCTTTATCTAAATTTATGGAAAAGCAAACGTCGTTCAATCCTTTAGTGATTGGTGCAACGTTATTTTTTGTGGTGTTACTTGTCGCAATGATTTTTAATTGTACCGGAACAAACACAAACTTTATTAAATGCCGCCAAATCGGGCATTTTTGCCAACTTTAGTTGGTTTTACGTCTTAGCATTCTCAGTGTTTTTGGGCTTTTTAGTCATTTTATCAGTCAGTAGCCTAGGTAATATCAAATTAGGCAATGATGAAGAAGAGCCTGAATTTGGTTTTCTGTCTTGGTTGGCGATGTTATTTGCTGCCGGTATGGGGGTAGGGTTGATGTTCTTTGGTGTAGCAGAGCCATTGACGCATTACTTATCTGATATTACCACAGGCAGCGCAGAGCATAAGCAACAAGAAGCCTTGTTACACACCTTATTCCACTGGGGAATTCATGCCTGGGCGGTGTATGGCACGATTGCGTTGGCATTGGCTTACTTTTGGATTCCGTTACAAATTACCTTTGGCATTACGTTCTTGTTTCTATCCGTTATTGAAAGAGCGTATTAATGGCAAGTTAGGCGATCTTATCGACATTATGGCGTTACTTGCCACCTTATTTGGTGTTATCACAACATTAGGGTTTTTGGTGCATCACAATTGGGTGCAGGCTTACATCAATTAGGCTGGATTAGCGAAAATAGCTTCAGCTTGCAAGTTGTCGTAATTGCCGTGGTAATGAGTTTAGCGATATTTTTCCGCGATTTCTGGTGTAGGGAAAGGAGTAAAAAAATCTTAAGTGAGCTGAATTTAACATTAGCTTTCTGTTTGTTGATTTTTCGTCTTAGTGGCGGGACCGACACTTTATTTGTTATCCGCTTTTAGCGACAACATCGGAACGTATCTTAGCAACTTAGTAAAATTAAGTTTCAAAACCTATGTTTATGAACAAGAACATACTAGTTGGTTTTAGCGGTTGGACAATTCTGTATTGGGCATGGTGGTGTTCTTGGGCGCCATTTGTAGGTTTATTTATTGCTCGTATCTCGAAAGGGCGTACCATTCGCGAATTTATTTTTCGGCGTGCTGGTAATTCCCTAGCATGTTCGGTATCTTGTGGTTTACCGTATTTGGTAATACGGCCATTTGGTTGAATGATGGTGAAGCTGCAGGTACGTTAGGACAAATGATTTCTTCACCTGAAACGTTGCTCTTTTAAATTCTTAGATTATTTACCGCTTTCTGGCGTGACGGGTTTAGTGAGTTTGGTGGTGATTTCTTTATTCTTTATCACCTCAGCAGACTCCGGTATTTATGTATTAAATAACATTGCATCACGCGATAAAAGCCTTGCAGCACCTCGTTGGCAGGCCGTGATGTGGGGTATATTAATGTCAGTCGTTGCGATTGTTTTAATGCAATCGGGTGGTTTGGCAAACCTACAGGCAATGACGCTATTAGTGGCGTTACCTTTCGCGATGTTGATGTTATTGATGTGTTTTAGTTTATGGAAAGGTTTGAATGCGGATAAAAAATATTTTGATACCAAAGTTAATCCAACCAGTATTTTCTGGACGGGGGATAAGTGGAAAGAACGTTTGGAACAAATGATGAACCAAACGCAAGAAAAAGATATTTTACGCTTCCTTAAACATACGGTATTACCGGCTATGCGTGAGCTACGCCAAGAGTTAATTAGTAAATATGAATTGAGTGTGCAAATTAACACGTTATTTGATCAAGATGAACCTGCAGTCGAGTTAGTCATTCAAAAAGATTTGATGCGAGACTTTATGTACGGGGTGAAATCTATCGGTCGTGAGGTGTCAGAGCAATTAATTAATGATGATAACTTGCCACATATCCAACATAGTATGACCTATGAGCCATACACCTATTTCTTTGATGGTCGAGTGGGTTATGATGTGCAATATATGGATCAAGATGAATTGATTGCTGATATGTTGAAACATTATGAACGTTACTTAAGTTTGTTAGATGATGTGGGTCAAGAATTGATGGCACACGAGCAAACAGAACTGGCTGAATAATAAGACTAAAGTGCGGTTGAAAATAACCTTCTTTTTGACCGCACTTTTAAAAATTACCTCTTGAGGCCAATGCATAAAAAAAGAGTATATTCAAGCCCAAATTTTCAATTTAATTCTAACGGAGTTTTTCTATGTTTGGTTTATCCCTCAGCACAAATGATTATTTTTATTAGTCGTGATTTTTATTAGTATTTGGTACTAAAAAAATTACGCAATGCGGGCTCTGATCTTGGCGCAGCAGTAAAAGGTTTTAAAAAGCAATGTCTGATGACGAGCCTAAAAAGATGCTGAGTTTACCCAAATTAAAGACGCTACGACAACCGCTGAAAAAAACTGAAACTGTAAAAGATAAAGAACAGGCATAACCGTGTTTGATATTGGTTTTTCCGAACTTGTTTTTATTGATGCTTGTGGGCTTAGTGGTGCTAGGCCCCTAAGCGTTTGCCTGTGGCTATTCGTACAGTTATGGGTTGGGTAAAAACCATTCGCGGCTTAGCTGCCAATGTGCAAAAACGAATTAAAACAAGAACTAAAATTACAAGAATTACAAGATAGCATTAAAAAAAGCTGAATCTTTAAATTTACAAACACTTTCTCCAGAATTAAGTAAAACGGTAGAAGAATTAAAAGCACAAGCAGATAAAATGAAATCCGAGCTGAAACCAAAGCTGCAGAAGCAGGCACGACAGTAGAAGAACAAATTAAAGAAATTAAAAAAATGCGGCAGAAAATGGGGACAAATCCAAAGATGCTGTAGTAGCACTGGATTCATCAGAAATTTTGCCGAAAGAAGAAAAATCAACTTACTGATTTAACCACGCTTGATGCTCACGAGCAGGCAGAACTCACAGAACGCCTATCTGATTACTATCCCCCTGATGATATTGAAGTCATACCTGTATCGAAATCTCAATCGAAAAATCTGAATTATAGGGAATTTGTATGAGTAATGTGGATGAATCTCAACCCCTAATTACACACCTTGTTGAATTAAGAAACCGTCTTTTTACGCAGTGTGATTTGCGTTGCATTGGTATTTGTTGCGCTCGTTTATTTTTTTCAAATGATATTTATCATTTTGTTGCAGCTCCTTTAACTAACGTTATGCCAAAAAGGCGCAACAATGATCGCAACAAATATTCAAACGCCCTTCTTTACGCCTATTAAATTAACGGCAATCGTCGCAGTATTTATTTCCGTTCCTTATTTGCTCTACCAGGTTTGGGCATTTGTTGCACCAGCTCTATACCAACATGAAAAAGAATGATTTACCCATTGTTATTTTCAAGCACTATTCTTTTTTTATTGTGGGGTGGCTTTTTGCTTATTATGTCGTGTTTCCTTTTTGTATTTAGCTTTTTACCCAAACTGCACCTGAAGGTGTCGCAATTGCCACAGATATTAGTAGTTATTTAGATTTCGCATTGGCATTATTTTTTTAGCTTTTTGGCGTCTGTTTTGAAGTCCCAATTGCTATTATTTTTACTTTTGTTGGACAGGTGTAACAACGGTAAAAGCCCTTTCTGAAAAACGCCCTTATATCATTGTCGGTGCATTTTTATTGGAATGATCCTAACCCCACCAGATGTATTTTTCACAAACGCTACTTGCTGTACCAATGATTCTTCTATTTGAATTAGGTTTATTAGTTGCTCGTTTTTATCAGCCAAAAAGAAGATGAAAGTGCGGTTGAAAAATACTGAAGAATCAAATAAAATGGAATAATAATTGGGGGCATCGCCCCTTTCTCATTATATAAGAAAAAGGACTATAATATGACTCAACAAATTTTTTTACAGGATTTCCTACCCGCCGCCTACGTCGTTTACGTAAAACATGATTTTTAGTCGTCGTTTAATGGCTGAAAAATAAACTCACCGTAGACGATCTTATTTATCCGGTATTTATTCTTGAAGGTGAAAAACTATCGTGAGGCTGTTCCCTCTATGCCAGGTGTTGAACGTCTAACTATCGATCAACTTCTTATTGAAGCAGGTTTACTAGTTAAATATGGTGTTCCTGTCATTTCATTATTTCCTGTAATTGAACAAGATAAAAAAATCTCTAATGGCAGAAGAAGCCTATAATTCAAACGGTCTAGTACAACGCGCAGTTCGAGCATTAAAAAAATGCTTATCCAGAATTAGGGGTATTAACAGATGTTGCACTTGACCCTTATACAAGCCATGGACAAGATGGAATTATTGATGAAGACGGCTATGTTCTTAACGACATCACCTCTGATATTCTTATCAAACAAGCTATTTCTCATGCTGAAGCAGGCGCTGATATTGTTGCGCCAAGTGATATGATGGATGGTCGTATTGGCCGTATTCGACAAGCATTAGAAGAAAAAGGATTTATTAACACACAAATTATGGCGTATTCTGCCAAATATGCTTCTAATTATTATGGACCATTTCGTGATGCTGTCGGCTCATCAGGTAATTTAAAAAGGCGGTGATAAAAAAACTTATCAACTTGATCCTGCAAATGGAGATGAGGGTTTACAAGAAGTCGCATTAGATCTCACAAGAAGGCGCTGACATGGTCATGGTAAAACCTGGTATGCCATACTTAGATATGGTGTATCGCGTAAAAACACATTTTGGCGTACCCACTTTCGCTTATCAAGTTTCAGGTGAATACGCATGCATATGGCAGCCATTCAAAATGGCTGGCTAAAAGAAAAAGAATGTATTATGGAATCACTACTTTGCTTCAAACGAGCTGGTGCCGACGGAATTTTGACTTATTTTGCCAAACAAGTCGCAGAATGGCTTTATTTAGAAGGGAAAAAAATAAGTAAAACCATAATATTATGATTAATAATTTAGATTTCATCTAAAAAGCAAGAAAAATTTAATTTTCTTGCTTTTTTTATTCTCTTTTATCTTTTTTTATCACAATAAATATTGCAATATTAAGTCTCTCGTTACATATTGTCATTAAGCCCCATCTAGAGGGTGATTCAAATACATACAGAAAAAAATACAACATCAATAGAGGAAACACATTATGACAATAATTACATCATTAGACGAATTTCTTGGGAAAATCGCTCAAAGAGATGCTCACCAACCTGAATTTTTTTACAGGCTGTTCGTGAAGTCTTCACTTCAATATGGCCTTTCTTGGAAGCAAACCCTAAATACCGTTCAGAAGCTTTATTAGAGCGTTTAGTTGAGCCAGAGCGAGCATTCCAATTCCGTGTGGCATGGACTGATGATAAAGGCCAAGTTCAAGTAAACCGAGCTTTCCGTGTACAATTCAACAGTGCAATTGGTCCTTTTAAAGGGGAATGCGTTTTCATCCATCCGTTAACTTATCAATTTTTAAAAATTTTTAGGTTTTGAACAGATCTTTAAAAATGCCTTAACCACATTGCCAATGGGCGGGGCGAAAGGGGGCTCAGATTTTTGATCCCTAAAGGAAAATCAGATGCTGAAGTGATGCGTTTCTGTCAAGCTTTAATGGCAGAATTATATCGTCATGTTGGTCCAGATACTGATGTCCCTGCAGGAGATATTGGTGTAGGTGGTCGCGAAGTCGGTTATCTTGCAGGCTATATGAAAAAAATTATCAAACCAAGCGGCTTGCGTGTTTACTGGTCGTGGTCTTTCATTTGGTGGGAGTTTAATTCGCCCAGAAGCAACGGGGTATGGATTGGTTTATTTTGCCCAAGCAATGCTTGCAGAGAAAGGGGATAGCTTCCAAGGTAAAACCGTTTTAGTTTCCGGTTCGGGTAACGTGGCACAATATGCGATTGAAAAAGCGATGGTGCTTGGTGCGAAAGTCGTAACCTGTTCAGACTCTGCGGGTTATGTATATTTGCCTGAAGGATTCGATCGTGAAAAATTAGAAGCTTTATTAGAGCTCAAAAATGTAAAACGTGGTCGAGTAGAAGAGTTTGCAAAACAATTTGGTCTTCAATATTTTGCAGGTAAACGCCCTTGGGAAGTGAAAGCCGATATTGCTCTTCCTTGCGCAACCCAAAACGAATTAGAGATTTTTAGATGCGAAAGCCTTGATTAAAAATGGTGTGAAATTAGTCGCTGAAGGTGCAAACATGCCAACTACTATCGAAGCAACAGACGCATTCTTAGAGGCTGGTGTATTATTTGGTCCAGGTAAAGCAGCTAATGCTGGTGGCGTAGCGACCTCTGGCTTTAGAAATGGCACAAAGTTCCCAACGCTTATATTGGACAGCAGAAGAAGTTGATGCCAAATTGCATCGTATTATGTTAGATATTCATGCTAACTGCAAAAAAATATGGTTCTATCGCAGGTCAACAAAATATTAACTATGTGGTAGGAGCGAATATTGCAGGTTTTTGTTAAAGTTGCTGATGCCATGTTGGCTCAGGGTGTATATTAATTTAACACATACAACATAAACGTTTTTATCAACCGCACTTTAATTAGTTAAAGTGCGGTTATTTCTATCGCTTAATTTGATACTACATTTCTATATCTGGAAATAACATTTTAATAACGTTCTTAGTCAATCTTCTTGATTTACCTTGATAAGGGAAAATATGCATCATCATCATTGGATTAAAAATTAGCTTCAATTACTCCCCAGGAGTTTAAGGATGGTTCAGCTTGTTTTGTTAAATCAGGAATAATTAAATCAACCCCGCAAACTTTAGCCCCCATTGCATGAGCAACCCCTATAGCAATCTGTTTATAACTCTCATGCATGTTATCAGTCATATCAATAGAATCACCACCTGTACTGATATTAGAATTAGCACGTAACTGCACAATTTGACCAGCCTGAGGTACACTATCAGGTGTTAATCCTTGTTCTTTTAACTGTAATAATTCTATGTCACCTAAAAGCGATCTTTTTGAGAGGTGAACGAGAACCATCTCCCCGTAAAGGATCCGCATTTTTTATCTCGACCAATTCACGTACCGTGTTCTTTCCATCACCTATAACATTTGCAGGCACACGCAACAACACTGCAAGCGTTTCATCCCCCAAAAACAAAGAAGCGATATTCTGTACCAATTAAATAATCTTCAACCATCACTTCTTTATCTTCCCGAAAAAGCAATCTCAATCGCTTTGACAAAATCATCTCGATGTGTCACACCCTGTTTGAAAATTGTGATACCTAAACCATAATTTGTGGATTTTGGTTTAATAACAACAGCGCGTCCTTCAAATAAAGCATAATGTGCAACGGCCTGTTCAATCGATGTAAATTCCAAGCTTTTTTGGTACATTAAAACCAGCCTTTGATAATACTTTCTTTGTCACTACCTTATTTTTCCATAATCAATGGAGAGATATATTGATCATGGCTAGTCATATTACCATTTTTAACATATTCAAGGTGTTCACCAAATTTAAGCGCAAGAAATTGATCATTCTCATCTAAAATTTCAGTCGTAACACCTTTTTGAATTAAATCAAATAATAAAGCTTGAGTGGAGAGTTCCATATTATCAAATGCAGATAAAGCATAAAAACGTTTAAAAAGCTTGAGCTTTTATATTGCTTCGCAAGTTTTACCCCCAAGGCTTTATAACTTCCCTCCTGCTCAATCGCTTTGAGCAATTTTTCCATTTACTGTTAGACTTGGTTCTGCCAATTGTGCCAATTTTTTCTTCCGAAATTTTAACCGCTCTTTCATCTGCATTGATAATTTTCAACATATCAATAATTTGGCTTAATATTGCTTCACCTTCTTCTCTAAATGCTGTTTGCTCACGAGGATCTTCTAGAGATACTTGATATAATCTTTGTTTACCAAGCTCTACTTCTTTTTGACCACTTGTCTCATCAAGCCATAACATTCCTAATAAGAAAAATATGAATAAATTTTTGCATCATCTAGACTGATACCATATGGCTCAAGTGGATTCAAATCAAACAAACGAAATTCTGCATATTGAACGCCTTTTTCTAGCAATTCACGAGCTTTTTTTCGAACCTCGTAAACGAACATTAGAATAAAATTCTTTTTCTGCAATCAAATGACCAGATTTAACTTGAAACTCTAATGTTTCTACATAATTTTCAAAGGTTATCATGATTCACCACAACATTAGATGAATTAACGTAACCATAGGGACTAGAACGTAAACTACGTACTAACTGCCCCTCTTTCAAAGGAAAATTCAGTACGCCATTTCGAGAAAAAAATAATTTGCTTCCACTGTCGGACTTGCTGCAAGTAAATAAACTAAAATCCACTGATAGCGTAGAAAATTATTAGCCAATTTCATATATAGGGCGTTTTTGAAAATCTTTAAGATGAGCATATTCATCTTGCAACAAGAATATAGCTTTCACAAATTCAGATGACAGTTGGAAATTATAGTGAATTCCACTTACCATTTGCTTGTATTTACCATATTGTTTAGACAGATGCTCGCGATATTCAACATCTTCCTGTTTATCAAGCTGCGCCTCTTGAATCTCATTTTCTGGTGGTAATCCCGCTGGCATACTAAATGGGAAAATGTATTCATTTTCAGGTAAAGAACGCAACACCACCTCATGAATTGCAGAAAGCCAACGTAGGCTATCTTCCAGTTTAGCATTTGGTGGCGTAATCAACTCAAGCTGGCTTTCGGCAAAAATCTGTTTGAATATAGGGATGATAAGAACGATTACCAAATACAGGTGGATGAGGCGTCGTTACAATATTTCCCTTATCGTCAATACGTTGACTTTCCTTTTCTAAACCAAATTGACCTTGCTGAAAAAGTAAACCTAGTTGATATTGTTTAACCCATTGTTGTAATTTCATTATGTACCCTTTCAAATAAAACTTTTGTTGAAATAATATCACACTAAAATAGTCTGCTTTATGTTGAAATGGAACTGAATAGATGATTTAGTTATAAAAAAATTAACTAAATAAACTAAAAGGGCCAAGTTCCTCAAATAACAGAACTCAGCCCTTAAATTATTTTTTTAATCTTCTATTTCATCCGTTTTTCTCATTCGAATATTTATCATTTCGACCACAACAGAGAATCCCATTGCAAAATAGATATAACCTTTCGGGATATGAATGTCTAAACTTTCTGCGATTAAACTAATTCCCACTAAAAACCAAGAAGGCTAAAGCTAGAATTTTTCAACGTTGGGTGTGTATCCACAAAATCGCCGATTAGTTTTGCTGCAAACATCATCACACCCACAGCAATAATAATTGCTAAAATCATAACAGGAAGATGGCTTGCCATACCTACTGCTGTAATCACGGAATCTAAAGAAAAACACAATATCTAGCACAGCAATTTGAATTAATACACCAAGATAGCTCACTTTATTTTTTTCTTTCCGATTCATGATGGTCTTGATGATTTATCGCCTCTTTAATTTCGCCAGAACTTTTTTATAATCAGGAATAAACCACCGATTAATAAAATCAAATCACGCCCAGAAATTTCTTGATTAAACACAGTAAATAACGGTGCAGTAAGCTTCATCATCCAAGCAAGTGACATTAAAAGTAAAATTCTTGTCAGCATTGCTAAAACCAAGTCCAACAATACGACCAGACTGGCGTTGGCGTTCAGGTAAACGCCCAACTAGGGATACTAATAAAAAAATAATATTATCGACCCCTAAAACGATCTCCAAAGCAGCAAGTGTCGCAAGTGATATCCACGCTTCAGGATCAGTAATCCATTCAAACATAATTTTTTTCCTATAATAGAGTTAAATAAATCCGAAAGTGCGGATCATAATGGCTTTATGATGAAAAGCAATCGTTATTTACATTTAAGAGATAATAGATTAATCGTTTTTGAGCGTTTCAAAAATCGTTTCAGCAAGTTTAAGGGAAATTCCAGGTACAGAGGCTATTTCATCTAAGGTCGCCTTTTTTTCACACCTTGTAAACCACCAAGATATTTAAGTAAAAGCCTGACGACGTTTAGCACCCACACCGTCAATGGTTTCTAAACCACTTTGTGTAAAAGGCTTTTTGACGTTTTTACGGTGCCCGCTTATTGCGTGATTATGGCTTTCATCACGGATGTGTTGAATCAAATGCAATGCCAAACTATCATCGGGCAAATGAATTTCGCGGTCTTGTTTGCTGATAATCAGTACTTCCTGCCCTGCTCGACGATCTCACACCTTTTTGCTACGCCAATTAAGTGCGGTCTATTTTTATCCCATTTTTACTTGAAGATGTTGGAAGACATTCAATGCACGATTTAATTGGCCTTTTTCCACCATCAATAAAAAAATAATATCGGGAATTTTATCTTCTTCTAAATCACGCTCATAACGTTTCTGCAACGCTTGCTCCATCGCAGCATAATCATCCCCTCCAGTAATGCCTTCAATATTAAAACGACGATAGTCAGATTTTAGTGGACCTTCTTGATTAAAGACAACACAAGATGCTACCGTTTGATTTCCCATCGTGTGGCTTATATCGAAACATTCCATACGCTTAATTTCAGGGAAATTTAACAGCTCACACAACGCTTGATAACGCTCAGACATTCGTGAAGATTGTTTAAGTTGTACATTTAAAGCCGCTTTTAGCATTAACTTGTGCGAGCTGTAAGTATTTACTCTTATCACCTTTTACGCTTTCTTGAATAGTCACTTTTTCTGCCCGCTTGATCCGTAAGAAGTTGCTCAAGCTCTGATTTTTTTCAGCTAATTGACGATCGACAATAATACTATTCGGGATACTTCGTCCTTGATTACCTTGTAAATAAAATTGCCCTACAAAAGTTTCGGTAAGTTCCGATAAATCCGTATTTGCGGGTACTTTTTGGGAAATAACTGCGATTGCCGAGCACTTTTCCTTGACGAATAAACATCACCTGTACACAGGCTAAACCGTGTTGGTAAGCAATAGACATAATATCCATGTCATCTAAACGCTCATTGGATACAAATTGTTTTTTTCAATAACCGAACGTACCGCCTGAATTTGATCACGATAACGCGCAGCTTGTTCAAAATCTAAATTTCTGCTTGCCTGCTCCATTTTACCGATTAAATAATCTAACACTTGTTGATCTTTTCCTTGCAAAAAAATAAGCGCGCTAATTCAACTTGCTGATTATATTCTTCATCAGAAACATATCCCTGTACACAAGGCGCAGAACAACGCCCAATTTGATACTGCAAACAAGGACGAGAGCGGTTGGAATAAACGGAATTTTCACATTGTCGAACAGGGAAAAAGTTTTTTTGCAAAAAGCGATAAAGTTTCACGCACGGCTCCCGCGTGAGGATAAGGTCCGAAATATTCACCCGCAAATTTTTTAGACCCACGATAGGACGTGATTCTTGGATGACGTTCTTTTGGTTAATAAAAATAAATGGATAGGATTTATCATCACGCAATAATACGTTATAACGAGGCTGATACAGCTTGATGAAATTATGCTCTAGCAGTAAAGCTTCCGTTTCAGATGAAGTCAGCGTAGTGTCAATATGATGAATTGACGCAACCAACGCCTCTGTTTTTTTACTGCTCAGATTTTTACGAAAAATAGCTTGAAAGACGTTTTTTTAAATCCTTCGCTTTCCCAACATAAATAACCTGATCTTTATCGTCATACATACGATAAACACCAGGTTCGTGAGAGACATCCGCCAAGAATTTTTTAGCATCAAACATTTTAATTCGCCGCTAAAATTTCACGCACTTTTTCCAAATCTTCAGCGGTATCCACTCCCACTGCAGGCACTTCTTTCGCAAGCTCCACATGAATGCGTTCGCCATTATATAACACACGAAGCTGCTCAAGTTTTTCTAGATTTTTCAAGTTGAGTCGGTGCCCATTGCACGTATTGCTTTTATGAACCCTGCACGATATGCGTAAATGCCAATATGACGTAAGTAAGCGTCCGCAAGCTGTACTTTCTGAACATCCTGTAAATTCATAAACTGATCACGATCGTAAGGAATCACCGAACGGGAAAAATACAGTACATAGCCCTCTTTATCTGTTAACACTTTCACTGCATTTGGATTGAATAATTCCTCAGCATCATGAATTTTTTACCGCAAGACTTGCCATGTTCACGTTAAATTTTTGCTAAATTATCTGCCACTTGTCGCACGATAACGGGAGGAATCAAAGGCTCATCCCCTTGAATATTGACAATGATTTCATTATCAAGAATCGCTAATTTTTTTCCACAACTTCCGCTAAGCGTTCTGTACCAGAATTATGATTAACCGAAGTCATACACACTTCCGCGCCAAAACTTTTGGCAACATCAGCCACATTTTCATTATCGGTGGCAATAATCACTCGGCTCGCCCCAGACTGCAACGCTTTCTCAAATACATGTTGAATCATTGGTTTACCCGCAATATCAGCAAGAGGTTTTTCCAGGCAAACGACTTGATGCAAAACGAGCAGGGATAATCACGGTAAATGACATAATTTATTCCTTATTCTTTAATATTTCAGCTTTATCGGCAAGCAACACTGGCACACCATTTTTTTAATAGGATAAGCAATCTGTTCATAACAACAAATTAATCGTTGATTTTTCTTGATCATATTGCAATCGAGCTAAACAACGAGGGCAAGCAATCACTTCAAGCAAATGAGGATTAATCTTTTTCAGACATTTCTGTATTGCTCCACAACTTTGTCTATTTTTTTGCCCAAAAAGAGCGGTAAATTTTTCACATTGTTTTTCAACCTCAATAATCTCCGCCTCGACAGGGACATACCACCAATTATCTTTCGCAAAAGATTGGCATTTTACGGCATCTTTTTTTCCGTCATAAAGAGCGGTTGATTTTCAGCAAGTTTTTTTCTAATTGAGAGGCTTCAAAATGTTGATGATCTTGAAATGCTTGAGTTCGCTCTAATTGAATCCCTAACTTTTCTAACATAGTGAAAAACGCTGTGGGTTACCAATCCCTGCGATAGCAACGCCTGATTGAAATTCCTTTAATTGACATTTTTCATTGGTTTTTAAATTAATGGCGAAATGAGGTACAAGACGCATAATCGCATCAGAATACTGATTTTTTTCCACCATTAGTGATCACAAAATCGACGGATTTTTAATCGACTTGGTAATTCACGCAATGGGCCTGCAGGCAATACAAAACCATTTCCCAACGCGCGCTCAGCGTCCATTACGACAATTTCCAAATCACGCTGTAATTGATAATGCTGTAAACCATCATCAGAAATAATAATATCGCACTCTGCTTGGCTTAAGAGTAATTCAATCGCTTGCTGGCGATTCGGGGAAATCACGACTGGCGCATTGGTTCGTTTCGCGATCAATACTGGCTCATCACCACCTTCAATCGGACGAGTATTTTCAGTAACGAATAACGGATAAGTTTTTAGATTTACTGCCGTAACCACGAGAAATCACACCCTACACACAGACCTCGTTTTTTTAATTCTTCCACAAGCCAAACAACTACAGGGCGTTTTTTTCCATTTCCACCAACAGACAAATTTCCCACAATTATCACTGGTTTTGGTGCGCGATAAGAAGATTTTATCCCCAAAAAGAATAAGGCGCGACGAATTTGGCTAATCAACCAAAAACAATAAAGAAAAAAAGGCGATAAGAACCAAATAAGTTTGGAGTTGGTATACCAGAAGGGCATAGGAAAATCCTTTTCTAATAAGTGCGGATAAAAATAACGCGAGTTTTTCAACTCGCGTTTTCGATAATCAATAAATTAGCCACTAAACTGCATACTGTGTAATTGCTTATAGGCGCCATTTTGTTCAAGCAATGCCTTATGGTTACCGCGCTCACGAATTTCTCCGTGATCAATCACAAGAATTTCATCCGCATTTTCAATGGTTGATAAACGATGGGCGATTACGATAACAGTGCGATCTTTTCTTCAATTCATCTAATGCAGATTGAATTGCTCGTTCTGATTCCGTATCTAGTGCAGACGTAGCTTCATCTAAAAATTAATACTGGAGAATTACGCAATAAAAGCACGAGCAATCGCTAAACGTTGACGTTGCCCACCGGACAGGCTCGCACCGTTTTCACCAATGACCGTATCAAAACCTTGTGGTAATTTTTCGATAAACTCTAAAGCATAAGCCGCTTTTTGCTGCAGCGATAATTTCTTCGCGAGAATACTTATCTTGTGCTGCATAAGCAATATTATTCGCAATGGTATCGTTAAATAAATGGACTTGTTGAGAAACCACTGCGCAATTTTTCACGTAAATTGGATAAACGATAATCTTGGATATTTACGCCATCAAGTAAAAATTTCGCCTTGATCAATATCGTAAAAAGCGCGTCACTAAATTAGCAATGGTTGATTTACCCGATCCAGAACGCCCCACTAGAGCTACAGTTTTTTTCCAGCTGGAACGCTAAAAGAAATATTATTTAATGCAAGTTCCTCTTTTCCTTGATATGCGAAAACTCACATTCTTAAATTCCAGCGCGCCTTTCGCGGGTTCAGCTTAGTAAGTCCCATTATCTTTTTTTCTGGTTCTAAATCTAAAATGGCAAATAGCGTTTGACAGGCTGCCATTCCTCGTTGAAATTGAGAGTTTACGTTCGTTAAAGATTTTTAATGGGCGCATCATCGCTAACATAGATGAGAAAACCACCGTAAAAGAACCCGCACTTAGGTTATCTTCCGCAATCAACGGAGTCGTCGCTAAAAACAATACTGCCGCCAAAGCAAGAGATGCAATAATCTGCACAACAGGGTCGGAAATGGAATCTGCGGTGACCATTTTCATACCTTTACGACGCATATTGTTACTGACTTTATTGAAAACGTTCTTCCTCGACAAGCTGACCACCAAAAAGAAAGCACAACTTTATGTCCTTTCAACATTTTGCTCAGTCGTTGCTGTTAATTCTCCCATTGAATCTTGTAAATTCTTACTCAATTTACGGAAAATTTTTTTGAAACAATAGTGATCAACACAGCAATAATTGGCCCGATAACAAATAAAACAAGGGTTAATTCCCAGCTCGTATAAAACATTACGGCCAATAGCGAAATAATATATGCCCCTTCTCGCACAATAGTAATCAAAGATCCTGAAGAAGAACTTGCAATCATCTCAGAATCATAAGTGATACGAGAAAGTAATTTACCTGTTGAATTTCTGTCAAAAACTCACTGGCATAAACATTAAATGTTTAAACAAACGACGACGCATTGTCATGACAACTTTGCCTGATACCCAAGCCAAACAATAATTAGAAATAAAGTTGGTAATGCCGCGTAAAATAATCATTCCAACAACGACAAAAAGCCATAATTTTTCAAAAAAATGAATGGTTTGCCTTGCCAAAACCATCGTCCAACAAAAGGTTTTTAACAAGTAAATCAAACCTGAATCAGCCAACGCGTTCAAAACTAATGCTATGCCCGAAACAACAAGCCCCGCTTTAAAAGGTTTAATTGTTGGCCATAAACGCTTAAAAGTTTGTAAGGTTGAAAAATCATTTTTCTTGTAATTTTTTTGCTCTTGCATAATCGCTATCTAATGGTAAAAATTGCGCGCATTGTACCTTTTATTCGTTCGAGAATCCAATTACACGCGCATACCAAGGGAAAAATTCTGTACGTGCTTGTTGGATTTCTAATCGCTCTTTAAAAAAATTTACCCTTACTTGCCCTGAAATTGCGGTATTTTCTACCGTACTTTTATAGCGTTGAAGCCTTTCTATAACCGAATAATGGGGAATTTCCACGGATTCCAACGCCCACTAGAAATAATGGCTACATCTGGTCGCACCTGCGAAAGTAAATATTCACTTGTCGATGTTTTACTCCCATGATGCCCCACTTGCAACACATCGATTTTTGCCTAAAGTGCGGGCAAAAAAATTTGCTCATTTTTGTTTCAGCATCACCAGTCAGCAAAACTCGATGCTTTCCATCATTGACTAAAATCACACAAGAATGGGCATTATCTGCTCGCTCCACAATAGAATGGGGTGAAAGTATTTGAAAATGTAGCCCTTGCCAATCCCAATCACGTCCAACAGTACAAAAAGTGCGGTAATTTTCCCTATAGTTTTTTTCGTGAAGGGGTAATCAAATTCCACATTCGGATACGCCTTTAAAATTGTGGAAGCACCACCTGCATGATCGTTATCGTCGTGGCTCAAAAATCAACTTTTCCAAAATAATCCCTTCTCTTTGCAAATAAGGCAAAATTTCTAATTCAGCAATATTTCCCCTTGCCATGCAGGACCTGTATCATAGAGAATCCCTTACCATTTTTCACAATCAACGTAGCCAAGCCCCTGCCCTACATCTAAAGTATCTACCTGCCAAATTGGCTTACTCAATTGTTTAAACAACAAAATCATAAAACAAAGCAACATAATACCGAAAAGAACATCGTAAAAACGTTGATTCGATCATTTTTTAGCAAAGGCTTTACTGAGATTTAATGTAAAAAAATCTTGGTTGTTTTACTTGCCTGGTTGATGATGAAATCTCAGGTTCTCGGTAAATACTCCAAATAATTAACATAAAAATTCCGCCACAAAGTGCGGTTAAAACCAGCGCTAAATTAAATGAAACATTTAACCAATTTCCTTGAAAAACAGAAATTAACCAAGTGATTCCTTCAGCTAGTTTATTTGCAAAGTTGCCAAGAAAAAAACCGCACCGTTGGTAAAAACAGCAAATAAAATCAAAGGAACAAGCAAAAAGCTATAAAGTGGTACGGCAATAAGATTGGCTAAAAATCCACTCAGCGATAAGCCATTAAATAGAAAAAAAGTTGTAAAGGTGTAAAAAGAGCAATAACCCAAATTGCAAATGAAATAAACTCAAAAATCCACCGCACTTTTTGGTGAAAAGGGGCGATTTTTTTCCATTGAAAAAGAGAAAAAAAGGCACATAATGATACCAGACAATCAAACAACCAACTGCACCACAAGAAAGCCAAAAAAACTGACCGAAAGCGGCATTAATGGATCGCATAAAAGCAAGAATCCGACAACCAGCGCAAAAAGCTGAAGAGTCGAATAATGTCGCCTCATTATTTGAACGAAGAAAACGAAAAACAAGTGCTGAAATGGCACGAAAAGTTGGCACGCTAAAACCAGCCAAATACGTATAAATTAAAAGCAAATAAAACACCAAAAACTAAAGGAAAATAAGGATGAATAAAACGGGTGGGGAAAAAAATACTTGCACAACACGCGCCAAGTAAAATCAATCCCCATAGCCAACCCAATATGTAAGCCAGAAATAGCAATAAGGTGTGCGGTATTGGTTTGTTGGTAAATTGACCAAGTGGTTTTATCTAACCAGGCCCGTTCGCCAAAAAGCTAACGCAATCAATAAACCTTTGTAGAGATAATCCTTCCGTTTGCCTCTTTACTTGTTGCAATTTTTTTCTGCACGCAGTGATGAAACATCAGCAATTTTCACCGCACTTTTTACCGTTCCAACAGCGGTAATCTCTTTTGAAAAATACCATTGTTGCCGATCAAATCCACTAAAAATTTAATCGCGCAGAAAGGGGCGTAAGGAAATTTCAGCTTGCCAAATTTCCGATAATTGAGGCTCCTCTTTCGCTTTCCAATTTAAAAAAATTCGTTGTTCTCGTAAGTTATCCGCCAATGTCGCCGTGGCAATAAGCGTTTGATAATCCTGTTGGTGCAAAAATTTCTTGGATCTCAAAAGTCACCACTTGCTTTTGAGCGGTAATACTTTGTGCTTGTTGTAACAAGCCAAGCGCCGAATGGTGTGCATACGCTAAAGAAACAACAAAAAAGCAAGAAAAAAACTAAGAAATTTCTACGCAAAAATAAAAATAAAAATCAAAAGCAAGCGCAATAACCAGCGCAACTTGCCAAGTCAATAGCCATGACTGCGGTAGAAATAACAACGTTAAATCCGCAACAATCAACAAGATAACTAAGGTTATTAAGTTTAATTTCATTTTTATCGCAATTTTAGGCTTATCGTTCTAAGCCTAAAATAGATTCATCTCAATGAGCAAAAAGGTTGCTGACGTTTCTGCGATCTATATCGCAAAAAAATAAATGTTTCAGGAAAAATTTACTTGCTAAAACAAACAACTTCTGATATTTATACCGCCCTCAAAAATTGGGTTCCTAAAAAGTGCTGTCAGGAACAAAACTAAAATAACAAGACAGGAAGTCGTGAAGTTCACGCTTAAATTCTGTATGTATTAGGAGTGAGAGATGTCAAAAGCATCGTTGAGCTTGCTAGATTTAGCAGGCGTAAAGCCTTATCAAATGAAAAAAGATGAAGAATATATGAGTGAAGAGCAAATTCTTCATTTCAGAAAAATTCTTAATGCTTGGCACGAGCAAATCGTGGAAGAAGCTTCTCGCACCGTTGCACATATGCAGGGATGAAGTGACCAATTTCCCCGATCCCGCAGACCGAGCAACTCAGGAAGAGGAATTCAGTCTAGAATTACGTAATCGCGATCGCGAACGTAAACTAATGAAAAAATTGAAGCAACCTTGAAAAAAACTTGATACCGATGATTTCGGTTACTGCGATTGTTGTGGTGAAGAAATTGGCATTCGCCGTTTAGAAGCACGCCCAACAGCAGATCTTTGCATTGATTGCAAAACGTTAGCTGAAATCCGCGAAAAAAACAAGTCGCTGGTTAATTCATTCTATTGAAAAAAATACAAAAGTGCGGTTAAAATTAGCCGCACTTTTTTTGCATTTAAAAATGCGGAAAAATCTCCCTTACCTTTTTCTTTACAGAAAAAAAGAGCTAAGTCATTTATTTCCAACTAAAAAAACGGAGTAAATTATTCTTACTTATATCAAAAAAATTTGTTTGGCAAGAAGACAAAAAATCAAAAAGAGGTTGCCAAAACAAGTGCTCATTCTAAACGAGTTGAGCGTTCTAATAGTCAAATGCCAAAAGCGCAGACAAAAAAATCAGAACAACCACACCGCTACGATAAAATGTGATTAAAGCGGCTCAATTTGATATTTCACCGCGTGATTTTTAGCCGTAATGCACTCACCGTAGTGGAAAAACTACAACGTCAAGGTTTCGAGGCTTATATCGTCGGAGGATGTATCCGCGATTTATTGCTCGGTAAAAAAACCAAAAAGATTTTGATGTTGCAACAAACGCACGTCCTGAGCAAATCAAAATATTTTTCCAACGCCAATGTCGTTTAGTTGGTCGCCGTTTCCGATTAGCACATATTATGTTTGGTCGAGATATTATTGAAGTTGCCACTTTCCGTGCCAATCACAGTGATGCTCGCAATGAAAAATCAAGCGAAAGCAGAGCAATGAAGGAATGTTACTACGCGATAATGTTTACGGTACGATCGAACAAGATGCAGAACGCCGAGACTTTACGGTCAATGCGCTGTATTACAATCCGCAAGACAATACCTTACGTGATTATTTTGATGGTATTCAGGATCTCAAAAGCGGGAAAAACTACGCTTAATCGGTGATCCAGTTACTCGTTATCAAGAAGATCCTGTGCGCATGCTACGCTCAATTCGTTTTATGGCAAAACTTGATATGTTCCTTGAAAAACCAAGCGAACAGCCAATTCGAGAACTTGCGTCTTTATTAAAAAAATATTCCGCCAGCCCGCTTGTTTGACGAAAGTTTAAAAATTATTGCAGGCGGGACAAGGGGTAAAAACCTATCGTTTATTACGCCAATATGGTTTATTTGAACAACTTTTTCCCCGCATTAAGCACATATTTTTACAGAGAAAGAAGATAGTTTTGCAGAACGCATGATCGTCACCGCGCTTACTTCCACGGATGAACGTGTTGCGGATAAACTTCGTATTAATCCTGCATTCTTATTTGCAGCATTTTTCTGGTATCCATTGCGCGAAAAAGTAGAAATCTTGAAAAATGAAGGCGGTTTAAATAATCATGATGCTTATGCTTTAGCGGGTAATGAAGTTTTAGATTTATTCTGCCGTGCTTTGGCTGCGCCACGTCGTCATACTGCGGTCATTCGTGATATTTGGTTCTTACAGCTACAATTATTAAAACGTACTGGCTCAGCACCAATGCGCACCATGGAACATCCAAAATTCCGTGCGGGCTTTGATTTATTGGCTATGCGTGCAGAAATCGAAGGTGGCGAAACCATTGAATTAGCCAAATGGTGGCACGAATATCAATTCAGCAATGGTGAACAGCGTGAACAGTTGATACAGGAGCAACAACGCTTACATCCCAAACCAAAGAAAAAATACTATCGTCCACGTCGTCGTAAAACAACGCGCTCAGCAGAATAAGGGAAAAGATGATTACTGCATATATTGCCCTTGGTAGCAATTTGAATACACCAGTAGAACAATTACATTCTGCGCTTAAAGCGATAAGTCAGTTACCAGATACTCATTTGGTAACGACGAGCTCTTTTTATAAAAGCAAACCGCTCGGCCCACAAGATCAACCCGATTATGTGAATGCCGTTGCAAAAATTGAAAACCAAACTTAGCCCGCTTGCACTATTAGATGAATTGCAACACATTGAAAATGAGCAAGGTCGAGTACGTTTACGCCGATGGGGTGAGCGTACATTAGATTTGGATATTTTTGCTCTACGGCAATGAAATCATTCAAAACGAGCGCTTAACGATTCCCCATTATGATATGCATAACCGTGAGTTTGTCATTGTGCCGTTGTTTGAAATTGCATCGGATTTGGTCTTACCGAACACTCAACCACTAGCAGATTTGGTCAAGCAATTTGATGACCATAAAATGATAAAATTAAATCCCTAGAAATTTCACCACACTTTTATGAACCTCAAAAGTGCGGTAGAATCAGCTACATTTTTTCTTCATTCATGACCCGTTATGGAAAGCTTAACTCAATATATCCCTGATGAATTTTTCTATGCTCCCGCTTCGGCAAAAAAATTCGCGGAAATTCTTTTAAAATTGCATACAGAAAAAGCAATTATGGTTTATCTTAACGGTGATCTTGGTGCAGGGAAAAAAACAACGCTAACGCGCGGAATGCTGCAAAGGTATCGGCCATCAGGGTAATGTAAAAAGCCCAACTTATACGCTGGTTGAAGAATACAATATTGCTGGCAAAATGATTTATCATTTTGATTTATATCGTTTAGCAGATCCTGAAGAGCTAGAATTTATGGGTATTAGAGATTATTTTAATACTGATAGCATTTGCTTAATTGAATGGTCTGAAAAAGGCCAAGGCATATTGCCAGAAGCGGATATTTTAGTAAATATTGATTATTACGATGATGCACGAAATATTGAATTAATCGCACAAAACAAACTTAGGTAAAAATATTATAAAAGCATTCTCTAACTAATTTATTTATGAAAAACAAAAATTTTTATTTTTTCTTTTTCTCAACGTTTAGCTTCTCTTTTTGCAGCCCCAATTACGATTGCAATTGACCCAGGTCATGGAGGAAAAGATCCTGGTGCAATCAGCCGAAACTTGGGCATTTATGAAAAATGTCACTCTTTCGATTGCAAAAGAGTTAAAAAGCCTTACTCGATAAAGATCCAAATTTTCGCGGTGTATTAACACGAAGTGGTGATTACTATATTTCCGTGCCTGAGCGTTCAGAAATTGCACGTAAATTTAAAGCGAATTATCTCATTTCTATTCATGCGGACTCATCTGAATCACCTGAACGTCGCGGTGCATCAGTCTGGGTGTTGTCAAACCGTCGAGCCAATGATGAAATGGGTCAATGGTTAGAAGATGATGAAAAAAACGCTCCGAATTACTTGGTGGTGCAGGAAAAGTGCTTTCACACAATAATGATAAATACCTAGATCAAACAGTGCTTGATTTACAATTTGGTCATAGCCAACGTACAGGTTATGAACTTGGAAAACATATTTTAAGTCATTTTTCAAAAGTGACGACCTTTAAGCCGCAGTGTTCCTCAACACGCAAGTCTTGGCGTTTTACGTTCTCCAGATATTCCTTCCGTATTGGTGGAGACAGGTTTTTCTATCAAATTCTGACGAAGAACAAAAACTTAACTCCCTGCTTATCGCCGTCGTATCGCCTATATGATTTATGAGGGATTAGTGGTTTTCCGTGGCGGAAAAGCTAAATCTTTCATAAGTGATGATATTGTTCAGAATAGCAAACAAAGTGATACAAAAATACTGAAAAAATGACCGCACTTCCGATAAAAAAATACCAATGAGAACGCAGTAAAAGATAGTGGCCTTCGCTACATAGTCAAAAAAATGGGGAAAGTTTAGGGAAGCCTTGCGAATAAAATATGATGTCAAAGTGGCGGACATTGTGGCGTTAAATAAATTAAAACGCGAAGCGCTTTGGATTGGTGAAACCATCAAAATTCCAGATAATGGCAAAACTCAGAAAGCACAAGATGACAAAGTAAATTCATCAGAAAAATAAAGAAAGTGTGAGTGAAAAAGACTGAGAAAACGACAGAAAAAAACCGATACTGTAAAAGTAGAAAAATCAGAAAATAAAACGGATAAAAAAATAAATCCTCAAATAAAACGAAAAAGAGGAAACCTCATCCACTAGAAAAATCGGATGAGAAAAAAAGAAATTCCGCTTTTACCATGTCATTCAAAAAGATCAGACAATCTATGCTGTATCGCGAGAATACAATATTTCAGTCAGCCAAATTTTTAAAACTAAATCCAAAAATTAAAAGATGGTAAAGCCCTGAGCGGACAAAAAAATTAAATTAAGAGAAAAAAATAAATGCCAATTAAAAATTCTTTTCCCCACAACTTGCGAACCAAATTGCTGCTGGTGAAGTGGTAGAACGCCCTGCGTCTGTGGTGAAAGAATTAGTAGAAAATAGCCTTGATGCAGGTGCAAATAAAATCCAAATCGATATCGAAAAATGGTGGGGCAAATTTAATCCGCATTCGTGACAATGGCTGTGGCATTCCAAAAGAAGAATTAAGTCTAGCTCTAGCTCGACATGCTACGAGTAAAATAGTAGATCTTGACGATCTCAGAAGCCATTTTAAGTTTGGGGTTTTCGTGGCGAAGCCTTGGCTAGTATCAGCTCGGTATCACGCTTAACGCTCACCTCTCGCACCGAAGCGCAAACTGAGGCTTGGCAAGTTTATGCGCAAGGGCGTGATATGGAAACAACGATCAAACCCGCATCACATCCTGTCGGCACAACAGTTGAAGTTGCTAATCTTTTTCAACACGCCAGCCCGCAGAAAATTTTTTTGCGCACAGATAAAAACAGAATTTGCGCATATTGATGAAGTCATTCGCCGCATTGCTTTTAACAAAAATTCAATACGGCATTTACGCTAACGCATAATGGGAAAATCATCCGTCAATATCGTCCTGCTGAAGAGCTCAATCAGCAACTAAAACGTGTCGCCGCTATTTGCGGGGATGATTTTATCAAAAATGCCTTACGAATTGATTGGAAACACGATGATTTACACTTATCCGGCTGGGTGGCCACACCAAATTTTAGCCGAACTCAAAATGATTTAAGTTATTGCTATATTAATGGCCGAATGGTTCGAGATAAAGTAATTAGCCATGCTATTCGACAAGCCTATGCTCAATATTTACCAACCGATGCTTATCCTGCATTTGTGTTGTTTATTGACTTAAATCCACATGATGTGGATGTAAATGTTCATCCAACTAAACATGAAGTGCGCTTTCACCAACAACGCCTCATTCATGATTTTTATTTTACGAAGGCATCAGCCATGCGCTAAACAATCAAGAACAGCTGAATTGGCACACGGAGCAAAGTGCGGTAGAAAATCATGAAGAAAATACGGTGCGTGAACCCCAACCGAATTACAGCATTCGTCCTAATCGTGCAGCTGCGGGACAAAATATCTTTGCGCCACAATATCATGAAAAACCACAGCAAAATCAAGCGCACTTTTCTAACACAGCAGTGTTGCCAAATCATGTAAGTACTGGTTATCGAGATTACCGTTCTGATGCACCAAGTAAAACTGAGCAACGTTTATATGGTGAATTGTTACGCACATTACCGCCTACAGAGCAAAAGGATATATCGAATACAGCACAACAAAAATATTTCAGATACAGCTAAAATCATCTCAACTGAAATAATTGAGTGTTCATCACATCTGCGCGCCCTTTCACTTATTGAAAATCGCGCGCTGTTATTACAACAGAAACAAGATTTCTTTTTGCTTTCATTGGAGAAAATTACAACGCTTGCAATGGCAATTGGCTTTACAACAAACATACATTGAACAACAGCCTTTATTGATTCCAATCGTGTTTCGCTTAACTGAATCACAATTTCAAACATGGCAACAATATTCAGATGACTTCAAAAAAATTGGCTTTGAATTTATCGAAAATCAAGCACAATTACGCTTAACCTTAAATAAAGTGCCAAGTTTATTGCGTACACAAAATCTACAAAAATGCGTGATGGCAATGCTGACTAAAGAGGAAAAATTCATCACCATTTTTAACCGCACTTTGCGCACAATTAGAATGTAAAACCTTTAACGCTTTAGCGGATGCACTCAATTTATTAAGCGATACAGAACGTTTACTGACGCAAACAAATCGCACGGCATTTACCCAGTTGCTAAAACCTATTAACTGGCAGCCTTTATTAGACGAAATTTAGATTCTTCATGAAACCAACCGCAATTTTTAATGGGCCCTACGGCCCTCAGGCAAAACGGATTTAGCCATTCAATTACGAAGCCAACTTCCAGTCGAAGTAATAAGTGTGGATTCAGCGCTAATTTATAAGGGAATGGATATTGGCACAGCGAAACCATCAAAAGAAGAACTTTCCCTTGCGCCTCACCGTTTGATTGATATTTTTAGATCCATCAGAAAGTTATTCCGCAATGAATTTCCGCGATGATGCACTACGCGAAATGGCGGATATTACCGCACTAAAGGCAAAATTCCGTTGCTAGTAGGCGGCACGATGTTGTATTACAAAGCCTTAATCGAAGGACTTTCGCCATTACCTTCTGCTGATGAAAATATTCGCGCCGAGATCGAACAAAAAGCAGAACAACAAAGTTGGGCAGCATTGCATACAGAACTCGCCAAAATCGATCCTATTTCTGCCGCCCGAATTAATCCAAGCGATTCTCAACGAATCAATCGTGCTTTAGAGGTTTTTTATATCACGGAAAATCACTCACAGAGCTGACGGAAGAAAAAGGCGAAGCCTTGCCTTTATGATTTTGTGCAATTTGCAATTGCGCCGCAAGATCGTCATATTTTACACGACCGCATTGAACAACGCTTTCATAAAATGATTGAACTGGGCTTTCAAGAAGAGGTAGAAAAAAACTTTATGCGCGTAGTGATTTAAATATTAATCTACCGTCAATTCGCTGTGTGGGCTATCGTCAAATGTGGGAATATTTGCAAGGCGATTACGATCACGAGGAAATGATTTTTCCGTGGTATTTGCGCAACGCGCCAGCTAGCTAAACGCCAGCTCACTTGGCTACGCGGTTGGAAAACGCCAATACAATGGCTGGATAGTTTGCAACCTCAACAAGCGAAAGAAACCGTATTACGTCACTTAGATTCCTATCAAAAAGGTTAGAAAAAATGACCGCACTTTCTGCCCTCATTGAACAAAAATTACAATCTCTTGGCACAATCCTGTGCCAATCTTTTTCCAGAACTTTCCCCAGAAAAATTCACGAAGCTATTCAACAAAATTCAAATCATCCAGAACTGCCTGTTTATCAATTAGGCTATGCTATGGCAATGTCTGACTTTGTGGAAAAAGTCTTGCAAAAATACCCGCACTTAGTGAAACAATGGTGGGAAAAATCGCCCTGTTTTGCAGATTGCTCTGCCTATATTGAACGTTTGAATAGTGAATTAGCCAATGTGCATAACGAAACAGCACTCTATCAAATATTACGTCAATTCCGTAACATTGAAAATGGCAAAATTAAGTTTTTTGTCAAAGTTTGAATCTTGCGACTGTTGAGGAAATTTTTATTCAGCTTTCACAACTTGCAGAAAGTTTAATTATCGCTGCGCGCGATTGGCTTTTATCATCAAGCCTGTACGGAGATGGGCACACCAATGGATGAACAAGGTAATCCGCAGCAGCTTTATATCCTAGGAATGGGGAAATTAGGCGGCTTTTGAATTAAATTTTTTTCCTCGGATATTGATTTAATTTTTCACTTATCCATCACAAAGGGGAAACGTCCATTGAGAATACAAATGCTCGACGTTCTGTGGATAATGGAAAAATTTTTACGCGTTTAGGGCAACGCCTTATTTCTGCCTTAGATGAATTTACCTCTGATGGTTTTTGTGTATCGAACCGATATGCGATTGCGCCCATTTGGTGACAGCGGTGCGCTTGTTCTCAGCTTTGCGGCAATGGAACAATATTATCAAGATCAAAGGTAGAGATTGGGAACGCTATGCGATGATCAAAGGGCGAATATTGGGTACACAAACAAAAGATCCCAACGTATCCAAATTGCAAAAAATGTTACGCCCCTTTGTGTATCGTCGCTATATTGACTTTAGTGTGATTCAATCTTTACGCGAAATGAAAGGCAAAATTGAGCGAGAAGTACGCCGTCGTAGTTTGAAAGACAATATTAAACTAGGTGCAGGGGGATTCGTGAAGTAGAATTTATCGTGCAAGTTTTTTCAACTCATTCGAGGCGGGCGAAATCAATCTGCAACAACATTCACTCTTAAAGATCTTGCCTGAAATTACCAAACTAGGATTAATTACTGAGCAACAATTCCACGATTTACGTGAAAGTTATATTTTTTTACGCCGTGTAGAAAACATTCTACAAGCAATTAACGATCAACAAACTCAAACACTACCAACCGATGAAATGAGATCAAATTCGTTTAGTCGAGGCATGTAAAACATTCACCTGTTTAAATGAAAATAATCAAACCATTGAAAAACATTATCCAATAGAAAATTGGGACGATTTTTACCGCACTTTACAACAAAAAAACAAGAAAAAAAGTGCGGGCAGTATTTACTCAATTAATCGGTGATGAACAAGATGAACCATCATCAGCGGATAGCCAATGGCAAGATTTTTAGAAGCAGATTTTGAGGATATTGAACAGACATTATTAGAGAACAGCATATCAGAAAAATAATATTGACGAAGTTTTAGAAAAAGCTTGCTCAATTCAAAGACAGCCTAAATCACAGAGTGATTGGTTCACGTGGGCGTGATGTGTTGAGTCATTTAATGCCAACAGTACTTGCACTCATTTTTCAGCAAGAAAATTACCGCACTTTACTTCCTAGGATTCTGAACATTATTGAAAAAATTTCGAGTCGCACGACTTATTTAGAATTATTATTGGAAAATCCTCGTGCCCTTCAGCAAGTTATTGAACTTTGTGCACAGTCTCAACTTATTTCAGACAACTGGCCCACCACCCTATCTTATTAGATGAGTTACTTAATACAGAAGCGCTACGCCATCCGTTGCCATTTACCCAATATCCTGCGGAGTTACACCAATATTTGCTTCGTTTACCACCTGATGATGAAGAACAGCTTATTGATGCTTTACGTCAATTTAAACAAGCAACCCTATTAAAAGTGGCCGCAGCAGATATTTTTAGGGGCATTACCGGTGATGAAGGTAAGTGATCATTTTAACCTATCTTGCTGAAGCGATAATTGAAGTCGTTGTGAATCTAGCTTGGAAACAAGTTTCCTCTAGATTTGGCATACCTGAACATTTACAAAATGATGAAAAAGGATTTTTAGTGATTGGTTATGGAAAACTGGGTGGTATTGAACTCGGTTATAAATCCGATTTAGACCTGGTATTTTTGTACGATGCCGTAGAAAGTCAAACTAAAGGTGGTAAAAAAGTGATTGATAGCAATCAATTTTACCTGCGTTTGGCGCAAAAGATTGTAAGTATTTTCAGCATAAATACTTCCGCTGGCGTACTTTATGAGGCAGATATGCGCCTACGCCCTTCTGGCGATGCTACGGCAATTGGCTGCTCTCTTTCTGCGTTTGCCCATTATCAATTAAATGAAGCTTGGACATGGGAAAAACAAGCGCTTGTGCGTGCTCGCCCTGTATTTGGCGAATCATCTCTTAAAGCTAAATTTGAGCATATCCGCCAACAAGTACTTTCTGCATCACGAGATACTGAGCAATTAAAGCGAGATGTTGTGGAGATGCGAGAAAAAAATGTTCACGCATTTATCCCATTCAAAAGATGGTGAATTTTAATCTTAAAACAGATCGCGGTGGTATCACTGATATTGAATTTATTGCTCAATATTTAATGCTTGCCAATGCCCCACAAAACCCACAACTGATAAAATGGTCAGACAACGTACGTATTTTCGATGATATGGCAGAGGCTCAAATTATTAGCCACTCAGAATGCAACATGCTAAAACAATGTTACGTCGATTTACGCAATGCTATTCACCACTTGAATTTGATAGGTAAATCCCCTGTTGTAGATGAAACTGAATTTGTCAAAGAGCGGTCATTTATTCAAGCATTTTGGGATAAGCTATTTAGTTCATTAAATAGCAATTAAATGTTATTTTAATGAACTAAATCTAGCATTTCCTAGTGCATTGGCTAAGGCTAATTCTGTAATTTCACTTCCGCCCAAGAGTCTTGCCAAGGCCGGTACACGTTCAGCTTAGTGAAAGTGCGGTCATTTGTGTTTCAGTTTTATTATCCACAGTAAATTTTTCCACATTGAACTGATGATGGCCATGACAAGCAACCTGTAGCAAGTGAGTTACGCATAATACTTGGCAGCGTCCACTAATTGACGTAAAAGTTTTCCAACAACACTTGCTGTTTTTCCGCTAATGCCCACGTCCACTTCATCAAAAATTAACGTTGGGATAGCCGATTGATCAGATGTTAAAACTTGAATCGCCAAAGAAATACGAGAAAGCTCACCACCAGAGGCAATTTTAGCTAACGGTTGAGGTTGTTGACCTAAATTACTACGCAAAAGTAAAAATCACATTATCCGCACCGTTTGATCCTACTTTATCTAAATCAGTATTCAACTCTACATAAAATTCAGCATTTTCCATTGCAAGTTGTTTTATCGACTGCGTGACATTCTGCGCTAAGCGAGCTACAGATTGCTGACGACTTGCAGTTAATGCTTTAGCCGTTGCTTTGCATTTGTTCAAATGCGAGTTTTTTCTTACTCAATCAACATCTCTTCACTTTCAGAAAAAAATCTAAAAGTGCGGTTAATTCTGCTTTTAATTTTTGTGATGTTCCACAAGATCTTCAGGCTTAACTTGGTGTTTACGAGCAAGTTGTAAAAGCCTGACTAATTCTTTGTTCGATTTCCTGTAAAAGTTGAGGATCTTGCTCGATATTACTCGATAAATTTCGTACTTCACTGGTTGCTTCTTGCACTTGAATCAACGCATCATTCAACATACTTTGCACTTCAGAATATTGCGGATCAAGTTCAGCTAATTCATCAATATATTGTGTCGCACGATACAGCAAGCTATCGATATTTACCGTGTCATTTTCACTTAAAATTTGCAGGGCTGATTGAGAAAGTTGAGTTAACTGTTCACTGCTAGACAAACGGCGTTGTTCATCTTCTAATTCCAAATATTCATTTGGTCGAAGATTAAACTCATCTAGCTCATCCACTTGATACTGTAAAAGTTGTTTTACGTGCTTCATTTTTCTGCCACTTTTTGTTGAAAGGTTTTAACTTGATTTTGAAGAATTTTCCATGTCTGATAATCTTCACGCATTTTCACAAGCAATTCAGGATGAGCGGCAAAATTATCAACTAACTGGAAGCTGATAGTCGTCTAGCAATAATTGAGAAGCGTGCTGCCCATTAATATGAACAAGATATTGACCAATCTCTTTTAATTGAGACGCGGATACAGGAGTACTATTAATAAAAGCTTTTAGAACGTCCGTCGGCATTAATCACACGACGCAAAATACATTCAGTTGGATTATCTGGATCTTGTAATTCTTGATCATTCAACCATTGATAAGCAGGGATTCTGCGATTCTAGTTGGAAAGTTGCACAAATTTCTGCACGTTCTTGCCCCTTCGCGTACCATTGAGGTTTCTACTCTTTGTCCAAAACATAAACCTAAAAGCATCAATGGCGATAGATTTACCAGCCCCAGTTTCCCCAGTAATAACAGACATTCCTTTCGCCAATTCGATATCAAGCTGGCGAACAATCGCAAAAATTATTGATAGTAAGTTGAGTAAGCATAGCAAAAATCCTTTAACTGTATATCAATCATATTACAACTGATTTAATTTACAGTAAAGGATTTTTTTACAGTGTTTTAGAGACACACTTCGACTATGCTTTTTTTTATAAAAATTAAAATGATTTCAACCAACCTAATTTGGTACTTAATACATTGTAATAATTATAATTTTTTTAGATGAAGCAATCGGAGTTTATGCTCGCTTTTTTGAATATGAACCACGTCATCAGGCGTAAAAGGTAAGGCTATTTGACTATCACAGCCCACTTCCAATTGAGATGTATTATGTTCAGCAAAACGAATTGATATTTTGCTATCACCATCAATAACAAGAGGACGAGAAGTTAATGTATGTGGAAACATTGGCACTAGCGCAATTGCATTAAGGTTTGGTGTCAAAATCAGGCCACCAGCGGAAAGAGAATAAGCTGTAGAGCCTGTTGGAGTAGAAACAATTAATCCATCAGAACGTTGGGAAAATGCAAACTTATCATTGATATACACATGAAAATCGATCATGTGCGCAATTTTCGCAGGGTGAATAACCGCCTCATTCACCGCATTACCTGTCGATACAATTTCACCTGCACGCTCAATTTTTGCTTCCAATAAAAAAACGTTCTTCCACGAAAAAAATTCACCGCGTTCTAAACAAGCTTCAAGTTGAGCATAGGCATTTTTCGGGTCAATATCTGTTAAAAATCCTAAATTACCGCGGTTAATACCAATCAATGGAATATCATATTTTTGCTAATACGCGAGCACGCCCCAACATATTGCCATCACCACCAATCACGATAACCAACTGTGCTTGGCAACCAATTTCATCAAGTGTTGCAAGATTTTTCTGCAGGAAGCCCCAGTTTTTCAGCAACATCTTTTTCCATCATTACTTGATAGCCACGTTCCGTTAACCAGTGAAACAAATTTTTGTGCATTTTGTAGGTTAATGTCATTTCTAGGTTTTTCCTACAAGCCCAATGGTTTTTAAAGGAACGATATAAATTATTCATAAAATAAACCGCACTTGAATTTAACATTTTCGTCATTATATAGTTTTTATTAGACTATGGCGAATTTTGTATTTACGGAGAAAAAAATGTCAGAACAAGAACAAAAAAATTGAAACCCCAGAAGTAGAAAAAGCAAGAAGACGCTGTTGTGGAAGAAACACAACAAACAGAGCCTTCTCAAGAACTTGATCCTTTAGAAGAAGCTATTGCCCGAGTACAAGAACTTGAAGAGCAGCTAAAAAATCAAATAGAAGAAGCTGCAAACAAGGAACAGGATATTTTACTTCGCTCTCGTGCTGAAATTGAAAACCTTCGTCGTCGAACTGAACAAGACGTAGAAAAAGCACATAAATTCGCCTTTGGAAAAAAATTCTCAAAAAGACATTTTGAATACTATCGATAACCTAGAGCGTGCGCTTGCCACTCCAGCAAATAAAGAAGATGAAAGCGTAAAAGCCTTATTTGACGGTGTTGAACTGACCTTAAAAGAATTAGTTTCAACCGTTGGTCGTTTTGGCGTGGAAGCGGTGGGGGTTGTTGGTGAAACATTTAATCCTGACTTACATCAAGCCATTTCAATGCAACCCGCGGAAGGCTTTTGAAACCAATCAAATTAGCGTCGTATTGCAAAAAGGCTACACCTTAAATGGTCGAGTCATTCGCCCAGCGATGGTAATGGTGGCCGCTTAAGCCATAAGATAAAAAGAGCGGTCGATTTTTTCGGCCGTTTTTTTATATCTATCAATAAAAATTATATGATTAATTTTATTGTTCACCCTCTCCCTCCATTTTAAAAAGTCAAAAACTTTGATCTTGCTCACAAAATCAAAAAAATATTTGAGAAAAATTCTCAACAACTTAATTTGATATTTTTTCTAATAAAATCAATCTCTAACAAAATCCTCTTACGATAAAAGGCCTAAAAACACTACATATTGTGTGTTGATTATCTTTTTAGATCTATATATAGTGCACACCGCATTTCAAAAACACTATATATTGGAGCTATATTATGAGTAACTTTTGGGGTCATCAAGCGCGATGGTTCTCGTGCAGAGTTTGAGATTCAACGTATCATCAATGCCATTAAAAAGCCGCAAGTGCGGTCAATATTTCCGATGAATTTTATTGCCACCAAATTGGGCAAGAAGTAGGAAATGAAATTTTTCACCCATCATCAAGGCGAGATTGATATTAATCAGATTCAAAAAAATCGTTGAAGATAAATTAATGGCAAGTCGTTATCCCGAGGTTGCTCGTGCGTATATTGAATATCGTCATGATCGTGATTTGGCCCGTGAAAAACGTAGTCAGCTAACAAAAGAAATTGAAGGTTTGATTGAACAAAGCAACGTAGAATTACTTAATGAAAACGCCAATAAAGACGCAAAAAGTAATTCCAACGCAACGTGATTTGCTAGCAGGAATTGTGGCAAAACATTATGCCAAACACCATATTCTTCCACGCGATGTAGTAGAGGCTCACGAAAAAGGTGAAATTCATTATCACGATTTAGATTACGCACCGTTCTTCCCAATGTTCAACTGTATGTTAGTTGATTTTAAAAGGGATGCTTTCTCGTGGTTTCAAAATGGGCAATGCGGAAATCGAACCGCCAAAATCCATTGGCACCGCAACAGCAGTGACAGCTCAAATTATCGCCCAAGTGGCCAGCCATATTTACGGTGGCACAACCATTAACCGTATTGATGAAGTGCTTTCCCCTTATGTGCAAATCAGTTACGAAAAACACCTCAAACATGCCCAAGAATGGAATGTGCCTGATGTTGAAGGTTATGCCAAAGCATTGATTGAAAAAGAATGTTTCGATGCCTTCCAATCTTTTAGAATATGAAGTCAATACACTACATACTTCGAATGGACAAACACCATTTGTGACCTTTGGTTTTGGTTTAGGTACAAGTTGGCAATCCCGCTTAATTCAGCAAGCTATTTTGAAAAATCGGATTCGTGGACTTGGAAAAAATCATAAAACGCCAGTCTTTCCAAAAACTTGTTTTCACCATCAAAAAAGGCTTGAACCAAACTAAAGGCGATCCGAATTACGATATCAAACAACTCGCATTGGAATGTGCATCAAAACGTATGTATCCAGATATTCTCAATTACGATCAAGTTGTCAAAGTCACGGGCTCTTTTAAAGCCCCGATGGGATGCCGTAGCTTTCTAGGTGCATACGAAGAAAACGGTCATGAAATTCATGATGGGCGTAATAATCTTGGCGTGGTGAGTTTGAATTTACCGCGTATCGCGTTGGAGTCTAAAAACGAAGAAGATTTCTACCGCACTTTGGATGAACGTTTGGCTATTGCGAAAAAGCATTAATGACGCGTATTGCCCGCCTTGAAAATACCAAAGCTCGCGTCGCTCCTATTCTTTATATGGAAGGCGCATGCGGAGTGCGGTTAAAAGCGGATGAAAATGTGGCACAAATTTTCAAAAATGGACGCGCCTCTATTTCGCTCGGCTATATCGGTATTCACGAAACCATTAATGCGCTATATAACAAAGGACATATTTTTGATGATGAACAATTACGCGAAAAAGGCATTGCGATTGTTCGCCACCTTAGCGAGGCAGTTAAACGCTGGCAAAAAGAAACAGGCTATGCCTTCAGTCTTTACTCCACGCCAAGCGAAAACTTATGCGACCGCTTCTGCCGTCTAGACACCAAAAAAATTTGGCGTGATTGAAGGCGTCACGGATAAAGGCTACTACACGAATAGTTACCACTTAGATGTAGAAAAGAAAGTGAATCCTTACGACAAACTGGATTTTGAAATGGCATATCCCCCACTCGCTAGCGGCGGTTTTTATTTTGCTACGGTGAATATCCAAATATTCAACACAACTTAAAAAGCATTGGAAGATGTGTGGGATTATAGCTACGATCGCGTGCCTTACTACGGCACAAACACACCGATTGACGAATGTTATGAATGTGGTTTTCACTGGCGAGTTTGAATGTACCAGTAAAGGTTTTTGTATGCCCTAAATGTGGTAATCACGATAGTACAAAAGTTTCTGTCACTCGCCGCGTATGTGGCTATCTAGGGCAGCCCTGATGCCCGCCCATTTAATGCGGGAAAACAGGAAGAAGTGAAGAGAAGAGTTAAACACCTTTGATTAACACGCTAGCAAAAAGCACGCATTTTTTTAATGCGTGCTTTTTATTCAACTTTGGCATTCCCCAAAATCTCCGCTAAAATAACCGCACTCTTTCTTATCTTCAAGGAAAAGCAATATGTCAGATATTCTCAATAACCTCATTCATCTTCTTAAACTTGAAAAAATTGATGATTTAATCTTTCGTGGTGAAAGCCAAGATTTAGGTTTTTCGCCAAGTATTTGAGTGGAGCAAGTTGTGGCTCAAGCATTATCAGCGGCAATGCAGGTGGCGCCAGAAGGTCGAGTTTTACATTCTTGTCATGCCTATTTTCTCGCCCCTGGAGACAGTCAATATCCGATTATTTACGATGTGGAAAAACCTTGCGCGAAGGGCGTAATTTTTCTGCATTACGCGTAAAAAGCCATTCAACATAAAAATACCATTTGTCATCTAACCGCTTCTTTCCAAGTGCCTGAAAAAGGTTTTGAACATCAAAATACCATGCCGAATGCTGGCGCACCTGAAGACTTTACGGATGAAAATGTGATGCTACAAAAAAGTAGCTCAAACCTTGCCAGAACCACTCAATGAAAAATTTGCAGCAGAGCGTCCATTTGAGGTACGTACCAAATATTTGAATAACCCATTTAACGGGACAAAATTGCCTGCGGAGCAATATTTCGTGGTTTAAAACCAATGGTGAAACACCACTTGATATAAAAATTCAACAATGTTTATTAGCTTATTTTTCCGATTTTTCACTGTATTTTTGACCGCACTTCATCCGCATGAAAAAGGCTTTTTACAAAAAGGAATGAAAGTAGCAACCATTGATCATAGTATTTGGTTCCATCGTCCGTTTGATTTAAATCACTGGCATTTGCACGCAATTGAAAGCAATAATGCGTTTGGAGGCCGAGGCTTGGCACGCGGACAAATTTTCTCGCAAGATGGTCAATTAATTGCGACAACACAACAAGAAGGTTTAATCCGTTTTAACGAATAAGAGAAAAAATGACCGCACTTATTACACTATTTTTGGCAACAAGTTGAAACCGCGCTGAAAACAGCGAATCCACAAAGAAAAAAATGTCGTTTAGTCAATGATCTCTACGATAATCTTCTGCCACAAATTCAATTGATTAAATTAGAAAGATTTTCCTGAAGTCGTACCGCAAGATAATATTGCCGCTTTTCCTGAAAAAAACCGCTCTTAGTTGCACCGAAAGATGTGCCAAAACGTTCTTTTGCCACAGAAGAAGGCTATGCAGCCACATTGCACGCTATCGCACATATTGAGTTTAATGCGATTAATTTGAAAGCTTAGATGCGGCTTGGCGATTCGGGCGTAATGCACAAGAAGAACTTGGCGAAGGCTTGGCTTTTGTGGAGGATTGGTTGCGTGTCGCTCGTGAAGAAAGCACGCATTTTTCCTTAGTCAATGAACATTTGAAAACATTGGGTTATCAATATGGTGATTTTTGAAGCCCATGCTGGATTATGGGAAATGGCGCAAGCCACCGCACGATATTTGGGAACGAATGGCGTTGGTTCCTCGTGTATTAGAAGCAAGAGGCCTCGATGCAACACCTGTTCTGCAAGAAAAATCGCACAACGTAAAGATTTCGCCGCTGTGAATATTTTGGATATCATTTTGCGCGATGAAATTGGCCATGTGTATATCGGCAATCATTGGTATCACGCCCTTTCTAAAAAAACGTGGTTTGGATGCGATGAAATGCTTTACAGAGCTTTTACACAAATATCGTATTGTGATTTTTTTAAAGGTGTCGATAATACCGATGCTCGTATTCAAGCAGGTTTCACGCAGCATGAGTTGGATTGGATTTATGAAGTGGAACAAACATTAAAATCTTACATGAAAAATAAATATCTTAATGTCTTAGACTTTTTGTCGTTTGTGCTATTTCTTACTTCCTCATTATGATCTTCAAACTGGAAAAACAGAACGCTCAACCCAGCCATCATAAAATAACTACAACAAACAACCACTCAAATTAAAATGATAGGTGATATAAAAAGCCATACAATTTGTAACTGTATGGCTTTATAGAACATAAAATTAAATGTGTTGATTAATAAAATTTGCCAATTGTGTTTTTGGTAATGCCCCAACTTGAGTAGCAACAACTTGACCATTTTTGATCAATAATAATGTTGGGATACTACGAACACCAAATCGTGCCGGCGTTGTTTGGTTATCATCCACATTCATTTTTACAATTTTTACTTTACCTGCAAATTCAGGAGCAAGCTCATCTAAAAACAGGCGCAATCATTTTACAAGGACCACACCACGGTGCCCAAAAAAATCTAATAATACAGGGATATCTGAATTCACAACAATACTTTCAAAGTCAGCATCATTAATATGTAATACTTCGCTCATTTTTATTTCCTTATTTTATGAATAATGTTCAACACAAGAACATTTTTGATTTACTAGTGAAATGAAGAATAACACTGTTTTTAACAAATGTAAACTTATTGTTTTTAATTGTCAAAAAAACTAAATAGCAAGTAAAATCTCACTTTATTCTTATTATTTCAAATTAGAAAATGCCTGTAATAAATCAGCCTTAATATCTTCTACATCTTCAATACCGACTGAAAAAACGCAGCAAAGGTATTCGTAATTCCACAGGCTACACGCTCAGATTCCGGAATATCCATATGGGTTTGCGTTGCTGGATAAGTAATAAAACTTTCTGTGCCTCCTAGACTTTCTGCAAAAAGTAATCAATTTGATGGATTTTAAGAACGTATTAACTCAAGCTTCATCTTGCAAACGGAAAGACAACATCCCACCTTTATTTGGATAAAGCACCGATTCCACTTGTGGTTGAACTTTTAAAAAAATTCTGCGATGGCTTGTGCATTTTCTTGATGGCGTTTCATGCGCAAAGAAAGGGTCTTCATACCGCGAATAGTCAGCCAAGAATCAAAAAGGTGAAAAGTACTGCACCCGCACCATTTTGAATATAAGCAATACGATCACAAAGTTCTTGCCCTTTTTGCAACGATTAAACCAACAAGTGCATCATTATGACCAGCAATATATTTAGTCCCGCTGTGAATTACCACATCCGCACCTAAATCTAACGGACGAGAAAGCACAGGCGTTAGAAACGTATTATCCACGATCAACATCAAATTATATTTTTTTCGCAAGTTTTGCAATTTCAACCACATCACATTCTTCCATTAAAAGGATTTGATGGGGTTTCAATAAAATCGCTTTTGTATTTGGGTTAATTGCCGCCTCAATTTCATAAGCAGATGCTGTATTGACATAAACAGGTTTTACACTATTGTTATTTTTTTATAAGAAAAAAATCTAATAGTCGATAAGTACCACCATACACATCGCTAGAAACGATCCATTCATCTGGTGCGGTGAAAAGCGTCATCAAAACTTGAATGGCTGCCATACCAGAAGAAAACGCAAAGCCACGATCTCCATTCTCTAATTTAGCTATCGTTTTCTTCTAATACTGTACGAGTTGGGTTTTTAGTCCGCGTATGAGTCAAACCCTGTACTCTCACCAATTCCATGATGCCCATAAGCCGTAGAAAGAAAAAAATTGGCGCAGAAACTGAACCAGTTCGCTTATCACTTCGATTACCAGCTTGCGCTAATAAGGTATCAATTGCATATTGTTGTATCATAACATCCTCTAAAAACAATAAAAAAATTCACCGCACTTTCATGCTATAAAATACAGCTGAACATTTTTGGCATAAAGGGAAAGTGATAAAAAGCAGAAATTATATTATTGAATAAATTTCTATTTATTCATCATTTTGTGAGATTATTTAAACAAAGTGAATCTTTTTTTAAACGGTTAAAAAAATTTTTTTACTCTATGATTGACAGCTTTTTTAAATTTCCGTAAAATGCGCACCACTAACAGCGAATGCGGGAATAGCTCAGTTAGTGAGCACTGACCTTGCCAGAGGTCGGGGTCGCGAGTTCGAAACCTCGTTTCCCGCTCCAATTCGTGGCGTGTTAGCAAAGCGGTTATGCACTGGATTGCAAATCCATGTAGCTCGGTTCGACTCCGGGACACGCCTCCATAATACGCAAATGTTAGTTGTCTATATGCCCGAGTGGTGGAATCGGTGAGACACAAAGGGTTTAAAATCCCTCGCCTTTCGAGGCGTGCCAGTTCAAGTCTGGCTTCGGGCACCATTTAAACACCAATCCAAGATTTTTAAAATTTACTTTAAAATCATCTAATTGGGTCGTTAGCTCAGTCGGTAGAGCAGCGGACTTTTTAATCCGTTGGTCGAAGGTTCGAATCCTTCACGACCCACCAATATTAAAAACTTACAACGCTTAAAAATTTTATCTTTCTATTACACAAAAAAATACTAAATATATTATTCATATTCTATTTAAAAATGAAAAAAATAACTGCACTTAGTTTCCTAATATGCAGTTATCTTCCTATTAGCTAGAGAAATTAACGTACCTGACCTAATGGAATCTCTGCGTCTGGTTCATTTGTAATGCGATTACGTAAATCACGACAGAATCACTTCAATAGTCCAGAACCAGAAAATATGTCCCACTAATTCTGAAATATGTTCATATAATGGCCACTCTGCAACTGGCGGTGTTAAACCTAGTGCAGGGAAAGTAATATAGTGAACACAGATATTGGCAATAATACCAGCTCCGACACCCTGCCAAAATTTAATTTTAGGGAAGCGTTCTGCAACTATACAATAACCAATAGCAAATACTAAAGAAAAATAATATGCGTGACACCAATCCAGTTAAATGCATGATCCGCAAATGTAAATGCAGCTTGAGTCGGGTCAATACCAATGTAATCACGTAAAAACATGTGGTGGATTTAGAAATGCACGTGAGCATACAGAAAGAATCTGGTCTTGACTTAAACCTGTCACATCCACTTTACAAGCTGCGGCAAAGAAATCAATTGGGCTGCGTGGTGGAAATGGATGCTCAGCTCCCCCATTTTACAAATGCAGAAATAATTCCTGCGATGATGCCTACAAAAATAGCTACGCCATAACGACGACGATTTGCAGGGCTTTGAGTAAAAAAATACCTGACATATTTTTGCTCCGAAATTAAAAATAACCGCACTTGCTATACAAAATTCAGTCCTAACCAAAATGCGACACAAATTTTTGTTTTTAATAAAAATCTAGGTAGGAATGCTAAAGAATTTAAAAAGATTAGTCAAGTGCCAACTATAAACAACAAATAATTTCACTTATAATAACCCAAAATATTCATTGAGAAGTACTATGTTAGAAATGTTGAGAAATTGGTATATACGCCGATTAAGCGATCCTCAAACAATGGGATTACTTGCTATTTTATTGTTTGGCTTCCTTTACTATTTATTTCTTTTGAAATCTAATCGCACCGCTGCTTATTGCTATCGTATTAGCCTATTTACTCGAAATGCCAATTCGTTTCTTAAACTTACGTTTACGCTTTCCAAGGATCATGGCCACTATTCTTGTCTTTGGTAGTTTTATCAGTATCGCTACCATATTCTTTTTTTAATTCTTGTGCCAATGCTTTGGAATCAAAGTATTTCCTTATTAAGTGATTTACCTGCGATGTTTAATAAACTCAATGAATGGTTACTTAATCTACCAGAGCATTATCCAGAACTCATTGATTATTCTATGGTAGATTCTATTTTTAATTCCGTACAGAGAAAAATTCTTGGTTTTTGGTGAATCGAGTGGTGAAACTGTCTTTAACATCAATTATGAACTTAGTTTCTCTCGGTATTTATGCTTTCTTAGTACCACTAATGATGTTCTTCATGTTAAAAGATAAAAAAAGAACTTTTTACAAGGGTGAGCCGATTTCTGCCAAGAAACCGTCATTAGCTTCAAGGTTTGGACGGAAATGCAACAACAAATTTTCTAATTATATTCATGGTAAATTATTAGAAATTTTTGATTGTAACTTTAATTACTTATATTATTTTTCTTATTTTTTTGGCTTGAATTATCCACTTCTCTTAGCATTTGCTGTAGGGGCTTTCAGTGTTAGTGCCTTATATTGGAGCTGTGCTTGTCACCATTCCTGTTGCCTTAGTCGCATTATTCCAATTTGGTGTAAGCCCAACATTTTTGGTATATCATCATTGCTTTTTGCCATAAGTCAACTTTTTAGATGGCAATTTACTTGTTCCTTATTTATTCTCTGAGGCAGTAAACTTACATCCATTAGCAATCATTATTTCAGTATTAATTTTCGGTGGATTGTGGGGGTTCTGGGGCGTATTTTTTTGCCATTCCACTAGCAACTTTAGTGAAAGCAGTTCTAAATGCTTTACCTGAAGATTAATATAAAATATTCAGATAAAGGAATAATTTAAAAACAGTTTATTTCATCACTACGCGTTTTTAATTACCCTCTAGGATGAAATCTTTCATGCAATCGTTTCAATCTCTCTTTTGCCACATGAGTATAAATCTGTGTTGTGGATAAATCTGTATGCCCTAGCAACATTTGCACCACACGTAAATCCGCACCGTGATTCACTAAAATGGGTGGCAAAAGCGTGGCGAAGAACGTGAGGGGAAAGTGCATCAGCATCAATATCTGCAAGAATGGCATAATGTTTTACACGATGCCAGAAAGTTTGACGAGTCATTTGCTGTGCGCGCTGACTTGGAAACACAACATCAGAACTCTGCCCATTTAAAGAGAACAGGGCGACCATAAAGCATAAATTGACGAACCCAATAGGCAGCTTCTTCCCCCATTGGCACAATACGTTCCTTGTTCCCTTTACCAATCACTCGCACCACGCCTTGTTGCACGCTCATGTTTTCAATCGTCAGCGAAACTAACTCCGTGACACGAAGCCCCGTTGCATAAAGCAACTCTAACATTGCTTTATCGCGTAACTCCAAAAGGCACGTCCACATCTGGCGTATTGAGCAAATCAGACACTTGTTGCTCAGTTAAATATTTTGGCAAAGCGACTGGGTAATTTAGGGCGAACTTAGCACCGCACTTGGATCATCCACTCGGTATTTTTTTCCCGATATAAATATTGGAAAAGTTTACGCATCGCACTTAACATTCGCGCGGTGCTCGTGGCTTTGTAACCTTTCTCCAAACGTTCCCCAGAAAACCTTGCAAATCAACAGCATCTAAAGTTTCCAAAGACAAGCCGTTTTTATCCAACCAATCACAAAGTGCGGTTAAATCCAAACGATAAGATTGAACGGTATTTTTCTGAAAGCCCTTTTTCAATCAATATTCGTTAAGAAACAAATCAATGAGCGCTAGATTTTTCATATTACTTTTCTACAAGGCAAGCGATGCATCCTATTTTATGCTGAACAATCAAAAAGGCATTTAACTTACGAGGAATCACAAAAAAATGCTGCAGCTGCAATGATACTCATAAATACAAATGTCATCGCCGGTGACGTTGGATAAATCATGCCAGCAATCGCGAGTGAAAATGGCAATGAGCACCCCATTCGATAAACCATTATACAAACCTTGCAACTTCGCAATATGACTTTGCGGTTGCGTAGTGATATAGCGAACAATAGCATAATGGCACACGGCATAAGTCAAACTATGCATAAGTTGCAATAAGAATATCAACCAAAAAAATCTTCAATATATCCCATTACAGCCCAGCGTCCGATGCACGCAAGCGCAGAAATATAAAAGTAGCACACTGATAGAAATATTTTGAAATAAGCGACGAGAAAAGAAAAAAATAATACAATTTCCGCTAATACGCCAATGCCCCCAAAAGCAAGCTAGTTTGAGAAACGGAGATCCCAATACTTGTCCAATAAATCGTGCTATAAACATAATAAGCCGCATGAGAGCCTTGAATCAGCCCTACTGCAATCATGACACGCAACGTAATGGGATTTTTCAGTAAAGCAATAAAACCAATATTATTTTTGAGTGCCATCTTCAGGGTATTTCATCTTTTGGGGGAATGGTTGGTTTTAAAAGCTGAATAATGGTGTAGAAGGATAAAAGTGCGGTCAAAATCCACACGATGTTTTGTTCACCAACCCAGCCAATCATGCCACCGAACACCATTACGCCAAGGATAAAGGCTGAAGAGCCAATTAAACGCACTTTGCCGTAATCCAAGCCGATTTGGCGTTGCCAAGTGGATGCCAATGAATCCCCAATCGGCATTCCCGCTGAATTCACAGAAGCATACAAACCGATAGCAATAAACAACAACCAAAAAAATTATGCGCAACTAAACTCATAGCCGCCATAATAATGGCCGATGCTAACGCCAATAGACGTAAGGAACTAATAATATGATTCGCTTTTTAATCAGCGAGGAAAAATAATCCGCCCGCAAATCGGAAAATATAAGCACTCCCGATAACTAAACCAATCATTTCTTCACCATATTGTTGTGATTTCAACCATGCTGGGAAGAACGGCAAAAAAATACGCCATAAGCGCAGTAATAACCAAGAAAGCTCAGTGCGAGCCAATAAAAAGGACGAACTTGCATCAGAATAAAGTTTCCATTTCTTGTGAACGAGACAAACAAGCTTGCATGGCTTGCTCTATTGTTTGATTAAAATGTTGTGCGTCAAATACCGCTAATGCCGCCGCAGTGAGTGCCCCCTTTCGAGGTGACATTTTCACGCAAAGTTGAAAGCGCAATTTGCGGATTTTCTGCCACCATTTTTTTGCTGCACCAAGCATCGATTGCTGCACTAATTCACGCGCAGTTTTTTTCATCAATATTCATTTTGATTAAAGCTTGCTGCATCGCTTCCAGCATCAAAAAGAAATAAGCAGGACTACTTCCTGAAGCAGCAGTTACTGCGTGCATTTGACTTTCATCATCCACCCAAACGGTTCTTCCCACAGCTCCCAATAAATCTTGTGCAAAAAGTGCGGTAATTTTTCACTCGTATTTTTCGGCGCAAATAAACCCGCCATTCCTTCCCCCACCAATGCGAGCGTATTTTGGCATGACGCGTACTATCGATTTTATACTTGGAATTAATGCGTTCAAGCGTTCAGTTGAAATGCCCGCAGCAATGGAAATTAATAATTTATCGGAAAAAAATCCACCGCACTTAGTGGAGAACAAACCTCAGCCATCATTTGAGGTTTTACCGCAAAGCAACACAACCTCAGCTTTGGTTGCACTTTCCACATTATTTTCTGATGTTGCCACGCCAAGATTAGCAAAAAAATGCTCTTTTTTTCCTCATTCGGATCATTCACAATAATTTGCTCGGCAGGATAACCTTGTTTCAATAATCCAAGAATAATAGCTTGCGCCATATTGCCGCCGCCGATAAAGGCAATCAATTTGTGTTGCATCGTTTTTTTCCCTACTTTTATGGGCTATAATGCTGCACATTCTACCCTATATTGAAGGAAGTGTTACGATGTGGTTCAAAAATTTAATGACTTATAGACTGACTAAACAGCTAGATTGGGATCTTGCACAGCTACAAACTCAACTGGAAGATTGTCAATTTCATCCTTGCAGTGCTCAAGATCAAAAGTAAATTTGGCTGGTCAGCCCCCATTACGAGGCGCTGATTTACTCTATTTTTTTCTGTAGGGAAAACAAATTCTATTAATCGCCAAAAAGAAGAAAAAAATCTTGCCGGCAAATGTGGTCAAACGTGAACTTGATGAACGTATTGAAAAAGCCTTGAACAAAAAAGAAAATCGCAAACTTAAAAAAAGTAGAAAAAAACAAACATTAAAAGATGATGTCGTGATGAACTTATTACCTCGTGCGTTTAGTAAAAATCAGCATACGGCGCTATGGATTGATACGGAAAATGATCTTGTTCATGTTGATACCGCATCGAGTAAACGCGCGGAAGATGCGCTCGCATTACTGCGTAAATCCTTAGGTTCACTTCCTGTCGTGCCTTTAGCATTTGCTAATGAACCCAGCACGATTTTTAACCAATTGGATCCTTCAAGATAGCTTACCGCATTGGTTACTTGCATTAGAAGAAGCCGAGCTTCGTGGCAGTCAGGAAGACAGCGTTATCCGTTGCAAAAACAACCTTTTAGAAAATGAAGAAATTCTCGCACTTCTGCAAGATGGCAAAAAAAGTAATAAGCAAATTAGCCTTAGAATGGGAAGATACCTTAACTTTCGTTTTTAACGAGGATTGCACCCTCAAACGTTTAAAATTTGCAGATAGTGTACGCGAAAAATGATGATATTCTGAAAGAAGATTTTGCACAGCGTTTCGATGCAGATTTTTGTACTGATGACAGGGTATTTTAGCCAAACTCACCGAAAATTTATTAGGTGAATTTGGCGGAGAAAAACTAGATTATAAAGATATGCGGCTAAAAATGCCGCAACTTTATTTTTCAATGTTAGTAAATAACTTTCCTATAAAAATGCTCACTACAAGCATCACGAATGCCGGCACTAACCATGCCATTCCTTCTGATGAAAGAGGAAAATCTTTCAATAATATGTTAATGCTTTCAGGTAACATTTGTACATTATTTAAACTATCACATAAGCTAAAGCATAGCGTGACAATTAAAGAACTATAGTAGGTCAATTTTTATTGATGGTAATTTATCACGTAAAAATTGCAAAAACACTAATACAATCGCTATAGGATGAGATCAATAATAGGGCCGGAATCGTAATACGAAGTAAATCAGTTAAACCATATTGAGAAACAGTGATTGTCATGCGGTAAAAATTGCTACCCAAAACGGATAAGAAAAAAACGTACTGAAAATTTCGCAAAATAATCAGCTGCAGCACTCGTTACACCAACAAGAGTAGTTAAACTTGCTAGTACGATAATTCCCGCCATAATCCAAGTACCTGCTGAACCAAACAATGCCCCCACATAACGTGAGAAAACTTGTCCACCATTTGTTACACCTTCAGCAACCGAGGCACTTGTTGCACCAAGGTAAAAAGAGTGAAAAGTATAATCCAGCAAGCAAAATGACTGAAACAAAACCTGCTAAAATGGTATATCTCACAATATCTTTTTGTATGAACCACATTTTTGCGGCAAGTGCACGTGAGACAATTCCTCCAAATGCAATGGCAGCAAGCACATCCATAGTTTGATAACCACTTGTTAAACCGATGAATAAAAGCCTGACCTGACTCATAAGCTTTTTGTGGGAGCCTGAATCTCGGATAATGGAGAAATAAAAACTGTCATCGCTACCACAACTAATAACACCAATAATGCTGGCGTCCTCAAATTTACCTACACTTGAAATAATTGTGTTTGGACGAATCATAAATCCCCATCGCGATTAAGTTAAAAAAACAAGAGAAAAAAACAAATCTAACTGTTAAATTATCCTCCATCAATCCTAAAAGGTAACCACGCCATTTCATAAGCAACATTTGTAATTCGCGGCATGGCAAAAGGTAGAACCAATTGTTAAATATAAAATAACAAGAAAAGCAGTCCCTGCCCATTTAGGTAAATCTTTCGTTAATTCTTCACCTCGCCCTAAAATAGAAACAACAACCAATGTAATAAAAAGGCATAAAAACTCCAGTTAATACAAATCCAAAAAGAGGCGCTAGCCCTAATTGTACCCTGCAGTAAAACCTTCCATTGGTGGAAAAAAATAATATTCCCTGCTCCTAAAAAAATAAAGCGAAGATCATCATCCCCAAAACAATAATATCTTTACGTGAAAACATAATTTCTAACCCTAAAATAAAAAGGCGTGCATTCTACAATAATTTATTACAATGCACATAAAATCTCTATTTAATAATACGAAAAAATGAGATATTCATCACAATATAATTCATGTTATCAGCAATTCATACAAAATGCTGGCAAAATCTTTCTCTCGTTCCCCATTTCATATAAAAAAATATGCTAGTATGCGCTCTTTGTTAATTTTTTTGTTATTGATTTTTTTGAAGGGGATTACGTGTTACTAACTTATCCAGCGATTTTTAAAAATTAGAATCTGCCGGTGGAATTTTTATTACTTTTATCTGCTGTAGCTGCAATGTTATTGGCCAATTCACCATTAAGTGAACAATATAACAACTTCTTAAATTTACCCGTAAGCATACAAATTGGCCATTTTACAATCGATAAAAACATTAATTCATTGGATCAATGATGGCTTTATGGCTGTATTTTTTTATATTGGTCGGTATGGAAGTCAAAAAGAATTATTTGAAGGCTCACTTTCTAGCTATCAACAAGCTATTTTCCCTGCTATAGCCGCAATAGGAGGAATGATTATTCCTGCTATCGTATATTGGTTCATTGCTAAACAAGATCCTAGTTTAGTAAATGGCTGGGCGATTCCTATGGCAACAGACATAGCCTTTGCTCTTGGCATTATGGCATTGCTAAGTAAACAAGTTCCACTTCCACTCAAAATTTTTCTTGCTAGCGCTCGCTATTATAGACGACTTAGGTGCTATCGTTGTCATAGCCCTATTCTTTTCACATGGATTAAGCGTGCAAGCACTCTTCTTTTCAGCTATCACTATTATTGCATTAGTTTTATTAAACCGATTCAAAGTTTCTGCACTATGTGCCTACATGGTTGTTGGGGCAATTTTATGGGCTTCCGTTTTAAAATCAGGCGTTCATGCAACATTAGCAGGCGTAATTATTGGCTTTTGTATCCCATTGAATGGGAAAAATGGTGAAAAACCACTACATGATTTTGAACATATCCTCGCACCTTGGTCGTCATTTATTATTCTGCCTCTATTTGCTTTTGCTAATGCAGGAGTAAGCTTTGAAGGACTCAATTTCACAATGCTATCTTCCCCGTTATTATTAGCTATTGCACTTGGCTTAATTATAGGCAAACCAGTAGGTGTTTTTAGCTTTAGCTATATCTCCGTAAAAATTAGGTTTAGCCAAATTACCTAACGGTGTTAATTTTAAACAAATTTTTGCCGTTGCGCTTTTGTGTGGAATTGGCTTTACAATGTCAATGTTTCTCGCAAGCCTTGCATTTGAGGCTGGCGCAGGTGAAACTATAAATACTCTATCAAGATTAGGTATTTTTATTAGGATCAACTATTTCTGCCATCATCGGCTATTTTTGTTTTAAAACAAACGACAAAGCCTTAGCATTATAATTGCAAAGTGCGGTGATTTTTTTCACCGCACTTTATAACTTTCTAATACCACTATCCGCCTTTTGTAAAATTCATTACAAATAAACTTTTGAAAGTACGCACATGATACTCACCTGTTAAAAACACGACGAGTAAATGCATGATAACTTTCCATATCTTTAACATGTAATAGCAACATAAAATCATAATCTCCAGAAATTTCATAACAACTGACAACATCTGATTCTTGTCTCATTTTACGCTCAAACTGCTCTTGATAATAAGAATGTTGATTGTTCATTTCCACCATCACAAATACACTAATTGTCCGTCCTACAGCTTTAGGAGAAACAATAGCCACTTGTTTAGTTATCACGCCTTTTTCTATTAAAAATTGAATTCGTCGTTGGCAAGTTGCAATAGAACTATTAACATTTACAGCCAATTCTTTTAAAGGTATTGTTGCATCTTGTTGTAATGCATTTAGAATATCTCGATCTAATTTATCAAGGGAATTCATAAAAATTTTTTCTCACAAATCTGGCTAAATAGATAAAAATTTATCACAAAGCTTCATAAATTGAGAATTTTTATTTCTATAACAACCTATAATAATTTCATCTTCAATGATGGAGTTTTCAATGAAAATTAATGACTCAAGGCATATTGCTTTGCATCTTTTCTCAACTTTTATTTGGTGTCCTTTATTTATTCAGCTTATGGTTACAACCATTAAGTGGAACTGACGTTTTCGCGTGGCGAATGGTAACAATGATATTTGGTCTATTATTGATTTTATTTCCAACAATTGGTTTGTAAATCAATTTTTACATTTAATGACCAACATACTTAGCTATAACTGGAAACGTTGGATACTTTTTCTTACTCGGTACATTTGATGCAGGAAGCCAATTTTGGCTCTTTATGTGGGCTCCGCTTAATAACGAAGGTGTAAATATTGCTATGGGATACTTCCTTTTTCCGCTTGTGATGGCTCTATTTGGAAGAATTTGGCTTAAGGAACAATTATCATCCACTCAAAAAATTGCTTTATTACTTGCCGCTTGTGGTGTATTCCATGAACTCTGGCATACACAAAGTTTTTCATGGACAAGCCTTTGGGTTTGTGCAGTATATCCTTCTATTATTTAAGTAGAAAAAGCCATGAAAATTCCTGCCTTGCAAGGCATCACCCTTGATGTAATCTTAATATCCATTCCTTCTGTCATTTATTTATCTTACCAAAGCGATAGTTTGTCTTTGATTCTTCATAATTTTTCACTACTGGTACTTATTACCAGCACTAGGAATTGTCAGTGCAGTTTCACTTTCTGCAAATTTAAAATCTAGCCAGCAAATTCCTGTTAGTATTTTTTTGCCGTATTAAGCTATATCGAACCAGTCTTATTATTTTTTTAATTGCAGTATTTATTTTAAATATTCCAATGACGATAAGTGACTACTTCACCTACGTTCCTATTTGGCTAAGCTTAGGCTTGTTAGGATTAAATGGATTAATAAAAAAAGCGAGATAATTATTAATTACATTATATGATTACTTACTATCAGCTTTGTTCCTTTATAACAATAAAATTCCCCTTATAGGATCATTTCACTCTAGCCTGTTTTAATCCTTTCAGCTAAAAATCGCGCCATTTCTATTTAAATGAGGAGAAATCTATGAACTTCCCAAAAATAGCTGAACAAGTGATTGAAAAACTTGGTGGTAAAAATAACATTGCTACAGCAGCTCACTGTGCAACACGTTTACGTATCGTATTAAACGATGAAAGCAAAGTGGATAAAGAAGGTATAGAAGCAATTGAAGGGTAAAAGGCCAATTCTCTGTGGCGGGTCAGTACCAAATTATTTTTTGGCTCAGGTACAGTCAATAAAGTTCATGAACAACTTACTAAACAACTTGGTATTGGTGATGTAAGTAAAGCTGAAGTTGCAGAAGCTGCCTTAGGCCAACAGAATTTACTACAACGGATAGTAAAAGGTTTAGCCGATATTTTTGTCCCAATTATTCCAGCTATCGTTGCTGGAGGTCTATTAATGGGACTTTATTCAATGCTAACCTCTATCGGTTTCTTTTTGGGATAATCATTCTGTTGTCACAAAGTATCCTGAAATATCTGATTTAGTTGATTTCATCAATACAATTGCAAATGCACCGTTTGTATTCTTACCTGTATTACTTGGTTTTTTTCAGCAACACGTAAATTTGGTGGAAATCCTTCTTAGGCGCAGCATTAGGTATGCTTTTTAGTCCATCCTTCATTATCTGATGGCTGGAATTATGCAAAAAAACATTGATGGAAGGAAATATTAAATACTGGAATGTATTTGGTCTTGAAATTGAAAAAGTTGGCTATCAAGGAACAGTTATTCCAACAATTATCTCGGCTTTGGGTATTAGCAACATTAGAAAAAGAATTTCCGTAAATTTATACCATCTTATTTAGATAACTTAATCACCCCAATGTTTTCACTTTTTATTGCGGGTTTCCTTGCATTTACAGTAATTGGTCCATTTGGTCGAGAGGCAGGCTCTCTTATTTCAGCCGGATTAGCTTGGTTATATGATACATTAGGTTTCTTTGGTGGAGCGATTTTTCGGTACTTTATATGCACCAATTGTCATTACAGGTATGCATCAAACCTTTATCGCAGTAGAAACTCAATTGCTTGCCGAAATCACACAAACTGGGGAACATTCATCTTCCCGATTGCAGCAATGTCAAACATTGCACAGGGTGCAGCTTGTTTAGGTGTAGCCTTAGCATTAAAAGATGCCAAAATTCGTGGATTAGCTGTACCTTCAGGTATTTCTGCATTATTAGGTATCACAGAACCTGCTATGTTTGGCGTAAATTTACGTTACCGCCAAGCATTTATTGCTGCGATGATTGGTTCTGGGTTAGCTAGTGCATTCATTGCATTCTTTAACGTAAAAGCGATTGCATTGGGTGCCGCTGGTTTCTTAGGTATCCCATCTATCAAACCGGACAGTTTGGCAATGTACAGTATAGGAATGGTTATTTCGTTCGTTGTGGCATTTAGCTTATCTTTCTTATTTGTAAAACGTGCACATACTAAATAACCTCATTACATCAAACAAATCACAATAAGAATCAAAAAGATAAATTTCTGCTAGAAATATATCAAAAAATAACCGCACGTTAGATCAAAGTGCGGTTATTTTCTTAACGTTTTTTCAAAATTGGTTTTAAGGAATCTGGCAGTATGAGATCCTGCGACTTTTAGCGACATCTTCAGGCGTGCCAGTAGCAATAATTTGTCCGCCACCGCTTCCTCCTTCAGGGCCAAGATCGACAATCCAGTCTGCAGTTTTAATCACATCAAGATTGTGTTCAATGACGACGATAGTATTTCCTTGGTCGCGTAATCGGTGCAATACTTCAAGTAATTGCTTAATGTCAGCAAAATGCAAACCAGTTGTCGGCTCATCTAGAATATACAAGGTTTTACCCGTATCACGTTTAGAAAGCTCAGTCGCTAGCTTAACGCGCTGTGCTTCACCACCTGAAAGTGTTGTGGAAGATTGGCCTAATCGAATATAGGATAATCCCACATCTATCAAGGTTTGTAATTTTTCTTGCAATCATTGGAATAGCATCAAAAAAACTCGCGAGCTTCTTCCACCGTCATATCTAAAACTTGATGAATCGTTTTGCCTTTGTAACGAATTTCTAAGGTTTCGCGGTTATAGCGTTTACCTTTACATTGGTCGCAAGGAACATAAACATCGGGTAAAAAAATGCATTTCAACTTTGAGTACACCGTCGCCCTGACAAGCTTCACAGCGTCCACCTCGTACGTTAAAGCTAAAAACGTCCTGGATTATAACCACGAGCACGTGCTTCTGGCACGCCTGCAAAAAGTTCACGAATCGGGGTAAATAAGCCTGTATAAGTGGCTGGATTTGAACGTGGCGTGCGCCCAATCGGGCTTTGGTTAATATCAATAACTTTATCGAAATATTCTAATCCCTCGATAGATTGATAAGGTGCATAATCGGTTTTTCTGCTCGATTTAATGCATTTTGCGCAAGTGGAAATAAAGTATCATTAATGAGTGTCGATTTTTCCTGAGCCTGATACACCGGTTACGCAAGTAAACAAACCAACGGGAATATCTAAATTCACATTTTTTAAGTTATTCCCTGATGCCCCTTTAAGCTTGAGCCATTTTTCTTATCAAGTGCGGTGCGTTTTTAGGAATTTCGATTTTTATCTGCGCCCGATAAAAATTTTTCCTGTAATGGAATTTGGATTTAGCATAATTTCATCGGCATTTCCTTGCGCAATAACTTGCCCACCATGCACGCCAGCACCAGGTCCAATATCAATAATATGGTCAGCCGCACGAATCGCGTCTTCATCGTGTTCCACGACAATTACCGTATTACCAAGATTACGCAGATGAATTAACGTGTTAAGTAAGCGTTCATTATCACGTTGGTGCAAGCCAATCGAAGGCTCATCTAATACGTACATCACACCAACAAGTCCCGCACCAATTTGACTAGCAAGGCGAATACGTTGTGCTTCACCACCTGAAAGTGTTTCCGCAGAACGAGAAAGAGAAAGATAATTCAAACCAACATTGACTAAGAACTGCAAACGCTCGCGGATTTCTTTAAGAATTTTTTCCGCAATTTGTGCTTTTTGACCACTTAAAGAAAGTGTGGTGAAAAAAATTCGAGCGTTTCACTAATACTTTTTTTCCGCGATCATCGGTAAATTTGTTTTTCCAATATACACATTACGCGCTTCTGGTCGCAAACGAGATCCGCCACAGTCTGCACAAGGTCGATTGCTAATATTTTTCGCTAATTCTTCTCGCACCGACATTGATTCCGTTTCTTTATATCGGCGAGCCATATTATTCAAAATACCTTCAAAAGGATGCTTGCGAATAACCACATCACCACGATCATTCATATATTGGAATTCAATTTCCTCTTTACCTGAGCCATGCATAATGATGTGTTGAATTTTCTTTGGTAAAGATTCATAGGGAGCTTCAACATCAAAATTATAATGTTTTGCCAATGAGGTGAGCATTTGATAATAATAGAAATTACGACGATCCCAACCTTTCACCGCACCACTAGCAAGGGAAATAGTTGGATTTTTGCACCACTCGATCTTCATCAAAAATATTGTTGCATACCCAAACCATCACAAGTAGGACAAGCACCAGCAGGATTATTAAAGGAAAATAAACGTGGTTCTAATTCTGGCACAGAATAACCGCAATGCGGACAAGCAAAATTTGCCGAAAAACTAATTCTTCCGCTTTCGGATTATCCATATCTGCCACAATCGCGGTGCCACCTGAAAGCTCTAATGCGGTTTCAAAAGATTCGGCTAAACGTGTTGCTAGATCTGGCCGCACTTTAAAGCGATCAACCACTACTTCAATAGTATGTTTTTCTGTAACTCTAATTTTGGTGGATCAGATAAATCGCAAATTTCTCCATCAATACGCGCACGAATATAACCTTGTGCAGCAATATTTTTCTAAAAATCTTAACATGTTCACCTTTTTCGATTTTTTTAACAACTGGCGCAAGTAACATCATCTTGCTGTCTTCTGGCAAACTTAATACCTTGTCCACCATTTGACTAATCGTTTGTGCCGTTAATGGAACATCATGATCAGGACAACGCGGTTCACCTACTCGGGCAAACAATAAACGTAAATAATCATAAATTTCGGTAATTGTTCCCACCGTAGAACGTGGATTGTGTGAGGTAGATTTTTGTTCAATCGAAATCGCAGGAGAAAGTCCCTCAATAGAATCCACATCAGGCTTTTTCCATTAAAGATAAAAACTGGCGTGCATATGCTGAAAGAGATTCAACATAGCGGCGCTGCCCTTCTGCATAAAGTGTATCAAACGCTAAAGAGGATTTTCCCGAACCTGAAAGCCCAGTAATCACCACAAGTTTATTGCGTGGAATAGTTAGATTAATATTTTTTTCAGGTTATGGGTTCGAGCCCCGCGAATATCGATATTTTCCATAAAAATAACTCAAAAGAATAAAAATAAGTTTAAATTCTGCGATCATTATCGCATATTTTAATATCTGTGCAAAATATCCAGTTAAAATATATGAATCTTTTGAAAAATTTCAGGCAAAAATAACCGCACTTTTTTTAGATAAAAAAATGAGGTTTTTTATGGCTGGAGTTAATAAAGTCAGTATTGTGGGTCATCTAGGCAATGATCCTGAAATTCGTACCATGCCAAATGGCGATGCCGTAGCAAATATTAGCGTAGCGACTAGTGAAAGCTGGAACGACCGCAATACTGGCGAGCGCCGTGAAGTAACGGAATGGCACCGCATTGTATTCTATCGTCGTCAAGCGGAGATTTGCGGTGAATATTTACGCAAAGGCTCTCAAGTATATGTGGAAGGTCGTCTAAAAACGCGTAAATGGCAAGATCAAAATGGTCAAGATCGTTACACCACAGAAATTCAAGGCGATGTAATGCAAATGCTTGGTGCGCGCAATCAAAAACGCAGGTGGTTACCCTAGTGATATGGGAGCTGCACCACAACCTTCTTACCAAGCTCGTCAAACTAACAATGGTGGTAGTTATCAATCATCTCGCCCAGCACCACAACAAGCTGCACCACAGGCTGAGCCACCAATGGATGGATTCGATGACGATATTCCATTCTAATTAAAATAATTTGAAAACCATCTTTTGATGGTTTTTCTTTTTCTCTAGGTTTTCATTGAGATAATTTTTCTAAATCAGGTAAACTACCGTCCCTGTCTTTGATAGCTAGTTATCTTCGATTTTTTGACCGCACTTTTTGGTTGATTTTTGTCTGTAAGATGATTAGCTATAATCATTTATATCCCAATACAGATTAGGTTCCCTATGGCTACAAAATTATATTTTTCGTCACTGGCGGTGTGGTTTCATCGTTAGGTAAAGGCATTGCGGCAGCATCATTGGCGGCAATTTTTAGAAGCTCGTGGTTTAAACGTAACTATTATGAAATTGAGATCCATATATTAATGTGGATCCAGGTACGATGAGCCCAACCCAACATGGGGAAGTTTTCGTTACTCAAGATGGCGCTGAAACAGATTTAGACTTAGGTCACTATGAGCGTTTTATCCGTACTAAAATGACTAAACGTAATAACTTCACCACAGGTAAAATTTATTCTGAAGTATTGCGTAAAGAGCGTCGTGGCGATTATCTTGGTGCAACAATTCAAGTGATTCCACATATTACCAATGAAATTAAAAGATCGCGTCATAGCTGGCGCTCAAGGTCATGACGTTGTGATTGTTGAAGTGGGCGGTACCGTTGGGGATATTGAATCACTCCCATTCTTAGAAGCATTACGTCAATTAGCCGTTCAAATTGGTCGTGAACATACGTTATTTATGCACTTAACTTTGGTGCCTTATATTCCAACGGCGGGTGAAGTTAAAACTAAACCAACCCAACATTCTGTGAAAGAATTACTTTCTATTGGCATTCAACCTGATGTGTTGATTTGTCGTTCAGATCGCATGATTCCGCCAAATGAACGCGCGAAAAATTGCTTTATTCTGTAACGTTCCAGAACGCGCAGTCATTTCATTAAAAGATGTAAATTCGATTTATCAAATCCCAGCATTATTAAAATCTCAAGGTTTAGATGATTTTGTCTGTGAACGTTTCCGTTTAACTTGCCCTGAGGCTGATCTGTCTGAATGGGAGCAAGTGCTTTACAAACAAGCCAATCCAGTGGGTGAAGTGACCATTGGGATGGTGGGTAAATATACTGAGTTACCAGATGCCTATAAATCTGTAAATGAAGCGTTGAAGCATGCGGGTTTAACCAATCGTTTAAGCGTTAACATTAAATATATTGATTCCCAAGATGTTGAAACCAAAGGTGTTGAAGTATTAAAAGGCATTGATGGCATTCTTGTTCCTGGTGGATTCGGTTATCGTGGTGTGGAAGGTAAGATTCGTACCGCACAATATGCACGTGAAAACAAAATTCCTTACTTGGGCATTTGCTTAGGTATGCAGATCGCATTGATTGAATATGCACGTAATGTAGCGGGTTTAACTAAAAGCAAATTCATCTGAATTTGATAAAGATTGTGAACAACCTGTGGTTGCATTAATTACGGAATGGCAAGATGCAGATGGTAATACTGAAGTACGTACCGATGAATCTGATCTTGGCGGAACAATGCGTTTAGGTGCACAACAATGTCATTTGGTGTCAGGCAGCCGCGCCGCGAGCTTTATGGCAAAGACACCATTGAAGAACGTCATCGTCATCGCTATGAAGTGAACAATACCTTGCTTCCACAAATTGAAAAAGCAGGATTGAAAGTAACGGGCTTATCTGCAGATAAAAAAATTGGTAGAAATTATCGAAGTTCCAAATCATCCTTGGTTCGTCGCTTTGCCAATTCCATCCAGAATTTACTTCTACACCTCGTGATGGTCATCCGTTGTTTGCAGGCTTTGTAAAAGCAGCTTATGAAAATCACAAACAATCTGTGAAGTAATTGATTAAATTGGACTAAAAGAGCGGTGAGAAACGACAAATTTTTTTCACCGCTCTTTTATTTTGTAAAAATAGATAAAGATCAAAGCATACGCATTTTTACAAGACAAAATCTCAAAATAGCTTTATTATATCGCCTGTTTTTAGGCTCGCCTAACCCGTTTTAATTAACTTAATTGAGGAAAATAAAAATGGCAAAAATCGTTAAAGTGATTGGTCGCGAAATCATTGACTCACGCGGTAATCCAACTGTTGAAGCTGAAGTTCACTTAGAAGGTGGTTTTGTTGGTTTAGCGGCTGCTCCATCTGGTGCATCAACTGGTTCTCGCGAAGCATTAGAATTGCGCGATGGTGACAAATCTCGTTTCTTAGGTAAAGGCGTATTAAAAGCTGTAGCAGCAGTAAATGGCCCAATTGCTGAAGCAATTATTGGTAAAGATGCGTCTAACCAAGCTGAAATCGACCAAATCGCGATCGATTTAGACGGAACCGAAAAACAAATCTAACTTTGGTGCAAACGCAATCTTAGCGGTATCTTTAGCAAACGCAAAAGCAGCGGCTGCGTCTAAAGGTTTACCACTTTACGCTTACATCGCAGAACTTAACGGCACGCCAGGTGTTTACTCTATGCCATTACCAATGATGAACATCATCAACGGTGGTGAACACGCAGATAACAACGTTGATATCCAAGAATTCATGATTCAACCAGTGGGTGCGAAAACATTACGTGAAGCACTTCGTATCGGTGCTGAAGTATTCCACAACCTTGCGAAAGTATTAAAAGCTAAAGGCATGAGCACTGCAGTTGGTGACGAAGGTGGTTTCGCACCAAACCTAGCATCTAACGCAGACGCTTTTAGCATGTATCAAAAGAAGCAGTAGAAAAAGCAGGGTTATGTTTTTAGGTAAAGACGTAACTTTAGCAATGGACTGCGCATCTTCTGAGTTTTACAACAAAAGAAACTGGCAAATACGAAATGAAAGGCGAAGGCCGTTCATTCACTTCTCAAGAGTTCACTCACTATCTTGAAGAATTAACCAAACAATACCCAATCGTGTCTATCGAAGATGGTCAAGATGAATCTGACTGGGAAGGTTTTGCATACCAAACTAAAGTGTTAGAGCGATCGCGTTCAATTAGTGGGCGACGACTTATTCGTAACTAACACCAAAATCTTAAAAAGAAGGTATCGAAAAAAAGGTATCGCAAACTCTATCTTAATCAAATTCAACCAAATCGGTTCTTTAACTGAAACTTTAGCTGCAATCAAAATGGCTAAAGATGCAGGTTACACAGCGGTTATCTCTCACCGTTCAGGTGAAACCGAAGATGCAACCATCGCTGATTTAGCGGTGGGTACAGCAGCTGGTCAAATCAAAACTGGTTCTATGAGCCGTTCTGACCGTATTGCGAAATACAACCAATTAATCCGTATCGAAGAAGCATTAGAACGCGCGGCTACTCCAGCGGCATTCCCTGGCTTAAAAGCGGTTAAAGGTCAAGCGTAATTCACGCTGAATTTACTGTAAAATCTCACCGCACTTTGTATAAAAGTGCGGTGTTTTTATAGGAGTTTTTATGAATACTCAATCTAATTCATTGCTTACTGAACCTTGGTTATCTTGGGCAATTGAAATTCAAAGTATTGCACAAAAGTGGCTTTAGCTTATTGTAAAAATATTTATGATATAGAACGCTATGAGCGTCTTCGAGATTTAGCCGCTGAAATGATTAGCCATAAAATGGCAATACCAAAAAGAAACGGTTAAAAATCTTTTTGTAATGAGGATGGCTACCAAACTCCAAAAATAGATACTCAGGGCAGCGATTTTTTCAAGACGATAAAAATTTTTGTTAGTGCTAGAAAATGATGGACTTTGGTCATTGCCTGGGGGATGGGTTGATGTATTGGAGACACTTCATAGTAATACAGTAAAAAGAGGTGTATGAGGAAGCAGGGCTTGATGTGAAGCCAACTTTTATTATTGCAATCCACGACCAGCATAAGCATAACTATCCACCTTTGGCTCATCGTGTACAGAAGGCTTTTATTATGTGTGAAAGATTGTCAGGTGAATTTAAGAAGAACAGTGAAACGTTGGAGTCTGCTTATTTTTTTCCTTGGATAAACTTCCACCAATGAATGATGCAAAAATACGAAAGCTCAAGTAGAGCTTTTGTTTTCAAGCATATAATAGTTGCCATTGGATTACACAATTTGATTAGGAAAGATTATGTTACATTTAACTTTAGAGGATGAACTCTTTTTTAGGAACGCCAAAAGCAAGTGGGAACGCATTCTACGGTATTTGAGCATTTTGCTGTAATGTTTGAAGATGACGGTGAAACGGGCTATTTTTATGCACTTGATATGCGTCAAAATGCTCAACCGATAGTGGATATGTTGCATGTGTATAATGTTGATTCAACCTCTAATCATCATGAAGCGCGCAAACTTGAAATTTGTTGGGATGAGAGTGGTTATTTAGCATTGTTGCTTATTAATGGCTATCCTCATGCCGTATTTGATTTTTGCTCGTTTAGTCGGCTATAACAGCAATAAATATCCACAACCAGATTTAATGAGTATGTGGACTCGTGAAGAAATTACCAATAAACAGGCCGAGCAATGGCTAGGCGTGAAAACCATTCGATAAAAATTGAAAACAATGAAAAAGAAAAAAATCAGATTTTAGTTAGTTTATCTATTGTGGCCTTATTAGGAGGCTGTTCAGAAGAACAAGTACAACGTGATGTGTATCAGTCTTTAGACGATTGTTTAGCGGATTGGAAAAATTGAGCTTTGTGAAGCAGATAAAAATACTGAAAGTACTCAGAAAACTGAAACCACACCACAACAGGGGCTTGGTTTAAATATTCGTGATAATGGTAATGCAGAAAGTGCGGTAAAAAAATTCAGCTGAAAATAATGCGCAAGCTAATCAAAGCGAGAACAATGCTGAATCAACTGCAAAAAGCTGAAAGTACCGATCCTTCTTTAGGGGCTGCGATTGCCGGTGGCGTTATGGGGTATATGGCCGCTCGTGCAATTAGTAGTTTCCTTGGCCCAAGTTATCATCCGGGAAATCGTGCTGTCACCACACCAACAGGGCAAGTTGTGCAACCGCAAACGAATCGTTCTGTTGGAAAACCAATGCTTGTGAAAGAAATGCAGGAAGTATGAATAGCAAACCTGTATCTCGCGGTGGTTTTAGTAGCCCAAATAATACTAATCGTAGTAGTGGGGGTTAAATGAAACGTGTAACTGGGTTTCCTACTCGACCAGATATGGTGCAACAGCTACTTAATGTTGGATTTGATTACTATAATTTGCCTTCTAGTGATGGATCTCATTATTGGTCTGATAATGTCGCCTATGAATTTACCTTAGCGGAAATTGATCGCATTGAGGATACCACTAATGAATTGCATTCAATGTGTTTAGATTTTTGCGGCGGATGAAATTAAAAAAAGGCGATTATGAAAATTATCGTTTTACGGAGTTGCAAAAACAGCTTATTGAAACCTCTTGGCGTAATCAAGATCCTTATTTATATGGACGCTTTGATTTTTGGCTATAATGGCGACAACCTAAAAAAATGTTTGAATATAACGCCGATACGCCAACATCTTTGTTGGAGGCTGCCGTGGTTCAATGGCAGTGGTTGGAGCAAATTGAGGGCTTAAAACACCGTGATCAGTTCAACTGGATTCATGAAGAATTAATTAAACATTTCCAATTTTTGAAACAACAAAGTGGCAAAAACAGATTTCCATTTGTGTGCTATGCAGGATGCTGGCCGTGAAGATTGGGGCAATGTGGATTATTTAGCTGATGTGGCTTATAACGCAGGTTGGAATATTCATCAATTAGCAGTGGAAGATATTGGCTATAACAGCGAAACAAAAATTTGTAGATTTAAATGATCAGTCTATTGAAATGTTATTTAAATTGTATCCGCTGGAATGGCTAAGCCACGCTGAGTTTGCTCGTCATATTACGACCGCTCAAACACGATTTATTGAACCTTCGTGGAAAATGTTGTTAAGCAATAAAGCACTATTGGCAAAACTTTGGGCGCGTTATCCTAATCATCCGAATTTATTGCCTGCTTATTTTACGCCCTTCGAATTACCAAAAGATTTATCAATGTGGGTGAAAAACCATTGTTAGGTCGAGAAGGTGCCAATGTCTTCTATTATGAGAAAAACAATGGTGTAGAATTTGCAGCGAAGGAAGCGAACATTCTACATTTTATGGTAATTCAGGTTATGTTTATCAACAAAAATTTGAATTGCCAAGTTTTGATGGAATGTATCCAATTATCGGCTCTTGGGTTGTGGGTGATGTTGCTTGCGGTATGGGATTACGCGAAGATTTTACTGCAGTGACGGGGAATGATAGCCATTTTATACCTCATTATTTTTGTACCTTAATGTGCCTTGAGTATTGCTAAAATAACCAGAAAACTAACCGCACTTTTTGTCTTTTTGATAAAAAGTGCGGTTATTACCTAAAAACTATTACTAAAGAGTTATGGTTATTTTATCTGAAAAATCTTGCAAAATATCAAATTTTGTTAGAATAAATCGTAGCATTTCTTTGAAATGAAAAATTAAAAAGAGTAAAAATATCTTCGGTGGTAGAAGTATTTGAAGTTGTAAACATATTAGAAGTATTAAATTTTTCATCAACTTTTTTAATATTTGGAGTTTGATTATGGCATCAGAAATTCAAAAACTGTCTTCTGTTGCACTCACACCTGTTGAAGCAACGGATTATGCAGAAAGTACAGCTACTTATAAAGCAAATAAACGTCCATTTTTATCGTTTATGTCTGGCATTAGTGCTGGAGCTTGTATTGCTTTAGCTTTTGTATTTTTACACGACAACACAAGCTGCTAGTGCCGGAGCACCTTGAGGGGCTGACCAAATTAGTGGGTGAGTTAGTATTCTCATTAGGTGTGATTATGGTGGTGATATTAGGATCTGAATTATTCACCTCTTCTACTTTAACCTTAGTTGCCCGTGTTGGAGGTAAGATAACCACAACGCAAATGATCCGAAATTGGATTGTAGTATATTTAGGCAACTTTGTGGGCGGTTTTATTTATTGCTGCAGTGATTTGGTTTGGGGGCAAACCATGGCAGCAAATGGCCAATGGGGTTTAACAATTCTTGCAACCGCCCAACATAAAATTCATCACACGTGGTTTGAAGCATTTAATCTAGGTATTTTATGCAACATTATGGTGTGTGTGGCGATTTGGATGTCTTATTCTGGTAAGACTGTTACAGACAAAGCTTTTTATTATGATTATGCCGATTGGTTTGTGTTTGTTGCGTCAGGATTTGAACACTGTGTGCTAATATGTTTATGATTCCGATGGGAATTATTACTGCACATTTTAGTACTCCTGAATTTTGGCAACAAATCGGCGTTGATCCGATGAAATACGCAGATTTAGATTTGTATCATTTTCATTGTGAAGAATTTAATTCCCGTAACGTTGGGAAATATTGTCGGCGGGGCAATTTGCATGGGTGTATTCCAACGTTATTTAACCAAAACACATTAAAGATTTATTTACTTATTTATTAATTAACAAAGGAAATGACTATGTCAGAACTTAATGAAGCGCAAAAATTAGCGTGGGCTGGTTTTACTGCTGGTGATTGGCAAGAAAATGTCAATGTACGCGACTTTATCCAAAAACTACACCCCATATGAAGGTGATGATTCTTTCTTAGCGGGTCCAACTGAAGCGACAACAAAAACTTTGGGAGACCGTAATGGAAGGAATCAAAGTTGAGAACCGCACATGCGCCATTAGATTTTGACGAGCATACGCCTTCAACAATTACTTCTCACGCACCAGGTTATATTAACAAAGATTTAGAAAAAATCGTTGGTCTTCAAACTGATGAGCCTTTAAAGCGTGCCATTATGCCATTTGGTGGTATCAAAATGGTGGAGGGTCATCACAAAATTTACGGTCGTGAATTAGATCCCTGAAGTGAAAATCTTCACTGAATACCCGTAAAACCCACAACCAAGGTGTATTCGATGTTTTATACGCCAGACATTTTACGTTGCCGTAAATCAGGTGTATTAACCGGTCTTCCTGATGCTTATGGTCGTGGCCGTATCATCGGTGACTACCGTCGTGTAGCTCTTTTATGGTGTAGATTTCTTAATGAAAGATAAATACGCACAATTCTCTTCTTTACAAAAAGATTTAGAGGATGGCATAAATCTTGAAGCAACAATTCGTTTACGTGAAGAAATCGCAGAACAACACCGTGCATTAGGCCAATTAAAACAAATGGCTGCAAGCTATGGTTATGATATTTCTAACCCAGCAACTAACGCTCAAGAAGCCATTCAATGGATGTACTTTTGCTTATCTTGCTGCAATCAAATCACAAAATGGTGCTGCAATGTCATTCGGTCAGTACTGCAACCTTTATCGATATCTATATCGAACGTGATTTACAAGCAGGTAAAATTACTGAAACTGAAGCGCAAGAATTAGTTGACCACTTAGTCATGAAACTCCGTATGGTTCGTTTCTTACGTACACCTGAATACGATCAATTATTCTCAGGCGACCCAATGTGGGCAACAGAAACCATCGCGGGTATGGGGTTAGATGGTCGTACATTAGTAACCAAAATACATTCCGTATTTTTACATACCCTTTACAACATGGGTACTTCTCCAGAACCAAACTTAACTATCCTTTGGTCTGAACAATTACCTGAAAACTTCAAACGTTTCTGTGCGAAAGTCTCGATTGATACCTCATCAGTTCAATACGAAAACGATGATTTAATGCGTCCAGACTTCAACAATGATGACTACGCAATCGCATGTTGTGTATCACCAATGGTTGTGGGTAAACAAATGCAATTCTTCGGTGCGCGTGCAAACTTAGCGAAAACATTGTTATACGCAATCAACGGCGGTATCGATGAAAAATTAGGTATGCAAGTAGGTCCGAAAACTACACCAATTACTGATGAAGTATTAGATTTCGATACAGTAATGGCTCGTATGGACAGCTTTATGGATTGGTTGGCAAAACAATATGTGACTGCCTTAAACGTAATCCACTATATGCACGATAAATATTCATACGAAGCAGCATTAATGGCATTACATGATCGTGATGTATATCGTACTATGGCTTGTGGTATTGCTGGTCTTTCTGTTGCGGCAGACTCACTTTCAGCAATTAAATATGCGAAAGTTAAACCAGTTCGTGGCGACATCAAAGATAAAGATGGCAATGTTGTTGCAACTAACGTAGCAATCGACTTTGAAATCGAAGGTGAATATCCACAATATGGTAACAACGATAACCGTGTTGATGACATCGCTTGTAACTTAGTTGAACGTTTCATGAAGAAAATTCAAAAACTTAAAACTTACCGCAATGCAGTGCCTACACAATCTGTATTAACCATTACTTCTAACGTGGTTTATGGTAAGAAAACAGGTAACACCCCAGATGGTCGTCGTGCTGGTGCGCCATTCGGACCAGGTGCGAACCCAATGCATGGTCGTGACCAAAAAAAGGTGCTGTAGCATCATTAACTTCTGTAGCTAAACTTCCATTTGCTTACGCGAAAGATGGTATTTCTTATACCTTCTCAATCGTACCAAATGCGTTAGGTAAAGATGCTGAAAGCACAACGTCGCAACCTTGCTGGCTTAATGGATGGTTACTTCCACCACGAGACAACAGTTGAAGGTGGTCAACACTTAAATGTGAACGTGTTAAACCGTGAAATGTTGCTAGATGCAATGGAAAATCCAGATAAATATCCGCAATTAACCATTCGTGTATCTGGTTACGCAGTACGTTTTAACTCTTTAACTAAAGAGCAACAACAAGACGTCGTAACCCGTACATTTACCGAGTCTTTTTAAGTAAATAAAATTATGTTTTAATATAAACCACTCACAGACTAGTTTTGTGAGTGGTTTATTTTTATATAGGAGAGCAAATTATGCTAACAGTTATTGCCCAATTTTTCAGTAAAAAGCGGACAAAATTAATGATTTTTCTAACCCAATGCCAAGAATTAATTAAGCATACTCGTCAAGAAACAGGATGCGTATCTTATGAATTACAACAAAATAGCGAGCAGGCTAATCATTATGTTTTTTTATTGAGCAATGGAAAAAGCAAAAGCCGATTTAGAACAACATTTTACAACGCCACACTTTACCTCAATTGTACCTGTATTGGTTGAGTATTGTGAACAAGCGCCAGTGGTGCAAACCTTTCAAAAAGTCAGCGAATACGACCGCACTTTGATAAATATATTTTTAATTATGAGCCTGATTTAAATCAGGCTCATTTTTATAGACTAAATATTTGGTAAAATTTAGCTATATCTAATTTTAGGAAATTTATGTATGTCAGTTCTTGGACGAATTCACTCTTTTGAATCCTGTGGCACTGTAGATGGGCCAGGTATTCGTTTTATTTTATTTATGCAAGGCTGCTTGATGCGCTGTAAATATTGCCACAATCGTGATACTTGGGATCTTGAAGGTGGTAAAGAAATCAGTGTCGAAGATTTAATGAAAGAAGTAGTGACTTATCGCCATTTTTATGAATGCTACTGGCGGTGGTGTTACGGCATCTGGCGGTGAGGCTGTGTTACAAGCAGAGTTTGTGCGTGATTGGTTCCGTGCTTGTAAAGCAGAAGGGATTAATACTTGCTTAGACACAAATGGTTTTTGTACGTCATGTATGATCATATTATTGATGAATTATTAGATGTAACAGATCTTGTTTTTTACTTGATTTAAAAAGAGCTTAATGATCAAGTTCATCAAAATCTTATTGGGGTACCAAATAAACGTACTCTTGAATTTGCAAAAATATTTGCAAAACGTCATCAACGTACATGGATTCGTTATGTTGTGGTTCCTGGTTATACCGATAGCGATCACGATGTGCATTTATTAGGTCAGTTTATTGAAGGTATGACCAATATTGAAAAGTTGAACTTCTTCCTTATCATCGATTAGGTGCCCATAAATGGAAAACCCTTGGATTAGATTATGAGCTTGAAGATGTATTACCGCCAACCAAAGAGTCGTTAGAGCATATTAAAAACAATCCTAGAAGGTTATGGGCACACTGTAAAATTCTAGAATGAATATCAGCTAAAAATAAGGAGTGAATAATGAAAAAACTGATTTTAATATTATCATTTGGGTTACTTAGTGCTTGTTCTATTCATCCCTAAACAAAATCCAATACAACAAGATGTAAAACTCGCAACACCAACAGAAATTAGAAATGGCTATGTTCGTCTAGTGAAAGATATAAATTACTATATTGATACTAGTTCAATTTGGGTTGATAATGAAGAACCTCAAATTGTCCATTTTGATGCAGTGATAAACTTAGATAAAGGTTTATTTGTTTATCCAGAAACTAAACGTTATGCACGTTCCGTTCGACAATATAAAATATTAAATTGCCAAAACTATCACTTAACCCAAGTCCGTACTGACTTCTACGATGAATTTTTGGGGCGAAGGCGTACGTGCAGCCCTAAAAAGCAAAACATACTTTACGCCTAATGCCTGATACTACACTTTATAATGCCGCACAAATTATTTGTGTAAATTATGGTAGAGAAATATCTGAAATAAAATCAACTAAAAATAGAAATAAAAATAGCTATAAATAAATTTATAGCTATTTTTCTTCTCTATTACTTTGCCAAAGATGAGAAATCGGCATTGCTAAAAAGTGCCGGTAGCATATTTGCTACGTGGAACATTTGAATATTGCAAATTCGAAAACCTGTAGCAATCATCAACACTCCACCTACAGCGCCAAAAATCAGCACGCATTTTCAGGTGTGACAAAAAGGGATAATAAATACTGCTGAATATGCCAAAATAGATTGTAATAAGGTTTGTGGGATAAAAATTGTTGTCACCGCATAACCTAATGTTGTTGCAAAAATCATTACAGTGAAAAAGTCCAAGAAAGATTTTTACGATTAAGATGCTTGGGTCCCCTGTCATGCCTTCATTCATTGCACCAAAGATTCCAGTTCCACTAAAAAGAAGCAAGAATCACAAGAGCCACAAATTTTCCTAAAAATTCATCATGACTAATCCCTTTAGGGGCAGAAGGAAATACCCGTTCTACTAGACTTTTAGCATAGCTAGCCAATTTATTAATACCATTTTCAAGCAAGATGATTTCACCAATAATTGTTCCAATCAGTATAGATAAAACCATTGCTGGCATACTTTTCTACTTTAGAAAGCATTACCATTCCCATACACATTGAACACAAAACCAAAAATTAATGTTAAATTAACTCGTAATCGTTCTGGTAATTTTCCACCAATCATTGCACCGATTAATGCGCCAGTAATAATTGCTGCCGCATTAATATAAGGCCCCACTATCATTATACTTCCCCTATTTTTCAAAAATAAAATAGCGCTTAAATATCAAGCGCTATCCAAAATACAATAAAAATTTACCGCACTTTATTACTTCAATAAGTAGCCCGTAGTTGTGCAAAAATCATTATCCATTTCATCAGAAAGCAATGGCAGTTGATTATGTTTATCTAGAGCTTCTGGCAATGGTAACTGAATACCAAGAATACGTTCTACAGATTCTTTAAATTTCGCAGGATGTGCTGTACACAAGAAAATGCCTGTTTCATCTGCTTTAAGTTGATCTTTCAACACTTCATAAGCAATCGCTCCGTGCGGTTCACAAACATAACCTTCAGCATTCATTGCTTTTAAGGTTTCTTCAGTTTGTGCATCAGTCAGCATCCCTGAACCTAAGTCCGATAAATCCCAACCATTTTCGTTTAAACAGTTCTTCCACTCTTGGCCAATTATTTGGGCGACTTACATCCATTGCGTTAGAAAGAGTTGCAACTGTCGTTTTAGGATCCCAATTACCCGATTTCAAATAACGTGGCACCGTATCATTTGCATTTGTTGAGGCAACAAAGCGTTTTATCGGCAAGCCTAATGTTTTTGCAATTAATCCCGCAGTTAAGTTACCAAAATTACCACTTGGCACAGAAACCACAACATTATCACGTTTTTCTTTTTGGCAATTGTGCTACAGCCTCAAAGTAATAACAAACTTGAGCTAATAAGCGGCTGATATTAATAGAATTTGCAGAATTAAGTCCGATAGCTTGGCGCAATTCAACATCATCAAAGGCTTGCTTAACCAAAGCCCTGACATGCATCGAAATCGCCATTAATCGCAACTGTACGAATATTCCCACCCAAAGTACAGAATAGCTTTTTCTTGTAATGGGCTAATTTTTACCTTTTTGGATAAAGGATCACTACATTAATATTTTCTAATCCATAAAAACGCATGTGCTACAGCAGCCCCAGTATCGCCAGACGTTGCCGTTAAAATAGTGATTTTTCCATCACCACGTACCGCCGCAAGTGCCTGAGCCATAAAACGCCCACCAAAGTCTTTAAATGCTAATGTGGGACCATGAAATAATTCAAGTGCATAAATATTGTCTTCACTTTTTCTAACGGTGCAGGAAAAGTAAATGCATTTTTCACCATCGCATCTAACGTTGCTTTCGGTAATTCTTCACCAATTAATGCACCTAGAATTTTTTGGCTACGTTCAATAAGAGGTAATTCAAGTAATTCATCAATGTTATTAAGTTGAGGAATAACTTCAGGAAAGAATAAACCTTGATCCCGACCAAGTCCTTGACGAACAGCCTGAGAAAAAGTGACTTGTTCTTCGGGATGTTTGATATTGTATAAGTTCATATTTAATCCGTTTTTAATTTTATCTATTTAAATTATGCTTATTTAATTTCTCTTGCGCCTTCGTTATCGACCTTACATACATGCACAAAACCTTCATTATTTTTGTAAATAATGATTCTCTAAATAAGTTGAAAGTTTAATTGCAGTTTGTAAATCTGGTGCAATAGAGAAAATAGTTGGCCCTGAGCCTGAAATACCAGTGGCAAGTGCACCTAAGTCTCGCGTAGCTTGTTTTACTTCAGCAAAATTAGGTAACAGAGATTCCCGATAAGGCTCGGCAATGACATCTTTCATCATAATCGCCGCAAGGTTTTCCTGATGGGTATGACAAGCATGCACAAAGCCACCCTAAATGACGACCATGAGCAATCACGTCTTGTCGAGTATAGCTTTTCGGTAAAATTGCACGAGCTTCTGCAGTGGAAACTTCAATTCCAGGATACGCCAACACCCAATACCAATTATCAAAAAATGGAAGCTTTTTGACAAATATTGCCGAGCAGATTGCACCATAAATTGCACACCGCCAAGATAGCAAGGTGCAACATTATCATAATGGATTGAACCAGAAATACGACCTTCCAATTCTCCCATCATTTCAAGCAACTCCATTTTCGAAAAAGGTTCATCATGAAACTGATTTAATGCCACTAATGCAGCAACAATAGAACAGGCACTAGAGCCTAAACCAGAGCCAATAGGCATATTTTTCGAGCGTTAAACGCAAAAAGGCTTCACATTTCCTCCGCGTAATTTTTAATTGCTCGCTAAATAGCACATAAAGCTTGGTAAACAATATTTTTTGTGGTTCTTTCGGTAATTTACGAACAAAATAGCCCGCACTTTCTAACTCAAAACCACTTGAAATAGATTCTATTTGAACCACATCACCTAACAATGAACCATCAATAGGAGAGATAGCAGCACCTAAAGTATCAAAACCTACGCTAATATTCGCGCTAGATGCAGGGGCGTAAATTCTTAACATTGGAAATCCTTATTAATGTTGTAATGTTCTTAAAATATCTGCAAAAGATACCTGCCGCCGTCACCGCATTGCCTGCACCATAACCACGTAATAAAAAGTGGGATAGGTTGGTAATAACGAGTATAAAAATGCCAAAGCATTTTCACCATCTTTCACTTTATAAAGTGGGTTATTCTGATCGACTGCAACAATGGATACTTTGCATTTTCCTTCAGAAATTTTTCCAACATAACGCAATACTTTGCCTTCAGCTTTAGCGGTAGAAACACGAGCTTTAAATTCTTCATCAAGCTGTGGCAACATTGTCATAAATTCATCTGCAGATTTTTCCTTCAGAGAAGCCTTTCGGCAATACACCTTCAACTTCAACATCTGAAAGTTCAAGCTCAATTCCAGCTTCACGAGCAAGAATTAATAATTTGCGCGCTACATCTTGTCCAGAAAAGGTCATCTCGAGGATCTGGCTCAGTAAAAGCCTTTTTTTCACGCGCGAGTGCGGTGACTTCTGAAAAGAGAAAGTCCTTCCTCCAATTTACCAAAAAATAAAGGAAAGGGAGCCAGATAAAATGCCTTCAAAATATTCAAGTTCATCCCCCGCAGCAAGTAAGTTTTGAAGATTTTTCAATTACTGGCAAACCAGCGCCCACATTCGTTTCATATAAGAATTTATGTTGGCTTGCTTTGAGCGTTTTGGCGTAACTCATTGTAATAAGCTAATTCTCGTGTATTCGCTTTTTATTTGGCGTAACCACATGGAAACCTTCTTTTAACGCACGAGCATAAAGCCCCGCTACAGATTCGGCTGAGGTACAATCTACAAATACTGGATTCACCACATGATGTAATTTAATGAAAGAAAGTAATACATCAAAATCTGATGGCTGAGTCGCATTTTCTAAATCGGTTTTCCAATCGTCTAAACATAATCCATTTTCATCGAGCAACATGCGGTTTGGAATTCGCAATAGCGCAAACTCGAATTTCAACATTCTTCTTTGCTAGATACTCCTTTTGGCGCTTTACCTGCTCAATTAATTCTCCGCCTACTCCACCAACACCGACTAAAAACATATCCACTACTTTTTTTATTATTGAAAAGAGCCTGATGGGTAGCTTTCACGGCTTCAATCGCCTTTATTTTGCGGCACAACCGCAGAAATTGAACGTTCACTAGAACCTTGTGCAATCGCCACAATGCTAATATTTTGCCTGTGCTAACGCAGAGAAGAAACGAGCAGCAATGCCTTTCGCTTGCTTCATTCCATCGCCCACAACAGAAATAATGGATAAATCTTTAATCACTTCAATTGGTTCTAATTGATGTTCATTTAATTCATTAGCAAACTCAGTTTCTAGTACGGTTTTCGCTACTTCTGCAGATTTCACTGGCACACAGAAACTAATACTATATTCAGACGAAGACTGGGTAATTAAAATGACTGAAATGCCTGCGCCTGACATAGCTGAAAATACGCGAGATGCCATACCTACCATGCCTTGCATACCAGGGCCTGATACATTAAACATCGCCAAGTTATCTAAGTTAGTGATACCTTTAACTTGTAAACCTTCTGATTTCACATTACCATCAATAATCGAACCCGGCGCAGACGGATTTCCTGTATTTTTAATGACACAAGGAATATTTTGTGGCAACAATGGGCCAATCGTACGAGGATGAATCACTTTCGCACCGAAATAAAGAAAAGTTCCATTGCTTCACGATAAGAAAGAGTTGGCAATAAACGTGCATCTGGCACTAAACGCGGATCACAAGTATAAACGCCATCCACATCGGTCCAAATTTCGCATACGCTTGCGCCTAAACAAGCGGCTAAACAGGCTGCAGAATAGTCTGACCCATTACGACCGAGCAGCACTAACTCACCTTTTTCATTACCCGCAGTAAAGCCTGCCATAAGCACTACTTTATCTTTTGCGATACTTGCTGCATCAACACGTTTTGTTGATTCTTCAATTTCAACAGAAGACTCAAGATAACCGCCTTTTGCTAATAATTGTTTGACAGGATCCACAATATGTACGCTATAGCCACGCGCTTCAAACCAAGCTTTCATCATTGCGATAGAAAGTTTTTTCACCACGGCAATCAATCGTCGCTTTAACTGCATCTTCTACTTTTTCCCTGCCTGACGAATTTCTTCAATAATCCTTTAATTTGAGCAAATTCAGCATCAATAAGCGCTTTGGTGCCATTTAAGTCGAATTGATTATTTTCGGCATGTAAGCCATTGATGATGTTATATAAAATTTCGATTGCTTCGTTGAAATGCGTATCGGTTGGTTGATTTAATGCAGCTTTTTCAGAAAGGGCGACGAGATGATTAGTTATTTTGGCTGGTGCTGATAAAACACCTGCTGCCTGCTCTTCTAAATGAGCTTGCTCGATCAATTTCGCTGCTTGGGAAAAAAACGTTCCGGATTTGCAAGCGAAGTGCCGCCAAATTTAAGTACGCGCATGATTGGTTCTCCTAGAGATATTGTGTTTTTGAATTTATAAAAACCCGCTATTCAGTTGAATCGCGGGTTTTCTGTATCCTGTTTTTGGTGCACTAACCCGCGCCATTAATCATAGTAATGGTCATCATAATAGTGGTAATCGTGCTAATGATTACGGATAAAGTGCGGTTATTTTTCATTGTGTTTTATCTTGAAAAATGAATACGTAAAGAAATACCGAAATTTCCCGAGCTTGTCAAACAGAAAGTAACAAATTTTTCAGAAATTTTCTCAGTAAATAAATTTCGTGTAAACTAACCGCACTTTTATAAAGGAGAACCTATGGATATCCAGCATAATCTCAACCTAATTCATCAAAAAAATTAAAACGGCTTGCGAAGAAGCAACACGCAATCAAAATACCGTAAAATTACTTGCCGTATCTAAGACCAAACCTATTTCCGCTATTCTTTCGGCTTATCAAGCGGGACAAATAGCCTTTGGGGAAAATTATGTGCAAGAAGGTGTAGAGAAGATCCAATATTTTTGAATCTCAAGGTATTAACCTTGAATGGCATTTATCGGTCCATTACAATCGAATAAAACCCGTCTCGTGGCAGAACATTTTGATTGGATGCAAACGCTTGATAGAGCAAAAATTGCAGATCGTTTTAAATGAACAACGACCGACTAACAAAGCACCATTGAATGTCTTGATTCAGGTTAATATCAGCGATGAAGAAAGTAAATCTGGTATTCAACCTACGGAAATGTTAACACTGGCAAAACACATCAAAAATTTACCGCACTTACGCTTACGTGGCTTAATGGCAATACCCGCGCCGACCGATAAAATCGCTGAACAAGAAACCGTGTTCAGAAAAAAATGTCAGATCTATTTGAACAACTTAAACAAGCCTTTACCAAATCAACAAATTGACACACTTTCTATGGGAATGACCGATGATATGCCGAGCGCAATTAAATGTGGCTCAACAATGGTAAGAATTGGTACCGCTATTTTTTTGGCTCAAGAAATTATATCCAAAAGTAAAATAAATCATTAAAAACGGCTTATGTTTCTATAAGCCGCCCCCAAAATATACTGTACCTTAAAAAAATATTCCGTATGTTAGAAAAAAATAGGATTCCCCCAAACAATAGCAACAATACAAAGAGCAATAAATACCGATGCAGAACCTTGATCTTTTCGCACGTCCTGAAAGTTCATGGCGTTCTGTACTAATGCGATCAACTACAGCTTCCACCGCACTGTTTTAAAAAGTTCTAACGCCATCACAAGCAAAAACAGAAGAAATCATCAAGATAATTTCTATTTTTGTTTCGCCTAAAAAAAGAAAGCAAGAGGAATTAAAATGCAGGCTAAAAAAACATTCGTGGCGAAAAGCCGTTTCATTTTTAAACGCACTTTTTAAGCCTTTGTAATGAATATTTAGTGGAGTTGATTAAATGGGTTAGCCCCGTCGTTTTATACATAACTTTTCCTATTTTTTTATAAACGCTTCGCCTCGATAACATCATCTAATTTTGCTAATTGAGCCAATATTTTACTCAAACTTTCAACATTATGGAGTTCAATTTCCATATCAATAGTGGCAAGCTGTTTTTTTGTATCAGCACGGCTTGACACCCCTAATACGCTAATTTTTCATTTGCCAGAACCGTCGTAATATCACGCAATAAACCATTGCGATCGCCTGCCACAATACGGATATTAATATGAAACCCACTTGCGTAATTTTTCACCCCAAATAGATTCCACCACGCGCTCAGGGTGAGCTGCTTTGTAAATCTAAGAATTGTTCACAATCTGCTCGGTGAATAGAAATTCCACGCCCCATTGTGATATAGCCAACAATCGCATCGCCAGGAATAGGCTGGCAGCAACGTGCAATATGATGCATAAGATTGCCTACGCCTTCCACAATCACATAGCCATTGTTCTTTTTCAGATTTCTGTTGAGAATTCACTGCACTTTTGTTAGCAACGTGACGCAGTATTTCCTGATCCGCTTCTTCAGCAGTCACTTTAATCAATTTACTTTGCAAGAAATTGATTAAGTTATTTAAACGAATATCGCCACTGCCAATACCCGCATAAAAGATCGTCCAAATTTTTCAAGTTATAGCGTGGTAACGCATAAGGTTCCACTTGCTTAATACTTAAATTTAAACGCGCGAGTTCATTATCGAGTAATTCTTTACCCGCTGGAATATTTTTATCGCGATCTTGTTTTTTTAAACCACGCTTGAATTTTTGGCTCGAGATTTTTGCGGTGTGAGTAAATCCTAAATTTGGGTTTTAGCCAATCACGGCTTGGGTTCGGATTTTTTTCTGGGTAATAATATCGATTTGATCACCCATTTGTAGCTGATAGGTGAATGGCACAATACGTCCTGCCACTTTTTGCTCCAATGCAGCGATGACCAATTTCACTATGAATTGCATAAGCAAAATCTAATGGTGTAGATCCCGTTGGCAAATCCACAACTTCGCCTTTTTGGCGTAAACACATATACACGATCGTCAAACACTTGGCTACGCAGCTCCGCCATCACTTCGCCAGAATCCGTAATATCATCTTGCCAAGCTAACAATTTGCGCAACCATGCAATTTTTCTTCGTAGGCAGACATACTGCCTGTATTGCCTTCTTTATATTTCCAGTGGGCCGCCACACCTAACTCTGCATCATCATGCATTTGTTGGGTTCGAATTTGTACTTCAATTGGCTTGCCACCTTTACCTAAAACAACAGTATGAATAGATTGATAACCGTTCGGTTTCGGGTTCGCGACATAATCGTCAAATTCTTTGGGTAAGTGTTTAAATTGAGTATGAACAATCCCAAGTGCGGTATAACAATCTTGCAATTTTTGTACGATAATTCTGACCGCTCTTACATCATATAAACCGCTAAACTCAAGATGCTTTTTCTGCATTTTGCGCCAAATGCTGTAAATATGTTTCGGCCGACCATAGACTTCCACTTGCTCAATATTTTCGCGTAAATAACCGCTCAACTCACTCACGAAATCAGCAATGTAATGTTCACGATCAAGACGACGTTCCTGCAATAATTTAGCAATAGCACGATATTGTTCAGGATGGAGATAACGGAAGCAGTAATCTTCTAACTCCCATTTCAACTGACCAATCCCAAGACGATTGGCAAGAGGGGCGTAAATATTAGAACATTCTTTGGCGGCAAGGACTTTGTCTTCCTCTGCGCAACGATGCTCTGCATCACGCAAGAAAAGTAATACGTTCGGCAAGTTTAATGATTACGCAGCGGAAATCGTCCACCATCGCTAACAACATGCGGCGAACATTATCCACTTGTAACGCATTAGCGGAATGGCTGGCATTGAGTTGGCGGATATTATCCATTTCCAACACGCCTTTAAGCAATTTAGTGATTTTCACACCAAACTTTTCTTTTTAGACTTTTCCCAGTCTGTTAATTTATTTGCAACGATAGGAAACAACATTGCAGTAAGCAATGTTTCCGCATCCATATTAAGTTCGTGCAAAATTTCTACCATTTCCACGCCAGACTGGAGCATCAAGGTAGCATTCTTCATTTCATCGGGATGGGTGCTCATTAAGTCACGTGCGTAATACCACGCATCGATCAAACTTTTTCTGTTTGTTCTGCCAGTTTTAAGCCAGCGCACCATTGTTCAATCACAAAAATCCTTCGGATTTAACAAATGAGAACCACGAACAGCAACCATAACACCCCTTTGTTGATGAAGAGCAAGCAACTTCCTGTCGCTTTTTATTTTTGGGTGGATATTGTACCGAATAACTGAGTTATTTTTGTAGTGAATAACGTTATCGATTCCAAATGCCCCGTATGAGGGAACATATCTATCACCGCACTTTTTTTCAATCTTGTAGCCAAAATCACGTAAAATTTCTGCATCGCGCACTAATGTTGCGGGATTACAAGACACATATAAAAATTTTCTCAGCTTTCAACTCGCACAAAGCATTTAACGCGAAAGCTGCACCACTACGTGGAGGATCAAGCAAAAATTTTTATTGAACGACTGATGTGCCCAAGGTTGTTCAACAAAAGGATTGGTCAAGATCCGCTTGGAAAAAAATTCAATATTCTTGATTTGGTTTCTGACGGCATTTTGCTCCGCTTTTTGGACCATTTCAAAAACACCTTCAATTCCTACCGCACTTTTTACTCGTTTGGCCAGAGGAGCGTAAAATTTCCCATGCCGCAAAAATAAATCTAACACGCAATCTTGTTGGTTCAATTCAAGCCAATCCAAGGCTGTATTGACCATACGTTCGTTCAATGCTCGGTTCACTTGAATAAAAATCACGAATATCAAAATGTAATTTTATGCCATCAGAAAATTGATAATAAGGTGCATCGCCATAGCTTTGTTCAATGCCTTCATCGCTTTGTAAAAAAACAGCATTAATTTTTTTCTTGTTCAGCAAATTTGAGCAATAAAAGTGCGGTCAATTTCCGCAAGGTTTTTTTGTGTAACGTAACAACATTGCGACGCCATTATCGGCAGCCACAAGTTCAATATGTCCAAGCTGTTTCGGTGCTGAAAATTTTTCTAAAAGTGCGGTTAATTTAGGCAGTAAATAATTAATTGCAGGTTCTGCCACTTCGCAAGATTGAATGGTAACTAAATCATTGGCATTTTTTTCTGACGAAAGCCCATTTCAATTTGTTTTTGTGTTTGGATTAAACCATAAACTCAAACGCACACGACGACGATACGCCCAAGCATCGCCACAAATCATAGGTTGAAATGAAATCGGCTCTGACTGTAATTTACTTAATCGCTTAAACAATGCGGATTCTTTCGCTTTTCTCTGCATTTCAATAGGAATATGTTGCCCTTGGCAACCACCACAACGCATAAAATGAGCACATTTAGGTTCTAAACGTTCAGGGCTTTTTTTACTCGCCATTTTTGCAATGGCATGACCATATTGGCGTTTATCCTCCAGAATACGACATTCCACTTTTTCGTGCGGAAGTGCATTTTCAATAAAACCAAGTTTTACCATTAATTTTTCGCCACGCCTAAACCTTGATAATCTAAATCAAGAATATCAGCCGTAATGGTTTGAACATTGTTTGTTTTTTTGCTTTGGGGTATAAAGAAGAACCATTGTTTGAAGAATTACGCCAAATTAGTTAAGTATACACATTACAGAATTGTGATTCATTGATATCCCATTTGATACTTTGATCCCGCAAATATTGGCATAATTTTTTTATTTAGAGTAAATCACTGATAAGAAAAAGGTGTAAGTGGCAACCGCATTTTACTGTACCACTAGTGATATTTCCATCTTTATATAAGCCAGTAATCGCTGTTTTTATACTCTTTTTATAGCCAATTTTTCCAGTAAGTATACTTTACTAGTGTTATCTCTTTACAGAGATAACACAAAACATCTTGCTAAGAAATTTTTCTATAAAAAGGAATGAAAAATGAACAAGTTTAAAAATAACTGTTACTACAACATTACTCGGTTTATCATTAATGAGTTTATCTACTTACTCTTATGAATTAACTCTTGAACAATCAAACATACAAGTAGCAATGAGTGGGCGCGTAAAGCAGGCAGCTCTTGAAATGGGTGCAGGTAATTATTCTAAAAGCTATAGAATATGCTGAACCTGTAGCAAACGCACCTATTAAAGAATTTAACCAACATGTGATTGCAGGGGCTCAAGCTGTCCTCAGCCATAGTTATTTAGCTAAGAAGAATAGAAAAGAAAGCAATATTATGGTTTCAAAAATCTTGTAAAAATGGCTTTTTCTAATGGTTGCAAAATGTTAGAAGAAATTAAGAAATAGTAAAATGAATGATCTCATTTATTAGTTCTGGAATTCTTATAGTTTTACTTTTTAATTGCATTATTTGGATTAAAAAGTAATGAATATAGAAAGAACAATTGGAAAAAAATTATCGTACTTGTGTCATTAAGTGTTGGATATGCTTTTACCTTAGGCGAGGTTCTTACATTTAATAATGAAAATATGCCTATCTTAAATTGCATTCAGTTAGCATATTACTCTGCAATAAGTTTCTTTTGTTTTTCGGCTTTGCCGGATTATTTTTTTAGCACAAAAGCGGGAGTAAGTGAAAACGGTTTTAAAATAAACATCATAGGCAAACATTGTTTGCCTTTATTTTTTGCTTTACATTTTTTTAAAAAAATCATTTTAACAAGAGAATGTGCTGTGAAAAATAATTCTCGGCTTTTTAGCGGTTTATCGCCAAGATAAGGTTTAAGTGCAATACGAGTAAAACGTTTTTGCCGCTTGACGAACCGCCTCATCGGAAAAAAATCGAGAGCTTCAAAGGCTAACAAATCTCTTCCGTAAAGGTGAGATTATCTTTCACTAAGGACGCGATAAAAACCTTTTTTTCCTCACGATAACGATATGTCATTGAGAAATCGACTGGCTCGCCAGACCCTGCACAATGCAGAAAATCCACGCCGTAACCGAGAATTTGTAAAAGTTGAAATTCAAAAAGACGCAGAGTTGGCTCAACGTTGGTTTCAGTTGCTAAGCCTGTTAAGCATTTTTAAATAATGTTGAAACAGCGAAGGATTCGGCGTTTCAGGCTCACTGACACGAGTCAGTAACTCATTCACATAAAAACCGCTATAAAGTGCGGTTTGTTGTAAAGGAAGTGTTATTGCGGCGGGTTCTGCTTTTAGTGAGGGTTTTCAATGAGCTTTTTTTCCCGTCCAACGCAACAATAAAGGTGTGAAAGGCTGCAAAACCGACTTCCAAGATGAACGCTTTGCTCGTGCCCCTTGGCAATCACGGTTAGGCGACCGCTTTCTTCAGTAAACAAATCGACTAAAAGACTCGTTTCACTATAAGGGCGACGATGAAGAATAAAAGCCACGCTGGAGTTCGGTTTGCACAATTAATTGCCGGATAAACGCTCTACGGGTTGTAACACACATTGTTCCGCTAAAATTTCACCTAAATTAGTTTTTTTAGCACACTAAAATCATCGCGCTCTTGCCATGTCCAACGAATATTGCCGTAATTTTTACCGCGCTCAGAAATCATTAATGTCAATTTTTCTGACATAGAATTGAAAGTCACCGTAATGTGATGCAATGATTTTTTTACGTTTTTGAGTGGAATGAACAATACGAACTTGCTTGTCATCTTTACACAAATAAACCTTAGCCTCACCTTTTTGCAAAGCCTTATCTACTTTTTTTCCACCTGCATCTTTTGCGGCTCTGTCTTCTTTGGTAAACCACTTTGAGCACAACCTACTAGGCAAAGTGCGGTTAAAAATTAGAAACGTTTTTTTAAACATAAAATCCTACTTGAAAAAGAAAAAAATGGGCGATTGCTCGCCCTAAAATTATTTTTTTATATTCATAAGAACCGTCAGACTGACGAACAAATCGCGTACCATTAGATAAACGCATTTCATTTACTCGCCCTTGGCTATTTACGGATACCGCAACTTTATCACCTGGTTTAAAAGCTACTTAAAACATTGCCTGCACCCGCTGCTTTACTCATTGCATTAACATCCGAAATATTAAGTTGATTGTCACGGAATACTTGCATAAGAGAAACGCCTTTAGGCACAGTTAATGTTTTTCGCCGATGCAGTTGGTGCAGCTGCTTTTCGTTGCAGGTTTTTGCATCAACAATTTGAACTTTAGCTTCTTTTTTTAACTTGAATCGGTTTTTGCTTCAACAATTGGTGCTTTTTCCCGCTGTTTTTAGCGACGCTTTGTTCAGTTGCTTTTTGCTGGTACATGTGTTTTTTTCAGCAACTTTCATTTCTTTTTCGCGATATCTTTATGCGCAACTTGTTGTTCTACTACTTTTTTTCACCGGTTGAACTGGCGCTACAACAGTTGGTGCTTTTGGCTGTTCCACTTGAGCTTGAGTTTGTGGTTGCTCAGGTTGAGCTACTTTGCATAGGATTAGCTGAAGCTGAATCCATTGTATTTGAGGTTTGAACTGGAGCTTGAGCCATATTTTTGTGACGCAACCATATTTTGTGGCGCAGCCATGTTTTCTGCAGGTTTATTTTTCAGCAGTCGCACTATTAGCCGATTCATCTGCTTTTGGCGCATTTTCAGGTTGGTTAGCTTGCTCTGCAGCCATCTGATTTTGTGCAGGAGGATTATCTAAAATCGTGGTTTCAACCGGTTGATTTTTGATCTAAAGATTGGAACTGCACTGGAATTTCATTGCTGTTAGATTGAGTGAAAAGACTCAACGGTGTCAGAACTTGGTTTTTAATGCAAAGAAAATAATTAATAGAAATGACCAACGCCAAAATAGCCATAAATAAACGGCGATGTTTTGCCGGTAATACTTGCAACACTTTCCATTTTTTCCGGTTGGCTTAAAGTGCGTTTTTTCCGCTTGCTCAATAGTTTCTGTGGCAATAGTTTCAGTTTTAATGTCTTCTTCAACCGCAGATATTGTCTCTTCTGAAGATACAGTCTGGATAACTGGTTCTTGCTCTGTTCTCAATGTTTCGCTAGAAATAAAAAGGCGCGCTTTCTTGAGCTGGAGTATGGCCAAAAGTGGGTTCTTTACGCTCATGAAAATTTGTTTCTACATGATCTTTTTTTAGCAACAAACCTTTTTGCTTTATTAAAAATTGACTCGCTAGGTTGCACCACTTTCTTTGGTGTAATTGGTTCAACTTGATTAAGACCTAAATCTAATTCATCTTGAGATGATTGTTCATTTTGATTTTTTTATTCATAGAATCCACTGGATTACTCCTGATACTTGTTGTTATTCATGTTAATTAGCCGCGGAAGTGCGGCGAAAAAAATTACGCGATATTTTTATCGGATCTTATTCCGCGTATAAAGTCTTATTTGGTTCGCCAGCAATTTCTCGTGCGAGTTTGGGAACAAGATAGCCAGATGTAAGAGATTGCAAGGTTTTATAAATTTGCATAGCCTCGATATCGCTAATCAGAAAATGGCTCGCTCCTTGCACTTTATCTAGCAAATGCAAGTAATAAGGTAAAAATTCCTGTTTGAAAAAAAGTTTATCGCTCAATATTTTTTTAGAATTTGTGCGTCATCATTCACGCCTTTTAGCAAAACTGATTGATTCAAAAAGCGTGACATTCACGGCTTTTTAATTTTTGCATCGCATTAGCAAAAAAATTTGATCAATTTCATTTGGGTGATTAATGTGTCACCATAACTGTTTGCAAAACGAGTTTCGGCTAATAAAAAGTGCAGAATTCATCAGTAATCCGTTGCGGAATCACAACAGGCAAACGGGTGTGAATACGCAAACGTTGTAAGTGCGGTATATTTTCCAAATGTTTTATTAACCACGCTAACTCATGATCTTTCGCCATTAGAGGATCGCCACCTGAAAAAAATCACTTCTTCAATTTCAGGATGATCAGCAATGTAATCTAATGCCAGCTGCCAGCTTTTTATTTCCTGGGTTTTTCATCGTAAAGGAAATGTCGGCGGAAACAATAACGACAATTCACTGCACAACCACCCTTCGCCATAAAGAGCAAGCGGTTTTTGATATTTATGAAGAATATTCGGCACTGCATTGGCATTTTTTCTTCTAAAGGGATCCGTACTAAATCCTTCGGCTTGTACAAACTCTAGATCAGAACACATCACTTGCAAGAAAAAGAGGATCTTGCGGATTACCTTTTTCTATTTTTATCAATGAAAGGTTGTGGTACGCGAAGCGAGAAAAGTTTCCGCGCAGCAATGGATTGCTCAAAAATCATCTTCTGGTAAATTTAAGGCTTTTTAGCAATAATTTAGGATCTGAAATCGCATTTTTAGAATTGTGAGCCAATTTTTGTTCTTCTCTAATGACGGGTTCTTGGGTTAAAATACGCACTTTTCAAACCATCTCTAATTTTTAGGATATTAAAAATATGGCTACATATACTACCAGTGATTTCAAACCAGGTCTAAAAATTTATGCAAGACGGTGAACCTTGCGTAATCGTTGAAAATGAATTCGTAAAACCAGGTAAAGGTCAAGCTTTCACCCGTACTCGTATTCGTAAATTAATTTCAGGCAAAGTATTAGACGTAAACTTCAAATCTGGTACTTCGGTTGAAGCTGCTGATGTTATGGATCTTAACTTAACTTATTCATACAAAGACGATGCATTCTGGTACTTCATGCACCCAGAAACATTTGAACAATACTCTGCTGATGCAAAAAGCTGTAGGTGATGCGGAAAAAAATGGTTATTAGACCAAGCAGATTGTATCGTGACTTTATGGAATGGTGCGCCAATTACTGTTACTCCACCAAACTTTGTTGAATTAGAAATCGTCGATACAGACCCAGGTCTTAAAAGGCGATACAGCAGGTACTGGCGGTAAACCAGCAACATTAAGCACTGGCGCAGTAGTAAAAGTACCTCTTTTTCGTTCAAATCGGTGAAGTAATCAAAGTCGATACTCGTTCTGGCGAATACGTATCTCGCGTAAAATAATATTTTACTGTTAAACGAAGGTAAGTTATTTTCGCTGCTATTCAAAGCAAAGAATCTAAATAAAAATAGCCCCAGACAATTATAGTCTGGGGACTCACTTTTAGTTGATTATCAAGAAATCACGGTAATTCATCAATTTCCTTATCTACTTTAGGCGGGATCATATGTTCACGGCGTAATCCAACATCGTATGCAATTGCGATTGCAATAAAGATTGAAGAATATGTACCAAATCCAATACCCACAAGTAATGCTAAAGAGAAGTTATGAATTGATGGACCACCAAAAAAAGAACAATGCACAACAACAATTAATGTTGTAGCAGAGGTCATGATGGTTCTTGATAAAGTTTGCGTTAAAGAAACATCAATAATATCAATGGTATCTAGACGTCTTATTTTTTTCTGAAATTTTCACGCACACGGTCAAAGACCACGATACTATCGTTAATAGAATAACCCACAACAGACAAAAATCGCTGCAACAAATGTTAAATCAATTTCGATTTGTAACGCTGAAAAACACACCAAGAGTAATAATTACGTCATGCGCAAGGGATGCGATACCGCCGAAACCTAAAACGCCATTCAAAGCGAGAACCTACATAAACCAGCATCATCGCTAATGTTGCTAATGTCGCATAGACCGCGCCCTGAGCCAATTCTTCCCCTACGTTTGGTCCAACGAATTCGACACTACGAATCTTAATGCCAGAATCTATTTCTTGGAGCATTCCTTTTACGCGATCGCTAATTCCTGAATCATTGTCCGTAGCGGGTAAACGAATCATGACATCTTGAACAGAACCCGTTGTCTGGACAATTGGGCTTTTCAATACCATTTTCATGGAGCTTACCACGGATTTTTTCTAAGTCTGCAGATTGTGAAAAATGGGTATCAAAAACAACCCCACCAGTAAAAATCCAATCCCCAGTTAAAGCCTTTTGATACAATAAAAATAGTGAAACAGCCATTAAAAAGTGCGGAAAAATATAGCCCAATTTGCGCAGTTTCATAAATTCAGTCAATGGGAACGGGAGTTTAATCCCATTGATTTCACGGATAAAATGTCCGTCTTTATCTTTTTGCAAAAATTTTCATCGTTCCCTACCTAAATTGATAATTTCTTAAGTTGTTTGCCGCCATAAAGCGCATTAACTAACGCACGTGTTCCTGTAATTGCGGTAAACATTGAAATTGCCACACCAAGTGAAAGTGTAATTGCAAATCCTTGGATTGGGCCTGTCCCTACTGCATACAAGATAATTGCGGTTAAAATTGTCGTTAAGTTTGCATCAAAAAAATAGAGGTAAACGCCCCTGTTATAACCTTCGTTGATTGCTTGTTGAATTGGACGACCATTACGAATTTCTTCTTTAATACGTTCAAAAATCAACACGTTTGCATCCACCGACATACCTAACGTTAATACGATACCCGCGATTCCTGGCATTGAAAGCGTCGCACCAGGTAAAATAGACATCAAACCCACTAACAACTACAATATTAATGACCAAAGCAAAACTTGCGATAATACCGAACATTTTTGTAGTAGAACAGCATAAAGACAATCACAGCAATGAGTCCCCAGAAACTCGCATTAATCCCTTGCTCTACATTTTGAGCTCCCAAAAGATGGGCCAATTGTACGTTCTTCAACAATTTGAATTGGCGCAATTAATGCCCCAGATTTCAATAAGGTAGAAAAGGTTATGCGCTTCTGCAATACTATCGACACCGGTAATTTGGAAGTTAGAGCTGAAACGACCTTGGATCGTCGCCACATTAATCACTTCCTCATGTTTTTCTAAAATAGTTTTACCATTTTCATCTTTTTGCCGTTATCTTTATATTCAACATAAAGCGTTGCCATTGGTTTCTTGTAATATTTTTTGGTAGTTTGAGACATAATCTCACCACCTTCACTATCCAAGGTTACACTCACTTGCGGGGTGCTTGAATGCTGATCTAAACCAGAACTTGAATTAATAATATGCTCGCCACCCTAATACCGCGCGTTTAAATAATGCAACAGGATGACCTTGGCGATCATATTTAACTTCCGAATCAGCTGGCAACATATTACGAGAAATTGCATCGGCCGTAACATTTTGATTTACAATACGAAACTCAAGCGTTGCAGTTGCCCTAAAATTTCTTTTTGCACGAGCAGTATCTTGAACACCTGGTAATTCAATCACAATACGTTCAGCACCTTGACGTTGAATAACCGCCTCAGATACCCCTAATTCAGCAACACGTTTACGCAAAATCGTTAAGTTTTGCTCAATTGCTAAGTCGCGTGCTTCATTTAATGCTGAAGTTGAAAGACCTAAATTGATACTATCGTTATCCAACTCTGTTATATCTAAGGTTGGATGCAACTGATGAATAATACGTTCCGCTTTTGGAGCGTTGGCTTTGCATCGGCCAATGTAACAGATGTACCAAAAATGCTCAGTATTTTTTAATTGCTGTATATTGAATTTTTTTCTTTGCGAAGTTCGTTACGTAAACTGTCTTGTAATTGCTCTTGGCGTTTTACAAGTGCAGCATTCATATCAACTTCCATCAAAAACGAACCCCGCCGCGTAAGTCTAATCCCCATTTCATTGGGTTAGCACCAAACATGCTTAACCACGCTGGAGTGGCAGGAGCAAGGTTTAATGCAGTGGTGTAATTATTACCAAGACGTTCAGCAATTTTATCTTTAGCGAGGAGTTGATCATCGGTATTAGTGAAACGTGCTAGAATTGATCCATTCTCAAGCACGATAGATTTGGTTGGAAGATTGTTAGTTTTAAGCACATCTTGAACTTGTCCAAGCACGCTAGTATTCGCTTCTTGACCGCGCGTACCAGAAATTTGCACCGCAGGATCTTCACCATAAATATTTGAAGAGAATATAAAAATCCCTGATGGCCACAATAAAAATAACCATCAAATTCTTCCATAATGGATAACGGTTTAACATAGTTTTCCTTTTCTTTTTCTAACGCACAGAGCCACAATTCGTGGCTCTGGAAAAATAATTAACGTTACTCTTAAAGTGATTTTAATGAACCTTTAGGAAGAACGCTCACAATGTAGTTACGATTAATCGTAATTTCTGTCGTGTCGTTTAAAAGCAATCACGATGCTATCACTACCTTCGGTTACTTTTAGTAATTTTGCCGATTAAACCACCAGCGGTTAAAACTTCAGTACCTTTTGCAAGCTCAGACATCAATTTTTTTATGTTCTTTATTGCGTTTAGCTTGCGGGCGATAAATCATAAAGTAAAAATTAAACCAAAGATCACGAAAATAAATAACGTGGACATCGGGTTTTTGTGCTTCCATTGTATGTTTTTCCTTGTTAATTTAAGTTAAAAATTGCACTTAAAATACCATAAATTGGCTCATTGGGAAAGGTGAACCACACCCAATATCCTACGTTATGGAGATTAATTTTATTTTTCAAGATAACGATAAATTCTTTTTCCGAAGCGTAATACTGCTCGACCAAGGAAAGCAGAATTTTCCTCTGCAAAAAATAGAAAAATTTTCCACCGCACTTTCAAGGTTTAAAAATCAACATTAGCTCATCATTTTTATCCAAATTTTTTAAGGCTTTTTGGCACTTAAAAAGAGGAATTGACATCGAAGTGCGGTTAAATTAAGCTGATATTTCATTCTTTCACTTGACGACGAGCACTCATGCTCTTGCCCATTTCAGACAAAAATATCTGCACTTAAGCATTCACGGCCCATTTCAAATAACGGTTCTTCTAACGCAATATGACGATCATAACTTTGAACAAAGCGTTCAATTAAATGTTCATCAATATTTTTGACGTTGTTCAGAAATTAGTTCTTCTAACTGAGCAGATAATGCATTCCAATTTTCATGCAAAATATTCGTGCTGTTTTTCTAATTCATCAATGGAAGTTTGTGCTTGCGGAGCTACTTTGACTAATTGAGGGAAAAATCTAATTCCCTCATCCTCATGATGTAACGGTGCGGCGCGATTGAAATAAGTTAAAAATCTGCTCAACATCATTTAATACAGCCTGAGTATAGCCGTGTTTTTCTAGATAATCAGGCAAAATGCTCAACTGACGGCAAAAAAACGTTTTACCTTACTATGACAGGCATAAAAGCATTTCAATAGGTTCATTCCAAGTGGCGAATTGCTGAGGTTCAAGAATTTGCATAAGGTTTCCTTTGTTAAAAAGTGCGATCAAAAAACATTTCATTTTTCTACCGCACTTTCATCAATTATGAGTTATCCGCTAATTGTAATGGAGGAACAGGTTTGCCCCATACGAGCATAGAATTCTACAACAAAAATCATCAAAATGATCGTCTTCGATAGCTTGACGAATTTCCGCCATTAAACGTTGATAATAACGTAAATTGTGAATGGTATTTAAGCGTGCACTCTAAAATTTCACCGCATTTATCTAAAATGATATAAATACGCTTTGGTGTAGTTTTTACAGGTGTAGCAATCACATTCAGGATCCAATGGGCTGGTATCATCACGGTATTTTGCATTACGGATTTTAACAATGCCGTCTGTCACGAATAAATGACCGTTACGAGCGTTACGGGTTGGCATCACGCAGTCGAACATATCAATACCACGACGCACGCCTTCCACTAAATCTTCCGGTTTACCTACGCCCATTAAATAACGTGGTTTATCAGCTGGGATTTGTGGGCAGATGTATTCTAAAATACGGTGCATGTCTTCTTTTGGTTCGCCTACCGCTAAACCGCCCACTGCATAACCGTCAAAGCCAATATTCACCAAGCCTTCTAATGATACTTTGCGTAATTCTTCAAATACGCCGCCTTGGATAATACCAAATAGGGCATTCTTATTGCCTAATTCATCAAAGCGATCGCGGCTGCGTTTTGCCCAACGAAGAGACATTTCCATGGATTTTTTTGCATAATCGAAAGTCGCAGGATAAGGCGTACATTCATCGAAAAATCATCACGATGTCAGAACCCAAATCATATTGAATTTCCATGGATTTTTCAGGAGAAAGGAAAATGCGCTCACCGTTAATTGGGTTTTGAATTTCACACCTTCTTCGGTAATTTTACGTAATTTACCTAAACTAAATACTTGGAAACCGCCACTGTCAGTCAAAATCGGACGATGCCATTGCATAAAGTCATGCAAATCACCGTGTTTACGCATGACTTCTTGTCCTGGTCGAAGCCATAAATGGAAGGTGTTACCAAGCAAAATTTCTGCACCTGTCGCACGCACTTCTTCTGGTGTCATGCCTTTTACGGTGCCATAAGTACCCACTGGCATAAATGCAGGAGTTTCTACGGTGAATGTGCCTTGTGGGCGTTCAAATACCAAGCGACCACGACGGGCATTGCCGCTTGTTTTATCTAATTCATACTTCATTTTTCCTCAACGAATAAACAGTTCGTAGGTTATTGTTCAATAAAAAAAGCCTGTTAGTACAGGCTTCTTGATAGGTATTTTATGGGTTGGCTGAAAATAAGTCAAACGACTCATTCCAATCCTCTCACATTAGGGTTTTTATTGATAAACATCGCATCGCCATAACTAAAGAAACGATATTTTTCTTGCACTGCATGTTTATACGCATTCATGGTATTTTTATAACCAGCAAAAAGCTGAAACTAACATTATCAATGTGCTTTTCAGGTAAGTGGAAATTAGTAATTAGCAATCCACTACTCGGAATTTTTTTACCAGGATAAATAAAAATAGAGGTATCAGAAAAATAAGGCTCAATTAAATCTGGATTGCCAAATTCTTCCGCAGAAAGTGCCGCACTTTCAATAGAGCGAACAGAGGTTGTTCCCACTGCAATAACACGTTTACCCGCTTTTTGCTGCAATAATAGCATTGCAAACTTCTTGAGAAACTTCTACGTATTCTGCATGCATCACATGATCTTCAATATTTTCGACACGAACTGGCTGAAATGTGCCCGCACCTACGTGTAATGTAACAACTCAAAATTCACGCCTTTAGCTTTGAGTTTCTCGAGTAAGTTCTCATCAAAATGTAAGCCTGCTGTTGGTGCTGCTACAGCACCTGGGACTTACTATAAACGGTTTGATAACATTCTTGATCAGCTTCTTCATCGGGACGGTCGATATAAGGCGGCAATGGCATATGTCCAATGGATTGCAACACATCTAAAAGAGCGGTTGATTTATCACTAATTCCACTTCAAACAATGCACCATGACGCGCTGTCATTACTGCTTTAATTCCATTATTTTTCGCTTCAATTTACTCTTCACCTAAAAATAATTCAGCCCCTTCTTTGGGTGATTTTTGATGAACGAATATGCGCTAAGAAACGAGTGCTCATCTAGCATGCGTTCAACTAAAACTTCAATTTTCCCACCACTAGCTTTACGTCCAAACATTCTTGCAGGAATGACGCGAGTATTATTGAAAATCAATAAATCGCCTTCATCAATTAAATCCAATACATCTGAAAAAGTGCGGTCAATTACCGCGCCATTTTCCCCATTCAAATGTAATAAACGGCAAGATGTTCTATCCTCTTTTTGGATAGCGAGCAATAAGTTCATCAGGTAAATCGAAATTAAAATCTGAAACACGCATAGTCAATGTGGATAAAATAAAATGATGGTTAAGTCTAGTTTGAATTCAATATGAACTCAAGAAAAAAATCAAATTAAGAGAATTTTATCCCCTCATTGTATAGCTGTTAATTTAAGATCTTTCAAGAGAGAATAGCTAAATATCTTATGATCGCCTTACATTAGCCATCGATGACTATTCAAAATGTTAATAAACTATACCAACACGATCTTTTTGCTATCAAAAAGATATCCTATAGAATGCCCAAATCAAGATAAGGTGAAAGACGACAAAGAAAAATAAAACCCGGATCAAATAATATTGCGCTGGATAAAACGAGCACGACACGATTATTTTATTGAAGATGAGATTGAAGCAGGCCTTGAACTACAAGGCTGGGAAGTAAAATCAATGCGTGCAGGCAAGGCAAATATTAGTGATAGCTATGTAATTTTTCAAAAATGGAGAAGCTTTTTTTATTTGGTGCCAGCATCCAGCCTCTAAATGTTGCCTCAACCCACATTGTTTGCGATCCTACACGAACACGTAAATTATTACTCAATAAGCGAGAACTTGCCTCACTATTTGGTAAAGCTAATCGTGACGGATCTCACTATTGTGGCGCTATCTCTTTATTGGAAAAGTGCTTGGGCAAAAAGTCAAAATTGGCTTAGCAAAAGGGAAAAACAACACGACAAACGCGATGACATTAAAAAGAGCGTGAGGTGGAAAGTTACAAAAAGATCGCATTATGAAAAATGCACATCGTGGATAATATGAGAAAAGCATAAAGCCCGGAAATGATTCGGGCTTTATTGCAGTGTTTATTTTACTTTAGGCAGGGGTTAATTCAGGTTCTTTCGGCTTTTCTACCGCTTCAAAAGATTTACCTTTATTCGCATCAATAATTTGTTGAGTTTGATTTTCTAATGTAGTTAGCCCCATCTTATTGTAGAGCTTCTTTCATTAAGAATAAACCTTCATGAGGTTGCTTGCGCATCAGGATATTGCTTTAACATACCAACAACACGATTTTGACACAGCTACCCAAGCATCTCGTTTAGCATAAAACTTTTGCAATATCTAGCTCATGGCGAGCAAGGGCCGCTTTAATATAAGCCATAGCCGAGCAAGCGCATCTTGTGTATAAGGACTATTTGGGAAATGCGTAACTAAACCTTGGAAATAATTAAATGCATTACGCATAGAAACCGTTTCACGTGTTGCGCGATCGATTCCAAAAATCTTGATAAAATTATCGCTCATAGCCGAATATGCAAGACCTAGTCATATAAATCACATAAGGTTGGTTTTGGCTTTGAGGGAACATACGAATAAAATCATTTCCCAACGTCTCAATATCCGTATAGTTTTGTGACTTATAATTTGCGTAAATCAAATCAATCATTGCTTGTTCTTGATAGATGCTGCCGGGGAAGCGCTCATTTGCAGCTTTTTAAATAGCGAATAGCTTCTGAATATCCACCTTCTTGCAACGCATTTGAACCTTTCGTATAAAAGTTCACTCACCGATGCTTGTTCAACATCTTTTGAACCTGAACACCCAACTACCAATGCTGCCATTGCCAATAAAGCTAAAGATTTCATTTTACGCATTGTTTTTCCTTAATTTTTACGAAAACCGATAAATAAGATACAATTGCTAGCTAGTTATAGGAACATTAATCAATAAGCCAACTTTTTACTTTTGAGAGTCTTTTATGCCATTAATAACCCTTTTCAGCTGAAATACAGTCAGAACAAATAGGACAACGCTTAGACCAAACGCTTGCAGAATTGTTCCCAGAGTACTCTCGCTCCAGATTAAAAAACTTGGATTGAAGCAGATCTCGTTAAACTTAACAATCAAATTGTCAATATTCCTCGAGAAAAAGTGCTGGGGGAGAACACGTAGAAATTACCGTTGATATAGAAGATGAAACACGTTTTGAACCCTGAAAATATTCCCTTGAATATTGTTTATGAAGATGATGATATTATAGTTATAAATAAACCCAAAGATCTTGTTGTTCATCCAGGTGCGAGAATCCGAATGGAACTGTGCTCAATGCGCTACTCTATCATTATCCACCAATCGCAGAAGTGCCTCGTGCAGGGGATTGTCCATCGCCTAGATAAAGACACGACCGGATTAATGGTCGTAGCTAAAAGCGATCCCCGCACAAACCAAACTTGTGCGGGATCTACAAAAACGAAAAATCACACGCGAATATGAGGGCGGTCGCATCAGGCATAATGACTAAAGGCGGTACTGTAGATCAACCAATGGCTCGTCATGCAACCAAACGTACATTAATGGCTGTTCACCCAATGGGAAAAACCTGCCATTACCCATTATCGTATTATGGAAAAATTTCCGCAATTACACTCGCTTACGCTTGCGGCTAGAAACAGGTCGAACCCACCAAATTCGTGTACACATGGCACATATAGCTCACCCATTATTAGGGTGATCAAACTTATGGTGGACGCCCTCGCCCACCTAAAAATTCTAGTGAAGCATTTATGTCTGTTTTTACGTGATTTCAAACGTCAAGCTCTACATGCCGTAATGTTACGCCTCGCACATCCAATTACAGGGAAATGATGGAATGGTATGCGCCTTTACCAGATGATTTTGTGAAACTGCTCAACGCATTAAAAACAGATTATCTAGAACACCAAAATGAATTGGACTATTAATTAATGCGGATCATACAACCTAACTGGCCTGTTGCTAACAATATTCACGCCTTTACTACTACACGTGAAGGCGGTGTTAGTACTGCACTCTTTAATGATTTTTAATCTTGGCGATCATGTCAGCGATGATAAGAGTGCAGTCAAAATTAACCGTGCTTTACTCGTAGAAAACTAACTTACCTCAAGAGCCTTTATTTCTCACTCAAACTCACAGTACACGCGTTATTCAACTCCCTTATTTGGACGATAATTTGGAAGCTGATGCCGTTTATACTCAATGAACCCAATCAAGTCTGCACTATCATGACAGCAGATTGCTTGCCCGTATTATTTACAACAAAATCCGAAATGAAGTAGCTGCAACCCATGCAGGATGGCGAGGACTTATGCGATGAGCATAATAGGAAGAAACAATAAAATATTTTCAAGCCAAACCTGAAGAGATCATGGCATGGTTTGGACCAGCTATCGGTCCAACAGCATTCCAAGTAGGAAACGATGTTGTAGAGCAATTTATCGCCATAGATCAAAAAGCGAAACTGGCATTTTCAACCAGATAGGAGAAAAAGAAAAATTCCTTGGTAATCTTTACCAAATCGCTACACAACGATTAAACAACTCAGGTATTACTCAAATTTACGGTGGGGAACATTGTACCTTTAACGAAAAAGAATATTTCTTTTCTTATCGCCGAGATCATCAAACAGGAAGAATGGCAAGTGTTATTTGGTTTGAATAAAAAGAAAAGCATCTATTCATGCTTTTCTTCTTTTAAAATTCAAGCTTAGCTATTAATTCAACCAGAATAAATATCCCATTGTTGAAATTACAAGAATACATACTAGATTTAGAACAAAGCCAGCTTTTACCATTTCACTTTGTTTCACTTGACCAGAACCGAATACAATAGCATTTGGTGGCGTTGCAACTGGTAGCATGAAGGCACAAGATGCACCAAGACCAATAATTAATGCTAAACCAATTTCTGGCATACCCAATGATTGGGCAATAGAAATAAAGATCGGTACGAGTGAGTGCCGCACTTGCTATGTTAGAGGTAAATTCAGTTAAGAAAATAATGAATGAAGCAACTAACAAACCAATAAGATAGAAATGTTGCCCTTCAATCATAAAAGACAATGCTATCAGCTAAAATTTTACTTGCTCCGGAATCCTTCAACACCGCACTTAATGTTAATCCACCACCGAAAAGCATTAATACGCCCTCAATCGGTACTTTTCTTGAATTTGTTTCCAGCTTGCAATGCCCGTAGAACAAATCACAATAGCCGCTAATAAAGCGACAACACTATCGAAGCTAGTAATATTTTTCTGCAAACCAAGTAAGCCTGAAATCAGTGGATTAATTTGCCCACTAAATACCCAAGTTAAAGCAATCACAACAAAGATAACAAAGTGTTAATACACGCACTGAATTCATTTCAATGCTTTCAAAGATTGCTCAAAAATTAATATGAAGTTTTGGCTTAAAAATAATGTAAAGTACCAATCATCAGTGGTAGCAAAAAATGATCATGATTGGTAACCCAGTACCATAACTCAATCTGCAAAAAGTTAAATGCAGAGTTACTTGCTACAATCGCATTCAGTGGACTCCCCACAAGGGTTCCCATACCACCAATTGATGCACTATAAAGCAATCCCTAATAATACAAACACATAAGTATTATGTTCTTTCTCACGATCAAGTTGGCTTAAAATCCCCATTGCGAGGTAACATCATAGCTGCAGTTGCCGTGTTACTCATCCACATAGAAAGGAAGGCTGTAATCAAAAAGAGATAAATAATGGCAATAAATAAATTACCGCGCGCTAACGCCATAATCTTATTAGCAATCATTTTATCGAGTTTTTGAATGTGCAAAACTGTAGCCAAAGAAAAAGCCACCAAAGAATAAAAAGATTGTGGGATCAGCAAAAGCCACTAAAAGCTTGTTTGGTGCTCACTAAATCTAGCGCAATCGCCAATAATGGCACCAATAATGCAGTAACCGTAACGATGCAATGCCTCAGTTAACCAAAGCACTGCGACAAAAGCTAATAAAGCTAAACCAGCACTCGCCTTTGGCTCATAAGGCAGCACTTTTAATAACACAAAAACAGCACTATATCTAAAATAAAATAATGCCATTTTTATGATTTTTGAAAGATTTCATCTCAGTCTCAAAGTTCCTCCGTTAGTGTTCTAACTCAGAACGGACTACAATGTTAAATGAGATGTTAATAAGTTGCAATGCTCAACTTTTCAGAAATGTGATCTAGTGCAATAAATTTCGATAAAAAGTGCGGTTATTTTTCACCGCACTTTTGCTCTTTCATATTATTCGTCCGAATCATCTAAATCTAAGAGCTCTTGCGAAAGTATAATTCCTGTCAGATCTGCGTAGATATAATCTTCAGGAAAAAGGTGACGCCACCAAAGTTCACCGGAACATCGCTCTCACCATCACTACTTTCATCTGCACTGACTGGGATTGGCGCGGGCATGAATACCAATATCGAGGTTTTCTAATTGCTGAATTTGGCGTACTGCCCCATATACAATAATGCCTTCCCAGCCATTATCAACGGCAAGTTGAGCCAATTCTGCATCGATCAAACCACGGCGTACCGCACCGCCGCCATCAATGACAAGCACTCGACCTTCGCCGTTTCTTCTATTACTGTCAGCAATTAACCCATTACTTTCAAAAGCATTTTACCGTAGTGACTTTACCGTAAAAAGATTACTTACGCCACCAAAGCTTGAAAAAATTGGCTCTACTACATCCACTTGTTCTGCATAAAGATCATAAAGTTCTGAAGTATCAATAAACATAACTTTCCCTATCGATTGTTGAAATTTTGTTTGCTTTAGTATATGCCGATTTAGCTGATAAAGCGAAGCCTAAACTAAACAAGATATTGATTAATAACGAAATCATAGACATTTGAGCCAACATTGGGCGCAATTCACTTGGCTGCTGACTGCGATAAACAAAGATCGCATGTTTAGCTAACAACGGCATTGCCAATACAAATAAATAATTTGTCCAAGAAATACCCGCCGCCAACACAAATGCTGAAATAACATAGGGCCGCCACACTTAATAAAATACAGTGGTAAACCTGCCCCCTTATATGCACCTTAAACGAACGGCTAAGGTATTTTTGCCAGCTTTCGCATCCTGTTCAATATCGCGTAAATTATTGATATTTAATACCGCACTAGCCAATAAGCCAGAACCAATAGCAGGCAAAATAATGTGGCTATCAATACTGTGAGTTTGCAAATAATAAGTACCGCCCACACCAAGCAAACCAAAAATACTAATACGAAATATCGCCCAATCCCATATAGCTATAAGGTTTTGCGCCAACAGTGTAAAGTAATGGCAGCAACAATAGCTAAAATGCCAAGCCCGGCGAAAGCGAATAAATCTGAGAGGTTTTCATAAGCGATTCCAATCAAGAAACTTCCTGAAAGAAAAACTGGCACACCACCATTAGAATTAATCCCATTTCAGTTCTTTTGCTGAAATGGCTCCTTTTGAATACCAATACGTAATGGCCCAATACGTTCTTCTGTATCTGAACCTTTTGATGATCCCCATAATCATTGGCAAAATTAGAAAGCACCTGTAATAAAATTGTCGTGAGTAAACAAAGCGCCATTACAAGCCCATTAAAACCTGTGGATTCGCTCAATAACCTAATGCCGAACCAGTGAAAATCGATGCCAACGCTAAGGGCAAAAGTTTTTGGTCGAGCCGTTTCCCACCACATTTTCAATTTTTCATTTGTCATTTCTTTTGACCGCACTTTTTGATTACAATAGGTCGCGTATTCTACACTAAGACACCCAATTTATGAATGATTTAACCTTATCGCTCATCGCCATTATCCACGCCTTATAAAGAAAAGTTCTCCGTACCACGCCAACCTAATTTAGTTGAAGACGGTGTAGGCATTGTAGAATTCTTACCGCCTTATAATTCACCTGAAGCAGTACGAGGATTGGAACAATTTAGTCACCTTTGGTTAATTTTTCAATTCGACCAAACTCCAACAAGGAAAATGGCAACCCACCGTGCGCCCTCCTCGGTTAGGCGGTAATCAACGAGTTGGCGTGTTGCTTTCACGCGCAACGCACCGCCCGAATCCCTTGGTTTATCCAAAGTCAAATTACGTCCGTAGAATGCATCAACGGTAACGTTTTCTCCATTTAGGGTGCGGTGGATTTAGTGGATGGCACGCCGATTTTCGATATCAAACCCTATATTGCCTATGCGGATAGTGAGCCAAATGCGCAATCAAGCTTTGCCCAAGAAAACCACCAGCAAAATTGACTGTTGAATTCTACCGAGCAAGCCCAAAGTGCGGTACGAGAAGAAAACGACCGCACTCAAGTCGTTTCATTCGCCAAGTGCTAGAGCAAGATCCTCGCCCTGCCTATCAACAAAAGCAAACCGAGTGATCGTATTTATGGTAGGAGTTTGTACGAATTTAATGTCAAATGGAGACTCAAAGTCGGAACAACAGATTGCGTAGAAGTGATTAACATTGAATTTTTGTGGATAGATTTCAACCATCGAATATGATGATATTTTATCCATATTCTCTTAAAGAAGATCAAAACCAATCTAGCAGTTCTCGTTTAAAAACTTGTACCTGCTCAGATTAGTTTTCATCTTCTATACATAAGTGCGGTCAAATTTCTAGTGAGTTTTAATATAAACATCGGCGTATCACCGATTTGGATCACGATGAATACGACATCTAAATCAAACACATCCTTCAGCAACTCTTCGGTCATGACTTCATCAGGTGTGCCTTGTGCCATTACTGCACCTTTTTCATGACGATTAAGTGATCGCAATAGCGGCAGGCTTGGTTGAGGTCATGTAACACCGTAATCACGGTTTTTCCGTTTTGTTGCATTTGTCGCATCATGCCCATGAGTTCAGCTTGGCGGTTTAAATCCAGATAAGTGGTAGGCTCATCGAGTAGCACTAATTCAGCATCTTGCGCAAGAGTCATGGCTAAGAAGACGCGTTGTTGCTGACCACCAGATAAATCAGAAACCAACTGTTCGGCAAGTTCGGCAGTTTGTGTTTGATCCATCGCCCAAGTGACCAATTCTTCATCTTTTTGGCTGAGTTTGCCCCAGAGATTTAAGTGAGGCGAACGCGTAGGCGATCAATTCTCGCACTTTAATCCCTTCTGGTACCAGGTGTTGCTGCGGGAGAAAAGCCAATTCTTGGGCATATTCTTTAGGGCTTTTTGCCAAATATCCTGACCTTTATGGGTAATTGAACCTTGCTTCGGTTTGAGCAAGCGAGCCACCGCTTTTAATGTGGTGGACTTGCTAGCAACCATTTGGGCCGATTAATGCAATCACTTTATTTTTCGGGAATTTTAGCGACAGATTTTTAACCACGAGTTTATCTTGATAACCCAAAGATAAATTATTGATTTCAATGCTCATTATTTAGTTCTCATCAATAAGTAGAAGAAAATATGGCGCACTGATAATTGCAGTCAGAATACCCGCTGGGAGTTCAGTTGGTGGGTCAATTACCCGCGCCAAAACATCCGAAAGTTAGTACAAGAGGGCGCCAATAATCAAGGCTGCCGGTAATAGGTGCGATGCCTGCCACCGACTAAAACGGCGAGCAGATGCGGAGCAACTAAGCCTAAAAGGCACTCGGACCACAAATTGCCACGGCTGTAGTAGAAAGGGCTACCGCTAGCACTAAAACGCTAATTTGCACTTTATTTACGGTCACCCCCAAGGTGGAAGCTTTGTTTTCCACCTAAACCAAGGGTATCGAGATCGCGACAGAAAATAAATGGCAAAGGGTAGTAACACTACTAACCATGGTAATACCACATTTAAATAAGACCAGCTGCGCCCCTACAGGCTTCCTGTGAGCTCATAACATTGCCGTATTGATCTCGACTGGATTAGTAAGCATCAGATACTGACTAATGGCTGCCCTTAACGCGGATAGTGCGACCCCAATAATTGCCATTTTTGATAGGGCGGAAGTTAAAACCGCACACGACCCACAAAATGACAAAAGAGAGTACACGCCTAAAAAGGCAAAAATTGGCATCCAGTAAAATGCTAAGTTTGGCAAGAAACATCAATACCGAAACGGCAACCAACCCTGCCGCATTGTTAATCCCCTAAAATATCGGGAGAGGCAAGTGGATTGTGCACCACACTTTGTACTAATACACTAGAAATTGCTAAGGCCCGCCTAATAAAATGGCTAACACAGCACGGGGAGGCGATATTCCATCAAGGTAGAGTAGTTTTTATCATCAGGCTGAAAGGCCACCCAAATTTCCTCAAAGGAAAGCGTATATGCCAAGGCGAATACTCAATCCAAAGAGTAGTGCCATCAGACTGAGCGCAACGACATAAAAGCCGATAACACGAAAAAGATACATGAGAGGTTCGCATTAGTGTCTTCCTCTGGCAAACTAATACAAAAACTGGGGGCACCGATTAAGGCAAGCACCGCACCGGCAGGCACTTCACTGGGGAAGTTGACCGCGCGGGCAATGGTATCTGCAGCGAGCATTAAAATTGCGCCGAGTAGCATCGCCATGGGGGAGCGATTTTTCGCAAGTCATAACCAATCCAATAGCGGGCAAGATGGGGCACTAGTAAGCCAATAAAGGCCACGGGCCGGCAACACTTACGCTTGAACCTACAATCAATAACGCCATGATGTTAGCATACCAACGTAAACGGAAGAGATTGATGCCTAGTGAACGAGCGGATTCATCGCTTAAACTGAGTAAATTTAAACGGCTGGCAACAGGCAGAAAAGTGCGGTCAAAATAAAGAACGGAAATAATGTCAATAATTCATTCCAACGGGCATGTGCAATGCCACCAGCTAGCCAGCTCATAATACCGAAGGCATGATCTTCCGCGATAATCAGCACCAATTTCGTGAGCGCGGCACAAAGTAGTGATACGGCAATCCCCGCTAAAATCACCCGGCTACGATCCCGCTGTTGTCTCTTCCATCCGTTGCTGATCAGCATCACCACAAGCCAACTCAGACCGCCACCGATACCTAGCTACTAAAGCAATGCTATAACCAGAAAGAATTAAGGGGCTAAACGCACTGGCGGTCACCATGGAAAGACTGGCTCCTGAGTTCACGCTGAGTAAATGTAGGGAGAGCTAGTGGATTGCGCGTAATGGTTTGTAACAACGCACCTGCCACCGCAAGATTGGCACCTAAAATCATGCCAACTAATGCGCGCGGTAAGCGTAAATCGGTTACCGTAATTTTGGCAATTTCATCGCCATCGGGGAGGAGCGCTTGTAAAGCTGCAAGCGGTCGAATTTCGATAGGATAATACAAAAACAGGCTTCCCCATAATAGTAAAGCCAGAATGATAAGGGGAAGTCCCCAACGGAAAGTGGACTTCATCATTATTTTTGTTTCACGAAACCTTCAATTTGTTTTGCCATAATTTTTGCTCGCTTCTAAGCCACGACCGCGAGCCCACATGTCGGCGTCAACGCTGTAAACATGATTCGCTTTTACGGCAGGAATGGCTTTCCAAAGTGGCTCGGCTTCCCATTTGCGCGCAATACTTTCATCACGATAATGGGCGATGAACAAGTATTCCGGTTTTTCCATTACTAATTGTTCAAGGTTGATTTCTACGAAAGCTTGATCACTATTGAGTTTAGTTAGGGCAAAACCTAATGTCGTTAAGAAACTACCCACATAGCCATTGTCATTTTTGGATATTAAATTTATCTTCTCGGGAAGTACCAAATGAGGCTTTTGCTTGCACACCTAAATTTTTGCGATGTTGGCAATGTAATCATTATGTTCATTGATCTTCGCTTTCATTTCGCTACTTTTACCGACTAAATCACCAATTTTTTGTGCGGTTTCAAGATTTTCTTGGTAGCTTTCATGACGAGAATCGAACATCACTGTTGGCGCAATTTTTTTCAATTCTTCAAACACCGCTGTGTGACGGGAAGGATCAGCAATAATTAAATCGGGTTTGAGAGAAGACAATCACTTCAAGACTAGGTTGAGAACGCGTGCCAACGGATTGCCATGCAGCAATCGCGTACTTGCGGCAAAATACGCTCAACTTTATTATCGTCAGCCACTCCCACAGGACTTACCCCCACTTGTGCTAGGGCATCTACGAAAGAATACTCTAATGCCACCACTCTGGTTGGGGTTTTATCAAGGGTAAACTCACCATTAGCATCTTTTACCGTTACTGCACCGGCGAAAGTAGATGCCATTAACAATACAGAAGTGAGAGTTGTTTTTAATAATCATGACATGTCCTCCAGTAATAAAACGAGGTAATTATACACAAAAATGAATTTATAATGATTTTTCTTTTTGATTAAATCCTAAAAATTACTGAATTCTTGCTATATAGCATTTTTGTTATTTCTAATAACATCTAAATATTAATTACTAAGAGGCTGCTTTAAAAGCAGAAATAGCGCGTTAAACATGTGTTATTTTTAGACCGCTAACATAGCTCTAGAAGTTTGATCTAATAGACATATCAAACAAGAAAATGCCTATGCTTAAAAATACTGCCCCTCCTCTATATAGAACTCAAGATGATGAGTCTTTAGTAATTGGTTCATCACAGACCATCTTGTTCACAAAGTAGCGAGATCCATTGATTTTTGAATTTATCCATGGTGAGAGGGCGCTCATCTTTATTGTCAGGATAACGGTCATCCAGCTGTTGACCCTATTTGATAGTTTAAAATAATACTGTTCGGGCTATCTCTTTGGTATTAAAAGTGAACGGCAATGGATAAGCCAATGTGGTTTACTACTGGTTTTAGGGATGTCCTTAACAAAAAAGTGATTGACACCAGCACACTTAGCCAAAAATAATCTTCGTCGTTTTAATGGTGCGGATGTATTTGAGCATATTTTACTTGTATCGTATGGAAAGCAATTGAAAAGGCTTGATGGGGGCAAGTGTCCGTTTACAGACAGTACCCATTTAAAGCTAGCGCTAATAAGAACGAAAACATAATAAAAAGTATAAAGGTACAAGTCGGTCAGTATATTGATATGCTCACCCAAGATGTGGTGAAAATACGAAAAAGGAAAGAAGCCGTTAAAAGCGAGTGAAAAAGTGGCAGAAATCAAAGACATCAAGGCAAGCATAGGATTATTTTAAATACCTTTGCCTCGGCAGGTAATATCGATGACAACTCAACTCCCTATATTGCTCACCTTAATTCCTCGACATAACGCTTTCAGCTCCTCCCAAAAAGCCGTCAGGCTTGATGCTGACTATTTTACCGCCCCTATCACAGAGAAAAGCTTGGCTCGCCGAGAGGTTATTAGTGTATTTGATTATCATCGCCCGAGCAAAATCAAAACCGAAAGGCTGATTACCTGACACACTATCAAGCTACGATAGAAAACGTCGATACAGTTAAGTCATCGGAGCAAGGGAAAAACTCTACGAAACTGCTGCTTGAATGGCAATCTAAAGTGAAATGTAATAGAAAGACAAAACCCACCTTTACCAGATGGTCTATAAAGTGGGTTTGCCTGAGGTATAAAATCGAGTGTTAAATACACGCTATTTTTAAATTTTATTTTTAGGTAACGCATCAGTCGAAGCATTAAATTTTACATTTGATGAGGGTGCTCAAAGTGCGGATGTTTTTCATAAATTTAATGAAACTTTCCGCATCAGGCAAGTATGTATCAACGCCTTCATATTTTGGATCATCAAATAATTTGCAAAAGTTTTGTAACCATCTTTACTGCTGCTACATAAGCATTGGTACCAACAAGATAACGTTTATTATCATCAATTGGTTCCCATTGTTGGGTTTGTTTATTCAAGACTTCCACCACTCACTAAGCGTTTACCTTCCGCATTTGTGCTTCATCTCGCTTCGTAAAAGGGCACCGAATACAGCTGCTCCATAAGGGAATGCGCCTCGTAGAACCATACTAACGTATTTCCAGGAAAGTGCTCACTAAAAGTTCCATTTGCCCGGTAAAATATCCGCACGCACACCAGCCCTCATTTGAATTGAATGCACAACCCATCATTTTGAGTCGTCTGTTATACATTGTTTCTGCATCAAAAACGCGTTGCGATAGAACCTTCTGGATTTGAGCCTGCTTTTATTTGGGATACGGTTTGCTGAACCACCGGCATTGCAGAACCAGTGATAGCACCAACAATTTCTTGTGCTAAACGATCTTTTCACTTTTATATTTTTGAAATAAGCATGTCTGTTTTGCATCATGATCATCAAGTGAAATACTCTTCATTGATTTTTAAAGTATCAAGTGCTTTTACGTTCATCGCCAGTTAATTCAGTCCATTTACCCTCCGCATTTTTCACTTAGAATTTATGAGAACTCATTAACACGTGAGAATTTTACGAGTAATAGACGCAATACTTGAGGACTGAATTTCAACACCTAAATCACAACAGCAGAATAGCCCAACCCTCCATTACAAACACGGTTCGCCATTCGGATTTTAAATTCAAGCGGATATTCAGTAGATTACTGTCGATTTCTAAACCACGTAATTCACTTCATTTCGGTATAAATAATGCGAATCGCCAGTAACGATCGCATCAATATCATTAACTTTTTGCGCGATTTCGATATCACTACCGCGTGTGAAAGTAGGATGATTTATTAATACCTTGTTGTTTTAGCGCATTCTATAATTTGTGCTGTAGCAATTTCATCATAGAACTTCCATCTTTACCTGGTGAAGAGGAATTATGCATTTTATTCACGGTGTCTAAACCGATAATAGCAATTTTTCTCCATCCAGTGAAAATATCGTAAGGTTTCATTTGTTATATAAAATTGAATTTTTATCAGGAATAACATTAGCTGAAAGTACTGAGGATTTTTAATGGCTCAGTAGCTTTTAATAAACCTTCATTACCCGCATCAAATTCATGATTACCCAAAGTAAAACTAATCAAATTACCTGCATTCGAGACAGCCGCATCAGCGGAACCACCAAAAGGTGAAATACGGCGTACCCAGTAATCGACCAGCATGTAGCACTAATGGATTTTGCACTTTTGCGTAACTCATAAAGTTTTCCATTCACAGCAGAAAAACCACCAATATCCACTTTTGTTTTGTTGACCATTTGAATTAATTCTCCTAGCGTGCGGTTCCATGTAGAATGATGGTCGATAATATAGCAGATACTTTAACTCCACAGCTTTGTGTGCTGCGGCACTTCTTTAGCAAAGGTTGTGCCCTGAGCAAAAGCTTTATTGCTAATGTACTAACTGCAAAAAGGTAACTGATTTTAGATAAAAACATAATGGCTCCTTATAGTAAAACGGATTAATTTAAGCCTTCAAGCATTGCTTGGAAAGTCTTATAACGAATAGTATAGTTATTGTGTTGAAGATTTTCACTGCTTCGATCTCAAAATACGAAAATCATCAACCTCCACCTTTAAATTGGCGAGCAAACATCATATTAGCTAGAGCGAGGCGGGACTTAATTTCAGAGACGGGGTTATCAAACTCACTCGATTCTCGGTAATAGAAAAAGTTGTTTTGATTTAGGAAAATCTTGACGTATCTGGTTCAATAATTTTTGAAATATACCTTTAGCATCAGAGACAATAATATGATTTGATCTCTGCTCCCCCGTTCTATTAAAGCCTGAACAAATTGCTCCGAATTATCTGTTTGACGAATATAAATTTTTGCCTGCTCATTCGTAAAAAGACATCAATAAGTTTTTCTTCATTTCCTGAATTAAAATTAGCATCGCCAGTATTTATCGGCTCAAAGTATAAGTAATCAAGAAATTTAGGAGTGAGATTTTTATCTGTTTTAAAAATGCGAGGTGAGGATTTTCACTATTTGGATCTGATTATCTAGGAATTGAGGAGGTAAAGAAAAAGTGCAGTAGTTTTTCTGTAAAATCGAAACTTGTTGTTTTTCTTGTTTGGCTAAAGCGATTGAAAATTGTTGCTTTGAAAGCCTCAGCGGACTCAGTAGATATTGATTGGTGAAAAAGACGAAGGAGGACTTGCTATCACAGATTGTTGAATGCCAATACATGACGCTAATCAATTAACACAGAATGAAAACCGATTTTTCATAATAAACCTCCATTTAACTGATATTTTTATCAATGTAAAAATACCGCTTAACGCGTAAACTTGACCTAAAAACTGTTTAAGGTTTCTTAGATTATACGTAAAAACAAAATTGCATGTGAATGATAATGTTTACTTTTTCAAGAGAATATAACGTACTTATTAGAATGCTCATCCAAAACTTGCAATTTTGCTCAAAAAGTATAAAATCCGTGAGCTTTTTGTCTATATATATACAGAGAAAAAGTAAGCTATATTCTTAAAATCCTTTCGAGTTTAGGAATATTCTTTTAGTAATTAAACATTTAGAGGGAAGGTTATGGTAACCATTCGTTTATCTCGTGGCGTGAGCTAAAAACGCCCATTTTATCAAATCGTAGTAGCTGACAGCCGTTCACCACGTGACGGTCGTTTCGATTGAGCGTGTAGGTTTCTTTAGCAATCGCACAAGGTAACGCAGAACGTGTTCGTATCGACCTAGACCGTGTTAACCACTGGGTTGGTCAAGGTGCATCACTTTCTGATCGTGTTGCGAGCTTGGTAAAAGAGCTCAAAAGCAGAATAATTTTGCTTTTGATTTAGTTCTTAAACTAACTAAGATGGGTGAGAAATATGGAACAACAACGTATTGAAGTTGTGGGCAAATTAGGCTCGACCTACGGTATTCGTGGGTGGTTACGTATTTATTCATCAACAGGAACAAGCTGAAAGCATTTTGAGTATCAACCTTGGTTTTTAAAAATCAAGGTGAGTGGCAGCCAACAGAATTAGAAAACTGGCGCCATCCCAATCACGGAAATCATCGTGAAATTAAAAAGGCATTGATGATCGTGAATCCGCACAGAATTTTTGTAAAATGTTGAAATTGGTAGATTTATCTGTTTTTCCCAGAACTAGAAGAGGGTGATTATTACTGGCACGATTTAATTGGTTGCTCAGTCGTAAACCTAGACGGTTGTCAATGGGAACCGTAACAGAAATGATGGAAACTGGATCTAATGATGTATTAGTGGTTAAAGCCAATACCAGATGCTTTTGGAAAACAAGAGCGGTTAATTCCGTTCTTGTATGAACAAGTAGTTAAAAGTCGATCTCACCACGAAAAACTATTGAAGTGGATTGGGACGCTGGTTTCTAATCTCAATGCACAAACGTAATGTAGTAGGCTTTTTATGTGGATGAGGGTGATTTCATTATTCCCCGAAATGTTTAAAGCGATTACGAATTTGGGGTTACAGGCAGAGCCGTAAAAACATAATCTTCTGCAAATGGAATGTTGGAATCCAAGAGATTTTACATTCGACAAGCATAAAACCGTGGATGACCGTCCTTATGGTGGTGGTCCGGGAATGCTGATGATGGTACAACCTTTACGGGGTGCGATTCATGCTGCAGCAGCGGCAGGAGAAAGGCGCAAAGGTGATTTACGCTTTCGCCACAAGGACGTCAAAACTCGATCAAGGCGGTATAACCGAGCTTGCTCAAAAATCGAAATTGATTTTGGTATGTGGACGATTACGAAGGTATTGATGAACGGTTGATTCAAACTGAAATTGATGAAGAATGGTCAATTGGCGATTACGTTCTGACCGGTGGGGAATTGCCGGCAATGGCATTAATTGATGCTGTTGCGCGTTTTATTCCTGGTGTATTAGGTAAACAAGCCTCTGCAGAAGAAGATTCTTTTTGCAGGTGGTTTATTAGATTGCCCGCATTACACCAGACCGGAAGTGTTAGAAGGATTAACTGTACTCGCGTGCTGATGATCGGGACATCATGAAGAAATTCGGAAATGGCGATTAAAAACAATCGTTACAAAGAACGTGGCTCCGACGCCCTGAGCTCTTAGAAGGCCTAGCTCTGACTGACGAACAACGTAAACTGTTAAAAGAGGCGCAAGCCGAGCATAACAGTTAGTTTCAGTTATATCTAGGATCAATAAAGGGATCAAAGCAATGTCTAACATTGTCAAACAACTTGAACAGAACAATTAAAACAAAACGTACCTAGCTTCCGCCCAGGTGATACTTTAGAAGTTAAAGTATGGGTAGTTGAAGGTAGCAAACGTCGTTTGCAAGCATTCGAAAGGCGTGGTTATTGCAATTCGTAACCGTGGCTTGCACTCAGCATTTACTTTGCGTAAAGTATCTAACGGCGTGGCGTTGAGCGTGTATTCAAACTCACTCTCCAGCTGTAGATTCTATCGCTGTTAAACGTAAAGGTGCAGTACGTAAGCTAAACTTTACCTACTTACGTGAACGTTCAGGTAAATCTGCTCGTATTAAAAAGCGTTTGGGCGAATAATTTCAGCAAAAGAAAAAGGCTTGGGATTCCAAAGCCTTTTTATAGGAGTTATTTAATCCGTTCTTCGATAATCCCACCGCCCAAAACAAATTTCACCAGGTAAAATACGGCAGATTGTCCTGGTGTGACGGCTGATTGAGGTTCATCGAAAATCACTCGAATAGTTTCATCATCAATCGAGTTCAATCACCAAGGAATATCTTGTTGGCGATAACGTGTTTTTAACCGTACAACGTAATAATTCACGAATTGGCTCGCGATCAACCCAATGTAATTGGCTAGCAATCAAACCTTTTGAAAATAAACGAGGGATGGTCATACTGAGGCGACAATAAGCTCCATTATTTTCAACATCCTTATCTACCACATACCAAGCCTCATCACCCGCATTTTTAAACCACCAATGCACTAATCCTTTACGCTGCCCCAACGTGTGATACATCAAACCATCATGGCGACCAATAATTTCACCATCAACAGTACGAATATCACCAGGTTGAGCCGATAAGTAACGAGCTAAGAAATCCTTAAATTTACGCTCACCAATAAAACAAATACCGGTAGAATCTTTTTCTTCGCCGTAATTAAGCCAAGATCTTCCAGCAATAGCGCGAACAATGGGCTTTCCTCGATTTCACCAACGGGAATAAACTTTGCCCTACTTGTTTATGGCTTAAGGTATAAAGAAAATAACTTTGATCTTTATTAGTATCTAAACCACGTAATAATTTTGCATTTTCATCATCACCGGCTCTACGTACATAATGTCCTGTTGCAATGTATATGGGCACCAAGATCTTCAACAGCATATTCTAAAAATGCTTTTAAATTTAATTTCTTTATTACACAGAATATCTGGGTTCGGCGTGCGCCCTGCTTTTATATTCAGTTAAAAATGCTCAAAACATTATCATGTATTCTGCCGCAAAATTAATTTTATGTAGTTTAATCCCCAACTTATCACATACAGCCTGAGCGTCTGCAAGATCAGCTGCGGCAGTACGTAATCCCGTATATCATCATCTTCTTCCCAGTTTTTCATAAACAGGCCTTCCACCTGATAGCCTTGCTGTTGAAAGAATAAAAGCTGACACAGAAGAATCCACGCCGCCAGACATACCACAAATCACTTTTTGGTAGCATTTCTCACAAGCTGTTCTTGTGTAAGCTGAGGGAAAGTGTTGATTATAAGTATTTGAAATTATATGGTTCTCCGTAACTTCGGTTAAGGCGAAGCACATTGGTCGATAGGATTAGAAAACGGCAAAATAATTTTTGCCGTTAAGTTTATTTTGCACATAAAGTGCGGTCGACTACGAGCAAGTTATTTTCACTTCATAAAATTGCGAATCATCATCTTTTTCGCAAATTTTTGCTCATATTCAGCTTTCGCTTGTTCATCACCCGCATCTAATTTTGATTGAAGCGTGTCACACGGTTTATCACAATCGCAAGCTTTGGCAATACCAAGGGTAGATAAACCACCGCAGCTGCCTTTTTAAACTTTGTTTTTGATCATCAAATCCGATTGACATCAACAATATAATTGCGACGAAAGCGATTAAAGTAAAAATAAAGTTTGCATAACTATTCTTTTTGTTTCTGTTAATTTTTGAAAGTAGAAGATGATTTTGTGATAAAACCATTATCTGTTTTAATGATTAAAGTAAATGGCAAGATTATTTTTCTCAGCCACTTCTAACGCCTTGTCTTCACCCAGCACAAATAAACCTGTTGATGGGCCATCTGCAGTCGTGAGGTTGGTGCAAGTACCGTAATTGAGGCTAAAGTGATGCTGAATTGGATAACCTGTTTTTCGGATCAATTTCATGAGCAAAGCGTTTACCATTTTCTTCAAAAGTGAAATACGATAATCGCCATGAGCTTGCCATTCCCATATTGTCTAATCCAATGACAGCCTCTACCGCTCTTTCACCTGTTGTAGTTGGTTTTTCAATTGCTATCTGCCAGGTTTACCTTCAATATTTTTCCTTTTCGCACGAGATTTCACCGCCGATTTCAACCATGTAATTCTGAGCATTTAATTGTTCTAACTTCTCAGCGACCTGATCAACGCCAGAAACCTTTGGCAATCGAGGATAAATCGGCATAAACTTGAGGAAATTGCTTGGCTTTAATGTCGGTTTTTGACCGCTCATATCGAGGGCAATTTTATCAATACCAGCCCGTAGCTTTAGCGTTCAGCTAATTGTTCTGGCGTAGGTTGTTTTTCTGGGCGTTTTTCAGGGCCAAATCCCCATAAATTCACAACTGGGCCAACAGTTACATCAATGCACCTTCAGTCACTTTATTTAAACGAATCGCTTCTGCCAATACTTTGGCAAAATCTTCTAAAATCTCAATCAGTGTGTTCACTTGGGTATTTTTGATTGAAACGACTCAGTTCCGAATCTTTTTGTAAGTAGACATTTTAGCGTTCACATCTTTTAAGATAGCTTCAATTTCTTCATGCGTCTTTTCTGATGTTGCTTTCTATTGGGCCTTCATCAAGGTATTTAACATGATAAGTCGTTCCCATTGTTTTACCACTTAATGAGATAACTTTTTGTTTTCTGACGAGGCAGCAAGACTTAATGCCACTGCACCGCCATGATACCGCTTATTAATTTTTCATCTGGATTTCCTAAATCTAGCGAGATTACTGGCAAACTCAACAAAACTTACCTGTAATCATAGAAAATTTTCTAAAAACACCTTAAATTTTGACCGCACTTCAATCACAAAAGTGCGGTCAGTTTACTATGATGAATTGACTAACTAAAATCAGCCACCAAAGTCATCTAATAAAATGTTTTCATCTTCAACACCAAGATCTTCAACATTTTAATTACAGCTGCATTCATCACCGGAGGTCCACACATATAGTATTCACAATCTTCTGGTGCTTCATGATTTTTCAAGTAGTTTTCATAAAAGTACATTATGAATAAAGCCTGTATAGCCAGTCAATTATCTTCAGGCAATGCGTCCGATAATGCAACATGCCATATCAAAGTTTGGATTTTCAGCTTGTAATTGATCAAAAGTCTTCTTGATAGAAGATTTCACGTTTTAGAACATGCACCATACCAGAATGACATTTTACGTTTAGAGTGAAGACGTTTTAATTGGTCAAAAATATGAGAACGCATTGGCGCCATACCCGCACCGCCACCGATAAATACCATTTCCGCATCAGTCTCTTTAGCAAAGGAATTCACCAAATGGACCAGAAATAGTAACTTTGTCACCTGCTTTTTAATGACCAAATGTATGAAGACATTTGACCTGGAGGAGCATCAGGTTGACGCGGAGGAGGCGTTGCAATACGCACGTTAAGCATAATTATGCCTTTCTCTTCGTATGTAAAGCCATAGAGTAGCACGGATAATATGCTCGTCTCACTTTGAGAGACATAACGCCATAAATCATATTGTCCCAGTCTTCATGGTATTCTTCAGGAATATCGAAATCTTTATAGTTCACCACATGTGGATCAACTCGATTTTGGATATAACCACCTGCACGGAGAAGGTACTTCTTCGCCTTCAGGAATCGCTAATTGAGCTCTTTAATAAAGGTGGCTTTGTTGTCGTTAGAAATAACAGTGTTCCATTTTTCACGCCGAAAATTTCTTCTGGGAAGTTCAACGTCCATATTGCCTTTACATTCACTTGGCAAGCTAAACGATAGCCTTCTTTTTGCTTTCCGTTTGTTAATCGTGAGAAAGTTCAGGTTGGAAGAATCTCTCCGCCACCATTTTTCACTTTAACAATGCAGTTGACCACAAGAGCCACCACCGCCGCAAGCAGAAGACACGAAAATACCTTTACTTGCTAGAGCACCTAATAATTTGCCACCTGCAGGTAATGTAATCGCTTTCTCCGGATCGTTATTGATACCAATAGTAATATCACCAGAATCGACTAGTTTTTGACTTGGCAAACAAGATAATCGCAACGAGTACTAAAATAATAGCGGTAAATGCTGCAGCACCCTAATAATAAAATTGAAGATTCGCTCATTTTATGCCTCCTTATAATTGAATACCAGAGAATGACATAAAGCCAAGCGCCATCAATCCAGCAGAAATAAAGGTTATTCCTAATCCTTTCAAGCCTGCCGGTACATCAGCATATTTCATTTTTCAGTTAAACCTGCAAGTGCAACAATTGCTAACATCCACCCCAAGCCTGCACCAATACCGTGCACGGCAGATTCTGCGAAGGTATATTCACGTTGAATCGCAAAGGATACGCCACCAAAGATCGCACAGTTTACGGCAATAAGCGGAAGGAAAATCCCCAATGCGTTATACAGTGCAGGGAAGAATTTATCGAGCGTCATTTCAAGAATCTGAACGATACCCGCGATAATACCGATAAATGTAATAAAGCTTAAAAAGGATAAATCTACCCCTTCAACTAAGGCGCCATCTTTTAACACATGTTCAAATACAGATTGGTTCGCTGGCACAGAAATGCCAGCACAACTGTTACTAGCAAACCCCTAAGCCGAATGCGGTTGACACTTTTTTTGATACAGCAAGGAAAGTACACATCCCTAAGAAGAAAGAAAGCGCCATATTTTTCAATGAAGATCGCCTTCACAAATAGGCTAATATAATATTCCATTGATTATTTCTCCTGTTGCTCAGGTTTCCACGTTCTTAAGCCCCAAATGATGAAGCCGATAATAAAGAACGCACTTGGTGCAAGAAGGAACAAGCCGTTTGGTTGATACCAACCACCGTCTTGAATGGTTTGGAATACTGGAAAGCCAAGTAAACGACCAGAACCGATTAACTCACGTAACGTTGCAACAATTAATAAAAATTGCACTGTAACCTAAACCGTTACCGATACCATCAACAAAGCTCTCAAGTGGACGGATTTCATCGCAAAAGCTTCTGCGACCCATCACGATACAGTTAGTAATAATCAGGCCTACAAATACCGAGAGCTGCTTAGATAAACCATAAGCAAAAGCTTTCAATACTTGGTCAGCTAAGATTACCAAAGAAGCGATAATTGCCAGTTGTACAATGATACGAATACTATTTGGAATGTAATGACGAATCATTGAAATAAACATACTGGAAAAAACCAGTTACTAAACTTACCGCAATGGCCATAACGATCGCGGTTTGTAGTGAGTTGTGACCGCTAATGCAGAACAAATACCCAAAATTTGCAGCGCAATCGGATTATTTTTACGATCGGATCAAGCAAAAGTGCTTTTAAATTGCTTTTTGCATCAGCCATTATCTTGCCCCGCTTTAAATTTTTACTAAGAATGGACCAAAAACCGTTTTGACTAAACCAATAATCAGCGAACCTTTATCCATTTGAGGTTAAAGTTGCACCTGATAAAGCATCAACACCGTATTCTTTGTTAGAAGAAGCATTTTTAGCAATACGAATAGCACACGTTGATCATCATCAAACAGTTTTTTATCTACGAAAAGTGCTTGCCAACGCGGATTGGCAATTTCACCACCAAGACCTGCTGTTTCACCTTGATCATAGTAAGTAATGCCTTTGATGGTATTGGCATCTGGGGCAACCGCAACAAAACCGTACATGGTTGACCATAAACCGCGACCGTACATCGGCAATGATGACTTGATTGACTTGACCTTGTTCATCTTTTTACAAGATAAACTCGCGCTTGATTGGCACGTACTTTTAATTCCGGCTTTATCTTGTTCCACCGGAATGGCTTGACTAAGTGCGGTCGATTTTACTGCTGTTTTTGGATCAAATTTTTCTACATCCTCTTTTGATGCTTGAACAAAATCACCACTTTGCAAATCCACTAAACGTGGTTCAATAAACTTTTATAAGTGTCTTTAATGACGGAAGCATTATCTTCTTTCATTAAGCCAGCAACCGTTAAAATATTACGTTGAACGTCCAGTGCTTTTTGCTCATCTTGTTTCGATTTCAATGCCACCGCGGCACCGGAAACAATGATAGAACACACTAAACTTAGCAATACAACAACGGTAACTGTACCACCAACGCTGTCTTTTATTAAACTTAGCCATTTGTTCTTGCTCTCCGACGTTTGATATTTGCTTGAACAACGATGTAGTCGAAAATCGGTGCAAATAAGTTTTGCAAATAAAATCGCTAACATCATTCCTTCCGGATAAGCTGGGTTTACAGTACGAATTAATACAGCCATTCACCAATTAATGCCCGTACCACCACTTACCTGCATTGGTAAAGGATGCTGAAACAGGGTCTGTTGCCATAAATACCATACCTAATGCAAATCCACCTAAAGATAAGGTGCCAATGCCAAGGCATTGAGAACATTGGGTTAGTATCAGAACCAACTAAATTGAATAGAGTTGAAGTTGCAATCATACTCAATCATCACACCAGCAATGATGCGCCATGCCGCAATACGAGTAAACACAATCACTGCGCCGCCGATTAAAATTGCAAGCGTAGAAACTTCACCCATTGAACCAGGTAAATTACCAACAAAAGCATCCATCCAAGTAATTTGGAGCACCAGTTACAGTATGTTGTAATGCACCCTGACCGCCTTGCGACCATTGTGAGAGTGCGGTTGCGCCAGAGAAACCATCAGCAGCAGTCCAAACGGTATCACCTGAAATTTGAGCTGGATAGGCGAAGAACAAGAAAGCTCGACCTGCAAGTGCAGGGTTCATGAAGTTACGACCAACGCCACCAAAAATTTCTTTGCAAACAACGATACCCAAAAAGTAATACCTAATGCTGCTTGCCATAGTGGCAATGTTGGTGGAACGATTAACGCAAATAAAATGGTTGAAACGAACATCCCTTCATTTACTTCATGACCACGCACAACTGAGAACAATAATTCCCCAAAATCGTACAAACGGTGAACACCACTAAGTAAATTGGTAAAAAGAAAAATTGCACCAGCGCCATTTTTGAGCCCCAAGTTGCATTAGCAGTTAAATCTAAAACCTAATGAACTTGCAAGGGCATAGTGCCAATCGTTAGCAATTAGTTGATCTAAGTTGCCTAATTGATTTAAAGGCTGGAATCGCTTGGTTACCCACATTGTACATCCCGTAGAAAATCGCAGGGGAACAATGCTAGGAAAACCGTAATCATCATGCGTTTTGAGTCTAACGCATCACGAACGTGAGTATTTTTTGATGCGTTACCGTACCTGGTGTATAAAGCAAGGTATAAATCGATTCAGAGATCGGATAAAGCTTGCTGTATTTACCACCTGGTAAAAACGCGGGTTCCATTTTTCAAAAGATTTTTCAAACCCATTTTTAACCTTCCTTCTCAATCTTATCTAATACTGACGCAAGATTGAACCGTATTCATATTTGCCTGGGCAAACGAAAGAGCATAATGCTAAGTCTTCTTCGTCTAATTCAAGACAACCTAACGCTTGCGCGCCATCGGTATCACCCACGATTAAATCACGTAATAATAGTGTCGGTAAAATATCCAACGGCATAACACGCTCATAGCTACCAATTGGTACCATTGCACGCTCACCACCGTTTTTCAGCCGTAGTGAAGTTGAATAGTTTCTTACCGAAGTGACCCAACACTGTACGAGTAATTGAATATTTATTTGATTGCGGTGTAATCCAGCCAAGGAATTCTTTTCTCATTACCTTCGGCGATTACCGATACTTGCAATGCATAACGACTTAAATAGTCATGAGACACCTTTTTTGCTGTTTGACCACAAAGTACCGAACCAGAAATTACGCGATTTTCACCCGCACTTAATTCGTTTTGGGTTAATTGAGAGAGATTAGCACCAATTACAGTGCAGATTAAACGAGGTTCTTTCACTTGCGGACCAGCAAGAGAAATAACACGTTCAACATAAAGCTCGCCTGTTATAAATAATTTACCCACAGCAATCACATCTTGATAATTGATGTGCCATACAGTTTTATTTACACCAACAGGATCAATAAAATGAATATGAGTACCAACAAGACCTGCAGGGTGAACGCCACCGAAATCATGAATCTGTAAATTTTTCAAGATCAACAGTTGGGATATTCGTATCACCTGCTTTACACAAGTGTAACGGTTTTGAAGGGAATAAACGACTTAATACTATTAAACCATTCGTGAAATCTTGCCAAAAATTCTTTTAGCACGATTGCAGGATCTGCAGCTAATGGATTGGTATCCATTGCATTCACGAAAATTGAGGTTGGTTCACTATCAATCGCAGGTACTTTGCTAAATGGACGAGTACGTAATGCAGTCCATAAACCTGATTCAACAAGGTTTTTGTTTTACTTGCTCAGAAGAAAGCATATTCAATTGTTCTGCGCTATATTTTGCGAAAGTGATTTTGCTCATTTCCTTCCACATTATTACGACAGATTGTAATACGCGCTTCTCACCACGATTGATTACAGTGATAGTACCACTTGCAGGGGCTGTAAAAATCACACCTGGATTTTTCTTGTCTTCAAAAAGCACTTGGCCTTTCTTTACGACATCGCCTTCACGTACCTTCATCGAAGGACGCATCCCCCATACTCCTCACCTAGAATCGCAACTTGATTCACAACGTTTCCGTTGTGGATTACTTCGTGCTGGTTTTCCCGCAATTGGGAGATCCAAGCCTTTCTTAATTGTAATCATACTGTTTGCACTACTTTTCAAGGTTAAAAATACAATTGCAAATAAGCAAGTTAAATGCAATCTCGTGTTTTGAGCGTGACAAAGCACCTTTAGAAAGACATCAATGCCACAAAAATAAAAAAACTCAAATCAGTTAACTTTACGATAAACATCCTTATCGAGAAATTGAATTTGGATAAAATTAAACGCCTTATTCTAGCGAAAATCTGCTTTTTCGCTACTTTAAACGCTCTACTTTTTGTACAAAAACCTTTTTGCGATATATCAAAAATGTTACATCTTCATAACATAAAAATTAATGTCCAACGCCTGCGCATTTCGTTGAAGCGGGAATTTTCTCATTTAACTCGCCCCATTCCTCTACAGTAAACAAATGCAATGCTAACGCATGAACACCGCCATTAAAGCTCATCTGCAAAGCAATTGATAAACACGTTGATGACGCTGTACTTTACGCATTCCTTCAAAAACATTACTCACAATCACACATTTAAAATGAGACTCTGCACCACGACCAGAACTATGTGAAAGTGGCTTTCATTTTCTACAGTAAAAAGTGCGGTTGAAATTCTAGTTGAATTTTTGTTCGATAGTTTGTTGAACAGACATCATAAATCTCCACAAAATCACAATGAAACGCTATACATTAGCAATGAAGTTTGCAAAGAATAACACAGTTTTAACTGGCTCATTGGGGAAATTATGACATTATCAAACAAAAATCAAAACATTATCAGCAGTAAGTATTGCAGCCGCTACGCTGTTTCCTTGCTGGCTGCCAGCACAATCAAATACATTAACGTTCACACCACCGGCACCGAATGCCACAATGAACATTAATCAAAAATGCGATTGTGTATGTAACAACGAAAGATAGTCGCACAACGCAAGATATCGCGAGCTATACCAAACGTGGAGAACTCATTAAATTAAATTCATCACCGAGTGTTACACAGTTATTCCAACAAGTGATGCAACAAAAATCTTATTAGTAAAGGTTTCAGAATTGGGCAATCCAATGGATCAAATGCGTAGGGTAACTGTGGATGTGCGTGAATTTGCTACAGCAAGTAGAACAAGGTAATCTTCGTTATAAACTTAATACCAAAATTCAAGCGACTGTTTATAGTTCAAGGCGCGAGAGGTTCATATAACAAAGCATTTAATGCTACTCGTTCACAAGAAGGCGCATTAAACGCAGATAATGACGAAATTCAAAAAAATTCTATCTCAAACATTTAACGATATTGTGAATAACATTTATCAAGATCAAGAAGTATCCGCTGCGATTAATCAATATACAAACTAATTATAAGGGCAATTTTGCCCTTTTTTATTAAGATTAAAACTTGACGAACACCGCTTTCAAGCGTAACATTCGCCCAATTTTTTAACGAGAAGGACACACACTTTGGACAGTCATAGTCGATACCGAATATCGCTCTGAGACGCCCGCCTTTTTGATTATCGGCGCGCGTTCGCCGGTAAATTTACCGTTGTTTCGGCATCTCTTAACGAAAACTTTGCGATTTTTCACCGCACTTTCGTTTCTTCTTTAATTTGTTCACTGTTAGCTGTTCATAATCCTATAAGGAGTATGAAATGATCAACGCGTTTGCTATCAATGATTCCCGCTTGGTTCGTATTGACGAAGACCAAACTGATCTCAATACTGCCATTTGGCTTGATTTACTTGAGCCGACAGGCGAAGAACGTGAAATGCTACAAGAAGGCTTAGGCCAGAGCTTAGCATCTTTTCTAGAATTGGAAGATATCGAAGCTTCCGCCCGTTTTCTTTGAAGATGAAGATGGTTTACATCTTCACTCATTTTTATTGCGAAGATGAAGACAATTATGCTGATTTAGCGAGCGTCGCTTTTTACTATTCGTGATGGTCGTTTATTTACGTTGCGCGATCGCGAGCTACCGGCATTCCGTTTATATCGTATGCGTTCTCGTAGCCAGCGTTTATTAGAATGTAATTCCTATGAAGTTTTACTAGATTTATTTGAAACGAAAATTGAGCAATTAGCGGACGTGATTGAAAAACGTTTATGCAGATTTAGAAGAGTTGAGTCGCGTTATTTTAAACGGGAAACAAGATGAAGCCTTTGATGAAGCATTAAATACGCTTACGGAACAAGAAGATACGAGCTCAAAAGTTCGTTTGTGCTTGATGGATACCCAACGAGCATTAGGTTTCTTGGTTCGCAAAACTCGCTTACCAACAAACCAGTTAGAACAAGCTCGAGAAATCTTGCGAGATATCGAATCTTTGCAACCGCATAATGAATCCTTGTTCCAAAAGTAAACTTTTTAATGCAAGCTGCAATGGGTTACATCAATATTGAACAGAACAAAATTATGAAATTCTTCCTCAGTTGTTTCTGTGATGTTCCTTCCTGCAACATTGGTCGCGTCTACCTATGGTATGAATTTTGATTTTATGCCTGAATTACATTTTTAAATATGGCTATCCAATGGCAATTGGATTAATGATCGCAGCCGCATTGACACCATATATTTATTTTTAGAAGAAAAGGATGGTTATGATGGAATTATCCCAAACCGCATTATTTATCGGATCAATTATTAATCTTTATGCACTAGTCTTAATCTTACGAGCTTGGTTACAGTTTTGCTCGAGTGGATTATTACAATCCCTGTTTCAACATTTACAGTAAAAATGACTGATCCAGTATTAAAACCTCTGCGTAAAATTGCGCTACAGTGAAAAATATCGATACTTCTGCTTTTACTGCTAATATTTATTATCGGTATGTTGAAAAGGTATTTTTATTTTGGTTTTATCAGTTAATTTCTCTTAATATTGGGTGTATTAACTGTATTGAAAAGCATTGGTTTAGCAATTTTTATGTGCTTTTTTTATTGGCGCTGTTCTAAGTTGGTTTAATCGTGGCAATAGCCCTGTGATTTATGCGTTTTATCAACTATCAGAACCACTTTTAAGACCTATCCGTCGATTCTTGCCAACATTAGGCATGATTGATTTTTCCCCTATGGTCGTCGTATTTATCTTATTGTTCTTAAATAACCTAATGCTTGATATGTTAGGTGGACTTTGGATGATCGCTGGTTAAAAATTACTCAAAAATTATTTATATTAATTAGGTTAAGCATTTTTATACTTAACCTAATTTCTCTTAAAAAGCAACCAGATTCAAAATTTAAGGTGATAATCTTTCACGGATCCAATTGCCATTTCCTTTTCTATAATAAATCCGATCATGTAAACGACTTGGACGACCTTGCAAAACTCAACTATTTCTGGACGAATTAAATAGCCTCCCCAATGCATCGGCCGTGGTACATGAAATGGATATCTAGCTGCAATTAATGCTGCTTTTGCTTAATAAAAATTTATAGCTCGAAATAACAGTACTTTGCTCACTTGCCCAAGCCCCTATCTGACTGGTATAAGGGCGACTAGCAAAATATTCATCTGATTGTTCTGTAGAAATTTTTCCGCTTTCCTTCAATTCGAACTTGACGTTCTAACTCTGGCCAGAAAAAGCAATTGCCACATTGGGATTATTGGCTATATTTTTGTCCTTTATGACTATGATAATTCGTAAAAAGACAAAACCCTCTGAATTAACTTCTTTCAACAAGACGACTCGACTACTAGGTCTCCCTCTTTATCTACTGTCGAGATATTCATTGCTGTCGGTTCGCAAACCTGGCTATTAATAGCCTCATTCATCCACAATTCAAATTGCGAAATCGGATTATCTTGACAATTTTTGTTGTGATAACACACGTTTTCTATATTCTTCACGAATATGATGTAAATCCATTTTTCCCTCCGTCAAAAATAAAAAGCCTTAGTATAAAAAAACTAAAGGCTTTTAAAATATACTTACTTATTATCAATACTCACACCGTAGAATGAATCATAGCCAAATGGGCTTTGTACATAGCCTTTTACGCGTGGGCTAAGTGGTGCAAAAACCTACGGAATGCGCCACTGGAATCCAAGGAGCTTGATTATGAACGATAACTTGCGCTCGTTTATAAAGTGCGGTGCGTTCTTCCTTATTTGTTAATCCGATTGCTTTATCTAGTAATGCATCAAATTCTGGATTTTTAAAACGAGCCATATTGAATTACCCGCGTTTGAACTTGCCAATAATGGAGATAAGAAGTTATCAGGATCACCATTATCACCAGACCAACCAAAGATACCAGCAGTTAACTCACCCGCTTTCGCACGTTTTTGGTAATCCGCCCATTCATAGGTAACAGGGTTGGTTTTTACACCAACTTTGGCCCAGTCTGCCATAATAAGTTCAGCCATGCGTTTTGGATTTGGATTAGAGGCACGAACAACAGGTTGAATCCAAAAATCGGTTTCAAAACCATTTTGGGTAACCCGCTTCTGCTAAAAAGTTGTTTTTGCTTTTTCTGGATCGTACGGATAATCTTGAACTTCATCGTTGTAACTCCAAATTGTTGGAGGAAGTGGATTTTTAGCTGGTGTGCCTGCGCCTTGGTAAACCGCTTCAATAATCGCTTTTTATCCACTGCATAGTTCAACGCCTGACGAACTTTGATATTATCAAATGGTGCTTTTTCGGTATTGAATGCGATATATGCTACGTTCAAACCTTTTTGTTCCAAAAGTTGTACTTTTGGATCTGTTTTTCATTTTGGCTAAATCCGCTACATTCGGGAATAAAATTAAATCACAAGAACCAGCCTGTAATTTTTGCATAACGTGTTGTCGCATCTGGCACAATATTGATAACTAAACGATCCAATGGTGTTCTACCCTTCCAATAGTTTTCGTTTGCTACATATTGAGCAGCTTGATCCGTTTTGTAATCAACAAAAACAAATGGGCCAGTCCCTACTGGGCGATTATCAATTGTTTCTGGCTTACCTGCTTTCAGCATTGCATCCGCATATTCTGCGGAATAAATAGAAATAAAATCCATGCCTAAACTTGCCAAGAAAGTTGCATCTTTCTTGTTTAAGGTAATACGAATTGTATTGTCATCTACTTTCTCCACTGATTTCAACAATTCAGGGAATTTCATTGCTTTGAAATATGGATAAGTCCCTTTAGACACATTGTGATATGGGTGATTCGGATCTAACTGACGTTGGAATGAGAATACAACATCATCCGCATTAAAATCACGTGTTGGGGTAAATTCTTTTGTTGTATGGAATTTAACACCTTTTTCTTAAATGGAATGTGTAGTTAAACCATCATCGCTAATTTCCCAGCTTTCAGCTAGGCAGGTTCAATATCTGTTGAGCCTTTTTAAATTCAACTAAGCGGTTATACACTTGTTGTGAACTTGCATTATAAGACGTCCCTTCCATCACAAAGTGCAGGGCTAAATCCTAAAAGGTGCTTTTGCTGTACAGTAAACAAAAGTATTGTTAGATGCAGATTTAGTTTCAGCTTGTCGGTCGGTTTATTTGCTGAACCTGATTGATCGTAAGCTGCTAATACAAGCGTTGCAGCCGCAAGAGTTAGATGTTGCTTTTAGCTTCATGATAGTTCCTCACTTTGTTGGCAGAGATTTATTCGAGCATAGTGATACCAAAATGCTAGATAAATCCTATCTAAAATAAATGTTTAATAAGATATAAGCAAATATCGCTTTTTAAATAAAAATTCTATGGATTATAACAAATTAATCTAAGGATTCTTCCGTAAATGATCGCCATCATGTTTATGTAATTTCATAAGCGACCAAACTAAGGCGATTGCAAAAAGTGATGAGGTTAAGAACGTATAGCTAAATGCTTGTTGTAAGCCATCATTTGCGCTAAAGAAATGTCTATAGAAATTTAGAATTATCGATGAAATAGCAATACCAAATCCAATCCCAACTTGCTGCACAATACTCAATACTGTGGAACCTGTGCCTCGCCTGTTGTTTTGAAAGATCGCCTACAGTCAACGTGTATTGATTGAAGTGAAAATTATCGACATGCAAGCGCCATACCACGCTGAGATTACAAATAATCCAAGTCAGAGAACTTTTGTTTACCTAACCAAGCCATTGAAATTACAGAGCCAGCCATCAAAAAGTGCGGATGAAATTAGCGTTGTTTTATAGCCCCAATGATTTAAAAATTCGTCCAATTAATATTTTCAAAATCACAGAAATTAGCGCAATCGGCGCTAATAGCCAACCTGACATTTCAGCACTGTAACCGAAAGATAATTGGAACATCAAAGGCAATAAAAAGGAACGCCAGATGCAGATAATCGGATAAAAAAATATTGGCAATAATGCCTAATCTGAATGTACTGAGTGCGGAAAAGGGATAAAGGTAAAATGGCATCTTCATTCTTTTGGCATAGGTACAATAAGCCACGAGTAACAGAACACCAACAACTAACACGCTATAGGTTGTAATTGCACTATACTGGCTTTTCACCGAGTAAATCCAAACCAAGTGTGATGCCGACTAACCCTAATGCAAACAGTAAAAACCTATCCAATCTAGTTTCTCTACCTCGCCTTTAATATTACTCATCACGCTACCCGATGCCAAAACTCCCTAGTACACCAATTGGAATATTAATTAAAAATCCAGTGCCAACTGGCGTGAATGACTAACCATCCCCTAAAAATAGGGCCCTAGAATTGGCCCAATCAAACCTGCGAAGTTGCCATTAAATTCCAAGCATTAACTAATTGTTGTTTAGGGACTGCTTGAATAATAGCTAAACGCGCCACTGGCATCATAAAGGCACCGCCTATCCCCTGAATCACTCTGGCTAAGATTAAACTTTCTAAATTAGGGGCCGTGGCACAAGCAACTGAACCTAAAATAAACGTGAAAACGGCACCGCGAAAAACAGTTAATGTCCCAAATTTTGCCGCAGCCCAAGCGGTAAGAGGAATAAATAATGCAACGGTTAAAGAATAAGCAATAATCGCCATTTGCATTTCAAAGGCGGGTTTATCTAAATCAGAGGATATCGCTGGTAAGGCAGTATTAAGAATAGTGGCATCTAGGCTTTGCATAAAAAGCGCCATTGCAGCGACCCAAGCTAAACCGCGATAGGCATTGGATTCAGTCATCGTGCTCCGTGAAAATGATGCAACCAATTTTTCAATAAAATCGGCAATTTGCGGAATACGGTTAATATCCAACAAAAGTGCGGTCAATTTCAAGGGGATAATTAGTAGCAACCGCCACAACATATTCATCAATTTCGGGTAAAGGTTTTGTCATTTCCTGACGATGGAGCAAAATCTTTGGAATTGGCTCTTGTTTAAAGCCTTCCACCAATACTAAATCCGTTAAAGTGCGGTCAAATTGTTGTGCTAAATAATCCAATGAAACAGGTTTTAGCGTTTCCGTCATGATCGCCCAGCGTTCATCATTCGCTAAAATGACTTGAGAAGAACCAGCCTCTTTTCATACGCCAGCTATCTTTTTCCTTCTTTATCAACTTGCATATTGTGATGGCTATGTTTAATCACTGAAACGCGAATGTGACGAGCGATAAGCTCTGGGATAAGTTTTTCTAATAATGTTGTTTTTACCACTACCGCTATAACCGGTAATCCCCTAACAAAGGTATTGCTCTATACATCATGTAATCCTTAAATTCTAATTACTCCAGTTTTTAACTAAAACTCCAATATAAAAAGCCTTATTGTATCCAATAAGGCTTTTTACTATTCACTATAACTTTTTCAAATTACTTAATTTTTGCTAAACCAAGCTCACAGCTTTTTCAATTGAGTGGCAAGTTCCATTTGTAGAATTTGTTGTTTACTCTGATTGAGTTTACTTTTTAATTTTATTTACCTGGATATGTGTACCAGGCTGTCTCTCGGCCTGATTTATTAAACTTTCTGTTTCTTTTAAACAACTGTTCACATTGCTGTGGAACCGAATTAGGTGCAGCTAAAACAGGGGGGCGAGATGACAGAGAAAAAAATACAGTCAAAAATAAGGAATGTTTTTCATTTTTAGATCCTTTCTTCTCTTTATCCTAGAAAAATTTCAAAACTAAAGATAGTAAGAAAATAACAAAAATACAATCAATATGTCCAGACTTAAACAGATTTTAATATGCTAATTAATAATAGAATCTAAACCAGAACTATAATTTTTTGAAAAATCACAAATTTGACATAGATCAATTTTTATAAACTTTAACAAATAATAGTTATTTTCATAACTTATATCAAAAATATGAACCAGATAACGTTTTTAGTATTTTTTATCCTTACGTTTAGTAGTAAAATAACCACCAATTTGGGTTATCTTTGTAATGATTTTTCTATTTTTTTCATCGTTGTGTAGTGATTATGTAGATAAACCAATTTAGGCTTAACTAATTAAGTTGAGTGATTAGGGGTTATTTAGGCTCTGCCTTTTTAATCATCGTTGGAACTAATGTTGTTTATACAGAGGAGTTGAGAATGTTGGACGTTGTTGACCTTTCTCGCTTGCAGTTTGCTTTTAACTGCGTTGTATCACTTCATTTTCGTGCCGCTGACATTAGGTTTGTCATTCGTCCTTGTGATTATGGAAACCATTTATGTGGCGACAGGCAAAGAAGTTTATAAAGATATGATAAGATTCTGGGGGCAAGTTATTTGGTATTAACTTTGCCCTTGGGGTGACTCACCGGTATCATTATGGAATTCCAATTCGGTACTAACTGGTCTTATTATTCTCACTATGTAGGTGATATTTTTTGGTGCGCCATTAGCGATTGAAGCGTTACTAGCCTTTTTCTTAGAATCAACTTTTGTAGGGTTATTCTTCTTTGGCTGGGATCGTTTAACTAAAGGTAAACACTTACTTGCTACATATTGCGTAGCTTTCGGTTCGAACTTATCTGCAATGTGGATTTTTAGTTGCTAATGGTTGGATGCAGTCTCCAGCTGGCTCAGAATTTAATTTTTGAGACAGTACGTATGGAAATGACGAGCTTCTTTAGATCTTTGGTTAAACCTGTTGCTCAAAGTAAATTCTTGCACACGTTAACAGCAGGTTATTCGACTGGTGCAATGTTTGTATTAGGTATTAGTGCATTCTATTTATTAAAAGGTCGTGATATTGGTTTTGCCAAACGTTCATTCTCTGTTGCTGCAACCTTTGGTTTTATTGCAGCATCAGCGGTGTTAATTATGGGGATGAATCAGGTTACGACATTGGTAAAGCACAACCAGTGAAATTGGCTGCAATGGAAGCCGAGTTTGAAACTCATCCTGCGCCAGCGCCATTTCATCCAGTTGCAATTCCAAATACTGCAGAAATGAAAAATGATTTTGCTATTGAGATCCCATATTTGGGTGGTTTAATTGCAAACGCGTTCTTTAGATACTGAAATTGTTGGTTTGAAAGATATTCAAGCGAAAAATGAAGGTCGTGTTCGTAACGGTATGGTAGCTTACGATTTATTCTACGCAATTAAAAAGCAGAGAAAAATCAGCAGGCCACGTAAATCCAGAAACTAAAGCAAAATTTGATGAAGTAAAAGGTGATTTAGGTTTTGGTTTATTATTAAAAACGTTACACAGATAAAGTTGTAGATGCAACAGATGAACAAATTAAACAAGCTGCTCGCGATACTATTCCAAACGTAGGTCCCTAACTTCTGGGCATTCCGTGGGATGTTAGCAGCCGGTGGTTTAATTATTTTACTGACCTTCGGCGCATTTGTTCAAAATTTACGTAACAAAGTCACTTCTTCTCGCTTATTGCTTAAAAGCATTGCTTTGGAGTATCCCATTGCCAATCTTAGCAATTGAATTTGGTTGGTTCTTAGCTGAGTCTGGTCGTCAACCATGGGCGATTTATGAAGTATTACCTGTGGGTGTCTCTGCATCAAAATTAACAACTGGGGATTTATGGTTCTCTATTGGTTTAATTTGTGCGCTTTATCTTGCATTCATCATTGTTGAGATGTATTTGATGTTTTAAATATGCGCGTTTGGGTCCAAGTGCGTTAAAAACCGGCAAATACTACTTTGAACAATCATCTAAATAAACAGGAGATAAACAATGATTGATTATGAATTTCTACGTTTTTATTTGGTGGGTGTTAGTTATTGTATTGTTGATCGGTTTTTCTGTTACCGACGGATTCGATATGGGCGTGACCGCACTTTTTACCTGTAACAGGCAAAAAGAAGTGGAACGCCGTATTATGATCAACTCTATTGCCCCCACATTGGGATGGTAACCAAGTTTGGTTATTAACTGCAGGCGGTGCAATATTTGCAGCATGGCCAATTGTTTATTCTGTAGCATTTTCAGGCTTCTATATTGCCTTATTCCTTGTGTTAGCTGCGTTATTCTTCCGTCCAATTGGTTTTGAATATCGTGCAAAAATCGATAATCCGACTTGGCGTTCAGTTTGGGATTGGGGCTTATTTGCGGGTGGTTTTGTACCTGCATTGGTATTTGGTGTGGCATTTGGTAACTTATTACAAGGTGTACCATTCGAATTAAAATGAGCTTTCTCAAGCTACTTACACTGGTTCTTTTCTTTGCATTATTGAACCCATTTGCATTACTTTGCGGTGTGTTAAGCCTTGCGATGTTAATGACTCACGGTGCAAACTGGTTACAAAATGAAAACCACAGAAGAATTGCGTGATCGTGCTCGCTCAGTAAGCCAAATCGGCGCTATTGTGACTTTTAATCACATTTGTATTAGCTGGGGCATGGTTATACTTCAAAGAGGGCTATGTAGTCACAAGTGTTGTAGACCATTTTGCCCCATCTTCTCCAATGAATAAAGAAGTTGCTGTTGAAAACTAGTGCTTGGTTTAGAAATTTCAATGAAATGCCAATTCTTTGGATTTTCCCTGCATTAGCAGTAGTTGCAGCACTATTAAATGCAGCATTTTCTAAAGCTAATCGTTGTGGTTTCGCATTCTTTTTCTCTGCATTGACGATGACTGGCGTAATTATTACTGCCGCAGTATCAATGTTCCCATTTGTGATGCCTTCAAGTTCACATCCTGAACAGAGTTTATTAATGTGGGATGTGACTTCAAGTGAATTAACATTAACATTGATGTTCTTCTTAGCACTTATTTTTGTCACCATATCGTTGTGTTACACAATTTGGTCCTATACAAAAATGTTTGGTCGTTTAGACGCAAACTTCATTGATGAAAATAAACACTCATTATACTAAGGAGATTAATATGTTATATATAATTTGGGTAGTGGTGTAGTGATTAGCTATATTTGCTAGTGCAAAATTAACTATTGGCAAAGAAAAAGCAGGAAAGTTTGACGAGTAATATGATTCATTCACTCTATCAATTATTCAATAAGGGTTCGTTTCGAACCCTTTCATTTATTTTAGCGCTAGGACTAATAGCCGTATTTTTCTTTTAATATTGATAATTTTTCAACATTGTTACGAAATAATTCTCCTTGGTGGATTTTTGATGATCTTCTGGGATTGATTACGGTTTGGATTCATGGAATCGGATTTGAAATTAAACGCGTAATTTGGAAACTAATTTTCTTACCTTTATATCGCTTATATCATTATATTGATTAGTGCTATAGAGCATTTTTATTTACGAGGATGATTTTTCTTCGGCATATTGCTTTATCTAAAAACAGGTTCTAAAATATCCGACCTATTGCGGTGGGCAAAGCTTAATAATGTCAGAAAAAAACCTTCTATCTTCCCCGTTCGAGTATATTATGAAGATACTGATGCTGGTGGCGTTGTGTATCATGCTCGTTATTTGCATTTTTGAGCGGGCTAGAACAGAATATTTGCGAGCGTTAAATTTTACGCAGCAAACTTTATTACAAGAACAACAACTCGCATTTGTTATCAAATCGCTCGCTATTGATTATTGCGTTGCGGCAAAATTGGATGATTTACTCACGGTAGAAACAGATGTCATAGAGATAAAGGTGCAACAATCCTTTTTGAGCAACGACTTATGCGTGATACGGTGATGTTATCAAAGGCTACAGTCAAGGTAGCCAGTGTTCATCTTGGCAATATGAAACCTGTGGCTCTTTCCTAAAGAAGTAAAAAGCTGCGTTTTACAAACCTAAAATAAACTTTTCGGAGTATACATGACTGCAGAATTGAATTTTTTTAGATCTTTTTCTAAAAAGCAAGTATTGTTGTTCAACTTGTAATTGTGATTTTTGATTTCATTCTCAATTATTTCTTGGGCAATTATTATTCAACGTAGCTGAGTTTTAACGGCTGCTTTAAAAGAAGCAAATACTTTTGAAGACCGTTTCTGGTCTGGTGAAGATTTGAATAAGCTATATGAAGGATTATCAAATCGTCGTGATATTTTAACGGTAGTGAGCAAAATTTTCTTTGTTGGTTTCAAAGAGTTTTCTCGCTTGAAACAAGTGAATCCTGATGCACCTGAGGCGATTATTAAAGGAACCACGCGAGCAATGAATCTTACAATGAATCGTGAAGTTGAAAGCCTTGAAAGTCGCGTACCATTTTTGGCTACAGTAGCTTCTGTTAGCCCTTATATTGGTTTATTCGGTACCGTTTGGGGTATCATGCACGCTTTTATGGCATTAGTGGTGCTAAACAAGCAACTTTACAAAATGGTTGCTCCGGGTATCGCCGAGGCATTGATTGCTACCGCAATCGGTTTGTTTGCTGCGATTCCAGCTGTAATGGCTTATAACCGTTTAAGTTTACGCGTGAATGCTATCGAACAGAATTACGGTAACTTTATTGATGAATTTACGACGATTTTACATCGCCAAGCTTTTCGGCAAAGCACCACACTAAAAATATAGAAAAATACACCGCACTCTTTCGTTAAGTGCGGTGAAAAATAAGAGAGATTTGAATTATGGCTCGTCGTCAGCGTAAAGATATTAAATCTGAAATTAATATTGTCCTGTTTTTGGATGTATTGTTAGTGCTTGTGTTGATCTTTATGGCAACCGCACCAATTATTAGCCAAAGCGTACAAGTGGAATTGCCGGATTCAGTGCAAAGTCAAAATGTATCTAATGAAGATAAAGTGCCGGTAATTCTTGAAGTTTCAGGGATTGGACAATATGCGATTTTCTATTGGCGGAGAACGTCAAGAAGGGTTAACGGAAGAAATGGTGACACAGTTATCTCGACAAGAATTTGATAAGGATAATAACACACTATTTTTTTAGTGGGTGGAGCTAAGGAAGTTCCCCTATGAAGAAGTGATTAAAGCACTTCAATCTGCTCCACCTTGCTGGAATTAAAATCTGTTGGTTTAATCGACAAACCCAATTTAACTAAGTAGGTAACCGTGCAAAAATAATCGACAAAAAGGCGCAAATGCATTTGTTATTTCTATAGTGATGCACCTTGTTTTGTTTGGATTGTTGATTGTCAGCTCTTTCTACCATACAGTTGAAATTATGCGGTGGTGGTGAAGGTGATGGCGATGCAATGGGGGCAGTAATGGTCGATACTGGCTCTGCAGCGCAAGAATGGGGTAGAATTCAACAACAGAAAAAGGGCAAGCGGATAAGCAGAAACGTCCAGAACCCGTTGTTGAAGAAAAAAACCGCCACAACCTAATCAAGAAGAGATTAAGCGTCAACAGGAAGTTCAACGACAAGAAGAGTTAAAGCGTCAGCAAGAACAGCAACGTCAGCAAGAAATAAAAACAACAAGAGCAAGCTCGTCAAGAAGCGTTGGAAAAACAGAAGCAAGCTGAAGAGGCTATAGGCTAAACAAGCGGCTGAAGCTGCAAAATTAAAAAGCAGATGCAGAGGCTAAACGTTTAGCTGCAGCAGCAAAACAAGCTGAAGAAGAGGCGAAAGCTAAAGCGGCAGAACTTGCAGCACAAAAGGCAAAACAAGAAGCAGAAGCCAAAGCAAAAGCTGAGGCTAAAGCGAAAGCTGAAGCCGATGCAAAAAGCTAAAGCTGCTGCTGATGCTAAGGCAAAAAGCTGAAGCCGATGCAAAGCTAAAGCCGCAGCTGATGCTAAAGCAAAAGCTGATGCAGAGGCGAAAAGCTAAGGCTGCTGCAGATGCTAAAGCTAAAAGCGGATGCAGCAAAACGAAAAAGCGGACCAAGCCAGTTTAGATGATTTCTTAAATGGCGGAGATATTGGTGGCGGTAGTGCATCTAAAGGCGGAAATGCGAATAAAGGTGGAACTCAAGGTAGTGGTGCAGCGCTTGGTTCTGGCGATGGTGGCAAAGTAGGAGATCAATACGCTGGAGTGATTAAGAAAGAGATTCAACGTCGTTTCTAAAAAGATCCAAGTTTTGCAGGAAAAAGTTTGTCGTATTAAAAATTCAATTAAGTCGAGATGGAACAATCTTGGGATATCAAAAATTTCAGGTCCTGATGATATTTGTACAGCAGCATTAAGTGCGGTGGCTAGAACGAAAAAGTTCCAGCAGCTCCATCGGATGCTATCTATGAGAAATATAAATCGCCAATTATTGACTTTGATATTCGATAATTCTTTATAAAAATTTATTGTTAAATTTTTAAAGGTAACAAAATGAAATTATTAAAACGTTTAGTGAGCGTATTAGCGATTGTACTTGCTGTTGCAAGCAATGCATTCGCAGATGATGAAGTTCGCATTGTAATTGATGAAGGGGTTGATGGTGCACGTCCCTATAGCTGTTGTGCCGTTTTCTGGATCTGCACCGGAAGATATTAGCAAAATTGTTGCTGATGATTTACGTAACAGTGGTAAATTTAATCCCATTGCAGTGTCTCAGATGCTCAACGTCCAACTTCAGCAGCTGAAGTAAATCCTGAAGCTTGGTCTAATATTGGAATTGACGCAATTGTGGTCGGACAAGTTGTTCCATCTGGTAATGGTTATAGTATTACTTATCAATTAATTGATACCGTTGGTGCATCAGGTACGCCAGGGGCTGTATTAATGCAAAATAGCTATACAGTGACAAATAAATGGTTACGCTATGGTGCTCATACTGTTAGTGACGAAGTTTTTGAAAAATTAACTGCAAATCCGTGGTGCCTTTAGAACTCGTATCGCTTATGTTGTGCAAAAATGGCGGTTCACAACCCTATGAAGTTCGTGTTGCAGACTACGATGGCTATAATCAATTTATCGTAAATCGTAGTTCTCAACCAATTATGTCACCAGCTTGGTCTCCTGATGGTCAACGTTTAGCGTATGTATCTTTTGAAAATAAAAATCACAACTTGTTGTACAAGATTTAAATTCTGGTGCTCGTAAAGTGGTAGCATCTTTCCCTGGTCATAATGGTGCACCAGCATTTTTCACCGGACGGTTCACGTTTAGCTTTTTGCCTCTTCGCAAGATGGACTATTAAATATTTATGTGATGAATTCTCATGGTGGTACACCAACTCAATTAACTCGTGGGGCAGGTAATAATACTGAACCATCTTGGTCACCAGATGGTAGTTCAATTCTTTTTACCTCTGATAGAGGGGGTTCACCACAAGTATATCGCATGAGTGCGAATGGTGGTAGTGCAACGCCTGTTGGTGGTCGGTAGTGCACAAATTAGTGCTGATGGTAAAACCCTTGTAATGATTAATGGTAACAATAATGTAGTTAAACAAGATCTACAACTGGAGCATCTGAAGTACTCAGCACATCATTCTTAGGTGAAAGCCCAAGTCTTTCACCAAAATGGAATTATGATTATTTATAGCTCTACACAAGGCCTAGGGAAAGGTGTTACAATTGGTTTCTGCAGATGGTCGCTTTTAAGGCGAGCCTTCCAGGAAGTAATGGCCAAGTAAAATTTCCAGCTTGGTCGCCATACTTAACTAAATAAAAACTCATTGAGGAGAAATCTAATGAACAAATTTGTTAAATCATTATTAGTTGCAGGTTCTGTAGCTGCATTAGCAGCTTGTAGCTCATCTAACAACGATGCTGCAGGGCAACGGTGCAGGCCAAACTTTTGGCGGTTACTCTGTTTCTGATCTTCAACAACGTTACAACACCGTATATTTCGGTTTTTGACAAATACAACATCGAAGGTGAATACGTTCAAATCTTAGATGCACACGCAGCATATTTAAATGCAACCCAGCTGCTAAAGTATTAGTAGAAGGTAACACTGACGAACGTGGTACCCTGAGTACAACATCGCGTTAGGTCAACGTCGTGCAGACGCAGTTAAAAGGTTATTTAGCTGGTAAAGGTGTTGATGCTGGTAAATTAGGCACAGTATCTTACGGTGAAGAAAAACCAGCAGTTCAAGGTCACGATGAAGCTGCATACTCTAAAAACCGTCGTGCAGTATTAGCACTACTAATTTTTAGTATTCTTAATACTAATAAGGAACAGGGCCTATCAAATGATAGGTCCTGTTTTATTTTATGACTATAATTTACTCACTCATAGAAAAAGATAAATTTATTCTTGCATATAAAAATAAACTAGATATGATAGACACTCTTTATTTTTATCGGGTCGTTAGCTCAGTCGGTAGAGCAGCGGACTTTTAATCCGTTGGTCGAAGGTTCTGAATCCTTCACGACCCACCAAATAATCACTCATATTACATCTCTAAAAATCTAAATCTATACTTCTTCCATACGTCAAATTATTAGTGTCTATTTATCTTCTATAACTAAGAGTCTTATCGTTAAATCCTTTCTGAAAAGATTATGAATTGATTATGTTTAACTACTTCTATTTAAAATCATTTATATTATTGTTAAAACATTCTCTCCTGCTCTATTCAACTCTCTTTCTTTACTTTCCACACAATCAATCATACTCTCAAAATTCTATCCTCTTCTCTATTAATATAAAGAATTCTAGCTCCTATCTTACTAATTAATATCCGAGTAACTATTTTTGAGACTTAAGATTGCTTTCTCAATTTCAATGAATTTAAGACTTATAAATAAATTTAATTAAAAATCCCAACCCTAGGGTTGGGATTTTAGCAAATGACTAAAAATTTTTACCGCACTTTATGCTTTGCTTTACTTCAAAACGTTCAAATGCCAATACTTTTTCTCTAATTTACGTAGTAATAAAGTGGCAATACCCGTAATAATTAAATAGATACCGCCTGCGATGCCGTAAACTGTCAGTGCATCATATTCTGTACCATAAAGTTGGCGAGCATAGCCCATAATATCCATAATCGTAATGGTGGATGCTAATGCCGTGCCTTTTAAATACCAAAATGATTTCGTTACTGTAAGATGGTAACGCACGTTTTTAAGGCATAAGGAATTAAAATCTTTAAAGTTTGTATGCGGTTTAGTCCTAATGCGGCACAACTTTCCCATTGTCCTTTTTGGAATAGCTTTTACTGCACCATGAAATAATTGTGGAGTAGGCTGCACTGTTTAGCGCTAAAGCTAAGGCCGCACAGAACCAGGCATTGGATAATACATACCATAATGGGCTGTCAATAATCCACTGGAATTGGCCCGGTCCTGCATAAATTAAAAAGAACTGTACTAACAGTGGCGTGCCAGTGAATAACATAAGATATAAATTAACCGCTCTTTTTACCCATTTGTTTTCCATTGAAAGTAAAAAGTGAGAAATAATGCCAAACAGAAGGCAATCAGCAACGATACGACTGTAAGCAACAAACTTGTTGGAATTCCTTGTGCGATCACGCTTAAATATTCTTGAAACATTATTTCACGCCCCTTTCAAAACGAGTAAAACGCAGCTCTAATTTTCGAATACCAACTTGGCTAATTAATGTCACCGCCAAATAAATTAACGCAGCAATACCGTACCAAGTAAAGGGCTGATGTGTATTGGTATTAATCAGATCCGCTTTAGCGCATCAAATCGTCCACGCCAATTAATGAAACCAATGCCGTATCTTTTAGTAATACAAGCCATTGATTGCTCAAACCTGGTAAGCATGACGCCATACCTGTGGCATAACAATGTGAATGAACGTATAGCTTTTTGCTTTAGCCTAACGCTGCACCAGACTCCCATTGACCTTTCGAGATAGCTTGAATTGCACCACGTAATGTTTGTGAAGCATAAGCTGCAAAAATAAGAGAAAGCGCAAACACACCACAGCCAAATGCCCCAAATTCAATGTATTCTCCTGTTAGCATTTCTACTAATTCAGTAGAACCAAAATACACGAGTAATACAACGAGAATTTCAGGTAAGCCACGCAATAAGGCAATGAGTACTGCAGTTGGTTTGCCAACAAAAACGATTGGCTTCAAGTACGGCAAAAATTAGGCTTAAAAATAACCCTAGGATTAATGAACAGACCGCAAGCCCTAAAGTCATTAGGGGCTGCGGTAAGCATTAAAGAAAGAAAATCATAACTCATAGATTATTTTGTCATCCATTTTATCATAGATTTTTGGTATTCACCATTTGCTTTAATTGCAGCTAAACCTTTGTTTAATTGCTCAGCTAATTCTTTATTTGATTTATTCATAGCAATGCCTAAACCATTACCAAAAATATTTTTATTTGCTACTTTTTCGCCAACAAATTGCATTTCTGGTTCTTTGCTAATCATATCTGCAAGTACTGCGGTATCACCAAAAATCATATCAATTCTACCGCTCTTTAAGTCTAAAATTGCGCTTTGTAAGCTCGCATAAGCCTTAGTTGTATATTGTTTGGTTTCAGCTACTGTGTATTGTTGGAATGTGGTTCCATTTTGAACACCAACATTTTTTGCACTTTCTAACGTTGCTTTTTCCTTTAAGGGTTACATAGCTTGCAGTGCTATCGTAATATGCATCAGAGAATAAACCTGTTTTGCTCTCGCATCGGTAATATCAATAGCGGAAATGGATGCATCAAAGCGTTTTTGCTTTTAAATTTGGAATTAATGCATCAAAAGCTTCGCCTTTTGAATTTACACGTTGCTTGGATTTCTTTACAAATTGCATTCGCCACATCGACATCAAAGCCAATAATCTCGCCTTTTTCATTTGTGGTTTCAAATGGTGGATAGCTAGGTTCCATTGCAAAAAGTAAGCTCTTGTGCGCTTGCTGCTACGGATGCGCCTAATAAAATTGCAGTTAATAATATTTTTCATAATAAAATCCTTATTCTCTAGTGAGAAAGATATTGTTTAAATTGTTCGGTTTTCGGGTTTTCAAAACAATCTGCCGAGCCTATTTCGACAATTTTTCCCTGTTCCATATATACCACTTTAGTTGCTACTTTTTGTGCAACATTAACTTCGTGGGTCACAATCACCTGAGTAATGCCGGTTTCTTGTAATTCTTTAATAATATCTACAACTTGTGCCGTAATTTCAGGATCCAATGCAGCCGTTGGTTCATCAAATAGTAGAACTTGTGGCTTCATCATCAGTGCGCAGGGCTATTGCAACACGTTGTTGCTGACCGCCTGATAAATGTAATGGAAAGCGATCGGCAAGTTGTTCTAAACGTAAACGTTTTAATAATTCCATCGCATCTGCCTTGGCTTCATTTTCGCTTACGCCACGTACTTTCATTGGCGCTTCAATTAAGTTTTCAATAACAGTTAAGTGTGGCCAAAGGTGATATTGTTGAAATACCATTCCCTACATCTTGGCGTAATTGTCGGATTGCTTTTGGGATTTGCTACTGCATTGGATAAATTAAAAATCATTATTTGCAATACTTAATTCACCAGACTTCGGTACTTCTAATAAATTTAATGTGCGAATCAATGTGCTTTTACCTGCGCCACTTGGACCAAGCAATACAACGGTATCACCCTCATTAGCTTCAAGATTAATATCAAATAATGCTTGAGATGAACCGTAAAAAGAAATTTAGATTTTTAACACGAATAGTCATTTCAATTTTCTCGTCTTTTAAGATGAAAAATATTATATTTTTTTATGCATAATTATGCAAGCGGTATAAATAAAAATCCCAAAAATTTGGGATTTTAGAAATTGATTGAAATCAACCGCACTTTAGGCTTTCTTTAGCCATCTCAAACTCAATTAACATCATTAAAAATATGAATGACTTTTGATATGGATTTCTTGAATACGATCTCGCATAACGGAAATGTGGTACACGAATTTCAACATCCGCTAATCCAGCCATTTTTCCTCCGTCTTTGCCTGTCATTGCATGACTTTCATGCCTTTTGCTTTTTTGCAGCTTCAATGGCGTTTAAAATGTTTTTTTGAATTGCCAGAGGTTGATAAACCGAATAACACGTCACCTTTTGACCTACCGCTTCAACATAGCGTGAAAACATATTCATAGCCAAAATCATTACTTACACAGCTTAAATGACTTACATCTGAAATCGCAATAGCAGGGTAGCCAGGTCGATTTTCACGATAACGACCCGTTAATTCTTCTGCAAAATGCATCGCATCACAATGTGAACCGCCATTACCACAAGAAAGCACTTTGCCTCCTTGTTTGAAGCTATTTGAAATTAATAATGCGGCTTCTTGAATTAATTTAATGTTATTTTTCGTCAGAAATAAATTTGTTTAATACATCTTGTGCTTCTACAAGTTCTGCTTTGATTTGATCTAAATACATTGATTGCTCCTTGTTGGGAATAAAATCGCGATGGCATTGTATAGCAGATAAACATTCTCCGCTAGCCTAAATAAAAATTCATCTTTTTCTGATGAAGTAATGATTTTTGCGATTTAGATCGTAATAGTGAATTCGCGTGCTTTTGAGATTATTCTGGATAAACGTATTCTGAGAAAAATGATCAGCACTTAAATTTACAAAAACGTCATGAAATTTTACCGCACTTTTATTACTTTTTCTTCGTGAGCTCTTTCGCTTTAGCTAGCCCAGATTTAATGCTTCTTCATACCTACAATAATCAAGCAATAGAAGGTTGGGTAATGTCTGAAAAATTAGATGGTGTACGTGGTTATTGGGATGGAAAGCAATTATTAACTAGGCAGGGGCAACGTTTATCACCGCCAGCCTATTTCACTAAGGATTTTCCGCCTTTTGCGATTGACGGTGAATTATTTAGTGAGCGGAATCATTTTGAGGAAATTTCATCAATCACAAAGTCTTTTAAAGGCGATGGTTGGGAAAAACTTAAATTGTATGTTTTTTGATGTGCCTGATGCAGAGGGCAATTTATTTTGATCGTTTAGCTAAATTGAAAGCGTATTTACTTGAACATCCAACAACTTATATTGAAATTATTGAACAAATTCCAGTGAGAGATAAAGCTCATTTATATAAGTTTCTTAATCAAACCGAATCTTTGAAGGGGGAAGGTGTCGTTGTTCGAGATCCTCATGCACCTTATGAACGAAAACGTAGCCATCGGATTTTTAAAAATTGAAAACAACTCAAGATGAAGAATGTACGGTTATTGCACACCATAAAGGCAAAGGACAATTTGAAAAATGTGATGGGCGCTTTAACATGAAAAAATCATCGGGGAGAATTTTAAAATCGGTTCGGGTTTTTAATTTTAAACGAACGGGAAAAATCCCCCTCAATTGGAACAGTGATTACTTATAAATATCGAGGCCTTACGAATAGTGGAAAACCTCGATTTTGCAACCTATTGGCGAGAGAGGAAAGTAGTAACGGAGAGTTGAAGCGTTTATTTCATAACTTAAACTTTATAATACCTAGAGAAGATTCAACCGAATCTTTGGTTGATTTCATTAAATAATTCTGAAGGATTTAGCTCTAGGGCTTTACAGTATTCTAATAATTCAAATACATCTAATCGCCGGTCACCAGTTTCAACCTTACCGACAAACGAATGCACAACACCCAATTTTTTCAGCTAATGCGCGTTGTGTTAGTCCTAATTCATGACGGCGATTCAGCAGTTTCTGTCCCTAGCCAGAAATGTTCTTCTGAATGAACCGATAATCTTAAATTTCCCATTGCACTCTATTTTTAGGTGCAATGTATACTGCACCTGTTTTAGGTACAACCTGAACGTTATTTATTAATTTAAATAAACCGAGGAAATTACGATGAAAAAAATTAAAACTTATCTCTTGTCTTATTGCTGCTGGATTGCTTTCTGCTTGTGTGACACACCGTGTTGGTGATTTTACTTTAGTTAGTACAAAGAATGTAAACCTTAACTCTAATTCCTTAGTGAGAGGAGATCGTGTTGCTGGAATAGATAAAACAACCAATGTTGTTTATATGAAAAATGCTGTTGATAACGCTATTGAAAAATAAATGTGCTGTCGCCCTTTCTGATGCTGTAATTAAATTGGAAAATAATTTCTTTACTGTAAGTTATATTGCAGAAGGTAACTTAGTTATTGATAGAAGTTTGCCAGGATGTGGTAGTAAATAAGATTTAGGAGTTGATATGAAAAAAAGCACTATTTTTTAGGCATTTTTAGGTTCTACTTTTTGCTGTTTCATCATTTGCTAATGTAGTTTGGTCACCTGTGGGTAGTAACACTGTTGTGGGGAGTAATGGTTCATCTTATACTCAAATGGAAATACCATTAGAAATAACAATACAGGTGAAACGTATAGTACGTTTAATGGCACAACATTAGGTTCTGGTGGACAAAATTACCAGACCTATGATCGCGGAAGTTACAGTACAACGATTGATACAAATACTGGTCATTCTTGTACAAATTGGGGAAGTAGCGTTGGCACAGTATGTAATTAACTGTATTACAATGATTTAGCGAGAGCATTATGTAAAGATGCTAAATGCTGTTGGTCAACAATCCCTGATTAATAATCAGGGGATTGTTTTTATGTTTAGTTAATATGGAAAACAAGCGATTAATTTTCCATCGGTATGTTGCTCCAAGTGCGGTTGATTTTCACGACATTTTTTCTGTTGCTTTCCAACAACGAGGATTAAATGCACAGCCTTTTGGCGGATTAATCGGGCTTGGCAATTCACCCGTCAACTTTATACGTTCACGGCGCAAATTTGGTGACAAACGAGGCGTCGCTGAAAGTAACGCTTTGGTGTAAGGATGTTGAGGATTAGAGAAGATTTGCTCTGTCGTCCCTTTTTCGACACAACGACCTAGATACATCACCATCACTTCATCAGCGATATGCTCTACCACAGAAAGATCGTGTGAAATGAACACGTAAGACAAGCCTAATTCATCTTGTAAGTCCATCATTAAATTCAGTACTTGCGCACGCACGGAAACATCCAATGCAGAAACAGGTTCATCGGCAACAACAACATCAGGTTCTAACATTAAGCCACGAGCGATGGCGATACGCTGGCGTTGTCCGCCTGAGAACATGTGAGGATAACGATCATAAAATTCAGCGCGCAATCCCACTTTTTCCATCATTGATAAAACTTTTTCTCGACGTTCTTTGGCTGAAAGTTTTGTATTGATGATTAATGGTTCTTCCAAAAATTGAACCAATTTTTTACGTGGATTTGATGACGCATAAGGATTTTGGAAAACTATTTGAATTTTTACGACGTAGTGCCTTTGTTTCAGAATCATTTTTCTAAAAAAATTATGCCCTTTGTAATACAGTTCGCCTTTGGTTGGTTGTTCAATCATGGTTAGCAAACGCCCTAGCGTTGATTTACCACAACCTGATTCACCCACGACAGCTAAAGTTTTACCCCGTTCAAGCTGAAAAGAGACACCATCTAAGGCTTTCACTTGCTGTGGTTTTGCAAACAAGCCTTTTTACAGAGTAATATAAGCCAATCGCATTTAATAATGGCGCATTTTTCTTTTACTTCATTCGTCATTATTAAGCTCCTTGATATTCAACGGGATTGCCTTGCTCGTTCAGCGGAGTATGGCATTTTACTTTACGCGAACCGATATGATGCAATTGAGGTTCGACTTGGCGACAGTATTCGGTTGCATAAGGACAGCGAGGATTTAATAAGCAGCCTGTTGGGCGATCGTATTTTCCAGGTACCACACCTTGTAATGACGCTAAGCGAGATTTTCCTTCTGCAAATTCAGGTAATGAACGTAACAAGGCCTGAGTGTAAGGGATGTTTTGGCTCGAGGAAAATATCTTTTGCGATGCCTTCTTCAACAATTTGTCCCGCATACATCACGATAATTCGATCTCGCTGCTTCTGCCACAAGTGCTGAGATCGTGAGTAATCAAAATTAGGGACATACACTCTTTCTTTTGCAATTCAAGTAAGAGTTCCATAATTTGAGCTTGGATAGTCACGTCTAATGCCGTGGTTGGCTCGTCAGCAATCAATAATTTAGGTCTGCAAGCAATTGCCATCGCAATCATCACACGCTGACTCATTCCGCCAGACAGCTGATGGGGATAAACATCAATGCGAGATTCAGGATCTGAGATACCGACCAATCTTAAAAGCTCTAAAAGGTGCGGTCTTTTCTTGCCTTTTTGTACCACCTTTTCATGAGTTTTTAATGCCTCCATAATTTGGAAACCCACAGTATAAGCAGGATTCAAGCTTGTCATCGGATCTTGGAAAATCATTGCGACATCAGCGCCAATAAGCTGACGTTTAGCTTTTACTCTCTAAAGTAAGTAAATCAGTGTTTTTCAAATTGCAAGGATTTTGCTGATACACGTCCTGGATGATCAATTAGTCCCATAATTGCGAGAGAACTCACGGATTTACCTGAGCCTGATTCTCCCACAATGCCAAGCACTTCACCTTGTGCGACTTGATAGCTGATGCGATCCACTGCTTTTAAATGGCGTATTTTTTTATCGCCAAAGTGAACAGAAAGTTCTTTTACGTCTAATAATGCCATTCTGTTTTCCTATTGTTTGAGTTTTGGATCAGTGCATCACGCAAGCCATCACCCATTAAGTTAAAAGGCGAGCACTAAAGATAAAATAACTAAGCCAGGAATTGTAACCAACCAGTTTGCCGCTTGCATAAAAACCACGAGCTTCTGAAAGCATTGTACCAAGTTCAGGTGTTGGTGGTTTTGCACCAATGCTCTAGAAACCAAGTGTCGCGAGTTCTAAGATTGCATTGGAAATGCCCATTGTCATTTGCACAATCAAGGGCGCTAAACAGTTTGGTAAAATCACAATAAACATGAGGGCGAAGAACACCTGCGCCAGCGACTTTAGAGGAGGTGACATAATCACGATTTTTTTCATTCATTACTGCTGCTCGAGTTAAACGCACATAGCTAGGAATTGATACAACGGCGATCGCTAAAGTGGCATTCGCGAGTGATGGCTCTAAAATAGAGACGACCACAATCGTCAAGAGTAAGTTTGGAATCGCGAGCATAATATCAATTAGGCGAATAATAATTGTATCTAGCACGCCGCCATAATAACCAGAAATCAAGCCAAGGCTGGTGCCAAAGGCACAAGATAGCAATACAATGACAAATCCCGCAAAGACGGAAATTCGCGTTCCGTAAATGATGCGAGAAAGGATATCTCGCCCAATGTCATCTGTGCCGAGTAAATAGGCAGGATTGCCGCCTTCATACCAAGCGGGAGGCAGTAAAAAGTGCGAGTACGATTTTGTTCTGTTGGATCAAAAGGTGCAATATAAGGCGCGAAAATGCTGATTAAGGCAACAATCACAATAAAAGTTAAACCGATTAGCGCGCCTCGGTTTTTGTTTGAAGTAAAACCAAAATTCTTGAAAGGGCGTTTTTCGGCGCGAAAGTTGAAGGCGTGTCAGACATAATTTCTCCTACAATTAATGACGGATACGCGGATTGACCACGCCGTAAAGTAAAATCGACGGTTAAATTCACCACAATAATAATCGTCGCAATAATCAGTACAGAACCCTGTAATACTGGATAATCGCGCGCTTGAATAGCATCAATAATCCATTTTCCAATCCCCGGCCATGAGAAAATGGTTTCTGCTCAGTACGGCACCGGAAAGCAATTGACCAACGATTAATCCGACCACAGTGACAACAGGAATTAACGCATTACGCAATGCATGAACAATGACGATTCGAGTATAACTAGGCCTTTTGCTTTTGCTGTACGAATGTAATCTTCGCCTAATACTTCCAACATCGCAGAGCGTGTCATACGAGTAATAATGGCGAGAGGGACTGTACCTAGGACTATTGCAGGGAAGAATTAAGGATTTAACCGCATTTCCGAAGGCACCAGGCATACCAGAAAAAGCCAGCTGTCAATGAGCATAAATCCTGTTGGTGTATCGATCCAAAATTCATTATCTAAACGTCCACCTTGCGGTAAACCGAGTTGTGGTGAAACGTATAAAATTAAAATCAATCCCCACCAGAAAAATTGGCATAGAATAACCCTGTGAGCGATGCGGCTGTAACTGTGTGAGAAATCCAACTGTCTTTTTTTACTGCAGCAATCGTGCCTAAAATCACCCCGCCTAATAACGACCAAAATAACGCAAAAAAATGCTAATTCAGCTGTGGCAGGGAAAAGTGTAAAGAATTCAGTAAGAACCGGTTGTTGAGTGCGGAATGATGCCCCAAAATCACCTTTGTAGCACTTTAGCAATATAATTGAAATATTGTTCATGCAAAGGAAGATCTAATCCTAATTGATGCATCATTTGTTGATGTATTTCAGGTGTTAAGCCTCGTTCACCCATCATTATTTCAACTGGATCGCCAGGAATAAAATGCACAAGGGCAAACGTGATAAAAGTAATGGCAATAAAGGTTGGAATTACCATTAAGATACGCTTGAAGAAAAATTTAAACATTCAATCACTCAAATACAAAAAAAAGTGCAGTTAAAATTCACCGCACTTTTCAAAGAAATTAATCGGTAGAAGTAAAACTCTCTTGGATTCTACCGCACTTTTTCCAGTTTTGCCAAATGTGCAATGAGCCATTTAATGCCTTGCGCTTGGAAGGCAATTTGGAGGCGAGTATTGTTATCTGAGCCTTCGACATTACTGACTGTGCCAAAACCGAATTTTTTTCATGTTTGACTTTTTGACCCATTTTCCATTCATTTTCGCCCGCACTGGTATTAGACAATGAACCGACTTTTGGCTAGATTCATCGCACGCGTGACAGTTCCTCGTAAACGAATTTCTTGGATACATTCTCTCGGTAATTCGGCTATAAAACGTGATGGTAAATGGCGTTCTTCTTTGGCATATAATCGACGGCTTTCCGCATAAGAGATGGTCAGTTTTTTTCTTCGCGCGAGTAATGCCGACATAAGCTAAAACGACGTTCTTCTTCTAAACGTCCAGGTTCCTCAAAAGAACGGAAACTTGGGAATAAACCTTCTTCTACGCCCACCATAAACACACGCGGAAATTCTAAGCCTTTAGCGGAGTGTAATGTCATCATTTCTACACAAGATTGATGTGGAGAGGCTTGTTCTTCACCCGCTTCTAAAGAGGCATGAGTTAAAAAGGCGGTGAGTTCGGTCATTTCTTCCGCATCATCAGGTTTGATGAATTCACGGGTTGCGGTAACTAACTCTTCCAAGTTTTTCAATACGCACTTCACCTTTTTTTCACCTTTTTCTTGTTGATACATTTCATATAAGCCCGAATGTTTAATCACAAAATCAGTTTGTGCGAAAAGCGGCATTTCTGCGGTATCAAGTTGTAGTGAATTAATTAATTCTTGGAAACGTAATAAGGCTGTTGAGGCTCGCCCTGCCAACATATTTTTCTTGTGTTGCGACTTGTACTGCTTGCCATAAGGTAATTTGGCGTTCGCGTGTTAAGTTACGCAATATATCTAAAGTGCGGTCGCCAATGCCACGGATTGGCGTATTACGACACGTTCAAAAGCCGCATCATCTTGACGATTATTAATCAAACGAAGATAGGCTAACGCATCTTTTAATTTCTTGACGTTCGAAGAAACGCATACCACCATAAATACGATATGGAATTTGACAACGAATTAAGGCTTCTTCAATAACGCGTGATTGGCTATTACTACGATAAAGTACAGCACAATCATCAAGTTTTTCCGCCATGCTCTACCCAATCCTGAATTTGTGAGGCAACAAATTTTGCTTCGTCCAATTCATTAAAAGCGGCATAGATGCCCACAGGATCGCCTTTTTCACCCTCTGTCCATAAATTTTTTACCAAGACGATCACTATTGTTTTGCAATTAATTCATTTGCGCTGTTTAGGATATTGGCGGTAGAACGATAGTTTTTGTTCAAGGCGAATTGTTTTCGGCTTTTAAAATCTTTCAAGAATTTTTTTGAATATTTTTCGATTTGTGCACCACGCCAACCGTATATAGATTGATCATCATCACCTACGATCATGACTTTGCCTGCGTTACCCGCGAGAATTTTTGATCCATTTATATTGAATTTTATTGGTGTCTTGAAACTCATCCACCAAAAATATGCTGAAAACGTTGTTGATAACGTTGCAAAATTAATGGTTTTTCTCAAATAATTCATAGGCTCGAATTAATAATTCAGCAAAATCGACCAATCCTGCGCGATCGCAAGTATCTTGATAGATCTTATAAATTTTAATCCATTCACGTTCTTGGCGATCATTAAAATCTTCAATGTCGTTTGGTCGCAAGCCTTCATCTTTTTGTTATTGATGTACCAACAAGCCTGTTTAGGCGGAAAAAGCTTTCTCATCAAAAATATGTAATTTTAATAACCGTTTAATTAAACGAAGTTGATCTTCTGAATCTAAAATTTGGAAATCCTGTGGCAATTCTACATCTAAATGATGGGATCGCAATAAACGATGGGCAATGCTGTGGAAGGTGCCAATCCACATACCAAATAATTGATGTTGTGCGTGTTTGGCAAGTGTTGCTTGAATACGATGACGCATTTCTGTTGCTGCTTTATTGGTAAACGTTACCGCCATAATGCTGCCTTCAGAAATATTTTTCTACCGCAATTAACCAAGCGATACGGTGCGTCAATACACGCGTTTTGCCAGAGCCTGCACCCGCTAGCACTAAGTGATTACCAAGAGGAGCTGCTACGGCTTCGCGTTGTTTATCGTTAAGTCCGTCAGTAATTCAGAAATATCCATAACAATTAAACTGTTCAAATTTACAGTTATTATAATCCTATTTCTCTTTTGAAACAATAAGATTTGTAGGTATATCAAAAGTAGGGTAAAACATTTTTCGAATAATATTAAGCAGGATTATCTATATCCTTAAACTCAACATCAAAACCATATGCTTTAGAAAGCCATTCTCCTAATATTTTTATACCATAGCGTTCTGTTGCGTGATGACCAGCGGAAAATGAATGCCCTGTTCACGTGCAGAATGAATAGTTTGCTCAGATACTTCACCTGTAACAAATGCATCACAGCCTTGCGCAGCAGCAAGATCAATATAACCTTGTCCTCCTCCTGTACAAATTCCTACTTTTTCGAATCAGGCTAGGACCATTTTCAATACAAATTAATGGCTTTCTATTCAAAACTTTTTCTATTTTCTCTGCAAATTCTTCTCCCGTCATAGGGGAGCGCAATTCCCAAGCAGGAATGCTCATCGGCGACTTTTCTAGTGGATGTAACTGTTCAATACCAAGTAATTCTGCTAGCTGAGCGTTATTTCCTAATTCAGAATGAATATCTAATGGTAAATGATAGCTATATAAATTTATATCATTCACAAGCAAACTTTTTATTCGTTTACCTTTCATTCCTCGAATGCAAGGATTTTCACTTTTCAAAAATAGCCATGATGAACAATAATAGCATCGGCATCTTGCTCAATGGCATAATCAATCAATGCTTGACTTGCTGTAACTCCTGTAATGATTTTTATGAACATTTGCTTTGCCTTCTACTTGCAAAACCATTTGGCGCATAGTCAGGGATTTTTCAGAATTAAGTTTTAGGTTAAGAAGTTGCTCAAGTTCAATGTTATTCATAATTAATATAAATAGGGAAAAAGATAAGATATGGTACAAAAATTCCATGAGCTAGCACAAAAGGAGTGGGGGGAAGTGTGCTAGCCAGGTTTGATTATGATTACTATCTAAAACAGTATTCATTATATATAAAAAAATATATATCGATCAATAAAAATAATATTTCTTTTCTATTACTCAATACCAATCAATTTATGTGTTTGTAAACTTAGCTGCCATTTAGGGTTTATTTGGGCGTTGATTCAACTGACCAAGCAAAGTGATAGTCTCAAGTAAATTCATTTTCCCCGCAATTTCACAAGGTGAAAGATAGTAATTCTCTGCTTTTATTTTTTTCTCAATCAATTCACAAAAATGATGATACATTACCATCCATAACAATACGTACTTCATTTGCAAATGAAATACAGCGCTTTTTCATACTTATGCGCATAAAGGCTCTTTAGGACTCGTCGCAATATAATCTATTTGAGCAGGAACTGTCTTTAGACCATTAGTTTCAATTGCAAGAAAATAGCCATCTGCTTTAAATTGCTCAAGTAAGTATTCAATTTTTGGCACAATTGTTGGCTCACCACCAGTGATGATAATATTCCTTGATGGAAAGGACCGCACTTTTTCCAAAATCTGTGATGCAGACCAGCGTTTAAAATCATTATAAGGCGTATCACACCAAGGACAGTCCAGATTACATTTACCAAATCTTACAAAAATACTTGGCATTCCCGTATTGAACCCTTCTCCTTGCAGACTTTCAAAAATCTCAACTATATTAAAGTGCGGTTCAGAATTATGATATTTTTCCACCGACACTTACTCCTGATACTCACAAAACGAAGTTGGAGTTTCCCATAAACGAATGGCTGATATAGCCAGTTGTTCATCATGTTTTAAACGATTAAAAATAAAACGAGCCATTTCTTCTGCCGTCGTTCTAAAAGGAACACCAAACGTTTTTGAGTTTAACTTTTGCAATAGCTCGGCAATTTGGCTTTCTCGCTCACTGGTTTGATCATAAATAAATGCATGATCCATCGGATCTCAAAATAGTTTTTCACAATAGACTTTGAGATCTGAAAAAAATCAATGACCATTGCTTTTTGCACCAGACTCATATAAGTCACCCTGAAATTTCAACTTGTAATTTATATGTGTGCCCATGTAAATTTTGACATTTCCCGTCATGCCCATCTAATAAATGTGCCATATCAAAGCTAAATTCTTTGGAAATTTTAAACATTTTTTCCACCTTTCTGAGCCAAATATTCCGTCAGACCTTTATCGCGTAAAATACAACTTGGGCATTGACCACATCCTCCATTTACACCTTCATAACAAGTATGAGTATAGTTACGTACATAGTCTAACACTCCTAACTCATCAGCAAGTTGCCAAGTCTGTGCTTTCGTGAGATACATTAATGGCGTTTTGATGTTAAATTGATAATCCATTGCAAGATTTAATGTGACATTCATAGACTTTATAAACACATCTCGACAATCGGGATAACCACTAAAATCCGTTTCACAAACACCGGTAATAATATCCTGAATACCCTGTCCCTTGGCATAAATTGCAGCATAAAGCAAAAACAATGCATTACGGCCATCAACAAAAAAGTATTGGGTAATTTATTGTCTTTTTGTTCAATATGCACGTTCTCATCCATTAAAAGCATTGTGAGTGATGGCTTTTAATAACAGAAGTATCAATAAATGTTTGTTTCACACCTAAATCTTGTGCAATCCATTTTGCTTTTTCTAATTCAATTGAATGACGTTGTCCATACTGAAATGTAATAGTTTCAACATTTTTCTTTGCCATATTCAGCAATAGCTTGAAACAAACAGGTGGTGGAGTCTTGCCCACCAGAAAAGATAACAATCGCTTTACGATTATAATTTGGATTGAAAATATTCATATTTTACCTAGTTTTTTTATGTAGGAGGTTTGCGAACTACGAATTGAGGGCGTGCATTCTAGTGCTAAATAAGATCTTTTACAATAAAAATGGCTACTAATTGAGTAGCCATTTAAATATTTACTTCAAATACGATAATCTAATACTCTCTTACTTAACTCTGGATAATCACTGATATTAAATTCAGGTGTTTTTCCAGATCTAAGTTGGCGTTGATAGTCTTTCATTAATTTCCATACAATAGGAGAAAGCATTAAAATAGCCACTAAATTAATAATAGCCATAACCGCCATCACAGTATCCGCAAAACTCCAAACAACATTTCCTGATCGTACTGCACCAAAATAAACAAAAAGAGCACCATTAATCGGAATAAAATAAACCAAGGTTTATTCTTAATAAAACGAATATTACTCTCCGCATAGGCATAGTTCCCAATAATGGAAGAATAAGCAAACTAACAATAAAAATAAAAAGCAAAGAAAATGCACGCCAAATTCACCGACATGATATTGTAATGCCGTTTGCGTAAGAGAAATACTTTTTAGTGTTTCATTACCATAATTATTGGAAAGCAAAATAATAATTGCCGTACAAGTACAAACAATCATGGTATCAACAAACACTCCCAGCATTTGAACTAATCCTTGACTAACTGGGTGTTTTACATGGGCTGCGGCTGCAGCATTTTGGAGCTGATCCCATTCCCTGCTTCGTTCGAAAAATAACCCACGTTTAATCCCCATCATCATCGCTTTTTTGACACTAATGCTCCAAACATGCCTCCTGCTGCAGCATCAAAATTAAATGCGCTTTTTAATAATATTACTTAAAACACTAGGAATCATTTCTGTATGCATTCCCAAAATGATCACTGCCATAATGAGATAAAAAGTGCCATCATTGGGACTAAGCTACTTGAAATTACTGCAATACGCTTAATTCCACCAAAAATAATAAGCGCAGTTAAAATCACTAATGCAAGACCAATGTATTCACCTTGCCAATTCCAAGCATTTTGAGTTGCTTCAACAATAGAATTAGCCTGAACAGAATTAAATGCAGAAACCAAAGGTAAAAATTAATGCCACGGCAAATGAGACTGCCATGCAACGTGATTGTAATCCTTGAATAATGTAGTATGCAGGGCCACCGCGAAATGAGCCATCTTTATCTTGAACTTTAAATAATTGTGCCAAGGTTGATTCAGCAAAAGCACTTGACATACCAATAAATGCAGTCACCCACATCCAGAATACTGCACCTTCTCCACCCAATGCAATAGCCGTTGCTACCCCACCAATATTACCTACTCCTACACGGCTAGCTAATCCTGTAGCAAAGGCTTGAAATGGTGTAAGAAATTCCCCTCGGTTGCTCTACCAAACCACATTTCTCGAATGCTTGCTGGGAAAAAGGCGAAAACTGTACAAATCCAGTTGTTATAGTAAAAAAACAATCCTGTACCTAATAAAATAATAATAGTGATATCCCATAAAAGGAGCATCAATGTGTGAAACAATCCAACTTAATGCTTGTTCCAAAAATTTTTAGAAAATTCAAACTCCATAAACCCCCTCAAAAAGTAAAAAAATCTAATTATATGAATTCAAGGTATAATTTCGATGATTTTTAAAGCAATACAACACAGCAACAATAAAGAAAAAAATCTAATAAATTAGAAATATTTTAGATATTTTTCAAAAAAATTAAAATTGAAGTTAACGTTTATAATTTAAAAATTGAATTAGACTATCCACCTCGTCTTTCCAGTTCTTATTCATTAATTCAATCCATTTCTCAATAATAATCTTATTAGAAACCCTGAGCTGCCTTTTTCTAAATCTTCAGCCAACTTATGTAATTGAATGAGTCCTACCGATGCTGCAGCTCCTTTTAATTTTTATGAGAAAAGGATTCCGTTTCTTTTTAAATTATTAACTGATAGTTTTAGACAAATAGGTGGGCATTACTTGTTTAAAAATATCTAAATTAGCCAAAACTTGTGCTTTACCTAAAGTTTCAATGAGATCCAAATCAAATACTTCTGTATTATCATTTTCTTGTATTTTTACAATAGGATGAGATTCATCTGAGAAAAAAGTATTGCAGACAATGCTGTAAGTCTTTAATTAAAAATAGGTTTACGCAATACACCATCCATCCCCATTTCAAGATAGTCTTTCTCACTATGCATTACATTAGCCGTGAATGCGATCATCGGTGGTAAAAAAATCATAAATCCCTTCTTCATAATTTTTTTCGTAAATATTGCGCAATATCAAACCCCGTCATATCTGGCAATTTAATATCAAGCAATAGTAAATCATAGGAGTTTTTTTCAAATAGTGTGATGGCTTGCTGACCATTTATCGCCACATCTACCCGATGCCCCAACTTCTCTAAAATTGTTTTTGCAACAATAACATTGAGTTCAACATCTTCAACTAAAAGAATATGTAAATGAGGAATAACTTGATGATTAATTGTGTTAATTTGCGTTTCTTCCGCCTGAATAGATAAATAGAATGTTGATCCCTTTCCTAATTCACTTTCAACTCTCAAATCCCCCGCATTAATCTAGCAAGATTTTTAGATATTGCTAACCCAATACCACTGCCCGCACTTTGCTGACGACTCTCTTTTACTTGGTAATAAAGTTCAAAAATACGAGACTGCTCTTTTGGTGCGATCCCCATTCCTGTATCAATCACATTAAAATAATAATAATCTTTTTCCCTACTTACTTTTAATGTAATTTCCCCATGATCAGTAAATTTCACAGCATTACTAATTAAATTCCATAAAATTTGGCTTAAACGAACACGATCTAAGGTTAAATAATTAGGTAAACCTGGCTCTGTAACCAAATGAAAGGTAAGATGTTTTTGCTTTTGCTAAAAACTAGCGAAATTATAAATATCATTCAATAATGCAGGAAAATCTGTTGGTTGTAGATTTAACTCTATCCGGCTTGCATCAATTTTCTCTAAATCAATAATATCACTAAAAATATACCCTAAAAGCTTACCGCACTTATATTGATCGTTTTTAAATAATTGCGTTGTTTATCATCTAATTTATCATCAAGTAAAATTTGGCTTAAACCCACAATGCCATTTAATGGCGTACGCAACTCATGACTAATAGTAGCAAAGTAAAAGTGCTTTTTATCTCTATTATGTTTTTCTAATTTTTCTAGCGCATCGGAAAGTTTTTTGCTGAGCAATGATTCGCTCATTCACTTCCTTTTCTAATCGATTAACAGAACAAGATAGCTCTAAACGCGAACGTTCCAATCTTTCAACAAGCAACGTAAAAATAAATCACAAAAGGTGCAGTGAGCAATCCAAATGTAACTGATCGAATAATATCGCCCCCAAGAGATAGTATGCACAATGAAAAACTAAATAAAATTTGGGTACATAGTGCAAAAATAGCCAAAATCGTCACGCCTAATAAAAGAAAAACGAATTCTTCCTAAGCGAATTACCCAATCAACGTAACGCTGTGCAAAATGCTTTATATTTTTCATTATTAGCCCTCTTTAAAATCATCCGAACTATAAGAATCTAAATCATCCAGTGTATTAAAAATTCTCGAAATGCCCTTTCTTTCGTAAATTTTTGCTGAAATCCCACCATTTTTCTTGCATAAACCGTAAAAGGCGTCGTTCACCCGATGCTAAATAGTGCAGTAATTTTTCCTTTAGCTGAACGGACATCAAACAAAAACGGGATGTTCACGTTCCTCATCATAAGCATAAGCAATTAAAAGCACAGTGATTTTCAACCGCACTTTGGAGTTTATCTAAAAGATTAGTTGGGAAAAAAAGGTGTATCACAAGGTGTAAAAAGGATAAAGTCACTTTTTGTCTTTTTCAAGGGCTGTTAGCATACCCACTCAATGGCCCTTGAAAAATCAGGGTAGTTCATCGGAAAAACAGGAAAGCCAAATTTTGCATATTCTGTTTGACTTCGGTTAGCGTTAATCGAAAATATCATGAACTTGTGGTTGCAAGCGATGAATAACATGTTGAATTAAAGATTGTTTACCTAAAATCTGTAATCCTTTATCTTGCCCACCCATTCTGCGTGCTTTGCCACCAGCCAAAAATTACCGCGCTTATTGTGATTGTCATATTTTTAATCTATCGTTATTTTCAAGTATCATTTGCCTATTTTTTTACGATTAAAAAGGAAATAGCAATGAAATGTAAGCGTTTAAATGAAGTTTTTGGAACTTTTACAGCCTTATTGGTCTAAAGACCCAGATTTGAGCTTAATGGAAATTTTGCAAAAAAATTGCCAATGAATCAGGTTTCCAAAAGCCATTAAAATGAATTAACTGATGAAGTGATTATTTATCAGTTAAAAAAATGGATGGTACAGATAAACATGAGCCAATTCCTGGTCTCAAAAAAAGATTACGAAGAAGATTTTAAAACCGCATTGCTCCGTGCTCGCGGTATCATTAAATAAGAGGGAAAGCAAATGAAAAAAAGTATTACTTGCGTTAGGGTTTTAGGTATCAGTACGCTTATGTCTGTAAATAGTTTTGCCGCAGATTTACAAGAAGGCAAACAATATGTTCAAGTGAGTCAACAGGCTTCACAGCAAAAAAAGTGATTGAGTTTTTCTCATTCTACTGCCCGCATTGTTACGCGTTTGAAATGGAATATAAAAATTCCACAACAAGTCGCAGAATACTTTACCAAAAAGATGTGAAATTTAAACAATATCATGTAAATTTCTTAGGGTCGCCAATCTGAAAACTTAACACGTGCTTGGGCGTTAGCAATGGCATTGGGGGCTGAAAAGTAAAGTAAAGGCACCATTATTTGAAGCGGCTCAAAAGGATGCCTTAAAATCAATGGATGATATTCGAGCTATTTTCTTATCGAATGGTGTAACCGCGGAGCAATTTGATGGTGGCATTAATAGTTTTGCAGTAAATGGTTTAGTTAATAAACAAGTGAATGCCGCAGAACAATTTAAAAGTGCGTGGCGTACCTGATTTTTATGTAAATGGAAAATTCCGCGTAAACCCTGAAGGGTTAAATTACGATGATTTCGTGAAAGATTATGTGCAAACCGTAAAAGGTTTATTGCAAAAATAACGAAAAAAATTGGTTTAATGCCTGCCCCTATTTTGTAAATATTAATGAAAGAAGAGAGAATATTATGGCTGCAAGTTTTTAGCGTAACGCGTCGTTTCTTTGACGACAAAAAAACTACCCACGTGGTTTTTTTCCCGTCACGGTGATTACACAATCAAAGAATCACAAGTGCTTGAGCAATATGGCCAAAGCGTTCAAAAGCATTGGACTTAGGGGGAACGTGAGCCAGCGACTAAAGAAGAAAAAGATTTCGTCGCTTTTTGCCGTGGTGAGCGCGCAGCGAGACTTTCTTTTGAAAAACTTGGAATAAATATCGTACTCGTATTAATACTAAAAACGTGTTTACACCTTATCTGGTGATGTGAGTGAAGCTGCCTCTGGCAGATGAAGATTATTCCGGCGAATAAGATATGTTGAACAAGGCAGGCGGAAGTCTGCCTTTTGTTTTTTGAATAGCTTGTGAAATCACGCGTAATTCACGGCTGATAACTTTATTCTCCTATCTTTGTATGAACGATTCGTCTTCATACGCCCTATGAATACTAATTTCTATGCAATTACCGATTTCTCACATCAACGAACAGCTACAAAAACTTGAAAAAGTTAACCGCACTTTTTGCGCCCTTTTAATGCGCCGGATATTCAAGTTTTTGACTCTCCAACAAGCCATTATCGTATGCGTGCAGAGTTTTCGTATTTGGCATGAGCAAGATGATTTTACCATATTATGTTTGATCAAGCGACGCTACAGCGTTATCGCGTGGATGAGTTTCCAATCGCCAGCACGCTGATTAATCGTATGATGTCACCTTATTACCTTTGTTAAAAACAACAAGAGGTACTACACAAAAATTATTCCAAATCGATTACCTTAGCACCTTGAGTAATAAGATTATTGTGAGCTTGCTTTTATCATAAAACGCTCACTGAAGAATGGGAAAGTGCGGCTAAAAATTTGAAAGATTTACTCGAAAAAGCAAGATTTTTGATGTGCAAATAATCGGGCGTGCAAGTAAACAAAAAAATCTGTTTTGAGAAAGATTATGTGGATGAAATTTTACCTGTGAATGGCAGAAATTATGTCTATCGCCAAGTCGAGAATAGTTTTACCCAGCCAAGCGCAACGGTAAACTGCAAAATGCTTGAATGGGCAAATTGATTGTACCCAAAATAGTGAAGGTGATTTATTAGAACTTTACTGCGGAAACGGTAATTTTCTATCGCACTTGCAAAAAATTTCCGCAAGGTATTAGCAACAGAAATCGCCAAACCTTCCGTAGCCGCCGCACAATTTAATATTGCTGAAAATAAAGTCGATAATTTACAAATTATCCGTATGTCGGCAGAGGAATTTACGCAGGCAATGAATGGGGTTCGAGCCTTTAATCGCTTGAAAGGGATTGATTTAAAAATCTTATGAATGTAATACCATTTTTTGTCGATCCTCCTCGCGCAGGGGCTTGATCCTGATACTGTGAAACTTGTACAAAATTACGATCGCATTTTTGTATATTTCCTGTAATCCGCATACGCTGTGCGATAACCTTTGTTGAACTGTCAAAAACGCACCGTATTGAAAAAAAGCTGCGTTATTTGACCAATTTCCCTACACTGACCACATGGAAAGCGGCGTATGGCTCATTCGCAAGTAGGAATTCAGCTGATTTCTGAATCTTCAGAAAAACATTAGCAGAATTGACCACACTTTGTGCTGAACATAACATTATTCATGATGAACAAAGCCCACTTGCGCTTGTTCAAACCGATGAACGTTTAGAGCTTCGTAAATTAGACGAACCTAAACTCGGGGCGGTTTATGTTGATTTTGTAGGTGGCACAATGGCTCACCGTCGTAAGTTCGGTGGTGGTCGCGGTGAAGCTGTAGCGAAAGCGGTAGGGATTAAAGGTTCGGAATTGCCAACCGTTATTGATGCAACAGCAGGTCTAGGGCGTGATGCCTTTGTGCTAGCCTCGATTGGCTGCCAAGTTCGGTTAGTGGAACGTCATCCTGTTGTTTTTTTACTTCTACAAGATGGTATAAATCGTGCTTATCAAGATCAAGAAATCGGCGAGATGTTGCAAAAAAATTTGCGCTTGCTGAATGTTCACCATATTAATGAACTTGATCCTAATATTGATTATGCCGATGTGGTTTATCTCGATCCAATGTATCCACATAAACAAAAAAATCTGCGCTAGTAAAAAAAGAAATGCGCGTATTCCAACATTTAGTCGGAGCTGATTTAGATGCTGATGGATTGCTGTTACCTGCGCTGCAATTAGCGAAAAAAACGTGTGGTTGTGAAGCGTCCTGACTATGCAGAGTTTCTTGGTGGTAAACAACCGCACTTTTAGCCGTGAAACGAAAAATCATCGCTTTGATATTTATATGGGAGCATCCCCAATGCTAAGAGAAAGTGCCGTTGTTATTAGCTATGAAAATGGCATTGCCAAAGTGAAATGCCAATCTCAAAGTGCCTGTGGACAATGCGCAGCTAAAAACAGTTGTGGAACATCAAGCCTTTTCCGAATTAAATGGTAAACGTGGCGAGCATATTTTTAATGTAGAAACATTAATGCCATTACGCGAAGGTCAAAATTGTTGAAATAGGATTAAAAGAAAAAAATCAATGCTACTCTCGCCTTATTAATGTATATTGCGCCACTTTTTTAACACTGGTATTAAGTACATTAATTTCTGATTATATTAGCCACAATGAAATTCTTCGTACAATACTGATATCCACCGCTATTTCATTTATCGTTGTGAAAATATATAGCAGAAATTTAGCACAAAAAAACGGAGTTTCATCCTACTTTATTACGCGTTCTCTCATAAATAACATTTAATCTGTTAACTTCTGCAAACCAAAAATGTCGATAAGTCTGTGATGTAGCAATTCGCCCACGTGGGGTACGTTGTAAAAAACCTTGCTGAATCAAATAAGGCTCTAAAACATCCTCAATAGTATCGCGTTCTTCACCGATTGCAGCAGCAAGATTATCCAGCCCTACTGGCCCGCCGTCAAAACGCTCAATAACTGCAGACAATAACTTTCTATCTAAATAATCAAATCCGGCATCGTCTACATCCAGCATTGAAAGCGCTTGTTTTGCCACATCTACCGAAATTACTCCCCATTACGCACGTCTGCATAATCACGCACACGTCGTAATAAACGGTTTGCAATTCGAGGCGTACCTCGTGAACGACGAGCCACCTCAAAAGCGGCTTGCTGTTCTAATTCAAGATTCAAACATCCCGCACTTCTTTCAACGATAGATGTTAAATCTTCTACAGAATAGAATTCCAAACGTTGCACAATACCAAAACGATCACGCAATGGGGAAGTCAAAGAACCCGCTCTAGTCGTCGCGCCAACCAAAGTAAAAGGTGGCAAATCTAATTTAATAGAACGAGCAGCTGGCCCCTCACCAATCATAATATCCAATTGATAATCTTCCATTGCGGGATAAAGGACTTCTTCAATAGCAGGGGAAAGTCGATGAATTTCATCAATAAATAACACATCGTGCGGTTCAAGATTGGTTAGCATCGCGGCCAAATCTCCTGCTTTTTCTAATACAGGTCCTGATGTCGTACGAATATTCACGCCCATTTCATTTGCCACAATATTAGCAAGCGTTGTTTTTTTCCCAAACCTGGAGGACCAAAAATCAATAAAATGATCTAATGCATCTTGACGTAGTTTGGCTGCCTTTGATGAAAATATCCATTTGCTCACGCACTTGCGGCTGCCCAACATAATCTGCTAATAATTTAGGACGAATAGCGCGGTCAATAACATCTTCATCAATCTTAGCTTGCCCGCTAATAATTCTATCTGCTTCAATCATGTCTCACCTACAGTGCGGCTTTTAGAGCTTCGCGAATAACTTGTTCACTGGTTAATTCTGGCTTAGCAACACGTTTTACCATTTTTTCTGCTTCTACAGGTTTATAACCTAAAGCAACCAAGGCCGAAATAGCTTCATCGGATGAATTTTCTACACACGATTCAATAGATGGCGCTGACGGAATATGAGTACTTTCGACAAAGAAATCACTTTGTTTTTATACCTTTAAATTTACCTTTGAGTTCAACTAATAAACGTTCAGCTGTTTTTTTACCCACACCAGGAATTTTGGTGAGTTTAGAAAGCTCTTTCTCTCAATTGCATAAGCAAATTGTTCGACCGACATGGCAGATAAAAATCGCTAAGGCTAATTTAGGGCCTACCCATTTGTTTTGATTAATTCACGAAATAAAGTGCGGTCTGTTTTCTGGGCGAATCCAAAGAGTAAGTGAGCATCTTCACGAACAACAAAATGGGTGAATAAAGTAGTTTCTTGACCAATTTCTGGTAAATCATAGAAACTCGTCATAGGCAAAAAGCAATTCATAGCCTACGCCTTGCACATTAAGTAAAAATTTCTGGAGGTTGTTTTTTTCTAAAAGAATGCCTTGTAAGCGACCGATCATAATTCTTCCGAATGATAAAAACTTAACGCATAGAATAAAATAAAACTGGACGAACATCCAGTTAAATTTTTAATCTAAAGCGTCCTCGGCTATATCTGGTCTTTAAAAGTGCGGTCATTTTTTTCTTGCGTTTCTGTCATTTTCACAGAATTGGCAATATGTAAAGAATGTTGAATAGAATGCGCATGTGTAATTGCGATAGCCAAGGCATCCGCGGCATCGGCTTGAGGTTTTATCTGACAACTTCAAAATACGAGTCACCATTTCTTGCACTTGCACTTTATCTGCGGAACCAATGCCCACCACTGTTTGTTTTACTAAACGTGCGGCATATTCAAAAACAGGTAAATCATGATTTACCGCTGCAACAATCGCCGTACCGCGAGCCTGCCCTGAGTTTCAAAGCAGAATCCGCATTCTTCGCCATAAACACTTGCTCAATCGCAAACATATCTGGTTGAAATTGCGTGATGATTTCAGTTACTCCAGCATAAATGCGTTTCAAACGGGTTGGTAAATCTTCAACTTGAGTACGAATTGCGCCACTGCCAAGATATTCCAAATATCTTCCTGTTTGGCGAATCACACCATAACCTGTCACACGAGAACCGGGATCAATGCCTCAAAAATAATACTCATAAGAATAAAAAAATAAACGGCTAATCTATTAACACTAGCCGTTTTTATTTTTATTATTTGTTTGCTTTTTACTGTAGCTTTTACATTAACATCGCAATTCTTTACTAGAATTTTTATCTGATTTTTCACCTTTTTCTAAAAAGATTTACAGGCACTACAGAATCAAATTTATTTAACGTTAAACCACTATCTACGTTCCAAAACATATTTGCCTGAAGTAAATGAAGTAAAATCTTTTGCGCTGTATCACGAGAAAAATCTTTCGCGATAACTTTGTTACCAACCATCACCATTGCAGCTGTGGCTTCTTGATTCTCAAATTGATAAACTGCCGTAACCGTTTTTTATTACAAGAATAAACAACTGTTTTTATCTGTTACGGTTGGCATTGCACCTTGAGCTGGTTTTGATTCCATTTTTGCTGTTTCACTTGCACAAGCGGATAATACAACAAACGCAGCCATTACAGGCAATACTTTTTACTAATTTCATTATTATCTCCTTAAAATTACAGCTGAGCTGCAATTTCATCACTAATTTCACCGTTATGATATACGTTTTGTACATCATCACAGTCTTCTAACATATCAATTAAACGCAACAATTTAGGCGCAGTTTCAAGATCAAGATCGACAGTAGTTGATGGAATCATTGTCACTTCAGCTTCTTGAACTTTAAAGCCAGCTGCTTCAATACCATCACGCACCGAACCTAAATCTTCCCAAGCGGTGTAGATTTCAAATGAACCATCATCTTGGGTTGAATATCATCAGCACCTGCTTCAATTGTTGCTTCAGTTAACGCATCTTCGTCTGCTTCAGTAATTAGAATTAAACCTTTTTACTAAACAAATAACCAACAGATCCTCAGTCCCCTAAATTTCCCCACATTTAGTGAAACTTGGGCGAACTTGTGAGATCGTGCGGTTTGCGTTGTCACTTAGACACTCAACCATCACAGCAGTTCCACCTGGACCATAACCTTCATAAATTTTGGTTTCCATATTGGTGTCATCGCCACCACCTACACCACGATCAATGGCTCGGTTGATAGTATCACGCGTCATATTATTGCTAAGCGCTTTTATCAACTGCTGCACGTAAACGCGGGTTAGCACTCACATCGCCCCTCACCAATTTTAGCTGCAGTAACAAGTTCACGAATTAATTTAGTAAAAATTTTACCGCGTTGTGCATCTTGTGCTGCTTTGCGGTGTTTAATATTAGCCCACTTACTATGGCCTGCCATGTTGTTTTCCTTCTATTTAACTTTAAGAATATATTTTCTAATTGCTTCCGCATTATTGGAAGATTTCGTCATTTGGATCGCTTGTTCAGGTGAAACCCATTGATACGCCAAATGCTCACTTAATATCGGTTCAAATTCCTGCTCAATTGCCAATAAAAACCAATGTTCATGACATTGAGTCACATTCGGTGCGTATTTATATCGGAAATGTGGAAAAATTTCAAATTCTATGCTCTCTTTGCAATCAAAAAGTGCGGTGGAACTTTCTTCTATTTTTTTAATCCGACTTCTTCCCCAACTTCTCGAATCGCAGTTGTTCTTGGTGTTTCATTCGCTTCCAATGTACCAGTGACAGATTGCCAAAAAGTGGAATCATCTTGACGTTGAAGCATAAGAACACGATTCGTGCTTTTCGCATAAATTACCACGAGAACCGATTGATTATTTTTATATTTCAAACTTATCATTTACATGATTGAAAAATGGGCGCATCATACCTTTTCTATTAAAAACTTTCAAAAATTACCGCACTTTAAAACCAAAGTACGGTAATTATCTTAATTATTTTAGTTTAACCAGCCAGCTTGTTGGGCGATAAATAATCCTGCAAAGGCGGTTAAGTAGAATAACCCAATAAGGGATAACCACAATAATCCACCTTTTACACTATGTTTCGCATGCTTAGTCAGAGATAAATTTAACCAAGCAAAAATTGGTGCTGAAACAAATGAGGCAATCATTGCGAATTTCAACATCGGCCCAACGGCATTATTAAAGTAGAAAATAATCGCTAAACCAGACAATGCTGCCAAAATCATACCGATATTAAGAATTCTCACTGAGCTTTCTTGTTTACCGAATAAAATACGTAAAGATTCAACATTGGTACGCGAATAACCATCAATTACCGTGATTGTTGTACCAAACATACACATGAACGCGATTACTGCAATTAATAAACGTGCCCATTCACCGATAGTACTTGCATACATATTGATAAGTTGCGCAATATATTTTCCGCCCACCATCTCTACGGTTTCAGGAGAACCATATTGTACCAATGCGCCAAGGGCTAAGAAAACAACGGCTAAAATGGCGGTACCGATGTAACCCACGTTGAAGTCAAACAAACCATCTTGATAAGACACTTTCGTTAGACGACGTTTTGCCACCACCCACATAGAATTAATTGCAGAGATTTCAATTGGCGCCGGCATCCAGCCCATCAAAGCAACTAAAAATGCTAATTTACTTAATTCCCATGGAGAAGGCGCGACAAAATCAGGTGCAGCTACGCCATGGATACCATTACGCATAAAGGCAATCACGACGGCGCTCACGGTTGTTACCGTTAAAGCAATCATGATGATTTTCGATAAGCTATCTAATAGACGGTATTTCCCTAATCAATAAAATGCCAGTTGTCACAAGAATTACTAATGAACTTAACACTGGCATTGGGAGTGGAATTGGTGTAATGAAGGTTAAAATTGCTGCTGTTAATAACCCTACTGCAGCAGTATTAATCACTGTCGCAAAAATGTTTAAAGCTAAGAATAACCAAAGATAGAATTTCCCTTTTGACGGTAACCTTCTAATAAAGTATTACCCGTATCTAGAGTATATTGAACACCGAAACGAAAGAAAGGATATTTGAATAAATTGGCAAGAATAACAATGCTCACTAATTCCCAACCATAGATTGCACCCGCTTGGGTAGATGCAATAATATGCGAACCACCGACAGCCGCTGATGCCATCACGATGCCAGGGCCTAAGGCAGAGAATTTACTCGCCCATGTTGATTTTTTTCTACTGGAGTTGAAATTTCACTCATAAAATTTTTCTCTTATAAATTGACCATAAACCGAAAAAGGCCTTATTTATAATAGAATTTTATCCTTGAGTAAAGTAAATAAAATCCACTTAAAAGCACCAGTGTAAAAATAAAAACCTAATTATTTTAAAATTTCAGAATATAACTCCAAAACAAATAAATTTCGCCAGTATTCACACCAAAAAAACATATGTCTTTAAGTGAATAAAATTTTTTTCAACAAAAAGAAAGTGCGGTCAAAAATCAGTGGAATTTTTAACCGCACCATAGAATAATAAAACTAATTACTTTGAGCGTTTTTTTATTTTTTTGAAGACTTGAAATATTCATTAATAATTGGACGATATAGAAAAATCCCAAAAATACATAATTTAATTAGACTTCTAATCGCATCTTTATCTGCATATCCGCCATCGATAAAACCAATGGCAACAGACAAACATCCTATAACTATATAAAGTGTTCTTCCCCATGATTTACCTTCCAGCATTACAATAGAAGATAAAAATACAAGGGAAGAAACTACAAATGCAAAAATTAAATATGGGATAGCTTCAGAAACTACATATCCTAAAGTTCGCCACCCATCCCATAAAATATAGAAAACTGAACAAAATCCAATCACTGAAGCGAGGATATTAATCCAAGCAATTACTTTTAATGATGTAGGTTGTTTTCATTTACTCTCCACAAAAATGCGGTCAAAATTGACCGCACTTTATTATTCAAATTTCAAATTTACTCAGCTTTTACAACCTGAATACTCAACTCCGCTAGCGCCTGTGGATTCGCAAAACTTGGCGCTTCGGTCATTAGCACGCCGCTGCCGTCGTTTTCGGGAACGCGATGACATCACGAATATTTTTCAGTGCCGGTTAAAAGCATAGTTAAACGGTCTAAACCGAACGCCAAACCTGCGTGTGGCGGTGTGCCGAATTTCAATGCATCCAATAAGAAACCAAATTTCTCGCGTTGTTCTTGTTCGTTGATGCCAAGAATACGGAATACGGTTTGTTGCATTTTCGGATCGAAAATACGTACAGAACCGCCACCTACTTCGTAGCCGTTGATGACCATATCGTAAGCATTCGCCACCGCAGTTGTTGGATCCGCTTCCAATTGTTCCGGTGTGAAATCACGCGGCGATGTGAATGGGTGGTGCATTGCCGCCAAATTGCCTTCATCATCACGCTCAAACATAGGGAAATCAATCACCCAAAGCGGTTGCCATTCGTCTAAACGGGTTAAGCCGAGATCACGACCCAGTTTCAAACGTAATGCGCCCATGGCATCTGTGGTGGTTTGCCATTTGTCTGCACCGAAGAATAAGATATCGCCAGTTTGCGCTTTTTACACGTTCTGCTAACGCTTTCCATACCTCTTCATTTAAGAATTTCGCAATCGGACTTTGCACGCCTTCAAGACCAGCATTAATATCGTTTACTTTTTGCCCAAGCTAAACCTTTTTGCACCATAAATACCAACAAATTGTGTATATTCATCAATTTGTTTACGAGTAATTTCTGCACCATTTGGTACACGAATCACTGCAACACGGCCATTTGGATTGTTTGCTGGCTCATTAAATACTTTTAAAATCAACGTCTTTGACGATATCAGCTACATCTACCATTTCTAATGGGTTACGCAAATCTGGCTTATCTGAACCAAAACGGCGCATCGCTTCTTGCCAAGTCATCACTGGGAATTTACCTAAATCGACACCAATGGTATCAAGCCATAAACCATGCACCATACGTTCCATAATTTCACGTACTTCTGGCGCAGTTAAGAAAGAAGTTTCCACATCGATTTGAGTAAATTCAGGCTGACGATCCGCACGTAAGTCTTCATCACGGAAACATTTCACGATTTGATAATAACGATCAAAACCGGACATCATCAAAAGCTGTTTGAAAAAGCTGTGGAGACTGTGGCAAGGCATAGAATTTGCCTTTGTGCACACGGCTTGGCACTAAATAGTCACGCGCACCTTCTGGTGTTGCTTTGGTAAGCATTGGAGTTTCAATATCAAGGAAGCCATTGTCATCCATAAAACGACGCACAAAGCTGGTAATTTTTGCACGAGTTTTTCAAACGTTGTGCCATTTCTGGACGACGTAAATCTAAATAGCGATATTTTTAAACGTTGTTCTTCAGTATTGTTTTTGGTTAAAGTCGAGAGGCAACACATCAGAAGCATTGTAAACACGCAATTCCTTCGCTAACACTTCCACTTCGCCTGTTGCCATATTTTTTTATTGATTTGGTTTTCAGGACGCGCAATCACTTCACCTTTAATTTGGATACAAAAATTCATTACGTAAGCCTGAAGCCGCTGTCAATGCATCTTGATATTTAGGATCAAAAACAAACTTGCACAATGCCATCACGATCGCGCATATCAATAAAAAAATCAAGCCACCCTAAAATCACGACGGCGATGAACCCAACCGCTTAATGTTACGTCTTGTCCGATATTGTTACGGTTTAATGCTCCGCAATAATGTGTACGCATCATATTCAATTCCCTTAACTCTCTATAAAAATGGAAAAATACCGCAGAATTATACGGAAAAAAAGGCGCGTCTTTTAAATCTTAAACGGAAATTTATTTGACCCCTTGAAAACTTTCCTTAAAATGACCGCACTTTTTAAATATTTTTTCTAATCTGTAGGGTGTGGAAAGTTGAAAAACACACACCCCACACACAATGTAAAACCATGAAAGATACTATTTTTTTCCGCGCCCATTGAAAAACTCGGCGATTTTTACCTTTGATGAAAACGTTGCTGAAGTCTTTCCAGACATGATTCAACGCTCCGTACCGGGCTATTCCAACATTATCACTGCAATCGGTATGCTGGCAGAACGTTTCGTTACTGCTGATAGCTATGTTTATGATCTTGGTTGCTCACGAGGGGCCGCCACACTTTCTGCACGTCGAAATATTCATCAACCAAACGTAAAAAAATTATTGGCATCGATAATTCTCAACCTATGGTTGAACGTTGTCGCCAACATATTGCGGCGTATCATAGTGAAGTACCTGTAGAAATTCTCTGTGACGATATTCGCCACGTTGAAATTAAAAATGCCTCAATGGTCATTCTCAACTTCACCCCTGCAATTTTTACCGCCTGAAGATCGTATCGCATTGCTTTACCAAAATCTATGAAGGTTTAAATCCAAATGGTGTATTGGTGCTATCTGAAAAATTCCGTTTTGAAGATGAAAAAGTAAATGAGCTACTGATTGATCTCCACCACCAATTCAAACGCGCTAATGGTTATAGCGAACTTGAAGTGAGTCAGAAACGCACCGCTCTTGAAAAATGTGATGCGTACAGATTCTATCGAGACACACAAAGTGCGGTTAAAAAAACGTAGGATTTTTCACAAGTAGAACTTTGGTTCCAATGCTTTTAATTTTGGCTCGATGATCGCAGTTAAATAATTCATAACAAATTTATTTAATTCAACTTTTTTTATGGCATAATGCCCGCACTTTTTATCAAAAAGGATTAAAACCAATGCGAATTTTACACACTATGTTACGCGTGGGCGATTTAGATCGTTCAATCAAATTCTATCAGGATGTTTTAGGTATGCGCTTATTACGTACCAGTGAAAACCCTGAATACAAATATACGCTGGCTTTTTTTAGGTTACGAAGATGGCGAAAGTGCGGCAGAAATTGAATTAACATACAACTGGGGCGTAGATAAATATGAACACGGCACAGCATATGGACATATCGCTATCGGTGTAGATGATATTTATGCGACTTGTGAAGCAGTTCGCGCAAGCGGTGGTAACGTTACTCGCGAAGCTGGGCCAGTTAAAGGTGGCTCAACCGTCATTGCTTTTGTTGAAGATCCAGATGGTTATAAAATTGAATTTATCGAAAACAAAAAGTACTAAATCTGGTTTAGGCAACTAAAGTGCGGTCACTTTTTTTATTGTATTTTTAATAACGTAGGGATTCCTACGTTATTTTTATTTTTAAGAGATAGATTATGTCCGATTCTCAAGAAATCCCTTTATCACAACCAATTAAAAAAATCGTTTTCGTGGCTATTTCCCCGTCATTATTGATGTTGAAACTGCTGGTTTTGATGCAAAAAGATGCGTTACTCGAACTAGCCGCCATTACATTAAAAATGGATGAAAACGGTTATTTGCATCCCTGATCAGAAATGCCATTTTCATATTGAGCCTTTTGAAGGAGCAAATATTAATCCAGAATCCTTGAAATTTAATGGCATTGATATTCACAATCCATTACGTGGCGCAGTGTCTGAACTCGATGCAATCACGGGGTTATTTCAAATGGTGCGTCGAGGACAAAAAGATGCAGATTGCCAACGTTCTATCATTGTGGCGCACAATGCCGCTTTTGACCAAAAGTTTTGTAATGGCTGCCGCTGAACGTACTGGCGTAAAGCGTAATCCCTTCCACCCTTTTGGAATGTTTGATACCGCAAGTTTAGCAGGCTTAATGTTTGGTCAGACTGTTCTCGTTAAGGCCTGTCTTGCCGCTAAAAATCCCGTTTGATGGAAAGCTAGCTCACTCCGCGCTATATGACACCGAACGCACAGCGGAATTATTTTTGCTATATGGTGAATCATTTAAAAGATTTAGGTGGTTATCCCCATATCATTCCAGACAGTGAAGTAAATGACAAATAAGAATAAATTCAAAGAACAAATTCCGCTTAGTCTGTCAAAAGAGAAAAATATGACTGAACAAAACGAAAAAAATCATTAATTCATCAGTAAAAATGCTGACTATTAGTGAAGATGAAAGTGGCCAACGTATCGATAATTATTTATTAGCAAAACTCAAAGGCGTACCCAAAAGTTTAATTTATCGCATTGTGCGTAAAGGTGAAGTGCGGGTAAATAAAGGCCGGATTAAGCCAGAATATAAACTGCAAACAGGTGATATCGTTCGCGTTCCGCCAGTGCGTGTAGCTGAAAAAAACGACGCATCAATTTCAAAAAAATCTCAATAAAGTCGCCGCACTTGAAAACCAAATTTTATTTGAAGATGATTGTTTAATTGTTTTAAATAAACCTTCAGGAATCGCTGTGCATGGAGGGAGTGGTTTAAATTTTTGGTGTGATTGAAGCCTTACGAGCACTGCGTCCAGAGGCGCGTTTTTTAGAACTAGTTCATCGTTTGGATCGCGATACATCAGGTATTTTATTAATTGCTAAAAAACGTTCAGCATTACGTAATTTGCATGAACAACTTCGTGTCAAAAACCGTTCAAAAAAAGATTATTTAGCGTTAGTTCGAGGGCAATGGCAATCCCATGTAAAAGTTGTTCAAGCACCTCTTTTGAAAAAAATGAATTATCCAGCGGAGAGCGCATTGTGCGTGTCAGCGAGCAAGGTAAAACCATCTGAAACCCGATTTAGCATTGAAGAACGCTATACAAATGCTACGCTCGTGAAGGCTTCACCAGTCACAGGGCGTACACATCAAATTCGTGTACATACACAATATGCAGGACATCCTATTGCATTAGATGATAAATACGGCGATAAAGATTTTGATAAACAAATGAGCGAGTTGGGATTGAACCGTTTGTTCTTGCATGCCTTTTCAATTCGATTTGAGCACCCTAAAAATGGCGAAACACTACGTTTCAATGCACCACTAGATCATAAAATGAAAGCAATTTTGCAAAAGTTGCGGGAAAGCAAATAGACAACATTTGTGTTTATTGCTACACTTGCGTACGGAGACAACTCGTTTCTATCATCAAAATTTCATAATAACGACAACAAAGGATAGCAAAATGGCAAAAGGACAATCTTTACAAGATCCTTATTTAAATGCGCTTCGTCGCGAACGCATTCCTGTATCAATCTACCTTGTAAACGGAATCAAACTTCAAGGTCAAATTGAATCATTCGATCAATTCGTGATTTTATTAAAAAACACTGTGAACCAAATGGTATATAAACACGCAATTTCAACCGTTGTGCCTGCGCGCTCTGTTTCACATCACAATAGCAGCCATCATGTAGCAACACCCGAAGCCGTTGAAAGCGTGGAAACCCAAGTAGAATAATCACAGCTCCATCAATGGATAATCAATGATTTATTAGTGCGGTTGAAAATTCTCAGGAAATTTCAACCGCACTTTCTTCATCTCAACAATCTGAAAAACGCGTGATATCGCCATCGTGGTTCACGTTTTCTTTTCGCAAGATAAAAACACTGACGATCTACAAGAGTTCTTACTGCTGGCTGATTCTGCCAATGTAGATGTATTGGATACAATCACGACCAGTCGCACCACTCCTCAAGCTAAATATTTTGTAGGTGAGGGAAAAAGCTCAAGAAATTGCAGATGCGGTGCAATCACATAATGCTGATGTTGTGCTTTTTAACCATCAATTAACCCCAGCACAAACACGTAACTTAGAAAGTTTATGTCATTGTCGAGTGGTCGATCGCACTGGCGTCATTTTAGATATTTTTCGCCCAACGAGCACGTTCTCATGAGGGAAATTACAGGTTGAACTTGCGCAACTAAAACACTTATCCACTCGATTAGTTCGTCGCAAAACAGGATTAGATCAACAAAAAAGGGGCGGTAGGATTACGAGGGCCGGGTGAAACTCAATTAGAAACCGATCGTCGTTTGATTAAAGTGCGCATTTCTCAATTACAAAATCGATTGGCAAAAGTAGAGAAACAGCGCAATCAAAATCGCCAAACACGCCAAAAGGCAGATATCCCGACCATTTCACTTGTTGGCTATACCAATGCAGGGAAATCAACCTTATTTAATCGTTTAACCAATGCAGAGGTTTATGCGGCAGATCAGCTTTTTGCAACATTAGATCCCACTTTACGAAAATTACAGATTCAAGATGTAGGCACGGCAATTTTAGCGGATACAGTTGGATTTGTTCGACAGCTTCCGCATGATCTTGTTTCAGCCTTTTAAATCGACTTTACAAGAAACAGTGGAGGCCAGCTTATTACTCCATGTGATTGATGCGGCTGACTCGCGAAAACAAGAAAATATCGATGCCGTCAATGATGTGCTAGAGGAAATTGATGCAGGACAAGTGCCTGTTCTATTGGTATATAACAAAATTGATTTGTTAGAAAATGTTATACCGCATATCGAATACAATGATGAAAATCAGCCTATTGCAGTCTATCTCTCTGCGCAAGATGAGTTGGGTATTCATTTATTGTTTGAAGCTATTAAAGTGCGGTTAAAAACGAGATACTTTTCTTTCTTTAATTTTACAACCGCACGAAGGCAAACTTCGCCATGCTTTTTATCAGCTTGATTGTGTACGACATGAACAAATTTCTGAACAAGGCGAATTTTTGTTAAATGTGCAGATTGATAAGATTATGTGGTTAAAGTTATGTAAGCAATTTTCTGGATTAGCGGATATTAAAAATACAATCTGACTATGCCTAATTTATAGAAAAATTATTTTTCCAATTCCATATTGTTTCAATTTATTCGCAATCGCAGTATGCGAAACACCTAAAACGTTGAGCTAATTTTTTCTCGTGCTTGGATATTCTTCATAGAATAATTTTAGGACTTGTGCCTCATAAGAACCAATGATTTCATCTAAGGTTTTTATTCTCAAATTCATCCAAAGAAATCACCGAACTTTGTGGCGGAGCAAGCTCTAGACTATCCGTAGTTAAGTGATTATCTTTTATCAATGAACTAGCGCGATAAAGGGTGTTATAAAGCTCACGAACATTCCCTTTCCAATCATATTTCTGCAAATAAAGAAGAAAATCTTTATCGAAAGTTGGTTTTTGCAATTTTTAATTCTTCACTGATTTCCTGTAAAAAAACCTTGTGCCAGTGGCTCAATATCAGCCATGCGTTCGCGTAATGGTGGCACATTAATAGTGAGAACATTTAAGCGATGAAACAAATCAGCACGAACTTTACCTTGCTCAACAAGCAAATGAAGTGGAACCTGTGATGTGCAAATCACTCGCACGTTTGCATGATGTTCCTTCTCTTCACCCACTCGACGGAAAGATCCATCCGTTAAAAAACGTAATAATTTAGCCTGTAAACCCAATGAAAGTTCTGCGATGCCATCTAGTAATACGGTTCCCTCATTCGCGTATTCAAAAAAACCGATAGTTTCACTGTCTCCGACTTTCCGACCAAACATTTCACTTTCCGCATCTTCATCAGGCAACCCCGCACAATTTACTGCGATAAATTTTTTATCACGACGTAAACTCTGATAATGGCAGGCTTTTCGCCAACAAATCTTTTCCAGTCCCAGTTTCACCTTGAATTAATAAAGACGCATCAAACATAGCAAAACGTTTTGCATTCTCAACCGCACTTCTCATGGATTCACTTTGCACAATAAAACAATCGAAAGGTTTTTGAGGATCAAATTTGAAGGTTGTCATCATATCGGAAATATGAGAGAAATAATATATGATTATGATAGTTTTTTTACATAAAGGTGTAAATATTATTTTTACATATCGAGAAAATAAAAAAATGCGGTCAATCTTGACCGCATTTTATATGACTATAATTTTAACATTCGCTCTGCTTCACGTGCTCGAACAAGGAATTGTTTCCGTTCAGCAGTGCCCATTCCACTACTTGTGCCTGGCAATTTAATCGTCAACGGATTAACTGCTCGCCCATTAATATGAAATTCATAATGCAAATGTGGGCCTGTTGAAATGCCAGTGTTACCTGAAAAGTGCTATTCTTTCCCCTTTTTTTGATTTCTTGTCCTGCGCGCACAAGTGGCTTTGCTTAAGTGCATGTAAACCGTTTGATATTCTCGACCATGTCGAACGACAATATAACGACCAGCACCACCAGCTTGATATGCCACTTTTTCAACTACGCCATCTGCAGGGGCGATAATCGGTGTGCCTTGTGGAACAGAGAAATCCACACCTTTATGTGGTCGTATACGTCCAGTTACCGGATGACGACGATTCGGATTAAATGGTGAAGAAACCCGAGCTTGGCGTTGCAATGGATAACGAGCAAAACCTTTGCCTAGAGTCTCCCCTTGTTGGCTATAATAACGGCCATTTGTTGCTTGCACAGCATAATAACTCTTACCTTCAAATGAAAGGTGCAACGCTTCAACGTTACCTTGTCCAGTTAATTTATCACCTAAATATTCACGAGAAACTAAAATTGCAAAATTTAGTTCCTTTTTTTCAATTTCTGAATACTCACTTGCCATTGAAGTGCAGTTGTTAGTTGATTAATCTGACGGTTATCCAATCCTTGCGCTTTCAAACTTGCGGCAAAAGTACCATTAATCTCACCTTTTAATACTTCTTTCCGCCAAACACTTTTTCTTCTCAATAACTTGACGTTTAAACGTTCCATTTTTCTAAACGCTCATAAACTCGCTCTTCTTTTTTTCTGAAACAAGCCAATTTAAGTATTCTAAATTATCATTTTTATCTAGAATCCAATAAATTTGTTGGCCCGCATTTAAATGCGCCAATTGAGAATCCGTGTCAATTAAACGCTTTGCTGTATCATCCTCCAAACCAGAAAGTTCAAGTACATCTTTTAAAGTATCACCACTTGTAACGGTATGGCTAAATTGATCGGTAATTCGAATAGCCTGATCAGCTGCATCTAATAAAACCACTTAGTGCATCTTGGGCATTTTTGCGGAAGATCATCCAAATCATCTAAGAATGGTTTTTACTTCTTCAACCTCATCATCATGAGCCTGTAATTCATCATCATAAGAGGTTGCTTCATCATGAGAAACCGGATGCGTTGTAATCGTCTCATCCTTAGGCGATGAGTTCAAAGATTGATATGCCACACCATCAACAACAGTCGGCATCATTTGACTGGATTCAGAATGGCTTTCAACATTATCTTTAAGCGTAAGTAAAATCCCAGTAAAAATCAGCAAAATAGCAATAAAAACGCCCGCTTTAATGCGAGAACGCTTTTTTTCCGTCTATCTCGAGCTAATTTTACGTGTTGCACAGGATTTCCTAAAAATTAAAAAGTTTTCTTTTTCAGCACTCAGACTGCAAATTAAAAAAGAAAATTCATTTTACCTGAAAAAGTCTCAATCAAACGCCCTAAATATTCATCATAAAGCATAAGTTCTTGAGGAATCGATCAAAATGCGCTATTTTGACCAGCTAATCTCAAAAAGCGCGGCGATTTTATGAATATAACAGCTATTCACAGTCAACCTGATTTATCCCCATTAATTCAGCTAAAAAAATATTAGTGTCGTTTTTTTCACAAAAACAGCATTACAAAATATCAATTTAAATATCTATCCAAATTCTATTATCACTATTGTTGGGCCAAAATGGTGGTGGTAAATCAACGTTATTAAAAACCTTATTAAAACTATAAACACCCACTTCTGGCGAAGTGATTTACAGTAAAAATGTTCGCATTGGCTATGTACCACAAAAATCCATTTGGATCATAGTTTGCCTATTACGGTTGAGCGATTTCTTTTCGCTAAAAAGGTCTCAAAACACAAGAAATATCCACCGCACTTGAGCAACTTTCGATTTCACATTTACGCAAAAGTAATATGCAAAAAAACTTTCTGGCGGTGAAATGCAACGCGTATTATTAGCACGTGCAATTTTAAATAAACCGAATTTACTTGTACTAGACGAACCCACCCAAGGTGTAGACATTACTGGTCAAGAAGAGCTTTATCAACTAATTCATCAGACCCAACAAAAAAATTAAATTGTGCCGTATTGATGGTATCACACGATTTACACATTGTGATGGCGGATAGTAAAGAAGTATTGTGTATTAACCAACATATTTGCTGTGCAGGTACACCCTGATGTTCTCTCAAATGATCCAACATTTATGCGTTTATGGGGAAATCAGCTCGCACAAAATGTCGGCTTTTATACCCATCATCACAATCATCACCACACCTTACACGGGGATGTGTGCGGTTGTAATTCATCAGCTGTGCATTGTCAAAATAAGGATAAATAATGTTTGAAATTTTATTTCCCGCTTTTTCTAACAGGCATTTTACTTTCACTTATTACTGCCCCACTCGGTGTTTTCGTTGTATGGCGGAAAATGGCTTACTTTGGTGATACGCTATCTCACTCCGCATTATTTGGCGTGGCCTTAGGTATTTTCTTTCAAGTAAATCCCTATATCGCAATCATTATACTTACCATCATTCTCGCCATTGCAATGGTATGGTTAGAAAGCAACACACAATTTTCTATTGATACATTACTTGGAATTATTGCTCACAGCTGTTTATCTCTTGGGGTAGTAACGGTAGGATTATTAAAAAAATGTTCGTGTTGATTTAATGAGTTATTTATTTGGTGATTTACTAGCAATTAACTATACCGATCTTATTTATATTGGTATAGGTGTTATCATTGTACTGGCGGCCTTAGTATATTTTTTGGCATGACTTACTTTCTACAACCGTATCGCCTGAACTTGCCCAAGTAGAAGGTATCAATATAAAAAAATGCGCTTTGTTTTTAATGATTTTTAACCGCTCTTACAATAGCACTTAGTATGAAATTTGTTGGTGCATTAATCATTACATCACTCTTGATCATCCCTGCTGCTACTGCACGTCGTTTTGCACGAACCCCTGAATCAATGGTGTGTTATGCCACCATAATCAGCATGCTTTCCATTATTGGTGGTTTAATACTCTCAGTATTTTACGATACTGCGGCAGGTCCTTCTGTTGTAATATGCTCTGCATTTTTTTATTTGTATTATCCTTGATTAAAAAAAGAACGCTTATAAAACATAATAAAAAGACAGACACCAAATTCGGTGCCTGTCCTAAAATTATGAAAGAAAAATTGCTAACTATGCTATTTGTACAAAAATCTTTTTAAACCAATTAACACATTATTCACGGCAACTGTCGCTAAAAATTAATCCCATCACACGACTAATAATTGCAGCCCCAGCATTACCAATAAAATGTTGAATGCGATTTGCACCAAGTAATAATAAATAAGTGATTAATAACACCGCTAACATAATTCCCGCCGTAATAAATTGTTCTGTAAAATTAAAACGATGGTTATCTGTTAAAAGTACAATGGCCATCATTGCACCAGGAGAGGCAATAGACGGAACCGCAAGAGGATAAACCGCAATTTCCGTAATATTCACCTTCATCTTTATTTCTTGTTCTGGCTTACTTTCACCAAAAATCATACTTAAAGCAAATAAAAAAAGCACTAAACCACCCGCAATTTGGAATGCAGGTAAAGGCACCTTCATCGCTTCAAAAAAAGAATTTGTCCACCAATCAAAAAGAAAAGCAAAATACCGGCTGAAATAATCACCGCATTACGCGCAATTTTTCCTACGTTCATCTAATGAAAAACCAATAGTTTTCGAAAGATAAACAGGAATGGAACCGATAGGATCAATCACAGCCCATAACACGACAAACTGAACAACAAGAGAATCAAACATTTATGTTCCTTATTTATCACTAAAAACCATAGTTTCTGATTCTAGCAAAGAAATGACATGAAGTGCGGTTGGTTTTTCTATCATTTTTTTCATTTGATTTAAAAAAACACAGAAAAAAACCTACCGCACTTTTTAATTCATCACCATAAAAAAATAAGTGGAATTCGATTTCTCTGCCAAGGGGGAATATCAAGTGATTGCCAGATTTTTTTATATCTTCTCTTGGGCGTTTCGGATGATGTTTAACTTTACCTGAATAGCCAAAGCGGATAGAAATAGGTAAGTCCGTTTTTGTCTAGCATAACAGAGTAATTCTGCCAGTAGAAAATCAGATTACGTTCATTTTTCTTGAACAGTGAGATTGCCTAAATCATCGGGTAAACTTAGCGTGTTTTTGTTCTAATTTTTAGGATGTATTTGGTTAGATCAGAAAACGGCTTAGTTAAATATAAACTGTCCTTATAACGTCGAATGACTTTATTTACAAGCTGAAATTGAGGATTTGCATCTTCTTTTTGCAAAAACAACATCATTAATAAGTTGTGTAAGTTGGCATTTACTTGGCATTTCAAGTTGGTTTTTCGGCAAGCCACATGCGCAAAAAGTGCGGTTTGTTTTGCAGGTGAATATTGGCGAAATTGGGGCAGTTTAAATTGGCTTTTTAATTTGACAATGTTCTGCAAAGGCTTCACTCAATAAATCATTAATTAACTGTTGTTGCTCAAAAACAATGTTGTGCTGAACGTTGTACGGCTAAATCAAAATAAGCCCAGCGTTCACGTAATTCTGGCAAAATTTCATTGCGTAAGAAATTGCGATCAAATCGATTATCTTTATTACTTTCATCTGTAATCCAGTTGAGCTTTTTCTTTTTTTGCGCGTAATTTTTCTAACTGTGGACGAGTAAAACCCTAACAAAGGACGTAAAAATCGGCATGCCGAATAATACACTTCGCTGCTGCATAGCGCCTAAGCCTTTGTAGCCCACTGCCACGTTTTTAGGGCTAAGAAAAAGGTTTCAGTTTGGTCATTTAGATGATGTGCCGTGACGAGCACTTCTTGAGTTTGAAGATGTTTTTTTATGGCTTGATAGCGTGCTTCACGCGCCCCAGCCTCAATACCATTGGTTTTATCTACTTGTACTAGCTCGACAATCAACGGAATTTGAAATTGATCGCATAAGTTTTGGCAGTGTTTAGCCCAACTGTCTGCATTAGGGCTTAATCCGTGATGAATATGGATTGCTCGTATAGATAAAGGTTGTAAGTGCGGTCGTTTTTGACGAAGTTTTGCAAATAAAGAAAGAAGTACAGTGGAATCCAAACCACCACTCAAGGCAATAAGAAATCCTTGAGTAGAGGTTTGTTTGAGTTGTTTTTCAATGTCTGAAAAGTAAGTCCATTAGGCAACTTTTTTCAGCTTTATAATTGCTGCTTGGATTGAGAATTTCAAAACGCGCAGCAATGGTTTGTAATTCGTAAGAACCTAGTTCAAAGGTGGTTTTCATTACGCCTGCTACTTCGTTATTCATCGCTTCAAAGGCTTCTACGTCAGATTTTTCCATTGAGTAAATTTGCTAAGAATGTACCTGCGATTAAATCGCCCACACCCACCGGTTCAAAGTTGAATTGATAAAGTGGACGGCTTAAATGCCAAACACCCTCTGGGGTTGCCATAATAATTTCAAATGTATCAGGATCGTTAATTTTACCCGCACAGCCTAAATGTTTAACAAGGACCTTCTTCACGCCTTTTTACAATCAGTGCATTCACCGCTTTTAATACATCATCAAAGGTATTAATTGGGAATTCAGTCAGTTGGCGTAATTCATGCAAGTTTGGTGTCATAATATCAGCCACTGGAATCGCTTTTTTTCAATAAGAGACTCGCGAACACCATTTGCAACAACGCAGATTTTTTTCGGATGTGGCATCACTGGGTCACATAAATAAAGCGCATTTGGATTACGCAGTTTGATTTGTTCTAAGGCAAAAAGAATTTGATCGACTTGTTCCGCAGATCCTAAGTAACCTGATAGTAAGGCATCACATTCTTGTAGTTTTTCAATGTTGTCGAGTCCGGTCACAATTTCTCGGATTTGTTCTTGCGGAATGACCATGCCTGTCCATTTTTCCATATTGGGTGTGATTAGAAAATTGAACGGTATTTAATGCCCATACATCTACGCCTAACAACTGCATTGGAAAAAGTCGCAGATTTGTTACCCGCAAAACCATAGACCACGTGAGATTGGATCGAAAGTACGTTTTTCATTGTGTTTGCTCCTTTATTGTTATATTTAGATCAAAAAAGAGCGGCAAAAATCACCGCTCTTTTAGAATGTCAGCTAGCAATAACCGTAAGACATTAAACGTTCATAACGTCGATTTAATAATTCTTCTTTGCTTAGTCCATCGAGCTCTGCTAAATCTTCTTTTAAACGAAGTTTTAAGTTTTCAGCCATTTTCGCATAATTGCGATGTGCGCCGCCCAAAGGTTCTTGCACAATGTTATCGATAAGATTTAGTTCTTTTTAAACGGCTTGCGGTTAATCCCATTACTTCAGCTGCGGTTGATGCTTTTTCTGCACTTTTCCAAAGAATAGAAGCACAGCCTTCTGGAGAAATAACAGAATAGGTCGAATACTGTAACATATTCACTTTATCGCCCACGCCAATAGCTAGTGCGCCGCCAGAACCGCCTTCACCGATAACAGTACAAATAACGGGAACGGTAAGCTGTGCCATTTCGCGTAAGTTACGGGCAATAGCTTCCGCTTGACCACGTTCTTCTGCGCCGATACCCGGATAAGCTCCCGGTGTGTCAATAAATGTGATAATCGGTAATTTGAAGCGTTCGGCCATTTCCATTAAACGTAACGCTTTACGATAACCTTCAGGTGCTGGCATACCAAAATTTCGTTGTACTTTTTCTTTTACGGAACGACCTTTTTTGATGACCAATCACCATCACTGGGCGACCATCTAAACGAGCCAAGCCACCAACAATCGCTTTATCATTAGCAAATGCGCGATCGCCTGCAAGTTCTTCAAATTCAGTAAAAATATGTTCGATATAATCTAATGTATAAGGGCGGTTTGGATGACGCGCCATACGTGAAACTTGCCAAGCATCGAGGTTAGCAAAGGTTTTTTTAGTGAGTTCGTTACTTTTTCTTTTTGTAAGCGTTTGATTTCATCAGTTAAATCAACTTTATCATCTGATGCTGCTCGTAATGCTTCAATTTTTGCTTCTAATTCAGCAATCGGCAATTCAAAATCTAAATATTCTTGGCTCATTTTCTTATCCTAAAAAGACCGTAAAAATCGACCGCACTTTATCAAGAATTAAACTGTGGCGCAAATGGTTTTTCACTGGTTGGGGAGATAAGTAGCGGAGAAAATAATAGGAAAAAAACAGATCTATAACCACACATTAAAAAGCAAAAATGGTATTGCTTATACGCATATACCATTTTTATATGAAGCTATATTCTATCTTTTTAAATGATTAAGAAATGATTGTTCCTTCCTCTGTTCCCATTACAACACGGCGTAATGCACCAGGTTTTCCCATATTGAACACTCGAATCGGCATATGATGATCTCGTGCAAGTGTAAATGCGGCTAAATCCATCACTTGTAATTCTTTATCAATAACCTCTGCATAACTTAGTTGCTTATAAAGTTTTGCATCAGCATTTTTTGCTGGATCACAATCATAAACTCCATCAACTTTTGTTGCTTTTAATACCACGTCTGCTTCAATTTCAATACCACGTAAACAAGCTGCAGAATCGGTTGTAAAGAATGGGCTGCCTGTCCCTGCAGAGAAAATCACAACTCGTTTCTCGCGTAACATTTTGATTGCCTCAGACCAATTGTAAGTGTCGCAAATTCCATTTAACTGAAATGCAGACATTAATTTCGCATTTACATCCGCACGAAATAACGAATCACGCATTGCTAAACCATTCATTACGGTAGCAAGCATTCCCATATGATCGCCTACAACGCGATTCATTCCGGCTTTTGCTAATTTCGCGCCACGGAATAAATTTCCGCCACCAAGGACAACACCGACTTCAACCCCCATTTCTACAAGCTCTTTAATCTCTAATGCCATACGATCAAGAATTGATGGATCAATGCCAAAACCTTCTTCCCTTGTAATGCTTCACCACTTAATTTTTAATAAAATACGTTTGTAAATTGGTTGGCTCATTATTTTTTTCCTTTTTGGCTTTTAAAAAAATCGGCTTATTTTATAAAATAACCTAGCAAGAGTGAAGAAGTTTAAGATGGAATTTATGTGTAAAAGGTGGATAATATTGAGCGCATAAGTCTAATCTAAAAATATTTACGATAGGGCTATTTCAAGCAACCAATACAAATAGTTTTAATATACCAACTCCCCCTACACTTTTCTTTTTAACAGAAGGTAATTATGAACACTAAAAACATGGCTAGTTTTTTTCCCGCACTTTTTATACTCATTTGCGCATTACTTGCGGGCTATTTTTATTTTGATTGGTTCTGGCATGTTTAACCAACCAAATTTGACGCTTATTTTACTAACGGCAGCGGTCGATTATTTTTACTTAGTAGCAGTAAAAAAACATTCTATTTTATTTTACTTCCTCTTTCATTACTTCATGCAATTTACACGCCTACGGGGTTAAATTTTGGTGCACCAAGTTATCAATATATTGCCTCTCTTTTTGCAACAGATATGTTAGAAACTAAAGAATTTCTCTTACAGATTCCTATAAGTAGCTATTTAATTGCTTTTTCTATTCCTATTCTTATCTTTTGTGCAATATAAAAAGTGCGGTCAAATTTGACATAAAAATTTTATCAAAATAAAACCTTTATTGCTTTTTACTACCTTACTCTTTGCTTATCATTTACCTATTTCAGCCCCATTAAAAAGAAACCATTGATTCCACCGTCAAAATTCTCGATGAGGTGCAGAAACTCAAAAAAATGTCTCAATCAGATGATTGGGGAAAATCTACTTTGGAAAATTCTCCTTATGATGATTACGTCATTGTATTAGGTGAAAGTGCCCGTAAAGATTATCATCATGCTTATGGGTATCCAATTGAAAATACCCCCTTTATGTCAAATTCAAAAGGCATATTAATTGATGGTTTTCGTTCTGCCGGAACCAATACCGTCTCATCACTTCGTCTCATGCTAACCTTACCAAACAAAGAAAAATGGGAACCAAATTATAATTTAAGCCTTATTGATTTAGTAAAATCAGCAGGAATTAAAACATACTGGCTTTCAAATCAAGGTATGTTAGGGGAATTTGATACTCCGGTTTCATCACTGGCCTCAAAAGCAGATGAAACGATATTTTTTTAAAAAAAGGGGGAAGCTTTAATTCAACCAACTTCAGCGATTTTTGATTTATTACCAAAATTTGCCAAAGTGTTAGAAAACCCTATTCAGGAAAACGTTTTATCGTACTCCATATCTATGGCTCACACCCATTAGCATGCGATCGTGTAGAGGATTACCCAAAAATCTTTGATGATAATAAGATTGAGCCTAAATATGGCTACTTAAATTGTTATATCTCCTCAATTAAAAACTGATGAATTTTTTTAAAACGCGTATATGAGCAACTGAAAGAAAACAATCTAAAAAAATCACCGCACCTTCTCTATGATTTATTTCTCTGATCATGGTTTATGCCACCAACAAGATGAAAAACAAAATATTTTTGTTATTCAACCAAAATTGTTTCAGCCGTGAACATCACAATATTCCATTGTTTAAAGTATCTTCTGACGATACTGAACGTAAAGAATACAAGGTTTTTCAAATCTGGACTAAATTTCCTCGAAGGCGTTGCACATTGGGTAGGAATTAAAAATCCAAAAATTGAATCATGAGGAAGACTTATTTTCTAATGAAAGCGATAAGGATGATTTTGGTTTACAAAAACGAATTAACGAGAAATATCGGAAAGATGATGACCCAGCAATAGATATTAGCCCAAACATTAACGCTCAGTAATATCAATATACTTAAATCCTTTTGACTGGATGGATATAAAAACTTTCCTTTTAAGAGGATTTTTCTTTACTAAAAATACAAAACTAGCTTATGAGAACAAATAAGAATAACTTTTTATAACCTTTTTCTCTATAAAAAAAGCGGACATAATGTCCGCTTTTTCAACATGAAAATATGAAAATAAATTATGCGTTACCGCCAGTGATTTTTTTGCTACTTCAGCAGCAAAGTCTTCTTCTTTTTCTCGATACCTTCACCAACTTCTAAACGGATGAAGTTAGAAACTGAAGTGTTTACTGATTTTAAGAAGTCGCCTACAGATACAGAAGGATCCATTACAAATGGTTGACCAGTTAATGAAACCTCGCCGGTGAATTTCTTCATACGACCTTCAACCATTTTCTCTGCGATTTCTTTTGGTTTACCAGAGTTAACTGCGATGTCGATTTGGATTTGGCGTTCGTGTTCAACTACTTCTGCTGATACATCTTCTGGATTTACGAATTCAGGTTTAGATGCAGCTACGTGCATAGCTACTTTTTTTAAGTTCATCTGCAGAACCTTGACCTGCAACTAATACACCGATTTTTCGCGCCGTGTAAGTATTGAGCAATTACTTGACCATCTAAGTAAGCAACACGACGGATGTTCATGTTTTTCACCGATTTTTAGCCACTAATGCAGCACGCTTTTCTTCAAATTGTGCTTGTAACGCTTCGATAGTGGTACCTTTATTTGCTGCTGCGAAATCAGCTACTTCGTTTGCTAAACCTAAGAAACCAGCATCTTTTGCTACGAAGTCAGTTTCACAGTTCATTTCAACTAATACACCAAAACCATTTTCTACACGAGCAAGGATAACACCTTCAGCTGCAACACGGCCTGCTTTTTTTAGCTGCTTTAGCTTGACCAGATTTACGCATGTTGTCGATTGCTAACTCGATATCACCGTTTGCTTCAACTAATGCTTTTTTTACATTCCATCATACCTGCGCCGGTACGTTCACGAAGTTCTTTTACTAATGATGCTGTGATTTCAGCCATTTTAAAAATCCTCTGTCGAAAATGCGATTTATTTTGACCGCACTTTTAGATAAAAATATAGGGGCTAAATTTTAGCCCCTATGCCAATTAATCGTTTGATTATTAAGGGCTTCGCCTTATTGCAAAACTTAAATTATTCTGCGTCAGCTGCTAATTCTTCAGCAACTTGAGCTTCGTTACCACGACCTTCTTTAACCGCTGCTGCAGCTGCAGAAACGTAAAGTTGGATAGCACGAGTCGCATCATCGTTACCTGGGATAACGAAATCTACGCCAGCTGGAGTTGAGTTAGTATCAACGATAGCAAATACAGGAATACCTAGGTTGTTTGCTTCTTTAACAGCGATATGTTCGTGGTCTGCACCGATAACGAATAACGCATCTGGTAAGCCGCCCATATCTTTGATACCGCCAAGGCTTAATTCAAGTTTTTCCATCTCACGGGTACGCATTAACGCTTCTTTTTTTGGTTAATTTTTCAAAAGTACCGTCTTGAGATTGAGTTTCTAAATCTTTTAAACGTTTAATTGATTGACGAACGGTTTTCCAGTTAGTCAACATACCACCTAACCAACGGTGGTTTACGTAATATTGCTGACAATCTAATGCTGCTGCTTGAACTGCTTCAGACGCTGCACGTTTTGTACCAACGAATAATACTTTACCGTTGTTGCTAGCAATGCGAGTTAATTCCGCTAAAGCTTCGTTGAATAAAGGTAAAGTTTTTTCTAAGTTGATGATGTGAACACCGTTACGAGCACCAAAAATGAAAGGTTTCATTTGTGGGTTCCAGTAACGAGTTTGGTGTCCGAAGTGTACGCCTGCGTTGATCATGTCGCGCATTGAAACTTGTGCCATAATATTTTCCTTTTGTTGGGTTGAGCCTCCACATATCAGCTAATCGACCGTTTGGCACCCCTGATTAAGCCTTGTTGATATGTGTGTGTTGTTAGTAATTAAAAGCTGCTTTTGAAAGGCAAAAAAACAGCGGTGCGATTTATATCATAAAGCACAGTAGAATGCTAGTTAATTTTGGCATTTAGGCGACTTTTAATAAGCCTAATGATTTAATAAAAATCGTTTAAAATACCCGCTGTGAATGCTTTTTCTTAAATAAAATCCTAAAGGTAAAGTTTCTATCACTTCACCATTTCGCCCAATTCCTCTCGTTATCGACCGACTATTTGCTCCCCTTCGGGCGAAGTTGCATAACTTCACCAATTCGAGCCGTTATTTGATCCAATTTGCCAAGTACAATTAAATCCATCAATTCTTCCCAATCTTGTTTTAATTGACGTTCTTGCTCAGCAGTTGGCTTCCATAAAATTGGTGCACCAATATGGCGTTCACGTAATGGAATATGACGACTGCCTTCAATAGGCATCCAAAGTACACAAGAAAGTTTATGACGAACATGGGAATTTTCCCATTTAACTCCTGAATTTTTGTACCAATGGGGCAAGACTCACAAAGGTCGTTTCAAGAGGATACCCTCAGCATTAATTGGTAACGTTTTTAAGTTCAACACCTAAATGAGAAAAATCCTGTTCAGCTTTACTTCCCGCCGTTGCGCCTAAAGCACGCTCTAATAACATTCCTACCCAGCCTTTATCACGTCTTAAATCAGGCGGGACAGGAATATGCAGTTCATCAGCTAACTCCCCAAAAGTTAAGCCTGCAATTGATTGCGCTTGGGAAAGTAATTGTTCAAGGGTTTGTGGAATCATTCGTGATATTTCTTAAAAAGCGAGGTTTAGTATTTTCAGAGCCTTTATCAATATAGGGAATTTTTCTCTAACTGTAATAAAAACGTTTTGCCTCTAAGCCCCCCACCAAAAACCAGTTAAAGTACGATCTTTACCCTAAAATGCGGTGACAAGGAATAATAATACTAATCGGATTGCTCCCTACAGCACCTCCCACGGCACGAACAGCTTTAGGATTATTAATCCGTAACGCCAGCTCACCATAACTTGAAAGTTCGCCATAATCAATTTCGCGCAAGGCTTGCCAAATGGCTTGTTGAAACGCCGTGCCCTCTGGTTTTAAGGGAATGTCGGAAAAACGCTCAACTTCCCCATTAAAATATCGTTCAAAAAGCCAACCGCACTTTTTTGAAAAAAATAGGCAATTCATCTTGTTTCTGCCATTTTGGGATTAGGCTCATATTGCTCTTTTTCAAAAATCAATATGTGTAATACTTTCACCATCAGATAAAATCAAAAAGCTTCCCAACGGGTGAAGGATAATAAGTGTAATAAAGTGCGGTCATTTTTTTCGCCTTGTTTTTTTATAAAAGAAAAGCACACCTCGATTGGAAGTGTGCTTTTATTATGCTAAATTTTTAACGGATTAGAAACTATAATTTAAGTTTAAGCCGTAAAAGATTTGCGCTTGCTTTAGAGCTGTAATTGCCTGTAACAACCACTGCACCATTACGAATACGTTGCTCTTCTCGAAATGAATTTTTCCCTTTTAAGTAAGCGTAACCAAGATCTCACAGAAAGATTTTTGCGTGAATTTATAGGTCGCACCTAAGCTATACCACATACGATCAGTATCTGGGATTGCTGCACTAGCATGCGAAGTTGCTGCAGCTTGATCATAAGCAATACCTGCACGTAAAGTTAATTTATCATCTACGTTATAAGTTCCACCCTAATGCAATACGTGAGCTATTTCTATAGTACATTTTCTTATGGAAGGCTTCTTTTTCCATCAGAGTGATAGCTTGCATATAAGTTTTTCAAACGACTCCAATGAGAATATTTATAACTATAGTGCATCGCAAATTTTTTTCAGTTAATTGGTGGAATCCTGAAAACTCTACATAATCTGGTAAATTGAGTTTTAAAACCACCTTCTTCACCGTAACGATTCGCTTGTACACTGGTGGCAGTACGATCTGTAAAATCAACATCTACTTTAGAATGATAAGCTAAACCAATTCGATGATTTTCATTAAATTGATACATTACACCAGCATTCCAAGCAAAAAGCCCAAGCAGATTTGTCTTGTAGTTGAGTTAGAATAGTATCTTTCTGAAGGCTACTTAATGAAGCCAATAATGGGCGAGCTGTAGGAGGTAATTGTATAGTTCCTGCGCGTACAGCGATGACCAACATATTGAGCCGCATCAGCCAGAGCACCAGCTCTACGCTCAATTTTTGCTTGAGCATAAATCGCATTCAAGCCCTAAACCAGCACTAAATCCTTCAGTAATACGATAAGAACCGCTTAGGTTTAAATTTAACGCCGTTAAATCTGTTGTGCCGCCAAACACACCGCCGTTATATTTGTTATCATACTCACTTTTCAAACCAAAAATTCACATTCATGCCTGCACCAATCGCTACTTTGTCATTAACCGGTGCAACAAAAATACATATTTGGTACAAGAGAACCTGGAACTACATTTTTTTGATGAAGATTAGTTGAAGTACTTGGTAAAACGAGCACCCACATTTTTTTACCTAACGCAGTAATATCGGTATTACCACTCATATTAATCTTAGAATCAACATAAACGCCACCCACAGAAAAATTGATTCGTTTTAAATAAACTCATCAACGCTGGGTTAGTTGCCACGACAGAGGCATTATCCGCAATCGCAGCTTCACCTGCATATGCACGACCAAGACCAGAAGTCGATACTTCCGCCAATTGAAACGCTGCCGCGCTTGCCCCACCTGCAGCGAATAACATCGCAGTTGCTAATACAGATTGATTAAATTTTTTTCATTTGGAAACCTTTGTTATGAATAAAAATCTGGGCGATTCTAAAACCCGAATCTATTGAGTGCAAATCCATTTCCTTGTTTTTATTAGAGTTCCGACCAGTTATCGGGAACTTTTGCATTTAATGGGCTATTTTGTTCAATTTTTGTCATTCATAAGAAAAAAATGATAAAATGTACAAAAATTCATATAAGGAAAAGAAAATGACCGTAAAATGTAAAGCAGAAGAATCCTTAACCTGTAGCTGCGTTGATGTGGGCACAATTATTGATGGTTCTGACTGCACTGTAGAAGTACATCAATTTTATAGTACTGAAACTGATGCCAATGCAGCCCTTGAACGATTAACAAAGAAAGCTCGCGATACAGAAAGCGATCCTTGCGAAATTAAAAAGCGAAATCGTGGCAGTTGAAAACGGCGTTCAATTAAATGCCTCTTTCACTTTTTAGTTGCCAAGCAGAGGCAATGATTTTTTTGAACTGGCGAATCGTTAGTATTTAATAACACACTAAATACTCAAAAATTAACCGCACTTTTTAAAGTGCGGTTAATTTCTTCTTCCTATTTTGATTGTAAATCTTCCATCATTTGTTTTTATTGCATCCTCAATTGAATCCCCATGATTTTTTATGAGAAATCCATCGAAATATCACAGGATAACCCTGCTGTACTAATTTCTCTGCCAATTTTGGCGCATTAAATGGTCGCATTTTCTTACGTTGTTCAATACGTTGAAGTTGTTCTGATGTAAGCTTTTGGATCTCGCTCAGGATATTCTTCATATTCACCCTAAAGTGATCAATATATGCTTAGGACTTGACTTAATCCAAGGCATTGTTTGTGGTAAAAATGAACCATTCCCCCACCAAAGTGATGGACTTGCTAATGTGTAATATTGAAATAAATCAGGTTGGTGAAATAATACATATAATCCGAATAGACCACCAAATGAATGCCCGAAGAAAAAAACTGTTTCGCTGGATTAATATGGTATTGCTGTTCAATTTCTGGTTTAACTTGGGTTTGGATAAAACGAAGAAAATCTGAAGCCCCTCCACCATTTTTAAAATTCTCCCCATTCACAGGAAAAGTATAATCCCGTTGACGTTCTGATATGGCATAGGCATTCTCTGACACATAACCAATTCCGACAATAAGCGGTAACTCTTGAGTAGGATCCACTGTATTAACCGCAATGGGAAATTGTGCATTACCATCAAGCATATAAAGAACTGATAATGGTTTATTGTTAACCTTAGGTTCCGCAATAAATAAACGATATGGCTTACTTTCAAAAAGAAGGTCTTTTTGATGAATCTTATAAAGTGTATTCATATTTTCGTTAATTTGAGGAATGATAAAATCAGGAGTAGCAAGAATCATGGGCGTATAAAAAAACACTCAATAACGCACCAATACATGTCAAAAGAGTTAAGAAGATTCGTTTCATGATTAAAATATCGACCGTATTACTACGGACGATGATATAGTCAAAATTATTTTATGGCTTTCTCAAGTTCTGCGGCAATCACTTCCATTGATTCTAGTCCACCAAACGCCAAATACCAATTCGCTGCATCTAAATATATGATGTGCTTATTTTTATAAGCATTAGTCTGTTGAACAATAGCATTATCTAATACCTTTTTGTGCATTATTGACTTTATCTGTCACCGCTGCCGTACGATCTACCACAAGCAAATAATCTGGATTTTTCTAAAAGATATTCAAATCCAACACTCATACCGTGTGTCGATGATTTAATATTGGAATCAGCAGGTTTAAAAACCAAATTTCTGGAAGACCATACTATAACGAGAATTATCACCAAAGGCACTAATTTTACTTTCATTCACTAACACAAGTAAGGCAGTCTTTCCTTTCGTCTCATTCGCGACTTGTGACACTTTAGCATCTAATGCATCTAATTTTGCTTTTTGCTAGTGCTTCTTTATTAAAGATTTTTACCTAATGCAGTAACATTTTCTTGGAAGCTTGAATAATAATTTGAGTAATCATTTTCCACATAGAACACGGGCGCAATTTCTTTCAATTTATCCAATAATTTTTGTTGACGCGGTGCGGCAATAATCAGGTCAGGATTCAGTTCATTAATCGACTCAAATGCTGGCTCAGGTAATGAACCAACATCTTTAAATTTATCTTGTTTAAACTCATCTAAATAAGTTGGAATATGTCCTGCTTTAGGGAAACCCACTATTTTTATCAGTTTCTCCTAATGCTCGTAGGGTATCAGCCACACCAAAATCTAACACAACTACTTTTTGTGGATTTTGCGGCACAGTTTGCTCTCCTGCTGCATTTTTTTAACAATAATATCCTGCGCATTTACCATCGTAGAAGCAAACAAAAACAAAGCTAAGTACGGTTAATTTTTTTAATGTTTTCATAAAGGATCTCCTATTTAAAATACACAGCAATTTTTTTGTTGATTAATTTCTTGAATTGGAATTTCCATATCATAAATATTCAGCAACACCTCTGACTGCATTATCTCATTTACTGAGCCCCTGAGCGACCAGCTTCCCTCGCTTCATCGCAACCATATAATCAGAATAGCAAGAGGCGAAATTAATATCATGAATCACATGACCACTGTTTTTGTTCAGTTCCGTCACAAGCTTTCTCAATACTTGCATAATTTGTACCGAATGTTTCATATCTAAATTATTCAGTGGTTCATCAAGCAAAATATAATCAGTATCTTGTGCTAGTGTCATGGCAATATAAAGCCCGTTGTCGTTGTCCCCCACTCAGGTTTTCAATATATTGCTCACGAATATCATCTAAGTTCATATATTTAATGGCATTATCAATAAAAAGTGCAGTCAATTTCTGTTAGGTTTCCTTTCGAGTAAGGAAAACGACCAAACGCTACTAATTCTTCCACCGTAATTCGTAGATTAACGTGATTCGATTGTTTTAATATCGCCATTTTGCGCGCAATATCAGTATTTTTTTGTTCTTTTAATGGCAAATGATTCAAATAGACTTCACCACTATCAGCTATTAATAAACGGCTTATAATACCCAGTACGGTACTTTTTCCCTGCCCCATTTGGCCCAATAAATGAAGTGATTTTTTTCCTGTTGGGATCACGAGTGAAACATCATCCACCACTTCGCCATAAGATTTTACAAATATGCTTAATTTCTATTGCCATTTTTTATTTGCTCTTAATAACAAAGAAAGAAAATATAATCCGCCTACAAAATTAATGATAACGCTTAGCGGCGTGCTGAATGTAAAGACTTGTGTCAATAAAAATTGCCCACAAACTAACGTAAATACAGCAAGTAACATCGCGGCAGGAATCAAGAGTTTATGGCGATAATCCTGCATGAATTCAAAGGTAATATTCATCACAAGAAGCCCTAAAAACTAAAGGGGCCGACAAGGGCGGTCGAGACAGATGTTAAAATAGCTACAATAATCAACAATTTTTAACCATATGTTGATAATCCACACCTAGATTCAGTGCCTGTTCTCGCCCCTAATGCCAACACATCAAGATACTTCCAGTAACGTAGGCTATATAAAATCACCGCCACTAACATCGCTAACGCCAGCCAAAGAATCTTAGTATTAATCCGATTAAAACTCGCAAAACCAAAAATCTTGTGAAATTTGAAACTCATTTGGATCAATCAACACCTCCATAAAGGTGGTTAAGCTACCGAAAAAGTGCCAAAAACAATACCAACGAGCAATAAAAAAAGAAAATATTTTTGTGATTCTCTTCTAAATAAGAAATGATAAAGCACAAGCATAAAAACCAATCATTACACCTGTACTCATAAGAAATAGAACAAAAGGATTAATAGACAACAATGTCTTTGAACCAAATAAAAATAAAAATTCCAGTTTGAATCAATAAATACAATGAATCTAGCCCTAAAATACTTGGCGTGAGAATACGATTATTCACTACTGTTTGAAATAGCATCGTCGCAAGGGCAATAGCAATGCCAGTTATCACAATAGCGGATATCGTTAATGCCCGATTATTTAAAAAGCATATTGCCAACGATTTGGTAAATGATACCCAAGAAATAATGCAATACTAACAAGTGCGAATATGCCTAAAACCGCAATACGAAGTAAGGATGATTTACGATGACGGTACCTTTTTCAATAAAAATACAAGAAAAATACCGCTCCCCATCACACCAACTACTGCATTAATAGAAATTTCATAAGGATAAATCAAACAACGCCCCAAAAATATCGCAAAACAATACAAAAACGGCACCTAAAAAGTGCGGTGTGAGAAAAGAATTTTTTTGAGATTATCGCCCAAATATAGTGCAACTAAATTTGGAATGATAAGACCAGAAAAGGAATTACCCCAACAGAAACAATAATAATCGATGAAACTGTTGATACAATAAGTAAACCTATATAAAGCACTTGGTTATAATTTAGCCCAAGATTAGTAGCGAAATCTTTTCCCATTCCTACAATCGAAAAACGCTGTGCAAATAAATAAGAAATAATCAGCATCGGCAGGCTAAAAATAAAGCAATTCATAGCGCCCGCTCATCACTAGTGAAAAAGTCCCCTTGAAGCCAACCAGAAAGGTTTTTGCAATAAATCTTGTTGATACGCAATAAATGCTGTGATTGAACTGATCACATTGCCAAAACATCATTCTCACCAATGGCACAAAAAAATAGTATCTTTAAACTTTAAACGGGAAAGAATGCTCATAAATAATAGCGATCCAATAAAAGAAACAAGCACAGCAATAGCTGTTTTTAAAAGCATTGATGCACCTGGAAAAAAAAGAATGGCCAATAAAATGCCAAGACGCGCACTATCCATTGTGCCTGCAGTTGTGGGAGAAACGAAGCGGTTTCTGCTTAATTGCTGCATCACCAACCCACAAATACTTAAAGAAGCACCAGCAATCAAAATACTCACTAAACGAGGCACTCGACTATCTAGAAATATTTGCCATTGACTATCTTCCAAATTGAATAAGCCCCTCATAGTGACGGAACTTACCCCAAGAAAAAGTGAAATAACCGAAAGCAAAATAAGCAGAAAAATCCAATATCGCCGTTTAAACATCATTATAATGAGAATAATTATTGATTATAAGAGGATAGCATATTGAATGATTAAAAAGAAATTTAAATTAAATACGTGTAGTTTATCTTTTCAGATCGTGAAAAATAATACATCACTTTACTCAATAAAAAGTGCGGTAGTTTTTTTCCGCTATTTTTTTCCATTCGATTATTTGTTCAATTAACGAAATTAATTTATCCCTTTCAACACTATTTAGTTGATTAAATAATCGATCCAACTGGTAAACCCTGCTCTGTCGGTTGTAGCTGACTATCCGCAATTAAATCGGATACTCGACATTGAAAAAGCTGTGCAAACTCATATAAACGCTCAACATTTAAGGCAATAGTGCCTCGCTCCATACGCGAAATAGCATCATTGCTCAATCCTAATAATTCCGCTACCTGCGCCTGAGATAACCCCTGATACCTTACGATATTTAGCAATCGTGGCACCAACTCGCTTATTTATCTCAATTTTTCTTTCACACCATATTCTTCATTTCATTTTTTTAATGGAATGAGTATAGGCATTCACCTTTCAATAAAAAAAGAGAATTAAATTCTTGTAATTAAGAACAAAAATACTTAGAATAATTACTATTTTATAAAATAATTTTTTTGCCCGAACCAACCTTGCAAACAAAGTCTATAACATAAGCCATTATCTTGTTGCTGAAGGAAGAACCATGTTAAGAAAAACACGAAAAACTAGCGGAACGTTTTAGCTTCTATTTTTGGTGGAATTGAATACCACAGGGCAAATTGATATTAATGAACTAGCAGAACGCTTTTTCTATCGGCATTCGCACCTTACAAAAAGATCTAAATGAGCGTCTTGTTTTTCTAAATTGGGAACAAAATGGACCGCGCTTTTTATCGTTTAAAACCGCGCCCAACTCGGTGTATTCACTAAAGAAGATATTGAACGATTTGCCCATTTCGCTAGTGTGCAAGATCTTTTTCCCTAAAATAGATCGTGAATTTTTTTCAACATAGTTTAAAATGAAAAGTATTGCAGTCAAAGGATTACATTACGAAACAATTCAGCATCGCCAACAAGAATTTAAACAACTTCAAAATGCGATTGAAAAAAACATTGCCTGGTGCAATTTTACCTATCAAAAAAACTCGGCACCCAAAAGTGCCTCAAATCGTGAAATTGAGCCCTATGTATTGTTAAATAAAAATGGGGTTTGGTATCTCATCGGGCTTGAAAATGGAAAACAAAAACCTTTTGCTTTACTCAAATCCACTTTTTAAAAATAACAGATAAAAACATTCAAGCCTGATGAACAATTTCTGTCAGAAATTCAAAAAGCGACAGTATTTCTCACGGCAATCAAATTAGTGAAGTTGTGATCAAAGTAGATGCTTCCGTTGCCCATTATTTCACTCGACGTAATTTGCTACCAAACCAAGAAACTATCCGAAAAATTAGAAAATGGCGAGCTTCTGCTCTCTTGCAAAAACATTCACGAGTTAGAAATTATTCCATTAGTGCAATATTGGATTCCATTTTTAACTATCGTCAGCCCTGAATGATTTGCAAGAACGAATGATTGTTAAGTTAAAAGACTATATGGCAAATATTGGAGCTTAACGATGGAAATCACAGCAAATAATTACCGCACTTATTACCAAAAATTTAATAAATCAACATGCTAGCTTTGAAATTTATCAAGTATCACTCACCGATATGATTTCCATCTGTGGTGAACTAGAAGAATATATCGAAAAACAAAACTTAAAATGCCGAATTTATACAGAAAAACGCATGACAAGCTTACTATCATCAGTACTAAATAAACGCTATGGCATTTTTATCTGCCGCCTTTATCTTGGCACATAATCTTTTAACTTGGAGTCCAGATTATGAGATTAGTCGAGATTTGGCGAATAATCGAATCAATGTAACTTATAAGAAATAAGCTTTTTCTATGAAAAAAATAAAAAAACAAATTTAAAAAAATTTTTGCTATTGCTTCTGGATTGCAAGAGATAGTTAATCGTTATGGTTCAGCTGGAGCCGAATTTATCAAAGGTTATCGAGGAATTGATTATGAAATTCCATACAACAAAATTGAACGAGGATTAAAACAAATAAGTCAATACAAAATAGGAAATGAAAAACAGTGTAAAAACAACATGCTGGTTTTGCAGCAGAAGTGGCAAAAAGTATCTAGAGGTAATGCAAAAATATTATCAATAAATCTAATACTAGATTTAGCAGAAGTGAAGACTTAGAGGGATTTGGAAAAAAATAACCCCATTGTTGATATTGTTGAATATTCTGATGGAAGAATAATTTCACAATCACAAATGAAATTTGTCAATAACCCTAAAAACACTTTTTAAGAAATATTGCGGAAGGTGAAAATGGGCGTTCAAAAGATTTATCTAGATATCTGGCTAACGATAAATTAGAGCTTCCAACTGAACAGGTTGAAGAGGCAAAGGTTTATTGCAGAAAAAGAGCAAAAGAATTTCTAGAAAAATGCGGATGTAGTTGAGAAAAAAAAGGTAAACATGAACTAGCTCAACGCTATAGAAAAACAAGCTAAAAATTATGAAAAACTTGAAACCCAAATTTCTGACGCAGGATGACACGTGAACAAGCAGAAAATTACTTTTAAAAACCCAAAATGGGAAACAACCAAAGACATTGCAAATGTAAGTCATAAAGCTGGTATTGAAGGTGCTAAGTTTGGGGCTGCTATCGGTGGTAGCATATCACTTATAACAAAATGCGATTGCGGTATATTCAAATGATAAGGATTTTTTTCGGAAGCATTGTTAGATACAGCAACAGATACTTTGACATCTGCAGGTGTAGGATATCTTACATCTTTTACAGGTTCAACAATCAAAGGTATTTTTACAACAATCATCATCGCAAGTTATGCGCAATTTATCAAAATCAGGCTTACCGACTATGGTTGTATCAACCTGTTTAGCAGCAAGTAAATCTCTTTATCAATATTCATCAGGTAAGATTGAATTAGAAGAATGTTTTACTGAAATAGGAGCAACATTAAATGGTATGCTTTCTAGTGCAACTTTTTCAATGCTTGGACAAATCGCAATTCCAATTCCTGTTATTGGAGGCTTAATTGAGGTATGGTTGGTCATACATTAACTAATTCATTTTATCATGAACTAATTAATTCTCGCTATGAAGTAAATTTAACTAAAAGCAAGAAGAGAAATTATTGAAATGCAATGTGCTGCAGTTAAAGAACTTGCTGAAAAAAATATCAAAAATATTTCCAAACTTTTTCACAAAAATTGATTCAACTTGATGAAGAAACAAAAAGTGTATTTGCTGCACTCAATAATCCAATGATTTCAGCTGATGAATTTGGGCAAAAATGAATAAGTTTGCAGAATTAGTAGGCGAAGATCTTCCATACAAAAATCAGGAAGAATTTGATAGTGCAATGTTATCCACTAAAACTTTAATTTTTATAGGAGTACTTATGTATTTAAATCAACTTCAATACAACCAAGATGAGTTAAGTATTTTTTTATTCTTTAGTAAGAATAATGGCTCTATCCGAGAATATAAACTCTATTGATCTTGTACAACAAAATGAAACTACCCATTCATTGCTAAAGTTTTTCATCTTACCAACTAAGAATAATGGGTAGAGATATGCAAAAACTCATTTAAAGAAATGAGAACAGAATTCAACTCTTTATTCGAACCAAACTTTATAGATAAAGTAAAAAACATTTTTACTTCTGATGAGGATAATAAAGAAGAACATGAAGAAATACATCTAGATCTGTCTCAATCAGAAATTAATCAAACATTGATTCATTTTTTTACAAGAATATTCTTACAAACCAAGAATATAAGAAATTTAGTGATATAGTGTTAGAAACAAGTAATTATCCAATACCTGAACTTTCAGCTATCAATGAAACTAATCACTGGTTAGAATCAAGTATTAATACTATCTTTGAACTTTATAAAAATGATGCTGAATTTATAAATAACAAAAATCCTTTGAGGGTATGAGAGAAAATAAAATTAATGCACTTACTTTTGATAAAGAAAAAAACAAAAAGAATTTTTTTACTCTCATTATTTGATATAAAACATAAAATTATTATAGAGCTGGTAAATAACGTAAATAAATTAGAAAAATTTAATTCATTGAAATTACTTACAAAACAACAAAAGAAGATATTTATATTTAACTTACAGCTTATTTTTTTCATCAAAAGAAAAACTATCTGAATATTCTAATAGTATTCTTAAAGCTATTTGCAAAACAATGGAGCTTGACATTGACTATCTTGATGAACTTTTGGGATGCAGCTAAAAAAATTTATCTATTTCTTTTAGATTATGCTGATGAATTAATTTATGAATAACTTATAACGAGGAGAAATATTATGCCATTACCACTTATTCCTGTTGCAATTGGCTTAGGCGCAAGTGCATTATTTGGATTATATAAAGGAGGAAAAGCTGTCGTTGATAATAGCGATGCCAAAAATTTAAATGAAGAATCAAATAATTTAATTAGCGATTATGCAAATAAATTAGACAATGCTAGAGCTGTTTGTCAAGTTTCTTTAGAAGAACTAGGAAGAGGAAAAATTTGATGCATTAACAGGAAATATTGATCATTTTCTTCAAGTATTTAGTCAAATAAAAAAATGTAGAATTTTCCCAATATACCTCTTTTAAATGAATTAAAAAGTTGCTGAATTTAGCAATGAAATTCTTAAGGAATTAAAACAAGAGGTTTCAGTTCTTAAAGATGGTAGCCTTGGTCTTGCTGGTGGTGCAGCTGCTGGAGCAATGACAGCATTTGGTGCATATAGCGGTACGATGGCATTGGTTAGTGCAGGTACAGGTACTGCAATTAGTACATTAAGCGGTGCAGCAGCCACCAATGCGACATTAGCTTGGTTAGGGTGGTGGTACATTAGCGAGTGGTGGTTTTGGCATGGCTGGTGGAGTATTAATGGTTAATGCTTTGGTTGCGGCTCCAGCGTTAGCTATTATGGGCTGGTATATGGGTAACAAAGCCGAAAAAAATTTAGAAGAAGCGAAAAACTAATAAAGCAGTTGCAGAGAAGTTTGTTTCAGATGCTGAAGCTAATATTACTTTAATTGACGGAATTACTGATATTGCATTGCAACTCATTGAACTCGTTTCTTACCTAAGAAAGCATTGTCGCAGACAAACTAACTCTTTAACTAAAATTATAGAAAGTTCAGGCAATGATTATTCAAAGTATAGCGATGAAGAAAAAGGCAATAACATTTAAAAGCAGTAAAACTAATTCAATTACTTAAAGCTGTTATTGATACACCAATTTTAGATAAAGATGGTAATTTACTTGGAGATACAGCAAGCCGAATTACTCAATTACAGAAAGACGTAAAAGAAATTTAAGTTATAGGAGAACTTACTATGGGATTATTTGATTCTTTATTTTCAGCAGTTAAATCTGGTGCAGCTAAAGCAGTTGAGACTCAATTTGCAAATCAATGTAAAGAGCTCTCTCAAGCATCAGAAACTCATTTAGAAAATGTTATTAAAGTTAAAACAATTAAACGGTATGATAGGGAAAAATAGCAATTATTTTTTTCTATATCAGAAATATGGTTCATATAAAGTGCAAGAATGCTTATCTCAAAGCAATATTTCAGTCAAAGATGCAAATCAGGCCGTGGCAAAAATGCTGAGAATAGATTCTATATTGTTAAGTAAAGATCGCTATGTCGTAATGGTTCGTGAAGCTGGAATAAAGTTTTTAGATGAAGTTAAATAATAATTTTTAAAAACGAACCAACCTTGCAATCAGGTTCACTATAATCCTCACCAATCTGATGAAATTTCAGATTGTCCTCCTTAGGTCTTAATACAAGTGCGGTCATTTTTCTTTAAGTTTTTTTCAGGGAATGATCGCCTTTTTTTATTATAAATTCAATAGGATAATAGTTATGTTAGGTAACATTTTAAAAATTGCTGGAGCTGGCATATTAGCTTTTAGTACAAAGAAAAATTTATGAATTAATTCAAGATAAAAAAACAAGAATCCTCAGAAAGCGAGGAATATAGGGAAAATAATTACAGAGAAAAGAAGCAAGACGCGCTATGAAAGAAGAACCCGATCCTGCAATTTAGCTAAAAGGCGGAACACCCAATTTACTTGAGATAGAAGAATTTTATCAAGAACTGAAAAAAACTTTACCTAAAAAGAGCGTTGGAATGGACAGATGAACAAAAAAATGAATTTATTCGTTTGACATTATATATTTTTGAAGGCGCAGATGCTTTGGATTATATTCATGCAGAGGATCCCCTAAATATTTTTGAACTTACTCAAACAAAGGGAAGAACAATTGATTACTTGCGATTTATTGCGGAAACATTACCTGGTTTACAGCAAAACATCACGTCTTCTTTATATTATTAAAGAAGTTGAGCGTATTCGTAAGCGTCAAGAAAAATCCAATTTATGATTTAAATCAGATACCAAGTGTTAAATTTCAGGATATTGGTTTGAAGCTCGCAGTAATTAATCAATTAATGTTTAAAGATGAAACTCTAAAAACCAAAGTTTTTTTCCTTGAAATATTTAGAGAGAATATAAAAAAATATTTTTTTGAATCCATTATATGGATTAGATAGAGAAAAAGCGGGTGAATATATGAAGAGATCTAGATATTCCAGTTAACCTGTTAAACAAAAATAGAATATTTAGAAATAAACCCAACCTCATAATTTTACCGACAAATCTATATTAAAAAAACATTTGATATTAGCGAATTTTTTTCTTAAAAGCACCTCGCAATAGCCAATATATCCCATTGTTTAATATAGCATATTCAACAAGTGATATTGAAAATGAATTTTCATTATTGCCAAATATAAAGGAAATAAGAATCAATTTATCTAAAGAAAATTCAAACAAAAAAATTTTCATTAAGCGATTTAGGATTATATGAATATGTTGTAAGAACTTTAGAGAATAAAAAAACATCAAAATTGTGATTAATTAAATCTATACAATCCAATAAATATTATTAATAAAAAGCGCAGATAATTTTTCTTTAAGTTTTACAAATAATGATCGCCGTTTTATTATAAAAATTAAATATAATAATATGCGAACCAACCCTACATAGGAATCTCATAAACTCCTTTACTGAATAAAGTAAAAGGAGTTTTTTTATGTCTATAAAAAAATTATAGGTTGCGGGAAATGCGGTAATAACATAGTAGATTATTTACAACAACTCAATTTACCACGAGTTGAATATTATTCAATAAATCTTTCATCAAAAAAATGAAAAGGAATATCAAATAGAAAAATACTTTTTCCTTAGATGAAATGCAAAAAAACTATCGTGTTCCATTTTTGAAAGGCATATTATTTGATGCTAAACCTTGCTTTTATACTGGCAGGTCTAGGTGGAAAAAAACGGGTAGTCAATTAGTAATCGAGCTAACAGAAATAGCCAATCTGCTCAATATCAAGCCTTATATTATTGTCACAACGCCTTTTTAAATTTGAAAGCCATGAAAGAAAAATCACAAAGCAAACTTAGTTATCGAAAAAGCTTCAAAAAGTTAATGTGTAATCTTTATATCATTTCAAATGAGGATATAACAGAAAAAAACTTATAAATTTAAAGGGTTAATAGGCTCATTCGCAGCTATTCATCAAAAAAATTCTATGAAATTATTAGTGCCAAAATAGTACCTATAAAATATCCATTCCCATAAAAAAATATAAAAAAACTTGTTGCATTCTCCTGATTTTTCCAGTAACGTGAAGAATAGTATCTATTTGGAGATTTAATATGTTTATTATCCGTCGTCACCATCATCACCATTTTAACTGAATAATCTTTCAGGTTTTTGGTGCGCTTGGAAGATTTCTTCCGAGCTGACAGGATAATCTAAATGTTACCCCTCGGAAGGCAACTTTCGAGGGGTTTTTATTTTATGGTGATAAAAAGGAGATTATACTATGCAACATCATTATTTATTCAACACATCAAATTTTTTTACAGTACAGTATTCACTATTTAATTTATAAGGAAAAAAACAAAATGTTATCAAATCCTGTTGTTATTTCGATCATTGTTTTTGCTCACTCTTAGCTTACTGCGTATTAATGTAATTATTGCTCTTGTGATTGCCTCTCTCACAGCTGGGCTTTGCGGTGATCTAAGTTTAAGTAAAACTATTGAAACCTTCACTGGTGGCTTAGGGTGGCGGTGCTGAGGTGGCGATGAATTATGCGATGCTTGGTGCGTTTGCTATTGCGATTTCTAAATCAGGTATCACTGATTTAATTGCTTATAAAATTATTACCAAAATGAATAAAACGCCTACTTCTAGCAACTTAGTATGGTTTAAATATTTCATTTTTGGGGTACTCGCCTTATTTGCCATTTCATCACAAAATCTTCTTCCCGTACATATTGCCTTTATTCCTATTGTTGTGCCGCCGCTACTTTCTATTTTTAATCGTTTAAAAATAGAATCGCCGTGCTATCGCTTGTGTACTCACCTTTGGTTTAACCGCTACTTATATGTTGCTTCCCGTTGGTTTCGGTAAAATTTTTTTATTGAAAGTATTTTTGGTAAAAAAATATTAATCAAGCGGGGGAAGCTCTCGGATTCATACTGATGTTGCACAAGTTTCTCTTGCGATGCTCTTGCCTGTAAGCGGTATGATTTTAGGCCTGTTTATTGCTGTATTTATTAGTTATCGTAAGCCACGTGAATATGATGTTACTATTGAAGAACCCACTACAAAAGAAATTGAAGCTCACATTGCAAACATTAAATCAAAACAAATTATTGCCAGTGTTATTGCGATTATAGCCACATTTACCACGCAATTAATGACAAGTTCAACTATTATTGGTGGGCTAGTCGGGTTAATTATTTTTGCTGTATTTGGTATTTTTTTAAACTTAAAGAAAGTAATGATATTTTTTTCAAAAAGGATTACATCTAATGGCGATGATCGGCTTTTGTGATGATTGCCGCATCTGGTTTTTGCGAATGTCATTAATGCAACAACAGGCGTCACGGATTTGGTTCAAGGTTTAAGTAATGGTGCAGTACAGAGCAAAGGGTTAGCGGCGTTTCTGATGTTACTAGTCGGGTTATTAATTACCATGGAATTGGGTCGTCATTCTCTACAGTGCCGATTATTACCTCTATTTATGTGCCACTTTGTTTATCTTTCGGTTTTTCTCCATTAGCCACTGTAGCCATTGTAGGTGTTGCTGCCGCTTTAGGGAGATGCGGGCTCCCCTGCCTCTGATTCAACATTGGGTCCAACATCCGGATTAAATATGGATGGCAAACACGATCACATTTGGGATTCTGTTGTTCCAACCTTTATTCACTATAATATTCCATTATTAGTGTTTGGCTGGATTGCAGCCATGTATCTTTAGCGATTATAATCCCCCGTTGGGGGATTTTTTTATGTCGATTCAATTACTTATTCAACGTCTGGAACAAAAAGTTCAACATCTTTATCAGGATTATTTACCTCAACGTGAAGAAAAAAATCTTTGCTAAATTTGACCGCTCTTTATTTAGTGAGTACGGGCAAACTGTCGGTTTTTTATCTAACTGAGCTAAACCAAACGCTTGATAAGATTAAAATGTTAGAATCGGACATTTCCCACTCACTATGCCTATCTAGCAGAACGTTTAGTGGCTCAGTGTACGGTGCTTTCAGAAGCATTAGCACGCAAAAAATACGTTAAATACTCAATCCTCATCAGCTACATTCGCGCCCGTTAAAAGTCCACAACATAACATTCACAGGTTACCGCCAAGAGAACGTCTAGAAAAAAATATTATGAAGCATTAGAAAAAAACTAAATAAACTTTACCAGGAACAATGTGATTTAGCACGAACATCTCCCCTTCACGATGATGCGATTCGCCATACACAGCTCGCAGAACGTTATAAGCAACGCCATCAAAAATGCCAAGATGCGATAGATTTATTAGAAGAATATTTGGCATTCAAAGAAGAACAAGAAAATCACTCTTTATAATGGGGTTTATCATATTAAATCTGCCAATCAATGGGATTTATCCCATTTTTCTTCTAAATATGTATTCGTTTTAGAAAAATGATGACAGCCAAAGAAACCTCGATGTGCTGACAACGGGGAAGGATGCGGAGCCGTTAAAAACAAGGTGACGAGTGCGGTCAATAATTTGCCCTTTTTGTGCGTGACTACCCCAAAGTAAAAAAATACGAGTTTTTTTCACGATGTTCATTAAGCGCCGCAATAACACGATCGGTGAATGTCTCCCAACCGAAATTAGCATGTGAATGAGCCATACCACGCTCTACGGTAAGCACTGTGTTAAGTAGCAATACCCCTTGTTCTGCCCATTTGACTAAATAACCATGTGATGGTATTTGGAATCCAGAAATATCTTGTGTGAGTTCTTTATACATATTTAATAGGGAGGGGAATAGCTACCTCTGGTTTTACAGAAAAAGCCAATCCATGAGCTTGGTTTAGACCATGATAGGGATCCTGACCTAGAATCACCACTTTCACATCTTCAAAAAGCGGTATATTTGAATGCATTAAATACATCTTCTTGTGGGGGATAAATCGTTTTCCCCACTGGATCTTGCAAGATGAACCTGTTGTAGTGCATGTTGAAAGTAAGGTTGTTCTTTTTCTTTTCCGATAACATCTGTCCAGGTTTTTCATTATAGTGATCCTATTAATAAGTTTGTTCTTATTATAAACAAAAAAATTAAGGTAATAAAAAGCTTAAAAAGTTAAATTAATGTTAAACAATTTTAAATAAACCGCTATAGAAATGACCAAAAACTTAATTTAGATCAAGTTTTTTTAAAATTATCCTAAAAAGATAACCTGTTCTTTATCAAAAATCTAAAATAATTTGAAACCTTCAAATTATTTGATAAAATTATACAGTTTTTATGATTATTCAATGCCAATTAGGAGGCTATTATGATTAAAGGTATTCAAATTACTCAAGCGGCAAATGACAATTTGCTTAATTCATTCTGGTTATTAGACAGCGAAAAATGAAGCACGTTGCTTATGTGCAAAAAGGTGAATTCGCTGAAGACCAAATTGTTGCTGTTAGCGAATTAGGTCAAATCGAATACCGTGAATTACCAGTAAACGTAGCGCCAACTGTTAAAGTTGAAGGTGGCCAACACTTAAACGTAAATGTATTACGTCGTGAAACTTTAGAAGATGCGGTAAACAACCCAGATAAATATCCACAATTAACTATCCGTGTTTCTGGTTACGCAGTACGTTTCAACTCTTTAACTCCAGAACAACAACGCGACGTTATCACTCGTACTTTCACTGAAAGCCTATAATTTCAGTTTGAATGAAAAAGAAACCCCGAAGTCATTCGGGGTTTTGTTTTATCTAAAATTTGACCGCACTTTTTCCCTTTCATCCCTAGCGATTTCCATGCTTTTCAGGTACAATCCGCCAGTTAAATTTATTGATTTTTGAGAAAAAAACTATCTTTTATGAAGAATATTCGCAACTTTTCTATTATTGCCCATATTGACCACGGTAAATCGACGCTTTCTGACCGTTTGATTCAAACTTGTGGTGGCCTTTCGGATCGCGAAATGGAAGCGCAAGTGCTAGATTCTATGGATCTTGAGCGTGAGCGTGGAATTACCATTAAAGCACAAAGTGTTACTTTAAATTATAAAGCCAAAGATGGCGAAACTTATCAATTAAACTTTATCGATACACCGGGACACGTGGACTTTTCCTATGAAGTGTCTCGCTCTCTTGCTGCTTGTGAAGGGGCGTTGTTGGTAGTCGATGCAGGTCAAGGGTAGAAGCTCAAACCTTAGCAAACTGTTATACCGCAATCGAAATGGATTTAGAAGTGGTACCGATTTTTAAACAAAATCGATTTACCTGCAGCAGATCCCTGAACGCGTAGCGGAAGAAATTGAAGATATCGTGGGAATTGATGCGATGGAAGCGGTTCGATGCTCTGCTAAAACGGGTGTCGGTATCGAAGATGTATTAGAAGAAATCGTTGCAAAAATTCCAGCACCAGAAGGTGATCCTAATGCACCATTACAAGCATTGATTATTGATTCTTGGTTCGATAACTATTTGGGTGTGGTATCTTTAGTTCGCATTAAAAATGGGGTATTACGTAAAGGCGATAAAATTAAAGTGATGTCTACAGGACAAACTTACAATGTAGACCGTTTAGGGATTTTTCACGCCAAAACAAGAAGATACTGCCGTTTTAGAATGCGGTGAAGTTGGTTGGGTAGTTTGTGCAATTAAAGATATTTTAGGTGCGCCAGTTGGGGATACTTTAACGCTTCAACATAATCCTGCAACTGAAGTTTTACCAGGCTTTTAAAAAAAGTAAAACCGCAGGTTTATGCTGGACTTTTTCCCTGTAAGTTCTGATGATTATGAAGCGTTTCGCGATGCTCTCGGCAAATTAAGCTTAAATGATGCCTCACTTTTCTATGAGCCAGAAAAATTCTACCGCACTTGGTTTTGGTTTCCGTTGTGGTTTCCTTGGCCTTTTACATATGGAAATCATTCAAGAGCGTTTAGAACGTGAGTATGATTTAGATCTTATCACTACTGCACCAACAGTAATTTTACGAAGTGCAGTTAACGAATGGTGATGTTGTTTACGTCGATAGTCCATCAAAATTGCCTCCGCTTAATAATATTGCTGAAATCCGCGAGCCGATTGCAGAATGTAATATGTTAGTGCCGCAAGAATATTTAGGTAACGTCATACTCTTTGTGTGGAAAAACGTGGAGTGCAAACTAATATGGTATATCACGGTAATCAGATTGCGCTGACTTATGAAATTCCAATGGGCGAAGTTGTTCTAGACTTCTTTGACCGTTTAAAAATCAACATCGCGTGGTTATGCCTCGTTAGATTATGGTTTCAAACGTTTCCAAGCTGCAGATATGGTTCGAGTGGATATTATGATTAACAGCGAACGAGTAGATGCTTTGGCTTTTAATCGTTCATAAAGATAATTCACAATATCGTGGTCGTGAATTGGTTGAAAAATGCGTGAGTTAATTCCTCGTCAGCAATTTGATATTGCTATTCAAGCCGCGATTGGAAACCACATTATTGCCCGTTCTACGGTAAAAACAATTACGTAAAAACGTATTGGCAAAATGTTATGGTGGAGACGTGAGCCGTAAGAAAAAAACTCTTACAGAAACAGAAAGAAGGTAAAAACGTATGAAATCTTTAGGTAATGTAGAAGTACCACAAGAAGCGTTTTTTTAGCAATTTTACATGTAGGAAAAAGATAAATAAAGGGAAATTATGTCAAATTTATTTTTGTAATTTTACTAGCTGTTGGTTTTGGAGTATGGAAATTATTGGATTATTTCCAATTACCAAACACATTCAGTATTGTACTGCTAATTTTGACCGCACTTTCAGGGGTCTTATGGTGCTACCATTATTTTGTGGTAACGCAAAACGGAATCGTAAAATCGCACGTGCTGAACAGCGTTCAGGTCAGGTATTAACAGATGAAGAAAAAGCAAAAATTGAACCGGTTTCTGAGGGCTTCTGAATTTTTTTATCATCTCTTTTTCCAGTACTTTCTGTCGTATTCTTAGTCCGTTCTTTTTATTTGAACCATTTCAAATTCCTTCTGGCTCAATGGAGTCAACCCTACGAGTGGGCGATTTTTTAATCGTAAACAAATATACTTATGGCATCAAAGATCCTATTTTCCAAAATACAATTATTGCTGGAAATAAACCTCAACGTGGGGATGTCATGTATTCAAGGCACCTGAACAAGCTTTAATTCGTACGGGTCTGGGTGCAACTCGAGCTGCTTTTGCAGAAAATCTTGCGTTAAGTTCAAAAGATAATATGTCTGGTGTTGATTATATTAAACGTATTGTTGGAAAGGGCGGAGACCGAGTCATTTTTGATGCGGAACAAAAAAACGTTAAAAAGTGATATATGGCAAAGAAGGTAAACCTTGTGAAATTGATTGCGAAACCAAGGCGTTTGAATATACACAAAATCCAACAAATCCTGCTTTCCCGAATGAATTAGAATTGACTGAAAAAGGTGATGTGACACACAATGTGTTAATTAGTGAGTATCGTCGTTATTCAGGTCCTGAGTTTTTCCCACAAGAAGGTATGCAAACTGCAGAATGGCTTGTGCCAGAAGGGCAGTATTTTGTGATGGGGGATCACCGCGATCACAGCGATGATAGCCGTTTCTGGGGCTTTGTGCCTGAAAAAAATATTGTGGGTAAAGCCACTTATATTTGGATGAGCTTAGAAAAAGAAGCGAATGAGTGGCCAACAGGTTTCCGTTTTGATCGTTTCTTTACAGCAATAAAATAAGATGAATCATTTAGATCGACTTGAGCGTAAAATCGGCTATCGTTTTAATGATATTGCGCTCTTAAAGCAGGCACTTACGCATCGAAGTGCGGCAACTCAACATAATGAACGCCTAGAATTTCTAGGCGATTCTATTCTTAATTTCACTATCGCTGAAGCGCTTTATCATCAGTTTCCACGTTGTAATGAAGGTGAACTGAGTCGTATGCGTGCCACTTTGGTGAGAGAACCCACTTTAGCGATTTTAGCGCGTCAATTTGAATTGGGCGATTATATGTCTCTTGGTTCTGGTGAGCTAAAAAGCGGTGGTTTTCGCCGTGAATCTATCCTTGCAGATTGCGTAGAAGCGATTATTGGCGCAATGTCTTTGGATCAAGGATTGGCTGTGACAACCCAAGTGATTCGAAATTGGTATCAACAATTATTAGCTGAAATTAAACCTGGTGATAACCAAAAAGATGCAAAAACTCGTTTACAAGAATATTTACAGGGTAAACATCTTCCATTGCCAACTTATGAAGTGGTCAATATTCAAGGGAAGCCCATTGCCAAATTTTTCACTGTTGAATGCAAAGTGAAAAGTGCGGATAAAATTGACCGCACTTTTTGTAGCAAAAGGATCTAGCCGTCGTAAAGCTGAACAAGCGGCAGCAGAACAAATTTTAAAAAGAACTGGACATCAAATGACCGAACAATTCGACAAAACCTATTGTGGCTTTATTGCTATCGTAGGTCGCCCAAATGTGGGTAAATCAACACTCTTAAATAAAATTTTAGGACAAAAATTTCAATTACATCGCGTAAAGCACAAACCACGCGTCACCGTATTGTTGGGATTAAAACTGAAGGGGCGTATCAAAGAAATCTATGTGGATACTCCAGGACTTCATATTGAAGAGAAGCGTGCTATTAACCGTTTAATGAACCGTGCAGCAAGTAGTGCTATCGGCGATGTTGATTTAATTATTTTTTTGTCGTAGATGGCACACACTGGAATGCAGATGATGAGATGGTGCTAAACAAATTACGCAATGCAAAATCACCAGTTGTGTTAGCTATTAACAAAGTAGATAACATCAAAAATAAAGATGATTTATTGCCGTTTATTACGGAACTTAGCAGTAAATTTAATTTTGCTCACATTGTGCCAGTTTCTGCACAGCGTGGTAATAATGTTCATGAATTAGAGAAAATTGTACGCCAATCTTTACGCGAAGGTGTGCATCATTTTCCAGAAGATTATGTCACAGATCGTTCGCAACGTTTTATGGCATCGGAAATAATCCGTGAAAAATTAATGCGTTTTACCGGTGAAGAATTGCCTTATTCTGTGACTGTTGAAATCGAACAATTCAAAGTGAATGAACGTGGCACTTATGAAATAAATGGCTTAATTCTCGTTGAACGTGAAGGCCAGAAAAAAATGGTGATTGGTGCGGGCGGTCAAAAAATTAAAACTATTGGTATGGAGGCACGCGCTGATATGGAACGTTTATTTGATAACAAAGTCCATCTTGAACTTTGGGTGAAAGTAAAAATCAGGTTGGGCTGACGATGAACGTGCACTGCGTAGTTTAGGATATATGGATGAATAAAGTGCGGTGATATTTCTGATATTCTTAAAATCGCATTATGCTAAGCATAATGCGATTTTTTTCCATAAAAATATCCTTTTTATTTTTTTCCTGTTCATTCAATTTAGCAACTACTTTTTCAGTCTTTTATCTACTATATAGGGATCAAAATTGCGGAGGAATCCAACTAACAAGCTTTGATTATAAAATGTGGTAAATAAACATCCTATATTTAAATTATTTGGCATAAATAGTACAAATTAAGTATAAATTTGGACAATAAATAACACGATTGACGATATACACATAAAAGGTGCAAAAGGTAAAAAAATCAGGGATTTTTCGTCGATAAACCAATGTAAAAACTATTCCTAATAAGCACGCTATGAGTAAAAAGTGTGGTAAATGTGACAATGGAATAAAACTACCTAACCCTAATCGACAACCACCAATCACCTTTACCAAAAACTTCCTTGCCATAATAAACTTTTGCCCCTCCATAAATGAGCCCAAAAACAAAGAAGAAACCAGCTGAGCTTTGCAAGCTTTCGATTAACGATAAAGGGGAAAAATAGAAATAAGCCCCTAATACGCCTAAAAGCAAATAATGCTAAGCAAAGCGTTGGAGAAATAAGTTGATAATGCCAATCAAGGTAACTCATTGTCCAAAGCATAAGAAGTACTACTCCAGCCCATAATAAGAGAGATTCATTTTTAATATCAAATGCAAAAAGAGAAATAAAAAAACCGACACTAAAGAAGTAAACTAAAATATGACCGCACTTTTTTTCTGTTGAATTGTCGAAGCATCAGGTTGAAAAATGGGGCATTTTTCTGGGAACAATTCAATATAAGCATCGTAAATATCTTTCTGTAAACAAGTAATAAACTCCGATACATAGCACCATAAAACTACGCCACTAATCCCACCGAATAAAAAAATGAGGCTAAGTAAATCATTAAATCACTGCGCCCATATTAAAAGATAGGTAAATACATTCCCATCATAATAATCCCAATCAGACTGCCGATGATCACCATCATTAATGGTTCTAACATTTGTGAGAGTAAGTCAATTTGATGGTTAAGTTTTTCTTGGTAATTATCCGCGATGTGTTCTAGCATCAAAGCGAGTTTTCCGCTTTGCTCACCAATTTGGAGCATTTGTTGTGCTTCCATCGGGAAAAGCTCGCTACTTACGCTATTAGAAAACGCATAGCCTTGAGAAACCCATTGTAAAATTGACCGCACTTCTTTATCTAATACGATGTCATTTACAAGGGTTTTTCTTGGTTTGCCACGTTTGTGTGCGAGGGAAAAACTGTCTAGTGCTTGATTAAGCGGTACGCCGGCCTGCAACATAATTTGTAAACTTTGACTAAAGTTCACTAAACGTGAAAGCTTTTGAATTGTGCCAAAAATAGGTGTGATAGAAATAAGTTGATTTTTCTGTTGATGAAACCAGATCTGGCGTTTTTAGATAGAAGTAATAAAATAGAAAAACTAAAAAGCGAAAAAATAGCAAAATGCCAATATTTTTCTTAAGAAAATTGGATATAAAGAGCAATATTTCGGTTATTGTTGGTAATTCAGCATTATTGCCACTGTACATTTCAGCAAATTGAGGCACGATAAAAAGCAGTAATGCAGAGTGTCAATAATAGAGAAATTCCCAGCACCATTGATGGGTACAACATAATTTTCTGTAATTTGCGTTGTAATGCTAAAGATTGGTTACGATGCGTGGCTATACAAACAACGGAAAGTTTTTCCTGTCATTCTCCCACTTGAATCAGTTGAATTTCTTGTTGAGTGAGATATTTCCCTTGTTGTTCAATGGCTTGTGAGAATGCTAAACCAGATTCAATGGATTGAAGTAGTCGTTCAAGCTCATTCATTGAGCATAATTTGAGTACAATTTTTGTTGCAAAATTTGCAGGCTGTTTTTAACGGAATAGCGGACTGTAGCAATGTTGCTAATTGATTGAGTAATTCGCTAATTTCTGAATTTTTGGGATTTGCCCCAAATTGCCAGTTTTGTTGTAATTTGATGTGAGTAAGCCCGCGGCTTATTAATTGAAAAGTGTAGCTTGTTGTTTCGTATCCGCAATAATTGAGCCTTTTTGTTTCTGATTTAATGCGTTACTACCTTGATAATAAAAGAGTTTTTAGTCATGAGTTTTTACCTAACACACGTTCAATTTCTTTCTCATCCGTTATACCTACTTTTTTCTAAACCACTCTCACGTAAATTTTTAAAATCGGTTTGATAGCCATTCTGCTGCCAATGTAGAAATTGATACACGCCGATTCGACCTCGATAACCTTGATGGCAATCACAAGAATTTATTAAATTTCCCCGCACTTTGGACAGATTTTTCGTACAAGACGCTGCGCACTGACGAGTAGTAAACTGTTTTTCAATTTCATGTTGTTGAATACCGAGTTGTTGTAAGCGAGATATAGCAGATATTGCATCATTGGTATGTAAAGTTGAAAGCACCAAATGCCCAGTTTGGGCAGCACGTAGCGCGATCATTGCACTTTCTTCATCGCGAATTTCACCCTAGCATAATGATATCGGGATCTTGACGTAAAAAAAGCGCAATAGACGGCTAAAAATCTAATCCAATCTGTGGATTAATTTGGCTTTGAATGATGCCATCAAGCTCAATTTCAATGGGATCCTCGGCGGTCATAATATGTTTATCAGGCGTATTTAGCCACTGAAGTGCGGTGTAAAGTGAGATACTTTTCCCACTTCCTGTTGGGCCGGTTACTAAGATTAATCCTTGTGGTTGGCTAAGTGCGCGTTGAAATGCTTGCTGTTGAGTCTCTGTCATGCCCAGTTCAGAAAAAGCTGAGTTCTACAGGTTTATTTTTGCTGTGCTCTCAGGACAACTTTCTCCCCAATGGGTTGGTAACGTTGAAAGACGGAAATCAAGAATATCGGAAAAACGTAGTTTTAAATTGAAATCGCCCATCTTGTGGAAGACGGGTTTCACTGATATCTAATTTAGCGAGCAGTTTTTAGGCGAGAAATAATTCGATTAGCCAAATTTTTACTAAGTGGAGGCTGAGCTTGTAAAAACACCGTCAATTCTAAACCGCACTTGGAAATGATCCGATAAGCTCTCCAAAATGAATATCTGAGGCATTGTTTTGTAAAGCGGATTCAAAAATTTGATTAAGCAAGCGAATGACGGGCTCATCATCTTGTTGTTCAAGATGAGGCTGTTCTTGATGTTGGTAATATTTAACTTGCTCTTCCACTTGAAGTTGATTTGGGGCAAGTTGCTGTAATAGTTCTTTAAGTTGAGTGCTTTCTAATAAAAACTGGCTCAACAAGTTTACCGGTTATAAACGCAATAGTTTCACAGGCGGAAAAGATTAGAAAGAGAATCTACACCCTAGCCAGAGACGATTATTTTCTTCTTTGAGTGGTAACGCAAAATAACGTAAGAGTAGCGACTGTTGTTGCTGATTACGCCCCTCATAAATCTGGCGAGATCGTAAATATCTCGCCATTTTTGTGCTTTTTACACGAGGTTTGGCACTAGTTAAGTCTATCATTTTGAACAGAATCCAGCAGGGAAAATATCGGCATTCGTTGTGCCACAGGTAGTTTTCCATGTAACGCCGTTTGCACTATTGCCTTCAGCAGTAAGTGTGTAACTCATTCCATCTAATGTACCATTGCCCTCTACTGTTATTGTACCGTTGCTTGTTGTCACTGATTTTTACATAGCCTTTTGCTGTTGTAATATCAGCCGCAATTCCCATTGCTTCCTCCCGAGCAAGTGGAAGGTTTACCTGTGCTATAAACGCATAATTCCACGTCTGACTTATAAGGTGCAGATGCTTGCAGTAATTCGGATACCGCAGCTTTTTTTGGTATAATTTTTGATAAGAAGGAATAGCTATAGTGGCTAAAATCGCGATGATGGCGATGACTATCATCAATTCAATTAAGGTAAAACCTTTTTTTCAAGGTAGTTTGTGTAGTTAGTTTCATTTATTTTTCCTTTTCGTTAAGCCTTTATTGGCCGAAATATTGTGAAAAGGAAAAAAATTGTTTTTGTAAAACAGACCGCACTTTTTTTCTGCGATCCTGATCGCAAAAAATAGGAAAAATGTATGCGAAAAAAATAAAAGATATTGAGAAAGGATTTCTGACTGCTTGTCGACAAATTCCATCTCCGCATTTTTGATGAACGTCCAGATTTACAAGATATTTCACTTCTTGTGATCCATTACATTAGCTTACCGCCAGAACAATTTGGTGGCGGATATGTGGATGATTTTTTCAAGGAAAAATTAGATCCTAAGATTCATCCTTATTTTGAAGAAATTCATCAAATGCGTGTTTCTGCCCATTGCTTGATTGAACGAGATGGGCGAATCACGCAATATGTTAATTTTAACCAAAGGGCTTGGCATGCTGGATTATCTAGCTTTCAAGGGCGAGAAAAATGTAATGATTTTTGCCATTGGAATTGAGTTAGAAGGTAGTAATGAACAACCTTTTTACTAATGAGCAGTATTTGGCGTTGCAACAGCTTACTAACTTAATCATGAAAAAGTTACCCTAAAATTACGAAAGAGCGAATTGTTGGGCATTGTGATATTTCGCCAGGGCGTAAGATCGATCCCGGTCAATATTTTGATTGGGAACGTTATTTTGCCTGCCTGAAATAATTTGTTCAAAAATTAGGCATTAAAATTGAGGGGACTTCTGTGTATTACAAATATTGTCATGTTTTTGTTGCTAAATAATTGAATTTAAATGGATAAATTTTTATCTTGAAATTATCTTGGAAAGGTTTTTTTGAGTTATACAACATTATGGATTTTCTCAACCACAATTTTATCCACAGAAATATTGAATAACTCAAAGAGATAGCTAAAAGATCTTTGGTGAATGGAGTCTCTTTAAAAATTGTAGTTTTTTACCGCACTTTCTTAAATTTTTGGTATGTAAAAAGTGCGGTTTATTTTTGTTTAAGATCTTTTGATTGGAAATAGCTCAATTTATTTTTTTAAGTTTGATGTGATAAGGATCCTTCCTTGTTTTTTACGTGATCAATTCACAATCAGAAATCCTTTATTCACAATGTTATCCACAATCTGTGTATTTTATTGTGTAATCCGCCCTTTGGTTGATAAAAACACTGATTTATGAAACAATCTGCAGACTATTTTTATATGAAAAAAATTTAAGGTAAAACGATAGTGATCGATTTTTGATGGCTACCGTCCAAATGTGGGTATTGTGATTTGTAATCGCAAAGGGCAAGTGCTTTGGGCGAAGCGCTGTGGGCAAAATTCGTGGCAGTTTCCACAAGGTGGCATTAATGATAATGAAAAGTGCCGAGCAAGCGATGTATCGTGAACTATACGAAGAAGTTGGTCTCACAGCCCTAAAGATGTGCGCATTTTTATATGTATCTAAGCATTGGTTGCGTTATAAATTACCAAAACGTTTGTTGCAAGTATGACAGCAAACCAATGTGTATAGGGCAAAAAAACAACGCTGGTTTTTGTTGCAGCTTGTTGGCGATGAAAAATATCAATATGCAAACGACTAAATCGCCAGAATTTGATGGATGGCGTTGGGTGAGTTTTTGGTATCCTGTTCGCCAAGTTGTATCCTTTAAAAAAAGGATGTATATCGTAAGGCAATGAAGGAATTTTTCTAACATATTGTTCTCAGATAATCCTCCTATTCATACGACTATATATAATACAGAACAAAAGCATTATTCATATAATAAAAAGCGTAATACATCGAAATATTCTAAACGTCCGTTTTTATAAAACAAGGAATGATTCATGCTAACTTTTCTCATACTTTTGCTTGTTAGTTGGCGCTGTTGTAGGCTTTTTTTAGCGGGTCTTTTTGGTATTGGTGGTGGATTAGTCATTGTTCCTACGTTAGTCTATCTGCTACCCATTATGGGAGTACCTGAACCGCTTCTCATGTCTACTGCACTTGGTACTTCTTTTGCCACTATTGTTATCACTGGATTTTCATCAGCTCAACGTCACCATAAATTAGGTAATGTTGTCTGGAAAGCAGTGAAGATCCTTGCTCCGAGCATCATGGTTAGCGTGTTTATTTGTGGTTTTTATCGGAAAACTTGATCGCGATATTTCTAGTAAATTATTTGCCTGTTTAGTGGTTTATCTCGCGGTTAAAATGGTCTTATCTATTAAACCTAAATCACACAAGAAAATAAAACCTTTAACTACCTTATCTTCCATTATTGGTGGCATTTTAATTGGTATAGCATCCAGTGCCGCGGGTATCGGTGGAGGTGGCTTTATCGTACCATTTTTTTAACTTCACGTGGTATTGATATGAAAAAAAGGCTATTGGTTCTTCGGCATTTTTGTGGCATGCTACTCGGCACATCTGGGATGTTTAGTTTTATGCTAGGAGGCTTAGGTAATCCTAGTATGCCTGAATATTCTTTAGGCTATATTTACTTACCTGCTGTTGTAGGTATTACTACGACATCATTTTTCACTTCAAAACTTGGTGCAAATGCCACTGCAAAACTGCCTGTAACTACATTGAAAAAAGGTTTTGCAGTATTACTAATCGCTATTGCTATTAATATGTTTCTAAAAATAAGGGAAATTATGAATCAATACCTAACACTTCCACATTTTGATCCAACCATTTTTACTCTTGGTGATAGCAATATCGGCTTACGTTGGTATGGTTTGATGTATCTTTTGGGTTTTATTTTTGCACGTTGGCTTGCGGTTCGCTGTGCTAGTCGCCCAAATAGCGGTTGGACAGTGGATCAAGTTGATACCTTACTTTTCAACGGTTTTATGGGCGTATTTATTGGCGGACGTGTTGGCGATGTGTTTTTTTATAATTTGGATCGTTTCTTACAAGAGCCACTTTATTTGTTCCGTGTTTGGGAAGGTGGAATGTCTTTCCATGGCGGATTAATAGGCGTCATTGTTGCCATGATTTGGACGTCTTATTCACAAAAACGTAGTTTTTTGGCAAACAGCCGATTTTTGTTGCGCCTTTGATTCCATTTTGGTTTAGGTTTAGGTAGGATTGGTAATTTTATTAATCTTGAGCTATGGGGACGCGAAACGGATGTACCTTGGGCAATGATTTTTCCCAAATGATCCACTATTACTTCCTCGTCACCCATCACAACTTTATGAAGCTTTTTTTAGAAGGCATAGTATTGTTTACAATTTTTGAATATTTTTTTATTAAAAAGCCACGTCCAATGGGCTCTATTGCAGGCTTATTCTTAATTGGTTATGGCATCTTCCGTTTTTATTGTGGAATACGTGCGTGAGCCTGAAGTTGAAAAATTTTTGGGATTATTACGCGAGGACAAGCGCTTTGTTTACCAATGATTATTGGTGGAGCTTTAATTATGGCTTGGGCTTATTCACGCAAAAAGTGCGGTAATAAAATAGGGGATTTTTATGAAGCAATATCTTGATCTTTGTCGTCGCATTGTTAATGAAGGTGAATGGGTTGCCAATGAGCGTACAGGTAAGCGCTGTCTCACCGTTATTAATGCGGATTTAGAATATGATGTGGCGAATAATCAATTTCCATTGATAACTACGCGTAAAAGTTATTGGAAAGCGGCAATTGCCGAGTTTTTAGGTTATATTCGTGGATATGACAATGCTGCTGATTTCCGCGCACTTGGCACTAAAACTTGGGACGCCAATGCGAATGAAAATGCCACATGGCTCGCGAATCCGCACCGTAGAGGTGTTGACGATATGGGGGCGCGTATATGGTGTGCAAGGCAGAGCGTGGCGTAAACCCTAATGGTGAAACCATCGATCAGCTACGCAAGATTGTTAATAATTTGACAAAGGGTATTGATGACAGAGGGGAAATTTTAACCTTCTTTAATCCAGGGGAATTTGATCTTGGTTGTCTTCGTCCTTGTATGCACACGCATACTTTTTCTCTTGTGGGCGACACTTTACATCTTACTAGTTATCAACGTTCTTGTGATGTTCCGCTTGGATTGAATTTCAATCAAATTCAGGTGTTTACTTTCTTAGCGCTTATGGCACAGATTACGGGCAAAAAGCAGGCAAGGCATATCATAAAATTGTGAATGCGCATATTTATGAAGATCAGCTTGAGTTAATGCGTGATGTGCAACTTAAACGTGAGCCTTTCCCATTGCCAAAATTAGAAATCAATCCAGATATAAAAACGCTTGAAGATTTAGAAACTTGGGTCACGATGGATGATTTTTAAAGTCGTTGGCTATCAATCCCACGAGCCAATTAAATATCCGTTTTTCCGTCTAATGGATGCAGCAAAAAGTGCGGTCAGAATTTGATGAGAAAATGATGCGCCATGCCCTTGATCTTGCGGATAAAGCGGAAGCGTTAGGTGAGATTCCTGTGGGGGCGGTTTTGGTAGATGACGCTGGAAATATTATTGGAGAAGGTTGGAATCTCTCCATTATTCAAAGCGACCCTACCGCACATGCTGAAATTATCGCTTTACGTAATGGCGCGAAAAATATTCAAAATTATCGCCTACTGAATACCACGCTTTATGTGACATTGGAGCCTTGCACAATGTGTGCTGGGGCAATTTTTGCATAGCCGAATTAAACGCCTTGTGTTCGGCGCTTCTGATTATAAAACTGGGGCTGTTGGATCACGTTTCCATTTTTGATGACTACAAAATGAATCATACTCTGGAGATTACATCTGGTGTATTGGCAGAAGAGTGTAGTCAGAAATTAAGCGCATTTTTTTCAGAAACGCCGTGAACAGAAAAAAAGCAGAAAAAAACAAAAATAGCAATTGCATGTAGCATCTTATGAAGAAAGATAATTATTTTTTTCCCCTACGAACAAGAATCAAAAATCGACAGTCATACTCATTATCTTCATCAGCCTGACGATATTCTTCAAATTCAACAATCCATTCGTTCCAATCAAGTGTGGGAAAAATGTATCTCCTTCAATTTCAGATTGAATTTGTGTAAGATAAAGTTTATCCGCTTTTTGGTAAATATTGTTTAAATAATTCACCACCACCGATTAGCATAATTTCATCGCAATCATTCACAAAATTAACCGCACTTTTCAAAACTATTTTTTTCCAAATCACCCCCTTCATGTTCAAACGGTTGACGAGAAAGTACGATATTTATTCGTTTTTGGCAAAGGGCCTCCGATACTTTCAAAAGTTTTTCTCCCCATTATTACAGGCTTACCTGTTGTATTACGGCGAAACCATGCCAAATCTGCAGGTAAATGCCAAGGCATCTGATTATCTTTACCAATCACATTATTCAAGGTTGTCGCTACAATTAAACTCAATGTCATAAATGTCCCCTAAAATTTACTTTTACTATACCTGATATTAAGTGATTTTTTTCATTGATTTAGTGATAACGTAAAAATATAAATAAAAACTTGGAAAAACTTATGACTAAAAACAATAGTTGTGAAATTTGGAACAAGTACGCTAACACAAGGTACTCCAAAATTAAATTCACCGCATATGATGGAAATTGTTCGTCAAATTGCGCAATTACACCATGATGGATTTCGAATCGTTATCGTTACTTCAGGGCGCAATTGCGGCTGGCAGACACTATTTAAATCATCCAAGCTTACCCCCAACAATCGCATCAAAAACAATTACTTGCCGCAGTGGGTCAAAAGCCAATTAATTCAGGCTTGGGAAAAGATTATTTTGCTATTTATGATATTCATATTGGACAAATCTTATTAACCCGTGCGGATATTGAAGATCGTGAACGTTTTCTCAATGCTCGCGATACATTACATGCCCTGTTAGATAATCAAATTATTCCTGTGATAAATGAAAATGATGCTGTTGCAACAGCGGAAATTAAGGTTGGTGACAACGATAATTTATCTGCATTAGTGGCTATTCTTGTGCAAGCTGAACAACTTTATCTACTCACAGACCAGCAAGGATTATTTGATAGTGATCCGCGTAAAAATCCAGATGCCAAATTAATTCCAATCGTAGAACAAATCACCGATCATATTCGTGCCATTGCAGGAGGTTCAGGGACAAATCTTGGTACAGGTGGAATGATGACAAAAATTATTGCTGCTGATGTTGCAACGCGTTCAGGTATTGAAACAATTATTGCGCCAGGCAACCAGCCAAATGTAATTGCTGATTTAGCTGATGACCATAATATTGGTACAAAAATTTATTGCTCATCAATCTGATCGTTTAGAAAGTCGGAAACAATGGCTTTTTTGCAGCCCCTTCCGTTGGCATTATTACAATTGACGATGGTGCAGAACATGCAATGTTAATACAAAACAAATCGCTTCTCCCTGCTGGTATTATTTCAATTGAAGGATGTTTTTTTCTCGTGGTGAGGTTGCAAAGATTCGTACGCAGTCCGGTAAAGATATTGCGCTTGGTATGCCCTCGTTATAATAGTGATGCATTACAACTTATTAAAGGTAAAAAAATCGACCGAGATTGAATTTATTCTTGGTTATGAATATGGCTCTGTCGCGATGCACCGTGATGATTTGATTATTTTTATAAAATGTTTTATCTAAAAACCGCACTTTGCTCATTGACCCAAAGTGCGGTTTTTTTACATAATTTTTATGTGTATCAATTTGTTAAATCTTCTTTAAATTCTGGTAATGGCTTATGTTCTGTTGCAATGTAGCTATAAACTACTGGTAAGACAAATAAAGTGAAAATTGTCCCAATAGATAATCCTGCTACGATAACAATCCCCATGCTAAAACGAGATACAGCTCCAGCGCCCGTAGCATAAAGTAATGGAATTAATCCAGCTACCATGGCTGCAGTAGTCATCAGGATCGGACGCAAACGTACTTTCGCAGCTGATGTAATTGCTTCAATACGCGTTTTACCATGATTCAACTGCTCTTCTTTTGCCACTTCACACATTAAAATACCATGTTTGGTAATTAAACCGACTAATGTAATTAATCCAACTTGCGAATAGATATTTAATGTCGTTCCGTCAATTTGGAAAAAGACAATAAGTTTAATGTGAGTAATGCTCCACTTACTGCTAAAGGCACCGAAATCATAATAACCATTGGATCTCGTATTGATTCAAATTGAATCGCAAGAACCAGGAAAAATAATGATAACGGCTAAAAATAAATGTCACCGCAAGTGCATTCCCCTCTTGAATAAGCTGGCGAGCCTCTGATTTAAAATCATAAGTATATCCTTGCGGTAAGTTATTTTTTAAATAATCCTGCAACCACGCTATCGCATCACCTGTAGATGTACCTGGCATCGCAACCGCACCAATTTCAGCAGAGTTTAATTGACTAAAAACGAGCTAATGACATTGGCTGCGTTTCTAGTTTCATACTAACTAAACTACTTAATGGTACAGATTGTCCATTTGATGCTGTTAAATAATAGTTTTTGAAGCTTTCTGGAGATAAACGATCATCACGTTTTACTTGCGAAATCACTTTATAAGCACGACCATCAACATCCACTCGAGTAATCGTTGCACCTGATAAGAAACTCCCCAACGTGTTACTTATTTGTTGCATCGTAATACCATAAGTTCCAGCTTTCTCCTTATCTACAGATATCGTCATTTGGGCCGTGTCATAGGCCAAATTTAAATTAGTATAAATAAATTTACCTGATGCTTTCATAGCTTTTTTTCCAAGCTTTCAGCTGTATTTGCTAACGCTTTGTAATCCTGTGCTGTTTTTAACACAATGGCAATTGGAGGGCCTTGCTCGCCTGTATCTATTTCAGGGAAATTAAACGCAGATACCGATACTTCAGGAATCGATTTTGCTTTCGTATTCAGCTCATTCATTACTGCTGCTTGTTTTACGATCTCTTTCTTTCCAATCTTTTAAGGTAATAATATTAAGTGAGCCATTAGAACTTGGCGCCCCCGCAATGCTCATACCAAATGAAACTTCAGGTGTATCCATCACGTTCTTCATATATGGCTTCATTGCATTTTGAATATAGTCAACATTAACACTAGATGGGGCATTACCAATTGCCAGAAATGCGCCTTTATCTTCTTTTTGGTGTCAATTCACTGGACAGTGAATTAAACAAGAAAAGGTAGTGTTGCAAAAATTACCACAGCAAATGTAAGCATACATTTACGATTTTTGCATGACAATATCAAGCATATAATCGTAAATTTTTATTTACTTTACTTAGTGTATGTTCTACGCGTTGTTCCAGTTTCGTTGGTTTGACATTAGCTTTAAGTAACTTACTACTCATCATTGGTGAAAGTGTCAATGCTACAATACCGGATATAAAACACTGCTCCAGCAAGTGTTAATGCAAACTCTTTAAACAGCGTTCCTGTAATTCCTCCCATAAGCGCCATAGGAGAATAAACTGCAACTAGCGCAATCGTCATTGAAATAACAGGCACAGCAATCTCACGTGTTCCTATAATTGCCGCTCTAAATGGCGTTTCACCTTCTTTAATATGACGATCCACATTTTCAAGTACAACGATCGCATCATCTACGACTAAACCAATTGTTAGAATAAGGGCTAATAATGTCATTAAGTTAATAGAAAAAAATTCAAACTTTGTAACATCATTAGCACGCCAATTAATGAAATTGGAATGGTTAATACTGGAATTAAAATTGCACGAAGTGAGCCAATAAACATCAAAATGACGACTAATACAATAACTGTCGCTTCGATAATCGTTTTAATCACTTCATGTATGGAACTATTAATCGCAATCGTACTATCGTAGAGGATATCGGCTTCCATACTATCAGGGAGTTGCTGCTTAATCGTTTCAAAGAGCGGTCGAATTTTTTTCAGCAACACTTAATGGATTCGCTGTTGAAGTAGGGTTAATCCCTAACACCACAGAATCAGAACCATTCGCTGTTGCACGTGAGTTATCATTTTCTTTATTCAATTCTATCGTGGCGATATCTCGTAACCGCACAAGCTCATTACCTTTTAGCACTAACAATTAAATTGCCTAAATCCTCAACTGATTTTTGTTGTAGTTTCAACTTTATTACGATAAGTGACAAAATAGCCATTATCATTACCGGCGGCAGTTTGTACATTGTTTGCAGATAACGCTGACATCACTGTAGGCGCAGAAAGATTTTGCGCAGCCATTTTTTCAGGATCAAGCCAGATACGTAACGAATACTCTGCAGCACCAAATACTTGTACCTCGGCAACACCTTCTATTGTAAAGAACTGAGGTTTCACCACACGATTAATATAATCAGTAACTTGGCTAGAATCTAAATTTTTTGAACGGAAACTAATATACATAATCCCCGTCCCGCCTGAAGAGGAAGCCACTGTTGGATCCTCAATACCCTGTGGCAATTCAGAACGTACCGCATTTACCTTTGGCAAGCACATCAGCTAATGCGCCTGCAGGATCGGTATTTAATTTCATTTTCACCGTATGACAGATGCACTCGGTGAACTTGATGATGACATATAGTCAATATTGTCTGCCTGAGCAATAGACTCTTCAAGTTTAGATGTCACAAAAGCTTGAATTAAGTTTGCATCTGCACCTGGATAAGCTGTCGTTACCGTAATTACGGTAGTTGTCATTTTAGGATATTCACGCACGGCCAGTTTTGAAATCGCTTGTAATCCTAAAATAATAATAAGCAAGCTAATTGAAATCGCTAAAACAGGGCGACGAATAAAGATATCAGTAAATTTCATTCGTATTTCCTAAGTTGAATTAAAGATTAGTCTTTTTAGCGGGCTCAGAGCCACCAACAATGTCTTTTTCAATCCATTCTACAAGGCTACCATTGCTAATATTTTGCTGTCCCCTGTAATAATTTTTATCACCTGGTTTTATCTCATTACCTTGTAACTGAGAATAAATACCTTGACGATCTTTCGTAAATACAGTGATTTGTTTAGCTCGATACAAACGATTGAATTTATCATTACCTGATAATTTTTCTTTATCTTCGTCTGATAATGGCACTAATAAATAGGCAATTTCACCATACATATTGTAACTAATTGCAACTTGGGGAACGACAACCTGATTTTTTTCTCTGTCGGTAAGGCTATGCGTAATCGAGAAAACATACCAGAAAGTAATTGACGACCATCTTCGGGTTCAAAAGTAGCTTGCACATCAACCAAACCCGTTGATGAATTAATGGCTGGTTCAATCGCCGTGATTTGAGCTGAAAATGTTTCGCCTTTACGCGCATCTGTCGTTGCTGTAACACGTTGACCAATATGTAATTTATCTAATTCATTTTGAGAAATAGCAAAATCAACCTTCATTGAACTCGTATCTTCTACACGAACAATTTCTGTACCAATATTGACATATTGCCCCTACATTAACTTTAACAATACCCGTTTTTTTCCATCAAATGGCGCAACAATACTACGGCGCTCAATGGTCGCTTTTAGAGATTCAATATTGGCTAGTTGAGCATCATATGCTGATTTTGCATTATCAACATCTTGACGAGATGCCGCATTACTTTTTAAAAGATTTGCATAACGTTGATAAGTCTGACGAAGTGCTGGAAGTTGAGCTTCTGCAGCTTGTAAACTTGCACGTTCAACAGAACTATCTAGCTCCACTAAGCGATCACCTTTTTTTCACTGATTGTCCATTTTGAACAAATACATGTGAAACGCTCCCCGCATTTTGTGCACTTAACATTGCCCCTTGATTTGGACGAACAAGACCCGTTGTATTAATTACAGGTGTCCATTCGCTAGAGCTTAACCTCTAAGGCGGTTACTGGATTCGCTGACTCAGGCATATTGGCTAGAAATTTTCCAATCATCATGTTGCGAATAAAAACTAAAACCAATAACGCCCGCAAAAAAATTAAGACAAAAACAGCCAAAATCACTTTCATAAAGAAAGTATGTGAACGTTTTGGTCTCTGAGATTGAGTTTGACTCATGTTTAAAGCTCCGTTATAAAAATAACAACAATTATTTCTGAATCGCACGCCAAGAGCGTTCGATCACAGATTCTAAAAATTTCAGGATTAAGATCGAAAATCGATAAATTTTTGCATCAGAGGCTAAATTTATTGCAGTTTTCAAACTTAATAAAAAGAGAATATCTTCAGATAATTCCGCTAATAAGCCAGCTTTTTGTGCTTGATGACAAAATAAATCCCAACGGCAATTTTTAACGTTTTTTTACAAATATCCTTGAAATTAGGCAAAGATTCATATTTCTTTAAATTGGATAAGATAGTGGGATTTTTTTGTAAGAAATACCAAATGTTTTTTTCCACATTTGTCGATACTGTTCGAAAAAAAGGCTTAGATTCATCAAAATCTTTTTTTCAAGCGTTGCCATAAACATTGAAAACACTCTGTGTGCAAATTGTTCAAGCAACTCATCTTTGTTTTTTGAAATAAAGGTAAATCGTTCCTACGGCTACATTCGCTTCTTTTCGCAAGTTTGTGCATAGAAAAATTGATTCAACCCTTCTTTTTGCCATTAAACGATCTGTCGCTGAAAAAAATCTGTTCAGCTAAGTCTGTTTTTAGCTTGTCGCATAAGATCCTTGAGTAAAATAAGGAGCAATAATTGCTCAAAAAATGAATGAGCGTTCATTTTATTTATTTTTTTATTTTTTTGGCAAGTTAAAAAAACACAAAAAGCATCAACGAAAATGGGCAACATTTAAAAAGCTAGATTTTGTAATCAACTTTTTAAATGTTGCCCATTTTTTGACCGCACTGATTGGGAGAATAAAAAGCTAAATTGGCTCTAGTCCTAACACTTTACGACCGTTAATACTTGCGATGTTGACCATTTCATCTAAGTGAGGGAAACGGCAGCCCGCAGCTAATAGGCTTAATTCTTGCCATAAGTCGCCTTCACATAGAGGAACCATATAATCACAAATATTATCCGTGCCTAGGGCAACAGTGATACCTTCGGGGATCATTTCATCTGCTGGCGTGAGTGCATTATGGAATGGCATAAGATCTTCTTTTCGATTGCTGTCAATCCATGCCATAGGACAGGCTATCATCATCATTTTAGCTTTTACGCATTTTTTTCGTACAGTTTGTAGCGATATTCTTTTGAATGTGAGCCAATGGAAATACCGTGGATACCCACAACTCGTCCCTCCATTCCGTGTTCAATGGTTTTGTCGCAAAGTTGCTCAGTTTCTTTTTTTCACTTGGATTGTTGAATTGGTCGACATGTACATGACACATAATTCCAAGAGATTTGGCCTTATCTAACAAGATATCCATCGCCTCTAGGCCGCGACCATAATCCAATTCATCACGATATGGTAAGCCACCAATCATATCTACCATTTCTGCACCAATATCAAACCATTTACGCGCAGTGGGTTCAATTACCCCTTTTAAAGTTTGATTGGCAAATTTCAAAAATAATGTCATGTTTATACACTTCGCGAGCTTTGTGTGCGGCAATAATTGCACGATCTTCACAAATTGGGTCTATATCGACAAAGGTGCCAAATGCGGTAACACCTTGGGATATCATTAATTCAATAGATTGGCAAAAACGTGCGTAATAATCATCAACACTGGAAGTGCGTTTTACTTCATCCACTAAATCCCATTTTTGTTGCAAATTACTACTATGATAAATCCCAATTTTTCTCTGGCGTCATCGTAAAAGCGCGATCAGCATGTGCATGGGCATTTACCCATCCGCCTTTTTTTAATAATTTCATCGGAAATATAGGTTTTAAAACTACAAACGTGGCTTTTTCATACAAACTCCGTAAAAAAAGAAAGGATAAAAAGACGAGAATGTATATTAATTGAAAGGTACTGTAAGTACGGCGAGAAGCATTATGATAATGTTATGAAAAACTCACGGATTTTTCATTAATAACATTTTTCAGTCTTAAACTGAGTCATAGTATAAAGGCTTAAGGGCAAAAAAATCTATTCTTTTATGCCCTTATAGACTATTTTTCAAAGAAGAAATTTTGTAATTGGAAGGCTTCTAAGAAGATTCCAAGTGGCGGTCTATCTGACAATTGCTCAATATAATCTTTATCGAATTTTTTTGTAATTACCTTTGCGATCAATGTGATATTGTGTTCCATCTGGTTGAATCACCACATTCCAGTGGAAATTAGAGGCGAGCACCCAGTCATCACCCTTAAGATCAAAGAGATTGCGTCCCTGGCTATAATCCATCAACGAGTTTTTCTACGCCGAACACCGTTTGCATTAATGCAGAGAAAATATCCGCATGATTACTTAATCCATTTTGTTTGCCTACCGGTAAATCTTTCCAATATACAAGCAATGGCACTTGAACCTCATCACGCCCAAAGTAGTTTTTCTCGCTCTTTTTCATTTATTTCATTAAAGGTTACACCATGCTCTGACGTGATGATGGCTAATGCATTTTCAAGCGGTGTACTTCTAACGTTTTTTCTAAAAAGAGAATCAATGTCTTGCAAAAGTGCGGTCATAGCCTGATGGGGTTTTTAGCCTCAAGGCTAAATCCAAATAAGCAAACCAAGGTGAGTCAGTTTTTTTGTGCTTTAATAAAATCATTGAGATTTTTTTACCGCACTTTGATCTGCCCCCAAAAAAAGTTAGACAGGTTAGTTAACTTAAATATTGAGCTCTGTATTGTACTGGGCTCAATTAATTCGTTTTTGGTTGTAATACACTAAATATTCTTCAATTTCAGCCTGTAATTCAGCAATTGAATGATAAGTCCATGAGTAAAAATACTCTGATTTTTAATATGGCAAAAAAGCTTTCAATCACCGCATTATCATAGCAATTTCCTCGGCGACTCATACTTTGCACCGCTTTACCCTCCAACATATTTACCCATTCTGCCGAACCATACAATACGCCTTGGTCGCTATGAATAATCGGACATTCTGTTGGTTTAATCCTACTAAGCCCTTGTTCTAACATCTTTTTTTACCAATGAAAACTTCGGGCGTGTTGCAAAGTTATAGGCAATAATTTCTCGGTTAGCCAAGTCCACCAACGGTGAAAAATAAAGCTTTTCTTGCGTAAAATAGAATGAATACCTAACTCGTTCATCAGCTTTAACACCGTTTTATGATTCAAATGGAAACCCATTTGGCGTAATTTAAACGTCATGGGGCGATAACCATCTCGTTTTCTGTTCTTTTTATACAGCGATAAGATAGCTTCTTTAGCTTCGTGATAATTTCGCTTAATCTCTTTATAGTAAAAAGCTTGAACGAGGCATTTTTAGCCACATGAAGTAAATCATTTAACGCGTGGTCTGGCTTCAATCTTTCAATTTTTTTCTTTTTTTTCTGTCGCTGTTTTTTTGACGGTCGAGCTTCTCCAACTCCTTTAGATAAGCAATCTCCGCACGAGCCAAGGCGAGCTCTCGTTGTAACTTTTTTTAAACGCTTTAGGTGAAAAAGTCTGTGGTTTCTGGAATTTCAATGTCTTTCTTTTTTTCATCTTTGGCTTCACTATTTTTCGGGGTTTGAAGGTTTGTATAAGGCGATTTTACGCCATCAAGCCCTCTTTTCCCCGAAATGCTTTTTAGCCAATAAATGACGAGCGTGGGAAATTTTTATGAAGTTTAGCCACCTCACGGATACCATAATCCTGTTCGGTAACGAGTTTGATAATTTTTCAAACGAAATTGATAAGAGTAGGACATAATCTGCACCTCAAAATAGGTGTCCAGGTTTTGGGGTGCAGATCACTTTTTTATTTATTTCGTTAGAACTGCCAATCAAATTTCATCATGACAGTACGCGGACGTCCGTAGAAATTATTCATCCCGCGAGTACGATTATAGTTATTTTTCAAAGTAAGTTTTTATCCGCTAAATTCGTTCCAATCAAACTGAGTTTGGCGTGGCGATTAAACTCGTACTGAATATTGGCATCAAACAGAGCATAGCCTGCTTGTTTAATGCCATATAAAGCTACTTGTCGGGCTCTGTGCAGAGATACCGGCACCAATCGTCCATTTGCTACTTGGAATTCGGTAACTGGTGGCAAGTCGAAACATCTGAACAGGTGTAAAATTACTAAAGTTGTAAGGATCTTTAGCGCCTTTTTGCCCGTTCATTATTAATTTCTTCTGCATTTTTATATTTACTTTTTATTGTAAGTATAGCCTGCAAAAAGTTGCCAATTTTTCTGTTATATTTCCAGCCAACTCCAATTCAAACCCCTTGCTAACAACGCGTCCGATTGGTTTTTGCGATGGTCTGGAATGATCCAATAGCACCATTTTTTTGCCCGGTATATATCCAAAAATCGACAACAGTACGATTTTTTTGCTCAACAGAAAAATAAAGCCAAAGAGCTATTTAATTGATTATCAAAGAAAGAGCCTTTCCAACCGATTTCATAGTTTGTACCAATTAACGGAGGTAATACCGTTTTACTGGTAATATCTACGTTGTCTTGCTGTTTAAAAAAATCTTAGTATAACTTGCATAAAGGCTCTGCTCATTCGTCAAATCATAAGTAATACCGATATACGGTGTAAAATGATGCCCCTTCATTTTGGCAGTATAGTGCTCATTATCCTTATCAATATTTGATTGCGATTGATAGCGCGTCGCTGGCTCACCATTATAAACAGGCGTTTCTTTGCGTTGTGAGGTCTCAAAATGGGTAAACTGCACACCTCCTAATAAATGGAGGCGTTCCGTTGCATTAAAACGAGTGCTCAAAATAACTGCGTGCGTTTCATTTTTTTATTGAAATATTTAGCGTAGTTATAACGAGCTAAAACATGGTCATCCGGATCCTTCAACATCTTATAAACAATTTCATTTGGATTTCCATAAGCACCATTTTTTTATACTTAATGTTACCGTTGCTGTCACGTTCCGGAATTTTTTTGCCCATTTTTTTATCTAATTCATACAAAATATTACCGTCGTTATCGACTTTAATTTTTATAAGCATGTTGGCAATCTGGTGTATAAAAGCATATGGTCACCTTTTTCATCATGCTTGTCCCAATCCGGTTCAGGAAGATTTTTTTATCGGTTGGAGAATAATAATTTCCTTGCTCATTAGGAACACAACGACCGGCTAAATGCTGATGCACTTGACCAACCTCATCAATAGTACTTATACGATAACGTTTCTGAAAAATTTCAACAAAATCTGATTGAATATTTTCATGGTTATAAGCATAACCTACATAAAAATCATGGTCTCGTTCAAAAAGATTATAGTGCCCAGTTAAATTCAATTTAATCCCGTATTGTTCGTCCTTTTTAATATGTCGAATTGGTGCGAATGTAAATTTTCGATTAGTTGTACCTTTATTGTTATAAGCCCTATTATAGAGATAGTTTGAAAAACGGTTTTCTGCGTCGTTAGCAATACCTGCTTCTTGTAGTTTTTTGTCAATATATTCTTGTTTATCTTTATCAATACCAGGATCTGCCCAGTTATTATTACATATAAAATCAAAACCAAAATCATTCATGCATTGTTCAAAACCTTTTTTACGGGCAGCAAGCCGATCGTTTCTATATTGATTAAAAATCGCCTTGGTTAAATTGATTTTTGAGCGTAATCTGCCTTACGTTGCTCGTATTCTTTCGTTGCTTGATCACGATATTCTTTTTAATTTTTTTAAGTGCTTGGTCTTTTTGGCTCAAAAGGAATAATTTCACCTTTCTCGGTTAGAAATCCTTGCGCGTCAGAACCGGACAAACCGGCAGCATGTTCATCTTTGATAAAAAAATTGCCCAACTTTTTGCATCTGAATTATTTTTTTGTATAGGACGCCTCAATACTAAACTCCCAATCGTTATCAAAAAAACAAATTTGGTATTAGCAAATAAGTTATATTTATCACCCTTCAAACGAGACCAACTCTGTCCTAAATAGGTATTTCGAGGTAGTTTTACTGGATTATTGCATGCCGGACGGGAGGCAAAAGGAGCAACTTGGGGATTTTCACAAGGTAATATCACGCCAGAAAAATCCGGCACTTCATTAATTTTCTGATACATACCGCCTAAAGTTAACACGCCAACATTGCCTAAATCCACGTCAGCGACACCATAAATTAGCCCTTTTTTACCATGCACATTATCTTTAAAAGACTTTGCTTTTTCCCCTACACCAACTAAACGGGCACGAATACTATTATCTTGATTTACGCCTCCGGAAACGTCCAGTACCGTACGGGTACTGCCTCGGTGATCGACCGTTATTTCGCCTAGGTGTTGGAATTTGTCTGTAGGCCGTTTTCGAATCAAATTAATTGTGCCGCCAGGCTCAGAGTTAGACTGGGTCAATCCTGTCGCACCACGCACAACTTCAATATGATCATAAATAGCTAGATCAGTGGTAGGAGAAACGTCTATTTTGGCGGTATAACCTGAACGCCCACCTACATTAGTCGTAATCCCATCTTCACCAATTTGATCTACATAAAAACCACGGGAAAGAAAACGAGTTTGCAACCCTGAATCACGTACAACATTAACACCTGTGGTATTCTTCATTGCTTCTTCAAGAGTATGAATAGCTTTGTCATCTAATTGCTTTTTGGTAATCACACTAACAGATTGTGGCGTATCCTTACCGGAAACTTTTAGTCCGGTAGCTGTTTTCATCGACTTAATCGTATAGCCGCGGCTACCCTCAGTGGTATTAGTATCAGCTTCTTCAATAACATTAATCTGCTCTAAACTGTCCTCCGTATATGCGGTTTGGCAAGTACAAAATAAAGAAATAGAAAGTAGGCTAAGGTGAAAAATAAGATGGGGGTGAAAGACGAGATTGATGCATTTTTGGCTCCTAAATAATAATTGTTTTTATTAAATAATAACAATTATTATTCTTAAAGAAAAAGAAAAAAAGATAACCGAATGACTATTCATAAAATATCTTTTTTTATACAAAAGGACAGTATGGCCTATAGAGCAAAAAAATATAGCTAAAAGTACCTTCAAACTTCACTTGTGAGCCTAAAAAAACGGTTTATTTTGTCAGTAATACTAATAGTCAAATCAACAAAAACATTACGTTAAGGCATCAATCTCAATAACACTAACACCTCATAATACGACGTATGTGGGAACATATCGAACAGTTGGATTTTTTCCATTTGATAATGGGTCAAAGATCGCAAATCTTTGACCATGGTTTCAGCATTACAGCTGGAATACAAAAATAAAGTGCGGTCGCATTTTTATTGAGAAATTCGGCGAGCGATTGACCAATGCCTCGACGAGGCGGGTTGACGATAACCAAATCGGGTTTGTCTGCTTGAGCCAAGGCAAAATTTGCCAATCGCGTGACATTTCACCATTTTTCTGGATTAACGAGTAAATTCCATACAATAGAGGATAAATGCAGATTGAAACGATTGAAAACAGCGGTATCAAATAATAATAAGGTTGTACAAATCGTGGAAAAAAATCACCGCACTTAACCTGTAAAATTAACTGATTGATTACATACCAATCACCACGCAATCTGCGACACTCTTTGCTTTACTCTGAGCTTGCATTGCTGCATCTCGATTAGCAAAATTTCCAATTCGCACTCTATTCCATTCACCGTTTACTTGTACTTGTGCATTTAAACCTGTCATTGCCAATCTTCCCTGTAAATTTTTCAGCCTGGGCCCGGTTCTTAAAAAGCACCACACTGTAAACCAAACTTCTTACTGATATTTTTCATTCTCTGTAGTTTTCGGCTCAACAGTTTTAATAGATTCCACTTTTTTTCACTGTATCTAATTTAGCTTGCTTAGCTTTTTTTCGGCTTCAGTACTAAGAGTGTCAATTCTTACGGTTTCTACTTTTTTTGACTTGCTCTGTTTTTAACCGGTGATGATTGCTGAACCACCGTGCTTTTTGATAAATTATCAACCTTAGTAGATTCTTGATCTGCTTGTTGTTCAGCTAATTTACGAGCTTCCTCTGCTGCTTTTTGATCTTTCTCCATTTGGATTAAAACTTGACGTTGTTCTTCTGTTAAACGCATATTTTTCTACACTAGATGGCTTATCATCAACAGGCACCGTACGCGTTTCTAACGCTTTAATATAACTCAAACTTCTTCAGGACGATTAGGTAAAAATACTTTTTAGGCTGCGTTTTTCTGTTTGAGGAGTAATTTCTTTTACTACTTTTTTTCCTCTGTTTTTATTTTTCAGGAAATAAAGCCCAATACCAAATGCAAAGACAACTGCAATCATCATCCCAATTAAAATATTCTTATTTTTTTCCTTTTTTTCTTGTTTACGCCACGACGCGCAACAAAAATCTCGATGAGCCACGATAAATCCCTAAACTTTGAGTAATTTTTTTAATCATTTTTATAAAACCCGACGATTTTTACTGAAAAATTCACTTTTTTTCTAGGATAAAAATCAGATAAAAAAATACCGCACTTTTTACAGAGTGCGGTATTTTTCCTATACATTGCTGAAAAGAATTATTTCTCTTCTTTCTTAAATCCTGATTCGACATCTTTCATATCAGGTAACTTATGTGCAATACCTTTATGACAGTCTATACAAGTTTTTACCATTTTCTTCAGCGAACTTATGCATCTTCGCCGCTACTTCTTTTTTTGTTGAGAACGATCCATTCGATCCATTTTTATGGCAGTTACGACATTCTTGAGAATCATTCGCCTTCATACGTGCCCACTCATTTTTCGGCCATATGTAAACGACGTTCATTGAATTTCTCAATAGTATCCACTTTACCAGTATAAAATGCATAAACTTCTTTTGCTGCAACAATTTTGCGTAATATTTTTTTGGACCAAACTCATGTGGAACATGACAATCTGGACAGCTCGCGCCTACACCTGTACGTGTTTGAAAATGGGTACTATGCAAATATTCAGGATAAACATCATTTGTATGACAGCTTGAACAGAATTTTTTTCTGTATTGGTTTCAGCTAGACCATAATTAAAAACCCACCCAAGCCAAAATTCCTGCAATAAATGCAAGTGAAATGATTGTTCCCACCGCAATTCGGCTTGGTGTTCTGAACCAATGCCAAAAAGATTTAATTAAATTTGTTAATTTTTTTCATTTTTGCTCACCTTAATGATGTTGGTTCAAATATTTATCTGAAGAATGACCAAATTCTTTGAGCGTTTCCTCAAATTTTTTTCTTTATATTCAGGCGTTTTAGTCACTTGTGGTAACGGTTGATCTGCTTTTTCTATCATAACCTGGTGTAGAGCGATATGTTTGTTCAACAATCGGTTTTGCATCAGTTTGTGGAACATGACATTGTAAACAGAAATAACGACGTGCAGAGACTGTATCGCCTAAATGCCCTTCACGATCATAAAAGTGAGTTTTACTTGGTACAGTAGCGCCAACAAGTTGAGCTACATCAGCATTATGGCATTCTAAACAACGGTTTGTGTTTTTACTCACTTGCATCCCTTTAATACTGTGTGGTACTACAGGTGGTGCAAAAAGCATATCACGAGGTTGGATACCTGTATCTTTTTAGGTTATTTTTTTAAACTCAGGTTGAATTGCTTCATGTGCATTTTTCAACACCTGATTTCACCACTTCTACATTAGTATTCGGATAAACTTCAGCATGAAGCATTGCTGAACATCCCAATAACGCCATAATCATGGCCATCATCTTTTTCATTTTTTCACTCCATTTGTGAATTCATTTTCACAAAATCGGCATAAAGCCGTTAAAAAAACACGATAAAGTGCGGTCATATTTCTATTATTTTTACTATGACCGCATACGTTTTACGCTTTTACTACTTTAACTGCACATTTTTTTATAGTCAGTTTCTTTTGAAATTGGGTCTGCCGCATCTAAAGTTAAGCGGTTAACTTGCTGACCCGCATCAAAGAACATAGTGAAAACTAAACCGCGAGGTGGTTTATTACGTCCACGTGTATCTAAATAAGACACCATCTCACCACGACGAGTAATCAATTTAATTTTATCGCCATGACGCATTCCACGAGCCTCAGCATCTAGCGGATGCATATATACAACATTGTTTGGGAATGAACGGTGAATTTCTGGTACACGACGTGTCATAGTACCTGTATGCCAATGCTCTAAAAACACGGCCAGTACATAACCACATATCATATTCTTCATCTGGTGATTCTGCAGGTGCCTCATAAGGTGCAGCAAAAATGACTGCTCGTTTATCTTTTTTGACCATAGAAATCTACTTCACGATCTTTAGAAGCAAAGAAGTCATAACCCTTACGATAACGCCAACGAGTTTCAACACCATTTTACGACAGGCCAACGTAATCCACGAACTTCTTCACTTTGATACATATCATATGGCGCTAAATCGTGTCCGTGACCACGCCCGAACTCAGCATATTCTTCAAATAAACCTTTTTGTAAATAGAAGCCAAAATGCTCAGCATCATCATTTTAAATGATCTGTTGGTTTTTCAAATTTATTCACGTTGCCATTTAAATAAAGCACTTCATATAACGTTTTACCTTTAAATTGCGGATTAGCGTCAAGCAATTCTTTTGGCCAGACTTCATCAGTTTTAAAATATTTAGAAAACTCAAGAACTTGCCATAAATCAGATTTTTGCCTCACCAGGTGCTTTTTACCTGCTGTTTCCATGCTTGGGTACGACGCTCAGCGTTACCAAAAGCCCCTTCTTTTTCCACCCACATTGCAGTTGGTAAAATTAAGTCAGCAGCTACTGCACTTGCTGTTGGATAAGGATCCGATACAACAATAAAGTTTTTGTGGATCTCGCCAAGCTGGCATACGTTCCTGATTACTATTTGGGCCCGACTGCATATGGTTATTACACATTTGCCAGTAAACATTGATTTTGCCATCTTTCATTGCACGGTCAATTTCATTAATTGACAAGCCAACTTGCGTTTGCACCGCACCAGCTGGCAACTTCCAAATACTTTCTGCTTTTTGCCACATGTTGTGGGTTTGTAACAAGCATATCCGCAGGTAAACGGTGTGGGAATGTTCCAACTTCACGAGCAGTACCACAAGCAGATGGTTGACCTGTCAAAGAGAATGGGTGATTACCTGGTTTAGAAATCTTGCCTGTTAATAAATGTAAACTATGTAACATTTGGTTTAACCACACACCACGAGTATGTTGGTTAACTCCCATTGTCCAGAATGAAGTAACATTTGTTTTTGGATCAGCATATGCCTGTGCAAGTGCTTCTAATTGATTTTTAGGAACCCCAGTTAGTTTATGGGTATACTCAAGATCATACTCTGATACAAATTTCTTATATTCATCAAAGGTAAAATCAAGCATTTTTACCCGCACCTTTCCCCGCATTTTTTTCGCAGCTTTTTCTAAAGCATGATCGGGTCTAAGTGCATAACCAATATCTGTTGTAGCCTTTTTTTAAATTTAGTATTTTCTGCAACAAATTTCTCATCTACACCACCATTTTGGATGATATAGTTTGAAATATAGTTAGCAATAGCTAGGTCTGTTTGAGGAATGAATACAATGCCATAATCTGCTAATTCAAATGAACGATGTTCAAACGTTGAAAGAACAAAAATTTTCAGATCTGGGTGGTTTAATTTACGATCGGCAATACGTGACCACAAAATTGGGTGCATTTCAGCCATATTAGAGCCCCAAAGCACCATAACATCCGCATTCTCGATGTCATCATAACATCCCATCGGTTCATCAACACCAAAGGTACGAATAAAGCCAGTTGCAGCAGATGCCATACATTGACGCGCATTTGGATCAATATTGTTTGAACGTAAACCAGCTTTATAGAATTTAGATTTTGCGTAGCCTTCAATAACTGTAGTTTGACCAGAGCAGTAATGTGCAACAGAACTTGGACCTTTCTTACGAATTGCTTCTTTGGTTTTTATCCGCAAATACAGTAAATGCAGTTTCCCAACTTACTGGCGTAAACTCACCATTTTTTTATCATATTTACCATCTTTCATTCTAAGCAATGGCTGGGTTAAACGATCTTTACCATACATAATTTTTAGATAAGAACAACCCTTTAATACAATTCAATCCACGGTTTACTTCAGCATCTGGATCGGCATAAGTAGCAACAACACGCCCATCTTGTGTACCAACCATTACACTACAACCTGTACCACAGAAACGGCAAGGTGCTTTTTCCCAATGAATATCTTTATTGATATTTTCTTCCGCTGCAACATTTTTTTGATTGGAATACTAATACCAGCAGCAACTGCTGCCGCTGCAGCAGCATTTGCCTTCATAAAGTCACGACGACTTATGCTCATAGTGTTTCCCCCACTATATTATTAACACTAAAAAAATAAAAACTAATTATCTTCTACTTGATGATAAACTAACGAAACCGTAATAACACCATCAATATCTCTAGCTAATTCCATACGATTAGCTAATTCTTTCTGACTATTTGCTTGCATTACTGCAACAATTTTTACCATTTTCCTCATTGACTGCATGAATTTCAGTATCAGGTAATTTGGAAAGCTCACTTTGAATTATACCAAGTTTTGGCACCATACATTTGCACAACAATGCCACAAACCTGCCATTTCTCAACTGTATCTGTTTTTATTAAATCGTTAATTTTTCATTTTCATTATCGTCAGATGGATAAAACAAAGTTATCGCATCAACAGGACAACGTTGAATGCAAGCGCCACAACCGTTACAAGCATCCACATCTAATACTGGCTTGGCTATTCCACCTGCTTGCCAACGAAATTTAATTGCGTTCTTTGGGCAATTATCTTGACAACTACGACAAGCTATACTTTTTTTCCGTTAAACAATCTTTACCAATCTCAATTTTATGGTTCCAAGGTTGCTCAGAACAAGAACGAAAAAAATAGGTTGTTTACACACATCTACGCATTTACCACAAAAAGTACATTCGCCATTATCAAAAACGAACTTCAGGAAAGCCTCCATCGCCTTTCACCAAAAATATTGGTTTCACAGACAGAAAGGCAATCGCCACAGCGAGTACATTGCTCCACAAAAATAGAATTTTCGACAGCCCAAGGTGGGCGAATCCCATCAAAAGCCTTGTTTTTTTGCTCAGTTTTCGTATGCAAAGATGTTAAAAAAATTTACCTCGTAAAAAAATTGTCTACGGGGCAAGTTTTCAACAGTCATCCAGGTGCCTTCTATAAATCCGTCAGTACTTTTGGGGTGGTGATTATGAAGTTCCTAACCAGGAATAGGAACCACCCAAAATAGGTAGTTGTTTACTTTTTTTAAACTTTCTTTGTGATGAGATCAAATTTAAATCGTAATAAAAAAATAACTCGACATAGTTGTTTTTACCACGATATTTTAACAAAAACTACTCTGCTTTTTGCTGGATATTCCCACCAAATATCAAATAATTCGCTTACTTCAATTTGTTGCAAAACCATTTGTCTCTAACCATTTTTTTCACAGTTTCACGGTGGCTTTCATCACATTTACCAATTTTTTTCTAGGCAAACTAAGCCTTCCCAATGTAAATACCCGCTACCTTCATAAGCTAGACCATTTGGTTGAATCACTTCGTTAATAAAACGATCAACGATTTCATCTACAGTTTCAATCGCAGTACCTTCTGCAAATTGGAAATTTACAAGAAAACCAAGTTCTTGGAATTCAGCAAGGTGAAGTTTTTTGCGTTGACGTTGATTGTAAGATTTAGACATGGTATTTCTCCTATTAAGGTCGTATTCAAATCGGTATTCTATATTAAATTCGTGAATTTGGCATCGGATTTTTCCCCAACATCAATCTTCACCCAAAAAGTTAATTTGCCCAAAAATAGGCTTATTTCTTCACAAAGTATAAATCCCAAACACCATGACCCAGTCTGTGGCCTCTGGCTTCAAATTTAGTTAAAGGTCTAAAATCTGGTCTTGGAATATAATCACCATTTTTCGAGATGTTCACTAAATCGGTGTTTGCACTTAATACTTCTAGCATTTGCTCAGCATAATTTTCCCAGTCTGTTGCCATATGGATAAAACCATTTTCACCTAATTTTTGCACAACTTGTGCCACAAAGTGCGGTTGAACAATACGACGTTTATGATGCTTTGCTTTATGCCAAGGATCGGGGAAAAATAACTGCAAACCGCCAAGTGCACCATCTGCAATACTGTCTCGTAAAATTTCCGTGGCATCATGACAAATCACGCGTAAATTCGTCACACCTTTTTCCACTGCATAAGCAATACAGGCACCAACGCCTGGAGTATGAACTTCAATGCCTAGGTAATTTTTGTCGGGATTAGCAAAAGCCATATCCACGAGCGATTTTCCCATTCCAAAGCCAATTTCTAATATAACTGGATTATCATTGCCATAAATCTTCGCAAAATCAAAAGGTTCCGTTTGATAATCTAAACCAAGTATTCCCCAGTTATCATTCATCATGTTTTTTTCTGAAATTCACTCAAACGACCAGTACGTAACACAAAGCTACGGACTTTGCGTTTATAACGGCCATCTTCGGTAAATTCTGCGGTTTCAACGGTTTTTACGTTTTTGATCAGCAAAAGTTTGTGTCATCAAAAATCTTGTTCGTGAAAAAAATTGGCGGCGATTATACACGTTTTTTTCTCGTATAATAGGGCAAATTTTTTCCCAAGGTTGATTATGAAAAATTGTCCGAGTGGCACTGGCTGTGCCGCTTCCTCGTTTATTTGATTATCTCTTCCCCGATGATGTTTCATTACAAATCGGCACACGTGTTCTTGTGCCTTTTGGTACGCAAAAACGCGTCGCCATTGTGGCTGATTTCCCGACAAAATCAGACGTGCCAGAAGATAAGCTCAAAACCATTCTTCAACCATTAGATTTAGCACCGCTCTTCACCCCAATTTATTGGGATTGGCTTCATTGGGCAGCAAATTATTATCAAGCGGGATTAGGCGATGTGTTATTTCAAGCCTTGCCTGTGAAATTGCGTAACGGCGAAAGTGCGATGAAAAATAACCGCACTTTTTGGCAAATTACGGATGCAGGAAAAAACGCCCTTGAACAAGGTCTGTTAAAACGCTCGAAAAAGCAAGCTGAAGCCCTACAATGCTTATCTGAAACTGATCTTGAAAAAGGCAATAATAAGTTTTCCTCTGCGATTTGGTCAGCCTTAAAAGCCAAAGGGTTTATTAAAGAAATTACTATTCAAACAAAGCCCCTAAGCTGGCAACAAAGCTTAGGCACAACCCAATTGTCAATGCTGAAAATCGCTTAACCTTAAATAAGCAGCAGGCCTTAGCCTTCAGCCAACTGCTCTTTCATTCTGGCTTCAATGTATGGCTGCTCGATGGGGTGACAGGTTCTGGAAAAAAACAGAAATTTATCTGCAATATATTGAAGAAATTTTTAAAAATCGGGTAAACAAGTATTAGTGCTTGTACCCGAAATCGGCCTAACACCACAAACGGTGCACCGTTTCAAGGCGCGTTTCAACGTAGAAATTGATGTTCTTCATTCTAATTTAACCGATACGCAACGACTTCACGTATGGGATCGCGCGTGTTCGGGACAAAGTGCCATTGTGATTGGCACGAGATCGGCATTGTTCACGCAATTTTCTAATCTTGGTGCAATTATTTTGGACGAAGAACACGACGCGTCTTACAAACAGCAAGACAGCTGGCGTTATCACGCGCGAGACTTGGCGATTGTGCTGGCTCAAAAACTAAATATTGCTGTATTAATGGGTTCTGCTACGCCAAGTTTAGAAAGTATTAATAATGTACAAAACGGCAAATACCAACATTTAGTTTTTATCAAAAAGAGCGGGAATTCCACCGCACTTCGTCATTTTGTTATTGATTTGAAAAAAATCAAAAACATACAAAACGGGCTTTCAAAAACCCTTATTGGAACGAATGAAAACTCACCCTAGAAAAAAAGGTAATCAAGTACTGCTTTTTCTTAAATCGTCGTGGCTTTTGCACCCGTATTGCTTTTGCCATGAATGTGGTTGGATTGCACAATGCCCTCATTGTGAAAAAAACCTTATACCTATCATCAGCATCAAAATGTATTGCGTTGTCACCATTGCGGTGCTCAAAAAAACTATTCCTCGACAATGTGGTGATTGTGGCTCGACTCATTTAGTCACTACAGGTCTCGGCACGGAACAATTAGAAGAAACCTTGAAAACACTATTTCCTCATTATTCTGTAGCGCGAATCGACCGCGATAGCACTTCGCGTAAAGGAAAAATTGGAAGGTTATTTAGAAGATATTCAACAAGGCAAAAAGTCAAATTTTTGATTGGCACACAAATGCTTGCGAAAGGACATCATTTTTCCGAATGTTACCCTCGTTGCCTTAGTAAATGTAGACAGCGCATTATTTTTCACTGGATTTTTCGCGCAGAAGAGCGCCTAGCTCAACTTTATATTCAAGTTGCTGGTCGAGCTGGACGAGCCGATAAACAAGGCGAAGTCGTGCTACAAACACATTATCCTGATCATCCTTTGCTTACCACGTTATTAGCGAATGGCTACCAAGCTTTTGCAAAAGAAACCTTACAATTACGCCATTCTATGGGATTGCCACCTTTCACTTTTTCAGGCGTTATTCAAAGCGCAGGCTCGACATTCTGATCTTGTAGAAAAATTGCTTAAGCCAAATTGCAGATTTTTCAATCAAAGCAAATTACAGGATTACAAATGCTTGGTCCAATGCCTGCACCGTTCAGCAAAAAAAGCGGGGCAATATCGCTGGCTGTTATTATTACAGCATCCATCAAGAATGACGTTGCAAAAAGCATTAAGAGAATATCAACAAGCTGAACTTGAAAAAAATAGCCAAGTGCGGTTAATTTTGGATGTTGATCCGCAAGACTTATCATAAAAAATGCGGTGAAAATTCACCGCACTTTCTACATAAAACATTTCTATTTGAAATCTTCGACATCACCCAATAAACAGGCATATTTCGCCGTATTGGGACTAGACTCCAAGGCAATTTTTTTAACGCCATCGTCAAAGGAACAGACAGTAGCATTCCCACGGTTCCAAGTAACCATCCCCAAAACAATAATGAAAGAAACACCACTAAGGTTGAAAGCCCTAATCGTTGCCCCATCATTTTAGGTTCAATAATGTTACCAACAACCATATTGATCGCAATAACACCAACTGCCACGCCAAAGCCAACACCAAAACCGTTCAGTAATAAGGCTTGAACAATAATCGGAATAGCCGCGATGATTGAACCAATATTCGGAATATAATTCAGCAAGAAACTCAAGGTTGCCCACAAAATGGCATATTGGACCCCACAGGCTTCCAACAAAATAAAAATACCAACGCCAGTAAGCAAACTCGTGATACTTTTAATGCCAAGATAACCAATTACGCCTTGCAAAACGCGATCAATATGGCGTTCTTCTTTGGCGGCGTCATGAGGTGTTGAACTAATCACCATAGCAAATTTATGTTTCATAGTTGGTGCTTCCGCGAGCATAAAAAAATCACGACCAGCACTAAAACAAACACATTACTCACCACACCAGAGAAATTCAGCAATACTCGGCTCACAAAATTCATAATGATGCTTGGGTCAAAATTTTTCTTGGATGCTTTCACGCGAAAGCGTAAAAGGCAGATTGAAACGTTGCAACAATCCAGTTAAATCACTCACGCGTTGCGAAAGCAAAACTTTATATTGTGGAATGGATTGGGTAAATTCTCTTGCCGTGCTGTTAATCAACCCGACTAAGAAGAAAAATACCAAAGAAATCAAGACGAAAAAGCAAAAGTAATGGCTAACCAATGAGGAATTCGACGTTGCGTCATCGCCTTAATCATCGGTGAGCAAATTATCGCGATAAATAGCGATAGTAAGAATGGCACTACGATTTCTGCCGCCAATTTTACGCCAGCTAAGATAATAATCACCGAAGCAATGCCAAGCAAAGTGCGGTGTAAATTTAAATTATTTTTGCACTAAATCGCATCCTCGTTTTTCTTCGCCCGTGCGAATGCGGATCGCTCGCTCAACGTTATAAACAAAAAAATTTTTGCCGTCACCGATTTTTGCCTGTTTGTGCCGTTTCAATAATAGCTTCAATACATTGATCCACAAGCTCATCAGGAACCACCACTTCCAATTTCACTTTCGGCAGAAAGTCCACCATATATTCTGCACCACGATAAAGTTCTGTATGACCTTTTTGGCGACCGAATCCACGCACTTCCGTGATTGTCATACCTGAAATACCAATATCTGAAAGACTTTCTCGCACATCATCTAATTTAAACGGTTTAATCATTGCTTCGATTTTTTTCATGCTATTTCTCCAGATTTTTCACGTCTTGCTGATTTAGGGCGGAAACTTTCGATGATTTCAGGCTTGGTATCAATATATAAGCCGTTAATCAGTTGCAAACAATAAGGTACAGCACTGAAAAATACCTTTTACAAGCACATTCCCTTCTCTATCTTTCACGCCTTCCAAGGTTTCTTTAATCGCTTTAGGCTGACCCGGAAGATTTAAAATCAGGCTTTCCTTACGAATCACGCCCACTTGACGAGATAAAATTGCAGTGGGCACAAAATGCAAACTCACTTGACGCATTTTGCTCACCAAAACCAGGCATTTTCTCGATCCGCTACCGCAAGGGTAGCGTCAGGCGTTACATCGCGTTTTGCTGGCCCTGTTCCACCAGTTGTCAGCACTAAATGGCAACCTTGTTCATCCACCAGCTCTTTTAATGTTTGTTCAATAATCGGCTGTTCATCGGGAATTAATCTTGTTTCCACATAAAAAAAGGTTCTACAAGAGCTTGTTCTAACCAAGCCTGTAACTCTGGAATACCTTGATCTTGATATACGCCTGCTGATGCGCGATCTGAAACAGACACCAGACCAATTTTTTAAAAAGTGCGGTCATATTTTTTCCTTATTTTTAAGTGTATATATCTATTTATCAGTAAATTTAGTTTCCAATACCTTTTTTTAACAGGTGTAAAACTACGACGATGTTGCGGTAACGCGCCAAGTTCAGCTAATTTTTTTCCAAATGTAATTTGGTTGGATAGCCTTTATGCTGGGCGAAAGCATATTCTGGATATTGCTTATCTAATTCTTCCATTTCTTGGTCTCGTGCTACTTTTGCCAAAATAGAGGCTGCACTGATTTCCGCCACAAGGCTATCGCCTTTTACGACGGCTTGCGCTGGAACATCTAAATCTTTTGGGATCTTATTGCCATCAACCAACACAAAGTGCGGTTGAATTTTTTAAAGATTTTTACTGCTCGAGTCATTGCCAGCAAGGAGGCTTGTAGGATATTTATCTCATCAATTTCGTTAGCTTCAGCTCGACCTAATGCCCAAACAAAGGGCTTTTTTTCTTTGATTTCTTCAGCAAGAGCTAAACGTTTTTCTGAGAGTTTTTTTAGAATCAGCGAGGCCTTCAATTGGGTTATTCGGATCTAAAAATAACGGCGGCCGTTACAACAGCCCCAACTAGAGGGCCTCGCCCAACTTCATCAACGCCAGCGATCAATTCATAGCCTTGTGGATATTCAAACATTTTTCTTTTCCTTCTAATAAATCAATGACCGCTTGAGCCGCTTGCTTATCTGCATTGCATTGAATTTTTGGTGTAAATCCGTGAAGTGCTGAATTAAAGCATGGCGATTTTTACCGCACTTTCATTATCAGAAAGATAAGCAGATAGTTTTTTTCAGCGAGCAATTCTGGCATGCATTCTTCTTGAATCATTTCAGGAACGAGCATTTCATTCGCAAGCAAGTTTGGTAAAGAAATATAATCAGTTTTCACTAAATGTTTTTGCTAAGAAAATAGGTCAGTGGTTTCATTCGATAGCCAACTACCATAGGTGATTTACAAAGCATTGCTTCAAGCGCAGCTGTTCCTGAAGCAAGCAATGTTGCATCAGCTGCGAACATTGCTTGTCGTGCATTGCCATCAATTAAATGCATATCTAGATTTGGCGCAATTTTAGCTTTAATGGCTTCAAATTGAATTCGTCGTTTTTTCATTCACCAAAGGAACTAGGAATTGTAAATCAGGAAATTGTTCTTTTAACAATAAAGCCGTTTTCAAGAAAGGCTCAGCCAGAAATTCCACTTCTGAACCACGACTTCCAACTAAGATTGCTAAATAGCGTTGTGCGGGATCAAGCTGTAGCATTTGGCAGGCTTCGGTACGGTTTGGTTTAAGCGGAATAGCATCTGCCATTGTGTGTCCAATAAAACGGCAAGGCACGTTAAATTTATCGTAAAAGGCTTTCTCAAAAGGCAAAAAGCAAGCACTTGATGAGTTGCTTTGGCGATTTTATGGATGCGATTTTTGACGCCAAGCCCATACAGAGGGGCTCACGTAATGAATAGTTTTAATTCCGTTTGCCTTGAGCTTGAGTTCTACATCCAAATTAAAATCAGGTGCATCAATGCCGATGTAAACATCAGGTTTTTTTCTTGCAACATGGTTTGAATGACATTTTTTTCGAATTTTCAACAGACGAGGAAGATGTTTCAAAATTTCAGCCAAACCCATGACTGAAAGCTCTTCCATATCGACAAGCGTCTCACAGCCTTCAGCCAACATTCTTGGACCAGCAATACCAATAAAGCGAGCATTAGGATAATGAGCTTTGAGCTGGCGAATTAAACCAGCACCGAGAATATCACCAGATACTTCTCCTGCAACAAGAGCAATGGTTGGATTTGTTTTGTTCATCAAATTTATCCTAAAAAAATAACCGCACTTTGGTGTGCAAAGTGCGGTTGAAAACAGAAATACTTTATTAACGAATAATACCGCGAGTTGAACGTTTGAAAAAAATTCAACAAAAGAAACTGATCGCTGAATCGGTTTCTGCAATCTGCTCAATTTCTGGTAACACTTCTTCGAGCGTTTTACCGCTACGATGAGATCATTTTGTAAACGTTACGGATTGCGTGCATGGTTGGTTTATCAAAACCACGACGTTTTAAACCTTCTAAGTTTACGCCGAATGGACGGGCGTGGTTGCCTTGTGCCATAACGTAAGGAGGTACATCTTGGCTTACCATAGAACCGCCGCCTAACATGACATGCGCACCAACGATTACAAATTGGTGAATTGCTGACATGCCACCAACAATCACGAAATCATCTAACTCTACGTGACCTGCAAGCGTTGCATTGTTTGCTAAAATACAGTTGTTTTTAATTTGGCAATCATGTGCAACGTGAACATTCACCATTAATAAATTGTTATTGCCAATAGAGGTTACACCTCCGCCTTGGATGGTGCCACGATGGATTGTCACGTGTTCACGAATTCGGTTGCCATTACCAATAATCGTTTTGGTTGCTTCGCCGTTATATTTTAAATCTTGGTTCACTTCACCAATGCTAGCGAATTGATAGATTTCATTATCTTCGCCAATAACCGTATCGCCACGTACGACAACGTGAGATTTCAATACAGTGCGAGCTTTAATTTCAACAGTGCCTTCAACAATACAGAAAGGCCCGATAACAACACCTTCACCAATAACTGCACCTTCTTCAACTAAGGCTGTAGGATGGATTTTTTTGCATTTGGGTGGATCATATTTACCCCTTAATTAACGACGAGCGCACATTAGTTTTTGCTTCACAAGCAATTTCACCGTTTACGGTTGCAACACCAGTAAATGCAGTGATACCACGGCGTTCTTTAATCACTTGAACGTTTAATTCCATCTGATCTCCAGGTAACACTGGACGTTTAAAACGCGCTTCATCAATACCTGCGAAATAGAATAGTTCACCGCCTTTTAATTCATGAGTTTTAAAGGCTAAAATACCCATTGCCTGTGCCAAAGCTTCTAAAAATTAAAACGCCCGGTAAAATAGGTTCGCCAGGAAGTGACCTGTGAAACAAGGCTCATTAACGCTAATATTTTTAATCGCTTTTAACCATTCGCCTTCTTTAAAATCCAATACGCGATCCACTAATAAAAATGGATAGCGATGTGGTAATAAAGTCATAATTTCTTTTGATTCGATCACTCTTGGTTGTTGTTCTGACACGTTGACACCTTACAAAAAAATAAACAAATAAAATCTCTCGAATTATACGATATTTACGGCTAAAAATAAAACGCACCATAAAAAGTTGGTGCGCTCTACAATAAATTAATTAATCTTCTTCTCTAACGCTTTCACACGTTTATTTATTTCATCAATTCCCAAAGTTAATGCCGCAGTTTTTACGCCATGCTTTGTTCGTTTGCAATGGAATACCAGATGAATAGACACCAGGCTCAGTAATTGGACGCATCACCATTCCCATACCTGTAATAGTTACCTTATCGCAGATTTCCATATGACCATTGATTACACTCGCACCACCAATTAAGCAATACCGCCCAACTGTTAAGCTTCCAGCCATAATGACCCCCGCAACCGCGGTGCCGGTACCAATATGTACGTTATGGGCAATTTGACAAAGATTATCAATAATAACATTATCCTCAATAACAGTTGCATCTAAAAGCACCACGATCAATACAAGTGCAAGCACCTATTTCAACATTATTACCAATAATTACCTGACCAACTGTGGAATTTTAATCCAACGCCCACGATCATTTGCATAACCAAAACCATCGCTACCAATCACTGCACCCGATTGAATTAAACAATTTATACCAATTTCTACATCATGATAGATACTTACATTTGCCCAAAGCTGTGTATTCGCACCGATTTTTTTGTATTTTTACCCACAAAGCAATTTGCACCAATAATAACGTTATCGCCAAGAACAACGCCATCTTCAATAACAGTATTTTGCACCGATGGAGACATTCTCTCCCAAAGATGCATGACCAGAGACTACCGCGCTAAGTGCAATACCTTGAGCTGCTTTAGGCGTAGTATCCATATATTGGGCTAAAATGGCATAGGCAACATAAGGATCTTTTACGATTAATAAATTGCTTTCAGGTGAACAAAACTCTACATCTGCTTCGGATACAACCAAGATACCAGCCTTAGAATCTTTTTAATAAAGAACGGAACTTTGCATTAGAAATAAAGGTAAGCTGATGACATTGAGCCTTATCAAGAGGAGCAATATTTTTCTACAACGACATCGGCGTTACCGCGAACGGTAGCGCCGATTTGAGTTGCCAATTCTTGTAAAGAATAGGTTTTTAACATGATTAATAAAGCCTATTATTTTTTCTCTTCTGTTTTTTGTGTTGCAGGAATTGTTTTTAACACAGCATCACTAATGTCTTTACCCTCTACTGCAAATACGACTGAATTTGCATCAAGCACATAGCTATAACCATTTGCTTTTGCATAATTATTTGTTGCAGTTTGAATACTATCTAGCAATTTACCACGCTCTTCAGCTTGACGTTTTTTTCATTTTGAGCTTGAAATTCAGCCACTTTTTTTATCTTGTTCTTGCATCAATTTTTTTGTAATGAAGCGTCTTCAGAAGCAGCGAGTTTATTAATTTCATCTTGACGTTTTTGAATATCAGCTTTTACTTAAGCGTGCCGCATCTTTTTCTAATGCTGCTGCTTTTGCTTCTACTTTTTTTACGTGCTGCAACAATTTTATCATCAATTTCTTTTTTTGCTTGCAGCTAATTTATCAGCAATAGGTTTAAATTCTGCATCTAATTTATCTGCAACAGCTTGACGATCTGGATGGTTTTGGAAAACATAACCTGCATTAATGAAAGCAATTTTTCCTCAGCAGCCGCATGAGCCTGAAGCAAGTGCGATACCTAATGCAAGTGCGGTTACTTTTTACAACATTTTTCATTTTATAAATTTCCTTAATTAGTTAGTTATTAATATTCTCTACACTAAAATAAACTTAGTATAGAACGTTTTTCTTTGAATGATAATATGACAAAAAGTTCAATTTATTAAAAACGAACCACCAATACTAAATTGGAATTGTTCTACATCATCATATTCATATTTCTTAATCGGTTTTGCGTAAGAGAAAACCAACGGTCCAATTGGCGATTGCCATTGAAACCTACACCTGCAGATGCTCGAATACGACTAGGGTGAACTATAATCTGGCAAATTAGCAAATTTAGCCTTATCCTCAGCTTTCCATTTAGTGTTCCACACACTTGCTGCATCTACAAACAAAGATGTTCTCACCGAATTTTGCCCCTTATCTCCGACAAATGGTGTTGGCACAATTAATTCAGCACTTGCTGTTGTAATCGCATTACCACCAACAACATCGGTGCTTGGAACCCATTCTGGATGACGTCCTGAAGCATCATTTCGGTAGTAGATAGCATTAGGCCCTATTGCGCCATAAGCAAAGCCACGCAATGAACCAATACCACCTGCGGTATAAGTTTGATAAAACGGTAAACGTTTATTACCAAAACCCATTCGCATAACCCGCTGATGCTTTTTGCAGAAATAACCCAACGGTGATCTCGATCGAGTGGATAGAATCCTTGGATATCTGCACTTAATTTATAATATTTGTTATCAGAACCAGGTACCGTAACACGACCGCCAAGCGTTGCTTTTTACCCCTTCTGTAGGGAAATAACCTCTATTCAGACTGTTATAGTTCCACCCAAATGAAAAAAATCAAAATCATCTGTTTTAATAGAATTCCCGTTAAAATTCATTGATGATAGATACAAATCACGATTATATTCTCTCGCAAAATTACTAATCTTATTATAGGTGTAGCCTAAACCCATATAATATGAATTATTTTTCGTTAACAGGGAAGCCTAAAGTAAGGTTTCCACCATAGGTAGTACGTTTATAAGTAGATGAAGTCTCACTTTTTGAATTATCATAATTTTTCAAAGAATACGTTGCCACCAAGGCTTACACCATCCTTGGTAAAATAAGGCTCTGTATAACCAAGATTAAGGCTTGTGCCGTAATCATTTTTAGTTCCACCAAGGCTTACTGCTGCACCAGTACCCAAAAAGTTATCTTGTTTAACACTTGCCTGATAACTAATACCACTTTCTGTACCATAACCAATACCAAAATTGATACTACCTGTTTGACGTTCTTTTACTTTATAAATAACATTGACTTCATCAGAACTGTTTTTGAACTGGGATAATTTTACTTTTCTACAGTTTCAAAAAAAGCCCGTACGATCTAAACGAACTTTTCCTAATTCAACAAGTTGGGAATTATACCAAGTACCTTCTTGTTGTCTCATTTCCTGGCGCAATGTACTATCCGCAGAAACGGTATTACCTTCAAAACGAACCTCTCTAACCGTTAAACGACGACCCTGCATCAACTACAAAAAGTAATGGCTAACGTTTTATTTTTCTTCATCAAAAATCAGGCACTGAATTAACTGTTGCGCTGCCATAGCCTCGCTCTCCTAATTTTGCTTTTGATAGCATTCTCTACATCAACAATATCGCTACGACGATAAGTATCATTTAAATGCAATTTTTGAAAGTAAAGGCTCAAGTTCTGTTGCCATACCGCCAACATTACCGACAATACGGGCTCCACGTAAATCATATTTCTGCCCTTCATTTATATCAATAGAAACAGTAACACGTTTTTCATCATTTAGCTGAACATCTTGCTTGGTAATGTGCGCTTTTTGCATAACCGTTATTATGGTAATACTCTTCAATTGCTTGCAAATCTTTACCAAATTGCTCACCTTCAAATTTATTGCCCCACAATTTCCACCAAGCATCTGGCTGTAATTCCATTTGTTCTTGAAGTGTGCTACTACTTACTGATTCATTTCCATTAAAAGTTACCGAATCTAATTTTGCAGTATCATCTTCATCAATTTGAACAATAACTTCTGCACGGTTATTCGGTAATGTATTCACTATCGCTTCAACTTTCGCGTTATAACGCCCTTTGGCTTCATAACCATCTCTTTTAACGGCTTTAACAAACTCATTTAATATTGTTCTATTAAGTACCGCGCCAGTTGCTATACCACTCTGGGTTAAATTCTGTTTAATTACATCAGCTGGAATTGCAGAACTTCCTTTAACTTGAACATCTGCAATAATCGGTTTTGCAACCACACTGACAACTAACGCATCCCCGTCTTGACGAGCTTTAACATCATCGAACTGTCCACTAACGAATAACGAGCGAACAATATTAGCAACATTTTGATCTGTTACACGCTGTCCTGCTCGCACAGGCAAACTTGCAAGAATAGACTGCTCTAGGTCACCTTGCGCACCTTCAATACGAATTTCTTTAGCAACGAAAGGCGCAGCCAATGCGCTTACCGTTGTACCGAATAATAAACTTGCTATGAGAAGTTTTTTTCATCGACTGTATCCTATAAAAAAATTATAGACGTAAAAAAATCATTAAATAACGCAAACGCTGTTAATGTTAGCAACAACGCCGCACCAATTCGATAACAGACATTTTGTACCTGTTCAGAAATAGGTTTTTCCTTTTTATTGCTTCAACTGCAAGAAAAAAACCAAATGGCCACCATCTAACACAGGCAATGGAAATAGATTCATAATACCCAAATTAACACTGACTAATGCCATAAAACTCAAAAAAATAAATGAATCCAATACTTGATGATGCTCCCGTACCTTTAGCAATAGAAATTGGCCCACTTAAATTATTTAATGACAAATCACCGCTAATCAGTTTTTCCTAATACTTTTTAATGTTAAAAGAGAAAGCTGAGTTGTTTTTTTCAATACCTTTTTGAACTGATTCAAGAATACCATATTTTAACTCTATGCGGTACTCATCACCTAATTTTATAAAAGTTGGACTTAAACCCACAAACCATTTTTCCACTCTGATTACGCACTGGAGTGATAATTTTTGTCAAGCGTTTCCCCATTACGTTCAACTTTAATAGAAAAAAAGATTCGCCTTGTTCGACCTGTTTTTATAAAAATCTTGCCAAGGAAGTGCGGTTAAATTTTCTTTTTAAAAATTTTTATCACCGATTTGTAAACCTGCTTTCTCAGCTGGAGAACCTTGAACAACTTTAGAAAGCACCATTTCAACTTTAGGACGCATAGGCATAATCCCTAATGCCTCAAAAGCACTTTCTTTTTTTCAGGATCAAAAGTCCAATTTGTAAGATTTAAAGTCCGTTGTTGTTCAATATTGGAGCCAAAAGAAGAAAGGGTAATCTCAACATTAGGCTCCCCCATTTTTTTGTGGCAAGTAGCATATTGATGGTTTCCCAATCTTGAGTTTCTTCGCCATCAACCGCTAGAATTTGTGTATTGGGTTCAATGTGCGCTTGTGCAGCGATTGAACTTGGCGTTATCGATTCAATTACAGGTTTAACACTTGGCATTCCATAAAGGTAGATGATCCAATAGGCAAAAAAATCGCGAAAATAAAAATTTGCCAAAGGTCCTGCGATAATCACAAATGCGCGTTGTAATACGCTTTTACTGTCAAATGCTTGTGACTTTTTGTTCAAGTGGAACCTCTTCATTACGTCCATCAAGCATTTTTTTACATAGCCGCCTAAAGGAATCATTGAAACCGCAAATTCTGTACCATGCTTATCGATTCGTTTCCAAATTACCTTACCAAAGCCAATTGAAAAAAACGATGGACTTTTATACCGCACTTTCTAGCAGCCCAAAAAGTGACCATATTCGTGAACGGATACCAATACCGCAATAGCAATGATAAAAAGAAGCTAGCGACCACAAAAAAATGACATTCAAAAATCCTTATAACACAAAGAAATAGAAGTAGCTGAAAAAGGTACCGCGGCAGTCAGGCTATCAATGCGATCTAATACACCGCCATGACCAGGAATCAATTGGCTACTGTCTTTAACTCCCGACTCACGTTTAAACATACTTTCAGTTAAATCGCCCAATACTGAAATTGCAACTGTTGCAACGGAAAGGATAACGAATCCAGCGATATTTCGCTCACCAACTAAAGCATCGCCAGAGAAATGAATAAATACAAAAAGCAAGCACTAACGCAGTAATTAAGCCACCAACAACGCCTTCCCAGCTTTTACCTGGTGAAACTTTTTGGCGCAAGTTTACGTTTACCAAATGCGCGTCCGCTAAAATAAGCACCAGAATCAGCTGCCCAAACAAGCACAAACACGTAAAGCAATAAAAAAATAAGCCGTGATAAGGATCATTGGTATAGTATTCTAAACGTAAACGTAATACACCCGCGATAAATGGAATTAAAGTAGAAAAAGGCAAATAAAAAGCTGTAAAAGAGGATTTTTAGACCAAAATTTAGCTGATTTAGGATAAGTCACCACAAGCAATAAAAGCTAAAACCCACCAACCAACAGCGTTCATCAATAAAAAGCTGAAGGTGTTGTTCAAACACACGACCTGCATCTAAATAGTTGCCCTCAGTATAGAGCCATAAAAAGATAAAGGCGCCTAAAAAGGCTGCAACACAAAAACGCGCTAAAAGGCTGTTTAAGGCGAGCAAACTGGGTCCATTCCCAAACGCCTAAAGTCGCCACGACACCTAACGCGAGAGCAAAATAAAAAGGCGTGAATAAAAAAATAGCGCACATAAAACTGCTGCAATTAACACAATGGCTGATAAAACTCGTTGTTTAAGCATAATTTTAATCCATTTATGAATTATTCTGTCCCACCAAAACGGCGATGACGTTGTTGATAACAGGCGATGGCACGGTTAAATTCCGCCTCATCAAAATCTGGCCACAGCACATCAGAAAAAAATAAAGTTCTGCATATGCAATTTGCCATAATAAAAAAATTACTAATTCGTTGTTCACCACTGGTACGAATTAATAGATCAACTGGTGGTTCATCTTGTGTTACCAAATGACGCTGAAAAAGTAATTTCATCAATCTCTTCAACACTCATTTCATTATTTTTTTACTTTTTCTGCTAGTTGTTTTTGTCGCTTGTACAATATCCCAACAACCGCCGTAATTTGCAGCGATATTGAGCGTAAGTGCGGTATTTTTTTCTGTTAAATTTTTCCGCTTTTTGAAATTTTTTTCTTGCAAAGATTCACTAAAACGAGATACATCGCCAATAATTTTTCAGGCGAATATTATTTTTTTATGTAATTTTTTTCACTTCGCGATCTAAAGCTTGCATAAAAAAAGCGTCATTAACGCGCTGACTTCTTGCTCTGGTCGATTCCAATTTTTCGCTACTAAAGGCGTAAAGTGTAAGAAAATTTACTCCAGTTTGGCGAGCATAACTTACCGCTCGACGAACTGCAGATACGCTCATTGGTATGGCCAAAAATGCGCATTTTATTTTTTTCTGTTTTGCCCACCGCCCATTACCATCCATAATAATGGCAACGTGTTTTTGGAATATTGTTTTTGATCGAGCTCTATCATTATTTTTTTATTATAAAAAGATCCCTATAAATTCGGCTGTGAACTATATCATAAGTTGTATTTGCTTGCTATGGATTAGCGATCCCTGATCCACACTTTATTTTTACATAATTCATTTTTTTATAATAAAGAAAAAAATAAACAAAATGAGAATTTATGTCTGCGATTGAACAAAATAAAGACGGCATTAGATTAAGAATATTCTTACAGCCAAAAAGCCAGTAAAGATCATATTGCTGGCATTCACGATGATGAACTAAAAATTACCATTACTGCGCCACCTGTTGATGGTCAAGCAAATGCGCATTTATTGAAATTTTTAAGTAAATCCTTCAAAGTGCCCAAAAAGCAGTATTATTTTTAGAAAAAAGGGAATTGAGCAGAAACAAACAAGTTTGGATTCCTGAACCCAAATTAATTCCAAAAAGAAATTCAAAATCTATTGTAAAAACAAAGAAAAATCACCGCACTTTGGTCTCCTGCCCTATCAATTTATGCCTTTTTTACGGTATTCTATGCCACATTTTCTATTGTCAAAAATGCTGCAAAAGTGCGGTTAAAAATTTAAGGTGATTTTATGCAAGAACAATATCGCCCCTGATATGATCGAACCAAAGGTTCAACAATATTGGGCAGAAAATAAAGTTTTTAAAGCAATCAAAGACGAATCTAAAGAAAAAAATATTACTGTCTTTCTATGTTCCCATATCCATCGGGTCGCCTGCATATGGGGCATGTGCGCAACTACACTATTGGTGATGTAATTTCTCGTTATCAACGTATGCTAGGTAAAAAAACGTGTTGCAACCATTTGGTTGGGATGCTTTTCGGCTTGCCGGCAGAAGGTGCGGCGATCAAAAACAAAACCGCACCTGCTAAATGGACATACGAAAACATTGCCTACATGAAAAAAACAACTTCAGCTTTTAGGCTTTGGTTTCGACTGGGATCGTGAAATGGCAACCTGTAAAACCAGAATACTACAAATGGGAACAATGGTTCTTCACTGAGCTTTACAAAAAGGCTTAGTATACAAAAAAACCTCAACAGTAAACTGGTGTCCGAATGATGAAACCGTACTCGCAAACGAGCAAGTACACGAAGGTTGTTGCTGGCGTTGTGATACACCGGTGGAACAAAAGAAATCCCACAATGGTTTATCAAAATTACTGACTATGCAGAGCAATTATTAGGTGGTTTAGATGCCCTTCCACAATGGCCTGACATGGTAAAAACTATGCAGCGTAACTGGATTGGTCGTTCTGAAGGGTAGAAATTACCTTTGATGTTGCAGACACCAACGAAAAAGTAGCGGTTTACACCACGCGTCCAGATACCTTTTACGGCGTGAGTTATTTAGGCATTGCGGCAGCACATCCATTAGCAAGTTTAGCAGCTCAAAACAATTCCGAATTAGCAGCCTTTATCCAAGAAGCAAAAAAATGCCAAAGTGGCGAAGCTGATCTTGCGACAATGGAGAAAAAAAGGAATGGCAACAGGGCTTATTTGCTATTCATCCATTGACGGGTGAAAAAAATTACCAATTTGGGTTGCGAATTTCGTGTTAATGCACTACGGTACTGGCGCGGTAATGGCGGTTCCAGCTCACGACCAACGTGACTTTGAATTTGCTCAAAAAAATACAGTTTGCCAATTAAACAAGTGATCTCACCGCTTGCAGATGAAGAAATTGATTTAACCAAACAAGCTTTCGTTGAGCACGGTAAATTAGTGAACTCAGCTGAGTTTGATGGTTTAGATTTTGATGGTGCATTCAACGGCATTGCAGATAAATTAGAAAAATTAGGTGTTGGAAAACGTCAAGTTAATTACCGTTTACGTGACTGGGGCGTTTCTCGCCAACGTTATTAGGGGTGCACCAATTCCGATGCTAACCCCTTGAAAATGGCGATGTAGTACCTGCACCAATGGAAGATTTACCTATTATTCTGCCTGAAGATGTGGTAATGAATGGCGTAAAAAGTCCAATTAAAAGCAGATCCTAACTGGGCAAAAAAACAACCCTTAACGGCGCACCAGCTTTAAAAGAAACGGATACCTTTGATACCTTTATGGAATCCTCTTGGTATTACGCACGCTACACTTGTCCACAATATCAAAATGGCATGCTTGATGCGGAAGAAGCAAACTATTGGTTACCAGTGGATCAATATATCGGTGGTATTGAACACGCAACAATGCACTTGCTCTACTTCCGTTTCTTCCACAAATTATTACGCGATGCGGGATTTATAACCAGTGACGAACCAGCCGATAAATTATTGTGTCAAGGTATGGTGCTTGCAGATGCCTTCTACTACACAAGTCCAACCAACGAGCGTATTTGGGTGAGCCCAACTCAAGTGACTCTTGATCGTGATGAGAAAGGTCGCATCATTAAAGCCACCGATCCTGAAGGGCGTGAATTAGTCCACAGTGGTATGACCAAAAATGTCAAAAATCCAAAAAAATAACGGTATTGACCCACAAGAAATGGTAGAAAAAAATATGGTGCCGATACTGTTCGTCTCTTTATGATGTTTGCCTCTCCAGCAGAAATGACCTTGGAATGGCAAGAATCTGGCGTAGAAGGTGCTAAACGTTTCTTAGGGCGTGTTTGGAATTTGGTATATCAATATCAACAAAAACCCAGCAAAAACTAGCCTAGATATCACCGCACTTTCAGCAACGCAAAAAGCGCTTCGTCGTGAAGTACATAAAACCATTGCGAAAGTGAGCGATGATATTGGTCGTCGTCAAACATTTAATACTGCGATTGCAGCAGTAATGGAATTGATGAATAAACTGACTAAAAGCTTCCCTAGAAAGCGATCAAGATCGTGCTGTCATGGCGGAAGCGTTAAATGCAGTTGTTCGTATGCTTTTATCCAATTACGCCACATATCTGCTTTGAATTATGGCAAGCGCTAGGAAATGAAAGCAACATCGATACCGCTGAATGGGTGAAAGCTGATGAAGCCGCAATGGTAGAAGATGAAAAAAACTCATTGTTGTGCAAGTAAATGGCAAGGTTCGTGGAAAAAGTGACTGTTCCCGCAACGTCTTCAGAAGAAGAAATTAAAGCCGCAGCCAAAGCAGATCCTAATGTTGCAAAAATTCCTTGATGGAAAAGAAATTCTTAAAGAAATCTATATTCCATTAAAAATGTTGAATTTTTGTGGTTAAACCATAATCCGTAGAATCTGTGGAATATTGATATTTCACAGATTCTATCTTTATTAGTGTATGGATTTTAAATTCATACACCCCACAATAAAAGGTAATTTTTATGATTAAATCAATCAAAGCGTTCTTTATTGTAGCAAGCATTACCGCGCTTTCTGCTTGCGGCTGGCATTTTTCAAAACGGTACGTTAATTCCACAAGAATTACGTACCCTTACATTTGAAAGCCCCGATCCATATAGCGAAATGTCAGTAGCGATGCGCAATCAGTTACAAGCGAATAATGTTCAACTCGTCAATTTGACTCAAGGCATTCCTGTTTTGCGCATAAATAAATTCCGCACAAATGATGAAGTTGCCTCTATCTTTAAACGCGGACGCGAAGCTGAAAAAGTATTGATGTTAGAAGTGGAAGCTAGCATTCGTTTAGCGAATGGTGAAAGCCATCCAATCACGGCAAAAAGTCAACCGCACTTTCTTTGATAACTCTCGCGCAGCATTAGCTAAATCTAGCGAACGAGAAGTAATTTGGAATGATATGCGAGAACAAAGCTGCGCGTCAGCTCATTACTAAAATGGTTGCATTAGAAAAACAAGTGAAAAACAAATAATGAATCGCATCTTCCCTGAGCAACTTAATCAACATCTTTCCCAACGTTTAGCCAAAAGTTTACTTTTTGGTAGGGCAAGATCCATTGTTACTAAGTGAAAGTGAAGATGCCATTTATAAAACAGCCAACCAACAAGGATTCGATGAGAAAAAAATAACATTCAGATTGATAGCCAAACTAACTGGGCACAACTCATAGAATCCTGTCAGTCCATAGGATTGTTTTTTTAATAAACAAGTCATGGTATTAAATTTACCTGAAAATTTCACCGCACTTTTTACAGAAAAAAATCTGCAAGAATTTATCTCGGTTCTACATGACGATATCTTGCTAATTTTACAAATTGCAAAAGCTAGCAAAAAGCAAATGAAAACCAAGCATGGTTTGTTGAACTAAACCAATATGAAACCAGTGCGATTCTTGTAAATTGCCAAACGCCTACGGCTGAAAATCTCCCTCGTTGGGTAAAAAAATCGTACCAAAGCGATGGGATTAGAAGCTGATGATGAAGCCATCCAACAACTTTGTTACAGCTATGAGAATAACCTGCTCGCTCTTAAACAAGCTCTGCAGCTTTTAGATTTGCTCTATCCCGACCATAAACTTAACTACAATCGAGTAATTAGCGTCGTAGAACAATCCTCGATTTTTACACCATTTCAATGGATTGATGCTTTGTTAATGGGAAAAGCAAATCGCGCTAAACGTATTTTAAAAGGGTTACAAGCTGAAGATGTGCAACCTGTTATTTTATTACGCACATTACAGCGAGAATTATTTACGTTGCTTGAACTCACAAAACCACAGCAACGTATTATGACAACGGAAAAACTTCCAACTCAACAAATTAAGACTGAATTTGATCGTCTAAAAATCTGGCAAAATCGCCGACCGCTCTTTTTTTAAGTGCGATTCAACGTTTAACCTACCAAAAGCTCTACGAAATGATCCAAGAGCTTGCCAATATTGAACGTCTTGCTAAGCAAGAATTTAGCGATGAAGTGTGGATTAAACTCGCTGATTTATCTGTAAAAATTTGTTTGTAATTGCTATTGTGCACTAAAGCGGTATAATAAAAACGCCACATCGGCAATAACTTATTAATTAATTTTCGTGAGGATATCATGATGAAAAAAACACTAGCTACACTTATTTTAATGGGATTTGGTTTTTCAGCTTCTGCAGCTGATTTGTCTGCAAGTTGTAAAACTTATTTCGCTGAAATTGATTCTTTCTTAGCATCAATGCCAGCTGCGCAAGCAAATACAATGAAAGCGCAATATGAATCAAGCAAACAACAATTTGCATCAATGCCCGTAGCGGCACAAGATAAGGCTTTGTAATCAAGCGGCAGAGCAACTTAAACAAATGAAAGCCACAATGCCGAAATAATTTGAAAAAAATCAATAGATGTTATATAAAACCCTAGTCTGACTAGGGTTTTATTTTATAGGATGGAGAGCTTCATTCAATAAGCGATGAATTAATTTTGCATTAGCGGGCGGAAACTGTCCTGCATCTAATGCACGTTGCTCAACCCAAAAACCTTCTTGCCCTTCTCGCCCAAAAGGCTCACCAATCCATTCATCTACGACATAAAAAGAAAAAAAGAAATAATCTTTGTTGAATATTCGAATTGGAAGCGTTCGTAAAGTTCAGCATTTAATACCACAATGCCAATTTCCTCTTCCAGCTCACGTTTTAAAGCCTGTTCTGGAGTTTCTCCCGCATCCACTTTTCCACCGGGAAATTCTAAAGATTGGGCGAAATCCTGTCCTTCTAAACGCTGCGTTAAATAGATCTGACCAAATTCATTACGAATAATACCTGCAGAAACTTGTATAATTTTTATCCATTTCTTCTATCCAATAGCACCTATGAAAAAAAGTGCGGTGAAAAAAATCACCGCACTTTGGCTAATCATTAATGGCGAGCAGCACGACTGCCATGACAATGCTTGTATTTTTTACCCGAACCACAAGGACAAGGCTCATTGCGTCCAATACGACGATCTGAATAATCTTCAGAATCTGAATTTTGGATTGCCTGACCATTTTTCATCCACAGGTAAATTATTTTTGATTGATACGAGCAGCCATCTCCTGACGAGCTCGTTCAGCTTCTTCCATTTCTTCTTGAGTACGCACACGTACACGCGTTAAAAGTCGTGATAACGTGGTGTTTTAAAGAATCCAACATTTCCGTAAACATGCGGAAAGATTCTTTTTATACTCTTGTTTTTGGATCTTTTTGCGCATAACCGCGTAAATGAATACCTTAGCGTAAATAATCCATCGCAGCTAAGTGTTCTTTCCAAAGCTCATCTAAAGTTTGCAACATGACACCTTTTTTTCAAAGTTGCGCATGGTTTCTTCACCAGCCAGCGCTTCTTTTTTCTTTATATTCTTTTTCGGCGACTTCTACGATGCGTTCACGCAAGTTTTCTTCGTGAAGATTATTATCTTCTTCCAGCCAATGAGAAATTGGTAATTCCATACCAAACTCTTGAGCCAAACGTTCTTCAAGCCCTTTAATATCCCATTGTTCTTCCAAAGATTGCGGTGGAATATATTGATCAATCACGCTATTAAATACATCGTGGCGAATTGCGTTGATAGTTTCAGAAATATCATCATTATCAAGCAAATAATTGCGCTGCTCATAAATGGCATGACGTTGGTCATTTGCCACATCATCATATTCAAGTAGGTTTTTACGACCATCGAAATGGAAAGCCTCAACTTTTTGCTTGAGCAGATGCAATCACTTTCGCCAACATTTTCGATTCCATAGCCTCACCAGGCACGGTGAACGCTTTACGCATTAAATTGAGTTTACCCTCATTCAAATAAATGCGCATTAAGCCGTCTTCCAAAGAAAGGTAGAAACGAGAAGATCCTGGGTCACCTTGACGACCAGAACGACCACGCAACTGGTTATCGATACGGCGAGATTCATGACGCTCCGTACCGATAATATGCAAACCACCTGCTTTCATTACAATCTCGTGGTTCTTTTTCCCACTCAGCTTTTAAGCGCTTCAATTTGTTCTTGAGTTGGATTTTTCTAATTTGGCAGCCTGCGCTTTCCAGTTACCACCAAGGATAATATCCGTACCGCGCCCCGCCATATTCGTTGCGATAGTCACCGCACCAGGATAACCCGCTTCTGCCACGATTTCCGCTTCTTGTTGGTGGAATTTCGCATTCAACACATTGTGTTTGATACCCGCTTTATCTAAAGCCTTAGATAACTCTTCCGATTTTTTTCTACTGAAATCGTCCCCACTAATACTGGTTGCTGGCGTTCTACACAATCTTTGATATCTTCAATAATCGCATTAAATTTATATTGTTCATTTTCAAACATCACATCTGTGCGATCATCACGAATCATTGGGCGGTTTGTTGGAATCACAACGGTTTCCAATCCGTAAATTTGTTGGAACTCAAACGCTTCAGTATCAGCAGTCCCCGTCATACCCGCAAGACGCTCATATAAACGGAAGTAGTTTTGGTAAGAAATTGACGCAACAGTTTGGTTTTTCGCTCTTAATTTCAACCCCTTCTTTTGCCTCAATAGCTTGGTGTAAACCATCTGACCAGCGACGCCCTGCCATTGTTCGACCAGTATGTTCATCAACAATCACGATTTCACCATCTTTCACAATGTAATCGACATCTTTTTCAAACAATGTGTGTGCACGCAAGGCAGCCATAACATGATGAAGCAATACAATTCGACCTGGAGAATACAAAAGAATCACCTTCAGGCATTAAACCTTGCGCAATCAACCAGTCTTCCACTTTTTCTTGGCCACGTTCCGTTAAATGTGCCTGTTTAGATTTAAGATCTCAAAGTAAAGTCCCCTTCGCCTTGATATTCTTCTGTATCTTCTTTTTTCTTGTTTAATTAAGTTTGGAATAAGTTTATTGACTGCAATATAAAGCGCAGAACTGTCTTCGGCTTGACCAGAAATAATCAATGGTGTACGCGCTTCATCGATTAAGATGGAATCCACTTCATCCACCAGCGCATAGCCTAAAGTACGTTGGAAACGCTCTTCTTTTGAGTGAGCTAAGTTGTCACGTAAGTAGTCAAAAACCAAGTTCACTATTGGTTGCATAAGTAATATCTGCTGCATAAGCGGCACGTTTTTTTCTTCCGGCGGTAAACCAGGAATATTTACGCCTACACTCATACCCAAAAAAATTCAAATAACGGACGGTTTGTTTCTGCATCTCGGCGAGCAAGATAATCATTCACCGTCACAACATGAACGCCTTTACCTTCAAGTGCGATTAAATAACAAGGCAAAGTCGCAGTTAATGTTTTTACCTTCACCAGTGCGCATTTCTGCGATACAGCGATTAGTCAATACCATCCCACCAATAAGCTGAACATCAAAATGTCTCATACCAAGCACGCGCTTACTTGCTTCACGTACCGTTGCGAATGCTTCTGGTAAAATTTGTTGCAAAGTTTCGCCCGCACTTAAGCGTTGACGGAATTCATCTGTTTTCGCACGAAGTTGTTCATCTGTGAGGGCTTCAAACTCAGGTTCTAATTTATTGATTTTTGCAACTTGTTTTTCTTAATTTGCGTAAAAATACGGTCGTTACGGCTACCAAAAAAATTTTTCGTTAAAATGCTCATGATTTCTCTTTTTTAAATATATAAGTTAAATAGTTAAATGCGTATGAAATACTTTATTTCATGCACAATATTTTTTAAAATATCGCTATTTCAATAGCAATATTCTTCACAGAAAACAGAAAATTAAATGAGCAAGGGGCCAGCTCGAATTGGCGCACTAAGATTCAACACATCCGAGAAAAAAAGTGCGGTTGAATTTTTAATTTGTTTTTTTCAGTTTGATGGGAAATTGAAGGTTGAGGAATGGCTTGTCGTTGCACCTCACGTGTAACTTTTTACCGTTTCCAACGCTTGTTGAATGGAAACACTCGAGGAATAATTTTTCCGCATTATTTTTGATTTTTCAAAACTTTTGTGCGTTAGGCAAAGCAAAAATCGCGATGATACTTAAAAAGTAATCGCGACCAAAAAAATTCGGTTTGACAGTGCCTGAAATCATCATCTCGTTGTTTATTATGAAAATTGCGTGTATTGTAGCGGAAATCTAAACTAATGTCATTTACTGAGGGCAGACTTTATGGAAAAACAAGGCTGAGCGTTATCAAAAAAAGCAGTCAATATTATGGACGTACTTGAGCAATCGCCCTTTGCCAAAAATAATGAAAAAAAGGCCTTGCCATCAATGAACTTAATCAAAAATTTAACCGCATTTTTTCCACAGGAATTTCACGGCAAATTTCGTATTGGCTCCGTTAACGGTAATAGCCTTTTTTTAGAAGTATCGAATGCTATAGTGCGTCAAGGAATCTTATTTCGTCAAACTGAACTTATAAAAATTAATTCAAGAGGATTTTCCACAAATCATAAAATTAGATATCGTTATAAACCCTGAGCTATCAAAGATTACACCTTAAAAATCGCAATCAACTCTCTTACTTTTTACTCGTTTTTTTCTGAGCTCTGGCTAATCGAACGTTGTACTTTCACACGTTTAAATTTAGCCCCTTATAAATTTCTCAGGGTAAATTTGGTATCGTGGTTAGATATTAAAACCGGAATCTGTTTTTTTCTTTTTTTGTGTAAATTTTTGCGAGTTCAGCTAAAAATGCGTTGATGCTCACAACTAAACTCATTACCCGCATAGCTCGTAAAATTTGAATCCTGCAGTAAGGGAGCATAAGGTGGATCGCAGTAAATCACCGAATCTTTATCAGCTAATGCAAATGTTTGCTGAAAATCGCTACATAAAAATATTGCACTTTGTGCCTTATGTGCAAAATAACGTAACTCGTCCTCTGGGAAATAATGCGTTTTATATGCGCCAAAAGGCACATTAAATTCATTTTTGCTGTTATAACGGCATAGTCCATTAAACCCAAAGCGATTTAAGTAGAGAAAAAGCACAGATCGTTCAAAAGGATCAGTTGAAGCATTAAATTGGCGACGTTTGTCATAGTAGTAATCAGGAACATTCGCATTAGGGGCAAAAAAATGGTTTTACAAGCCTCAATGTAAACATCTACATTTTCTTTCACTATATTAAAAAGATTAATTAAATCAGGATTAATATCAGCCAAAATATAGCGCTCAAAATTCGAGTTTAAAAAAACGGCCCCTGCTCCGACGAACGGTTCAATAAGACATTGTTTTCTCTTAGGAAAGATATTATTAATTTCATCTGTTAAACGAAACTTCCCACCCGCCCATTTCAAAAATGGACGGTGTTTAAGTTTCGGTTTTAGGGAATGTTTTTGGACGTAACATCTTAGTCCATTTGGGTACAACGCTTAATAGCGTTTAACACAAGATCCTTATCAGTATCAGTTGCTATATAAAGCTTGACCTAGTGATTTAAGTAACACCAGACGCAACTTACCTGCTAGAACTTTTTTATCTCGCATCATATGCGGTAGATAGTCCTCCGGCTGCATCGAATCCGGTGATAAGGTGGGTAAATTAGCGCGTGCGAGTAATTTTTCTAAGCGTGAAACATCTGCTACAGAAATATCACCCAACTGCTCGGAAAGCGCGGCTGCTATCATCATTCCGGTAGATACCGCTTCACCATGGAGCCAGTTACCATAGCCAAGATGAGTTTCAATCGCATGTCCAAAGGTATGACCAAGATTAAGTAAAGCTCGATCACCTTTTTTTCTGTTTCATCACGAGCAACTACATCCGCTTTTAATTTGACAGCAACGAGCAATACAATGTTGTAGGGATTCGTTATTTAATGCAACAAGCTCATCAATATGAGCTTCAAGCCATTCAAAAAAATTCGTAATCTAAAATTGCGCCATATTTTTATTACTTCAGCCAACCCCGCATTTACTTCACGTTTTTGGTAACGTGTCAAGAGTATGCGTATCTATAATAACCATAGAGGGTTGATAAAATGCACCGATCATATTTTTTCCCAAGTTCATGATTCACTGCTGTTTTTTCCTCCAACAGAAGAATCCACTTGGGAAAGTAAAAGTGGTTGGAATTTGAATTAATCGTACTCCTCGTTGATAACTTGCTGCGGCAAATCCTGCCACATCACCAATCACACCACCACCTAGTGCTATAATTGTTGTATCACGCCCATGATTACCTTGTAAAAGCGCAGTAAAAAAATTAAATTTAAGGATTCAAGCGTTTTTATACTTTTCACCATCGGGCAAAAGAACATGATCGACTTCGCATCCGCGTTTTTTTAGCGCAAATGTCACTGTATCTAAGTAAAACTGTGCAACCGTGGGATTCGTCACAATCATCACTCGCTCTCCTCGCTTAACCGGATAACTGCGTTCATCTTGCAATAGTCCATTACCAATTAAAATTGGGTAACGACGCTCCTGTAATTCCACGTTTACGCACAGCATAAATTTATCCTTAGACACACTTAAAGTGCGCCATTTAATCCATTCATATTATCGATGAGATCAACAATCTGGTTTACCATTACTTTGGCATTTTGCTCATCTGTAGGTAGGGTGATGTCAGCTACTTCCTCATAAAGTGGATTACGAATTTTTTTGCCAACTCTTCCAATACTTGACGAGGATCTTCTGCGCCTTGCAACAGTGGACGTTTTTTGTCACGCTGAGTACGTTGAAATTGTTTTTTTCTACAGTAGTTTCTAAATAAATTACAATACCACGTGCAGATAAATAATTACGGCTATCTTTAGAAAGCACTGCTCCTCCACCAGTAGACAGGACAATCCCCTGCATTTGAGTGAGTTCGTTAAGAATACGTTCTTCACGTTTGCGGAAGCCCTCTTCGCCTTCCAGATCAAAAAAATCCAGCTAATATCTGCGCCAGCACGTTCTTCAATTACAGCATCCGAATCAACAAAAATCCATATTTAACTGTTGCGCTAACTGACGACCAATCGTGCTTTTTCCTGCCCCCATTGGCCCTACTAAAAAAAATATTACGTTTTTTTCCGCCATTGTTCTTATCTAATTTAAAGGTGAAATAAAAAAATCTAATCTTTCTAACAAAAAAATAAACAAGCCAAAATAAACTTCAGCAGTTAAAAAGATTTTCCCGAAATGGTTTAAATTATCGCAATAAATCCCCCTATTTTTTTCAACCTTTTTGAGGGAATTTATTTTTCTTTAACGAAAAAGGAAAATAAAAAGAGCGGTGAAATTTACAACGCTTCTAACTTAAATGTATGCTAAACGCTGACGCACAATTTCAAATAAACATACCCCTGTTGCGACAGATACATTTAATGATGAAACTGAACCAGCCATTGGAATGCTAATCAGTTGATCGCAATGTTCACGTGTTAAACGACGCATTCCTTCGCCTTCAGCTCCCATAACAAGAGCTAGTGGACCTGTCAGTTTGCTTTGATAAATAGTTTCAGTTGCTTCGCCAGCAGTGCCGACTACCCAAATATTATGATTTTGCTGTAAATCGCGTAGTGTACGAGAAAGGTTGGTTACACGAATTAACGGCACGCTTTCTGCTGCGCCACAAGCAACTTTACGCGCGATAGATGTTAATTGTGCTGATTTATCTTTCGGTACGATCACGGCCACTGCGCCGGCTGCATCAGCTGTTCGCAAACATGCTCCTAAGTTGTGTGGATCCGTCACGCCATCCAAAAACTAATAAAAAGCGGATTTTTGTTTATTCGTAAGAATTTCATCAAGATCATTTTCATTAAGTTCTTTTTGCCGCTTGTACTCGAGCATGACACCCTGATGAACCTCACTATCAGCTTTTTTTATCAAGTGTTTGTCGATTAACGAATTGAACACCAATTCCTAGGGAATAAAGCTCATTTAAGAGTGGCTGTAGACGTTTATCTTCACGGCCTTTTAAGCACAAATACTTCAATCAAACGTTCTGGTGAATGGGTTAAAATACTATTAACAGCATGAATGCCGTAGATTTGTTCTGACATAAATTTCTCTTTTTCTTATTTGAATTTTTAATTCATTCTTAAAATAGGAAGTAAATTATTTTCGTTTTCTAGATGTTTTCTTAGAAACTTCTTTCTTTTTTACCGCACTTTTTTTCGTTTTTTTGGATGCTTTAGACGGTAGCTCTTTAAAAAAACTTTCTTAGCTTTTTTTCTTTCGCCGTTTTTTTCCAGCACGACGAGGTTTACGTTCACTCCCCATCAGCGAGAAATCGACCATTTTATTTTCTAAATGTACCGCTTCAACTTTGATGCGAACTTTATCGCCTAAGCGATATTGCATTCCGCTATTTTCGCCAATTAAACGCTGTTTTGCCGCATCGAATTGGTAATAATCGTTTTTCTAAGGTGGAAATATGGACTCAAAACCATCGATGAATAAATCATCTAAGCGTACAAATAAACCAAATCCCGTCACAGATGAAATAACACCGCTAAATTCACTTCCAACATGATCTTGCATATATTCGCATTTCAACCAATCAGCCACTTCACGAGTGGCGTCGTCAGCACGGCGTTCTGTCATTGAACAGTGATTGCCAAGTAAATCCATTTCATCAAAAGAGTAATGATAACCGCCAGTATCAGTTGTTTTACGTTTTGCGCCTTGTTCTTTAGCGAGCAAATATTTGATGCCTCGATGAAGTGTTAAGTCTGGATAACGGCGAATTGGCGAAGTAAAGTGTGCATACTCTTCCAAAGCCAAACCAAAGTGCCCAATATTATCAGCATGATAGACAGCTTGACTTAATGAGCGTAGCAACATTGTTTGAATAAGTTCATGATCAGGTCGTTCTTTAACTTTTTCTAAGAGAGCAGCATAGTCTTTTGTGGTTGGTTTTAAGCCACCTTCTAAAGTTAAACCAAACTCATTTAAGAAGGTGCGGAACGATGTTAATTTTTCCTCGCTCGGGGTGGCATGAATACGATATAACGCAGGCTCTTTATGTTTTTTTCCATAAAATTGGCTGCCGCGATATTCGCAAGAATCATACATTCCTCAATAATTTTGTGGGCATTATTTCGAACAACGGGTTCAATGCGCTCAATTCTTCCCATTGCATTGAAAAATAAACTTAGTTTCAATGGTTTCAAAAATCGATCGCACCACGTTGATGACGAGCACCAAGCAACGCTTGATAGAGTTTATAAAGATCTTCTAAATGAGGCACAAGCGTAGAATAACAAGCACGTAATTCTTCATCGCCTTCGAGCATTTTTTTGCTACTTTGGTATAAGTGAGGCGGGCGTGAGAATTCATCACCGCTTCATAAAAGCGATAATCTGTGAGCTTACCTTTTGGCAGAAATTTGCATCTCACACACCATACACAAACGATCCACTTGTGGGTTAAGAGAGCATAAGCCGTTTGATAAAAATTTCAGGTAGCATTGGTACAACTCGGTTCGGAAAAATAGACCGAGTTACCACGATTATGCGCTTCTACATCCAAAGCGGAACGTAAACGTACGTAATAACTGACATCCGCAATCGCTACCCAAAGTTTCCAGCCCTTGCCGTGTTTTTTTCACAATAAACAGCATCGTCAAAATCGCGAGCATCTTCACCATCAATGGTCACAAGCGGTAAATTGCGTAAATCTACACGATCTTTTTTTGCTTCTTCAGGGACTTCTTCAGTAAATTTTTTTACGTATTTTTCCACCGCACTTGGAAACTTATGGGGAATATCGTGGTTACGCAAGGCGATTTCCACTTCCATTCCTTTTCGCCATATTGTCACCCTAGGATCTCTGTGATTACGCCAATTGGCTGGTTAAAACTGGCAGAACGTTCTTGCAATTCGACAACGACAACCTGTCCCATTCGAGCACCATTACGATGTTCATTCGGCACGAGAATATCTCGGCCAATTCTGCTGTCATCAGGCACCACATAGCTAAAAACCGTTTTTCTAAGAAAAAAAGCGACCCACAATTTGTTTTTTTACGGCTTTCTAATACGCGCACAATTCGCACTTCACGGCGACCACGACGATCTAATCCAGCAGGTTGCGCTAAGACAAAATCTCCATGCATGACTCTTTGCATTTGATGGTTTGGAATGAATAAATCATCTTTTTGCCATCGACCTGTAAAAAAACCGAAACCTTCGCGATGACCAATTACCGTGCCTTTAAATAAATCTAATTTTTTTCTGGTAAGGCATAGCGTTTACGTTTGGTGAACACTAATTGGCCGTCATTTTCCATCGCGCGTAATCGGCGACGCATCGCTTCTACTTGATCTTCATTTCGAATGGAAAGTACGGTCAAAATTTCATCCCGATTCATCGGCGCATTATTGTCTCTAATAACGCTTAAAAATGAACTCACGGCTCGGGATTGGATTGCCGTATTTTTTTCTAATTCTCGTTTGTAATGCGGATCTTGACTGATTAAGTTTTTTTACGTTTTTTTGTCATTATTTTTTTACAGTTTTTAAAAAGTGCGGAGAGTTTGACACTGTAAGGGGGATAATGCAAGGAAAAGAAAATCTGCACTCATGATGAGTGCAGATAAAAAGTGAATTAAGCGGATTTTTGGTAAAGCCAATATAGGCGCAGAATATAAATCCAAGAACTAAAGCGTAAGGCGTGAATTCACCAATGCCAGAGCCTGAAGCTGCAAGGCTTAAACGACGTGCAGCGGCTGCACCTAAAAGCATACCAAGCACAAAAAAATAGCGGAGTCATTATCACCTTCACCAAGATGAACTAAATGTTTGCCTGGGCAACCACCGCCAAGGGCGAAGCATAATCCGCAAAAGTGCCATGCCGAGGAAATTCCAAAAGATATTGATTATGTGCGCCAGGTTGTTGTTCAAAACCCTAAATGGAATTGACCAAGTAAAGCATTTGTAATTGCGGCAAATACCACTAGAGCGATGACACCGTTCAATAACGAAGAATCACGGAATAGAATAAAATTACGGAATGCGCCAATTGAGCAGAAACGTGATTTTTGCATTAATACGCCTATGATTAGCCCACCAGCTAAAGATAACGCCCAAAATGCATGTTGTGTGCCCGGGCCTTTTTGCGAGAAATAAAGGGTAAGCTTCGCCAAGGCTAAATTGTGTGATAACGCCAATAAGTAATAAACCCACAATACGACAGAAATCCAGCCTGTAACGGGAGCTTGTTCTTTTGCTTTGCCGAGCGAAAATCCTCGATTACTAAAGAAAATTCCACCCTAGTACGCCGACAAATAAACCGACAATACCAGCAATCGCAGATAAATCACCGCCACCTAGACGCAAATATGCGCGCCATGGACAACCTAAGAAGGTGAGGGCACCAATCATGGCAAATGCCCCTAAAATTAAGCGAATGAATGGCGATGAGCCACCACGAGCACGGAATTCTTTCGCAAATAACGCACTCACTAACGCACCGAAAATTAATCCGATGAGTTCGGGGCGAATATATTGAAGTGGAGCGGCTTGATGTAAGCCAATGGAGCCAGCTGTATCGCGTAAGAAACAGGCAACGCAGAATCCCATATTGCCGGGATTTCCGCTATAAGTAAGTAGTGGAGCGATGATACCAAGTGCAGCACCTGCAACCACAGGCCATTTTGATCCTTTCATAATGAAACCCTTGTGATATCTAAAGTTAAACTAAATTGTGTACTCTCGAATACTCGAAAAAGCACGTTCATTTTTAATCTAAGAAGTTAAATGGTAAAGAATGATTTGATGAAAAGATGAGATAAATCAAAAATTTGCTACGAAAAAAAGTACGGTAAAAATTTTTATTGATTTCCGTAATAAAAATAAAAGATCTATACTAACCGCATTCATTTTTTTACTCGGAAGATACTATGACAGAACGTTCAGCCAATATTATTACCCACGATCCTTTTTGGTAGCTTACTTGGATATGCGCCTGGTGGCGTGGCAATTTATTCCTCAGATTATAATACTGCAGATGATAAAGAGTTCCCGAATGATGCTGCATTCCGGAGTTATCTAGGGCGAGAATATATGGGCTATAAAATGGCAGTGTGTGGAATTTGCACGTCGTTATTTATATCTCAATCATGGTGTTGTGTTTGCCGATGTTGGTATGGCGTACGAGATCTTTTCTTTACGTTTTTTTACGCCAAGTGGTGAACGATGCTTTGTTGCCCTTGCAGGCATTTGCTAATGGTTGTAAACGTAAACCTCTAGCAGGTTCCTTATTAATTTGGCAAGAAGGGGGCGAATTTAAACACACGGGGCATGTGGCAATTATCACCGAGGTGTTGCCTGATAGCGTTCGAATCGCCGAGCAAAATGTGATTCATTCCCGCTTGCCAAGAGGTCAGCAATGGACGCGTGAATTGCCGATGATTGTTTCAGAACAAGGTTATTTTCTCCAAGATACTTTCGATGATACAACAATTCTTGGCTGGATGATTCAAACAAACGATACTGAATTTTTCAGAACCCCAACCTTTCCCAAAATCAACCGCACTTCGGTTACAAGCTCATCATGTTGATAATCACGGTCAATTTAGTGGGAAATGGTTAAATGAAAATGAACCATTTGATATGGCCTATATCAAGGCAATGCGCGGGCACAAAGTGAGCCATTCTGATCAATATCGCTATTTTGCTATGTCTGAAAGTGCTCAACAGGAATTGATTCACGCCACTAACGAACTGCATTTAATGTATTTGCATGCAACAGACAAGGTACTTAAAGATGATAACCTGTTGCAGTATTTCAATATTCCGAAACTCCTTTGGCCACGCTTAAGACTTTCTTGGCAAAATCGTCGTTATCAGACGATTACTGGTCGTTTAGATTTCTGTATGAGTGAACGAGGTTTGAAAGCCTATGAATATAATGCTGACTCAGCTTCTTGTCATGCTGAGGCAGGCGATATTATGAATCGTTGGGCAAAAACAAGCTGGTGGCGTATTGGGGGAAAAATCCGTCCGATGGCCTGCGTAATGCGTTAGCTGATTGTTGGCAACATAGTCAAGCCTCAAAATTAGTTCATATTTTGCAAGATCACGATGATGAAGAAGATTATCATGCCATGTTTATGCAACAGGCATTAGTGCAGGCGGGATTTCAAGCCAAAAATTATTCACGGCACAGAAGGCTTACATTGGGATAATCGTGGTCGCCTGATTGATGATGAAAATAACCAAGTTCAAACCGTTTGGAAAACTTGGGCGTGGAAACCATGCTAGAACAACTTCGTGAAGATGCAACAGGAATGGAAGTCGCTCCGCCTATTCGCACAGGTTATCCTGAAGATAAAGTGCGGTTAATTGATGTACTACTTCGTCCAGAAGTGTTGGTTTATGAACCACTTTGGACAGCAATTCCAAGCAATAAGGCGATTTTTGCCTGTGCTTTGGTCTTTATTCCCTAATCATCGTTATTTGTTAGAGGCAAGTTTTTCATCTCACACCAAACTTAATCCAAAAACGGCTACGCACAAAAACCAATTGCAGGTCGCCGAGGTGATAATGTTAAATTGATTGGTGAAAATAATTCCATGCTAGACACAACTGATGGTCAGTTTGGTCAGCAAGATAGTATTTATCAACAGCTTTGGTGCTTACCACAAGTGGAAGATCAATATTTGCAAGTCTGTACTTTTACTGTTGGAGGACATTATGGCGGCACTTGCCTACGTTCTGATTCGAGTCGTGTCATCATGGGAAATAGTGATATGCAGCCTTTGAGAGTGTTGAAGGATAAGCAGTTCTTTGAACAGTAAAAATATGATTTAATTATTTAATAAAAAGAGCAATTGAATCATTTTACATGAGTGAATTAAAAATTATTTGTATGCATTATTGCTTCAAATTTATTATTATCTGTGCATAATTAAAAAAACTCTCAGGTTTTTCACTATACTTTACTCAATTTTATTTTTCTCAAAGCATTAGCACAAAGGTCTCCTTGTTTTTATTTTTATTAAGGAAACTTTATGCATCGAATTTGTTTTTCGTCCAACGCTATTAGCATTAAGTCTTGCTTTAGCTGGTTCAAATGTTCAAGCGTCTATGGTTCGCAATGATGTGGACTATCAATACTTCCGAGATTTTGCCGAAAATAAAGGTGTATTTTCGGTGGGAGCAAAGAATATTCCAATTTTTTTAATAAACAAGGTCAGCAAGTTTCAATCATGTTGCCTCATTGGACTATGCCTGACTTACACGTAGCAAGTCGGGTAAGCGGCGTTGCGACCTTATTTAATCCTCAATACATTGCTAGTGTAAAAGCATAACTTAGGTTATGGTTCAGTACAATTTGGTGAAAAATAGCAACAATGCAGATAATCATCACTTTAATTATCTTATTACAGAACGTAATAATCACCCTACCCTTGATTTTTCATGCACCACGTTTACATAAATTAGTCACCGAAGTTGCGCCAATTTCGTTAAATAATATTGCTTTTTGATAATGCTAGAAAAAAACTGGACCATATAATAATGCATTCTTAAATAAGAATCGTTACCCATATTTTTGTGCGAGTCGGCTCTGGTACTCAATATTTACGCAGTAAGGACGGAAAAAGTAAAAACGTCATTAACATCTGCGTATAACTATCTTACAGGCGGTACTCCACTTAAACCTAATAGCTCAATGGATAATTGGGTGCTATTTAACGGTGATCTTTATGATACGTTAGGAACCTATGGCTTGCCAGGCGATAGTGGTTCTGCGCTTTTAGCCTATGATGCTAAAGAACAACGTTGGGTATTGGTAGGAGTATTATCAACTTATGCAGGTTATGATAGTTCAAATAATATCTATACAATTATTCAGCCCGATACCATTGAAAAAAAGCATTCAAGGATGATGAAACAACCGTCCAGCTAAATGCAAAAAGAATAACTTGGGATAATAAGAATAATGGAATAAGTATTTTACAAGTTGGTAATCAGAATATTACCTTGCCAGTTGCTGACTTAACTAAAAAATCTCAGGATAATAATCAATTTCGCCCTTCATTAGAAAAACGGTAAGACAATTCATTTCCAAGGCGGAGAAGGCTCAACATTGATATTGAAAAACAATATTAATCAGGGTGCGGGGCGTTACATTTTAATCAGAATATGACCGTTCAAGCTGATAACAATGATTATACTTGGCTTGGTGCAGGCATTGTGGTGAATGGTGATAAAACTGTTCATTGGCGCGTAAAAAATCCTATTAATGACCGTCTGTCAAAATTGGGAACAGGTACGCTATATATTGATGGTCAAGGTAAAAACCTAGGCGATATTAGTGTGGGTGATGGTACAGTTATTCTTGATCAAAAAAATGCTTAATGGACAGCAACAGGCCTTTAATCAAGTTGGAATTACCAGCGGTCGGGCAACTGTTATACTGGCAAAATAACAAACAGGTTAATCCAAATAACATTTATTTTTGGCTTCCGAGGAGGACGTTTAGATATAAATGGCAATAATCTGACTTTCCATCGAATTCAAAATGCAGATGAGGGTGCAAAGATTGTGAATAATAACCGCACTCAATCTGCCAACATTCACATTATTGGTCGAGATGTTCTTAGTGAACAAAAATATTGAATGGGTAAAATGGGGACAAGAACCAACATCATCATTAGCTATTTATGAATACAAAATAATTATAGAAATAACCGATTAGATTATTTCCGTCTAAAAGAGGGAAAAAAATCCACATGCTTATTTTTCCTTGGGATATGGAAACAACAAATGATTGGGAATTCTTAGGTAACGACAGACAACAAGTTATAAAGAATGCACTTGCTCAAGAAAAATGCAAAAAAACATTTAGATACCTTTAGTGGTTTCCTTGGTGAGTATGATTCTCAGCGTTATAACGGTGCATTAACGTTTAATTACAACCCGAATTATCACAATAGTGTGCTTGTTTTGAATGGAGGTACTAACTTAAATGGCAATTTAAACATATCTGCGGGTCATTTAGTGCTTTCTGGCATCCCAACTCCGCATGCTTACGATCATTTTAAACCAAAAAAAGAAGTCATAGATGAAAATAGTTGGATTAATCGTCAATTCAAGGCTCATGAATTTAATGTTTCTGGTAATGGCAAATTAGAAAGTAGTCGTAATGTGAGCTTGTTAGAAGGGAATATTAATGCTCGTCATCAAGCTCAAATCCAACTCGGTTTTTACTCAGAATAAATCCAATGAGTGTATCCGTGCCTCATATACAGGAATAACGAGTTGTACTGAAAATAAAATACTAAGTCAGGCAGCCTTTGATAGTGTTCCTGTAACAGTAGTAAGTGGTAATATCGATTTAAAAGAAACGAGTCAATTTAATCTAGGTAAAGCGCATTTAGTGGGGCGTGTAAATGCAACACCGATGACTCAAATTCGTTTACAACCCTATAGCCAATGGATGCTAACAGGTAATAGTACGGTGGAAATCTCGAATTTTCGCCCAATAGTCAAGTTACATTAAATACGGGCTATGATGAGCTAAATAAGGATTATCGTAGTTGGGTACAATTTAATGAATTGACAATAAATGGAAAAATTGACGGGTAATGGGCATTTTCGTTTTTTTAACTAATATTGCTGAACGTCGTGGCGATCATATTACAGTAAATGGACTAGCATCAGGAGCATATCTTCTTTCTGTGAAAAATACGGGAGAGAACCCAATGAGGTAAAACCCATTAAGTTTAGTTAAATTAAATCATCCTGAACAAGCTATTGGGGATGCGCAATTTTTCTCTTGAAAATGGCTATGTCGATTTAGGGGCTTATCGTTATATTTTTAACAAATCGTAGCAATGATTATCGATTATATAACCCGTTACGTGATGCAGAATTACATTCTCGGGATAACAACCAATTAATATTAAATAGTCAACGTGAATTTGAATCGGTTCAGAATAAACTAAATAGCAAAAAGACTAGAGCTTGCTAATTTAACTCGTGAATATAGTCACGCACAAAAAAACAAAAAAACAGAAGATGATGCTCAGATTGAGCGTTTGTTAGCTGATATTCGCCAAACTAATAATCAAATTGATAATGTTTTTTTATGAATATAATCGTACTTGGCGTATTCGCTTTATTAAACGTCGTAACTTATATAACCAATTTACTCAATATAAAGCACGTTTGGAAAAATCAACGTAATGAGTATCGAGGCTTAAGAGCTCAGGCAGAAAAGAGTGAAAATCAATCTCAAAAATTACTGCAAATGCTAACTGGTATGAGAAATACTGTGAATACGCTTTCGACTCAATACGATAAGTTACAAGCAGAATTTAATCGTTTGAAAAATGATTCACAAATGAATAAGGCAAGTTATGCACAGTGGCTCTGTGAAGTTCAAGGGCTTTCTTCTGATATTTGTCGTAAAGTTGCAAAAAGTGGCAGATGAAAGTAACATTACTGCCTTTTGAAGCGGAAATTGATGCAAACATTACACGTGTTGAATCAGCTCAACAAACTTTAATTAACGCTCAAACCTCTGGCAATCAAAGTGCGGTTAATTCTGCGCAAGTTTCCTTGAATGAGGCGGTATTAGCATTACTGAATAGCCTTGAAAAAGGCTTATCAAACTGAGCAGGAAATTCAGCAATTTTTAAGTTCTCAATCTTCGACTGTTGCTCTGCCAGTGCAAGCTCAGCTTATCAGTCGTTATTCCAATACAGCTTTATCAGAGCTTTCTGCAAATGTGAATTCAGCATTACAAATTGGGCGAAATTTAGATCGTCATTTATTAAGCCAAGATAAATCGAATGTTTGGGTGAATACCGAAGCAAGTAAGAGAACTTATCGATCTGACTATAATCGTCCATATAAGCAAAATTTAACATTGACTCAACTTGGAGTAGCTCAGGCGTTAAATCCGAATGTACAAATTGGTGCGGTGCTTTCTCATTCTCGTGCGAATAATGAGTTTGATGAAAATGTATCTGCTACAAGCCGACTAACTGCCATAAATGGTTTTTGTTAAAGGCGAGTGGAGTAATGGTGTCTTTGCAAGTTTTGACTTAGGTTATGGACGCAGCCGTAACAATGTAAAATTTGACGAAGAAAAACAAAACGTTCCACCGTAATATTTTTGAGTGTAGGTGGAAATATTGGGAGCTTCTTTGGACTGGGGAATTCACGTCACACCTTCAGTTGGTATGCGTTATTACCGTCTATCTAGCACAAACTACCAATTAGCAGGCGCGAATATCAACAGTAAACCCTTACATTTAACCACTTACCGTGCTGGTGTAATGTTAGATAAAACGTTTGATATAAATGGTGTAAAATTCACCCCAAGTTTCTCAAGCAATTACTATGATGCCACTCAACAAAAAAACTTGCCCTTGATGGCATATTAGTGTCAATGATGTTGCATTAAAAACAACAATTCGGACGTTATTTTACTCATGAACTTGGTTTTTAATGCGCAGATGAAACAGTGGAATATTAGCACGAATGTTGGAATACTTAAGGGCTCTGATGTGGCACCACAGAAGTTTGCTTCATTAAAGGTCGGTTTTACTTGGTAGCGTTATCTAGTAAGTAAATAAAAAAAGTACGGCTATGTTTTGCCGTACTTTTTTATTAGTAGTAAACAAACTCTACCCATAATAAGAATATAAACGCAACATCACACTTTTTATATTAATTCTGCAGCAATCTTTCTCGCTAAATGATCAATTTCAATACATCGTCAATATATTGAATAGATTGCGGTGTAATCTTCTCAATAGTACGCTCATTAATTTTTGCAATATCCATAAAGCTAATTTGACGATCTAAAAATGCTTGTACGGCAATTTCATTAGCTGCATTCATTGCTGTTGTCGCATATTGACCCGCAGCAAAGGCATCAATAGCCAGTTTTAAATTCGGATAGCGATTAAAATCAGGTTCAATAAAGGTCAGTTCTTTGACTTTAAAGAAATCGAGTGGTTCTACTCCCGCAAAAGTGCGGTGAGGATATGCCATAGTTTCTGCAATTGGTGTACGCATATCTGGATTTCCCATTTGAGCAATGACTGAGCCATCAACATAACGCACCATAGAATGAATAATTGATTGTGGATGAATATGACTTCCATTTCTTCCGCACTTGCGTTGAAAAAGCCAGCGAGCCTCAATGTATTCTAAGCCCTTATTCATCATTGTAGCTGAATCGACAGAGATTTTTTTACCCATAGACCAATTAGGGTGTGCAACCGCTTGTTCTGGTGTGATGTTGGTGAATTGTTCAAGCGGCGTGTAACGGAATGGCCCGCCAGAACCAGTGAGTATAATTTTACTTACACCTAATTCAGAAAGTGAGCAAAAACCAATTTTTTTCTTGTGCTTCTGGCGGTAACGATTGAAAGATCGCATTATGTTCACTATCTACTGGTAAAAGCTTCGCACCATAGTTTTTACAGCATCAATAAAAAAAGTTGTCCGCAGGTTACCAGAGATTCTTTATTTGCCAGTAATACTCTTTTTACCCGCTTTAACCGCTGAAAGAGTAGGCAACAATCCTGCGGCACCAACAATCGATGCAATTATCTGATCGGCATCAGGGTGTGCTGCAAGTTCACAAATAGCTTGTTGTCCCGCTAATACTTCCGTTGGAATATGATGCGCGATTAATTTCTCACGTAAAATTTTTAGCCGCATTTACATCATCAAGAGCCGCAAAGTGCGGTCGGAATTTTATGCATTGTTCAAACATTGCTTCTACATTTTTTTCCGCCGATGAGTGCAAATGCATGATATTTCTGAGGGTTATTTTTCGATAACCGAAAGGGTGCTCTTACCGATTGATCCCGTTGAACCAAGAATGACAATGTTTTGTTTTTTTGCATAGAATCTTTACCGCACTTTTTGTTGATTATATTTTTTTATTGGTACGTCTAAATTCGCATACCTAATAAAATAAAGGCAGACAAAACTGTCTGCCTTTTTGCATTTTTATGATTAGAAATCCATTAATTCTTTTTCTTTATCCGCTAATACTTCATCTACTTTTTTTAATGTAAATATCAGTGATTTTTGGATTTCTTCTTCTGCTTTATGTTGTTCGTTTTCGCTGATTTCTTTGTCTTTTAATAATGCTTTGATTTTATCATTCGCATCACGACGCACATTACGAACCGCAACTTTACCTTGTTCACCTTCACCTTTTACAATTTTGATTAAATCTCGACGGCGTTCTTCTGTTAATGGAGGAAGCGGAACACGGATTGTGGTACCCGCTGAAGATGGGTTTAAACCTAAATCTGAGGTTAAAATTGCTTTTTTTCCACTGCAGAGATTAAAGAACGATCAAAAAAACAGTTACAGCTAAAAGTACGTGCATCTTCTGCCACTACGTTTGCTAATTGGCGAAGTGGGGTCGCCGCACCGTAATATTCAACTTGAATTGCATCAAGTAAACTCGGTTGTGCGCGACCTGTACGGATTTTTCGAAATATGGCCTTTTAATGCTTCAAGGCTTTTTCCATACGATCTTGAGCATCTTTTTTTAATTTGGTTAAGCATTACATTGTCCTTTTTAATTGACGAAAGTTAAAACGCAGTGATTTTTACTGGATTTTTTTGTCAATTTTTGAATACATTTATCAGCTTGAAAACAGATAGATAAATGACCGCACTTCAGTCACCCAAAGTGCGGTTAATATTTTTAGTATTTTTAATTAGCTTTAGGACCAGCTGCAATTAAAGCTTTGCCTTCTTCATTAGTTGCATATTTAACAAAGTTTTTTTCACAAAACGACCTGCTAAGTCTTCAGCTTTTTGATTGCCATTGTGCTTTATCTGCGTAAGTATCGCGAGGATCTAAGATTGCAGAATCTACACCTGGTAATGCTTTTAGGAATTGCTAAGTTGAAGATTGGCAATTCGCCCATTTCAGCTTTTTCAATTGAGCCATCTAAGATTGCATCAATGATTCCGCGAGTATCTTTGATTGAGATACGTTTGCCGGTACCATTCCAACCAGTATTCACTAAGTAAGCTTCAGCACCTGCTGCTTGCATACGTTTTACTAACACTTCAGCATATTGAGTTGGGTGAAGCGTTAAGAAAGCAGCTCCGAAAACATGCTGAGAAAGTTGGAGTTGGTTCAGTAATACCACGTTCAGTACCTGCTAATTTTTGCAGTGAAACCAGATAAGAAGTAGTATTTAGTTTGTTCTGGTGTCAATTTAGATACTGGTGGTAATACGCCAAATGCATCTGCAGTTAAGAAAATAACTTTAGTTGCATGACCAGCACGAGAAACTGGTTTTACAATGTTATCGATGTGATAAATTGGGTAAGACACGCGAGTATTTTCTGTTTTTGAACCATCATCGAAATCAACAGAACCATCTGCACGAACAACCACGTTTTTCTAATAATGCATCGCGACGGATAGCGCGGTAAATATCAGGTTCATTTTTCTTCTGAAAGGTGAATGGTTTTCGCATAGCAACCACCTTCAAAGTTAAAGATACCAACATCATCCCAACCGTGTTCATCATCACCGATTAATTCACGTTTTGGATCGGTTGAAAGGGTTGTTTTACCTGTACCAGATAAGCCGAAGAAGATTGCTACATCGCCATCTTTACCCACGTTAGCTGAACAGTGCATTGCGCCAACACCTTTAAGTGGTAGGAAGTAGTTCATCATTGAGAACATACCTTTTTTTCATTTCACCGCCGTACCAAGTACCACCGATTAATTGAATGCGCTCAGTTAAGTTGAAGGCAACGAAGTTTTCTGAATTTAAACCCTGTTCTTTCCAGTTTGGATTGGTTACTTTAGAACCATTCATTACAACGAAATCTGGTTCAAAAATTTTTGAGTTGTTCTTCAGTTGGGCGAATAAACATGTTTTTTTCACAAAGTGTGCTTGCCATGCAACTTCAGTTACAATACGTACGGCAATACGGTCGTGTTCGCTCGCACCACAGAAACCATCAACCACAAATAAGCGTTTACGAGAAAGTTGGTTAGTTACCAAGTCTTTTAAGCTTTGCCATGTAGCTTGATTCATTGGTTTGTTGTCATTTTTTTCGCTGCTTCAGATGTCCACCAAACAGTATCTTTGGTTTTTCATCTAACACGATATATTTATCTTTTTGGTGAACGGCCAGTGAAGATACCAGTATCTACAGCTACTGCACCAGTCGTAGTTAAAAGTACCTTTTTTTCAAAGCCTTCTAAACCTGGATTGGTTTCTTCTTCGAATAATTGCTCGTAGCTTGGATTATAGACAACTTCTTTTACATCATAAATGCCTAGAGCTTCAAGTTCTTTTTACTACTTTGTTTAAGTCTGTCATAAGTCACCTCTAATATTTAAGATTAAAAATTTAACTGTTGCCTATTCTAAAGAATGTCAATGCAAAAATGTTAACTAGATCTCATTTTTGAAAAATTATAGCTCTTCATTACCTATTTTTTTAGGTGTATTGATGATGTAGATCAAAAATCCCGACATGGCGTCGGGATTGTTTTTTAAAAGTTTTGTTGGTTTTAATTTTTTTCAATCGCTTCTTTATTAAAGAAGTAGTGTGTGCCACAACACTCACATTGCATATCAATACTGCCTTTATGCTCGGCTAATATTTCATCAATTTCTTCATCAGAGATGAGCAGTAATGCAGAACCAGAACGCTCTGCTGAGCAGCCACAGAAAAATTGTACATCTTGTGCTGGATAAAGATTGACGGTTTCTTCGTGATACAAACGATAGAGTAACTCTTCTGCAGGGAGACCAAATAATTCTTCATTTTTTTACTGTTGCTGCGAGCGTAGTTAAATGCTCAAAATCTTCTGGTGTACCAGAACCATCAGGCATAATTTGTAATAACATACCTGCTGCCACTGGCTTTCCTTCATATTCTCCAGTACGAATAATTAATTGAGTTTGAAGCTGTTCTGAACGTACAAAATAATCTTCTAAGCATTCTGTGATCGTCGGTTTATCCAGACTAATTACACCTTGATAGCGTTCACCTTCTTTTGGTGCAATAGTAATGACCAATACGCCTTTGCCAATCATATTGTGCAGACTCATATTTTTCAGTGATGTTGCCATCCACTCGAGCAAGGGCGCGGATTTGTTGTTGATCATTGCCATTTACTAATGCTAAGCGTAATGGACCATCGCCTTGAATTTGTACGGTGATATTGCCGTCAAATTTTAGTGTAGCAGTGAGCAAATTAGTCGCCACCATCATTTCACCCAATAAATCCTGTACTGCTTTTAGGATAGTGATGGGTATTTAATGTATCAGTAAATGTTTTATTTAAGCGAACCCATTCCCCACGAACCGCACGATTTTTGGAAAAAGATAACGGTAAAGTTTGTCGTTGTCTTGAATATGTTTTTTTCCTGTTCTATCATTAACTATTTCTCATCGATAATACATTGAAAAAAATATGCGGTAATTTTTGCATACTTCTATGAGTTTAAACCTCAATAACTATATCCTAGTCTCTAAAAATTATTAAATTGGAATGGTTGACCTAATTCAGCACCTTTAACAAGTTGAATGACTGCCTGAAGTCATCGCGTGACTTACCTGTCACACGCACTTGTTCACCTTGAATTTGAGTTTGGACTTTGATTTTTAGAATCTTTTACTAATTTAGTAATTTTTCTTCGCCATCTCTGTTTCAATACCCTGTTTAAGTTTAATTTCTTTACTATAAAGTTTACCGTGATGTTCGCTTTCTGCTGGAATATCTAAAGAACTGTGCTCAATACCACGTTTAATACAAGATCCAATTAAAAATCTCAATTAATTGTTCAAGTTGGAAATCAGATTCTGTGGTAATTTTAATCGTTTCATTTTTCATTTAATTCAATTACCGCTTCTACACCACGAAAAATCATAACGAGTGCTAAGCACACGGTTTGCATTTTTCCACTGCATTACGGACTTCGTGTAAAGTAATTTCAGAAACAATATCAAAAAGATGGCATAGTCTTCTCCCATTTTATTAAATTCGATCATTAGCACTTAAAAAGGCATAAAAAGTGCGGTTAAGTCGGCGAAGTTTACCACAATTTGCGCTTGTTGTTGCACTTTAGGTTTAGCATGAAACGCAACACCTAACCCAGCCACGTTCATCATTGCCAAGTCATTCGCGCCGTCGCCGATAGCAATAGAATGTTGGGAATTAATGCCGTATTCCTCTAACAAACGTTGCAATGTTTTAGCTTTGTATTGGGCATCAACCACATCGCCTTTAACTAAGCCAGTGAGTTTTCCATCTTCAATATCAAATTGATTTGATGCAGCAAAATCAAGCTGTAATAACGTTTTCAAATAATCCGCAAAATAAGTAAATCCACCTGAAGCAATCGCTGTTTTTCCAACCATATTTCTGTAAGATTTGGATCGTTTCAACTAATCCAGGCATTAGCGGTAAATTCTCTCTAACTTTCTGCAAAATGCTTTCTGGCGCACCTTTTAATGTACCAACTCGACGACGCAAACTTTGCTCAAAATCTAATTCACCTCTCATTGCGCTTTCCGTAATCGCAGAAACAAGTTCGCCAACACCCGCTAGTTTCGCAATTTCATCAATACATTCAATTTGAATAACGGTAGAATCCATATCCATCACCAATAACCCAGCTTGAGACAATTTAGGGCTAAAAATCTAATTTAGCAATATCTACTTCAAGATCATGAGCAAAGTTAATGAAATCAACAAACCATTGGCCTTTCAATAAAACAACAATATTTTGCTCTACCATCCAAATATCAAAAATCTGAAAATTTTGACCGCACTTTTGTTGAAATTTTTCTAGCTTAGTCATGTCCAACTTTGTGCCGTATAGGATAAAAGGTTCCCCATCCTGTATAGGATCCTCATTAGCTAAAAAGTGCGGTAGGAAATTGTGGGTATTTTTTTGTGTAATACTTTCGAAACGTTGAATTTGCATAAAAATCCTGTAAATTGTGGCGACTGAAAAGATTTTTAACCGATGTGAGTTGAAAAAGTGCAAATAATTAAAGAAAAAAACTAATCAAATCAACCATGCTTGCAACGATTATTGTGCTAAGCCTAACTGCACTTAGCGTCATCTTATTTGGTGTAGAACAATTTTAAGCTGAGTTCACAATTTGCTAGCGTAAACCAAGTAGCGAACATCTCACATATTTTTGGTTCGTCAGCAAGCCAATTTATTTTCAGTTTTACTCACAAACAATGCAAAAACAGAGCAATTAACGGATAATCTTGATCAAATAGTCAAAGAAGACTTTATTTTTAGATGCGAGCTTATATGATGGCGAAGGAAAATTACTGGCTCAAAGTCACGAGACTCGCAATTCACCCGATGAAAAATAACCAACAAATTGTAGAGCCACTTTACACCCAAAGCGGCATTAAAGGATTCTTACGTGTCACCATTGATGCCCAATATACGCAATCTAACCAATCAAAAATTAATCAAATTTTTTTCACCAATTATATGGTGAGCTTATTATTGTCTTTTTACTTGGCGCGGTGATGGCAAGCTCTATTCATTATTTTTTAAGTCACTATCGACGGACTTATCGCAAAACCCAAAGAGAAAAAAAAGTACGGTAAATTTGAAAGTAAAATCGAGTAGCGCGCGTTTTTCACCAGCGTCGCCGTAGAATTTGATTATTGTCACAAACTATTAAATTGAGTGCGGATTTTTGCTAAATTTCCTTCAGAAATAAGGTAGAATGCGCAAGATTATTTTTTCAAAGCGAATTATAACAGGAGAACAAAATGGCAACTCGTAGACAATTAGCCAATGCAATTCGTTTCTTATCAATGGATGCTGTGCAAAAAGCTAAATCTGGTCACCCTGGTGCACCAATGGGAATGGCGGATATTGCTGAAGTATTATGGCGCGACTTTTTTTAAAACATAATCCAACCAATCCTAAATGGGCAGACCGAGATCGTTTTGTACTTTCTAACGGCCATGGTTCTATGTTGATTTATAGCCTTTTACATTTAACTGGCTATGATCTTTCTATTGACGATTTAAAAACAATTCCGTCAATTACATTCTAAAAACCCCAGGTCACCCAGAATATGGTTATGCACCTGGTGTTGAAACCACAACAGGGTCCATTAGGTCAAGGTATCACTAATGCAGTAGGGATGGCGATTGCTGAGAAAACCTTAGCAGGCCAATTTAACCGTGAAGGTCATGAAATCGTTGATCACCACACTTACGTGTTCTTAGGCGATGGCTGTTTAATGGAAGGGATTTCTCACGAAGCCTGCTCTTTAGCGGGAACCTTAGGTCTTGGCAAATTAATCGCATTCTACGATGACAATAACATTTCGATTGATGGTCATCGTAGATGGTTGGTTCAGTGATGATACCGCTGCACGCTTTGAAGCTTATGGCTGGCAAGTAATCCGTAATGTGGATGGCCATGATGCAGAACAAATTCGTCAGGCTGTTGTACTTGCACAATCAGAAAAAAAGAAAAACCGACTTTAATTATTTGTAAAACGATCATTGGTTTCGGTTCACCAAATAAATCAGCGTCACACGATTGTCACGGTGCACCATTAGGGCGATGAAGAAATCGCGTTAACTCGTAAAGCGCTTGACTGGGAATATGCGCCATTTGAAATTCCAGCTGAATATTATGCTGAATGGTCTGCAAAAGAGAAAGGCGCTGTAGCAGAAAAAAATCTTGGGAAGAAAAATTTGCCGCTTATGCAAAAAGCATATCCAGAACTTGCCGCAGAATTTACACGCCGTGTAAACGGTGAATTACCAGCAAACTGGGCGGCTGAATCCAAAGCGTTCATTGAAAAATTACAAGCAAATCCAGCGAGTATTGCAAGCCGTAAAGCATCACAAAAATGCAATCGAAGCATATGCTCATGTGTTACCTGAATTCTTAGGTGGTTCTGCAGACTTAGCAAGCTCTAACTTAACGTTATGGAGTGGTTCTAAACCTATTCGTGCGCATGAAAACGTAGGCGGTAATTACATCAACTACGGTGTGCGTGAATTCGGTATGTCTGCCATTATGAACGGTATTGCTTTTACACGGAGGTTTCATTCCTTACGGCGCAACCTTCTTAATGTTCTACGAATATGCACACAACGCAGTACGTATGGCTTCATTAATGAAACAACGCTCATTATTCGTTTATACTCACGACTCTATCGGTTTAGGTGAAGATGGTCCAACTCACCAACCTGTCGAGCAAACAGCATCACTACGCTTAATTCCAAATCTTGAAACATGGCGTCCATGTGATCAAGTGGAATCAGCTATTGCATGGCAACAAGCGGTTGAGCGTCAAGATGGCCCTAGTGCGTTGATCTTTACCCGTCAAAAACTTAGCACAAATGGACCGCACTTCTGCACAATTAGATGCGGTTAAACGTGGTGCTTATGTGTTAAAAAGACTGCAAAGGTACGCCAGAATTAATTTTTCATTGCGACAGGTTCCGAAGTGGAATTAGCCGTGAAAGCAGCAGATGTATTAAGTGCTGAAGGTAAAAAGTGCGTGTAGTCTCAATGCCAAGCACTAACCGTTTTGATAAACAAGATGCAGCGTACCGTGAAAGCGTATTACCTGCAGCTGTAACCAAACGTGTTGCGATTGAAGCGGGCATTGCCGACTTCTGGTATAAATACGTTGGATTCAACGGCCGTGTAGTAGGTATGAATAGTTTCGGCGAGTCTGCACCAGCGGATCAATTATTCAAACTCTTTGGGTTCACTGTTGAAAACGTGGTAGCGAAAGCGAAAGAGATTTTTATAATCCTCTCATGATAAAAAAAGCGGTCAGAAAAAAACCCTGATCGCTTTTTGATTTTCTTAAACTTCACATCAAATAGCAATATTTCCAAAAATTATGTCAGAATTCATTGTATTTTTGCGGATCGGTATTCCTCGTTTATTTTTGACCGCACTTTTAAGGAATCCACATGACTGTACCAACCTTATATCAGTGGCCTAAAGCCGAATTAATTTATCCTGATAGACCTAATAAATCTTATGCAGCAAAAACGTTTACGTTATCGTCTTCGTTCACTCTTACATTGGCAAACAATAAAAATTTGAAGCCTTCGTTAATCAAACTCCAGTTCTGATTAGCTTACTAACACAACGTCCCAATTATAGCTATCCCTTAGTTCATCGTTTTTTTAGATAAACGTTTCAATACCCAAAAAAACGTTTATCAACCATTTGTGATAATTTTTCTATTTGTACCACAAAAAAATTATCAAACCTATCTCCTTCTATTTTTAGAAACCCCCATTTCTTTTTGGTGAAATTATTCCTGATTTTTGAATTGCTATTCATGCTAAGCAATCACCAACCCATGGAAGGTTTTTGGACATTAGAGTTACGTTATAAACCCACTGATGCTGAAGTTTATCTACTCACATTTGGGAAGTTAGAGGAGGCATTGCTTATTGCTGTTGTGCAAGGCCCAAATTTTGAAGGCGCTAAAAGAAATGGTAAAACAACTCACTAAAACTTGCCACGGATTACGCCCAGCCTATCTAATGGTTGAAATAATGAAATCGCTCACAAAAAAATATTAGGCTATGACAAACTTTATGGTATTCCTCAAAAATACCAAAACAAATCTCGCTTTGTTCAAAGTAAACATTTTGTGGTTGATTGATGACGCCATATTTTTCAGAAGCTGGTGGTGAACGAAAAATTATTGGATGTTACCTCTTATTAGAGATACAAACCTAGACGATGTTCCAAGTAAAAAAACGCTCAATGTATCGTAAACGTTATGCTATGTTAGATGAAATTGAAATCACACTTAAAAAAATAAACTTCAACTGTAAATCTTCCGTGCAGATCAATGTCTGCACCTATTTTTTTCTATTGAAAAATTTTTTTCCTTTTCGTCATAAATTTATGCTATCGTAGCCGAAATTATTTATTCCATTCCATTTCATTTGAATAGGAGAGACTGATGACAACTCAATTAGATTCACTTCGTAATATGACCGTTGTGGTTGCTGATACTGGCGATATTGAGGCCATAAAAAAATACCAACCACAAGATGCGACAACTAACCCATCTTTTAATTTTTAAGTGCATCTGCCCTACCACAATATTCACCACTTATTGACGAAGCTGTTTCTTATGCAAAAGCACAAAGCAATGACAAATCCCAACAACTCATTGATGCAGAAGATAAATTAGCGGTAAACATTGGTTTAGAAATTTTAAAAATCGTTCCAGGACGTATTTCTACTGAAGTGGATGCCCGTCTTTCTTATGACACGCAAGCAACCGTTGAAAAAGCACGTAAATTAATTGCACTTTACAATGCTGCTGGTATTTCAAATGATCGCATTCTGATCAAAATTGCATCAACATGGCAAGGAATTCGTGCTGCAGAAATCCTTTGAAAAAGAAGGCATCAACTGTAACTTAACCTTATTATTCTCTGAAGCTCAAGCTCGTGCTTGTGCAGAAGCAGGCGTTTACTTAATTTCTCCATTTGTAGGTCGTATTTTTGGACTGGTACAAAGCAAACTCCGACAAAAAGAATATGCGCCAGCAGAAGACCCAGGCGTTATTTCTGTTACCAAAATCTATAATTACTACAAAGAATATGGCTACAACACCGTTGTGATGGGTGCAAGCTTCCGTAATGTAGGCGAGATTACTGAACTTGCAGGTTGCGACCGTTTAACCATTGCACCGGCATTACTGAAAAGAATTACAAGAAAATTCAACCGCACTTGTACGCAAACTAGAATACAAAGGCGAAGTTAAAACGAAACCACAACCTCTTACTGAAGCTGAATTCTACTGGCGACATAACAGCGATGCGATGGCTGTTGAAAAAAATTAGCAGATGGTATTCGTAAATTTGCTGTTGACCAAGAAAAATTGGAAACCATGCTTTCAGCAAAAACTTTAGTTGCATGAAAGTGCTAACATATCTTTTATAGTCAAAAACTCGCCATATATGGCGAGTTTTTTTATTGAGAAATTAAAAATGAATTATTTCTGTATTGTTTCTTCTCTGTCTTGATGTAAATCATCCTCATCGATTAACAATTCTGCCGTTTCATCATTTAAAAGCCTGAGCATCAGCATGAGGTTTAATAAAAGGTTTTTGGCGTCCAATACTTTTTTTCACAATTTCATTAGAAAAACCATGTAATACTTCTTCATTTAAACGAGCTTGGTCTAAAGCACGAACTTCATTAATTACTTCATCTACCTCAATTTTATCAATACCTAATTTAATTAAGGTTGCTCGGCTCAAACTAATTGCTGACTCAAAAGTTTCACGAACAATAAAAATCAACATCTTGTTTAATTAAACTTACTGTCGTTTTTTTCTATCGTAAGTACGTGTTAAAAATCGGCAAATGTGGATAAGCTTCTTTAAGTTGGCTAATAATCGTTTCAATACGCGCGGTATCATTAATTCCAATTACCACACATTTTTGCTTTTTTTCAATGCCTGCTGCATGAAGAACATCTAAACGAATGCCATCCCCATAGTAAACCTTAAAACCAAATTTTGCAGCCGCACGAATATTTTTCAATATTACGGTCAATCACAGAAACGCTGATACCACGGATTAATAAAAGTTTGACACACAATTTGACTAAACCGGCCAAATCCAATCACTAGTACGTTATCCTCCAAGTCAACAATTGGGTCAAGCTCACTCACACTCGCTTGATTAGGATGCTTGTTTTTCAGAACGTTGTATTAATTTTTCGTGATAATTGTGCAATTAATGGTGAAAAAAAGCATAGACATAATAACGGCAGCAGTAAAAGTCGCATTCTGATGATCGCTCATGACTCCTGCGGTCGTTGCAGCAGAAAAAAAGCACAAATGCAAATTCACCGCCATGAGTCATCAAAGACATCCTTCCCACTGCTTCTCGATGATCTAAATGTGTTACTCGGGCAATCAAATAAACAGAAAATGCTTTACCAATAATATAAAGGAAGACAATACCAAGTAATAATAGCCAATGATTAAACACTAAACGTAAATCCACGACATGCCCACGCCCATAAAAAAACAGGCCAAGCAATAAACCACGAAATGGCTCTATATCAGCTTCTAATTGATGGCGAAACGAAGATTCTGACAGCATAACTCCTGCCACAAATGCCCCCCATGGCCATGGAGAGCCCACCCAATTCCATAGCTAATGCTGCGCCAAGTACAACCAATAATGCGGCGGCCGTCATCGTTTCTCGAATATGAGCTTTTAGAAATCAAACGAAATAACGGATTCATCAACCACTTACCAGCTACAATCAAACCGATTACTGCCCCTAAAGCAATACCAACCGACATCCAGCCCGTATGTTCTGCTGCTTCAGAATGAGGTGCCCAAAAATGCAACGAAAGCCAATAATGGAACAATGGAAATATCTTCAAAAATTAATGTAGAAATAACTCGCTGTCCTTTAGATGTACTGGTAATACAACGTTCTTCTAAAGCCTGCATCACAATTGCTGTAGAGGAAAGCGTAAACCCCATCCCCGCAATAAAAGCCACTTCTTTTGGTAAACGTAGTAAATAAATTCCAGCTAAAGTAAGTAATGCACCACAGCATCCCACTTGCAAAAAAACCACGTACAAAAAAATTGCTTTTCTCATTGCCCAAAGGCGTTCAGGGTGCATTTCAAGACCAATAATAAATAAAAACATTACCACACCAAGTTCAGCCAAATGCACAACTGCAGCAGGATCTTGAATTATGCCAAATACAGAAGGCCCAATTAGACAACCAGCCACCAAATAACCTAACACACTACCAAGACCAAGATGTTTAAATAGTGGCACAATGGTTACACTGGAAGCGAGTAAAATAACGGTTTTGATGAGTTCATGGTTAGCTAGATGCTCAATAGTATTCGACATAAAAACGCTCAATAAAACTGAAATGTAGCTTGTATTTTAGCCTGTTTTATTGAAATAAAGAACACATCAATTATCTAAACTTGCTATAATTCTTCACAACTTTTAACCGAACTTTTTACTTATGACATTACAATTTAATATCGTCGCCTTATTATTGGTGATTTTTAATTATTCTCGGATTACTCAGCCATAATAGCGCAATCACAATTTCTGCTGCCGCCTTGCTCATTATGCAACAAACTTTTTTTATCACAGTATATTCCTTGGATCGATCAATATGGTTTAAAACTAGGAATTATGGTTTTTAACCCTCGGAGTCCCTCAGCCCTTTAGTGTCAGGGAAAATTCCATTGCCTGAACTTTTCTTCCTTTATTCACTGGAAAAATGTTTTCCTCTATCGGCGTTGGTATTTTTGTAGCCTGGCTTGCAGGCCAAGGTGTTGACTTACGACAAATCAACCCGTTCTCGTCACAGGGCTTATGATTGGTACGGTTATCGGCGTATCTTTCTTTGGCGGCATACCCGTTGGTCCACTTATTGCTGCAGGTATATTAGCTTTACTTTTTAGGAAAATTTAAATGAAAAACAAATATCTCACTCTTGCAGCTTTAAGTGGTTTCTTCTGTGTCGCACTAGGCGCATTTGCGGCACATGGTTTTAAGCCATGTATTAGAAGCCAAAAGCATTATCATGGATTGATACGGGTTTAAAATATCAAATGTTCCATACCATTGCAGTACTTGCCGTTGCATTATCTGCTTTACGTGACAAAAAAATTCGCCCGATTATCTATGTCTTCTTGGTTAATTGGAACCTTATTATTTAGTGGAAGTTTATACGCCCTCGCTTTCGGAGCAAGCAATGCAATAGTGTGGATTACGCCTATTGGCGGAACTTTATTTTTTTAATCGGATGGATTAGCTTAGCTTACGGAAGTTTCAAAAGTAAATCGCTATGAAAAAAACAGATCGGTAGAACATGCATTAACACCTTTACAACAATCTCTTTTTTTCTCAATTAAATGACATCATGTTGGTGGATAAACGTCGTTTATCCGCCCGCATTCATGGTATTGGAAAAATTAAAAGCCAAGAGGCTCAACAAGCTGTTGCCGCTGAAATCCAGCTGCAGATTGAACAGGCTCAATTACGTGTAGAAAATCGTAAAAGTGCGGTGCAAAAATCCCATCATGTTTTTCCAGAGAGTTTGCCCGTTAGCCAACGCAAAGCAGAAATTCAAAAACTGCTTTCTGAACATCAGGTCATTGTGGTGGCTGGGGAAACGGGTTCAGGTAAAACCACCCAATTGCCGAAAATGTGTTTGGAATTAGGTTTCGGCAATTTGGGCATGATTGGTCATACTCAACCACGCCGTATTGCTGCTCGCTCTGTGGCGGCGCGTATTGCGGAAGAACTGGAAACAGAACTTGGCGGTTTAGTTGGTTATAAGGTTCGTTTTAACGATCAAATCAGTGATGATACACAAATCAAATTGATGACTGACGGGATCCTGTTAGCAGAAATTCAAAACGATCGTTTCCTCAACCAATATTCTTGTTTGATTATCGATGAAGCCCACGAACGTAGCCTAAACAACGATTTTATTCTCGGTTATCTGAAACAGCTTTTACTACGTCGTCGTGATTTAAAACTTATCATCACTTCCGCGACCATTGATGTGGAACGCTTTTCTAAACATTTCAACAATGCCCCGATTATCGAAGTCTCGGGCAGAACCTATCCCGTTGAAGTACGCTATCGTCCCGTAGTGGAAGAAGACGATCAAGATCAGCTACAAGGCATTCTTAATGCGGTGGATGAACTGCAAACAGAAGGTCGGGGCGATATCTTGATCTTTCTGAACGGTGAGCGTGAAATTCGCGATACGGCCGAAGCTTTACAAAAACAAAATCTAAAACACACGGAAATTCTACCGCTCTTTTGCACGCTTGTCTGCGCAAGAACAAAATAAAATTTTCCATCCGAGCGGATTAAATCGCATCGTGTTGGCGACCAATGTCGCGGAAACTTCATTGACCGTGCCGGGCATTAAATATGTGATTGACCCAGGTACCGCGCGTATTTCCCGTTATAGCTATCGCACCAAAAGTACAACGTTTACCGATTGAACCTATCTCACAGGGCATCTGCTAATCAGCGTAAAGGTCGTTGTGGTCGTGTGAGCGAAGGGATTTGTATTCGTTTATATTCGAAAGAGGATTTTTAATTCTCGTCCGGAATTTACCGATCCTGAAATTTTTGCGCACCAATTTAGCCTCTGTTATTTTGCAAATGACGGCACTGAGTTTGGATGATATTGAAGCTTTTCCCGTTTGTTGATGCCCCAGATAAACGCCATATTCAAGATGGGATAAAACTGTTGAAAGAATTAGGTGCGTTTGAAACCATTCAAACTAAATTAGGTGAAAAAAACGTCGATTAACAACAATCGGTCGCCAACTTGCCCAACTCCCGGTCGATCCGCGCCTTGCCAAGATGCTTCTAAGTGCGGTCGATTTTGGCAGCGTTTATGAAGTGATGATTATTGTTTCGGCGTTATCCATCCAAGATCCGCGTGAACGTCCGACAGAAAAAAACAGCAGGCTTCCGATGAAAAACATCGTCGTTTTTGCCGATAAAAATCAGATTTCTTGGCGTTCTTGAATCTCTGGAATTATGTGCAAGAACAGCAAAAAAAGCATTGACGAAAAAAACCAATTCCGCCGTCAGTGCCAAAAGGATTTTTTTAAATTATCTTCGCATTCGCGAATGGCAGGATATTTATCAACAAATTCGTTTAACCGTGCGTGAAATGGGCTTGCCGATTAATTCCGAAAAAGCAGAATATCAGCAAATTCATACCGCACTTTTAAGTGGCCTGCTTTCTCATATCGGTTTAAAAGAAGTGGAAAAACAACAATATCTTGGTGCACGTAATGCCCATTTTGCAATTTTCCCCAATTCTGTGCTTTTCAAAAAACAACCGAAATGGGTGATGGCGGCAGAGTTAGTGGAAACCTCCAAACTTTGGGGGCGTATGGTGGCGGAAATCGAGCCAGAATGGATCGAGCCACTTGCCGAGCATCTAATTAAAAAATCCTATTCAGAACCACGTTGGTCGAAATCTCGTGGCGCGGTGATTGCAGATGAAAAAGTGACGCTTTATGGCGTGCCGATTGTGGCTGCACGGCCAGTGAATTACGGTGCTATTGAGCCAACGGTAAGCCGCGAGATCTTTATTCAATCAGCCTTAGTGGAAGGGAGTTGGAATACCAAACATAAATTCTTCAAAGAAAATCAACGACTCGTTCGAGAAGTAGAAGAGTTGGAACACAAAAAGCCGCCGCCGTGATATTTTTGGTGGACGACCGTACGCTTTTTGAATTTTACGATCAGCGTATTGGTACGGAAGTGTTTTCCCAAAAAAACATTTTTGATACGTGGTGGAAAAAAAGGCACAGCAAAAAGATCCTGAATTGCTTAATTTTTGAACGCTCATTTTTGATCAATGATGATGCGGAACAAGTGAGCAAGCTGGATTTTCCGAATCTCTGGCATCAAGGCAATTTGAAACTCAAACTGACGTATCAATTTGAACCGGGTACCGATGCGGACGGCGTGACCGTGCATATTCCGTTGCCATTGCTCAACCAAGTGGAAATGACGGGTTTTGACTGGCAAATTCCAGGCTTGCGTGAAGAATTAGTGATTGCGCTGATTAAATCTCTGCCGAAATCTTATCGCCGTAACTTCGTGCCTGCACCTAATTATGCTCAAGCTTTTTTAAGTCGCGCAGAGCCGTTGGAAAAAGCCATTATTAGATACGCTAATTTATGAATTGCGTCGTATGACGGGCGTTACCGTAGAAGCGGAACATTGGAATTGGGAACAAATTCCAAGCCATTTGAAAATGACGTTCCGCGTGGTGGATGAAAACGGCAAGAAAATTGCCGAATCCATGAATTTGGATGAGCTGAAATTCAACTTAAAAGATCGTGTGCAGGAAAGTATTTCTGCTGTAGCAGATGATGGCATTGAGCAAAGCGGGCTACATATTTGGAGCTTTTGCAGATTTACCGCAATGTTACGAGCAAAAAAACAACGTGGTTTTCAGTGTGAAAGCCTTTTCCCTGCCATTGTGGACGAAAAAAAGACGCCATAGGTATTAGACTGTTTGAAACAGAGTTTGAGCAAGCAGTGGCGATGCAACAAGGTCTGCGCCGCTTGTTGTTGCTTAATGTACCGTCACCGATTAAATATCTGCATGAAAAATTGCCGAATAAAGCCAAATTAGGGCTGTATTTTACCCCATTCGGTCGCGTGTTGGATTTGATTGATGACTGTATCGCTTGTGCTGTGGATAAACTGATTGCCGATTTTGGCGGGTTTGTGTGGGATGAAGCAAGCTTTGAAAAAAATTGCGTGATTTCGTTCGAGAAAACCTTAACGAAGTGACCGTAGATATTGCACAGAAAGTGGAGCAAATCCTATCTCTTAATCATGCCTTAAACCAACGTTTAAAAAGGCAAAATGGATTTCACCATGGCCTTTGCGTTGTCGGATATTAAATCACAACTTGCGGATCTTATTTATCAAGGTTTTTGTGCAAAAAAAGCGGTTATTATCGTTTACCAGATTTATTACGTTATTTACAGGCAATAGACAAACGCTTAGATAAACTTGCAAGATACAAATCGAGATCGTGCAGCGATGCTACGCGTGGAACAAGTGCAACAAGCCTACCAACAACTTCTTGCCAAATTGCCGAAATCTAAACCGATTTCTGATGAAAGTTGCTGAGATTCGTTATATGATTGAAGAATTGCGCGTGAGTTTGTTTGCGCAGCAATTAGGGAACTAACTATCCCATTTCAGATAAGCGGATTATAAATATAATTGGAGAAATATAAGTAAATCAAAAGTTATTTAATGTCATCATTCCCGAGCATTATAAGCATTTATGCAATCTTGAGCATAAGATATAGCATGTCTGAATAACCTTTAATGTGAATTATCATATATACGTAGCATTATCAAAAATACAAAAGAGATTTACTCTTACTTATATTGTTATTTATTCTGAACAGGACAATTATTAACTATTAATGTATAAAATATGATCAAAACAAAAGAAATAAAAATATATTCCCCGAATTATGCGCAAGAAATGTTTGCGTTAAACAATAACTCATAGTTGCTAACACATGAATAATACCAAGGGTAGTAAGCAATTTTACCTTTTTATTTTTTTGAAAATCTCTTCTGTTTACGATAAAAAGAACATAATGGGACTAGAAAAATGCCAAAAATTGCGGCTCCACCCAAAAATACCTTTTTTTGGCTAATTCATCAATAAATTGGTTATGAAAATGTGAGAATCCTATAAATTCATGAGATACAATTCCCTTATCAGCTAATTCCTTTTTATATTCATCTAATTCGTTTAAATTCCAACCAGAAATAGGGTGCTCAATAAAAGCATAAATTCCCATTTTTCCACATATCTAAACGGGCCCCTATACTGCCATCTTTTTGAATTTTCAGAATAGTGAATTAGATTATTCTTCGCATCTAATATTCGCCCCATAAATTGTTCGTTAGTACTTAATGAAATCCCCCAACTAGAATACTTAGTAAAACAGCACTAAGTAATTTTTTTAGATATCATATTTTTATAAATATAAAAGTACAAAAAAACAAATATTAAAGGAACACCGACCCATCCACCACGAGCCAAAGAAAGCACGCTAGCTAATACACCGAATAATCCAGCAATAGCTGTCACCAATGCAAATCTGTTTTTTTCTTTATATCAAACAAGTACAAAGCGATGATAAAATTAAATAATCCTAGCGACATCGCAATATCACCAGATTGAATTTTCATTTGCTCCCCAAAATGCACTAGGTAAATGCAAGACATAGTATTGATAGAGAGCAACTAATCCCGCAACAAAAGATCCGACAGGAATACTATAAAAGCAATACATCGAATTTTTATCTTAGTATAAATGACGAAAATAATCACAGAAAGAAATAAAAAAATGCTCTTAGAGGATTATCAATCAGCTTAAATTTATCACCATGTAAAAATAATAAAAAGAGCGATCAGGAAATACAGAGAAACAACAAAAAAAGATAGGGTTATTCTGTTTTATAATTTCTTTTATCTTAAACTTCTTATAAATAGAATAGAAAACAAATAAAACACTTGCGACTAATAATGCTGTTGAACCATAGTTATATCCTTTAGAGAAAACTAAGAGTAAAGTAAAAAAACAAAAATATAGACGTATTAATAAATAATTTTTAGGTATTTTTCTTTTTCTATACACTGATTAATCCTTATATAACACGTCCACAATTTCTGTTGTTGGATTAAAACCTGTAGGCGCATTTAACAATATCTCACGAATAGACATATAATCCCCATTCTTACAAGCTTGCTCTAACTGAACTAATACACTTGATAGCTGATCAAATGGTAAATAATGTTCTTCTGCTGTCATAATACGTGAATGTTCAGTCTTCTGAACATTATCTCCAGCAATTAACAACTCCTCATAAAGTTTTTTTCACCTGGTCTTAATCCTGTATAAGTAATTTCAATATCACCTTTCAAGCTATTTTTCATCTTTAACAGACAAACCTGAAAGCTGAATAAGATTTTTTTGCTAAATCAACAATCCTAACTGGCTCACCCATATCTAAAATAAAAAAACATCACCGCCTTTTTGCCATTGCCCCAGCCTGAATAACAAGTTGAGCAGCCTCAGGAATTGTCATGAAGTAACGAATAATATCAGGATGTGTAACGGTAATTGGTCCTCCTTTTAGAATCTGTTTTTCGAAAGAGTGGAATAACAGACCCTGAAGATCCTAATACATTACCGAAACGAACCATACTAAAGCAGGTTTGGGAATTTTTTTAAGTTGATCAGATAAAGCTTGCAAACAAAGCTCCGCCATACGCTTGCTCGCGCCCATGGTATTCGTTGGACGAACCGCTTTATCTGTTGAAATGAGTACAAAAGATTTTTACATTATATTCTGCTGCGCATCTTGCAACATTATAGGTCCCGAAAATATTATTTCGAATACCTTCAATGATATTGTATTCCACTAAAGGAACATGTTTATAAGCTGCGGCATGATAAATTGTATCAACATTAAAATGATCTAAAACACAATCTAAACGCTCAATATCCTGTACATTACCTAACATAGGATAAATCTTAGTACTAAAACTATTTCTCTTTACTATTTCAACCAATTCTTGATGAATGGAATATAGTGAAAATTCAGAAAGCTCGAATAAAAATTAAGGTATTGGGTTTTATTTAAAAATAATCTGACGACATAATTCAGACCCAATAGAGCCACCAGCCCCCGTGACCATGACTGTTTTGTCAAGAATATTTTTTTGCAATAATTCTTCATTCGGCAAAAACAGGCTCTCGGCCTAATAAATCTTCAATTTTAACTTCACGCAATTCATCAATCTTGGCGTGACCTTGTAAAATCTCTTCCATATCGGGAATAGTTCTTACCTTAATTTTTCAAAGGGATTAAACTATCAATGATCGATTTACGCTCACCGCGAGATGCACTAGGTATAGCTAATAAAATAACTTTAATATGATATTTTTCGAACAAGCTCTGAAATATCATTTGGTGAAAATATTTTTATTCCCCAAAAGATAAGTACCATGTAGATTCACATTATCATCAATGAAACCTCTGATACGATAACGATAAGCATGTTTAAGCAGTACTGCTAACTGCCGTCCTGTTGTGCCTGCACCGTAAATTAAAACTGATTCATTATCTTTATCTAAAAATTAAACTAACATAATAACGAACTAACATCCTTGCACTGCCACAGAGCAGGAATACATAAGAAAAAAATAAATGACAGGAACCGTTCTTGGAATATCTGAACCAATAAAGAATGAAAAAGATTAAGCTAATGGAAGAAACTAATGCTCCCCCAGCGACCATTGCCAAAGCTTTAAAAAGAAATATATCTCAATACGGCTCGATAAAGTCCTAATTTAATAAAAGTAAACAAGGTAACTACAATAGTGCAAAAGCAATGTTACCCAGATTTCAGTATTATCAAAGCAACAATTCCACCTAATCTTGTCCAATAGGCAAGAAAAAAAGGCGGAAGTAAGTAAGATAGTATCAATGAAAAAGGCTAACGGCTCTTTTTGTGGTCTAGATAATTCAAAAAAATAAATGTATTTAACATAGTATAAATAGACTCATTACTATATAAAAAAATAGGGATAAATCCGTAAGCCCTAAATTCAATATCAAATTTTACGTTAAGAGTAAAAAGATCTACCCTAGGCATTCAATTCCATTTCTTGTAAAACAGATTTAATACCCTTTAACGGTAAACTCCATATCTTCTGCTGTCAAAGTTGGATGAACTAAGAACATTAAACTTGTTTCGCCTAAACGTTTTGCATTTTTCTAGAGATTTTCCTGGGCGCCAAGGTGTATTATCAAAAGCATGTTCTAAATAAACTTCTGAGCAAGAACCACTATAACAAGGCACGCCTAAGTCATTTAAAGATTTCATAATGCGATCTCTATTCCACCCTTTGCGGAAGATTCTCTAGCTTAACTTGAACATAGCATTTATACGCAGCATGTACATAATCACTTGATGAACGATTAACTACAAAATAAGGCGAACCTTCAAAAATTAAAAAGAATTTGCTCCATATTTTTCATTTCGTTTCTTCGTCCATTCTGGCATACGTTTTTAATTGAATACGTCCAATAACAGCTTGCACTTCCATCATTCGCCAATTTGTACCAAATGAATCGTGTAACCAACGGAAACCATCAGGATGCTCTTTATGATAAACAGAGTCAAAACTCTTACCATGATCTTTATAAGACCACATTTTTGCTCCACAACGCTTTATCATTTGTGGTTACCATGCCACCTTCACCACCCGTTGTAATAATTTTTGTCTTGGCAGAAAGACCAAGCTCCAATATGGCCAATGGAGCCTGCTGAACGTCCTTTATACATAGCGCCATGAGCCTGAGCGCAATCTTCAATTACATACAAACCTTTTTTTCTTGTGCAAGCGCCATAGTGGATCCATATCGCACATTAAACCCGCGAGGTGTACACAAATAATTGCTTTCGTATTCAGGGTTAAAGCTGCTTCAATTGTACGACGAGAAATGTTTTGTGAATCTAGCTCAACATCCGCAAAAATTGGGTTTGCCCCAGCAGTAACAATAGAACTTGCTGAAGCTAAAAAAAGTTCGAGAAGTTACAATGACATCATCTCCAATCCCAATATCTAAAAGCTTTTAAAGCAACATCTAATGCAACAGTACCATTCATAAGCGCAATTGCATACTTAGTTTGAGTAAATTTTTGCAAATTCTTTTTTCAAATTCACGACATTCTTGCCCAGTCCAATAATTTACTTTATTTGATAAGATAGTTTTTTGAAACAGCATCAGCTTCTTCTTGAGTAAATGATGGCCATGGTGAAAGTTTTTGTATTTAACATATTTTTATTCCTCATTTATAGGGCATAAATCTAGATTAAATTCCGCTACAAGATGTTTCTCTAACTCCAATATTTTATCTTGTGATCTGCGCTTCAGTGGTTTACAGTCTACCCCGACATAAATAGTCCAAGGCTCAAGATTTTTTCTCACTATAGCCCCAGCTCCAACAGCAACCCCATCACCAATAGTAACTCCCGGTAATACTGTTACATTTGTTCCTAAAATTGCATGTTTTTCCAATTCTAACACTAGATTTTTTTAACATTAGTATATTTAGATGGGACTGTTGGATTTGTTAACTCCCCATAAAATCATCGCTACCAGTAATAATTCTACACCCTGCGCTTAATCCTGAAAAATGATCCATATAAAATTCTCCACCACCAATAATACTGGTAAATGATGATATATGAACAAAACTTCCTAAAAATACTTTTTCTCCACAATTAAAAAAATACGAAATCATCAATTTGAGAATAATCCCCAATTGATAAATTTTTCTTTTTTTAATAATCTTTTGCACCATCGTATATTTTTATAATTCACTTTTTTTAGTTCCTCTAAAAAGAGTCATTGTAACTTCACCATTTTTCAGTGATCCCATCTCGAATAATTACTTTGTATATAGTTTTTAAACAAAATTTGAATATCCAACCAGAATGATCGATTTTTCTACATACCAAGTATCTAACTCAAATTTTTTTGTTCCCAGCTAATTGCATTACGCCCATTAACTTGTGCATAACCTGTAATACCAGGTTTTACATTATGGCGTTTAGCCTGCTCTTTTGTATAAAAGCGGTAAATACTCCATGAGTAATGGTCGAGGTCCAACAAGGCTCATATCACCTTTTAATACATTCCAAAGCTCAGGTAATTCATCTAAACTAGTGGAACGTAACATTTTTACCAAATGGCGTTAAGCGTTCAGCATCAGGCAAAAGTTCACCATTTTTTTATCAATTTCATCTCTCATTGTGCGAAACTTAATCATCTCAAATGGTTTTCCATTCAACCCTGGGCGGATTTGTTTAAATAACACTGGAGAGCCTAAATTTTTTTCTTTACTTTATATGCAACAAGCAAATAAATAGGAGAAAGTAAAACCAATGCAATGGAAGATGCAATTATATCAAATAAACGTTTTATCATTTCATTCTCTAATCTAATTTTAATACTTTTTAAAATATTATCAAACTCTTTTTAATGAGTTATTCAATTCAAATTTCTTTCCTTGATGAAGAGCTGACTCACTCATTTCTAAATATCTTTCGATATTATTCACTTCAAGTATTGCAGATATAAATCCAGGCTCATCATTTATGTCAAATAGATAAGCACACTTCTCATTTAATATCATATTATGCCCCCTGTTTTTAGTAGCTATAACAGGTAATCCAGAGAGTAATCCTTCAACAATATTTATGCCAAACCCTTCTCTAATACTAACAGATAAGCAATAATCACTTAATCTAAATATATCTGAAATATCCCGCCTAAAAACCTAAAAAAACTTAATAATATTTGACGCATTTCCTTTCTTTACTCTATCTTCTAATCTACTTCTGAAGATTCCATCACCGACAAAAAAATAATTTGAATATTATTAAACAATTCCTTATGTTTACAAACTACATCAATAATAAAGTCATGTCCTTTATCTTTTTTCAAGTCTAGCAACATAAGTAAGAATCATTTTTATTAGAAGAATCTTTACCAAATATAGCTTCCCTTAACATAGTTTTTCTTCAGACGGATAAAAATATTTTAGAGTCAACTCCCCATACCTGGCATAAGAAAATATTGACATTTTTTTATAACCTATTTTTTTAAGTAAATTATAATCTTCATCATTGATAGTAATAATGGCATCAGTATATTTAATTAAAAATTTTTTTCTACAGGATAATATAGAAGCCAATTAACTATTGAAGCACCTTTATAGAAATGAAAACCATGAGCCGTATATATAACTTTTTGTACCTTTTTCTAGCTAAAATGCTAGCTAATCTTGTTAAGATACTTACTACAGGAGTATGACTGCTAATAACCGAGTATTCTTGTGTATTAATAAGATTCCTTAGAGTTTTTATAAGCTATAAAATTCTGGAAAAATTCTAAAAGGGCTCCTATTGAAGTTTATAGAATAAATTTTATCAACTATAGGGTAGTCTAAGCTACCATTAGTTGCTATATGAATTTCGTATCCCTTATCTTTCAATAGCTCTAAATAAGGAAGATGGAAAGCAGTGATATGTTCTGGTATCGATGCCACAAATAATATTTTTCTTTTTTTCATATTATGAATTCACCTTATTTAAGATAAAAATTTATAGACAAAAAGATAGTAGCTATAATAGCTAAAGAAATAGAAAAAAATAATAGAGTCCTAGATATATAAACTGATAATAATTGGTAAATATAACATTCCCTATATAGAAATAACTTACGGCGACTATAGAAAAAAACCTACGATTACATAGTGTATATAGAGCACTCTTATAGAGAGTATATTTTTTTGATATATAATATAATACATCAAAAAGACGATATAAATAAGCAAATATACAAGCTATCACTGCACCATAAAGACCATATAAAGGAATCAATATAAGTTCTAAAATCAAACAGATGGCCGTTTCTATTACAGATCTACTTTTTAGTTTGCTTATAATGTCCTAAAGCGCTAATCAATGTAATCCCAGGTAATTTTAAAGTATTTAACACAGCCATAATTACAAATAATAAATTAAGCTCATTAACTATATAATCAACATCTGAGATATCTCTAGTATAAATAAAAAAATAAATGAATTACCAAGCATAAGAGCAGTATTAAACACAACAAAAAAATTATGATAAAAGATATAAATTGATATTTAGCAAAAAAATGCCTCTAATTTTTTCTTTTATCATTAGACAAGTATCCCATATTAGAAATAACAGAATTACACAATGTTCTGATCACTATAGATAATCCTGAGTAAATTAAAAATATATACTGCAAATACACTAGCTTGAGCACCTCCCATAAAAATAGATATCAAAGGAAGCTGACTAGCATTCATAATTAAAGATGCAATCTGGTGAATTAAAACTTCCTTACGATCCTTCAAAAATAAAGTCACTTGATGCAACATTATTCAAAAAAATGGGAAATTAAACTTACAATATAAAAATACGATCAACGCTCTAATGATAAAAACAGCTTGAAATTAATAATTGAAATAAAAAAATATTAGCTTTAAAATAGATTGAAGCTAGCCCTAATACTAATGCTATAAATAGCGTAATAACCTGAACCAGATTTTACCACATATAACCTATGAGATGAAAGTAAGAAAGTTCTATATTTTTCCATATAAGAAAAAAATTCACACGCACCAATCACTGACAAGATTATCATTAACAGGACTAAATCTATATAACTTACGATCTCATTTAAAAAGATAGGATATACCAATGAAATAACAACAATTCCAAATATATAGAAAAACCAGATCTAATAAATAATTTATTACATGAACTTAATATATTATTAATCTTATCCTCATCATTATTTCTTACTGGTTCATATAATTTAACTAATGCAGATTCTGAAATACCAGCACCAACCAACTGGACATAAGATATTATTTGTGTAAATGTTTGTACAATACCATTAATAGCTGATCCATAAGTGACTGCGACTAATGGCAGCATTAGAAAATTATATACAATATAAAAATATCTGAGATGCAAAACTTGTTACTATATTTAATAAAAGTTGTTTTTGCGATTATTTATATATAAATCACTCACAATAAAAGCAACTCTAAGCTTCATAAAAACATACAATAAATAGTAATGATTACTGATAAATAGATTATAGATAAATTTATCGTAAATAGAACCAGATAGCAACTTTCCACATATTTTTGTCAATAACAACTCTGATTTTTTTCTTAAATCAGATAATATACCCTATAATATTTTTATTTATTTTTTTATGGCGTGGATAAGATAATTCTTCACTATTTTTAATAATTATATTTTTTTCAATGCCTCGTCAGAAAAAAATAAATATAATTTATAGAATGTAATAATTTTGAAGAAACATTAGATAAATCATAGTATTTTTCTTGATAAACTATTCTCATTATCTATATTATTTTTTTAAAAAGAAGTGAACTAATGATAGCGATTTTATTAATATGTCTTAAATAGTTATAGACAAATAATGTATCCTCACCAAACGTTTCACTTATATCAAGGTTTCTTGACCTTATAATTGATAAATCAAATATTTTTCCCACACATAGGATTTATGAGATCTAAATCCTTCATAGATTTGCATAAATCATTAATAGAATAGATACCTGAATTAGCAAACTTAAATTCACTGCATGTAATATTATTTCTAGATGTGAAATAGCCAAATGATATAAAAATCACAATGAAGTGAATCCAATATACATTTAAAAATCAGAGGTAACTTCATCATCACTATCTAAGAAAAAAATATTTTTATTTCCAACAGAATGTATAATTCCATTATTTCTAGCTACGCTCACTCCTTGATTTTTTTGTGTAAATAGTCTTATACAGAGATCATTATTAGGATCTATCAAAGATTTACATATTTGATAAGTATTATCTGTCGAGCCATCATCAATAATTATTATCTCATAAGAAATAGAATAGCTATCTTGAGAAATTATACTATTTATAGTATTAAGAATAGTATTCTGTGCATTAAATGCAGGAATAACAATACTTAAATCCATCTTTAGTTCCTTTTTATAAGTCTTTTTATTTTTAGTAAATAAATTTTTACTACGTAGAGAAAAGTAATGTAAATTAAAATTCTTTAATTTTTATATTATTAAAATTAGTAGATTCTACTAAATCATATTCTAACTCCTCAAAAAGCATTAGGTATTATTTTATAAGACGAAGAATTATATATCCTTATATCCATTTCTCTTGATTGCATATGTATATATAAGTATTCATCTTTCTTCAATAATTGTATCTGTTTATCTAAAGAGTATGAAAAAAATATGACCATTCTGATAAGTAAATAATCTCCTCTTTTTATCAATTTCATAACAATGCCGTCTATGATTATATCTAGTTAAATAAAAAAATTAGAGCTCTTCATATAAATATTAGCTTCTAATTCATTTAGATATACTGTTTTTATCATATTCTAAAAATATTATTAATGCTATTAGTAAATTCTTCATCAAATGAGCGATTTCCAAAAATCCAACAATACCTCTTTATATAATTCTTTACCATTAAGAGGCATTTTAAATAATGTTATTAACTCAGGCGAATTTTTTTATTAAAAGCACAATGTCCTAAAAATATTTTTGTCATAATCTTGGTTTTACTATTGGAGTTAATATATTATCTAAATCTCCAAATATCAGATCAGAATCGCAATATCCCCAATACTTATAATCTCTAATATAGTCTGAGAATATATAACCATACATAGGCTTAAGATCACATAGCTTATACGGTCGAGTAAGTGAAATATCAAATTCAAACTTTCCTTTAACTAGTTCTACAAGTTTATCAAAACTCATATAATGAACAGTAAAATTTTTCGGGATAACTATAGTTTGTTTTATTATCAGTAAAAATAATAAAAGTCAAAATATTTTTTTATTAGAACAAGAATCTAAGAACAATTGGAAATAATTCTTAAATGCTCCAAAATGCGGTATAATAAAAAAACTGATTTATTCACTTACTTAATTCCCCTTAAAGTAATATGCTAATTTTTATAAATAGATAAACCCCTATATAACTTTTTCATATAAGATAGTCTATAAAACAATCTCCATATGGTAGGCAAATTTTTTTAAATCTAAAATGAACAAATCTATCTTTTATAAATTTGGTCATCTAATACTCTCTAATCTTTAGAAATTTATCTTTTTAACGTTAGATTACTATTTGTGATATTAGCGACTAAACCAAATAAATTTAGAATAATTCGATTATTCAAAGATTCGAGAAATTTATCATCTAGTTTGTTACTTTTTAATAAAATCATGCTGTAATTCATATAAATATTTCCATCCAGAAAAATAAAAATTTATTATAATTTCTTGTCAAACTAGTAGATACATTTCGATTATAAAAATAATATGCATTTTTACAAAAAGTAATTTTTTACAATTAGCGAATACATTAATATTAAACCATGCATCTTCTGTTCCTATTACTTTGGTGTCAAGAAAAAGAATATCCTTTAATACATTTATTGAATATAGTTTTTCCCCAAACAGTATTAAATCTCTCACAATCCAAGGGTTTATCTAATTCTCTATCAGATAAACCAAATAATCTTGGATAAACTATATCCATCAGGTTTTTTTGACTCTGAATATTCGGAACCAAACAACTCATGAACTATTGTTTTTAGTTTTATACTCAGATTTATGTGAATATAATACAATATCACTATTATACTTCTCCATATTATCAACTAATAATTCTATACAATTTGATGAAATATAATCATCTCCATCAAGAAATAATACAGCGTCACCAGTAACTTTATCTAAACCATAATTTCTAGCATACGATAACCCACCATTATGCTTATAATAGTATTTAATTATACCTTGATACTTATTACTATATTCTAAACATATATCTTTAGAGTTGTCTTTACTGCCATCATCTACAATAATCACCTCTAAATTAGTATGGGTTTGCGAAATAACACTATCTAAGCATTTACCTATATACTTTTCTATATTATAGACAGGAATAATAATTGAAACTTTCACTTAAAGATCACCTTAATTAAATAATAAAAATATTATCTGTAAAAAAATAGGATGAACCAACTTATAAAAAGAATTATCCCCTGTTAAGACATAAGAAAACAAGAACATACCTATCTGAATTATAAACAATAGTATAAGAAACAATAACTTACTTAACGATAATCTTCTATAGTTAAAAAGAAGGATATTAGTCGAGGATATAAAAAAATTAATAAAAATAAATTCCTAAATATTCTAAAAAAAGTAATATTAATAAAAATAGAGAGGAATAAAAATATATTGACATAAGGCTAATAGTATAAAAGACTTTAATCATAAACAATTCTTTTTTCATTTATTTCATTTTGAACTATATTTTTTTCCTTATATAAATCATAGGATAACTTCTGGACAAACAAATACATTAAATGTATAAGAATAAATATACTTACTTTTTAGAAAAGAAATTCTTCCCTCTTCATTTAATATATATGCTTGGACTTTTCCAGACATTCATAACTGTATCTATATTTAACATAAAAAAATAATAGGATAATAAATGATACTGTAAAAAAATGCTTTCTTAAATATAGAATTTCTTATAGTAAAGATATAATATACAGGAATAAACATTATATACGCAATAGAGGATGAATGAATCAAATGTGCTATATAACAACATATTAAATATACTAAAATACCAATTCTATCTCCAAATCGTTTAATAAAAATAAATTCCGATTAAAAATAAAACTAACAGCTAATGTATTCCTTTTTTTGTATAACAAAATCTATATAGGGAAATATACAAAAATAAAACCAATACTAAATTTGGATATTTAGAGAATTTATAGATAATAACAAACACCAATAAAAAAATATAGGCGTGTATACAATAAAATTATGCTCTAATAAATCTAAATTTAATAAATGTGCTAAATATCCAGTATTAAATAGAAAAGAATCACTTTTTAAATAAATTTATACTCCAATCTTTGGATACTTCGAAATATGCTTCATATCCATCAAAATCAGCTCCTCCATTATTTAAAGAAAATAAAAGTATAAGCCAAGAAGAAAAAAACGAAAAAAACAAAAAAATTTATTCTTAGGTAGAATTAGACTTAAAGATACAAATAAACACGTAATTATATATAGCATTATTTTCTATTAAAATTTAATTACTTAATCAACGTAAATACAAAAAGAAAATATGATTGAAAAAAATAATTCCTGTAATAAATGCACTTACAATAATCAACACCTTCTTAGGCTTATCTTTCGTTACAGGATAATCTGGTGAACTTAAATAATAATACACTTTTTACATTTTCAACCGAATCTAATTTAGGGGCTAATTTAGTTAGCTTACTCAACTGTCTCTCCGTACTATAATAATTTGTTGGATAAACAACAGGATTATTTTTTAGCAATATCTAATTGAGCTTGCAGGTATTTTTTTCACCTAGCATAAATAAATATGTTCCATCTGCTAATTTAGAATCAGAGATGTTTAAACGTGCATCACCTAACATATATTCTGGTACAGAAATATTATTATTTCCTCTTGAGAAATCTTTGATACCCGCTTTTTTAGCAATATCCAACGCATTTGCTAAGTTTTTCAACTTGAACCTTTTTTTGCTTCAGTTAGATTCTCTTCAATTTGTTCTTTAGTAAATTTCAGCGCATCTAAACGAAGGTTAAATTCTAGTTTAAACTCTTGATTTATTTGGTTAAGAATATATTTGTTCACGAAACTCACATACTCAGTTAATACAGATTGTGCATCTTTTGGCGTTTCTGCGGAGAAAGTAACTTTTAAACCAATTTTATCTAACTCTGTTAAGTCTTTTTTTCTTTGGATCAACTTCATGAACAATTAAATATTTAGCTATAGCATTCTCAATATAAGCATGTTTTTTGCTCTTCTGTCATATTCTTTGTATAGTTTTTTTAGCCATTCGGACTGTTCTAAAAACTTACGTTTTAAATCGTTAGAAAGAAGGAAATGCTTAAACTGACCATATAGTGAGTTTGACAATACTTCTGTAGAAAAAAATCACCATCACCAATAATACGAGCATATTCTGCGCGTATAGGTAATAGATGACCCTAAATCAGTTGAACGTGGAGCCACAATAATTGCAGTAGAAGTCCACTGCTCTTTCGCAGTAAATGAGTAAACACCCGCAATAGCCGTACAAAAAGCCGATAGAAAAAAATCCAAATTTTTTTATTCCATAATGCTCTTATTAACTCAATTAAATCTATCTCATCATTTTTTTGATAATTAGTATCATTCATTCTCATATCCTATTATAAATATCTTAAATATTTTATATTCTACAGGGCACCACTATTCTTAACAAGAAAAGTTATGTAAAAAGTATTGTAAGTTCTAATACATTTATAAGAAAAATGCAGCTAATATTCGCTGCACTTTCTATATTAATTTAATCCTTATTGAAACTTTAATTAAGCATAATACATCTCAAACTCAACTGGATGTGGAGTCATATTTAAACGCTCTACTTCTTTACGTTTAATATTAATAAATGCTTCAATAAAGTCTTTAGTAAATACCCCACCTTGCGTTAAGAATTCATAGTCTTTTTCTAATGAATTCAATGCTTCTTCTAATGAGCTTGCAACCGCTGGAATATTTTTTTAATTCTTCTGGAGGAAGATCGTAAAGATTTTTTTATCCATTGCATCGCCTGGATGGATTTTATTTACTACACCATCAAGGCCTGCCATCAATAATGCAGCAAATGCAAGGTATGGGTTTGCCAATGGATCTGGGAAACGCGCTTCAATACGAATTGCCTTCGGATTGGTTACTGCAGGGATACGGATTGAAGCAGAACGGTTGCTTGCTGAGTAAGCCAATAACACTGGCGCTTCATAACCCAGGCACTAAACGTTTATATGAATTAGTGCTTGGGTTGGTGAAGGCATTTAATGCTTTAGCATGCTTAATGATACCTCCGATGTAATAAAGCGCGGTTTCAGAAAGACCTGCATACTTATCACCTTGGAAAATATTTTTTTACCATCTTTACTTAATGACATATTACAGTGCATGCCTGAACCATTATCACCCGTAATTGGTTTCGGCATAAAGCAAAGCAGTTTTTACCGTGTTCTAATGCAACGTTTTTGTACCACGTATTTATAGATTTGCGTTTCATCCGCTTTTTAAGGTTAAGCTATTGAATTTAGTTGCAATTTCGTTTTTGACCCGCAGTTGCCACTTCATGGTGATGAGCTTCGATGACTAAGCCCATTTCTTCTAAAAATCAAACACATTTCAGAACGAATATCATGAGCCGTATCAATTGGCGCCACCGCACAATAACCACCTTTTCTTCAATGGACGATAAGCATTGTTACCGCCTTCATATTTTTCTATTGGTATTCCAAGCGGCTTCAATGTCATCAATGGCGAAAAGAAGCACGATTCATTGATACATCAAAACGTACATCATCAAATAAGAAGAACTCTGGTTCTGGACCAAAGAATGCCTGATCTGCAACGCCTGTTGAACGCATATAGTTTTTCTGCTCGAATAGCGATTGAACGCGGATCACGATCATAGCTTTGCATCGTTGTTGGCTCATAAACGCTACAACGAATTGAAAGTGTTGGGATCTGCGCAAATGGATCGACTACTGCTGTTTCAGCAATTGGCATTAAAAAGCATATCGGCTTTGTTAATGGTTTTCCAACCTTCAACAGAAGAGCCATCGAACATTTTGCCATCTTCAAACATATCTTCATCGACAAGACTAACCGGGATAGAAACACCGTGTTCTTTACCTTTAATGTCAGTGAAGCGAAGTAGCACGAACTTAATATCGTTCTCTTCGATCAGTTTGAATACGTTGGCAATTGCATTTTGCATTTGGCATAAGGAGTCCTCTATTTTTGCTATATGTATAATCTTTACAAAAAAATGGAGAATACATTATAACGTAACCACTTACCTTTTTTTCATGGGATTTATTTTTATCACCCAGCATAGCAGATCAACGAAATATCGTGTATAATTTTTGCCCTTTCAACATTCTCTTGTAGGGTGAGTTCTACTCACCAATTTAAACTACTTGGACTATTCGGTGGTATTAAAAATTCCACCCTTATAAAACTTAAACTTTAAGAAAGTAATAAATGAAAAAAACGACATTGATATTAACAAATTGCGCAATATCGCAATTATCGCTCACGTTGACCATGGTAAAACCACCCTCGTTGACAAACTTCTTCAACAATCTGGTACATTTGAATCCACTCGTGGTGATGTTGATGAACGCGTAATGGACTCAAACGATCTCGAAAAAGAACGTGGTATTACCATTCTTGCAAAAAAAATACCGCAATTAACTGGAATGGTTATCGCATTAACATCGTAGACACCCCAGGACACGCCGACTTCGGTGGTGAAGTAGAACGTGTACTTTCTATGGTGGACTCTGTACTTCTAGTCGTAGATGCCTTTGATGGACCAATGCCACAAACGCGTTTCGTGACACAAAAAGCCTTTGCTCACGGTTTAAAACCAATCGTAGTTATTAACAAAGTTGACCGTCCAGGCGCTCGTCCTGATTGGGTAGTGGATCAAGTATTCGATTTATTCGTTAACCTTGGCGCAACCGATGAACAATTAGACTTCCCTATTATCTATGCATCTGCATTAAATGGTGTCGCAGGGCTTGAACACGAAGATTTAGCGGAAGATATGACCCCATTATTTGAAGCGATTGTTCAACACGTTGAACCGCCAAAAGTGGAATTAGATGCACCATTCCAAATGCAAATTTCCCAATTAGACTATAACAGCTATGTGGGTGTTATCGGTATCGGTCGTATCAAACGTGGTGCAATCAAACCAAATCAACCGGTGACTATCATTGATGGCGAAGGTAAAAACTCGCCAAGGCCGTGTAGGTCAAGTATTAGGTCACCTCGGTTTTACAACGTTATGAAGAAGATGTTGCTTACGCAGGAGACATCATTGCCATTACTGGTTTAGGTGAATTAAATATCTCGGATACAATTTGTGATATCAACGCCGTTGAAGCCTTTACCTTCATTAACTGTTGATGAACCAACTGTAACCATGTTTCTTTCTGTGTAAATACTTCACCGTTTGCAGGTCAAGAAGGTAAATATGTGACTTCTCGTCAAATTCTTGAACGTTTAAACAAAGAGTTAGTTCACAACGTGGCATTACGCGTAGAAGAAACACCAAACCCAGATGAATTCCGTGTTTCTGGTCGTGGTGAATTACACCTTTCTGTATTAATTGAAAATATGCGTCGTGAAGGTTATGAGCTTGCGGTTTCTCGTCCTAAAGTAATCTATCGTCAAATCGACGGCAGAAAAACAAGAGCCTTACGAACAAGTGACTATCGATGTAGAAGAACAACACCAAGGTTCTGTCATGGAAGCATTAGGTATCCGTAAAGGTGAAGTTCGCGATATGATGCCAGATGGCAAAAGGCCGTGTTCGTTTAGAATACATCATCCCAAGCCGTGGCTTAATCGGTTTCCGTGGTGAATTTATGACCATGACTTCAGGTACCGGTTTACTTTTACTCTAGTTTCGATCACTACGATGACATCAAACCTGGTGAAATCGGCCAACGTAAAAACGGTGTATTAATTTCTAACGCAACAGGTAAAGCGCTTAGCTTATGCACTGTTTGGTTTACAAGAACGTGGTAAATTAATGATCGACGCCAACGTAGAAGTTTACGAGGGTCAAATTATCGGTATTCACAGTCGTACAAACGATCTAACCGTTAAACTGTTTACAAGGTAAAAAAACTCACCAATATGCGTGCATCAGGTAAAGATGATGCCATCGTCTTAACCACGCCGGTGAAATTCACCCTTGAACAAGCTATTGAGTTTATCGATGACGACGAGTTAGTGGAAGTGACACCTGAATCGATCCGTATCCGTAAAAAAACTCTTAACGGAAAAACGATCGTAAACGTGCAAACCGTACTACAACCAGCACGAGTACTCACTAGAAAAAAATGGGATCATTACGATCCCATTTTTATTTTCCTAAATTCATCATAAAATTTCATGAAAATTATATATAAGGTGTAAATTCGTTATTTTTCACCTCGTAGTAACGACATCAATTTAGGATGAATAAATAATTTATCTCTTCCCAAAGATATCTCACTTAAAAACACCTATATCACAAAGCTCTTTTAAGTATTTAGAAGCAGTCTGTCTCTTAGCAATACCTGCCTTTTTCTAAATTCAGAATTCGAGTATAAGGCTGTTCAAAAAGCAGTTCAATAAGCTCTGAACTATAAAGATGAGGCAACTTCTGTTGAATATATTTTTTTGGTTTCAATAGATAAAGCTTTTATGGATTCAATCTTATTGAGCGTCCAAACTGCCGTATCTTCAATTCCTTTCAAAAATATATAAGACCCAATCCTTCCAGTTATTATTAGCTGTTACATCTAATAATAAATGATAATAATCTGCTTTATGTTCAATAATATAACGACTTAAATATAAAAATAGGTAAGTGGAGAGACCTTTCTCAATCAATAATAAACTATTTAATATACGCCCTGTTCTACCATTTCCATCAGTAAAGGGATGTATAGCCTCAAATTGATAGTGAGCAACAGCAAGAATAATCAATGGATCTAAATCTTCATTATTATGAATAAATTTTTTTCCCAATTAGCGAGTTTATCTCGAATAACTCTCTCCCCTCTGGTGGGGTATAAATAATCTGACCATTAACCCCATTACGCAATGCTGTTCCTGTTACTTTTCGAATATCCATCATCCGTCCCTTTATATCAGAACACACAAGCACGGCTGTTTGAGTACAAAGTGGACGTTCTTTCAAACTGCTAAAGCCTGAAAATAAAGCTTGTCTATATTGTAGAGCCTCTTTAGTTGCAGAATCATTTTCTTCTACATCAAGCTGTAATGATTGAAAAAAATTTTTATCAGTTGTTGTCACGATATTTTCAATTTCACTACTTGCCCGAGCCTCCATAATAGGCAATGTATTAATTAGCATAGATTGATTAGGAATAAGCTCAGCAGCCTGTTTTAACTCAGCTAATGCAGCTCTAGCTTTAATAGTTTGCTTTAAAAATCTCTTTAGTTTCTAATTCATCTGATGGTGGAAGATCTGGAAGATGATTATATGCAAACTGAGGATTCCATTTATTCATCTTTAAAAAAATCTCTTTTTTTAAATATATTCAGAGTATATGTTTATCAGATAAACATATCAATAGAATATATTTAAAATATTATATTTTTTTAAATATATTTAAAAGCGTATAGCTTATGAACTACTAGAACCGCTATTTCATTAAGGTTTATAGATAAACTCTATACCTTCATCATCTTCTTCGGTCCAATCATCATCCCAATCTTCGTCATCATCAAATTGATGCTCAGCTAGTTGTTCTTGATGATAATCTTCCCATTTGAATTTCACTTCTTCAGGTGTAACTTGTTGTGTTTCAGCTTCTCGTGGATTCGCTATGATAAAGTCCATAATATCACGACAAAGTGGTGGAACATTTTTTTCCCAGTTGCAGCTGAAATTAGGTAATAATCTTCTTCCCAACCCAATTGTTCAGTAATTGCTCGAGCCCGCTCTTCAGCTTCTTCATCACTCATCGTATCAATTTTATTGAATACTAACCAACGTGGTTTTTCTGATAATTTTTCACTGTATTGGAAAAAGTTCAGATTCAATAATAGCGACATTATCTGCTGGATTAGAGCCATCAATTGGAGCAATATCGACTAAATGAATAAGCACTCTACAACGTTCTAGATGTTTTTAAAAAGCGAATTCCTAGCCCTGCACCATCTGCTGCGCCCTCAATTAATCCAGGAATATCTGCCACTACGAAACTGTGTGAGTCGTCCACTTTCACAACACCAAGACTTGGCACTAAGGTAGTAAATGGATAGTCTGCAACTTTTTTGGTTTGGCTGCTGAAACGGCACGAATAAAAGTGGATTTACCTGCATTAGGTAACCCCAGCATTCCCACATCAGCAAGTAGCATTAATTCCAATAATAAATCGCGTTTTTTTCGCCCGGCGTACCCATTGTTTTTTTGACGCGGCGCACGGTTTACCGATGATTTGAAACGAGTATTCCCTAAACCGTGATAACCACCTTTGGCGACCAACATTTTTTTGACCGTGTTGGGTTAAATCTCCCAAGGTTTCTTTAGTGTCGTTATCAATAGCGCGAGTTCCTACGGGAACAGGTAAAATAATATCTTTACCGCGACGTCCTGTACAATCTGAACTCCGTCCATTTTTCTCCTCGCTCTGCGGCAAAGCGTTTATTAAAGCGGTAGTCGATTAAGGTATTGAGGTTTTCATTGGCTTGTAAATATACATCGCCACCGTCTCCACCGTCGCCACCATCAGGGCCGCCTTTCGGAATAAATTTCTCTCGACGGAAACTTACGCAACCGTTGCCACCATCCCCAGCCTCAATTCGAATAAAGGGATTCATCAATAAATTTCATTAAAACTTCTCCAAAATAAACCGCACTTTAATGAGTTTTATGCGGTAATAATTTATGTCCAATCGCGGATAAAATTGCCCCGCATACTACAACAAATGCTCCAATATAGCTAATATTATTCAATTCTGGTGCGGCAAAATCTGATGGGCTAAAAATAATGCGCAATATGAGAAAATAGGATCGTGAAAAGCGGTACAAGTGTGATAACAACACTGACTTTTGATACATCCCAACGATTAAGTGCTTCCGCATAAGAGCCGTATCCAATTAAGGTATTTAAACAGCAGTAAATAAAAACAAATCAGAGCTAAAGGTGTGAGTTCTTGTACTTGCGAGAATTCAGCCATCGGCATAAAAGGCTATGGCACAACCTAAATACATCATTAGCAAGATTTGTTGTGAATTAAATTTACGCAACATTAATTTTTGCGCCATTCCATAAGCGACCCAAATAAGGGATCCTGCTACACTTAAGATGACACCTGTTGAATACTGATTGAGTCCAGCAAATACATCAAAACGATCATTAAAGAATAAGCCTAAACCAATTAACAATAAGAAAAGCCCGATCTTTTGGTGCAGCCCCAATTTTTTTCTTTTGAAGATCAGTACACCACAGATTAGCATTCCAAAAGAGGATAAATGAATAAAAAAATTTGTGCAACTGAAGGTTCAATATAATTCAGTGAACTACTAAATAATAGAAAATTGCCGGTAAGGCCAATTACCCCAATAAGAGCAAGCCAAGCATATTGACCGACTTTCATTAGTTCAGGTAATTTCTTTTTTTATAAGCAAGTAGGGCTAATAATGATATTGCGGCTACAATAAAACGATACCATACGATAGTTTGCGCATTCATTACAGATAAAACTTGTTTTTAGGGCGATAGGTAATGATCCCCAAGCCATAGCGGTAATAAGCGCAAAGGTAAAGCCTAATAAAGGTTGTTGTTTCATTGCTTGCTCGCTTATGTGAAATTAAAAAGACAAAACGCCCCACAAAATTGTAGGGCGTTTCAATCGAATAGATTTTTAAATTATTCAGTAACGATACTTACGTATTTACGGCTTTTTCTCGCCTTTTTACTTCAAATTTAACTTTACCATCTGCAGTTGCGAATAAGGTGTGGTCTTTGCCCATACCTACGTTGCTACCCGCGTGGAACTTAGTACCACGTTGACGAACAATGATGCTACCTGCTAATACAGATTCGCCACCGAAACGTTTAACACCAAGGCGTTTAGCTTCAGAATCGCGACCGTTACGAGTTGAACCACCAGCTTTTTTTAGTTGCCATCTACTTGATCTCCTCTGAAATTATGCTTGAATCCCAGTGATTTTTCACTTCTGTGAACCACTGACGATGACCTTGTTGTTTACGGCTGTGTTTGCGACGACGGAATTTAACGATTTTAACTTTCTCGCCACGACCTTGTGCAACTACTTCAGCCACTACTTTTGCGCCAGCAACTACTGGTGCACCGATTTTTAACATCTTCACCATTAACGACCATCAACACAGAATCGAACTCAACTGTTGCGCCAGTTGCAAGCTCAAGTTTTTTTCTAAACGAACAACTTGACCTTCGCTCACACGGTGTTGTTTACCGCCACTTTGGAAAAACTGCGTACATAAATACTCCGCTTAATTGTGTTTCTCTGCTCTTTAGCAGTCCACACTTAAAAAAATTCATATAAATAGGTCGTAAATTCTACGGAAAAAAATCCTACCTATGGCAAGAATTTATTTACAATAAAATAAAAAAATTCCCTTCATTTGCGGATTGATTTCAGAAAGTCTGAAAATTCGGGTAAAAATGCACCGCACTTTTTGACTAATAATTGATGAAAAAAATGAAGAAACAAGATCTTATGAGCATAGACGAGATCCAGAAACTTGCAGATCCCGATATGCAAAAAGTTAATCAAAAATATTCTTGCTCAGCTTAATTCAGATGTTCCATTAATAGGGCAGTTAGGTTTTTTATATTGTTCAAGGCGGTGGTAAGCGGATCCGACCATTGATCGCAGTTCTTGCGGCTCGATCTTTAGGGTTTGAAGGCTCTAATTCAATTACTTGTGCTACTTTTTGTTGAATTTATTCATACTGCCTCTTTACTACATGATGATGTGGTGGATGAGTCTGATATGCGTCGTGGGCGTGCTACGGCGAATTCAGAATTTGGGAATGCTGCAAGTGTACTTGTAGGAGACTTTATTTATACGCGTGCATTTCAATTAGTTGCAGAATTGGAGTCATTGAAGATTTTTGGGAATTATGGCCGATGCGACTAACGTTTTAGCGGAAGGCGAAGTTCAGCAGTTAATGAATGTTAATGATCCTGAAACAAGCGAAACTAATTATATGCGTGTAATTTATAGCAAAACTGCGCGTTTGTTTGAAGTGGCTGGTCAGGCTGCGGCAATTGTCGCGGGTGGAACAGAAGTTCAAGAAAAGGCTTTACAAGATTATGGGCGTTATCTTGGAACTGCATTTCAGCTTGTGGATGATGTATTGGATTATAGTGCAAATGCGCAAGCTCTAGGTAAAAATGTAGGCGATGATTTAGCTGAAGGAAAACCGACTCTTCCTCTGCTACATGCTATGCGTCATGGTAATGCTCAACAGGCAGCTTTAATTCGCGAAGCGATTGAGCAAGGCGGTAAACGTGAAGCTATTGATGAAGTATTAGCTATTATGGCTGAGCATAAGTCTTTAGATTACGCGATGAATCGTGCAAAAGAAGAAGCTCAAAAAGCAGTAGATGCAATTGCAATGTTGCCAGACAGTGATTATAAGAAGGCATTGATTTCTTTGGCTTATTTGTCAGTTGATAGAAATTATTAGCCCTTGATTTAGCTTATATACTTGATACCCGTTAATTTTAATTAAACTTTATGAATACAGAACTTCAATCTAAATCTGAGCAAAGCGCGGTTAACTTTCAAGGCAAAACTCGTAAAACAAAAAGGTACGTAAAGATCCTAATGCACCTTTTTATTCGTGAAAAAAACTTGAATTGCCAGATGGGCATAATAAACTTCTTTTACATTCATGCTGTGCGCCTTGCTCGGGTGAAGTGATGGAAGCAATCCTTGCATCTGGCATTGAATTTACGATTTATTTTTACAATCCAAACATTCATCCACTCAAAGAATATTTAATTCGTAAAGAAGAAAATATTCGTTTTGCTAAAAAATTTGGCATTCCATTTATTGATGCAGATTACGATCGTCAAAATTGGTTTGATCGTGCTAAAGGAATGGAGTGGGAACCTGAGAGGGAATTCGTTGTACTATGTGTTTTTGATATGCGCTTTGAAAAAGCTGCTGAATATGCTCATGAACATGGTTTCCCTGTATTTACTAGTTGCTTGGGTATTTCTCGTTGGAAGGATATGAATCAAATAAATGACTGTGGGCATCGCGCTGCGGAAAAAAATATGATGATGTTATTTATTGGGATTACAACTGGCGAAAAAGAAGGTGGCTCGCAACGCATGATTGAGATTAGTAAACGGGAGCGGTTTTTATCAACAGGAATATTGCGGTTGTGTGTATTCTTTACGTGATAGTAATAAATGGCGTGAAGAGACGGGGCGTCAAAAAAATTGAAATTGGTAAACTTTATTATACGCCAGATTGAACTCTCTCTTTAATAAGGCTGATATTTTTCAGCCTTATTTTCTTTTAAAATTAAGATTGATAGACATTTTAAAAAGACCAATTACATCAATTTATAGCATTCTTCATAAAAAAATTAGGCAAAATACGGAAAATTTTTTTGAGTTCAAAAAAAGGATCAAACTATGACTAAACATTATGATTACATCGCTATTGGCGGTGGCAGTGGCGGTATTGCTTCTCTAAATCGTGCTGCAAGCTATGGAAAAATGCGCAATCATTGAAGCAAAAACATCTTGGCGGTACTTGTGTAAATGTAGGTTGCGTACCTAAAAAAAGTAATGTTTTTATGGTGCACACATTGCAGAAGCAATTAACAATTATGCACCAGATTATGGTTTTGATGTTGAAGTGAAAAAAATTCGATTTTTTTCAAAACTGATTGAAAGTCGCCAAAGCCTATATTGGTCGTATTCATACATCTTATAACAATGTATTAACGAAAAATAATATTGATGTAATTAACGGTTTCGGAAAATTTGTCGATGCGCATACTATTGAAGTAACACTTACCGATGGTACAAAAGAGCAAGTAACCGCAGATCATATTTTAATCGCAACAGGTGGCCGCCCATATCGTCCAAACATTAAAGGACAAGAATACGGCATTGATTCAGATGGTTTCTTTGCATTAACCGAATTACCAAAAACGCGCTGCGGTTATCGGTGCCGGCTATATTGCCGTTGAACTTTCTGGTGTATTAAACAGCCTAGGCGTGGAAACCCATTTATTAGTGCGTCGCCATGCGCCAATGCGTAATCAAGATCCATTAATCGTAGAAACATTAGTGGAAGTACTTGCGCAAGATGGAATTCAATTACATACCAATTCCACACCATCTGAGATTGTTAAAAAAATGCAGATGGTTCACTTACAGTAAAATGTGATGGTCAATCTGATGTTATTGTAGATTGCGTTATTTGGGCTGCTGGTCGTGTTCCAGCGACAGATAAAATTGGCTTAGAAAATGCTGGCGTAGAAACAAATGAACACGGCTATGTCAAAGTAGATAAATATCAAAAATACTAATGTGAAAGGCATTTATGCAGTAGGCGATATTATCGAAAACGGCATTGAATTAACACCGGTTGCAGTTGCAGCGGGTCGTCGCCTTTCTGAGCGTTTATTCAATAATAAACCGACTGAACATTTAGATTACAATTTAGTTCCAACCGTTGTATTCAGCCATCCACCAATCGGCACAGTAGGTTTAACTGAACCTCAAGCTATTGAACAATATGGTACTGAAAATGTTAAGGTATATAAGTCCTCTTTCACAGCAATGTACACTGCGGTCACTCAACATCGCCAACCATGCAAAATGAAATTGGTTTGTGTGGGTAAAGATGAAAAAGTTGTGGGTTTACATGGTATTGGTTTCGGTGTAGATGAAATGATTCAAAGGATTTGCCGTAGCAATTAAAATGGGCGCAACAAAAGCTGATTTTTGATAACACCGTGGCTATTCACCCAACGGGTTCAGAAGAATTCGTAACCATGCGTTAATCTTCAAAGCAAAGAAAAAAAGAGCGGTAAAATTACCGCTCTTTTTTTGTTTCTAATTTTGCTTAAGTATGTTTAGCTACGTTTAACCAATTTCGTCCAGTTATAATAACCGTACAACGAGTTAAGTAAGTAGGCTGAATACATTAAGTACATGGCTGGTGTTTCTGCCCATAAGAAAATAGAAAGGATATTTAAAGCAATCCATAACAACCACTGTTCACGATAACGCAAAATCATTAAAATCTGTGCAGCAACCGTAATAATTGTAGTTAGACCATCTAAACCAGTTGAACTGCCGCCAGCCGCTTGTAATGCTTGAACAAAAAGCAAAGTACCAACCGTAGTCACAACAATCAGTGTCCCCCATCCTTTAACAGTTAAAGCTTTGGCAATCACACTTTCTCCACCATCACTATTTTTGCATATTGGCTTTCCACATGAAGTAACCAATAAATTGAGATGGCAAATATACATAGAGTACGGTATTCATTTCGCCTAAGAAATTTGATCCCCAAGCGACATAAAAAAATAAGTGTAAGCAAAAAAATTAATCCAAAGAAATAATTACTAATTTTTACCTTTACTGACCAATACCACACACAAAATACCGGAAATACCAGAAATCATTGCTAACCAAGAATCTGGCGCTTGTACATAAGCCCAAATCTGCGCAATGATGAAAAGCGCAAACCATATTACTTCAAAAGGCTTCCAGCCAGTAATAAACTCTTGCTTAAGACGTTCAATTAAAGTCATTTTTTACTCCTTTTTAGGTTTTTCAGGTCGGAATTTTTTTACACAATTATTTTTTTATGTAAAACATTCTATCAGATTATTCTAAACGTTATTTGTACACCAAATTTTTATCCAATGAAAACGAGTAGTCACTCTCTTTTCAAAGTAATAAGAAAAGTTAAATACAGTAATCTAAGTCTAAAGGCATTTTAGCTTGCATTAAGAATTGTCGAGTGCGTTCTTGTTTTGGGCAAGTAAAGAATTTATCTGCTGTATTTTTGTTCTACAATATGCCCATCCGCCATCAAAAATCACACGATCTGCAACATCTTTCGCAAACTGCATTTCATGAGTAACAATAATCATAGTCCATCCTTCCTGTGCAAGCATTTTTAAGGGTTTGCAATACCTCGCCTACTAATTCAGGATCCAACGCAGATGTAGGTTCATCTAATAAAATTAAATCTGGTTGTACCGCCAAGGCACGAGCAATACCAACTCGTTGTTGCTGCCCACCAGAAAGTTGTGATGGAAAGAAATCTGCTTTAGCTCTTAACCCAACCTTCTCTAACAACATTAATGCTTTTTCGAGCCTGCTCTTTCGGTTGTTTTTGAACCACCAGCATCCCTTCCATTACATTCTCAAGTACTGTACGATGAGGAAATAAATTATATTGTTGAAATACCATTGATGAACGACGGCGTAAACTTAATTCATCCGATTTCGTAATTTTTCGACTAAAATCAATTTTCAAATCACCATCCGTAAAAACTAACTTACCTTGCTCTGGGCGCTCTAACAAATTTAGGCAACGCAAAAAAATGTCGTTTTTTTCCTGAGCCTGAGGGACCTAAAAATAGCGACAACTTCACCTTTATTTATCTCAAAATCAATGCCTTTTTAATACATGATTGCCATTAAAAATTTTTGAATATTGGTTACTTTTTAACATAAACATTCCTTATAAATGGCGAGATAAGCGAATTTCAAGACGATCTTGTAAGAAAGATAAAACAAAAACAGAAAATCCAATAAATCAAAAGCAGCCTCACTATAAATCAAAAATAAATTCATAGTTTGCTGCCGTAATATTCTGTGCGACACGGAATAATTCTGTCACTAAAAACAAGAGAAGCTAATGAAGTATCTTTCACTGTACTAATAAAAAGTATTAGAAAGCGATGGCACTGAAATACGTAAAGCCTGTGGCATAATTGTACGAATAAATGCTTGTCGATAATTCATACCTATCGCATAAGAGGCTTCCCACTGCCCTTTAGGTATAGCAATAATTGAAGCTCGAACTGTCTCTGCTGCATAAGCACCAATATTAATAGAAAATGCAATAATCGCTGTCGGGAAGGGCTCTAAAGTAATACCAACTTCAGGTAATCCATAAAAAATAATAAAAATTTGTACTAACATCGGTGTACCTCGAATTATAGAGATATACACTCGACATAAAGCCTGTAACAATTTTAAGGGTAAATTAGGGCTAGGCAAAAGTACGAATAACTGCAACAATCACTGCAATAAGCAAACCACAGAAGAAGGAAATGACTGCCAATGGCAATGTGTATAAAATTGCTGCTTCCAACATAGGCCAAAAACAGAGCTGATTACATAATCAGCTCGTTCTGCGCTCATAAATGGAAGACTCGCCAACCAATTATTGAGTAATATCATCACCAAACCATTCAATTGAAATCTGTTTTAATGTACCATCTTGGCGAAGTGCTTCAAGTGCTTGATTAAATTTTGTAATCAATGCATCTTCACCTTGTAAAAAAAGCAAAAGGCTGTTGGAATTTTATCCCCACGATCATAAGCAATTTTTTTAAACCAGCATTTGGATGTTGTTTAAAAATAATCTAATACAGCCAATTTATCATTAATTGTTGCTTCTGCACGGCCTTGTTTAATAAGCTCTAAGCTCTGTGCTAAACCATCCACTACAAGAATCTGCGCGCCTGCAGCTTTTTGCATCTTTACCCCAGTTACTTGTTGCAGATTGCGCAGATTTACGACCCTTCAAATCTTCAAATGATTTAATACTGTTATCCGATGATTTTTGTTACAATCACCCCACCAGAATAATTATAAGGCGTTGTGAAACTGTATTTTTTTAAACGCTCTGGGCTTGGGTTAGTTTGGTTTGCAATCACATCAAAACGTTTTTGCATTTAACCCCGCATACATTGCATCCCATTGCGTTTCTTTTAAATTCTACTTTCAAACCGAGCTTTTTCAGCCACTTTACGAATAACCTCTACATCAAAGCCTGTTAATTTTTCCACTTTTTATCATGGAAAGTAAATGGCGCATAAGTCCCTTCTGTCCCTACGAGCAATGTCTTTGTTTTCTCAACGCGTTCTGAAATTTCACCTGCGTTTGAAAGTGTGGAAAATGTTAAACCCGCAGCCAAAAGTGCGGTTGCAAAAAAATAGTTTTTTTCATAATTGTATTCCTTATATAGTGTTTGAATTAGCTTGATTATAAAAAGTCTAATTAATAGAAAAAAACAAGACGATTATGTAATGAGTTAGATTTTTTTAGTTATAAGAAGAACATTAAAAGTGCAGCAAAATTTTTACCGCACGTTACCCGTAATATAACCTATCCCTCAATGCCCTCAAATAATGCGGTACTTAAATAACGTTCTGATGCCGAAGGTAAAAATAGCCACAACTAATTTATCTTTAAATTCTGGCAATTTAGCTAAACGATCTGCAGCTGCGACAGCTGCACCAGATGAAAATCCCTGCAAGAATGCCTTCTTCCGCCATTAAGCGACGAGCTGTGGCAAGTGCGGTATCGCTATCAACAGTTTCTACGCGATCAATAATAGATAAATCTAAATTTTTTTAGGAATAAAACCTGCTCCGATGCCTTGAATTTTTGTGTGGGCCTGGTTTTGCTTCTTCGCCCGCTAAAGTTTGAGTAATGACGGGAGATTCCACTGGCTCAACCGCAACAGAAGTGATTTGTTTACCAAAAATCTAATTTAATCGCGCGAGAAATCCCCGTAATCGTACCACCTGTCCCTACGCCAGCAACAACAACATCGACTTTACCATCCGTATCTTTCCAAATTTCAGGGCCTGTTGTTTCTTGATGAATTTGTGGGTTGGCTGGATTCTCAAATTGTTTAAGCATGACATAGCGGTTTGGATCCGAAGCAACAATTTCTTCTGCTTTCGCAATCGCGCCTTTCATTCCTTTTGCGCCTTCGGTAAGCACTAAATTCACACCCAATCCGCGCAATAAACGTTTTTCTTTCAAGACTCATAGTTTCTGGCATAGTGAGCGTGATTTTTATAACCTCTAGCAGCTGCAACATAAGCCAAAGCGATACCAGTATTACCGCTCGTTGCATCTACAATTTCTTTTTCCTTTCGTGAGCGTACCATCTTTTTTCAGCTTGCCACACCATATTCGCCCCAATACGGCATTTTACGCTGTAGCTTGGATTACGCCCTCAATTTTCACCACCACATTGCCATTGTGACCAAAGTGTTTTAAACGCACAAGTGGCGTATTTCCGATAGAATAAGAATTGTCTGCATAAATTGTCATAATATTTCCCTTTCGTTAGGCTTTGTTAATGTTGGTTTATTTATAACACCGCACTTTTTGATTAAAAAAATAGTTATTTGATCTATTTTTATAACCGTAAGCTATTTAACAATCCCTGTATTTTTCTGAACGAACCTCAAGCCCCGCTTGAGATGAAGAATCGCTATTCATATTAAAACGTAAATCATTACGATAATTTTTCCACCCACATCACCGTCGCACCACATACTGCAACAGGCATAATTAATAAATTAATCACAGGCACAAATGTGCAACAAGTCACCAATCCACCAAAAGTTAAACTTTGAGTTCGTTGATTGCCAAGCGCATTTTTCATGATATCAAAAAGAGACTTTGTGATTATCAAAAGGATAATCACAATATTGAATTGCCATCATCCAACAAGTGAACAAGAAAGTAAGTACAGGCACGATGGTTTGTCCAACCAAAGGAATAAAACTCAGTAAAAAAACAAGGCGATAATTTTTGGGTAGGCTATAACGTAATTTTTTTGCCACTCTCGAGCAAACATACGAGGCACATCTCTCATTACATCCATGAGACTATCATCATTAATATTTTTCATCTGTCAGCATTTTTTTCTACTTTTTTTCCGCTAATAAGCCATTAAAAGGTGCAGCAATAAAGCCGGACAGTGTGGTGAAAGTAAAATAAAAAGAGCAATAAAATCGTTAAAATCGATAGTGTTAACAAAATTACACTAAGAAAGCTAAGCCAGTCTGGAATAAAATTCATTACCCAATCAATCGCACTCGTGATTTGGTTAATAAAAAGCCAAAACAAACCACAGAGCAAAACGGTATTGAGCAAAATTGGAATAATAACAAACCGACGCAAGCCTTTTTTTGTGTGATGTAATGCCAGCCCATTACAAAATAATGGAAGCCAGATTTTTAATTCATTAGGATTCAACATTTTTTTCTTTCCTTTCAATAAAAAAATACGCCTAAAACAGACCGCTCTTTTCCCTTAAAATTCCACGCATTGAAGTATTTTTTTCACCTACTGAAATATGGTAGGATTAGCGCCATTAATAGTATTCTCGCTGGACTAGCACGCGTAAGGAATAAAGATGGATTTAAATACAATTTTTGATTATTGTGGGCATTTTGGCACTTGTTGCCTTAATCGTGCACGGATTATGGTCAAATCGTCGTGAGAAATCAAAATATTTTTGATAAAGCCAATAAATTTGACCGCACTTCTCATGTGCAAAGATCCCATACGCAAGAAGAAACGATACCAACAAATGCTAATTTGTCTCATGCAACTACAGCGCAAGCAAATGCACCAATTCGTCATCAAGTCATACCTAATGCTGCAGTAACTCAAGAACCTGTTGATTATAGACAAAGCGAAAAAAAGCGTCGATGACATTAAGATTTCGATTCCAAATGTTCAACCTGTTTATGATATGGGAAATCATCGTTCTGAGCCGTTAAAGCCGACTCAACCACAATATGATATGCCGACATCAAATAGCGTTGCGAATATGACATTAGAACAAATTGAAGAACAAAGCCAAAATGCTGGTTTCGATGGAATTAATTCATCATCACCAGAATTAAGAGAGCAACTTGCGGAATTAGCTCACGAAGAACGTCAAGTGGACTACAACGTATCTTTTAATGAACCAAAAAGCAGAAACAACAGCTAAACCGAAACAAAAAACTGGCTATATTCAACTTTATCTTATTCCCAAATCTAGCGACCAATTCAATGGTGCGAAATTAGTACAAGCACTTGAAAACCTAGGGTTTATCTTGGGTGTGGATGAAATGTATCACCGCCACTTAGATTTAAGTGTGGCAAGTCCAGTTCTCTTTAGCGTGGCAAATTTAGAACAGCCAGGAACATTTGATGCTTACAACTTAGTAGATTTTTAGCACGATGGGAATTGTATTCTTTATGCAACTGCCATCACCTGGTAATAATCTCGCTAATTTACGAATGATGATCCGCGCTGCGCATACATTAGCCGAAGATTTACAAGGCATAGTGCTTACTGAAGAACAAGAAATCTTTGATGAAAATGCAGAGCAAACATATCTTGCTCGCGTGTAAATTCATACCTTAAATTTACCGCACTTTTATCTTTATTGAGACAGGCTTTATGCCTGTCTATTTTTCACTCTAAACAAACAAAAAGTGCGGTCATTTTTTTCCCCGAGAATTTTTATGACAAATATTCAAACTCAAATAGACAATCTACGCAAAAACCTTGCGCCAATATGAATACGAATATCATGTTCTAGATAATCCAACCGTGCCTGATAGCGAATATGATCGTCTCTTTCATCAGCTAAAAGCGTTAGAACTAGAACATCCTGAATTTCTTACTTCAGACTCCCCAACTCAACGTGTTGGCGCAAAACCACTTTCTGGGTTTAGCCAAATTCGTCATGAAATTCCCATGCTCTCTTTGGATAATGCTTTTTCTGATGAAGAATTCAATGCCTTTGTAAAACGCATTGAAGATCGTTTAATCGTATTACCTAAACCGCTTACCTTCTGTTGCGAACCTAAACTTGATGGTTTGGCAGTGAGTATTTTGTATGTAAATGGCGTGCTCACCCAAGCAGCCACTCGTGGTGATGGCACTACAGGCGAAGATATTACAGCCAATATCCGTACTATTCGTAATATTCCATTACAACTTCTAACGGACAATCCTCCAGCACGTTTAGAAGTGCGAGGCGAAGTTTTTATGCCACACGCGGGATTTGAGCGTTTAAATGAATATGCACTAGAACATGGTGAAAAAACTTTTGCTAACCCTCGTAATGCGGCAGCAGGATCTTTGCGTCAACTTGATCCTAATATTACAAGTAAACGCCCATTGGTATTAAATGCTTATGGTATTGGGATTGCTGAAGGCGTTGAACTGCCAAATACTCATTATGCTCGTTTGCAATGGCTAAAATCCATCGGTATCCCAGTGAATCCAGAAATTCGTTTATGTAATGGCACAAATGAAGTTTTAGATTTTTACCGAGATATTCAAAATAAACGAAGCTCTCTGAGTTATGACATTGATGGAACAGTATTAAAAAAATCAATGATATAGCCTTACAAAATGAGCTAGGATTTATTTCTAAAAGCACCTCGTTGGGCAATTGCTTATAAATTCCCAGCCCAAGAAGAATTAACTGTGCTGAATGATGTTGAATTCCAAGTTGGCCGAACGGGTGCAATCACACCAGTCGCTAAATTAGAGCCAGTATTTGTTGCCGGTGTTACAGTAAGTAATGCAACCTTACACAATGGTGATGAAATTGAACGCTTAAACATTGCTATTGGCGATACTGTTATCATTCGCCGAGCAGGTGATGTGATTCCACAAATTATCGGCGTATTACATGAACGTCGCCCTGATAATGCTAAACCAATTATTTTTCCCAACAAATTGCCCCGTGTGCGACTCTCAAATTATTCGTATTGAAGGCGAAGCAGTAGCACGCTGTACGGGAGGATTATTCTGTGCTGCACAACGCAAAGAGGCGTTAAAACATTTCGTCTCTCGTAAAGCCATGGATATTGATGGTATAGGCGGAAAATTAATAGAACAATTAGTCGATAGAGAACTGATTCATACACCAGCAGACTTATTTAAACTTGATTTAACTACGCTCACACGCTTAGAAAGAATGGGCGCAAAAATCTGCAGAAAACGCTCTCAATAGTCTTGAAAAAGCCAAAAAGCACGACCCTTGCTCGCTTTATTTTTTTGCTTTAGGCATACGTGAAGTAGGTGAGGCCACTGCATTAAATCTTGCGAATCACTTCAAAACTTTAGATGCCCTTAAAGCCGCTGATCTTGAGCAACTTCAACAAGTGCCTGATGTGGGTGAAGTTGTAGCAAACAGAATTTTTGTATTCTGGCGTGAAGCGCATAATGTTGCCGTTGTTGATGATTTAATCGCACAAGGCGTACATTGGGAAACCGTGGAAGTAAAAAGAAGCCAGTGAAAACTTATTCAAAAGATAAAACCGTCGTCCTCACCGGCACCCTCACTCAAATGGGTCGCAACGAAGCAAAAAGCATTACTACAACAGCTAGGCGCAAAAAGTAAGTGGCTCAGTTTCCAGCAAAACGGACTTTGTCATCGCAGGCGACGCTGCTGGCTCTAAACTAGCCAAAGCGCAGGAACTAAATATTGCAGTATTAACAGAAGAAGAATTTTTTTAGAGCAGGTTAATATTTTTAAATTAGTTAAATTAAAATCGTATAAACAAAAAGCGGCCAAAAATTATCATATTTTTTTGACCGCTCTTTTGTATTTAAATATTAATTTATCTATTTACTGACATAGTCATTTATCTTCTTTCATCCTCACTTAAATACACAGTTGCACGGAGGCGGCTACCTCGCCCTACTCGTACGGTAAACAATCCTTGCTGAATGTTTTCAACACGCAGCCGCGCGGAGGCGGCTGCCACTGGAAAAGCAAATTTTGAGTACCTACTGCGAGTTTCAACACACAGCCGCGCGGAGGCGGCTGCTTTTGCATTTTTGTTTCCTTTTTCGTCGATTTAGTGTTTCAACACACAGCCGCGCGGAGGCGGCTGCATACTGAGCTGTTGCGGTCAAAATCGGCATTTCTACGTTTCAACACACAGCCGCGCGGAGGCGGCTGCCGAAATTACCGTTGATGAAAACACCAAGATAGTGTTTCAACACACAGCCGCGCGGAGGCGGCTGCCATCATTTGCATTTCCACCAACGCTAATACCATCGTTTTCAACACACAGCCGCGCGGAGGCGGCTGCTTTTTCCATATTTAAAAGTGCGCGATAGTTGGCGTGTTTCAACACACAGCCGCGCGGAGGCGGCTGCTTGAGTGCATTGATCACGCAATTAAGGATGTGAGAGTTTCAACACACAGCCGCGCGGAGGCGGCTGCTAAGCCAATGCTAGTAGCTCGTTTGATTAAAGCAGTTTTCAACACACAGCCGCGCGGAGGCGGCTGCTACCATGTAATGTCAACAATGATTGCATTAGCATAGTTTTCAACACACAGCCGCGCGGAGGCGGCTGCAACTCGACGGCATATTTCGGGCGGAACGGATCAGTTTCAACACACAGCCGCGCGGAGGCGGCTGCAACCAACAAGACCAAGGTTTTGCCTATCTAGTAGGTTTTCAACACACAGCCGCGCGGAGGCGGCTGCTAGTTAACGCTGGCTTAATTAAAGATGATAACCGGTTTCAACACACAGCCGCGCGGAGGCGGCTGCGAGTGTTTTTCGGTGTTTCGATAGGCAATACCTGGGTTTTCAACACACAGCCGCGCGGAGGCGGCTGCTAAAAGTGAATACGCCATTCTTGGTAGATAGTCAGGCGTTTTCAACACACAGCCGCGCGGAGGCGGCTGCCAGCAAGAATCAATCGAAGCTTAGTAATAACAATGTTTTCAACACACAGCCGCGCGGAGGCGGCTGCTGGATTGAACGTTTGGCACAAAGCACCGATTTTTATAGTTTCAACACACAGCCGCGCGGAGGCGGCTGCACCGCACCGCACTTAAAGTAGCGACCCAATCGTTTGTTTCAACACACAGCCGCGCGGAGGCGGCTGCTCTCTCATAAAAAGTAAGAAAAAAATCAGCGAATTAAACACTGTATTTCGCTAACTGATTTTTTTATGATAAGGAGTTTAGTTAGTATAACGGCCGCATCGCCGTTATACAAATAGATTAATTCATCCAAATTATTAAAGAAAATAAGGATCGCTATCCCATCAGGGGTTTAATGAGAACAACAGGTTAGCGAACTAAATGACAAGCACGTCTTTAAATACATCCACTGCTGGTTTTGTCCCATGATGCTCCACTTTATTACGCCACTTACTGCCCAAATGGTAAAAAAACGCAGACTGTCATATGTGGGATCGTAGGGTTTCCAATAGTTTGTTTTTTTCAACTCGCCCCATTGGTCAGGTGTGACATCACATTCAAATACCGAATATTGCGCCCGCACGCCGTAATCCAAGCAATGTTTTTGCGATGCGGCGCAATCGCGCTTGCCCATTTGGATCGTCAAAAGAAATGTCGTAAGTAATCAGCATTAACATAGTTTATCTCATCAAAAATGGCGGATATTCTGCCAAATCCCCGCGCAAGTGCCGCGCCAATAGCATGGCCTGAATATACGACAGCAGCCCGATTTCCACTTCCTCGCCTAAAAACGGATGCACGATTTTTCTCCTGCTTTTTTTCGTCTGCAAGGCTTGGAACAAGAGCTTACGCGCATCGGCTTTCAAAGCTTACCGCACCGCTTGCCTCGGTAACAAAATCCTGCGGTTTGATTTGCCCGCGGTTAATCAGCGACAACACCAACCTATCCGCCCACCACGCGCGGAATTCTTCCAAAATATCCTGCGCCAAACTGTCGCGTCCCGGACGGTCGGCGTGCAGAAAGCCCACCTGCGGATCCAGCCCCACGCCTTGCAGCGCGCCACTGATGTCTTTTTCCAAGAATGCTGTACACAAACGACAACAGCGCATTCACCCCGTCTCTGGGTGGACGGCGGTTGCGCCCGTCAAAAAGTAAAACCGCTTTTTTTCGCTCAAAAGCTGCCCGAACACGCCGAAATAACGAGCTGCTGCATCGCCCTCAATGCCGCGCACCACGTCCAGCTCCGCCGCGCCCTTCAACTGCCGCAGTGAAATATTCAAAGCATCGACCGCACTTTGAATCGCCGCATTCTCGCCGTAATTGCGAATCTGCCGCTGAAGCACCCGTTTACTCGCCTGAATCTTCGCCGCAATGATATTGCGCGCAATCGGCACGGGGTTTTGCTCCGACACCCGATACTGCGCCCGACGCAGCAGCACATTGCCGCTCTGCCGCCCCTGAAGCCGCCCCAAAAACGCCCGTTTTTCCGTAAAAAAACGCCAAATTCACATTATTTTCGCCGCAAAACCCCAACAAAAACGGCGACACCAGCACATTGCCAAAACAAAAAAATATGCCCGATAGAATGCACCGGCAACTGCGCCACCTTCTTACGCTCCTGCTCTACCACCAGCGTTTCCCGTTCCTTATGCAGATAGCTGCCTTGGGTGGTGATATAGAGCGTGTTTTGCAGTTTGCGCATGGGGAAACTCCTTGGGATTTGACCGCAGTTGTGGATTAGTGGAAACATCCAAATAGTGACTTATGTATAAGTATTAAATGATTAGTGGAATATCCCAAGAAGTCCATTTTTGATATACAGAAAGATCTATTCATACAACGAATAGATGTATTAAACATAAATAAAACTCTTGCGCCATTTAACATTTCCCACTGTTTCGCGGGACCAGGAACACTATTTGGATTATCATCATGAATTTTTTTGGATTTCTTTAATTAAATAATCTTGAACATTCATAATATCTGAGAAATCAATTAAAGCATTATCGTAAAGTATTTGATTGAAGTCCCCATTTTTAAAAAGATAGTATATTTCCCTGAAGAAGCTTTTCTAAAAAGTATTCCATTCATACATTGATATACCATCCTTAGTACACATATCAAGATTCTCAACAGAATGTAATAATATAAATCTACAATTTCTTTCTATGTCTAGCTTAGTAATAATTTTTACCCAATCTAGATACAAGACGATCTTTAACTCCTGTGGTTGATATTTTTTGATCTTAGATGACATAACTGTTCAATGCCATGATTTAGCGACTCATTTCTACAATACTCGTTAAATTCATCTCTAAGAAATGGATGTGTTGTAGTTATTCTGTGTTTAATTTGACAGAAATAAACTAGATCAGATACCTTGTCATAAATAATCATATCTGCATCATATTTTTTTCTTCTGGATCGTTTATACCATCTGTTACAATAAATCGATTACTATTGAGTTTATCCTTCAAATACTTTTTGAATATATCCATTCTCAAACCATTTGCCTATTTTTATATTAGTCAAATAACCAGATAAAAACAGTTATAATTGCAAACTTTAAATTAATATTATTTACTCTTATTTGATTGTTGTTTAATTCAGTTGCTATCCTATCATGCTCATGTACTCCTAACTCATCCATAAGTTTAAAAAAAGAAATTTAATTTCATCTCCAGAAAAATCCGAATTTATGCAATTTATCCTTATCAATAATTACTTGTTGATTAAATACATTCTCAACGTCGTATTGATCAATATCATTCTGAAAAAGATAGAAAAAGAAGCTATTTCAACCAAGCCCCTCATATCTGAAAAAAATCTTACTATCACTTAAATCCAAATTTTTTTATATAATCTGGATGAAAGCTTATATACTTATCTAATACTATATCTACAAAAACCTTGGAATAGTTCAGAATCTCTAGAATCTATATTATTGCTAATTTCCTTTCTAACAATCAGCTCAGAAAGATAACTTTGTTGAGTAAAATATCGAGAAAAACCAAATCATTTTATAAGAGGCTAGATATTCTTTTCTTTATTTTATAATTCCCATTATCACAAACTTCTATAACCCCTAATAAGATATAGAAAATAAATTCACTAAAAGAATAAAAAGCATAAATATCAACCATTTCCTGATATGATAATTCATTCTGGTCAGGAAAATTATTTTTTTAACTAAATCTTCCTTTATCCTTTCTCGATAATTATCGGCTATCAATCGGGAATTATCTATAATTTGCTTACTTCCCTTATCATTTAATATATACGATTTAATTTCAAAACTCTCAACTCTCCTATTAATAAAGAAACTTTTGTATCCTAAACTGGCTAAAGCATACTTTTTTAAGCGCACATAATACTTTTTGCTAAATTACTCGGAAGATATTTTCTAATGTCTGTTTCTAAGATATTAATAGGATTGTTAATAAGTGATAAAATAAACAATCTTTTGTCCTTATCCATCTCATTCAAATTATTCATTAAACATTCAAACCAATGCATATTCTAGCTCCTAGCATTAAATAATCAGATAAGTCGAATGGTTGATTTACTCAAACAACCCTCCACATACCCCACACTCCTATCCCGCTTTCCCAATAACTCCGGCTGGCAAATTTCCACCAGCGAGCAGGCTTTGCAGCGTTTGCCATAGTCGGGCGGTGGGGTTTGGCCGCTGTTTAGGAGTTCGCGCACGGCGGCGATGGTGGCGAGTGTTTGGGCGCGCAGGTCGTCTGAAAAACACGACGGGGACGCGGTGGCGGGTTTGCATATACCACAACGCGCCCTCGGAGACAGGTTGTCCCGTCATTTCTTCCAAGCACAAGCCTTGGGCACAAAGCTGGATTTCGTCCATCGAGTTGGGTTTGGGCTTGCCGCGTTTGTATTCCACGGGTTTCAGACGGCCTGTTTTTGTGTCCACTTCCACCAAATCCAACACGCCGCTGATGCCCAGTTTCTCCGCAGACACATGCACCGTCCGCTCAAATCGCACGCCTTTGCGCGTTTCCGGTTCGCCCGAATCCACCCGCTCATGCAGCGCTCTTCCCTGCGCGGTCAAATAATTCTCCGCCCACGCCTGCTCATTATGGATCAACGCACATTGACGCGGGCAGAAGGCATAGTGTTGCAGGGCGGAAAGGGGGATCAGGCGCGTGTCCTGATCTTTCCCCTTGGGTTTCGGTTGAAAGTGCGGTCATCTTTTTAAACGTTTTTTTAAAGCAGCTCTTCCACACTCACGCCATTCAGGCCGTCTGAAACCACGCTGATGTTGTAATCACCAAAACCGCTTGCAGGCGTACCTGATTCGCCATTTACGCGTTCGACTTTCACGGCGTCAAACAATTTATGTGCAGGCTGGCTGCCGAGTGCACTGTCGTGTTTGAAAACAATCAGTTTGCGCGCCGCCATTTCGCCACGGGCGGCGGAGCGGTCGTGTTCAAACATCAGCGTCAGAGCTTGCCAGAATTTGGCTAAATCATCGTCTGAAAAACCGGTTTTGGCGGCAAGGTTGGCGGAGATAAAACCGTGCACGCGGTAGAGCGCGTAAGGGACGATGTATTTGCGCCCCATGGTGCGTTCTTTTTTTCCAAGTCTTTTTCGTTGGTGACTGCCATGCGGGTGATGGAAACTTCCAGCGGCACTATCGGGTCGATGGATTGGGCGAACGCCAGTTGTACCGGGCCGCGCACTTGTCCGCTGTTGACTTCGGTGGTCATCACCGCGCCGAAAGTGCGGATATCAAAGAAGTTTTTACACATCCAAGCAGTAATGTCGCGGGCTTTGGCTTCGTCTTTGGGCAGTTTTTTTGGCTTCAGATTCAATGCCGAGTGCTTCATAAGCGCGTTTATTTTGCAGGTTTAACACGCTCTTTTCTTTGACGTAGATTTCGTAACCGACTTCGTTTTCGCTACTGATTTCTACAAAATTACGGATTTTTGCGTTTCAGGCAGACATCGGTTACCAAGCCTTTGCTGGATTCGGGATCGAGGCGCGGCATATTGCCCGCATCGGGATCGCCGTTGGGGTTGCCGTTGGTTACGTCAAAAAGTAAACAAATTCATAGCGGTTTTTGAATGGCAGACATTTTCTGGCTCCTTAGTTTTTCAATAGTTTCAGCGGTTTCTTTTTTTAGCAAAATAGCTTTGTTTTTGATGGTAATAGCCGATGGCGAAGCGGCCTTGCTCGTCAATACTCAAATGGCGCGGAAAGGTTTCGGGCAATTTGGCAATGATTTCGCCCAAATCTTTATCCAAATTCACCGCCATACCGGCTTTTGTCTTTACGCAAGCGCGAAAAATGGTGTTTTGCACCCGACAAAAGGCGCGGAAAAAAACCGAAAACGGCACGGCAGATGCAGAGCCGTAATAGCGGTCGGCAATACCGGCATTTAATTCGCCCAACGCCTGATATTGAATGCGCTCCAACACGGCAAACAGCCGCCCTAAAAAGATAGGCGCGATTCGGGCTTTCATTGTTTAAACTCATAGGAACTCCTTCTTCGATAAAACCTTTTTCTAAAACGCCGCTCTAATACGGCTTTCATCATTGCCACGCGCAGGCCATTCACATCGCCGTCGGCGCGGATTCGGGTAATCAGTTGCGACAGCAAGCTTAAGGGATATGGCGTGCCGCAAATCACGGCGCGGGTCATTTCGCCTGCCAACACGGGCGAGATGTTTTTCGCTTTTGCCCAATACAGCAGTTTGCAATAAGAGTCGACAAATAGACGGTGGCGTTTTTCCATGCGCAAGGCTCAATGGCTAAATCTTGCCAATGCTGCGCCAAATTTTTCGCCAGCTGCCCAAACGTAGTGTCCAGCCAAAACCGAACAGAAATCCGCGCGGCGTTAGGGGCAAGCCCTAAGATGTAAAAACGGGTATTGGCAGAGAGTTCAGGCGCAATTTCTTGCAGCGGGCGACCTTTGCCGATTTGTTCTAATACGTTGAAAACTTTGGCGCTTTCTTGTTCGTCATCCGGCGGCGTGAATACTTGCGCGAAGAAGCCTTCAGCAGCCTGCGCCGTAGCCTTATCATCCGCTTCCGCCCAAAAGACCGTGCTCGCGTCTCCGATGGTCAAGCAGTGATTGTTTTCGCGGCGCAACAGATAGTTCAGCGCGGTGGTGTAGGCAAAGGCGGACTGTTCGGAAACAGGCGCATTTGCGCCTTGCTCTTTACCAAAAGAGGCAAAAGGCTTCTTTATTGAACGAGATAATCGAACCGCCGGAACTTTGCCCGCCAAATACGCCTTTAATCGCCGGATGCAGCCGTGCAATCGGGGCTGTATCGCCGCTAATCAGGCACAAACCCTCAAAGCGTTTCGTCGCTTTTTCAGGCAGCCTGCCCACAAGGTTTGCGCGGCTTCGCGTTTATGAATAAGTGCGGTCGGTTTTTCAAGAGAAAATGCGATGTTGGCATCCAGCATTTCGGCAGGCAGATTTTCGGCAGCAAAATGTGCAGGCTGCCAGTTTTGCAGAAAACGGCACAAGGCTTGTAAGCCTTCATCCTTGCTGTTTTGCAGTAAATCGAGATGGGATTGCTTGAAGGCGTCAAAGGTTTTTTCAGACGACGTAAACGGTTTTTCTTTTGCTTCGGCTTTGTTTTTATTAGCTTCCACGCCAAGCGCGTAGGCGGTTTTATCCCACAAAAAAATTCGGCTTTGATACCCGACGTACGTTTTTTTCAGGGCGCGGCACGCTCATCAGCTTCGGCTGCGGCTTTTTTTATCGGCAGTCAGATTCGGCACAGCGGTTTTCAGACGACCTTCTTTATCCAACACCAAAAATCCAGCCGATTTTCTCCTCGCTAAAAGCCATAAGGCGGCACTTTCAGGGCTGCCCATTTCATCGGCTTCCACTGCCAAACGGCGGTAATAGCGGGCAAGGGACGCAAGAATCATGCTTTCACCTCCTCGGCGTAAAACGGCGGCACATCAATCACGCCGTCTTTCATTTGTGCGCGGAAAAAATGCGGCGTGTTGCCGTGATCAAAATCAATGTCGTGCAACATCCAGCCCAAATCACGGCTTGCCTCGTTTTCCGATAACGCCGACGGAGGCAGCGGCTCGCCTTCGTCAATCAACGCAAAATCGGCAGGGAAATTCACGCACGCCCAAACAAGGTTGCTGAAAGCATTGCCCCTTTTTCGCACGGCGTTTGAACATCTCAATATGCTTGGTAACGGTCTCATCCGCCCCCGCTTTTGCCGTCAGCACCGCATGGGCTTCAATCACATAAGCCACGTCTTTAAGCACTGTCGCCGCACGCTGTTGGCGGTCGTCTTCAATCAGCGTATATAAATCGGCAACGCTCTTACGCTTCATCGCGCCGCTGACCTTACCCGCTGAAATCTTGCCGCCCAACTCATTGCGCCGCATCGACTCAAACCGAATCGGCTTTAACACATAAATCCGGTCTATCACCCACCGAATCGCAGGCTTCCAATGCACCGCCGCCAAAAATCCCGCGCGCCGCCGACGGTGTGATGACATCATAAGACACCCGCTCCACCTTCATTTCCAGACGGGTAAAACAGGCATAATCGCCCCCAAATGTGTAGGCGGATTTGGTTCATTTTGGTTCTCCTTTTTGTCACACGCCCCTTCACAAGAAAGGGGCGGATTAGCTGACTAATCTAACTACTTTAGTTTCAATCCACGCACGGTTAAGTGCGAAAGGTTTTCAGACGACCCTAGAAAACAACGAAAAAAATTGACCGCACTTTTCAAGCCATTTCAGTCTTCTTGATCTTCAGGGTGAGATCTCAGGAGTTGCAGACACCCATCCATCTCTAGCAGGGGCTGCTCTAGAACAACGTAGAGTTGCACCTTCAGTTGTAAGTACCGAAGCTCCACGATGTATTAGAGCCCTTACAACTGCCTTCCGGGGATGATCTTTATCTTCTTTAGCTGAACTAATTACTGCAGTAAATTTTTTTGTCTTCCCTCTTGCGGAGAAGGTAATTTCTGTCCGCAAATCTCATCAAGTAATTCAGAAGAAACATTTCTTCTGGAGCCGTGGTGAGGAACTTGAAAAATAATTGATACCCGGTAAAGAAACAAATAAAATTATTGATCAAATAATTTTTAGCTTCTTCAAGGCCTCACGTCCAGCGTCCCCTGTTAGCATAATTTTTCTGATTATTTAATTCGGCATATTGAACAATACTCATGTTATTCTCTGCACTAGTCGGCTCTTTTGATAGATTCTCCTCTCCCCATACCGCTCGGACAAAACTTTTAACGGATTCAAACACTGAAGCCAACACAGCGAAGCTTTCTTGCACAGAGCTTAGCCTCAGGTGTTTTTCTCAGATTGTGCAATTAAATCAAGGTATCTTTCTTTTTGTTGGGGCTAAGACAATAAACTCTCCAATTCTTGCACCTTGAAAAAGGTGCTTTAATCAGGATTCCCTTACGATTAGCAATTTCTTCTAGTGCAGCAATATTTGAATAGCACTCTTTTTAGCCTGTCAGCCAACCGTTCCACACTGCTCAATCTGGCGAACCGATCAATTAATTCATCGGTATAATCCCAAGGTTTGAGCATCCATAATTCACCAACCTCACATTTTTTTCTAAAACTTCTATCAACCCACGAGCATGATCCCCATCGTTGTGCGTTAAAACCACTCGTTCAATTTTTATTAGTACCATAATATTTCTCTATATGCTGAACAACTTTACTTCCCATATCTTTAAATCCACCATCTACAACGTGTATGGATTGCACCCCATTCTTACAATAACGAATAGTAATAGCATCCCCACTTTTTGCAGCTTCAACATCTAAAAAAATCTATTTCAAAAAAATCATTCATTTGACGTTCCTTTTTTTATTGGAAACCCTTGAAGGAGAAATCCCCCAAACTGTTTCACCAATGCTTTCTATTTTTCTTTATAAAGTTATCAACATTTAACCCACTTAAAAAAAGCCAAAGACCAAATGCTTAATTGGTTGATTTCAGATTGTCCCGAAGAGTTGAATAGTACTAATCCCGCTTTTTATAAAAAGATAGCTAACACCTCCAACAACTATACTTAGCAGTGGTCGTAACACATACCAAACAATCCAATTTTTCATCCCATTCTTTTTTTAACGCAAGCTTGCAAATAAATCGCTCTTAAGCAATATACATTTCCTCCTATTCCTCCGATTAAGATACAACCTAATAAGGTTTCAAAATGACTAAAAACAATCTGGCGTGTTGCCAAATTTCAAATAAAAAAAGGCAACCTGAAAAAAATAAATAACCATATCACTAGGTAGATTGTTACGCTGACCAAGTATTTTTTTGGGTGTCCATTGAAATGGATTAACTTCATTACTCATCGTCCAACTGTTCCTCCCAAAAAGCTGTTTCAGTTCATATGCTACTCTCATCCAACAAAACAATCAACTTTTAAAGAAGTTAAATTAAAAAAATCAAAACTATCCCCTTTCAAAAACTCCGCATCCTCCCAACTCAACCCCGCCACTTCATCATACAAATCCAGTCCGATCAGCGTATAAAACTGTTTGCCGAAGTTTTTCTCGTTAATCGGTTCGATACGCCCTGCTTTATACAAGGCAGCGAGGGCTTTTTCGGGGATTTGGACGATGTAGGGTTGCAGTTTGCGTAAGAGTCCGCCGATGTGGTCGGCGTGATGCAGGCTGCTAATGAGGGTTTTCGGTATCAACATCGAACGGAATAATCAGCGGCTGCATATGGCTTTCGATCATGCGGAATTTGTCAGCGATGGTTTGGAATGGGAAATCGAGGCTTTGTCCTGTATCGTTGTGCATTTTCAGGATTTTTTTATTGTCCAGTTCACTGCCTTTTAATTGATAAAGCTCGGCGAAGTAGGCGGCAACGGCTTGGGTGGATAAGAGGTCGTCTGAAAACTCATCGGCAGTCAAGCGCATAACGGCGGCTTGGGTAGCAAGTTCAGGCGGGGCTTTCCATTGTTCTTCGGGTGCGAATATCCAGACAAAGCTGTTTTCAGAGGACCTTTTTGCCTTCGCGGTTGCAACGTCCGGCGGCTTGCGCAACGCTGTCTAAGCCTGCTTCGGCGCGCATCACCAGCGGAAAATCCACATCAACGCCGGCTTCAATTAAGGAGGTGGCGATGACGCGGCAGGGTTCGCCGTTTTTCAGACGACCTCGAATTTCGTCCAGTTTTTTTGGCTGCGGTGTTTGGCGCACATTAAGGTGGTCAGGTGGAACGTGCCGTCAAGGTGTTTAGCCTGGTCATACAAACTGCGGGCATGGCGGCGATTGTTGACGATGACGAGCATTTGCGGGTGTTCGGCAAGTTTGGCGAGCAAGTCGGCGTCGGTTTGTGTGCCGATGTGTTGCACGGTGGTGCGGCGCAGTTTGTCGAAAAAGTGCGGTCGGTTTTGGGGCGATTTCGAGCACGTTTTCAAAGCCGCGATAGAAGCCGTTTTTCGGCTTGCACGGCTGGTTGGGTGGCGGTGCACATGACGACGCTGCAGCGGTAGTTTTGTGCCAATTCTTTGATGGCTTGCATAATGGGTAGCAAAAGATTGAGCGGTAGCATTTGCGCTTCATCAAGGATGATGACGGAGCCTGCGATGTTGTGCAGCTTGCGGCAGCGCGAGGAGCGGTCGGCAAAGAGGGATTCGAAGAATTGCACGGCGGTGGTCACGACAATCGGCGCGTCCCAGTTTTCCGAGGCAAGGCGCAATTTGTCTTTGGTGGCCTCATTTTGCAGCTTGCCATCGTCGAAGGTGCTGTGGTGCTCCAACACGGCTTGTTCGCCCAATTCGCCAAAGGCTTTGCGGAATTCGGAGGCATTTTGTTCGATGATGCTGGTGAACGGGATGACGTAAATCACGCGACGCATGCCGTGATGTTTGGCGTGTTCCAGCGCAAACGCCATGGAAGTGAAGGTTTTACCGCCGCCGGTAGGTACCGTGAGCGTGAACAGCCCTTGCGGTTGTGTCGCTTGTTCTACGGCATAATCAAGAATTTCACTGCGCAGGCGGTTTAAGGCGGCATTACGTTTTTCGGCTTCGGTTTGTTTTGAAGCTTGGGCGACACGTCGTCTGAACTTGTTGATAAATTGATTGAAATTGTGTTGTAAGGCGTTTAAATCAGGATAACCGCCGCGCTCGATGGCTTTGTTTTCTAGATTTGAATAAAAGGCTTCAGTGTCGAGATAATCGGCATCCACCAAGCAGAAATAGAGCATTCGGGTGAAGAAGGCGTAGGAGAAAAAAGGATGATGCGCGTCTGCTTTGAGTGGCGGTGCGGACAGGGTTTGAGGGAGCTTGATTTCTTGTTGCCACAGGTTATCGAGAGCGGGAATATCTGCGCCGAATTGCAAAGCCAAACGCTGCTTTAACGTGCGACGGTTATCGCCTTCACCATTTCCATTTGCTAATCCGGCATGGTGCCCCGCAATGCAAAACGCCATCAGCTTGCCGATAACACCGCCCCAATGCTCGACAGCAATTTTGGCTCCAGCAGTAGCATGATCGACTGAAGGGCCACCATGTAATCGGTGGTTAAAAGCTTCTGAATATTTCCCTAAATCGTGAAGCTGTCCCGTTTGGCAGGCAATTTCCTGCGCTCCGAATACATGGGCAAACTCCACCGCCATTTCCCCAACATTGACTGAATGGCTTTGTAAGGTTTGCCAGTATTCGTAAGGCAAGAGATTGCCGAGTTCGTCTTGCGCAGAATGGGCGTAGTAGATAGGCTTAGTAAACATAAAAAAATAATCCCTTATATTTATGATTATTATTTAACCTAACCTACTCCTAATCCTCTTTTAATTCAACAACGTTTACATTGATACATTTTTTTAGATTAAATCATTCAAATTTTTGAATAATATGATACTAATGACGACCGCCAAAAGGTGGTTTTGCAAACCAAATCACAATAAATAAGCCTAAGAATCCCATAGCTGATAGCCAAAAATATTTCATTTGCGCCAATAATAAATCCTTGCGATGTTATTTGTTGAGCGAGGTAAGCTGAAGTTTGGGTATCACTTAAAACCAAATTGATTCATTTGATGGTAAAAAAACTTTGGGAAATGGGATTATAAGGATTAATGTGTTCTGTTAATTGAGTATGGTGAATAGCTTCACGGTTATACCACATAAATGTGGTTAAAGATGTCCCAACAGAACCCGCTAAAGTTCTCAAGAAATTAAATAAGCTAGATGCAGAAGCCATTCTATGCGCAGGTAAGCCAGATAACGTTATTGTAGTAAGTGGCATAAAGAAACAGGCCACAGCCAAACCTTGCACTAATTGTGGTAAAAGCCACATCAGCAAAAAGTCATTGATGGCTCGAAAGTCACCGCTCGCCAATAAAATGTTATTGCATATACAATAAAACTTATCGTCACTAAAATTCGCATATCGATCTTATAACCGAAACGCCCAATAATCGGTGAAAGTAAAATTGGGAATAATCCAACTGGGGAAGCCGCAAGCCCTGCCCACGTTGCGGTGTAATGGAAGACTTGTTGTAGTAAGAGCGGAATTAATACCACAGAACCTAAATAAATCAAAAAAAGGCTAAACTGGTACATAAACACCCTACGCTAAAAATTACGAGAATGGAAAAGGGAAATATCTACCACAGGATTGTCATCTGTTGGTTCCCAAATAATTAATGCAATCAGACAAACGACAGCAACAACGGCTAATATAATAATTTCATTAGAATTAAACCAATCTTGCTCACGCCCCTGATCAAGCATTAATTGCAAACATCCCACGCCTAAAAACAAGTAGAATTAAACCGACTTTATCAATGGGTTGATGAACAATTTCACTTTCTCGGCTACCCAAAATCTTCCAGCTGATTAGCACAACTAATAAACCAATCGGAACATTGATAAAGAATATCCATCCCCAGTGGATATTATCACTAATCCATCCGCCTAAAATTGGGCCAAAAAAATAGGTGCAACAACAATAGTCATTGACCAAAATGCCAATGCCATTCCACGTTTTTTTCTGGCGGGTAATTATTTAATAATAAACTTTGCGAAAGAGGAATCACAGGGCCTGCGACAGCACCTTGAATGACGCGAAAAAAATAATTAATGCCTCAAGACTATCTGCAATCCCACAGAGCCAAGAAGAGACAACGAATAAAAAAAGTTGAGACTAAAAAAATAACCGCACTTCGCCAAAACGTTTTTGCTAACCAACCTGTTATTGGAATAGAAATCGCATTTGCAACCCCAAAAGAAGTAATTACCCACGTACCTTGACTAAAAGATGCGCCAAGATCACCCGCAATAGTAGGAATCGCCACATTTGCAATCGTAGAATCTAATACCTGCATAAAGGTGGCAAGAGATAAAAGCCAGTGTTAATAAAATCAGCGCACCACCTTGAATAGGTGGGAGTTTTTGTGGAATTATCCATAACACCGCCTTAATGGCTGTTTTGCTGAATGATAGATTCAATCAAATTTTCTACCGCACTTTCATCATATTTAAGTGTATCAGTAGCAAATAACGTTTTCGGTTCTGATTTTTTTCTCGTAGCATTGGGCCAGATGAATCAGAAATTCTTACTTTAGCCGTTGCAGAAAGACCAATTCGTAATGGGGTTTCAGCAAATTGTTGTGGATCTAATTTAATTCGCACAGGTACACGTTGCACCACTTTAATCCAGTTACCAGTCGCATTTTTGTGAAGGTAAAAGTGAAAACGCATTGCCAGTCCCCATTTCAATTCCATTTATTACACCATCAAATTCTTTATTTTTACCATATAAATCAAAATGAATTTTTTTACTGGCTGGCCAATGCGCATATTCGTTAATTGGGTTTCTTTGAAGTTAGCTTCTAGCCACATTTGTTCATTAGATACCACCGCCATTAACGCGCCACCCACTGAAACAGCTTGCCCAACCTGGGCATTACGACGCGCCACATAGCCATCAATTGGACTTCTAATTTTTTTGTACGTTGTAAATTTAACCACGCCTGTTTGAGCGAACTCATTGCATTCTGTATTTGCGGTTGTTGACGTAGTGGAACGTTACTCAATAAAAGCCTGATTAGCAGCTAATTGGTTTCTAGAGGAATTTAAATTTGCTTTGGAAATCTCAACGGCTTCTTTTTGCATGTTGGAAAGATTCTTTATCAATCGCGCCCATTTTTTTCAAGTTGAACACGGCGCGCCAAATTGCCTTAGTGCTTGAGCTAAAGAAATTTCATTGGCGTGCACAGCTGATTGTAATTGCTGCACAGTGAAACTGAGTTGTTCTACCTGACGCACAGCATTAGCGAGATTGCTTTTTGGCCTGTTCGAAACTCAGTTTTGCATTCGTATCATCCAATTCAACTAGAATATCACCTGCATGGACTTTATCCATATTGTCAGCATTAATCTTCGCTACATTACCCGCAACTTGTGATGACACCATTACTTGATTTCCACCCACATAAGCATCTTCTGTTTCTTCAAAATCCTTCAAGAAGAAAAACCAATACAAAGCACAAGCAATACTTAAAATAAGTAAAATAACGATAAAAAAATACCGAGACTTTTTTTACGTTTTTGCCTGATTAGGAATATCAGATTGTTTAATTTCAGCCATAAATTAATCCTAAATTAGGAATAGCTCTCAAAAAAATTAACTCATTCAAAAATTTAAAGCTAATCTTTAAACGCTATCAAAGATCGAAATGCTTCATTATGAAACTTTATAAAAAGGAACTCAATATAGATAAAGTTTAAAAATAGTTTTTTTAAATTGATTCAATAGATTTCAATCGTCGAAACCTTTTTGTATGATACCCGAGAAATTTATTTCAACCAAACGATTATTTACTTTACAAGGAGTATTCTATGAGTTCTCAATGTCCTTTTTCACATTTAAGTGGCTCTAATCTCACCATGGGTAACGGTGCCCCTGTTGCCGATAACCAAAACAGCTTAACAGCAGGACCTCGCGGCCCATTACTTGCACAAGATTTATGGTTAAATGAAAAACTAGCAGATTTTGTGCGTGAAGTAATTCCTGAGCGCCGTATGCACGCGAAAGGTTCTGGTGCTTTTGGTACCTTTTACTGTCACACACGATATTACTAAATATACTCGTGCAAAAATTTTCAGTGAAGTTGGCAAAAAAACAGAAATGTTCGCACGCTTTACCACTGTTGCGGGTGAACGTGGTGCAGCAGATGCTGAACGTGATATTCGTGGTTTTGCATTAAAATTCTATACTGAAGAAGGTAACTGGGACTTAGTGGGTAACAACACTCCGGTATTCTTCTTACGTGATCCACGTAAATTCCCAGACTTAAACAAAGCAGTAAAACGCGATCCTCGCACTAATATGCGTTCAGCAACAAACAACTGGGATTTCTGGACATTATTACCGGAAGCGTTACATCAAGTTACTATTGTAATGAGCGAGCGTGGCATTCCAGCAAGCTATCGTCATATGCATGGTTATGGTTCACACACTTATAGTTTCTGGAATGAAGCTGGCGAACGCTTCTGGGTTAAATTCCATTTCCATACTCAACAAGGTATCAAAAACTTAACCGATGCAGAAGCTGCTGCAATCATCGCCAATGATCGTGAAAGCCACCAACGTGATTTATATGAAGCAATTGAACGCGGTGACTTCCCTAAATGGAAACTATTTGTACAGATCATGCCTGAAGCTGATGCTGAAAAAGTGCCTTACCACCCATTTGACTTAACAAAAGTATGGCCGAAAAAAGATTATCCATTAATTGAAGTAGGTGAATTTGAACTTAATCGTAACCCAGAAAACTTCTTTGCTGATGTAGAGCAATCTGCTTTTGCACCAAGCAACTTAGTTCCAGGTATCGGTGCAAGCCCAGACAGAATGTTACAAGCACGCTTATTCAACTATGCCGACGCACAGCGTTATCGTTTAGGCGTAAACTATCGTCAAATTCCGGTTAATCGTCCACGTTGTCCAGTACACAGTAACCAACGCGATGGTCAAGGCCGTGTTGATGGTAACTACGGAAGCTTACCACACTATGAACCAAACAGCTTCAACCAATGGCAACAACAACCTGATTTTTGCAGAACCACCTCTTCGTATCAATGGTGATGCTACATTCTGGGATTATCGCCAAGATGATAATGACTACTTCAGCCAACCACGTGCATTATTTAACTTAATGAATGCTGAACAAAAAAACAAGCATTATTTAATAATACTGCAGCGGCAATGGGGATGCGCCTGACTTCATCAAATACCGTCATATCCGTAATTGTCACTGGTGTGATCCAGCATACGGCGCTGGTGTTGCAAAAAGCATTAGGATTAACAGTAGAAGATGCATTAAAAGCTCGTGATACTGATCCCGCATTAGGACAAGGTGGATTGTTATAATTGTAATCAGTTTTTACTGATAAAGAAAAAAACGGAAGTGACGTGCTTCCGTTTTTTTATTTGCCTATAAATTTAGACATGAAAATGATACAATCCGCAAAATTTTTATAAAAAGGAACTATGAATGGCTCGTAAGAAAAAAACACGTCGCATCACTGATGTTATGCCAATCCGTAAAAGCGGATAAGAAACCCGAAATCTCTAACTCTCGTCCAGGAAAAAACTCACACGTTATGAATTAGATGCCAAAGCACGTGAAGATAAGAAAAAAACGAAAACATAAAGGTTTAGCATCAGGTTCTCGTCATAAGCGCAATAGAAGACAAAACGAACAAAAATCCAACAAGAAATTAAAGATCCTAAAATTGGTAGCAAGAAAAAGTACCATTAATTGTGGAATTTGTTAATAAACCAGAAAAAGGACAAACGATTCCTGTCGTAAAACAGGTGAAAAAAAGTTAGATCCAATGCAAGAGCTTGAAAAAGCTTGAAAATAATGAGATTCTGAATGAATTATTAGATGCCTTAGATGAAGGTAAAGCAATTACCAAAAGCAGATCAACAATTTGTGGATGAATGTCTCGAAAAGAATTGCCGAATTAATGGAAGAACTAGGCATTGAAGAGGAAGACGAAAACGAAGATGATCTATACCGCACTTTTGAACGTATTGATATTAATCAATTTAGATAATCTATGATTTGGATCATTATTTTTAAGTATTATTGCACTTATTGTTGTTCTAGGGTTAAGTGGATATGCAATTCGCTTACTAAAACAGCTAACACAACAAAAACATTATGATAGCTAAATCCAAAGCGATAAGGGAAGCCAGCTTAAAGGAAAGTATTGAAATCATTGCTCGAGCAATGCAGTCTGGCGAATGTAATCACTCAGAAGGTGTAATTCGCCTTACCATGTTATTAATGCCCTTTGGTAAAACGCTTACTCCATACCCAAGTATGGCGCAATTACATGAAATCGTACATAACATGCCAACTCATGATGCTCGTAAACAATTAGAAAAAGAAAGAATGCGTTTAGATTTAGCACGTGAAAGAGCCGAAGCCAAATTTGAACACGAAATTAAAGAAGAATTACGTCAGTTTTTAGACGATATTAAACAGATTGGAGTGATTTAATGTCAGAAATTATTTGGGATAGCGCACTTATTCAAAAATACAACCAATCAGGCCCGCGTTATACCTCCTATCCTACAGCCCTAGAATTTAATGAAAATTATACTGAGCAAGATTTTTGAAGCTGCCGTAAAAAACGCTATCCAAATCGTCCGCTCTCTTTATACGTTCACATTCCCTTTTTGTCACCAGCTCTGCTATTTCTGTGCCTGTAATAAAGTGATCACTCGCCATCAACATAAGGCTGATATTTATTTAGATTACCTTGAAAAAGAAATTAGTGCACGCTCAGCATTATTTAAACATCGTCTCGTTACCCAAATTCACTGGGGTGGCGGTACACCCACCTATCTGAGTGAAACCCAATCAGCTCGTTTAATGGCAATGCTAAAAAAACATTTCACAGTATCTGAGACAGCTGAAATTTCAATTGAAATCGATCCTCGTAGAATTGAACTTTCTATGCTTGATCATCTACGTCACCTTGGTTTTTAACCGCATGAGCATGGGTGTACAAGACTTTAATAAAGATGTGCAAAAAGCGGTAAATCGTGAACAAGATGAAGATTTTATTCATGCGTTGTTAGATCACGCTAGAGAATTAGGCTTTCAATCAACTAACCTTGATTTAATTTATGGTTTGCCATTACAAACTGTAGAGAGTTTTTATGTTCACTCTTGAAAAAGTAATTGCACTCAATCCAGATCGATTAAGTGTCTTTAATTATGCGCATTTACCAAGTCGCGTACCAGGACAAGCAAAAATTAAAGAATATCAACTGCCCGCACCAGAAACAAAACTAACCATTTTGCAAAAAACGATCGAAACACTAGGTAATGCAGGTTATAAATTTATCGGTATGGATCACTTTGCTAAACCTCATGATGAACTTGCCATTGCACAGGACCAAGGCGTATTGCACCGAAACTTTCAAGGCTACACAACGCAAGAAGAATGTGATTTATTAGGACTTGGCGTGTCTTCTATTAGCTTATTGGGTGATACTTACGCACAGAATGAAAAAGACTTAAAGCGCTATTATGCCCTCATTGAAGAACAAGGCAATGCTCTACATAAAGGATTAGCATTAACACAAGAAGACTGCTTACGCCGTGATGTTATTAAACAATTAATTTGTAATTTTAAACTCGATTTCTCACCGATCGAGGCGCAATATAATATTCAGTTTGCCACTCACTTTGCCGAAGATTTAGCACTACTAAAACCATTAATCGATGATGAGCTCATCAAACTCACGCATACGGCTCTCCAAGTTTCGCCAAAAGGAAGACTATTAATTCGTAACATCTGTTTGTGTTTTTGATACTTACTCACGTGAAGCAGCAAAAACGTCAGCAATTTTTCAAGAATAATATAACAAAAAGTGCGGTAAAAATTTTACCGCACTTTGTCATTTATGAATGCAACAAATTATAAATATTCCTTTTAATACTTGTACTGATATTAAATAACTCTCTTGCAATCTCTATTTTTAAAAATTTTGCTTTTTCCAAAATAATATTGTATTTTTTATTATTTTTCTAGCTTTACTTAATTAATTTTTAAATTAAGAATTATATAAATTTAATGACTTAATCTATAAAAAGCTTGTCACTTGATATAATCCCTATCCTTCTTAGAAATGAATGCAAACTTGGAAATAGTGTTAAAACAAGAAGTTTTATTAAGCGCTTCTTATTTTTGAATTTTTTTAATAACATAGTCATCAATATCTTTTTTATCTAATTTATTAACTGATATTTTTTTCTCTAGCTCTATTTTTGATACTCTCTAAATAAATGAGAATTTATTTGTGCAGATGACTTTCCATTATTTATTATTCTCCAGTAATAATTTGGCTTTTTCCAAATATTGGATATTTGCATTATTTGAAATAGCTCTACAGTAAAAATCATATTCTTCACATGTGATAAAACTTTCATCGTAACCACCCTATCTTCTCCCATAAGAATCTCTTATATATCGAACATGAAGGAATGAATTTTCCATCAAAAAAATATTCTAGCTTTAAAGTATCATCTAGTTGGTAACTATATTTACTATCTCCAAATACATAAAGATCTCCAAATAAAAGATCATATTCATTACTAGATGTAATTTTTAATATATAATGATATAAAATCACTTACTATATCATCTGAATCTAAAGGAAAAAAATATACTCTCCAACTGCAACTTTTATCCCAGTATTCTTTGCTGCCGCCTGCCCTCTATTGTCTTGATTTATAATTTTTAATATTCTCCAAATTTTTCTAAAAAAATCTAAAAGTAGAGGTATTGCTTGATCCATCATTAACAATTATTATTTCAATTCTTTCCTGACTAATTACTTTAGTATTTAATTCTTTTTTTAATACTATTTAGACATTCAATTAATAGTTCTTTTTCTGTATTATAAACTGGAATTATAATAGATAATAGAATATTATTCATAAAAATCTCCTTTCATATAATTAATTATTTAAGTTAAAAACTACTCTTTTTATGCTAGTGATTAAATTGAATAATTCTCTATAGATAATTATTTTTTAACGATTTAAATTTCTTCTGCTTTTTCAAAAATAGTTGATTCAATTTCATAATCTGCCTCTAAGCAAAAACGGTACAATTGCATAAGGTGGGACTTTATTTTCAAAAAGCGATCCATTGTAACATCTACAGTTAAATACCATTCTTGGCTTTGCGCTAAAAATTTCTTAGCCGCTTTGGGTGTTAAATAATAACCTGTCGCACCAATAAAACCTTTACTAAATTGATAAACAGAGAAATGCCCAAAATCCGCCACTAATTTTTCTTTTATTTTTTTAAACGATCAGGCTGTAGCCAGAAAAAAACTCAAAGGTATTTTTTTCTCACTATTAATAAAAATCAAGCACGTCTAGAAAATTATCTTTAAACTTAGCGTCATCTTCCAACACTATAATTGGGCTACCTAACTCAACACATTTTTTCCCACATTGAATAATGGCTAGCATAGCACCCTAGTTGATTGAGTGTGAGTGGATACCCTTTCACATTCAGTCTCTTTTTTTCTCGTTATAATGTTGGAATAAGGGGTGATTCGGATTTTTCTTTTTCCATTAATTGCCTTAAAAGAAATGAATAGCCTGTTCTGTGTTATCCAAAAATAATCGATCAAACTGAGCCTGCATATAAGCTTTACGATCAGTAGATTTTTCTAGATTTATGATGTAAATTGGCATTAGAGACATAATTTCTCCATATTATTTAAATGGAATAATAAATTTCTGCTTATTTCTTTTTAGCAGCAATCCTTTTTATGTTTAGTAAATAATCTTATTATATTTTCTAATACTGTCCTTTTTTTCTTTTTACTTCATTTGCTTTTTGAATAACAATTCTCTCGCTTTGTAACGAACTATCTAATTTACTTTTTGACTTATTTAACTGTAATTCTTGAACGCAAATGCCTGGAAATAATTGGTAAATTTTTTTAATTCAGGATTTTTTTAATACTTTCTTCAAATATCATCCTATCAATAGCATCAAGCTCACCTGCTTCTAGAGACTTAAGCCAAGACATAAGATAAATGATCATAGAACGAGAGATTACATATCCAGCTGTACCATATTGAACTTCGTTTAATCTTTTAAACAGCCGGTTTTTTTATAAGCTGGTATTAGAGTTTCTTCATAAAAAAAGATGGTTTTAAAAAAATGTCTCTAATCTCAAGATAAAATTCTCACTAAAAATTAAACCGCTCTTTGAGCCATTCGTCTTCAGCTAAAAAAATCATGAGCATTTTGACCTAATAATATATCGTCTTCAAAGATATAAATATAAGGCAAATTGTCGTCAATACACTTTTGCCAAAGTATCCAATGACTCATAAAACAAGCTTTTTCACCTTCAGTTAATTTTTGCATATGTAAGATTTGGTAAATGAGTTTGAATAAGTTGGGTAAGCTTTTCTGATGGCATAACTGCATCATAAAAATTCAAATGGAATTTTTATGGTAATCAAATTCCTGCCTTATATGTTTTCTACGTTTACTGGCAGAAATTAGACTAATTATATAATTTATGTGCATAAATGAGATTCCTAATAGATGCCATATTTTTATTTTTATCTTTAATTTTTTTCTATTAAATTTATTTAGTTTAGAAAATAAAGAGATATCTTCAAACTTATTGTTCCAAGAATTCGGTGTATTTATTATATTATTAATTTCTTTTTAATAAGCTATATCCTAGCTGACTATTAGTATGATCACAACTTTTTATGCCAAAACTTGGTTTCACCACAATAATGATATATAACAATTGGCATTTCTGTTTTTAGATTTATAACCTTTTTTTATAAGGTGTCTTTCTGATGGAGTAAAGTTGAATCTATTATTAATAAATTTTACTTTACCTTTTAAAATTCCATTTAGAACATCCTGATCTTGATACTTAATGATCTCTTTGTATTCTAGAAGCCAGTCAATAGAATTTTTTTAATATGCTATCCTCTCTCCATTTATTAAAATTTATCAATAAAACACCCGCATTAAAAGTAAGTAGAGCAATCTAATCCTATCTTATTTTTATACTCTGAGTTTTTCTATATCTATAAATGTATCTTGACAAGCAGCTAAATAATAATCATCTATATTTGTATTCCAAAAGCTCATCTAATGAACCATTTGTTAACGTATCAACATCGATATAAATTGCTTTATCAATATATTTAATATACTCAGATAAATTTAATCTTGCATATGTTGCAAATGAAATATAATCAATTGTTTTTGGAAAAATTAATAAAATCGTTATTATCAATAGGTATGAAACTTATTTTTTTCCATCATAACAATCTACAATTCTTACTATACAATCTTTATTTAATTGACTAATACCTAAATCTAAAACATAAAAACTTACCTTACCATTAGTCTTTAATATACTAAGTATGCTTATTGCCAGATAAGGAGAATAATTATCATCTGATGAAAATATAATATTCATATACTATACTAATTCCATTATAATTTTTTCTTAGAATCATTTTTGAAATTTACTAATGCTGTGAACACGTTTTACATATTCAATCCCTTTAATCCCCTTATAATTTCTTTTGATCATCATCAATCATTAATTCTTTGATTGCATGAACATATAAATCAACTTTATCAAACCCATCACCTAAAAACATCTCCAACATAAATACCAAATTTAGATGTTAATTCTTCAGGGTTTCGATTACTAACTAATACTGTTCCATAAGATAATGCCTCTAAAAAAAGAAATAGGCAAAAGCTTCATGAATGGATGTATTAACTAAAAATCTTAGCATCTTTAAGAAACTGTTCTTTTACCTCTCCATCAACATGCCCTAAAAATGTAGGTTATCAATATTCATGTACTGCTTCATAATATCCGAGTTTTTCTCAGATTCTCTAAAAAGTCTGCCCTAACATATAAAAAAATCATATTCAGGCATCCTTTTAGCTATTTCACAAAACAACCATCCTCTTTTTTACCGATTCAATTCTCCCCAAAAAAATATTATTATGTCTTTTTTTACAATAGCTACTTAAATCAAAAATTATTATTAATTTCAATAGGATTAGGTAGATACGTAATATCTACCGAATCATCTAAATGATAAAGATCTCTAGCTTTTTGATTTAAGAAATAGCCTTGGGAAACAAATTTTTATTCTGTTATCATTTGATAACCTATGTACTAGGTCATCAAATTTTCTGATTGTAATATGAAGTTTCAGGAAAAAAAGTTTAACGGTATTGATCTCATCCCACTCATACATTGGTCTAGGATCTTGAATCCATAAAATTAACTTCTTATTTATATTTTTTCATTTTGGAGCACAAAATCATAAGTTAATTCGATAGAAAGGTATATATCGTAATTTTGTCTTCTCAACCACCATTTAGCAAATAAAAGATTTCTTAGGTAAAAAAATAGACATCCACATCATCTACCTTTATCTTTTCAGCACGAAATCTTTTACTGCTACTCTTTCCTAACAATACATCCAATTGAATATTATCATCAGGGTAAATACTTCGCAATTAATCTTCTGGCCAAAAAGCCATAACCACCATAAGCAGTTCCTGCACCTCCAAAAAAACTCATCAATAATTAATCCAACTTTAATTTTTTTCATATATATAACCGATAAATTTAAAATAGCTATTATAATTCTATACGTTCTTCGGATAAAACAAAACCCCACCATCTGGCAGGGTTTCGAAGCAAGTTCAAATTATTTTGTGCTTGGAATTTTTGAAACAGCTGTTAAAGCGTTCAACACGACCGCCAGTATCTACAACACGTTGTTTACCTGTGTAGAATGGGTGGCAGTTACCGCACACATCAAGGTTGATATCTTTACCTAAAGTTGAACGAGTTTTGATCACGTTACCGCAAGAGCAGGTTGCCGTGATTTCTTTATATTCTGGGTGAATACCTTGTTTCATAGAAAACCTCAAAATGAAGCCACGCCGCTATAAGAACTTTCTCCCTACACCGCGTGAATGAATAATACGCCATATTTGGCACCAAATAGACTGCGAATTATACTGAAAAAAACATAGATAAACAAGCCCCATTTTAGTGTAGAATCAAAAACATTCTTAACAAAGCTTTTTCCTTATGCAAGCACAATCTTCAATCCATACTTCTTTTTGCCAAATCTGTTTTGGCTTGGTACGACAAATTCGGGCGTAAGAATTTGCCTTGGCAACAAGATAAAAACGCTCTATGGCGTATGGCTTTCTGAAGTAATGCTACAGCAAACACAAGTAGCCACTGTTATACCTTATTTTTAAGCAATTTATAAAAACATTCCCCTCTATTACCGCACTTGCTAATGCATCACAAGACGAAGTCTTACATTTATGGACAGGCTTAGGCTATTATGCGCGTGCACGTAACTTACATAAAGCAGCCCAAAAAGTGCAGGATGAATTTAATGGGAATTTTTCCAACTAATTTTTGAACAAGTATGGGCATTGCCTGGCATAGGGCGCTCCACAGCGGGTGCTATTTTTATCTTCCGTTTTTAAATCAACCTTACCCCATTTTAGATGGTAATGTAAAACGTGTACTTGCCCGATACTTTGAGGTGGAAGGCTGGACGGGTGAAAAAAAGTGGAAAATTACCTGTGGCATTTAACTGAACAAGTCACGCCTGTAACACGCGTTGCTGACTTTAACCAAGCGATGATGGATATTGGTGCAATGGTATGCACACGAACAAAACCAAAATGTGAACTTTGCCCTTTAAATGAGGATTGTTTGGCGAATAAACATGAAAGTTGGGATCAATTTCCAAATAAAAAAACCTAAAAAAACCCTACCAGAAAAAAAGAGACCTATTTTTTTAATATTATCAAACAAAGGAAAAGTTTGGTTAGAACAAAAGAGAAAATTCGGGGTTATGGGGAGGATTATTTTGCTTTCCTCAATTTGAGGATAAATCAACGTTATTGAACCACCTCATACAAGAAGGTATTTCCCATTATCAATCCTGGCCAAGTTTTTCGACATACTTTTTAGTCATTTTTCATTTAGATATTCACCCAATTTACGCAGAAGTTAATGATAATTTACATATTGAACAAGAAAACGATGATTGGCGTAAAATCACGGAAAACCCAAAAGAATATCAATCAAATCTATCCAGTGCGGTCAAATATTGGTATGATCCGCAAAATCCTGAACAGATCGGGCTTGCTCAACCGGTAAAAAAATCTTTTTAATTCAATTTGTAAGGAATCATTATGGCAAGAACAGTATTTTGTGAATATCTTAAAAAAAGAAGCAGAAGGTTTAGATTTCCAGCTCTATCCTGGTGAACTCGGAAAAACGTATTTTTGATTCAATCAGCAAACAGGCTTGGGGAGAATGGATCAAAAAAACAAACGATGTTGGTTAATGAAAAAAACTCAATATGATGAATACCGAGCATCGTAAATTATTAGAACAAGAAATGATCAATTTTTCTGTTTGAAGGAAAAAGATGTGCATATTGAAGGTTATGTTCCACCATCAAATTAATTGACTGTAACACAATGAAAAAGTATTTATTATTAGCATTACTGCCTTTTTTTATATGCTTGTAGCGACTCTCCGAACCGCAGTATTAATTACGATGAAGCCTTTGCAAAAAGATACACAAAGGTTTAGACATTCTTACTGGACAATTCTCACATAATATTGATCGTATTTGGGGTGTAAATGAATTATTAGTGGCCAGCCGTAAAGATTACGTAAAAATATACCGATTCTTTTTATACACGTAGCCACGTAAGTTTTGATGAAGGTAATATTGTCGATGAAACACAACAAGACCTTAATCGTTTACATAATGCAATTGTTCATACTTTATTAATGGGAGCAGATGCAAAAGGAATTGATTTATTTGCCTCAGGTGACGTTCCCATTAGCTCTCGTCCGTTTCTTTTTAGGACAGGGTGGTAGACCACCAAGGTCAGCAAATTGCAAACCAATTTATTGCAAGTAATTTTTGCAACTTATTTGATCCAAAATAAATTACAAACACGCCGCCTACAAAAATGGTCATACCGTGCAATTTGTTGCAATTCCTATGATTGCAAACCACGTGGAAGTCCGCGCTCAGAAATATTTACCATTAGTTCGTAAAGCCTCTGAACGTTATGGCATTGATGAAAGCCTGATCTTAGGGTATTATGCAAAACAGAATCAAGCTTTAACCCTTATGCAATTAGCTATGCAAATGCTATTGGTTTAATGCAAGTTGTTCCACGCACTGCGGGCCGTGATGTATTTGCTATGAAAGGGAAAAGTGGGCAGCCATCAGAGAGTTATTTATACGATCCAGCAAATAATATTGATTCGGGCGTCTCTTATTTATGGCTTCTTCAAAACCAATATTTAGATGGAATTACCAATCCAACATCAAAACGCTTTGCTATGATTTCTGCTTATAATAGTGGTGCAGGTGCGGTGTTACGTGTATTTGATAATGATAAAGATGAAGCGATTTATAAAATCAATCAAATGTATCCGGAACAAGTTTTTCCGCATTCTGACAACCGCTCATCCATCTGCTCAAGCACGAAATTACCTATTAAAAGTGAGATCAAGCACAGAAAAAAATTCCGTGTAAGACGATAATACAGCCCTTTAATCATAACTAAATGCTCGTTGAACCATTTCAACGAGCATTTTTTATAAAAAGATGACTGTAAAATAAATAAGCAAATTATAAATTTTTAGTTGTTTTTAATAAACACTTTGATGATTAACTATCCAAACAAAACAGTTTTTTTCATTTTTTAAATTTAGTTATTGACCGACTCTCGAAAAAAATAGTTTAATACGCTCCGTTGTCAGGCAGCAGCCGATAATGATAACGCCTCGATAGCTCAGTCGGTAGAGCAGGGGATTGAAAATCCCCGTGTCGGTGAGTTCGATTCCGCCTCGAGGCACCATTTCCTCCTTAGTTCAGTCGGTAGAACGGTGGACTGTTAATCCATATGTCGCAGGTTCGAGTCCCGCAGGAGGAGCCAAATTCTAAAAAGCCGCTAAAGAAATTTAGCGGCTTTTTGCTATCTTTATTTTTTAAGGGTATACAAATGAAAAAAATTTTTTTGTATTTATGGGCCTTGCTGTATTCGCCTCTTCCACTTTTTGCAACAAATCCCATTAATCTTCGTGACGAAATGATGATTATGTCCCAGCGTTTGGTATTAGCATCAAAATCCTCTTCATCAGAAGAATTCCAAAAATAACATAAGCGCATTTATTAATGCTGCCGAACACTCAAAAAGTAACCATGCCGACAAAATGGAACGGAGATCAATCTCAATTTCCTGGTTATCAACAAGGTATTCAAAAAGTGATTGATGTAGCCACAGAGGCCTCTAATTTAGCTAAAGAAGGCCAACTTGATGCGGCTAAAACAAAGCTATATGAAATGTCAGAATTACGACAAATGTACCATAAGTTATATAAGTAATAAAATGTAACGTTTTTATTATAAAAAAATTCCCGCACTTCTCTTGAAATCCCCCTATAATGGTGTTAAATCAATACATATTATGGGGTTATATATCTAAACTATGTGTCAATTACTCGGAATGAACTGCAACACACCAACGGATATCGTCTTTTTCTTTTTGAGGGGTTTCGTCGTCGTGCAGGGTTAACAGATTGCCATTCTGATGGCTTTGGTATCGCTTTTTGAAGGGCGTGGCGTACGTGTTTTTTTCGTGATAATCATCCTGCAAGTAACTCGCCTATTGCAGATTGCGTCAAACAATACAAGATTAAATCACTAAACGTTATTGCTCATATTCGTAAAGCAACTCAAGGTGATGTTAATATCGAAAACACCCATCCTTTCATTCGTGAAATCTGGGGAGAACTGGGTATTTGCGCATAATGGTAATTTAAAAAAATTTACCTGATATGAGTAACTACTTTTTGCAACCTATTGGTTCTACTGATTCTGAGGCTGCTTTTTTTGTTATTTAGCAGAATATCTCAAAAATACCTACCGCCAAAAAAACCTAGCGAAATGGAGATTTTTGAGGCAATTCAAAAAGTGACAAAAGAGCTAGCTCAACACGGTACGTTCAACTTTATTTTTATCCAATGGTGAATGGATGATTGCGCACTGCTCCACTAACCTACATTATTTAATGCGAAAAGCGCCTTTTTGGAAAAGCACATCGTATTGATGACGACGGCGTCAGTGATTTTTAGCGATTATGCGAAAGAGGGCGATAAGGTAAACATCATTACAACCTTTCCACTTACCAAAGATGAAACCTGGACAAAAAAATGGAAAATGGCGGATTTGTTTTTTTTAAAAATGGAGATAAAATCGCTGAAGTCATCGGTACCCCCAAAGCAGCAATTGATGATGGCACATTAGGTAATAGAACGATCTAACTATTTTTCTAGTCAGAATAAAAAGTGTGGTTAAGTTTCATTGATTTTTAACCGCACTTTTGTTTTTGATCCTATATACCTTTATTTTTATTACTGAAGCGTGAAACTAATTGGCACATTTAACCCTGAAGGGAATCCTGAAGGTCTTGCACCGACAGGTCTTGCACTATTAACTGCTTCTAATGCTGCATTATCTAGGCTTTCATCACCTGATGATTGAGTCACACGAGCACCACTTAGTGAGCCATCAGGACCTACATTGAAGGATACGCTGACCTTACCTTGCTTACGCATCATCTTTGCGCGAGTAGGGTAACGTTTGTGACGTTCAATTTCACGACGAATTGCGGAGCGATAGGCTGCCATTTCGCTCGTGTCTGTTCCACTACCTGCTACTTGTGCATTGCTATTGGTGGCGCCAGTTGTGGTCGCTTTAGCATTCACGTTTGCACTTGAATCAATATTTTTTTATCACCTTTTTGGTAGAATCTTTATTGATTGGTTTTTCTTGTGGTTTAACGTCTTTTTTTGGTTTATCCTTTGGCTTTTTCTTTAGGTTTTTTTCTTTTGGTTTTTGGCTTTTCTTTTTCCGGTTCTTTGATTTTTTTGTGGTTCAGGTTTCACTGTTGGATCTTCCACAACCTCTTGTTTTTTTCTGGTTCAGGCTCTTTTTGTACATTTTTCTGGCTCAGGAGCTTGTTCTTCCATCACCATGCCTTGCACCATTTCCATGGAAATACTTGTGGATATGTCGCCTGGTGCGCTATTGGCGCTATCACTTGGCTTATTCCAACTCCATAAGATTAACCCTACAACAATGCTGTGAACGATCAAAGAAATAAGCAAACCTAATAGCGAACGTTTTTGTTTGCTGCATAATTATTCCTAAGGCGTCGTTGGCACAGATTGAGCGGGTGCAGATTCTTGAGGATTTTTACCCGCACTTTTGCCCTTATCTTTCATAGAAACAATAGCTACATTTTTTGATCTCATTTTTTTAGAGAGCATATCTGTAATGGTCACAAAGTCTTGGAAAGAGGCTTCAGCATCAATTTTTAATGTGACTTTCTGATCTTTTATTCCATTGGGCAATTTCTGCTTCTAGGGCTTCTTGCGTAATAGGTCTATCATTGAAATAGAGTTGTTTATCCGCTGTTACAGTCAATAATTTAGCAAGCTCATCAGCTTTAAATGCAACGGCTGTACTGGCTTTAGGTACGTTAACTTGAATTTTACCTTGAGAGATAAAAGACGCAGTGATAAGTACCACAGCAAGTAACACTAACATAATATCAATGAAAGGGATAATGTTGATTTCATCGAATTTTTTTCACGGACTATTCCTTATCTTTTTTTGTTCGTTTAACACTTTCCATTTCAAACGATTAACTTCAACTTTACGACCTAAACCGTTATAAAACACCATAGATGGAATAGCCACAAGAATACCTAATGCTGTCGCTTTTAATGCTAAAGATAAGTGCATCATAATCACGCCAGTATCGATTTCGCCACCGCCATGACCGATTTGATAAAACGTTAATAAAATCCCGATAACTGTACCAAGCAAACCAACATATGGTGCGTTTGCGCCGATAGTAGAAAATCATGGTCATATTGCGATTTAAATCGATATCTAATGCGTGAATGGTGGAATAGTGTGCGACGTTTACCTTTCTTAAGAAAAGATAACGTTCAATTACCATGGCTAGCATAATAATGCTCATCAGTAATAATAAACCGATGATGAAGTAGTCACTATACTGTTGTAAAAAAATCAAAAAAAGCTGCATCATTTTTCTGTCCTTATTATTTGAGAAATATCTTGGAAATATAATTGAGAATGAATTTCAATCAAGATAAATTCTAGCAAAGGCGGAATAATGCGTAAATATCGAACTGAAAAAAATAATTAATTTTTTTACCGCACTTTATATAGAAAAAGTGCGGTAATTTTTCGAAGGGTTATAGGGATCGAAGATAATCAACGATAACTTGATGGTGTTCTGTTGTTTTTGAATTTATCAAATACGTGAATAATTTTTTTCCATTTTCATCAATTAAAAAAACTGACTCTATGAATACCATCATAGGTTTTTTTCCCATAAATTTCTTCTCCCCCATACGCCAAACATTTCTGCGACTTGATGATCAGGATCTGAAAGTAGCGTAAAATTAAGTGCTTTTTTTCTCAATAAATTGCGCCAATTTTTTTCGGCATATCTGGGCTAATCCCCAATATAACAAGCCCTAATTCATCTAACTCAGACTTGCTATCACGTAATCCACATGCTTGACTCGTACAACCAGGGGTAAGTGCTTTAGGATAAAAATAGACAAGCACTTTTTTCCCCCTAAAATCACTTAAAGAAATAGGATTTTCTTGTTGATTCAATAATGTAAAAGCCGGTGCTTGGTTTCCCACAATCAATCTATTCATAAAAGACTCCTTTGAAAAAAAGATTTTGCAAATTAAAGCCATTTTAGCGACTATAGAGAGCTATACCAAATAATAAAAATCAAAAAAAGATAAACGGAGGTTCTATGTCAGCTCAAAATCCTTTCTTTTCTGGCAGTATTGTGGCTCTTGTCACACCGATGAATAACTATGGCGAAATTGATTTTGCTTGTTTAGAAAAATTAGTTGAGCATCATATTGATGCCGGATCTAATGCGCTTGTTTCTGTAGGAACAACCGGTGAATCTGCCACATTAAGTATTGAAGAAAATGTAAAGGTTATTGAGAAGACAGTAGAATTTGCGAAAGGACGTATTCAATTATTGCAGGGGGCTGGCGCAAACGCTACTAGTGAAGCAATAACGATGACAAAAATTATTACGCGATAGTGGTGTCGCCGGTTGTTTATCTGTCGTACCTTACTATAATAAGCCGACTCAAGAAGGTATGTACCAACATTTTAAAGCCATTGCTGAATGTACAGATCTACCACAAATTCTTTACAATGTACCAGGACGTACTGGTAGTGACATGAAACCTGAAACAGTTGCTCGTTTAGCAAAAAAATCAACAACATTGTTGGTATTAAAGAAGCAACTGGAGATATCAGTCGTGTCACCAAAATTAAAGAGCTCGCAGGCAAGGATTTTCATCGTTTTAAGTGGTGATGATGCAACGAGTTTTGGATGCAATGAAACTCGGCGCAGAGGGCGTGATTTCTGTAACGAATAACTTAGCGCCAAAAGATATGGCTGATATGTGTCGTTATGCACTTTCAGGTGATTTTACTAAAGCCGAAGAAATTAATGCTCGCCTGATGCGCTTACATAATGATTTATTTATTGAATCCAATCCAATACCAGTTAAATGGGCAGCTTATCGTTTAGGTTTAATTAAATCTCCTCACTTACGTTTACCGCTGACCATATTAAGCGAAAACGTTCAACCCAAAGTAGAAGAAGCATTAAAAAAATTGCGGGATTATTATAAATAAAATAAGGGGCAAATCATTGTCCCCATATTTTTTTATTATCGCAAAAAGTATTATTGATTTTTTTCGTTTATTTTTATAGGATTCTAAACATGAAAAAAATAATATTAGGTTTGGCTGCAACTGTTGTGCTAAGTGGTTGTTCATCTGATCCAGAAAAGCTAAAAAAACCGCTAATGATACATTCCAAAAATCAGAAGCCAGTATTCCAGGTTTCTCTCCATTAGCAACAGGAGGCGTTAACTTACCTATTGCAGACAATACTTATGCATTACCTAATATTGCCTTCAAAAAGGAGAAAATATCGATATTCGTCCACCATCAACACCATTAGCAATTATTCAAAATTCATTAACACAATTTGACGGTGAACGAGCCCTTATAGTATATCCAGAAGAACAAACAAGCATCTATAATTTAAAGCAAGTTGAACGTCTACTGAAAGAAGAAAATATTTCATCTACTGTTCAGGGGAATGTTTTAACGACGGATTGGTCACCAACTGATCGTATTGGAGATAAAAATGTCGAAATTAAATATCAAATAGAGCATGTTACCGATCGCAGCTCTAGTGCACTTGCCGTATCGGTGTTACAAACACGTCGTGATGGTATCATCTTCACACCAAGTGCATCTGAAAAACAACGTTATACCTCTGATCGTCTGAATCGTCTCATATATGCATTAACGTCAGCTTATACAAAACAACAGCAAGATTTATCTAACGCTTCTGTCGGGGCTATTTCATCACACATTATCCAAGATCTAAATGGTCAAATCGCTTTAGCAATGAATACGACATTTAACCAAGCATGGGAAAAATTAGGCTATGCCTTACCTAAAGTGGGTTTTGCGATTAAATCTGAAACCTCTGGCAGAGGATATCGCGAATTGAAATATTCCTCTTTAAATAAAGAAGACTGGCTACGCTTAGGTATCGAATCCCCAAAAATAGATAACGGTATTTACAATATGCAAATCTCGGACCATGGCAAACAAAGTTCAATGGTTATCTCTGATGAAAAAAAGGGCATTCACTTTCTGGGGATGATGCAAGAAAAGATCTATCAGGCGATAAGTAATATCATATCAAGATAAAGAAAAACCGCACTTTAAAGTGCGGTTTTTATTTTTCATTTTTCTAGCTAAAAAAATTACGCTAATTTTTTGATTTGTGCAGCTAATTTAGATTTGTGGTTTTGCTGCTTTGTTAGCGTGGATTAAGCCTTTAGAAGCCATACGGTCAACAACTTTTTGCATTTCAACGAATGCTGCTTCAGCTGCTGCTTTTTTTCACCTGCTGCTACTTGAGCATATACTTTTTTTGATGTAAGTACGCATCATAGAGCGTTGGCTTGCGTTGTGTTGGCGGCGTTTTTTTCAGATTGAACCGCGCGTTTTTTTGCTGACTTGATATTAGCCAAGGTCAAACTCCTAAAAATTTCTGTTGATTGATAGACAAAATAAAGGGCGTCAATATGCCGATTTTTTTATACTTTTGTCAATGGAAAATTTGTGTTGATTTCGGTGAGACACAACCGAAAGTAAGTATCGTTATTTTTACAAGCTCTTTCAATATAGGCTCACACAAACGATGTGGGGCGGATTTTATCAGTTTTTTTCACGGAATATAGCGTAAAAAAACAAAATTTCTATACAATTAGGCAAAATTTTTTTAGGGTAGAGAAGAATATTTTGAGTAAACGACTTTTAAAATCTAGCATTGTTGTTAGTTCTATGACTTTATTATCAAGAGTGTTAGGGCCTTGTGCGCGATGTAGTTATCGCTCATCTCATTGGGGCAGGCGCCGCGGCGGACGTTTTTATTTGCTAATCGTATCCCAAATTTTTCTTCGCCGTTTATTTGCTGAAGGGGCTTTTTCACAGGCTTTTGTACCTGTTCTCGCAGAATATCAAAAATCTGGTGATATAAATAAAACCCGTGAATTTATTGGAAAAGTTTCTGGTACCCTTTGGGGATTGGTGAGTATTGTTACGATCTTCGCGATGGTTGGCTCACCTGTCGTTGCCGCGTTATTTGGGATGGGCTGGTTCACCGATTGGATGAATGATGGCCCTGATGCACATAAATTTGAACAAGCTTCCCTTTTACTTAAAATAACTTTTCCTTATTTATGGTTTGTTACTTTTGTCGCGCTTTCTGGGGCAGTGCTTAACACGATTGGGAAATTCGGCGTGATGTCCTTTTCACCAGTGTTATTAAATATAGCGATGATTGCCACCGCACTTTTCCTTGCACCACAAATGGACAATCCAGATCTTGCGTTGGCTATCGGGATTTTTCTTGGCGGATTATTACAGTTCTTATTCCAAATTCCATTTATGAAACAAGCAGGTTTGTTGGTGAAACCCAAATGGGCTTGGCGGGATGAAGGCGTAACTAAAATCCGCAAATTAATGATCCCTGCGTTATTTGGTGTATCGGTAAGTCAAATTAATCTTTTGCTGGATACAGTGATTGCAAAGCTTTTTAATGACAGGTTCAATTAGCTGGTTATATTATTCCGACCGCTTACTGGAATTTCCTCTCGGTTTTATTTGGCATTGCTATTTCTACCGTAATTTTGCCAACGCTTGCCCGTCACCACGTTAATCGTGAAGGCGATTCAGCTAAAAGTGCGGTTGATTTTTCGTAATACAATGGATTGGGGCGTACGAATGATTTTTATTACTTGGCGTTCCTGCAGCCATTGGTATTGCTGTATTGGCTCAACCGATGTTACTTACGCTCTTTATGCGTGGAAATTTCATGCTAAATGATGTTCATGCTGCCTCTTATTCTTTATGGGCCTTTAATGCGGGGTTGCTTAGCTTTATGTTGATTAAAATTCTCGCCAATGGCTATTACGCCCGCCAAGATACCAAAAACTCCAGTAAAAATTGGCATTATTGCCATGGTGAGCAATATGGGCTTTTAACCTATTGGCAATTCCTTTCAGTTATGTAGGGATTAGCCATTGCTTCAGCGATGTCGGCAACCCTTAATGCCTATTTGCTCTATCGCGGCTTAGCTAAAGCGGATGTGTATCATTTCTCACGTAAAAGTGCGGTCTTTTTGTCAAAGTTTTTATTGGCAGCAATCGCAATGGGCGCAGCAGTTTGGTATTACGTGCCTGAAATTAACCAATGGGCGAAAATGGATTTCTTTATGCGTGTTTATTGGCTTGTTTGGTTGATTGTATTAGCCGCAATAGTTTATGGCGCAACGTTGATTTTTATTAGGCGTTCGAAAGCACCATTTGCTGACAAAAAAACTAACTTCTCGCTATAATGCCGAAATTCTCTTATTTTTCATGGATAAGGACATGCAATTAATTCGTGGGCTTCATAATGCAAATCGTGTTTTACAAGGTTGTGCGCTAACGATCGGCAATTTTGATGGTGTGCATTTAGGGCATCAAGCAGTCCTCCGCCATTTGCGCCAAAAAAAGCTGACGAATTAAATTTACCCATGGCGGTATTGTTATTTGAATCACAGCCACGTGAATATTTTATGGGGAAAATGCACCAGCCCGTTTAATGCGCTTGCGTGACAAAAATTTATTATCTAGAAAAAGGCTAAGGTCGATGTCGTAATTGTGGCGAAATTTGACCGCACTTTTGCTGAGCAACCAGCTGATGTGTTTATTGAGCAAACGCTTGTTAATCATCTACATGTGAAATTTTTTAAGCATTGGCGATGATTTTAAGTTCGGCTCAAAAACGCCAAGGTAATTTTTGCAATGTTGCAAGCAGCAGGTAAGCGTTTTGGTTTTATTGTTGAAGATAACCGTAGCTTTTTGTCTAGATGAACAGCGAATTAGTAGCACAGCAATTCGCGAAGCGTTGGCGAATGATGATTTACAACTTGCAGAAAATTTACTCGGTAAACCTTATCGTATTTTTCGGGCGTGTGATCCATGGTAATAAGTTAGGTAGAACAATCGGATTTCCAACGGCAAATATTCGTTTGCATAGACAAGTAAATCCAATCAAAGGCGTTTATGCCGTAAAAAGTGCGGTTAAAAATCGGGTGAGATTTTTTTAATGGCGTGGCAAATATGGGAAGACGCCCAACTATAAATGGATTAATGCAATTATTAGAAGTTCATTTATTTGATTTTTTTCTCAGAATATTTATGGCCAAATAGTAGAAGTCGAATTCTGCCATAAGATTAGAAACGAGATTAAATTCCCGTCTTTTGACGCTTTAAAAAAACTCAAATTGAACGGGATATAAACACAGCGAAAGGCTTTTTTTAAAAGGGTAGATATGCCAGTTATTTTACGTTTTTAGAGGCTATGTTTTTTTCTTTTTACTCTAATGAAGGAAATCCTCTTGAACCTGCGCATATTCATGTGCGCAATGCGGAGTCGGAAGCAAAATTTTGGTTGGAACCCGATATTTCTTTAGCAAGAAACGATGGATTTAATTCAAAAAGAATTAAAAAGAAATTTTTTTGTTATTGTTGAAACGCATAGAATGCAATTCACGGAGGCGTGGTATGACTATTTCAGCTAAAAAGCATTCGTTTTGATGAAAACACTATGTGGGTGGAGTTAAATGATGCGCGTATTTTTGGGTGTACCCTTAGTGTGGTTTCCGAAATTATTACATGCTACCCAAAGTGAATTAGAAAACTATGAGTTGAGTCGTAGAGGCATTCATTGGGATTGTCTTGATGAAGATATCTCTATCGATGGTTTACTTGCGGGACGTGGAGATGTCACACATAAACCACAAAAAGTTGCTTAAATTTAATTTAAAAAAATTGGAAAAATAAAATGACAGTCGATTACAAAAACACTCTTAACCTACCAGAAACCAGCTTTCCAATGCGCGGTGATTTAGCTAAGCGCGAACCTGATATGTTGAAAAAAATTGGTACGAGAAAAATCTTTACCAAAAAAATTCGTGAAACGAGCAAGGGCAAAAATCTTTTTATTCTGCATGATGGTCCTCCGTATGCGAACGGTAATATTCATATTGGTCACGCAGTAAACAAAATTTTTGAAAGATATTATTATTAAATCCAAAACCGCATTAGGTTTTGACTCGTCTATATCCCAGGTTGGGACTGTCATGGATTGCCAATTGAATTAAAAGTAGAAGGTTTAGTGGGCAAACCAAACGAGAAAATTACAGCGGCTGAGTTCCGTCAAAAATGTCGTGAATATGCTGCGGAACAAGTAGAAGGGCAGAAAAAAAGACTTTATCCGTTTAGGGTGTGTTGGGCGATTGGGATAATCCTTATTTAACGATGAACTTCGATACCGAAGCAAACATCATCCGTACCCTTGGTAAAGTGATTGCGAATGGCCACTTATATAAAGGTTCCAAACCAGTGCACTGGTGTTTAGATTGCGGTTCTTCTTTGGCTGAAGCTGAAGTGGAATATGAAGACAAAGTTTCTCCGTCTATCTATGTTCGTTTCCCAGCAGTAAGTGGGGTTGAAATTGAAGAGAAATTTAACGCAGTAGGCAAAGGCCATGGCAAATTATCCGCGGTGATTTGGACAACCACACCTTGGACAATGCCATCTAACCGTGCGATTGCAGTAAATGCAGAATTAGAATACAACCCTAGTCCAACTTGGTGATGAGCGTGTGATCTTAGCCGCTGAATTAGTGGAATCAGTGGCGAAAGCCGTGGGTGTAGAGCAAGTTGAAATTTTTAGGAACAGTAAAAGGTCAAGTGCTTGAGTTAGTACGCTTTAACCATCCGTTCTATGATTTCACTGTGCCAGTGATTTTTAGGTGATCACGTGACCACTGATGGCGGTACGGGGTTAGTACATACCGCACCTGATCACGGTTTAGACGACTTTGTCGTGGGTAAACTATATGATTTACCGATGGCGGGTCTTGTATCGAATGACGGTAAATTTATTTCGACCACTGAATTCTTTTGCTGGCAAAGGCGTATTTGAAGCAAATCCATTGGTTGTTGAAAAATTGCAAAGAAGTGGGCAACTTATTAAAAAGTTGAGAAAAATCAAACACAGCTACCCACACTGCTGGCGTCACAAAACCCCTGATTATTTTTCCGTGCGACACCACAATGGTTTATCGGTATGGAAACACAAGGTTTACGCCAACAAGCATTAGGGCGAGATCAAACAAGTTCGCTGGATTCCAGATTGGGGTCAAGCACGTATCGAGAAAAATGGTTGAAAACCGCCCTGACTGGTGTATTTCTCGTCAACGTACTTGGGGCGTGCCGATGACCTTATTCGTGCACAAAGAAACCGAAGAACTTCATCCGCGTACTTTAGAGTTACTTGAAGAAGTAGCGAAACGCGTAGAGAAAGCCGGTATTCAAGCATGGTGGGATTTAGACGAAAAAAAGAATTATTAGGTGCGGACGCAGAAACTTATCGCAAAGTGCCTGATACCCTTGACGTATGGTTTGACTCAGGATCAACTTATTCTTCTGTTGTCGCGAATCGCCCAGAATTTAACGGTCAAGATATTGATATGTATTTAGAAGGTTCTGACCAACACCGTGGTTGGTTTATGTCTTCTTTAATGCTTTCGACTGCTACGGACAACAAAGCACCATACAAGCAAGTATTAACTCACGGTTTTACCGTGGATGGTCAAGGCCGTAAGATGTCAAAAATCTATCGGTAACATCGTGACACCACAAGAAGTCATGGATAAATTCGGTGGCGATATTTTTACGTTTATGGGTTGCTTCAACAGATTACACAGGTGAAATGACCGTATCTGATGAAATCTTGAAACGTGCAGCAGACAGCTATCGTCGTATTCGTAATACCGCGCGTTTCTTATTAGCAAACTTAAATGGTTTTGATCCAAAACGTGATTTAGTCAAACCAGAAGAAATGATTAGCCTGAGATCGTTTGGGCGGTAGCTTGTGCATTAGATGCACAAAATGAAATTAAAGATGCCTATGATAATTACCAATTCCACACTGTGGTACAACGTTTAATGCGTTTCTGTTCGGTAGAAATGGGTTCATTCTATTTAGATATTATCAAAGACCGTCAATATACCACCAAAGCAGACAGCCTTGCTCGTCGTAGTTGTCAAACTGCGTTATGGCATATTGCTGAAGCATTAGTTCGTTGGATGGCACCGATTTTATCTTTCACTGCCGATGAAATTTGGCAACACTTACCACAAACCGAAAGTGGTCGTGCAGAATTCGTATTTACTGAAGAATTCTATCAAGGCTTGTTCGGTTTAGGCGAGAATGAAAAAAATTAGATGATGCTTACTGGCAACAACTGATTAAAGTTCGTTCTGAAGTGAACCGTGTATTAGAAGTCGCGCGTAACGATAAAGTGATTGGTGGCGGTTTAGAAGCTGAAGTGACCGTTTACGCTAATGACGAATATCGTGCATTGTTAGAACAACTAGGCAATGAATTACGTTTCGTGTTAATTACCTCAAAAGCAGAAGTGAAAGCATTAGCAGACAAACCTGCAGATGTGGCTGCTGGTGAGTTAGAAGGTATTGCTGTAAGCGTAGCTCGTTCAAACGGTGAAAAAAATGTCCGCGTTGCTGGCATTATTCTGACAAAAATTGGTGTAAATTCAGAACATCCAACACTTTGTCCACGTTGTGTAGAAAATGTGGCGGGTAATGGTGAAGTACGCCATTTTGCATAATTAAATTCGTTGTAAAACAGAAAAGTGCGGTTGATTTTTAACCGCACTTTTTACTATACAAAAAGGAAGTAGAGATGATGTTAGGAAAAGAAATGATTCGCTCAAAAACAATGTGGTTTTTATCTCTTATTGCTTGTTTTCTCCATTTTTACAAATATGGGGTTGGGTAATGTATTAAGTGAGAATATTCCCGTCTCAGATTACGCAATTTTATTTGTTATCACGGCGATTTCTTTTTTTATTTCACCCCTTGGATTGGGCGAATATTAATCACTGTATTATTTCTCAGCGCGCTATTTTATTGTTCTGCTGGTTTTTCTATGGTATTCCATCTTTGGGTATTATCGCTTCTGTTTATGAAACAAATATTAATGAAACTTTTGGAATACTATACAACCATTCCTTTTTGGATATTTTTATTTCAAGCTACTTATCTCATTCTGTTTGTTATTTTTAATGAAATTAAGTTTTTCATGCTAAACGACAAGCATTTAAATGGCTAAATACGGCCATTATCGGCATATTATTAGCTTTGTCTTACAATCAATTTTTCTGATTGGAACTATGCGTATAAATTCCGTTTTTATCCCGTTCTTTTCTACTCAGAATTTGATCGTATGAATGATCTGTATTTAGAACAACGAGATTTTCTAAATCAATCCGTTAATGCGCCTTCTCAATGGGATATTCAATCTTTTTACGCCAAAATATAAAAATTATATTTTTAATTATCGGTGAAAGCATGCGAAAAGATTATATGTCGTTATATGGCTTTCCACTGAAAACTACGCCATTTTTTAGAGCGTGTGAAAGGCACAGTTTTTTTGAAAAATTATTATTCTGCGGCACCAAATACGCAACCGTCTTTACAACGAACCTTATATCGAGCAGATAAAGGGGAAACGGTTTATACGGATAATATTATTTCTTTAGCCAAAAAAAGCGGGCGTGAAAACCTATTGGATTTCTAACCAAGGCAAAATTGGTGAATTTGATACGATGGCCTCTCGTATTGGTCAAAGTGCAGATGAAACGATTTTTTTATGAAGCCGTTAGGTTATAACTCTAAAAAAAGTTTATGACGATGAAATGTTACCTGTATTAGATAAAAGCCTTAAAAAGAAAATATTACGAATCCAAAAATTAATTGTGATTCATTTAATGGGCTCACATCCTGCCTTTTTGTGAGCGTCTTCCATACGAGGTTAAAAATTATTTTATTAATCAATCTATGTCTTGTTATCTAGAATCGATTAAATATACCGATCAGTTTTTAGAAAAAAATTAAATTCACAATTGTTGGCACAAAAATGAACCCTATTCGGTGATTTACTTTTTCTGATCATGGGCTTGCTCATTATGAGGATTCTAAAGGCTTATCATTGCATCCAAATAATCTTTATAAACAAGATTATGAAATTCCTTTCGTTATGTTTTCGAGTGATAGCCAAAAGGTAGAAAAAAATAAAAAAACACTACAATCTGCATTTAATTTTTGTTTATGGTTTTGCTGATTGGATGGGAATTAAGGGAAAAAAACATTTACAAAAACGTGGATTTCTTCCGTCCTGAAAAACAGGAAATTAAGGTATTTGACTGGAAGAAAGTGGTGAATGTTAAAGAGTTGGCTGATGATCCAGCAAAATTACCAGAAGCCTTTCAGTAAATGAGATCGTGCTTTATCATTTATCGGCTTATGCTAGAATTAGCGCAATTTTTTTAAAAAGGGAAATATTATGTCCAAAAAAATCAGGGCTTTCATTTTTATGGTTAAGTGCGGTCGCTTTTTGTGGTTGATTTGCTCACTAAATACATTGTGGTACAAAAATTTGATTTGTATGAAAGCGTAAATGTATTGCCTGTTTTCAATCTCACTTATGTTCGCAATTATGGTGCGGCATTTAGTTTCTTAGCGGATCATAGTGGCTGGCAACAATATTTCTTTATTTTGTTAGCATTAGCTATTTCTGGCATGTTGGTTTATTTTTTTAGCAAAAAATAATGCTCAACAAAAAATCCAAAATTCTGCTTATGCACTCATTATTGGTGGCGCGTTAGCGAATATGGTGGATCGCGCTTACAATGGTTTCGTCGTGGATTTCTTTGATTTCTACTGGGATATTTACCATTATCCAGTGTTTAATATCGCCGATATTGCCATTTGTATTGGCGCTGGGTTATTAGCATTGGATGCTTTTAAGAGCGAAAAAGAAAAAAAGTATAAGATAAACAAGCAGAAAAGTGCGGTCAGAAATGAAGATAATTTTAGCGAACCCACGAGGATTTTTGTGCCGGTGTAGATCGTGCCATTAGTATTGTTGAACTAGCCTTAGAAATTCATGGCGCACCGATTTATGTTCGTCATGAAGTGGTGCATAACCGATTTGTTGTGAACGGATTACGTGATCGTGGTGCGATCTTTGTGGAAGAATTAAGCGAGGTGCCTGATGGTGCTATTGTTATTTTTTTCTGCGCATGGTGTATCTCAAGCGGTTCGACAAGAAGCGAAAGATCGTAATCTTAAAGTATTTGATGCAACCTGTCCTTTGGTGACTAAAGTGCATATGCAAGTTGCGCGTGCAAGTCGAAAGGGCACAAAAGCGATTTTTGATTGGGCATAAAGGGCACCCTGAAGTTGAAGGCACAATGGGGCAATATAGCAACGAAGATGGTGGTATTTTCCTGATTGAAAAAGTAGAAGATATTGCGCGTTTGCCAATGCAAGAAAATGATGATTTAACCTTTATGACGCAAACAACTTTATCTCTAGATGATACAGCAGAAACTATTGCTGCATTAAAGGAAAAAAATATCCAGCTATTCAAGGGCCACAAAAAAACGATATTTGTTATGCGACAACCAATCGTCAGAAGCGGTGCGAGAATTGGCAAAAATTATCTGATTTGGTATTAGTGGTGGGTTCTAAAAATTCATCAAATTCAAATCGTTTAGCTGAACTGGCGTCTCGAATGGGTGTTAAATCGCAGCTTCTTGATGATCCTTCCGATATTCAAGCGGATTGGTTTAATGATGTGAAAACCATTGGGATTACAGCCGGCGCGTCTGCACCAGAAGAATTAGTCCAATCGATTATTTCCCGCTTACAAGAGTTTGGTGCGAATACCATAGAAGAACTACAAGGGTTAGAAGAAAATATGTTCTTTGAGGTTCCAAAAGAGCTGAGAATAAAAAGAAGTTAACTAATACTAAGGGCTTGTCGTAAATGATAAGCCCTTTGTTTTTTTCAGGCAAATTAAGAATTTTTTGCGATCTGAATCGTAGAAGTGCGGTAAGAATCTTGAGCATTTTCTTGAAAGCATAAAAAAATGACTGTGTTGATATGCTCATCAACATGTTCATGTTAAAAGGAAACCTCTATGAAATTAATGAAAACATTATTTACTTCGATGGTATTGTGTGATGCGCTTGTTGCTTCTTCGTCTTTTGCTGAGGAAAAAGCAACAGAACAAACCGCTCAACCTGTTGTAGCAACTCAAACTGAGGCTCAATTAGCATCAGCTACTGTGAATGATAAATTGAATATCAATACGGCAACTGCGAGTGAAATTCAAAAAGCATTAACAGGAATCGGTGCGAAAAAGCAGAAGCGATAGTGCAATATCGTGAAAAAAACACGGTAATTTCACGAGTGCTGAACAACTATTAGAAGTGCAAAGGGATTGGTAAAAGCAACACTTGAAAAGAAACCGTGATCGAATCACTTTTTAATTTTAAAACTGCTTTATGGATGCCCTGTTTTACAGGGCTTTTTATTTTTATTGTGCACTTTAAGCCATTTTTGCATTTGTTCAATTTCCGCTTCTTGTGCGTTAATAATATTCTCAGCAAGCTTACGCATTTCAGGATCTTTTTCCGTATTTTAATTCAACTTCCGCCATTTTTTTACTGCGCCAATATGGTGTGGCAACATACCTGCTGCAAAAAGCAACATCAGGATCTTTTATATTGCGCAGCTGCCATCATGTCTTGATTCATTTGATTCATACCTTGCATTAATTCTTGTTGCATTGCTGAATCTGTCGACATTCGCATATTCATGTGTGCTTGATGCGGTTGTTCATTAGCTTGGGCATAAATTGAAACTGCAGCAGCGCTAAGTGTGATAAAAAGTCATCAAGTTTTTTTCATGTTTTTTCTCCTATGTGATAACTGAATGAGCACGAATCATAAACCTTGACCTAAGGTTAAAGTCAATATTTATTCCGAAAATTTTTGGTGAGGTGCTAAAATAAGACAATATTTGATATGAGGGTCAGAATCATGAAGCAAAAAATTGTGCTTGCCACGGGTAATAAAGGCAAAGTAAAAGAAATGGCAGATGTGTTAGCTGATTTCGGTTTTGAAGTCATTGCTCAGACAGATTTAGGCATTGAAAGCCGAATCGAATCACTTTTTAATTTTAAAACCGCTTATGGATGCCCTGTTTTTACAGGGCTTTTTAATTTTTTCAGAAAGAACATGTAGAAAGTTTATTTCTTTTTAAAAATCCGTTGGCAATCTTGGTAAATTTTAATACACTAAAAAAAGCCTAGTCGGGGTGCAATATGCTGAGATCATACCCGTGAACCTGAAACAGTTAATACTGACGTAGGAAACTAGGAATACAACCTTATCTCCTTCCCGTCATTGTTGCTGCCTTTTGATATAAATAAGGATGTAATAATGAAACTTCTTAAATTAACCTTAATTTCTACCGCACTTTTTTTCTACCGCTGCATTAGCCCAATCACAGCAAAGTGTTAACGTATATAGCTATGATTCTTTCACTTCTGAGTGGGGAGCTGGTCCAAAAGTAAAACAAGATTTTGAGAAAGCGCACCCACAATGCGCTATTAATTTTACGCCTTTTTGAAAGTGGTGGCGTGTTACTCAACCGTGTTCGTTTGGAAGGAAAAGAAAAACAAAGGCGGATATTGTGCTAGGTTTAGATAACTTTGTTTTTAGAACAAGCTGAAAAACAGGTATTTTTTTACACCAAATAAAGTAGATTTAACTCAACTTGATCTACCAACTAAATGGACGAATAAAAACCTTCTTACCTTTCGATTTCGGTAACTATGCTTTTGTGTATGACAAAACTAAATTACAAAACCCGCCGAAAAGTTTGAAAGAATTGGTTGAACGCCAAGATATCCGTGTAATTTATCAAGATCCTCGCACCAGCAGTGTGGGTCGTGGTCTATTGGTTTGGATGAATGCAATTTATCCTGCGGACAAAATCCAATCTGCTTGGAAAGCGTTGGATAAGCATACGGTAACAGTGGGTAAAGGCTGGTCTGATACTTACGGTGCATTCTTAAAAGGCGAAGCGGATTTAGTGTTAAGTTACAGCACATCACCACTTTATCACCAACTTTTTGAGAAAAAAGATAATTATGCAGCGACAGATTTTGCGGAAGGGCATATTACCCAAGTGGAATTAGCTGCTCGAGTCGCCAACCATCCAAATCAATGTGCGGATGATTTTTATGGCATTTTTAATTTCACCTACGGCACAAAAACATATTGTGACAGCCAATATTATGTTGCCAGTCATTCAAGGTGAAATTGAACTGCACTTTGATGCGCTCAAAGCTCAACAAAAAACTCAAACTCCAATCAATCCAATGGTGAATGCCGAACACTTAAAAAATTGGATTAGCACTTGGCAAACCACATTAACAAAAATAGTTTGATGTTGCCGTTATTTTCATCATCCACAACTCCGCCCTCGTCGTATGTGGGCGGGGTTGTTGATCATTAGTTTCATTACTCTCTTTTATGGTAGCGCATTAAGTTCGATCTTTGTATTGGGCGATGAATTACAATGGAAAACTTGGTTCACGGATGATTATCTACAGCATCTAATTCTTTTTCAGTTTTGGGCAAGCCTTACTTTCTACCGTTTTATCTATTCTTTTTGGTCTGCTCCTCGCTAGAGCATTGTTTTATCAACCATTCTCAGGAAAAAAAGTGGTTATTAAAATTAATGTCGCTGACCTTTGTTTTACCTGTTTTAGTGGCAATTTTTGGTTTGATCGGCATTTATGGTTCAAGCGGTTGGTTAGCTAAGTTTGCTAACCTTTTTGGAATGCCGTGGCAGGGACATATTTACGGGCTCTCGGGTATTTTTAATTGCCCATCTTTTTCAATATCCCGCTGGCAGCGCAGCTTTTTCTTACAAAGTTTGCAAAGTATTCCTTATCAGCAACGTCAGCTTGCGGCGCAACTCAATTTACAAGGTTGGCAATTCGTTAAATTGGTGGAATGGCCCGTTTTTCGTCAGCAATGTTTGCCCACATTCAGCTTGATTTTTATGCTTTGCTTCACCAGTTTTACAGTTGTTCTTACACTAGGCGGTGGGCCTCAATATACAACATTAGAAACCGCAATTTACCAAGCGATTTTATTTGAATTTGATCTGCCAAAAGCAGCACTTTTTTTGCCATGTTACAATTTGTATTTTTGCTTGGTTTTTATTTAGCTTAACATCGCGTTTTTTTCTCCCTCTAATCAAAATGGCTTGAGCAATAGTAATCCTTGGTTTGAGAAACCTAAAAAGTGCGGTCAAAATTTTTCCATGTTTTTTGTCTTACTTATTTTTTTATATTTTTTTCCTTTTTTCGCCAGTGTTGAACATTCTTATCAGCGCATTGAATTCACCAAGTTTACTCTCGGTTTGGCATAATTCTCAGCTCTGGCGTGCGTTAGGTTATTCGCTTTCTATTGCGCCCCTGTCCGCATTACTTGCATTAATAATGGCGATTGCCTTATTGCTTTTATCACGCCGTTTAGAATGGTTGCATTATCAGAAAATCGCTCAATTTATTATTAATGCAGGAATGGTGATTTTTGGCAATCCCGATTTTAGTGCTTGCGATGGGATTATTTTTATTATTACAAGATCGTGATTTTTTTCAAATATTGATTTGTTTATTATCGTTGTATTTTTGCAATGCGTTAAGTGCAATGCCTTTTTGTTATACGTATTTTTGAGTGCACCTTTTCATAACAATATGCGTTATTACGAAAATCTATGTAATAGTCTGGGAATTGTGGGGTGGAAACGTTTTTCTCTGATTGAGTGGCAAACTTTACGTGCGCCATTGCGCTACGCTTTTGCTTTAGCCTTGGCACTATCTTTAGGGGATTTTACGGCTATTGCGTTGTTCGGCAATCAAGAGTTTACTTCTCTACCGCACTTGTTATATCAGCAGCTAGGGAATTATCGTAATCAAGATGCAGCTGTAACCGCAGGGATTTTATTATTGCTTTGTGGCATATTGTTTGCCTTTATTCACACGCATAGGGATGCCGATGATTTATCTAAATAATGTGATTTTGAACGATAAAACCTTACCGATGTGCTTTAATTTGAGCGTAAATTCTGGCGGGCGTGTCGCAATTATTGGCGAAAGTGGGGCGGGGAAAAGTACGTTATTGAATTTAATCGCTGGATTTGAATTTCCTCATCAAGGAGAAATTTGGTTAAACGATAAAAATCATACTCGTAGTGCACCTTACGAGCGTCCGGTTTCCATGTTATTTCAAGAAAATAATTTATTTCCTCATTTAACCGTACAGCAAAATCTTGCATTGGGGTTAAAAACCCTCTTTAAAATTAACCGCATTTGAACAGAAAAAAATTGAACAGGTCGCTTGTTCAGTAGGATTGAGCGATTATTTGCAACGTTTACCGAATTCTCTTTCAGGGGGACAAAAAAACAACGAGTGGCATTGGCGCGTTGTTTGTTGCGAGATAAACCCATCTTATTATTAGATGAGCCTTTTTTTCTGCATTAGATCAGAAACTTCGTGTAGAAATGCTTGCTTTAATTGCCCAACTTTGTGATGAGAAACATCTGACATTGTTACTTTGTTACTCACCAACCATCGGAATTAGTTGGTAAGATAGATCGAGTATTGCTGGTGGAAAATGGTCAGATAAGTCAATTGCAAAAAGAGACGTAAAATTATATAGATTTTATAACTGATGAATCGATTCAATGGCTATTGATACCAGCCTATACACTGAATAAAGATAAGATACAAAAAGTGCGGTGATTATTCACCGCACTTTCAAAGGAAAAATATGTTAACTGAAAAACTACAAATTAACTCCATTACACCACATCCAAGCGTTGAATATTGGTCTGTTTGCAAAGTTGAGGCGTTATTTGAAACGCCATTTTTGGAATTGGTTTACCGAGCTGCGCAAGTCCATCGTAAGCATTTTAATCCTCGAGCGATTCAGTTATCCACGTTAATGTCTATCAAAACGGGGGGATGCCCAGAAGATTGTGGTTATTGCCCTCAATCAGCCCGTTATCATACCGGCGTACAAAATCAGCAGTTATTAGATGTTGATGAGATCGTCGCGAAAGCAAAAATTGCGAAAGCACGTGGTGCGGGGCGTTTTTGTATGGGCGCAGCTTGGCGAGGCCCTAAGCCAAAAGATATTGAGAAAGTCACAGAAATTATTAAAGCAGTGAAATCGCTCGGTTTAGAAACTTGCGGTACTTTTGGTTTATTGCAAGACGGTATGGCAGAAGATTTAAAAGAAGCGGGATTAGATTATTACAATCATAATCTTGATACCGCACCAGAACATTATGCAGAAGTGATTGGCACTCGCCGTTTTGATGATCGCCTTAGCACATTAGGGAAAAGTGCGCAAAGCTGGATTAAAAAGTGTGTTGTGGCGGTATTGTGGGGATGAATGAAACCCGCAAAAGAACGGGCTGGATTAATCGCGAGCCTTGCAAAATCTTGATCCGCAACCTGAATCAGTGCCGATTAATCAACTCGTTAAGGTTGAAGGTACACCGTTAGCCGATGCGGAAGAATTAGATTGGACAGAGTTTGTGCGAACGATTGCTGTTGCACGTATTACTATGCCAAAAAGTTATGTTCGCCTTTCTGCAGGCCGTAGTGGCATGAGTGAAGAAATGCAAGCGATGTGTTTTTATGGCGGGTGCAAATTCAATTTTCTATGGCGATAAATTACTTGTCACAGGTAACCCAGAAGAAGATGGCGATCAGTTATTAATGGCAAAATTAGATTTAGAGCCAGAAAATGCAGAAAATAAAAGGTAGTAGTTTGCATTAGGTAGCTGAGAAATTAAGTATTAATCTACTCTTTTTCTTTATTTTTATATATCATAATACTTTTTCCAGTAGCCAATAACAATCCGCACAAAACGTCAGTTTTTAGGCACTCTTATAACGCCCTATACTTCACAAGCCCTTAAAAGGGCTTGTGAGAATTGACAATCTATCTAATTATTTTCTTACCTTCCCTTAAAGAGAGCAAAGAACATATGAATATGGTCTGGCATTATACATACTTCAATTATCTTATATTTTTTTATAACCATATAACCGTCTCAATATTTACCCTATATCTACTCTTCACCTTCCATAAATTGGTTTTTATCCTGTTTACTTTTTCTTATGCACTTCGGAATAAAAAAACAATATAATACTTACCATTCCATTTTGTAAATTATAGACTTCAGTCGTCATTAACTTTACTTTACTATGATAATCCTCCTATATGTTGAATTTTTGGTTGTCAGCCTTGTTCATTATATAGCGAGGATTTTTTTCTGTTCATCGCTTAAGCTATTTGGCTCCATACGCATAGCGTATGGTTTTTATAGCCAGACTTTCGTCTGGCTATAACAAAAACCCCATATCTTTCGACACGGGGTTCTTCTGTTTTTATTTGGATTTAACTTAGATAAGTATTTGGTAACCTGGCGGTGCCCTACTCTCACATGGGGATGCCCCACACTACCATCGGCATTACAGCGTTTCACTTCTGAGTTCGGTATGGTGTCAGGTGGTTCCACCGCACTATCGCCGCCAGGATAATTCTTTTGATAACTTGTCTTTCTCTTTTTATCTTTCGCTACTCAGCTCTTACTCGACCTTTCACTCGTTCTTATTGGCCACAAGCTGAATGTTTAGTTAATTTCTTTTTTTCTTTCACTCTGTTTTCCAAAAAAAACACTTGAGCGTTGTATAGTTAAGCCTCTCGGGCAATTAGTACAGGTTAGCTCAACGACTCACATCACTTACACACCCCTGCCCTATCTACGTCTTAGTCTTAAACAACCCTTACACACTTGATGTGTGGGAGAACTCATCTCTTGGCAAGTTTCGTGCTTAGATGCTTTCAGCACTTATCTCTTCCGCACTTAGCTACCCGGCAATGCGTCTGGCGACACAACCGGAACACCAGTGGTGCGTCCACTCCGGTCCTCTCGTACTAGGAGCAGCCCCAACCAATTCTCCAACGCCCACGGCGAGATAGGGACCGAACTGTCTCACGACGTTCTAAACCCAGCTCGCGTACCACTTTAAATGGCGAACAGCCATACCCTTGGGACCTACTTCAGCCCCAGGATGTGATGAGCCGACATCGAGGTGCCAAACACCGCCGTCGATATGAACTCTTGGGCGGTATCAGCCTGTTATCCCCGGAGTACCTTTTATCCGTTGAGCGATGGCCCTTCCATTCAGAACCACCGGATCACTATGACCTACTTTCGTACCTGCTCGACTTGTCTGTCTCGCAGTTAAGCTTGCTTATACCATTGCACTAACCTCACGATGTCCGACCGTGATTAGCAAACCTTCGTGCTCCTCCGTTACTCTTTGGGAGGAGACCGCCCCAGTCAAACTACCCACCAGACACTGTCCGAGACCGCGTTCCGCAATCTTCGTTAGAACATCAAACGTTAAAGGGTGGTATTTCAAGGACGACTCCACAGAAACTGGCGTTCCTACTTCAAAGTCTCCCACCTATCCTACACATCAAAAATTCAATGTTCAGTGTCAAGCTATAGTAAAGGTTCACGGGGTCTTTCCGTCTAGCCGCGGGTACACCGCATCTTCACGGCGATTTCAATTTCACTGAGTCTCGGGTGGAGACAGCCTGGCCATCATTATGCCATTCGTGCAGGTCGGAACTTACCCGACAAGGAATTTCGCTACCTTAGGACCGTTATAGTTACGGCCGCCGTTTACTGGGGCTTCGATCAGGAGCTTCTCTTTCGATTACACCATCAATTAACCTTCCAGCACCGGGCAGGCATCACACCCTATACGTCCACTTTCGTGTTTGCAGAGTGCTGTGTTTTTTTAATAAACAGTTGCAGCCAGCTGGTATCTTCGACCGGTTCAACCTTCAGGGCGCTAGCCCTTACAATCTACGCCGGCGCACCTTCTCCCGAAGTTACGGTGCTATTTTGCCTAGTTCCTTCACCCGAGTTCTCTCAAGCGCCTGAGTATTCTCTACCTGACCACCTGTGTCGGTTTTTCAGTACGGTTTAGTAAAGCCTTTCGCTTAGTGGCTTTTTCCTGGAAGTGTGGTATCAGTTACTTCAGCTCCGTAGAGCCTCGTCATCATCTCTCAGTGTTAAGGAAGTCCGGATTTGCCTAAACTTCCCACCTACCAACTTAAACGCACATATCCAACAGTGCGATAACCCTAACCTACTCCGTCCCCACATCGCAGCTTTTACCAAGTACAGGAATATTAACCCTGTTTCCCATCGACTACGCTCTTCAGCCTCGCCTTAGGGGCCGACTCACCCTGCCCCGATTAACGTTGGACAGGAACCCTTGGTCTTCCGGCGAACGGGTTTTTCACCCGTTTTATCGTTACTTATGTCAGCATTCGCACTTGTGATACGTCCAGCATGCCTCTCAACACACCTTCTTCCGCTTACACAACGCTCCCCTACCCAACAGACTTTACGTCTGATGCCGCAGCTTCGGTGCTATATTTCAGCCCCGTTACATCTTCCGCGCAGGCCGACTCGACTAGTGAGCTATTACGCTTTCTTTAAATGATGGCTGCTTCTAAGCCAACATCCTAGCTGTCTAAGCCTTCCCACTTCGTTTCCCACTTAATATAGACTTTGGGACCTTAGCTGGCGGTCTGGGTTGTTTCCCTCTCCACGACGGACGTTAGCACCCGCCGTGTGTCTCCTGAGTATCACTCTTTGGTATTCGTAGTTTGCATCGGGTTGGTAATCCGGGATGGACCCCTAGCCGAAACAGTGCTCTACCCCCAAAGGTGTCCGCTCAAGGCTCTACCTAAATAGATTTCGGGGAGAACCAGCTATCTCCCGGTTTGATTGGCCTTTCACCCCCAGCCACAAGTCATCCGCTAATTTTTTTCAACATTAGTCGGTTCGGTCCTCCAGTTAGTGTTACCCAACCTTCAACCTGCCCATGGCTAGATCACCGGGTTTCGGGTCTATACCTTGCAACTAGACGCCCAGTTAAGACTCGGTTTCCCTTCGGCTCCCCTATTCGGTTAACCTCGCTACAAAATATAAGTCGCTGACCCATTATACAAAAGGTACGCAGTCACCCCTTTCGGGCTCCCACTGCTTGTACGTACAAGGTTTCAGGTTCTATTTCACTCCCCTCACCGGGGTTCTTTTTCGCCTTTCCTTCACAGTACTGGTTCACTATCGGTCAATCAGGAGTATTTAGCCTTGGAGGATGGTCCCCCATCTTCAAACAGGATATCACGTGTCCCGCCCTACTTCTCGTTAACTTAGTACCACAGCCTGGATGTCGAGTACGGGGCTATCACCCTGTGTCGCTAAGCTTCCCAGCTTATTCCTCTATCTCTGCTGCTATCATTAACAGGCTCTTTCGCTTTCGCTCGCCGCTACTGACGAAATCTCGGTTGATTTCTTTTTCCTCGGGGTACTTAGATGTTTCAGTTCTCCCGGTTTGCCTCACTTACCTATGAATTTAGTAAGTAATAGTAGATTCTTCATCTACTGGGTTTCCCCATTCGGATATCTTGGATTAAACGCCTCTTATCGACTCATCCAAGCTTTTTCGCAGATTAGCACGTCCTTCTTCGCCTCTGATTGCCAAGGCATCCACCTTGTACGCTTAGTCACTTAACTATACAACCTCAAATGTTTTCAATCACTTTAAGTTTTTCACTTCAAAGTGCGCTCAATTTGATGCGTATTTTCATTCAACTAAACACTTGATTGCTTTTTGTTCAATCAAGATTTTATGCAAAAACAGGTTTGCTTTCAGAGTTTCCTTCTCAGTTCCCTCTTTTCACCTTCCCATTTTTGCCTACTCAGACTTTCTCTCGAAAATCTCTTGTTTTCAGCTTGTTTCCAATTTTTTAAAGAACAGTAAGATAATCTAACAAAGTTATCTTTAATTGGCGTCCCCACGGGGATTCGAACCCCGGTTACCGCCGTGAAAGGGCGATGTCCTAGGCCTCTAGACGATGGGGGACATCAATTAAAGATACTCTATCTTCTTTTTTTATCTTTCAACGTTGCTTTTTGCTTCGTTTTTAATCTTGTCTACAACAATCAGTCAATCTGTGTGAGCACTCGCTGTCTCTCGTCTTTGGTAAGGAGGTGATCCAACCGCAGGTTCCCCTACGGTTACCTTGTTACGACTTCACCCCAGTCATGAATCATACCGTGGTAAACGCCCCCTTGCGGTTAAGCTATCTACTTCTGGTACAACCCACTCCCATGGTGTGACGGGCGGTGTGTACAAGGCCCGGGAACGTATTCACCGCGACATTCTGATTCGCGATTACTAGCGATTCCGACTTCATGGAGTCGAGTTGCAGACTCAATCCGGACTTAGACGTACTTTCTGAGATTCGCTCCACCTCGCAGTTTCGCCACCCTCTGTATACGCCATTGTAGCACGTGTGTAGCCCCTACTCGTAAGGGCCATGATGACTTGACGTCATCCCCACCTTCCTCCAGTTTATCACTGGCAGTCTCCTTTGAGTTCCCGACCAAATCGCTGGCAACAAAGGATAAGGGTTGCGCTCGTTGCGGGACTTAACCCAACATTTCACAACACGAGCTGACGACAGCCATGCAGCACCTGTCTCATGGTTCCCGAAGGCACTCCCGTATCTCTACAGAATTCCATGGATGTCAAGAGTAGGTAAGGTTCTTCGCGTTGCATCGAATTAAACCACATGCTCCACCGCTTGTGCGGGCCCCCGTCAATTCATTTGAGTTTTAACCTTGCGGCCGTACTCCCCAGGCGGTCGATTTATCACGTTAGCTACGGGCACCAAGCTTTAAGCCCAATCCCCAAATCGACAGCGTTTACAGCGTGGACTACCAGGGTATCTAATCCTGTTTGCTCCCCACGCTTTCGCACATGAGCGTCAGTACATTCCCCAAGGGGCTGCCTTCGCCTTCGGTATTCCTCCACATCTCTACGCATTTCACCGCTACACGTGGAATTCTACCCCTCCCTAAAAGTACTCTAGTTACCCAGTCTGAAATGCAATTCCCCAGGTTAAGCCCGGGGCTTTCACACCTCACTTAAATAACCGCCTGCGTGCCCTTTACGCCCAGTTATTCCGATTAACGCTCGCACCCTCCGTATTACCGCGGCTGCTGGCACGGAGTTAGCCGGTGCTTCTTCTGTATTTAACGTCAATGATATGTACTATTAGACACATCCCTTCCTCAATACCGAAAGAACTTTTACAACCCGAAGGCCTTCTTCATTCACGCGGCATGGCTGCGTCAGGGTTCCCCATTGCGCAATATTCCCCACTGCTGCCTCCCGTAGGAGTCTGGACCGTGTCTCAGTTCCCAGTGTGGCTGGCCATCCTCTCAGACCAGCTAGAGATCGCAGGCTTGGTGAGCCTTTACCCCACCAACTACCTAATCCCACTTGGGCTCATCTCATGGCATGCGGCCCTTTCGGTCCCGCACTTTCGTCTCTCGACACTACGCGGTATTAGCTACAGTTTCCCGTAGTTATCCCCCTCCATAAGCCAGATTCCCAAGCATTACTCACCCGTCCGCCACTCGTCAGCAAGAAAGCAAGCTTTCTCCTGCTACCGTTCGACTTGCATGTGTTAAGCCTGCCGCCAGCGTTCAATCTGAGCCATGATCAAACTCTTCAATTCAAGTTCAATCGCTCAATATACTGCTTAGCTATAAATAAAAACACTACTTAAAAAAAGTAATTATGAATTTTCAGTTAAGCACCTATTAAGACTTCAAAATTAAAAAAATATTTTTAAAACAAGTCAATCAACAAGTGCCCACACAGATTGTCTGATACATTGTTAAAGAGCAAAAAAACAACGACGCACTTGTAAACTTAAATACTTCACAACAGTGCGTCGTTGTGTGCGGTGCATTATAGGGATTTTCAAAACCCTTTGCAAGTACTTTTTTTGTAAAAAAATATTTAAAAAATGTTCTTTTGATTAAACCTCAATCAATTTATATAAATTTTTTTCTCCAAAGCTAAACGCCCATCTCATTAATTTGATTAGCGAATTTCTTCACTTTATCCCAATTTGTATATTCGATCTCTTTTTTTAGGATCTGTCTCGCCACCAGTAATTTTTCATAATAATCTGAATCATAACACGATCAATCCATCTGTATCGTGGATAAAAGAGTGCACCTGCAAATACTGCGGCTAATTTAGGGTTTCCATTCTGTACGTTGTAAAGAAATTTACGTACATAAGTATTACTTTCTGGATTATCTTTTGCCCTCTTTTACGAGCAGTTAAATTAACCCCAAAAAAACCGCACTTTTTTTGTTCAAGTTGATAACGATTGCTTTCAACAAAAGCGATAAAGCGCTTTATTAAAGTGCCCATATCGTATAGATGCACCAACTATTACAAGATCAAAAGACTCAATCGTATAATTTTCCATTAATGCATCTACATAAACCTCTCCATCAATATATCTAGATAAAAAGTCAGCAATTTTTTTCGTCTGTCCATCATGGCTTGAATATAATATTAACGTTTTCATTAGTTTTTTTCCAAAAAGTAGGTGTAAATAAAGCAAGAAGAGTAAAAATTTCAAGTCGCCCACATACCATTGCGATAATTAAAATCCCACTTAGCACTATCGGGTATACTCACCATATTACTATTTACTTCCCCTAGTGCTGGTCCTAAATTATTTAGGGTTGCCAATACGGCATTAAAGGCATTAAAAAGGCTCAACACCACAAGCAACGACACCAAGTAAACAGATAATAAACACTAGAAGATAAGCTGAAAAGAATGCCCAAATACTACTAATCACTCTTTCATCTAACACATTTCTTCCCCACTTGATGGGGTAAACTAAATTAGGGTGAACAACACGTTTTAAGTTCTCGTTTCCCTTGTAAATACAGTACAAGTATACGCGCAACACGTAAACCACCACCGACAGATCCAGCACAACCGCCCATAAAATGAAGCCAATATTAAAAGAACAGGTACAAAAGAAGGCCAAACAGTGAAATCAGAAGTTGTATAGCCTGTTGTTGTTGAAATAGATACCGTCTGGAACAATACTTGCTCAAAAATCTTTCCAGGATGAAGTAAAAATAATTGATGACTCCACATTACTAATGTACATATTATTACTAGTATAGTCTGGATACTTATAAAAAAACGAAATTCAGGGTCACGTAGATAAATCTTAAAAAAAATTCTCATGGCCAATGGTCGAAAAACGCACGAAAGTGTAATCCAAAATTACAGGCGGAAATCAGTAAAAAAATAATACGGTGATCAAAATTAACTAATGGACTATTGAAAATAGCCGATACTCGCATCATGAGTTGAAAAAGCCACCGATTGAAACAGTAGAAAAAGCTATGAGTTATAGCATCAAAAAAACTCCCATCCCAGCCAACCAATATGCTAATGCACAAAAACAGTTAAAAGAAATATAAATCACCCAAAGAACTTTTTGCTGTTTCAGTAATCCTTGGTCTAATTTTTTTCTGTTCTTTCATTGGCCCCGACATTTCAGCTCTATAAAGTTGCATCCCCCACACCTAATAATGGAATGATAGCTATTGCAAGTACAATAATTCCCATTCCACCAAGCCATTGCAAAAATTGACGATAAAATAACATCGCTTTTGGAAGGTTATCCAATCCTCTCATTACTGTTGCACCAGTTGTCGTTAATCCAGAAAAGGCTTCAAATGCTGCTGAAGCAACTGTTAAATTTAGTGCATCAAATAATAAAAATGGTAACGTCGCTAAACCACCTAGAACAAACCAAAATGCGACAACAATTAAAAAACCATCACGAGAACGCAATTCTTGTTTGTAGTGATGGCAAGGCCACCAGAGCAGTACTCCAACAGTCAAGCTAAAAGTAAATGCCTGTATGAAAGCTTTTTCCGCCTCCATCACCATAAATCAATGCAATGAATGCCGGAATAAGCATCGTTCCGGAAAAAAACAGATAATCAGGATACCAATAATTCGTATTATAGATAAAATATGCACAGTTATTCGCCTATTCAATTGATTTAATCACTAGTTTTTCCCATTGATTTATCTCTCAATTCTCTAACAAAAGATTCAACCATTTGTTTACTAATACCCAATGTTAAAAAAATACTTGGGACTGAAAAATTTTGAGCTAATATTTCTACTTCATACTTATCACAAAGTAACTGTACTAGACTCAATTGACTATAATGACAATCTAAACCAAAAAGGGAACGTTCTACTCTTATTTCTGTTTCTAATAATTTCAATGCTTGCTGTACTCCATTACTATAGGCTCTAACTAATCCTCCTGTACCTAACAAAAATTCCACCATAATAACGTACCACTATAGCGCTAATTTCACCAATATTACTACCTTGAAGAACACTAAGCATTGGTTTTACCCGCCGTACCTAATGGCTCGCCATCATCAGAAAAAGCAAATTGTAAAGAATCTGCTGGATTTCCCATTACCGCAGCCCAACAATGATGGCGCGCTGCTCTATGCTCTCGTTTAATCTCTTCCCAAAAAGCTTTAGCTTCAGCGATCCCTGTAGTCTTCTGTAAATAAGTGATAAAACGGCTTTTTCTTAATTTCCTCTTCAAAAAAATAACCTCACTTTTTAGGAACAAGATACGCAGACATATTATTTTTTTGTTCATTTTTTTGATTACATCAGCCGTCAATAAAAACAAGTAATTTATCAAATACAATATATTCACAGTAATAAAAAAACCCAGTAAAACCTGGGTTATCATCTAATTATTTCACAACCGTAAATGTTAAAGGACCATATTCCATCTCTCCTAACTTAATAAAGATAGTATATTTACCTCGAGGATCTTTTTGATCAAAAACTCCAACAATTTATTACTAATTTCCCATCGTTTAAGGAATCGCGCTGACTCGTTATTGTATGTGTTTTTTTATCTTCAGATGAAGTTACCATTCCTATATCTGATGAAAATATAAAAAAATTTGCTTTAGCTGGAGATGTAAAAAAATCTCTGTGGCTTGAACTTTCTTTCCAAATGAGCCATTTATTTGCCAGCATAATTGCTGTTTTTTTAGAAGAACGTGAAATTTCTAATTTATTCAATAAAACTGGCAGTTTACTTGATACATCATAAACACCTAAATAAAGACGAGATTGTTGTTCTTGAGCATTTGGTGTTTCAGAAAGAGCCACCTGAGCACTTAGACTTGCTGATAATGCAGCAATAATTAAAAGCTTTTTCATCATTATATCCCTCTTAATAGAGGTACTGATTATACAAAAAAATCGCACAAAAAAATCTACCGCACTTTCATTTCACTTACTGAACAACCATAACACCAATACATCCCATATCAGCTAACATTAAATTCGATACACCAAATAAAAAAATGGGTAATTATTTGAAGAAACCTGATCAAACCGAACTAATATATGTGTTTTTCCTTTTACCCAAACAGTATCTTTCCAGGCTAACTCATCCGCTTGATAAATATGATCATCCTGACTTTCTACGACAAATTTTGCCCCCTGAATAGTAAACCCCACAGGTAAATTAGCATTTAAAATCCAACGCTCTACAGTACCTTTTTCGAACCACTACATCAATTCTTCTAGGGTCAAAACGTCTTTGATTAATTAGCCCATTCGTCACATCAATATTGAACTCACGAATTTGCGCTATAGGTTGAGCTAACATTTCTGGTGCATCTGTATCAAAAGTAAGATTTAATGTCTTACTAAAAACTGTAGCTTCACCTTCTGCTCGTAACTCAATAACTGTATTATCCAGTAAATCATCACCACCGCTAAAAAAATATTTTTTTATCTTATCTAACACACCTCGTTTTTTTACCATCAATCAATGAAACAGAATCAACCTCACTCATATTAATAAGTACTTCAACTCGTTCTCCTGGAGCAAGAATCACAGACTGAATACTTTTTGCCTTAGGTAAAAAAACCCAGATCCTTAGCAATCAATAGCATATTCTGCTCATTATCTAGACGTAAATCATAAGCTCGCGCTAAAGATGCATTTAATAATCGTAAACGAACCCAACCACGAACAACATTTAAATAGGGTGCTTCTACACCGTTAACTAATAAACGATTTCCAACAAAAATTTGGTTGATTTTTGCTTAAAAAGTTGAAGACCATTACTATTAAATGACATATCCTGTAAAATCAAAGGAATATCATCTATACCATATTTATGAGGAATATTCGCCTGAATACTTTGCTCATCTTCAACTAACCACATTCCTATAAGCCCTCGGTATGTTTGATAAGCCGAATTCGCTAATATAGAAGAACGGTACCAACACGTTGCCGCAGCTTGCTCAATCGGTACTATTGGAGCCCAGGTCTCGCCTTCTTTTTAATACCCTAGCAGCACCTCCAAAGAGCTCCCCTGAAGCCTGTAACCCTTGAATGGACAAAGCTATCGATTGCGGCAAATTATTATGGTAATTTAGTTTGGCAAAATTAGTTGATTTGATCTTTATCGTTGGCCCCAAATAATTGCCATTGAATCCCCATGCTGTTACATCATGTTTTTCCATCTAATTCATAATTAACTTCCTGCATAGTAAGCACTATTGGACGTCCTCGACGAACTTCTATCAAAGGTGGAACAATTAATTTATCACGTACAGCAGCCCACAATGGCATTGGTAAACTAAAAAGTGCAGCTGAAATAGTAGTATTTTTTTAATAATTGACGACGAGAGAAAGTTTGCATTTTTAATTCCTTTTCGCAATTTCCATATCTAGTTCAGCAATGCGTTTCTCCATCAAATCATGACAATAAGTAGCAAGATCACGCACATTATCTTTACTGTAACCTGAAACATCAATGGGATCTAACATTTCACAAATCACGATTCCATTATTCCAACGATTTAAATTAATTTTGTTGTGTGTTGTTGAACAAACAACTGGAATAATTGGTACCCCCGCAGAAATTGCTGCATGAAACGCCCCTGTCTTAAAAGGCAATAACCCACGGCCTCGACTACGAGTACCCTCTGGAAACATCCAAATAGACAAATTGTCTTCATTAATCCGGTGAGCAAGTTGCGCCATAGTACTATGAGCTTTAGTCCGATTCTCACGATCTAAAAAAATATTACCTGTAATCCAATATAGGATCCCAAAAAGGAACCCAAATTAAACTTTTCTTACCAACACTCACAGTTCGCGGACGAACCATATAAGATATCGTCACCATATCATAATTATTTTTGATGATTGCCAATATAAATAGCTGGACTTAATTTATTGATAGAATTTGGAAAACGATATTCTACTTTCAAACCAAACAAAGGATGTAAGCGCCCAAACCAACGAGCCATAATCCCTACATTACTCGGATTTTTTTAAACCTAATAAATGAATAAACTGTACCCAATACACAAATCAGAATACAACAAATTGTAACAATAAAAATTCTAAGTAATTTTTAACATATCTTGATCCTATTTAATTTTTTAATTCACATCTATAGTTAATAAACTAAAATATTTTTTTCAAATTATAACAAATTAAGTTATAGTTTACGTCTATCTAGAAGAGATTAATGGAATATTTATGAAACATTCTTATTTTTATTTCTGATTTGCATCTAAGTGAAAAACCTGAATTGACCGCACTTTTTTTATAAACTTCATACAAAACATCGAGCCAGAAACTGAACGAGTTTATATATTAGGTGATTTATTCGATTTCTGGGTTGGTGATGATGAACAGTCTCCACTAATTATAAAAAAATAAAGAACTTACTAAAAATCCTTGCATGATAAAAGGAGTGCAATGTTATTTCCAACATGGAAATCGCGATTTTTCTTATTGGAGAGCGTTTTTTCAAAGGGAAACGGAGGTTGAATTATTACCAGAATACAAGCTCATCAATCTTTACGGAAAAAAATATCTTATTATGTCATGGTGATAGCCTTTGTATTGATGATACTGCCTATCAGAAATTTCGCAACAAAGTTAATAATAAGTGGCTACAACGAATATTTCTATGTTTACCATTAAAACTTAGAATAAAAAAATTGCTGAAAAGATCCGCTCTAAAAAGTAATCAAGATAAACAAAAAAATCAGTAAAAAAATCATGGATGTAAATAAAACATTCACTATACAAAAAAATGCAGGAGTTTAATGTGGATTTGCTAATTCACGGACATACCCATAGAGAAAATATTCATAAAGAAGAGGGAATGACTAGAATTGTTCTGGGAGACTGGCGCAAGGAACATGCATCTATCTTAGAGTTAAGAGAAGATTCTCTCATTCATTTTTAAGAAATAATCATGGACTATTAAATAATTTTCTAAAAATCCATAAAAAAACATATTAGAAACTAAGCTCTTCTACTTTATATCATTAATTCTCTAAATATATAAAAACCCACTATAAAGTGGGTTTTTCTTAAAATATCAACTACTATTCCGCAGATGCTGTATCAACAACTTCTGGGCGATCAACTAGCTCAATATATGCCATTGGAGCATTATCACCTGCACGGAAACCACATTTCAAGATGCGAGTGTAGCCACCTGCACGTTGAGCAAAACGTGGACCTAATTCATTGAATAATTTTTGCAACAGTTTCAACGTTGCGAGTACGAGCGAATGCTAAACGACGGTTTGCAACGCTATCTACTTTTGCTAATGTAATTAACGGTTCAACTACACGGCGTAATTCTTTAGCTTTAGGCAAAGTAGTCTTAATGATTTCATGACTAACTAAAGCACTTGCTATGTTACGAAACATCGCTTGGCGATGGCTGCTATTACGGTTTAGTTGACGACCACTCTTACGATGGCGCATGATCTTATCCTTCTCAGAAAAAAATCTTAACCTATGACCAAACTAGTCTTCAGCAATACTTGCTGGTGGCCAATTTTCAAGGCGCATACCTAGTGACAAGCCACGTGAAGCGAGCACATCCTTAATTTCAGTAAGAGATTTCTTACCAAGATTAGGTGTTTTTTTAATAATTCAACTTCTGTACGTTGTACTAAATCACCGATATAATGAATTGTTTCTGCTTTCAAACAGTTAGCAGAACGAACTGTCAACTCTAAATCATCTACAGGACGTAATAAAAATCGGATCAAATTCCGGTTTTTTTCTTCCTTAATTTCAGGTTGACGAACATCACGCAAATCAACGAATGCATCGAGTTGCTCTGCTAAGATTGTTGCAGCACGACGAATTGCTTCTTCAGGCTCAAGCGTACCATTAGTTTCTAACTCAATAACAAGTTTATCTAGGTCAGTACGCTGTTCAACACGAGCTGCTTCAACATTATATGCAATGCGATCAACTGGGCTGTAACAAGCATCAACAAGTAAGCGACCAATTGGACGCTCCTCCGCTTGATTATGAGTACGAGCTGAAGCTGGAACATATCCTCTACCACGCTGAACTCGAATACGCATACTGATTGATGCATTTTTCGTCAGTTAAGTGACAGATTACATGATTCGGATTCACAATTTCAACATCACCATCATGGATGATATCCGCTGCAACAACAGGGCCAATTCCAGATTTATTTAGTGTCAGAATAACATCATCTTTATTCTGTACTTTAACCGCTAGACCTTTAAGGTTTAAAAGAACTTCAAGAATATCTTCTTGAATACCTTCCTTACTACTATATTCGTGCAATACGCCATCAATTTCCACTTCAGTTACAGCATAACCTGGCATTGAAGACAGAAGGATACGACGTAATGCATTACCTAGAGTATGGCCAAAACCACGCTCTAACGGCTCTAAGATCACTTTAGCATGAGTTGAACTAATTTGTTCAATATCTACTAAACGTGGTTTTTAAAAAAATTCTGTAACAGAACCCCTGCATTTTATCCTCTCTTTGCTTTTTAAGCTTAACTATTATTTAGAGTAAAGCTCAACGATCAGATGTTCGTTAATATCTGCTGATAAATCAGAACGTTCAGGAACACGTTTGAACACACCTTCCATTTTTTTGCAGAATCAACTTCTAACCATGTTGGTTTTTCTCTTTGTTCTGCTAATTCTAATGATGCTTTAATACGTGCTTGTTTTTTTAGATTTCTCACGAACAGCAACAACATCATTTACAGAAACTTGGAAAGATGGAATGTTAACAACACGACCATTTACAACAATCGCTTTATGGCTCACTAATTGGCGAGCTTCTGCACGAGTTGCAGCAAATCCCATGCGATAAACAACGTTATCCAATCTACCTTCTAATAACACTAATAAATTTTTCACCAGTGTTACCTTTTTAAACGGTTTGCTTCTTTTATAGTAGTTACGGAATTGACGTTCTAAAAATACCATAGATACGACGAACTTTTTTTGTTTTTTTCACGTAATTGACTACCATAGTCAGACAAACGCGGTTTACGAGCACCATGTTGACCAGGTGCTGTATCAATTTTACATTTTGAATCAATCGCACGCACGCCTGATTTAAGAAATAAATCAGTACCTTCACGACGGCTGAGCTTGAGTTTTGGACCCAAATATCTTGCCATTTTCTTTCTCCAACTATCCTATATACGTCTTAAACGCGACGTTTTTTCGGTGGACGACAACCGTTATGAGGAATCGGAGTCACATCAGTAATATTCGTGATACGAAAACCCGCTGCGTTTAACGCGCGAATTGTAGATTCACGACCTGGACCCGGACCTTTAACCATAACTTCCAAGTTCTTTAAGCCGAATTCTTTAACAATTTCAGCACAACGTTCAGCAGCAACTTGCGCAGCGAACGGGGTAGATTTACGAGAACCACGGAAACCTGAACCACCTGCAGTCGCCCATGCTAGAGCGTTACCTTGACGGTCAGTAATAGTAACGATTGTATTATTGAAAGATGCGTGAATATGTGCTACGCCATCTACGACTTGTTTTTACACGTTTACGTGCACGAACTGGTGTTTTTAGCCATTCTTTATTTACCCCCGACTATTTTTTTGATCGGCTTTACGTGGACCCTTACGGGTACGCGCATTAGTTTTAGTACGTTGACCACGTACCGGTAAACTACGACGGTGACGTAAACCACGATAACAACCTAAGTCTAAAAAGACGTTTGATGTTTAGTGTTACTTCACGACGTAAATCACCTTCAACGGTAAATTTACCAACTTCGTCACGCAGTTTGTCAATCTGCTCTTCAGACAATTCTCTGATCTTAACATCTTCAGCAATACCCGCTGCAGCACAAATAGCTTTCGAACGAGTCTTACCAATACCGTAAATTGCAGTTAAAGCGATTACAGCGTGTTTGTGATCAGGAATGTTAATGCCTGCAATACGGGCCACTATGCACTCCTATTATTTTTAACTAATTTGGTATTCTGATCTTGAAAAAGCCCGTTTTTCAGGATACTCAAACAGAATACCAAGGACATAAATGAGTTGAGCAGTATAACTGCTCAACTGGTTCTTTGCAAGAAAAAATATGAATTAACCTTGACGTTGTTTATGCTTAGGATCGCTGCACAATACACGTACAACACCTTCACGTTTAACAATTTTACAGTTACGACACATTTTCTTTACGGAAGCACGAACTTTCATTGCTTATCCTTTTCTACTAAATGAACAATTATTGTCCAAAACCTTTAAGGTTTGCTTTTTTTCAACGCAGATTCATATTGAGACGACATTAAGTGACTCTGAACTTGCACGATGAAATCCATAATTACAACGACTACAATTAAAAGAGATGTTCCACCGAAGTAAAATTTAACATCCCAAGCCGATGTCATAATATAAGGAACTAAACACACAAACGTTACATAAAGACCGCCAATCAGTGTAAGACGAGTCATAACTTTATCAATATAACGAGAGGTTTGTTCCCCTGGTCTAATTCCTGGAATAAATGCACCAGATTTTTTTAGATTATCTGCTGTATCTCGCGGATTATACTGCATTGCAGTGTAAAAGAAGCTAAAGAAAATAATTGCTACAGCATAAACAAGTAAATAAAAGAGGCTGACCAGGATTCAACAACATAGATAAGTTATTTAACCACTCAAACTTATCATTTTGTCCAAACCATTGAGTTAAGGTAGCTGGAAATAAAATAATACTTGAGGCAAAAATTGCCGGCATTACGTTTGCCATATTTACTTTCAATGGTAAATGTGTCGAATGACCACCTAAAATTTGACGACCTTGTTGACGCTTTGCATATTCAACGCGAATTCTGCGCTGTCCTCTTTCAACAAAAACAACGAAATAAGTTACTGCAAATACAATAGCTGCGATCAGAAGAAGCACTAATGGATGCATCTGTCCTTGACGAGCCTGCTCAATAGTTTGAAGTATAGCTGATGGTAAACCAGCTACGATACCGCCAAAAAAACAAGAATTGAAATACCGTTACCAATACCTCTTTCAGTAATTTGTTCACCTAACCACATGAGGAACATAGTTCCAGTTACTAAGCTAACAACTGAAGTGAAGTAAAAACCAAACCCAACATTTGGCACTAAGCCAGGTAACATATTTGGTAAACCTGTTGAAATAGCTACTGCCTGAATGGTTGCAAAAACAACTGTCGCATACCGAGTATACTTAGAAATTTTACGTTGACCAGCAGCACCTTCTTTCTTTAATTCTGCTAAAGCAGGAGAAACCGTTGCAAGCAACTGAATTACAATAGATGCCGAGATATACGGCATAATACCTAATGCTAAGATAGATGCACGGCTTTAATGCACCACCAGAGAACATGTTAAACATGTCAATGATGGTGCCTTTTTGTTGTTCAACTAATTGAGCTAGCACAGCCGCATCAATACCAGGAACCGGAATGAAAGAACCAATTCGGTAAACGATAAGCGCACCTAAAAACGAAAAAGTAATCGGCTTTTTAATTCACCTTTACCGCTATTAGTACTTCTTGCTTGATAACCTGGTTGTTTAGCCATTTGCTAATTATTCCTCAACTGAACCGCCAGCAGCTTCAATTGCTGCTTTTTGCACCCTTAGTTACACGCAAACCACGAACTGTTACTGCAGATTTCACTTCACCCGCTAAAACCACTTTAGCGAATTGGATATCTTTAGTTAGGATATTTGCTGCTTTTAATGTTTCTAAGGTTACTACATTACCTTCAACTTTGGTTAACTCATTCAAACGAACTTCTGCAGTTACTGCAGCCTTCATTGAAGTAAAACCAAATTTTGGTAAACGACGGTATAACGGCATTTGACCACCTTCGAAACCGCGACGAACACCGCCACCAGTACGAGATTTTTTTGACCTTTATGACCACGGCCACCAGTCTTGCCTAAACCTGAACCAATACCACGACCAAGGCGTTTAGCGCTATGCTTTGCACCTTCAGCCGGAGATAGAGTATTTAAACGCATCTCTTACTCCTCCACTTTAACCATGTATGAAACTTGGTTAATCATACCACGTACTGCAGGCGTATCAATTAACTCAACAGTGTGGTGCATATGGCGAAGACCAAGACCACGCAAGGTAGCTTTATGCTTCGGTAAACGAGCAATTGAGCTACGAACTTGTGTTACTTTTAATAGTTTTTAGCCATTATTCATTACCCCAAGATTTCATCAACAGTTTTACCGCGTTTTGCAGCAACCATTTCTGGTGATTTCATGTTTGCTAATGCATCAATAGTTGCACGAACAACGTTAATTGGGTTGGTAGAACCATACGCTTTAGAAAGAACGTTACGTACACCTGCAACTTCTAATACTGCGCGCATTGCACCGCCAGCGATGATACCTGTACCTTCGCTTGCTGGCTGCATAAATACACGTGAACCAGTATGAACACCTTTAACTGGATGCTGTAATGTACCTTCATTCAAAGCAACGTTAATCATATTACGACGTGCTTTTTTTCCATTGCTTTTTGGATCGCCGCTGGAACTTCGCGTGCTTTACCATAACCAAAAACCTACTCGGCCATTACCATCGCCCACCACAGTTAATGCAGTGAAACTCATAATACGACCACCTTTTACAGTTTTTTTGATACACGGTTTACTGCGATTAGCTTCTCTTGCAGTTCACCAACTTGTTTTTTTCGATGTTTGACATCTCAATTTACCTCATTAGAACTGTAGACCAGCTTCACGTGCAGCGTCCGCTAAAGTTTGGACACGACCATGATATTTAAAACCGGAACGATCAAAAGCAACAGCTTGAACGCCTTTTTGCTAATGCGCGTTCTGCAACAGCTTTACCTACTGCAGCAGCAGCATCTTTATTACCGGTGTATTTTACTTGCTCACGAATTGCTTTCTCAACAGTTGAAGCAGCGGCAAGCACTTCTGAACCGTTTGGTGCAATAACTTGTGCATAAATATGACGCGGAGTGCGGTGAATAACTAAACGAGTTACACCTTGCTCTCTCATCATATGACGTGCACGAGCTGCACGACGGATACGAGCTGATTTCTTATCCATAGTGTTACCTTAATTATTTCTTCTTAGCCTCTTTGATACGTACCACTTCATCAGCGTAACGTACCCCTTTACCTTTATAAGGCTCAGGACGGCGATAAGCACGAATATCTGCTGCAACTTGACCGATCAACTGTTTGTCTGCACCTTTCAACACGATTTCGGTTTGAGATGGACATTCTGCAGTAATACCTGCCGGCAAAGTGTGCTCTACTGGGTGAGAATAGCCTAAACTTAATGCAATTGCATTGCCTTTAAGTTGAGCTCTGTAACCTACCCCCACCAATACTAATTTTTTTAGTGAAACCTTCAGTAACACCGATAACCATTGCATTAACTAATGCACGTGCAGTACCCGATTGAGCATTTGCTTCAACAAAACCTTCACGTGGAGTGAACGTAAATTGTCCGTTATCTTGTTTTTACTTCAACTGATTCATGAATTTTGCGAGATAACTCGCCATTTTTTTACCTTTTTACTGTTAATAGCTGACCGTCGAGTTTAACTTCAACGCCGGCAGGAATATTAACAGGTGCCTTTGCAACACGAGACATTTTTCCTACCTCTCTATTAAGCTACATAACAGATGATCTCACCGCCTAAAACCTGCTTGACGAGCAGCGCGGTCAGTCATAACACCTTTAGATGTAGAAATAACTGCAACACCCTAAACCGCCCATAACTTTTTGGTAATTCATCTTTACGTTTGTAAATACGAAGACCAGGACGACTTACACGTTGGATGCTTTCTACAACTGGTTTGCCTTGGAAATATTTTTAAAGTAATTTCCAATTCAGGTTTAGCACCTTCTAAAAACTTTTTACGCTTTCGATATAACCTTCAGCAGCTAATACGTTGGCAATTGCCACTTTTAGCTTGGAAGAAGGCATATTGATTGCAACTTTGTTCGCAGCTTGACCGTTACGAATACGGGTCAGCATATCTGCGATTGGATCTTGCATACTCATTGTACTTTTTTTCTCCGATTCCAAAAATAAAGTGGTATATTACCAGCTCGCTTTTTTTAAGGCCTGGGATTTCGCCGCGCATTGCAGCTTCACGAACCTTAATTCGGCTTAAACCAAACTTACGTAAAACGCCATGAGGACGTCCAGTTTGGCGGCAACGGTTACGTTGACGAGATGGGCTAGAATCACGTGGTAAAGTTTGTAACTTTAACACTGCATCCCAACGATCTTCATCAGAGGCATTGACATCAGAAATGATTTTTCTTTAATTCAACACGTTTTGCGTAGAATTTTTTTCAGCCAATTTAACGCGTTTTTACATCGCGTGCTTTTCATTGATTGTTTAGCCATTATAACCTGCCTTATTTACGGAATGGGAAATTAAAGGCAGCAAGTAGTGCTTGACCTTCTTCATCATTCTTAGCAGTAGTTGTGATAGTGATATCTAAAACCACGTACACGATCTACTTTATCGTAATCAATTTCAGGGAAGATGATTTGTTCACGCACACCCATGCTATAGTTACCACGACCATCGAATGATTTCGCGCTTAAACCGCGGAAGTCACGAATACGTGGAACAGCAATTGTAATTAAACGTTCAAAGAACTCCCACATACGCTCACCGCGTAGTGTTACTTTACAACCGATTGGATATCCCTGACGGATTTTAAAGCCAGCAACAGATTTACGAGCTTTAGTTACTAAAGGTTTTTTTGACCGCTGATTGCTGCTAAGTCCGCTACTGCGTTGTCTAGCAATTTTTTTGTCGGTCAATGCTTCACCCACACCCATATTCAGGGTAATCTTTTTCGATTCGTGGGACTTGCGATGACAGATTTGTAGCCGAATTTATTTTTTTAATTCGTTTACTACTTGATCTCTGTAGTAATCATGCAGTTTCGCCATCGCATTACTCCAGTTTGTTAGATAATTTCATTGTTAGATTTGAAGAAACGTACCTTTTTGCCGTCTTCGAATCTAAAAACCTACACGGTCAGCTTTATTTGTTTTTAGGATTGAAAACCGCAACATTTGAAGCATCAATTGCAGCTTCTTTTTTTCACTAAAACCACCAGCTTTTTCCTAATGCAGGAACTGGTTTTTTCATGTTTAGTAATGATGTTGATACCTTCAACAAACACTTTACCGTTTGGTAACACTTTTAGTTACCTTGCCACGTTTGCCCTTATCTTTACCAGTAAGAACAATTACTTCATCATTTTTGACGGATTTTTAGCAGCCATTACATTCCCCTTACAGTACTTCTGGAGCTAAAGAAATGATCTTCATGAATTTCTCAGAACGAAGTTCACGAGTCACCGGTCCAAAAAAATACGAGTACCGATTGGTTGCTCAGTGTTATTATTTAAAATTACACAAGCGTTACCATCGAAACGAATAACTGAGCCATCTGGGCGACGAACACCCTTCTTGGTGCGCACAACAACTGCTTTTTAATACATCACCTTTTTTTACTTTACCGCGTGGAATTGCTTCTTTTACAGTAATTTTGATGATGTCACCAATCGCAGCATAACGACGGTGCGATCCACCTAGAACCTTGATACACATTACGCTGCGAGCGCCTGAATTATCAGCAACATCCAGCATAGTCTGTTCTTGGATCATATTAGTGCTCCGTTAAGATTAAAAAAACACCCTTTCGGGACGAACCTGTTACCCTAAGGTAAACAGGCTGTTGAGTCTAGCAAATTCACCACTTAAAAGCAACTGAATTTTTCAGTTTACCACTAAGATTAATTGTAATCACACAAAAAGAGCGGTCCAAAAACGTTGTTTTTTTAACCGCTCTTTAACTAAAAAAATGCTGTTTACGACGTTCGACACTATAATCAGTTTGCAACGTAAAATCTCTAATCCAATTAGCTAACTCATCAAATTCAGATAAACCATTTTTCATTTATTGGTATATATTGATATTTTTTTGCTTATTGCATCTATGTTCTGTTATAAACTTTATATACCTGTGCCAAACCTCAGGCTTAGTTGACGAACGAGAAAGCTGTTTTTTTATTTTTTCATATTCTTTTTCTTCATCAACATCACACCCTCCCGCTCTAGCATAATCATCACATAATTCTTTAGCAAGTCTTCTTACATCCCAGCCCACGTTTCGTAATAGAATCTTAAGTTCTTTTTTTGAGTAATAATGATTGAACGCTCTCCATAATTTCCTCATTTTTTTATCAAATTGTCCTGATTTGTCCCCCATCTCGCTGCTTATACTAGTTTCCACTAAAGCAATTGCTTTAGGACATTAAATTATGTTCATCAATAAAAGGATTTCGTTATGAAAACTCGAAAACAACTGTATCGGGAAACATTTTCTCTTTGTAATACACAAAGAACATCAGGCTCTCATCGTGAAAATGAACCACCAAGCGCTAAGATTAGAGGAAATTGATATGAAATATTCATCAGATAAACATATTAATCAATTTGTGACTCAACTTGTAAAAATTGGTTGGCTATTCACACGTAGAAGTAAGCATAGTTTACTCATCTCTCCAGATGGCTTGCAACATATTTTTTTGTTGCTTCATCTCCTAGCGACAAGCGTGCTTTTTTTAAATATTAAAAAAAGCATGTGAAAAAAATTTGGGTTTAAAAAAATATTATAATGGAGCAAAAAAATGAACGCGCTAGTTATTAATTGGCATATTACGGAAGCCTGCAATTTTAAATGCCAATACTGTTTTTGCCAAATGGCAAAAACCATGTAAAAAAAGAACTCTTGCGTTCTGATAATGATGTTTCTCAACTAATTGAACAATTTCAAACGCTTTTTAACCCTAATTAATCACAAATATCAAAGCCACTTTGAACAAATTCGATTAAATCTTGTTGGCGGTGAAACTTTCTTATATCGTAGTGCAATAAAGAATATTACTATGCAAGCTAAAAAGCATAATATGATTTTTATCCGCTATTACAAATGGTAGCAAATTAACTCCAGAATTAAATCAAATTATTGCCAATCAATTTAAAATGATCGGCTTTTAGTATTGATTCAATTAAAGATAATACAAACCTACTTATTGGTCGCCAAACTAATAATAAAGCCATGGATTATCAGTTATTATTGCGGAATATTGAAATAATTCGCAGCATTAACCCAACTATTCAAATTAAAAATTAATACTGTCGTAAATAAACATAACTACTCAGAATCATTATCGGAATTCATTTCACAAGTAAAAACCAACAAAATGGAAAAATATTTAAAGTTTTACCAATTATAAATGATGCTCTTTCAATTAATGATCAGCAATTTCACTATTTTTCTTGAAAAATCATCGCGAATTTGAAAAATATCATTAGCGCAGAGAATAACGAAGAAATGACTCATTCCTATTTGATGGTTGATCCTTCAGGGCGTTTTTTTCAAAACATCGAACAGCAAACAGGTTATCAAGCAACAGCACCTAAAATAACTACTGTTACGGTTACTTTCTTAGCTCTTGTCCATTCCATTTTCTATCTCAACTTACTTAAACAAAATTTCACACATAATATACTTTTTATTTATATTAAAAAAATCAAGTTTTTTTAACCGCACTTTAAAGCATAAAAAGCCCTAGCTTTCGCTAAGGCTTTTAATTTTTTTAATGTAGAAAATTAAGCAATAACTGCTTTTTTTCAACTACACGAACTAAAGTCCAAGATTTGGTTTTTGATAGAGGGCGACATTCGCGAATCTCTACGGTATCACCAACTTTGGCTTCATTGTTCTCATCGTGTACGTGTAATTTAGTTGTACGACGGATAAATTTACCATATAAAAGGGTGTTTTACCTTACGTTCAATAGCAACAACGAAAGATTTTTTTCCATTTTTGTCGCTAACAACTTTACCTTGTACGCTACGAATTTTTATCAGTCATTACTCACCCGCCTTTTTCGGTTAATACAGTTTTTTTACACGTGCAATATCACGACGCACTTGCTTAGCCTGATGGGTTTGTTGAAGCTGACCGGTGGCTGTCTGCATACGCAACTTGAATTGTTCACCTAAAAGGTTTACTAATTCAGCATTCAGCTCTTCAACACTTTTTGTACGTAAATCTTGAGCTTTCATTACATCACCGTCTTAGTTACGAAAGTGGTCTTAACTGGCAATTTAGCAGCTGCTAATGCAAATGCGTTTCTTGCTACTTCTTCAGACACACCATCCATTTCATAAAGCACTTTACCCGGTTGGATTAAGGCTACCCAGTACTCAACGTTACCTTTTACCTTTACCCATACGGACTTCTAATGGTTTTTCAGTAATTGGTTTATCTGGGAATACACGAATCCAGATTTTACCTTGACGTTTTTACTGCACGTGACATTGCACGACGTGCCGCTTCGATTTGACGAGCGGTTAAACGACAACGACCAACTGCTTTTTAAACCGTAAGTACCGAAGCTAACTTCAGTACCGCCCGCGATACCACGGTTGCGGCCTTTGTGAACTTTACGGAATTTTTGTACGTTTTGGTTGCAACATTTAGCGTTTCTCCTTACTTACGACCTTTACCGCGAGGAGCCTTTTTTTAGGCTTGTCGGCAGGTTGTTGTTCTGATTGCGCAACGGCAGCCATTCCACCAAGAATTTCACCTTTGAAGATCCACACTTTAACGCCGATTACGCCGTAAGTTGTGTGAGCTTCTGCAGTGTTATAATCAATGTCCGCACGAAGAGTATGTAGAGGTACACGACCTTCACGATACCATTCTGAACGTGCGATTTCTGCACCACCCTAAACGACCGCTAACCTCAACTTTGATACCTTTTAGCACCTAAACGCATTGCGCTTTGTACCGCACGTTTCATTGCACGACGGAACATTACACGACGTTCTAATTGAGAAGCGATGTTATCTGCAACTAATTTCGCATCTAATTCAGGTTTTTTTCACTTCAGCAATGTTGATTTGAGCAGGAACGCCAGCGATTTTTAGACACTGCGTTACGTAATTTTTTTCAACATCTTCGCCTTTTTTTACCGATTACGATACCAGGACGAGCTGTGTGAATAGTTACACGAATACTTTTAGCTGGACGCTCAATAGTAATACGTGAAACTGAAGCATTTGCTAATTCTTTATTTAAGAATTTGCGTACTTTGAAATCGCCTTCAAGATTGTCAGCGAAGTCTTGTGTATTCGCGAACCAAGTAGAGCTCCAAGGTTTAACAATACCTAGGCGAATACCATGTGGATGTACTTTTTGACCCATTGCTATTCCTCTACTTATTAACGATCTGACACAACCACAGTAATGTGGCTAGTACGTTTTAAAAATACGATCTGCACGACCTTTAGCACGTGGCATAACACGTTTCATGCTAGGACCTTCATCAACGAAGATTTTAGCAACTTTAAGATCATCGATATCTGCACCGTCATTGTGCTCTGCATTTGCAATAGCTGATTCTAAAACTTTCTTCACTAAAGCTGCTGCTTTTTTGTTAGTGAAAGTTAAGATTTCTAGTGCTTGCGCAACTTTTTTACCACGAATTAAATCGGCAACTAAGCGAGCTTTTTGGGCAGAAGTGCGAGCGTAACGATGTTTTGCGATAGTTTCCATCTATTTACCTCTTATTTCTTAGCTTTCTTATCTGCCGCGTGACCGCGGTATGTACGAGTCGGTGCAAATTCACCAAGCTTTGATGACCGATCATTTCATCAGATACATAAACAGGAACGTGCTGACGACCATTATGGACTGCGATGGTCAATCCGATCATTGATGGAATGATCATTGAACGACGGGACCAAGTTTTGATTGGTTTTTTATCCCCGCTTTCCACCGCCTTCTCTACCTTCTTCAACAAGTGTAGGTCAAGGAAAGGACCCTTCTTGAGAGAACGTGGCATGGCTAATCCTCTTTAATTTAATCTATTATTTGCCACGACGACGTACGATATATTTATCAGTACGTTTGTTGTGACGAGTTTTTCTTACCTTTGGTTTGAACGCCCCAAGGAGTTACTGGGTGTTTACCAAAGTTACGACCTTCACCACCACCGTGTGGGTGATCTACTGGGTTCATTGCAGTACCACGAACTGTAGGGCGAATGCCTCTCCAGCGGTTAGCACCAGCTTTACCCAATACGCGAAGCATATGTTCTGAATTACCAACTTCACCGATTGTTGCAACACATTCAGCTAATACTTTACGCATTTCGCCAGAACGTAAACGTAAAGTTACATAGTTGCCTTCACGTGCGATGATTTGTACATAAGCACCAGCAGAACGAGCGATTTGACCGCCTTTACCTGGTTTTAATTCAACGTTATGTACTGTTGAACCAACTGGGATATTACGCATTGGTAATGAGTTACCCACTTTAATTGGTGAGTTTACGCCAGCTTGGATTTGATCGCCTACTGACAAGCCTTTAGGGTGCTAAGATATAACGGCGTTCACCATCTTTATAAAAGCACTAAAAGCAATGTTAGCAGAACGGTTTGGATCATATTCTAAACGCTCAACAACCGCTGGGATGTCTAACTTGTTACGTTTGAAATCGATTAAACGGTAGTGTTGTTTGTGACCGCCACCAATGTGACGAGTAGTAATACGACCATAGTTGTTACGACCACCAGTTTTAGATTTAGTATCTAGAAGAGGTGCGTAAGGTTTACCCTTGTGTAATTCAGGGTTCACGATTTTTAACAACGTGACGACGACCAGCGGAGGTCGGCTTACATTTAACGATAGCCATTCTCTAATTTCCTCCGATTACTCTGCACTGTCCACGAAGTCCAAGTTTTGGCCTTCGGCTAAAGTTACATAAGCTTTTTTCCAGTCGCTGCGACGACCCATTTTGCTACCACGGCGTTTAGTTTTACCTTTAACAACCACGGTACGAACAGAGTCAACTTTTACTTCAAATAATTGAGCAACAGCAGCAGCAATTTCAGCTTTGTTCGCATCTAAAGCAACTTTTAAGTACAACAGTGTTAGATTTTTTTCAGCATTGTTAGTTGCTTTTTTTCAGAGATGTGCGGTGCACGTAGCACGCTTAGCAAACGTTCTTGACTCATGCTAGGATCTCCTCAATTTGTTTCACAGCGTCAACAGTAACAATCACTTTATCGAAAGCGATTAAGCTAACTGGATCGATACCTTGAACATCACGTACATCAACTTTGTATAAGTTACGTGCTGCTAAGAATAGATTTTTCATCTAAACTTGCTGTGATAATTAATGCATCTTCAACTGCTAAATCTTTTTAATTTTTTTGTACTAAAACTTTAGTTTTTGGTGCATCTAATTCGAATTTTTTTCAACAACAACCAAACGGCCTTGACGAACTAATTCAGAAAGAATGCTTTTTGATAGCACCACGGTACATTTTTCTTGTTCACTTTTTTTGGCTGTGATCTTGTGGTTTAGCCGCGAAGGTTATACCACCAGAACGCCAGATTGGTGATTTGATATCACCAGCACGAGCACGACCTGTACCTTTTTGACGCCAAGGTTTTTTTACCTGAACCAGACACTTCAGCACGAGTTTTTTTGCGCACGAGTACCTTGACGCGCACCCGCTGCATAAGCAACAACAACTTGGTGGATCAACGCTTCGTTAAACTCACGTCCGAAGGTAGTTTCAGAAACAGTTAGTGCGTTTGCACCTACAACTTGTAATTCCATCTCTATCTCCTAGACTTATGCTTTAACTGCTGGCTTAACGATAACATCGCCATTGATAGCACCAGGTACAGAACCTTTTACTAATAGCAATTTACGCTCAGCATCTACACGAACAACTTCAAGTGATTGAACAGTTACACGTTCAGCACCTAAATGTCCTGCCATTTTTTTACCTTTAAACACACGACCTGGAGTTTGGTTTTGACCAATAGAACCAAGTACACGATGTGATAAAGAGTTACCATGAGTAGCATCTTGAGTACGGAAGTTCCAACGTTTAACACCACCTTGGAAACCTTTACCTTTAGAAGTACCGGTAACATCTACTTTTTTTAACATCTGCAAAGATGTCAACATTGATTTCTTGACCTAAAGTGAATTCTTCACCTTCAGTACGAAATTCCCATAAACCGCGACCAGCTTCAACACCTGCCTTCACGAAATGGCCTGCTTCAGGTTTAGTTACACGATTCGCTTTTTTTAGAACCAGTAGTAACTTGAACTGCAGTATAGCCATCGTTTTTCAAGAGTTTTAACTTGAGTTACGCGGTTGGCTTCGATTTCGATAACGGTAACTGGTACAGAAACACCGTCTTCATTGAAGATACGGGTCATACCAACTTTACGACCGACTAAACCAATCATTGTAATAACCTCTTAATTAACCTAGGCTGATCTGCACGTCCACGCCGGCAGCCAAATCTAAACGCATTAATGCATCAACAGTTTTTCTGTTGGCTCTACGATATCTACTAAACGTTTGTGAGTACGAATTTCGTATTGGTCACGTGCGTCTTTATTTACGTGTGGAGAAATCAACACGGTGAAACGCTCTTTACGAGTTGGTAAAGGAATTGGACCACGAACTTGTGCACCAGTACGTTTAGCTGTTTCTACGATCTCCGCAGTAGATTGATCGATCAAACGGTGATCGAAAGCTTTTTAAGCGGATACGGATTCTTTGGTTCTGCATTAGACCAGAGCTCCAATAAAATTTAGCTAATAAAAAAACTAACACCAATCACAATTCTAACTTCAAAATAGAAAAAGGAGGTGCAAGTTACCTGTTATATAGTCTCCAAATCGGAAACATTGTTTAGCGTGACATATCGTCATGCTCGTTTAATAAATGATTACATTAAACGACTTTCATATTGAAAGTCTGAGAATACTACACAAAAAGTTAAACAAATTGCAAGGGATTTATTCAAAGCAAATAAAAAGTGCGGTCATTTATCGCCGTATCTTCTCATCGAAAAACACTTAGAAAAAAATCACCGCACTTCATATATTAAAATTACTGGTGGTTATCTAATAGTGCAATATGTCGTTTTGCTACAATCCACGCACCAACATATCCCATAATTAAACAGCACACTAATAAGAATACAAATTCCCCAACGCCTAATCCATTCAAACTGAATTGGACGGCAAAAATATCCGTTACATATTTCACCGCAGAAGTAAAAATAGCTGATAATAAAGCTACTAAAAAAATTGCTGCAACTAACCCACCCAACACGGCATAAATCATCCCTGTATAAAGATAAGGACGAAGAATAAATTGATCTGTTGCACCAAGCAATTTCATCACATCAATACTTGATCGGCTACTATACACATCAGAGCGAATACTGTTACCAATAACTAAAAAAATACCGCTATCGTCATTAATACAGTGCAGAAAAATTGCCACATGGGCGATTAACCAAGAAAGTGCGGTTAATTTTTTTCCATCCAGTCGTTATCCAAGCGAACTTCTTGCACGCCTTTAATTTTTAGTTAAATTGGTACGTAACTCATCACGTTTTTCTGAAACATTGAATTCGCTCGTCGGTTTTACCATAACGACCGCAGGTAATGGATTATCATCTAAAATTTCTAATTCTTCGCCAAAGCCAGACCAACTTTTGAATTCCTTTAAACTTTCTTGTCGAGAAACATAATTCAGTGATTCCACCCCTTCTTGCTGACGGATTTTTCTCTACCACTAAATTCGCATCTTCTTCACTTAAATTCTTATGAAGATAAATCGTCAATTCACTTTCTGGATAAAATTGAGTGGTCGCTAAATGTAAATTTTTCCACATTAAATAGCTTACGGTTGGGATCGTCAGAGATACAGCAATAACCAAAATCGTGAGTAGCGTGCCAAATTTACGTTGCCATAAATCCGTCCATACTGCACGCAAAGTATAGGCTGTTTGAACAAAAAAGGATGCATCCGTTGGTCGGCTCATGATTATTCCTTAATAACGTAAATAACCTTGTTCAAGTACAAGACAAGGTTTTTGGTTTTTTGTTGAATTAAATTAATGTCGTGAGTAGCAATTAACACAGTCATTCCGAGACGATTAAATTCTTCAAATAAATTAAAAAAATGCCTAAAGAAAGTTCATCATCTAGGTTACCCGTTGGTTCATCTGCTAGTAAGAGCTGAGGTTTATGCACAATCGCACGCGCAATATCAACACGTTGCTGCTCCCCTCCAGAAATTTGTGGTGGCAAATAGTGTGCTTTATTACGCAATCCTACACGATCTCAAAAGATGCCATTGCTCGAGTATGCGCATCTTTTTGGATGCATACCTGCAATAATCAATGGCAATGCCACATTTTCCGCCACTGTACGATCTGTTAATAAACGATAATCTTGGTGAACCATGCCAATTTGGCGACGTAGAAACGGAATTTCATATTTTTGACAAGCGAGTAATATCGTGTCCGTTAAACCAAATTTGACCAGCATTGGCTTTTTTTCCATCCCCATAATAAGCTTGAGTAATGTACTCTTCCCTGCGCCTGAATGCCCAACTAAGTAAGTCATACTTCCTACGGGAAGATGAAAAATTCAAGCCTTTGTAACGCTGGCTGCGTTGCACCATGATAGGCTTTCGAAACATTTGAGAACTTAATCACGATTTTTTTCCTTATTCTTCTTCATGAACGAATAATGCCTCAATAAATTCTTTTGGCATTAAACTCACGTAAATCTTCAATTTTTCTCGCCTACACCGATATAGCGAATAGGTAACTTAAACTGATCGGCTATAGCAAAAATCACGCCACCTTTTGCCGTGCCATCTAATTTTTGTTAGAGAGATTCCTGTTAAACCCACAGCTTCATTAAATAATTTCGCTTGGCTAATAGCATTTTGTCCCGTTCCAGCATCCAGCGTAAGCATAATTTCATGTGGTGCAGTTTCGTCATATTTTTTTCATAACACGAACAATTTTTTTCAGTTCGTCCATTAAGTTATTTTTTTATTTTGTAAACGACCCGCCGTATCCGCAATAAGAATATCAATATTGCGTGCAGCCGCTGATTGCATCGCATCAAAAAAATCACCGATGCAGAATCAGAACCAGTGCTTTGCGCAACAACTGGAATGTGATTGCGTTCTCCCCAAACTTGAAGCTGCTCAACGGCCGCCGCACGGAAAGTATCGCCCGCAGCAAGCATCACCGATTTTCCTTCAGCCTGAAATTTACGTGCGAGCTTACCAATTGTCGTCGTTTTACCTACGCCATTTACACCCACCATTAAAATCACATAAGGTTTCTTCGTAGTATCAATCACAAGAGGCTGCGCCACTGGCTCAAGAATATCCGCCATTTCTACTTTTTAATTGTTGATATAAAAGCTCGGCATCTTGTAATTCTTTTGCGAGTTGCATGTTCAGTCAAATTTTTTTGATGATTTTTACTTGTTGTCGGCACGCCAATATCCGCAATCAAAAGTTGTTCTTCTAATTCTTCAAACAGCTCATCATCAATTTTCTTTCCTAAGAAAAAAACTACGAAAACCCGCGCCAATATTTTGTTTAGTTTTCAGTAATCCCTTAACTAAACGACTAAAAAAAGCCCCCTTCACTTGGCTTTTTCGCGAGTTTCAATTTCAACAACAGGCTGAAGCTCATCTTTAATATCTTCAACAATTTCAGATTCAACCAAGGTTTCTGTAATTGGAAGATTATCTTCTAAATTTTTTTCGCTTCGATGATTTCTTCGACTGGCTCAAATGCGGTTGAAATTTCCTGTATTTTTTTCTTCTTCAACTATTTCATTCGTCTCAATACTTTCAGCTAAAAAAACGGCTTAGAATCCACCGCACTTTCTACTGTCTCTAATTCATACAGCTCTTCAACTAAATCATGAGTTTCAGGTTTTTTTCAATAGACGGCTCGATATCTGTAATCTTTTTCTTCTTCAATTGTCGGTTCAATTTTTAGGTTCATCTTGCTTTTTATTACGCCCAAATAACGATGCCCAAAAATCCACCTTTTTTTATTTTTCTTCAGCCATAAAATGCTCTCTTAACTGTAATCCGATAAAAATGTCGTTTATTCTAGCAAAAAAATCGTCTAAACTAAGCACAATTTTCAATAAAAAAATCGAATCTTTATGAAAAAAATACAAACGCCAAATACAAAGGGCGAGGTTCGCATTATTGCTGGACTGTGGCGAGGTCGAAAACTTCCAGTATTAAATTCAGAAGGCTTACGCCCAACTGGCGATAGAGTGAAAGAAACGCTTTTTAATTGGTTAATGCCTTATATCCACCAATCTGAATGTTTAGATGGCTTTGCGGGGAGTGGTTCATTAGGTTTTGAGGCACTTTCTCGCCAAGCGAAAAAGGTGACTTTTTTAGAATTAGATAAAACCGTCGCCAATCAATTAAAAAAAGAATTTACAAACGCTCAAATGCTCATCAGAACAGGCCGAAGTGATTAATCAAAGTAGTTTGGATTTTTCTAAAACAGCCACAAAATCAACCGCACTTTGATGTCGTGTTTTTAGATCCTCCCTTTCATTTTTAATTTGGCAGAACAAGCAATTAACTTGCTTTTGTGAAAATAATTGGCTAAAAACCCAATGCATTAATTTATGTAGAAACAGAGAAAGACAAACTGCTCATCACTCCTGAAAACTGGACGTTATTGAAAGAAAAAAACAACAGGAATGGTGAGTTATCGTTTATATCAAAAATTAGAGAAAAAAATTATGTTAGATATCGTTTTATATGAACCAGAGATCCCACAAAATACTGGTAACATTATTCGCCTTTGCGCCAATACAGGATTTCGCTTGCACTTAATTGAACCGCTAGGGTTTACTTGGGATGATAAACGCTTACGCCGCTCAGGTTTGGATTATCACGAATTTGCGGAAATCAAACGCCACAAGACTTTTTGAAACCTTTTTAGAAAGCGAAAAACCCAAACGTCTCTTTGCACTTACAACAAAAGGCAGTCCAGCACATAGCCAGGTTAAGTTTGAACTTGGGGATTATTTAATGTTTGGCCCCGAAACTCGCGGCATTCCAATGTCAATTTTTAAATGAAATGCCGATGGAACAAAAAAATCCGCATTCCAATGACAGCCAATAGTCGCAGTATGAACTTGTCTAATTCGGTCGCAGTAACGGTTTATGAAGCTTGGCGACAATTAGGCTATGAAGGCGCAATCAATTTACCTGAAGCCAAATAAAAAAATAGGTGATCGATAAAATCAACTCGATCACCTGTTTTTTTAAACTGCCTTATTCACCCAGTGAGTAAGGCAATACGACATACTCCAGCGGTACCCCATTTAGTAAGCGAAATTTTTTGTTTAGCTGTCGTGTCGTTATTCATCACAACTTGCAACCATAAAACACCATCTAAATTGACCGCACTTGTAATCGTGCCGGTTTTTTCGCCAATTAGATTCAATCTGCATTTCAATTTCACTACCAATTTCCACTTCCTGCTGGGTTTGTGCTTTAAAGACAAACATTGCGCGTTTATTCGCACCACGATATTTCGCACGAGCCACGGTTTCTTGCCCAATATAGCAACCTTTGGTAAAAAGAAATGGCTTGCTCAATAACCTGTAAATTTAGCGCTTGTGGAATAAATTCATTTTGCGTTTGCGGACTTAAATTTGGCAAGCCTGCTTGAATATCGGCTACATCCCAAATTTTTTTCATCACCATTAAAAATTCATGGGTAATTCGGTTTCATTCAATAAAAATTGAACGTTGCCCATCAATTTCCCATGAAAAGTGCGGTGTAATTTTTTTCCACATTTTTTTCACCTATTAAGCCGATGATTTGCCAATCACGTAAATCAAAAACTAACTTTGGAAAATACCGCATATTTTTTTCAAGGCATCTAGCCCGCTTGGCAAAAGATCTTTCTTAATGAGCAAAAAGAATTGTTCACTACTCACTTTAAACAAACGGTAAATTGCATTCATTTTACCTTTTTGGATCGCAGTGAGCAGTAAGTGTTGTTGCCCCACTTGCTAATCGCACAACATCCGTGGTTAACTGCCCTTGCAAATATTTTTTTCTGCATCAGCACCATGTGCCTCAATCAGTTGATATTGAGTAAGAGAAATAAATTGAGACATTCTGCTTTCCTATTCTAAATTCTGGATTTGCTCACGCATTTGTTCGATAAGCACTTTTTAGCTCAACCGCAGAAGCCGTGATATCGGCATTAATGGATTTGGACGCAAGGGTATTGGATTCACGATTCAATTCTTGCATCATAAAATCTAATTTTACGACCAACCGCGCCGCCTTTTTTTCAAAAATATTCGTGGTTTCTTTCACATGCATTTGTAAACGATCGAGCTCTTCTGCCACATCAACGCGTTGAGCCAGCAAAATCATTTCTTGTTCCACGCGTTGCGGATCAAGATTAACCTGAGCATCTTCAAAACGTTGCAATAAACGTTCACGTTGCCATTGTAAAACTGCCGGCATTTGTGACCGCACTTTATCGGCTTCCACGGCAATCGCGTCTAAGCGTTGTTGAATAATATCGTTCAGTTTTTTTCGCCTTCACGACCACGCATTGCAATAAAAATCTGTCAGCAAATCATCAAAGGCTGTCAACAAATCTTGACTAATGGCATCTAGGTCTTGCTCTTGCGCTTCCACCACACCGGGATAACGCAACACGTCCGTCAAATTAATTTCACCTTCTCCAGCCTGAGCTTTTAATCCATTGCAAAGATTGAATCACTTGATTCGCAAGCTCTTTATTTAAATTCAATTCAGCATTTGTTTGTTTTTTTATTTCAATGCGTAGAGAACATTCGATTTTACCGCGAGTAAGATTTTGACGAAGTTTCTCACGCAACGTGTTTTCTAATCCTCGGAATTGCTCTGGCAAACGGAAAAAGTTTTCTAAATAACGTTGGTTAACGGAACGAATTTCCCATACCGCATCGCCCCAATCTTTTTTTCACTTCAAGGCGTGCAAAGGCGGTCATACTGTAAATCATAAGCTCTCCTATTTTTTTAGTTTTGTCTTAGTTGATTCGCGAAGTATTGTAACGAGATGAACGTAGAAAGGGAAAAAGAAAAGTGCGGTAAATAATAAAGATATTTTTGTATTCTGTCGTTTACACGCTGTAAATTTTTAAAAATACAATCACCGTAAATTTATTATTACACAACAAGGAAGCAAACATGAACAAAACTGTAGGCAGCACACTTCTCGTTGCCGGTACGATGATTGGAGCGGGAATGTTGGCTATGCCACTCACTTCCGCTGGCATCGGATTCGGCTTTTACTTTTAGTCTTATTATTAGGGCTTTGGGCATTATTAACTTTTAGCGCACTTTTTATTCGTTGAGCTCTATCAAACCGCAGACAGTGATGCTGGTATCGGTACACTCGCAGAACTATATTTTTGGTAAAGTAGGACGCATTATTGCCACAGCAGTACTAATTATTTTTCTTATACGCATTAATTGCCGCTTATATCAGCGGTGGTGGTTCACTACTAAAAGATTTATTACCTGAAAGTTTTGGCGATAAAGTCAGCATCTTATTATTCACCGTGATTTTTCGGTTCATTTATCGTCATCGGCACACATAGCGTAGATAAAATTAATCGCGTGTTATTTTTTGTGATGCTTGCGGCCTTTGCCGTGGTGTTAAGCTTAATGTTGCCAGAAATCAAATTTGATAACTTAATGGCGACGCCAATTGATAATGCTTTTAATTATCTCTGCAAGCCCTGTATTTTTTTCACGGCGTTTGGTTTCCACGGCTCTATTCCAAGTTTAAATAAATACTTAGACGGCAACGTAAAAGCATTACGCATTTCTATTTTGGCGGGTTCAGCAATTACCCTTTGCGCTTATATTTTGTGGCAAATGTCGACGCACGGCTTGCTCACACAAAATGAGTTCTTACAAATCTTAAAAGACGATGCCACCTTAAATGGCTTAGTAAAAGCAACGCTTGCTATCACTGGTAGTAACATGATCGCAGGTGCAGTAAAATTATTCTCAACTTTGGCGCTGGTTACTTCTTTCTTAGGCGTAGGGCTTGGCTTGTTGGAATGTATCGAAGATTTATTAAAACGATCCTTTAATATTTCTGCAGGGCGTATCTCACTTGGCTTACTGACGTTCATTCCACCACTCGTTTTTGCGCTTTTCTATCCTGAAGGTTTTATTTTAGCGCTAGGCTACGCAGGCCAAATGTTTGCATTCTATGCCGTAGTATTGCCAGTTAGCCTTGTTTGGAAAGCTCGTCGAACTCACACCGATTTGCCATACAAAGTATGGGGAGGAAATCTAACTTTAATTATCGTATTGATATTAGGCGTAATCATTACATCTATTCCATTTGCGATTCGTGCGGGTTACTTGCCATTTGTGGTGGGTTAATAACATAAATATCAAAAAAACATCATTCAATTAATCTGTACCCCAAAAGTTAGGCTAAATAACTAACTAATTAAGGTACAGATTTTTTTATAATCTTGGATTTAAAAAGCAGAATGTTTTTTTATGGTAAGGAATTTGAATCAATAGACGAAATTATCTAACTTTATATTAGCTATTAAAAAAAGAAGAAAAAAATAAAATTATACTATAAGCTGTTACTTATCCTTATAAAAACTAATTTATTGATTTTTCTTAATAATGCAATTTCTCTTTCTAACCCATTTATAATTTTTATCTTTTTGAGCTAATAATTCATCTTTATGGCTTAATATTAATTGTAATTGTTGAATGATTTGATCTGTATTTCCATTCCCAACAGCAAAGCAAAAAAATTATGAGAATTACTAAAATCATTATCGGTATTATTAAAATAAACTTTTTCAGTTTCCCCACTGAGAGCAACTCACAAATATCCATATCAAATACTTCAGAGATCTGTTCTAAACGAGATAGATTTGAACGCACTTCACCTCGCTCAATTTTTTTCCATAACCCGTTACCGACATTCCTAATTTATCCGCCATATTTTCTTGCGATAACTGGTGTTGTTCGCGTAATTGACGGATTTTTCTCATTGATTTTCATACACTGCTCTCTCAAGGTAAATAGCTACCTTAATTCGGTAACTAACTGTAATTGTTGGTTTATTGTACATAATTTCGACCAAAAATTATAATTCTTTTTGGATTTTTTTCTCCTACTTTTTATTTATTGAGGTTCCTATGAAATTAAAAAATGTAACTATTGCAACAGCACTTTTTAGCTGTATTAACAGGCTGTGGAAGTAGTGGTGGCAATTCAAGCACACTAAACACCAATCAACAAACCGCTCAAAATGAACAAAGTCGTCAACAAGTAACTGATGCTAAGAAAGCTGAAGAAGCTCGCAAAGCTGAAGAAGCCCTGTAAAGCAGAAGAAGCTCGTAAAGCTGAAGAAGCTCGTAAAGCTGAAGAAGCTCGTATCGCGGAAGAAAACCGTAAAGCCGAAGAAGCCCGTAAAGCAGAAGAAGCTCGTAAAGCTGAAGAAGCTCGTATCGCGGAAGAAAACCGTAAAGCTGAAGAAGCCCGTAAAGCTGAAGAAGCTCGTAAAGCCGAAGAAGCTCGTAAAGCTGAAGAAGCTCGTATCGCGGAAGAAAACCGTAAAGCTGAAGACGCCCGTAAAGCAGAAGAAGCTCGTAAAGCAGAAGAAGCTCGTAAAGCCGAAGAAGCTCGTAAAGCTGAAGAAGCTCGTATCGCGGAAGAAAACCGTAAAAGCTGAAGAAGCCCGTAAAGCAGAAGAAGCTCGTAAAGCCGAAGAAGCTCGTATCGCGGAAGAAAACCGTAAAGCCGAAGAGGCTCGTAAGGCTGAAGAAGCAAGAATTGCTAAATTAACAGAAGAATTGACCGCTTTTAGCTAAACAGGCAGGTTTAGATGATGATAAAGCTCAAAAAAATTTGCAGGATCGAATTTAAATACTGATAAATCAGAGTGGCAATCAGCTTTTAAATAGTGCCATTGAACAAGATAAAGCAGAAAAAAATTACAGCAAGAAATTGATCAACTAAAAGGTGTTTCTTCTTATTCATATCCAGAAGGAAGTATTACTCATAGAGATGGTAGTAGTTCTAGAAGTATCAACAATAGATTAACCAATGAAAGTGCCTCCCGTAAAATGGTTTATAACCAAAAATATTCTGTAATTATTGGCGATTATAATGGGCAAGTGTCTTACAATAATAATACGGGCGATATTTTTTTACAGATAATCGAGTTATAGATATTAATGCAAAAGGCTTAAAAAAACAGAGACATCTTTTAATTCCTACAGAAGGTACTGCAACATATACTGGTAAAGCCTTTTAATGGCACTTTTAGCACAAGAGTATAAAAAAAGTAGGCACTGAAGAATGGTTTGGTAGCACTCGTGATAAATACGACTTTGTAGATTCACCAAAAAGAAGGGATCTTATCTTACAAGGTAAACTTCGCAGATAAAAACAGGTTCAGGCAGTATTACAGGCTTAGGAAACGATATTGCACTAGCACAAGGCTCTATTTCTGGAGCAGGTATTTCATCTACTGCAACACAAAGCTATAAATCAGGCTCTTACTTTCATTAGATTTCTTCGGCAAAAAAACGCAGAAGAAATTGGTGGTAAGGTTTCCTTTGATGGAAAAGATGTGGTTGGCTTCGGTGGTACCCGCGGTGAAATTCAAAAATAACCTTTTCTGTAGGGGCGAATTACATTCGCCCCTAATTTTTTAGAGCAAATGCGATTTACCCTCTAGAAGAAAAATGCCGTTTAAAATGGATTGAAACGGCATTTAACTATTAGAAAAATTTCCGAATGTGAACCGATACGAATGAGCTTTTAATTCTTCGTCATCACTAATTTGGTAAATCAGCACAAGATCGTTAAAAATATGGCAGTCACGATAACCTTGCATTTCGCCTTGTAGTGCGTGGTCTAAATATTTTTCTTGGAAGCGGTCGATTTCTTTGTAAAAGATACAAAACCTCGGTCATTTCTGCTGAGAATTGTTGCTTAGCTGTGAGCTTTTTTTAATATCTCGTTGAAATGTTTTTAGTTGCGGTTACTTTTAATGTTTTAACAGATTCCATACACATTATTTATTCCGCTGATTTTAACAGGTTTTTCCATAATATTAGCTCCAGAGTTTGCTTCACTAATGATATCAACATCACCATTTTTCAGCTTCTTGCATCGCACGCAATGTTTCAGCATTTGGTTTCAAATAAGAAAGGTTTACTGGAATCGTTTTTTTGTATTCGCAATTTCTGTTAAGAATAAGTTAAACACTTGCGAAGGGTGAAACTGTAATTTTCAATTACATTAAATGCCTCTTGTTTTAAATTTTTCTGATAAACGAAAGCTAAAAGATGCATTTTGTGTCATTGCCATAATTATCTCCTTTGTCTAACAATGCAGTACAAATCATTGTAGATAGAATGTCTTGCATTGTAAAACAATGTTTACTTATAAATAAATTTACTATGAAAAAACTCGCAAATTTCCTTATTTTTACCGTTTGCAACACAAGCGGAGATCTTTCACGCCCCTCAACCTGTTTTCTTTGAGAACAATACTTTGCCTAAACAGATTGAACCACAAATAAAAAAACGCAACCAAAAACAGAAAAATCCGCCTGCTTCTTCGTTTGCCCTTTCTGATGCAGACAGTACCAAAACCAAGTTCGAGAAGTTGATTAACTATGGTGTATTAAAACAGCAATGGCATTTGTTGAAGCAGCTTCTTCCGTTGTATCAACAACAGGCGGATTATGATGAAACGCTTTATCGTTATGCGATGGGAGTAATGCTGCGGGCGGAGCAAAAATATGATGAGGCGATTTCTCTTTATCAACAGATCGTGGTTGAAAAAAACCTGAGTTGTCTTATCCACGTTTTTGATTTGGGTGTGATGTTGTTTTGAGAATAAACAATATCGCCAAGCAAAAAGCGGAGTTGGAACGTGCTAAACCCGAACTTTCACCACAAATGCAGCAATTTACCGAACGTTATATTCAGGCGATGGCAGAGCGACAAAGTTGGCAGTCTGATATGGAGCTACAATATACCCAAAACCGATAACGTAAATAACGCCTCTTCTCAGCAAGATATTATATTGGGAGAATTGAGATTTAAAAAGATTCGGAATCTTTACCACAAAAGGCTCACGGCTTCCGCTACGGTGTGGGTGTAAACCGAGAATTGAACATATCCGGTAATCATTTTTGTTACAGCAAATGGTCGCTTTAGTGGCGTGCATTATTGGGACAACCAAGATTACAGCGAAAAAAATCGTTGTATGCCTCGCTCGGCTATCGATACCGTTCAGCCTTGCAAACGGTCGGTTTTTACACCATTTTTTTGAACAGAATTGGCTAGACTCACCTTGTTATAGCAAAAAAATTACGGGGCGGTTGCAGATTTTTCGTCGAGAATTGACCGCTTACTGGGCAATTTCAGGATCTTTTTCGCATACGCAAAAACGCTATGCCGATGCTTCTGTCGCTCATCGTCATAATGGTTATCTGAACAGTGTTTCACTTACGTTAGTTATCAAGCCAAGCCGAATTGGTTGCTTTTTAGTGGTGTGGAAGGCAGTGTTGATCGTAGCAAAGATAAAGCGGAATCTTCGCTTCGCCGTGGGGTAAATATCGGTTCGGTGTGGAAACTTAAAGAGTTTATCAGCCGTATTAGCTTACGTTATGTGAAGCGAGATTTTTCGTGCGGAGAATTTTTATTTTCCAACCAAAAAAACGCCAAGATAAAGAATATAGCTTGAATGTGTCGATTTGGCATAACCGTTTGCAATGGTTAGGGTTTTTGTGCCGAAGTTGAATTATCGTTATCGTAAAATTGATAGCAATATTCCAGAATTTTATTCTAGAAAAAGTAGTGAGTGGTTTATTTCTGTGGAAAAAGATTTTTAAGTTCAGAATACCAATAACTGTTTACAGATTGATCTGCACCCTAAATGTTGGACTAAATAACCATTCAGGTGCAGATTTTTTTATAATTAAACAGATGAATTTTTGAATAGTGTTATCACATGATAAATTTTTTTAATGCGTTTTATGGCTTGTGCTATACAAAATTTTATCCGTATAAGCCAAAGCAATTGCCGACACCAAAAAAAGCCCAAGTGCAACAACAATTGCCACATCATCGTTTTTTTCTGGTGTATTACTTGCGTTCACAAAGGTTTGCAACATATGGATAGATGAAATGCCGATAATAGACATAGAAAGTTTAACCTTTAATACCGTCGCATTTACATGGCTCATCCATTCCGGCTGATCTGGGTGATTACGCGTGCGCAATTTGGAAACGAAAAATTTCATAGCCACCAATCGTCACCATCACCAGCAAGTTTGCGATCATCACGACATCAATCAAATTCAACACACCCAACATAATCGTGTTGGAATCCATCTCATTGACATTAATCACCAATGCCCATAAGCCTTTTAATAAACTTATAAGAGTAGATCGCTAGCGTTACAATCAACCCCAAATAAATCGGCACTTGCAACCAGCGACTAGCAAAAATTATTTTTCGCGATAATATTCGATTGTTCGTTATATTTCGCATAAAGATCAACAGGTTTGTTTTCTTCCATTAGATTTTTATTCCTAAATTAAATAGTTGGTTAAATAAATAAAAAAACTGCAGGAAGATAGCAGTTTTTTGAAAAATAGCAATAAAGAAATCGAGTTATTGTTATTTTTATTTATACATTTGAAGGGAGGAAACTGATTCTCTCAAAAATACAGGCCGGCTCTAACACTAAAGTGCGGTAATTTTCATTGGGTTCTTGTATACGTTGCAATAAAGTCTCAACAGCAAGCTTACCTAATTCAGCTTTAGGTTGACTAATTGTAGATAAAGAAGGAAAAAGATAACGAGCTAATTCAATATCATCGTATCCCATGATAGAAATATCTTGCGGAATACGTAAACCTTGATTCTGAATTGCCTGATAGGCACCAATGGCAATAGTATCGCTACAACAAAAAAATAGCGGTCGGTCTATCAGATAACGAAAGCAGTTTTTTTGCGCCCCAACGATCCCTCCTTCAAAAATCAAAATGACTTTCTACAATCCAATCAGGATTTAAAACTATATTAGCTTCAGACAAAGCTTTCTTATATCCCTGCAAACGATTTTTTTAGCTACTGACTTTCTGAGATTACCCGTAATAATGCCAATTTTTCTGGTGTCCAGCATCAACCATAGATTTCGTTGCAAGATAACCGCCATATTCTGAGTTCTCTAGAATTTTTGTCTGCATTTAACTCAGTAAACCACCAATCCATCACAACTAAAGGCAAAGATACTTCAAGCTCCATATCCGCTTGAAAAACGACTATCTCCGCACATCAGTAATACACCATCTACTTGTTTATGTATTAAGGTTTGTAGATTTTGCTGTAAACGCTTGGCATCACCACCCGTTGTAGCAATAATAAGATTATATTGATTTTTCTGACAATATTGCTCCACGCCAGCCATCACTTCCGCAAAGAATGGATTATTTGTTGCGGTGACAAGTAGCCCGATAGTTTTGGTTTCGCGCACCTTAAGGCTTCGTGCAACAGCTGAGGGGGTGTAATTCAGTTCAGCGACAATACGCATCACTTTCTCACGAATCTCATCACTAACAAAACGCGATCCATTAATGACATGCGAAACCGTGGAAGTCGAAACTTGCGCCAGTCGTGCAATATCTTTCATTGTCGCCATAAAAAAACACCTCAAAAAAATTCACTGCACTTTAAGCGTGTTCAAGAAAATCTAAAGTTTCCTGACGCGTTGGAATAGAGGATTGGGCCCCTTTTTTTGTCACACTAATCGCAGCGGCAGCTTGCCCCAAAACGAATGGCTTCATCAAAGGATTTTTTTCTTCCAATAAAGCCGTAACAAAACCGCCATTAAATGTATCACCAGCTGCGGTAGTATCTATTGCTTGCACACAAAAGCCCTTAATGATGCGGCTTTTTACCTTTTCGACTGACAAACACGCCTTTCGCGCCAAGGGTAATCATCACAGTTTCAATGCCTTTATCGTGAAAAAAACACTCGCAGCTTTCACCGCACTTTGCTCGTCGGTTACTGCTACCCCAGTCAGGATTTCAGCTTCTGTTTCATTTGGTGTAATAATATCAATCAAACTCAATAATTCGTCCGATAAAAATCTGCGCTGGAGCAGGATTTAGCACAACCTGAACACCATTTTTTTCTTAGCGATTTGAGCAGCCAGCTCCACGCCATAAAGTGGGGTTTCTAATTGCATTAATAAGCAATCCGATTGTGCAATTTGCGCCTCACTTTGACGAACAACCATCTCCCCCAAATGTGCATTTGCACCGCTAGCCAGTACAATACAGTTCTCACTAGACTTGGCAACTTGAATAAATGCCATTCCCGTCATTTGCTGTGGAACGGTATTAATATAGGTTGTATCAATCCCTTCCTTGGCAAATGCATTTTTTTCATTGTTTCGCCAATGCTATCTAATCCAATGCAACTAATGAACGCTACCTTTGCCCCCTAAGCGAGCAGCTGCCACCGCTTGATTCGCCCCCTTGCCACCATAGGAAATTTGATAATTTTGACCTGTTAGTGTTTCACCAGGTTTAGCAAAAGTAAGGAACAGAAATAACGTGATCAGCATTGATACTACCGAGAATTGTGAGAGTCTTCCCTTTCATAATTATTCTCCACTATAAAAAGTAGGCATATATCAAGCAATTATAAACCTAAAGTGCGGCTATTTTTTTACCGCACTTTTTGAAACTTAAGCTAAAGCGACACCACTTAAGCCAATAAAAAAACCTGCAATAGTTGCGCTTAATAAATTAGCTAAAGAGCCAGCAATAACAGCCTTAATTCCTAATCGAGCAATATCTCCACGACGATTTGGAGCCATACCACCAACCCCACCAATTAATACAGCTATAGAACCAAAATTAGCAAAGCCACAAAGAGCAAAAAGTAATGATAGCCTTTGTTTTTATCAGAAAGTTCTACTGGTGGATTGATACCTAGATAAGTTGAAAATTCAGAATAACCAACAAATTCATTTACGGTTAATTTGATACCTATCATATGACCAGCTACTTCAGCATCACTCCAAGGTACTCCCATAACCCATGCCAATGGTTTAAAAAAATCCAACCTAAAAATTATACCTAAAGAGAGTTCTGGTTGATTAAACCATTCTCCAATGCCTCCTAACATACCGTTAATAAGTGCAATTAGAGCGATAAATGCAACTAGCATAGCCCCAATACTTAATACCATAGTCATTCCCGCACCTGCACCAGAAGCAATGGCTTCAAGCGCATTAGATGGTTTATCTAATTCAACATTTTTCGATTTCGTCGTTAAATTTTTTTCAGTTTGTGGATATAATATTTTTTTGCGAATAATAAACCCGCTGGTGCAGCTATAAAAGAGGCTGCGATTAGGTAGGTTAAAGGTACACCTAATCCAGCGTATCCAGCTAAAACAGAACCTGAAATGGATGCTAGTCCTCCACACATAATAGCAAAAAGCTCTGATTCCGTCATTTTTGCTAATATAGGGTTTTTACAACCAATGGCGCTTCTGTTTGTCCAACGAAAATATTAGCTGCAGCAGACATAGATTCTGCTTTTGATGTTCCCAAGACTTTTTGCAATCCACCTCCAATTAATTTAATGACCCATTGCATTACACCCTATATAATAAAGCAAGGAAATCAATGCAGAGAAAAAAACTATGACAGGAAGCACCTTAATAGCAAAAATGAAACCAACACTTTCACCTGATGCCAATCCACCAAAAAAACAAATGAAATACCCTCATTTGCGTAAGCAATAACTTTACTTACTGCATTAGACATACCCAAGAGGGAGTCTCTGCCAATAGGTACATACAAAATAAATGCACCAATAGCGATTTGAATTGCTAATGCACCAAATACCGTTCTTACACGAATAGCTTTTTCTATTATTGGAAAGGAGATAGGCTATGCCTAATAATACAAAAAAATCCCTAAAATACTAATAAATGCGTCCATAATTTGACCTCATTGAAAGTAAAAAGGAAAGATAAACTTTATTGCTAATTTAATCGTTTGATTGCATCAATAATTAAATTCCAAAATCGTTCTTTATCTAACTTTGTAGCAACTTGCGTATTGCAAGGTTTAGGTGGATAACGGAAATCTGCAACTGTCATGCCTAATGTGTGCGTTCCCGTTAATTCAATATTAACTGGTACACTTACTGTTTCTATTAATGTTGGATCAATAACATAAGCCACAGCACAAGGATCATGAACTGGAGGATAATTAAAGCCTTGAGCTTGTTTATACATTTTTTTCCAAAAAAATTCAAGTAATTCGACAACAAATTCGGCAGGCTTAGTATCAATTTTTGCGATACGCTCAACAACATCAGGGGTGGCTAATGCTTGATGTGTTAAATCTAATCCAACCATAGTCACTTTCCATCCAGCATTAAATACAATATGTGCTGCTTCGGGATCAATTTTTTTATATTAAACTCAGCTACGGCACTCCAATTTCCAGTATGATACCCTCCTCCCATTAATACAACTTCTTTTACTCTCTCAATAATTTTTCGGTTCTAATCTTGCCGCTAAAGCAATATTCGTCAGCCCTCCTGTTGGGACAAGAGTAATTGTTTTCTCAGGGTGAGACATAATAAGATCAATGATTAATTCCACAGCATGCTTTTCATTGAAAGTTCGATTAGATTCAGGTAATTTTGGACCATCTAACCCTGATTCACCATGAATACTAGGTGCGACCCTCAATTTCCCTAACAATAGGTCTGTCTGCACCCTTAGCGAAAGGAACATTTTTCATTTGAGCAATTTCAGCAATTGCCAAAGCATTTCGTGATACTTTCTCCAATGTTTGATTACCTACTACAGTAGTGACTGCAAGTAGTTCAATCTCTGGATTGCCATAAGCGAGTAACATCGCTATCGCATCATCATGTCCAGGATCACAATCTAAAAATAATTTTTTTACGCATTCTTTACTCCTATATTAGTCATAAACTGCTGACCGCCATATCGAAACGTTTCGATGAGATAAATATAAAGAACAAAAACAGAAAAACAACTGAGAAATTTCAAATTTGAGATATTAATCACAAAAATTTTTTTGATTAGATAAAATAAAAAAATTCTCCGACCAAATTCACATTTAATCGGAGAATAAATTATTTGAAATTATCTTAGTTCAACGTATCCAACCTAGCCAAATCGATCTGATTATTCAATAACTCCACTTCCGGCATCGTTTTTATTCGCTTTTTGCGGAAAGGGTTTTAAATCGTTCTACTTTTGCCCACCAAACCTTGTTGGCCAACAAGTGCGGTTACTGTGCTGTTGTATTGGTTGCTGACGGTGGAAAGCGTATTGCCGAGCTTACTTAAACGTTCTGCGACCAAGCAAATTTGGTTATAAATTTCACCCGCTTTTTCAGCGATTTCTTTTGCCTCTGCATTACCGCGTTCGATACGCCATAGGTTTGCTACGGTTCGTAAAATCGGCATTAAGGTGGTGTGAGAAACCATAATGACATTACGTTCATAACCGTAATTAAATAAAGCAGGATCAGATTTTTAAAGCCTCAATATATGCGGGTTCCACCGCAATAAACATGAGAACAAAATTCGGGCTACGCATGCCAATAAGATTACTGTAATCTTTTTATGCAGATCATTAATATGACTTTTCAATGCGGATATATGTTCTTTTAGTAAACGCTCACGTTCAAAATCATCGTCAGAATTCACCGCACTTTCGTAAGCGACTCACGACATTTTGCTGTCGATAATTAAGTGTTTTTCATCGGGTAAATTCAACACAAAAATCAGGGTAATTGCGCCCGCCTTGTTCATCTTTAAAATGAGCTTGCGCGCGGTAATGCACATTTTCTTCAAGCCCAGCCAGTTGCAATGCTCGTTCTAATTGCACTTCGCCCCAGTTACCTAAAGTTTTCTTTTTCACCTTTTTAGGGCAGAAGTTAAATTACTCGCCTCTTGCGACATATTCAGGCCAATTTCCAGCACTTTTTTTGATTTCAGCTTCCAATCCAGCATTACCTTTTCACCGATTCGGAGTGAATTTCATTAACGCGTTTTTTTGAAAAACCTTCAATTTGCTCACGAAAAAGGCTTGAGCAACGTTTCCAAAGCAGTTTGATTTGATTGACTAAATGATCGACTTTTTTTCATCCAAAAATCCGATTGGCTAGATTTTTGAAATTCCACACCCAATTGCTGCTTAGATTGTTCAAAGTTCTGTTGTTGCGCTGAAAAATGTTTTTCTTTTTTTCTGCTAAAGTTGTTTTTTTAATCCTGTTAACTCTTGAGAAAGTGCGGTCAATTTTTTTCGGTTAAATGTTGTTGTTCCTGTTCTTTACGAGATAACTGGCTTTTGGCTATGTTGCAATTGAGCATTCAAACTTTCTGCTTGCGCAGAAGCAATCCCGAAGCGTTCTTTTAATGCGGTAATTTGCTCAGCGATGGCGGAATGGCGAGCCTGCTCCTCATCTAATTCTTGGGTAAGATAGTAAATTTTTTTCATCTCGTTCATTCAAGCGAATTTGTAATCCTTGGCTTTCTGTTTGAGCTTTTAATAATTTGCTGTTCTAATTGATTTTTAAGGCTATTTATCCCATCAAATTTTTGATGCCAGTTGATTATAGTCTTCTGTGGTTTTTATGGAGTGTTTTTATGAAGTAAAGCATATTTCTGCTGAAACAGAATCAGCAGTAAAAATCAAGACAATAGAAACAACGCCCATCACCCATAATAACGACATATCCCACATAACTCCCCCTTTAATTTAAGGTCTGAATTGTAACATAGAAATCCGTCTATCTCCTTCTATGGAAGGCAATAATCTCAATTAACAAAAAACCCGACTTTCGCCGGGTTTTTATTTTACTTACAAGTTAATTACCATTGGTAGCCAACACTTGCACTTGCGCCAGAGTGGCCTTGTGAATTGCTGTTTACTGTGAATTTAACCCCAACTTTACCATTATCTGATAAGCGAGAGTAACCCACTGCCAACGCATTTTGTCCACGATATGTACCTGCACCGACAGACACCATAGATTTACCTGCCGTTGTTACATGATATAACCCACCTGATGCTAAAGCACCCGCAATACCTGCACGTAAGCCTTTATCAACATTATTGATTTGATTGCTGATATTACCTGCAACATATTTCAATTGGTTTACATTCACAGCATCAGTGCCATCTTTACCTGGTGCAACATTGGTAATACGTTTACCACCAGCGTTTATACCGTTTTCGTTGATATTAACATCACCTACTTTCACTTCTTTTGCAGTGACAGAGTTTACTTTAATATCATCTTTCATCGATACTTTAACACCGTTTTCATCTGCAGTCGTGGTAATGTTTTTACCATCACCATTAACAGCCACCTTGCTACCTAGTTTTTTCACACCAGTAGTGCCGTGATCTGCATTAAAGGTTAAACCTTTCGTGGTGACTTCTGTATGCGCATCTACACCTTTCTTGATATCTTCTTTCGTTTCCTTTGAAAGATCAACGGTATAGTCAGTAACAGTTGTTGAACCATCTTTATGCGTATTAGCAGCTTTTGTCACTTCAACGTGATTAGAACCACCTTTAACTGCTGCAGAAGTATCATTAATACCTTTTGCACTCACTTTATAGATAGTTTGACCATTAGCACCTACTCGTGAAGTTACATCAATATGATCGCCAGCTTCAACCTCTGTTTTTAGCGGTTTTTAATTGTTTCACATTCACTGCATCGTTATCTTCTGCGCCATCTTTCACATTAGTAACGGATTGATTACCAGCATTGACACCACCTTTGGTTACACTTGGCCCACCATTTATTGTTAAGCTCATCTTTATTTACAACTGTATCGCCAATAGTGATAGTACCGTTATCGCCCAAATTAACATCTTTAGAAAGTTTTACTTTCAAACCGTTGGTCACTTTGTCATAAACTACACCGATATTATTTTCAGTGAGTTTAGTTGAGTCTGCCCCACCTGTAATATTTACTTGAGAACCCTAACTTACGATTAATCACTTCTTTAGAGTCGCCTTTTAAATTTCAATCCATCATCTAAAAGTCGCGACTTCACGTTTGATGTCGTTACCATCCTTATCTTTATCAGTGTAAACAATGCGATTAACTTGTTTTTCCACCATCACGGTCATCATTAACCGTTGTTGTGCCTTTTTCTACGGTAATCGTTGCACTAGCGCCTGGTGTACCATCTTTTCCTTTCGGACCAGTTAATCCGATAGAACCATCTTTACCACTGATTTCAACAGATGCACCATCTTTGCCACGAACAGCAAGTGAGCCATCTTTTTCCATCTTTGCCAGCTTTACCTAAGCCAACATCAGGTCCCAGGCTTAATGTTACATTTTGAGCCGTTTTTTTCGCAATTTTGATATTGCCATCATCATTATTCAAATCGACTGTAGTATCTTTCGTGATTTTGCTTGAATTCTCACCGTTATTAACACTTAGGTTCCAGCCATAGCCATTCACTTCAGTTTTTTAAAGTCTTTCAACTGTTTTTACATTTACAGCGTCAGTGTCATCTTTTACCTTCTGCAACATGGGTGATTTTGTTACCACCGTTGTTTAAGCCAGTATTTGTTAAAGAAACAGTTTTTGCTGTCATCGTTTGAATTAGCCGGCTTAATGGTAATGCCACTATTTTGTGATATTTGTTACAGCGTTGTCGTCTCCACCTTTAAACTCAGCTGAAGTTAAACCTTTCAGTTCTTTTTGCCAGTTTTACGGTTAATTCTGTACCACCTGTCATGCATTAGGTATTGAAATTACACCAATATTGTTGTCAGACAACTTGGTTTTTATCCGTAACGCCACCTTTTTATATCCACTTGTTTTATTAAGTTTGACATTGGCAACCTCTCCAATATCACCCCCATATTTCATACCATCATCAAGCGTTGCCAATTCATGAGTTTTATCAGAACCTCCTGGTTTAGTTGGGTCAGCTTTCTCAACGTAAACTAGACGTGTTTCACCATCTTTGCCATCCACGCCCACTTTGCCATCTTGCCCCTTAATGGTTAAACCGTTTTTTTACCATCTTTTACCATTTAAGCCGATAGAACCATCTTTGCCGTTGATTGCAACCGCAGAGCCATCTTTACCGTTTACGCCGATAGAACCATCAACGCCATCTTTACCCGGTTTGCCATCAGCCCCAGGAGTGCCTTTTTCTCCCACAACAACTTGGTTTTTTTCAAGCCGTAAGTGTAAGTCACGTTACCGTTATTCACGTCTTGTTTTTAAAGTCAAGTTATCGCTTGCAGCAAAGTTGACTGATTTGCCTGATTCAACTTTTGGTGTCTGTTCCTGTTCCCACTAGGTTTGAACCTGTTGCATTTGTTTTTAAAGCTATAATCTTTGATTTTTGCTTGCTAAAGCCGCTTAAATCAATTTTAGCATTAGTATTTTTTTACCAAGTTTCCATTGCCATCGGTATAAGTCAATGTAACTGATTTATCTGCGTCATATAAGCGTATGTGGCTGGTGTAATATGGCGTTCAGTTGATTTTA